>Ga0335083_10000001_pt1 | contig 1646909 bp, 1460 predicted proteins | sample Lox_Sample_42_FD_206716 | JGI IMG/M metagenome (GOLD analysis project Ga0335083, IMG submission 206716) | Soil microbial communities from Loxahatchee National Wildlife Refuge, Florida, United States - Lox_Sample_4.2 | ecosystem: Environmental > Terrestrial > Soil > Wetlands | place: USA...
ATAGGCTCCCCAGCACCCAAAGCAGAAGACCAGCCAGCAGTGTGAGTGTCGATATATCCCAGAGGGCGCTATATGGCCGCCGTCGCTTCACCAGGGGCTTTGGGCTCTGACCCTTGCAGAATGACGCCATCGGATATGTTCCTGTCAAGAGATCCTCCTCAACACAGAATATTGACAATAGTAAGGGATTCCAGAAAATGTCAAGATCGAAGGCGTGGATAACTCCTGAAAGCCGGTCACTCGACAAGAAATGACGTTGCAAGGGGAGAGCAGTCGTCATAATCGTGGCTGTCAAATGTCTGGGCGTAAGAGGGAAAGCTCTCAGTAGGGGTGCGCTACGGCAAAATGTTTATGTTGTTCGCCAAGAGGTGAGTGACGACAACGCCGATAGCGCCAGGGCCAACGCCGTTCCGGCGTGCTGCTTCCTTCTCCGTGAGGCCCAGGGCGGCTCGGCCTTGGATGAGTCGATCCGCCTAGCCCTCTGGCGTGGGAAGGCTAGTTGTTCTGCGCCCTGACGCTGCAGCAACTTCAACGTGAGGCGCCGGCCGTGGCTCCTCAACTGTGCTATCAGTGATATGCATGGCATCGGAAGAAGAACTGAAGGCGGAGATTGAGCGGCTTCGCGCGGAGAATGAATCACTCAAGAAGCCCGCACGCGGCCAGATGTCACTGAAGGTGAGCGAAAAGGGCGCGCTCTCCGTATAAGGGCTCGGACGTTTTCCGGTCACGCTCTATCGAGAACAGTGGGAGAAGCTTCTGGGAATGGCGGATGAAATCCGAAAGTTCATCCGAGAGAATGACCAGGCTCTGAAGAAGAAGGAATGATGCTCGAGTTGGGCCGACACCGCCATGCTGTCCAAGCCTGGTGCGGACTAGGTCGATTCGATCGCGGTCGACTGGGCATCGATGACCCGCGTGCCGGCCGCAACTTGAAGCCGCGATTCTTCCTCGGCCTTCTTGACCAGGTAATCACCGAGCACTTGAAGTTGGCGATCTGACAGTTTCTCGGGGTCGGTCTCCCAGAGAAAGGCAGTGCGATCGACGAACACGAACATGCCGATCTCTTTTCCGATGAGCTCCTCGCAGCGCGCCGCGGCCGAGTAGTGGCCTCGCTGTTGGGCTTCGTGGCTCAGTTGGCTGAGGCGGTTCAAGACTCGCTCGCGGCTCAAAATCACACACTCTGCTGCTGATCGAGCGGCCGCTTCTTGGAGTTCAGAAACTCGTTCACGAACGTCAACATTCGTCAACAAACGGCTAGCAGCCTGCTTCGCGCCGGTTGGCTTGTACCCAACAGAAGTGTATGCTTCCTTTGGCTTTATGCCGCTGGCGACGAGTTGAGAAAATTTCTCATGTCGCGGATTGTGCAAGACTGGCATTTCGGTGGCTCTTCATCTCCGATCATGCGGCGCTCGGAGAACACTGCCGCAAGCTGCAAACGCCGCTAAGGAGCGGTCCTGCCGGTCCCTCTGGTGTATAGCCGTGTCTAGCCGGGTGGCGGAGACCGTGCTGGCGAAGCCGTGGTCGCTCATGACTCTATTTTCGCTCACAACAGGACGACCGGTAAATGATTTATCCAATAGGAATACTACTCGGTCGTGACAGACTCTTGCAGATCACATGCTTCCTGTCCGGCGCCGGATCATTGCGTCTCGTTGTACCAAAGCCGACGATCTTCTTTGGGTGTGAATTATTCTCCTTGCGCCCTACTTCGGCATGAGCCTCGGTCGGTCTTTGGGTTGTAGCACCATCGATCATCCTCCACGCTTCCGAGCTTCGATACCAACTTGAGCAGGCGTTACTGCGATTAATGCGTTAAGCCTTCCGCAAATTGCAAGCGCTTGATTTTCCGTAGTTCCAAATGGTCGGGATTCAGCGCCTTGGACTCATATGTTCTTTATTTCCAATCGCTTGGTTAAATCCTAGACTGGACGTCGCGGCTTTGATCCCCGTCATGTATACACGCGGAAAACGATTCTGTCTCAAACACCGGCTTCACGCGATTCACACGGTTCACGCGGTTGCCTCTAATCTGTTTTCATATTTCGACAACCTCCAACGCCTTTCCCGTGCGTGAATACAAAATAGGCCAACCGCGTTAACCGCGTGAACTCTGTGGACCTACTCCTCGTCGATGAGCCTGCCAATTCCCACGTAACACCATGAGAGCTTGCCATTTACGGTCCGCTGACGCTTCTCCACAGTCGGCCGTAGTTGGGCGATTGCGCGACCGAGAGCTGTCTTGCTCAAAGTTGGGCGGCCTTTCGCCACGCAGTCGGCGTTGTAATCCTGCCAGAGCTGAACGGCAGGTATGCGCGCATCGGGTTCGAGGACTGTGTGGCGGTCAAGCCAGACGGCTAATGGGTCCGTGGTTTGCCGGAATTCATCCATCGCCCGCCGGCTGGACTCGCTCTCGCTGAGGCCGTCGAAGCGGATAGACGCCAGAGCCTCGATCGCCTTATTCAAAACGCCACTGAGTTCGGCGGGATCTGACAGCATCGCGTCCAACTGGTCGCGGGGGAGTGTGCCCGCGTCACCTGCGCGAAAGACACGCTCGAACGGGACAACGATCCACCGGCGGAAGAAAGCTGAGGAGGCATCCTGGCTCGTTGGTGGATGGTTGGCGGAAAAGACCAGTCTGGCAAATGGCACGAATTCGAAGGACTCCTCGAACTTCCGCTCGGCGAGCAGCGCGTCGCCGCCGGTGATCGCCTTGAAGATCGAGGTGCTGGAAAGGTCCCCGCTGGGCAGGTCCGGGCAGATGTTCGCGAGCTTGCCGACCAGCCGCGCGACAGAAAAGCGGTCGTTCTCCAGCCGGTGGAGGCTGATTGCAGCCACATTCTGGCAGCCAATGAACGCCTGGACGGCGCGCAGATACGTGGACTTCCCGTTCGCGCCGTCGCCCATCAGCAGGATGGCCTTCTGAATCGACGTGTCCGGGGTCATGAGCCAGGCAAGAATTTCCCATGCGATAGCCTCCGAATCGCTGGGAAAAACCTCGCTGATGAACTTGTCCCATGCCGGGCATCGTGCGGCGGGATCGAATTTCAGAGGAAGTTGAACGGGCGAAAGGAAATCGGGTGAGTGCGGCGAGAGTCTCCTAGTGGTGAGATCCAACAGGCCGTTCAGCACATTGACAACATCCGCTTTGGGTCTTTCCCATAAGACGGGCGCATCGACCACGATGTACTTCACAACTTCCTCAGCCTTGTGGCTGCTCCATTTTGAGGAAAGCCGCATGCGTTCCAAAAGCTGTTTTACCTGCTGACGCACGAAGGAGGCGCCATCGGAGTGATAGCTGCCACGTTGGAAGATGTACAGCCGCCCGCCGGCGTCCTTGGCGAACCGGTGGCGACCTGAGATTAGTTCGGCGATCTGGTAGACGCTGATTTCGCCATCGTCGACCGTTTTCTCGAAGTCCGCGACCTCCAGCAACTCCATGACCTTCTCAGGGCCGACGTTCGCCAATAGATCGTCGATTCCTTTCCCCTGAGCGATGTCCCAGGTGACGAATGCGACTTCCGCGCCACGGGTCCACAACTCGCGCCGCAAAAGGCTTCTGGCGGCTTCAACTTGCTCGTTCTTATCCGCGTCAGCGTCAAAGGCGATAATCACTCGTCGGCCTTCCCACACGACGAGATCGAGGTCCCGTACCACTCCCTTAACATCGCGGCGGTCCCCGTTGGGTCCCGTTGTCTTGCCGACGACTCCGCGCCAGTTCCAGACTCCACCCAATCCGATCGGCAGGAACCTGGGAGCGATGGATTCGTGGTTGGACAGGCGCCAAAGCGCCAGCGTCTTGAATTCGCCTTCGGTCACGATTACCGGAGTGGCGACGGCCTTCAGAAGTTCCGGCGAAAGCCCGCGGACAAAGTAGATCATGTTCTGACGACCGGGAGGAGACAAATACTTGTTGCGCTCTTTTTGTTTGCCGTCCTTGTACTCTATATCCGGGTTGTCGCGCCGCAATCGCCATTCACGGATTCGCTCCTCGCCTGGCAAAAAGTAGGGGATCCCCAATCCCTCGTAAGACCCATGATCACGACGACCTACGAGGAGACGTCCAGTGTCGGAATCAACACGCCGGATTCCAGCGGCGTCGGCGAGTTGCTTGTCGATCCACCGCCGGGTCAGATTCTGGTAATCGACATTTGTGAGTCCGGATCCGATTTGTTCGACCTCGCCGTGTCCGTTTTGCACCATGACCGATTCAGGCGATGGATCACGCCTTAGCAGCCTGAGCGCTTAGCCAACTCCAAGGGATGCGAACCGCTCGACCATATCGGCAAGCGGGTATCTTGCCCTCCCCAATGAGCTTGTGAACCATCGCTTTCGAGAGTCTGAGGAACTGCGCCGCCTCGGCCGGTGTTGCAAAGCCACTCCGAGTCGACCGCTGTTCCAATGCAATGCTATTCATTCCTGGCCACCTCCTACGTTCTGCTTGCGAATGTGGCACATCTGTTGTACAGTGTCAATATGGCATGACACTGTACACAAACTATGCAACTCGAGAAAGCCTTACAAGTCAAAGGGATCTGGCGGCGGTGGTCTAGCTATGAAATCGTGAATGGAGCTGTGAGCCCGGCGGTGGGCGCCGAACTCATTGAGTACGACCCATGGGACGCATACCGCAAAAATGCAGACAAATATCGAACGGTTGAGCAACCTTACAATTGCATGCTTGAACTCGCCGCAACGCTCGAACTTGAACGACAGAAAGGGGTGGTCCCGTCGCGGCCCAACATGAACTTACTTACGCCGACCCTCGGACCGCAAAACGATGCAGACAGGTCGATTCTTCAGTGGTGCAATGAGCACGGCCTTCTCGGATTAGTGCCAGTCTTATCCACGGAAATACGTCTCGATCATGAGTTGTTCCATTACAGGGACGGCGGGATGTGGCTTACACACTTCGAGGCGCACGATCGAGAAGGTAGGGTTAGCACGACGACGCGCCCGCAGACTGAACAGGGCGAGAATGATTCTTTGACGCGGAGTGTTGATGGGCATAGTACTCAGCAAACGTTGACTTGGTTCAGCGATTCAGTCTGTAAGTACGAAAAGACAAGATTGTCCGACAAGCGAGTCTTCTTTGATGCACGGAACCGCAGCGATCATTTTGCTCCGTGGCGACCTGGAAGCCGGGCATTTTGGAGCGTATACTCAGAGCCAGTCCAAGACATCGCTAAATGGTGCACAGTGTTTACAAAAGCTACGTATTGGCTGAGTCAGCCGAACAGCGATACTGAGTTTCTCACCACAAGCTTTAAGATTATAAGGAACCTAGCCGAAAGCGTGACACCAAGCTTCCGCCTCTATCCAGCACGAAAGGCTGTGCTGGATGAAGAACGGATATCACCCGGCCTACTCGCGTCATTTGCCCTGATGTTTGCATGGGACCATGTAGAAGGCAGACGCGTCATCCAATGTAAGCGTTGTGACCGGCACTTTGTGTCGGACGATCACCGTGCGGCATATTGCTCGCCTCGCTGCAGGAGCACTGCTCAGCGTCGGAGATATCGAGCGAAAAGAGCGATGCCACAGAACGAGGTTTGACTCCATGGCAAAACGTGGGCAAAACGAAGGTTCGATTTTCCAGCGAAAAGACGGACGCTGGGTTGCATCCCTTAACCTAGGGTGGGCGGAAGGAAGACGCGTAAGAAAGTCATACTATGGCAGAACGCGCAGCGAGGTGCAAGGTCTGTTAACGAAGGCGCTAGCCGACCTTCATGAAGGCTTGCCCATCCTGAACGAAAAACAGACCGTGAGTGACTACCTGTCCTGGTGGCTACACAACATAACGAAATCGACGATTCGGCCGTCAACTTGGACGAGTTATGAAGAACTGGTGCGGCTTCACCTTAGACCCGCGTTCGAAGACGTCATTCTCACCAAGCTCACTCCTCAGCACGTTCGAACATTCCTTAATGACAAATTGAATAGCGGCCTTAGCAGTCGGCGGGTTCAATATCTCCATGCCGTGCTCAGAGCTGCATTGAACGCCGCAATCAGAGATCAGCTTTTGCACCGGAACGCCGCGGCACTGGTAAAGCCTCCTCGCGTGACTGGCAAAGACGTTCAACCGTTGACTATTAAGGAGGCGCGGCGTTTTCTTGATTCTATCCGGGGAAATCGGCTGGAAGCCTTGTTCACCGTCGCTGTGTCGCTTGGATTGCGTCAGGGAGAGGCGCTCGGGTTGCGGTGGCGCGATATCGACTTCGAAGCCGGCACCCTGAGAGTGAGATACGCGTTACAGCGAATCAAACCACATAAGGATTCGGCCACTGTCCCGAACCACAGCAAACCAAGCGAGCACCAAGCGCGACCTTTCCGCTTCCATCTGGTGGAGCCGAAGAGCAAGCCGAGCCGACGGACCATTGCGCTACCGAAACTCACTCTAAGCGCGCTTGTCGAGCATAAGGGCCTGCAGGATAAGGAACGCGTGCTAGCCGGAAGCCGTTGGAATACTCCAGTCCTTACCTGTGACGGGCAGAAAATTACGGTTGAAGATTTGGTATTCGTTAACCGTTTGGGCAATCCCTTCGATGCCCCAACTGTGACTCATCGCTTTCAGATCCTCTTGAAGCGAGCTGGAATCGGTCACCACCGCTTCCATGATCTTCGCCATACCGCAGCGACCTTCTTAGCCGTCCAGGGTGTTCATCCTCGCGCGATCCAAGCGGCCCTTGGGTGGGAAAACTTGGCGATGTTGAATCGATATGCTCACTTTATCGCGGAGCAACGGCAGGCAGTTGCGAGCGCTATGGACTCCATTTTGACACCGGTGGCTGTCACACTGGCTGTCAACACTGACGAGTCGAATCCAAATTGATTAGTTATGTGGTTGAAAGGAATGGTGGGCCCTGAAGGATTTGAACCTTCGACCAACGGATTATGAGTCCGCTGCTCTAACCGCTGAGCTAAGGGCCCGCTCTTTTAATTGCAACAACTTGCGCGGACTTACGGAAACGGCGATTGTTGGCTGTAGGCACTTTTGCAGGGAGGCTGGAGGTTTCCGCGCCCACTGCCACGGCTTCCGCCTTCGCCTCTTCGAACTTCGTCGCGTTCAGCTCTTGCAACCGCTCGAAGGCGCGCTCCATGCCCTCGGGAGTGGGATGCACGTACCGCTGTGATACCGTCACGCTGCTGTGTCCGGCAATCCGCATGATGGTGAACGCATCGGCGCCGGCTTCTCCCAGGCGCGTCAACATGGTGTGGCGTAGCGAGTGCACAACAAAGTCCTTGGACAGCTTCAGCGTATCACGCACGTCCCTATGCTGATGGTCGATCGAGGTTCCCAGGAAAGGAAACTCGAGCGAATCGCCCGGGAAGACCCAAACCGATTTCGCGGCCGTTTTCCGGGCCTTCAGCATTGCCGCAGCGCGGGCAGTCAGGCTCAGGTTTCGCTTTGCGTTCCTGGACTTCCCTACACGTACGGCAATGTAGCCAAATTTCGCGCGCACGGCCGGTTGCAGGTACACGTCCTGCCATCGAAGGTTGACGGCTTCGCCTGGCCGAACGGCTGTTTCCAGGATCAGGATGGCGACGTCCCTCAGCGGTTGCGGCGCCGCTTCGAGATACTTCGGCTCCAGAGCATGGCTGAGCACAAATTCCCGGTTGCGCTCGCCACGAAGCAGGCGGATTCTGGGAACGCGATCGAGCACTTTCCATTCTTGCGCCAGGCGCAAGAGGCGCCTTAAGGTCGCGAGCTCGCGGTTCACCGATGCAGGCGACACCGGCCGGCCATACCTGGAAGGCTGCCGGGTCCGCCGCTGCTTGTAACCATCGATCACAGCTTCGTCAATGGCGTCCAGGCGCGCCGCGGATAGCTTCCGGTCAGCCAGGATTCGGCGAAGCTTTTCCTTGTAGAAGCTCACGGTGGCGGGCTTCTCCGCGCACAGCGTCACGATCGCGGCTTCAAATCGTGGTGCAAACTCTTCCAGCGTGGGCGCCGGTGGCCGCTCATGGATACCTGCTTCACCTTTTGCGAGACGCACGCGATGCGCCGCCTCGATCTGACGCGCCGCGTCCTTGTTCTCGGTCTGCGCGCTCTGTTGAATGCGCTCGCCGTTGAACCGAAACTCATACCAGTAGGTGTCACCGCGTTTATATATCGCCATCGGGTTCAAACTCCGGATCCTCAAGAAATGGAAACAAGATCATATGGGCCGCATCTTCGACAGTCACCGCCTTGTTGTCATGGTCGCGCAGAGACGCGGTGACGCCTTCATCGTCGTTGATTTCGATGCGGAATAGACCCTTTGGTGCGCTGCTCTTTTCTGTTTGAATTGAAGGCCGTCTGCCGAGTTCGACTGTAAATGAAGTGATCTCGCGATCTGTCAATTTACAATACTTGCCGACGATAACTGGTTCGCCGGTTAGCGGGAGCTTCTGTCTTGACACCCGAAAGCAATTCGGATCGTTTTCTTCTAAGCCGCAGTTCCAGAGGCGACCTTGATCTCTATCGTTGAAACGCTTAACCGCATCGCGCAAGCTCCCAACAAGCCGGTTCCAACAATCATCTACTGCTTTGTCAGCGTCTTCCCGCGTCATTTTTTTACCCTGCCTGCACAGCTCGCAACACAGTCATCGGTGAGACGTGCACGTGTTTTGCGATCGCGCGCAGGCTCTTGCCTTCCGCCTGGAGCTCGCGCACCTGGTTCAACTTCGCCGGTGTCAGAATGCGCTTGCGTCCGAGATGATCGGTCCTGCCTTCACGTCTTAGCCTGGCGATCGCCGCGGAGGCGCGCTCGCTGCGCCGGATGCGCTCCTGCTTCGCGATCACCGCGAGAATTGCGATCACGGCATCACGGAACAATCCGGTCGAGTCGAGATACTCTTCCGTGTAGCTGCGCCAATTCACGCCGGCGGCCGTCAACCGCTCCAGGTGGTTCAGCGTTGCGCTCACGCCCTCCCTGCTGAGTCGATCGAGCGACCAGAACAACACAAGGTCAAACTTCCTGGCCCTGGCGTCCTTGAACATTTCCTGAAACTGTGGCCGGCGCGAATGGCCGCCGCTCTCATGGTCGACGTACTTGGCTACGATCTTCCAGCCCTGCTTTTGGCAGTATTCCCGAAGGGCGAGCAGTTGGTTTTCGGTGTCCTGGCGTCCATCCTTGGTGCTGACGCGGGCATAGAGCGCTACCTTTTCAATCTTGGGATTGTTGCTCATGGCACCTACGATTGTATCATAAAGTGCACGATTAGAGACGGATTTCCGGTGTAGCCAACGGGCTATCTTTTCAACAGGCAATCGAGGCGTTTTCATTGGTCCTTTTTGATACAGGTTATCGCGATGCATTACCTTGCGCGTGGAACCTGGAGCGCGCCGCAAATCGCATCCACGCCGGCGCCGCTGATCGTGCGGCCTTGGATGAGGCGCCGGGCAACCTGGCCTACTGCCCGCCAGCTCCGCGGCTCCATCAACAATGCGCGAGCCCTCGCAGTGAACGTCAACAGCACGCTGTCATCCGGCACCATCAGCTCGCTCAACCACTCATGAGCGTGCTGCAAGTCGACTCTTGCGGACTGAGCATTTCTGCCGTGCGTGATCTCTTCCGCAATCGGGCCGGCCAGGCAGATACAGATTTCTTGTTCAACTAACCCGCGCCAGTCTCGCCCGGAGAAGTGGTCGCGCGCCTGACGTCGCACGCTGGCGCAGCGCGTCATACCTACGCCTTCCAGGTCAACTTCGATTCGCCGGATCGGCCGCTGACACCTGTACGCGGCGATCGCATGACCGCTTTCGTGCCACGCGGCGCGGTAAAGCTCTTCGATTCTCATTCGAATTTGCTCAACCGATCGCGCAACGCGTGAATGCAGGCCGCTTCATTTGGATGTGGGCCCGGATAGCCACACTTCAAACAAGTGCCGGGCGGCATCGCATCCTCGGCTCTGGCGTCGGCAAGTTTCTGACGTCGCTTGCGGTACGGGTTCAGGGCCTGTGCTCTCTCGCCCCTAGCTTTGGTGCGCAAGACATTCCCCACGAGAATTGATTTTAAGCCTCCAGGCGCGGTCGCTGCCGGTTTCCGGCTGGTAGCCCCCTTCCAATGGCTCATCGGCTTTACCCTGCCTGCGCCTGCTTCAGCGCGCTAGCTCGAGCGGGTCGAGCTCGCGCAACATGAATCCGGCGGCCGGCCCAGTCGCTGCCGTCGAGTTCCGCGATGGCCCGCCGCGCGTCGTCATCGTTCAGCATGTCGATAAACGCGAACCCGCGGGAGTTGCCCACTGGATCCAGCATCAACCGCACGCCCCCGAGATCGCCCCACTGTTCGAAGCACGAGCGAAGATCGGCCTCAGTCACGGTGAAGGGCAAATTTGCGACAAAAAGTTGCATCAGCTCTCCTCAAGGAGCGGGGGCACGGCATGTTGACCAACAACCGTGCCCCCTGGAAGACGGCGCAAGTATGGAGACGCCGTCCCCCGTTGTGCGCGGCTTTGCGGGCGAAGAAAGGAGGTATCCGCCCATAACTGCCGCGGCAATTCCGCGTGGTGACGGCCCCAGAGTTGTCTGGTCGAAAGCCACGGGCGGGGCAAAGGTGGCCCGCTTTATCACCACTGCGGAAATCTTCAATTCGTTGTCTCGGCTGGCTCAACCGGCGCCGGCGGAGTCGGCATCTGAATTTCGACCGCGAGGCCTGCTCGTACTGCCGTTTGGAACGTGAGATCGTCGCGACACCAGTCAGGAATTTTTTGCGGTCGGCTTTTTGGCTGAATCTGGACAAAGGGCTGGCCTGTGGTCCCGAGGCCGAAAGCTAGCGCGCGCTTGCTGATGATCAGCATTTTTACTTTTCCTCCTTGCTGAGATCAATCGTTACTCCGAGCCGTTCGATCGGCCGGCCTTCGAGTCGGGCCTTGCTCACCTGCGCCTGCTGATCGATGGCGTTGAACTTCGCCTGCGCTTCTTCGAGTCGCTCGCGGGCAGCTTTCAAAGCCTCGCGCTCGATGGCCAGGTCTGCGGCCGCGGCGTCGTATTCCGCCTGCGCGGCTGCCACCGTGCGCTTCCAGGCTTCCATCTCCCCTGCGGTCGGATAAGATGCTGGCCGCGGCTTTTCGGATTGCGCGGAGCGTAAAGCTGCATGCTTCCGCGACACGATGCCCGAAAGGTGGTCGACGCGGCTGCGAAGGACCGTGACTTGACTCTTTGCGGCATTCAGTTCATCCAGCGCGTGGCGGGCCTCCGAATAGAGCTGTTGGTAGTTCTCGCCGGCCGCCTGTTGTTGCGCGCTGGCCTGAGTGTTCAAACGCTGCTGGACCTCTGCACGCAAGGCCTCCGATCGCAACAACAAATCGTGATTCTCGCCGATGCCGCGGGCGGTCAGCGATTCCGCGATTTTATCGAAGGCCGCATCGACTGAAACGATTGGCGGAGGAGCGTTTCCCAACAACGCCTGCGCGGCGCGGTGGGCGTTTGCGCCGCGGTCGACGTACGGTTGGACCAAATCTTCGACGGGTGGAGGAACAGAAGTGGGAGCTACAGTAGCGAGCAGGTCGGTGAAATCAATCGCCGGGCCGCGCCCCATCACAACGTTTTGCATGTAGTGCTGCATGGCTACCTGCCTCGCCCGAAGATCACAGGTCCAGAAAGTGCGGCCTGGCATTCGTAATATTCCAAATCAGTCACTGGAGCTTTCGAGTCGAAGCCGCGGCTTTGGCTTCGCCGCGCGGCGTGGGCTTCATCGAGATACTGCGACAAATTTTGCGGCCCAGATGGTCTCGTCCCGGTTTCCGGCGCCATCCGGCCGAACGCGGCTGCGTAGCGCTCATTCAAGTCGGCCCAATGCAGTTCGGCGCTGTCACGCGCGCGCAATCGGCGCCGCTTCTTATCGGCAGCGAGCGCCAGCGGTGCAAGTTCTGCGATGGTTTTCTCGTCGTCGTCATCATCATCATCGCGGCTACCCTCGCCGGTCGCGAATGGCGCAATCATTCGCACGGCATGCTCATCGCGGTCATCGTCATCGTCGTCATCATCGCCGATCAGGCTGAGCGCGGCCTCGCCGGCTTCACTGCCAAGCCGCGCGCCCGAGCCAGCAGCGCCTAAGGCCTCGCCGGCGCCCTTCTCCAGACCAGCAACGATGTTTTCGTCGCGCAACAGATCGCGCAGCGCCGCGATGTCCGCGTCTTCGACGGGATGCGACGGTCGCCTGCGAGCGAGCATGCGATCGAGAGCGGCGTGCATGCGGCGCCGATGATCCATCGCTCGGGATGGTGCGGCGTCGAGAGCGCGAGCCGGCGCGATCGGCCGGCACTTCGACACGTCGAACTCCCAGCCTGGCCCGTCTGCGCGGACCACGCGCCGGTAATACTGCGCGGTTCCATTTGCGCGGCCGGGGTTATCCGGCCAGTGTTTCGTTTGCATTTTTCTCTCCTTCTGATTCGAAAACAAAAGCGTCACTTTCATCCAGCAAGTCCGCCGGATCGAACGGTCCTTCGAGTAGACCGCTTGCGGCCACAACTTCATCCAGGTGGCCGCGGCCCTGGAAATTGGCGCACAGGTCGATGAGCTGCAACCTCGCGGCTTCGTCGCCGTCCGAGGCGGCACAAAACAAATCGAGCAACACGCGGGACGGATTTGGAAGCATCTTCTGCTCCAGTTTTTCCAACCGGGCAAGTAGGCTCTTCATTGCAGCGACCCTATGCGCCGCTGCACGTTCACGAAGTCACGCCGCGCTCGCAAGCCAAGCAGATACTTTCCAACCAACTCGCGCGTCTTGGGGTTTCCCTCCCACGGCGCGGATGGCAGCTCCGCGCCCACCAGCGCGCCAATCAGGCGATCCAAGGTCCGGCCATCGTCGATGGCGAATAGCTCTTGGAGACACGCTTGTCTCTGTGTTGTATCAAAAAGCATTTTCACACTCCTCAATTCGGACAGTGCAAACAAAAGAGCTTGCGCGCCTAAACAGATGTCTCACAATGGCTACGTTATGGGACATTGGGTTTATCCCCCCGCGCGATTTGTTCGAGCCGTGAGAGGCGTTCGGCAAACTCTAGTTGTTCACTGCCCTTGAACAGCAGATCGAGCAGCCAGCGCGCGCCTTGAACGCGATCGTTTCCGCGTGCCTCCGGGTCTGTCGCGATCGACCGCAACGTCGCAACAGCATCTTCGGCCGCGGCGTGCAAGTCGGAGATGGACGCCTGAAGCAATTCGGCGCGGGCGTCACGGAAGCGTTCAGCGAAGGCCGGATCCTGGCGCCAGCGAAGCCCCGTTGATCGGGATACCCCCGCGGCTTTCGCGGCTTCGCCAAGCGGGCGGCCCGCCAGCAATTGGATCAGAAATTGATCCTGCTTCGCGGCGGTATCCGCTGGAGCATCGCGCGTGGGTTGTTCCAAAACGGCGCGGTTTGCGTCAATCGGTTCTGGCATCATGCGGCCTCTCGGGAGACGATGCGCCGATGCGGCCGGAAGCCGCGGCGGAGCTCGCAGGCCAGGTTGATGAGCAAGCAGGCCAGTCGCGGATCGGCGTGGCGGACTATGTCGGCATTTGCTAGGTTGCGAAGCTTTGTGCAGACGCTATTCACGGCGAGCCCGAGTTTCACATGCTCCGGTGTCCACTGCTTTGTCATGCGGCACCATTCCTGGGGATGAGACCTTGGCGCCTGAGCTCTTCGACGATGGGTGGGACGGTTACGACGAACAACCCTTGGGAGTGCTGCCGCCCAGCGGTTGATTTGTGGACAGTTCTAATTGCGAGTTCGAGCAATGCGTCGTCGTGACAACCGGATCTCTCGGCTATCTGGTCGATGAGACCCTCATCGGCTTCGGGCCATCTGGTCCGGACAAGAGCGAGAGAATTTGGGTATCGCGGCGGCGGAGCGGTCGGGTCCGAATCTCTGCTACTGACCGTAGAGACAGCCGCCGCCGGCCCTGGCATGGCGCGGCTCTGGCAAGGCTCTGGCTCTGGCTCTGGCAGGCTGCCGTTGTCCGCCGATGTCTGCCGTTGTCCGGTCACTTTTGGGCTATGCGATAGAAAAGGCAGACCAGCGCGATTGAGCCTCTTGCGTACCGCATCATCCGCATGATCGTGCCAGTCATGCACCACCAGCCGGTGGATAGGATCGCGGTCAAGAAAGTGGGCTTCCAACAGCGCCTCGATCAGCTTGCCTGCCGGTCCGGACCAGTAGACCGCGGCTTCAATTCTCTTGTCAGAGTACTTGCCGACGTTGCCCTGCGGGGCGAACTCCGCGGTGAAGTGCCAGAGCAGCTCCAGGTACCCGACAACGGTCGGGAGCTTGACGTTCAGGAGCTCGCACAGGTGGCCCACCTTAGGGTGGCGCGGAGTGCCTCGTTTCACGCGGCGGCGCCTCCGCGCGGACAAATCACTACCCGACGCTGCTCGACGTAGGCCTCCAGGTCCTTCATCCAAAACCGCACGGAACCGGTGCGGCCGTTGCCCAACTTGATGTGCGGCAAGCCCGAGCGCATCAACCGCTCCAGGGTTCCCGGCGAAACGGACAAGTACCGCGCGGCCGTTTTCTTGTTCACCAGCTCAGCATCCGTTATCGTGTTCATGACTAGTCCAGCGTAACTCACGATCAGCCATTTTGAATCGTTTTTTGCTACACTGGGCGTGAGTATTTTCATGCAACGAAACAAGCACTCAAATCGTGTGTTACGCGCCGCTCCGTTTCTGCGCGATGCGACCCGTGGAGACGCGCTGGCCGACTTCCTGAACGCGCCAGCGGTGAGCAAGGAACACGGGCTCGTGGTTCACGTGTTCGAACTGGTCCGCCAGCTACAAACTTTAGATTCCACTTCCCGCGCCGCGAGCAACTTGCTCCACGCCATAAATGCTGCTGTCGCAGAGGTCACGGTCAGGCCCGTCCGACAACAAAATGCCCGGTGGGATTGGCTGCCGGCGCATCCAGGCGCCGCGGCCGGCATCCCACCCCCATATGCCCTAAAAGTGCTCGCGGACTTCGATGAAGCAGGCACACTCGAACACGTGCGCCAGTGTGAAGCCTGCGGTAGGTGGTTTTTCGCCCGAACCAAAAAGAAATTGGTTTGCAGCGACACTTGCCGCTCGCGCAAATTCAAGCAGCAGGACACGAAACGCTACAGGCGCGCCCGCGCTCAGTACATGCGCGACTATCGTAAGCAGCAGAGGCGCAGCAAGGCGCGAACCGGGAAACCATCGCCAGCACTGTAGGGACTTTTGCAGGGAGTCACTCCGCCTCACGGCTTCTCACGGCTTCTCACCGCTCGCAGGTGATTCCCGCGCAACCTGATGACTCTGTAGCTATTTCGCTGAAATTCAAGCCCTTAGTGAAAGTAAGGCGAAAGGTGCCGTGAGGAGATTATGAGTCCGCTGCTCTAACCGCTGAGCTAAGGGCCCGGATTGGCATCTCTTCCTATCCTAATCGTTAGACGCTGAGGTGCGCCTGCACGACGTCGTCGGTCAGATCGCTGATCGGACCGGCGGCGACGTGGCGGCCTTTATCGAGAATGCAGAATTCACTGGCCACTCGGCGCGCGAACGGCAGCTTCTGTTCCACCAGCAGCACAGTCAGTCCTTGCTCACGGTTCAGCCTCAGGACGATGTCGCCGATTTCATGGACGATGTTGGGCTGAATGCCCTCGGTCGGCTCGTCCAGGATCAATAGTTTCGGTTCCAATACGAGCGCGCGGCCGATGGCGAGCTGCTGCTGCTGGCCGCCCGATAAGTCGCCGCCGCGTCGGCCCAGCATCTGCTTCAGGATGGGAAACAGGTCGAAGATCCGGTCGGGGATCGCGCGCGGGCCGTTCTTCCGCATACCCAGACCGACCCGCAGATTTTCCTCGACAGTGAGGTGCGAAAAAATCTCGCGACCCTGCGGCACAAAGCCGATGCCCATCCGGGCGCGCTGCTCGGCGGGGCACTTCAGCAAATCGGTCCCGTAGAAGTTGATGGCGCCGGAGCTGGACGGATGCAGACCCATGATGCACTTCAGGAGCGTCGTCTTGCCCATGCCGTTGCGGCCCATCAGGCACATCCGCGCGCCGGCAGGAACTTCCAGGTCCACATCCCAGAGGGTGTGGCTGCCGCCGTAGAACTGGTTGAGGCCTTTGATGGACAGCACGTTCAGACTCCCAGATAAACTTCGATGACGCGCGGATCCTTCTGCACTTTTTCCATGTCGCCCTCCGCGATCACCTGTCCTTCGTGCAGCACGATAACGCGCCTTGCAATGGATCGCACGAAGGACATATCGTGCTCCACGACGACGATGGAGTGCTCGCCCTCGAGTGACAGCAGAAGCTGCGAGGTGCGCTCGATCTCGTGCGGCGTCATGCCCGCCACCGGCTCATCCACCAGGAGCAGAGCCGGGTTCTGCATCAGCAGCATTCCAATTTCCAGCCACTGCTTCTGGCCATGTGAAAGGACTCTTCCCAATGCGCTTTGCTGATCGGCCAAGCCGATGATGTCCAGGACTTCATCGATTCTATTCTGCTGCGCGGGCGTGATCCGGGCGCGCAGCGTCTTCCAGAACGATCGGCTGCCCGCCAGGGCCAGCTCCAGGTTTTCGAAGACGGTGAGCTGCTCGAAGACGGTCGGCTTCTGGAATTTCCGCGCGATTCCGGCGCCCACGATCTGCTGCTCCGACATCTGCAGCAGATCGATGTCGTTGCCAAACCAAGCCGCCCCCGAATCGGGCCGCGTCTTGCCGGTGACGACGTCCATCATGGTAGTCTTGCCGGCGCCGTTAGGGCCGATGATACAGAGCAGTTCACCGGGATCGACGTAGAGCGAGAGTTTATTAAGAGCCTTGAACCCGTCGAAACTGACGGTCAGGTCCTCCAGATAGAGCCGCTTCTCCGCCTTACCGGCTTGCATTGACCGCCGCCGTATCCGCCTTGCTTTCCACGCTGCTCACTAGGTGTTTCTCTTTGTTCCAGGCCGGCACCAGGCCGATGATCCCGCGCGGCAGGAACCGCGTCACCAGGACGAACAACGCACCAAGCGCGTACAGCCAAACCTCCGGCAGCGCTCCGGTGAAATAGGTTTTGGCGTAGTTCACCAGCACCGCGCCGGCGATGGCGCCGTACAACGTGCCGCGCCCACCCACCGCCACCCAAATGACGACTTCAATGGAGTTGATCGGTGAGAATTCACTGGGGTTGATGATGCCGATTTGGGGTACGTATAACGATCCGGCGACGCCCGCGATGATGGCCGACAACACGAACAGCCACAGCTTGAAGGACTCCACTGGATAACCGAGAAAGCGAGTGCGGCTCTCCGCATCGCGGATGGCGCGGATCACCCGCCCGGCGCGCGATTCGACAATCACACGGCAAACCAGATAGCTGATCGCCAGGGCCACCGCAGTCAGCAGTAGGAGCACGACGTGGGTGCGGTTGGAATCCAGATTAAAGCCCACGACGTCCTTGAAATCGGTGAATCCGTTATTTCCGCCGAAGCCCATGTTGTTGCGGAAGAAGGCCAGCATCAAGGCGTAGGTGAGGGCTTGGGTGATGATCGAAAAATAGACGCCGGTGACGCGCGACCGGAAGGCGAACCACCCGAATACCAGCCCCAGCGTGGCCGGCACCAGCACAATCATCAAGAGCGCGAAAGCGAAATGATTGAACCCGTACCAGAACCAGGGCAGCGACTTATAGTTCAGAAACACCATGAAGTCGGGCAGGATCGGATTGCCATAGACCCCGCGAGGACCGATCTCGCGCATCAGGTACATGCCCATGGCGTAGCCGCCGAGCGCGAAGAAGGCCGCATGTCCGAGGCTCAGGATGCCGCAGTAACCCCAAATCAGGTCGACTGCGAGCGCCAGCATCGCATAGCAGAGGTACTTACCGATCAGAACCGTGCCGTAAGAAGTGAGGTGGAGCGGCGACGACGAAGGGACAGCCAGGTTGAGGACGGGTACCGTGATGGCCACCAGGGCGAGCACGGCCAGGAACCACATTCCTCCCCGATCGCGGCGCAGGGTTTCACTCCAGAGACGGAGCACCTTTTATTTGTCCTCCGACGCGCGGCCGGCCTGCGGGAACAATCCGCGGGGCCGTGCCTGAATGAAAAGAATCAACGCGACGAGGACGAAGATCTTTGCGAGTACAGCCCCGGCGTAAGGCTCCAGGAGCTGATTGACGATTCCCATCGACGTGCCGCCGATGAGCGAGCCCCAGAGGTTTCCGACGCCGCCGAAAACGACCACCAGGAACGAATCAATAATGTAGTCCTGCCCCAGATTCGGTCCGACGTTGGTCAGCTGGCTGAGCGCCACACCCGCTACGCCGGCGATACCGGATCCGAGGCCGAACGTCATCGCGTCCACCCACTCGGTACGGATGCCCATCGCTTTGGCCATGGCCCGATTCTGGGAAACGGCACGGATGTCCAGACCGATCCGCGTGCGCTTCAGCACCAGCAGGAGCAGAAAGAAGATGATCAGTGTGAAGACCACGGTATAAAGCCGGTTATAGGTGATCTCCAGCGCATCGTTGAGGCGGAGCGAGCCGCTCATCCAGTCCGGCGTGATGACAGCGCGGTTGAGCGCCGAGAAAATCGACCGGACGCCTTGCTGCAAAATGAGGCTGACGCCGAACGTCGCCAACAGCGTCTCCAGCGGCCGGCCGTAAAGATACTGGATGATGGTGCGCTCCATCAGAACGCCGGCCAGCCCGGCCACGACGAACGCCGCCGGAATGGCTACCAGGATGGAGATCCCAATGTGTCCGGGCATGAGGAGCTGAACGACGTAGGTGGTGTAGGCGCCGAGCATCATCAGTTCGCCGTGAGCCATGTTGATAACGCCCATGACGCCGAACGTAATCGCGAGTCCGATGGCGATCAGAACCAGCACCGAGCCCACGCTGAGGCCGAAAAACAACGTCTCGATGGCGGAGTAGAAGGAGCGCCAACGATCCATTTCGGCGATCGCCGCCGCGGCGGCCTGCCGGACCTTCGGATCGCTTTCGGTGAAGGAGCCGTCGGGATTTTTAGTTACCAGATTCGCCAGCCGGTTGCGCACGTCCTGGCTAACGCTGTCCTGCAACGTCGCGATGGCGTCCAGGCGCGCCTTGGCGTCGGAGCTATCCAGCGCAGACAGCGCCAGGCCGGTGGCGATTTCCTTACGGACAGCGGAATTCTTCTCCAGGGGAAGCCGCTCGCGGAGCAGAGCGATGGTGTTGTCGTTGAGGGAGTGCAACATTTGCCGCACCGCATCCAACCGCACGGATGCGTCGGGGCTGGATAAGCCGAACCGCGCGATCCCGATTTGCAATACCCGCCGCAATGCATTGTTCACGCCGATTTCGGTCATGCCGTCCGCCGAAGCGGTTCCGGCGCTTTTCAGCGTTAGCGGATCGATCAGGCTGAGGGGGACCGCGTCGGCGGCCTTGACGATGAAAACTTTCTGATCGCTATTGCGGTAGAAAAGGCGGTCTTCCAGGAGGGCACTGAACACCGCGCGAACACTGGGATGTCCGGTCTGGCCTAGCTTTTCAATGATTCCCGCCTTGTCGGCGTAGTCGGCGGTTCGAAGTTGATCGAGCGTAGCTAGGAAGCTGGCGTCCTTGGGAGACTGGGCGCGGCTAGGGACTACAGTCCAAAGGGCGAGCAGCAGCAAGAGCCACTGCCCGCCGGATCGTAGGCGTTTTCTTATTTGTAGTTCTGTCCGGAGCACTTCTTCGTGATCTTATTATAGTTCCCGCACTTCAGCGTCACCCAATCCGCTTCGATGTCCTTGCTGCCGGGCAAATAGTCGGACCAGGCGTCGCCAGGGACTTCGCCGGGAGACTTCCAAACCACGTTGAATTGTCCATCGCCTCTCACTTCGCCGATGTATACCGGTTTGGTGATGTGATGATTCGGCAACACCTTGGCCATGCCGCCGGTGAGGTTGGGTGTCTCCAGACCAGGCAGCGCCGCGATCACCTTATCGACGTTGGTTGTCTTGGCTTTCTCAACTGCCTTCACCCACAGATTGAAGCCGATGTAGTGCGCCTCCATGGGATCGTTGGTGGTGCGCTTTGGGTTCTTGATGAAAGCATGCCACTGGGCGATGAACGCTTTGTTGGCCGGCGTGTTGATGCTTTCAAAGTAATTCCAGGCGGCCAGATGGCCGACTAGCGGTTTCGTGTCCAGGCCGGACAACTCTTCTTCACCCACCGAGAAAGCAACCACCGGAATGTCTTCGGCCGAAATCTTCTGGTTGCCAAGCTCTTTGTAGAAAGGCACGTTGGCGTCGCCATTGATGGTGGAGACCACCGCCGTCTTCTTGCCGGCCGAACCGAACTTCTTGATCGCGGCCACGCGGGCCTGCCAGTCCGAATAACCGAAGGGCGTGTAGTTGATGGAGATGTCTTCGGACTTGACGCCTTTCAGGCGGAGATAAGCTTCCAGGATTTTGTTGGTCGTGCGCGGGTAGACGTAGTCCGTGCCTTCCAGCACCCAACGCTTCACGCCGACTTCCTTCATCAGGTAATCCACCGCGGGGATGGCCTGCTGATTGGGCGCCGCACCTGTGTAGATGACGTTCTTGGAAGACTCTTCGCCTTCATACTGGACCGGGTAGAAGAGCAGCCCGTCGTCCTTCTCGAAGACCGGCAGCACCGACTTTCTGGAGACCGATGTCCAGCATCCGAACACCACCGCGACTTTGTCTTTTTCCAGCAGCTCCGCGGCCTTTTCGGCGAAGAGCGGCCAGTTGGAGGCTGGATCGACGACCACGGGCACCAGTTTCTTGCCCAGCAGTCCGCCTTTCTTATTTTGCTCAGCGATCATCATCAGGATCGTGTCTTTCAAGGTCGTCTCGCTGATGGCCATCGTGCCGGAAAGCGAGTGCAGAATGCCCACCTTGATTACGTTGTCCTGGGCCGCCGCGACATTGGTGAAGACGATCCCGCTTAGTAGCAGCCCGGAGACCGCTAACACTGATTTAAACTTCATGAAATTGACTCCTTCATAGTGACATTGGGAAACAGATGCCTTACATCTGGATCTGGAGGCCGATACCCGCCTGCCAGAAATCGGACTTCACGCCGTTGAATTTTATGTTTTGGCCGAACGCCATCACACGCGCGTTGAACTGCTTGATGACGTAGTTGAGGTTGAATTCGGTGGTCTTCTGGTTATAGCTCGGGGTGCCCGGTGTTATGGCGTGGGTGAAATTGGCCTTGGCATACTTGCCAAGGATCTCGAACTTGCCAACGCCTACCTTCTTTGGAAAGAGGAAACTGGCAAGGCCGTACTCACCATTGCTCTTGCCGTAGCTGGCGTTGTACCCACCCAACCGGTTGTAATCGGTAAACTCGCTTTCAATCGTGAACGCGCCGCCGTTGAGCACTTTCTTTTCCAGGAGGAAGTCGATGCTCGAAGCGGTGTGGCCGTCTTGAACTTGAGTCGCGCCGCCGATGGCCAGCAGGTTCTTATCGCCGTAGTAGGTGCCGTTCAAGTAGTAGCCGTCCTCGGGATCCCAGAAATCGATCTGCACGCGCGCAGCGCCGATCACCTTGGCAACCCCGGTCGCGGTTTTGCCATCGAACGCGCCCGCCGAGACCTTGATTTTCTTCGCGAACGTGCCCCAGTAGACAATCCCGTTGTCACGGCCTTGAAAAACGAACGGATATCCATCCTGGATGCCATCGGTGTACACCAGCCACTCGTGCGCGAAGAACGGGCCGTAGAGATTGGCGCGATCGCTTGGCGGCAGGAAGCGCCCAACCCAGATGTTAAACTCGGGCGCTACTTCGATTTGCGCTACTGCGTCCAACACACCGATTTTGTTGGTGACACTATCATAGTCGGTGTTGAACATGAACTTAATATCCTTATACACCGGCCCGTTCACATAGAGACGGATATGGTCGAGGTTGAATTGATCGGTGGAGCTTCCGTTGCTTGGTTCGATGTTCGAGAAGCTGGTTTGCAAACCGGCGCCAACCGTAATTGGCCCGAGGTTAACCTGCGCGCGGGACAGCGAGGCCAACCCCGCAAATCCAGTGAACATCAAAAAAACGGAGGCGCATCGTCGCCCTAGAAAAGCACCTTCTTTGGGGACACAACGTCTATGCATGAAGAAACCCTCTCCTTATGGGGCGTTCAGCGCCCCGTTCTGATTTTGTTCGTAGAAACTGAAAACTGACCCGCAGATCGTTAGAAGCTAGGGCGTCTCCACGGGCTGGCGTGGCTGAGCGGCATCTAACAAAATCAACGGACTAGGGATGTGTCCGAACGTTGGACTTGAGGCACTCGCGTAGACGGGACGCAAGCTTGAACACCCCTCCAAAGACGAGGTGAATTCAATCTCGATGCAAGAAGATATCATCGATCTGTAACACTTGTCAACCCTTGTTTTCATGATTTTTTCATGGCCTAAGTACCTTGCGATACAAAAACTTGCATGAAAAAAAGAAAGTTCCCATAAACTCTGGCCGTCCGGAGCGATCCGCCAGCCCCCGCGCCGCGATGTATACTTGGACCGCTAAGGCCATCACAGGAGGTTCCACGATGAGAGTGCCGGCCATGGCCGCCCTGCTTCTTGTACCGGTTCTGATGCCCGCAGCGGACCTCGCGCAGTCCTCGCCGCGCCTGGTAGACCTCAACGTCGTCGTGCTGGACAAACACGGCCAGCCCGTCACGGATCTGACCGCGGATGATTTTCAAGTGACCGACTCCGGCAAGCCGCAGAAGATTTCCTTCTTCCGGCGAAACAGCCAGGCCGCCAGTCAAAACCAGGTTCCCGCCCCGCCACCGAACCAGTTCTCCAACCGCCCCTTCGATCGGCCACAGAACGCCACCGTGATCCTGCTCGATCTGCTGAACCTCGGATTCGCAGCTCGCGGAATGGCGGCGAATCAGATTACGCGCCAGCTCGCGAAAGTGGAATCGGCCGACTCCTTGTATCTGTATCTGCTAACGGTCGACGCCAAGCTTTTCCCGGTTCATGGCGTTCCGCCGGGTGGCGAGCAGCCCGATCGCCGGCCGTCTGCACCGCCTTGGACGCGGGAGATCAAGCCGCTTATGGATTCCAGCCTCCGGACGGTTACAACCTTCCGCCCCCCCGATATTGACGTGTTTGTCCGGACTCAGTTGACGTTCGCGGCGCTGGAGGCGCTTGGGCAGCAGCTATCGGTGGTTCCGGGTCGAAAAATTTTGGTCTGGGTCACGGATGGAGTCCCGGTCGCTCTGGGAGACCGGCGCTCCGACACGGGGTTCGCCATCGACTTCACGCCATTGATCCGCCAGTTTAGTGAAGCACTGGACCGGTACGACATTGCACTCTACCCTGTCCGCCAGAACATGCTCGGCGGATCGGACGGTATCGGAGCCACGTCGGGAGGCGCCGGAGCCACCGGCGGCGACGGCACCGGCATACAGTCCCTTGCAACGTTGAACTTGTTTTCGGACCTGACGGGAGGGCGCCGGAGCACGGATAAGGACATCGGCTCCGTCATCCAGCAAGCCAACACAGATCTGAGGTTCTATTATCAACTCGGCTATTACGCTCCTCCCAGTAACTGGAATGACAAGTTTCATAAATTGCGTGTGACCTCAAAACGCGGAGGAGTGCATATTCAAGCCAAGACCGGCTATTACGCATGGAAGGTGGGAAGCCGTTCGCAGCAGGCCTTTGCCGCCGCCGCGGCCGCTCCCTTCGACGCCGAAGAAATCGGTCTGCGGGCTAGTGTTTCCTCCGATGCGCAGAACCGCAAGATGGAGCTCGCCAACGTGAAGATTGACGCGCATGACATCGCCTTGGCGCACGAGGGAGACAGCTACACGGGTCACCTGGGAATCGTCGTGGTCAACTATATGCCCAATGGCCTGATCGCATCCAGTCCCATGACCCCGCTGGACATTCAGTACACCGCTGCCGAGCGCGACCAGGCGATCCGGAACGGAATCGGTGTCACGGAGAAGCTGGGCGCCGCTCAAGGTGAAAGCCGATTCCGCGTGATCGTCTTCGACCGCGGCTCGAATGCCGTGGGTTCGATTACCATTCCGGCCGGCCCCAGCCAGGATCAGCAGAGGTAAACGTGCCGGTTCTCGGCGAGTTGTATACAATCGTTTCTGCAACTAAACATCCGAGGCTTTCATGAAACGCATAAAATTGTCCTGCTCGCTCATTGTTGTCGCCGCGCCGCTCGCGTTCGCCCAGTCTGCCGAGCACTGTGCCCAGTTGTCGAAGATGAAGATGGCCGGATCGGTGCAGATTACCAGCTCCGCTCACATGCCGGCCTCGGCGCCCGGCACGCTGCGCATCTCGCCCAATTTCCCGGGAACGGTCGCAGTCGCCGTGCCTGCCTTTTGCCGTGTCGATGGCGTCATCGAGCCGCGTGCCGGCGTGGACGGGAAGCAGTACGGCATTGGCTTCGCGCTCGCGCTGCCGGATCAATGGAATGGTCGATTCCTGTTTCAAGGTGGCGGCGGATTGAACGGCAACGTGGCTTTGCCGCTAGGATCACAAGCGGCTGGCGACACGCCCGGTCTGGCTCGCGGATTCGCGGTAGTAACCACCGACAGCGGCCATAAAGGGTCGGGTTTCGACGGCAGCTTCTTCCGCGATCAGCAGGCCAGCCTGGATTTCTATTACGTCGCCATCGGGCGCGTGGCCCAGCTCGCGAAGACGATGATCGCCTCGTACTACGGACGCGCCGCTGAGCACTCGTATTTCGACGGATGTTCCACCGGGGGCCGCGAAGCCATGATCATGTCGCAGCGTTATCCGGCCTATTTCGACGGCATCGTTTCCGGCGACCCTGCTATCCGAACCGGGCATTCCAATCTCGGGCTGGGCTACATGACGTCCGTGTTTGACCAAGCCGCGCCCAAGGATGACGCGGGCAAGCCCGATCCAAAGAAGGTCTTCTCGCCTTCGGACCGAAAGCTGATCGTCAGTACCTTGCTCCAGGTTTGCGATGCGAAAGACGGACTGAAGGACGGGATGATCTTCAATTCGCGCGCCTGTGATTTCGATCCGGCCAAGCTGGTGTGCTCGGGCGCGAAAACCGACAGCTGTTTGACGCAGGCGCAGGCGGACACACTGACGAAGGCATTTGCCGGTCCGAAGACGGATCGCGGCGATGCGATCTATCCAGGATTTCCCTTCGATGCCGGGATCGGCGACGCGGGCATGGGCATACCCGGACTGCTGAGCGGGCCGGTGATCCCTGTCGCTACGGGCGCGGACTTCCTGCACTTCGACGTCGAGCGCGAGGCGGCTCGCGTGGAGGAGAATCGAACCGCGGAGCTCGGCGACAGCACCTGGACCAACCTGAGCACCTTCGCCGGCCACGGAGGAAAACTGCTCTTTTACCACGGCCTGAGCGATCCCTGGTTTTCGCCGCTCGACACGTTGGGTTATTACGAGAAGATGGCGAAGGACACCGGCGGCGCTCCGGTCGATTCCTGGAGCCGGCTATATCTGGTGCCAGGCATGGGCCATTGCCAGGGCGGAAGCGCGACGCTCGATCATTTCGACATGCTGAGCGCCGTGGTCGACTGGGTGGAAAAGGGCGTCGCGCCGGATCGGGTCATCGCTACCGGGCGGGCCTTTCCTGGCCGCAGCCGTCCGCTATGCCCGTATCCACAGCACGCCCAATATAGCGGTCACGGCGATCCCAACGACGCCGCGAACTTCACTTGCCAGGATTAGCTGCGGCTACAATCTTAAGATTGCCGAACTGATCGAGCGAGAAGCGCCAGCCCGGCGGCACGAGTGTGGTTGAGCCGTAGTCCGTGACAAGCGCAGGACCGTACCGCGCCGCCCGAGACAGGCTCGATCGCGCGTACACCGGCGTTTCCTGCCAGCGGCCGGAGACATGGACGCGGCGCGTTATCGGACGCTGAGCGGACGCCTTTGCCGCCCGGCGTTTCAATCGCGGCTTTTCGACTGTCAGCCGCGCGCGCACGCGTATGGTCACGATCTCGATTGCGCGGCCTGGGTTCGAATAGCCATACACCCGCTGGTGCTCACGATGGAACGGTTCGGCAGGATTGGCCGCATGCCAGGGAACTGTCAGCTCGTAGCTCTGGCCAGCATAGCGGATGTCGGCGGAACGAATCAACTCCGCGCTCTTAAGATCCCGCTTCGCCGTCCGTTCCATACGCACGAATTCGCGCTCGATATCGCGGCGGTTCAAGACGCCCGCCGCGTAGTCGCGCACGTGATCGGCTAATAACATGCCGAGCGCTGACAGCGCGCCCGCATGTTCGGGAACGAGCACGGTGCGGATGCCCAACTCGCGGGCCATCTCGCAGGCGTGTAATCCGCCGCAGCCGCCGAAAGCGACCAGTACAAAGTCGCGCGGATCGTGGCCGCGTTCCACCGAAACCAGCCGAATGGCCCGCTCCATGTTGGCATTGGCCACGCGCAAGATGCCCTGGGCAGCCGCAACGCGGTTGAGCCCAAGCTGGCGCGCGACGGAATCAATAGCCGCACCGGCGCGCGTGACATCCAGGTGCATCTCGCCGCCAACCAATTGGTCCGCCGCAATGCGTCCCAGCACGACGTGCGCGTCCGTGACGGTGGGCAGATCGCCGGTTCCGTAGCAAGCCGGGCCGGGATCCGCACCCGCGCTTTCGGGACCAACGCGCAGCAGCCCGCCCTCATCCACGCGGGCGATCGAACCTCCGCCTGCGCCGACGGTGTGGATATCCAGCATCGGTACGCGCACCGGAAAGCCATCGATGGATGCTTCCATAGTTTCGCGTGGACGGCCGTCGCAAAGACTGACGTCGGTGGACGTACCGCCCATATCGAAGCCCAGGATGCGAGAGAAGCCTCCCAGACGCGCCGTTTCTAGCGCGCCCACAACGCCGCCGGCGGGTCCGGATAGCACGGTGCGAATCGAGTGCCGGCGGGCTTCCCGCGTCGACATGAACCCCCCGTTCGATTGCATGATCGAAATCCGATGGCGGCTGCCGTGCTCCAGTTCGGCCAGGTAGCGATCCATCAAAGGGCCCACGTAGGCGTTGATCAGCGTAGTTGAGGAACGTTCGTACTCCCGGAACTCCGGACACACATCGTGCGATGAGCACAAATATCCGAGGCCTTCCAGCGCGTCCCCCACTAGCCGTTCGTTCTCCGCGTTGCGATAAGCGTGGAGGAAGCAAATGGCAATGGATTCGATTCGCGCCCGCCGTAGCCGGGCCTTCAAACGAGCTAGTTCGCGCGCCGAAGGCCGCAGTGCGATAACGCCGTCAAAGTGCGCCCGCTCCCGCACTCCGAAGCACATCGTGCGCGGAATAATCGGGGTGCGCAACAAAGGGGTCAGGTTGTAAAGCTCTGCCCGATTCTGGCGGCCGATCTGAATGACGTCTTCAAATCCCGCCGTCGTGACCAGCGCCGTTCGCGCGCCTTTCCGCTCCAGCAACGCATTCGTCGCCACCGTCGAGCCGTGAATCACCTCGACGCGATGCGAACCGGCGGCGTGTGCCAGCCCGGCCAGAATCACTCTCGCCGGCGACCGCGGATTGGACCGCAGCTTAAACGTCTCAATCGCGCCGCCGTCGCGGCAGACAATAAAATCGGTGAACGTTCCGCCCGCGTCAATTCCGATGCGCATCGGCGCCGCTCATACCGACTGAAGCGCTTCGTAGACTTGCTCGGCGTGCCCGTCTGGCTTCACTTTCCGAAAGATCTTCTTGATTTTGCCGTCTTTACCGATCAGAAACGTGCTGCGCTCGATGCCCATGTACTTCCGGCCGTACATGCTCTTTTCCACCCACGCTCCGTAGGCTTCGGCGACTTTGTGGTCCGTGTCGGCGAGCAGGGTGAAGGGAAGATCGAATTTGTCCTTGAACTTCGACTGCGACGCGGCCTTGTCGGGCGACACACCCACGATCACCGTGTCGGACTTGGCAAACTTCTTGGAGTGGTCGCGAAACTCGCAACTTTCGCGCGTTCAGCCGGGCGTGTCCGCCTTGGGATAGAAGTACAACACGACGTTCTTTCCCTTCAGCCTGGCGAGTTCGAACGGCTTCCCACCATCGTCTTCAGCGTGAATCGCGGGCGCCAGATCCCCTTCTTTGAGTGCTTTGGCCATAGCATTCATTGTAAGCGCGCCTAGTCTCCCGGCGTAGGCCCTGTGCGTCTCGCTTTTCGGGCAAATTGCTCCTGCTGTAGCGGGATTATCATCAATAGATAAGAGGTGCTTCATGCACAGGCTCCTGGTCGCTCTAACCGCCGCTGCCTCCCTCGTGCCCACAACCGGGGCGCAAGAAAATCGTGGCTACTATCGTTTTCCGGCCATTTCCGGCAACACCATCGCCTTCACGTCCGAAGGCGACTTGTGGGAGGTCGGTCTCGAAGGCGGCATGGCGCGCCGTCTCACTACGCATCCGGGCGCGGAGACTCGCGCCGCGTTTTCACCCGACGGCAAGACCATCGCCTTCTCGGCTGATTACGAAGGGCCGGCTGAGGTCTACACCATGCCGGCCGAAGGCGGCCTGCCTACGCGACGAACCTATGAGGGCGGGAACGCGCAGGTGGTTGGGTGGACTCCCGATGGCAAAATTCTCTATGCCACCGCGCGCTACTCCACGCTTCCCGACGCGCAACTCGCCACCATCGACGCCCAGAACCACATCGAGAGGATTCCGCTGAGCCAGGCCGCTCAAGGCGTCTATGACGCGCCCGGAGGGACGTTGTTCTTCACGCGCTTCCGCTTTCAGGGAAGCGAGGCCAAGCGCTACAAGGGCGGCACGGCGCAGAATCTATGGAAGTACACATCCGGACAGGAAGCGATTCCGCTCACCGCCGACTACGCCGGCACGAGCAAGGACGCCATGTGGTGGAAAGGCCGCGTCTACTTCCTCAGCGACCGCGACGGCACAATGAATGTCTGGTCCATGGATCCGAATGGACGCAACCTGCGCCAGCTTACGCGCAATCAAGGCTGGGACGCCAAGTCGCCGTCGCTTTCCCAGGGCCGCATCGTTTATCAAATGGGCCCGGACCTGCACCTTTACGACATCGCTTCCGGCTCAGACAAGACCATCAACATCAAGCTGCCCTCCGACTTCGATCATCTGCGCGAGCACTGGATCAAGACGCCCATGGAATACGTGACGTCTCTTCACTTCGCGCCCGATGGCGAGAGCATTGTCGCGACGTCGCGCGGCCGTGTATTCGTGCTTCCGGTAAAGCATGGCCGTCTGGTGGACGTCACCGAACACAAGCCCGGCCGGTATCGCGACGCGCGCATGTTTCCGGACGGCAAGTCTATTTTGACAATTTCAACCGAAACCGGCGAAGCCGAATTCTGGAAGCTGCCCGCGAACGGCGAAGGCGCGGCCCAGCAGCTTACTTCCGGCGGCACGGTGCTGCGCTGGGAAGGCGTGCCGTCGCCCGACGGCAAGTGGATCGCGCATCAGGACAAAAACAACCAACTCTGGCTGCTAAACGTTGCGGCGAAATCGGAAAAGAAGATCGATACGGCCGAGTTTGGCAACAATTCCAGCCCGCAGTTTGATCCCGTCCGTTGGTCGCCAGACAGCCGATGGTTCGCCTACAGCCGCCCCGCGCGCAATCAGTTCGACCAGCTTTTCATTTATAGCGTCGAGACAGGAGCGCTCACGCCCATCACTACGGACCGGTACAACAGCGAGGATGCCACTTGGAGCACCGACGGCAAGTGGATCTACCTTCTGTCGGACCGTTCGCTCAAGAGCGTGGTGGCGGCTCCGTGGGGTCCGCGCCAGCCTGACCCGTTCTTCGACCGCTCCATGAAGCTATACGAGATCCCATTGCAGAAGGGCCTGCGCTCGCCCTTCGCAGCGCCCGATGAATTGCATCCGGACAAACCAGAGGAGCCAGCTGCGAAATCCGGCGAGAAGCCGGCCGCGATACCTAAGGTTCAAATCGATCTGGATGGCATCTCAGGCCGCATCGAGGAAGTGCCCGCACCTCCCGGAAATTATGCCGCGCTCAATGCCAATGCAAAGCGCCTGTGCTGGATCAATCGCGATCTTTTGGACCGCGACAAGAACGACCTGCAATGCATGGATATCGCCAACAAGGGCGCCAAGCCAGAAACGTTGATGGAGGGTGTGCGCGAATATCAGCTCTCCGCCGACGGCAAGAAGATCCTGATCCGGAAACAGAACGATCTTTTCGTGATGGATTCATCCGTGAAGGCCGCCGTGGCCAAAACTCCACAGACCCTGGCTGATGCGCGCGTCGACGTGAAAGACTGGACCTTTTCCGTGATCCCGAGCGACGAGTTTCACGAGGAGTTCATGGACGCCTGGCGCTTGCACCGCGATTATTTCTATGATCCGCACATGCACGGCGTCAACTGGATGGCGATGCGGGACAAATACAGCGAGATCCTCCCGCGCGTGCGCGACCGCGAAGAACTCAGCGATGTGCTCGCTCAACTGGTCAGCGAGCTATCCGTTCTGCACAGCTTCGTACGCGGCGGCGATGTGCGCCGCGGTCCTGACCAGATCCAGCTATCCTCGCTGGGAGCGGTACTGGAACGCGATCCCTCCGCCGGCGGCTACCTGGTCAAGCATATTTATGAATCCGACCCCGACCGTCCCGACGAACGCGCTCCACTGGCGCGGCCCGGCGTGGATGTTTCCGAAGGCGATGTGTTGGTGGCGATTAACGGCCAGAATCTTCTCTCGGTTCCCGATCCCGGCGAACTGTTGCGCAATCAAGCCGGCAAGCAGGTACTGCTGCGAGTCCGTTCCAAGGGCAAAACGGAAACGCATGACGTCATCGCGCAGCCCATTACGCTGCAACAGGACTCGTCATTGCGTTATGGCGAATGGGAACTGACGCGCCGAGAGATGGTGGATAAGGCTTCCGCCGGCCAGATCGGCTATGTTCACCTGCGCGCCATGGGACCCAACGACATCAACCAATGGGAAGAGGATTTCTATCCGGACTTCGACCGTCAGGGCCTGATCATCGATGTCCGCCACAACGGCGGCGGCAACATCGATAGCTGGATTCTGGGCAAGCTACTCCGCAAAGCCTGGATGTATTGGAAGCCGCGCGTCGGCGAGCCATATTGGAATATGCAGTATGCCTTCCGCGGCCACCTGGTGCTGCTCTGTGACGAATTCACGGGCTCGGACGGCGAAGCATTTAGTGAAGGGTTCCGCCGCTTGGGCTTGGGCAAGATCATCGGCACGCGCACCTGGGGAGGAGAGGTCTGGCTCACCGCCAGCAATTCACTGGCGGACCGCGGCATTGCAACCGCGGCGGAGTTGGGCGTTTATGGCGCCGACGGAAAATGGTTGATCGAAGGTCATGGCGTCGATCCGGACATCGTCGTCGACAACCTGCCCCATGCCACCTTCGAGGGAAAGGACGCGCAACTTGGGGCGGCTATCAAGTATCTGGAAGAGCTGATTCACAGCGATCCCGATCCCGTTCCGCCGCCGCCGGCCTATCCCGATAAATCGTTTCATCCGCGCGCCACTAAGGCTGATCCTTAGATGATGGATCGGACTACACCACCATCTGCGCGCAAAGCCGCGCCATTAGTGGCGGACGAAAGCGGACTGCAGACGAATGCGACCAGTGCGGCCACTTCGCGAGTGGTCGCAAAGCGTTTCAAGAGCGATGACGGGCGCACACTCTGGAAGAATTCCTTCTCCACTTGGGCTCGATCGGTGTTTGTCGCCCGGGCCATCTGCTCCACAAATCCTTCCACGCCCTCCGATGCGGTCGGCCCGGGCAGAACGGTGTTGACGGTGACCTGCGTGCCGGCGGTGGTCTCGGCCAATCCGCGCGCCACGGCGAGTTGCGCGGTCTTGGTCATCCCGTAATGGATCATCTCGGCCGGAATCTGAACGGCCGATTCGCTCGAGATGAAAACGATCCGGCCCCAGCCATGCTGCTTCATGCGCGGCAGGTAGTGGCGGCTCAGTCGGACTCCGCTCAGCACGTTGACTTCGAAGAAACGCAGCCAGTCGGCGTCCGGGATCTGTTCGAAGGACTTCGCTTCGAAGATGCCCAGGTTGTTCACCAGGATCTCGACGTCGGGCCATTTGCGGATCGCATCCTCGGCGCCCGCGGCTGTGCCCAAGTCGGCCACCAGGCCGTCGATTCGAGTACGGATTCCGGCAGCTTTCAGCTTCTGAACAGCGCTATCCACACGCGCCTGGGTGCGCCCGTTCACGATGACGTGCGCACCTTCTTGCGCCAGCGCTTCGGCGATTGCGTACCCGATGCCGGCGGTCGATCCGGTCACTAACGCGCGTTTACTCTCCAGCTGTAAGTCCATGCCGATAGGATGCACCGGCGATGGCCCTCGGCTCAACTGCGCGCGCCGTTCACTTTAGTGGCCTTGGTGTTCGCTGGTAGGCGGCACAAGATTCTTCAGCCGCAGGTACACCGCCATGTAGCCGTACATTTCGTTGTCGTGGGCCAGGTTCCCCCACAGGGCGCTGAGCTTGGTTTCCGAGTGCCCGAAGATCTTAACGTCCTGAGTAGCGGTAGCGTCGGTGAGAGAGTCATACGCGCCGTCGCAATAGTCGAACGATGCCTTTAGAGCGGCGACCAGATCGGCCTTGGAGGTCTTGCCTTTGGTCTCGGCCATTTTGTGCTCGCCTTTCACCGCCGAGCAAATCATCATTTGGGCATCGGCCACATGAGCGACGTTTCCGCCGAAGGGCCGAACTTCCGGGGTGGGTTTGAAATTGTAATCGGCGTCGGGCATTCGCTCAGCTTCCGCTAGAATGGCTTGCTTGCGCATGTCGTAGTTTTGCTTGAGTTCCGTACTGAGCGGATTCGCTTCTTGCGCCATGAGGGCGCCGGCGCTACAAAGCGCGGCGATGAACAGGATCGAGTAACAACGCATTTCGAGTAATTCCCTCCCTGGTTGGTGAGGGCGTGACGCTACTCGCAAAGGTTACAGTGAGCTCGTTAGCTGACTTACTTTAGCTGCGCGGTTTGCAGTTTCTCGCCGCCCCAGGCGATGAAGGTAGCGGCGCCGGCATGCACAATGCGCGGATAACCCAGTTCCATGCGCCCGCCGGACGCGACTTCGAGCACCGGTCCGGCCGCGCCCGCCGATGTTACACGGCGCACTAACACGCGTGCGTTGCCGCTGGCGCCCCGTCCCAGCCAGGAGACCATGGCGCTGCCGTCGTCATTCATCGCGATGGAAGTATAGCCAAAGGCGTGACCCGTGCTGACGGTCGAAGCTTGCGAGAAGTCCGCGCCGCTATTGGAAGAGAACGCAATCTCCACCTTGGGCGGGTCGGTCGCGCCGGTATACCAGGAGACGGCTACGCGATCGCCCTTTGCCGCGACGGCTGCCGCGTTCGTCGGGCACGCGTTGATGTGCCAGTTATCAACGTGCAGGTTCTTGGGCTGAGACCAGTGGCCGTTTTCCAAACGCATAATGTCGATATCGCGGATGTCCTGCTGCGTGCGGCCGCGGTAGGCGAGCAGAAGACCCTTCGCGGTCTTCGCGACCGCAGTCGGGCAGCAGGAACATACGTCGCCTTGCAGCTTTTCTTCGCGAATTTCCTTACCCGATGAATCCACGATGGTGCGCATCAAATACGTCGGCTCGTCTTCGCCATGCAAAGCCTCCAGCCAGAAAATCGAAGCTTCATTGGGGCCGCTCGGGATCATGGAAGCCAAGCCGTGCTGGACCGCCGAGCGGTCTTTGTGAGACATCAACGGCGTGGTCCAATGCACGCCGTCGGTGGATGAAGAGGTGTAGATATATTCGGCCTCGCTCGACTCATTGGGCATCTCTACCCAGTGCGCGAGCCACTGCTTGTCGCTGACCTGGATAACCTCAGGCACCTCGGCCGGCTGCTCGAAGAAGTGGCGGTGTGCGGCGATCGTGTGCGGCGCCGACCACGTGGTTCCGCGGCGTACGGCGTAGCGCAGCGAATACATATCGTCGCTACCCGGCTCAATCCAGCTTAGAATCGCGCTGCCGTCGGGCGCTGTCGACCAGTTGGGCTGAAGGCTTCCCGAGGCGGCAGGATTTGCCAACGATTCGGTGTGGATGGATTGCGCGCGGGCGAACGGAGCGCATACAACGCATGCTAGCAGCAAAGGCAGAATAGTTTTCATAGGGTTCAGAAGGTAAACTTCAGCGCAAGTTGCATGAGCCGCGGCGGAGCGGCTTTCACCACCTTGCCGAACAGGGCGCTGTCGACATCGCCGTTCACGGCCGCCGGTCCGAAGAATTGCGCGTGATTGAACGTATTGAAGGTCTCCAACCGGAATTGTAGCGCTTTGGATTCGGTCAAGGGAAAAGAGCGGAGCAGGGCCAGATCGAAATTGAACATGCCGGGGCCGTAAAACGAGCGGCGGGAAGCGTTTCCGGGAGTCCCCAGGGCGTTGTCCATGTAGGCCGTGGTGTTGAAATACGGAAGGCCGTTGCGCGGGTTGCCATTCAGGTTGAGCGGGCCGCCATAATAGTCCGGCAGATCCAGGCTGTGGTTGTTCACGCCGTTCGGGATACTGCCCATCAGCGAGTTGTCGCCGTCCGCGCGCAACGTGACCGGGAATCCAGTGCTGGCGCGCGTGATTGCGGAGATCGACCAGCCTTCGGCCAGGAGCTTACCGGGCCGGCTGCTCAAGAATCGGTCGAAGGGAAGCCGGTATTCGTAACTCGCCACGAAGTTGTGCGTCAGATCCCAGGCAGAGAGCGCGCGGGTGGCCGCGAAGTTATAAGGATTGATTGGATCGCCCAAGGCCGAGGATTGATCGATGGACTTGCTGAACGTGTAGCCAATCAGGAACGTGAGATTCTTGCTGGAATGCCGGGCCGTAATCTCGAAGGCGTTGTAATTGGAGTTGCCGATGCTCGCTTCGTAGTCGTCGTTGGAGAAGTTCGGGCCCAAGCCCACGCGCGTGCCCTGAATCACTTGACCGGCCGCGGTGGTGTACATCGTGTCTTCGCCAAAAGGCCCGCAGGTCGGCGTTCCGGGCGCGACCGCGTTGGGATGGCTGAGCGCCAGGCAGAGCGCAGGGTTGCCTGGATTCGCCGAGTACACCGCGATCAAATGATGCGCCTGTGAGCCAACATAGCTGAGGCTGAGCAGCGTGCTTCCCGGCAGTTGGCGCTCGATGGAGAAGAAGTAATTCTCGTTGTAGGGATAGGTGTTCCACGGCGGCGGCGCAGTCATTCCGGCCTGCGGCAGGAACGGCGAAAAATCGATATTCGGATTCGGATGGCTGGCGGTGGCGTTCAGCGGCGGAAATGTGAGCGGGAACGGATTGGTGTGCACGGAGCCATCCGCCGCGGTGATGAAGGGCGTAGCGAACAACGGAGGCCCAGGGCTGGTGTAACTCAAGCCATAAGGCGGCTGTGGTTCGTCGAAGGCGATGGTGTTGCCTTGAATCACCGAATAGAAAATGCCATAGCCGGCGCGAATGCTCGTCTTCTCCGGTCCGCCGAAAATCTTTGCCAGAATTCCGCTCTTGAAGGATGGCGAGTAAGCCAGGCCCAACCGGGGCGAAAAGCGATTGCTCTGGGGCACCAGTGTCCGCGGGACGCCCGGATCAGTGGGATAAACCAAACTGGTGGGCGCGGTGGGATAGACCACAGATTGTTGTCCAGGATTGAACGTGGGCGCCTGGTTGAATTTTTCCGACCAATACTGCATGAGGTCCCAACGCAGCCCGAAGTTCAACGTGAGATTCGAGCGGGCCAGCCAGCTATCTTGCACGAACCCGCCGGCGTATTTGTGGCGGCCGTAATAGGCCTGCGAGTCGGCCTGATTGTAGTTGCTGGCGACGCCGATCAGGAAGTCAGCGAAATCTGAACCGGTTTCGGATCCGGAGAATAGGAACGATCCATTGAAGGTGGGGTTGGGATTGACGTTGATCTGTTCGTAGCTATACTCGAGCCCCGCCTTGATCGTGTGCTCGCCCAGGACCTTGGCGATATTATCGTTCACCGAGTAGGTGTTGTTGGCTTGCTTGAGATTTGTGATGGGAGTTCCCATCACAAAAGAACTGAAGATGGTGTTCTCGATACCTTCGATGGACGGGGCGAGAGGAACGATGCCCGGAGTGCCTACGCCAGTGACGAAACCCTGCGAGGCCAGGCTTGGACCCACGCCGCCCGCCGGTTGACCGACGTTATTGGAATCGCGCATGTAGGTCAGGTGCAACTCGTTGACGCTGGACGCGCTGAAAGTCTTGGTGTCGCTTAGGTTCATGAGCTGCGCGCGGCCGAGAGTGAGCGCGTTGAAGCCGGGAACGCTCGCGCCACCTTGGCCGGTAGGGTAGGGGTTGTTCAGATTGTAGTCGTCGAAGAAGTAGTAGGCCGCAAGCAGGCCCCAACGCTGGCTATTGGCGTCAACACGGAAACTCGCTTTGTCGTCGCGCAGGATTTGTCCTTCCGCGCCAGTGGTGAACGTGGATGATCCGAGATTGGGCGCAGGGATGTACTGCAGTAAATGCTGGGCCGGGGCCGACCATGCCGACATCGGGACCACGGCGTTGGGAAATACGCACTGGATGCTCGAAGTGCAGCCGGGCGCGTAGTATGGCTCATTGGCTGAGACCGTGTAACCGAGCTTTTGCGAAAGCAGGTTGGCGAGATACGGCCCGCTGACCGAGCCAGTCAGCGCGGCCGCCTGATCCGAGAGATTCCCGGTGCGATCCGCCACGGTAGGGACGGCGATCAATCCCGTATCGATCCCCTGTGCGGTTCGTGTGCCTTGATAATCGGCGAAGTAGAAAACTTTGTTCTTGCGGATTGGACCGCCCACAGTGCCGCCGAACTGGTTTTGCCGGTAGAAGCCGCGCTCCGGTGAAAAGAAGTTACGGGCATCGAAATCCGTATTGCGCAGAAAATCGAAGGCCGTGCCGTGCACCTGATTCCCGCCGGACTTGGTGACCACGTTCACAATCCCGCCGCTGTAGTTGCCGTACTGCGCATCGAAGTTGTTGGTCAGCACGCGGAACTCGGCGATGGAATCGAGGTCGGGCACGATGGTGGTGCCGCCGTTCATGAGTTCTTTGACGTCACCTCCGTTCACCATGAAGCCGTTGGCGTCCTCGCGTTGCCCGCTGATGGATTGGTTGCCCGGGTTCAGGCCGCCCGAAGGCGCGATGGCCACCGAAGCGCCAGCCATGACGATGGAATCCGGTTGTTGAGTGGACATGGGAACGATGCCAGGCTGAAGGGCGAGCAGATCGGTGTAACTGCGGCCGTTGAGCGCAACTGTGGTCATTTGCGTTCCCGTGACCACCTGGCCCATCTGGGAACTGGTGGTTTCCACCTGCGCGGCGTTCTCGAGAACGGTGACCTCTTCCAGCTTTTCGGCCATTTGCAGGGTCAGGTCGATTTTGAGCGCGCTGTCGGCGTCAATCACCAGGCCGGTCTTAGTCTGCGTGCCGAAGCCCTCTTCCTCGACTTTCAAGGTGTAGCGGCCCACGGGCAGACTGGGAAACGAATAGAGGCCATTGTCGTCGCTGGTGGTCTTGGTTTCAGTCCCGTTGTCGACGTTGGTGGCGATGATCGTGGCCCCGGGGATCACGGCGCCACTGGGGTCTTTCACCGTGCCGGAAATGCTGCCGGTGGTAGCGGCCAATGCGAGGGCGGCGCAAACGACGAGGTATGCGGACAGTTCAGCAACTCGGAGCGTCAATAATCCACTGTAGCCGGGGCAACCCCGAGAAAGAACGTCCGTCCGGTCATGCTATAGTCAGTGACCGGCCTGTGACCACCTTCCAATCAGTGCGCGTCGATCGTGATCTTCTTGGCGCTCAGAAGGTTGGCCCCGTCTTTGGCGGGGAAGCCCACCGCCGTCACCTGGTCTCCTGGCTTGATGGAATCCACCTTCCAGCCCTGGCTCATCAGCCCGTTCGGGCTAGCCAGTTCCAGCTCCCAACTGGATTGCTTGGAGTCCTCTTTCACGTCGACGTCGAGCATGACGTGGGGGTTCTTCCAAAGAACTTTGGTCACAGTTCCAGTGATTGTGACCTGGCGGGTTTCGTCGTACTCGGCTTTGAAGGAATGATGCGCGAAAACCGGCGCGGCCATCAGCAGAACCATGCCCGCTACAAAGTGCTTGGCTCTCATGGGCACCTCCAGACGGAATTCCGGCTACCGTCGAATTGCCGTTGCCAGGATTATAGCACCGCGTAGAGAAGGCTCACAGCCGTGGCCCGCCGTCACCGGCCACACCCGTGAAGATCTTGCGACCGTCCGGCAGCACAACCTCTCGAGCCGAGGCTACACGCGATCCATCCCGGGCGCTGTAGCCGATCACCAGGACGCGGTCGCCCACACGGAACGAATTGCGGTCCCAGCCCTGGTGAGCCAGGGTGTTCGGACCGGCGGCTTCACAAGCCCAATTCTCCAGCCTGCCGTTCTGCTGCTTCACGTCGACATAGATATAGACGTGAGGATTCTCCCATTCCACTTTGGTGATCTGCCCGCGCAGGTTCACGCGGCGGCCGATATCGAATTCGGCGGAAAACGAGTGATGGGCCGAGACGGGCAGTGCGGCGAACAAAAGGGCAAGGGCTGATGCTGTCTTCACGGCTTTGCGAGGGCGGCCTGCCGGGTGGTCGACAAGTCCCGGTGGAACACATAGGAGATTTCGATAGGCATATTGTCCATCGAACGGACGCGAAGCACAAGCTGATAGAAGCGCGGGATTTTGCCGGAGGACGTTTTGAGCTTGGACACCAGAGCTCGAGCCAGCGTGGGGTCCGTGAGGGCGCGGACGGCCGCCATGGTGCCCGCGATTTGATTCCCTGAAAGATAGAGCAGATCTCCGTTTCCATACAAGCCCGGCACGTGGCTGACCAGCGCGTACGTCTCCTCGCCACCCGGCAGATTGCGCGGTGTGCTGTCGGCTAAGAAAGCGGGCTCACCGGGCTGCGGGCTGAGATTTCGAATGCCGCCCGGCTCCAGAACCAGCTCCTGGTTGGGGGAGATGGCTTGAATTTGCCGATTGTTGGCGACCGAGCCAAGAAAGACGACGTTGTCCATGATCACTTCGGGCAGCGACAACAGATCGCTGCGCGTCAGCAGGACATTCTGCTTGCGCGGCGCGAGAAACTGGCCTAATTCAAAAGCGCCGCTGGCGGTGCCGGCTCCGGTAAAGGAGTAGGAAGGCGTGGGCGCAGCGCCGTGGAGAGCTTGTTTCAGCGAGGCCAAGGCTTTGGATTGGGTGGCATCGCTCCAGTCGTTCAGCGACGGCTCAAGCACGAAGCCCAACCCGGGGACGCGCACGGTGGGCGGGATTCCCAGGCAGACCATCAGAGGCCGCGGCGTTGCGAGGATCGATCCCCAAAGTTGCTGCAAATCGGGCGTCCACGCCGCGATTTCCAGCGGAGACCGCGAGGCCTGCGTCCGCTCGAGCCGCCACAAGCGCAAGCTCAGGAGCGAGCCTATGGCGATCGCCGCGATTAGGAACGCCGCAAGAACAATTTCTCTGGTGTGGAGCGACGCATAAGACTTGGGAGGCTCCGGCGTGGCCACAGGCACGGGTTCAGCGGGAATTTCGCGCCGCTCGAACGTCAGCCTGAATCCGCCCTTGGGCAGGTCCACGATGATCGGATCGCTGCTGCCTTCGGTGCGATAGTATTCGGTCAGCCTCTGCCGGAGGCGCGCCGTGTGCATACGCACGACCGATTCCTGCCGCGGATCATAGGACGCCGGCTTGCCAAAGACATCCAGGCCCACCGTGTACTCTTTTAGCGATTCCGCCGTTCCAGCGAGCGATCTCTCGGTCAGATAGCTAAGCAGATTGCGGTGAAGTTCGGATGTACGAAAGGCCTTGCTCTGGAGAATCCGTTCGACCTGGGTCTGACTTGCTTCCTGCTCGGCCACCATGCGCTACCATGATACGGCATTGCTCCGGGAAAGCGTGAGGCTGCGAGGGAACTGTCGCCTAGCAGCCGGCGTCGAATACGATATGTTGGCAAGGCTTCGGGATGTCGCACGCGTGCTCGCAATCCTGGGACTGGCTGGGCTGGCGTCGGCTCAGTCGAACGCCGGCCGAATCGTGTATGTTCAAGCGCCGGATGGCGGCCCGCCTTGGCCAGTCGAAGACATTTACTTAATGAACGGGGACGGTTCGGGCGTCAAAGCACTGACAACCGACGGCCACAGCCATGATCCCGCGTGGTCACCGGATGGGAAGGGCATCTTGTTCATCCACGATATGGCGCTCGGTAAAAAACCAGCGTATCGGGAGCAACCGGGATACGAGTCGTATCACCCGGTGGAACTCTACGTGATGGGCGCGGACGGCGGGAACCGCTATATGCTTCGACGTCTGGAGCCGGTCATCGAGGGCGTGGCGTGGTCGCCGGACGGAAAGACCCTTGCTGTCACGTACATGCCGGAGGCGTGGGCGAATCGTCCGGATCCGCTGGATCGGGTGGGTCTCTTCCTGTTGCCCGCCAATGGTCAGGGCGAATCCAGGTTGCTGTTTCGCAACGCCTATACGCCGGCCTGGTCACCCGACGGAAAGATGCTGGCATTCTCCCTGGAGCAGCCTCGCGGCTTGTGGTCGGTGCATGTCGCTAGCGTAGATGGCTCCAACGATATTCGTATGACTGATCCGCAGAACATCGGCGGTTCGCCGGCCTGGTCACCCGACGGCAAACAGATCGCTTTCGATGAATTCGTGGACCAGGGGCAGCGGCAGCAAATCTTCGTCATGGATGCCGATGGCTCGCATGTGCGCCAACTGACAAGCAGCACTAGCTGGTCCTGCGGGCATCCTTCGTGGTCGCCGGACGGGTCGGAGATCGCCTTCTTCTGCCGTTCGGCGTCACTTCCCTGCGGCGTGGTCTCGTCCGCCGGCACGATTCTTCCGGCATGCGACCGGCGAATCTTCACGCTATCCTTGCGCGATCCGAACGCCAAGCCAAAACAGCTCGGAAACCACGACGGCACGGCCCCGGCATTCGCCCCAGTCCGGTAGCCGTGATATGCCTGATATAATGCAGTGCGGCCTGCGCGGCGGGCGAATCGTCGGCGTAGAATCTACGCCAGGATATTCTGGCTGTCAAGAGGAAGAGTTACCCATCCGACATGAGTAATCAGAGTTTAGAAGACGTGTTGCAGAGCGCCGGTAGCCCCGTTGCGCTATTGCGGAATTCGCAGATCGGACCGTATGCTTTTCCAGTGGTGCGGTCCGAGTTCACCAACTGGCGGGACGAGCAACGCGCGTGGAAAGAGTCCTGCGCGCTCCTCGACCAGTCGCATCACATGACGGATCTTTATATAGAAGGCCCCGACGCGCTGAAGCTGCTTTCCGATCTTGGCATCAACAGTTTCAAGAACTTCAAAGTTAATCAGGCCAAGCAGTTCGTCGCTTGCAACTATGACGGCTACGTGATCGGCGATGCGATTCTCTTTTATTTGGATGAGAATCGACTCAATCTTGTCGGCCGTCCGCCCTCGCTGAACTGGGCGCAGTATCACGCCGAGACTGGCGGCTACAACGTCAAGACGGAAAGAGACGAAAGGTCCGCCGTGAACCAGGGCCGGCGCAAGACGTTCCGATATCAGGTGCAAGGGCCGCATGCTCTCCGCGTGATGGAGAAGGCCACGGGCAAGCCAACGCCGGACATCCGGTTCTTCAATATGAGTGTGATCACCGTTGCCGGGCATCCCGTCCACGCGCTGCGCCACGGGATGGTCGGGCAGCCGGGATGGGAGCTGTTTGGCGCCTGGGAGCACGGCGACGATGTTCGCGACGCGATTTTCAAAGCGGGACAGGAGTTCGGCATCCGGCTGGTGGGTTCGCGGGCTTATCCCACCACGTGCCTGGAGTCGGGTTGGATTCCTTCGCCCTTGCCAGCCGTCTACACAGGCGATCAGATGAAGCCGTACCGGCAGTGGGCCAGCGCGAAAAGCTATGAAGCCATGGCCTCGCTCGGAGGCAGCTTCTATTCCAACAACATCGCGGACTACTATCTGACGCCCTTCGACTTGGGCTACGGGCCGTTCGTGAAGTTCGACCACGAGTTCATCGGACGTGCGGCGCTAGAGAAAACGGCGAACGACCAGAAGCGCAAGAAAGTAACTCTGGTCTGGAACGGCGACGATATCGCGCGCGCCTTTGGCTCGCTATTCCACGGCGATGGCGACATCACGAAGTACATCGACTTGCCGCTCGCCAACTATGCGACCCTGCCGTACGACAAAGTCTTGAAGGACGGCAGAACGATTGGTCTGTCGACCTACACGGGCTACAGTTACAACGAGCGCGCCATGCTGTCGCTGGGAGTGATCGACGTGCAGTACAGCGAGCCGGGCACTCAGGTTACGCTGGTTTGGGGCGAAGAGGCCCGCGGGTCGACCAAGCCGACCGTGGAACGGCACAAGCAGGCCGAAATCCGGGCGACCGTTGCCTCGGTGCCTTACGCCGAAGTGGCGCGGACCGCGTACCGGCCGCATGCATCCGTAGCTTAACAAGGAGCACTCATGGCGTACATTTTTCATCAAGACGACCTGCCAAAGCTGGTCGGCGTATCGGGTGGCCGCGAACGCACCTTCTTCGTCAATAAGGAACTGACGAATATCGACGACATGCTGGCCGGGGTGATGATCTACAAACCGCATGGCTCGTCGCCGTACCACTACCACGAAATCTGCGAGCACTTTTACTTCATCATGGAAGGCCAGGGAACGGTGGAATCCGAAGAAGGTACCCGCCCCGTCGGACCGGGCGACATGATCTTCATTCCGGCGGACGCCAAGCACCGCCTCCGCGCCAGTGAAACAGGTTTGTTTTACTTCGAATTTCAGGCGCCCAATCGCTTCAAGACCCACATCTTGGATGGAACGCCCGACGATCTCCGCTGGAACCGCGTCGACGGGCGCGTCTGGGTCCAGACATAAAGCCAAGGAACCGGCCATGACCACTACCGCACTTACTTTTATCGATACCAACAAGCTGCCGCGCGTCCACACCGCGCAGGGCGATGTCACCGAGATTCTCAATGAGGCTTTAGAAGGCGCCAAGAACGTACATGGGGAGCTTCGCTGGCTCAAATCCGGCGAGAAGTTCGCGGCCGCGCCGCTCGACAAGCACCAGCTTATTTATCTAATGGATGGCAGCGGGACCATACGCCTGAATAATAAGGACTACGAGGTATCGAAAGGCGCCGGGGTTTATCTCGGGCCATCCGAATCCGCGACTCTCCAGCCAGCCGCCGGGGCTTCGCTGAAGCTCTTTCACCTGATCGTTCCAAAAATTCCGGCGTAAACTCGCCGAGCAAAATCCGGGAGGCCTTCGTATGGCTACCGTAACAGCCGTTCCCAGCGTTCGAAAGAAACCGTTCTACACCGGTCTTTCCTTTCAGGTATTGGTTGGCGTCGCGGTGGCCATCGTTTTCGGCTACATCAGCCCGGCCAAGGCCGCCGCCATGAAACCGCTTGGCGACGGATTCATCCGCCTGATCACGATGATCATCGCCCTGGTCATCTTCTGCACCGTGGTGTCCGGCATAGCGGGAATGCAGGACATGAAGAAGGTTGGACGCGTCGGCGGAAAAGCGCTGCTGTATTTCGAAGTTGTGTCAACGCTAGCCTTGCTGATCGGTCTGGTGGTGGCGAACGTGGTTCAGCCTGGAAACGGGTTCAACATCAACCCGGCCACGCTGGATCCTAAAGCTGTCGCCGCCTACGCCGGCTCGGCGAAAGCGCAAAGCGTTACCGACTTCATCCTGCACATCATTCCAACGACTGTGGTAGACGCATTCACGCGCGGCGACATCCTGCAGGTGCTGCTCGTAGCGATTCTGTTCGGCTTCGCGCTCTCGATGGTGGGCGCGCGATCGAAACCGTTGATCGATCTATTCGATGCATTGACTCACGCGGTTTTCGGCGTCATCAACATCCTGATGCGTTTGGCGCCCATCGGCGCTTTCGGCGCCATGGCCTTCACGATCGGCAAGTTCGGTGTAGCGTCGCTCGGGCCTTTGGCCAAGCTGATTGCCACGTTCTGGATCACCTGCATCCTGTTCGTGATCATCGTGCTGGGCGCAGTATCCATCATGGCGGGCTTCTCCATCTTCAAGTTCCTTTCTTACATCAAGGAAGAGATTATTCTGACTCTGGCGGTCAGTTCCTCCGAGCCAGCGCTGCCGACGCTGATGCAGAAGATGGAACGCCTGGGATGTTCGCCGGCCCTGGTTGGTCTGGTGGTGCCCACCGGTTACACGTTCAACACCGACGGCACCAGCATCTACATGACGCTCGCGGCGTTGTTCGTCGCGCAGGCCACCAACATTCACCTGACGCTCTCGCAGCAACTCACCATCCTGGCCGTCGCGGTGCTGACGTCGAAAGGAGCGAGCGGAGTGCAGGGCGCGGCCTTCATCGCGCTGGTCGGTACATTGATGGTGATTCCAACCATACCTGTTGCGGGCATGGCGATCATCCTGGGAATCGACCGCTTCATGAGTATGTTCCGCGCCGCCATCAACATGCTCGGCAACGGCGTCGCGACCATCGTCGTAGCGCGCTGGGAGAAAGAGATCGACCGGAAAACGCTGCAGGAGAATTTCGCAAACGTCTAGCGGCCGGCTTCGAGCGATGCGAACGGCCCCGCGGCGTACACGATCCTGCCGCCTACCATCGTGAGCAGGGATTCGACACCGCCCACTTCCTCCACCGGCGCGCTCATATAGTCTTTCGACAGCACGGCGAGATCCGCCAGCTTGCCTACTTCGAGAGAGCCGCGTTGGTCTTCATCATGCGAAAACCAGGCGCTGCCCATCGTGTACAGGCGCAGAGCTTCGGCTCGGCTGGGCGTTTCTTCCGGACCGCGTATCGCAGCGCCGCTCAAGGTCTTCCCGTCGAGAAACCATTCGAGCGCGGTGAACGGGTTGTAAGACGCCACGCGGTGTGCGTCCGTACCCGCGCCCACAACGACACCGATCTCTTTGGCCGTTTCCACGGGCGGCGCCCGGCGCGCCGCTTCCACGCCTTCCTGTTTTTGGAACTGCTCGCCGCTGAAGTACATGGCATCCTGCACGGTCCAGCCGACGCCCAGCGCCTTCATGCGCCGCAGGCTCGCGGCCGACGCGTTGTTCAAATGCGCGATGGACCAACGCAGGTTTGTGATGGGTACATCGCGATTGACCCGCTCAAAAATGTCGAGCAACTGCCCGACGGATTCGTCGCGCGGCCAGTGCATGGTAAGCGACATGCCGCGCTCGGCCGCCCATCGCGCGATTTCGTAGTATTTCTGCTTCTCGTCTTCGGTAGGCTTGTTGTTGTTATTCATGGCCCACGTGATCCGCTCGCCGATTCCATTGAAGCGCAGCATGCTATCGCCGAAGCCCATCGGCAGCATTTGCGTCAGGTCCTTCAGCTCCTCGAATTCCTTGCCGGGCGTAATGCCGCATAAAGCATAGGCGATACGCACGGTCAGGTCGTGCTCGCGCCACACCTGGAACAGCGCCTGATAGGACTCCGGCGTCATGTTGTTGCCGCCCGGATCGACGACGCCGGTAATGCCCAGCCGATTCAGTTCGCGGAAGAACTTCTTTGTGCCTTCCACCTGTTCTTCGAACGTCGGCTTGGGCAGCCGGTCGAACAGAGCGATGATGGCGTTTTGACCGCCGCTGACTCCGCCGGTAGGTTTGCCGTCGGGACCGCGTTCCAGCCTGCCGCGCGCGGGCAGATCGGCGTCGCTGGCGATGTGCAGGATCTCGAGCGCCTTGGGCGTCAGCATCGCCCAGCCATAGCCTAGCTGAACGTACACGGGATTGTCGGGCGCCGCCTCGACAAGCTCGGCCTGCGTAGGCCGCCGGTTCTCCTTGAACTGCGGGACGGTCCAGCCGCCGGCGACAATGAGCCACTCGCCCGGCTTCATCGTGTGGGCCGCCTCGTGGATGCGGCCTAAGGCGTCGGCGAGCGAACGAGCACCGATCCAATTCACCTCGGTGCTGAAACTCAGGGCGGCGCGAATCGCATGCATGTGCGAGTCGATCAGACCGGGGATTACCGTGCGGCCGCCCAGGTCGATGACGCGCGTCTGCGGCCCGGCTAGTCGTCGAACATCCGCGCTGCTTCCTGCCGCCACAATCCGGCCATCGCGAATCGCGAGTGCCTCGCGCGTCGAGAATTGAGAGTCAACCGTCAGGATCTTGCCGTTCAGCAGGATCGCATCGGGGCTCTGCGCAAAGGCCGCGAACGCCGTCAGAAACAAAGCAAATCGCATGCTGCCCTTATCCCCGGCGCGCGAGAATCGCGTTGAACTCTTCGCCTGCTGCGCGCATCCCTTCCGTGTCGGCTTCCGGAACAAGCGTGCCTTTGAACTCATGGTAGAGCCGCACGGTGTTCATGACCAGCCGGTCCTTCGCGCCAATCCAAGTGTCGAACTTGCCCAGCGTGATCTCGGCCGCCGCTTGCCCCGGACGCAATCCCGCGTCGAAACGCTTACGCGCTTCACGCCGGAAAGTCTCCAGGTAGTGACCCATTTCGGCCAGTTCCTGTTTGCCCCCAATGGGACCGTGGCCGGGAACGATGATGTTCACGTCCATCGCCAGAATCTGATTCACACGCTCGATCCACTTGCTGACGTATCCATTGTGCGCCGATGGCGCGACGTAATGGAACGCGAGATCCCCGGCGAAGAGGATTTTCTGCCTCGGCAGGTAAACCATCACATCGCCCCAGGTATGCGCCGGACCCGCGAAGATGAACTCGACGGGCACGTTGCCGTAATAGCAGGTAAGACGGTCGCTGAAGGTGACCGCCGGCGGCACAATTCTCCATTCCTCGCCACCCTCGGCCCACCCTTCGCGCGGCTCCCAGACCGGACTCGCAACCCGCGTCGCGAGCATCGCCTCGCGGCAGTAGGTGTGCGAAAAAATCTCCACGGGCGGGAAGATGGGAAGCCCCCAGATGTGAGAGCCGTGATGATGCGTGATGAGAACACGATCGAACGGCTTGTCGGGCTCCATTCGCCGGACGGCAGCAAGGAATGCTTTCGCATGCAGGGGCGCGCCGAGCGAATCGATTGCGAGCATCTGGTTTTCGCCGACGATCAGCCCGGCGTTGGATATGCCTTGATTGACCAGGCCCGGCCCGCCCGCTTGGGTATACGCGAAAACATTCGGCGCCAGTTGGCGGAGTTCCGTCTTCCAGGTGGGCACTTCGCCCGCGAAGGACTGTCCCTTCAGACCGGACGAGACGCCCAGCATTCCCATGCCCCGTCCCAGCGCCTCACGGCGGTTCCATGATGGGTCGCTTGACATTGGTTCAGCCTCCCGCGATATCGCTCCAAATTATACTTCGTCCTGCAGGCGGCATCACGCGCTCAAAAGTAGCCGAGTCCCGCCGATAAGCGCTTCGAGGGCAGAGGATTAGGCGACATGGGCATGACGATCGGCAAGAAGATTCTCCTGGTTTCGAGCGCAAGCGTTGCGTTGAGCACGGCCGTGGCGCTGCTGGTGCAGAGCATGACGATTCGCTCGCAGGGCATCGAGTTAACGCGCAATACGATGCGGGCCGCGGTCATTTCCGCCGAAAGTATGCGGGCAGCCATAGCGTCGCTGCGCGCGGGCAAAGCCTTCGACGAAGCGGCGATCCTGCGCCAAGCCAGAGGAGCGGCCGACTTCCGTCAGACCGAGTTCTACGCTACGGTTCCGGTCGTCGCGGCATGGAGGTCCATCGACAAGGTAGCGCAGAAGGAAGGTTTCGAATTTCGCGTGCCGAAGCTTCATCCTCGGAATCCGAAAAACGAACCCACTCCAGCAGAAGCCGCGATTCTGGACTACCTGGAAAAATCCGGCCAGGAGGAGTATTTCTACGCGAACCGCGCTGCCAACCTGATCGTCTATGCGCGGCCCGTTAAGCTGACGCGAGACTGTCTGGCCTGCCACGGCGATCCCGCCAACAGCCCAACGCACGATGGCAAGGATGTACTGGGGTTTCCCATGGAGGGCTGGCGCGAAGGTGAAATCCATGGGGCTTTCGTCCTGACGGCGCATCTGGACCAGGTGGACCACGTCGCCTCTGCTCGGGCCCAACAGGCGGCCATGCACGAGACCTTGCTGTGGATGGTTCCGACGGGTCTGCTCATCGGCGCGGCGTTCTTTTGGTACAGCCGCAGGTCGATTGTGCGGCCGCTCCTGCAGGTGATCCACACCACGCGCATCGCCAGCATCGAAACCACCGAGGCGTCCAAGCAGATTGCGGCGGCGTCGCAGAGCCTGGCCCAGAGTGCCACCGAACAGGCTGCCTCGTTGGACGAAATCAACGACTCGCTCTCCGACGTGAGCGAAAAAACCCGCAATGCGGCCGAGGGAGCACAGCAAGCCAAGACGCTTGCGGATGCCACCAGCACAGCGGCCGTCCAGGGCGCCCAGGACATGACGCGCATGGAACAGGCCATGGAAGAGATCCGGACCGCCACGCGTAGCGTTTCCAAAATCGTCAAAACCATCGACGAAGTTGCTTTTCAGACCAACCTTCTGGCACTGAACGCCGCCGTGGAGGCTGCGCGCGCCGGCGAGGCGGGGGCCGGATTCGCCGTGGTCGCGGATGAAGTTCGCAACCTGGCTCAGCGCAGCGCGGAAGCAGCGAAAGAAACCACCGCCCTGGTGAGCGACGCGCTGGAGCGGACCGTTCGGGGTGCCGAGATCTGCACTCAGGCTGTTGTCCGCTTCAAGGAGATCGAGGACCGTGGTACGCCGTTGAACGAAGCGGTGAGCATCATCGCTCATGCCTCCGGCGAGCAGCGGGCGAATGTCGAGCGAGTCACCACGTCGGTCTCGGAGTTAAATCAGACCACGCAAGGCGTGGCCGCCAGCGCGGAGCAGAGCGCGGCGACCGCCGCGGAATTGAATTCCCACTCCCAGCACCTGTCGGACGCCATCGACGCCTTGACAGCGCTCGTCGGAGCCGAGACGGACAGCTGACGGTGGACCTTCCCGGCCCTCCCGTGGCTGGCGCCGGCCGCCGCCACGATCGGCTCCAGCCGCGGCTCCAAATCCTTCAGAACCTGCACCGCGAGCGCGCTGGTGAACTTGTAGTTGTTCGCCTTTTGTCCGGGCACAAACGCGAGAATCGTGCCGTAGAATTTATCCCCGATGAAAAATACGAACGCCGCAGTGCGGTTCACTGCCTTTGAGGCGATCAGCCCGCCGCGAGCGCCGAACTCCTGGAGCCGATTGTCACCGGTTCCTGTCTTCCCGCCGATCGCCAAAAGTGATCCGTCTGGGAGCCGCATGCCGCCGCTCGCTCGCCGGCCAGTTCCGTTCTGCACCACGCCGATCATCTGCTCGCGAACCAGCCGGGCAATCACCGGTGACAGGACGCGCAGCCCCGGCTGCACCTTGGGCGCCATAACGGTTTCAAGCGGTGTGCCTTGCTGAAGGTGAAGCTCGGTAATTCGCAGCGTAGGATATCGAACGCCGTCGTTGAGCAGGATGCCGGTCAGTTCCGCAAGGGCTCGCGGCGTATCGCCCGAAACGCCGATGCAGGTTGCATAGGAAGGCGTCAGGGAGCTGAAGGGATAGCCCAACTGCTTCCAGGCGTGATGAATCAGCTGGAAGGCGTCGGCCTCGAGCAGAGTCTCAATGCGCTTATCCTGCGCGTGCTTGTAGCGCGTCTTGAAAAGCCAGTGGTAGACCTCCTGGCGCTGGCTCGCGCTTTGGTTGAAGATTTCTTGAAGCGATGGCTCGTGATGGTGCTCACGGTAGTTCAGCAGCCACAACTCCAGCGGATGGACGTGCGCTAGATAGCCGCGGTCGTTCAGGTTGAACTTGTCCGGTCCGTATTTGGTGTACAGTTTGCCGATGTCCTCTCGCGCTAGAACGGACTTGGGGAAATGCGCCTGAAGGAAGGCATGAAACTCCGGCAGGGGTGCGTCCGGACGGACGGAGCGGAAGATCACCGCGGCGCGCAAAGGCGTCAAGTGGACGCTTGCGCCCACGATCTCCAGCGCCTGATCGGGCGTCTGACCCCGGTATTTGGCGTAAAATCGCCGCAGGAAAGTGCGCCCTTCCATGTCGGCGAATCGCTCCAGGTACCGGCGGCGCGCCGGATTGGCCGCATCGCTCAGCACGCCGGGGGTGGCGCCGGGAACGCGGTACTTGTAGTAATTCTCGATGTCACGCATCAGGCGGATGAAAACCAGGTTCACGGAATTCTGGAACCCGTCGGCCACTGTGAAAAACCGGCTGTCTTCCGACTTGTCGAAATTGGCGAAGGAGTGCAAGCCCCCAGCAGTGAAGAACGCCTCGCCCGGGTTGCCGGAGTATTTGCGAGCCAGCGCGGCCCTCAGCATCGGCTCCAAACGTCTGTCGGTGGCGGTTGTCAGATAGCCGGCAGCCCATTTGGTCAGGTTGTCGCCCGGCGTGATCGACACTGCCTTTAATTGCGCCGGCGTTTTGTCTGCGTATTGCCGGTGCAACTCTTGGATGATCTGGAGGTAATTGATCAGCGTGCGCAGCTTCGCGGTGGATCCCAGTTGCAGGCGCGTGCCCTGGTTGATATCCAGGGGCTGGTTGTAGTTGTCGGTTTGGACGCGCAGAAAGTTCGCGTTGGCCCCGCTTTGGTAGAGCGTCACGCTGTAAATCACTGATCCGGTTTTGCCGGGATTCAGCAGCTGGTAACCGTCGAGGCCGGCTGCCTGGACGGCCTGCGGGTTGGAAAGCCTCTGGAGAAACGACGACACGGATCTCTGCGCGCCGCGGTCCAGAGTCGTGCGGACGGTAAGATCCAGCCGGTCGAGGGCATAGACGTCGTTGAGACCGAGTTGAGGCAGCAGCGCAGCCCGAATCATATTGGGGGCTTTGTTGCCGGTGAAGTTCCGGGGGGCCTGCAATGGGCCGGGCTGCAGCAAGCGCGGACGGGCCACGAGCGCGAGATCGCGCAGACGGTCCGAAATAATTCCCTCTCTTGCCAGAAGCCGCAGGTAGCGATCCGTGCGTGCGCGAAGAGCGTTCGGGTTAGTAATCAGCTCGCGAGTAGGTGCATGGAGCGCCAGCAACAGCGAAAGCGCCTCACGATAAGCTACGGCGCGACCTTCCAACTGAGCGGGCCGCATTTTGCTCTCGTCGGAGGTGAGCAGATGGTTGACCGTCTCCAGCCGCGCGCCATACCAGTCTTCCAAACCATCGGCCAAACCGATGACCTCGCCGTTGTCGCGCGTGGCTGCCAGCGGAATCGAATTGATATACGCGCAGATGATCTGCTGCTGCGCACGGAGCGTGTCCGGCCCGTATTCATAGGCCCACAGAGAAGCAGAGGCGACCTGTCGCGCCTTCTCCAACACCGAACCAGTCCGGCCGCCGGGCGAATGGCGCATCTTCACCAATTGCGTGGCCAATGTGCTGCCGCCGATGACCGGGCGTCCATGGTCGACTTCGTGCAGCATCAGGTTCGCGGCGGCGCGGCCCAACCGTCCCCATTGAATGGCGGGATTCCGGCGTGGGTGCGACACGTCGAGCATCTGGCGGTTTTCGATTAGCAGCAATGTTTGAACGATCACCGGAGGGATCGACTGGAAATCCGGATAGACCCGCCGCGGGCTCATGGCGCGGTAGAGCGGTTGCGCCGTGCGATCAAGCACCGCCAGCCCAGCTTGGTTTTTTTCCGGATAAAGGGGTTCTATCCCCAGCGAATTCAAGGCGCGCATGGTGCGCGAGGCGCGCGCCTGTGCGGTGATTTCGAATCCGTGCGCCTGCAGCCGAGTTACGAATTCCGGCAGTTCCGCCATGCCCAGGCGCTGGTCATAGGGTCCGCGGTGAGGATGCGCGAGCGAAGCGCTGGCACCCGGTTCCAATCGAAATACTTCCCGGCGCGCCACAGCAGGGAACACCAGGGATTCGATCCACGACGACCGAATCTCCAGCACACCCAGTCCGACGAGGGCGGCTATCAGGATCGCCGCCGTGAATTGGCCCCGGTGGCTGGCGCCGGCGTGCGACAACGTTCTTAGCTTGTCGCGCCCAGCACCTGCCTCAAGGATTTTCCAAACGTGAAGAGCGGTCCAATCGTTCTGCTGGAGTGAGCCGTTGTTCACAACTCATCCTCAGGGATACCGTTGGAGATCTCTGCCTTACCTTCGGGACTTCTAGCGAGGCCCACTTCACTCCCCGGAAATTGGATGCGCTAAACCGCCTTCCGTTCCACCTGAACGCGGATTCGGGCCGTTACCTAACTGAAGCTAACATCTGGCCGGCGTCGACAGTTAGCAGGATAATGAAGTAGGCGCGCCCGTCGTCTGGCGCGAATTTGCTTCGCAAGGACAGCATCGGTGAGGACAGCTCCAGTGAGCCGCAGAGAGGCCGTGCGAGCCGCAGGTCTGGCGAATCTATCCCTGGTAGTTCTCCTGATTCTGGTAGTTGTCACGCCCGGTTGTCTTGTGCGGCGGCACGTAATAGCCACTGGAGGAGTGCGCCAGAACCGGCCGCTGATGAATGCGACCAAAGAGGAACTGATTGAACGGATTCGCCAGATTTCAGATTCAATTGAATCCTTCCAATTCAAAGCGAACCTGTCGCCTTCGGTGGTCAATCCGTCCAAAGGGATCGCCACCGATTACGCCACGATCGGAGCGTACATTTTGTTTCGCCGACCGGACGACCTTCGCATCATTGGACAGGAACCGGTCATGTCGATGACGGTCTTCGACATGGCGTCGATCGGCAACGAGTTTCACGTTTATCTGCCCACCAAGAACCGCTTCATTAGCGGCAAAAGCGACATTCCGGGAAGCTCGAAGAACGTATTGGAAAATCTGAGGCCGCCGGCGTTTTTGACATCTCTGCTGATCGCACCGCCGAATCCTGAGACCAATGTGACGCTGCTGGAAGACGATACGGACAATACGAGGGCGATTTACATCCTGCTGATCCTGGAGCGCAGGGGTGACCAACTGTTGCCCGGGCGAAACGTCTACTTCGACCGGTACAGCCTGCAGATCATTGAGCAAAGGGCGTTTGATCCATCCGGGGGCATCGTGAGCGACACGAAATACTCGGAGTGGAAGCGCTACGGTGAGGTAGCCTTCCCCGATGAGATCGACATTCGCAGGCCGCGGGACAACTATGAGGTCCAATTGAACGTTCTGAGCATCAAGATCAATCCAACCAACGTGACCCCGGAGAAGTTCGTCCTTCGCCAACCGGAAGGAACGACCTTGCAGCAATTGAACTAGCGGAACCCAAGCACTAGGCCGGCTTCTTCCGCCGGTTCAGAAATTCCTCGACGAACGGAGTCGAACCGGAGATCTGTGAGGTAAGCTGGCCTTGGTCGAACCCCGCGCTTTCCGGATAGTACTCGTGATGCACCTGCGCGTCTCCGGTTTCCGGGCGAACCACCAAGGTCCGCGGGCCGTACGGATTGGGCTCTTCCTGACGCGCTGCCTCGGCTGTGTCCTTGGGGGATCGAGCGAGGCGGCGCACTTCCAGGAAGCTGAAGATCACGGCGCAGCCCGCGATCACGCAGCCGACCACCAGCGGCACGGCGAGCCACCAGGCCAGACCAGCGATCCAGCTGTAAGTGGTGGCCCACGCGATGGCGGCTACCGCGGTCAGCACGTACAAGAAGGCCCACTTCTCCTGGCCAGGAGCGATGGCAAAGAATTTCGCCCTTCTGGGGCGTGCAACCGGAACATTCATCGTATCTTGCATGGCATTTCTCCTTCGGAGATCAGCTTCTTCGGAACCGTCAGAAGCAGACATCACTCGAAGCCGGCGCATTAGCCCGCCGCAGTGGATTTCATCCCTACTCCGAGCAAGTCCGGTGCCACCCCGGAGACTGCTAGTAGAGTGAACGCTTTTGCTTTGGACCGGGGGCATTTGGCCCAACTCCCTGGGTCTAGCAGGCCCACTCCAGACCGCTGATGGATCTCTCCTGGCACGAGATCTGCCGACGAACCCCACCTGGATCTGTCAAAAAGGAAAAGCAGGCAACAACGGACGATTTGCGGGCCGTCCGTTCTTGTATCTGATTGAAAAAATTGGTCGGGCCGCCGAGATTTGAACTCGGGACCTCTTGCACCCCAAGCAAGCGCGCTAGCCAGGCTGCGCCACGGCCCGAACAATGCTCGACTCACCGGAGTGGGTCGAGTTACTGTTTCACTTTAGCATGCTAGGGCGGAGGTTTCGGGGTGGTTCAGGTCTTTAACAGGTTCCGCAGGGATTCGCTGGACCAGTCCTCATCGTAGCGGACGCCGTTCAGAAACAATCCTGGAGTGTGATAGACGCCGTTCTGGACGCCGGCAACAAAATCAGCGCGGACCCGCTCCGAGTAGATGCGGTTCTTCAGTTCGTCGTGAAACCGCTCGGCATCCAACGCCAGTTCTCCGGCGTAGTGGTCCAAATGCTTTGTTTGAAGCGAACCCTGATGCTCGAAGAGCAGGGTGTGCATCTCCCAGAACTTGCCTTGTGCCCCCGCCGCCTCAGCTGCTTCCGCCGCCTGCTGAGCATGGTGATGGATACCCGAGAGAGGATAGTGACGATAGACAACCCGTAGCCGGGAAGCAAGTTCGCTCTGCAAGTCGCGGAGAATCACATATAGCCGCCCGCAGTCGGGGCATTCATAATCGCCGTACTCAACCAGCGTGTAAGCGGCGTTCTCCGGCCCACGGACATGGTCGTCCGCGTGAATCGGAACGAGGAGATTGGAAGGGGAGGACGAATTCATGCAGCGAACCCTTTTTGATGATGCAGGATCGTCGTGCCGGAATTCAACCACCGTCACGAAAGCTAACTGGCGATTAGCAATCCACTGCATCGTCAGGGGACTGGAAAGCGTCACGCGATTGAGGATGGAGGTGCGGTCGAATGAATCCGATGGCGCCGACTTAGTGCTCCGACAGCATGAACCACGCGGATTTCAACAAGCTCCTGGGCCGTATCCGAATGTCGTTCAGAGGTTTCGCCTATTTGTTCTTTTTCACTTGATCCTTGACAGCCAAGCCGCCGGTAATCCCGTCCACCTGGTATCCGGTCTGGATCTTTCGGATCTTGGCGATCTCGGCCGGCGTCGCGGTCTTGGGATCCACATTGGCAATGCTGCACGTGAATCCTCGCAACGTGCATTCAGAGGTCGTGTGCTGGATGCCTCGCTTCTTCATTTCCTCGGTCATCAACTTCACAACATCCTCGTGCATGATCACGGCATTGTTGGGCACGAAAGTTCCCACGCCAATCGCATAGTCAATGGGCATGAGAGGCTCAATGCTCGAACCAAAGTTGCCGTCATTCTTCTTTCCCAAATCGTGAGCGCCAAGGTCAGCGCCCTTATCGATCAGGTAGCGGGCAATATTGATATCGCCGAGATTCGCAGCCGCCATCAGCGGAGTGATGCCGTAGCTGTCCGCATGGTTTACGTCTTCGCCCAGATCGACCATGAGTTTCACCACTTCCAGCCGTTCGGCGGGCGACCTTTGCCGGTGATAGCCGTTGATAAACGCCAGGCCACAGGCGGCCATCAGGGTTGTCTCGCGATCGCTGGATGGAATGTGCGGGTCAGCGCCATGGGCAAGCAGCAGTTTAACCAGTTCGATGTCGCCGGCGAAAGCGGCGCGCATGATCGCGGTTGCAAAGACGATTCGCGGCGAGCCCTCCCGCATGCGCGCCCTGGGTGTGTTGTTGACCACAGCGTTCGGGTTCGCTCCGGCATCCAAGAGCTTCTTGATCAGTGGAAGCGGATCTGTGGTGACCATCCACGGAAAGTTCGGGGCGGTTTCCATGTTGCGGCGATCGACGGCCCAGAATAAGGGCGTAAACCGTTGTACGTCGGCGTGGTTCACGTTTGCGTGGCTGTCGATGAGCAGGGATGCGACGTCGTAGCTTCCATTGAACAGGGCGAGCCCCAGCGCATCTTTGCCGTCTCCGCCAACCGCGTTTACATCCGCCCCCGCCTGAATCAGCACGCGTGCCGACTCGAGATCATCTTCCCGCGCGGCGAACATCAATGGCGTCATCCAGCCACTCGCAAACTCCTCAATCGCTTGGTTCGCTTTGGGCGCAATTGGCGCCGTTCCCTCGAATCCTCTACCCGAGGCCGAGGGCACGAAGTCGGACTTGGCATTGACGTCCGCCCCACGGTCCACGAGCAGTTTGGCTACGTCGGGATGGCGCTCCGAAACGGCCCACATGAGGGCCATGGTGCCGCCCCAGGTCTCCTTGGTATTTACCTTTGCTCCGTGGTCTAATAGCACTCGGACCGCATCCACTTTGCCTGTACGAGCGGCCATCATCAGCGCGGTGTCGCCGGTTTGGGATAGCGGCGAATTGGGGTCGGCGCCAGCCTGAATGAGGCGTTCGAGCATGGCAGCGTTGCCATTCATTGCCGCCAGCTGCATCGGCGTCGCGCCGGATTGATTGGCGGCCGACACGTTCGCGCCCGCCTTCAAAAGCATGTCGGTCATCGCCAGGTCGTTGGCCCGAACCGCCCAGTGGAGAGCCGTTGTGCCGTCGACCTGTGGTCCGTTCACATCGGCTTTCGTTTCGAGCAAGGCGTGAACGGCGGACTTGTCGCCCTGCATGGCCGCGTCCGCGACTTCGCTTCGAGTGGCTGCGCAGATGCCTGCTGCCAACAGGAAGCCGGCGACGGTAATTTGAATCGCGTGTTTCATGGCCCTATCACGTCTCTATTTGTCCTGGTTCGTTCCCCACACCCGGCCGAGCCATTCCACCAGTTGCTCTAGTTCCTGGTCGGATAGCTGAGCGCCCCTCTCTCGCATATCGACAAGGGTCACCCGCCAATCGTCCGCTGCCTTCCGGAGTCCTTGCACCCGATCGAGCCCATGACATTTGGTGCACGCGCGATTGAGAAGCCGGATGGCTTCCGGGTCGGAAAAGAACGTGGTGATCTCGGGGGGAACGTATGTCCGTGGGAATGGCTTTGTGCCGGGGCCGAATTTGGACACCAGCCAGTCGAGCAGGAGAGTGCGGTCCGCATCTGAAAGATTAGCATCTCCCGTCTTATGTTTGTCCGCAATGAGCTTTTGCCAGCCCGCCCGGTCCAGCGCGAAAAAGGCATAGTCGTCAATCCCGTGGCACGCGGTGCAGTGTTGGCGGATTACCTCCCAGACCTGCCCATCGGGCCGTTCGACTTTTGGCCGTGCAATCCGTCTGAGTTGAGCTGCGGCGGGACTGGCAAGAAAGAGAAGCGTAGCAACCATCCCCAGAACAATCTGCGCGGTTCGCCGACGCCTCATAGCGATATCGGCTTCGTGCTGGAACCAAATGATTCGGCGACGCCGGTCTGCTTGCCGCTGACATCGTACTTGGGAAACTCCTGGATGTCGTACTTGTGCAGCAGGGCCAGCAGCATATTCGACGTACGCTCCGTATTGTCCGGAAAGACGATATGGCGATTGCCCTTGAATCTGCCGTCCAGCCCGCCCAGCAAGATGACTGGTACTTTGACATGCGCATGGCGGTGCGAGTTGCCCATATTGCTTCCCTTGTAGATCAGAATGTGATCGAGAAGAGTGCCATCGCCGTCGGGTGTCTTGCTCAGCTTCTCAGCCAGATAGGCGAGATTCTGAACGTGGTAGCGATTGATTTTCGCGTACTTCGCGATGTTGTCCGGTTTATCGCCGTGATGCGAGGAACCGTGCCAGCCGCCATTGAAACCCGAATCCGGGAAGCTGGAGCCAGAAAGATCCTTGCCCAGCATGAATGTCGCCGAGCGGGTCAGGTCGCCCTGGAAGGCCAATGCCAACAGATCGTACATCAGCCGGTAATGCACCTGCTTGTTTTCGGGTATTCCGAAGGGGATTTCCTCCGAAGGCTCCTGGATGGATCTTTCGGCTGCAATCCGGATGCGGCGCTCGATCTCGCGAATATTCTCGAGATAGGTATCCAGCCGTGCCCGGTCGACTGCACCCAAGGGCTTCTTGAAATAGGTGATCTGTTGTGCGACCGAATCCAGGATACTGGCGTTCTGCTTGCGGCCGGTTATTCTTTCCTCGGGACTGGTTCCATCACCAAACAGCCGCTCGAAGGCCACGCGCGGGTTCACTTCCGTTGGCAGCGGCTCGATTGGAGAGGTCCAGGAAATGGAGTTGGTGTACGCGCAGCTATAGCCCCAATTACAGTTGCCGTAGTTGCCGTCCTGTTCCACACCAAGCTGAATGGATTCCAGGATGGTATCGCGGCCGTATTTCTTGGCGATGAGCTGATCCATAGTGACGCCCAGATACGGGCTCACGGCATTCCTGCGCGGGCGGGCGCCGGACAGCAAAACCGCGCCGCGAGCGTGGTCGCCGCCAGGCTCTTCAGTAGTGGCCATCGCCTCCGGCATGTCCATGCCCGTGATCAGCGTGACGTACTTCCGGTACGGTTCCAGCGGTTTGGTAATGAAAGAGAACTCGAAGTCCGCATCTTGTTGCAGCGGACTCCAGTAGCCGGGCGCGGCGCCATGTGGATGCCAAATGCCCAGAAATCGACGGACCGGAACCGCGGCCGTCTGGTTTACCGGAGTCTGCGCCGGGATCATCGATTCAAGGAGCGGTAGACCCAAGACCACGCCGGCACCACGGATGAACGTCCGCCGCGGGATGAATTTTTTCTCGATGAAGTTCATTTGGTCTCCTTTGCAACTGGCGTAGCTGCAGCCACTTGTTCCTCGACTTCTTTCGTGCGCATCTGAAAAGGTGCGCTCTCGACAATACCCATCAGAATCGAAACAAAGCGATCGTCGTCGCGGCCGGCGTGTCTCACGATGGAGCGGATGACCGGCATGTCTTCGTATTCGACACCGCGGCCCAAGGCGAAAGTCATGAGCTTTTCAGTGATCATTCGCACGAACTGCGGCGAGTAGCGCAGAAGGGCCTGCCGCAGCTCGACGGGGCCATTGACCTTGGTGCCGTCCCACAAAACGGCCGAGGTGTCCAGTGGAACTCCGCCATCGCCGCCCTGCTTGGTCCGATAGCTTCCGTCGGCGTCAAAATTTTCGAGGGCAAATCCGATCGGGTCCATGAGCTTGTGGCAACTCGCGCACGGTTCATTCTTGCGGTGCAGAGTCATCTGCTCGCGCAATGTCATGATCTTGTTGTCGCCCTTGGTGTCTTCCAGAGGCGGAACATTGGGAGGCGGTTCCGGCGGCGGCGTCCCCAGAATGTTCTCCAGCACCCAGACGCCGCGCTTTACCGGTGAGGTTCGGAAGTTCTGAACCCACGTGAGCGAGAGAACACTTCCCTGACCCAACAAACCCCGGCGATATGCGAGATCCGGTCCAAGTGTCACACGCCGGAATTGCGACCCGTAGATATTCGGAATGCCGTAATGCTTGGCAAGCCTTTCGTTCAAGAACGTGTAGTCCGCCGTTAACAGATCGACCACGTTGCGATTTTCCTGGATGATGCTCTGAAGCAGCAATTCGGTTTCCCGGCGGAAACTCTTGCGTAGCTCGTCATCCCATTCCGGATAGTAAACTCCGTCCGGGGAAGTCGCCGGGAGATTTCGCAAATACAGCAACTGGTCCCCGAAGTTATCCACCAGGGCTTCGGCCTTGGGATCAGCGAGCATCCGGCGGACCTGGTGTTCCAGGATTGGCGTTTGGTGCAGCTTATTCTGGCTGGCAACTTCCAGGAGCTCATCATCCGGGATGCTGCTCCAGATCAGAAACGACAAGCGCGAGGCAAGCTCTAGGTCTGTAATGCGGTAGGGCCGGCCTGCGGGTACGTTGGCAGGCTCGCGCTCGGCGCGCACCAGAAAAGCCGGGCTCGCCAAAATGCGGCGCAAACCCAGTTCTATTCCATCGCGGAACGTACCTTCGCGGCGGCCTTCGAGGTAAAAGGCTTGCACCCATTCCCAATCGGCGTTGGTCACCGGCCGCCGGTAGGCGCGGCGCATGAGCGTGGTCAGAATCTCTCTGGCGCATGCGTTTTCCTGTGCTCCGCTAGCGGGGTGACAGATGAAGACCTTGCGAAGGGAGAGCGAGTCCGTCGGCTCCTTGGGGTTGAACGGGCCCTGAATTCTTAAGATCCCGATGGCGGGGTAATACTCCAACTGCGGGATCGGATTGTCCTCGAGCGATTTGCGTTCGTATTGCCGGATGAAATCGAGAGACGGCCGATAGTTTGTTGCCAGAAACGTTACGCCCACCAGGTGGCTGCCGGCCTTCACCGGAACCGAGACATCGATAGAACCGTCGTGGTCCGCCGCGTTGTTGGCGGTTAAACCGACGCGCTTATAGTCCCGCTCAGCGACCAACTGGTTATCGATCAGGAATTCCAGCTTCTGGCCGGGAATAAACTTACCGATGCCGAGATTCTGAACCGAGAAATGATATTCCCCGTCGGACGGGAAGGTGTGGCGAACCGCCATTCCGCCGCGCGTCCCGAACGGCAGCCCCTCGATGTGCTCATTCTGGGATGAGTCCGGAGGGGCAATGTAAGCGGCGGCGGTGGGCGATTTCCAATACCCTACGGCCATCCGCGCGATGCGGGTAGCGGCGGTCATGTAAGCTTCCAGCAAAGTGGGCGAGATGGTCAGAGAGCCCGCGACGTTATCGAAGCCTCGCGCGGAATCGTCCGGCGGGAGGAGCGAATTCACGTCCACCTGTAGATCCAGCAAATCGCGAATCGCGTTGGCGTATTCGGTACGATTCAGCCGGTGAAGCACCACCGAGCCGGGGTCCGGATGTAAGGCCGCTTTGCGGTCCATCTCGGACTCCAACCAGTCGCGGAGCTGCTCGTATTTTGCAAGCGGGGGGCGTGGCATGCCGGGAGGAGGCATCATGCCGGCGCGAAGCTTCCGAATCACTCGTTCCCAGATCTCCGGGTGATCGCCCACGGTCGCCAGATCCAGGTTCTGAAGAGACAGATTAGCCTTCCTGAGCTTATCGTTATGACAGACCACGCAATACTGGTCAAGCAGCGCGCGCTCGGCACCCGCCAATCCGGCTGCGCGCGCCGGTGCCTTCGTGGAAACGGCCTGGCCATACGCTGCCAAGATGGCGAAAAGCACCGCACCGCCGAGAACGACGCCTTTCGCGACCAGCTTTTTCAAAGTCATCCCTCCCTATCTGGCTTGGAGGTATTTTAAGCCGATTCAAGCCAGCGCGCCATGATCTATTCGGATTATCTACCTTGTTTTGTCCGGGGTGGCACTCCTAATCATCTTTCTGGCCCGAAGGGCGGTCATCGAAATGCCCGTGGAGATGTTGATGCTCGTCGCGCATCCGGTCGCCGCGAGCGGCCGCGACTTTCCGGTGCGCGGCGCTTAAATTGGCTTGCTGGGTGCTCTCCGAGCGGACGGCACAAGTCGAGATCAACTGCTTCAAATTTAAAGAGCCGCAGGATGGGCAGTTCGCCGCCGATGACGAGCGAAGCAGGTACTCGAATCGATGTTGGCACTCATGACAGAGATATTCGTAGATTGGCATGAATCTTAGCGGTCCTCGATCGCCGAGTGTCTTTAGAGCAGTCTACATCTGGAGTGATCCAAGTTCAACGGTCATTCGGATCATTCACGTTGTATGTATACAATATGGACGGAATTCGGCCCTGCGCCTTACTATTGATCGGGCAAAGCCCTTACGCAATATTTCGTGATGGTTTGGACCCGACAGCAGGGACTGCCTCAGGATACCGTTCGAGCGATCACGTAGACGACGGACGGATTTCTCTGGCCGGGCACCGATGAGGGCCTAGCGCGTTTTGACGGATACGAATTCGTCGCCTTTGGCAAGGATCAAGGCGGCCTGCCTGGAAATCCGGTCTCGGCACTTTTGGTCGACCACGCCGGTACTCTCTGGATCGTGGCCGGTGGAAACCTGAGCCGCTTTGACGGATCGCGATTTACTAATTTTCTTGCGGGGCGGGATATCCCGTTGCGGGTCGTGAGGGGTGTATGGGAGGATCGGCGGACGCTGTATGTGGCCGGGACGAGCTCCGTCACTCGTCTGCAGGACGGAGAGTTCCACAGCATATTTGAGCCTTCCGTATTGACAAAAGACTTCCCTGGAGCAGTGCTGAAAGATCATCAAGGGAGCTTCTGGATCCTCGGCTACCGGGGACTCGTTCGAAAGTCTTCGGATGGAAGAATATCCCGCTATGGAGCCGGTCAAGGCCTGACGGACCCATTCGAACTGCGGGCCATGACGGAGGATCGAGACGGCAATCTCTGGGTGGCGACGAATAGCGGCTTGGCCCGCCAGGAGGGGGATCGCTTTCGCCTTTTCGCGGAAGGTCCGGCACAAGGCGGTGTGCTCTGCCTCTTCGAAGATCGCGATGGCAACTGTGGGTCGGCAGCAGCCGGGGCCTCCTGCGGTTCCGTGACGACGCGTGCACAGTTTTCAGGTGATGCGGCGTACATTCCTTTCTCATGAAGCAGTTGGCGTTGATCCGAAGTTGGTCGCCGATCAACTGGGACACACGCTCGATGTGAACCAGAACGTATACACCCAGTCGCCAGTGGAGACCAGACTCGTGATCGTGATCAGCTAGAGAGTTTGCTGATACAATGATGGTGTTTTAGTAGTGTTTAGGATGAAAGCTCAAAGCTGTACGTGATAGAAAACGCAGGACGCGGGAGTAATTCAGTGGTAGAATGCCAGCTTCCCAAGCTGGACGTCGCGGGTTCGAGTCCCGTCTCCCGCTCCATAAAATCAGCAGCTTAGGCGATCCCAGCAACTTCCTTCACTCCATTTCACTCAGTTAAGCGGTGAGCACGGCGGACTCCAGCCGTTCTGCCGCTTCGGCGCGCCTGGACAGGGCCGCCTTGGTATAGACATCAATCGCCACGCCGATGCCGTGGCCGCGCTGGTCCGCCGCCACTTTCGGGTCGATGCCTTCATCGTGCCCGAGGCTGGCATGCGTCCTTCGTAGCACCTGGAAGTTCGCCCAGCCCAGCCCGACCGTGTCGAGCTTCGGCTTCATATGGCGATACCAGACATTGTCGCGCCACATCGGGTTCGCTTCGTTCTCCGATGCGAACACCCAGGCTTCTGGCTTTGCTCCCACCAGTTCCATCCATTCCTTGAGGTGAGCTGCCGTCTTTGGAGGGATGGCCACCTTACGGGCCGAGGTCCTGGTCTTCGGCGTGTCGATGTCGCCCCGGTAGAGGCGCTGATCGATGACGAGGGACTTGCAGTCCGTAGCGATGTGGCGGCGCTGCAGGGCCAGAATCTCTCCGGGCCGCATGCCGCAGAATATGGCGAGATGCGCAATCACGCTCTCGCGTTGTTCAAGTGTGCTGATGTAGGGTTCTACTTCCTCCTTTGTCAGGGTGGGCCGTTCGGATTCTTCCGCCTGCTTGGGCGTATAGAGCGCGCCCGTAGGGTCGCGCTCTACATAACCTTCGGCAAGCGCGAGCTTAAAGATGGCCCGCAGGTCCCAGCGCAGATGCGCCACGACGCTGCGGGAAAGCGTCTTTGCCTTCTCCCCAAGAAACGCTTGCAGTCCCTTGAGCGAGAGGGTGGAGAGCTTCTCTTCCCCGAACGTTTGTTTCAAATGATGATCGATGCGGTTCTCGGTGGTCGCGGCCGTGGACCGCTTCCACTTTGACCGCAGGAAGGGAAGGGCGATGCCTTCGAGGAACTGCCCGAAAGTGATGTCCGGGTCGGGGGCGAGAGCGTTGCGGGCGTTCGCTTCCGCTATCAGTTCGTCCCGCTTCGTCTCCGCCTGGGTCTTGCTCATCTTGGAATAGAGGCCGAGCGTCGCGTACTTGCGCGTGCCTCCGTCGCGATAGAGCAAAACCCACATCTTGCGCTTCCCGTGCTGCCTTACCTGCAGACTGCCTTTCTGATGACGCTGCCGATGCACGTTAGTCCTTTCCGTGCGCCTTCGGCGTTCATCCGGGTGTGATCGGATCATAACAGTCATCCGGGGGTGAGATCAGCATTCCCGAACAGGTTCGATTGCTTGTGTGCGGTTTCGATACGCTCGCAGGCGAGCGTGAAGTAGTCCGGGCGTTTCTCAATGCCGATGAATCTCCGCCCGAGCTTCGCGCAGGCGACGCCCGTCGTGCCTGAGCCCATGAACGGGTCGAGCACGGTTTCGCCCTCGTCGGAGAATTTCCTGACCCAGTCCAGAAGCAGGGGCAGGGGCTTCTGCGTGGGATGCGCCCCGCGCTCGACATTGCAGACCCAGACCGCGTGATGACCGCCGCCGTTCCAGCGCTTCCTGCCATCGCGGTGCAGGATGGCGATGGCTTCCCAGCCTGTGCCGGGGCGGTCGCCGGTGAACTGCGGCGCGGAGTTGACCTTGTGCCAGACGCCGAGGCGCACGAGGGGCACGCCGGCCTTCTCCAGCCCGGCCGCGTGCTGCCACGCGCAGGAAAGAACCACCCAGCGCCGCGCGAGCCTGACCGCGTTCGCGCAGAAGGCGATGAACTGCTCTTCGGTGATGCTCTCAAAGTCGATGGGCGACGCCTTCATCGAGCGCTGCGTGCGCGCGCCCTTATGCGTCCTGGTATTGTAGGGCGGGTCGGTGAGGATTGCGTCCACCGGTTCGAGCCCCGGCAGGACGCCAAACGCGTCGCCCAGGATGAGCGTGGCGTCGCCGATACGTCTGGTCTGCATGGGTCACCTCACGCTCCGGCAATGGACTCCAGGTCCTCGTCCGGAAGGAAGTCGCCCGAGCCGCGCATGATCTCAAGCTCGCGGCCCTCGATGCGGTCAAGCCAGTGTGCGAGCGCTTCGTGGCGGACAAGGACGCGCCGTCCGATGCGCAGCACCGGCAGGGGCGGAAGGCCGTGGACCTTGCCCGCGATGATGTTGTGCACATGCGCCTTCGAGCAGCGCAGTTCGGCGGCTACTTCGCGCACGGTAAGGACAGCCGGGGGCGACGGGGTGGAAAGGGCAGGGGTCGTGGACATTGCTATCCCTTGCCTTTCTTGAGCAGAAGCTGGCCGCCCTGGCAGGCGATCTCCTTCCATTCGGCGGAGAGCTGGTCCGCGCCGAACGGCGTGACGGTCATGCCTTCAATCGCGCAGCCTTCCGACGATTTGCCGATCACCTTGTCCACGGTGAACTGCACCGAGCCTTTGTCGGCCGTGCCGGTCAGCACCGCCGACATCGGCGTGAAGCGCGCCATGATGGCCTGCTGCGCCTTCGGGTCGTTGAATCGTGTGGGCATCGTCATCGGGAAGCAGGTGAGCTGCGGGAATCCCGCGAGCTTAGCCGGATCTCCCTCCTTGCGGCGGATTTCAAGTTTGAGGGTGCACATATTGGGAAGCACGGGGCCGAGTCCCTCCCAGACGCCGACCACGCGGTCAAAGGACGGGTCGGGGGCAGGCTCGGAGCCGTTTGCCGGTAATGGTTCCGGTGCCTTGCGGACCGGACGCGCCACCGGTCCCCATTGCGGGTTGAGGGGCGGCCCTGCCGGCGAGGGCTTCGGAGCCTGGCGCATGATCATGATGCGCCCGATGGTCTCGCGGATCGAGCCGCCGAAGAACAGGGCGAAGAGCGCGATGCCGCCGCCCCATAGAGTGAGTTTGCGTTTCGTGTCGTTGGTCATAATTTTCCTCCTTCAGCCTTGCGGCGAAAACATAGTCTTAAGGCGGTCCACCGCGGCCTGCTTCAGGTCCGGCGAGACGTTCTTCGGGAAGCTCGCAAGGTGGAACTGCGACAGCTCGTCCTCGGTCGCCTCGTCGTGGATGAGCTTGCCGATGATCGGGCCGGAGTTGCGCATGTCGAGCAGCACGCGCAGGTATTGCCATTCGCGGTACCAGCCGATGAAGTTCTTCATCAGCAGCGACAGCGCCGACATCTGCAGGAAGATGCCGAGGCCCGGCTGGAAGATAAGCAGGTTCGTGAAGATGATCGCCGCCACGAACACGAAGGCGGGCTCCCAGACGATGCGGATGAACCAGAAGCTCTTCCTGCCCGGCACCAGCTTGAAAAAGGGCAGGGGCGGGCCTTCGTACTGGCTGTGGATCTCCGTCTCCATGTGCAGCATGCGTTTCCACAGCCGGATGCCGTGAATGAGCGACAGCAGGAAATAGATGCGCGCCAGCGCGCCGATGCCGAACAGGCCGAAGCTCGGGGCCACGCGCACGAACGGAATCATGTGCATGAGCATGTCGGCGAGCCCGGCGATGGCCGGAAGCAGCAGCATCATGACGGAGGAAAAGAAGCGCACGGACACGGGAAAGTACCGCGTGCCGTGCCAGGGCCGCAGCATCAGCTCGACGGGCATGCAGAATATGGAGCAGAGCGCATCGACGACATTGAGCGCCGTGTTCTCCAGCTGGTCGAGGCTCATGGAGCTCGCCTGGGCGGTGGGTGAATGTTGCATGGTGTCTCCTATTCGCGCGAGAAGAACACGCGCAGGTAATTGCGGCCCTTGTTCTGGCCGGTTCGTGTGGCGTTGAAGATCTTGCCCGACTGGTAGACCACCGCTTCGGCAAGCGGGCTTTCCGCGTCGGGCTTGGCGAGCCGGGTAAATTCAATGGGCTCGATGATGTGCACGAGCTGGCGGTTTCCGCCCACGCTCGCATGGGACTGGCTGAAGTTGCCGCTGGCGTTGAAACTGTCCAGGTACTTGTATTCCTTGCCGATCAGGTCGCTCATGAACTGCGCCGTGTCGGGCTCGTTCTGCTGGTGGGCGATCTTGATGGCGAGGTTGCCGCAGAAGCTCTTGGTCTTGCTGCCGGGCTGGCCTTCGCCCAGTTCCTCGGAGAGGTTCAGTATGTTCTGGGTGAGGCAGACCACCGAGACGCGCGAACCCCGGCAGGTCTGCTGGAAGAAATTGTCCCTCCTCGTCACGAAATACTGAAACTCGTCCTGCCAGAGAAACACCGGGTTGGGCGATTCGGAGAGCTTTCGCCTGAGCCACGCGCGCTGAAAGATGAGCTTCAGGATGACGTTGATGGTCCGGCCGGTCTCGTGGCCGTATTCGAGCAGGGGAAAGTCGCAGATGACGATCTTTCCCTTGTGCGTCGTGTCCTCCGGCGTGAAGCTGCAATTGCCGCTGCAGAAGAGCCGGTTAAACGGGTTGAACAGGAACTTGTCCGCCATGCCCGACCAGGTCATTTCCAGCGAGGAGCGGGGACGCTCGTCGAACGCCGGCCACTTGTTGAAGATGTACTGGGTGGCAAAGTCCAGATCGCTCCACTGGTCTTGCGTGAGCGACTCCTTGCGCTCGCGGATGGAGGCGATGAGCTGCGCGCAATAGGACTCGCGCTGCCATGCTTCCTCCTCGTATTCCTCGGGCCTTGTGGGCAGCGACTTGATGACGCGGTCGATGCCGGCGATCGAGATGCGCTCGCCCGCCAGATCGAGCAGCTTGATGACGTTGCGCATGAGCTGCTCGTTGCCGCGCTCCCAGAACGGGTCGTGGCCGTGTCCCATTTCTTTCTTGCCGATGGACACGAGCGTCGAGAAGAAGTCGATGACGCTCTCGATATCGCCCGCGCCGCGGCCGGGCCGGGTCCATTCGTAATGCAGCGGGTCGAAACAGTCGCCGCTTTCAGCGTTAAAGACGATCAGATCGTCGCCGCGCCCAGAGGCTGTCGCGTAGGCGATCCAGTTATTGGTCTCTTCGGCCTTGGCGGTCAGCACCAGGCCGCCCATGCGCGGGACGCCCAGCAGGGCGAGCGCAAGCTGCCTGCCGCTCGTGCTGGTCTTGCCCGATCCGGGCGCGCCGGTAATCAGGGTGCCTTCGACGAGATCGCGCAGGCGCAGCTCGTCCGCTTCGGACAGCGCAAGGATAGGGCGGTCGAGAATCGTGTCGGTGGATGGCATATCCGTTCCTTTGGGAAAGAAGGGGCGCGCGGCATCAAAAGGGCACGCGCGCCCCGGTGCTCACTTCTTGCCCGCGTCCGCTGGCTTCGCGGGCGGAGGACAGGGCGGAAGCACCTTGGGCGGGGGAGGGGGCGGAAGCACGATCCCCGTCCTGCGCTCAAGCTCGGCGCGCTGGCGGGCCAGTTGCTGCTCCCACGCGGTCGGCAGGTGGAAACGGACCTGCTGGTCCGGCGGGATGTCGGAGCAGGCCGCGGGCTTCGGACGTTTGGGTTTCTTCTTCGCGTCCGTCGCGGCGGAGTTTGTCTGTGTGTCTGGTGCGCCGGTGTTCGCCGGCGCGGCTGGTTTGCTGTCCTGCTGCGCCGTGGCGAGTCCCGCCGTGAGCGCCGCAAGGAGGATAAGTGAAGTTTTCATGCTGCAAGCGTGAAGCTTGCCGCCTGAAATCTAAAGATAATCAACGTTAAGCGGGATGGACCGGGATGGACGCTATTGCCGGCCGAGCTTCCGGCTTAAGAACGCGAACTCCTCGGGCGTAACGAGTGCTTCAAGATGTCGGGCATGCGCCCCGGCATTCTCCCCGTCACCGAGTGCAAGGTACATCTGCCAGAGCCCGTAATGCGCGATCCAGCAGTTGCGGTCGAGCATGAGCGATTTTGAGAAGGCGCGCCCCGCGTCTTCGTGCCTGTGCGCGCGCGTCAGGTAGATGCCGTGTACCGCGTGCACCTGCGCATTATCGGCCCGTTCCTCGGCTTCAAGGGCCGTGAGACGAACCGCCTGCTCCTCCCGGCCGGTGCGGAACAGGAAACTGGTATATCCGCCGCGTGAGATGGTCGCCTGCCGGTCAAGCTCCAGCGCCTTGTCAAACGCCTTCTGGGCCGCCTTCCGGTCTCCCATGAACGCATGGAACATCCCGCGCACATGGTGCGTGCGCCAGCTTTCGCCGTTCTTCTTCTCAATCTTGCCCAGGTACGCGAGCGGTCCCGCGACGAGCGTGATGTGAGGGTCCCCGACCGCGCCGATCAGGAGCCTGAACGCCCAGTGTTCCAGCAGGCCCAGCATCACTTCGGGATGCTCGGGTACGGCGCGGCCGACATTGCTGAAATGCTCCACCGCCTGATCCATCTGCGCCGGGCCGCCGCGCAGCAGGTGATAGGCGACGGAAAGCTCCTTCGCCATCCAGCCTGACGGGTTGTAGGAAAAGGAGGGCGTGTAGGCTTGGCCGGGATTGAACTTGATGCGCTTTCCGTGCGCCGCCGTGCGTTCCTTCGGGTCGGGCAGGGCGATAATGATCGGGTCGTACTGTCCGTCGTCCTTGTAGTAATTCGCAAGCAGCCTGCGCAGCTTGGCTATCGTCACGCGCGCCGCCGTGTCGTCCACCTTATCGAAAATCTTCCTGAGGAAGACATCCTTGAGCACGTCGAACTCCGTGACGTTCTGGCCGTCCAGCGCGCGTTCGACGATGTACTTCAGCACCTTCGCGGAATTCTGGTTGGACGCAACCATCTCGTCGGCAAGCAGCCGGTCAAGCTGCCGCTCGACTTCCTCCCGCGACGGTCTCAAGCCTTCCGCATTCGCCATGACGCACGACCGATCCAGCCATTATCCCGCCGACCGGGTTAACGTTGCTTCTCTTTATTCGATGGAGGCGCGCTCCGCATACTGTGTCGCGGAGGCACAGCGATGGCGTTCCTGGTTTTCCTGAAGAAGCGGCAGCAACAGACGGCACAGCCGAAGCCACAGCAACCGAAACCCGAAACCGCGAAGCAGATGTACACGCGGGAGGCGGCGCAACAGCCGAGGCAGAATGCCCTGGAAAGCCTGTCCGGCGCTGAGCGCGGGCGGCTGGACGAGATCAAGGCGCGGATCGAGAAGGCGACGCAACATGCCGGACACGACAGTCCCGCGCGGGAAGCCTCGGTCGCGGACACTCCGGTCACGCAACAGCCGATGCGCCAGAACATGACAGCGCAGGACAAAAGCACGCCCGCGATGAGCCCGACGAGCGCGCAGGCCGGCATGACCTCGGTGGAAAGTGGCGCATCTGTGCGCCCCACTGCGACGCCGAAAGTGCAGCAGAAGACGAGCCAGAAACCGCAGCAGACGATTGCGCGGCCTCGTCCTTCCTGGGAGCGCTGAAATGGGCCTGCTTGACTGGATGAACAGGGGCGGACAGGCGCCGGTGAAGAGCCCCGCCGTTTCCACGGAACAGCCTCGGCAGAAGGCCCGGATCAAACAGCCGGGCGATCCCTTCAGGGCGGGCGACCGCGTTGTCGTGCACGAGCCGTTTCATAACGGCCGCGATGCGAAACGGCCGCCCCGCGAGCCCGGCGTCGTAAACGCGGTTTATCACGACGGAACGCTGATCAATTACGAGCGCGCGGGCAGGCGTCCGGGAAACGCGCCGACGGAAGACGTGCGGCACGCGAGCGAACAGGACACACGCGACTACACGAAACAGTTTGCCGCCATAGAGGCGAAGCTGCAGCGGCGCTCCCGGTCCCTGGGATGGGAGCGCTAAATGTCCGAGAGCCTGGCTTTTATGTCCGCTTCCAGCTCGTTGCAGAGCCGTCTAATTTCACGGGCTTCATGCGGGTCGATGACCCTGCCTTCGGTGCCGGGCAACTCGCCGAATCGATCCAGTTGCCGGCGCGTCCGCGCGAGGAAATTCAGCGCGCCCGAAACCGTGATGCCCTGGGTCGGCTCGGCGCATGTCAGTACCGTCGTCGCGGTCATAAATTCCCTCCATCGAGTGTGCGCGAATCATACCGGCAATTGCCGCCGAAGCCAATCGGAATCGCTCGCCCGCCCCGTGTTTCATGACGCCCATCCCGCGTCGCAAACGGTACGCCGCAATTGCGACGGACAGGGGGCACGGCGATTCGCAGAAACGATGCCGACGTGTGCACAATCCGCGTTCCAAAGTCCACCCGGATCACTACGTTACGGTTTCGTGACACGGGCATCTTCACGCGCCGCAGAAGAGTGCGCACCGGCGTCGGAATTGACCGCGCTCGTTGCGTTCCGCAAGTGCGCCACGTTAGTACACCGACGATCACAAATTAGATGCGTCTTGTGTGCGCGATTGTGTATTGAAAGTAATTCACGTACCGGCGATGTGAATTGCGCGGAAGCATCGCCTGTGATCGCGCGTGGCAAGTGCACCGGAAGTGCGCGCGAACGATCATGCAGGCATCGCATCTCGTGCGCACAGTCCGCGATCAAGACTGTGCGGAAACCAAACGATGACAGTTTAGTGACGGCGGAGTTTTTGTACGCCCATCATGAGCCGTGTTGCGGTGATGTTTCCGACTCGATTGGCGCACCGGAATTGCGCCGGATCTGTGCAGCTTCTGGCGTGCAACTGCGTGCGCGAACGCGCGCGGCCTGCCTGCCTAACCTCCGGTTAGGGGAGATGTACGCAGCCAGAAATTGTGTTGGAAGGCTTCAAAAATTACTTCCGGTTGTGGGTCGAATCGGCTATGCACACCATTAGTGGTTTTGTCTCCGGGCAAGGGTGAACTGATGCTCAAGGTCGTACCCAGCAGAAACGCAGCTTCGGCCGTCAAATACTTCCGCGAGGGCCTGATCCGCGACGACTACTACTTCAAGGAGAAGGAAGTCGAGTCGGAGTGGCTCGGCAAGGGAGCCGAGCGGCTGGGCCTTGACGGCAAGGTCACGGAAAAGGACTTCGCGGCGCTGGTGAGGAACCGCGATCCTAACACGGGTGACAGGCTCACCCCGCGCGACAAGAAGGACCGGCGTCCGGGATACGACGCGACGCTCACTGCGTGGAAGTCGGTATCGGTCATGGACGCGCTCTACGGCTGCTCCGACATGCGCGAAGCGTTCTGCGAAGCGGGCGATGAGATGATGACGCAGAAGGCCGAGCCGCAAATGGCGACGCGCGTGCGCAAGAGAGGCAAAGACAGCGACCGCGTGACCGGGGAAATGGTCGTCTCGGCGTTCCGCCATTCGCGCAGCCGCCCGGTGAACGGCAAGAGCGATCCGCACCTGCATACGCACTACTACATCCAGAACGCCACCTGGGACCCGGTGGAGAAACGGTGGAAGGCCGCGCAGCTCGGCGACATGAAAAGCAACGCGCCGGACCTCGAACTCGACGCCGCCGCACGCCTCGGCATCAAGCTGCGGGAACTGGGCTACGTTCCCGCGATGGGAAAACGGGGATTGCAGCTCAACGGCGTGCCGCAATCCGTCATCGACAAGTTCTCGCAGAACAGCAAACGCATCGAGAAGGAATCGGCGGCGCGCGGCGTCACGGACGACAAGGCGATACACCGGCTCGCCGACAAGCTGAGGGAGAGCAAGAAGGCCGATCTTCCCGACGATTTGCTGATGGCGGAATGGCAGGGCCGCCTGACGCAGCAGGAGCGCGCGGCGCTGGAAAAAGTGCGCGACAAGGAGATTGCGCCCGGCCCTGAGATTACCCCGCGCCAGTCGGTGGACTTCGCGATCGATCACCTGTTCCAGCGCGAGGACGTGGTGACGGAACGGAACCTGCGCAAGACGGCGGTCTATCACGGCATCGGCTACGTCATGCCTGACGAGGTGGACCGCGAAATCGCCGGAGCCCTGGAGCGCGGTGAAATCCTGAAGAAGGATACCAAGGCGGGGCCGCAATATGTGAAGGCCGCGACGCTGGCCAGACAGTGCCGCATGACGCAGCGGGCGCGCGACGGCAGGGGGGAATACGAGCCGTTCGACGAGCGCTACGACGACCTGCCGGAGCTGTCTGCCGAGCAGAACGCGGTGGCGCGCGCCGTCGTCGAAAGCCGCGACAGATATATCGGTATCCGCGGCCCCGCGGGCACGGGAAAATCCTACAGCCTGAAAGGCATCGACGGCGTGATAAAGAAGCGCGGCCGGAAGGGAAAGAAGAAGTTCACAAAGGCGCTGGCGCTCGCGCCCTCCTCCTCGGCGTCGCGCGGGGAATTGCGCAAGGCGGGATTCACGGACGCGACCACGCTCGCGGCCTTCTTCGAGAGCCAGAAGCTCCAGCAGGAAATGCGCGGGCATGTGCTCCTTGTGGACGAGGCGGGCATGATGTCCACGAACGACATGACGCGGCTCATGGACATCGCCGAGAGCCATGACAACCGCGTCATTTTCCTGGGCGACTACCGGCAGCACGCTTCGGTCGATGCGGGCGATGCCTTCCGGCTGCTCGAAGCCGAGGGCGGCGTCACCTACGCGCAGTTGACCGAGAACCGCAGGCAGCGGGACGGCGGGTACCGCGAGGCCGTGGACCTGATCGGCTCGGGCGTCGCGGACAAGGCGATCAAGGGCATGAAGGCGCTCGACAAAAAGGGCTGGATTGTCGAGATGAAGGACGCGGGAAAGCGACAGGATTTTCTCGTCGGCAAGTTCCTTGAGGCGAAGGACGAGGGCGCTTCTGCCCTCATCGTTGGCACGACGAACCGCGAGGGCGCGGAGATCACGCAGCGCCTGCGTGAGGAGCTCAAGAGCCGGGGCAGAATCACCGGCCAGGAAAAGCAGTTTGCGCGGCGGGAAGGGACCGTCTGGACGGATGCGCAGAAGCGCGATGGTCGCAACTACGAGCCGGGCATGGTCGTGGAGTTTCACAAGGCCGTGCCGGGTGTCCGGCAGAGCGCGAAAGGCAAACGGCAGACGGTCGGCGGCTTCGCGCAGGGCGAGACCGCCATCGTCTACGAGGGCGGCGGCAAGGTCGTGCTCGCGCGCAGGGACGGCACGCTCGCCGAACTGCCTTCGGAGCATGCCGATCGCTTCCAGGTGTACCGCTCCGCAAAGCAAAGCGTCGCCAAAGGGGACCAGCTCCGCATCACGAAAAACGGCACGCTCAAGCTGCCGGGCGAGGCGGAAGGGACGCGCGTCGATAACGGCGACATCGTGACGGTCGAGGGCTTCACGAAGGACGGCGATATCCGCCTGGGGGGCGGGCGCATCCTGCCGAAGGATTACGGCCACTTCACCCTCGGCTATACCGATACGTCGTACCGCAGCCAGGGCAAGACGGTGGACCGCGTGTTCGTCGCCGTGGACGAGCACGCGCCGAAGGCCACGAACCGCACGCAATGGTACGTCTCCTGGTCGCGCGGGCGGGATATCGGGCTTGCCGTCGTCGCCGACAAGAAGAGCGCGATGGAGGCGGTGACGCGCGGCGGCGAGCGCCTCTCGGCGCTGGAGCTGATGAAGCACGACATCGGCGTCGAGAAAGTCACGGTCCGCCCGCGCTTCAGCCTGAGCGCCGTCCTGGAACGCAACCGCGTCGGCCGGTTCCTCAAACAGCGCGCTGTTGCGCTGCGCGATTCTGCGCGCTCGCTTGTCAGGGGATGGCGCGAGAAGGGAATGGAATATGCGTGAACCGGAAAAGTCCCACGTCCAGAAACTCATCGGCTCGGTCGGCGGCAGAGAGGAAGCGCCGGTCCATTGGAGGAGGGCGTTTACGGTCGAGCGCGAGGGCACCGCTCAGACCTTCTCCCTCTCGGTGCGGGCGTGCGACGGCCGCTCGGTGGACGGCTTCGCGATGTCGCACTATGTGCGTCACCAGTGGCTCGACCGGGGCGCGCGCTCAGAACGCCTCGTGCTGCTGTTCAGCGTCGGGGCCATCTACATGGAAGGCGAGCATCTGCAGCGCGGCCTTGACGCGCTGGAGGAAGGCAAGCTCAAGCGCATTCAGGTGCAGGACGCGAACGAAATCGCGGCGATACGCAGCCGCAACGCCGATGTGCGCAAGCGCGAGGACAAGGAGCCGATTGTAACGCGCGCGCTCATCGCCCCAAGCCTCGATACCGTGCTCGAAAACGACGAGAACCTTACCGAAATCACCAAGCAACTGGAGGAAGACCATGCCCATAGCGACTGACACCATAAAGAGCCTGGCGGATGACGAGCTGGACAGGCTGATAAGCGCGGCACAGCGCGAGCGCGCGGACCGTGCCGAGCGCAAGAGACAGGAGACTATTGCCAGGATCAGGGAGCTGGCCGAGACGGTCGGCATCCAGGTCGCCATCGGCGGCGCGAAAGGCCGCAAGCCCAGGACGAAACCGGCCCGTGGAAGCGCGGGCGCGGCGAAGGTCAGGAAACCGGCGTAACCGCCGCTTCGGCGTGCGGCTGAGCCGCGTCCGGGCCGGGGACGATTCGCGCCGCGAGAAACCGGCTGCGCCCGGTGCGGCTCTTGCCCGTCTCCAGCTCGAAGCATTCGCCGATGCGGCCCCGGTACCGGAAGTTGATAATGCCGTCGTCCGCCGCGTGCCGGGTCTCGTTGAACACGGACAGGCAGTATTTTTTCCCGGTCTCAAGCTCGCTGAAGTAGAGGAGAATATTGCGGCGCTTGCCCCATGCCTTGTCGTCGAGGCGCGCGCGCCACACGCCCACGGGGCAGTCGAATGTGTATAGCAGAGTATAAGAGCCGAGTTCGCGGTAATCGGGTAGACGTTCGGGAGAGTCTGCGGCTGCCATGCGTTCGCCTTTCCCGGCCGGGAAGCTTCGTGATTGGATGGACGGGTGAGCCGTGAGTATAGATGCGCCCGCCCAGGTTGCAAGCGTGGCGAGCCGGAAGCGAAACCGCCCAGGGGCAAGGCGGCCTGACGGGTTAGCGCGAGAGCCCGCCTTCGCGCTCGCGGCGCTCCTGGTCGAGCTGCCAGCTCCATAACCCTTCCGCCGCGATTGCGCCCGCCGCGGCAAGGCCGGTCTTGCGGAATTTCTGCTCCGCGAGGTATGCGCCTTCTTCGATCAGCATTGCGGCGGTGATGCCCGGCCGGACGCCGCGCTTCAGCGCGCCGAGGAACGTCTTCGAGCGCAGGAACGCAAGGGGTTCGGCTTCCGCCGCTTCTTCGGGATCGGAGAGAATCTGCGCCGCGTGCGCGTTCATCGGAACCCTTGTCTACATGACAGGCTGGATTGCGGGTTGAGTATGCGCAAGGGCGGCACAACTTGCAAGGGAGAATGTCTTTCTTTCGCTTGCGGAAGAGAAGCGGGAGGGACGCAGCGCCCTCCCGCTCCGGGGGGGCACGTCTACGCGGCGTTCTCCACTTCGAGTCTGGCGGCACGGCCCATCCAGGGCTCCGGCCGGATCGCCTTGGCCCAGTCGGCAAACGAAGGGATGAATCCGAGGTCCTCGCGGACATGCTGCTCACCGATCCAGCGCGTGGGAATCACACGGCTGGTTGCGAGCGTCACGGTTGCGCCGAAGACCGTCTCGGCCATGAAGATGCCTTCGGCATGGTGCCTGAGCGCTCGGTGCCGGAAGTCGGCGAGGATCTTCTTCGATTCGTCGAGCCAGTCGTGAATGCGGATATAGTCTTCGACGGTGCCGCCCCAGCGTTTGACGCTGGAGAGGGAGTGGTGATAGGGATGGGCCATATGCGTACCTCCTAGAATGTGTGGCTGTAGTTGACGGTATCCGAAAACCGGGCGTTGAAATCGAGCGCAATGCTGCGATCCTTGACGCCGAACGTGAAATCCCCGAACGCGCCGTCGTTGTTCTCCCAGCCGCCGTGGGTCTCGGACAGGAAGTCGTAGCACAGCGCCTCGATGGCGTCGTAGAGCGGGGTCCGGGTTGTCTCGGGCGCATCCGAACCCCACATGACGCTGCGGACATCGACCTGGGTGTCGGGTACCGGGACGGTTACGCCGTCCGAAAGGGCGCTTACGTCCTCAATCTGGCCGCTGTCGCCCTCACCGTTGAAATTCACGGTCACGGTGGTGATGCCCGAATCGGCCAGGGCATCGAACACGGCGGATTTGTTGAACGCGTTGCATTCGGCGAGGATTTCGTTGTGACGCCGGTACTTTGCGGTGAAGTCGTCGGTATCGTTCATGGAGCGGTCTCCTTCAGAAGTTGCTGTTTGGGAAAGATGCGGGACGGCGTCGCCGCCGCCCCGCGGGGATTTACTTCCGGCCGTCCTTCTTCGGCGGCATCGGCTTGCGGTAGAGGAGCTGGTAGCTCTTCTCCGCGCCCGACTTGACCAGCGTGTAGAAGCCGGGCGCCAGGCTCGGCTCCTCGAAGCTGATCGAGACGTAGTAGCCGCGGTCGTCGTTGCGGTCCCACGCGACTCCGACTTCGGTCTGGCCGTGCAGGACGATGTAGTCCGGCTGGTTGCCTTCCTTGTCGCTATTGGGCTGAAGCGCCAGGTTCGCCTTTGCCGCGATGGTTTCGAGCTTACCGGCGAAGCCGTTTTCCGTCTTCGTGAACGATCCGATGATTAACGCTGACTTTCTCATGACATTTCTCCTTTTCGGTTTCTCAAGGCCGCACCGTGCAGCCTCGCTTACGGCCAGATACCGGCAGCCGGAAAGGGAGCGGGTCATAGCATTTTGTCGCGCGAGGAATCGACCGCAGGGAGAGGGGAAAATGCGTCATTGACCCTAGCGAGCGGCGGCTGCATCGTGGCCGTCATAAAAGCGAGCGGCAGGGATTGCGGCGGGAGGCGAAAGGGAGAAGTCGCGTGAAAGCCGGGAGAAACGGGCGTTTGGAAAGGCGCGAAACACGGCGGGGCGGTAGCAGGCGGCTGCGCGCGGACAGTACAATGAGGGGCTTCACACAATGGCGCAATTCACCAGGAGGACGATTCTCGCCGCCACGGACACGATGGCGAACTGGGGCCACACGAATATCGACCGCTTTCTGCTCGAGCACGCGCTTGAGGAAGCCGTCCGGGGCAATTCGCGCGCGGACAGGGCCAATGCGCTGGGAAGATACCTGATCGGCAACCCAGAGACGCTGAACGAGGACGGCGCAAATCTCGCGGACGCGGTGGTCGGCGAACTGGTCGAGGAAGCGATTCGCCACTGCGTGGATGGGTATCCCCGCGAATTCAGCTTCGAAGTGTTCCGGGAGCGCTATCCGGCGCTCCATCGGGGGCTGGAGCGCGACGGCTTCACGGTGGAGGACGGCACGCTCAGAAGGGCGCTACCCGAAGCGCTCGACCTTCCCAGGGCCGACGACGAGGTGCACGCGCTGCTGGACCGGTATGGATTCGCCGTTTCAAGGGGACACCTGGATCAGGGCATCGCGGCGCATGCTCGGGGAGACTGGGCCGCCGCCAATGCACAGTTCAGGCCATTCATCGAAAGCCTTTTTGACGCCATTGCGGAACGGCTGGCGGCCGGAGCTGCGCTACCCCCGCCCGGAAACCAGCGGCGGATATGGCTCGCCAACCGCAACCCTCCGTTCTTCCTCGCGGACCTGAACGAATGGGACGGGCAGGGCCACGGCTTCATCGAAGCGTTCTTCCGGCGGCTGCACCCGGCGGGCGCGCATCCAGGCCTTTCGGACGAGGACGACTCGACCTTCCGGCTGCACCTCGTGCTGCTGGTCGCGCGCAAACTGCTGCGGCGGGTCTAGCAGGCGGGCGGATAAGCGGGAGCCGTTTCGAAGCTCAACGCCGCCGGTTACGCAGGATGGCGGCGAGTTCGGCGCGCCAGTGCGCGTCCGCCGGTTCGTAGGCGCATGCGCCCGCGATCGGATCGGCGTACCAGTAGCCAAGGTCGAGGATGTCGAAAGACGCGGGAAACGGCTCTCCCCAGTGACGGAGCCATTCCCCGAGATCGAACCGGACAATCGCGGCCAGGTGCAGCCCTCCGTCGGGCTCGTGGTTGTCGAGGCGGCGGTGGGTCACGTTGCCGCGTGCATCCACGGTCAGCTCGCCGTGGCTGCTGCGGACCGTGCGCAACGATTCGTCCCGGATCTGGAAACTCGATTTCGGCGCGGACATGCGCAGGCCGATGCGCCGCATGTACTGGACGATGTCGATGAAGGCGAGGATTTGCGTAGGCTTGACGCTATCCACGGTGCAGGATTGCCCGGTATGCGGATGCAGGTAGGTAAACGAGAAGAGAGGCATGGTGTTGCTCCCGCCCCTGAAGCCCGAGGCGCGGCGGCGTGGTGGGTCACGCCGGTTTTCCAGTTGAAAGGGCGGGACGGCCCGAAGGCCATCCCGCCCGTTGCGGCGTCAGGCCTTAAGGGGTTCGGGAAGCCAGCCGGTGCCCGCAACCTCGCGCGCGGCGAGTTTCGCAAGCTCGGCTTTCTTCATCTTTTCCCACGAACGTTTCGACGGAACCTTCTTCGCCTCGCAGATCGCCTTGACGATGCTGTCCCGGCCAACACGGGAGAAGTAATTCTCCGCCGTGGGGGTGAACCATTGCGCCATATCGAGGTTCAGTGCCGATGCCAGTGCGTTCGCGTGCAGCAGACGCGACTCGGTGGGATGGTCTCCCTTCTTCTGGACGGCATCGACGGTGCAGCCCGCGCAGAAGGCCAGGAGCTTCAGCAGCGTGTCCTGATCCTGACCGAGGCACCATTCCCAGAGCTTCATTTCGTCGCCGGGAAGCCGGTCGGCCCAGCCCTCGCACGTATCCGTCAGCTCGTAAGCGCCCCTGGATTCCTCCGTGTTGTGCCTCACGGTTCCCGAGATCTTCACGCACTTGTCGGCGCGGTATGAAGGAAACACGCTCATCGCCAGCGCGTGAACGACGGCGGCTAGGGCCACGGAAGGATTTCCCGACAACGCAGCGCCGATAGCCGCCGACTTTACGGCGGTCAGGCTCTCGACCAGCGCCGCTGAGAATTCCGGGCGCTCCTTCGGCTTGGCGGATGTCCGTACTTCCTCGCCTTCCGGCATATCCTCCGGACGCACGAGGCCGCGCATGACTTCGAGCGTGCCGTCATGGCGTATGGTGAGAAGCGCTCCGGCGATGGCGAGCGTTTCGGGTGAATACGCCTTCTTCCCGTGTTCCAACTCCGCGATGCGGGACTCGATAGCTTCAAGACGCGCCTCGGTTTCCTCGTTCGGCTCGTCGCTCCGGTCGAACAACTCGTCGTACTCTTCAGCAAGCCGCATACGTTCGGCTTCTTCCTCTTCGGACAGGGCAACTGGTTCCGGCCTCCTCACCCGGAAATCCATCTCCGAACGATCCACCTCCACCGCGACTTCGACCCATTTCCAGCCTTCGGCCTTTATTGCCTCGGCTTCGGACTTGAGCTTTTCCAGCGCCAGCCGGTCGAGCAGCTGCGAATCCAGCAGGAACACGCCCTCGTCGTCCTCGGCGAACAGGTCGCGCCGTACCGCGCCTCCGGCTTCCTCATACGCGGCAACGGTCACGAACTGCGCCCGCTTGTCGCTGGCCCGGATGTCGTTCTCGGTCAGCGCATCGCGTATCGTGTCCGGTTCGTCGTTATATTCGGACAGGTTCTCCAGCACGTTATCCTGCGCCGCGTGGTCATCCGACACGGTGAAGGCCTGCACCTGTTCGAGCGTCAGCGTGCCTTCCTTGTACGCATTGAATACGGCAGGGCTCACGCGGGCGAGCTTGAGCCGTTGCTTCACCGCGGTTTCGGAAAGTCCGAACCGCGCCGCGATGTCGGCTGGCGTCGATCCCGATTCCACCAGCTCGCTGAACGCGACGAACTGGTCGGCCGGGTGCATCGGCGCCCGCACGACGTTCTCCGTCAGGCTGATCTCCGTGGCGTCGTCGCCACCGGAGCGGACGCTGCACGGGACCGGATGATCGGGCGCGATCTTGTCCTGCTCGGCAAGCAGTGATAATGCCGCGTGACGCCTGCGCCCCGCGATGACCGAGAATTTGCCCCGGCTTGCCTTCCTCACCACAAGCGATTGCAGGATGCCGAGCGCCTCGATGGACGCCGCCAGTTCCTCGATGTTTTCGAGCGGGTTCGTCTTGCGGACATTTCCATCCCACGGCACGAGCTTGTTGAGCGGAATCAGCACGATGGACTGTGCCGGTGCGCTGTTGCTGGATTCAACAGGTTTAAGGGTTGCGATGATAGCCATAAAAGTCTCCTTTCAAAGTTCGAGGAGACCGCCCAACGCGGTCTCGCTGACGGCGCGCCTTCAAGCGGGCGGCCCAGCGAGCGGGTCATAGAATTTTGAGAGCGAAGCGCCCGCGAGGAATCGAGCGCAAGCGAGAGGGGAAAATTCGTTAATTGACGCGCGAGCGACGCCCGCTCACGTCGCCGTCACCAAAGCGAGAGCGGGGGTGGCGCTACGAAGGAGCGAAAGTCGGCTGGGACAAGAGATGAAATAAGTTCGGATTACGTGTGGACACCGGAAGACTTAGCGGCTTTAATGAGCGCCCGTAAACGGCCCCAAGCGCGGGCCTAACAGTGCAACTTAGCAGCAGACATGGTGCTTTCGTATGAGTCTCAAGTATGCCGTTAAATATGGAGCAGTCGGAGGTTTACTGGGAGCAGTTATCGCTGGTGCATTCTTCGGCTGGGTAATGGGACATGATTTCGTCGCATTTATGGCAGTGTATATCGGTGTGCCATCAGCAATCATATCTGCGCTCTACGGAGGATATTTTGTAAGTAGCGAAACGACGTTAGACAAAGGGGAGCCCAGCTCTATAGATGGCTTCACCATTGTTGTTTTTGTTCCGATTATTCTCATCGCCGCATTCTTTTATATATGGACACACGCTCCTGGTGCCTTTCGGTAGATACAGCTATCCTTAATCTATCGATAACCTTCGAATGCGTCGCTACCCCGAGGCGTGTTAGTTGATAAGGTCGGCCGCTGGCGTACTTTTACGTCGCCGTCAAAGAGCAAGAACTCGCCCTGGAAAACGAGAGGCGCGAAACATGGCGGCGGGCGGTTAAGCACCTGCCGGTTTTGTTTCGGCTCGACAGACGCACTGCACTCCACTACCATCGCGCGAATTCATTGCCACTCTGAAAACTAGCCAGCGGAAGTCTGGCCGGGAGACGGGAGCAGCAGATGGCCAAGATTACGATACGGCTGATTGTCGCGGGTCTGATGCTCACCGCTCTGACTGTCTATGCGGTCGAGAACAAGTCCGGGGAGCGATGGGCACACTACACGTTTGAGTTCGGCGGGCGAGGCGAGAATATCGGAATTGAAGTGCTCGACTGGAAATTCGGCGATGCGCCATTCAGTTTCATGCGTGCACCAAACCGAGGACGTATTCCGCAGAGTGACAATGTGGCTGGCAAAATGCCGTTGGCCGATTCTCTGTATGTTAAATGGCGCGTTCTCGCGACAGGCAACGTCTATGAAGACAAGGTAAACCTGAAAAGCCGCTTGCCCTCCAATATGGAAGACAAAACGATTCATTTCATGGTCGAGGGCTCACACCTCAACGTGTACGTGATTGAAGATCTCCAGGTACCGCACGCGCGCAATGCGCCTGACTGCTTAGTCGCGGATTATAGAACCTGCAAATGCAGTCGGATATATCCCGATTATTGGTCGAACTTCGATGAGGTGAAATCATGAAGGGAAGCAATGCAACCCGGCTTCTAGCGGCGAGCCTACTGCTGTTTGCCCTTGCTGCGTACGCTATCGAGCAGACCTCGGCTCCGAGATGGGCGTTCCATAACTTCAATTTCGGGAGCGTAGGAATTCCCGAAAATACCGGCGTGGAGATTTTAGCCTATCAATACGGCGACTCAAAAGTCCCCGGAACATATGAAGAAGGTCATAACCTGAGGTGGACTAACGTAGGCGGAAGGATGCCAGTGGCGGATTTCCTTTATGTTAAATGGCGTGTCCTCGCGACAGGAACAGTCTACGAAAACAGGGTAAACCTAAAAAGGCGCCTTCCTTCCAATATGGAAAACAAGACGATTCACTTCATTGTCGATGGCCCCAAGATCAACGTGTATCTGATTATCAATAAAGAAGGAAACAAGCCCGGATCACCGGATTGCCCCGTGCATCTGTATTTTCACAATAAATGCACCCGCATATATCCTGACCACTGGTCAAACTTTTAACAACCAATCTAGGGAGACATTATTATGACCGCGATAGCAGCCCAGATTACTCCAACAACCATTTCCACCGTGGTTCAGCCGGAGGCGGACTCCATCGCAAGTGCGCCCACTTCGTCGGTTGGGAGCAATACGTTCGTGTTTTTTGCAGCATTTGACGGCACATGGAACAACTCGCCGCCTATCAACGGCGACACGCAGGATACTGCCATAGCGCAATTGGCCCAAGAGGTGAAAGAGCAACAAAATGCAACGTCTGGCGCTTCCTTTTCTTCAAACTATTTCCCCGGAATCGGTGCGTCGAACACGTTGCCAGACGAATCTGGATTCACCGCTGTCTTGCCGACGCCAGAATCGATCCAAACTGCCAAAGACGCCTACGATGCCTTTGCTGCGCAAGCATTTGCTTGGCGGCAAAAGCCGGGGCACGAAAACGATTCAGTCACGAGCATGATCAGCTCATTCAGCCGGGGAGCGGCCGCTGCGGCGATTTTCTCGCAGATGCTGTACGAAGAGGGATTGGTGTTTACCGATCCACAAACAGGCAAGAGGATGACCCTCATCCCACCCGGCACGGTAGGTGCGGTGTCGGCGGCTCTGATCCTCGACCCGGTGCTTACCGGCGAAACCGGAAACATGGACTTCCCGCCCGGCGTGCAGAACCTGACGATAGTGCGGGCGCAAAACGAGTACCGGACGGATTTTGAGGCCGCGAAATACAGCAGTGACGATCACGGCGACGGGGAGAACGTAATAACGGTCGCGGGCAACCACGGCGACGTGGGCGACGCCTACGATAACGGACTGGGCGGAATCTATCTGGATGCCTATACACGCTTTTTTCAAAACGCCGGTCTCACAATCGGGTCCGTGGACCCCTTGCGGGAATATGTACCGCTTGGCCAGTCGGTGGCGCTCCATTCGGAGACCGAGACCGCGGCGGAGATTATTGTTAACCGGAAGTTCTGGGACGCAACCTATAACCCGAATGCCGTCGGTGACCCGAACTTCATTACCTACGCACGGCAGACCGATTCAGCGCACGGCACCGCCCCGATGGGGACGAGCTTTACCGCCTATAACGGCGATATTGTGCTCTACGGCAGCGGGGGATCGTTGAGCGACAATGGGAAACATATCACGGTGCTTGCAGGCGCTTCGGCCGGTGTGAGCGGCTACGGCGAGGTGATAAGCGCAGGAGCGGGCGCGACGCTTAACTTTACCTCGACTGCCACAAGCCTCGACCCTGCCTTTGCGACGGAAATAACAGCCGCCGACGGCGCAACGGTGAATGTCACCGGGCCTAACGTGACGGTTAAGGCCAGTAACGCCACCATCGCGCTCGACGCGAGCGCCAACAGCGGCATCCAGATCGAGGGGAAGAACAACCATATCATCAAAGCCCCCGGCGCTGAGATCTACGACCCGGCCGGGACGGTAGCGGCGCAGAACACCATCGAAGTCAAGACTACCGCCAACAACAGCGCGATCTTCGACACCGGCACGCACGGCGCTGCGTCCGACAACGGCTCTATAACCAATATCTCAATGGCAACCGATGGCTTGCTGCCTCTGGGAACTCTGGCGATAGACACAGCTTTCGTTGCCGATCCGAATCATCCCGACCTTACGGGCGTGACCTTCGCGCTCGCGGACGGGTTCACATTCGATCTGCCGAGCATCCTTGCCAGCGAAACGGTGCAGGCTGTAACTGATCCGAATGCGACTCCGCTGCAGGCCCTGGAGAGCTATCTGGCGGATCTCGGATTCACCTACGACCTGAACCTGCTCAATACAACCTACCTGCACCCGACAGGGGATGCGTACGCCCTGCCACCCACCCAGATAGTGCCCAACCAGGACTCGTCGGCGGTGGACGATATCTTCCAGCCGGAGGCGCTGCCGTACGGCCAGCCGGGCGCGCAGATCTCGGGCCACACGGAAGAGACGATCAATGTGCAGGGCAATCCGGTCACGGTGCCGGTGGAGCAGAACATTCTCAACATCACCGACTACGACCTTTCACAGTCGAATGTGTCGGGCATCGACGTGATCAACATATACGGCTCACCGTCGATAACGGCGGACCAGTTCACCAACAACACGCTGGTCATCAATTCCAACTTTGACACGATTCACGCGGTGGGCGGGGGTACGCTCGACCTCACCGGCTCGAATGTCACTGTCAACGGTGTGGTCAACCTGACGGCGGACACGTGGCAGGGCACGGTGCTCATTGGCAACGACGCCAACGGGCAGGTGCTGACCGCGAGCCTGTTCGGCGACGACTTTCTGCAGGCGGGCAACGGGAACAATGTGCAGCTGATTGCGGGACTGGGAGTGGATTCGCTGGTCGGAGGGACGGGAACGGATACGGAGTTCCATGCGGAAGACGGCCTCGCGGCAGGATCTTATGTCGTGGGCAACGGCACGGGGGATCTGCTGGTTTCAACCGGCGATCTGTCGGCGGTGAACATCTCCGGCGTCGAGCAACTGGACAACACCGGCATGGATCTTACCCTCACGGCCGCGCAGTTCAACGGGTTCGATACTTTCGAGAACGACAAGTCCGGCAGCACTCTCCACGCAAAGACCGGCGGCACCTACGATCTTACGCAGAAGGACCAGGCGGGATATCTGTTCGACAACGTGGTAGCGCTTTCGAACCTCGGCACCACGCTGAAAGCCGACAGTGGCACGCTGACTGCCAGCGAATCTGGAACCGATACGCTGACGTTGGTTAACGCCGGGACGCTGGTGGCGGGCAAGGGGGTGGATACGCTGATCCTGCCTGACAGCGGCGACATCTACGCCGCCAACGGCCTTGCGGCGGGATCCTCCGTGCAAGGTGACGTAGGCTTGTTTTATGCGAGCGGTGACATCAGTCAGGCCAGCCTGTCCGGTTCGGTGTATGAGTTCGATCTGTATGGTGGCGATTCAGTAACGATGTCTGGCGGGCAGTTCAATGCAATCGACCATTTCCTGAATCAGGGCGACGGGGTTGCCGGCCTGATCAACATCACTTCGGCGGGCACCTACACCATCGACGTCAACTTCGATGACTCCCTCCACGGTCCCGAAGATTATATGTTCGACATGACGGCGCTCAATAATGGCGGCACGACGCTGCAGGAAGATTTGGCCAGCGACGTGATACTGACCGCCAGCGCCTCGGGCAACGACACGCTGATCTCCAACTATTCGGATTTCGTGACGCTCGACGCCTCGGGTACGTCCGGCACCAAGACGCTCACGATGGATCACGGCACAAACGGCGAGCTGGCGGCGGAAGACAGCACTGGCACGATCATTTTCAACAGCACGAACAATACCACCAACATACTCGACGCCATCGGCGCCACCGGCGCGGTTACGTTCAACGCCGCAACCGATACGGGCGACGAGATATTTACCGGCGACGGCGCGAGCACGGTCTATGCGGGTCTTGATGCTGTTATCTATGGCGGCGACGGCACGGACACGGTCGTGGCCGGGCTCGGCAATGCGATCTATGGCGGCGACGGCAACGATACCTATTACATCAACCTCGCCAACCAGATCTACGGTGGAACGGGGAACGATCTGTTCGTCGCCAACCTGCCGCTTGACGAATTCACAGTCATCGACGGCGGCGGCGGCAATGACAGCCTCTACGTTAACAATTACGCCGTATGGGGCACCGCGAACGACATTTCGCTGGCCGATATCAGCGGCGTGAGCACGCTCACGGACAATGCGCTCAACCTCTCCCTAACAGCGGATCAGCTTGCCGGATTCAGCACGCTCACCAATACGACGGGCATGCTCATCCCCGAGACGCTGGCCGCGGCCACGGCGGGCACGTACAGCCTCGCGGGCAAGACGGTCAACGGCGCGTTCAACCTCGGCGCGGGCCTCTACGACATCGACGTGACCCTGATCGGCAACGACCAGGACGGGCAGGTGCTCATCGGCGGGCAGGGTACGGACACGCTGCAGGCGGGTAACGGCAACAACGTGACCCTGATTGCCGGGACCGGCAACACGACGCTGATTGCGGGCACCGGCACCGAGACGCTCATCGGCGGGACGGGAACGGATACGTTCGTCATGGGCGGAGCGCAGGGGGCCGCGCAACTGGCGCTGGCCGACGCCGTCTTCTCCTGGGACGGCAGCATCCTGCAGATGGTGCTGGGCGATCCTGACACGATTCAGGTGCAGAACGGACAGAACGCCACCGTCGTGGGTTCCGACGGCACGATGTCGGTCAACAATAACGCCAGTGGCGGCCTGGTCCAAAACATTGTCAACTTGACCGCGGGCGGCTCGACAGTGGAAGAGTTCCATACGCTCTCGGGCGGCGCGTGGAACGAGACCGACCAGGGGCATACAGGCGCAAATGGCACGGGCAGCGTGACCTGGGCGGATACGATTATCCACAATGCCAACGGATCGCTGAGTGTCAATATCTCAGGGGCGGGAGGCGTGTTTTCCGAGAGCAACGCGACCTTTGCGGCGGGCAACGGAACCTCCGCGACGCTCACGGGGGACTACAATTCCCTGCAGATCGGCGACAACAGCACCATCGTCTTCGCGGCGGGTGCGGACCATGACTTCGCCTTCTGCGGCAGCTACAACACCGTTACCTTCAACGGCGTGTACGAAAGCTTCATCGCCTACGGCGGGTATAACACCGTCTACCTGAACGGCGACGGAAACGTGGAGCAGGACGACAATGCGCTCGACGGCGACAACAGCCCCGGCCACAACACGTTTGTGGTAAACGCGAACCACAACACCCTTTCGCTGGCGGTCTCCAATGACGTTGCGACCGTCACCAGCGGAAACAACAACACCGTCATCGCGCGCAAGAACAACGACAGCATTACGGTGAGCGGCGGTACCGGCAACTTCGCGGAAGACGTAAGCTCCGGCAATACGATCGTCCTGAACGGCACGTCGAACAAGGCCCAGATCAACAACTATGGCACGCTTACGATGGGCGGTACGAATAATCTCGGCTATTCGCGCATCGGTGATACCGTTACGGTCGGCGGCAGCAGCAATACCTTCATCGCCTACAACTCCGCCAATACGGTTACGGACACGGGAACCGGCAACCTGATAACCGACGCCAGCACCAACGGCGCCAACACGATTTCCCTCACCGGATCGTCCGCAACCGCCAATATCAACAACACGGCCGGCGACATACTGACCATCGGCGGCACCAACAACACCGTCAACGTCAACCATGCGATGACGGCGGCGGGGACGGCCACGTTCACCGGAACCAACGGCGTTCTGAAATTCACGGGGGCGACCAGCGACCAGATCATCTTCAACAGCGGGGCCACCGGCAAGCTCGTGCTGAGTTCGGCGCAGACCTTCGCAGGCACGGTGGCGGGAATGGATCAGGACGACAGCATCGATCTCAAGAACTTCCACTTCTCCGGAAGCCCGACCATCAGCAACGTGACCGGTACCGGCGATGCGGGCACTGCCACGAATGTGACGGTGACGGACGGTTCCTTAAGCGTCACGCTGGCGCTCATGAACCAGTACGCCAACCAGTTCGCGGTCAGCTCTTCGGCCTATACCCTGTCCGCGGACGGAACCGGCGGCAACGCAGGCACGCTCTTCCAGCTCGCCTCGGGGCAGTAACCGGAGCGATGGGCGGAAGAAGGAAGCGGAATTTCTTAACATTTGTGTTGCACGGGGTGTGTGCGCAACCTATCGTAGTGCCCTGTTCTGGGGCACACAGTGAACGAACGCGCGTTAAGAGATCCTAAATTCCGTCCGCTATTCATTAACAGGTTCGTTCCGGGCGTCGTCGCGTTTCTCCTGTCCATCCCCTCCGCCCATGCCGAGCCCACCACGTTGCAATCGGCGTGGGTGCTGGCATACAGGAACAACCCTTCGTTGCAGGCCAGGCGGGCGGAACTGCGCGCGCTCGATGAGCAGGTGTCGCAGGCGCTCAGCCACTGGCGGCCGAGCGTGGATGCGACAGGAAGCGTGGGCAGGACCTGGCAGTACGCCCCGCAGCTCGATCCGTTCGGCGACGGGCGCTTTAGCGGCACGGCGCGCAGTTACGGAGCGCAGGTGACGCAGCCGTTGTTTCGCGGGTTCAGGACAAGGGCGGAGACCGAATCGGCCGAAAAGCAGGTCGAGGCCGGGCGGGCGCGCCTTGAAAGCGCCGAACAGCAGCTTTTCCTCGACACGGCCTCGGCATTCCTCGGCGTCCTGCGCGACGACGCCATACTGGGCCTGCAGCGGGATCACGAGCGGATTCTTGAGGAAAAACTGGAGGAAACCCGCGTGCGCGCCGAAGCCGGCGAACTGACGCAGACGGACGTGCGGCAGGCGGAATCCCGGCTTGCCCGTGCGCATGTGAGCCGTTACCAGACGCAGAGCGCGCTGACGCAGGACCGCGCGGCCTTTTTGCGGCTCGTGGGCAGCGAGGCCGGCGGCCTGGTGTCACCCGCGCTGCCGCCGGATACCCCAGGTACCCTGTCCGATCTGTTTGACGCGGCCGAGGCGAAAAATCCCGACGTTATCGCGTCGCTGCATTCCGTCGAGCAGGCGAAGGCGGAGATACGGCTGAACCGGGGCAGCCTCCTGCCGGAGATCAGCCTCGTGGGCAATAGCCAGTTCAGCACGGGGCAAAGCCTCACGGTTCCGGGGCGAAGCGATTCGAGCCAGGTGCTCGTGCAGATGACGGTGCCGCTTTACCGCTCCGGGGCGGACTACTCGAAAACGCGCGCGGCACAGCAGACGCTGACGCAGCGTTCGGAAGAACTCGACGAGGCCCGCCACAGGGCGCATGAGCAGGCGAATGACGCATGGCAGGCCCTGATGACCGGGCGGGCGGCGCTGGAAGCCGACGAGAGCGGGGTGAAGGCTGCCGCGGAAGCGCTGGAGGGGGTGAAAGAGGAAAACCGAATCGGGACGCGCACGACGCTTGATGTGCTCAACGCCGAGCAGGAACTGCTGGACGCCCAGATTGACCGCGTGAAAGCCCGGCACGACCGGGATTTTGCCGTTCTGCAGATAAAGGCCGCGGCCGGGCTGCTGACCGCCGGGAATCTCAGGCTTCCCACGGATCGTTACGATCCGGAACTGCATTACCGGGACGTGCGCACGCAGTGGGCCGGATTCAGCAAGGACGATTCGCGGTACGCCGTGCCGGCAGAGTCACGGCAACGCGGTAGCCTGCAATGACTGTCCATAGCGAGGAAGCCTCCGGTTCCGCTGCTAACCCCTCGGGAATTGCCGCCCTGCTCCTGCTGTTGCGCTATCACGGCATCGCGGCGGATGAAAAGCAGGTGGCGCACCAGTACGGGGAGTCCATTGGCGTAACGGAAATGCTGCGCTGCGCGAAGGACATGAAGCTCAAGGCACGCATGGTGATAAGCACGTGGGAGCGTCTTGCGAAGACAGCGTTTCCCGCCATTGCCGAGCGGCGCGACGGCGACTTCATCGTACTCAGCAAGGCATCGCAGACCCAGATCCTGATTCTTGACCCCGCGGTGGGAAAGCCGCAGATGCTGGAGCGCGGCGCATTCGAGTCACAGTGGAGCGGCAAACTCATCCTGATGACGCGCCGGGCGGGGCTTACCGACCTGGCCCGCCGCTTCGACATCACCTGGTTTCTGCAGGCCATGCACAAGTACCGCCGCCTGTTGGCGGAGGTCCTCGTCGCGTCCTTCTTCCTGCAACTCTTTGCGCTCATCTCGCCGCTGTTCTTCCAGGTCGTCATCGACAAGGTGCTGGTGCACCGGGGACTTTCCACGCTCGATGTGATTGTGATTGGCCTCGTGGCGGTGTCGGCGTTTGAAAGCGTGCTTACGGCGCTGCGCACCTATGTTTTTTCGCACACCACCAACCGTATCGATGTCGAGCTGGGCGCGCGGCTTTTCCGGCACCTGATCGGCCTGCCGATATCCTATTTCGAGGCGCGGCGCACGGGCGATTCGGTGGCGCGCGTGCGGGAGCTGGAGAACATCCGCAACTTCCTGACCGGCTCGGCGCTCACGCTGGTGATCGATCTGTTCTTCACGTTTGTGTTCCTGGGAGTCATGGCGTTTTATTCGCTGAAGCTTACCGGCATCGTGCTGTTGTCGTTTCCGCTCTATGTGGGCGTATCCGTAATGGTGACGCCCGTGTTCCGCCACACGCTGAACGAAAAGTTCAACCGGGGTGCGGAGAATCAGGCGTTCCTGGTCGAAAGCATCACCGGGGTGCAGACGCTCAAGGCGCTGGCGGTCGAGCCGCAGATGCAGCGGCGGTGGGAGGAGCAGCTGGCGGGCTATGTCCGTGCGAGCTTCCGGGTCTCGAACCTCGCCAACTGGGCAAGCCAGGGGATACAGCTCATCAACAAACTCGTTACGGCGGCGATTCTGTTCTTCGGGGCGAAGGCGGTCATCGGCGGCGATATGACCATTGGCGAACTGGTGGCGTTCAACATGCTTTCGGGCAGGGTGGCGCAACCGGTCTTAAGGCTCGCGCAGATGTGGCAGGACTTCCACCAGGCGCGCATCTCCATCGAACGTCTGGGCGATATTCTCAACACGCCCGCCGAGCCCACCTTCACGCCGGGGCGGACCGCGCTGCCCGACATAAGGGGGGAGATCGCCTTCGAGCATGTGCATTTCCGGTACAAGGTGGACGGGCCGGAGATCCTGCACGACATCAATCTCACGATTCCGGCGGGTCAGGTGCTGGGCATTGTCGGGCCGTCGGGCTCCGGCAAATCCACTTTCGCCAAGCTAGCGCAACGCCTCTACGTGCCGGAAAGCGGCCGTGTGCTGGTGGACGGCGTGGACCTTGCAATGGTGGATGTGTCGTGGCTGCGCCGCCAGATCGGCGTGGTGCTGCAGGAGAACGAGCTGTTTAACAGGACCATACGAGAGAACATTGCGCTTGCCGATCCCGGCATGCCTACGGCGCGCATCGTCGAGGTGGCGAAGCTCGCGGGCGCGCACGATTTCATCCTTGAGTTGCCGAAAGGCTATGACACGCTGGTGGGTGAGCACGGATCGAGCCTTTCGGGCGGTCAGCGCCAGCGCATCGCGATTTCGCGCGCGCTCGTGACGAATCCGCGCATCCTGATCTTCGACGAGGCGACGAGCGCGCTCGACTATGAGAGCGAGCGCATCATCCAGGACAACATGCAGTGGATCGTGCAGGGCCGCACGGTCTTGATAGTCGCGCACCGGCTCTCCGCAGTGAGAAACTGCCACCAGATCATCACCATTGAGAAAGGCCGCATCGCCGAGCGCGGCTCGCACGAGGAGTTGCTGCGCGGCGGAGGCAGGTATGCGAGTCTCTGGCGCATCCAGGGAGGGCGCAATGTTGGCTGACGCGCAGTCTCCGGTAGCTCGCCGCGGACTCTTCAGGCTGTTCGGGTCCCGGCTTTTCACGGGTGAAACGGATGAGGCGGAATTCCTGCCCGCGGCCCTTGAGATTGTGGAAAGCCCACCCGCGCCCGCAAGCCGCCTGATCGCAGGAACCATCATCCTGTTCTTCACGCTGGCGCTCGCCTGGGCCTGCATCGGCTCAGTGGACATCATCGCGACCGCGCCGGGCAGGATCGTGCCCACGGGGCGCACCAAAATCATCCAGCCGCTGGAAAGCGGCGTGGTGCGCGCCATCCATGTGCAGGACGCGCAGAAGGTCAAGGCGGGCGACGTGCTGATTGAGATCGACACCACGATCAGCGCCGCCGAGCGCGACCGGCTCACGAGTGACTATATGCAGGCGAAGCTCGACGCGGCGCGGCTGCGCGCGGCGCTCACGCTTAAGGGAAACCCGGTCGAGGATTTTTCGGTGCCCGACGGCGCAAGTGACGCGCAGGTCAGGCTGCAGAAGACGCTGCTGCAGAACCAGGTGGACGAGATCCGCGCGAAGCTCGGCGATCTCGACCACCAGATCGCGCAGAATATCGGCAGCCGCGACGCGGTGGCCTCCACCATCGCCAAGCTCAGGGAAAGCATCCCGTACCTGAAGAAACGCGCCCAGGCGCGCAAATACTTGCTCGACAAGGGCTACGGCTCGAAGCTCGAATATTACACGATCGAGCAGGACCTGATCGAGCACGAGAAGGAGCTGCAGGTGCAGAAGGGACACCTCGCGGAGGCCGAGGCCTCCATTTCCGCGCACCGGGAGCAGCGCAGGCAGGCCGAAACCGAGTATAAGCGCAACACGCTCAAGGAACTGGCCGAGGCGGAGCAGAAGGCCGCGAGCCTGCATGAGCAGGTGCTGCAAGCCGCCCAGAAATACCGGCTGCAGACGCTCACCGCCCCGGTGGACGGCACGGTGCAGCAGCTCGCCGTGCACACGGAAGGCGGCGTGGTCACGCCCGCGCAGGCGCTCATGGCCATCGTGCCCGCGGATAGCAGGCTTGAAATCGAGGCGATGGTCTCAAACCGCGACATCGGCTTCGTGCGTGCGGGGCAGGAGGCGGAGGTCAAGATCGACACGTTCACCTTTACGCGCTACGGGCTGATTCATGGCAAGGTGCTATCCGTGTCGCGTGATGCTATTGCTCGTGAGCGCGCAGACCCAGGGCAGACGGGCACGCCGCGCACGGGTGACGAGGAGGAAAGCAGCGAACGCGCCGCCGGGCAACAGCTCACCTATTCCGCGCGCGTGTCGCTTGGTAAAACGCAGATGCAGGTGGACGACCGGCTCGTGGATTTAGGCCCCGGCATGGCGGTGACGGTGGAGATTAAAACGGGCTCGCGCCGCATCATCGAGTATCTCCTCTCGCCGCTGCTACGCCACACGCACGACGCGCTGCGGGAGATGTGAGGACCGAAGGCCTGCAAAAAATACGCCGGAGATTGAAGTCTCCGGCGCTACTTAGCATCTTTTTTAGGGAGCTTAAGTGCAGGGGCACTTAGGCCGGTTGTCACCCTACTCTCGTGTGTGGCCGCGTCAATGGTTTCTTCGCGGCAAACGGAACAAGGGCTAATTACCGCCGTAAACACGGGCGGGCGCCTCAGCGGATATTTTCGATGAGCTTCGAGGCGGGAACTTTGAGCGCGCGGGCGATCTTGAGGATGTTGAGCAGCGACAGGTTCCTGCGCCCGCACTCAATCTGGGAGATGTAGTTGCGGTGCAGGTCGGCCTCCTCGGCCAGATCCTCCTGGCTTAAGCCCAGCTCCAGCCGGACCTTCTTGACCCGTTCCCCGAACTGAAGAAGGGGATTCTTCATCAGCTTGAGCATGCACGACATGCACACTTTAAGTCCATACACGATAATGTGGCACACCATAGTGTGCTAGGATCGGATCGCGGAGGGCGCGAACGCGGCGATGCGCAAGGCGGATCTGGGCGGCCATATGAGGCGTTTCGGCGAAGTGCTGGTACGGGTCCGCGAAGGCAAGGGCGTAAGCCGCGAGGCGCTCTGCCGCATCTGCGGGATGCCTGCCGGGACGCTGGAGCAGGTCGAGCGGGGCGTTTCGCCGCGCCGGGGCTTCGGCCTCACGGAGCTGTGCCGCGTCGCATCGGCGCTTGGCGTCTCCCCCGGCACCCTGCTTGAAAGCTACGAGGAGGCGGTCGCGCCGTCCGACGTCTGGTGGACGGGCGACGGCAACGGCCCGGAAAGGAAGAAACCATGACGATACGAGGTAATTCAAGGGGAGGGGCGGCGACGCTCATGCTGCTGCTGTTCCTCGCGGGACGGGCGCGCGCGCAGGAGGGGAAGGCGGGATTCAGTGACCCGAATTTGCCCAGCCTGATGGGGGACATCGCGCTTGCGCCCAATGATTTCAACGCGAACAGGATGGTTTATATGCGCCGCTCCGGGACGATGGATTCCGAGCCCGAAATCGACATTCAGTTCGGAACCAGCCTGCAGGCGATGGGTTATATCGGATACAACGATGAGGGTGTGTGGTTGAGCGGCCAGGATGGCTTTTACACGGTAAAAGGCAATGTCATTACCCGGTACCCGAAAACGACGCCACTCCCCAGAAATCTCAGGAACGGCTCGGAAGCCTACCACCTGGCCATGAGCGCCCGCAGCAAGGGCGGGGACAAGGCTCCCGCCGCTGCCGCGACACCGCCCGGCAATTCCGCACAGGCGGGGAGCGAGGCGTTCAGGGACCCGAACCTCCCCAATGCGTCGGGGGATGTCACGCTGGCACCAAACAACGCCGGCGCAACCCGCATGGTCTATACATTCCGCAACGGGCCGAACGGGGAACCTGACATCAGGATTGCGTTCGGAACCTCAACCGCATTCCGCGGCATGATGTATTACGGATACGGCGATGAGGGTTCCTGGCTGGGGGACCGTCAGGGGGTCCCGTACACGCTCAGGGGCAATGTCCTCACAAGGCAACCGGCGAATACGCAGATACCGAAGGATCTCAGGAACGGCTCCGGGTTTTACCGGACGCACGTGCTCGGCAAGGCTGAGGCTGACACGGCTCCCGCAGCAGCAGCGCCGCCTGCCGCAAGCTTGCCGGACGGGCGCGTGCATGTGCTCGCAACGCCTCCGGGCTCCACAAGCGGGACCGATGCAAGGATTGAGCGCGCCGCTGCCGGGATCACCCTCAGCTACAGGGATGCAGGCGGCGAGCACCGTTACACGGTGCGCCGTCCCGTGACCGCCACGGCGGGAACGGACGCCGTCGATACGGGCGGCTGGATCTATGTCGCCGCTGACGGAAAATCCGGGATGCTGTTCAACGTGAGCGCCAACCATTCGGTGAGCGTCATGCCGCTCGCCCAGCCCATGCTCGGCATGCTGGCCGGGCGCGGCGGGAATTAACGGGACGGGTGGGCCTGCGGTGCCTCGCGCCGTTTCTGCTCGCGCAGCGTCCACAGCGTCTCGTAGGCGAGCGCCGAGCCGACCGAGACGAGCGCAATCGCCTTGCGGCGGCTTGCCGCGTCCTCCACGAATTCCGAAATCGCCAGCGGCGAGAGGGCGGCGGCAAGGTGCACCCAACGTCCCGCCGCGCCGAGCGAGGAACGGGGTTTGTGGAACGCCTGGCGCGCGCCGTTCGCATAGGAGGCTCGGGAAGTATAGGCGCGGGACGCGCCGGAGAAGCCGTTCATGAAGATAATACGAAGCGGTGGGCGATGAAGCTTACTCTATCCATGCGTGTGCTGGCTGGCAAGTAAAACACGCTATACGTGGTGATCGGGATGCGTCTTCATACTATCTATGGTCCAATCTGGAGTTTCGCGGTGGCCAGCGTGCTGGTGCTGGCAGTCATCGCGGGCGCGCAGGAGCGCCCGAACGTCAGGACGGAGGACGGCACCATCGCCTTCGACAACGAGGGCACGTGCTGGCTGTCCTTCGTCGTCGTGCGGCCGAAGGCCCCCGATCTCGGCGTGAAGCTCAAAGTCACGCGGCCCGAAGCGGGGTCGCCGGAGCCGGGCCTGCCCGTAGCGGTCCTGAAGCCGCAGGGAAGGGGCTCGTGGATCTGGATAGGAGAGGGCAAGGAGCGCGGCGGGGCCGCGCTCTTTACTCTCGACGATGGCGGGCATGTGACGTGGGTTTCCCTCACGCCGCGCATTGCGCTTGAGTATCTGGGGCCTGCAGGCCGTGGAGATAATCCACGGCCTTCTGGGCGTGCGACGCGGCGGAGAATATAGCGCGCTTGTCGTTCTTCAGCACCTTGAGCCAGTCGCCGATATAGGCGGCGTGGTCTTCCCGCACTTCCGGAGTCAGTCCCAGGTCAGCGCAGAGGAATGCGCTCGACAATTCCGCCACCAATTCCTCGCGGGCATAGCCTTCGTCGCCCCACTGCTTGCGGCCGAAGTCGCGGGCAAGGCGCGTTGGGTGCCGCGTCCAGTGCGCCGATTCATGCGCAAGCGTCGCGTAGAAGCTCTCCGCGTCGCGGAAGGCCTCAATTACGGGCAACTGGATATAGTCGTCGGTGACGCTGTAAAAGGCCTGGTTGCCACGGTAGCGGATGTCGGCCCTGGTCGCCGTGAAGAACGCCTCCGCGTGCGCAATGCGTTCGACCGGGGTCGTGGTCGCTTCCGGCTTCACGTAATACTGCTCGGGCAGTCCCTCGACCTGCTCGACGTTGAACACGGTGTAGCCCTTCATGTACGGGATGGAGCGCTCTTCAAGCTCGCCGGACTCGTTCTCTTCTTCGCGTGTGATGGCGTTGGCGTAGACCACGAGGGAGCCTTTCTCGCCCTTCCTCACATGGGCGTCAAGCTCATGCGCCTGCTTGAACGTCATCCACGTGGGCGACGCGAAGCCCTTCACGACCGACTCGGCCCAGAGCATCAGGATATTGATGCCGCTATAGGGCACGCCGTTGTGCCGCAGGGGACGCATGATCCGCCCCCCCGTGTTTCCGGCGTTCCAGGGTTTAAGCCACGTCCTGACGCCCTGCTCCAGGTCGGCCACGATCTTGTCGGTGATGCGCGTATAGACATCCTGCTTTTCGCTCGTCATAAATTCTTTCTCCTTTTCTGGTCCGGTTACTCCGAACCGCCGAGTACGGAACAGGCCGGGCGCAACGAGGCGTGCCGTCACCGAAGGGAAACGGCCAACACGGGACGAGGGCGAAGCCCGAGGAATGGAGCGGGCAGCGCCGTTGACGGGACGCCGCGCACCGGCCCAGAGTCGAGGCATGCGGTTCGGGCCGGACCTGATAGAGAAGGAATTCTGGGGCGAGATGCGGGATTTGAAGCGCCGTTACCGGAGACGGGCCGGGCGGGAAGCACGGCGGGGTCTAAGGCTGTCGTCGTGGGGCCGGAAACGGTGGGTCAGCGTGTATTGGATGCGGCTGACGAGAACAACGGATGGTCGGGATAGCGGTCAATGACGGCGGCGTCCCGTGCCTATTTGCCCAACGCGCTAGACGACGCTTTCTTTCAAAGGGGATAAGCATTCATGCAGCCAATCCCGGCGCGGGCGCACTGAGTTCTCGACCGTATTAATACATAACTCTCCCTGCGGTCGATTTATTCCCGCTCACTCACAAAAAATAGTTGTGGATGGTCGGCGTTTTATTTGCTGATTATTGAAGATACTGGATATTAGGCGCTGATCCAAGGTCACGCTCCCTTGCAGCGTGATTTCCGCAGATGCCAATACACTGGTTCCGAAACCCAATTAGAGGCGGTAACGACGATGATGAAATCCTCCAGAACACACGGACAGCGAAAACCATATTTGCAACTTCATGGGGCGCCGCTGTCCTCCCAGCAAGAAATAAAACAGAAAGGAAAGATCATGCCTAGAGTTTTCCCTATTAAAGTGCTTCTCCTCATTCTTCCGCTTCTGCTGCTAAGCAGCCAAGGCCACGCAACGGACAAAGCTACACCACGCTTTAAGGCAATCGCTTTTGATTATTTCGTGCTTTTCGATCCGAATTCCGTTGTTCCTGAAGTGGAGAGGGCCTTTCCAGGCAAAGGCGCCGAGTTCACCAAAATGTGGAGAGCCAAACAGTTTGAATATGGCTTTCTGCGGTCGATCACGCACCAGCAGAGCGATTTTTTCAAGGTAACCGACGATGCGCTGGTCTATACCGCCAAAGCGATGGGGCTCAACCTGCCACCCGAGACGCACAAACGCCTTCTTGATGCCTATCTCACGCTCAAGCCATGGCCAGATACGGTTGAATCACTGCGCAAGCTCAAAGCCTCGGGAATACGCATCATCACCATCGCGAACTTCAGCGGAAAAATGCTGCGTGCCAACGCTGACGGTGCGGGGATAACGAGTTATTTCGACGAACTGCTGAGCACTGAGGTAAATGGAACCTACAAGCCTGAAGCTGCCGCCTATGAGTTGGGGATGAAGAGGATGAATCTCAAGAAAGACGAGATTATATTCGCGGCTTTTGGAGGATGGGATGCGTATGGTGCGAAAAGTTTCGGTTATACAACCTACTGGGTAAACAGGTTGAATTTGCCCCCTGAAGAACTTGGCATTCAGGCCGACCAAACGTCCAATACCATGGAGGGGTTGCTGAAGTTCGTGCTAGGGACCCCTTAAGGGGTCATCACACGGATTCCACCATATAGCACGCTAAGCAATGGTGTCAGTAAGCCTCTTATATAGAGTGGAGCGCCCGATTCCGAGTTGTTTTGCTGTTCGTATTGGCGATAGACCGGCTTCCACAAGCGCCCGCGCGGAGCTGAGCGTTTCATCTTCTAGTTTTGGTCTTCCTGGCTTCCTGCCTTTACCTCGTCGCAGAGGCGGGCAAACGCGCCAAACTACGTTTCCACGTTCATCCCCACATGCTCCGGCACTCCACCGGCTATTATCTGGCGAATCGTAATCATGACACGCGGCTCATTCAGGATTACCTTCGCCACAGGAACATCGCTCATACCGCCAGGTACACGCGCACCGCCGCCTCACGCTTCGAGGAGCTATGGCAATAGCGCGGGAACCTGCAAGAAATTCCCATGATGATTCAGTGCGTTACTTTCCAGATGGCGGCGGGTGACACGACTGTTGGGTTTGGGCCCAGTAAGAATGCGTATTCCCTCATGAAACCTCCTAAGCCGCGAAAGCCTTACGGTCCGCTACACCCGCACCGCTGCCTCCAGATTCGAGGGCTTATGGAGATAGGACTTGTTACGGGAAAACAATAGCCTGGAAAGTTACTTTGCCCCATGTGGTTCAAATGTTGGGTTTACCCCTAACTAACGTCCCGAGCGGGGAGGGTATATTTCTCCGAACTGCCCATTGAAGGGAGGCCCCCAACCGGTTCTATCTCGTATTACTTGCACTTCAAATAGTGCCTCGTTGTAGCGATTGATGGCTTCGTCGAGTGTCCGGTGAGCTTCGGGTGGTTTCTGGCCAGTAATATCAATAAATGCATGCAAGCCGACTCTGCTCTGATCGGCGATCACTTTTCCGTCGAGCGAGAGAAGCAACCTCTTGGAAGTCTCATCCGAAATTTGAGAACCCTTAGCTGAGTCAGGCTTCAATGCGCGATTCAGCGCCTTAAATGCTTCATCGCGATTTCGATATGCTTGCGGCTGGTGGATACGATCGACCCAGGGCTTCAGGCTCTCTCTAGCTTGTTTCTTGGCCTCTTCGACAACGCTGGGAAGAGGAGCAGCAGAGGAGTAAGGTCGCAGAACGTCCACCATAGATTTTAGCGAGGCCTCTGCCTCGGCGTCGCCAACGCTCATCAATCGCCGTATTGTTTCCGCAGAAACCGTGCCCGTATTAGGCTTGTGAGCTTTTACAGCGTTCAGCCATTTCTCAGGCGTATAGGAACTAAGCGATCCCTTGCTGTATAGGGCCATTACAATCGCTTCACCTTCGTTGGGATTAAGCGGATATCCGCTAAAAACGTTGTCAAGTCGTTCAGGCGTGACGTTAACCCCGGCCTCCACCAACCATCCCCTAAGCTTTGCTTTCAATTCCGGGGTGTTCATTGAATGAAGTATATTCGCGAAGTTAGGTAGGGTCATTCCATGACTCGGTTTCACGTGAGCGCCGCTCAATGCGGATTTCTCTAACGAATATACACAAGTTAACTGACATGTGAAACTCGGTATTTATGACAATATGCTCCGGCGCGATATTCCGTCGCGGCTTTGCTGGGCGCTGGGTTTGTAGTGCCTATAACTCGCAAGATCGTTACTACAACATAATGGAGGTCCTCCTATGAGTGATTTCAAATGTTTAGTCAACTGCTTTGTTTCTCGCCGCGCTCAATGGCTTGCTGCATGTTGTGCAATGACACTCTTGAGCACCTTTAGCAGATCGGGTCCAAATGCGCCGTTACCGGATGCGGTGGCCGAGAGCCACGGCGGGGGGCGCTGAAGGAGAGAGCCGGAAGGGGCGGGTTAGCGCGCGCCGGAAGTAACCGCCGAGAACAGCGGATGATCGGGATAGCGATCAATGATGGCGAGCGCAACCGTCCTGACGCATGGCCCGGCTTCATTGGCGGGTGAGGAAAGACGCAGTAGGGCCACACATGCCACGTCGAACAGCGGAGATACTTCTCGTACCGGGCCCGCAGCTCGGCCTCGGGACAGCGTGCTCACATCAATTAGCATGGCCGAAGCGTAGCATGGGCCTACTCGCAATTGCGATGGTGTGATGGTGCGATGTCATGACGTTGCCACTGTGTGAACTGCGACGCGAGGTGTCTTGGCGGTACCTTTTTGTCAAAGTTCCTCGACGGGATCGCCGCGACCAACGGAACTACCGTTGCCCGTTTACCTCACTGATTACGATGCCCCTTCCCTAGTTATTTAATGCCTGATAAAGGACATTATCAGGCATTAACCCCGTCAGCAATGGAGCGCCATATGTTCATCAGAAGTTACGGTCTGTTTTGGGAACGGGATGAGGTCAGTTGGTACCCAGGCAAAGGCAAAAGAGATTTTCGGCTCTTGGGCCGTCGTAATAGGAACAATGGACATCTGCGAGTCGCTGACTTTAGGCGCCAAGTAGGAATCTACATTCTCTATAGCGACTACGGTCCATGCTACGCTGGGCAAACTCAAAAAATGGGTCTTGGGAAACGTCTCGGCAACCATACCACTGATCATCTGGCGAAACTCTGGCATCGGTTCTCGTGGTTCGGGTTCTGTGAGGTCAAGAAAGAAACAAACGACCACGGAATGTGCCTTCTCAAGGACGCGCCCCCGGAAATAGCTACTGGGAGTTCGGTTGAGACTATCTCCGACGCGGAAGCCCTGCTCATCAAGGCGATGGGGCTTCGTAACATCAATACAAAGAACTTCACCAAGGCTGAGGAATGGCGTCAAGTCGAGAGGCATGAACTCGACGAGATCATGGCAAAACTACAATGAAGTATCCTGCGCCGCCCTCGTCTTCTGAAAATCTTCCCTCCACTCTCGCCGATGAGCTGCCGGAGATCATTCATCGCGCCGGCGCAAACGCCATCTTCGCCGCCCAGGAATTCTTCTCCGGGATGATTCGCAATCCCCACACGCGTCGCGCCTACATGAAAGCCGTGAAGGAATTCCTGGAATGGGCCGGGAAGCACGGCGAGGGCGAACTCGCGCAGATAGCGCCCTGGCATGTCGGGCAATACTTCGACGAGATGGCCGCGGCCGGAACCAGCATCGCCACACGCAACATGCGGCTCTCGGCGTTGCGGCACTTCTTTGACAACCTCGTCACGCGGCACGCTATCGCACTTAACCCTGCCCGCACCGTGCGTGGCGAGAAGCTGAACGTCATGGAAGGCCGCACCCCGGAAATCCCCATCAAGGAAGTGCGCAAGCTGCTCGCCTCTATCGACACCTCCCATATTGTGGGCCTGCGCGACCGGGCGATTCTCGCGGTCATGGTCTATACAGCTTCACGGCGCAGCGCCGTCGCCAAGCTTCGGCGCGGCGACTTCTATCACGCCGGGCAGCAGTGGATGCTTCACTTCGCCGAGAAGGGAGGCAAATCGCGGGAGATTCCTGTCCGGCACGATCTCGAACAGATCGTCTCTGGGTACATCGATGCCGCGGGCTTGCGAGACGCTCCCAAGGATACGCCGTTATTCAAGCGGGCCATGAAGAAACAGCGCCGTCTCTCCGGCACCGCCATGAACGGCGACGACATCTACCGCATGATGAAAAGAAGGCTGAAGGATTTCGATCTTCCCCTGCTCTACTCTCCCCACTCCTTCCGCGTTACCACGATCACGGACCTGCTGGAACAGAACGTCCCGCGTGAGGACGTGCAGCACCTGGCCGGACACGCCGACGCGCGCACCACCGGCCTTTACGACCGTCGGAAAAAAAAGATCAGCCGGAACATCGTGGAGAGGATTTCCGTGTGAATTTGCGCAAGCTGCCACCTTCAGGGTATTGCTAGACGAGGAGTCCCTATGAGCGCGCCGGTCGCATTTATTTCGTATTCGCATGATTCGAAGGAACACAAGACGTGGGTGGCCAAGCTCGCGGGAGATCTGCGCAATCATGGTGTCGATGTTGTGCTCGATCAATGGGATCTTGCGCTCGGACAAGACCTGACGCTGTTCATGCAGCGAGGAGTCGCGAACTCCGACAGAGTCATCATGGTCTGCTCCGAAAACTACGTCCAGAAGGCCGACGGAGGCTCCGGCGGCGTCGGATATGAGCGGTTGATCATTACCGACGAGGTAATTGCGAACATCGATACGAAGAAATTCATTCCGCTGGTTCGTGGAAACAATTCGCCCAAGAAGACGCCGACATTCATGGGGCCGCGGCTCTATGTGGATTTCAGCAACGACGACGAGTACCCGGTGAAGCTTGAAGCGCTTCTGCGGGAGATTCATAACACACCGGCATTGACCAAGCCGCCGCTGGGCGAGAATCCGTTCTCAGGTTCGATCATCCAGGGAGCTTCTGCACTCAGAATTGTCGGCCCGACCGGACTGGCTCCTTCGGGAGCAAGCATGCTCGACGAGCCGTGGTTTGCCAAACACGCCGATACGGCCGCGACCGGACACGCGAAGCTTGGGTTTGAGGCGCTCATGGAAGTGCGATTCGCACTGCACAGTCCGGTCAATAAATCGCAGATCGACCTGCTGAACGCCGTGCGGAAGTCGGAGATTCACACGTTCGGCTGGCCGATCGGCATCCTGCTTGAAAACCGTGACGAGTATCGCCCCAGGCCCACTGCGGACGGAATCCGCGCGGAAGTTCCAGTTGAGCAGTCGCCGCTCTCCGGGCGCGCGTCCTATGACTATTGGGCGCTGAGCAATACCGGCGACTTCTACCTGCTTCAAAGCCTGTTCGAGGATGATCGCGACCCGAACGCAATATTTTTTAATAGCCGTCTGGTGCGTGTGACGGAAGCGCTGATGTTCGCCGGGAATCTATATGAAGCGTTGGGGGTGCCCGGCGAAACGAAATTGAGTATCCGCGTCACCCACCGGGGCATCGCTGGCCGGACGCTATCAAGCTCAAATCCCAGAAGGCATCTCTTTCCCCGGCAGACGCAAGTGGATGAGTCTCAGACGGAATTCGTGGAGGAGACAGGGAAGCTGCGAGACAACATAGTGGCCGACGTCATGAAGATCGCCGAGCCGCTCTTCATGTTATTCGACTTCATGCAATTTGAAACGCGTGTATACGAAGAAATCATTACGAGCTTCGTACAAGGCCGGGCAACCTGAACTGTCTCATGCCGGTGCATTGTTTTACCGGGTTTCTTTACTGGTGCAACCGGGGAAACTCGACTATCGTTTCGCGGGATGTGCATAGTCAATTAAACGGTCGTTTTCTTTACCGCAGCCGAAACGGGAAGACTCCCATGATGAACGCCTTCACCGCCCTCCTCGAAGCCCGCGATCCGTCCCTCGGCCGGTTTCGCGCCTACCTACTCGAAGCGGGCACAGACCTCCTGGGTGAGTGGCTCGTCGAGATCACCTACGGCAGGATTGGAACACCGGGGCGGCGTGTCCGGCACGTCGTCGCAAACGAGGGCGAAGCCAAGAAGCTCGTGCGGGAGAGCCTGCGCAGGCGCGCATCCGCGAAGCGCCGCATCGGCGTCGCGTACCAGTTCCGGCAACTCAACGACCCGCACCAGTGGTTTCCGGTGAGATTGGAAAACTGAGAGCGTAACAAGCTCAGGCGTCCCAATCGACATAAGGGTCGAGAGGATGGTTACTGGCCGAGTGGGCGATGAGCGCCTCGGTCAACGATTTCCGAAGAGTGCCTCGGATAGTGGTCAAGTACGCATTGAGGCCCTTTGTCCCTCTTATGATCTCGCTGATTTCAAGGTATGCAGGCAGAGGCACGGTGCCCTTAAGTTTCAAAGTGGAGAGAGGCTTCCCCGATCTTTTGCCGAATCCAAGTTCATAGGGAACCCACCAGGAATTCACAGTGCTGGCTGAGACCAGGCACATAACATGTGTGGAGTTTAAAAGCCCACGCTCTATGAATTGGGTGACGCGCACCGCATTGCCCGCGTTGGCCGCACTCTGAAGGTCCTGATCGTTAGTGTCGAGGTAGATGTCAATTCCTCCCTGACGCGTAATGTAGTCTCCGATGGCGACGGCCGATGACTTGTCAATCGAGATGTGGGAGAGAAAAATGCACGGCTCGCTGGCGGACTCATGTGACTTGGCAAGAACTCGATTCTCCTGCAGCGTTCGATTTATCCCTGCCATACAATGTTCTCCTCATTAGTAAGTTGTTCCGGGTAGTGCTCAACATCGCCGAAGGCGCGATGGCGGTCGCAGTGAATACTTTACACAGCAAGGTCTAGCCACTTGTCCAGCGCCTCAGGGTCCCATCCCAGCCACTGGGTAGAGCGACCGTTATAAAGCGCGCTCGGTATGGTCGCCTGTTCCGATCCCTTCAGCGTCATCCCGCGGATTCGCTTCCAGGTATTCTCCTTCGAGAGTGGTTGTTTAAGCGCATAAAACGCGTTGATCTCCCAATCCACCCATTCACTGGCATGCGTGTCGTCTCCGATCAGGACGACGAGTTTGGACGCACGGTCGAACTTCGTTAATATCGCGTCTCGCACCGGCTTCGACCTGGTGTCCGAGGGTGGATACTTGATCGGTCTGCCGCTTCGGTCGCGCACGGCATCTTTCAAGGAATGATCCTGGAAGTCGAGCGGATGATTAGGATTGTTCCTCAACGATTTGAAACCGCCGACTTGGCGTTGGTCGTCGTGATCGAAACTTACAAATACATTGGATGCCATGCGCTCTCATGCTCCTTGCGCTTGTCGGATGCGGGATAGACCGATTAAGACCAGTTCTATAGCGCGTTCGACAACGGGCGTCCGCAGTAGCTCGTGGTTTTCGTCCGCAGAAAGACCATTGTTCTGGGCGATCCGAGCGCTCCCCGCCTCTGAAAATTCACGCCAAACGGCGTCACGGTCAATTGTTCGATCGGAGTTTAGGTCGGCATTGTCCTCGGCTACTGGCGGCTGTCGATACAGTTGTACGATCTCTGCTGGTGGACAGAAGTCAGCAGGCATCTCTCTTCCTTCGACTGCGGCAACAATCTGTTCACTTGCCCCTCCCAAAAGACTCGCCAGATAAAGTGGCTTGTTGTGCTGGAACGCAAGCAGAGCCTCTTCTACAAGCCCTGGATAACGACCCTGAGAGCCTGAGCGAGGACCGCCGATGCAGAGTCTGGCATGGCACAGATCGGTTAGCCTGTGACGAAGGAAGGTCAATCCGCGAGCGCGGAGATATGTATACCGTGGATCGGTAGGGCCCGCCGCACGCGCCGCCGCATCGAATTGCCGTAGTCCCTCTGGCAGATCGGCGGATTCCACCTTGAGCGTCGTGCTCAACTGCTCTTGTTCCTCTTGGGTGAGGCGTGGCGCGTCCGGCCAGGGAAGCAGGTTGCGCATAATCGGCTGGCCTTCGGCCCCCGCCGCGTCTGCCGTGAGCGGCACCGGCGGCTGCATCTGAAGGGCGAAACCATGCACTGCCTCCATGACGCCGTCTTCGCGCCAGTCGTGACCAAAGACAACACTCACTCCCTGACCAAATAGGGCCGCCACAAACTGCAAGGTAACCCTGTTTACCTGCCATGTGGGATAACCATGCTTCAACGTGTCATCGCTCTGGGAAATCGACAGATTTACTACCAAGCCCGCAAGGGGGCGAGTTGCCGTGCTCATGGTTTACCTCCCATTGCGGCGAGCGTGTCTGGCGTAAGGAGGCGCGTTCCAGCCGGTGCGTACGTCTGGACGAGCGCATCGGCGGCTTCGTACAAGCCCGAACGCAACGTTGGGTCCGGATATAGAATCCATCGCGGCGTTGTGGCGGGTGCGGTGGACGCAGTCAAGACGCGGCAGGCACGAAGAATCGCAGACATGCTTGGCGGAAAAGAAAAGACGCGCAGCTCAGTGGGATCAGCAATCGTACCACTTTGCTTCATTTCCTCAACGCGACGGGCGAAGTGAAGAAAGCGCAGCCCTTCCCGAAGAGCCAGAAAGAGAATTCTCAACAAGTTTCCATCCGGTATGCGGACCGTGGGAACTCGCTCGAACGGCAATATTCCGGCCGGGTGATTGAGGTTTGTGCGCGCATCGACAAGCACGGCCGGAGTGGCGTATTCATCGGCCCAGAGCACTTCCTGCCGGCACCAGTGCCGCCCGTCATATGCTTCCGTTCGCAACATGATGATGAGGGACGATCCCACTCCGCGCTCCAGTTCTCGTTGCCAGTTGCGGCCAGCGGGAAGGTCGTCTACATCGTAAAAATCCTCCAGCCAACCGGTAGATTCGATCTGATGTTTCAGGGCACGCGCCAGTGGAAGGCCATCCCTTTTCGCATGGCTGATAAAGAGCCGGAGATACCCAGGCCGGTGGGCGTCGGTGTTCGGCAACGCGGTCGCCAGAAGGACTCTGCATTCATGGAGAATGCGCAATGCCAGCATCGCGGGCCGAATCGCATGCTCGCCGAGACTATGGACCTGGAGTAGTTGTATTGGCTCCAATTCAGGGCGTTTGGCTATGAAGGCGCGACCTTGGCGCTCGTCCATCGCTACAACGAGCATGAGATGCCGTCCGTTGGAGGCGTCCGAATGCGTCCAGCAACTTACGAGCCAGTCCCATAGAGCCGCCGGACTTTTTGAAAGGAGAGCCTGATCGGCAAACACCACCACAAGCGTGTGGCAGAAGGCATCCAACGTCTCGGGAGCCGCCTGCGGCGGCGTATCGGAAAAGAGTTCCAGTTGAATTCCGAGGTCTTCCCCGGTCGCCAGATACTCTCCCGCCTCCTTCCCACCCTGAAAGGCGCGTACTACGGCATTCTCATATGCATTCTCATCCCGCGTCACATCGACATCGTCGGGGTGTCGAAACAACAGAATCTGTAATGGGGCGGCTGCCGGCATGGTTATAGCAACGTCAACTGTTTAGTCTCAATGGTTATGTCATAGACACAGGCCACTTGCTGAATGAAATCCCGCTGTCCGCCGTAGCTCGGGTGTCGCACCTGCACGACTGGGCCGATTCCGGCGATCTTCATAGCCGATTTCGTGGCGTCGTTGCCGATGGCAACCAACCGGCGCGGGCGCAGCATCGCTATCAGCTCCGCCAGTACCTCCTCTCCGGCCGCGCGTTCAACGGGCCGGTGCGCCCTGTTGGTGAATGGACTGCCGGGCTCGTGGGGATGAAGCGGGAAGACATTCCAGAGAAAGACTTGCGCTGTCACGGATGCGAGCATACTCCAAATCACCGCCGCGGTGCGCTCCGCGACAACGGAGCCCGAAGTTGCGCGCTCCACCGAGACATTCCAACGGGTGGCGTGGACACTGAGGTGAACATCATCCGTCAACGCAAGCCCGGTGCGGCGCCCTCCCCTGTACCCCAGATCCCTGCCAATCCACACGGCGTCAATCTCAGAATTGGCGGCAGCCTCCAGCATATAGAGCAACGCTCTGGACCGGCGTTCAGGAGCGTCCTCGACATCATGAACCTCGCACCGATGCGAATACGGATTGAAGGTATTTTCAAATTTCAGGCCCTTGAGAGAAGTCACAAACTGGGCTGGCGTCATTTGTCGCCTCCTCCAAGCGGTTCATACTCCACCGTGCGGGCAGAGCGATCACAAACGACAATGCCTCCGCTGTTCTTCTTTATCTGCCGGAACACGTCGTAGCCCCTGAGAATGGCGATCTCCCAAAGGCTCAACGGACAGGCTTCCACCTCGTACCCTGCGACAAACTGCTGTACGGTCTTCAAAAGGTCAAATGAAATGCTGTTCTGCCCCTCGAAGAAGTTCATTCCCTTGGCGCGCGAGAATATCCAGGCGGTCAGCCCCTCCTCGACGACAACTGCGCGTCCACCATCCTCAGCCTCATCCACTTTGGGATCATCCTTTCGCTTGTGCTTGATAAGCGCGCGAAAGGTCGGAGACCAGTGCAAAATCGCCGCGTGCGCGAAATGAAACACATCGTGAAACCGGTAGCCGTCTGGGTCCCGGATGTTGTCTGTAAGGGGATCGCCTATAAACACGCCGTTCCAACGCAGATAACTGCGGGCGACGTTGTTCCGTTGATCGATTGTGATTTTAAACTTTTGAGGTAGGCGCTGATCCTCCTGGAACTTGTCGTCGAATGTCGGCAGCGCGGCGAGATCAGGCGGTGCGAAACGCCCCCTGGTCTTGGCGATATTCATGCGCACAACTTCCGCGAAAGTCACACGGGCCGCCTTGAGCGCCTCCAGGTAGGATTTGGCGAAAGCGGTTAGCCGCGCCTTGCTTTCTCCGGTGGACTGCCGAAGGGCGAAAAGGTTCGATGTCGCTTCTCCGAGAGCCAGCAGGGCGGGATCAAGCTCGGGGACCGCGAGCGGCGTGGCGATTCGCGAAATCGGCCCGTCGATAAGATCGTTGGCCGCGATCAGCGTGGAGTAGTCGTTCCCGGTTGCCGCGTCTGACAGCACCTCGTCCATACGGATGCCAAGTCGGCGGCACAGCGCAGTGAAGTACCACAGCGCGTCGCCGAACTCCTCTTCCACGGCGTGGCGGTATCCAGCATAAGCTTCCTTCTCACGATGAAATTTCTTCGCCGTCGCCATGATGCTGCCCACTTCGCCGAAAAGGCCGAGGAGCACCGGCTGCAAGTCTTCGTTCGGCAGGCGATCGGTAGGCTCGACCTGGCTGATATAGTCGGCGAGCAGTATGGAGCGGTGAGTATCCTTCGTCATGCGGTTTTCTTCCAGTCCAGCGGCGCCCCGCAATAGCCGGACTCGTTGCGGGACCGAATCCAGTTGATCACGTCATCCACCATTGCTTGAGGAAATCGGTTCTTGTGCCCGAAGACCGCGCAGACGTTCTCGTGTTGCGGGCCCCAACTCAGCAAGGCCGGTGGCAGCTTGGGGCCTGAGCCTCCCCAATACACGAAATCATCGCTGAACAAGATACGGTCCGTGCCAGTGTCGGCCTCTACGTTCTCCGGATTTGGACTCCCGTCCTTCATGCTATGGTGCGAGTCGAGCTGGCACCATTGGCCGGAGCCTGGGTTCCGGGAGTAGATATTGTCGCCGAAGGCCTGTTTCTTGCTCCCTCGCAGGTTGGGCTTCTTTTGTCGAAACCTGGGATCTGCCCAGTATTGCTCGAACGTCATCGCTCCGGTCACGCGCATTGCGTATACGACATGTTTCTCGCGTCCGTTCGTCTTTGACCCCGTCCCCATCACCCAGTCGCCGATCTTCGCGACGGCCCGTATTTTTGGTTTGCACGTAGCCAGGGTGCAGATTCCGTAGAACGGGTTGGGGGCGAACCCGAAATCACGCCTGACCACGTATGAGTGCAGCCGCATGCGCTTAGCAGCCGAATCGCTTGATGGGACGAGGCGGGCGAAGCTCGCCCGACGGGAGGCGCCACTCGTTCAATTTGCCGGTGATGGCGTCGATGATTCCGTCACTCTGCCATCCCCGAATATCGTCTGCGAGATCCTTCAATGCTTCCGGAAGTTCGCACTCATTTTCTCCGTGGGCATATACGCCGACGATCCTTTTCCCAAGCTTGGCGGCATACTCAATCTCCCAGTTGACCCATTCGCTATCTTTTGTTTTAGACGTAACGTAAACCACGAGCGTGCTCGCCCATTGGATCTGCGGGGCAAGGATTTGCGATTTTATGTACTCTGGACTCTTAGCGTCATTCGGGTTGGTTTTGTTGATTGACGAGTCGCGTATGGCAAGACCGCCCTTCCCTACCAGGTCCTTGAACTTTGCAAGACCGTTGTCATCTTCATGGACGTGGCTGATAAACACGTTCTTGATTTCGTCGGCCATGATTTTGCCTCCTTCCCTTTACGTACCCTTCAGATCATCTTTCCGCTCGCAAAACGCGTTCATTGTAGCCAGCGGCGATGCAATTACAATCGCTGGTTGACTTTAATCGGGGATCGATTCCACCGCGCGCGTTACCTCCCGGACAACGTCATCGCTGGAACGGTGGCGCGCATCTATCCAAGAACGATTCCTCAAAATCTCAGGGAGTTGCTCCTCGATCTGATCACCTGACACTATCACCGGAATAATCCGCTTATTCAATGCCTCGGCCGCCCCGATCTCAAACTGTACCCATTCGCTCTGAAGCGCACGCGGAGACAGAAGGACGATTACTGCGGTGGACTGCCTTAACGCGTCGCGCACCGCGGATGAGATTGCTTCACCCGCCGCTATATCAGCGCTGTCCATCCACCCCGTGACATTACTGGTCCGCAGCGCGCTCACCAGGCGGCGTGCCTGATCCATATCGGAGTGAGCGTATGAAATGAACACATTACGCATGGTTGGCTCCGTTCACGCGCGTCGCAACTTCTGCCAGATACTGCTCGATATCGTTAAGTTTTAGTGTGTTGATGTCCTCAAGCATCCCCTTGCCTTGACCGTTCTGATCGAGATCGTCTAGGCCCATTCCGTGAAACACAGCAACAACTGGCTTGCTCTGACCCCATGCGGCACCCATCTCGATCCACACCCATGATCGCTTCGCCGACCATGGTGTAAACAGAGCGACAACTTCATTGCTCAATGCAATCTCTCTGTGAATAATCTGCCTGAAATTAGCGCCCTTGGGAATGTTGGTCTCGTCCAGAAATGTTTCCGCACCGAGTTCGCCGAGGCGTCTGGCGATCTGCCCGGCTATCCATCGGTCGTCGCTGCCATGCGAGACGAAGACCCTGTAGGGAGTGGCGCTCATTGCAATGTTGCTAATCTCCCTTAAGTGGCGCTAGCAGCGGCCATTGGTCCGTTACGTATTTTTCGACCGCGTCGCGCACAATCCACGCTATGGATACCTTCTTTTTCTTGGCGAGCCCCTCAATAGTCGCGTACAGATCCGGCGGGAATGTGACGGAGGCGCGTGGCTGGGAGCCCAGTTTTCCTCCCACTTTGTTCTTTACAGGCTTTGTCTGCGCACGCGGCATTGCACCACAATACACCGTGGCGGTGCACGGTGCAACCTGCTCAGAATTGGACGGATATGGGTGCACCCAGGTACTCTCAAGGCAGGTTTTTCTGCTTCCACCAGGGCTGCTGTGAAGCCTGTGACGGGCCGGACGTCGCCTGAGTCGGCGTCGAGGGTGACGGAAGTGGAGGGTGTGGTGTTGGTGGCCGCAGAGCCGAGCCTGGACTAGGCGGTGCTACGGGCGCCCTTCCTTTTGAGGACCTGCGGAAGAACTTATAGAAGTACAGGCCCGTGCCAGGAAACCCGATAGAGAAATACCGCCTCCCGTCGGCGGCTACCCCGATCCGGAAGCCGGGAAAGCCCCAGCTATAGCCGATACCGGTGCGGGAGAGCCATCCGCGCAAGGGCCCGAGCCGGACGATCTTCCGGAATCTCCAAGGCATCTCATGACCTCCTGAACACGCGTAGCGTGTAGTTCCGAAAACTTAGCGCGCCATAGGCCAGATACTTCCGCTCGGCCTGGTTTCGCCGCCACGAGATGTCACGGACAAGCTTGGCCGCCGTTTCTATCTCAGCATTCATCTGGTCCAGATTCGCCCTGTAGTCCTTTTTGATTTGGTCTCCCTCCTGGGCTAATTGACCGGCTGCGGCGCGAAACTGGGTGCGGCAGTCTTCCGTGGACTGCCGGTGCCGGAACCGGAGCGATTGTTCATCGTTCACGATTTGCTTGCGTTGATCGCTGTATTTCTTTTCGATTGAGGCTGTCTGCTGCCGGAGACTGTTTTCCGCTGCTGTTTTTTGCTGTTCTAAAGTTCGCTTCTGGTCGAGTATTCGCGTCTTGACGTTCTGCTGTGCGGCGGCAAGGCGCGATTGCTCTTGTGTCAGGCTTTGCTGGAGCTGCCGGAGCTGCGCCTCGTGACGCTGCTCGATGGCGGCGCTTTTGTGGGTCGGCAAGGACTTCGGCGCTTCGCGGGCACGGATGGGTCCATCCAACTGCTGCCGCCATGCGTGGAGTGCGGCCCACTTCTTTTGGCCGATACCCGGAACATTGGAGTACCGCGTGCCGATGTCGCCCGCAGAAACAAAGCCCGCCACCGCAAGACGCTGCTTGAGCTGCGGTCCGATGCCGGGAATACTCGCGTCCGAGAGCCGTATTCTCTGAAGATGGCCGTTGACGATTTGGTCCTGATACTCCTTCAGCGCCGTGCGAAGCTCTCCGTCCCGCCGTGCCGTGACCTGCTGGAGTTGCGATGCGAATGAGGCGACCATGGCTCCGATATCGGCATCAAGACGAGCCATTTCCTGGCGCTCCTGATCCGGCAGGCCGGTGAGAGCACGGGAAAGGCGGGAAACCTCTCCTCCCAGGGACTCGGCCAATTTGCGCTTTTCAGCCCCCTCATCTGTCGCTGCCGTCCGCATGCGGTTGGTAATCTGCTGCAGCCCGTTTTGCAGAGAGGCATCGATCTCGCGCAGCCGCTTGGCCTCATCCGCTTGCAAACCCTCCTCGCGCTTCTGAAGACGTGATCCGTCCTCGGTGAAGGTCGCGCGCCGACGCAACCGCTTGGACTTAAGCTCCTCGAAGGCACCGTTGGCGTCCCCGCGCGCCTTCGTTTCCGTTGACAGATCGGATCGCAACGCGGTGATTGTCCGGTAGACGGGCTCCGCCCGGTAGCGTAATCGCCAGATGGCCACCGTCGCCAGCGACGCTGCGGCGGTGCCGGTGGCCCAAATGACGGACGCGAGCAAGGCCGCATGGAACAGGGAGAACCACGCGCACAATGTCCAGGCTGTCAGCAGTGCGCCGAGCGCGATATACCTATCCGTGCTCACTTTGTTGCTGAAGGAGCCAATATCGGCCTTCAGCTCGACATGATCCTGCAGCCAGCTTTGATCTCCGGCCTCAATGACTGGAAACTCGTTGGCCGCTTCTACCGAAAACTGCTTGATGTAATCCTGAATCCAGCCCTGCGCCGATGACGGTGAAGCGACGCCGCTGGCCACTGGTCGTGCTGCGATCTCCTGCTCGCTTATGGCGGGCACCTGGTCGGGCGGCAACCAGAGAAAATACTCAATCCGGTCGGCGAGCGCACGCACCTGCGCATCGGGTAACGCCTTTAGAGCACGGAACGCCGCCGAGCGTTCAGGAGCATCGAAATCCTGCTTGCGGAACAGCAGACATTCATCGCCGCCCTTGAGCTGTCCCCACAACGCCGGTTGAGCGGCCACGGCCATCAGGGAGGCATAGATCAGCCACGCGGAAAAGTTATCCAGGTACGCGCCGAAGTCCAGTTCGGTGCGCTGCGGATGCTGGTAGTTTCGATGTCCCAGTTCGATCCCGCGACTGCCTTCCAAGGCGGGGACATACATGCCGTCGTAATCGACAAGCCGTAGCTTTCCTTGCACGACCAGTACGTTGCCGTGCTGGAGATCTCCGTGCGCGATCTTGGCCTGACGCAGGTCGGAGAGCATTTGCGCCCAAGCGGCCGCGAGATCCCGAAGGGCCGCAGGGGAGGACAGATTCTTCTCGACGTAGGAGACCAGGCTGTCGCCGTCAACCCAGCGCATTCTGACGAACGGATACCAGGAAGAACCTACGCGAATGCCCTGCGACATATAGCGGAAGGACACCATGTAAGCCAAGGCATTCTGTGTGAGGTGCGAGGCGATTGCAGGATAGCGGATAGTATGCTCAGGATTGTCGTAGCGAAAGCAGCGCACCGCATGTGCAGCTCCGTTCACATTGATTTTGTAGACGGTGGCGAAGTTGCCGGAGCGCGCCTTCGGAATCCCCATGGCGTTGAGCTCGACCTGGCCGGTCTGGAGTTCCGGGTCTGCAAAAGCGATGCGGGGATTTTGAATCGCCTCGTTGTAATCCTGATCGCTGGGCCACGCCATAAGTCGCCTATTAGCAGTGCTCGCAAGTGACGCCGATCAAGGTACAGTCGTCATTCTTAATCGTCCGTTTCGTGCGCAACGATGCAATCCACTCCTCGAAAGGAGGGTCTTTGGCAAGCGTGACATCCCTTAAGGCTTGCCATGGAACGTCGCCAGCCTCGCACCGCGTGAGAAACCACGAGGCAAGCGCGTCGCTCATCAGGTAGAAACAATCTCCTTCCTGCCAGTCCCCTGTTTCCGTTCGCACGCCTTCCAAGCCGCGCGTGCGGACATGGCTGCCTAGCAGCAGAGGGGCATTTGAAAACTCTTCCGAGCGCGTGATGGGGAAACTCTTGATAACCGTATCGGAGCGCAGATGAAAAAAACAGGAATCGCCGCACGCGAGGGCCGACCAAGTACCGCTAGCTCCATCGTCCCCACGGTGAAGCTCAAGCCCGACAAGCGCTGCGTAAGCTCCCTTGCGCGCCTTCTCTTCCGCGTACCACGGCAGCGGGTGGCCTGCCACTGCTCTCCCCCAGACCTGTGCCGCCTTTGCCAAATGAGCGTCGGCCGTCTCGCCGGTCATCCGGCGTTTACCATATGCCTTTACCAGCAGCCGCGCCCACAGCCCGCTGAATACGGCGTCGGTCGCGCCATCAGCGATAGCCACGCGCAGGGCGTCTCCCGGTAGCCTTGTCGTCGGCTCTGGTGACCAGAAAGCGTCCTCGTATTCCGAAGCGGCGTTGCCGGCTTTCTGGGTGTGGAATACGTCGATGTACACCCCTTCCATCGACTTGAATGGCTAACGGAGATTGCTGGGACGCGTGCCGATATCGAGGGCCTGAATCACCAAGACCATATCGGCGTTGAATACGTACCCGCGCGCGCCATCGGAGAGGTTCATGCCGTGCTGTGAGTTGGCTACGGCGCGCATGTTGTACGTCAGCGGGCTCGCACCTTCAAACAGCAGCGTTGCATATTGATTAGGCAGTCCGGCTGCGGATTCGGGAAACGCCACCGGTTTTGCCGTACCGTCGCTCGAAACATGGACGTTGAAGAGCAGCACGGCGCCATCAGAGGAAGACAGGGACGTGAGGGATTTCATCGCTGCGGACGGGTCACCGTCCGTGGACTCACCATCGGTGATATGGATCACGACAGGAGGAAAGCAGTCGGGATGCTGGGAAAGCCATCGCTGAACTACGCCCTGTGCCTGCGCCAGGGCGTTGCACATAGGCGTCCCTCCATCCGCCACGGGATCGAACCAGATCGGGAGGCGGATAGTCTGCTCCATAATGCCGCCTGCGCCGTCGTCCGTCTTCTTCACCTTCTGCTCGACGCGCGCCGGCATGTTGCCGACATCGCCGATGGGGACGATCTCGCGACCGGCGAGTGGCCCACTGAAAGCCGGGCCGACGCGATTGCCATAGCCGATGACACTCACGCTGAAATAGTCGCGTACCCCCTCCTCTTTCGCGCAACGGATAACCAGGTTCTGAAGGAGCCGGTTGATCGCCAACGACAAGGCGTCCGCTTTCCTGCGATCTGGCTGCTCGGAATCGGGTACTCCGTCGGCCATGGAGCCCGATTGATCGATTAAGAAGACAAAAAGTGTGGGGTTGTTCCGGCTTATTTCTGCGGAATATGCCATCGAAGCCGCCTCCTTGAGAATTCTACGCGAATGTCTACAGCCGTACAAAACCGGGTGCCGTCGAGCAAGCCAATTCCTCCGTTCCGGATGCCAGGCCAAGGGCCTACCGCCTCGCATCGCCTACAATGGTATTGACTGATGGTTCGACCCACAGTATTGTACCAGAATGAGCACCCGACTAGTCATCGATAAAGCGGGCCGCGTCGTGATTCCAAAACCCTTGCGGGAAGAATTGCACCTGGAGCCTGGCGACGCTCTGGAAATGGAACATACCGGCGAGCAGATCACCCTTCGCCCGGTCCGTGGCACTGGTCCGCTCACAAAGGAGCATGGCGTCTGGGTATTTCGCTCCGGGGAGCCCCTGCCCGCCTCAGCCACCGATGAGTTGCTGCAGCAGATCCGGGAAGAGCGCGATATGGCGAATCTCGGCAAGGCCGAATGAAGGGGTTCTTCGATACCTCGGTCCTCGTGCCGGTATTCTACGGCGATCACGTCCACCATAAGCCAAGCATCGATCTGTTCATACAATTCGACAGAATGACTGGCTGCTGCGCAGCGCATAGCCTGGCCGAAGTCTACTCGACGCTCACGCGCATGCCGGGCAAGCATCGCATCAGCAGCGAGCAGGCCATGCTCTTTATCGGAAGCATACGCGAAAGGCTCACGATCATCGGGCTGGACGGCGATGAGTATGCCGATGCGCTCGAAGCCTCGGCAACTCGGGGTATCGTGGGCGGCAGCATCTATGACGCGATGCTGGCGCATTGCGCGCTCAAGGCGCGGGCAGAGGTGATTTTCACCTGGAACAGCCGGCACTATGCGCAATGTGGCGAACCGATCGTGCAACGCCTCCGGACACCGTAGGAGCCGTGACTGATGGCGGAACCTAGCAGAAGAACCGCAGGATACGCGTATGACGACCATTGACCTCCTTCTTTCCGCTGCTTCGGGTGCGGCCGCATCGGGCCTGCTGATGTGGTTGTTCAAGGAATGGCTCACCACTCGGCTGAGAACCAGTATCCAGCATGAGTACGATCGGAAGCTGGAGACCTTCAAGACAGAACTGAAAACTCTGCAGGAATTGTCCGTTCTGGACATTAAGACCGCTGTTGCGCGCGAGGCGGCCTTCCACGCCGCGGCTCACAACGCTTTCGCGGAAGGACAGAAAGCGTCGATGGAACGAAAGCTCGGTGCAGTGGACCGACTGTGGAACTCTGTCCTGCAATTGCGCGCGGCATTGCCTCCGGTCTTGACTTTCATCGATGTCCTGACGGTAGACGAATATCGAGGCGCGAAGGATCATCCCACGTTCCAGGCGCTAACTGCTGATCTCTCCGAGCAGAAGATCGCGGCACTTTCCGCACATGGCGTCGAAGAGGTACGACCCTATATCGGTGAATATGTGTGGTCAGTCTTCTTTTGCTATCAGGCGATCCTCCTTCGCATCCTTTTCCTCCTGCACCTCGGCCGCACGGATGCGGAAAAGATCGAATGGCACAAGGACAAAGGCACGAGAAGCCTCGTCGAAGCTATTCTGAACAAGCAGGAATTGCAGGTTTTTGATCAGACGCAATTTGGAAAAGTAACCTGGCTGCAGCGGAATCTCGAAGCAAAGATACTCTCCTCCGCGCAGAAGGTCATATCGGGGGAGGTTTTCGGCGCAGAGTCGCTGGAACAGGCCGCGCTAATTCAGCAGCGAATCTCGCGGCTTTCCGCGCAGACTCCGATTTTTGATTCGGATTGATTGCTAGTTCGCTGTCGGTCATTCTCAGGTGGCCGAAGAGATGCGCATCAAGCTCGGTGGGTACCCTCCAAGAGCCACTAAAGGGGGTCACAGCTTCCAAGAGACGGATAGCTCGTCGTCGTACTTCGTGCCTGGTCCGTGCCCTATTGCAACATGGTCTGGGAAAAGGCAGCCTGTAATCTTGCGATTGACATCGTACCCCGGAAAGCGGGCTTCCAGAATAGCCTGTACAGGGTCGGCCTGCCCAGGCTTCAAACAGCTTAGGATATGCAACAGGAACGCGTGCGTATCCTCGTAGTCCTTTATGACGGTACCCGGTTCATGTTGGCGTTCCAGGATTTCAAGGAGCTTACCGATGTGATCCCCCGGTTCTACAAACAGGGGACGTTTGCCTTCGAAATAGACGCTTTCGATCTTTTCCCTCTCGGGGTCGCAATTCCCGTGGATGGCATTGTTTCGCTTATCCATCACCCTCTTGAAATTCTTGAACTCTTCCGAGTGCTGATCAATCTGCTTGGCGAAGCCCTCGCATTTATAGGACAAGTCGAACAGCTTGACATCGATCTGTGACCGGATGAAGTCGTCAAACTGACGCTTGTTGCGGCGAATCTCCTGCTTGCAGAGGATCAGGACAATCATGTTGATGAAGGCCTCCGCCAGGACCGGCGTGAGCAGTGACAATTCAAGACAATGCTTATGGAGTCTTGAGGATCGCGTTGTGAGCTGCTCAGCCAGCTTCGCGCCCTGCGCCGACGTCTTCTTATTTCGATATGACGGCGTCTTGTAGGCCTGATACCCTCCCATGTTGTCCACAATCTCGGAATGCAGCTCCGCGCAGATGTCTGCAACCTCAACGAACTTGTTCGGAAAGGTCACCCAATGCTCCAGCGATTTGAGAACGGCGCTCTTTTCCTTGCCGACGCGCCCGTAGTCTGCTTTCACCGCAAGCACCAGGTCGCGCCAGTCTTCATCCGTCATCTTCTCTGACAGCACGACGTGAATTTCGCGGGACATTCCGCAGAGGTACACATCCTGATCGCCTGCTTTCAAGTAGTAGTCCCAATGAACCCAATTGTCGCTCGTGTCCCCCCGGAGCCAGTTTTGGAAACCGTTGGGTTCACCGAACCTGGCCTTAAGGTAGCAATACACGTCAACAGGCGATAAATGCTGACGGACCATGAGCAGTGATGGTTTCGCGCGTTTCCTCGAACCGGGCTTCTTGCTTTCCAGCCACGCTAATGTCTCTCCTTCGGTCGGTCTCCGCCATGACTGTACGTCGAGACATTTCCGCGGTGTACGGCGGTTCCGTCCAGATTTATTCTTGGTTGGCATAGACGGGTTCATCTTGCCTGCGTTATGGAATCAGGTGGGGTGCCACGATGTCGAGGAACTCGCGTGACGTGATCACCTTGGTCTTTTTCCAGAACCTCGGGAAATGCCGCTGGTTGCCGGTCACGAGGTAATCGGCACGGGCGGCGTCCGCGCATTCCAGAAACTTGTTGTCGTCCGGGTCCTTCGTCACCAGGAGCGCGCGCGAGGGTTTGACGGAATGGGACTTGCCTCGGATGAGCTGGAGGAATTGCTGGCGAAGACCCTTGCGAATCTTCAGCTCGGGCCGCGCCAGGACCTCGCGGTACTCGTCGAGAATGCCTTCGGAAACGTAGAGGGTCGCCGGCTTGGTGGTCGCAAGCAGCAGAACGGTCCGCTGCAGCCCGTCCGGCTTGATGGCCGCCGAGACGAGGATGTTGGTGTCGATAACAAGACGGAGCGGAATCATCCGCGCTTGCGCTTCTGTGCCCGCGTCGCCTTGATGATCTGGTCAATCTGCCGGGAGGTAAGCTCATCTGTGCCCTTGCGCTGCGATTCCTCACCAATCGCGCGGAGCACTTGCGGTTCGGGCGCGGCAAGCTTCACATAGTCGCGGATGCTGAGCAGTACGGCCCTCGGCGTGCCGCGCTTCTCGATGACGAGGGAGCGCTGCTCGTCTTCCACCCGGCGCAGCAACTTGCCGAAGCCGGTGCGGGCTTTCAGCGCCGAAACCACAATACTCTCGTCTTTGCCGGTGGGCTGCATAGGAAGTCTCCAGTTCAATTATCCGAACTGTACAGTTTGCGCGCAACCGCGTCAAGCTACCTGTGGGGCAATATCGGCATCCTCTCCCCCGCCTGCGCCGTGCCGGCCGTTCCCACATCGATCTACAATCGGATCGGCATGGGACTTGAGGTGCGCGTCTATGCGGGACTGGTAAAGGCCCATGGCGTCGAGACGGACGTAAACGGCTATCCGAAGGACCTGCGGCGGTACTGGCTCGCGGATGTCGTCGAGTCCACGGAGGAGGATTTTCCCGGCCGCACCGGGGGCCTGGAGCAGGGCGCGATCTACGCCTACGCGCACTATGAGGAATTCCATGCCGGCTCGACGCGCGCCTATGGACAGTGGCGCCACACGCTCGCGCGCCTGGCAGGGTACGAGGGCTGGCGGGCTGTGTGGCGCAGGCCCCCTCCCCCGCCGTCGCCGTTTGTCGAGCTGATCCGCTTCCATGACTGCGCTGGGGTGCTCGGACCTGTCGTGGCGGCGAAGCTTGCCCGCGACTTCGCGGCGTTCCGAGAGCGCGCGGAGCGTATCGGCGGGACGTTTTTCGGACTATACGAAGTCTGGCAGCGCGCCTGCGAGCTGACGGCCGGCAACGGGGCGCTGCGCTTCACCGGCGTCATGAACGAGGATCAGTCCTGCCGGGAATGCGGCCTGACCGATGTGGAGCTGTGGCAATGGACCGGCCCGCTCAAAACGATGCCCTACTGGATGGAAGACGATCTGTGCAGCCGGTGCGCGCGGGCCATGTATCGGGATTTCTGAAAGGCCCCTGCCCTTCGCTTCAGGCCCGGCTGCGCTGCCGGTTGCGCTCGACCGCGGCGGCGGCGTTCTGCGCCGTCATGAGCGCGTAGCGCTCGCCGTTCTCCCGCGCCTTCGCGCTTTCCTGCATGAGTTTGGAGGCCACGTCTTCGACACCCCAGCCCCAGGTGAGCGCCGTCATGCACCAGGTAAAATCCGCCCGTGAAATGTCCGGCCCCGTCTTGTCGCGGTTCTCCGGCGCCCCTTCGACGCAGCGCGCATAGCTGGGCCATTTGCGGTTGCCGAGGGTCGTGACGCTCACGACGTGCCCCGCGCGCGGTTCCTCCGGCGCCGCCACGAGCCCCAGCGCCTCCAGGTGCGCGGTGTTCGTCATCAGGCCCGGCGCGCTGTGCGCGATCTTCACCAGCGGGAAGTCCGGCCAGTACTTCTCCTTGAAATTGACACTGCCGGCGACGCGGGTCGCGCCGCTCGCCGTATCGTCCGCCCCCGCCCCTTTCCTGAGCCTTCGCGCGAAGTCCTTGTCGGCCTCTGCCGACGGCACCGCCACCCAGGCCTGGTAGTTGCCGGGGCTGGTCTCCAGCCCCAGGAACGCCGCGGGCTTCACCTTCTGAATCGCCGGGGCGTCCAGATCGTCGAGCTGGATCAGCAGGGCGTGGCGGGCATGCGGCCGGACAATCACATTGTGTCCGTGCGCCGCGGCCCCGCTGATTTCAAAAGGCAGGGTGCGCTGCAGCCTTTCGGCGGGCACCTGCTTTTCGAACCGGACCTTCTTTCCGGCGCGGGTCGTAAACGTCACGTCGAAGCTCACCGCCCCGACGCTTTCAAAGGCGTCGAGCATCAAAGTGGCCGCGCTGCCTTCGGTCCTGCCCGAAACCATCCCGCCCCCGTGCTTCTCTCATGGTGATACGGATGCACAACCATAGGAGGATGCGCCGGGCAAGGCAATCGCCAATTCATATCTGGATAGCCGCTTAAAGGCCGGGATGGTGCAGAGGAAGGGGTCGGCCTACAGAGACCCCTTCCTTGGGAAGCGAAAGCCCTGGTATGGGCTTGAGCTTCCGGGTAGGAGACGATCCCGACCTGTCCACAGCGGAAAGTTCAATTTCTCTTTAACTTCATATTCAGGGTTGGAAAAAAATATGCGAAACAGCATGTTAACTGCCTCCATTGCTACCAAACGGGCGGATTGAACCTACCAAACGGGCAGACGATTTACTACCGAACGGGCGGACATCCCCTACTAAGCGGGCAGGACAAGCCCAGATGCCTGGGCAAACGCGTTGACTGCGAGGTCATCCCCTACCAAACGGGCAACGGTGTTCCCTACCAAACGGGCGGCATGCGATCTCCTACCAAATGGGCGGCGGCCATCCACGCAGCTAAAGAGCGTCGCGCCGTGGCCGACGTCTCCTACCAAATGGGCGGCGATCATCCAAGCAGCTGAAACGTGATCAACGTCTCCTACCAAACGGGCAAAGCGTCTCCTATCACTACTTGACTTGCAGTAGGGGTAGTGTATTCGTCCTGATCCATGAGCCTGACCGTTGAGCAAAAGACTAACTACCATGGCTTTCCGAAACCGGGTGAGCTAATTGAGATGACCGGTACTCATGCGCTTGAAGCGAGTGACCGTGCAATTCTCAATCTTCTTTACCAGCACGCCCACGATAGCGGTCGCCTGCTAGACCCCAATGCCGAATGGGAAATCCCGCTCAGCGCGATTCGTCAATCATTCTCAAAACATGAAAGTAGCGACAGGCTGAGAGATAGCCTGAACCGGCTCATGTCCGTCAAAGTCAATGTCGTTTACATGGCTGAATCCGAAAAGGGGAAACCCGGCTCGGAGCAGCGTGTGGTTATTACCGGCCTCTTCGACTTCTTCGATGTCTCGGCGAAGGAACTGGCGCAGCGAGCGACGCTGCGGTATGGCCTGCCTCGCAAACTCGCGCCGATTCTGGAAACCTCGGGCAGATGGGGACGTATCAAGGCGGAGATCGTCTGCTCGATGACAAGCAAGTACGCAATCGCGCTTTACGAGCTGCTGCAATTGCGCGCCAACATGGATCGCAGCATAGAGACGTTTTCGATTGAGCGATTTCGGGAACTGATGGGCGTGCCACCGGAAACGTATGCGCGCGCGGACAATTTTCAGCGAAAGGTCATCGACCCGGCCATTCTCGAAGTGAATGGGCTCTCCGACATGGGAGTGCGGATCGAAGTGGGTAGGCTTAACTCACGTGCTCCCATCGACTCGATCACGGTGGCGTGGTGGCGGAAGGCGGGAGACGAGTTTCGGGCCTCCATCGAGGAGCGCAATCGCAGCAAGGTCGGCCGTATGGCGCGGCTTCGTGGACAGGTGGAAATTGCGGAGCCGGTTGCTCCCCTACTCCACCTCCCCTTGCAGCAAAGAATCGACCGTACGGTTGAAGCGATGCGACAGGGCGGAGCTTCGGAAACGGATATTCAAGCTTTCATCGACCAACAGGCGGTCGAGCACGCTTGATTCGCTTACGAGGCGGGTTGCAGAATCGGCGTTTCGTCTTGAATATACCCGGCTATCGGCGGCTGACCGTACTTCTCGAACAGCAAGTTCAGCGCCTCAGCGACAAGCGCGGACTGGGAGCTGTCCAGGTCGATAGCCATGCGGGCGAGCTGCTTTCGGACAGCCGGGTCCACCCATTGAGTAATCGCCACCTTGCCCCTACGGCTGGGTTGCTGCGGAATCTGGAGTGACGCGGGAAGGTTTGGCGTGGTTGATGCCGTGGCGGCTTGTACGGTCGGCGGATGGCGACGCACTGCGTCACGCTCTTCGATGGTTCGGAGTCCGGCAAGGAAATCTGCCGACTTCTTCTTGTTCCCACTCATGCCGCTTCCTGCTTACGAGATGACAAGCCAACAAGATTACTTGCCCAGAGGAAGAATTCGTTGACCTCCTGGGCCGCCTTCCCTTCCGGCTCGAATTCTTGGGCGGTCTGCCCCCCGATGAGACAACGGTTGTACGCCACGCGGTCACCCAATCGGATGGGCGCAACCTCAAGCCTGAACTGCTCTGTTATGGCCTTGGCCGCTTCGTCAGCGATTGTCGTATGGGGCGACACGCCGTTGAGCACGGCATAGGTCGGCTTCCGGGCGTGCTCAAGTAGGCTTGCCGTCTTGCGCAGAGCACGCAGGTCCATGATCGACGGTTGGCACGGAACGAGAATCAGGTCTGCGGCGCGGCTCGCGTCGAGGGCCGTCCCCTCGCTATGCGGAGCGGTATCCAGAATGAGCACGTCGGTGCCAATGCCCTGCGAACTCTCAATGACTTTGGAAAGACGCGCGGGAGGAATTGCCATTACCGGTGGAGTCTCAGACGGGCGGGAATCCTTCCATTCCGCTGCGGACGCCTGGGGGTCAAGATCGAGCAGAAGCGTGTTGTAGCCTGCCGCGACAAAGGCCGTTGCTAGGTGAATGGCAAGCGTGGTCTTCCCTACGCCACCCTTCTGACTGATGAGCGCAATAGTGCGCATGATGTGCCTCTCCTGTTTTTCGAGACATACCAAACGGGAGAGATTTTGCAATCTTATTTGCTAGTAACCTTGTTGACTTGGCCGGTTGTTGGCTTGCTTATGAGATGTCTTGGTGTGATGGTGGCATGCTGTCCTGATGTCTTTATGCCTTGCATGCATGTTGTCTCCTCTTCTTGTCCACTTGGTGTGATGTTTGCTTGTCTTCTTTCACGCCTGTTGTCTTGTAATCTTCCAGATGTTTTCTTCCTGCCATGATGTCTTGTTTGCATGCTGACTTTTCATCCGATTGAATCGCAGTACCTATTCACCCAGAGACACGAATTTCTCCCCGTTAATGGCGGAAGTAATCTTGATTGCTTGTTGGCATGATGTACTCTTGACGAGATGGCGGGGAAGGGCGACCAGGAAAGAGTGCTGCCCGTTTGGTAGGAAACGCAGCTCGGCGCGGTGCTACAGTGCGATCGGAGGGGAACGATGGACACCGCCGGGATCGCCCGCGAGTTCTGCGCACTCTGCCTCGGATGGGAAGAGGGGAGGGCGTTCGCCTTTACCGACCTTGCCGCAGTGCTGGCGGCGGCCGGGGACTGGTGCAAGAAGGTGGAAGTCGTGATGATGCTCCAGCTCGTACCGATCACCGGCTCATGGTGGGTGCAGCTCACCTGGGGCAATGAGCGCATCCTGTATGGATGCGGGAGTCTCGCCGAGATCCCGGAACTGGTCATGTGTGCGTGCCTGGAAGCGCGGGAGCGGCGCAATGTCGCCGTGGCTTCCCGTTTCAAATCATGGCGGCGGGATTTCTCGATAGGCTGCACGAGGAACTGAGCGCCGCGAATGAGCGCCGTATGCCTTCGTCGCATTTCGCTTTGGGTATCAGTCTCCGGCTGTTCTCGCCGTCGGCTCCCCAGGTTTCGACTACGGCGTAGCGTTGGGGTGAAGGTTGCAGGAGGGCAGGGGCCGACAGTGCAATCAGGAACTCCCGACGGCTTGGCATAAGCTGATCATAGCGCTGAAAAACAGGGCGGGGCTTCAGTCCACTTTCATTCGCTTTAGGTCGGCTGGCCCAAAATTTTCGGAAGCTGGTCGTTTTGTCGCCCGGACAGAATGCAAGTGGAAGCCAGTGGAGGCCTCATCGACTGGAAGCCCTGACCGGACTAGCGCTATTCTGTATCTTCCGGCACGTCGCGTTGATGGGTAGGCCGCTTCGGAGGCCCGATCCAGGCGGCAGCCATGCCGGAATGCTGGAGGCCCAAAGTCGCATGGCGGCCCATCGAGTGACGGAAACGAGCCTGTTCCGGCTCCTGGTCTCGCGCGAGATCACGGACGGATTTGACGCGGCGCAAATATCGTCACGCGTCAACCTCGTCGTGGAGGAGGCTTGGCCGATCCTTCAGCAGGTATCGAGGCACTTCCCGCTCTACACGCTGCACGATCCCGAGCACAGCTACCGCGTTGCGCAGAACCTGCACCGCCTCATCCCCCAGCCGACGCTTGAGCACCTCAACTCCATCGAACTGTCGGTTCTTATCCTTGCCGCGTATCTTCACGACATTGGCATGGCATCCAGCGAGGCAGAGTTCCACGGTTGGCTGCAATCGCCGGCCTATGATGAGTTCGTCTCTGCGCACGAGCGATGGGCCGCGGCGGTCCGGCGCGTGCAGCAACGCGCAAATGAAGATGTGCCTGACGACTCCGAAGCACAGCTTCCGGATGCTGAAGGGCAGCCCAGAGGCGCGGACGCATTTGAGATGCGTTGTTTGCAGGACATCATCTATACCGATTACCTCAGAGAAATACACGCGGCCCGCGGTGCGGAGTACGTGATTCAGAGGCATGGAGTGAGGGGAGCGTCGCTCCACCGCATCCAGGTTGGGGAAGTCAATTACGCACGAGAGGTGGCGTTGGTCTGCCAATCACATTGGGAGAATCCGTCCGCGCTGAAGGCGCCGCAATACCGCCGCGACATGTATATCGGAAAGTTCCCGGTCAACCTTCAGTACTGCGCCATTCTGCTGCGTCTGGCTGATGTGCTGGAACTCGATCCTGAGCGGACACCGGCGACCTTGCTGGACTTCCTGTTGCTGGATCTCACCAAGACTCAGGCGCTTGACAATCCTATGGAGGTGGCCTCGGCAAAATCGGCGGAAGAATGGGCTAAACACCGGGCCGTCCTCGGCTATAAAATCAGTCCAGACGAAATCCGCATCGAGGCGCGCTGCTCGCATCCCGCGATTCAGAAGGGCCTCCGGGAGTGGTGTGACTATATCGACGCGGAACGGCGGGAATGCCGTATTATCGCGCGGGACAATACTGAGGAGATCACGCGCAAGTACGGGCTGGATCTCGCGCTGGAGGTGCGGAAGGAATACATTCAGTCCGACGGTTCCTATATTTACACGGATTTTCAGCTTCAGCTCGATTACGATCGCATCGTGTCCCTGCTGATGGGGACCCAACTGTGGGGAGACCCGGTTGTAGTTGTGCGGGAGCTGTTGCAGAATGCCCTCGACGCTTGCAGTCACCGGGCCGCGCTAAGCAGAAGGCGCGGCATTCCGTACACGCCCAAGATTACTTTCGGGTTGTCTTACCAGGACGACCATGAGGGCATGGCAGCGGTCCTTACATGCGAGGACAACGGGGCCGGAATGAGTCAGGATATCGTCGAGCGATATCTGATTCGCATCGGAAGCTCGTATTACCAATCCGGGGAGTTCCGGCGTCAGGGAGTGGATTTCAAACCGATCAGTCACTTTGGGCTAGGGCTCATGTCATGTTTCATGCTCTCTGACAAAATCACCGTGGACACAGCGCATGTCAATGAGTCCCTGGTCAAGGACCGCGCCTTGCGCGTCGAGCTCGACTCCGCCGGGCGTTACGTAGTGTTGCGCCCGCTGGCAGGGGAGAGGGAAGGGACCTTTGTTTCAGTGCCCGTGCCGATGCGCAAAATGCACTTCATCGGCGACGACCTTATGTTTCACCGGCGATTTCGCGGGAGGAAGTTCCATCCGGGCATGAGATTCCATCCGGAAATGGATTTTCATCCGGGCGTGTTCTACGCGCTCTACGAAGTGGCCGTTCATCTGGATGTGCCTATCGACATTGTCTACAACGGAGACCACAGGGAGATTATTGAGCCTAGGCCGTTCGCCGTGCCTCCAATAGACGACGAGCCGCTGAAAGCCATGAAGAACCGATTCCGCGAGTTTGTCTTTCGCTACACGCATGAGGAGGGCAGGGGTATTGCCGGCGTGTTCCGCTTCCTGCTTCCTGTTTCCGAGAAGGGAGCCGTGCGCCTCGGCTGCGCGGTTGAATCAACCTTCAAGTTGATCATCGATGAGGACGGAGACCTCTGCCTGACCACGCCGTCCTATAAGACCGAAGGCCTTAATGTGGGCTTTGATCTGCCGGGAGACTGGGATACGGATGAGGTCCGTGGAGTGTACAGGTACAAATACGGGCAGAAACCGCCAGCCTCCGAAAAGTACGACAACAATGTTCCGACCTCCATCCTGGAACTAGTGCGCGGATCATTTCATTGGTCCCAGGATGGTCTGCTTGTGGGTTGGCCTTCCGGACACCCGGCGTTTCGTGAAGACAAATCAGACGAATCGAAGGCCAAGGACGACGAGAAGGAAAATGAAGCCGGTGCCAGAAAGAAGCTGTTCAAGCTCGTACCTGTGCCCGGACTGAATGCCGCCGACATTGACATGCGGGATCACGCGCGCGTGTCTCTCAACGTCCAGAGAAGCGATTTCCAGCGGGACGCGTCATTCGAGTCTTTCCGGCAGAAATACTACGCCCTGGCTGCGGAGATGTGGCAGCGGATACTCGCGGAGGCTGATGCCTTGCCTCCCACGGGACAGAATCGTGAGCTCTTGCGGGTTCTGATGTCACAGGCCCCGGAACCCCTCCGGATGCAACTGACTTCCCTGATTCCACAAATAGCGAATGAGGAATTCTTTCGTCGGCATCGCGGCCCCATCAAGGACGGCCCTGTCGAGGAGCATGAAGCCGATGCGTGACGCTCACTCCACTTTCACTCACTTAAGCGGCGATTTGATTGAGGAATTCCGGAAGTTGCTGATTTCGTTGCACCTGGATGAGACGCCGTAGACGCTTTGGTCGTTTATTTTCAATCTACGGTCACTTTCCCAAGCTGGACGTCGCGGGTTCGAGTCCCGTCTCCCGCTCCAAGAAATCAGTGTCCGGCCCGGAGCCGACATGGGTAACAAAATGTACCTAAGACATAGGTAACACTTTTGGCCGAAAGGGATTGTTGAGGGGCTGCAAAGTTTTCTCCTCCAGATCGATATAACCGAGATCGTAGTGCATGAAGCTGACGAGCCAGATGCCGTCGTCGACTTCCTTGACTCCGACGGCTTGGCCGGCCAAACAAATGCTCAGGTTGATTTTCTTGCGGTACAGACAAAGCCGGCCGCAGTTGGTGACGACAACCGTCTTGTCGTGGAACGGGTAGTTGAGTTCCTGAATGCCCTGGTAAGGGCGGCAGGAAGTAGAGTAGACCTCGGCAGGGCATTGCATGTCCAGCGCTTCATGCGGCCGTTCGTTGTTGAACTCTTCTAAGAAGGCGTCGAACTTGGCCTGCTGTTGGAGCAGATTGGCGCCGGCAGGGCGCGTGGCTTCTTTCTTCAACGTGAGATGCAGGCGTTCGTGCCGGCCGTTCTGTTTATGGCTTCGCACAGCAGCAGATAGCTGGGCCTCAGTATCGCTGGAAGTAGCCGCTATTGGAAACACGAACTGCCAGCGATCGGTGCGTTCTAGAACAGCTTCCCGATCGAGCGCTGCAGCACCCGGAAAATCTGATCCGGCGGCTTCGATGCGTCCACGATGTCGAACTGGTAGCGCTTGGCCATGCGATCCAGCGCCAGTATCACGCGCGATTGGTAGCGCACGAAACTGTCGTACATGTCCGTGCCGAAGCGCATGTCCATGCCGCTTTCCCAATGATCGAACGCGCCCCGGCCCAGCACCACGCGCGCCACCAGGTCGCGCACGTCGGCGCGCAAATAGTAAATGGCGTGCGGCACTAGCGCGAAGCTCGCAACGCGCTCGATCCACGCCCGGTCCTCACCACGAGCAATGGCGCGCGCCATCAGCGAAAAAATGTAGCGGTCCGTGAGCACCACAAAACCTGCGCGCAGCGCCGGGATGATCTCGTTCTCCAGCCGGTCGGCGAAGTCTGTCGCGTAGAACAGCGTCATGGTGATGGGACCCAGCGTGTTGCCTTCCTTGGCTTGCTGAATTCCCTTCCCCGCCAGCGCTCCGCGCGCCAGACCCGTGTCCAGCACCGCATGCCCCTGATGCTCCAGCCACGCACGCAAACGCGCCACCTGCGTCGAGCGGCCCACCGAATCCGGGCCTTCGATCACGATCAGCTTGCCGCGCAGCTCCTCGCGATCCACGCCCGCCAGGGGTTCGCTATAGAATTCGAGCGGCTGTTTGTGCAACATCCATCTCCCTCGCCGGCGCGCGCATGATGCCGTTGCGCAGGCTCTCGCCCAGCTCCCGCATCACGATCTCGCGCATCTGCTGCTGCTGTTCCTCGATGGACCCGGTCGCGTCGATCACGTGAAATCCAAGCTCCTGCACCATGGCCTCGTACTCGTCCAGAATTCGTCCCTGGAAAATCCGGAAGCTCTCCTCGATATTGCGGCTCAGGCCCAGATCCATCCCGGCTTCATAAAACTTGATAGCGTTACGCCCGCCCAGAATGCGTCCGATAGCCACCTCCAGCGGCACGCGAAAATAGAACGCCAAATTCGGACGCACGGCAAACCGGTACAGATTGCGGACCCAACGGCGGCTCACGCCGCGGACCACATCGCGGGCGAACGCAGTGTAAGCATAGCGATCCGCGCACACCACGGCGCCAGCCTTCAGCAGCGGCACGATGTAGCGCTCCAGGCGGTCGGCGAAATCGGTGGCGTGGATCAGGCTGAACGTCACCGGCGTGAACATGTTTTTCTTCTTGCCGCGCCGCGTCGTGTCGCGCACCAGAGGCGACGAATTCCATTCGCTGAATGACACGGCGATGCATTGTGACCGCAGCCACTGGCTCAAAAGGGCGAGTTGGGTGGATTTTCCCGAGCCATCGATGCCCTCGACCACAATCAACTTTCCGCGGTGGCGATTCGGCACCAAAAGGGGCATAGGGGAGGTGAACCGTTCATTATAAGCTTTTCGCGGCTCCGTAACATTGTCACGTTACTATGAAGTATGCCGCGCTACGCCGCCGTGGACATCGGCAGCAACTCCATCCGCATGCAGGCTGCCGAGACCGGCCCGGGCGTGGCTGCGACGATTCTGGCTGCCGAGCGGCAGGTAACGCGGCTGGGTGAGGGCGTCTTCCGGGACGGGCGGATCACCGCCAATGCCATGGAATTCGTGTGCCAGAACCTGGCGCGCATGGCCGGGATTTATCAGAAGCTGGACGTCATTGGGGTGCGGGCCGTCGCGACGAGCGCGGTCCGTGACGCCAGCAATGCGCAGGAGTTTCTGGAGCGCGCCGCACAATCCCTGGGCACGCCGGTGGAGATCATTTCCGGCCAGGAGGAGGCCCGGCTCATTCAATTGGGAGTGCAGGCCCGGTGGCCGCAGGCGGGCAAGCGCGTTCTGATCATCGACGTCGGCGGCGGCAGCGCCGAAACTATCCTGGCCGATCAGGGCGTGCTTGCGGAGGCCTTTTCCAAGCCGCTGGGAGCCGTGCGGCTTACCGAAGTTTTCCTGAAGACCGATCCGCCCACGCCGCTCGAATTGCACCGCATGAACGAATACATCGAGGAAAAGCTGGCGGCTCCGGTGCGGCGCATTGGTGCGGGACCGTTCGATCGCGCGATTGCGACCTCGGCGACGGCCGCGGCGATCGTATGCGCGGTGAATCGCGTGGCGCGATCGCGGCGCGAAGAAGCGGACCGCCTGAAAGCGTCCGTCGCGCAGATCCGGCGATTCTTCCGCGATATTCGCTCACTCGACCTGGCCGGCCGCCGCAAGGTTCAGGGCATCGGCCCCAACCGCGCCGAGCTGATTGTGGCCGGCGCAGCCGTTTTCCTGCGGGCGCTCGAAATGTTCCAACAGCCCGCGCTGCACTATTCGGCTGCCGGCGTGCGCGATGGCATCATCGCCGATTTGGCGTCCCGGGGCGTCGGGCGCGAACGCAGCATGCTGAATCGCGATCAGCGCCGCACCGTCGAGCTGATGGCCCGAAGGTATGGAGTGCAGCTCGGACATGCGCGCAAAGTCGCCGAAATGGCGCACCAGCTGTTCGAGTCCCTCGAACCTCTGCACCGCCTGCCTCCGGCCGTAGGCAAGCTGCTGGAAGCGGCTGCCTATTTGCACGACATCGGGCACTTCGTCAGTGACACCAGCCATCACAAGCATTCCTACTATCTGGTGGCGAACTCGGATCTCGCTGGATTTACGGATAGCGAGCGCCATCTGATCGCGCTCTTGTGCCGGTATCACCGGAAATCGATGCCCACGCCGCGCCACTCGCCGTTCCAGGCGATCGATCCCGATTCGCGGCGCGCAATCACGCTCCTGGCGCCGCTGCTGCGTATCGCCGACAGTCTGGATCGGAGCCACGAGCAGCGGGTCAGCGACATGCAAGTTCAATTGCGGAACGGGACCGTCACGATTGCACTCGGCGCCGAACCGGATCCCGATATCGAAATGTGGGCTGTGGAGCGCGTCGCCGATTCGTTCCGCGAGACCTACCAAAGCTCGCTCCAGTTGACGCGGATCAAATCGTGACCGGCCAAAGCAATATTCGCGATTACGCCATCGAGCAGATGAACCTTTTGCTCACCCGGCTCGCTTTCCAAGTGCATCGGGCGGCTCAGATGCCTGGCCCGGATGAAGTTCACGATGTTCGCGTCAGCATCCGGCGTTTTTCGCAGGGTTTGCTGATTTTCGCCGATCTTCTGCCCCCGGCGGAGGTGAAGAAGATTCGCAAACGTCTCAAGGGCATGATGCAGGTGACATCGCAGATTCGCAACCGCGATATCGCTTTGGAGTTCCTGATCCAGAAGAAGCATACCGCCCATCTGGCGCGCTTTCGCAAGGAACGGGCCGACTACCAGCGGCAGTTTCTCGATCTGGCACGCCGCTGGAGTGCGCGGGATTTTTCCGCGAAGTGGCGCAATCGCCTCTTACTGGAAAGCCGATGAAGCTCCGGAGCGGACGGAGCGCCGCGGAGAACGCCCGCACAGTGCTGCCCAAGATGGCCAGGAAGTATTTTGAGGCCGGCCGCCAGGCGCTCCATCACAAGACGCCTCCCGAGGAACTGCATCGCTTTCGCATCGCGACAAAGCGTTTCCGCTACTCGCTGGAGCTGTTCCAACCGGTTTACGGACCCGGCCTGAAACGCTATATCCATGCTCTGCGCGGATTGCAGAGCACGCTCGGAGACATCAGCGATAACCGGACCATAGCGGCTTTACTCGACCGCGACAAGGCGCTCGAGGCCAAGCTGCAGCAGGGCCTGCAACGCAAGCTCAAACAGCTTCGCCAGCAATGGAACGCCTTCGACTCGGAAGGCGAACTGGCTCGCTGGAAAGCGTACCTGGAGCGCGTCCCTGGCCGTCGCCGAGGCCGGCCGGACTAGCTGCCGGCAGCCGCGTCCGCGCGGTCCCGCATAAGGCGAAAAGACGGCGCCGCGTAAGTCTTCGGCAGGTAGGAATCCGGGATCGCCTTGCGGTTTCCGTCGCGGAGCGACGAAAAATGCGGGGACATGATCTCCACGCCCGCTTCGTTGAAGCAATCCTGTATGTTTTCGTGCAGTTCGGCGTAGATCACCGCCATCTGTGCCGCTTGATCGGTGTATCCGTTGATCTCGTAGTGCACGTAGAAGTCGTCGAGACCGGTCTGTAAGACGAAGGGCTTCGGTTCCTGGAGTACTCCGGGAGTGCGCAGGGCGGCGGCGATCAGCAGATCATGAACGATTCGCCACGGCGCGTCGTAGCCAATTGTGACCGTCGTATGCAGAATGAGCTTGCGGCCGCCGGCGGGGGAGCAGGTGAAATTCGTGATGTGGCTTCCCAGAACCATCGCATTCGGTACGGTCACCATTTCGTTCTTGATGGTCTGCACACGCGTCGCAAGCAGCGTCTTTTCGACTACATCGCCGACCGTATCGGCGATTCTTACACGGTCGCCGATTTGAAAGGCGCGCGTATACGTGAGGATCGTTCCCGCAACCAGATTGGCCACCGCCGAGGTCGACCCCAGAGAAAAGAGGACGCCCAGGAAGATAGAGATCCCACGGAACGCCGGTGACGCCGAGCCGGGCAGATATGGAAAGACGACGGCCAATGTGAAGGCGAGGATCAGGAAGCGGACGATCTTGTGAGTCGGAGTCGCCCACTCCGGATAGAATCCCGGCCAGGTAACGTTGCCCTTCTCGAGCTGTCCGAAAAGAAAGTGAGAAAGCCGGGCAAAACCATAAGCGATCAGGACCGCCACGACAACCACGACCAAGCTCGGCAGATAGGAGACTAAAGCGCTGAACGCCGATCGGAGCGGATTCGCGATGTAGCCGAACCAAGCAGGGGCGTATTCGCGGGTCCAAGGGAAGAAGCTTAGGACGAGCGGTATGTACACGTAGAAGATCGTCAGAACGAGGACGGCGCGAACCAGTTGAAGACCTCGAACCAGGATTCGTACGATTCGATCCGCCGTGACCAGCTCGGCCCGCTGCAGATAGACCGTGCGGATGGCGGTGCCCCTGCTTGCCTCTAGCTTCCTGTACAGCGCGGGGAAAATGCGGCGAACTCCCCACAACAGTAGAATCAGCAGGAGCGTGGCGACTAGCGTGTACAGCGCACCGATCAATATCGTTCGATAGCTGTACTGAGCTCTTCGCTGAGCGATCGCGGAACGGATGGCAGCGACGTAATTGGCCGCCAAGGCCGCTCGTGATATGCCAGCCGCCCGGGCGTCGGCATCCGTCACGGTGAGAAGCACGCGATCCCGCGCTACGATGTCGGTGCTGGTGTCGGAAGGCGCCGCGCCGACCGCGTCCACGGGAATCGTCAGATCCTTTGCCAACTCCATGACCCGGGCACTGGTAGCGGCGGCCCGTTCGCCGGCGGTGAACGGACCTAGGCTCGTTCGAACTGTGAAAAGAGTACGCCCGTCCAACGTTACCGGCGCGCCGGTAATCTGACCAAACGCCGAGGTCACCAGAATTGTGAGGCAAGCGGCAAGGATAGTGTTCGCGAGATTGCAAAACCGCATGAGAGGTCTCCTGCGTAACATTGTCTGCGATCAGGAGCGCGAAAGCCGGGGGAGGTTGGGCAGTAACCGGGCCGAAAGGTCGATGCTAGAATGAGATTGACCTGCCGCTGGGAGGTCGTCTAATGGTAAGACTGCAGACTCTGGATCTGCGTATCGGGGTTCGAGTCCCTGCCTCCCAGCCAAATTACGCCGATCAAACAGTTTAGAGATGGTGGAAGGGTTCCTTCTCTTCTTCCCTGCTGGTTTGGCGCTCCAGGGACCGGCTGACCAGGTCCTTCGATCCGAGACCCACGGCTAAAGCCAGCGCCAGCACGATTCCGCCAAACAGGATGGCAAAGGCCAGATCGACGATCTTTCCGCCGATGCCCAAATGATCGAGCGCCATGGCGGCGGTTAGCACCAGAACGAGCCACTTGACTCCCAAACTGAGCAGCCGCGCGTACTGAACGTTCATGTTAACGGCGCCGATCAGGACGCCGCGAGCCAAGAATCGCGCGACAATCGTCCCGCCGACCAATAGCAGAATCGCGGCTAGCAGATTCGGCAGGTACGCGAAGAGCCGCAGGACCATGCGCGAGGTCAACGTAGCGTCGAACGCAGCGATGCCGATCAGAAATCCTACCAGGACGATGCACCAGGAGACGAATCGAACCACCAGCACAGTCGGACTTTTGGAGGGCGAAAATTGGGCCACCCCACCCAGGCCCCAGCGGGCGGCACGGGCGTCGAAATCGATGCCGCGCAGGGAACGCCGCAGCAGAAATCCCACAACGACTGCAACAATCGCTGAGACCAGAAGAGCGACGATCAGGGCGACGAATCCCGGCAGAAGATTCACAACTCCGGTAATGATGCGCCGTGCGGACTCGTTGAGAGCAATTTCAACTTGGTTCCACATCATCCACTCCTTTCTTCAAGACCGCTAGGGGTTGAAGCGGTCCGGCCATCTCCAGCGCGACAGCAAATAAGGTTTCTCGGCTTCGAAGGCCAGACAGAGACGCTCCAGCCGTTCCTCCACGTGGCGCGTGCCGGAGTCCTGCACTTCCAGGGCGTAAGATGCCACCCAGCCCAGGTATGCCGGGGTCATGGCACGGAGCAAATGGTCGCGGTTCATCACTCGCTGCCGATGGCCGAGGGCAAAATCATAGATCAGGCGAGCCCACAGCTGGTCGGACAGCCGGAATTGTTCGGACGGCGTTTTGGCCAGCTTTCTGAGCTCGATCATGGTTGCCGGCGACAGCAAAGCGGCCCAGATTTCGGTCAGGTCGCGGCATCCCAATTGAAACGCTTCGATCATCTTTCGAACGTCCACGGTGGGGCTTTCCTGCGGCGCGGGCTGAACCGCGCCAAATGTGGGAACCATCTGCGATGCCCGCGCGCGCTGCCAGAACATCGCGTTGCTATTCATGTCAAGGAACAGCGAGTCGAGCACTCCCGCCAGAACCGTGCTCAGATCCGGCGAGTCTTTGGGTGGTGGCGGTGGCGGGCCAAGGCTTGCCTGGCAGACCTGAAGGCCGGCACAGACGGCGTTGACGGTCATCCAAGCCAGCGGCGAAGATCCGCCCGAGCCGCCCGAAAGTCTTAGACACCAGTCCACCAGTTTGGCTGAATAGGCCTGGTCCATCGCCATCGGGTAATGAATGCGCTTTCCATAGAGGGCGCGCGTAAGCGGGTAGACGATGGCGCTGTTGATGAGACCATCGAATTTGCGGCGCGCGTAGTAAGGCACCGCCAGGTCGTATGCCTGCTCGAGAATCGGTTCCACCAGCGCCTTCAGATTGCCTACCGTCGCTGCGTCCACTCGCGAGCATTGCACCACGCAAGCCCGGGCGCCGAGTTTCTGGCAAATCAGGAACAGCGAGCGAAGATCGTCGGATTCGGTTTGGCCATCGATCCGCTCCACGAACGGGTAGGAGAGCAGTTGCACCCCGGAGTTGGGAATCGGCTGACTACCGTTTGGATGGAACCCTTGGATTCCAGACGGAGGAGAGGCTACTACTATTTTCCGGTTTTGGAAGAGCACGGGCGCCGAACGCAACCCGTCCACGACATTTTCAAGCTCCTCCGGGCCGCCGCAAGCCGGCAGCGCGATCATCAGGTCCGCAGCGCCGATGCTCTCGACTTGGTCTCTCGCTTCCGGTGCGATCGTGTCCAGTTCGGCCATTTCGTTCGTTGCGCGCTCCAGCCCTCCTAAGGCAACAAAGACAAGATACCGGACGCGGGGATCCTCACCCACGCCGGACGATTGTTCAGTTCATACCGCAGCTCGTAAAGAGCCTTGTCCAGTACATACGCTTCGAGCAGCGCGCGAAAGTCCTCGCGCTTGGCCGGCAAGAAGGGCGTGCCAGCAGCCGCCGACCGGTAGGCACGCAGGAACTCGGCCATAGCCGAGAATTCCCACAGCTGAGCCCAAGGCAGCAGCCGGTCGAAATCGTCGGGATGCCTGGCCACGTAAGCCGCCAGTCCGACGTGCGCCGCATAGCTGAACGAACGAAGCATTCCAGCAACGTCCTTGAGCGGCGACTGCTTGAAACGGCGCTCCGCAAGAGAACGCGCCGGTTCGCCTTCAAAATCCAGGATGACGTAATCCTGCTTGACGCGCAAAACCTGCCCCAAATGATAGTCGCCGTGGATGCGCGTTCGCAGCCCCCCATTTTCCAGCTCTCCCACAGTGTGAAAGCAATGCAGGAGATCCCGGCGGCGGCCCAGTAGCAGCCCGCCTTGCTCCACCAGCTCATCGGAAAGCCGCGACAGATTGTCCTTCAGGAGGTCCAGCACGCGGACCGCGTGAGCGCGGAAGTCGGCCGCCAGCGCACGCAGGCCATCCGCGGAAAGCGGCTCCGGTGTGAAGGCCGGATCGTCTTTCGCACTGGCGAGAGCCAGGTGCATCTCCGCGGTGCGCCGGCCCAGGATCGCCGCCGAATCCAGGCCGATGCCCAGATGCTCCCGCGCAAGCTCACTCGGCTCGGATTCCGACATCTCAAAGCACGGCCGACTGGATAATTTCTCATCGCCTTCAAACGGAAGCCGGGCGTGCTCTTCGTAGTAGCGGGCCAATTCTTCCTGATTCCACTTCCAGCCATCGCCTTCGTTGGCGACCAAGCCCTGCAACATGGCGAGAACCGCCGGTTCGGCTCCCGGCCGGACGTATTCGATCATGCCGGCAAACGGCGGAATGCGATTAAAGTCCGTCTTCTCGGTCAGGAACCTGCCGATTTCGCAATCGGGATTGGGGCCCGGCTCCAGGCGGCGAAACAGTTTCAGGATGAGCCGGTCGCCAAGAATAATGGATGAATTGCTCTGTTCGGCCGAACTACGACGCGGAGCAGGCGTTGCTTCGGAATGAAGCTGGGCAAACCAGCCGGCCGGAACACCCCGAATCAACCCCTTGGCGCTGGGAATCTCACGGCCTTCGCTGATCGCAGCCAGCAATGCCAGGCACGTCTCGTCGTCCAGAAGCGCATCGTAGACCACACCGTCGTCTTCTGCGGAAACCGCCGGGCAAAGGACCGCCGCAGGCGCACTGGATCGAATAGCGCCAGCCGCGCTGCTAAACGCGGCGGCCAGGCAAAGCAGGTATAAATCCGAGCCCTGGTCTTCGTAGTTCGTTTCCAACAAAAGCAAGGCCGAATGGGCTCCGGCGAGTTCGGCCCAGTCCACGAGGGACGTTTGGCTGATCCGCCGCGATTTGCCGCCAAACCAGCGTTGCTTCTGCAGGTAGTCGGGAAGCACACGCTGCAGGCTGGTCCATTGAGGGCCATTGAAAACAGGCCCCCAGCCGCCTAGAATCGCAACGGTGGCGTAAGTCGGCGAGGCCTCCTCGGCCTGAATTTCAGCTTGCTCGGGCGTCAGCTGCAACTCGAACCACAGGAACCCGTACGGTCCGAGCGTCAGCGGGTAGGGTTGCTTGCCGATCAAGGGAAACTCGACATAGCCGAGCATCTCCACGGGGCGCATGCCTTCGAACTGCTCCAGATTCAGCTCCACCGGCTGTGCGAACCGCGAGAGATTGGCGACGCAGAGCACCTGTTCGCCCTCGTTGCGCCGCACGTAGGCCAGGACCTTGCGGTTCGCCGGGTGGAGGAACTCGATGGACCCCCTGCCAAAGACGCGGAACAGCTTGCGCAAAGCGATCAGGTTTCGCATCCAGCTCAGCAGGGAGGACGGGTCGCCTTGCTGCGCTTCCACGTTCACCGCCTCGTAACCATACACGGGATCCATGACCACCGGACTGAAGAGCCGGGCCGGGTTGGCGCGCGAGAAGCCGCCGTTGCGGTCGGCGCTCCATTGCATGGGCGTCCGCACCCCGTTGCGGTCGCCGAGATAGATATTGTCACCCATCCCGATTTCGTCGCCGTAGTAAAGGATGGGCGTCCCCGGAAAGGAGAACAGCAGGCTGTTCAACAACTCGATGCGCCGGCGGTTGTTTTCCATCAGTGGGGCCAGCCTTCGCCGGATTCCTACGTTGACGCGCATGCGAGGGTCCGCGCTGTAAGCCAGATACATGTAGTCGCGTTCCTCGTCGTTGACCATCTCCAGCGTCAGTTCGTCATGGTTGCGAAGGAACAGTCCCCATTGGCAATTCTCGGGGATCTCGGGGGTCTGGCCCATGATTTCCACGATGGGCAGCCGGTCCTCCAGCCGGAGCGCCATGAAGATGCGCGGCATCAGCGGGAAGTGGAAAGCCATGTGGCACTCGTCGCCCTCGGCGAAATATGCGCGGACATCGGTGGGCCATTGATTCGCTTCGGCAAGGATCATGCGGTCCTCGTAGCCTGAATCCATGGCACTGCGAATCTTCTTCAGAACGGCGTGGGTTTCCGGCAAATTCTCACAACTGGTGCCGTCCCGTTCCACCAGGTAGGGGATCGCATCCAGACGCAGCCCGTCGACTCCCAAATCCAGCCAGTAGCGCATAATCTTGAGCACTTCTTCCAGCACCACCGGATTGTCGTAGTTCACGTCGGGCTGGTGCGAAAAGAAGCGGTGCCAATAATAGGCCTGCGCTACCGGATCCCAGGTCCAGTTGGACTTTTCGGTGTCCGTGAAGATGATGCGGGCATTGCCGTACTTCTGATCGTTATCGCTCCAAACGTAGTAATCCCGTTCGGGTGAACCGGGTGGAGCCCGGCGTGCGGCTTGGAACCAGGGATGCTGGTCGGAAGTATGATTGACTACCAGCTCCACCATCACCTGCATTCCACGATCGTGGGCGGCGGCGAGGAAGGTTTGAAAATCCGCCATGGTTCCGTAGGACGGATGGATGCTCAAGTAGTCGCTGATGTCGTAGCCATCGTCGCGCAGTGGCGAGGGAAAGAAAGGCAGCAGCCACAGGCAGGTGACGCCGAGTTCCTGCAGATAGTCCAGCTTCTGAAGCAGTCCGGGAAAGTCCCCGATGCCGTCGTTGTTGCTATCGAAGAACGCCTTGACGTGCAGCTCATAGATTACGGCATCCTTGTACCACACCGGATTGCGAGCGCTGCCGGGCTGTTTCACCAAACCAGAACCTCCCGCGCTTCCCTGATCACGAAGCCGCCTCCGGCTGGAACACCACCACGGCCAGCGGCGGAAGTGTGATGCTCAGTGAATGAGGGCGTCCGTGAGCCGCCAGCGGACTGGCCGCAACCCCACCGATGTTCCCCTGTCCGCTGCCGCCATATAGCGGCGCATCCGAGTTGAGTACTTCTTTCCAATAGCCGCCCGCCGGCGAGCCCACGCGATAGTTTGGGCGCGGAACCGGCGTGAAGTTACAGACGAACAGAAGCACGCTACGCCCATCCCGGCTGCGGCGCAGGAAGCTGAGCACGCTGCGCTGGCTGTCGTTGCAATCGATCCATTCGAAGCCGGCCGGCTCGAAATCGAGCTCGAAGAGAGCCGGCGAGCCGCGATACAGCGTGTTCAAGTCGCGCACCCAGCGCTGCAGGCCGGAATGGAACGGATATTGGAGCAGATGCCAGTCCAGACTAGTGTCGTGGTTCCACTCGTTCCACTGGCCAAACTCATCCCCCATGAACTGCAGTTTCTTGCCAGGATGCCCGAACATGTAGCCGTACAGCAGGCGCAGATTGGCGAACTTCTGCCAATCGTCGCCGGGCATCTTGCGGATCATCGAGCCTTTCCCGTAGACCACCTCATCGTGGGAGAACGGCAGCAGGAAGTTCTCCGTGAAAGCGTACATCAGGCTGAAGGTGATGCGGTTGTGTTGATAGCTGCGGAACACCGGATCCGTCGACATGTAGTCCAGGATGTCGTGCATCCAGCCCATATTCCATTTGAGGCCAAACCCGAGGCCACCCAAATAGACGGGGCGGGAAACCATGGGCCATGCCGTGGACTCCTCGGCGATCATCATCGCGCCGGGAAAGGCCGCGTAGACGTGCTCGTTCAACTGCCGCAGGAAGTCCACGGCCTCCAGGTTCTCGCGTCCGCCGAAGCGGTTGGGGATCCATTGGCCTTCTTTCCGCCCGTAGTCGAGATACAGCATGGAAGCGACGGCATCCACCCGCAAACCGTCCACGTGATACTTCTCGAACCAGAACAGTGCGTTGCCGATCAAGAAGTTGCGCACTTCGGTGCGGCCGAAGTTGAAGATGAAGGTGTCCCAGTCCGGCTGCTCGCCCTGCCGGGGATCGGCGTGTTCATAGAGGTGCGTTCCGTCGAAATAGCCGAGGCCGTGCCCGTCCCGCGGGAAGTGCGCGGGGACCCAGTCCAGAATCACGCCGATGCCGTGCTGGTGCAGATAATCCACGAAATACATGAAGTCCAGGGGCGAGCCGAAACGACTGGTGGGAGCGAAGTAGCCGATAGTTTGGTATCCCCAGGAGCCGTCGAAAGGGTGCTCGGTGACGGGCAGCAGTTCCACGTGCGTGTAGCCCATGGCGTGGACGTAGTCGGCCAGCTTCGCGGCCACCTCGCGATAAGTGAGCCAGCGGTTGCCTTCCTCGGGAACCCGCATCCAGGAGCCGAGATGCACTTCGTAGATCGAGACGGGGGACTGGAGCGACTGTGTCTGCGCCCGATGGTGCATCCATCCGCCGTCACCCCAAGAATAGGTGTCCAGATCGCAGACCTTCGAGGCGGTTTGCGGGCGCAATTCCGCGCCGAATCCATAAGGGTCGGCTTTGTCGATCTGAAAACTGTTGAAGCGCGAAACGATCCGGTATTTGTAGAGCGAGCCGGCGCCGATGCCAGCAACAAAGCATTCCCAGATGCCCGTTTCCGACCGCGCCTGCAAGGGATGCGATTCGGGATTCCATTGATTGAAATCGCCCATGACCGCCACACGCGCGGCGTTGGGCGCCCAAACAGCGAAGTGCACGCCGGAGACGCCCGCGGACTTGGTAAGATGCGCTCCCAACTTCTCCCAGTTGCGGAAGTGGTTCCCCTCGGCGAGCAAGTGCAGATCGAAATCGCTGATGAACGGCGCGGAAGTGGTCATAGATAGTAGTCGAAATCGCGCTCCGAGTGCATCCGCTTGCGGATGCGCAGAATATGCGCGGGCGAACTCTGCGGATCCAGCTCGATGTAGTTGCGCGGCCCCTGCCAGAGATAGCGCGCACCGCTCAGAAGATCGTGCGCTTGAAATGCCTGGGTCGCGGGCAGGCCCAGGGCCTGCGCGTCGATGGTCACCCATCCTGCCTGTGTATGGAAGGAATCCAGATTCACCACCACCACGACCAGATTGGACAGGTCGGCGGTGGACTTGCTGTAGCACACGAGCATCGGGTTCTCGGACTCGTGGAACCAGAGGTTCGAATCGCTCTGCAGCGCCGGATTTTCGCGGCGAATCAGATTGATGCGGCTGATGAAGTCTTTCAAGCTCCACTCGGAATTCAGATCGCGATGCTTGATTTCGTATTTTTCGGAGTTCAGATACTCCTCGCTGCCTGGTTCGCGCGGCGTGTTTTCGCAGAGCTCGAAGGCCGGCCCGTAGATGCCATAGTTCGCCCCGAGCGTGGCGGCAAGTGCAAGGCGGGTCATGAACGCCGGCCGGCCGCCGACTTGCAGATACTCCGGCAAAATGTCAGGCGTGTTCGGCCAGAGATTGGGCCGCAGGTACTCGCGGACCGCGCCTCCCGTCAGATCCCGAAAATATGTGGTCAGCTCAGTTTTCGAGTTGCGCCAGGCAAAGTAAGTATAAGACTGCGAGAATCCGGCCTTGGCCAGCCGCTCCATGACGCGGGGACGCGTGAAGGCTTCGGCCAGAAAGATTACGTCCGGGTATTCTTGCTTGACCGAGCCGATGACCCACTCCCAAAAGGCGAACGGCTTGGTGTGCGGATTGTCCACGCGGAAGATGTTCACGCCTTGCGCGATCCAGAAAAGAAAAATGCTCTTCAGCTCCTCCCACAACGCGCGCCAATCTTCGGTTTCAAAATCGAGCGGATAGATGTCCTGATACTTCTTGGGCGGATTCTCCGCGTACTGGACGGTGCCGTCGGGACGCCGGCGGAACCACTCAGGATGCTCGCGCACGTAAGGATGATCCGGGGTGCACTGGAAGGCGATGTCCATCGCAATTTCCAGCCCGAATCCGCGCGCTTTCTCAATGAGGCTGCGAAGATCCGCCAGCGTGCCGAGCTGCGGGTGAATGCTTTTGTGTCCGCCTTCTTCGGATCCGATCGCCCAGGGACTGCCCACGTCTTCCGGCTGAGCCGTCAGAGTGTTGTTCTTGCCCTTCCGATAGCTTCGTCCGATGGGATGGACGGGAGGAAGATACAAGACGTCGAAATTCATCGCGGCGATGTAAGGCAGCCAGCCTTCGCAGTCGCACAACGTGCCATGGCGGCCGGGCTCCGGCGAACAAGAGCGCGGGAACACTTCGTACCAGGTAGAGAATCGTGCTTTGGCGCGGTCTACCACGACCACAAGTTCCTTGTCGTATCGCCCAGCGCGCCGCCGGTCCGGATAGCGGTCCATCAGCTCGGCGAATTCCGGCCCGGTCGCAGCGGCCCGACGCAATGCCTTATCGGCTTTATCGCGCAAGAGACGCGCCAGGTCCGCAAGGCGCTGAGCGTCCTCACCGGAAGCTCGCGCGGCCGCTTCTTCGGCAAACTCGGCCCCCCGGAGCAGCTCGACCTTCACATCCTGCCCCGCTCCCAGCCGCTTGATCAGGTCGCTCTGCCAGGTGCGAAAATGGTCGACCCAACCTTCGATCGTGTAGCGATAGCGGCCAATCGAGCCGGCCTGGAAGCTTCCGCGCCACCGGTCGTTTCCGAGCCGCCGCATGGGCGTCTCGCTCCACTCGCTGCTTTCGGGGCGATACAGCAGATAACAGGCAATCTGATCATGGCCGTCAGAGAAGACGTCGGCCTCCACCTCGACCATGTCTCCCACGATGCGCTTGATCGGGAACCGTCCGCCGTCGATCTCGGGGTACACGCTCTCAATGACAATCCGGCGCCAGTCGCTTTCGTGTTGGAGCTTCAACCCAGGCTTCCTCGTTACGGCAAGATGGCCCGCCTTTACCAGGATACGGAAGTCGCCCCGCCAGACGAAACGGGACAGGATCGGGTTACCATAGTAATTAGTCGGATCTGAATCATGAAGTGCTCCAGCGTCTCTTGCCTGTTGCTTTTTGCCGCCTTAGCGGCCTTCGGCCAAGCCAACTCGGAGCTGTTTGACAAAGCGCCGCCGCCCATCGATGAAGCCCTGCGCTCCCGTGTCAACCAGTTCTATGAAGCGCAAATGGCCGGCAAGTTTCGCGACGCCTACGCGATGGTGGCAGACGATTCCCAGGACGCTTTCCTGGAGGCCAGCAAGCAAAAATACAAATCCTGCGAGATCATCAAGGTCCGCTATTCGGACAAGTTCACCGAGGCCACCGTGGTAGAAAGCTGTAAGAGCTACTGGAATTTTGAGGGACAGTCAACGCTTGCCTCGTTTCCAATCACCTCCAGCTGGAAGGTCATCGATGGCCAATGGTATTGGCATTTCGTCAAACCCAAATTCGTGCCCAGTCCATTCTCGCCCTCCGGCTTTATTGCCGTGCCTGACGGAAAAGATCCGTCGAGTGTGTCTGTTCTCCCGAACGACGTGAAGAGCGAGGCGAAGGCCATACTCGCAAAGGTAAGCGTCGACAAAGAGGTCGTGCATCTACGCACCGACCAGGACTCCGAGGACGTCATCCACGTGAGCAACAAGATGCCCGGATCGATCCACCTCCAACTGGAAAAAACGGACGTACCTGGATTGAAGATCACCCTAGGCAAGATCCAATTGAACGCCAACGAGGAGACCACGCTCGCGTTCCAATTTCATCCGCAGGGTCCTGAAACCTCCAAAAAGATCGCGATTGCGCCCATTGTGCACCTGGATGTAATCCCCACCGGGCAACAATTTCCGTTGAAGGTGGTATTCGACGGCACGCAGAAGGACCAGCCGGCACCTGCGTCCAAACAATAAGTCCGGCGATTTGGCCACCGCGTTGCGATAGCTTTCGCGGAGGTCGAAGACCGCATGATCAATCTTTCCGTGAAGCTGGCCGACTCGAGCAGGGTCCCTCCGGTAACTTCGAGGAGCGCCAGTGCCCCGGCCATTGGTTCTCAATCATTTGAAAGCGAGCTGTCGGCCGCCGTGTCGCAAGCACTCACCGAACTTGGTATCGATCCCAGCTCGGTCCAGGTGACTGTCAACGGTCTGCCGAGCCAAACGGACGCCGCGAGTCAAAATTCTGGCACGGGCACGGCTGCGGAACCTTCCACGACCGCAAGCTCGACCCCGGCGAAGGCCACAGCCTTGCAAAGCACTACTACAACCACCACCGACCCGGACGATGCATATTGGGCGGCCCAGCCGGCCGCCGTGCAGCAACTGCGCACCATTACCAACGAGACACAGCGGACCGCGGTTGCAAGAGAACTAGCGTCGGAAGGCTACACCATTGACGTTCCCATCATGGTGTGGGGCTGGTCTCCACAAACGACGACACAGCTCCGGCAATCCTACGGGTACACTTGGGTTCCTTCCGGGCTACAACCATCAATTCCGGTAGCACCGGGCGTAAACTTCCCAGGCCTGCCTAGCTACGATCCCAACAATCCTCCGCCCGGTTCAATTTTGGTCTGATGCTGGGGGGGCAGGCCTAAACCTGCCCCGTGCTTGCGGGCTACTGAATCGGCAGATAGACGGCTTGGCCGAAGTAGGCTTTGTTGTTGTTGCTCGGATCAAAGACGATCATGCCCAAAGGCTGCGCGGGCCCAGGAGTTGTGCCTTCTGGCACGTGTAGAGTCACGGCATAGACCCCTACCATTCCTGGAGCGTAAACGGCCGAAACCAGCGGTGCGCCAGAGTTGTTCAGTCCAACGATCATGGGGGCCTGGACGGCCTGTGATCCTCCCGGGATTCCGGCGGCGCCGGTGGGGGCCGCAGGACTTACGGCGCCGAGTCCGGTTACGTAAACCGTGATGTCTTCGCCGCGCTGGGCGGGGTTCGTGGAAGTCACGAAGCTTCCATCGGACCGGAGCGCGACCGCGAAGGACTGATTGCCGACTTGCGTCTCGAAGACTCCGGGAGCAAAGGGTTGTACGGTCGCAGTAAGCGTGGCCGATCCCCCTCCGGCCGCTGTTACAGTGATGGTTAGCGTTCCTGGAGTAATCTCAAACGGCACCTGGACAGCGATCTGCTCGGCCCCATTGGAATTCATAACGTAGTAGATGGGTGCGAGGATGAGCGAATCCCCGAAGGCCACGCTGGCGCCATTGGTAGCAGGCAGCATGGTGGGCAAGGGCCCTACGATGTTGTTGGCCTGGATTAGTCCTTGAACGCCAGGAAGAATTCCGGTGCCCGTGATGATCGCAATACCACCGGGTGAAATGCCGGTGTTCTTGTCGAAGCTGGCGCCATTCACGATCGCGAGGTTTGTTGGGCCCGGTGGCCGCGCGGTGAGCGTGAAGGTCACGCTAAAGCTGTTCGAAGTAGCGGTCACGGTGATTGTGCCCGGAGTGGAACCGGCTTGGACCGTGGTGGAGGCTTGTCCGCTGGCGTCTGTGGTGGCGGTAGGGGTCCCCAAAGTGGCGGTGCCGGAGGCGACTTGGAAGTTGACCTGAACACCCTGAACCCCGTTGTTACTCGCGTCAACCACCTTCACAACCAAAGGCGCGGCAAAGGCAGTGTTGACGACGGCAGTCTGACCGTCGCCGGAAATGGACGCAATCCCGGAGGATGGCACCGTCGCACTCACATTGAATGTGGCGGATGCGCTGCCCGCGGTCGCTTGTACCTGGAAGGCGCCGGCGGCGCTTCCCAGAGTCACGGTTGCTGAGGCATTGCCACTGAAATCCGTGACAGTGATCACATTGGTCAGCGTGACGCTGCCCGCCGGCATCACCTGCCAGTGGATGGCTTGACCCGCCAGCGTGTTACCTGACGAATCCGTGACATGAACCTTCAGCGCCAGCGGCAGCGTTTGGCCCGGCATACCGGACTGGTTGTTGCCCTGAAGAATGTTGACAATGCCCGGCGCGCCCGGCGTCACCTTTATGGTGAACGCAGGCAATGTGGCCTTGTCGCCGACGACGGCCTGCACAGTCGCCGTTCCAATGACTGGCCCAAGCAGGATGTCGCAACTGATAACGCCGTTGGCGTTGGATAGCACGCCTTTTCCAGTTGGATCGTTGCACGTGGCGCTCGGAAACCGTGTTGGATCCAGGCCGCCGCTGGACAACGTCGCAGAGATGTTGGGGATCGGCACACCCGAGAGAGAAGCCACCTGGATTTGCACCGCGCCGGGCACGATGCTGCCGGCTGCCCCGGTGACCTCTTCCCCGGGCATCGGCTGATTCTGACGCACCAGAAGCGTCAGACCAATGCCGCCAGACCGGATGAGGGCGGTTAGATAAAATGTGACGCTCGTGGTGCCAGGCGCGCTGGCGCTGACCTGTGATTGGGAGTATTGGTTGACTTGGTCCGTGACCAAAGTGGAGGAATAATCGCAGGATGCGATGCCATTCCCGTCGCTCTCCACAGTAACTGATGCCCCGCCGCCCGAGCTGTTAAACACTGTGCCGGTTCCCTGGGCTACACGGAATGTGACGGGCGCTCCCGGAAGAGGTGCTCCGTTGGCGTCCTTTACCAGGACCGACAGAGACGTGCCGCCAGGATCCAGAGTACTGTCTCCGCCTTCAAAAACCTCGCCCTGCCCCGCCACGATACTGATGCTGCCAACGCTTCCGCCAGAGGAAGCTCCGACGTTGAGAGTAAACCCAACCGTTTTTGCTCCGGCCGTAGCATTCACCTGCACGGGACCCGTGACGGAGCCGGCATTGAGATAGGTGATGGCGTAGCCATTGTCCTGGGTGATAACGGTGGTGGAAGAAAGCGTGGATGTCTTCGAAGTAGTGGAGAACGTAACGTTGGCTCCAGCCAAAGGACGGTTGAGCGAGTCAAGCACCTGCACCACGATCGGCCGGGAGTTGCTGTTGGTGGCCACGGTCTGGCCGCCTCCGTATTGCAAAACGGTAGTGGGCGTGCCGGCAGTTACCGCGCTGGCGGCGTATGCCACCCCGCCGCCGTTGGTGGCGTCGGTCAAGGGCAACTGTCCCTTGGCTGTAAATGACGTGGGATCGAGCTGATATAAGATTCCGGAGTTGATGGCGAACACAGACTTCACGGATGAGATCGTTCCCGCAGGCACTTCGTTGGAAACCGTGAAGGCCGTGGTGGCCGAGGACGTACTGTTCGGAATATTGACGTTCGATAGCTGAATGTTGCTGCTGCTTTGAATGGTGAAGAGGTAGAGGTCCTCACTCTGATTCGAGTATCCAAGAATCCGGTTCGTGCCGATCACTTGGAAACTGGTCAGTGTGATTCCGAAGGAGGGAACCGTATTCACGACGGCATGGTTCGCCAATGCAATGAGCAGTGCTGCGGGGCCATTGGAGGGCGTTTGATTGGGCGTCAGAGCGTACTGCCCGTCGGGAGTGAATACCAAGCGACCCGGCGTAGCGCTCATCGAGATCGATCCTCCGGGTGTCACCTTGAGCGTATTGGGGTCCACTTCGTCGACCAAGCCTTGCGTGCTGACATAAACGAGGTCGTTGGGCCCGACCGCCACCGCGGTGGCTGTGCCCGGAATGGCGAGTGTCCCGACTACCGTGGTGGAGGCCACGTCGATCGCATTGAGCTGGCTTCCGCTTGGCGTTGTTCCAAGGGTGAAGAACCTGGTCCCGTCGAGACTGACTGCCACATCGAAGACTTTCACGCCGTTGCCGACACTGATGCCATTGGAAAGGATGTCGGTGTCGCTCGTGGTGTCGATGATATGGACACTGCCGCCGTCGGCCACGGCGAGACGCGTACCGTCCGGCGTCATGGCCGCCGCGGTGACGGGCTGTGAGAGAGCCAGAATGTTGTGGGGAGTTTGGAACGTGTTGTCGACCGAGGTCACGCTCTGGCTGACCGAGGTCGCTACCACATAGATTCGGCTGTTATCCGGCTTGGCGAAGAGCAGATACGATCCGGTTCCCGATTGAAACGCAGTTACCCGGCTGAGCGGGCTGATCCCGAAGGCAGTCACCAGCGGCGAACTGGCGTTCGCCCCGGGAAGCACGAAGACGGACGGGTTGATCTGGGCTTGCAGGGCCGCCGGCGCGAAGAGCAAGCAAGCTACGCACGAAGCAAGCACTCGATTGAGCATGGCAGGAGAACCTCTCACAGGATTTCTGGACGCGGGGTAAGTAATAGCCTATCACAAACTAGGAGATTTCATCGAGGCAAAAGGTAAGCAGAAGAGGGGCGTAGGAGACGGTCGGGAAATAGAAAAGGGGGAGCCGAAGCTCCCCCTTTTTGACTGACTTCAGACTGGCTTAGTTGCCGTCGTTCTCGCCGAAGTTCAGCGTGCGGCTGTTGCCAGCGCCCGCGCCGGTTCCGGCCAGATTGAACGGCACATCGAGGCTGATGGCCAGATAGCCCTCGGCCAGTTTCTGCGCACCGACGTCGCTGATGAAGGCGAACGCGTGGCAGTACTGGAATTGGGCGATGCTGATGATGTAACCCTGGAAGCCCGGCGTGGCCGCGATTCCGAGATTACCGCCATTGCTCAACGTGAAGATCAGCTCTTGGCCGGCGGGAAGCACATCGTTCGTGGTCTGAGCCGGCGGAGCTGCGCCACCACCCGTGGTGCCACCATAGTAGTACAGCGTGACGGTGCCCTGTTGCGGCGTGGTGCCAAATGGGTCAAGCGAAGTGTTCGCAATTGCGACGCCTGTGTCGAAGCCCGCCTGGTTGGTGACGAACGGGAACAACAGATCGCAAGTGCAAGGATTGATGGTATACAGATTCACAGCCGGATAGGGCTGTACGAAGCGCGGAATCGGAGCGCTGCTGGAGGCGTTCGGATTGGTGGACAGCGGACTGAAGTTCACTGACACCTTTCCAGTACCCGTCGCCGGCAGGTTATTCGCCGTGTTGGAGATGTAGGCTACCGTCACCGGGAGCGGAGCCACTTCCTGGACTGCGGGATCAGCGTACCAAATCTCATACACCGCAACGGCCGAAGTTCCCGTGATAGTCAGCGCGCTGTTGCCGCCGCCGGAGGTGCCGACCAATTGGGCAAATCCGGGAAGGGTGCCCGGGGCGTAGGTGTATCCGAGTGCTGGGGTGAGCGTGATCTGGTTGGGTACAAAGAGGTTCACGCCGGCGCCGATGTTGGTGAAGGCGAACTGGAGCTGTGTGCCCTGGGAGGCCAAGCCGATCAATCCAACGGCACCACTCACCGGATCAATGAAGTTTCCACCCTTTCCCTCCAACCCTACCACCGTATCTACGAGATCATTCGGCTGAGCGGGAGCACCGATATCTGGATTCACAACCAGGCCGGACTCCGTGTAGTAGGGGAAACCGGGCACGTTCTGGAGAATCGGGCTACTCGGCGGCTCCATATTAGGCCCGTTGAGAACCTGGTCGTAGTTCCTGGGCTTGAATGAAGCCGGGAACCCTTCCGTGGCGCTCACATCGATCGGATCCGCTGTCACACCCCCACTAGCACCGAGCAGGTATGTGTTGACGCTCGTGCACTGTTGATAATCCGCAGCGGTGACGACCGAGGGCGGGCTCAACAAGCCGGGCTGGACCGAAGCAACAACCTGAACCGGATTGTTGATGATCAGGGTTTCACCACCGTTGACGGCGACCTGCGCGAAGAGCTGAGTTGGCAGGAACGAAGATCCTACAGCCGCCTGAGTGGCATTGGTGCGAATGTTGGTGATGCGGATGGTACGGACACCCGCAGTACCTGGAGCGTCAATCGGCACGCCCGTCCAGGTGATCTGGGTGGGGCTGGTCTGGATTCCCTGGAACACGTTGTAGTGGTTGCCAGTATGCGGGCCGGGGAAATCTACCTGGCCGTTGTAGGAACCAGTGTTGCCAATACCCGAGCCATTGCTGATGATGGCACAGTTGGTAGTGTTATTCGCCAAGCAAGCCATCTGGTCGATCGGCGCGCCAGCCGGATAGGTCTGAGCGTTGGGGCCCGTCGACGGAACCGGGTCAACCGGGAACGGCTCATCGATCAGCAGGAGCGCTTCAGAAGCCGTGTTACCGCCAGCCGTCACCAGCCTGCTGGTGATGGTGGTGGTCATAGTTAGCTGCACGTTCGCGTTGGGAATCTGGACGCCGGCAGGGGTGGTTTTGCCGCCCGTGCACTGAAGAATCAGATCACCAACGAGCTCAGTAACGCCCTCCGAACGGATGGTGTTCGGTGCCGCGCTAGCGTTACAAGTGAATCCTTGTGCGTAAGCCGTTGAGCTACCCAAGCCGAACAGAAGGGCCGCTACAGCAAACGCCAAAAGCCATTTGCGAAAATCTGCCATTTCCTTCTCCTTGTGAAAAACTGAAATTGAATTGATGGAAGTTCTCTTTATCAACCTGAGCCTCGAGTAAACGCTCGTCATGAAGATTGTGAACCCGCTCCGAACAGACTCTGCGCAGGCTGGCGTTCGCCGACCTCGCCGCGCTTGCTTGTTCGAATTCGCCTCATTGTCTCCATCCAGCTCAACTTGCTTTTAGACTTCTCGTATCTTTGTGCTCGCGGGATTCATGCGTCAAAGAATGAATGCCGCCAAACTTGTTCGGACGCAGTCAATCATTGATAACATTAGACGCCAGAACAAGTCAAGCGTAAAGTATTGATCTCACAGCGCGCCAACCCTGAACGTCGCCCTGGTATCAGCGAAGTATTAAATCACAGGTGGCTCAGTAAGTCAATAATATACAGCCAACGGCGGAATGGTTCATCGAACGGCACCTGGTGGAGGATCAATGGCTCCGAATCGGGTAAAGTCCTTAAGGCCCGCCGGGGTCGCGCATTTCGTCGGAGCCGGTCGTATCAGCTAGTAAGGACAGAGATTTGTTTGTATGATTGCTTACTTTGCGGCTGGACGAGCGCTAGCTTACTCCTTGACATCCTTGCGGAGCAACCGGATCTTATCGCGCAGCTCGTCGGTGGCGTCCGCCATCTGATTGCTGTCGAAGATCACGTGCGGAGTAAGGAAGATGATAAGTTCGCTGCGCTCCTTGCTGTAAGACTTGGCACCGAACAATCCACCCACGTAGGGAAGCCGGTCGAGGACGGGAATTCCTGTGGTGTTGGTGGAGGTATTCTCCTGAATCATTCCGCCGATGGCGATGGTGTCGCCGTCCTGAACAGTTACTTGAGTGGAGACGGACTTTGTCGCAAAGGAGGGGGAGCTGATGCTGCTCGTGGTGGTCTTGGCCGGATCGCTGACGTTTTGATTAATGATCATGGTCACGATGCCGCTGGGAGTGACCCGGGCCACAATATTGAGTCCGATTCCGGTGGCCGTGTTGGAAATACCATTGGTGACCGAGCCGGTGATTCCGCTCGCTGTGGAACTGGCCAAAGTGGGCACGGTGCCGCCAACCATGATGGATGCGGGAATGCTATCGGTGGCGATGACCGCTGGAGAGGAAAGAACTTTCGCGCGATTCTGGGATTCCATCAAAGTGACCGTTCCAAGAAGTTCGCGGCTCCTGCCAACCAGTGCCGCAGCCGACAGAGTTGTGCTGCCGTCGGTGGCGAGAGTGCCTAGCAGCGAAGCGGCGGTATTGGTGCTTGCGGTTGTTTTTTGCAGTTTGGCCGTGACGTCGCTGGAGAAGCCGTGGGTCACATCAACAGAATAGATCTTGGCCTCGATCAGAACCTGGCGTGGCGGAACGTCCAATTGCTTGATCAACTGCAGGAGGCTATCGTACTCCTGCGGCGTGGCTTGAATGAGCAGGGTGTTATTCACGGGATTGGCGACTACCCGAGGTATCCCGGCGGCTAACCGGCCAGCGGCCCCGGTTCCCAAATAGGCGCCCGTCAAGTCGCCGGCGGCACCTGCCGCCCCTGCCGCAGCCGCGTTAGCCGCAGCCGCGCGGTTCGAAAATGGAGATCCACCGCCTGCGGCGGGAATCGGATTGTAGCCACCGCCATAGCCTCCGCCGTAGCCGCCATAGCCGCCGCCGTAACCTCCATATCCACCGCCGTAGAGGCCGCCGCCGTACATGCCTCCACCGCCATACATTCCTCCGCCGCCGTACATTCCTCCGCCGCCGTACAAGCCCCCGCCACCGTACATGCCTCCGCCGCCATACATTCCCCCGCCGCCGAAACCGCCCCCCATCATGCTTGGGCCCATGCACATGAGAATCGATTGGGAACCGGGGCCGTAGCCCTCCAACTGGCCATAGAGGGCCTGAATGGAGCAAGCCATCCCGGTTGCTTCGGCATAGTGGACGCGATACACATAGTCATTCGTGCCATTGGAGGTGACCTTGACCGGGACATCCAGCTTGGCGAGCCATTTCTCCACTTCCACGAAGGTGCCGGGATTCGCTGAGACGGCGATGATGGTGTTGATACGGTCGATGGGGAGAAATTTCACTGGCGAATTCTTCTCCGTCATGGCGACCGACTTGGCGATGTTTTCCAGTTCCTTGGCGATCTCGCTGGGCCGGCCGTTCTTGACGGAGTAAACGCGGACCCGCTGATTGATCAGCTGGTCGCTGTCGAACATGCCCACCAGTTCCATCAAGCGCCGCATATTCCTGCGGCTGTCGAGCATCAACAGCAGATTGGCCGGCGCGTAGGTATAGATGCGCGCGTTTTCGCCCTCGAAAGGCTCCAGAACTTTCACCAGATCATCGGCGGTCATGAACTTCAGGAAGACCAGGTTCAGCATGGTCTGATCGTCGTCGGGAACGCTGTTGGGATCGATTTTCGTCTCCGGCGGAATGGGCAGGTGGGAGATGTCCGCCAGCGGCACGATGCGGTACAACTCGCCCTGCTTCACCATGCCAAAGCCGTTGATGCGCAGAATGGTTTCCAGCAGCGAGCGAGTGTCGATGTTCTTGGTTTCGCCGTAAGTATTCAGGATGACGCCGCCCTTCACCCGCGGATCGAGTATGTAGTTGATGTGAAGCTGGCGCGCCAACAGGTCAATGACCTCCGTCAGCGAGACGTTGTTGAGATTCAGGCCTCCAAATACGGTGGGAGCGGCAGAGATTGGCGGCGTGGTAGGAGGGGCCGCAGGGGTTTGGGCCGGGGCCGGAGCCGCCTGAACTGCCGCCGGTTGTTGTGGAGAGGCCGGCGTACCCGCGTTCGGCGCCTGGTCAGGCTGCTGCAGCGGCCGGGACGGTTGTTGTTGTGCGCGGCGTTGCCGCTCGCGGCGCTGCTCGAGGGTCTGCTGACCGAAACCCGGCAGCAGCACCAGAGCGGCGATCGCCATCGTTCGGAGCAGTCGATTCAGGGGCACTATTGCTTCTCCGCAGTTTTCTTCTGGGACTGCGGCGATGTCTCGCCGGCCGCCGGTTCGGTCTTCTTCTGAGTCCACTTTGTAGTGCCGAAGGGCGTCTTCCGTTCGAACTGAACCTTATCGCCGAGGTCGGTCGCGGTAACCGGAGCATCCTCCTTGGCGGCTGGCGGTGGGGCGGAAGTCTTGGAAGACGGCGAGTCCTCCCACCGGGACACTCCGAAAGGCGTCCGGCGGTAGAGCCAGGTCTTGCCCTGAGTGTCGGTGTGGCGGTAGAGGTTGGGCTCCACTTGTACGGCGTCCGGCGGGACCGACACAACCGATTTGTGAGTATTCGTTTGGGTCGCAGCGAGTGACTTTCTGAGCTGCCGCGCGCGCGCTTCGGCTGCGTCGGCTCTCTGTTGAGCCTGCGTCTTGGGCTTTTCCGCCGAGGCTTGGTTGCGCGGTGTAGCGGCGGTCAAAAGCGCAGCGCCGGTCAGGATGAGTGCAATGGTCTTCATGATTCCTCTCTCTCTTTTTCCTATTTGGCTTGTTCCCAATGACAGGAAGAACCGAAGGGCGTCGCCACGACGACTTTTTTCATGCCGTCGACAACAGTTCCATTTGGAGAGCTGTCGCCGGCCACGCACCCTTTCAACCCGCCACCTTGGTCCGCCCCCGGGCCGGACTCCACACTGGACGGAGGCGGCTGCTGGGTATGGGCGGGCGGCCTTGGGCTCCCTTTGACGGGCGGGGGCGGCGGAGCTTCGGCCACGACGGCAGTCCTGTCAAGCAGCTCGTCGATGCGCTTCTTAAACTCTTTGCCTTCCCACTCCAGATCGACGTAGCTATTGTCGACGGAAACCACCGTCCACGGGCCAACCTTTTCGCCGGGGTGATAGCCCTTCTGGGCGCCTCCTGACTTTTCGCTTAACACCACGGTAGGTGGAACTCCTTCCCATAACATGACGCCATGAGCCACCGGAAAAGGCGGAGGCGGTTTTTCGGGGACCGGCTTGGGCGCATCGACAATCACGGTGGGGTTGCGGTCCGCGGAGAAGAGATTCTTGGTGGCTACATCGGCGTAGGCGGCGGAAGTCACCGGCTCGACTTTGGGTAGAGGCGGCAATCCGGGAACGTCCGCGGGCGGCATCACACTGTGAAGCAGCGCTTGTGTACGGGCCTGCGCTTGAACCCGCTCGCGTTGCAATTGCCAGCCGAGCAATACCAGCACCACCAACAGCGCCAGATCGAGAATCCGCAGCTTTCCGGTCACAGTTGCGGGAGTCCTTTCTGCACCGGAACCAGGCGGCGCGCGACAACCCCGGACACGGTGAGCCGCACCGGCATCGTCTTCTGCTTGGGATTGGCCATGCCGAAGCGAATGTCTTCAGTGGCTGCGAGTTCGGGCTGCGCGCTCAGGGCGGTCAGGAAATTCACGAGTTCTTCAATGCGGCAGGTGAGGGTTACCGACACCGTGACCAGCCCATAAGCGCTGCCGTAACTTCGAGGCCGGCCGAAGTCGATCTGGCCGATTTCCATGGGCGGAGTTTGCGCGGCGGCCACTCGCTTCAGCACCTGCAGAAGTTGGGCCTGAGCTTGTTCGGCGGTGTCGCCCGGGATGAGTCCTTTTTCACGTTCGGCAAGTTCGAGCGAGACCTGCTTCAGGAATGCTTCCTTCGCGTCCTCGGTGGCGGCCGCGCGGCGCAGATTCGCCAGCCGCTGTTCGGAACGCGGGACATTTTCGACGGCAGCAGCAGCTGAGGAACCGGTCGCGGTGGATGCGGAGCCGGAGGAAAAGTACAACACCCCACCGAGAATCAGCGAGACGCCCAGAATCGCCAACGCTCTTTTGTCCCGGTCCTGGAGGGTCACGGAGTAACTCCTTTGCGGGAACTTCGCACGTTGAAAATCTCTCCATCTTTGCCGCGCTGAATCGGCAAAACAAAAGCCGAGTTTTGGAAGTCAGGCGAGCCATCCAGCAGTTTGATCAAGCCCGCGGCCTGATCTGTCTGACCGGCAATGCTGATGGATTCCCGGGTCATCTGCAACGACGTGAGCCAGGCGGGCGGGGCCAACAGCCGCGTCAGGGCGTTCAGTGCATCCAGGTCTTCGCGAGTATGACCGTGGAAGTTGTCGAGCGTTTGGGTGCGATTGCGCGCTGTGGCGATTTGCCGGTCCAGGTCCACGGACCGGCGGGCCAGCGGCTGCACCTGTCGAATTTGCTGCTGCAACAAAGCGAGATACTGCCTGTCGGCGTAGCGCGGGTAAGCAAGCACCGCTCCCGCCATCAGCAAGACCAGCGTCGACACCACGGCGGTGGGAACGTAGCGCAGCCGTGAGGCCGCCTGCCGCTGCTCGGCCGGAAGCAGATTGATTGTCAGTATTGGCAGCGGAGACGCCGAGGCGAGTGCAGCGGCATAGACCAAAGCGGAACGCGAGAGATCGTAGTCGGGCGGTGCGGCAACCGGGCGGGGAAGCGCATCCGTCAATGGCATCGGCTCGGTTTCGGGCGGCAACCGCAGTTCGGCTACGGCCAGCGTGCGAACCCGCTCGGCAGATTGATCCAGCCGTGCTGAAAACAGGGGCCGCGCTGGACCTTCTCCATAGACCTCGATTTCACCGGCGAACTCAGCCAGGGTCACGAAGCCGTCCTCGGGTGGCACGGAAAGCAGGCGTAGCGCCGAGTAAATCGCCGCCGCCGAGAAGGTAAACGACGCTACCTTCACGCCGGCCTGCGAGAGCAGCGCGCCATAGCGTTCGAGCGTCGCCCGCCGTGTCATGCCGATGAGTATGTTTGAGCTCTTGCCGACGCGCGCCCAATCGTAGGCGGCGTCCTCTTCGGCATATGGATTGAGCGAATCGAGCTCGAACCGGACGGCGGAGGCGAGATCTTTGTCCACAACGCCGGGGAGCGAAATGTGCCGCACGGTGACCTCGTCGCGCGGCAATAGCACGGTGGCGGCCAGATGTTTCACGCCCAACTTTTGAAGGAAGGCGGAATAGCTCGCGCCCCACTCGGCGGCGGCCTGTTCCCGAAAGCGCGGAATAGTCAGTTCGCCCAGGACGCGGGCGCCGTTGGGGCGTAGCCGGACCACGCTAACCATGAGATCCTCGCGGCCGATCTCAACGCCTACGCCGGTTCCAAAGGCAAGCCACTTTCTGAAGCCGGCACTCGTCATTGCAGAGTAACCGCGTTGTCGTACCAGCGCAGGATCTGGTAAGGCCGCGCTCCGGGTTGATACTGCGGGGAATCCGGCGTCAGAAATTGGACCAGGGCCGAAACACTGCGGCGCACGTCGGAAAGCTGGCCATTGGGGAGGCGAAGCTGCGCCGTAGCCCGTAATGTCGCGGCTGTTCCACGTTCGAAACCCAGCCGGTTGAAGCCCGAGCCTGTTCCTCGAAACGGGGCAAGCTGGCCCATGGTGCGGATGGGTGCGGCACGCCGGAGGGCCACAATCGCAGCAGCGGCGCTCGGGCTGATGCCCACGGCCATCATGACTGCCGGTTCCACCGTATTAACGTCCAGCTGGCCCGTGGCGGTGCCATAAACAGACAGGCAATCGCGCAGGCCGGCATGCGGAACCAGATGCCCCAAGGGATCCCGTGTATAGCTTCCGTAAAACAAGTCCGGCGTCACGCCTTCCACTGCTAGTAACTCCTCAATCTCTTGAAGAGACGCATGCCGGGCCCGAAAAGACGGATCGAGCGACAAGTAATGTTGGTCGAACCGGGTGAACGATCCACCCGGACGCCTCCAGTCCAGGATGGCAGCCGTGATCATCTCGGCCCGTGCAGGCTCTACGCCCAGGGCGAGCAGGAGGTTGTTCAGTTCACGCGGCGGCGCCGTATTCACATTCAGCTTGGAGGCTTCTGGAATAAGCTCGCCCAGAACGAAGCCCGTCGGGAAATTGAGCGGCAGGACGCGGGTATTGTCTTCGATGATGGGCTTGCCGTTGGGCCCGGAGAAAGCGGGGCCCAGCTCGATGTACAGCAACATTCGGTCGATGCCGCCGCAAGCCAGGTAATACGCCTTCATCCCTTCGGAGTCGGTGGAACTCCGTTCGGTCTCGCTGCGAACCGTGTTCGCCACCGTAAAGGCGATCGCGGACAGGGCTGCGGTAAGCCAGAGAACGGCCAGCAAAGCAGCGCCTTGCCGGGGGCGGGCGTTACTGTTGCTCAAGGTAAGACTCCAAAGGGGGCCGCGTAACGCGGATTGGAACGGTCAGCGTGACTGGCTGCAAACGCCCGGCGTCCGGCGCGAGCGGGGCCATTTCAATCCGAACGGCGTTGGGAAGCACTTTTTGTGTCCACAAGGTCACCCAGCGCGGCGGCAGCGGCGGATTCCGCACCTCGCGATAGCTGAAGCGGCAATAGGCCAGCTTGTCGGCTAAAACGAATGAGGCCGGACCGATTTGGATGGGCACGAAGCGCGGCATCGGCGCGCCCGTGACGGGATCACGGCCCATGCCGAGGCAGAAGACTCCGGCTCCGCGCGGGCCCGTGTACCAGTGTTCGTTGACCACCAGGCGCACGCCTTGATCGTTCTCGCCCGGAATCACCTGATATTCGAGCATCATGGGCAAGCCGCGCGAGCCTTGGTGGAGGGAGTAGCTGGAAACCAGCCGCATCGACTGCGCCTCGCCTTGAAAAAACGGTAGAGGGGTGCCGCTCTTCCCCGGTGTGGCCTGGCAATTCGCGGTGACCGGCATGATGCTGCCGATTTCCTCTTCGAGAATGTGTTCGATGCTGGCAACGCGCCGGTTCGCCATCAAACGGGAGTCGGTTTTACTCATGGCGCTCAGCGCGACGCGCAGGGTGATCACGATTCCCACCGCAAGCAGGCTGAACAACGTGACGGCGATCAACAACTCCATCAATGTGACGCCAGCCGAGCTACGACGCCGCCGGTTCATGGCGCTTTCACCGCCGCTAAATCCGCTTTCGTCATCACGGCTCGCCGGAAGCCCTCCAGGGTAAACGTCCGGCGCTGTTGCCCGTTCATCCACCAGATTTCGAGCTCGATCCGCTCCAGAAATGGCGCTCCCGGCGCGGCGCGGCGCGCCACTTCGAAGGGAGTCAGGCGCGCGATCCATCCCATGGTGACGCCGCCGGTGACTTCCGGGCCCCAGGTACCTTCAAACGGAATGATTTTCTGCAGTCCGTCCGCGACAAGGAGCTCGTCCATCTTTTGGCGTGCTAACAGGGCGGCACGATCGTGGTCCGTCAGCCGCGCGGCGTTCTGCAGGGAAGTGGTGATGGCCGACATCAGGGCCGCCACCGCGATGGCCATGATCACGGTCGCCACCATGACTTCGAGCAGTGTAAATCCGCCGCGCTTCATTGGGGCGGCGCCTCCACGCGCGGGATTCCCGTCATGGGATCTACGCGCACGACACGCTCCACATTCCGGCGGTTGATCACCTGCACGCCCAGCGGCGGGGCCGTGCCACCCGGATAAAGCATGAAGGTTCTCGCGGATGAGGGATCGTCCGGCAGTTCGGGCAGGATGTGGGTGATCGTAATTCCGTCCGGCAACTGCATCCTACGGTGAAAGCCGGGTTCAACCGATTGCATCTCGAGGGAATTGTCCTGTTTGGAAATCGTGATCTCCACCACTTGCTGGCGCCGCTCGGCGCGGCTCAAACCCGCGTTAATAAAGCTGACCAGGCCGTTAGTGGCACCCTTCAGCTTGAGCGAATCGATGCCCGAAGTAATCGCCGGGTAGCTGATGCCCACCATGAGCGAGATGAGCGCCACCACCACGAGCATTTCGATGAGCGTGACGCCGTTTCGCCTAATTGTTTTTCCAGCTGACGATGTCGGCATTGTACCCGTCTCCACCGGGCTGGCCGTCGTTGCCGTAACTGGTAATGTCCGGCTCGTCGCCGTGGTCGCCGGGATAGCGGTAGACAAAAGGATGGCCCCAGGGATCGTTGCCGATTTCCTTGTCCGTGTACGGTCCTTGCCAGTTTTCGACATTCTCCGGCTTGGCGCGCAGAGCCTGCAGACCCTGCTCGCTGGTGGGGTAAGAGCCGGTATCCAGCTTGTAGGCTCCCAGCGCGGTCATGTAGGCATTAATTTGAGATCGCGCGGCTGCCATGCGAGCCCGGTCCGCCTGGTGCATCATGCGGGGCAACACCAGGGCCGCGAACAACGCGATGATGGTGACCACCACCATCATTTCAATCAACGTCACACCAGCTTGCCGTTTGTATCTTAGATTCATTTGCCTCACCTCACCGCTTCTTCACATCGCCACGTCATTCATTCCCACAATTGCCAACAGCATGCTGAGAATCAGGGTTCCGACCACGATACCCATTATCAGAATCACCAGAGGTTCAAATAAGGACGTGAAGCGCCGGATCGACTGGCGGGTATCGGCGTCGTAGATATCGGCCATGCGCTCGAACATGGTGTCCAAATGCCCGGTCTCTTCGCCAACGCCTAACAGGTGAGCGGCCAGCGGCGGAAACTGTCCGGCGCGCTTGAGCGGGGCCGCGATGCCCTCGCCCCGTTTGACGCCCGTGGATACAATTTCGAGCGATCCGGAAATTCTGCGGTTGTTCAGCGTTGCCCCGGCGATGGCGATGGATTGCACCAGGGGCACGCTGTTGGACACGAGCGTGCCCATGGCACGTGCAAAGCGCGCCGTCTCCGCTTTTCGCAAAGCTCCGCCGAGGACGGGTATTTTCAGCCGCAGCGTATCCCACCAGAGCCGGCCAGCCGGGGTGCGCACGTACGTGTACATGCCGACGGCGAAGGTCGCCAGCGCCGTGAGGAGCATCCAGCCATAAGACTGTAAGAAGTTGCTGCCTACAAGAAGCATTTTCGTCGGCAGCGGGAGCTCCATGTGCGACTCCTGGAATACGGAAGCGAAGCGCGGAACGACAAAATTCATCAACACCAGGATGGAGCCGACGCCGACCAGAGAAAGCAGACAGGGGTACGCCATCGAGGACAGAATGTAGGCGCGCAGGTCGTCCCGCGTACGCTCGAATTCGGACAGCCGCTCGAAGACGACGGCGAGCGATCCACTGGCTTCGCCGGCGCGCGTCATATTGATGTACAAGTCGGAGAAATATTCCGGATGCGTGGCCAGGCTGTCGGCGAGCGACCGGCCGCCTTTCAGAACGCGCAGAATGTCCTGCACCAGAGCGCGAAACGAAACCCGCTCGGTCAGCTCGCTGGTAATGGAAAGCGCGCGGTCGAGCGGCACGCCCGCGTTGAGCAACGTAGAAAGTTCTTGCGTGAAGAACAGGACGTCTTTCTTTTTGCCGCCGGTGAAGGCTGGCAGCTTCAGCTCAAACGATTTCTTCGGTTCAGTGCCAACGTAAACGGGCGTCAAGCCCTGGCGGCGGAGCTCCTGCGCCACGCGGCGTTCCGTTTCGGCGTGAATCGAGCCGGTGCGGAGCTGGCCATTGGAGGCGACGGCTTTGAAGAAGAAATTAGTCATCTTCTTTCGCTAGAACTCCTGCGTGACACGCATGACCTCGTCGGGCGTGGTCACGCCCTGGCCCACCTTGAGCCAACCATCTTCGCGCAAATTGCGCATCCCGTTTCGGCGCGCCGCGTTGGTGATCTCCACGGCGTCGGCCGCGCGCATAATCAACTTGCGGATGTCGTCGTTCAACTCCATCAATTCGAAAATACCGACGCGGCCGGTGTATCCGGAGCCAAAGCATTCGTCGCAGCCTCGGCCGCGATAACATGCGACTGGTTCGCCATCGGGGCCGATGCGCGTGCCGTCCGGCTCCTTGCAGTTCTGGCAGATCACACGCACCAGGCGTTGCGCCAGCACGGACACCAGAGACGAGGTGATCAGGTAGTTCTCCACGCCCATATCGGTGAGGCGCGAAATTGCGCTGGGCGCGTCGTTGGTGTGCAGAGTCGAAAACACGAAGTGGCCGGTCAACGACGCGCGGATCGCGATATCGGCCGTCTCGCGGTCGCGAATCTCGCCCACCATGATCACGTCCGGGTCCTGGCGCACGATGTGGCGGAGCCCGGAAGCAAACGTCAGCCCGATCTGCGGATTCACGTGAATCTGGTTGATCCCGTCCATCTGATACTCGACCGGATCTTCGATGGTAATTATTTTCTTGTCGCTCTGATTGATGCGCTTGAGCGCCGAATAGAGCGTCGTGGATTTACCGCTGCCGGTCGGCCCGGTCACCAAGAAAATGCCATGCGGCAGCGACGTGTAATATTCCATGCGGTTGAGCATGTGCTGGTCAAAACCCAACCGGCCGAGATCGTAGAAATCGCCCGCGGAACGGTCCAGCAAGCGCATCACCACGCTCTCGCCGTACAGCGTCGGCAGCGTGGACACGCGCAAATCCACTTCGCGGCCCAGCGTCTTGATCTTGATGCGGCCGTCCTGAGGAAGACGGCGCTCGGCGATGTTCAGCTTGGCCATCAGCTTCACGCGCGAAATCATCGCAGCCTTCATTTCGCGCGGTGGCGCGTCCTGGTTGTATAGAACGCCGTCCACGCGGTAACGGATGCGGAACTCCTTCTCGAACGGCTCCAGATGGATGTCGCTGGCCCGCTTTTCCACCGCCTGCGCGATGATCGCGTTCACTTGGCGGATCACGGGCGCCTCGCTCGCCATGTCGCGCAGATGCTCCAGGTCCTCGGAGGCCTCGCCGCCCGTGAAATCGAGGTCTGCCTCAGCGCGCGCCGCCGCATCGCCGTAGTACTTGTCGATGGCGTCCAGGATCTCCTGCTCGGGCGCCAGCACCGTATTGATGTTGAGGCCGGTGCAACTGCGAACCGTGGCGATGGTCTCTACATCCAGCGGATCGGCCATCGCCAGGGTCACTGTGTGATCGTCGCGGCTCAGCGGCAGGCAGCGGAATTGCCGCAGGAATCGCGGCGAGAGCGATTCGGTCTCCGAAGAAACGACGGGAGCGCCGTCGATGGCAACCAGCGGAACGCCCAACTGATCCGACAGCGCGGCCAGCACGTCGCGCATGGCGATGAAGCCCATGTCGACCAGCGTCTTGCCGAGCTTGTCGCCCCGCTCCTTCTGCAGCTCCAGCGCCCGTTCCAGATCTTCCGCGGTAATGAGCTTGCGCTCAATCAACATCTCGCCAAGACGCATGGATTAAAACTCTTGAGACTCGATGGGTGCTTGCGCGGCGTTGGCCGATTCCAACAGCGCCTTGCGCGGCGCATGCATCACAATCTGCGCCGGGAGCCCCTCGCGGTTCTCCCACTTCCAATAGAACAGCGAAATACCCACCGCCACCTGCTCGTCGGAAGGGACCGCGTCGAGCGAGCGCGCCGAATCCACCAGCATTTCCCGCATCGCGATTTTCAACCGGGCCATGCGCTGCAGCTTCTTTTCGCGAGTGCGCTTGATTTCGTCCGGCGTGACGGAGGGATGAAAGGGCGTGATGCCCGCCGCCGGCGCCACGTTCACTTCCCCCATGAAAATCGCGCCGACGCCGTCGACATAAGCGCCCTGCGTCAGACCCAGCACGTCGACATCCGGCCACAGGCCCGACAACTTACGATCCAGGCTGTGCTCCATGGCCTCGATCATGGCGCGGTTCACCTTGGGCTTGTCGGCCATCGATCCGGCCGGCAGCGCGCAGAGCAACAGCATCGCTAGGGCGGCGATTCTCATTGGCCGGTCCCTTCGTTGCTCGCCACTTCGAACCGCGCCAGCTGCTTCTGGTAGACTTCAGCAGCCTGCTGAAACGTCGCCAGGTCCGATTCGCGCTGTCGCTTCATGTCGGCCAGCACCTTCGAGAACTCCGCTGCCTGCTTGACCTGAGCCTCACTCACCGCCTTCGTGATTGCCGCATCGAGGCGCGCGGCCGCTTGCGCTTCCACACGCTGCTCGATCTGCGCGGCGTCTACGCCGGGTTGCGCGGAAGTCGCCGGGCGTAAGCTGAAACCGTGCACGACGATCGCTCCAGCCAGCAGCGCCGCCGAAGCAAAGCCCATCGCCGGACCCGAGCGCCACATGGTTTGCCACCAGCGCGGCTCGAAAACCCGGTCGGAAACGAAGGCGATCCGCTGCGGAATCTCCTCGGCCTCGAGCGCCAGGAGCGCCGTCTGCGTCAGACGCAGCCTTTCCAGTTCTTCGCGGCAGCCCTGGCAAGCGCGCACGTGATCCTCAACAATCACCTTGTCCTGTTGCGCTACTTCGCCGAGCACAAACGCCTTCAAATCCACCGTTGAGCAGCTCATTCCGCCCCTCCCGTGTTCACTGGAGCCAAAGTTTGTTTCAGAAGATCGAGCGCCGTATACAGCCGGGATTTCACAGTCGAGACCGGGCAGGACAAAATCTCCGCCATTTCCTCGAACTTGAACCCCTGGTAGACCTTCAGCAGCACGGCTTCGCGCTGGTCGGCTGACAGCCGGTCCAAGGCGCCGCGCACGGCCAGGGTCAGCTCGACGGGGAACATTCCCGCGCTGGCGTCGCCGGTCTGCGGCTCGGCCACCAGCTCGCCATCCGGACGGTTCTTGCGCAGCAGCGAGTAAGCCTCGTTGTGCGCAATCCGGAACAGCCACGGCGCGAATTTCGCGGGGTCGTCCAGCTTCCTGAGATTCTGATAGGCCTTCAAAAAGACGTCCTGGCTGAGGTCCAGCGCATCTTCACGATGCCCCACCAATCGCAGGAGGTAATTGAAGACACGCTTCTCCCAGCGCGATACGAGCACGTTGTAGGCTTCCACGTGCCCCCGCCGCGCTTTGGCGATCAGGTCGCGGTCCTCAACCTCCCGAAAGATCAAACTTCGGCTCCATTCCCAGAGACGCGCCCCGTCCCGAAAAAGACGGCCGGGCGTTAGTTTGTGCCCTTATATTTTCGCATTAAGCCGCGCATTACACGCTCGCTCCAGGAGCCGAAGGGCTGATCGGTTGTCAGATAGGTCCAGGTGGCCCCGCGCAGGGCGGGATCGATGTGGCCTGCCTGGGCCTCGGCCAGGCGCTTGGGGATCTCTTCGTCGATGAGGGCCTCCAACTCCTGGAAGAGCGCATGAACATTGGTCAAGTACTCGTAAAGCGGGTCCCGGCCGCCCCAGGACAGCCACTGCACGCCCTCGCGCATGTCGGTGATGTCGGCCAGATACTCGGACCACAGTTCGTCGATGGTGGCGAGCGTCACCAGCCGCTTGAGCTCAGAATCGCAACCCTTCGCGCCCGTTAAGACGTCCTGACGCCGCCGCTGGATCTTCTGCCGCTGGCCTTCGATGACGCTTTCGTACTTCTGCAGGAAACGGCGGATTTCCAGGTTCTCGCCTTCCGCTACCCGCTGGATGTGGTCTGTGTCAAGTTCGGTTTGCGGCATATCGTTGCCATATTTCGTCAGCAATCCGTCTTCCAGAGACACCAGGAACTGAGAGCTGCCGGGGTCCCCCTGGCGCCCGGCGCGCCCGCGCAGCTGATTGTCGATGCGGCGGCTCTCGTGCCGGTTCGCGCCGATCACGTGCAGCCCACCCAGGTCCGCCACGCCCGGTCCCAGCCGGATATCGGTGCCGCGTCCGGCCATGTTGGTGGAAATGGTCACAGCGCCCAGTTGGCCCGCTTGCGCGATCAAGGGCGCCTCCCGCTCCTCATGCCGCGCGTTTAACACCTGGTGAGGAACGTCGGCCAAATGCGCACTGAGCCACTCGGATTCGGCCACGCTTCCCGTGCCCACCAGCACCGGACGGCCGGTAGCGTTCACCCTGCGGATCTCGCCCGCCAGCGCCTCCGCCTTGGCCGACCAGCGGCGGAAGACCATGTCGGGATGATCGACGCGGATCACCGGCCGGTGGGTTGGGATCACTTCGACATCCAGGTCATACACCAGTTTGAATTCGTCGGCCTGTGTGGCGGCGGTACCAGTCATCCCGCAGACTTTGGGATAAAGCCCGATCAGGTTCTGCAGCGTGATCGATCCCAAAATGCGCCCCTGCGCCTTGAGCGCGACACCTTCCTTGGCTTCGATGGCGGTCTGGAGACCGGCAGGCCAGCGGCGGTTGAGCGCGATACGGCCCTTGAATTCATCCACCGATTCGATGGCCCCGCCCTTGACGATGTAATCCACGTCGCGGCGCAGCAGCGCGTGAGCGTGGAGGGAATCCTGCACGGCTGTGAGCAATTCAAGATTTTCTTCGGCGTAGAGATTGCCGCAGTCGAATGATGTCTCAACGGCCCGGATGCCGGCATCGGTCAGCGTGACGTTCCGGCCATGTTCGCCGAGGGTGTAATGACGCCAGGCGCGGAAATGGCGAGTGACCCGATCCACCTGATAGGCCAGCGGTTCGCGTCCATCGTCGCCGCCCGCAATTACCAGCGGAATACGGGCCTCGTCGATCAGAATCGAGTCGGCTTCGTCGATCACCGCGGCGGCGAACGGACGATGCACCTGCTCGTGCGGATACAAAGCCAAGCCATCGCGAAGATAATCGAAGCCGACCTCGTTCGCCGTGGCATAAGTGATGTCACAGGCGTAGGCACGGCGGCGTTCTTCGGCCCCCATACCTTGATGAATGTGGCCTACCGAAAGCCCGAGAAACTCGTAGATCCCGCCCATCCATTGAGCGTCGCGCCGCGCCAGGTAGTCGTTCACGGTCATTACGTGGACGCCACTGCCTTCCTTGGCCAGCCAGGCGACGGCGGGCACGGCAGCCAGCGTTTTCCCTTCGCCGGTCTGCATTTCGGCGATCTTGCCGTTGGCCAATGCAAGGGCGCCCTGGAGTTGAACGTCGAACATGCTCAGGCCCAGTAGACGAGAGGCTAGGACCGCCGTCAGCGCGAAGACATGCGGCAAGTCCATCTTTCGCCACGGAAAGGACTTCAAGTAAGCGCCGCTCAATCCGGCATATTGAGCGCGAGTTTGGTTGATCAAATGAATCGTAGACTCAACAGGCACCGAGCCACGAAATAAGCGCTGCAAAATACGGCGCACCATGTCGCCCTCCTTTCTTCTCCGGCTGAACTAACCGAGAGAGAACGGAGGCGGACGCTGGTAGAGAGAAGTTGCGAAGCCGCTCGAATGAGCAGCGGCTTCGTAGGTGAGCAAAACGTCCGACGCAGGCGGCGCCGAGGGGAGCTTTCGCCGCGGTACACGTTGCTCAACTCTCTGTCGCGCTATCCAAACGATCGCGGAACCACTTCCGCACGAGTGCGCGCGAGCCACGGGAACCGCTGCGCCGGCTGAAATCGCCAAAAGCGCTGCCAGAAGCCAACTGGTCGCCCGCCGGTTCACTGGCTTTAGTATATGCAAAGCGCGGGCGAGTTAAACTGTAGGGTCTCTATGCTGCTGAAACAGTACTACCTGGGCTGCCTGGCACACGCGTCCTATCTGATTGGCGACGAAGCCAGTTCCACGGCCATCATTGTCGATCCGCAGCGCGACATCCAGCAGTATCTGGCCGACGCCGAGAAGTCCGGTCTCCAGATTCGTCACGTCTTTCTGAGCCACTTCCATGCCGACTTCGTAGCCGGACACCTGGAACTGCGTGACCGCTGCGGCGCGGCCATCTATCTTGGTTCCCGAGCCCAGGCGGAGTACGCCTTCGTCCCGATGAAGGACGGCGATGCGCTCGAATTCCCCGGTCTGCGGCTCCAGGTGCTGGAGACCCCCGGCCATACCATTGAGTCCATCTCCATCCTGGTATTCGATCTCCCGAAGGACGCCACAAATCCCCATGCCGTCCTGACCGGAGACACGTTGTTCATCGGCGACGTCGGACGCCCGGACCTGCGGGCCTCGATGGGGTGGACCGCCAGCGACCTCGGCGCGCATCTGTACGACTCGCTGCACGATAAGCTCTTAACGCTTCCCGACGAGACGCTAGTCTATCCTGCACACGGTTCTGGATCTCTGTGCGGAAAGAATCTGTCGTCGGACACGGTCTCCACGCTCGGCGTGCAACGCAAGCTGAACTATGCCCTGCAAGCGATGACGAAGGAAGAATTCATTCGCCTGGTTACCGCCGACCAGCCCGACGCGCCGCCGTATTTCACCTACGACGCCGTTCTCAACACCCGCGAGCGAACCACGCTCGATAAAAACCTCGATCAGGTTCTGCGCCCCATTGAGCTCGACGAGGTCTTGCAAATGGGAGACGCAGGCGCGCAGATCCTCGATGCTCGCGACCCCGCCGAGTACGCCAAAGGCCACTTGGCTGGCAGCATCAACATCGGCCTCGGCGGCCAATATGCCACCTGGGCGGGCACGGTCCTCGACCGCTCGAAACCCATCGTCATCATCGCCGAGCCCGGACGTGAGCAGGAAGCCGCGCTGCGCCTGGGCCGCATCGGGTTCGATCACGTCAGAGGTTACCTGATGGGTGGCATGGCCGCGCTCGCCGGCCGCGAGGATCTGGTCTGGCCCACAGAACGCGTCACCGCGCCGATGGTCGCCGAAGAACTGGCAGCCACCGATCCGCCGCTATTACTCGACATTAGAAACCCACGCGAGTGGGCGGTCAAGCACATCGAAGGCGGCACGAACATCCCGCTCAACCATCTGCAGGAGCGCATCGCCGAAATTCCACGCGACCGCCGCATTGCCGTTCACTGCGCGGGCGGCTACCGCTCGTCGATCGCCGCCAGCATCCTCCACCAGTACGGAATCACCAACCTGATTGAGATGGCCGGCGGCCTGGCCGCGTGGGAAGCGGCTAAATTTCCCGTAGTTTCGGAAAGCTAGTGCCTCTACGCCGCTTCACTCGATGGCTGTACCGGGGGCGGCGGCCTAACTGGATCGCCAAGATCATGAACCGCGCATCGGCGGTGATCGCTTCGTGGGGCGTCACGCCCGACTATCTTGTGACGCTGGAAGTCACCGGCCGCAGATCGGGCCGCACGATTTCGCTACCCGTGGTTGTCGCGGTTGTGGACGGCCAGCGCTACTTGGCCTCAATGCTCGGAGAGGATGTTCAGTGGGTCCGGAACGTGCGCGCAGCCGGCGGAAGCGCGGTTCTTCGGAGCGGCGGCCGTGAGCAGGTTCAGCTAGTGGATGTTCCCGTCGACCAACGCCCGCCAATCCTGAAGGCCTATCTTCGGCGAGCTCCGGGCGCGCGCCCGCATGTGCCTGTGGACAAAGACGCACCGCTGGAGGAGTTCGAGAAGATCGCTGCGTCCGTTCCGGTCTTCCGGATTGTGCCGCTCTCCAACTAGCGGACAGCTTTCTTCAGCCACCGCGCGGTCGACGACCGGTGCTTGGGCGAGAACTGGGCAGCCGCGGCGTGCAGGTACGGCCGGAACTCCTCGGACCAGTACGCCGCATAACCGCGCTCGTGAATCTCCCGCACCGTCTGGCTGTAATGCAAGAGGGCGCTCCCGCCCAGCGTTTGACCGGTTCGCCACACGGCCCGGTTGGCCGCGCGAGTGATCTTTACCAATGTGACCGGCGCCCGCGCAATGGCCGCGATCGCCATCATCGAGGAAAGCTCGAACACGCCCCGGTTCTGCACCGCCGCCTCAGCCCGCAATTCTTCCCAGTGGCGTCTCAGCAGGAGCGCCGAGGGAAGATGGCGAGGTGGAATCTTGGATGCGCTTTCGCGAAAGGCGACCCACTCGTTCCGCAATCCCGCGACGTCGAGCGGCGGCGCGTTGCACACGTCGGCCACCTGCCCGGCCGTCTCTGCCAACCCTTCCAGCAACTGATCGATGGTATCGAACCTCGATTGGCGCGCGAGCAAGCCTTCCTCCTGCAGCGCTTCGGCGATCTCGCGCACAATCTGGCGGCCTGCGCCGGAAACGTCGGCCAGCGCCGCCATGATCCATACCGGCGACGCCCTAAAGGCCAGCAATCCCGCCAACTCGATGCCATGTCCCGCCGTCCGCCGCAGTAAGAAGTTGCTTGCCAGTTCGCCCTCGGATGGATACACGCCGCGTACTTCGCCAAGTTGCTCGATCATATAGCGGAGGGCGACATCCACCATCATTTGATAGCTCTTGGTCCGCCGGACCGCGGCCGGTACGGAAACTTTGCCAATCTCGCGGATGAGCCCGCCCGCCAGCGCCGCCGCCGAACGAACCATCCGCTCCGGCAGCGAGATCACATAACCTGCCACCCGCGCCCCGACCTTGCGTGGCTTCGTCTTGCGAATCAAACTCATCGCGATACTCTGATTGTGCCTGATCCGGCGCGGTACAATTTACCCACGGTTATGGCCGACATCGTGATTCGCCCCAGCATGAAGTTCATCAAGGCGGGCTACGTGGCCGTATTTTTGGTGATTCTGGCTGCCACGTTCGTCCACTACAAATACGTCGCGCCGCAGTACCCGGAACCTTGGCTGCCTGGAATCGCGGTTCTTCTGCTCGTATGGCCTCTTAAGTGCCACCTCGGGCGCCAGACGGTCAAGCTGACCATCGCCGGAGAGAAACTGCGCTATGAGACCGGCCTGGCCACAAAGTCCACACGGATCATTCAGCTCCCGAAAGTGCAGGACGTGCGCGTTATTCAATCACTCAGCCAGCGCCTCTTCGATGTGGGCCACGTTTCCATCGAGACAGCGGGCGAGAGTTCGCGGCTGGTTGTGGAAAACCTCGACCGGCCACAACAGCTTGCCGAACAGATTACCGACGCCTCGGCAAACGCCTCCCCGGGTGGTGGCGTTCATTAATATAACCTTAACAACCAATGTTTCAATAACTTCCCGTTGCCACGGGATACCCGGCCTCGCAGCTTTCTTGTTATGGTAGTACTAAGTGCAACTTCGGAAGCAGGGGATGCAACCGGCCCTGAGTTTTGCATGGCTCCTGGTTGCCGCGCTACCTGCCGTAGGTAGTTGGAGGTTAGCCGGTCCATACGGAGGTAGCGCGAGAACGATCGCGATTAATCCGCAGCAGCGCAATGTTCTGCTTGCGGGTTCCCGCGACTCGCTGTTGTTTCGCTCGGATGATGCAGGTGCGTCCTGGCGGCTGTTGCCGTTCCCGGCAGGAGCTCCCGGAGTCTTTAACTCGCTCATTATTCATCCTAAAGAGGCCGACCATTTCTACGCCGGTCTGGACGCCGGCGAATCTCCTGAATCCGGTGTCTACGAAAGCAAAGACGGCGGCCAGCATTGGCAGCTGCTGTCCGGACTGCGCGCCGCCCGCATCGAATCGCTCGCGATGTGGCCCGGCGACCCCAAGATCCTGGCAGCGGGTACATCCAAAGGCGTCTTCCTGACAAACGACGGTGGTGAAACCTGGCACCGTATCTCAGGCATCAAAGATCCCGAGATGCAGGATATTACGGCATTAGCCTTCGATCCGGCTGATTCGAAGATTCTTTACGCCGGAACCCCGCATCTGCCATGGAAAACACTGGATGGCGGCGCCACCTGGCATTCCATCCATACCGGCCTGATCGACGACTCCGACATCTTCTCTATCCGCGTCGACCCGGCGAGCCCACAGCTCGTCCTGGCCAGCGCCTGCAGCGGCATCTACCGCAGTGACAGCGCGGGCGAGACCTGGCGGAAAATTCAGGGCATCCCCGGAACGCACCGCCGAACCCACGTGATCGCCCAGGACCCGCGCTCCTCCGACACCATCTTCGCCGGCACCACCCTGGGATTGTTCAAGTCCCCGGACGGGGGCAAAACCTGGCGTCATCTGACCTTCGAGCAGGTCAACTGGATGGTGTTCGACCCGGTCGACCCGCGCATCCTGTACTTGGCCACCGAGCACGCCGGTATCTGGAAGAGCGCCGACTCCGGCGAGACTTTCCGGGCGGTGAATGAAGGCTTCGCTAACCACCGGCTGTCTCAAATCACCAGTGACGGACGGCGTCTTTACGCCAGCAGCGCCTACGAAGGCGAGTACGGCGGGATTTTTGTCAGCGACAACGGCGGGGCCGCGTGGTCGTTGCGCGCCAACGAGGAAGCGCTCGCCGGACGCAACTTGAACAGCTTGACAGCCGCGCCCGGATCCAGTGGCGCCCTTTTTGCGGCCAGCGAAGACGCCGTCTTGAAATCCACCGACGCCGGAAAAACCTGGTCGCCATTGCCAGCCCAACCGCGCCTAATCGCAAGATTCCGCGGGCAGCTCCGCATTAACGCGCTCCGAGCGGTCAAAGCGGAAAAAGTGGTGCTGTTCGCGGGTACCCAGAATGGCTTGTTCCGAAGCGGTAACTCAGGGATGAGTTGGGAACCAGTGAAGGGCGCCGGAGTCGCTGGCGTCCCGATTCTCGCAATCTATGCTCCGCCGAACGGCGCCTCCCGTCTGGCGGTACAAACCAGCAACGCTCTCTTTATCTCCCCGGACCTGGGCAAAACCTGGCAGACGGCTTTCCTGCCCGACAGCAGCTACTACCTTTATGATGTCGCGGTCCCGTTGGACGCCGGAGCGCCCTTGCTCGCCGCCACCTCGCGCGGCCTGTTGCGATCCGTCGATGACGGCGCTCACTGGGCCCGCGTCACCGACGGCCTCCCGGCGGCTACGGTGGACTCCGTCCGATTCCACCCCACCAACCAGCTGGAAGCTTTCCTGGTCCAGTTCGGCAACGTCTACCGGTCCAACGACGGCGGAGCTTCCTGGACCCCCTTCCCCAGCGAGGGCCTGGAGCACTCTTCGATTCGAATGCTGTGGTTCGCACCCGATCTTCCCGGGCGGATTTTTGCAGTCAGCGCCGCCCGCAGCGCTTTGGTTTTCGACCTGTCGCAGCCTGCTCTTGCGCGACAGAATGATCATGTTGTCTCAAGCAGTCAATGAATCCCGATGGAAAGGTGAAAATCATGCGAGCAGTTTGGCGGTTTCCGGTCTTCGCTTTGGCTGTGGTGGGATGTCTCAGCATCCCGCGTCCGGCCCACGCACAGAACTCGACTTCACACTCAGACGACTACTTCAACTTCATCGAACTGGATGGCTACGCCGGATGGCGGGACTTCGAAGAGATCGAGCATGGGCTCGGCACCAAGCTCCAGAGCGGCGCCGTATTGGGCGGCCGCGTGACGGAGAATTTTTGGAACTACGTCGGCATCGAGGAAAGCTACGGCGCTTACCAATGGAGCTTTCTGAAATTCCTGAGCACTACCCCGAACGGCGTGATCTTGCCCCGGTTCCCCATCCGGGTGTTCAATCCCCAGGTTAACGGAGTCCTGTACTTCACCCCGCGGAACAGGAGGATTCGGCCCTTCATTACGGCCGGCTTGGGCGCAGGCTACTACAAGCTGCACAGGAACTCGGTTGCCGCCTCGCAACTTCTGCCAGCGTCGGCGGGGTTCCAGACCTTCAACTCTGAATGGGGCTTCCTGGCCAACTATGGCGGCGGCATCAAGGTCCAGACGTCCCCATGGTTTGGGCTCCGCTTCGATGTGCGGGGATACGTCGGACAGGAGCCGAAGTTCAACTTGCCAGGCTCTTCGGTAAACGGCGGCGTGTATATTCCAGCCGGCTATCCGCTCAATGGTATTGAGTTGACTGGCGGCATAACGTTCTACCTGGGACACCGTGGCGAGAAGGCGGCGCCTCCTACAGCGCCTCCGACTCCCACCCCCACTCCAACGCCGCGCCCTCCTGAGGCCTTGAATCCGGGCACGATTTCCGCCAGCAACACTTCGGTGTGTCCGGGCGATGCGGTTCAGTTGAGTTCCAATGCCTCGGATCCCGAAGGGCACCAATTGAGCTATCAGTGGTCCGTCAACGGGACCAATGAGAGTGGCACGAGTTCCAACTACACCTTCACGCCGAATGCGGCCGGAGATTACCGCATCGGTCTGCACATTGCGGACTCGACGAACGCCAGCCGAAGTGCGGATGCGACCCCGATCTCCATCCACACCGGCGTCTACAACGCGCCACAGGCAAGCGGTGCGACTGCTAACCCGGCCGAACTGGAACGGGGCCAGATGGCCATGCTGCATGTCAACGGTACCGGCTCTGAATGCAGTGGGACTCTGAGCTATCGCTGGTCGGCGACCGAAGGCACCATCACTGGAACGGGCCCCGATGCCCAGTTCGATTCCAGCTCGGTGGCCTTCAACGAAGGCGACCGCAGCCGTCCGCAGTCCAAGCAGGTGACCGCGACTGCTACCGTCAGCGATAGCAAGGGCGGATCCGCCAGCGCTTCGACGAGCATTACAGTCAATCTTCCCGCGCAGGTGCGCCACTACGGCGACATCCTGTTCCCGAAGGACAGCGCCCGCGTCAACAACTGCGGCAAGCGCGTCTTGATCGAGCAACTCTACCCGTTGCTGACCGCCAATCCCAACTACGATGTGGTGCTGGTCGGCCACATCGATTCCAGTGAAGCGCCTCGCGGCCGTGCGCGCCGTAGACGCGCCCTGGATCGCGAACGCGTTATGCAAACGGCCGCCGTGTTGAGCGGTGGGACCGGAACCTGCACGGCTCTCGATCGCTCCCGCATCCGGGGATCGTGGGTTGGCGCCACGCAGGTGACCGAGGCGGTTCCGACTTCCTGCGCCCTGTCGACTGCCGCTCCCAAAGAACGCAAGGGTGCGGCCATCGAGGACACCAGCGAGGCTAAGAACCGCCGCGTCGAGGTCTGGCTGGTTCCCAAAGGCATGCCTCTGCCGGCTGCGGCCAGCGGCGCCCAGGAACTGCCTACGACGGAACTGCAGCGGATCGGCTGCCCGAAGTAGAAACTTAGAAAAGTTAGAGAAGTATAGTTTGGCGCCGGGCGCATTACGCGTCCGGCGCTTTTCTTTTCGTATTCTGCGCGTCACGTCCGGGGGTAGTGTACGATGAGCCTTGATATGAAGCACCCCCTGGAACGCCCCCATCATGGTTGAAAGCGCGCCCGCACTACGGCGGGAACTGCGGCTCTGGCACCTGGTGCTATTCAATATCTCCGCCGTCGCGGGCATCCGTTGGCTCGCTGCGGCGGCGCACGCCGGCCCCGGCTCCCTCAGCCTATGGCTGTTGGCGGTGTTGGCGTTCCTGATCCCGTCGGCTTTAGTCGTGTCGTCGCTTTCCGAACGTTTTCCCGAGGAAGGCGGATTCTACATCTGGACCAAGCGCGCCTTCGGCGAATGGCACGGCTTCCAGTGCGCCTGGCTGTACGTCCTCAGCAACATCATCTACTTCCCTACGCTGCTGCTCTCGGGCGTAGCGATGGCCGGCTACATGTTCGGCGCCAGTGGTGTGCGGTACTCGGAGAGCGCGCTGTTCGCCATTCCCGCCACCTTCCTGGCGCTTTGGCTTTCGTTCTTCGCCCACTTGGTCGGACTGCGCGTCGGCAAATGGACCAGCATCCTGGGCGGCGGCTCCACGTATCTCATAGCGGCCCTGTTGGTCGCCTTTGCGCTGCTCGTGTTCTGGCGGCATGGATCGGCGACACACTTCCAGTTCGTCCCGCAGCCGAGCTTCGAGAACGTGAACCTGTGGTCGCAAATCGCTTTCGCGATGGTCGGCCTGGAAGTCGCCCCGATTTTGGGCGGCGAAATTTACAACCCGCGCCAAACCGTGCCGCGCGCCGCGTGGATCAGCGGCGCCGCCAGCGCAGTCTTCTACATCGCCGGCACAGCCGCCCTGCTGGTGCTCATACCCTCCGCGGGGATCAACATCATGACCGGGTTGGCCCAGGCGGGCCAGATCGCAAGCGCCCGCTTCGCCAGTACCTGGCTCGCGCCGTGTTTCGCCTTGCTGATCACCGTGGGCGTGATCGGCCAGCTCAGCGTCTTCGTCGCGGGCAACACGCGCGTGCCGTTCGCTCTCGGGCTGGATCGCTATCTGCCCGCGGCGCTGGCGAACCTCCACCCGCGCTGGCGTACCCCCTACGTGTCGATCCTCGCGCAAGGCGTACTGTCCAGCGTTTTTCTCCTGCTGATGCAGCTCGGGGAGAATCTGCGCGCCACGTACCAGATCCTGGTGGACATGACGGTGATCGCTACGCTGATCCCCTTCGTTTACATCTTCGCGAGCGGATTCCGCTTCGGCCAGCGCTGGGCCGGCGCTTCGGGAACGCTGGTTTCGGCGGCGGCCATCTTGATCTCCACCAGCCCGCCGCCCGGAGTCGCGTCGGTCTGGCTGTTCGAGTTGAAAGTCGTGGGTGGCACCATCGTCTTGGTGCTAGCCGGCTGGCTGATCTTCGCGCGGAGCAAAGCGCGCGCAGTATGAACTACGCGGAGTCCGTCCAGTTCCTGTATTCGCTCGGCAACGAAGTCCAGACGGCGAAGCTCGGCCTGGAGCGCATCACGCGGCTGCTGGACGCCCTGGGCAACCCGCAGAACACGTTTCGCTCCGTGCACGTCGCCGGAACAAATGGCAAAGGTTCCACCTGCGCGATGATCGAAGCCGGATTGCGCGCCGCGGGAGTCCGTACGGCCCTGTACATTTCGCCGCATTTGGTTGAGCCTACCGAGCGCATTCAGGTCGGCGGCCAACCCGTCAGCCGGCAGCGGTTCGCGGACGCCTTTCAACAAGTCCATGAAGGGGCCGAGAGCCTTCTGGCGGCGGGCGAGATTGATTTCCATCCGACGTATTTCGAAACCGTCACTGCCATGGCGTTTCTGGTCTTTGCGCAGGAGCACGTCGACACTGCGGTCTTGGAAGTTGGCCTCGGAGGCCGCCTGGACGCCACCAACGTCGTGCATCCAGCGCTCTGCGTGATCACTCGCATCGATTACGATCATCAGATTTTCCTCGGCAATACGCTGGCTCAGATCGCGGGCGAGAAAGCGGGAATCTTGAAGCCCGGCGTCCCCGCCGTTTTCTCCGAACAAGCGCCGGAAGCGGAGGCCGTGTTGCGCACTCAGGTAAAGGGTCCGTACACATTCACGCGCGACTGCCCCATCTCCAACCTGGTCATCGACGCGCGCGGCAGCCGCTTCTCCTTGGGCGATCTGAATGTCATCTGCCCGCTCGCCGGCGAACACCAGGTGGAGAACGCGCGCACAGCGGCCATCGCGCTCGAGCGGCTGGGCGTGCCGCCGGACGGGATCGCTTCGGCACGATGGCCGGGCAGACTGGAGCGCGTGTCGGAAGCGCCCGAAATCATTCTCGATGGCGCGCACAATCCGGGAGGCGTCGCCGCATTGGTCCGCTACATCCGGCGCTTCTACGCCAGCCGCCGCATCTGGATCGTCTACGGCGCGCTGCGCGACAAGGCGATTGCGGAAATGACACCGCAGTTGTTCCCCCTGGCTCAACGGATCATTCTGACCGCGCCCGCCAATTCGCGAGCACTCGCGCCGAAGGATATTCCGGCGCCGGGCGCCACTATTACGCATTCGGTCGGTGAGGCGCTGGCCTTGCTCCACCAGGCCGATCCCGCCGACGCCATCTTCATCACCGGCTCGCTTTTCGTGGTCGGCGAAGCCCGCGCCCTGCTCGTAAAATAGGACCAGTGCAAGTCATTCGCGCTTACGTCATCACAGCCCCGGCGATTATCCTGGCCACGATTGGGTTCGGGCTCGTGAGCCTGGTCGTATCGCTGTTTGAAACCAGCGGGCGCAGGCAGATTGCGGTGGCGCGGTCGTGGGCGCGCTTCCTGCTCTGGGTGAGCGGCGTGAAGGTGAAGGTAGAAGGCTTGGAGAAGATATCGGCCGAGGGAAGCTATGTCTTCGTCTCCAATCATCTGAGCTACATGGATACACCCGTGGTCCTGGCAAACATCCCGGTGCAGTTCCGTTTCATGGCCAAACGTGGGCTCTTTCAGATTCCTCTTCTTGGAACCCACCTGGCCCGGGCCGGCCATATTCCAGTCGCGCGCGACGATCCGCGGGCCGCAGTAAAAGCCATGGCCACTGCCGCGCAAATTGTCCGGGAGCGCGGTATTTCGCTGCTCATTTTCCCCGAAGGCGGGCGCTCGCACGACGGCGAGTTGCAACCGTTCAAGGAAGGCGCCGCTCACATCGCCATCCGCGCCGGTGTTTCCGTAGTGCCGGTAGCTTTGCAGGGCACCCGCGAGATCTTGCCCTTCGGCTCAGCTTGCGTTCGCAGCGGAAACGTAACGATGCGGGTCGGCGAGCCGATCTCCCCAGCCGGAGCTCGGGACCGCGAACACCTGACCGCCGAGCTGCGCAACCGGATCGTCGCATTGCTGGAAGATCATCCTATTCCGGCCTAGCTGCTTATCTGCGGTGCTCGATCCAGTCAATCGCGGCGTTCAACGGTGGACCAGGCTTCCAGACGTACTCGAACGAGTCGATGTTGAGCTGCCGCTGCCGCGGGTTTAGCGCGGCGAACAGCGGACCGGCTGCCAGAACAGTGGCAGCGATCAGCACCGCGGCACGGATCATTCCTTGGTGAGAACTTTGGCGCCGAGCGCTCCGCCGATGATCGGCAATGCGGTGAGGATGACAAACATGACGATCAGCGAAAACAGGATCAAGGCGGCCAGATTGGAGGGATCGTTCAGCATTTGAGTGAGCATCTGGGTGCGGGCATCGTCGGGAGGGAGTTGGCTCTCAATGGACTTCGCTAGCCCCCCTTCACTGGAGACTCCGACCATAGCCACCGTAAAAACCGCAATGGATATAACAAAGGAAAAGATGCCGGTGATCCACCCCAAGCGCGCTCCCCCCTGGATTGTGACCATTTGCCCGGTACGGCGGCTGTAAAGGAAAACCGCAAGAAACCCAGCGGCCAGGAAGGCAATCACTAAGCGGACGAGGGGCAACGGCAGCGGAGCCAGATTTACAAAAATGGCGGCCAACGCGGTAATGAAGCCGATTCGAACGGCCAGCCGGTTGTGAAAGCCAATTTCCGGTAAGGCCAAAAGAGGCGCCTTCTCCGGCAACGGCGGCGGAGCCTCTGGTTCCGGGTCTTCCGCGATGCCTGGATAGTCGTATTGCGGTTTGCCGCACTTATGGCAGAATCGCGCATCCGACGGGAGCTGCGCGCCGCAAGTGCAAAAATCAGGCACGATTTCAGTTTGACATACGCGCTATCCGGATTTCTCGCGAGGTCCCGCTTACCGGCACTCGCGGTGAACAGCCTGAACGGCCCGCTCCAAGCCGTCCCGCCGGACCACGATGCTGATGGTCAGCTCGCTGGAACCTTGCGCGATCGCGATGATATTCACGTTTTGCTCGGAAATCGCCTGAAACAGGCGGCCGGCAAGGCCTGGAGTGCCGCGCATGCCTTCACCCACGATCGCCAGCAGGCCCACGTTTTCGTCGATGGCGATCGGCTTCAGATAGCCGTGAGTGAGTTCCAGCGCGAGGTCGGATTCGAGCGACTTCATCGCCGCGGCCACCTCTTCTTTGCGAACCAGGAAACAAAAGCTCTGGCGGTAGCTGGAGCTCGACAGTGCCAGCACTTCGGCGTTGGCGTCGGCCAGGGCCTCCATGGCGCGCGCCATCAATCTCGTTCCACTGACCGCCGCGCTGGCCGGCTCGATCGAGATCAGAGCCACGTTGGACATGGAGGTCACCGCTCGAGGGCCTGGATGGGCGGCGAGCGTGGGCACGATGCGGGTTCCCGGATGCTCGCGGTGAAAGCTGTTCTTGCTCCACACCGGGATCTGGCGTTCGATGAGCGGCGCGAGCGTTCGGGGATGCAGAACCTTGGCGCCGTTGTAGGCCAGCTCCGCCGCCTCGTTGTACGTCAGCGCGTCCAGCACGCGCGCCTCTGGCACCGAACGGGGGTCCGCGCTCATGATGCCGTCGACGTCGGTCCAGATCCAGAGCTCGGAAGCGTCCAGCACCGCCGCGAGAATCGACGCGGAAAAATCCGATCCGCCGCGGCCCAGCGTCGTCGGACGGCCGTCGGTCGTGGCGCCGTTGAAGCCGGTCATTACGGGAAGAACGCCGGCGGCCAACAGAGGCTGGAGCAGTTGATCCGCTTTCTTGCGGGTCGCATCCATGATGGGCGTCGCGCTTCCGAAGACTGCGTCGGTGACGATCACATCCGCGCCATTGATCGCCTGTGCCGGGATGCCCGCGCCTTCCAAATATTCGGCCATCAGTAAAGCCGACAACCGTTCCCCGATCGCGATGGCTTCGTCCACCGAGCGGGGCGGCCGCTCGCCCAGCATCAACATGCCGTGCGCAATGCGGCGGAAGTCGGCCACCAGCTCCTGGATGCCTTCCAGCCCCCGACTACGCCGCTCGCCCTGCAGCAGTTCGCAGCAAGCATCGTGGTGGCGCGCTGCGAGTGCCTGGACATTGGACTCGATGCCCGATTCGTCTCCGGCCTCGGCGTGGCGGAGGGTGCTGAGGAGCAGATCAGTAACCCCGGACATGGCCGATACCACCGCCGCTACGGGCCTGTGCCGTTTCTGTTCCGCGCAGATTTCGGCCGCCACCCGAATCCGCTCGGCCGAGCCCATGCTGGTCCCGCCGAATTTCATGACCAGGAGATTGCTCATTTCAATGCGTCCGCTCTTGGCCGTTGGACGTGCGGTCACGAATGATCTTGAGCAACGCGGCCTCCACTTCCTCGATGGTGCGTCCCGTGGTGTCCACGTATACGGCGTCCGGGGCCTGGACCAGAGGAGACTGTGCGCGCGTGCGATCGCGCTGGTCGCGTTCCGCCAGCTGTTGCCCCACGACATCGGGCGGCAAAGATGTTTCTTTGGAGCGCCGGGTTGCGCGTTCCTCGGGCCGAGCGTCCAGGAAGATTTTTACGGTCGCATCCGGAAACACGACAGAACCGATGTCGCGGCCTTCCATCACGACGGAGGTCTTCTGGCCCAGTTCGCGTTGCTTCTCGACCAAGGCGCGCCGCACGGCGGGAACGAGCGACACCTCCGATGCCGCCTGGCTGATCTCCGGCCTCCGGATCGCCTCGGAAACATCTTCGCCATTCAGCAGGATCGCGCTGTCGCCCGGTATGAATTCGATGTTCGCCGCGTTGGCCAGTTGCTCCAGCCGATGCATGTCGGACAGCGCGACATTGGCGCGCAGAGCCCACAGGGCCACGGCTCGATACATGGCCCCGGAATCAATGTAGACATATCCCAGCTTCGCCGCGATCCGGCGCGCGAGCGTACTCTTGCCCGCGCCGGCCGGGCCGTCGATCGCCACTGTGATTCGCTTGCTCAAACTATCATGAAAACACATGCTCGAGGAGATTTTCCGCGCGATTCAGGACGGCGCCACAGTGATCACGGGCAGCCGCCGGCTGGCGCGGGTACTCTCCCGCGACTTTCACGCCCGCCAACGAGACCTGGGCCGTACGGTCTGGGAGCGCCCGGATATCCTGCCGCTCGACGCGTTTCTGGATCGTGCCTGGCGAGAATGGCTGATGCACGCCTTCGGCGATGTACCGGTTCTGCTCGACTCATTCCAGGAGCAGCTGGTATGGGAGCAGGTCATCCGCGAGTCGCCCGAAGGCGAATCGCTCCTGCGGATACCCGAAACCGCGCGCGAGGCGATGGAGGCCTGGCAACTCGTCCAGGCATACCGGCTGCCGGTGGATGGCCGCTTCCAGTCGACGGAAGATTGGGCCGCGTTTGCCGCCTGGTCGCGCAATTTCAGCCGGCGGGTGCAGGCCCATGGATGGTTGGAGCGGGCGAGGCTCAGCGATTTCCTGCGCAAGCGCATCACACCCGCGGGGCCTTTTTTCCTGGCCGGTTTTGAGGATGTGACGCCACAGCAATCCGCATTCCTGGACGTGCTCGGTGAAACGCGGACGTTGGAACCGCCGGTCCATGATTCCGTCCCGCAGCGCCGCAGGCTGCGCGACTCACGCGCCGAGATTCGTGCGGCAGCCGCGTGGGCGCGGCGTCAACTGGAAAGCGATCCCGAAGCGCAGATCGGAATCATCATCCCGGACCTGACGCGTTTGCGTCCGGTGGCCGATCGAATCTTTCAGGAGGAGCTGGATCCGGGTGGGCAGCAGCGAGGCCAGCAACGATCGTTTCATGTCTCGCTCGGGCCTCCGCTCGGCGATTCGCCACTTGTGCGCGCCGCGCTGCTCGCGCTGGAGTTGGGGCTCGGAGCTTTGACGCTGCCGCAAATCGGATTGCTGCTGCGATCCCCCTTTCTGGGCGGCGCCGAGGCCGAGTGGGACAGGCGGGCGCAGATGGATGCCAAGCTGCGCCGCCAGGGCTGTTGGGATATGCCAATTGCAGTGCTGCGCGAGGTAGCTGCGGGGTGTCCTCAATTGCAACGCGTGCTGTCGGGCTTCGAGAAGGAGCTAAGGAATTTGCCCGGCGCGCAGCGGCCCAGCGAATGGAGCGAGGATTTTTCGCGGCTTCTGGACGTATTGGGCTGGCCCGGCGACCGGCCTTTGAACAGCCGCGAATTCCAAACACGCGAAGCCTGGCACGGCGTTCTCTCCAACTTCGCGTCGCTGGACCTCGCCACACCGCCGCTCGGCTACCGCGAGGCGCTCGAGCGGCTTCAGGAACTGGCGGTCGCTACGATTTTTCAGGTGGAGAACCAAGGCGCGCCGGTTCAAATCATGGGCCTTCTGGAAGCCTCAGGCTTGCGCTTCGATCACCTTTGGATCATGGGACTCCACGACGATGCCTTGCCGGCGGCTCCGAGCCCGAACCCGTTCCTCCCCGTTGCTCTACAGAGAGAATTCCAGCTGCCGCACTCGTCGGCCGCCCGGGAGCTGGAGTTCAGCGCCAAGCTGATCGACCGGCTGCTCGCCAGCGCGCCGGACGTCGTGGTCAGCTATCCGGAGACGGAAGGCGACCGCGCCCTCACGCCGAGTCCTTTGGTGGCGGACGGTATGTGGCTGGCAGGGGAGGAGCAGTCCACCTCCGACGGCTGGATCGCGCAGATGCATGCGAAGGCTGAGTTTGAACAACTCATCGACGAGGCCGCTCCGCCAATGCTCGGCGAGGGCGGGCAATCCGGCGGCGCGCGTCTGTTCAAAGATATGGCGGCCTGCCCGTTTCGCGCTTTCGCGCTGCATAGGCTGCGCGCCAAGCCGCTCGAAGATGCGGATCTCGGGTTGAACTACAGGGACCGCGGCGCGACCGTGCATAAGGCCTTGGAATATATCTGGGCGGAACTCGGATCGCAAGCAAGATTGATGGCGCTCAACGCGGCGGATCTCCGCGCGCTCGTGGAGCAATGCGTTGACAAGGCTGTGGATACGCTGAGCCCGGGCATCGGGCGGGATCTGGAACGGCGGCGATTGGAGAGGCTGCTGGCCGAGTGGCTGGAAATTGAAAAATCACGCCCCGATTTCCGCGTTGATCAAGCGGAGAAGGAGCGAGACGTCACCATCGGCGGATTACAGGTGCGCGTCCGCACCGACCGCGTCGATGAGCTGCCCGATGGCCGCCAGATCATTCTCGATTACAAGACTGGTAAGGTGAACGCAAACGATTGGACCGGTGAACGCCCCAAGGAGCCCCAGCTTCCGCTGTACTGCGCCACCAGTGTTCAACCGGTTGCCGGAGCCGCGTTTGTGCAAATTCGTACCGGCGAGTCCGGCTTTCTCGGCCTGACAGAAGAAGGCGTCAGTCTGCCTTCCATGAAAGCCATGCGATTTGAGCAGGCAGCACCTTTCCATCAGCAAGTAGCCGGATGGAGGAGCGTGTTGGAACGGCTCGCGCTGGACTTTCGCGCCGGAAAAGCGGAAGTGGATCCGAAGCCCGGCGAATGCGATCACTGCGGCTTGCGCGCGCTCTGCCGCATTCGGGAGTTTGAGAATGATCGCGGATAGCGCGGCGCGCGAGCGGGCGTTGGACACGGCGACCTCGTTCATCGTGCAGGCGCCGGCTGGCTCGGGCAAGACCGAGCTGCTGATTCAGCGTTATCTGAAGCTGCTGGAGACTGTCGAGTCGCCGGACGCGGTGGTCGCGATCACATTCACGCGGAAAGCGGCGGGCGAGATGCGTTCTCGCGTGGTGGATGCGCTGCGGGCGGCATCAGCCGGAGTGGAGCCGGAAGCCGGGCATCAGCGTCCAACGTTTCGGATTGCGCAAAATGTCCTGGCGCACGACCGCCTCCGTGGCTGGAACCTCGCGCAAAACCCCGCCCAGCTCCGCATCGAGACCATCGACGCGCTCTGCGCCGCGATCACCCGCCGCATGCCTTGGCTGGCGCGCTTCGGAGCGATGCCGGAGATCACTGAAAAGGCGGAGGATCTATATCGCCAGGCGGCGCGAAATACGTTCCGGCATTTGGAGCAGGGCAATGAAGCGCTTGGTTACCTGCTGCTGCACCTGGATAACGATTTCCGCAAAGCCGAGCAGCTCATCCGGCAGATGCTGGAGAAGCGCGATCAATGGCTGCGGCTGACCGGAACCAGCCTTGACTTCGACACCGTTCGCGCGACATTGGAGAGCTCTTTGCAGAGCGTCATCTTGGATGAGCTGGCGGCAGTGCGCGCGGGCTTTGACGGCGACGCAATGGCCGATATCGTGGCATTGCTCGAGCTGGCCGCGTTCCCTGAAGCGCGGCTGGACGATCTTCCGCAATGGGCGCCGGTGGTCGAACTGCTGCTCACCAGAAGCGGCGGTTGGCGCAGGCAAATGAATCGCGAACTGGGCTTTCACAAGAACCATCGTCTGAAGCCGCGCTACGAAGCTCTGCTTGCCCGGCTGGGGAACAACGCTGCGCTGCTCGAATCGCTGAAGCACCTCCGAAAGCTGCCGGCTCCGCGGTTCACGGAGGCACAGTGGCAAGCGATGCAGGCGGCAGTGTCGGTGCTGACCCTGGCCGTCGGCGAACTGCAGTTGGTCTTTCGCGAACGCGGGCGGGTGGATTTCGCGGAACTGGCAATCCGCGCCTCCGAAGCATTGGGACGAGCCGATGCCCCCGCCGATCTCGCTCTGGCGCTCGGCTACAAGATCCAGCACATTCTCGTGGACGAATTTCAAGACACTTCGTTCACGCAGTTCGAGCTGCTCGAAAAATTGACCGCGGGTTGGGAGCCTGGCGATGGCCGCACTTTATTTCTGGTGGGCGATCCCATGCAATCGATCTATCGATTCCGCCAGGCCGATGTCAGTTTGTTTCTGAAAGCCCGGCAGCAGGGTCTGGGCGCAATTCGGTTTGAGCCTCTCACGCTCAGCGTGAACTTCCGGTCGCGGCCCGAGCTGGTGGAGTGGGTGAATCGCACGTTTGCGCCGATTCTGGCCGGCAAGGACGACATCGAGTCCGGCGCGGTAGCGTATTCGCCGAGCGTGCCCGGAGCAAAAGCAGGCGTGGCTCTCATCGGGATGCACGCCTTCGAGAATGAGCTGGATGAGGCGCGGCGTGTCATTCAGCTGATCCGTGACGCGACCGGTGGAACCATCGCAATCCTGGTACGAGCGCGTTCGCACCTGGTTCAGATCGTCAGCGCTTTGAAGAAGCATGGCATTCCGTTCCAGGCCATCGAAATCGATCAGCTCGGCGAGCGGCCCGTGGTCGAAGACTTGATGGCGCTGACGTTCGCACTGCTGCACGCCGCCGACCGCGTGTCCTGGCTGGCTATTCTGCGCGCGCCTTGGTGCGGTTTGACGCTGAGCGATTTGCACACGCTGTCGAATGCCGGCTCCGCGGCGACCATATGGGACGCGCTCCACCGACCAGAAGTACCGCTGAGCGAGGACGGCCGGCTACGAATTCAGCGCATCCTGCCTGTGTTGAAACAAGCTCTCGAAGAACGCGGACGCCGGCCGTTGCGCAGTTTGGTGGAGAGCGCGTGGCTGCGTCTGGGCGGTCCGGCATGCGTCGAAGACGAAACGGCTCTGGAAGATGCGGCCGCGTACTTCGACCTTCTCGAAAGTCTTGCGGACGGGGCGGATTTGGCCGATTTCAACTGGTTCCGCCAGCAAGTGAGCGCTCTGTTTGCGCATCCGGACACCAAGGCCGGGCCGCAACTCCAGCTCATGACCATCTTCAAGGCAAAAGGTCTGGAGTTCGACACCGTGATTCTGCCCAGCCTGGAGAAGCCCCCGCGCCAGGACGATCCGCCCTTGTTGTTGTGGTTGGAGCAACGCGGTGAATTGCTGCTGGCGCCCATTGCGGGTGCGGGCAGCGATGACGCGATCTACGATTACTTGCATCACATGGAACGCCGTAAGGCGGAACATGAGACAGCACGGCTGCTGTACGTCGCGGCGACACGCGCGCGGGAGCGGCTGCATTTGCTCGGTAGCGTCAAGCCGAGGGCCGACGGTGCGCTGAGCGAACCTCCCGCGAATTCGTTCTTGAAACGGCTTTGGCCCGCCTATGCCGGCGCCTTTTCGAGCTTCCCGCGCTCCAATGCCACCAAGGCCGCGAAGCCAGCCAGAGCGATCCGCCGGTTGCCGGCGCATTGGACGGTTCCCGATCCGCCGCCATCCGTCACCGTGAGCCGGCTGGAAACCGGGGCAACGCCGGGCGCGACGCCACCCTTCGAGTCGGTGAACGATCGCCTGCGTTACATCGGCACTTCACTGCATGCCTTCTTGCAGAGGGTCGCACGCGAAGGCTTGGAGTCCTGGGATGAAGCCCGGGTGGTCTCCGAGCGTGGAACTTACCAGGCGGTTCTTGCGAATCTCGGAGTTCCGCCGGGTGAATTGACCGAAGCCGCCAAACAGGTTGAAGCAGGTCTCCTGCGGGCGCTCCGCGATTCCCGGGGAAGGTGGATTCTCACGGAACACGACGACGCTCACAGCGAGCTGTCCATCGCGGGCCTCCTCGACGGCGCGTTGTGCGAAGCGGTCATTGACCGGACCTTCATCGACGAAAGCGGCGTGCGCTGGATTATCGACTACAAAACCACCGAGCCCAAGGGCGGCGATTTGGAGAATTTTCTCGAGAACGAGAAAGAGCGCTACCGGGAACAACTGGAGCGTTATGCACGCCTGATGGTGCAACGCGATGATCGTCCCATTCGTCTGGGCCTGTATTTTCCGCTGCTCGCCGAATGGCGCGAGTGGGCCGCGCCGGTGGTTCTGCGCAAGCAGGCGCAACTGTTCGAGCTATAAAGCGTTGGTATGTTAACATGAGGTTGCCGACGTATTACACACCCTCGGGGACGTAGTTCAGCTGGTTAGAACGCCGGCCTGTCACGTCGGAGGTCGCGGGTTCGAGCCCCGTCGTCCCCGCCATTTTCTCCATGAATGCCAGCGTCACCGCAGCCAAGGCGGGAACCGCTACTCGGGTTTACGCCGTGCTCGTTCTGTTTATCGCGTTACGGGCCGCCGGGAATCTGCTGCTGGCGTGGGGCATGAAACATGTTCCTCAAATAATGCCGGCGGATCCTGTCTCTTATCTCCGGGCTATTTTCGATCCAATTGTCGCGGTCGGTGTGCTGTCCCTGGTTCTAGCCCTGCTCACGCGGCTCGCGTTGTTGAGCCTGGCGGACTTGAGCTACGTGCTTCCGGTCACGGCCATTGGTTATGTCATCGCGGCGTTTCTCGGAAAGACAGTCCTCCATGAAACGGTCTCGAGTCAGCGCTGGCTCGGAACAGCGCTGATCTTCCTGGGCGCCGCTCTGGTTGGCTCGACGGCCCACTCCACAACGAGCGTGAAACCGGAATGAGGTGGATCCTAGTCGCGGTCATGGTGGTCGCCACGGTTCTGAGCGATCTGCTGCAAAGCCACGAAATGAAGCGTGCCGGAGGGCAATCGGTGCAGCCGCGGGGCCTGATGCGCCTGTTGCGGTTGATCGCGCAGCGCTGGTTCCTGATCTTGGCCATCGCCTGCATGGCGGTGTCGTTCTTCTCGTTCCTGGCCCTGGTGCAGCGGGAGCCGCTCAGCTTTGCGGTGCCGGCTTCGGCCGCGAGCTTCGTACTGGAAACCGTGCTCGCGAAGCTGGTTCTGCGCGAGCACATCGGAGTCCGCAGGGCAGCCGGCGCACTGATCGTGTTGTGCGGCGTGGTGCTGGTGGGTGGCTGATCAATCCTTGACCGGATCAAGGACGGGCACCAGCTTGCCTTCTCGGATGTAATAATCCGCGCCACGCCAGCGGATGCTGCGCCGCGTGAAGCTTGCCAGCCAGATGACAAACGCCACGGCGTCCCACAGCGGGATCAGCGGCATTTGCGCCCAAAAGCGCGGCTGTTTCATTCCGTGAATGCCAATCATCCACGTCATGGCCACCCGCAGGCCAAAATAGGCGCCCAGGTAGCCGATCGCTACGGCTGCGGAAGGATGGATGAGGACCGCAGCGATCGACCACGGCAGTCCCTGTGTAAGCAGCAATCCCAGATGGCCCGAGGGACGCATGTGCCGCATCACCACCAGCCAGCGTAGACGTTTGTGGAGCAGCGCGCGCATCGAGCCGTAGTCCGGCACCGTCTCGATCACGTAAGGCAGCAGAACAACGTCATAACCCTGCTCAGCGATCAGCCGCCCAACCAGGAGGTCGTCGGCTGGTTGGTTCTCGATGGAAGCATAGCCTCCAAATCCCGCCAGATGCGTGCGCGTGGTGGCGATGGTAGTGCCGAGAGCGAACTTGATGCCATCCAGCTGCCAGGCGACCAGGACGCCGGCATAGAAGTCAGACGTCATGCCCGTTGTCTGTAGATGATCGGTGAAGGTTCTAATCTCCGTGGGCGCGTAGAAGCAGGTCACCGCTCCGACGCGCGGGTCCCGGAGGGGGGCCGTGACTTGCCGGAGATAATCGGGCCGCACGCGCACATCGCTGTCGCTGATGACCACCACCTCGTGGCTGGCTTCACTGACGAGGCGCGCCAGTTTCGCGACTTTATCGTTGGTGGCGATGCGCCCGGACCCGTGCAACACGCGGATCTGGCGCTCCGGAAAATCCGCTTTCAGGCGATCGATAACCGCAAGCACGGCCTCATCATCCGCGTCAACACAGAAGATGATTTCGTAATCCGGATAGTCCTGGCTGCAGAAGCTCGCCAGATTCTCGTATGCTTCCGGGTCAAGTCCGCGGATCGGCTTCAGATTGCTTACGGGCGGCGTGAAGCTGGGATCAAGCTCCTTCTCGGGTTGATGAAAATAACGCCATGAACTGTAGATCGCGATCAGGTAATAGATGAAAGGAATCGCCGCAATTCCCAAGAAGAGCGTGGCGATCATTTTTTCAGGTTATCCTTCGCAAGGGGCTGGTTGGTAACAACCATCTTTCCGCCGCTTTCGGCCACGACCTTCAGAGCATCGCCCCCCACCAGATTTTCAAGCCGAGGCGTCGCGGACTGGCTGGCTACCAGATAGCAGCGTTCCGAGCCGCGCCATAACTGCTTCCACTGCTGGTCGTCGATGAACACATTCGGCGCGCCCGGCGCGTACGAGCCATACACAAGATTGTTAATCCTTCCGTTCAGCAACAAGGCGTGCCGGTCGGTGTAGAAAAAGATCGACGAAAACGTGTAGTAGTGATGATCGACAATGAGTTTGCCCTTCGGCGACCGCAGCAGCGCCTCCGCCAGCGGCCGCGATGACATGTAGGGATCAAACACAACCAGCGCCATTCGCGCGGCCTGAAAGAACAGAACCGACATCACGGCTGCGGCTAAGAACGCACGTGCACCGCTGGCGCGCAAAGTCCCAATCGCTCCGATCAGCAGGGCGGCCGCCGCCAAGAGCAGCGGAGCGCGAAGATAGGCGAATGAGCTCAGCGTGAGGTCCTCAATGTGTCCCAGCGACAGCGTATAAGCGCCGGGATGAAGGCTCAGCGCGGCGGAGATGTCGCCTGGCGCCGGAACGTTCCTCACGAGAAACCACAATGTCCCCGCAGCCAGAGCGGCGCACAACAAAACACCGCAGAGAACCCGAGTCCCGCGCCGGATCCAAGCGCCGCCCGCAGCCATGGCCGCCCCGGTCAACAAAGCGAACGCGGGATAAGCCGGCATTGAGTAGTATTCTTGCGTTGTCGAAAACGTGAAAAAGACCAGAATGAAGCCCAGCCAGCAGAGGGCGAGCAGGCGGGCGCGTCCGGCGCGATCCAACGGCCGGAAGGAGAGTTTCGCGATGGCTGGGAAATAGACGCTCCACGGAAACAGCCAGATCAGGTGAAACAGCCAGAAGTAGACGCGCGGAACTGTGTTGTAATCGCGTGGATAGCGCAGGTTCAGAAAGCGCAGAACCTGCTCGTTCATGAAGAAAAACCACAGAAATCCGTGGTATTCTCCGGGATAACTTCGGAATGATAAATCGAAATAAGGAGGATTTCGGAGCGTAGCCAGGATGTGCCACGGCGCCGCAATAACGAGAATGACGAGAATGCCGCTTAGGGGGCGCAGGCGTTTCCAGACCTTCGCCTGCAGTAGCTGGCGAGTCAGCGCGAGAAAAATCAGGCCCGCCGCAAGCGGAAACACCACGCCAATCAGACTTTTCAGCAGCAGGCTGACGCCCAGGCTTGCCGCCAGCAGAAAAGCCCACAATCCCGGCCGGCGTTCGCGCTCATCCAGCGCGCGCAGGAAGGCCCACATGGAAAGCGTCATGTCGGCGGTGAGCATGACGTCGGGAATCAGAATTCGAGTGAATAAAAACAGGCCAAAGCAAGTGGAAATGCACAATCCGGCGTAAAATCCAGCGCGTTTCCCGAACGCCCACATCCCGAATGCCGTCGTGAGCCAGGCTAGCGCCACCGCCGAGAGCACAATCGGGATTCGCGCGGCCCAGTCCCACGGCCCGAAGACCTTGAACGAGATGGCCATGAGCCAGTAGATCAGCGGCGCCTTCTCCAGATAGGCAATGCCGTCCAGACGCGCCGTGACCCAGTCGCCCGACGCCAGCATGTTGCGTGAGATCTGCGCCTGCACCGCGTCGACATCATCCATCAGCGAGGGCGGGGAAGTCATGCAGCCGGCGTAGACCGCGACGGCAAAGAGGAGGACGATCAGGAGGAGCTGAAGACTTGTTCTGGAATCCGCGCCGCTTCTTCCAGCGGGGCCATTTGAATTCTCCATCTCTTCATCCATAGAAACAAGGTCAGGAGGCCCCACAGATGATACCCGAGATTCGCCCGCCGCTGCCAGTGGGCTTGCGCCAAGGCGTCGATCTTGTCGAACCGGAAGATCGCGGAATAGGAACCAGCCGCGCGGGCGATCGTCTCTTCAAGCAACGGCCGGAGCGGTCCCCGGAACCATTCGTGTGCGGGAACATCAAAGCCGACTTTCTTGCGCGATAAGATCGCGGGCGGAAGTTTTCCGCGCATCAGTTCTTTCAAAATCACCTTCTGCCGCGAGCCGCGGATGCGCATGTCCGCTGGAAGCGAAGCGGCAAATTCGACGATCCGGTGATCGAGAAAAGGCGGGCGAACCTCGATGGAGTGCGCCATGCTGATCCGGTCGACTTTGGTCAGAATATCGTCGGGCAGGTAGTACCTTTGATCGAACCACAGATAGGCCGGCAGATTGTCGCCGGCGGCTGCCAGTTCGCCGAGCATCGCGTCCAGCGAACCCGGCAGCGCTCGAGAAACGAGGCCGCGCTTCTCGGCGCGTGAAAAGGTCCCATTCCAGTACACGTGGGCACGCTCGGGCCGCATGCGGCATCCGGCCAGGAATCGCTTGGCCTTATATTCGAAACCAATCTTCTCATCGGAAACCGGCCAGTGCCGCACAATCGCTTCCGCAAGGTCGAGCGTCTTTCCCGGCAAGCGGCGCACGCGGCGCGCGAGCATACTGGCGCGATGCGTCAGATAACCACCAAACAGTTCGTCGGCGCCTTCGCCGCTGAGCGCAACGGTTGCGTGGCGCTTGGTCAACTTGGACAGCAGCCAAACCGGAACTGCGCCCGCGTCGGCGTTTGGCTCGTCGGAATAGTAGGCGAACGCCTCAATCACGCCCGCCAGGTCCTGCTCGGCGCTCATGTCCAGTTCGTAGTGCGCGGAACTGTAGCACTGCGCGAGAGACCGGATGTAGGGGGTCTCATCGAAACTGCGGCCGCGGAAGGAAATGGAAAAAGTCTGGACGGGCGAGGAAGAGGCCTCCGCGGCATAATGCAGCAGGGTCGACGAATCGATCCCACCGCTCAGCCAGACACCCAGCGGCACGTCGGAGAGCAAGTGCTCGGACACCGACTGTCGAAGCAGCCGGTCCAACTCCTCTTGTGCGGCCCGGGCATCCCAGAGGCGTTCTTCAGGCAGCGGCAGCCGCCAATAGCGTTCCGTGCGAACCGCGCCGTCCTGCCACTCCAGCCAGTGGCCCGGCAGCAGCTTGTAGATGCCCTCAACCAGCGTCCAGGGCGCCGGAACATAATTGAGCGAGAGATAGCAATCCAGCCCGTCCAGACTCAACGTACGGTCGATCTCGGGATGGACCAGGATCGTCTTGAGCTCCGAACCAAAATAGATATCTTCGCCGCGCTGCGCGAAGTACAGCGGTTTAATCCCCATCCGGTCGCGCGCCAGCACCAGACGTTGCGCGGGCTCGCTCCATAACGCCACGGCGAACATTCCGCGCATCCGCGCGAAACACTCTGTATCCCATTCGAGGAACGCCTGGAGGACGGTTTCGGTGTCGCTGTGGGAGTGGAACCGGCGCCCACGGCGTTCGAGTTCCCCGCGCAGTTCTAGATGATTGTAGATCTCGCCGTTGAAGACGATCACCGTCCCGCTTTGGGTATCCTGGATGGGTTGGTCGCCGCCTTGGAGATCGACGATCTTCAGACGAGCCGCGCCGAGCAGAACGTTCGGCGACTGGTACACGCCCTGTTGATCTGGACCGCGGTGAAGAATCGACTCGACGGCGTCCTGAATTCGGCCGGGATGGGCAATCCCCCGCCGGGTTGTGAACCCGGCGATCCCGCACACCTCAACTACCCCCGGAACGGTAGCGCAGGAATGAATGGATCAAGACTGGGTCTCCGACGCGGCGACCGCCTGAGCCGTTAGCGGCCGGCAGCGCCGGTTCCGTGTGTTCTTCCAGCTGACCTGTGGAAGAAATAAAGAGATGTCGACGCGGTCCTGATATTTCACGGCGATGTTCATGAGTGAGTCTAGCAGAGAATCGCTCAAATAGTGCGGCCGCAAGCCGAGATCGACGAGCTTGGAATGTTTCGCGTTATAGTAATGCTGCTCAGCCTCTACACGCGGTGTTGCCAGGTGATCGATTTCCACTTGCAGGCCCAGCTTCAGCGCCGCACTCTGAACCATCTGCGCCAGCTCCAGGACCGAGAATTGTTCGGTGAATTGATTGTATACCCGGCACTCGCCCGGTTCAGCCGGATTCAAGCACGCCAGTTCGATGCACCGGATGGTGTCCCGGATATCCAGGAAGCCCCGGGTCTGGCCGCCTTGGCCATACACCGTCAGCGGATGGCCAGTCGCGGCTTGAACGCAAAACCGGTTCAGCACCGTGCCAAACACGTCGTCATAGTCAAAACGGTTAATCAGGGCTTCGTCCAGTTCCGTCTCGTCGGTAACCGTGCCGTAGACCACGCCTTGATTCAGATCCGTGGCGCGCAGCCCCCAGATCCGGCAGGCGAACATCATATTGTGGCTGTCGTGCACTTTCGAGAGATGATAGAAGGAACCGGGCTGCTTGGGGAAGGGCAGAACGTCCGATCGGCCGTTGTGTTCGACGCGGATGTAGCCTTCTTCAATATCGATATTGGGAGTGCCATACTCGCCCATGGTGCCGAGCTTGACCAAATGACAGTCCGGCCGGAACTCCTGGATCGCAAACAGTACGTTCAGCGTGCCCACCACGTTGTTCACCTGCGTGAACACCGCATGCTTGCGATCGATCATGGAGTAGGGCGCCGCGCGCTGCTCGGCGAAATGGGTGATAGCGTCCGGCTGGAATTCCTCAAACACGCCGGAAAGAAAACTGTAGTCGGTGACGTCGCCCACGTATAGCTCGATCGATTTCCCCGTGAGCTCCTGCCAGACACGCAAGCGCTCGGTCAAAGGCAGGATGGGGGTGAGCGTCAGCGCGCCCAGTTCAAAATCCCATTGCCGTCTCAAGAAGTTGTCGACGATGGCCACCTCATGGCCCCGCCTGGACAGATACAACGCCGTAGCCCAACCGCAGTAACCATCGCCACCCAATACGCAAATTCGCATGTGACTCGCCTCTGCCTTCCTCGTTATCTACTTTCAGCAAGACGGCCAGAAAGTTTCACAGCTTATAGAGTTTTGGCTCAGTTCTCTGCGGGCTCGGCTCGCGAACGCGCACCGCCCCCTCGCGCAGGAATTCCTGAGATAGGAGATGTATGTTTGGTGCTTACGGTTACAGGTGACTTAAGAGTTTTCTTACCAAACAAGGCGGACAGCGCTGTTCGCCACTTGTTCGCCGGCCGCGGGATGCCTCATTTTCCGGACTGCTCCCATCCCGTCTTCGAGTTGTAGGGCGCCATGAACCCCATGGCTTCAATCTCGTGGATTTTTCCACCCCGGATCTTGAAAATGTGTGCGGCGGGCAGATCGAAGGGCTTGAATGGCATGTCGACCTTTTCCAAACCGGGCACGCCGACAATCTTGACGAAATTTTGCTTCATCGGCTGGCGGAACTGCGAAAGACCGAACACCAGCCCGTCCTCCACGTCAGCAATCTCCACGCGCCGCGGCTCGATCCGCGCGATGTAGTCAAAAATGTGCGTGTTTAACTGATCGTGGCAACCCATGGCGCCCACGGTTCCAAAACCTGGCGTGTTGGACGGCGGATTACCGGTGGTCTGCATGCCGTTTTCATGGCGCTCGCAGTCGTCCGCAAACGGCGCCGCATTGCCGTTGCCCGTCACCAGCGCCGTGTAATACGAATAGCCGATCTTCAGCATTTTGTCCCTGGGTATCCGTTCGGCCTGCGGCACGGTCTCGATCAGACCCGGCCGTGGAGTTTGGAGATTCTTCAGGTTGTTGGGTTGCAAGTTGCGAGCAATCAGGTGCTCCGCTTCGGTGATCTTGCCGTTCTTGAGCTTCAAACGCAGGGCGAACTGGATCGGCTTGCCCTCTTCCTGCATCACGCACAGGAAGCCGACCTGATGGGCCACCGCGTCCGGGACATAGATCTTGAACGTTGTTGGACCGTCGGAGGCCGTCTTCCACAACCCTTCGCCGGGTCTCATCGGCATTGTGTTCTCGACGAATTTCACTTCGCTGGCAAACGGGACTTTCGACGGATCATGCGCCACCATGGCCGCAACGTAGGTGTCCACGAGTTTGTCCAGGCAGGCACGGTCGCACTGCGCGGCGCTGGCGGCCGCGCCCATGGCGGTCCCCACGAAGATCAAGATCCACGCTGTTCTCAAGACGGATTTCATGATGGTCTCCGGAACGTAGTATATCCGTCTGGCGTTTTCGATGAGGCCATCGGAGCTCATCCGATGCTCACAGTCAAACCGATTAAGAATCCGCCGATAAGGCTGCTAGGGCGCATTAGGGCGTGTGGAGCGAGGTTCGCGTGCCGTTTTGAGACGGCAGGCGCAATACCGCGCCCAATGGGGTTTCATGATCATCGAACAACAACAATGGTCGGCGAGGGCGGGTTGGACGGGGCGTGGCGAGCCGCCGAGCCTGGGTGAGACGGCCCAAGTGGCTTTTCTCTTTGGCTCAGCCGCTTTGATCAAGCAGAGTGAAGCCTTCGAGCGGTGCGCGGAAATGTACCCGCACGCGCATTTGCTGGGATGCTCAACGGCTGGCGAAATCATCGGCACCAATGTCAGCCGCGATACCGTCGCGATTACCGCGTTGGCCTTCGCCCGGACGGGCGTCTCGGTAGCACGTGTCGATGTGCCGGATCCGGAGGGAAGCTTCCAAGCCGGACAAAATCTGATCCAATCTCTCGATCCGCACGGGTTGAAGCACGTCTTGATCATCTCCGAAGTCCTCCAGGTGGATGCCAGCCAGGTGATGAATGGGATCAATGCCGCCCTGCCGCAAGGCGTATCGGTTTCCGGCGGTTTCTCAGCCGACGGTGACCGGCAGCAGATCAGTCACATTTGGTGCAATGGCGGGCCCGCACAATCCTCAGTGGCGGCGCTCGGCTTCTACGGCGATCATCTCAAAATAGGTTCGGCAGCCACGGGCCTGTGGGGCCAGTTCGGGCCCGTCCGGCGGATCACGAAATCCAAGGGCAGCATGCTTTACGAGCTGGACGGTCGTTCGGCGCTCAGACTGTACAAAGAGTATTTGGGCGAGCTGGCGACGGGGCTGCCCGCCTCGGGGCTGCTATTTCCCATCAGCCTCTCGGTTCGCGACACGGGCCACAGCGTGCTCCGCGGTCTGCTGTCGGTGGACGAGGCGGCCCAATCCATGCGATTCGCCGGAGACGTTCCTGAGGGATCGCAGGTGCGCATGATGATGGGCAGCATTGAACGGCTCATCGACGACTCCTACGTTGCCGCCCGGCAAAGCGTCGCCGGCTGGGAGAATACGCCCGTCGAACTCGCCTTCCTCGTCAGCTGCAACGGACGCCGTGTAGTCTTGAGCCAGCGTGTCGAGGAGGAACTCGAGGCAGTGCGCGACGTGCTGGGTGAACAGGCCGTTCTGACCGGATTCTATTCGTGCGGCGAAATCGCACCCATCGCGCCCGGAGAAGCCGCCGAGCTCCACAACGAGACGTTAGCCATCACCACGTTTGCCGAAGTCTGAGACTATGGCTGCTCCCTTGCACCGGCTATTGCAGAGGCAGTTGAAGCGCTGTGCCGGCAGTACGGAACAACTTCCCGAGGCCTGGCAGCCGCTCCTCAGCGCTGTCAGTACCGCCTACGAGGAGTTCGACTTGGGCCGCCGCATGCTGGAACGGGCCCTGGAATTGAGTTCTACGGAGTTGTTCCAGGCAAACGCCGATTTGCTGGCGATGAACAACAAACTCACGTCAGCCAATGCGCAACTCTCGGAGGCGCGCCAGGCCGCCGAAACAGCCAATCGGGCGAAGAGCGATTTTCTCGCGAACATGAGTCACGAGATCCGCACACCGATGAATGGCGTGATCGGCATGAGCGAGCTGTTGCTGGCCACCGAACTTACGCCCGAGCAGAGGGATTGTGTGAAGATCGTCATCTCCTCGGCCGCTGCACTGATGGGAGTCATCAACGACATCCTGGATTTCTCGAAGATCGAGGCCGGGAAGCTCGAATTGGAATCCGTCCCGTTCAGCCTGCGTGAGTTGGTAGCTCAAACCGGCAAGGCCGTGGTTCTGCGGGCCGATCAGAAGGGCATCGAGCTCTTTTGCACCGTGGAGCCCAACGTAGCGGACCGCATGGTCGGCGATCCGAACCGGCTCCGGCAGGTGCTCGTCAATCTGCTGGGGAACGCCATCAAGTTCACCGAGCAGGGTGAGATCGAGCTTTCTGTCCGTGTGGAGGCGGATGGCGCCCTTCACTTCGCGGTGCGCGATACCGGAATCGGGATTTCTGCGGAACAACAGGCGCGAATCTTTAACCGTTTTGAGCAGGCCGATTGCTCCACCACTCGTAAGTACGGAGGCACCGGTCTCGGACTATCCATTTCGCGGCGCATCGTAGAAATGATGGGCGGCCGCCTTTGGGTTGAGAGTGCGGCAGGCCAGGGAAGCACGTTTCACTGTACAGCCACATTCGGGCCGGACCGAAGTGCGGAGCCGGAAGCAGCTGCGCCGCCCTGCTTCCAGGAACTGTCGGCGCTCGTGATCGACGATAGCGAAACCAGCAGGCGCATCCTAAACGAAATCCTGAAGCGGTGGAACGTGCGCGTGACGCTGGCCGGCAGCGGCCCGGAGGCTCTTGCCGCAATCGCAAAAGCCGAGTCCCGGGCCAGTGGTTTTGGATTGATCCTGATAGACGCCGGCGTGTCGGGGACAGATGACAACGAACTTCTCAACCAGCTGAGCAAGCATTCATGCCTCGCCCATACGCCTCACATTCTCATGACCCCGGCAACGCGAGTAGCCCATGCCCAGTGGTGCTGCAACCTTGCGCCTTACTACCACATCGCGAAGCCGATTGACGAATCGGAATTGCTGAAGATCATTCGGACTGCGGTCGGTGCGCCCGTCGATCGAGAGAACCCGATCCACCGCGTTTCCGCTCCGGCACAACCGGAATCTCCGCTTCGGATTCTGCTTGCCGAAGACAACCAGGTGAACTTTCGGGTAGCTCAGGCGTTGCTAGCACGAATGGGCCACACCGTTTCTGGCGCGAGCGACGGGCGCCAGGCTTTGCAACGCCTCCGAGAGGAAAACTTCGACCTGGTTCTGATGGACGTGCAGATGCCCGAAATGGACGGGTTCGATGCCACCCGGGCGATCCGTAGCCAGGAACAAAACACGGGAAAGCATCTGCCGATCATCGCCATGACCGCGCACGCAATGAAAGGCGACCAGGACCGTTGCCGCGAGGCGGGTATGGATGATTACGTGGCGAAGCCGATTTCGGTCAAAGCACTGGCGGACGCCATCGTGCGGGCCCGAACGCGAACAGCGGCTCGGTAGCTACTGTACGACTTCCCGTTTTCGGCGCGTCGTCTTCCGCTTCGTTGTCACGGCCTTGATCTCGCTGGCGAAGGCCATGTCGATGAACTCGGCCTGCTCCTGTTGATGGCGCTTGAGCGATCCGGCGGCGGGACTCGCGCTGGGAGCGCGTCCGGCGTAGCGAACCATACGGCGCGAAGACTCCACCAGCGGCTGCAACTGCTCCTGCACAAAACGCCACGCGCCCATGTTGCGCGGCTCTTCCTGCACCCAGACGACGTCGGCCGTCTCGGGATAGCGCGCCAGGATATCGCGCAATTGACCGGCGGGGAAAGGATACATCTGCTCAAGCCGCAGAATCGCGACATCGTGAATCTTCCGTTCGTCGCGCGCCGCCAGCAGATCGTAGTAAACCTGGCCGGAGCACAGCAGCACGCGCCGCACGCGCGACAGCTCGATGCCGGTGGTGTCATCGATCACCTCGCGAAAAGTTCCGGCGGTCAGCTCCTGGATGGCCGACACAGCTTTGGGATGCCGCAGCATCCGTTTAGGCGTGAAAACGATGAGAGGCTTGCGCATGCCGCGGCGGTCCGGCCCGCCGCGCATCTGCCGGCGCAGCAAATGGAAGTACTGGGCGGGCGAGCTGGCGTTCACCACCTGCAGATTGTCCTCGGCGCAAAGAACGAGGAACCGTTCGATGCGCGCGCTCGAATGCTCGGGCCCTTGCCCTTCGTAACCATGCGGCAGTAACAGCACCAGACCGCTGGGCTGGCTCCACTTCGATTCGGCGCTGGCGATGAACTGATCGATCATAATCTGCGCCCCGTTGGCGAAGTCGCCAAACTGCGCTTCCCACAACACCAGCGTGAGCGGGTCGGCCACGCTATAACCAAACTCGAAACCCATGACGGCGTATTCGCTCAGCGAACTGTCGAAAACGTCGAAGCGCGCCTGATCCGGCGCCAGATGCTGCAACGGAACGTAGCGCTCGCCGTTTTCGCTGTCGTAGAGCTCGAGATGCCTTTGACTAAATGTTCCGCGGCCGCTGTCCTGTCCGCTCAGACGCACTGGCGTCCGTTCCAGCACGAGAGTTCCAAAGGCCAGCGTCTCGGCGGTAGCCCAATCCATGGGATGGCCCGCCAGCACTTCCTGGCGCTTCTTGAGAAATCCCTCCAGCTTCGGATGCACGTGAAAATCGTCCGGAAATGTAGTGATGCCTTCCACCACGCGCTCGAGCATCGAGCGGTCCACGGCCGTGTTGGCGCTCGGCAGGACGAAATCCTCGCCCTCAATCGCGCTCAGCTCCTGCACCTCAAAGTGCTCCTGGTTCTTCTTGGACGCGTCGTAAACGTTGTTGAGGCGCTGGCTGATGTTCTTGCGAATCTGCTCTACTTGTTCGGGCTTCAGCAAGCCCTCGCGGGCCGCGGTCTCGGAATATTGCACGGCTACTGAAGGATGGTTGCGGATTTTCCGGTACAGGATGGGCTGCGTGTAGCTGGGGTCGTCGGCTTCGTTGTGCCCGTGGCGGCGGTAGCAGAACATGTCGATCACCACGTCGCGCTTGAAGGTTTGGCGGTAGTCGTAGGCCATCTGCGCCACCCGGATGCAAGCCTCGGGATCGTCGCCGTTGACGTGAAAAATGGGCGCCTGCACCATGCGCGCCACGTCGGTGGAATAAGGCGTAGAGCGCGCTTCGTTGGGATTGGTGGTGAATCCAATCTGATTGTTGATCACCAGGTGGATGGTGCCGCCGGTGGTGTAGCCCTCCAGCTGCGACATGTTCAGCGTCTCGGCCACCACACCCTGGCCCGCGAAAGCCGCGTCGCCGTGAATCAGGATGGGGATCACGCGCTCGCGGTTCTTGTCGCCCAGGCGATCCTGCTTCGGACGTACGATGCCTTCCACCACCGGATCCACGGCTTCCAGGTGGCTCGGGTTGAAGGCTACCGACACGACGATCTCGCGGCCGGAAGAAGCTTTGCGCACGCCGCTCGCGCCCAGATGGTATTTCACGTCTCCGGATCCCTGCGTACTGTCCGGGTCGATGCCTTCAAATTCGGAGAACAACTGCACCAGGGACTTGCCGACCACATTCGCCAGCACGTTCAGACGGCCGCGGTGTGCCATGCCAATGACAGCTTCATGCACGTTGGAATTGGCCGCCCGCTCCAGGATTTCATCCAGAATCGCGATGGCCGACTCACCGCCTTCCAGCGAAAACCGCTTGTGGCCGATGAAGCGCGTGTGCAGGAAGCGTTCGAACTCTTCAGCTTCGATCACGCTCTGCAGCGCGCGCAGCCGCGTGGCCGGTTCCAGCGGCCAACGATTTCCCGTGGGCTCCATCCGCAGCTGCAGCCAGCGCTTCTGCTCCGGAATCTGGATGTTCATGTACTCGCAGCCGATCTTGCCGCAGTACGTCTGCCGCAAAGTCTCCAGAATCTCGCGCAAGGTGGCGATCTTCTGCGGCTGGTCGTCGTCGGACATCAAGGTGCCGGTGAGAAACTCGCGATCCAGGTCCCAGATGGTCAACCCGTAGGTCGCCGGATCCAGCTCGGAATGATAGACGGGCTCCGAGCCGAGGGGGTCGAAGTCGGCAATCAGATGTCCGCGCACGCGATACGCGTTGATGAGTTGCAAAACGGCGGCTTCCTTGGCCACCTCGTCGCGTGGCGCGCCGCCGCGCACGCCCGGAATCGACACGGGACGGTCCGGCTCCCACCGCACCGGTTTGTGCGGCATCTTGAGGTCCGAGAAAATCTCTTCGTAGAACCCGTCCTCGCCCTCCAGCAGCGCCTGCAGCCGGCCGAGAAATGTGCCGGATTCGGCCCCTTGCACCACACGATGATCGTAGGTGCACGTCACCGTCATGACCTTGCTGATTCCCAGCAGTGCACGCAGTTGCTCGGTAACGCCGTGGTATTCGGCCGGAAAATCGATGGCGCCGGTGGCGATGATCGCACCCTGCCCGGGCATCAGCCGAGGCACGGAGCCGAGCGTCCCCACGGTTCCCGGGTTGGTCAGCGAAATGGTAGTGCCTTCGAAGTCCTGGACCGTTAGCTTGTTGTTGCGCGCACGAGTCACGATGTCGTCGAAAGCGGCCACGTACTGCGCGAAGTCGAGCGAGCCGGCATCTTTAATGTTCGGCACCTTGAGGGAGCGAGCGCCATCCTTGCCGGCGACGTCCACCGCGACGCCCAGGTTGATCCGGTCCCGCACGGCGCGGAACGCCTCACCGTTCGTTTCCGCGTAGGCAGAATTCAGGGTCGGATTGGTCCGGATGGCCTTGACAATCGCCCAACCGATAATATGCGTGTACGAGATCTTGTTCTTGCCGAGCAGCGTGCGGTGTTCATTGATGATCCGCCGGTTTTCATCGACAACCTTGACCGGGATGACGCGCTGCGAGGTTGCCAGCGGAATGCTCAAGCTGGCGTTCATATTCTCGGCGATGCGCGCGGCGGCTCCGCGCAGCGGCATCAACGTTTCCCCGGCCACCGGCTGATGCTCCGGAACCGCCACGGCGTTGGGTGCAGGCATTCCGCCCGGCTGAAGCGCGACCGCCTGGGGCACGTGCGTGCCATTTCCCGGCGCAGGGGCCTCGCCGCCGTTCGATTCGAACACGTCTTTCCAACTCGGATCAATCGTCTTGCGGTCGTTTAAATACTGCTGATACAACTCGTCTTCGAGCCAGCTATTAATTCCAAACTCGGCGGAATGTGAATCGGACATGGAGATTGTAGAAGGGCGATCACTTCTATCATAGCGTGACCTGAGCGCCCGTTTCGTTACATGCGAAGCGCAGAACTTTTTCGCTGTAAATGTATGTAATCGCAGCAACCTACGCGGGAGGTGCCGCATCCGTTGAGGTAGAGACGGAGGACACAAGGTAATGAAAAAGATGATTCGAAAATTTTCGATGCTGGCCGCTTTGGCCGGCTTGGCGGCAATAACGGTCCCGATGTTTGCCCGGAGCGCGCCGGAACAGGATTTGGGCGCCCAGGTTCGCCATCAACTGCTGATGCTGCCGTTCTTCAACGTGTTCGATGATTTGGGCTACAGCGTGAACGGCGGCGTCGTAACCCTGTCGGGCGCCGTGACGCAGCCTGTCGTGAAGGATGACGCCGGCCGCGTCGTGAAGCGGATCCCTGGCGTGGCTCAGGTGGTCAATAACATCAAAGTGTTGCCCCTGTCATCGTTGGACAACCGGATCCGTTTTGCTGAATATCGGGCGATCTTCGGTTTCAGCGACCTGTATCGCTACGCGATGGGCGCTAATCCGTCCATCCACATCATTGTCGAGAACGGACATGTGACCTTGACGGGCGTGGTTTCCAGCCAGGCCGACAAGAACATGGCCTATCTTCGCGCGAATAGCGTTCCAGGAGTCTTCTCGGTAACAAACGACCTGCGAGTGGCGGAAAGAAGCTAAAGCCGCTCGACCACAAGCAGGTTTCGGATGGCCGCCGCAGACCGACCGGCGGCCATTCGTGTTTTCTAGCGACGCTTGCCGCGCGGGGGCACGTAGTGGAATCGGACTAGATAGATGTTCGAGCCTCTGCCATGCTTGGCGACTTTCAGCAGATCGAGCACGCCTAGGAACCCGGACTCTCGCGCCAACTGTGGCGTGATATCCGGAAACCCGATCGGCTCGATCGAATCCACAACGATCTCGCCCTCCTCCATCGGATACCGGCCGCCCACTTTCACCCGAGGACTTATCCAGATCCGTACGCTGCACGTGATTTCTCCCCGCCGGACTCCGTCGCGAAGACGCTTGGTGAACGTCATCGGCTCAGTTTACTCCGTACGCCCGCATGATACACGCCGGTCCTCCGACTGATCAGCGGCCATTTTGTGCGCACGGGTGGCGCATGCACGCGCCACATCTTCGTTCAGCGCGATGCAGCCAGTTCTTTGTATCGCTTCTCCGTGAACTGGAATCCCCGTGTTGCTTCTCCTCCTTTTGCCGCCGCCTTAACAGAATCACCCAGGTAAATCACTTCTTCCACCCGCTCGGGCGCGAGACGACGGGCCAGCAGGAGCGTGCGCTGGAGTTCTGAAAACATCAGGACCTGTTCCCACGGCTGTAACGGCTCCTTGATCAGCAGCTTGATTCTCGGAAGACTCTGAGCCGCCCAATCTCGAAAGTTCTGTGAGTCTTGCTCAGCCGTGGTTTGGGGATCAGCGACGGTTGCAGCCACTCCGATGACCAGCGCGATGACCTCGTCAACCGGGAAGGCTGGCTTGAATTGTCTCAGGATTTCAGACACTCCTGCCCAGTCACCGGAAACCGCCCTGACTCTGGCAAGCGTCAAAGGATACGTGTCCCTCGCCAACGAAAACATATCGGTGGCCTTCTGTTGAACTAAAGGGTTGGCCGCGTCCACGCCGACGGAGTCCTCCAGGAAGGCGTCCCGAACCTTGAGATCCATCGCTCGTTGGAGCAGTGCCACACCGACATTGTCCGATACCGGACCTAGAAGATAGGCTTGCCACAAGGTGCCGAAGACCCCTTCCGGCGATGCGTCCTTCTTTTGGTGTTCCAACAGGAGTTGTGTTTGCTTTTCAGCTTCCTCGACTTGGTTGACGCCAATCAGCGCCAAGATCTTGGCGCTATACGCTTCAGCATTCCAGCTGTGTATGTTGTTCAGTTGACGCAATGCCGCCGCAAAATTCCCCAAACGGGATGCCGCGTTAGCAAGCCACACGTAGTCCTCATCGTTGCGCCGGAATTCCTTGTATTCCAAGAGAGTCTTGACTAACGCTAAATAGAAGAGGAGGCCAATTACACCAATCGTGATTTCGTTGGGCGTTAGTTTGGTACCTTTGAACATTCGCCACAAGGTGTCCTCGGCATGAATAAGCTGGGTGCCCATCGTCCACAGATCGGACAGCGTCACCTCTGATACCTTGTGCGCGCCGAAGATGCAGGTCAGGGCGAGAACTAAAGTGGAGTAGTCGGCAGCCACAATCAATAGAAAGGCCGCGTACGGATTCGTCCTTGATCTTCGCAGATTGACCGCCAAGGGCGTCGTTTCGATCGAATAGCACAGATGCCGAAGGGATGTACTAGTTACCAACAGGATCAGAACCAAGGTGCTGTACTGACCAAGAGAAACCGTCGTGTAGCCCAGTGTGAACACTGCCGCAACAGCCGCCAGAGTGTATAAGCTGTAGCTGTACTCTGGAAGATCGGCCTTTTGCCTAAGGCCGAGTTCCGTCGCCGTCATCATTCTATCGCCGCTGCTCCTAAAGGAGAGAAGAAAACCGAACGCGCTATCCACAGGCCACACAATCGCGTTTGCGAGCACTCGGAGTGGAAGTGCTACTGCGTCCCTAGTTCGCTGGATACGCGCTTTCCATCCAGATGATCGCGTTATCTCACCCAACGCGGGACCATATTTTTGGCGTTCCGTCTTGGGACTCTTCAAATCGGAGACGACAAATTTGATCCCATAGGCCACCATTGCGACACCCACGGCCAGATAACCGTAAAAGAGAATCGCGACCCATCGAGGAAGCACGTAAATGTAGGCGCCATACCCCACCAACAGTGCCAATCCCAACAGAACAACGAAGAGTACCACTCTCCCGGCCGATTTCATACATAATCCTCCGGTCTTTTGGGTGTCTTTGGACAGAAAAAAACGATCTAGCCCAGCCCTTTGCCCACACAATTCTATACCACGTTATAAACAAGAGCACGAGCCAGTCATGCAAGGTGGGCGGCAAAATGTGACACTCCGACGTCAAGACTTCGCCGCCCGAAATGTTTTATGGCGTGATACACTGACCGCACTTCCCGTGAAGCCGCCAGAACCCGTCCGCGCCGAGCCACCCGAACGCGTGGGCCTGATAGCGCGAACAGCCCTCACGCTTACCAGTTTCACAGAGCGCTGGCTTCCCGACGCGTTCATCTTCGCGCTGCTCGCAACGCTGGCCGTCGTGGTGGCCGCCAAAGTGGCCACGTCCTCGCCGGCGGCGCAGGTGGTCGACGCGTGGGGGCGCGGCTTCTGGGAACTGATCCCGTTTACCATGCAGATGGCGCTGATCATCATCACGGGCCACGTGTTGGCGACTTCTCCTCCCATGGGCCGCCTGATTCGCGCCGTGGCAAGTTGGCCGCGCTCGCCACGCTCCGCTGTCGCCGTGGTCGCTCTGTTCGCTCTGGCCAGCGCCTGGATCAACTGGGGCTTCAGCACCATCTTCAGCGCGGTGCTCGGACGCGAGATGGCGCGGCGTGTTCCGGGCGTCGATTATCGCGCGCTCGCCGCCGCCAGCGTCTTGGGCGCGGGCAGCATCTGGGCGCAAGGCTTGAGCGGATCGGCAGCACTGCAAATGGCGACTCCGGGCGCGGTGCAGCCGCAGATTCGCGATATCGTCGCACACGGCGGCCTGGTCCCCGGCGGCCTCATCACCTTCAGCCACACCATCTTTCTCTGGCAGAGCTTCCTGTCGGTTGCGATTGAGATCGTCGTGGTGACCACCGTGATGTGGCTGGCGGCGCCACCCACCGGTCGAGGCCGAACCGCGCGCGACATGGGCATCGACCTCGGCGAGAGCGAACTGCACCCGCCCCCAGCAAAGACTCGAACGCCCGGTGCGTGGCTGGAGCAATCGCCCATCCTGACCTGGCTGATCGTCGCCACGGGGACAGCCTACCTCATTCGCTATTTTCTCCAGGCCGGCGAGCCTCTGAACGCGATTAACCTAAACATCCTGAACTTCGCCTTCCTGATGTTGGGCTTTCTTCTCCATGGGACGCCGGCACGCCTTATGAACGCTGTGCAGGCCGCCACGCCCGCTGTCTGGGCAGTGATCCTCCAATTTCCCTTCTACGCGGGCATCGCCGGCATCATCACGGCCACGCACTTGAACGCCCTGCTCGCCGATTCCTTCGTCCGTGTCTCGACGCACACCACTTTCCCCGCGCTGGTCGCGATCTACTCCGCCGTCCTGGGCGTATTCGTTCCGTCCGGCGGGTCGAAATGGGTAATTATCGCGCCTTACGTGATGTCGGCGGCGCACTCGCTGCGCGTCCACCTGGGTTGGGTGGTATCCAGCTACGATCTGGGCGAAGCACTCGCGAATCTGGTGCAGCCGTTTTGGATGCTGCCGGTACTCGGACTTTTCCAGTTGAAAGCGCGCGACATCATGGGCTATACGTTCGTGGTGTTTCTTGTCCTGACCCCTGTCGTCCTGATTCTGCTCACCCTGCTCGGCCGGACGCTTGCTTATCCATTCTGAGCTACACTGAACAAAACCCGGTGGGAATGTATTGCCGGAACGTTTGCGATGAAATTGGCACTGTTCGGCGGTACATTCGACCCCATCCATAACGCCCATCTGACTGTGGCGCGTGAAGCAGCCGACCAGTTTCAGCTTGACCAGGTGTGGTTCATTCCCGCCGCTCACCCGCCGCACAAGTCCGATCAAACCGGCGCTGGCTACGAGGACCGCCTTCGGATGACCGAACTCGCCTGCCAAGCCGACCCGCGCTTCATCGCATCCCGCCTCGAGGCCGGCGAGCGCAACAGCTATTCCGTCGAAACCATCGAAAAAGTACGTGCGATGGGCGAGCAGCCTTACTTCATCATTGGGGCCGACGCCTTCGCCGAAATCACCACCTGGCATCGCTGGCAGGACCTGCTGCAGCTCACAGAATTTATTGTCGTCACGCGCCCCGGTCATCAATACGCAACGCCACCCGGCGCCTGTGTCCATCGCCTCGAAACCGTGGCCCTTCCGGTATCCTCATCGGACATTCGCCGGCGCCTGGCGACAGGCGAAATCCCACCCGACCTGCCGGTTCTGGTGGCGCACTACATCTCCGAAAACGGCTTGTATCAGTTCCCAAGCGTTCGCACTAGCGAAAAAACTTAAGAAAAATCAACGACATCGAGCGCGTCAACCAGCCCGTCACCGTATCGTAATGCATTTGTAACTCGAATCGGGTTACCTTCAAGGAAAGGGCCCATGAAGAAAATAGTTCTTATCGAAGACGATACGGACCTCTTCGCTCTTCTCAAATACAACCTCGAGAAAGAGGGGTTCGTGGTGGCTGGTTCGCAGACCGGCCGTGGAGCGATTGAACTCTGCCGCCGTGAGCGCCCGGACCTGGTGATTCTGGACATCATGCTGCCGGATTCCGACGGTCTGGAGATCTGCAAGGGCCTGCGCAACCACTCCGAGTTGGCACGCGTGCCCATCATCTTTCTGACGGCCCGCGTGTCGGAGACCGACCGCATCCTAGGGCTGGAGCTGGGCGCGAACGACTACATCGTGAAGCCGTTCTTCGTGCGCGAGCTGGTGGCGCGGGTCAAGAATCAGTTCCGCACCCAGGCGTCGCCCGCGCGCACCGTGCGTTCCGGCGATCTGGAACTGGATCGCGCGAGTTGCCGCGTCACGCTCCGCAACGCCGAAGTTTCGTTGACCGCCACCGAGTTCCGGCTGTTGGAGTTTCTGATGAGCCGTCCTGGCGTGGTTTACAGCCGTGAACAGCTTCTGGACGCCGTCTGGGGCCATGACCGCGCTGTCACGGACCGCACCGTGGACGTGTACATCCTGCGCCTGCGCCAAAAGATCGAACCCGATCCTACCAACCCTTCGTTCATCCGCGCCGTGCGTGGCTTCGGCTACAGCTTCAACGAGCACACCATCGAATCGCCGGCCAAGACCGTCAGCGCTTGACGTCCGCCGGCCGATCGTAAGATTCTGATTGCTTGGCCTATCAAGAAGTTGCGCCGCCTGCCTCATTAGCTCGCTGGATCGAGTGCGCCTGGAGCATTGAGAGCGATTCGGCTGTAACGGGGCACCGAGTCTCTCCCGATGGTTGCGTCGACATCATCTACGACCGGCGCAATGGCGCCAGCGCGGTCGGAACGATGACCGTGGAGCAGCGCTTCGAGTATCCGGATGGCGCCTGGATCACGGGCGTCCGCTTCCGGCCAGGCATGGCGTGCGCGTTCCTGGGCGTGTCGCCGGCCGAATTGACGGATGTGTCGGCGCCTCTCGAAGACCTATGGTCGCGCCGCGCGCGTGAGCTAACCCGGCAACTGGACGACGCCCGTTCCATTCGCGATGCCATGCGGATTCTGTTGGCAAACGTGCCGACCCCGGCTTCCGCGCCCAATCCGGTTCAGCAAGCCATCGAAGCCCTAACCGCCGCCAACGGGAGCGCTGATCTGGACAGCACGGCGCGCCAGGCGAACCTGAGCCCCCGCCAATTCCGCCGCCGCTGCCTGGAAGAAAGCGGCCTCACGCCGAAGCATCTTTGCCGAGTGCTGCGGTTTCGCCACGCCTGCCGCGTGGCCCGCGCGTCGAATCGGCCCAACTGGTCCGATGTGGCGCTCGAATCCGAATACTTCGACCAGGCCCACTTCATCCGCGACTTCCGCGAGTTCACCGGACTCACCCCCATGGCCGTTTTTTCCAATACCCGCGAGCGCCGCCACGGCTAAGATCGGCTCATGAAGATCACCGCCGTTCTCATCGTGGACGCGATCGAAAAATCGCTGCCGTTTTGGATCGACCGCATGGGCTTTATCAAAACCGTCGAAGTGCCGGAGGAGGGCGGCTTGGGCTTTGCGATCCTGGTGCGCGACGGAGCCGAACTGATGCTGCAAACCGTCGAAAGTGTTCGCAAGGACGCACCGCAATTTGCGCCGAAATCTCAGTCCAATAACGTCGCACTGTTCATCGAAGTCGACGACTTTGCCGACACTCTCAAGCGCCTGGAAGGCTACCCGATCGCGCTACCCGAGAGGACCACATTCTACGGCATGCGTGAAATCGGAGTTTTCGAACCGAGCGGCCACACGGTTGTATTCGCCGCCCGCGCGGCCTCGTAAGGCACAGGCGCTAGACTGGAGGCAGAGCACTCCGTCCCCGATACGCCCTGACCTCTATGGATTCGCGCATTCAGGCGCTCTTGAGCGCGCTCGAAAACCGCATCCTCATCCTCGACGGCGCGATGGGGACGATGATCCACGAGGTGCCGCTGTCGCTGGAAGCGGATTACCACGGGCACGAGAATTGCCCCGAGATTCTTGTCCTTACCCGGCCCGACGTCATCGGCGGCATTCACCGCGCGTATCTGGAGGCCGGCGCCGACATCATCGAGACCAACACGTTCGGTGGAACGTCCCTGGTGCTCGCCGAGTTCGGCCTGGCCGGCCGCGCTTCCGAACTGAACCAGGCAGCCGCGAGGCTCGCGCGCACCATCGCCGACGAGTACTCCGCGCCCTCCAAACCCCGCTTCGTAGCGGGCTCCCTTGGCCCCACCACCAAGGACCTGAACATCACGGGAACCACGACGTTTGATCGTCTCCGCGACGCCTACTACGAACAGGCAAAGGCGCTGGTCGACGGCGGCGTGGACATTCTGCTGCTCGAAACATGCTTCGACACCGGTAGCTTGAAAGCCGGCCTGGTGGCGGTTGACCGGCTGCGGCGCGAAGTGGGAGAGCCCATCCCGGTGATCGCTTCCGTCACCATCGAGCGCAATGGGACGATGCTCGGCGGCCAGCCCATCGACGCGCTCTACACCTCCATCGCCAATCACGACCTGCTGGCGATCGGCCTGAACTGCGCCACCGGCCCGGATCTGATGACCGATCACATCCGCACCCTGCACGAAATGTCGCAGTTCCGCATCTCCTGCTTCCCCAACGCGGGTCTGCCAAATGCCGAGGGGAAATTCGGCGAGACACCCGAATCGCTGGCCGCGCAACTGGAAAAATTCGTCAACCTGGGATGGCTGAACATCGTCGGCGGCTGCTGCGGCACCACTGCTGAACACATCCGCGCCATCGCGAGCATGGCCGCGGGCAAGAAACCGCGGGCCGTGCCGCCTCCCACGCACCGCGCCTTTTATTCCAACAAGGACCTGGTCGAAGCCGAAGAAAGCACACGCCCGGTGATCGTCGGCGAACGGACGAATCTGATCGGCTCTCGCCTGTTCAAGGACCTGGTCGCCGATCAAAAGTGGGAGGAAGCCAGCGAAATCGCGCGCTGGCAGATCCGCAACGGCGCGCACATCATTGACGTCTGTCTGCAATCGAGCGATGGCGACGAATCGCACGATATCCCGCCGTTCTACGCGAAGCTCACGCGCAAAATCAAAGCGCCCATCATGATCGACACCACGGACCCGAATGCGGTCGAGCTGGCGCTGACGCACTGTCAGGGTAAGTCCATCATCAACTCCATCAATCTGGAGGATGGCGAAGAAAAATTCGAGCGCATCTGCCCGCTCGCGAGAGCCTACGGCGCGGCGCTGATCTGCGGAACCATCGACGAAGACCCGGTACAGGCACAGGCGTTTACGCGGGAGCGCAAGCTGGCCGTTGCCGAGCGATCGGTCGCATTGCTCACTCAAAAGTACGGCCTCGCGCCCGAGGACATCATCATCGATCCGCTGGTGTTCCCTTGCGCGACCGGCGACGAAAGCTATATTGGCGGCGCGGTCGAAACCATCGAAGCGGTCCGGCTGATCAAAGAAAAAATTCCGTACGTCAAGACGATTCTCGGCGTGTCGAATATTTCGTTCGGGCTCCCGCCCGTGGCTCGTGAAGTGGTGAACTCGGTCTTCCTGTACCACTGCACGAAGGCCGGACTCGATCTGGCCATCGTCAACGCCGAGCGGCTGGAACGTTTCCCCTCCATTCCTCCCGAGGAGCGACGCCTGGCCGAGAATCTTCTGTTCAACACCCCTCCGGATGCCAATGCCGCCCCGGCGGACTGGCGCGAGCAATCGCGCGATCAGCGCCTTGCCATCAACCAGGCTCATATCGCGGCCATCACGGAGCACTTCCGTAAGGCCGGTAAGAAAACGAAAATCAGGGCCGAAGAACTGCCGCTCGATCAGCGCCTGGCCCAATACATCATCGAAGGCACCAAAGACGGCATTTTCGCCGATCTGGACCGCAAGCTGGCCGAAGGCGCGGCGCCGTTAGACATCATTAACGGCCCGCTCATGGCCGGCATGGCTGAGGTGGGCCGCCTGTTCAACAACAACGAGCTGATCGTCGCCGAAGTGTTGCAATCGGCCGAGGCGATGAAAGCGGGCGTCGGCCATCTGGAGCAATTCATGGAAAGGAGCGGAGCAGCGACGCGCGGCAAGGTGATTCTGGCCACCGTGAAGGGCGACGTGCACGACATCGGCAAAAATCTGGTTGAGATCATCCTCAGCAACAACGGCTATCAGGTAATCAACCTTGGAATCAAAGTTCCGCCGGAGGATCTCATCAATGCCTGCGAAGAGCACCGGCCCGACGCCATCGGGCTCTCGGGCCTGCTGGTGAAAAGCGCGCAACAGATGGTCGTCACCGGAGGCGACCTGAAGGACCGCGGCGTCCGCGTCCCGCTGCTCGTGGGCGGCGCGGCGCTTTCAGAGAAGTTCGCCCGTACCAAGATCGCACCCAGCTATGCGGGCCCGACCTTCTACGCCAAGGACGCCATGACGGGCCTGAGCCTGCTGAACGAAATCATGGACCCGGCGACCCGCGACCAGGTCTTAGCGGCACATGTGTTCACGGACGTTGAATCTGCCTCCTCCGCCAGCCAGCAACTACCAGCCCCCAGCGGCCAAACGCGCAGCGCCAAAGTCCGTATCAATATCCCAATTCCGCCCGCGCCGTACCTCGACCGCCGCCTCCGCGACGTCCCCGACCTGGCGGAGATCTGGACCTATATCAATCCTTTTATGCTCTATGGCCGCCATCTTGGGTTCAAAGGCAACTTCGAAAAGCTGATGGCAGAGCGCGACGCAAAAGCGCTGAAACTTTCCGAAGATGTCGAGCAAGTGAAGGCAAAAGCCACGCGCTTCATGAAAGCGAAAGCGGTCTGGCAGTTCTTCGAGGCCGAACGCGACGGGAACGCAATTCGACTATTCGCTCCCGGCGGGGCGAGCCCCATCCACACATTTGCCTTCGGGCGCCAGGCCCGCCCCGATGGCCTGTGCCTGAGCGATTACATCCTGGACCCCGCCGGCGGCCAACGCGATCATCTCGCCGTTTTCGCCGTCACGGCCGGCGGGGGAATTCGCGAAGCTGCCGAGCGCGCCAAGCAAGCCGGCGAGTTCTTCGAAGCCCACGCACTGCAAGCCCTCGCCATCGAAACCGCCGAAGGTTGCGCCGAGTGGCTGCACCGCCGTATCCGCGAGGACTGGGGCTTACCCGATCCGCCCACAATGACCATGCAGGAGCGCTTCACTTCGCGTTATCGCGGCAAGCGCTATAGCTTCGGCTACCCCGCCTGCCCCAATCTGGACGACCAGCGCGGCCTCTTCGAACTGCTGCGCCCCGAAGAAATCGGCGTCACGCTCACCGAAGGCATGATGATGGACCCGGAGGCCAGCGTCAGCGCCCTTGTGTTTCACCATCCCGACTGCGCCTATTTCAGCGTGAGTGAAGTGGCAGGGCCGACTGTCACCTAAATCTTCGCCTTGGGATTCTTCTTTCGCATCCACTCCACAAACTTTTCCGGCGCCTGCATGGTCGACAACCGCCCCTGCCGCACCAGCGCCCAATCGTCAAACAGCTTGGACTGCTTGATCTCGGCCAGCGTCACGGGCGGCTCAACCCGGCCCAGAAACTCGAAATCGGCTACCGCGGATTTTGGGTTCTTCGGATCCGTCCGCGGCTCGGAAACCACGCGCGCCATCCCGACCACCGCCGAGAGCCCGCCGCTATGATACACAAAGACTTTGTCGCCGGGCCGCATTTCCCGGATCGCGCGCACGGCCTGCGGGTTGGTCACGCCGTCCCAAGCCGTCTTTCCTTCTTTTTCCAATTGATCGATTGAATAGGTATCCGGATCCGTCTTCGCAAGAAAGTATTTCATGGCCGCAACCTCTCCATTATGAGACCATTGCAGGCGAGCAAGGCTCGGCCAGCCTGTGCAAAACCCGCCCGCTGTATCCTTTGCGGCACAGTGGTTCGACGCCGCCCATTCAGCTAGAATAGAACATTCGCACTAGGCCGGCTTTCGAAACCGGGCTGGAAGAGGCGACGTCTCGAACGGGTATGCGCAGAGTGGAAAGGAACGCTCATAGATGATGTTTTACAGGCTTGGCCGCCTGGTAGCTGTCCTATTTTGCTCCGCCATCATTTGCTGGATGAGTTCGCTGGAGGCCGCGCCGCAGTCTCCCGCTCAGCAACCGAAGCCGCAACAACAGCCGCCGCCTCCGAAACCTCCGAATCCGTTTGAGAACGTTCCTACGGCTCCCGCGCCCACTCAGCAGGCTCCGAAGCCGGCGCAGGCTCCACCTGCCGCCCAGCCGCCGTCGGCTACGCCGCGCCAAACCCAACCCGGCCAGCCGCCGGAGAATATCATCGAAGCCATTGAGTTTCGCGGCGCCCGGCGCGTCCGCCAGGACACTTTGCAAGCCCTGATCTTCACCAAGAAAGGCGACCGTTTCGACGAAGACAGCCTGCACCGCGATTTCATGGCATTGTGGAACACCGGCCGTTTCGACGACATCACCATGGAACGGGAGCCCGGCAAGGAGGGCTGGATCATTCGCTTTGTCTTGGTGGAGCGCCCGGTCATCCGGACCATCAAATATGAGGGCAACAAATCGGTTTCGGTCTCCGACATTCTGGACCGCTATAAGGACAGGAAAGTCGGCCTGGTGGTCGAATCGCAATATGATCCGAATCGGGTCCAGCGTGCCAAGAACGTCTTAATAGAGCTCCTGGCCGAGCACGGGCATCAGTACGCCAAGGTAGACCCGGAGATTCGCCGAGTGCCGCCTTCCTCGCTTGAAATCACCTTCAAGATCGATGAAGGCCCCAAGGTCAAAGTGGGAAACATCGACATCGAAGGGAACACTGCCTTCAGCGACCGCGAAGTCACCCGGGCGATGAAGAACCTGCACCCGATCGGCATTCCGCACTCCATTCTGTTCGAAGACCTGTTCGCCAAGACTTACGACCCCGGCAAGCTGGATGAAGACAAGAGCCGCGTCCAGGTGTTCTATCAGGAGCATGGCTACTTCACCGCGCACGTGACCGACTCTACCGTGACCATGCGCAGGACCGGCGGCGAAGGCTACCATATTCCTCTCATCCATCCCAATAAGATTGGGACCGTGGCCGATGTCACGCTGGCGCTGGAGGAGGGCCGCCTGTACCATCTGAACAACATTACCTTCACCGGTGTAAAGTTTTTCCGCACTCCCGAAGCCCTGATGACGCCGCTGTTCGGTATGGCCAAAGGCGATGTCTTTTCCACGGCCAAGTTGCGCAAGGGCCTGGAAAACATGCGTAAACTGTACGGCGACTTCGGTTTCATCGACTTCGTCGCCGAGCCGTCCTTTGATCCACAGCCGGATAAGAGTCTGATCGACATGTCGCTAGACGTCGACGAAGGCAAGCAATTCTTCGTCCGGCGCATCGATTTCTCCGGCAACACGACCACCCGCGACAAGGTGATCCGCCGCGAACTGCTCATCGACGAAGGCCAGATCTTCAACAACCGGCTGTGGGAACTCAGCATTTTGCGCCTGAATCAGCTCGGCTATTTCGAACCTTTGAAGGCCGAGGACGCCGCCGATATCAAGCGCGACACCAAGACCGACACCGTCGATATCACGCTCAAGGTGAGGGAGCGCGGCAAGAACTCCATTCAGCTCAATGGCGGCGTGTCGGGCATCGCCGGGAGTTTTATCGGCGCCTCTTATTCCACCAACAACTTCCTGGGTTTGGGCGAAACGCTCAGCCTCAGTTCCCAGATCGGCACGCGCATCACTTCGGCGCAGTTTGGCTTTACCGAACCGTATCTGTTCGACAAGCCCCTGCAAACCGGGTTCACTCTATATGTCCAGCGCTTTAGCTACGATCAGGCGCGCGAAGCGTCCATCCTTGCTGGGTATGATCTTACCTCGGTCTATAACGAACTGGGTCCCCAAAACCTGCTCAACTACGTGACCAACAGCTACGGCGCCACGGTCTTCGCCTCCTATCCGCTGCGCCGCAGTTTCGCCCGCGTAGGCCTCACGTATGGATATGACATCTCCAATATCCGGACCCTCAGCAATGCGGCGAGCAGTTACTTCAACTACGTTGACTTTCAAGGTGTAGGCGGACCCAACCAGCTCAGCGGCATCCGCACCAGCAAGGTGACACCTTCCTACACCTACAACAGCGTCAACAATCCCATGACGCCCACGGCAGGAAAGTCGATCTTCCTGTCGGCGGGCTTCGCCGGCAGCATTCTCGGCGGCAACGTAAATACGATAGAACCCACGGTGAATGCCACCTATTACCGCGCCGGCCTCAGGAAGGGGCATGTCATCGCCATGCACTTCCTGGGCCGGTTCATTGCCGGTTATGGAGGGAAGGTGGCTCCTCCCTTCGCCCGCTACTACACCGGTGGCGAGAATGACATTCGTGGCTTCTACATCTGGGGCATCAGTCCGGTGGTATTTCTGCCCACCGAAGGCTCTGTGAACGTGTACAACAATGACGGCACCCAACGGACGCAAAAGCAAATCGTCAATGGCGTTGCCACCTCAATCCCCGTCACGATGACCGTGCCGTCCTACCAGGTGGAATTCCCTGGTGGTGATACCAACATAGAAGGCAATTTCGAGTACCGGATTCCGATCGTGGGTCCGGTCACGCTGGCGCTCTTCTTTGACGCTGGCATTGACAAGCTGCTTCTGCCAGGGCAATTAAAGCTGAATCCGGGGCGCATCGATCAGTTGAACGCCGAGTTTCCGCAGGCCAGCTTTAACGGCCAGGCTTACATCGCACCCGGGACCCAGAAACTGCGCGCCTCCACCGGTCTGGAGCTGCAGGTCCTGATGCCCGTGGTCAATGCTCCCTTCCGCGTCTACTGGGCGTACAATCCGAGCCTGTTCCGCGGCTACCTACAACCGCCCGTCGTGACCGACAGGTCGTATTTTCCCAACGACGCCACTTACAAGAACGCCGTCGCTACCGTCAGCCAGGCGTACCCGTTCTTTGAGCAGCGTTCCATGTTCCGCTTTACCGTCGGGCGAACCTTCTGACGCCATCGCGACACCAGATGCCCGCCCATGATTCGGATACAATAAAATGATTTCCAAGGTTAGGAGTTTCACCGTGAAAAGTAAGTTCCTCGTGTGTCCGGCGCTCGTCCTGGCAGCCGCCATCGGCGCGCAAGCCCAAACGAAGGTAGCCGTGATCAATATCCAGGGCGCCATCGTTAGCACCAAAGATGGCCAGAAGGCGGCCTCGGAGCTAAACGCGAAGACGGCTCCCAAGAAGAAAGAGCTCGATCAGAAACAAAGCGACATCAATGCCCTGCAGGACCAGCTCAACAAAGGGCAAAACACGCTCAGCGATGCCGCCAAGACTAAGATTTACAAGGACATCGAGGAAAAGAAGAAACTCCTGCAGCGTGACGTCGAAGACGCCCAGGCCGATCTCGAGCAGGAGCAGCAGAAGGTCCTCCAGCAGCTTGGACAAAAGATGCTCGCCGTGATCGAACGCTACGCCAGGGACAACGGCTACTCCATGGTGGTGGATGTGAGTTCCCCGCAGACCCCGGTCCTGTACGCGTCGCCCACCATCGATATCACCAAGGAAATCATCGCGCTGTACGACAAGAGCACCGCTGCTTTGGAGGCGCCTCCGAAGACCTCCGCGGCGCCTGCGACCACGCCCAAACCGGCCCCCAAGCCGCCGGCTACAAAGCCGTAACAGCAAGCCGCCGTGAAGGTAGAGCTGGCGAGCAGCCGTAAGCTGCGGGATCTCAATAAGCCCGCCTACCGGCTGGCACACTGGCCGATCTGGATCTTCGTCTTTTTTATTGCTCCCGGTCCAGCCACCTTCACCCTATTCGAGCACGGTTTCGACCGGCGTGAGTTGCTGTGGCTGGGCGCCGTACTGCTGGCGACGGGCATCGCGGGGTTGCGCGGCCGTCTGCCGGGAGTGGAGCCTCAGCCTTATATCATCCGCTTCGTTGAAGATAAGCCGAATCCGCTATATCGCCGCGTCTGCTATACGTTCGCCTGGAGCATCGTGATCACTTTCGCGGTCTTGAACTTCACCGGCCTGGTGGTAGCAGTCGCCACTGGAGTCTGGCGCCTGAAACAGATCTACGAATATGGATATTTTCCGCTAGCCGTCGCGCTCTGGATTCTGGGCGCGCTCGGGCTGCTCCCGCGCGTGAAACCGTCGACCAAAGGCGAGGGCCACGAGCGCCGCTATTTTTACGGCGCGGTCTGGGCATCGTGCGTCGCCCAGCCTGTGCTCGGCCTGCTGTGGAAGACGCTCCCGCATTCCCGGGCGAGCGACGCCATCAAGCTGGCGGTCTTCACCGGATTGCTCGCACTCTGCGGATGGCTGGCGTATCGCGGCGTTCTGCCCCGGACGCGACCCATTGTGCCCGGCGAGCTGGCCATCTCGGACTGATTCGCCGTTCGAGCTTTCTAAACTGGACCGCGGCGGATCAGGAACCCCTTAGGCGCAAATGTGAAGCCGAACTTTTGCTCCCGCTCTAAATCCGGCGTGTAGTCGTCCGGATAACGCGCCTTGTATTCCTCTAACGCTTCATACGGGCCTTCGCCCCAGCCCGGCCATACCGGATGTCCGTTGATGTTTCCATCTTCCACCACAACGTAATCCCCAGGCCTGGTAACCCCACGCAGCAGCATTAGTTCACCGAGCACGTGGTTTTTGGTGTGGTTGCTGTCCACGATGCAGAAGACTTTTCCGGGATACTTGCGGCGCAACGCGGTAATTCGGCTCGCGACGGCCGGCAAAGTAGTATCAGACTGCATCAGTTCAACCTGGCGATGCCGCCGGACGCGCTCGTCCACTTTGCTGTGATCCACGTCCACCGACAGCACCTTCGAGCGCCGCGAAACCAGCCCGAGGATCGTCGCGAAGAACAACGTGGAACCACCGTACAACGTTCCGAACTCCAGCACGAGCGAAGGCTTCAGTTCGGTCAGAATTTCCTGATAGTTCCACAAGTCGGAAACCGATTTCTGAGTCGGAACCCCCAGAAATTTCGTGGTGAACCACACCCTCGTGTCGTAGTACCAGACGTGGTAAGCCTCGCAAGGGTCGGTCATTTCCGCTATCCTACCATTCCCGAAACTCAACGCTCGCGGCTCGAAATGCGTCAAAATGAATGAGTCGTTCTGCGTTCAATGAAGCTGATTCTTTCTTTTCTGCTAGTTACGTCTGTCGCGCGCGCCGGCGAGTACGTGGTCCTCTCGAACGGTTTCCGGATCCATGCCGACAGCCACACCGCCGACGGTTCTTTGGTGCGGCTCCAGACGGACCAGGGTGTGATCGAAATCCAAGCCAGTCTGGTTACCGGATTCGAAGAGGAAGATTACGTGCCGCCTCCTCCGGCTCCGAAACCCGTCCAGCCCACCTCAGACACAGCGACCCCGCAAGAGCTAATCCAACGTGCCGCGGTTCATGTCGGCCTTCCTCCCGCCATCGTCGCGAGCGTCGCCAAAGCGGAGTCGGGTTATCGTCAGGACGCCGTCTCTCCCAAAGGTGCAATTGGCCTGATGCAGTTGATGCCCGCCACGGCCGCCGCGCTCAACGCGAATCCTTACGACGCCGCGCAAAACGCGGAAGCGGGCGCGCGATACCTGCACGACCTGCTGTTGAAGTATGAAACCGATCCGCACCAGGTCTCCAAAGCCGTCGCAGCCTATAACGCCGGCCCGGCTGCGGTCGACAAGTACAACGGCGTGCCGCCATATCCGGAGACCATCCAGTACGTCAATCGCGTGTTGTCGCTCTACGAGAAAGAGCAGAAGAAGAACCCCAACAACTAAGACCTTTGCTTTTCTGCTCTGCGGCGGAGTAGCATGGTTCTCGTCCGCCTATGACTGTCCTCTAGGTTCTCTCCGTTTCGCGGGCGTCCTGCCTGCATGAACTCTTAGTGTCACCAAACAGGAGATAGAAGTGTCTCGAGAGGACAGAAAACTGCGTAAGCATTTTCAGGAACGCGCCAAGCGCGAAATGCGCCTGGCGAGAAAGTTCCAAACGAAAAACGAAGGCTCCCGCCGGACTCCGCGGGACGAATCTGTCGCGGTCGGAATGGTGGTGGAAACCGGCCCGGGTTTCTGCGACGTGCAGCAGCAAACCGAGCGCGTCCGCTGCCGTTCGCACGGCGAGACTGTGGTCGGGGATCAAGTGGTGTTCTCTGTCGGGCGCCGGCGGATTGAGGAAATCCTGCCGCGCCGGACCGTGCTCTCGCGCGCCGATCCCCATAATCCACGTTTAGAGCGTGTGCTCGCGGCCAACGTCGACATCGTGGTTCATGTCGTATCGCTGAAGAGTCCGCCATTACGCGCGGGCCTGATCGACCGGTATCTCATCGCCGTCGGAAAATGCGGCGCCTCGCCAATGATCTGCGTGAATAAGCACGATCTGTTGGAGGACCGCGACGAATTGGATGTTCTGCGGCCTTACGAGGAGGCGGGCGTACCGGTTCTCCTGTGCTCGGCGGCGACCGGCTGGGGCATTGAACAGCTAGCCGATGCTTTAGCAGGCCGCTGCTCGGTGTTCGCCGGGCACAGCGGTGTCGGCAAGTCGTCGCTGCTCAACGCGCTTGATCCGCAGCTTGGCGTCACTACCGGAAGCGTCAGCGCCGCGACCCACAAGGGGCGCCACACCACCACGTCTTCGACGCTTTATCGCCTTCCCAACGGCGCAACGGTGATTGACACTCCCGGCGTCCGCGAGTTCGGGCTGTGGAGCATTACCGCCGAAGATGTCCGCCGCCACTTCAGCGAGTTTGAACAATACACTTGCGCCTTTAGTGACTGTTCCCACACGCACGAGCCGGATTGCGGCGTCAAAGCAGCGGTGGAATCCGGCGAAATCGACCGCGTGCGATACGACGGATACGTCCGGATATTGAAGTCGCTCGCAGCCCCGGACTGGTAACCTGAGTGTGATGCCGTTCGATGGCCTGCGCGTCGTGTCGTTTGAGAGCCGGCGTGCGAATGAAATCGCCGAGTTGATCCGCCGCCAGGGGGGCGATCCGTTTGTTGCGCCCTCCATGCGCGAGGCCCCCATCGAGAACAACGCGGAAGCGTTCGCCTTCGCCGAGCGCCTGTTCCGCGGCGACTTCGACATGGTCATTTTTCTAACTGGTGTCGGCGCGCGGGCTCTGGCCAAAGTCCTGGCGGCTCGCTATCCGGAAGAGCAATTTGCCGAAGCGCTACGCAATGTCACGGTTGTAGCGCGCGGCCCGAAGCCGCTCGCTGTGCTGCGTGAGATGAAGGTTCCCGTAGCCGCCACGGCGCCCGAGCCGAACACCTGGCGCGAGGTGCTGACCGCCATCGAAGGACGTCCGGAAAGGCGCATCGCGGTGCAGGAGTACGGCAAGTCGAACGCTGGTTTGCTGGATGCCCTGCGCACCCGCGGCGCCGAAGTTACCGCCGTGCCGGTGTACCAATGGGATCTGCCGGAAGATACGGGCCCGCTGCGCGAAGCCATCCGGCGAATTGCCGCGGGTCAAGCCGATGTGGCGATCTTCACAACGTCCATCCAGCTCGCACATCTGTTCCGAATTGCCGCAGAAGAAGGCCTGGAAGGTCCCGTGCGGTTAGCACTCCGCCGCATGGTGATTGCTTCCATCGGGCCGTCCACAACCGAAGCCCTCGAAGAGTTCGGCCTGGAACCCGACATCACGCCCAGCCATCCGAAAATGGGCTTTCTGGTGAAGGAAACCGCCGAGCAGGCCTGCGCGATCCTGGAACGCAAGCGAGCCGCCTATGCCTAAGAAGGACGACCTTCTGGTTCAGTTCGGCCGGTATTCGGGCCTTGCCTTCCTGCTCCCGGTGTCCATCCTGGTCGGGTATGTCATCGGCTACTTCCTGGACAAGGCCTTCGGTACGACCTACCTGAGGATTGTCTTCCTCTTCCTTGGCATCGCTTCCGGCATGATCGAACTGATCCGCGAGTTGAATAAGGACGATGGCGCAAAGTGACCAGGCTTTTTTCGAGCAGGTCACGCGCCGGATCACGTGGCTGATCCTGGTTTTGGGTGTCCTGGGCGGGGTTGGAGTGGCCTTCGCCAAAGGAATTCGTAACGGGCTGGCGTTCCTGCTCGGCGCTTCAGTATCCTACTTCAGCTTCTGGGGCTGGCAGCGCCTGGTGGACGCACTTACCCCGGGGGCGAAACCTAAAACCTCTCGTTTCTTCATCTTGCGCATCCTGCTGCTGGCCGCCGCGGCTTACGCTATAATCAAGTTTCTCGGTCTGAACGTGGCGGTGGCCGTGACGGGGCTGCTGGTCTCCGCCGCCGCGGTGATCCTGGAACTCATCTACGAGCTAATCTATGCCCGAACATGAAGTAGAACTGTGGACGACTGCCTTGTTCAATCGTTTCCTCGCGGCGCCGCTGGACGCGCTGCTGGCCGCAATCGGCCGCCCAGCCGCCGATCCCGCGCATCCCTGGGAGAACTGGCTGGTGATGGAGATCCTGGTGGTGGCGGTGATCGTGGTGTTGTTTGCTTACCTGCGCTCGCGCCTCTCGGTGGACAAGCCGGGCAAACTGCAACTGACGTTTGAAGCCGTCTACAACTTCGTCTCCGGGCAGTCCAGCGAGTACGTCGAGCACCACTCCAGCCGCTACATGCCCTTTTTCGGAACGATTTTCATCTTCATCCTGTTCCTGAACCTGATCGGGATCATCCCGGGCTTCGACTCTCCCACCGGCTCCCCGGCAATTCCGCTCGCGTTCGCAGTCGCCGTGTTTCTTTACTATCACTGGATGGGACTTCGCGAGCATGGCGTGGGAAAGTACCTAGCGCATTTCGCGGGGCCGGTGTGGTGGATGGCTCCGATTATGATCCCCATCGAGATCATCAGCCACTTCGCGCGTCCGCTCTCGCTGACGGTTCGTCTCTTCGCGAATATGTTCGCCGGCGAACGTGTCGTGCTCACCTTTCTTTCGCTGACTTACCTGGTGCTGCCCGCGGTCTTCATGGGTCTGCACGTCTTTGTGGCTTTCTTACAAGCGTTCATTTTTATGCTGCTCGCGATGGTGTACGTGGGTACCGCGACAGCGCACGAGCATTAACGGCTTTATCGTTCCGAGCGTGAGCCCGCCGTCCCCCAGGGCGGAGTGGGAACCACCTCCTCGGAGCAATTTCCATAGAAGGAGAACATTCCGTGACACGCAAACTCATTTTCCTGGCGGTGATTCTGTTGATCGCCGGCAGCCCGATCTTCGCGCAGACGCCCGGCGGGGCCGGAACGGCCAGTCTGAATCTGCCGTTCGCTTATCTCGCCATGGGCATCGCTTCCGGCCTCTGCGGCCTGGGACAAGGCAAGGCGGTGGCCTCTGCAGCCGAAGCCATGGCCCGCAATCCCGGAGCAGTGGCGGCCATCCGCGGCGCACTCATCTTAGGCCTGGTGCTGATCGAATCCCTGGCGTTGTACACGCTGGTTATCACTTTCGTCGCTAAAGGTTAAGTTAGCGGGGCAGTCGGCTTTGGCTGCCCCATTTCCCTCCATGAAGCTGCAAGGAATCTTCCCGCCCATCGCGACGCCTTTCAATCACGAGGGCGACGTCTGGAAAATCAAAGTTCAGTACAACGTCGAGAAGTGGAACCTCACCGGCCTAGCCGGCTACGTGGTCTGCGGTTCCACCGGCGAAAGCGTCATGCTCTCCACCAGTGAGAAGGTCCAGCTCTGGGAGTGGGTGGCGCAATACGCCGCACCGGAGAAGCTGCTCATTGCCGGCACCGGCGTGGAGAGCGTGCGCGAGACGGTCGCGCTCACCAATCGCGCGGCCGAAATCGGCTACAAAGCGGCGATGGTGCGTACGCCGTTCTACTACAGGAATCTGCTGAACAATGCCGCGGCGCAGAAGGTGTACTTCGGCGCGGTGGCGGACCAGGTCAAGATTCCGGTCATCATCTACAACTGGCCGCAAGCCACCGGCCTGGATATTCCCGCCGAAGCCGTGGCCGAGCTGTCGCACCACCCCAACATCATCGCCATCAAGGAAAGCTCCGGGAATCTCGAAAAAGTGATGCAGATGATTCGCGAAGTGAAGAAGGGATTCCACGTGCTGACCGGATCGGCGCCGACGCTCGCGCCGTCGCTCGCCGTGGGATGCTCCGGCGCCGTCCTGGCCTTCGCCAACGCTGCCCCCTACGCGACCATCTCCATTTGGGAAGCCCACCGCACGCGCGAACCGGAAGCCGCGATGGACTGGCAGAACCGCATCGCTCGCGCGGCCCATCTGGTGACGACGAAGTACGGCGTTCCCGGCTTGAAATACGCGATGGATCTGGCCGGATATTACGGCGGACCGCCGCGGCTCCCGCTAACGGTGCCCTGCCCGGAAGCCAAGCGCGAAATCGAAGAAGCTCTCCAGGACCTGCGCGGTTAGGTTGCGACGCCGGACTTCACCGCGGCGTTGATTTCCTCGATCATCCGCAGCGTGTTGTCGCGAACCGACCGCAGGAACGCATCGCGCGAGATGTCTGGGCTCCCGAACGCGTAGGTGATTCCGCGCGAAGAGTTCACCACGGCTCCGAGCCCGTCGTCGTTGAAGCAGACCGCCGCATCCTGCGCGCTACCGCCCTGCGCCCCGTACCCCGGCACAAGAATGTACGCTCGCGGCATCAGCGCCCGCAGCCTGCGGCCTTCTTCGGGAAACGTCGCACCGACCACCGCGCCGATCGAGCTGTAGCCTGAGGCGCCAACTAAATCTTTGCCCAATTCATCGACTGTAGCCGCCATCGATTCGTACAACGGCCGGCCGGTCGATTGCAGAATCTGGTCCTGAAAATCCTTCGACCCCGGATTCGACGTTTTCACCAGCACAAACAAACCCTTCCCACGCTGCTTGCAGGTGTTCGCAAAAGGAACCAGGCTATCGCGGCCCAGATACGGCGAGACGGTCAGCGCATCGGCGTTGAATGCGCCATCGCCCAGGAACGCAGTCGCGTAAGCTTCCGCCGTCGAGGAAATGTCGTTGCGTTTTCCATCGGCGATCACCAGCAGCCCACGCTGCTTGGCCATTCGCACAGTCCCGGCGAATGCTTCCATGCCTGCTAATCCGTATTGCTCGAAGAAGGCGAGTTGCGGCTTCACGGCCGGGACTAGGCCAGCAACCGCATCCAACACCAGCTCGTGAAAGCGCGTGATGGTATCGGCAATGTTTTCTGATTTCACCAACCCCGGCATGAGGCCCACGCGCGGGTCCAAGCCCACCACGCACGGATTGCCTTTCGCTCGGATTGCTTCCACCAGACGGTCGCCGAACGGCTTCATACTGGTCTCAATTGTGGCATGCCAGGCAGCCTACGATTCGTGGTATAGTGAGGATGTTCGTATTTTGGCATCTTCGCATAAGTCCGGCCTGTCCGCCTCGTCCGATCCTGCCCGATTCTCACTGTAAGGTTAAAAGGAAAAAGAAATGAAGAACATTTTTGTTGGAAATCTCAGCTACGGCGCTAACGAAGCGTCTGTTCGATCTCTGTTCGAGGCGTACGGAACCGTTGACCGCGTCAACCTCATCACCGACCGGGACACCGGCCAGGCACGAGGCTTTGGATTCGTCGAAATGAGCGTCAATGCGGAAGCAGACCGCGCCATCGCCGAGCTGAACGGCAGGGAACTCGACGGCCGAGCGCTGAACGTCAATGAAGCCCGTCCCAAAGCGGAACATGGTGGCGGCGGCGGGTTCGGCGGCGGTGGCCGCCGGCGCAACAAGAGCTGGTAACGAAGACGATTCTCCGCGAGGGGTTGCGCTCAACCAGTGCAACCTCTCCTTCGTCGATTCATTTCACGCCTTTTGCGTGCTCCAGATACGGCACGAGCGCGATGCCCGCGAGTGTCGGGATCCAGAATGAAAACAGGCGATACACGAGTACCACGACGATAGAAATCGGCGTGGGTACCCCCAACGCTGCATATAGACCCACCATCGCAGTCTCGACAACTCCCACGCCGCCCAGAATGACTGTCAGCTTGCCCAGCAATTGCGGCACTCCGTAGCCGGCTATCAGCACGAGAGGACTCACGCCGTGTCCCGCCGACAGAAAGAGAAAGGCGAGCGTGAGCATGTCGAAGCCCGTATTCAACACTGCGCCGGCCGCCGGGGCCATCCAGCCTCGTTCCAGCAGAGTGTCCCAAGCTGCCAGCAAACGGCCCACGGCGAGTTGGATCTCGCGAGGGTCGACAGCCTTTCGCCGCAGGCGCGTGGCGAACTTTGCGATGGCCGTTGCCACGGGCGTCATGCTTTCCCGATGGGTCAGACACCAGATAAAGATCGCGATGCTACCGCCGAGAATCAGAACGGCGAGCGTCAGGCCCAGAATGAGCAGGCTGGAGAACTTCCCCAGCAGAACTAAAGTGAGAAGGCCGATGAGCGAAACCAACGCGAGCGTGGCGTCGTTCAGAAAAATTGGAATCCATCCACCGAGCCCTGCAGCGCCCGGGCCGACACCTCGTTTCCGCAGCCAGAGATAAGTCATCCCCGCGGTTCCCAGTACTCCGCCACCAAGAGTGCCGATGCTATTGGCTCCGGCCGTCACCAATGCGCCGTCCACTACCGATACCGGCCTGGCCACCAGACCAACCACCGCCCGCAACAGGTAACCACTTCCGGCATAACTCATGGCTTGCGCACCCAAGGCGAGTGCGATGAACTGGATTTTCAGGGTCGACGCAACCTGAAGCGCGTGCTGGATCCGGGCAAACTGCGGCAACAGAAGGTACAGGCTGAGGCCCAGCACGATGAGCAGAAAGAGATAACGCCTGACCTTCGAGCTGGGCGGAAGAGCAGGAGCGAGTTCAGAGTCTGCGGTCATGGCCGCGGGGCCGAATCAGGACTGGCTGCGATTGCTATCGTGGGCAACGCTGGACCGCAGCGTGTCGCGCAGGGTCGTGTCGCCTGGGTTTTCGCGCTCGTAAGCTAATAGCGCGACCTTCAGGGGTGAGGTGCGAATCGGGCTCGTTAGCCACTGCGCTGTGACGGGCAGCTCGCTTTGATCGATCTCCCTCCATGGCTCGCCGTCCAGACTGCGCTGATCAATGCGCGCGACCTTCTCCTCGATGCGAACGCGGAGATCCCGCGTTAGAAACGTGACTGTGTCCATAATTTAAATTTTCTCCTGCGGTGAAATGCAGAGGGTCCCGAAGGCTCTGCAGCTCGCGGTAATAGTAGAGCGACGTAGGATGCCTTCCGTGGAAGCGCAACCTCTTGAGAAACTCGATTTCCTTTTCGGTGATATCGGCACTGAGCGTGGGATCCTTCAGAAACTGCTCAAACCCGGGTTCCAGGGCAAACGGCGGCTGTGATTCCTTTTCGACGAACTCGAACCGCTTGAGTCCGCCGGGCGCCAACCTGCGGTTTAGAAGCACCTCCATGCCGAACGTCTTCAGATCGATGTCCCAGGACTCGATGATCGGGTCCAGGAACGAGACACAGTTATCCACTGACACGTCGAAGACATCGGTATCCAGGAACTCGAGAATTGCGACCCGCATTTGCTCATAGCTGCGGCCGCTCGATTGACCCATCCGCCGGAGCCATTCTTCACTGCGCAATTCCTCCCTGGCGACTCCCTGGGCCACATCCAGCAGTTTTTGGGTGATCAGGCGCTCAAACTCTCCGAAGGGCTCCTTCTCAAAGATCCGGGCGATTTCTTTCTGGTGGTCCGGCTCACATTTGCGGAGAATCAACTGCCTGCACTCTTGGAAGAGCGGCCCGGGCGGCACTACCACCCTTTTCTTCAATTCCTCCTGGCGCTGCATGTTCGCAAGTCTCGACAACTCTCCGCTGGAGAGTTTCAAGAACTGGCCGATTTTTTCGTAAAGGTCGGTGCGCCCCGGAGCCGGGGGAGCTTTCTTCCTGGCCAGGAGTTGGGAGATATAAGATTCAGTTACTTGCACGGCGCAAGCCAGATCTTTCTGCTCCAGACCCAACTCGTTCAACCGGTGCTTGATCAACAAAGGGACGTCCAATGGCGCTACTCTTTTGCCCCCTGAATTAACCGCATTGTGTTAATCATGTTATTCAGACTATCACAAAACCAGCTTGACATGCATGTTTTGTTAACCTATATTAGTTAATGTCTGAGCACTTCCGCCCACTCGCAGGTCATCTGAACTAAGTCAGGCGATCTGATCCAGTCGTCTTAGGCCAACCGGGGAGGTTGCATGTTTGATACCTATCAGAAATCCACTGGCCGTGAGTATACTGCGACAGTCGCTTGGCTGGCGATTGCTGTTATTTTCATCCCTGCGGTGGTTCTAGCGGTGCACCCGCGCTTTCTTTCCCTTTTACTGGCGCTCGTCGGCAGCCTGGGATGCGTGATCATGTCGTGGGTCAGTTGGACGAGATCATCGAACCTGACGATTCCGTCGCTGACACTGCAGCGCAAAGGGACGAAGTGAGCACTGGGAGCATGTTCCTGAACGGAATTGTGTGTGCCGCACTGGGAGCCTCCTTGGTCTCCGCGGCGGATCTATCGAGCTATCGTGGCTTCCAGTTCGGCGCCCAGCTTTCCGCGGTGGTGGAACAAGCCGGCATGCAACTTGCGGACGCGGAGCTTCTTCACCAGAGGCCGGCGAAGATCCAAGAGCTGAAGTTCCAGCCCAACCTTTATCGCAGCTCAGCATCCAGCGCGGATCCCGTCTCCGAGATCATGTTCCGCTTCTATAACGGAGAGCTCTGCCGGATGGTTGTCCTTTACGACAGCTATAAGGTGACCGGGATGACGCCGGAAGACATGATCCAAGCGATCTCGGCGACGTATGGGACCGCGCAAAGACCTGTCGCTGAGGTGCCGTTCCATTCCTATTCGTCTGAGAGTGCTCCGGTGATCGCGCGCTGGGAGGATTCGCAATACTCCTACAATCTGGTGCGGGCCGAAGATCGCTACACCTACGCGCTGGTCCTGTATTCGAAAAAATTGGAAGCGCTGGCGCAGGCAGCGGCCGCCGAGTCGGTTCGGCTGGATGCCGAGGAGGCTCCGCAACGAGAGGCCGAGCGCGCCAAGAAACAAACGGAAGACAACCGGGTTGAGCAGGAAAAGGCCCGGCTGGAAAACAAAGCGAATTTCCGGCCTTGAATCGCCGGAGCGCCGGCGAAGCCGGGAAAGGGACATCGAGCAGTCAAGAGGATCTATTGAATCGCATGCCAGTGATCACTGTAAAACTCACCGACCAGGAGCTGGGGCTTTTGACGTCCCTGGCCGCGGACCAGTTATTCCGCAGAGAGTTCATTGACCCCAAGATGCCCGGCTACCGCTGCAACCCCGGCGAGCTCAACCTCGGCAAGAAGCTGGTGGAACGCCTGCGGCTGACGGGGGAACGCGCGAAAAAGGCGCCAGCGCGAAAGCTGCGGTATGCCTCCTGAAAGGGCCCACATGATGCGGTTTATTCTGACGGGATTCACGCAGGACTTCGGATTCCGTGTTTTCGCGTTCGAACGGATTGGCGAGAACCGGACGCGAACCGCCTGTACAGTCCGGGCCGATCTTGCGCTGAGCCGGAGGTATGGAATCCAGATGCAGGAGCTGCCCCTGCTGTGCCGCGGTCTTTTGGAGCGTCGCGACGAAGGCGATGACCTGCCCGCCATGACGTTTACCGAAGACGAGATGCGCCTGTACATGCAGGAACGCAGAGCCGCACGGGAGGCAGCAGCTCTGAAGAGGAAACCGCCGCGCAAGCCTGCCGGGGATAATGCCGGCGTCGGCTGGCGGAGCCCCCAGTTGTAAGCATTGCCAGATTTGCACGACCCTCTGCCAGCTTACTTGTAGCTGTCGACAGGAGGGCAAGTGCAGAACAGATTGCGATCACCGTAGGCGTTGTCGATTCGCCCGGCCGGCGCCCAGTATTTGTCGAGCGCGGATGTACCAGCCGGAAAAACGCCCTCCGCCCGCGAATACGAGCGTGTCCAAGGCTCGGCGACCAGATCGTGCACCGTATGCGGCGCGTGGCGCAGTGGCGAATCCTCAACCTTGAAGCGGCCTTGCTCGATCTCGCCAATCTCGCCGCGGATGGCGATCATGGCGTCGCAGAAGCGGTCCAGTTCGGCCTTCGATTCCGACTCGGTGGGTTCAATCATGAGCGTTCCCGGCACCGGGAAGCTCATCGTCGGCGCATGAAAACCGAAATCGATCAGGCGTTTGGCGATGTCCTCCACGGTGACGCCCCAGGCGTGCTCCAACATTCGAGGATCGATGATACATTCGTGAGCTACGCGCCCGCTCCAGTTCGTGAAGAGCACGGGAAAGTGCGGATTCAAACGCGTCGCAACGTAGTTGGCGGCTAGAATCGCGGCCTCGGTAGCGCGCCTCTGGCCCTCGCCCGCGGTCATCAGGAGATACATCAGAGAGATGGGCAGGATGGAGGCCGAGCCATTCAGGGCCGCGGAAACCGGGATCTCCAGGAACGGCGCCAGGTGTGCCTTTACGCCGATCGGGCCCACGCCCGGGCCGCCACCGCCGTGCGGAATGCAAAAGGTCTTGTGGAGATTCAGGTGCGAAACGTCGCCGCCGTAATCGCCGGGCCGCGCGAGGCCTACTTGCGCGTTGAGGTTCGCGCCGTCGATGTAGACTTGCCCGCCGTATTCGTGAACGGTCGCGCACAGTTCGCGGATGTTCTCTTCGAACACGCCATGGGTCGAGGGATAAGTGACCATCAACGCGGCCAGCCGGTCGGCATAAGTGCGGCACTTCGCCTCGAGGTCGGGAAGGTCGACGTTACCGCGAGCGTCGCATTTCACCACCACCACGTCCAGACCCGCCATGTGGGCCGAGGCGGGATTGGTTCCATGCGCCGAAGAAGGAATCAGGCAGACATTGCGCTGCGATTCGTTACGGCTCCGGTGATAGGCGCGGATCGCGAGCAGACCGGCGAACTCGCCCTGCGCGCCGGAGTTTGGCTGCAGGGAAAACGCGTCGTAGCCGGTGATGCGACAGAGTTTTTCCTTTAGCTCCTCGAAAAGCTGCTGATAGCCGGCCGCTTGTTCCGGCGGCGCGAACGGGTGCAGTGCGCTGAACTCGGGCCAGGTGATCGGCATCAGCTCGGCGGCGGCATTCAGCTTCATGGTGCAGGAGCCCAGCGGGATCATCGCGCGGTCCAGCGCCAGGTCGCGATCCGCCAGCTTGCGCATGTAGCGCATTAACTCGGTTTCCGAACGGTAGCGATGGAAGACAGGGTGTTCCAGAAAGCGCGACTGGCGTGTCAGCTCAGGCGGGATGGCGCGCTGCGCCGACGGCTCGACATCCTTGTAGCTGAGCGTACCGCCAAACGCGTGCCAGACTCGTTCGACGATCGCCTCAGTCGAAGTCTCATCGAGCGAAATTCCAATCGATCCCGGAAGAACACGAAAATTGATCCGGTCTTCGCGGGCGCGCGCTGCGATCTCGCTCTGGCGGTTTCCCACGGCAACAGTGACGGTGTCGAAGAAGCTGCCAGTCAGCACTTCGAATCCCAATTGCCGCAGTCCAGCCGCAAGCACCGCCGTCTTGCGATGGATATCCTCGGCAATCGCGATTAAACCCTCCGGTCCATGCCAGAGAGCGTACATGGACGCCATCACAGCCAGTAACACCTCGGCGGTGCAAATATTCGAAGTCGCTTTCTCGCGCCGGATGTGCTGCTCCCGCGTCTGCAATGCCAGTCGATAGGCGGGCAGGCCATGCGAGTCGACCGAGACACCGACCAGCCTGCCGGGCAGCGAGCGCTTGTAAGCGTCCTTCACCGCCATGTAGGCCGCATGCGGGCCGCCGTAGCCCATCGGGACGCCGAAGCGCTGCGTGGACCCGATGGCGATGTCGGCGCCGAGTTCTCCCGGCGGCGTCAGTAGGGTCAGAGCGAGGGGATCGGCCGCGAATGCGACCAGCGCGCCTTGTGAGTGCGCCACCTGCACGGCAGGCCGAAAATTATGAATCTCGCCGAATGTCCCGGGATATTGGAGGAGCGCACCGAACACGTCCGCGCCTTCCAGTTCCGTCAGCGGATCGCCAAGGACCAGCGTCCATCCAAACGGCTCGGCTCGCGTCGAGAGAACCGCGAGCGTTTGCGGATGCACGTGACGATCGACGAAGAAGCGGGTGGATTTGGATGCCGCAGCCCGCTTCGCCAGCGCCATCGCTTCCGCTGCCGCCGTCGCTTCATCCAGCAGCGATGCGTTGGCAATGTCCAGACCCGTCAGGTCCCGGATCATAGTTTGAAAATTGAGCAGCGCTTCCAACCGGCCCTGGCTGATCTCAGGCTGATACGGCGTGTAGGCGGTGTACCAGGCCGGGTTCTCCAGGATGTTGCGCTGGATCACAGCCGGCAGGAGGGTTCCGTAGTATCCAGCGCCGATGAGCGATGTGAAGATCTGATTCTTGGAGGCGATTTCGCGCATGTGCGCGAGCGCTTCAACTTCCGGCAACGCCGCGCCCAGGTCGAGCGGCTCGAATTGGCGAATAGAATCGGGAATCGTCTGCGAAATCAACTCGTCGATGCTGCCGGCCCCCACCACGGCCAGCATCTCTTCCACTTCGTGATGGCGCGGTCCAACGTGGCGATGGACGAAAGCGTCGCGGGTGCCCGTCAAATTCCATCCTCTCATGTCAGCGCGCCGAAGTGCTTGCGCCGTGCGCTCCCTCGGTCCGCCAAAGTGAGATACGATATGTGCCGGAGCGTTTGGGGATATGGGTAAGCTCTCGGCATTTCTTTTTGGGGTGGTACTTGCGCTGCCGCACATCGCGAGCGCGCAGTTTGGACCGCCGCCGCGTCCGCCCGCACCGGGCAAGGCCGGCGCGCCAGTGGATTTCACCGGCTATTGGGTGGCCTACATCACTGAGGACTGGCGCTGGCGCATGGTGACGCCGCTGAAAGGCGACGCCGCCAGCGTCCCGACCAACGCCGCGGCCCGCAAGGTAATCGAAGAGTGGGACCCGGCGAAGGATGAGGCCCAAGGCCTGCAATGCAAGTCCTACGGCGCGCCCGCCATCATGCGTGTTCCCGGACGGCTGCACATCACCTGGCAGGACGACCTGACCTTGAAAATCGAAACCGACGCCGGCGAGCAGACCCGGCTGCTACACTTCACCGGCGAGCCGCAGCAAGGCGCCCAGCGATCCTGGCAAGGCTACTCGGCGGCCAAGTGGGAAGGCCCTGAGAAGCCTACGAATCCGCCCATCGGATTCGGCTTGGGCCTCGGTCCGCGGTATGGCTCGCACTCGCGTTCGCTCGAAGTGGTCACCACGCAGTTACGCGCCGGCTACCTGCGCAAGAACGGCGTCCCTTATAGCGAGAACACGGTGCTCAAGGAATACTACGACCGCTTCGACGAACCCAACGGCGATTCCTGGCTCATGGTCATGACTGTGGTGGAAGATCCCACCTACCTGGCGATTCCGTTTGTCACCACGTCGCACTTCAAGAAGATTCCCGACGGCGCCGGATGGGACCCGCAGCCTTGCACGGCAAGATAAGACCGCGCGGTAACATCGAAAAGTGAGCGCACCCCAATATTCCGGCCTCCCAGTGGTTTGGGCAGCCAAAGCTGTCCGCACCGGCGGGCCTTCCATCGACCAACTGACCATTGACCAGATCGAAGTGCAGTCGCCAGGCCCCGGCCAGGTGCTGGTGGCCATCCGGGCCGTCTCGTTGAACTATCGCGATCTTGCGGTCGTGACGGGACGGTACCCGCGCGGATCGTCGCAGTCGATTGTCATCGCCTCCGACGGCGCCGGCGAAGTAGTCGCGCTTGGCGAAGGAGTGACGGCGTGGAAGATCGGCGATCGTGTGGCTGGATCGTTCTTCCAGAAATGGATCAACGGTCCGTTCAAGCGCGAATACGGCGCCTCGGCGCTGGGTGGTGCGATCGACGGTGTGCTGACTGAGTTCCGCGTCTTCGATCAGGAGGGCTTAGTAAGCGTCCCGCAGCACTTCAGTTTCGCCGAAGCAGCAACTCTACCGTGCGCCGGGCTGACCGCCTGGAACGCGCTCGTGCCTACCGCGCATGTACAAGCCGGCGATACCGTGCTGCTGCTTGGAACCGGCGGCGTGTCCATCTTCGGACTGCAATTCGCCAAACTCCATGGCGCGCGCGTCATCATTACCTCCAGCAGCGATGCGAAGCTGGAGCGCGCCCGCGCGCTTGGCGCCGACGAGACCATCAACTATCGCACGACTCCCGACTGGGACAAAGAAGTTGTGCGACTGACGGGCGGGCAGGGCGCCGATATCGTGCTGGAAGTCGGCGGCGGCGAGACATTCCCGAAGTCGATGATGTCGGTGCGTGCGTCGGGCCAGATGGCCGTGATTGGCGTGCTCACCGGCGTCGCGGGTACGATCCCAGTCGGTCTGATCGGCATTCAGACGCTTCGCGTACATGGCATCTACGTGGGGTCCGTCGCAATGTTCGAAGACATGAATCGGGCGATGGCAGCGAACCAACTCAGGCCGGTGATCGATCGGACGTTCGCGCTGGATCAGGCTCGCGACGCGCTGCACTTCATGCAAAGCGCCCAGCACTTCGGCAAGATCGTCATCTCACTCGAGTAGCTACTTCGCCGCGTTGGCCTTCTTTTCTTCGGCACGCGCGCCGCGCAGGATGTCGGCCATGGCGTAGTTGCCTTCATGGCAGGCGTACTCATACAGCGGCTCGGTGCGCTTGCCCATCGAGATCTCGACCGTCCACGGCTTGGTATAGACCGTCGGATCGTCGATGGTCGCGCGGTAAATGAGAGTCTCAGGGTCCATGCGCGTGAAGCGCTCCACTACGCGTAGATTGCCGTCGGTCATTCCATCCAGGTAGGAGACGCCGAATCGGCTCTGGTTATTGAATTTGAAGTTGGTCGTCTCGACCACCAGCGTGTCGCTTTCCCAGTGGCCGCGCGAATCGCCGCCCCACTCGGTAATCTGCGCGGGAACGTGCGGCCGGCCATCCAGCGGGATGGTGCGGGCCGTGTGATTCATCTCCGCGAGAATCGTAACCGAATCGCGATTCTGCACGATCTGGTAGTTGTTGTTGTACGGCTCGGGCAGCATCGGCGGCCCGGAAGCGCCGAAGAGAATGCAGCGCTCGGTCAGTAAGCGGTCTTCGGGACCGTCGCTCGCGTGCTTAGCCAGATAGGCCTTGAAATCGTCGTACCGCTTCTGTGCTTCGGGCGTGAACGGCGGCACGCGGCCATCCGGTGGATCGACGACCAGCGAAGTGCGGCGGTACTTTGTGACGTGGGTCCCGCGATCCATCCAGGTGTTGTTGTAGGCTCGCCGCGCCAGGTCGGCTGCACCGCGCGGCCCTTCGACACGATCCACATCAGTAGCTTGTATGCGCTGCTTCTCAAACGCGGCCGCTTCTTCCGGCGTGAAGAATTCCTTGTTGCCCAGCTCCTTGGGCCGCTGGAACGGAGTTAGCGTGGCGTTGGTCCAGGTTCCCTGCAAATCCGGCTGGCCGTCGGCGGTGCGCGGCGCCTTCCAATTGGTTTGCGCAGTCAGGGAGACGGCCGCGGCGAGCATTGCCGTGAGCAATCGAAGTTTCATGCGGCACCTCGGAATTATTCTACGCCTCGTCCCTGGCCGCCGCCAGGAAGTCGCGCACGCGATCCATGTACGCGGTCCGGTCGTGGCTCGCCACCAACGCGCCCGCCATACGCACCGGATCGCCGAAGAAGAAGCGCTCGTACAACACCTGGCGCGATCCGAAGGCCGAGACCGCGGTGTCCCACGCCAGGCGAAAGAGCGGAATGCGGTCATACGCTTCGGCGCGGGCGGCTTGGAAATAGCGCGCGATCTCATCGGCCATCGGGCCGCGAACATCGGCCTCGCTAGGCATCGCCACCAAACCGCTCGCGCCCATCTGTTGGATGATCTCCACCATCCGCGGATACAGACGTGGGTAGAGATTGCGCGCGGCATCCAGCGGGTCCCAGGCCGGGCGCAGCATGCCGTATTCGTCGAGCGTAGCGTCGGCTTCTGCCGCGCGCAGGAACGCGCGCATGGTCTCCATGTTGACCCAGATCTCGGCCAGCTTTTCCTGGATGTGCTGGAAGCCCTCGATGCCGATGGTATGCGCCATCAGCGACGCCAGGCCCATCAGGTATTCCGTCTTCGCGAGATTCTTCACGACAACCTGGTGCGTCATCAGCGCCAGAGCGCCGGTGCGCCCGTAGGCAGTGTTGCAGCGCGCGACGTCACGATAGAGCAACACGCGGTCCCAGGGCACGAAGACGTCCTCGAACATGACGACCGAATCCAGCTCTTCGAAGCGCGAGCCGAGCGGATGATCGTAGTGCGAACGGCCGTAATCGAAGCTTTCGCGGCACAGGAATTTCAGGCCCGGCGTGTTGGTGGGGATGCAGAAGCCGAAGGCGTAGGGCGCATCTTCTTCCTGATTCTTGAGCAGCGTGGACGGGAAGACCATCAGCTCGTTGGCGAACGGCAGCGTGGCGAGCAGGCGGCAACCCTGGACGACAAGGCCGTCGCGAGTTTCCTCTTTCACGCGTGCCGCGAGATAAGGATCGGCTTGCCGCGCGGTACCGACGGCCCGATTCGCCTGCGGCGTAATCAGCGTGTGCGTGAGGCTGAGGTCGTGCTCGCGGACATATTCGTAATAACGGCGCGCGTTGTCGGCGAACCTCGCGTCGTCTTCGCCCAGGTAGGCGGCACCCGAGGCATAGCCGGTAATCGCGCGATTGAGATAGTCCGGCAACCGGCCCATCATGCCGAAATTCTCATCGGACCGCACCTTCATGCAGCGGCTGATGGAGCGCAGTTCGTCGACGGTGCGCGGAATCAGAAACGTCCGGCTGACCTTTGCGCCTGACGAAGGCGAATCGTACAGCGTGACTTCGGGCGCGCGCCATTGCGAATCGTACAGCGCGGCCAGGCTCGCGACACCGTTGCGCATGGCCGGATGCGTCGTGGGATCGTCAACACGCTTGCCTTCGTACCAAAGATTCGGTGGAGCGGCACGAAGCAGTTCCAGAACCTGCGCGCCGCGCCGCGCGCCAGCTTGTTCAGACATGCGCTGATTCTAACTCGGATTGCGGCGGCCATTTGATATACTCACCCTCATGCGTCAGACCTTGCTGCTTCGTCTTTTGGCCGTAGTCCTTCTCTCAGGCGCCCTGTGGACCGCCTACACGCAGTTCGGCAACCAGCCCGCCAAGCTGAACACGATTAAGGTGAAGGACGACCTATATGTCATCCACAACGCTTTCGTGCCCGGCAACACCACCGCGCTGTTCACCGACGAAGGCGTGGTGCTGGTGGACGACAAGTTCGAGATCGATCACGCCAACATCATGGCCGAGCTGAAGAAGATCACCGACAAGCCGGTGAAATACGTGATCAACACGCACCACCACGCCGATCACAGCGGCGGCAACGGCAAGATGCAGGATCTGGGCGCGCTGATCGTGGCTTCGGAGAACGCGCGAGAGAATATGGTGGAAGGCAAGCAGCCCGGCCTGCCCAACATGGTGTTCGATCATCGCGCCAGCATCTTCCTGGGCGGCAAGCATGTCGAGCTGTATTACTTCGGCCGGTCGCACACCAACGGCGACATCGTGGCCCTGTTCCGCGAGGACCGCGTGCTGGCCGCGGGCGACATGTTCACGTTCGGCGATGATGTGCCCGAGCTGATCGACTATTCCGGCGGCGGCAGCGCTCGCGACTGGCCCAAGACCCTGGCCGGCGCTTTGACGCTAGACTTCGACACCGTGGTCCCCGGCCACGGCGACGTCACCACCAAGGAAGAGATGCGCAAGTACCGCGAGAGCACCATCGCGCTCAAGAACCGCGTCCACGAGATGCTGGTAGCGAAGAAGAGCAAGGCCGAGGTGGAGCAGATGCTGCGGACCGAATTCCACTGGGCCGACCTGCATGTAGCGCGGGGCCTCGACGGCGCGATGGCCGAGCTGCAATAGGCCGGGGCGCACGTTCTCAACGTGCCGTGCCCGCACTCTTGCGGGCACCTCCCTAAGCCCTGACCCTCCTGCGGTGCCGGAATTCAACCACTACCATCCCGAGAAGCCCTGCCGCCAGCAGGAGCGCATTCTCAGGCTCAGGCGTAGGTGTGGCAACCTACGTATGATATGAACCGACCTGAGTGGGATCGGAGAACGCCCCCACGATCTGGCCTGCATCATTGATTCCGAAGGCGTAGTCCGCGGGACTGCCTGGGAGTCCACTTCCGTAAAGGTGCCGCCCACGTCGATGAAACCGGCAAACAGCGACAATGTGGATCCCACAACGACAGCGTTGTTGTTGATCGCGTTGGGTTGCGGATCGAAACCTCCGGGGACATTAAAGCTCTGATAACTGCCGTTGTCCTCGACAAAGCCATTGAACCCCGGGTCCCTGTAAAGCCCGGTTACTTGCCCGGCGTTGTTGATGCCATAAGCATCAGTGAAAAGGGAGCCAGGAACGGAGATGACCTGAAAGCTGCCATCGTAAGTGAAGCTCTCTTGTACGCCTATGTCGCTGTTGCCGACGACCACGCCGCTGTCATTGATTCCATAGAAATACGTAAGCTGCGCACCGGGCACGTCAACGGTCTGAAAGGTGGACCCGTCGTAAATGAATCCGTGGAGCTCGAAGTCCGCTGTTTGATAAGACCCCACGATCTCGCCGAGATTGTTAACTCCGAAGGCTTGAGTCGAGATCGCATTGGGCGCGCCAATCACGGTGATGGAGCCATTCAAGTCCAGGAATTCATGGGTGCCGGAGCTATCTCGAAACCAACCCACCACCTGCCCGCTACTGTTGATCCCCATGGCGTAGGAGTCGTACGCGCCCGAGATGTCAATTGGAGTGAAGTTGAGAGCGTCTGCCCTGGCAGAGCCGGACAAGATCGAAAGGCCGACGAAGGCTAACGAGAAGACGGAGAACGCGCGCCATGTCATGCTGAATCTCGCTGACAATTGCTGTTCTGACCAGGAATACGGTTGAAGCCTGCAATCCGGAATAAAGGCGGCAGCAAAGGTTCGGATCCGAGTTCCTACTAGTACCAGCCGTCCAACTGCCGTTCCGCCTTCCGCGTGCTGCCTTCTGCATTCCGTCTTCTGCTTTCTGCCCCTCCGCCGAGCGGGGCCCGTCCCCTCACCGGCGGGGCCGAGGCGCCTGAGCCTTTCTGTTAGCGTTGCGACCGCAACTCCACGTTAAATCTACGAAAAATCCACGCCCCTAACCGTCCGCCCGCCGTATCCTGAACCTGGATGCGTGGAGCGTTTGTCGTTCAGCTTCGCAAAACCGCACCAGGCGGCGCACTGGAAGGCACTGTGGAAGAAGTAGATACGGGACAGCAGGCCAAGTTTCATTCCGAAAGCGAACTGATTCGATTCCTGCGGGAACGCTTCGCCCAGTCGCGGAACGATCAACGAAAGGAAGACACGAATGAATGAAGGGACGACTACTGAGGAACGCGCGGCCTCGTGGCTCGCGATTACATCCATTGTCCATGACCTGCGGAACCCGCTCTCCGCGATTCATGGTAGTGCGGAAATCCTGATCGGCTCGCGGCTCTCCGAAGCTCAGATCCACCGGATTGCTCGCAATATGTATGGCGCTTCAGTCCGGATGAAAGAGCTGCTGGACGAGTTCCTCAACCGGTATCGCGGGGCCGGCCAAGAGGCGGAGTTCTGCAATCTTCGCGAACTAGTGGCGAGCGCCGCGGATCGAATGGCCCTGCTGGCGGAGTCTCAATCGGTGGAAATCGTTCAGAGAGTGCCCGGCAACCTCGCCCTTGCATTGGACCGGCAGCGCATTCAACGAGTCCTGATCAACCTGCTGGCGAACGCCCTGGATGTCATGCCGAACGGAGGGACGGTTCGAATTTCGGCCATTTCGCTTGGCCACTCCGTTTTGATCAAGGTTCGGGACACGGGGCCGGGCGTTGCTCCCGGGATTCGAGACCGGCTTTTCGAACCCTTCGTCACCGCCGGCAAAGAGGGCGGGTTAGGCCTCGGGCTGGCCTTATCGCGCCAGGCCGTCATCGAGCACGGCGGCCACATGTGGGCGGAGTCGTGCCGCGACGGGGCCTGTTTTGCCCTTCGCCTGCCGATCATCCCCGAAGGGCGCACCATCTCATGCGGAAGCAGCGTCTTCGAAAATCCGGCGGACGAGCGGGGAGCTCAGGAAGGATTCTCGGAGGGGCTCGCCTTGGTCGAAAGTATCGGCGATGCTCATGATTAGCTCGCGGGCGCGGGCGCGGTGCGCGGCGGCCCTTTCGCGGTCCTTCTGGTAGGCGCACAAATCCGAAGCCGTGGCGTGGGCCCGCCACGCCACCACGGGAATGTCGAACTGGTCCACGATTCCCAACGCATTGTCGATGCACTGCCGGGAATAGTTGAGGTCTTTCTCGGCCCAAGCTACGCGCGACGTGACCTCCCACGCCAGGACGCGCATGTTCGGATCGGCCGCGGAAGCAGCCGACTGCAGGAAGCCCTCCGCCTCGCGGCGCGCACTCGCCACTTGGCCGGAGCTTAACCAAGCCTCCGCGGAACCGAGTTCGGCGTGCATGCGCCAGTGCCAGTGCAGAAAGAATTTCGGCGTGACCCGGAAATCGCGGACGCCGGCGAAACATTTCAACGCCTGCTCCAGTCTGCCGGCAAGAAGTTCGGCGTACCCGGAAGCCACCAGAGCGATCGTTCTTGCCCGCACGGCGTGCTGCTCGGCGTTGCTGCGCATGATCAACCGGCTCAGGCGGCGCACGCCGTCGAAATCAGCGCAGAGCATGCGCAGCCAGGCTTCGCAGTAGATGTGGATCCAGGGATCCTCGCCATTCTTCTCGGCCAGCTCGGTCGCGGTCCGGAGCAGACGAAGCACTTCGCCGAATCGGCCCCACGGTAACAGAGTGAGTGATTTCGCAGTGACGCCGAGAATATACATGATCGGATTTGTCGTCGTTGCGATTAAGGCTTCGGCTTGCTCCAGCGCTGCCGGATAGCTTGCCTGCACCGCTTGCACCACGATGTAAAACACGTCCGTTTGAGCGCTGGAACCGCTGAGCCGGAGGATCGTGCGCTGAGCCTGTGTACAGGTCTCCTCGTCTTCGTTGCGCCAGGAATCATAGAGCAGACGAAGACTGGTCGCGGCCAACTGCGTCCGCGCCACGAGCAGCGGGTCCGCCAGGCCCTTACTTGCTTCCAGCGCCTGCTGGGAAACCCGGTTGCCGCGGTCGGGATCAAGATACCAGGCCGATACCGCCAGGCGGCCCAACGCTTCCACTTGGGCGGCTTTCAGGCCAGCTTTCCCCGCCCGGTCCGCCGCGGACTCATAGGATGCAGCGGACTCCGACACCTCACCCAGAGCAAAATGCGTATCTCCGATCCGTTGAAGGATTTGCACCTCCAATTCAAGCCCTGAAGACGGCGCCAGGGGGGCGAGGACCTCCAGTGCGTGCCGCAGTATTTGAATGGAATCGCGACGCGAAAACCGGCTGGCTGCATTCTCCGCCGCAAGAATCCAGCAATGGACCGCTCGCTCATAATCGCGCCCTTCTTCGAAGTGCAGCGCGAGTTCCGAGGCCATCTCCGGTCTTCCGGCGCTGCAGATTGGCATCAGCCGCTCGCCCAGATTCAGGTGCAGCTTGGCCCGCAGAGTGCCGGAAAGGCTGCGGTAGAGCGCTTGCCGGTACAGCGAGTGCCGGAACTCATAGTGCGCCGAAGGCAGTCCATTCTGGGCATCGTGAATGCCGGCAGAACGGATAAACCGGTCCGTCAGCAAATCGCACTCTTCTTCGATGGAGGCCGGCGGCGCGTCCAGCATGGCGGCAACGCTCCAGACGGAGAATCGCTCGCCGGCAACGCTGGCGCTCTGCAAAATGCGCTGCTGCTCCAGATTGAGCTGTTGGATTTGGATCTCGAGCATCTGTTGCAGCGTCTCAGGAATGCCGGGATAGACCTCATCCAGGGGCGCAGTCAGCCTCAATGCTTCCGAATCCACGGCGATCAGGCCCTTGTTGACCATGTCCCGCACAATGGCGGCCATGAAGAGCGGATTCCCTCCCGAGTTGCGGTAAATCAGGTCCGGTAGACCCGCCGGCAGGCTCCCCGTTGCGAACGTCTTCGCGAGATACTCCGCAACGTCTCGCTCTTCCAGCCGTTCGACGGCGATCTCGTGACAGAGCTGACGCACCAGCAGATCCTGCTTCAAAGCCTTGAGCGGGCTTTGTGACAGAACGACATCCACGGGACGGTACGTGCCCAGCAGCAGCAGTTTCGCCGGCTCGCGCCGGCGGGCGAACGCCGAAATCAGATCCAGCGTGGCGGGATCCACCCAATGAAGATCTTCCAGAATCACGATCAGCGGAGTCTGCGCCGTCGTGGCCTCGAGCGCCTCGCAAATCTCCCGCACCATACGGTCGCGCGTGGTGCCCAGGATCTCCCGCTCGAGCGACGCTCTCTGCTCGGCTTTCACCAGCGATGGAAATTGGATCAGCCAGGTTGGAGCCCGCTGAGAGAGCATCTGGACCCATGACGCGCCTTCGATGTTCTGCGCCAGCGAACCCACAGCTTCCAACATCGGGTAGTAGGGTTCCTTTCCGCCGAATCCCTCGATGCACTGCCCCCGGGCGATGCGCAAGCTTGCACGGCGAGAGGCGTATTGCTGGAACACGTCCACCAGCGTCGTCTTCCCGATACCCGCTTCTCCAGTTACAAAGACCACCTGCCGCTGGCCTGTGAGCGCTTTCTCCAGATGGTCCGTCAGCTGGGCGAGCGCCGCTTCGCGCCCCACGACCTTTCCGGCATCCGTGTCCGGTGGCGCGCCCGCCGATCCCGCGGGTCTCTCCTCGGTCACAGCGGCTACAAACTGATAGCCCCGCTTCGGTAACGTTTTGATGAATTGCGGCCGCTCCGGCCGGTCGCCCAGCACCTTCCGTATTTCCAGGATGTACTTGCGGATGCCCTCCGGATTGACGTACGTCTCCGGCCACAGCGCTTCCAGAAGCTCGTTTTGCGTGACCAGCCGGTCGGCGTTCTCCACCAGGTAGCGCAGCACGTCGAACGACTTGGGAGTGAGAGCTGCTCGCTCGTCGCCGCGCCACAGACACTGATTCATCGTGTCCAGCCGGAAGGGTTCGAATACCTTCATCCGATTAGCCCTCCGTCCGTCCCCAGTTGAAGATTGCCTGGTGGCTGTTTGGCAATTATCATACCAGCAACTCAGGCTGTAAGGTTCTTACGCAATCGGTCGATCGGCGCCGCCCGTGTCAACGGAAATTGGACCAAAACGCCTCCAAAACGTCACGCCTTGGTCAGCCCCTTGCCGTACTCTGGGCCTGTACCCGGCATGAAACAAAACCTTATTTTTCGAAACGGCTCCGCCTCCGGCTTCTGGCCGATGATCGCGCTCCTTTGCGCGGCAGGTGCGGCACATCTATGCGCCGACACAATGACGATCGTTGGGGCCATTAATCAATCGGTCCAGGACGGAACAGGTCCGGCGGTCAACAATACGGACCTCAACAGCATTACGGATGGAGATTCCTACACGGTCAACTTGAGCTTCCTGGGCTCGATCTCGTCTCCGGGAACTTTCGATTTGACGGACTTCAACGTCACGTTCGGCACTTCAGCCGCCGGCTTGGTCGAGAGGGGCTTCAATTCCGCAACTGTCAGCATCAATCAATCCAGCGGCTTGGATACGATCAGCATCCTGGCGTGTCTGACGAGCGGGAGCGGTTGCAGCCAGGGGAACGAGCTGGACCTGAATTTTGCGACTCCGGCGATGAGCCTTAACGCCGCAAACGCGGTGGTTTTCCCTCTCTTTGGGCTTCTTCCCTTCGACCTTCTGGAGGACGACGGCATCACAGACATTCACGGCTCCGTCACCGGCTACTCCTATGCACCATCGTCCGCGGTTCCTGAGCCCTCGGCGTTGTTTCTGCTGGCGGGCGGCTTCGCGGCTGTAGTTCTGAAACGAATGAAGCGTCCGGCAGCGTGACTGCCAGCGGCGCTGGAGAACCACCCACAAACAAAAAGGAGAAATGATGTCAAGAGTTGTTACGCTTCTGCTCGCTTTCATTGCGGTGTCGGGATGCGTCCCGGCTTTCGCTGTTGACGGCGTTGTTCTGATCAATCAGGCCAGCGTCACGGCCGCGGGCGGGTTTCCGTTTTCGATCTTTCTGCCGGGCAGTTATAAATTGTCCGGCAATCTCGAAGTGCCTGCCGAGACCGATGGAATCGACATCGCGGCGGCGGGCGTCACACTCGATTTGAACGGGTTCTCCATCCGAGGCCCGATCAATTGCCAGGGTGTCGCTTGCACCCAGCACACCAACGACACACGGGGCGTCTTCTTCACGCGTGGCAGGACGGTCATCCGCAACGGCAATATCACCGGATTTGCCAATGGCATTCTTGGAGAGGGAAGCGGCACCGTGGAAGATATCCATATTAGCGACACGGCTTCCTTCGGGATTTTCACCACCGAAACAATAGTTAAGCACGTTGAAATTTCGGGCAACGGTGGGCTCGGGCTGGCATGCGGCGAGTGCGTGGTGGTGGAGAACCACGTGGAGGCCAACAGAAAGGGTGGAGTCAACCTCGGAGGAGGAACCTTCAGTGGCAACATCGTCTTCTCCAATGGAGACAACGTCAATTTCGCGAACGCATTCATCGCGGCGACCGTCGTGTCGGCGCACAACAACGCCTGCAACGACTCCGGCTGTTGATGGGCTTGTGAGTTAGTTCCATCACGTCAATACTCTTGTGGCGGGCGGCGGCCGGGCTTGTGCCTGGTTGAAGCGCCCGCCTTTTTTTGTCGCCTGAGCCACGGCTGCGCCGGGCGAAACATTCACAAAAGCGTAGCTATAAAATCACGACTTTCTTCCCGCGTTCCCCTACTCTGGTGCTGTGAGCCGGCGCGGTCGACTCGACCGGACCGCCACAATTGAGACACGAAAGGAAAATATTTCGAATGAAGAAAGTGTGTTTGATGTCAGTTTTACTGTGCGCGGGAGCATTTGCTCAGAGCGACACAGTCGTACGCTGGGGTGGGATCGAAGGAGTGATTACCGCTCCTGGGGTCGACAACCCGGTGAGCCAAATCCACAGCGGCGCCGGCCCGTGGACAACCCGGGAAGGTAGCGCCAGGATCAACCTGACGAGCGGTACGGGCTCCTTCGAAGTTGAAGGACTGGTTTTGAACGGTGGAACTTCCAGTGGCACCCCCGGTCCGGTAACCAACGTCATGGGCACCTTGGTGTGCAACCCGGGCAGTACGGCGGGAGCCACCGAGGCGGTGCTCGACACCCCGGCGACCAATCTCAGCTCCACAGGCAACGCCGAACTCTCGTTCAAGCTCAATGTTCCACCGGTTTGTAACAATCCGGTGTTTCTGATCCGAGTCTCGTCCGGAAGATGGATTGCGACCGGCACACGATCGTCCATTGGACCTCAGTTCCATTACTAGGTTCGTCAAGTCACTTCACTCGAGCGGGGCCAGACAGGCCTCGCTTAGGAAGTGCACGAGCGCGGTTTCACTCCCTCGCCTTTCGGATGAGGCGCGTATTATCGACAGCGGCTCAAGACTCCTTGGCTTCCCAATGCCGTACACTAAGGACAGCTGAGGTCCCGATGACGCGACACATCCTCTCCGGCCTTCTGTTCGCCGCCTCCCGCTCTCTGCTTTCCGCCGTCTGCCTTCTGCTTTCCACCCTCTGCCTCCTGGCAATCCCCGCCGCCGCGCACCACTCCTTCGCCGCCGAGTACGACGCCTCCAAGCCCGTCACCTACACCGGCGTGGTCACGCGCATCGACTGGGAGAACCCGCACGTCTACATCTACATGGATGTCAAAGGCGCCGACGGCCAGGTAACCAACATGGCCGTGGAGGGCCATCCGCCCAACACGCTGCGCCGCACCGGATGGCATCAGTCGAGCGTCCAAGTCGGCGACACCATCAGCGTCACCGGCTGGGCGTCGAAGGATTCCTCCGCGCGCATGGCCGGCCGCGAAGTGACGCTCGCCGACGGCAAGAAGCTTTATATCGGCCCGCCCGCGCATTAGGACAAGGAACCGCCCGATGCGATCCGTCATCCTCGCTCTCTGCTGCGCGACGTTGATGTTCGCGCAAACTCCCGCCGCCAAACTCCCGCGCGACGCCTCCGGCCACCCCGATCTATCCGGCATCTGGCAAGCCATCGGCGTCAGCCTGTTCGGCGAAACCGGCGAGCTGCGCCCCGGCGAAGGCACCAAGAGCACCTGGGGACCGCCGGTCGGCCCGCCGCCCTATCAGCCCTGGGCACTCGCAAAGGTCAAGCAACTGGCATCCGACGATCGCAACGATCCCACCGTGCACTGCATGATGGCCGGCGTGCCGCGCATCTTCGGCATTCCCGTGCCATATGAAATCGCGCAGACGCACAACAAGATTTACATCCTCTACGAGACCAACCACATCTTCCGCATCATCCCCGCCGACGGCCGCCCGCATCCCGACGAGCTCGACCCCACCTTCATGGGCGACTCCGTGGGCCACTGGGACGGCGACACGTTCGTTGTCGATGTCACCGGCTTCAACGACAAGACCTGGCTGCCCGGCGCCGGCCATTTCCACAGCGACAAGCTGCACGTGGTCGAGCGCTACACGCTCCAGCCGGACAAGACCATCTTCTATGAAGCCACCATGGAAGACCCCAAGGTGTTCACCAAGCCCTGGCAGTACCGCCTGATCCTCCGCCATCCGCCGCGCGACGAGCGCATCATGGAAGCCGACTGCCAGGAGAACAACCAGGACCTGGAGCACATCGTTCCGGACAAGCGCTAAGCTCGTCCGGCATCACAAAATCGTGGGCGCTTCCAGAAGGCGGAATTGCTGCCGGTCACAGTCGATTTCCGCCTCCACTCCAAGCGGCAGAACAAATTTCGGATCGGTGTGTCCAAAATCCATTCGGGTCACCACGGGGAGCGACTGCAAGCCCAACTCATCGAGAACCTGTAACAACACCCGGTCGTATTGCTCGAAGCTGGATTGTTCGCCGTAGGGCCGTCCATAGAGGATGCCACGCGCTGCTTGCAATACTCCCGTCGCACCTAGTGCCCGCAGCATATACGTGACGACAGTTGGCGAGGGCTGATCTTCCGACGTTTCCAGGAACAGAATGGCGTTTCGCCAGACCTCCGTGTCGGGCCACACCGGAGTGCCACGCAGCCAATCCACGGCCTCCAAGCACCCGCCAATCAGCCTGCCCCGATGCTGTCCGCTCCCCTGTAGCCACCTCCACCCCGAGCAGGGTTGAAGCGGCCGCTTCTTGTGATTCCTGTTCTCGTCAGCCCACTCCCAGGACGCGCAGGTCCAGCCGCCGACGTTGGGTGGAATCACCAGCGACGGCGTCGGCTCAAAGAGCACCTGGCGCACCGACTCAGCCATGTAGGGCGGCAATCCGCCATTCTCGTCAAAGCCGGCCATGAGGGACGGTCCATAGAAGGACGTCACTCCTGCTTTCAGAAAGGCGAAGTGCGTGATGGTTGAGTCCGAATAGCCCAGAAAGATTTTCGGATTGTCCCGAATGACGGAAAGATCCAGGAACGGCAGCATGCGGATCGAATCGTCGCCGCCGATCGTGGAGAGGATGCCCCGGATCGAGGGGTCGCGCAGAACCTCCATGAGGTCCGCGGCGCGAGCCTCGGGATGAGCTGCCAGCCAGGGGATGTCGGCGAGCGCATAGCGGCTCTCAACCACTTCGACGCCGAAAGCTTCCTGCAACTGGCGTTTCCCGTCCTGGTAGGCGAGTGGGTACACGTTGGGCCATCCTCGCGAAAGCGATATGGCTGCGACCTTGTCCCCCGGACGAAGAGCACGCGGTTTGATCATCGCGAATTCAACCAATGATGGAAGTCGTCTCGAAGATCGGTGAAGCGAGGCCCGCATCTCCGCGGATCGCGGCCCGTGCACGAGCCTCCTGGCGATCGATGCCCTTGGTGAACAGTCGCCACGCAGTGTCTTGGGGAAGAATCACTTCCGTTGCCGGCTCAGCCTCTGAGTCAAGAGAGAGAGTCCATGCCCGCGACGTCCGATGGAGAAACCAGGCCCCGCCTGCATCGCCCGAAATCTCGAACCTCACCACCGTTCCTTCCGGCGTCGTGAGATGGCGAAAGCTGTAAGGCAAAGCGCGCACGAAGGTGTCTAAGACAGGCGAGAGAAAGTATGGATCATAGAGTGGTGGACGCCCAGTGGCGTCTCGAATCTGCTGCTGGTGATGCCACCGCTCCGTGAATTCGCGGGCGATATCGAACCACACTAGCGCTGGATCGGGTCCGGCCCAGCTTACCGGACCGCCCATCTTCATAGGGTCCAGCGCCGCGAAGCACCGCTCGACCTCCGGCCCTGTGAAAGCCAGAAGATCCATCAGCAGGCGCTGGCTCATCCGCGACATAGCCTGGACCCACTGCGCATTCAATCGGTTGATCAGATCCACAAGCTGCGCGTAATCGTCGACCTTCTTGTAGGTCCCGCGAAATCCATCGCGCTTGCCCGACAGAATCGCGAAGTCGCCACCCACGAGGTGCGCGGTAACATCCTTCACGGACCAGCCCGGTGCCGCGGTAGGACGATCCCAGTCGTCTTCACCAAGCGAGCCCAGCAGTGCGAGCAACTGGCCTCGCAAAGGAGCGAAGCGATCTCCCACCAGGATCGGACCCGGGCGTTTCATAGAACGATCTTCTGATTATGAAGGAACGGCCGGCTGCGACAGGGTCAGCCGGCCAAGCTTTGCCAACAAATCTCGCCTAACGCCGGAAGTGTTCGTCGCGGTGATCGTCGCCACGGCGAGCGGCAACGCGGCGGTCGTCACGGTCGCGGTTGTAAGAGCGATGGTCGTAACGGTCGTGACCATACCGCGGAGCCACAACAACCGCCGGAGGCGCCCAATATCCGGCCACCCAGGCGCCACCGGATGCATAGTAGCCGTTCACCCAGGTATAGCCCGGTCCCGGACAGGGAGGCTGCACAACCACCGGCGCAGGCGCGCCAAAGCCAATTCCAACGGAAAATCGGGGAGCAGCAAACAGGCCTCCCGCCATCAACATCATCGCCAGCACTGCCTTTTTCATTTCCTTGTCCTCCTTACGCTGTGTAGAAGCGCAAGGCGCATACCAAATCGCAAGCTCATGAAAAATCGGGCTTTCCGCGCGCGACGCGCCTGCCGTCTGGTGGATGTCGGCCGCAATGTGGTGCTGTTCGGCCGGTTCAGGGCATCATAATAGAACCATGGCATCCAAGCGCCCGGTGCTGCGCGAGTCCACGATTCGTAAGACCACCATCGAAGCCGCCAAGATTGGCGCAGTCAATCTCTCGCAGGGATTTTCCGACGACGACACGTGGCCCGAAGTGAAGGAACTCGCGCGCCAGGCCGTCTCCGGCTGCTTTCATCAATACACGGATCCCTCGGGCGCACCCGTGCCGCGGCGCGCCATCGCGCAGAAACTGGAGCGCTTCAATCACATCGCAGCCGACCCGGATCGCAACGTCATCGTCACCTGCGGCGCCACCGAAGGCATGATTGTCGCCATGGAAGCATTAGTCGAACACGAAGGCGAAGTAATCAGCTTCGCACCGATGTATGAGAATTACGTGCTGCAATCGATCGCCGCCGGAGTTCATCTGCGCACGCTCGTGACTTCGGAGCCGGACTTCGCATTCACCCGCAGCCAGCTTGAAGCGTTGCTCACGCCGCGCACCGCCGCCGTGCTGCTTTGCAATCCATGCAATCCGATGGGTAAGGTGTTCACGCGCGCGGAACTGGAAACGATCGCGCAGTTCGCCGCCGATCATGACCTGCTCATCTTTGCCGACGAAACCTATGAGTATCTCGTCTGGCCCGGGCACCAGCATGTCAGCATCGGATCGCTGCCCGAGGCGGTGAATCGCACGGTGACGGTCATCTCGATGGGCAAGACTTATTCAGTCACGGGCTGGCGCGTCGGGTATCTGGTCGCGCAGGATGAACTAGCCGACCAGCTTCGCCACATGCACGACTTCCACACGGTCACCGCTCCGCACCCGTTCCAGATCGCGCTCGCCGGCGCGCTCAACTTCCCCGAAGAATTCTATGACAAAGTCCGCCGCGAATACTGGCAGCGCAAAGAGCTGCTGGGCGAGGCTGTCGAGAAGGCCGGCATGACGTTTTACGAGCCCGGCGGATCGTACTTCCTTTGGTGCGAGTATTCGCGGCTGTCGGAGGAAGACGATGTCGCGTTTACTGAACGACTGATGCGCGAATCCGGCGTCGCGGGAGTGCCCGGCTCGATCTTCTTCCCGGCCATGGCTCCGAATCCCAAGCGAATCCGTTTCACATTCTCGAAATCGCGTCCGACCATTGAAGAAGCTGCCCGGAGGCTCACGCGGAATACTCCCCACCTCTAACACCGGACTAAGCGAATTTTTCGCTTAAACACTTTCCTCCTCCGGCCGATGGAAGTGTGACGGAGGTTATCACAATTCTGACGCCCAAACTTCTCTGGATCGGCGAGCAACCCGGGGAGATTGTCAACAGAATTCTCTTCTCCACCATCGTCGTGGCGACTACCGCGGCGGATGGCATTGAGCTGCTGCGTGCCGAAGATTTCGATGTCGTCCTGGCAAATCTGCCCCTGGCCGACGGCCCGGGCGCTGAAGGCCTGCTCGAAGACTTGCAGCGGGCCCAGCCGGGCACGCCCGTGGTGCTTTACTCACCCGGCGCTACCGGCACAGAAACGGTGCGCCTGCTGCGGTTGGGCGCGTTTCATGTGGTGGGGCACGGCGACGCAACCAGCGTGCTTTATCTTGCCGCCAATTCGAAATGGGCTTGCGAATCGGAAACGGTCAGCGAGTTCGAGCCGGAACTGTGGCGCCGCATTCTAATTGGCGAGAGCCGCGCTATCGAGCAGATCGTGCAAGAAATCCGCCTGGTGGCGCCGCGGCGCTGTACGGTGCTGATTACCGGCGAAACGGGAACCGGCAAAGAACTGGTGGCGCGTTCCATCCACGCTGCCAGCGGGCGCGATCGCACGCCCATGGTCGCGGTGAATTGCAGCGCGCTGCCCGAATCGCTCCTGGAAGCTGAGCTATTCGGCCACGTCAAGGGCGCGTTCACGGGCGCCATGAACCAACGGGTCGGCCGCTTCGAACAGGCCAACCACGGCACCATCTTTCTGGATGAAATCGCCGACATGCCGCTCAGCCTGCAAAGCAAACTGCTGCGTGTGCTGCAGGAGCGCGAGTTCCAGCGGCTGGGCAGTTCCGAGACCATTCGCGTGGATGTCCGCGTGATCGCCGCCACGCATACCGATCTGTCCTCGATGGTGCAACAAGGCAAGTTCCGCGAAGACCTGTATTACCGGCTCAACGTGGTTCCGATCACGCTGCCCTCGCTGCGCGAGCGCGCCGGCGACGTCGCGTTGCTGACGCGGCACTTCATCGAGAAGATCTGCCGGGAAGAGCGCATCCCCTCCAAGCAGATCTCGCGCGAGACGCTAGACCGGTTGGCCGCGCATGACTGGCCGGGCAACGTGCGGCAACTGGAGAACGCCGTGGAAAAGGCAGTCATCCTGAGCGGCGATCGTCCGGTTCTCTACCCCGGCGATTTCCCTCTTCCTCCGAGAAAACTTCCCGTAGCACTACGGGCTGGAGCGCGGCCGTTCGTCGCGGTTCCCGATCAAGGCCTGGACTTCGAACGGACGGTGGGCAGCATCGAGCTGAACATCCTGGAGCAGGCGCTGCGCAAAACCGGCGGCAACAAAAAGCTCGCGGCCGAGATGCTGGGTCTAAAGCGAACCACGTTGACGGCCAAGCTCAAGAGCCTTGTCGCAGTGGGGGCTGCAGGATAGCCGCGACCTGAGTGGCCCGTACGATAAAGCGCTTGGGCGCGGAGCCGACGTAATAGAACGGGTAACAGGTAACCAGCGTCAATGTTTCGCCGCCCGACGCCGTCAGCACGCCTACGTCTCGCGGTCCTACAATGTTGGTCGATTCCACAACGTACCGGTAAGTGCCGCGCTCCGTTTGAAGATCGATGGCATCGCCCTTCTTAATGTTGCGCAGCGGGCGAAAGAATGTGTCGCGGTGTCCGGCCAGCGCGACGTTTCCAACTATGCCTGGAAGCGCCGTTCCGGGAATATGCCCAACGGCTTTGCGCAACGTGCCGTCGTCGGCGCCTTCCCGCACCATCACGGACAGGCCCAGCCGCGGAATCTCCAAGCGTCCGATCAAGGACGCCGGTAGCGGCGGCCTGGTTTCCGGGACGGGAGTGTTCTTTGGCAGAGGAGCTTCCGCCGCCGCAGGTGGAACGACGGCCTCCTCGCCTCGGAGCCAGCGCCATTCATCGCCGATGAATGCCGGAACGCTGGGCGCCTGGCCACGCAGGGTCTGATCGAACGCCCAATCCTCATAGGCCTGGTACAGCACGGTGCTGGTATTGATCCAAACGTAGCAGTCCAGCAGCACCAGGCCAACCAAAAGGAACAGCCATTCCAGCGCTCTCAGACCACCCCGTGCTCTCACTCGGGCCTTCATTTCGAGCCGCCCGCGGCGCTGTCGCCGGACCCATACCAATAGTTGGTCCTGGTTCGCACATTCAGCTTCCGGCTGTCGGGCCCAACGGCGACCACTCTAATGTGGCGTTGTTGAGGACCCGTCTCGGGTGGAATGTAGCCGATCGTGTAGCGCGTCCGGATATCCTTGGCGATTTGACGGCAGATCGGTACGATCTCAGAGAGGCTCGCCGGAAAATGGGAACTGCCCCCGCTTACGTGGGCCAAGCGGCGCAAAACACTAGGATTCTTTTCCGGATCATCGGGATCATAGATGCCTATGGTGTAGATGGTCGCTACCGACGCCAAAACATCGTGCGTGACTTCGGGTAGCGTGCTCTTGCTGTGATTGTCCCCGCCATCGCTAATCACCACCAGGGTCTTTTTGTCACGCCGCCCTTGGTCAAGCTGGTGCAGCCCCATGGTAATGGCATCGTATAGGGCGGTCCTGCCCTCTGGATTACCTTGCCCTAAGGCCGCTCGCAACTGCCGGGTGTTGTCGGAAAACAAGACACCTTCAGGAAGACCGCGGTAGGGATGCTCGTTGAAGTTGATCACGAAAATCTCGTCCATGGGATTGCTGGCCTGGATGAACGCGAGGGCCGCCGTAATTACTTCCGGGCGCTTGTTTCGCATGCTGCCGCTCTCGTCCACGAGCAAGCCAACGGTCACAGGGATGTCCACGTCCGCAAATTGGCTGATTTGCTGGAGTTTCCCGTCCTCGTATACCTTGAAATTCTGCTTGGTGAGGCCGGAAACGAACCCCCCGGCCGAATCCTTGACGCTCACGTCTAAAAGAACCAGACGGGAGGTCGTACGGATTGTGAACTCTTGAGGACTCGGTATTGACGCGGCAACCTTCTCTTCTTGTTCGCCGCGTCCGAGTGTCGCGCCTAGAATGAGCAGGAGACCCGCGACCGGTAATGTGGTGCGGTAGCGGGTCATACAAGCTCTCCTATAGCAATTTTACGACAAACGGAATTTGCGGACCAGACCAAACAGGGCGAGCGAAGCAATTCCGCCTAAACCGAAGAGAGGATATGGGCTGGCCGTCTTGGGCAGCTCCTTCGGAGCGGGTGCAGGCTGCTCGGGAGCAGGCTGGGGTGCGGGAGCTGCTTCAGGTGCCGGCTGAGGTGGTGGGGTATTCTGCGCAACTTCTTGCTGCGGCTGTGGCTGCGGCTGCGGCGCGGGAGCCGGAGTCTCAGGCGCCTGCGCAGTTTCAACGGGGGCCGGTGGAGCCGGCGGAGGCGTCGTCACGGCCGCAATGTTTTCGTACTGAGGCTGCGCAAATTCCTGTCCGAAGTTGTCACCCGGATAGTACCAATCGCGCAGAGCCTTGGGTTGTCCAGGAGGTGTTTCCCAGAACGTGAAGGTGGTCTTTCCGGTCGGCTGGAGCCGGTAAGCTGGAATCGCAAGGACGGTCGCGTACAGGTGGTTTTCGTCCCGATTGAAGATCTGAACGATGTGCCGGTCTGACGGAGAATCCAGCAACTTCAAAACGTACTTGCCTGCGGGAAGCACCGTATTGGTGACTTGAACAGGCTGATTCACACTGAAGACGGTCTTCTTGTTCCATTCGTCCGCCTTGGAAGTGGGTGAGAGCGCGATCCCGACTAGCCCAACCAGGGCGGCTGCAATCGCAAAACGGATCATAAAGATTCAATCTCCTTCCGCTATGTTGGATGCATCCGGAATGGGGCCATCGCGTTACGATAGGTTATCGTTGGAGCGGATCTTCCACCCAGGGTGGAGTGGCCTCCATGAGCCGGCCGAGATCCGGTTCCAATTTCTCCATTGCTTCCTTCATTTTCCAGGCAATCGTGCGATAGCTGAAATGTCCCTTTACGCCGGATCGTAGCCGGCAGATATATTCGACCTCGGCAAAATCCATTTTGAACAGGAAGCGGGCGCGGGTGGCGAAAGGAAGGAGATAATGCGCGCCGGGAGCCGGTAATTCGGCAATGGCGTGACTTACCTCCGAGAGAAGTGTCGCATAGGTTTCACTCAGACCTGAGGCCGCGATTGCATCCGGAGTTTCAAACCCAAGTCCGGTAGAATAATCCTGTCGAAATTGTTGGCAACGGCGGTGCCGGTGCAAGTCGCGGTAGGCGCCGATGTCCATCACGATGTCATATACATAAAGACCGCCCCGAAAATTCCTGAGCAGCTCGTCGCGGCGCGTTCTGGAGCGCAGCGCGACGTCGATGGCTTCGTTTTTTCGGGCCGAGTTCCAGGAGCAAGCCAGACTATAGAGTTCGCGATAGGGACGGTCCGTGACCGGATAGAGCAGCGTGGCGGCGATGTCGGCCAGCGTGTCGGCGGGCTTGGACAGATCGACGGCCTCCGGACACCCGGATTCCTTCTTAGGGAGATTTTGCAGCGCCCACTGGCGCAGATCTTCGCGGCTGCGCGCCAGATGTTCGTCGGCGTCCAAGTGCTTGGCCAAAGTGGGGGCCACGGGTTCGGCCGCGCCGTCGCCCCAGCTTAAAGAAGGCGGGTCGGAGCAAGCTACAGCGATTTCGGTCGCGAGTTCCCGCAGCTCCTGGTACTCGGAAGCTTTCAAGCGCCTGACTTGACGCTCAAGCGCGCGGATGCTGGTGACCTGGCCGACGCCCGTCGGAATTCCGAGGCACAATAGATATCGCGCCACGTCGAACGCACGTGCGCGAAGATTGCGCTGATAAGCCTCGGGTTTCATCGACTCCGGCCTCGGCAGCCGTTCGGCCAGATGCTCGAAAACCTTGGCGTGAACCTGGTTGTAGCCAGCCAGGAGTTTCGCCGCGGTTTCCTGATAAAGCGCGGCTTGCGGGGCATCGAACTCGGGCGGCGTCAAAAATCCGGATTTGGAGAAATCCTGATAGCGCGACGATCGCGCCTGGCCGTCCCAGAGCTGTTCGTCTTCCACTTCGGTGGCTGCGAGTTCGGAAATCCCTTCGAAGCACATCACGACGTGTCCCAGGTCGGCGATGGAGGCGTGGCCGTACTGGAAATAGAAGCTCTCGAGGAACTTGGCAGAGTCGTGCGTGCGCACCCAATCGACGGAATCGCGGATGGAATCGGGCGAGCGGCTGTAGCGCGCGAGCGCGAATGCGCACTTTTCCGGCGGCATGGGGCCGACCGTGAGGACGCGGCGCGCCATCAACCTTTGAATTCACCCGCCAGGCGGCTGGCCAGCGGACGGGTTTGTCCGGCGTACTTACTGCCGGCCTTCTTACGGTAGGGCATGGACGAGGCGCAAGTGAGCTGCTCGAAAGTGAACGAGCAGACGCGCATGCCCGGATAGAGCGCCACCGGCATGCGGCCCAGGTTGCTGAGCTCCAGCGTGGCTTTGCCGGCCCAGCCGGGATCGAACAATCCGGCGGTGCCGTGCACGATGATGCCGATGCGGCCCAGGCTGGAACGCCCTTCCAGCCTTCCGAGCACGTCGTCGTCGAGTTCGAGCGTTTCTTCGGTGATGGCCAGCACGAACTCGCGCGGCTGCAGGATGAACGGCTCGCCGTGGGGAACCGTCACGCTCCGCATGAGGCCTTCGATGCCTTTGCCGTCCCGCAGATCGATGTAGGCGTTGCGGCTGTGCTCGAAGACGTTGAACTCATTTCCCAGGCGGAAATCCACCGAGCAACTGCCAAACTGTTCGGGCGGCAGTTCCGGCGCGATCTTGATCTTTCCCTGCGCGATGTAGCGCTTGATGTCCACATCGGACAAAACCATAGAGATTCACAGTAACACAAGGGGACGGCTGCATTCGCCGGAGTTGACCGTTTCTGTCGGCGTGCGGCTTGCATGCAAGAGCCACAGTTGAAGTAAGATGTTAGGACGCTGTCAAGGAAAGGAACCCATATGACACTTCCGAGTATGAAGCGACTGATCCCCGCCGCTCTCGCGCTGGCCGCATGCACGGGGCTGTTGGTGGCCGAATCCATCAACCCGCCGACCACGCCGCAAATGGCGCCCATGACCAAGCAGGAGAAAAAGAACCTGGACATGGTGCTGGAGTGGTGGCGCGTCGTGATCCAGAACCGGCAGATGGACCAGGCGTCGAAATACCAGGCCGACGATTACATCCAGCACAATCCGAACGTCAACACGGGGCGGGAAGGGTTCGTCGCCTTCTTCAGCAAACTACCGAAGCCCAACGTCGCGAATCCCAACGAGCTGGCGAGCCAGCCGGTGGTGAAGGGCGCCAAGGGCGACTTTGTCTGGCTGATTTGGGAAACCGAGCAGAAGGATCCGCGCGATCCATCGAAGACGTATCACTCGAACAGCTTCGATGTGCTGCGCATCCAAAACGGCAAAGTGCAGGAGCATTGGGACAGCGCGATGAAGTTTCCAGGGTCGGGGGAAGTGCACACGGGCGAATCGCCCAAGCCGCCGATGGAATGGAACACGGGTAAGGTCTCTAAACAGGAAGAGCATGCCAAGGCGCTCGGCACCGAGGAGCTGAAGGACATGCTGCAGTACGGCCATCTGGAGCTGGCCGACAAGACCATGGATCCGGGTTACATCCAGCACAATCCAAACGTGCCGCAGGGGCGCGAAGGCTTCAAGCAGTTCATGAGCCGCATTCCCGGACGCGGCGCGGGCCAGGCGAAAGAGATCAAGCCGGAGTGGCCCAACCCGCCGGCGCTGACGCTGGTGGATGGGCCGTATTGCTTGTTCATGTGGGACCGCAAAGCGAAGGACCCGGACGATGCCAGCCGCGAGTACGTGTGGAATCACTTCGACGTGGTGCGCGTGCAGAACGGCTTCATCAAGGAACACTGGGACGAGGCGCGGATCAATCCGCCGCGGCCGCAGTAGGTTCGTTGAATTTTGGGGCGGCGTGTTTGTGCCGCCCCTGGGATTATTCCGTAGCCTTGGCGACCGTGTTCGCGGGCGGCGCCATGATAGTCTTCGGATCGACGCCCCGGTCGATAATCACGGCCATCGGCCCGCCGAACATTTCTTCCCAGCTTTGTTCGCCCCATTTAACGGCCGCCGTGGGATCCGGGTTATAGCGATTGTTGGCCGAGTTGTCCCAGTGGCCGGTGACATCCAGCTTGGTGCCCTTGGGCAGCGGGATCGGCTTGTCGAAGTAATAGACGATCTGCCAATTGAAATCGTAGTGCGGAACACTGAGTACGGTCTGTGATTCGCCGGTCGGGTAGTAAAGCTTGAAGAGCATGTCCTTGCCGCGCAGGTGCATGTGCGGCTGGATGTGCGCGAGCTCCACGGGCTGATTGAAGGTGATCTGCGCGTGGCCTTGCGCCGCGGCGTCTCCGGGCTGGATCACGAAGTCGTCCGCCTGAGCGCCGATGGAAACGAACTGTTTGAGTGGCGGCTCTTTGGCGAGCGTCAGGCCGACCTTGGTCTGGTCGTCGGTGGCGGTGCCGTTGGTCGTATAGTGCAGCTCGAACACGATGTCGGAGCCCGCGGGAATCAGCATGGCCGAGTGGTCCACATCGAAGCGCTGCGGCTGCATGCCGGGGACGTAGCCGACCATGAAGCTGTGCTCGCGGCCGGGGCCTTCGCTGTCCGAGAATTTCTTGCGCTTGCCGAACACGTAGGGCACGCCGGGCTGAGCGTCTTTCATCCATAGAGATCCAGGCGGCCGGACGTTGGCCACCACGTGATGCAGCACCGAGCGATTGCCCGGACGGATCTCGCCGGCCGTTACCCAGGTGTCTTTGGTGAAGCCTGTGGGGATCACGATGTAGGTGTATTCAATGGTCCCTGAGGCGGGCACGTGATAGGGCTGCGGCATCTGGAAGACGACGTCCGGTTGAATGTTCCAGCCATCGCGAAAAGTGACCGGCGCGGGTTGGTCCTTGGGATCGCCCTCGGGCGCGCCCGCGTCTACCCAAGCGATCAGGGTGTGCGTATCCGCTTCGGAGAGGCGGCGATCGTCCATGAAGTGACCGTACTGCGGGTCGGCGAACCACGGCGGCATTTTCTTGGTGAGCACCGCCTGCTTGATCGCCTTGGCCCATGGGCGCGTGCTCTGGTAGCTGAGGAACGACATCGGGGCGATTTCGCCCGGGCGATGGCAGACCTGGCAATTCTTCTGCAACACCGGAAGCACATCTTTATTGAAAGTGACGCTTGTAGGGGGTGCGGCGAAGGCGGTCACCCCGATGACCAACCCGCAAATGAAAAGTCGCGACATGGCGCGAGCCTCCTTTTTCCTCCGGCTGCGAGATCTGGGCGTCTGCATGCAGCCGAAGCGTTAAAAGAATGAGACCACGAGTGAGTTGCGATGTCAACTGGGGAGGTGAGATTTCGGCTAGCGCTCGGGACTTGGCGGCAAGCGCTTCACGCCCTTCAATTCATCGGCGGTCTGCGTGATGTCGAGAGAGGCGTAGTCCATGAAGAAGCCCCATTTGCCGTACTTGGCGCGCAATCCCGGCAGGAGCGCCTGAACGAGAGCATCGCCGGATTTTCCCGCGGCCTGTTCGCGGCGCACGTTCGCCCGCAGGTCGGCAAGGTACGCGCGGAATATCTGCACATCTTGCCCATTGGCGACGCCGCCGTGGCCAGGAATCCAAGTGGACTGGCCATAATCCTTGCGCATCGCGTCCAGCGACTCCACCCAGGGTCCGGTGGAGGCATCGATCAAGTTTGGGATGTGATCCTTCCATAGCATATCGCCGCAAAAGACGACCTTCGCGTCGGGCACCCAAACCACGGAATCGCTGCCGGTGTGGCCGGGGTAGTGGCGCACGTTGAGTCGCCGCGAGCCTAGGTACAGATCGATGTGGTCGTCGAAGACCAGCGAAGGGAGGGTGAGCGACGCCACGCGCGCCTTTTTTTCTGCCGTCACCGGCGGGTCCAGCATCTTGAGATTTTCCGTGCGCATCCAGGCGCGGACGTTGCGATGGGCGACGATGGTGGCTCCGGTGGCGGCGAACACATCGTTGCCGTTCACGTGATCGAGGTGATAGTGCGTATTGACCACGAAGCGGATTGGCAGCTTCGTCATTTTGCGGATATCTGCCAGCAGCGCCCGCGCGGGCCGCGGGTCCTGAAAGGTGTCGATCACGGCCACGCCGTCGTCGCCGATGACGAATCCGGCGTTGCCGCCCGCCAGACCCTCGTCATTGACGATGGCGGCCCACACGCCGTTGCCGACCTTCTGCAGTTGATAATCCGGCGCGGCGCCGTAAGCACACGGCAGGAGCGGCAGGATCAGGGTTAGGACGAACGATCCGCGAATCACTCAGCCAGACTAGCACGCTGCTCGCGGCGTTAGTCTTCCTTATTCTCTTTGTTCTCCCGTTTCTCGCCTCGCTTTTCCTTTCCGCCTTTTTCTTCTTTCGGTGCTGTCCTGGAAGGCGGCGGGGGCGGTGCTACGGCTGCCGGCCGCTGCGCCTGCGGTTCGGTCTGCCTCGGCTGCGGCTGGCGCAGAGCGGGTTGCGGGGGTGTCCGTTCCGGCGTCGGGGGCGGGGGTTGGCGGACAGCAGGTTGCTCGGCTGGAGGAGCCGCACGCCGCGGCGCTGCCTGGAACGGCGGGCGGGCACCTTGGTTCAGCGGCGGGGGTGGAGCCGACGAACGCGCGGGTGCTTGCGGCTGCACCGGGCGGGGTTGGACCTGACGTACAAACGATCGCGCGGGTGTGGGCACACTTTGCCGCAGTTGCTGCACCTGGTTTGTACTCAGCGGGCGGCCGGCGTTGTTGGTTAACACCGCCTGCTTTTGCGCGAATGGCACGGGCGGCGGCGGTGGCGCCCTCTTTGCGATCACGGGACGTGATTCGATGGCGGCTGGAGGCCTGGCGATATTCGCTCCCTTCTCCGGAGCTCGCGTGACGCTGGCGCGCGTGGGAGCAACGGCCGCCGCTGCGATGACGGGCGCAGATCGAGCGAATTCCGGACGGACTGCAATCGCAGCGCTCTGCGCGGGCCTGGCGCCTACGAACGCTTCGCGCCGCATCGCCATCATCGCGCCCGGCGCCGAGCGGTTCACATAGTTCACGTTGGTGACGTTGACGTTCGTGATGTTGACGTTGTTCACAATGACGGTATTGGTCACGTTCACGCGGTTCACATACGCGGGAGTGGTGTGATAGGAGGGCACGTAAACCTCGCGAGGCCCGAGCGCAAACCAGCCTACTCCGCCTCCTGCGGCTTCGCCTCCTACCCAGGCCACGAGCGCCGGAGCATACACCGGACGCTGCGCCGGCGGCCCTGGAACCCAAACCCAATTTCCAACGTAGGCCCAGCGACCGAAGTGGGACGGAGCAAATCCCCACGGCGCGTCGTCCACCCAGGTCCAGCCCCACGGATCCACCCAGACCCAGTGTCCGTTGTGGTACGGCGCCCATCCGGGCGGCATGTTGTTGGGGGCCCAAACCATGCCGTAATCCGGCGTGTCCTGCCAGGTACCATACCGGTCCAGGTCCGCGTAGCCGGCCATTTCATGCGAACAGTAGCGGCCCGAAACGGATCGATCGTCTCGCAGATCGCGTTCCAGGCTGAAGTTATCCAAAATATCGCGCGGTGGAAGACCGTAGGTCTGATAGCTCGGCTGATCCGTTCCAGCGACCCATACCTGTTCGCCGGCGTGGACTGCGAAAGCCTGATTGGGGCCATTCAACTCGCCTTCGCCGCCGCGCACGGTCACAACAGTGGTGGACGTGTCGGTTTTCACGTCGATCCGGTATTCACCGGGCCGCAGCAGCGAGAAGGCCAGGTTCGGCGTGTCCACTTCGAAACTGTCCTGATCGCCCAGATACCGGACGCGAATGACCAGTGTTCCTTCGCTCAGTCGAACCTGCGCATTGGTATCGTCGAGATTCAGGATATCCATCGTGGTGCGGGAGCCGAGGCGCATGGCGCCGCTTCCGATTTGCAATTCGGCGGTTCCAGCGAAATCCACAAAGACGTGATCGCCGGTGGTGAGCGGGCGGTTGAATTCGATGGGATACCATTCGTTCACGTCGCCGGGACGGAAAGAAGCTGCTCCATAGACATAGCTGAGGTGAGCGACGCGTCCGGGAGGATCGTCCTGCGCCGCTAACAGGCAGGCCGAGGCCGCCATGATCCAAATAATTCGATGAATGGATGTCATCCCCTGTCTCCTGCCCCGAAGCCCACCGGTGCGCTCTTAGCTCAACGATAGCAGAGCGGCGAAGATCCGCTCGTGCCGTCAAACAAAACCCGCTGGCGCTGCCCGGCGACTGAGGCGCCCGGCTGAGTTAGAGCCCCGTTTCTTCGCCGAGATCCGCGATGATGGCCGCCAGTTTCGGATGACGGCCCTCCTTGTATGTGGAAAACCACACGTCCGCCCTAAAGGATTCCCCGTTATCGCGACGGCCTTGACATTGCATGGTGGCCCGCAACTGGGGGGCTTCTTCCCAATGCAGAGCGCGATGCAGTTCGGGGAGGAAGGAAGCGATGGGAGCGCCCAACAGCTTGCCGTCTCGGGGAGCCATCAACTGGGCGGCTGACTGGTTCGCTAGTTCGATGAAGCCGTGCTCATCCAGGGTGACGATGGCCGCCGGGCTGGTTTCCACCAGCGCCTTTAGCCTCTCTTGCGCTTCCAGCGTCAGGCGGCGATTGCGGACCAACTCCCCGACGAACAAACCGCAGCCCGCGAGCGCCAAGGTCTCGAACCCCAAGCGAACCGGCGAACGCTCCAGCGAACTGAACAATGCGCTCAACCAGGCGCACACCCCGCCGAGAAGCAGGATGCCCCAACGTGGAAGAAATGCTGAGGCAAGCACAATGGGGAACAGATAGAGAAAGCCCAGCGATAAATTGGGGGTAAACCAGTCCGCCAGCGCCACAATCACCAGGATTGTGCCGCTGGCCAACAGAACCGGCTTACGGTTTCGCTCATCCCACACCTTTTCCAAATGGACCATTTCACCAGCCGGAGGATCATTTCCGGCGCCCGACGTTTTCATGCCAATCCCCCAAATGCGGTGCTATGTTGCACCACTGCCTTCGTTACTAAATCGTGGAGGCGAGACCTAGGCGAACGGGCGGCGCGCGGCTGGGCGTGTCGCGGTGCGACGCGCGAACCAGGACTGTTCGCTCGTGCTGCACCAGGGGAGCAGAGGACAGGGCGGGCACGAAAACGAACGGCGTCGCCGTTTGACCGTTTTCTATGTCCTGGAGTTGGGCGATCAGCTGAAAGTTGTTGTCATGGCCGTAGGCGATCGCCTTGCCGTTGGTGCTGGCCGTTTCCAAATCGCGCAGGCGGATGCGGTCGTCGCTGGCCGAAATGCAGGGAAACAAAGAGACCGCCGCCAGAAACACGGACACGGTCCGGTAGAAATGAATCCGGCGGCTGAGCGCGGGCGCATAGCGGCGCGACCACCACCAGTGCCATAGCATGCCGCCGACGCAGAGCACCGCCCATCCAAGGTTCAGGATTGTGTCTGTGTTGGTCACGGCCAAATGCGCTCGCGGGCGCCTTGGACAGATTATATCGCCAGTACGGCCGGAAGGCGCATCGCCAGCGCTCCTGGCGGCAGCCGTCGGTGTGTTTGTTTCACTGCCGTTGATGCGGCCGCGCCCGCTCGAGATTCTGAGGCGGCACAAGCGGTTGGCCTGCGGCATCGGACGGGAATGGATTGGTGGACGGCCTGGGATTCGGAAAAACCGATAGCAAAGAGAATCAGTAAGTTGTTGAATCCAGGCACATTACTGGAGATTGGGCAGACTTAGCGGGGTCCGCCAAACATGTGCTTGGGGTCCTTGTTGTTGTCCTGGCAGAGATATTCATACATCTCTTGATCCGGCTGCCACCGGATCAGCCACCCGCCGGTCCATGGCCGAGTATAGGCGCCGGGATCGTCGATGGTGGCCTCGTACTTCAGCGTGTTGTAATCGGTTCGCGTGAAGCGTTCGATGAGATGCAGGTATCGGGTGTGCGGAATGCCTTCACGCGTCAACCAGAACCGCTCGTTGAAGCCAACTGTGTCCACCACCAGCGTGACGCCTTCCCAGCGGCCGACGGAATGGCCGAAAAACGTCGGATCCAGGTTCTTAGGATGCGGCCGGCCGTCCATGTAAATGTTGCGCCAGGTGTGAGGCCCGCCCACCTCGATCATATAGATGCGCTTCTCTTCGGGCACCTGGACGAACTCGAATCCGTAGGGCGTATGAAACAGCCGAGGTCCACCGGACGGCAGGCATCGCGTATGCGGGTCGTCCTTGGTGGTGGTGCCCTGCCGGTAAGCATAGAGCGCCTGGGCCCACGGCAGGAAGGGAACCTCGCTGACTTTGAGATTGGTCGGCAGATTCATGCGGGGGTTGTCGATACCGTGCGCATTGGTGGCTAGCGTCGACCCTGCATTGCCCTCCCACACGCCTTTTTCCCCGGGTAGCGGACCCAGATTCACAGTGCCATCCGGCCAGTGCGGCGTCGGCCTCGCTGGCTGCTTGTCGCGGGGCCGGTCGAGCCGTCCCCCGTTCAGGCCGGCGGGTTGCTCATCTTGCGCTGCGAGCGGGAGTACCAGGACGCACAACACTGCGGCACATGCGATGCGAGCCAACCTAGTATTTCGACGTGCCGGTCTCATGCCCGCGCTCTATTAGGGATTCTTCCGTTCGCTCGACGCAGCCCCCAGCTTCTTGCCGGTCGACGCCAGTGTGACCGAGCGCGCGTTGGCCTGTTTGCTGCCGTCCTTGGCGAGCGTGCCCTCCACGATCACCTCGTCGCCGATATTCATGGTGTGCCGCGTCCAACCGCTGCGTTCCAGGCCGTTCGGCGGCCCCATTTCCAGTGCCCAGTTGATAATGTTCCCGCTTTCGTCGGTCACATCCAGGTAAAAGTAGACATGAGGATTCATCCACTCTACCTTGGTGACGATCCCTTTCAGCGTCACCGGCTTCTTACTGTCGTACTCCGCGGAGAAGGAGTGATGCGCCACTAGCGGCGTTACCGCTAGGAATGCACCGAAAACTACGACCGGAAGGCTAAAAGCGCAGGATTTCATGGGATACCTCTCCCCTGGCGATTCATTATATGCCACCGCATATGCCACCACCCATGTGCTGCGGCCGGCGCTTGCTCCCCGGTTACCGGTGGACCGGCTTCGCCCCTGGGCCCACCATGTGAGGCTCGTCCTTCGAATCATCCTGACAGAAATATTCCTGGATTTCTTGGCCAGCAACCCAGCGGAGCGTCCACGCACTCGACCATGGCCGGGTATATGTTCCTGGATCGTTCACCGTCACTTCGTATCGCAGCGCATCGAAATCCGGTCGCGAAAATTTCTCGGTAAGGCGCAGGTACTCGGTGTGCGGCAATCCGCCGTTGGAAAACCAGAATCGCTCGTTGAAAGCGTCCGATTCGACCACGAGCGTGTCGCCATCCCAATGGCCTGACGAGTATCCCCAGTACGTCGGCGTCACGTCGTCACTCTGCGGCAGTGCGCGACCGTCCAGGTAAATCAGCCGCCAGTTGCGATTGCCGCCGCCCGACATGACAAAGATGCGCTGCCGCTCGGGCTGCTCCAGAAATTGCACGCCATGCGCCGCTTCAAACATGCGTGGACCCGCCGGTGGCAGGCAGCTGATCATTGGGTCGTCTTTTAAAAGCGTGCGCTGGCGATATTCGTACAGTCCCTTGGCCCAAGGTTGAAACGGAGCGACCCTGTCCGCGTCAGCCAGGTTCGCCAGAAGCCCGTTGCTGTCCATGCGGATCTTGCCGGCGGTCGAATCGATCAGGCTTGGTCCGCTCGGATACGCCCAGTAGCCCATCTCGCCTGGCACGACTCCCAACCGTGGGTGACCATCGGGCCAGCGCGGCGTCGGCTTAGCCCGGGCGCGTGCGGGCGCGGATTCCTCTTCTGGGACTTCCGCCAGCCGCTTGCCGTTTGCCAGGACGACGCTTCTGCCGCTCGCCAGCTTGGCCCCGTCGCGCGCGAGCCACCCTTCCACCGTCACCGAATCGCCCGCTTGGAGCGAGTCCCTGGTCCACCCAGCCTTGCGCAATTGCAACGGGCTGGCCCATTCCACGGCCCAATTGACGATGTCGCCGTTGGCGTCTGTGACGTCGAGATAAAGGAACGCGTGAGGATTGTCCCATTCGAATTGGGTGACGATTCCGTGTAATGAGACCGGCTTCCGCTCATCGAATTCCGCCCGAAGCTCGTGGTGCGCCAACAGAGGAAAGGCGGACAACAGAAAGCAGAAGGCGGCGGCAGATTTCATCGCGACTGCTTTCTCCCGTGGTTCTTCACCAGGTAATCCAGAATCAGCGAGAATTCTTCGTCAGTCACCGGCGCTCCTTCCGAAACCATCCCTTTGATCAAGCCCCGCCACTCATCCCGGCTGAGTTCCTGGCCGCGCAGACGATCGAGATTGTGACAGTAGGTGCAGACATCTTCGACGAGCTCACGCCCGCGGTCTTTTGCTGGAGACTCGTTTCCCCCAGCTGCTGCCAGCGCCAGCATCACCACACATGCCGCGACTCTGATTCGCATGCAAGCTTAATCCCTGGTGAGTTCGAAGTCGCCCTTCATCGCCCCTTCGGTCCACGTGCCGGTGATCGTTCGGTGATACGAGCCGATTTTGTCGAGCTTACCGTCAATGACGATATGCTTCCCATCTTTGGCGTCGGCCTCCAGGTGTACTGTCCAATTCGAGGCGTCGAGGTTTGCAACCTGCAATGGGACTGCTTTCGGACCGGGGTTGATCGTACCCTCGATGGTTTTGGAGTTCCACTTCATGTAAATGAAGATGGGCATTTTTTTGCCGGCACTGGGGCGCCATTCCCCATGCCAGGAGCCGGTCAGCGGATGTCCTTCCTGCGCCCAGATAACAATTCCAGGCATGACAGAAAGGCCAAGCCAAAATATAGATCGCCTCCGCATCGCCTCTCTACTCCGCGAGTTCGCGCTTCACCATCCAGGCATCTCTAAAATGCTCAAGCGAACGGACCAAGGCCGTCGATCAGTGCGCCCATCGCCTCAACTGTGCGATTATATCGTCTCACGCCGGGACGTCAACCGGGCGTGGCAGTCGGTGGTGCGCTAAATCTAGTGGTAGTGGTCACAGCCGAACGTCCGGTGTTGCGTGGGTCCGCCCGGACCGTACTGCTTCTTCCTTGTGCATTCACGGCCGCCCTCGCCGGACTCGCGATTCTTCCGCCCGTTCGCGGGAACACACGAGTTCTGACTGCATTTCTAATGACAGCGACGGTCCTGCTCATATGGAACGCCTTCCTCCTGTTTTGGACGCGGCGCACCGGAAGAGCTCTCACGGTCAAGTTCCTCGTCAAAAGGCAGCATGCCCTGCAGGCCTGTGCACAGGCTGCGGTGCTGCTGTATTGGGGTTGGTATTGGCGGGAAGTCTACGCGGCGGCCTACCTAATTCTCGCCCAACTGCTCTTTGCTTACGCGTTCGACATGCTGCTCGGCTGGTCGCGGCGAGATGTTTACACGCTCGGATTCGCGCCGTTTCCGATTGTGCTGAGTATTAACCTTTTTCTTTGGTTCAAGCCGGATTGGTTCTATCTGCAATTCCTGATGGTGGCCTTGGGGTTGGCCGCCAAGGATCTGATTCGTTGGAACAAGGACGGCCGCAAGGTACACATATTCAACCCATCGTCCTTTCCGCTTGCCCTCTTCTCGCTCGTGCTGCTAGCTAAAGGTGCAAGCGATATCACATGGGGCCAGCAGATTTCAACCACTCAGTTCTATCCGCCGCAGATGTTCCTGTTCCTGTTTCTGATTGGGCTGCCAGGGCAATTGTTCTTCGGCGTGACTTCGATGACCATGTCCGCGGTCGTTACTACCTACCTGGCCGGACTCGCCTATCACGCCGCGACTGGCGTCTATTTCTTCTATGACTCATATATTCCGATCGCCGTTTTTCTGGGAATGCTCCTGCTATTCAATGATCCGTCAACGTCGCCGCGAACCGAACTGGGGCGGATCATTTATGGCGCTCTCTATGGGTTGAGCACCGTCCTACTGTACCGATTGCTCGGCACCTTTGGCATGCCCACGTTCTACGACAAGCTCTTGCAGGTGCCGCTGTTGAACTTATCGATCCAAGCGATTGATCGGCTCGCGCGCTCGCGTTGGCTGCGCGCGATCGATCCGTCCGCCTTGGGCAGATCGCTCGCACAGCCTCGGCGGAACTTGGCATACATGTCGATTTGGGGCCTCATATTCGCTGGAATGAGCGCTGCGCAGGGCATAGGCGACAACCATCCCGGGCAATGGCTCCCCTTCTGGAGGCAAGCCTGCCAGGAAGGCCGCGCTTATGCCTGCCCGTATCTCGCTGATGTAGAGTTGGGCTTCTGTAACCAGGGTTCCGGCTGGGCTTGCAACGATGCCGGGCTGTTAGATATTGCGCTGGCGCGCTCGGGCGAGGATCTTCGCCGGCTCGATCCCGCACAAGCCGCGGGCCCCTTCACTCGCGGATGTGAACGGGGATTCCAGGTGGCCTGCCAAAACCTGATCACGCTCACCCGGGGATCGGCAACTTTCGCCTATTCCCCACCCACGCTTCGGGACTTCCCGATCATTTTGAGAGGCTCTAAGGGAGAAATTCGCGATCGCAGACCTTCGGCTTTGTATGCCCTCGCCTGCCGGGAGGGGTGGAAGAGCGCTTGCGCAATTAGCGCTGGCGTTGAATAGCGTCCCGCAACGAGTCCACTCTACCTTCCGCGCTGAAGAAGAGACCGTCGGGAAAGCGTCTGTGCGCGAGCATACCGGCATAGATGCTGGCCGCATCATCGCGATCCAGGCCGAGGCCGGCCAGATACTGCATCCGCAGGTTCCAGTCGTGGTTGATCGAGGCGCCGCGCAGCCACTCTGTCAGGTCGGATCTGCGGCCGGCATAGGTCGCGAACAAGTCCACGGGAGAGTTCATGCCGATTTCTGCGAGCGACATTGCCACCGGGCTGTTGCCGCCGCGATAGCCGATCCGCTGTTCCATCTCGTCGAGATCGATCTTCAGAGGTTCGGCCTGGCCCAGCAGGATCATATCGTGACCCTGTCCCCGGTAGGGGTTGCCCCAGATCGTGCCGTTGGGGAAGACTTCGAAGAACGTGGCGACTGCACTCTGGACGGCTTCCAGATCGGTTTCGAACAACTGGACGTACAGGGTGACTGTGCCGCCGGGGTTGAGGTGGCTCTTCAGTGTTTCGAGGAACTCCCGGGTGTAGAAACTTGCCGCACCCTTCACCCAAGGATCGAGGGGGTCGATCGTGATTCCATCAAACCGTTCTCTCGTGGTCATGAGGTAATGCCGGCCATCGTCGATGTGTACCTGGACTTTGGGATTGCTGAGAACGTTAAAGTTCGGCCCGCTGAAATACCGGGAAGCGGCCTCGAAAACCAGCGGTTCAATTTCCACGATGGTCTCGCGCTCCACCCTGGGATCGATGGACACCGCGCCCGCCGTCACTCCCGCCCCGCAGCCGATCACCAGGACCGAGCGCGGGTGTGCGTTCGTCAAGGTCGTGAGATGTCCTAGCATGCGCTGGAGCCTCATGTCGCGGGCGACATTGGAAGCCTGAATCTTGCCGGCGACGTGAAATGTCATCGCTCCATTCGCAAAGCGCGAAACTGCTACCGAAGAGTTCATGCCCTCGCGGGCGTAGATGATGTCCCCCTTACCGACCCACGTGGCGGCGTAGCGGCCATACGCAATAAGAACCTTTGCGACCGGCGGGAGGCTATAGATCGAGAACACACCGAGCAGCAGCGCAACGGCGACAGCACTCAAGCGAACCCAACGAGTGAGGCAGGCCAGCAGCAACAGACCGGCAATCACAGACACGGCCATCAGCACCTGCTCGGAATGCTGCGATCCGATCCAGGCGATCAGGAGCAGGCTCGCGCCCAGCGCCCCGGCAATGGCTCCCAGGGTGTTGGAGGCATAGACGCCCGCCATCAGGTTTCCGGGATCTTGTTTCTCTTCAGCGACAGCCCGAAGCGCAAACGGAAAGCTCGCGCCCCAAAGTACGGTCGGGGGTAATAAGGCCCAACACGCGCGAGCAAGGTCGAGCTGAAAGTGAAACCAGACGTCCGAGGAGAGCGACGGGGTGATGGGCCAGTAAGGGAGGGATGCGGCCAGGTTGTAGCCAGTCCAGGCCATGGCCGGAACCGCGAGAATTTGACACCAGCCCAACGCGATTCGCGGGCGCAAAGCCGTCCGGCAAAGCAAAGCGCCGAGACCGCTGCCGATGCCGAGACCAGCAAGAAAGACTGCCAGAATAATGGAAAACGCATACACAGACGCGCCGAATAATAGGCCCAACAAACGGGTCCAGATCGCTTCCGCGGCTAGCGCACAGAGGCCCGACAGCGCGATGCCGAAGTACACGATTCCGGAACCCGGCGGAGCCGCCTGTGCGGCCGCTTCTATATGGTTTGAGCGCAGGCTCGTTCCTGTGCCTGAGAAGCTAAAAGCCAGGCTGGCCATCGCTAGGTTGACTCCGGCGGCCGCGAACGTCGCTACCGTAACGTCATGCAGGCGCAGCAAATAGAAGCCTGCGAGCAAGCATCCCAGCACTGCTCCCGCGATGTTGGCTCCGTAGAAGAAACCCAGCCACGGGACCGTGTCTTCGGCCGCCTGCGCCTCACGCGCCAACGCCGGCAAAGTCGCGCCCATCAGCAAGGTCGGAGGCAGCAGGCACACGACCGCGACCAAGCCTCGGAGCAGAAACCCTCTCAAGCCGTATCCGCTCCAGGCGCTGTAGACACTGCCCGCCAGCGGAATGAGACGCAACACGAAAAGCCCGGAAATTCCGATTCCAAGCTCGATGAGCCCGTAGACGCGCAGGGGATTCCGGCTGGCTGAGAAAACGCGTGGGAACAACCAACTTCCGAGACACATCCCACCCATGAAGGTGGCCAGGAGGATACCAAGCGAAACGGCGGCCGAACCGACCACCAGTTCCAGAACCTGAAACCAGGCAACTTCGTAGATCAGCGCCGCAACGCCGCTGCCGAAAGCAAGCAGGATTCCGAGTAGGAGCACTCCCGTGGCCCGATGCTGGACGCGCCTTACTTCTTTTGCAACTGCTCCTGCTCCTGCTTGCGATTCCCGTAGAGTATGCCGACGATTCCCTCGTTTCCTTCGTGACAGGCCGAATCGAAGATCATGTGCTTCCCGTCCGGGGCCCTTCCCATCTCGATGGTGACGGTCCAAGGCCTGGTCCACGTCTTGGGGTCGATGAACGTGATATTGCGCCGCAAAGTGTGCGCATCGACCCGCGTGAAATGCTCAATCATCTTGTAGGTCTCAGGGTTTGAGCCGCGGAAGCCTTGCGAGAAATTCGTGGTTTCCACCACCAGGGTGTTTCCTTCCCAGTGGCCTCGCGAGTCTCCCAGATACAACTTCGCTCTTGCGGGCGCATGCGGACGGCCATCCATGAAGATGACCCGATTACCGCCGCCGGCGTGATCGTCTTCCATGTAAATCCCCATAGACTTGGGCGATTGCACGATCTGCATTACTGTGCCCTGCGCGAATAATGTGTTCAAGGGGAGGAACGGCATCGGCACACCAAGGCAGCGGGGCGATTGCGGAATCGTCTCAGGGTTGTCGTTCACACCGGGGTCTGTTCCCAAACCAAACCGGAATCCCTGACCAAATTTGGCAGCCGGAGAACCGGGCACGATGGGCGGAATCTTCCCGTCCGGCGGATCGACGATCATCGAGGTACGCTTGCCGGTTCTCAGAACCGAGTTAAATACTGCGTTGTAGGCGCCGCTGACGTCCTGTTGGGCGTTGGAGGAACGGGCGTTTCGTCCCGGGTTCAGTCCCTTCTTCTCGTCTGCCGCTTCAACTTCCGCATCCGTTAGGAATTCCTTGCCCGCGTTCGCCGCCGAGCGCTCCAAGGGCTCGTCATACAGGACGAACCAGGTGCCTTGCAGATCCGGGTCGCCCCACGGCAACCGGGGCGGATTGCCTGCCTTCGCCGTTGCCGGCGCCTTCGCACTTCTCGATTGGGCCGGCGGGGCCTGGGTCTGGCCGCGCACCGAAACCGCTGCCACGACGAGCAATCCGACACACGCCAGCACGGCAGCGGCGACTGCGGATCGATCGCTCATTGCTCCTTCTTCTCTTGCGTGTCTTTGTCCTGCGTGTCAATGCCGGGGCGCTGCACTTCGTACGGCGCTCCAGTGCCCGAAGATCCGAGGAACAGCTTCTGGCCGCTTGGCAGAGTCAGATCCCGGCCGTTGGCGCGGTGAAGACCGTCTTTCGCCTGATAGCCGGAAATGTTGATCTTGTCGCCGGGCTTTAGCGTGAACCGGGTAATGCCTCTGCGCATCAGGATGTTCGGGCTCCCTGCCTCGATGGCCCAGTTCTCCACCGTCCCGTCCGGCATCTTTACGTCCACGTGAATCCAGCAGTGGGGATTCATGAATTCGACTTTCGTCACTGTGGCGTTCTCGAAATGCACTGGCTTATTGGAATCGAATTCCGCCGCAAACGCGTGATGGGCGCTTAGCGGTGGCGCCGATAACGACAACGTGATGCCAGCGGTGACAAATGCTGCAACTGCAAAAGTGGCTCTCATAAAAACCAATCTCCTGATTCTTGACGTCCAATTCCCAATTACTTCTTCGCCGGCGGGTTGCCGGAGATATAGCGTTCTAAGACCTCTTCACCGGGCGGAATCTTGCGCGTAATATCCACATTCATCGTCTTGCCTTCCCAGTGCTTGACCAGCTGATGCTTGCGAAGGTGGCCATACATGGTCTCTTCCACCATCTCCACGCACTTGAAATCCATCAGCTGCGCGTTCGGCTCCAGCCGTCGATAGAGTGGCATGCTGATCTTCCACGGCCGTGTGAAGACCTGTGGGTCCTGAATCGTGGCTTCATAGTGGATGACGTCTTTGCCGGCCAGCGAGTAGCGTTCAGTTACATGTAAGGCATCGCTGTGGAAGTCTCCAGACCGGTCGAGCCAGGTCGCGTCGGTGAAATCTGAGACATCGACCACCAGCGTATCTCCCTCCCAATGGCCCACCGAATATCCCATCCACAGCACATTTGGATACGGCTCCATCTTCGTGAGATGAATGGTGCGCTGGGCATTCGCAAATTCGAAGATCATCTGGATTTTGGTGTTGCTCTGAATGATCTGGAAGGGATGCGGCATGTAGATGCCGCGCGGAATCCCTGGCTGGAAGCATTTCAACTCCGGATCGCGATCGATCCAGTGCTCCTCATTCTCCTTCTTTCTTGCTGCCGCCCAAGGTTGATACGGAATCTCGTCACCCTCGACGACCCCTAGGCCTCCCGGAACCCAGCCGAGCGATCCCAGCGCGAGCACCGGAGCCGCCAGAACCACAGTATTGGGGAGTAACCCGGGCTGGGCCACCATCGGACGAGCCTGATGGGTCAGAAGGTCCCAGTTGGCCGTATTGTTTGCCTCCCAAACTCCATTGAAGTCCGGCTTTCCGGCAATCCGGCCGAAGGCTTCCGACGTGGCAGCAGCAGCGGGAGTGGCACGCTGCATAACCATGTAGAGGAAGATCGCAAATACCGAGGCGGTCGAAAATACAAGACCGGTCTTGCACGAAGATCGCATCATTAGGTCCTATCCCCCTCGGAGTGTATTATAGGCCGATCCTGGCAAGTGATTCTATCAATTTAGTGCGTTCCGCGGCTCTCTCCGCGGCAAGTTCGCAAAGTGATAATCTTCCAGGCATGCTGAGGACTGGTCTGCTGGCTTCGATTCTCCTGGCGACGAGCGCCTTGGCGCATACTCCGGCGCTACAGAAAATCACAGTCAACTACGCAGCTAGAACCGGCACCACCTGGCCGCTATATATCGCCAAGGAAGGCGGTTACTACCAAAAGTATGGTCTGGACGTGAGTCTGGTGTTCGCGGTGCATCCCGCAGGCATTGCGATGGTGATCAGCGGGGAAGCCGTAATGACCAATTATCCGCTCGAACAGGCGATGCCGGCCAGTTCTCGCGACGGATCTCTGGTCATCATTGGAAGTCAGTATAAGAAGAGCTCCTTCGCGCTGATGGCTCCCAGAACATTTTCGAGCGTTCGGGAACTGAAGGGGAAACGCATCGGCGTGAGCCAAATAGGAGATGCGCCCTACAACTACTCGGTCGCACTACTGGCCAGGTTCGGCCTCACCCCGAAGGATGTGGAGTGGGTTCCCATCGGCACCGACGTCAATGGCCGGGCAGCAGCGCTGAAGAGCGGCCGCGTGGACGCCACCATGCTCACCGCGCCGGTTTATTTCAAGTTTGAGGAACAGGGCTACAAGAGTCTCGCCAACACCAGCGACTACGACGACATCTACGCGCCCACGGTGTATTTGTTCAAGAGAACAACCATTGCCGCTAATCCAAAACTGGCGGAATCCATTCTAAACGCCCACGCCGAAGCGATCAAGCGTCTGTATGCGGACAAGGTCTTCGCCGTGAAAACCTATCTGAAGTACAACCCCGCCGACTCTCCCGCCGACGTCGAGCGGGTCTACGATCTGTACACCAAGCTCAACACGTACGAGCGCGTGCCCTATGTGTCCGCCGCCGCCGTTCAGTACGTGATTGATCATCCCATCGACGCCCGGCTGGGGGCTCAGTTGCGGGCGTTCGATTTCCACAGGGTCATCGACAATGCCCTGGTGGACCGCCTGGTCAAAGAAGGATTCTTCGAACAATTATTCGGACCCGGGATCAAGGCCGAGGAACAGCGAAAGGCCAAGCTGGCTTTCCGGTAGCAGAAAGGTCCGCAGTGGACGTTTATGGCGTACGATGAATCTCTGTGGAGGACGGTCTAAGAAATGCTCGAGAGTTCTAAGAACCAGCTTCTCACCACCGTCGCCCCTGGCACGCCGATGGGCGAGTTGCTGCGCCGTTACTGGATGCCGGTGGCCGCGGTGACGGAGTTCGAAGCGAGCACCATCAAACCGGTCCGCCTGTTCGGTGAGGATCTGACTCTCTACAAGGATCTGAGCGGCACATTCGGGCTGGTCGACCGGCGATGCCCACACCGCCGCGCTGACACATCCTACGGCTTCGTAGAACAGTGCGGGCTGCGCTGCAACTACCATGGCTGGCTCTTCGACCAGGACGGCCGGTGCACAGAGCAACCTTACGAGGACGTTGCCGCGCCTGAGGCGCGTTTCAAGGACAAGGTTCGAATCAAAGCCTATCCGGTTGAGATCAGGGCGGGCCTGATTTGGGCCTACTTGGGACCGGCGCCGGCTCCTTTGGTCCCGAACTGGGAGCCCTTTACGTGGAACAACGGCTTTGTGCAGATTGTGTTCGCGGACGTGCCTTGCAATTGGCTTCAATGCCAGGAGAATTCCATCGATCCGCTCCACTTCGAGTGGATGCACATGAATTGGAGTGTTCGGTTGGATGACAAACTTGGGCCGTACTCGCCGCGGCATCTGAAGCTGGCATTCGAGGAGTTCGATTACGGCTTCGTCTATCGGCGGATCCGCGAAGGCATGAGCGAGTCCGATCTTATGTGGAAGGTAGGCCGTGTTTGCCTATGGCCGAATGCGCTGTTCACCGGCGATCACTTCGAGTGGCGTGTCCCGGTGGATGACGAGCACACTCTGAGCGTAACGTGGGCTTTCAGCCGGGTGCCCAAGGAGAACGAAGGCTACGTCCAGGAGCGAATTCCAGCCTGGCATGGCCCGGTCGCGGATGCGGCGACCGGCCGCTGGATCTCAAGCCACATCATGAACCAAGACTTCGTCGCATGGGTCGGCCAGGGAACGATCGCCGATCGAACCCAGGAGCATCTGGGGACGAGCGATCGCGGCGTCCTCATGCTGCGCAAGCGCTTTCTGAGCGATCTCGAAGCCGTGGCCAGGGGCGAGGACCCCAAGGCCGTCATCCGTGATCCCGAGGTCAACCGCTGCGTCGTCCTGCCGGTGGCTGAGCGGAAGATCCTGACGGAGGGCTTGACTCTCGAAGAGCTCATGAAGCACCCGATTCATGGACGGCAAATCACGGAGGGTTACCCCTTTCAGCAGGGACAACCTCAAGAGATCCGGAATGCGTATTTGGCCGCCATGGGCGTCGCCCCGGCGCAGACCTAGGTACATTCGAAGATGCACTTCAAATATCGCGCCGACCACGTCGGCAGCTTGCTTCGGCCGTCCGAATTGTTGGAGGCGCGCAAGAACCGGTCAACCACTCCTGAACAACTGAAGGAGCTCGAAGACAGCCATATCCTGCGCGCGCTCCAACGTCAGAAGGATCTTGGGTTGCGGATTTTCACTGATGGCGAGTTTCGACGCGCGGGATTCATGAGCGACTTCAACGACTCCATTGAAGGTCTCGACAACGCCGAAGCGATCTTGCGCGACTGGAAGATCGAACGTAGCGGAGCAATCGCCCTCGCGAGTCTGAAAAACCGGCTGCCCGGAGTCGTGGTCGAAAAGATCCGCCAGAAGAAGCGGCTCACCGGGCATGAAGTGCCCTTCTTGAAACAGCATAGTCCCGGCGACATCAAAATGACCCTGCCCACGCCCAACCAGTTCCCGGCAATTGCCTACAAGAAGGGGCTGAGCGATCAGGCTTACGGCAGCTACTCAGAATTCCTGTGGGACATCGTGCCCATCTTCCAGGCCGAAATTCGGGCTCTGGCGAGCGAGGGTATTCCTTACATCCAGATCGACGCGCCGCGCTACAGCTATTACATCGATCCCAAGTGGCGGCGCTATGTGCAGGACGAGATGGGCGTCGATCCGGAGCAGGCGCTGGACGAAGCGATCCGCGTTGACAACACGTGCATTGAAGGCGCCCGCGGTGATGGCAGCGGCGCCAAGCCCATAGTCGCCATTCACTTGTGCCGTGGCAACAACCGCAGCCAGTGGTATGCCGAGGGTGGTTACGACCCCATTGCCGAGAAGCTGTTTAACCGGCTGAACGTGGACGCGTTTCTGCTGGAATACGAGTCCGAGCGTGCGGGGACGTTTGAGCCGCTACGTTTCGTGCCCGCCGGAAAGATGGTTGTCCTGGGGCTGGTAAGCACGAAACTTCCCGAGATGGAAACCGCGGATCAGTTGCTGCACCGCATCGACGAGGCCAGCAAGTATGTGTCCGTGGATCAGCTCGCCCTCAGCCCACAGTGTGGATTCGCGAGCGTCAGCGAGGGTAACCTCCTGACCGAAGACGAGCAGTGGCGCAAGTTGGAACTAGTGGTTCATGTGGCCCGCAGAGTGTGGGCGGACGCCTGATCGCGTTGGTGAGCTGAGCTCGCTTTTGTCCTCTGCCAGATCGCTATGATGAAAGCAGCCGGTCGTGAACCCTACGGGTCACAAGCAAAGATGAAAATAGCCGACTGTGCGGCTCGGACTTAAACAACTTAGGCTACATTCAAAGGAGGATTGCCAAAATGGCGAAGCTTGACTGGTCGCAGTGTCCCGCCGTGGAGAGCATTCCCGGCAAACGCGCGGGCGCTTGGGTATTTAAGGGCACGCGGATGCCCGTTTCGACGGTGTTCCAAAATCTGGAAGCCGGACTGACAGTGGACGAGGTTATGCAGGAATTTGGCGTCACTCGCGAGCAGATCAACGCGGTGTTGCATTTCGCGGCAGAGAGCTTGGCGGGGCCGGAACTGCGCGCACCTGTGGATGCTCATTCTCTTTGACCACGGCACGCCCCGCAGCATTGCTCGCTGGCTGAACGAGCACATCGTAGTCGAGACCATGGCGCGAGGTTGGGACAAGTTGTCGAACGGCGAGCTCCTCAATGCCGCCGAGGAAGCTGGGTTCGACGTTTTGGTGACGACTGACAAGAACATTCGGTATCAGCAGAATTTAAAAGGGCGCCGCCTTGCCATCATCGTTCTTGGTAACCCGGAGCGGCCCGCCGTCGAGAAACACATTAATCGCATCGTGGCTGCCGTGAATGCGTCCATGCCAGGCAGCTACTCGGAGGTTGAAATTCCGAAGGAACGCTAACTACGCTGGCGTTTCTCCCGCTCTCGCTTCAACGTTTCCTCAATCTCAGTGATTAACATCTTCCGATGGTTAAGATCCTGCTCCCCGCAAAATACCAGCCACTCTGCCCGCATCGCGACAAGCAACGCGGTTTGTAGATCGTGTCGGCTATAGTATTCGCGCGCTATCTGTAGTACCTCTTTCGCCTCGTCCGTTTCGCGGAGATCCGTGTCCCTCTCCTTGTTCTTTTCACGCTCCAAAGTATCGATTAGTTCATCCAGGCCATCGAGCTTTGTCCGAAGGCCTTTGTGAAGGATTTCACTTCGCCCCATATCATCAATAGAGCATTAAGGCGCACTTTAGCAGGCGTGGACCAACGTCCTCTGCTGATGTTGAACGGGCTACCCAATGAGGACCTTTCCACAGGTCGGTATAGGTCTTTGCGCTCGGATTCCCCAAGTTCGATATAATCCCCGTTGCGCGAACGCTTGCAAATCGTTTCCTTGAAAACAAGACCAATATGATCATTGACGCCCACGCTCACGTCACCGCGCCAGACAAACTCTACGTCTACAAGGCTGGACTGATTTCCCACCGCGGAGCGCACGGGCGCGGCAGCGCCGGCGCCACGGACGAGGACATCAAACAGGCGTTAAGCAACCCGGTCTTCGGCGGGTCGTCCCATCTCGACCAACTGAAGGAAGTGGGCACCGACATGCAGATTGTCTCGCCGCGTCCCTACCAAATGATGCACAGCGAGCAACCCAAGATCGTGAACTGGTTCATCGAAGAGACCAACAACATCATCGGACGCCAAACCAAGTTGTACCCGAAGGTTTTTCGTGGCGTCTGCGGGCTGCCCCAGAGTCCAGGTATCAGTCCCAGTAATTGCATTCCGGAGCTGGAGCGATGCGTCAAACAGCTCGGCTTCGTGGGCTGTCTCATCAATCCCGATCCGGGCGAGGCCAGTGGCATCCCCACTCCGCCGCTGGGCGACCGCTACTGGTATCCGCTCTACGAAAAACTGGTGGAGTTGGATGTTGTGGGTCATGTCCACTCCGCCGGCTGCCGCTCGGACCGGCTCCCGTATTCGCTGCATTTCATCAACGAGGAAAGCATCGCCGTGGTGTCGCTGTTGAATTCCAATGTGTTCAAGGATTTTCCGACGCTGAAAATTCTCCTCTCGCACGGCGGCGGCGCGATTCCGCTGCATTGGGCCCGGTTCGAGGCCAGCTCCCTGCGCACCCCCGGCGCTACCCGATTCTCGGAGCGCATGCGGAATCTGTACTACGACACGGTGATGTATTCACCCGAATCACTCGCCCTGGTGATCAAGACAATGGGCGCGGACCGGTGTCTATTCGGTACGGAGCGGCCGGGCGTGGGAACAGTTAAGGACCCTCGTACCGGAAAATGGTTGGATGAGATCCGCTATTTGATCGAGGACTTCGGTTGGCTCAGCGCCGCCGATAAAAAGCTGATCTTCGAGGACAACGCCAGGAAATTATTCAAGCTCGACGTGTGAGTCCGTCATGAAGGCTTTAGTCTGCGCCATTATTCTGTCAAGTCTGCCGGCACTGGCTCAGCTTCGCGACATCACCGTAAATTACCCCGCTAAGGCGCCCGCGAACTGGCCGATATTTCTGGCGAAGGAAGGCGGCTACTACCAGAAGTATGGGCTTAACGCGAAGCTGGTGTTTGCGGTACATCCCGCTGGCATCGCGATGCTCGTCAGCGGCGAAGCGCAGATGACCAACTACCCGATGGACCAAGCGATGCAGGCGGCCATGCGGGATGGATCGCTCGTGATCATGGGGAGCCCGTTGAACCGCGCCCTGTTTGCGATGATGACGCGCGACAGCGTGAAGAACGTTCGCGATCTGAAGGGCAAACGATTCGGCGTCAGCCAGCTTGGCGATCCGCCCTACAGCTTCGCGCTGGCCATTTTAGGTAAGTACGGAATCGGCCCTCGGGATGTCCAATGGATCCCTTTGGGCACCGATGGGAACGGACGCGTCGCGGCTCTGGTGAGCGGCCGGATCGATGCCACCATGATCCCTCCGCCTGCCTACTTCAAGCTCGAGCCCCAGGGGTTTAAGGAGATCGCGAATCTCGCCGATAACCCGGACCTCTACGCTCCGCTCGCTTATGTTTTCAAGAAGAGCGAGATTGCAGCCAATCCAAAACTGCCGGAATTGATGATCAAAGCGCAGGCTGAAGCCATCAAACGCTACTACGACGACAAAGCCATGGCGCTTAAGGCGTACGGTATGTACGACCCGCAGAGCGCCGCCGACATCGGACGAATTTACGACCATGACCGGAAGGCCAACACCTACGAACGCGTGCCGTACGTGTTGGCGCCGGCCGTCCAATACATCATCGATCACCAAGCCGATGCCAGGATCGGCGCGCAAATGAAGGCCTATGACTTTCACAAGGTCATCGACAATAGCGTCGTCGAACGCCTGGTGCGGGAACACTTTTTCGAGCAACTGTTCGGCCCCGGAATCAAGGCCGAAGAGACCCGCAAGGCAAAGCTGGCTTTCAAGTAGACTGGCCCTATGGCAGAAATCGTTCTGGGTATCGGATCGTCGCACGGCCCGCTGCTCTCCACCCCTCCCCCGCAATGGGATCTTCGAGCCCAGGCCGATCGCGAAAACAAGAAGCACTGGTATCGCGGCAAGACGTACGACTATGAAACGCTGCTGCGCGAACGGGCGCCCGGATTCGCCGCCGAGGTGACGCTGGAATCCAGACAGCAGCGGTTTGCGCAGTGCCACCGGGCAATGGAAGTGCTCACGCAAAAATTCAAGGAAGCCGCTCCTGAAGCCGTGATAATCGTTGGTAACGATCAGCGGGAGTTCTTCGATGAAGGCCTCACGCCCGCCATTACCGTCTATCGCGGCGCCGGAATCAAGAACCTGCAGCACCTGCCTCAGAACAACCCACCCGGAATCAATATCGCCGAGCCTGGAAATGCGCCGTCGGAGGGCGCCACCTATCCAGGGGCAACGGCTCTTGCCGATCACATCCTGGATACCCTGGCTGATGACTTCGATCTCGCGCAATCGGACTCGACGCCCAAGGCCGCGCCGCGCGGCGGCATTCCACACGCTTACGGCTTTTTGTATCATTCCATTCTCGGTGACACGCCTCCGCCTAGCGTTCCCATCATTCTGAATGTTCACTTTCCGCATAATGTGCCGAAGAACCGCCGCTGCCTCGATCTGGGGAGCGCTCTGCACCGCTCGATCAAGAGCTTTGACGGGGTTGGACGCGTCGCCGTGATGGCGTCCGGCGGACTGACCCATTACGTGGTGGATGAAGAACTGGATCAGAAAATTCTCGCGGCGATGAAGGAAGGCAATGAAGAGGCGCTGGCGGCCATCCCGGAGAGTCTCTTCAAGGTCGGTACGGCGGAGATCAAGAACTGGTATCCGGTGATTGCTGCCATGAACAAGACGGGGCTCCACTACCATCTAGTGGATTACGTGCCCTGCTACCGGTCGGAAGCGGGAACCGGAAACGCCATGGCGTTCGTGTACTGGGATTAGAACAGCTCGATTCTTAGACTCTGTTCATGTCGTTGACTTCTTGAGCATCTGCTCGTAGTTCGCGCCCATCACCTGGCTGATCGGACGGCCTTCGCGGAGCGCCTGGGCGATGGCCTCTTCGCGCGCAACGATAGCCTCGGCCGCTTCCAGCACGCGATCAATGTCAGCCCGCGCGATGAACACTGCCGCGCTCCCGTCCGCCACGGCGTAATCACCGGGCGAAACCGTTACGCCGCCAACCTGGATGGGCTCGTTGGTTGCCACTTCCACGATTCGCCCGCGGGCCGTGCGTGCCGTGTGATCTCGCGCGAACACCGGGAAATCCAGATTGCGGCTATCGTCGATGTCGCGCACGGGCCCCTCCACGATCACGCCCGCCACGCCCCGCACCTGCGCGCCGATCGAAAGATTCCCGCCCCAAGAGGCGGCGTCCAAACCCGTGCGTTGCTCTACCACGATGATGTCGCCCGGCGAGGCCGCTTCAATTGCGGCGGTGCACAGATGGCGGGTACTCGCGAGTCCTTCCGCACGGTCCAGCTTTACTGTCAGCACCCGTCCGGCGATTCTTCGTTCCGAGGACAGGCGGCGAATTCCGGTAACGGCGCCCTTCAATCCTAATTTGTCCAGGGCGTCGGAGACCGCGCAGGAGTCCAACCGGCTAAGCCGCGATATCAAGTCGTCCATGTTATCTTTCTGGTTTCCAGCGGGAGAAGCGCCGTTCCAGACGCTCCGCCGCCCAGGTGAGCAGGATTCCCGCAAAAGCTATGATCAGCACCCCCACGAACAGCGTGTCGGTTGCGAAAGTCTGTCCTCCGTAGGCCACCATGAAGCCGATCCCACGGCTTCCGCCGAACATCTCGCCCACCACCACGCCGATCAATCCCAGCGCGACTCCCTGGCGTACGCCGGTCAAGATGAACGGCACCGATCCAGGCAGCGCCAGCGTCGTAAAAATCTGCCAGTCTGAGGCGCAATAGGCGCGCGCCGCGCGCAGCAGGTCCGGATCGATGTTTCTCACTCCGCTCACGGTGTTCACCAGAATTGCGAAGAACGCTGTGATAAATACGATGAAGATTTTCGACCCCATGCCCACGCCGAACCAAATGATGATCATCGGCACCATGGCTATTCGGGGCGTCGCGTACAGTGCGTTTACGAACGGATCGAAGATAAGACGAACTCTCCGATACCAGCCGATGATCACACCCAGAACCACCCCGGCCACTAGCGCGAGCGCGAATCCGGCCAGAAAATTCGTTCCGCTGTAGGCCATATCCGAGAGCAGAGTGCCCTGCCGCAAACCGAAGACGAACTGTTTGGCGATGGCCGACGGTCCGCTTAGGAATAGCGGCGAAATCTTTCCCGCAGACCAAAGCGCCTGCCACACGCCAAGCGTGAGCGCTACCGCGCTGCCGCCGAGAATCAATGCCTCGTGCCGTTCAAAGAAATTCCGGTTTGGTTTCATCGCAACTAATCCGGCGCCACCAGCGCATCCACGCCCTTGGACTCTTCTTCGATCAACTGCCAGATGGCGTCCTCCAGTTCCTGGAAGCGCGGCTCCCGCTTCAGGTGCAGCGCACGCGGACGTCCAAACGGGACCTGGAACACGTCCTTTACACGGCCCGGCCGGGAACTCATCACTGCCACGCGATCCGCCAGGTAGATGGCTTCGTTAAGCTGATGCGTAATGAACAACACCGTTTTGCGGGCCTGAGCCCAGATCTTCAGCAGTTCGGCCTGCATGAACTCGCGCGTCTGCGCGTCCAACGCCGCGAACGGCTCATCCATCAGCAACACCACCGGATCGGCCGCCAGGGCCCGGGCCAGGTTTACGCGCTGCTGCATGCCGCCAGAAAGCTCCGACGGATAGTGCCGCTCGAAGCCGCTCAGGCCCACCAGCTTGATGAAGTATTCCGCGCGCGCCGCCCTCGTGACTTTGTCGAAGCGCCGCTGCAATTCCATCCCATACCGGACGTTGCCGGCAATGGTGCGCCAGGGGAGCAGACTGGAGTGCTGGAACACCACGGCACGGTCGATTCCGGGCCCCTGAATTTTCCGTCCATCAATCGACACCGAGCCCTCGTCAAAGGGCAGAAGGCCGGCGATAATGTTGAGCAACGAGGTTTTGCCGCAGCCGCTGGGCCCCACAATGGCCATGAACTCGCCGTCGGAAACCGATAACGACACGTCGATCAGCGCGGCAGCGTCCCTGCCCTCGCGTTCGAGCCAGTATCGCTTAGAGACGTGGCTGACTTCCAGCTTCACCATGCGCCGCGCTTACTAGAAGGCCGCTTTGGATTTGCGGGCCTCCTCGGTCTTGATGGCTGGACCAAAGGTCCTTTCAAAAAAGCCATCCTTCACCAACCGTTCCACATAACTATTGTCGATGACTTTGTGGAAGTCGTAAGCTCTCATGCGCGCCGCAATCTGCGGATCGGACTGCTGGTCCACCACCGATTTGACTGCCGGCGCCAGCACAATCGGAACCCTTTCGAATGCCTGCGGCCTGGCGTACAGATCATAGACGCGCGCCAGCTCGCCGGCTTGAGCAGCCTTGTCGTATCGCAAGAACGTCTGCACCGCGAACGGCTTATCGGCGTAGAAGCGCTTGATCGCCTCCGCCTGTGCTTCAATCAGTTTCTCAGGCAGCTTGGGGTCGGCTGCAATCACGCTTTTCTTCATCAGGTACGCGGTCGAGGCGAAAATGTCCGGATGGTCGGCAAGATTCGCGAGCGTCTTATAACCCTGCTGCTCCAGCTTGAAGTACGCCGGCGCGGTCAGCAGTGTCGCTTCCGCGCGGCCGCTGATTAGAGCGGCAGCCCGTCCGTTTACATCCGTGCCCACGGGAATCCATTGCACATCACGCGCCGACAATCCGGATTTCGCGAGCAGGGCAACCAAATATCCGTATGGCGCGTCGCCCACCTCGGAGACGGCGATCCGCTTCCCCTTTAGGGCCTTGATGCTGGAGACGTTCTTAGCCGCCATCAGCGCGAACGTGCCGCGATTGAGCGAGCTCCCGATCAGCACCAGTGAGCCATCCTTGGAGGCCGCTTGCATTAGTTGGTCCAACGACGAATTCACCATCTGCGCCTCGCCGCTCACCAACATCGCGATCCCCGCAGGCATTACGCCGAAAGTCAGTGTTACATCCAGCCCATATTTCTGGTAGTAGCCGCCTTCCTTCGCCAGAAATAGCGGCCAGTTGGACCCGCTCCGGTTCGGATAATTGATGGTGATCTTTTGCTGCGCGGGAGCGTTCGTCGCGAACACCGCGGCGATAAGGAAACTAAGCCACATCCGGGACTTCAGGGGCCTGCTCCTTGCCGGATGTCGAGTTGGAACACATCTCAGGGCTTCATACTTGAGACTTCGATCAATTGTCGGGTTTTGTCCAGGCACCGGCCCGTCCTCTTTATTTCCCGCTCGTACATCATATCCGAACTGGCGTGCCATGGTCTGCCGCGAGTTCGCCGCGTTTAAAGTTTAAGATTCGAAGGGAGGCATCTGCGAATGACGAAGGCGACGATCGGATTACTTCATCCGGGTGAAATGGGAAGCACTGTTGGGGCAGCGGCGAAAGCAGCAGGTGCTCGCGTCGTCTGGGCGTCCGAAGATAGGAGCCCGGCGAGTCGAAGCAGGGCGAGTGCGTGTGAACTCGAAGACCTTGGGTCGATCGACACTCTCGTCGCTATGGCGGATTTCGTTATTTCAATATGCCCGCCACATGCGGCGCTCGAGGTGGCCGGCTCCGTTGCAGCGCGCGGCTTCCTTGGTGTCTACATCGACGCAAACGCTGTATCGCCTGACAAGGCACGCAGCATGGCTGGTGTGATTGAGGAGGCCGGAGGCACATTCGTGGACGGCGGGATTATCGGGCCGCCAGCGGAGAAGCCCGGCACCACGCGATTGTATCTATCGGGCCAGGAGGTCGCGCGTGTCGCTGAGTTGTTTCATGGTAGCGTGCTCGAAACGGTACAGATGCATGCCCCTGTGGGAGCCGCTTCCGCGCTGAAAATGGCGTATTCGTCGTGGACCAAAGGGAGTGCGGCGCTTCTGATCGCCTTGCGGGCCGTCGCCATCACGGAAGGTATTGATGCGGAGCTGCTCGCCGAATGGCGGCAGTCTATCCCTGATCTTCCGGCGCGAAGCGAGCGAACGCTCAACCTCAATGCTCGAAAGGCTTGGCGGTTTGTGGGTGAGATGGATGAGATAGCCGATACCTTCAAGGCTGCCGGTTTTCCAACTGGATTTCCATTCGCTGCCAAGGAAATCTACAAACGACTTGACCATTACAAGCATGCTTCTTCGCCTCCCTCCCTTGCGGAAGTCGCGAACCTTATTCGTGCAGGTGAAACGATAGCTCCTCCCGGCGAACCGGCAGCCGGTCCGTCGAAAGAGCGACATCGCAAGGGATATGATAAACAAGGATTCGATGATCACCCTACCTTGCCCTACACGGGAAGCAGATGAAGAGGCAAGTGCACGCGCGCTACCAACGGTGGCGATTCGTGGGGACATCACGAGCCGGTTTTCGACGACCTTGATCTGCGAGGGAAACTGGGGCCCATTTGGTCGACGCGTTGCCACGGGACCGCATGATGATGCACTTACCGTCGAGCGGTCCGGCCGACCCGTCTTTTGGATCATTGCGCCGAGCGCCCGAGCTTCAATAAAGGAGACCGTGAATGCCTAGTCTTCCGCCAGGCGTAAACCGTAAAGACTTTCAGGACGCGATCGCCCAGTTTCAAGCGGCTGTCGGCAAGGAATGGGTCTTTACCAGCGACGAAGACGTCGATCTCTATCGCGATTCCTATTCGCCATTCTGGCACGAGGCGGAGGATCCCGTGCCTTCAGCAGCGGTGGCGCCGGATGGCGTCGAACAGGTCCAACAGATCGTTCGGATTGCGAACAAATACAAGATTCCGCTGTGGACGGTCTCCACCGGTAAGAATCTGGCGTACGGCGGCTCCGCGCCGCGCCTTTCGGGCTCGGTGGTGCTCGACCTGAAGCGAATGAATCGCATTCTGGAGGTGAACGACCGGAACCATTACGCGCTGGTCGAACCCGGCGTGAGTTACTTCGACCTGTACCGATACACGCAGGAAAAAGGGCTCAATGTGTTCATTGATGCCCCCGATCCCGGCTGGGGTAGTCCTGTGGGAAACACGCTCGACCGCGGCGGCGGGCACACGCCGCTGCGCGACCACTTCTCCACGCTCTGCGGCATGGAGGTGGTGCTCGCCAACGGCGACGTGGTACGGACGGGAATGGGCGCGCTTCCCGATTCGCACACCTGGCAGCAGTACAAGTATGGCTTCGGGCCGTACGTGGATGGGATCTTCACGCAGTCCAATTTCGGAATCGTTACCAAGATGGGCGTGTGGCTTTACCCTATGCCGGAGATGCGCTTCACCGGTATCGTCAGCGTGCCCAAACATGACGATCTGGTTCCCATGGTGGACACGCTGTCGTACCTGATGAATTCGAACATCGTGCAGGGTACGACGAGCGTCGCCACTTCGCTGAGAGCGCAGGCGCGCGACCCAGAACTGATCGCGCTACGGTCGAAACCGGGCGGAGCGAGCATACCGGAGCTGGAAGATTATCTGCGGCGCAAGAACCTTCCCTACTGGAGCATCGATCTGCCGTTTTACGGTCCTACCGAAGTGGTGCCCGCGCAGTGGGCGTTTGCCAAGCGGAAATTTTCCGCGATTCCGGGCGTGCAATTTCGCGATGGCGCATCGAACCGGCTGCCGCCGAGCCCCGAAGACCTGGCGAAGGTGGCAAATTCGGTTCCGCTCGGGGTGCCCAGTCTGGCTATCTTTGCGGCTCTCGGGCCGAACGGCCAGGGCCATATTGACCTGTCGCCGATCACGCCCATGACCGGCGAAGCTGTATTCGAACTCATGGACGTGTTCGACAAAGTTCTGGGCGAGATGGGCCTCGAGAATGCGTACGCGGTTATCGCCGGCACATACTATCCGCGCTCGTTCTTCTTCTTGTTCACGTTCCCAATCGTGCACGACGTGGAAAAGAACCGCAAGACGCGCGCGGCTTTCAAACGCCTGGTCGAGGTAGGGGCTCAGCACGGCTGGGGCGAATATCGCACCCACCTCGCGTTCATGGACGACGTCGCCAACGCTTATTCATTTAATAATCACGCGCTGCTGCGGCTGCACGAAACGCTGAAAGACGCGCTCGATCCCAATGGCATTCTGGCGCCGGGCAAGAGCGGCATTTGGCCGAAGCATATGAGAAAGGCGCGCGCATGACCAGAACGTGCCTAGTGATGGCTTTGCTGCTTCCGATCGCTGCTCCCGCGTTTGCGGCGGAACAGTCGCAAGCGGACCGGGGGCGCGAGGTTTATCAGAAGTGGTGCACGCCGTGCCATGGAACCGGGTTGGGAAAGCCGGGCACAAACGCCGCCGCCGCCCATGGCGTGAAGCCCGCGGTGCTGGAGCAGCGCAGTGATCTGACGCCCAAGATGATTGATGGGGCTGTCCGCGACGGCGTGTATTTCATGCCGCGATTTCGCAAGACCGAAATCTCGAATGCGGATCTCACAGCGATCATCGCTTATCTGGTGCACAAGTAACTCAACAAGGAGAAGAACGCATGGAAATTCGATTTCCGGACATCCCGCTCTATCAGGGTTGGGGTCACCCTTACCGTGTTGAGGCCACCATCCAGGGCCTGGAGCTGGTGGAGGGCCATCTGCCTCCGGAGATCGAAGGAACCCTACTGCGCTGCGGGCCCGATCGCCAATATCCGCCGCGTGACGGTTCCGATGTTTTCATCGATGGCGAAGGGATGGTGCACACCTTTCGTTTCTCGGGCGGACAGGTGGATTACATGAGCCGTTGGGTCCGGACCGAGCGGTTCGTTCTCCAGCAAGAGGCGCGGCGCGCGCTGTTTGGACGGTATCGCAATCGTTTCACCAACGACCCTGAGGCAGGTGGCGCCCGCATGGGCACTGCCAATACCAACCTGGTGTTTCATGCGGGCAAGCTACTCGCTCTCAAAGAGGATGACTTGCCCTACGAGCTCGATCCGGAGACGCTGGAAACGCGGGGACATTGCGATTTCGGCGGAGCAATCACCAGCGTCAGCTTGAGCGCCCATCCCAAACTCGACCTGGTTCACGACGAACTGCTGACCTTCTCATATCAGGCAAAGGGCGATGGCACGAAAGATATCGTCTTCTACGCGCTCAATCGCGAGGGCCGCGTCGTCGATGAAATCTGGTTCGAAATGCCGTGGCCTGGCATGGTCCACGACTTTGCCGTGACCCCCAATTACGCGGTGTTTCCGTTCTTCCCGTTTATCACCGACATGGAAGCTGTGAAGCGCGGCGGGCCTTTCTATCAGTGGCATCCGGATGAGCAAACCCGGGTCGCCATTGTTCCACGTCACGGCACGGCACGCGACGTCCGCTGGTTCCGTGGTCCCACGATGAGCGCGGGACACATGATGAATGCCTATGAGGATGGTTCGAAGCTTCATCTCGACGTCTGTCTCTATGACGGTCCGTGCTTCGACTTTTTCCCCACACCTTCCGGCCAGTCTTTCCCGGTGCCTCCGCCCATCCTGACGCAATTCACCTTCGACCTCTCGGACGGCGAGGGATACAAGCTGCGACCGCTGGCGCGCATTCCCGGAGAACTGCCGCGCACAGACGACCGCTACCAGGGACATGGCTACCAACACGGCTACATGGTGGCGGGCCGCGGCGCCGATGGCAGTTCCTCGGTCGGCCATGTAGATCACAGCACGGGAAAGATGGAGTGTTGGAGTCCCGGCCCGGCGAGCGCGGTTCAGGAATCGCAGTTTGTTCCGCGCCGGCCGGACTCCAAGGAAGGCGACGGCTACCTTCTGACTGTCGTCAACCGGCTTGCCGAGAATCATAGTGATCTCGCCGTGCTGGATGCGCGCAACGTGAGCGCCGGGCCGGTCGCTCTCTTTCGTATGCCGGTCCGCGTCAGGATGGCATTCCACGGAACGTGGGTTCCTGCCGAGACGTTCCGCACCCGCAGCTACGCCATGGAGATCGCTCAATGAGCGCTCCGGCGCAGAACGACCTGTGGCCCCGTCTTCGGAGCCTCGGCTATGAGCTGACGCCCGGACAAATCCAAGCCACCATGGCGCTGATGGCGCCGCACGTCCCCCGGCCCGGTCCCGACGTCGAAGTGCATCGCGATGTGGCCTACGGACCGGATCCACGCCATCGTCTGGACGTATTTCTTCCATCCGCCGTCGCCGCCCGATCTCCCGTGCTCGTGTTTGTTCACGGCGGTGGATTCGTGATGGGCGACAAGGGTGCCCCCGACGCGCCTTTCTACAACAATGTGGGGCTGTGGGCGGCCCGCTCGGGCTGTATCGGCGTGACCATGACATACCGCCTCGCCCCCGCCGCGCCTTGGCCCGCTGGCAGCGAAGATGTAGGCGCCGCCGTTCAGTTTCTCTGTGACGCTGTCCAGCGGTGGGGCGGCGACCCGAAAGGCATTTTTATCATGGGCCAGTCCGCGGGTGCAGTCCACGTGGCAGGATATGTTGCGGAACCGCGGCTGCATCTCGTCCCAAAAGGCGGCATCGCGGGAGCCATCATGGTTTCGGGCATATACGATGTGGCTCGCGCCGACCGCAACCCGTTTCAAGCGGCGTACTATGGCGAAGATTCAACGCGCTGGCCCGAGCAGTCCACGTTGGGAAAACTGGCAGAGAGCTCCCTTCCCTGTTTGTATAGCGTTTCCGAGTTCGATCCGCCCGATTTTCAACGCCAGGCCGCATGGCTGGTGGAAGCATATGCCGCCCGCCAGGGAAGGTGGCCGCGACTGTTACAGTTAACCGGCCATAACCATCTTTCGAGCGTGCTCCAAATCGGGAGCGCCATGGACACGCTGGGGCCCGAGTTGCTGCGCTTCATCCACAGAGCCCGTCTTAGCACTCGGCTAGAAGAGCAAGAAACGCCAAATCGATAGGGTCTGGGCACGCGTACGGCACGCGGCGGTACGAGCCCATCAGTTACCATCGTTCGCCAACCGGTAGTGGGGTCCTGAAGATCAACTCATTTGTAACAACGACAACACGAAAACCTCGCAAGTTTCTATCATGAAGACTGCGGCAGTAGGGCGTGCCCCAGACGCTCAAGGACAGGATCGTAGCCGTAGTTGTTGACGAGCCCTCGATCCACATTGACTCAGAGACTCCTTGTCCCCTGCGAATATCGAATTTAAAGCAGCTTGGAGATTCCGCGAAGAACCTTCCGCCAAGGCACTTCCTAAAAGCTCTGAACGCCCGTATCGGCACCGTTAGCCTGCTTCTGGCGTTCGGCCTCCATCAGTTCCAGAACCCGGAACTCCTCCTCCGTGATGTCGGCCAACGTGATGGTCAATCCGATGCCAACCGCGTTCAGAACGGGAAGCGACTGAGCGGAACCGGCATCTTCCTGAAATTCCGCGCGATCTTCAGCACTTTCCTTGCATGGACGCTCTCCTGCGCCCCCATCATGAACTCTTCAGTTGATTCCGGCAACGCCCTTCGTCTAGGGTTGTGCGTGGAGGTATATCCTGGACGTCTATCTGATTGACGGTACGTACGAGTTGTTCCGCCACTACTACGCGCTCCCCTCGGCGCGCGATCCGGACGGCCGCGAGGTCGGAGCAGTCCGAGGCGTACTCGCGTCCGTTCTCGGCATGATCAGCGGCGGCGCCACGCACATCGCGGTAGCGACCGACCACGTCATCGAGTCGTTCCGCAATGCCCTCTGGCCGGGCTACAAGACCGGCGAAGGCATCGAACCGGGCTTGCTGGCCCAGTTCCCGCTGCTTGAAGAAACGCTTTCGGCGGCTGGCTTTGTCGTCTGGCCCATGGTCGAGTTCGAAGCGGACGATGCACTCGCTGCCGCGGCGGTGGCGGCTGCCCGCGATCCGCGCGTCGGTCAGGTGATCATCTGCACACCCGACAAGGACCTCGCCCAATGCGTAAGTGGCACGCGCATCGTCCAGCTCGATCGTCGAAAGCGCGTCACGCGCGACGAGGCCGGCGTCATCGAAAAGTTCGGCGTCCCACCGGCGTCGATCCCCGACTACCTTGCACTTGTTGGCGACGCCGCCGATGGGTATCCGGGCCTGGCAGGCTGGGGAGCGAAATCAACGGCTGCGGTTCTGGCCAAGTTTGGCCATCTGGAATCGATCCCCGCGGACTGGCAGGAATGGCACGTGAACGCGGCCAACGCCAGTGCCCTCGCACAGACGCTGTCGAGCGAGCGCGACCAGGCGCTGCTATTCCGAACGCTCGCCTCGTTGCGGACCGACATAACCCTCTTCGAGGACGTGGACCAATTGCACTGGGGCGGTCCGACGCCTGGATTTACCGCACTCGCGGAACGATTCGACGCAGCCAAAACCGAGACTAAGCGGCCCCGGAGGCGTTGATTTGAATCCACAGTTCACCTTTGCCCTCTTGTAAACCTCTGTGTCCCGTCCAAAGACCAAACCTGGATTCATCCCGCCCATGTTGCTGATTGCACCGAGCGCCTGCCGGAAGGCCCAAACTGGCTCTACGAGCTGAAGCTCGACGGCTACTGGGCTATCGCCATCAAGACCGCCGGCAAGGTCCAACTTCGCTCACGCAATGACAAGGACTTCAACACCAGGCATCGCAGCCTCGCGGAAGCTCTGGGTCCAATGCCGGACGCAAATCTGATTAGTTCCGTGAAGGAGCAGGGCCTTGAAGGGCTCGTAGTGAAAACGCCGGGACAGCCAGTACGAGCCCGGTGCGCGCTCGGGCACCTGGGCGAAGATGTCGGGCCAATCGGGCTCGGGAATTCGTGATCGGCGGCTACCACGCTATGCCGGAGAACATTCGACGCGCTGATCTTCGGTTACTACGCCGGGCCGAGGTTGCTCTATGTGCGGGAGACGCTCATGCGACGGTTCCAGGGACTTGAGATCACCGAGTGTCCATTTGCCAACTTGCCCGAATTGAGGAGTGGACGTTGGGGTGAAGGACTGACTGCAGCGAAGATGAAGAATTGCCGTTGGCTGAGGCCGTCCTGGTGGGACAGGTCGAGTTCCTGGAGTGGACACCGGACATGCATCTGCGGCATTCGCGGTTTGCCGGATTTGGAGAGCGGATAAGACGCCTTTAGGTAGCGACACTATCGTGTTCGTTGGCTGAAAACTCGACCTCTGGGAAAGCCAGCATATATACTGGCGGATTGAACTGACATGGCTACGAAGGATCAACTTGCGTACACGGCAGAGACGAGAACTGTACAAGATCTTGTCAAGTTATTTCAGAACGAACATCTGAACTTGGAGCCGGAGTTTCAACGCGACTCAGTGTGGTCCGATCGCGACCGCACGAAGCTGATCGATTCCGTTTTCCGAACTGATCCAAAGATGCAGGCGAAGGAATACTTCGAATCTCAACCGTGTGACGTTGGATATATTCACTAACGAACGGGTACAAAATACGGGGCAGTTCGCCCTTCAGGCTCGGCCCTGACGTTAAAGGGGGAATCGATCATCGTGCCGAAGATGGATCCGGATTTGCGGGCGAGTTGGATGTTATGTCTGGTCGGAGGCGTCTGTGCCCAGACCGCGTTGGCCCGGAAGACGAACGGTGCGGCGACGCGCGATAACGAGAGAACCATGATGAGTGAAATCTATCGATTCTGCTACCGCCTCCGGACACCCGCAATAGACCGCTGATGGAAGGCCTCGCGACGCACCTGAACGGGTGCTTTTGAGCTTTGAGCGGCATCGTATTTTCAGGACACTCCGGCTTGCTGAATCAGGCTAGAATGATTCTCTTGCCGAACGCGATTTTACGACAACTTGCGCTGGCAGTTGTTGTCCTGATTACTCCCGAATTGACACTGGCACAGGCCCCATCCGGCGTAATCGAGGGCCAGATAACTGATGCCAGTGGCGCGGCAATTCCGGGCGCCGCAGTGACCATCACCGGATCGAACGGTTCGACTCGAACGTTCGCCGCCGACAAAGAAGGTCGCTATCGGATCGATGGCCTTCCGCCCGCGTCGTACACGGTGCGGATTCAGCGTCCTGGTTTCGCGTTGTTCACGAGCGCGGCGATCGATGTCGGAAGCCAGATTCAAACCGTGAATGCGCGCCTCGAGATCCAGGCGGCGCGAGCCAATGTTACAGTCGCCGACTCCGCGTCGCAGGTGGGAGTCGATCCTTCGCAGAACCTGGGCCAGATTGTTCTCCGCGGCGACGATCTCGATGCGTTTGCCGATGACGCCGAGGACCTGTCCAACGAGCTTCAAATGCTCGCAGGGCCGGCGGTCGGTCCCAACGCGGGACAGATTTTCGTTGATGGCTTCACGGGCGGCATCATGCCGCCGAAAGCGTCCATTCGCGAAATCAGAGTAAACCAGAATCCCTTTGCGGCCGAATATGACCGCGTTGGCTTTGGACGTGTCGAAGTGTTTACGAAGCCCGGCTCCGACCTGTACCATGGGCAGGCGTCATTCGATTTCGGCAACCGGGCGCTGACTGCTCGCAATCCATACCTCACCGGACCCATCGTGCCAAACTACCGGCAGGAGATCTTCGCCGGCAACTTCGCAGGACCCATCCGAAAGAAAGCCAGCTTCTTCATCGACGCGGACCGTCGCATCACCGATGAAAACTCGCTGCTGAATTACACGTCGCTCGACGCTTCATTGAATCCGGTGACGATCAGCAGCGCGTTGGTCGCGCCATCGCGCCGTTTCAGCACCAATCCGCGCTTCGATTACGCCATAGATCCGAACAATACTTTGACGCTCCGCTATTCACTGGCCGAAACCAACGCGCGAAATCAGGGAATCGCCACACAAACTTTCGACGTCGCGTCGCGTGCCTACGCGCAAGACAGCCGTCAGCAGAGTTTTCAAGCCGCCGAATCCGCCGTGCTCGGAACCAGGGCTGTGAACGACATCCGGTTTCAGTACCTGCATAGCCATTTGAGTCAGACAGGCGTCAGTTCGGCTCCCGAACTCGACGTTCAGGGTGCGTTCACGGGCGGCGGAACGTTTCCTCTGAATTACACGGACGATTCGAAGTACGAATTGCAAGAGAACGCCACCGTTGTGAGCGGGGCGAACACCATCAAGTTCGGCGCGCGCCTCAGGGACGACCGGCTCGATCAGCAATCGACCTCGAATTTCAATGGCCGGTTCATCTTCTCGGCGATCCCCGGCGGCGCTTCGGCGCTCGGGGTCTGGCAGCAGAATCAGGTTCTCGCCGCCCAGGGCGTGCCGCAATCTCAAATCGCGGTGTTGGGCTTCGGGCCTTCCGAGTTTCTCCTGACGGCCGGCAGGCCGCGTGCGAGCGTGAACGTGTTCGACTCCGGCCTCTACCTTCAGGATGACTGGCGGATCCGACCGAACTTGTCGCTGAGCGGCGGGCTCCGCTACGAGGTTCAAACGGGAATTTCGGACCACGCCGATTTCGCGCCACGCGTAGGCCTTGCCTGGGCTCCCGCGAAAAGGAATGCGAAAACCGTGATTCGTGCGGGTGCGGGGATCTTCTATGACAGATTCGCCTCGAACCTGCTGCTCAATTCGGTTCTTCTCAACGGCATCAACCAAACGCAATACATTATCCGGAATCCGCTCTTTTATCCGAACGTTCCGGACCCCGCGTCTCTTGCGGTCCTGACTGCCCAACAAGTGGGAACCGCTACTCGCGCGACATACCAGACCGACTCACGGATGCGCTCGCCGGCCATGACTCAAGTGGCCGTGGGCGTCGAACGCCAATTTCCCCGCGGCCTCTCCATGGCGGTCAATTATGCAGGCACGTGGGGAATTCACCAGCTTCTGACACGCGACATCAACGCGCCTCTGCCGACCACGTTCAACAGCGTGGCCGAGGCCATCGGTCCCCGGCCTTTTGGCAACGCAGCGGGAGATATATACCAGTACGAGGGCAGCGGCGTGTTCCGGCAGCACCAGATAATCGTTTCATTCAACGCCAAAATTAACCGCACGATTTCCGTCTTCGGCTACTACCTTTACAACCGTGCCATGAGCGACACGGATGGGGCGGGCACGATGCCGTCGAATCCCTATGATCTTCGAACCGACTACGGCCGCGCCGCGTTTGATTTTCGCCATCGGGCCTTCGTGAGCGCCACGGCAACCCTGCCGTTCAGGATTCGGATGGCTCCGTTCATTTACCTGCAGTCGGGTCTTCCCTATAACCTGACCTCCGGTGTGGACACGAACAACGATGGAAATCCCAACGACGACCGGCCGGCCTTCGCACAGAATCTGTCGCGGGGCAGCGTCATCGACAAACCGGGATTCGGCGTGTTCGATACGGCGCCGGGAACCTTGGCGAATGCGGTGATCGTTCCGCGCAACTATCTGGAGGGTCCAGGCATTCTTTCGCTGACAGTTCGCGTAAGCCGGAGCTGGTCTTTTGGCGAGGTCGGCCGCGGTGGAGGGAACACTGGCGCCGACGAGATCCGCGGCGGCGAAGCAATCCGCAATGGAGGCTTGAGCGGAAGCTCCACTCAATCGGGCCTCGCGAGCGTGTTGGGAGGCGTCGCGACCGCGAGGCGATTCAATTTGACTGCGACTGCGTCGTTCCGGAACGCGCTGAATAATGTGAACCCGGCGACGCCGATCGGTAATCTGAGTTCTCCTTTCTTCGGAAGGTCGGTCGGACTGAATACATTTGGCCCACTTCCCGGGGCTGGCCCGAACGCGGGGGCTGGAAACCGCCATATTGAACTGCAGCTAAGGCTGACGTTCTGAGCCTAGCGGTTCTTATACCTCACTTGCAACGCCTGCGACGACGAACGCCCGGATCGTCAGCGGCCTCCAGTTTCGGTGGTTTGACTGCGCTTTTCTTCCGTCCCCCGCGGATAAGTGATCTCCTCCTGGTTCATTAGTCGTGCGCTTTTATGGAGCGGCACACATAAAAATGTCTATGTTTATACCGTGTCTGCCTGCTCATGGCCAGGCTGCGCCTCAAGCCTCGCCCAACCGTTCTGAAACGACCGTTGACGCTAAAGAGAATAAAGCCATCCTAGAGGTCGGCCCCGCGATAAGCCTACGTGGTAATGCCGGGCCTTGCGAGCGGCAGAATCCGAGCGCTGTTGGCCACGATGGCGAGAACAGCGATGCTCTGGGCAAGCGCACCCGTCAGAGGATCCTAACAGCCCAGAGAATAAACTCGCGGAAATCAAAGGCCGATCGATTCCAGAGGCAATTCTGCGGATCGGCTTCAACGCCAGCGGACCGAATCCTGGAATCTCGGTCGTCACCGAAGGAATGGAACTCAAAGCAGGACCCGAAGGCCAAGAAATCTTACTGCTGTTGAAAAAGCGCGGCCCACGGACACCGGCCGAAATTGCGACGGCGCGACGCTGCTCGACCTCTTGACGCGGATTTGGCACGTATCCGGCACACGAAAAAACAACGACTCGCAAGTAAAACAGAATGAGATGGACTGGTGGACGGCATGGGATTCGAACCCACGACCCCGGCGTTGCGAACGCCGTGCTCTCCCAGCTGAGCTAGCCGCCCACTTCAGACGCTAACCTTATTTTAGCTTAAAGTCCGCTTGGCCCCGCGACCTGCTGCTAAAATCAAATTTCCCCGGCCGACAATGCTAAAACGCATCACCGTGCACGGCGCCCGCCAGCACAACCTCAAAAACATCGACGTGGAGATCCCGCGAAACACCTTCACGGTGATCACAGGACTGAGCGGCTCGGGCAAATCTTCACTGGCGTTCGACACGATCTACGCCGAGGGCCAGCGCCGCTACGTCGAAACGCTCTCGCCTTATGCGCGGCAGTTTTTAGATCAGATGGAGCGGCCCGAAGTCGATTCCATCGACGGCCTCAGTCCGGCGATTTCTATTGAGCAGAAGACTACCAACCGTAGCCCGCGATCCACCGTCGGCACCATTACGGAAATCTACGACTACCTGCGCGTGCTGTATTCGTCTATCGGCGTGCCGCACTGCCCCAACTGCGGCATCGAGATCTCGCGGCAAAGCACCGAGCAGATCCTGCAGCAAATCCTGACGCTGCCGGAAGGCAATCGCATCATGATCCTGGCGCCGATCGTGCGCGGCCGCAAGGGCGAATATAAGAAGGACCTGGAGAAACTTTCACGGCAGGGCTTCGTGCGCGCGCGCGTCGATGGCATCCTGCGCTCGCTCGACGAAGAGATTCCGCTGGACAAGCGCAAGAACCACACCATCGAAATCGTAGTGGACCGCCTGCCGCTCAAGCCCGGCTCGGAGAAGCGCATCGAGGCCTCCATCGAGACGGCGGCCAAGCTGGCCAACGGGCTGGTAACCGTGGCGGTGGTGAACGGCGAAGAGAAGCTGTATTCGCAAAAGCTGGCGTGCCCGAATTGCGGCGCGAGCATTCCGCAGCTCGAACCTCGCTCATTTTCTTTCAACAGCCCGTTCGGCGCGTGCGACACCTGCAACGGGTTGGGCAACACCTGGAGCTTCGATTCGGCGAAAATCATCGTCGATCCATCCAAGCCGCTGCTCGATGGCGGGCTCGGGCCGGGCGCGAGTTCCTCCTACATGCAGCAGCAGCTCACCGACGGCGCCGAGCGCCTGCGCATCAAGATCAACAAGCCTTTCGAGGAGCTGCCGCAGAAAACGCGGGCTCTTCTGCTCGAAGGCGGCAACGGTTTTCCGGGGATACTCCAGATTCTCGGAGAAACGTACGAAGAGGCCAGTGCCGGTTATCGCGAATGGTTGATGGACTACATGTCGCCTTCACTTTGCCCCGCCTGCCACGGCCGGCGTCTCAAGCCTAGCAGCTTGGCGGTGCGCGTAAAGGGCATGGGGCTGGCGGAACTCACGGAAGTGTCCATCGACCGCGCCGTGGCCGCGGTCAAAGCCTGGAAGCTGAATGAACGCGAACACCAGATCGCCGGCCGCGTCATTGAAGAGATTCGCAATCGCCTGGAGTTCCTCACCGCAGTCGGCCTGAACTACTTGAGCCTGGCGCGTTCGGCCACCACGCTTTCCGGCGGCGAAGCGCAGCGCATCCGGCTCGCTACGCAAATCGGATCGAAGCTGCGCGGCGTACTGTACGTGCTGGACGAACCGTCTATCGGGCTGCATCCGCGCGATAACGACCGGCTGCTCGACACGCTTTCTCGCCTGCGCGATCTCGGCAACACCGTGCTGGTGGTGGAGCACGACGCCGAGACCATCGAGCGCGCCGACTACGTCATCGATCTGGGCCCCGGCGCCGGCCGGCTGGGCGGCGAGTTGGTTGCTCAAGGCACTCCGCGCGACATCCAGCGCAACCCCGCCTCGCTGACGGGCCAGTATTTGTCCGGCGCCATGAAAATCGAAGCGCCCTCCGGCCGGCGGCACGGCAACGGGAAGAAGTTGGTTGTCCGTGGAGCGCGCGAACATAACCTGAAGGATGTTGACGTCGAGTTTCCGTTGGGAACGTTCATTGTGGTCACGGGGGTTTCCGGCAGCGGTAAATCGACACTGATCAACGACATTCTCTACCGCGCACTGGCCCGGGAGTTGTACGGCTCCCACGACGCGCCCGGCGAGCACAGCGCCATTGAGGGCCTGGAGCATATCGACAAGGTTGTCGAGATCGATCAGTCGCCGATCGGCCGTACGCCGCGCTCGAACCCCGCCACATACACCGGTGTCTTCACTCCGATCCGCGAACTTTACGCGATGCTGCCCGAATCGCGCGAGCGAGGCTACAAGGCCGGACGGTTCAGCTTCAACGTCAAGGGCGGGCGCTGCGAGGCCTGCCAGGGCGACGGCCTGCGGCGCATCGAGATGAATTTTCTGCCCGACGTCTACGTCACCTGCGACGTCTGCCGCGGCCGCCGCTACAACAGCGAGACGCTGCAAGTGAAGTACAGGGGACTGTCCATCGCCGATCTGCTGGAGTCCACTGTCGAAGACGCCGTTCCGGTGCTCGAGAACATCCCGCAGATTCATGTCAAGTTGCAAACCCTGCACGACGTGGGCCTGGGCTACATCCACCTGGGGCAGTCGTCCACAACGCTTTCCGGCGGCGAGGCGCAGCGCATCAAGCTGGCACGCGAGTTAAGTAAGCGACAAACGGGCCGGACGCTATACATTCTGGACGAGCCCACCACCGGCCTGCATTTCGAGGATGTCCGCCGGTTGCTGGACGTGCTCCAACGCCTGGTGGATCTGGGCAATACTGTCATAGTGATCGAACATCACCTGGATGTCGTGAAGTCGGCCGACTGGATTATCGACATGGGGCCGGAAGGCGGCGAAAAAGGTGGCTACGTCGTGGCGGTGGGAACGCCCGAGCAGATCCTGCGCGTGAAGAAAAGCCACACGGCGCATGCGCTTGAAAAAGTGCTGCGCAATGGAAAGGTCGCATGAGCAAATACGGCCGCGAACCGATGGATTTAAGCGGCCTGCGGACCATCCCGATCGCGGACCGCGGCGGCAAGGTGCGCACCGAGCATTTCGGCCGGCCCTACACGGGCGGCGGCGTTGCGGCCTTACTCGATTCGCTGCCGCACATCCTGGCGGCTGACTCGTTGCGCGCCGTGATCGACGCGATGGTCGAGGCGCGCCGGCGCAAGAGAATGGTCCTCTGGGGGCTCGGCGGCCATGTAATCAAATGCGGCCTCGCACCCGTGCTGATAGACCTGATGCGCCGCGGCTATGCGACCGCCTTCGCCCTCAACGGCGCCGCCGCGATTCACGATTTCGAGATCGCGATCGTCGGCCAGACCAGCGAGGACGTGGAAGCGGTGCTCCCCGACGGCCGTTTCGGCGCCGCTGAAGAAACCGGGCGCGAAATGAACGTCGCGCTGAATTGTCCGGGCGCGCCGGAAGGTTTTGGCGAAGCTCTCGGCCTGCATCTGGAAAAGCTAGCCGATCAGCGCTTCGCCGCCTCCAGCCTGCTGTGCGAGACCTATCGCCGCTCCACGCCGGTGACCGTCCACGTCGCCGTTGGCACCGATACGCCGCACACACATCCCGCCGCGGAAGGCGCTTCCATCGGACGCGCCACGCATCACGATTTCCGTCTGCTCTGTTCGCTGGTGAAAGAGATGCACGATGGCGGCGTCTATTTGAATGTGGGCTCAGCAGTGGTTCTGCCTGAAGTATTTCTGAAGGCCGTTTCCGTCGTACGAAATCTCGGCAACCCGCTCGCCAATTTCACAACGGTTAACTTCGATTTCCTCCAGCACTATCGCCCGAAAGTGAACGTGGTGGAGCGCCCGCACGCGCGCGCCGGCGGACATGGTTACTCCATCACCGGCCATCACGAAATCATGATTCCGCTGCTCGCCGCCGCGTTGATCGAGCGCACAGCATGATTCCCAACGAACCCTTACCAGCCAGCGACCACCAGCCACCGCCCGTCAACTCCCCGTTTTGGTCTTACTCGGATCTATTTCTCTTTATCCTGCTCACGGTCCCGAGCCTGGGAGTCGCCTTCCTCGCAGCCGCGCTGCTATCGCGTTTCACCTCGCTCAGCATCGCGTTCCGCCTGGTTTCCGCGCAAATTCTTTGGTATATCCTCGCCTTCGGATCCCTGAAAGTCCTGCTTCTGCTCCGCTACGGGAAGCCCTTCTGGCGCTCGCTGGATTGGAAGTCGCTCTCCTTCACGGCGGCCGTTGCCAGCCTATTTGCAGGGCCGGTACTCGCGCTGGCCCTGGGAATCGCGGGCGCAGCGCTCCACACGCCGGAGATTCCGCTGCCGTTTCAACAGCTTCTGAAAAGCCCTGCCACCGTTGTTCTGCTGGGATTGCTCGTGGTCTTGATTGGACCGCTGTGCGAAGAACTCGCGTTCCGCGGATTTCTGATGCCTCTGCTCATTCGCAGCATCGGCCCCGCAGCTGGCATCGTACTGACCGGCGTCATCTTTGGCTGCGCGCACGGCTACGAGTATGAATGGTCCTGGCGTTACATGCTGCTGATTTCCGGCGCGGGCTGTGTTTTCGGATGGGCCAAGCAAAAGACCGGATCGACGATCGCCGCCGCTTGCACCCACTCCACCTTCAATCTGATGCAATTCGCCGCCTTTCTCCTGCAGTCGCGAACCCTATGATCGAAACCATCCAATGGACGGACGCCGGCGTGGTCATGATCGATCAAACCCGGCTTCCGCATGAAGAACGCTACGTCACCTGTACCAACTACCGCGAGGTCGCTGAAGCGATCCGCAGTATGGTGATTCGCGGGGCCCCGGCGATTGGCGTGGCGGCCGCCATGGGAATTGCGCTCGGCATGCAGCAGTCGCAGTCGCAGGCTGAGTTCGACGAGATTTGCAAGACGCTCGCGGGTACGCGCCCGACGGCTGTTAACTTGTTTTGGGCCATCGGGCGGATGCGCCGCGTTTACGCGGATCTGTCTGGCCGGGACTTGAACGTAATTCGGGAATGCCTGATCGCCGAGGCCCAACTGATTCGCGAAGAGGACATCGCCATCAACGAGTGCATCGGTAAGAATGGCGCGCCGCTCATCCCAGACGGCAAGACTGTGTTGACCCATTGCAACGCGGGCGCGCTGGCAACCGCTGGCTACGGCACCGCGCTCGGCGTGATTCGGGCCGCCGTCGCCGCCGGCAAGCACATCGATGTTTTCGCCGACGAAACCAGGCCGTTCCTGCAAGGCTCGCGCCTCACCGTCTGGGAGCTGCAGCACGACAACATTCCCGCCACGCTGATCACCGACAACATGGCCGGCCATTTCCTGCATTCCGGCCGCATCGGCTGCGTCATCGTTGGTGCCGATCGCATCGCTGCCAACGGCGACGTCGCCAACAAGATCGGAACCTATTCGGTCGCCGTGCTGGCCAATGAAAACGGTGTGCCATTTTACGTCGCCGCACCCATTTCGACTCTGGACTTGAGTCTAGCGTCGGGCGAACAGATTCCGATCGAGCAACGTGCCGCCACCGAAGTCACTCACGTTCATGGCGTCCCGGTCGCGCCCGAGGGCACGACCGTAGCCAACCCGGCTTTCGACGTCACGCCTAACCGCTACGTCAGCGCCATCATTACCGAACGCGGCGTTGCCCGCGCGCCCTACTCGGAATCCCTAAGAAAGTTGGTAAGTTAGGATTTATGCTTCGTTCCGCATTCTGCCTTCTGCTTTCTGCCTTCAGCGCATTCGCAGCCTCCGGCCAGTACTCTAATCGCCGCGCGCCCGGCTTCGCGCTGCCCGATCCCGAGTACAAGCACTACTACGATCTGCAGGATTACCGCGGCAAAGTGGTTGTCGTCGACATCATGTCCACGCGCTGCCCGCATTGCCTGCTGCTCAGCACCACCCTCGAGAAGGTCAAGTCCCACTATGGCGACAAGGTCGTCGTTCTGGAAGTCGTGCTCCCGCCGGACAACCAATCCACGATCGCGAAATACATCCAGACCAACAAAGTGACTGTGCCGGTGATCGCCGACATGGGTCAGATGACGGCGTCCTATTTCAACGCCAACCCCGCCACCATGCAGCACATTGACGTCCCGCACATGTTCCTGATCGACAGCCGCGGAATGATCCGCAACGATTTCGGCTACGACGACTCCACGCACGCCATCTTCGAAGGCGATGGGCTGTTCAAGGAAATCGACAAGCTGCTGAAGTAAACTGGTTCCGTTCGCCTTACTGACCGGCGATCCAATCCAATCCGCTTTCAAAGAGAGGTCTTGCATGTCTACTGACGACCAGGTTCGCGCGCTCGAAAAGAAGGTTGAAGAGCTCACCGGACGCCTCGCGCGTCTTGAAGACACGCAGGCAGTCCGCGACTTGCAGTTCAAGTACGGTTACTATCTCGACAAGTGCCTGTACGACGAAGTTGTGGACTTGTTCACCGACGATTGTGAGGTCCACTTCATCGGCGGGATATTCCGCGGTAAAGAAAGCGCCCGCCGCCTGTATTGTGGCCGGTTTCGCAAGAACTTCACGGGCGGCCACAACGGCCCGGTGCAAGGCTACCTGTTGGATCACATGATGCTGCAGGACATCATCGACGTTTCGCCCGACGGCAAGCTCGCCTACGCGCGTCTCCGCGTGTTCATGCAGGCCGGACGCCATCACGAGTACACCGACGATACGCATCCGCTGCGCCAATGGTGGGAAGGCTCGCTGTACGAAAACGTCTACGCCAAGGATAACGGTATCTGGAAAATGAAGGTGCTGAACTACCGCCCCGTTTACCACGCCGATTTCGACAAAGGGTGGGCCTTCACCAAGCCGCATTACGTGCCCTTCTATACGGACACTTATCCGACCAATCCCACGGGCCCCGACGAACTTGAACAACCCACGCCGCCGCTATGGCCTGACACCGACGTGTTGCCGTTCCACTATCCGCATCCGGTGACCGGTAGAGAGGTCAAGATCGAGAAACCGCCGGTCATCACCAAAGCAGCCGCAAAGTAGGTCGAGTATGGCCAAGCCGTTTCCCAACACGATGGACTTCGGGGGCTGGAACGCCCCCTCGCGCATTGAGTGCGACATCTACGATCTCGTGGTCGAAGGCAATCTGCCCGAAGAGATTAACGGCAACTGGTACCGCTCCATCCCCGATCCGCAATATTCGCCCATGCTCGGCGACGACACCTACCTGAGCGGCGACGGCATGGTGAGCCTGTTCCGCTTCGAAAACGGCCACGTCGATTTCAAGATGCGCTATGTCAAGACCGAGCGCTGGAAGAACGAGCGCGCGGCACGGCGTTCGCTCTACGGCCTGTATCGCAATCCTTATACGGACGACCCCAGCGTCCAAGGCAAGCCGCGCAATGTGAACAACACCACGCCGGTTTGGCACGCCGGCCGGCTGCTGGCTACGAAGGAAGACAGCCACGCCATGGAAATGGATCCGCACACGCTCGAGACCATCGGTATGTGGGATTACGACGGAAAGCTGAAAAGTCAGACCATGACCGCGCACACCCGTCTCGCACCCGACACCGGCGATCTCTACTTTTTTGGCTACGAGGCCGGCGGCCTGTGCACGCGCGACGTCTCGTTCTGCGTCGCCGACAAGAAAGGCAACCTGGTCCGCGAGGAATGGTTCGAGGCACCGTACGTCGCGCTGATGCACGATTTTGCTGTTACGCGGGAACACGTCGTGTTTCCGGTCTTCCCCATCACCGCGAACCTGGAACGCATCAAGGCCGGCGGCCACCATTGGATCTTCGAGCAGGATAAGGAAAGCTTCATCGGCATTCTGCCCCGCGACGCGCACGTAAAGCACATGCGCTGGTTCCGCGGCCCCGCCCGCTCGTCCTTCCACTTCATGAACGCTTACAGCGAAGGCAACTTTGTCCACCTGTATTTCGGCGTCAGTAAAGTGCCGCCGTTTCCGTTCATGCAGAAGGCGTCGGGGATCAACTTGCGGCCGGATCAGGTGCGCATTGGATTCGTCCGCTGGACCTTCGATCTTTCCAAACCCGGCGACACGTTCGAAGAGCACGTCATCGGCCCCAGCGGCGACATGCCGCGCACCGCGCTGAAAGACCAGATGCGCGACTTCGACATCGGCTACTACCAGACCTTTGATCCAAGGAATGCCCCGCAGGACGGGCCTCCGCCGATCGCCGGACCCGTCGGCGCGGGATTTAACACCATCCTTCGGATGGAGGTGAAAACCGGCAAGCACACGAAACTGTCGCTCGGCCCGACGGTCACTGTGCAGGAGCACGTTCACATTCCGTCGAAGATCCCCGGTCACGAAGGTTACCTGGCGTTTGTCTGCGACATGCACGATCAGCAACTGTCTGAGGTCGCCATCGTCGAGGCGGAGCATATCGAAAAAGGCCCCATCGCGCGGATCAAGATTCCGTTCCGCCTGCGCGTTCAGGTGCATGGCAACTGGGTGCCGGCCGAGGAGCTTTAAATGGGCGACGATTTCGGGGATTTTGGCGACGGCGGCGGTTTCGATGACGACGGCGACGATGGCAACGCGGACGATCAATACGACGATCAAGGCGACGACCAAGACGACGGAGATCAGGACGACGAAGGCGGCGACGACCAGGGTGATGACCAGGACGACGATCAGCAAGACGACGGGCAAGATCAGGACGGCCGGGACGGCGGCGATCAGAACCTCGACGACCTCTTCGCCTCCGACGAAGACCTGCCGCAGGTCGACGACGATGTCTACGCTACGGCCGACGATTTCCCGAACGCCGACGCCTCCGACTTCGAAGACGACACCGGCGACTGGACTCCGGACGATTATCAGGAGTCAGCTCAGAATCTCTTCGGCGATCACGAGTTCTTCGGCGACACGCTGATCCAGCAGAAGACCGACGAAGGTTTTCAGCCCTATCAGGACGCCGGTTTCACCCGAGCCTTCGACCAGATCGCGCCCGGTACGTCCGACACGGTGCAACTTTTCGAGCGCGACGGCCGGCTGTTCGCCTTCGGCTTAGTGTCGCAAGCGGTGCTTGAAATGCTTGCGGCCCGCTACACCGGCATCGATCTGAGCGGCTTGGAAGTAGCGGTCCCGCAAAAGGGCGAGCCGGTTCAGCCGCAGCCGCTGCCCCCCGCGTTTGCCAACGTCGCCGAGCAAGACGCGGTCGACCTGCGCAAATACGCCACACCCATCGGCGACCAAGGCCAAACCGGCCGCTGCTCCGCGTTCGCCTGGACCCATGCCACGGAGATGTCGCGCAGTATCCTCAACGAGGAACCGGTGCGTCTGTCGCCGAACTTTACCATGCTCGAGTTCCAGCGCATGCAAGGCGACGCGCGGGACTACACGTACGCTTACGAGGGTGGCGACGGAACCGTCAGCGGTCCCGATCCCGGCAACGTGCTGGTCGAATACGGAACCTGCCGCCAGGAACTTTGGCCCGACGACCGGCCGCAGCCGGCGGCGCGAGAACCGCAGCTGGAACAAGATGCCGAACGCTACCGGTTAGAAGGCGCCCCGCTGCCCATCGCGCTCGACGACGTCCGCAAGGTTCTGAGCGCTGGTTGCCCCGTACATGTTTCCATGAACACTGGCGCGGCGTTTTCGGGCGTCGGCCGCGACGGCGTCTTCAATGCCGCCGAAGCTCCTTGGGGAAGGCACGGCCGGCACGCCATGCTGATCGTCGGCTATATCGGGAATTTCTTTATCCTGAAAAACTCGTGGGGCACGGACTGGGGCGACAAGGGCTACGGCTATGTCCCGAAAAATGTCCTCGCCGCCTCAGATCCCGAGTTTATTGCCGTACTGTTGAAACGAAACTAAGCCGCTTACGGGCGGTCGTAGTCGTGTTCGTAGTGATCGCGCATGTCGCGCAGCCGGATCAAGTCATCCGATACCGAGGTGCGGACGCGTTCGTAGAGGCGATTGTTGTCGACAATTCTTTGCAAAGAAACAATGGTATCGGTCAGCGTTGAGGGACTGTAGTTTCCGTCGTCCATCTGCTGCTCGAATTCGCTCACTTCATCCCGCGCCCGATCGATCCGGGTCCTGTCCCCGTTGAACCCATCGGCAGTGGCGGCGGCACGGTCCAGGTCTGTTTGAACGCGGGCTAGGAAAGCATCGCGATCTTGAGACCCGGCGAAGGCTCTTGGTGTTTGCTGCGCGCTCGCCGCTGTGGCGAAGAGCAGCAAGCCGGAGCCAACGATGCTACTCAGTATTAGGTGTCTCATGCTCCACTTACCTCCTACCCCAGCGGACGTGGCGCAGCAGGTATGGGATGCCAGACAAACGGTTACTTGGGTACTGAAACCTTGCGTTAACGCCAGCCCATGCGTGCCCGGTAATCCCGCATCTGGAACAAATCGCTGGCCAACATCTCGCGGTCGCGCGGCGGCATCCGGTTGTCGTTCACAACCTTCTGGAGCGCGCCGATGGCATCGTTCAGCTCATGACGGTTCCCGCCGCGTTGAAACTCACCCAGCTCTTCGCGAACCTTGTTGAGGCGATGACGGTCGCCGCCGTTCCAGTAGGACGCCCCTTCGACACGATCCAGGTCGGCGCGCACCCGGTCGAATAGATCGCCGCGCTGAAAATCGCGTGATTCATAGCGTGGCGCGTACTGCGCATATGCCGCCACGCTTGCCAGTCCCGCTCCAAGCAGTGCCACCGTTAGAAGCCTTCTCATGTTCGGCCCTCCACGCCATCTGAGACGCGCCGAGCGACACGGGAAGGTTCACAGCGGCTGATTATTTGTCTTTAATCGAATCGCTACTTGCCGCGTTCAATGCGCATGGCGTAGAAGGACCGCCACACGAACACCACGGAGATCGCCAGGAATATCGCGGCCAGCACGCCGGTGAACACCGAGCCCTGCCCGGCCGTGAGCGAAACCGCCAGTTCCACCGCCAGAAGACCAAACAGGGTGGTGAACTTGATGATCGGATTCAGCGCCACCGACGATGTGTCCTTGAACGGATCGCCAACCGTGTCACCGACCACCGTAGCATCGTGCAACGGAGTGCCTTTTTGCTTCAGCTCGGTCTCCACAATCTTCTTCGCGTTGTCCCAGGCGCCTCCCGCGTTGGCCATGAAGATCGCCTGGTACAAGCCGAATAACGCGATCGAGATCAGGTAGCCGATGAAGTAGTACGGCTCGACGAACGCAAATCCAAGCGTGGCGAAGAACACCGTGATGAAGATGTTCAGCATGCCCTTTTGCGCGTATTGCGTGCAGATTTCCACAACCTTCTTGCTGTCGGTCACCGAAGCTTTCGTCACGCCCTCCAGCTTGATGTTGGCCTTGATGAACTCCACCGCCCGGTAAGCGCCGGTCGTCACTGCCTGAGCCGATGCGCCGGTGAACCAGTAGATCACCGCGCCGCCGGTGATCAGGCCCAGCAGGAAGGGCGCGTGCAGAATGGACAGGTTCGACAGCAACTCGGGCTTCAAACCGTTCGTCAGGGCGACAATAATCGAAAAGATCATCGTCGTGGCGCCCACCACTGCTGTTCCGATCAACACCGGCTTCGCGGTCGCCTTGAATGTGTTGCCTGCACCGTCGTTTTCTTCGAGATTCTCCTTGCCTTTTTCGAAATCCGGCTTAAAGCCGAAATCCTTCTGAATTTCTCCCTCGATCCCGGGCATCTGCTCGATCGTGGAAAGCTCGAACACCGACTGCGCGTTGTCGGTCACCGGACCATAGGAGTCTACGGCGATCGTCACCGGGCCCATGCCCAGGAACCCGAACGCGACCAGACCGAAGGCGAACACCGCCGGCGCCACCATGAGGCCGCCGAGCCCTTGCGTGCTGACGCCGTATCCGATCGCCATCAGAATCATCATCGCCATGCCCAGCCAATACGCGCTGAAGTTGCCCGCAACAAAGCCCGCCAGAATATTCAGCGACGCCCCGCCTTCTTCCGACGCGGTGACCACCTCGCGGACGTGACGCGAGTTCATCGAGGTGAACACTTTCACCAGCTCGGGAATGACCGCACCGGCTAGCGTGCCGCAGGTGATCACGCTGGACAGTTTCCACCACAGCGTCGTGTCGCCGCCGAGATTCGGAATAATCACAGCGGAAACCGCATAGGTTAGAATGATCGAAACGATTGACGTCAGCCAGACCAGCGAGGTTAGCGGCCCCTCAAAATTCATCTTGGCCACATTTGCATAACGGTTTTTCGCCACGATGCCGTTGAGGAAATACGACCCACCGGAGGAAAAAATCATCACTACACGCATCACGAAGATCCACACCAGCAGTTGCACCTGCACCAGCGGACTCTTCACGGCCAGCAGGATGAAAGTGATCAGCGCCACGCCGGTCACGCCGTAAGTCTCAAAGCCATCCGCGCTCGGTCCCACCGAGTCGCCCGCATTGTCGCCAGTGCAATCCGCGATCACGCCCGGGTTGCGCGCGTCATCCTCCTTGATCTTGAACACGATCTTCATCAAGTCCGCGCCGATATCGGCGATCTTGGTGAAAATACCTCCCGCCACGCGCAGCGCCGCCGCGCCCAGCGACTCGCCGATCGCAAATCCGATAAAACAGGGCCCGGCATAATCGCCAGGTATGAAGAGCAGGATGAACAGCATCATGACCAGCTCGATGCTGATCAGCATCATGCCTATGCTCATGCCGGCCTTCAGCGGGATCGAATTGCAGGGGAACGCCTTGCCCGTCAGGCTGGCAAACGCCGTCCGCGAGTTGGCGAACGTGTTCACCCGGATTCCGAACCATGCCACGGTGTAGCTGCCGGCCATGCCGATCAGACTAAAGAGCAGAATGATCGGTAGCGTCACGGCTACCGGTTTGCCCGGCGCCGGCGCCAGCCAGCCAAAATACAGGCCGATCACCACCGCGATGAAAACCCAGAGCAGCAGCAAAAACTTGCCTTGCGTGATTAGGTAAGTCTTACACGTCTCATAAATCAGCTCGGAGATTTCGAGCATGGACTTGTGCACCGGCAGATCGCGCAGTTGCCTGTAGGTCATTAGACCGAACAGCAACCCCAGGGCACACACGATCAATCCCCACATCAGCAGCGACCGGCCGTTGGTCCCGCCCAAAAACGTGGCTTGGCTGAGATCCGGCAACACCAGGTTGGCTTCGCCGGCCGCGCCGCCAGACTCCTGGGCCATGACAGGCAAAGACATGCTCATCAAGATCGTGGCTGCCAGTAGCAGTGGCAGCAGGAACAGCGTGGCGCGCCGGAGTGACGGCACGCGAGGTGTCAGCATTCGGTCGAATCCTCCAGAGAAACTTAGGGGGGTCCCCCGGTTGGGGAGACACCTTACGAAAGACGGGTATTACAGATTGCCTAAATACCTTGGATCACGATACCGCACTGGGCGCGACCGTGCAACCTTAGGCGGGATAGTACCAGGGACCCGCGACCGCTGCGGCATTTCGGGCGGGACGGCCGGCCCCGCCCGAAATCATTGTTAAATCAAGACTTGCCTTGCCTTTCCTGCCGTCCCTCAGTGTCCCGGCTCTGTGAAGTCGATCGTGTAGCCGGCCACCGTCAGGACGCCCGTCCTCGTGCTTTTCGTGGTGTTCACGCCTGCCAGGTACGAAACGGTTCCATTTCCGCTGCCGTTGGTGCCCGAAGTCACGCTCAACCAGGAGGCATTGCTGGATGCCGTCCATTTGCAACCTGAGGTCGTCTTCACGGAGACAGTCCCGCTGTAGCCGTTCGCCGTGGTTGTGATCGCGCCCAAGGAAACCAGGTAGCTGCAACTTACTGGGGCAACGCCGTTTTGATTCACCGTAAAGGTGAGCCCGGCAATCGTCAAAGTCCCTGTGCGGGCCGCGCCGGTATTCGCCGCCGCTTTGTAAGTGACGCTCTTTGAGCCCGTGCCGGACGCGGCCGAGGTAATGCTAATCCAACTGGAATTACTCACGGCCGTCCACGATGCCGTCGAAGGGCTGGCTGTGATGGCAATGCTGCCCGTGCCTCCGGACGCCGCGAAAGTCGCCGACAGGGGGTTCAGCGTGAAGACGGCAGCAGCAGCGGCTTGCGTCACAGTCAGCGTGTGTCCGGCGATGGTGAGCGTGCCCGTACGGGACGTCAGCGCAGTGTTGGAAGCAACGGAAATCCCGACGCTGCCGTTCCCCACGCCCGAACTGCCGCTGGCGATGCTGATCCAGGATGCGTTGGGAGCCGCCGACCACGTACATCCGGACTGCGTCGTGACTGCGTCGGTGAAGCTGCCGCCTGCCGCCGTTGCGCTGATGCCCGCTGCGCCGAGGCTATAGGTGCAGTTCACCGGCGCCGGAATGCTCGCGTCCGTCCAATGGTTGACGAGTAGGCTGGCATCCACGGATCCTAAGCCGCTGGCCGCATCGTATCCGGCGCCCGCAGCGAACCCAGTCAGCCCCGGAACCGAGTTGCTCCCCGAGGTCACGTCGTGAAAGACGCCCGCCCCGCCTTTGGACTGGTTGGTGGCCAGCGCATAGAACGTCGGGTTGGCGCTGCCATGCCGCGCTTGCGTCTTCTGGTTGACCAGAGCCATCAGGCCCGCAAAGGACGGCGTTGCCGCCGAAGTCCCACCGAACACATAGAACGCGCCGTTCATCGCAACCAGGTAGCCATCGTGCACGGCGCTCGTCAACGCGACATCCGGCACGTCTCGATGCCCGTCCGCCGGTACGCCCGGTCCTGCCTGCCAGGAAGGCTTGGCATACACCTGGCTTGCACCGCCGCCACCGGCCCATAGCTCCGAACCTCCCGACGCGGTTCCGCTTTCGTTCCATACCGCCTCGGGAATGTAGCTCAATGCCGAGCCAAACGTGGTGGCGTTGGAATTAGCGGACCAGTAGGCGGTCGGATTCGATGTGTCTTTGAACTGCGTGCCACCGACACAGGTGCTGTAGGGCGACGAGCAAAGCCCGTTGACAGCTTTCCCGCCCGTCGCGCTCGTGGCAGAAGGCGAGTCGCAGCCCGCCGCTCCGTTGTCGCCGGACGCGACAAACACGGTCATGCCCTGCGACGCCGCCTGCTGCCACAGGCTGTTCCAGAACTGATTTCCAGCGCTTCCGAGTGCCGCCTCGCACAAGCCGAAACTCAACGTCACCACCGGCGCGACGTTATGGTTCACGATATATTGCGCTGATAACTCAACCCCGTCGCTCGTGTTGGTGGAAGCCGACACCACAAACTGGATGGACGCCTTTCTCGCTACCGCTCCCGCCCATTCCACATCCAGCGTCGCTTCGCCTTGTTCGTCCGTCGAAACCACCCCCGGGTCCTTTCCGTTCACGATCACCGTGGGATTCGCCGCCGGAAGCCCAAACTGGCTCCGGAACGCCTGAACGTCCGATGCCTTGTAATCGCTGCGTGCCACGACGGCAATGGATTGCCCCGTTCCGTCAATCGACTGCGAGTAGAGCCCGGCCGAATCGTAGATCGTCGCAAAGTCGGCCGGCGCCAGATAGTGGGTTGCTCCGGACGTGTACTCGGGAGCCGGCGCATCCGCGGGGCGAAACTCGCCGTGCATCGGCTTGGACTGAAAGTCATGCAGCGAAACGACGCCGCCGACTACCTCCGCCAGCGCCCGCGGAATCTCCGGGTCGGTCGCGTTCGCATAATGCAGCGTGCCGCGGACGTTGTAAACGTGGACCTCGGCGTGAAAGGCCGATTGCACTTGAGCGGCGGTCCCACTGAACACAATCTGCCGGCGCGAGTTCGAAACCGGCTCGACTTGAAAACCGTGGGATTCCAACCAATCCACCACCCGCTCCACGTCGCGGTCGGAAGCTCCGAACATCCGGCCAAAATCCTCCGGGCTTAGCCATTGATGATACTGGGGCGACTGGCGGTCCTGCTGCGCTTCGAGTAGCGCTTCCAGAGCCTCCTGCTGAGCCGCGCTGGGCTGGAGTAGCAGAACCATCCGATCCATGCGAGTGTCGGCAGCGGCCGGCCCTCGGTCAAACTCGGGCCGCGCCAAAGGATGCACATTGCCTCTGCGCACGACCCGCAAACGTTCGTCTACGGCGCTGGTGATACGGTCCGCAGGCCGTACCGCTGCCAGATCGATCGATTTGCCGCTTGTTAGTACTTGAGCCCGCATCGGCTCATCCAAAACGACCACAGCCGAAAAACCTACAAGGATAGCTAGACAAAGAAAGCTGGATTTCATTTGTCTCTTTTATCGGCACGCCATCGGAGCTCGATCGGAGAATCTTTGCCTGATAGGGTATTTTGGGCAAAGCCTGGACCGGAGGGTTCATTACCGCGTGCTGGTTGTGTCTAGACCACTTCGAAGATGAGGCACTTCAGATAGAGAGTCTCTGGTACTGTGAGCAGCACCGGGTGGTCCTGACTCTGCATGCGGCGCTCCAGCACCCGCAGTTTTCGCCCGGTGTCCAGCGACGCTTCCGCCACCAGTTCCAGCAGCGCCGCTTCGCTCAGGTGATGCGAACAGGAGCAGGTCACCAACACTCCTGCCGGACTGAGCAGCTCGAGCGCCCGCCGGTTAATCTCCCGGTAGCCTCGCACGGCGGCTTCGAGATTTTGACGGGACTTCGCAAACGCGGGTGGATCCAGCACCACCAGGTCAAACCGGCGGCGCGCGCCGGCGTAGCCCGCCAACAGATCGAAGACATCCGCCTCCCGAAATTCCACGTTGGTGATGCCATTGGCGGCCGCATTGCGCCGCGCGATTGCCAGGCTCGCCTCCGAACTGTCCACCGCCTCCACCGATTCGGCGTGAAGTGCCAGGTGCAGAGCGAAGCCGCCCGTCGAGGTGAAACAGTCCAGCACTCGTCCACGTGCGTAGCGGGCCGCTGCCAGGTAGTTCTCCCGCTGGTCCAGAAAAATGCCGGTCTTCTGCCCATGCAGCAGGTCCGCATGAAGCGTGAGACCGTTCATCCGGATGCCCACCATCTCGGGAACCTCGCCCGCCAGCACCCCGGTTTCCAGCGGCAGCGACTCGCGCTTGCGCACCGCCACGTCGTTGCGCTCCACAATGCCGCGCGGTGCGAACAGCTCCTCGATCGAGCTCAGGATCTCGGCCTTGACGCGGTCCATGCCCTGATCCAGGGTTTGCAAGGTGAAGTAGGCGCCGTAGCGGTCGATCACCAGGCCGGGAAGTTGGTCGGCTTCGCCGTAGACCAGCCGGTAGGCTTCCGAATCCTGGACGACCCGTTCCCGGTACGCCTGCGCGGCCGCAATCCGCTGCTGATAGAACGCCCGGTCAATCGTCTCCGCACGCTCGGAGAGCAATCGCAGCGAAATCTGTGAGGAGGCGCTGTAATGCGCGGTCCCCAGCGCAGTGCCTTGCGGGCCGACAACCAACACCGCCTCGCCGGCGCCCGCCTGTCCGCGATCCAACACGTCGCTCGCAAAAATCCAGGGATGGCCGGAGGCGATCCGGGAGGCGCCTTTCCTGGTGACTCGTACGGTGTGCAATTCTCCAGTCTAAGGTGTTAAATCGAGCAATGTAACGTAGCGCGCGGCGGTTTTTCGCGTTAATCTCGACTTAGTCAACTGGTTGCGCTATGAGAACTTTCCTCCTTGGCGGCTTGTTTGTCTCAACGATCGCGTTCGCGCAGACTCCCCAATTCACCATCCAGGACCTGGGGCAGCTCACGGACTTGCCCTACTGCCGGGCCACGGCGATCAGCCAGTCCGGCAACGTCGTGGGCTATTGCCTGCCCGACGCAAACCTGTCCCTGTTGAGTGCCACGGGGAGTCCCCCGGTCGACGCGTTTTTGTATACCAATGGCGCGATGCAGGACTTAAACCTCACCACGTTCCAGACGCCGGTGCCGACCGCCGTCAACGACTCCGGGGTGGTCACCGGAGCATACCTGGACATCAACTTCGCCGCCGGTAGCTCCGCCAACCCATTCGTAGTTCAGAGCGACGGCACGTCTCAACTCCTGGAAGGCAAGCTGGAAGGCCTGCTGCCGCTGGGCTTGAACGACTCTGGCCAGATTATTGGCACTCAGCTGAACATTGCCTCGGGGTTTGATTTCGTTCTCTACAGCCGGGCTCTGCTGACTACTGTCGCCGGCGCCGGCTCCAGCCCAACGATTCTGCCTCCTGCGCCAGGCATCTTCGGAACTCCAACTGCGATCGCGTTCGGCGAGAGTCAGGCCAATAACTGGGTGGCGGGGGCAAGTGTTGGTCCCGGCACGTTCGTTCAGGCCATGCTGTGGAAGAACCAGGTCCCGCAGCTCCTTCCGGTGCTATCCCAGAACGGCGTCCCAATCTATTCGCAAAGCCTCGCCACCGCTGTGAACGATTCCGGTATGGCTGCCGGAGTCGCCTTCGACATGGACCTCGATAGCACCACGAACCCCGTGCCCGGCTCCCTCGCCCATGCGGTTCTTTACAGCAATGGAACAGTGACGGACATAGGCACGCTGGAGGGCGACAAAAGCAGCATCGCGCTCGGAATCAATAATTCCGGTTGGGTGGTGGGCTTTAGCGACAACCAGCCTCCGCCTTTGGGTCTCAGCCTGGCGCCACTACTGGCCGCTTCCAAGTCCGGGTTCCATGCGTTTCTATATGCCAACGGCACGATGTACAACCTGGGCCAGCTGATACCGGGCACATCCGGTTGGCAGCTGGTTTGGGCCACCCAGATCAATAACGCGGGTCAGATCGTTGGGACCGGCATTTACCAGGGGCAGGAGCGCGCGTTCCTACTCACGCCTGTGGCGGCGCCCGCGCCTCCGCAAATCACTAGCGTAGTGGGTGCGGCGAACAGCGTGCCGCCGGTCACGGGCGTTTCCACTAACAGTCTCTTTACCTTGTACGGAACCAGCTTCGCGGGCCAGTCCGTGTCGCGCGCCGTAACATCTTCAGACTTGTTGAATAACGGCACAGCGCTTCCCACGAACCTCGCCAGTACTTGCGTCGAAAGCAATGGCACGCGATGGCCTCTGCTATATGTATCGGCTGCGCAGATCAACGCGCTCGCGCCCGGCGTTCCCACCTCGGGAACGGTTCCGGTTTCCGTCGTCGCCAATTGCGACACAGGGAATGACGTGACCTCGGCAGCAGTGAATGTGAACGTGGCGGCCTCCACGCCCGAGTTCCTGTACTTCGTTGCGAATCAGAATGGACAAAACCCGGTGGCGGCGATTGAAAACGCCACTGGTGCTTACGTCGGCACTCCGAGCCTGCTCTCCGGGGCCACTTTCGCCCCCGCCCATCCTGGCGATGTCCTGGCGGCGTTTGGCGTCGGATGGGGCGCTACCGAGTCCACCGATCCCATTGGCACGCTCGCGACCGCCGCGGCCAATGTCATTGGAAACTACTCGCTCACCGTGGGCGGCCAGGACGCCAAGGTGCTGTATGTGGGACTAACGCCAGGCTTCGCCGGCTTGTACCAGGTGGATTTTGTCGTTCCGGCATTGCCGGCGGGCAGCGGGACGGGCCCGTTCAATCAGACGCTGGTCCTGACCGTCAACGGTGTGACGACGCCCACCGGCGGCTACATCACCGTCATGCCGTAGCTTTCAAACGCTCCGTCGCATCGCCTCCAGGCGCGCGATGCGGTCTTCGGTGGAGGGATGCGTCGAAAAGAGCCGCGTCAGACCTGCGGCTGAAAAAGGCTTGACGATAAACAGATGCTGCGTGGCCGGATTCACGTCCGCCATCGGAATCCGCTGCGACCAGGTTTCCAGCTTGCCCAGCGCCGAGATCAGTTCATCCGGATTGTGCGTCACGCGCGCGGATGTTTCGTCCGCGGCGTACTCGCGCGTGCGCGAGATGGCCATCTGGATGAGCATCGCGGCGAACGGCGCCAGGATCAGCATCATCAGTGCGGCGTAGGGATTGCCGCGCTCGTCGTCATCGCGGCTTCCGCCAAACCAGAACGCCATGCGCGCCAGGAACGTAATGGCCGCGGCAATTGTGGCGGCGATCGAGCTGGTCAGGATGTCGCGATTCTTCACGTGCCCCAGCTCGTGCGCGACCACGCCTTCCAGCTCTGAGTCATTCATCAATTGCAAGACACCCGCTGTGAAGGCCACCGACGCGTGTTCCGGATTGCGGCCGGTCGCGAACGCATTGGGCGAGGGATCCTGGATCAGCCAGAGCTTGGGCATCGGCAGGCCCATACGATGCGTCAGGCTCTGGACTAGAGGAAACACGCGCGCATATATGTCGCTATTCTCGGTTGGCGTCACCGGCTGTGCCGAATACATCGACAAGGCCATCTTGTCGGAGAAAAAGTAACCAAAGAAATTCATCGCTACAGCGATGGCCAGCGCGGTGTAGAGCCCGTTGCGCCCGCCGAAAACCTCGCCGCCGGCGAGCAGCAAACCACTCATGACGCCCAGTAGGAGTACGGTCTTCACGCTGTTCATAAATTTTGTTTGGTGCTCACTTCTTTTGATTATCGCAGGCAGGGCGACGGTGGCAGAAAACGGAGTGGGGCGGTACCAAAGACCGCCCCAGCAAAGAGAGGATTAGTTGTTACTGACTTGCACTTTAATGGCTCGCGGTTTGGCGATCTCCTTCTTGGGGAGACTTACCGTCAGGACACCCGCGTTATATTCGGCTTTCACCTTTTCCGGGTCAACCGTGTCCGGCAGGGTGAAATAACGCACGAACGAACCATAGCTGCGCTCCAGACGATGGAAGCCCTTGTCCTTCTCTTCCTTCTCGAAGCGGCGCTCGCCCTTGATGGTCAGAGTGCCGTTCTCCAGCTGAATGTCGATGTCCTTCATCTCCACGCCGGGAACGTCGGCCTTCAGAACTAACTCATTCTCTGTCTCCAGGATATCGACGGCCGGCGTCCAGGGACGAGCCGTAGTCTGATCGCTAAACAGCCGATTGATGCTGTCCTGGAACAGGCGCATTCCGGTGCCGAAGTCCTCTGTGTCGGCGAAAGGCGAGTATTTCACAATAGGCATAAACCTTCGAACCTCCTTGTATGTTACTGTCAACACCAGTATAAAAAGTTAGTGTATGATTGTCAAGTTATATGATGTTAAAAAAATATTGACACGCCTCTATCTACGACCGAAAAGGTCCGCTATACTGTCTTTGGAGACCGTACCCCATAGGACCTCAGGCCCTTGACGTGCTTGACCAAGACCACGGATACTGATTCCATGCTGCAAATGAGTGTCAACAGGGAGTCCAGCAGCGGCCGGCGCACTGGTTTTGCGGCCCACACACTCGCGCAGCTTCCTCAAGGCCAGTCCGGCATCCTCGATCGCCTCGATTTGCCCGAAGACATCGCGCGCCGCCTGATGGAACTCGGCTTCCTGCCAGGCCACTCGATCGTCCCGGCTCGCAGCGCGCCGGGAGGAGAACCCCGCGTTTATCGCGTGGATGGCTCCGAAGTAGCATTGCGCCGCGAAACCGCCTCGCGCATTATCTTGAGGCCGCCCGCCAAGGGCGTGGGGAGAGCCACTGAGCCATGAGCGATTGCCACAGTTGCGAAGGTTGCTCGGTTGCCGTCGCGCCACCGCCGAATGCCAAAGGCACGCGCGCGCACGTGGTGGCGATCATCGGCCCGCCCAACTCCGGCAAATCGACTTTATTCAACCGCCTCACAGGACTGCGCCAGAAAGTCGCCAATTTCCCGGGCGTCACCGTGGAGCAGCGCCTGGGCCGCGCGCGCATGCCGCACCTGGATCGCGAGGTCATTCTCGTCGATCTGCCCGGCGTCTACAGCCTGAATCCGCGCTCGGAAGACGAGCAGGTGACCAATGATGTCTTGCAGGGCACCATGCCCGGTCTTCCCAAGCCCGACGCCGTCCTGCTGATTCTGGACTGCACGAACCTTGGCCGCCACCTGGTGCTGGCCGCGCCGATCCTCAGCCTGAAGTTGCCGACGCTGGTGATCCTGAACATGGCCGACGACCTGCGAAGCCGCGGCGGCCAGGTGGATACCGCCGAACTGGCCAGTGAACTCGGCGCGCCCGTCGCGCTCATCAGCGCCTCCAAGGGCGAAGGCATCGAAAAAGTCTTCCAGTTCATGGAAGGCACCTCGGGAGGAACCACTTCGCTCACGCCGCCCAAAGTGGAACTGCCGGTTTTGCAGGACATCCCGCGCTGCCGCCAGTGGGCGCACCGTGTTGGCGAAGGCGCAGCGTACCACGCCCCTGCACCGCCGATGTGGACGCGGCGGCTGGACGCTATCTTCCTGCAGCCGGTCATGGGCCCATTGATTTTCATCCTGGTGGTCGCCGGAGTTTTTCAAACCATCTTCGCCGGCGCGAAACCGCTCATGGACGGCCTGCAGGATCTCATCACGGATTCCGGGCTGTGGATCGGAAACATTCTGCCTGCCTCCATCTTCCGCTCGCTCCTGGTGGATGGTATTTGGAAGGGTGTCGGCACGGTCATTGTCTTCCTGCCGCAGATTCTGCTGTTGTTCCTCTTCATCGGAGTCCTGGAAGACTCCGGCTATTTGGCGCGCGCCGCCCTCATCGCCGACCGCACCATGGCGAAATTCGGCCTCCAAGGCAAATCGTTCATCCCGCTGATTTCGGCCTACGCCTGCGCGGTGCCGGCTATCATGGCCACGCGCACCATCGAGAACAAGCGCGACCGCCTGGCCACGATCCTGATCGCGCCCTTCATGACCTGTTCGGCGCGACTCCCCATCTACACGCTGATCATCGCTGCCTTCATTCCCAGCCATCCGCTGCTGGGCGGACTGTTCGGTACGCAGGCGGCCTCTCTGCTCGGGCTTTACGTTCTCGGTTTCGCCGCAGCGATCACCACCGCGCGCGTGCTGAAATCCTCCGTGCTCAGGAGCGAGCGCGTTCCGTTCGTTCTCGAAATGCCGCCGTATCGCTGGCCTACTCTGCGGTCTCTGGGACTGCGACTGGTTGACCGTTCCAAGGTCTTCCTGCGCCGCGCTGGCACGGTCATCCTGCTGGTGATCGTTGTGCTGTGGGTGCTCGAAAACCTGCCAGTGAAAAACGGCCAGCCGCCGCCAATCGAAGACAGTTTCGCCGGGATGATCGGCCACGCGGTCGAACCCGCCATCAAGCCGCTCGGCTTCAACTGGAAGATCGGCATCGGCTTGGTCAGCTCCATTGCCGCGCGCGAAGTGATCGTGGGCACGCTCGGTACCATCTACGGCAAGGAAGGCGACGAGAAGTCGAAGGGCCTGCAGCAGGCCGTGCGCGGAGATCTCAGCCCCGGCGGCGCCATCGCGTTGCTGGTGTTCTTCGCCTTCGCCATGCAGTGCATGTCGACGGTCGCCGTGGTGCGCCGCGAAACCGGCGGCTGGCGCTGGCCCGCCATCCAGTTCGCCTACATGACGTTCCTGGCCTACCTGTGCGCGATGATCACCAACCAGGTGGTGCGTTCCGGCATCTTCACCTGATTTCGCTGCGACTTACTCGGCCATAACATCGTCTGTTAGCATAGGACTTCCATGCTTCGCGACGTCATCATTATCGGCTCTGGGTGCGCCGGAAACACGGCTGCCATCTACACTGCGCGCGCCAATCTGAAACCGCTCGTGGTTGCCGGGCACGAGCCGGGCGGCCAGCTTTCGCTCACCACGCTGGTGGAGAATTTCCCGGGATTCCCCGAGGGCATCGACGGCCCGGCGCTGGTGGAGAACATCAAGAAGCAGGCCGAGCATTTTGGCGCCGAGTACTTGCACGGCACGGTCGTGGAAGCGAATCTCTCGCAGCGGCCCTTTCAATTGAAGGTCGACAACGAATGGCACGAAGCGCGGACACTGATCATCGCGTCCGGCGCTTCGGCGCGCTGGCTCAATCTTCCCAACGAGCAGAAGCTCATCGGCCACGGCGTCAGCTCCTGCGCCACTTGCGATGGCTTCTTCTATCGCGGCAAGCAGATCATGGTGATCGGCGGCGGCGACACCGCCATGGAAGAGGCCAATTTTCTGACAAGGTTCGGTGAGAAGGTCGCGCTGGTGCATCGCCGCGATACCTTCCGCGCGTCCCGGATCATGCTGGAGCGCGTGCGCAACAATCCCAAAATCGAGTTGATCACCGACACGGTGGTGGACGACGTCTACGACACGACCAAGAACCTCGTGACCCACGTCAAGCTGCGCAACATCAAGACCGGCCAAACCTGGGAGCGCGACGTGGACGGCTTTTTCGTCGCGATCGGCCATATCCCCAACACCAAGCCGTTCGTGGGCCAGATCGAACTCGATCCGGACGGGTACATCATCTCGAAGGGCGGCGCGCGGACCAGCGTCACGGGTGTTTTTCATGCGGGCGACGTGCAGGACCGGACTTATCGCCAGGCAATCACCGCCGCCGGCGCCGGATGCATGGCCGCCATCGAGGCCGAGCGGTTCCTGGAACACGAAGGGCACTAACCCTTTCACCCTGCTGCAAACGCTCCCTGGCGCGTATACAATCTCTCCATGCGCAAGGTCATCCTCCTGGCCGGCATCACTCTCGACGGCTATCTCGCCCGAGCCGACGACAGCATCGACTATCTCGAGATGACCAAAGAAGGCGAGAAGGACCTCACCGCCCTCTTCGCGTCCGCCGACACCCTCATCATGGGCCGTAAGACCTTCGACGTCTCGCTGAAGCTGGGGGGCGGGACCTACCAGCCGCCCGGCCCCAAGACCGAAACCTTCGTCTTCACCCGGTCGCAACCGCCCGGCGAGCGCGGTGGCGTCACCTTCACCCGCCAATCTCCGTCAGCGTTGCTCAAGCGACTCCGCGCCCGCCGCGGTAAGCACATCCTCCACATGGGCGGCGGCGAACTGGCGCGCAGCTTCCTCAAAGCCGACCTCATTGATGAACTCGCTCTCGGCGTCGTCCCCATCCTGCTCGGCTCGGGCATCCCGCTCTTCCCCGCCGGCTTCCCGCAGCGCGACTTCACTTTGGTGGAAAATAGAACTTATTCGAAAAGTCAGATCTATCTGACTTACCGGCGCATCCGCTCGAAGGCGAAGCGCAAAGGACGGAAAGCATGACACGGACATTCTGTTTCGCAGCAAGCCTGGGACTGGCGGCGGTCGCCGCGCTCGCCCAGACCGGCACTCCGACGGGCGCGATCAGTGGCAAGGTTTATGATTCCATCGGCGATCCGGTCGAAAAAGCCACCGTACAAGCCAAGAACGCGCAAACCGGCGCGACGTTCAAGGCCGTCAGTTCGAACGATGGCAAATACACGATCGAGCGCGTGCCCGCCGGCGTCTACGATGTCTCATCCGCAGTCCCCGCGCTGATGCCTTTCGCACGGAAGGACGTCGATGTGAAAGCGTCGGAAACCGCGACGCTCGACATCCACTTCAAGGACACCACGCAGCTCAATACTCTGGGCGAAGATCGCGAGCACGCTCTCGCCGACATGAAGCGCCATGTGACCGACACCAGTCCGGCGCCGCGCACCGCTGACGGGCATCCCGACCTGTCGGGCGTCTGGTGGCGGCCCAACACCGTCGATCCCGGCCACCCCGAGTTCCTGCCCGCAGCGATGGCGATCACCAAGCAACGCCTCGCAGAGAACGGCAAAAGCAGCCCGCAGGCGCACTGTCTGCCTTCCGGCCCCTTGCGCTATGGCCCGCTCTGGGAGTTCGTCCAGAGCAAGGATTTCCTGGTTTATATCTCGGATGACGAAAGCCCGGGCTTCCATCAGATTTATATCGACGGCCGCGGACATCCCGCCGATCCGAACCCCGCCTGGTACGGCCATTCCATCGGCCATTGGGACGGCGACACGCTGGTGGTGGATCGCGTGGCCTTCGACCCGCGCGTCTGGCTGGATCAAGCGTCGCACCCGCACTCCGACATGCTTCACATCGTCGAGCGCTACCACCGCCGCGACGTCGGGCACATGGAGATCGAAACCACAGTCGACGATCCGGGCGTCTTAGCCAAGCCCTGGACCGTCAAAAGCGAGGCCGACCTGGCGCACGAAGAAATCCTCGAGTTCATCTGCCAGGAAAACAATCGCGACATCACGCATCTGGTGGGCAAGTAAACGCAGGCCCTATGATCGAAACCGACGTCCTGATCGTCGGCAGCGGGCCTGCCGGATCTTCCGCCGGCCTGATGCTGAGCACCTACGGGATCCCCAACCTCATCGTCACCAAGTACGGCTGGCTGGCCGACACGCCTCGCGCGCATCTCACCAATCAACGAACGATGGAAATTCTGCGCGATTTAGGCATCGAGGCCGAGGCCGTCGCCCAGGCCACGCCGCAACACCTGTTGGGCCACACCGCCTTCTGCACCAGTCTCGCGGGCGAGGAACTGGGCCGCCTCCAGACTTTCGGAACCGACCCGCGGAGCCGGGCGAATCATCAGCTCGCCAGTCCCTGCTCCACCTGCGATCTGCCGCAAAACCTACTCGAACCGATCCTACTCGGCGCTGCCGCCACGCGCGGCACCAAGGTCCGGTTTGACACCGAGTATCTTTCGTCACAACAGGACGCCGACGGCGTTACGGCCGAGCTTCGCGACCGCGTCTCCGGCCAGAGCTATCGAATCCGTGCCAAGTATTTGCTCGGCGCTGACGGCAGCCGCAGCAAAGTCGCCGAGGATGCGAGCTTGCCCATGGAAGGAAAGATGGGCGTGGCGGGCAGCATCAATATCGTCTTCCGGGCCGACCTGGCGAAGTACGTGGAGTACCGTCCTAGCGTCCTGTATTGGGTGCTGCAGCCCGGTTCGGACATCGGCGGCGTCGGCATGGGCGTCATCCGGATGGTGCGCCCCTGGCACGAGTGGCTGGCGATCTGGGGCTACGACATCAATGCCGGAGAACCACAGCTCGACGACGCTGCCGCGGAAGGAATCGTCCGCAACCTCATCGGCGATCCCGACGTGCCCATTCAAATCCGGTCGACGTCGCTATGGACCGTGAACGACCTGTATGCCACGCGCTACTCGAATGGCCGCGTGTTCTGCATGGGAGACGCGGTGCACCGGCACCCGCCCATGAACGGTCTCGGCTCCAACACCTCGATTCAGGATTCGTACAATCTCGCCTGGAAGCTGGCGCTGGTGCTGAAGGGCAAAGCCAGCCCATCGCTGCTCGATACGTATAACGAAGAACGGGCGCCCATTGGGCGGCAGATCGTCAAGCGCGCGAACAAGAGCATCGAAGAGACCGGTCCCATTTTCGAAGCCTTGGGACTGCACGATACCACGGAAGCCGCGCAAATGCGGCGCAACATGGAAGCGCGCAAGGCCAACACGCCGGACGCCGCGATCCAGCGCGAAAAGCTGCGTAAGGCAATCGCGCATAAATGCTATGAGTTCAATACACACGGCGTGGAGATGAACCAGCGCTACTGTTCGGCCGCGGTGGTTCCCGACGGTACGCCGGAGCCGCTCTTCGATCGCGATGCGGAGCTCCATTACCATCCCACCACGTGGCCCGGCGCGCGCCTGCCGCATGTCTGGCTGCAAAAAAACGGCCGGCCGATATCCACGCTGGACGTTGCCGGCAAGGGCCGTTTCGCAGTCCTCACCGGTATCGGCGGCGAAGGATGGGTGGAAGCGGCGCGGAAAGTTTCCGCAACTTACGGAGTGGAAATCGCGGCTGTTGTCATCGGACCTGGACGCGATCTGACGGATCTCTACGGCGAATGGGCCAACGCGAGAGAGATTGCCGAGTCGGGTTGCGTGTTGGTAAGGCCGGATGCCCATGTTGGATGGCGTGCAGCCGAATGCGGGGACGAGGAAAATCGCCTCGCGGAAGCGGTGGGTCGCATCCTGGGCCGTTAGCGCGGGACCCGCCTCTTTGGTTCGCGCTTCCGCGCAAAGCTGCGGGCAGCCATCTCGAGGCCCACGCGGTCGATCTGCTCCAGCGCGCGGCACTGCTCATCGGGCAACCCGGCGCGCGCAGCTTCATCGTAAGGCGCATCCAGAAATCGCCGCCGCGCTTCCGCATCCACGTAAATCTTGGCAAGGAATCGTTCCAACGCCGGAGAATTCATGCTGCCGCCTTCTCCGCCCGGCCGCGCGCCATCGCCCGCCGCGCGCGATCCAGTTGCGCAAGCAAATGCGCCATCGCCGGGTACGATCCGTCGCGTTCCAAGATCACCGTCAGCGGATTCGGACACCGCCGCGCCAGTTCCGTCAGCAAATCGTAAACCGGATCGGGCGGATCGTGGAGATGATCGTCCAGCAGCCGCCGGTTCGCCTCGCCATCTTCGATCCACTTCCCGCCCGCGATGTGCACCTGATGCACTCGGTCCAGCCGCAGCCGCGCAAGCGATTTTTCCGCCAGCGCGCCAAAGTTCACGGAATTCGCGTATAGATTGTGCAGGTCCAACAACAGGCGCGCGCCCGATGTGTCTAGCGTCTGATTGATCCACTCAGGCTCGTCGAGATCGCTCGCCGGCGGATCGATCAGCGTCGCGATGTTCTCCACCAGCGGCAGGCTTCCCACCACCGCCCGCGCCCGGTCCAGATTGGCCGCCGTGCTATCGATGGTCGCCCGGGTTCGCGGCGGCGCGGCCAGATGACCAATCTCGATCCCGCCCGCCCGAACAAACGCAAGATGTTCCGACCAGCATTCCGGCCGCACTCTCTCGACTAACCGCGCCATCTTGGCCAGCCGCTTTTCATCAACGCGCACCGTCGAGGCAAGCCCCAGCCCGACTCCGTGCAGCACTACCGGCCGCTGCGCCGCCAATGTCTGAATCGCGCGAGCGCGCGCCGCCGAATCGAAGTAATCGTCCGCGATCACTTCCAACACATCAATCTCGTCGAGATGCGCGAAGATTCCAGCAGCCAGCTCCGGACGCCAGCCCAATCCCACACGGTCCATCATGTTTTTAGCTCCCGCACCCGCCACACCCGCCTCCGCAACCACCGCCTCCACATCCGCTGCCGCACGATGACCCGCATGACGAACCGCAGCCGCTACTCGCCGATTTCGCCGCGCGCGGATAGAGCGTCCGAACGTGCGGAAAGACGGCCGCCGGCATCGCCGCCACTCCAAACACGGCGGCCAGCATGAGTACGTCGCTCGCGTCCGCGCCCGGCGTGAAGAGCGACGCCCGGTCTTTCAGTCCGGTGAACAGCGTCCGCAGACTTGCAACCATCGCCGCACCGCGTCGTGTCAACCGCGGCTTCGCCACCTTGAACGCAACAACCGCGAACGCAATCGCCAGTACGAAGAGAAACCCGATGTTCGTCCTTCCGCGTGCGAGGGCGACTAGAATCTTGATGATCGCAACCGCCCACATCCCCGCAATCGCCACCACGAGCCGCAACGTCTGCGCGCTCTTGGTTGAAAGGCCGGGAACCAGGTCCAGTTGAGCGAGGCTACGCTCGTACGCCTTGGTGTCGCGGTCGAATTCGCGTGCTTTGAAGACCAGCACCGCCTCGGCGGGCTGGGCGAAGAAATTACAGAGATGCTGTTCCAGCGGAAGGCGCAACATGGAAGGCGGCCGTTCCCGCACCGCCGATACTTTCGTCCCGGAAGCCTGCAGGAAACCCCGATCGATCAGCGAAACGGTGGCCACGCGCAGGACCTCGTTCTGACCGCCGCGCAGATAAGCGATCTGGTAAGGATCCGACAGGTCCATCTGCGGTGGATCGGAAGGCTGCCCCGCGTAGCGCAGCAGATACAGAATGAACAGCACCACCGCGCCCAGCGCGATGTAGAACACCAGGAACTCCGGCCCGCGCAGATCGAACGGCGACGGCATGTTCAATCGAGCGCATCGGCGCGCGTGCGCAGCCGCGCCGCCAATTCGATCATATGGAACAGCGTCGCATCCGCTGCGTACGCGGAAAGCGTCCGCGTTTCGCGAGCCTCCGAAATGCGGGCCAGTACTTCGTCCCAGCCAGGCTCTCCGAATCCCTGCACAAATTGGATCAGCGCTTCCTTGGGTGGGAGTTGGGGCTTAGCTTCCAGCTCCAGCAGCGTCGCCGCGCAAGAACGCAGCGGGCCCGCCGAGTCCGCCACCAGTTCGGAGACGCGCTCCGGCGTTGTACCGCGCTCTACGTAGGCTTCGCGCAGCCGCAGAGTCAGGTTCAGCAGCACTTGTTTCACGCGTAAGAGCACCGCCGCCCGCGGGATCGTCGATGCTTCAAAAGGATCGGCGCCGTACAGCACGCGGTGGCGCCGTGCAATATCGGAAAATTTCTGCCCGAACAGCTCCTGCGCCTGCCCGACTTCCGATTCGAGCAGAAACATTGCCGTCATTCGAATTGCCGCACGCGCCACCCCGAATGGTCCGCGGATCGCATCCGCCTTCGCCGCATCGAACGACGACAACACCAGCAGCAAATTCACGTCCGAAGCCGCACGCAGACGGGCCTCCGCGCCGCTGCCGTAAAGGATGATGGACTTGAGATTCGCGCCGAACGCCTGCAACGCCGAACGCGTGAAATCGGCCAGCACCCTTGCGACGTTCTCCGGAAGTCCCTCCAGCTCCTTCGGAGCGATCATGGTTAAATCTCCGGATCAGATCTCCGGATAAAACTCGAAGAACGCGTCCAGCGACTGCAGCAGTTGCTTGCGGATCTCGTCCTCTCCGCCTTCGATCAGGTGCATGGTCACATGCGCCTTCTTGCCGCTTTTCAGCGTGACCTCCGCGTCATCCACTTTGTCGAGTTCGTCCGCGGGAAGCAGCCGCATGCCGTACACCAGCGCCAGTTTGGCCATGCCCCATTCTAGCCGGACGTTCACCGGCAGTCCGCTAAGGCTGGCGGCTCAACGGCGGCGTGATCCCGTTCAGCCGCAGATACACCACCAATTGCCCATAGGTGTCCTGGCTGTGCGTCATTAGAAAATAGAGGATGCGCTGCCGGGTTGCCATTGGTCCCATGAAAAACGGCGAGTCAACACGCGTGCCGAGTCCCTGGTCGCCGAATTCTCTGATGACCGTGACGCCATACTCGCCCACCTTCTGCAGCGCGGCCATCGCCTCCGTCTTCGACGTGGCTTTATCGTCAATCGTGGGCGCAGGCGCCTTGGCTCCAAGAGTTTTTAGCAAACTGAGGTTCACTTGGGCCACGTGCATCACACGTTCGCCGAAGCTCTGTTCCTCCGGGACCGGTTTGAAGGCATATTTGTCCGGCGGCATCGCGCCGGCGAGCATATAAAGCACCACGTTGTTGCGCTGCCAGTCGTTCTGAATCTCGCAGGTGAGGGTTGAACACGGTCCCAGGAAGCTGGGCGTGCCTTTCGCGGCCGCCTGCGGGGCTTGCCCCTGTGCCGCAGCCAGGCCCGCGATCATCGTCAATACCGCCAATCCTCTCGTGAGTGACATATTGCATAGTCTAACCCGCGGTGGATGCGGTGTTATTTGGCGCCGGGTTCATATTGCATCGCGCCCGCGACGTTGCCCTCCGGATCAGTGAAGTAAACGCCTGTACCCACGGTAGGGATGTGGAATTTCTCCATGCTGATCTTGCCGCCGTTGGCGTTGATGGCTCGGATGATCTGATCGATGTTGGAGACTCCGATGGTGCATTCATAGCCCACCATTCGCGAGCCTTTGATCAGTTCGCGGCGCTGCTCCAGCAGCCCACCAACCCCTGGATCGCTCTCGTCTCCGGTTTGAATCAGATAGAAATTCGGCGGACCCCACGGTTCAAAGCGCCATCCAAAGGTCTGTTCGTAAAAGCGGCGCGCGCGCGCCACGTCGTCAGCATTGATCGCGAATCGGGCAAGGTTATTCGGCATAGGGGCGAGTATACGGTACAGCGGCACTGGCCGTCTTGCGATAAAGTGACAAGAAATGTCGCCGGCCCGCCAGCGCCTCAGTGTCGAGCAGGAAGCGTTCCTGGAAGTGCGCTCGCTCGCGACCACCTATAGCAGCGGCTTCGTGATCGAGCCGCATACCCATCCCTGGCGCCAGCTCCTGTACGCCTCCACCGGTGCGATGACGGTGAACGCGGGACGGTCGACGTGGATGATCCCGCCCGGCAAGGCGGTGCTGATTCCGGCCGGTTGCACGCACTCCATCCGGATGTGGGGCAGCGTCGCGATGCGTTCGCTGTACTTTCCATCCGATTTGGAAAACTCCGCGCTCGCTGCCGCTGGCTGCCGCGTTCTTTCCGTGACGCCGCTGCTGCGTGAGCTGATCCTACGTGTGATCGAACTGGCGGCGCTCGATGCGCGGGTGCCTTCGCACCAGCGTCTGCTTGACCTGTTGCTGGATGAGATGGACGTGCCCACCGTGACGCCGTGGATGCTGCCGCTGCCGGCCGATGCGCGCGCCATCGCGGTCGCGGAGCACGTGATGGCGTGCCCGTCTTCCGACGACTCGTTGCAGGACCTGGCCCGCCGCTTCGCAGTCGGCCGCCGTACTCTGGAACGCCTGTTCCGCGACGAAACCGGCCTCAGCTTCGGGCTGTGGCGCCAAAAGGTCCGCCTGCTGGATTCAATCCGGCTCCTGGCCGAAGGAAAATCGGTGACCGATGCCGCACTCGACACCGGCTACTCGAGCGTCAGCGCGTTCATCGCGGCCTTCAAGAATACTTTCGGCTGCACGCCAAGCCGGTTGTGAGGTGGTAGGGACGGGCAGATTCGAACTGCCGACCTGTCGCTTAGGAGGCGACCGCTCTATCCATCTGAGCTACGTCCCCAGTACAACTCGATTCTAGCAACGGCTCACGCCGTCATGATCGCTGTGATGGTCGTTCGATCCACTACCTTCTGATACGCGTCCAGCATCCCCTCGATCGGCACCACCGTCGTGGCGAGCGACTTCGCGTCGTACTGCCCGGCATCCAGCATCTCGACGAAACGCGGGATGTCGCGCATTGGATTCGCTCCGCCCGCCTGCCCCGCGTGATGCGTGCGGCCGCCGATCGAAAAGAACACCGCTGGCAGCGTGATATTGCCCGTCGGCAAACTTGTCGTCACCACATGCCCGCCGGGGGCGCACATCAAGTACGCCTGCTGCATTGGCAGGATGCCCGTCGGATCCGGGCCTTCCTCCAGCTTCGGCTTCGCGCGATCGGCGCCCACGGCCTCCACGACGAAGTCCGCGCCCGCGCCGCCCAATAGCCCGCCCGCGTCACGGCCGCCAGCCCACAGCCGAGCGTTCGGTCCTTTTGATAGCTCGCGCACCTTCTGGACCAGTCCGTCGCCCTCGGCGTTGGGATCCAGTACATGCGTTGCGCCGACTTTGAGAGCCACCTCGCGCCGCACGCGAATCGGATCGATGGCGATGATCACCGACGCACCGGCAATGCGCGCGCCTTGCACCGCGCTTAGCCCCAACGGTCCCGCGCCAACCACCGCGACCGTCGAACTAGGCTCGATTGTGGCGAGCGATTGCGCCGTCGTGCAGCCGAGCCCCGCGACGCTAACGCAGCTGCACACCATGTCGAGTTCCACCGCCGGCGCTTTGGTGAAGATGGGCACCACCCATTCTTCGAACGTCACCATCAGCTCGGCCAGTCCGCCGATGTGCGAGTTCATGTACACAGGAGTGCCGTCGCGCATATCCGCCACCGGAACCAAGTCATTGGGACCTTGCCGGCCGAGAAACTGGCACATGTCCGCGCGCCCGCGTAGGCATTGGTAGCAAGATCCGCATTGCGGCGTTCCCGAAACGCATACGCGGTCGCCGACCTGGACGCGCCGGACTTCTGGTCCGACCGCCTCCACGATGCCAACGCCCCCATGGCCCTGAATCAGAGCCATGCGGGATAGCGCGAGAAATGCCTCGGGAATTTTGCGAGGCGGCGCGTTCTTCTCGGCGGCGGGCATCCCCGACGGCGGCAATCCGAGTACATCCGTCGACACGGAGTAGCACAGGTTCGTGGCTTCGGTTCGTACCACCACCTGCCGCCCGGTGATGGGACGCAGGGTCAGTTCTTGTAGTGTGGTCCTGCCAGGTCCCGTCCCGCGCGAGACCCATCCGCGGAATCGACGCGCAGTCTGGGCGCGCAGCGGCACTTGCGGCGCCAGCGCGACGCCCGCCGCGGCTGCTCCCGCTTGGATCAACTGTCTGCGCGAGCGCTTGTTGTTTTCCGTTGCCATGGCAAACTCCGCCTACCACTCTACCAGCGCTTGAGGCCCTTGTGTCCGATGTCTTTGCGGTAGTGCATGCCATCGAAATGGATGGGGCGGATCGCTTCGTAAGTGCGGTGGATTGCTTCGGCCAGCGTGCGTCCGCTCGAAGTCACGCCGAGCACGCGACCGCCAGCGGTCCTCAGAACATTGTTGTCTGATTTTGTTCCGGCCTGAAACACCATCGCATCGCCCACCCGATTCAGTCCCGTGATTGGATCGCCGGTTCGCACCGATCCGGGATATCCCGCCGCGGCCACAACCACGCACACCGATGGATCCGCGTGCCAGTTCAAAGGCGATTCGTCCAGCGCTCCGTGTGCCGCTGCGAACAGCGGTTCCACAAAATCCGACTCCATGCGATGCATCAGCACTTGAGTCTCGGGATCGCCGAGCCGCGCGTTGAACTCCAGCACTTTCGGTCCTTGCGCCGTCATCATCAAGCCCGCGTACAGAAAGCCTGTAAACGGCACACCTTCGCCGCGCATATTCTGAACCGCGGGGCGAATAATGCGCGCCATCACATCGGCCTTTTGATAATCATCCAGGATCCGCCCGTCGCAATACGCACCCATCCCGCCGGTGTTCGGCCCCGTATCGCCATCGTGAACGGTCTTATGGTCCTGCGTCGGCTCCAGCGGTAGGATGTTGACGCCATCGCTCAAGACGATAAAGCTCACCTCCTCGCCTCGGAGAAACTCTTCAATGACGAGACTAGATCCGGGTTGCATTAGCTGCTGGACGGCGCTTTCCGCATCTTCCGGTGTTTCGGCGATGATCACGCCCTTGCCCGCCGCCAGGCCGTCGGCTTTGAGAACAACTGGGAAATCGAATTCGTCGAGCGCAGCACGAGCTTCATCGACGCTGCTCACTGTTGTAAATCGGGCCGTCGGGATCCCCGCCCGCATCATGAACTCTTTCGCGAAAGTCTTGCTGGCCTCTAAACGCGCCGCGGCTGCCGTTGGACCCACAATTCTCCGTCCGGCCGCCCGAAACTGATCCACGATCCCGGCGGCCAACGGCGCTTCTGGACCCACCACGGTCAGGTCGGCATCGATGGATTCCGCGGCCGCCAGGTAGTCCGAAGTCGCCAGGCACTTCGCCACCTGTGCAATCCCCGGATTTCCGGGCGCGGCGTATAGAACGGACGTCTTGGGGCTTTGCGCAAGCTTCCAGCACAAAGCGTGTTCGCGGCCTCCAGAGCCAATCACGAGGATCTTCATTCGAGTAAATGCAAAAGCTAACACACGCACGAACCCGTATGCCACACTAAGTACTGAACTGCCGTGAAGTCATCGCGATATGACGTCGTTGTCGTTGGCGCCGGACACGCCGGCTGCGAGGCCGCGCGCGCGTGCGCCCGCATGGGCCTGCGCACTGCGATGATCACGATGAATCTCGACCTGATCGCGCAGATGTCCTGCAATCCCGCTATCGGCGGCATCGCCAAAGGCCACTTGGTGCGCGAGATCGACGCACTCGGCGGCGTGATGGGCGAAGTGACGGACGCGGTGGGCATCCAGTTCCGGCTCTTGAACACCAGTCGCGGCCCAGCCGTCTGGTCGCCGCGCGCGCAATGCGACAAGAAACAGTACCGCATCAAGATGCGCGAGATGCTGGAGCGTGAGCCGAACCTGCGGATTCTTCAAGCCGAAGTGGCGCAACTAGTGATCGAAAATGCCCGGGTGACGGGCGTTCACCTGCGCGACGGCAGAACAATCGCAAGCGATTCTGTTGTGGTCACCACGGGGACGTTCCTCAATGGCCTCGCGCACGTCGGCGAGATGAAGTATAGCTGCGGCCGAAACGGCGAGGCGCCTTCGAATCTGCTGGGCGATCAACTCCGGACCCTGGGCCTTGCCTGGACGCGCCTCAAGACCGGCACTCCTCCTCGCTTGGATGGCCGCACGATCGACTGGGAGCGCTTCGAGCCGCAGCACGGCGACCTGGAACCAACTCCTTTCTCTTTTCTTACTAACAAGATAGAGCGGGAACAGATAAACTGTTATATATCGTACACTACGGAGAAGACGCTACAGATTCTCAAGGATAGCATCGCCCGCTCCCCTCTCTACAGCGGCCAGATCGAAGGCATCGGCCCGCGCTATTGCCCATCTATCGAAGATAAAGTAGTCAAGTTCCCCGATAAGGATCGGCATCAACTCTTTCTGGAGCCCGAAGGCCTGGACACCAACGAAGTCTACGTCAACGGTATGTCCACTAGCATGCCCATCGACGTTCAGGCGGCTGTAGTGGCCTCCATACCGGGTCTGGAAAATGCCGAGATGATCCGGCCAGGGTACGCGATTGAATACGACGCGATCGATCCTCGCGAGCTTCAGCGAAGCCTGGAAGTGAAGTCGATCGCAGGGCTTTTTCTTGCCGGACAGATCAATGGGACATCGGGCTACGAAGAAGCCGCGTGCCAGGGCCTGATCGCCGGGATCAATGCCGCGCGTCGGATTGGCCGCCTCGATCCCGTGGTGATCGGCCGGACTGAAGGGTACACTGGAATTCTCATCGACGATCTGATCAGCAAAGGCGCCGACGAGCCCTATCGCATGTTCACATCGCGCGCCGAATTCCGTCTGCACCTGCGAATCGACAACGCGGATGAGCGGCTTACGCCCTTGGGCCGGGAAGTCGGCTTGGTCAGCGAGGAGCGCTGGAGCCTCTATCAGCGCAAACAGGAGCAGAAGTATGAGCTAACCCGGATGCTCGGAACTACGCGAAATGGTTCGGCCGACGATCGCCCTACGCTATGGCAATGGCTGAAGCGCCCTGAGGCGAAGATCGCGACGCTTGCGCAGCAAATCCGGGAGACGCTACGCTGTGATCCAGTCCACGGCCTGCTGGCAACCGTTGAGACCGAGGCCAAATATTCGGGATACATCGCCCAACAAGAGCGACAAATCGAGCGTCTGCGCGACTCCGAGCGTCGACGTATTCCCGCTGAGTTCGAGTTTGCCGGAATTCCTGGTCTTTCGATCGAAGTCAGGCAGAAACTGGAACGTGTGCGCCCGCAAACCTTGGGACAAGCGGGGCGGATTCCCGGCGTCACTCCCGCCGCGATTGCGGTCTTGGACATTTACCTCAGCCTCGGTGCCCACGCCTGAGTCCCGGCCGGTCCCGGCCTGGTTTGCCCAGCTCCTGACGCAAGAGCTTAAACTCTGGGTCAGCCTCTCGGGCGAACAAATCAGTCAGCTTTACCAGCATTATGCTCTCCTGGTTGAATGGAACAAGAAGATCAGCCTAACGTCCGTAAGGCCGGGACCGGAAATGGTCATCCGGCACTACTGCGAGTCACTGTTCTTTGGCGCCCATCTGCCGTTTGCGGACGCTAGAGCATCAATCCTGGACATTGGTTCGGGGGCAGGCTTCCCGGGTGTGCCCATGGCGGTCCTCCGGCCAGATTGGCGTTTGGAGTTGATAGAATCCGTTCAGAGGAAAGCCGTGTTTCTACGCGAAGCCACGCGGCATCTTAGCAACACCCGCGTCCTGGCGAAGCGGGCAGAGGACATAATGGATCGAGGGGATTGGATCGTTTCTCGGGCGGTAGATCCGCGCGACGTCCTGCAGAAGCTACCGCGCCTGGCTCCTCGAGTGGGGCTGATGCTAGGCGAAGATGATTTTTCGGAGCTTCAGAAGCTTTCGGACATTGCATGGGCTAGTCCGGTTCGGTTACCTTGGGGAGACCGAAGATTGTGCGTCTACGGGGAGTTTGTTCCACGTGAAACATGATCTATTGGTTCCACGTGGAACATGGCAAAAGTTATAGCCATCGCAAACCAGAAAGGCGGCGTCGGCAAAACCACGACCGCCATCAATCTCAGCGCGTCGTTGGCTGCAAACGACCTCCGCGTTTTACTCATCGATTCCGACCCACAGGGAAATGCGACGACAGGACTTGGCGTCGCAAAAACCGGCGATCGTCCAACCCTTTATGAGGTTCTGCTCGGCGACGCCGACATCGCATCCGCGATCCTCCACACCGAGGTGGAAGGCCTGGATCTTCTCCCCTCGGACAAAAATCTTGTGGCCGCGAACCTGGAGTTGGTCGATATTCCCCAGCGCGAATCAAGGCTCCGCGAGAGAATCGAACCCATTCGCGATCGTTACAACTTCGTCCTGATCGATTGCCCTCCAGCCCTGGACCTGCTGACTCTGAATGCGATGGTCGCTGCGGATTCCGTCCTTGTTCCCATTCAATGCGAGTTCTTCGCCCTCGAAGGTATCTCGCAGTTGTTGGATACGGTGGAACGCGTCCGCACAGGTTTCGATCGCGAACTCAAGGTGGAAGGCGTCCTGCTGACGATGTACGACGACCGTACCAATCTAACGCGCCAAGTTGAGCAAGATCTCCGCAGCTTCTTTGAGAACACTGTCTTTGCGACGGTAATTCCTCGCAGTATCCGCTTGGCAGAAGCCCCCAGTTACGGTAAGCCCATTCTCATTTATGACGTCCGCTCACGTGGCGCCGAAAGCTATATCCAGCTCGCAAAGGAGATCCTGGCCCGTGGACAAACTGCAGGACAAACAACGTAAGGCGCTCGGCAGGGGTCTCTCGGCCCTCCTACCACAGAAGCCTTCGGCTGCTCCTACCCCGATCGCGACGGAACAATCCGTCCCGGTTTCGCGCGTGTCCACAATTGCGATATCTGAGATCCAGCCAAATCCATTGCAGCCCCGGAGCGTCTTTGAAGCTTCACGCCTGGAAGAACTCGCTAACTCAATAGAAACACATGGGATAATACAGCCATTGCTGGTTCGGCGCAAGGGATCTGGCTTTGAGCTCATCGCAGGCGAGCGTCGGCTTCGTGCAGCGAAACTCGCGGGGTTAGCCGAAGTCCCGGCGATCGTTCAAGACTACGCGGACGACCGGATCCTGGAAATCGCACTGATCGAAAACATCCAGCGCGAAGACCTGAATCCGATCGAAACTGCGCAAGCGCTGGACCGGCTTAGCCGTGAGATGAATCTGAGCCACGACGAAATCGCCGCGCGGACCGGCAAGGATCGGACCACAATCACTAACATGATCCGGCTCCTTCGCCTGCCCAAGGATGTTCAGCTCCTGGTCGCCGAGCGACGGCTCTCTATGGGCCACGCACGTGCCATCCTGGGCCTTGCGACACCGGAATTGCAAACTCAGCTCGCCGAGAAAGCAGCCGCCCAGGGCTATTCGGTCCGCCAAGTGGAGCGGCTCGTCAAGAAGGTCAATGAACCCAGAGAGCCCTCCGAGAAGCCACTGCAGGATCCCAACATCAAGGCCGCTGTCGGGGAACTGGAGAGTGCGCTCGGAACCAGAGTTCGCATCGTGGAGAAATCGGATCAGCAAGGCCGGATCGAAATCGAATACTACTCCCAGGAAGAGCTGAACCGCATTTACGAGTGGATCGTGTCCCCTGCCCGCAAGGACTGATGGTGCCGGCGGCAGGACTCGAACCTGCGACCTGCGGATTATGAGACCGCCGCTCTAACCACCTGAGCTACACCGGCAAAGTATTGCTTTTTTCAGGTTAGGCAGAGCGGGCGGGACATGTCAACTCGAAGATATTTAATCATTAAATCCGAAATTGTATACTTGACAAACCTTAGCCTCAAGTATGTTATTTACATTACATGCTTGGAGCTAAGCCAGCCTCACGTGAATCTTACTAGTGTGCTGGGAGCGCGTCTGCCGTGGGAACACTCGATAACACGGTGTTCCACACTGGGGGCAGATCGCCTCCCAGCACCAGTGATTCTACGCCGGTTTCGTTTCTGGGACGATCCCAACATTACGTGATTTTCGCTGCTTGAGCAATTTGTGGGCCGCATGTTTCAGCGGCCCCTTAGCTTTGATTTGCTTTACCGCGCTCAGCAATGCTCTACACTGCGATGCTAGGCTACGCTGTGCTTTGGATCGAACTCCCTTAGTGTAGCCGAATCGGCGTAAAATGAAAACAGCCGGACCGTGAATCCGGCTGTTCTTAATCTTGGTGGGCGATCTCCATTTCAAGGTAACACGGAGGTGTGCCCAAATGCGAACGACCTGCCGATGCGCGATGATCCTGGCTATGGTGATTTCTGCTATAGCTGCGCAAGATGGATCGAAACGCGATGCCAAGATTACGATCACCGTGGGGCCAAGCGATTCCCCGCTCAACGCTGCGTCTTGCAAAGAGTCTTCCTACGGAAATTTACACAACGGCGACCGCACCAAATTGACACCGGGAGAGATCGGCGAGTACGTAGCGCGTGTAATTAAAGAAGGAAACATCCTTACCATCTACCCCGAGAGCAAGGACGGCATCTTTGTCTACGCACGGTGTCCCAACAGCGAACCTAAGGCGTCTCAGTGATGCTTTTGACGCTTGGCTTCTCGAACTTGGCGCAGACTTCGAACGGCGGCGGTGCCGTAAAGTCGGCTGGGGATTGGTAAGCGACAGCAAAACCTTCTCCGGCTGCATTGATGGTGGCAACTGAATATCTACCAGCTACTGCATTCGCAGGAATCAGCACAGTGACAGTGAAGACCCTAGGAGAAGATGGATGCTCCGAAGGGCTACCAAATCTATTGAGGTGATCCGATGTCTGTGATGCGTCGGTGGTAACCAATACATTCACGTTCGTAATGGTGTTCGCGTATCTTCCTTCCATCGTAATGGTGAACGTCGGACCCTTTCCTGGTGCGTAGCACGGCTTAGTGGTTGATTGAGCAAGCGCCGTCGAGCAGGCGGCGATTCCCGCCAGCGCGAACAGCGCCTTCGTAAAACAAGCAATTGGTTTCATGTTGTCTCCTTATGAGCACACTTTCCCTGTTGCATTCCCGGCAGGTTTTGTTTTACGATTGGGGTGGCTACCAACCATCCCATCGCTTGCAACCCGAGGTGAACAAGGCCTCGGGCCTCCCGGCAGCTACAACAAATCAGCTAATAAATGTTCGATTCACTGACACTGCATCATTGTAGCATTTAGACCGAAATAGGCCACTAAATTTTGCCGTGAAATGGTAGTCTAAAAGTGTCCGGCCATGGCGGAATTGGCAGACGCGCCGGGTTGTATGGCGGCCTAGAATTGCTGGGCCACGATGCATCCCGGTGCCGAGTCAAATCGGCGTGGGGGTTCAAGGCCCGCTGGCCGGACCACTACTTTAAGCGGTACCTTCCAGGGCCCATGCGAACAAACAACTCAGTGTAGCCTCCCGGATTGCCGACCCGATGTTTTGGAAGGAAGGTGCCAGCCCAATGGATCGCAAGCACCGCGTTGACTTCGGACGGCGAGAATATCGAGCCGAGTTTACCGCTTTTTGCGGCTTCTCGTATTCTTCGAATCGTCTCGCGTTCCACTTGATGAAATTCCTGCCTTCTTCGGTTGCTTCGGTTCTGGCTTGATCTTCAGGATATCCGTGACTGCTTCGTCAAAGGTTAACGGGCGCAAAGACAGTTGGCGCTCTTTTTTGTTCACAGTATCATTGTATTGCGCCCGTAGCTCAGGTGTATAGAGCAGTTCTATCGCAAGAACAGGTCGTGGGTTAGAATCCCACCGGGCGCATACAGGACTATCTTGTCACCAACTCTGTGATCGTGTTATACTTCAATCGCGATAGAACTGCGAATGCCTTGAGCGGGGTGTAAATCCTGATCGGTTCGCACGGCTAGTCTTGTGGGTCTAGACCTTGAAATCTTGTACTCATACTAGCCGGGTTCAAGCCTGCAATGGCCTACCGATCCTCCGAAGCATTTCGTAGCACGTCACGTACTCCACGCCAAACTGCTTGCACACGTTAGGGACCTTCAGTTTTTTTGAGTCGGCTCCTACGAGTTTCTCGTGAGTGACCACAATCCCCTCTGTAGCGGCAGCGCAAGCAACTACCCAGAGGTCCGCTCCTTTGAGAAATAGGGCGACTTCCGCGGAAGGGAATTTGCCCTTATCGATGATGTCGTCGGCAATCGTCGAAAAGTAGTTTTGCATCCGCTCATCTGGCTCAACGAACAACTCTCCGCTGCGTTTTTTTGTGTTCGCCCAATCCGCCAGATCGTCGGCCCCGGTAGCTAGTTCGTTATATACCATCATCGGAGATCGTACGATACCTTTTGCGACACCCTCCGAGATTACGTCCCAGAAGCCAGGAGCAATATCGAACGCATAGTAGAGATTCTTGGCTTGCAGAAACACATTACTATCAAGCCAAAAGGTGGGCATCCTATTGCGCTTTCCCCTCCGCGTAAGCGATCACTTTGGCGACCGTTGGAACTTTGACATTTAGTAATTGGGCCGCTTCGCGGTATAACGCGTGACCGTCATTGACGGCCCCGATGACGGTCCGTGTGAATGTTGCGCTATTCCGCACGAAGAGTGTTGGGAAAAAGTTTCCTCCCTCGCGCTCCTCTTCTTGCAACCTGTATTGGCCTTCGACGGTTTTATATTCGCGTAGGAATGCTTCCCGATCAATCTTTCCAAGATCAAAGCCACGCCTCAGTGCAACAAGACGGCTCACCTTGAAGTGGCGGGAGACGACTTGGATATTCATTTCCACGGACAACTGTTGATCCCAATGGCTCTTGAACTCTTCAGAGGGAACCAATACCTCTGCCGCTATGTGATCACAGAGTACTTCCACCCGGCTGTCCAAGACGTCGGTGATCCGATTCATCTTTTCGTCAGAGACGCCACTTTGACCAATCCAGATATGTGCTAGTTCGTGAGCCAGGGTGAATATCTGCGCTGCGCGCGCATCCGCTCCATTTACAAATATAAGAGGAGCAAACTCATCGTTGATCGTAAATCCACGGAACTCTTCCGGTTTCAGTCTGCGATGGGGATTACCTCCAACAATTCCGCTCTTGAGAACCAGAATGCCGATTGCTTCGGATCTCTTGACGATCTCGCTCAGAAATCCTTCCCAGTTCGACGCTTCTCCCCTGACCGCTGTACTTATGCCGATTGTTTCTCGGATGCTACGGGCGATACGGATGGAATCCGTAGAATCCCTGAACTGTCCTACAAATGGTACACGCGCTCGGTTCTCCTCGCGAAGAAACTCGCGGTACCATTGCTGCTTGATGATCGCATCGTTCAATACGTCAATCAAGTCCGCAGAAGGCATCGAGCCTTTGAACTGGGTGCCCGATCTGAAATCAGCTATGGGCAACGTCTCGTTTGGAGGTTCGGATAAAAACAAATAACCGAATGGTATGTGTAATGCTCCAGCAACATGTTCTGCTTGCCGTATAGAGGGTCGCCTGTCTCCCTGTTCCCACGCTGTAAGACGATCAGGCCGCGTATTGACTCGCTGCGCTAGTTCATCCACGGACAGACCAGAGCGTTGCCGCGCCCAGCGCAATACGCTAGGACTAATGAATGCTGGTGTTGCGCTCATTGTGCTATCCTCCGTTCAGGAGGTGCATCCAGAGACGCACTCATACTGTATTGCTCTCGCGAGGCGTTCGCAGCGCCACAGAGAGCACTAGGCACCCAACCAAAGATTTCTAAAAAGCCGTGATTCGCAGTCACGGCTTTTTGTTTTCTATGCACTCATTCCGGGTGATTCCCGGTATAGCAATCTCTTTCCTTCAACCTGCTTGATGGCCAGATCGCGGCGTTCCACGTCCGTCATCTTCCGGGTATTGTATCGGAAGTCGAACTCGCTCAGGTAACGGTGCAGGTGGCGCTTGCCAACGTGATGGTAGACACCGTTCACGCCGCGCTTCAAGATGCCGAAGAAGCCTTCGATGGAATTCGTGGAGATCATCACGCCGTCCTCGTAGCGGACGTACTCGCCCGCGCTGTGGTTCACCATGTCGTGACGGTATTCTTTGTGGGTGAACTTCAACGCCGTTCCGCTGTCGGTCATGACGTGCGCGGACTCATCGACCATCTGGCGAACGACAGGTTTCAGGGTCTTGGCAGTGACCTTTTCCACGTGCATGGATTGAACCCGACCGCCGCGCTGGAGGACGCTGACGACCGCTTCCTTGCCTTCAAAAGGGGCAGGCCGATCCTGTTCACGCTCTCCGGGCTTCGTCGCGTGCGGGAAGCGGTTGCGCCGCTTGCCGCCGACATAGGTTTCGTCGATTTCGATTGTGCCAGTGAGCTTTGATGATAACGGCTCCTGCGCCATAGCCCAACGAATCCGATGCGCCATGAACCATGCGCTTTTGTAGGTCACGCCAAGCATGCGGTGAAGTTGATGGGCGCTCATGCCCTTCTTGCTGGCGCACAGAAGATGGAAGGCGTAGAGCCACTTGTTCAGCGGGATGTGGCTGTCTTCCATGATCGTGCCGACCGTGACGCTGAATTGCTGTCCGCAAGGCTTGCATTTCCACACGCCCTTTCGGGCGTGGGTCTTCTTGCCTTCCTTCGGCTCCAGCTTCGTAGCGTTGTTTTCCGCCTCGCAGTGCGGACATACCGGGCCGTTCGGCCAGCGCTTCGCTTCTAGGAATTGGCGTGCCTTTTCTTCATCTTGGAAGTGAGGAGCAACTAGGTCTGCCATGCTTCAATTATGCGCCGGACCATCCTGGTTTGTCAAGTATATAATTTCGATTAAATCCCTTGACAGCGAGTGACATTAGAGTTACTTAATAACTAGGAGCTGAGGACGAAGTTGGCTCAGCGGAGTGGAGAAAGACCTAAGGAGGTCCTATCGACAGCGATTACCTTTCGGGGCGGCTACCAGCTTCCTCGACATGCGAGGCTTAGGGCGGACAAAGCAGGGTGAGAAAAAGTTGGCCTCACCGGCTAGCGGCGGTTTCACCGCACTCCAGAAGCCCGAGTCCGTAGAGCGGGGGTTGGCGGCCGTCCCGAACTCACTTCAGGCCTTTATTTGACAGTCGGTTTTTCCCTCCAGTAGATTCGAGTTAGTGCCGCGACCCATTATTGAGTTCCGGGGTGTCTCGAAGAGCTATCCGATCTACTCCTCCCCAAGCGCGCGGCTCAAGGAACTTCTCTGCCTGAATCGCATCTCCTTCCATCGCGACTTCGCCGCACTCCAGGACGTCAGTTTCGAGATCTTTCCCGGCGAAACCTTCTGCATCGTGGGTGAAAACGGCTCCGGCAAAAGCACTCTGCTGCAGATCGTCGCCGGCATCTTGTATCCAACGCACGGCGAAGTCAGCGTGAACGGGCGCGTCGCGGCGCTGCTGGAACTCGGGACTGGCTTCAACCCGGAGTTCACCGGCCGGCAAAATGTCTATTTGAACGCCGCGATCCTGGGCCTCTCGCGCAAAGAAATCGATGCCAGGTTCAGCCTGATTGAGGAGTTCGCCGAGATCGGCGAGTTCATCGATCAACCCGTGAAAACATATTCGAGCGGCATGGCCATCCGGCTGGCCTTCGCAGTGGCAATTCATGTCGACCCGGAAATCCTGCTGGTCGACGAAGCGTTGGCTGTAGGCGACATCTACTTCCGCCAGCGCTGCCTCCGCAAAGTTCACGAGCTGCGCGCCGCCGGCGTTACGATCCTATTCGTCTCACATGCTGTCTCCGAAGTGAAGGCCATTGGCGATCGCGCCCTGTGGCTCGACTCCGGCCGCGCGCGCGAACTCGGCGGCACCGACGCCGTCGTCACCAAGTACATGGCCGCGATGGCCGAGAAAGACAACGTCTATCTTCAAGCGGCGCACCAGAAGGAGCAGAGCATAGAGCACGCGCCGGTGCTGGCGCCTGAAATTGCCGACTCGATTCCCAACATCGACCACCGCTTCGGCGACGGCCGCGCCGAAGTAATCGGCATCGCCGTTCTGGACCCCGCAGGCTCACCGGTTTACGTCCTGGAGCCGTCTTCGTCCATCGTAGTTCGCATCAGCGTCCGCGCACATGAAAACATCACACTACCGATCGTCGGCTTCATGATGCGCAATCACATTGGGCTGGATTTCGCCGGCACCAACACCGCGCGCGAAGGCTACGACCTGCCGCCGATGTCCGCAGGCGACGTCTACACCGTGGACTTTCATCTCCAGATTCCCGAACTGTATCCTTCGGCTTTCTCTTTCTCGCCCGCTATCGCCGATGGAACGCTGCACGCCTACCGCACCTGCGACTGGATCGACAACGCGATCGTTCTCCAGATGAGTCCCACCGAAGGCCAGATCTACGGGCACGTCCACTTGCCCTGCCGCGTCGAGGTGAACCGGCCGCTGGTCGAACGCGCCGCGGCCTTGTCTCACGCGGAGCCGAACGTTGGTTGAGTTTACAGGCGAGCGCGTCATTCCCGGCCAAGTGACCGACGATCTCTGGAGCGAGCACCTCGCGCGCTATGCCTACGCGCGCCGCTACACGGAACGCAAACGCGTTCTCGACGCCGGATGCGGAACCGGCTACGGCTCGGCGGAATTGGCCCTCTCGGCCGGCAGCGTCACGGGCGTAGACATTTCAGACGACGCGATCGCGTTTGCCCGCTCGAATTACCGGCTTCCCGGCCTCCGCTTCGCTGTATCGTCCTGCACGGCAATGCCGTTCGCGGGAAACAGTTTCGATATCGTCGTCGGCTTCGAAGTAATCGAACATCTCACGAAATATCGTGCGTTCCTGGATGAGTGCGCTCGCGTGCTGACGCATTCCGGCCTGTTCATCGTCTCCTCACCCAACAAACGCTACTACACCGAATCGCGCGGCGGCGCGGGACCCAATCCCTATCACGAGCACGAGTTCGAGCCGGACGAATTCTTCCGCGAACTGGAACGCGTCTTCCAACACGTGCGCATCGTGGAACAGAATCGCGTGGAGGCTTTCGCGTTTCATCCCGCCGTCGGATTCGGAACAGCGGACGCGCGCATCGACGCGAGCGAGAGCGCCGAGCACGCGCACTTCCTGATCGGTCTCTGCTCCTTCTCGGCGCCGCCGGATCCGAAGCCTTTTATCTATGTGCCCACTGCCGCCAATCTTTTGCGCGAGCGCGAACAGCACATCCGGCTCCTCGAACATCAACTCCATGAGGCGCGGACAGAGCGCGATTCGGTCCTCGCCCTTTACCGCCGCCAAACCGATGAAATGGAGGAACGCAATCGCTGGGCGGAGCGGCTCAATGATGATTTGAAGGCCGCCGGCGAGCGCATCGCCGCTTTGCAAATCGAGGCAGCCGAACTGGCTCGCGGTTACCAGGCCCAGCTTTCGAAGCTCGAAGAAGAGGATCGCATCAAAACCGAGTGGGCGCGCAAGACCTCGGCCGAACTCGCCGCCAAATGCCAGGAACTGGCCGATTGCGTGAAGCTGCTCGACACCGCCGAAGCCTCCGTCCGCGAGCGCACGCTCTGGGCGCAGACGGCCGAGGCGCAGCGCGAGCACCTGGCCGCGCAATTGGACATCGTGCGTTCGTCTCGCTGGCTCAAGTTGAGCCGAAGAGTCGGGCTCGGCCCTATAGTAGAAAAGCCCTGACGCGGTGCGAACGTTACTCATCATTCTCTGGCGCTTCCTCAAGTCTCTGCCGCAGGTGTTGCTGTTTCCTTTTCTGCTGTTGTTGGCGATGGCCGCGCTCGCCGTCTCCGACCTCGCAACGGCCTTCCGCCAGAAACGACTTCCGCCGAACAGCCGTCCGTCCAATACTTCGGCGAGTGTCGTCATCCCCAACTGGAACGGCCGGGATCTGCTCTCCAAGTACCTGCCGTCGGTGATCGAAGCCATGGCCGGCCATCCGGACAACGAAGTGATCGTGGTCGACAACGGCTCGGAAGACGGCAGCGCGCAGTTCATCCGTGAGAACTTTCCTTCCGTCCATCTGGTCGCGCTGGATCGCAACCTGGGTTTCGGCGGCGGCTCCAACGCGGGTTTCCGCACGGCCAAGAACGAGATCGTCGTGCTGCTGAACAGCGACATGCGAGTCGAACCGGATTTTCTTGCGCCGCTGCTCGCCGGCTTCAGCGACGAAACCGTCTTCTCAGTCGCTTGCCAAATATTCTTCAGCGATCCGAACCGCATTCGCGAGGAGACCGGACTCACGCAATCCTGGTGGGAGAACGGAGCGCTGCGCGTGCGGCATCGCGCGGATGCAGCCATTCAATCGCTCTATCCCTGCGCCTACGGCGGCGGCGGTTCCTGCGCGTATGACCGCCGGAAGTTTCTCGAACTCGGCGGATTCGACGAGTTGCTACGACCCTTCTACCTCGAAGACACCGACCTCGGCTACCTGGCGTGGAAGCGCGGCTGGAAGGTTCTGTATCAGCCGAAAAGCGTCGTCTATCACGAGCACCGCGGCACCATCGGAAAGCGCTTCACGCCCGCGCAGATCGATGCGGTTCTCAAGAAGAACTTCGTTCTGTTTTGCTGGAAGAACATCCACGAGTGGCGGCGACTTGGCTCGCACTTCTTCTTCGCCTATGCCGGCGCCTTAGTCGGAGTGTTCTTCGGCGATTCGCCCGAGCGCGCCAATTTCGCAGGACTCTGGCGTGCCTTCCGGCAGCTTCCGGCAGCGATGGGCTCACGCACGCGGGCACGGGCCCTGGCCACCATCGACGACACGGAGGCGTTCCGCAGACCGTTGGGCGGCTATTTCCGCGACCGCTTCGCCGTCACCCCGAAAGATCCCGAGCGCCTTAGCGTGCTCTTCGTTTCGCCTTATCCGATCTGCCCGCCCATCCATGGCGGCGGCGTCTTCATGTACCAAACCGTCATGGAGCTGATTCCACGCACCGAACTGCACCTGCTGATCATGCTCGATTACGCTTGGCAGCGCCCGCCGCACGTAGAACTTGAACAAGTGACTGCATCGGTAGATTATCTGGTGCGCACCGAAGGCAATCTGAAAGAGCTCGGCTCTATTCTTCCGAACGCAGTGCGCGAATGCGCGAACCCGGACCTCGAGTGGATGCTGCATCGCGAGATCTACCTGCGCAACGTCGATGTCGTTCAACTGGAATACACGTCGCTCAGCCAGTATTGGTGCGACTTCCAACAAATCGCGTGCCTGCTCTTCGAACATGACATCTACTTTCAATCCATCGCACGCGCGCTCGGCGGCATGCGCGGGGCCGTCAAGAGCGTGAAGGCCGCTTACGAATACCTTCGCGCGCTGCGTTTCGAGCTGCGGATGCTGCCGCGCTTCGACCGCGTGCAAGTGTGCAGCACGGCCAATGCCGGCTACCTGCTCTCGTACCTGCCGCGCCTGAAGGACCGCATCGACGACAACCGCGCGGGCATCGCCACGGCGCGCTACGAATTCCGGCCGGGCGACCGCGAGCCGCAGACGATGCTGTTCCTCGGCAGCTTCCGCCATTTGCCCAATCAGGAAGGCCTGGCGTGGTTCACGCGCAAAGTGCTGCCGCGCGTGCTGGAACGCTCGCCCAACGCGAGATTGGTGATCGTAGGCGCCGAGCCACCGCCGCGGCACTCGCTGCCGCATCTTCCCGGCAACATTGAACTCCGCGGCTTCGTCGAGGATGTTCGCGAACCGCTCTCTCGCTACTCGCTGTTCGTCTGCCCGATTCTCAGCGGATCGGGAATGCGCGTGAAGCTGCTGGAAGCGTTCGCCGCGGGCATCCCTGTCGTCTCGACGCACCTGGGCGCTGAAGGCTTGGCGGAAAAGGACGGCGAGATCTGTGCGCTGGCCGACGACCCGGCCGCGTTCGCCGAGCGCATCCTCGAACTGTTCCACGATCCCGCAACCGCGCGTCAAATGGCCTGCCGGGCGCGCGAGCACGTAGTCTCCACGCGCGACATGCGGGTCCTCACGGAACGCCTGGTGGAAAGCTACCATGCGGTGGTTCGCCAAAAGCGAGGGCGAGTTCCTTTATAGCCCTTCTAGTACTCAGAAGGCGTTTCTTTTATTGATTCCGCAGCGCCATCGACGCTGTTCGGCAGTATAATGAGGCTCCCTTAGAAATCTCAAACGCTAGTGCTTTGGAGGCCAGAGGAGATGCTAGGCATATCGTTGTCATACTTGCTGAAGCATTCGGTGACGGCGGTCGCGGACCCGGTCGAAGTCTGGATCAAATTCGAAGAGAAATACGCGGACTGGAGCGCGGGCCGCCCGCCGGCTTCGTATCCATACGAATCCGACGCGGACTGGGAGCCTCGGCTGCACCGGCATTTCGGCCTCGATTGGCCCTGTCCGTCGACTGCGGAATTCGGGGCGCTTTTCCCTCAGGTGATGCAAGAGCTGGAAGGAGCGGGTATCCGTCCGGGTCCGGGGAGCTTCCGCACATGGAATGACGGTGATGCGGGACTGACGCGCGCGATCTGGTGTCTGGTTCGCCATTTGAAGCCACAGCGCGTGGTGGAAACCGGCGTGGCGCACGGCGTCACTTCACGCGTGATTCTGGATGCGCTCGAAAGGAACGAACAGGGTCATCTCTGGAGCATCGATCTTCCGCCTTTGGAACGGGATTGGCGAAAGCAAGTCGGAGTGGCGGTGGGCAGCGGTCACAAAGATCGATGGTCTTACATCAAGGGCTCCAGCCGGCGGCGCCTTCCCGGTCTTTTTTCTCAACTCGGCCAAATCGACCTGTTCATTCACGACAGCCTGCATAGCGAGCGCAACGTGCTTTTCGAGCTCGAGCGCGCCTGGGCGGCCGTAAGACCCGGCGGCGCAATTGTGGTGGATGACGTCGACGTCAATGGCGCGTTCCGGGTTTTCACTGGAACGATGCCGCGCGATCAGTTCCTGGTTTGTGACGCCGAGCCGGTTATGCCCGATCTGCGGCGGTTCAACAAAAGGGGCCTGTTCGGAATCATTTTTAAAGACTAATTCGCTGAACCGGCCGGCCGGGCGCAACGTACTCCCTCTAGCAACCTAGATCAGGAGCGACGCATGCACTTGGGAAGCGATGTCCGCTCAGCATTCCGCACATTGCGGCGCGATCCGGGCCTCAGCGCCATCGCGATCGCCACGCTCGCCTTGGGCATTGGCGCGAATACGGCCATCTTCAGCGTCTTCGACGGAATCCTACTGCGTCCGCTGGGCTACGGCGACGAATCGCGCCTGGTTGCCATTCACGAAGTGGTGCCCATGTTCAGCCGGATCGCACCGCGCCTCCCAGTGAACGCGATGCACTTCGAGGATTGGCGCAGGAACGTTCACGCGTTCGGACAAATCGCACTGATCAGCGGCATCACGCTGAATCTCACAGCCGCGGGCGAGCCCGAGCGCGTGGCGGCGGCGCGCGTTTCTCCCAGTCTCTTTCCGATGCTGCACGCGTCCGCCGAATTGGGCCGCACATTCCTGGACGAAGAGGACCAGCCCGGCCGCGACGACGTCGTTGTGCTGAGCCACGCATTTTGGCAGCGCCGCTTCGCTTCCGATCCGAACATTCTCAGCCGCAAGATTCAACTCGATGGCCGGCCCTACCGCGTCATCGGAGTGCTCTCCCCCGCCTTCCATTTCCCGAAACTCAGCCAGCTCTTCGCGATGAACGTGGCCGAAGAAGCGCCGGAATTGTGGAAACCGTTCGCGCTCCGGCCGCAGGAACGGGACCCGTTGGGCGATTTCAATTTTGTCTGCATCGCGCGGCTGCGGCCGGGCGTTTCGCTGAGCCAGGCGCTGGGAGAGCTGAACGCGGCACAAGCGCGGCTGGCCAGCCAGGCGCCGGCGAAGATCGAATTCCAAGCCGCTCTGGTTCCGCTACACGATCAGATCACCAGCCGCTCACGCAACGGCTTGCAGCTGGTGCTGGCCGCAGTGGGGCTGGTGCTACTGATCGGCTGCGTCAATATCGCGAATCTGCTGCTGGCGCGCACCGCATCCCGGCGCCGCGAACTCGCGATCCGTTCGGCGCTTGGCGCAGGCCAAGGGCGGCTGGTGCGGCAGTTGCTCGCCGAAAGTCTCCTGCTGGGAGGTATCGGCGGCAGCCTGGGGGTGCTGTTCGCATACGGCGCGCTGCGCGCGATCCTGGCTCACGCGCCGGCGAATCTACCGCGCCTGGACGAAGTGCACGTCAATCTTCCGGTTTTGTTCTTCGCGACGGCGATCTCTCTCGTGGCCGGGCTCGCCTGCGGCTGGCTGCCCGCGCTGCGTTTTGCACGAATCGACCCTCAAGAGGCTCTGCAATCGGGCGCGCGAGGAAGCACGGAAGGGCGCGGCGCCGCGAAGCTCAGGTCGTTGCTGGTGAGCCTGGAGGTGGGACTCAGCATGCTCTGCCTGATCGCCGGCGGCCTGCTGCTGCGCAGCTACGCAAAGCTGCTTTCCACCGACAAAGGATTCGTGGTCCAGCGCATCGTCACCGTCGATTTGAATCTGCCGCGGGCCCGCTATGCGGAGCTACTTCAGCAGACGCGCTTCTCCGAATCGCTGCTGGATTCCGTGCGCAAGCTGCCCGGTGTGATGTCCCTGGGCGTTTCCAACATGCTGCCGCTCACCGCCGAAGGCAACAACAACCTGCTCATGCTGGAGGGAGCTCAAGTTCCTCTGATGGAACGGCCCGTGGCCGACATTCGCGATGTCAATCCCGAGTTCTTTCGGACCATGGGCATCCCGCTGCTCAAAGGCCGGATCTTTGAAGACACCGATCGCAACCGCCAGCTTGCGTTGGTTTCGGCGCTGACCGCGCAAAAGCTCTGGCCTGGGCAGGATCCATTGGGCAAGCGATTCAAAATCGGTGATCCGAGCGAGCCGTACCTGGAGGTGGCCGGCGTAGTGGGCGACGTGAGGGGGGCGGCGCTCGACAAACCGCCATTCCTGACGATTTATCGTCCTTATTGGGAGGGCGGCGAAATGCGCCGTGCCGTAACGCTCGCGGTTCGAACTACCGGAGATCCCCTCTCCGTTACCGGAGCGATCCGAGGCGCGATTCACCGCATCGATCCTGAACTGCCGGTTCCACAATTCCAGACCATGGAACAGATTCTCGACGATTCCGTGGCGCAGCAACGTTTCCAGATGAGCCTGATCCTGCTGTTCGCGGCGGCGGCCCTGCTGCTGGCCAGCCTGGGCATCTACGGCGTCGTTTCGTATTCGGTCACGCTGCGGACCAATGAAATGGGCATTCGCATGGCGCTGGGCGCGCAGGGCGCGGACGTTTTGCGAATGGTCCTAAGGCAATCCATGGCGCCGGTCGCGTTCGGGCTGGCAGGCGGTTTCGTCGTCTGGCTGGCGGCCGGGCGGTTGTTGGCGTCGTTGCTCTACGGTGTCACGCCGTTGGATCTCTTGACCATCGGCATTGCCATGTCGACGCTGGCGGCCGTCGCCGCCCTCGCCAGTTTCATTCCCGCCCGGCGCGCCGTTCGAGTGGATCCGTCCACCGCGTTGCGCTACGAATAACGCGGTATAACATCAACATGTCCCGAATCTCGCTTCTCGTGTTGTCCGCTCTCTCGCTCAGTGTGCTGCCCGCGCAGCAGCCCAGAAATTTCCCGCAGCCCGGACCCGCCAAGGAGGTAACCATCACAGCGATCCCCGGCGTAGTTGCTGCGGGCGCGAAGTGGACTGAAGTCTGGCACGGCACCGCGACCGCCGACGGTATGGTCGGCTTCGAGGGCGGCATTCTGTTCGCGCAGGAACAGAGCAACCACATCAACCGGCTCGACAAGAACGACAAATTCTCGGTCTACTTGACCAACCCGCACGGGCCGGGCGCGATCGCGATCTCCCCGAAGGGCGTGATTCTCGTGGTCGAGCGTACCTGCACCGATCCGGGCGGCCACATGGGCACCAAGCCGGAAGATTGCAAGGAGCCGACCGACGTCGCGGCTCTGACGCCCGAGCGCAAAGTAATCGCCGATAGTGTCGACGGCAAAGGACTGGGGCGCGTCAACGATCTCGTTACCGACAAGAGAGGCGACATCTATTTCACCAGCGGCGGCGCGTTCCATGTCAGCCCCGACGGCAAGGTGACCGCCTTCGGCCAGGATCTGCGCACCAACGGAATCATGCTCAGCCGCGACGAGAAGACGCTGTACATCACCAACCGCGAGGTGATCGTCGCTTTCGACATCCAGCCCGATGGTTCGGTGACGAATGAGCACCAATTCGGCAAGCTGGAAGGCGGGGGCAACGGTGACGGGATGGAGATCGACGCGGCCGGCCGGCTGTATGTCACCAGTCCCTCGGGCGTCCAGGTACTGGGCCCGGATGGGAAATACCTCGGCTTGATTCCCACGCCGCGCAACGCCATCACGGTGACGTTCTCCGGCCCCGGCAAAAAGACGCTGTACGTGGGCTGCATGGGCGCGGCTGGTCCGGACGGACAAAACATCACCACACCGCCGGGCGTGCGGAATGTCGCGATGACCGTTTATAAAGTCCCGATGCAGGCGCAAGGGTTCAAAGGCCGCGTAAAATAGCAAGCACGGGGTCATGCGCTTTCTCGCGTTGTTTGCAATGTTGTCCGCCTCTCTGGCGGCCGCGGAAAATCCCGCCGCTCAATTGTGGAAGGATCTTCAGGCCAAACGGCAGAAGCTGTCGACGTTCCACGAGGAGTTCGAGGTTTCGCGCACTGTCAAGCTGGCGAACGGCGACCAGGACTCGAAGTGGCAGACCTTCTTGGATCAGTCCCAGGAACGCTGGCGCGAGAGCACGCGCTCGGGATCCGGGGAGCGCATCCGAATCTTCGATGGCGCGGACCTTTTCCTGATCGAAGATCGAGAGAACGAATACGTGCGGCTGAAGCGCCCGTCCAGGAATGAGGTTCCCGCGCCATCGCCGTACGAGCTAGCCAACCCTGATTGGTCGAAAGCTCTGGAGGTGGAGCGCCGGCCCTGCGGCCTGGAAGGAAGCGATCATGTGTGCGTGATCGTGGAAGTGCCAGTCAAGGCCGGATCTGTTCGCCTGAGTCCCGGCCTCGATCTCACGCCGGTTTTCGAAGGCGTGGAGCGGGCCATGCTGGATATCGAAGACGGCCTGATGATTTCGCGCCGGGCGGTGCTCTCGGTTGGGGACGGGCGAACGGCGTACCAAGCCGACACCGTGTACGTGCTCAAGCGGTTGACGTACGGCGGAACAGCGGACGCGAGCCTATTTGAACGGCCCTCGGGAAACGTGCGCGAAGCATCGCGTCCGTAAGGACGGGCAGCGGCCAGCTCTATTCGGCCTTCTTTTCGGTCTTGTCTGTCAGGTCGTCCCTTAGCTGCTTGACCACTTTTCCGGCGGTCTTCTCCATTTCGCCGGGAGTGGAATCCTTGGGCCGCTGATAGGCTGACCATAAGACGGAGCGCGACCCGCGATCGACCAGGAAGAAGTTGCCCTTGCCGCGGCCGAACGTCGAGACATGTGGCGCGCCGCTCAGATCGACATCGCTCAGCTTGTCCTTGGTTTTCGCCTTGCCGTCGTCGGTGCTGCTTTCCTCATCTTTCTTTTTGGCTTCCGCAGGGGGTTTGGGAGGGGGATAGATCGTGTCCAGCTGGCTTTCGAAGGCCTGGCCGACATGGTCGGTCAGGATCGCGTCGGCTTTCTGCGGATCGGTCACCACGTCGAAGACATGAAACTTGGTGAGTTGGTTGGCGAGGAACTGATCCATGCCGCCGCCCATCGCCAGGATGTAAACGCGGCTCACCTGATGGAGTTGCGGATTCGCGGCGGCCATGATGAGAGCCGCGCCGAGTGCCAGGAGGGAAAACAACTTCATGAGAATATGGTACCAGCGCCGCCGAGGCAGGATTGAGCCGCAACGGGGCCGGCGCCCAGCCTTAACGTGTATAAATCGCAGCGGATCACAGTAATCACTCCCTGTCTGAACGAGGAGCAGGGAATCGAGCAGGTGCTCCGGCGGATGCCGGATTTTGTGGATCAGGTGATTGTCGTGGACAACGGGTCGACGGACCGAACGTCGGAAGTGGCGCGGTCGTTCGGCGCCGAAGTGATCCGCGAGCCGGTCCGCGGCTATGGCCGCAGCTACAAGCGCGGATTCGCCGACGCCACCGGCGACATCATCATCACACTGGACGGCGATCACAGCTATCCGCCGGACGCGATCTCCTATTTGCTGGAAGCGTTGCTGCACCTGGATGTCGACTTTCTGAACGCCTCGCGGTTCCCGGTGCGCGATCCCAAGGCGATGAGCTTCAAACACAAGGTGGGCAACTGGATTCTGTCGCTGGCGATGTCGATTCTGTATTTCCGCTGGGTGCGTGATTCGCAGTCCGGCATGTGGGTTTTCCGCCGCTCTATTCTGAAGGACATGCACCTGGAGTCGGACAGCATGGCCTTCTCCGAGGAGATCAAGATCGAGGCGTTGAAAAATTCGCGCATCCGATTCGCCGAGATTTCCATTCTGTACACCTCGCGGATGGGCGAAATCAAGCTGAATCCCTGGCGCGACGGGTTCTACAATCTGTATTTTCTAGTGAAGAAGCGCTTTTCCGGGCGCCCGCGCACATGAACCGGTGACCCCCATGCATCGCGTGACGATGATCATTCCGAATTGGAACGGGGCGGCGCTTCTGGCCAGTCTGCTGGACGGTCTGAAGCGGCAAACGCACCCGATCGAACGCGTCATCGTGGTGGACAACGGCAGCACCGATGATTCCGCGGCAGTAGCGGAGCGCGCGGGCGCTCAGGTAATCGCGCTGGGGACGAACGCTGGTTTCGCCGCAGCCGTAAACCGTGGGATTCGCGCGGCCGGCACCGAGTGGATCGGCATTTTGAATAATGATGTGTCGCTGCCCGAGAATTGGCTGGCGTTGCTGATGGACCGGCTGGCCTCCTCAGACGCGTGGTTCGCAACGGGCAAGCTGCTGGATGCCGGCTCACCCGATCGCATCGACGGCTGTTTCGACGAAATCTCGCGCGGGGCATGCGCGTGGCGGTGCGGACATGGGCGGCCGGATTCGCCGCTTTGGAACCAAGCCCGCGAAATCCGCTTTCCCCCATTCACGGCCGCTGTGTTTCGCGCCGGGCTGTTCGAGCGGGTCGGCCTTCTGGATGAGCGGTTCGAATCCTATCTAGAAGACGTCGACTTCGGGCTGCGCTCAGCGGCGGCCGGATTCGCAGGGCTTTATGTCCCGGAAGCATCGGCCTGGCACCGCGGCAGCGCGACTTTGGGCCGCTGGCATCCGGATACGGTGCGCCGGATCGCGCGTAACCAGCTGTTAATAGTTGCGAAACACTATCCGGCTAGATGGATCTTACGCTATGGCTGGCCGGTTTTCATCGCCCAGACACTATGGGGACTTACCGCCCTGCGGCATCGGTGTTTTGTAGCTTACCTCACAGGCAAGTGCGAAGGCCTACGCCAGTTCCATCAATTGCGCGGCGAACGCCGAGCCGGCTTAGGTGCCATCCTCGAACAGAGCGAAAACGAAATTCTGGAACTCCAGAGATCTACAGGCTTCGACCTGTACTGGAGACTGTACTTTGCCTTAACATGAGCCGCACGGGCGTTGTGATCGTCACTTACAACTCGGCGAATGTGATCGCCCGGTGCCTGAATTCTTGCGCCCAGCTGCCGGTTGTAGTTGTAGATAATCAGTCACGCGACTCTACTTGCGCATCCGTCCAACATAGATCAGGCGTCAAATTGATCGCTAACTCTAGTAACTGCGGGTTCGCGCAAGCCGTCAACCAGGGGGTGGCGGCTCTGGACACCGAGTTAGTGCTGCTCCTGAACCCGGACACTGAACTGGAAGGCGGGATTGAGCAGCTCGAGTCTGCCTGCCTGCGTCCGGGCGTGGGCGTGGCTGCGGGCCGGCTGGTGGATGAGCGCGGGCAGGTCCAGGCGGGTTTCACATTACGCCGTTTTCCCTCGCCGCTCACTTTGATCTTCGAGGTTCTGGGTCTGAACCGGCTGCTGCCGTGGACGCCGGTCAACCGCCGCTACCGCTGCCTGGATCTGGACCTTTCCGTGCCCGCGGAAGTGGAGCAACCGGCTGGCGCGTTTCTCATGTTCCGTCGCGAAGTGTGGCACCGGTTGGGCGGTTTTGACACACGCTTCCATCCGCTGTGGTTCGAGGACGTGGATTTTTGCCGCCGCGCGCACGATCTGGGCGTGAAGATTCAATACGTCCCGCAAGTTACTGCGCGTCATCAAGGTGGCCATAGTATTGCAGGGTTGGAGTGGTCCTGCCGGGAGGTGTACTGGTATGTTAGCCTGCTAAAGTACACCTCGAAGCACTTTCGCTCGTACGCTTATCGCGGGGTGAGCGCGGCAGTGTTGCTCGGTTCCGTGTTTCGAACAGCCGTGGAGATGGTACGGCGAAGAAGTTTCAGGCCAATTAAGGTCTACGCGAATATAGGTCGGCTCGCGGGACGCAGTCTGATCTCCGGCCGTTTCGGAGAAGCAAACGGTTTTAGTAGCTATAGCAAGGCCGAAGGGTAAGACAGGTTTTCAACAAATCATAGAATCGAGACACGACCCACATACATGCCGATTCACGATCGGGTTTCCGTAACAATCGTCACTTACAACAGCGGCCGGTTTATTAAGCGATGCCTGGAGTCCGTGCTGGCTCAGCGCTATGCCAACAAGGAAATCATTATCATCGACAACGCCTCCACCGACGGTACAATCGACATCCTGGAGCAGTTTGAGGACCGCTGCCGGGTCATCTACAACGACGAGAACATCGGATTCGCCGCCGCGCAGAATCAAGCCATCGCACTGAGCACCGGAGAGTGGGTCCTGACTCTGAATCCGGACGTCCTGTTGTTGCCGAACTTCATCCAGGCTCTGGTGGATGCCGGCCAGATCGATCCCAAGATCGGGACGGTGTGCGGAAAGCTGCTGGCAATTCGCGCCAGTTTCGACCTGCCGGAGAAGCCGCTGGTGGATTCCACCGGCATTTACTTCACGCCCATGTTGCGCCACCTGGACCGTGGCAGCCAGGAAGTGGATAACGGGCATTACCTCAACCACGAATTTGTTTTCGGGGCCACGGCGGCTGCAGCGCTGTACCGCCGCAGCATGATCGACGATATCTCCATCGATGACGAGTTCTTCGATCCGGACTTTTTCGTGTACCGTGAAGACGCCGACGTTGCCTGGCGGGCGCAACTGATGGCTTGGCGCTGCATTTATACGCCGCACGCGCGCGGCTATCACGTGCGCAACGTGCTGCCGGGAAATCGCCGCGCTTTGCCGCCGGTGATCAACATGCACTCAGTGAAGAACCGCTTCCTGATGCGCATGAAGAATATCACCGGCGATTTGTACCGGCGTAACTGGTTCTCGATCACGGTGCGCGACATCATCGTGGTGTCCTGCTGCCTGCTGCGCGAACAGACCTCGTTGAAGGCCTTCTGGTACGTGATCCGTAATTGGAAGCGCGTGATGGCCAAGCGGCGCATCATCATGAGCCGCAAGCGCGTAGATGACGCCTACATTGCGAACTGGTTCCGCTACGATCCGGTAAGCGCTCCGGCGGCGAAGTCGAAGGCGGCCAGCAGCCGCGCTCTGGCTCGATCAAAAGCAGTGGGCAGGCAGTAGCAGCAGCGGAGGCGGAACGCGGCGCGCATTGCGATTCTCGGGACGCGGGGAATACCGGCCCGCTACGGCGGGTTTGAAACCTTCGCCGAAGAACTCTCCACTCGACTGGTCGATCGCGGGCATCAGGTAACCGTATATTGCCGCGAGCGTCATTCGGAACCCACCTATCGCGGCGTTGCGCTGATTTACTTACCCACCTGGCGGCATAAATATTTCGACACGATCGTTCATACCTTCTTCTGCACGCTCCACCTGATTTTTCATCGCTGCGACGTCGCGCTGTATTGCAACGCCGCGAACGCGGTTTTCACGCTCTGGCCGCGCCTGGCCGGCATGCCAACGGCCCTCAACGTCGACGGACTGGAGCGCAAGCGCAAAAAGTGGAACCGTCTGGCGCGCACGTGGTACCTGGTGTCGGAATGGCTGGCCACCTTCTGTCCCTCGGCCATCGTGACGGACGCGGCCAAAATCGCCGAATATTATTTGCAGCGCTACAAAAAACAGTCGGAATTTATCCCCTATGGCGCGGAAATCGGCCCGGTCTCAAGCGACGAAGTTCTGAAGCAACTGGGCCTCGAGCGCGGCGAATATTTTCTTTACATCAGCCGGATGGAGCCGGAGAACAACGCGCTGGCGGTGCGGGAAGCGTTTGAAAAGATCGCGACCTCGAAGAAGCTGGCGTTGATTGGCGATGCGCCATACGCCGCCGAATACATCCAGCGCGTGCGCGACACACGCGATCCACGCGTCGTGATGCCGGGCGCGATCTATGGCGCGGGCTATCACGAATTGCAGTCGCACTGCTTCGCTTATATCCACGCCACCGAAGTCGGCGGCACGCACCCGGCCTTGATCGAAGCCATGGGCCGCGGCGCGGTCGTGCTCTTTTTGAACACGCCGGAAAACGCCGAGGTCGCCGGCGGCGCGGGGATCCCGTTTGAAGCCGGCAATCTGACTGAGAAGCTGAGAGACGTCCTGGCAATGCCGGACCACGAACGCGCCGGCTGGAGCCGCCGGGCCACGGAGCGGGTCCGCGAACGGTATAGCTGGGACGCCGTCACGGACCGGTACGAGGCGCTGCTTCTCCAGCTGGTTCGCTGACCGATTGTCACGCTGGCCCGCCGTTTGCATCTCGGCTGGTAAATGAGACTTACAGCCGTCCTGCTGCTGGCCACTGGACCAACGCTTTTAGCCCAATCCGCTCTATCACTTGCGGACGCGGTGAAGATGGGTCTCGAGAAGCACCCGGCCATCGAGGCCAGTGCGGCGTCGAAGCGCGCCGCCGATACCCGGATCGAAGGCGCGCGCAGCGGATATCTGCCGAAACTGAACTACTCGGAATCCTACCAGCGCAGCGATAATCCGGTCTTTGTTTTCGGTTCTTTGCTGGAGCAGCACCAGTTCACACAAGATAATTTCAACCTGGGAACTCTGAATCGGCCTAATTTTCTCAATAACTTCCAGTCGCAAGTGGGCGTCAGCCAGACGGTGTACGATGCGGGCGCCACGAAATCCCAGGTGTGGGCGGCGAGGCTCGGCAGCCAGCTCGCCGGCGAGGACGAGCGACGGGCACGCATGAATGTCATCGCCGGGGTAGCCAGTGCGTATTTTGGCGCAATACTCGCAAAGGAGCGCCTCGCGGTGGCGCAAGAATCGGTGAAGTCGGCCGAAGCCGATCTTACTACGGCTCAGACCGTTCGGCAGGCCGGCCTGTCCACCGACGCCGATGTGTTGTCGGTCCGCGTACACTTGGCCGACATGCGCGAGCGCGAGATCCAGGCGCGCTACGCGGTCAGCACCGCGCAGTCCGCGCTCGACGATGCGCTGGGGCAGCCGCTGGATGCGACACACGATTTGTCGACGCCGCTCAGCGCCGCGAAACTCAGCAACGCGGATCTGGCGGGGCTGGGCAAGATGTCCGTCCAGGAGCGCGCGGAAGCTCGCCAGGCGGCGCTTCAGGTTACTGTCAACGAAGCGGAATCTTCGGTAGCGCGGTCGGCTCTTTTTCCGCGCGTTTCCGTGCGTGGCGCGTTCGAAGCCGACAGGCAGACGTTCGCAACCAAGGGCGGCGCCAACTGGCTGGTGGGCGTGTCGCTGGATTGGAACGTGTTCAACGGTTTCGCGGACCGCTCCCGGCGCGAGGAGGCCGAGCAGCGGATCGCCGCCGCGCGGGCGCAGCAGAAGCAGACCGATTCGACGGTCCAGCTCCAGGTCCGCCGCGCTTATGCGGATTGGCAAGCCGCCCAGGAACGCATTGGCGTCGCTGAGGCCGCAGTGGCGCAGGCCAAAGAGAGCCTCCGGATCACGCGCAACCGCTATCAGACCGGGCTCACCACCGTGACCGAACTGCTCAGAAACGAAACCGCGACGCTCGAAACCCAGACCAATCGGCTGGAGGCGATTTATCAGCAGCGCGTGGCCGCGACGGCTCTGGAGCTGGCCGCGGGAACCCTATCAGGAGACTCCGATGCTCTCAAGTAAATCTCTAGCCGCCACTGTGGCGGCGTACTTCTTCCTGGGAGCGTGCCATGAGGCTCCGCGCAAGGCAGAAGCCATCGTGTCCCAACCCGTGGCGGCGAATACAGTGGCCGCGGCCGCAGTGGAATGGCCGTCGATTTCCGAAGCGGTTGGCACCGTGCGGGCCCGTACCTCCACAGTGATCTCCAGCAAGGTGATGGGCTACGTGCGCGAGGTGAAGGTGCGGGTAGGCGACACGGTGAAGTCTGGTGAGTTGCTGGTTACAGTTGATTCACGCGATCTGGACGCGACCTGGAAGCAGGCGCAGGCCGCGCGGCAGGAAGCTGTCGACGCGGGCCAGGAGGTGACCAACGCGGTGGCGTCCGCGCAGGCCAATTTGGATTTCGCCAAGGCGACTTTCCGGCGCATGGACGATCTTTACCAGAAAAAGTCCATCTCCGATCAGGAATACGACGAAGCGACGTCGAAGCTGAAAGTGGCGCAAGCGGCCTATGACATGAGCGTGTCCAGGCGGGCGCAGCTCGGCGCCAAACTCCGCCAGGCCGACGAAGCCGTCAACGCCGCGGCGGTGATGCGCGGCTACAGCGAGATTCGCGCTCCGTTCGCCGGCATCGTCACCGAGAAGCCGGTGGATCCTGGCGTTCTGGCCACTCCCGGCGCGCCGCTGATGACCCTCGAACAATCCGGCGCGCTGCGGCTGGAGGTTCCAGTGGACGAATCATTCTTGGCCGATACGCGCGTTGGACAGCCGGTCACCGTGCGGTTCGATTCACTGAATCGGACCATTGAGGCGCGAGTATCCGAGATTGTGCCCTCGGTGGATCCGGCGTCGCGGGCGTTTCTGGTGAAGATCGATCTGCCCGGGATTCCAAATTTGCGGTCGGGCGTCTACGGAAAAGCGCAGTTCTCGCGTGGAACGCGACGCGTCATCGCGGTGCCAGCAGCCGCGGTCACTGAACAGGGTCAAGTGCAATCCGTGATGGTAGATGACGGCGGCATCGCACGCACGCGCCTGGTGACCACAGGCCAGAAGCAAGGCGATCGAGTGGAGATTCTGTCGGGGCTGAACGTGGGCGAGTTGGTGATCTCACCGCGCCCGCTGACATTAGGCGACGGGGCACGCCTGGAGGCGCGGCCGTGAACGACGAGCGCGGGAACCCAAAGCTCGGGATCGCGGGCCGGGTCGCGCACACCTGGATCAATTCCAAGCTGACGCCGCTGTTTCTGGGCGCGTCGCTACTGATCGGTCTGTTCTCCATCTGGCGCCTGCCGCGCGAAGAAGAGCCGCAGATCATCGTGCCGATGATCGATGTCATGGTGTCGATGCCGGGCGCGTCGTCGCGCGAAGTGGAAGAGCGCGTCACCAAGCCGATGGAGAAACTGCTGTGGGAGATCCCGGGCGTCGAGTACATCTATTCGACCTCCAGCCCGGGCCAGTCGCTGGCGATCGTGCGCTTCAAAGTGGGCGAGGACGAAGAGAAGAGCATCGTCAGGCTGAATCAGAAGATGTACGCTAACTTCGACCTCATTCCACCGGGCGCGTCGCAGCCGCTCATCAAGCCGCGGTCGATCGACGACGTGCCGATTCTCGCGCTGACGTTTTCGAGCAGCCGCTACGACGGATTCCAGCTTCGCCGTCTGGCCGCGCAGGTGGACGACACGGTGAAGCAGGTGAACAACGTGTCGGCGGTGAGCCTCATCGGCGGGCAGCGCCGCGAGATGCGGGTGGCGATGGACGAGTCGAAGCTGGCGGCTTATTCGCTGTCGCCGCTGCAGGTGTTCAACGCACTGGCGGCTTCCAATCGCAGGCTTTCGTCCGGCAAATTCTCGAATGACAATCACGAATTTCTGGTGGAGACGGGCGAGCTACTGCGCTGCGCCGACGACGTGAGCCACGTGGTAGTGGGAGTCGCCAACGGCAAACCGGTGTTTGTGCGGGATGTCGCCACAGTTGCGGACTCGGGCGAGGAACCGTCGGAATACGTGCAGTTCGCCTCGGGAGGCTCTGGCGCTTCGTTTCAACCGGCGGTGACGCTGGCGATATCCAAGCGCAAGGGAGCCAACGCCATCGACGTCGCGCACGACGTGCTGGAGCGCGTGGACCGCTTGAAAGGAAGCCTGATTCCTTCCGACGTCCAGGTCACCACGACGCGCAATTACGGGGAGACGGCGGCCGAAAAATCGAACGAGCTGCTGTGGCACATGGGCATCGCGGTGATTTCGGTGAGCCTGCTCATCGCGCTGACGCTGGGTTTTCGCGAGTCCCTTATCGTTTTCGTTGCGATTCCAGTGACTCTGGCGCTCACGCTCACCGTGTTTTATCTGTACGGCTATACGCTGAATCGCATCACGCTGTTTGCGCTGATCTTCTCGATCGGCATTTTGGTGGACGACGCGATTGTGGTGGTGGAGAATATCGCGCGGCATTGGCGATTGCCGCAGAACCGCGGCCTTTCGACCAGCGAAGTGGCCGTGCGGGCCGTGGATGAAGTCGGCAATCCGACCATCCTCGCCACGCTGACCGTGATCGCTGCGATTCTGCCCATGGCCTTCGTGGGCGGCCTGATGGGGCCCTACATGCGGCCGATCCCAGTTGGCGCTTCGGCCGCGATGGTCTTCTCGATCATGGTGGCCTTCATGGTGACGCCGTGGGCCGCGATCCGTATCCTGAATCCGGCAGCGCACGAACACCTGGAAGGCGCACGCGAAGACCGGCTGACGCGCCTGTATCGCTGGGTGATGGGCGGGCTGCTGCACAAGCCGGTGCCGCGCTGGGGGTTTCTTGGTAGCGTCGTCGTGCTGCTGCTCGGCTCCATGGCGCTGGTCTACATCGGCTTCGTCAAGGTGAAGATGCTGCCGTTCGACAACAAGAGCGAGTTCCAGGTGATCGTCGACACGCCGGAGGGCACCACGCTCGAGGAAACCGCGCGCGTTACGCGGCAGTTGGCCGATCAAATCCTGCGCCAACCCGAAGTGATCAACCTGCAGACTTACGCCGGCACCGCGTCGCCCTACAACTTCAACGGCCTAGTGCGGCACTACTACATGCGATCGGGCTCGAACATCGCCGACATCCAGGTGAATCTGCTGCCGAAAGGCGACCGCGACCGGCAGAGCCACGAGATCGCCAAATTGGTGCGCACGGCTTTGCAGCCTATCGCCAATCGCAACCAAGCGCGCATCAAGGTGGCCGAGGTTCCGCCCGGCCCGCCGGTGCTGGAGACGCTAGTGGCCGAAGTCTACGGCCCCGACGAAAACCAACGGATTGCCCTCGCCCGCCAGGTTCGCGACCTGTTCGGCAGGACGGACGGCGTTGTCGACGTGGACTGGTATGTGGAGCACGACCGGCCGAAGGTCCAATTCCGCGTGGATGAAGAGAAGGCCTCGCTGCACGGCATCACCGAGGATCAGGTGGCGCGCGTGCTGCGCATGGCCTCGGCCGGCGATTCGCCCGGGCTGTTGCACGTCGATTCCGAGAAAGAAGACATTCCCATCAACGTCCAACTCGCCCGGCCCGAGCGGTCGTCCATCGATGGCCTGGAAAATCTGAGGATCGCCGGCCGCGATGGCACGCTGGTGCCGCTGCGCGAGCTGGTGTCCGAACGCACCGTCACCGAAGACAAGAGCATCTACCACAAGAACCTGATGCCGGTGACCTACGTGACCGGCGATGTGGCGGGTGCGATGGAAAGCCCGGTGTACGCCATCTTAAAGCTAGGGCCAGAAATCTCAAAGATCAAGATTCCGGAAGGATACGAGATCGAGCAGTACACTTCGCATCAGCCCACCGACGCGTCCAAGTACGCGCTCAAATGGGATGGCGAGTGGCACATCACTTACGAAGTGTTTCGTGACCTGGGTGTGGCCTTCGGCGCGGTGCTGATCCTGATCTACATCCTGGTGGTGGGTTGGTTCCGTTCATTCCTGACGCCGATCGTGATCATGGCGGCGATTCCGTTCTCGCTAGTCGGCATTCTGCCGGCGCATGGGCTGCTGCACGCGTTTTTCACGGCGACCTCCATGATCGGCTTCATCGCGGGCGCGGGCATTGTGGTGCGGAATTCGATCATCCTGGTGGATTTCGTCGAGCTGCGGCGCAAGGAGGGGATGGCGCTCGACCAGGCCGTGATCGATGCAGGCGCGGTGCGCTTCCGGCCCATGATGCTGACCGCGGCGGCCGTGGTGGTTGGCTCGTCGGTGATTCTGTTCGACCCGATTTTCCAAGGCCTGGCCATCGCGCTCATGGCCGGGGAAATCGCATCGCTGCTGCTGTCGCGTATGACAGTGCCGGTGCTGTACTTCATCGCGAATTATAGGAGGACTGTATGACATTGGACCGTTATCTGCGGCTGCTGGCCGGGACGGTGGTGCTGCTGAGCCTGGCGTTGGGCTACTTTGTGAGTGAGTATTGGTATCTGCTGACGGCCTTCGTGGGCCTGAACCTATTCCAATCGGCGTTCACCAACTGGTGCCCGGCGATGACCGTGTTGAGGAAGCTGCACGTGCCGGAGTGCGAGCACGAAGTGCAGCATCGGGTCACGGCCGCGACGCATTAAGAGTGACGCGCCAGGAGTCCCGTACCATGGATCTATGGGCCCCTTCGCCTACCGATCCTGGGTCGAAATCTCCCTGAAGCAGATTGCCGCGAATTTCCGGGCGGTTCGCGACGTCGTCGGGCCGGACGTCGAAGTGATGCCGGTGGTGAAGGCGGACGCTTACCGGCACGGCGCGGTTGAAGTCTCGCATGAGCTGGTTCGTGCCGGCGCCCGCTGGCTGGCGGTCAGCAACGTGGAAGAAGGCGCGATCCTGCGCGACCGGGGAATCACCGCGCGCATCCTCGTGATGGCCGATTTCCTGCCACCCGAACGCGCCGGTCTCCTCGATTACAACTTGACCCCGGTGATTCATTCGCTTGGCGACATTCAGGAGTGGGACCGGCTCGCAGCCAGCCGCGGCGTCGCAGGCGCGTACCACTTGAAGATCGACAGCGGCATGGGGCGGCTGGGCACACGCGCCCCGGCGTCCGAGATTTTGGATGCGATCGGAAGTGCCAGGCACGCCCAGCTGGAAGGTCTGATGACGCACTTCGCCTCGGCGGCGAACTACGCCAGCACGCAAACCGAAGAGCAACTACACACGTTCCAGTCCGTCTGCGGAGAGCTGGCGCGGGCGGGCGTGCACCCGCCGATCCTGCATCTTTCGAGCAGCACGCCCGTTGCTTATGGCCGCCGCGACGCCTGGCATCGCATGGTGCGGCCCGGCCACGCCGTCTACGGCTATGTTTCGCCGGTGGCGAACGGGACCGCGCCGCCGCGCTTACTGAACGTTAAGCCGGCATTGACCTGGAAGACGGCGGTGCTGGCGGTGAAAGATTTGCCGGCGGGGGCCTTGGTGGGCTATGGCGGGATGTTTCGAACCGCGGAGCCGACACGGATCGCCGTTCTAGCGGCAGGTTATGCGGACGGCATCCCACACCGGCTGTCCAACAAGGGTCGCGTCATTGCCAGAGGGCATGCAGCGCCCATTATCGGCGCCGTTTCGATGGATCTGACCACGATCGACATCACGCACTGCCCGCCGCTGGCCGTAGGCGATGCGGTCACGCTACTCGGCTCTGAAGGCGGCGTGTCGATCGACGCGCAGCAGATCGCCCGCATCGCCGGCACTATCTCCTACAGCGTTCTGTGCGGAATCCATGCCCGCGTGAAGCGGATCTATATCGACCGAGAGGCTTAGCCTAAGCTATCCGCCGGATTACCCGGGCCGGCAGTGTGATCAAACCCCAGACCAGCTCCAGTACGCCGCCTACGGCGATGCCCACCAGCCGGAACGGTAGCAGGAGGAGCCAGACGATGGGGTACAGGAACAACGCCGCCAGCGCTAGCGGCCAGCACAGCACGAACAAAATGCACCACAGCAGGAAACCGAGCATCGCAGCCCTCCGCTAATGATATACGAGGAAAGCTTCGAATCAGTTCGAAGGGGGGTGGAGCGGGAGACCGGATTCGAACCGGCGACATCAACCTTGGCAAGGTTGCACTCTACCAGCTGAGTTACTCCCGCAGCGCGACTCCATTGTCGCTCGCTTATGACGAAGCTGTCAAATACCCGTACAAGCCCTGAACACGCGCATGTTTACCAAACATTCACAGTTCTCAACAGCCGAAGGATAGCACATTTGCAACTAATACTGTTTTATGTAAAGCATTGCAGGCCAAACAGATAGCGGTTCCAAAAAATTGTATTCCTCGCATGCTGGACTGTGCTAGACTTGCTTTGCCTCAAGCGGATAGGAGGTTGGGTTAGCCGCTTGAGGAGGTCGTTCACAAGCCGTCGGTTCCCTACTGAATCGAAACTGGGTGTATAGGTTTTCCACAACCTGTGGAAATATTGTGCAAAAAGTGCGCGGAGACACACGTTGGCATGAATAGTTGGGAAAGAATCAAGAATTACATTTGCAACAACAACAAGATCAGTCACGAAGCTTATCAGAACTGGCTGTCGAAAGCGGTATTTCTCAGGGCAGAGGGTGAGGTTCTGTGTATCGGTGTGCCCGACGAATACACGCGCAATTGGATTAGCGCCGAATACTCGGACGCAATCCGGGGCGCCATCCAGGAACTGAAGCTGCCTGTGCGCGAAGTCGCGTATCAAGTGGAGGGCGCGGCGGCGTCAAGCGCCAACCCGGCGGCTGCGGAAGACAAGCCGGAGCCACTGTTCGGGCCGTCCGTGAGCCTGAACCCGAAATTTACTTTTGAGACCTTCGTGGTGGGTTCCTGCAATCAATTCGCGCATGCGGCGGCACAGGCTGTAGCCGAGAAGCCATCCCACAGCTATAACCCGCTGTTTATCTACGGCGGCGTGGGCATGGGCAAAACACATCTGATGCATGCCATCGGACGGTCGCTTGCGGACCACTACGCCGGCATGCGCATCGTCTATACCTCGAGCGAACGCTTCATGAACGAGATGATCACGTGCATCCGCCAGGACCGCATGCAACTGTTTCACCGGCACTATCGCTCCGCGGACGCTCTGCTCATCGACGATATCCAGATCCTGTCGGGCAAGGAGCGCACCCAGGAAGAGTTCTTTCACACGTTCAACGACCTGTTCGAGCACGAGAAGCAAATCGTCATCTCCAGCGATACCCCGCCAAAGAGCACTCCCGGCTTAATGGAGCGTCTGCGCTCACGCTGCGAATGGGGGCTTATGGTGGATGTGCAGCCTCCGGACCTTGAAACCAAGATGGCGATTCTCGATAAGAAAGCCGAGGCTCAAGGTACAAGGCTGCCGGAAGAAGTCCGCATCTTCATTGCGACAAAAACGAAGTCGAATGTTCGCGAACTGGAAGGAGCCCTGGTGAAACTGATAGCGTCCGCCTCGCTCACCGGATCGCCGATTACGCTCTCCATGGCGCAGCAGGTATTGAAGCACCTGTCGATCGGCCAGGAGCGAAGAATCACGATCGAATCGATCATCAAAGCGGTGGCCGACAAATTCGCGCTGCTTCCATCGCAGATCAAGCAAAAGACCAACGAGCGCAAGATCGCCTATCCCCGGCAGATCGCCATGTACCTGACCAAGGACCTGACATCGGCGTCGCTGCCTGAAATCGGGCGCGCTTTCGGGGGCAAGCATCACACCACGGTCCTGCACTCGGTCCAGAAGATTGAGCAACTGCGACAACGCGACCCGGATTTGAACAATCTCATCCACAGTCTAGTTGATTCGATTCATTAGGCTTATTGGCCTTTTCCACAAGGAGCTTTTTGTAGGCTTGTGCAGACCTGTGGAGCATAGCCCCGGAGCGGGAATCATGCAGCCCGGCCGACCCATTGATTCACAACTTTCGGTGGCAGGAAGTTTCTGAGTTTTGTATAATTTAGAGAGAAATCAACATTTCAACAGGCCCTACTACTACGGTTCTAAAAGATTGACTTTCTAGGCTAGAACAGAAGGCTACTAGCATGGCATCGACGATACAAGAGGTTCGCGCGGGGGAAACGATGGAGTTCACAGTCAGCAAGGCAGATCTGGTCCGGGAGTTGAGTCTCTCCCAGGGTGTTGTCGAGAAAAAGACGACGATCCCGATCCTGTCGAACGTGCTGGTGGAAGCGGTTGGCGACCGGATTAATCTGACCGCGACGGATCTGGAGTTAGGGATCCGATCCTCGTGCCCGGCGCGGGTGAAGAAGCAGGGGGCCGGCACCATCCCGGCAAAGCGGCTGTTGGATTATGTGCGGCTGCTGCCGGATTCGGACCTCGAGGTAAAGCTGCAGGAGAACCAGTGGGCCAGCTTGGTTTGCGGGCGGTCGCGCACGCGGATAGCGGGGATGTCGCGAGAAAGCTTTCCGGAACTTCCGCAAATGCCGGAGGTGCTGGCGCAGATCCCAGTCAACGCGCTGGCGTCGATGATCGCGAAGACGATCTTTGCAATTTCAATGGAGGAGTCACGCTTTACACTCAACGGCTCGCTCCTGATGCTGAAGAGCAACGGGCTGGCCATGGTGGCGACCGACGGACATCGCCTGGCGATGGTGGAAAGCCCGGTGGAATTGCCCGGCGTGACCGGTTCCTTCCGGGCGCTGCTGCCGCGCAAGGCGATGGGAGAAATTCAGAAGCTGGGTCAGGAAGCGGGCCCGGATGCAATGCTGCAGTTTGCCGGCGACGACAACCATTTGTTCTTCCAATTTGGCGAGCGGCTACTGCTCAGCCGGAAGCTGACCGGCAATTTTCCCGATTTTGAACGGGTGCTTCCGAAGGATCATCCACACGCGGTCGCCTTGGATCGTGAGGAGCTGCGCAAGTCCATCGAACGTGTTTCGCAGTTTTCCGATGAACGCTCGCGCGCTATCCGGCTGCGCATGCAATCCGGCGAACTGCATATTCATTCGTCCCTGTCGGAGACGGGTGAAAGCGAGGAGAGCCTGCCTGCCGAGTATGACGGCGCGACAGTGGAAATCGGGTTCAATGCGAGCTATCTGCTGGATTTTCTGAGGGCCTTGAACGAAGAGAAAGTGACATTCCACTTCAAAGACCCGAACAGCGCGGGCGAATTGCGGCCGGCTGCCGACGGCGCCACGTATAAGTACCGTTACGTTGTGATGCCCATGAGGATCTAACGGGCAACAGTAGGGCACACAAGAAGCAGTTTAAGGATTAAGTATTAACCCATGGCGACAAAAGAAGTGACTCCGGCGGAAGTTTACGACTCCACTAGCATCAAGGTGCTGGAAGGCCTGGAAGCCGTGCGGCTGCGTCCGGCGATGTACATCGGTTCGACGACCGAGAACGGTCTGCATCACCTGGTTTACGAGGTGGTGGACAACTCGGTGGACGAAGCGCTGGCCGGCTACTGCGACCGCGTGGATGTGACCATTCTGATTGACGATTCCATCACCGTAACGGACAACGGCCGGGGCATCCCAACCGACATCAAAGAAGAGTTCGGCATCTCGGCGGCGGAAGTGGTGATGACCAAGCTGCATGCCGGTGGTAAGTTCGATTCCAATAGCTACAAAGTCTCGGGCGGGTTGCATGGCGTCGGTGTGAGCTGCGTCAATGCTCTTTCCGAGACGCTGCATCTGGAAATTTGGAACAAGGGCTTCACCTGGGAGCAGGACTACGAGAAAGGGATTCCCCTAGGGCGCCTCAAGCAGACCGGGAAGGCCGGCAAGAAGACCGGCACCAAGATCACCTTCAAGCCGGATGCCACCATCATGGACGTAGTGGTGTTCAACTATGACACCTTGGCGCAACGGCTGCGCGAGCTGGCGTTTCTGAACAAGGGTCTGACCATCACGCTGACTGATGAGCGCGTCGACCCGGTAAAGCAGCACGAGTTCCATTACAGCGGCGGGATCGCCGAGTTCATCAAGCACCTGAACCGGGGCAAGGCCGTGCTGCACGACAAGCCGATTTACTTCGAGGGCGAGCGCGAGTTGCCCAACGGCGGCACGCTCGCCATGGAAGTGGCGCTACAGTACAACGACGGCTACTCGGAGAACATATTCAGCTTCGCCAACAACATCAATACGGTTGACGGCGGATCGCATTTGAGCGGCTTCCGCAGCGCGCTTACGCGCACCATCAATTACTACGGCCAGCAGGCGGGCTTGTTCAAGGATGTCAAGGAAAACCTGAGCGGCGACGACGTGCGCGAAGGTTTAACCGCCGTGGTGAGCGTGAAGCTGCCGCAGCCGCAGTTCGAAGGCCAGACCAAAGGCAAGCTCAACAGCGACATTCAGGGCTTTGTTGTGCAACTGGTGAATGAGAAGCTGGGCGAACATTTCGACAAGAACCCGGCGGTGATGCGCAAGATTGTCGGCAAAGCAATCGATGCCGCGCGCGCTCGCGAGGCCGCGCGAAAAGCTCGCGATCTGACCCGGCGCAAGGGCGCGCTGGATTCCGGCGGTCTGCCGGGCAAGCTGGCCGACTGCCAGGAAAAGGATCCCGACCGTTGCGAACTGTTCCTGGTTGAGGGCGAATCGGCCGGCGGCACGGCAAAAAGCGGCCGCGACCGGCGCTACCAGGCGATCCTTCCGCTCAAGGGCAAAATCCTGAACGTCGAGAAGGCGCGCTACGACAAGATGTTGGGGCACGAGGAAATCCGGTCCATGATCACGGCCATCGGCACCGGCATCGGCCTCACGGACTTCGACATCACCAAGCTGCGCTACCACAAGATCATCATCATGACCGACGCGGACGTGGACGGCTCGCACATCCGCACGCTGCTGCTCACCTTCTTCTTCCGCCACATGCAGGAGCTGATCAAGCGCGGCAACGTTTTCGTCGCGCAACCGCCGCTGTATCTGATCAAGAAGGGCAAGAGCCTGAAGTACATCAAGGACGACAAGGAGTTCACCCGCGAGATTTTGCGCCGCGCGACTGAAAACCTGTCGGTCGAGACCAAAGACGGTGTGAAGCTGGAAGGCTCAGAGTTGCGGGCGTTTCTGATCTCGCTGGACGAATGCCAGCAAATGTTCCGCCGCATGGAGCGGCGCATGCGCGATCCGCGTGTGGTGGAAGCGCTGGCCAATATCGACCTGAAACTGGACGCCAAGGCGGATTTCCACGAGAAGAGCAACCTGGAGCCGGTGCTCGCAGCGTTGAAGACGGCGAAGATTGAGGCCAGGCTGGAACGCGAAGAAGAGCACGAAGCCTGGAAGATCGTGTACCACGATCCCACCAACGCCGAACGCTCGATCGGCGTCGACCTCGCCGTTCAGCCCGAATACAGGCGCATGCGCGCGATCGCGCGGCAAGTGTCCAAGTTCAATCAGCCTCCCTTCAAAGTACTGAAGGAAGGCAAAGCCGAAGCGCAGATCCAGCCCGGTTGGCGAGAGTTGCTCGAGTTCGTGAAAAACGAAGGCACGCGCGAGGTGTCCATCCAGCGCTACAAAGGCCTAGGCGAAATGAACGCCGAGCAGTTGTGGTCGACGACCATGAACGCCGAGACGCGCACGCTGCTCAAGGTGGATCTGCAGGACCTGGCCGAGACAGAAGGCATTTTCTCCACGCTGATGGGCGAAGACGTGGAGGCTCGCCGGAAGTTCATCGAAGAGAACGCGCTGGACGTGCGGAATCTGGACGTTTAGCGCCGCGCCAGGCGGCCTCCGCTTACAATGGGGCAATGGCCCGCTTCCCCGGTGTCGACTACTTACTCATCGATTCGCTTTTCTCCGAGCAGGAACTGCTGGTGCGCCAGACCGCGCGCCAGTTTGTGGATGACCGCGTCCTGCCGATTATCCGAGACTGCTTCCGTGACGCGCGCTTTCCGAAAGAGCTGATTCCCGAAATCGGCGAGCTCGGATTTCTGGGCGCGAATCTGGAAGGATACGGCTGCGCCGGCATGAGCAATGTCGAATACGGCCTGGTCATGCAGGAGATCGAGCGGGGCGATTCCGGCTTGCGCAGCTTCGTTTCCGTGCAGGGGGCGCTGGTGATGTATCCGATTCACACCTATGGCTCAGACGAACAAAAGAGCCATTGGCTCCCGAAGCTGCAATCGGGCGCGGCGATCGGCTGCTTCGGGCTGACCGAACCGGGCTTCGGATCGAATCCCGCGGGGATGCAGACGCGCGCGAAGCAGGACGGCTCGCAGTGGGTGATCAACGGGGAGAAGACTTGGATCACCAACGGCGGCATGGCCGACGTGGCGATCGTGTGGGCACGCACCGACGAGGGCATCCGCGGATTCCTGGTGGAGAAGGGGACGCCGGGCTTCACGGTGTCCGACATCCACGGAAAGCTGTCGATGCGGGCGTCTGTCACGTCAAGTCTTGCGTTCTCGGATTGCCGCGTGCCGGCGTCCGCGATGCTACCCGGGGCGAAAGGCCTGAAAGGGCCGCTGAGCTGCCTGTCGCAAGCCCGCTACGGTATCGGCTGGGGCGTGATCGGCGCGGCAATGGACTGTTATGAAACTGCGCGCCACTACTCCACCGTGCGCAAGCAGTTCGACGACCGGCCCATCGCCAGCCACCAGCTCGTGCAGGAAAAGCTGGCGTGGATGATCACCGAGATCACCAAGGCGCAGCTGCTGGCGATTCAGGCGGGCCGTGTGAAAGACGCGGGCAAGATCGACCCGGCGCACATTTCGATGCTGAAGCGCAACAACGTCGCGATGGCGCTGGAATGCGCGCGCCTGAGCCGCGATCTGCTCGGCGCCAACGGCATCATGGACGAGTACCCCATCATGCGCCACATGTGCAATCTGGAAACCGTGAAGACCTACGAAGGCACCGACCACATCCACACGCTGGTGATCGGCGAGCGCGTCACCGGCATTGCGGCGTACAAATAGGCAGCGTCAGGCGGCGGGCGATCTGCAGCTCGGTGCGGCGAATCAGGCGCGGCCAGACCGAATCGGGATCGTTGTGAAAAACTTCGCCCGTGTTCGCCGCCATAATGTGCCAGGCGCCGAGCTGTACCTCGTGCTCGAGCTGCGACGGGCCCCAGCCTGCATAGCCCAGGTAGGCGTGAAAGCTGTCGGCGTCGGCTTCCGACCCCATAGTCTTTGCGAGAGCGTCCTTGTTGGCGATCAGGTACACGTTGCCGAAGACGCGCATGGAGTCGTCCGGCTGGCTGGATGATTTCAGCAGCGCGAGAACGCTATCGAGCTCGACCGGGCCTCCCAGATAGACAGGATCCGTGCGTCCCTTGGCCTCCCGCATATCCTTGAACAGCTGTGAAATGGGAACGTCTGAGCGCCGGTTGATCACCAGGCCTACGGCTCCCTTATCGGCGTCGTAGTGCACGAGCAGGATCACGGTCTGCGCGAAATTGGGGTCACCCAGGTCGCGGCTGGCGACCAGAAACCGGCCCACGGCGATTTCCGCCTCCTGACCGAATGCCGGCGCAAGCGCCAGGAAGAAGACCACGCCCAGCAGCCACCGAACCATACCTCATTTTAGCCCCGCGGCTGGCGATGAGAGCGCAACGCTCTACAATGAAATAGATGCCCAAGGGCTCCGGCACAACCACGACGCCTCTGCGGAAAACGCTCAGCGGCATTCCCGTGGAACCGGTATACACGGCGGCTGATGCCGCGGGGCTCAGCGTTCCGCCGCCCGGCGAGTTCCCCTACACGCGCGGCATCCACGAAACGATGTATCGCGGCCGCCTGTGGACCATGCGGCAATTTTCTGGATTCGCGACACCCGAGGAAACCAACCGCCGCTACCTGTATTTGCTGAGCCAGGGGCAGACCGGCCTCTCGGTAGCGTTCGATTTGCCGACGCTGATGGGCTACGATGCCGATCACGCGACGTCGCTCGGCGAAGTGGGCAAATGCGGCGTGTCCATCTGCTCGCTCGAAGACATGGAAATCCTTTTCCGCGGCATTCCGCTCGGCGACGTGACGGTTTCGATGACCATCAACTCGCCCGCGCCCGTGATCTGGGCCATGTATCTGGCGGTGGGCGAGAAGCAGGGCGTGGACTGGTCGCGGATGTCGGGCACGCTGCAGAACGACATCCTAAAGGAATACATCGCGCAGAAGGAATACATTTATCCGCCGCGCCCATCGATGCGCCTGGTGACGGACGTGATCGAATACGCCACGCAGCACGTGCCGCGCTTCAATCCGATTTCGATCAGCGGCTATCACATTCGCGAAGCCGGGTCGACAGCGGTGCAGGAGCTGGCATTCACGCTGCGCGACGGCATGGAGTACGTCGAATGGGCCATCGCGCGGGGGTTGCCGGTCGATAGTTTCGCGCCGCGCCTTAGCTTCTTTTTTAATTCGCACAACGATTTTTTCGAGGAGATTGCGAAGTTCCGCGCGGCGCGCAAGATTTGGGCCGAGACGATGCGGGATCGCTTCGGCGCGCTCGATGAGCGAAGTTGGAAACTGCGGACACATGCGCAGACCGCGGGCTGTTCCCTCACCTGGCAGCAGCCTTATAACAACATCGTGCGCACGACGCTGCAGGCGCTGGCGGCCGTGCTCGGAGGAACGCAGTCGTTGCACACCAATTCGCTGGATGAAGCCTACGCGCTGCCGAGTGAACACGCCGTCACCATCGCGCTGCGTACACAGCAGGTGATTGCGTACGAAAGCGGTGTGCCGGACGCGCCCGATCCGCTAGGCGGCAGCTATTTCGTCGAGAGCCTGACGGCTGAGACGGAAAAGCGCGCGCTGGAATACATCCGGCGCATCGACGAAATGGGCGGCATGATTCCCGCCATCGAGCGCGGCTTCCCGCAGACCGAGATCGCCAATGCCAGCTACGAATACCAGCACGCGATCGAGACCGGCGAGCAGAAGATCGTGGGCGTGAACGCGTTCGTCGAGAAGGACGAGGAAGCGATCGAGTTGCTGGAAATCGACGAGTCGTCGCAGCAGCTTCAAGTTGAGAAGCTGGCGCGGCTGAAGGCCCGGCGCGATAGTCAGGCCGTTGCGGCGTCACTGGATCGGCTGAAGCGCGCCGCCGAAGGCTCGGACAATACCATGCCGTTCATCCTGGACGCCGTCCGCGCTTACGCCACGGTGGGGGAAATCAGCGACGCTTTCCGGGATGTCTTCGGCAGCTATACGGAGACTACGGTTCTCTAATCCCCGAAGCCCTCAGAAGATGAATTTCAGCCCAAGCTGAATCACGCGCGGGCTTACTGAAGTCGCGATGATTCTGCCGAAGACGCCCGGACCGGCGTTTACGTCCGGCAGCGCGAAGTTGGCCGGAACAGCGTAGGCCGTGTTCGGATCCATGAACTGCGGGTGATTGAACAGGTTGAAGAACTCGGCGCGGAACAGCAGAGTACTCCTCTCGGTAATTTTCGTCGTCTTCTGCAGAGTCACGTCGAAGTTGAATTGGCCGGGGCCCATAGCGATGCCGGCGCCCGTGTTGCCGAAATCGGTTCCGTCGCCGATGGCAGGCGGCGGACAAAAGGCGTTGGCCGAGAACCAACCCGGACCGCCGCTGGGACCGCCGAGCCGAGCCTCTGTTCCACCGGAGCTGTACATGTTCGAGAAGGTTGTCCCCGGGCAGAACTGGGCGCGTGAGAATCCTCCGCTGGTGGTGGTGCTGCTGGTGCCATAGATCGTTCCGCCCGATGAATCCATCACGGAGAACGAATCCCCCGACTGAATGGTGGTTACGCCTGATAGATTCCATCCGCCCAGCAAGCCGTTCAGCAAGCCGGTATGCTTACCGAACGGCAGGTCGTAACTATAGTTGATGACGAACCGGTTGGGGCGGTTGAACCACGACGGCCCGTACTGTTGAGCGGTGTTGCTGGCGTCGTTGCTGTTCGCCGATTCCTGGTTCGAGTTGCTCAAGGACTTGCTGAAGGTGTATGCCGCCTGGAGAGTCAGCCCATGCGAAAACTGTTTCCGCAGCGTGGCCTGCAGGCTGTTGTAGTTGGAAATCAGATCGTAGGCTGTTCCCTGCAGTCCCACCGCCTGGTAGCCCAAATAGGGCACGCGGAACTGCACGTTTTCCACCGAGTTCGTGGTAATCCCGTTGATCGGATTGCTCGGGCTGGCTAGCCGGGCCGTGTTGTAGTTGTGGTTGTAGTCAGTCAGGTTGATGCCGCTCGAACCGACGTAACCCAGTTCCAGGACCCAGGTGGGAGCAAACTGGTATTGAACGTTGAAGTTGTACTGCCGGACCGTGGGCGTGTGCTCCATCTCATTGACGAACGGCACGTTGAGGTAAGAGTTGCACGCCGCGGTCGTGTCGGCGACGCCTACTTGGCAGGCTGCCGACAGGTTGGCATAGCGCTGGCTAAAAGTCCCCAGGGCCGGCAGCGCGGGGAAGGGATTCGCGAGCGTATAGGGGTTCGAGCCGACGTAGTCAACCGTGATGGCGTAGGGATTGCCCTGCTCCACTGAGTGCACAAATTGGTTCGCACCGACGCGGTCGTAGAAGATGCCTGCCCCACCGCGCAGGACGATCTTGTCGGTCAACTGGTACGCGAAGCCCACGCGCGGACCGAAGTTGCTGTATGGAGGGTGTTTGGACAGCGGCACGCTGTTGGGCGACACAAATACGCCGGCCGGCGGCTGGCCGTAGTGGGAAACAAAATTGTTCGGCACAATCCACCCGCCGTAGTTGGCGGGCGAGCCAGTGGGCGCCGTCGGGACTTGGGTGTTGGGTACCAGTTTGCTGAGCCAGGTGGTGGTCAGGTTCCCGTACTTGTCGCTGAGCATGCCGTCATACTCCCAGCGCACGCCTAGATTCAAAGTCAGCTTGTTGCTGACCTTCCAGTCGTCCTGGACATAAGAATTCATGTTGGGCAGCCGGTAGCCGTGGATGATTCCATCGGGCCCGCTGCGAGTGCAGAACAGACACTCGAGAATGTTGCTCGGCCCGCCGACCAGCAGGGAATTGAAGTCCAGGAAGATCAGGAAGCCGCGCTCCAAGCCCGCGAACACGATGTTCCATTGCGTCTCTTCATACTCGAAGCCGGCGCGGATGGTGTGCCGGCCGTGGGTCCAGGAGATCTGGTCCCCAATCTGAATTTGGCTGGTCGGACTGTAGCTCGGGCTGGGAGCCCATTGAAACAAATTGAAACCGTTGGTTGCCAGGACGATGAAGGGAGGTTCCTGCGAACCGGCAGCGGTGTTGATCCCGCCCTTTGCGGCGTCGCTGACCAGGCCCGTAATTCCGAGGTTTTCGTTGGTGAAGCCCGCGGGCATTTGATCGGTAGCGATGGACACATTCCGCTGGAACGAACCGTGAATCTCGTTGACGAATGTGTTCGAGACGATGGTCGTCAATTTCAGCACCGCGTTGGTGTTCGAATAGTATTGATTTACGGGAGTGCCCGGCAGGAAACCGTTGAGCGTGATCAACTGCGGGTCGCGCGTATAGAAATATCGCATGGCCAACGTATTCTTGTCGTTGATGATGTAGTCGCCATTCAGCAGGAGCTGGTTGGCATTGTAGATCGCGGGGTCGCTGAAATTCACAGTTTGGAAGCCCGGACCTTTGGAGCCGGGAAAGTAGTAACTTCCGTCGGGGTTCTTAAGCTGGAGGATCTTCAAGGCGACCGGGCTGATATTGGAGCCGTCGCAGGCCAAGGGCGCGCCGCCCTCTACGAAGGTTGAAATCGTCGGAAAATTGCAGTTGGCTGCCGCGAGCGCCGCGGCAAAACCTGGCGCGCTGCGGTCTCCCGCTGGAATCGGAGGCAGGTTGGCTCCCGGCGTCAGACCTTGCGAAGCCACTCCGTTCTTCTGACGTGTTCCTTGATAGCTGGCAAAGAAGAACACCTTGTCGCGCTTGATCGGCCCGCCAATGACGCCTCCGAACTGGTTTTGGTTGAGAACCTGCTTCGGGCATGAACCCGTGAACTGGGAACAGGTGTCGCGGTTGTAGAAGAAGTCGTTGGCATTCATTTGCGAATTGCGGAAGAACTCGAACGCCGTGCCATGGAAGGAGTTGGTGCCGGATTTCGTCACCACGTTCACGTTTGCCCCGGGGTTGCGTCCGTAGCTTGCGTCGTAGGTAGAGGTCTGGATCTTGAATTCTTGAATCGCGTCCGGACTCGGTATGCCAATGCCCGCATAGATGCCGCTATCGGCCGATGTTCCCGGGTTGGCGATGTTGTTGATGGCCACGCCGTCCATCTGGTAGTTGTTCTGGCCGGGGTCCGCGCCATTGGTGCTGATATCCTGCGTGCCCTTACCGAACGCCGTGGCGTTGTTGGCACCCGTGCTGGCGCCCGCGGCCAAGCCGAGAATCTGCGTGTAGTTGCGGCTCGACAAAGGCAGGGCGGTAACGGTGCTGGATGTGACGGTTGTTCCGAGCGTGGAACTCGAAGTCTGCAACGCTTCGGCCGCTGCCTCGACGGTCACCTGCTCGTTGGCGGCCCCCACTTGCAACTTGCCGTCGAGCACCGGCGTCTCTGTTACGTTCAAGGTGACAGACGGCACTTCGGACGGCTTGAAGCCGGACGCCGCGAACTTGACCTTGTAGTTGCCGGGAGGAATCAACGAAAACTTATACACGCCCTCCCCATTGGAGGTCGTCGTGCGGGACTGATTCGTGTCCGCGTTGGTCAGCGTCACGGTAACGCCAGGCACTACCGCCCCGGTAGGATCGGTTATTGTTCCCGTGAGGCCCGCGGTTCCGGCAGACTGAGCCAGAAGGTTGCTCGTAAGGGACGAAACCGCCAGCAGCGTCAATATGAGCCATGCAAAAGGCAGCTTTGAGTTCATTGTTTCCTCAGCCCGTAGAAGATTGTCCAGGCGACAGCCAAATACCGTTTTCAAGGCGGCGCGACCGCCTTTTTTGGGGCAGACAAGTCCCTGGACCCTACCAGAGGGATTGTATGGTATAATGCGCGAAGCTAAAGTCGAGGATCGATCAAATTTCGCGGCCCGAAAGTCAAAGAACTTTCAAATTTCGCGGACGGTCCGGGGTGGCTAAATTCGTGATAGGGGGGCCAACCGGGGATGTCGACCAAGCCAGTTGCGCCATATACCGAGGAACACGTTGCACTCGGCCCATTTTGTGTCGACTTAGCAAACACCCGGCTTCTACGTGGCGGCAAAGAGGTGGAATTGAGGCCCCGCGCCTTCCGAGCCCTGCGGGTGCTGCTTCAAAATCCCGGTCATCTGGTGGGCTATGAACAGATGATCCGCGACGCCTGGGACGGAGTGCGGGTTTCCAAACACACGGTCGCGGTGACGATCGCCGAAATCAAAGAGGTGCTGGCCGAGTGTGGATCCTGGATTACGTGCCAGCCTAAGTTTGGCCACCGCCTCGAGATACCGGAATCGGAAGATCTGATGGTCACCGGGCGGCATTTCCGGAATCAATTCACGCGAACAGGTTTTGAGAACGCTCTGCGCTGCTTTGAGCAGGCTGTCCAGAGAGACAACGCCGATTTCCGTGCAACCGAGGCACTGGCGAACATTTACCTCTTTCTCGGTGCCTTCTACCTGCGACCGCCTCGCGACGTGAAGGGCCGGTTCTTCGCTGCTTACGAGCAAGCCCTCGCGCTGCACGGTTCCACCGCCGAGTTGCGCCTCGACCACGCGTATGCGCGCTTTGTCTTTGAGGCAGACGTGGCGCAAGCGGAGCTGGAGCTCGTGGAACTTCAGAAAGAGAAAGCCTGTTCCGCCGAACTCTTCGCGCGCCTGGCCATGATTTATATGGCCCGGGGCCGCTTCGATGAAGCCTTGGCTCAAGTGAGGCTCGCCCGGACTGTCGACATGTTGGTGCCACCGCTCACGTTCGTGGCGACGCGCGTGCATATCGTCCGCCGCGAGTTCGACCTGGCTCTTGCCAACAGCAAGAACTCCGTGAACTTGCATCCGGCTTCGCCTTTCGGCAGGGTCTTCTACGGTGAGGCGCTCGAACTCTTAGGAAGAAACGAGGAAGCACTGGCCCAATTTCGCAAGGCAATCAGTATCGGCCCGGATGTTACTTGGATCCGCGCCTGCACCGCGAGGTTTCTTGCCAAAAACGGGCAGCCGGTCGCGGCAATGCGGATCCTGGGGGATTTGCAGGAAAACCGCTCGGACGAGTACGTGGATGCCTACCACATGGCCTTGCTGCTCCACGCCCTGGGGAGAAAAGAAGAGGCCGTCCAAGAGCTCCATCGGGCGCGCGAGGAGCGTTCGCACGCGGTGCTGTTCTTCGAAATTGATCCCAAGGCCGACGGCCTTCGCGCGGATTTGGGAGTCAATCGCTCGCGGGACGGGGAGTGGCCCGGAGATTCTCAAAGCGCGCTGGTGGGCGCAACCGGCTGGTAAGCGTTTCTGTCGTTCGGGTATGGACTCGTCAGGCTTCCAGCTCGCGATGCTACCATCAAGCATATGGAGCATCGCATCCGGGTTCTGGTCGCCAAGCCCGGATTAGACGGTCACGACCGCGGCGCAAAAGTAATCGCGCGCGCGCTCCGCGACGCCGGCATGGAAGTAATCTACACCGGCCTGCGTCAAACACCGGAGATGATCGTCAATGCCGCCTTGCAGGAGGACGTCCAGGTGATTGGCCTGTCCATCCTGTCGGGCGCCCATAACGCCATCGTTCCGCGTATCATGGAATTGTTACGTCAAAAGGGCCTGGATGACATCCTGGTCCTGGTTGGCGGTATAATTCCCGACGAGGACGCCGCTCAGCTAAAAAAGCTGGGCGTGGCGGCCGTATACCAGCCTGGAGCTTCGCTCGAGGAGATAGTAGACTTTATCCGGTCTTCGGTAAAGCAGACCGCCTGAAGTCAGCCGCGGGCTAACGTGCCCGCTAATTTTGAAAGAACGTAACACCGGCGCGGGGCCTGTGTACAAGACGAAACTAATGGAAAAACTGAACATCGCCGTGTTTGTCGATTACGACAACATCGAAATCGGCGTGAAATCTACTTTAAGGCGGGAGTTCGATGTATCGCTTCCGCTCGATGCGCTCAAGGAGCGCGGCGACCTGGTCGCCAAATTTGCTTATGCCAACTGGGGACGGCAGGAGGGCGCGGCCCGCTCGATGGCCGAGAACGCCGTGCAAATGGTGCAGCGGCTGCCTTCGCCGCGCGGCGACAAGAATGGAGGCGACATCAACCTCGCGCTGGACGCGCTGGAGATGGCCTTCACCCATCCGCACGTCAACGCATTCGCCATCATCAGCGGCGATAGCGACTTCATCCCGCTGGTCAACAAGCTGAAGGAATACGGCAAGACCGTGTTCGTGGTGGGCGGCAAATCGTTCACCAGCACGATTCTCCAGCAGAATTGCAACGAGTTCATGAGCTATGAATCGCTGCTGGGGGACTCGGACCGCGGCGGCGAGCGTCCGCCACGGCAGCAGCCCAGCGCACAGCAGGGTCAAGCACCGCAGGGGCATGGGCGCGATCGCCAGCAGGGTGGCCAGCGCTCTCGACCCGCCCCGCTCGACCTGGCCCAGGCCATGCCGCTCGTGGAGCGCGCGCTGCAAGTATTGGAGCGCCGCGCCGTGCAGCCCCAGCTAGGCCTGCTGAAATCCACGATGCTGCAGCTCGATTCGGCCTTCACGGAAAAGGCATACGGCGCGAACAGCTTTTCAGACTTTGTCGAGAAGCTCAAGAAAGCCGATTACGTCAACGTCAGCGGCCAAGGCGGCCGCTACATCATCGAGCGCAAGACTTCGGCACAACCGGAGCGTCCCACGCCAAAGCCGGAAGAGGCGCTGCCGGCGCTACGCGACGTGCTGGAAACCCACCGCCTCGAAATGGAAAATGGAGCATCGGCCGACGATCTTGCCGGATGGGTGCAAACCGAAGTGCCCAACTTCGAAAACGCAAAGTACGGCTTCCAGGAGTTCTCCGAGTTCTTGAATTACGCACAGGACAAACTAGTGGTGCGCGTGGAGCCCGATGAAGAGAAGGGCCTCATGGTCTACCTAGGCGCGGAATTCTATCCGCCCGCCGAACCCGAGCGTCCGCCCGAGGAGCATGTGGAAGAGGAAGAGGAAAAGCAGCCCATCGTGGAAGGTCAGCCTTCACTGCTGGAGCCCAATCCACCTCCGGCCAAACCCAAGCCGGTGCGCCGCCCACGCAAAGCCGCGGCCTCCGGCAATACGGACCGCCCGCGCCGTGGCGGCGGTGGTGGGCGCAAGAAGAAGTCTTCGCTCGACCATCTGCCGATGCAGTAGGGCTCAAGCGGCCGCTTCGCGGGCGATGTATCCGAACGCCACCACGGCCAGAAACAACGTCAGGACTTCGCTGTCGCCGAGGTTGTATTCGACGAATCCCTCGGCGAGAATCGCGAGAATAGCCGCAATGCTGCCGTGCAGGATGAAGCGGGCCTCGGCGTTCGCAAGCTTCGTCCGCAATGCGGCGGCGAAGTCCCACAGGGCCTTTCCGATCAGCCACATCATCGCGAGCATCGTGGGAATGCCTCGCTCGGCTGCATACTGCAGGTAGATGTTGTGCAGGTGGCCGTAGTAGCCTTCCGGCAAGGGCAGCGCATCAGCCGGCACCCATTGCTTGAACTGATGATTCACCTGTTCGGGCCCCAGCCCGAGCCACGGATGCGCGCGGATCATGATCATGCCAGTTTCGCGCAGCACTGCTCGATGCCTGTTCGAATCCTCGTCGCCGTGCGGATGGATGACGGAGGTCACGCGCTCCTTGACGAACGGCGGCGCCACCAGGAAAGCGATCACAGCCACGACGGGCACCGCGGCCACCAGCCAGCGCTTCCAGAACCACAGTAAATACAGCAGTCCGACGGGGAAGCCCAGCAGGAAGATTCCTCGCGTGAGACCCAGCACCATCGAAATCACGAGCAGCGCCGCACACAGCCAGCCCGCCAGCTTCCAGCGGCGCTCGCTGGAGAAGAACAGATAAGCCGCCAGCATCAGCAGCACGATCATCTCTTCGGCGCCGAAGGTCATCCAATGGCTCATGAAGCCGGTGATGCGCGAGCCGACGTAAAAGTCGTACAGGCCGACGTGCAGCTTATGAGCCTCCTGGTATTTGCGCCAGAACTGATAGAGGCTGAAGAGAGCCGAGAGCGACGCCACGCCGGTCCACAACAGCACGATCGCGCGGATTTCCGCGATCTTCCGGATGGTGCTCGCAGCCACAAGCAGGATCAGAAACACATAGAACTTCTTGATCTGCGGCAGGCCCTCGTGAATGTGGCCGGATGCGAGCAGCGAGATCGAGGTTCCGGCGATGAACAGCGCCAGCGGCAGCTTGATGGGCGGCAGGCGCAGCGGCTGCCGGGAGAGCAGCAACGCCACCAGCGCAGCCGCGAGCAGGATTTGCGAGACCGCGATCGAGAATAGAATAGATACAAGGGCGGCGCACGTCAGATAGAAGGCGCTCCGCTCGAGATACAGCTTCAATCCAGTAGGCTAACAGGAATGGAGATCTATCTTCTCCGGCACGGGATCGCCGAAGACGGGCAAGTGGGCCAGCCTGACGCTGAACGTGTGCTTACCGCGGATGGCAAGAAGAAGCTGCGGAACGTCTTGCGGGCAGCCGCGGCCGCGGGCGTCGCGCCCTCGTTGATCCTCACCAGTCCCTACAAGCGCGCGGTGCAGACGGCGCAACTTGCCGCCGAAATTCTGGATTACAAAGGCGAGCTGCTGCGAACCAAGGCGCTGGAGCCAGGTTCGTCGCCCAAGCCGGTGTGGGACGAGATCCGTGTGCACAAGGACGAATCGCGCATTCTGCTGTCCGGACACGAACCGCTGTTCAGCCGGCTCACGGCGTATTTGCTCAACGCGCCCGAACTGCAGATCGACTTCAAGAAAGGCGCCATCGCCTGCGTGGAAGTGGAGCGCTTTACCGCTGACCCGCACGGCGTACTGCGCTGGTACCTGACGCCGAAGATCGCGGGTTGAAGCGCTACACGTTGTCGCGCTTGCGCTGGTATGGTTCCTTCAGATATTTCGCGGCTTCGGCTTGCGCGCCCTGCGTATCGTCCTTCGTGCGGATCGCGAGATTGTATTCGTTTACCGCGCGATCGCGCTGGCCGGAGACGTCGAATATGTTTCCCAGCTTGATGTGGGCCCACACTTCGGTCCACTTCGGGTCCAGATCTCCGTTGAGCGCCTCGCGGAACTCGTTGGCGGCCGACTGGTAGCTGTTCTGCAGGAAGAAGACCTCCGCCAGCCGGTAATGCGCCAACGAGCTTTGGTGATTCACCTCCAGCGCCTTCTGGTATTCCTTGAGCGCGTCGCCGAACTCGCCGATGGCTACGAACTGCTCGCCGCGCTTGATGGCCACTGCGATGCGCATCGCCGGACTCCAGCGCAGCACAGCGCCGTCGGGATCGATGGTCACGTTCTTCGGCTTGCCGAACGTGTCGATACTGAACTCCGACGACGTGCCCACCACGTCCACGCGCTTGGTTTCGGGATTACCTTCGGTCTCGATCTTAAGGGTCACCGGCATCTGGAAGGTGTCCAGATCCTGCGCGATCTTGCCCATCACGCGGAAGCCCTTTTGCGTCCGGAAGATGGTGTATTCGATCTTGAACTCGGGCGCGCCGCTGGACTCCACCCATTGCACGAAGAAGTACTGCAGATTTTGCCCGGAAATCTGTTCGGCCAGTTTGCGGAAGTCCGCTGTGCTCACGGATTGCCACGCGAATTGATTCGGGAAGGCGGCCATCACCTTAGTGAACGCGTCGTTGCCGATCACGCTGCGCAGCATATTCAGAAGCGCCGCGCCTTTGGCGGCCGTGAGCGCCCAATACTCCGGCGAGTAATCCTCCAGCCGGCTGGATTGAATCAGCGGCGGATTGTCCACGGTGAGCGCTTCCACGTAAGTGTCATGAATGTCGTCCTGCATCGTGGATGGCCCGGCGTTGTGTTCGTCCCACAAAAGCTCCGCGTAACGGGCGCTTCCGTTCTCCAGCCACATGTGATCGCGGTTGATGGGCGACACCAGCGTCTCCCACCACTGCCGCGCCACCTGGTTGGCAAGCAGCCGGTCCGCGACTCTGTTGCCGATGCCTCGGGGCGACAGGAAAATGATCCCGGGCGCTGAAAAACCATTCGGAGTGCCGTCTTCGGTCTCCACCAGGGTCAGATTGGCTGTCGGCGGCAAACCATACTCGCTGGTAAAGAAAGACATGATCTTTCCGGTTTCGTCGCCATAATCGTTGGCCATGGATTGCTTCTGCCGGAAATACACGCTGGTGGTGACACCTTCGGAATTGACGCGCACCGGGTCGCCTTGCACCATGGCGATGCTGCCCGGAAACGACGGCTTGTCGAACTGGAAGCTGTAAGTGACTTTTCCGTCGGCGGCCGGCTGCGTCGACTCGGTCCCGCTTGCCACCACCTGGAAGCCCGTCGGCACGGTGATGTTCAGGTTGGCCGAATAGCGGTCCACCGTGTAGTCGTGAATGGGGAACCAACGCGCCGGATAGAGCAGATAGGCAAAGCTGTTCTGAATCGACGCGAACTTGATGCCATAGACCGGCGAATCTTCCTGGCCGCTCAAGCGGCCGTCGTAGACGAACGTCAGGGTGGTCTCTTTGCCCTTGGTAAGCGGGGCGGGAAAGCTGACGCGAACACCCAGATCGCTCGCGCGCGAAGCCGGAATCTGGCGGCCCGTATCGTCCACGACGCGGGAAATCGTGAGGGCGTTATTCAGTTCAAACAGCGCGGTGGAAACGTCGTTGTCCAAGGCTGTCAGGCGGATCTTCGCCGTGGCGTTCAGGGACTGCGTGCGCGGATTGATCTCTGCGTCGATGGCATAGTTCTCGACATCGATGCGCCCCGGCTTGTTTCGGTCCTGCGCAGACAGCAACGGCACCAGCAGGAACGCGGTCAGAATCGTCTTGCTAGACATGCACCATTTCCTCTTTGAAACCCTCCTCCACGATGGAAGCCGCGACTTCCAGCGGGTCTTCCTGGGCCGCCAGTTTTCGCGCCACCTCGGCGAGATCTCCGCGCATCGCCGCCCGCGCCGCCTCATCCTGGAGGAGCGCCAGCGCCTGGTCCGCCAGACGGCGCGGTGTGAAATCGTCCTGAATCAGCTCCGCCACGATGCGCCGCCCGGCCACCAGATTCACCATGGAATAGAACGGCACGTTCACGAAGTGGCGACCCATGTGCCAACTCAGGCTGTTCACCCGGTAGAAGGTAACCATGGGCGTACCCAACACGCAGGCCTCGACGGTAACGGTGCCGCTGGCCGCCAGCGCGAGGTCCGCGCAGGCAAGGATATCCCAGGTCTGTCCCTCAAGCAGTTGGATGGATGACGCCAGAATGCGTTCCCGGAATTTTGACCCCGCCGGTACGGTACCAGGCGGGACGGCCAGGATGAATTGCGGCGCCGGACTGGCTGATTTGCGCAAAAGCTCGACCGTTTCCAGTAAGTCAGGCAGATGCCGGGCCGCCTCGCCGCTGCGGCTGCCGGGGAGCAAGGCGATCAGGGGCGTGCCATCGGGGACGCCATATCGGCGGCGCAACTCGTCGCGGCCGGCGGTGGGCTTCACCAAACGGGTCAGAGGATGGCCGATGTAGACGGCATTGACGCCGCCCCGTTCGAAGAACTCCGGCTCGAATGGGAAGATGCACAGCAGGCGATCGACCACTCGGCGCATTAGCTTGAGCCGGCCCTTTCGCCAGGCCCAGACTTGCGGAGCTACTAGATAATAGACCGGAATTTTCAGGGCTTTCAGGCGTCGCGCCAGGCGCAGATGGAAGTCCGGACTGTCGGTGAGGATGGCCAGATCGGGGCGGCGATCACGCGCAGCCCCAAGCAGCTTGCGGAATTCGCCGTAAATGCGCGGGATGTGGGTGACGACTTCAACCAGTCCCACCACCGCCAAGCTATGGGCGTCGACGACAGTTTCCACGCCGGCCTTCTGCATGCGCGGTCCCGCGCAACCGAAGAACTGTATGTCAGGCCGCCGGCGCCTCAGGGCTTCTACCAGCCCGGCGGCATAGAGATCCCCGGAGGCCTCGCCGGCCGAAATCAAAACTCGAAGGGCCACTACAATTTAGTCTAACGCGCTGGGCGGCTTGGGGCGTTCAGGACACGGCTATCGATTGCAGAACAGGCTTGCCGCAGCGATGCCCATCAGAACAGCGGCTATCCCGCGCGCTCTGTCCTGCAACCGCTTTGTTCCAATGCATGTCACCAGGAAGAGGATTGCAGTCACAGCCACAACGCGTGGGTGCGCATCTTCAAAGGACTGCTTCCGAGCAACAACAGCGGTGCCCAGACTTTTCCCACAAAAGCCATTCCAGACCACACTCTCGCGAGGTTCGGCGTCATTGGCGCGAGTTGAGAGGTTAAGCTATGTTTTATGCGGGTTTGCGGGCCTTGGCTCGCGTTGCAACTGCGAGCAATTCTCGAAGCGCGCTGTTGACGGACTGCGAATCGGGAAAGGCCTTGGCGAGGTCGGGTTCGAGAAGAACAATGTTAGTGCCGCGACGATATCGCTCTATGTACTTGCCTCGAACGCCGCCTGAGAAGTCGTACTCAGGCCTCATGTCCACCATGGTCCGTTTAGTTCGAGCCCTCTTCGTATTGTCGCCTTTCATGTTTCGTCGCAGTACGGGCGCTAATCAGGCGAATCCGTGCTCCTCTCATAGTATGGACCACAACCAACAGCCGCTGCTTGCGGGACATGCCCAAGATCACGAAACGTTCCTCTTCGCTGGGATCGAGCCCCGGAATGGTGACTGAGAGTGGGTCGCCGAACGCTGTGCTCGCCTCCGCGAAACCGACCCTATGTTTCCGGCGGTTCGCTAGTTCCTTCTTCGGATCCCACTCAAAGACAAGTCCTTGCACGTCCCATCGAGCTTAGCGGATCTGGAGCCAACATAGCGGCCCCCCCGGAGAATCGCGTAACCTGGAATCAGCGGGACACGTTATAGGAATCAGCAAGTATTTTCAGCGATTATGTCCTGAAACGGGGAGTCATGAGCCGAGCCGTCCGTCTTCTTCTCCTGGGTTGCCTGGTTGGAGGGTCCTGGCTCGCGCCGGCCGACGACGACCTGGTCTTCCACAGCGACGTTTCCCTGGTGCGGGTAGATGCCCAGGTCCTGGATGGCAACCGCGCGATCACCCGCCTGAAGGCCGACGATTTCGTGCTTCGCGAGGAAGGCCGCGTGGTGCCGATTCGCGGTTTCGCCAGCGAGAATATGCCCGTGGATATTCTGTTTCTGCTGGATGTCAGCGGCAGCATGCGGCCTCACGTGGAGCGGATCGCAGACGCATCCGGCCAAGCGCTCACCGTGATGGGCAAAGACGACCGTATGGCCATCATGGTCTTCGACCGCAATACTCGCGTGCGGTTGCCGTTCAGTAGCAGCCGCTCGGAAGTGCAGCGCGAATTCAACCGGCTGCTCAATCAGGAGCAATTCAACGGAGGAACCGATATCACCCGCGCTATGCTGGACGCGGCGCAGTACATCCGCCAGGAGGGAAGACGCGACGCGCGGCGGGCCATAGTCATCCTGACGGACGATCAGACGCAGTATGAACGGGACGACGAAGGAGTTGGGCAGGCGCTGACGCGGGCCGATGCGGTGATGTGCGCGTTGATCGCACCGGCGGTGATCCGCAGCGGCGGCGGTTATCCGCGTCGCGGACAGCGGCGGGGCACCTGGGGCGGAGGTCCGGGCCTGGGAGGGCCACTGGGCGGCATCATTTTCGGGCCCCGCGGCGGAGGCGGGCCCTATGGCGGTTCGGGCGGGGGAGGCCGCATGGGTGGCTCGCGCGATCGTTCCGCTGGTACGGCACAAATCGCCCGCGATTCCGGCGGCGACAGCATGTCCGTCGATGACGCCTCGGCGCTCGAAGAGACGCTGTCTCGCATCCGCCAGCGCTATGCGTTGTTCTTTAATCTGCCGGCAGGTGTGCAGGCGGGGCAGGAACGGAATATTGAAGTGGATCTGTCGCCGGCGGCACGCAGCCGTTTTGCCGCCGCCGAGGTCCGGTACCGGCGCGCCTACATGACGCCCGAGGGAGGAGCGAACGCGGGGCCGGCCATGGTCACCCGCGCACCTCGCGACGGGGACGTATCGCGGCCGCTACCCGGCAGTGCGGACACACCGCCGCTACGACGCCGGCGTCCGGCGGTAAACGAAGACGGGTCCGCAATTGGGGACCCGTCTCCCCAAAACTAGAGCGAAGCTTTCTTGCGGCGCCGCAGCGGAATCCCTGCGAGGCCGGTCATTGCGAGCAGAGCGATGGACGACGGCTCCGGCACGGCTGCGGTGGTGCTGACAGAACCCGAAATGAGTGTTCCGCAGCCGTCGCAGACGATAGTTGCATTGTTCGACAGGCCGCCGTCGCCGTAAAGAAGGTTGATCGTCCCGCCGGCGCTGCTGAGAGGGGACGCCAGATACAGGTCGATGTACTGGTTGGTGGAGCCGTCGTAAGAGTCCAGGTGAGTCAAATCCGGAAAAATGGCGATGCTGTCCCCGGAATTGTACATATTGTCGGCGGCCGAATTGGAGCCGCCAACAGTGATATTCCAGGAGAGCAGATTGAGACTCGGATCCAGCGTGAAGCTCCCGGTCGCGGCGTTCGTCAGGTTGTTATAGCCGAACGTTGCGTCGACGTTCCAGACCGTGTCGGCCGATACCAACGCAGGAAGACTGAGCGCAAATGCAGCACATGCGATGAACTTTAAGAAATTCTTCAACGGGCGGTTCCTCCAGCTGAACCACCATCGTGCCACAGATTCACCCAGGAAGCTTCTATTTGGCCCAATTAGGGGTACTGGTACCATCCCGGCAGCCAGTGTCTCGCCGGCCCATGGACGCCGCCATGTTAGAATCAAGTGAACGCAACCCACCCGATGTCCGCGCAACCCGATCTTTCCAAACTGAGCGTAGGCCAGTTCGCAGAGCAGTTTCGCAGCGAAATGATCCCGCTCAGCAATACCTTCTCGTACTTTTGCGCCTCGGTGCCGCTGAGCGACGAAGACCTGAAAGAGTATCTGGAAGAGCCAATTGCGGCGCTGCCGCCTGCAATCGCGGCGCTGCTTCCCAAGGTCTCCATCATGCTGGTGCCTTATCTGGAGCGCGTCGACGGAAAAGAAAAGGGCACCGTCCGCCGGGACGAATTCGTGTGCATCGAGAAGCCGCCGGACAACCGTCTCTCCTGGAACACCCAGGTACGGTTCGAAAAGGAAGAAGTGCTGGTATTCGCTCTGAAGGACCAGGACGTCTCCGAGTATCACTACCGCCTGTATCACGTGTTGGCGACGCTGGCGGCGGACCACTGGACCGACGAGGCGCGCATCGAGTACAGCGCGCTGCTGCGCGAGGAACTGAGCGGGCGCGTGCACGGCGAAGTGGATGAAGAAAGCTGGCACATGAAGCAGGGGCTGCTACGGCGCGAAACGAACCTCCGCAAGGAGACGAAGCTGTTTCGTGAGTATGCTCGCCAGTCGTTCGTCGACACGCTGACGCTATACCTGCACGGGATCTGCTGCGACATCGACGTCGAGACAGGGCCGCGCCAGTTGCCTAGCCGTTATCTGCGGAAGCGGCTGAACGTGCTCTACGGCCTGTATCCGCCGCCGTCGGGCTACGCCGTGTTTCCTGAACATCAGGAACGGCCCACTTAATCCGTTTACCAATCCTTACATGCCGCTGGAAACGCCGCCGGATGCGGGCGCGGTCCAAAAGGCATGGTCACCGAATGGGCGCTGGAAGCCGACGCGCTTTTGATGGCGCAGGTGTGCCGAGGGGACGAGCCAAGTTTTGAGCTGCTCCTGACGCGCCATCGCGGCACGGTGGTCAACCATTTGTACCGCATGGTGCGCGACCGCGCGGCGGCCGAGGATCTGGCGCAAGACGTCTTTCTGCGCGTCTATCGCTCGCGGCACCGCTATCAACCGCAGGCGAAGTTCACTACCTGGCTATTTCGCATCACGACCAACGTCGCACTGAACTGGCGGCGGGACACGCGCCGTGCGTCGGCCTGTTTGCCGTTGGACGCAGAAGCGGAGAGGCGCCGGTTCGAGCCTCCGGATGAAAGTCTCGCGCCGGATCAGCGCCTGATGGTTCAGGACCGGGCCAGAGAAATCCGCTGCGCCCTCGACGCATTGCCTGCCAAGCAATTAGCGGCCGTGCTGATGCACAAATACCAGGGGATGAATTACGGGCAAATCGCCGAAGTCCTGGGCTGTTCGCTGCCGGCGCTGAAGTCGATGCTATTCCGCGCATATGCCACGCTGCGGCGACGTTTGGCACACTTCGATCCGGCGCGCGCGGCTTAGTCCGGCTCCCTCACGGTCGCGGCTCAAAGAGGCCGTTGGCGTCGACGTAGGGCATCGCGCCGTCCAGCCACGAATAGGTACCCTGGTCGCGCAATTCTTTGGCGATCCGCTGCGTTAAACCCATGGCCGCTCGCATCGCTCCCGAACCGACACTGACGCGCCGGACACCGAGCCGTTCCAATTCCGCGGCCGGCGGCATGCCCGGACCGACCAGGACATTGAGCGGCCCTTCTACCGCCTGCGCGAGACGTCCGATGGTCTCCGCGTCGCGAACGCCGGGTGCGAACAGGCAATCCGCGCCCGCTTTGCGGTACGCATTCAGGCGCTCGACCGTGCGCTCGAAGCGCGTAGCCGCATCGCCGATTCCCGCCAGATAAATGTCGCAGCGCGCGTTGATCACCAGATCGGTCTTAGCGCGAATCTGCTCGATCACTCGCGTCTGCGTTCGCAGCTCAACCAGCGAGCCGGGGTCATGACCGAGCATATCTTCCAGATTCATTCCCGCCAAGCCACCGTCGGCCAACGCCTGGGCGGTTCCAACCGGATCGCCGTAGCCCGCCTCAACGTCGGCCGTAACGGGGATGCGCAGAGCCTTGGCGATGCGCGCCGCGAAGGCGATCATCTCAGCCCCGGGCGTCTTCTCGCCATCCGCGTAACCCAGCATGTTGGCCACGCCGGCGCTGCTGGTGCCCGCGGCCGGGAATCCGGCTTCCTCGAAGATGCGCGCGCTGGCCACGTCCCAGGCATTCGGCAGCACCAGGATGTGCGGTCCTTGATGAAGCTCGCGAAACAGCGTCGTCTTTGTTGGATTCATTCGTTCTCTCGTTCTGCGGCGTCGTCCGATTCAAGCGCGTCGAGCACTTCCGGCTCGCGCGCGAAGCGCTTCAGGACCCGGATGGACTGGCCGGCCGAGAATCCAGCGTAGCGCAGACGGCGGAACGCCGCGGCCAGGTTTTTCTGCTCGGCAAAGAATGTGCCAAGCTGCTTGCCGCGGTACTTGCGACGGAGAAAATCCTCGATCAGAGCGGCTTCGTTGGTGTCCTGATAAGTCTGGTCGGTGACCTGTTCGGCCAGTTTTCCGGCGACGCGATGCCCGCGCAGGTCGCGCAGTACGCGCATCTTTCCCAGGCCCTGGTTTTGCAGCCGCGCAGCCGCGAAGTTCTCCGCGAAACGGCGGTCATCCAGGTAGCCGGCCTCCTTGAGCTTGGCGATTACCGCGTCTACGTCGGCGGCGTGCTCCGCGCGGCCCCTCAGTCTTTCACGCATTTCACCCGTCGAAAGGGCGCGGCCACCCAAGGCCCGAAGAGCGGCATTCATCAAGCCTTCCTGGTCCAGCAGTTTTGGCTTGCGCTTAGCCGCCACAAAGGAACACTATCAGATTGGAGACTGGTATTGTAGAGTTAGCGGAAGAAAGGAACAACAACCATGGAAGACGACAACAAGTTTTCGTACTTCTTTCTGGGCCTTGGACTGGGCGTGGCGGTGGGATTGCTAGTTGCACCGAAATCCGGTCCGGAGACGCGCGAGCTGCTGCGCTCCAAAGCCGACGAAGGCAAGGATTACTTGCGGCGGCGCTCGGTCGAGTTACGCGATTCCGCCAACGACGCGTTCGAACGCAGCAAAAGCGCGGTCTCGCGCCAGCGGGACAATCTGGCCGCCGCTGTGGACGCCGGCAGGCAGGCCTATCGCGACGCCGTAAGCGGCGCTCCGGGCGATTCCGTCGAAGGTATCTGAAACCTCCAGGTTGACCATGACCCCGAATGCCCTGCTCTATGTGATGACGGCGTTCGTCATTATCGCCGCGGTCGCGCTTTCCATCCAAGCCGGCATGCTGGCGGGGCTGTACAAGACAGTCAAGCAACTGCAGCAAACCATCAATCCCCTCGTGCCTAAGGTGGAAATCCTGGTGGAGACCACCAGGACGACGGTAGAGCAGAGCCGCCAGCAAGTCACCGAGGTCACCACACGGGCCAACGAGATTCTGGACTCAACCAAACGACAATTGGCCGTGGTGGAAGACGTCGTCAACGACGCTGCAGCGCGCGCGAAAGTGCAGATTCAGCGCGTGGAACTGGTGGTGGACGATACGTTGACCCGCGCGCACGAGACCGTGGCGGAGCTGCATACGGGAATCCTAAAGCCATTGCGGCAGCTCAACGGCGTCGCTGCGGGGATTCGGGCGGCGGTGGAGTTCCTGGGCCGGAGCAGTCGCCCGAACGTCGACCAGGCCACCAGCGACGAAGAGATGTTTATTTAGTTGCTGGGCGGCGGCGCGGTTGGCGCCGCGCTGGGCCCTGGAGTCCCGGCGGTCGAAGTGCCGGAAGTTGAGCCGGATATCGGTGACGCGCCGGCGCCGAGAGGGCTGGCCCCTAACGGGCTTTGTACTCCCTGCGTACCGAACTGCTGCTGCTGAACGGCCGCGTTGCCCACTGCCGTCTTGTCCTTCTTGATGTCGTAGACAAACTCCCATTCTTTATACTTGCTGTGGTCGTTGACGACATGGATGCCTTTGCCCTCTGCATTACTGGCCACGCCCGCGATTCCACCCAGGTTTCCCCCGCTTATGCCCGCGACCGAGGGCGGTGGCTGCCGAGGGGTGGTCAACAATTGCTGGATGAGGTTAGCGGCCTGATTCTGTTGCGCGGCCCCGCCTAGCGGCTGCGGAGTACCGGGTGCGCCCTGTATCGGTTGACCGGCAATCTGTCCCGGATTCTGTGGGAACGGGTTGTAGGTCTGGGCCGGGTTCTGATTCTGGAAAGGACTAAAGGGCGTCGGCTGCACGCCGGGCGGAGCGCCGGTTGGTTGACCAGGGTAAGGTGTGGGCTGACCAGGATACGGTTGCTGATTGGGGTATTGCTGCTGTGTCTGCGACGGATCCTGTGTATCGCCGGGTTGCGCGGGTAGGACGGGAGTGACCGGCTGTCCGGGGAATCCGGGCTGCCCGGGATATACCGGCTGACCCGGTTGACCAATCTGCGTTGGAAATCCTGGCTGGCCTGGATATGCGGGTTGGCCGGGTTGGCCCGTATAACCGGGCTGCCCCGGATACACAGGTTGAGGTTGACCGGTCTGCCCCGGTTCGGGTTGCGGCTCCTGATCCGGTTCCTGGGCGCCAGGTTGTCCGGTGCCGGTCGGCGTCAGCCGATCGCTCGGCCGTCGTGCGGCCATATTCAAAGGATCGAAGGGTTGGATCGGCTGGCCGTCCGGCCCGATGGCGGTGGGTGTTGAATTCGACGCCGAAGTCGACGCTGCAGTCGGGGACGAGCCGCCCGCTGTAGCGTTCGCGCCTGGGGCGCCGGGCTGGAGCGGATTGGCAGGCGTAACCAGCGAATCCAGAAGCTGGCCGTTCGGGCCGACGTGGAGCAAACGAAAATCCTTGCCGGTGAGCGGGTCTTTGTAACGCTGGCGCAGGAAGCGGATGTTGTGCGTGGTCTCCAGGTCGTCCAGCGTCTGCGGATACGTGCGGTACTTGCGGTAATAGAGCTGAATGGCGCGCTCGTACTGCATAGCACGGTCGATGGAGAGCTGCTCGCGGGCGCGCTGCGATTCGAAGGCGACGCGCGGCATCTCCATGTAGAGCGAGATGGCGATGCCGGCGGCCAGCAGGAAGACTAGCAACAACGCATATCCGGACTCTTCGCGGCGGCGTTTCATCCCGCCAACTCCGCGATCAGCGGCAATGTTTGCTGATTGTTGCTCTTGAACTGGGTGTCCTCCACCACTGCCGAGTTTACGCCGATCCGGACGATCTTGTAGCGCTTCTTGATGATGTCGCCTTCGCTCGCGATCACTATATCCTCGCCGTCGAGGAAGAAAGCGCGCTTGTCGCCGGCTTTGGTTCGGTTGACGAAGCCGTAGAACTTCAGCGGAATGGGAGGGGCCTTGGGGTCCGGCCGCGGCAGCGGTTTCTGGGGCTGCTCCGGCCCGACAAACGTGCGCGCCACCTTGATCTTTTCCGGCTCCTTCACTTTCAACTGTGACGGCGGAGGCGAGGCCAGGATTTCAAATAGGGAGCGCGTTCCCGCTTCCACCCCAACATCCTTGAGCTTGGCCAGTTCGGCCAGGTGCAAAGTAGGATCGACCTTGGACGGATCGGGAATGTCGATCTTGAGCGAAGGATGAAATTCGCCGCCGGCGGAGGTCGTCTGGATGCGCTGCCCAACGCGCGCCGTGTTTTGCGTGTCAATGCGGGCGCCAGACCGGGGACTCGTCACGGGAGCAGGAGTATTCGCAGCCGGGCGCGGCGCCTCTGCGCCGGTTTCGCCGGAGTTGCGGCTGGAAATGAAAAAGTATCCCGCGACGAGCACCAAAGCCGCTAGAACCGCTATCTTTTTCGGCTCCGCTCCGAGTTTGGATGGCACCCAGTTCATTGCCCCGCGCCATCCTCCTTCACAAAGGTGTCCAGCTTCAGCATGACGTTCAGCTTGCCGCCGGTTTGCTGCGGCGTGGCGTTGAGACTTTCGATCACCAGCAGCCGGTCCGACTTGTCCAGCATGTTGACGAAGTGAATGAGGTCGGGGTAGGTTCCTTCGAAGTTGGCCGAGATCTGCATCATCTCGAGCGTGTCGCTGCCATCCACCGGTTCGATGGAGTAGGCGCTCTCTTTGGGCGTGATTTTGGACTGGCCCGCGGAATCGTTGAGCTCCGCCATGATGGTGGAGAACGCCGCGCGGCGCGAGAGGAAATAGTGGCCCATGAACTGGTCGCCTTCGGTACGGCCGCTTTGAACTTTCTCGACGAGCGCGCGGGTGCGGTTCAATGTGTTTTGCTGCTGGCGGATCTGGGTCCGCATTTGGGCGGCCTGCTCACTGAGATCCTGCGCCGAGCCGCCCAGGGGCCGGAAGACGAAATAGCCCGCGACCAGGTTGGCGGCGGCCAGCACGCCCAGCCCCAGCCGGATGAGCGTGCGCGGGTTGCCCGCGGATCCCAGGTTAAAGCTTTTGGGCATAACTCACCGTCACGCGGCAGCGGAAAAGAGGATCGGTTTGAGAAGGCGGCGTCACGGTAGGAACGCTGTAGTTCCCAAATTCCGGCGCGCCCTCCAGGTGTTTAAGCAATTCCAGGATGGGTTGTACGTCCTTGGCGCCGACCATCAGGTCGAGCAGCACGTGGTTCTCGGCATTGACTGCCGGCAGCCGCACCGAAACCAGGCGAACGTTGTAGGGCATGACCTTCTCGAGGTCGGCGAAGATCTTGGTCCAACTGATGGCCTTACGGTCGATCAACGTGTTCAGGAAGACACTGCGCTCCAGCACGGCGGCGTTTTCCGGTCTGCGTAGCGTGCCATTGAGCCGTGCCTGCTCGACGGACAGGGCGTGCACCTGCGTGTTCAGGCGATTGATGGTGACGCGCAGACCGGCCGCTTGCTGGCGCCCGGAGCGGATGATGAGCATCTGAACGCCCAGCAGCAGGATCAGAACAATCGCCAGAACCGCGGATCCAACCAGGATCGCGCGATCGCGGCGGAACGGCTCACTGGCGAGATTAATAGGGACGTGAATGGCCATGTCAGCCCACCACCGATTCCAGGTATCCCAGCAGGCCGGTATTGTCCGCGCCGGGCGTTCCCAAGCGGGACTGGAGAGGGTGCACTTCGACGCCCCATTCGTCCTGCCAGCGATCGGCCCAGCCTTTCGTCTCCGCTCCGAATCCGGCCAGCCAGATGTGCTTGGGGCGGGCTTTCAGTTCATCTTCGACGTAAGCGATGGTAGGGTGCAGGACGGACTCGATCGCCTCGGCCGTGGGCTCATCCATTTCCACGCAGCGCGCGAGCTTGATGGCGCTGCCGTCCAGGACCAGGACGGAGAGCGTACGCCCGCCCAATTTCACCAGCAGCGTGATTCCGTCCGGGTCGATCAGATTGAGCGCGGCAAGAGAAGACGTGGTGATCAAGCCGGGCTGAAAGCCAGCGGCGCGGAAGGGAGCCTCATATTGCTCCACGATGTCGGAGGCCATCACCGCGGTGAGCACCTCCACCTGGTTGTCGGCGCCGCGCGATTGCTGAGCGAAGCTGACCATGGCGGAGTCGACGTCGAACGGGACGCTCTTCTTCATGCGAAAGCGCAGCAGGGCCTGCTGCTCCTGCGGGTCCGAAGGAAAAGCGTCGAAATCGAGCACGGCCACACGCGCGCAATAATCGGGCACCACCAGCGCGGCGCGGCGTTTGCGGTTTCCGCCGGTGGCGACGAGTGCGTGGATGTGTTCCAGCAGCACGTGCGGCTGCTGGATGTTTGTATTCACCGGGGAGACCGCCAGCACGCCCGGCTGGAAAGGCCGGAATTCCACCAGCTTCGGTTCGGCGATGCGAGCGAAGGCGAGGCCTTCCTCGGAAAGCTCGAAGGCGTGCGTCGGCGGCGGATCTTTGAGCAGGCTGGCTAGCGGCATCGGACTTCCGGGTCACCCTTCGATGAACGTGACCTTGTTGATCTCCCTCAATGTAGTTACTCCGGCGCGGGCCTTGTCCAGCGCCGATTCGCGCAGAAACGTCATGCCCTCTTCCCGCGCCGCGCGTTTGATTTCGGAAGCCGGACGCCGGTCGAGAATCATTTCGCGGATGCGTTCGGTCAGGTCCAGCAGTTCATGGATGGCGGTGCGGCCGCGGAAGCCGGTGCCACCGCATTCAAAGCAGCCCGGGCCTTCATAGAAGGTGACGTTGCGCCATTGTGCCAGATCCAGCCCGCTCTCTTCCAGATAGGAGTCGGGATATTTCACCGGCGCCTTGCAGTAGGAACAAATTACGCGCACCAGCCGCTGCGCCAGGATGCAGTTCAGCGCGGAAACGAAGTTGTACGGCTCGACGCCCATGTTCAGGAAGCGCCCCAACACGTCCAGCACGTTGTTGGCGTGGACGGTGGTGAAAACCAGGTGGCCGGTCAGGGCGGCGTTGATGGCGATCTGCGCGGTTTCCTGGTCGCGAATTTCGCCGACCATGATCTTGTCGGGGTCGTGGCGCAGAATCGATCGCAGGCCGCGCGCGAAGGTCAGGCCTTTCTTCTCGTTCACCGGAATCTGCGTGATGCCTTTGATCTGGTATTCAACGGGGTCTTCGACGGTGATGATCTTATCTTCGTCGTTCTTGATCTCACTCACCGCGGCGTAGAGCGTAGTGGTTTTTCCCGAACCGGTCGGCCCCGTGACCAGCACCATGCCGTACGGTTCCTTGATGTAGCGGCGGAACTTCACCAGATCGGCGTCGGAGAATCCGACTACCTCCAGCGAGAGCTTCGCGAATTTCTCGCTCATCGACTCTTTATCGAGCACGCGCAGCACGGCGTCTTCGCCATGGATGGTGGGCATGATGGAGACGCGGAAGTCGATCAGCCGGGTCTTGTAACGGACCCGAAAACGGCCATCTTGAGGTATGCGGCGCTCGGCGATATCCAGCTCGCTCATGACCTTGATACGCGAAATGATGGTGGAGTGCCAATCCTTGGCGATGGGCGGCATCGCGTAATGCAGCACACCGTCAATACGATACTTGATAGCCACTTCCTGGTCGCGCGTTTCGATGTGAATATCGCTGGCGCGCCGCTCCAGCGCGTTGAAGATGGTGGTGTCCACCAGCTTGATCACCGGGGCAATGTCCGAGTCGGCGGTCAGCTTGTCGATGGACAGCGTTTCGTCCTGGTTTTCTTCCTCGCCGATGACGTCCAGCGTGAAGCCTTCCGTCACTTCTTCCAGCACGCGCTGCGACTGCTCGGTTTTCTTCAGCAGGTCGGAGATCTGCGACAGCGTGGCGACCTTGACGCGGAGCTTTTTTTGCAGCAGGACGGAAAGTTCGTCGATGAGGTTGAGATTGCGCGGGTCGGCAACGGCGATATCCAGGTGCCCGGTCTGCGAATCGATGGGCACGAAGTTGTAGCGGAACATCATGTCCACCGGTACGGAGTGGAACAGGTCGTGATCGATGCGGACCTCTCGCAGGTCGACGAACTCGCAGCGGTAGCGCGTGGCCAAGGACTTGGCTTCGGCGATTTCGTCTGCCGGGCTGGTGAGCTTGATGCGTTCGCTAGTAGCCATGGATTACCTCAATGTGTCCGCCAGGGAGAAGATCGGCAGATAGAGCGCAACCAACACGAATGTGACGAAAAAGCCCATGAAAATCATGATGGCCGGCTCGATCAGGGATAACGACGCCGTCATGCGGGTGTTGACGTCGTCTTCGTAAAACTCGGCCACGCTGGCCAGCATCTGCGGGAGCGCGCCGGTGGATTCGCCCACTTCGATCATGTCAATGGACAGGCCCGGGAAAATGCCGGTCTTGGCGAGCGACGACGAAAGTGCCTGGCCTTCCTTCACCATTTTGCCGGCCTGCCCCAAATTTTGTTTCAAGAGCCGGGTGCCGACGGAAGTGGAAGCGGTGTCGAGCGCCTGCAGCAGCGGAATGCCGCCCACCAGCAGCGTGCCCAGCACGCGGGCGAACTGCGCCACCTGGTACTTGATCCAGACTTCGCCCACCAGCGGCGTGCGCAGCCGCCAGCGGTCCACCGTGATTTCGCCTTTCTCGGTCTTGGCCCAGAAGCGGAACGCGACGGCCGCCAGAACCAGCGCCAGGAACCCGAACAGGATGTAGTTGCGGGCGGTTGTTCCGACGGCGATCAGGATCTGCGTGGCGGTGGGCAATTGCGCCGACATGCTCTGGTACAACTCGGCGAATTTGGGAACGACGAACGTGATCAGAAACACCATCAGGCAGATGACCAGCACGATCAGCAGGCAGGGATAGACGAGCGACAGAATGAGCTTCTTGCGAACGGCCAAGGCCAGCTTCTGATAGGTAATGTAACGGTCCAGCACTTCGCCGAGCGAGCCGCTCTTCTCGCCCGCCAGCACCGTGGTGACATAGATGGGCGGAAAAACGCCCTGCTTCCCGAAGGCATCCGAGAGCAGCGCGCCGTTTTTCACTTCTTCCCGCACTGCTTTGATGTGCGGCGCCAGCTTGGTGTCGGTGAGGCGCTCCGACAGAAGATCCAGGGCTTTGAGAATCGGCAGCCCGGCGCGGATCAACGTGACGAATTGCTGGTTGAAGATCAGGAATTTCTCCAGGTTGATCTTCTTCTTGCCGCCGCCGACGGCCATGCCCGCGATCTCGCGCCGCGGTTTGATGGAGTAGATCAGGAAGCCTTGCTGCGTGTAGCGCTCGCGCAGGTCCTTCTCGGAGGCGCCTTCGGCCACCTGCTGGTGGATTTCTCCGCGCGGGTCGGCGTACTTGAGGACGAACTCGGCCACTACTGATTGCCCTCCGCCACCAGACTTGCACCGTCCGGCATCTTGAACTTGAAGAGAGCGTCGTTCACCGGCGGGTTCACCTTTTCGCCGGAGAACTGGAATGTGAGCACGGACTGATCCTGGCCGGTGACCACCAGCCGGAGGATCGCGTCGTCGGGCGTGACCAGCATTTCGATTTTCTCGTAAGGAAGCTGGTCGGTCTTGGCCTTGGCGGTGATGAGGTAATTGGCGCCGTCCGGCTTCAGGTCGAAGTCGCGGAATTCCTTGGCGAAGTCGAGCTTGCCCAGCAGGAAGGCCATGGGGGCGTGCATGTCCTCGCTGGCTTTGAGCTTGGTTTTTTCGACGCGATGGGTGCTGGGGGTGAAGAGATAGACGTCCTTGCCGTCGGAGACGAAAAGTTTGCCGGCGGGTGCGGAGTAATCCCAGCGCATGCGCCCGGGCTTGCGGAGGGTGAGTTCGCCGGACTCGCTCTTTCGCGGCTGGCCCTCGACGCTATATGACTCAATAAATTGGACTTGCAGCGTCTTAGCGCGATTGTAGCGCTGCTCGACGCCCTTGAGGAGCGCAGGCAGATCGGCGCTTGCGGCCTGGAGCGGAAGCAGGCAGACAAGGGACACCCATAGCGGGAGGTGCTTCACATTATTGTAGACGCGAAAGTTAGGCGGGATGTGGAAGGGAAGTTGGGGCGGGGCGGCGGTCGGATTCAGAGCTGTAAGCTTTTGTTTTCATTGCACTTATTTTACGTTGGGTTCGTTTGGTAATTTTGCCCCCCAAGCGATTTCTTGAACAGACCTTGGGCACAACAGATATAGGAGTCAGTCTCCAAAGGGCCATATTCCACCACGCCTCGCTGCGTTGCTTGCTTCGGAAGCGCGGGTCGGAGTTATATTCCGACGAGGGCCGACGAGATTTGTACGAGTCATCTCATGGAACCGTGACCAAGCTGCGGAGCTTCGGCCGGCGTCCGGCCAAGAGTCGAGCCGAACGGGATGGGTGGGTCGGGAAGGGGGGGCTGACTTGCGGCTCTACTGCGAGAAGGCGCTTCCAGAAGGATGGACACTCAAGAGGATCACCCGGTTCACGAAGGCCGACCGGCATGAGCTTGAGCAGCTAGAGACCGGACTCAAGTTGTCGTTTCCGGTGTGGGAATGGGCGGACTGGAATCGAAATAGACTGGTCTGGGCTGAATCCGGCTGTCTCCGCGCGGCCAAGCTTCGATCACAGGGCCCAGTGCAGATTCGTACGCTTCAAGACTTCAATGACATGAGGCCGCCGAGCAAAGAAGAGTGTGTCACCGCAAGCAACGACCCGTCGGTCACTGACTGCGGAGCTTGAGAAACTCCTCGGCGGTCTTGCTCAGGACTAAGTCCATCTGATCGTGCTCCTTGTTTGGAACAAACTCAACTGGTGGGCTGTATATCCGGGATTTGACTGGGCCGGAGAATGCAAACGCACTATATTGGATACCTTCGCAGAGCTCAAATTGAAACCGTCCTTCAGCGTCCACGGCTATGGGAGCTTGTTCGATCTGGCCGCGCAAACCCGGCTCCTTTATTCGGACTTGTGGGTGATCCTGCGGAGAGGGTGGGGTGCCATCGACGTTCAGGACGCGCCCGTGGATCGTTACCAACGGAAGTCTGTCTGAAATTCGAAGGTCAAACACCTGCGCTGAAACGCCGGGCGTCACAATTATCTTCGTCGCTTGATCTTTGTCCGTCGTGCCCGGATACCAGGTAGGCCGAAAAGGGTATTTTCTCGTTGGTGTGCTAACGATGTTTACGCCAAGAGAATACTCCCCAGGCGGAATGCCATTGATCGTGTAGCGGCCGTCTTCGTCTGAGACATCCAGCAGGACAGGCCGTTCCCAGCTCTTCAGCGCGGCATTCGTGGGTGCCATCTCCACGAGAACTCCCGCCACAGGGGATCCCTTACGATCACGAATAACGCCTTGCACCCGGCGGTCCACCTTCATGAGCACATCCGCCTCAGCACAACCGCTCGAGTAAAGCGCCACTGTGTCAGGTGCCCAGTCTAAGTGATAGCCCGGAAGTTCAGCATCAATTTCGTATTCACCGGGCGCAAGGCCTGCGAAGAAGTAGTGACCAAGCGCATCCGTAGTGGCTCTGAAGTCCTTGCCTTCACGTGAAAGGATCACGTGGACATCCTTCAGCGGAGTTCGTCCAGCGTCGCCCAACCGGCTATCATCCGGCTCGTCCGGCCGGAATCGGACCGTCCCTGAAATGCGCGTCCTGACCTTTCCCGTGCTGTATTGATCGAGGAACTCCAGGTCTTCGTTCGCATCTTCTACCCGACGGCTTCTGGTGCATCCTCTCGACGGCAATGCCCGGCTTGGATCGCCTGACGTGTACATCAGGTATTGGTGTCCGAGTTCAAGTGCGGGACCATCGCACATTCCACCATCGAAGAGCTCGACTGTATCCTTTAATTTCCCCTTGTACGCCCGATCTAAATGCATTCTCGCCACTTTGAAGCCATTCGAGGGAACACCCATCTCTGTTACCGTCCCAAGGAACACAAACTGCGATTGGCCGACTGCCTCACAGGCCGCAGGAGGCGGCACGCAATCGCAGGCCAAGGCTTTAAGACAGAGCACGATCAACAACGCGGACGCGTGTAGCGACCAATTCAAGATCGAAGACACAAAGTCACCTTCCGGGTTTCTCCGCTGCGCGTCCCGCGCTCAGGACGTTCTCCACCGCATGATTGCCTTCGTGGCAGGCGTATTCGTAGATGCGGTAGCTGTCGTTGCGGGTCAGCGGGAAGGCTACCTTCCAGGGCCGCGTGTACATGGGCGGATCGTCGATGGTCACTTCATAGCTGATGGTGTCAGGCCCAGAGCGCGTGAAGCGCTCCACCACGTGCAGCGATTCGCTTTGCGGGATGCCCTTGATGCGCGCGGTGGCGGCGCTGGTGCCGATGGAGCCTTTGTTGTTGTAATTGGTCGTGTCCACCACCAGCGTGTTGCCTTCCCAGTGGCCGCGCGAGTCGCCGTTCCAGAGGCGGATGCCGGAAGCGACGTGCGGGCGGCCGTCGAGCGGGATGATGCGGGTCTCGTGAATCATCTCATACAGGATGACGACGTAGTCGTGCGTTTGCAGAATTTGATAGGCATTGTTGTAGCCGGCTGGGAACATGCCTGCGGGAATGCCGCGCGTGATGCAGCGGTCCCAGACGCTCATGTACACGTACGAGTCGGCGTTGTGGGCGGTGTTGTAGTCGCGTTTAGCTTCCGCAGCAGGAGTCAGCGGGACGCGGCCATCGGGCGGATCGACCACCAGCGACGTCTGGCGGGTGCCGACTACCTTGGTCCCCGAATCGAACCACGCCTGGTTGTAGGAGCCGACGTCGCCGGGCTTGGGCGGGCCATCCACGCGAGCGGCTGCGGCGCGCTTCTCTAGAGCCGCAGCTTCTTCGGGCGTGAGCACGGCTTTGTCGGCCAGCGAATCCGGGCGCTCGAAGGGCGTGATGGTGGCGTTGGTCCAGGTGCCCTGAAGATCGGGTTGGCCGTCCGGCGTGCGAGGCGGAAGCCAGGTCTTCTTGTCGGTGGGCTTGGCTGCGTAGGCCAGCGCCGCGAGCATCAGAAACGCGAAGAATCGATGGCGCATGGAAAACCTCCTTTGCCATCCAAACCGTTTCAACTAGGATAATTGACCTGTGACCAAAGCGCCATCCACGGAAGACGCGTTAGCCGCGATCCAAGCCATTCGGCGCGCGCCAGAGAGTCACGATTTGAAGCGCGATCTGGGGCCCCTGCTGGCTCACAAGAGCAGCCTTGTCGTGGCTGCGGCCGCAGCCACCGCCGAAAGTCTGGAGGCCGGCGCCCTCGCACCCGAGCTGGTGGACGCTTTTGAACGCCTGATCGGGGACGGTGCCAAGCGCGACCCCGGATGCAAAGCTCTGACCGCGATCGCGCGGGCATTGATCCAACTCGACGACCCGGCCGCGAAGGTCTATTTCGCAGGCATCCGGCATGTCCAACGAGAAGGCAGCTTCGGTCCCCCGGTGGATGCGGCTGCGGCACTGCGAGGGTTGTGCGCGCGCGGGCTGGCGCGGATGGGCCATCCCGACGCACTGCTGGAATGCGTGACGCTGCTGGCCGACCCGGAAGTTACCGCGCGGGCCGGAGCGATCCAAGCAATCGCCGAAGCCGGAAGGCCTGAAGGTGTGTTGCTTCTGCGGCTGAAAGCGCTGCTGGGCGATCGCGAGGATGAGATCCTGGGCGAGTGCTTGAGCGCGCTGCTCGCGTTGGACCCCGCGCCATCGGTCGAGTTCGCGGCGAAGTTTCTCGATTCGCATTCCGAAGTTGTCAGCGAGCAGGCCGCGTTGGCGTTGGGTGAGTCGCGCTTGCCGGCGGCGTTCGAGGTGTTGCGGCAGGTTTGGGAGCGCGGCGGGGCCAGCGAGCAACGGCGAACGCTTCTGGTCGCGATCGCGATGCTGCGCAGCGACGAAGCGGTGGAATTCCTGATCAGCAGGCTGAGCGAGGAGAGCGGGCCAGTGGCGGCGGACGCGCTGGCCGGATTGACCCTTTACGCGCGTGACGAAGCGGTGCGCCGACGGGTCGAGGAGATCGTGCGCGAGCGCAATGAGCCTGCGCTCGAAGCTGCGTTCGCCCGCGAATTTCGCAAGAAACATCAAGATACGGGAGCTCCTCTCCAGTAGACTGGATCGAGATGGCCTGCACGAAGCGTCTGAAAAAGATCCAGCCGGCTCTGGCGTATGCGGCCAGGCATCTGGATGAAGACGTATCGCTCGCGGCGCTGGCTAAGCAGACGGGCTTATCGGCGTTCCACTTGCAGCGCGTGTTTGCTGAGACCGTCGGCGAGTCCCCCAAGCAGCTCACCTTGCGGCTCCGGCTGGAGCGGGCGGCGGCGCTCCTGCTGACGAGCGACGACACCGTGCTGGATATTGCGCTCGCGTGCGGGTTTCAGAGCCACGAAGTGTTCATCCGGGCCTTTCGCAAGCGCTTTGAGATGGCGCCGCGCGCTTACCGCGAGCGTGGATTCAGCCAGCAGACCAATGGAGATCAGGCAAGCGGACATGCCGCACTGGTGGCGCAAGTCGGGCCGTGCGTCGATTTGTATCACATTCAAGACGAAGATCAACCTCGGAGGCACTCGGTGGAATATTCGATTACGAAAAAAGAACTGGCGGCTCAGCCCGCTCTCGTGATGAAGCGGCGGGTGAAGCGAGCCGAGATCGCGCAAGCGCTGGGAGAGATGTTCGGCCGCGTTTATCAATTGATGCAAGCGAAAGGGATCGCGCTCGCCGGAGCGCCCTTTGCCCGTTATTTCGACTGGGGGCCGGGGATGACGACCATGGAGGCGGGTTTTCCGGTTGCATCGCCTGCCGCCGAAGCGGGCGACCCTGAAGTAGCTGCGGTGATGTTGCCGGGCGGGCCGGCGGCCGTCACCATGCACTGCGGACCCTACGACACGCTATCGCAAGCGCACGCCGCAATTCACATTTGGACGGAGGCTCAGGGCTTAGCGCCTTACGGAGCGCCTTGGGAATCTTACATTACCGATCCCAGCCAGTTTCCGGATCCCAAGGACTGGAAGACCGAGGTCGTTTGGCCGCTAACGAAATAGCGGGTTAGTCTTCCACGACGGCGATCTTGAGGTCTTCGAGGAAGCGCTGGTCCTGCTCGGTGAAGCAGATGTCCAGATCCGCGGGCCCGTCGGCCGCGACGTCACGCCGCGCGCTCTTCATCGCGGTGAGCGCCACTGTGGTTTCCAGAAGCAGGCACACGTCGTAGCCGGCACCCTTCATGTCGCCGACAATGGACGCGATCCGGTCCGACTCGGAGACAGCCTCATTAATCGCCTTCTCCAGCTCTTGAATCAGGTCCTTCATTTCGGATTCCATGTCCGCTTCTCCTTCGTCCGCCTTCTTTTGGAGCATTTGGAGTACCAGGCTGAAGGGGACGTGAAACTAAATAGTTACGCGGAGACGCGTTGCGCAGGCGGACAGAATGTCCATGGCACGACAGGAAAAACTGTCTGGCCCAGTAGTACTAGTGCGAAAGAGAGGGCTGCCGTTCGCCCGGCTTGGGCCGGCGCATGATAAAGGGCAGCGGGGCCAGGCAGGCAATGATGATGGACATCACGAAGAAGCTGTTTTTGAAACTCAGCGCGTTGGCCTGGCTTTGCACGACGTAATAGGCCATGGCCATGGCCTTCTTGGCGGCCGTCGCGGCGTCGTAACCTTGCGACATGAACATACCGGTCAGGCCGTTCAAGAACTGCTGGAAGTTGGAATCGCTGCTGGAGGTGTGCGACGCCATGGCCACCAGGTGGGTCTGGTTCTGGCGCGTCAGGAACACGCTCAGCATGGATGTGCCGATGCTGCCGCCGATGTTGCGCATGAAGCTGGAGATGCCGGATACCTGGTTGTTCTTCTCGCGCGGAACGCCGATGTAGTTGAGCGTCGTGATGGGGATGAAGATCAGCGGCATGAAAATCACCTGGAACATGCGCAGCAGGACGATGGTGGTGAAGTCGATCTGCAGGTAGATGTTGGTCATCAGGCGCAAGGCGAACGACGTTCCCAGGAAGCCAATGCAGATCAGCAAGCGGGGGTCGACTTTCGTTGCGGTAAGCCGGCCTGCCACCACCATCATGAACATGAGCACAAAGCCCGCGGGAGAGAGCGCCATGCCGGCCAGCTCGGCCGTGTAGCCGAGACTGCTTTGCAGGAACTCCGGAATCAGCACCGTGGACCCGAACAATACCATGCCCAAAACAAAGGAGAACGAGACGGCGGTTCCGAAGTTGCGGTTCTTGAGCAGGCGCACGTCCACGATCGGGTTGGGAGCGTACCACTCCCACAGAAAGAACGCCGCCAGCGTCGGAATGCCGATCATGAACAGCGTGGTGATCATGCGCGAAGAGAACCAGTCGGACTCCTGGCCTTTGTCCAGCACGAACTGGAAGCAGGCGATGCCAATAACCAGCAGGGAAAGACCGATGTAGTCGACCTTGATTCCGCCACGCTTCTCCGATTTCAACCATGGTGGATCTTCCACCAGGCGGCTGGTGAAGAACAGCGAGAGCAGGCCGACCGGGAGGTTGATGAAGAAAATCCAGTGCCAGTTGATGTTGTCGGTGATCCAGCCACCCAGCGTGGGACCGATGGCTGGAGCGAAAACCACGGCCATGCCGTAAACCGAGAACGCCTGGCCGCGCTTTTCGAGCGGAAACGTGTCGGCGAGGATCGCCTGCTCGGAAGGCTGTAAGCCGCCGCCGCCTGCTCCCTGCAAAATGCGGGCGACGATGAGGAACGGTAGATTGGGCGCGATGCCGCAGAGGAACGACGAGCAGGTAAAGAGTATGACGCAAGTCATGTAGAAGCGCTTGCGTCCGAAGATGGTGGAGAGCCAGGCCGAAGCGGGAAGCACAATGGCGGCCGAAACCAGATAGCTGGTGAGAATCCAGATGGCTTCGTCGTAGGTGGCGCCGAGCGAGCCCGCGATGTGCGGCAGCGAGACATTGGCGATGGAAGAATCCAGCACTTCCATGAAGGTGGCCAGCGTGACCGTGAGCGCGACCGCCCAGGGGTTGTGCGAAGGCTTCCAATCGCGATGTGAGACTGCGGGATTCAAATCAGCCTCCGATGCGGACCTCGGGTTCGACGGACATGCCGGGGCGCAGCCGGTCCAGGCCCTTCTGATCCGGCTTGAAGCGGATGCGGACGGGGATGCGCTGCACCACCTTGACGTAGTTGCCGGTGGCGTTCTCGGGAGGCAGGACGCTGGCGATGGCGCCCGTGCTGCCGCCGATGTTTTCCACGTAGCCGCTGAAGTCCTGCTGGAGAGCGTCGACATGAATGGTGGCGGGCTGTCCGGCGTGGATGTTGCGCAGCTGCGTTTCTTTGAAGTTGGCGGTCACCCAGACGTCGCCTACCTGGGCGATGAGGAGCAGCTGCTGGCCTGCGTTGATGTGCGCGCCCACTTCGGCCGAGCGCCTTAGGACGATGCCCGCCACCGGCGACACGATCTTGGTGTAGCTGAGCTTCAGTTCGGCCTGCTCCACCTGCGTGCCGGCGGTGAGTTCGCTGGCCTGCTGCGATTTGACGTTGGCCTGGCGGATGGCCACCTGGCCCGGTGCGTTGCTGCGGAGCTGCGCCAAGCGGCTCTTGGCCTGCTGGAGCTGCGCTCTGCGCTGATCGACGGTGCGTCCTGCCGCTGCAAGCGACGCTTTGGCGGCCAGGACCGCGGCGGCTTGCGCCTTGGCCGTGGCGGCCACCTGATCGTACTCCTGCTGCGAGACTTCCTCGCTCTTAACCAGCATCGTATAGCGGGCCAGATCGGATTGCGCGCGGGCATTATTCGCTTCGGCTTCGGTGACGCGCGCGGCGGAGGACTCCTGGTCGCGTTGAGCCGCACCGAGCGCGGCCTCGGCATTGGCGACGTCGGCTTCGCCACCCTGAATATTGGTGCTGTTCTCGATTTCCGTGATGGGCACGTTGAGTTGCGGCGCCGCGACCATACTGCGGGCCTGGGCCAGTTGGGCGCGAGCCTGGTCCAGCGCCACCTGGAAGTCGCGCGGATCGAGATCCACCAGCGGATCGCCGGCCTTGACGATTTGATTGTTGTCCACGTAGACGCGCGTGATGGTGCCGTCGACGCGCGAGCTGATGGGGTTCAGATGCGCGTCCACCTGGGCGTCATCGGTGGTCTCGAATTGCCGCGCCTGCAGCCAGTAATACAAACCTGCGCCACCGGCGGTTAAGAGGATGAGGAAGAATACGATGAAGGCCTTATTGCGGCCCTTGGGGCGCGGCGCTTCGATCCTTTTTTCGACGAACCCGACTTTTTCGTCTTGCGCGTTCATGGAGCATTCCCCTTTAAAAGATTGGGCAGATCGGCTTCCGCTTCGCCCATGGCGCGGGCGAGCGAAAGGCGCGCCAAGTCAAAAGCGAACAGACTGGAGATATAGTCGCCTTCCGCGCCGGCTACCTGCTCCTGGGCTTGCACTACTTCAACGGTGGTGGTTACGCCCGCGTTGAACCGGTCTCGAGCCTGGCGCAAGGTATCGTTGGCGAGGTTCCGGCTGCTGTCTGCTAGACGAACCTGGCCGATCGCGGTATTAAGCTCGATGATCGCCGTGCGAACTTGGGCCTCGACGCTGCCGCGCAGATCCGCCAGTTCCGATTGCCGCTGGTGCAGGGTGGCCTCGGCCTGTTCAATGTCGGCCTTCACGCGGCCGCCCTGGAATACCGGGAAGTTCACCGTTCCCGCCACGGTGAATACACCATGCGCGGCGATGGGGCTGGAGCCGAGCACGCCATAATCGCCATTCAATGAAACGGTTGGCATGTTTTCCGCGCGGGCAGCGGCCAGGATTCGCTGGGCGGCCTTCACCTGCGCATCGGCGGCCTGAAGATCCCAGCGCTTCTGGAATGCCTGCTGCGCGGCCGTCGCGGGATCCGGAACGGCTGGGGGATTGAAGGCGAGTGGGTCGCTCAGAATCAGTTCACGATCCAGCGGGAGGCCGGTGAGGCGCGCTAGCACGAGCTTCTGTTTGCTGAGATCCGATTCGAAAGCGCTCAGGCGCTGTTCCTGCGCCTGCAACTCCACCAACGTTCGCGTCACTTCAATGCGCGCGTTGGTGCCGGCCTGCCTGCGGGCCTCGGCCTGTTGATTCACGGCCCGGGCGTTGGCCACCTGCGCGCGCTGGGATTCGACTCTCGCCGCGGTGGCGACCGTTTGCAGGTAACTCCCGGCCACAGCCTGGACCACCAGCTCGCGAGCGTCGCGCGCGGACAACTGGGAGGCGTGTTCGGTGTCCTTGGTAGCCTGCCAGTTGCGGCGCTGCGTGAGGTCCCAGACCGTCTGGCTGAAGTTACCCTGCAAGTTGGAAGTGCCGAAAGGCCCGACGACGGTGGGAATCGAGAAATTGAGGCCTGGCGGCGTCTTGAACTGGAAGCCGAAAGCCGCGAGGTTGATCTGGTTGCTGGTCTGCGTGGCGCTGATGGAAACATAGGGCAGCAGGGCGCTCAAGGCGTGCAGGCGTTCGGCTTCAGAGACTCGCGTTGCGTCTCCGGAGGTAAGAATGCCGAGGTTGGCGGACAGGCCGAATTTCACGGCATCGGCCAGTGCGAGCGTGATGGCGCCCGCGGGAACGTTCGCCGCAGGCACGCTTCCCTGATAGCCGCCCGAAACTTGAACTGAACCGGTTAGGGTATCGTTGCCGCCGCCGCCGGGGATCGTAGTCAGGGGCGTCGCCACGGATCCGGCCTGGCCGCCGCGGCCGGACAAAGGCAACTGGCGCGCCGGCGTTGGCGGCGGAGGCGCGGCGGAGAATTGCGCCCAAGCCACCGGGAGCGCCAGGGAGAATACAAGCAGAGCGCGGGATAAATGGGGCACGTCTCCCAATTTAACATATGCATACTTGCATGCATATAATGTAGGAGGCATGACGACGGCCGCTTCGAAGACACGCGCGGAGCCCACCAAGCACCAACGGAGAACCGAGGCGACGCGCCGCGCGCTCATCGAAGCCGCGCGCCGCATTTTTGCGCGGGACGGATTTGAAGCTTCGCGGATTGAGGACATCGCCGCGGCCACCGGCCACACCCGCGGCGCGTTCTACGCCCACTTTGCCAGCAAGGAAGATCTGTTCTTCGCGCTGTTCGAGCAGGAATCCGGCCAGCAGATGATCATGCTGCGCCACGCCCTGGAACAGTGCAGCAACGCGGAAGCCCGCCTGAAAGCGCTGCGCGAATTCTACGTCCAGCGCGCCGGCGATAGGCAGTGGGTGATGCTGACGCTGGAGTTCAAGCTCTTCGCGCTACGCCATCCTCGGCTTCGTGCAAAGCTGGCGCGAACGCACCGGCGCATCCGCGAATCACTCAAGCTGGAAACGATTCGCAGCATGATTCCCAGCCTGCTGAACGGCAAACCGGAGTCGCGCTCGATGCGCCGCACCGCGCTCGAAGCCGTGCTCAATGGTCTGGTGCTGGAACACGCCTACGACGCCGAGACCATCTCCGAGGCGCAGGTGACATCCGTGTTAGGGCAGATCTTCGACGTGCTGATGCCCGGCAAGTAGCACTGGCCTGTCATCATTTCGTAACGCAAGTCGTGCTTGTCTATCGATATAGTAGAGGAGTTATGGAGCTGACGAAATCTGTCTCACGGCGCGATTGGATCGCGGGCGCAATCGGCGCGGCGGGAGTTTTGGCACTACCGCTCGGTGGGGCAAATGGAATCAAAATCGGCATGATCCCCGACGCCGGCGCGACGCAAGTTTCCATCGAGGAAAAAGCACCGCTGCGGGACTATCTGGCGAAAGCGACCGGCACATCCGTGGACTTGATCATCCCCACAAACTACAACGCCACCGTGGAAGCTCTGGGCAACGGCTCGCTGGACTTCGCCTATTTGGGCGCGCTGACGTACGTGAAGGCGCACCAGCGGTACGGTGTACTGCCTTTAGTGCAACGCGCGGCCGACAAGAATTTCCATTCGCTATTCATCACGCAATCCGGCTCGGCGATCCATAAGGTGGCGGATTGCAAAGGCAAGCGCTTCGCGTTCGGCGACATCAACTCCACCAGCGGCCATCTGATCCCGCACCAGGAACTCATGAAGGCGGGCGTGAATCCCGATCACGACCTCCAATTCCGCTTCACCGGCAGCCATAGCGCGACGGCCAAGGCGGTGGAAGGAGGGGCGTCTGACGCAGGCGCCCTGGATGAAACGGTGTTTCATTCGATGGTGATGGAAGGCAAAGTGGACGGCAGCAAGGTTCGCGTCTTCCACACGTCGCCGCCATTCGTGGACTACGTTTGGGTGGCGCGCAAGGATGTCGGCGCCGCGCAGCGGGAATCGCTCGCCAAGGCCTTTTTGTCCTTGAAAGAAGGCAAGGACGACGCGATTTTGAACATCCTGCGGGGCAAGGATTTCGTCCGCGCCGACGACGCCGAGTATTCCAACATCCGCAAAATTGCGGCCGAATTGAAGATGCTTTAGGCTAGTCGCTATCTTGCCTGACGTTCGCGCTGCGCTGGAAATCCGCGATCTGGTGGTTCGTTTCGGGGAGCACACCGTGCTGCACGGAGTGTCCTTTCAGGCCCGGCGCGGAGAACGCGTCGCGGTCCTGGGGCCAAGTGGAACAGGCAAGACGACATTGTTTCGCACGATCAACGGCTTCGCGTCCGCGGCATCCGGCAGTGTGCTGGTGGACGGCGTGGAAGTGACGCGACTGCGCGGGCGCGCGTTGCGGGCCATGCGCAGCCAGATTGGCGTGGTCTCGCAGCGCCACGACCTGGTGGATAATCTCGCGGTTCATCAGAACGTGATGGCGGGCGCGCTGGGGCGATGGTCGAGCGCGCGGGCGCTGCGCTTCCTGGTCTGGCCGCTCGCGTCGGAGCTGGACGAAGCGCAAGCGGCATTGCGGCGCGTCGGTTTGGAACACAAGCTGCGCGCGAGCACGTCGAGTCTTTCGGGCGGAGAGCACCAACGGGTAGCGATTGCGCGGGCGCTGGTGCAGGACCCGGTTCTCCTGCTGGCCGACGAGCCAGTGGCCTCGCTCGATCCGGCGCTCGCCCATCAAACGTTGGAGCTGCTGTGCCGGCTGGCGGAAGAAAGCGGCGTGACGCTGCTGTGCTCGCTGCACCAGCCGCATCTGGCCGAGCATTACTTCAACCGCGTAATTGAGATGCGCGGCGGGCAGATCGCAAGCGAGCACAGAGGCGAGAGCCGGCTGGATACTCCGGAACTCTATCCTGCCTTGGGCGAGGGAATCTGACGGTGGGATTGGGGGCCTTATTCACGTTGTTGAAGCAGTTCTTTCCGCCGGAATTTTCGCTGCATTATTTGAAAGCCGCCATGACGCCGCTCGAGCAGACCATCCAGATGGCGGCGGGCGGGATTTTGATTGCCGTCGTGGTGGGAATGCTGACGGGGCTGTGGGTCGGTGCGGGGCTGCCTGGCGGCCGCTGGGTCTACGCCGCACTGGCGAGCGTGCGTTCGGTTCCGGATCTGACGCTGGGCATCTTGTGCGTTGTGGTGGTGGGCATCGGCCCGGCGGCGGGCATGCTGGCGTTGGCGATCTTCTATAGCGCGGCAGTCGGCAAGATTTTCGCCGACCTGTTCCGCTCCGCCGATCGCGAGCCGGTGCGCGCGTTGCAGGCCACGGGCGCGAGCCGCCTATCGGTCGCGCTGTTCGGATTGTTACCGCTGCGGTCGAAAGACATTCTGAGCTACGGTTCCTACGAATTCGAGAGCGCGGTACGCTGTTCGGTGATCGTCGGAGCGGTCGGCGGCGGCGGAATCGGCACAGAGCTGGTGGGAACCATCAACGCGCTCGACTTCCGGCGGGCGTCCACCGTGATCCTGTTGCTGATCGCGCTCATCGCGGTGATCGACTTCGGAGCGCGTTGGATCAAGAAAAAGCCCGCGATCCTGGTGGCGGTCTTCCCGCTGGCTGTTCTGGCTTTCTGGCAAGATCGGCCGGGTATGCTGGCGTTCTCGCATTCGGTTTCGACGATCGCCGGGATGCTGCCGCCGAAGCTTCCACACGATGCGGTTCTGACGCTGCCTAAGGTGTTGCTGGAAACCTTGGAGATCGCCGTCGGCGGAACGTTCTTCGCCATGGTTGGCGCGCTCCCGTTGGGCCTGGCGGCGGCGCGCAACTTTGTCCCGCCGTTCATCTCGCTTCCCGTGCGCCGGCTGCTGGAGTCGCTGCGCGCCATCCCGGAATTGGTTTGGGGGCTGGTGTTGGTCAGTGTCATCGGCACGGGTCCGGAAGCCGGCGTGATCGCGCTAGCACTGCACGGCACCGGATCGTTGGGGCGCTTGTACGCCGAATCATTCGAAAATATTCGACCGAAGCCTGTGCAGGCCATGGCGGCGACGGGAGCACGGCCGGTGGCGACCGCGGGCTTCGCTTACGTGCCCTTAGCGCTGGCTCCCATCACGGTTCATTCGCTGTTCCGCCTGGAATGGAACGTGCGTGCGGCGACCATCGTCGGTGTGATCGGCGCGGGCGGAATCGGCCAGGCGCTGTACAACGCGCAGCAGTTGTTCTTTTATCAGCAGATGATGGCCTATATCGCGATTACGTGGGTCATTGTGGCAGCAGTCGATTTCTTCAGCAGCCGATTCCGCTCGGATATGGGCCTGATGGAGCGCTACGCGTGAGCGCGCGTCCACGCGTGGTGATCACGCAGCAGGTGTTCCCGGAAACGCTCGAATTGCTCGCGCCCCACGCGGACGTGATTGTGGGCGAGGCGCGCGACGCCGATGCGCTGATGGTTTTCATGCCGGATTCGTTGGATGAAGAGTTCCTGAGGGCGTGCCCGAGCCTGAAAATCGTCGCCGCGGCGCTCAAGGGTTTTGATAATTTCGACGTGGATGCGTGCACGCGGCTCGGCATATGGTTCACCATCGTGCCCGACTTGCTGACCGAACCGACGGCGGAGCTAGCCCTGGCGCTGATGCTTGGGCTCGCGCGCAACGTGTCGGCGGGAGACCGGCTGATTCGCAGCGGCCAGTTCGAAGGCTGGCGGCCGGTTCTTTATGGGACTGGCATCGCGGGCAGCACGGTCGGTCTGATTGGTTTGGGCGCGGTGGGCCGTGCTTTGGCGATGCTACTTCGGGGATTCTCTTGCAAACTGCAGCACCACGATGCGGCCGCGGACGGATCGGTAGAGCTGGACGCACTTCTGGCTTCCAGTGATTTTGTGCTTCCGCTGCTTCCGCTCACCGCTACGACGTTCCATTTGTTAGACCGGGAGAAGCTGGCTCGGATGAAGCGCGGCAGCTATCTCGTTAACGTGAGCCGGGGGTCGGTGGTCGACGAAGAAGCTGTTGCCGACGCGCTGGAGCGCGGTCACCTGGCAGGCTACGCCGCCGACACGTTCGAAATGGAAGACTGGGCGCGCAGCGACCGGCCGCGAGCGATCGCGCCGCGCCTGCTGCGCTTGACGGATCGGACTTTGTTCACGCCGCATCTGGGCTCCGCCGTCGCCTCCGCGCGCCGTGCGATCGAGCGCGCCGCGGCCGAAAATATCCTGCAAGCCCTGCGCGGGGAGCGTCCCGACGGCGCCATCAATGATCCGTCACCAGCGCGGGCCAGTTGACAATCACGGTTAGGGGCGCAGGCTGCTCCGGTGGGGCCTGCACCAGGAAGCGCTGGCCGTCAGCGGTGACGTCGTAGGGGATGAAATTGATGGTCGGCGTCGGCAGCGGAAACAACTCATGCGGCGCGGACGGCTCGACAGAGTCCGCGCGAAGCTTCAGATCCACCGCCATCAATTTGTCGTCCAGCGAAACGTAAAATACTTCGCGGCCGCCGGGCCCCCATCTCGGGAAACGGCCTCCACCGGCCGAAATCTGGAACTTCCCATGCGGTGCCGGGAAAGCCTGAACGTAAACTTCCGGCTGGCCCGATTCGTTCGATTCATAAGCTACCCACCGGGGATCGGGTTCCGGCAAGAACTGGCCGTCTGTGTTCACGAAGGGATTGTCCAGATAGCGCTTGGGCTCGCCCGCTGCCTCGCCCTCCGGCGTTACCGGCAGAATCCAGATGTTCAGCGGAGGTGTTGAAATCCCTTCTTCGTAGAGAACGAAATGTCCATCCCGCGACCAACTGGTCGGCAATTGGAGCCCAGTGGACTTCAACACACGCTGCTCGTCTCCGGCGCCGCTCGAGTCCTTGCGAAACATCCCATCCGCGGTACGAAACAGCAGCACTCGGCCGTCGGGAGACCAAACCGGATCCCAATGACCATTGTGGCTAAATGTGAACCGGGTGGCGACGTTGCGCGCCACATCGAGGAGCCAGAGATCGGAACGCGTTGGATTGCCGATTGCCGCAGCCACGCGGCGTCCCTCGGGCGAGATGCGGAACATGACGTAATCGTTAGGTTCCCCCAGGGTTCCAAGCGGCTTTCCTTCCCGATCGAGCCAAGTGAGTTGGTTCGAGCCGCTCGTGGAGTACAACAGCAGCCCGTTGGAGGAAGCCGAGACGTTCATTCGTCCTGTGATGGCAGACCTGCCAGCAGGATCCGCCACAGGCTGAGGCTCACCGGAGAGCTTCAGATGGATGGGATCGAATGGCTGCGCCACGAGCGTGGACCCGCGCATCCACAGCAGGTAGCCGGAAGCGTAAAGCGCGTTCGAATCCACGTTGACCAGCCGGACGCGCCGGTTGGGGTCCGCGAGTGAAGCCGCATAGACGCCACCCCGATCGGCCTGGTTGGTCTGGACCAAATATAAGACATTGCCGCCGGGAAGCACTTGCGGCCAGTAGTGCGCGGCATCGCCGGAGGCGAATTGGGTCAGCCGGGATACGGTGCCGCCGGACGCAGGCACTTGCATCAACCAGGTTCCCAAGGCCGCGAAAATGATGCGGCCGTCGCTGGTCCATGCGCCGCCGCGCCCCAGGCCAAGATCACAGATTGCCGTCGGCGGGCCTCCCGCGAGGTCGACACGGTGCAGTTTGCCCTCCGCGAAAAATCCGATGGACTTGCTATCGGGCGACCAGAAGGGAGAATAGGCGCCTTCGGTTCCAGCCAACAGGCGGGCTGTGGTTCCGTCCAGTGTTCGCACCCAGAGGCCGCTTTTGTCGCCCGCCGTTGCGACGTACGCCACCGTCATACCGTCGGGCGAAATGGCCAGGCCGCCCGAACCGGCACCCAGCGTGAATCGGCCGTGCGGCGGAGGATCGATGTCGAAGTGCAGCGCGCGTTCGGCCGCGTGTGGCTGCAGCAAGTGAAACAGAACCCAGCCGCCCGCCGCGCCGATGACGAGCGCCACGGCGACGGCCGTCCACCATCCGGCCCGTGCGCGCGCGGATGCGCCGGCGGGTTGCGCCAGCGCCCAGGCCAAAGCCCGCTTGGTTTCGACTGCCGTTTGAAACCGTTGGCCGGGATCTTTCGCGAGACACGTTTTAACGACGCGCTCCAGCGCGGGCGAGACCGGCAGCGGCGCCGGCTCTTTGTCCAGAATGGCCGCGATGATAGTTGCGGCGTTCGGCCCGTCGAATGGCCGGCGGCCCGTGAGCATTTCGTACAACACGCATCCGAACGAGAATAAATCGCTCCGGGCGTCGGCTTCCTTGCCCTGCAATTGCTCGGGCGACATGTATTGCAGCGTGCCGATAATCTGGCCCTCGCCGGTGATGGCCTGCGTCAGTGTGGCATCGGTTTCCTTTAGCGGGCCGCCTTGTTTCGCTAGGCCGAAGTCCAGCAGCTTGATGCCTTGGCTGGTGACGAGAATGTTGCCCGGCTTCAGATCGCGATGCGTGATTCCCTTCTGGTGTGCGGCGTCCAGAGCGTCCAGGATCTGGTTGGCGTATTCAGCTGCTTTCTCCAAGCTAAGCGGGCCTTGGAGCGGCTCGCCCTCGACGTACTCCATGACCAGATAATTCGGGCCGACGTCGTAAATCTGGCAAATATGGGGATGATTCAGCGCGGCGACCGCGCGGGCCTCGCGCTCAAAGCGCTCGCTGAACTCTTGCTTGGAGGTCTTGACGGCGACGATGCGATCCAGCCGCGTGTCGCGCGCTTTCCAGACTTCGCCGGTGCCGCCGGAGCCGAGCAGAGAGAGGATTTCATAGGCGCCCAGTCTGTCGCCCGCGGAAAGCGGCATATCATAAGCAGTCTACCCTTTTCTTACTTCGCGGCAGGCCGGCCTGCCAGCGCCAGTTCACGAGCGCTCTCGATTCGAACGCGCCCGTATGGGGAGAGGTCAGCCATGCGCTTCAGGTAGGGAAGCGCGGCATCGCCGAAGGCGTTGTGCAGAGCGAAAGGAAGACCGGCCAGCTCGTGCTCTTGCGTCCGGCCGTCGGAGCGTTGAAGGGCGAGTTGCGCGAGCTTGGGCAGATCTGCCGGCTGTTTCAGCCAAGCCAGCGCGATCACAGCTTGTTCGAAGCCCACGTGGCGATTGACTAGGTCCCACAGCAGGTCACGCGCGCGAGCATCGTGGGCTTGGCCGATGGCGGATACATAATCGTTGACCGTTTGTGGATCAGATTGGGCGAAATGATCGGCGGCGCGGATCAGCGCGTCTTCGGCGCGGGCTCGCAGGGGCGCGCTCACTCGCGAATCGGATGCCAAAACAATGCGGGAGATCGCTCGCAGTGCGCCCAGCGTCAGGACCTGGGAATCCGATTGCAGGAACGGAATCGAAACCTCGGCCATTTGGGCCGCGTGATCCGGGGCAAAATGAGTCAGGTACTCAATGGTGACATCGCTGGGACCGTTAACGCGCAATAGGTCCCAAGCCGCGGCTGCGGCCTGCGGCTTCGGCCAGTAAGTCAGGCCGTACATGGCGTATTCGCGGACGATTCTGTCGGGGTGGTACAGGTAGCCGGTCAGAATCGCGAGCGACTGTTCGTCCGGTATGCCGAGGAGGTCCGGTAGGAAGTCGCTGAGCAGATCCGCTGCACTGGTGGGCGCGTGGGCGCTCAGATCCGCGAGCCACTGCGGGCGGTCGCCGGCGCCGGCGGGGAGAATTTCGATGCGTGTCCAATCGGTGCTGACGGGCGGCGCCTGCGAACCTGGACTACTCTCGATCAGGCGGACTTCGTAGGTGCCCGGCTGATCGAAGCGGTATTGCAAGTGAAGCGGAATCCTTCCTTTGAAGTGGGGCTCGCTGGACAACGCGATAGAGCCGCAAATATTGCCCGCGATCACAATGCCCATGAACGCCTGCGACGCTAGATCGGCAATGCGAGGGAGCAGCTTCCCATCACGTCTAACCTCAATCTCGTTGCAGCCGAACGCCGCCGGGAAAATCATGAACGGATAGCGAAGCGATGGCTCGTGCTCATAGGGCAGCTTCACTCGCAGCCACACCGGCATGCCTACTCGAGCCCTAGCTTCCAACGACAGCGTGGTCGTCTCAATCCCGAGGGGAACCGCGACCGGCCGGCTGGACTGCCCGTGATAAACGACGCGCAACTCCGCCGTGCCCTGGATCGGCGTTTCCTGCGGAACCTTGAAATTGATTTGCCCGCCGGAGACGTACAGCAGGCCGGCCGGATTCCCGCCGACCCATACCTGCGTGTCGCAAAGCTCCTTGGGATAGATCAGCGTCTCCAGGGCAGACTGTGTCGGCCGCAGCGGACTGGGCGCCTCGTGGTTCTGCGGATCAGCGTGGCCTTCGCAGCCACCTGTGGGACCCAGATTCGCTCCATAAATGGAAAAGAACATCCCGGGCGCCAGGGGCGCCGGACGGTTGCCGAGCTGCACGTGCGCGGCTTCGAAGGTCGGTATACCTTGTCCGAGCGCCGCCGCTACGAAGGTGGCACACAACATGGATACAGCAAAATCGCGCCACATCATTAGAGCTTTTGACGCCACCGTGCGCCCGCAAGTTCCCCCTCACAAACTCCCTCAGTGCGTCATCGCGTACACGATGTAATTCACGCCAATGCGAATGCCGAGCGCGGAATATCGCTCGGGGTACTGAGGCGCGTCGGCCCATTCCCAGGAATCGCCCAAATCGGAATTCTGCGTGATGGCCACCATCAACCGGCCCTTATCGTCGAAAATTCCCTTCCAGTGCGCCACTCTCCCGTCGTTCTGGTAGCCGCGGCCATGCAGGCCCCACGCGCCGGGCACCTGGTAGCGATCATCCAGATCGTAAATCGTATGGAAGATCGGATTGGTGTTTTCGAGCTCCACCGCCTGTCGATCCGGAAACACACGCCGCATGCTGTCCCAGAACACGGCCCACTCGGGCGTTCCCCAGAAATCGTCGGCCATGAAAAATCCGCCGCGCAGCAGATAATCACGCAGTTTGCGCGCCTGGGTGTCGGTGAGCTGCCATTCGCCGGGACGCACTGCGTAGAGCCACGGCCAGTTGTACACGTCGTCGCCGTCGTCCAGATTGACGGGCTGCTCGGCGGAGCGCGCGTCGATGCGCGTCAGCCGGCGCAGCGCGAGCAGAAAGTGGCGGTCGGCGCGCGGATAATCCTGCGTCCAGCTCGACATGCCTTCGGCCCATCGCGGACCGGCCCGGTCGAACATCGCAGTTGGAGCCGGCGGATACATCAGGCGCGCGAAGGCAAACTCGGTTTTGACGTTGTAGCCGGGCGGCAGTTCGAACTCTTCGTACTCAATACCTGGGTATTGCCGGAAAGGGCGCTGAAACGCGTACAGCGAGCCGAACAGGGCGAGACCGCCCGCCACCAGCCACGACGATTGCCGGAAAGTCATGTGGCCGCGCTCTCAAATCGAGAATAACATTCGCGCCTTTTCGCGAAGATAGACCGGCAGTGCGCGCCGCAGCATCGCGCTCCTGAATTGTTTGTGCGTGATGGAACCGGTGGCGTAGCGTGCCAGCACATCGGCCAGCGCCGGATGACGGCTTGCAGCGCGAATCACGCGATCGATGCGCTCGGGGTCCGAAAGCAGCAGCTTCTGCAGCCGCACGCTGTGCCGCAGTTCGTCGCCGATCTCGCTTCTCCAGGCTCGCTCGTAGCTGGAAAGCGGAGCGCCAGTGCGTAGAGCAGCGATCGCAGCGCGTGCTGCGTGATCACCGCTGACCATGGCGTAGTAGATGCCCTCAGCCGTCAGCGCATTGACGAATCCACCTGCATCTCCCGAGAGTAGAACGCGCTCGCCGTACGTACGCGGCAGTGGGCCGGAGATGGGCAGCGGGAACGCGCGGAAATTGTTGGGATTCGACGCGCCTGCCAGGAGCCCTTTCGCAGTCAGGTCTTCAACGAAGGCTTTGTGATGCGCGTAGTGGCCTCCGCGCAAATGGGAAAGGTAGTAATCCAGCTTGAATCCGATGCCCGCATTCAGGTGGCTCGTCTTGGGGAACACGTACCCGTAGCCGTAGTGACTGCGGATGCGGTAGTAGATGTACATCCGGTCGCGCTCCGCGGTGCTTAATTCCTGGTAGGGCGTCTCCTCCATCATGTCGATGGCGTATTGGTCCTGCACGCTGCCGCTGCGCAGCCCGGAAACACGCGCGACAACGCTATTAGCTCCGTCGCAGCCGATGACCAACCGCGCTTGGTACTCATTGTCATCGGTACCGACGCTTACATGATCCGGATGAACGGTCACTTTCCGAGCCATTGCGGTTGCCGCTTCCACGCGTGTGCGCGCCAGCGAGAACAGAAGATTGTCGAACTCGCATCGTCGGATCATCAGGTAGAGCGCGCTGTCTGACCGGTAATCGACGGCGTCGCCGGACGGCGATTCGAAATAGACCTTGTTGACTCGGTTGACCGGGATCGCGGCCAGGGCGTCGTGCAAATAAGGAAAGCGGCTGAGCACGCGCGCGCTGATCCCGCCACCGCACGGCTTATCGCGTGGAAAGGAGCTTTTGTCGAGCAGTAGCGTGGAAACGCCGGCTTCGCCCAGCATCCGAGCCGCTGTGGCGCCCGCCGGCCCCGCACCCACCACGATGACGTCGAACGCCGTCATTCCATCGATTGTACTGGCGATTGCAGCGGCGCGCGGCTGTGCCGGGCGATAGAATAAGAACGTGGGATTTTTGCGGTATTTCACCACTCTGATCGTGACCACCAGTGCGTTCGCACAGATGCCGATCTTTCCGCTCAAGGATGTGCGAGCCGGCCAGCACGGCATCGGCAAGACAGTCTTCTCAGGCAACAAGATTGACGAATTCCAGGTGGAGATCCTGGGTGTACTCGAAAACGTCGGTCCCCGGCAGTCCGTGATCCTGGCGCGTCTCTCCGGTGGACCGCTGGATAAGACCGGCGTCATGCAGGGGATGAGCGGTAGTCCAGTGTACATCGATGGCCGCCTCGCAGGCGCCGTGGCGCTGGCGTTCAATTTCGCCAAAGAGCCCATCGCTGGAATCCGGCCGATCGAGGAAATGTTGGCGGTCGGCGAACAGGCCGCCGTGAAAGAGAAAGAGCCCGTCGTCGCTCGGGCCTACCCGCGCGAAGTGCCGTTCGCGCCCGCATCCTCCGGCGCCGGAGCGCTCTCCACTAACCTGGTTCAAATCGCCACCCCAGTCTCCTTCAGCGGATTTACATCCTCGACGCTGGAGCATTTCGCACCTGAGTTGAAGAAGCTGGGCCTGGAGCCCCGGCAGGGCGTTTCGAGCGGCGGCAAGCTGCCACCCAAGCTGGGCAGCCCGGCGGCGCTGCGGCCCGGTGACATGATCGCAGTCGAATTGCTCTCGGGCGACTTGAGCATCGGCGCGGAAGGCACCGTCACCGCCGTGGACGGCAAACAGATCTATGCCTTCGGACATCAATTCATGTCGGCGGGAAACACAGAACTACCGTTTGCGCGCGCCGAAGTGCTGGCGCTGCTGCCGAATCTATCGTCTTCCTTCAAGATTTCGTCGCCCTTGGAGTGGATGGGCACCATCACGCAGGACCGCAGCACGAGCATCTTTGGCGAGTTGGGGCGCAAGGCCGACACCGTCCCGCTCGCGATCACGATGAAAGACGGGCGTCGCTCGCCGCTCGTGTACCACATGCAGATGGTTCAGGATCGCGTGCTGTCGCCCTATATCGTGCAGATGGCGGTGTATTCGGCCATCGATGCTACAGAACGAACGCTCGGCTTGGGCAGCTACACGGTGCGCGGCGGCATCGAGTTTCAGCGCGGCATCCCGCCGCTCAAGCTGGACAATACCTTCGCGGGCGACTTCAACGTTCCGGCGCAGGCATCGCTCGGCGTCGCTTCGCCGATCGCTTCCGTCTTGGGCGCGGGTTTCGACAAGCTGAAGATCAAGGACATCACGCTGGCGATCGAGGCGTCCGAGCGCAAGCGCATGCTCCAGGTGGACCAGGTGGTCGCTTCGCCCGGCAAAGTCCGGCCGGGTGATTCGGTCGACCTGTACGTCACGTTTACCGGTGAAAATGGCGCCGAGTTACAGAAGACCGTGCGTTATCGCGTCCCGGTGGGCGCGCCCGCAGGTCCGTTGAGTTTCACGGTCTCTGACGGCTCCTTGTCGAATGCGCTGGACTATCAGCAAATGGCCGCCACTGTTGCGAAAAGCCCGACGCAGCTTGTCTCGTTCCTGAACAATCTCAGGCCGAATACGAATGCCTACGTGCGTGTGTGGCGCACCGATCCGGCGTTCCAGGTGCAAGGCGACGACTTGCCCGATCCTCCGCCATCGGTGGGCCTGATCCTCGCTCGCGCACAGGCGGCGCAGGGCGCGTTGATGCCGCGCGGATCGAAGATCGACGAACTGCAGATCGATACCGGCAACGTCGTCGTGACAGGAACGAAGACCGCGCAGGTGGAAGTGAAGGAATGAAGTTGTTTTTCAAGTTCGGCGCTCCTTGTCTGGCTCTCGCGGCTCTGATGACGCCGTTGTGGTCCGCCACCACGGCCACTTGGGAGATGAATACCTACCAGGATTTCCTGAAGGGCCGTTTTCAAGGTGTTTCGCTCGATCGCGACGGCCGTTTGCTGCTGGCGCCGAAACTGGAGACGGTCTTTTCCTCCGGCCAGCCCACGATCTGGAGCATCGCGCAGGCTGCTGACGGGTCCATCTACGCCGGAACGGGCCATCGCGGGCGCGTGTATCGCATCAGTCCATCAGGCACCGGGACGCTTGTGTGGACTTCTGACGAACCCGAAGTCTTCGCCGTGGCGCTGGATGCTTCGGGCACGCTCTATGCGGCCACGTCGCCCAGCGGCAAGGTTTATCGTATCGAAAACGGCAAGGCTATTGAATTTTTCGCGCCTAAGGCGAAATACATCTGGTCGCTGGTCTTCGCGAAGGACGGAAGCCTGTTTGTGGGTACGGGCGAGCCCGGAAACATTTATCGCGTCGACAGGACGGGAAAGCCGGAGGTCTTTTATGAGACCGGCCAATCGCACGTAACCGCGCTCGCGTTCGATGCGCACGGCAACGTGCTGGCCGGCACGGAACCGAACGGTCTTCTCTACCGCATCAGCGGCCAGAACAAAGCCTTCGTGTTATATAACGCGAGTCTGCCGGAGATCCGCTCGATTGTTCCGATGCCCGATGGGACTGTGTACGCCGCCGCCTTGGGTGGATCCATCGCCAACCGCAACACGCCTTTGACCACGTCGCTCTCCTCGTCATCCGGCGCCATCGTCACGGCTCCGGCCATGTCCATCACCGTTACGGACTCGGCGGATTCCTCGACCAACACCCAAGCCGAAACTGACATCAAGCCCACGGCGGGCGCGTCCAGGGCTACCGCGCAGCCACTGCAACAGACCACCGCGACGGCAACCAGCGCGCTAACCGAGATTCCCGGCGTCGAAAAATCCGCTGTGTATCGCATCAATCCGGACGACACCGTCGAAACGCTCTGGAGCTCCAAGGAAGAAAATGTTTACAGTATGCTGGCGCAGCCCGGCGGCGGTCTGATATTCGCCACTGATGCGCAGGGCCGCATCTACCGGTTGAGCCCGGATCGCAAGGCCACACTGATCGTCGAGACCCAGCAAGGCGAGGCGACACGGCTGCTCGAATCGCCCAACGGTCTGGTGGCCGCTACCGGCGATGTAGGCAAACTTTTCCGTTTGTCTGCCTCTGAAGGCGCGAGCGGAACCTACCAGTCGCCCGTGCACGATTCGGGCAGCGTGGCGCGTTGGGGCCGCCTTAGTTGGCGCACGACGGGCGGCAAGGCGCAATTCTCGACGCGAACGGGCAACTCGTCGCGGCCCGACGCTACCTGGAGCGATTGGTCGGAGCCGCTGACGGACCCGCAAGATTCCATCATCCGCAGCCCCAATGCGCGCTACATCCAATGGCGCGCGAAGTTGGAAGGCGCGGGAGCGGCCGTCGAGAACGTCAGCCTCGCTTACCTGCCGCAGAACAATCCGCCGGTGGTGCGCAGCATCAACGTAACGATGCAGGCGGGCGCCGGAGCCGCGCAGAAAGCCGCGGCCTCCAGCTCCACCGCCGCGGCGTACAGCATCACCGTCACCGACACCGGCGATACCTCCACGCCAGCTGGAACACCCACAAACGCCCTCTCGCACGGTTCCGGTTCGCAGATGCAAATCACTTGGCAGGCCGACGATCCCGATGGCGACCGCCTGGTCTACTCCGTCTATTTCCGCGGCGAGGACGAGCGCGAATGGAAGCTGCTGCGCACGAACATCGCGGAAAATTCTCTGCTGCTGGATGGCGATGTTCTGGCCGACGGCCGCTACTATTTCCGCGTAGTGGCTTCCGACCGGCCATCGAACGCCGCGGCTGCCGCCCGCACGGACGAGCTGGTCAGCACGCCGGTGCTGATCGACAACACGCCGCCCGAAGTGGTGCTCAAGGCGACACAGCGCAACGATGATCGCGTAGAAGTGGACGCCGAGGTCGCGGACAAAACTTCACCCCTACGCCGCTTCGAGTATTCGCTCGACGCCGGCCCGTGGTCGCCCGTGGAGGCTGCCGACGGCGTTACGGATTCGCCGCACGAGCAGTATCACATTGTGCTCGATCACCTGCACCCCGGCGAGCACCTGCTGGTAGTCCGCGCCTACGACTCGGCGAACAACGCCGGCTTGGCCAAAGTCGTCATTCACTAAACTGAGCCGCGACCCGTGAGGGAGCGGATGCTACCATGGCTGTTTCATGCCGATCTACCAGGTCGTGGTGCTCTCCGTTGTTCAAGCGCTCACCGAATTCCTCCCCATCAGCAGCACGGCGCACCTGGTATTGGTCCCCTGGTTGTTCGGCTGGAAAGACGCCGGGCTGACTTTCGACGTCGCGCTTCACGCGGGCACCTTGGTCGCCATCCTGATCTACTTCTGGAAAGATTGGGTCCAGATCATCGGCCAGGGCATTGGCTTCAATTGGGGCAGCGATCCCCAGCTCCGAAAGAATCCCGGCCTGCTATGGCTGCTGGCCGTCGCTTCCATTCCCATTGGCATCGTTGGATTGTTATTCGACAAACAAGCCGACACGACCTGGCGTCAGCCCTACTTGATCGGCGCGATGCTGATCATCGTGGGCATTGTGATCTGGATGGCCGAACGCCGCCGCATCGGCGACAAATCCATGGAAAGGACCGGCTGGGCGGACGGAATCGTGGTCGGAATCGCTCAGGCCTTCGCGGTGATCCCCGGTGTCTCGCGCAGCGGATCCACAATTAGCGCCGGCCTGTTCCGCGACATGACCCGCGAAACCGCGGCCCGCTTTTCGTTCCTGCTCGCCACGCCCGCCATCGCTGCCGCTGTGGCCAAGAAAGCGTATGACGTGCACAAATCCGGTGGCCTGCCGGCGGAAATGAAAGTTCCGATCGCGCTCGGAATCGTGCTCACCGGAATCCTGGGCGCCATCGTCATCGCTTTCTTCCTCCGCTACCTGCGCCACCGCAGCCTGATGCCCTTCGTTTACTACCGCATCATTTTTGGCATAATAGTAATCGCTCTGGCTGCATTTTTCCGCTTCACAGCGGGATGAGAATTTTAGGACCGACGCGCTTCCACCGTCTAAACGAAGCCGGGGGATTAGTGTTCCTGTTCGCAGGACTCTTCTTCATCCTGAGCCTCATCTCGTATCATGCGCACGATCCGTCCTGGAATTCGGCCACCGGCGCGATTCATGCAAACAATCTGACGGGCCTGGCCGGCTCGTATACCGCGGACTTCTGTTTCCAATTGCTCGGCCTCAGCGCCTTCAGCCTGCCAGTTCTGTTGTGGATGCTGGCCTGGAAATGGATTCGCTCGGCGCCGATTCAAGCCGCTACCGTGAAGGTGTTGGGCTCGTTGCTGCTGTTCTTGAGCCTGTCGACCGGGCTTTCGATCTGGCACGTCTGGCAGCCTTGGAACGGGGCTTTCTCGGCTGGCGGCGTCATCGGGATTCTGATCGCCGCTTCGCTGGTGTCTTCGCTGAACCTGACTGGAACGGTTCTCCTGACGGCGATCTGCCTGATCCTGTCTCTGTATCTGGTGTCGAGGTTCTCCATGTCCACCGTGGCGTGGATGTTCGCTGGCCCTCTCGCTTTCTTCGGGCGCATGAATCAGCGCTGGACGAATTGGCGCAGCGCGCGGATGGAAGCGGCACGCGAACGTGCCGAGCGCCGCGCGCAACGTAGAGCCGACGCATTGGCCGCGAGAGCCGCCCGGGAACCGGTCGTCGAACCGGCAATTCCGGTTGTGGACGCAGCGGAACCCGCGCCCGTTCCGGAGCCGTACGCCACGCCCGAAGCGGAGCCCGAACACTTAGAAATCCCGATCCATACTCTCGACTTCGAGGCACGTCAGGCAGCCGCGGAGCCCGCGCCCTGGGAGGCTCCCATACGCGAGCCCGAACCGGAGCCGCAAGTCCCAGTCCGCTCTCGCGAACCCAAGCCAATAATGGCCGAGGCAGTCGAACATCCCGAATACCGCCTGCCGGCCACCGAGCTGCTCAACGAAATCCCCGCTCGCAGCGGCTACGATTCTCTGGAACTGAAGGAAATCGCCGGCCGCATCAAGTCCAAGTTCGAAGAGTTCAACGTGCACGGCGCCGTGGTGCAGATCAATCCCGGGCCAGTAGTCACGACGTTCGAATTCAAGCCCGAGGCGGGCGTGAAGTACAGCCGCATCACAACGCTCACCGAAGACTTGTGCCTGGGCCTGCAAGCCGAATCCATCCTGATCGAGCGCATCCCGGGCAAACCCACCGTCGGCATCGAAGTTCCCAACTCGCGGCGCGAGGTGATCAGTCTGCGCCAGATTCTCGAATCGGAAGAATTCGCCGATTCGCATTCGCGCCTCACCATCTGCCTGGGCAAGGACATTAGCGGGCGCATCAAAGTGGCCGCGCTCGAGTCGATGCCGCACCTGTTGATCGCCGGCTCAACCGGCGCAGGCAAGAGCGTGATGCTCAATTCGATGATCATGTCCATCCTCTACAAAGCCACGCCCGACGAGGTGCGCATGATCCTGGTGGATCCGAAGCGCCTGGAAATGGGCCTGTACGAGGGGATTCCGCACCTGCTGACGCCCGTGATCACCGACGCTAAAAAGGCCACCAACGCGCTGCGCAACGCGGTGCTCGAAATGGAGCGGCGCTTGAAGCTGCTCGCGGGCCACGGCGTGCGCAACATCGATCAGTTCAACAAGAAAGTGCGCCAGCTCATGAATGAGCCGCGCAGCCTCTTCGAAGAAGAAGAGCCGGTGGATGAAGATCTCAAGCCGCTGCCATACATCCTGGTGGTGATCGACGAATTGGCCGACTTGATGATGGTGGAGCGCGGCAACGTGGAAGAAGCCGTGACGCGACTGGCGCAGATGGCCCGCGCCGTCGGCATGCACCTGGTGCTCGCGACGCAGCGGCCCAGCGTGGACGTCATCACGGGTTTGATCAAGGCAAATTTCCCATCGCGCATCAGCTTCCGCGTGGCCACGCGCGTGGACTCGCGCACGGTGCTGGACGTGATGGGCGCCGAGCACCTCCTCGGCAAGGGCGATATGCTGTTCCTGCCGCCTGGTTCCTCCCGACTCACCCGCGTGCACGGCGCGTTTGTCACCGAGGCCGAAATCAATCGCGTGGTCGAATTCTGGAAAGGCCAGGCGCGGCCGGAATACGATCAGACCTTCCTGCAAGCGCCGCCCGCCGATGAAGAAGAGGTCGAAGGAGCGGAGTTTGAAGGGGCCGACGATCCTGCGTATACCGACGCCGTGCGCGTGGTCTTGGAAATGGGCAAAGCGTCAACATCGACCTTGCAGCGCCGCTTGCGCCTGGGCTACGGCCGCGCCGCCCGCATCCTCGACATGATGCAGCGCGAGGGCATCATCGGCCCACCCGACGGCAGCAAGCCGCGCGAAGTGCTGAAGCGCCCGGACTGGCTGGAAGAAGTCGAGAACCAGCTGCGCTAGCGTCTAGGATGATGCCGGCCCGTTTAGCGCCTTCAGCTGCGGCGCCGCGGGCAGAGCCAGCGGGTCCTTCGGCATCACGATCCAGGCCACGATGTAAGAAATGACGCCGAACAAGGGAAGTGGCCACACGCTGACTACCAGCCAGAGAACGCGGACCAGCGTCACGTCTACGTTGAAATAGCGCGCGAAGCCGGCGCACACGCCCGCAATCTTGGCCTCGCTCATCGGGCGGCTCAGCCGTTCCGCGGTCCTCGGCAGCGGCGCGCCCCGGCCCGTCGCAACACCGCATTCGGGGCAAAACTTGTCCTGATCTCTCAACTGAACGCCACATTTCGTGCAAAACATCGACGTTGACCTCTTAATAAACCTACGCTCCAGGAGCGCGTTTTGTTCCGTACGAAACTTTGCCCAGAATGGCCGGTTTTCGCGCGCCGGTAGCGGACGGCAGGTTACCCGCGCGCTGTTGGTGCGTCTGGTACGCCAGCACCGCGAACAGGATCGCCTCCTTCGCGTCGGGATCAATGCCAAACTCGGCGGAAGTCGTGACCTTGGGGCGTAGGAGCGCGCGCAGCCGGTCCATCAGATAGAGATTGTGCGATCCGCCGCCGGAGACGATCACCTCCTGCGTCGCGGGATAGCGTTCCACGGCCAGCGCGATGGTGCGTGCCGTCAACTCGGCCGCAGTACCGATGTCGATGCCGGTACGCTCGATGAACTCCGCGCCGAATTGCTCGCGCCCGCAGGATTTCGGCGGCTGGCGATGGTAATAAGGATCGGCCAGCAACTCGCCGAGCAGAACGGTGTTCACGCGTCCGACGCGGGCGCGGTCGCCGTTGCGGTCAAAGGGCGGTGCGAGCGCGTCCATGACCATATTGCCCGGCCCGGTATCGAACGCAATCACATCATCCGGAGCCGCGTTTGCGGGAATCACGGTGACATTGGCAATCCCGCCGACGTTCAGCGCGATGCGGGCGCGCTCGGGATGCCGGAAAAGCTGATAGTCGAGGAACGGAACCAGCGGCGCGCCCTGGCCGCCCGCTGCGACATCGGCAGCGCGAAAGTCCGCGATCGTTTCAATCCCCGTCCGCTCGGCGATCACGGCCGCCTCGCCGATTTGCATCGTGCTTGCCACCTTGCGGCCTAAGAACTCCACCCGCTGCCCTTCGTGAAAGATGGTCTGGCCGTGCGAGCCGATCAGGTCGATGGTCTCGAGTGGAACGCCGGTGCGCGTCAAAGCTTCCGCAAAAAGCTCGCCCAGCAGGAAGTTCAGCCGCGCGATCGTCGCCGTGTGCGTATTAGCGTTGGAAACCGAGAGAATCGCTTCGCGGACATCCCCTGGATAGGGCACGGTAGCCGCTGCGACCACCTGGATGCTCTCGCCGATATCTACTACCACGACATCGATCCCATCGGCCGATGTCCCGCTAATCAGACCAGCAACCCTCAACGCTTCAGCTCCCGCTGCAGCTCGTTCAGCAACTGCAGCGCATCGATCGGCCGCAGCTCATCCACCTTCAAATTGCGGATGCGCTCGGCGATCTGGTAATTCACCGGCTCGAACAGCTGGATCTGCGTCGGCCCCGCCGCGTGCGGCGTCAATTCCTCCGTGACGGCCTGCTCGGAACGCTCATGCAGCGACAGAATCTCCCGCGCGCGCTCAATCACGGAAACCGGCAGCCCGGCGAGCCGCGCCACTTCGATACCATAGCTGCGATCCGCCCGTCCCGGCTCCACTTTGCGTAAGAAAATTACCTGATCGCCTGCTTCCTTCACCGAAACGTGTAGGTTCACAACCCCCGGCAACTGCCCAGCCAACTCCGTCAACTCGTGATAATGCGTCGCAAAAAGCGTACGCGCGCGAATGCGTTGGTGCAAGTGCTCGACCACCGCCCATGCCAGCGCCAGCCCGTCATAGGTGGCGGTCCCGCGGCCAATTTCATCCAGCACCACCAGGCTGCGCGGCGTCGCCGTGTTCAGAATCACGGCCGTCTCGGTCATCTCCACCATGAACGTCGAGCGCCCGCGCGCCAGGTTGTCCGCCGCGCCGATGCGCGTGAACACGCGATCTACGATGCTGAGCGTCGCCGAGTCCGCCGGCACGAACGATCCCATCTGCGCCAGAATTACGATGGCCGCCGCTTGCCGCAGATACGTCGACTTGCCGCCCATATTCGGCCCTGTAATCACCGCGATGAACTGTGACTCTGCGTCGAAGTACAGATCGTTGGGGATGAAGCGCATCGCCTCCTTTTCGGTGAGCTTCTCGATCACTGGATGCCGTCCCGCCACGATGCGAATCTCGCCCGAATCGGAAAAACGCGGCCGCACGTAGCGATTCTCGGCCGTTACCTGCGCCAGCGCGCACGTAACATCCAGCTCGGCGACGGCCGACGCGGTCTGCCGGATGCGCCCCGCATGCTGAGCCGCGAACAGACGCAGTTCCTGGAAGATCTCGCGCTCCAGAGCCAGGATCTTTTCTTCCGCGTCCAGCACCTTGCTTTCCAGGTCCTTCAGTTCCGGCGTCGTGAAACGCTCCGCGTTCACCAGCGTCTGCTTGCGCTCATAATCCGACGGTGCGAGATGCAGGTTCGCCTTCGACACTTCGATGTAATAGCCGAAAACATTGTTGAAGCGGACTTTCAGCGACTGAATTCCCGTCCGCGCGCGCTCCCGCAGCTCAATCTGCGCGATGTACTGCCGGCTGTTGCGGCTGATGTCGCGTAGTTCGTCGAGCTCTGCATGAAATCCCGCGCGGATCGTTCCGCCGTCGGCTAAATTCGCGGGCGGCTCCTCGGCAATCGCGGTCAGAATGCGGTCGCGCAGCTCAGGGATCTCGTCCAACTCGCCGGCGACTCCTCGCAAGCGCGCGGCCTGGAACGCGCTCACGTGTTCCTTGATCTTCGGCGCCAGCGCCAGCGACCGTCCCAGCGCCAGTAACTCCCGCGGCCCCGCCGTACCGAGCGTCAGCTTGGCCAGCAGCCGTTCGAGATCCAGCACACCGCCGAGCAGTCTGCGAATCTCCGACCTCGCAATCGTCGCGCCCAAAACTTCCTCAACTGCATCCAGCCGCGCTTCGATCTCCTCGAGCTGCAAGCACGGCCGCAGCAGACGATTGCGCAGCATCCTCCCGCCCATGCCCGTGCACGTCTGATCCAGCACATGAATGAGCGTCGACTCCCTTGTCTCGCCCGCGAACAATGGCTCCAGCAGTTCCAGATTCCGCACCGTCACCGAATCCAGGATCATGGCGTCGGACCGGTCGTAGAACGAAGGCCGGTCCAGATGATCCAGCGCCGATTTCTGCGTCTCGCGCAAATAGTGCAGTACCGCGCCAGCCGCGGAAACTGCCAGCGCCTTGCCGCCCAAACCGCAGCCGTCCAGTGTCAGCAGATGGAAATGCTCGCGTAGCGCGCGATCGGCGTAGTCCAAACTGAAGATCCAGTCGTCCAGCGCCGTGCGCAGCCCCGGCACATCGGTCACCGATTCGGCAGCCAGCACCTCGCGTACGTTCAGATTCTCCAGCGCCGCGTTCACTTCGCCCGTATCCAGCTCCGTGGCGCGAAATTCGCCCGTCGAAACATCCACGTACGCGATCCCCGCCCGGCTCCCATTGCGGCACACCGCCGCCAGATAGTTATTCTCGTGCGAGCGTAGGAGCGACGATTCGGTGGCAGTGCCCGGCGTCACCACGCGCGTCAGTTCCCGCCTTACTAACTTCTTGCCCGGCCCCGGCTCCTCCATCTGGTCGCACACCGCCACCCGGTAGCCCTTCTGAATGAGCCGCGCCAGATAGCCTTCGGCCGAATGATACGGCACGCCGCACATGGGAATGGCCTGCCCTTTTTCCTTGCTGCGCGAGGTGAGCGTGATTTCGAGCTCGCGCGCAGCCGTCACGGCGTCCTCGTAGAACAGCTCGTAGAAATCGCCCAGCCGGAACATCAGCAGCGTATTGGGAACCTGCTGCTTGATTGCGTGGTACTGCCGCATCAGCGGCGTGGAGGGGGAGGCTTGGCCGTCGGCGGCCTCAGGCATAGAGTCCGCGCGTCTGCATGGCGCTTGCGACGCGATCGATGGCCAGCATGTACGCCGCCAGCCGGTTGTGGACCTTGTGCTTGTCTGCGAAGCCCACCACGTCGTTGAAGCTGTTTACCATGATCTCTTCCAGACGCCCGTTCACCAATTGCTCGTTCCAGAAGAAGCCCTGCCGGTCCTGCACCCATTCAAAGTAAGACACCGTGACCCCGCCCGCATTGGCGAGAATGTCCGGCAGCACGAAGATCTTCTTTTCGGCGAGCACCGCGTCGGCTTCCGACGTGGTGGGCCCGTTCGCGCCCTCGCAGATGATCTTGGCCTTGATACGGTCGGCGATGGCCGTCGTGATGACGTTTTCCTTCGCTGCGGGCAGCAGAACGTCGCAATCCAGCAAAAATGCCGCGTCGCGATCCATGTCCTCGGCCTCGGCAAAGCCCGTAATCGAGCCGGTCTCCTGGCGATGCTTCATGAGCGCTTCGATGTCCAGGCCGTTCTTGTTGTAAACCGCGCCATCGTACTCGATGATGCAAATGATCTTGAACCCGGATCGCGCCATCAGCCGCGCCGACATGCCGCCCACATTGCCGAAGCCTTGAATCACCACGCGCGTGTCCGCCGGATTCAGGCCATAGCGGCGCAGCGCTTGCATGGTGACGATCATGCAACCGCGTCCGGTGGCTTCCGTGCGCCCGCGCGACCCGCCCAGCGCGAACGGCTTCCCCGTCACCACTGCCGTCACCGTCTGGCGCTTGTGCATCGAATACGTGTCCATGATCCAAGCCATGGTTTGCGGGTTGGTATTGATGTCCGGGGCCGGAACATCGCGTTCGGGACCAATGATGTCCATGATCTCGGAGGTATAGCGCCGCGTGATGCGCTCCAGTTCGCCGGGCGAGAGCAGATCCGGATCGCAAATTACCCCGCCCTTGCCGCCGCCAAAGGGGATGTTCACCACCGCGCACTTCCACGTCATCCAGGCGGCCAGCGCCCGCACCTCATCCAGAGTGACGTCCGGCGCGAAGCGAATCCCGCCCTTGGAGGGGCCGCGCACGATGGAATGCTGGACGCGGTAGCCCGTGAAAACCTCCAGGCGCCCGTCGTCGAGTTGGATCGGAATGGCGACCTTCAGCTCCAGCGCCGCGGTGCGAAGGATCTTTCGCAGGCCTTCGTCCAGGCCCAGCAGCTCGGCGGCCTCGTTGAAACGCGCCTCGGCGGAGACCCACGGATTCGTTTCCTTCTCGGAAATCGGAATCGCTTCCAGAATCATTCGGCTTGCCTCCAGCTACATTGTAGCTTCACGGTTCGGGCGGCAAGGCCGGGCGAAGCATGAAACGGTTTGGCGAAGCAGGAGTCTAACCACCGAATGTCTGCTCCAGGTCTCCAATCCGGGCGGTGCCCCACGCGGGAAGGCGCCAGGCATTGGCGGGGCCGTCTGAAAGCCGCCAAGCTGCGGGTCTTGCGAATCCTGCGAATACCGGCCGAAGAACCCGAAATCACCATCGAGGATGACCTCACCGACGCAGACATCCAGGTCTACGAAGATCCACTATTTACGCTGATTACCGTGAAGGGCCGCCCCATTTATATCCATCGTTAGCCCCGCGTGACTCGCGCCGTGCACAATCAGCCTGTGTCCTGGCTTACAAGCCGCTAGAATAAGAGCAGTGCTTCTCCGCGTGCACTTCTTCCCGGGGTTGGTGTTGCTCGTCTGCGGCCTCGGCATCCAGTTCTATTTCGTCCGCCGGCTCATTGAAGCCCATGGGCGCCAGAGTATCGTCATGGCCGGTGCGGGCGTGTCCACCATCGTCCTCGCGCTGGGCTACCTGTTGAATTTCCAACGCGTGCTCCTGCTCTTTCCCGTCGGCTGGTCCACTTGGGTGGAATGCGCGGCGCTAGTGGAGACCGTCTGGCTGATCGCGCTGTTTCTGGCATGGCGACTCTGGCGCAGATCCGCCGAATTCCGCCCAGACCGCCGTGCTTTCTTGCGAACGGCCGGCGCAGGACTGGGCGTTGCGCCTCTGATCGCCGGCGGAGTTGGAGTCATCGGCCGCAACCGGTTCCGCCTCACCGAAGTCGATGTGCCGATCCCCAATCTTCCCCAGGCTTTGCAAAACCTGCGCATCGTCCAAATCACCGACATCCACCTCAGCCTTTTTCTGAGCGAGCGCGAATTTGCTCGCGCCATCGACATGGCCAACGAAACGCGCGCCGACCTCGCTTTGGTCACCGGCGATCTCATCACCCGGCGCGGCGATCCGTTGGATGCCTGTCTGCGTCAACTCGCGCGCTTGCGGGCCGAAGCGGGCGTGCTCGGCTGTCTGGGCAATCACGAAGTCTACGCCGAGGTCCAGGATTACGTCACCGAGCAGGGCCGCCGAATCGGAATCGACTTCCTGCGCTCGCAATCGAAACTTCTGCGCTTCCGCGGCGCGGCGCTCAATTTCGCGGGCGTAGACTATCAAAGAATGGGATCGCACTACCTGCGCGGCGCGGAACGCCTCATCGCGCCCGGCGCCGTTAACGTCCTGCTGTCACACAATCCGGACGTTTTTCCCGTCGCGGCCGCGCAGGGTTACGATCTCACCATCGCCGGCCACACCCACGGCGGACAGGTGAACGTCGAGATTCTCGACCAGCACTTGGACGTCGCCCGCTTCTTTACTCCCTTTGTGCGCGGCCTCTACCGCCGCGGCGCATCGTCCGTTTATGTCTCGTCGGGGCTGGGAACCATCGGTGTTCCGGTTCGCCTCGGCGCGCCCGCCGAGGTCTCGCTCCTTCGCCTGTGCGCTACCTGATCCTGAGCGACATCCACGGCAACTGGGAAGCCCTCCAGGGCGTGCTCGCCCGCGCCGGCTCCGGCTACGAGCGCGTCGTCTGCTGCGGCGACGTGGTCGGCTACGGCGCGGATCCGGATGCCGTCACCGAGTGGGTACGCAACAACGTGAACGCCATCGTGCGCGGCAATCACGACAAGGTGTGCGCAGGGCTGGAGGACATGGAGTGGTTCAATCCCGTCGCGCAGGCCTCCGCAGTATGGACCCAGAGCGTCATGAAGCCCGACAACCTCGGGTATCTGCGCGATCTCATCAAAGGGCCCGAGCGTGTCAACGGCTTTCAGATTCTGCACGGGTCGCCGCTGGATGAAGACGAATATGTCGTCTCCGAGCAGGACGTAGCTCAGGTGGCGCCCTACCTGGAGTGCGATGTCTCATTCTTCGGACACACGCACGTGCAGGGCGCGTTCCTCTGTCATCGCAACGGCGTCAAGCTCTTACGCAGTGCGCAAGGTGATGCGGAGATGGGCATCGAACTGGAGCCCGACGCCGCTTATTTGATTAATCCCGGCTCCGTCGGACAGCCGCGGGACGGCGATCCTCGCGCCGCCTACGCCTTCTATGAGCCCAAAGAGCGCCTGGTGACGCTGTGCCGCGCCGAGTACGACGTGCAGTCGGCGCAGCGCAAAATCTTTGAGGCCGGCCTGCCCGAACTGCTCGCGCTTCGCCTGGAAGCCGGAATCTGACGTATCATCTACCCAAAGGAGCCCGGATGGCGAGCCCGCATCACGAACAGGACCACGATCACGCACACCAGGCCGTTCCGTCCGATCTCGCGCTGCGCGTGAAAGCGCTCGAATCGTTGCTGGTGGAGAAAGGCCTGGTCGACCCGGCCGCGTTGGATGCCCTGATCGACGCCTACCAGCACAAGGTCGGCCCTCGCAATGGCGCCCGCGTTGTCGCGCGGGCCTGGACGGATCCGGCATTTAAGCAACGTCTGCTCGACGACGGCACGGCCGCGGTCGCCGAATTCGGCTATGGCAGCCATCAAGGCGAATATCTGAGAGTCGTCGAAAACACCCCCAGGGTGCACAACTTCATCGTTTGCACGCTGTGCTCTTGCTATCCCTGGCCTCTGCTCGGGCTGCCGCCGGTCTGGTACAAATCTGCCGCCTATCGCTCGCGCGCGGTCATTGATCCCCGCGGCGTGTTGCGCGAGTTCGGTACCACGGTCGCCGGTGATGTGGAAGTGCGCGTGTGGGACAGCACCGCTGAAGTGCGCTACCTGGTGCTGCCCGAGCGTCCGGCCGGCGCCGAAGGGCTCGGCGAAGATGAACTGGCTGCGCTGGTGACGCGCGATGCCATGGTCGGGGTCGCAAAAGTTACCTTGCCCGGAGCGTCGTCGTGAACGGTGTGCACGACATGGGCGGTATGCACGGCATGGGCCCGATTCAATACGAAAAGGACGAGCCGGTGTTTCACGAGCGCTGGGAAGCGCTCACCTTGGCCATGAACGTCGCGATGCGGCGGTGGAACAAGTGGAACATTGATGCGTCGCGCTACGAGATCGAGCGCATTCCGCCCGCCGAATACCTGCGCATGAGCTACTACGAGAAGTGGCACGTCCGCCTGGTAGAGCTTCTGGTCCAAACCGAAATGGTGACCCGGGCCGAGATCGACACCGGCCGGCCCTCGACTGGCTCGGCCAAATCAACTCCTCCTCTGATGGCGGAGATGGTCCCGGCGATCGCCGCCGAGTGGTCGGTCGCCGCCGCTCGCGACGTCTCCTCGCCGCCCCGCTTCCAGACGGGCCAGCCGGTGCGCGCTCGTAACATGCATCCTATTGGTCATACAAGGCTTCCGCGGTACGCCCGGGGTAAAGCCGGGGTCATCCACCGCAACCACGGTGGCTTCGTTTTTCCGGATTCGAATGCTCACGGTAACGGTGAGAAGCCCCAGCATCTCTACTCCGTGCGATTCTCCGCGCGCGAATTGTGGGGCGCCGAAGTCTCCGACCGTGATGCAGTTTACATAGATCTTTGGGACGATCATCTTGAACCAGCCTGACTCGACTCCCAATCCCGACCGCCTGTCCGCTCTTCCCGACTTGCCGCGCGACACCGGCGGCCCCGTCTTTGCCGAACCTTGGCAAGCCCAGGCTTTTGCGCTGGCTGTCAAACTGTCCGAACAGGGACACTTTACCTGGAAGGAATGGGCGGAAGCGCTGGCTCGCGAACTGAAGGCTGCTGCCGACCGGGGCGAGCCCGACGACGGCTCGCATTACTACGAACACTGGCTGGCGGCACTGGAGCGCCTGGTAGCCGAAAAAGGCCTGGCCGGTCCGGTGGCGCTACTGGCTCGCAAGGAGGCCTGGGCGGATGCTTACCGGCACACGCCGCACGGCAAACCGGTTGAATTGGGGTCTTGAGCGGGCGCTATACTATACTGAAGTTAGACCCACCGTTTTCTAGTAGGAGTCCTCTGGCATGTTTGATTTATTCCGTAGCAGGGCGAAATTGGTGCGTATCTTCCTGGGCGCGTTGCTTACCATCGTCGCGCTTTCGATGCTGGTGTATCTGATCCCAGGCTATGGCACTCCCACCGTGGATACCGGCGATCAGGTGGTTGCCCAAATCGGCAAAACCGAGGTCACGGTGCCCGACATCGAACAGGCCCTCCGCAATCAGTTTCAGGGCCGGCAAATGCCGGCAGGTCTAGCCGCCACGTTTATTCCCCAATTGGTGGAGCAGGCCATTGCCGACCGCGCGGTCGCATATGAAGCCCAACAACTGGGCTTCCGCGTCTCGGACCACGCTCTGGCCGACGCGCTTCGCTCGATGCCCTTCGGCACGTTGCCGCCGGACCAGTATCAACAGACGGTGGAGCAGCAAACCGGAATGAGCGTGCCTGAGTTTGAGAATAACGTTCGGCTCACGATGTACGAGAATTCGCTGGGGATGCTCGGCAGCGAGGGCGTAATCGTTACTCCCGCGCAGGTAGAGGCCGAATTCCACAACCGCAACGACAAAATCAAGATCGACTACATTGGATTCGACGCCTCTAAGCTGGCTGCCGACGTCAAGCCTACCCCGGAGGAACTACAGGCCTTCTTCAACGCCAACAAGAGCGGCTTCCAGATCTCCGAGTCCCGCAGCGTGCAGATGATTGTCGCCGATCAGGCCAAGGTCGGTGAATCCATCCAGATTTCCGACGCCCAGCTCCAAAGCTATTACAACGCTCACCGCGACGAATACCGCACGCCGGAGCGCGTTCATGCCCGCCACATCCTTCTGAGCACCGCGAACAAGCCTAAGGACGAAGTTCCCAAGATCCAGGCTCAGGCGGAAGATCTGCTGAAGAAAATCAAAGCGGGCGGCGACTTTGCCGACCTCGCCAAAAAGTACTCCCAAGACCCCGGTTCCGCCGTGAAGGGCGGCGATCTGGGATGGATCGTGCGCGGCCAGACGGTGAAGAACTTTGAGGATGCCGCGTTTACGCTGAAACCCAAAGAAATCAGCAACGTGATCAGCACCGAATACGGCTTCCACATTATCCAAGTCCTGGAGAAGGAGTCGGCGCACACGCAGACTCTGGATGAAGTCAAGAGCCAGATTCTGACGACGCTGCGGAATCAGTCGGTCAACGAAAAGATGCAGGAGCTGGCTGATCAGGCGCACGCGCAGTTGGCGAAAGCGCCCCAAAACGCGCAGCAGATCGCCAATCAGTTGAACCTAAGTTTCGTGACGTCGGACAAATTCGTGGCTGGAGCCCTGGTCCCGGGCATTGGAGTGGATCCGCAACTCAACTCTACGCTGGTGTCCATGAAGGCGGGAGAAGTAAGCCCGGTGCTGCAATCCGGTAACAAGCTGGTCGTCGCCGTGGTGACGGCGATCCATCCGCCGCGCCAGGCGGAATTCAGCGAAGTGGAAAGCCAGGTTCGGCAGAAATACGGTCAGGTGATGTCGGTCGGGATCGCCAAGCAGAAGCTGAACAAGGCCGTCGAGCTGCTTAAGCAGAACGGAGGCGATCTCAATGCCATTGCGAAAGCCGTGGGATTGACCGTCACCAGCACGGACTTCTTCCCCCACACCGGCGCGGCTGAAGGCATTGGATCCGCCAGCTTCCTCGGCAAGTCTTTTTACCTGCCAGTGGGCTCAACCTTCGGCCCCATCAACGTCGGAACGCAGTCCATCATCGGCAAGATCACCGGCCGCCAGGACGCCGACATGTCCAAGCTGCCTCAAGAGCGCGACCAGATTGTCTTTCAATTGAAGTCTAAGATGGCGCAGGACAGGCAGAGCCTGCTGCAGGACAGCATTCTCACTCAGCTCATCCGGCAAGGCAAAGTCAAGATCCATCAGGACGTGATTAATCGCCTGATCGCGCAGTACAAGAGCTAAAGAACCAGCGGGCATGATTCACACCCTGCTGGATTTCCTGCGGACGCTCACCACGCCCGAGCGACTGATCCATCTGCTTTCTACGGTGTTGACCGGCTGGCTGGGTTACGGCACGCTGGCCGCGATCGTGTTCGCGGAGACCGGACTGCTGGTGGGCTTTTTCCTACCCGGCGATTCCTTGATGTTCACCATCGGCGTCGTAGCGGGAGCCGGTGAACTGAACCTGCTGGTCATCATGCTGCTGCTGATGTGCGCGTGCCTCGCTGGAGATTGGTGCGGCTACCAGCTTGGAAAGCGCGCCGGTCCGGCGATCTTCCATCGCCCCGACTCGCGCTTCTTCAAGCAGGAGTACCTGCAACGCACCAAGGCGTTTTACGAAAAGCACGGCGGCAAAACGATCATCTACGCGAAGTTCGTTCCCATCGTCCGCACGTTCGCGCCCTTTGTCGCGGGCGTTGGCCGGATGCATTATCCGCGATTCCTGTCCTTTGACGTTTTCGGAGCCGTGGGCTGGGTCGCTTCGACTACGGTGCTCGGCTACCTGTTGGGAGAGGTCCCGCTGGTCCGGCGCAACTTCGAGAAGTTCGTGCTCCTGATCATCTTCCTGTCGCTGCTGCCTGTGTTCATTCACGCTATACGGGCGAAGCTGCAGAGCAAACCGCAGCTACAGCCTACCGAGTAAACGCTCCAGCGCCGCTCGCACTACCGGGTCGCGCTGCTCTTCCACCTCGTCTCCCTTGGCGACTCCCAGGGCTTGGTTGAAGATCTCCTGCTTCACGCGGCTCTGCACCCAATCGCGCTCCTGTGCCCATTCGCCCACCGAGGGCTGAATGTCACGCTGGCCGGCGTATACTTGAAAGTCTTCGAGAATCGACGGAGTAACATCGAACGAATCGGTGATCTTGTGGTCCTGGATGAACTGAGTGGCGAAGGACGTGACCACACCGCTGGCGTCCAGCGCTACTCGCAGGCGCGAAGGCGCTTCCGGCAGGACCACCGTGTCCGGTTGAATGCCGCCACCGCCGGTCACCGTGCGTCCTGAATCGGTATGATACTCGGCGGTCTGCTGCTCGATGGCCAGGTGGCCGCTCGCTAGTGGCTTTTGAATCGACCGGCCGCTGGGCGTGTAGTAGAAGGCCGTGGTCAGCGCCAGCGCTGTGTTCCCAGCCAGCGAAAATACGTTCTGCACCAGGCCCTTGCCGTAGCTGGGCTCGCCCAGGACCGCGGCGCGATCGTGGTCCTGCAAGGCGCCGGTCAGGATCTCGGCCGCACTCGCGGTCTTGCCGTTCACCAGCACCGCTATCGGAAACGAGTAGGGCTCCGCCGTCTTGGGCACTTCAACAGACTGGTCCTGGATGCTGCGCCCCTTCACGCTGAGCAGCTTCTGCCCGGGCTTAAGGAAATAGGCCGCCGATTCGAGCGCCGTTTGCACTACCCCGCCGGGGTTGTCGCGCAGGTCCAGCACCAGGCCTTTCATGCTGGCGCCGCCCAGCTTTTCGATGGCGTCCTTGAGCTGCCGCGCGGTTTGCGGATCGAAGCCATTCACGCGGATGTAGCCGATGCCGGGCCGCAGCAGAAAGGCACGGTCCACACTGGGCGAGTCCAGCAGCTCGGGATCCAGCACGAATTCGAGCGGCCGCGCATTGCCGGGCCGGCGGACGATCAGCTGCGCGCGGTGCTGGTGCGATTCGCCGAGGTACTCCACGATCTGGTTGAACTCCAGCCGAGCCAGCGCCACCCCGTTCACCGCCACGATGTCGTCGCCCGGCTGGAGACCGGCCTTGGACGAAGGCGACCCTGGGAGCGCTTGCAGCACGGTGACGCGGCCCGGCAGGACCGACACGATGGTGCCGAAGCCCTTGCGCTCCGAGTTCTCCATCTGCTTGAGCTGCTCGTTCTGGTCCGGATCGAAGAAAATGGAATGCGGATCCAGTTGCCGCAGCATGTTGGGAATCGCGCCCTGATAGATGGCCTGCTGGGTATTCACCGGATCGGCGGCATGCTCTTCCACGACTGACAGCAGCTCGGTGAAGCGCTTGATCGCGCTGTCCAGGTCCGCCGTATTGGGCGGCGCTGCGAACAGAAATAGAAGCGGTAAGACCATTACCTCGAATACCGCAGACGCTTCCTGGCCTCGTGCCGTTCCATCGCCAGCTCGATCAGGCGATCAATGAGCTGAGGCATCGGAAGCCCCGAATGTTCCCACATCTTAGGGTACATGCTGATGGACGTGAACCCGGGTATGGTGTTGATCTCGTTGATGTAGAGTTTCCCGGTCTCGCTTTCCAGCAGGAAGTCGACGCGCGCCATGCCTTCGCACTCGACGGCGCGGTAGCATTGCACCGCCAGCAGCCGCAATTCGGCCGTTTGTTCGGTAGAAAGATTGGCAGGGATCACTGTTTGCGCCTGATCCAGTTCGTATTTATCCTCGTAATCGTAGAACTCGCGTGAGGGCAGAATCTCGCAGGGGGCCGAAGCAACCGGTTTGTCGTTGCCGAGCACGGCGCACTCGAACTCGCGGCCGGTGATGCCGCGCTCCACGATCACCTTGCGGTCATAGGAACTGGCCAGTTCGATCGCGGCGGTCAAGTCCTCACCGTTATGCACCTTCGAGATGCCGACGGACGATCCAAGGTTGGCGGGTTTGACGAACATCGGGAATCCGAATGGGATGCTCCAACGTCCGTCACAGGGAACCACAACATGTTCCACCACCGGCAAGCCGCAGGAGGAGGCGACGCGCTTCATCAAATCCTTGTCCATAGAAAGCGAGGACGCCAGCACGCCCGCGCCGACGTAAGGAAGGTCCGCCAGCTCCAGCAGCCCCTGCACGGTGCCATCCTCGCCGAAAGTTCCGTGTAAAACCGGGAACACCACATCGATTCCGGGATTTCCGTCAGGCTCCGGCAGGATCGGCCCGGGGCTCCATTTACCTTCCTTCGAAATGATGTAGTGGAGCACCTCGTACTTGCCGGGATCCATCGCATCGATGACGGATCGGGCTGAACGCAAGGAAATCTCATGTTCGCCGCTGCGCCCGCCATAAATCACCGCAACCCGCGTTTTCATTGCCGCTACAAAATCCTCTTTCCCATAGCTGACAGGACGAGTTCCACCGCCAGGATCGCCGTCCGGTTCGCCTCGTCAATCACTGGATTCACCTCCACGACCTCCAGCGACGTCATCTGCCCCGTATCGCCTAGCATTTCCATCGCCAGATGCGCCTCGCGGTAGGTAATGCCGCCGCGCACGGGCGTGCCAACGCCGGGGGCCTCGCGGGGATCAACGGCATCCATGTCGAATGAGACGTGAAATCCGGCCGTTCCGTCACTGGCGACGTGGATGGCGTCCGCGATGACCGCCCGCATGCCGCGCTCGTCGATGTCGCGCATCGTAAAGGCATGTACCCCAGATTCCTGTACAATCCCGCGCTCCCGGCCGTCCACGGAACGTACTCCTACCAGGGCGACACGCCTGGGATCTACCTTCGGTGAGTAGCCGAAAATACCCGTCAGTTCGGCTGGTCCGATACCAACGCAGCAGGCCAGCGGCATTCCGTGAACATTGCCGCTCGGGCTGGTGTCCGGCGTGTTCATGTCGGTGTGAGCATCGATCCAGATCAGGCCCATTTCCTTGCTCTGGCGGCGGAAGTAGTGCGACACTCCGGAAACCGTGCCGACGGCCACTGAATGGTCGCCTCCTAGCACCAGCGGAAACCCGCCGGAGCCGATAACCTTCTCTACCAGCTCGGCCAGGCGGGTGCAGGTATCGGTAATCTGGGGCAGATACTTGGCGCGCGGATGGCCTTCCGGATGGCTCTCCGGCTGGATCACGGGAACGTTGCCGAGGTCTTCGACCTGATAACCCAGCTCGCTGAGGCGGCCGTTGAGATTCGCCACGCGGATGGCGGACGGGCCCATGTCGACGCCGCGGCGTCCGGCCCCGAGATCGAGGGGCGCGCCGAGGATCGCGATGTTGTGCTGGGGCATTGGCTACGGCCGGGTCCGGTACAACATCCGCGGGAAGGCGATCGTCTCGCGGATGTGTTCCAGGCCGCACATCCAGGCCACAAAGCGCTCGATGCCCATGCCGAAACCGCCGTGCGGAACACTGCCGTACTTGCGGAGGTCGAGATACCACTCAAACGCTTCGCGTGGCAGATTGTGTTCCTCAAGGCGCTTGAGCAGCAGATCGAGATCATGGATGCGCTGGCCGCCGCCGATGATCTCTCCGTAGCCTTCCGGCGCGATGACGTCGACGCCCAATGCCAGCTCGGGGCGCTCGGCGTCGGGCTGGAAGTAAAACGCCTTCACCTGCGTCGGGTAGCGGTCCACCATCAGCGGCCGGTCCAGGCCCTCGGTGATCATGGTTTCGTCGGCGGCGCCGAAGTCCCCGCCCCACTGGATTTCGCTGCCCTTGCTCTGCAGCACTTTGACGGCGTCGTCGTAATTCGTGCGCGGGAACGGCGCTTTCACGGTTTCGAGCTTGCTGACGTCGCGCTCCAGGTCGGCCAGTTCGGTACGGCGGTTCTCGAGCACGCGGCCGACGACGTAAACCACCATCTCTTCAGCCACCTGCTTGACGTCTTCCAGCGTGGCGTACGCCATTTCCGGCTCGACCATCCAGAACTCGGTGAGATGGCGCCGCGTTTTCGATTTTTCAGCGCGGAACGTCGGTCCGAAGCAATACACCTTGCCGAACGCCATGGCGTCGGCTTCGTTATAGAGCTGTCCGGACTGCGTGAGATAGACCTTCTCGTCCTCGAAGTAGTTCACTTCGAACAACGTCGTGGTGCCTTCACAAGCCGCTGGCGTAAAGATGGGCGTATCCACCAAAGTGAAGCCGTGCGTATCGAAATACTCGCGGACCGCGCGGATCACTTCGTGGCGCACGCGGATGACAGCGTGCTGGCGCTTGCTGCGCAACCACAGATGGCGATGATCCATCAGGAAATCGGTACCGTGCTCTTTGGGAGTGATGGGATACGGGTCCGATTCCGGGACGCGCTGGACAATTTCAGCGCCTTCCACGTCCAGCTCGTAACCGCCGTGCGCGCGTGGTTCGGCGCGCAACTTGCCCCGCACGATCACGGACGACTCCTGAGTGAGGTTCTTGAGCGACTCAAACAACGCCTCGTCCAAATTGGCCTTCACGGCCACGCACTGAATGATGCCGGTGCCGTCGCGCAGCAGCGGGAACACGATCTTGCCGGACTTGCGGAGGTTGTAAAGCCATCCGGCGATCTCGACAGCTTCGCCGGCGTGCCGCCCGGCGTCCTCGATGCGAATGCGGGCGTAGGCCATCAAATGGATTCCAGCTTCTCGAAGATCTGCTTCACGGTGTCGAGCGACTGGGGCAGCGGGAATTCGGGATAGTCGCGCAATTCGAGCAGCGCCGGGCAGCCGTCCGGCAGCGACCGCAGCAGCGTCATGGTCTCGGCCCAATCGATGGTTCCGGCGGGAGAGAAGAACGGCCAGAGGTGGCTGTCATCCGAGCCATTGTTGTCGTGCAGGTGGGTGGAGCGGATGCGGCCTTTCAGGATCGTGAAGGCCGCGGCGACCCCCTCGTTCATGTTCGCGTGCCCGACGTCCAGGCAGAAGTTCATCTTCAGGTGGGTCTGATCGAGGAAATTGACCAGGCGCCCGGCGCTGGAAAGTTGGTTGGGAATGTTCTCGAGCAGTACTTCCACGCCGCGCTCGCGCGCGAACAGATTCAATTCTTCGAGCGCGGTGAAAGCGGATTCGATCTTACGCTCGTCGTATTCCTCCTCGGAAACGCCCAGGTGTTGGATCAAATAGCGGAACGGAACAACTTCGGCGATATCCACGGCTCGCTTGATCTCGTCAAGCACCTCCAAACGCTTCGATTTCACCGGTTCGGTGAGATTGAGATGGGCGTTCGGACCCGAGCGGCCCCACATATCGTCGCTATACATGGGCGAATGCAACGAGTGCAGCTTCAGCTCGGAGTCGCGGAACCAGTGTCCGAGTTCGTTGATTTGCGCGCGATCCCGGTAATCCAGATGCTGCCGCGCGCAGAAAATTTCCACGGCAGGCACGCCGGCCTGCCGGACCTTGTCCAGCCAAACGGTGGTCAAGCGATGGTTCACGAGCAGGTGCGTCGAGAGAACGTGATTCATTCGGGATCGTCTTCCTGGGTCTTCCCTCAGTATCCTTCGGCCTTGGCGTTGCCACGCCCATCGGCGCCGCCCTCCAGCCAGCCATCGTCGTCGAGAATCGCTTCTACGCGCGCCACCCCCTGCCCGGGCGCATACTCAGAGACTTTGTATCCCATGGCGCGCAGGAGACTGATTGTATCCGGAGAAATGCCCTGCTCTACATACAGCACGTCCGGCATCCATTGATGATGAAAGCGCGGCCAGTCTACCGCATCCTGGACGTTCATGTGAAAGTCGACCACGTTCAGGATCACTTGCAGCACGCCATTGGGAATGCGCGATCCGCCGGGGGCACCCAGGACCAGAAACGGTTTGCCGCCGCGCAGCAGGATGGTCGGAACCATGGACGAGACCGGGCGCTTGGACGGTTGGATGGCGTTGGCTTCGCCTTGAATCAGGTGGAAGAGGTTTTCCGAGCCGGGCTTCGCCGCGAAATCGTCCATCTCATCGTTGAGCAGGAATCCCAGGCCCGGAACCGTCACCGCGCTGCCATACCCGTTGTTCAAGGTGTACGTGACGGCGACGGCGTTTCCTTGGTTATCCACGATGTCGTAGTGCGTGGTTTCCGTGCTTTCGTAGACTTTCAGGTTCCCGGGGCGGATCTGACCGCGAGGCGTGGCGTGCTGCGGATCGATGCTGGCGCGGCGGTTGGCGAGATAGCGCGGATCGAGCAGCTTCTTCACGGGAACCGTGACGAAATCCGGGTCGCCGAAGTACTCGCTGCGGTCGGCGTACGCGCGGCGCATCACCTCGGCGACGTAATGGATGGACGCCGCCGAGCCGGCACCGGTTTTCTCGTAGCCTGAGCCTTCCAGCATCCCGAGCATTTCGAGGATCCCGACGCCGCCCGCGCTGGGTGGAGGCGCAGTCAGAATTTCATAGTTGTGGTAGCGCCCGTGCAACGGCTGGCGCTCCACGGCCTGGTAGGCTTTCAAATCGGCCAGAGTGATCAAGCCGCCGTGGGCCGCCATCGCAGCGGCGAGCTTGTGGGCGGTTTCGCCTTCGTAGAAGTCACTGGCGCCATGATCGCGGATACGTCGAAGCGTCGCCGCCAGTTCCGGCTGGATAAACTTTTCGCCGTAATGCGCCGCCATGAAGATGCGTTTGGACTCAGGGAACTGCGCCAGACGTTGGCTGTCCTGCTTTAGCGACTGCTCAAAGCTGTAGGAGACGGGGAAACCGCCTGAAGCGAGCGTGATCGCGGGTTCCAGCAGTTCCGCCCAAGACGTGTGTCCGTATTTCTGGTGAGCCAGTTCGAAGCCTCGGACGGTTCCGGGAACGCCGGAGGCTCGCCATCCAATCAGGCTGTCCGGTGTCAGCTTGCCCTGCGAGTCCAGATACATATTGCGAGTGGCCTTGAGGGGCGCCTTCTCGCGAAAGTCGATGAAAGTAGTGCGCCCATCGGCAAAGCGCGCCAGCAGGAAGCCGCCGCCGCCGATGTTGCCGGCGTAAGGATACGTGACCGCGAGCGCGAACCCAACCGCTACGGCCGCGTCAATGGCATTTCCGCCCGACTTGAGAACGGCCCGGCCGACGTCCGCGGCGATCGGCTCCTGCGCCACCACCATGCCATGGCGCGCGCGCACCGGTTGGCGCGCCGTCAGGCTGGCAGCCAGCAACAACGCACAGGCGACCTTGGTTCGCATCCGTATTTCGATTCTACCGTGGCGCGAGCGATGGATCGAGCTACGCCGTTGAGAGCTGATGCCTCCGCGCGCGATGGTATTGCGCCAGCGCCTCGTTGGCCGCGACGATGGTCGCAAGCTCCGTTGCAACGCGCTCCAAAGCTGCGCCGGGGACCACCGAATACAGCTCATCGTCGCCGAGATCGGTGTAAATGCGGTTGCCAATGCATCCGGCGCTGGTCACCACGCCGTGCGCGAGCGCCGCCGGAATCGCCATGCACGTCGGGCGCGTCAGGAGCTGCATCGTAGATCCGACACCTGCGCGGCCGGCAGCTTCTTCGAGCAGCATGAGCTTACCGGGTTGGGCTGCAAACAGCACGACATCCGGGTCGACCGGGGTGTCACCGAGCGGAGCGAACACGATGTTCTTCGGCGTCTCCTGAAGAACGGGGATTCCGGGCACTTCCTCCATCTTCAGATAGCCGAGGCCTGTCATGGTCTGGAGGATTTCCGGGAGCTCATTGGTGCGGTTCTCCGGCAAGGGGATCTTGTGCGTGTGCGCGCCGACAGGGCAATTGTAGTGATCGGACGGCACGGTCGAGAACACGCGGCCATGCGCCGCCAGCCGCCAGAAGCTGCAGCCGGAGGGTTCCGAACCGGAGAACGTTTCCACGCCGGTGGGAGCTTCCGCCCGCAGGCAGACGGCGACCGGCCGCCGGGTCAAGTAAAGAATGCGGTGGAACTCTCTTTCGAGCATTTTGTAGTCGGGCATGGTTTCTCTTATCTTGGCACGTGTCAGAATCAAAAAGGTGTCTTCCGCCGCCAACACGCTGACCGCTCGCCAATTCTTCTCCCGCCAGGGCGTGCTGTCGAAATGGCATCCGCGCTACGAGTTCCGCGCCGGCCAGCTCGAAATGGCCGAAGCCGTGGAGGCCGCACTGGCGGACAAAAAGAGCCTGCTGGTGGACGCCGGAACGGGCACCGGCAAGACGCTCGCCTACCTGGTGCCCGCGATTCTTTCGGGCAAACGCGTGGTGGTTTCCACCGGAACGAAGAATCTGCAAGAGCAGCTTTTCTTCAAGGACGTTCCATTCCTGCAGCGGCATTTTGAGCGGCCGTTGCAGGTGTGCTACATGAAGGGGCGCAACAACTTCGCCTGCCGCCAGAAGATCTACGATGCCGACCGGGAGCCCATTCTGAGCGGTCTGGAGGAGATCGCCGACTTTCAAACGATTCGTGAATGGGAGAAGACGACAAGCACGGGCGACCGCGCGGAAATCAAGACGCTGCCCGAGTCGAGCACGGCCTGGCAGAAGATCGACGCCCGGCGCGAGCTGTGCACCGGCCAGAAGTGCCAGCAGTTCGAGCGCTGCTTTATTACCGAAATGCACCGCCGCGCGCACGAGAGCGACATCATCATCGTGAATCACCATCTGTTCTTCGCCGACCTGGCCGTGAAGGACGACGATTTCGCCGGCATCATTCCAGATTACGCGGCGGTGGTGTTTGACGAAGCGCACGAGATCGAGGATGTCGCGGGGAAATATTTCGGCCTGGGTGTGAGCAACTACCAGGTCCAGGAGCTGGTGCGTGACATCGCGTCCGTCTCGCGCGCCAAACAGTTCGGCTCGGGCGAGTTAGACCGCATCCTGGACACGTTGGATGATCGCTCACAGCAGTTCTTCGCGCTGTTTGGGGAAACCGAGGGACGCGTGGCGTTCAAGGGCCACACCGCGTTTTTCGAGCAGCACGAGGACGCCTACGAAGACGTGCAGCGCGCGCTCGAACTCATCGGCACGCACCTGCAACTGGTGAAAAGCGCACCCGACGAAGTGATCCCGCTGTTCCGGCGGACGCAGGAACTGCAGCAGCGGTTGGCGCTGTGGAGCAAAGGCGACGACCGATCCTACGTCTATTGGGTGGAGCGGCGGGGCCGTGGCGTGTTCCTGCAGGCCACGCCCATCGATGTTTCCTCGATTTTGGAAGAGAAGCTGTTCGAGAAGCTAGACACGGTCATCCTGACCTCGGCCACGCTCGCGGTGGGGGGCACGTTCGAATTCGCCGAGCACCGGTTGGGGATCCGGCATGCCCGGTCATTGGTGGTGCCGAGCCACTTCGACTACTCCAAACAGGCGCTGCTGTATGTTCCGCAACAATTGCCCGATCCCCGCACACCCGCCTTTACGCGCGCCGCGGGCGAGGAAATCACGCGCATCCTCAGCCACACCGAGGGCCGTGCTTTTGTCCTGTTCACCAGCTACCAGCAGATGCGCCAGGTCTACGATCGTGTCTCGCTCGAAATCGACTACCCGACGCTGCTGCAAGGCACCGGACCGCGCAGCGCTCTGCTAGATGAGTTCCGCGCCACGCCGCACTGCGTCCTGTTCGCCACGTCCTCGTTCTGGCAGGGCGTGGACGTGCAGGGCGAGCAATTGAGCTGCGTCATCATCGACAAGCTGCCGTTCGCCGTGCCGAGCGACCCGGTGGTGGAAGCGCGCATCGAACGTATCCGCGAAGAAGGCGGCAATCCGTTCTACGACTACCAGATCCCTCAGGCCGCGCTGGCCTTGAAGCAGGGCTTCGGACGTCTGATTCGCAGCAAGACCGACCGCGGCGTGCTGGTTTTGCTGGATAATCGTATTACGAAGCAGAGGTACGGGCAGGTGTTCTTCGACAGCCTCCCGGATTACCGTTTCACCACGAAACTGAGCGACGTAGAGAAATTTTTCCATGTTTGAAGTCACTGTAGAACAGACCTTCGCCGCCGGGCACGCCCTGCGGGACTACAAAGGCGGGTGCGAGAACGTGCACGGCCATAACTACCGCGTGCGCGTGACCGTGCAGGGCGACCAGCTCGACCGCGCCGGACTGCTGGTGGACTTCCTGGACCTGAATCAGTTGATCAGCGGAGCTGTGGCATATCTGGATCACCGCTTCATCAACGATCTGCCGCCGTTCGACGAGATGAACCCTTCGGCAGAAAACATGGCCAAGTATTTCTTCGATCGGTTGAGCACCGGCCTGAAAAACGAGGTTCCGGTGCGGATCTCGGAAGTGAGAGTCTGGGAGACCGACACTACTTCGGCCGTGTATCGCCCGTAAGGGCTAGCGGCCGAAAAAGTCGGCGTTGGTCTTGGCGAAGTTGGACCACTTCTCGGGCAGGTCGTCCAGCGCGAAGATGGCCGACACCGGGCAAACCGGTACGCACGCGCCGCAATCGATGCACTCCACCGGATCGATGTAGAGCATGTTTTGCTCGCCGAAGTTCGCTTCGTCCTTCTTTGGATGGATGCAATCCACCGGGCAGGCGTCGACGCACGCCGTGTCCTTGGTACCGATGCATGGTTCTGCGATAACGTAAGCCATTTGATCTCCAGAGCACGGCCAGCAGCCGGACCGCGCGGTGAGTAAGCCTCATTATAGCGCGAGGCCGTTTCCCGGCCGCACGGGGGGTGTCGAAACGCTTGATTTCAAGGCCAGATGGAAGAAATCCGGGGGCGGCGCGCCATGCTATGCTTCCCACAGATGGCCACCAGGGCGCAGATCACGGCCGAGCAGTACCTGCATATGACGTTCGAGCATGACGCCGAGTTCGTGCACGGCGAGATTGTCGAGCGCAGCATGCCAGACTATATCCACGGAAGAATCCAGTTCCTGTTATCGCTGGCGTTCGGACGTCTGACTCCGTCCCGCAGCTTGTACCCGTGTCTTGAGGTGCGAATGAGGGTGGAGCCGGAGGTCTACCGCATTCCCGATGTAGCAGTGTTTGCCACTCCGCCACAGACTACGGTTCCCGATTCACCGCCCCTGCTGGTGATCGAAATCCTTTCCAAAGACGACCGCTATCACGATCTCATGGAAAAGCTGGAGGAATACCGCATCTGGGGCGTGGCCAACATCTGGGTGGTCGATCCACTGGCCAAGCGATTCTCCGTGTACACCGAGCTGGGCCTACAAAACGTCTCCTCACTTACTTTGCCGGACTACTCGTTCCAATTAACGCCATCGGAGCTTTTTGGCGATCTTTAACCAGAAACCAAAAACGACGAAAGAGATTCCAACCACATGATTCCCAAAGTGCGCAAGGCAGTCTTCCCGGCCGCAGGCCTGGGCACGCGCTTCCTGCCCGCCACCAAGGCGCAACCCAAGGAGATGCTGCCGCTGGTGGACAAGCCACTCATCCAATACGGAGTGGAGGAAGCCATTCACTCGGGTATTCAGAACATCATCATCGTGACCGGGCGCGGCAAGACCGCCATCGAAGACCATTTCGATGTCAGCTTCGAACTGGAACAAACGCTGGAAGCCAAAGGCAAGAAAGAGCTGCTGAAAATCGTGCGGGATGTCTCCGACATGATCGACATCGCCTACGTCCGGCAGAAGGAAGCGCTCGGGCTGGGCGACGCGGTGCATCGCGCCAAGGACCTGGTCGGCGAGGAGCCATTTGCCGTGGTGCTCTCCGACGACGTGATCGACGCCGAGATTCCTTGCCTCCGGCAGCTTCTGGACGTATATGAGTTTTACAGCGCATCGGTTGTGGCTCTGATGGAAGTTCCGGGTGATGCGATCTCGGCCTATGGCGCGGTGGACGCCGAGCCGGTGTCGCACAATTCCGGGAAAGACCGGCTGTTTCGCATTCGCAACCTGGTGGAGAAACCGAAGCCGGGGGAAGCGCCATCGAATCTCGCGATCATCGGCCGGTATGTCCTGACCCCCGAAGTTTTCCAATCCATCGAATCCATCGAACCGGGCAGCGGGGGCGAAATCCAGCTTACCGACGCGCTCAAGCACCTGCTCCGCAACCGTCCCATTTATGGATACCGCTTCGAGGGCACGCGCTACGACGCCGGCGACAAGCTGGGCTTTTTGAAGGCCACCGTCGAGTTCGCCCTGCGCCGCTACGATCTCGGCGGCCCGTTCCGCGAATACCTGCAACAGATGAAGCTGTGACGCGCCCGGCAGATGAGCCGACTGAAAGACAAAATTGCAATCGTCACCGGTGCGAGCCGCGGCATCGGGAAAGCTGTGGCCGGAGCCTTCGCGCGTGAAGGCGCGCTGGTCGTGATTTGCGGACGCCAGCAGGAGACGCTCAACGAAGTCGCCGCGGAGCTGCGCGGAATGGCCGGCAGCGTCGCACCGCTGGCCTGCCATGTGGGGCGCACCGAGGATCTGGAACGCCTGGTGGAGTTCACGATAGGCGAATACGGGCGCATCGACATCCTGGTCAACAACGCCGCCACTAATATCGCGCAGGGGCCGGCCGTCGAAATGACCGACGCCCAGTTCGACAAGATGGTGGACGTGAATCTGAAGAGCGCGTACCGGCTGACGCGTCTGGTCGCGCCCGGCATGTGCGCGCGCGGCTGGGGGTCGATTATCAACGTCGCGTCCATCGCCGGCATCCGCCCGCAGTTTCATAGCCTGCTGTACAGCATGACCAAGGCCGCGCTGATCATGATGACGCAATCCTACGCGGTGGAACTCGGCCCCCACGGCGTGCGCGTGAATGCGATTGCTCCGGGCCTGGTGGAGACCCGCTTGAGCGAGTACTACTGGAAAGACGAGCCGCGGCTTCAGCAGCTCATGTCGATCCAGCCCATCAAGCACCTGGGGCAGCCGCCCGAGATTGCCGAAGTGGCGGTGATGCTTGCCAGCGGCGAGTCGTCCTATCTGACCGGCCAGACCATTATCGTCGACGGCGGCCGCTTGTTATCCTCGATGTAGATGCTCCGGAAGCTGATACCGGCGGGCTTGGTGGCGGTCGCGGCAGTGGCGGCCGTGGTCACCGACGTGGAGCAGGCGATGTCGAAGGGGAACTTCCCGCTGGCCGAAGCTCTGGTGCAAAACTATCGCGCGCACCTCGGCGTCACGCCGGAGTATCTGGAGGCCCTATCCTGGCTGGCGCGCGGCCAGCTCTACACCCGGCAGTTTGACAAAGCCGAAGCGAACGCTCAGGAGACCGAGCGTCTGGCGCTCGCGGAGTTGAAGAAACGGCCGCTCGACGCCGAACCGCATCTGCCCCTCGCACTCGGCGCCGCCCTCGAGGTCGAAGCCGAACTGATGATGGTCCAAGGCCGGCGCGGCGATGCATTGGATTTTCTGCGGCAGCAACTGGCCACCTACCGTGCTACGTCCATCCGGACCCGGATTCAGAAGAATATCAACCTGCTGACGCTGGAGGGCAAGCCCGCGCCCGCGCTGGAGGAGCGGTCGTACCTGGGAGCCAAGCCGGTCCCTCTGCTCGCCCTACGCGGCAAGCCGGTCCTGTTGTTCTTCTGGGCGCACTGGTGTCCGGACTGCAAGCAGGAAGAGCACATCCTGGCGGAGCTTCGGAAGGAGTACAAAGGTCTGGTCATTGTTGCTCCGACACAGCACTACGGTTATGTGGCCAAGGGCGAGGAAGCCGGCCCCGCCGAAGAGCTGAAGTACATCGACCAGATCCGCCATCAATACTACGCGGACTTGCTGGATTTGCCCGCGCCGGTTAGCGAAGCCAACTTCCGCAACTACGGCGCCAGCACGACGCCCACGCTGGTGCTGATCGACCGCCGCGGCATCGTGCGCCTGTACCATCCGGGTGCGATGACGATCGATGAATTGCGCGCGGCGTTGAACCACATCGGCTGAAACCAGCTCCAACAGGCAATAAAAAAGGCCCCGATCTCTCGGGGCCGTTTGCATGAACCCTAAACTGACTGCGAGCCCTCTCGGGGCGCCAACACTATTTCTTCTTCTTGGCGGGCGCTTTCTTCGCGGCCTTCTTCGCAGCCTTCTTTGTTGCGTTCTTCATCGATTGATTCTCCCTAACATCAGATTTGCGATCGTTGGATCGCAGTGTGATTCATATATAAGGTTCTTTGAGGCGAAAGTCAAGAAAAAAATGCACATCGGACCCCTCCGTACCGGCCGCGGAGGCCCTCGTAGGCCGCAAAACCATTTCTATGTGAGATTGTTCTCAGATTCGCCGCGTCAAAACCGCGTGATTTTGTTCTTGCCCGCCGCCCAACCGCGCGCTACGATCGGACCAAATGGCCTTGCGCCCCGCATCTGCCGCCTTCGCGCTGCTCGCGGCCTCACTCGCGCTTGCCGGTTGCGCGAAGAAACACCGCGTCACCGCGACGCTCCCTGCGCCTCCGCAGATTCGCTCCGGCGAGACGGGGTTAGCCAGTTGGTACGGACATCCTTATGATGGCCGGCCCGCCGCCGATGGCGAGATCTACGACATGGAGCAGCTCACAGCGGCGCACCGCACGCTTCCGTTCGGCACTTGGGTGCGTGTGGTCAATCTCACGAACGACAAGACCGTGGACGTCCGCATCATCGACCGCGGTCCCTTCGTGGATGGACGCATCATCGATCTGTCGCACGCCGCGGCGCAGGCCATCGGCCTCATCGGACCCGGCGTTGCGCGGGTTCGCCTGGACGTCCTCTCGGTGCCGGCTGCGGGCGCCGGTTGGTTCGGTGTGCAAGCGGGCGCATTCCGGGACCGGGACCGGGCCGAGCGCGTCCGCGACGCACTCGACCACGAGTACGGGCCCGCCCGCCTGGTCCTACGTCCGGGGAATCCTTCGCTTTGGCGCGTGCTGGTGGGACGCGAACCATCCGAGCAAGCCGCCGCGGCGCTCGCGGCTAAGGTCCGGCAGGAAACGGGTACCTGCTTTGTGGTACGGCTGGACGCCTCTGCTTCAGTGCGTCCAGCAACTGCAGACCCGGCCACTGCGGAGTCTCAACCGTAGAACCACGCTCGGGTTTTCGCCTCAGCGGCGGCCTGCCCACCCTACGAGCCGTACTAATGCGCCCCCCACAAATGAGGTGGCCGCGACACCGCAAATGATCCCCGCATTCAACACCCTGGGGTGTTGCTGAAAAACTAAAGTCCTCGTAGAGTTTATCAAGGTACTAGACACTATATTCCCGAAGGACGCCGATCCAAGGAAAAAGAATGGTAGCCCAAGCCGAACAGCACCCTCCTCCGCTCCTGGTAGGGCAGTCTCCCAGACTCCGCAACATTCTTCGCATGGTGGAAAAGCTCGGCCGTTGCCGCTGGCCCGTCCTGCTGCTCGGAGAGACGGGTACCGGCAAGGAAGTAGTCGCGCGCTCCATCTACAATCAGACTCCGGTAGGGCCTTTCGTGACCATCGACTGTTCTTCGCTGGTGGGCCCGCTGATGGAGAGCGAGTTGTTCGGACACGTCAAGGGCGCCTTCACCGGGGCGGCCGGCGCAAAGACGGGGCTGATCGAGACGGCCAATGAGGGCACTGCCTTTTTCGACGAGATTGGAGAGCTGCCGCTCGATCTGCAAGCGAAATTACTGCGCGTGCTTCAGGAGAAGGAATTCCGGCCGGTTGGCTCCCTAACACAGCGGCGTTCGGACTTCCGCGTGATCGCGGCTACCAACCGCGACTTGGCCAAAGAGGTTGAGAAAGGCACGTTCCGCCGCGATCTGTTCTACCGGCTCAATGTCGTCAACATGCGGCTGGCTCCGCTGCGGGACCGCAAGGAAGACATTCCGGCGCTAATCGCGCATTTCCTCGGCCGGCATGGCAGGGGCCATACCCTGACCCAGGAGACGCTCGAGGCCATGCTCTCCTACGACTGGCCGGGCAACGTTCGCGAGCTGGAAAACTGCATACAACACATGGTGGCCATCAACTCCGGCCCGCTGCTGCATGCCGCCGAGCTGCCTTCCATGCTCCAGAATCATTTGATCGCGCGTAAAGCGCAGTTCTTGTCCGCCGCGGTGGGCTCGCATCCCCTGGCCAAGCCCCCTGGAGAAGCCCCGGCGCACGAGCATCGCACTATGGCCGAACGCCCGCCCATTGTTCCGCTGACACAGATGGAACGCCAGGCGATCCTCAACGCGCTGGAATACACCAAAGGCGACCGCGCCATCGCCGCCAACCTGCTGGGCATCGGGCGCACCACCCTGTATCGCAAGCTGAAGGAATACCAACTCGCTGTCTAAAAGCCGGCGATGCGGCCCACAAAGCTTGATAAGAAAGTCTCCCGCCGCGCACTATCACGGCGAGTGACTGACTCCAAGATTCTAAAACTCCTGCTGGTGGAAGACGACCTCGACGATGAGCAGCTTCTGTGCGAGGCGCTCATCGAGATTGAAGAGAACCGCCTCTGGTGCAACTGGCGCACGTCCACCATCGTGCAGGTCGAACAGCTCTCGGATGCGCTGGATTGTTTGCGCCAGGGCTCCTTCGACGCGATCCTGCTGAACCTGAGCTTGCCCGACAGCCCGGCCCTGCTGGACACGTTTCTGGAAATCAGCGCCGCCGTCAAAGGCGCACCCATCGTGATCCTGGCCGATGAAGACGATCCGCACCTGGCCAACCGGTTATTGCGAGATGGCGCGCAAGACATCCTGATAAAGAGCGAGCTGGAGTGCGCGCTGCTGGCCCGGACCGTGCGGCACTCGATTGAACGCCAACGCAGAGCCCAGGCTCTCGGCGCTTCGCCTTTTGTGGACGACCTCACGGGTGTGCTCACCCCGCAGGGCTTTGTCACCATCGCGGACCACTATGCCCAGCTCTCACGGCGCAGCCGGACGGATTTGCTTCTGGCCTCCCTGGAAATCTCCGCGCCGCCGGCGAATACGCAAGAGGACCGCGAAGCGCGCGAGTTGCTGCTGGCTCACGCAGGCGAAGTGCTGCGCGGTGCGTTCGAGCCGCCCGCGCTGATCGGCCGGCTGGAGCGCTCGCGGTTCAGCGTCATCACCGCGGGGCTTACCTCAACCACCGCCAGAGCCCTTCTAGACCGCTGCGCCGCGGACATCGAAGCCTCGGGCAGTCGCGGCGGCAGGCAAATCGTCACCGTGCGGGCTTCAGTGAATACCCTCTCATCGAAGGACCGCTTGGAGGAGATCCTCACGACTCAGCCCGACATGCGCCTGCGGCTGAAACCCGTTATGCTGGCAGATTGAAAATCGCCCTCGATGCAACCTACAGCCTGGGCCAGAACCTCTCGGGTCTGGGAGTCTACTCGAAGGAAATCCTGAACGGACTTGCGCGGGCGCATCCGGAGGTCCGCTTCCTGTTCTGCTACCGGCCTCACCGCCTCCTGCCATCGTTTGCGCACCGGATTCCATCTAACGCCGGCCGCAGGATTTTGTGGAAGAGCGCGCCGGCCTCGGCCGATCTATTTCACGCCTTGAACCAGCGCGTGGAGTCACGGCACGCCCGCACCGTGGTTACCTTCCACGACCTGTTCGTCATGACCGGGGAGTACTCTACGCCTGAGTTTCGCGAGCGCTTCACGTCGCAGGCGCGCGCCGCCGCCGAACGTTCCGACCGAATCATCGCCGTTTCGCACTTCACCGCGCAGCAGGTAGAGCAGCACCTGCAGGTCGATCCCGGCCGCATCCGTGTGGTGCCGCACGGCGTCCGGCCCATTGCGCCATCGGCTGCGGCGCCCGCCAGGGAACGCATGATTCTGTTCATCGGCGCTATACAGCGGCGCAAGAACATTGTCCGGCTGGTGCGAGCTTTCGAGGAGACGGAACCCGGGTGGAAACTGGTGCTGGCGGGCTCCTACGGCTATGGCTCGATGGAGGCGCTGGCGCGAATCGAAACCAGCACCCGGAAGGAGGACATCCAGGTACTGGGCTACGTCAGCGACGCCGCGCTGGAGGAACTTTACCGGCGCGCGTCCGTGTTTGCTTTTCCATCACTCGACGAAGGCTTCGGCATGCCGCTCTTGGACGCAATGGCGCGCGGGGTTCCGGTTTTGACATCGAACCGCTCGGCCATGCCGGAGGTGGTTGCAGACGCGGCCCTGCTGGTAGACCCGCTGGATGTGCAAAGCATCACGGAAGGATTGCGCCGCGTCACCGGAGATGCCGCACTACGAGCGGAACTGATCGCCAAAGGGATCACACGCAGCGCACAATTTACTTGGGAGAAGGCGGTCGAACGGACCTGGAGTGTCTATGAGGAGCTATTCGCTTAGTTAGCTCTTGTCTTCGTCAATTGCAATCTTCAGAGCTTTGAGAAATTTCTGATCCTGCGAAGTCAACTTGATCTTGCCAGTGGATTCGAACTTGCGCTTGGGCGGCGCTTCGGTCTCCGCCTCGGCTTCCCCGTCCTCGGATTCGTACTCGGAAGATTCGTCGCGCTTGTTGAACCCGATCGTGGCTTCGAGCACCAGGAAAACATCGTACCCCGCTCGCTTGATCTCCCCGATGGCGGCCGCGATGCGGTCAGAGTCTGAGAGCGATTCATTGATCGCGTTGCCTAGTTCCTGCATCAGCTCTTTTAGTTTTTCTTCCACGCCACGCCCCTTTCTCCGTCGGGCACCTTCAGCATATCACGCTACCTTCCTGATGTTTAGCAAGCAAAGAGAGTTTCATTCAAAATGAAAGTGGGCTCACAGTTCGATTTCGCTCTCACATTCTCTATCGGCGGAATTCGTAATCCCAGTAGCAACTAGCGCTTGCCCGCCAATGCGGAGGAGCAAGGCCGTCCCCCATGTCGGCTACACTAGTACTAAGGCCATGTTCTCCCTGGCGAAGAAGTTCCTCGGCCACGTGCTGCCCGGCGTGATCCGTCCCATCCACATCCTGTGGAACCAGATGATCGGCTTCGTTTTCATTGTTTTGGCCGTTGTTTTCGGAGCCCGGCTCGCACGCGGCCACGAACCCGTCGGACTGGAGCTGGTGGGCGGCGTCTTTGTCCTTTTGATTGCGTGGTTTGGAGTTTCGTCGTTCTGGAAAGCGCGCAAAATCTCCAAGTCATGACCGACCCGGCCGAGCTTCCGGGGAACCACCCATTCACCCGGGGAATTTACCCTGATATGTACCGTGGCCGGCTCTGGACCATGCGCCAGTATGCCGGATTCGGCACTGCCGAGGAAAGTAACCGCCGCTACCGCTACCTGCTTTCGCAAGGCATTACGGGGCTCTCCGTCGCCTTCGATCTTCCCACCCAAATGGGGATGGATTCGGACTGTTCTCTGGCGTCGGGCGAGGTGGGACGCGTTGGCGTCGCGATCTGCTCGCTGGCCGACATGGAGCGTTTGTTCGAAGGGATCCGCCTAGCCGACGTCACCACGTCGATGACCATCAACTCGACCGCCGCGATTCTGCTGAGCCTCTACGTGCTGGTGGCGCGCGGACAGGGCGCGGATCTGCGCAAACTATCCGGCACCATCCAGAACGACATCCTGAAGGAATACATCGCGCGCGGAACTTACATCTATCCGCCCCGGCCTGCGATGCGCATCATCACGGATCTTTTTGCCTGGGCGGCGCGCGAGCTGCCGGAATGGAACACAATTTCGATCAGCGGATACCACATCCGCGAGGCTGGTTCGACGGCGGTTCAGGAAGTGGCTTTCACGCTGGTCAACGCGATCGCCTACATCAGTGCGGCGGTCGACGCGGGCTTGCAGGTGGATTCTTTCGCGCCGCGGCTGTCATTCTTCTTCAACGCGCATAACAATTTCCTGGAAGAGATCGCGAAGTTCCGCGCCGCGCGGCGTTTATATGCGGCGATCATGCGCGAGCGTTTTGGTGCGCACAATCCGCGTTCAATGATGCTGCGTTTTCATGCGCAGACGGCGGGTTCAACACTGACCGCCCAGCAACCCGACGTGAACGTCGTGCGTGTTTCCATGCAGGCGCTGGCGGCGGTACTGGGAGGCGCGCAGTCGCTGCATACCAACAGCAAGGACGAGGCGCTGGGCCTGCCCACCGAGGAGGCGGCGAGGCTAGCGCTGCGCACGCAGCAGATCATCGCGCACGAAAGCGGGGTGACCAACACGGCCGATCCATTCGGCGGCAGTCATGTGATCGAGAAGCTGACGGATGAAATCGAGCGTGGCGCGCGCGAGTACATCGACCGTATCGACGCCATGGGCGGGACGCTGGCGGCTATCGAGAACGGTTTCATTCAGAATGAAATTCAGAACGCGGCGTACGCTTATCAGCAGACTGTCGAGCGCGGCGAGGCTATTGTTGTAGGCGTGAACAAATTCCAGCAGCCGGAGAAGGAGCCGCCGCAAGCATTCCGCATCGATCCGGAGCTGGAGAAGCAGCAGGTGGCGCGGCTGCGGGAATTACGCGCATCGCGCAGTGCGGCGTCCGTGGCCGAGCGGCTCGACGCGCTCGAAAACGCGGCCCGATCCAGCGACAACCTGATGCCGCACATCCTGGCCTGCTCGGAAGCCTACGCGACGGTCGGCGAAATCTCCGACCGGCTGCGAGCGGTCTTCGGCGAGTACCGGGAACGCTAAACAAAAACTTCTTGAGTCCCCGCGAGCTTTGTGGGAGACTAATCTCCCAAAGGAGAATGGCATGAAACGTTACCTCGGCCCCGTTGCCGCGCTACTACTCGCGAACCTTTTTCCTGTGGCGAAGGCCGCCACCAACCAATCGGCGGATGATCAAATCGCCGAAGCCGTCCAGCCCTTGCCGGAGGATCTGCGCGCTGGCGCCACCGTCGTCACCTACGACGCCGCAACCGGCGAACGACACGTGCTTCGCCAGGGAACCAACACGATCGAGTGCGAGCCCAGGAACCCGGACGACGGATTCATCCGCTGCTACAGCAACACCCGCACGCCGCGGCGCGAAATGGAAGCAAAGTTGAAAGCGCAGAAGAAATCCAATGAAGAGATCCGGGATGCGGTGCACGCTGCGATCAAAGACGGCACGCTGAAAGTCCCGCCCTTTGGAACCATGTCCTACCGGCTAGCCACCAAAGACGGCCCGATCAAGCGGCTCTGGGTGATGTCGGTACCCTACGCGACGCCAGAGTCGGTTGGCGTCTCGACCACCAGCCAGCGGGACGCCGCGCTCAAGGGTCACGGTCTGCCCTGGCTGATGCTCGCGGGCACGCCAGACGCCCACGTGATGATCCCGATCAACTGAGAGCGGTTATTCGCCGCCTTTGATGTAGGAATATCCGGCTTCCTGTTTGCGGACCAGTTCGGCCACGCCCGAGTCCACTTGTGTCGCGAACGGAAACAGGTCTTCGGTTTTGACCTTCATCGCGCGCATTGTGTTCTGGCAAGCGGCCAGCATCACGCCCTTGTCTGCTTCGGCCTTCAGCCGGTCGGCATAAGCGGAGTTGTTCTTCAAGAGCATGGTCAGGCCTTTGCCGAAGAACACCACTTCCACCTGGACGCCCTCGCCGCCGAAAATCTTCTGGACGTTGTCGACGTTGTGAAAGAGCTGGTCCCATCCGGAGGGCGCGGGCGCGTTCAATTCGAACACGACCTTATGCTTAGGGCTCGACGCGGTCTGGGGACTCTGCGAAAAGACTGGAAGCGCCGCAGCAGTCAGGAAAGCAGTCAAGAGCAGAATGTGTTTAGTCATAGGATTGCGCGCAGATTATTTCTGTACCTCGGAATCTTTCATCGCGCTCCATTCCGAGAACGAGCCGTCGTACATGTGCGTGTCGTAGCCCAGGTACTTCAGCGTGAAATAGGATTGCGACGCCTGCATACCGGTATTGCAATAGGTCACCACCGGGCGGTCCGGCGTGACGCCAAGCTTCTCGTACAGCTTGCGCAGATCGGCCTCGGGCAGCAGGGTCATGTCGCTTTTGCTGGTCTGGGTCTGCATCCAGAAAACATTGGCGGCGCCGGGGATGTGGCCGGGGCGCGGGATTTCGGCATTGGCCGCATTGGCGCCATTGAAATCCGCGGCGGGCCGGGCGTCCACGAGGACGGCTGACGCGGCTTGCCCGTTGGTGTCGGCGAACGACAGATCCTTCACCGCGTTATAGTGCACCACCACATCCGGTCGCAAGCGCAGCGTCAGATGTCCTTGTTTCTCCGGCGGCGCTTCTTTGCTGAGCGGCCGCGACTCGGCCTTCCACTTGGGGAGCCCGCCATCCAGCAGCGCCACCGCATCGCCGTGGCCCATATAATCCAGCGTGAAATACGCGCGCGTCGCCGGGAGCACCGAAGCGTCGCCGTACAGGATCACGCGCGAATCGTCGGAAACGCCCAGGCGCTCGAACAAGCTCTCGAGCGTCGCTGCGGGCGGCAGCTCGTTCAACAGCCCGTCGCGCTTCACGACGACGTCTCCTAACGCCAGGAAGCGGGCGCCCGGGATGTGGCCGGCATCGTACTCGGTTCGGTCGCGCGACACCTCCACGATGACGACTTTCGAATCGTTCAGATGGTCCGCGAGCCAGCCGGTGGACACCAGCATGTTGCTGCGCACGGCGGGAGCGGCAGCGGCGAGAAGAGGGAGCAGAAGTAGGGACCCGATAGTTCGCATTGGTTCACTTGGCTTTCTTTAGACTCTTATAGTAGGCTTCGATCGGTTGGAACGGCCCGAACTGGTGTTGCTCGGGCGAAAAGGAATCGGCATAGGGGCCGTAGCTCGCGTCCGCCGGCTTCTTGGTGCGGTCGGGAAAGTCGCGATCCAGATTCGCCATGTGCGGCCGGGGTTGGGAATTGATGTACGCCGCGACGTCGAAAGCCTGATCGTCGGTCAGATCGGCCTTGCCCAGCGGCATGCGCGCCTTGATAAAGCGCGCAGCGGTAAGCACGCGATGCATGCCCGCGCCGTCGTTGAAGCTATATGGGCCCCACAGCGGCGGAAAGGCGTAGCCGTGGAGCGGATTGGCCGTGGCGAGCAAACCCAAGCCGTCGGAGCCGTGACAGCGCGCGCAATGCTCGTCAAACACCTGCTTGCCGGCTTTGAGATCGGCCGCGCGGTTGGGAGTTTTGAACGCCGGCGGCTCCTTCGCCTTCAGAAGACTTGCTCCCATGGCGGCGTCGCGCGCGCCCAGCGACCGGATGTAGGCGGCCATGGCGATCATCTCCGGGCTGTTGCGCGCGAGCGCCTTTCCATTGAGACTGCGCTGCATGCACTCGTTGACGCGATCTTCGATATCGGTGGTGCTGGCGGTGCGCGGGGAGAACCGCGGGTAGTGCTGCGTTGCCGGAAGAAGGGCCAAAGTGCCCGGCTCTGTGCCTGTGCCCAGGTGGCAGGAGCCGCACGCCATCCGGCTTCCCGTGAAGCGCATTTTGGGATCGGGATTATCGGGGCCCAGGTACTCGGAGGTCTGCGCGATCAGGCGCTCGCCGTATTCTTCGGTGGCGATGGCCGGCACGCTGGTGCTGGAGGCGGCCGATCGCCGCGGCCCGAGTGTCAACGTGGCTGCGATGGTGATGGCTCCGACGGCGCAGCAGGCCAGGAGCACTGGCAGCATGCCGCCGCGCTGGCTGCGTGATTCGGGTTCACTCATGCGGATCTACCTCCCCGGGTCCAGAACCGCCGCACCGGACATGATCATAGCTTTGCACATTCGCCTGGAAGCGGTATTTGGGCCGCTCGATCCAGTGGCGCAGGTCCGGCCGCGCAAGCCACACAGCGAAGAACATCGCGGCGAACACGACAGCGGCCAGGACGATGACGTCGGTGATCATTGCGCACCCTGGAAGAAGCTGCGGACGTAGTAAGCCACGGCGGTAAGCTCGGCCTCGTTGAGCCGCCCGGTCCAGGGCGCCATTTTCGTGCCTTCGACGCCGTTGCGCAGGGCGCGAAGGCTTTCGGCCACGCTGGGCCGGCCGCCGCGAAAGTCGGCCGGAGCCACTGCCAACTCGCCCACCGCTGATCCGTCTCCGCCGCCGTGATCGCCATGACACTGCGTGCAGTTGGCCGCATAGACTTTGGCGCCGAGGTCGAGGATGTCCTGGGGAAGCGTGGGTTCCTGTTGGGACACGTGCAGCGCGCGAACCGCCTGCGCGATGGAGGCGAGGTCGTCTGCGGAAAAATCCCGCCAGCCCTGCATCGCCGTGCTCGCGACGCCGTTCCACAGAACAGAGCTCAGGCGGTCCACTGTGTACTCATGCCCGGCAAGATTGGTGGGCTTTGGATGCAGCCCGGCGGCCCCAGGCCCATCGGCCTCGCCGCGCGATCCGTGGCAGCCGGAGCAGTTGTGGGCGTAAAGCTCGCGGCCGCGATCCAGATCGCCGGTAGCGGCCAGTTTCGGCGCGGCGCCTTGGCGGAGCGCGCGAGCAGGGCTCGTGTCGAGCGCGCCATGGAACGCCATTTGCGCCATTTCATCGGTTGGGCAATTGCACCCCACGCGGGCGTGCGCCTCGCCCTCCGGCCCGGCCAGTTCCCGCGCGCGCCCCAGGCTGCCCAGATAAGCGACCAGATCGCGCGCTTCCTGGCGCGGGCGGTCGGCGGAACCGTCGAACAGTGAAGGGTAGGCCGGCATCACCGAGTCCGGCACCAGTGAACGCGGCTCATAGAGGTGCGAGAGCTGCCAGTCCTCGGAGCGGTTGGCGCCTTCGCGCGAAAGATCCGGACCAATACGGCGCGTGCCCCAAAGGTGCGGATAATCGAAACGAGTTTCCCAAGCCAGCGTGGGCGCGCCGAAACGAGCCATATCGGCATGCAGGTAACGAATCTGCTGGGAGTGGCAATAGGCGCAGCCCTCGCGGCTGTAGATCGCGCGGCCGCGCTGCTCACTCACGCTAAGGCCCAGCGGATGCGGCGGCGACATCTTGCGAGTCTCGTCTTCCAGCACGCGGCCCGGCCAGACGCCGAGCAGCGCCACTGACATCGCGAAAAACAACACGCCGCACACGCTCGCCACCACATACGACATGCGAAGGAAGCGTCCGCCGTTCACGAAGCCTCCGATGCCACCGGCGCCAGGCGTGGCGCGATTTCCTGAACCGGCTCCAAGCCGATGGTCTTTTCGACTGCTTGCAGTCCCGCGCCGCGGGGGCCGGTTGTAAGACCGAGGAGCAGCGCGATAAACCCGGCCGCGATGGGAATCGCCGAACCAGTTCGAACGATCCAGTAAGGCCTCGCCGCCCGCACCGAATCGAGCCACGGCGCCGCCGATTGCCACAGCCGGGCTTCGACAATCCCCGCGATGGTAAGATCCGTCACCATCAGGATCACGCCTGCGAACAACAGCCAGTAAGCCCACTCGAAGGCGCGGGCGTTGTAGCGGGCCCAGGGAATCCGCTGCCACACGTGCGCTAGGCCGCCCGCCGCCGCGAAGGTCGCGAATCCGAGCATGGCCAGATGCGAGTGCCCGATCACCCAGTCGGAAAAGTGAATCGCCTGGTTGACTGCCATTTGCGCCTGAATGGAGCCCTGGATGCTAACCACCAGATAGAAGATCGTACTCATCGAAACAAAGCGCAGCGCCACATCGCGCGGGAAGACGCCGGAGCCACGCAGCGACAGCAGCAGATTGGTCACGACAATGATCACGTCCACGCCCAGCAGCGCTGAGGCGGTGATCGCGCCGATCTGTGCGTTCATCGGAATCACGGAAAAGATGTAATGGTGCGTGCCGTTGAGCGGGTACAAGAAGAACAGCAGCCAGAAGCCGAGTATCGAAAGGAAGTGGCTGAAGATGGGCCGGCGCGTTGCCGCGGGGATTACGAAGTAGATGATGGCCAGCGCCAGGGGCGTCACGTAGAGGCCGACGGCGTCATGAATCCACAAGCCGCTAAAAGCCGCGCCGCGCGCTCCCGGCACCAGTTCCGGCACGAAGTTGCCCATCGGATATGCCAGCAGGGTGAAGATGAGCGCCCCGATGACGTACCAACTGGAGACATAGAGATCCTCCAGACCCTTCCAGAAAAACGGCGGCAGAAACTGGATAATGGACAGCGCGAGAGCAAGGACGACGAACACGTCGATCACGACGGGAAACTCGGCCCACTCCAAGGGCTGGCTGAATCCGGCCAGCACCAGCACCCAGCCCGGCGCGACCACCGCGAAATTCCATAGTCCGAACAGCCAATGGCCCAGGCGCGCGCTGGTAACGCGGCGCCCGGTGAGCAGCGGCACAGCGTGATAGAGAAACGCAAAAAATGCGTTGCCGAGCCAGCCCAGCAGGATGCCCTGGGTGTGGTCGTAGCGCAGGCGGCCCCAACTAAGCCATACATGGTTCGCCGCGAGATCCGGAATCAACAGCTCCAGTGACACCAGGATCCCGAACGTCACCGCGATCAGCAGCGTGACGATGGCGGCCAGTCCGTGTGCATAAACCAGGCGCATCTCCACCAAAGGCGTGCCGGCAGCCGGGTTCGCGCTCGCGCTCATGGACACAACCAGATAGTGTAATCGAAGCCTTCCCAGGAAATGCGGCTATCATGAGGAGACCAAGGAGGACATTGTGAAAAAAACGATTGTTGCCGCTGGCCTGTTGGCGCTCGCCGCCGTGCTCGCGGTCTTCTCGCAGGCGCCCAGCACTCCGAAATACCAGGCCGTCTTTCAGTTGACGGAACCGCAGGGCGAAGCATGGGATATGATGGTGGCGCACGTAACCAATCTTCAGAAAGCACTCGGAAAGGATAATGTCCAGGTTGAGGTCGTGTTTTTCGGGCCAGGACTTAACATGATTCTGAAGAAGAACTCGGCCTATGAGGAGCGTTTGAAACAACTGGCCGACAATGGTGTCACGCTGGCGGCTTGCCAGAACGCGATGCGCTTTCTCAACGTGAAGACGGAAGATCTGTTTCCCTTCACCACACAGGTCGATTCCGGCGTGGCGGAGCTGGTGCGCAAGCAAAAGGCCGGCTGGCAGTACATTCACTAGCCGGTGCCGGGGCTCCTGGCTCAATTTACTGTCTCATTTTGAAACCGTTAACACAGCAGCGCATCTCATCCAGCATGGGTCCCTCGCATGTGGTGCGCGCTTGGTCCAAGATACTGAAAGGACAGCGACCGGCGCTTTCGATCGAAATTACTTCTAAATGTCCGCTTCACTGTCCAGGCTGTTACGCCTATGAAGACGATCATCTGGGCAACGGTGTAACGTTGAATACAATCACCGACTACACCGGCGACGAATTGGTGCGCGGCGTCCTCGACTTAGTCGACCGCCTTCGCCCCTTGCACCTGTCGATCGTCGGCGGCGATCCGCTGGTACGCTACCGCGAACTGGAATTACTGATGCCGCAATTGCTGTTGCGGGGACTTCACGTGCAGGTGGTCACGAGCGCCTTCCGGCCGCTACCGGAAAGTTGGAAGGGCCTGGCACAGTTGAACGTCTCGGTCTCCATTGACGGGCTGCAAGCCGAACACGACGTGCGCCGCACGCCAGCCACTTACGACCGCATCCTGAAAAACATTTCCGGGCATAGCATCACAGTTCACTGCACCATCACCGCGCCGATGATGCAGCGTCCGGGCTATTTGCGCGAGTTTCTGGAGTTCTGGACGCCGCAGCCGGAGATTCGCCGCGTCTGGTTCAGCTTCTTTACCCCGCAGGTGGGCGACGAGCGGCCCGAGATACTTCGGCCCGACGAGCGGCGGCGCGCGATCGCCGAGCTGAGGGCGTTGCGCCGGGATTTTCCGAAGCTGGACATGAGCGATGTGCTGATCCGCCAGTTCGCGTCGCCTCCGAAAAGTCCGGAGAAGTGCGTTTTCGCCCAGACTACCGAAACCGTCTCCGCGGATCTGAAAACCAGAATCACGCCGTGCCAGTTCGGCGGTAATCCAGACTGCGCTTCGTGCGGCTGCATGGCTTCCATGGGTCTAGCCGCCGTCGCCGATCATCGGCTGGCAGGGGTGCTACCGGTGGGAGCGATCTTCCGCGCGTCACTAGCCATCGGCAGAATGCTCACTGACCCGGTCGCAGCTCCGGCGCCCACCAGCGAATTGCGTGTGTTGCAATAGAACGCCGAGTTGCTGAGGCAAATTGCCGAGCCGGAGGTTCCATAGCTCGACGAAACGTTCAGCCTGGAGTGCGTTCATGAAATCGGCGTGAGCCCGCCAGCCTTCTTGATCCTCCAGGGTCCGCGCGTGCTGCCAGGCCGGTCCGCGGGTGCGAATCACGGCAAGCAGCCGCGGCGTCTCAGTCGTCATGGTTGCGGATCGCTTCTGCTTCCGCCATCGACTTGTCCTTCTGCACCTTGGAGTACTGCTTACGCCCGGCCGCTAGGTTCGATTGGCGCGTCGCTTCCGAGTCCACGGCGAACATCGAGATTTGCTGTTTGAGGTTCTGCCCCTGGCAGCGAGGACATGCGGTTGGCGGGGAGTTGTGAAGCACCAGCGCTTCAAAAACTTCTCCGCAATCCGCGCACGCGTAGTCGTACAAAGGCACCGCCGTCTCCTTTCGAATCTCTCTTCTACTTTACAATCGATGAAAAGGCCGTATGAAAACCACCCGCAGAAGCTTTCTCCAGGCGGCCGCCGTAGCGGCCGGAGTTGGCGGTGTTCGCGCAGCTTCCACTATGCAGACGATCCAGACCTCAGTCCTCAACATTGCCTACGAAGAGCAGGGCGACCCGCGCGGTTTTCCGGTGGTGCTCCTGCACGGATTCCCTGACGACGCGCACGCCTGGGACCATGTGGCGCCGCCGCTGGCGCAAGCCGGTTATCGCGTGCTGATCCCTTACCTGCGCGGCTACGGACAGACGCGCTTCCGCGATCCCGCCGCGCCACGGATGGCCGAACAGGCGGCCATCGGCCAGGATGTGCTGGATTTCGCCGATGCACTCAAACTGCCGCGCATCGCGCTGGCCGGATACGATTGGGGCGGACGCGCGGGGGCCATCATGGCGGCGCTGCACCCGGAACGCGTGCGCGCCGCTGCCTTCCTGGGCGGCTACTTGATCCAAAACACGCTCGCCCCTCCCCGGCCCGCGCCCCCCAAAGTGGAGCGCGAGTTCTGGTATCAGTGGTATTTCAACACCGAGCGCGGACGCCTGGGGCTGGCGCAGTATCGCCGCAGCTTGTGCCGGTTGCTGTGGCAGACATGGTCGCCCGGATGGAACTTCAGCGACGAAGAATACGATCGCACCGCGCCGTCGTTTGATAATCCCGACTTCGTCGACGTGGTGATTCACTCCTACCGGCATCGCAACGGTAACGCGCCGGGCGAGGAGCGCTTCAAAGAAATGGAGCGGAAGCTGGCGGAGCATCCCCCCGTCCAGGCACCCACTGTGCTGCTCTACGGCGCCACCGATGCTCTGGTGCACGCGGGCCCAGCCGAGACGCCGGCCGAGCGCGCCGTGTTTCCCGCGCTGGTTGCCCGGCGCGTCATCCAGGGCGGCGGGCATTTTCTGCCGCGTGAGAAGCCGGAAGCAGTTGTGGCCGCGCTGTTGGAAGCGTTGGCGGCGTCTCGCTAGAGCGGCGTCACAGCGTCGTGGATGAAAGCCCCGGCCAAAACCTTGGCCAACTGCGAGGGACGGACCGGCTTCGTCATCCAGGAATGTACGCCCGTGCTGAAGTGCAAGTCCGGGTCCCCGCGCAATCCGAGCGGAGCCAGAACCACCGCCTTGGTCGCGCAGCCGAGATTGGATTCGATCGCTGCCTGATAGGACTGCCAAAGGCGATGATCCACCAGCACGATGTCGAACGGGTCGCGGGTTCTTTTCAGCGCGGCCAGAAGTTCGCTCCCGGTCGAGGCTGTTTCATGCTGGATCCTAGCCGCCGCGAGCATTTCGCTGGTGATCCGCCGGCTCAAGGGCTGTGGATCGGCGATCAGGATTCGCTTGCCTGACGCCGAGATCCGCTCTGCGTCGTCCGATTCGGCGTGCACCGGTAGCCGCAAGCTAAACCAGAACGTCGAGCCCTGGTCCAACGTGCTCTTCAAGCCGATCTGGCCTCCCATCAGGTGCACCAGTTCCTTGCTGATGGCCAGTCCCAGGCCCGTCCCGCCGAACCGCCGCGTGATGGACATATCCGCTTGTGTGAACTTGCCGAACAAGCTGGTTTGCATGTCTTCGGGAATGCCGATGCCGGTATCCTCCACGCTGATGCGAATCAGGGATGCGCCTGCCGAACGCTCCCCGGATTCCACCGTGATCAACACATGCCCGCGAGACGTGAACTTGACGGCGTTGCCCGCCAGGTTCAGCAGGACCTGCCGGATGCGCCCTCCATCTCCCATCAAAGACCGTGGCGCGCCGGAGGCCCACCGCACCGCCAGCTCAATCCCCTTCTCCGCGGCCCGCGGCGCCAACAGGTCCGCAACTCCGCCGACCAGCGGTTCCAGCTCGAAGGGGGCGGATTCGATCTGCAGTTTGCCCGCCTCGATTCTCGAAAAATCGAGAACATCGTTCAGAATCGTCAAGAGTGATTCGGCTGAACTGTGCGCGGTCTGCGCCAGGTCCCGCTGCTCTTCGGTCAGCGGGCTGTCCAATAACAAGGCCGTCATTCCCATCACGCCGTTCATGGGCGTGCGGATCTCATGGCTCATGTTGGCTAGAAACTCGGACTTTGCGCGGTTGGCGGCGTCAGCCTGATGCAAGGCGCGCGCCAGCTCCCTTGTGCGTTCCGCCGCCAGCGACGCGGCGCGTTTGCCGGTGGACTGCAGGCTCGCCACCAGCCCGGCCATCATCAGCGAAAGCAGCGCAGCGCAGCCCGCCACCCACGCCGACGGCGTTTTGCTTTCGAAGGGAAACCGCGGTGTGCGATTCCACCCAAGCGTCCAGACATTACCGGCAAGCTGCAGCTTGGTGACGCGCGCGAATCCCGAAGCGCTGGGCCGGTTCGACGAAAACATCAGGCTGCCCGAATCCGTTCCGCCGTCGAAAGCCGACAACGCCACCGTGCCCTGCGCTGGGAGCAAGGCGGACTCAAAGAACGCATTCGCGCCGAAGGAAACGGCCACCCAAGCGAGGAAAGCCTTCCGGCGTTCCTCCAGCGTCGTGACCGGCGCTCCAGCGCGGTAAACCGGAGTGAACAACAACATACCGTTTCCCGGCGCCGGAGCGGCGCCGTCTTTACCGTGCAGGACCAGGCTCCTGGTCAGGGTTGGCTGGCCGCTGTCGCGTGCCCTGAGTGCCGCAGTGCGGCGGCGCGATTCGGTAGCCAAATCCATGCCCAGCACGTGTCCCGCAGAATCTGGCGGCTCCGCGTACGCCACCACAAAGTGCTCGGGGTCGTTTGGCGGCGCCAGTTCGTCGGCCGGAATCGGCAGCACAGTGAAGTCCGGCGCGTGGTCCCTCCGGCGCGCGGACGTAAAGCTTTCTAGTTGTCCGTCGGGCACTGGCAGCACCGCTTCCACTGCTCTCGTGCCCGGGTATTGCGCTCGTAGGTCCAGCAACTCGGCGTAATGATGCCAGTTCTCGCTGTTGAGATGATCGGAGGTAGACACCAACCCGGCCGCTCCACGCAATACGTTCTGATAGACCGCGAGATTGTTGCTGATTTCGCTTTCGGTCGACATGATCAGCCGGTCCAGATGCACTTCGTCATCACGGACTCTCTCATGATCGAGCGATGAATACAGCCAGCCGCTCAGTGCCCAGCCTGCGATAAGAACCGCTGCCGGAGCGAAGAGGTTCCCAGTCACCCGCAGCGCGCCCAGTACAACTCCAGTGAGCGAAACCGCGATGAGAAACACATCCAGGTTCTGCAGGTTCGCCGTTAAGGTTCCACCGGAGAACACACCGGCGTCAAGGCGCGTCGCCCAGACCGCGGACAAGGCAACCACGAGCGCGGAGAGGCGCGATGCAAACGGTCCAAGCCACGCAGCCGCAACCAGAATCAGGAAGAAGGACCAAAAGAGCAGATAAGAGGTTTCCGGCCGGAAAAAGATGAAGAAGCAGGCTGCGCCCACCAGGCCGGCGAAGGCGGTTGTTTCCGCGCCGAGAACCCAATTGATGCGCTCGCGCTGTTTGACCAGAGCTTTCGCGGCAGCCAGGCAGACCGGGAGCACGGTGAGCAGCCCCAAAGCGTCTCCGAGCCACCAGCGTTCCACTGTCGCGGCCCACTGGCTCGCTGGAAGCACGCCGCCAATCACTTCTGTTGCGGGACCGATGCCCGCCGACGTCACTGGTACAAGGATGCCCGCCAAGATAACCGTGGCCAAGTCCTCGAAGTGCCCCAGTTGTTCGGCGTATCGGCCGACGAACCGGAAGACCCAGATGCCAGTCCAGGCGCGAGCGACTCCCGCGATGGCTGTGCCGACGCAGACCAGCCCGGGTTGATGCCGTTCGAAGCCATTGACCATGTAAGACAGCAGGAGGACCGGCCAATAGCGGACGCCGAAGATCAGCATCGATCCCAATCCGAACGCTGCCACTGGCCACACCGGCGCCATTTGCGCGTCGCCGTCCAGCGCCATATGCCCTAGCCTGACTATGCCCACATGCACAAGAAAGAGAATCAGCGCGACTAGCGGATACGGAAGCTTGCGGATGAAGTTGCCGCCAAAATAGGCCGGGTCATCCAGATGCGAGGGTTCGCGAGGAGAGAGATTGCGCAGAAGCCCGGTCCAGCCGGGCCAAAGAGGCGAAGTCGGCATCCTGGATTGAAGACGGTCCTCTTGCAACTTCGGCTAAGGAGGAGCAAAACTGTAGGCCTAAGGCGGGATGGCGGCTAAGAAGGGGGCCTTAGATAGATGCCGAGCTTACTTGTTGTTGCCGCCCACAAAGTGCACGGCGCTTTTCTCGTTTTCCTGGCAAATAAACTCAATCAAGTCCGTATTGAGCATGATCTTGTGCGTGATCTTGACGGTCCAGGGCTTTGTGTACGCCTTGGGGTCTTCAACAGTGACCTCGATCTCCAAGGTGCCGTAATTCACGCGCCGGAAGCGCTCGATCATCTTGCCCGTGCTGGTAAGCGGGCTGCCCTCGACGTCCAGCCAGACATCGTCGCGGAACCCGCCGGTTTCCACCACCAGCGTGTCGCCGTCCCAGTGTCCGATCGAATACGCATACCACCACGGCTCCGCATCATTACTTGGAAGAGCGCGGCCGTCCATGAAGATCTGCCGCACGCCGGCCTGGGCCTCATACAAGATCACGATGAGCTTGGGCGTCTGGATAATCTTGCGTGGCTGCGGGTGCGTATGCAGTTGCATCAGGCCGAGCGGCAGGCAATGGGCGTCGGGATTGTCCTTATTGTTATTCGCCATGCGATGCTTTCTGAGATCCGCCGCCCAGGGCGTGTAAGGCAGACCACCGATGGTCGAGCCGATATCGAAGAACTGATTCGCTCCTGGCGGACGTGGGCCAAGTCCGGTGCCACCGGAGGCTGCCGTACCGGAAGGCGGCGCCGGGGCGACGCCAGCCGACCCAATGATGATGCCGGTCTTACTGGGAGCGGGCGGGCGCCGGAATCCAAGGAACTCCCAGATGCCTGATAGATCCGGGTGACCATCGGCTGTTCGCGGAACGGGCCCCTCCAGGTTTGGCTTGCCGTCGGGCGTGCGAGGGACGCCGGGCGTCGGGTAATCGGGCCACTGCGCCAGGAGTGTTCCCGGGATCGCCGCGAGAAACATCGCGACTGCGAAGGCCTTCATGATTTATCTAGCTTACCTCGACGGCCGTGGGAACGCTCCAAAATGGCCATTCCAGCGAGGTGGTGGTTCGCGTAAACTGGAGTGAACCAAAGGCACCGTGCCGGGTATACGGGCAGAGCCATGAAGCCAGCCTTGATGATCGGATTCCTGCTGACGGTCGCCGTCTTCGCGCAGGAGTCAACGCCGCGGGCAAGCATGCAACAGCTCATGCTGGATCTGATTCACCCGGCTTCGAACGACATTGTGCTGTTCGTCAATCGCGGCGGGTCGAAGGACGACGCGGACTGGGCCGCCGTGCGCAGTAGCGCGTTGACGCTCGCGGAGTCGAGTACGCTGCTCACCGAGCGCGGCCGCGCGCGCGATCAAGGGGACTGGGCGAAGGACGCCAGGCTACTCAGTGATGCCGGGGCCGCCGCGTATAAGGCCGCGCAAGCCAAAGACCTCGCCGCGCTCGCCGCCGTCACGGATTCGCTGGATGCATCCTGCACCACCTGCCACAAACAATTCCGGCCGAACGTATTTCCCCGGGAAGGAGGGTCGAAATGAGTTACTCCCGCAGAAACTTCCTGAAAGCCGCGGGGTCCGGCGTCGTCCTGACCGCCGTGGGAGGCGAAACTGTCTTTCTCGCATCCGCCGCTCCGGCTCTTCCCTCGCCGATGACCCGGGAGAAGTCGCCGTTCCTCATCAACGGCAAGCAATTCGTCGCCGAATACGAAGCGCGAACCACGTTGTGGGAAGTGATCGCGGTGAAGGCCGGCCTCACTGGCACCAACCGGAGCTGCAACAAGGCCAGTTGCGGCGCGTGCAGCGTGCTGGTGGATGGCACGCCCGTCTATTCCTGCCACACCTTGGCTACCGAAGCCGCCGGCAAGAAGATCCTCACCATCGAAGGCATCGGAGACGAAAAGAATTTACATCCGCTCCAGCGCATCGCCCACACGCGCGTGGCGGCTGATTGCGGCTTCTGCACCGCGGGATGGATGGTGACGGCGAAAGGGCTGCTTGACAAGAACGCCAATCCCTCGGCCGACGATGTGAAAGCCGCGCTGGCGGGCCATATCTGCCGCTGCGCCGCGTATCCGAATATCATCCGCGCGGTGATGGACTGCGCCGCCGAACTGCGCGGGAGCAAGGCCGCAATCGAACCGGCGGCCGAATCGATCATTCACATCAAGATGCCCATGGTCCGCGATTACACCACCAGCGGCGGGCATCTGGCAGGCGACGAAGTCACCGAAGAAGGGAACGTCATCACCAAAAAATGGCAGGGCTACCCGCCGGAAAACCTCAATGTGGTGGGCAAGCCGATTCCGCCGGTCCCCGAAGTGGCGGTTCCGAGATTCACTGGCAAAGCGCAATACGCGAGCCGCGTGTGGTTTCCGGACATGCTCTACGTGAAGTTCCTCACGTCGCCACATCCGCACGCGCGTGTCAGGGACATCGATATTTCCGCCGCTGAGAAGATGCCGGGCGTGAAGTCCATCCTGACTTACAAGAATGCGCCCAAGCCGAAAGGCCCGGCCCCCGCGGGCTTGCGAGCCATGCCCGAAGCGCTTCCCCAGGAACTTAATCTTCAGGGCGAGGCCGTCGCGCTGGTCGCCGCCGAGACCGAAGACCAAGCCGAAGACGCCGCCGCCGCGATCCGCGTCGACTACGAAGTGCTGCCCTTCGCTTCTACACTGAAAGACACCATGGCGCCCGATGCGGCCGACCTCCGCGGAGGCAAAGGCAATCTTCTGCGGCACGCCGATTCGCCCGCTAAATACCCCCAGGCAACCTGGGCCGCCGAGCAAGGCGACATCGACAAAGGATTCGCCGAAGCCGACATCGTCAAGGAGTTCACCTATCCCTTCGCCGGCGCGGTTTCGGTTCCCATGCAGCCGAGCGGCAGCGTTGCGAAATGGGACGGCGACCGGCTCACCATGTGGGGCATGGGTCAGGGCATTTATCCGGCGCGGAAGGGCCTGGCAAGTGCGCTGGGCATCGATCCGTCGAAGATCCGGTTCATCAACAAATGGAACGGCTCTACCTTTGGCGCCGCGCGTATGTCGGCCGAACGATTCTATCCACTGATCGCGCACATGGCGCAAGTAACGGGCAGGCCTGTGAAAGTCATGCTGCCCAAGGATCAGGAACTAGCGCAGTTGGTCATCAAGCCCGAGACCATCACCAGATTCAAAGTGGGCGCGAAGAAAGACGGACGCATCATCGCGATTGAACACACCGTCTACGTGAGTGTCGGCGAACTGGAGTTCGGCGTACACGCCGACGGCCCCGGCAACGCGTTCAACCAGCTGGAACTCTACACGTCGCACGTCCCAAACTGGCGCTCGCTGTGGTGCGCCTACCGCACCAACGCCCCGCGTCCCGGGCCGTCGCGTAGCCACATCCAGCAGGAAACCAAGTGGTCCTGGGAAAACATGATGGACGAGATGGCGGACGCGGTGGGCAAGGATCCGGTCGAGTTCCGCATGCTGCACATCACGCGGATCTCGCCCACGGACACGCGACATCCGTACGAGTCGTTCGCTTCCGTCGAAGTGCTGCAGGAAGGGGCCAAGGCCTTCGGATGGACGAAGCGCAATCCCACTGCCGGCGGCAATCCCGGAAGATTCAAGCGTGGATTCGGTCTCGGCATGTCGCAGCATCACGGCGGTCTGATGGGCTATCACGAAGGCGAGGAGCCGTTCGCGCGCCTGGCCGCGGCGCCCGGCGCGAGCATCTTCACTGCCGAATTGGAACTGGGGACAGACGGATACGTCACCATGAAGGTCGCGCTGCCAGACAGTGGATCGAACAACGCCACTGCGCTGGCGCATCTGACGGCGGAGATGCTCGGCTTCACGACGCGCGATCGGATTCGCCTGGATTGGGGTGATAGCGACATCGCGCCTTCGAGCGATGAATGGTACGGCGGCAGAACCGTCACCATGCAGGGCGCGGCCATCTGCAGCGCCGCCGACAAGTTGCGCAAGGATCTGTTGGCGCGCGCCGCCGCGGATTTGCACTTGAGCGCCGAATCGCTCGAGATACGCGACGGCGTGATCGCAGCGAAAGACAATCCTGCGAAACGCGTCACCTTCGCCGCCCTGGCTAAGCACAACAACGGCGCCATCCGCCTGACGGGTCGCGGCGTTTCCGGCGGTGAACGAGGACGTTCCAACAAAGGCGTTGGCGCGTGCTTCGCCGAAGTCGAGGTCGACACCTGGACCGGCAACTGGCGTTTCATCCGCGCGGTCTACTCGCACGACACCGGACTGGTGATCAACCCGCTGGTGGCCGAAGCCGACATGGTCGGGTCGCTGGTGGAAAGCACGCAGGTCACCACCGACGCGATTCCATGGGACCGCGAATTTCCCGGCACGCGGCACTACAGCGTCGGCTATCTGAGCTACCGGCTGCCCACCATAATGGACGTGCCCGAGCAAACGCAGATCTACATCGACAGCCTGGAGCCGCGCTGGTTTTACGGCATCAAAGGCTTCAGTGAAACCACCATCGGCGCGGTTCCGGGAGCCATCTCAAACGCCATCTACAACGCCTGCGGCGTGCGCATTCGCGAGCATCCCATCACGCGCGAAAAAATTATGGCCGGCCTCAAAGCGAGGCGCGTATGAAGAAGATCTCTATCTACCGGCCCACCAGTGTCGACGAAGCGATGCAGATTCTGTCGCAACACGGCAAGCAAGCGGGCGTTTACGCCGGCGGCACGGACCTTCTGGTACGCCTCAAGAACCGGCTGGAGCAAGCGCCTACATATCTGGTCGACATTAAGCGCATCGACAATCTCCGTTACATCAAGGACGACGGGCAGGGAGGAGTTCAGATCGGCGCGGCCACGAAACTCGCCGAGATGGCGGATTCCGAGCTCCTGCAGAAGCGGTATCCGATGCTGGTCGAGGCCGTCCACAAGATCTCGTCTCCGGAGCTGCGCAACGTTTCGACGCTCGGCGGCGACTTGCTGCAGGAAGTCTGGTGCCAGTATCTGCGCGGCGGCTATTCGTGCTGGCGCAACGGCGGCCATCTCTGCTACGGCGCAATTGGCGACAACAGCTACTATCATTCGGCGATGGGCGGGCGCCTTTGTTACGCCGTCTATCCCGGCGATGCGGCCGTTGCGCTGATTCCTTTCGATGCTCGCGTAAAACTGGCCACGCCATCCGGGCCGAAGGAGCTGACGCTAGAACAACTCGTGCCCGGCGATCTGCTGGTCGATGGACGCATCCAGTCGCACGTCGTGCGCTTCAACGAGATTCTCACGGAGGTCATTCTCCCGCCGCCGAAGCCGGGCCTGCGGGCGTCGTTCGAGAAGCTGCGGCCGCGCGGCGTATGGGACTTCGCGATGGCGTCGCTCGCACTCCGCCTCGATGTTCGCGACAACACCATCGAAGATTCGCGCGTGGTCTTTGGCGGAATCGCCGGGAAACCATTACGGGAACACGCAGTCGAAAACTTCCTTCGCGGTAAGACGCTGAGTGCGGACTTGGGCAATCAGGCCGCCACCATTGCGCTCGCCAACGCCGCACCGCTCAAGTACAACGCCACCAAGATCGACATGGCTAAAGGCCTGTTGGCATCCGGCGTCGCGAAGCTCAATGGAGCCGCTTAAGGCCGTCCTGTTCGAGCCGGTCGGCTGCCTTGCCGAGTTCCCGCCGGAACCGTTTCACGAGATCGCCGTCAGACTCTACGGCCGCAAAGGTAGGGCGAGCAAATCCGCCAGCCGGTCTTACTGGCATCTGCTCAACCTAATGGAAACCTCCGCCGGCGGCTCCATCGAAGCACAGGAAATCGAGGCCGCGGACGGCGCGAGCGTTTACGAAGACGTACTCCCCGCGCTCGCGGAACTCGGAACCATGGGTGTCCTTTGCATAATCACGACTTCGTTGTCGAACGCTGCGGCCGCCCGCTTCCTGGAAAAATGCCCGCACGAATTCGACGCCGTCTGGACCCGTGAGAACGCCCACGGCATCAAAGCCGCGCCGCTGGCCCGGGCGCTGGAAGCGGCGTGTCTCGCGCCCGACAACGCGATGTTCCTAACCGATACCGCGGAAGGCCTGCACGTTGCGAAAGGCGTGGGCATCAACGCCGTGCTGATGATGAACGACCCGGACGAGGCCATGCGACTGGCTCTCCGCGATCCCTCCGGAGGCATCGTCTCGCTGCACGAATTGCCGGATTTCGTCCGCCTGGTGGCCGCGCAAAACGCACGAGCCTTTATTTAACGGTCTCCAGGCCCTCGGGACACGCGAACTCGCGCAGTTCGTCTTTGCCCGCGCCCGCCTTGCGATACTGCTTCACGGTCTCCCAGGGCTGGTTCAGCGCTTTTGGATCGGTTACGGTGATGTGGTCCTCCAGCAAACCGGGGCTGACGAAACGAATGCGTTCGTGAACGGTCATCTCGTCGCTGTGCGGCGTGAAGCCTTCAATGAATGTGTCGTCGCGCAGCGCAATGGTATCCACCACCAGCGTGTCGCCTTCCCAGTGGCCGGTGGAATACCCGGCGTAAGTCGGATCATCCAGCACCTTCTGCGTCGGCTTGCGCCCGTCCAGATACACGCGCCGCAGCGCATCGTTCAGCTCGCTGAAGAAGGTGATCTTATCCTTGGTCTGCATCACCTCCATGCCGTAAGCCATGCTCATCATTGCGGGCATGCCCGGTGGGAGGCATCGCGCGACCGGGTCGTATTCCGACGAACCGGCAACCCGCGACTTGCTGATCATTTCCCACTTGGCGAGATACTCCGGCTTGAGCGAAGGCTCGTCGGGCCTGCGTCCGCGCGAACCATCGGAGAGCGGCGCAGACGCCGTGGGACGTGCAGGCGGTCCGCCTTTTTTGTCCGCGCCTGCGCGCGGGCCTCCTCGGAAATTGCCAAACGGATTAAGAGGATAGTAGACGCCGGAAAAATCGGGCAGCGTGGAATTCGTAGCACTCTGCGCGGGAATCGCGAGAACAGCCGCGATCAGGCTCAGCAGGAATATCTTGCAGTGCGTCATGGCATCAGACCTCTACTCGGTTGGCGGCGGCGCGTTGGGCAGGATCGTCCCGTCCGCTTTCGTGACACGCGCGATCAGGCCATTATTCGACCCGTCCTTGGCCGGGCTGAAATCAACCGTGAGCGTCTCGCCGGGCATAATGGACTTCCTGCTCCATCCGGCACGCAGCAAAACTCCCGGCGGGCGTCCTTCCAAGGACCATTCCACCTGTTTGCCGTTGTCGTCGACCGTCATGATGATCCACGTGTGCGGGTTAGACCACCGGAACTCCTTGACCACACCTTTGACGGTGATGACTTTTGTCACATAAAACGCGACGTTGCTGTGATGGGCCAGCGCCGGCGGAGTTTGTAAAAGCGCCGCGCCGAGAATAGCGGCAATTGCGGCCGCACGTACTTTCATGCTACGGACCTCCTAGACTTCTCTGTGCAGCATATCACTCCAGCGCGAATGTCACACGCATCCCCGCTCTTTGCTTGACTCTGCTTCCCACGGCGTGCCGTGGCTTACTCGGGACGAACGATGGGCATGACGATCTCGTGGGTGCAGCTCTCCGCGGCGTCGGGAATGGTTCGTATCGTTTACGAACTCGAGCGGGGCAGGATCAGTTCGGGAACGACTCCCTGGATGCCTTCGTCGCGGCTGCGCTTTGCTCAAACATTTCTCTCACGTTGATGAACCACCCAAATGGCCCGCACGCGTTCGATTTACTGGATGACAGCGACGCGTCACACGAAATCGTGGCTGCGATCCTTGCGTTTCTTCGCGCGAAGCTGTCCGTGTGATTAGATCTTCGGTGCTGGCAAGTGGCCCAGAACGCGCTCGACGCTCACTCCCAGCTCCAGCAACGCGCGGTCCGCACCGGATGAACCATCCAGCTCCACCGCGACCGGCAGCCCGCCCGAAGTCAGTCCCGCCGGTAACACCAGGCCCGGTAGTCCCGCGGTACTGCCGGGCGCGATGTTGCGAGCCACGGCTCTCTCAAACGGGATCTTCCTAGTTCCAACCATGATCTCGCTGTCCTCGCCGATCCGCGGCGGCGGCACCATCGTCGCCGGGAAGATGATCGCCGCGACGCCAGCCTTCGCGAAATAGTCCTTATAGGTCTCGCGGAGTTTGGGCAAGTGTACATCGACAATGGTCCTGTAAGCGGCGTCGGTCACAAAGCCAGAGCCGCCCGGAAGCACGTCGTGCACGAAGTCGCGCTTCACGTCGGCGCTCATTTGCGCCACCAATTGGTCAAATGTGACGCCAGTTTCGTAATCGGCCAGGTACTTGGGCAGGGCATAACGCGCATCGTGATTCTGCACCTGATTCGTGATCAGGCCGACCAGGCGCGCCAGATCCGGCACCGGGGCCTCAAGCAGTTCGACTCCGGCGTCCTGCAGCTTGCGCAGAGCTTCGCTGGTGATGCGCTCCACTTCAGGGTCCAAATCGGCGAACCAATAGCTGCGATCCACGCCGAGCTTGACTCCTTTGAGCTGAGGCGGTGCGAGCGTAGTCGCATCGTTGGCCGCGACCGAATCGAACAACGCCAGATCCGCCACCGATCGCGCGTGCGGCCCAACCTGGTCGAAGAGTGGCGAGATGGGCGCCGTGCCCATAGTTGGAAATCGTCCCGTCGTCGGACGAAAGCCCGCAATGCCGCACATGGCGGCGGGCACGCGAATCGATCCCTCGGTGTCTTCGGCCACGCCCAGCGGAGCCATTCGTGCCGCGATCGCAGCCCCGGTCCCGCCGCTGCTTCCTCCCGGAATCCGAGTTGTGTCGTACGGATTGTGAACCGGCCCGAAAGCGTGGTTGTTGCTGGTCCAGCCAAACGACAGCTCGTGGAGATTGGTCTTGCCCAGCACGATCGCGCCGGCATCGCGCAGCCTGCTGACGATGGGCGCGTCGTCCTTCGGGTGGAAGTTGCGCAGTGCCGGAGTACCCGCTGTGGTCGGATAATCCTTGGTATTGATGCTGTCTTTGATCGGGATCGGCAGTCCGTGAAGCGGGCCGAGCTTTGCGCCGGAACGCCGTTTCTGATCCGCCGCGCGCGCCGCTTCCAGCACCCGGTCCGGGACCAGCGTGATGAAGGCGTTGAGCCGGTCTCCGCGCGCGCATTGTGCCAGCAGCGCTGAAGCGTACTGCTCGGCCGTGAAATCCCCGCGCTGAAGCGCAGCAACGGCGTCGACCGCCGAAAACTGGATCATCTCCGCGGGCGTCCACGAAGGCCTCTCCGCGCGCCGGTTGCATCCAACGGCGGACGCAATGGCCGCAGCCACGAAACCGCGCCGGGACAGGCGAAACCCGCAAATAGCTGACGTTTCAATAATCTCTACTATAACCCGCAAGCCCGCGAAACGAGCGAAATGACAAAACGAACCCAACCTGTATACAATCATTTGAGTCCCTCTAACGAGTGCACCGTTCGGCGGCTTCGCCGGACTCCAGAACGAACTGAGGAAGGTCCCATGAAACGAATCCAACGGACGGCCTGCGCCGCAGGGCTGTTCCCCGTGTTAATGGTGCTGGCAAGCGCGCCCGCGAGAGCCCAGGTGAACCTGGACGGCGTGTGGAACAACCTGCAGATCCTGCATGAAGATGAGCCGGAGCGCCTGCCCGGCCCCGAATTGGGCGACTACCTCGGCATTCCCATCAACGACGCCGACCGCCATCGTGGCGACGCCTGGGACGCTTCGCTTATCACGCTGCCCGAATACCAGTGCCGTGTGCATCCCTCCGACTACGCGCCCAGCTTCGCGGGCATCCGCATCTGGCAGGAGTTCGACCGGGACACGCAGAAGCTCGTCGCCATCCACATTCATCATTTCGCCTGGGGCACCGAGCGCACCATCTGGATGGACGGCCGTCCGCATCCGCCCGATTACGCGCTGCACACCGGCATGGGCTTTTCCACGGGTAAGTGGGAAGGCGACACGCTGGCCGTCTACACTACGCATTTGAAGGAAGGATGGATCCGCCGCAACGGAATCGCCCGCAGCGACCGAGCCACGTTCACCGAGCACTTCATCCGGCACGGCGAAAACCTCACCCTGATGACCGTCATCCGCGATCCGGCGTATCTCACCGAGCCGATGATCCGTACGCGCGATTACGTGTATGAAATCGGCGGCCAGATCGCCCCGTATCCTTGCGAGAGCGTGGAGGAGGTCATCCGGCCCAAAGGCAAGATTCCGCATCATCTGCCCGGCACCAATCCGTTCCTCACGGAGTTCGCCACCAAGCACGGCATTCCTCAGGAAGCGGCGCGCGGCGGGGCTGACACCATGTATCCCGAATACCAGTACAAGATTCGCGCGGAAGCAGCGGCCATCGCCGCGAAGATGGCTTCGTCGTCAAAGTGAGCGAGACGCGGAAATGAGAGACACGCGCATGAACACGAAAAGATTCCTGACCCTGCTGGCTGCAACCACCGGCCTCGCCTGCGCCCAGCAGACTCGCAATTTTGACAACGTGCAGGTGCACGTTCTGCCGGTGCAGGGCAACGTCTACATGCTGGTGGGTGCGGGCAGCAATGTCGCCGTGCAGGTGGGCAAGGACGGCGTCCTGATCGTCGACACCGAGTTTGCGCCCATGGCCGACAAGATTCTGGCCGCCATCCGCACGCTTTCCAACGGGCCAATCCGCTACATCATCAACACGCATTATCACGGCGACCATACCGGCGGCAATGAGAAGCTGCGTGCGGCCGGCAGCACCATCGCCGGCGCGAACGTCGCGGGCGATCTGAAGGACGCCGCGGTCGGCGCGCAGATCATCGCGCACAACAACGTGCTGAACCGCATGAGCGCGCCAACAGGAGCACAGGCGCCCTCGCCCGAAGGCGGCTGGCCGACGGATACCTACTTGGGCGATCAGAAGAAGCTGTGGTTCAACGGCGAAGGCGTGGACATCATCCATCCATCCAACGCGCACACCGACGGCGACAGCATCGTTTACTTCAAACGGTCCGACGTCATCGCCACCGGCGATATCTTCACCACCACCAATTACCCGGTGATCGATGTCGCGGCGGGCGGCAGCATTAACGGCATCGTCGACGCGCTGCAGCGCATCGTCGACATGATCATCCCAGTGTACGGCCAGGAAGGCGGCACCTACGTGATCCCGGGCCATGGCCGCTTGTGCGATTTCGGCGACGTGCTGAACTACCGCGAAATGACCATCATCATTCGCGATCGCATTCAGGACATGATCAACAAGGGCATGACGCTGGAGCAGGTGAAGGCCGCGCGTCCGACGGTGGACTACGATCCGCTGTACGGCTCGACCACCGGCTTCTGGACCACCGACAAGTTCGTCGAGGCAGTCTACACCACCCTCAAGAAGAAATAGCAGGAGACCGAGATGAAGAAGACATTTCTATTCGCCGCAGTTTCGTTGGCCTTGCCCATCGCGGTCTTCGCGCAGTTTCCCGGCGGTCCGCCGCCCGGCCCTCCCCGGCCTGCCAAAGCCATTGCACCCATTGATCTCACCGGATATTGGGTTTCGATCGTCAGCGAAGACTGGCGCTTTCGCATGATCTCCGCGCCGAAGGGCGATTTCGCCGGCGTTCCGCTGAATCCGGAAGGCGTGAAAGCGGGTAACCAATGGGACCCCGCCAAAGACGAAGCATCGGGCGACATCTGTAAGGCTTACGGCGCGGTCGGCGTGATGCGCCTGCCGACGCGCCTGCACATCACCTGGCAGGACGATCAAACCCTCAAGATTGAAGCCGACAACGGCACGCAGACGCGTCTGCTGCACTTCCGCGGAACACCCGGCGGCCCGCCTTCGCTTCAGGGCTACTCGGCCGCGCAGTGGCTTGGGCCCGCGGGCGGCGTCGGATATTTTGGAACCGCGTTCGATCCCACCAGGGGCGGCTCGCTCGTGGTGACGACGACGAACCTGCTGCCTGGCTACATCCGCCGTAACGGAGCGCCGTACAGCGAGCGCACCAAGATGACCGAATACTTCGACGTCATCAAGGAGCCCGAAGCTGATTGGATCGTGCTGAAGACGATCATCGACGATCCCAAGTACCTGTTCCGGACGATGATTTACAGCACGCATTTCCGCAAGCAGCCGGATGCGGCGGGGTGGAATCCGCAGCCCTGCTACGCGCGCTAAGCGCTTTCAATTGCCGGCCGAGCCTTCTGGTCGAATCCCGGCTATCCAAAAGTGTATTCCTTGCACGAACACGGTCGCGCTGATCTGCTCGCCGGGCCGCAGCTTTTGATATTCGCTGTCTGCTTTCACCGGGTATTGCATGGTCATCGAGTCCATCCAACCTTCGATCTTCTGTCCGTTGATCGTAGCGGTGTGGTCTTGAGGATTGAGGCTCACTACTCGCCCATGTAGTTGGTACTGTTTGATGGGAAGATTGCTGGCTTCTTGCTGGTGCTGGCAGGCGCACAAGCTGATCAGGCCAATCAGGAACATTGCCGCTAGAAGTGATTTAGGAAAGCTCATTGGAACACACGCGCTCCGTGTCACCTCTATGGTATCGCCCAACCTTCTCCGTGTTCGAAAACCTTGAATCCAACCGAAGGATGGAAGCCGAGCATGTGGTCGACGAAGCGGTTGGCGTCCGGCGTCTGGTCGGCGAATGTGCCGTAGTGCATGGGCACGAGCCACCGGGCGCGCACATCCTCTGCGAGCTGGGCGGCCTGCGCGACGTCGAAGTTGCCTTCGCCCGCGACCGGCAGCAGCGCCACCGTAACGTTGTAAGGCCGCAGCCGCCCGACGATGCCTTCGTACATGTGGCAATCGCCAGCGTGGTAGATGGTGCAGTTGCCGAAGCGGATCAAGTAGCCCAAATGCGGGTAGCCGCCGAGCGGCGTCCAGTCCAGCTCCGGATGCGCGGACGGCACTGAATACACGCGCCCGTAAGGCCCGTTCTTGAAGAACTCGACGCGCAGATCGGAGTCCGTAGTGGTCATGCGATCCAATGGAATGCCGAGCGAGCAAGCGAATTCCGCGGTGCTCTTCGGCAGCACGACTTTGGCGCGCGGCGATGCCTTCAACATCGCGGGCACGCTCGCGGGATCCATGTGCGAAGGATGCGCGTGCGTGCACAGGATGAGGTCGGCGTTGGTGACCTCCTGGGGGACCAGCGGCGAGGCATGCCGGCGAGCCCGGCCCGCCGGCGTGGAAAGGCAAGGATCGACGTAGAAGACGATGTCCTGAAACTTCACCGCGAAGCCGCAGTGCCCCAGCCACCACAGCACGGGCGAATCGGCTTCGGTTTCCTCAATGGCGCGGATCAGACTGGTCATTCGGCGGCAGCCCTTTCGAGTCGATCGCAAATCGCCGCCCATTCTTCGCCCGCCGGCGGTCTCTCAATCGCGATCCAGTCCCATCCTTCCGAGTCGGCTTGATGCAGACGCTCGTACAACACGGCTGCGTATTCGCGTGGATTGTCCGGCATCGAAATGCAAATGCCGCGGCCGGTGCGCGGAAGCTGGCCGCGCTCCACCAGGATCAGCCGCGTCTTGGGGCTATAGTGCTTCCGATGCAATCCCGGCGAAGGATGCGCCCCTTCCGCGGCCGATTGCAGCCCTTGAACTGGCCCGATAACGTCTTCGATTTCCGCCTTCGTCACCATGCCCGGTCTCAACAATACCGCGTCCGGGCCGGCGAGGGAAAGCACAGTGGATTCGATTCCCACGGTCGTTCGCCCGCCATCCAGTACCATCGCCACGCGACTGCCCATGGACCGGCGGACGTGCCCGGCCGTCGTGGGCGAAAGTCCGCGAAATGGATTCGCGCTGGGGGCGGCGATGGGGAGGCCCGCCTCTTTGATCAACGCCAGAGCGATCCGGTGATTGGGCACGCGAATGCCCACGGTATCCAAACCGGCGGTCAGCCGGTCCGGCACATGCCGCTGCTTGGGCAGCACCAGCGTCAGCGGACCCGGCCAGAACCTACGCGCCAGCTTCTCAGCCTTCTCCGGCCACTCGCGCACCAGGCTGCGCGCCATCTCGATCGAACCCACGTGCACGATGAGCGGGCTTTCCGGTGGGCGGCCTTTGGCGGCGTAGATCTTCTCGATCGCTGCCGGGTCCAGCGCGTTCGCGCCCAGGCCATACACGGTTTCGGTAGGGAACGCCACCAGCTCACCGGCGCGGATCAACGCGGCGGCGCGGGCAATCTCGGATGCCTCACTCAGGCAGGTCCTCCTTCCCGTCGCCTGAGACTTTGCCCGTGTGTTTGTAGACCAGGAAAGCGTGCATCAGACGGTCCAGGTCGCCGTCCAGCACACGGTCCACGTCGCCGATGGCGAGCTTGGTCCGGTGGTCTTTGATGAGGCGGTAGGGCGCCAGGACGTAGCTGCGGATCTGGCTGCCGAAGTTGATGTCGAGCTTGGAATCTTCCAGCTTGTCCTGCTCCACGCGCTTCTTCTGCATTTCGTATTCGTATAGGCGGGCGCGGAGCTGCTTGATGGCGCTGGCACGGTTCTTGTGCTGCGATCGCTCGTTCTGGCACTGCACCACGATGCCCGTTGGAATGTGCGTCATGCGCACGGCCGATTCCGTCCGGTTGACGTGCTGGCCGCCCGCGCCCGACGCCCGGAACACGTCGACGCGCAGATCTTCGGGCTTGATGTCGATGTTGATGTCGTCTTCGATCTGCGGATAGACAAATACGGACGCGAATGAGGTATGCCGGCGCGCGTTGGCATCGAAGGGCGAGATGCGCACCAGCCGGTGAACGCCGATCTCGGATTGCAGCAGCCCGTAGGCGTTCTCGCCGTTGATTTCGAGCGTGGCGGATTTGATGCCCGCGCCTTCGCCCTCCAGCCGGTCGGTCACGACAGCCTGAAGATTATGGCGCTCGGCCCACCGCAGATACATGCGCAGCAGCATCTCGGCCCAGTCCTGGCTCTCGGTGCCGCCCGCTCCGGGATGGATGGCCATGATGGCGCTCTTGGAGTCGTTCGGGCCGGAGAGGAGCATTTGCGTCTCCAGCGCTTCCAGGCGCTCGGAAAAACGCTGGATCTCGCGCTCCAGATCGGCCGAGACGTCTTCGCCTTCGCGGCCCAGCTCAAACAGCGTGTCCAGGTCGGAGGTCAGGCGCGAGACTTCAGCCTCGCTGGCGATGGCCTCCTCCAGCCGCTTGCGGTCCTGCATCGTCTTTTGGGCTTTTTCGGAAGCCTGGCTCCAGAAATCCGAGCCGGAGATTTCCTGCTCGATCTTGGCTAGTTGTGCTCTTTTGCCAGGTGCGTCAAAGATAGCTCCGCACAGCGTCGGCCTGCTGGCGGAGCGAAGCGTACTCTCTTTCCTGTTCTTCGAGGGTCATGAAACCTTATTCTAGCAGGGCACTCAAATCCAGCACCTGCCCGCGCGGGCCCACGTTCCAGCACTGAGTTCGGCCGATGACCTCGTGGACGCCGGCCGCTTCGTGGATGTGGCCGCAGTAGAAATATCGCGGCTGGTAGCGATCGATGAAGTCGCGGATGGCGGTGCTTCCGAAGTGCTTGCCCTCGCCCGCGCGATCGAGCTTGGTGCCCTTCGGCGGCGTGTGGCAGATCAGGATCAACGGATCGAGGGGCGCGAACGCCTCCAGGCGGCGGGCCAGTTCCTCTTCCGTGTATTCGCCCGGCGTGTTGAATGGCGTGGGGTTCGAATAACCCAGGCCGGCGACGTGAAACTTTCCAACACGAATGCTCTGGCCGTGGAAGTTGTGGAAGCCCCGCTCGGCGCAAAGTTTGGCGATATCCGCTTCCGACTCGTGATTGCCCGGCAGCACGTACATGCGATCGCCCCGCTTTTGGAGGATGGGCCCCAGCTCGTCCAGGCCGCGCCCCCAATTTGCAAGATCGCCGTCGGCGAAGTAATAGTCGGCGTCAACCGCCATCAACGATTCCAGCGCGGACTTCCTGCCATGGATATCGGAGAAGATCAGCAGCTTCATTCCAACGAGGGTAGCAAGGCGAGCGGCGGGGTCAGGACGATGTCACCGGCTGTTGCGCGCAGGGACACCATTTCAGTAGTGCGCGCTCGATTGCCGCCGGCGATACGGGCTTGGCGATGTAATCGTCCATGCCGGCTGTCAGGCATTCTTCGCGTGTGCCGGCGATGGCATGCGCGGTCAGCGCCACGATGGGGACGTGCGATCCATCGCGCTCGCGCGCGCGGATCTGCCGCGTGGCCTCGTATCCATCGGTTCCCGGCATGCCGCAGTCCATGAAAATAAGATCGTAAGCAAAGCAGCTCGCCAGGCGCGCCGCCTCGGCGCCGTCGGCCGCTACGTCCACGTGGCAGCCGCACTTTTCCAGCAGCCGCACGCCGATCTTCTGATTCACTAGGTTGTCTTCCGCCAGCAGCACCCGGCGGCGGGAGGCGCACAGCTGCTCGGTCAGGGCGGCGAGGGACTCGGCGCCGGGATCCGCCGGAGGGCACTCTTCGCCCGCGACCGCCAGCCGGAGACTCAGCACGAAAGTCGTGCCGCGTCCCACTTCGCTGGAGACGGTCAGAGAAGCGTGCATCAGGTCCGCCAGACGCTGCGAGATGGCCAGCCCGAGCCCCGTTCCCTGGTGTTTCTTGCTCGTCGAAGAATCCACCTGCGTGAATGCGTGGAATAAACGCGGCAAGTCCTCGGCGCGGATTCCCGCTCCCGTGTCGGCCACCGAGATCGAGAATGTCACCTGCCCATCCACTGGTTCGGAGTCGGCCAGACGCAGCGTCACCTGCCCGTGATCAGTGAATTTGATCGCATTCCCAAGCAGATTCAGCAGTACTTGACGCAGGCGCCCCGCGTCTCCACGCACACAACAGTGTTTCGCATCCGTCTGGAAAACATAGCGCAGACCTTTGGCGCCAGCTTGCGGCGCCATCAGTTCGCCAATTTCCTGGAGGCAGGTGACCATATCGAAGGGAGCGAGTTCCAGCTCCATCTTGCCAGCCTCGATCTTCGAGAAATCCAGAACGTCATTGACGATGCGCAGCAGCGCGCTGGTGGATTTTCGGATGGTCTCGGCATATTCGCGTTGTTCCTCGGCCAGCGCCGTATCCAGCAGCAGGCTGCTCATGCCGAGGATACCGTTCATGGGCGTCCGGATTTCGTGGCTCATGTTGGCGAGGAACTGGCTCTTGGCATGGCTGGCGTTTTCGGCCTCGGTTTTGGCGCGCTCCAACTCCCGTGCGTGCTGGAGCGCCTGGGCTTCGGCCTGCTTCCGGTCGCTGATGTCGCGCGCTACCGCCAACACGGCGAGCGTCCTGCGATAATCAAACAAGCAGGAGCTGATCTCCACCGGCAGTTCTTTGCCGTCTTTTCGTACGTGAGCCGATTCGATCAGGGATTGCCCTCGCTCCAGCAATTGAGCCAGCCGCGCCGGCTGCAACTCCCGGAACGCGGGCGAATCGATGTCGTCTACCGTCATCTGCATCAGTTCTTCCCGGCTGTATCCCAAGCGTTGACACGCTACCTGGTTCACCTCCAGGAGGCGGCCCTTCAGGTCCATGATGAAGATGGCGTCATTGGCGGCGTCGAACAGGGCGCGAAACTCCATGGCGGACTGCCGCAGCGCTTCTTCGGCGCGCGAGTGGTCCGCGTCGCGCCGATGCCCTTCGATCCCGTGAGACAAGTCGCCCGCGAGCTCATCCAGCAGCATCAACTCTTCGGCGCCAAAGGCATCCGGTTCGGAGGCGTAAATCGCCAAGGCGCCGATCGTCACACCTTCACAGCGGAGAGGGAGCGCAATCAGCGATTTGTATCCATAACGTGCGGCGCTCTCCCTCCAGGGCTCGAAGGCCGGATCGGCGGCCGCATCGTTGCACAGCATGATTTTTCCGGCGCGGATGCAATTACCGATCGGGCCCCGGCCGCAGGACTCATCTCCCCAGGTGACATTGAGCGAATCCACGTATGTGGTGTCGGAGCCCGCACAGGCCGCGGTCAGAATGGACTTCCGTTCGTCGTTCGCGGCAAACCCGATCCAAGCCAGCGGATAGCCGCCGGCTCGCGTAACCGCCGCGCAAACGGCGCGAAACAACGTGGCCTCGTCCCGCGAGCGTATGAGGGCCTGGTTACTGGCCGAGAGCACCTGCAAGGCCCGAGCCGCGCGCCGGAGCTCCTGATCGGCGCGTTTCCGCTCGCTGATATCGCGGATGATGCTTTGCCGGAACTTGCGCCCCTGCAAATCCACCACGCGCGAACTGACTTCCACCGCGAAGGGCGACCCGTCCTTGCGCCGGTGCACGCTCTCGAACAGAAGCCAGCCCTGCTCCATGGTCTTCCGCCCCCGGTCGTCCACGTTGGGCCATTGCGAGATGTCAATCAGCTCGGCGAGCGGGAGTCCGGCCAGTTCCGCCAAGTTGTAGCCATAAGCGGCCGCGGCGCGATCGTTGGCTTGCACGATTCGATCATCCGGGCCGATCAACAGAACGATATCGTTCACGCAACTGCTCAGATGAGCGTAGCGTTCCGCGAGAACACCCCGCTCCAACTCCGCCTGATGCTGGCGCCGGTAAAAGCGGCTCCTTTGCAGATGCCAGAAGAGGCCGAACGTGGCCAGGCAGCCCGCAAGAAGTAGTCCAACGGCTAGCGCGATCAGGTGCGAACGCTGGCGTAGCGGCGAGTAAATCTCGTCCGCATCCACTTTGGCGATCAGCGCCCAAGGTGTCCCCGGTACCTGCCGCAGCGCCGCCAGCACCGGCACGCCTCGATAGTCCACGCCCCGCCGGATGCCCGCTGCGCCGCGCGCCGGATCGCCCACCGGAATGTCGGCCTCCACCGGAAGCGTCATCTCCAGCGCAGCCCCTTGCCGGAAGCGCAGTTTGCTCAAATAGCGATCCCGATTGCCCTCGCGGCGCACCAGCAGAGCTTCCGCCGTCGGGCTCGTGCCGGGCCAGGCCTGCACCAGAGTATTCAGAAACTCGGCCGCGGCGACGCGCAAGACGACCACGTTGCCATTGAGAGCACCTCCGGGACTCACTACCGGGGCGGCAAAGTCGACGACCACGGTTCCGGCTGCTTCATGCAGATCCGACATTGCCACGGCTCGCGTCTGAACCGCACGCGCGACCAGCCGAACCGTTTCCGTCGTTATCGGAAGAGCATACTCGGCCGCCGAGTTGAGAACTGTCCCGTCTGCGTCGAAGAGCGAGATCTCAGTGTATCCGCCGTGCTGGCAGAAACTCTCCAGCCAATTTTGCAACCGGGATTGGCTCTGCACTCCGGCCGGCGCGGCAACAATCGGGTCGGCCGCCAGAAGAGCCGTATCCGCGGTACGTTCCTTGAGCCATGAGCGGATCTGCTGAACCTTCAGATCCGCGATCGCCGATAGCTGGCTGTCAATTTGCGCTTCCATGCTTCGGCGCTGCGATTCATAGTAGGCGCTCCCCGCGGCGAGGATGCCCGCACAGAGCAACGTCAAAATCATGGGCAGCGCGACGTTCGGCCGGGGAGACTCTGGGCGAAGGCGTGACACGGATATGCCCACGTGAGACTCATCGGCCGGACCGGCCAAGGTTTGAACCGCTGGTACTACGTGCCTTTTTCTTACTGCGCGCTCGTCGACGGCGCCGTGGTTGCCGCCGGCCTGGGAACGTCATGCAGGCACAACACCGGGGTTGAGCGCGTTCAGCTGCGCCCCTGCGAAAGTTCTGTGCGCCTGGGAGCTACTGCGTGGACTTGCCGGACGCCGCTAGATTCGGCTCCCACAGAACTTCCGGCACGCCCAGCACGTGATTCGCCCAACGGCTCCAGACAAAGTACGCGTCGCTCAGACGATTCAGATACTGGATCGCCTCCGGCGGGATGGATTCCTCGCGCGCCAGGGTCACCGCCAGCCGTTCAGCGCGCCGGCAGATGGTGCGGCAGGCGTGCAGTTCCGTATTCAGACGCGAGCCGCCGGGCAGCACGAAGGAACGCAAGGGCTCCAACTCCACGTTCATGCTATCAATCTCCATTTCGAGCTGCTGCACTTCGGCCTCGGTGATGCGCGCCTGCTTGGGATGCACATCCTCCGGCCGCGTGGCCAGGATCGAGCCCAGGTTGAACAGTTCGTGCTGGACGCGGCGCAAAATTGCAGCCAGATCGGGCACTGCTTCCGCGGCCGAGATATGGGCCATGCCGGTGAAAGCATTCAGCTCGTCGATTGTGCCGTAGCAGGCGATTCGCAGCGAGTCCTTGGGCACGCGCTGCCCGCCCGCCAAGTGAGTTTCGCCGCCGTCGCCGGTCTTGGTGTAGATGCGGTTCAGCGCGATCCGCGGTTCGTCATACTTGGGCTTGGACATGGCTCACTCCAGTTCCATTGTGCCGCAGAAGCGTCCGCCGTCGGCCAACGTTACAAAACGTTAGAACGAATTGGCGGAAATCGCGGCGCATTCTCGCTGTAATATCAAGAGAATCCACGGGGAGGCTAATGCCCGAAATCAAACATCTTGTTGTCCTGATGCTCGAGAACCGTTCCTTCGATCACATGCTGGGCTGGCTGCAGAGTCCGAACTATCCAATCGACGGCGTGGACGGCACGCAGTTCAACCTGGACGCCAATAATAAGCAGGTCTTCGTGACCAAGGATGCGGGCTATTCGGGTGATTACGATCCGGACGTCGCGCACGACTTCCTGGATGTGAACCAACAGATTTTCGGGACTCGGAACATTCAACCCGGCACCCAGCCCAAGCCGACGATGGCCGGATTCGTGAAGAATTACGGCTTCGTGTCCGGGAGCATCGACAAGTCGCATCACGTGATGAAGTGTTTCGACCCGCAAAAAATACCCGTGCTCACCACGCTGGCGCAGCAATACGCCGTTTGCACGCGCTGGTTCGCGTCCATACCCGGGCCCACTCTGCCCAATCGCGCCTACGCGCATGCTGCCACCTCGGTGGGCCACGTGGACATGACCATTAACTGGTGGAAGGTGAGCAAGACGATTTACGAGTTGCTGGTGGATCACGGCTTCACGGCCAAGATTTACTACACCGACTCGACCATCGCGCTCACTTATGGCGGAATGATCGACCGGCAGAACGAGTTCTTCGTTCCGGACTTCAGCCTCTTCTACGACGACTGCCGCAACAACAATCTGCCCAACTATTGTTTTCTTGAGCCGCGCTACAACGCCACCACCGGCGACGATCCGATCGCCGCCAGCGACCAGCATCCCGACCACGACGTCGCCGAAGGAGAGACGCTCATTCACGACGTGTATAACGCGATCCGCTCGAATCCCCAGACCTGGGACAGCACGCTGCTCGTGATCGTGTATGACGAGCACGGCGGGTTGTTCGACCATATTCCCCCGCCGGCGACGGTGAGCCCGGACAACATCAACACATCCCCGCCGAATCCTCCCTTTGCCTTCGACCGGCTGGGCGTGCGCGTGCCGGCGATTCTAATCTCGCCTTATATCGATGCAGGCACGATCATCAACGACCGGATCTTCGACCATGCCTCGCTCGCCGCCACCGCGCAGCAAATCTTCCTGGGAGAAGGGTGGCGCAACGGCGGACTGACCGCACGCGACCGGCAGGCCAATACGTTCGAAGGCGTCGTGACGCGGGCTGTCGCGCGAGCCGCGAACGAGGTGGACATCACCGGGAAACACAATCAGGCTATCCAGGGGCGCACTCTGACCATGGCTGATCGGGCCATCCAGCAGGCCGCGATGCCGCTGTCCGATCACCAACAGGCGCTGATGCAAGTCATGATGTCGGCGGCCTCCCTGTCCACGGCGAACATGACGCAGGCCCAGGCATCCGCCTTCAACGCCGGAGTGAAGTCCGTGATTCATCCGCCCATGGTCAAGAAGGCTGGCGGCTAGGCAGCCGAAAGGAACCCTCATGATCAAAAGATGCCTTGTCGCGGCCGGTATTTGCGCGCTCCTCGCGCCGCTCGCCTGGGCCAACGAGTGGGACATGGAGAAGGACCAGTTCAACGCCAGTTGTTCCAGCTTGTTCACCAGTTTTGCGGGCATCGGCAGTTGCGGGGGCTTCCTGTTCAACGGGGGCAAGCCGGTGCGCCTGACCATTCCTTCCAGCGTCGTGCCGGGCGGCGGCACGGCATTCGGCGTGATGTACGCCCAGCCGATCGACATTACCGACTGGACCGACAGCAACCTCACCATATCCGCCGGCAGTTCGCTGCGCGAGTTCTGGTTCGCCGACGCGGCGCTGAGCTTCTTCCACCGCAGGTGGGGCGGCGCTTGGAACACCGCGCGCGACCGGAACCGGTTCCGGGCTTATGCCCATGCCAAAGGTCTGCCACTGATGCCCTTTTACGGCGTCGGACCTGATACAGCGCGTTCGGATCTTGTGGACTTTGGCGAGCGCCAGCTTTCGGCCGGCATCGACGCGTTCATCCCGCTGAAATCGTGGCTGGCGGTGGGTGGCGCGTTAGAATACGTCGCGCCGCGGATCAACGGCATCAGCGATCCTTCCGTGCGTTCGATTGATACCTTTTATTCGGAAGCCACGGCGCCGGGACTCCTCAGCCAGCCGAATTTCGCGCACTACCGCATCTTCGCGCAGCCGCGTCGCGAGTGGAAATGGACGAAATTCTATTCTCAGACCGCCTACGATTTCTACCAGGACACCGATACTGGCCGGTATTCATTCCGCAAATTCCGCGCGGACGTGATGCAGACGATTTATCCCGAACGGAAAACTGAGTCGACCAACGGCGGAAAAGGCACGCGCTCGCAGCCGAATTTCGACAGCGTGCTGTACATCTTCGGCCGCTTCACGTCGGAGCAAACCTCGGCAGGCAATGTCGTGCCGTTCTACATGCAGGAGACCATCGGCGGGTCGGATATCGACAACATCGCCGCGCTGCGCGGGTTCCAGGATTACCGTTTTCGCGGACCGGACCTGTTCGTGATCCAGACGCAGTACGAGCGCCGGCTGCTGCCTCCGGCGAAACCTGGCGCACAGTCGTCGACCATCCGCAAGATTGCCGGCGCGCTCGGCATCATGGCCTTTTATGACACCGGCGAAGTGGCCGTGAAGGCCAGCGATCTGAGTTTTTCGAACCTGCGCCACAGCTTCGGCTTCGGCATGACGCTATGGAGCGGCGAGCGCGTCTGGTTCCGCGCCTACGTCGGCCTAGGCAGCGGCGAAGGCGCGCACTCGTTCTTCGGCGTGAGCGATCCGTCCACGCAGTTGCTGCATCCTTGAGAATTTGCGCGATTAATTCTTGACGGTTAGGGTGTCAGTGTCAACAGCTTTTTTGCCGGTGACCCCTTGCAGTCCCGTGAGAACGCCTCGATAGTCGCTTTTGTCGCATTGGATGGCAAGCCCGCCCTTCTTATCGCCATCAGCCCATGTCAACCCCACGAAATGCTTCTTGGATTTGGTTAAGGCCATCAACGCGCCTATCCCAAAGCTGACGACAGCTAGCCCAATAGCGGCGCCAACCCGTCGATGTACATCCTGCCCATAGCTGATCTCGGTTACCGCGGAGACGGGGATCGCGATGACGTCCTTCTTGTCCTTCACGAACCGGATCTGTTTCGTGTCCATGTAGAGCTTCAGTTCGTTTCCAGTCTTGAGGTCCTGGACTGATCCTCCATCGTATTTAACTTTATAGCTGTTATCGCCCGCATAAATCGCATACGGGAAGGAAAGGGACAAAAGAATAGCGACCGCTTGTTTCCAAGGCTTCATGGGATTCGTTGGATGTTATCACACCAAAGAGCATGCATGTGGAGAAATTCCGCAGAGTGACGCTCTTAGCTCTCAATAGTTCAGCCCCACTAGTCCGGCAGACTACCCAGTTTCTCGCGTGAAGACAGCTCCAGTTGCGTTCCACCCCCCGCTGGCATAGCATCAAGAAACGCGGCTATGCTCTCGAACCGGCGTCCGGCGGCGCATCGCGCCCCGCGCCTGCCGAGGTACCCACTATGACCAATCTCAAACCCGTAGATGTCGTGATCGTCGGCGGCGGCTGGACCGGCCTCGCGATGGCCAAGGAAATCGTCACCCGCACTTCGGCCAATGTCGTCGCGCTCGAGCGCGGCCAGCCCCGCGGCTTGGCCGAGTACGCGATGGACATGGACGAGCTCGACTACAACATCCGGCTGCGCATGATGCAGAACATCGCCGAAGAGACCGTCACGCATCGCCACTCGCCCAGCGAAACCGCGGTTCCCGTGCGCCAGTACGGCTCCTTCCATCCCGGCACCGGCGTCGGCGGCGCGGGCGAGCATTGGACCGGTATGTGCTTCCGTTTTCTGCCTAGCGTCTTCACCCTGCGCACGCATCTCACCGAAAAGCACGGCGCCGCGCGCCTGCCCGCGGATCTCGCCGTAAAGGACTGGGGCGTCACCTACGAGGAGCTCGAGCCGCACTACTGGTACGCCGAACAAATGATGGGCGTCAGCGGCAAGGCCGGCAACCTGCGCGGCAAGCTGATCGACGGCGGAAACATCTTCGAATCGCCGCGCATGCACGAATACCCCACGCCTGCGCTGAAGCATTCTCAAGCGTCGCACCTGTTCGAAGAAGCGGCGCGCAAGCTGGGCTATCATCCTTATCCCACGCCCGCGGCCAACCTGAGCCAGAACTACACCAATCCCGACGGCGTCTCGCGCGCGGCCTGTGCCTATTGCTCTTATTGCTCGCGCTTCGGCTGCATGATCGGCGCCAAGGCACAGCCCACCAACACGCTGCTGCCCGTTCTGCGCAAGCATAAGAGCTTCGAACTGCGCACCGGAAGTTGGGTGCACCGCATCGTGCATGAAAACGGGCGCGCCACCGGAGTCCAGTTCACCGACGCTGAGGGCAACGAATTCTTCCAGCCCGCCGAAACCGTCCTCCTCTGTTCCTTTACCTTGAACAATAACCGGCTGCTTTTGCTCTCCAAAATCGGCACGCAGTACGATCCGGCAACGCAAAAAGGAACGCTCGGCCGCTACCTCACGCATCAGGTGGAAGGCGGCATTCGCATTTATTTCGACAAGCCGCTGAACCTGTTCATGGGCGCCGGATCGCTCGGCAGCCGCTTCTCCGACTTCGACGGCGACAACAATCTCCCCGGCAACGACGGTCTGCTGCGCTACGGCATGTTGAGCATGAATGGCAATGGCAACCTGCCCATCGGTTCCTTCGGCAACATCCCTCCGGGCGAGGCGAAATCCAATTGGGGCGCGGACTGGAAGGCCGCCGCACTCCGCTGGAACGACCGCGCCACGCAGCTCAATTTATACGGCGAGCACATGTCCTACCGCCAAAACCACATCGACCTGGATCCCACCTACACCGACAAATTCGGCGATCCGCTGCTGCGCTTCACGCTCGATTGGACCGAGCACGAGCACAAGCAGCGCGAGTTCGCCTACGATCTGGCGGCCAAAGTCGCGCCCGCCATGGGCGCCAAGGTCGATTCGCGGCGCCCCTCGCGCGCAAAATACAACGTCATCAATTACCAGAGCACCCACATCCAAGGCGGCGTCGTGATGGGAACTTCGCCGGAGACGAGCGTCGTGAACCGCTATCTCCAGCATTGGGACATGCCGAATCTCTGGGTCATCGGGGCCTCGTCGTTCCCGCAGACTGCCGCCGGCAATCCGACGCTCACCGTGATGGCCGTCACCTACTGGGCCGCCGACGCGCTGATCAACAACTATATGAAGCATCCCGGGAGGCTCCCATGAAACGCCGCGAATTTCTCACCATCCCCGCCGGCGCACTGGGCGGCGCGCTGATGTACACGTTGGCGCGCGAGCCATTCCGGCTCCAGGCGCAGGACGGCCACGTCAAAGTGCCGCTGCGCTTCTTCACCGAAGCCGAGGCCCGCGTCATCGCCGCTGCCTGCGAGCGCATCTTCCCCAGTGACGCGAGCGGTCCCGGCGCCAAGGAAGCCGGTGTGGTCATTTACATTGACCGCCAGCTCGCCGGACCCTATGGCGCGGACAAGTATCGCTACACCAAAGGACCGTGGGTCCAGTCCGTACCCGAACACGGCTATCAGGGCAAAGCCAATCCGCGCGAGACGTATAAAGACGGCATCGCGAAGCTCGGCGCCAACTTCGCGGAGCTTCCAGAAGCCGACCAGATCGCCAAGCTCCAGTCCGTCGAGAAGACGCACTTCTTCGCGCTCTTGCGCGCCCACACCATCGAAGGCATGTTCTCCGACCCCATGCACGGCGGCAACGCCGGCCTGATCGGCTGGCAGCTCATCGGCTACCCCGGTCCGCGCATGAGCTACAAAGAAGATGTCGATAAGCATTTCGGCGAAGTCTACCGGCCCAAGCCGGCCAGCCTGGAGCAGATCACGCACCGCAAGCCGCGGCCCTGGGAAGACGAGAAAGCCTAGGGGAAAACCGGAATTTCCCCTTAAGATACGCCCCTTTTCTGTCGATAGTCCAATTGGACATGCTTGCGCACACACTCGACAGTGAAGCCCGACTGAACCGTTTCAACCGCCTGATGCAGGAGCTGATCCGCGGCAATATGAACCGCAACACGTTCCAGCCGTGGGAGATAGAGATTTTGCTCGATATCGAAACCTGTCAGCTTAGCAACGGCGTGAAGCGCGAAACCCTCCGCCGCTATCACAAGGCGGTGCAGCGCGCCATGGAAAAAGGCGCCGTGCCCACCCCGTTCCCGCTTTCCGAATACCTCAGCAACAAGAAGTCAGCCGTTAAGCGCACCGCGTAAGGTATCCTGAAGGTCGAAGGAGACTCGCATGGGTTGCGGTAACGGGACACCAGGTCCGCAAATCGAAGAACAGAAAAGCGGAGGCCACATGGTCTTCTGCGTCAAGTTTCAGCGCGAGATGCCGGGGCTGGACGAAGTCCCGTTTGACAATCACCCGCTGGGCCAGCGGATTTACGAAAACGTCTCCAAGGAAGCCTGGAAGATGTGGCTCGAGCAGATGAAGATGATCATGAACGAGTACCGGCTCAACCTGGGTACGAAAGAGGCTCAGGAATTTCTGCTCAAACAGATGGAAGACTATTTCTTCGGCGAAGGTGCGGCGCTTCCGCCCGGATACGTGCCGCCGAAAGCGAAGAATTAAACCACCGGTAGCGCGGCGCCGATCTCAAAGCAGAGCTGCTGGTGCGCCGTGCGCAGAGCGGCTTCCGCGGCCTCAGGCGAATTGCCACGCGCAAAAATAAATCCCAAATAGCTGTTGCCTTCGGGGAGGGGAATCAGTTTCTGCCCCTGCTTCGCGGTGATGATCACGTCCTCGATGCCCGGCGTCGCAAGGGCGGCTTCCAGGCCTTCCACGTCCACGTAGATTCCTTCGCGCGGAATCGGGATCATCATCACACCGGCAGCGTCCGTTGGCATCGCGATACGAGTGACGTCTTCGCCGGCAGCGTGACGCAGGATCAGCTCTTCGAGTCCCGGCAGGACGCGCGCGCACAACCCGCCGATCGGCCGCGCCGCCACTTCCAGCATCCAGACGCCGCGCGGGTTCACGCGCATCTCGGCATGGATCGGGCCGTGAGTGAGGCCAAGAGCGCGAATGGCTGTTTCCGTGGTCCGCACCATCTCGCGCTGCACCGCCGCGTTCCCGCGCGACGGCGTGACGTAGATCGTTTCTTCGAAGAATGGGCCATCCAGCGGATCGGGCTTGTCGAACAGCGCCAGCACACGCAGCCGCCCATTGGTCAGAATGCCCTCCAACGCGAACTCGCGGCCTTCGATGAAGGTCTCCACTTGCAGGAATTGGTCCTGGTCTTCGTGCAGCCGCGCGATGTCGGGGTCGCGCAAAAGCGTTTCAATCCGGCGGAATGCCGCGATGAATTCGCCGGCGTTGTTGGCGCGGATCACCCCCCGGCTAGCGGATAATCCGAGTGGCTTAAGCACGCAGGGATAACGCGCGGTCCTTGCGGGTTCCTCCGGTCCATCGGAAAGCGGGACCCGCCGATACTCTGGAACCAATAGACCGGCGAGCCGAAATCGTTCGCGCCCGAGAAACTTGTTGCGCGCCGCCTGCACTGAGTCCGCCGAATTGTAGGGGATGCCCATGCGCTGCGCGGCCAGAGCTGCGATGTAAGCCGGACGGTCGCCCACCGCGACGATGCCGCACACGCTCGTTTGCGCGACCAATGCTGCCGCCGCACCGTCCGGATCTTCAAAGCGCAGCGCGACTGCCCGGTCGCCCCAGGGATCGTCGAGCACATGGCAGCGGTCGGTGGCCAGCGTCAGATCGTAGCCCAACCGCGCGGCGGTTTCGGCGAACACGCGCGTCTGATAGCCGGTGGTCGCGCCGATCAACAGCAGGCGCGTGCGGTCGCTCATGCCCTTATTATGAAGGACCCGCGCAAACCGCTAATGCTGTCTGTGTTCTTCTCTCGGTTGCGGCGGCCTCACGTTATGCTGCTCGGGCCTGGGTTGCGGCTGAGCGTGCGCGACAAATCCGCGTGGTGCTTGTTGTCTAACTTCCGGATGAGGCTGAGGCGCGGGACGCGGAGCCGGTCTCGCCTCGGGGCGTACTTGAGGAGAGGGACGTTGCGGCGCGGGCCGCTGCGGAGCGTGTTCAACCGGGGCCGCCTGCCGCTGTCTGAACGCCCGGTTCTGCTCCGGCGCAACACGTTTCTCGGGAAATGGCTGCGGCTTGGGATGCTGTATCGGCTGCGCCGCCGAACGGTTTTCCGGAGCTCGAGTAGCCTGGAGCGGTCCATGCTGGTTCGGCCGCTCCTGCCGCGCTGGGGTTTGCGCGACGGGCCGCTGCTCTGCTCGCCGCACTGCGGGCGTCGGCGCTGCCGGGGCTCGATAGGTGGTGGCCAGCGGACGCGTAGCTGTCAGAGCCGAGGGGTTTCCGTGATTCACCGCGGCGAACTGTGCGCGATTCGCGGCCGCCTGCCGCGAATGCTGTACCTGAGCGCCAACCGGGGGTGTGCGCTGGCTTGTCGCCACGGCCAATTCCTGCCGCGTAGGCCGTGCGGTGATTCCGCCGCGCCCGCCGTTGTAGCTCACGCGGCTGTGGAAGCCAACGGCCACCTGGTAGTTATAAACGTTATGAAGGACCGCCGGGTCAACGTTGGTCACCGCGCGGTTATAAAACAGATGGCCGTGATTCCAATAGGCGCCATAATAGCCGCGGCCCGTGTACCCGCAGCCGTAGTCGATGCCGCCATAGAAGCCGATGTGGGGAGCCCAATAGCCCACGTGCCATAGATAGACTCCATTGGCGAAGCCCCACCACGGCGGCGTCCACAGCGCGCCGATGTACGGGGCCAGAACCCAAGCGCCAGGCACCCAATAATAACCGCCAAAACCATAAGCCCAGTAACCGGGCGTCCAGACATAATCGGGGCCGGGACAAGGAGGCTGTTCGTAAACGGGAAGAGGCGGCGGCGCTTCCGTCACTCGGACGGGCGGTTGATCGTAGTCAGCGTTTTCGTACTGCGCAGTGTTGTAAGAAGCACTGGCAGCCGGAGCGTAACGCTGCCCGGTAGAACTTGGAGTCACCGAAGCGAGGTTGCCGTTGGCGGGATTCCCACTGATGTCGCTCGCAGCCTGATCCTTATTACACCCAACGAGGGCCGCGGCGAGGATCAGCGGAGTAACAATCGAGAAACCTCTGAAATTTTTGCATATCCCCACGGTTCATTTCCTCCCATGGAAGGAAATAAGCACGGCGCATGCCACCGCGGGATGTTACAGCTGCAGTGGTCAGCTCCCGGGCTGGACGCAGATGCCCGCGCCGTCGAAAGAGAAGTTGGAGCCGACGCTGACAGTGAGGTTGGATTGAACGACATTGGCGCCGGGAGGAAGCGTAGTCGTATCGACGCACGGTGGCAAGCCGGCCGGCGCTGGCGGTACTACGAAATTGATTTGATAAAGGCCGATGAACCCCGCGGTCGCACCGGTAAACAAAGGAGGACCCAGTTCCCACAGCGTGAGCCCGATACCCTCTCCAGTCGGGACTGGAGGCGGCTTGGTAGCCAGCGCATTCGGCCGGTAATCAAAGTCGATCGAGAAGACGGTCTGTGTGGGCGACGCCGCGGGTGCTGGCTTTCCCGTGGTGAGCGGCGGATTGGTCTCACCAAGTCCGGTCGCATAGGCCACCAGTTCCTCGCCGCTGCTGGCGGGTTTCGTTGCGCTGACCATCGTTCCATCCGCGTGCGTAATCATCGGTGCGCAAGGCAGGCCGCCATTATTCAAGCTGACCGGGTTTCCTATGAAGACATCGCACTGCGTCAGAAAATGCACCTGGTCGGCCAGCGGCTGCACGCCGAGCGGCCCACTGGAGACGCCATGGATGCTGACGGTGATGTAACCGGATGGAAGTAACGGGTTCGCGCACAAAGGGCACAAGGTTTGGATGCCATAGGGAATCTGCACCGTAATGCCGCGGATGGTTGCCGCGCACGTTTCGCCCGGCACGGCGCAGATGGCCTGCACGTTTAGAACCGGCATTGGAATGTCCGAATTCTGATGAAAGACGGCGGAAACATCGGAGACCGAAGGCGCCGGACCGGAGATATTCTGCACAAACAGTGAGATGATTTGACCGGGCGCGACTGGAAGTGGCGTCGGAGAAGAATAGCCAGCCGCACCGATTACCGGTTGCGCGGTTGCATAAGCCGCTAAGACCAGAGCGCAGAAAAGGATTCGCATCAAGGGCACACTCCTGAAGCAAGCCGGACGCGATATGTCTATTCTAGAACGCCACCTTCGGTACGGCGCGCGCGCCGGGCTCGGTCTTGAAGTAGGCGTCGTTGCGCTCAAAGTGGAACATCGATGCGGCGATATTGTTGGGGAACAACGCGATGTCGGTGTTGTAGCGCTGCACGGTCTCGTTGTACTTACGGCGCTCGACGGCGATGCGGTTCTCGGTGCCGGCCAGCTCGTCCTGCAGGCGGAGGAAATTCTCGTTGGACTTCAATTGCGGATAATTCTCCACGACCACCAGCAACCGGCTGAGTGCGCCATCCAACTGCGTGTTGGCCTGGATCTTTTCAGAAGGAGTCCGCGCGCCGCCCAAAGCCGCTCGTGCGTCCGTGACTTCTTTGATCACCGCCTGCTCCTGCTTGGCGAAACCCTTCACGGTTTCGACCAGGTTCGGGATCAGGTCGGAGCGGCGCTGCAGCGCGACGTCCACCTGCGACCAGGCCGCGTTCACCGACTCGCGCTCGGTGACCAGCGTGTTCCGCGCGCCCATGGCCCAACCGAACGTCACCAAGCCAATCAAAACCAAAACCCCGATGACGGCTAATGCGATTTTCATGAGAACCTCATTTCTCGAGTGCGTCCACGTGCGCCACCAACGCCTCGATCTGCTTCAGATAATTTGCAAACAGCGTCTCCGGCTCGACATCTTCGGCGTGTTTCGCCTCGTCGCGAATGGCGAGCAGCGTGTCGAACGGCGCGCCATCCACGCCGATGGCGGATAAGTGGTGCGCCACCTCATGCTTGCCATGCCAGACGGGCAGGCCGGATACCAGCAGCGCGTGCCGCGACAGAACCAGGAACGTGGATACTGATTCGACCATGAGCCGCAGCAGCGCCTGTTTGTCCGAGAGCACACCGGCCGCTTTCTGACGAAGACGCAAAAGCTTGGCGCGCAGTTCCATTTCCACCTGCGCCCGGTAAAACGTCTTGTCGATCACCAGATCCTTTACCACATCCGGGCCGAACAAAACGCGCCGCCGCTCCTGCATGTCGTGAAATTCAATGGGAAAACAGTCGGTCGAGTTGCGTAACTCCTCTTCGCTGAGCAATAGCGGCGACGGGTTGCCTTGCTTGCGCCACCATTCGAAGATCGGCTCCGACGCCCTCAGTTCAGCCGGTGTTACGCGGGTGAGCACGCAGAGCACATTCAAATCGGAAGCCTTGTGATGATGGCTGCTACCCGCCGCCGAGCCGTACAGAACGACGGAGACCAAGTGATCGCGCTGGGCTTCGCGCAGACGATCGACCAATTCCTGGAGCGTTTTTTCCATGGATTACCAGCCGCCGGAAGCGCCGCCGCCGCCCGAGTCGCCTCCTCCGAATCCGCCAAATCCTCCGCCGCCACCGCCGCCGGAGTCATAGCCGCCGAAGCCACCACCGCCCCAGCCGCCGCCTCGTCCGCCGCGTCCTAATAGATTACCGAGAATCATTCCAGCCAAGAAACCGCCCCCGCCGCCTCCACCCGCCCGAAGCAGGAACAGAAGAGCAAAGATGCCGATGATGATGACGGGCCAGGGCAAGTTTCTCCGCTCCGGCGCCGTTCGAATCCGGCGTGCGCCCGAGCCGAGCGATACGCCTTTGGCGCGAGCAATCTCCGTGCCCATTTGCTCGGCGGCCGCGATCATCGCCGGTCCGTATTCGTTTTGGCGCAAGACCGGTTGAATACTTCGGAGGATGCTGCCGTCGAAACCGTCGGGCAGGATCGGCTCGAGGCCATAGCCGACTTCGATGCGGTCGCGCCGGTCGCGGATGGCGAGGAGCAACATGATCCCCTCGTCCTTTCCCTTTTTCCCGACGCCCCATTGACGAAATAAATCGTTCGAGACGTCTTCGATGGGATTGCCGTCCAGCGTATCGAGCGTCACGAAAGCCATCTGAACTCCGGTGGCTTGCTCGATTTGCCCGGCGTAGGCTTCTAATTGAGCGCGTAATTCCGGCGAGAGAACATGCGCGAAATCACTGACATAGCCCTGCGGCTTCAGCGACTTGAGATCCAGCGCGCCAAGAGACGCAGCAGTGGCGCACAGAACCAGCAGCAGCCGCGTTAGTTTGTTCACGGTACGCTCAGCAGGCCAGGTCTTCGCGCTTTACGCGAAAATCGCCCAGGTTGCCCAGCATGGCCAGCGTGATGTTCTTCGCGTCGAAGAACTCGCGCGCGATGTCGCGCACCTGTTCGGCGTTGATGGCCTCGATGCTTTCCAGCATCTCGTCCAGCGTGAAAAAGCGCTTGAAGTACATCTCTTGCCGCGCCAGGTTGCCCATGCGGCTGGATGTGGATTCCAGACCCAGCATCAGCGAGCCCTTCAGATGGTCCTTGGCGCGGCGCAGCTCTTCTTCAGGAACCAGATTCTCTTTCAGATCTCGGAACTCTTGGATAATCGATTCGATCACCTTGCCCGCGGTTTCGACGGCCATGCCCGCGTAAATGGCCAGGCAGCCCGTATCGCGATACATCGCCAGCTCGGAATAGACGGCGTAAGCCAGGCCCTGTTTTTCCCGAATATTCTGGAATAGCCGCGAGCTCATGCCCCCACCCAGCAGCGTGTTGAGCGCCCAGCAGGCGAAGCGGCGCTCGTGAGAGAACGGATAAGCCGGAACGCCGATGTACAGATGCGTCTGTTCCAGCGACTTCTTATCGCGAAACACCAGCCGCGCATGGGGCACCGGCGCGACATCCGGCTGGAGCGAGCCATTCATGCGCAGGTCCTCGAAATGCTGGCGGGCCAAGTCAATGAGCTTGGCGTGCGATAGGTTGCCGGCCGCCGTGATCAGGATGTTCGACGGCGAGTAATAGCGGTGGTAATAATCGCCGATCATGTCGCGGTCGAACCGTTTGACCGTGTCCTTGGTGCCGAGGATGGGCTTGCCGAGCGGATGGTCCTTCCAGAAGTTGCTGGAGAAGATCTCGTGTAGGAGGTACTCGGGATTATCCACCTCCATCTTCAGCTCTTCCAAAATGACGCCCTTCTCTTTTTCGATATCTTCTTCGCGAAACAGCGGGTTGCGCACCATGTCGGCCAGGACGTCGAAGGCCAGTGGCAGGTGCTCGTCCAGCACCTTGGTGTTGTAACTGACCATCTCCTTGGCGGTGAAGGCATCCAGGCCGCCGCCGATGGAATCCACCGAGCGGGCGATGTCCTCGGCCGAGCGGTTCTTGGTGCCTTTGAACACCATATGTTCGATGAAGTGCGAGATGCCGTTCTCCTCGGCGGTCTCCCGCCGCGAACCGGTCTGGATCCACACGCCGAGCGATACAGACCGGACATGGGTCATCTCCTCGCTGATCACCCGGACCCCGTTTGCCAGGGTGGTGGTCTCGATGTCGCGCATTGTCTGAACGGCTCCAGCCATGTACTTCCATTTTAACGCGGTTGGCGCGGGCTCGCGTGATATACTCAGGAAGTGGCGCAAACTATTGTAGGGCTTGAACTTCCGGACCTACAACAGGCTCTGGGCGAGGGCCAGCCCGCGTTTCGAGCGCGCCAGCTCTACACCGCCGTTTACCGGCAGCGGGTCTCAGACCTGGTTCAGATCACGACTTTCCCTGCAACCCTAAGAAAAGAATTAGCTTCCAGGCTGGCTGTGGGGCTGCCGCAGCCCGCCGCCGAGTATAAATCGACCGATGGAACGCGCCGTTATCTCCTGGAACTCGAAGACCGGCGGACGGTGGAAACGGTCCTGATGCCGGAAGAGGGACGCGACACCGTCTGCATCTCCAGCCAGGTCGGCTGCCCGGTCAATTGTCAGTTCTGCCTGACCGCGCTCATGGGCCTGGAGCGGAACCTGACGGCCGGCGAGATCGTCGGCCAAGTCCTTTTTGTGATGCAAACGCATCAGATCTCAACGCCGGCGGACCGGTTGAACATCGTCATGATGGGGATGGGCGAGCCGCTGCTGAACCTGCCCAACGTCATTAAGGCGACGCGGCTGTTGACGGATCCGGCGGGCGTTGCGTTGTCGCCTAAGCGGATCACGCTGTCGACCTCGGGCATTGTGCCGAAGATTGAAGAGCTTGGCCAAGAGCCGGTCCGGCCGAAACTGGCGATTTCGCTGAACGCGTCCACCGAAGAGCAGCGGCGCGAACTGATGCCCATTACGCGCAAGTATTCGCTGAAAGACTTGCTGGCGGCCTGCAAGGCATATCCGCTGCGGCCGTGGGAGAAGCTGACGTTTGAATACGTGCTGTTGAACGGTGTCAACGATTCGGACGCCGATGCCCGGCGCGTGGTGAAGCTGCTGGCGCATCTGAACGCCAAAGTGAACCTGATTGCCTTGAACCCAGGGCCGGGGATCGCCTTCGAAACGCCCGATCCCGAGCGCGTCCAGGCGTTTCAAGCCATCGTGCGCCGAGCGATGCCCTGTTTTGTGCGGAAACCGCGCGGGCGGGACATTTTCGCCGCGTGCGGGCAATTGAAGCGGCAGACGGTGGGCTAAACTTTCTGGACGCGGCGCAGCGTGTAGATGTCCTCGTGGACGTTTTCGTTCTTCAGCCTTTTCCAATCGTCGGTAACGTGAATCAACTTGCCGCTGATGTGATTGGATTGCTCGGATGCCAGGAACAGGGCTAGCTGAATCTGTTTCTCGGGCGCCACGCCGCCAGTGCGCCGGATCTCTAACGCTTCTTCATTCTCTTTCCAGCCTGCGCGTTCGCCCGCGCGCAGAATCTCGTCGGTCATGTGCGTATAAGTTCCGCCGGGGCCCATGCAATTGACCTGCACGTTGTCGTCGCGGACTTCCTCGGCGATGGTTTCGACTAGGCGCACGACCGCGGCCTTCGAAGCAGCGTAAGCGGAGAAATTGGGCCGCGCCGCCGTGGCGCCCGCGCCGCTCAGCACGATGATTTTGCCGGCGCGCCGCGCGATCATGTGCGGCAGCACCGCCTTGCAGGCATTCATGACGCCCAGCAGGTTCACGTGAATGATCTCAGCCCAGGCTTTGGGCGACTGCTCGACGAACGGCCCGATGGGCCCGGGAATGGCGGCGGCGCAGACCAGCACATCCACTTCGCCATAGTGGACGCGCATGCGGTCCACCGCCGCCGCCATCTGCTCGAAATCCGTGACGTCGGCGCGGATGCGCAGGGCGTTTCCGCCGGCATGTTCAATTTCCAGGTGGGCGAGATCCAGTTCGGCTTTGCTGCGCGCCAGCAGCGCCACGCGGTTTCCGGCAGTAGCGAATCCGATTGCCAACCGCTTTCCGATGCCCCGTCCGGCTCCCGTTACGAGCACACCGGCGTTGGTCAGGGTTTGCAAACTAGCGGGTGTCCTTCCAATCCAAGTTAGTACAAACGCGCGGCGAGTGGCGGCCCGGCAAGCTAACTAGACGTGCCCTTATGTTTGTTGTGGTACATCTGTTCGTCGGCGCGCCGCAGAAGCTGGTCGCGCGTTTCGCCGGGCACGTATTCGGCGAACCCAACGGAGACGCCAACATCCACGCGGATCTCGCGTCCATCGGCGCTGATCCGGTAGGGACCATTCAGCCATTGCGCGATCTGGCGGGCGCGGGTTTCGGCCTGCGCCAGTTCGCAATCCAGAATAGCGACGAATTCATCGCCGCCCCAGCGGCAGACGAAGTCGCGCGCGCGCACCTGCCCGCTGAGGCGCGCTCCCAGCTGTTTCAGCAGTTCGTCGCCGTAGAGATGACCCAGGCGATCGTTCACCGCTTTGAATTCGTCCAGGTCAAACAGCAGGACGCAGAACGTCTTTCCAGACTCGATCCGGGAAGCGAGCTGGCGGTTGAATTCGCGGCGGTTCGATACGCCGGTCAGCGGATCCAGGCTGGCTTGGAGTTCGGCTTCGCGCAAACGCCGCTGAACTTCCTGCATTTTTTCGTTCAGCTCGCGGTAGGAGTCGCGGCTGTCAAGCTCAATGGACTCGGCGAAGGCACGCAAGTGGCCGGCCTGGGTGGCCAGCCAGGTCAAGTCGCCGGATTTCACCGCCGATTCCATTTGCTCGACGAAATCCACCAGGCGTTCGACGTACTGCACGTTGCGAACCGAGCGCGAATCTTCGGATTGAGCCACGATGGCCAGAGTCTGGTTCAGGTCGCGCGCGAGGGTTTGATTGTAGTGACGGGATTTTTCCCAAAGATCTTCCAATAAATGCCGGAGCACGGTTCTGCCGGCCTCGAGGGTTTCCGGAGTGGGGTCCAGCGCCAGCTTATCGCGCAGCCGCAGGAGCTGCTCCTGGAGAGCGGCGCCGATCTCGGGACGAATCGCCAGAACCGTTTCAGCGATGTCCTGGATCGCGGCAAGGTAAGCCTCCAAGGCAGCCTGGAAACCGGCATCCGGCCGGGTGGGTGATAGCTCTGGCGTGCTCATAATACGAGTGACTCCAGCGGCTATTTCGTTACTTTCGGGAGCGAGCCGGGGCTGACGGTTTTGCTCACCAGCGCCTTCACTTCCGGAGGCAGGTCGAAGCGGTCAACCGGCAAATCGACGTTAAATTCGATGCTCTGGATCTCGATTTGGAATTCCTGCTGTGCGAACCGGTTAATCATTTTATGCGGCGCCAGCACATCGCCTTCCTTGCGATAGTCGTCGTAGACAACCACGCCGGAGATGTCGCCCATGGGGGTAGTGCGCGTGGCCGCGGTCTCGATGAGCAGGCCGGATTTCTTGTCGTAAAACTCCGTGACGGGCTGGCCCTCGGCGGGCGATAACACCACTTTGAAGCATTCATGGCCCTCCACGGTTTCAGCCCCGGTGGTCTCGGCCTTGGCGTACAGCTTCTGCCAGTTCAGCGATGCGTTGAAGGCGCCGTCGCGAAGTGCGTTGGTCCTTTCGACGCCCTGCTTGATGCGCGGGCCTTGCAGCGCGGAATTCTCCCAAGCCACGTTGCCATCGCTGCCCGATTCGACTTTGCCGATGCCGGGAAGCTCAATCACCTCCAGGTTTTTGTCGGGAGCAGCCTGATAAATGGTGATGGTGCCTTTCAGACCGCGGCCGGTGAAGTCGATCGCGCCATGTTGGACCGTGTTGTGGCGCGCTTCCCAGGCGGCTTTCCCGCCGCTCGCTTCCAACCAGTGGTTCATGACGGTTTCGGCAGTGGGCAGCGCCTCGTCGGCACACAAGGCGGGCAGTGAAGCAGCCAACAGGGCGAGGGCCAGCTTACTCATGGAATTCCTCCGCTGTATTTCAGGGTAGCGCAGCCGGACGGTAAGCCGGACAACTACCTGCTTTGCGCAGGAATCCTGAAATTTTCGGGATCGGGTGGCACCACGGCGTGCTCAGAATGCGGGGTGCCTTCCGGGACCCAATCATAGGGCACCGGCTCGGCACGATAGACCGAATTGCTGAGCGAGCGCCCTCCGCCCGCCGCGGAGTGGCTGAAGTGCGTGTTGATGTACTCCCAAACAATGTCGCCAGAAGGGGTCACCTGGAAGAAGCGCCCGTTCATGCCTTCATCGATGAACGTGTTACCGTTGGGAAGGCGGTCCACGCTGCTGATGAACGAACTATAGAACGTCCAGGATGACAGGTCCGAATCCGATCCCGTATACATCCAGACGATCTCTTTCTTGATAGGGTCGATTTCCAGCACGCGGGAACCGCCCGTGGTCTGCATGACTGCCGGCGGATATCCTCCTTCGCCCTCGTTGTCAAACAGCAGCAGATTGCCTTCGCCGGGCAGGCCGGGGGCGATGAGGTGCGGATTGTGCTGCCCCACGATCTGGTCGACTGGACGCGGGAGTTTCTGCCGGCCGCCGGCCCGCGCCGGATAATCCGGGCCGAGCGTCCAGACCACGTGTCCGGTCTTCTTTTCGATGATCGCCAGGAAATCGGCGTTACGCGAACTGATCAGGATGTTCTGCGGATCGAAGCGCTGGTCGCCTTGCGTGAACCACTTGTTGGGGCCGAGGGGCGTCATTGCGTTCAGGTGCAGATAATCCGGGTTTTTCGTTTCACGAACCAGCTTCAGCTCGGAAGCAGTGAAGCCGAACTCGTCCAGATGTTCGGAAGCCAGCCACTTCCAGACGATTTCTCCGCGAGTATTCACTTCGTAGATGGCGTCGTCGGTGACTTTGGGCAATGTGAAGCCAGTGACCACGTGGCTCATCTCAGAAAGGATCAAGGTGTTGCCGTTGGCCAGACGGTGCAGATCGTGGTGCTGCCGCGCCGCGCCGCCGGGCGCTTCACTCCCCCACTGCCACAAGATGCGGCCATCCCAATCCAATTCGCCGATGGTCCTGTTCCGGAAGTATGCGGGGCCTGCTGGGACGCCGGGTTGAGGATCGATAGCCGACAATTGCACCAGCACGTGCCCACGCGCGCCGCCGGTCAAGGCTGGATTCAAGTACACGGGCGGAATGCCGCTGTAAGACCACTTGCGGACCTCGTTGCCGTTCATGTCGATCAGGTAGGACCCGCCGCCGGCATCCTGCAATGTCCCAAAGAACACGAAACTGTTGTAGGCACGAGCGGGATCGTACAGCGTGACACCGGTCGGGAAGACACGTGGATAGGCGAAAGCGAGAACCGCTCCTGGCAGGCCCCACAGCAAGGCCCGAAAGATAACACGCTTGTTACAAGAGAAACCCACACCAACCTCCGCTTGCTAGACTTTCGTCGCGCTTAGCGCTCCGAAAGTATATCCCAGCAGAGGGCGGCAGCGGCTTACTGGGTGCGCTCGACGGCGGCGACTTTCTTCGTGGCGGTCAGGTCATGCAGGCGATCGAGCATGGCCTTGGAAGAAGGCAGCGCGCTGACGCCGCGCGCCACTTCCGGATCGTTCCGGAACACCAGCCGGTCCGATGCTTCCTTGTCGAACGCGGTGATAAACAGCTCCTCGCGCAGGCGATCGCGAATCCAGGCGTTGTCGCGTTGGAAATCGGCTGGGGTGAAAACGACGCCGTGCTTGGTGCAGAACGCCTGGAAGCTGGCCATCACCTGCTCGTCGGCCTGCCAGTCCTTCGCCATAGTGGCCGGGTGCGCCGCGAAATACTCGGGCGCGTAGAAGAAGAAGATCAGGTTGCCGGTAAGCTGCGCCTCGAGCGGCGTCAGCTTGGGGGCTTCGTACTTTTCATCCGGTGTGATTCCGTCACCGCCGTACATGATCCGGCCGCTATCGGTCTTCCGCATATCCTTGGGATTGTTTTTTCCGTCCTCGGCGCGGCTCAGGTATTCAAACAGGCCCTGGTGCTCGTAGTCGCGTTGGATCAGCCGGCCGCTGGGCGTGTAGTACTTGGCGATGGTCAGCAGCAGAGCGCTGTTACCGGAGAGCGGGAAGGGGGCCTGCACCAGTCCTTTGCCGAACGTGTTCTCGCCTAATACCCAGGCGCGGTCGTGATCCTGGAGCGCGCCGGTGAGAATCTCAGCCGCCGAAGCGGTGCCGCGGTTGACCAGCACCACGATCGGATACTGGGAGCCCTTTTCGCCGTGTTTGGCGACGAAACGTGTTTCGGCCGACGCGCGTCCGTGATGCGAGACGATCAACTGGCCCTTACGCAGAAAACGGTCGGCCACATTGACGGCTTCCTGGACCAGCCCGCCGGGATTGTCGCGAAGATCCAGAATCAATCCATCGATAGCGGCTTCCGGAAATTTCGCCAGCGCCTGATCCACTTCGCGGCTGGTGGTTTCATTGAAGGCTTCCACGCGCATGTAGGCGATGCCTGGACGCAGCCAGAACGCATAATTCACTGTGCCGCGGGGAACGTTATCGCGCACCAGCGAGAAGCGCATCGGCTCGGCGTGGCCCATGCGCCGCGCCGTGATGGTGACCGGAGTGCCCTTCGGACCCTTCAGCATTCCGGAAACATCGGTGACCGTGGCGTGCTCCGTATTGGTGTCGTCAACGGCGATGATCTGATCGCCCGGCCGCAGGCCAGCCCGATAGGCTGGCGAGCCCAGGAACGGATAAATCACCACCACTTGGCCGTCCGGCGCGCCCACATACATGCCCACGCCGAAGTAGTGCCCCGATTGGCCTTCCCGCATCAACGCATATGCCTTGGGATCGAAGAAATTCGAGTGCGGATCGAGCGTACGCAGCATGTTCGGAATGGCGCCGTGAAAGACGAGGTTGTCCGGGTCCACTTTATTCGCGAAGTTGGACTCCACGGCCTCATAGACCTGCGTGAATTTCTTCAAGCTCGCATTCACGTCGGCTTCCGATTGAGCCGCTAACTGGGAGGGGACCGTGCTGCAGAGAACCAACAGCAGGGGGAAAGAAAGGTAGAGACGCCGGCGGGGCGATGACATCGTGTCTAAGACCTCGGGTGCTTTTATAGTACCAACAGTTTTGCCGCAGCGCGGAAACGGCGATTCCACCCACCTGCCGCTGCATCAGAAAAGCGGAAGGGCGGGGATCGAAAAGGGTGACATGACGTGCGATGCGTTCCGCGGGTGAAACGTTTCCAGCCAGATGCGGCGGCCGTCGCTGCGGATGGTTGTGAGTCCGTCGGTGTCGGTGCGCAGGACTCGGGCGTGATGGTCCGCCAGCCGTTCCAACACCTGGGGACTGGGGTGGTGAAACGAATTCTCAAACCCGTCGGAAATGATCGCGAAAATCGGCCGTACCGCATCCAGAAACGGCTCGATGCTGGAGGTGTTGCTGCCATGGTGACCCACCTTGAGAATGTCGGCGCGCAGGGGAAGTCCGGAGGCCAACGCACGAAATTCCATTGGTTTTTCCATGTCGCCAGTAAGCAGAAAAGACCGCTGGCCGTAGGTGATGCGCAGGGCCAGCGAGTCGTTGTTGGTGGGAGCGTCCTTAGGCGTGTAATCGGGCGGCGGCGAGAGCACGTCGATGCGGGCACCGCCAAACTGGAAGCTGCGGCCCGCGCACATCGGCAGGATGCGGACGTTTTCCGCGCGGGCTTTATCCCGAACCGCGTCCCATGCATCGCTGGACGGGGTGGCGCCGGTCCAAAGCTCGGCGGGGTGGAAATTTTCGATGACCGCCGGGAGGCCGCGGGCGTGATCGTCGTGCGCGTGAGTGAGCGCCACGACGTCGATCTTGCGGATGGACCGGCTCCACAGGTAGGGCGAGACCACGTCTTCGCCGATGTCCAGCCTGGGCTTCACACGACGCCCGAACGACAGCACGCCACCGCCGTCCACCAGCATGAGCTTGGAGTCGGGGAACGCGATTAGCAGGCTGTCGCCCTGGCCGACATCGATGGCGGTCAGTTCGAGCTGGCCCGGGTGGATGTCCGGTGGAAACGGATGCCAGAAGATCAACGCGAACAGCGCGAGGACCGCGGCAGTGGACGTCCACGCCCAGCGGCGCGACCGGCGCATCGCCCACGCCAGCGTAAGCAACGCAGCGGAGAAGGCGACTGCGAGCCACAGCGGCGGATCGGCGACGCGCCATTGTGGTTCCCAATGCATGTGCCAGTCCGCGACCTTTTGGCCGCCGGCCAGCAGCCATCCGGCAATCGCCGCCGGCAGATGCCATCCCAGAAAGACGGCGATGAAGCCCAGCGGCACGACCAGGGCCAGCAGCGGGACGACCAGAACATTTGCCGAGAATCCAGTGAGCGAAATCCGGTGGAAGTAGATGGCCATGGGCAGGGCGAGCCCAATCTGGATGGCAGTGGAGATCACCGCGAGCTCCCAGGCGTAATAACCGACGCGCGCCGCGAGCGCCATTCCGCGAGCGAGCCATTCTTCGGGAATCGGCAGATAGTAGTGCAGCGTCTCGGCGAGCAGCCGCAGCTCCAGACGGAACTGGGCAACACGCGGCGGAAGACGCGGATCTCGGCTGCGTTGGTGGATGCCTCGCAGGCCTCGCGCGAAGGGCACCGAGGTGGCTTCCAGGATCGGGATGGCGAACGCACCGATCGCCGCCACGGCCAGGAATGAAAGCTGGAATCCGGCTTCGAAGAGCTGGCCCGGATCGAAGATCAGGTAGAGGATTGCGGCAGCCGCCAGCAGGTTCAGGACGCGGCCGCGCCGGTAGAAATAGCGCGCAACGATGTACAGCGTAAATCCGCCCGCAGCGCGCACGGTGGGCGCGTTACAGCCCGAGACCAGCGCATAGAGCCAGGCGCCGGACGCGGTGATAGCCAGCGCGGTCATCTCGGGCAGAAAACAGAGCCGCAGCAAGAACAAAAGGAACGCGGCCAGCACCGTGATGTGCAGGCCGTCGATCACCAGCATGTGATAGGTGCCAGTGCGGCGGAAATCTTCCGTCCACACGCGTTCCAGCTTGTGCGTTTCGCCGATGAGCGTCGCTTCCATCATTCCTGTGGCGTAGGGGTTCTCCGGATAGAGCCGCTCGATTCGTCCGAGCGCCCGAGTGCGCAGCGCGAAAATAGCGGCGAAGAAGCGCGACCCGCAGCGCCCTGGGAGAATTTTCACCGCGTTGCCCGGCGCGACGCTCGCGGTCCAATAGATGTAGCTACGGGCCGAGTATGCTTCATAATCGAACGCGCCCGGATTCTGGAAATTGCGAATGCGGCGGACGCGCGCCTCCAGCTCCACGCGCTGGCCGTAGCGCAAATCAGGCGGAGTTTCGCCGTCGCGGACCATGAGATTCACCTGGGCGCGCGCTCGCGGGGCTAGTTCCAGCACGAACTGGTCGCGTCCTTCATAGAAGGCGGGTGGCGCGACCACGCAGCCGTCGATCAGAACGGTCTCATGAGCGGCGGCGTCGAGTTCAGGCGCCGGGCCTGGCCGATGCAGCGTCTCGAGAGCCGCGCCGAAGAAGGCGGTCGTGACGATCACGCAACTCAGTACCAGCCGCCGCGACCATCGCAGGGCTGAAGCCGTCAAGACAGCCAGTAAGAATAGCGCAACCAGCGATTCCTGAGTACCTATGCCCGCCCATCGCGAGACGGCGATGCCCGCAGCGAAGGCGACGACCGGTGCAACCAGAGGATTTTTCACGCGAGCCTCTACGCTAGTGACTTTTCGCGCGGAAAACTCTCCACGCGAAAACTGCTACAAGGAAAGCATGCAGAAGAAAAGGCTGGGAACGAGCGACCTGGAGATCACCCCGCTGGGCGTGGGAGCGTGGGCCATGGGCGGCAACGGCTGGCAGTTCGGCTGGGGCCCGCAGGACGACAACGAATCCATCGCGGCCATCCGCGCCGCACTGGATCGGGGGATGAACTGGATCGACACCGCCGCCATCTATGGCCTGGGCCATTCCGAGGAAGTGGTGGCACGCGCTTTGGAAGGCCGCGCGCCCAAGCCCTACGTCTTCACCAAGTGCGGCATCGTTTGGAACGAAAAGCGCGAAGCGATGCGCACCATCAACCCGGATTCCATCCGCCAGGAAGTGGAGGCGAGCCTCCGCCGCCTCAAGACCGACGTGATCGACCTGTATCAGATTCACTGGCCCGATCCCGACCGCGAAGTGGAAGCCGCCTGGACGATGATGGCCAAGCTGAAGGAGCAGGGCAAGGTGCGCTACATCGGCGTGTCCAACTTCAACGCGGCGCAGATGCAGCGCGCGCAGGCCATCGCGCCGCTCACGTCGCTGCAGCCTCCCTATTCCATCATTTCGCCGGATATCGAGCAGTCGATTTTGCCGTACACGCAGGCCAATAACATCGGCGTGATCGTATATTCGCCGATGAAATCCGGGCTGCTCACCGGCGCCATGACGCGCGAGCGCATCGCGGCGCTGCCCGACGACGATTTCCGCAAGCGCACGCCCAACTTCAATGAGCCGCTGCTGACGCGCAACTTGAAAATCGCCGAAATGTTGGAGCAGATCGGCCAGCGGCACGGGCGCACACCGGGCGAAGTCGCCATCGCCTGGACGCTGCGGCATCCGGCGGTGACCGCTGCCATCGTCGGGCTGCGTTCGGCCAGGCAAGTGGACGGCGTGATTGGTGCGATGGACTTCCGTCTCACAGCGGATGAAATCGCCGAGATCGATCGTTTCCGCGCCGCCGCGCCGGCCACTGCATAGCCGGGTTCCCACTTACCGGCCCGAACCACCCCGAGTGCGATCAAGCATATCTGCGGTTCGCGCATTCATTCAACGGTCTGGCTCGAGTCCAAGCGGGCCGGGCGTGCGCGCCGCTTCTACCGGGACCTTTTTCGCGGACAGATCGATGGCCTTCAGCACGAGCCTTGTACATCGGCTTACATGGGCCCACAACAGCCCAACCCCCATCACCACTAGTCCATCGATGGCGAGAAGCGACCAGAAGATGAGTACGTGCACGCGATTGGTAAAATCCGCCAATTGCGCAAATCCCCAAATAAAAATTAGCTCAATTGCGGTTAGCATGACCGCAAAAAGGTAGTAGCGCCGTTCATAACGGTCAAATCGGTCCAAAGCGTTCTGACGAGCCGATGGCAATTCTGTCATGTGTGAGTTGCTCCCCCAGCATTGATTTGCGTACTGGCAGTATGTTTGCGCAATCGCGCGAGGCCATAGGCCAACCGGGACTTCACAGTTCCCGGCGAAATCTCGAGTACAGCCGCGACTTCATCGAGGCTCATCTCCTCCAGGTAATGCAGGACGATGACGGCGCGACTCGCAGGCGGCAGGTCATCTACCCAATCCAGGAGACGGGGCTCCCATTCCTGGGGGATGCTCTCGCTGGCGCCCGTTTCGACAGAATTCAGATCCAGTATTTCCTCGCCGCGACGTTTTTCTGAACGCAACTGCCGGAAACATTCCCGGCTGGCAATGCGAAATGCCCAAGGACGGAGAAGCTCAGGGTCCCGTAGCCAGACGATCTTCTTGCAGATTCGAAATAGCACCTCTTGCAGGGCGTCTTCTGCCGTCTCGCGATGTGTCAGCAGCCTCGAAATGTAGCGGTAGAGCGGACGTTGCAGTGCCGCAAGGATACCGTCCAGGACGTCACGGTCGCCGGCGATCGCGCGCACCACCACCAAGCCGTCTACGTTCCAAGGCTCTGTCATGTGCCTACACCTATAAGAGCGTCACACGCGGAGAACTGTTCGCACCGTGGTGAAAAAAATCGCGCGCGAGCGCTGGTGAATTGCTGAGATAAGGGGAGAGCGGGCACGATCGCTCCTCACGCGGTTCTGGCGGCCGGATAATGGTCTGGACTCGGCTGCTCGATGCGTGCTTCCCTCTCATTCCGACCGCTTGAACGATCCGATTTTCCGCTGCTTCAAGAATGGCTCGCCGCCCCGCATGTGCTGGCTTGGTGGAAGGAGCGCCTGGATCTGGCCGGTATTGAGGCGAAATATGGACCGCGCATCGACGGTACTGAGCCCACCCACGTATTCCTGATTGAGCAGGAGGACAGGCCCATTGGTTGGATTCAATGGTACCTCTGGGCTGACTATCCGGAGCATGCGCGACAACTCGGAGCCGAACCTGCTTCGGCTGGCATCGACCTCGCCATCGGAGAACCAAATAGGACAGGCTTGGGCTTCGGCCCGGCTGCGATCCGTGAGTTCGCAAAGCAGTTCATCTTTGTAAAGGCCGCCGTTTGCGCCGTCGTTACTGATCCTGAGGAGAGCAACCTCAGATCTTTGCGGGCCTTCCAGAAGGCTGGCTTCCGGATGGAGAAGATCGTGCAACTCGCCGGAGAAGATACCAAAAGGCAGGTGCTACGATTGGATCGCCCATAAACTGCGATCGCCTGCGCTGGTTCGCTGAGCCCGGTGTCGAGCGCCGGTGCTGAGTTCAGAAATCCAGGGCGGCGATCAGGCAGGCCGCGCAGCCGTGTGATGGTCGTTCGCCTGCCCGAACTCAGGGAGGTACCGGCCGAAGTTCAATTCGAAGTCGCTCCGAACGCCGTAGCCGATGCCACGGAGCTTGGCACGGCGTGCCTGCGCACCGGGCCAGGCCAACATCGGGAAGATCATGTCGTTGCTCGACTGAAGCTCGGTAGCTGTCGGCATCCCGAAGCGATTGAGCTGGGCCTTCGCTGCGGCTATTACTTCACGGTCGAATGAAACCAGACGCCGGACGAGAGTATCGACAAACGAGTCGAGGTCGGCATCGTCCAGCGTGCGGTTCACCCAGCCATAACGCTCGGCGATATCCGCGTCGAAATCATCCGCGCTGAGCACGAACTCAAGTGCCCGCGACCGGCCGACCAAACGCGGGAGCCACTCGAGTGCTCCACCGCCCGGGATCAGTCCGACGCCGACCTCAGGGTTGCCGAAGAGGGCGTTTTGGCGGCTGGCGAAGCGCATGTCGCAGGCCAGCACGAACTCGTTGCCGATGCCGCGCGTGCGGCCGCGAATCTTGGCGATGCTCACGACCGGCGACGACGCGAGGCGCAGCACAAAGTCGCGCCAAAGGTCCAGCGCCTCGGGCCGTTCCGCTGCCTTGGCAACGTCGAGATGGGCGGTGAAAAACTCTGGGTTCGCCGACTGGAAAATTAAGACCTTGACCGACGGGTCCGCTTCGAGGTCCATCATCAGCGCCCCCAATTCGACGATCGTCGTGGGAACAAACATGTTGATCGGCGGATTACTGAAGGTGATCGTCCACAGGCCCGGGCAGGTACGCTCAATGTTGAACTGCGGAGTGTCAGGCATGGCGCATTTACTCCCTTGTTGTGAAGATCCCTACCGGAGCGATCGGAAGCCCGCGCGAACCTCTTCGGAAAAGAGCTTCGGTTGTTCCCAGGCCGCAAAGTGCCCGCCCTTAGGGAGCTTGTTGAAGTGAATGAGCTTGGGGTACGCCTGCTCGGCCCAGCTCCGCGGGACCGGGTAGAGTTCATCAGGGAAGACACTCACGGCAACTGGAACGCTGACGCCCTTGACATTGAAGAACCCGAGTTTGCCCCAATTCTCCCAATACAGGCGCGCCCCGGAAAGCGCTGTGTTCGTCAACCAGGTGATCGTGACGTTATCGAGAATGTCGTCACGCGTGAGGCCCTCGGATTCTCCCTGAAAGACACGCGAGATCAGCTCGTAGCTGCGCGCGTCGTGATCCAGGAAATATGCCGCCAAGCCGACAGGGGAATCCGCAATCCCGTACAACGTCTGCGGCCGGAGTCCCATCTGGTAGCCGTAGGCGATTCCCTTTTGATATTCAAGTTGCAACGCTTCGTAGGCGGCCTTTTCGTCGGCTGAGAGTCCTGATGGCGCCGGTGCTCCGGATAGTGCCGCCTTGTCGACGTCGTTTGGAAAGATGCCTGGCATGTTGGTGTGAATGCCGAGCAGCTCCGGAGCCGCTTGCACGCCCATGAATTCAGTGACGATGGCGCCCCAATCGCCACCCTGCGCCACGAATTTCGGGTATCCGAGGCGCTTCATCAGTACAGTCCAGGCACGTGCAATGTGGGGTGCGTCCCAGCCAATCGTGGCCGGCCTGCCAGAAAACCCGTAGCCCGGCATCGACGGGATCACTACATCGAAGGCGTCTGATGCGCTTCCACCGTGAGCCGTGGGATTGATCAGCGGATCGATGATCTTCATCTGTTCGATGATCGAGCCGGGCCATCCGTGCGTGACGATCAGCGGCAGCGCATTTTCGTGCTTTGAGCGGACGTGGATGAAATGAATGTCCAACTCGTCGATCTCCGTGATGAACTGAGGCAGGGCGTTCAGCTTGGCTTCAATCTTGCGCCAGTCGTACTCGGTCGCCCAGTATCGTGCCAGCGCCTGAATCGTCGCGAGCTGCACTCCTTGCGACGCATCTGAAACAGTCTCCCGTTCGGGCCACTTTGTGGCGTGGATGCGTCTGCGCAATTCAGTAAGGTCCGTCTCCGGAATATGCACATGAAACGGACGAATCGGTTTCTCGTCGATTGCTTGTTCGCTGACTCGGCTGCTAGCAGTCGCCATGGTGGGTGGCTCCTTTACTGGTGATTTGGCAGCAGCTAGCCGTGCAAACAGCGCGCCAGCCCGAGTCTCTCTCGTACTCCATTGAAGGGAAAGTGTTTTGACGATCCTGCGAGATATCTCAAAAGTGTCACTCGGTCGAAAGATGGTCTCGAAGCTTGTCCGGCGTGTCCACCGGTGGTCACAGCGAAGATCCTCCCGCTATCTCAATTCGATGGCTATCGGTTTGCTGGAGACGGCGGGGGCGCGAGCGTGAAGTGGCCGTTGACGATGGGATTGCGTTCCTCGCCCTCGCAGTCTTCGTACACCATGCGGTTGATGGTTTGCACTCTCTCGTAGGTGCGGGTCACGTTCCAGGGCTTTGTGAAATTGACCGGATCAATGATTGTGATCTGGTCCTGTAGATGATTCTTGTCGATCATCCGGAGCCGCTCAATGAAGTGCGTTTCCGGACTCAGGTACGTGACTACCTGCATTTCCTCGATCCCACCAAAAGCAAGGACGGGCGTGCCGCCCAGATGCAGAAAATCAATCGCAGGTTTGACGGCAACGGTGTCGATGACGAGCGTCTGCCCTTCCCAATGGCCGATCGAGTCCCCCCAGCGCGTTGGCCACAAATCGTCCTTGCCGGGATGGGGGCGCGCGTCGGTGTAAACATGGCGAATCTCGCGGCTGGAGAAGATCAGGGCGGTCTCCTTCGGCGTGACCAAAGCCTCGAACATGAGCGGCGAGTCCAGCATGATTGTCGGATATCCAAAGGTACAGGCGCGCACGGCGCCGCCCGGATTCGCTCCGCGCCGCACGGCCGCCATTTCTTTCCTTTCCGCCGCGACGATTTTGTCGATCTTTGCCTGAACCGCCGGCTTGTTCGGCGGCGACCACTGCATCTCTTTGAGCACCTGGTCGAGCGACTCGTAGAAGCCTCCGTCCGGACTTGGTGTCGCGCCGACCTCCTGCCACTGGCCGCTCCAGTCCGGCAATCTCGGCTCTGGCGACGCACCCATCGCCGCGAAGCAGCCCGTGAGGAGCACGGTCACGAGCGCGGCGGCGAGTGCGCACCGGCGTGGATTCACTTGCGACCTTCCGATGGCGGCCGTACGCCGAGCGGCGCTCCGCTCGCTCCCGTTCCCGAGAGGTACTGACCGCCTTTGGCATTGTCGTGCAAGGGATGAATCTTCAACGTGACTTTATCACCCGGTTTCAGCGTTCCGGGCCGCCAGCCATCCCGCGAGAGATGCTCGGGACTAGTCATCTCAATACTCCACTCCTCTTCGTTTCCTTGGTCATTCTTGACCAGCAGTTGGATGAACACATGGGGATTGCTCCAGCGGAAATCCTTAACCGTGCCACCGAGCGTCACCGTCTTTGACTGATCGAACATCGTGAACGAATGGTGGGCAAGCGCAGGTGTCCCGCTTATGACAATCAGGCTTGCCAGCGTGACCGCAGTGGCAATGAGTCTGGAATTGGAGGCTCTGATCACTAGTTCCTTCGAGCGGTCCGGAAGTCCCGTATTTTGCTCTCTAGAGCTGCTTGTACCACATGCGGCTGTGCCAAGCAAAGGCCAATTGCCCGGCGTGTTGTTAACTTGCGATGGTGATGGGACTTTCCATTGCGCCCATCTCTCGCAGCGCAAACCACGGCGTAATTGCGCCGCTTCCATATTCGTTACACTGGAAATCGGTTTGGCACCCGGCTTCCGCCTCTTCGGGCTGACGCACCTGGCGATCCTGGCCTCTGTTCCGGCCGCTGCCGGGCTGCTATCGGCCATCTGCCGCCGTAGCGCGCGCCGGGCAACCGTAACCCGCCTGATTTTGGGGTTCTTCCTTCTGATCAACGAAGTGATCTGGTACGCCTTCAAGCTGCATACCGAGGGCTGGCGCTTTCCGGAAGGCATGCCCTTTGAGCTTTGCGACCTGACGCTCTGGCTCACCATTTTCGCGGCGCTCACCCTGACGCGCTGGTGCTACGAGTTCGCCTATTACGCCGGCATCGCCGGCAGCGGAGCGGCTTTGTTGACGCCGGATCTCTGGGCGCCGATGGCCTCTTATCCGACCATCTACTTCTTCGTGGCGCACGGCGGCATCATCGTGACGATTCTTACGCTCACTTGGGGCAAGCTGCTCCGGCCCCGGCGCTTGAGCATCTGGGTGGCTGTCGGGGTGCTGAATGTCTACGCCCTCGCAATCGGCGTGTTCAATCTGGAGTTCCACACCAATTATTTCTATTTGTGCGAAAAACCAGGCGGGGAGAGCCTGCTCAACTACATGGGGCCTTGGCCGCTGTACATTTTCACGGGCGAGGCGGTCGCGCTCGTGGTCTTCTTGTTGTTGTGGCTGCCGTTCCGGCACCGCCAGCAGACCGCTTAGGACGCCGATTGGCTGGATGATTGCAGGCGCCATTGAACGGGCAATGGAAGGGAGCAAACCATGAAGCTGCTTCTCGCGGTCGATCCGTCGGCCGCCAGCGATGCCGCCGCCAAGGAAGTAGCCGCGCGGCCGTGGCCGGACGGGACAACGGTACTAGTAGTCAGCGTTGTCGAGCCTTCCTATGGCTGGAGCGTGCCGGGTCTGGAGGACAGCCTGCGCGCATCCGCCCAGGAGGCGGTGGCGAGCGCCGCCGAGACGCTGCAGCAGGCAGGCCTCAATGCCATTACCTCGATTCTGGACGGCGATCCGAAGGCGGCCGTGATCGACCAGGCGGTCGAAATGGGCGCGGATCTGGCGGTGGTGGGTTCGCACGATGCTTCGGATTTGGCACGGTTTCTGCTCGGCAGCGTCGCCCGGGCTGTGGTGCGCCATGCGCCCTGCCCGGTGGTGATCGTTCGCGGCGAGCCGCGGCCCGGTATCCGGAGAATCCTGGTGGCTACCGACGGGTCTAGCTTTTCGCAGGCCGCGGTGCGCTCGGTGGCCGACCGGCCCTGGCCCGTCGGCAGTGTGGTCCGTATTGTGAGCGTAGTGGAGCTGCACATCCCGCTGAGCCACGCGCAGGTCTATTTCGAGCACAAGGCCATGGAAGATGCCCGCGCCGAGGCCATGCGGCACGCCCAGGAAGCCGTCGCCTTCGCCGAGCAGGTGATTGCGGCGGCAGGGCTGCAATTGTCCACAAGCATCGCGGTCCCTACTGCCACGCCCAAGGAACTGATCCTCAAGGAAGCCGACGATTGGGGCGCGGACATCATTGTGGTCGGCTCGCACGGCCGGCGAGGTATCGGCCGGTTCCTGCTGGGTAGCGTCTCCGAAGCGGTCGCGCTGCACGCGCCTTGTACGGTCGAAGTTATTCGTTAGTGGCCTTCGCCTTGCAACACCGTATCGGTGGAGGTAAGTATGAAGCGCACTCTTAGTGTGATCAAGGCCGATATCGGCTCCATCGGCGGCCACGTCGCCCCGTCCCGCCGTTTGCTGGATACCATGGAGGCCTTCATCCACAAGCACGGCCACGATCTGCTGACCGATTACAACATCAGCCATACCGGCGACGACATCGCGATCCTGATGACCCACACGCGGGGCGAAGGCGATGAGGCCATTCACAAGCTGGCCTGGGAGGCTTTCGTCGAGGGAACGGCCGTCGCCAAGGCGCAAGGGTTGTATGGCGCAGGCCAGGACCTGTTAAAAGACGCATTTTCCGGCAACGTGAAGGGTATGGGCCCGGCGGTGGCCGAGATGGAGTTCGAGGAACGTCCCAACGAGCCGTTCCTGTTCTTTGCCGCCGACAAGACCGACCCCGGCGCCTACAATTTGCCGCTCTACCTGGCCTTTGCCGACCCGATGAACACGCCCGGGCTGCTGCTTTCGCCCCACATGGCGAAAGGTTTCCGGTTCGTCATCATGGATGTAAACCACACCGAAGGCGACCGCGTCATCGAACTGAACGCGCCGGATGAGTTGTACGACATTGCTGCTTTGCTGCGCGATCCGGAGCGCTACGTGGTGGAGTCCATTTGGTCCCGCGCAACGGGCGAACAGGCGGTCGCGGTCGCCACCAGCCGCCTGCATAACATTGCGGGCAAATACACTGGAAAAGACGACCCCGTGATGCTGGTGCGTGCGCAGATGAACTTCCCGGCGACCGGCGAAATTCTGGCGCCCTTCGCGATGGGCCACTTCGTCGCCGGATGCATGCGCGGCTCCCACCAGATGCCGCTGATGCCCGTGCAGGTGAACACCGGGATCAGCTATTTCGACGGCCCGCCCATCGTCAGTTGCGCCGGATTCTGCGTGCATGAGGGCCTGCTGACCGAGCGCGTCGACAACTTCGCGCAGCCCTTCTGGAACGAAGTGCGGTCGCAGGTTTCCCGCAAGGCCATCGAGATGCGCCGCCAGGGCTTTTTCGGCGCGGCCATGCTGCCCATGTCGGAGCTCGAATATACGGGCATAATGGATAAGTTGAACACGCTGGATCAGAAATTCACTCTTCGGCCGTCGACGGCGGCGGTGCCTGCCTAGTGCGGCCCGGCGAAGAATTCTTCAATCTCTATAACCACAACTTCGCGCGCGTCGCGGTGGCGGTGCCGCGCGTGCGCGTGGCCGATCCCGAATACAACGCCGCCGAAACCGTTTTGCTGATGCACGATGCGGCGAAAACGGATTCGGTACTGGTAGTTTTCCCCGAGTTGGGCCTGTCGGCCTACTCCTGTGACGACTTGTTTCATCAAAAGGCGTTGCTGGATGCCTGTCTGGAAGGGGTTCGCCAGGTGGTGGATGCTTCCGCCGCACATCAGCTCGTCTGCATCGTGGGCGCGCCGCTCCAGGTGGATCATCTGCTGTTCAACTGCGCCGTCGTGATCCAGGGCGGTCGGATACTCGGCGTCATCCCCAAGACGTACCTGCCCAACTACCGCGAATTTTATGAGCAGCGCTACTTCGCTCCCGCCGATTCGGCCGTACGGAGCGAGATCGATCTCCTCGGGCGCCACGGCGTGCCATTCGGCAACCGCCTGCTGTTCCAGATTCCCGAACAACCGCTGTTTACCTTCCACATCGAGATTTGCGAGGACCTGTGGGTCCCCATCCCGCCGTCGTCCTATGCGGCCATGGCGGGTGCGAGCGTCTTGGTCAACTTGTCCGCGTCCAACATCACGATCGGCAAGGCGGATTACCGGCGCGAGCTGGTGACCGGGCAGTCGGCGCGCTGTCTGGCGGCATATCTGTTCACCGCGGCCGGCCCCGGCGAATCCACGACGGACCTGGCTTGGGACGGTCACGCCATGATCGCCGAGAATGGCAACCTGCTGGCCGAGTCGGTGCGATTTCGCTACGAGCCGCAGTTGATCACATCCGAAATCGACCTGGACCGGCTTTCCGAAGAACGCATGCGCCAGAACAGCTTCGGGCAAGCCGTCATTCGCGAGCGCACGCGGCTTCAGGATTTTCGGAGCATCGCATGCCCTGTCCGGCTGCCCCGCGCGACACGCCTCCTCCCGACCCGCAACTACGAGCGCTTCCCCTATGTGCCTTCTGAACCGGAGCGCCGCCAGGAACGCTGCCGCGAGGTTTACGAGATCCAGGTGCAAGGCCTGGTAAAGCGCCTGCAGTCAACGGGCATTGAGCGCGTGGTAATCGGCATTTCGGGCGGCCTGGATTCCACCCAGGGCCTCCTGGTCTCGGCCGAGGCGATGGACGTTCTCGGGCTGCCGCGCACCAACATTCTCGGCTACACCATGCCCGGCTTCGCCACCAGCGCGCGCACGCTGGAACAGGCGCACCGCCTGATGCGAGCCATCGGTTGCCAGGCGGCCGAAATCGACATCCGGCCCACCAGCACGCAAATGCTGAAAGACATCGGCCATCCAGCCGGCGGCGGCGCCAAGGCCTACGACGTCACGTTTGAAAACGTGCAGGCCGGCGACCGCACCAGCCACTTGTTCCGGCTCGCCAACCTGCACAACGCGCTGGTTGTCGGCACCAGCGATCTGAGCGAACTCGCACTGGGCTGGTGCACTTATGGCGTGGGCGACCATATGTCGCACTACGCCGTGAACGTCAGCGTTCCCAAAACGCTGATCGCTCACGTGCTCCGTTGGGTGGCCGAAGCCGAGCCGATTGAGGCGGAGACACGCAACACGCTGCTGGCCATCCTCGACACCGAGTTCAGCCCCGAGTTGGTACCCGGCGTCGCAGCCGACGCCGAACCGTCGCAGCGCACCGAGGACGTCATCGGCCCCTACGAGCTTCAGGATTTTCATCTCTACTACACGCTGCGCTTCGGCTACGCGCCGCCCAAAGTGGCTTTCCTCGCCTATTGCGCCTGGCGCGATGCGGCTGGCGGCGGATGGCCGGACATCCCCTTGGATCAGCGGCGCCAATACGTCATCGGCGACATCAAGAGACACCTCAGAACCTTCTTGCAGCGCTTCTTCGGATTCAGCCAGTTCAAGCGCAGCGCGATCCCGAACGGCCCCAAGGTGGGGTCAGGCGGGTCGCTTTCGCCGCGCGGCGATTATCGCGCCCCCAGCGATAGCGAAGCGACTGTCTGGCTCGAAGCGCTCGACCTGGTGCCTGATCAGGAGCCTTAGAGGTAGCCGTTTTCGGCGAGCGTGGCAACGATGAGCTGCGCCGCCACTTCGGGTGGATCCCCATGCACCACTACTTCGGGGGCTTCCGGCGGCTCGTATTCCGCTTGCAGTCCCGGTACCGTGGCCGACCCTCCCGCCCGCGCTGAGCGATAGATGCCCTTGGGATCCCGCGCTATGCAAGTTTCCAATGGAACATCCACGAAAACCTCGATGAAGTGCGGAATCTTCTGACGAACCCGGTCGCGATAGACGCGGCGGTTCGCCGTGGCGTCGAAGATCACCGGCACGCCGTGAAGGACGAGCAGCTCGCCGATCCAGGCCATTTGTGCATAGAACCGATCCCGTTCTTCTTCGTCGTAGCGCGGACGAATCGTCAAGATCTTGCGCAACTCGTCGGATTCCAGCACGGCAGCATCGACGCCGCGCGCCGCGAGCTTTGCTTTCAACGCGGCGGTCACAGTCGACTTGCCCGAAGCAGGCAGCCCAGTGATCCACACCGCGAAGGTTTCTTTATGATCCACAATAGGCGTTGACTTGTGCGGGATCGAACCGCTGCTGGTCCAGCACCGCCAGGATGAACGACAACAGCTTCTGGCGGACGGCTTCGGGCATCGCCGGATACCAGACGGGGCTCGCCATCACCAGCGCGCGAAAGGCAAAGAACGGCGCAACGACTTCGAGAATCTCGCGATCACCGGTCTTTTCCAGATAACGCGACCAGAACCGTTCGAACAGCTTCTGAAAAACCCCCTCCAGCCGCTGGCTGCGCTGCAGCGAGAAGAAGACGTAGTTCAAACTGAGGCAGGTGACGTCGTCGGCCGGATCGCCAAACTCACCGCGCGAACGATCCAACAGCCGGAAATCCCTGCCCTCGTCAAACAGGATGTTCCAGGGATGAAAGTCGCCGTGGACCTGCCGCAACCGGTGAGTGCGATCCTTCAAGCGCCAGCGCCAGCGTACCGCGCTATGCTCGATGCTTTCCAGAACGGCCGGTGTGAACAGCGGATGCGCCGGATAAGAATCCGCCAGCCCCATGATGCATTCGCCGTCGCCCACCAGCTCGCGGTTGCGGCGCACATACAAACCCGGCTCGCCGCCGGGCACGGCGTGAATGTCCGTCAGGTAGTCGCAAAGCGCATCGGCGCGCGAGAGATCCAGCTCCGTCGCAGCGCCGGAGCTGCGCAGCCGCTCCAAGTCCTGTGCGTAAGTGCGCCCCTGCGCGTACTCTGTGAGCAGGCAAAACTCCTCGGCGCGCCCGAGAGAAATGAGGCTGCCTCCCGGTTCGAACGCGGCCACATCCAACGACTGCACATGCCGCGGCAGCCGGTTGAATGCTTCATGCGACCACAACAGAATCTGGGCGCGATCCGACATGTGCTCGTGCCCGAACGGCCCTGGGCTCATGGTGTGCAGCACGGCGCTGCGGCGCTCCCCAGCGGCAATCTGATAATCCACGTGTACCGGAATTCCGTAGCCAAAACCCTTCACGTCCCGAGCGGCATCCAGCGGCGTCAGATCGAGCAGAGTCACACCCGGTCCCAGGACGGATTTCAGATAGGCCTCGATCTTTTCAGCGTCGAGACCCGGAATGGAGACACGCGTCGTCACGCCAATTGGCGTTGCACTTCGGCTGCCATCACGCCTGGGTCCGGCACGAGCGGTGCGTCGCCCGTGTGCAGAAACCAGCGCTCAATGACGAAGCTGCGCACGAACCAGGGCATGGAAAGCAACAGACGGCCCAGGCCGCCTGTCCAGGAGGAGGGCAGATGCGCGCCCAGCCTCGAAGCCAAATCGCTACCCGACTTGCCAAAACGCGCAGCCAGCGCAGCGCGGTACGGCTGTAACGCCCGTTCCGAATAGTCGCCCTGCGCCGCCAGAATCGTGCGCGCCGCCAGCAATCCGGATTCAATCGCGGGCCGGATGCCTTCGCCGCTTTGTTTGTAAGCGAGGCCGGCCGAGTCGCCGATCAACAGCACCCCGTCGGAACAGACCTTGCGCTCAGACACGCCGTACAGCAGGTATGCGTGGCCCAATGGTGCGGGAATATCGAAGGTAACCCGCCCGGTGTCTTTCAGAAACTTCAGGAATCCGGCGACGTGCCCGGAAAGCCGGTGCTGATCCATCCTTCCGAGACCGACATTCAGGAAATTCCCCTTCCGAAAACACCAGCCGTAGCCTTTCATGTCGCGGCAGAAATACAGCTCCGGCATCTCCGGGCGCACGCGGCAGGCGGCCTGCTGCGCGGCATCCATTTCGAACTCGGCCTCCTGCGCGACCACGGCGTCTTCGCGCGCGGGCTTGGCGGCGATCAACTTCGCGACCGGACAGAAATGCCCTCCCGCGCCAACCACTAACTGCGCCTTCATCTGTCCGTTGACAACCCAACCATCAGCGCAGCGCTCTAATGTCTCCAGCTTGGCTGCCGGCAGCATCCGCGCGCCGGAGCGCTTCAAAAGGTAATCGTCAAATTCGCGGCGGCGAATCCCGTAGCTGGCGGGCGACCGGTAATTGGTCTCGAGCGCGCTTCCGCCGATACAGCCGGTTCGAAACGCCGTGATCGGCTGGAAGACCCGCCCGCGCGTATAGTCGGCCGCGTCAATCTCCAACTCGGTCAACACCGCTGGCGTGATCCAACCGCCGCAAACCTTGTCCCGCGGAAACGTCTGTTGGTCGAGGATCGCGACGTCCAGTCCCGAATGCCGCAGCGCCCAGGCACAGGACGATCCGGCCGGGCCACCGCCGGCGATCAGGACACCACATGCACCCATTTCACCTTCTCGGGCGCCTGTTTCGCGCCGGCGTAGAGCGGATCGCGCGTCCAGAAGAGCGGCTCACAACGCGAGCCGGTGAAAAGGATCTGAAACAGTTGCAGGCTTCCGCAGCGGAACGCCGCGATCGACCCGGCCAGGTAGAGCCGCCAGGCCCGCACGAAACGCGAATCGTACATCGCCGCGATTTGCTGCCTCGATCCCTCGAAACGGTCCAGCCAATGCTCCAGCGTCTTGGCATAATGCAGACGCAGATTCTCGATGTCGTTGACCGAGTAGTTCAATGGCTCGATCACTGTCAGCGCCTCGCGAAGCGATGGTGTATACCCGCCAGGAAAAATCTGCTGGCGGATCCAGCGGCTGAATATGGCCGGATAATTCCGGCCGATAAAATGGAGCAGGCCGCGGCCCGTGTCGCCGATGGCGCCGTGGATGATCTTCGCCAGTTCTCCATAATGCTTTACGCCCACATGCTCCAGCATGCCGACCGACACAAACACGTCGAAGCTTCCGGAGATGTTCCGGTAATCGTCCTCGATGTACTCCACTTGATGGCTCAGTCCCTCGGCGCGCGCTCGCTCGCGCGCGAAAGCGATCTGTTCGCGCGACACGTTGAACGCCTTCACGGTTACGCCGTACTTCCGCGCCATATGCAGCGCAAGGGAACCCCAACCGCAGCCCGCTTCCACGACGCTTTCACCGGGCTGAAGCCTTAGCTTGCGGCAGACGTGATCCATTTTCGCGATCTGCGCTTCTTCCAGCGTCGACGAAGGAGTCGGAAAATACGCACAGGTGTACAGCATCCGGTCATCCAGCCACAGCTTGTAGAAGTCGTTGCCCAGATCGTAATGGCGGTGAATGTTTTCGCGCGAGCCGCTGCGCGTGTTGTTCTGCAAAAGATCCATCCACTTCGACGCCAGCTTGGAATACCAGCGGCCGGCGGTAGCGATATTGTCCATCGCGCCGTAAACGGCTTCGAGGAATTGCACCAGATCGCCCTCTACTTCGATGCGGCCGTCGGCGTAGCCATCGCCGAACGTCATTTCCGGGTCGAGCAGCAAGCCCGTGAGCACGCCGCGATCGCGGATCACGGCTGTGGCGACGGGGGGCACGCCCTGCGGAGCCACACTCGCTCCACCTTCGATGGCCAATCGAATCGGCGCGGCGCCGATGCGTTTCTGTATCTGCGACAGCAACCACTGGTCCGTACAACGCGGAATGGTCGGCATATGACCTGGTCCTCCGGTCAGGCAGTGCGGGCTTGTGCCCGGCTCTATTTAGATGATGTTACTACTAGCGCCGTTGCTCTTGTAACTCGAGTAACTCGTCCCGGCCCGGTTCCAGCCCGCTCGGCTGTACCGGCCGGACGTCGGGTCGCGGGCTGGGCTCCATGCGACGCAACTGGTCGAGTCTCGCTCGGTCGAGTGGCTGGCCTGCCGATTGACTCTTGCGGAGGGTCTCGATGCGTTCAAACGGCAATGGCTCGGGAATCGGTATTCGCCAGACCAGTACCTGCCGGACTCGTAGCGCTTCTGGTGGCTGCGACACTCCGCTGCCCATCCCCGGCGACACGCTGAAAAGAGTAGGGGCGACCGCTGGTGCCCTACCCGACACTTTCGCTGTTGCGGCTATGTGCGGAGGCGCCGCGATTGCAGCCCGGCCTACTGATCCGCCTCCGGCGAAGGTCTCTTGTGTTACTGCGGTAACGGCGCCCGGCGCGGTCCGATTCAAATACTGCTCCTGCGCCACATCCAGATTGGGAAGTTCGAGCGGATTTGCGATCGCGGTGTTCGTGACGTTGATATCCGTGAGATAACCGTGCGTGCATCGAAAAGGAGGAATGTAGGCTTCCCCCGGCCCCAGCGGAAACCAGGCCAGTTCGGGGCGGCCCATCCAGAGGAATTCGCGTTCGGGAGGAACACGCCGTCCAAAACCCCGCACAGGACGGTTCTCGCCGTCCAGGAACATCACGGCCGCCGGCGTGTACACCGGTCGCACATACCTCGGTCCGGGAAGCCAACTCCAGCGCGCTTCCAAAAATCCCCAGCGGCCGTAATGTGACGTCACGAAGCCCCAGGGCGCATCATCGGTCCAAGTCCAACCCCAGGGCTCGATCCACAACCACCGGCCAAACCGAAACGGGGCCCAACCGGCAGGAACAGCGCGGGGCGTCCAGACAGGACCCCACGTGGGGTCGATCCGCCAGGCGCCATACTCGTCGAGTTCGTAAGATCCGATGGCGTCGGGTGAAACGTAGACCGAGGCCCGCGCCGCCCGCTCGCAGCGGTCACGGGTTTGCGAGAATTCATCGAAAGCGTCGGCTTCGCGCGCTGGGACAAGCCGGTAGGTTGAGGCTTCGGTCCCCGTTACCAGTCCTTGCTGCGGCGGATAGATCGTATAACTCTCTTTCAAAGTAGTCACGTGAGCGGTGCCTGCGTGCACCGTGACGGAAGTCAGATCGCGGCCCGCATCCACGTCGATGCGATAGTCGCCCGGCCGGAGCAGCGTGATGGCCGCATTGGGAGTATCGATTTCAAACGTATCCCCGGGGTCCAGGCGACGCAACAGGATGCCGGCCTGCCCCTGCGTAATTTTGAATTGCGCACTCCGGTCGTCCAGGTCCAGAATGCCCAGGCTGGTGCTCGAGTTCATCCGCACTGCCACGGCGCCGAGATCCAGTTCGGCTCGCCCCCGCGCTTCGGTCCACAGTTCGTCGCCGTCTGTCAGTGGCCGATTCAGGAAAGCGGGCGCCCATGCGCGCGTGCCCGCGATACGCAACGAAACCGTCCCTTCCGGATAGCTCAGTCGGGCGACGCGCCGTGGCGGGTCGATGGACTCGGGAACGGCAGCGGGCGGCCCCGGCAGTTGCGTTGGGAACCGGAGCATTTCGCAGCCAGCGCCGATCATCACCGCGGCCCCTACGGCCGCCGCGGCCAAAGATCGTGCTCTCCACATATGCGCCTCTTTACTGCACCCAGCTACTCCGGAATCCGCACTACCAGAACCGAACAGGGCGCGTTCCAGGCCACTTTGCTAGATACGCTGCCAAGCACGCTGTGCTTCATGTCGGTGGCGCCGGTTGCTCCAACCACTACCAGGTCGTAATCGCCCTGATCGGCCTCGGCGAGAATCTCGTTGGCCGGTATGCCTTCGCGAGTCGATGTCGTTACCCCAGGATGCTGCGGGAGAATCCGCATCTGCGCCTGTGTCAGGAGCTGCTCGGCTTCGCGCCGCAGCTCGATGGTGACCTGATCGTTCTCCTCCACGTCGGAGGTTGCTTCGTCCTCCTCCTCGGGCGGCAGCCACAGGGTTTCCAGCACGTGCAGGAGCGTGATTTCGGCCGATTCCAAATCGAAATAGGATGCCAGCGCGTCCAGCGCCTTCTGGGAACCGTCGGAGCCATCCAGGGGCACCAGGATACGCGGCTGCCGGTCGCCCGGAGGCTGGCGGCCGATCAACACGCAGCCGGTGGCGTGCTCCACCAGGCGGCTGGCCACAGGGCCAAGACCGACCTCGGAGCGCACATCCCGTCCCTTGGCGCCCAGAACCGTGAGATCGTAGTCTTCGGCCTCCTGCATGATGATCCTGGCCGGTGAGCCCGACTCGCACAGCGTCAATGCATCAATGCCTTCTTCCAGGAGCACCTTCTTGGCCTCTTCGAGGACTCGCTTGGTCTCGGCGGCCAGCCGGTGCTGGTATTCGCGTTTGGTGATCTTGCCCGATTTTGGTGCCCGGGGCTGTGGCTGAACATAAAGCACGTGCGCCTCCAGGCTGTTTCGGTTCAGAAGACGGCTGGCAGTCCGAAGCGCGGACGTGGCTTCCTTCGATCCGTCGGTGGTAAGAAGTACTCGCATGGAGCCCTCCGCTTTGAACGTAGCATTCCGAGTGCCATGCCCCTGCGAGGCGAAATGCCCATGGCAGCCGCTATGATGAAGGTGTGTATCCCTTGCTGTCTCTCCCTATTCTTCTGATTGCCTCGGCATCTCTGCCCCCAGCCCAGCCGGCTCCGTCGCGCGACTATCATCTGCGCTTCTATCACACGCACACCGGCGAATCCCTCGATATCGTCTACCGCCACGGCGACCAGTACATCCCGGAGGCGCTGGAAAGGCTGGATTACTTCCTGCGCGATCACCGCACCGGTGATGTCCACCACTACGATCCCCGCTTATTCGATCTGTTGAACGATCTGACCGCTCAGGTTCACCGGGCCGGCGCCGAGATCGACGTGATCTGCGGATACCGCAGCCCCTGGAGTAACGAGTTCTTACGCACACATACCCATGGGGTGGCCAAGCGCAGCCTGCACATGCAGGCAGAGGCCATCGATATCCGGATGCCCGGTCTGAAAACCTCCGTGTTCCGCGACGCGGCGCTCGCTCTGCACCGCGGTGGCGTCGGCTACTACCCCAAGTCCAACTTCATTCACGTGGACGTCGGCAGAGTCCGCCGCTGGCAGTTTTAGCGCCTGAATAGGGGTAGCCGGAGTCCAGCAGTTCTTCGAGCGACTTGTCGTGACCGTAAATGTCGTCGAAGAAGTGGACATCGCCGTTCGGAATCACAACTGCCGTTCCATAGACCACCAGCACCGGAATCGGCCTATCCAGATTGACCTGTAAGGGTTTAGTGCCGTTTTCGGCGGCGCGGATGCGATCCAGATCCCAGTCGGGCTTCCCCCTCAGGACCCATAGCGCCAAGTCGTCCGGCTTCTCCACTCGGATGCAGCCGTGACTGAAATCGCGGCGCGATTTGGCGAAAAGTGACTTGGCCGGCGTGCCGTGCAGGTACACGCTGTACTCGTTCGGGAATAGGAATTTCACGAGTCCCAAGGCGTTTTTGTCACCGGGGATCTGGCGAATGGACAGCTTGCCAGAACGCAGTTGGGCAATCAGCTCCGGCGTCACCGAGCTTGAGACCATGTGTTCCCGCGAATCGACCACCTCGTATCCGTTCTTTTCCAGATAGTTCGGCTTTTTCAGAATGTCCGGCACCAGTTCATTCCGCTGAATGCTGAGCGGCACATTCCAGTAGGGCCGGAAAATCACATGGGTCATCATATTGGCGAAAACCGGTGTCTGGCGACGATACGCCTTGCCGACGATGACTTTCATTTCCAGCTCAGGCCGATACCGGTCGTCATAAGCGCGGAGCCGGAATTCCGGAATGTTCACGACGATGGGCGGTCGCGGAAAGCTGTCGGGAACCCAGCGCCAGCGCTCCAGGACGAGTTGTAACTGCCGGACCCGGTGCCTGAGCGGCGTGTTCAGCTGTTCGAGTGTCGTCTTGCCGATGCGGCCGTCTGGATCGATGCCATGCCGGACCTGGAAATGCATCACAGCGTCCACCAGTGCGCCCTCATAGACGTGCGGATTCTGAGGGACATTCGCCGAGGCGGGTAGGTCGCCGAGCAGGCGCAGCAGGCGAGCTAGCCGGGCCGCGCCGGGATAGGAGCTGCTTGGCTCAACCGGTTTGCTAGTGGCTGGCAGCAGCTCGCCGTCATCCTCCCGCGCCAGCTTCGAGTAGCGTTGCAGGGCCGCTTCCGTGCGCCGGTAGCCTTCGAACGGCGGCTCGAGCTTTTCTAATTCGGCCTGCACATTCGAGGCGTGCATCAAACGATCGCGCAACAGCGCAGCCAGGTCGCACTGCTTCTGGCTGATATCCAGTCCGAAACAGAAGACCTGCGGATTGACCTTTCCCGAGTGCAGGTCAGACGCATAGCGCATCACGGAGATGGTCAAGGCCAGGTCGAATTGCACGAGATCGCTGGAGGAGGAGTGACCGGCGGAGAGGTTCTCGAGGCGCTTCTCCCAGCGGGAACCGTCGTAATCCTCCGGATCCAGGCCTTTCCACGCTGCATTCTCTAAAGCGCGCGCGACTTGGCGCGCCTGCACTGTAGCAGCGCCATCCCGCACCCAGGCGGGCGAATATCCGATTGATACATAAAGCCTCCGGACGTCCGCCTGGATGTTGGAAAAGTTCGGCCAACGTAGACACTCGAGGGTGCCGGTGTCAACCAGTTGACGCAGAAGGACCGCCTTTTGGTCACCGGGCTCCTGGCCGATAACCGGATGCTCTGCCAGCGCCAATGCCGCCAGAACCAATGCCAAAGGCCTCATCTCGAGTCCCCTCCTGCATCGGCTGCAACCAGTGCACCACGGCGCAAATGTAAGACAGCTTGCGACTTGTTTCCTCCCTGGGTGAATCTCACGCAGTAATTGCGCAAGATGCCCAACTTGCATGTCGCGCCGGCATTCGCAACCGGGCCTTTGACCAGTGAATCAATGGATTGTAACGGCGCATAAATTGCTCACCGATTTCCGCCGGACGTTACGGCGTAGTCCAACAAGGAGCAATCTGATGCACCCTGAGCCGAGATGTCTGCTTCCCAACTCTGTCCTGGACTCGGACGGCGTGGGGCCGCTGGTCAAACTCGGCGAAGAGTGCGGCAGACTGCTGGTAGTTACTTTGAGCATCGACGATGCGATTGATCGTCACTTGCTCACTATGTCTCTATGGGGATCGCCCGACGGGGAGAAGTTCCACCCATTGGTCCGATTGCGGCCTCGGCAATACTCGGGGATCCACTCCACGCTTCTGAATCTTGCCGGCCAGCCCCAGATCGCGTTCCTACGCGTACAGTGGACCATCGAACGTCAACGCAAATGCAATCATGCTCCCTCATTCCATTGCCAGGTGTTTTTTGAGCAATCCGGGGCACGTTTAGCGCGGGCGGCCTCCCTGAGATCCTTCACCCAATCCGTGGGTGCGCCGAAGTGGTCAAGAACACACAGCCACGCAGCCTAACTGATTGAGTTTTCTCGCCGGTTCCCTTCGGGTGCCCCTGTGCATGCTTGTTTAGTGAGAAGGCGTCGACTGCCCGCGCTCCGCCTGACGGCGGCAAGAGAGGAGGCGCCAATGCAAGTCCGGGACGTCATGGCACGCAAAACAGTGTCTTGTAAGCCTGAAACAAACCTGGCCGAGGCTGCCGTGCTGATGTGGAAGCACCAGTGTGGCTTTCTGCCTGTGACCGGCGAAGGCGGCAACGTGATTGGCGTGATCACCGATCGCGACATCTCGATTGCACTAGGGACTAGGAACCAGCGGCCTAGCGAAGTGCGCGTGTGGGATGTGATGCCGAAGCAGTTGTTTACCTGCACTGCTGGCGACGATCTTCACAACGCTCTGATGACACTGCGCTCCGCGAAAATCCGCCGGCTTCCAGTGATTGATCCGGAGGGCGCGTTGATCGGCGTACTCTCCATCGACGACATCGTGCTCCAGGCACGGGGGCACGTTCTGGGGCAAGACGTCTCATACAAGGACGTCGAAGACACCTATAAAGCAATACAGCGGCGCGCCCGTTCTCGCAAGAAGGGCGATTGCGCAGCCGCGTAGGAAAGGGGAATTCATATGCCTGAAATCAAAGTTAGAAAGGAAAACGGCGGCGCGCTGACCCGCCCGGAAGCGTATTTTCCGTTTGGGACTCTATTCGGCGCCAATCCGTTTAACCTCATGAAACGGTTCAACGAGGAGATGGACCGCATGCTCGGCAACTTTGCTCCACCGGTGGAAGCCGAACTGTGGGCTCCGCCGCTCGAAGTGAAGCACAAGGAAGGGAAGTTCTACGTCACCGCGGAACTGCCTGGCCTCACCAAGGAAGAAATCAAGGTGGAAGTTCTGGAAGACGCGTTGGTGATTGAAGGAGAACGTAAGCGCGTCAAGGAAGAGAAAGAGGAAGGCTTCTATCGTAGCGAGCGCTACTATGGCAAGTTCTACCGGTCCATTCCGCTTCCGAAGGGAGCCAAGGCGGAGGAGATTAAGGCCGAACTGACCAACGGCATCCTGGAAGTTGTCATCCCGGTGCCGGAGGCGAAACCGAATCTCCGCCAGATCCCGATTCACTAGCAGGTCATCATCCGACCGTTGTTGATGAGCAGTTCAAGGGGTGCGAAAGCGCCCCTTTTTTTTGTCCGGCTACTGCGGCTCGCCTAACAAGATATAGCCGGCCCAGAAGATCGGATCCTCAGGCAGAGCCAATTTCCCGAACGGCGTATCCACGCGAACCTGACCTTCTCGCATCGAGTGAAGGAGATTAAGCTGCGCTTGGCGCAGGGCTTCGCTCTTTCCGTTGCTGCCGCGGCTGTTTAATGACCGGTAGAAATCCTCGATCAACCGCGCGGTGGGCTGATCGGCGACGTCCCAGAGCGTGGAAACCACGGAGGCGGCCCCGGCGTAGAAAAAAGCCCGCGCCAATCCCGCCACTCCGTCGCCGGAAATCGGGCCGAGGCCCGTTTTACAGGCGCTGAGCACCACAAGGTCGGCGTGCAGGTCCAATGAATACACTTCTTCGGCGGTCAAGCGGCCGTTGCCGGCCGCTTCGTCGCTGGTCTTTCCGAGCGCCAGAAACGAGTTTAGCGGATGGGCATCGTCGATCACCCCATGGGTCGCCAAGTGAATGATTTTAGCCCCGGGCATTGCCCGGCGGACGGCGCTTTCGTTGGCTTGTTTTCCTTCCAGCAGTAGCGTCGAATCCGCAGGCGCCCGACGGAAGATGCTCTGCACCTCTGTCTCCGATCCCGGGAGAGCGGGAAGAGATTTCCCATCGAATGACGGCATGCCGGAGGGATTGGCGACCAGCAGATACCGCATGGGTAGCTCCGCCGTCTTTTTTCTTGCCTGCTGTGTGTACCGGAAGACCTCAATGGCCGGCGAAGAGCTGATGGCGTAATCCTCAATCAGGTAACGCCCCTTTTCGTCCAGCAAAGCGGCAAACGACAGCCGGAACAGGGGACCGCTGGGGATAATGATCAGGCGGCTGCCTGGCTTATGGGGCAGGCTGGCACGCAAGGGGCGAATCAAAGCGTCATACAGCCGGCGCCACGAGTCCTGATTCCCGCGTGCCGCCAGCAGTGTTTCACCGCCGCGGGAGGCGATCAGCAACGATCCGGGGTGTTCCGGTTTCGAGGTGTGGTGCAGCGCGTCGTCGATCCAGCCTTCCAAGGCGCGCGCTCCAATGCCGGTACGCACATGAGACACCGGTCCGTCGGGAGAGATGGTCCAAACCGTCGTGGAGGCATCATCCACCCAGTAAGCGAGGATTGTCGAGTCCAGCCTGCGGGCGAGCCCAAGCGCTTCATCCAGGGAAGCTGATGCAGACGATCCGCGGCTTTGCAAAACGGAACGAGCAGCAGGCGCCGGCGCTTCTGGGCGTGTGTACTTGGTCGCCAACAGATCGAGAAAAGCCCGGCCGCGCGCGCGTTCGGCTGTCTCCAACGCCTCGCGTTCCTCGCCGCCATCCAGCAGGATCTGGATCGAAAGGCTGGTTACCTTGCGGTCGGCGTCTGAGAACCCCTGCTTCATGAAATCGGCAGGGACGAGTTTGGCACGGGCTTGTTCCACCGAATCCATGAGCTGGTGTACGTCGCGTAGCGCGTCCTGAGTCCTGCCCAGTTTCCATGCGGCATACGCCCGGTTCTCGAGCGCGTCGCGCGTGAGTTCGCTAGCGGGGCTGCCGATCGCGAGAGCTTCATCCGCGGCCTTCCACGCGGCTTCGTATTGGCCCAGGTCGAGACGTGCCGCCGACAAGAGCGATAACACTTCTGTCCGGCGCGCCGAAATCCGCCGGGCCTCTTCCAGTATTGCGGCAGCCTTCCGGCCTCGACCAAGGTGGAGCTCCGTGGAGGCAACCGATTGCAGCGCGTAGCTCACCAGCAGCGCCGAGCCTGAATGACGCGCGAGTTGCAACGCTTCCTGATCGTAACGCAGCGCTTCCACCGACCGGCTCAAGTTGTTGAGGGCAATCCCCATCGCGTTCAAACTTTGGATCTCACCTTGTACGTCGCCACCTTCGCGCTCGAGCTCCCGGGCGCGGCTGTAGTAGCGCAGCGCTTCGTCGGGATGCCCGTGAACACGGTACAGGCGGCCCATGCTGGTCAGAACCCGGGCAAGGTCATCCTTTTCGCCTAACTCTTCAAAAATAGATCGGGCTTGATTGAGGCGGTCAAAAGCCGCGTCAAAGTCGTCCGACGCATATGCATCGTCGGCCCAGGAATGGAGCAGCCTGGCTTCGACCTCCTTGGCGCCTGCTTTTCGAGCCAGCTCCAGCCCGCGCTGAATGTGCTCGAACTTCTCTGCGCCCGAAGTCACGAAACTCAGATTTCGATGTTCGTTGGCAGCGCCTCGCTGGTCGCCGATCGTCCCGTATAGATCCAGCGCCTTTTTGAAATAAGCGCGAGCCTCCGCCTGTTTGCTCGTGCGGTACGCGTTACCGCCCAGACGGCTATACGCCTGGGCCTGCCGGCTCTGGCTGCCCAACCGTTGGAACAGCACGAGCGCGGCGCGAAACTGCGGTTCGGCGGCCACGTACTGCCCGTTTCTTTCCAAAGCGGCTCCCAGGTAATAACGTGCATCCGCTTCCACCTGCTGGTTCTTCTCCTGAACGGCGAGAGCGATAGCCTGCTCGAGCGCGTTGCGTGCAGCCTCCCGCTTTCCGGCCCGGTCGGCGTCTTCGGCTTTCTTCAAGGCTTGCGCAGCCGGATTTTGCGCCGCGAGTGGCAGAGCGTGAACGAGCAGTAGAAGGGTGAAGGCCGTGCAACGCATGCTATTTCAGGGCAGCACAAGCCCTGTCCTTGTATTCGCCAGCCTGCCGGCACAGCATTTCAGCCTCGCGGCGGGCGTCAGAAGTTCTTCCCACGCGATCGAATGCCACAGCCAGATACCAGGAGACATCGTCGCGCATCGCGTCGTCCGCGTGGCTGCGGGCAGCCTGTAGTGACTCGACGGCGGCCTCGTTCTGATTCAGAAACAACTGCGACACGCCAAGATAATAGGCTGGCTCGGCGGCATTCGGATACTTCCGGGACAATTCTGCCAGCCCGCGAGCAGCCTCCGCGTAATCATCCTGGCGATAAGGCTCCAATGCGGCGGCAAGCGCCTCCAGATAGGTCTTTGCAGCCTCTACGTTCCCGCGATAGGTAAGCACCGCGGAAGCAGGAACTTTAATGGACGCCTTGGTGAGCACGAATGTCGTCTGCGGGGCGGTCTCCGTGGGCCGTGGCGGAGTAGGCCGGCGCCAGTCCCTCACGACAAAGAACCCGGCCACCAGAACCGCCGCCACCGCAATCAGAGCAAGAGGCCTCGCCATCCGGGTCCAGGAGCGAAGGGGGCCCTCGCTGCCTTGCCATTTGCCACGAATCCGGCGGTCTTCGGCATCGGAAGCGGGCGGAAATTCGTGCTCGGCAAGATCACGGCTTAACTGCTCGCAAATTGGGCAGAGCGCTACACGGCGCAAGACGCTTTCCGCGCCTTCAAAGGAGACACCGGATCGCGCGGCCATCAGCAGATCCGGTTTGGGACAAAGGCCAAGCCCGGCTTGGCCGCTCAACGCCGCCTCGATATCGCGCCGGAATTCCTGCTCCTCGGGTTCGAAATCGGTTCTACTCATTGGGCCGCTCCGTAGAAAGCTGCTTGCGAAGCAGCCCGCGCGCGTATTGCAGGTGTCCTTTCACCTGAGCCTCGCTCAACCCCAGGTAGGCCGCCATCTCCGCCACGCTCATTTCATGCACGTATCGAAGTGTCAGGCAAATCCGATGAATCGCCTTCAGCGCGGGGTTCTCAAAGAGGCCGTTGAACAATTCACCGAATGCCGGACGCTCCGGCGGCCGCTCCTCGTCCAGGTACCGCTGTTCCAGCCGGACCCTCCGCCAATGATCGGCGGCCCGATTCCGGACTACGGTTAACAACCACGCCGGAAGCCGTTCCCTGTCAATGGTCTTCCAGTTCTGGTGCAATTGCAGGAAAGCGTCGGCAGTCAGCTCCTCAGCGATGTCACGGCGCCCTACACAATGCACCGCGAATCGAAGAACGACATCCCGGTACTGCTTGTACACACCTTCGAATCCCTGCACACTATACGCTTGAGCCTGCCAGAACGGATCAATCCGCGTGTAATCCAGTAGCTGAAAATCCCCGAGTCCCCGATTTCATTCAACGCGGGCCGCTACCCTCGGGCCAATTAGGAGTTCATCTTAGCTTGAGCGGGTCTTGGGGCGCAAATCGGACGGTAATTCCTACCCGGCCTCTCACCTCACATGGTTCTAGAACTGATAGACCGTGTCTGCTGGATTGGAAAGCTCCCGGTTTATTCCGTTTCGCACCCGCAAACCGTATTCTCAGCGAAACGGAAATCCTCAATGATGAAATATCTGTTGGTGCTTCTTGGGCTGGCCGCCTGCGGCGGCATCCGGCCGGCAATGGCGGACACTGTCACTATTAGCGGCAATCTGTCTTCGGACGGGACAGCCGTCGGTTCGGGCGACCCGGTCATCACGGATCCGAGCACGATCAACATCGGCGATCCTTTCTCCCTGCTGATCAGCTACAATCCGGCCAGTTTCACGCAGTCCGGCAGTTCGTATGTCTTGACGAACGCAACCGCCGAACTGCAATTCGACGGCTACGAGTTCGACTACTCGTCGGCGGGGGGAAACTACATCGAGTTCGCATCGCCCGGCGCCTATGGTCCGGGTACGACCTCGTTTCAAATCTGTACGGCCAGCGATTGCCAGGCCGACTTCATCAATCTTTACTTCACAGGAGGAGTAACCGATCCGAGTTCGCTGGATGCCCAGGCCAGCGGACTCGCGGGTGACGGAACCGCCAGTCCTTCTCAGTTCGAATTTCTACGCAACTTCGACGATGGAAGCCAGACCGACCTGCAAGGCACGATCGCGAGCGTCAGCGGGGCCGGTTCGGTGGCGGCCCCGGAGCCGTCAATGTTCGCTTTCGCCGCCGTGGCTTTGGCGGGATTCTGCGCAGCGCGCCGCTACAAGATCAAGGCATGTTCAGGAGGAGACAGCAATGAGTAAGTTCCACGGGGCGCTCAGCGCACTGCTTTTCACCGCAATGCTGTTCGCGCCGGCGCCCCGGGCGCTGGCCGTGGACGGCACGGTGCTCATCAACCAGAGCACTTCGGTCAACGGCCTGCCGGGCTGCCAACATTCGGGCTTCCCGATCCAGATTTGCCAATCCGGCAGCTACCGGCTGTCGGGCAACCTGACGGTGCCCGGGACGGCGGACGGAATTGACATCAGCGCCGCGAACGTCACTCTGGACTTGAACGGGTTTATGATCAGCGGGCCCGTTAACTGTGACGGCTTTCCGGTAGTGCAGGAAGATTGCAGTCCTTCCGATGCCGGCTTTGGCGTTTTCGTTACGGGGGCGAACGTCCGCATTTTCGGGGGTACAGTACGCGGATTCAAGTTCGGCATCCTTGGCGAAAACCTTGGATTCCGGATCGTGAAGGTAGAAGCCTTCAATAACCTGTACGACGGCATACTGAACATCGTCGATTTCAGCTCCGCGGCGCTGGTCGACTCCAATAACGCGTCGCTGAACGGACGATATGGGATCTGGGTACTGGGCGGCCTCATTAGCAACAACGTAGTGAACGAGAATGGCGGTGGTGGAATCAACACAGGCCACTCCACGATCAGCAATAACACCATCCTCGCGAATGGGGGATTCGGCATTCAAACCGATTGCCCAAGCAGCGTCGTCGGCAACACTGTTTCCGCCAATCAGGGAACGGCCATAGCTTTGAACGGGACCGGTTGTGTGGATGCGAACAATGCCCAATGAGAAGAGAAGCAAGGCGCGATGACTGCAAGAATTCTCTGCGTCGCGATCCTGGCGCTGTCGCCGTGCATGGTCTTTGCGGATTCGTTCAGCATTCAGACCATCGACATTCCCGGCGCCACAGGGTTCACGCCATACGCGATCAACGACTCGGGTGAGATCGTCGGAGCGTACGGCGATGCGTCCGGCTTCCACACGTTCCTATACAGCAACGGAACGTTTACCAACCATTGAGGCCCCCGGCGCCACGACGACGGAAGTGACGGGGATCAACAACGCCGGCCAGCTTGTGGGCTACTACAATACGTCCACGGTGTTCCAGGGCTTCGTCGATTCCAATGGGACTTTTCTGCCGGTAACGGATCCTTCAGCGTTCTTCGCCACTCCCAGGGCCATTAGCAATTCCGGCGAGATCGTGGGCGAGATCACCTTGGCCGGCCCGGGTGAGCATGGCTTCACGGATGTAGGCGGGCAGTTTGCAACCCTGGATTATCCAGGCGCACTGAACACGAATCCCACCGGGGTCAACTCATCCGGGCAGATCATTGGCTACTACTTTAACGGCGGAAACACTCTGAACCAGGGGTTCTTTGACTCCGGCGGGCAGTTGTCACCGTTCAACGATCCTGGCGCCGATCAGACGCTCCCTTTCGGGATTAACGACTCTGGCGAGATTGTCGGCTTTATCTCGGCGGGCCTCCAGGACCATTCGTTTATCTACACCAACGGGACCTTCACTCAGTTCGATGTCCCCGGCTCACTGTTGACCATTGCATACGGCGTGAACGATCTGGGCCAGATCATGGGACTTGAGACCGACGCGCAGGGATTAAACCACATTTTCGTGGCGACGCCGGAGACCGCCACGGCGCCCGAGCCTTCTCTTGCCGTCGTGGTCTTGCTCTTGGCGACCGGGCTCGCTGGTTATCGCCGCCGGTCCGCCAAACGAGCTAGCAAGCTTAGCTTGTGATCCTGGGATAGAGTTTGGTCGCCACCGCCAACAACAGGATGAGTGTCAGGCACTGGAACGACAAATCGAACCCGATTCCAAAGACGCTCTGACCGCCCCGCACCATGAGCGCGCGGAGCAGGTCCACTTGGTAGCTCAGCGGATTAATCAGGGCGAGCGTCCGGAGCCACGTGGGCATCAGGGTCAACGGATAGATGGCATTACTGGCGAAGAACAATGGCATGGTCAGCACCTGTCCGATCCCCATGAAACGCTCACGGGACTTCACCAGGCAGGCGGCGATTAGAGAAAAAGTGGCGAAGATGGCCGATCCCAGCATGACCGCCAACAGCACCGCGGCGATCCGCCAAGGCTCGAAGCGCAGCGAGACACCCAGGAGCAGCGCGACAAAATAAATCAGTATCGCTTGCAGGATGCTGCGGACCGACGAAGAGAGAGCGCGGCCTGCTACAAGCGCGGTCCGGGAAGCCGGGCTTACCAGGAACTTCTGCAATATCCCCGCGTCGCGCTCCCAGATGAGCGAAACTCCGTAAAAGATGGCGCCAAACAGAACGGATTGCGCGAGGATTCCCGGAGCCATGAAGTCCAGGTAGCGCATTCCACCGGTCGGAATCACGCGAGCCCGCGAAAAGACAGGCGCGAAGACAACCAGCCACAGGACCGGTTGAAGCATCCGCGTGAACAGCTCCATCGGATCGTGCAGAAGCTTGCGGATGTCGGCCTCGGCGACTACCAAAAGCTGAAGGACGAACGCCAGCGGCTTGCTGGTGTCACTCCAGGCGCCTTGCGGTACGGCGAGTTCTTGCGACATCTTGTATGTTTCCTTCCTCCGCGATCGATGCGCCAGTATAGGCGATAAAGACGTCGTTCAGCGTAGCTTCCGCGCCGATGCCGGCTTTGAGGCGGGCGGGCGCGTCCAGAGCGACAATGTGGCCGCGGTGCAGCACCGCCACGGTGTCACACAGCTCATCGGCCTCCTCCATGTCGTGGGTCGTCATGAGGATGGTAGTTCCAAAACGTTCCCGCAGTTCTAAGATCCGCTGCCAGACGGAGCGCTTGGCAACCGGGTCCAGGCCGACCGTGGGCTCGTCCAGGAACAACACCGTGGGACGGTGCAGCATGGATTGAGCGATCTCCAGCCGCCGGATCATGCCGCCGGAATATTGCTTCACCCTCCGGCCGGCGGCCTCGGTGAGTTCCATGAAGTCCAGCGCATTGCGGATGCGCTCGGCGCGTTCCGGACTGCGGATTCCGTAAAGCTTGGCGGAGATCAACAGATTTTCGTAACCGGTGAGGTCGCCGTCGGAGGAGAGCATCTGGGACACATAGCCGATGCGTTTTCGAACCTGCGCCGGCTCCCGCACGATGTCGAAGCCAGCCACGAATGCGCTGCCGCTGGTGGGCGGCAACAACGTCGTCAGCATCTTGATGAGAGTGCTCTTGCCGGCGCCGTTCGGACCGAGCAGGCCGAAGATCGTCCCGGCGGTGCTTTGAAAGGAGAGATGATCGACGGCCACCAGCGCATCGTAGCGTCGCGTCAGATCCAAGGCTTGAATGGCGGAGGCTTCAATGGCTGCGCCGGTGTCACGGTGGCCCACATCACCAGAGTAACGCACGGAGCGTTCCCGGATAGAAATAAGCCGTCTGGCCCTCCGATGGACGGCCAGACGGCGCAGTTGCAAAGAAGCAACTTTATGAAGCTTACTTGCGATTGACAGCTTTCAGCAGTCTGGACAGGCCGAGCGAAGCAAGACCCAGCAAGCCAGCCAAAGGCACCGGGCTGGCGGTCTTGGGAAGTTCGGGAGCAGGCGCTGGTGCAGGAGCCGCTTCGGCAACCTCTGCGGGCGCCGGTGCGGGCTCGGGGGCCTTCGCCACTTCAACTTCTTTTTGTGGCTCGACCGTGGTCACCGGCTCTTCGACCAACTCTTGCGGCGTTTCGGCCGGCTTGATTTCCGCGGCGGGCACCGCTTCGTGCGTCACTGCGGCGATTTCAGCGGCTTCCTCTTTCGGATACACAAATTCCTGTCCGAAGTTGTCGCCAGGATAGAACCAGGCGCGGGCTGCGACCGCTTTACCCGGAGCCGCCTCTTTGAAGTTCAGAACTGTTTCGTCTCTGGGCGTCAGCCGGTAATTCGGAATCGCCAGGATGGTCGTATAGAGGTGATTCTGATCTTCATTGAACACCTGCACGATGTGCCGGTCCGATGGCGAGTCCAGCAGCTTGAAGACATAGGTCCCCGCGGGCAGCGTGATGCCCGGGAGCGCGACTGGCGCGCTAAACGTGACGGTGGTCAGCTTGTTCCAGCTATCCGCCATCGCTGGCAGAACTGCAAAAAGCACCCCGACGCACAGCACCGCCAGTACCAATTTGAGTGCTTTCGTCATATTCGTTCTCCTTCCGCTCACCCCATGCGGGGTTAGCGCAAACCCTTCGATATATCTGCCTACAGTTCGTGCAGCCCCAATGCCAACCACCTAGCGCCTGGTACTAGGATCGAAAGTCGTGGAGTTTGTTGAATCGGCCGGGAAGCGCGACAGTTGAGCCCTTTGGACTTGCGCAATATCGCCTGAGAAGCCCCTGGGTGTAGTTGATCAAAATGTCTTAGCGCCAGCCTTGTCGAACCAGGACTTTGTAGCTTTCCTGGTTGCTTGGTCCGGCCATCGTGACTTTGACGCTCTCGAACGTTCCCGCGCGCGGCTGGGACGACTGGTAGACCAGGCAATATTCGTCGGCGATGCGGCCCAGGATACGGTCTAAGATGGCTGGAACTTCAGCGGCTTGGCTCGGAAACCATGCGCCGCCCCCGCTTTCGGTGGCGAGCACTTGCAGGAAAGACTGGGCTCCAGCGAAACGGGGGGCGGCTCGGGGTCCTAGCGCGCCGGCATAAGCTTCGCGGAAGAGCGGCCCGGTGCCGATCACGAATACCGTGACATTTTCCGTCTCGATTTTCCTTTGGACGTCCTCCAAACTGTGCCCGCTGAGTGTATCGGCACCCGAGCCAATTAATACCAGAATGCGCCGCCCCGGGATCTGCCCCAGCCGTTCCAGCATGCCGTAGACGGCGTCATATGTGTTGATCTCGCTCCATACCGGGCTGCCTAGCGCCGCGTAAACCTCTGGAAGAACATTGGCCTGCCGGGTGAACTCGAAAGCCACCATTAGGGGTCGCGAGTATACGGCCAAAGCGTAGGAATCGTCTTTGGGAGCCCGTTCCAGGAAAGCGCGGATTGGTGCGTTCAACTCCTGGAATTGGCGCCACGACGTGGTGCTGTATTCCAGGGCCAGCGCGATCGAAGCCGCCCCCGGCTTTTCCAGCTCAAAGGAATGAGGCTGGCCGTTTACGTACAGGTGGAAATTTTCGGCACCCAGTCCTCCGATCGGCGCCCCATCTTTCTCCACGTTGACGTATAACTTACGCATCTCCACGGGCGCTTGGCCGGCCGGCCCGGCGTATACAGTCAACAGACCGACGCCGATGCTGAGGATCACGGTCCGTGGGTGCGCCATATAGCCCAATTATCCTTCGTCGGCTCTTTAGTTTGGGCGTAAAACATCCCGTCTCCAAAATGGTGTTGCAAATGCAAGGCAATTCACAAAGCCATGATCGAAACTGTTCCAAGCGCTCAATCCGTAACTGAGCCACCCGAACCCCTCGGCGAGCATAAGCATCTGCTGGCGAACCGGTTAGTCCACGAAGATGGGTTCGGACCGGCCATCGATATCGGTCCTTTCCAAGGCCACACGCTCGCGATTCATCTCGAGATCGACCATGTTATGCAACACAGAGCTCTGCGCCTGTCTGTTTGGGGCTCGCCCGATGGTGTCGCTTGGGGCGACGCTCCTCTGATATCGCTTCCTCCCAAGCACTACTGCGGTAACTACATCGTCCAGCTCGACTTATCAAAGCATCCGGACGTCCGATACCTCCGCGCCGGCTGGAAAACGAGCAGCTGGGAGCATGGCAGCTCCACCACTTTGTTCGGTTTTTCCGTGGTTCTCGAGCCAAACACTCATCAGAGGGGCTTAGCGGATCGATCTCAATACGCCGCGAGTGCCGGCTCGGGCCAACGATTGAACTGATCGCCTGGCTTTGGTAAGGGGCTTGCACGGTTAATTCGTGGAGGTTCCTTATGCCTGATGATTTGTCCTTGCGCGAAGACGTGGAACGCGAGTTAGGCTGGGAGCCGATCGTTCGTTCCGCGGAAATTGGAGTAGCTGTCCGGGATGGCGTGGTGATGCTCACCGGCGCCGTCGATAGCTACGCGGTGAAGCGGGCCGCCGAACGCGCCGCCGAGCGGGTGCGAGGTGTTCGCGCGGTCAGCAGCGAATTGGAGGTACGGCCGGCTGTGTCGGCGGGCCGTTCCGATCCCGACATCGCCTGGTCTGCCGCAAATGTGCTCGCCTGGAACGCACTAGTGCCTGCCGAGCGCATTCGCGTCGCGGTTTCCGAGGGCTGGGTAACGCTGGAAGGTACGGTGGACTGGCGCTTTCAGCGGACTGCGGCAGAGGATGCTGTGGCTGATCTCGCCGGCGTAGTAGGCGTCACGAATCTCGTCGTTGTCAGTCCGCCGGTTCCGGTGGAAGAGACGAAGGATGAGATCGAGACGGCGCTGAACCGCAACGCCGAGCTGGATGCCCGGCGGATCATTGTGGAAGTGCGCGGCGATTGCGTCACCTTGTGGGGCACCGTGGATTCCTGGGCGGGTCGCGAAGCTGCCGAACACGCCGCCTGGTCGGCTCCGGGCGTGCGGGAAGTGGCCGACCACATCACTGTGGAAGCGGGCGTGGCCGTGTGAGCAGTACCGGGACTATACGCTAATCACGGGGCAGGGTGCTTCCCGTATCACCGAGTACGCTTGGCTACGCAATCGGCCGAATGCTTTCCGAATCATTCCCCGGCCAATCAGGATCAAATCCGCCCGATGATCCAGCGCCGCTTGGTGAACGACGGGGCCGACTTTGCCGAAGCGCATCCAGATATCGAAATGCGTGCCGAGCTCAGATTGCATCTTGTCCAGCCTCTCCCGCGCCACGCCCAGCAGAAAATCTTGCAGCGTCTCTGATTCTTGTCCAGAGGGAATCGGCGCCGCCTCGTGAACCGCGTGCACGACCTGCAATTCGGCGCCCTGCTCCTGAGCGAACTGCGCGGCCCATTGAAGTAGCTTGCGGTCCGGCGCTTCGGTATCCACCGCGCACAGGAAGCGCTGCCAACCCGCACCGTGGTGGGACCAGATCTGATCGGTATGTACACCCGTCCAGACCGGGCATTCGGCGTCGTGGAGCACCTTCGCTGTCACCGACCCGATGAGCATCCCCCGGAACGGACCGTAACCGTGGGTTGGCATCATGATGAGGCCGGCCCTCTGGCGGCTCGCCACGTCGGTAATCGCCCGCGCGGGTTCGCCCTGCGCGATAATCCGGCACACCCGGACGCCCGCCAGTTCGTCGGTCAGGTAACGGTCGAGGCGGTCCTTGGATTCGCTGATCACGGTCTGCAGGTTCGCCGTCGACTGGAGAGTCATCGCTTCGGGCGACTCGTACCACGGGCAGGGCACCTCGACCACGTGTAACATCGTCACTTCGCTCTGGAAGCGCTTCGCCATGGCGGCCACGAACGGCGCGGCTTCCTGCCCTTGTTTGGAAAGATCGACGGGAAACAGAATACGGCCGAAGCTGATCATAAGAAGCCTCATCCAGACCCCAGCAAGCGAGCATCCACTAAGCGGCGCCGAGCCGTTTCCGTGCTATTTTGAAGCAACTCTATGGCATCCAGCTTGCCCGCCACTCAGGCGAAGCCTCTGGCGTGGGTCTCCGAGCCGCGCGGCCTGGCGCTATGGGCCGCCATGGCGGGATTTGTGCTGGACTCCTACGACGTCCTGCTGTACGTCTTTGTGGTGCAAGCGCTGCGGACCGAGTTCGGCTGGTCCGCCGCTACGGCCGGCATCGTCAGCTCGGCCACGCTGATTACTTCGGCCATCGGCGGCATCGCGGCGGGCATTCTGTCGGACCGCATCGGACGCCGGCGCACGCTGGTGCTGACGATTCTGGTCTACTCCATCGGTTCCGGCGGCTCAGCCCTAGCGGGCGGTCTGGTGTCGCTATTGTTCTGGCGATCGATCGTTGGCTTGGGCCTGGGCGGCGAATGGTCGGCGGGCGCCGTTCTGGTTTCCGAAAGCTGGCCGGCGAAGCATCGAGCTAAAGCCATCGCGCTGATGCAATCCGGGTGGGCGCTCGGTTATATGCTGGCTGCCGCGGTTACTGCTCTGGTGCTGCCGCGCTTCGGCTGGCGCGTGCTGTTCCTCACGGGACTCGCGCCCGCGCTGCTTACGATCTGGATCCAGCGCAAAGTCGCCGAGCCGAAGCTCTGGACCAGCGAGTCGAAAGCCAGCCCGTTCCTGGATCTCTTTCGCCGGCCGCTCGCCAAGCGCACCTTGGTGGGAACGGCGCTGGCCACCTGCACGCTGTTCGCTTATTGGGGCCTGAACACCTGGCTGCCCGGTTTTCTCTCCGCGCCGCGCGCGCAAGGCGGAGGCGGCCTCAACATTCTTCAGACCAGCGCCTGGATCTTTATCATGCAGTTCGGCACGTTCCTGGGCTACGCCACCTTCGGCTGGATAGCCGATTGGATCGGGCGGCGCCCGGCTTTCGTCATCTATGTGCTGATCGCCGCGGTGCTGACGCCGATCTACGGGCTGACGCCGATTTGGGCGGGCGCATCGGCGGAATTCTGGCTGCTCGCGCTCGGGCCGTTCGTCGGCTTCTTCGGCACCGGCTTTTTCTCGGTGTTCGGCGCGATGCTGTCGGAGCTGTATCCCACTTCCATTCGCGGCTCGGCCCAGGGCTTCATTTACAACACCGGCCGCGCCGCGAGCGCGCTTGCTCCTTTCGCGGTCGGCGCGATTGCCGATCGGCGCGGATTTGGCGCGGGTCTCGCCCTCAATTCGGCTTTCTTTCTCATCGCTGCCGTGATTATCTTCGGGCTACCCGAAACCAAGAATATGGAGCTTCAATGAAACGCTGCGCGCCGGTTACGCTTTGGCGGTCACCTTCCGGAAAACCAAGCCGGCAACGGCGAACGCTGCCAGCGTCAGCGCCGGTGAGCCTGGTTCGGGAACGGGTGACGGTGCCGGCAAAGGATCTCCCAGCGGAGTGTTTAATCGGTCATTCATCCCCTCGGTGATCGCGCCACTGAAGGGAGAGTCCAAGACCACGCCCGACTGCAGGCTGACTACCTCGCCCGGATGATGATGACGGCCATATTGGACAGTCGGGATGGTGTCCAAAACCGTGCTGATGGGGCCTGGGTCATTGATCGAGGACGTCACGTTCAAGCTCTGTCGATGGTGCAGGCGGGGAGTACCAGTATCGATGGGAGTATCCAGCGACGATACTGAAGACGGTGAAAATGTTGTGGCACTGTCTGTCGCTACTCCCCCGTTTTCAGCAGAGCGCCGGCTTTTCGATTCGACCAGTTGTGTTGAGGGCGCGCTATTGCCAAAAAGCATAAGCTGGTCCATCGCCGCAACTGCGTCAGCTCGAGAATTATGACGGTGAATGGAATTCGCTAGCGCCGCCGGCGACCCAGCGATGGACAGAACGAACACGACGAGAACGCTACAGCGCAACGGCTCCAAGTCTATTTTCCTCATTGATGCAAGGCCCCCCACGAAAAAGTCAGTTCCAATGTAAAGATATGCCGACTAAACGGGGAAATCAACGATAAAACCGTGACAGCGAATGGGATAGTTTTATAACCTGGAAGTAACCTGGCCCCCAAGTAGCTTAGTTATCTTCGTTGAAATAAATGTACACGATGTGATATACGACGAAAGTCGTATGGGTTAGTAATGGAAGGTATATCTTACCTCGCCGTAAATTTGCCGGGGATTGATATAGTGCGTTCCGCCAAAGGTGTTGCTTGTATCAAGCAGGTAACGTGTGTTGGCGATGTTTACCGCGTTGACCGAGACCGTGAAGCTCTCACCAAAACGCTTGCCAACGCTTAGGTCGAAGGTCGAATGCGGCGGAAGATGCGTGGGCCCGTCTCCGTTCAGAAATCCCGAACCAAACTGATACGCGGGCGTCATCCACATCTGCTTGGGCAAGGTGAGCGAAAGCACCGCGCTGGCGGTGTTGCGCTGGTCGTGATCCAGCAGAAAGTTGCCGAAGTCCGAGTCCTCCAGCAGCCCACCGGTGATCGGTCCAATCCCCTGCCCGATCTGATTGGAATAGGCGATGCGCAGTTGCGCGGTGTGAAATAGCCGCGGCGACCGCACGCTCACCTCGGTGCCATGGATGATCGCGCCCAGATCGGTGAGCGGAACGAAAATGCCCGAGTCTCCGATCACGTCGTGATCCAGAAAATTGCGCGCGCTGGTGTGAAAATTGTCCGCCTCGATCGCCCAGCCGCGGAACGGAATCTCCAAGCCGATGTCATGCTGGATGTCGCGCTCGCCCGGGAGCGGGACGAATCCGAAACCTTGATCGAGCGCAAAATTGAGCGTGGGACCCGCCAGGCTGTCCAATGGCGGCGGCTGATAGTAGTACGCGTAGTAGCCGTGCAGCACCCAGTTCAACTTGGGAATGCGGATCGCGCCGCCCACGCGCGGATCGGCCGCATTCTCGTTCACCAGGCCGCCGTAGTGCGTCAGACGCAGCCCGAGATCCAGCGTCAGCCATCGATTCAGCTTGTACTGGTCCTCCAGAAAAAACGCGCTCGAATTCGCCCAGTGCGTTTCCTGCTGATTCAATACCGCGCCGCCGGGATTGCCCGTGAGCCCGAAAAACGTATCGTTGTACTGGCCCCAGACTTCGGCGCCCAGCCGTGCGTTGTGCCTTCCCTTCTGCACCTGAAAGACAGCGCGCCCGCCGACGTAGTCCGACCGGCCGTTATCGTCCAGAATGAACGGCGTGTCCTGCGGCCCGCCCACGTAATGCGCAGCGTTGTAGTGGAAGTACGGTGAAACGGTAAGCAGCACGCCTTCGGAAAACGTGTGCATCCAGTGGAAGCCCACCAGGTAGTCGCGCTCCAAGTCGAGATCGCGGATGCCCGCGGCCTGCGTATCCTGATCGTTGGGGATCTGGTAATGGTCCTCGCGCAGCGACACGACCCAGCGCAACTGATCCTTCGGAGTGGCGTTATATAGCAGCGACAGAAACCCGCCCACGCCGCTCTCCTGGTCGTGGATCACCTGTGAAATCGGCGTCGCCAGGCCCAACTGAGAGCGGTTGGCATCCACGCTCGCGAAGTAAGCGAAGCGCTCGGTGTGGCCGCCCACATTGAGCTGGTCGTCGGTGCTCCAGAAATTGCCGGCCGACGCGATCAGCTCAACGTCGTTATTACGGTCGAACCCCGACGGCGTCACCGCATTGAAGAAGCCGTAGGTCCGGTCGCCGTACTCGCTTGAATACCCGCCGCGTTCGATCTCCAGTTCCGCGACGTTTTTCGGATTCACCAGCGGCGCAACGTTGGCCGCGATGCTGGTGTTGATGACTGGAATGCCGTCCAGAAACCAGTTCACCTGATGGCCGCCGCGCATATGCAGCATGTCATGCACCATGTAGGCGCCGGGGGTGAAATTGGTGATCATGGCCAGGCTGTTGGTCTGATCCGCGCCCGCCGTTTCCGTAATCTCCTGCGGCGTAACCGTGGTGCGCACCGTGGACGATTGCGTATTCAGCCGGCTGAGCGCCCCGGAAACCTCGAGCGATGACTTCACGGGCGCTAGCTCGAGCTGGAGATGTATGACTGGCGTCTTCTCCGCAGCGACATTGATCGTCTGCTCGAGAGCGCCGAAGCCCTCCGCGGTCGCCCGCAGCGTCGCCGGACCTTCTGGTACGTTCTCAATCACGAACTCGCCATTGGCGTCCGATTGAGCCGTCGCCAGCGTCACTCCTTGGTTGCTCTGCACTGTTATTGTTGCGTTTTGGAGCGGCCGATGTTGCGGATCGTGCACCACCCCTCGCACTGTTCCCAGGGTCGCCGCGCACAGCGACACGAGAATACAAAGAATACAAGTCCATTTCATACAATCCTCCCGATGCCTAAATCGAAATGTGGATAAAAACGCTAGGCTACGGAAGGAGGAGGACGTTCGAAGAGGACCGGATTCGGGCGTGTAAGAGGAACCCACGCCGGGTGGAATTCCGCCTTGGCCAGCACCGGCGCGAGTCTTACATCCGGCGGCGGTGGATCGATGCTGGTAGCCACCGGCTGCGTGTTCCGGACCGTGATGTGGCACTGGCCGCAGCAGTCTTTGGATGTAAGGCCCGGCCCCGTCGACGCATGGTGCATCCGGCGGCAGCAGCATTTGTCCTTGCAGCAGGCCATGCTGCTCATGCTGCTGCAGTCGTCGAAAGCCAGAGCTGTGAAGGGCTGCGCGAAAAGAAAGACGATCAGCGCGCTGGCGAAAAGCCGGGGTAGGACTTGGGCCAAACGCTTGAGCATCTCGCCTCAGTATACTGCTACTCGCCGCGTAGAATGGAAACAGCCCGCATGTCGCTCACAGAATACAAGCGCAAGCGCCGATTCGATAAGACGCCGGAGCCCGCGCCGGCAGCCCCCAAGGCAATCGCGCCGGGCGGCAATTACTTCTGCGTCCAGCGTCACGACGCCACGCGGCTGCACTACGATTTCCGGCTCGAAGTGGATGGCACGCTCAAATCCTGGGCGGTTCCGAAAGGTCCTAGCCTTGAGCCGCTGGCGAAGCATCTGGCCATGCACGTGGAGGATCATCCGCTCGAATACGGCGGCTTCGAGGGCAACATTCCCAAAGGCGAGTACGGCGGCGGCAGCGTTATGTTGTGGGATCGCGGCACGTTTGATGTGCTCGGCGATCTGCCGGCCCGCGCGCAAATGGAGCGCGGCGATTTCAAGTTCCGCCTGCACGGCGAAAAGCTGCGCGGCGAATTCGCGCTGGTGCTGATGCGTGGCCGCGGTAAAGGGAACGAGTGGCTGCTGATCAAGAAGAAGGACGCCGAGGCCAGGCCCGGCTGGAACGTTGAAGACTACGCGCGTAGTGTGCTCACCGGACGCACGCAGCAGGAGATTGCCCAGGACCTGCCGCCAGTCATGGATGATCCACCAACCACCGGCCACCAAACGCCAGCCACTGATCTCGCGACGATCGAAGGTGCGATCCAATCTCCCATGCCCCACACGGTTGCGCCCATGCTCGCCTCGCTCGCCGAACATCCGCCCTCCGGCCAAGCCTGGCTCTATGAAGTGAAATGGGACGGCGTGCGCGCGCTCTGCTTCATCGAAGATGGCCAGCTCCGCATCTTCACGCGCAATCAAAAGCGCTGCGAGCAACAATATCCCGAGCTCAGCGTCCTGCCGCATTACGTCAAAGCGTCGAGCGCCATCCTCGACGCCGAGATCGCGGTGTTGGATGACAAAGGCCGGTCCAGCTTCAGTCTCATTCAGCCGCGCATTTCGGTCGCCGATCCGAACACCATCGCGCATCTTTCGCGTTCCGCGCCGGTGACGCTGTTCGCGTTCGATCTTCTGTATCTGGATGGCTACGACCTGCGCGGCGTGGCGCTTGAAGAACGCCGCCGGCTGCTCGAAGCGGTCTTGACTCCGGCCGATCACGTCCGCCTTTCCGATCTTTTCCCCGTCGGCGGTAAGGAAATGCTCGAAGCCGCCCGCGCGCACGGCCTGGAAGGCATCGTCGCTAAGCGGCGCGACAGCAAGTACGAAGGGCGGCGCAGCCGCGACTGGATCAAAATCAAGGTCGCGAACTCCGACGACTTTGTCATCGGCGGCTTCACGCACGGTGACCGCGATTATTTCAGTTCGCTGGTGCTTGGCCTCTATGATCACGGCAAGCTCACGCACGCGGGACAGGTCGGCACAGGTTTCAATGAGAAATCGCTGAAAGACATCTTCACGAAACTAGAGCCGTTGATCGTCAAGAAGACTCCGTTCTCCGGGCCGGTCAAAGCGCTGCGCGACGTGACCTGGGTGAAGCCCCAACTGGTAGCCGAAATCAAGTTCCTGGAATACACGCCCGATGGCCTGCTGCGCGCGCCGGTGTTTGTTGGCCTTCGTCCGGACAAAGATCCCAAGGAATGCGTGCGCCAGACTGAGGCAGAAGATCCGCCCGCCAAGCGAACCGGACCGCTCGTGCCGCTCGATTCGCCCGCCGAAGTGTCGCTCGAAATTGAAAGCCATCGCCTGAAGCTGACGAATCTGAACAAAATTTTCTATCCCGGCGAAGGCATCACCAAGCGCGACGTTATCAACTACTATGACGCCGTGGCTGGCCTGATTCTTCCGCATTTGCGCGACCGCCCGCTGTCGTTGAAGCGCTACCCCAACGGCATCACCGGCCAATATTTCTTCCAGAAAGAGGCCCAGGACAAGGTGCCGGACTGGGTGCGCCTGGAGCCGATCTTCTCCGAGCACAACCAGGACAAGATTCACTACATCATTTGCAACGACCGCGCTACGCTGGTCTATCTCGCCAACCTCGCCTGCATCGATCAGAACCCCTGGATGAGCCGCCTGGGCTCGCTCGACAATCCGGACTTCGCGCTCATCGATCTCGACCCGACGGAAGGCTGCCCTTACAGCCAGATCGTCGAAGCCGCGCAGCTCGTCAAGAACACGCTGGATGCCGTGGGCCTCGCAGGTTATCCCAAAACCACGGGCGGCGACGGCATGCACATCTACATGCCGCTCGAACCGATCTACACATTCGAACAGGTACGCACCTTCGCCGAGCTGCTTTCGATCCTCGTCATTCGCCAGAAACCGGATCTGTTCACCACGCCGCGCGCGGTCTCGCAACGCAAGAAGGCCAAAGTCTATTTCGATTACTTGCAGATTTCGAGCGCCAAAACCATCGCCGCACCCTATGTTCTGCGCGCGCATCCCGGCGCACCGGTCTCGACGCCGCTGGATTGGTCGGAAGTAAAAGCCGGCCTCGAACCCGGCCAGTTCAACATCCACAACGTACTGGAACGCTTCGAGCGCGTGGGTGACCTGTTCGAACCCGTCCTCACGAAGCCGCAGAGGCTTGAGCCGGCTTTGGAACGGGCTTCCGCGAGTAGCGCTTCACCAGCGCGACGCCGCAAAAAATAATCAGCATCCCGGCGATCTCTTCCGCTCCAATGTGCTCGCGAAAGACGATCCAGCCGAGAAAAACCGCGATCACCGGGTTGATGTAGTTGTAGATGCTCACCACGGAAACCGGCAGCCGTTCGAGTGCGATGCTGTAAGAGCTGTAGCCGATAATGGAGCCGAACATTACAAGATAGGCCACTGCGCCCATGCTGCGCGTGGTCCAGGCGGAAGGATGTGGCCGCGTCAACAGCGCAGGAATGACGAACGCGAGTCCCGTAGCCAACTGCTGCACCGCGCCGCTCACCACCGCGTGCGCTTTGGTCTGATGCCGGCGCTGCAGAATCGATCCCAGCGTCCAGCCGCCGCATCCGAATTGAATGAGCAGGAAGCCACGCAGCAACGGCCCGCCGAAGCCTTCGCGCAAAATCTCAGGCGCAACCAGCAGCGTGGTGCCCGCCAGCCCCACCAGCATCGCGAGGATCGTGGGCCCGTGCAGCGCTTCGCCGCCCGGAATCAGCGCGTCGATGCCGATCATCCAAAATGGCGACAACGTAATGAAGAGAGCAGCCAGCCCGCTCGGCACCCACTGCTCGGCGAACACCAGCGTTCCGGTACCCATGCCGATGATCATGACGCCGAACAGCGCCGTGTAGCCCAGCTCACGGCAGGAAGGCAGGTGGGCTTTGGAAAAATACGCGCTCACCAGCAGGATCGTGCCCGAGATCGTGTAGCGCAGACACATGAGCACGGCGGGATGAATCGACTCCACCGCGATGCGGATGCCCAAATACGTCGTGCCCCAGAAGAAGCACACCGAGGCCAGTGCTAGATAGGCAGTAAACTGGGGATGCTGCCGCAATGTTTCAGGGTAACATTGAGGGTTGATACTGACCCTGACGATCAACCCCTCAGTAGACCGCAACATCCAAGTCGATCGGCTGGTGTTCGAGGATCGCGCCTATATCCTCGCGAGCAGCGATTCGGCCGGCGGCCGCGGTATGAACGCGTCGCGTGTCCTGCACGCCTTCGGCGCCAAAACGTTGGCCATTGTTACCTCCGGCGGCGCCAAGGGCGAGCGTCTGGAAAAGCTGGCCGCGAAGTCCGGCTTCCCGGTGAAAGTGGTGCGGATCAGCAATGAGATCCGCGTGAACCTCACCATCACCGACCGCCAGGGCCTGACCATCAAGCTGAACGAACTCGGGCCCCCGATCACGCCGGACGAGTTGACCAGCATTGAGAAAGCGGTCGAAAGCCGCCTCGAGACCGCAACCTGGTTGATGCTGTGCGGCAGCATCCCGCCCGGAGTCTCACCACACTTTTATACCAAGTTGATCCAAATGGCGCGCGACCGCAAGGTCAAGACGCTGCTCGACACCGACGGCGCCGCACTGCTGCATGGCATCGAAGCCGGACCCACCGTAGTGAGTCCCAATCAGGCCGAGGCCGAACGTCTGCTGAACCGCGCTCTCATCACGCGCGCTCAATTCATGGAAGCAGCCACGCGAATCAAAGCCATGGGCGCGGAGTCCGTGATCCTGTCGCTCGGCAGCCGCGGCGTCGTGGCGACGGATGGCAACCGGCTGCTGGAGGTGGTCCCGCCGCGCGTCGACGCCGTGTCTCCACTGGGCGCAGGCGACGCGCTGGCCGCGGCTTTCGTGTGGGCCGCCTCCAAGAAGAAGGACTTCGCCGATTGCGTCCGCTGGGCCGTCGCCGCAGGCACTGCTTCCGCGCGCCTCCCGGGTCTCGTCTTCGCAACGCTGGAGCAGACCAAAGAAATTTACAAGTCAGTGGAAGTAGTCGAAGTGAACTCGATGTCCCGCTCTAGCGGGACGGGCGAGGGTTCTCAGCCTTAGCGATCAGAGGCTTGACGAAATGGTCCCAGGCATCACTCGCGCGGAACCAGTGACCCTCCACGCTGCGATAGATCGAGGTGACGTTCCGCTGCCACCGCGGGTCGCCGGAGCCGGGCAGATAAACGAAGCCCTGTCCTGATGAGGGATCCCAATCATAGGACACTACGTAAGCCAGGTGCGGTTTCTCGCCGGCGCAGCCGGGTTCATTCGATCCTCCGCGGCATCCTGCGTAGAACGAGACGTGGTACTGCGGAAGCCGGGCCGGCGGCTCCGTAACGATCCCTGCGTGCCAGTCAATGATGAAGCCTGTCGCATTCTCAAGTACGGCGTCGTTGACCCCCGGACCCGCCCAAACATTGAACTGCTCAATGGCCGGATCCGTGGCTCTGATCGGCGCGCGCAGCGACCCGCCTTGGATCTCGATCAGTACCGTGTCTCCCTTTGCGCACAGCAGCGCAGGCACAGCGAACGAGACCAGTAGACCGAACTGTGCAGCAGAGCGGATCATCGGGTATCTCCTGCCTAGATTGGATCAACTGGCTTGTCCAGGGTCAAGCGTCTACTGCGCCGGAGCCGCGGGCGCGGACGGCTTGGCGAATTTCGCGGCGTCCACCGCCACATTGGCCTGCACGTCGCTCAGCTCGATCCCCGACTTGCCGTCCAGCCACGTCACCGTCCAGCGATACGGCATTTTGACGCCCGCCACGTCGCGATAATCCGAGTAATCCACCTGCGTCGGATTCAAGCCGAGCGGCGACTCGGTGTAGCGCACCATGCGTACCAGCAGGCCGGTCTTCCCGTCGAAATACAGGTTCACCGGATACTTGCCGTTCGTGGTTCCCTGCAACACTTCCACCTCTTGACCGTCGATCGTGGTCTTTGGCACGACGCGCCACTCGGTCAGCGCGCTCTTCAAATGCGTGGGAAACGTGATCGCCGCATCCAGCTTCGCGCCGTCCAGATCGCCATCGGTCAGCTCGAACACCTGCACGGGACGCTCGGTCGCCGGTGCGGCGATCCAAGCTGTATGGCCGTCGTAAACCGTGCTGCTATCGCCCAACGCCGAATGAATCACCGTCGCGCGCTCATCGGGCGCCTTGGCCCACATCTCGAACGGGCTCTTCTCGGCCTCGGCGAACGATTGCTGCATTCCCTTCCCTGTAAAGCTCGTGAGCTTGCCTAACGCCTCCGCGCCGCCGAGCGCCTGAATGTACCGGTCCAGAATTTGATCGGCCGTCATCGATTTCCCGCCCGCGGCCTGAAGCATCCGGTCAGGCTCCTGCACCGGCGCTGGAGGACCATACAACTCGGCCAGGCTCGGCGTGATCCTGGGCCGCTCCACGCCGCGATGGCAGGAATAGCAGGTCACTTCGCGCCGTCCGCCGAAGTAGCTCTTGTTGATCCCGTTCATCATGACGATCATGCCACGCGCTACCACCTTGCGCGGGGTGTCGTCGGCGTATTTCTCCCAGCTGCCGCCGCTTTCCGCCGAATGGCAATCGCTGCACGTCTCGCCGAGGGAGGCGGAGATGAACCCCATCGTGGCCATGAACTCGTCCACCGGCAGGCCCTTCAGCACTTTGACGTTCTTGAAAACCTGATCGGCCATCAGCTTCGGGTCTGGCCTGGACTGGCCAAACGCCACTGCCGCCGCGAATGCAGCCAGAACTAGCGGCCTCGATACGAGCTTCATCTTGCCTCCGCTCCTCACTATATCGGACGGTACCTGCATCGAAAATGGCTATTCAGAGTCAGGCTTGCGGACGGGCCGCTTGGTGGTCTTGATCAGCGCCAGGAACAGCAGCAGCAGGCAAAGCAGCGTCGCAATCGCGCCGATCACCAGGTAGTCGGTGGCTTGGTGCGGCCCGGGCATCACCACCACCAGAACGCCGACCGTCAGGACGAACACCACCACCAATCCTAGCGCTAGAGCAAGAGTGCGATTCATTCAATCGTACTTTTCGAAAATGATCTGCTTGCGGTCGAAACCCAACCCCTTGAGGATAGCGCGGACGTCGTCCACCATGGCTTTGAGGCCGCAGATGTAGACGTCCAGGTCCCGGCGTTCGCCGATGGCGTCCAGCAGATGCGTCTGGACGTGGCCCTTGCGCCCCTGCCAGGAATCCGCTGGGCGCGAAAGCGTCGGCCAAAATCGGAAATTGGGATATTCGCGAGCCAGCGCTTCGAAATCGCCGCCGTAGTAAATGCTGCTTTCGTGCCGCACGCCGAATAGCAGCGTAAGCTTCTTGGCTTCCGGATGCATCAGGTAATCGCGCACCATTGGACGGAACGGCGCGATGCCGGTGCCGGTGGCCACGAACAGAGCCTCGCGCGCGGGATTGCGGACAGTGAAAAAACCGAGCGGCTCGGCCATCTCCACCGTGTCACCCGGGTGCATCGCAAAGAGATGCGGGCTGAAGGCGCCCTCGTGCACCAGGTTCAGGCACAGCTCGAAGCGGTTGCCGTCCGGCATCGAGACGATGGAATACGCCCGCGTGATTTTCTTGCCGCCGAGCGCTTCGCTTAGCGAAACGAACTGGCCCGGCTTGAAGTGCAGTTGCTGGATCTCAGGCACCTCGAAAACAAAATGCCGCACTTCCGGTGCAATTTCGTGCGACTCCAAGAGCCTCGCTCTCATGGGCGGTTCAGGGCTTCCGAGGCACGGTCGAGCAAAGCCGCGAGCAGTGCTGGATGACCGTCCAGCGGCGCCGTAATCTCCATTTCGATGCCGCCGTGTGCGTCCGCCGCCGCGCGAACCAGCCGCGGCAGGTCGCGCTGCATGTGCGTGCCGAGCGTCAGGAAATAGGGGATCACCACGATGCGTTTTGCGCCGCGTTCCACCAGCAGCCCGGCCGCGCCCGCCAGATCCGGCTGGCCCAGTTCCAAAAACGCTGCTTCTACAATGTGCCGGCCGGAATCCGCCATTTGTGCCACGACATCCCGCACCGCCTGGTTGGCGCTCTCGATGCGGGACCCGTGCGCGAAGACGATGAAGCCCGTCATCTCACACCTGAATCAGCGGCGGAGCGTTCAGCGGGGCTGACTGGTTTTGTGGGAAATGCCCGCGCAAATAATCGACGAACGCTCGTCCGCGCGGGCGCCCGTTGTTTTCGTGCAATTCGACGCGCTCCAAGAAGACCAGCGTGCCTAGAATCTCGGCGTCGCGGATGGGCGTGGCGTTCTTCTCCGCCAGTTCCTTGCGCAGCGCGTCGACCGCCTCCTGCATCTTGCGATGGATGGCATCCGCCACCAGATTGCTGGGCCGCGTTTCGTAATATAAACCGCTTTGGAGCGTGCGATACGTGCGAATCAGCGAACCAAGAGCTTCACGTACGTCCGCATCCACCGCCCCTGATGTCGCTAGCGCCGCTTCGAGCAGCCGTGCGCCCAGAAAGACGAGAAGCGGCTCGTGCTCCCGCAGGAACTGCTCAGTCACCTGGACATCTTTGTTCGGGATATTTTCGGGGTCGAGAGGTGTCGTCTTTTCGTGCAGCCGCGCTTCCATCAGGTGCGGGCAATCCAACGGGCAATCTATCGTGACTTCGCGCTGGTTGCCGCAGCAGATGGAGCAGATTTCGCCGCTGACGCCCGGGCAAAAGCGGCGCGGTTTGCGCGTGTCACAGATCTTGCATTTCATGGGGGAAGCGTCGGCTATTTCCCATCGTAGCACCGGGCTGTTCGCGCCTAGGGTGCGGACGACAGCACCGCGTCAATCGCTTCAAATAACTCACGCGAGTGAATCGGTTTGGAAACGTAATTATCCATGCCGCTGGCCAGGAACCGCTGCCGGTCGCCCGCCATAGCGTGGGCCGTCATGGCAATGATGGGAACGTGCAGCCCGGTATCCTTCTCTTTCTGGCGGATCAGTGCGGTGGCTTCCATGCCGTCCATCGACGGCATCTGAACGTCCATCAAGACCAGATCGAACGCGCCGGCTTCCATCGCTTCCACGGCCTTTAACCCATCTGCCACTACGACCACTGAATGCCCTTCCCGTTCCAACAAACGGGATGCAAGCCGTTGATTGACGGCGTTGTCTTCAGCCAGCAGAACTCGTATGGGCTTCCGCGCCTCCCGCAAGGTGTGGCGGGTGATCGGTTGCGTCGCTCTTCCGTCGCCGGCAGACGGCGCAACAACTCGCAGCAGAGTTTCGAGCAGGTCCGATTGCGACACGGGCTTGATCAAGTAGGCCGCAATCCCCAGTTGCTTGCACCGGATGCCGTCCCCGCGTTGGCCGCCGGAAGTCAACATTACCGACGCGGGCATTTCGAGCTGCGGTGTCTTTTGAATCTCCTCCACGAGCATGAAGCCGTCCATCTCGGGCATATGGCAATCGATGATCATCAAGCGGAATGGTGCACCAGCTTCACTGGCTTCTTTTAAGCTCTGGAGGGCGGCTCGACCGCTTGATACCGCCGTCGGCGTCATTCGCCAGAAAAGCAGCGTATGCTCCAGGATCTGCCGGTTCGTTGCGTTGTCATCGACCACTAACACTCGTAACCCGTCCAGGACGGCCGGATCCGCGGAGGCGGTGCTGGAGTTGACTTCCGTGGCGTGTCCGAACCGGGCCGAGAAGTGGAACGTGGAGCCGCTGCCCGGCTGGCTTTCAATCCACATGCGTCCGCCCATCATCTCGATCAGGCGTACGGAGATGGTAAGCCCCAGCCCCGTGCCGCCATACTTACGGGTGGTCGAGCTGTCGGCCTGATTGAACGGCTCGAAGATCAGGTTCTGTTTCTCCAGAGGGATGCCAATGCCGGTATCTCGCACTGAGTAGTGCAGGGTGAGACCATCCGCATCGCGGCTCTCAGCCTCCACTCTCAGGATCACTTCGCCCTTCTCGGTGAACTTAATGGCATTTCCGACCAGATTAAGAATTACCTGGCGTAACCGGACTGGATCGCCGACGACATGATTGGGAATCTCCGGAGGCACGAAGTACGCCAGCTCCAGGTCCTTTTCGTAAGCTCGCGCGGAGAGGGTCTTCATCGCCTGCCCCAGATGGTCCCTTAGGTTGAACTCAATCAAGTCCAGGCTGAGTTTCCCGACTTCGATCTTGGAGAAGTCCAGGATGTCGTTGAGGATGGTCAGTAACGATTCGGCCGAATACCGTACGGCGTTCAAGTATTCTCGCTGAACCGCGTCCAGGTCGGTGTCCAGCGCCAGTTCGGTCATCCCCAGAATGCCGTTCATGGGCGTGCGAATCTCGTGGCTCATGTTGGCCAGAAATTCCGATTTGGCACGGTTTGCGGCCTCCGCGGCGGCCACCATTTCTTTCTCGTTCGTTATGTCGAGCGAAGCGCCGATCAACCGCCGCGGCTTGCCGTCGACGAACTCCACTTGAGCGGTGCTCCGCCTCCAGCGGATCACCCCCGGCTCGGGGACAATACGGAAATCGACACAGTACGGCTCTCCCGTGGCGAATGCCCGGTCGGAGCCCTCCCCGAGCAGCGCCCGGTCCTCCGGGTGCACCACTTGCCGAACTAAATCAGCGTGCGTTCCGACGCTGGCGTCCTCGACGCGTTCCAGAACTGCCCATGCCTCTGAACCTTTTACGATGCCTGTCACGAGGTCCATTTCCCAAATTCCGAAGTTGGCGGCCTGTTCGGCCAACTTCACGGTATGGAGATGGCGCTGGAGTTTCTGATCCGAGAACATCCGGCCGATGGCGATCGCTGCTACCGCCGCCCCGGATCTTGCGATCTCGAGTTGTTGCTCCGACGGCGGGCCGGCCGCATGATGATACACGGCCAGGACGCCCGCGACGCCTTCAGCCCCATCCGAAATTGGGAGGCACCAGCACGATCGCACGTCATACGTTCGCGCAAAATCGCGGACTTGATCCGATGTCGTCTCCGCAAGCATGTCTGGGACAACGATGGTCTGATTCGAAAGTGCCGAGGAACTGGACAAACAGTTCTTGGGCTCTAACGGCAGGCGGCTCTGACTGAATTTAGGTCCCGCCGGCAGCCCGCCCCGCGATCCTTCCACCAGGCATTTCTCTTCCTTGTCCACATAGAAAACCGCGCAGAAGCAATCGCCGGTGAGACGCTCGATTCCCTGACTCAGCGCATCCAACACTTCTTCGCACGGTCTGGCTCGTGCGATGAGGTCCAGAACGTGCCGTTCATGCGTGACCTGATCCAAAGCTGCTTTGCAAAGCGCTAATGCGCCCGCCGGCCGCTTGCGACGGGCAGATACGACGCCCACGGCGAACGGCGCTGTCAGGAGCGCGGACAGGACATGGGTCCACATAGAGGCTCAGCTTCGCGCGTAGGGCAATGTAGTCATCAATCCGAGTGATGCAACCGCTCTATCGGCCCGCCGCGGCGATAGCGATAGGCAGCTTGTTTCGTTCCCTATTATTACCTATTGACACATCTTAATAGGGGCTGATAGAGTAAGATAAGCATGGAAAAGGATCTATACTCCGTCGAACAAGTCGCCAACTTGCTCAATCTTCACGTCCGAACCGTCCGAAGCTATGTTCGCGAGGGTAAGCTGAAGGCGGTCCGGATCGGCAAGCAATACCGCATTGCGCGTGAGGACCTGGAGGCGATGACCGGCCGGCCGATGGTGCCGCTCGATCGCGCCGGCGTCCCGCGGCAGCGCCACATCGAGGTGTCCAGCATCGTCGAGATCGACGCCATCAGCCAGGAACTGGCGATGCGCCTCGCCAACATGCTCCCGGCCGCCGCCAAGGGCCGCCCGGAGGGTGACGAGCCGCTGCGCATCGAGACCATTTACAACCAGGAGCGCGCGCGGCTGAAGGTGATCCTCTCAGGCAGCATCGCGAGCACTACCGCGCTTCTGCACGGCATCGACTTCTATCTGGAGGCACAAAAATGACTTCAATCTACAAATCTGCGGAACTCGAAAAGGAGGTGCGCCAGCACTACGCCGAGGTTTTGAAGCTATGGCCTGTGCCCAGTCAGCATCTCCGCGTGCCGACGCGCGAAGGCGAGACGTTTGTGGTCGCAAGCGGCCCCCAGGATGCTCCGCCCGTGCTGCTATTTCACGGGTCAGTGGCGAACTCGGCCTCTTGGATGTTCGATATTGCTACGTGGGCCGCGCACTTCCGCGTATACGCTGTCGATATGATCGGCGAACCGGGCTTCAGCCCGCCGTCTCGCCCGCCCCTCGCCTCCGATGCCCACGCGCTCTGGCTGGACGATGTTATGCAAGGCCTCGCGCTGGAGCGCGCGTCGATGGTGGGCGTGTCGCTGGGCGGATGGCTCGCTCTGGACTACGCGACACGGCGGCCTGACCGTGTTACCAGCTTGGCGGTGCTCTGCCCGGCCGGCGTGGGCCGGCAAAAAATCAGCCTCCTGTTTAAGTCGCTTCCGCTGCTCCTGATGGGCCGCTGGGGCACTCGCAAGCTCAGCGAGATGATCCTGGGCCGCGGGCCGGCGAATCTGGCCAAGCTACCGCCCGTAGTCCAGGCCTTCGCGGGCTTCATGTCGCTGGTTCACCAGAGCACAAGACCGCGCAATTTCAAATTGCCGGTGTTCCGCGACGACGCGCTGAAGCGGCTCGCCATGCCATTGCTCGCGATCGTCGGCGGCAAAGACGTCCTGCTCGATTCAGCCGAAACCAAGCGGCGGCTGGAGGCGAACGCGCCGCGAGCCGAAGTTCGCTATTTGCCCCAAGCCGGGCACTTCATTCCCGGCCAGGCGGCGACGATCCTCGAATTCCTCGAGCGGAGTAGTATACTGATCGCCAAAGCATGACCAAGTTCTGCGTCTTCCTGCTAGCCTGGGCGGCTTTCGCGCAAAGCGGCGCCATCACGGGGAAGGTCACCAACGACGACGGCGCGCCAGTAGTTAAGGCCAAGATTCAAGCCAAGAATGCAACCACGGGCGCGGCCTTGTCCGCGGAAACGGATGCCGGCGGAAATTACAGACTCGCCGCGCTGCCGGCCGGCGCGTATGAACTCTCGGCCAGCGGACCCGCATTGACGCCGTTTCAACAGACCATAACCGTCGCCGCGGATCAGGCGTTGCACCTGGACATCCTCCTGCACTTCGACGTCCAGGCGAATACTTTGGGCGACAATCCCGGTGCGCTTTTCGACAACCTCGTCTCGCGGAAGGCCCCGCCAACCGGGCCGGCGCCGCGCACCGCCGACGCCAAGCCGGATCTCTCGGGTGTCTGGCTTCCGTCTTTTCCCACCGATCCCGGCAAACCCGAGCCGCTGCCCTGGGCCGCGGCATTGATCGAGAAGCGGAACGCCAATCACAACGCGGACATTCCTTCCGGGCACTGCCTGCCGCTAGGAGTGATCATGTCGACGTTCCTGTTCCCCTATCAGTTGGTGCAGACGCCGAAGCTGCTGGTGATCCTTTATGAAGGTGAGCCTTCGCGCGAGATTTACATGGATGGGCGCCGCCACCCGGACGACCCCAATCCCACCTGGCTCGGCCACTCGATCGGTCACTGGGAAGGCGACACGCTGGTGGTGGACACGGTGGGTTTCAACGGCAAGCCGTGGGTGGGCTTCGGCGGCCAGCCGTCGACCGATAAGTTGCACATCACCGAGCGCTATACCCGGCCCGACCTGGGACACCTGGCCACCGAGATCACGGTCGACGATCCCGGAGCCTACGCCAAGCCGTGGACCATGAAGAAGGTCTCTTCGCTCGCCACGAATTACGAACTGATGGAATTCATCTGCAACGAAGGCGAGCGCGATCTCCAGCACATGGCCAAGTAGCACCTTTACCCTTTACCCGGGGACAGACGGAATGTTTCCGAGAAGTTTCATAGCCCGACCACACCACTTGTATGATGGCTCGTTTCGCGCGCGTCGTCGCCACCGGCCTCCCGCATCACGTCACTCAACGCGGCAACGCCCGCCGAACCATCTTCGAATCCGACACTGATCGTTTGGTTTATCTAAACCTCCTCCAGTCCAACTGTGAATTACACGCTCTCTCCGTGCTTGGCTTCTGTCTTATGTCGAATCACGTTCATTTGATCGTGGTCCCGGAGCGGCTCGACTCCATGGGCTTTGCGCTACGCCACGCCCATGGGCGGTACGCTTCCTATCTGAATGCTCGCCGTGGCGATTCGGGCCACGTCTGGCAGGGACGGTATTATTCATGCCCTCTGGACACCCGGCACTTGTGGGCGGCGCTGCGTTATACCGAGCGAAACCCGGTGCGGGCCGGCATAGTGGCGTCGCCGGATTTGTACCGCTGGTCCAGCGCCGCTCTGCACTGCGGCCGGACGCAGGGTCAATCTCCGCTCCGGGTCGAAGTAGAACTGTGGCGGGCGTGCTGGAATACGGCAAGCTGGCGCGAGTTCGTTGGGCAAGTTGAGACCGAGCGAGAAATCATACCTCTGCGGACAAACACCCATACGGGGCGTCCGTTGGGGACTTCGGATTTCGTGAAGGCGCTGGAGCGCACGCTGCATCGGTCGTTGGCGCCCCAGAGAGGAGGGCGGCCGCGGAAGGGCGAGGAGGGATCGGCGCAGGTCGCGTTACCGTTGGGATGAAGGGAACGTCCCGTCTGTCCCCGGTTTGAGAAGCAACTGTTGATACGTACGCGTGAAATACCCGTCGGTCATGCCGGCGATGTAGTCGCAGACCACGCGGTGCACGGGCGCGTCTTTGAGCGATTCCACGTAGTTTTCCGGCAGTTTTTCGGGATGCGCCACCCAAAACTCGAACAGCTCGGCGATCATACCCGCGGACTGCCGGCGCTCAGTCGCCATCGGCTCGGAGTAGTAGACGGCCTGGTGCAGGAACTGCTTGAGCGAACGATTCGTGGCCTCGGAGGCAGCCGTGAAGCAGGCCAGGCGGCGCGGATGCTCACGCACCTGGTCCGGGTCCACAACGCCGGCGGCGGCAGCAGCTTCAATAGTGCCTTGAATCAATCCGGATACCAGCCAGTCCACCAGGCCGCGCAGCACTTCCTGAAAGCGCTCGCGCTCGACTGCCGCGGGGAACTGTCCCTCGGCCTCTTCGTAGCGCCGCGCGAACTCCGGCACGCAATCGCTCACCTGTTTGATGCTGAATAAGGCCGCGGAATAACCGTCGTCCAGGTCTGCGGTGTTGTAGGCGATTTCGTCGGCCAGGTCGATCAACTGCGCCTCGAGCGGCGGGCGCAGGCCGGGCAGATACTCGTCCAGCAGCGGGTCCTCGCCCTTCTCAAAATCATGCGAGTGCTTGACGATGCCCTCGCGCACCTCGAACGTCAGGTTCAAACCGGGGAAGCGCGCGTAGCGGTGTTCGAATGATTCGACGATGCGCAGGGCGTGCTGATTGTGGTCGAAGCGCTCGCCGAAGCGGCGCATCTGCCGGTCCAGTTCGTCTTCGCCGGCGTGCGCGAAGGGCGGATGGCCGATGTCGTGGCCAAGCGAAAGCGCCTCGGTCAGGTCTTCATCGAGCCCCAGCGTCAAAGACACGGTGCGCGCGATCTGCGATACCTCGATGGTGTGTGTGAGGCGAGTTCGGAAATGATCGGAAATGCCCGCCGGAAAGACCTGGGTCTTATTCTCCAGGCGGCGAAAAGCCCGGCAATGAATGATACGGTCGCGGTCCCGCTGAAACTCGTTGCGGTAAGGATGCGGAAGTTCGGGATAGCGCCTGCCGCGGCTGCGCGCAACCGGAAAACGCAAACGGCCCAGGCCGGTCACTTCTGGGATAGTTCGCCGTACTCGTTGATGGCGGCCTTACTGACCGCGCTGCGGGTACTGGTCCGAAGCGGCTCCAGGAGTTTTTTCGCGCGCGCTGGATCGCTGTTCTTGATCAGGTCCACGAGCACCAGGGTAGCCGATTCCTTGGAAACCAGAACCGTCGGATGATCGATGACGGATTCGAGCAGCTTCTCGGCTTCCGGCAGCTTTCCCTCGGCGGCCAGGACCTGGGCGAGCGCCACCTTCGCGATCGATGGATACGGCCCGCTGGCTCCATCCACAACCGCGCGGAACTGTTTCTCCGCTTCCGCCAGATTGCCAGTGTCGGATGCGGTGGTGCCCAGATAGTAATGGCCCATGTAAGCTTCCTGGGTTCGGGGATACTTGTTGACCAGCTCGGTCCAGGCTTTGACGACGGCCTTGTCTCGAGCATCGTTGGTGGGGAAAGCTAAGGTCTGCGGGTTTGGTGCGGGACCAACATTGGCATTTTGAATCTGTAAGGCGTCTCGGAGAGCCTCCTGGCGCACATCCCGCATGTGGTTCGAATAGAAGTAATAAGCGAGGCCGAGCAGGAGCACGACTGCGGCAGGGACGCCCCACCGGATCATCTGCTGCCGGTGCTCGCTGACGAATTCGACGCTGTGCTGCACCTCCAGCGCGAACTTGTCGCTTTTCATGTCTTTGCGGGTCAGTTTGTTCACGGGAAAAACCTCTCTAGCGGGGCAATTTCATCGTAGCACAGGCTCGCAATATATCAGTGCTGGGGCAGGGCCCGCAAGTGGGAAATGGCGGTCCAGACGTAGTGTAAGCCGCTTACAACGGTTCCTGCCACCATCAGCCAGAGCGCCAACTGGACCGGGGCAGGGATGCCCGCCTGCGCGCCCATCACTACGAGCGCGGCGGCAATTTGCAAGAACGTGCTGATTTTGCCCCAGATAGAGGGTGGGAAGGCGCGGACGGATGTGAACAGCAGGCCGTAGCCGGCCATGGCGAGAATCAGGACGTCGCGGCTGAATACGACCGCAACCATCCACCAGGGAACGTCATGCGCGATGCCCAGGGCGACGTAGATGACGCTGAGGAGGATTTTGTCGGCGAGCGGGTCGAAGTAGGCGCCGGCGCGTGAGGATTGGCGCAGGCGGCGCGCCAGAAAACCGTCGATCGCATCGGAGACGCCGGCCAGGAAGAACAGCACCAGGGCGCGGTCGTAGCGGCCGTGCAGGATATCGGAGGCAACGAACGGAGCCAAGACCAGCCGCGCCAGCGTGAAGAGGTTCGGCAGGTTGAACAAAACGATTAGGACACGAGCGCGTGGGCGACTCGGGTGGCCAACTGGTCGAAGCTGAGGATCTCGTACAACGAAGGATCCGACATGATGCGCGCAACCAGTGCTGTATGCATGGCATGTCCGGCGCGTTCGGCGATCACGTGCCCGAGCAGCGGCTTACCGATGAGCGCCAGGTCGCCGATCAGGTCCAGGGCTTTGTGGCGGCAGCATTCGTCAGAGAAGCGCAGTCCTTCCGGGTTCTGGACGCCGGTGCGGTCGAAGCAGACCGCGTTTTCCAACGCCGCGCCGCGGATCAATCCCATGTTTCGCATTTGATCCAGTTCATGCAGGAAGCCGAAGGTGCGCGCGGGCGCAATCTCTTGCGCGTAGCGCTCGGGCGTGACCTCCAGGTCCAACGACTGGCGGCCGATGAGCGGATGATCGTAGAAGACGTCGCAGGTGAGCAGGAATCGGTCGGAAGGGAGGATGGTGATGCGCTTGCCGGCGGCTTCCACGGTGACCGGGCGGCGGATGCGCAAGAATCGCTTGCGCCGGCGGTAGGACCGCAGGCCAGCCGCGTTGAGCAGGTCCACAAACGGCGAGCCGCTGCCGTCCAGGATAGGGACTTCGAGGTTGTCGATCTCGACGTAGGCGTTGTCCACGCCCATGCTGTAAAAGACGCTGAGCAGGTGCTCGGTGGTGGAGATCAACACGCCCTGGCGCATCAGGCTGGTAGCGTAGCTGACGCGTGCGACATAGCGCCAACTGGCTGGGACCGCGAAGTTGTCGAGGTCGGTGCGGAGGAAAACGACGCCAGTGGACGGCGGCGCGGGAAGGATTCGAATGGAAACGGGAACGCCGCTGTGAAGCCCTACACCGCGGGCTTCCACCGGGCGCTGAACGGTGGTTTCAAAGCGCAATGCGATTTCCTTGGGTTCGTTTTTCGAGATTCGGCAAATGGGTGGTCCGATCGAATTTTCCATTCTAACAGCGAGGAAGCCGAGCCGCTAGACTTTTGATTCGAAAAGGTTTGTAAAGTTCGTAGTGTTGCAGGATAGCCACAGTTCAAGATTGGGCTTGTGGCGGAATCAGGTCAAAAGTCCGGCCTCGCCCGCGGGCACACGGGTTATGCTGATTGAGGATGCCCACCGTTACCGGAGCGAAGAGAGGCGCGCAAGCTCGGCCACGTCTGTTTCTGATCGACAGCTACGGGTACATTTTCCGCGCTTATCACGCGCGGGCGCGGAGTGGGGCGCCGCCGATGCGCACGACGACAGGCATTTCGACCGAGGCGATCTTCATTTTCCACAACATGGTGCGGAAGCTGCGCGCGACATATCAGCCCGACTACATCGCGGCGGTGTTTGAAGCCGGCAAGACGTTTCGCGAGGAACAGTACGCCGAGTACAAGGCCAACCGCACCGAGATGCCGCCGGATCTGGGCGAGCAGATTCCCTACATCCGGCGGACGCTGGAGGCGATGCGCATCCCGATCCTGCAGTATGAGGGCTACGAAGCCGACGACGTGATCGGGGCCATTGCGCAGCGGGCCAGCCAGGATTACGACGTCGTGATCGTTTCGAGCGATAAGGACATGCTGCAGCTTGTGAACGATCAAGTTCACATGTACAACCCGGTGAAGGAAGACGTCTGGTACGATCCGGCGGCGGCCGAGGAGTTCATGGGCGTGAAGCCGAGCCAGGTGGCGGACCTGCTGGCGCTGAAGGGCGACTCCGTCGACAATATTCCGGGCGCGCCAGGCATCGGCGACAAAGGCGCGCGCGATCTGATCCAGCGCTTTGGCTCGGTGGAGGCCGCGTTGGAGCACGCGGGCGACGTGGAGCGCAAGATGTATCGCGAGAGCCTGCAGAACAATCGGGATCAGATTCTGCTAAGCAAGCGGCTGGCGACGATCGATACCTCGGTGCCCATCGAGTTTCACATGGACGAACTGGCGGCGCGGGAGCCGGACATCGCCGAGCTGAAGAAGATCTATAAAGAGCTGGAGTTTTACAGCCTGCTGAAGGAAGCCGGGCCGACTGAGGATTCACACACGCGGGATTATGCGACCATCACGAGCCGCGAGGAAGCCGAGGCGTACGGGCATACGCTGGCGCGGCTGGAACCCGCACGGACGATTGCGTTTGCGATGCTGTCGACGGTGGATGGCGGGCTGCCGCTGACGATGATTGGGGTTTCGTTTGAGCCGGGGGTCGCGCGGGCGCTTTCTCTGGATTATCTCGACGCACTGAAGCCCGTGCTGGAAGATCCGGTGCGCGTGAAAGCGGCGCACGACGTGAAAGCCTTGATGGTGGCGTTGGCGAAGGAGGGTGTGGAGGCTCAGGGTTTCCGGCACGATGTGCTGCTCTATGCGTTCTTGTTGTGCGCCGATCCGTCGGGGTGCTCGCCTGAGGTGTTGGCGGAGCGCTATCTGGATCGAAAGTTGAACGCGGCGGCGGAGCAGCACGCCGACTTGGCGATCACGCTCACGGAACGGCTGGCGCCGGAGATCGACAGCCAGGGCTTTCGCCAGCTTTACGAGACGATCGATTTGCCGCTGGCGGCGGTGTTGGCGCGCATGGAGCGGACCGGGATTCGCATCGATCCGGCGCAGTTGCGCGCGTTGTCGGCGCAGCTCGATACCGATATTCAGCGGCTGGCGGGCGAAATCTATGAGCTCGCAGGAAAACCTTTCAACATCAATTCTCCGGTGCAGCTTGGCAAGGTTTTGTTCGAAGAGATGAACCTGCCGGCGCCGGTGAAGTACGGTAAGGGCAAGACGATTTCGACGGCGGCGGATGTGCTGGAGGGTTTGGCGGCCGAGCACGAGATCGCGCGCAAGGTGCTGGATTATCGGCAACTCACCAAGCTGAAGGGGACCTATATTGATGCGCTGCCGGAGCTGATCGATCCGGCGACGGGTTGCCTGCACACGACCTTCAATCCGGCGGGCGCGGCAACGGGGCGGCTGTCGTCGTCGAATCCGAATCTGCAGAACATCCCCATCCGCACGGAGCTGGGCCGCGAGATCCGTTCCGCGTTCGTTCCCCGCGAAGGTTGGAAGCTGGTGGTCGCCGACTATTCGCAGATCGAGCTGCGGCTGCTGGCGCACATGTCTCAAGATCCCGTGTTGCTCGACGCGTTCCGGCGCGGCGAGGACATTCACACGAGCACCGCGGCGGAGGTGTTTCACGTAGGGCCGCTGATGGTGACGCCGGAGATGCGGCGCAGTGCGAAGGCGGTAAATTTTGGCATCGTGTATGGGCAGACGCCGTTCGGTTTGGCGACATCGCTGGGGATCGATCGCAAGGAAGCCGAGGCGTACATCCGCACGTACTTCGAGCTGCACGCAGGCGTGAAGAAGTTTATTCAGCAGACCATCGCGGAGGTGCGGGAAAGCGGCGTCGCGGTGACGCTGTTCGGGCGCAAGCGGCCGATTCCGGATATGCACAGCCGGAATCCCAACGCGCGATCGTTTGCTGAGCGGACCGCGGTGAATACGCCGTTGCAGGGGACGGCGGCGGATCTGATCAAGTTGGCGATGATCCGCATCGATGAGATTCTTCGGCAGGAGAGGTTGGAAGCCAAGATGCTGCTGCAGGTGCACGACGAGTTGGTCTTTGAAGCACCGCCGGCCGAAGCCGAGCCAGTTTCGAAAATGGTGAAGCGCGAAATGGAAAATGTTCACAAGCTGGATGTGCCGCTGATCGTGGACACAGGGATCGGCGAGAACTGGAGGGACGCGAAGTGAGATTTTCCGACGTGGTCAGTAATTCCTTCTTAAACCGCTTCGAGTTGGTCGATTCTGAACAAAGGTCGAAAGACCATCCCGAAACCTGGGGTCATCCGCCTCAAGAGGTGCTCAATCGAGTTCAGCCCGGCTATTTCGTGAAAGTCGGCGTCACGCACCCTGAGTTGAACGGTGAACGATTCTGGGGAATCGTGAGAAAGGTTGGGGCCAATCTCGAGATACAAATCGATCAGGATATGGTAAACAGCGCGCAACACGGCCTCAACGACAAAGACGTCTTGTTCGTCCAGCATCGGCACATTTTTGGAATTATGGACGCCAACGGCGTCACGCTGTGGGTAGCGGCTTGAGTTCCTACAGGTGCCTATTCTGCGAGGCAGGTATTGGTGGGACGGCGGCACAGAGGAGTTCGCGTGCCTGCGCTACTTCTCGGCCTGACGGGCCGGAAGAAATTCGTCGCCGGCATGCCAGGTGGGCAGCGTCGACTGATTTGCCACATCCATTCCAATCAGGAGGCCGAACTGCGCGGCTTCTTCCATGCCCGCGAAGTCCCAGTCGTCGTGATATTCGTCAGACGGCTGATGGTAGTGCTTGTCGTTGTACTCGTTGAAAATCTTTTCGCCGTACTCGGCTGGTTTGCCGTAATACTCGGTGCCCAGGTCGATGGAAAACGCCGGAACACCGGCGTGCGCGAGCGAGAAATGATCGGAGCGGTAATACGTGCCTTGCTCGGGGTGTGAGTCGGGTTTGATGGTGAGTTCCATGCGATGTGATGCTTCCTCTACAATCGGCCACACGGTAGTGCGGTCGGCGCCGGTGACGGAAACGTCTTTTGTGCGGCCGAAGGGATAGAAGGCATCGAAGTTCAAATCGAGTGCAGTTTTCGCGAGCGGGATCACCGGGTGCGCGGCGTAATACTCAGTGCCGCGTAGTCCGGCTTCTTCAGCCGTGACGGCCATGAATAGCGCCGACCGGCGCGGCTTGTGCTCGAGCGCGGCCCAGGCGCGCGCCATCTCGATCAGGATGCCGCAGCCGGTGGCGTTGTCCACCGCGCCGTTGTAGATCGAGTCGCCGTTGACTGCCGGGCCGATGCCCAAATGATCCCAATGCGCGGTGAATACCACGGCTTGCGACTTCAGCTCCGGGTCGCTGCCGGGAACCATCGCGATGACGTTGCGCGATTGGATTTGGCGGATCTTGGTCGGGATGTTGGCGTGAATCCGGATGCCGAGAGGAATGGGCCGGAAGTTGGGCGAGTTGGCGGTTTTCAACATTTCGTCGACGTTCTTGCCCGCGAGCGCGAACAGCTTTTCGCCTGCGTCTTTGGTGACCCATCCGGCGAACGCGAGCGCGGGTTGGCCTGGCTCCAGCTTCAACTGCGGATCTTCCTTGCCCCAGGAGCTGCGGACGACGTCGTAGCCGTAGCCCGCTGTAGGCGTGGTGTGGATGATAATCACGGCCTTCGCGCCCATGCGCGCGGCTTCTTCGTATTTGTAGGTCCAGCGGCCGTAGTAGGTGAGCGCTTTACCCCCGAAGAATTTCGGATCGTCCGAGGGCGGCTCGTTGGTGAACAGCACCAGCACCTTGCCCTTCACGTCGGCGCCTTTGAAATCGTCCCAATGGAATTCGGGCGCGACGATTCCGTGGCCGACGAAGACCGCTTCGGCGTCGAACTGCTGACTTTGCTGCTCTTCCGTGACGCCGACGAAATCGTCCAGCCAGCGGAAAGAAACGCTCTTGCCGGCGGCATCGGCGGAAAGCGTGGCGCTCGGTTCGGTCTCGACTCCGACCATCGGCACAGTTTGGAAATAGGTGCCTTTTTCACCGGCCGGCTTGGCTCCAGCGACCGTGAATTGGCTGGCGATGTACTCGGTTGCCAGGTCGCCGCCACGCGTGCCGACGCCGCGGCCCTCCAGAAGGTCGCTCGATAGAAATTTCACGTGCGCGCGGATGCGCTCGCCAGATATGTCAGTTTGCGCGCCGACGGAAAGGGCCGCCAACAGGAGGATTCCAAGAAGCCGCATACCCCAGTGTTGATTTTTCGGCCCAATGGTGTCAAAACTCAATAGGTATGGCCATCGCAACAATCAACCCCACGACGGGTGAAACGCTCCGCACGTTTGAGGCGCTCTCCACCGAGCAGATCGACGCTAAGATCAAAATCGCACACGACGCTTTTCGATCGAACCGCAAGGCTACATTTGCCGAGCGCGCCGCGAAGATGCGCCGCGCCGCCGAAGTCATTGAAGCTGACAAAGACCGCTACGCGCGGATCATGACTACTGAGATGGGCAAAACGCTGAAGTCGGCCGGCGACGAAGCGCTGAAGTGCGCCTGGGTGTGCCGCTACTACGCGGACAACGCCGAGCAGCACCTGGCTGACGAAGTGATCGCCTCCAACGCCGGCAAGAGTTACGTGAAGTGCCAGCCGCTGGGCGTGGTGCTGGCCGTGATGCCGTGGAATTTCCCGTTCTGGCAGGTGTTCCGGTTCGCGGCGCCGGCGCTGATGGCCGGCAACGCTGGGCTGCTGAAGCACGCTTCCAATGTTCCGCAGTCGGCGCTGGCGATCGAGGAGATTTTCTGCCGCGCGGGATTCGACAAAGGCGAGTTTCAGACGCTGCTGATTGATTCGAGACAAGTGGCGCATGTGATCGACGACAAACGCGTGGTGGCGACCACGCTCACCGGAAGCGAGCCGGCGGGCATGCAGGTGGCGTCGCAATCCGGCAAGCAGATCAAGAAGACCGTGCTGGAACTGGGCGGCAGCGATCCGTTCATCGTGATGCCGAGTGCCAATATGGAGGAAGCCGTCGCGACGGCGGTAAAGGCGCGCTGCATCAATAACGGCCAATCGTGCATTTCGGCGAAGCGATTCATCGTGCATGAGTCCATTTATCCGGAGTTCGAGCGGCGGTATGTGGAGACGATGAAGTCGCTGAAGGTGGGCGACCCCATGGACCTGAGTACCGACGTTGGACCGCTGTCGACAACTTCGGCTTTGAGCGATATCGAAAATCAGGTGAAGGCGGCCGTTGACGGTGGCGCGCGCGTGCTGACGGGCGGCAAGCGGATCGATGGCCCGGGTAATTTCTACGAGCCCACGGTGCTCGCCGGCATTCCCAAGAGCTGTCCGATCTACTACGAAGAGATCTTCGGACCCGTGGCGATGCTGTTTCCGGTGCGCGACGCCGATGAAGCCATCGAAGTGGCCAACGATTCCGACTTCGGCCTGGGCTCCAGCGTGTGGACCAACGACGAAGCGGAGCGCGCGAAGTTCATCAACGAAATCGAGGCCGGCCAAGTGTTCGTTAACGGCATGGTGGCATCGGATCCGCGGCTGCCGTTCGGCGGGGTGAAGCGGTCGGGTTACGGCCGCGAACTGGGCATATTCGGCATTCGGGAGTTCGTCAACATTAAGACGGTTTGGATCAAGTAGCTACCTTGGCGGATCATCGGCTCGAATTGGCTTGCCGAATTGCTGAAACGAACCATTGATCCAGCGGTAGCGTAATGTAACCGAACCGTTAGAGCAGCAGTCTCCCTCGCGCTTGTCCGGGTCATTCAACACAAGCATGAGATCGCCGTGATCGACTGCGGCTCTGCGAAGGCCCATATCTGCCCGCGATCCGGCTTCCAGCCACGCAATCGCTTTGGGTCGTCCAGATCGCATCGCGATTACGTACAGGTATCCCCAATTGGCGGTACCTCCGGTGTGGAAGACAGTAGTTGGGATCGCCACTTCTCCGAGGCCATCAAGTTTGCCGAATACGACTTGGTCGAACGTAATGAGACGGCAAGGTGGATAGTCGCAAGCGAATGTGTAACGGCTGTCGCGGAGGGGCACGCGGGCGGTTCCGACAAGCGGCATCCATCGAGGTCGGCTTGGCACCGATATATATTTGCTATTGAGGAATGGGTAAGAGAAGTTCTTGAAATCCACAGTGCGAATCGACGCCCCTCGCGCAAAGAAAGTGAGTGCCAGAGCAGCGAACAGCCGACGGCCCATGGCTATTTCGGAGCCATGCGAATGGCTCCGTCCAGCCGGATCACTTCGCCGTTCAGCATCGGATTCTCGATGATCTGGCGGGCGAGCTGCGCGTATTCAGCGGGGCGGCCCAGCCGCTTCGGGAAGGGCACCATGGCGCCGAGCGCGTTGCGCACTTCTTCGGGCATCCCGGCCAGCATGGGCGTGTCGAAGATGCCGGGCGCGATCGCCATCACGCGGATTCCCAGGCCCGAGAGATCGCGCGCGAGCGGCAGCGTCATGGCGGCGATGCCGCCTTTGGAAGCGGAATAAGCTGCTTGGCCGATCTGGCCGTCGAAGGCCGCCACCGATGCGGTATTGATGATCACGCCGCGCTCGCCTTCGTCATTGGGCGTGTTGCGGGACATGGTCCAGGCGGCCAGACGCGCCATGTTGAATGTGCCGATCAGGTTCACGCGAATCACGCCGGAATAGCGCGCCAGGTCGGCCGGGCCCTCCTTGCCGACGACGCGCTGGGCATCGGCGATGCCCGCACAATTGACACAGATATTCAGTGCTCCGAAAATGTTGACCGCGGTTTTCACGGCCTGGTCGGCGTCGGCGGCGTCGCTAACGTCGGTGCGCTGAAATCGCACGGCATCGCCGAATTCGCTCGCCACCGCGCGTCCAGCCTTGTCGTTTAGATCCGCAATCACGACCCGCCCTCCGGCCGCGACGATCATCCCCACCGTGGCCGCGCCCAAACCGGACGCGCCGCCCGTCACGAGAGCTACTTTTCCGTTGATGTCCACGGACCAATCGTAGCGAACTATCGGCGGTCTTCAAAGAATCGCTTGACCAGCGCGAGGCACTCGGCGGCGAGCACGCCTTCGACAATCTCGACGCGATGATTCAGCAGATCGGAGTCGGCTAATTGGAACTTGCTGCGGACTCCGCCAAAGCGCAGATCGCGAGCGCCGAAAACCAGCCGGCGGATGCGCGCGGCCACCAGCGCGCCGGCGCACATAACGCACGGTTCGAGCGTCGCGTACATCGTGGCGTTTTCCAAGCGGTAATTGCGGGCGTTGGCGGCTGCTTCGCGGAGCGCGAGAATCTCGGCGTGCGCGGTCGGGTCGGACAGGCGAATGGGAGAGTTGTAGCCGCGGCCAATGATCTCGCCGTCCAGCACCACGACGGCGCCCACGGGAACTTCGCCCGCGGCTTCGGCCCGCCGTGCCAGCTCCAGCGCGGCGCTGAGGAAGGACTCGTCCGTTGGCATCCTCAGGTGTGTGTGACGGTCACAGCGCGGATGTCCATTTCGACGTGCTCGTCCACTTTGAGCAGGAAATTACTGGGATTCTTCATGCCCCACTTCACGTAGGGAATGGTGAAGTGTGCGGTGGCGGAGTATTGGCCGCTCGCGGCCTCGACGACGAAGTGCATCACAAGTTCGTGCTCGGCGCCGTGGATGCGGAACATGCCGTGCACGTCCACCTGCGACTCGCCTTGCTCCGCGATTTGTCCTTCGACGTGATCCGGGGTGAAGACGGCCTCGGGATATTTCTGGCTTTCAAGAATCTCTTTGTGCATGCGATGATCGCGCGCGTTACTGCCGCTGGCGCCGCTGGTGACATCCACCACTACTTCGCCCGAGGCTTTTCCGGTGGCCGGATCCCAATCAACCGCGCCGCGCTTCAACTGAAATGTTCCGTGGACGGTGTGCAAGACGTCGTGCAGCGTGAAATGTACCTCTGTCTTGGCGGGATCCAGGTTGAAGCTCGCGCCCGCGCAATAGAAGGGCGCCAGAGCCAATGCCAAGGTGCAAAGTAGTTTCATACGCCGGCGTGTACCGCCAATAAACGCTCGAAAATCGCCGGCTCGGCGGCGAAGGTTCGCAGCACGTGAGGACGAAGCTTGGGGAATCGGTCGAGCAAAAGCATGAGTTGGGCCATAAACGCCGGACGCCGCGCCATGCGCCGATGTGCAGTTTGATATCGCTTGAGGTCGCCAGTAACGAGCGCATCGGCCAACAGCAATGCCTGCCGGAACGCCAGGCTTAGGCCTTCGCCGGTGATTGCGTCCACCGAACCGGAAGCGTCTCCGATCAGGACAACGTTTTGACGATAGACATTCTTCAGGCGGCGCGTCGCGCTCACGGCGCCACGATCGCGATCCATCACCGGAGCACCTTCAAGCCGGCGCGCCAATTCAGGGAACAGTGGCATTGCGTCCGTCAGACGGAGATGCGGATGGCGAGTAATGAGCGCCACGCAGGCTTCGTCATCGCCGACTGGCGTAACGTACATCTGACATTGATCGGCCCAATAGACTTCGACGAGATCGGTCCAGGCCGGCACGCGATAGTGCCGCCGGAAACCGTAGCGGAAGGACTCGGACTGCGCAGCATCCAGGCCGGCGCATCGCCTGACGAGCGAGTTTCCTCCGTCCGCTCCAATGATCCAGCAGGCGGCGATGCCGTCAATTCCGGTGACCCGCGTGCGCCACCGCAGCTTGACGCCGAGTTCTTCGGCGCGATCGATCATGGCTTGATGCAGCCGCATCCGCTGCATAGCGATTCCATGGCCGCGACGGAAATTGGCCGCGACTCGTCCGCCAGAGCCGATGAAGCGAATTCCGTGAAAACTGAAAGAATGCTCCGGATCAAGCGTCACGCCCAACCGGCGCAGTGCATCGAGAGAATCCGGCATCAGTCCCTCGCCGCAGGCCTTGTCGATTGGCGGTTGCGCGGCATCGGCCACGGTCACGTCGAATCCTCGCACTCGTGCAGCAATGGCCGCGGCAAGCCCGGCCGGCCCGCCGCCGATCACGAATACGTCTGTACTGGTGGATGCCAAAACTACCACCTCAACAACACAAGTTCCGAGCAGAAGCCCGGGCCCATCGCGGCCAGAATGCTGTAAGTGCCGGGCGCTGGGCGCCGCTTGGTCATGAATTCTTCAAGCACCACCAGCACGGAGGCGGAAGACAAATTGCCGGTCCTGCGCAGGCATTCCCAGGATGTGTCCAACGCGCCTTCGGGCAGATCGAGCGCCGCGGCGGTGGCCTCCAGCACGCGCGGCCCGCCCGTGTGGAGGACCCAGCTTCCGATCTCGGCACGCGTCAAGCCCTGATCTTCGAGGAACGCATCCACATCCTGGGCGAGATGCTCGTGGACTACGTAGGGCACCTCGCGCGACAGCACGATGCGAAAGCCGCGTTCGGAGATATCCCAGCCCATGACGTGCTCGGAATCGGGGTAGAACACGGAGCGAGTGGCCAGGATCGCAGGACCAGGCGCCTCGCGATCGGCCCCCGCCACCAGCACCGCCGCCGCACCGTCGCCAAACAATCCGGAAGAAATGATATTGGCGATGGACGTGTCGTCCTGCTGCAGGGTCAGCGAGCAAAGCTCCACCGAGAGCACCGCGGCCACCTGGCCCGGATAAGCTCGAACATAATCGGCCGCGCGCGCGATGCCCGCCGCGCCCGCCACGCATCCCAGGCCGAAGATCGGAATGCGCTTGATGTTCACCGGCAGGCGCATGCGGTTGACCAGCCGCGCGTCGATGGACGGGCTGGAAATGCCGGTCACGGAAACGAAGAACAGCGCGCCCAGATCGGAGGGCGCGAGACCGGCGCGCGACAACGCGCAGCATAGCGCATTCTGCCCGATCTCCTGTGCCACTTCGATCCAGTGATTGTTCGCGCGGCCCCAGCTGGTGAGGCCGTAGTATTCTTCGATCGGCAAAGCCAGATGACGCGTCTCAACGCCCACGCGCGCCTGCAGGCGCTCAAGAAACACGGGGTTGTCCACTTTGGGCCCCCAGTGCCGCTGCAGGGCCGTGAGCAATACTCGCTGGTCGTATCGATGACGTGGGAAAGCGCTGGCGACTCCGGCGATGTTCATCGTTGTGTGTGCTCGGGCTCCTCTAGTGGAGCCGTTCCAGCTCCTCCGTGTACAGCCGGTTGTGTGGGAATTCCTGCGCGAGGCTTTTGAGAATGTCGCGCGCATGGCCGCGATCCTTCTCGCGCAAAGCCGCGACGCCCAACAGGAGCCGGGCGTAGGGTGAAAGATAGTGTCCTTTTTCGGCGGTCAGGCGCAAGTCGGCGATGCCGCGGTCACGATCCGTCTCCGCGCCGCCGATCTCCAGGAACCAGCGCACCGGCGCCGGCTTCAAGCTGAACAGGTAATTTTCCACGCCGACGGCTAGATAAGCGTCGTAGTAATCCGGCTCGATGGTGAGCAGCTTTTCGGCCGTAGCGCGGCTGGTCTTGATGACCTTCAGCGCGTCCAAATCGCGCCGTTCAATGAGCGATTCGTAGTCAGCGCGCAACCCCAGTGCCAGAATGCGCGCGAACAAAGCGTCGGCGTCCTGCGGCATGCGCTCCAGAATGGCGTCCGAAAGCTGGCTGGCTTTTTGGAGTTCCGCATCGAAGGCCGCTCGGACCGCCGGGTCCGGCTGCAGCTTGGGAAGCCGTCGGAACAGACTGTCCTGGACGAAGAACTCCGACTGCAGAACATGGAGGCGGTCGAACTCCGAAAACAAATAGGCGGCGGCATTGGAGGCCGGCCCGATCGGGTCGCCAGGATGCTCCTTCTCCCAATCCAGGAAAGTCCGGTGCGCGTCTGCGAACTGCAGATCGTACATCTGGCGATAGCCGCGATCGATGACTGGCTGGACCGCGGGCGAGCCGGCACCGGGCAGTGCCAGCGCAGTGAGTCCGATCAGAATTGCCAGCGAAACCCGGGTCATTGTCAGATTCGCACCACGCGCCGCGCCAAGCCCAGCGCCTCACTCCAGAATGTGCCAGAGGCGTGCATGATGTCTACCACGTCTTTAGCCGCCGTCACGAACTCGTCCGCCTCCCGTTCTTTCACGATCAATGGCGGCGCCACTTTCAACACCATGAAGTTGTTGCCGCAGATCTGGGTGAGGAAGCCCTGGCGGAAGAGCCGCATCACCAGCACCTGCCCGAACATGCCAGGGTGAATTTTGCCGAATGCTTCGAAGGGAACTCGCAGAGCCAGTTTGCGAGGCGCCGTAAATTCGACGCCGTTCAGGAGGCCCAGGCCGCGAACTTCCTTCACCATCTCGTAACCGCAGAGAGCCGACCGCAGGCGGCTCCGCAGGTAGTCGCCCATCGCTTCGGCGCGGTCCGCCAGGCGCTCCTGCTCCAGCACGTCGAGAGTCGCGAGTCCGGCGCGCATCCCCAGGCCATTTTCGCTGAAGGTCGAGGTATGGACAATGGCCCGTTCGAGCGAGCCGTAAACCGATTCGTAAACTTCATCCGACATCAGCACTGCGCCGCTTGGAATGAGGCCGCCGCTGAGTGCTTTGGCCAGCACTACCATATCCGGTTCGACGCCGAAGTGATGCGCCGCCAGGAACCGGCCGGTGCGGTACATCCCGGTTTGTACTTCGTCCAGCACGAACAGGGTTCCATAGCGCCGGCACAATGCCTGTGCGGTTTCCAGATACCCCGGCGGCGGCAAGCGAACACCACCTTCGGCCTGCAACGGCTCGACGATGAATGCCGCGAAGCGCCGCGTGGCCAGCTTACTTTCCAGCGCGGCGGCGTCTCCAAACGGAATCCCCTCGGTCTCTGGAAGCATGGGACCGAAACCGTCGCGCCAGAACGGATCGCTCATGAGTGAAAGCGCGCCGCAGGTGAGCCCGTGAAAAGCGTTTTGGGCGTAGAGCAGTCCGTTCCGCCGCGTGTGGGCGCGCGAAAACTTGATGGCGGCCTCAACCCCTTCGCTGCCGGAACTGCAGAAAAACACCTTGGTGACGCGGCCACCCGCGCGAGAACACAGCTTTTCCGCCAGTTCGCCGGCCAGCTCGGACACATGGCTTTGGAGCATCGCCGGCCCGCGGCGATCCAGTTCGTCGCGCAGCGCGTCCAGGATTGCTGGATGATTGTGACCCGCGTTGTGGACGCAGTAGCCCGAAAGAAAATCCAGAATGCGGCGGCCGCCGGCGGCGTACAATTCCGTGCCTTCGCAGCGGACGTACTCTTCGTTCATCCCCAGCACGTCCAGCAAGCGGACCCACTGCGGGTTGACGCGTTCCTGATAAAGACTTGCCACAGCGGCGCTGGAAGTCACCGATTACGCTCCTTCAATTCGACGGGAATTGTACAGCAATTGCAAACCGGGCAGAAAATCGTCGGCTTAGGTCCGACTGTCTACTGGGACGCCCCGCCCGCCGCCTTGGTTTCGATCTTCTAGCCGGCGGCCTGTACTTCCTCGCCCGCTTCGCTGATCACCTGCAATTCCGGAATCTCGATTCCCGTGCGGGTTCCCTCGCCCGGCTTGCTGTCGATCCACATGCGGTAGTCCTGGCCAAATAGCACCTTCAAGCGCTCGTTGACGTTGCTGACGCCGATGCCCTGCTCGAACAGCCGCGCCAGGCGGGCCTCCGGGATACCGACGCCGTCATCCTCCACCACGATGTGGAGCTTGCCATCCGCCAGCGAGCTGCGTACCCGGATGGTGCCGCCATCCACTTTGCTCGCCAGGCCGTGACGGATGCTGTTCTCGATAATCGGCTGCAGCAGCATGCTGGGCACCAGGCGGTCCATTGTTTCCGCGTCGATTTCCTTCACGAACTGGAGTTTCTCGCCGAAGCGCACCATCTCGATGGTCATGTAGTTGTCGATGAAGGCCAGCTCTTCGCGCAGCGGGGTCAGGTTGTCGGTCTTGCGCAGCAGCCGCCGCAGGATGCTGGACAGCCGGTAGACCACGCTGCGCGCCTGCTCCGGGTTGGTGCGGATCAGCGACGAGACCGAATTGAGCGTGTTGAACAGGAAGTGCGGATTGATCTGGCTGGTGAGAGCGGCCAGCCGCGCTTCGTTCAGCCGCAGCTGCTGAGCTTCCAGCTTCTTCTCGGTGCGCGCGTTGTTCCAGATTTTCAGCGGCAGCATCACGGCGAACACGGAGCTCGCGTAGGTCGCGATGACCGTGAGCAGATGGTTGTCGGTCCAGATGGGCGCCAGGAACACTCCTTCGCGGAACGGAATGCGCGATACTGAAACTCGCAGCAGCGCCGTGAAAATGATGGTAATCAGGCAGCCGAGTTGAAACAGCAGGCGCATCTGGTACGGCCGTTGGAGCAGCCGGCGCGGATTCAGGCTGAAAATCGGCGAAAAACGCCAGACATCTTCTTTTTCGGGCGCGAGGTCGCGCAGCAAACCGCCCAGAACGCCGACGCCCGCGAACAGCAGCATCGACATGAGTTCATGGTGAAAAACGGCGGGAAGCGAAATGAGAATGCCCGACAGCAGGCCGGTAACGTAACCGCCCACCATTCCGGCCAATAGGCTGCCCTCTAAACCCATGTCCACGGCATCGTACTTGGCCGGATTTAATACCCGGAAGAAGACGCTCGCGCCATACAGAGCCGCGCAGGTCAGCGCCAGTTGAACGCGCTGCACCAAAGTGCGCTCCTCGCGCATCAGCATCCGTTGGAAGGCGCTGAAGCGGGAGAGCAGGCTGGCCAGAGACGCGGCCACGGCCACGCGCAGCAGCAAGGTCAGCAGTTGTTGGGACTCCATGACGCGCCTGCCGTCATTATAATGAAAGCAACACGCTCCCCCATGCTCACGAAAGTCGCGGAAGCCAATTTCCCCAGCCGGTTCGGGCATTTCCGCATCTACGGCTTCGAAGGCACCTACGACGAGGAAATCGAGGAATGCGTGGTGCTACGCTTGGGCGATGTGTCTTCGCCGGGAGAGCCGCCCCTGGTGCGCATTCACTCCCAGTGCCTGACGGGCGACGTTTTTCACAGCCTGCGCTGCGATTGCCGCTTGCAACTGGAGCTGTCGCTCAATCTGATCGCCGAAGAGGGCCGCGGGCTGCTGATCTATGAGCATCAGGAGGGCCGCGGAATCGGCTTGCTGAACAAGCTGCGCGCCTACGAGCTACAGGACGATGGCGCCGATACCGTGGAAGCCAACGAGCGGCTGGGCTTTGAAGCCGACCTGCGCGATTACCAGATGCCCGCCGACATCCTGCGCTATTTCAAGATTCGCAGCGTGCGCCTGCTCTCCAACAACCCGGACAAAATCACCGCGCTTGAGAACGCCGGCATCGTCGTGGCTGAGCGCGTCCCGTGTCTTGTTACCCCGCACGAATCGGCGGCCGGCTATTTGAAGACCAAGAAGCAAAAACTCGGGCACCTGCTTGATTAAAGGCGCCGCGTCCCGCTAGCTTTGGCGTGCGGTCCGCTCGATGAGGAAGCGCGCCTGGCTGTCGACGCCGCCAGCCTCGCGGGGTTTCGGCGCATAGGAGCCGTCTTTGGACATGCGGCGCGCGTTGGTCCGGTCTTCCAGGTAAGCGTGCAGAACCTCATCGCGCAGCGTACGGACTAACCGGGGACGCAGCACCGGAAAGAGCACCTCCACGCGCCGGTTCAGATTCCGCGGCATCAGGTCGGCGCTGCCCAGGTAGCACTCCTCCGCGCCGCCGTTGGAGAAGTAGTAAATGCGGCTGTGCTCGAGAAAACGGCCCACCACGCTGCTGACCCGGATATTCTCGCTCACGCCGGTCAATCCGGGCCGCAGGCAGCAGGCGCCGCGAACGATCAGGTCGACAGCGACGCCCGCTTGTGAGGCTTCATAGAGCAGGCGGATGAGCGGCGCGTCCTCGAGCGCGTTGGTCTTGAAAATTAGATGGCCGCGGCCGCCCTGGCGATGAATCGCGATTTCGCGCTGGACCATCTCTTCCAGACGCTGGCGCATATTGAGCGGCGCCACCAGGAGCTTGTGATACTCCCGCTTGTGCGAGTACCCAGTCAGGTAGTTGAACAGATCGGTTGCGTCCGCGCAGATCTGTTCGTTGGCGGTGAATAATCCGATGTCAGTGTAAAGGCGCGCCGTGACCGGGTTGTAATTGCCCGTTGCGAGATGGCAATAGCGTCGGATCAGGTCGCCCTCGCGCCGCACCACCAGCGTGACTTTGGAGTGCACCTTCAGGCCCAGCAGCCCGTAGACCACGTGGACGCCCTCGCGCTCCAACGCCCTCGCCCATTCAATATTGCTTTCTTCGTCAAAGCGCGCTTTCAGTTCCACCAGCACGGCCACCTGCTTGCCGTTTTCCACAGCCTCCAGCAGCGCGTCCACCACGGGCGAGTTGCGGCCTACGCGGTACAGCGTCATTTTGATGGCCAGGACGTCGGGGTCTTTCGCGGCTTTCCGCAAAAATTCGATCACGGGCTGGAAGGAATCGTAGGGATGATGCAGGAGCTGGTCCTCCTGCCGGATCATCGCGAACAGGTCGTCTTCCTCCGAGCTGAAGCCCGGCACATTCGCGGGCAAAAAAGGCTTGTCTTTCAGCTCCGGGCGGTCCAGGTTGGCCAGAAGCCGTATGCGGCTCAGGTCCAGCGGGCCCTCCACGCGATAGATACCCGCGGGCTTCACTTCCAGGTTGTTCGCCAGGATATTCACCAGCGACGCCGGCATCCGGGCGTCCACCTGCAGCCGCACTACATCGCGGAAGCGCCGCCGCCAGACGGCTTCTTCGATGGTCTCCAGAAGATCGTCGGTCTCCAGCTCCTTGATAGCCACTTCGGCGTCGCGCGTGACGTGGAACACATGCGCCTGGACAATCTCCAGGCCCGGAAACAGATGGTGCAGATTGGCGATGATCAACTGCTCGATCGGCACGAAGCCCTGCACACGCCGGCCGTTCTCGCGCGCCAGATTCACGGGAAGGAATTTGGGCAGCGAATCGGGCACCTTGACGCGCGCGAAGTGCTCCGGCCCCGAAGGATCACGCACCACTACCGCCACGTTCAAGCTCAGATTCGAAATGTGAGGGAAGGGCCGGCCGGGATCGAACGCCAAAGGCGTCAGCACGGGGAAGACTTTATCCAGGAAAGTGACGTCGAGCTGTCCGCGCCGGATGGGATCGACGTCGGCCAGGTCGAGCAGCCGGATGCTCTCCGCGGCGAGCGCGGGAATCAAGTGTTCCCGCAATAGGTCGTAGGCTTCGCCTATCAGGCGGCCGGCCTCGCGCTGAATCACCTCCAGCGTCTGAGCTGGCGCGCGTCCATCGATGCCCGGCTCGATGACGCCGTTTTCCACCTGCTGCATCAGACCCGCGACCCGGACCATGAAGAACTCGTCCAGGTTCGAGCCGAGAATGGAGAGGAACTTCACGCGCTCGAGCAAAGGATTGCGCGGATCGCGCGCCTCTTCCAGAACGCGGCGCTGAAACTCCAGGTGGCTCAATTCGCGATTGAGATAAAGGGCGGTGTTGTGCAGATCGGGAAAACTAAACGCGCGGATCGGCGCGCGCGCGGCCTCGGACATGCTCTACTCCAGTTTAGTAGAACTGCGGGCCGCGCACAGGCGTCGTAGCACCTCGGTTATTCCGGATTGAAGCCACCGCCCCCGCAGAACGAGCACGGTGCGAAGGCGACGCCGCGGAAAACGTCTCCGCTCTTGGATTGCTGCAGCGTGATGAACCTGTCGAACAGGAACGCGCGCGGGCCGCTGGCGAGCGACGTGGCCGAAAGCTGATCCGTCACCGCCACCAGGCGCGTGGGATCCGGCTCGCCGCCCGACTCCGTGCTGTACTGCGCGGTAATGGCGAAGATCGTAACGCTTCCATCCCAGTTCTTCACACCGGTCATGTTGCGAATCCCGTACGTATAGGTGGGAACGGGATAGCCGGGCACACTCTTCGCCTGATAGAGCTCCAATCCGTTCTGGATGACGTAGTCCAGCGTCCAGGTTCCATTGGTCAGGCTCCACTTCTGCAGCCCGGCCATCGGATCGGGAAGCAGGTTTCCGTTCGCATCGGTGTTGGCGTAGCCTTCGTCGGCCACGTACAGCGTCGTAGCGTTCGCGAACCAGAAGCCGAACGGGACGATCGTCGAATTGGCCCCGCTCACAGGATCGGTTGCGGGAGTGCCCAGCACCTCCGTGACGGTATTGCCCGTGCCCGTGGGCAGCCCGCTGCCCACCTGGAAAATACCGTCATCTCCGTTGCCGCCGCTGCCTTTCGAGACGAACAGATTGCCGTTGAAGATCTGAACGCCGCGGAAATTGTTGTCCTTCACGTGCTGCTTGGTGGATTCGTCGGGACGATCCGTTGCGAAGTACGCACCCAGTTGAAGGGACGTGTTCGACCCCGGCGTTCCATAGCGCGCGCCGATGGTAGTGCCCGGCCCGGTGCCATCTTTCGCGATGGTCGAGTCCGAGTTGCCCGCCATGTAGAACTGTGTGCCATCGGCCGAAATCACGGCGCGCGGATTGTCGCCGCTGTACGCATTGCTTTCCGGCGTCAGGCTCACCGATCCGTTGCCGGAGATCAGCGCGACTTCGCGGTCGTATTGCGTCGCCGTATTGCCGGCCAGATTGGCGCCCGTGCTATAAGAGTTCGAGACGCCGTTCAAGCCCACACCGGCGTCGTAACCCATGTAGGTCAGGAATTTTCCGTCGGCCGACAATGTGAGCGCGCCTTCGGATTTGGAGCTGAAGCTGGTCACGATGCCAGTCAGCGGCAGCGTCTTGATGGCCGGAAAGAATGGCAGCGGAAGGTATTCGTCAATAAAAATGGGGGCGGTGATTCCGGAGATGTTCGGATCGTTGAAGATGTCCGGGAAAGCTTCCGTGCTACCGAAGGTGTTGCCGGCGTAGTGAACGCGGCTGACCACCAGGGCGCCGGGTATGAAAGGAACGGCATGGCTTTGGGCCATCGCCGCGCCGGAGAAAGCAAGGAACAGACTGGCTGAGACCAACACTCGCATGGGCGCGGTATACCGGCCCCGAAGTTCCGACATTATAGTCCTCCTGAAGCGGTTGACTATAACGTGTCACTGTTAAGAATGAATGAACGTCTGGTTTAAGGTGGAAGAATCCGCGAAGCGGCGCTATTGAATCGCGGCTAACGCCAAAGAATTGCCGCCTTCGCCATGCCGCCTCAGGTGCCCGAGCAACCTTGTTCGCAGGAACCGGGACGCCGCCAGAGCTTCCCGGCACTCGGCGGAAAGATCCCGAAACGCTGGGCTCACTTCCGGGGTCTGGAACTGAGCTAGCCGCTCACGAACCGCCGCCAGTCGCGCCGAAGACTCAAGACAGCTGGCTCGAAGATGCTTACACTCTAGGCAATCGCGCATGCTTGCGCTATAATCGCGGCGCTGGGAGGAGAGTCGTGACCCCATGCAAACGATCGTGTCACCGAGCGTTTCGTGCCGGCTTCGCTCCCAGTAATTTCCCTCTTGAGTGTGCGGCAACAGTGTTGTCTGGGCCACTAGCAAAACCCCTAGGTCACTTCAGGATGCCCAACGACATCGCGTAACGGACCAGTTCCGCGACCGACCTTACGCCCAACTCTTCCATAATGCGGTACTTGTGAAACTCGACGGTCCGCGGGGAAACGCCTAGCCGGAAAGCGATCTCCTTCACAGGCCGGCCCTCCACCAGCAACTGCAAGACCTCACGCTGGCGGGAGGTGAGTGCCTGGACTCCGGGCGCCTTCTGGCGCGAGCGGGCCTCGATGGCCTTGCGGACGACCTCCGCGATCGGCTGGGCGACGTAGTTGCCGCCCTTCAGCACCTCGTGAATGGCGGGAACCAGTTCGTCCGACACCGAGCTCTTCAAGACGTAGCCGCAGTTGCCTAGCGCCACTGCCTCGGCTGCGTAACCCACTTCGGAGTGCATGGTCAGGAAAACGATCTTCGCTTTCGGATCGAGCGTGCGGATCAGCTTGGCCGCATCCAGGCCATTCAGCAAGGGCATGGTGACGTCGGTGATCACGACGTCGGGCTTCAACTCGCGAAAAGCCTCTATCAGCGCGCGCCCGTCCTTGACGGCGCCGACAATGTCGAAGTCAGGCCGATCCAACACCTGGCGGAGGCCGGCGATGACGATGTCGTGATCGTCGGCGAGCAATACCTTCCAGGGTGTCATTTGGGCTGCGAACCCAAAGGCACGTGGACCTCGATCTCGGTCCCCTTTCCGGGCTCTGAACGAATCGAAAATTCGCCGTTTACCAGCCGCACGCGTTCCTCCATGCTGATCAGACCCAACCCGCCGCGGCCTCTGGCTTCCGCCACCTGGAAGCCGTCTCCGCGGTCCTCGATCACCAGGGCGACTTCCGGCCCGTGGCGCGCCAGCACCATGTGAACCTCCCCGGCGTTGGAATGCTTTTCGATATTGCGAAGAGCCTCCTGGGCCACCCGAAAAAGACACAGAGCAACGTCCGATGGAAGCGCGCGCGGCACCTCGTTGGCCTGAAATTGCACGGCAATGCCGCAACGCTGCGAGAAACTCAGGCATTCTTCCCGGAGCGCGGCCTCCAGGCCAAGATCGTCCAGAATGGCCGGATGCAGGCGGCGCGACATGCGATGCACGTCTTCGGAAAGGCCGCCGATCTTTTGCCCCAGATCGCGAATCCGCTCGTTCAGCACATCCGGCGGTTCGGGGGGAGCCTTGGCCAGCGATGAGGCCTGCATGCCCAGCGCCGCCAGTTTCTGGCTGAGGTCGTCGTGCAGGTCGCGAGCAATCAACTTCGTCTCGGTCTCCTGGATCAGAAGCAGCCTGCCCGCCAAGTCGCGCAGTTCCTCTTGGGACTTGAGCAGAGCCGCGCGTGCTTTCTTGCGTTCGGTGATATCGGAAATGATGCTGACACCCAGCGGCCCGTCCTTGGTCTCAATGTGGCTCAAGGTCACTTCCACGGGAAAGTCCGAGCCATCCTTGCGCCGGCCGCTGAGTTCCAGCCCGTTGCCCATGGGCCGGTTCTGCGGAGCCGCAGACCATCCTCGGCGCTGGCGGGCGTGCTGTTCGCGCAGGTTTCCGGGAAGCAAGCTCTCAACGCTCATCTGCAGCAGCCCCTGGCGGCTGTAGCCGAACATCGTTGCCGCGGAGGCGTTCACCAGCACGATGCGGCCCTCACGGTCGTGCGCTAGAATGGCCTGCGCCGCTGACTCCAGCAGCGCTTGCACAGTAGCCTCCTTCTCCTGGGCCTCTTCTTTTGCCTCCTGGCGCTCGGTAAGATCAATCCCAGTAGCTACAACGTACTCCAGGCTATTATTCCGGACAACCTTGCTGCTCGACCAGGCGATCAACCGCTTACGGCCATCCTTGGTAACCCAATTGTCCTCCCGCCGGTTGGGCGCACCCCCGCGGATATCCTCGAACGTGACCTTGGCGCCTGCGACTTCGCCCGGCGCCAGCAGGAAATCCCAGACCCGTTTCCCCTCCACCTCCTCTTGCGTGTAGCCGGTCAGCTCCTGGCAGGCGCGGTTGAAGCGCAGGATCCGTGCTTCAGGATCCATCACCAGAACCAGCAGATCGCCGGCCGCTGCATCCAGGATGGCGGTCACGAGATTCGCTTCCTTGTCGGCCACGTCCTGAGTCTGTTTCAGCTCGCGGATGTCCACAAACGCGATCAGCACGCCGTTGATCACCCGGTCTCTGGTCCGGTAGGGACGAAGGCGAACGGAGAACCAACTGCCGCTTTCCGCCTGTACTTCCTGCTCGTGGTCCCCGCCATTGTCCATCACTGTGGAGATCAAGTCGTCCAGGCCGGGAATGATGAGACCCAAACGAATATCTCCCAGCGGCCGGCCAATGTCGCCGGCCAGCAGGTGCAGCAGCTTTTCGGCGGTGGGCGTAAAGCGCCGGATGCGGTGGTCGCGGTCCAGCATCAGGATCGGAATATTAACGCCGCTCAGGACGTTATTCAAGTCGTCTCCGAGCTGTGTCAACTCGGTGTTACGGTTCTGCAACTGCTCATTGAGCGTGACTAGTTCTTCATTGCTGGATTGCAGTTCTTCCTTGGCCGTCTCCAGCTCTTCGTTGGCGCTCTGCAGCTCTTCCATGCTGGAAAGCGCCTCCTCATTGGCCGTTTTTAGTTCTTCATTGGTGGATTCCTGCTCCTGAATCACCGACTGCAGGTATTCCTTGGTCCGCGCGAGTTCGGTCTTGAGCTTGAGTAGTTCCCGGTCCTGCCCTTTGGTGCGCTTTTGTGCCTTTACAAGCGGCTCCTCGGTGCGGCCGGTTTCTTCAAACAGGATCAGGAAGTACTTCTCCTGGGCGCCGGGCCCCGCCAGGGGACGCACTTCCACGCTGACTTCGCGAGAACTGCCGTTGTGATTGATCCGGATCTGCTCGCGCCGGACAATGTCGCCGGTACGGCGCGCTTTGTGGATCGCGGCTCTCAGCTCGAAGACCAGTTCATCCCGCAGCATGCGCAGCAGTTGGAAGGTAGCTTTGCCCGGAGCGGGCCGGAGATACGCGCTCGTGTCTCCGCGGAAGTGTAGGATCTGAAGGTCGCTCGACACGACCAGACCGGCGTGGGCGTAGCGCTCCCAGACGGCGCGATCGGCCTCTCGTTCGAGATCGAAGCTGGGCGCCCGTTCCGGGGCGCGTTTTTCCTGAGGCATCAGCCTCTCAAAAGCTGCTGGACCAATTTCGTACGCAATCCTGGAGGCGCCTCTCTTGGAGAAAACCTTGTTCTTACGATCGACGACGGCGAAAAGGTCCGGGAAGCCTCCCAGGGTTTCGGATTTGCCCAGCAGCAGCGCTCCCGAGTCTCTCAGAGCATAGTGGAAAGACGCCAGTACCTTTTTCTGCAGCACCGGCTCCAGGTAGATGAGCACGTTGCGGCAACTGACGATGTCCAGGCGGGAAAACGGCGGATCTTTGGTCAGGTCGTGCCTCGCGAAAACGCACAGATCGCGCACCGAGGAATGGATCTGGTAACGTCCGTCCACCTTTGTGAAGTACTTGCGCAAAAGGTCGGCGGAGACCTGCGTGATGGCGTTGGCCGGATAGATTCCGGCGCGCGCCTTTTCGGTGGCCTGCTCGCTGACATCGGTGCCGAAAATTTGGATGGGCGTGCTGCTGGCCCGCCTGCCCAGGTATTCGAGAAGACAAATGGCCAACGAGTAGGTTTCTTCTCCGGTGGAGCACCCGGCGCTCCACATGCGAATTTGCTCACCGGCCGGCTTGGCGGCCAGCACGCGGGGAAGAATATTCCTTTGAAATGCGCGAAAGACCTCCGGTTCCCGGAAAAAGCTGGTGACATGAATCAGGATGTCCTGGTAGAGCGCGTTCAGTTCTTCGCGATCAGACTCCAGGTACTGGATGTACTTGCTCAATTGCTCGATCTTGTGGAGCGCCATGCGCCGCGCGATCCGGCGTTGGATGGTGGATTTCTTGTAAAACGTGAAGTCAACGCCCGAGGCAATCCTGAGGAGCCGGAAAACGCGCAGCCATTCCTCATCCAGCGCCGGAACCACGTCCCGCACGTGCGCCAGCCCGACATAAGGGTGGCGGCCGATCTGCGCCAACTCGACGGCGATCCGTTCCGGCGGGAGCACGAAATCCACGCAGCCTGCGGAAATGGCGCTGGTGGGCATTCCATCAAACTTGGCTGTGTCCGGATCCTGGGCGAACGTAACGCCGCCTTCCACCTTGATGGCTCTAAGACCCAGTGTGCCGTCGGACGCCGTGCCGGACAGGATCACGCCAATAGCCCTGGCGCCTTGATCCTCCGCCAGAGACCGGAACAGGAGATCCACCGGCAGATGCCTGCCCACGGAAGCCTTGCGCCGGGCCACCTGCAACACTCCACCGGCCACCCGGATATCGGCGTTGGGAGGGATCACGTAGACATGATTTGGCTCCACCACGGTTCCTTGCACGACCTCTGCGATGGGCATTTCCGTGGCCGTGGCGAGAATCTTCGTGAGCATGCTCTCATGCCTGGCCTCCAGGTGCTGTACGAAGACGAATGCCATGCCCGTGTTGGGAGGCAGCGCGCGCAGCAGTTGAATGAAGGCCTCCAATCCGCCCGCCGAGGCGCCGATGCCGACGATGGCGACGGGTTTGGATGGGACCGCCGATGCTACGGCTCCGGCTGGCGCTTTCCTGGCAGGTTTGGCGACTTTGCGCTTGCTGCTGGGCTTCCCGGATTTGCGCGTAGCGTTCTTCATCGGACGCCGCGTGGACAGCGGGTTTCCTTTTACGTTCAAAGATACCACTAAGCCGCCGGAGAGATACTCAGAGTACGAGCGAAGTATGGAACTCGTACCGCGAAGTGGCCCTCAAGGCGGCTCGAAGCGTGACTGGCCTGGGAGTGGATGCTTTCGCGCAAAGCATGAAGGTTTATTGAGATACGAAACATGTAACTCGCTATCACCGTCTCACGGCCAGAAGAGAGGATGACGTTCAACATGACAGATGGAATCCGAGTAGCCCTTGGCGCCTTGATGGCATTCGCATCGCTGCCCGCCTTTGCCCAAGCCCCGCCCCCGCTGTTGCCCCCCGGGCAACTGGACCGGCTGGTGGACCGTATCGCGTTGTACCCCGACTCGCTGCTTTCGCAAATCCTGGCCGCCGCGACTTATTCGGACCAGATTCCCGACGCGGCGCGCTGGGCCGATGAGCATCACTACCTCACTGGGCAGGCGCTCGCCAACGCGATTCAGTCCGATCAACTGCCGTGGGACCCGAGCGTTCAGGCGCTGCTGCCGTTTCCTTCCGTGCTGGGCATGATGGCGTCGGACATGAACTGGACGCGCCAGCTCGGCGACGCCTTTCTGGCCCAGCAGCCCGACGTCATGGACGCGGTGCAGCGGGAGCGTCACAAAGCCTGGAATTACGGCTATCTGCGCAGCAACCCGCAGATCGTGGTGAATGACGGGCCTTACATTACGATTGTGCCCGTCAATCCGGGGTACGTCCCGGTGCCGTATTACGATCCCGGCATCGTGTACTACGCCCCGCGCCCCGGCTTTTTCGTCGGCGGCGCAATCCGCTTCGGTTGGGGTGTGACGCTAGGAGCTTACTTCCGGCCCTGGGGGTGGGGCTACAATCGGTTTGACTGGGGTCATCGCGTTGTCATCATCAACAACGCACCGTGGCGGCGCACCTGGGTAACGCGGCGCGAGTACGTGCATCCGTATGAGGTGCGGCGCTATGCTGCCGGCCCTCGGGCTCCGGAGCATCACGAACTGATTGAGCGCAGCCCGCGCGAGCGCGAGGCCGAGCGGCGCGGCGAGCGGCCGCCCCGGGAGGAGCATCGCGAGCACGACCGCGGCCGGGATCGTGATCGCCGTTAATAACGCTGGCGCGCTGGCCGAGATCCACCACCTTCGGTGCTCACGAGCCAGTTCTGGGGACTCCTTAGTCACGCCGATTCAATCACTTGTCGTCTGGCACCCATCTTGCATTTCAGCCGCACAGGAGGATGAGACGGTAATGAAAACGAAATTGCTTGGCCTTCTGTTTTTGGCGGGGAGCGCTCTGTTCGCCGCGCCCCGGGCTGTAGTCGGAGTCGGTGTGGGGATCCCCTATGCGCCGCCTCCTCCACCTGCTGTTGCTTACGCGGCGCCAGCCCCGGGTCCCGGCTATAACTGGGTGGCCGGTTACTGGTATCCGTACGGTGGCCGGTATGTATGGCGCGCCGGTTACTGGGCTCGTCCGCCGTATGCCGGCGCTTCTTGGTACGGTCCGCGCTATTACGGGCACCGGTATTATCCCGGCTATTGGGGACGCGGCCACTACTATCGCCGGTAGCCGAGCCGGCGCTAAAAAGCCTTGAACTCGTCGTCGTCGAGCGGGAGCGCGGCTTTGCCGGCCGTCGCGTGAGCCGGTTCTTTGTGAGACACCGGAGAGCGCAGCGAGGCCAAGTCGAACGCAGGTTCGGCGTGGCGGCGCGAAGCAACGGGTTGGCGAGGCGCGGACGTTTTTTCGAAGCCGGCCTGCTCTTCGCCGACCATGGCAGTCAGGCGACTCACGATTTCTTTGAGCGTCTCCGATTGAGCGGTCAACTGTTCGCCCGCCGAGGCGCCCTCTTCCGCGCTGGCTGCTGATTTCTGAGTGACCTGCTCCATTTGGGCGACGGCTTTGGCCACTTGCTCGATGCCTCGCGCCTGTTCCTGGCTGCCCACGTTGACCTCTTCCACCAAGGTCTTGATTTTGCCCGCTTGCTCGGTGATGGAGCGGATCGCCAATGCCACGTGATCCACTTTGTTTTTGCCGTCATTCGATTTGGCGATGGATTCCTCAATGAGCCCGGCGGTGTCCTGGGCGGCCTGCGCGCAGCGCTGCGCCAGGCTCCGGACTTCATCGGCCACCACCGCGAAGCCCATGCCAGCCTCTCCGGCGCGCGCCGCTTCGACAGCCGCGTTCAACGCCAGGATATTGGTCTGGAAAGCGATCTCGTCGATGGTCTTAATGATCTTGGAGATCTTGTCGCTGGAACTCTTGATCTCGCTCATCGCCACCACCATCTGATCCAGCGACTGGTTGGCCTCAGAAAACTTCTTTTGCGATTCAGTGACGAGTTCCGCGGCCGCATGCGAGTTCTCGGTGTTTTTGCGCGCCATGGAGTTGATCTCTTCGCTCGACGCCGACGTCTCTTCGAGCGATGCCGCCTGTTCGGAGGCGCCCTGTGCCAGCGACTGGCTGGAGGCGGAAACCTGGGATGCCGCGCTGGCTACCTGGCCGGCGCCTTCGGAAAGCTCGGTGACGGCCTGCCGCAAGCCGCGGCTGATGTTCCGCACCAGCAAGACCACGCCCGCGACGGCGGCCAAAGAAAGCGCCAACAAGACAAACGCTATCCAACGGCTCCAGGAATAGCTCTGAGCGAGTTCGGCTTTGTCCGCCGCCAAGATTTCGTCCTGGATCGCCGATACCCGGTGGGCATCCGCCGCAATTTTGTTGTAGATCGGTGCCATAAGGTCCTTGCGGACGCGGTTCGCCTCAGCCACGTTTCCGGCCTTGCACTGCCGCAGCAGGTCTTCATGAAGGGGTTGCCACTCCGAGAGTTTTTGTTCCAGATCTTCTGTCAGGGCTTTGGCTTCCGGGTTGACGATCATGGGCCGCATCTCGGCCAGAGAGGAACGCATGGCGTCGGCATTTTGCTTGTAAGCATTTTCGCTTTTGTCCAGATCTGCCGCGTCTTTGGCGAAAGCCGCCAGAATCTCACCGCGCTGATCGGAGATCATTTCCGAGTCGGCGGCGACCAGCGTGCCGGCCAGCTGTATCTTGCGTACCGAGGACTCCACCGCCTTGTCAAACTTCTGCTTGAATGTGCTCAACGTGCTCAGCCCCGTATAGCTCACCAGGAGCGTCAGCGCCAGCATCACAGCGGCGGACCCCATCAACTTGGTTCCGATCGGCATCTTCTTCATGGAAATCTCAGTCCTTGCCCCCCTGTAATACGTATCGCCCGGCCGGGTGCGAGTCTTAGCCGCGGCCCGTGGTACGATGCTGCCGATGGCCATCAACCTGAAGCCGGTGGATGTCGCGGTGATCGGCTTAGGAGCGGCCGGCGGCGTCGCGGTGCTGCCGCTTGGCCGTGCTGGATTGAAGATCGCCGCCATTGAAGCGGGCACCTGGATGGACCCGCGGCAATTCCGCCCCGATGAGATCCACAACAACGTCCGCGGCCAGGTGACGTCGGTTCCCAAGACCAAGCGCGAGGTCCCCACCATCCGCGCGAATGCTTCCTCGCCTGCTCGCCGCGCGCCGCTGCATCCGATGATGAACGCGATCGGCGGCACGACCATCCATTATTGGGCGCAAAGCTGGCGCCTGAAGCCCTGGGATTTCCGGACGCGCAGCGAAGTCATCCGGCGTTATGGTGCGAACGCGATACCGGCCGGTTCCACGCTCGAAGACTGGCCGCTCACCTACGACGAGCTGGAGCCGTACTACGATCTCGTCGAGCATGAAATCGGCGTATCGGGCAAAGCGGGCAATTTGCAAGGCCGCATCGATCTAGCGGGTAATATCTTTGAAGCGCCGCGCCAGCGCGAGTATCCCATGCCGCCGTTGCGCGGCTCTGGTTTTAGCGAACGCATGGCGGAAGCGGCGCGCAAACTCGGTTGGCATCCCTTCCGGCCGCCGGCGGCGATCAACTCGGAACCGTATCGCGGCCGCCCGTCGTGCGCTTATCACGGATATTGCGCCACGGGCGGGTGCCACATCAGCGCGAAGAACTCGACGGCCGTGACGACGATCCCGGAAGCTCTCAAGACGAAGAATCTGACGATCTTCGATAAGGCGCAAGTGACGCGCCTTCTGGCTGGCGCCGATGGCCGCGTGACCGGTGTCCTATATTTGCGGGACGACGAGGAGTACTTCCAGCCGGCGCGGGTCGTTCTGTTGGGCTCTTACACCTACGAAAACTCGCGCTTGCTGCTGCTCTCCAAATCCAAGGCGTACCCCAATGGATTGGCGAACAATCACGGACAGGTGGGCCGGCACTATTTCGGGCATTGGTCGGCGACGCTCGCGGGCAGCGCAATCGCGCTGTTTCCGTTTGACATCAACAACTGGTACGGCACGCCGGCGCAAGGCACGACCGTGGACAACTGGGCCGACGACAGCTTCGATCATTCGGGACTGGGCTTCATTGGCGGTGCTACGTTGCACGTGCACACGGAGCTGCATCCCATCGAATCCGCCGATATGGCGGCCTTTGGGCAGCAGCGCGCATGGGGATCGGGCTGGAAGGCGTTCGTTCACCAAAACGCCGGAAGATGGAACGCCGCATACGTGCAGGCTTCCAGTTTTCCATACGAAGAAACGTTCCTCGACCTGGACGACGCAGTGCGCGATCCGCTGGGCGATCCGGTCTGCCGGATCACCTCGGCGCCGCGCCAGAACGAGATGCGGGCGCTCGCCTTCGCGCAGAACAGATTGGAGGAATGGTACCGCGCGGCCGGAGCAATCGAAGTCTTGAAGCCGCCGCCGAATGTTCCGGCCGTGAGCACGCACGCTTACGGTGGAACGCGCACGGGTGCCGACCCGGAGCGCAACGTGGTGGACGGCTGGGGCTTCTCGCACGAGGCGCCGAATCTCGGCATTCTGGGCGCATCGGTGATGGGAACCAGCGGGGCGCGCAATCCGACGCTGACCGTGCAGGCGCTGGCCTGGCGCACGGCCGAGCATCTCGCGAAAGCCTGGAAATCAATTGCGGGTTAAGGCCGGCTGCTGGCTCCGCCCACCATCGTTTGGAGCTGGGCCGTTACCTGATGCAGAGCCTCCGCCTGCGCAGCAAGCTGTTCGCCAGCGGAAGCGTTTTCTTCGGCGTTGGCCGCCGTGTTCTGCGTCACGTCATCCATTTGCGCGACGGCCTTCGCGATCTGATCGATGCCGCGGATCTGCTGCTGGCTAGCCACGCTTACTTCATCCACCAAGGTTTTTACCTGCGAGGAGCTGTCGGTAATGGAGCGAACCACGGTGGCGAGTTGTTCCAGCTTCGCGCCGCCTTCGTTGGATTTGGCGAGCGAGTCAGCGATTAGCTCCGCGGTGTCTTTGGCGGCTTGCGAGGAGCGCTGCGCCAGGCTGCGGACTTCGTCGGCGACCACCGCGAAGCCCATGCCCGCCTCGCCGGCCCGGGCGGCTTCCACCGCCGCGTTCAGCGCGAGAATGTTGGTCTGGAACGCGATGCCGTCGATCACGGTGATGATCTTCGAGATTTTGTCGCTTGAGGAAGCGAGCGCCCGCATGGAAGAGATCATCTGGTCGAGCGCCCGGTTGCCATCGCCCACACGCGCGTCGACGTCCGCCATCAAGCGAGCGGCGGCTGCCAGATTCTCAGAGCTTTTACGCGTCATGGAAGTAACCTCGTCGCTGGCCGCCGAGGTCTCCTCCAGTGAGGCGGCCTGTTCGGACGCGAACTGCGCCAGCGACTGGCTGCCGGTGGAAACCTGCACGGTTGCGGCGGCGATCTGGCGCGCGCCTTCATCGAGTGCGCTGGTGACGGTTTTCAAGGTGCGCGTGATGCGCCGGACCACCATGATCATGATGGCGACAACCGCCAAGGCAAGCGCATTCACGGCGATGGCTGTGACATAAGCGTGGGTGAGCCTGCGGGCGCCGGCCGCGGCGCTTTCCTTCATCCACTGTGTTTGCATGTCCATCAGTTCGGCGGCGGCCTTTTCCATCTCGACGCCGGCGGGCGCACCCTCCTTGCGGTAGAGGGTCCCGGCCTCGTCGATTTTGCCCACCGCGCACAACTCCGAGATCTGTTGGAAACACGAAGCATGATGCGCCACGGCGGTCTCCAGGCGATTTAGCCCGGCCTTGCCCTCTTCGAGCACCAACATCGGCCGCAGCCGGGCGATCATCGCGAGCTCTTCTCGGTGGTGCTTGGTATAGTCCTGCTGCGTTTTTGCCAGAGCCTTTTGGTCATGCTGCAGCGTATTCAGAAGAACGCCGCGCTGACCGGTGCGCATAATGTTCGCGGTGGCCTTGAGATCTCCGGCCAGAGCCAGCTTCGCAGCAATCGGGCCGCTGCATTTTTTGAGTTCCTCACCCACTCCCCCCACCGAGTACAAAGACGATACGGTCAACCCCACCACGATCAGCAGCATGGCGGCAATGACGGCTACAAGCTGTTTTCCTACGGATATCCTCGATAGCACAGAATTCCTCCGTTCCCACGACATTCGTATCGGCGGGTAAATTGCGATTCATAGCCGATCCAGCTGCGCCGATGAGACTTCCATGCGACGACTTCATATCTTCCTTGGGATCGCAGCATTCTGTGCGACGCCATTTGCCCTTCTTTGCGAGGACGGATCTGCGGATTCCGCAAAACACGCGACCTCCGATGCCGCAGCGCCGGCCTCGGCTCCGGATGCGGAGAACCGATTGCCGGATTGGCTTCAGCTCGGCGCAGAGATTCGCGGCCGCTTCGAGGGCCCATCCGGCGCGAGCGTCGTCAGCAACGTGTCGGATGACTACTACCTGAGCCGTATCCGGCTGGATGTTGGAATCAAGCCGACCGACTGGCTTCGTTTTTTCGCGGAAGCTCAGGACGCGCGCGTCGCCGGCTACAACAAGTCGCCGGCGCCCAATTCCATATACAACCCCATCGACTTGCGCCAGGGCTATGTGGAGCTCAGCCATGCGGGAGAGATTGACGTCACCGCACGGGTCGGCCGCCAGGAGCTGATCTTCGGTGGCGAACGTCTGGTGGGCGCGAGCAATTGGGGCATCTCACGAACCTTCGACGCAGCCGACGTGACGCTACGCCGGGGCCGCGCCAAGCTCGACTTGTTCGGCGGCTCGGTGGTGTTGATCGACCCGACGCAATTCGACCAGCACAAGCCCGGCGAACACCTGTACGGCGCCTACGGTTCAGTAAAAAGCATACTTCCGGGAATGGACGTCGAGCCTTATCTCCTGTTCAAGCAGGCGCTGCTCGTGACCGATGAAACCGGAGGAATCGGAGACGCACTCATCGTGACCCCAGGTGTTCGAGTGATCGGGAAAGGGCCGGCGCGGCTGGATTACACCACCGAGATCGCCGTGCAGCGAGGATCCTATTCGGCCGATAGGGTCTCGGGTCTGGCGGGCAGCTATGTCGTCGGCTGGACAGTGAACGACTCCAGTTTGAAACCGCGATTCAGCGCCGAGTTCAACCATGCCTCGGGCGACCCCAACAGTAAAGACGGCGTGCGGGAGACTTTCGACCAACTCTATCCCACGAATCATTCCTATTACGGAATCGCCGACCAGATGGGCTGGAAGAACATGCGAAATCCGCGCGTGGGCTTCGATTCTCAGGTCACCAAGAAACTGAAAGTGCGAACCGATTTCAACGAGTTCTACCTGGCCACCACCCAGGACGGCCTCTACAATTCGAGCGGAACCAGAATCGTTCTGAACCGCAAGGCCGCCAGCCGTCACGTCGGATCGGAGCTCGACCTGTACGGCCTTTACAAGCTGTCGAAAATCTGGCAAATCGGGGCAGGCTATGGGCACATCTTCCCGGGCGAGTATCTGAAGGAGTGCAACGCGCCGTTTGGATACAGCTTTCCATACATGATGTTCGTCGGGAAGTTCTGAAGCCAGTTTAAGGAACTTAGGAATGCCGGCCCGAAACTCGGGAGAGAAGGATTCCGGCTTTCAGGCACTACGACTATGAGGGTATTGCCGTGGCTTTGGCGGTTCGTGGGCTGATTGAGTGGGATGAGGCTTACAGTCTCGATATTCCTTCCATCGATAGCCAGCACCGTTTGCTGGTCTCGATGATCCGCCATCTGCAGGAGGCGATGCTGGAAGGCCGGGTCAAGGGAGTGGTCGCGCCGCTGTTTCAGGCCATGAACCGGTACACGGCATTTCACTTCGAGTACGAGGAACAGTTGTTCGCCGAACACGGTTACCCGAACTCAGCCGCACACCACGGACAGCACGCCGCTTTGATCGCAAAGCTTCAGGAACTGGAAGCGAAATATTCCGCCGGCGCGTTAAGCGCCGGGACTCCACTTATGCAGTTCTTGCGGAGCTGGCTGGTGGACCATATCTGCGCTCACGACAAGCAATACGGCGGGTTCCTGAAAGGAAAGGGAGTTTCTTAAGGGACCTAGGGGAGTTCGAGGGGCGGATCCACCCCGGCGCCTTCCGGCTTGCCGAGTAATTGAAGGTATGCCTTGAGTTGTTCGATGTCTATCGTGTTGGGATCTTCAGTCAGGTATTTGGAAAGGTGATCGCGCGCCGCCGGATAATCGCCCTTGGCGGCGTAGACCTTGGCCAGCACAAACTCCGCGCGGGCGGCCTTCTTCTTCTGATCCGGAGCCGTGGATTCGCGGATGGCAGTTTCGGCGCTGGCCTTGGCGCCATCCAAATCCTTCAATTGATACTGCGCGATGGCGTCGTGCAAATAGATCTCCGGAAACGCATGTTTGCTGTCGAGCTGGATCAATGCATCGGCGGTTTTCTTTGCGCACTCCCAGTCCATCAAGCGGTCGCACACGCGCGCGAGCGTCACGTACGGGGCGAGCAGCTTGGGATCGGCTTCGATGGCGTGCTGATAGGCGTCGCGCGCCGCGGGCAATTTCTGCTCGTTATCCAATACCAGACCGAGCGTGTCCCATCCGCGTCCGAATTTCGGAGAATCCTTGACAACCTCCTGTAGCTGGTTCTCGACCTCCGCGATGCCGCCGGAGTCGAGAGCCTTCATCGCGGCCTTCCAGGCGGCACGCGAGCGTCCCGGTACATCGGACTCGGAAGCGTTGATGGTGTACGGGTCCTGGCCCTTGGGACTCAGGATGATGGGAGGAAGTTGGATCTCGGTTTTCGTATAGCCGTTGAGATTGGAAATATCGATGGCAGAGGACGCATAGCCCGCCAGCGTGGCTTCCAGGTGGCAGACGCGCGTCCGCATGGGATCCACGTCCATGCGCCACAGATATTCGCCTTTGCGGTTGGTGAGGACTCCGGGCGCCGAGCCGTAAATGTCGTCACAGACGCGTTGAATGCCGGCGGCCTTGGGAGGCGGAGAGCCGTCCGGCAGCGTCACCTTGCCGCGAATGATGAGCTGGTAATCGTCGCCGTGGGCCAAGGGGAGGAAACACGTGAGGCCTGCGACCAGGCCGACGCCAAGCAATAGACGCATCGGAGCGGCACCTCCTGACTATTCCACGCTATTTTTATCACTTACCGGAATTGCCCGCAACCGGCCTTCACGCCCGGGTGAGTGCGCGATTCAGCACGCTCAGCACGGATTCCGGCTGGCCGGCCTTGGCTGCGGGCGCCAGGAGCGTTGCCCCTTTAATGAACGGCATCACGTCTTCGGGGGTGGGTTTTCGCTGTTCCAGGAAATCCATGCCGTCCACGGTGATCTGGAGGCTGCTTTTGTCGTCGCTCACCGCCAGGCCGCGCTGTTTCAGATACCACAGCGAGGAGGTCAGCTCGTCTGTGGTGGCATCCACGATATTCTCCAGATGCCGCATCGAAAGGCTGGGGCGCGACGGGTTCGTGCGGCGGCGGTCGTGCAGGACGCATAGGATGGCAAGGCGCATGGCCGCTTCCCGTCCAAGCGCCTCGAAGAAGGCCACTCCACTGAACTTCGGGATGCTCTCCTCGCGAGTGACGCCCTTTACCTGGTCGAAGGCCGCCCGCAGCGATGGGTCCGCCAGAACTTCGTAAGCCTGGTTGACAGCTTCGAACTTCTCGGGATCGCCTGTGGGGCTCTTGGGGTGATACTTCTGGGCGAGCTTCGAGTAGGCCTGCTGGATGGTCTCCGAGTCCGCCTTGGGGTCGACGCCGAGGATGGCGTAGTGGTCTTGGAACTTGCCGGCCAGTGGAGCGGACATAGGTGTCTCTTTGTGTATCGTCCGAAAACACCTGTTGGACACTCCGACAAAACACTAATTTCATAGCTAAGGGCCACTTAGCTAAATGGCCACTGAAGTGCTCGCCAAATGGAGCTAGTTCGAAAGGGAGGCAACGAAGATGAGGAAGGCTCTTCAGACAGTTACCAGCGTAGGACGTTGGTTTGGCAGGTTAGCGGACGTGCAAATCCCGTCCGAGACGAAATACGGCGTCCGGATTCGCTAACCAAAAGGCACCCGCAGCTAACCGAAAGGCGGCTATAGCCGGTCGAGCGCCTTGCGGGCGATTTGCAGGGCGGCGCTCGAAACGTCGGCGGGTCCGCCGAGCCCGAGCACGGAAATCATGAGGTAGTCGTGCTCTCCGCGCAGGACATGCAGTTGGGCGCCGGCGTGGGGAATGTCCAGGAAAAACGCACGCACGCCGATTCCGGAGGCTTCGCGGACCGCGCCCTTCGGCAGAATCTTTTTCAGTTCCTTCATCTCTTCGTCGGCGTCCAGCTTGTCGCCGGAATGGACCAGGGCAATGGTGATCTCGCCGTCACCGGATGCGTAGTCGCAGGTGGATTGCGCCGCACTGGTAAGATGTTCCGCGCCACCGGAGACCGGACGTCCGAAAGCTTGTTCAAGCTCGGCCTTCGTGACAATCGTGCAGGCTGTCGGCGCTTTCACCGGAAAGGGCGACTGCGCCGGTAGAGACGCCGGAGCGTGTGTGGTTGCGGCCAGAGCGAGCGCCAGGGGAGCGAGGATGGGCATAGCCCATTGACCCGCGTGGTGGCGCTTTCGGCAAGGTTAACTTTTGTACTTACGGTACCAGGACGCGGCTATTTGCCCTCGCGGTGCTCGTTGCCCACCAAGTGCTGGACGTCCTTATTGTTTTCCTGGCAGATGTACTCCATCAGGTCGCCCTTCAACATGTACGGGTGCGTGGTGAAGCTCCAGGTGTGCGTGTAGGCCTTAGGGTCGTCGATGATGTTTTCGATTTCCAGATGGCCCAGATCTGGGCGGCGGATCTTTTCGATCACGTGCAGCGATTCGGTGGTGGGCAGGCCGGATTCATCCAGCCAGGTCAGGCCATTTAGCCCCACCGTGTCGATCACGAATGTGTCGCCTTCCCAGTGGCCGATGGAATCGCCGAGCCAGCTGGGATTGGGATCCTCGGGGTGCTTCCGACCGTCGGTGAAGATCTGGCGCCAGATGTGCGCGCCGCCCTCGTAGACGATTAGGGTCAGTTTGGGTGTTTGCATGATCCGGAAGGGATAGGGGGTGGTGGTCATGCGGGGAACGCCGGGTGGCAGGCAGTGCCCTTCGGGGTCGTCGGCCGAGAAATTCGCTTTACGCTCGAGGTACAGCTTCTCCGCCCAGGGTTGGAACGGGATTTCGACGCCCTCCTTCTTCAGCGTAGCTCGCAAGTCGACATTTTGCCGAATCGCGTTGGGCGCCCAGGCGCCGGAGATGTCGGGATGTCCATCCGGGGTCATCGGCGTCGGTCCCTTGGGGGGCCAACCCGTTGGCGCGGGCCGGTCCTTCACCGGGCCGCTCAGGGAGGGGCTGAAGTCCGCAGGGGCGGGGGTGGTTGAACTCGCTTTCGTTTGACCGTGAGCGGGAAGGCCGGCGACGGCGAAGAACACGGCTCCAAGGACTAACAGGCAACTCTTCTTCATATGCCCCCTCATGACCAAAAACTCGACACTTGCGCTAGTTTCCGACTATTAGAGTAGCTCTGATGGTCGGGCCCGGTCGACAAACGTCGATGATACTATCCATCCCATAGATTGATATGTCAGCTAGCGCTCCAGCACGTGCGTCTGGAAGTGGTTCATGGCAACGGGGTTCTGGCGCGATGGCGGCTCCCAATAGCCGATCAGGCGGCCGGCGCAAAGGACGCAAGTCCAGAGCAGGAGCGAAAGAGCCCCGGCGACCTTCGCGCGGGTGGGAATCACCGGGGAGGCGTCCAGTTGTTCCGGATGGTTGTAAACGATGGGGCGGAAGATGATCGCGTGGATGAGAACCAGGATGAGAAACGACATCTTGGCCCAGAAATACGGGTTCGGATAATATTCCGACGCTTTGGAGCCAAAGAGCGTAAAGCCCATCGCAAACATGATCAGAAAGCCAATTCTCTTCCACCAGCGCAGGCCGTTTACGACGTCGGCAATGGACTTGTCCACAAACGCCCAACCGAGCAGCCGCAGATCAGTGATCACAATGAGTCCGCCGAATATCGCGATGCAGGTAAGGTGGGTGCTCATGACGATCGGATATTCCCAGCCGGATTCCCGGATGAACGACATGAAGCCCCAGCTTTGAATCCATTGAAATAGTTCGAGCATAGTTTTCTCCGTGGGTCAGACGAACGCGATGAACAGCCCGCCAAAGACCACGCTGATCCACAGCGCCAAAGAAACAATTGCCGTCACAACGCGAGCAGGTTTGCCAGCAGTGTCGGACTTGGCCACCTTCCAATGCACCGTGAAATTGAAGAGGAGCGCGACCGCGAGGGCACACATCTTGAATACGAACGACGAATTGTGAAGGTACATGCGGGCGTCAGACAGAAACAAGATCGGCCCCGAGAGCAATACCACCGCCAGCCCTAAAATGGTCCACGGCGCGGTGTCGCGCAAAACCTCCGAAGGTTTTGCGTGCTGGATGCCAAAGCCTAGAAGCTTATAGTCGACCGCGGCGATCAAACCGATCGACCAGGCAAACGCCGTGATGTGGAAGCACTCGGCGATCGGGAACACCCACTCGGAGCTGTTGAGCGCGTCTGCAATCGCATTTGCTTGGATCAATAACATCTCAATGACCCCTCTCTATGAACTCGGCCGGCGCGCGGAAAGCGGCCAGCGCGGCTTCCTGGATGACGTGCATCTGGGCGTGGATCTTGTTGAGCGGCGGCTCGATGTAGCCAATGCCGCGGCCCATGCAGGCGATGCTGGCCCAGATCAGCAGCGAAAGCGCCCCGGCCAGTTTGGCGTTGCCCGGGATCTTTGGGGCGCGATCGAGATCCGCGGCCTTGGCGTATACGCTGCTCCGGAACACCAGGGCATGGATGCAGGCCAGCGTCAGGAGAATCAGCTTGGTGCGGAAGAAGGCGTTGTAGTAATACTCTTCGGCTTTCGAGCACGCCAGGAGAATCCCACAGGTGGCGACGATCAGAAGACCCGCGCGCTTGGGCACGCGGAAGTTCCCGACCACGTCGGCGAGCGAGTGCTTGCGCATCGCCAACCCGAGCAGCCGCATGTCGGTGAGCAGCACCATGCCACCAAAGAACGCGACCCCAGCCATATGAAGGGACAGAATGATCGGATAGACATACGAAGATCCGCGCAGGGCCGTGAAAAACGCCGTCGCCTGCACCCACTGCGCAAAGGAGAGCAGCATGCGTTGCCTATCCTAACTCCAGACCTGGGTTGATGAATCCGATGAAAATTCCTCCAAAAATGACGCCCAGCCACAAAATGAGTGAGACACAGGCCACCAGCTTTCCGTTGGATGGAGGTGTTTCCGAGGATACAGCTTTGCGATGAATCGTGTAGTGGAAAGCGACGGCCGCCACAAAGAATCCCATCTTGATCAGGAACGCCCAATTCAGGTAGTACATGTCGGGGTCGGAGGAAAACAGCATGAGCCCGGTGAACAGCATCAGCACCAGGCCGCTGAGCGTCCACAGCCAGGTGTCTTTGGCCAGCCGCGCGGGGCTCTGTTTCACCATGCCAACGCCGAGCAGCGAAAAATCCACAATCGCGATCGTTCCGATCGAGACCGCAAATCCGAGGATATGGCAACACTCCAGGACAGGGAAGACTAGCTCAGAACTGTTGAGCGGATTCTCAATCAACATGCACTTGGGTTGTGTCACCACCAGGCGGTGAGGACCGGGAGGGCACCCGATAGGGTAGTCTATCAGAGCGTCCGGGAAAGTCCAGCCGTGGCATGGTCAACTTGCAGTCACTGACCGCGCGGTGACATCTTTGGCCGCTATATTCCGGCGGATCTGGACGGCCAGCACGCAGCTCGCGGCCAAAGTGAGGGCGCCCGTGCCCGCGTGAAGCGCGCTGGCGACGATCACGGCCGGGCTACTTTCCGGGAACAGGAGCAGCATCAGGAAGGTTGTGAATCCGAGCAGGACCTGGATCCCTGTGAGCACGGCGAGCGCGACGGCAGCCGGGCGAAGGACGGGGTGAGTAGGGAACTGCCGGATCAGGAAAACGCAGACGATCAAGATCAGCAACAGCACCAGCATGGCGTTCATGATATGCCAAAGGACCCCTAGCGCCTTGTAGCGGAAGGAGGCTCCGAGGGTGATCTGGAGGATCACGATGGCGGGCATGACGATGGCCAGCGAACGCATGGAGGGACGCCAGGTGTCCTGGACCCATTGAGGCTCACGGCTCCAGCTTTCCGAAGTCAGCACGCAGATGACAACCACGGCGGCGAAGAACAAGTAGGCGAGCAGCGCGTGTAGGATACCTGATAGCGGAAGGAGCGAACGAAGCACCTCTTGCGCGCCGAGAGCGGCCTCAACGGCAGCTCCCGCGAGAACTGCCCAGCCCAACAAGCGAAGCCCTTTCTGTACTTTTCCGAACGCCAGCCAGAATGCGAGGCCGACCATGAGAGCGCCGGCTACCAAAGCGATGGTCCGGTGCCAGACTTGGAACGCTGCGGATGCACTCACCGCGGCGGTGGTAGCCGCGATGGGCCTTTCGATACTGGTCACGACGGCGCCGGCTACGATGGCGGCGAGCGCGAAAAGCGCGACGAGAACGGCGAAGCGGTGCAGGCCGGCGGTCTGCACCACAGGAGTACTGAGGGTGTCAGTTGTCATGTCGAAGATCTCGAATCCAACGCGCGGCGCCAATGCCCGCCAGGAGCACTCCGGCCACTGAGACCATCCAGGCGGAGACCGCGCCCCACAAGAGGAACATCAAGCCGGCAGCAAGCGCAATCGGCGCGTAGCTGGTGGGACGGGTCATGCTGCGTGCTCCCTGGCGGAGCCGGGCTCCGCATACCAGCGCGACACACGCGTCAAGATGCCGGTTAGATACACAAAACAGCCGGGCACCCACATCATCAGACCGCCCAGTTGCTGATCGCTTCCGGGGTCGAGGCCCCAGTGGTCGCGCAGCAGCGGCAGGACGCCCAGTGAGTCGCCGGGATGCAGGTAGGCCGGATAAAGGCCCGCCGGCGAAAAGGTCAGAAACGCGCCCAGCAAGCTACAGCACAAACAAGCGCTGAACAAATATGTGACGGCCGAGAGGGCCTGAAGGTTGCGCGGCTCCAGCGGTCCGGCGATGGGCCACCAGAAAATGACGCCGGTGACGAGCAAGCTGAGATGCTGCGCGATATGCAGCGTGTCGTTCGCCAGTGCTGTGTTGAACAGCGCCGGGATGTGCCAGGCCAGCATCGCGCCGACACCTAGCAGCCAGGAAACCGGCGGCTGGCCGAAAATCCGCTCGGTCGTAGCGAGGATCGGCCGCCGCAGCGCCGCTTCGGCGAACCAGCGCGGCGTGCCCAGCAGCAGGAGCGGAGGAATGACCAGCGCGAGGAAGAAGTGCTGGAGTACGTGGGCGCTGAAGAGATACTGATCGCCGAGGGTGTCGATGGGAGAGACCAAGTCGAGCAGCAGCAGGAGCACACCGGCCAGCCAATATCCGATGCGGTTTAGACCGCGCCTGCGGAACAGTGCGATGTATCCGATCGCGAGCGCCGCGCAGCCAATGACGACGGACGGTTCCCAGTCCCAGAGAATCATGCCTGACCCGCGACTCCAAAGATGATCAGCCAGACGCCGGTAAAGAAAAACCAATACAAGCTCAGGGCTGGTATGCCGGACGCTGGGACGACGGCAAGCGCGATCACACCGGCTCCAACAAATAACCCGATGACGGCGGTTAACATGGCGAACGGCGTTCCGAAGAGCACCACTAGGAAGATGGCGCCGAGTGCAATCGCCGCCCAACGCCATTTCCGCCAAATGCTCACGCTACCCGCAAAGAGCAGAGCCGTGAGAACCCACCCGGAAGGCGCGCGTAAACGCGGCAAGGCGTGAAAATAAACGCACGCGAGAATTAGCAGGAAAAAGAATACAGCTTCGGAGATGAGGAACAACGCCATGCCGAGTTGCGCGCGATTCCTCATGCGTGCACCTCGTCGGGGGCTTCCGGATGCTTCAAGTCCCACAGCGGCCGGCGGCTGCGCACAGCTGGACACTCGGCGAAATTCTGAAGCGCTGGCGGCGACGTCGTCGACCATTCCAGCGTCCAGGCGTTCCAGGGATCGTCACCCGCCGCGGATCCGAAATACAAGCTCATGAGTAGATTTGCGCCGAACAGGAAAACGCCAAAGACGAGAATGCCGGCGCCGATCGTAGAAATGAGGTTGAGCGCGCCCCACCCGGGGAAATCGGGATAGGTGTAGATGCGGCGCGTCATCCCCATCAATCCGAGGAAGTGCTGGACAAAGAAGGCTGTGTTGAAGCCGATCACGACGAGCCAGAAATTCCAGCGGCCCAGCGTCTCGTCCATCATCCGGCCGCTCATCTTCGGAAACCAGTAATAGGCTGCCGCGAAAAGCGCGAACACGGTGCCGCCGAACAACACGTAATGAATGTGCGCGACGACGAAATAGGTATCGGTGAGCTGCCAGTCCACGGGAACCGTCGCGAAGGCGACGCCGCTCAGACCGCCGATCGTAAATTCCAGTAGGAACGCGATGGCAAACATCATCGCAGTCGTGAATCGAATCGCCCCGCCCCACATGGTCGCGATCCAGCTGAACACTTTCATGCCAGTCGGCACGGCGATCAGCATGCTGGCGGCTGAGAACACGGCCAGGAAGTTGCGGCCCAGGGCGACGGCGAACATGTGATGCACCCACACGCCGTAGCTCAAGAACGCGATGGCCAGAGTGGACGTCGCGACGAACGGATAGCCGAAGATCGGTTTGCGCGAAAACACCGGAATGATTTCCGAGATCATTCCGAACGCGGGCAGGACGACAATGTAGACTTCGGGGTGTCCGAAGATCCAGAAGTAATGCTGCCAGAGCAGGGGCGAGCCGCCGTGCGCAGGGTCGAAGAAATGCGCATGTAACATGCGATCGCTCAGCAGCAAGACCAGCGCAGCACCGAGCGCCGGCAGAGCGAAGACGATCATCACCGATGTCACCAGCGTCATCCAGACGAACAGCGGCACCAGGCGCATGGTCATCCCCTGTGCGCGCGAGGTGGCGATGGTCACGATGAGGTTGATGGCGGATCCTATGCTGCCCGCGACAACCAGCAGCAAAGCCAGCGCCCAGTAATCCAGGCCCGCGCCCGGTGCGAACGGTTTTTCGCTGAGCGGCGCGTAGCTGAACCAGCCGGCATCCGGCGCGCCGCCCGTGGCGAAGCTCAAGTAAAGCAGTATTCCGCCGAAGAACTGCAGCCAGAAGCTCAGCGCGCCGAGGCGCGGGAAAGCCGTATCGTTGGCGCCGATCATCAGCGGGATCAGGTACACGCCGAAGCCGGTCAGCACGGGCATCGCAACCAGGAAGATCATCGTGGTGCCGTGCATGGAGAACATCTGGTTGTACGTCTCTGGCGCGATGAGCTTGAGGTGCGGCGCCGCGAGTTGCGCGCGCATCACCATCGCTTCCATGCCGCCGGCCAGGAAGAAGAGCAGGGAGGAGAACAGGTAGAGAATGCCGGTGCGTTTGTGATCGATGGCGCATAGCCAGGCGGTCATTTCAGGCTCTCCAGGAAGCGCAAGATCACCCGCTGCTCGTCAGGCGTTAGCTTTACCGTGGGCATGCGATTGCCGGGCTTGGCTGCCTGTGGGTCGGTCAGCCAAAGCATCAGGGCTTCGGGAGTGTTTCGGGAAACGCCGCCGCCGAGGGATTCGCGGCCGGCGAGGTGTGCTAGGCTCGGACCTTTCCCTGAGCTAGTCTGGCGGGCAGTGGTGGTGTGGCACTCACCGCATTTTGCACGGAACAGACGCTCGTCCCTGGCCGGGACTTCGTTGGGCTCGCTCCCCGCTTCATTTTGAAGCCACGCGTCGAAATCCGGCTCCGGATCGGCGATCACGCGGAAGCGCATCCAGGCGTGATCGGCGCCGCAGAATTCGGAGCATGTGCCAAGATAAGCTCCGGGCGTGGCGGCTTCCAGCCAGATGTAACTCGGCCGCCCGGGCACGGCGTCCATCTTGCGGGCCAGTTCGGGCACCCAGAAATCGTGTACCACGTCGTCGGATTCGATGCGGGCGCGAAGCCGGCGTCCTGCGGGTATGTGAATGTCCCACGGCACTACGACGCCGTTGGGATAGCGTGCCTCCCACCACCATTGATGACCGGTGATGATCAGGTCAGGCTGGCGGCTGGAATTCGGCGGAGCGTCGATGAAGACCATGGCGCGGACGGTCACGATGAAGAGCCCGGTCAAGATAAAGAGGGGAATGACGGTCCAGGCGATTTCAGCGCTGCGCGAACCGAAGCGCTGCCGTGGTTCGCCTTCGCCGCCGCGCCACCGGTAGCGTACGATGCTCCAGACCACCCCGGCGGCGACCACTACAAACACTGCTGCCGCGATGGTAAGAACGAGTAAGAAGAGGGATTCGATCGACTGCGTCTGCGGAGAATGAGGACTGAGTAAAGACCCCACGTCGTTCGCTTCAGTCTAGTATCGCGCCGTGGCAAGGGTCAATGCACGAACGGTCACTGACAGGTCAGTGACTATGCACCGGCGGCACTTCCGGTCGATAGCCGGGCGCACGCGGACTCGACGTCGGCGTCCAATTGCAGAATGCGGTCGGCGTGGACCACGGCGAACACCTTCGACACTGCGCCATGCGCTCCCGCGACGTGCATCTTTCCGCCATGCTGATCCATGCGCCCGTTACAGCCGATGAGCATTCCCAGGCCGGAGCTGTCGATATATTCGAGCTGCGTCAGATTGAGCACCAGCTTGCGGATGCCGCCTTCGATGAGGCGGTTGAGCACATTCTCGACATAGGTCAGCGAATTGCCGAGATGGAGCCGTCCGGTCAGTGCGACCACAGTCACATCGCCAATCAGGTTCGTGTTTGTTTCCACCATGTTCGTGCCGCCAAAGGCGTGCCATCCAGTATACTGCCGGGAGCCGCCGTAATTGATACCCTGGAAAACGCGAGTCACACCATTCGCCGGGAGCATCTTCAATGGCCAGCGAACTTAAGATCAAAGTGAACGAAAAGACGTGGCGGATCGCCGCCGCCCCCGACACGCCTTTGTTGTATGTCCTTACCGATGAGCTGCAGCTCCAGGGCCCACGCTTCGGGTGCGGGCTGGCGCAGTGCGGCTCCTGCTCGGTGCTGGTGAATGGCGTCGAAACGCGCTCATGTGTCACGCCGGTTTCCGCGGTCCAGGGCAAATCAGTCACCACGCTCGAAGGCTTACCCGCGTGGTACGCCGGACAAAGGAGGCATGGGCAGGCTCCGGCACTGCATCCAGTGCAGCAGGCCATGATCGACGTGCAGGCCGTGCAGTGCGGCTACTGCTACAACGGCATGATCATCAAGGCGTCGGAGCTGTTGGCGAAAACGCCGGAGCCCACAGAAGAGCAGATCCGTTCGCACATGAACGGGCACTTGTGCCGCTGTGGAACCTACCCGCGGATTATTCAGGCAGTTCAGCGAGCGTCCCAAATGATGGCGGAGGTGCGCAAATGACACTCCGGCGCGATTTTCTGAAGACTGGCGGCGCGCTGGTCATCGGGTTTCCGCTGCGCGACTCGCTTTTTGCCCAGCAGACCGCTGGCGCGCGCGGCACGATAGCCGGTCCGCCCGATCCCAAGCAGGTGGACACCTGGCTGGCGATCCACTCCGACAACACCGCCACGGTTTATATCGGTTTCGCCGAACTCGGCCAAGGGAATTCCACCGCGCTGCTCCAGATGGCGGCCGAAGAACTGGATCTGGACATGAGCCAGATCAAGACCGTGCGCCTGGACACCAACGTCACGCCGAATCAGGGCGGCACGTATTCCAGCGCTTCCATACAGCGCGGCGGACCTCAAGTTCGCACGGCTGCTGCTGAAGCTCGCGCCGCGCTGCTGAAAATGGCCGCCGCGAAGCTGGACGCGCCTGTCTCGCTGCTCACGGTTTCGAAGGGCGTGGTTTCCGCGAAAGGCAGCAAGCGCTCCGTAAGCTATGGCGAACTGTTGGGTGACAAGCGCTTCAATTTGCCATTTACTGGGTCCGCGCCGGTGAAGCCGCCATCGGAATACAAAGTGGTCGGCGCCAGCATCCCCCGCAATGACATCCCGGAGAAAGTAAGCGGCCAGTATATCTACATGCAGCACATCCGTGTGCCGGGCATGTTGCATGGCCGCGTGGTCCGCCCGAGGGGCCAGCGCGCGTATGGTGCGGGCGCGAAGATTCTGGCGATCGATGAGACTTCTATTCGCAACATCCCCGGCGCGCGAGTTCTTCGCAAAGCCGATTTCCTTGGTGTAGTGGCCGGGAACGAATGGGACGCCGTGCGCGCCGCGCAGCAGTTAAAGGTCACCTGGGACAACGCACCCACGCTTCCGGGCAACGCTGCGCTGCATGAACACATGCATGCGGCGAAGACCGAAGAGCAAATTGTCACGGCTCGCGGGGACGTTGGCGCGTTGACTTCCGCAGCTCACGTGGTCTCGTTGACTTGCCGTGCTCCCTATCAATCGCACGCGCCATTCGGACCCAACTGCGCCATCGCGGACGTGAAGCCCGATTCGGCGCTCATCATCTGTTCGACGCAGGATGTCTACGGCACGCGCAGCACCCTGGCGCGGCTGCTGAGCCTGCCTGTGGACAAAATTCGGGTGCAGTATTACGAAGGCTCGGGAACTTACGGCCACAGCTGCTACGACGATGTGGCCCAGGCGGCCACGCTGCTTTCGAAGCTGGCGGGCAAACCGGTTCGTCTGCAGTTCATGCGCTGGGATGAGCATGGCTGGGACAATTATGGCCCCGCGCACGTCGGAGAAGTGCGGGCGGCGGCGGATGCCGACGGCAAGTTGGTCGCGTATGAATACCACGGCTGGCAGCACAACTGGAGTGGCACGGAGACATCCGCTCAACTGGCCGGCGCGCCCGCTACCGAATGGGGCTTCGGGCCGGCGCAAGGCGTGCAGGGTGTGAACCCGCGGACCTGCGGTGGGATGTACAAGATTTCTAACCTGCGGCTGGTGAATCACAAGCTGCCGGGGATGGCCTATCTCAAAGGGGCGTGGCTGCGCTCGCCGCTGGACTTGGCGTTCGCTTTCACTTCCGAACAGGCGATCGATCAGCTAGCCTATCAACTTTCGATGGATCCCCACGAATTCCGGCAAAACAACATTGCCGACGAACGCTGGCAGGGCGTTCTAGACGCGGCTGCGAAGGCGGCGAACTGGAGCCATCACAAGGCCGCATCCAATCTGTCGAGGGACAAAGTCGTAACCGGGCGGGGCATCGGGCTGGGCACGCATCTTCAATCCTGGGGCGGCGCCGTCGCCGACATTGAAGTGAACAAGGAAACCGGCCGCGTTGCGGTCAAACATCTCTACGGCGCGATCGATGCGGGCCTCGTGGTGAATCCAGGCAATGTCGAAAGCCAGATCGTTGGCCAGTTGGTGCAAACCGCCAGCCGAATGCTACACGAGGAAGTCACGTTTAGCACAACCGGCGTCACCAGCGTGGACTGGAGCAGCTATCCGATCCTGCGGTTTGAAGAATGCCCTGACGTTACGCCGGTCGTGGTGCAGCGCCTGAATGAGCAGCCGTCCGGCGCTGGCGAGGAAGTAATGGCGGCAGCCGCGGCTGCCATCGCGAACGCCTTTTTTGACGCAACCGGCGTCCGGATGCACGAATTTCCTCTGACGCCGAAGCGTGTTCTAGCTGCTCTGCAGGGCTAAGCCGCGTGCGGCAGCCTGTGCTCTATCCTGCGTTCGCCAGGATGGACGGGCGCGCTTTCGCTGGCCTTCTTTTCAGGACCTGGAGTCACTTTGAAGATGACGGTGTAGAGTGTCGCCACCACCGCCCACATGATCAGCAGGAGCAAAATAAATGAGCCTTGAGACATACGGTCCTCCCTCGCTGCCTGTTGGATGCATGCGACAGACCGCCTCGTCCCCGTGGGGACCTCGCGCGTAAGTTTAAGAAAGATTTAGCGATTCGCGGCAGGCCGGGTGGCTTCACCCGCCACTGAGCGTGATATCCCCCACTCTGGGGGTGCGAAAAAATCTGCTATTTCAGGCACTTGCCCGGTGCGCGCGGTTTCCCGCCTGCTCCACCAAGCCGCGGTAACGATGCGCGTCTTCGTTCATGACCAGATCCAGTTCGGCGCCCGTCAGGTAGCGGAGATTGGCCTGGCTATCGAGCCGTTGAATCACTTCAGCCAGCCCGTGCAACATTTCCCGCGCGGCTCCGTTCAGCGCTTTGCTGAGGATCACGCCGCGATCTTCGACAACGATGAATCCGGGCGCCGTTGCCTGGCGAAGCTGGCCGCGCACTTCGCGTGCGGGCGGCATGGACACCGGCCACATGGGAACGCGGTCACCGAGGAAGATGGCTTGGCACGGATACAGGATTCCGGCTTGCAGGATTGCGCGGGAAATGGTGTCGGTGCCCAACGCGTGCACCACATCCCGGTCCGGCAGCCGCCAGTCGGATCCGATGATGGCTTGTTCGAGCAGCGCGGTGCTCGGCGCAGGCGTCTCACGAGGCTGGATGTAGAGCCGCTTCTCCACCTCTTGGAGCAGCTCCTCGGCGGCTAAGACATCGTCACCGCACACTACCAGGCCGTGATTGGCCAACACGAGAACCTGGGCGCGCGGCGACCGAGCGAGGCTTTTCTGCGCCGCGTGCGCCAGGGGCAGGCCCGATGAGACGTACGGAATCCACTGCCATTCCAAGCCAGCTAGCCGCTCGGCGCAGCGTTCACGGCCATCTTTGCGCACCGCCCACGCGATGGCGTTTACCGAATGCACATGGATGGTTGCCCGATGAGGAATGACGGCATGCATGGCCGTCTCGATGGACGGCCTCAAGTTCTGGCCCACCGAACTACGGACCCTGGCCAGATCCAGTCCGTGCGCGACGCCTTTCCTCATCTCCTCCAAGTCCACTGGGACAAACATTTCTTCCTGGCCGGCCCGCGCCAGCCACTTGCCCGAGGCTTTGATCCAAAGAACACCGTCGAGTTTGACGGAGGTATTGCCAGAAGCGGCCTGCACGAGCAGCGGATTGCGGCCCAGGCGCGCCGAGACGTCCGTGAGGACGGCAATTTCGGGGTGGCTCTCGCTTTGCACCTACATGCTCCTGTTTCAATTTATGCATTGTCACCCGGGTTGGAAGGACAGTGGTCCTCGGCCGTACCGCGGGTGCGCCGAATGTGTTACGAAACGAGGGCAGGAGGAGATGAATCGGCGGCCAAGCGAAGAAACCGGGGACGGGCCGGGCGTTTCAGGGCGTCGTGGCTTTGCGGACTGTGACGCCAGCTTGGTATGGCGTCGTGACGATCGGTCTCGCGTAGAGGAATCCGCACAGCATCAACGCCCGGACGGGCCTGGTGATCGCAAGAAAGCGCCGTGGATCGAGTGAGCTGCTTGAGTTCGGCGGGACTGTCCGGCACTTTGTCAACGGTCGCCGAAATGAGCAAACCGCAGAGCGCCAAAGCGATCCAAGCCCCGCACCTGATGACCCTGTTCACGCGCCTTTGCAACCGCCGATCATTTTATCCCATCAGTCCGGCGCGGGCCAGCCCCTCATGGCCTACCGCTTCCAACTCGCCAGGTGAAGACGCGGCGGTAATTGTGCATGGGCCAAATCCAGATCGTCCTTGGCGATAGGGATCGTGACGATGACAGGCGCCGAGGCCGCGGGGTAGTTCTGGAAGAATATGAGTTTCAGACTACGCCCGGGTTCGCCTTTTCCCGACGGTGGTGGCCCATCGGCAAGTCCAAGCCAGCGTGAGGCGTCGGCGTAGGAGCGCAGCAGGATCGCTTGTTTGGGGTCTTCGCTGGTGACGAGCGCCTCGCGGATCACTCGCTCGGCCGAGGCGTAGGTCAGCACCGCCACAACATGCGCCTCTTTGAGGCGCGCGTCCGCGGCATCGTCGGGAGGCACTTCCAGGCCGGCGTAACGCATGGTCTGGATCTCCCGGGAAATCGAAAATGGCACCAGCGGGACGTATGTGTCGAACAAATGCTGTCCGGTGGCTAGCTTATAAACCGACCACCATTGCACATCTTCCAGGCCGCGCGAAATCGACAGCAGCTCGCTGCCGACCGGCTTGGGGTCCACGCCTTCCACCTTAAGCGAGTACAGCGGTTTCTGCTTCAGATCGACGCCGACCGGCCAAGCCTCCACGGTCGTTGAAGCCTTCATGCCGATTTCATCGACAACCTGCTTGGTGTGAATCGTCATGCGCAGCACCAGCCGCTCGTTGGTGGGACGGCCGGGTATACCCTCCCCGACGACTTCGTAAGCGGCATCGCTGATGTCGATTGTGGGGTAACCCTCTTTATTGGGTCCGTAAGTAAAGCTGGACGGCGATTCCGACTGAACCGTCTTCACCGCGCGCTTCTGCTGAGCGAGAAGCGCTGTTGTGGTGGCCAGCAGCGCCGCCCATTTCTTACTCATAAAATTTCGGAGCCTTCTTGAGCTTCGAATTGGCGATGTAATCGTGCTGAATCCACAATTGCGCGCCGCTTTGCTTGAGGAACGCTTCGATCTTTTCCCGTGTGGCCGCGGTCTCGGCCTGGTCGTATTCGAATGTCGGCACGCGCTTCAGCTTGCGCTCTTCAGGGTAATGGTAGAGATCGCCACTGAGCACCACGGGGCCGGTCTTAGCGAGCTTCAGGTACAGCACCTGATGGCCGGGCGTGTGACCGGGCGCATACTTGATGACCACGGTTCCGTCGCCGAATACGTCGTAGTCCTCGGTGGCCGGGATGATGATCGTCTTGCTGTCCCGCAGCAGGTTGTAATTGGCCGGATTGACGCGATCGGGCGGCTTCGCCGCAAACATGGCATCGCGTTCCACCTTCCGGACCAGCCAAGTGGCGCTGGCGAAGTCATTCGAGTTGGCGATGTGGTCGTAATGATAATGCGACAGGGCCAGATAGGTGATGTCCGATGGTTCGTAGCCGGTCGCTTCCAGTTGCGGCTTCAGTTTCTCCGTGATGGTGGCGTACCCTTCGGTGACGGATTTCTCGCCCGGCTTCAACGACCGGTCCGGCACCGCGCCGACGTCCCACATCAAGGTGCCTTTGGGATGCGCGATCAAAAAGCACGCTACGGACATGTTGGTGGTGGCGAGCTCTTCTTTGTGAAACCGGAACCGCTCCGGATCGGAGATGTTCAGGCTGCCGCAGTCGAATACATAGAGCCGCAGCGAGTGCGGCGGAGGTGGCGCGTGATGCTGCGCGCGGGCGCTGCACGGAAGCAACAGTGCGGCAACAACGAATAACTTCGAAAGGCTTTTCATGCTGGTTTTGGACTCAATCATACCGGAAATTGTTTGCGCGCGCGCTCGTCCTTGAACGGCGCCGCCGCCCGTGGCGTGATGCGAGAGGCGAAGGCGCTGTAGTCTGTATATATGCGAGATTCGTGCGTACCTTGGCGCGCGCTAGCCGTCCTGATTCTCGCGCTCGGATTCGCATGGGCGCAGGCAAACGATCCACCGCGGCCGATCACGCTCGATTCAACGCCGGTGGACGTGGACCGCGGCGCTCCCGGCCTGACGCACTGGCTGCACGCGCTCCAAACCCGCGCCAGCCTCCTGATGGTGACGGCGCATCCGGACGACGAGGACGGCGGAATGCTGGCTCGCGAGACGCGCGGCGATGGCGCACGAGCGGTCCTGCTGACGCTCAACCGCGGCGAAGGCGGCCAGAATGCGATGTCGCCCGATCTCTACGACGCGCTCGGCTTGGTGCGCACCGAAGAACTGCTTGCGGCCGACCGGTTCTACGGCGTCGATCAATATTGGACGCGCGCCGTCGACTACGGCTTCTCGAAAACCCGCGAGGAAGCGCTCGAGAAGTGGAATCATGACCGCGTTCTTTCGGACGTGGTGCGCGTGATTCGTATGACTCGTCCGCTCGTCATCACTTCGGTGTTCGTGGGCGCGCCCACCGATGGCCACGGCAATCACCAGGTGGCCGGCCAGATGGCTCAGGAGGCGTTTCTGGCGGCTGGCGACCCCACCATGTTTCCCGAACAGATTCGCGAGGGCCTGCGGCCCTGGTCTCCGCTGAAAGTATACGCTCGCGTGCCTTTCTTTGACATCACGCCGAAAGGCATGTACGACTACGCCACCGACAAGTACGTGCCGGTGCGGTTCTTCGATTACATTCACAAAACCTGGTCGGAGAAGAAGCCTTCCACGACTCTCGAGATCCAGGAGGGCGGCTTCGCGCCATCGGTTGGGCTCACCTACCTGCAAATCGGCCGTGAAGGGCTCGGTTTTCAAAAGAGCCAGAACGACGGCGTCGCCATTCCGCAGCCCACGCCGATGGCATCCGGATATCACCGCTACGACTCGCGCGTGCCTGCGGCCGAGCATGAGGAATCCTACTTCGACGGTATCGATGTCTCAGTTGGCGGCATCGGTTCGCTGGTCCCGAATGAGCCGGATTATCTGAAGAAAGGCCTGGCGGAGATCGCGCGGCTGGCAGCTCAGGCATCGACGGAATATCATGCGGATCGCCCCCAGAGCATCGCGCCGGTTCTGGCCGACGGCTTACGGGAAACCCGTTCCTTGATGGGACAAGTCCGGGCGGAAAGCTTGTCGGAATCGGCCAAAGATGACGTGCTTTTCGAGTTGGGCGTCAAAGAGGGCCAGTTCCAGCACGCGCTCACTTGCGCCCTGGGCCTTTCAATGGACGCCGCCGTTATGCCCTCACGCAAGGCGCCGGCGCGCAATCCGTTTGCGCCGCCCGGCCCGACATTCGGCGTCGCTATTCCAGGTCAGTCCTTCGACGTCCAGGTTGACCTGTTCAGCCAAAGCGCGGAGCCGTTGAATATCGAATCCGTTTCGGTGGCCGCGTCGGACGGCAGGGTTTGGCAGATTCAGAGCCGCGAAGCAGCACCCAAGACGTTTACCAGCCGTGCGCTTGCGCCTGCGCACTTCTCCGTGACTGCGCCCGCCGACGCTGCACTCACCCGGCCGTACTTCACGCGTCCGAACGACGAGCAGGCTTACTACGATCTCACCGATCCGCGCTATCGCAATCTATCCACCGCGCCCTATCCGCTGTCGGCGCGTGCGCGCGTCTCTTATCGGGGCGTGCCGTTGGAGCTCGCCGAAGTGGTACAGGCCCGGCAGCGAATCCAGACCGATGGTGTTGTAGAAGAGCCGCTCATCGTGGGACCCGCGATTTCCGTATCCGTTTCTCCGGCTGCGGGCGCGGTGCCGGTGGGCGCGAAGTCGTTCGCCTTTTCCTGCACGGTGCACAGCAACGTGAAGGGCCCGGCGAAGGGCGTGCTCCGTCTGGAACTGCCGGCCGGCTGGCGGTCCTCGCCCGAGTCCGCCGATTTTTCCATGGCGCGTGATGGCGAGGATCAAACCATTACCTTTTCGGTGCTGCCAAACGCCGTCGCCCCCGGCGAACACCGCATCACTGCGGTGGCCGAATATCAAGGCAAACGCTACGAAGAAGGCTACCGGCTGGTCGGCTATGCCGGGTTGCGGCCCTATCCGTACTACAGGCCGGCCGTCTATCGCGCGGTCGGTGTGGATGTGAAGATCCCCGAGGGCCTGCATATCGGCTATCTGCCGGGCACCGGCGATGATGTGCCGCGTGCGCTCGAGAATCTAGGCCAGAACGTCCGCACGCTGGCCGCCAGCGACATCGCGCAAGGCGATCTCTCTGGTTACGACGCCGTCATCCTCGGCACGCGCGCTTACGCGGTCCGGCCCGAACTGAAGTCCGCCAACGCGCGCCTGCTGGACTACGTCAAAAGCGGCGGTGTGCTGATCGTGCAGTACAACCTCCAGGATTTCGACCAGAACTACGGTCCGTATCCCTTCGAACTTGGCAACAATCCTCAGAAGGTGGTGGACGAAGGCTCCGAGGTGACACTGCTCAAGCCCGACAGCCCTGCGTTCACTTGGCCGAATCGGATCACCAGGGCCGATTTTTCAGGCTGGGTGGAAGAGCGCGGCCACGGTTTCTTGAAAAGTTGGGACTCGCACTATGAGCCACTGGTGGAGGCGCACGATCCTGACCAGGACCCGCAGCGCGGCGGCCTGCTGCTGGCGCGCTACGGCAAGGGAGTTTACATCTATGACGCTTTCGCGCTCTACCGGCAATTGCCCGACGGCGTGCCCGGCGCTTATCGCATCCTGGCCAATCTGGTGAGCCTGGCTAAGAATCCCGCCCTGGGCGGACAAGCCACATCCCGATAAGCCTGCATGGACCTAATCAGCGACGTGCGCTTCAGCCTTCGGACTCTCTCGAAGAGTCCAGGGTTCACGGCGTTGGCGATCACCATACTCGCTGTCGGCATCGGAGTGAACGCGGCGGTCTTCACTGTGACGAACTCCGTGCTGTTCCGCGGATTCCCGCATGTGGACCCGGACAATCGAATCCTGTACATCGGAACCCTGAAGGAGGGCCGCGGGTTTGGCGTCTCCTATCCCGACTTTGAGGACTGGAGAGCGCAGGCCAGATCCTTCCGCGGAATGGCGGTTGTATCGAACGGCGGCCTGCGGATGATCGTCAACGATCGGAGTGGCCCGCCGGAGGCCTGCGACGGAACGCTGCTCGGCGCTAACAGTTTTCATGTGCTGGCCCAAAGTCCGATCCTCGGCAGGGATTTCGGGCCTTCTGATGCAGTACCGGGCGCGCCCGCGGTGACGATCTTGACCTACGCGTTTTGGCAGCGGCGTTATGCGCAGGACCCGTCTTTGATCGGAAGAAACATCCGCCTCAACGGCGTCCCGACCACGGTGATCGGCATTATGCCCGCGGGCTTCGATTTCCCGCATCACAGGGTGGATCTCTGGGTGCCGCTCGTGCCGGCCGCCGATTCGCTCCGGCGGGAGAAGCGAAATCTCTGGTTTGCTTTCGGCCGCTTGGCGGACGGCGTGACGATCCAAAGCGCCCAGGTGGAAATGGATACCATCGGAAGCCGGCTCGAAAGCGCTTACCCGCTGACCAATCAAGGCGTCCATCCGCACCTGTCCCAATTCGACGAGGCCTTTATTGGCCGGCACGCTGTGGCACTCTACGGCGCGATCTGGGGTGCCGTTGGTTTTGTGCTCCTCATCGCTTGTGCGAACCTTGCGAATCTCACGTTGGCCCGCGCCATCGGGCGCTCCCGCGAGATCTCGGTGCGCATCGCACTCGGCGCCGGGCGGATGCGAATCATTCGCCAGCTCCTCACTGAGAGCCTCCTGCTTTCGGCCGCAGGAGGCGTCGCAGGCTGCTTGATCGCCTTAGCAGCTGTTCGCGCGTATGAGCTGCTTTCGAATCCTCCGAGCTCGTACAATCACTGGGATTTCGCCGTAGATGCCCGCGTTTGCGCCTATCTCGTCGCGATTTCGATCGCAACGGGAGTCCTTTTCGGCTTGGCGCCCGCGCTGAGACTCTCGAAGCTCGACGTGAACGCTGCGCTGAAAGATGGCAGCCGCGGCGTTGCGGGCGGAATCGGCAGGCGAGGACTCTCCGCGCTCCTGGTGACCGGAGAAATGGCGCTGTCGATCGTGTTGTTGGCCGGAGCTGGCTTAATGCTTCGGAGCTTTGTGAAGATCTACACGGCCGATCTGGGTGTCACGAAGTCCAAGATCCTCACAGCGGCCCTGAGGCTGCCAGCCGTTCGATATCCCGTCGCGGAGGCGCGGGTCGCTTTTTTCGAGCGCCTCGCGGCCCGTCTGAAAAGCATCCCTGGTGTGGCTTCTCTGTCCCTTGCCGACAGCCTTCCGGGACTCTACGCGCCGCGCCTTCCTTATGAACTTGCCGGCACCCCGCCGATTGAGGAGCAACTCCGGCCGACGGTTTCCACGGTTGTCATCGGCCCGGATTATTTCCGGACATTGGGTGCTACGGTGCTCTCGGGACGGGAATTCAACGATTTCGATCGTGCTTCCGGAACCCCCGTCGCGATCGTGAACCAACGGTTCGCAAGTGAGTTGTGGCCGGCCGGAGAAAACCCGCTGGGAAAACGTCTTCGGTTATTCGACGGAAAGAACCCGGACGCTTGGCGGACCGTCGTGGGTATCGCGTCCGGCATCGTTCAGAACGACCCAACCGGCCAAACCTTCAATCCCGTGGTCTACGTCCCCTTCCGCCAGAGACCGGCGGCGGACATGGATGTGCTGGCGCAAACGGGTGTCCCTCCTGGAACTCTGGTGAGTGCGTTTCGGCGAGAGATTCAGGCGAACGATCCCGATCTCGTCATTTATTCCGGTCTTGGATCGATCGAGGGTCCCAAGCCCCTGACCGAGAGCTTGGCGCTGAACAATTACTGGACCGAAGGAGTCAGCGCCGCTCTGTTCCTGATTTTTGCAGCGATTGCGATCCTGCTGGCGGCTATCGGCATGTATGCAGTGATCGCGCATTCGGTGAGCCAGCGCACTCAGGAGATTGGCATTCGCCTGGCGGTGGGGGCGACTGCGGGCGACATTCTCAAGCTCGTGTTTCTTCAGGGGATCTTTCCCTTGGGAATGGGACTTGCTCTCGGACTGGCTGGCTCAGAAGCCCTGACTCGCGTCTTGCAATCCGAGCTGGTAGACGTTTCTCCCGGTGACCCGCTCACACTCGCAGTAGCGTCCACCGTCCTGGTGTTGTCCGCAGTGCTGGGCTGCTGGATTCCGGCGCGCCGGGCGATGCGCGTGGATCCCGTGGTCGCTCTGCGACACGAATAACTAGACCATGAAATTTGTACTTGCGTGACTTCGGTCACTGCTTTCGTCCGCTGCCTGCTCCAGACTCAAGTCAGAGGAGAACAGAGCATGAAAGCTGATCGCGAAACCCTGGTTCGGGACATCGCCGTGGAGCACCCGCAGGCTGTGCGAGTGTTTGAATCGCACGGGATTGACTATTGCTGCGGCGGGCGGCGTCCGCTCGAGGAAGCCTGCCGGGAAGCGAACGTCGCGGTGGAAAAGGTATTGGAAGAGCTGGCCCAGCCGAAGGCCGCTGACGAGCCGGACCAGCGTTGGCAGGAGGCGTCGCTGGCGGACTTAGCAGACCACATTGTCGAAAAGCATCATGCGTTTGTCCGTCAGGAATCGCCGCGGTTGACGGCTCTGGCCTCCAAGGTGCGCTCGAGGCATGGATCGATTCACCCCGAATTGACAAAGATCGAGGAAACCTTCGGCGCTTTGGCTTTCGAACTCAACCACCACATGCTCAAAGAGGAGCGCGTGTTGTTTCCTATGATTAAGCGCCTGGAAGAAGCCAGCCGATCGGCGCCGTCCACCGCCGGCGAATATCGCAACGTCGAGTTTCCGATTCGCCAGATGATGTCGGAGCACGACAACGCCGGTGAATTGCTAAGCGCGATCCGTTCCGAGACCGGGCAGTTCCGCGCTCCCGGCGATGCCTGCCCGAGTTTTCGCGCGCTCTACCACGGCCTGGAAGAGTTCGAGCGCGACCTGCACCGGCACATCCATCTGGAAAACAACATCCTGTTTCCGCGCGCGGTCCTGGCGACGAATCTCACTACGGAGGAGTCCGGTGTCACGCTCTGACGAAGCCAAGCTGCAGCGCGCCACCGCCGCCTATGTAGTGACCGGGTTGTTTTTCATGCTGCTGCCCGGCACTTTTCTGGGCGTGTGGAACCTGATTGCGATCAGCAGCCGCCACTCGCTTGCTTCGTTATCGGCAGCCTGGCTGCAAGCGCATGGGCACGCTCAGATCTTTGGCTGGATCGGGACCTTCGTCATCGGCATCGGCTACTACTCTCTATCGAAAATGGGACATCTGGCGCCGTTCGCTGTAAGCCGCGCCTGGCTGAGCTGGGGCCTGTGGACCGCGGGCCTGATTCTCCGCTGGATAGCCAATGTCTATCTAGCGCAGTGGCGCATTCTGCTTCCGTGTTCCGCGGCGCTCGAACTGGCGGCGTTCCTGATCTTCTTCGCTACCGTGAGCAGGCATGAGAGCGGCAGCCCGCGGAAGCACGTTGAGCACTGGATGAGGCTGGTGATCGCCTCCATGTTCGGCTTTCTGCTTCTCTTGATCGTGAACCTGGGTGCCAGTATTTATCTTGCGCTGCAAGCTTCAGCCCCTGACTTCCCGCATTGGTTCGATCAGCGCTACCTGGTGCTGGCAACCTGGGGGTTTCCGGTGCTTGCTGTCTGGGGATTCAACGCACGCTGGCTGCCGGTCTTCCTGGGCTTGCCGAAGCCATCCAACCCTGGACTTCTCGCTGCGTTGGCATTTTGCGCGTCGGGCGTCCTGGCTGCGTTGGCTGGATCGTTCCGGCTGGCATCGGGACTCTTGTTGATTGCCTCGGCGACCGCTATCTTCGCACTGCACGTCTTTGAACAAGCCCGGCAGCCTGCCAAGACCCAGGCCATTCATCCAAGCTTCCCATTCTTCGTGCGCCTGTGCTACGGCTGGCTGCTGGTGACTCCCGCGCTGTCGATCTGGGCGGCGATGGCGGATTCGCAGGGCGGCATCTGGGGCGCCTCGCGGCACGCCCTGACAGTGGGCTTCCTGGCCGGCATGATCTTCGCCATCGGCCAAAGAGTTCTACCAGCCTTTTGCGGCATGAAGGTGCTCTTTAGCCCCAGGCTGATGCTGGCCGCTTCGCTGTCGTTAAACCTGGGCTGTTTGTTGCGCGTGTGCTCGGAGATTCCAGCCTACGAATACAACTGGAGCCCTGCTTGGCACGCCCTGCCCTGCTCGGCGATTCTCGAGCTGATTGGAGTGAGCCTGTTCGCGGCCAATCTTGCGCTGACACTGGCGTCGCCGGCGCCGCACTTGAAAAAGCTGCAACCTGCCGCTGCTTGAGCGTCGCGAAGGAATTACTTCGCTTTTTTCTGCTTCTGCTGTCCGACGCGGATCTTGAAGTGCATCTGTTTGGCTTCCTGGAACGCCTTGTGATCGTGCCGCGCCACCGCATCCGAGAGATACGAGTCCACGCTGGCGTCCTTGGGCAGGACTGCCATAATGGTGAAGTTCTCGTTGCAAGTCGGGCAGAAGGGTCGGAAGCGCTTCACGTTGGGGATCGCCATATCAACTTCAGCATATCATACACGCGCTGGAGCGGTGGTAATGCTGGTCTTTGGTGGTTTGGCTTACCTGCTCGCCGCCGTGGCGGCAGATCTCTGGGTGGTGGGTGCGCCGGGCGGAAATCCTTACGTTCACGTTGCCCTGCTAACCCTTCTCGGGCTGGCGTTCGTAACTGCCGCAGAAGGCTTTCTGGCGCTCATCGGTGCGATCTCCACGACCGACATGCTCGGCTGGCCCTACCGGGCCGCCGCGATTGGGTCTGTGGCGTACTCGCTCGCCTGGGCCCGTCCCGTTTTCGTCAATTACTGGTATTACGACGACTGGGGCTATCTCGGCGGCGCTCAGTCGGCTGTGGCCTACATGCTTGCGCCGCTCAACGATCACTTCGTCCCCTTGCTTAAACTCGTCATCCTGGGGATGACTCGCCTCTTTGGGTTCGATTACATCGGCGCCGCGTGCCTGCAGCAATCGGCTTTTCTCCTCATCGTTGTGGTCCTGGCCCATCTGCTGTGGAGCATGACCCGCCGCCCCTGGCTCCTGGTCCTTCTCGTCGGGCTTTTCGCCATGTGGCCAACCTACGGCGTCGCACGTGCGTGGTTCGCCGGCGGGTTCTGGCTAACCGCTTCGGCGGCGTTTCTGGCGGTCTACGTCCTGCACGGCCGGCGGATCATCTTCGGCGAAAACATGCGCTGGACGGACGTTGCCTTTTCACTGGCCTTGGCTGCCGGGACCGTGTTGATCTCGTCCCAGACGCTGGCGCCCGCCATCTATCTGGCTGCTTTCTGCTTACCGCCCTTACTGCTTTCTTCACGTCGAAGCGTGGATCTGCAACGACTGGCCCTGTTCTGTGCGGTTTCCCTGGTGCCCACCGCCCTCGCGCTTTGGGGCCGGAGCGTGTACGTCGTAAACCACCATGTAAATCCCACCGGACTCTGGGACGGGAGCCTGTTCATCAATGTGGGCGCCTTCTTTCTCAACAAGGTCCTGCTGGTTACCTCGTTCCGCAACTGGTATTCGCCCATTGCGCTACTTATATTGCTGGTTCTGCCCTTTGCCGCCGCGGCCAAGCGGCTGGCGACGTCCAAGAGGATTCCGCCGGACCGGAAAGCCAATCTTGCCAGCCTGATCGCAGGCGGCGGGGTAGTCTTCGTTCTCTCCATCGCGCAGATCGGACTCGGACGCGGTTGGGAGTATCCGATCGCTCTGAATGCCTACTACGTAACGCTGCCATTTCTGGGCCTCTGGCTCGCCTGGATGGCGAGTGGGTTGACTTTGCTTGGCAGCGATGACGCGGCTCATGCCGGGTTTCCCTGGAGCGTGGCTCTTGCCGCCTTCGGCCTCTTGGTCGCGGCGGCATTCTCTCCCGCCCTGCACGACGATGCGGTTTCGATGAGCCGGCGGGTCCGAATCGTCGGCACCGAGCGGCAATTCATGGACCGCCTCGGCGCCGCTGTGTGCGATTTGGCCAGCCTGCATCGGGATGGCCCACCCGTGCGCTGGGTTCCAGCCAGCGGACTCCTCGAATGCAGGGCGTGCCGTGACATCATCGGTCCACCGCGGTTTCGGCGCGATCTTGGGTTTGATTCTCTCATTCTCATCGCGGCCCGCCGGAGCTGTCCGCAAGCGGCTCTTGCGTCGCCTGGCGCTCTATCCACGAATGGAAGCGAGAGTCCGGCCGCCGTCTCTTTCATGCGCACGTATTTTAGCCCGCCGCATTGATCTCTTCGTGCGACTTGCCGCGATCTTATTTACCTCGTACGTTGGTAATAGATGCTCTCGAAGGTGGAGAGAGGCGCGGCGCCGTTTTGGCTGTGGCCGAACTTGCTCAGTCTGGATGCTCCGCTAGTCGCCGTGGTCTGGCAGGGCTTCATCGCGTACTGCTACTCGGTGCCGCTTCATCCCGCCGGGCGTATTGCGCTCGGCCTGACGGTCTGGTGCATCTACCTGGCCGACCGGCTGCTGGACGCCCGCCAGCCTGCGACTCCCGAAGAGCCAGCGCGTCATCTTTATTACCGGCGGCATCGGAAATTGATGCTTGCGGTGCTTTGCCTGGCCGGTGCAGCCGACATCATCGCCACGGTCTTGTGGCTGCGTCCGCCCCTGCTGCGCGAAGGTATCATCGCCTTGGCAGGCGTCTTGATTTACCTTGCAGCCTGGCACTCGCCCGGCGGCCGGGCACGGATACCGAAGGAACTTGCCGTCGCTCTGCTTTTCACTGCGGGGACATTTCTGATCTCCTGGACGCCCGGCGCGGCGTCAATGCTGATTTGGCCCGCTCTTACCTTCTTCTTCTTGTGCCTGGCCAACCTGGTGGCGATCGAAGCCTGGGAGTGGCACGAATTGCCTCGGCCCAGCAAACCGCATCTTTGGACTCGATGGCTGGCGCGCACGTACCTGGTCTGGGTTCCGGCGCTGGGCATTCTCTGCCTGTTCGGCGGACGCACCCAGTGGTATCAATCGGTGGCGCTCAGTGCGGTGGCTAGCGCCGTGCTGTTTGGAACTCGCGGGCGTCTTTCGCTCGATCTGCGGCGCGTTCTAGTGGATGGCGTCTTGCTCAGCCCGCTCTTGTTTCTGCGATGAATGCGGACCCGCTGGCCGCAAGCTACCGCTGGCTGGAATATGCCGCCTTTGGACGCGCCCTGGAGCGTTGCCGGTTCGAGTTCTTGCAGCGAGCGGTTGCGGCACGGCGGATATTAATCCTCGGCGAAGGCGATGGGCGGTTTCTGGCGCGGCTGGTCGAATGCCATCCGCACGCGGAGATTGTGATCGTCGATAGCAGCGCCCGGATGCTGGATCTGGCCCGCCGGCGGCTTCCTGCTAGTGCGCAGGCGCGCGTTGAGTTTCAACATTTGGACGCGCGGTGGCGCATTTTTTTCTCGACTGCTTCGACGGTGCCGGTGTCGCCGCCATTGTTGCCAAAGTTCATGCTCTCCTTGATCCCGGCGCATTGTGGCTGGTGGGCGAGTTTCAGACGCCTGCGCGCGGGTGGCGCCGGCTCCACGCGCAATTGTGGCTGAACACCATGTATCGCTTCTTCGGGATCACCACTGGATTGCGGACTACCACGCTCCCCGATTACCACGCGCTGCTGACTGTGTCCGGGTTCGAGGAGTTAGAGCGGCGCGAGCGGCGGAGCGGCCTGATCGTGTCGCAACTCTGGCGCAAGGACGCTTGAGCGCCGCTTACTTCCAAACAAATCGCGCGAGCTCTCGATCCTTGCGCACTCGATCCACCGGAAACACCTGATTGTGCATCACCACGTAGACGCCCGGCGCGAGCAGGCGCGCGGCCAGCAGGCTTTCCGTCAGGTTTTGCAGCCCGTCGCTGCCTTCGAACCCGAGCGGGGTCATCGCGCCCGTCAGCACGATGGGATGCTGCAAGTCACTGAGGCGTCTCTCAAGCAACAACCCGGTTTCGACCATCGTGTCGGTGCCGTGCGTGATCACCACCGGCGCCGGCTCGCGCAGCCGGTCGCGAACCGTCTCCAGCACCAGCTCGCGATCGTCGCCGGTCATCTCCAGGCTGTCCTTATTCATCAGGTGCGTGATGTGAACCTCGGCGTCCGGAAGGCGCAGCAGGCGGAAGTACCGGTCTATCTTGCTGTCCAGATTCTCGACGTTGCCGGTCTGCTCGGAATACACTTTCTCGATCGTGCCGCCGGTCGCGATCACATAGATGCGCAGCATCGTTCTAGGAATGGGCTCGTTGCATCGCGCTATTGCAGCTTCCCGATCACCGCCAGCAAGACGTTCCCCACCACCTCCAGGCTGTGCGCGCTGAGCTTGTCCATGGTGTCCTGGTCGGTGTGCCAGTAGCTGTTGTTGGGGCCGTAGTCGAAATCGATCAGATCGAGTGCATTCACGCCGCGTTCCAAGAAGGGCAGATGATCGTCTTCTATCGCCGCACGCGAGCCGAGGAAATACTTGCCGTAACCCAAATCCGCCGCCGTCTCCCAGACCAGTCGCTCCAGCGGCTGGGATGAGTTGGCCTCCCATAGAATTCCCAGGTCCTTGTCGCCGATCATATCGACGTTGATCAACGCGTTGATGCGCACCAGCGTGCCATCGCGCGACCATTTGTCGGCCAGATGGCGGCTGCCGTACGTGCCGTTGGTGGAAGACCACTCCCCGAAGGCCTCCTCGCCGTCCAGCCACACCAGGTCGAGTTCATCGCGATGCGCCATTGTATTGATTGCGCGGGCGAGTTCCAGCAGCAAGCCGGTGGAGGAGCCGCCGTCATTGGCGCCGACGAAGACGCCGCCCGGTGTCGGCCGCGTGTCGAAATGCCCAGTGATCACTACGGCGCGTCCCGAGGTGCCCGGGAACTTGGCGATGATCGTATGCATGGCAACCGGGCCAACCGGAGTTTGCGCCGTGAACGCATCGCCGGAAATCTGGCAATGCAGCATTCTAAGCTGTGACTCGATATAGGCCTGCAGCTTTTTGTTGGCCTCCGAGCCGGGCGGGCGAGGCCCGAACGCAACCGCTCTCCTGGTGTATTCCAGCGCGGCGGTTCCGCCGAAGTCCGCGCCGTACGTGCAGGCGCTCAACAGGAGGACTAAAGCTGTCTTCGAGAGCATTCTCTTCAGTGTAGAGGTTCTCAATCAGATGGCTTGACGCATCAGTTGCCGCAGCGGGATTCGATGGTCGAGGATGAGTCTACGAACTTCGCCGGGAGAAAGCTTGCGGAACCGGTCCAGCGTGCCCCGCTTCGCCAGCATGCGCGGCACGAGCGCCAGAGCTTGGAAATCGCCTTTCAGCAGAGCGAGCGCGGCGCGGGCCTTTCCAGCGATGCCGGGAAACTGGCCGACTTCGCCTTCGCCCAGCAGCGCGGCCCACAGTCCCGCGCCAAGCCGCATCAGGTAGTAGCCGCCATTGAGCCATAGCAGGCTCCAAGGAAACAGTTTCGCGGCCAGCAGCACGCGATTTCGCTCGATCAGTTCCAGCCTCCGCGACGACCGCACTCCCAAGGTCGCGCCGCGATGATGCCGCACCACCGCGCCAGGCACATACAGGCATTTCCATCCCGCGATTCGGGCCCGCAAACCCAGCTCGGCGTCGTCGGCGTAGGCGAAGAAGTCCTCGTCAAATCCTCCGATCTGCTCCAACACGGCGCGACGATACATCGCGGCGCAACCGTCCGGCCACAGAACCTCTTCGACGTGATCGTATTGCCCCTCATCCAGCTCGCCCGTGCCTCGGCCGCGATTCTGCCCGTCGGGATAGATCAAGTGGCCAACCTTGTCGATCCGCCGGGGATCTTCATAGACCAGAATTTTGGAAGCGGCCATGCCGACATCCGGCCGGTTTTCGAACGCCGATGCCAACGCGGCCAGCCATCCCGGCTCAGCTTCGGCGTCGTTATTCAGCAGCGCGACGAACTCGCTTTCCGAAGCGGCGAACCCCTGATTGTTGGCGGCGCAGAACCCGCGGTTGTCCTGGTTCTGGATGAGGTGCACCGGCAATATCGTGTCGCAAGCAAACTCTCGCGACACCATTTCTGCCGAGCCATCGCTCGAGCCGTTGTCTACAACGATCACTTCCACGCGAGCTCCAATTTGTTGTTTTCGCAGGGACTCTAGAGACGCCTTCAGGAGGTCGCGGCGGTTCCAGTTCACCACCACCACCGAAATCGTCCCCGGGCAGTGTGATCTCACGGACTGTAGTATTATAACCGTAAGCTAGCAAGCAACTTCCTATGTTTTCGGTTGGTGAAGCGCTTCGGCGGGCGCGTCTCGAGCAGGGGCTGGATTTACCCACTCTTGCGACACGGACGAAGATCAGTGCCAGGTACCTGGAAGCGATCGAATCCGATGATCGCAATGCACTGCCGAGCGGCTTTTTCTACAAAAGTTTCGTTCACCAGTACGCGCGCGCGCTGTCGTTAGACACACGCGAGATCGATGCTGAGCTCGATCGTATCTTGAGCGCGGATGCTCCACTGCCTTTGCCCGGGCAGGAACTCGATTATGTCCGAAGCCTTCCGCCTGTAACGGTGACGTCCCGATTCCCCAGGCGCGGGCAGTTCGCAATTCTCGCCACTTTTGCCGCTTTGGCCTTAGTGATTGGAGGCTGTTCGGCCGTCTACGTATGGTGGCACGGCCAGCGCGCGACCGTAATGGCCAAGGCGTCCACGCCGGTCAAGTCCGCGCCCGCGCCGCAGCCTGCCCCTGCGCCGCAGCCTGCCAATGTCACGCACCAGCCGGAGACAGCGCCCGCAAGCGCGGTTCCAGTGGCGCTAGCTAATTCACCTGCCAATCCGCCGTCGAGTGAAGCCCCGCAGGCAACCGGCTCGAAGGTGCTCCTTGACCTGGTGGCTCGCGAGGTGACCTGGCTCTCCGTCTCGTCCGATGGCAAACCAGTTTTTTCCGGCTTGCTGCATCCGAATGAGAGCAAGATCGTGGAAGGCAAGCAGGTCGCTAAGATGCGCGTGGGCAACGCGGGAGGTCTGGAAGTGCACTTGAACGGCCGGCTGCTCCCCATGCTGGGCGAGCGCGGCCAGGTTCTGATCGTGGTCTTCACGCCGGATAACTTTCAGGTTTTTGCCCCGCCGAAGGAAAGCGACTAACGCGAATTCGCGGTCGTCATTGCGATGAGCAGTAAATCCTCGCTGACCGAGCGGCTGCAACTGTTCATGCAAGGCGACGCGCAGGCCGCCGACGCTTTGCTCGAAGAGGTCCTGCCCAAGCTGCATGAGATTGCCATCCGCGAGCTGAAGCGCGAGCGCTACGTCGCGCCCTTGACCAAGACGGAGCTGATTCACGAAGTCTGGCTGACCAACCTCTCCAAAGGCGGATGGCAGATCCGGGACCGCGGGCACTTCTTCGCTCTGGCCAGCCTGGCGATGCGTCGCATTCTCGTTGATCTGGCCCGCAAGCGGCTGGCGGAGCGCCGGGGCGGCGGAGCAACCGTGCTGCCGCTGGAAGAGGAAGGAAATCTGTTGCCGGGAGCTCTCGACGACGCCGAACAGATCGTCGAAATCGGAGAGCTCATGGAGCGACTGGAGACCAAGGATCCAGACGCCGCCCGCATGGTGGACATGCACTACTTCAGCGGCTTCACGCTGGAAGAAATCGCCACGGAAACGGGTCTCACATTCCGGCAGGTGCGCTCGCGCTGGGAGCGCGGCTTGAAGTGGCTAAAGCGCACGCTGCGCGCCGGTTGACTGCAGATCTTCCACCAGCGGCTTCGCGAAGGAACTTGCCACGGAGGGCCTTCGCGCCGGGTCGAACTCCAGCGCGCTAGCCAGCATCTGGATCGAATCCGCGGAGAGATCGAGACTCCCGGCCAGATCGCGGACGCGCGCGGGAAGATCCAGTGACGCGTCCGGCAGAAGATCGCGCAGTTGCCTTCCGGTCAGCATTTCAAGGACAAGTTTCGCCAGGCTGTAGACATCGCTGGAAGGCGCGGCATAGCCGATGGCCTGCTCCGGCGCCATGTAATCGAAGGTGCCGGCGGCGCGCGACAGGCCGTGAAGCGTTTCGTCAGCGTCCTTGACGATCGCGATAGAGAAGTCGATCAGGACCACTGCTTCTTCTTGGGAGCCCGAGTCGCGAACGATCACGTTCTCCGGCTTGACGTCTCGATGGCAGATGCCTTCGGCGTGAATCGCGTCCAATGCGCCCGCCAGTTGCTGTAACAAGCGCGCCGTCCGCAATCGCGGGAGCGCTCCACCATCCAGCAATTCCCGCAGGTTCCGGCCCTCGACGAATTCCATCACCAGGTAAGGCGCGCCCGAAGGCGTGTGCCCGTGCGCGTAGATGGATACCACGTTCGGATTCCGGACTTTCTTCAAGGCCGCGATCTCCTGAGTGAAGCTTCGGTCCACCCAGGCTTTATTCTTGACCTCGGTCCGGAAGATTTTGATCGCGCAAGGCTGCTGTTGCATGCGGTCGCGCCCCGCCATGACGCTGGCGAATCCGCCGCGGGCCAGAAGACGGCCCACCTCGAAGCGCGAGTCGAGCACCGTCCCAGCCACTTCATGCACGTCGGGCAGCAGCGCTCCCAGCCGCCAGGCGGCCAGATCGGGCAGAACCTGTTCGGCATCGTCCCTGCGGTTCCGGTGGAACAGGTAGCCTCCTGCGGCGAGCGAGCCCGCGGTGAGAACGTAAGCGCTCAGGAACGGCCAACCCAGCCAGATGGGCCGCAGCACCGTGAAGGACCGGCGAACGGCGGACGACCAGGGCCCGGTAAACACGCGGCCCTGAACCTCGAGCGTGTGCGAACCCCAGGAAAGAGCGCCCAAAGGTACGTCGAGATTTCTGGTCTCGCGCCACGCGGCTTGTTCCGGCAACACGCGATAGCGCAGCCGTACCGCATTACGCCGGTCGAACTGCAGGGAGCCGATGTGAGCCACGACTTCGGAACCGTGGGGCAGGCCACCCGTGGCACTGACGAGCCTGGGCGCCTGGCTTTCCACGGAGAACGCGGACACGAAGACTTGCGGCGCGAAGTGCGGAGTAACAAGATCCGGCGGTGGCAGATAGTGAAAAATATTTACATCCATGCCCATCCAGATCGAATCATCCGTATCGTCGAAGTAGCTACCGCTGTTGACCCCGACCCCCGGCAGCCCGTCGGATTGGTCCAGGTACAGCCATTTTCCGGCGGCGGCGGACTCCGGATCCGCTACCGACAATCCGCGATTGCCGCCTCTCCAAAGCCAGCCGCGTTGATCGATATCGAAGGTCAAGCTTTCGGGATCGGGCACGCCATCCGCAGCGCGGAACTGGCGCACGGTGGGTGGACCATTCGGGTTGGGATGAATTAAGGCGATCGCGGGTGCGTTGTAGTAGCCGTACCAAACATCGCCATTCGGCAACGCCGCCAGCGACCAGCACGGATTCACCAGCAGCCCGTCCTTCACGGTGAACTCGTGCCAGCTTCCGTCGTCGTTTCGTTCGGCGAGGCCGCCGTTGTAGCAGGCCCAAAGCTTGCGCGTGTGCGGTTCGTACTGAACATCGAGCACGTTGCCGGCCGGCTGGGTGGCCAAGCGATGATTCTCGATTTTGAGCAGTGAGCCGCGCCGCGTCAGCCGCCCCATCGAGACTCCGCTCCACCAGACATCGCCCGCGGGCGTCCTCGCCAGCCGGAGACCATATACGCCCGGAGCCGGAATGGCGCGGGCGAGAATCCTTCCGTCGGGCGTGAGGAGAGCGGCGGTGCCCGGATTCAGGGCCGCGAGAAGCCCGTCCTTGCCGAAGGGCAACAAATTCGCAACTACATAGTTCGGAAACGATGCGATCCGCTGCCAGTGAGTGCGATCCCCGCTGAGAACCGCGACGCTCCGGTTGAGTCCGGCATAGACCTTGTCTCCGATGCGCTGCATCGCCCAGGGATTGTCAACGCCCTCGCGCGCCGTCCAATACTCCATGCGAAAAGGCGATGGGAAACGGTAAAGCCCGTGCGCGCCCCCCATCCAGATGGTCCCGTCGTTGGCCTGAATCGCCGTGACAATTTCCGGTAAGCCGTTGGCGCGCGTAGCTACGCGAAACGAGCCCGGATGTCCCAGCGCCAGCATGCCGTATCCGGTGAGCAGTACGGAGCCATCGGGCGTTGGCTCAATATCCAGACCCACGGAGGCGTTGTCAAACGGTGCACTGCGCCACGAACTCCCATCGCAACTGTAGGTATTGTAGTTCTCCGATCCCATCCAAACGCAGCCCTGGCTGTCGCGCATAATCTTCATCTTTCCGGCTCCTGGCGCAGGCCCGGAATGCAGCGTGACTGGAAGAACAGCGCCTGGTTTCCACCGAATCAGATCCTCCGGCCGGATTTCGCCCCATCCCTTGTCCAGGCGGAGATAGAGAATCACGCCGTTGCGGTCGGCGTTCATGATCCCGGGCGAAGCCAGGCTCATTACGGTCTCCGCTTTCCAAACTCTCCCGCTCCGTTGAAACCGCACCAGGGAAGCATTCTCCGGAAGGCCCTTGCCCAGTGGACCCACAGCCGCGACAACCAGGTCGGGCCTTACAGGGATGACTTTCACCGCTACGCCTTGGCCAACTTGTTCCACGTGCCCGCCCGAAAACCGGAACACGCCGGTCTCGGCGCCAATCCAGATTGCGCCGCTTTCGTCTTCGGCGATCGAGTAGCTTGAGACCGTGGGAAAGCCGTAGTCGCGCAGGAAGAAGAAGTGGGAGCCGTCAAAGCAGGCGAGTTGGTCGCCTCCAACCCACAAACGGCCCAGCGAGTCCTGAAATAAGACGTTGACATTGTTCGGCGCACCTGCGACAGGCAGAAAGGGATACTGCTGGCCGAGCGAGCTGCCGGTCATCAACAGGCAAACGAATGCGAAGGTGCTGAGCCGCCGGCTCATGTTATTTCAGGTATACACCGCCTGCCAGGATCTGCGTGAATTTCGCCCCATTGTGCCGTGAAAATTTCCGGGCAAAGAAGCGCCGTTACCACGCAGATATCCTCGGGAGGATTCCTTGATGCGATTGGCGAAACCGGTTCTGGCCTTGAATATCTTGCTTGCGAGCGCCGGGGCCCTTTACGGCCAGATCCAGCTGCGTTCCGGCGTGCCGGTTCATTTCCTCGTCACCGAAATCTACGCTGTAATTCTAAACGGCGCAAATGGCTACGTTATTCCGATTCCGCCCGGCCCGATCGAACTGTCCGTGGATGTACAGATCGCGCCGCCAACCGCGGCTCTACAAGTCTTCGTCCGATGCGGGCAGGACGTCGGCGGCGCCAACAATAACAGCCCCGTGTTCGACACCACGGGCATCACTGTGAATGGTACGGCGAACCTATATCTCGCGCGCCCGAACGGCGGCGCGGATGGGAATTGTTACATTGCATTTGAACCGTCCAAGACGGCCGCCGCAGGCATCGGCGGACGTCTGACTGCCACCATCAATCCCCTGCCCGCCGGGACACTGGTGAATGTTCCCAGCCTGGCCTCCATCTATCTCGCGGGCCAGCCCGCCGGAACGAAGTTCGGTACGCTGTCGGTCCCCTCGAACTCGCCTGTTCAAGTGCCGATTTCGTTGACCGCGGGCCAGGGACTCCATATTCTGGCCGGAGGTCAGATCAATTCGCTGCCCCCGGATGGAGCTGTGAACGGCGGAGCCTCGGGAACATCGAGCCTGCCGCTCGAACCGTTCCTGCCACCGGGCACCGGCATGTTCGGGCTCTCGAATGTCGTAGCGCGCAAGAGCGCATTGCTGGGCGTGTTCGTGGGCGATTCGATTGATTCCGAGAATACACCGCCGAGCCTGGATTTCTTTTTCAGCGGGATGCCGGACGTTCAGACCCTGTACCCCATGCTTCAGCAGGTCTTCTACGTCGGCGATGACGTAACTCCCAGCGGCGACAAACGCGTGTTCGTGGACCCGCAGGGCGCCACGCGGCTTTTTCTTGCGAGCATCGCGGGCGGCTTCGACGCCACGGGCGAGTTTGTGGCGTCCGTGTCAACGGCCACCATTCCAGAAGCGGCCATTGCCGGCAATCCTCTCGAGCTTTCCGGTTTGGCGGATCTCTTCCTCGCGGACCAGCCTGCCGGAACGAGCGTTGGCACTCCGTTCGCCACTGCGCTGATGCCCTATGGCGCGCCTCCGAAAGTCCCGCTCACGCTGACCGCGGGTGAGAAGCTGCACTTTCGCGCAGTGGACCGTATAGCGCTGGCCCCCATGGGCTTGCTTCCCGCGGGGCTCACCACGTCGCCGACGAGTGCGGCGGGTGGGCTGTCCGCCGCGCCGACATTCGGATTGGTGGGCGTGTTTGTGGGCGACAAGATTGATGCGACGAAGCCCCCGGCCGGACTCCGGGCCGACTATACGTCCGCAAACGTCCAGCCGCTGCTCCAACAAACGTTCTACATCGGAAACGGCACAACCATTATGAGCCAGGACAGAACCTTTACCGTGCCCGCCGGGGCGACGCGCCTGATTCTTGCCGACGGAGGCGGCGGAACGGAGTCGCCTGGCTCCAACATCGTCGCAGTGACTCCCGACAACCCGAACGCTCCCCAAATCAGCGACGGCGGCATCGTGAGTAACGCCGGCTTCGCGACGGGCCCTGTGGCAGCCGGCTCCATGGTTGCGATCTTCGGGACAAACCTGGGCGCAACCAGCCTGCCGAGTGCAACGCCGCTTCCCGCGATGCTCGGCGGCACGCAGATCTATTTCGACACGATCCCCGCACCGCTTTTCTACGTCAGCCCGACACAGGTTGTCGCGCAGGTTCCCATGGAGCTATATGGCAAGACCAGCGCGCTCGTCACCCCGGTGAACAACGGAGTCCCGGGAATTGCGCAAACGGTCAAGCTGGCTCCGTTCGCGGCCGGAATCTTCACTACCGGAGCCGGCGATCCGATTATCACGGACTACAACACCGGCGCGCTTGTCTCGCCGGCGGCGCCGGCTTCCCGAGGCGACACATTGATCATTTGGGCCACGGGAATCGGCCCGACAGTCCTCGATCCGGCGACGGGCCACATCGCGCCGAACGCCGCCTCTCCTGCGTCGCTACCGATCAATGTGGTCCTGAAAAGCCCCAGTTCCGGAATGCAAGTGACGCCGCCGGTGGCCTACGCCGGTCTCGCGCCCGGGTTCATCGGGCTGGATCAAATCAACGTGCAGATCCCGCAAGACGCTCCGACGGGAACTGTGATTGTCATGTTGCAGAGCCCGGGGCTGACTGCCGCCAATCCGGTCACGATCGGAATCAAATAAGACAGGCTCGTTTCACCGAAAATTCAGGGCAAAAAGAGACGGCCGTTACGCAGAAGTGTTCAGCGAGAGTTAATCTATGACTTCAAGAAACTTTGGTCATTTCCTTTTTGTGATGGTTATTTCTGTTGGAGCGCCAACAATCGTTGCCCAGGGCATTGTGGACGGCAAGACGAATCTGATCGCGAACGGCAATGCGGAGGCCGGCCCTGCGGGAATGGATGTCAAGACGGCGGTCTCCAGCATCCCTAGCTGGACGGTTACCGGCGGCAAGCCCACTGTTCTACCCTACAATCTGACCGGGTTTGTGCAACTCACCGATCCGACGCCCTCGGATCATGGGTTCCAATATTTCGCCGCGGCCTTCCCCTCTCTACCTGGCACCATGACCCAGGACATCGACGTCTCATCCGCGAGCGCGCTCATCGATAGCGGGGACGTCAAGTTCACCGCATCGGCGTACTTGGGAAGTGTTGGAGGAGTATCGGTCGGCACCAAGATGGACGTAGCATTCAAGAATGCGAAAGGCCAGACTTTCTCCACAATCACGGTAGGGCCGTTGACGTTCCCTTTCGGAGGCGGTTCGATCGGAATGTTTTTCCAACAGCAGATCGGGCTGGTGCCACAAGGTACCGTCACAATCACGATCACTCTTACGCTGCAAGACGGTAACTACGACACGGGCGTCGCCGACAGCCTCTCTCTCGTGCTCAGCCAACTGAGCAAAACGCCGATGCTCGGCACGAACCTGGTTGTTAACGGCGGGGCGGAGATAGGCACCGCCGTCCCCCTGCGGGCGCACTCTACGAACGTCCCCGGATGGTCGACCACCAGCTTTGCCGCTTCCATTGCTCCATACGGTGGCACCGGCTGGATTTCGACGACAGCGCCCGGACCTCCGGACCGGGGAGTCAATGTCTTCTGCGGCTGGCTGGACAACGCTGTTCTGTACCAGGACATCGATGTATCGGGAACTGGATCTCTGATCGACTCGGACCAGGTGACCTTTCAGGTTTCAGGCTGGCTCGGCGGCGTCAGCTCGCCCTACGCCTCAATCACCTACGTCTTTTACGATTGGTCGGGAAAGCCATTGGCACCCACCGCGGAAGTAACCGTTCCGCGGGGAGGCACGGCGCTTGTCGAAGCGAGCCAATCCGGGCCTCTTCCCTCGGGTACCCGTCGTGTACGAATCACTCTGAATTTCCCGTCTCTCAATTCGATCGCGGACAACATCGCCTTCACGCTTGCCGCTCCGAGCGGACCACCGGTCATTACAGCGGGCGGAATCATCAGCGCGGGCGCGTTCGGCGCCTTTTCCACCATTGCTCCGGGAACCTGGATCGAAATCTATGGCTCGGAACTCGCCTCCACCACCGCGGGTTGGTCCGGCAGCGACTTTAAGAACGGCGTCGGCCCCACCAAGCTGGATGGCGTCACGGTCTCCGTCGGCGGTAAACCTGCATTCATTGATTATGTGAGCCCCACGCAAGTAAACGCGCTGGTTCCCTCCGATGCGCCTTTCGGGTCGGGGACCATCGACGTCACGCTCACCAACGACAACGGCACGAGCGACCCGTTCGCGCTCTATGTGAACCAGACCCAGCCGGGCCTGCTGGCGCCCGCCACCTTCCAGGTGAAAGGAAAGCAGTATGTTGCGGCCCTGCTTCCGGACGGCAAGACGTTCGCCCTGCCGGCGGGCGCCATCGCGGGTGTTGCTTCCCAACCCGCATCGCCGGGTCAAACGCTGACCATTTACGGCATCGGCTTCGGCTCTGTTACGCCGAACTTCGACGCCGGGACCATCGTGACTACACAGAACTCGCTAAATGGAGTGCTTCAGATCTTCTTCGGCCAGACTCTCGCGAAGATCGATTATGACGGCCTGGCGCCTTCGTTCACCGGGCTCTACCAGTTCAACGTCGAAGTGCCGAATGTGAATGCCAACGACGCGGAGCCGATCTCGATCAACCTGGGCGGAGTGGCGGGGACCCAGACGCTCTACATCGCCGTGGGTAAATAGGACTTGAGGAGGAAAGCATGAGCTCGGGCAATATGGGCCCGCTGGTCGCCCTCGCCGCTATGGTTGGCCTTGCCGCCTCGGCCGCGGCCCAGAACGTTTATCTTCTGGACGCGAGGAACAACCAGGTGTGGGTCATCGACGCGGCGGCGAACACCGCCGTGGGGTCGCCAATCCCCGTTGGCAACGGTCCGTCCGCATTGGCGGTTACGCCGGATGGCCGCAAGGTTTACGTCACTACCGGCAGCGGCGGCACCGTGGAGGTCATCAGCACAGCGACCAACACCGAAGTGGCGAGCATGAATGTCTACGCGGGGATGAGCGGCATCGTGCTATCGCGGGACGGAAGCACAGCTTATGCAGCGGTCGATTCCGGCGACGTGGTGGTGATCGACACCGCGAGTGACAAGATCGTGAAGACCATTCAACTCGAAACGAGTACGGGTGGCGTGGTCGTGACCCCTAGCGCCACGCTCTCCTCCGATGGAAGCACGTTCTACACGGTGGACCAGAACACCGGCACCTTGTACGCGGTCAATCTTGCGAGTGGCGCGGTATCCGCCACCGCCTGCCATGAACCCGGCGGACGCTTCGCCTTAGCCTTGCCGAACGGCAAGGTCTATATGACCGACAATACCGACGCCACGGTTGTCTCGTGCGATCCGGCCGCCGGCACTCAGACCAGTTTCACCACGAAGAGCGGAATCATTGCAGCGTATGGCGCTGTCAGCAACATGATCCTCTCACAAGACGGATCGAAAGTTTATACAGCGGGAACCGAAATACAGGTTATCGATATTGCGACTTCCTCAGTCACCGCTACAATCACCACGCCCGCACTTGCCAATGTCCTGGCGGCGTTGCCGGACGGTAAGACACTTTATGCAGCGGCGCCGCTCTTCGTTTACCCGGTCAATACCACGACCGGCACGGCAGGCGCTACCCTCCTTCTGGACCAAGTTCCGGTTGCGATTGCGGCACAGCCTGGGCCGGCGTCCACCGTAGGAGGCCCGCCGGCGATTACTCCGGGCGGCGTCGTCAGCGCGAGCGCTTTCGGAGGGTTCACTTCTGTCTCACCCGGCTCCTGGATTGAGATCTATGGCATGAACCTGGCCCGCGACACGCGGCAGTGGGCCGGCTCGGACTTCAACGGGAACACCGCACCAACCAAGCTCGATGGAACCGAGGTGACGATTGGCGGAAAGTCCGCGTTCATCGATTACATCAGCCCTACGCAGGTCAACGCCCTCGTTGCTTCGGACACGCCAACCGGCACTCAGCAGATGACCGTCACGACCGGCGCCGGCACCAGCGCCTCCTATGACCTTCAGGTGAACCCTACGGAGCCCGGACTCCTCGCGCCTTCATCCTTCAAGCTCAATGGGGTCCAGTATGCCGTGGGTATCCTCGCCGACGGTACGTACGCGGTTCCAGAAGGCGCCATCGCAGGGGTCGCTTCGAGACCCGCCAAACCCGGTGAGACGATCACGCTATACGGCGTCGGATTCGGACCGGTAATGCCGGATAGCCCTGCCGGCGAAATTGTTCAGCAGCTGAACAATCTGGCATCGACTTTCCAGATCTCGATCGGCGGAATGCCCGCCACGGCGTCGTACTCCGGCCTTGCCCCGAGCTATACGGGCCTCTATCAATTCAACGTGACTGTGCCCGCCGTCGCGCCCGGCAACGCGCAACTCACATTCAAGCTAGGCGGCGTGGCGGGAACTCAGACACTCTACATTGCCGTCGGCATGTAAAGCGCTACTGCGGACTTAGTTTCCCGGCGTTGGCCTTCTCTTCGCGCTGCTCGCGACGTGCGATGCGCCTGCGCTGACGCTCGATCCGCAGCAGTTCTTTCCGCCGGCTGTGCTTGATGGAGTAGTCCACTTTCCGCCAGAACTTGCGGAAGTATTGCACCGCCGACGCGATGCCGAATATAACCACGCCCCACATCCACAGCATCGCGAAACCGCTGAGTGTGGCCCAGCGGATGCTCACCAGGACCATCGAAATCGCGACCACCTGGGTGATCATCTTGGTTTTGCCCAGATCGCTGGCTTTGATGGTGTAGCCTTCCGCCGCGGCGATGCTGCGGAGTCCGGAAACGGCAAACTCGCGGCCGATAATCAACACCACCATCCAGGCGGGAACGCGGCGAATCTGCACCAGCGAAACCAGGGCCGCGGAGATCAGCAGCTTGTCAGCGATCGGGTCCAGCAAGGTTCCCACCGTAGTGATCTGCCGCCAGCGGCGGGCCAGATAGCCATCCAGCAGGTCCGTTGCGGCGGCGAACCAGAAGATCCCGAGAGCCAGAAATTCATTGGCCAGCAGCACCGAGCCATGCCACTCGATGCGGAGGTCCTGTTCCACCAGCACAGCCACGAGGAACGGCACGAAGAATATGCGCAGTATGGTGAGCGCGTTCGGCAGATTCATGCAGGGCACCCAAATTGTGCAGGATGTCTGATGCCAGAATATCACCCGACAAGGTAGCGGGCGAGCCGGCGTTTCACCGATTCCGGGACCTCGGCCTCCACCTCACAATAGGCGTCCTCGTACCGGCTGGAGAGCACCTTGGCGCGTTCGTGGAGCAGGTGAATGGGGGCACCCTCGCCGGCGGGAATCCGGAACAGGGCGTGCGACACCGGATCGAGAGGCAGCGCTTCGTCGATGGTCCTTAGCAAGGCGTCGACACCCGCGCCGGTTCGGGCCGAAACGGGCACGGTGGCAGTGCGGGCGCTGAGCCGGGCTTCACCCATGATCCGCTGCGCCAGACTTTCGATGCCCTCTTCGGAGTCGCTCAGGCAGTCCATTTTGTTAAGCACCAGGATTTGCGGCGTCTGCTCGGCTCCGATATCGGCCAATACCTTGAGAACGTGCGCCGTCTGGTGAGGCGCATGGGGAGACGAGGCGTCCACGACGTGCAACAGTAGCGCCGCCTCGGTGACCTCCTCCAGCGTCGCGCGGAACGCCTTCACTAGAGTTGCGGGCAGATTGCGGATGAAGCCGACCGTGTCGCTCATCAGGACCTTGCGATGCGACGGCAAGGTGACATGCCGAACGGTCGGATCGAGTGTGGCGAACAGGCGCGCGTCCGCCAGCACTCCTGCGCCAGTGAGCCGGTTGAAAAGCGTGGATTTGCCGGCGTTGGTGTAGCCGACCAATCCCACTGTGGCGAGCGGAACGGATTGCCGCTGGCGGCGCTGCGTGCCGCGTCCTCCGCGCACGCTTTCCAGTTCATCTTCCAGCTTCTTGATGCGGCGGTAAATTCGCCGGCGGTCGGTTTCGAGCTGCGTCTCGCCGGGGCCTCGTGTGCCGATGCCGCCTCCAAGCCGGGACATCTGCGCGCCGCGTCCGGTGAGCCGCGGCAGCAGATAGTTCAGCTGCGCCAACTCGACTTGCAATTGGCCTTCGCGCGTGCGGGCGCGCCGGGCGAAGATATCCAGAATGAGCTGCGTCCGGTCGAGAATCTTGCAATCCAGCGCGCGTTCCAGGTTGCGGAGCTGCGTAGGCGTCAGCTCGGAATCGAACAGGACCACATCCGCATCGTGAAAGCCGGCCACGCGGCGAAGTTCCTCGAGTTTTCCGGACCCGATGAGCGTGGCGGCGTCGGGCGCGGGCCGGGATTGAATGACTGTCTCTTCGACTCTGGCGCCGGCGCTCTCGGCCAGCGCCTTGAGTTCTTCGAGCGATTCCTCAGCCCCGTAAAGCAGGTGACCGGCTGCCCGGCGCGAGCCGGACTTCAACTCCAACCCGACCAGGATGGCGCGTTCGTGCCCGTCAGCGGCCAACCGGACAGCTATTCCTCAACCGGATCGGCGGGCGCTGAGTGCCCGGCCGCCGTTCCCGCGGGGCCGGCGGGGTGAACGCCCGCTGTCGCATGGAAGGGCTTCGACACAACAACCGTCGAAATGGCGTGTTTGAAGATCAGCTGCTCCTGATTGTTGGTCTCGAGCACGACTGAATACTTGTCGAAACTCTTGATGCGGCCGGAAAGCTTCACGCCGCTCATCAAATAAATAGTAAGGAAGGTCTTGTCCTTCCGCGCGTTATTTAGAAAAGCTTCCTGGATGTTTTGTGCCAGCTTTTCCATAGGCGTCCTTTGGCCGGGTTTGGGCTCGTTATCTTGGATGGTAGTCCCCTACACCGCGAAAAACGGTGTTCCAAGCTCATCATAGCGCAATGACCACGGCGGGGGCGTTTGACGCCGCGAGGATCAGGGGTGCCGGTGCAGGACGTGGGTGGCAATATCGGGCCAAAACTCGCGAAAGACGTTGGTGAGCGCGTCGCGTCCGATGGCGTAACCATACTTCGCGGCGAGCGCTCCAAAGGTCCGGTCGTGGCTGGGGTAATAGGACGTCGAGATGCCTTGCGCGATGCCTCGGCCTAAGATCTCGGACGCGTTGAAGCTATTATGCCCTTGATAATTGGGCGTGATGAGAACGCGGGAAGCCGCGTAAATTCCTCGCTTCCAGAAACCGCCCTCACCCTTGGCGTAGTAGCGTTCGTCCTGATGAAAGATGGTCGGTAAGGCGAAAACCACCAGGTAATTGCCATCCGTCTTGTCCACCCACCCGCGCCAGTAGTATCGGCCGTAGCCTTTGAAGCCCTCGCCGAGTTGCGGGTGCGCATCGGACCATTCGGCCAACGCCGAAGTGATGCCGACGAACACAAAAGACGAGTAATCGAAGCTGTTCTGAGTGGCGATCTTAAAAGCTTGCTTGGGCGTCGGGGGCGGCGGGATTGCCCCGGCGCTGACGGCACGGTAATTCGGCATGACGCCGAGGATTCGCTTGGGCTGCTGCTTGGAAACCGGAATCTCGGGCTGTGCCGAAGCCTCGCCCTGGCCGCTCGATTTTCCTTCCGCCTGACTCTGCCCATCCTCGCCTGAAGCGGGCTGACTCGGGTCCGAAGTGAAGGCAACCAAAGGAGAATCGGCTTGCTGACAAAGTAAGCAAGCCGGTAACATGAGTGCGAAACCAATGAGAAGACGCAATAACCCTCCCAGCTCCATGGTCTACCGGAGCTGCCGCCGCGTGCAACATACTTCTTCTCAAGACGCACTCCTACCCGAAAAGTTGCAGAGAGCCGGTGTCGCGGCCGAAATTTCCTTCTAGCTTGCCAGGACTTCGAGCAGCGCGTGGCGGAACTTTGCCATTTCGGCGTCCGTTCCGATGCTCACGCGAGTCATCTTCGTGAGCGGTGCGTCAAACGGCCGGCCAATCGCGACTCCCTTAGCGAGCATCAGCGCTTGGATTTCGTGCGCGTCGCGGCCCGTCTCCACCATCAGGAAGTTCGCCTGCGGCGCGATGAAGCCGATCTTCTTCTCCTTGAGCCAGGAGCACAGCTCCGAGCGCGTTTTGTCGATCATGGCCTTGCGCTCTTCAAGCAGTGAAGGCCCCATATCGAGGGCGGCCATCACGGAACGCGCGGTCACAATGCTGATGACGTTGTTGCGGAACGGCGCCATTTTCGCGATCAGGTCCGGGCGAGCCGCCGCGAATCCGGCGCGCAGGCCAGCCATAGCGTAGATCTTCGAGAAGGTGCGAGTGACAATGACCGGCTTGCCCTCCTTGACGTAGGGCATCGCGGAAGCAGCCTCGGGCGAGGTGGCATAGTCCAGGTATGCCTCGTCCACCAGCAGGTAAGTGTTCTTCGGCAGGTTTGTTACCAGCCAGGCGACGTCGTCGCGGCTGGTCACCGTTGAGGTCGGATTATTCGGATTGCAGAGATAAATGACGCCGCCGCCGGCTTTCTCGGCTTCTGCTGCCAGGCGCCGGACGTCGGGCGCATAAGCCGCAGTAAGCGCGGTACGGATCACCGGGACGCCCGAGTAGTGCGCCAATTCCGGCGGTGCTTCGTACGTTGGCCAAGGCGTGATGAAAGGAGCCGTTGGCGATGCGAATGCTTCAATGGCTGCGTGCAGCACTTCGCTCGAACCAGCGCCGACCAGGACCTGGTCTGAAGTCAGTCCGTGCGCGGCGGCTACCTTGCTGTAAAAAGCCGGGAACTCCTGATAGTGATAACGGTTGGATGTGCCGATCACCTGCGCCATCGCCTCCACGGAAGCCTTGGGAGGCCCCAGAGGAAACTCATTTCCGTTGAGCCATACGGTGTCGGGAGGTGCGACGCCCGGTACTTTGGCGCGTTGCGCGTAAGCGGCTTCGGTAAGACCGGCCGCGACCATTGCTGCAAACTCTCGGCGGGAAAACATAAGCGCTCCTTTCAGGGTTGGGGTCGCGCAGAGGACGGAGCTGCTTGAGTCGACAGGGACTTCCGATGAACCATGGTTCACCGGTAGGGCCAGTTTAGCATGGAACGGTGGGTTGGCCGCCGGACGGACGGCCTACGCCGAGGCTTGTTCGGCTTTCGCCGCTACCGGGCCGCCGGCTGTCTTCCAGCCTCGGAACCCGCCTGCCAGGTGGGCGACGTTGGCGAGTCCCATGGCTTTCGCGGTGCTCGCGGCCAAAGCCGAGCGTCCGCCGCCGGCGCAATAGAACAGCAGCCGCTTCCCGGAGGCAAACACCGGGTTGTGATAGGGACTGTCCGCATCGATCATGAACTCCAACGCGCCCCGATTGACGTGGACTGAGCCGGGAATCAGGCCTTCGCCCAGCAATTCCGAACTGTCGCGCAGGTCAATAAACACTACTTCGGGATCGCCGAGCAGCGGGATCGCTTGATCGGCGGTCACGTTCTCGACCACCGCGTTCGCCTCCGCCAGCATTTGCTTGAGGGATTTCATGAATGGGCCTCCTACTCCTTGTTTTCGTCGTAGCACCAGCGTATCAGAGGCTCCGGATACTTTTCTCCCACGGCCTTGCGCAGATCCTCCAGGCTCAGCGTGTGGAAAGCGAACGACACCGTGCCGGCGTTTGTCACCGTTCCGGTCAGGTAGCCGTAGACGTCGGTCCGCGCGTTTTGCGCGGCGGTCGTTTCCGGCGGCAGCTTATAGCGCACCGCGCCGGCGGTTCCTATGATCCAGCCGGGCAGTATCTTGCCTTTCCAATCGGGAGTGTCGAAGATGTTCTCCATATAGAAGTGCGAATGGCTGGCCAGAACATAGACCTGTTTGTGCGCGGCTTCGCGCGCGTGCCAGAGCGCCTCATAGACCTCGCGCCCGCTTTGCTCGCCTCGTTCGGAGGCGCTCATGCTGTGCATGTGGGCAACGCTGTCGGGCAGCGCCTCGTGCATGCCCACGACGATGGTCTGAATTTGGCTTGAGGTTTCGTCGCGTTCGAGCAGCGCATGCAGCCACGCCATCTGCGCCGCGTCGAATGCGTCTGGAGTGGCATTGTCGAGCGTAATGAAGTCGACATTGCGGCGAATCCAATGATAATAGGCGTGCAGCTTGTGGTCCGCCGGATCGTCCTTGAGGCGCTGTCCTCGAATCAGCGGCGTTTCCAGCCAATCGGCGAACTGCACCAGCCAGGCCTCCCGCGTCATGGGTGGAATGGCTTCATGATTTCCAATTCCGAGAAATACGGGAAGATTGCCGAAAGAGACAAGTTGGTGGGCGATGAAATCGGGCCAGGCAGCGCTGAGATAGTCCGGAGTGCTCAGAGGCTTTGCGTGCAAGCCGAGCTGGGGAGGCGGGGCCATGTCCTCATCGAGCTTGTAGATGGCGCGGAAGTCGCCGAGGTGCCAATAGAAGGACGCGCCGTCGTGGCGGACTCCCGCGGCGATGGCCGGCATGACAATATCGCCGCAGTTGCGGGAATCGCCGGAGACTGCGAACTTCCAGGCGCCTTTCGAGGAGCTTTGTGGCAGCAAGACGCCGCAGAACAGGAACAGGCCGAACGCCGCTTTGATCATCTGACGCGACTGTAGCGCTCATGCGCGAGAAAGGCAACGTCGTGGGGGGAGTAACCTGAAAGAGGAGCACGCATGAAGAGACGGGAATTCCATCGCGCGGTGGCGGCGCTCACCACAGGCGCGGCTTTGTCGACGCGCATTGCGGCCGAGACGTCCGCGGGCGGCATCACCGACGTCCAGGGGATCAAGGTGGGGCACTGGACCGAAACGCGCCGGCCCACCGGCTGCACGGTTCTGGTCTTTGATCAGGGCGCGACGGCTGGCGTCGACGTGCGCGGTGGTGCGCCCGGAACGCACGAGACCGATCTGCTGAATCCCACCGCAATGGTGCAGCAGGTGCAGGCCATTCTGCTCTCCGGCGGCAGCGCGTTCGGGTTGGAGGCATCGGCGGGCGTATCGAAATACCTCGAGGAACACGGCCTGGGATTTCGAGCCGGCCCCGTGGTGGTGCCGATCGTGCCATCGGCGATCCTGTTCGACCTGGGCGTCGGCGATCCGAAGATTCGCCCCACGGCCGAGTCGGGCTACAAGGCGGCGCAAGCGGCCAGCACGGGGAAAGTAGCGGAAGGCAATGTGGGCGCGGGCGCAGGCGCGACGATAGGGAAGCTGTTCGGCATGAAATCCGCTATGAAGTCGGGCCTGGGCACAGCGAGCTTGCGCGTTGGCAACACCGGCATTGTGGTCGGCGCGATCGTCGCCGTCAACGCGGTGGGCGACGTGGTGGATCCGAAGAGCGGCAAAATCATCGCGGGAGCGCGCAAGCCGGATGGATCCGGATTCATGGACTCCATGGCGCTCATCCGCGAAGGTCACGGCGTGGTGGCCACCGCAACGAACACGACCATCGGCGTGGTGGCCACCAACGTCGCCTTCGACAAAGCGCAGATGACCAAGATTGCCCAGATGGCGCACGACGGACTGGCGCGGACGATTTATCCCGTGCACACGCCGGACGACGGCGATACCATCTTCGCGGTGGCCACCGGCGCGATCCCCGCACGGGCCAACTACGGAGCCATCGGCGCACTCGCCGCCGACGTGATGGCGCAGGCAGTTCTCCGGGCGGTGATGAATGCGCGTGGCCTCGCGGGGCTGCCGAGCTACAGCGACCTGCAGCGTGGCTAGGTAGGGTTGGATGCTTTGTAAAAAGAAAGCCCGGCGCACGGACTCAAGAACGCGCGCCGGACCTTTGAGGGAAGAGTGAGAAAAGAGGGACTAGCTTGCCTGATTGCGCGGAGGCTTCACTTTCGGAATCGAAAGGTAGCCCACCACTTCGTTCTTCTTCACCTGGTTTACGACGATTTCATACGGCTGGTGGCCGCCGGAAACATATAGCTGCACCGGCTCGTTGATGGTTTTGTCTTTCTTCTCGACCCTCTTGTCGTCGGCCACCACTTCCAACGTGTAGCGGTTGTGCTTGGGGTCAGCCTTCTTCAGCACCAGGCGGACGTCGCCGACTTTCTGCGGCTCCTTCGCCTTGGTTAGATCGAATTCAACGTAATTCCGTTCGCCCAGTTGGCGCAGTTCGGCGAGTTGCTTGCCGTTGGTGGCCACCAAACCGCTCATCACGCCCATGTCGCCCATAACCCGCTTCAGATCCGCGCCGGTCTTCTCAAGGTCGGTCGAAACCTTGCCGATCTTGGTGTCGGTGTCCTGCTTCATGCCGGACAATTGCGTGCTGGTGTCCTGCTTCAGGTCGGACAACTGCGTGCTCGTTTCCTGTTGCAAGTCGGAGAGTTGCTTCACGACATCCTGCTGCTTCTGTTCGAACGCCTGTTGCAGCTGCGTGCTGTTCTTCTTGGATTCGTAGCGAGCCTGCTTGACAGCGGCGCTGGTAGAGGTGCGGAGTTCGTCTTCCAGTTGGTCGAAACGCTGCTGAGTCTGCTGCAGCGCGGCCGTCGCCGCATCGGTCAGCTTGGCGATTTGCATTTCGGTGCTGCGTTGCGACTGCGTCAGATCGTGCGACAGGCGGTCGCTCTTGTTGAACTGGTAGACGTTGCCCGCAAGCGCAAGCGCCATCCCGATGAACAGCAACCAAAGGATGCCGGTGTGGGAGCGCGGCCGCGGGGAATCCTGCGAACTTTCGGAATTACTGGTAGACATACTGCCCTCCTTGGGCATTGCCGGAAAAACCTTCGATCCGGACTTGGCATCCGATGATGCACGGCGTATGCCACTGTTGGCTCGGCCCTTCGGCGAGCTGATTTCCCAATGAGTTAAACGTTGGTACTAAGAATCTTCGCTGAGGAAGATCCGCCGGGCGGCGTGTAAGGTTTACCGAAACGTGTAACGTGGGACACGCCTGCCGGGGCAAAGACAGGAAGCGCTGTCAATGTTCAGGCGGCTTCACTCCGCAAAACTGAAAGAACCGGCGCAGGCCGCCGTCGGCCGGACGCGCGGTCAGCCAGGCGGCCAGCGACACACCGGTCATCACCAAGATGGTGCGAGTGTTGCTGCTCGCTGGGGTGCTGGTGATTATCAGCCGCCTGCGCCGGGGCGCAAAGGCCGGCGTATCCGGAAGCACTAAATTCCCCTGGTTCGTGTTCTGGTTCGGTGCGGTGATTGTGGTCCAGTCCTTCGTCGCCATTCCACACACCGCTCGCGCGCACCTCATCGACCTGGATACCGTGTTGTTATCCAGCGCGATGTTTGCGCTCGGCCTTGCCACGCGCTGGCAGCAAATGAAGCAGGCCGGAACGCGGCCGCTATTGCTCGCCGCCACCATCTTCGCCGGACTCGTCTCCGGCGGATGGATCATGACTCGCTTGCTGGTTTGAATCTAGGGAAGTAGCGTAAAGGCGTATAGCGAGTCGCCCGCGCCGGCGATCACATATTGGCGGCCGTCCAACTCATAACTCATCGGCCCATTCGTCACCGGCGCGATCAGATGCGAATGCCACAGGACCTTGCCGGTCAGCGCCTCGTAGGCGATGAAGTTGCCCGATGGGTCCCCGGTGAATAGCAGTTTACCCGCCGTCGTCAGGATGCCCGAGGGCGTTCCGCTGTGCGCCGGATACTCGTGGCTCCAGCGGATATCGCCCGTCTTGTGGTCGATGGCTTTCAGAACATACTTCAGAAATAAGCCGGTATCGCGCCCGCCGTACCCTTCCGGCTTTTCACCGGTGTCGGTCTGATAAAAGATGCTGTAGGAGCGCGTCGTGTTGGCGTAAAACAGCCCGGTCTCCGGATCGAAACTCGGCGGGATCCAGTTGGTGGCGCCGCTCATGAACGGCGTGATGATCGTGCCGTCGGGCCTGGGGTATTTTTCGGGATTGCCAATAGGCTGGCCCTTCGCATCCACGCCGCTCGACCAATTGATGTGCACGAACGGCTTCGAAACGATGTTCTTGCCATCGGTGCGGTCCAGCAGAAAGTAATAACCGTTGCGGCTGGCCTGCGCCAATAGCTTGCGCGGCTGGCCGTTGACCTCGCCGTCGATCAGCACCGGCGTTTCCACCGCGTCCCAGTCGTGCGTGTCGTGCGGCGAGGCCTGGAAATACCAGGCCATTTTTCCGGTGTCCGGATTCAGCGCGACGATCGAACAGGTCCATAGGTTGTCGCCCTTACGCCCCTGGCCGGCCATCACCGGATTGGGATTGCCCGTGCCCAGGTAATACAGGTTCAGCTCGGGATCGTATGTGCCGGGCAGCCACGTCATGCCGCCTCCATGCTCCATGGCGTCCTGATTTGGCCACGTCTCGGCGCCCGGCTCGCCCTTGCGCGGCGTAGTGTTCCAGCGCCACTGCACCTGGCCCGTTTCCGGATCGCGCGATTCCAGATAGCCCGGAACGTCCAGCGAATCCCCGCCCACGCCGACCAAAACGTGGTTACGAATGATGATGGGCGCCGGCGTGGAGAAATATTCCTGCTTGACGTCGGCGATCTCGACGTGCCAGCGCTCCGTGCCGTCCTTGGCGTTGAGCGAAACCAGGTAGTTGTCCGGCGTTTCAAAGAACAGCCAGTCGCCGTACATGCCCATGCCTCGATTGCCGATGTGGATGCCGCCATGCGTCTCCCACTTGTAGTGCCAAAGCTCGCGGCCGGTGCGCGCATCCACGGCCCAGGCGTGATCCGGGATCGAGAAATACAAGACGCCATTCACTTCGAGCGGCGTCGACTTCACAGGCGCCGTGATCGTGCCGCCTTGCCCAGGGTTCAGCCGGTATTCCCAAGCCAGGGTCATGGCCTTGACGTTGGAAGTATTGATGCTCGCCAGCGGGCTAAAGCGGCGGCCGGAATAATCGCCGTTATAAGTGGGCCACGTGTCGGTCGGCTGCTCCAGCAGCTTGGCGGGATCCAGCGTCTGGGCCGGAAGCACGGCGGCGGCGAGCGCCAGGATGACAAACAAACGCCGGAGGATCATTTCAGCGTCTCCAGGTAGGCGAGGACGTTATGCATTTCGGTGTCGGTCATTCGCTTGACCAGCTCTTCGTGCGCCGCGCGCGGGTCGCGCACTTCCACCTTCACGTCGTCGCCGCGCGAAAACGAGTGGTATTCGCCCGAGGCGTCGCGCAAAGCGACATCGAAATCGTCGATATATTCTAAACGCCCAGAGAACGACGCGCCGCCCAGCGTGACTGTCACGCTGGATTGAAGCGCTTCGGCCGGCGGTCCGCCAGGCCAGGCCTGTGGATAGAGCATTTGCGACTGCAAACCGACCGGATCGAATCTCTTGGCGATGTGCGCCAGGTTGCCGGTGGCCGAATGACACGTGTTGCAGCGCCCCTCGCCGTTGAAGAAAGCCTCGCCTTTTCTGGCGTCGCCAGTGACCACATTCAGGATGGCGTAGGCGTTGCGGTCAATCGCCGCCTGCTGGCGGTCCCGCAGAAAGGCTGCCACATCCTTGATCTGCGCGTCAGTCAAAGGAATGGCGGGCATGCCCTTGCCCGGCCGGCCACCGCGGATCACAGGGCCGATCTTATCGCCGCCCTCATCATCGAGGGCCAGCGGAGAGCGGACTAAGTCAGGCCCAGTGTCGCCGCCGGTGGCCTTCGAGCCGTGGCAAAAGCCGCAATTGGCGACGAACAATTTTTCGCCGCGCTTCACCGCTGCCAGATCCGGGACGGTGCGACTTACCAGGAAGCCGTTATGGCGAGGCTTCGCGGGAGGCTGTTGGGCGCGCGGGGTTTGTGCAGCCAGCGGCACGAGGCCCAAAACCAGAAGCAGCACGGCCAATCTTCGCACGACAGCGCTATTGTCCAGCAAATGAAGTGTCCAGCGCAACGCGAGTTACTTCCTCTGGACCAGACCCTCTTTTAGCAACTGCTCGAAACGCGCCGGGTCCTGGTTGTTCTCTTCGCAGACGGATTCCCGGATGCGGGTGCCGGGACGCAGCATGATCTTGCTGTGGATGGTGTAAGGCTTGGTCAGCACCTTGGGGTCTTCCACGGTAGCTTCGTACTCGAGGGTGTTGTAATCCACGCGCGTATAGCGCTCGACGATATGCAATGCGTCGCTGTGGATGTTCACGCCCGACATTTTCTCGTTGAAACCGGTGACGTCGACCACCAGCGTGTCCCCGTCCCAGTGGCCGACGGAGTCGCCCAGGTAGGCGGGGTCCAGGTCGTCGGGATGCTTCTCATTCAGTGGGGTGATGCGGAAGAGATGGCGCTGTTCAATCAGAAACACCACCGTCTGTGCGTTTTGAACGATCTGAATGGGATAGAGCGATATGCCCGGAAGGTCCAATTCCGGCAGGCAACGCGCGACGGGCTCGTCGATCCGGCGAAGTTTGTAGGATTCGAGAACTTTCTTCGCGGCCCAAGGCTGGTAAGGCGGAGGGCCTCCGCGCGTCACCGGCGGCCGTGATCCTGGTTCCGGCACTCCAACGCCCTGGTTCGCCTCCTCCCAGGTTCCGGGCCGGTCGCTGCCCGGCTGCCAGACTCCGTTCAAATCGGGATGGCCATCCTCGGTGCGCGGCACGGGTGGGGTCGTGGACTTCTGGGCGAACGCGGGCCCAACCAGAAATGCTGCCAGAGCGGCAGCCAGGGCGAGGGAATGAGCGCGCCGTGCCATTAGGGCGCCACGGGAGGAGCGTTTCCGCCGTCACCGGTGCCTGCGGGCGGCCCGGACTCCAGCTTTTTGCCGTCTTTGATGGTGATGTACCGGGAATGCGCCAAAGTCGCGTTGTCTCGGGCGCGCCAGGCGAATATGGTCACCGTGTCTCCGACCTTCATCGTGACATCCTTCCTCCAGCCCACACGCGACAGCACGTTCGGAGGATAGCCTTCGAATTTCCAATTTGTCACGGCGCCATCCTTGTCCGTCACGTCGAGGAAGAAATAGCAGTGCGGGTTCGTCCACTCAATCTTCGTGACTACACCCGTCAGGGTAACCGGCTTGTTGACGTCGTACTCGGCGCCGAAGGAATGATGCGGCCACACGGGCATTGCCGCCATCAGCAGGCAGGTAACACCCAAGGACAGCCTGGCGAATTCGTCGAGCGATCGCGGCATATTGCGTCCTCCCCAATGTTGGGAGGAATGATATCACAACCGCGGCGGCTCACTCGTACCTTAGAGCGATGATGGGATCGATCTTCATCGCGCGGCGGGCCGGGACGTAAATCGCCAGCGCTGCGGCGGCGGCCAACGCGAGCGGGATGCCGATAAAGGTAACGGGGTCCGTCGCGCTCACGCCGAAAATCAACGAAGCCAGCAAGCGCGCGAGTGCGAACGCTGCGGGCAGGCCGACTGCAAGCCCAGCTGCGGTCACCAGCAATCCGCGGCGGAAGATGGCGCCCAGGATCCTCTCGCGCGGCGCGCCCAGTGCGACGCAAACGCCGATGTCGTGCGTCTGATCGGAGACCACGTAGGCCATGACGCCATACACGCCGATCGCCGAAAGCAGCATCGCGATGCCGCCGAAGATGCCCATCAGAGCAGCCACGTAGTTGAGCCCGAGGGCGCGGTCATGGATCGATTTCGTCATCGGCTGCAGATCGTTGATGGGCTCGTCGGGGTCCACCGAATGAATCGCCGCTCTCACTGCCGGCGCCAGCAGAAGGGGATCTCCCGCGGTGCGCACGCCGATGTTCATCCATAAGCCAGGCTCCTGTTGCCAGGGCACGTAAAAGGTGGGGCGCGGCAAGCGATCGTAGGCATTGTGCGGCAAGTCACCCACGACGCCGACAATGGTCATCCAGGGACTCTTGGAATCGCTGTCGCCGATCCGGATGCGCTTGCCGATGGGCGATTCTCCCTTCCACCAGCGCTCCGCCAGGCGTTTACTAATCACCGTGACGGGTTGTGAAGATGGGCCGTCACTGTCGCGCAGAAAGCGGCCGTCCAGCAGTGGAACGCGCAGGATTTCGAAATAGCTTGGGCTCGTGACCTGATACATGCCGTTGGGCGGATTCCCCGGCTCCAGCGGACGGCCCTCAATCAGGAAATTGCGGCCGCTGGAATCGTTGCTATAAGGCAACGCGGTAACGGCCGCGGCGGAGCGCACACCCGGCAGCGCTTGAATCTGCTCCAGCACACGCCGGTAGAACTCAGCCACCTGCGCTTTCTGAGGATATTTGTTATCCGTGATGGCCAGCCGCATCGTCAGCAGAGTTTCCGGTTGGACCGCTTTGCCGTGGTCGACCATGGCGCGGAACCCGCGAACCATCAAGCCCGCACCCACCAGCAGGACTGTGGCGAGCGCAATCTCCGCGGCCACCAGAACGTTGCGCAGCCGCCGCCGGGCTTTTCCAGCGGACGTCCCGCGGCCGCCTTCTCGCAATGCACTGGTGAGATTGGGCTGCGAGGATTGCCAGGCCGGCGCAAGTCCCGCCAGAAGGCCGCTCACTAAAGCCGCGGCCAGCGTGAACAGCAGCGTGCGGCCATCGATTTGGACATCCTTGAAACCGAGAACGTAGCGCTCCACTTCGGGCGGCATGCCGAGATGCAGCAGCCGGATTCCCCACTGCGCCACGAACAGGCCCAACGCCGCGCCGGTTAGGCAAAGCAGCGTGCTTTCCACCACCAGTTGCAGGACGAGCCTCCCGCGGCCCGCGCCCAACGCGCGCCGCACCGCCATTTCGCGAAGTCTTCCTGTAGCGCGCGCGAACTGCAGATTGGCGACATTGGCGCAGGCGATCAGCAGCACAAACAATACGGACCCCAGAAGCATCATCAAGTACTGCCGCGTCGTGTAATCCACGAACAGCCGCATCGCCGGCCACACCAGGAAGCGGCGATTCTTGTTGGTCTCCGGAAAAGATTTTTCAAGCCTCAGAGCGATGCCGTTGATTTCGGCGGCGGCCTGTTCGAGGGTGCGTCCCGGCTTGAGCCGTGCTACGGATTCGAGAACGTTCGCGGTGTGGGAGCTGCGTGCTTCCCACTTGAGGCCCATCGGTGTCCACACATCGGTCGCCAGCGGAAACTCGAACCCGGCCGGCATGACCCCGACGACGGTGTAGGGAACGTCATCCAGGCGAATGATGCGGCCGACAATACCCGGGTCGCCATTGAACCGCGTGCGCCAGAGCTGATCGCTCAGGATCACCTCATGATCCCCGCCGGGCTGGTCCTCGTCCGGGCGAAACGCGCGCCCGCGGCTAGGCTGCACGCCCGCGACATCGAAGAAATTCGAGTTGACCAGCGCCTGGCCCACGCGGTCCGGCTCGGAGCCCGCCCCGGCGAGATTGGCCTGCCCGTTTTCCCAACTGGCAAGACCGGCCAGCGTAGTCGCGCCGCGGCGGATCTCGTCGACGTCCGCCGGCGTCGCCGAGTCCCAATCGTTCGGGTCGCTCGAAACGCGCTCGAGCACGGTGATCAGCGTATCCAGGTGCGGCAAGGGCGCCGGCCGCCAGAGCATGGCGTCACAGAGGCTGAAAATCGCGGTAGTCGCGCCGATGCCGAGCGCCATCGTGACGGCCGCCGTGAGAACAAACCCCGGGTTCTTGGACAATGTACGCACGCCAAAGCGGATCTCCTGCCACAGTCTCATGGACTATCCCCCAGTAGAAGTTTACGCGGAATCGGGAACCGGGTTCCGTGGCATTCGCGGAGACATCCGAGAAATCTCACTCTGTACGGAGAGCCTCCAGTGGGTCGGTCCGGATGGCGCGGCGGGCAGGCGCCCAGCATGCAATGAATGCGATAGCCGCCATGAGCGCGATCGCGCAAAGGTACGTGAGCGGATCGTGCGCGCTAATGCCATACAAGATTTGGCCGAAGAATTTTCCCGTCGCGAATGCCAGCGCGAATCCGAGTGCAATCCCCACCGCCAGCAATCTCGCCGTTCGCGCCAGGACGACCCGCGCCACCTGCGACGGCGCAGCCCCCAGAGCCATCCGGATGCCAATCTCCCGCGTTCTTCGGGACACCGCGTAGGCCATGATTCCGTAAACACCGGTGGCCGCGAGCACCACCGCGAGCAACCCGAACGACGCCAGCACCACGGCCACAAGCTTGGCGGGGAACAACGCGAGTCCGAGTGCGTTCGCGAGGCTGCCGTCACCGAAAACCGTGAGCGAAGGATCCAAATCCTTAATCGCGCCGCGCAGCAGACGGACTGTCTCCGGCTCCGGCAAAGGTGATCGCGCCACCAGCGTCTGCTGCGGGCTCCAGTTCTGCACGATCGGCTCAAAAATGGTCGGCGAGGGTGTTTCGCCGAGAGAACGGTATTTGCCGTCTTCCACCACTCCGGCGATCTGGATCCATGTTCCGGTTGTCCTATGTCGAAACCGCTTGCCGATGGGATCTTCGCCCGGCAGGAGTTGGCGGACGAACGCCTCATTCACCAGGGCGACGGGCGCTGCGTCTTTGGTATCCCGCTGATCCAGGTCGCGGCCGGCTATCAGCCGCGTCCCCATGGCCTGGAGATAACCGGGAGTGATGAAGTACATGTTGGCCATAGGAACGTCGGCCGCGCGCGGCTCCGGCTTGCCTTCCAAAAAGACGCCGCTATTGGAAATATTGAGAGTAAGAGGCAGGCCGTCGATAACCCCCGCAGCTTCAATTCCCGGCAAGGAGCGGACCTTATCGAGCAGCCGGCGCTCAAACTGGCGCCCGCGCTCCTCGTCGTAGCCTTGTGCCGCGAAATCGTAGGACAGGACGGCAGCATGTTCTGGGTCGAATCCAAGGTTCAAACTGACTGCGTGCTGCAGGCTACGCACCACGAGAATGCTCCCGATGAGCAAAACAACGGAGAGCGCCACCTGCGTGGTGACCAGAACATCGCGCAGGTTCAGACGGCGAAATCTCTCCGAAGGCGCTTCGTTCTTGATCGCCCCCAGGAGGCCGGCGCGCGTGGCCTGCAGCGCGGGTGCTAAGCCGAACAGGAGCCCGGTCAGGACCGAAACAACGGCCGTAAACAGAAGTACGCGCGCGTCCATCGCGACGTGCGGAATCACCGGGATGTCCACGGGCGGCCGCCAGACGTTCACCAGATCGTTCAGCCAGACCGCGAGCAGGATTCCAGCCGCGCCGCCCGCTAGGGAAAGCATCAGGCTCTCGGTCAGAAGCTGGCGCAGGAGTTGGCCGCGGCTTGCGCCCAAAGCCAGACGGATCGCGGTCTCTTTTCTCCGGTCAGTGGCGCGAGCCAGCAGCAGACTGGCCAGATTCACGCAGGCAATCAGTAGCACCATGCTGGCGACAACCATCAACACAGCGGCGAATCCCGTGATCGCTCCGCGCAGAAAGCTGCCGGCCATGCCGGGCGGTGAAAGCACGATCGTTATGCCTGCGTCGTCTTTCGGGTACTCGCGGCCGAGTTGGGTGGCGATGGCATTCAGGGCCGCTTGAGCGCCCTTCAAAGACACGCCGGGCTTCAAACGGCCGACCACCAGTCCATTCTGATCGCCGCGGTCATCCATCCATTTGGATTGCTCGATCTGCTCCGCCATTGCCACGGGAACAAAGATCTCGGGGGTGTAGATGAGCTCGGTTCCGATAAACGCAGGAGGTGTCACGCCGATGATGGTGTAATCGAGCCCGCCGATCTTGACGCGCTTGCCGGTAATATCCGGGTCGCCGCCGAAGCGGCTCTGCCAGCAGCTGTAGCTGATCACGGCGAGCGGATGCCCACCTTTTTTCACGTCATCGGCGGCGTGCAAGACGCGGCCCCGGACGGCCTGGACGCCCAGCATATCGAAGTAATTCCCGGTGACCTCGTAGCCCCACAGACGCACATTCCCAATGCCGGTTCGGCTCACGTTCATGGCCGCGAACCGGTACATCGCCAAGCCGCTGAGCACCGTATTGCGGTCGCGATAGTCCTTGTAATCCAGATAGGAGAGCGTCGGGAATTGCGCTTTGGAACTGCGGATGTTGAGGGATACCAACTGGTCCTGGTGTTCGACGCCAAATGGGCGGAAGACCATAGCGTTCACCAGCGAGAAGATTGTGGTGTTGGCGCCGATGCCGAGAGCCAGCGTCACAATCGCGGCGGCTGTAAAGCCCGGGCTCGCGCGGAGCCGGCGGAATGCAAAAGTCAGATTGTGGCGCAACACTCCGGGTCTTGCGGCACGTCTGTGACCGCTTAAAAGTTCTAGCTGGTCAATCCGTTTGACAGATTAACTGCCCGATTTTGGGATAAACCGCTCGGCTCCGGTCACTCAGCTGGTGAAGAACACCCGCCAGGTCGTCACTACCAAGGCATGCGTCACCATGCCGGCCCGAACGCTGCGGGCCTTAAGGAATGCCAGTCCATAGAAAATGCCGGACACGCCCCCCAGCAAGGCGAAGCTCCAATTGGGGAAAGACCGGTAAGAGAGATGCGCCAATCCGAACAACACGGAAGCGAGAATCAAACCGGCGGTCTGGCTGCGCAGGCTACGGGCTAGCAGCGTCTGTAAGAAAGCACGAAAGAAGAACTCTTCGGCCAACGCAACCACCCATAAAATGCCGAGGAAAGTTCCGAGCAGGACCAAGGCGAACTTCCACCACTCCGTGTGCACCGGACGGAAGCCGGCAAAGTGAACCAGATAACTGAGCACCGCGCCCACGGGCAGGAAGTAGAGATAGTATTGCGCACCGATCCGCCAGTCCTCGCGTGAAGGAACGAAGCCAAACTGAACGTCATCCAGCGTACGCAGCGACAGGACCGCCATCAGCCCTACTCGGATCCACATGAGCCTGCCGAGGATGGCGAGCGCGATGTGCGGTGCGGGGGTGCCGTAAACCTGGTCGAACAGTTTGGTGAGATACACCGCGGCCATAAACGCAAGAAACAAAAGATCGATCACAAGGCCGCGGCGGAGCCACGCGTACCAAAACGAAGCCAGCAGCGCCACACCGGCTAGTTGAAAAAACGAAGCCACCCGGAACGAACCCGTAAGCGTGCTCACGATGAGATAGGGAATCACCGCGCTCGCCGAGAGCAACGCTGCCCGCAGAGCCTTGGAGGCTAGCGCGTCGAAAGCGGCGCGGACTTTGGGGAAACCAGGAACCAAATAGAAGGCCAACTCCACCAGAAATGCGGGGAGCACCGCGAGCGCGACCGCCGGGGCGATATGCTGTTGAGAGGAGTAGAGGTAGGCTGCGATGCATCCGGCAGTCCAAAGCACGACCAGCGTCGTCAGGAACTGGCGCATCCGCTTCATCTTAGCATCGCTTGTTTTTGCGGCTCCCCTGTTTGCGGCGGACCCGCCCGGGAACTTGATCCGCTTGGTGGCCGCGCGCGAAACCCAAACGGCCGAGGCGCAGAGCAATTACACATACCGCCAGAGCGTCACCCTCGACGAACTGGATAAGCGCGGCTTGACCGAGGGCAGCTATCACGAAGTGCGCGATATTATCTTTTCGCCCACGCAGGCGCGCACGGAACAGTTCGCGGAGAAGCCGTCGGACCGGTTGACGCACATCAAGCTCACCGACGAAGACTTTCGCGACATCCGCGAGATTCAGCCGTTCCTGCTCACCAAAGACCAGGTGTTTTTGTACGAGACGCACTTCCGCGGCGAGGAGACGATCGACGGTGTGGATTGCTGGGTGGTCCAGATCAGCCCGCGTCAGATCCTGGACGGCCAGCGTCTGTTCGACGGGATGATCTGGGCGGCCAAGAGCGATTATTCAATCGTTCGCAGCGAAGGCCAGGCCGTGCCGCAGATCCACCTGCTGAAGTCCGAGAATCTGTTTCCCCACTTCACCACTTTGCGCGAGAAGGTGGACGGCGATCTGTGGTTTCCGGTACTGACTTATGGCGACGATACGCTCTACTTCCGAGGCGGGGCCCAGCGCATCCGCTTAAGGATCCGCTACACGGATTACAAGAAATTCGGCGCCGATTCGAAAATTACGTTCGCAAAATAAGTCGCGGGAACCTGCGCGCTAAGAATCTCGTATAGAATGTCGAAAAGAACAATCCACGGGGAGGTCCCATGGCGCAGCACGTGAAGATCTTGGGGATTCTGCATATCGTCTTCGGATGCCTCGGAATATTCGGAGCCATCGTCCTGTTGGTCATCTTCGGCGGCATCGCCGGAATCGTCGGCGCCAACGCCCATTCTCAAGACAGTCTGGTCGCGATCCCGATCCTGGGCGGCATCGGCGGAATCCTCGCCATCATTGTCTTATGCGTGTCGCTGCCGGGATTGATCGGCGGCATCGGACTGCTGCAATTCAAGTCGTGGGCGCGCATTCTGACGATCATCCTCTCGGCGCTGGATCTGTTCAACATCCCGCTTGGTACGGCGCTGGGAGTTTACGGCTTCTGGGTGTTGCTGAATCGCGAGACCGAACAGCTTTTCGGCCTGGCTTCGGCTCCCATGGCGCCGCGAGTCTGATCCTTTCATAACACTTAAAGTTTCAACGGGTTACAGTCGATAGAGCGGAGGTATGGGGCTCGTCAAAGGCTGGCTCGTGCGGGCGGGACGCGTAGCCTTGGCGGTGGCCGTGGTTTGCGCGGTCGCAGCGATTGAATTTCACTTTCATGGCCTGCGCAATTCCACAGTCACTTACTCGCTGCTGCTGGCCATCCTGTATTTCGCCGTCCGCTGGGACCGGCTGGAGACCATCGCCGCGTCGGTGGTGGCGGCCGGTGCATTCCTCTACTACTTTCAACCGCCCGTCCGCAGCTTTAAAGTGGACGATCCGCAATCTTACGTCACGGTAATCGGCTTTCTGCTGACCGCGATTGTGGTCAGCCAGACCGCGCTGACGGCAAGGAAGCGAGCCGCCGAGGCGCTCGAGCGCAAACGAGAGACGGAGCGGCTTTACCAGTTCGGCCAGGCGATGCTGGCGAGTGAGAGCCTGCAAACCACGGCCTACATTGCGGTCAATCAGATGATCCCGATCTTCGGGCTGAAGGGCGCAGCATTCCACTTGCGACCAAGCGACGAGATCCTGCGAGCGGGCGAGTCCGGCGCGATCCCGGATGAAGAATTGCGCAGCGGCCTTTCCTCCCATGCTGCGATGGTGCCGGTGCGAATGGGCGACGAGGTGGTCGGCAATCTGGCGCTCTGTGGTGCGATGCTGTCGGAAACGGTTCTGAAGTCCATCGGCAGCCTGCTAACCGTGGTTCTGGACCGCGTGCAGGCAAGCGAAAAGCTGCTCGTCGCAAACCGCGAACTGGAGCAGCGGCATCAGCAGGTGGAGCAGCAGAAGCGCGTCGCCGAATCGCTGCTGCTGAACATTCTGCCCGGCCAGGTGGCGGACGAACTGCGCGCGAAAGGTATGGTCTCGCCGAAGTATTTCGAGGACGTCACCATCCTGTTCACCGATTTTGTCGGCTTCACGCTTTCCACCGAAAAGATGGCGGCCGAAGAGCTGGTGGAAATGCTGCACGACTACTTCACCGCCTTCGACCAGATCGTGGCGCGCTACGGCCTGGAAAAGATGAAGACCATCGGCGACAGCTACATGTGCATCAGCGGGCTGCCGGTGCGCAATCCGGCGCATCCGGTGGATACGGTGCTGGCCGCCTTCGAAATGCTGCACGCCGTGGAAGAACGCGCGCGGGCGGACCGGCCGGCGCAATGGAAGGTGCGCATCGGCATCCACACGGGCCCGGTGATCGCGGGCGTGGTGGGCATCAACAAGTTCGCGTTTGATATCTGGGGCGACACGGTGAACTACAGCTCGCGCATGGAATCGAGCGGGGAGGCGAATCGCATCAACATTTCGGAGCGGACGTACTCGCGGGTCAAGGATTTTCTGGCTTGCGATTATCGCGGCAAGGTGCTCACCAAGGACAAGCGCGAGCTGGATATGTATTTCGCGACCGGCATCCAGCCCAGCCTGCTGAACGGTGGAGAAGCAACCCCGCCACCTGCGTTTGTGCGGCGGTACAACGTCTACTTTCAGAAGGATCCGCCGGCGTTTCCGGCGTTCCTAGCGGCACAAGATAGCCCGTTGATTGTCGCTTAATCTAATGAACCTGAGAGCGCCGAAAGCATCCGATTTCGTGATCGTTGACCATGCCGACGGCCTGCATGAAGGCGTAGCAGATGGTGGAACCGACAAACTTGAAACCGCGGCGGGCCAGGTCTTTGCTCATGGCGTCGGACTCGGCGGTTTTGGCCGGAAGTTCCTTCAGCGACTTCCAACTGTTCTTCCGAGGCTTGCCGCCGACGAATTGCCAGATGTAGGGATCGAATCCGGCGAACTCCTGCTGCACTTCCAAGAACGCACGCGCGTTCTGAATGGCGGCGGCGATTTTCAAGCGATTGCGGACGATGCCTTCATCGGCGAGCAGCCGCTCTACCTTTCGCGCGTTATAGCGGGCGACCTTAGCGGGGTCGAACTGATCGAAAGCCAGCCGGTAGTTCTCACGCTTTTGCAGGATGGTGTTCCAGCTCAAGCCGGCCTGCGCGCCTTCGAGAATCAGGAACTCAAACAGCGTGCGGTCATCATGGACGGGCACGCCCCACTCTTCGTCGTGGTAGCGGATGGCGAGGTCGTTAGTGGCCCACTGGCAACGGCGCAATAATATGAGGTTGCCAAAACTGAGGGTGCGAAATCAATCCCGGGATGCGGTTCTGGCGGATCGCGCGGATATCGCCAACACCAGCGCGAAGCGGAAGGTCGGCCTGCTCAAGCACAGCAAGCTGGACCCCGGTGAAGGGCTTTGGATCACGCCTTGTGAAGGCGTGCACACCATCGGGATGAAATTTCCGATCGATGTGCTGTTCCTTAGCAAGAAGCGCAAGGTGCTGAAAATTCGCGCCGCCATGCCGCGCTGGCGGATGTCGATGTGCCTGCGGGCGCATTCCGTGTTGGAGCTTCCCAGCGGCACCGCGGAGGCAACGCAAACCGCGCGCGGGGATCAGTTGGAATTCGAAACCTATGAAGCTTGACTAGGGCGGCGGCATCGCCGTGATGATATCCGCCACTAGGTACTGGCCCAATATCCGGATTTCCTCGTGCGCCTCGATGGTCACTGCGTCGCCCGGCTTCAGGTCGTCCATGCGGATCTTCTTCTTTCCGCTCATCACGCGCGTCTTTCCGGTGATGTCGAAGTCCACCAGATTGCCTTCCTGAGTTTCGATGGTGATCCGTTTGCTGGAGACGCCCCGAACCGTGCCGGTGAAGTTCGCGAGCGGGACCTTCTTGTTCTGCGCCGCCAGGAGCGCGGCGAACACTAGCAGGATTCCGAGACGCCGGGAGATCATGGCATGCGGAAGGGGTTGTCGCCGTAAACTTCCAAGACCGACCACACGTTGGTAACCCGCATCATCTGCCGGATTCGCTGGCTCAGGTTCACCAAAACCAGGCTACAGCCGGACGCCTTCGCCGAAACATAAAGGCCCACGAGCGTCCCCAGGCCCATGCTGTCCATCTTCTCGAGGTCGGTCAGATCGAGAATGATGCGCTTGGTATTGGGGATCAGGCTTTTGACTTCGGAACGGAGCGCGTCTGTAACGCCCGCTACCAGTTTCCCGCTGCATTTGATAACCTTGGCCTCCCCTTCCGTGTGCATCTGAAGGGTCAGGACTGAAGCCGGAGCATCGGCTGCTGACATGGTGGATCCTTTCGGCGGCAACCATTGTAGCTGAGCGTTGACGACGTCGGCATTCTTCGGCCCTTTCGAGCCTTGCGCTGGCGCCAGCCGCCGCGCTATGCTGCCGTTGACTGAGGTGCATCTTAATGAAAGCTCGATATCTTTCCGCATTGGTTCTGGGTCTCGCTGTTAGCTCGCTGCCGGCCCTGGCGCATCATTCCTTCGCCGCCGAATTCGACGAAAATAAACCGGTGAAGGTGACGGGCGTGGTAACCAAAGTGGAGTGGCTCAATCCGCATATCTGGTTTTACGTCGACGCAAAAGATGCAGACGGCAAAGTGCAACATTGGGCCTTTTCGGGCGGCGCTCCGGGCCAATTGATGCGGCGCGGAATCACCAAAGATGCCATCCAGCCGGGCATGACCGTCAATGTGGATGGGTTCCGCGCGAAAGACGGATCGAATAACGCCAACGGGAACAAGGTAACTTTCCCGGATGGGCGTATGGTGTTCACTTCAAGCCGCGAACCGGAAGAATCCGACACCAAACGCGGCAAGTAGGCACAGGAGCGGGCGATGAGGAAAGCTCTTTTCGTGATAGCGGTATTCGCGCTGGCAGGATTGCGCGCTCAGGATCCCAAGGCTCGAACGGCGGACGGCAAGCCCGACTTCAGCGGGATGTACGAATGGCCCAAGGCGCTGTCGGGAGAGCACTGCAAATGCTCGGCGACGATCTTCGACAAGACTAAGTTCCCTGCATTCAAGCCCGGCGGCGAACTTTTCTTTGAACCGCGCACGGGCGACCCGCGCCATGACGAGCCGCGGTCCTTCTGCATGCCGGCTGGATTCCCCTCGGGGATGCTTTCGGCCAACGCCGTGCAGTTCGTGCAGAACAAGAATTACCTGGTAATGATTCACGAATTCCAGCACATGAGCCGCATCATTCCGCTGGATGGGCGCAAGCATCGCGAGGGGTTGGAGCCGATGTATTACGGCGATCCGGTGGGCCACTGGGAAGGTGACACGCTGGTGATAGAGACCACCAACTTCAAGCGCTGGTCGCTGGACGATTACTATTACACCAATCCCAAGGAATACCGGATGCACAGCGAGGCAATGCGCACCATCGAGCATATTCGCTGGAAGGACGACAAAACGCTCTCGTATCAGTTGACCATTGACGATCCCAAGATCTTCGTTTCGGCTTTTACGCAGGATTTTGAGATGAAAGCGCGCCCGGATTGGGACAAGGCGGGAATCTACGAGTACGTTTGCGAGGAAAATAACCGCTGCCCGGGCGGGCAGTGCGGCGGGAAGTAACTGTCACAGGCCGTCACCCTGCCAATTAAAGGCGTATAGTGTTTAGAAGGGAGGAAGACTGTCATGCGATTGACTTTGACTTTAGCCGCCACGCTGGCGCTTGGCGCCATGGGGCTCTTCGGTGCCGATATGACCGGAACGATCAGCGACAGCATGTGCGGCGCGAGCCATCCTTCGGGAACACCTGCCAAGCAGTGCACACTGGGCTGCGTGAAAAAGGGCGCCAAGTACGTGTTGGTGTCCGAGGGGAAGGTCTACCAGATCTCCAACCAGAAGAATCCGGGCCTGATGAAGTACGCCGGTGAGGATGTGAAGGTATCCGGCAAGGTCTCCGGCGATTCGATCATGATCAGCAAGATCGCCAAGGCGTCCTAAGCGCTTTAGCGTTCTGTTTCTATTTCCAGTTGAACGACGTGCTGCCCGCGCGGCAGTAGAATGGCGAAGCTCGACCCACACTCGAGAACCTTAGGATTGGCGGCAGCGCCGTCTATCTGCAGCCGCCCTGGGCGCGCGTCGACTATGGCTAACGCCCGCGCGCTGCTTTCATAAGAGAACTCCAGGCCTGCTGCCGACGCGCTCGCGGAACGCAGATCTCCGTTAAAATCAAGGATGCGCGGTCCCTGTTCCTTGGGTCCGGGCTGAACCAGCGCCGCTCCGGCGGGCAACCAGAGAGTGGTGTCGCTGCGCACCGGCCAGGGACGGCCATTGACCAGCGCTGGTCCTTGCCAGGGGATGCCGACGCCATACGGGGAGGCGACAGTCAATCGCGCGCCGTCCTGCTCCACTTTGTCGACGACGGCCGAGGCTGAAGCCAGCAACGGGAGATCGGGCTTCAGAATGGAGTTCTCAAAATACAAGGCGACGCGCGGAAATGCCCGGGATGCCATGTGCACCAGTTGAAACAATTCGGTGCCGGTCTGTTGTTTGGTGGGATAGACGTCCTGGTAGCGCTCGACAATGTTGATATCGACGGCCAGCTTGCCGGTGTGCTGAGTGAGCGGCTGATAGCGCGCCGCGATCTGGGGATAGCGCTGGGGGCCGAGGTTCCAGATAGTGGCGGGGTCTTCGATCAGGAAGGTGAAGTCGTGCTGGTCGAGCAGGGGCAGCACGCGGGCGGCGTCGGCGCCGATGAGATCGCGCATGCGGGTGTCGAAGCGGTCGTCGACGTGCGTCAGTACGAAATCCAAGCCGGGCTTGGTGGCGCGTATCGATTCGATCTGGTTGATCCAGTGTTCCTGCTGGCGGCGCGTGAGATCAGCGCGATAGTCGAGAAACGTCCGCAGGCGGCCGGCGTCGGGCTTGGGCGCTTGGAACAGCTCCAACGGATCGTACCCATGCAGCTTGCGGAACTCGGCGCGGACGTCCGCGTTCATGGGAGTGAAGCGGGCGGGATTTGCGGCGCCTTCGAGCGACTCGAAATAGAGCTCGGCCAGGTTGACGCCGTCCCAATCGAAGCGTTCGATCAGATCGCGGACGCCTTTGGAGACGGCCGCGGCGCAATCCGGATTGCTCAGGTTCATGAGCTTGCGCCAGTCGAGTTGGGCGTCCTGCTGTAGCGCGGTCTTCTCGCGCCACTCCGGATGATCCGCCCAAAATTTTTCGCTGACGTGCGGCAGCTCCAGCCATACGTATACCAGGATCCCTCTACGGTGGCAGGCCTCGATCAGCCGGCGCAGGTAGTCGTCATTTTCCGAATTTGGTTCGTAATTGTGCCAGCCGGCGACGTGCAGAGCGCCGATGCCGGCCTTACGCCAGCGCTCGGCGAAGTAGTCCAGATCGACGCGCGAGCGATAGGCGCTGTCAAAGAAAGCCCACAAGCGCCGGCTGCTGAACGGCGGCTTCACGCCCAGATCGTCGAGGGCCTGCAAAAGATAGGGGAAACGTTCATAGCCTTCTTTGCCGGGAGGCGCTGCGATCCACAGGACGGCGCCCGAGCCGCGGCGCACCGCAGCCATCACCGGCGCATTCTCCCAACGCTCGGTAGCCAGCACGGTTGCGTCCTTGGGCAGCTCGAAGACCGGAATCTCCAGAGGCGTTTCCCAGATGATGGGCAGCTTGGGCGCACGGCGATCGACGATGCTGCGCACCAGGACGTGTTTCTTGCCCGGACGGATGCCCACGGCGGCAGCCAGATCGTTGTCACCTTCTACGATGACCACGCTGCCCTGCTCGACGCGTTGGATCCATTGCGGTACCGAACCCGGTGCGATGTGACGGACGACGAAGAGGCCGGTGGGGCCGCCGACCGCCGGTGTCAGGCCCACCGAGGACAGTATTTGCGGCCAGGGACCGGGGTCGTCGCCCGAGATGTAGTAGTTGAACGTCGCCGCGCCAAGCGAGGAGACGAGTCCGAAACAAGCGACGACAGCAAAATTAGTGCGTGAAGGCATACCAGAATCCAGCTCGCAGGTCGAAGAAGTTGGGGCGGCGCGGATTGCCTTCATTGACCGTGTAGGCGCCCCGCAGGAAGCTTATGGAAAACAGCAGCGACTTGGGCAGATCGTGAAAACGGAAGCGGATACCCGGGCCGGTTTCCGCGTAATTGGCCCAGTATTGGTGCAGCTGATCGGTGGTGCCGTTGAAGTTCCACAGCAGTTGCGCCTGAAGGCCGCCCAGTCCTTCGGCTTGCGCGAAGGTGTAGCCGGCGCGGTTCTGCGAATAGAGCAGCATATCGTTCTGGAAGCGGCTGACGAACACGCCGTCTTCATTGGTCTCGAAGAACAGCCCTTTGGTGCTGTTCATCAGATGGCCGAAGCCTTTGGCATAGGCGACGCCGCCGCGGTAGTCGGGAATCGCCGCGCCAACATCGTTGCGATTGGTGAGGTATTTGACGGCTTCACCGGCTTCAAACCATCCCACGAAGCCGTGCCATGGAATGCTGGAGAGGCCCACTCCGAAGATAAAAGAGCTTTCCGACAAGTACTGGGGAGCCGGATTGCTGGTGGTCGCGCCAACGGTTCCGCGCGAGTCGCCGATGAAGCGCATCGAAAGATACGGGTGGATCGGGAATTTGCCGAGCTTCAGTTCGGTCTTCGCCTGGCCGTAGCCGAACGCGTCGCTCCAGCGGGAGGAATAGAAGGGGTAGATCCACGCGGTGGTCCGGAAACGGGCGAATTCGGGCGCCAGATTGTGATAGGCCTGATCGGCTTCGGTGGAGACAGAAGGGTCGGGGCTCTTGCTGGCCAGTTGAAACCATTTAACCGCGTCCTTGTCGTCGTGCAGGATGTTGTAGACCCATCCCAGCTTGAGCATCACGGAGAAATCCACCGGGTCGTTTTCCTGCGCGATGGTCAGATACTTGAGCGCGTCCTTCATATAGCCGGCCTTCATGCTCTTTTCGGCCAGCGTTTTGGCCTCTTCGGAAGTCTGCTGAGCGGAAGCACTGCGGCTCCGGAGCGTTTGCGGGAGCTTGAGGGCGGTGCGGACGCGATCCGCCAGTTCATCGTCGTCGCCTTTGAGCACTTGATCGAGCAGCGGCTGGGCGCCGGCGTAATCCTGACGGTTCAGGCGCAGGAAACCCAGTTGGGCGGAAGTGAGCAGATCGGCTGGAGCAGCCTGGTGAAGGATCTGGAACTGGCGCTCGGCGTCGTCGTTCTTGCCCATTTGAAGGAGCAGGTAGGCGTATTCGCGGCGCAGTTCGAAGTTCTTCGGGTCCAGCTCCAAAGCTCTTTCAAATTCGTAGACGTAGGGATAGCGGGCCGGAAGGAGCTCGCGGGCCTTTTCGGCCACGCGTGGCTGGGCGCCGCGGGAAGCCGCCAGGAGCACGTAGTTGGCGTCGGCAGTACGTCCCAACTCCTTCCAGACGCGGCCCAGGTCCAACATGAGGGAGCGCTCGTCAGGCCGGAGCTTCCAGGCTTTCTCGTAGTGCTCGGCGGCGAGTTCCAGCTCGTCGCGCTGCTCGGCGAGTTCGGCCAACTCACGGTGGGCGCTGAAGTTGTCCGGCGACAGCTGGACGGCCTTCTGCCAGCGGGCGATGCCTTCAGCGAGCGGCCGGTCGATGTTCTGGAACGCCTGCTCGGCAGTCGCGTTTCCGGTCTTCCGGATGCGGTCGAAGATGCGGCGCGCTTCGGCTTGCTGCTTGGTCTCGTAGCACAGGAACGCATATTCGAGCGCCACGTGTTCGTTGGTGGGATCCAGGCGCATCGCTTCGCCGAACTGATCGCGCGCAGCTTCGTTCTCGCCGACTTTGAGCAGCGTGTAGGCCAGATCTGTGTGGATCGAGGCGCGCTTGGATGCGAGTGCGATTGCCTGGTCGAATCCGGCGATGGCCTGATCGTAATTCTTCTGGCGCAGCGCCGCGTAGGCTCGCTCCAGAGGCTGATAGGCAGGATCGGGGTTCTGCGCCGCCAGCAGGCCGGCAGTTACCGCGAACAGGAATGTAATTCGTAGCACCGGACAAACCCTCTCGGGATATAGGGCTAGTGGCGGGGCGGGTCGAGTTCTCTCAATGTCTCTGCGGCTAGGCTTCGAGAATCACAATCGCGATTCCCTGGTCGGCGGTGTGGGTCAAGGAGAGCACCGTGTTGCGGACGCCCAATTCCTCAGCCACCTGCGCGGCTACGCCGTGAAAGCGAAGCGTCGGCCGGCCGGAGGGCAGGTTAAGCACTTCAAAATCGTGCCAACGGACGCCGCGACGCCACCCCGTCCCGATGGCCTTCATGCCGGCTTCCTTGGCGGCGAATCGCGCGGCGTAGCGCTCGTAGCGGTTCGCTTTGCGCTCGGCGTAGGCGATTTCGGCCGGCGTGTAGATGCGCTCGATGAAGCGGCGCCCGTGCCGTTCAGCCGCGGCGCGGATACGGCCGACTTCAGCCAAGTCCAGCCCGATGCCGACGATCACAGCCCGGCGCCGGTGGACGTGATGGTGAGGCGCCCGTGTTTCACCCCTTTGGTGCTGATCAAGGCGTCGGCGATTTTCTTCACCGCACGCGCCTTGCCCCGGACCACCAGTACCTCCAGGCAGTTGTCGTGGTCCAAATGAACATGCATGGTGGAGAGGATGTGGTGGAAGTGCGAGTGCTGCATATCGGTGAGTTTTTCGTTCAGCAGGCGCACATGGTGGTCGTAAACGAGGGTGACCGTGCCGACTACATTGCTGTCGGGTTGCTCCCATTGTTCCTCGACCAGCTCGTCGCGGATCAGGTCGCGAAATGCCTCCGAACGGTTCGTGTAGCCGCGCGTCTGGATCAAGGCGTCGAATTTCTTCAGTAGCGTGGAATCGATGGCCACGCCAATCCTACTCAGCTCGCTCATCGGTATAGCCAGAGTAGCCGAGCGCGTGTACCGCGGCAAGGCGTCATACGCTTCTCACGATCGTGATACCGTGAGAGAAACGAAAGATGCATATCCCGGACAATTTTCTCTCCACGCCGGTCTGGGCGGCGTTCGACGCCATTAGTATCCCCGCCGTGGGACTGATGGTGAAGCACGCCGGCCGGGAGTTGGAAGATACCCGGATTCCGCTGTTGGGCATCATGGGCGCGTTCGTCTTCGCGGCGCAGATGATCAATTTCCCGGTCGCGGTGGGAACCAGCAGCCACCTGGTAGGCGGCGCGCTGCTGGCCTGCACGCTGGGCGCGGCGCCCGCGGTCCTGGTGATGACGGTGATTATCGCGACGCAGGCGTTTGTGTTCCAGGACGGCGGAGTGTTGGCGCTGGGAGCCAACGTATTCAATATGGCGATCGCGGGCGTGCTGGCGGGATATTTGCCGATCCGGCTTTGGGGCGGAGGCTCGCGACGCAGCCGGGCCATCTTCGCGGGCGCCTTGCTATCGGTAATGGTCAGCGGATCGCTGGCACTTGGCGAGCTACTTATCTCCGGCGTGGCTATGCCGCGGTTCATGATCCTCACCACGCTCGGCATTTTCGCGGTGAATGCGCTGATTGAAGGCGGCATTACGGTCACGGTGGTCGGCGCGCTGGAAAAATTGGATGCCAAGTTTGTGCGGAGCCCCGAGAAAGCGTCGCATCGGGCCATGGCCGCACTGGGTGGCTCCGCGATCGTGCTGGGCGCGGCGGGCTTTCTGTTCGCCTCCACCGCGCCGGACGGAATCGAGCGCCTGGGCATCCAATTGGGAATCGCCGCCAAGACCGCCTTCCACGCACCGCTCGCCGATTACACTCTGAATTACTTCGGATCGCCCTGGCTGCGGAAGGCCGCGGCGGCACTGGCGGGATTGTTGCTAATTTACGGCGTGTGCGTCGCGGCGGCGAAATGGATCGGCCGGGAAAAGAGCGCCTGAGTGCATCACGTTCTGCTGGATCGCTGGAGCCGGAGTGCGAGCCCGCTGCATGCGCGCGACCCTCGCGCCAAGATCATCGTGCTGGTTGTGTTCCTGGTGGCCCTGGCGATTACCCCGGCGGAGAACTACCTGGCGATCGGCATCCAGGCGAGTTTGCTGATTGCGGGCATTCTCATCGCCGGCCTGCCGTTCTTCGGGATTCTGGCCCGCGCCATGGTCGTGCTGCCGTTGTCGCTGACTTTCGGACTGATGAGCTGGCTTGCCGGTGAGCCTGGGCGCGCTGTTGCGCTCATCGAAAAGAGCTATCTTTCGACACTCGCGGTGCTGCTGGTGGTTGGCACGACACCCTTACCCCGGCTTCTCGCCGGTATGGAATCGCTGGGGGTTCCGCGGACGTTGGTGCTGGTCGCGCAATTCCTGTATCGTTATCTGTTCGTGATCTCCGAACAGGCGCAGCACATGCGCGTGGCCGCGGCCTGCCGGCAGAGTAGCCGGAAGAATCGGCAGCCGCGGTTTCGCGCCGCCGCGGGAGCCTTGGCAGTGCTGTTCGCGCGGTCCTATCAGCGCGCCGAAGGGATCCACCGGGCCATGCTGGCGCGCGCCTTCTCGGGCCAATTCTCGCCGCTTCGTTCCTCCCGGTTTGGCTTCCTCGACGGCCTTTTTCTGGCGGGCCTTTCGCTCTTCCTGGGGCTGACGCTAACGTTATGACGCCGCTCATCGAAGTTCGCGATCTTTCGTTCCGCTACGACGACGGCACGCAGGCGTTGGAAGGCGTGAATTTTATCCTACAGCCCGGCGAAACCGTAGCTCTGCTTGGCGCAAACGGTTCGGGGAAGACCACGTTTGTCTTGCAACTCAACGGCATTTTGCGCGGCGAAGGCACAGTCACGATCTGCGGCCTGCCGGTGAACAAGGAAAACCTGGCGGCGATTCGCTCCAAGATCGGCATGGTCTTTCAGGATGCCGAAGAGCAACTCTTCATGCCCACGGTGTTGGAGGATGTCGCTTTCGGACCGTTGAACCAAGGGTTGCCGCAAGAGGAAGCAGTGGCACGCGCCCAGGCTGCGCTGGAGCGAGCGGGGCTCTTGCACGCCGCCAACAAAGCGCCGTATCATTTGAGCGCCGGCGAAAAGCGGCAAGTGGCTCTGGCGGGCGTCCTGGCGATGCAACCGGAAATCCTGGTGCTGGATGAGCCGACCACCTTTCTGGATCCACCCGCGCAACGCAATCTGGCGGACTTACTCAGGGATCTGCCGCAGGCGAAACTGATCGTGACACACAATACACGCTTTGCGGCCGCGCTGGCGAGCCGTGCCGTTTTCTTTGAGAAAGGGAAGTTAGTCGCCGACGGATCGGTGGACGAAATCGTGCACCGTTACGACTGGAGTTACTCGCCTTTTGCCGCTGATTTCCGGTACTCGGCCCAGCGGCGCTTCTGAGCCGCGGCGATTCGTTTCCGCGCCGATGTGCTCAAACGGCTCGCCCCACGCTTGGCAGCCGGACCCGGCGGACGTCCCCTTCGGCCCGAGGTTTTTCCCAGCAGAGCACGCACTTCTCGAATTTGGTCGTCAATGCGTTGTTTCTGCAGTTGCAGTCCTTCGAGAGCGGCGGCCAGTAAAGATTGGTCTTGAAGTGTTCGTGCTGCGCGAGGCATGTGTGCTCCTATTTGGATCATACCCAACTCGATTTCACAGCGGGTATGTCACTTTGTTACCTATTTGACTCGTGTCCGTTGATTGCTATCCAGAAAGAAAGTAACTGGTCCGTCGTTGATCAGCTGGACTTGCATATCGGCCTGAAAGACGCCTGTCTCCACAATGAGGTTACTGGATTTCAAGCGATTCACAAAATACTCGTAGAGCATGCGCGCCTGCTCCGGCGGCGCGGCTTCATCGAAACCCGGACGGCGGCCCTTTCTGCAATCTCCATACAACGTGAATTGCGAGACGACTAACAGTTGACCGCCCGCTTCTATTAGACTCCGATTCATGCGCCCCGCTTCATCCGGAAAGATCCGGAGCTGGATGGTCTTATCCGCCAGGTAATCGGCTTCTTCCTGCGTGTCGCCGTGAGTTACACCAAGGAGGACAAGTAATCCCGCCCCAATAGCTCCAACCACGGTGCCTTCCACCGTCACCTGCGCGTTCTTCACTCGTTGTATGACGATCCTCACGGATTCTTAGGGCCTCCTCCGGCCCCACCGGGAAGACGAATGGGCCGCGCACATCTTAGTCTGGCATAGGTACGTCCCTCCTCATGCACTAAGTGGATTGCCTGATCTGAAACTAGCCCGACAGTCCTGATAATGAAATTGATGCTGCACAGAGGGATCTTCAAACGGCGGCGCGTCCATAGCAAGATACCTGGTGGTTTCTTCAATTTTGAAGAAGACTCCACCACGACACGCCTCTATGGCTTCGGCCACGGGGATCACCTGCGGCTGCGCGACGAATTCGGCAATATCTGGCGAGGGACGGCCGAAAAAGTGAGCGACGAGTCGGTGCGCTACACCTTTCGCGACGCAAGCGGCCGGACCATTACGGGAGTGTCTGATAATTCGGGCTTGATCCTCCGCGACGGCCGCGGCAAAACCTGGCGCGGTTTCATCGACTAATCCAGCTTTCAAGACCCTGCGACCACCTGCGCGGGTTTGGCGCTTCATCGCTTATGATGAAAGTTCTCCGCGGGGCATGCCGTCTAGAAAACCAATCCGCTACCAGGACGCAGGCGTCAGCATCGACGAAGCCGACCGCGCCGTGTCGCTCATCCGCAAGCATGCCCGCGGCACCTTCACCCCTTCGGTACTGACCGATATTGGCAGCTTCGGGGGCGGCTACCTGTTACAAGGATGGAAGAAACCGGTGCTGGTCAGCTCCGCCGACGGCGTGGGAACCAAGCTGAAAATCGCGTTCCTGAGCGGACGCCACGACACGATCGGCGAGGACCTGGTGAATCATTGCGTCAACGATATCGCGGTCCAGGGTGCAGTGCCGTTGTTCTTCTTGGATTACTTTGCAGTGGGCAAGCTGGACGCCCGTGTTGCCGGGCAGGTGATCGCGGGCGTCGCGCGCGGCTGCCGGAACAACCGATGCGCGTTGATCGGCGGCGAGACGGCGGAGATGCCCGGGCTCTATCAGCCAGGCGAATATGACTTGGCGGGATTCATCGTCGGCGCCGTTGAACGGAAGGACATGCTCACCGGCGCGGCCATCCGGACCGGAGACGTGTTGCTAGGCTTGGCATCGAATGGATTGCATACCAACGGCTACTCGCTTGCCCGCAAGCTTCTCTTTGAGGTCGCCCGCCGCCCGCTCGACGGCGCGCTTACCGACGTACTTTTGCAAGTGCACCGCAGCTACCTGAAACCGATCCGCGCCCTCACCGAAGTGCGGATTCTCAAGGGCGCGGCGCACATCACCGGCGGCGGCATCACCGACAATACGCCGCGGATTCTGCCGCGCGGCCTGGCGGCGCGCGTCGACCTTTCCGCCTGGGCCGTTCCGCCGATTTTCGAAGAACTGCGCAAGATCGGCGATCTCGATCCGGCGGATTACCGGCGCACGTTCAATCTCGGCATTGGCATGATTCTGGTGGTTGCGAAGCGCAATGCGGCGAAAGCGCGCGCGATCCTTGGCGGCACCGGGGAAGCCTGCTATGAAATCGGCGAAGTCGTGGAGTCGCGTGGTCCACGTGTGGTGTACGTTGGTGGTGGCAGTTGAAGAAGCTGGGCATTCTGCTGTCCGGGCGGGGGTCGAACTTTGAAGCCATCGCGGACAGCGTCCAAAGCGGGCGCGTGGAAGCGGAGATCGGCGTGGTGATCTCCAATCGGCCGGATGCCCGGGGCCTTGGGGTCGCGCGTTCCCGCGGATTGCCCGCTGTGGCGATTCCTTCGAAGGGCGCACCTCGCGAAGATTATGACCGGCAACTCGTGGCTGAACTGCAGCGCCGGGGCGCAGATCTGGTCTGCCTGGCCGGCTTCATGCGGCTGCTCACGCGCGAATTTTGCCGCGCTTTTCCACTGCGGGTGCTGAACATCCATCCGTCTCTGCTTCCCGCCTTTCCGGGACTCGACGCGCAACGCCAGGCGCTCGAGCACGGCGTCAAGATCAGCGGTTGTACCGTACATTTCGTCGATGAACAACTCGACGGCGGCCCCATCATCCTGCAGGCTGCGGTGCCTGTGCAGGACACAGACACGGAAGAGACGCTGGCGGCCCGCATTCTTAGCGAAGAGCACCGCATTTATAGCGAAGCCATTAGCATTATTCTTTCGGGACGCTGGCGGGTGGAAGGCCGCCGCGTGATCTTAAGCTGAAAGACTTGATTCCCATGTTCACCGCGGGCAACGTAACCGATTCCCCTAGCTGGCTGGTTCGGTTGGGACGTACCTTTGTTCCCACGCTCCGGTATCTCATGCAGACCGAAGTTCACGTCTTCGCGTTCTCGGTTTCGGCCGGCATGCTCCTGTCCTTTTTCCCGTTCCTGACCCTCATGCTGTCTCTGTGCCGCTACGTGTTTAAGTGGCGGGCGGGCGTCAGCGCTGTCTACTTCGCGCTGAACGACTATTTCCCCGACACCTTTGGCCAGTTCATCCGGCGAAACTTCGAAGTCACGGTGGCTTCGCGCGGACCCGTGCAGGTTATCTCGCTGGTGCTGCTGTTCTTCACCGCCAGTGGCATCTTTGAACCGCTGGAAGTGGCGCTGAACCGCGTTTGGCGCTGTCCGGCGAACCGGAATTACTTCAAGAACCAGCTGGTGAGTCTCGGGCTGATCTTCGCTTGTGGCGGCCTGGTGCTCATGTCCATCACGTTGACCGCTCTGAACAATGAATTTCTCAACGGCACGCCCCCGGCGACGACGACGGTGGCCACATTTGCAAGCACAGTAGTTTTCAAGGCAGCGGCCATCCCTATCTCGATGCTGGTGCTCTTTCTGATTTACTGGCTGCTTCCGAATCGGAAAATCCGGCCGGTGGAGATCGTTCCAGCCGCCATCCTGGTTGGATTCCTGCTGGAGATCCTGAAATACATCAACCTCTGGACCTGGCCGTACCTTAGAGCAAAGTTACAATCCGAATACGGCCCCTTCTACTACACCGTGACCATTATTTTGTGGGGTTTTCTGGCCTCGATGGTGGTCTTAGGCGGCGCGGAATGGGCCGCGCGGCGCTCGCTGCGAGCCGCCAAAGACTAGCGCTCGTCCTGTCAATCCCGGAATTTCACTTACGCGAAAAAGGGACGAACTTCCTATTGCAGGCGCCGTCCGCCAGCCGCAAAATCGAACTTCACCCATGGCTACCGCACCCGTTCTGGAATTCCCTGCCGATGAGGAGAGCTTCGCTCCGCCCGTTCCACAAACGCTGGAAGATATCGGCCTGGCCTCCTCCGTTCTGGAACAACTGATCCTGAAGCTGCTGTACTCGCGCGGCGAGGTGCTGGGGCGCGATTTATCGGAAGCGCTGGGCCTCAAATTCAGCCTGATTGAGGAAATTGTTGAGTTTCTCAAGCGCCAGCACTTGATCCAGGCTAAAAAATCGCTGGGCATGGGCAACAGCACGTCACTGTTCGCGCTCACCGAAACCGGCCGCAACCAGGCGCGCGAGTGCCTGGAAAGCAATCAGTATGTCGGACCGGCGCCGGTACCGCTTTACCAATACACCCATATCGTCCGGCGGCAGCGGCGGGCGGAGGGCTGGCTGACGCCGGAGGGCCTGGCGTCGGCGTACAGGCGCATGGTGGTGACCCCGCGGATGCTGTCGCAAATCGGACCGGCGGTCAGCTCCGGCAACTCATTCCTGATCTACGGGCAGCCCGGCAACGGCAAAACGTTCCTGGCCGAGGCGCTGGCGAATCTGGACGATTCCTGCATCTATCTTCCTCACGCTCTGGAGTGCCAGGGGACCATCGTCCAGGTCTATGACCCCATCTGCCACCAAGCTGTCCAAGACGACCAGGAGATTTCTGTCCTGGCGCTGGAACCGCGTCATGACGGCCGCTGGATCAAATGCCGCCGGCCGTTCATCGTCACGGGCGGCGAATTGACGCTGGAGATGCTGGATCTCAAGTACAACGCCACGTCCAAAGTCTACGACGCGCCGTATCAGGTGAAAGCCAACAACGGCATCTACCTGATTGACGATTTCGGGCGCCAGCAATGCACGCCGGCCGAAGTGCTCAACCGCTGGATCGTGCCGATGGAGCGCCGTGTGGATTACCTGAAGTTCAACACGGGCGGCAAAATGACGGTTCCGTTTGAGGCCTTCCTGGTCTTTTCGACGAACCTGAAGCCCGAGCAACTAGGCGACGAGGCGTTTCTGCGCCGCATTCAGTACAAAATGCTGCTCCGAAGCCCGGACGAACACGAGTTCAAGACAATCTTCCGGCAATTCTGCGAGTCCAGGGAACTGCCTCACGCGGAAGGCTTGGTTCACCGTTTCATCGAGAAACACTACCGGCGGGCCGGCAAAGCGTTTCGGCGCTGCCATCCTCGCGATGTTCTTTCGCATGCCATCGACCTGATCCATTTTGAGCGGCGGCCCTTCGAACTGACCGAAGAACTGCTGGATCGGGCGTTTGAAAGCTGCTTCCTCGAAGCCGTCGAAGAGTAGACGCTACTGCCGCTGTAGCGACTTGATAAACTCCGTCAGCTTCTCCACACGCACGCGGATCTCGGCTTCGCTTCCGCTGCCCACGTATTGGAACAACTCGCCCCAGGGCGGCATCTCACCGGGTCCGTAGACCGAGCCGTGGGACTCGCCACGAATGGCATCCCGCACGACGCCGTAGGGGAAATGCCCGTGGTTTTTCTTCGTGAGCACCGTCAGATCGGGCGCCGCGGGGCGGTGCGCCTGGACGAAACCTCTGCCGTCGCGGCCGTGGCAGTCGGCGCAATAGGACGCGAACATTTCCTCGCCGGAGGTCGCCGGAGTCGGAACGGGCAGCTTGTTGGTGGCAGCCTTACCGGCCATCTGCGAGAACGCAAAGAACAAAACGAGGAACAACACGAGCGTCCGGAATCTCATATGATCCTCCTGTCCGCGGTTTAGCGCGCAACCGGCACACCAAGCCATAAGTTGTTGACTTTAAGTGAGAAACCCAGCTTCTTGGCTCTGGTTGAGTGCTTTGCCGCAGCCTGTGGCTGCGCGGGCTTACCCAAAGCTCAGGTCCACGTTGCCGCCGGACAGAATGGCGCCGACGCGCCCCAGCCCCGCAGGAAGCTTCTGATGGAGCAATGCGGCGGCTGTCGCGGCGCCGCTCGGCTCAACCAGCATCTTCATCCGTGTGAGCAGGAACTGCATGGCAGCTCGAATTTCGCGGTCGCTGACCAGCACGACGCTCTCCACGTGTCTCTGAATAATGGGGAACGTGAGAGCGCCCGGTTTAGGCGTTCGAAGGCCGTCGGCGATGGTTTTTGGCGCTGGAATCTCCACGCGCTCGCCGGCGCGCAAGGAAAGGAACGTGTCGTTGCCATCCTCTGGCTCGACGCCGAAGACACGGATGCCGGGACGGAGCGCGTGAGCCGCGATCGAGCTGCCGGAGATCAGCCCGCCGCCGCCGATGGGAACCACCAGCGCGTCCAGGCCGGGAATCTCTTCGAGCAATTCCAGCGCGGCTGTGCCCTGCCCGGTGATGGTCCAGGGATGGTCGAACGGCGGCACGACGGTGGCGCCGGTTTCCTGGGCGATGCGGCGGCCGATGGCTTCACGGTCCTCCGTGGCGCGGTCATAAGTGACGATCCGCGCGCCGTGGCCGCGTGTTGCCTCCATCTTCAATCGGGGCGCGTCGGCGGGCATGACCACTGTAGCCGGAACGCCCAGCGATTCTGCCGCGATCGCAACCGCCTGCCCATGATTTCCGGACGAAAACGTCACTACGCCGCGGCCGATTTCATTCTTGGGGATAGAGTAAATGAAGTTCGCCGCACCGCGAATCTTGAATGCGCCGCCGCGCTGGAAGTTCTCGCATTTGAAGAACACGCTGGCCCCGGCGAGCGAGTCGAAGGTGCGTGAAGTGAACACCGGCGTTCGGTGTGCGAGCGGCCGGATGCGCTCGGCCGCGGTCTGAATGTCGGATAGCTGGATGTCGCTCATCGCGTCGCTAATACCCCGCCCGCTTGTCCACAACGTTCTCCAGCGGCAGACCGGCGCGGAATCGCTCGAAATTGGAGAGGAAGAGTTTCACCGCCAGTTCGGTCCAGCCTACGGTGTGGTCGGCGCTGTGCGGAGAGAGCAAAACGTTGTCCATGCCGTAGAAGGGATGTCCGGCCGGCAAAGGCTCTTGCACATACACGTCGAGCGCGGCGCCGCGGATCCGCCGGGACGTAAGCGCGGCAATCAAACCGGCTTCGTCGACCACGCGGCCGCGGCTCACATTGATGAAAACTGCGGAAGGTTTCATCGCATTGAACTCCGCTTCTCCGATCATGCCGCGCGTCTGGGCGGTCAGTGGTGTTGCCAGGAAAACGAAGTCCGACATTCCCAGCAGTTCGTGCAACTGCTCGATCGGGAAGGCACGTTCCAGAATCGAGTCGCCCGGCGTCGAGGCGGAGCGGCGCCGTGTGGCGACCACGCGCATACCCAGGGCGCGCGCCAACCGCGCGGTTTCCTGTCCGATGCCCCCGTAGCCGATCACGCCCAGCACCTGGCCACGGAGAAAATCGACGTCGAACTGCTCCCACCGGCCGGCTTGCTGCTGGTGAATCAGTCGGCGGAAGTCTTTTGCGAAGAAAAGCATGGCGGCGATGCCGAACTCGGCGAGCCCAGGCCCATATACGCCCTGGCCGTTGGTCAGCGGCGCGACGTGTTCTACCAGTTCCGGGAAGAGCAGTCCTTCCACGCCGGCCGAGAGGGCGTGAATCCATTTCACGCGATGGGCGAGCGGCAGGATGGCTTTGAGCGATCCCGCGTCGTGGAAGCTGTTCAGGATCACGTCGGCTTCCGGAGCGTGTTGCTTCAGATATTCCAGGTCGTCGCTGGCGAGAATTCGAACAGGCTGCGGAACCCGGTCGAGAAATTGCGTGATGGGATAGCGCGGGCTGGAAATGACCAGAAGCGTAATCGGGTCCATGAATCAAGGAAGATAGCACGAAGAGACTGATAAGATCGTGACGTGGCGTCCCAGGAACAGTTGCGCGGCTTGCCGGCTGTGGATCAAGTGCTTTCCGGCTTGGCGCATCTGGAGGGGCGGTTTCCTCGGCGACTGATCGTGGACGAAATCCGGCGCGTGCTGGAGGGGGCGCGCGAGGAGATTCGCGCCGGACGGCATGCAGATCCGGCGTCGATTGAGGCGCGCGTTGAACAGAACCTGGCCAAGCTGGAGACGCCTTCGCTGCGCCGCGTGATCAACGCGACGGGCGTGGTGCTGCACACCAATCTGGGGCGCGCTCCGCTGGCCCGGTTTGGGCCTTTGTTCGGTTATTCGAACCTGGAATACGACTTGGGGCGCGGCGAGCGCGGCAAGCGCGACATGCACGTTGCAGAACTGCTGGAACGGCTGACCGGCGCGCCGGGCATTGCGGTAAACAACAATGCCGCGGCGGTGTACCTGGCGCTGAACGAGCTGGCGGCGGGCTTTGAAGTGATCGTGTCGCGCGGCGAGCTGATCGAAATCGGCGACGGGTTCCGGATACCGGAAATCATGCAGCGTTCCGGAGCCGTGCTGCGCGAGGTGGGGACCACGAACCGCACGCGCATTGAGGATTACCGCGATGCCATCAACGAGCGAACGCGCCTGTTATTGCGCGTGCACCCGAGCAACTTCCGCATCGAGGGATTCACGGCGCGTCCGGAGCTGCGTGAATTGGCGGCGCTCGGGCGCGAGCGCGGAGTTCCACTCTACGAGGACCTGGGCAGCGGCTGTGTCGCGGACCTGCGCGCGTTCGGCGTCCACGAGCCGCTGGTTTCCGATAGCCTTCGTTCCGGCATCAACCTGGTTTCCTTCAGCGGCGACAAGCTGCTGGGCGGCCCGCAAGCGGGGATTCTGGCGGGCGACGCGAAGCTGGTGGCGCGGCTGCGGCGCAATCCGATGTTTCGCGCTCTGCGGCTCGACAAACTGATTTATCAAGCCCTGGAGACGACGCTGCGGAACCTGGTGCTGGAACGCTGGGATCAGATCCCCGCACTGCGCATGATTGCGCAATCGTCCGAAGAGCTGCGGACACGTTCGCGGCAATTGCTGGGCCGGCTGGATGGTCTGCGCGCCGAAGTGATCCAAGGCGAATCGATGATCGGAGGCGGATCGACGCCCGGGCAGCCGCTCGGAGGCTGGCTGGTGGCGATCGATTGCGCGGAGATCGTGGAGGCAGAGCGCCGCTTGCGCGCAGGTGATCCGCCCGTTGTTGCGCGCATTGAAGACGGCCGCCTAATGTTCGACTTGCGAACTGTGTTTCCGTCCGAGGAAGAGGAACTGGCGCTCGCGATCCTCAGATCCGTGAGAGCAGCATAGCCAGCAGAGCCGTCCGCTCAGCGATCCGATCCACAAGGATGCTTTCGTTGGACGCGTGCGCGCCCTCGCCGACGCCTCCTAGTCCGTCCAGGGTCGGAACGCCGAGCGCAGCGGTGAAATTGCCGTCCGAGCCGCCGCCGGTGGACGATTCCTGCAGCGTCACGCCGAGTTCCTTTGCGAAGCCGCGCGCGGTAGTGAAAAGCTTGGCGATCGCGGGTGTACGCTCCATCGGCGGGCGATTCAGTCCGCCTTCCACTTGAATACTGCAGCGCTTATCGAACGGCTTCAGAGCGTGGAATTTCTTGTCGAGCGCCGCGGCATCCTGCATGCGGGCGATGCGGAAATCGACTTCAACGCGGGCCTCCTCGGCCACCACGTTCGAGCGTGTCCCACCTGAAATCACACCCGGGTTGACGGTCGTGCCCTGCTCCAATCGCGTAAAGGCCGCGATGCGCTGGATCTGCCGGGCCAGTTCGACGACGGCGCTCGCGCCTGCCTCAAAATCGACGCCTGCATGCGACGCCCGGCCCTTCACCGTCACCGTATAATCGCCGATGCCCTTGCGCGCGGTTTTCAATTTGCCTTTGAGTCCCGTGCCCGGCTCCACGACCAGCACCACCGCGCTATGCCGCGCCGCTTCTTCGGTGTGCGCGCGCGATGACTCGCTGCCCATTTCCTCATCCGAATTCACCTGGAGGACGATGTCCCGGCGTACCGGCGCCTCCAATACGCGCAGCGTACGAATCGCATAAAGAAACATCGCGATCCCCGACTTCATGTCCAGCACGCCCGGCCCCCACAGCCGGCCCTTTTCTTCGCGAAACGGCATGTGCGCCAACGTTCCGAGCGGCCAGACCGTATCGGCGTGCGCGAGCACCAGGATCTGCCCTTCTTCCGCATTCGCGCCGTGAAGGTGGTACTCACAGCGCAGGTGACGCCCGAACCGGCCTCCGGGAAAGGTCCGGACGTTTGCCGCGCCTTCCACGCGGCTCGCCAGCAAGTCCACGAACCGGTTCACCGACTGCGGATGGTCGCTCGGCGATTCGCACTCCACGAACTCGCGAATCAACGCAATGATCTCGGATTGTTTCGCTTCCGCAAAAGCGAGAAATGGATGCATTGCCTGTTATAATAGCCACTTCCCATGCCCCTCCTCGACATACAGGCGATCCGCGACATCTTGCCGCACCGGTATCCCATGCTGTTGGTGGATGCGATTACGGAGCTCGAGGAAGAGCGGATTGTCGGCATCAAGAACGTCACGGTGAACGAGCCTTTCTTCATGGGACACTTCCCGGAGTTCCCTGTGATGCCAGGCGTGCTGGTGGTGGAAGCGATGGCGCAGGTGGCGGGCGTACTGGTGCTGAAAAGCATCCCGGACCGCAAGAACAAGCTCGTCCTGCTGGCATCCATCGAGGAAGCCAAATTCCGGCAGAAGGTGCTGCCCGGCGACCAACTGCGGATCGAAATGAAGGTCACGCGGCGCAAGGCGAATGTCGCCAAGATGCACGGCCAGGCCACCGTGGACGGTTCCGTAGTGGCCGAGGCGATCTTGATGTGCGTCTTGAGCGACCGAGAGCCCGCAGTGGTCTAAGCCGGCATGGCGATTCATCCGTCGGCCATTGTCGATCCTGGAGCTCACATCGCGGATAGCGCGGAAATCGGCCCGTACTGCGTCATTGGCGCCGATGTCGAAATCGGCGCGCGCACGCGGCTGATGGCGCACGTTTACGTGGAAGGCGTCACTACCATTGGCGAAGACAACGTTTTCTACCCTTACGCCTCCGTAGGCGTCGCATCGCAGGATCTGAAATACAAGGGCGAGCGCGCGGAGACGCGCATCGGAAGCCGCAACAAGATTCGCGAGTTTGTCACGATTCACCGCGGCACGCACGGCGGAGGCCTGGTTACGCAAATCGGCTCCGACAATCTGCTGATGGCCTATGTGCATGTGGCGCACGACGTCCAAGTGGGCGACCACGCGCAGCTCGGCAACGCGGTCACCTTCGCCGGCCACGTGGTTGTTGAAGATTGGGCTGTAATTGAGGCGTTCAGCGGCGTGCACCAGTTTTGCCGCATCGGCAGGCACGCGTTCATCGGCGGCTATAGCGTGATCACCAAGGATGTGCTGCCGTACTCGCTCACGGTGACTCCGCGCGAGTCCAAAGTGTTCGGCGAAAACAAAGTGGGGCTGGAGCGGCGGGGCTTTCCCAAGGAGACCATCGAGAGTCTGCACAAGGCCTTTCGGCTGCTGACCAAGGCGGGACTGAACACCACGCAGGCGGTGGAGCGCATCCGCCAGGAAGTAGATATGGGCGCGGAGGTGGAAGAGTTGCTCGGTTTCATCGCCCGCTCCGAGCGCGGATTCGTCAAATGAGCCGCTACGGCATGATCGCCGGCAACGGGCGTTTCCCGGTACTTGCGCTCGAAACAGCGCGGCAAGCCGGTGACGAAGTGATCGTGGTGGCGATTCGCGAAGAGGCCGCGCCAGAGGTCGAGCAACTCGCCGGACGCTGCTACTGGATTTCCCTCGGCGAGCTAAGCCGTCTGATCGAGATCCTCAAGCAGGAAAGCATTACCGAGATCATGATGGCCGGACAAGTGAAGCACGCGAATATTTTTTCGTCCATCCGGCCGGACTGGAAGCTGTTCAAGCTGCTGGCGGCGCTCAAAGAGAAGAACACCGACTCGCTGATCGGCGCTGTTGCCAAGGTGTTGGCCGACGAAGGTATCCATCTGGTGGATTCCACGCTGCTGTTGAAGCCGCTGCTGGCGGGCCTCGGCGTGCTGACCAAGCGCAAGCCGACCGCGGACGAAGAGCGCGACATCGCCCACGGCCGGCGCATCGCAAACACATTGGCGGGTCTGGACGTTGGGCAAAGCGTTGCGGTTTCCGATGGCGCCTGCGTCGCTGTGGAAGCGATGGAAGGCACCGACGCCATGCTGGAGCGCGCGGCTTCGCTTGTTAACGGCAAGCCGCTGCGGCTGGTGAAGGTCTCGCGCCGCCGCGGCCACCTGCTGTTTGACGTCCCTGTGGCCGGCCCCGGCACGATCACCGTCATGAAGAAAACCGGCGCCACCGCGCTAGCCGTGGACGCCGGCCGAACGCTGCTGCTGGACCGTGAAGCGATGCTCCAGCAGGCGAACGACTGCGACATCGCCATCGCCGGATACGAACCTAATTGACCAAATCCACAGCCTGCGGATTGATCGCTTGATTCGCCAGCTGCACAAAGGTCGAAAGCGGGCAGTCAAGATTGGCGTCACTGATCTGGCAGCCGGGAATGAGCACCGGCGCTACCACCGGCGGCTCCTCCGTGAGCGGGGTTTGATAGCGCAACTGATCCATCGTTTGCGTGACATAGGATGCCCGGACGAAGTACACTCCGGTACTTTTCGATTGACGCAGTTCGAATACCAGCGCGCCACTCGGAGCGCTGACGTCGCGTTGGTAGCTTGACGCCAGCCAGTCGAGACGGAACAGGCTGGCGACTCCGACGATGTTGATGTTCGAAGCGGCCAGCATGATCACCTTGGTCGCAGGAGTTCCCAGCGCGCCCCCCAGCGAACTTCCAGTGGCAGCCTGAACCATCGATCGAGTGATGTGCGAGGCCAGATTGGAACTCTGGACCCCAGCCAGATAGGGCGTGCGGTATTCCAGATCCAGCAGAACGTCGTACAAACGGTTGATCTGGCCGATGCTCGCGGCGTTCAGCTGGCCCCATCCGACGTCGGCCATCGGCAGCCCGTCCGCGTACTCCATCACGAAAGGATCGATGGCTGCGACAACATCGGTCAACCCCTTGATTGTCACGGGCAATGTGGAATTCCCCGCTGAAATGCTGATGGGCTCCATGGTTGCGTCGATCTTCCCTGCGGGGGCTGGAGGCGCCGGAGATTCGCTAACCGGATAGTTGAACAAAACCGAGCGCAGGAGCGTGAGTTCGGCGGAGTAGGCCGTGGCTAACGACTGGGGATTGCTGCCGAGACGTCCGTTCACGGAGGCGACGGCCGTCGGATAGTCAAGGGTGGCGACACCCGCGTCCACCGGATTATACATGGGGTCGTTGGCGGATGCCGGATAGGAGTCCACGGGTACAGTGGCGCCTGGCAACAGGCCCAGGACGAACTGCTGCGCGGTTTGAAGGATCAGAGGAGCATTATTCGCCCGGACGTATACGAAGTTGGCGTCGGCCTGGTCGTGGCCGGTCAACAATCCCTCCTGGATGAGCCACTGACGGAAATATCCGCCGAGGGCCACTTCATTCTTCGCGCCGCTGGGAGTCATCACGCTAATATTGGGAGGGGGAACACCGAAGTCCGGGTATTGTTGCACGGCGAAGAAGTCGAGCGCTGTGTTGGGCAAGATTGGCGTTCGCACAGTGTGCCGGCCGAAGATAATCACCTGTTTGGCTACCGTATCGTCGACTGCCTGTGCCGCAAGAAGGCAACCGCCGCACAGCGCGAAAGTAAGGAGACGGACAGAATTGGTCTTCATACCACAAGCCGAGTGGCGCGAACGCTCGATTCCTCTCCGGCGCAGTCGATTTAATGCACATGCTAAGTTAAGTTTTGGCAAAAATTCGAGTTGCTGTCATCGGCGCGGGCGTCTTCGGACGGCACCATTTGCGCATTTTAAATAAGTCGGATTCGGCAGAATTGTCCGGTGTCGTCGACATCGACTCCGAGCGGGCCGCCGCTGCCGCTGCCGAGTACGGATGCCAGGCCTACGCGTCGCCCGCGGAATTGGCTGGGAAGATCGACGCCGCTGTCGTGGCTGTGCCGACTTCGCTGCACGCCGAAGTGGGCTGCGTGCTGCTCGAATCCGGCGCCGATGTCTTGGTGGAGAAGCCGATCGCGGCCGATCTGGCTTCGGCGCGCCGTCTGGTGGAGACGGCTGCGCGGCATGGGCGCATCCTGCAGGTGGGGCATCTGGAGCGTTTCAATCCGGCAGTCACAGCGCTCAAGAAAATCGTTCGCCTGCCGCTTTTCTTCGAAATCCACCGCCTGAGTCTCTTCAGCCCCCGCAGCCTGGATGTGGACGTCGTGCTGGACTTAATGATTCACGACCTGGACATCGTCCTGGATCTGGCTGGTATGATGCCGGAGGAGATTCGCGCCGCGGGAATTTCCATCCTCTCGGAGAAAGTGGACATCGCCAACGTACGATTGGCTTTCCCGGGCGGCTGCATCGCCAACCTCACGGCCAGCCGCGTCTCCACCGAGCGCGTGCGAAAGCTACGCCTTTTCCAGCCGCACCAGTACATTTCGCTCGATTACCAGAAGCAGGAGGCAGTGGCTTTCACGGTCAGCGGAACCCAGCAGATCGGATTCCAGCCGCTGGCGGTGGCCAAGGAAGAGCCGCTGAGGCTGGAAGTGGAGTCGTTCCTGGACGCGGTCGCTCGGCGCGCGCGGCCGCTGGTGCCGGGCGAAGAAGGCCTCCGGGCGCTGGAAGTGGCGCTCGCGATCCTTGATAAAATTGAAGCGCACAGGAAGGTGGTCGCGCAGCGCATTCAGGCGCTACCGTAGCAACTTCCAGCCGGCGTGAGACGTCTTCTATTCGATCAACCATGGGCTTAGACGCGGATTCCGGTCCGAATTTCCTGCTGGACTGGCACGCGTCCGACGGGAAACATCGCCTTTTGCGCGCGGGCGCCGGCTCCATCGCCGTGCACATCGTGATCTTTGCGTTCGTGGCGCTGGTGGCTAGTCTGCAAGTCGCCACGCCGCCCAAAAGTGCGACCGAGATTTACTCGGATATCACCAGCGCTACACCGCTGTTCCTTCCGGCGGATTTGACGCAGAAGGCGCCGAATCGCGGCAAGGTCGCGAAGGAAGTCAACGTGGAAGACCTGCTGCCGCGCCCCGCCGTGGAGCAACGCCTGCCTCCCGCACCTGCTGTGCGGACGTTCCAGCCGCCGTCTCCCAAGGCTCCCGGGCCGCCGGAGCCCCCGGCGCCGCGGATTACTGAGCCGCCGAAGATTCAAACCGCTGCAAATGCGCCTCCGGAATTGCCCGCCCTGTCGGGCACGCCGAAAGCGCCGCCGCTGCAGATCCAGGCTGTGGAGCAGCCGAAGCTGGCTCTGGAAACGCCGGGGCAGAGAGGGCCTAGCGAGAATAAGGGAAGAGCAAAGCTGGCGCCTCCCGAGACGAACGTGCAGGAAATCGCGCGCAGCACGCTGCATGGCGCTGGGGGGCAAGGCGGCGTAGTGGTGGGAAACGTGGAACAGCCTCCGGAGTTGCCCGAGGACATCCACCTGCCGCCGTCACCCGGGCGGTCGGGAAGCAGCCTGGAGTTGTTGAGCGATCCGAGGGGCGTGGATTTCAAGCCGTACCTCATCCAGATCCTCGCGCGCGTCCGGCAAAACTGGTTCGCTGTGATTCCGGAGAGCGCGCGGATGGGCAATCACGGGCTGGTGCAGCTTCAGTTCATCATTGACCGCAACGGTCAGGTGCCCAAGCTGGTGATCGCGACGCCGTCCGGCTCGCAGTCCTTGGACCGCGCCGCCGTGGCGAGCATTAGCGCGTCGGTTCCGTTCCCGCCGCTGCCGAACGAGTTCCGGGGCAATCAAATCCGGCTGCAGTTCGCATTCAAATACAACGAGAAGTAACTGCCCGGACTTACTGCAGGATCACAATGGGAGCGCGCCAGAAGGCGAATTTCTGGACCGCGGGATCGAACACGCTCACCTGACACGTGTAGCGGCCGGGGCGCAGCTTCGCCAGCGGCAGGCTGAACCGCAGCGGCACGGCCTTCGTTTTGGTATTCAGTCCTTCCGTAACGTGCAGCGGCTCGGACTCAAAGGCTTTTGTCTTGCCTCGAAAGAAGCTGACCGCAGCGATCACCGGCTGCGTGGCGGTGGCCGCCGGTTCGTATGCTTCCAGGTAGACGTACAGATCCTGGCCATTGCGGAACACGCGCGTGATGCTAGGGATCAGCTTCACGCCGTCCTGGACAAGCGGATGAGCAGCCAGAATCTTCTTGTCCTTTTCGGCGGAAGCCACGGCAGCGTCCAACTTCTCGCGTTGGTTGCCGAGGACCACGGAACTGATGGGCAGGTATTTTTGCTCCGAAGTCAGATCCGGCACGACGAACTTGGTCTCGAAAGTCCCCATTTTTCCGGTGGTATCTTCGCGTGCGAGAAATTTGGCTGTGTACACGCCGGGCGCGAGGACGAACCCGGTATCGTACTCGAGCGAGGTCTTAGAAAGCTGCTGGGAACTCTCGCCTTTCAGCTTGACGGGGATGCTGTCGCGCACGTTTGCGGCAGTTCCGCCCTTGGCGTCCTTAATCTCGCCGATGAAGTCGAGGCGCGTGCTCTCCGCGCCGCCATGCCGGGCAAGCTCGATTTCCGAACCGGGGATCTTGACCGCCAGGGGAACGAAGTAGCGGTCGTGCGCGAGGCGAAAATAGTCCAGTTCCATCGCGATGTTCATGTCTGTGATCGGATCGCCTAGCATGAGCGCTTCGGCGAGCTGCCGTTCCTTGTCGCTCTCCGTGAATTTGTTGAATTGCTTGCCGGCGTAGTAGCCGCGCCGGTAATCGAGTTTGGCAATGCGGGTCGCGGCCGGCTTATTGTTCAACGATATTTTTATCTGCCGGAAACGGCCGTCCAGCGCGGTGTTGCTGGAATAATAGCCGATGATGTAGTAACTGCTCATGTCCTTCTGGGCCTGTACGATGCCCATGGAAAGATCGTTGTTATCGAGCAGCGCCTTGCCGCCAGTCTCCGCGGCCAGCGTGTCCAGCGTCTCCTGCTGATTTTGAAAATTGCTGGTGACCGTTCGCGCGGAGCTTCCCGAATACATGGCTTGGCCGCCGGGTGATCCCTTGGTTGCATCGCCCATAGGGGCTTGCGCGACCAGCCCGCGAGCGTCGATCGGATAGAACGACACGTTCGCGCGGATCGCGGCATTGACCGTGGAGGTTAGCTGCGCCTGATTGTCGAGCCCATTCTGCTGGATGCCGCTGGCGAAGTAGATCAGCGATTTCTTCTCGTTCAGCGATCCCAGCATCTGGGCCGCGGTTTCGAGCGCGGATAACTGGCGGTCAGTATTGAAGATATTGAATTCGGTATCGTCCTGCTGGAATGCTGCGCCGGTGTCGGAGGCGCTGTCGTCCTGGTTGTCGATCTCGAACCCCTGCCCTTCTCCGATGATCAGCTTGTGGATGTCCTTTTCGAGCTGATCGCGGTCGTCGGTGAAATCCTCGACTACCTTTACATCGCTCGAAAAAGTCATGATGGCAACCAAATCCGCCGGTGTCATTTGCGTGTGCAGGAACTTCAACGCGGCGGTTTGCGCGCGCTTCTGATCGGGAATCGGCATGGAGGTCATGTCGAAGAACAGGACCATCAGGCGGCGGTTGCGGTATTTCAGGTCGCCCGGCTTTTCCGGGCTGATTTGGATGGAGGTCAGCGGCTTGACGGCCGATCCCTCCGCAGGCTTGACAGCGGCTATGGCCGGAGCGGGCGGCGCGACCGGCTGTTCCTGCTCCAGGGTCTGAAACTCGAATACGCTGATCTTCTGGGGCTTGCCGTCTTCGGTGATGGTGAAATCTGAAGGCTTCAAGCCCAGGACCGGTTTGCCGTCTTTGCTCTTGATCAGCACGTCCTCCACCACTAGTTGCGTGGTCGTGGAAATGCGCAGGCCCGTGTCCGGCACCGTAGGCGCGTTCTGGGTCTGCTGTTGCTGTCCGGGAGCGGCCAAGCAGCAGAGCAGGAGGGTGATGGCGGAGCGCCGCATATCAGAACCTGTACCGCAGCACGAGTTGCATGGTACGCATGGCGTTGGCCCCCACGGGCAGACCGAACTGAGCGTTTCCAAACGTCGTGTTCCAGGAACTGTAGGTGACGTGGTTCAACACGTTGGTGGAATCGAAGCGTATGTTGAAGTTGCGCCGCTCGCCGAGGCGGAAGACCCGGCCCAGCGAGGCATTCATGCCGAACTGCATCGGGCCGGTGATGATGTTCCTCCCGGCGTTTCCGTACTGGCCAGCGGCGGGATCGGCGAAAGCCGCCGGGTTGAATCCATAACCGGGGAGGGCGGCCGCAAGCGAGCCGCCAATGTACTCCGCGCGTTCGGTTCCTGTCACCCCTGTTCCGGTGGCGACTTGACCCAGGATAATCGGCGTTTCCGGCAAGCCGCTGCCCAGCACGATGGAAGTCTGAACCGTCCAGTCTTTCAGCAGGGCGCCTTTCCACCCGTTCAGCAGTGCCCCGCCGTTCACGCCTTGGCCCGTGCTGTAGCGAGCCGTCAGATTCAACGAGTGAGTGCGGTTGAAGCTGGAAACCGAGCGTTCCGCGCTCAGATCGAGCCAATTTTGCGCATACGAGGAGCCGAGGTTGGCGCGGCCTCCGATGCCCTGCGCGTCGTCGATGGCCTTCGAAAAGATGTACGTCGCATTCCAGGCAAAACCGCTGCGGAAACGGCGCTGCAGTTGGACGCTCGCGGCGTTGTAGTTCGAATTCCCGTTGGATGTGATGTAGACGTAGCCCGACGGATAAGGGCTGGCCGGCGATCCGGCCGGATACGTGTTGGGTAGGAATTCCTGGAGTTGGTGCGTGCCCTTGCTGCCTTGATAGGTGAGTGTCAGGACCATCGAAGGCGAGATGTTCTGCTGCACTGAAGCTTGCCAGGAGTGCAGGTAGCCAATGTGAAAATTCGGATCGATCGCGTAGGTTTGCCTGGTCGCGGTTGTTACCGGCGTCAGGAAAGCGTTGGCTAACGTGTAGACCGGCGTGCAAGGAAAAGTGCACGCGGGATTCGGCTCGGTGAGGCTGTTGGACAACGGAGCCTGCTGCGCCATCTCGGACGCGAGCGGCTGATAGACCGAAGTGTTGTAGTAAACTCCGTATCCGGCGCGAACCACCGTGGAGCGTTGCGCGAACGGACGCCAGGCGACGCCAATGCGCGGCTGGAATTCGTGATCATTCTGGCGGACGAGCGAGTCGGGATAGCCGGCTTGGCCGGCCTGAGTGCACCCGGGCGCGGCCGTGCCGCAGACGGGCGATGCGGAAGTGAAATCCGGGCCGATGTTCAAGTTCACCAACCGGTTGTAGAGTTCATGGACCGGCCCCTGAAAATCCCAGCGCACGCCGATATTCAGGCTCAAGCTGCTGGTCATCCGCCAATCGTCGTTCACGAATCCATCCAGCCAGGTTTCGCGGAAGTATTTGTCGGCGTTGCCCCAAGCCAGTGAGCTGCTGGCCGGATACCCTAGCAGGAAATCGGCGAAAGCATTTCCCGTATATTGCCCCGTGAACACGAAAGTGCCCCGCGGATTCTGCTGGGACAGCAGGTTGAAATCGAGCCGGCGGAAGTCGCCGCCAAATGTGAAGTTATGTTTGCCATGCACCCAGATCAGGTTTTCGCCGGCTTGAGACGTATTGTTGTGGTTGAGCGAGTACGTCGAGTCCGAAATACCTGTAATTCCATTGGAAAATACCAGCGTGGGGGCGCCGGCAAACAAGGGATTCTGATCGCTGCCAGGAATTGCCGCGCCTTGCGGGACATTTTGCGGATTCGAAAAGTAGGGAATTGTCTGGCCTGCCGAACGGCTGAAGTGGCCGTTCAGATTGCTGATCAGGTTCGGTGTAAAGTGATACGTCCACTGGAGGCCGGTGTTGATGCCGGTACCGGAAGCGTCGTCGACGAAGTTGAATAGATTCGGGATTGTCGTGTAGCTGTGTTGCCAGGAGAAGTTGCCCGTAAGCTGGTTCTTGGAATTAATGGTGTGGCTGACTCGCGCGTTCACGTTGCTCACGTCGCCGATCCCTACCAGCGAGGTCTGGTAGTTATAGCGCGAGCTGCTGGTCAGATTCGGCGTGGCGAGCAGAGGCTGATAGAAACCCAGAAGCGCCTGGGCCTGCGGACTGAATTCCGAAGCCGGAATCGTGAGTCCGGGAAAAACGCCCTTGAGTTCGTCGGAAGTCGGCACGAGCGCCGTGCTGATGTTGGCGTTGCGATTGCGCGTCAGTTGGTAGTTGATGAAGAACGTGGTGTTCTCGCCGCTCAGCAGCTTGGGAATCTTCAGCGGACCGCCGATAGCGCCCGTGGTGCGGAGATGGTTGTAGGCGGATTTGGCTGTGTCCTGGCCGGTGAGAGAGAAAGGCTTCGCATCGAGAGCGGAGTTGTCCAGGATCAGAGCCAGATTGCCGCGGTACTGATTGCGCCGGTTCCGTCGGGCATTGCCAAACGAATTTGGGTTGTTCGCGCCGAACCTCCGAGCGCCTCCGGGCCCTCCTGGAAAGCCACGGCCACCGGCGAATCGGCCGCCACCGCCCCCCGGCCCGCCAAAACCGCCCGGGCCACGAGCGCCGAAGCCTCCTGCCCCTCCCGTGCCGCCGCCAAGTCCGCCTGGGCCGCCCGGTCCTCCAGGTCCTCCGGGTCCAAAGGCGCCGGGCCCGCCGGGCCCGAAAATCATCCAGTCATTTTGCTGCGGCGCGTTGGCGTTCACGCCGCTGCTGATGCTGCCATTGACTACCAAGGCATCCGAACCACTCTGGCTGAGGTCTCCCACTGCATTGGCACCCTCCGCGGGTCCGCTCTCGTCTTCCAAAGCCGCGGTTTCCGCCGACCGGTTTAAGTCCAGCCGCTGGAACGCGTCGGCGGCGTTTGCCTGTCCAAACGGAGGACGCCCGTTGGCGCCACCCTGCCCCGCGCCACGCCCGTATCCGGAGAAATTCCGAGGACTCCGCCCAGACGCGTTGCCGCCCGCGGCTTCAGCGGCCTGTGCCGCTCCTCCCGATGTCGGAGCCTGCGCCGTACGTTCTTGCGTCCGGTTCCGCGGCCCTCGCGTCGCCGCGCCGGGTTGTGCGTTGAAAGCCTCCGCTGACAACAACTGTAGATGCCATTCCGAGCCGCCAGTCCCAAACGGAATCGCAATCGGGGCGCTGACTTTGGCGAAACCCAGCATATCCACTTCCACTGTCCAAGTACCGTCCGCGAGATCAGCGAAACTGTAGACGCCTTTTTCGTCGGTCGTCGTGACCAGCTTCTTGTCACCCTGGGTGGCCGTCACCGTGGCGCCGGGAATCGGCAGTCCAGTCGAAGTGACCAGCCCGTGATATTCGGACGCCATCAATCCCGTTGCGGCCAGATAGCACAGCGCAAAGAGATTCCAGCAGTGGCCAAAAGACAACTTGACGTTCATGACTGCTAGTTAAAGGATCGCACTCCAGCCGGTAACGGTTACGAGAATCGGTGTAAAAGAGGGTAAACGGCGGCCTGCTCGCCCCTATTGGACTTGCAGCAAAATCACCGTGATGTTGTCCGGGCCGCCGGCTTCCTTCGCCGCGTCGATCAGAGCGTGGCACTTGGATTCGAGCGATCCGTTGCCCGACAAGGCATCCGTGATCACGTCCGGCTCCACCACGCCGTGCAGCCCATCCGTGCACATCAGAATCGTCTCGCCGGGCCGCGGCTGGACGGAGTACGAATGCAGGCGCAGCTCCTGGCTGACGCCGATGGCCATCGTCAAGACATGCCGCATCGGGTGGGTTTTGAGGCTGAGTTCATCCAGGCCTAAGCGGCGGCCTACCTCGTGAACCCAAGTCTGGTCCTCCGTGATGGTGATCAACTCACGGCCGTCGAAAAGATAGGCGCGGCTGTCGCCGACGCTGGCCACCAGCAGCTCCGGACCGGATTCCAAGGCAGCCACCAGGGTTGTGCCCATGCCTTCCAAAGCCTGGTCGCTGGCTGCAGCCGTAATCACCTGGTGGTTCGCTTCGCGGAAGGCTCCGGAAAGCGTGTCGAAGTCGGAGCGCCCCGCGTCCTCGACGAACGATGCCACGGTCTCGGCAGCGAGCTTGGAGGCATGTTCGCCGGCCTGTGCCCCGCCCATCCCGTCCGCCACCACGAACAGGCCCGTCTCCGGCAACAGCAGATAATAGTCTTCGTTGTTCTGGCGGACACAACCAGGATCCGACAATCCGAACGCTTCCAGCATGAGCTTTTTGGATTATACCCGTTTCCTGGATTTATTCCGCCCATGGCCGGGCTAGTCGAGTACCAGCCGGATCTCTCAGTGGCGCTGCGGCTGAAGCACGGCCTTCAGTTGCCAGTAGGCGCTTTCCTCATAGTTGGTTTTCAGACGTTCCAAGCCCTCGGTATGCGCATCGCCCGGGCGCGGACCGGTATGTGCCTGGCATTGCGCCAACAGCAACGCTGCCTGGTCGTCGTCGGGATCGTGCGCCAGGACGGAGCGAAAGCGCTCCGCGGCGGCCGAAAAGTTGCCGGAGCGCCACAGTGCATAGCCCACGTTGAATTGATAGACCGGATCGCTCGCATCGCCTTCCAGCGCCTTACGGAAGTCGTCCACGGCAGCGGGAAGATTCGCGCGCGATTCCGCCGCCCCGAGGTTGTTGTACACCTCGCTCAGCGGTACCACCTGTGCCACTAGCTGGAAGGCGGCCCGGGCACCGGCGAAGTCTCCCATCTCATAGCGGCAAAGGCCAAGAAAAAAATTGGCTTCCCGGTAGTGGTCGTCGGCCGGGGTCATCTTTTGGAACCATTCCGTGGCTGAAGCGTAATCTTTCTTGTTCCACAGCAACCGGCCCAACTGGAAGTCGGGCAGAGCATAGTGCGGGTCTAAACGTACGGCCTGAGTGAAGAACCGATGCTTATCGTCGGCATTAGGAGCCAGCAGGCCGCGGATATAATTCTCCACGGCGTCCACGCGCGCCGCGGTGTGACGCGCCCGGAAGTCGGCTTCCGACGGCGCTCCGCGCGGATCCACGAACTGCAGCATCTGCCAGGCCAGATGTTCCTGCAGTGTTGCCAGATCTTCCAGCGCGCCCACCTCGCGGAATTCAGGTCCTTCCCGCACGTGCTGCAGATCCAGCACGCGCGAGGTGATCTGCAGCGATCCACGGCTCTTCACGGAATTCGGAACCGGCTTCAAGTCAAACTGCCCGAAGATCACCTGCTCCGCGTCCAGCTCTTCGCCGATTCGGACGATGGAAGCCTTGGTGAGCAGCGCGTAGGGCCGGATGGAGAGCCGGCGGTAAACTTCGACGCGATCGTCGCGGTCGAATGCCATCAATCCTTGCGAAGAAAGCGCTTCCTGAACCGATTCAGCCAGGCTCTCGCCAATCCAGTCCAGGTTCGGTTGGTGGGAGACGTTAAAGAACGGCAGGACTACAAAGGTGGCCGCCCGCGCTGCGGGGAGACAAAAGCAAAGGACGGCGGGAAGCCAGATAAAACGGCGCACATCTCTATTCTAATGCGCCTGGAACGGCGGCGAATGCTGGCGGTGAGCTAAAGCAAGCCTGCCGCCAGCAACCGTTCGCGGCATCCCGCTCAGTTCGTTGCGGCTCCGGCCTTTTCGAAGACCAGCTTGGTGTGCGTGCCACCCAGCCGGATCTCGTCCACGCGTGTTCCATCCAGACGGACGGAAGTGCTCGCGTACTTGCGGTTTTCGTTTTCCACCCTCACCGGCACCTCGGTAAGCGTCTTCTTCTCTCCACTCTCGCGGATCACGGCGGTGCTGCCGTCCAGTTCCACTTTATAAGAGCCAGCCTTTACTTGCGTGCCATTAATGCTTACCGGCTCGAAAAACGTCACGTTGTAACTGGTGGCCGCGCTCGCGATGGCCAAAGCAACAGAGCTGAATCCCAATAGAACGTTTTTAACCATTGTTGTAACTCCTCAACTCAGACTTACTAACTTCACGTACTAATACGTGTGTGGAGGAATTGTGTTCCGCAACAAAGGAAAAAAAGATCCGCAGCGCGCCAAATTTCACAGCGTATTTACAAAGCTGTGTTGAGCGCGTTCGCGCGAATGATCGCGAGAGCTTCGGCCTGAAGCTCCGCCTCGCCTCCAAAGCCTTTCAGCCAGTGCACTCCCGGCTCTTTGCGGAACCAGGTAAGCTGGCGCTTGGCGTAGCGGCGTGTTTCCAGCTGCGTGGACTCGAGCGCGTCCTGCTCCGTCATGCGGCCCTGCACGGCTTGCAACGCCTGTTTGTAGCCGAGTGACTCGAACGGCTTGGCGTCCGGGGGCACGCCGCGTGCAAGCAAGGCGCGTACTTCCGCGATCAAGCCATGTTCGAAGATGCGAACCGCGCGAGCATTCAGCGCGTCGTACAGCATTTCGCGTGGCGGATCGAGCCCCACCCGGATGGGCCGGAACCCAGTCAGGGCTGTTCGGCCTTGTTCGAACAACAGCGACATCGGCCGACCTGCCTGCAAGCGCACCTCGAGCGCCCGCAGGGTCTTGTTCTTGTCGTTGGGGTGAATGCGCGCCGCGGCAGCCGGGTCCAGACGCCCGAGGATGCGATGCAGACTTCCCGGGCGCTGGGCTTCCCGCCGCGAGAGCCTGGCGCGCAGTGCGGCGTCGCGGGGCGGACTGGGAAACAGGCCTTCCAGCAGCGCACGCAGATAGAAGCCTGTGCCGCCAACCACGATGGGCACACGGTCTCGCGCGGCAATCTCGCGCAAAACCGCCGTGGCTGCGCGCGAGTAATCGCCCGCCGTGAACAGTTGGTCTGGTTCCAGCAGATCGACGAGATGGTGCGGAACGCCGCGCCGCTCCGAGAGCGGGACCTTCGCCGTGCCTACGTCGAAACCACGGTAGAGCTGCAGCGAATCGCAGTTGACGATCTCGCCGCCCACCTCCAGAGCGATGCGAATCGCCAGCTCGCTCTTGCCCGAGCCGGTAGGACCCAGCACTACGGGAAGCGGAGTCAGACCGTGTTCGTCCACGCTGCTGGAGATGGTAGCGCGGCTGCGAACAATGCTGGCCGGAGAACGCTCTTTGGCCGCGACCGCCTGCCGGGGTTCAGGGTTATACTGAAGTTGATCACGTCTGCACCCCGATCGCTGCGATCCGGGTAAGGGAAAGAGAGCGTTTTTTCGATGATCCCAACACGTCGGTTGGCGAGCCTCCCCTGTCTACTTTTGCTGGCGACGGCCGCTTTCGGTCAGAAGAATCCGGCACCACCCAAGCCGACCGCCGCGGCCGACAAAACCGCTGCCGACAAAGCTGCTGCCTACTACAACTACTCGCTCGGCCACCTTTACTCGGAGATGGCCGCGGCTTACGGCAATCGCGGCGATTACTTCAATAAAGCCGTCGACGCGTACCGGGCGGCGCTGAAAGCCGACCCCAGCGCCACCTTCATCGCCGAAGAACTCTCGGATCTCTACATTCAAGCTGGCCGCTTGCGCGAGGCCGTTCTCGACGCCGAGGATCAGCTCAAGCAAAATCCCAACGATTTGAACGCGCGGCGGCTATTGGCCCGCATTTATACCCGTCTGATCGGCGATTCGCAGACCAATCAGATAGACCAGGACATGGTCAAGAAGGCCCTGCAGCAGTACCAAAAGATCACCGAGGCCGACCCCAAGGATCTGGATAGCTGGCTCATGCAGGGCCGTCTGCAGAAGGTCTTGCAGAATTCTACGGAAGCCCTCAATGCTTACAAGAAGGCGCTAGCTCTCGACCCGGACAACGAAGACGCGATGACCGGCATGGCCACCGTCTATGCCGACCTCGGCGACAACAAAGCCGCCGCCGACATGCTGCGCAAGGTCGCCGAAAAAGACCCCAACCCGCGCAGCCTCACCAGCCTGGCCAGCGTTTACGAGCAGTTGAAAGATTATTCGCTGGCGGCTGAAATGCTGCGCCGGGCGCTCGATCAGCAACCGCAGAACTCCGAGCTGAAGCGCGCGCTGGCCGAAGATCTGCTGCAATCCAATCAGCTGGATGACGCGCTCAAAACCTACCAGGGGTTGGCCGCTGAAGATCCCAAGGATTCGCATTCGTTCCTGCGGATCTCCCAGATCTATCGCCAGAAGCAGAATTTTGCCAAGGCGCGCGAAGCTGCCGACAAAGCCAAGGAACTGGATCCCGACAACCTGGAAGTCCAGTTCAACGACGTCAACCTGCTGCAGGCCGAAGGCAAAGTGCCGGACGCGATCAAGACTTTGAAGGGCATTCTCGACGCCACCAGCAAGAAGAGCTACAGCGCTTCTGAAAAAACCAGCCGGGTTTTCCTGCTGCAAAGTCTGGGCGATCTCCAGCGCACCGTCGAGCAGTATGGGCCGGCCGTGGACACGTTCCGTCAGGTGGCCGACCTCGATCCGGATTCCGCGCCGCGCGCCCTGGCCCAGATCATCGAGACGTATCGCGAGGCCAAGGATTTCCCCAAGGCGGAAGCGGAAGCCGACGCGGCCTACAAGAAGTATCCGAACGATCGTTTGGTGCGCACCGAACACGCCTCCTTGCTGTCGGACATGGGCAAGACCGATCAGGCGGTTGCCGAGACGCGCAAGATGCTGGACGGCAAGAACGACCGGGACACTTACCTGAACCTTGCCGAAGTCTACGAGAAGGGCAAGAATTTCCCCGAGATGGCAAAGGCGCTGGACGCCGCCGAGAAACTGTCGCAAACCAACGACGAAAAGCAAGCGGTGCTGTTCCTGCGCGGCGCCATGTATGAGCGCATGAAGGATATGCCCGCCGCCGAGGCCGAATTCCGCAAAGTGCTGGTCCTCAATCCCGACAACGCCGCCGCGTTGAACTACCTGGGCTACATGCTGGCGGACCGGAACGAGCGGCTGGATGAGGCGCGAGACATGATTCTGAAAGCTGTTTCGCAGGAGCCGAACAGCGGCGCCTACCTGGACAGTCTCGGGTGGGTCTACTTCCGCCTGGATAAGCTCACGGAAGCGGAAGACAAGCTACGTCAGGCCATGCAGTACATGTCGCGCGATCCTACTGTGCACGATCACCTGGCCGAAGTCTATTTCCGCGAAGGCAAGGTGAAGGAAGCCATCACGCAATGGCAGAGTTCCTTGCGCGAGTGGCAGGCCGGTCCGCCGGCTGACCTCGACCACGCCGAAGTGTCCAAAATTCAGAAGAAGATTGAAGACGCCAAGGTACGGCTGGCCAAGGAAACCGGAGCCAAGCAGCCCTGACGCGGCACGCCTTGTCTCCGCGTGCCAGTCCGCATCCAGCCAAGCGGCCCTCAGTTGTGATAAATTTCCTCCGATAGGAGAGACTTGATGAAAAGTTACATTCTGGGCCTGGTCTTGTTGGTCTTGCCCGCGGCCGCCCAAGAGAAACAGAGCTTCACGATTAACGTGGGCACGCCGGAAGGACAGCTTCTGCAGTCCATCGGCCAGGAGACCGACGACGCCAGAAAGGCGACGCTCGCGCAGGATTTCTTGTCGAAATATCCCAAGCACGAAGGCGCTGGCTGGGTGTGCGCGCAGTTAGAGTCGATTCTGGTGTCGCAGAAGGACTACGACAAGGCGCTGGCCGCCGGCAACGCAACGTGGCCCAACGTCCCCGATATGGACATGGCGTATTACGCTCTCAAGGCCGCGGTCGCCAAGGGTGACGTCGACCAGGTGAAGATTTGGTCGGCGCGGACGGCCGAGGCCGCAGGCAAGGACATCGCCGCCAACAAGGCCCCCGCCGATGACGACGCCAAGAAAGATCTCGAATACTCCAAGCAGGTGGACGAGTACGCCGAATACGCGCTGTACGTCACCGCGCTCAAGGAAAAGGACAATCCCAAGAACGTCATCGAGCTAGTTGACGAGCTGGAAAAGCTGAACGTCAAGAGCCAGTATTTGCCGCTGGTGAGCGGAACCTATTTCGCGGCGCTGGGCAAAGCGGGCGAAGCGGCCAAAGTTTGCACGGCTGCCGAGCGGATGTCCGGGGCTGGTTCCAAAAACGCCGAAGCGATGCTTGTGGCGGCCAACTGCGCGTGGAGGTCCCAGCGGGGCGCCAGCGTGGTCACCTACGGCAGCCGGGCCTTGGAAGCCATCAACTCCCGCCAGAAGGAGCAGGGCATGAGCGACGCCGACTGGGCCACCTTGAAGGCGGGCATCGTTGGCGGCGCCAATTGTTATGTCGGAGTAGGGTACAGCCTGGAACAAAAGTGGGGCCCAGCGAATAAAGCGCTGCGCGCGGCGCTTCCTGAGCTGAAAGGCGATGAAGACCTTCGCGGCACCGCACTGTTCTATCTCGGCTTGGCGAATTACAGCCTGGGCAAGCTGGTCGGCGACCGCAGCCAGATGCGGCAAGGCCTGAATTTCTTCCAGGAGTCGGCAGGCGTCAGGAATCCGATGCAGGACCAGGCGGAAAAGAACGCCAGAGTGATTAAGCAGGAATTAGGCGGCAAGTAGCTTAACCCGCGATCGACTTCCAGTTCTTCGCTAAGTGTTCCGCGGTGCGCCAGGCCAGCGCTTGCATGGTCAACGTTGGGTTGCGCGCGCCGCTGGTTCCAAAGACCGATCCGCCGACCAGTCCGAGGTTTGGCGCTTCGTGCGAAAAGCCCCAGCGGTCGACGACGTTGGTTTCCGGATTATCACCCATGCGCGTGCCGCCATAAGTATGCGTGGAAAGCGCCGGTCCGAAAGGCTGGCTCTTCACCACTTCGATCGCGCCCGCGGCCTTGAACCACTCGGCCATCTTGTCTTCGGCGTGTAGACCCGCGCGCGTCTCGTTCTCCTTGGGACCGCTGGTGACGCGGCACACCGGATCGCCCAGCGGATCTTTCACCTCCGGGTCCAGATCCAGATAGGTGTTCTCGTACGGGAAGCTATTGGTTTGCAGGTACGCCGAGGTCCAGCGGTTGGCGTTCTGATGCACGAACGCCTTCCACTTCGATCCCCAGCCGGGCGCGCGGCCAAACGTGCTCATCGACGCCGAGGCGATCGGGTGCACTTCCATGAAGGCGCACAAACTGGCGCCGCCGATGAACCCCAGGCCCGAATGATCGAACGCGTCGTCGGCCCATTCGTCGCACACCACGCCTTGCGACAGCATCGCGCCATACCAGGTGTTCAGATCTTCCGGGAACAGCGCCGTCACGCCGACGCCCGATTGTATGTCCCAGTGCCCGAAGTAGTGTTTTCCAACTTGGCCGTGATTATTGGAGAGTCCTCCCGGATAAGCTTTCGACTTGGACAGAAGCAACAGACGCGTGTTTTCGTAGGTGTAGGAACCCACCAGAACGGCTTTGGCCGGCTGGAAGTATTCTCTACCGTCGCGAATGTACGTCACACCCGTGACTTTCCCGTCGTTGCCCGCGACGATGCGCGTCACCTGCGCCCGGTCGACCACCGTCAGGTTCTTGGTCTTCTGCGCTTCCGGAATCGTCGTGAAGCAGGTGGAGTTCTTCGCCTGAATATGGCAGCCGCCGCGATCGCAATAGCCGTGATAGGCGCAGCTCGGCCGCCCGCGGTAAGGCTGCGAGTTGATCGCCGCGGGCGCATGAAACGGCTTCCAGCCGAGCGATTGCGCGGCCTTGTACATCATGTCCAGATAGCCCGACGTACGCAGAGGCGGCATTGGGTATTCGCGCTGGCGCGGTCCTTCGTGCACGTTGCCCGCCGGATCCAGCTTGCCTTGAATGTTGCCCGCTTTGCCGGACACGCCGATCTCGTACTCCACCGTGTCGTAGTACGGCTCCAGCTCGTCGTAGCCGATCGGCCAGTCTTCTAGCGTCGATCCTTTCGGCAGCATGCTCGCGCCGTAGCGCTGGATCGTTTCCGAGCGCGTCTTGAAATCCCACGGCTTCAGACGCCAGCTCTGCGCGTGATAGTGGATCGACGTGCCGCCCACCGCGTTCATCATCGGGTGTGCGGCGGCCTGCCGTGCCTTCATCGCGGGACTGGTGCGAAACGTCGGAATCTCGCGCTTGGCCTTGGGCACGGTGGTCACCAGCTGCCGCACGTTGTTGTGAATCTCGTCCGGCTTGAAGTCGCGCGCCGGGTTCATCCACGTGCCGGCTTCCAGTCCCACGACCTTCAGGCCCGCGCGCGCCAGCGGTAGCACCGCGACGCCACCCGCGGCGCCCAGGCCCACCACGGCCACGTCCACAGGCTTCAGATTAATGGCCATACTTGGCGCCGTACGCCGACATGTGCACCGGCTTGATCGCTACGCCCAGCTTCTGATCGTCGGGCGAAGTGGCCATGCGCGGTCCGGGATAGCGAATCAGGTCCCAGCCGGCGAAGTTCTTATTGCCGCCATAGTAGGGATCGCCGAACATGCCCTCGAGCGTCAGCCTGCGGGTACGCGCAAAGAAGGCTTGGGCATTGGCGAATCCGTCGGCCTTGCCGTCGTCCATGGCGGTCAGCACGGCGTCCTGTTGGTCGGGCGACAGCTCGACAAACGCGCGGCCGTGCGAACGCTTCGCGTACGCATCCGTCGCCTCCAGGCCTTCGACGAAAGCGGCCTTCTCGCCCTTCAGATAGTCGCCCAGAGACCGATTGATGTAGACCGCAACGCCGCTTTCGGCCGCTCCGGGCCCCAGCTCATCCTTGGGGATTATCCTTTCGACGAATGCCTCCAGAGTCCGAATCTGCGTGGCAGAAAGTGCGGATTCGTCGGGCTGCTGTGCGGCGGCGGTGAGAGCCGCTACCGGAACGATTGCGGCACTTGCGATGACGGCGCGCCGTGAAATCTCGTTGGCTGACTTTTCTTCGGGCGGCATGACGGTTCTCCTATCGATGGAAAAGGCTGTTGTAGACGGCGCCGGCCAGTATGTGCCCGCTCGCCCTTTCCAGTTCATCGCGCATCTTTGCCGGTGTAGCTGATGCGCCAGATGGCCTTGTAGGCATCGTCGGTGAAGTACAAGGAGCCGTCCTTGGCGACCACTACAGCCACCGGCCGTCCCCAAGCGTTGCCGTCCGGCGTAACGAATCCGGTGATGAAGTCTTCATAGACGCCGCTCGCGTGGCCATTCTCCAACGGCACGCGGACAATCTCATAGCCCGCGCGTGTGGACCGGTTCCACGACCCGTGCTCCGCGCCAAACAGATCGCCTTGATACTCCTTCGGAAACTGGTTGCCTTCGTAGAACGTGATGCCGAGCGACGCGTTGTGCGGCTGCATCAGCACATCCGGCACCAGCACTTTGTCCTTCAGCTCAGGATGCTTGCCTTCCAGCCGCGGGTCCTGGTGCGCGCCCATGTAATACCAGGGCCAGCCGTAGAAGCCGCCTTCCTGCACGTGCGTGATGTAGTCGGGCACCAGGTTGTCGCCCAGTTCGTCGCGCTCGTTCACCGAGCACCATAGTTCGCCGGTCTGCGGATTCACCGCCAGGCCAACCGGATTTCGAATGCCCGCGCCATAGACCTTCACGAATTTCCCGTCCGGTGTGTATTCCAGAATGTCGGCCCGATGAAGCTCCTTGGGATGCGTATCCGGATCGTCCACGTTAGACCCGGAGCCGACGGCCACGAACATGCGCTTGCCGTCTTTCGAGAACACCACGTCGCGCGTCCAGTGGAAACCGCCCGTGGGAAGCTCGGGAATTATGGTTTGCGCCGGTCCCGTGGCCTTCAGGTCCCCGTTCTTGTACGGCAAACGCACAACAGAATCCGTATTGCCGACGTAGATCCATTGCGGATTCGCGCCAACGGGATAAAACGCGATGCCGAACGGCCGCTTCAGTCCAGTCGCGAAGGTGGAAACCTGCTGGGGCTTTCCGTCGGCGCTCCTGCCGCGAAAAACCTTGATCTGGCCCGGCGTGCTGTCGGCCACGAAGAAGTCGCCGTTCGGGGCCATGCGAATCTGGCGCGGTTCGGTGAGCCCTTCGTGGGTGTATAGCTCAACTTTGAACCCCGCCGGCGCTTGCGGCCACATATTTTCCGGCTTGGGAACCACGCGCGGGAAGTTCGCGCTCGACTTCGTGGCGTAGGGCTTGGGAAGCGCGTCGACGGTGATCTTGTGAAACAGCCCGGGCCGCTCCGTACGGTAATCGGCGAACGCCTCCTGGCCGGTGACCAGATCCTTCGGATCAATCTTATCGGACGCGCCTTGCAGCACCCAGGCCGCCGCCAAAGTCAGCAGTCCCGCCGAAGCGATCCAGTGATTCTTTTTCATCTTCCCTCCCTATAACAACTGCGTTTCCGGTCGCGCGAGTGACCATTATATCCCGCAGCGAATCACATCGAGCTTGTAAACAACAACTGATATACTCGTCCCAGGTGCATCAGAACATGCATGCCGACGATCGCTCGGGTTGGACCCTATCGCGTGTTCTTCTTCAGCAACGAGGGCTTCGAGCCTCCGCACGTCCACATCCAGCGAGAACAGGCGCTGGCGAAATTCTGGCTGGAAACCGTCGCCCTCCGCATGCAACTGGCTTTTCGGCCAGGGAACTTCGGCAGTTAGAACAGTTGGTCACCGAGAATCGGGGATCCTGGCTGGAGGCGTGGCATGAATTCTTCGGTCGTCGAGATTCGCCCCAAGGCTCGTGAGGTTTCCATCAGCGACGACGAACTGATGGTGTTGCTCGCCGACGGCCGTACGATCTCAGTACCCCTAGTTTGGTTCCCGCGGCTTCGGCACGCCAGCTCCGGTCAACGGCAGAATTTCGAACTCCTCGGTGACGGCGAAGGCATCCACTGGCCGGATCTCGACGAAGACCTTAGTGTCGCCGGTCTGTTGCGCGGCACGCCCTGACGCCCACTCCAGCAAATCCCCAACATCCGCGCGCTATAGTGGCGCCGGACCGCAGCCGCTTGCCGAGGTGCCGTGCGACAAAGCCCTTGACAAGGAGTCAGCCGCGTCGAATACTATATCTGATTCTGTACTAGTATGCCGAATTCAAATCATTCGGATGTCAACAAATTCATCCCCCTCTCGCCAACCGTTTTCCATATCCTTTTGTCCCTCGCCGAAGGCGAACGCCACGGTTATGCCATCAAACGCGAGATCGCCTCGCGCACCGGCGGCAAGCTGAAGCTCGGGCCAGGGGTGTTGTATGGCTCGATCAGTAAGATGCTCGAGCAGGGCCTCATCGAAGAGTCCGACGAACGCCCCGACCCTCACTTGGACGATGAGCGGCGCCGCTATTACCGCATAACCGCTCTTGGGCGAAAAGTGGCCCAGGCAGAGGCAGCGCGAATGCGCGAAATGGTCCAGTTAGCCTCCGCGAAATTCGGAATTCCTCGCCATGCCTGAGTCCGGATTCGCCCTCAGAAGCTACCGCTGGCTGCTGAAGCTTTATCCTGCGGGTTTTCGGGCCAGTTATGGCGATGCGATGGAACGCCAGTTTCTGGATGAGATTTCGGACGCCCATGGCCCGCTCTCCCGCGCAGCGCTCTGGATCCGCGTCCTGTGCGATCTTGCAGTCTCCGCGCCGCTTCTCTTCGCCCGGGAAATTGTGCAGGACAGCCGCCACGCCCTTCGCCTTTGGAGCCGCCGTCCCCTCCACACCGGCTTCGCCATCTCCGCCCTCGCCATTGGAATAGGAGCGAACACGGGCGTATTCAGTGTCGTCAATGCACTTCTTCTCCGCTCGCTCCCCTTCCACGACCCGGATCGCCTGATCGCCACACATTGGTTTCTTCCGCCGAACCAAAGCGAGCAACAGTTTCACGATTGGACCAAAAAGAGCACTTATCTCGAAGACGCCACCATCACTTATAACGGCGACGCGAACCTGGGTGGCACTGCGGAGAGCGCGCGAGTTCGCCTCACGCAAACATCCTGGAACTTTTTCTCATTGCTCGGTAGTAAGCCTTGGATCGGTCGAACATTCGCGCCCGGCGAAGACACGCCGGGAAAAAGCGCGGTCGCGGTAATCGGCTATGGGCTGTGGCAGCAGCTTTACGCAGGCAACCGGGCGGCGCTGGGTTCTATCATTCGGGCCAACGGGGCGCCGCTCACCATCATCGGAGTCGCACCGCCCGGCTTCGATTACCCTGCCAAGTCCGTTCTCTGGACCCCCACCGCCTTCTCGCGCGACCTCATACCCGCTACGGGCTTTATTCCCGAAACGGTGGCGCGCCTGAAGCCTGGCTTGAGTTGGGCGCAGGCGAGCGAAGCATTTGCGCTGGATGCCGACCGCCTCGCTCCGCCGCACAGCCAGGCCCACAACAAAAGGTATCCTCACCCGATGACGCGCCTGCGCGACGATCTCGCAGGCCCAGTGAAAATCGCCTCTCTCATTCTCATGGCAGGCGTCGGTCTGATCCTGCTGATCGCCTGCACAAATGTCGCGAGTCTCATGTTGGCTCGCACCACGGAGCGCGATGCCGAGCTTTCCATCCGTTCAGCGCTGGGCGCGAGCGGTGCCCGCCTGGCGCAGCAACTGCTGATTGAAAGCGTGCTGTTGTCGCTTGCCGCCTCAGCCGCCGGACTGCTGGTGGCGCGCTGGACCATCGCCGTCGCCACGAAGGTTCAACCGGCGCCCCTCGGTTCGCAGGCCTACTCGGTTCTCGACTGGAGGGTGTTGACCTTTTGCATCGGCGTTTCGATTCTCACCGGTCTCCTGTTTGGCGTGCTGCCGTCCTGCTACGCGGGACGCGCCCACAACCTGGAGGTCATTCGTTCAAATCGCACGCGCGGCCAGCGGCTTTCCCGCGAGCTGCTCGTCGCTGCTCAAGTCGCATTTACCATGATCCTTTTGGCATGCTCCTTCTCGATCGGGCGCGCCTTCGTCCATCTGATGCACGCCGATCACGGCTTCGACACCAAGGGTCTGATTACGGTGAGCGCGTCTTTGGAGGGCACCATCCACCAGGGAGACGGTCGCGAACTCGAATACTTTGAGGAAGCCCTTCAACGAGTCCGGCGGCTCCCGGGCGTCAAAGACGCAAGCGCAACCGGCTTCCTGCCGCTCGGCGCCACGGTGTTCCTGGGCGCGCCGTTCGGGATGGACGGGCGCCAACCGGCCGAGTATTCCATGCTTGTTCCCGTGCTGCCGCATTACTTTGAGACCATCGGCGGACGCATCCTCTACGGGCGCGAGTTCACCGACGCGGAAGTGCGCTCGGATGCTCCGGTCGCGTTGGTCAATGAGCGGTTCGCTGCTGAATTCGGCCACTCCTACGACGCGCTGGGCCGCAAGATCCGCCTCGGCACGCGCTACGAGAGGCAGATCATCGGCGTAGTCCGAACCACGGATTACATGGCCGACCAGAATGCAACACAGATTTTCGTTCCAGACCACGCGCCCGGCAGTTACTTCCCTACGTTCGTGATCCGCGTCGATGGGAAGGCCGAGGACCACCTGGCGACGGTCCGCGATGACATCCAGGCGATCGATCGGCAGGTCCCCGTCTTTGCCGCCAAGACCATGGATGAACGGCTGGACGAAGCCCTCGCCCGGCCGCGATTCTACAGCGTAGCTGCCTTGTTCTTCGCTGGTTTCGCTCTGCTGTTGGCAGTCATCGGCATTTACGGATCGATGTCTTACGGCGTTGTGCAAAGGACTCATGAACTGGGTGTGCGCCTGGCTCTTGGCACCACGGCGGACCGGCTTCGATCTTCCCTGTTAGGTCAAGGTTTGATCACAGTGGCTGCTGGCGCGGCCGTGGGAATTTATGGAGCAATGCTCAGTGGACGCTACGCCGCCAGCCTGATCGCCGGTGCTCAATCCATCAGCGCCGGCGTGTACATTGCCTGCGTCGCTCTGATGGCCTTTGTTGCAACGACTGCCATCTGGCTTGCAACCCGGCGCATCCGCCGCCTGGACATCGCGGAGATCCTTCGAGCCGACTAGCAACCCGGCGCGCTACGTCAACTGCCGCCACGCGCTCCAGCAAATGCCCAGCATCCGCGCGCCGTTTCGGAACACGCGCGTCATCTTGGTGACGCCGTAAAAGCGCTCCTGGTAGTGCACGGGCACCTCGACGATCTCCAGATGCAGCTTGGCCGCGCCGAACAGCAGCTCGTAGTCGCCCCACAGGTCCGTCAAGCCCCAACTGCCCAGCCGCGGCGCGATGCGCTTCCAATCCTCGCGCCACAGAACCTTGGTGCCGCACAGCGTGTCTTTGATGCGCTGGTGCAGCAGAAACGAAAAAATCACGCCGAACAGCTTGTTCCCTGCGCGGTTGGTGAATTTCATGGCCGCCTTCGGAACCGGATACACCAGCCGGTTGCCATTGATGAATTCGCCAGTCCCGCGCACGATGGCCTGAAAAAAGTAGGTTAGTTCCTCCGGCATCACAGTCAGGTCCCCGTCCAGAATCATGAGTACGTCGCCTTCGGCGGCCTGGAAACATGTCCAGACATTTTCGGCTTTGCAGATTCCCGGACCGCGCACCAGCCGAATGTTCTTCTCGGGATGAAGTTGTTGCAGGCGCAGCACCTCGTCGGCCGTTCCGTCAGTGGACTGGTCGTCGCCAAAAATGATCTCGGTGCGTTTGCCCATCCAGGGAATTCGCTCGACCGCCGGCTCCACGTTTCCCCGCTCGTTGCGGCACGGGATCACAACAGAAACAGTGACATCCTCTTCGCGTTTCGGCTCCGGAGCCGGCCGCGCCACCAGCACTTCCATCAAACAGAGTCTTCGAAGCTGGGGTAAGCGGGCCAGAAAGTCGTTGAGTAGCCAGGAAATGACGGGAATCCATTTGGGAAACAGGATGAAGCGATGACTGCGCACCACTCGGAATCCCGCCAGCGCCAGAAATCCCCGCAAATCCTGCTCGCTGGCCCAGTTTGGTTCGACGAACGGCGCCCGCAAACCGATGCGGCTGGCCAATTCGAGCAAAGGCTGCCAGAGGTGGTTGTAGTTGATTACCAGGAGGCGGGCCTGTTCGGTGCAGTGATCGCGAGCCCTCTCCAGCGCGCCCAGGATATCGACCGTGTCGAAGACGTGGTCGAAGATGACATAGTCGAACTCCTCGCCGAGGTCGAGTTCTTCGGGGGCCGCGGCCACGAACCGAAGCTGCGGATGATTGGCTTGGGCAATTTCGGTTAACTTCGTGCCGATTTCGACTCCAACACCTTCCGACGGCTGCACGGCAGCCAACAAATGTCCGGTCTGGCAGCGCAGTTCCAGCACCCGCTTCCCCGGCTCGACGATGAAGCGCAGAACCCGCTTCAACTGATCGTAAAAATACCGGTTGGATTGGATCCATTTGTCGCGCTTTTCCGCGATACTGTCTTGGAAATTGCGCCGGGCCTCGCGGCTCAGCCGAAGCGCCTCCGGTCCCCAGGCTTCCTTTGGTGCGGCGGCTGGCATGGAATAAACTAGCTTTTCATGGTATCCGATTCCGTCCGTGACCGCGCCGCCAACGAGATCCAGCATGGTAAGTACCTGGCGGGCGGCTCGGCGGAGGAGATCTGGGGCTGGGCGTCGCCGGCTGGACAAATTCGCGCCCGGCGCCGCGCGGCGTTGATCCTGGAAGGCGCCCGCATAGGTTCGGAAAGCCGAGTGATGGAAATCGGCTGCGGGACCGGCCTATTTACCGAATATTTCGCCCGATCGCGCGCCGACATCATCGCCGTTGACCTATCTCCCGAGCTTTTGGCAATGGCCCGCCAGCGCTCCCTCCCGCGCGTCCGCTTCGTCGAGAAGAGCTTCGAGGACTGCGAGGTCGACGGGCCGTTCGACGCCATTATCGGATCTTCGGTGCTGCATCACCTGGACCTGGAACGTACCTGGCCGAAGCTTTTCTCGCTGCTCAAGCCCGGCGGGCGAATCAGCTTCGCCGAGCCTAACATGCTCAATCCACAGATCTTTTGCGAGCGACACTTCCGCCGGTTCTTCCCCCAGGTCTCAGCCGACGAGACCGCTTTCGTTCGGCGTCGGCTTCGCTGTGACCTGGAGCGGGCTGGCTTCGTTTTTGTCGATATCCAGCCGTTCGACTGGCTCCATCCCTCGACCCCGAAGCCTCTCATCGCCCCGGTCGGCGGAATCGGCCAGGCGCTTGAGGCTCTCTGGGGAGTCCGCGAGTTTGCGGGCTCACTCCGCATTCAAGCCGCGCGCCCGCAGTAGAAGTTCCGTATACAGGCCGGGTGTGAAAGTGCCGATGGTATCGGGGTAAGCTCTTAGGCCATTCTAATCGTTGGAGATTCATCGGGACATGTTTCCGATCATCGGCATCGTTGTCGTTCTCGGCTGTATTGCCGGCGGCTATCTCATGGAAAAAGGGAACCTTTTGGTTCTGATGCAGCCGGCGGAGCTGCTCATTATTGGCGGCGCGGCCATCGGTACGGTGTTGATTGGTAACCCGCCTCACATTTTGAAGGCCCTGATTGGAAGTATCCTGGGCGTGCTCAAGGGAAACCATTACACGTCCTCGCTTTATCTGGACACCCTGCGCTTCTTGAATGACTTCTTTGCCACCTCCCGCAAGAACGGTTTAACTTCTCTCGAACAGGACTTGGACGAGCCCGAAAAGAGCGCCTTGTTCAAACGGCACCCCAACTTCACCAAAGAGCACGAAGCCATGCACTTCTTTTGCGACACGATGCGCACGGCGGTTGCCGGCGGCGTGGAGGTGCACGATTTGGATCAGGTGATGGAGACGGACCTGGAAGTCCTGCATCATCAAAGTCTGTTGCCCGCGGGCGCGCTGAGCACTATGGCGGACAGTCTGCCGGGTTTGGGAATCGTGGCAGCAGTGCTGGGGGTGGTCATCACGATGGGTTCGCTAGGCGGGCCGCCGGAAGAGATCGGGCACAAGGTAGCGGCGGCGTTGGTGGGAACGTTCCTGGGCATTCTGCTGTGCTACGGATTTCTGGGGCCGATCGCGGCCAACATCAAGAAGCAGACCAGTGCCGAAAGCGAATACCTCACGTGCCTGCGCATGGCGCTGTTGGCGTTCATGAAAGGCATGCCGCCGATCCTGGCGCTGGAAGCGGCGCGGCGCGCGATCCCGCCGCACGTGCGGCCCACCTTCCAGGAGATGGACAAGGCCTGCCGTAAGCCCGCGCCTGCGGCCGGCGGCAGTACGGAGGCAGCCGCTTGAGCCAGGGCAAAGCCCCGGTCATCATCATCAAGAAGAAGGTCGCCGGTCATGACGACGAACACGGCGGCGCATGGAAGGTAGCGTACGCCGACTTCGTCACCGCCATGATGGCGCTGTTCATCGTCCTGTGGCTGCTGAGCGCCAGCCAAAAAGTGCAGAAGGCCGTGGGCGGTTACTTTCAGGATCCCACCGGCAAGGGCCGTCAGACCGGCAGCACCAACGTGGGCGTCGGCGAGACCTTAAAGTTGAACAAGGACGAACTGCAGAAGCTGAAGGAAGAAATCGCGCAGGCGATGAAGCAGATTCCGAAGTTCAAGGACCTGGAAAACCAGATCAAGATGACCATCACGGCCGAAGGTCTGCGCATCGACCTGATGGAGACCAAAAAAGGTTTGTTCTTTGCGACGGGCGATCCCAAGCCGTCGGAGGCCGGGGGCGAACTGCTGCGGGTGCTCGGGGCGCAGTTGGTGAGGCTGCCGAACAAGATCGCGATTGAAGGGCACACCGACTCGACGCCATACGGCCGTTCAGATTATTCCAACTGGGAGCTGTCGGCCGATCGAGCCAATGCGGCGCGCAGGATTCTGATGGAGGCGGGGCTAACGGAAGATCGCATCAGCCAGGTGCGCGGGTTTGCGGACCAGAGGCTGTTGCTGAAGGACGACCCCACGAATCCTTCCAACCGCCGCATCTCGATCATCGTGCGCAACCAGGGCATCGACCAACAGGAAGAGAAGCTGGCGGAGACTCCTGCGGGCCCGCCGGAAAAGGCTCCGGCCGCAGCGCCCGAGAAGCCCGCTGCAGTGAGCCTCGCGCCCGCGCCGGCCGCAAAGAGATAGTGCTCGCCTGATCCGAGCGTCGAAGCGCTACGCTTAGAGGGTCGCCGGAATGGAAGACCTCCTTCGAGACCTGAAGCGGTCGGCTCGCGCACTTCGGGAGAGTCCTGCCTTTACCTTGGCTGCGTTGGCCGCTTTGGCGCTCGGCATCGGCGCAAATACCGCGGTCTTTTCTGTCGTCAATACGGTCCTGCTCAAGCCGATAGCCGCGCCTCAAGCCGATCGAATCGTTCAATTCGTGATGAACTATGGAACCATTGCCAGCCCGGGCGGCTCAGCGCATCATTTCTATTTCTGGGGCCAGCAGCAGAGTTTGTTTCGGGATGTTTCCGCCCTTCGACTGGAGCTGCTCAACTTCGCTGGACTTGGCGAACCGCAGCAGATACCTGCCGCTCGGGTGAGTGCTGGATTTTTCCGTCTATTTGGGGCGTCGCCGGTGGAGGGCCGCGTATTCGATTCGGACGAGGACCGTCCGGGTGGTCCGCACGTCGCCGTGTTGAGCTACGGACTGTGGGCCGGGAGATTCGGCAGGGATCCGGCCATCCTCGGTCGTACCGTACCGCTCAGCGGCGAACTTTACACCGTAGTTGGCGTCATGGCGCGTGGATTCGATTCCGAACAGTTTGACGAGCCGCCGCAAGTATGGATTCCCTATCAAATGGATCCCAATAGCACCGACGGCGATTGTTATTGCCGTGTCGTCGGCCGGCTTCAGCCCGGTATGACACTGGACGTGGCGAACGCGCGACTCAAGGCGCTCGCCCAACAGTTTCGCCGGGCGTTTCCCGGACAGATGGTATCCCGAATGTCGTTCAGTGTCCAATCATTGAGAAATGCAATGGTCGGCGACGTGCGGCCTTTGCTCATGATTCTTGCCGTTGCGGTGACCTTCGTGTTGCTCATCGCGTGCACGAATGTCGCCGGTCTTCTGTTGGTTCGCGGGAATGCCCAGCGTCGGGAGATCGCGGTACGGTCAGCCCTGGGGGCAAGCCGCGGCCGCCTGATTCGCCAACTGCTCACCGAGAGCCTGATGCTCTCCTTGGCTGGCGGTGCGTTCGGCCTGGTGATCGGCCTTGCCGGTATTCGAGCGATCCTGGGCCTTTACCCGGGCAATCCTCTTCTTGCTCCTCTGAACATGATCCACATTCCGCGAATCGGCGAGAACGGTTCGGCCGTCTCGCTCGATTGGCGCGTCCTTGCATTCACGCTGTCGATTTCGCTGTTCACTGGCGTGTTGTTCGGGCTCATTCCAGCGTTTCAAGCCTCTCGCGTGGATCTGGTCCGTGATCTTAAGGAAAGCTCCGGACGGACCGGAAGCGGTCTTCGCCAGAACAAGACCCGGTCGCTGCTGGTCGCCGGCGAAATAGCTCTGGCGCTGATCTTGCTCATTGGCGCGGCGCTACTCATCCGCTCCTCTATGGATTTGCAAAACGTCGATCCCGGATTCGATTCCCACAATGTATTGATCATGCAGATGTCCTTGGCGGGGACGCGTTTCGAAAGAACGGTTGACATCGACCGCCTGGTTCGCGGCGGAGTCCGGAGCATCCGTGCTCTGCCTGGAGTGACGGCCGCTGCGGTGTCCTGTTGCGTGCCGTTGGAAACGGTCTGGCAGAACTTCTTTATCGTCCAGGGACGTCCGCTAGCAGGACGCTTTCATGGCATAGCGGGATGGACTTTTGTTTCGCCCGAATATTTCCAAGCGTTTCATATCCCTATTTTGCGAGGCCGTGAATTCACAGAACGCGATAACGCCTCCGCGCCCGGTGTCGTCGTCATCAATGAAACGATGGCCCGGATAGTCTGGCCACACGGTGACCCACTCATGGATCGTCTGCTGCTTGGGAGGGGCATGCGGCCGGAGTATGACAAAGATCCCATCCGCCAGATCGTGGGAATCGTTGGCGATGTCCGGGCTATCGGTCTGAATCGTGAACCGCGGCCGGAGATGTATGTTCCGATCGCGCAACTGCCCGATGGCATCAACGCGCTGAACTTGCGGCTCCTGCCCATAGCGTGGATCGTCCGCACATCTGTGGAACCGCACTCACTGAGTTCCGCCATCGAGGGACAGTTGCGCAAAGGCACTGGACAGCCCGTGGCCCGCGTCCGCTCAATGGCTGAAGTTATGGAGCAGTCCACCGCCCGCACTCAGTTGAACATGCTGCTCATGACGATCTTCGGCTGCTCAGCACTCCTGTTGGCGGCCATCGGAATTTATGGCCTAATCGCGTATTCGGTCCAGCAGCGCACTCAGGAAATCGGGATCCGGCTGGCTCTGGGAGCTGAAGAGAGCAGCGTGCGCAAAATGGTGATCGTCCAAGGTATGCGGCTGGCACTGATTGGCGCTGCGATCGGCCTCATCGCGTCTTTTGAGCTGACGCGCTTCCTGGCGAGCTTTCTTTTCGGCGTTAAGCCGTGGGATCCGGTGGTCTTTGCGTCCGTGCCCATCACACTCTGTGCGGTGGCATTGTTAGCGGTTTGGCTGCCAGCCCGGCGCGCGACACGGATTGATCCGATCGTGGCATTGCGATATGAATAGGGCCGGGCGCTGGATTCTCGTGGCTGCGCTTGCTTGCGCCGCGGTCGCCTCCGGACTCGCCGAACTCAGCGACAAGCTGGCGCCTTCGCTCGACCATCCGGCCATCGAATACTTTAATTACCTGAAGCATCCCGCGCAGGACGTGGTCGCGGGCCTGAAGGGGAAAATCGAAAGCGGCCGAGTTCGATTGAAATTCGACGGGGAACGGGGCTATCTGCCGTCCGTGCTCCGGGCGTTGAACGTGCCGGTCGAATCGCAGTTGGCCGTGTTTTCCAGAACCAGTCTGCAGGCCGAGCGCATCGAACCGGACAATCCGCGCACGATCTTCTTCAATGACTCAGTCGCGGTCGGCTGGGTTCATGGCGGGTTCATCGAAATGGCCGCCCAGGACCCGCAGCAAGGCGTGATTTTCTATACGCTGGAGCAGCAGGCCGCGGCGCGCCCCAACATCATCCGCCGCGACGACTGCCTGCGATGCCATAGCTCGGATTTGAGCCTCGGCGTTCCGGGCATGATCGTGCGCAGCTTTTACACCATGCCGGATGGCCGGCCGCGGCTGATCCTCGGCGGATTCACCACGGATCATCGCAGCCCGTTCGAAGAACGCTGGGGCGGCTGGTATGTCACAGGCATGCTGGCGCACGGGCGGCACATGGGCAACGCGATGGTCGGCGATGCCGAAGATCCGGATTCGATGATTACGGATCGGACACTAGATGTAACGTCGCTCAAAGGTAGATACGATACCAGCACATATCTTTCGCCTTACAGCGACCTGGTGGCGCTGCTGGTCTTCGATCATCAGATGCACATGATGAACCTGATCACTCGCGTCGATTGGGAGGTCCGCTGCGCGCTCTATGACAAGGCGCCGGCGAGCGCGCTGGCCGCTCTGTTCCATGAATCCGCGAAGGAATTCGTGGACTATCTGCTATTCATCGACGAAGCGCCGCTACCAGGTCCGGTTCAAGGCGTTTCCGGCTTCGCGCAGAAGTTCGGGGCCGAAGGGCCGTCGGACAGCGGGGGCCGCAGCCTGCGCCAGTTCGAACTCAAAACGCGAATATTCCGCTACCCGTGCAGCTACATGATCTATTCGAAGGCCTTCGAAAGTCTGCCGGAACCAGCGAAAGACGCGATCTACCAGCGCATGTGGCAGGTCCTTTCGGGCGAAGAGAAGGGCAAGCGCTACGCCCGGCTTTCGCTGGCAAACCGGCAGGCGATCGTCGAAATCCTGCGGCAAACAAAACAGGGCCTGCCCAGTTACTTCCAGACCGTCACGCACTAACCGGCGCGAATTCCGCGCGAGGCCATCAGCGGTCTTGATATACTTTCGCTTGCAATCCCAATTTCCATTCAAGGAGACCTCGTGAAACGTATCCTTACCTTCAGCTTCCTCGCCGCTCTGTCGGGTGCCGTAGCCCTGAACGCCCAGAATCCATTCAGCACCGACACCAAGAACAGCTATGAGGGCATCAAGAAGACTGTGCTCGCCGCGGCCGACGAGATGGCGGAAGCCGACTATTCGTTCAAGGCCAGCCCGCCTGAGCGGACGTATGGAGCCATCGTAGGACACATCGCGGACGTGCAAATGGCACTTTGCGGCATGGCCAAAGGTGAACAGAAGATGGGCGATGCGGAAAAGACCAAGACTTCCAAGGCCGACCTGGTTGCCGTTTTGAAGGCTTCGTTCGATTATTGCGACGGCGTCTATGATTCCATGACCGATGCCGAAGGCGCGAAAACCGTGAAAATGTTCGGCCGCGACCGGATCAAGCTGGGCGTGCTGAATTTCAACGTCGTTCACGACACCGAAATGTACGGCCAGATGGTGGTTTACCTTCGGCTGAAGGGCCTGGTGCCGCCGTCCAGCCAGCGCCGCCCTTAGCTTTTGAGCGAAGTCGCGCGTCCGGTCTTTGAAAATGGCGAATCTAGGATTTGTTGGTCTGGGTGTGATGGGCGGCCGCATGGTGAACCGCCTGCTCGAAAAGGGTCACACCGTGACGGGTTACAACCGGACGCGCTCCAAGGCGCAATGGCTGATCGACCGCGGCATGAAGTTCGCCGACTCGCCGCGCGCCGTGGCCGAGGCCGCCGACGTGACGCTCTCCATGGTCACCAATTCGGCGGCCCTCGAAGACGTTGTTAACGGTCCGAACGGCATGCTGGCGGGGCTGAGCGCCGGCAAGATCCTGGTGGACATGAGCACCGTCAGCCCGGAACTCAGCAAGGCGCTGGCCGCCAAAGTGCGCGAAAAGGGCGCGGACATGCTGGATGCGCCCGTCTCCGGCAGCGTGATCACGCTGGAGCAGGGCAAGCTTTCTGTGATGGCCGGAGGGCGCACCGAGAGCTTCGAGCGCGTCAAGCCGTTGCTGCTGGACCTGGGGCCGAAGGTGACCCACGTTGGCGAAAACGGCCTGGCGCTGGTGATGAAGATCGCCACCAATCTGAATCTTGCCGTGCAGATGCTGGCGTTCTCAGAAGCCGTGCTTTTGGCCGAAAAGAGCGGCATCGTCCGCGAGACGGCGGTGGATGTGCTGACGCACAGCGCCATCGCTTCACCGATGGTTCAATACCGCGGCCCGTTCGTGCTCAAGATGCCGGACGAAGCCTGGTTCAACGTCAATATGATGCAAAAGGACATGTTGCTAGCGCTGGAACTGGGGCGCAAAGTGGACGTGCCTCTGCCCACCACGGCCACCGCCAACGAGTTCCTCACCGCAGCCCGCGGCATGGGCCTCGTGGAGCAGGATTTTGCAGTAGTATTTGAAGTACTGGCAAGGATGTCTGGAGTTGCACGATGACGGGTGAAAGCGGAATCAAGATTCTGCTCATTGGAGTGGGTTTTGCGCAAGCCGTCGCCGCCAGCGACTGATAGCCTTTGATCGAGCGATTGGAGTTTCAAAATGACCACGGCTGTTGATCCCTCCAAGCCCGAATCGCGAACGGGCGCCGACTATCTGCGCATGTACCGGCAGATGATGATGATCCGGCTGTTCGAGGAGCAGGTGAACGACTTGTATACCCGGGCGCTGATGCCCGGCCTCGCGCACCTTTATATTGGCGAGGAGGCGGTGGCGGTGGGCATTTGCGAAGCGCTGCGGCCGGACGACTACATCACCAGCACGCATCGCGGCCACGGGCATTGCCTGGCGAAGGGCGCGTCGGTGGACCGCATGTTCGCCGAGTTACTAGGCAAGCGGGCGGGCTACTGCAAGGGCAAGGGCGGCTCGATGCACATCGCCGATCCGGCCACGGGCAACTTGGGAGCCAACGCGATTGTCGGCGGCAGCGCGGGCATCGCTACTGGTGCGGCGTTCGCGGCGCAGCGGCTGGGAAACGGGCGCGTGACGGTATGCTTCTTCGGTGAAGGCGCGCTCGGGCAGGGCGTGCTGTACGAAGTGATGAACATGGCGTCGCTGTGGAAGCTGCCGGTCATCTACGTCTGCGAGAACAACATGTACAACGAGTACACGCATTTCTCCGAGACCACGGCGGGCGAAATTCTCTCGCGCGGGCCTGCGTTTGGCGTGCATGCGGAATCGGTGGATGGGCAGGATGTGCGCGCCGTGTATGCCACGGCGCAAGGGTTAGTGGGGCGGGCGCGAAACGGCGAAGGCCCGTCGTTCCTGCTGGTGAACACGTATCGCTACCACGGACATCACGTGGGCGACGTCAGCCGCGAATACTATCGCACCAAGCAGGAAGAACAGCAGTGGAAGACTGAACGCGATCCGGTCAAGATCCTGGGCGATTGGCTGGTGGCGGAGAAACTGGCGGATCGCGCGGTCTTGGACAAGATTCAGGCCGAAGTGAAGACGGAGATCGACAAAGGTGTGCAGTTTGCCTTGAACGCTCCGTACCCGACTGCCGACGAGGTGGACCAAGATGTCTACGCTTGAAGTCGCCACACGCGAGTTGACGCTCGGTCAGGCGGTCCGCGAGGCTCTGGCCGAAGAAATGCGCCGCGATGAGCGCGTCTTCGTGATGGGAGAAGACATCGCCGAAGCCGGCCATCCGTTTAAGGTGCTGACGGGCCTGGTGGAGGAATTCGGCCCGAAGCGCGTGCTGGACACTCCCATATCGGAAGCGGGCTTCACCGGGATCGCCGTGGGCGCGGCCATGACCGGCATGCGTCCTGTGGTCGACATCATGTTCGGCGATTTCATCGGCCTGACGATGGACCAGATGGTGAACCAGGCCGCGAAGGTCCATTACATGTCGGGCGGCGCGTGGAAGTGCCCAATGGTGATGCGGACGACGCTGGGTGCGACGCGGCGGTCGGCCGCGCAGCATTCGCAATCGCTGCATGCCTGGTTCTGCCATGTCCCCGGATTGAAGGTGATTCTGCCGTCGACGCCTTACGACGCCAAGGGGCTGCTGAAATCGGCCATCCGCGACGAAAACCCGGTGGTGTTTTTCGAAGACAAGATGATGTACCGGCTGAAAGGCCAGGTGCCGGAGGAAGAGTACACCATTCCTTTGGGCTTGGCGGACGTGAAGCGCGAAGGCGACGACATCACCATCATTGCCACCAGCAGCATGGTCCAAGTCGCGTTGGGCGCGGCGAGTTTGCTCGAAGAAGCCGGCATCAGCGCCGAAGTGGTGGATCCGCGCACGCTGTGGCCGCTGGATGAGAAGACGCTGCTGGAATCGGCCCGGAAAACGTCGCGCGTGATCGTGGTGGACGAAGGCTATGGGCGCTACGGCACGACCGCCGAACTGGCCTCGGTGATCCAGGAGGGCGCGTTCTTCGACCTCGAAATGCCGGTGAAGCGCATGGGCGCGATGCACATCCCGATTCCTTTCTCGCCGCCTCTCGAGGACCTCACTGTGCCGACCGAAAAGTCGGTGGCGGAAGCTGCTCGCGAGATGCTCGGCAAATCCTGACAAGACTCTTTAAAGAAGACTGGGAGACAGATCGTGGCACTGAAGACGTACGGAACAATGGCGGTGGATTGGGAGCAGCGCGTCGACATGGATCGGCTGCGCCGCGAGCGCCTGCAGCGGGCCAAGGATCTTCTGGCCAAGTCCGAAATGGGAGCGCTGTTGTGTTTCGACATGAACAACGTGCGCTACATCACCGCGACGCACATCGGGACCTGGGCGCAGGACAAGATCAGCCGCTTCACGCTGCTGCCGCAGAATGACGAGCCGATCCTGTGGGACTTCGGTTCGGCGGCCAAACACCATCAGCTCAACTGCCCGTGGCTGGGCGAGCGCTCGCGGCCGGGCATCGCACTGCTGCGGGGCGCGATGTCGCCCGAAATGGGCCGCGCCGAAGATGTCGCGAAAAAGATCAAGATTGAGCTCGAGATGCGCGGGCTGCACAAGCAACCGGTCGGCATCGACGTGGTTGAGCCACCCATTCTGTTCGCGCTTCAAAAAGAAGGCATCACCGTTGTCGACGGCCAGCAGCTCATGTCCAACGCGCGCGTCATCAAGACGCAGGACGAGATCGCGCTACTGAACCATTCCGCCATGATGGTGGATGCCGCGTATCACGAACTGTACATGGCGATGAAGCCCGGCATGAGCGAAAACCAGGCTGTCGGGCTGGTGAACAAGATTCTTTACGACATGGGTTCGGAATACGTGGAAGGCGTGAACGCGATTTCCGGCGAGCGCTGCAGCCCCCACCCGCACGTGTTTTCGGATCGCATCCTGCGGCCCGGCGATCCGGTCTACTACGACATCCTGCATTCCTACATGGGCTACCGGACGTGCTATTACCGCTCCTTCAGCATCGGTTATGCACCGCACTCGCTTATCGACGCCTACCAGCGCTGCCGCGATTATCTGGATGCGGCGATCTCGCTGATCCGGCCAGGCCGCACCACTGGCGAAATTGCTTCCGTATGGCCAAAAGCGCAGGAGTTCGGCTTTCCCAACGAAGAGGCCGCTTTCGCGCTGCAGTTCGGTCACGGCATCGGTCTCGCGATTTGGGAGAAGCCGGTGATCAGCCGGCTCGTCTCGCTGGAGCACTCCTACGAGATCAAGCCCGGCATGGTGTTTGCGCTCGAAACTTTCTGGCCGTCGAAGGACGGCTGGAGCGCGGCGCGCATCGAAGAAGAAATCGTCGTGACTGAGACCGGCCACGAAGTGATCACGCGTTTCCCGGCCGAAAAGCTGCTGGTCGCCGGCGCGCATTATCACACCGTGGACGGCCCGCTGCCCACCGAGCGTGAGCACGACGGCCCCCCCAGCCAGCGCATCCTCGAGATGGTGGAAGCCAGCGCCAGAACCGAGCAAGTGGTGTCGCGGTAAATGGCGGTCAGCGTTGTCATGCCTGCGCTCGAGATGGCGCAGGAGAGCGGCAAAATTATCTCGTGGCTGAAGAAGGAAGGCGACTCGATCGCCAAAGGCGAGCCGCTCGCCGAAATCGAAACCGACAAAGTCGTACTGGAACTGGAAGCGCCCGGTGAAGGCGTTCTGGCGGGCGTGAAGTCGGGTGCGGGCGACGTGGTTCCGGTTGGCCAAGTGATCGCCTGGATCGTTGCTCCGGGAGAAAAACCGCCAGCCGATGGCGGAAGCGCCGCTCCCGCAGCGCGTGCGATGACCGAGAAGCGGACCGCACCGGCTGCTGCGGCGCCCGCCCCCGCCCCTGCCCCAGTCGCGAAGGCCGAGGCACCCGAGCAACGAGTTTCGCCCAAGGCCCGCCGCATGGCCAAGGAGCTGGGCGTGGACTTGAGCCGTGTCACAGGGACCGGTCCGAGCGGAATCATTTCCGGCGAAGATGTGGAGCGCGCGGCCGCGGCGCAGAAGGCCGTAGCCGCACCAGCGCCTCCGGCGATACCCCCGGCGGCCACGATACACATTCCTCCTTCGTCCGAGCTCAGCACCATCGCGCGCCTGATGGCCGAGCGCACCACCCACAGTTGGACCACAGCGCCGCATTTCTTCCTGGTGCGCGAGATCGATGCTAGCGGTCTGAATCAGGCCCGCGAGAAGTTCGGCAAGCCGACCACACACACGGACCTGCTAGTTGCGTTGGTGGCCCGCACGCTTGCCAGGCATCCCAAGATGAACGCCAGTTGGGACGGCAAGGCGGTTCAGTTTCATCCCGACGTGAATATTAGCGTCGCGATCGCCGTGAAGGACGGTGTTGTGGGCGCCGTGATCCCCAATGCCGATAAAGCCAGCATCACCGAGATCACCGCCAGGCGTCAGGACCTCGCCGAGCGCGCTCGCGCCGGCCGCCTGCATCCGCCCGACATTACCGGCGGCACGTTCACGATCAGCAACCTGGGGATGTTCGGCGTGGACGCTTTCAGCGCCATCATCACGCCTCCACAGGCCGCAGTGCTGGCAGTGGGCCGCATTACCGACCGCGTGGTTCCCGTTAATGGCCTGATCGGCATCCGGCCGATCATGACCATGACGCTATCGAGCGACCACCGCGTGGTCGATGGCGCACAGGCCGCGGTGTTTCTGAACGACCTGGCCGAAGCTCTCACCGATCCGCTGACGCTGCGCGGATAGTCAAAGCAGCTTGAAGTTCACTTGGATGGTTGCCCGCACAGGCACGGGTTTGCCATTCTTGGTCCCCGGCTGAAATTGCCAGGCCTTAATGGCCTCAATTGCATTCGCATCCATGCCCGGATTGAGAGACTTAGTCACCTTGATATCGTGCGCGCGCTGATCGGTGCCAACAACGATGGAAAGCACCACGGGTCCTTCGATCCTGGCGGCTCTGGCTTGATCGGTGTAATTCGGATCCGTTTTTTGCAGAACTTTCGGCGGCACTATGCCCGGACCAATCTTGTAGATCTTTTCCGCGCAAGACACGCCGGTCAGCAGCACCAGCAGCACGGGAAGAGCGAATGCAATGCGGCGGCTGGAGGCGCGCGGTTCATTCCGCCAGGCGAACAAATGTGCGAACCGCTGCTGCAAGGCCGTGCTGGGGCGCGCCTGCATCGCACAGCTGAGCAGCAGGCTGGAGGAACACTCGCGCGCGGCATCCAGCAGAACGTTGGCATAGGCGTCCGCGGCCACTCCAGAAGCCAGCACGGCGGCATCGCAAGCCAGTTCCTGTTCGTGATCCAGCCGGGCGGCGACGACCCACACCAGTGGATTCCACCACAGCAGCGCGCGCGACCACTGCGCAAGATGTTTCGCCAGGCAATCCCGTCGGCGGACGTGCGCCAGTTCATGCAGCAGCACAGCGCGGAGACGCAGTTCGTCCCACCGGCGCGCTCTCTCGGGAAGAAGTACAAGAGGCCGGAACACGCCGCTGGTCAACGGAACAGAGGCGCGGCTGATGCGAACGGCGATGCCTTCGCGAATCAGGAATGGTTCAGACCGCCGCCGCGCCAGCGCCAGCACCGATAGACCGGCGATCAGCCGGCACAGCATCGCTAGCGCGCCGATGCCCCAGGCGGCCGACGCGATGATGGCCCACTGCAGCAGTGGCGTAGCGCCGCCGCTTCCCCCGGAGACTGCTGCCACCGTGGGGATCGGAATCGCGATGCTCCATTGTGGATTCCACAGAGCCAGCAGGAGAGTGGAGACCGCGCCTGCCAATGCCACAAGGCACACCGAGTGGCGTAGCGCCGCGTCAGCTTTGCGTAATAAACGCACACCAACCAGGCCCACCGCGAGCCACAGGCTGGATTTCAAGGCAACAGCGATCAGGTAGGACGCCAACATGATTACTTCTTCTCCTTTTGGGCCTGTTCGATCATTTGGGCCAGTTCATCGAGCTCTTTCTTACTGAGGTGGAAGACGGCCGGATCGAGCAGCGCCGCAACGGCCCGCTTGGCCGAACCATCAAAAAACGTGCGGATGATCCGCTCCAGGGCCGACCGGCTGGCGGCCTGGCGTTGCACCGTCGGTTCATATACGTAGCGCATCCCCTCTATGGCGTGGCGGACGTACCCCTTGCGCTCCAGAACGCGCAGGATCGTACGCACCGAAGAGTAATGCGGCTGGTCGGGCAGGCCTTCCTGAATCTGCGGCCCGGTGGCGCGGCCGCGCGCAAAAAGTACGTCCATGATCTGCCGTTCGCGGCGGCTCAGATTCGGATCAGCGGGAGCGGGCTGGGGTTTCTTTCTCATGCGTATTGTTTAGCAGGCTGCGTATAAATTAACATCGGGCGCGCCGGTTGTCAACGGCTTTGTGCAGGGTGCATCCTATGAGAGCAATCATGCTCACCAGCCGCGATCGCATCCTCACCACTCACGTCGGCAGCCTGCCGCGCAACGAAGTGCTTTCCGAACTTCTGATTGACCGTGAAGAAGGAAAACTTCTCGACGAGCGGCAACTCGCCCAAGAGATGGATCGCGCGGTCCGCCACATCCTGGAAAAGCAAGCCGAAGCTGGCATCGATATCGCCAACGACGGTGAGCAGCAGCGCGTCGGCTTCCAGACCTACGTGCCCCGGCGCATGTCAGGTTTCGCGGGCGAATCCAAGCGCCGCCGTGGGATCGATTTCGAAGAGTTCCCCGAGCTGGTGGCCGACCTTGCCCGACGCTTCCCCAAGCGCAGCCGCATGCAGAACGCGCCCGAAGCGCAAGCCGAAGTGCATTACCTGGACACCGCCCCCATCCTGCAGGAACTCGATCGGCTGAAGCGCAACGCGGGCGAAGTCGGCCGTTTCTCCGAATGCTTCATGACCGCGCCGTCGCCGGGCATCATCTCCACCACGATGCTGAATGCCCATTACGACTCGCAGGAAGCGTATCTGGCCGCGCTGGCGCGCGAGATGCGCAACGAGTATCTGGCCATCCACCGTGCGGGCATGTTGCTGCAAATCGACGCGCCCGACCTGGCGATGGACCGCGCGATGTTCTACCGGGATCTCCCCGACGCCCAGTTCCGCAAGGCCGTGGAAATGCACATCGCTGCTCTCAATGAAGGTATCGAAGGCATCCCGCGCGATCGCGTGCGCCTGCACGTTTGCTGGGGCAACTGGAACGGGCCGCACACGCACGACGTACCGCTGGAGCTGATTCTGCCCGTCCTGTATCAGGCCAACGTCGGCGCGCTCAGCATCGAGTTCGGCAATCCGCGCCACCAGCACGAGTTCCAGGCGCTGCGCCGGCATCCGCTTCCGGGCCAGATGCTGCTGCTGCCGGGTGTGATCGAAAGCAACAGCAACATCGTCGAGCATCCGGAAGTGGTGGCGCGGCGCCTCGAGGAAGCCGTGGCGGCGGTGGGTGATCGCGAGCGCGTCATCGCCAGTTGCGATTGCGGCTTCGGCACCTTCACCAACCGCGAATACGTGCTCGAGCCGGTGGTCTGGCTGAAGCTGAAGTCGCTGCGCCAAGGCGCCGATATTGCCTCGGACCGGTTGTGGGGACGCGCTGCTGCACGCTAAACGCACATTCGGAATAAGTTTCCATAAATTCCGGACGGTCTATTGCTATTCCACCGAAAGCATGTATAATTTTCTGACCGACTATGACGAAGCGTTCGACAGTTGCAGGAATACTCGTTCTTTTTGCCCTGGCGCCAGCCGCCGCTCAAATCCAGTTCGACAAATTGCAGCGCGACCGCGCCCGCAGAATGCTCCATGATTTGCAGGAAGGCCTGAAAAAGAACTATTACGATCCCACCTATCATGGGGTCGATATGGATTCGCGTTTCAAGGCGGCGGACGAGAACCTCCAGAAGGCCACGAATCTCGGTCAGGCGCTTATCCTCATCGGGGCGTCGCTAGATGCGCTGAACGATTCCCATACGTTCTTCAACCCGCCCTCGCGCGCCACTCGCCGGGAGTTCGGCTACGCGGCCCAGATGATCGGCGACCGTTGTTTCATTACGGCCGTCCGGCCTGACACTGACGCCAGCGAGAAACTGGCGCCGGGCGACCAGGTGATGGATTGGGAAGGATACACGCCCACGCGCCAGACGCTCTGGAAAATGAATTACGCTTTTAACAAGCTTTATGGACTGCAGGTTCATCACCTCACGCTTCGCTCACCGGACGGAAAGGAGCGTAAGGTGATCGTGACGCCGAAAGTCACTCAGGGAAAGCGCGTCCTGGATCTGACGGGTGACAACGACATCTGGCAATTGATTCGCGAAGACCAGAACGACGAGCGCCTGAACCGGCAGCGCTACGTCGAGTTTGGCGACATGCTCATGATCTGGAAGATGCCCGAGTTTGACATGACGGACGATGAAGTGGATCGGATGTTGAAACAAGCGAGAAAATTCCAGGCTCTTGTGTTGGATTTGCGCGGCAATCCCGGCGGGCTGGTAAAGACTTTGGAGCGCGTGGTGGGCGACGTAATGGATCACGATGTGACCATCGCGAAACGCACCGGCCGAAAGTCCGATCTCAAACCGCAACTCGCAAAAAGCCGCAGCTTCGCGTTCGAGGGTAAGCTGACTGTGCTGGTCGATAGCCGTTCGGCTTCGGCCGCAGAGTTGATGGCCCGAGTGGTCCAACTCGAGCATCGCGGAACCGTTCTCGGGGACCTGAGCTCGGGAAGCGTCATGGAATCCCGCTATTATTCCTTCAAACAGGGCGCCGATACAGAGATTTTCTATGGCGCTTCGATCACTGACGCTGATCTCGTCATGTCCGACGGAAAGAGCCTGGAGCACACCGGCGTGACGCCGGACGAACTGATCCTGCCGACAGCAGCCGACTTATCCGCTGGACGGGATCCCGTGCTGGCTCGGGCGGCGCATCTGGCAGGCGTTGAAATAGACGCCGACAAAGCGGGCAAACTGTTCCCGCCGGAATGGCGGAAGGACTAAGAGTCAAGGCGGCGCATGGTTCCACCGATATACTGAAAGAGAGGGCCCCTCAGCCGCCTGCGGGGAACCACCGTGACCGATCGCCAGAAGATAATCCGCAAGCTCATCCAATACGGCCTCTTCGTGGGCGTCGTCCTCTGGATCGCTTTCGCTTTCCGTGGCTGGAACGATGAAACCGGCCACATCCAACCGGTCGCTCAGCGAAAACCGCTGTCGGATCTGGTGATGCCGGAACTGAATGGAGCCTCCTGGCGGCTTTCCGATCATCGCGGCGAGGTTGTCCTCATTAACTACTGGGCCAGCTGGTGCGGTCCGTGCCGGCAGGAAACGCCCGGTCTGGAGAGCCTGGCGCGAGATTACCGCTACAAAGGCCTGGCGATGGTCGGCGTGTCGCTGGACAAGGGCAGCAAAGCCCCGGTTCAGTCGTTCGTCAAGGAATTTCACATGACGTATCCGGTGGTTTTCCCGGCGCCGGCGCAGCCGTTTGCATCCGATGTCGAGGCCATCCCCACCACCGTGCTGGTCGACCGGCAGGGCCGCGTGGCTAAGACCTATGTCGGTGCGGTGCGCGAATCGGTCTTTCAAGCCGATGTGGAGAGCCTGCTAGCAGAGCGTCTGGATCCTGCACCGGCGGCTTCGAGGAACTAACGATGCTACAAGCGCTCTTCCCTGTCCTGGTCATCATCGGCTACGTTGTGCTGATGCGCTGGGTGCTGCCGCGGCTCGGCGTTCCGACCTGAATGTCCGGTTCCTGCGACGTTGAGTCTCAACGCAAAAGGCTGGACAGCAAGGTCCCCAAGACAGAAGATTCGCTGTCAGTGCGTTCCAAATAAACTGAACAGCAGCAGTCCCAGAACAATCAGTGTAATCACGACGTATTTTCCGTCGCGCAAGCGCGCAAATCCATAAGCCGAAAACGCGACCCGCGCCACCGGCGTCGCGATCAAAAGCAGCAAGCCCAGTTGGATAATGCCGCGCCCGTGCAGCGCGATTGCATCGCGGAACACCCCTGACAACGTCCGGAAGTCCGCCGGCTCGCCTCGGAAAGTCCGATAGGCGCCCGCGTCCTGGCCATGGCGCGCCAGATAAAAGATGCCTCCGAACCCGACCAAGGCGGCCGCTAAAATGACGCCGGCCCGCAACAGATTGGCGACCATACCCTCTAAGTGGCGTTCTTCCGGTGTCACGTTCAAATTCTCCCGGCCAGGCCGTTGTAAATCATCTGAATTCCCAACGCGAAAATGACGACGGCGAAAGCGATCCGCAACACGTGGCTGCGAGCGGCAGCAAGGATATGTGCGCCGAGGAAAGCCCCGGCGAGAACGCCCAGCATCACCGGCATCGCGATACCAGGGTCTACGTAACCGCGTCCGAAGTACACGCCCGCGCTGGCCGCCGCGGTCACGCCGATCATGAAATTGCTGGTGGTAGTGGACACTTTGAACGGCAGCTTCATCGCCCGGTCCATCGCGATCACCTTGAGCGCCCCGGAGCCGATACCGAGCAGCCCGGACAGCACGCCCGCGATGGCCATGAGTAGAAAACCCACCGGTACATTGCGAACACGATAGGACACTTGCCCGGACCGGGTGGGATACGAACTGTCCATCCGCAGCCAGGCGGCCAGCCGGTCCGGAGGCCCCGTTTCGACTGGATCTTCTGCCGCCTTGGTGAATGAAAGATACGCCGAATAGATCAACACGCCGCCGAAAATAATGGCAATCACCTTGGGGGCAAGCAGCGTTGCGACAAAGGCTCCGGAAAGGGCTCCGGCGCTGGTGGCGATCTCCAGAAACATCCCGGCGCGAATGTTCGAGTAGCCCTCGCGCACGTAAGCTGCCGCCGCTCCCGACGACGTCGCGATTACCGACACGAGCGATGCTCCGATGGCGTAGCGAATGTCGACTCCCAGGCCGATGGTCAGCAGCGGAACAATCACCACGCCGCCGCCCAGCCCGGTAAGCGAGCCCAGAAAGCCCGCGACCAGCGCGCCGCCACCGACGATGGCGGTGAACTCAGCAACAGTCATTCACATTCGATGTTGACATGCCCGGGACAGTTTTCGCAGCCTGGCTGCTTCGCATAGAATGATTGTGCGAAGGAGCCTATGAAGAAACTAGCTGCATTTTCGCTCGCATTGGCAGCGCTGGTTACGCTTTCCGTGACGATGCACGCGCAGAAGGCCAAGAAGCACCGTGTTGTCATTGATGTCACTAACCCCGCGCCCGAGGTCTGGGGCACGGTGTTGAACAGCATTCAAAACATCCAGAAAGCGCTTGGTCCGGAGAACGTTGAAATCGAGGTGGTGGGACACGAGCGCGGACTGAGCATGGTAGTGAAGGCGGCCAACACCAGCATGGAGGAGCGCATGCAGAAGATTTCGGCCACCGGCGTCACGTTCGCCGCCTGCGAGAACAGCATGCGGCACCAAAACGTCACCAAGGCGGACTTGTTCCCCTTCGATGTGACTGTGGATTCGGGTGCGGCGGAACTGATCCGCAAACAGAATGACGGCTGGGCTTACATCAAAGCCGGTCCGTGATTCGTTACTTCGTCCACGCCGCCGGCATGCCGTAGGGTACCAGCGTCACCAGCGCCCCGATCCGATCAATTCGAGGGCACTCCCTGCACTGCCCGCCCGGATGTACACTGGGAGCTACCCGGTCCCCGTTGGACCAGATGCAAGAGGAGCTGGATATGAAGACCAGGCTTTTGACCGCTCTCCTTTTCGCCGTCGCGCCCGTCGCCTCGGCTCAATCCGTCGCAGGTCTGTGGGACGCCACCATTCATTTCAACAACGCTGACATCCCCTTCCGGCTGGAGATCGCCGGGGACGGTCCCAGCGTGCGAGGCTGGCTTTTCAACGGTGACGACAAAGTGCTGGCTACCAGCGGCAAGTTTCAGAACGGCTCTCTGGTGCTGAATTTCGACGACTACGCCGCCAAGCTGACTGCCACGCTGAAGGATGGCGTCCTCACCGGCGAATACGGGCCGATGCTCAAGAAGATCTACCCGGTCATGGCGCGGCGGCACCAGACGGAAACGAAGTCGAGCGCGAAGGCGCCGTCCATCTCCGGCCTCTGGGAAGTCGATGTCAACAGCGCCAAGGGTGAGAAGGCCTGGCGATTCATCGTGCGCCAGATGGGCGGCGACGTCTCTGCGGCCATCCTGCGCGTGGACGGCGACACCGGCGCATTGACCGGCGGTTACAAGGACGGCAAGTTCACGCTGAGCCATTTCTCCGGCGGCCGGCCCTCGCTGCTCATCGTCACTCCAGAGAGCGACGGAACCTTGGCGATCGACATGACCGACCTCCACGGCGCCAGGGAGCTGAAGGCGGTGCGTCCCGCGGTGGCGCGCGCTGAAGGGCTGCCGTCACCTGAGGATCCAGACCACCACACTACGGTGAAGGATCGCTCCGAACCGTTCCGTTTCAGCTTCCCGGATTTGAACGGCCGCCTGGTCTCGAACACCGACGCCCGCTTCCAGGGCAAGGTGGTGCTGGTGAACGTGACCGGTAGCTGGTGCCCTAACTGCCACGACGAAGCGCCATTCCTGGAGGCGCTGTACCGCAAATATCACAGCCAGGGCCTGGAAATCGTCGCGCTGTCGTTTGAGGAAGACGAGCAGCTTCAGAACCCGGCCCGGTTGCGGGCGTTCATCAAGACCTACGGGATCGATTACACGGTTCTGCTGTGCGGCGTCCCCGACGACCGCGATAAGAAGCTCACGCAGCCAGTCAACCTGAACTCCTGGCCCACGACTTTCTTCCTGGGCCGCGACGGCCGCGTCCGTTTCGTGCACGCCGGGTTCCCGGGTCCGGCCAGCGGCGAATTGTACAAACAGGCCGCGCAGGAGTTTTATTCGCAGGTGGAAAGCCTGCTGGCGGAGAACCGGACCGCCCAGCGCTAATTCTCTAGTACTAAATCCCAGACCGCATGACGGTTTTCGCCGCCCGCTGACGCAAGGCGAAGTGTAGACTACAGAGCGGCCCATCCGGGGGCGCTTCGAACATGCGGCAAACCATAACTTTCTTCGCCATCCTGGTGGCGTCCACCCCCTCTTACGCCCAAGGCGTGATCTCGACAGTAGCCGGCAACGGAACCAGCGCCTACGCCGGCGACGGTGGCCTGGCGACGAGCGCCTCGATGCACCCCAACGGGGTCACTGTCGACAGCGCCGGAAACATCTATATCGCGGACCTCTCCGCTTCGGTCATCCGCAAGGTCAACACGGCCGGAATTATCAGTACAGTGGCCGGTTTTCAAGGCGAAAAGACCCAGTTCTCCGGCGATGGCGGACAGGCGACCAGCGCATCGATCTACATTTCGTCCAACCACAACGGTCTCGCCGTGGACAGCGCCGGCAACCTGTACATTGCCGACGACGGTCACCAGCGCATCCGTAAGGTGGATCCTACCGGAATCATCACCACGGTCGCCGGTAACGGGCAAAGAAACTATTCGGGCGACGGCGTCCAGGCTACGGACGCGTCGCTCTATCGTCCCAGCGGCGTGGCTGTGGACAACGCTGGGAATCTGTACATCGCGGATACGGATAACTTCCGCATCCGTAAAGTGGCCAAGGACGGCACCATCAGCACGGTCGCCGGCAACGGCGCCATCGGCTATTCCGGCGACGGCGGCCTTGCCACCAGCGCGTCCCTCTTCTATCCGATGGACGTGGCGGTCGACAAGGCCGGCAACATCTACATCGCGGATCAAAACGCCTACGTGGTTCGCAAAGTGAACACGCTAGGAATCATCAGTACCGTCGCAGGCGATGGGGATTTCGGCTTTTCCGGCGACGGCGGTCAGGCTGCAAAGGCCGAATTGTCCGGCCCGTACAGCGTCGCCGTGGACGGCACGGGGAACATCTACATTGCCGATCACGGCAACGCGCGCGTCCGCAAAGTCGATCCCACCGGAACGATCACCACGGTGGCCGGACACGGCGGAAGTCTTGGAGACGGCGGCCCGCCCACCAGCGCGAACGTAGAGCCGGCGGGCCTGGCCGTCGATGCGGCGGGAAACTATTACATCGCTGACGACGGGGCCAATCGCGTCCGCAAGGTGACGGTCGGCGCGAAGGTTCCAGGGCTCTCCGCGAGCGTCGGCGCGCTTTATTTTTCGTCTACGGTGGGCGGAAACTCACCCAATTCCCAGATCGTCACCGTCTACACGGCCGGCAGCGTCCCGCTCGGTTTCAAAGTCTCCGCGTCCGTCTCGTCCGGGGGGAATTGGCTGCAGGCGACATTCTCCGGCGGGTCAACGCCAGTTGAGTTCACCGTCTCCATCGTCGCGGAGCCTCCCGCAGGCGCCTACAGCGGAACGGTCAAGCTGACTCCAACTGCGCCGGATCTCCCCACAGTGACCATTCCCGTTACGTACCTGGTTACGACCTCGCCACCCGACAGGCCCGTAGTCACGGGCGTTGTGAACGGAGCGACTTTCCAACCCGGCGTGTCCGCCAACTCCTGGGCGACGATTCAGGGAACCAATCTCGCGTCCAAAACGGACAATTGGAACAATTCAATCCAAAACGGGCAGCTCCCCACATCGCTCGATGGCGTGACTGTCCTGTTCGACGGCATTCCCGCCTACATCAGCTACATTAGTCCGACGCAGCTCAACGTCCTGGTTCCGAATATTCGATCCACGACGACATCGGTTGTAGTTTCGAATTCCGGAGCCAAAGTCACGAGCATCTTCAATGCTCCGGCGGGCCAAGCCGGGCCTGCATTCTTCGTCTGGCCGGACAATCAGGCCGTGGCAACACACCAGGACTACAGTTACGCCGTCAAGAACGGTACATTCTCCACCTTGACGACAGTAGCGGCGAAGCCCGGTGACGTCCTCATTCTGTGGGGCACTGGTTTCGGCCCCAGCACTCCGGCGACGCCGCTAGGCTATATCACTCCCACCGATCAAACCTACTCCAGCAGCACGGCGCCCAAGGTCACAGTCGGCGGAATCACCGCTGCGGTCTATGGAGCCGCCCTCGCTCCCGGCTTTGGGGGGCTCTACCAGGTCGCGATTCAGGTGCCTCCTTCGCTCGGCGATGGCGACTGGCCGATCGTCGCCTCTGTCGGCGGCTCGTCGTCGCCCAGCGGAGTGGTGTTGACAGTTCAGAAGTAGACTGGAGCGATCATGCGTGTCTTTTTACTTGCCTTGGTTGCGCCGCTGGTTTGGGGCCAGAACATCATCACGACGGTAGCCGGTAGCGGCGACATGAACTACTCCGGCGATGGCGGCCCAGCCATTAGCGCCGGACTAAACCCGCAAGGCGTCGCGATCGACAGCGCAGGCAATCTCCTGATCGCCGATATCGTTAACAACCGTGTGCGGCAGGTGACCCCGGATGGCAAGATCACCACGGTGGCCGGCTGCGGAGGAATCAGCGTGCAGTGCGTCCTGGCTGGCTTGGGCGATGGCGGACCGGCCTTGGCTCCCATCATCAACGTCTTCGACGTCGCGGCCGACAAGCTGGGCAACTACTACATCGCCGACGACGGAAATAACCGCGTCCGAATCGTGAACTCGCAAGGCATCATGAACACGGTGGCCGGCAATAGCCACACCGGATTCTCGGGCGACGGAGGCCAAGCCACGAACGCAACGCTCAATGGACCGCTTGGCATGGCGATAGACAGTGCGGGTAACGTCTACTTTGCCGACGTTTCCAACAATCGGGTTCGCAAGGTAAGCGCGTCTGGCATCATCACCACGATCGCCGGCAACGGGACGCAGGGGTTTTCGGGCGATGAAGGGCTCGCGGTCAACGCGGAGCTCTATAGTCCCCACTGCGTCGCCGTAGACAGCGCGGGTAATGTGTACTTCTCGGACACCAGCAACAATCGGATCCGCAAGATAGATACGTCGGGCATGATTACGACGGTGGCAGGCAATGGCGGCGTCGGTTCCACGGGCGATGGCGGCCCAGCCACGGCAGCCACGCTATCGGCGCCTTGGGGCGTCGCGGTGGACGGCGCGGGGAACCTCTATATAGCGGACTGGCTGTCCCACAAGATTCGCAAAGTGGATACCAAGGGAATCATCACTACCATTGCCGGCAACGGCACCTTGGGATTTTCCGGCGATAACGGCCCGGCCACCAGCGCGGAGCTCAACGCTCCCACGCAATTGACCTTCGACAACGCCGGGAACCTCTACATCGCGGACACGAACAACCGCCGCGTCCGCAAAGTGACCGGAGTGGGCACGTTCAGCCAGTCCGGCCCGAAGCCGGTGGTCACGGCCGCGCTGAATGCGGCGACGTTCGCGAAGGACCAACCGCTGGTGCAAGGCTCGCTGGCGTCGATCTTCGGCACAAATCTCGCGCCATCGACAGTTGTGGCATCTGCTGTCCCATTGCCATTTGCGCTCCACGGCGTCTCCGTCACGATCGCGGGTGTTGCCGCGCCTTTGCTCTTTGTGTCGTCCGGACAAATCAACTTGCAAATCCCGTGGACGCTCCAAACCGGGAGTTCCGACATCGTCGTGACTTTAAACGGATCTGTGTCGGCCGCGTTTTCGGCGATGGTGGGTGGGCTCGCGCCGGGTATTTTCACCACCAATTACGGAACCGGGCCCGCTATCGCCATCAACCCGGACGGATCGCTCGCCCAGCCGGTTGGATCAATTTCAGGCATTGTCACCCATCCGGCGAAGGTAGGCGACACCATCATCCTTTTGGGCACTGGCCTCGGCATTACGAAGCCGTCAGTTCCAGCGGCTGGCGCCGCCTCTTCCGATCAGTTGCGAACTGCGATCATACAGCCGACGGTAACTATCGGAGGCGTCCCGGCCACCGTTTCGTTCGCAGGACTTTCCCCGCAGTTCGTCGGCGTGAATCAACTCAACGTGGTCGTGCCGAACGTTTCCGCCGGCGTGGTGCCCATCCAGATCGACTCGCTCCAGCACCTCAGCTCGGACAACGTGACCATCGCGGTCGCGAGCCAGTGAGCGAGCGGGTGTAACCTCCTAGTGCGCCGACCGGTGTCCGCGCGTGAAGAGTTGATACAGGCTCGCGAACAGATACCCGGCGATCGCCCCGTCGAGGGCGCCGTATACGGTCCCCAGCAGCGCTCTCCCAATCGTGCGGGAGGTTTCCAGGCCCGGGTAAATCGAACTCATCACCCGGAGGAATTCCTCACCGTAAGATGCGTCGGCTAGATGGATTAGGCCCACCACCAACATACAGCCGCCCCACAGAAGGGCGGAGGTTATCGTGATCGCTTTCACTGAACCTTGCATACGCTTTCCCTTCCTCTACTTCCATGGTATGCCCGAAACATCAGCACGAGAATCCCGTCGCGGAGTGAGGCTAGCCCTATTGGGTTTCTTGACAGCCTGCCCCCATCCGGTGTCTACTACGGTACCGGGAGAAAAGCCTCATGAAAGCAAGACTTTGGATGTTAGCGGCGTTCGCCGCGCTCGCCAGTGCGTCCCTCTACGCGCAGACCGCGACAGCGATCAAAACGGCGAGCGCCGCTCTGCCAACCGCGATCCCCACTTTCTCTACGGCCGATATCTCCCGCACGGGCATCTTTTACGCCGGCGGCAAATACGTCGGCGAGCCGGGCAAAGAGGTCATGGGTGGGTCGGCATACGTCGAAGTCTGGGTGCCGCGCGAAATCCGCCATCCCTACCCCATCATCTACATTCACGGCGCCGGCCAAACCGCGACCGACTGGCTGCAAACTCCCGACGGCCGCCCCGGCTGGGCCTACTATTTCGCCAAGGAAGGCTACGTGCAGTACATGGTGGATTCGCCCGCCCGCGGCCGTTCGCCTTACGTGCCGGACCACGACGGCAATCTCACCATCCGCACGGCGCCGAATCTGGAGGCCGTTTTCACCGCTTCAGCGCGCAAAGGCGATTTCCCCCGCGCGCGCCTGCACAACCAGTGGCCCGGCACAGGGCTGATGGGCGATCCTATATTCGACGATTTCGCGAAAACCCAGGTGCAGTTTCTCAGCGGCGGCGGCCCGCTTTCGCAAGATGAACTCAGCCGCGACGCGTTCGTCGCGCTGCTGGACATGATCAAGACGCCGGTCATTATCCTGTCGCACTCGCAGGGCGGCCCGGTCGGCTGGCTGATGGCCGATGCGCGTCCCAATCAGGTAAAAGCCATCGTTACAGTGGAACCCGCTGCGCCGCCCATCAAGAACGTCAACACCGCGAAGGTCGCCTACAACACCGGTGGAGGCGGGCTGAGCTGGGGCGTCACCTCCAGCCCCATTACGTACGACCCGCCCATCAAAGATCCGTCCGAACTGAAGGTGGCGCTCGAAGAAAAGTCGGACATCCCCGGCGACGTGGTTCCCTGCTACGTGCAGCAGGAGCCGGTGCACAAGCTCGTGAATCTCGAAAAGATCCCCGTCGTCTATTTGTCGGCTGAAGGCGGCTATCACCGCGAATTCGACCACTGCCTGGCCAAATGGCTGAACCAGGCAGGCGTCAAGACCCAATTCGTACGCATGGAAGACGTGGGCCTCCACGGCAACGGCCACGAAATGATGCTCGAAAAGAACAGCGACGAAATCGCGCAGTTCATCGATGGCTGGATCGAAAAGAACGTTCCGCAAAAGGACCAGGCGAGCCTCGCCGCGCCGCCCGATTCCATCCCGACGTTTTCCACGCAGAACATCGCGCGAACCGGATTCTTTTATGCTGGCGGCAAGTATGTCGGCGAGCCTGGCAAAGAAGTCATGGACGACTCCATGTACACCGAAGTGTGGGTCCCCAGGCAAGTTCTGCATCCTTATCCGGTGGTTTTCTTTCACGGCAACGGGCAGACCGGCGCGGTGTGGCGGCAAACGCCGGACGGCCGTCCCGGCTGGGCTTATTATCTGGTCGATCACGGCTACACGGTCTACATGGTGGATTACCCCGCGCGCGGCCGCTCCGCTTACGTGCCCGGCGTCGACGGCAAACTGAACATCCGCACCGCGCTGCAGCTTGAAAACATCTGGACCGCGCCGGCCACCTCAGGCGGCAATTTCCCGCGCATGCACAAATACACGCAGTGGCCGAGCGACTCGCCGAACAAGGGCAAGATGGGCGACCCGGTCTTCGACAACTTCGCCAAGGGCCAGGTTCAGTTTGTCAACGATCAGGCCGAGTTGTCTGTACCCGCGGGTGTCGCGCTGCTCGACAAGATCGGCTCCCCGGTCATCCTGATCACGCATTCGCAGGGCGGCGGCATCGGCTTTAACGTCGCCGACCAGCGTCCCAAACTGATCGCGGGCATGGTGGCCATCGAGCCCGGCGGCCCCCAGATCGGCGTCGTGGATACCGCCAAAGTGGAATATTCGCGTGTGAACCCCAAATCCTGGGGCCTCACGCCGATGCCCATGCAATACGATCCGCCGTTCGCCAGCCCGTCCGACATCAAGGTTCATCTGGAACCGTCGGAACGGCCCGGCGACGAAGTCGGCTGCTATATGCAGGACCAGCCGGTACACAAGCTGGTGAGCTTCGAGGGGATGCGCATCTTGTCGATTTCGGCCGAAGGCACCTACCACCGCGTCTTCGACGTCTGCATTCCCAAGTGGCTGAACCAGGCCGGCGCGAAAGACGATTTCGTGCGCCTGGAGGACGCCGGCATCCACGGCAACCAGCACGAGATGTTCCTCGACCGCAACAGCGATCAGGTGATCCAGTTCATCGACGGCTGGCTGAGCAAGAACATCAAGTAGCCTAAACCGGCTCGCATCCGCTTGCGATAGAATCCTGGTGCGATGAAATTACCAGAAATCACCAGGCGCGGGCTCTTCAAAGGGTTCGCCGCCGCCGGCGCTGTGGCCGCTTCGCCCAGTCTCGCGCAGGCCCAGTCCGCTACCAGACCGCTTCCCGCGCGCGGCGAATTCATCATCCGCGACGCCTACATCATGACCATGGACCCCGCTCTCGGCGACATCCCCAGCGGCAGTGTCCACGTGAAGAACGGCGTCATCGCCGCGGTGGGCAAAGATATCAAGGCCCCGTCCCGCGCCACCATCATCGACGGCCATCGCACCATCGTGCTGCCCGGACTCATCGACACGCACTGGCACATGTGGACCTCCTACATGCGCTCCATGGCCGGAGACAAACCCGCCGACGGCTATTTCCCCATCACCACGCGCTACGGCAAAGCGATGGAGCCCATCGACATGTACCGCTCCACGCGCCTGGCTTGCGCGGAAGCCATCAATGCCGGCATTACTACCGTGGGTGACAACTGCCACAACGTGCGCAGCCACGACCACGCGGTCCAGGATATTCGCGCGCACCAGGAGACCGGCGTCCGTTGCCGCTGGTCTTACGGTCCTTACCGCGGCATGACTCCGGATCAACACATCAATCTCGAAGATCTGGAGGGTTTCCATCGCGACTGGGACAAATATTCCAATGGCGGCCTGATGTCGCTCGGATTCGCCTGGGGCGGCATCCCGCTGGGCGACGAAGCCACGAAGTATCCCGAACGCCTCGAAACCGCCCGCAAGGAGTTCGAGACCGCCCGCCGGCTCGGCATTCCCATGGCCACTCACTGGGCCTCGCGCGAAAACACGCCCGGCGGCCAGGTGGAAGCGCTGGTCAAAGGCGGCTTCTGTGGCAAGGACGTGCTGCTGATTCACATGCTCGCCACCACTCCGCCCGAAATGAAAATGGTGGCCGAGGCCGGCTCGCCCATCAGCTGTTCTCCCGGCTCTGAGTTGCGCATCGGCTACGGCCTCACCAAAGCTTGCGACTTTATGGACGCCGGCATCAACGTGGCCGTCTCGGTGGACACGGTGCCGCTCACCGGCGACGCCAATCTCTTCGGCATCTTGAAACTCATGCGCAACGCCGAAAACGCCAAAGCGTTCAACGAATTCAAGCTCACTGCCCGCCGCGCGCTCGAAATCGCCACCATCCACGGCGCCCGAGCTTTGCAGATGGATCACCTGACCGGCTCGCTGACGCCCGGCAAACGCGCCGACGTCATCATGGTGAAGACCGACAGCCTGCACATGGGTGTGTTCACCGATCCGGCGCACATGCTTGTGGAAGCGGCCGAGGAAGCCGACATCGACACCGTCTCAGTGGACGGCCGCATCCTGAAGCGCGCCGGCAAGCTTACCGCGCTCGACCCCGAGCGGGTGATCGCCGAAGCCGCCGAGACACTGGAAACCGTCGGCAAGCGCATCAGCTAGTCACGCATCGCGACCGCTTTTCTTTTGTGGCCTGCCAATCACTTGCGCGGCCCCGCTGGCTCCTTGCGCCCGCGCTGGTCCTACGCTGGCTTCCAGGAAGCGTTCGGAAAGGAAACAGCATGCGGCCCGAAACTCTGCAGAAAATCGCCCAAGCCATCAATAGCTCCCACCACCAGCACCTTGGCATCACGGCCCATCCGCCCCATCCGCCGCATGCGCCCGCCGCCGCGCGCCTCGAGCATAAGGACCTGAACTCCTTCGGCGAGGCGTTCGACAGCGCGCGGGAGTGTTGGCCTAATTCGCCGCTCGCGCTGATCGGCTCTCATGGAGTTCTGGGCGGCACCAACGTCGATTACCCTTCCGACACGCTACCGCTCGGCTTCAGCCAGTTCCTCGATCCCGAAATTCTCCTGCCCTTTCCCATCGACGACCCGGAAGCCGACGACAGTCTCAACCAATAAACTGAGCCGCGAGCGTCAGCGAGCGGTATGGCACTATGGTTGTGTCTATGACGCCTCCACAACCAGCGCCAAAGTTCCAACTGGTGAACACCCCGGATTACCGTGAACAGTACGCCAACAGCGTGCAGATCCGGGTCAACCTATGGGACTTCTTCCTGATGTTCGGCACCGTGAACCAGACCTCGCCCGACAACGTCATGATTCACAACTTCCAAGGCGTCTATCTCAGCCCGCAGCAGGCCAAGGCGCTCTTGAACGTGCTGACGCAGAACATCACGCAGTACGAAGCTACCTTCGGAGAAATTAAGCTCGAGCCGCACGGCCCCTCCGGCGCCATTCAATAATGTCGACCGCGGCCCGGGAGCCTGCCGCGAATGACGCCTTGAATGCCCAAAGTGGCATCCTGGCTCGCTACCGCCTCTGGCTGTCCCTCACCGTCCTCATCCTGGTCATTCACACGCCGTTCTTCCGGCTTCCCTATTTCTGGGATGAACTCGGCCAGTTCGTGCCCGCTGCCCTCGACATCCTGCACGATGGGGCCTGGGTGCCGCATTCCGCGGTTCCTAACTCCCATGCCCCCGGCGTCATGGCTTACCTGGCGCTGGTCTGGCGCATCTTCGGCTATTCGATCCCCGCCACGCGCGCGGCCATGCTTGTGCTGGCCGGTTTCGCTGCCTACTTCACGTCGTTGCTCGCTACGCGCCTGTGCCAGGGGCTGGGACGAATCCCTGCCTTCATCGCGACTCTCCTGCTATTGCTCGATCCGCTGTTCTACATGCAGTCCATACTGGCGCAGCTGGACATGCCCGCCATGCTTTTCACCGTGCTGGCGTTGCTGCTGTTCCTCGAGGACCGCCACGCCGCCGCCGCGCTCGCCTGCACTGCCCTGGTGCTTGCCAAGGAAACCGGGGCCGTCCTGCCTCTCACCCTGGGCATTGCTCTGCTGCTCGATCCTCAACGCCGTTCCTCCGCCGCCTACTACCTGGCCCCCTTCGTGATGTTGGCCGTTTGGTTTCTCGCTTTATGGAGCGCCACCGGCCACCTGTTCGGCGACGCCGGCTATACCGAATACAACATCTTCTATTCGCTCAATCCCGTCCGCGCCGTCTTCTCCCTGCTCCGCCATACTTACTACCTGTTCGTCGCTGACTTCCGCTGGGTAGGGTCCATCGCGATCGTCCTGGCCTGGAGGAAAACGCGCATCTACTCGGGCCGCGCGTGGGCCGTCACGTGGTGCTTCCTCGCGGCGCACCTGGTGTTCGTGAGCGTGCTCGGCGGCGCCGAACTGGAGCGCTACCTGCTCCCCGTGTTGCCTCTGGTCTACATCGCCATGGGCGCAGCCTGGATGGCCGTCACCCCTTTGTGGCGCAATCTGGGCATCGCCGCCACCGCCGCCGGGCTCGTCGCCGGCCTGTTCCTCAATCCGCCCTATCCATTTCCCTTCGAAAACAACCTCGCGCTGGTGGACTTCGTTCAACTCCATCGCGCCGCCGCCGAGTTCCTGGAAGACAAGTACGCCGATCAGTCTGTCTACAGCGCTTGGCCATTGACGCAGGCTCTGCGCAATCCCGCCTTCGGTTACGTCAGCCGTCCGCTGAACGCGGTGGAAACCTCCGACCTCCATTTCTCCACGCTCAACGCGCTCGCGCCGCAAAATGTCCACGTCCTGGTGCTCTATTCACGCGCCTGGACGCCGCCCTGGGGTATCCTCAACTGGACGCTGGTGCGTCGATTCCTCGCTCGCTTCTATCAATATGAACGCCAGATGAGTGCCGCCGAAGTCCGCAGCCGCTTTGGCCTTGTGCCGGTCCGCCGCTGGGATCAGCGGGGCCAATGGATCGAAGTGTACGCGCGACCCTAGCACTGGTACTTTTTTTCGGCTGGACTAAGGTATTCACAGTCTGGCCCATCGTCCCTCCACGCTTTAGCATCGAGATAGAGGTGAGAAACTCATGCGCACGTTCGCGCCTGTCGCAATAATTGGAAGTCTTTTGTTGGTTGCCGGCCTGGAGGCTCAGAGCCTGACGGAGAATGCCGCTGCGATTGCCGGCGCCACCATCGGCACGGCCGCCGGAAAACCGCTCGGCACTGCTCTGGGCAACATCTTCGGCAAAATAGATAAGGACACCGACAAGGCCGCCAACGCGAAAACCGCGAAGACTCCCAAAACTGCCAAAACGAATCAGGAGCAGAAGGTAGAAAAGCCGGAACCTGAAACGGTTACCGCAAAGCAATCTGGTTCTACCCCGTCGTTTTCGGGCTCCTCCCCGGCAGGCCCCGGCCCCATGGGCGAAGCGAGAGGTGGATCTGGTTCCAGCGGAAATAGTTCGCGAAACGTCTACCGAACCGAGGCTGCGCCAAGCTCCTTTGTTCCTGCCGCGCAATTTGCACCGGCGGCGCCTGTTGAGCCGGTGGTCAGGCAGCTCTCGGCGGCCGATCTGGCTAACCTCCGAGTGGGCTCCTCTGGCCAGGAGATGCAGGCAGCGCTGGGCGTCCCCGAGTCTCGTGTGATTATTCCCGGTGACGATGGGCGTCTCCTTGAGAGCTGCCAATATTGGTCCAACGGACAACACGTGGGGACCGTTCATCTGGTCAACGGCCAGGTGGTCAGCGTAGCTTCGCGCTCCACAAATTAGTTCGTCGTTCCGCCCATGCAGGCGCGCGGTTCCTCGCTAAACTGAATATGTGCGCCGCCTGCTCCTTCTTTTTGGCTTGCTCGCCGTCCGCCTTGCCTGGGGCGCAACCGCCGCGGACATCTCCACCGAAATCCAACAGGTGGCGCTCGATCCCGCCGAATGCTACCGCGTTTTGGATCTGAGCTTCAGCAAGGAAGATCTCAAACTATACCTGACATCCGGCTACCTCATCTTTACCAAGCCCACGGAAGGCCTGCGTCTGGGCGCGGTCTTTGTCGCCAGCCGGGAAGCCGGCGACGCTGAGGTGCTTCTGCTGCCTCCTTCTCGCGCCGAGCGGTTCTCGTTGGCCAACTTCACCGGAAGCCCAAACCTGGAAGAACATTTTCAAGCGGCCGTCTTCATCTTTACCGACGGGACGGCTGACCAGCTTCTGGCGCGCCTCCAGCAAGATTCCGCCAAGAAGGCACCGGAAGTCGGCGCCTTGATGGCCGATCAGTACACGCCCGTGCTCCGCAACCTGAGCGGGAGCTTCGAAACGCGGCTGGTTTACGACCTGCTGTCCGGCGCCCGCGATGCAGGCATTTTTTACGGTGCGGTTTCGGGCCTCAAGCTGGGTGATTTCGATATTCTGTACGATCCCACCGCAGCGGATCAGATCCTGGCCGGAAAGCTCGTGGACCGCGAAAATCGCTCCTACTTCGACATCTGGACCACCTTCCCCGCGCGCTCCTTCCGCAACGGCGCCCCTTCCCGCAGCGGCCATTTCGGGCTGGACAAGTACCAGATCGAGGCCACCATCGAACCCAATCTCCAGCTGAAAGCGGTTGCGCGCGCAGACCTGACGATCAAGCGGCCTGGGTTTCTGGTCCCCCTGGTCCTCGCTCAGAATCTCCGTGTAACCGCAGCCAGCATCGACGGTCGGCCCGTGGAGGTTTTCCAGCGCGATTCGCTCCGCGCCAGCCTGATCGCCGGCGGCGAGGACCGCCAGTTTCTCCTGGTATGCGCGCAGCCGCTCGATCCTGCGGCGCCGCACCGGATTGAGCTCCACTATGCGGGTGACGTGATCCGCGATGCCGGAAACGGCGTCTACTACGTGTCTTCCCGCGGTAACTGGTACCCGCGCGCCGGAGCCGATCTGGCTCGCTTCGATCTCACCTTCCGCTATCCCCGCAACCTGACGCTCGCCGCCACCGGCGATACCGTGGAAGATCGCACCGACGGAGATTGGCGCATCACGCGCAACATCACCAGTGTCCCCACGCGCTTTGCAGGCTTCAATCTGGGCGATTTTACTTCGCTCGAACTGGACCAGAACGGCTACAAGATCGGCGTGTACGCCAACCGCAAGCTGGAAACGGCTCTCCAGCCGAAAGCGCCTCAGCCTCCGGCCGGTCCTCCGCTTCCTTCTGCGCCGCGCATTTTCCACCGCCGGCCGCCAGATCTGGGCTCGCTCGATACAGTTCCTACTCCCCTGCCGCCGGATCCTGCGGCGCGCCTTCACAGCTTGGCCAAGGATGTCGCCGACACTCTGGATTTCCTGACCGGCAAATTTGGGCCTACGCCGTTCCGGCGGCTCTCCATAACTCCCATTCCGGGAACATTCGGCCAGGGTTTCCCGGGTCTGGTTTACCTTTCTACCTTGGCGTATCTCAACTCCAGCCAGCTGCCTTCTGGCATCCAGCATCAGCCGCAGGACGCCATCTTTTATGCGGACCTGCTGGAGAGTCATGAGGTAGCACATCAGTGGTGGGGTAACTACGTGATACCTGCCAGCGGTCATGACGACTGGTTGATCGAGGCCCTGGCCAACTATTCGGCGCTGCTTTTGCTCGAGCAGAGAAGAGGAACCAAGGCGGTGGACGCCGTTCTGGATGGATACCGGAGTCATATGTTGACCAAGACCGCCTCTGCCCGCACGCTCGAGGAGGCCGGCCCCATCATCTGGGGGTTACGCCTGGAATCCTCTTTCACTCCCGACGCCTGGCGCACCGTCACTTACGAGAAAGGCACCTGGATCATTCATATGCTCCGGCGCCGGCTCGGCGACGAGAAGTTTTTCGCGCTGCTGCGCGAGATTTGCAGCCGCTACGGATTCCAGAGAATCAGCACCGAACAGTTCCGCGAACTGGCACAGAAATACATGCCGCCATCGCAAGATCCGATGCTGAAAACGTTTTTCGACAACTGGGTGTACGGCAGCGGCATTCCCTCGGTGAAGCTGCGCTATGCCTGGCACGCGTCAAAACTGACCGGATCGCTCTCCCAGAGCGACGTGGACGACTCCTTCGCGGCGTTTGTCCCAGTGGAAATCCAGACCGGAAATCAAAGCCATGTCTACTGGCTGGCGACGGGCAGTGATCCGGTTCCGTTCTCCATCCCGTTGAAGACCTCGCCCGATAAGGTGACGCTGCTTACCAACGACTGCCTGATTCGAGTCTCGAAATGAACGAATCTCACTCCTGACCCCATGCCCATCGCCAGTAAACGCAAAGAAGAAGCGAAGAAGTCCGCGCCGATCGCCGAGGCCGAACCGGCGGCTCTGCCCGAGCAACTCGAGCCGGAACCTGGAATCAAGGTGACGGCGTTGATTTTTTCCTACGACAGCGCGCCGGCGCTGCGGCGTTGCCTGGCTGCGCTCGAAAGCTCCAACGACCGCGCATCCATCGAGATTCTCGTAGTGGACTGCGGTTCTCACGACGAAAGCCCGCAGCTCGATTCCGAATTCTCCGGCGTCACCATCCTGCGCCTGCCCCGTTACTTCGGCCGTACCAAGGCTCTGAACATCGGCACGCGCACCGCGGCGGGCGACTATCTGTTCTTTCTCACGCCGGAAGTCGAGCCGCTGCCCACCACCATCCCTGCGCTCCTGGCCCGCCTGGAATCCGACCAGGAAGCCGCGGCCGTATGCCCCTTGCTGTTGAACACCGACTCTCAGCCTGTACCGCAGTTCTTTCGCCTGCCGACGCCCGATACCGGCGCCGAGTTGACTCCCGTCAGCATCGATCGAACCGCCGCAGAGACCGCCGTGGAGTTGGCCACGTTCCAGGCCTTTCTCGTCCGTAAGTATTTCGTCAAAGGGATCAACTATCTGGACGAACGCTATGGCGAATCGTTCTCCGACGCAGAGCTCTGTTACCAGATCCGCCGCGCCGGACGCAAAACGCTGGTTCTACCGCAGGTGACTGCTTTATTCACTGCAAATTCGCCTTATTCAGAATCGGCGCGCACCATCATGGACGCCGATCGGCTCCACGGCGCCGCTGTCTACTTCGGAAAGCATTTCGGCTTGGTCGCCGGGATTCTGTTCCGCGTGAAGACCGCTCTTGCCGCGCTGGTCACTTTCCGGTTGGGTTTGTTTTTTGCACTACTTTCTGACACGCGAATCGACGGATCACAGTCAGACATTCTTTAGTATCAATAAGATGCGTGTAGTGTTCAGTACTCGCGGCAACGCGGTACCTAACGTTCCGTCCACCAAGCGCCGATAGTAGAGCGGTATGCAGATAGACGCCGTGCTTTGGATTCTCCTCCCCCTCTTCATTGCTGCCGGGTCTGCGCTGTTGTCGTTCTACATTATGCAGGCGCGGATGGAAGTCGCGATCGCGAAAGAACGCGAGGTGCTGTCGGAAGCACGCGCTGAGATCCGCACTTGCAAGAACACCATGGAAGAGCGGGTCCGGGCCACGGAGCAGGAGGCCCGCCGCCGCGCGCTGGACGAGTTCATGCAGGATTTCCGCGTGGAGGAACGCCACTACTTCCGTGAAAACAAGTCGGTTACCGCACGGCAGAAGGCCATGATTCTGCAGGAACGGCTGTACTTCCGCAACATCCCGCTCTCCAATTGGGTGGAGCACGAAATGGTAGTGGAACAGGACCTGCCCGACATCCAGCATCTGGCGAAAGGCTGCTCGATCTTCAGCACCAAGGCATTGACGGACGAAAGCAAGAACGCCGTCTCCCGCATGCTTGAACAAGCCGCCGCGTCGGCTTCCGGGTCGACTCCCCAGCTTGCCACGGCCACGAATAACGGCCAAGCCGCCTAATTCCAACAACTTCGCACCGCCCAAGCGCGGCGGCGCAATTGCATGTCAACCGATTCTCTGGATACCCGTCCAGAGGATATGATGGGCGCAATGGCGGACCGTCTGGAGGCCAGCATCCCCGCATTGGCCGACACGCGTGAGTTCGGGACCTGGATGGTCTCCGAGCAAAAGCGCATCTTTCTGCTTTGCCGCCGCATGCTGCAAGATACCGAGGACGCGGATTCCGCCACCCAGGACACCTTTTTGAAAGCCTGGCAAGCGTTGAGCCGGCCGGACTCGAAGAACCTGGACGACCCGGGCAAATGGCTGACCCGGATCGCCGTCAACACCTGCTTGGACCGTTTGCGCTCGCGCCGCTGGCAGTTCTGGCGGAAGCGCCCGCAGCCGGAGGATGAATCGGCGATTCTTCAATTGGCCGCGGCTACAGATCCGAACGCCGAAGATCAAGCCTTTGCCAACGAGATTCGCAACAGGCTGGAGGGCGCTCTCGGAAAATTGAGTCTGCGCCAGCGCGCGGTGTTCAATTTGAGGCATTATGAAGACCGGAGCCTCGCCGAGATTGCCGAGATTTTGAATTTGGACGTAGGAACCGTGAAGGTGCATCTGTTTCGTGCCACGGAGAAGCTTCGGGAGGAGCTGCACGACTTGTATCTTCGCGACAGGCAAGATGGGAAGAGAAATGAAACACCGGGACGAGACTGATTTCGAGAATTGGCTGCACGATCGCGCGCGAGGTGTGCCGGAGCCGGAAGTCTCCGAGGACTTCCTGGCCGCGCAACGCCGCAGCATCTATCGCCGTATCGGCGAACCCCGCAGGCATGCGGCGCTTCGCTGGGGGCTATCGGTTGCGATGCTGCTTCTATTGGTGGCCAGCTTTGCCATCCAGCGCGTCCAAAGACCCGCACCCACGATCTCCGACGAGCAACTGTTTTCCGACCTCGCCAACATGGAACAGCGCACCGAGCCGAAAGCCATCCAGCCGATCCACGGCCTGTTCGAGGAATAGCGGGTTCTGATCATGTTGCGGGCTATCGCACTGGTTTTGGCGTTCTCAGTCTGGGCTCCTGCGCAGTTACCCAAGGGACTTTACGCCTGGTGGAGCCGGCCGGAGATTACGCGCGGTTTGAACCTCACGCCCGCTCAGCGCCAGCAGATCCGGTCCACAGTCCAGCAGTACCGGCCGCATTTGTTGAACGTGCGCGCCGAAGTGCTCCGCGCCGAGCAGGATCTGGCGCAGGAGTTCAATCGCAGTCCGGTGAATCCGGCCAAGGCGGATGAGGCGATCGGCCGCCTGGTGGATGCCCGCAGCGATCTCACGCGCACGCTCAGCCAGCTGAGTCTCAAACTCCGGTTGATTCTGACTGATCAGCAGTGGCAGGATTTGCAGCGCCGTCAGCCCGTTCCCGCCGGCAACACGCCCGAACCTGCGGAACCACCCGATCAGAAGTAGACGCGAAGTTATCGCGACCGGCGCCGCTGCATCTAGTGGACTATCGAATCGACAGCGGCGGTTAGCGTTGAGGTCAAGGGTCGATTTCCCGGCTTGGCTCCGTTCTGCACGACAGCAGTGTTGCGATTCATGGAGGAGCTTCTTCGGTCGCTCGATTATATACAGTGCATAATGGGAACCATGCGTCTGCTCACCATTCTCGCCTTGGCTGCGATAACACCACTGTTTGCTCAATCATCCGACGAAAAGGAGGCGCTCGCGGCGACTCAGAAGATGTTCGATGCCATGACCGCTCACGACGCTTCCGCGATCCGCGCTGTCTCCTTGCCCGACGCACGACTGTTTGCCATTGGCGAACAAGGCGTTCCGTCCCCGGCCATGGCCATCGAGGACTTCGCCACGCGCATCGCCGGAATCCATGAGCAGATTCTGGAGCGCTTCACCGGCCAGCCAGCCATCTCCATACACGGCCGTATCGCTCAGGTGTGGGGCGACTACGAGTTCCTGCGCGAAGGCAAATTCCACCACTGCGGCGTCGATTCCTTCAGCCTCTTCAAGACCCCGCAAGGCTGGAAAATCGCCACCATTGTCTACACGTCGGAGACCACCGGGTGCCGGAGTCATTAGTGCGCGATCGGAGTTGGTGTCTCAGCGGGGAACGTCCACGATCCAGATTCGGGCTTTCGGCGATATCAATGTAGCTGTGTCGATTCGGTCAAAAACCAGGTGTTCGTTATCGAGCCAGCGCAAGTCGTAGGTTAGATCTGATGCCGGGCCTACTAAGCGGCGCGGTTGGCTCGTCGCCTGCAATCCCACCACCCAGATGCCGCTACAGCTCCAGATTGGTTGATTCCTGGGTCCGGCGGTTCGGGGCCGGGATGTGAACGTGGCATACGCGATCCGGCGTCCATCGGGCGATGGCGCGGCAAGACCAGCCGGCTCCTCTGCGCGAAGTACGACACGCCTCTGGTGGCCATCGGGAGAACTCACCACTAATCCATCAGTGTCGAAGAACGTGAGCTGGGAACTGTCCGCGAACCACGGACTCCAGCTTGGCTCCATGAAGTTCCAATCCGGATCCGGATGTATGGTTGCGGTGCCAAGTTCAATCCAAGCTTTCTCGCGCAGATCGTAAATGTGGAGCGATCGGCTCAAATGAACAGGACCAGCGGCTATGTACCGTTCGTCTGGCGAGGGCGCGAGCGAATCACCCAGAAACCCTTCGTGATGATGCGAGGAGAGATCTCCACGGGGCGTCATCAACACGGAATCGTCAAACTTCTCAAACACCCAAACAAAGCTATTGATCGTGGAAAGGTAAGCCACTCGCTCTGCGCAAGTAGGAGGCGCTTCGGAAACCGATCGTCCAGGGCAGACACGTCCTTTTTGAACAATTGACCCATCCTCTGAAACGAGTGCATAGGACCAATCCCGAAAAACAACAATTCCGGCCTTAGTCCAATCGGCTACAAAGCCGTCCGCAGGAGGTTTCGATGAGAGTATATGGCCCTCGCGATCCAGGAGGATGATTTCTGAGACAAGATTCGACCTTCCAAAACCGCTACTCCCACCTGGGCGATGCCAGCCTGTTCGAACGGCGGCGATTTTCTTGCCATCCGGGCTCGGAACAGGATTGTAAGCATTTTCGTCCGACAATTGGGTCTGCGCAGCGAGAATGGTTGGGAACGCCAGCGCCGTAAGAATGTAGTGCGCCCGAATCACTGTGCGCCGCCCTGTATCTAATGTAGCCAAGCCCACCGAGCGCTCGGATGCCCGGTGGACTCGGCTATTAAGACCCCGAACTCAAGCCAGGTCGTAGCGATCCAGGTTCATGACCTTGTTCCACGCGGCCACGAAGTCCTTCACGAACGTCTCCTTCGAGTCGTCCGATGCATAGACTTCCGCGAGCGCCCGGAGCTGGGAGTTGGAACCGAAGACAAGGTCGACTCGCGTCGCGGTCCACTTGAGTTTGTCCGTTGCGCGATCGCGCAACTCATAGACTCCTTCCGTTGTGGAGGGCTGCCACTTGGTGTTCATGTCGACCAGGTTGACGAAGAAATCGTTCGTCAGCGTCTCGGGCCGATTGGTGAACACGCCGTGTTTGGACTGGCCGAAGTTCGCATTCAGGGCGCGCATGCCGCCGATGAGAACCGTCATCTCGGGCGCGGTCAGCTTCAGCAACTGCGCCCGGTCGACTAAAAGTTCCTCCGGCGACATGGACTGTCCGTTTCGGACGTAGTTGCGGAAGCCGTCCGCCTTCGGTTCGAGCGGCGCAAAAGAGTGGGCATCGGTCTGCTCCTGAGTCGCATCCGTGCGCCCGGGCGAGAAGGGAACCTTCACGTCGTACCCCGCCTTCTTCGCGGCTGCCTCGACGGCTGCGCAGCCGCCCAGAACGATCACGTCCGCGAGAGAGACTTTCTTGGCTTTTCCGTTGGACTGGGATTGAGATTTGTTGAAGTCCTTTTGGATTGTTTCTAGCGTCGAGAGGACTTTGGCCAGTTCGGCCGGCTGGTTCACTTCCCAATCTTTTTGCGGCGCCAAGGTAATGCGCGCGCCATTTGCTCCACCGCGCTTATCGGAGCCTCGGAAGGTGGATGCCGAAGCCCAGGCAGTGGTGACCAGTTGCGAGATCGACAGTCCGGACGCGAGGATCTTGGCCTTCAGAGCAGCGATGTCCTGTTCGCTGATTAATTGATGATCGACTGCGGGAAGAGGGTCTTGCCAGATCTGCGGCTCCTTGGGAACAAGCGGGCCAAGGTACCGCGAGATCGGTCCCATATCGCGGTGCGTCAGTTTGAACCAGGCCTTGGCGAACGCGTCCGCCAACTCGTCGGGATGCTCGTAGAAGTGCCTTGAGATCGGCGCATAAACGGGGTCCATCCGCAGGGAGAGATCTGTCGTCAGCATTCCCGGGGCGTGCCGCTTCGACGCATCGTGAGCATACGGAACGGCGGTCGCCGCAGCTCCGTTCTTGGGAGTCCACTGGTACGCACCGGCCGGGCTCTTGGTGAGCTCCCACTCATACTTGTAGAGGTTTTCCAGGAAGTTGTTGCTCCACTTCACCGGCGTAGTGGTCCACGTGACTTCTATTCCGCTTCCGATGCTCTCGTCGCCGTGGCCACTGCCATAGGTGTTGTTCCAGCCCAAGCCTTGCTGCTCTATCGGAGCGGCCTCGGGCTCGGGACCGACATACTTGCTCGGATCGGCGGCGCCGTGGGTCTTGCCGAATGTGTGACCGCCGGCAATCAGCGCAACCGTCTCATAGTCATTCATCGCCATGCGGGCGAACGTCTCGCGGATATCGACAGCAGCGGCGAGTGGATCGGGCTTTCCGTTGGGCCCTTCCGGATTCACGTAAATTAGGCCCATCTGAACAGCGGCCAAAGGATTATCGAGCTGACGCTCGCCGCGATAGCGCTCGTCGCCGAGCCACTTGCCCTCAGGCCCCCAGAAAATGTCCTCTTCGGGCTCCCAGACGTCCTCGCGCCCGCCGCCGAAACCGAAGGTCTTGAATCCCATCGAATCCAAGGCGACGTTACCGGCGAGAATCATGAGGTCGGCCCAGGAGATTTTCCGGCCATATTTCTGCTTGATGGGCCAGAGCAGGCGGCGCGCCTTGTCCAGGTTCACATTGTCGGGCCAGCTATTGAGGGGCGCAAAACGCTGTGTGCCGTTGCCTGCGCCGCCGCGGCCGTCGCCGATGCGGTAGGTGCCGGCGCTATGCCAGGCCATGCGAATGAAGAGTGGGCCGTAGTGGCCGAAGTCCGCCGGCCACCAGGACTGCGACGTCGTCATGAGAGCGTGCAGGTCCTTGACCACGGCATTCAGGTCGAGGCTCTTGAATTCTTCCCTGTAGTTAAACTCCTTGTCCATCGGATTGGACAGATTGGAGCGCTGGTGCAGGATCTTCAGGTTGAGCTGATTCGGCCACCAGTCCGCATTCGAGTGGGCTCCAGCCGAGGTGTGGACGGGGCACTTGGTTTCGGTTGACATGTGTTCATCTCCTTCGAATTAAGCAAAAACATCAACGGGCATGCGGCCGAGCGCACTTCGTGCAGAGCCCCCGGAAAACGAGTTCATACTCGCGAAGAATCCGTTTGCCGAGGGAGCCAGAGGGAGGCTTGGGCACGGCGTACCACCCCAGGTCTTCAATGTTGCCGCAGCGCTCGCAGACAAAATGATGGTGCTTGGCCATGTTCGATTCGAACCGCACCGCATTGCCATCCACCGTGACTTCGCGTATCAGGCCCGCTGAAGCCATGGCGTGCAGGCTCTTATAAACGGTGGCCAGAGAGGCTCGCGGATCCGTCCGGTTGATGGCCTTGTAGATTTCTTCCGCCGAGGGGTGTTTCGCGTTACGATTCAGATAGTCCAGAATCGTGAACCGCTGCGGCGTGCAGCGAACCTTGTGCTCGCGAAACGCGGCGAGAATCTCCGGACGGGACAGACGCACTAAGCTAAGAATAATTCTCTTCTAAGAAGATGTCAACCCTAGTAATATTACTTGTATTGTCATCCGCGCGACACTGAGGCTCCGCTTCTTTGGATATCGTCACACCACTGCAATACGTGAAAGGGATCGGCCCGGCGCGCGCGGAGATGCTTGCGGCCAAAGGCCTGCTCACGGTGGAAGACCTCATCACCTATGCGCCGTTCCGCTACGAAGACCGGACCAACGTGAAGCCGATCGCTCAACTGGCGCCGGGCGAGATGGCTACCGTGATCGCGGAAGTGCAGTCCGCGCACCTGGCTGGATTCCGCCGCCGCAACCTGGGATTGTTTGAGGCGATTTTCAAGGACGCCTCCGGCGAGCGGCTGCTGGCGAAATGGTTTCACGGCGGCTATCTGGTGGATCGGTTCCTGCCGGGCTTGCGCGTGGCGCTGTACGGCAAGGTCGAGTTGGACAGCTACACCGGCGACCTCCTGCTGATGCATCCCGAGTTTGAAATCCTGACAGCCGATGATTCCGACGGCGAGGCCGCGCTGCACACGGGCCGTATCGTGCCCATCTACGAAGCTGCGGGCAAAGTCACAACGCGAGCGTTCCGTGCATTGATTGCTCGTGTGCTGGAGGGTCTGGAGCCGGTGGAAGATCACCTGCCGCCGGCGATTCGTGAGCGTCTGAAGCTGCCGGACCGCTGGGATGCGATCCGTGCTTTGCATTTCCCGGAGCAAGGCGCCGATCTGCGGCTGCTCAATGCCTATCGCACTCCGGCGCAATGGCGGCTGATCTTTGAAGAATTCTTCTGGCTGGAGTTCGGGCTGTCGTTGAAGCGGGCGAAGGCGCGGGTGCAGCCGGGCATCTCGTTTGAACTGACCGATCGCGTCCGCGAGCGCATCAAGACCATGCTGCCGTTCAAGCCGACCGGCGCGCAGAAGCGGGTTCTGAAAGAGATCGCGGAGGATATGCACCAGCCGCATCCGATGAGCCGGCTGCTGCAGGGTGATGTGGGCAGCGGCAAGACACTAGTGGCTGCGGAAGCCGCAGTGATTGCCATTGAGAACGGCTATCAGGTGGCGGTCCTCGCGCCGACGGAGATTCTTGCCAACCAGCATTTCTTCTATTTCAAGAATCTGTTCCAAAAGATGGGTTACGTGGTCGTGCTTTTGACGGGGTCGGCGACGGCGCGCGAGAAGTCGCAGCTGAAGAAGTTGCTAGCCGAAGGATTGGTGCACGTTGCCATCGGCACGCATGCCTTGATCGAACAAGACGTGGAATGGAAGAAGCTGGGCCTGGCAATCGTAGACGAGCAGCACCGTTTCGGGGTGATGCAGCGGCTGCGGCTGGCATCCAAGGGGGAGCATCCCGACGTATTGGTGATGACAGCCACGCCCATTCCGCGCACGCTGGCGCTGACCATCTATGGTGATCTGGATGTTTCGATCATTGACGAGATGCCGCCGGGGAGGCAGCCGATCGAAACCAGCCATGCGACGGAGGATCGCATCGAACGCGTGTATAGTTTCCTGAAACAGCAGATCCAGGCGGGCCGCCAGGCCTACGTCGTGTATCCGGTGATCGAGGAGTCCGAGGATGTGAAGGCGGCACAGAAGATGTACCAGCATTTGTCGGAACGCGTGTTCCCGGATATTCGCGTGGGACTGCTGCATGGGCGCATGAAAACGGATGAGAAGGAAACCGTGATGGATCAGTTCCGGCGCGGTGAGGTGAAGATCCTGGTGTCGACCACGGTAATCGAAGTGGGCGTGGATGTGCCGAACGCGACTGTGATGGTCATCGAGCAGGCGGAGCGCTTCGGACTGGCGCAGTTGCATCAGTTGCGCGGGCGAGTGGGGCGCGGGTCCGAGAAGAGCTACTGCATCCTGGTGACAGGCAAGCTCGGTGACGCAGGGCGCGAGCGTATCCGGACAATGGTGGACTCTACCGACGGATTTTATATCGCGGAGATGGATCTGAAGCTGCGCGGGCCGGGCGAATTTTTCGGAACCAAACAATCGGGACTGCCGACGCTGCGGATCGGGAACATTCTCCGCGATCAAGACGTGCTCGAAATCGCGCGGAACGAAGGGCAAGGATTCATCGCGAGTCCGCCGTCGCAGGATGAGATCAAACGCGCGATCACGTACCTCCGGGAACACTGGCAGCGGCGCTACGCTTTGGTGCAAGTGGGCTGATGCGGGTAATCGCGGGAGAGTTTCGCAGCCGCCGTTTGAAGAGCGTGCCCGGACTGGAGACCCGGCCGACGCCGGATCGTTTACGAGAGGCGCTCTTCAACGTGCTGGCGCCGCGGATTGAAGGTAGTGTTTTTCTGGACGCGTATGCGGGAACCGGCGCTGTTGGCATCGAGGCATTGAGCCGCGGCGCGCGAAGGGCCATCTTCGTGGAGAAGAACCGGGGCGCGGTCGACGTGATTCGCCAAAACGTGGCGGCATTGGGCCTGGAGGCACGCGCGGAGGTGTTTACGAGCAAAGCTCCGGTAGTGTTGGAGCGCGTGCAGGCTGATATCGTGTTTCTGGATCCGCCTTATGAGGCGGCGAAAGAATACGAACTGGCGATGGGGGCGTTGGACCGATCAGGAAGCGGGATGGTGGTAGTGCAACATTCCTCGCACGCAACGCTCGCGGAAGCGTACGGCCACCTGCGGCGTTGCCGCGTCCTGAAGCAAGGCGACAATTCGCTGAGCTTTTACGAGCAAGCTACTTGACCACGGCGCGCAGCGCCATGCTCACGGCGACGATCAGGACCGACATGCCAGGCAGGACGAGGAGAGCTTTCTGGAGCCGCTTCGGGTCTCCGGCCGCGATTACTCCGATGATGCGGGAACTGACGGCGAGACCGATCCAACTGGCCGTGATGGCAAGGCCGATGGCCGTGCCGGTCATGCGCGGAAACGAATCGCCGATGATCGCGACCGTCGTCGGGAAGACGGGCGCCATGGATGCACCGGCACAGAACGTGAGAATCCAAGCGCGCCGGGGGTCGCGTGTTCGGAGCATCAGGAACGTCGTGAGGGCCATCAGCAGCGCTGCTGCTAGGATGACGTTGAGTCCTTTGACGGAGATTAGCACCTGGGACGCGGCTAAGCGCCCCAGCAGCAGTCCCAGCGCGAAACCGAGTGAAAGGACGTTGAGCGCGCGAGCTTCCGGAATGCCCTGCGCGATGAGGTGCTGTACCAGCCAGTTCCAGACACCGACCTCGGTAGCGACGTAGAGGAACAGAAGCAGGGCGCACAGCGCGAGGGTCGGACTCGCCAGCACGCCGACATCGGAAAAGACGAAGCTCTGAGCGCTGGTGGGCGGAGGGATCGGCGCGCCGAGGTTCACAAGGACGGCTGCCACCGCGAGCACACCGATCAGGTAGGACAGCCGCGTGGAACTTCTGCGAAGAAGGTTGGCGGAAATGAACGGCGTGGCAAGGCCGCCGACGCCGAAAAAGATGTTGAGAAAGTTCAGAACGGTAGCGCGCCGCGTGGGGTCGACGTCGCTGCCGAGTGCGTTCGCAGCGGTAACGATAATGCCGCCGCCGCAGCCCAGCACGAAGAGGTATGCCACGATGCTCGGAAAGCCGCTGGAGCGGGGGAGCAGGAATAGCGCGACGGCGCTGAGTGCGAGGCCCAGCACCAGTGCGACCTTCTTGCCTTCGTTGTCGATGAGCGGGCCGACGCCGACTGAGGCAAGCACGAGGCCCATGGCCTGATACAGCGCGATGGTGCCGTTTTGCTTGGGCGTGAGTTGGAAGCGGGTCGAAAGATCCGGCAGGATGGTGCCGAGCATGGACGCGGTCATGCCGTAGACGAAGATGGAGAGGATCGCGGCGAGGATCAGCATCGTTGACCGCTCATGCTGACGCGCGGCGCGACGACCAGCGGAAAGCGAAGTAGACGGGAATGCCGATCACGACGATGACCAGGCCCGGGAAAGTAGTGGCCGGGCGATACACGAACAGTACGGTGAGAATGACGGCAGCGCTGACAAGGTAGAGCAACGGCACGATGGGATAGCCGAACGCGCGATAGGGCCGGTCGGCATTGGGCCGTGTGCGGCGGAGGCGAAACACCGCCGCGATGGTCAAAATGTAGAACAGAAGCGCGGCGGAGATGACGTAGTCCAGCAGATTGCTATACAGGTTGCCGTACGCGCGGGTGGCTGGATCGTAGGTGCGAATCAGGACCAGCACCACACCCCAGGCTCCTTGCATCATCAGCGAAGCGCCCGGCACGCGGGCTCCATTCAGATCGGCCGCGCGCCGGAAGAACAGGCCGTGCCGCGCCATGGCGAAGTAGGCACGGGCGCCGGACATCAGCATGCCGTTGATGCAGCCGAACGAGGAGATCATGATGACGAGGGCCATCAAGGCGGCGCCCAGCCTGGGAAAGATCGCCTCCACCATGGCGGCAGCCACGCGATCCGAGGCAGCATTCTGCACGTCGTGAAGCGGGAGCACCAGCACGTAGGCAGTGTTGGCCAGCGTGTAGAGCCCAATGACGAGGATCGCGCCCAAGGCGAGCGAGAGCGGCACGTTGCGCTGCGGCTTTCGGACTTCACCCGCGATGAATGTAATGTTGTTCCAAGCGTCGGCCGCGAACATCGAGCCGACCTGCGCGACGCAGAGCGCGACGAACAAGCCGAAGACAGTGGTTTGTGAAAGGCCTGGAGCAATGGGCGCGACGTCGTGCGCAGTCCAGGGATTGCTGAAGTTCGCGTTCACCGCCAGAGCCCGCCAGCCGACGACGCCCAAGGCGATGACGCCCAGGAGCGCGCCGATTTTCGCTGAAGTGAAGGCGTTCTGAACGATCTTGCCGTATTGGATGCCGCGGGCGTTACTCCAGGTGAGCAAGATGATGAGAAGTACGCCGACCAACTGGGCGGTGGACAGCGAGAGCGCGTAGCCGCTTGAAATGTGGATCGGCGGAATGAGGTAGTCGCTTTCGGAAATGCGCGGCCACAGCACGCCGAGATAGCGCGCGAAGCCGACGGCCACGGCGGCTACCGTGCCGGTTTGAATGACGAGAAAGAGCGTCCAGCCGTAGAGGAATCCGCACAGCGGCGACCAGGCTTCCTTCAGATAAACGTACTGGCCTCCGGCGTGCGGCATCATGGCCGCCAGCTCGCCATACGACAGAGCGGCGGCGATGGTCAGCAGTCCGGTGATGATCCAGGAGGCAAGCAGCCATCCGGCGCTGCCAAGCTGCCGCGACATTTCCGCCGAGACGATGAAGATGCCGGAACCAATCATGGATCCGGCCACGATCATGGTGGAATCAAACAGCCCAAGGCTATGGCGGAGATCTTCGGTGTGAACGCCGGCAGTAGGAGTGGTCAAGCTTCTGTAAGAACGTTACCACGATGCAGCAGCCAGCCGATAGCGCACCAGATGGCAACGGCGATCCATTCGTACGCGGTGAAATGTCCGGGGATGAACGGAATCAACTTCATCAGCACCAGCAGCGCCGTGACCAGCAGTCCCGCGAACGCCACAAGCTGGCCGGCCAGAGAAGGCTTCATGCGAGCGAAAGACGCGCACGCGGCCATCCAACCGGCTGCCGCGGCCACCGAGCCAACTTCGGCAACCGGCACGAGGATGGAATCGCCTCCGAGAGTGATGATTAGCGTTGCAATGCCCAGCCAAATGATCGCGACCGAGGGCGTCCGATTCTCCTGGTGCACATGAGCCATCTGCCGGTGCACAAAGCCGCGCCGTCCCAGCCCAAAGAGAAGGCGGCTGGCCGCCACCATATTTCCGTTGAAACATTTCAACACGGAGAGGAGCGCCGCCACCATCACCAGACTGACAATCCATCGCGCACCCACGGCATGCTGCAACGCGACGGCAGTAGCGAAACTGGTATGGAGATAAGTTTCACGGGGAGCGGCGTAGGCAACCGCGGCGATGACCATCACGTAAAACAGGATTCCGACGACAATCGCGAGACTGATCGCCAGGAAGAAGTGATGCGCCGCGAAACCCTCTTTGGCTTCCTCGGCGGATTTTCCGACCGATTCGTAGCCTTCCATAAAAAAGGGAACAATCTGAACGACGAGCAGAATGGAGACAAACGAACTGCCCTGAAATAGCGGCTTCAAATTTGCGGCGGAGCCATGACCGAAACCTGCAGAAGCAAAGACGAGAGCCAAGGCGATGACGCTGAGGGTGGTCCAGGTTTGAAAATTGGCGCTGAGCCGGATGCCGCGGTAATTCATGCCCGTCACCAGGGCGACCACCAGCAGGCTGACGATTAGGTGCGGCAAGTAGACCGGTTTGCCACCCAATCGGTACAACTCCATGGAGTCGAGCCGGGGAAAAACGTAGCCCGCGATCTTGCCAGCCGCGACGGCTTCGTACGGACAGACCACGAAGTACGACAGCATCATGGTCCATCCCGTGGCGAAGCTGACCGGCTTCGGAAACACTTTCGCGGTGTAAGCGACCTCGCCCGCTGCGTCCGGCATGGCCATGACGAGTTTCCCGTAGACATAGCCGATCGGAAACAGGACGGCGCCGCCGATCAGGAATCCGAGAATGGCACCGGCAGAGCCGCCGCGACTCAACCAGTCGTCCATGACCACCAGCCACCCGGTGCCGACCATCGTGCCGAAGGCGAGCGAGAAATAGTCGATGAGCCGGAGCCTTCGGGCAAGCGTGGTCATCAGGAGCAGAACAGGCAAAGCTGTTCGAAGAGCAGATTGGCGGCTAGAAGCGAAGTAATTTCGGCGCTGTCGAACGGCGGCGAGACTTCCACCAGATCGCAACCGACCAGGTTCAGGCCTTTGAGGGACCGCACCAGATCGAGAATCTGGACGCTGGAGAGCCCGCCGACCTGGGGCGTTCCGGTGCCGGGGGCGAACGCGGGGTCGACCACGTCGATGTCGAGGGTGAAATAAGTCTTGCGGCCTCGAAACGGCTTCAGCTTCTTCTGAACCAGCGGGAGCCCGTGCTCGTGGAATTCTTCGGATGTGATCGTCGAGATTTTGTGCTCACGGATGTAGTCGTAGTCCTCGACGCCGTAGAGCTGGCCTCGCAGACCGATCTGGAGCACGTGAGGCTCGTCGATCAAGCCTTCTTCGATGGCGCGGCGGACGGGAGTGCCGTGCGTGTATTTCGATCCCCAGTATTGGTCCCAGGTGTCGGAGTGCGCGTCGAACTGAATCAGCCCGACCGGACCGTGGGCGGCGTGAATCGCTCGCAGAATCGGCAAAAGGATGGAGTGATCGCCGCCGACGCACATGGGGATGGTTCCCGCGTCCAAGACGGGCTTCAGACCGGCAGTGATGCGCGCGTAGGTGTCTTCGATGACGATCGGGTTGATGGAGAGATCGCCATAGTCGGCCACGCGCAGTTGTTCGAAAGGGTTCACTTTTAGGACCGGGTTGTAGGGCCGGATGATGGCGGATTGTTCGCGAATGTGCCGCGGTCCGAAGCGCGGGCCGGGGCGGAAAGTGGTTCCGCCGTCGTAAGGCACTCCGATGACAGCGACATCCAGGCGGTCTGCATCGGGAATGTTGGGCAGGCGCATGAATGTCGGAATGCCGGCGAACCGCGGGTATTTCAAAGCGTCGAAGGGTGCAGGATGAGGTTCGGATAACTTCTTCCGATTTTTCTGCAATGGCATGGCCGTCCCTCAAGGCTACCAAAACCGTGCAAGGTTGCATTGACTTCCGGTCAGCCAGGGCGCTACATTGCTAGGCAATCATGAGACCCTTGCGCGTTCTTCTGCTTACTCTGACTTGTTTGCTGCTAGGCGTGACGGCGGTTCGCCATGCGGCCGTTCTCGGCGCAAAGTCCGCGGACGTGACGGACTCGAAGGTGATCGCGGAAGAATCCAAGGGGACCGACTGGTTGGTGGGCGGGCGGACGTTCGACGAGCAGCACTTCAGCCCGCTTCGTCAGATCAGCGATAAGAACATCGGCAACCTCGGCCTGGCCTGGTTTACCGACATCGAGAGCCCCATGGGTCTGGCGACGGAACCGCTGGTGATGGATGGCGTTATTTACGTGAGCGCTCCGATGTCCAAGGTGTATGCGGTGAGCGCGTCGTCGGGCAAGGTTTTGTGGCGATTCGATCCCAAGGTTCCGCTGAGCCGAATGCGGAATTCGTGGGCGGCGCACAGCAATCGCGGCTTAGCGGTTTGGGCCGGCAAAGTGTACGTCGGCACCGGCGATTGCCGTCTGGTGGCGATCAACGCGACGAACGGGGTGCAGGCTTGGCAGGCGCAGGTTTGTGATGCAACGCGAACCGGGATCACCGGCGCGCCGCACGTGGGCGATGGCAAAGTTTTCATCGGCTACAACGGCTCCGACACGGGCGTGCGCGGATCGCTGAGTGCGTTTGACGCAGAGACAGGGAAACTGGCGTGGCGGTTCTGGACCGTTCCGGGAAATCCGGCGAATGGCTTCGAATCCAAGGCGCTGGAAATGGCCGTCAAGACGTGGACGGGCGATCAATGGTGGCGCGCTGGCGGCGGGGATGTGTGGGACCCGATCACCTATGATCCGACGACGGGCTTGGTGATCTTCGGAACAGCAGGCGCCGAGCCGGAGAGCCTGTTTGGGGACAACGCGGAGCTGAAAGTCGGCGGCGACCGGCTATTCTCGGGCTGCGTCGTGGCTGTGAAGGCGGCCACTGGCGAATACGTGTGGCACTACCAAACCAGCGGCGAGCATTATCACACCGAAAACATGCATATCCTGACGGCGGATGTGATGTTCCAGGGACGCAAGCGTCACGTCGCGATGACCGCGCCGAAGAACGGCTTCTTCTACATGCTGGATGCGACCAACGGGCAACTACTGGAAGCAAAGCCGGTGGCCACGGTGAACTGGGCGACGTCGATTGATCTGAAAACGGGAAAGGCTGTGGAAGTGCTGGACCGTCCGCGCGGCCGCGGCCGGATCAACGGAGGGCACAACTGGTGGCCGATGAGCTACAGCCCGCTGACAGGCCTGGTTTATCTTCCGCTGCACGATCCGAAGCCGGCGCCGGTACCCGCGGGCGAGTTTCCGGAGTTGGGCAAGCTCGTGGCGTGGGATCCGATCCACGAGTCCATGCGGTGGTCCGTGGACGAGCCGATTTCGACCAATAGCGGGGTTTTGTCGACGGCCGGCAATCTCGTGTTCCAAGGCCAAGGCACTGGTGAATTTGCGGCTTACAATGCCGATACGGGACAGAAGATTTGGTCGGTGCAGACCGGATCGGCGATCCATTCGGTTCCCGTTTCGTTCGCGCTCAACGGCGATCAATACATTCTCGTGCCAGTGGGCTGGGGTTCCGGATCAAGGTTGTTCGCGAAGGGTAGTTCGATGGCGACCCCGCTCGCGAAACGAGGACCCTCGCGGTTGTTTGCGTTTAAGCTAGGCGCCAAGGAAGCGATGCCTCCAGTTGATTGGAGAATTCCGCCTGTGCCGAAGCCGCCAGCCCAAACCTTCGATCAAGCGACGATCGACAAGGGCCGCGCTCTTTTCGCGAAAGACTTCTGCTTCGATTGCCACGGGCCGGAGGCGGACGGCAGCGGCGCGTTCACCGAGGACGGGGCCATTCCGGACCTGCGCTACCTGCCTGCCGAGTCGCACCGGCTGTGGAGCGCGACCGTATTAGGTGGGTCGCATCGCAACAACGGGATGCCGGGCTTCGCCAACCCGCCCGGGTTTCCAGTTGTGGTTGGGAAGATGAGCGCGCAGGAATCCGAGGCGATTCACGCCTACGTCATCGAGATGTCCTGGAAAGCGTACAACGCGGAGCACGCAAGGTGACGGCGAATTAGAACTTGCGCGACCACTCCTTGGGCCAACGCTCGACCACGACTTTTTTGTCGGTGTAGAACTCGATCGCGTCGCGGCCCTGGCCGTGCAGGACGCCGAGAAAGCTGTCCTTCCAACCGCTAAAGGGGAAGTAAGCCATGGGCGCGGCCACGCCGATGTTGACGCCAATGTTACCGGTGGGCACTTCATAGCGGAACTTGCGCGCCGCCGGGCCGCTGGAGGTAAAGATGGACGCGGCGTTGCCGTAGGGATTGCGCGCGATCATGGCGATCGCCTGATCCAGGTCGTCGACTGCTTCAAGCGTGAGCACGGGGCCGAAGATTTCGGTGGTTGCCAAGGAATGCTCCGAGCCGACGCCGGTAAGCAGAGTGGGCTTCAGGAAATTGCCCTTCTCGCCTTGCGGAATTTTGGCGCCGCGGCCGTCGAGCAGGATCTTCGCGCCGCCTTGCAAGCCGGTTTCGATGGATCGTTCAATGCGCTGTTTGCTGGCGGGAGTAATCACTGGGCCCATTTGTACAGCGGCATCCAGGCCGTTCCCAACGTGCAGGCCCGCGGCAATGCCGCTGATCGTTTCTGTAAAGGGCTTGCTCGCATCGCCCACGGTGACGGCGGTGGAGACGGCCAGGCAGCGTTGTCCGGCGCAGCCAAACGCGCTGTCGCTCACGATTTTCGCTGCCATCTCCAGGTCCGCATCCGGCATGACGACGACGTGGTTCTTCGCACCGCCCTGGCACTGAACGCGCTTGCCGTGCGCGGACCCTTCGGCGTAAATGTACCTCGCTACGGGAGTGGAGCCGACAAAGCTAATGGCGCGCACGGCGGGGTGATGCAGCAGAGCGTCGACGGCAGGCTTCGCGCCCGCAACCAAGTTGACTACGCCAGCCGGCAATCCGGTCTCGTGCAGAAGTTCGAAAATCTTGAGCGCCGTCAACGGCACGCGTTCCGACGGCTTCAGAATGAACGTGTTTCCGCAGGCGATCGCGTACGGCAGGAACCACAGCGGAATCATGGCCGGAAAATTGAACGGCGTGATGGCTGCTACAACGCCGAGCGGCTGCCGGATCATGATCTCGTCGATGCCGCTGGCGACATCTTCCAGGTTGTAGCCCTGCATCATGGTCGGAATGCCGCAGGCCACTTCGACGTTCTCGATGCCGCGCTGCAGCTCGGCGCGCGCCTCCACGAGCGTCTTGCCGTTTTCGAGCGTGGTGATTCGCGCGATGTCCTCGAAATTCCTTTCCAACAGTTGCTTCAGGCGGAAGAGAAACTGGATACGATCTTGAGGCGGTGTACGGCGCCAAGCGGGAAAAGCCGCGACCGCAGCCGTGACAGCCTGATCCACTTCTTCGGCCTGGGCGAGTTGGAAGGTCGCAAGGACCTCGGAGGTGGCGGGATTCGTGACCTCCATGGACTCGCCGGACTTGCCGGGAATCCAAGCACCCCCTACATAGTTCGAGGCCAGCGTTTCGTTTTGTGCGGATACCATGGTTTAACGATAGCGGCCACGGCTGGAATCAGCAAGTGCTACGCTGCGTAGTACTAATGCAAACCCGGCGGCAGCTTCTTCAACTTACCGCTGCAATGGCGCTACAGGCGGCGGCATCACCGGATCTGGAGGAAATTACAGTCGCGCAGTTGCAGCAGGGTCTCGGCAGCTCGCGCTGGACCTCAGTGCAGCTCGTTGAAAAATATCTGGCGCGGATCGATCAGATCGACAAGCACGGACCGGCGATCAACGCGGTGATCGAACTGAATCCTGACGCTGCAGCGATCGCGGCCGCGCTGGACGCCGAGCGAAAGCAGAAAGGGTCGCGGGGCCCGTTGCACGGAATTCCAGTCTTGATCAAGGACAACATCGATACCGGCGACAAGATGATGACCACAGCCGGGTCGCTCGCCCTCGCTGGCGCGCCCGCACCCAAGGACGCTGCGCTGGTGACACGGTTGCGGGCCGCGGGTGCGGTGATCCTGGGCAAAACGAATCTCAGCGAGTGGGCCAACTTCCGTTCAACACACTCCATCAGCGGATGGAGCGGGCGCGGCGGCCAGACGCGCAATCCGTACGCGCTGGATCGCAATCCTTCGGGGTCTAGTTCGGGATCCGGAGCGGGCGCATCCGCGAGCCTTTGCGCGGTGGCCGTTGGCACGGAGACCGACGGGTCAGTGGTCTCCCCCTCATCGCTGAATGGTCTGGTTGGCATCAAGCCGACGGTTGGTTTGATCCCGGGCGCGGGCATTGTTCCGATTTCGCACCGGCAAGATACGGCGGGGCCGATGGCGCGCACCGTGACGGACGCCGCGCTGCTGCTCGGTGTGCTGGCTGGTGCAGATTTTCGATCTTCTCTTGATGCCAGTGGCCTCAAAGGCGCGCGAATCGGCGTCGCGCGTCAGGTGTTCGGCTTCAACGACCAGGTCGACAAGGTGATCAACGACGCGATTGGTGTGCTGAAGCACCTTGGCGCCGAGATAATCGATCCGGCCGACATCCCAACCTACTCGCAGTTCGGCGAGCCGGAAGGCGAGGCATTGCTGTGGGAATTCAAAGCCGACCTCAATGCCTATTTGAAGACGCGCGGCGCAGCGGTGCGCAGCCTGAAGGACATCATCGACTTCAATGAGCGCAACCGTGCCCGCGAGATGCCTTACTTCGGCCAGGATCAAATGCTCAAGGCGGAAACCAAGGGCGACACGAATAGCAAAGCTTATGCGGATTTGGTGGCGCGTCTGAACCGCATCGCGCGCCAGGACGGCATCGATGCCATTCTGTCGAAACGGAAACTCGATGCTCTAGTCGCGCCTACCGATGGCCCGGCTTGGCTGACCGACTATGTCGATGGCGACCATTTCACCGGCGGCTGCTCGACGCCCGCGGCGGTTGCTGGCTACCCGCACATCACTGTGCCTGCCGGCCAGGTATTCGGGCTTCCGGTAGGGCTATCGTTTTTCGGAGCGGCGCGCAGCGAGGCGAAGCTCATCCGCTACGCGTTCGCTTTTGAGCAAGCCACCAAGGCACGCCGTGCGCCGAAATATCTCCCCAGCGTGAAGCTCGCCTAAATTACGGCTGTACGGCGAAGCAGTAGAGCAAGCCAGCGCCGCCCGTGCTCACCAGATTTTCCTGGCTACAGCCGCGACTGGGATGCGCGGAGTTCCAGGAGGTGTTCGGTCCGCCGGTGCGGTCGAAGTGGCCGAGTTGCGCACTGCCTGCGCCTTCGCTGGTCCAGTTGCCGCAAGTATGGTCGGCGCTATCGGGGTATGCTGTGCCATCGGGCTGCGATCCTGTGAGGATGTCGTGCGTGTTGGGCGTGTCGCCAAAGCCGTTCACTCGATCGCCTTTTTCAGTGAGCGCCGTGGCCTTGGTCAGCGTATTGCCGACGCGCGCTTCTTCCAGCGTGTCGCCGTGCAGATCCGAAAGGTTCTTCGCGATGCGTTGGCCTTTGGCGTTGAACCAGGGGCCTTGGCCGATGCGGTCACGGGCGTTGAGTCCCGGCTTATCGCCCGACGGGCTGGTGCTCAAGTACGCGTGCCAGGTGCGATTACCCGCGCCTGCTGCTTCGGCGAGCTTCTGGCAATGCGCGTCCGCTCCCGACAATCCGCCGAGGTTCGCCCCTTTGCCCACGCCGGTGCTAGTGACGAAGAACGACATGGGCGGCGGCGGACCTTTCTGCTGCCCCTGCTGCGCCATCGCGAGCGCCGAGCCGAACACAAACAGCGACAGAACGCCATCCACAATGTACTTGCGATTCATACTCTTCTCCTTGGTGCTGATTCCCCGGCCAATCTAGTGCGTCATCGAGTATATGACATAGTTGATGCCGTAGCGATACGCGAGCGCGGTCATCTGCTCGGGATAGAGCGGTGAATCGGCGTATTCCCAGGCGTCGCCGACGTCAGTATTGAAGTTCACCGCGACCACCATGTGGTTTTTGTCGTCGTACATCGCGCGCCAAGCCGGCGACGTGCCTTCGGGCTGGTAAACGGTGACCGCTCCGCCCGGCCCGATGCGCAGATGGCGCGTGCCGGGAATGAAGGTGCGGTCTTTGTCGCGAATATCGTAGAGCGTGTGCATGACCGAATCGGATTCGGCGATGTCGGGGATCGGCCGGCTGCCGAGCACGCGATTCATCGTTTCGCGGAAAACCTCCCACTGCTCCTCGCCCCAGAAGTCGTCCACTACCAGAAATCCGCCGCGCAGCAGGTATTCGCGCAGGCGCGCGGTTTCAGCGTCGCTCAAGCCCCACCAGCCGGTTTGCGTCGCGTAAATCCAGGGATAGTCAAAGAGGCGGTCGTCGGTGAGGCGCAGGTGGCGGGGATCGCCGGTGTTGATGCGGGTGAGCCGCTCGACGCCCTGGGAAAAATGGTCGTCGGCGTCCGGCCAATCCACCAGCCACCAGCCTTCGCCCGTGGCGCCGCGCGAGGCGTAACCGAAGAACCTATGGAACTGCGGCAAATCGGTGTATTCAACGCGAATGAAGTGGAATTCGGCTTGGGTGGGGAATACTGGCCGCGCGCCTTCTGCTTGTTCGGGGATGCCGAAGCGGAAGCGCTGCGCCATGGCGGCCATCGCGAGGACAAGAAGCGCGGTGACGAGCAGACCGAGGCGCATCGACCCTATTTTAGTTCCCACACACGAACACGTGCGTTACGCGCGGTTGACCGCCAAAAGCTACGAGCCCACGTGCATCTTCAGCGCGGACGCGAGAAATGCGAACCGGTCCGTCCACTCGTCAATTTGCTTGGCCGTAGGCGATCCGGCGCCATGCCCGGCGCGCGTTTCGATACGGATCAGAATTGGCGCGGGGCCTTCCTGCGCCTGCTGCAGCGTGGCGGCGTACTTCAGGCTGTGTCCCGGCATGACGCGGTCGTCGTGATCGGCCGTGGTGATCAGCGTGGGCGGATACGCCACGCCTTTGCGAATGTTCTGCAGTGGCGAATACTTGATCAGCACCTTAAAATCCGCGGGATTTTCCGGCCGGCCGTATTCGCCGACCCATTGCGTGCCGAAGCCGAACTTGTCGAAACGCAGCATGTCCATCACGCCGACGGCGGGCATCGCCGCACCGAACAGATCCGGGCGCTGATTCAACACGGCGCCGATCAACAAGCCGCCGTTACTGGCGCCATAGATCGCGAGCTTGGGTGTGGACGTGTACTTGTTGGCGATCAGCCATTCCGCCGCCGAGATGAAATCGTCGAAGACGTTCTGCTTGTTGGCTCGCCATCCGGCGTGGTGCCAGGCCTCGCCGTACTCCGATCCACCGCGCAGATTGGCCGACGCGTAGATTCCGCCCATTTCAAGCCATTCCATGATCCTGGGCCGGAACACCGGATTTTCGGCGATATCGAATCCGCCATAGCCATACAGCAGCGTCGGATTTTCACCGTCTAGCTTCAGCCCTTTGCGATAGCTGAGAAACATCGGTACGCGTGTGCCGTCCTTGCTGTGATAGAAGATCTGCTTCGTCTCATACTCGGATGGCTTGAACGCCACTTTGCTTTGCCACACCTGCGTGCTCTTGTCGGTTTGCAGATCCAGGCGATACGTGCTGGGAGGAACGGTGAAGCTTTCGAACCGATAGAACATCTCCTTTTGGTGCAGGCGCGCGGCTGACCAATTCGCCGTGCCGATCCCGGGCATCGCGATTTCGGAGATCGGCTTCCCTTCGAGCGTCACCAGGCGAGCCACGGAGTGCGCGTCCTGCATGTAATCCAACAGCAGCTTGTTGTCCGCCATCTGCACGCCCTGCAGCGTTTCCTGCCGCTGTGGAACAATCTCTTTCCAATTCGCGCGCTGGGGACGATCGAGATCCATCGCGATCACTCTGCCGCGCGGAGCATTGTCGTTCGTCTGCACGTACACGAGGGATCCCACGGCCGCAATCGGGACATAGCTGTACTGGGGCGTGGTTATGAGATCGACGGTGCGTGGGGTTGCGGTGCTCAGATCCTGATACGAAAGTAGATTGGTGCCTTCGACGCCGGGGTAGATGTAGAAGAACAAATAATGGCTGCCTTCCAAAAAGATCGAATCGAGTCCCCAGGAAGGATGATCCGGGCGCTCATACACCAGCTTGTCGGCCGACTGCGGGTCGCCGAGTTTGTGGAAATAGATCTTCTGGTTTAGAGCGGCGACTGTCAGGATCTTGTCGGGCGGCGGCTCAGGAAAACGCGAATAGTAGAATCCGCGATCGTCCGCGGTCCAGGCCGGCATGGTGGACTTGGTCCAATGCAGCAGGTCCGGCAGGTCCTTGCCGGTGGCGACCTCGCGCACATGCCAGTCGGTCCAGTCCGATCCCGCCTGCGCCACGCCATAGCCGAATAGCTTGCCGTTCCAACTGATCGATTCGCCGTTCAACGCCGCTGTGCCGTCCTTGCGATACGTGTTTGGATCGATCAGCTCGCGCGCAGGGCCCGCCAGAGAATCTTCCACGAAGACCACGGATTGGTTTTGCAATCCGGTGTTGTGCCGGTAGAAGTAATGGCCGCCGGCTTCGTGCAAATCGGAAAATTTCTCGTAATTCCACAGCTCGGTGAGGTGCTTCTCGATCGCGTCGCGCCCGGGCAGCTTGTGCAGATACGAGAAGGTCAGCTCGTTCTCCTCCTTGACCCACTTTTCGGTGGCCGGCGAATCGGCATCCTCGAGCTGGCGGTAAGGGTCCGCGATTTTGACGCCGTGGTAAGTGTCCACCTGGTTGCCCTTTGGCGCGAGCGGATAGTGGAACGTCGCGGCCGACTGGCTGCACAAGGTTAGAGCCGCACCGGCCAGCACTAAGAGGAGTTGTTTCATAGGGGAGAGCCTTCTGCCTGCATTGTCCCAAAGTTTGCGGCGGCGTGGACCTCCACTCTGTCCGCCGAACCTGCTATCCTGTTTTTGTCCTCGTAGAGGCGCGGAGACCATCAGTAACCGGCGGCACGGTTCCGGGAGTTTCGGAGCGGCCGGTGAAAGGGGTCGGTAACATCTTCCGCCGAAATCGGCCGCGGCAGCTCCCGCCCGGCGCGGTTGGGGGGCCAGGCTAATACCTGCCCACTGTCATCCGAATCTCCTGGACTGGGGATCGGATGGAGCGCTACCGGGAAGCACGCGAGCGCGGTGTTCGCGTCCCTCCTCCGTTCCATCCCCCTTTTGATTGCTATGGATTTGTTTGAGCTAACACGGTCGCTGGTGGACATCGAGTCCATCACGGGAAATGAAGAGCGCATGGGCCAGGCGCTGTTCGCGCATCTCTCCGAGCTTGCCGCACGGCATGGCGGTCATGCCGAACTAGTGCCCGTAGAGCCGCGCCGCTCGAACCTGTTTGCCTGCTGGGGCGATCCGGTGGTCACGCTCTCCACGCACATCGACACCGTCCCGCCATTCTATCCTTCGCGCGAAGACAACGATCACATCTGGGGCCGCGGCGCGTGCGACACCAAAGGCATTATTGCGGCGATGCTCTTCGCGGTGCGCGAATTGCTGGAGGAAGGCCGGCGCAACATGGGAATGCTCTTCGTTGTGGGCGAAGAGCGCAACAGCGCTGGCGCGATCGCAGCCGCCAAGACGCCGCGTGGCTCGAAATTCCTGATCAACGGTGAGCCGACGGAGAACAAACTGGCGCTGGGCTCCAAAGGCGCGCTGCGGTTGGAATTGGTGGCGAGCGGGCGCATGGCCCATTCAGCTTATCCGGAGCTGGGCGAATCGGCCATCGAAAAGCTGCTCGACGCGTTGGAATCGGTTCGTCATATCACGCTCCCGGTGGACAAGATTCTGGGTCCGAGCACGTTGAACATCGGTTTACTGTCAGGCGGACGCGCGCCGAACGTCATCGCTGACAGCGCGCAGGCGGAGCTGTTCATCCGGCTGGTGGACGATGGCGCTGCAACGTTGGCCGCCGTGCAGCAGGCCGCAAGCGGCAAAGCGCACGTTCGCGAAGTGCTGACGATTCCCGCGGTGCATCTGGGCTCGCTGCCGGGCTTCGATACGATGATCGTCGCCTATACCACCGACATCCCGGCCTTTGGCGGCGCTTGGGGCCAGCCGTTCCTGATCGGTCCTGGATCAATCCATGTCGCGCACACGGCCGATGAGCGAATCCCGAAGAAGCAGCTCCTTGAAGCGGTGCAGATTTACAAAAAAATGGTCAGGCAACTCCAATGAACGAAACACGTATCCCGGTTGGAATCTTAGGCGCGACCGGAATGGTCGGCCAGCACTTCGTGAAGTTTCTACAGAACCATCCCTGGTTTGACATCGCCTGGGTGGGTGCGAGCGATCGCTCGGCAGGCAAGCCCTATCGCGAAGCCACTGCCTGGCGGCTCGATGGCTCAATGCCCGCCGCCGTGCAGCATCTGAAGGTGGACGAGTGCAAGCCGGGTCATACGCCGCGTCTGATGTTCTCGGCCATGGACGCGTCGGTCGCTACCGAGATCGAGCGGGAGTTCGCGCAAGCCGGCCACGTGGTCGTCTCCAACTCGCGCAATCATCGCATGGAGCCGGACGTTCCGCTGCTGGTTCCCGAGATCAACCCGGATCACTTGAAGATGATTCCGCTGCAGCAGCGGCGGCGCGGCTGGAAGGGCCAGATCGCCACCAATCCCAATTGCTCCACGATTGTGCTGACCATGGCCCTGGCGCCGTTGAAGCAGTTCGGCATCACGCGCGTGATTGCCACCACCATGCAGGCCATCTCGGGCGCTGGCTATCCGGGCGTCGCATCGATGGACATCAACGCCAACGTGATTCCGTTCATCGGCGGCGAAGAAGAAAAGATGCAGCAGGAGACGCAGAAAATTCTGGGCGACTTCACCGGCGAGGGCTTCCAGCCCCTTGCCGCAAAGGTGAGCGCGCATTGCAATCGGGTGCCTGTGGTGGATGGCCACACCGTCACCGTCAGTGTCGAGTTCGATCGCAAACCGGCGATGGATGAAATGATCCGCGCCATCGAAAGTTTCCGCAGCGTGCCGCAGGAGCGCAAGCTTCCCAGCGCGCCGCCGCAGCCGGTCATTTACACGTTTGAGAAAGACCGTCCGCAGCCACGGCGCGATGTCGAGCGCGAACGCGGGATGGCTGTGTTTATCGGACGTCTTCGCGAGTGCCCGGTGCTGGACTACAAGTTCATCGCGCTGGGACACAACACCATCCGCGGTGCGGCCGGCGCGGCCGTCTTAAACGCTGAATTGATGTACTCCGAAGGACTGCTCGACTAATGATCGTCATGAAATTCGGCGGGACCTCCGTCGAGTCCGCCGAAGCCATCCAGCGCGTTACCGGAATCGTGAAGTCGCGCCTCGACCGGCGGCCCGTGGTCGTCGTGTCCGCCATGGGCAAGACCACCAACCGCCTGCTTCACATCGCGAACCTCGCCGTCGGAGGCAAGCGCGACGAGGCGCTGGGCGAATTGATTGCCTTGCGTGATTTTCACCTGCGCGAGTCCGGCATGGAGCGCACGGTGGACGAACATTTTCAAGAGCTTTCTGAACTGGTAAAAGGTCTGGCGGTGCTGGGCGAGCTGACGCCGCGCTCCATCGACGCCATATCGAGTTTCGGCGAGCGGCTCTCCAGCCTGATCGTCACGAATTATTTCCAGCATCATGGCTTGAACGCCGTCCACGTCGATTCGCGCAGGGTGATTGTCACCGATCATCGGAACACGCAAGCCGCGCCGCTGCTAGATCAGACTTATGCCAAGCTTGCCGAAGCCATCCCACCGCTCACCCGGCAGCATGTCGTGGTGATGGGTGGTTTCATCGCATCCACCGAGGACGGCATCACGACAACGCTCGGGCGCGGCGGCTCCGATTTCACCGCTTCGCTGGTGGGCGCGGGCATCGGCGCCGACGAGATTCAAATCTGGACCGACGTGGACGGCATGCTGACCGCCGATCCCAACATGATCCCTAATGCACATCGCGTCCGCGTGATCTCGTTCACCGAAGCCGCCGAACTGGCCTATTTCGGCGCCAAGGTGCTGCACCCGGCCACGGTGATGCCGGCTATCGACAAGAACATTCCGGTGATGATCCTCAACTCGCGACGCCCGCAGGTGGAGGGCACGCGCATCCAGTCAGCGTCCGTACCGTCGAAGAACGTCGTGAAATCCATTGCCTGCAAGTCCAAGGTGATCGTAATGAACATAAGGTCAACGCGCATGTTCATGGCGCATGGTTTCATGCGGCGCATATTCGACGTTTTCGAGCGATTCGAAACGTCGGTGGACATGGTCGCAACGTCCGAGGTCAGTGTTTCACTGACTGTGGATCAGCCCGAGCGCGTGCAGCCGATTGTCGACGCGCTGCGGGAATTCTCCGAAGTCTCGGTCGACGAAAATCAGGCTATCATTTGCATTGTGGGCGAGAACATCAGCCATACGCCGGGTATCGCGGCGCGTCTGTTCAAGGCTCTGGGTGATATCAATGTCCGGATGCTTTCGCAAGGGGCGTCGGCGCTGAACCTGGGCTTCGTGGTCGCGGGTGAAGACCTGCCTGCGGCGGTTCACGCGCTTCACACGGAATTCTTCACTGAACTTGACCCGGCGGTCTTCGATGCCTAATCTCGCCATCGTCGGCTACGGGAAGATGGGCCGCTTGATCGATACACTCGCACCCGAGTATGGGTTCACGGTGACGGCCCGCGTGGACATTGGCCGCGACGAATCGCTGGCCGGCGCCGATGTCGCGTTGGAGTTTTCGGTTCCCTCGGCCGTGCTCGGCAACATCGCCAAGGTCGCCGGGCACCGCATTCCGCTGGTTGTCGGCACTACGGCTTGGTCGCAGCATCTGGCCGAAGCCAAAGCGATTATCGAGAAAAACGACGGCGCGCTCGTCTGGAGCCCGAACTTCTCCGTAGGGTTGAACGTCTTCACGCGCCTTGTCTCCGAAGCCGCACGGCTTCTCAAGAACGAAAAGGAATACGGCGCCTGGGCTTGGGAGATTCACCACATCACCAAGAAAGACGCGCCTTCGGGCACCCTGGTCAAGCTGGTGGAACAGATGAAAGCGGCCGGCTACGACCGCGCGATCGACGCCAGTTCGAGCCGCGCGGGCGCTCATCCGGGCACCCACGAGATCGGTTTCGATTCCGCCGCCGACACCATTACCCTGCGCCACACCGCGCGCAGCCGGGAAGGTTTCGCCCGAGGCGCTCTGAAAGCGGCACAATGGATTATCGGGCGCAAAGGATTCTACGAATTTAGCGACGTTCTCTTTGGAGGCTGACATGTTATTTCAAGGCTGCGGCACCGCAATGGTCACCCCGTTCCGCAAGGATGGGTCGCTCGATGAACTCACGCTTCGCTCGCTGGTGAAGCGCCAGATTCAGGAGGGCATCAATTTCCTGGTGCCGTGTGGGACCACGGGCGAAAATCCGACGCTCTCGCACACCGAACATTTGCGCGTGGTGGAGATCACGCTCGAAGAAGCCAAGGGCCGCGTGCCGGTGCTGGCGGGCGCGGGCGGCTACAACACCGCCGAGGTGATCGAGCTGGGCAAGGAAATGAAGGCCATGGGCGCCGACGGCATTCTGTCGGTCACGCCCTACTACAACAAACCAACGCAGGAAGGTCTGTATCAGCACTACAAGGCCATCGCGTCCGCGGTGCAGTTACCGATCATCGTGTACAGCGTGCAGGGCCGCACGGGCGTGAACGTGGAGCCGGCCACGCTGAAGCGGCTCTCCGAGATCGACTACATCATCGGCGTCAAAGAAGCGTCCGGCAATATCGGCCAAATGGCGGCCGTGGTTCACCTCGTGCCGCCGGACTTCGCGGTGCTCTGCGGTGATGATTCGATCAGCATTCCGCTCATCGCGCTCGGCGGCAAAGGCGTAATTTCCGTGGTTTCCAACGAAATTCCACGTGAGTTTACAATGCTCATCCAGCGCGCTCTAGCCAACGACTTCGCAGGTGCGCGCGAGCTCCAGCGCAAGTATTTGCCACTGATGGACGTCAACTTCGTCGAATCCAATCCGATTCCGGTGAAGGCGGCGATGGCTCTGATGGGCCTGCTCGAGCCGGTGTGGCGGCTGCCGCTCTGCCCGCCGAACCCCGCCAATCTCGCCAAGATCGAGAAGGCACTCGAGAGCCTTGGGCTGCTGGCCGGCCGGAGCGTGCATGCGGGCTGAGATCGAGAAGCTGTTCGACGAAAAGCCCGCCATTTACACCGAAGAACATTTCCATGTTTTCCAGCGATTCAAACAAGCGCTGAACGCCGGCGAGATCCGTGCCGCCGAGCCGGATCCCTCGGCGAAGACCGGATGGCGTGTGAACGCCTGGGTCAAGAAAGGCATCCTGCTCGGCTTTCGTATGGGAACCGTGGTGGACATGTCCGTCAACCCCACGCGTCAGCCTTGGTTCGACAAAGCTACTTTTCCGGTGCAGCACTTCACGGCCGATCGCGGCATTCGCATCGTGCCGGGCGGCTCCAGCATCCGCGATGGCTGCTATATCGGCAAAGGTGTGACGTGCATGCCGCCGATGTACATCAACACCGGCTCGTGGGTGGGTGACGGCGCCATGATCGATTCGCATGCGCTGGTGGGAAGCTGTGCGCAGATCGGCGCAAATTGCCATGTTTCCGCGGCCGCGCAGATTGGCGGAGTTCTGGAGCCGGTGGGCGCGCTGCCGGTGATCATTGAAGATGAAGTTCTGGTCGGTGGGAATTGTGGCGTCTACGAGGGCACGGTGGTGAAGCGCCGCGCCGTGCTCGGCTCCGGTGTCATCCTGAACCGCTCCACTCCCGTATACGACGTCGTGCGCAGTGCGATCTACCGGGCCACAGATGACGATCCGCTGGTTATTCCCGAGGACGCCGTGGTCGTCGCCGGCTCGCGCGCGGTGACCTCAGGGCCTGGACGCGATTGGGGCCTCTCCTTGTACACGCCGGTTATCGTCAAGTATCGCGACGCCAAAACCGACACCAAGATTCAGCTCGAAGATTTGCTCAGATAATCCAGCGTCGCGCGTGCCGTTTTCTCCCAGGTGAATCCGGCCGCCTGTGACAGCGCGGCCCCAGGCGAAATCGCGCCGGACGCCAGCCTCACAAGCGCGTCTTGAATCTGGCTATCGCTCCCCGGATCGAAGTAGTGCACGGTTGACCCCGCGATTTCCCGCAGCGGGGGAATGTCCGAGCACGCCACAGGAACTCCCGCCGCCATTGCTTCCAATACCGGCAGCCCAAAGCCCTCGAATGTGGACGGGTAGATGAAGCCCAGCGCGCCGCGAAACAACTCGTATAGCTCCTCGCGAGGAATCCATCCCGTGATCTGCACACCAGGCCCGGCAAGGCGCTCGATTCGATGGGCTGCGAAGCCCCGCACACCGGTCAGCACCAGCCGGGGCGCAGCGCTCATCTGTGCGTGCACACGCAGCAGCCGTTCCAGATTCTTGTGTGGATGCGTGGTGGAGGCACACAGCAAGTAATCCTTCGGCTCGCGGCGCGTGGCGATCTCGAAAAACTGTGGCTCCACGCCGAGATGGATCACCTGAGCCACCCGATGGTAATAGTGCTGAACGTCGCCCGCCGTTGCCTGGGAATCCGCGATGAGCGCGCGCGACCGCCGCGCCGACGCCCACAGCAACAGCCGCCAGAAGGGCAGATCAAACCACCGGAAATATTCCGGATGGCGCTTGTGCTGCAAGTCATGAAACACGGTCACCATCGGGCAGCCGCAGGTCACCGGCGCGGTGAATCCGGGATTGAACAGGACGTTCAACCGATGTTTCCGGACCGCCAGCGGCAACAGGAATTGTTCCCACAAAATTCGCGCCGGACGAAACGAGGCGCGCACCGGTTGTGGCTCGCAAATGAAGTTCGGCTGCGCCGGAACCAGACCGGCATCCGTCTCACGATTGGTGAACACCACGTACTGGTTGACGGAATCGACGCGTGCCAAGGCCTTCAGTAGGTTTCGAAGATAGATCTCGGTGCCGCCCACGCCGCCCGGTATCAGATACAGCGCGTTCACGCCGATGCGAATCATCGAGCGCCCAGGCGGGCCAAAGCGTCCTGTGCGGGTTGATTACCGGGATCCAACGCCAACACGTGCCGGTACTCTTCGATGGCTTGCTCGCGGTTGCCTTGGATGCTGTAGACATTGCCGAGATAGAAATACGTCATGCCAAAACGCGGATTCTTTTTCTGGGCTTTCGCAAGCGCCTCCAACGCCTCCGGGTACCTGCCCATCTTGCCGTACTCCATGCCCAGTTGCGAGTAAACGTGCGCGTTAGGCATACGCTCGGCGGCCAGTTTCAGTTTCGCCAGCGCGTCCTCGGATCTGCCCGCGCAGTCATAGGCTAAAGCCCAGTCGAGCAGCAGATCCGCGCCAACTCGCTTGGTGAGCTCGGCGGTCTTTCCATACTGTTCTGCTGCATCGCTGCACTGGCCGGCCTGATAGTAAACATAGGCGAGTTGGTACCGCGGCCGGACTTTCCGGGGCGACTTTGCGACCGTGTCATTCCAGATCCCGATCGCGCTTCCCCACAGCTCGTTTCGTTGATAGGTGAACACGCTTTCCACTAACAACACCGCGCTAAGGAACGCGATCATGGAATTCCGGCTCGTTTTCCAGCGGCGCAGGAACTCCACCGTGATGAACAGAAGACCGATGAATGGAAGGTACAGCCGCCGCTCCGCCATTGGGTCGCGAATCGGTACAAACGAGGACGTTGGAGCGATCAGGATCAGGAAGACAAACCAGCCGTAAGACGCCAGCGGAAACCGGCGGCGGTAGATCCACGCCAGCACGGTCACGGCGAGCAATGCAAGCAGCCCGAAAATTGCGCCGTGATCCAAAACCGTGCGGGAGATTATGACGTCTGGGTCGAGATTCTGGCCGATGGGCACCACAAACAAACGCAGGTAATCCCACAGCACGCGGCACTCGGTGAAGAAATACGCATACCAAGGCAGACCTCGGACATGGAATCCCGCAGTGCCTCCCACCCGCAGAATGCGCAAGACGTACAACCCACCCAGCGCGGCGCCGGCGGTGAAGGGCAGGTACAATCGCCAATTGCGTTTGATACCCGCTGCCGAGAAGCCAGGGTTCCAAAAGTAGTCGGTGATCAGCAGCAGAAAGGGCAGCACGGCGGTGTGTTCCTTGGACAGCATCGCGGCGGTGAACACCGCCAAGATGACACCGGCTCTGGGAAACGAGACTGGGTCTGTTCCGCGGTACAGGAAGATCACCAGCGCCAGCAGAATCCAAAACACACTCAACGTTTCCGAGCGGCTGGCGATATAGCTCACCGATTCGGTCTGTAAAGGATGCAGCAGAAACAATCCCGCCGCAAAGAGCGCTAAAATCCAGCGTTTCGGATCAACCACGCCGGCCCAGCCAAGCACCTTGCGAACTGCAAACAAAATGAATGCGCCATTGAAGAGATGCAGGATCACGTTGGTCACGTGGTAGCTGAAAGTGTCCTGCAGGCCCGACTGTTGGAAGTTCAGCCAGTAGCTGAACATCAAAAGCGGCCGGAGACCCCCCATCCAAACCGACAGCGGCCTTTGATCGGCCCCGGGCTGCATGTAATCGAGGTGCGTGTCGTCCAGAAGAAAGGGGCCGTGGATTGCGGGCCAATAAACTTCGAAAACCACGAACATCGCTATGAGCCCGGCGGCCGCGTACAACCACCACGCCGGCCCGGAGCGCGCGTCAACAGCAACCGCCGTTGCCGGCGGGCGTCTCGCCTTCTTGGACTTGCTACTTTTCATTCCGGCTCTGCAACTGAAACTCGACGATCGCCAGCCGCTGGGCCATGGCGATGTTGGCGTCTTTCAAATCGGAAATTACGACGGACAGGCGATAAATCACAATCACAAACACACCCAGTATCAGCAGCAGCAGGGCTAGCGGAGGGTCGGCCAGCCCCAGTTGAGCTGCAATCCACTTCAACGCGAAAGAGGAACGCGAAAGCACCAGGAGAATCACGGCGGCTGCCAGCCAGCTGGCCGAGTATTCGACGCGGATGTGCGAGCGCCGGACCGAGAACAGCACCATGGCCATCAAAAGGAGGCTCAGCACAGTCATGGCATTCAACAAGCGCTCCATGTTTATTCCTTTCTTCGGCGGCCTTCGAACTTCAAGACGTTGACAAATACGCCTAGCAGAACGTGGAAGATGTAATACAGCGATTTTACCGCGGTGATGGTGCTGCGGCCTGCCTTACGAGCGCGCATCTGGCAGGGCACTTCCTGAAACCGGAATCGCTTGCGCTGCAAGACGACCAGCGCCTCAATTTCCGGGTATTCCAGAGGGAAGCTGCCGGTGAACACCTGCAGAGCTTCGCGATTCACGCCCACGAAGCCGGAAGTCGGATCGCGGACCGGTTTGCCGAGAATCGGGCGCAGGACCAGCCGGAAAAACCAGATACCCGCGGCGCGAACCACGCTCGTATGCGCGCCGTTGTTCTGATAAAAGCGCGAGCCGATCACCATGTGGCAGCCGGTTTCGCGCAGCGTTTTGAATAAATCCGGTATGTACTTCGGATCGTGCTGGCCGTCGCCGTCTACGCGGATCACGTAATCGTAACCCAGCTCATAGGCAAGCTTATATCCGGCCTGCACCCCGCCCCCCAGGCCCAGATGATAGGGCAGCCGCAGCACATCGGCCCCTGCGGATCTGGCTTGCTGATAGGTGCCGTCGCGGGAAGCGTCGTCCACCACCAGCACCGGTACGCCCGGAAGAACCTCATGCACCTCCCGAATGACGCCCGCGATCGCGCCTTCTTCATTGAAAGCGGGAATCAGGACCAGGAGCTGGTTAGGACAAACGGCCTGCCTCACGATGCGGCTACCTGGCGCGGGCTGATCGCGAACCGGCGGATCAGCCTTCGAAACTGCCGCGAGGAAAGACGGCGTTTGATCCGTTGGCGCTGCTTCCAGATTTCCGGCAACCGCCGCAATAGCTCCCAATGCGCGCGTACGACGATGACCGGCAACTGGCCCAGGCTGCTCCCCTGCCGTTGGAACTCGGCCGCCTTGCCCCGGCCCTGGAGCGCATACGCGGCGTGCCAGAAGAAACGCGCCGTGGCATAGAAGGGGACCAGGAGCAGATCGGCCAGCGGGAAGTTCTTGAAGATCACGAACAGCCGGTTGCGCTCGACGTAATACGCCTTCAAAGCCGAAGCTTGGCCCGCCGAATGCGAGTAGCGATGCTCCACCACAGCGTCAGGCGCATATAAGCATTCCCAGCCGGCCCAGCGCGCACGCAGCCCGAGGTCGGTGTCTTCGCAGTACAAGAAGAAGCTTTCGTCGAACAGGCCGATTTCTTCCAGCATCTCGCGCCGGTACAGCGCGGCCGATCCGCTCGGCAGCAGCGCTTCTTCGAGCCGCGCGTACCCGTTCGATGACTCGCGATGCCCGCGCTGCTTGCTGCTGCCGTCTCGCGCGAGCAGCATCCCCGCCGAGTCCAAAAGATCGACGCCCGCCAGCCGGACCTGCGAGGCGCACATCCCCACGTCCGGACGCTCTTCAACAGCGCCGAGCAAAGCCTTTAGCCACCCCGGATGCGCTACGGCGTCGTCATTCAAGACGGCCAGAAACGGCGCCGCAGATTCGTGGAACGCCTGATTGACTGCCGCGCCAAAGCCCACGTTGCTCTTGTTGGCGATCACCCGCACATGCCCTCTGGGAACGACCGCCTGCCGCCCGCTGTTGTCGATGACCATCACCTCGAAATCAGAGAACGTCTGGCGCTCCAAAGAGCCGAGGCATTCCTCGAGAGCGCTATCAGCCGCCAAAGTGGGTACGGCCACCGTCACCATCGGGTGGACTTGGCCAGGTTCTCGTACCATCTCACATTATGCGACGCCATACCCGATGGTAGGATAGTGGCTTGCATAGAAATTTACTATACATTCTCGTCGCGGGCGGACTGCTGGCGCAATCTCCAGCTCACCTCGGGAAGATCCAGCAATTGACCTTCGGCGGCGAAAATGCCGAAGCCTATTGGGCGCCGGACGGCCAGCGCATCATCTTTCAATCCACCCGCGACAAACTGGGCTGCGACCAGATTTTCATCATGAATGCCGACGGATCGAACCAGCACATGGTCTCCACCGGCAAGGGCCGCACCACCTGCGGCTATTTCCTGCCGGACAACCAGCACATCCTTTATGCGTCCACCCACGAGGCCGGCGACGCTTGCCCGCCGGCGGCCGACCGCAGCAAAGGCTACGTTTGGGCCGTCTACCCGACGTACCAGATTTATCTCGCCACCGACGACGGAAAAATCCAGAAGAAACTGGCGGACGCGCCCGGCTACAACGCCGAAGGCACGGTGAACTTCAAGACCGGCAAGATCGTGTACACCTCCATGCAGTCGGGTGACCTGGACTTGTGGACCATGAATCCGGATGGCTCTGGCAAAAAGCAGCTCACCAAAACCGAAGGCTATGACGGCGGGCCGGTGTTTTCGCGCGACGGCAAAAAGCTGACCTGGCGCGCCAATCATCCCTCAACGCCGGAAACCAAGAAGCGGTATCACGACCTGCTGGCCGACAATCTGACATCGCCCATGAAGATGGAGTTGTTCGTTGCGGATGCCGACGGCAAGAAGGTAAAGCAGATCACCAATTTCGGCTGCGCCAGCTTCGCGCCCACCTTCACGCCCGACGGCAAGAAGATCCTGTTTTCCTCCAACAAGCACGCCTGTGACGGACGCAAGTTCGAACTGTACCTCATCAACGTGGACGGCACGGATCTGGAGCAAGTCACCGATTTCGGCGGTTTCACGGCGTTTCCGGAGTTTTCGCCTGACGGAAAAAAGATCGTCTTCGCGTCCGACAAAGGCGCGAAGTCTCCCTACGAGTTCAACATTTTCACCGCCGAGTGGAAGTAATTCTCCCTCGCTAAGTCGCTTTGCTTCTGCTCAACAACGGCAGCCGGATCCGCAACACCCGCTCGCGCTTGCGCTCTTCGGTGAGATTTCGCGTTCGCGCCAACAGTAGATCCCGCAAGGCGATCACGCCGAGCAATTTCCGTTCGCCACTCCGATCCACCACGGGAAAATGCGTTAGCCCGGTCTCGGCCATCCGATTCACCACCACGCGCAAGGGTTCGTCAGAATAGGCCACAACCGGTTCTGCCACCACGCTCGCAAGCGTCTCATGCGGTGCCGACGGGTCCGTCAATAGCTGTTGCAGCTGCCTCCTGGTGATGACCCCGCTTAAAACGCGGTCTTCCGATACCACCGGATACAGATGCTGGCCTCGCGGCCCATGATTGGCGCGCATCACCGCCCGGACCTCCTCCAGTGTGCTGCTCGCCGGAAACGCGACCAGATTGGTTCGCATCGCGTCGCGTACTACCAGAATTTCCAATGGGTCCACACCGTATTCGCAGCTCAAGTGATAGCCGCGGCGCGCGACTTTCTCTGTAAGAATCGACCGCCTCAGCAGCAGCACCGTGAACGAGTGCGCCAGGAAACTGGCCAGCAGCAGCGGCAGCAGCATGTTGACATCGTGCGTCACCTCCAGGGCGAATACCACGCCCGTAAGCGGCGCCCGCATCGCACCCCCCAGAATCGCACCCATTCCAACCAACGACCAGAAACCCGCGCCCTCGGGCGGCAGGAACATCGACTCCAGCCCACCCAACGCTCCACCCATCATCAACAGCGGCGCCAGCACACCGCCCGACGTGCCCGAGCCAAGTGAAACCGCCCAGATCACACTCTTCACCAGCAGGATGCCGAGAATCGTCGTGCGCGCCACGTCGCCTTTCAGCAGCGCGCCGATGGTGTCGTAACCAACTCCCAGCGCTTGCGGGAAAATAAGCCCGCCGAGCCCTACCACCAATCCGCCAATGGCCGGCCACCACATCCAATGAATCGGCAGCTTGCGGAACCCGTCTTCGACAGCGTAAATCGCCTCGGTCAGCAGGGCTGCTAAAACTCCGGCCAGCACGCCGCAGATCACGCAGCCCATCAGACCCATCGGGCCGATGAAAGCCGGATGAGCCGGGACGGGAAACAGCGGTCCCGCGCCAAGAATGTATCGCCGGGCCGCGCCGGCCGTGGCGCTCGCCAGGGCCACCGGCACTAAGCTGCGCGGCTTCCATTCAAACAGCAGCACCTCCACAGCCAGCAAAACTGCGGCCACCGGCGATGCGAACGTAGCCGACATTCCCGCGGCCGCTCCCGCCACCAGCAGAGTCTTACGCTCCACGCTGGTCAGATGAAAGAACTGCGCGATCATCGATCCGAACGCTCCGCCGCTCATGATGATCGGGCCTTCGGCTCCGAACGGCCCGCCGCTGCCAATCGCAATCGCGGAGGAAATTGGCTTCAAAATCGCAAGGCGCGGCTGCACGCGGCTGCCGTTGATCAAAATCGACTCCAGAGCTTCGGGAATGCCGTGGCCGCGGATTTTTTCCGAGCCGTAGCGCGCCATCAAGCCCACGATGATCGAGCCCAGCACCGGCACCACGATCGCCCACGGTCCCAGCGGATTCCCAGCCGGCGACACCAGGATCGTGTTCCAGCGGTGATAGTAGAACAGATTTGTGAACAGACCGATGAGCCGCAGCAGGACCCAGGCCACCAGCGTTCCCAGTAATCCAATGGCAATTGCGAGTAAAGAGATCGGGACGACGCGCCAGTCCGTCGTAAAATCCCCGAGATCCGGTTTGGACTTTGGGTTCTTTTTCATGCCGGTTGTTTCTGTTTCCTGCGGTGCTGCTGGGCGAGCGAGCGCAGCGCCTTGGCCAGCGCCGGGCCGGCCGTTTCCAATTCCTCGTGATGCGCTAGCGAGAGCTTCCGCAGCACCGAGCTTCCCTCTGCTGTGAGATGGACGATCACCTGCCGGCGGTCCTCACGGCCGGAATTGCGGCTGACGAAGCCGCGTTTCTCCAGCCGGTCGATCAGCTCCACCACGCTGTGGTGCTTTAGCTGCAGCCGTTCCGCCAGCTCGGTGACGGTCGCCGCTGCGCCGCGCGGAAGCCCTTGCACCGCCAGCAGCAGTTGATGCTGCTGTGGCTCCAGCCCCACCGTCCGCGCCTGCTCCTCGCTGAAATGCAAAAAGCGGCGGATCTGGTAGCGCAATTCGGCCAGCGCCCGGTATTCGGCCTGCGAAAGGTCGCGCACATTTATATCGTATCACGATATAAAATCCGGGCGCCCGGCGCCGCCCGGTTGCCTCGCCGTCCGTGAGAATGCTATACGACGGGTATGAGCCAGAAAGGCGATATTCGCCGGCATTCCCGCACCCCTCGCAGCGGCCCCGTCCAGCTCTCCTGGAGGGATCGCAACGGGAATGCCCAAGTGAGCCGCGGCCGTCTGGTCGACATCTCCGAAGCAGGCATGCGGGTGGAAGTGCCCGAGCCTCTTGAAAAGCTCATCTACCTCACCGTCCGCGCCGACGAACTGGGAATCCATGGCACCGCCTCGGTCCGCAGTTGCACCCGCAAAGGCCTGAAATACGTCGTCGGCCTCGAATTTAGCGCCGGCTTGCAGTACAAGCCCAAAGACTGACACGCCCCCCCAGTGCCAGCCCATCCCGCGGAGCTATAAATTCTACTGATTCAACGAATTAAAGATTCCGATGGATTCCAGGCTCGCACCTGGACAATGATAGAAGCTATGCTTTCCCGCGTTGCGTGGGCTGCGTTGTTGACGCCGGTGTTGGCGCTCGCTCAGTCCGCTCCTACCTCCATCGAAGCTCGACTCGGCAGTTTGGAAACTGCCGTCAAATCCGCTCAGAGCGCCGGCGACAACGCGTGGATGCTGGTGAGCGCGGCTCTGGTGCTCATGATGACCGGCCCCGGCCTGGCGCTGTTCTACGGCGGGCTGGTGCGCCGCAAGAACGTCCTTAGCACCATGATGCATAGCTTCATCCTCATGGCCGTCGTCAGCGTGCTGTGGGCCATCGTGGGTTATAGCCTGGCATTCGGCGGAGGCACGGCTTTCATCGGCGACTTCCGCTATCTGTTCCTGAACGGCGTCGGGGCCGCTCCCAATCCCGACTACGCCGCCACGATCCCGCAGCAGACCTACATGATCTACCAGCTCATGTTCGCCATCATCACGCCGGCCCTCATTTCGGGCGCTTTTGCCGAGCGCATCAAATTCAGCGCGATGCTGCTGTTCACGGTGCTGTGGGCGTTCATCGTGTATTTCCCGCTGGCTCACATGGTGTGGGGCAAGGGCGGACTGCTGAATGCGTATCTGGGCGGCTCGATTCCCGCCTTCGACTTCGCCGGAGGCACCGTGGTCCACATCAGCTCCGGCGTCTCGGCACTGGTGTGCGCTCTGTATTTAGGAAAACGTACGGGCTATCAAACCGAGCCGATGAAACCGCACAGCCTGGTGATCAGCGTGATCGGCGCCTGTCTTCTGTGGGTGGGTTGGTTCGGTTTCAACGCCGGCAGCGCCGTGGCCGCATCCGCGCTGGCCACCAGCGCTTTCGTCGCCACACACTTTGCCACTGCGGCCGCGGTCCTGGGATGGACCCTGGTGGAATGGATGCATAATGGCAAGCCCAGCGTGCTGGGTGCTATCTCCGGCGCGGTGGCCGGCCTGGTCGCCATCACGCCCGCGTCCGGCTTCGTCAAGCCATTCCCCGCCATGCTCATCGGCTTCATCGCCGGCATGGTCTGCTTCTTCATGGTCACCACCGTGAAGAGCAAGTTTGGCTATGACGACACTTTGGACGCTTTCGGCGTCCACGGCGCGGGCGGCACCATCGGCGCGCTGCTCACCGGTGTGTTCGCCACCATGGCCGTGAACGACAATCTCAAAGATGCCAACGGCAAGGTGCTGCCCTTGGGCTGGATCGACGGCGTTCCTCACCAGGTGCTGAACCAGGCCATCGCTGTTCTCATTTCCTGGACCGTCGCCATCGTCGGAACGATCATCATTTTGAAAATCTGCGACGCCCTCATCGGTGTGCGGGCCCCGGTCGAGCAGGAGCGCGAAGGCCTGGATATCAGCTTGCATGGTGAAGAAGGCTATAATCTCGAAGCGTAGACTCAGACCTGCAACCAGACATCAGCCACGAGACAACGGACCAGCCATGAAGAAGATAGAAGCCATCATCCAACCCCACAAAATGGAAGACGTGAAAGAAGCGCTCAAAGGGATCGGCATCGACGGGATGACCATCTCCGAGGTCCGGGGCCACGGCCGCCAGAGGGGCCACAAAGAGGTATATCGGGGCATGGAGTATCAGGTGGACCTGCTGCCCAAAGTGAAGGTCGAGATGGTGGTCGCCGACGACCGGGCCGAAGAAGTCATCCAAACCGTCGTCGCGAGCGCCCGCACCGGCAAGATCGGCGACGGCAAGGTGTTCGTGTACGACGTCGCCGAAGCGATTCGCATTCGCAACGACGAGCGCGGCGACAGCGCCCTGTAACCGCCCGCGGACTGTCCGCCCTGTAACAAACCTAATCCCTCCGCCGTCCTGTAAAATAGCCGTTGCGCATCCTTGTGACAACATTAGTCTTGACCGTTCTGCGCGCACGGATTACAGTGAAAGCGTAAAAATGGAACCTTTGAGAGAAGCCACTCCGGCCGCCGCCGACTTATCTCCCACGCGGCGTACCTTTTACATCGGATTCATCAACGGCGTGATGGGCCTGATCGGCCTCGCGCTGGCCGTTCCGGCCGCTGTCTATCTGCTCGTGCCTCCCAAGCTGAAGAAGCAAGCCCAATGGTTTGAGGCCGAGGACCTGTCGTCGATCCCGGTCGGCACTCCCACCGAAGTTGCTTATGACCGCAGGCAGGAAGATGGCTGGAGGGTCACAACCGAAAAGGCGACCGCTTGGGTTGTGAAAAAGGCGGACAACTCCGTCGTCGCCTTTGCGCCGCAATGCACCCATCTCGGCTGCGCCTACCATTGGGACGATCCCAGCCACACCTTCGTGTGCCCCTGCCACACTTCGGTCTTTTCGATCGATGGCAAAGTGTTGTCCGGTCCAGCCCCCCGCCCGCTCGACCGTTACATGGTCAAAGTAGATGCCGGCAAACTCGAGATCGGACCTCCGGAGCCCCATGCGTAAGATCCTGGATTGGCTGGAACACCGGACTGGCCTGGAGAGCGCCATTAAGAATTTCCTGTACGAGGACATCCCCGCCTCGGCCGGCTGGCACCAGATCATCGGCAGCATGGCCGTATTCTTCTTCATCACCCAGGTTTTCACCGGCGGCCTGCTGGCGTTTAACTACGCGCCGACGCCCGGCGAAGCCTACAACAGCGTGCGCTACATCATGACCGAGGTGACCGGCGGCCCGCTCATCCGTGGCCTGCACCATTGGGGCGCCAGCATTATGGTGATCATCGTCGTGCTGCACATGATCCAGGTGTTCATCTACGGCGCCTACAAGAAGCCTCGGGAGGCCACCTGGATGATGGGCGTGATTCTGCTGTTGCTCACGCTCGGCTTCGCCCTCACCGGCTATCTGCTGCCATGGGATAATCGCGCCTACTTCGGAACCGTGGTCACCACCCACATTGCGTCGCAAACGCCCGTGCTCGGGCCCTATCTGGTGCGGCTGCTGGGCGCCCAAGGTGACACCGTCGGCAATGTGACCTTCTCGCGCTTCTACGCCCTGCACACCGTTCTGCTGCCGCCGTTGATGATGATCCTGATCGGGATCCATATCTACCTGGTGCGCAAACACGGCGTTGCAGCGGCAGTCGGCGATACCGCCCCCAAACGCAAGTTCTTCCCCGAGCAGGTCTTCAAAGATACCGTCGGCGTGACTATCGGCTTCCTCGTCCTGTTTGTCATGGCCATCGTCGCCAAAGTCCCGCTGGAGCGCCTGGCCGACCCCACCGACACCGCGTATATCCCGCGGCCCGAATGGTATTTCTTATTCCTGTTCCAGATCCTGAAGGCTTTCAAGGGTCCGATTGAGGCCTTCGCGAACGTGGCCTTACCCGGTATCGCCGTTCTGACTCTGTTCCTGATTCCGTTCATTGACCGCGGACCGATGGTCCGGCTGGGCAAGCGCGGGTTCGCCATCGCGTTTGTGCTGCTGGCGGCGATCGCCTGGACCGGCTTAACCACCGCCGCCGTCATCACGACGCCGAAGAACACCGAATCGGTGGATGCCTCCGCGGACACCGAGGGCGTGGCCTCAACAACACCACCGGCCTGGCAGAAGCTCTCACCCGAGGAACTGGCGGGACTGGGCCTCTTCAAGAAGGAGGCTTGCTTCGGCTGCCACCCCGGCCCGGGGAAGACTGGAGTGGGCCCGGACTTGGCCAAAATGCAGGCAGACCATCGTAACGCCAAGTGGTTGATCCCGCACTTCAAGAACCCGTCCCTGATCGTGCCCGGCAGCGTGATGCCGCCGGTGGAACTGGATGCGGCCGGCTTGAACGCCCTCGCGGCGTTCGTCCTGAAGCTGACCCCGGAAAATGAGGCATCGGTCGAGTCCGCCCCGGATTTCGCTACCGCCGGCGCGCTGGTCTATCAGACCAACCGCTGCGACTCCTGCCATCAGATCGCGGGCGTGGGCACCAAACTGGGTCCCGCGCTCGACGGCGTCGGCCAACGGCACGACCGCGCCTGGCTCGAAAAGCACTTCGCCGATCCGTCCGCCGTCACGCCCGGCAGCATTATGCCGCCCTACAAATTCACTTCGCAGGACCTGGACAACCTCTGCAAGTACCTGTTGCAGTTGCCCACGGCATAGCCGCCAGCGACCGCGAAGATCAAAGATCTTCAGGCTTCAAGCCAGTCCGCTTTGCGATTCTGGCCAACATTTTTGGGCCAATCTCCTCTTGCTCGTGGAAGGCGAATTCATAATCTGGCCATCCTGGCCGGACCAACAAGCGATGTGAACCGCGCTCTCGCTTCACTTGCCAGCCAATTCGTTGCAAGGCAGCAAGGACGCGCCGCGCTTTACTGGCGGGCCAACTGCTCATCCGGAATTGAGAAGGAAACTCCGAGGGCCGAGGACGGAAGCTCGCCGTGAGCAATCCGATCGGCAATCACCTCGATCGCAAGGCGCTCCGTATTACTGATTGCTTCGTCCCGCGTCTGGCCGTAGCACATGACGCCCGGAAGCTCGACAACTTCCGCGATCCAGCGCCCGTCCTCTTCCCGATCCAGGTCGATGGTCAGGTTCACCCCTCCATCATAGCCGGTGCAGCACGGGCAGGCTGTCAGTTGAGTGTCTTACGTCTCGTGCTTCTCGGCTAGCTCGTGGTCCAGCCAGGTGAGATAACCCTGCGATCCGTCGACGATCGGGAGCGCGATCACTTCTGGAAGTTCATAGGTGTGTAGCCGCTCGATCTCGCTGCGCAGCCGGTCGAAAAGCTCGCGGCTGGTTTTGATCACCAGCAGCACCTCTTCCTCGTCTTCCACCGCGTCCTTCCAGTGGTACACGCTACGCGCTCCCGGCAGGATGTTTACGCAAGCCGCCAAGCGTTTCTCCACCAGCGCGTGCGCGACGCGGTGCGCTTCCTTGGGTGACGCGCATGTGCTCAGCACAACAATCTTGTCTGTCATTTCGAGTTTTTTCGGTTCAGCTCTGGATCTTTTGGCAAAAGAGGATTATAAACGAATGTAAGGGCTGAATCCGTCGCGCATGAATCCTTTTCTCCGCCGCGTAATCCTCGTCGCCGCTTTTGGACTGCTGGGCGCCTACGGCGTGGTTGCTCTCCGTGGACCGCAGGGCATCCCCGCGCTTCGCGAGAAGTGGGATGACATTCGCAAGCTGGAAGAAGAGAACGCCAATCTCCAGCGTGAGAACGACTACCGCCGCGAGCGCATTCGGAAACTCGAAGCCAGCCCGTCGGATCAGGAGTTGGAGATCCGCAAGAAGCTGAAGTTGCTGCGCCCGGGCGAAACGACCTTCATTTTGCCCGATCAGCCCAAGACCGATAGCTCGAGCCCCGACCCTCAACCAGCGAAGTGATTTAGCGGGCCCGCGCCTTTGCCCAGCCCGGGACTTGTGCGAATGGCGTTTGTGATGTATTGCTTCGCGCGCCCGACGGCGGTCTCCAGATCGCAGCCCAGGGCCAGCGAAGCCGTAATCGCCGCCGAGAACGTGCATCCGGTGCCATGCGTATTGCGCGAATCGATCCGCGGCGCCGTGAACTCCAGCCATTCGCCGTTATGGAACAGGATGTCGATGGCCTCTCCGCTCAGGTGCCCGCCTTTCACCAAGACGGCCCGCGGTCCCATCGCTGACAGCTTCCGCGCCGCCTCGCGCATCCCGGCCGCGTCCCGCACTTCCAGACCCGTCAGCAGGCCCGCTTCTTCCAGATTTGGGGTGAGCAAAAATGCACGCGGCAGCAGCCCTGTCTTCAATATGTCTACGGCGCCGGCCGCCAGCAGTGCCGCCCCGTTCTTACTGACCAGCACGGGATCCACTATCAGTGGAAACGGGAACTCGGCAGCCAGTTCCGCGACGGCCTCAATGATCTCTCCATTGCCCAGCGCCCCGGTCTTTGCCGCCGCCGGCGGAATGTCGCTGATCACCGCGCGAATCTGATCGGCCACCAGGTCCGCCGCCAGGTGCTGGACGCGCTGCACGCCACACGTATTCTGCACCGTGACTAACGTGACCACGGCCTCGCCATAAACGCCGAACTGGTGAAAAACCTTGAGATCGGCCTGGATCCCGGCTCCGCCGCTCGCGTCCGATCCGGCGATGGTCAGCGCCACCGGCTTCGCGCCCGTCATGCCACGCCCGCCAGCTTCTGCACTGTCTCGAATGTATCAGCCTCGGCGGCGGGCTTGTCGGTGCGATAGCGCTTCACTCGCGCGAAACGGAGTGCCAGGCCGCTGACGTAGCGCGGGCTGATCTGGATCTCGTTGAACGCGATTTCCACTACCAGCTTCGGCTCAACGTACACCGTGTAGTTGTCGCGGCCGATTTCGAGCCGCAGCAGCTCGCCCGTCTGCCACTCTAGCATCTCGTCGGTGAGGCCTTTGAAGGTCTTGCCGAGCATGGCGAATCCGCCCTTGACGCTGTCGCGCGCGCCCAGATGCAGGTTGCTCAGCCAGCCTTGCCGCCGCCCATGCCCCCACTCGGCCGCCAGGATCACCAGGTCCAGCGTGCGCGCCCGCTTCACCTTCAGCCAGCTTTGCCCCCGCGAACCGGCGGCGTAGGTGGCTCCTGTCGCCTTCGCCATGATGCCCTCGTGGCCGCGCGCCAGCGCCTGGTCCATGAACTCATCGCCCTTGGCGGAGTCGCCGGTGATCATGCTCGGGATCACCGAGCCGCGCGCCAGCTCCGACAGCGCATGAAAGCGCCGCGACTGCGGTTCATCCAGAAGCGACCCGCCGTCCAGGTACAGCAGGTCGAACCAGAACGGCGTCATGGGCAGCTCCTGGCGCATCCGCTCGACATCCAGCTTGCGCCCGAACCGCCGCATCGTCACCTGAAACGGCTGCGGACGGCCATCCGGCTGCAGGCTGATCACTTCGCCATCCAGGATCAGATCTTTGGCGGGCAGCCCTCGCACCACTTCCACGATCTCGGGCACCGCCAGGCTGACATCATTCAAGGCCCGCGAGTACACGCGGACATCGTCGCCCGATTTGTGGACCTGGACGCGCGCGCCGTCCAGCTTGAATTCGAGTGCCGCCTCGCCCAGTTCGGCCAGCGCCTCCGGGACATCTTCGGCGGATTGCGCCAGCATCGGCTGGATCGGCCGGAAGAGCTGGACATCGAACTGCCCCAGGTCGGCCTCGCCCGCCTCCATCGCCGACCGCGCCACTCGCGTGATGTCGCCGGCCATCATCGCGGCCCGCCGGACGCGCTCACTAACGATGCCGGAAGCCTTCGCGACCGCCTCCACCATGATTCCTTCCAGCGCGCCTTGCCGCAGTTCACCCATCAGCAGGCCAACCAGGAACTGTTGCTCGGCCTCTGTGGCGCGAGCAAACATCCCCTGCAACAGCTCGAGCCGCCGCCGTTGCGAGCCGCTTCCAGTAGCAGCGGCTATCGAGTCAAGAGTGCGGTCGACTTCGGCCACTTCCAGGCTTGCCTCCGCGGCCGGCGAAGTTCGGGCGTCGCGCAGCGCCGCATAGCCGATCCCGAGGCGGCCCTGACGAGTCTGGCCTGCCAGGAATGGCACGACGATATCCACTTCGTTGGGATGAAGCTGGCGCAACAGCCCTGCTAGCAGGTCGATCTTCTCCAGCCGCTTAGATGTGTCGGCAACCTTCCGCGACGTCTCGACCACGCCGGCCAGCAGCATGTACGCAGAATAGCGGAATGCCGCAGGCGAGGTCCGGCTAGTTGCCGATGGGAATCTTCTGCGCGGTGGTGACGCCGGCGGAGTTGGTGATCTGGACATCCACGGCGCCAATCTGCGTCGTGTCGCCCGTGACCGGGAAGGTTGCTAGAAGACCGAAGGCGCCTCCCGTAGGGTTGGAATTGAAGAAATACCGGTGAAAAATCGACGTTGCATCCACCGGGATTGCGCCGGACATGACCGCCCCGCTCAGGTTGTAAAACGTGAACGCGAGCTGCGACGTCGAATACGTATTGTCGAACCCGGTCAAGCTTACATCCACGGCGCCAAACCGCCGCACGCTGGTGGCTGCGTCGACGATCACGGGCGAGGGCGTAATCACCAGCGACGCCTGTTGGGTCGCATTCGGCAGCGTCAAGGTGAACACGATCGTCCCGGCCGTGGTCCCCGTCTGGAACTGGATGCTGCTCTGCCCGTTGAACTTCGCCACGGTGTCGCCGGCCGCGATCGTGACGGTTGCCGCGCGCGGCGGTCCCGAGAGGAACGCGATCGCGGGATCGTCCGGAAGGCCGGTCGCCGGTTGGAAGGCCAGCGTCAGCGTCCCGGTGGCGCTCACCGGCGATGCAGACGCAAGCGAAACGGACACATTGTTCTGATCATCGCTGGCGCCCAATGTAGAGCCGAGCACAATGGAAGCTGTCGGCAATGGTTGAGCGAGTCCTTGCCCCGCGAGCTTGAACGAGCGCTGAGCTACCGTCAGGGTTCCCTGCGCGGCCTGGCCGGATTTTGGCTGAAAAGTCACTTGGAACGATGCCGTTTGCCCGGCCGCGAGTTGCACGGGCGCGGTGAGGCCGATGGGACCGCTAAAGCCGGTTCCGGCTACCGCCAATGTGCCGACGGTGAGGCTCGTGCTTCCGGGATTTGACAGCGTAAACGCGATCGCATGGCTTGCGCCCACGTTCACGGAGCCAAAATCGATTGTGCTACCGGCCGCGAGCGGCGTATTACTGCCGGCCTGCGTGAGCGACACCCCGGCTGCCGCCGTCCCTTGCAGAACGATGTTAACGGTGTTGACTTCCAGGAATGCGCTATAAGAGCCGGTGCTAGTCGGACTGAACGTCACGCGGAACTCGGCTTCCGACGTCGGGCCCACGTAGGGGGCGAGCGTGTAGGGAAGCGAAGGCGCACTGGAGATGGCGAATCCTTCGCCAGCCAAGGCGATTTTCGTCAGTTGCGTTGCCGCGGTGCCTGTATTGCGCACGCGAAAGCGTGTCTCGATGGTGTCGCCCGGCGACGCGGTACCAACGTTGAAAAGGCCGCTGACCGGTGCATAGTTGGTTCCGTCGTACTGAAAGACCTGGATCTGCGCCAGAGCTGCCAGAGGCGCGAGCAGCGCCACGAGAGCGCAGCGCGAAATCATTGCCCCACCTCCGGTAGCGTATAGAAGCCTTCGTGGCCGGCTATGACGCGAACGGCGAAACGCGCGGCGCTGTCCAGATCGGCCACCTGCACCCAGCCCGCGCTCATCTGCTGCAAGGCAAAATGCGCGGGTAACCGGCCGGCGATGTGGATTTGCGAGCCGTCCGGCCCGGTCACGACGATGCCCTGACTGTCGCTCGATACCAGCGCCTCCGAGGGCAATTCGAGAATCGGGGCAGTCAAGCCGGTAAGTGCGGCTTGAGAATCTACGTGGCCGTCAGAGAGGTCCACGCGCAGTTGCCAGAGCCCGCCATCGCGTTGGACGATCAACGACGCCTGCCGGATGTTGGGAAACGCGACAGAGACGACAGAAGAGACGTCCAGAGTTACGGTCCGAGGCGTAAAGTGGCCGCCGGTGAAGCGAACAATCTGGCCCGATCCCGGGAGGTAAGCAAGCGCCGCTTCGCCCTTCTCTGCAAGACCGAACAATGCCGGTCCCGCGGGCGCGCTGGCGCTGCCCAGCGTATTGCCTTGCCGGTCGAACGCAATCACCGCCGAGTCGGTCTTCAGCAGCCCGATCGAGCCGGAAAAAGCAGCCGCGGTGACGCCCGCCGCAGCCGCGCTCCCCAGCACGAAGTTCCCCGCGATGCCGTAAATCGCATGCAGCGCATGCGCGCCGTCCGCGATGAACCCCAGCTGTGGAGGCGCGAGCGCCGGCTGCGCCCACGCGCTCGAGACGGCGATGAAAAGTAAGAGTCGTTTCATTACGGATGTCCCACAATAATGCTCGGCGTTCCAATGACAATGCCCGGTGTGGTGGATGCCGCGGCGGTTCCCGACGAGGAGCCGTGCCCGCCGAATGCCATGCCTGCCCCTGCCGCAGCTCCAGCGACCAAAGCGATCCACAGCCACTTATGTCCTTTGTGCGGTGCAGTGAACACGCCTTCGCCCCCTGCTTTTGCCGCGATCGTGTCGCTCAGGTATTGCGTGCTGATAACGCCCGCGCGCGCCTGGTCCTTGGCAGCCGTGATGCGAATCGAGACCGGTCCCGCCGTCTTGTTCCATTGCATGCCCCAGATGGTGGCGCGGCCGTCCGGGCCGGTTGTCACCACTTCGGTGCGCAGGCCGGAATTGAATGTGCCGCTCGGGCCTTCGTCCGGCAGTCGAAAACTGACGGCGGCATTTTCCACGGGCTTGCCCGTTTCGTCGGTCACCAGGACCGTGAGCCCGCGCGTTGCCCTAGCCCCTGTTCGATAAACAACGCCCTCGCCCCCAACCACTTTCAACTGAATGATGACAGAGGCATTTGCAGCGAGAGCCGCGGCGAGCGCGCAGCAAACCACGTTGCGCCAAGCAATTATCCCTCGGATATTCACGCAATATACGTGCCGGGGGTGTGGAGATATTCTCAGGGAACGGCGCGCCGGCTATTGCGGACCCCAGTACTCGGTGGCCTGTTCGTGATCGGGCGCACGGACGATGCGATCCAACTCGCCATAGTCCAGCCAGTTAAACGAGCAGCGCTCGCAATCGTCGATGATGACGTTGCCTCCGCCCTCATAAGCATGCGTATCCATGGTTTCGCCGCATTGTGGGCAGTGGATGCGCCGGTCCAGGTCGTGCCAGTCCGGCTGGCGCGCGGCCTCGGCGACGGCTTCGCGGCGGGAACGCAGATCCTCAATGATGGCAAGAAAGATGTCCATGCCGATCAGCATGCCTCGGCAGCGGTTGCAGTACAGAATGCGCTGGCCGCCGACGGACGCGTGGACCAAAGGGACCGCGCACTTGGGACAGGCGAGAGTGGAAGGCTCCTCCAGCACGCGCACGCCCTCGGGATTCGGATCGGGGAAGTGGAGGTTGCCGCAGTAGTCGCAGACTAAGTAGTCTTTACCGGATTCCAGGCGCATCGGCGCGCCGCAGTTCGCACAGGTCATCCACCTGTTCCATCGACTGCGGCGCGGTTATTCTTCAGTCGATGCTACTGGGAAACCACCTGGCCTACTGTGCCGCGCTGATCGCCGAAGTGATGCCACTGGCCATCAGCAGTAGCATAGCTACCTTGCGCCGGCGGTTTGTAATAAGTGCCCTGCGGCGCCGGGTTAGCCGGGCGCGCGTTCTGAGCCGGAGGTGGCGCAGTCCGTTGTTGGGGAGGAGGATCGCCGTAGGGCGCATTGGCATAAGGGCCGTAATAGTACGGCGTGTTGTAATCGTAGGGATCGTAATAGTAGGGATCGTAGTAGCCGCCGTAGGCATAGGGACTCGGGTAGCCGTAATAATAAGGCCAATACCAGGGATCATACGCAAAGCCAAAGCCCCAGCCGCCCCATCCACCCCAGCCTCGACCCCATCCGCGGCCGTAGCCTCCGTAGTATCCGCCCCGGAAGCCGCCATAATAGCCGCCGCGATATCCACTGCCGCCCCGGTACGCGCCGCCACCATAAGAGCCCCCGCCACGGAATCCGCCGCCGCCGCGAAATCCGCCACCACCTCCACGGAAACCGCCACCACCGCGGAAGCCTCCGCCGCCGTGAGACCCGCCGCCACCACCATGGCCCCCGCCGCGCTGTGCGAAACAGGTAGCTCCGGTCAACGCAAAACAAAAGAGTGCGATCTGCAACGTGCGCATATGCGCCTCCTCGACCACATTATCCGTCCGTTGGACGCGCCTAACGCAATCCAGGATACAGCTTTTCTACGTACTTGCCGATCAGGTCCACTTCCACGTTGATGGCCGAACCGGGCCGGTAAGTGTGCAGGATCGTGTTCTGATAAGTGTGGGGGATGATGGCTACGCCCAGGACTCCACCTTCCAGCGATGCGACCGTCAGGCTGACTCCGTCGAGCGTGACCGAGCCTTTGTGAATGAGATAACAGTCCAGCTCCGGCGGGATTCGCACCTCGAGCCACCAATTGCCGTCCGTGAGCGGGTCCAACAAAACGAACCCAGCCGTGCCATCTACATGACCCTGAACGATATGTCCGCTCAGGCGGTCGCCCACGGCGGCCGGACGCTCCAGGTTCACGAGCGACCCTTCTCGCAGGGCGCCCAGGTTGGTCAGGGCCAGGGTCTCCGGCGACAGGTCACACCAGAAGCCGTCGGGTTCGATTTTCGTGGCGGTCAGACAGACGCCGTTGACCGCGATGCTGGAGCCTTCCAAGGTGTCTTCCATCACACGGCGGCACTGAATGCGCATGCGGTGACCGGCGACGGCGACGCTGCCGACTTCTTCGACGATCCCGGTAAACATCACTTCACGACGTAAGCTTCCACGGCGTATTCGTCCGGCGGGATGGTATGCAGCTTCACTTGGTGAAATAGGATCGCATCGGTGCGGCGCAGGCGGCCGGTTCCGCCCGCGACCGGCAATGACTGCAGCCCGCCCAGGATCTTGGGGGCATAGTAGAAGAAGATTTTGTCGGCGATTCCCGACTCGAGCACGGCCCAGTTGAGCTTGCTGCCGGATTCGATCATCAAAGACCGGTATTGCTGGCCGGCCAGATACTCCACCAGTTTGCGCAGATCGGTGCGGCCGCCTGGGCCGTCGAATACCAGCACGCGCACGCCGCGGTATTCCAGCGCGCGGCGGCGGTCCTCGGGCGCGGCGGAAGTCGTGAGTATGGCGAGATCGCCGTTGGCTTCCGTGACCATCCGGGAATCCAGGGGAATGCGCAGCGTGGAATCGGCAACGATGCGCAATAGCGGGCGGCTGCGCTCCAGGCCGGTGCGGTCGGTCAGACGGCAATCGTCAGCCAGCACGGTGCCGATGCCTGTCAGGATCGCGTCGGAATTGTGCCGGATCTGCTGCACGTGGGTGCGGGCCCGTTCGCTGGTGATCCAGCCGGTGTTGTCTTCCGGAGCGGCGATCTTGCCGTCCAGTGTCAGCGCGGCTTTTAGCGTCACTAGAGGAAGGCCCGTGCGCATGGAATGGATAAACGCTTCGTTCAATTGCGCGGCCTGCTCGCCATATTCTGACGCCACCTCGACCGTAACTCCCGCGTCGTGCAAGCGCCGGAATCCCTGACCAGAAACAGCCGGGTTGGGATCTTCCATCGCGGCGACCACCCGCGCTACACCCGCCTTCACGAGCGCGTCGGCGCAAGGCGGCGTACGGCCCTGGTGCGAGCAAGGCTCTAAAGTAATGTACAGCGTTGCGCCGCGAGCCTTTTCACCGGCCTCTTCGAGCGCGAGAATCTCGGCGTGCTTGGCCTGCGCATAGGTGTGGAAGCCGCGGCCGATCACCACGCCGCCTTTCACCAGCACGGCGCCGACGGTGGGGTTCGGGCTGGTGAGGCCCATGCCTTGGCGGGCCAGTTCCAGCGCTTCGTTCATGAGAAGGTCAGGCATGCGGAGGGTCTCAGGCGGCAAAAAGCGAGGCGATAAACTTGTCGGGCTCGAACGGCAGCAGATCGCCGGCCTGCTCGCCGACGCCGACGTAGCGGATAGGCAGGTTCAGCTCACGCGCGATCGCGACTACGATGCCGCCCTTAGCCGTTCCATCCAACTTGGTGAGCACCAGGCCAGTGACGCCGCTCGATTCGGTGAAGCGCCGGGCCTGCTCCAGCCCGTTCTGGCCGGTGGTGGCATCCAGCACTAGCAGCACTTCATGGGGAGCCGTCGGAATCACTTTGGCGGCAGTGCGGCGCATCTTTTCGAGTTCCGACATCAGGTTCGATTTGGTGTGCAGGCGCCCGGCGGTGTCGACGATGACGTAATCCACTTTGCGCGCTTTTGCGGCCTGGAGCGCGTCGAACAGCACGGCGCTTGGGTCGGCGCCGGCGGATTGGCGGATGACATCGGTCGCAGTCCGCTCGCCCCACACCTGCAATTGCTCGATGGCGGCGGCGCGGAACGTGTCGGCCGCACAGAGGAGGACGCTGCGGCCTTCGGACTTGTAGCGGTTGGCCAGTTTGCCGATGGTTGTGGTTTTCCCGGACCCGTTCACGCCCACCACCATCACCACGGCAGGCGGCTCGGCGACATGCGGCAACGGACGTTCGGCTGTTTCCAGCACTTCCTGCAGATGCTGCGCAATGAGCTGCTTGACTTCACCGGCGTCGGCCAGCTGCTTGCGGTCCGCGCGCTCGCGGATGCTCTCCAGAATCTCGGTTGCCGTGTTCACGCCGATGTCCGCGGTGATCAGCGCGTATTCCAGTTCCTCCAGCAGGTCCGCATCGATTTCCTTGCGGCCCGCGAAGGCGTCCTCCAGACGATCCACCAGGCCCGAACGGGTCTTCTCGATGCCTGCTTTCAGGCGTTCCAGCAGGTTGGGTTCTTGCTCGACGGAGCCGAATAGGGTCTGGATCATGGGGGACGCGAAGCACCTTCATTGTAACGGATGCGTGTTACCCTGAGGCTTGATGGGGCGTTTGTCCGCGAGAGTTTTGATTTTGCTTGCCCTCGCCTTGACCGCGGCGAACGCGGAGTGCTTTACGCGCTGCCTGGTGCATCCGGCGAACCACGCCTCCATGCCTTGCCACTCGAAGGACAAGGCGAAGCCGAGCGCGCCGCAGCACGATTTTGAGCTGGTCTCGGCGCATTCGCAGGCGCCAGCCGGTTGGCAAGTCGTGGCGCTCGCGCATCAAGATGAAAACTGCCTGCCGAGTGCGCGCGAATATGTGGGCCTTGCGCTCAGCCCGTCCCCGCCGATTCTCGATACCGCCAGTTCACCACTTCCTCTCCGTATCTGATCCGTCTCTTCCCGAAATCTTGACATAGATTTTTAGAAGGGATGGAGTATGTTCCGAAGTCTTGCTATTGGTTTACTATTTTTGCCTTTTGCGGCCGCGCAGGAACAGGACATGTCGCATATGCACATGGGCGGCATGAATGCCGCTGGCATGGACCTGATGGATTTTTCATCCGGCACCAGTGTGAGTCCGCAATCGGGAGCGCTGCCGATGGAGATGCTGAGCACGGCGGGCTGGAACTTCATGTTCATGGGCCAGGGTTTCCTGCTGGACACGCAGCAAAGCGGCGGGCGCGGCGCCGACAAGCTTTTCTCGACCAACTGGGGCATGTTTTCGGCCGGACACGAACTGGGGCACGGCAGCGTGCAGTTTGACTTGATGCTGAGCCTGGAACCGGCTGCCGTGACGAACCGCCGTTATCCGGAGCTGTTTCAAACCGGCGAAACAGCCTACGGGCGGCCGCTGGTGGACGCGCAGCATCCGCACGATTTCATCATGGGTCTGGGCGTCCACTACGCATACCCGCTAGCCGAGAACACGATGTTGGAGCTTTATTTCGCACCTGTCGGCGATCCGGCTCTCGGGCCGGTGGCGTTTCCGCACCGCGCTTCCGCCGCCGAACTTCCGCAAGCGCCGCTCTCGCACCATTGGCAGGACTCGACGCATATCGCAAACGAAGTGGTCACCGCCGGAATTAAGTACAGGAAAATCCGGCTGGAGGCCAGCGGATTCTACGGAACCGAGCCCAACGAAAACCGCTGGAACATCGACTACGGCGCCATCAACTCCTGGTCCACGCGGCTTTCCTGGTTCCCTACGCGCAATTGGACTGCGCAGGTGTCCGTGGGCCGCCTCACGCATCCCGAGCGATTGGACCCGGGCGATGTAGTGCGCTCGACCGCGTCGGTCGAGTACTCGCGACCAATGCAGGGCGACACGTGGTCCACTAGCCTGATTTGGGGCCGCAACCATGAGACCTTGCTGCATCGCGATACCAACTCGTACCTACTGGAATCCGTCGTGCCGTGGCGCGAGCGGAATTTCTTCACCGGCCGTGTGGAACTGATCGACAAGGACGAACTCTTCAGCGATCAGCCGGACCTGGAAGATCTGCTCGCCATCACAGCAGGCAGCACGTTCCGCATTGGCGCTTATACCGCGGGCTACACGCGCGACATCGGCACGTTTCACAAAATGGAGACGGGCCTGGGCGCAAACTTCACCGGCTACTCGATGCCGGATGCCATCCGTCCTTACTATGGCAACCACCCGATCGCCATATGCGTTTATCTGCGCGTGAGACTACACTGAGAAAGGGTCTCGTTCCCGCATGCCGCAGGACCGCAAAATCGTCGTAGTGATGCCCGCTTACAACGCTGCGAAAACGTTGCGCATCACCTACGCCGACCTTCCGCCGGGCCTGGTGGACCACGTGATCCTGGTGGATGACGGCAGCTCCGACGACACCGTGAAAATCGCGCACGAGCTGGGGCTGGAGCTTTTCGTTCACAACCGCAATTACGGCTACGGCGCCAACCAGAAGACCTGCTACCGGGAAGCGCTGAAAGCGGGCGCCGACATCATCGTCATGGTGCATCCCGATTATCAGTACGATCCCAAGCTGCTTCCGCGCCTGCTGGAGCCGATCGATCGCGATGAAGCCGATGTCGTGCTGGGCTCGCGACTGCTCGAAGGCAACCCGATGCGCCAAGGGATGCCGTGGTGGAAATACTTGTCGAATCGTTTTCTCACCATGCTGGAGAATCGTGCGTTCGGCTTGCACCTGAGCGAATATCACACCGGCTACCGGGCGTACCGGCGCGATGCATTGGAAACGGTGAATCTGGAAACGAATTCCGACAATTTCCTGTTTGACCAGGAAATTATTGCTCAGTTTGTTGACGCGGGCGTCAGGATTCAAGAAGTGGCGGTGCCCGCACGATACTTCCCCGAAGCGTCTTCGGCTTCGTTTATTCAAAGCTCCGTCTATGGAATGTCGATCCTGCAGCTTTTGACGAGGTATCTTCTGCACCGGGCCGGGCTGCGTCAACGGCAGTTTCAAAGCTTGCACCGGCGCTACGAAAGGGTGCCCGTCCGCGAACCTTGATTCGCAATGTTGCCAATCCTAAATAACACCGTCCAAGCTCGCGATCCGGTTTGCGGTATGAGCGTGGATCCCGAGAAGGCGGCGGGCAAATCCACGTACCAGGGGAAAACTTACTACTTCTGCTCGAAGGGTTGCGTCGCTAAGTTCGAGGCGGATCCGGAGAAGTACCTGCATCCAGCAGCGAAGCCCGAGCCGATGGCGATGCCGCACGCAATGGCCACGCCGGAGCCATCGGCTGCGCCCGCCGCGGCAGAGTACACCTGCCCGATGCATCCCGAGGTTCGCCAGATGGGACCTGGCTCCTGCCCCAAGTGCGGAATGGCGCTGGAGCCGGTCAGCGTCAGCGCGGAGACGGTGGATGAGGTCAATCCGGAATATGTCGACATGCGGCGCAGGTTCTGGCTGAGCGTTGTGCCCACAGCCGCGTTGTTGGTGCTCGTCTACACGTACCATGGACCGCGTGCGGCGCTGTTCGAAGGGCTGCTGGCGACCCCGGTGATTGTTTGGGCGGGCTCGCCGTTATTCGACCGCGCCTGGGCGTCGCTAGTGAATCGCAGCCTGAACATGTTCACGCTGATTGCGACCGGCACCGGCGCGGCGTTTCTATACAGCCTGGTTGCGACGCTCGCGCCCTGGATCTTCCCCGATTCGATGGTGGGACCGAACGGCGAGGTTCCGGTTTATTACGAAGCCGCGGCCGTGATTGTCACGCTGGTGCTTCTCGGACAGGTGCTGGAACTGCGCGCGCGCAGCCAGACCTCGAGCGCAATCAAATCTTTGCTTGGTCTCGCGCCTAAGACCGCGCGCCGGCTGGCGGCGGACGGCGCGGAGGAAGACGTGCCGCTCGCGCACGTCCATGTGGGCGACCATCTGCGCGTTCGGCCGGGGGAACGAGTTCCGGTGGATGGCGTGGTTCTCGAGGGGTCCAGCGCCGTCGATGAATCAATGATCACGGGCGAAGCGATCCCGGCCGAGAAGTTAGCCGGCACCCGCGTTACCGGCGGAACCGTCAACAGGACGGGCGCATTCGTGATGCAGGCCGAGCGCGTCGGGTCGGCTACGCTGCTTGCGCAGATTGTCCGCATGGTGAGCGAGGCGCAGCGTTCGCGCGCGCCCATCCAACGGCTGGCCGACCGCGTGGCCGGGTGGTTCGTGCCGGCGGTGATTGCAGCGGCGGTGGTCACATTTGTGGTCTGGGCGCTGGTCGGGCCGCAGCCGCGCTTGGCTTATGGGCTGGTGAATGCGGTGGCGGTGCTGATCATCGCGTGCCCGTGCGCATTGGGCCTGGCGACGCCGATGTCCATCATGGTCGGCACGGGGCGCGGCGCTACCGCAGGAGTGCTAATTCGCGACGCGCAGGCGCTGGAAACGCTCGAGAAGGTGGACACGCTGGTGGTCGACAAGACCGGCACACTGACCGAAGGCAAGCCCAAACTGGTCACCGCCGGCGATCCGGAGGTGCTGCGTCTGGCGGCCAGCGTCGAGCGGCTGAGCGAACATCCGCTGGCGTCGGCGATCGTGGCGGGCGCCGAGGAGCGGCATCTGGCTTTGTCCGCGGTTCAGGAATTCCGCTCGCTGACCGGGCAAGGCGTCACGGGAGTGGTGGAAGGCCACACGATTTCGATTGGGAATCAGAGCGCACAGGAACTCGGCGCCTCGCTGCCGCAAGACGGCCAGACGGTGGTCTACGTGTCCGTCGATGGCCAGCCTGCCGGTGCGCTCGCGCTAGCCGATCCGATCAAGGCCTCGGCCAAAGAAGCGATCGAGCGCCTGCACCGCGACGGGCTGCGCATCGTGATGCTGACGGGCGACCGCCGCGCAACGGCCGAAGCGGTGGCGCGCGAGCTTGGCATCGACGAAGTGCGCGCGGAAGTGCTGCCCGGCGGGAAGGCTGAAGCAGTCGCTGAGCTGCAGTCGCAGGGCCGTGTGGTGGCGATGGCTGGCGACGGTATCAACGACGCTCCTGCTCTGGCCCGCGCGCAGGTTGGCATCGCCATGGGCACCGGAACGGATATCGCCATGGAAAGCGCCGCCATCACGCTGGTGAAGGGCGATCTCGGCGGCATTGTGCGCGCCCGCGCGCTGAGCAAGGCCACCATGCGCAACATTCGCCAGAATCTGTTCTTCGCGTTTTTGTACAATACGATCGGCGTTCCTTTGGCGGCGGGAGTCTTATATCCGTTCTTCGGGATTCTGCTCAGCCCCATCATCGCCAGTGCCGCCATGACCTTGAGTTCGGTTTCCGTGATCACCAATGCGCTGCGGCTGCGGAAGCTAGCGCTGTGATCGATCTGCATAGCCATACCAACGAATCCGACGGAACTTTCACACCGCAGGAATTGATCGACTGCGCCGTCGCGACCGGTCTTGAGGCGCTGGCCATCACGGACCACGACACGTTCGCCGGCTTCGATCAGGCCAAGCCGATTGCCGAGGCAGCGGGTCTGGATTTGGTCTGCGGCATCGAACTGAGCACCCGTTCGCCGGGCGGCAGATCGCGCGCGGTGCATTTGTTGGGCTATTTTCTGGCGCAGCCGCCTGCAGCGGAGTTCCGCGAATGGTTGGGCGAGGTGCTCCAGAATCGCCGCGACCGGAATATCCGTTTGATCCAAAGCCTGCAAGCCCAGGGCGTCGACATTGAGCTCGCCGAAGTGGAGAAACTCGGCCGGACGCTCACCGCGCGTCCGCACTTCGCCCGCGTGCTGATCCGCAAAGGCTACGTTCGGACCACGGAGGAAGCTTTCCACAAATACCTGGACGAATCGGCGCCCACTTATGTCGAACGCCGCGCGCCGTACGTTCCCGAAGGCATCCAGCGGGTGCTGGACGCCGGGGGCCTGCCCGTGCTGGCGCATCCCGTGCGACTGGGCGTCCGCGATCCAGCCGACGAAGAGGCGCTGATCGGTGAAATGCGCGACGCCGGGCTGCGCGGCATCGAGGTCTACCACTCCGATCACACGCTGAAGGACATGGAGCGCTACTCCGGCATCGCGCGGAAGTACAATCTGGCCGTGACGGGCGGCTCCGATTTTCATGGCGACGCCAAGCCGCAGATCGCACTGGGCACGGGCTGGAACCACAACATCTGCATTCCCAAGGCGGTGCTGGACCAGTTGCGCGCGCGGGCGGGGTAGTCCAGTAATGGCTCGCCCGGCATTTTACCCCGTGTTATGCTGTGTTAAAGGGCTTACAAATCGTCTTGAGGTTTTCCACAGTTTTTCAAAAGAAAACTTCGGAACATTTGCCTGCTGATATGTTCTGTGGTAGCATCCTACTAATATCTTGGCCGTTACTTTTCATGGCCATAGATGTAGTGGCCGACTACACTCCCGAGTCGGTTCCCAGATTTGCGTTGCGTAGCAGGATTACCTAGAATGGAGTCCTTCTATCGAATGCCTGAAGACACAGCAGATCAAGAACGTGCCGAGTTGTTAGAGATGCTGGTCCGTCTCTCCCTACAACGCGGCGGAACCTTCAAGCTGTCCTCTGGGGCGGAAAGTCAATTCTACATAGACGCCAAGCGAACTGCCTTTAAGGCAAAGGCCAAACCTCTCATTGGGCGGGCTTTCCTACGCAAGATGGCCGAACGTGGATGGCATCCCGCAGCAGTAGGTGGGAGGACGCTCGGAGCCGACCCAATCATAGATGCGATTGCCAGGGAGAGTTTAGAATACTGGAGCGCGCCAATAGACGCTTTTGCCGTCCGCAAGGAACCGAAGGGTCATGGAACGAAACAGACCATTGAAGGCCTCATTGACCCTAGGGGCATGCGTGTCGTCATTGTTGACGATGTATGTACTGGCGGCGGGTCCACGGGGGATGCTATCGACAAAGCCCGAGACGCCGGTATGGACGTGATAGGTGCCATTTGCCTTGTAGATCGTCAACAAGGGGCTACAGAGAATCTGTCGAGGCTCTATCACTGTCCACTTGAGAGCATTTTCAAGGTCTCGGAGCTTATCGCCGAGGATGAACGACTTCACGCGTCTCCTGTCCCTGCTGGAGCACATTCATAGCCACGAAAGCTGCTCGGAGATCTTGGCGGAGAGCGATAAACTGGTGAGCTCGCCCAACGGTTGGTTTTTTGAGCGGTTGCATGAGATTGTTCTGTCCGCGATTGATGATCCCGAGACGTTTTACGGCGTTAGTGAGTCCACACCTTCTCCGGTCCTAGAGTCCATCGCCCTCGCTGCGCAACATGGAATCGCGGCTATCCGTCTAGGCGACAAGGAGCAGCTTGAGATTGCCTCACAGGAACTGTCCCGATCCTTGGATGCCTGAGCCACATGTCATGCTCAGGTTGAGCCACTACCCAAACCGCTTGACTTGCATTTCCGCCGCGCATCTGTATATACTGGCGTTTTATGCGCTGCCGCGCTTACAGCTCGTTTCGATTTTGGTACTGGTTTAGCGCCTGAATCGGGACGAGTGGCGTCGGCGTAAGCAATCGTTAGCAAAAAGCGGCCCACTCGAAAGAGTGGGTTTTTCATTTTTGGGAGAGTAACTATGATCATCTCGATGAAACTCCACTCGACGAAAGAGGAGATCGAGCAAGTGTGCGAGCGTATTCGAGACTTCGGCTATAAGATCCACGCCATCGAAGGCGAGGAGCGCGTGGTCATCGGCGTCGTCGGCGTCGGCGACGTCACGCCCTGCCTGGAATCGGTGGAAGCCATGCCGCAAGTCGAAACCGCCATGCGCATCTCGGCTCCGTACAAATTCGTCAGCAAAGAATACCGCAGCGAGCGCACGCGCATCCGGGTGAACGGCTGCGAAGTGGGCGGCGACGAGTTCATCGTGATGGCGGGGCCATGCTCGGTGGAATCGGAAAAGCAAATCATGCAGGCCGCCGAAGGGGTCGCGCGCGCCGGCGCCAAGCTGCTGCGCGGCGGCGCTTTCAAGCCGCGCACGTCGCCCTATGACTTTCAGGGCCTGGAAGAAGAAGGCCTGAAGCTGCTGGCCAAGGCCAAACAGGCTACCGGTCTGGGCATCATCACCGAAGTCATGAGCGACCGCGACGTCGACTTGGTCGCTGGCTACGCCGACGTGCTGCAAATCGGCGCGCGCAACATGCAGAATTTCGCGCTGCTCAAGACTCTGGGCAAGTGCAACCGGCCGGTGCTGCTGAAGCGCGGCATGAGCTCTACCATCAAGGAGCTGTTGATGTCGGCCGAATACGTGGTCGCACACGGCAATCCCAACGTGATCCTGTGCGAGCGCGGCATCCGCACCTTCGAGACGGCCACGCGCAACACCTGCGACATCGCCGCGGTCGCGGTCCTCAACGAGCTGACGCATCTGCCCGTCATCCTCGATCCCAGCCACGCTACGGGTAAACGCAGCCTGGTTCCGGCGCTCTCGCGCGCGGGCGTGGCCATCGGCGCCGACGGATTGATTGTCGAAGTGCATCCCGCGCCCGAAAAAGCCATGAGCGACGGCGCGCAGTCGCTCGACCTGCCGCAGTTCGAAAGCATGATGGAGTCGCTCAAGCCTTATATCCGGCTCTGGAAGGAGTCGCGCGTGACCGAGACCGCCGCCGCAGTGTAAGCCTTGTGCGCGGGCGTATCCAAGCCTGGCAAGTAGTAACCGTGCTGGCTTTCGCCGGCGCGATCGCGTCGATTATCCTTCCACCACTGTGGCCATCGCTGGCGAGCCGGGTCTCCAGGCTCAGCCCGGTGGATCTGGTCGCAAGCTTACCCGCCGCGAACGCCACGGTGGTCTACATCGATGTCGACGCGCTCCGCCGGTCCGGCATCCTGAACATGCTGGCTGGTTCGAAGGCCGCCGAAGAGCCGGATTATCAGCAGTTCGTCAATGAAACCCGGTTCGACTATGCGCGCGATTTGGATGCAGTCGCCGCGGCGTTCAAGGACGGCCAGGTCTACTTCGCGCTGCGTGGCCGCTTTCACTGGAAGGACCTGACCGCCTACGCCGCGCACCAGGGCGGCTCCTGTCATGAGAATTACTGCGTGCTCGCGGGCAGCCAACCAAACCGGCGCATCTCGTTTTATCCGCTTGCGTCGAACGTCATGGCGATGGCGGTCGCGCCCGATGATTTCGCCGCTTACCAAATCAAGCGTCAGGCCAGTCAACTGGCGATACCGTCTCCCAATCAGCCGCTGTGGGCGTTGGTTCCTGCCGAAGCGCTCAAGAACGCCGCTGCTCTTCCCGATGGCGCCAGACAATATCTCGCAGCGCTCGACAACTCCGATCGGATTCTCTTCAGCGTGGGCCCGTCCGCCGATCACCTGCAGCTCGACGTGCACGTCACCTGCAAGGATGCGGCGGCCGCCTCCGCTCTGGTCGGCAACCTGGAAGGCGCAACCAAAACGCTGCGCCAGTGGGTTGGCCAGTCCCACCAGCCGGCCAATCCTGCCGACCTCACCAGCTTGCTGGTTGCAGGCGCGTTCCACCGCGACGACCGCCAGGTTTACGGCCAGTGGCCGATCCCGAAAGCGTTCGTGGACTCCCTCACCCGCTCCTACTAGACTGGATCAATGACCATCACCCGACGCCACTGGTTCGCGTCTGCTGCCGCTGCCTTGCTGCCCCGTATGACACACGCCGCCGACGCCTCGCGCATGATCGTCCGCTCGCCCAAACCTCAAGATCTCGAAATGCCGCTCGATGGCTTCACCGATTGGATCACTCCCATCGACCGCTTCTTCGTCCGCTGCCACACTTACACGCCCACCGTGAAGTTGAGCGACTGGAGCTTGAAGATCGACGGCAAAGTCGACCACCCCATGACGCTCAGCCTGGACGATCTGAAGAAGCTTCCGCGCGTCGAACTGGTCAGCGTGCTGGAGTGCGCGGGCAATGGCAGGAGTTTCTATGAGCCGCACGTCGCCGGTACGCAGTGGGCTTATGGCTCCGTAGGCAATGGGCGCTGGACGGGTGTGCGCCTGCGCGACGTTTTGCAAAAGGCCGGCATCCAGAACTCCGGCACCGAAATTCTGTTCGATGGCGCCGACATCCCGCTCGGCAAGATGCCCGACTTCCAGCGCACCATTACCCGCGCCAAAGCGCTTCACCCGGACACGCTGCTGGCGTATCAGATGAACGGCCAGGATCTGCCGGTCGAGCACGGCTTCCCGCTCCGCGTGATTGCACCCGGTTGGGCCAGCGACTCCTGGGTGAAGTGGGTGCAGCACATCGAAGTGCTCGATCACGAATTCGAAGGCTTTTGGATGAAGTCGGCTTACCGGCACCCGCCGCAACCCGTCGCGCCCGGCACTGCCGTCGACGCAGCGGACATGGTTCCAGTCACCGATCTGAACGTGAAGTCGGTGATCGCGTCGCCGCGCGAATGGGCCAAGCCGGGGACGGTACGCATTCAGGGCACGGCCTGGTCCAACACCTCGCCAGTCAGCAAAGTCGAAGTATCCACCGACGGCGGCAAGACGTGGAGGACCGCTAAACTGGGCGGCCAGCGCACTCAATACGGCTGGCGTCTCTGGCAACTCGACTGGAAAGCCACCGAAGGCGAGCACAGCCTGATGTCGCGCGCAACCAACATGGCCGGCCAAATCCAGCCCATGACCGAGCAATGGAATCCAGCCGGTTATCTATGGAACGTGGTTCAGCCGGTTACGGTGACGGTCGCCGCTCAAGCTCCGACGCCGCAAGCAGCGGCGCCACCCGCCGAAGGCCCGCTCCCCGACGGCTACAAGACGGCCTGCTTCATCTGTCACGACGATCACATGATGCAGCAGCAGCACCTCACGCGAGCCCAATGGGATCGCGAATTGAGCAAGATGACGGGCTGGGGCGCCCCGCTGAAGGCCGAGGACCGCGAAGCCGTCCTGAATTATCTCGCCGCCCGATTCAAGCCGTAAGCCCTATGCCGCGCTCCTTCGCGCCATCGGCAGGCTGAGCACAAACAGCCCGATGCCGAGCAGCACGATCGCCGGTCCTGGCAGCAAACGGAACGCGCCCGCGATCCATACACCGGCCACCGAAATCGCGCCGCCAAGGACCGCGGACGCGATGATATATTGCCGCATACTGCGCGACAGATTCTTGGCGATGGAAGCTGGAATAATGGTGAGTGCGCCCATCAGCAGCGTTCCCACCAGCTTGATCCCCAACGCCACGATCATCGCGAAGATCAGCAGCAGCGCCAGGTCGTAGGCGCGGCCGACGCCTTCCACTCTGGCCAGATCCGGAGAGACAATCAAAAACAGAAACCGCCGGGCCAGCAGGAAGCATAGCCCCGCAAGAATGGCCGCGATGGCAAGGATCAGCAGCAGGAACGGCAGCGACAGCACCGGAAACGCGCCGAACAGCGATTCGATCACGTCGGCGCTCGGCAGTATCAGGATGCCGATGGCCAGGCTGGCTGTGAACAGCAGGCCCACAATGGCGTCCGGCGGAACGCGGCTGCGCACTTCCAACCAAAAGACAAGAAACGCCGCGGCGATCAGGAAGACAATCACGCCATAGAACGGATCGATTCCGTAGATCAGCGCCAGCGCGATGCCCGGTAGCGCCACGTGGGACAACGCGTCGCCCACCAGCGCCATGCGGCGGAGCAAAATGAACGGTCCCACGCTGCCGGAGGCGATGCCTACCAGCAAGGCGATCCAGAACGAAGCGTGATGGGGCGCCGGCATGGCTCTCAGTGGCCCCGCTCGTGCTCGTGGCGATAAAAGCCGGACTCGCCATAGAGAGTGGCCAGTGCTTCCGGATTCAAAGCTTCCACGGGATTTCCCTGGCAAACCACCGTCCGGTTCACGCACAGGACGCGCTGCGCGTAGCGGTAGACCACGTTGAGATCGTGCGAAATGACGAGCAGCGTGGTCCCGCGCTCCATTTGGACGCGATGCAGCAGCGCGTAAATCGAGTCCTCGAAGCCAGTGTCCACGCCCGCAGTCGGTTCATCCAGGAGCAGCACTTCCGGATGCTGCAGCAATGCCCAGGCAATGAGCAGCCGCTGCGTCTGGCCGCCCGAAAGATCTCCTAGATTTTTCTTCAAGACGTCACGCGTCAGGCCGACCGCGCCCAGTTCGTGGTCCAGGTGATCGATGAACTCCTTACTCGGCTGCCAGAACCGCGTGGACCTGAGGAGAAAGAACTCCATGGCAGTGATGGGAGCGGATGGGTCCACGGCGAATCGCTGCGGCACGTAGCCCCGCTTCACGCCCGGCCTCCAGCGCACCGTTCCCCCGTGAGGCAATAGTCCAAGCAGCGCCCGGAACAGCACCGTCTTGCCCGCGCCGTTCGGCCCAATCACCGCCAGTGCTTCCCCCTGCCGTAATGTGAACGAAACATCGCGGAGGATGGGGCCGCCGTCCAACGTCACCGAGAGATTTTCAACTGTAAGAACGTTCTCACTGGCCATCGGGCAACCCTCATCATAAACGTTGGTGGGGGCGTTGGTACTGGAACTGACGTAAGGGTGCGCGAATCTTCCGCCGATGAGACAATAGGAATAGCTTGACTCGGAGAAAACTACTTTCGTTGCTCCCGGTAGCAGGCGCCGCACCTGCGTATGCGTTTGGTTTGGAGCCCAACTGGCTGGAAGTAACTTCGTCTCAGGTCAAACTTCCCGGCCGCAGCCTCGGGGCAGGCGTGCGAATTTTGCAGCTTTCCGATTTTCACGCGTCCAGCGATGTCCCGTTCTCGCTGATCGAGAAATCGGTCGATCTGGGTTTGGCCGCCAAGCCCGATGTCATTTGCCTGACCGGCGACTTTATTACGAATGCGCAGCCGGTCGACTTTACGGAATACGCGCGGATTCTTCGCCGCCTCTCGAGCGCGGCGCCGGCGTTCGCCTGCCTGGGCAATCATGACGGCGGCCGCTGGGTTGGACGGCAGGGCGGGTTTACGGATACCTCGGTTGTTTGCGGGCTTCTGGATTCCGCGGGTGCAAAGCTGTTGCACAACCGCTCCGAATTGCTCCAGGTGCGCGGCCAGTCCGTTCGCCTGGTAGGAGTTCCCGATCTCTGGAGCCATCAGGTTGACGGCGACCTGGCGTTCCGGGATGTTCGGCCCGGAGAAGCCACGGTTCTTTTGGCCCACAATCCAGATACGAAGGATGCCCTGGCCGAACGCCCTTGGGATGTGATGTTGAGCGGCCACACGCACGGCGGCCAGGTGGTCCTCCCGCTGGTCGGCGGTCGTTTCGTCCCGGTGCGCGACAAGCGTTTCATTGCGGGCCTGAAGCCCTGGAACTGCCGCCAGGTATACATTTCCCGGGGCGTCGGCAACGTCGGCGGAGTCCGCGTGAACTGCCGCCCGGAAGTCACCGTGCTGGACTTGATTGCCTGAACAATGGGCGTTTCGGTCGTGCTATATTAATTGGCTGCGGGTCTGTGTCAGTCAGTTTTTTCCCAACCTCTCGAACGTAGTGACAGGAGACAGTTTATGAACCTTCGTCCGCTTCACGACCGCATCTTGGTCAAGCGCCTGGAAGAACAGGAGACCGTGCGCGGCGGCATCATCATCCCGGATAGCGCCAAGGAAAAGCCCCAGCAAGCCGAAGTGGTGGCCGTGGGCGCCGGCAAGCTGCTGGATAACGGGCAACGGGCTGAAGTGGATGTGAAGGCTGGCGACCGGATTCTCTTCGGCAAATACTCGGGCTCCGACATCAAGATCGATGGCCAGGAATACCTGATTCTCCGGGAAGATGAGATTTTGGGAGTTCTGGCGAAATGAAGACGCTTCTGGTTGCGGTCCTGGCGCTGGCCGGCGCCGGCGCGGTGAATGCGCAGCTCAAGGTCGGAGTGGTGAATCTGCAAAAGGCGCTGCTCGATACGGCGGACCTCAAGAAGGCTCAGGCCGAAATGGAGGCCAAGTTCAAGCCTCGCCAGGACAAGATCGTGCAGTTGCAAAAGGAATTGCAGGACATTCAGAACGAGTTGCAGAGCGGCAAACTGAATCAGGTTGGAACCGAAGACGCGCAGGCCCAAGGGCAGAAGAAGCAGCGCGACCTGCAGCGCCTGCAGCAGGACCTGCAGGACGACGTGACTCAGGAGCGAAATGACATCCTCCAGCGCGCCGGAGCGCGCATGCAGGACGTGGTCAAGAAGCTGGCGGAAGAGAAAGGCATGGATATCATCATCGATAGCGCGAACACGCTCTTCTACAAGCCCACCTTTGACTTGACCGCCGACGCGACGGCCGCCTACAACAAGACCTATCCGGTAAAATAGTTGTAGGCACGATGTCCGGATACCTGGAAGCCTACGGAGCGGCGGAGCAGCAACGCGCCAATCGGCTGCATCTCCTCAAGAACGCGTCCATTATTCTGGCCTGTGTGGTTGTCGTGGGCCTGATTCTGTACGGGACTTTTAAGAACTACAGTCAGGAACACAAGGCCAAAACGTTCGTTGCCCTGTTGTCCGCGCACGATTACAAAGCCGCCTACGCGATGTGGGGCTGCACGGATTCGCACCCCTGCACTGAGTATCCATTCAACAAGTTCATGGACGACTGGGGACCGAAAAGTCCGCATGCCGACGAGGCTTCGGCGCACATCGGCCTGTCGCAGTCCTGCGGTTCGGGCGTAGTGATCCGGATGGACTACAAAGGCTCGGAAGAGGCCGTCCCGTTGTGGGTGGAGCGCGACACGGGAACCCTCAGCTTCGCGCCCTGGCCCGAGTGCCCCGGCCGGCATTTGCATCTAGGCGCGTGGTTCAAGTCGCTATTCGGCGGCTAGGCGATAGCTAGGAGTCCGAAAGCTCCGCATAGTTCCGCTTGGAATCGTCAGACCTGAACGTGTAAACTTGCTAGCTATGAAACTGCGCAGACTCACCGGATTCGCTGCCGGGCTGGCGATTCTGTCATGTACGCCCGCTTTCCCGCATCACGCGTTCTCTGCCTTCGACATGTCCAAGACCGCAACGCTGACGGGTGTGGTGAAGGAGTTCCAGTGGTCCAACCCGCATTCTTGGATCCAGCTGATGGTGACGGATGCCTCGGGAATGGCGGTGGAATGGAGCATCGAATTGAATTCGCCATCTAGCCTGGTCAGAAAGGGTTGGAAACCGAAGACACTGAAGCCCGGCGACAAGATCACACTTATCCTGCATCCGCTGCGCGACGGAAGGCCGGGCGGTTCTCTGGTCTCAGCGACGCTCCCGGACGGCAAAGTCATGGGAGGTTCCCCGACCGGCGAACCGCAAACTCAGAACTAGAGGATCACGATATGTTGAAACATGCCCTCGTCGCTACGGCCCTTGCCTTCGTGCTGCTTCCAGCCGCGTTTGCGCAGACTCCCGTAAACTCTCCCGCGCGGCTCCAGAAATTTTCCAAACTCCCCGATTGGAGCGGCCTCTGGAGCCTGAAGGGTTCGCCCGCCTTGCTCGATACCGAAAACGGTAAATCATTCGTGCCCGGGGAACGGGATCATCCGCCGTATAACGCGGAATGGGAGGCCAAGTACAGGGAAAACCTGGTGCGTGCGGAGCACCAGGGGGATGCCAATTATCCCAACCCGCTGGTTGACACTCACACCGTTTATTGCGCGGCTGGCATGCCGCACATCATCGGCACTCCGTTCGACTACGAATTCATCGTGACCCCGGAGGAGACCTGGATCATCGTGGACAAGGAAACTCGGCACATCTATACCGATGGCCGCCCATTCCAGCCGGCCGACGAGCTATGGCCAACTTTGCTAGGCAGGTCAATCGGGCACTGGGAAGGCCAGACGCTGGTGGCGGAGACCATCTCGGTGAAGAGCGGTTTGTGGGCCGATTTTACGCCGGCAATGCTGAGCGAGCAGGCGCACTTCAGCGAGCGATTCCGGCAAATCGACTCGAACACGCTGGAAGATCAGGTCACCATCACGGACCCGGTCGCACTCACCAAGCCCTGGAAGTTCACGAAGCGCTACACACGCATGAAACCCATGATGTGGGTGTCTGAGCCGGAGACCTGCGGCAATCCAGAGGACCGGAATCCCATCGTAAATGGCCGGGTGACCGTAGTCCTGCCGAACGCGAAGTAAGCCGGATCATGTAGCTAGCGATACCCGGCGGCTTGGAGCTTCGGCGGCTAGAGCGCTGTAGCGCTCGTGCGCTTAGGTGGAATCGGCAAGAGATCGCAGCGGAGCATGTACTCGGCAAAACCGTCATCGTCCCTCCACGCATCAGTCTTGAGGATTTCCTCGTATCCGAGCTTTTGCGGATCGCGCGTTCGGACCTTGGACCCGGCCTGAACCCTCTCCACGAATGGTGCAGTTTGCCTGAGGATGGACAGGATTTTCCATGAATAGACGAGCGGCAGAACGTCACCATCCTTGTTTAGGGTCTCCCCGCAGGAGAATGGATCCACTCCGAGTGCCAATTGAACCTCCAGCCGGGATCCATCCGGAAGGGATGCGGGCAAAGGAGCGAATTGCGAATAGACCAAGATCCCTATGTCGAGAACAGTGATCTTCGTGTTCCGCACGACGACCTCGGCTACGGTGTTGTACACATGGCCGCCGACGTTGGTGGCTGACGTTAGACCTTTCGAGACAAGTGGAGCAACGCCCTCAGGACACCAGAACTCCACAGCAAACTCGACGGTTTGACCGATCTCGAAGTCGGGATAGTTGCCATCCTGGATGATCCAAAAGCTCAGTCCGATGTTCCAGCGTGTTGGAGGACCTGGCTCGCTCATTATCTGTACCCGGCGGCCTGTAGTTCGAACAACTCCGCGTAGCGGCCGCCCAGGGCTACCAACTGCTGATGGGTGCCTTGCTCGATCAGTTCGCCGTCGGCTAGGACGAGGATGCGGTCGGCCATGCGGACGGTCGAGAAGCGGTGCGAGATCAGCACGGCCATGCGGTCGCGCGTGAGGTCGGCGAAGCGCAGGAACACTTCGTACTCGGCGCGGGCGTCCAGGCTAGCGGTGGGTTCGTCGAGAATCAGCACCTGGGCGTCGCGCATGTAGGCGCGGGCTAGCGCGACCTTCTGCCATTGGCCGGCCGACAGATCCACGCCGTTTTCGAAACGCCGGCCCAGCATCTGGTCGTAGCCGAGCGAAAACTGCGCGATCAGAGGCTCGGCCAGGCTTTTCCGTGCCGCTGACTCGACCCGTGCCTGATTCCGCAGCTCTTCGATGCGCCCGAAGCCGATGTTTTCGCGGACCAGCATGTCGTAGCGCATGTAGTCCTGAAAGATGACGCCGATCTCACCGCGCAGGCTGTCGACATCGTACTCGCGCAGGTCGACGCCGTCGAGCAAAATCGCGCCGCCGGTGGGATCGTAAAGACGCGCCAGAAGCTTCACCAGAGTCGTCTTGCCGGCGCCGTTTTCGCCGATCAGGGCGATGCGCTCGCCTGCATCAAAGCGGAAGTTCACACGCTTGAGCACCTGCCGCTCAGAGCCGGGATAGGCGAACGAAACGTCGCGGAACTCGAAGCCGGCTTGAATGGGCCGCGGCGCAGGCAGGGCGTTGGGCGGCGACACAATATTGGGCTGCGTTTCGAAGAAATCGAACAGATCCTTGATGTATAAGGCCTGTTCGGCGATGTTGTTCAGACTTCCAAACAGGCTCTCGATCAGCGTCCGTGAGCGCGCGAAGGCTCCGGCGACGAACGTCAGGCTGCCTACGGTCATCGCGCCGGCCAGTGTGCGGATCAGGATCAGAACGTAAGCGCCGTAATACCCGGCTGTCGGCAGCAGATTCAGCAATGATCCAGTGATCGCGCGCTTGATGGCCAGGGCCTTGTTTTCGTCATAGAACCGGTCGAACAAGGCGCGCGAGCGGTCCGCCAGATGCTGGCCGAGGCCGAAGATCTTCACTTCTTTTGCGCTCTGGCTGCTGGCGCCGAGCATGCGGAGGTAGTCCAGTTCGCGGCGCTCCGGGGTCCAGCGGTAGAGGATCGAATAAGCCAACATGGCGAACCGAGTCTCGCCGAGGAAAGAGGGAACCACCGCGGCCACCAGCAGGACCAGGAACCAGGGCGAGAACGCGACTACGGCGCCGAGTAGGGTCAGCAAAGTCACGAACTGCTGGCCCATGCTGGCGATGATCCCGAGCATGCCGAGCCGGGCCGTGGTCTGGCGGCGGGCGCGCTCCAGCTTGTCGTAAAACACTGGATCTTCAAAGGAAACCAGGTCCAGGCGGGTGGCGTGCTCCATGAGCCGGAGGCTGACATAGTTAGTGAATTTGTCGCCCAGGAGGCTGTCGAAAAGGTTCACTGCGCGCGATAGCAGGTCGCTCAGGACGGCGAGGGCGATCTCATAGGCTAGATAGACCCAGATCCGGTGCGGGTCCACTGGACGGCCCCGTATGGTCTGGACCACCTGATCGATAATCAGCTTTCCGACCCAAAGTTGGCCGACCGGTATCACGGCCGAGACCAGACGTAGCACCACCGTGCCAGTGGTAAGGAGTGGGCCGGTTTCCCAGACCATCCGCAGGAGCGGCGGGAGATTCCGCAAGGCCTGCAGGCGTTCCCGCCAAGTCGCGGGCGCGGCAGAGGACTTCGGAGGAGGCGGATGCGGGATCAAATCTCAGTGTAACGCTGGATTTCTGGAATGGAACGGGGCCCGAAGGCCCCATTCGACACCATCTGCCTGTATTTACAGGCCCCTGCTATTCACAGGGCGATGTATGGGAGAATCAGATTCGACGGAACTGCAACCCGTCAAAACCTGTTTGTGATTCAGATCATAGGGCCACGGGGGTTGTGAGTCAAGCAAAAAACTGGCGAATTGATTTTTACCCGTAAGTGCATGATGACAGAACCGTTACCTACGTGGGTTTGTTTTGGAAATCCTGTGGAAAACCGGAGTTGAGCCATTTGCGCGGCTAATCCTTTGGTTTCTAACGTGGAGAAATCCGGGCAGTTAATCGCCGCTGAGGTGGAGCGTGATGAGCGAACCGTCAGCACCTGAGTAGCCAAACCGTCGCGCGACCATCAGCATCAGGCCAAAGGCGACACCCGATAGAACGCAGAAGCCCAGGACTATACCGGCCAGGCTGACGATCGCCAGAAGCATATTTCCGGCAGTCTGAGGTGTGACTACAAGACCCGGCGGCGGAGGGGTTTCGTTCGCCTCCACAATGCCGCCGTAGTTCACCTGCTTGAGCAGCGCCTGGGCGGCGGGCGTGGGACTGGCCAGAACAGCGATGAGCCAGGGACCGGAACGCTTCGCGGTTACGTCTGGAAGTTTCTGAAAAGCAGCCAGTTGCTGGCGGGCCAGGTCGGGCGTCGGGTAAGACAGGATGGCTAGTGTTTCTTCGCCCGAAGGCGTCCGGTAGCGGGCTATCTGGATCTCGGTGCTGAAATCGAAGTCCGCGACGGCGTCGGGAATCTGCGGGGCATTGGCGTGCAGCCCAACCGGGCCGATCACGTATCGTTCCGAGTGCGGGACCCGGTTTCGGCGGGGCAGATAGTCGCTCAGCATCGGCGGAGAGCCGTGCGAAACGTGGGGCAGCGCCGCGTCGGCCAGTTCGGCAAGGTTTTTTGGGCACTTGCCCTCGCAGGAGATCAGGTAGTTGCCCACGCGCGTCGCGTGAACATTCGCCGGTTCGAGAGAGGCGGCATAGGCACCCGTCACGTCTTTGAACTGCCAGACGGTGAGGCGGAATGCGCCGTAGTCGCCGCCATCCCAACTGTCGGCGCCATATTCGGCCATCTGCGCGTCAATGGCTGGCGCCTTCATTTCCAGAGGCTGGCGATGATACGGGCCTAACTGGTCCGGCAGGATCGCGGCGCAGGCTGAGGAAACGAAGCCCGCGGCAAGGATCAGGCTCCGCAACATTTCTTGTATTTTTTGCCGCTACCGCACGGGCAAGGATCGTTGCGGCCAGCTTTCTTGGCGGAGACGGCCTGCTTCTTTTCGGTGGTGGTGCCGCTGCCGCCGGCGAACTGCAGTTCGGCCATTTCCTTTTCTTTTTTTCGCTGGATGTTGCGGGTGAAGTCGGCGACGGCGGTTTGGGCCGCCGCGCGCTGCTCGTTGGAAGCGCCGACGAGCTGTTCTTCGTCGTCCTCGTCTTCCTCTTCGTCCTCGTCTTCGGCGAACGGCAGGATAGGTTTCGCCTCGCCGCCGAGCCCATTGCCGCCCGGCTCGCCCGTGGTCACCTGCAGGAAGAACAGGTAACGGATAGTCTCATCTTCGATCCGGTCCATCATGTCCTGGAACAGAGCGAAGGATTCCTTCTTGTACTCGATGAGCGGATCTTTCTGGCCGTATCCGCGCAGCCCGATGCCTTCTTTGAGGTGATCCATCGACAGCAGGTGGTCTTTCCACTGGCCGTCGATGACGTTGAGCATGACGATGCGCTCGGCCTCGCGCATGTGGTCGCCTCCGATGAGGTCTTCTTTCTCCTTGTAGCGGCGCCCCAGCAGATCGTTGATGTAGTCTTCGATCTCCTGCCGCAGCATGCCGTTGAGTTCCTGGGGATCGACCTTAACGCCGAACTGGCTGAGGACGTCGGACTGCAATCCGCCCAGATCGAAGTTGGTGATGTGCTCGCGCTCGGGGCAGCGCACGTCGATGAACGAGGCGACGATGCCCTGGATGATTTCGGTGATGCGCTCGCGCTGGTCATTGCCCTCGAGCAGGCCGCGCCGCATGCCGTAGACGGCCTGGCGCTGCTTATTCATGACGTCGTCGTATTCGAGCAGGTGTTTGCGGGAGGCGAAGTTCTGGGCTTCGACGGCCTCCTGGGCGGCCGCGATGCGCTTGGTGATGAGTCGCGACTCGATGGGCACGTCCTCTTCCATGCCCAGGCGCAGCATGAGGTTCTGCATGCGCTCGCCGCCGAAGATGCGCATCAAATCGTCTTGCAGCGAGAGATAGAAGCGCGAGCTGCCAGGATCGCCCTGGCGTCCGGCGCGTCCGCGGAGCTGATTGTCGATGCGGCGGGATTCATGGCGCTCGGTGCCCAGCACGTGCAGGCCGCCGGCGGCGACCACTTCATCGTGTTCGACCGAGGTCTCGTCGCGGTAACGCGAAAAAACCGCATCCCATTCCGCGCGCTCCGGGCTGCCTACCGGGGCGGTCTGCAGCGCATCCGGATCCTTGTTCTGCTTCTTCAGGTGTTCCTTGGTGAGGAACTCCGGATTGCCGCCGAGCAGAATGTCGGTGCCGCGGCCGGCCATGTTGGTGGAAACCGTGACGGCGTTTTTGCGGCCGGCCTGCGCGATGATGAAGGCCTCGCGCTCGTGATTCTTGGCGTTCAGCACCTCATGCTTGACGCCCATCTTCTTCAGCAGGCCGGACAGCCGCTCGGATTTTTCCACCGAGATGGTGCCCACGAGCACCGGTTGGCCGCGCTCATTAAACTCCTTGATCGACTTGGCGGCGTTGCGGAATTTTTCTTCCTCGGTGCGGTAGACGGTGTCCTGAAATTCCTTCCGCATCATCGGGCGGTTGGTGGGGATCACCATGACGTCGAGTTTGTAGGTCTTATTGAACTCGGCGGCTTCCGTCTCGGCGGTACCGGTCATGCCGGCGAGCTTCTTATACAGGCGGAAGTAATTCTGGAAGGTAATGGTGGCGAGCGTCTGGTTTTCGCGCTCGATCTTGACGCCTTCCTTGGCTTCCACGGCCTGGTGGAGACCGTCGCTCCAGCGGCGGCCCGGCATCACGCGGCCGGTGAACTCGTCGACGATGATCACTTGGCCGTCTTGCACCAGGTAGTCCTTGTCGCGATGGAACAGGACGTACGCCTTCAGCGCCTGCTGGACGTGGTGCAGCGTGGCCCAGTTCTCCGGCTGGTAGAGATTGCCGCAGCCGAGCAACTGCTCAACTTTCGAGATGCCTTCCTCGGTGAGAGCAGCGCTGCGGTGCTTTTCGTCGACCGTGTAGTCGCCGGTGGTGTAGGTTTCGCCGGGCTCCTTGCCCTTGATCTCTTCGCCGCGAACGAGGCGCGGGATGATGCGGTTGATCTTGAAATACTTGTCGGTGGATTCTTCGCTGGGGCCGGAGATGATCAGCGGCGTACGGGCTTCGTCCACCAGGATGGAGTCCACTTCGTCAACGATGGCGAAGTGATGGCTGCGCTGCACGCAATCCGCCAGGCGGAACTTCATGTTGTCGCGCAGGTAATCGAACCCGAATTCGTTGTTGGTGCCGTAGGTGATGTCGCAGTTATAGCTTTGCTGGCGCTCTTCGTCATCCAGATCGTGCACGATGATGCCGACCGACAGGCCCAGGAACTTGTAGATGCGCCCCATCCATTCAGCGTCGCGCTTGGCCAGGTAATCGTTCACGGTGACGACGTGGACGCCTTCGCCGGCGAGCGCGTTGAGGTAGACCGGCAGCGTTGCAACCAGCGTTTTTCCTTCACCGGTGCGCATTTCGGCGATTCGGCCGCGGTGCAGCACTACGCCGCCGATCAACTGGACGTCGAAATGCCGCATGTTGAGGATGCGGCGGCCAGCTTCGCGACAGACGGCGAAGGATTCGATGAGCAGGTCGTCGAGCGGCTCGCCGTTGGCGATGCGCTGCTTGAAATCCTGGGTTTTGGCGGCGAGATCGGCGTCGGAGAGCTGTTGGAGGGCCGGTTCCTGATCGTTGATGGCGGCGATGAGGGGACGGAGTCGTTTGACTTCGCGTTCGTTCCGGGTCCCGAAGATTTTGGCGAGGGTCTTATCGAGCATGAGACGCCTGATAGTATTTTAGCGGATCTGGGGGAGTGCGGCCTTATCCAGCGTGCGCTTCTTCAGACGCCGCAGAGTTGACCTTCGCACTACCGCTCCTTGTTGTGAATCCGCGAGAATGACCTCTGTGGCTCAACGCTAGGCTGACGCGCCTGACGAATTGCTAGTTGATTGACAAGCTAGTTCAGCGGGTGACTAAAAGCCAACACCGTCTCGTGCATCTTGAGGTCTGGCAGCCGTGCTTCCTCCGGCGAAAGTTCTCTCACATAGGAAAACCCGGCTCGCTGGAATTGTTTCTTTTTGTCTTCCGCGTCGACAATATTAACGCGGACGCAACCAATAAAAAGTCCGTGCTGTCTCATATGGCTTCTCCGGCGTGTTTGGTGACCATTCCCAGGGGTCAAAACGGCATTCTAGAAAGACCTCCAACCATTTTAGCGGATTTGCAGGTTGGGATCTATCAGCGTGCGTGCTTCCACACGCCCCAGAAGCGGACATTCATGCCGCCGCACATGTTGTTGTCGTTGGCCAGGATATATTTACCGATCAGCGCGAGGTCGATCCTACACGGATCGTCTTCCACGTGAAGCTTACTTCCGGCTGGAGCCGCTTCGCTGGAGAACTCGCCCGTGTGCACGTTATCTCCGATGCCGTGCCAGTAGGCTTCGCCTTCGAGATCCAACTTGCCAGACGTCTTCGACGGTTGAATCCGGATGCGGTTCTCTGCTTGAGACCAATTTCCGACCCAGGCGCTTAGCGGAGGGTTCTGATCGAAGTTGACTGGGCGAATGTCTGCGGAACGAATCCAACCCTGCGCCGCGCCGCGGCGGGCGGTGAGATACCCGCAGGTCCAATCGCCATCGACTCGGTTCACGACAACGGTGTCACCGGGCTTGAGCTTCATCGGGATAGATTGATAGTAGCCGGTGGTTGCGGTCTTGACCTCGGCCAGTTTTGAATTCGTGTCGAAGCCGTCGAAATCACAGGCCGGTTTCCGCGGCGGCTGTCCGAACGCCGTAAATCCCAGGAGGGAGATAAGAGTGATCCTTACGCCGAGCTCACGTAGGTTCACTCGGCTCGGCGCCATGCCAACCAGGCCGCAACGAAAGCGCACAAAGACACCGTCGCGAAGGCGATCGGAGCTGTCCCGATATTGTTCCATCCCCTGTAGGTTCCAACTGAATCATACAACCGGATTCTTACCAGAAAAGCTGCGAACAGACCGATCACGACGCCTGGAGTCACTAAGCAGACCACCAAGCATCCGGCTGCGTGTCTACTCATGATCTTTCAAAGCGGATGTCGGCTATGGTACTTCGTCGCGGAAGAAGAGACTCCAACCGCGCGTCATGCCAGCGCGGCCTGCTTCGGCAGCGCGCCAAAACGTCGCTCGCGCGAGTGGAACTCTTCCACCGCCGCGGCCAAGTCTGACGCGCCGAAGTCCGGCCACATCACGGGCGTGAAGACCAGTTCGGCGTAGGCGGATTCCCAGAGCAGAAAATCGCTCAGACGCTGCTCGCCGCCGGTGCGAATCAGCAGATCGACGTCGGGGCCGCCCAGCGCGGCAGACAATTTCTCGCGCGTGACCTTGCCTTTGAGCATCTGCGCGGCGTGAACGATGGCATCGCGCGATGAATAATCGACGGCCAGACGCAGGTGCAGCCGCTGGCCGCGCGCGGTCGCCTTTTCGCACTCCTCCATCACGGGAAGCAGCAGGCGTGGCAGACGATCGCGCCGGCCAATCACCGAAACGCGCACACCGTTCTCCAGGCACCGTTCCTGCTCGTGACGCAAATAGACATGGAATAGCTTCATCAGCGCGGAAACCTCCACCGGCGGCCGCCGCCAGTTGTCGGAGGAAAACGCGTAGACGGTCAGGGCGCCAATTCCCAGATCGGGCGCGGCCTCCACAACGCGGCGCAGAGCCTCCACTCCGGCGCGATGGCCGGCAATTCGGGGCAGCCCTCGCGCGGTCGCCCAACGGCCGTTTCCATCCATGATGATGGCCGCGTGTAATCGATTAGAAGTTCTTTGCGACATAAAGAATGGCTCCAAAAAAAGGGAACTAATGCTCGCGCATGGCTTCAATCAGCGCTTCCATGTGATCCAGATATTTTTCGAGTGCGCGCCGGCCCAGGTCGGTTAGCCGATACTCAGTTTTCGGCATGCGCCCTTCAAACGATTTCGTGCAGCTAATGTACTGGGCGTCCTCAAGCTTGCGGGCATGGACACTCAGGTTTCCGTCGGTCGTCTTGAGCAGCTTCTTCAGCTCGTTGAAGGTCAACGACTGGTTAGCCGCCAGCGCGCTGACAATGCCCAGGCGCATGCGTTCGTGGATCAGGCGATCCAGATCAGGCAGCGTCCGGCCCGCAACCACACGGTGCGCCCGTTCCACCGGCGCATCCTTTCTAGCCGTATTTTGTCTAGCCACCAAACCTCCTGGCGATAATAATTCCGAAAATTACGTGCAACCCGCCGAAACCAGCGCCCAGAAACGCGGTGCCCCACGTGAGCGGGCAAAACAGAGCAATCGCGCCGATCAGCATGAAGCAGAGGCCCATCACCGGCACCACGCGGACCGAGAACGCTCCGCCGGTGACCACCCCGCTCCCATAAAGCAGCAGCCAGGTTCCTGGAATGGCGCTGGTGAGCCCGGCGCGTAAGAGAATCAACGTCAGCAGCGCTCCAACTACCAAAGGTGGAGCAAAGCTCAGAACAAATTTGCGTGCGGGCGCCGACAGCAGCGGGATCTGCGCCGAATCGGCCTTGCGCTTCATCGTGAACGCGCCCAAAGCGATGGCGAAGACGCCCTCCACCAGCCATACCAGCAGCCAGGCGTCAATGCTGGATTGCCGGGAAGCGATGCCGGCGGCCACCAGGGCGCTCACGCCCATCGCGAAACCGCCCCAACCCGGAACAGCGGTGAACGATCCCGCGCGTTCCATGGTGTCGCGGATGAACTGCAGATTGTCCATCGCGTGGTTCTGCAGCGACACCGGTTCCCGGCGGGCCGCGCGAATCGGCTGAACGGTAGCCATGCGAGCGATTATAGGCGATTTACTTTGCGCTGTAAAGTGCCGGGAGTACCGGATGGGCCCTAGGGGAGATCGCGGTCGCGGATGGCCCTCTGCTGCGGATCGGAGAGGGTCCGGCAATTAGCCGCGCTGCTCCGCTCCGGCTTGCGCGAACTCGGTCTCCGGGACAACGCTGCGGTTGACTTCCCACAAATAAATTCCGTTGCCATCGGGATCTTCCACGTGAGCAAAAGTTCCCTCCTGCTCCCTCTGAACCGAACCCTTGATTTCCACGCCCTTTTCGTTCAGCCGGGCCAGCATGCGCTCCATGGGCTCATCAATCTCCATGCCCAGCACCATGGAGCCCTTCGTGCCGGGCGCGGGATACTTGGGCGAAGCCGGATGCAGGCCGATCGTGAGTCCTTTGCCGGCCTCCACTGTGGCCCAGTTGTTGCCGAAACGGTTGGTGAGCTTCAGTCCGAGGACGTCGGTGTAAAACTGCACTGCCGCGTCCATGTTGGAGACGAAAACGGTTGCATTGCCGCCAGTGATCATTTCAGGTTCCTCCCGCAAATATCTTCGCTGAATCGGTGCAAAATAGAAAGAGCCACTTGGGAGGGCCACTTGTGAGCCGACGCCGGGAACTTTTCGTGCCGCCGATCGTACTGGATCGGGACTCCGCAACCCCTTTGCAGCGGCAAATTCATCATGAGCTTGCGAGGGCCATCCGTAGCGGCGCCGCCGGCGCGGGAGCGCGACTGCCGTCCACTCGATTGATGGCGAAATTGTTGAGCGTGTCCAGAAACACTGTGATGGTGGCCTATGAAGATCTTGCTGCCGAAGGGCTGGTGTGCGGTGAAAGGGGCTCAGGAATGCGCGTGAGCGGTGACACGGCGCAGCCGGCATTCTTCGGTCTTGGCCATGTCATCCGAGCCGCCGGATATCCGGCCAAGGTTGTGGCGTTCGCGGATCCCGACGGTAATCCTCTGTATCTGAACTCCTGAGCACTCAGGCGCCGGGCGCCACCGCGGAGAAGAGGTCGAGTTGATCGTCCAGAGGCCATTCGGGCGCTTCCCGGGTAGCGAGTTTGTGACGCGCACGGATCTTCTTCACCCGCTCGGCGATCATCTCGGGATAATGACCCGACAAGTAAGCGTTGCGCTGAAAGCGCTCGCGATAGCGCCTCACCAAGTGCGGGAACGATTGTTCCAGAAACGGAAAGAATACCTGCTGGGCGCAAGGCTTCAGGAACAAAGGCGCGGCGCTGAAGGAGCACGCGCCGTGAGCCGCCGAGGCCGCGCAGACCGCATCCAGGCTTCGCTCGCTGTCGTTGATCAGGGGCATGACGGGGTGTGCCAGAACGCACACGGGGATTGAGGCTTCGGCCAACTTGCGGACCGCGGCGAGCCGCAGCGCCGGCCGTGGTGCTCGCGGCTCAATCAAGCGCGCGAGCGATTCATCCAGCGTCGTAACGGTGATATGCACGCGCACCCGGCTCCCTCTGGCGATCTGCGCCAAAAGGTCCGCGTCGCGGGCCACCAGGTCCGACTTCGTCGTGATGCCGATGTCCAGCCCGCGCTCGCTCGACAAAACCTTCAACATCTGGCGCATGATCTTGAAGCGCCGCTCGGCGGGCTGGTAAGGATCGGTGGCTGTGCCGATCCAGATCGTCTCTCCACGCTTGAGCCGGCGCACTTCGGCGCCGAAGGCCGACTGCTCGAAGCGCTTGGCGTAGATCTTGCGCTCGAAGAGTTCCGGATCGCGCAACTCCATGAATTCGTGTGCGTAGCGTGCATAGCAGTACTTGCAGCCGAACTCGCAGCCGCGATACGGATTGATGGTCCAGATGTTGGCCATCCGCCCGGAACCGCGCCCCAGGAAGCGGCGCGTTTCCAGCTCCAAATATTCGACCTGACGCTTGGCTTCAAGCACGCCGGCGGAGGCCGCCAGGCGCGCAATGCCGACCAGTTTTCGGGGAGGATCGTCGGGGAAGAGCATAGCCGGGCTCGCCTGATTATATTCGCCTTTTATTCTCCTGTTGTCAAGCGCCTCCCCTCTGGTAGTTTTTCCGGTGTCACAACTTATCTGTCCCTGGCGTCCCATCAGCAGGAATGGAGTAATCAAGCTGTTTTATGTTGGTATGGGCTGTATCCTTTCTGATCGCGGCTATCTCCGTCGGTCTGCTGGGCTCCGCCGAACCCTCCACCACACTGGCCGCTATGGCCAAAGTCCTGTTCTGGGTATTTATGCTCGGCGTTCTCGTGAGCGTGATGATTCACGTGCGGGGCAGGGCTTGAGCCTGAGGCCTAAAGCACGACGCGCGAATCGCCGTCGCGACGCGTAATGTGCTCGCGGTCCAGGTACTCCAGCAGCGGAATGGCGTACTTACGCGATATGCCGGTCCAGTCTTTGAACTCCGGCACTGCAAAGCGGGAGCCTTTTTTCTGGGCGAGCAACGCGCGCAGGGCCTGGATTGCGGACACGTGGAACACCAGTTCGTCGCTAACCCGTACCAGGCGTTTGTCGCGCAAGAGCAACTGCAGAATGGTACGGGCGCGAGTCGCCTCTACGCCGGATTTGCCGAGGACTTCGTGCATCGCGGGCGTCGCGAGGCCGGCGGAGCGAAACGCGTTTTCGATCTTCGCCGATGCTTCTTCTTCATCCTGCTTGAGCGAGACTTTGTGCGAGGAAAGCCGGACGGTCTCGGCGTCGGCCGCCAGCGACTTGCCGCGAGCGAGCAGCGCGTCCATCAGCCAGGGCGGCGCACCGGCCAGGTGTTTGCTCCGCAGCTCTTCTTTCGACGCGCCGGCCAGCAGCGGGTTCCGCCGGTGAAACTGCTTCAGATGTTCGTGAATCGCGGCGAGCTTCGCGTCGGCCCAGCGAGAATCGAGGAGCCAGAACTGCGGCGCGTCCAGAACGATCAAACCGGCGCTAGCTGCGGCCTTGCGGATATCGGACTCGAGCCAACCCGTGCGCGCCACCAATTCGGGCATGCCCAGGCCGTAGCGCGACTCGCTCACCAGCAGCGCCAGGCGTTCGGCCGGTGGCGCTGTTTCCAGGCTGCGCAGCCTTTCGACCGTCGCGCGGCGGGGTGCGGCGATATCCAGCACCACACCTCCGCCGATGGTGACAACCGGCGAGAACATGCGCACGATGAAACGATCGCCCGGCAGCAAGAGCAGCGGTTCGCTCAGCAGGAAGCGCACATATTCCCGCGAGCCGGGCGCCAGCGGCTCCGAGCCCCGAATCCGTCTCATCTCGGCTTCCACTTCGGCGGTTCCGGAGTGGAAATGCACGGGAGCGCGGTGCTTCAGTGGCTTTGCCGAAGGCAGCAAGTCGAACGCGCAATCCACCTGCGTGGTGGGGCGGAACCGTCCGGCTTCAGCCAGCACCATGCCACGCCGGAGCTCCGCGACGTCGACGCCCGCCAGGTTCAGCGCCGTCCGCTGGCCGGCCGAGGCCTCCTTTACACTGGCGCTATGCACCTGGATGCCGCGCACGCGGACGCGCCGGCCCAGCGGATGGAGTTCCACCTCTTCTTCCAGACGCACCGAGCCGGACACCAGCGTGCCTGTCACCACGCCGCCGAATCCGCGCATGGTGAACGCGCGATCGATGGGTAAACGAAAATACTGCGATGCGTCCCGCTCGGCGATGGACTCGGCCAGCTTAGCGACCTCGGCCCGCAGCTCCGGCAAGCCCGCCCCGGTCGTCGAACTGACGGCCACGACAGGTGCGCCTTCCAAAAATGATCCGCGTACGAATTCGTCGACTTCCAGCCGCACCAACTCGACCAGATCGGCGCCCGCCAAGTCGGCCTTGGTAAGAACCACGATGCCTTTTCGAATGCCTAACAGCGAGCAGATATCAAAATGTTCGCGGGTCTGTGGCTTTATGGACTCGTCAGCGGCTATAACAAAGAGAACCAGATCGATGCCACCCACGCCGGCCAGCATATTTTTGATGAACCTTTCGTGGCCGGGTACGTCTACGAAGCCGAGGCGGAGATTGGCGCTAAGCTGGAGGTGCGCGAAACCGAGATCAATGGAAATCCCGCGCTGCTTTTCTTCCTTAAGACGATCCGTATCGATGCCTGTCAGGGTGCGCACGAGAGCAGTTTTGCCGTGGTCAATGTGGCCTGCCGTGCCGATAATGATGTTCTTCATCTCGACGCTTCTCATCCTAGCGCCTCTCCGCGCTCAGGATGGGGAGTCGGCCATTTTCAAAGCCGGCGTGGCGGATGTGCGGGTGGACGTCCAGGTGACCGAGGGCAAGAAGCTGATTCGCGATCTCACCAAGGAGGATTTCGTCATCACCGACGAAGGCCAGCCGCAGACCATCGACGGCTTTTCACACGGCGATGAACCCGTGAACCTGATCCTGCTGCTGGATATCAGCGGGAGCATGCAGAAGTCGATCGACGAGATTGCGCAGCACGCGCGGGAGTCGCTGGACCATCTGCGCCCGGGCGATCGGGTGGCCATCATGGTGTTCGCTCGGCGCACCGCCGTGCACCAGGGCTTCAGTGACAATCTGGCCGAGACGGCGCGCCAGATCGGGAGCGCGGTGAAGAGCTGGGACGTCGGCACCAGCACGCTGATCAATTCCGCCGTCGTGGATGCCGCGCACTACATGGATAAGCGCGCCGGGCCGCGCGGACGCCGTGCGATTCTCATCCTCACCGACAACCTCAGCATGAGTTACCGCCTCACGGACGGCCAGGTGATCCGCGAGCTGAACAAGGCTGATACAGTTTTCAACGCCATCGTGACCGGGCACGCCATCCGGCCGAGGCCGCCCGATCCCAACAAAGACACCAACGCGGACTTCACACCCGCCAACGTGTTTGAGCTGGCCGAGCAGACCGGCGGCGAATGGGTGAAGGCGCAGGACGCGTCGGCGTCTTTCAGCGAAATGATCGAGCGGATTCGCAGCCGCTACATGCTGGCGTACCATGAGCCGCCGTCCGCGCCAGGCGCGTTCCGGCACATTACGGTGAAGCTTTCCGAGGCCGCGCACAAGAAATACCCGACGGCGGAACTGCACTGCCGCAGCGGATACTACGCCGAGTAGCTTCGCCAGTCTTCGATTTCCTTGACGAACTGCGCCTGCTGATCGTGGTCCCGAAATGCCCGGCTGGGGATGACGATGGCGTTCCCGGTGACGCCCACGATTACGACATTGCGCCGGGTGTTCGTGACCTCCTTGATCCTGCTCCATGGGATGGTTGCCTTCCGATCGCCCATTTCATTGGTGATGCCTTCCGGCGAAGTTGTGAGCGTCCGCTCTTCCAGCTTGTATCGAACGAGAAACCAAGTGGGCATGAAGAAGAAGGCGGCAGCGGTCCAGGCGAGGGCAATCAAGATGTCGCGAACCGTCAGGGATCGCGAAAAGTCGCCGTTCGCCAACATGGAGAACAGGCCGAACGCCACCGAATAGGTGACAACTGTGACGAGAAATCGCGGAGAGCTTTTCAAGCCCCGGAAAAAAGAGCGCAGGATGTCGGCCCGGGTCAAAGAGTACCGAATCGTCATTGGGAGAGACGAACATCAACCAAAATTCTGAAACTCCTTCCAGAATTCCGGCCACGGCATGCGCGGCGGGCCGCAAACAAAGATGTCGGGATGGTCCCGGCTCTCTTCGTTCCGGATGCCGAGGGGATTGCCGTCATGTCCGGCCAGCCGGTAGGACGTAAACACGCGCTCCACGGTTCGGCGCGAGAATCCGACGACGATCAAGGTAGTTGGTGGCGGCATCGGATATCCGCGCAGCCAGGCGGAGTTGGTCAGGCTGATGGGCGGTGGCAGATGATATGCGGGACCATAGATTTCGATCGCGCCCTGCTCACCGTAGTTGCCTACCAGCACACCGGCGCTGGCGCGCTCATCGGGCGGCAGCGAATCGCGGATGTCAGCGACGGTCTTGACCAGATCGGTCCACCCAATCTCCTCGCGCAGTTCGCCGTTGATGGTGAGCGCGAAGTCGCGGAGCTTTCCGTTGGAGGCCAACGGCAGGAGCGCGACGCAGATCAACAGCCCAGTCACCACGACGGCGGTGAAGAACACGGCTTCCACCGTGCGCCGCCACAGCCGCGAAATCGAACCCAGCCAGCGCTCGCCCACGGCCGCGCCGTTCGCGAACAGCACCGGGTAAGCGGCTGCCAGATAATAGCCGCGCCCTTTTCCGACCAGAAAGAGCGCTAGCGGGATGAGGTACATCCAGGCCAGCAGGCGTAAGCGCCGGTCGCGCAAGAAGCCGATCAGGCCGGCGATCCATAGCGGCACTGCAAACAGGTTCATGCAAAGCAGGAATTGATCGCGGACGAATCCGTCCGCTCGCCCTTCGCCGACGTCGCGCGCGTGAATGTGCTGCAGGAAGTGCAGCGAGATGAGATCGTGACGCAGTTGCCAGATGAGGTTCGGCAGGAAGATCGCAAGCGCCAGCGCCGCTCCGCCCCAGAACCAGCCGCTAGTGAAATAGCGTCGCGCAGGCGTCAGCACAAGGCCGCCCAGCACACCAGCCACAAGGAAAGCAATCGTGTACTTGGTCATGAGGCCCAGGCCGACGACCGCGCCGATCGCGAGCCACCAGCGCGGATTTTCCGTCTTCAGGAGGCGGATCGCGAACCAGGCAATCAGCACCCACCACAAATAATCGAAGGTGCTGTATTGAAATTCGGTTCCTTCGAACAGCGGCAGCGGCGAGAGCGCGACCGCAAGCGCGGCCGCAACTTGTGCCAACCGTCCGCCGCCCAATTCGCGGGCAATCAGGCCGGTGACCACAATGGCCGCTGCCTGCGCGATCACCGAGAAAAGCCGCAGCCCGACCAGCGAAAGCCCGAAGAGGCCGAGGCCGATGCGCTCCACAAAAGGCGTGAACGGCGGGTAGGCGACGAATCCCCAGTCCATGTGCAGCGCGTCGCTCAGCGTCTGCAGTTCGTCGCGATGGAAGCCGTAGCGCTGGTTCGTGAGGAGGTGCAGGAGCGCGATCGCCGCGGCGATAGCCAGGACAGCCCAGGTGCCGGTCTGCGAATTTTCGCTTGTCCGGCTGTTCTGCTCAACGGCGTTCAATGGAATCCTCCGCGGCTTCCATGCTCTCACACCCTTATACTGTTATTTCATGTCCACAGACCGACTCGCCGAAGTGCGCCGCCGCCACGCCAATGCCGAAGCCGGGGGCGGGCCGGAGCGCATGCAGCGCCAGCATGCTGAAGGCAAGCTGTCCGCGCGCGAACGCATCGATCTGCTGCTCGACGAAGGTACTTTCGAGGAAGTGGACAAGCTGGTGCGCCATCGCTCGACCGATTTCGGCATGGACCAGCAAGTCATCGATGGCGATGGCTTCGTCACCGGACACGGGCGCATCCACGGACGACAGGTGTTTGTCTTCGCGCAGGACTTCACCGTATTCGGCGGCTCGCTTTCCGAGGCGAATGCGCTCAAAATCTGCAAGATCATGGACCTTGCGCTGAAGACCGGCGCGCCCGTGATCGGTCTGAACGATTCCGGTGGCGCGCGCATCCAGGAAGGCGTCGCGTCGCTTGCCGGTTACGCGGACATCTTCCTGCGCAACACTCTCGCAAGCGGTGTCATCCCGCAGATTTCAGCGATCATGGGCCCTTGCGCGGGCGGGGCGGTCTATTCGCCGGCGCTGACAGACTTCGTTTTCATGGTGGATCACACCAGCCATATGTTCGTTACCGGCCCCGACGTCATCAAGACCGTCACGCATGAAGACGTCACCAAGGAAAAGCTGGGCGGCGCCGAAACGCACAACAGCGTGAGCGGCGTCGCGCATTTTCTCGCCCACGACGACGCTGAATGTTTGCAAATGATCCGGCAGCTGGTCTCTTACATTCCGCAAAACAACCTGGATAGCGTGCCGGTGCGTGGTTCGAGCGATTCCATCGACCGCGCCGACGCCGCGCTCGATACGCTAGTGCCCGCCGAATCGCAGATTCCTTACGACATGAAGGACATCATCCATCGCGTTGTGGACGACGGCGAGTTCTTCGAGATCCACGAGCATTGGGCGAAGAACATCGTGGTGGGCTTTGCGCGCCTGGACGGCCAGAGCGTGGGCATTGTGGCGAATCAGCCGGCGTTTCTGGCCGGTTGCCTGGACATCAACTCATCCGTGAAAGGCGCGCGCTTTGTGCGCTTCTGCGACGCGTTCAACATCCCGATTCTGACCTTCGTGGACGTGCCCGGTTTTCTTCCCGGGACCGATCAGGAGTTCGGCGGCATCATCCGGCACGGCGCCAAACTCCTGTACGCCTACGCCGAAGCCACAGTGCCCAAGATCACCGTGATCACGCGCAAAGCCTACGGGGGCGCGTATGACGTCATGGGCTCGAAGCATCTGCGCACTGACGTGAACTTCGCTTATCCGACCGCCGAGATCGCTGTGATGGGGGCCGAGGGCGCCGTGAACATCGTGTATAGGCGAGAACTGTCGGCGGCGGCTGATCCCGAAGCGCTGCGCAAGGAAAAGATCGAGGAGTTTCGCGACCGCTTCGCCAGCCCGTTCGTCGCGGCCGAGCGCGGCTTCATCGACGACGTGATCGAGCCGCATGAAACGCGGCCCAAGGTGATCCGCGCGCTGCGGATGCTGGCCAATAAAGTGGACACGATGCCGCGCAAGAAGCACAGCAATATCCCACTGTAATCAGGATGAAATCAGAGCACGCCGATTCCCCCGCCTCAGTCGGCGAACACAGAGCACCATAACCACGAGCAGCGCCGGGATGATGAAGGTCCAGCCCGGTTCGGGAACGATCGGTGTGAATTCGGCTCCCAGAACAACATTGGTTGAAAAAGTGTTATGTGTGCTGACGCCAAGGGGAAAGAAAGCATAATTGATGGTCGTGTACGATGCGTCCACCGTATACATCCCGGGCATCAGATCGACGTTCTCGAAATTGCCATTAAGAGTAAGACCTGGACCCTGGAGCGTGAGGTCCGAAGACTGGACAAAGCCCTCGGGCAATAGTGCCAAAGCTGACGTGGACTCAGTTGTCAGGGTGAATTTCAATTCGTAGTGGTCGGACAGCTGAGCGCAGGCTCCCCAGTGAGCGCCCAGAGCGTCCACAGTGACTGACGTATCCAGTTCCGCTGTCACATTATTGGATGTCATCGTCGTAGCATTGTTAACCGAGCCTGACATGGTCACTCGGCCGCTGTCGGCGCTACCCGTTCCCGGCAAGCCGAACGTCTGGGTGTCGGTGCCGCAGCCTGAGCCGAAGAAGCAGAGCGCAGTAATGCAGCCGGAACCTCCACTTACGGCAGAGTAGGTGACGTCAACGATATCCGCCACGGCAGGGGCGCTAAGCAGCAGAGTAGCGGCGAAAATGAAATGGCTTCGTAACACGGCCGGTCACCTCCTGTCTCGCGTTGCGCGAGACTCTTAGGTTATTCTGCTCAAAGCTATCGTAGATTCGCACGGTGGCATCCGGCCACTCGCAAATCTCCCAGACTTGGGAGCGTGGGGAGGTTCTGCTGTGACGCTTACAGGCTTCTAACGCCCATCGTGGTGATGTCGTCCACCCGCATGGTTTCCTTCACCACGAACGGTTCGCCGTACTGCACGCCGATCAGGTTGCCATAGAAGCGCGCGATAGCGCCCAGGCGCTCGCGAATCTCCTGCGCTTGCGGGAACAGATGCGCGGCCTCGGCCGACTGGCCGTATTGCGAATCGTAGCTGAGCAGCGCGGCCATGCGCCGCTCGAACTGCGCCGAGATGTCTACTACGAACGAGGGCGTCACATTGGCGTAGATCGACGAGTAGATGATCTTGTGCGGGCGATGCGGCTCGGTCTCTTCGTCCAACTTCTTCAGGCCAGCCAGGAAGCAGGCTTCAAAGCCGATCTCGGACGCACGGTAGTGGTCCGGATGGCGCGCCTCCCAATACGGCAGAATCACCACGCGCGGCTTGAGATTTCGAATCTCCATCGCCAGGGTCATGCGAACGGTGACCGTGTTCTCCAACCGCGCGTCGGGCAAACGCAAGTTGCCGCGCCACGCCAGTTGCATCTGACACGCGGCCGCATCGGCCTCCTTCAATCGAATTTCGGGAGTCCCGCGGCTGCCCATGTCGCCGGCCGTCAAATCCAGCACGCCGGTGCGGTAGCTCTGCTCAGCCATGCGAATCAGAGTGCCGCCACAGGTCTGCTCGACGTCGTCCGGATGCGCGGCGATAGCCAGAATGTCCAGCGGCTTGGAGATCGCCGCCGACCCGGTGTTCACTTCCTCAAACATTCCGGTACCAGGAGGAACGGAAGCGCTGCCGAGTGGGCAGAAGCCAGATCAACGCCATCCCGGCCAGGAACCCGCCGACGTGCGCGAACCAGGCCACGTCACCGCTGGAGGCCTGCGAGTAGCCGATAGAGCCGACGCCATTGAAGAATTGCATCGCGAACCAGTAGAGCAGCAGGACAAAGGCCGGAATGTCCACAGTGGTGATGAAGATGAAGATAAACACCAGCGTGACCACGTGCGCGCGCGGGAACTTGATCAGATAGCCGCCCATGATGCCGGCGATGGCGCCGCTTGCGCCGATGGTGGGCACGGGTGAAAACGGATTCAGCAGAATATGCGCGAACGCCGCCGCCACGCCGCAAGCGAGATAAAAGAACAGATACTTGGTGTGGCCCAGCAGATCCTCGACGGCGCGGCCGAATACCCACAGGAACCACATGTTGCCGGCGATGTGCAGAAATCCACCGTGAATGAACATCGAGGTGAACACGGAGGAGTAATGCAGATGCGCCGGCACAATGCCATGCAGCTCAATGAACTGGTTCAAAGCGTAATGCGGCAAAACGAGTTCGTACAGGAATACCAGCACGTTCGCGGCGATAATCGCGAGTGTGACGGTGGGGCGCGTGTAGTGCGGCTCGGAAGATCGAAGGGGGATCATGGACCGGTTCCGGGAGTCAGGTGCACTTTTCGAAGTCCAGCTCGGAGCGCCTCTCGCCGCCGCGCATCAGAGCTTGGGCGCGTTCGCGGGTTGCGATGCCGCCCCGCGCGCCGAATGCCGTGCAATTCAACGCCGCCATGGCATTGGAAAACTCCAGTGCGGTCCCTAGCGGCATATCCTGCAAAACAGCATAACAGAACGCGCCGTGAAACACGTCTCCAGCGCCGGTGGTATCGATGCAATTCACCACGAAGCCGGGTGAATAGATGAACCGGCCCCCGGCTCGCGCCAGTGCGCCGCGGGCGCCCAACGTCATGGCCGCGACTTTCATGCCGTACTCATCCTGAATCAGGGCCAGCGCGCGGAACGGATCGCGCTCGCTAGTCCAGCGCTCGGGAAATTCGGAGCTGGCTACCAGGTAGTCGACGTTGGGGAGTACGCGGTCGAAGCCGTGATAAATGGTGTCCACATCCACGCTGACCGGAATGCCCAGCCGGCGCGCGATTTCAGCGGCGCGCGCCACCGCCGGAGTGTCGTGTCCGTCGATGTGCAGAAGCCGCGCGCTGGCGATCTTTTCCGCCGTCAGTGCGTCCGCATCGATGCGCAGGCATTCATCGCGCTTCCACAGCACGGTGCGTTCGCCCGTGGTCTGGTCGATCAGGATGTACGCGCTTTGATTGGCACAGTTGCGCCGGATTTCGACGTCGTCCAGATTCAGTCCGCTCTCGCGCAGGCTTTCCATTTGAATGCGCCCGCGCTCGTCGTCGCCCACGGTTCCGATGTATTTCGCCCGAAGCCCGAGCATCGCGCAGGTCACCAGTGCGCTTGCCACCTGCCCGCCGGGACTCAGGATTTCGCGCAGAAACGGAACCTTGCCTCCGTAAGCGGGGAAGTGGGGGAGGAGAATGAGCGTGTCGGTAGCGTTCAGCCCAACGCCGGCGACGTCGAACTGGGGCACGATTCCGGGCTACTTCTTCACCGGCGGCATCGTGTACAGATAGAGGGTGTGGCCATGCGCTTCGGGGTCCTTGTCCACCAGCTTCGGCTTCCAGCCCGGCACGGCATACTCGTGCGTCACTACGCGGGCCCCCGGTTTTAGATACTTCTCCAGGTTTGGGCGCAGCTCCGCATTGGCGTCGGTCGCCAGGTACATGGTGACCACATCGGCGGGGCTCAGGTCGACATTACGCATGTCGCCATGGATCACGCGCGCGTCATCCGCCAGCCCCAGCTTGCGGATGCGCTCGTTGGTGTTTTTCACCAGCTCGTCGGAGATTTCGACGCCCACCGCCTTGGCTTTGAAGCGCGTGACTGCCGTCACCAGGATGCGCCCGTCACCGCTGCCCAGGTCGTAAAGCGTCTCACCCGGCTTCAGATCGGCCAGCTCCAGCATCCGATCCACGATTTCCTGCGGCGAAACGACATAAGGCGCCAGGCTATTGGCGTAGTGCCGGACTCTTTGCTGGGCGTAAAGATCCTGGGCCTGTGATAGCGCCGCGCACGCCGCCAACAGCGCGATCGAACCCGCCAAATGAAACTTTCGCATTCCTGTGCTGAAAACCCCTCTATTTGCTTGAGATGGATGAAGTTTCTTTTACGTTTCTTGATTTTACTATGCGCGACACCATTTCCGACACCGCGAACCAAAGATCCCGCGGCCGGGTGATGGTGTATTCGTAGCCCCGGAAGAAGTGCACCGTATGGCTGATGGCGTCCTTCCACGGCACTGCCTGCGGGCTCAGGTTGTAGTTCATGTAAAACACTGGAAAATCGACATCTCCGGTGGCTTTTAGGGCGTCGTCCGGGACGTTGGCATCCAGCATGACTTTCGGGCCGGCAAAGATCAAGGCGTCCGGATGGTTATCCGGGGTAGGGGAGATCTCTTTGCGCACTAAGTCCGTCAGGAACTCGGTATCGCCGTGTTTTTCGCTGAGCCGTTTCAGATCGATGGTGCCCAAGTTCAAGGTTTTGATAGCTTTACCCAAGGCGGGAAAATCGATACGCGAGCCGCCCTCCTGGCGATACACCACCCTTTCTTCCTGCATGTTGAAGGCGACCACCGAAAATTTGCCTATCCGCGGATCGCGCTCAATAGTCCGCAGGATGGAGACCAGGGCGCCGGTGTCCATGGGCTGCAACGCGGCCGAAAGGGAATTCTGCGGCGCGAAGTTCACCAGCACCTTGACGTTCAACGGATCCGTTGCGACCCGCTGGACGGGCGGCTCTTCCTTGAACTGTTCGAAATCGGCGTGTTGAATCGAACCGGGCGCGATGTCGAGATTAATGGACTTGTCCTTGGGAGCCAGCGTGGCGGTGGCGTCCCAGGAGGACGAACAAACGCGTTCCACCCGGTCGCGCATCAGCCAGTCGACATGATAATCGCCCACGCCGACGTCGAAAGTCCCTTGCAGATACGCGTCGCCCTTGGGATCGGGTTCGATGGGAGGGACGCGGATGTGCTGCGAGAAATAGACCGGTTCGTCGGGATGGGCCGTAGGCGACACGCGAAAGACAATGTAGAGCACACTGTCGCCGCCTTCCAGTTCCTTGAGCGGAAGCGTTACCTGGTAGCCGGCGTGGTAGCGGAGATCGAACCCGAGCGTAGGCTTTTCGGGCGTCACCGAGCAGGGCAAGTCCTTGCGCTGCTCGCCGGCCTCCAGCACAGCCAGGTCCGTGTTAAAGATGTTGACGTTGTGGCTCGGCCCGGAACTAGGCAGGAGAAACTGTGCGCGGGCGCACACAGACATCATTAGGAGTGCAACTGAGGTCAGCGCACCGCGAAAATTTGCCAACCAAAAGGGCCTCTGCATTACCCTTACCCGTCAGATTGTTCCCTATTGTACATCCAGAGCCGCGCGCAACAAATAACGAAGTTAGCCAAAGGGCCAACTTTTCTCGTTCCTCAGCGATCGGCAGTACTGGAACCTGTCTTTAGAGCCGCGCCAGCCTCGCGAATCCGCAACTTAGACGCTTGACCCGCACGAAAGAAACAGCCCGTGTTCGATTTCTTGTGCTACAGTGCTTGGATTATGGCTTCCCGCAGCGTTAACAAAGTAATTCTCATCGGTCACCTGGGCAGGGACGCTGAGACGCGCTTCACCCCCGCCGGCGTCGCGGTCACCAAATTCTCCGTCGCAACCAACCGCCGCTGGAAAGATCAACAGAGCGGGGAATGGAAGGAAGAGACGGACTGGGCGAATGTCGTTCTGTGGCGGCAGGAGAACCTGGCGAATTACCTGACCAAGGGTAAGCAGGTTTACGTGGAAGGCCGGCTGCAGACGCGCAGCTACGACGATAAGGACGGTAAGAAGCAGTACATGACTGAGGTGGTGGCCGAGGACGTGATCCTGCTGGGCGGACGGGGCGGCGAGGGCGGCGAAGACGCAGGCCGGCCGGTGTCGATGCCGCGGTCGCAGAAACCACCAGCGGGCGGTGGTGCCCCAGGCGGCGGAATGGACGATCAGGGAATCACGGACGACGACGTGCCGTTCTAGGCAAGGGCCATGCGGGTCGCCAGCCGGATCATTGGCGGGCTATTCATAATCGGCGGGCTCGGCTTCATCGGCCTCGCGATTCTGCTCTTCACCAAACAGAACGAGCCTGGGCTCAAATTCGTCAGTTTACTTATTCCGCTCATCATAGGTACCGGGTTGCTTCTCGCCGGACGCTATTACTGGCGCATGGATGTCGATGCGCCGGAAGATGAAGAAGAACCGAAACCACCCACGCCGTTCGTTGCGGCCCATCGCCGCGAACTCGGTGTATTGGCGCAGGCTGGCTTGGTCCTTTCGCTTTTTCGACTGATCGTGCTCTGCTTGGGTCCGGATGTTCCCGGGTGGGCTCACTGGGTCCTACCGATTGTGTGCCTTGGGCTTTTAGTGATCGCTCCGGGGGCGAAGGCCATACCCAGGTGGGCAACCCAGGTCCTGACATTTTGGTTTCTGGCATTGGTTCTCTTCGTGTTCCTAGCTGGGTGGCATCGGTCCAGCCTGCCTTCGCGGCTAGTGGAAAACAGGGAACCAATCTTGAGCGCAGGATTTTTTGCCTGGCTGTATGCTCTTGAAGCCCTGTCCTTCGCCTACTGCGCGCCTCCAGCGTCGGCCGTGTCGGGAGATAATAGGGCCTAAAATGCGGAAAGTGAACCGAGTCGTCGGCGGGCTGGTGATATCCGGCGTTGGGTTTGTCGGACTCGCTACCCTGCTCGATTTCACCAACGCTGCCAGTTGGCTGGGCTGGCTATTTCTGGCCATTGGCATCGGGTTGTTATTCGTCGGACGCCACTACTATCGTCGCTTACCCATCGTTGTGCCGGACGAACGACAGAAGCAGGCGCCTCGGCAGCCGTTTGCCCCGTTTGTTGCGGCGCACCGCCGGGAACTTAGCATCCTGGCACAGATCGGACTGGCGCTCTCGCTATTTCGGCTGGTTGGTCTCTGCTTTGGCTCGAATTGGCCGGGCGGTTGGGGTACATGGTTGCTCGGCGGGGGATCCTTCGCACTCGCCTGCATCGCCCCGATGTGGCCAAAGCCATGGCCGAAATCGGTGAGCTGGATCTTGAGGATATATTGGAACGTACTGATCCTCTCTGTGGCTCTGGGCGTAACATCCTATGTGAACCACCAACCATGGCCACTACTGCAACAAGGCATGAACATCCTTGTCACCGGGCTTCTTGTGCTCTTCTATGGCGGCGCAGCGGTTGGTTTCGTTCGCGGCAAGATCCAACCTGTCAATGTTGAGCCGGCGGGGTGAACTCCACCGCGTCCACATCGCCGAAGGGCCCCAGCGTCCTGCGGTTCCAGCCGGTCAGCTCGACGCGCGTTGCGAACCAGTTCCGCCAGAATCTCACGTTGACGTCGCCGCCGTAGACGACAAAGCGTTGCGACTTCGCCAGCACGTCCTTGGTCAAGCCTGCTGCGTATCGCTCGGTCTCGGGTGAACTTTCAAACGGAAACGGGTAGATCTTGCCCGGAATCGGATAGGCGAACAAATGGGCGTAGAGAAAGCCCGGCAGGGGATAGTCGGGCGTCCAGACCGGGGGCTTCGCCTCGATGAACGGGCTCGGGCAGATCACTGGCGTTGCGGCGTCGAGGTCGAGCGCCTGGATCTTCTCGACGGCCGCCCTCCAGCCCGAGTTATCATGCGTCGGCAGCAGCTTGCTCCACTGGCCCATGAAGAGGAGGACGCCAACGCCCAGCGCGAGCGACATCGGCCGCCAACGGTCGGCGGGGACGAATAAAGCGGCGACCATCGTGGCCGACAGCGCCGCGCCCGGCAGCGCAATCGAGAGGTACCGTCCCAGAAAGACGCTGTGGCCCGTGATCCAGGAATACGCGAGTAGCGCGATCGGTTGGCAAAGCCACCAGGACAGGATCAGCAGCGCGCCGCGCGAAGAGACCGACGAAGCCGGCTCTGGCCAACGGAGCCAGCGGGCGGCGAGCGCAGCCAGGGCCGCTGCTCCAACCACCAGGCCGACCTTGATGTCCGTTGTAAGTTCGTTCAGCGATGGCTTTGGAACGATGACATGAGCACCGGCTTGCCGGTTCAACGCGAGCGCTGTGGCGAGCACGGGGAGCAGGGAAATACCGAGCAAGACGAAGACCACCGCCGCCTGGAGCCAGCTCGCTTTTGTGTCCGAGCGCCACAATCGCACCAGCGCATAGAGGAAAAAAATTAGATAGAACGGCCAATAGATCAGGTGAACCCGCCACAGCAGAGTGGCCGCGACGGCGAAGAACAGCCCGTCGAGATAGCGGCCGGAATCCAGCCAGCGGATCAGCAGCAGCAAGCTCGCAGCGGCAACGCAGGTTCCCAAAGCGTACGGACGTGCATCGGCGGCCTGGTAGTTAAATCCGCGCAGCGAAAGACACGTGAACACGGCGAACCAGGCGGCCGCTGGATGGATCAACTTCACCGCCAGGCGGTAAATGAAAAACAAAGCCAGCACCATCGCGAGGAGCGAAGGAAGGCGGTAGGCGGCCTCGGAAGTGCCGAACAGCTTCGTGGAGACGCCGGCCAGCGCGTAGTAGATGGACTCGGAAACTTGGGGCGCGGCCCGCAGCGACGGATCTTGTGCTCCTCGCTGCACGACAAACGCCGTGCCCATCTCATCCACCCAAAAGCTGGATGAGAGCGGCAGCACCCAGACGCGAATACAGATTAGCGCGACGAGCGCCGGCAACAGCCAGCCCAGGAGGCGGGAACTGCTGAATCCGCCGGAGAGATCCGGTTGAGCGGATGCTGGCGAGGATGTTTGCATCCTATACCAACAGCTTAGTCGAAGACTGCCGCCTCAGATGTTGTAAAGGACTTTCCGGAGCTCGTCGGCGTATTCCTGACGAGCCGCCTGAGCCGCGTTGCGGGCGTCTTCTTCCGCAAAGTGCGCCTGGTCCCAGGCTTCGTCGGCGACCATCGAATGATCGATTTTCGCGAGGTTTTGCTCGGCGCGAATGGCCTCAATCCAACGGTCTACCGCTGCATTGTACTTCAGGCGAAGCTGATCGAGTACTGCGTTTTCCATATTATTAGCTTTGGAAAGCGTTCCTCAGGGCCCAGAACAGGAAGCCCGACAGGATCATCGCGGCCGGAAGCGTCAACACCCAGGCCAGCGCCAGGTTGCGAACGGTGCCCCATTGCAGTCCTGTCTTATTGGCGGCCATGGTTCCAGCGACGCCGGAAGAAAGCACGTGCGTTGTGCTCACGGGAAGCCCCCAGTAATCGGCCATGCCGATGGTGGCCATGGCTGTGATTTCAGCCGCCGCGCCTTGTCCGTAGGTCAGGTGATCCTTGCCGATCTTTTCCCCAACCGTGACCACGATACGTTTCCAGCCGATCATGGTGCCCAAGCCGAGCGCCATCGCCACGGCTACCTTCACCCAGGTCGGAATGAACTTGGTCGCGAGGTCGATGTGCTTTTTGTAGTTCGCGAGGATCTTCAAGTCATCGGCGGAAAATGGAGCCTTGCCGGATTTCTCAACCAGGCGAATGGCTTCGCTGACTACGTACATGTCATTGCGGAAATTGCGGGTCATGTCGGCCGGAACGTTCTTGAGCTGCTTGTAGATGGCCGTTTCGTCGCCGATGTCGTTGATCACCGAGCGCAGGGCCAGCATGGTGTTGGCGTTAAACTCCCGGGTGCGGATGTAGGCAGTCAAGTCGTCGCGAGGATCCGCGACTACGGCGGAAGGCTGAACGTACTTATTCACCATCTGGACGGTCTGTTGCGAGACTGCCAGGAAGTCCGCGGTCTGCGACGGACTCACTGCGCGGTTCAAGGCATAGGTCGTGGGCACGGTGCCGATCAGGATCAGCATGATCAGCCCCATGCCCTTTTGGCCGTCGTTAGAGCCGTGAAAGAAACTGACACCAGTGCAGGTAAAGACCAGCAAGCCCCGAATCCAGAAAGGCGGCGGATCGCCGGTGGTCGGCGCTTGGTATAGCTGGCGGTCTTTAATAATCGCTTTGCAAATCACCAACAGCACGGCAGCCATGAAGAATCCAACCAAGGGCGAGACCAGTAATGAGCGTCCGACGCCCATGGCCTGCCCCCAATCGACTCCGCTGGTGCCTTGCCGGGGATTCATCAGCTGATTGGCGATGCCGACACCAATGATCGATCCGACCATGGTATGCGAACTCGACGCAGGCAATCCGAAATACCACGTGCCGAGGTTCCAAAGGATGGCCGCAATCAACAGCGCGAAGACCATCGCAAATCCCGCGCCGCTGCCCACTTGCAGGATCAATTCTACGGGCAGCAAAGTGATGATTGTGAATGCGACGGCGCCCGTCGAGAGCAGGACACCAATGAAGTTCCACATGCCGGACCATGCCACGGCGAGGTGCGGTTCCATCGAATGGGTATAGATGACGGTCGCAACGGCGTTGGCGGTATCGTGGAACCCGTTCACGAACTCAAAGCCGAGCGCGACCAGCAGTGCGACGCCTAGCAAGAGGTACGGGAAGATAGACGTACCTCGCTCTGCTTGCAAATCACGCGAGAGGCTAAGGACAGTGTAGATAAGGCCAACGACGAGCGCCGCTCCGAAGATGATCATTCCGATCATCCCGGGGCTTCGCGAAAGTTTTTGCTGTACTGTTGCGGGTGCGGGTGCTGCTGCGGCCATAGTTCTCCTTCGGTCCGAGCAGTATATCCCGGCAGTGTGACGATCTGCTTAGCCTTCGGTTACGTTTTGGTGAGCAAAGCGGCTACTGCAAGGCTTCCAGGGAGAAGCCGTTGAGGCGAAAGCGAGGTTTCCCGCTGTGGGCCAAGGCGGACTCGCCCCACTCGATTCCGCTGCGGGTAGCCGTGCACTGTTCCTGCCACCAGGAATTCGCGCCACCGGAGCGATAAAAGTCCTCGCAGACCTGGAGATGCCGACGGAAGCCGGCGATCAACCGGCCGCTATAGTGGGCCAGCAGTGCGTTTACATCCGCGCCCGCAAGCGCGGCACGGATCACGGCGGATGCCAGGATCGCCTCCCTGGCGGCATTTCCAGCGCCTTCTCCGCACAACGGGTCGAATGCCAGCGCCGCCGTTCCACAGGCCAGCCATCGCGGAGCGCAAAGCGAGCTGGCAATGCGCGGATGCGATTGGAAACTACTTCCTTCCGAATGGATTTCGAGGACTTGACAAGCGATCACGCGGCTGCGCGCCAGTTGTGAATCGACCGGTCCGCCCACCGACAAAAGCCACGCACACTCCCCTGTAGGTAACAAAAACAGCCAGCCGTCATCGAGCGATTCGATCCAACAGGTTTCCGGCGGTGATTCGGGCTTCAGCTTCACCGCGGCGACGTTGGCAACCCTCGATCCGAAGTGCTTTTCTTCGATGGCGGCAGGGAGCGGACGCGCGGCAAACACGGTCCAAGCGGTTTCTTCGTCGCTGTGGCTGCCGGGAACCTCGGGCCGGAGAATCCGCTCGAGCAGGGCCTCTTCCGACGTAACTACCGCCGAATGAGGGAAAGCGACTGGCTCCGCTCCCGGGCCCCAGGCCACAACCCGGTGGTGAACCTGGGATAAGCCCTCAAACAAATCGGGCCGTTCAAAGATGTCCTGGAAGAGCTTCTGAGTGGCTTCGCTGATCATAATGGCCGGGAGCTTGGGCCGGGGCGGTCCTTCTGCGTTGACGCTGAGGCCCGCGCGGACCAGAAGACGGCTACAGCACACGGCGGCGATGCCATCTCCCCGGACAAGAATCGTACCGCCCATGAGAAGGATTGTTTTTCGGGACCGGCTGTCGATGGCGGAGGAAGAGGGATTCGAACCCCCGAGCGAGTTACCCCGCTAACGGTTTTCAAGACCGCCGGTTTCAACCACTCACCCATTCCTCCAACTCCACGCTAGCGGATTTCCTGAATGGCCGCAAGATGTCCGGTAGTCCCTGCTGCACACGGAAATTATCGTTGTGAAGCGTGCAAGAAATCTGCTCGCATTGCGCTCGTTAGGGCAGGAGGAGTCATGCTACACCGTCGGCCTTTTCACTCACGCCTACGCCAGTTCGTCTTGGCGTTCGCGTTGGCGATGGCCGTACCGGATCTTTCGGGCACGATTGTCCGCTGAATCGGGACGGGGCGACTCGGTTCGCCGCGGCCCCAAGCAAAGTGTTCATTTTCAAATCCACACAAAGGAGAAGATCTATGTTCGATTCGAGAAGCAATGTTTGCAACAAAGTTGCCCGGATGGTTATGGCGATTGTGCCGTTGATAGCCATCGGAGGTCTGCCGAAACCAGCCGACGCCCAGATCGACCCGCCGGCCGTGTTCACCGCCGCCAGCATTTCGCTTGGCCAAACGTTCGGCGTCAACATCGTCAATCTGGGAGGGCCCTCCACCGTGCCCCCCGGTCCGTGCAACGTGCAGATTACCTTCGTCAATGCGAATGGGCAAACGGTGAAATCGTCCAGCCTCAGCATCGATGTGGGGCACATCGCGTGGGCAACCGTGAACTTCCTAGAGGCCAGCCAGGCCAGAGTAACCGCGGTCGCAGATTCGCCTTTGCGTCAGGTGTTGCGTCCAGTGATTTCGGTGGTTCCACCGGATCCGTGCCGCGTCGTGATGTCCGCGGAGATCTATGAGACCCTGACAGGGCGCACGAATCTATACTTGCCCGCAGTGCAACTTCCCATGGAGCAATCGACCACCTCAACGAACGGCCAGTAGGGCGACCTTTGCCGTGGTCGATCTCTAGCGGCGATTCAGCTCCTGCTCGACCGCGGCCAAGGCTTTGCGGCGCTCCGCTTCCAGGACGGCAGGTACCGTCATTTCACGCCAGACCTCGGCGCTCTTTTCGAGCCAGACCGTGGCGGCCTTTACCTGCCCTATCCGCGTGTAGAGCGTTCCCAAGCGGCCATAAAGCGAGGCTTGGTTCCATCGATTCGTGATGACTCCCGGGCTTGCCTGGGAGAGAGCCGCCGCGATTTCGTCCGCCATGGAAAGAGCTACGGGATCGCCGGACTTCGCCTTCATGTCGCCAAGCCGGAGAGAGGCGAAGATCCAGGCGGACTGCGCGAGCGCTTCATTGGGTCCGCCGCGAAAAGTGTGAGCCGCGGATCGCACGCGCTCCAATCGCCGTACCGCCGGCGCATTTCGCCCCAGGGCGGCAAGCGCTTTCCCCATCGCGTTGTCGAGCGCCAAAGCGTAATAGCGGTACCGCTGGTTGGATGGATCTTCTTTTACGAGCCGGGAGAGAATTAGCTCCGCCTTAGTGAGATGGGGTAGCGCCTCCCGCGCGCCATCCGGTTCCACGAGCAAGGAGTCGGCCGTTCGCATATGAGCCGCGACCAGATCGAACAACGACTTCCGGTCCGCCGGATCCCGCTGGGAGATCGATTCGGCGAGCGCCGCCGCCTTTTCGAAAGCCTGCACCGACTCGTCCAGCCGGCCGAGTCCGTTCGCCTCCGGCGGCCCCAGCGCATCACCAAGATGACCGTAGGTGATCAGCAGCAGCCTGCGATAATTCATGTTCTCGGGAAAATCCTGCGCCAGTCGTTCGCGGACCTTCAGCGATTCGCGATAGGTCTGGACGGAAAGTTCAAGATCGCCTGAAGCGCGGTAGGCCGAGGCCAGGCTGTTCTGCGACAGGGCGAGGAAATCGCGGCTCTCCTGGCTGGACGGCTGGAGGCCCACCATGCGCTGAGCGATGGCCGTAGCTTCTAGGGCAGTTTGGCGCGCCCCCGCCGCATCGCGGGCATCGGACGCAAGACGGGTGAGGTCGCTATTGATATTGCCCGCCAGGCCCAGCACCCGAAGGTCGTTGCCTTGCTGCGCGACCAGCTCGCGCGCCATCTTTTGTGCGTGTTCCAGTTGCTTCTTTCCGGCCGGATCCCCGAGGACATGTTGAAGGCTGCCCAGCTTGTAGGTCGTCGAGGTGAGAGAAAATTTCGCGGCGCCGTCGCCTTTGGCCGCGAGCGGCGTCAGAATGGACTCCGCGCGACGGTAGCTGGTCAACGCGCCTTGCGAATCGCCCAGGTTGCTGGAGCCGGGGTTTCCCTGAACGTCGCCGATCTTCTCATAGGCCGCAGCAAGTTCCCGCAGCAGGGCGGCATCGTTTTCCGCGTCTTGCCTAAGATTTTCCAAATAGCGCAGGGCGGTAGAGACGATAACCTTTCGCGCTTCGGTGGAGCCTGGCAGGTATTGAATCCGGTCGTGGACGTCGAATACGAACGCGTTCGCCAAGCCGCGGACCTGCTCGAATCTCCGCTCGGCGCGCCTGATAGGCGGTGGAGATCACGCCTCCAGCGATGCTCAGCAGGACGAGCAGGGCGGCAACGCTAGCCAGCCAGTGGCGTTGCATCCATTTCGAGAGCCGGTAGCCGGCCGTATTCGGGCGCGCTTCGACGGCCCGGCCTTCCAGGTACCGGGCCAGATCGGCATCCAACGCGGCCGCGGACGGGTAGCGGCGCTCCGGCTCCTTGCGAATCGCCATGGCGACGATCGTATCCAGGTCGCCCTTCAATTGGCGGCTCCAGCCGTTCCCGCCGTGGGCGGCGCTCGGAGGCGGCGGTTCTGTCTCGCAAATCGACCGGTACAGTGCGAGCGGAGAAGTTTGATCTGCGATTTGCGCGCGCTGATCGCTCAGCAATTCGTAGAGCACCAAGCCAAGCGAATAGACGTCCGTACGGATCGAGACTGCGCCTCCCCGAACCTGCTCCGGGCTGGCATAATTCGGGGTCCAAAGCCGGGCGCCGGTTGTCGCCGGAGACTCCTCTTCGAAGGGGCTCAGCAGTGCTGCGATCCCGAAATCGAGGAGTTTGGGCGTGTCGTTCCGGTCGACAAGAATATTAGCAGGCTTCAAGTCGCGATGGACCACCAGGTTCTCATGCGCGTAGTGGACCGCGGCACAGACCTGCCGGAATAAGATGATTCGGTCGCGGAGCCCCAGGTTCTGCTCCTTCGCCCATTGCGTGATGGGCTTACCGTCGACGTATTCCATCACGAAATACGGGATTCCGTTGTCGGTGCCGCCGTCGAGGAAGCGGGCGATATTGGGGTGTTCCAGGCGCGCCAGGATTTGCCGTTCGGCGCGAAAGCGTTCGCGCAGTCTGTCCAGATCCCGCCAATCGGTTGCCACCTTCAGGGCAACGGTCTTGTCGTATTCGGCATCGTCACGGCGCGCTTCGAAGACCAGGCCCATGCCGCCGCGCCCTATTTCGCGGACAAGCTGGTAGGGTCCGAAGTGGCGTCCCACCCAATCATCACCATCCGCGGCTCGTTCAACGACGCGCTGGACGGTACTGGCGATTCGGTCTCGCGCTACGTCGGCATGCTTGAGCATGGACTGTAGCTCGCGCCGCAAATCGGGATCGGAGCCGGTTTCGCGTTCGATGAAGAACTCGCGCTCTTCATCCGGCAGATCCAGCGCTGCATGGAAGAGAGCTTCCAAGCGGCGCCAACCTTCTTGATTCAGCTGCAATACAGCGCGACTCATAGGAGCACAGAAATAATGACGGATTGTCAGCCCTCGGACGGATCGATAGCGCAGCTCAGCCAGACCTCTGCGGATTTCTGCTCCCGGCTGATCGTCGCCGGCGAAACATTCAACAATTCCGCCATCTCGTCGAGATTCAGACCGGCGAAATAGCGAAGTTCAATCACACGCGCCTGCCGGGGGCTGATCGCGGTCAGCCGTTCAATTGCCTGGTCGAGGGCCAGAAAGGCGTCCAAGTCAGTGGTGGCGCCGGCTTCCAAATCGTCGAGAGAAAGCGCCCGCTCGCCTCCACCGCGCTTTCCCGCGCGCGCTCCCCGTGCGTAGTCCACCAGCACCTGCCGCATCACCTGTGCCGCCAAACCGAAGAACTGTTTGCGGTTGTCGAAGCTTAACTCGGTTGTCTTCGCCAGGCGCAGCCAAGCTTCGTTGACAAGAGCCGTGGGCTGCAGGGTGTGGTTATCCCGTTCACGCCTGAGATGGCCTTCCGCCATCTTCCGCAACTCGCTGTAGACGATCGGTGTCAGTAGATCGAGGGCGCTGCGATCACCCTGGGTCCATCGGATCAAAAGTTGCGTGACCTGCCCTTGGTTCGCATACGTCATCCCGTACCCTCCGAGGATAAAGGCAGTATACATCGGAGCCCGCCGGACAGGATTGGGTAGCGGTACTAAGGCCCGCAAGCCGCGGCTTCCAACACTCATCGGACGGCGTGTGTTCGGTCACTGCTACCTCGGCAAGCCATGATGCCCGGCGGGGGGCTTTGGTGACAGAAGGCCATTTCACCAGGCTCCGGCTCAATGAGGGATAATGACAAACGGTGGGGCTGGGTCTAGGGACCTCAGCGTCCTGCCGGACCCTCCCCGCCGAGCTTCAGGAAAATCTTCGACAACTTGACAGAGGTGCTTAAATGCGAATTCTGCTTGCCATTGCAGCTACTTCTCTTTTGGTGTCGCAGTACGCAGGGGCCCAGCCGCCTGCGCCAACGCCGCCTCTCGCGTTACCTGGTCTGGAATGTTACGAGCATTTGACGATGCCGGAATATCCGATATCCGCTCTCCAGTCCCGTGTGGATGGTTCGGTCTGGACCCGTGTGGAGGTGAATCCGCAAGGGATGGCCGGCAAGATCAACACACAAGTCGTTTCGGCCTGGTCGAACGGCGCCAGTCTGCTGACCCCGCCGGTGGAGGCCGCCATTCACGCTTCCAAGTTCAAGGCGGATTGCGCTGGAAAGACCGTTGCAGTGGTGTTCCGCTATGAGTTGCACGGCGACGCCACCATGCACCCGAAGGTGACGACACGGGAAGAGCCGCCCAATTTGGTTTGGATTGAGAGCGCGCCGGAACTGTCGGCCAGGAAATAGATCGCTACGAGGAAGACCAAGGCGGGGCGGGGGCGATGCGCGCCCGGCACTCGCCGAAGCCGACCGTTACATAGCCCTCGCGGCGGGCGCGGCCGCGAAAGATGACCTCGTCGCCATCTTCGAGGTATCGCCGTATCTCGCCGTTGGGTAACTGGAGAGGTTCCGTATATTCCAACAGGCAGCCGCGGCTGTCGTCGGTTGGACCGGAGACCGTGCCGCTGCCCAGCAGATCGCCGGGCTGCAGATTGCAGCCGTTACTCGAGTGATGCGTGACCATCTGGACGAAGGTCCAGCAGAGATAGCGGACGTTGGTTGCCGCGACGCGTGCAGGCGGTGCACCACTGTCGCGCATTTGTGTGGTTTGGAGAGAGGCTTCTAAATCGACATCCAGGCCGCCTTCGGCGCGATTTACTTCGGAGTCGAGATAAGGAAGAGTAGCCGGCCAGTCGGGGCGAGGCACGAAGACCGGCGCGCGAAAAGGCGCCAGCGCCTCCGCGGTGACCACCCAGGGAGAAATTGTCGTCGAGAGGCTCTTGCTCAAGAATGGACCGAGCATGCTCTCCCAGGACTGGATGTCGCGTGCCGACCAGTCGTTCAGCAGGCAGTAACCGAAGATCTTTGACGGCGCTTCGCCGAGGGCGATGGGTGACCCGAGCGCGTTGCCCTGCGCGATGAAGGCGCCGAATTCCAACTCAAAATCGAGAGCCTGGGACGGGCCGAACTGCAGGCTGCCGTCGCGAGGCTTGGATTGGCCGTTGGGGCGCCGCACTTCCTCTCCGCTAATCCGCACTGAGCTGGCGCGGCCGTGATAAGCCACTGGCATATGGCAGACGACTGGCGGGAGCGGTGCATCCAGCGGGCGGCCGGTCACGCGCGACGCATGAAATGAGGAGGTCATGAAGTCCGTGAAATTGCCGACCTGGACGGGCAGGAGCATCTCCGTGGAAGTCATGGGCACCAGAAAGCGGTTCGCGAGAACTTCCACATGGTGGCGTTCTGCTCCGTCTTCGCTCAAAAGATCGGAGAGGCGCGCCCGGAGCGCAGACGCGGCGTCAGCGCCGAGCGCCATCAGGGGATTGAGCGTGGCGCCGGACGCGGCTCGCGCAGCCGTTGCGGTAATGCCGGTGAACAGGCCCAGTTCGAGGCCGGCGCCGAGGTCGAAGATGGAACCGCCGATGGCAACGCCGCCACGGGGTTCGCGGCCCGGCGTCCGGAAGATGCCGAAGGGAAGGTTTTGGACGGGAAAATCGCCGTCGGGGACGTTGGCGCCCGGCACCCAGCTGCGCCGCGCCGGGTTGTGCGTTTCGTTGAGCGCGATCATCGGCTTCCTATTATCGGCGATCGCGCATGTTACTTTGGGAACAGTTCCCCGTATGATTCGCTTGCTTGATCTGAGCGCTCAATATCGAGAGCTCGAAACGGAGATTCACGCCGCCATCCGGCGCGTCTTTGAAACCAGCCAGTTCGTGTTGGGCCAGGAGGTGGCGGCGTTCGAAGACGAGTTCGCAGATTACTGCGGTGCTCAATATGCGGTGGGGGTCAATTCGGGGACCAGCGCGCTGCATCTCGCGTTGCTCGCGGCCGGAATCGGCGAGGGAGACGAAGTGATCACCACACCGTTCACCTTCTACGCGACTGTGGCCGCGATCGGCTACGTGGGCGCGACAGCCGCGTACGTGGATATCGATCCCGTCACTTTCAACCTGGACACGCGGAAAATCGAGGCCGCAATTACCGATCGTACACGGGCCATTCTGCCAGTCCATTTGTACGGCCAACCAGCGGATATGGATCCGATTCTCGACATCGCGCGCCGTCACAAGCTGCTGGTGATCGAGGACGCCGCGCAGGCGCATGGCGCCGAATATCGCGAGCGCCGCGTGGGCGGTATCGGAGACCTTGCCTGCTTTAGCTTCTATCCGTCGAAGAACCTGGGCGCGGCCGGCGAGGGCGGAATGGTCACAACGAACAATCCCGATTACGCGCGCGCCGTCGCTTCGCTGAGGAACTGGGGCGAAGACCGCCGCTATCATCCCGTGCTTAAAGGCTATAACTACCGCATGGAGGGCCTGCAAGGCGCGATCCTGCGGGTGAAGTTCCGGCGGCTGGAACCATGGACGGAGGCGCGGCGGGCGCTGGCGGCGAAGTACGACCGGCTGCTCGAGGATTCTGCTGTGACGCGCCCGCACGCGGCCGGGGATGTTCGCCACACCTATTGCCTTTACACGATCCGCAGCCAGGATCGGGATGGCTTGCAGCGGGGGCTAGAGGCGGCGGGAATACAGACAGCGGTGCACTATCCCTTACCGATTCACCTTATGCCTGCGTATGCCGACGCGAGGTACAAAGCCGGCGATTTTCCGTGCGCCGAGGCGTGCGCGCAGTCGGTTCTGAGCCTGCCTTTGCATGCACATATGGCGGCAGGTGAAGTCGAGCAGGTATCCGAGCAGATCTTGAAACTCCGCCCTAAAGCGAATCAAGAAACCATCGTTTCCGGCCGATAAGCTGGTTAAGATGGGCAGCACAAGCAGTGTCGGTTCGTTATATTTCACCGGGCTGAGTTCATACTCGGACGACTTTCAAAGCGTCATCCAGCGGGCTGTGCAGATCGCACAGCTGCCTCTGACCAAGCTGCAGAACGAACAGGCCGACGATATGAATAAGAAGGCCGCGCTGGTGGCCTTGAACCCGGTCGTGTCCAACCTGGGATCGGCGGTAGCGGCGCTGGGCACGATCGCCAGCGGCGGAAGTCTATCGGCGACCAGTTCGGACTCGACCACCGTTTCGGTGGTCAATACGGGTGCGAGCGGAACGGGGAACTACGTTATCTCGAACATTCAGTCGCTAGCCTCGGTGGCGTCGGAGATGTCACTCACGCATTACGCCAATGCGGCCAGCACGCCCGTATCGACCAGCGGCCACGTCAATCTCGTAGTTGGTTCGAACACCTACCAGCTCGACCTTACGGGCCACAACAACCTGAACGGTCTGGTTGACGCCATCAACAAAGCCAACGCGGGCGTGAATGCGACGATTCTCAGCACGGATAGCGGCAATTATCTTTCTATAACGGCCCTGCACTCCGGTGCGACGACGCTGCAAGTCAACGATGTGCCTCAGGCCGATCTGATCAGCAATGCGGGGCAAGGGACTGAGACGTCGCTGACTACTTATGCAGACACCACCACCGCACCGGTCTCGACCACCGGGAAAGTGGATCTGAACGTTGGGTCCAGTACTTTTCATCTGGATATCACCGGAAACAACAACCTGACTGGCTTGATGAATGCCATCAACAGCTCGGGCGCGGGAGTCACGGCCAGCATTACAGGATCGGGGCCGTACTCGCTTTCACTGACTGCGGCGGGCGGTCCGGTCAGCATGCAATTGAACGACATCAAGAATCCGGTCAACCTGATTTCCAACTCGAACCAGGGTTCGAACGCGACCTTCGACCTGGGCGGCGTCCCGGAAGTCCGATCCACCAATACCATCAGTGACATCATTCCTGGCGTGAGCTTTACCTTGCAGAAAACCGATACGAACGGTTCGGTGACGCTATCGCTGCAGCAAGACGGGTCCCAACTGAGCAGCGCCCTGCAAACCTTTGTTAACAACTACAACTCACTGGTAGACCAGGTGGCTCGACAAATCGGCACGTCCGGCGGTCCGCTTACCGGCGATATGTTGGTCTACACCATCACCAACGACATGCAACAGCTGGCCGGCTATTGGAGTCCGGGCAGCAGCAGTATTCGCAGCTTGTCTGACTTGGGCGTCACGTTCGAAGACAACAGCGGCCATCTGACCTTCAACGCCAACGCGGTCGATTCTCTGTCCAGCAGCAAGCTTTCCGACGCGATGAAGTTTCTGGGATCTTCCAGCTCGGGCTTCGCGGCTTTCGCCAACAACTTCACGCAGTTGAGCGATCCGACGCTGGGGTTGATCCGCACGCAGGAAAACGGCTACGACCAGGACAGCTCGCAATTGGGCAACCAGATCGCTACACTGACCGATCGCGTCAATAAAGTCCAGGCAACCATCACCGCGCAAATGCAGGCTGCCGACGCAATGGTGGCGCAACTGCAATCCCAGCAAAATACGGTGAATGCCTCCATCCAGAGCTTGAATTACGTCTTGTACGGCAAAACGACTAACGCAAACGGATTGTAAGCTATTCCAAGCGGTAATTGGGCGCTTCTTTGGTGATGATCACGTCGTGCACGTGACCTTCGCGCTGGCCAGCCAGCGTCACGCGCAGGAACCGCGCACGCTCCTGGAGCTCTCGGATATTGGGACAACCGCAGTAGCCCATGCCGGCGCGCAGGCCGCCTACCAGTTGATACACCAGCTCAGACAGGGGGCCTTTATAGGGGACACGGCCCTCGATACCCTCGGGCACTAGTTTGCCGCTGGTGTCCTGGGGATAGCGGTCCGAACCGGCTGTCATGGCGCCCATGGAACCCATGCCGCGATAGCTCTTAAATGTGCGGCCTTGGTACAGGATGGTTTCGCCGGGGCTTTCCTCGGTGCCGGCCAGCAGGCTGCCGATCATGACCGTGTCGGCGCCGGCCGCGATGGCTTTGGTGACGTCGCCGGAGAACTTGACCCCTCCGTCGGAAATGAGCGGCACACCGGAGCCGCGCGTGGCGCGGGCGCATTCGGCAATCGCCGTGATCTGCGGGACGCCCGCTCCGGATACTACGCGCGTCGTACAGATAGACCCGGGGCCGATGCCGACTTTGACGCCGTCGGCGCCCAATTCGATCAGATCGCGCGCGCCTTCGTAAGTGGCGACGTTGCCGGCAATGATGTCGATCCCCGAGATTTTCTGCTTGAGCGTCCGCAACGCATTCATGACGCCTTCGCTGTGGCCGTGGGCGGAATCCACCACCAGCACATCCACTTTCCTGGCCACTAGTTCCTGGGCGCGTTCCAGAAAATCGGCGCCCGAGCCGACGGCGGCGCCGACGCGCAAACGCCCCTGCTCGTCCTTAGCTGCGTTCGGGTATTTCAACTTCTTCTGAATGTCTTTGACCGTGATCAGACCTTTCAGCATGTAGTGGTCATCCACCACCAGCAGTTTTTCGACGCGGTGCTGGTGGAGGATCTTCTCGGCATCCTCCAGCGTCGTACCCACCGGAACGGTGATGAGATTGTCTTTGGTCATCACCTGCGAGATCGGCAGATCGTGGCGTGTCTCGAATCGCAGGTCGCGGTTGGTCAGGATGCCCACCAGCTTGCCGTGCGTAGTGACCGGCACGCCCGAGATGCGATAGCGCTTCATCAACGCGAGCGCATCCGAGATTTTGCGATCGGGCTCGATGGTGATGGGGTCGACGATCATTCCGCTTTCACTGCGCTTCACGCGGTCCACTTCCTCGGCCTGCCGCTCGATCGGCATGTTGCGGTGCATGATGCCGATGCCGCCTTGTTGCGCCAGGGCGATGGCGAGGTGTGATTCCGTCACGGTATCCATGGCGGAGCTGACGATGGGGATGTTCAGGGCGATCCGGCGGGTAAGGCACGTGCGGGTGTCGGTTTGCGTGGGCAGGACGCTGCTGCGTGCCGGCTGCAGGAGAACGTCGTCAAATGTGAGGCCTTCGGCAATCGATTCTGGAATCATGCAGGGTACTTCTATTATGCCTTGAACCGCTACCATGGGTAGTCGAGGAGGAGCATGGCGACCTTGGGATTCGTGGAGTATCAGGACGCAAGTCCGGAAGTGCGGGCAGTGTACGACGACATCATGGCGACGCGCAAGACCGATTGGATCAACAACTTTTGGAAGGCCCTGGCGCACGATCCGGTAACGCTGCGGCGCACCTGGCAGAGCATCAAGGAGATCATGGCGCCCGGAGCGCTGGACCCGCTGTTGAAAGAGATGATCTACGTGGCGGTGAGCGCCACTAATCAGTGCGGTTACTGTATTGCGTCGCACACCGCGGCGGCGCGCAAGGCTGGTATGACCGATGCGATGTTCGCAGAGCTCATGGCCGTGGTCGGAATGGCGAACGAAACCAACCGGCTGGCCAGCGGCTATCAAGTGGAGATCGACGAAAAATTTCTGACGAGCGGACCAGCTAAGCGCTAGGCTTCCGCGACTACCGGGTTATGGAGTTCTCCTAAGCCTTCAATCCGGATCACGACTTCGTCGCCGGGTTTCAGGTAGCGCGGAGGGCGCCGCGCAAAGCCGACACCGCCGGGCGTTCCCGTAGCGATGACGTCGCCTGGCTCCAGCGTGACGATACTCGACAAATAAGCAACCAACTCGGGAATCCCGAAGATCAGCTCGCGTGTGTTGGAGTGCTGCAGCACTTCGCCCGCGATGCTCAGGCTGAGGTCGAGCGAGTGCGGGTCGGCGATCTCGTCGGCGCTCGTGATGTAGGGGCCCATGGGCGCGAAAGTGTCAAAGCTCTTACCCATGGTCCACTGCGACGTAGCGGACTGCACGTCGCGCGCACTGACGTCGTTGAAGATTGTGTAGCCGAAGACATGGCGCTGCCAGTCGTCGGCTGCGATGTGCCGGCCACCGGGGCCGATGATGAAGGCAAATTCGGCTTCGTAATCCGGCTTCGTGGAGTTTTTTGGCAGCACGATCGCTTCGCCGGGGCCGATGACGCAGCTCGAGAACTTGGTGAAGATCACGGGCACGGTGGGGATGTCGCGCTTGGCTTCGGCGATATGATCGCGATAGTTGAGGCCCAAGCAAATCAGCTTGGGAGGACGAGGCACAGGCGCGAGCAGACGGACCATGGAAAGAGGGAAAATCGATCCGGCCGGCGGCTGCGCGACAAAGCTTTCGATGCTGGCGCGTCCGCTGGCGCCAGCGGCCAGTACCGCCAGCATGTCCCCGAAACCGGCAGCCGATAAGCCGACGACCGTTTCCGCAAGCAATACTCCAGCTTCCGGAGCTCCGTCCGGCCGTCGAAATGTGGCAAATTTCATGAGGAGTGTAGCGGGGCGGGGGAATAAAGCCGCTAGGCGGCCTTCTGCACCTTCCCGCTCTTGATGCAGGAAGTGCAAACACGGATGCGCTTTGCGGCTCCGTTCACAACGGCGCGGACGCTCTGCAGGTTCAGATTCCAGCGGCGCTTGGTTACATTGTGCGCGTGGCTGACCCGGTTGCCGAACTGGGGCCCACGTCCGCAGAGTTCACATACTTTCGCCATAATCTCGCTCCTTGGGTGGAAACCTCAGTCTATCAGGTTGCCGCGGGAAGCCGCAACCGGGCGCTCAAAGGCGAAGCTCGTATCCTGCCTCGCGCATGGCTTCGATGACCCGGTTGCGGATCGCGGTGACTTCATCGGACGACAGGGTGTGGTCCGCCGCGCCCACCGTAAGGCGGTAAGAGACGCTCTTGCGGTCTTCAGGCAGCGGTGCTCCGATGTATTGGCGGACGAATTCAATTTCGACCAGGTTGGTTCCGGCGGCCGCGGCTAGCCGACGTTCCATTTCGCCGGCGGGTGTGCGCCGGCCCGCGACCACTGATAAGTCGAATGCGCTGGTGGGGAAGCGGCGCAAAGGCTGATAGCGTTTTTCGCGTGTGTCCAACTTCTCTATCAGCGCCAGGTCGAGGTCGAGCACCGCGGCGCGGCCCTCGATGCCGAGCGACGGGTGGAGTTCAAACAGGCGACCGGTCTCGCCGCCGCGCCAATGCACGGTAGCCGCGCGTTCCGGATGCTCGAACGGACGGGCGGGTGCCTGGCGCACTTCGCAGCCAGGCATCAGGCATTCGGCCAGGTGTTTCAGTTCAAACAGCGATGCGCTGCCGTCGCCGTCGCGCGCGTACATTGCTGCGGCGAAGTGGGGGATTTCCTCGGGGAGGCTCGGGCCTCGCGGATGAATCTCACGGCCGATCTCGAACAGGCGAAAGGTTGGGAAGCGCCGGCTGTTTTCGAGGATGTTCTTGCGGATGGCAGGCAGCAAGCTCACGCGCAGCAGCGTTTGATCGACCGCGATAGGATTGGCCACGCGGATGTGCGCGTCTGGATCCATGTCAAAGGCGCCCGCCATTTCTTCGGTCACGAACGAGTAGTTGTAGACCTCCGTGAATCCCTGCGCCGTGGCCATGCTGCGGAGCTTGCGCAGGAACAGACGGGAAGGGTCTTCGGGCGGCACCACAGAGGCGATCAGCGGCGGTTGCGGCGTGATGGACTCGTAGCCGATCATGCGGCCGACCTCCTCTACCAGGTCGTCTTTGATGGAGATGTCTTTGGTGGCACGCCAGCTCGGCACCGTAACCGAGAAATGACCGGCAGTGACTTCCTTCACGCCGAATTCCAGCGACTCGAGAATGGCACGGACTTCGCGGGCATCGAGATCGCGGCCCAGCTTTGCTTTCAACCATTCGACGCTGAGATCGATGGGGGCTGGCGTCTTGAATCCGGCGTGAGAATCGGCGAGCCCGCCGGCCAATCGGATGCCCGGCGAGACTTCATATAGCAGCTCAATGGCCCGCGCCAGACCGCGCACGGTGTTCCGCGGGTCTTGGGATTTTTCGAAGCGCATGGATGCGTCTGTACGCAGCTTCAACGCGACGGAAGTCTTGCGAACGCTCGCGGCCTGGAAATTGGCGCTTTCGAGCACGATGCGCGTGGTGCCCGGACCGATGGCGCTGTCTTTCCCGCCGATCACGCCGGCGAGCGCGATGGCTCCTTCGGCGTCGGCGATGACCAGATTGGACGGACTGAGCGTGTAGCCTTGGTCGTTCAGAGCATCAAAGCGCTCCCCTACTAGCGCGCGACGGACAAAAATTTGCGAGCCGTGAAGTTTGTCCGCGTCGAAGGCATGCATGGGCTGCGCGAGCTCGGCCATGATGAAGTTCGTGACGTCGACGATGTTGTTGATGGCGTTGAGCCCGATGGCTTCGAGGCGATACTGCAGCCACAGCGGCGAAGGCTTCACCGTCACGTTCTCAAAAACCAATGCGCTGTAACGCGGGCAAAGCGCGAAGTCCTGGATGTGGATTTCGATTGACTGCGTGGACTTGGGCAGAAGGTCGGTAGTTACGGGGTCGCGCAGCGTCCGGCGGGTGATGGCAGCGATCTCGCGCGCCATGCCGTGATGCCCCCATAGATCCGGCCGGTGCGTAAGGGACTTGTTGTCAACTTCGATGATGGAGTCGGGCGCGAGCAGCAGCTCGCTTTCGAGTTCCGCGATGCCGGAGTGATCGCTTCCTATGCCTAGATCGAGCGCGCTTGCCAGCATCCCGTCACTTTCCACGCCCTCGATTACCTTAGGCGCGAGAGGGAGATACACCGTGAGCATCCCCGGCTTGCAATTGGGCGCGCCGCACACGACTCGCTTGGTTCCGTAGTGTGCGGTCTCCACGATCGCGATCTGGTTGTGGCTTCCCGCAATCCATTCGACCTCTTTGACGCGAGCGACGGATGCGTCGGCGAGCTTCGCGCCCACGTGTTCCAGGCCTTCACACTCGGCCGTTTTCATGGTGATGAGCCGCATCAGCTCCACCGGGAGAGTCGCGTCCAGACCCGGGACCAGCTCATGTAACCAGCGATAAGAGAATTTCATGTCAAAACTGGCGCAGGAATCTCAAGTCACCACTCGCTAGCAGTCGAATGTCGTCGATGCCGTAGCGCATCATGGCCAGACGCGTGAGTCCCAGGCCGAAGGCGAAGCCGCCCCATTCGTCCGGATCGATGCCGCTCATGCGCAGCACGTTGGGGTGCACCAACCCGCACGGCAGTAGCTCCACCCAGCCGCTTTGTTTGCAGACGGGGCAGCCGGGACCGCCGCAAATCAGGCATTGGATGTCCAGCTCGAAGCCTGGCTCAACGAACGGGAAGTAGCCGGGACGAAGCCGCACCGTAGCCTCGCGATGGAAAATCGCGCTGAGTAGCGTCTTCATGAAGTAGATCAGGTGAGCGACGGAAACATCGCGATCCACCATCATGCCTTCCAGTTGATAAAACGTGTGCTCGTGAGACGCGTCCACTTCTTCGTTACGGAACACGCGGCCGGGGGCGATCATGCGCAAAGGCGGCCCCAGCTTCTCCATGCCGCGCACCTGCACCGGCGAAGTGTGCGTGCGCAGCAAATGACCGTTCGCAAGCCAGAAAGTGTCCTGCATGTCGCGCGCTGGATGCTCGGGCGGGATGTTCAGCGCGTCGAAGTTGTGGTACTCGGTTTCGACTTCGGGGCCGTCGAGCACCGCGAAGCCGAGCGATGTGAACAGGTCCTCGATCTCGGTCTGAATGATGGTGACCGGGTGCAGGCTGCCGGGGCGCGGGCCGGGCGCGGGCAATGTCAGGTCCAGCCACTCGCCACGCAAGCGCGTTTTCAACGCGTCGGAAGCAAAAGACTGCTTGCGTGCTTCGAATGCGCTCTCCAGTTCTTGTTTGGCGGCGTTGAGAGCCTTGCCGGCGGCGGCACGTTCTTCCGGCGTCAGCTTGCCGAAGTCCTTGCTGATTTGCGCCAGCGACCCCTTGCGGCCCAGCACGTCCACCCGGACGGCCTCCAGAGCTTCGGCATTCTCCGCCGCCTGGATCCGGGCCAAAGCGGCGGACTGCAGTTGTTGGATTTGTTCTTCGAGCACTACCGGGGAAGCTCCACGCTATTGCGTTGCGTATTCATCTAGTAAAGTCACGACGTCCTGATGGCCTTTCATCAGCGCGAGATCGAGCGCGTTTTGCTGGTTGGCGGCGCGGGCCTGGATGTCGGCGCCGGAAGCGATTAGCAGCCGCACCATCTCTATGTCTCCATTTTGCGCCGCGGCATGCAGCGCCGTCCAGCCGCCCTCCTGGCGCGCATTGACGTCGGCGCCGTGCTCGATCAGCGCGCGAACAGCATCCCGAGCGCGGCCGCCCGCGGCGGCATGCAGCGGAGTGTTGTGCATGGCATTGCGTGAACGCGCATTCACATCCGCCCCGAAGGCAATGAGAGCCTCAGCTGTGGCAGGTTGGCTGAAGAAACAAGCCAGATGCAGCGGCGTCCAGCCATCCTGGCTGTAGCTGTTCACGGAACCGTCTTTGCCGCGCGCAAGCTCCATGACGCGTTGATCGGCGCCCGCCATGCACGCGGCGAAAAGGTCCAACTCGGCGCCGTATTCCAGCAGCAAGACCGCTACGTTATTGCGGCCCGAATATTTTGCCGCGACGAAGGGGCTCAGCCCTTTGTCATCCGTGGAGGCCAGCAGCGCTGGGTCAGCGGCTAAAAGCGAGCGCACTTGGTTCTCATCGCCGGCGCGGATCGCGTCGAAAAATTCTTTGCTCATCCCATCACCCCGCCACCTGATAAACCTGCTCCGCTTTTCCGACTTCCCACCCCAGATGGTTGATGTAGAACAGCAGGACCGCCTCCGGATAGGTTGTCTTGAATTTCTCGTACGTTCTTTGCTGCCAGCCGTCGGTCAAATATTTGGTTCCGTCGATGTCTTTCTCGAAGAAACCGTCCTGGTTGGGAATGCCCAGCTCGTCGAGCACCGCCTTGATCATGTCCAGATGCGAAACCAGGATGGCTTGAGAGAGATCGGTGGCGAAGTCCTCGTCTTTTTCCCCCAGCCGGGCCCAAAACCGCGGCTCCGCCTTCCGCAGGTTCTCGGAGTTCAGCTTGGCGAGGTGAAGCCGGACCTTGACGCGATCGTATAGCTGATAGGTCTTGAGCTTGCCGATGGAGATTCCGCGCAGAAGCTGGCGGAATGGCTCTTCGCCCAAGCCCAGGAAAATCTCGGAAAGCTGCATAAACAGTCAGCGTATCATGCGGCTGCCTGCTGTTGACCGCCGGAAGACGGCGGGATCACTCGTCACGAAACCGTCGCCGGTACAGGGTACAATAGGACGTTTTGGTTTCGCGCATGGGAAACATTGTCGTATTAGGGGCGCAGTGGGGAGACGAGGGGAAGGGCAAGGTCGTCGACCTGTTCTCAGAGAAATTCTCCGTCGTGGCCCGCTATCAGGGCGGCCACAACGCCGGCCATACTGTCTTCATCGGCCCACAGAAGTTCGTCTTGAAGCTGATCCCGAGCGGCATCCTGCGGCCGGGCGTGCAGGCGGTGATCGGCAATGGCGTCGTCGTGGATCCGGCGGCGCTGCTCGAAGAAATGGAAACGCTGGAGCGGGCGGGCGTCAACGTGCGCGAGCAGCTCGCCATCAGCAACCGCGCGCACGTCATTTTTCCCTTCCACCGCATTGTCGAGAAGATGTCGGAAGGCCGCCAGGATCGCGTGCCGATTGGAACTACGTCGCGCGGCATCGGTCCCTGTTATGAGGATAAGATCGGGCGGCGCGGCATCCGCATCGCGGACATGTACGAGCCTGAGGCTTTCTGCGCGATGTACGCGGCCCTAGCCGAAGACAAGCAGCTGCTGGCGCAGACGTTCGACATTCACGAAGCCATCGACTACGAAAAGATCCGGGATGAGTACTTGCGCTTCGCCGAGCGGATCCGTCCGATGGTGTGCGACACGGCCCAGTTGCTCCACGACGCCATGCAGGCAGGCAAGCGCGTGCTGTTTGAAGGCGCGCAAGGCTCCATGCTGGATGTCGACCACGGCACCTATCCCTTTGTGACTTCCTCCAGCGCGACCGCGGGTGGCGCCTGCACCGGAGCGGGCATTCCGCCGACAGCGATTGAGGGCGTCATCGGTGTGTCCAAGGCCTACACGACGCGCGTCGGCAGCGGGCCGTTTCCTACCGAATTGCTGGGCGAAGACGGCGAGCGCATCCGGCGGGCAGGCAATGAATTCGGCGCGGTCACCGGGCGTCCCCGCCGCTGCGGATGGTTCGATGTGCCGCTGCTCCGCTATACCGCCATGATCAACGGCTTCACCAGCCTCGTGATCACCAAGCTCGATGTGCTGGACCAGTTCGACGAGATTCTGGTCTGCACCGAGTACCGGAATACCAAGGCGATGCCGGCCACATTCCGCGGGCTGGAAGCAGTAGAGCCGGTCTATGAAAAGCTGCCCGGGTGGAAGTCGGAAACACGCGGCTTGACGCGCCACGCCGATTTGCCGCCGCACGCTCGCGATTATCTGCGCTTCCTGAGCGAGCGCACCGGGGTCGAGGTGGGCTGCATTTCGACCGGACCGGAGCGTGATGAGACTATCCTCATCGAAGGCTCACGGCTGGCTCAACTTCTATAGCGGCTAGTAGCGCGTTACGGCAAGCGAGCGCCAGGCCGTATTTCCGGCGGCATCACTCGCATGAATGATGACCATTGTGGTTCCGACGTACAGCGGGATCGCCGGCGTTGCCCAGTTGTTCGTGCCACTCGCGACTCCTGAATCGCCGTTCGACGTAGACCAAGTGACTTGCGCGACGCCCACGTTATCGGAGGCTGTCCCGCTAACCAGGATGGAAGCAGCCGATGTGACCACGTTGGTGGTGGCCGGTGAGAGAACGGTGATGGATGGCGGCGTCGTGTCTGGCCCGGACGTGGGATTCGAGGGCGTGGGACCGGTTGGCGTTGGTTGATTGCCGGTCTGACTCTCAGCGAGCCGGGTCACGAAGTAGGTTTGCGCAACCTGGTCTTGCTTAGTGTCCTGCGCCAGGATGGTGATGGCGTTGCTGCCGGTGCTCAAGGGAATTGACGCGATGGTCCAAGCGGACGAGCCCTGCGCTGTTCCCATCGCTCCGTGATTGATCCGCCAGCTCACTTGGATCGTGCCCGAACCGCCTGACGTCGTGCCGCTCATCGCGATGGACGGCGCGGTGGTCGAGCTCGGAGGCGCTTGAGGCGACAACACGAGCGGAGGAGGAGCAGCGGGCGCAGTAGGCGTACTTGGCGCGTTTGGCGAGCCGTTGGCGCCTTCTGCAGCATACAGACTCTGAATGGCCACGATGTCCCCTTGCCCCAACCCTGTAACCTTGCGGTAGTAAGGATACATCACATCGGCGGGATTATCGGAGTGGCCCAAGCCTAATGCGTGCCCGGCCTCATGCAGGGCGACGCTGAAGACATCCGTGTCCGCACCGATCTTCCAACTCTCGGAATCATCGAAATGCATATCGCCGGCGATTGGTTCCGGATTAGTGGGCACCGGATAAAAGGTGTGGGCCAGCACGCCGCCGGGACCATCAAACGGATAGCCGTCGCCGTGGGCGTAGCTGGCAAAGAGGACCGTCAGCGTTCGCGGCCCCGTTGTGTCGCTGGTGGGCGTGAAGGTCAGCTTGGCATATTGCGCCCACTGCGACAGTGCCCGCACGATCTCGCTTTCGACCGTGTCGGCCGGCTGCTCCTCCGTCACATGCACGAATGCGTATTTAAGATCGGCGCTTCCCTGGCCAGGCCCATCCCAGCCATTGTCGATCAACGCTACCGACTGGCCCACTAATCCGTAGCTGGTGACACCGCCGGCGCAGCCACGCACGCGCCTTCCGGCTAGCAAGTCCTGCGATGCCGGGAAAATATAGGATACTTCGTCCCAGTTCGCCAGTTCCCGCACCTGGTCGCTATTGCCCGAAACCAGCAAATGGTGAGACAACAGGTCCGGATTCTCACGGATCACCAGGCCGGATTCTGTGGCGATGGTACGGGCGTCGCCGGGATCAACATCGCCGTAAAACTCGACGAGCGCGTCGGCAGAATGCCCGCGCGCTAACTGTTTTTCGAGCAGCGGACTGATCTTTTCGTCCGGCCGCATCCGGCCCGCCCACTGCACGCCCAATCCCTCGAAGCTTGCGCCGGCCGGAGCCGAAACCATGACCGCGAAGTCCGGAACGTAAGAGAGCACCGCGGCGCCGCGAGAAGCCAGATCCCGCAGTTGGGCGCTGGAAGGGTTCGCACCAAATTGAAGTATCCAATGCGCGCGGGCAGGCGTCCGGGTTTTGGGTGGCGCCAGCACCCGCGAATGTGCCGCAGCTCCCGGCTGCAGAGCTTTGAAGTGCAAGGGCGTTTGCGCGACGGCGGCGCCGGCCAGCAAGATCAGCGGAAAGAGGCGTGAGATCATCCTCATACCCTTAGATCGGAAGTCGCCTGAGAGTTTTCTATTGGGCGGACACACTAATCCCATAAGGAGTAGTCGTGGTTCGCTTTCGTCCCCTCGCGCTCTTGATCTTTACCGGCAATCTTTTCATTCTCCTAGCCGACGCTCCGGCGAAGACTTACGTCATTCAAACCGTGGCGGGAAGCAATTTCGTTGGCGATGGCGGGTCTGCATTAAGCGCGGCCCTGAGCCAGCCGGAAGGCCTTGCGGTCGATAGCCTCGGCAATATTTATGTCGCCGACGCGGACGACAACCGCGTCCGTAAGATCAGCCCTGCCGGAGTGATTCAAACCATCGCCGGAACGGGCGAGGCGGGATTCGCGGGCGACGGTGGCCCTGCCGCTGCCGCTCTGCTCAATCAGCCATACGGTCTGGCCGTGGACGCCGCGGGCAATTTGTACATCGCCGATCTCGGCAATGCGCGCGTGCGAGAAGTGACAACCGATGGCATGATTCAAACGGTCGCCGGCGGAGGTACCACTCCGCCGGTCAACAACGCGAACGGAAGTTCAGCCACCACCGCGCAGATGCTTCAACCGCGTGACGTCGCGGTAGATTCCGCCGGTTCGCTCTATATTTCCGATTTCGGCGCCAATCGCGTCTATCGGGTAACAGCAGGCATGCTGGTTGTGCTCGCGGGCACCGGCAACGCGGGCGTTGCAGGCGACGGTGGCCCGGCGATGGCGGCACAACTCAATGCGCCTGCAGGAATTGCCGTGGACTCGCAAGGAGCGGTCTACCTCGCTGACAGTGGAAACAACTGCATCCGGAAAATCGTGAACGGCATAATCAGCACGATTTATAATGTGCCGTCCCCGACCGGCCTGGCAATGGATAGCTTGGGCAACCTCTTTATCGCCTCCGCCAGCTATGTCGGTACGATCTCGCAACCTCTAACCGGCATGTCCTCTGCCAGAGACATCGCAGCAGACACGGTGGGCAATCTCTATCTCAGCACCGGCGCATTTGTGGTGGAAGCGACAGCGGACGGTGATGCCTTCACGATCGCCGGAAGCGGCGCCTCGCGATACTTCGGCGGCGATGGAGGCCCGGCCGCGAGCGCGCGTCTGTACTCGCCATCCAGCGTCGCGGTGGATAGCGACGGCACTGCGTACATTGCCGATACCGCGAACAATCGAATTCGCAAGGTAACGGCCGACGGTGTGATCAGCACGCTGGCAGGCACGGGCGACGCGGGCGAGGCTGGAAACAATGGGCCGGCGGCCTCGGCCGAGTTGAATGGACCTCGCAGCGTGGCGGTCGACGCGATGCATAACGTCTACGTCGCCGACACGGGGAACAACGAGATCCGGAGGATTACGCCGGACGGGATGATCGTTTCTTTTGACATGCAAGTGAACAACCCGCAATCTATCGTTGTGGATGGCGCGGGATCGGTCTATATCGCGGATACTGGCGATAACCGGATCGTCAAAGTTACGGCCGCTGGCGCTGCGACTACCTTAACCCAGATCCTTCAGCCCATGGCGGTTGCGGTTGACGCCGCTGGGGGCGTCTACATTAGCGATGCCACGGCGATCTGGCAGGTTCCTTTGGGTGGCGCTCTTGCCAAGCTGGCCGACGGGCTCAATGCACCGCGGGGCATGACCTTAAATGCCGACGGCGACCTGTTGATCGCCGAGTCCGGAGCGAACGTCATCCGGCGTTTGACGCCGTCCGGCGTCCTCACGACCATCGCCGGAACCGGAACGGCCGGTTTCTCGGGAGACGGCTATGTGGCCACGACTGCCCAGCTCAACACGCCTACGGATCTGACCATTGACTCGGCCGGCACGGTTTGGGTCGCCGACAGCGGCAACAACCGCATCCGTACGCTCACAGTGTCGGCGACGCCTGCCGATACCACCGAAGCCACCATGGTGAATGGCGCGTCGATGGCCTCCGGACCGATCGCGCCTGGCGAGATCGTGACCATCTTCGGATCCGGGTTCGATCCGGCGCAAACGCAGCTTTTGTTCGACGGCAAGCCCGCGACAATCTTCTATACCAGCGCGACTCAGATCAACGCGCTGGCGCCCGAAACCTTATCGCCTGGCTCGAATACCGAAGTTACCATCCGGGTGGACGGCGCTGTTGCGACGGACTGGTTTGCGCCCGTCGCCGCGGCCGAGCCGGCCATCTTTACCACGGCCAATGGCGCGGGCCCGGCGGCCGCCAACAATCAGGACGGCAGCATCAACTCAGCCTCGAATCCGGCTCCCCGCGGTTCCATCGTTTCGCTCTATGCCACGGGTCAGGGAGATGATCTGAGCGATGTCAGCGTGACGATCGCGGGTTATGCGGCCGTGGTGCCCTACGCTGGACCGGCGCCGGGCTTTCCTGGACTGATGCAGATCAACGTTCAAGTACCGGCGGGCTTCCTGCCGCCCGGAATTCAGCCCGTGGTCTTGACTATTGGGACGGCGCAAAGTCAATCCGGTGTGACGCTCGCGATTCGTTGATCGCGCCGGGCGCCTAGCCCGGATACCGGCCTGCGATGTAATTCTGCAACTGCCCGATCGTCTCTTCGTGCGCCGTAATCGTCCAGTTCACAAGATCGCCGATCGAGATCACGCCGGTCACCCGATCGCCCTGGAGCACGGGCAGATGACGGATGCGGTGCTCGGTCATGATCCGCATGCACTCTTCCACCGTGCTCTCCGGCACGGTCGTGACGACTGGGCTGGTCATGATCTCGCGCACCTCGGTCTTCTTCGAGGACCGGTCTTTCAGAATCACCTTACGCGCGTAATCCCGCTCGGAAATGATGCCGGCGAGTTGCTCCCCCGACAACACCAGCAGCGCACCGACGCCTCTTTCCGACATCCTCGCGATCGCTTCGTACACCGTCGCGGTTGGAGAAATTGACCACACCTGGCGGCCCTTGAACCGCAATACGGAATCGATCGTATCGACTGGTTTCATGGCATGCCTCCCCGCCCAAATCATAAACCCGGGAGGCCGCGCAAACAAGGGTGCGGGGTTACTCGATACGCCCGTCGCGCATCCGGACGATACGATCGGCAAAGGCGGCGGCTTCGGGATTGTGCGTAATCATGAGAATGGTCTGTCCCAAGCGCTTGTTGAGATCGCGCAGGAGCGCCAGAACTGCGTTTGAATTTTCCGTGTCCAGATTGCCGGTGGGTTCGTCGGCCAGCAAAATGGCGGGACGATTCACGATGGCGCGCGCGATGGCCACACGCTGCTGCTCGCCTCCCGAAAGAGCCCGCGGCTTGTGTTCCAGCCGGCCGGAGATGCCGAGCAACCGTAGCACTTCTTCAAACTCGGGATCGAGCGGCCCGTCCTTGTGCGCGATGTAGCGGGCGATCTCGATGTTATCGCGCGCGGTCAGTGTCGGCAGCAGATTGTACTTTTGAAAGACGAACCCCACGCTGGTCTTGCGCAGCTCGGTACGCTGCGTATCGGTCATACCCAGCAAGTCCCGGCCGTCGATATGGATCGTTCCGGCGGTGGGCGGCGTCAACCCGCCCACGATGTGGAACAAGGTCGATTTACCGGACCCGGAAGGACCTACAATGGAGACAAACTCACCGCGTTGCACGTCCAGATCGACGCCGCGCAGCGCATGCACATCCACTTCACCCACACGATAGGTCTTACGCAGGCCCCGAATGGAAATGATCGGGTGCTCACTCATAGGCGAGCGCTTCGATGGCATCCTGCCGCGCGGCCTTCAGCCCCGGATACAGAGCGCCTAAAATCGCGCCGGCCAATGCGATCCCCATCGCGATCGGCCACCAGCCAGGTACGATGGCTTGAATCAGCGAGCTGGGCGCTACATGCTCCAACAGGACGCGCGTTCCATAGGAAAGCAGAATCCCGAGCAGAGAGCCGGCGATGGCCAGCAGCACTGTTTCCCGAAGCAGGATATTCAGAATGAACGCCGGCGACGCCCCCAAAGCTTTGAGTATGCCGATCTCGCGCGTCCGCTCCAGAACCGCCGTGTACATCGACAGAAAAACAACCAGGAATCCGACCACAACGCCCAGCCCGATCACTACGCCGATGAACTGAGTCAGCATGGGAACGTTCGCCGGCGAGAACAGCGTGGTGTAATCTTCCATCGAATAGACTTTGTACGTGGTGAGCTTGGCGGAAAGTTCCGCGATGACCCCGGAAACATGCGAGGCATTATCCACCTTCACATAGATCGTGCTGACCTTTCCGGTGTTGCCCGTCAGATCCTGCAAAGTCGCGAGCGGCACAACCACTCGCGCCAGCATGCCGGGCTCAAAAATGCCGGAGACATGCCAGGGGCGATTCATGACGGTAGTCATATCGCCAACACGCAGTTTATGTTGGCTGGCGTAAAGCTGGTCCACCATGACATCGTCGGGGCGCCGAAACGGCCCGCCGCTCACGAAGCGGTATCCGCCGTTGAGCCGGTCAAAGGTCGCCAGGTCCACGCCCGTGACATAGTTGAAGAGGTCCGTCGCAAAGATCAGAGTCCCGCTCGCAGCGGTCACGTGAGGCTGTTTATCGATCACCGCGGGAATCAGCTTTTCGAGCATTTGCCCGCCCGATGCGACGATCGCGCTGCCCGGCGGCCGGATCAGAATGTCCGCGCCCACGCCGCGAGCGCGCCGAGCCTGATCGTTCAACATCCCATCGCTCAAGCCCACCAACGCCAGCACCATCGTCACTTGAATGCTGATGGCGACAATGCTGAGCAGAGTGCGCACCGGCCGGTACTTGACGTTTTCGAAAACCAGTTTGTTGGTCAAGCTACCTGTAGGATACGACCAGGCGCTGCGGGTGCGGCGCTAAGTCTCGCAGTTCATTGCGCGCGAAGCCTGCGTTGCGGAACATGCGGTCCAGCTCGGCGAACGTATATGCATCGCCGTGCGGCGTCGCGCCCAGCATCTGCAGGCTGAACATGGCGTCGCGCGCGGGCGAGATCCGGTCCTCGTTCGGAATAAAGTCCGGTGTGAGCGCGAGGCCGTCCGGCGAGAGCGCGGCATGAACCTTTCGAAGCAGCGATTCGTTGGTCGCGGGATCGAAGTGATGCAGGAAGTTGGGAATCAGGACGATGTCATAACCGGACCCCAGGTCCACGTCGAACGCGCTGCCAACGATGGTGGAATAGCGGTCCGACACCCCAGACTTCTGCGCGTTCTCCTTTGCGACTTCAAGTACGCTGGCCCAGTCCAGACCGACCACCCTTGCGTTGGGGTTCCGCTCGGCGAAAGCCAATCCCCACATCCCATGGCTCGCTGAGATATCGAGCACTTTGACCGGCTCGGAGCCGCGGCTGAACACCTGAGCGACCAGCGCCGCTCCCGCTCGCATCATCGTCGCCATGGATCGCGCGAATTCTACCCAGACTGGGTGATCCGCCTCCAACGCGCTCTGTTCGCTGGGAAGCGCTCCGCCATTGCGGACCACGCCGGTGATGTCTTCCAGCATGGCGGCGATCTGCGGGCTGACCAGAAAGTTGGCCATGGTTCCCATGTAGGCTGGCGAGTGACGATTCAGAAACGTCGCCGATTCCGGCGTGAGTGAGTAGCGCTCGTCTTCTTTCGTCAGCAAACCCATGATGGTCAGAAAATCGCACAGCACGCGCGTGCCCTTTTCGGAAGCACCGATGCGCGCTGCGATGTCGCCCGCTGTTTCTTTGCCTTCCGCCATCGCGGTGAAGAGATCCAGATCGATCGCGCCTCGGAGCGCGACGGTGCGCTGGTACGCCTGCAGCGTGTCGAATACGATAGCAGGCGACAAGGCCTGGGTTTGCGGTGACGAAGACATGTCACCATCATAGCGGGATGTTCACCAGTGAATCCGCACGCCGCCCATCACGCTGCGCGAGAGCGCTGGATATCCCAGCACTTCCTGGTAGTTTTCGTTGAGCAGATTGTCGATGCGCAGGATCGGCGTTACGTGCTTGGTCGCGTCATAGGAAGCGCTGGCAAACACATTCTCGTAGCCGGGATTGCGCGTGACGCCGAAGATGAAATCGGCGTCCTGCCGCTCGCCCACGAACGTGCCACCCACGGCCAGCGACCAGCGCCGCGGAGTCGCCATGATCACGACGGACCCGGAGTTTCGCGGCCTCCGGACCAGTGGGTCCCCGATGCCCGTGTCGGAGGAGGTGGGCGTCGTGGATGCCGTGATCCGCGTGTCGAGCCACATATAGGTGCCGGTGATGAGAACGTTGCGAACGATGCGCGCTTGGGCGGAAGTCTCGACGCCCCGAGCCCAACTCGCTTCAATGTTCTCCCAGGTGGGTTCGACGTAAGCGATCAGATTGCGAAAGGAATTGCGAAACGCCGCCACTTCTGTCTTGACGCGCCGGCCCCACCATTCCGAAACGAACGCCGCTTCATAGGTGGTGGTGTCTTCCGGTCGCAGCGCGGGGTTTCCGATCTCATAGGGAGGGACTTGGACGTAGTTTTCGAGCAGACTTGGCTCGGTGACGCCACGTCCTGCGCTCAGCCGCAGCGTAGCGGATGATAATACGCCGTGTTCGCGCAGCAGAAGGACGCTAGCACCGCCGCGGCCGGAGCCGATGGTGCCGAAGGCGCTGCTGTGCTCCACGCGGGCGCCGCCGCTCAGATAGATCCGGCTGCCCAGGCTCTGCTGCAGGTTGGCGAAAAAGCCGTGGTTCTCGCGCGATGCCACAGTGCCGGAGAGAACACCGCTCTGATTCTGAAAGTCGTAGCCGAAGACCAGAGCGCCGCTTCCGTAAGCGAGCGTGCCCTGATAGCCGGCCATCTTGCGTTCGGTGAGATTCAAGGAATCCGACGGGCCGAAATAAGCCGCGCTTTGAACCAGCGTGAGTCCTGGAGGAATGACGGAGGGCGGTGCATTGGGATTCACCAGACTGACGAAGTAAACGGCTGGAGGCTGGCCTGCGACCTCCCGAACCAGGGCGGCAAGCGGCTGCTCTCCGAAAGGTTCGTCGTCATTATAGCGGTCGGTGAGACGATGGAAGCCGAACGAAAATTGCTGGTGAAAGTGCGATCCCCGGCTGTCGTCCAGGCGTAGCGACACAGTGTCATCGCGCTCGTGCTCGTTCGGCACCGGATCGTCCACGCCATATGCGACTGGGCCCGGCACGCCGGCGATCGCATCGTACGCGCGGAAGATGCCGCGCAGTTCCGTAGAGTTGGCTATCTTGTAACCGATGTCGGCAGTGCCGCTGTTGTTGCGGTTGAACGTATTCGGCCATTCCCCGACCGTATGGATCTCGGCGGCACTGAGTGAATAGTCGATCCGCGAAGCGATCCCGCCGTTGAGCCCGGCGATCCACCGGTCAGTCTGAAAATTGCCGCGCTCGTACGAAACAGAACCGTGCGGAAGCTTGTCTTCGGGATTGCCGTGTTTGGTGAATAGCTGAATGACGCCCGCGGCCGCTTCTGCTCCGAACAGCGCGCTTTGCGGGCCCCGCACTACCTCCACGCGATCGATTCCCTCTGAGGTTAGATTCTCCAGATGCAGTTCGCCGCCCGGATCGTTCAGAGGCACTCCGTCCAGAAGCACGAGCGTGCCAGTCCGCTCGGCGCCGCGCATGAACACTTCCGCCAGCGCGCCGCGCGGGCCATATTGCGAGATCTGCAGACCAGGAACGTCGCGTAGAACGTCCGAAAGCATCGGATAGTTCAGCGCGCTGAGCTCCTGCCCAGTAATGACGCTGGCCGACACGGCGGCCTGTTCGGGCGTGGCCTCGGTTCGCGTGGCCGAAACAACAACACTCTCCGTCGGACCCGCCACTGCCAGCGTAATTCGGCTCTCTTTCGAGGAACTGAGCTGCATGGTTTGCGCGTCGAAGCCAGGTTTCCCGATCCGCGCTAAGCACTGGTCAGCTCCACGCACGCTGAATCGCCCTTCCGCGTCGGTAAAGACCTTCTGGTTTTGGCAAGAGACCTGCGCGCCCTCCACTGGACGGCCGCTGGCATCGAAGATGGTGCCGCGAATGTTGGAGGTCTCGCCCGCGCACAGCACGAGCGGCAGGAGTAAGAAAAGAATGGTTCGCATCGTACGTTTCTCCCTCGAAAACGTTGTGGATTCGAAGCGAAGGACCGGTCTCCTGACTTGCGGCTGGCTGTTTCCTGGAAGCGATCTTCCCGCTTGCGCAGTGATCGCTTCGGCCATATTTCGGGCCGCTCACAGTTGCGGGGCAGTGGCGGATTTACACCGCCTTCCCGTGCATCCCTCGCTGGTTGAGCTTTGAAAGATCGAGTTGCGCGTCAACGCAACTCAGGCGAGTATAGCACGCTACTTCAGAAATCCGGCAGCGGTTTCCTTGCCGGAGTCGAAGATCGCATATTGCGTCGGGCCGAGGAAGGTCTTGGTCATGAGGACGGTCTCCAGCGCATCGTTGCCGGCCAGCACGAGAACCATGTGCCGGCGGTCCAGCGGATTGGTGGCGGCGAACGCCAGAGCTTCGGTCTCGGAGGCGTGCGCCTTTCCGCCGATGCGGAACAGGCCCCCGTCGGTGCTCAGGCCGATCTTGTCTTTCCACGCGCCGAGCGCCGAATTGCTTTCGGGCCTGCCGACAAAGATGACATCATGTGTTCGCAGCTCTTCCTCGGTGACTTCGAAATCTTTCCGGATCGGCACTTCGCCTTCGAAGCGATTGAGGTACGTCTTCTGCAGTTGTTCGGCCGCGTAGCGATTGGCGCCCGCGTCGGACATGGTTCCGTACACCAGCATCGCCGTGGGCAAGTGGCGGCCGATGTCGGAGACCAGATACGCCGGGCCCCCCGGATCGCGCGGCATCGCGAACTTCACGCCCGCCGCATCCAGAAACGACTGCGCGCTAACCGCCGTGTGCAGGTGCACGGTGAAGAAGTCGGCCATCAGCTTGGAGAACCTTTCGTCGCCCATGTCATGCCGCAATTGATCCAAAAAGATCGCACCTTCGTGCTTCGCCAGTTCGTAGCGCTGCGCCGCATTCGGCTCCGCGAGGCTCAACGAGCGGTATTCCGCCCAGTGCGCCGCCATCGCGCCCGCCAGATCGAGCGACCGCAGATCCTGATAATAAGCCGTCGAGCCTGCGACGAACCAAGTGTCCGCATCGGAACCAGGCAGCAGCCAGCCTTTCCATAAGCGGCCCGCATAGGACTGCGAAGGCGGCTCCTCCACCCACGCGTTGGACTTCATGGCCGCCGGTGCCGCCGCGCGCGCTCCCATCAGGTGATAGCCCGAAGGATACAGGCCGTCGTTTCGCGGGTACTCCGCAAGCTGCGACTTCGACGGCGCCCACTCGCGCTCGTTGGGTTTGCCGAACTCCGCCCACACCATCATGCGCGACGCCATATCGGCCGTCGCGATCTTGGCGTCCATCGCCGTGGAACTCACCAGCGGCGCAGTGCGAAACGCAAGAAATCCAAACTGCTCGTCGATTTTGCCCTTGTATTCGCGATACAGCTCCTGCCACTTCAGATCCCGCGGCGCCGGCACGTAGGGAAAATAGCCGGGCGCACCGTGCGGGTCCGGCTGCGATTCCAGCCGCACCGCCAGATCCTTGGCATTGTTGTTGCCCCAGTAGAAGCCTTCAGTGCCTTCAAACCAGTCGTTCTTGGAACTGCGGTACAGCCGCGTCTTGTACGTGCCCAGCTCATACATGGCAATTTCGTCGGTCTTGGCGTCACCAATCAGCCACTCATTCGTATACAGGCCATTGTTCTTCGCGCCCAGATACTGGACCACCTGGTCGATGTTGTCGCCGTACTGAATGGCCTGGCGCGCGCGAAAGGCCACCGGAGTTCCCGACGCATTGAACGGACTCTGATGAATCGTAGTTTCGGTCAACACCACGCCCGCGTCGTTTTGATACCAGTCCAGGCCGCTCTCGATGCCGCCTGGATAGCTTTGCATCAGGACGCGATGGCCGCTGGCGGGCTTGATGTCCAGCATCACGTTGGTTTGTTCGGCGAGGGTAAGCCACCACCACGTCGTGTGCCCGATCACCATGTGGCCGTCCCGGGTTGCCGGCCCCGTAGCGGCGAAAGCGCTGCAATGATCCAGAAGTTTGCCGAGTTCGGAATACTCCGGCGCCTTCAGATGCAGGCCTTCCAGGCCGTTGGGCGTAATCGGAATGGCCTCTTTGAGCGAGTCCAGCTCGACCGTGGTGTTCACCACCACGATATCGGTCAGATCGATGCGCCGGCCTTGCCAGCGTGCTCCCCCGTCGGACGCGCCATCGGCAATGCCCTTCATTTCTTCCAGAATCTCTTGGTCGAATCCGTGCAGAAAGAGCGCGCTGGCGGTGGTGCGAGCCAGATCCCAGCTTTGCTCCTTGCCTTTGGAATCGAGGACCGCCGCACAGCGCGCCATGTATTGCGGAATCTCTTTGGCCATCAGGCGGCCATGCTGATAGCCGCGTTCGTAAGGCTTGCCCTCGATGTGCAGATAAATCCAGCCGTGGTCGGGATAGCGGTAGGCCGGGCCATAAGTGGTGACGGCTTCGGGCGCGGGCCAGGCGTTTGTGGACGCTGCTTCATCGATTCCGACCCCCGAGAACCAGGCCTTGCCGTCAAACGCGCCACCGTACCCAGCCGTCAGCAGGATGTTGTCCTGCGCGCGCGTGGCCGTGAAGCGCAGCTCGACGCGAGTCCAATCGTGCGTGCCCGCGAACGATTCCGAGTGCACATCAAACGGCATGGAGGCCATGCGGATGGCCGCGCCGGTAGCGATGGGCGAGCGGTCCGTGTCACGCACGGCGACTTGATCGGTCCGGATCCATCCAGTCAGTTCGTAGCTTTTGCCGATGGTCAACGTGACCGGGGTGGATTCCACAACGGCATCCCGGCTCGCACCGTGCTCTAGACGCATCGACCGCTGGCCTTCGTGCATCACCGCCGGGTCGACCTCGCCCGCCCCTCGCAACACCGCCCATCCGGTCTTGGAGTTGTCGAACGAAGCATGGAACGGCGTGGCGCCGTAACCCGCCGCCACGAATGCCAGGCACACTAAGATCGGCCGCATATCTTCTATGAGATCACAGGTTGAGGCGAATGGCCCGTAGGAGTTGGCTAGGCAAGTGGGACCTCCACTTCGAGGATCGATCCTGGAACAGTCGTGGAGATCGCCGCGACGACGACCGATTTAGATTTCCGGATTCTTGTCCAATCATTCGTGCTGATAATTACGAGCGCGAGCCGGCACCCGACGAGATTCTGCTGATGACGGATGCCTTTGTCCGTTGTGACACTGACCTCGAAGCCGTCCTCCTCCGCCGCCTTGAGGAGCGCTCCATTGGTTAGCTCCGCCCAACCGCGTTCGTAAGCCGTCTCCACCGAATGCCCGGCCAGCCAGTGCCGCAGCGGAACGGGAACATTATGGTCGAGCAGGATGCGCACTGCGCAGTTCCTAAGCTGGGATTGGTGTGCCCAAACTGCGAGCAGCGTGCTCTAACACCATGCTCACCTGCTCGCGGGATACCCCGGGGAACCACTCCAGGAATTCGTCGACTGTTGCTCCGCCCTCGAGATTGGAAAATAGGGCCGCTACCGGCACGCGAGTGCCGCGAAAAACCCAGGCGCCGCTAACTTTGTCAGCGTGCTGTTCAACCGCCGGGCAAATCGTCCAGTCCAGCATTATGCAGCTCTCACATTATTATCTTGCCACCTATCGCTTCGCCCAATACCGGTCCCGCGCCTGCACGATCAGCCCCTTCTGCTTCGTCGCGAGCTGAATGCTCCGGAACTCCGACACCCGCACCGGCACGTCCGAAACATACCCGATGTTGTACTGGCTGCGCAGTTCGGCTTGAATCAAATCGAAAACCTGGTCGATGCTCAGCTTCTTCGAAACCTCAAAAAAACCGCCGCCGGTCTCCTGCGACATGCGTTGAAGCACGCGTTTGCCGTTCGGACCGCCGAAGCCGCCGTAGTAGCCTTCATCGGAGAACAGAATCGAATAAATCAGCGTATCCGCCTTCTGCGCCGCCTCGATCGCCGCCGGCAAATCCGCGTCGCTGCCCGTGTCCACGCCGTCGGTCATGACGATGATCGCCTTCCGGTTCTGCTGGTTCAGCATGATCTTGTTCGCCGCCATCACCACCGCGTCGTACAGCAGCGTCCCGCCGCCGCGCTGCAACTCCAGCTCGCTTTGGGTCGGTGTGTCCACCTGCTCCAGAGCGTTCTCCAGCCGCCGGCGCGAGCTCGTCAGCTCCGCGCGAACCGACAAGGCGAAATCAAACTGAAGAACAAACACCTGGTCGATCTTCTCGCGCAGCACTTCATCTAGAAACCGCAAGCTCGCGGCACGCTCGGCTTCCATCACCTTGCCTTGGCTCAGGCTGGTGTCGATCAGCAGGCCCAGCGTCAGCGGCAGGTCCGTATCCTGCGAAAAGTAGCGAATCGCCTCCGGACGCTTGTTCTCCGCGAGTACGAAGTCGTCCTTCATCAATCCCCGGACAATCTCGCCGTGTTTTCCCCGCACCGTCGCCAGCACGTTCACCACCTTGACCTCGGTGGAAAACGTTGCCTCGTCCCGGTCCTGGCCGCGCAGCGCGAACCCGCCCAGTCCGACACCAGCAGCCGCAAGGAACCGCCGTCTCGACGTTCTCTCCATACCCGGCATCCACCATAGTAGCTATTGTTTGCCGTAGAAGCCCCGGTATAGAGTTATGTACGGCGTGTCCACTCGTGGACCCATGCTTGGACCGTCAGCGACATTACCAGGGAGGAAGACATGCAGAAACACATACTATGGACGGCCGCCGCCTTGACGCTTTTTGCCGGCGCTGCCTTGGCGCAGGAATCCGGCAACTTAGTGGTCACCGGCGCTGCTGCCAAAAAGATCATGACCAAGGGCGAAATCTCCGCCGAAACGGCCGAAAAGGTCGCCAAAGCCTGTGAGGACTGGGCCAAGGAGCACAACATGGCCGTCACGGTCTTTATCCTCAGCCCCAATGGCGAAATCGTGCACGCCCACCGCATGGACGGCCAGGTACCGATCAATATCGAAACCGCGCTGCTCAAAGCCAAAAGCGTCCTGTATACAAAGGACTCCACCCACGCCCGCGCCAACATGGTCTCGGGGAATCTGCCGCTTCAGGTGCGCTGGGGCAATATCGGCGTGTTCCCCACCTCCGGCGGCCTGCCCATCATGATGGGCGACGAGATGATCGGCGTGATTGGCGTCGGCGGCTCGCGCGCGGATGAAGAGTGCGCGTACGAGGCGCTCACCAAGGTCGTCGGGCCGCAGCCGGCTCTAGCGCCTACGCTGCCGCCTCCGGGCAAGTAAATCCACCGCCCGGGTAAACGCTACTTCCTCTCAAACAACGACGGCGTCTTCAGAAGCTGCTCGTAACGGAGGATGTCTTCGTTGTTCTCGATGCACTCATATTCGCGCAGGCGCTCGCCCGGCCGCAGCGACAAATACGTGGCCGGCGGGCTCCAGGGCTCCGTGAATACCTTGGGATCGTCAATCCTGACCTCGTAGTTGATGGTGTCGTAGCTCGATCTCGTATAGCGCTCGATTACGTGCAGCGCCTCGCTGTGCAGCGTCGCCCCGCCGACTCCAATCCAGGTCTTGTCGTTGAAGCCGTTCACGTCCACCACTAGCGTGTCGCCTTCCCAATGCGCCACCGAATTCCCCATAAACGACGGATCGACATCGTCCGGATGCGCCCGCCCATCGGTCGGGATCACGCGAAACGCATGAAAAGTCTCGTAAAGAAACGCGATCTGTCCGGGCGTCTGAATGATCTGGATCGGCAGTGGCTCATTCGTGATGCGCGGGACGCCCACCAGCAGGCAACGCGAGCTGGGATCGTCGATGTTCCGCCGGTCGCGCAGCTCCTTGAGCTTGGGTAGAACCCAAGCCTGATACGGAGCCTGGAAGCGATTTCTCGGAACGGCCGCTGGCGCCGCGGCGACCGCTTTGTCGTCCGGACGTGCCGCCTTCGCGTTCGCCGATCCGATGGCAAAAGCCAGACCTCCTGCTCCACCGCCTTGCCAGATGCCCGATAGGTCCGGATGCCCGTCTGCCGTGCGTGGAACCGGGGGCTTGGTGGCGGGGGCTTGCGCCGCTTCCTGGGCAAAGGCCGGCGTCACTCCTGCAATCAAGGCGAACACAAGAAAGCTTCGCATCGCAAACAGTCTATCGCAAAGGACTTCGGATGCGCCTGCGTTTTGACACCCAATTTTGCGCCACTATCCCCGCCTGCTGAGACGCCCAAATCGAGCGCTCAGTCACTTAGGGCTGGTAACGGGTTTGCCCACTCAGATTGCGGACTCAAAGATTCAGGAGATTCAGATGAAGACCATGCGGAATCTTCTCATTGCCGGCGCACTCGCTACCGGCCTCGCTTTCGCGCAAGCGAACGGCGCAGCCACCAACGCCAACAGCGATCAAGCCAACGGTGATGCGCCGCAGGCCCAGCCAGCACCGGCAAAGGGATCGTGCGATTGCCCATGCTGTAAAGGCAAGGACGCCCAGGCAGCGGCCAAAGTGAAGGGCAAGGGCGAGATGAAGTGCGGCAAGATGGACTCCGGCAAGATGGCTTGCTGCAAGAACAGCTAGTTCTTCGAAGCCGCGATCGCCGTCACCGTGTCCCAGAAAAACTGGACGTGCTTGTAAACGGCTTCCTCCAGAATGCGTTCTTGATCGCTGTGCGGCCCAAAGCCCTTGGGCGCGTCCTCTTCATCCACCATCGCCCCCACTCCATAGCACTGCACGCCCTTAGCGCGTAAGAAGGCCATGTCGGTTGCGCCCGTGCCCATGTAGGGCAAGGTTTGCACTCCATAGACCTTCCGGTACGCTCCTTCGATGTCGTGATAGGCGTCGGAATCGATCCGCGACGGCGCGGCGCCCGGCCTTACGTTACGCTGCTCCGGCACCAGTTCCACTGCCGGATCGCTGATCACCTTGCGCATCATGTCGTAGAAAGCTTCGATGTTCTCGCCCGGCAGCGCTCGGATATCCAGCGTCGCTTCCGCCTCCGACGGAATCACGTTCACCTGGTAGCCGCCCTGAATGATGTTGGGCGAGATCGATGTGTGCAGCATCGAGTAGCTGATGGGATCGTGCTCTGCCAGATACTCGCGCGCCGCCGGCGCCTTCTCGGGATCGAACAGCGCCTTGAACCGCGCCGCATCCTCCGGGCTGCTGACCGTCGCGAGTTTCTCGAAATAGTAACGGGTCGTGTCGTTGAAGCGCATCGGCGGGTCCCATGCCGCGATCTTCTCCACTGCCCGCGCCAGGTGCACGATGGCGTTGGACCGCAATGGCCGCGACCCATGCCCCGACGGTCCCTTGGCCACCAGCTTTGCGCCGCGCGGCTGCTTCTCGGTAGTCTCCACCAAGGCATACTCCGCCTGCCCGTTCCTGCGCTTCACGCTGCCGGTTTCCGCCAGGCAGATCTCGGCGTCGATGTCGTTCCAATGCTCGTCGACCAGGTATTGGATGCCTGGACCGGTTGCGGCCTCTTCGCCCGCTTCCGAAACAAAGATCACATCCCGATCCAGCTTGACGCCCGAGCGCTCCAGCAGCAGCATCGTCATCATCGCGGCCATCAGGTCGCTCTTGTCGTCCAATGTGCCGCGGCCGTAAACATAGCCCCCGTTGCGAGTCGCGCTGAAGGGCGGAAAAGTCCACTTCGCCAGGTCCACGCGCACCGTATCGCTGTGACCCATAATCAGCAGCGGCCGCTTTGATCCATTCCCTTTCAGCCGTGCGATGATGTTCGCCCGTGCCGGGTCCTTGGCCACCATCATCACCGGAATGCCCTCGGCCTCCAGCGTCTTCTTAACGTAGTCGGCTACGTGCGTTTCGTTTCCCGGCGGATCGGTGCTGTCGATGCGCACCAGCGCCTGGAAGTGGCGCATGGCTTCTTCATTGACTTTGGACCAGTCGGGCGTTTGCGCGGCTGCGGGCAAGATAGCCGCAAGTAGCGCAAGTAGGGACAAGCTTCGCATGCGCAACAGTCTAGCGCATCGCGATCGTTCGGCGATTTAGTGGTTCGCCGACGGTACCGGCAGCTTCACGGTCGCAAGACTCGGCCCCGCGTCCGTTCCGCGCGGCAGCAGGCTCGGCCCCGACATCTTGAACACCTTGGAACTATCGGTGTTCACGTCGAAAATCAGCCCCAGGAAGCCCGACTGCATCTCGTCCCAGTTCTGATCGCCCCAGACGATCGTCTTGTTCGGATCCGGATTGAAGCGGTTATTGGCCGAGTTGTCGTAATGCGCGATCGCCAGAACCCGCGTGCCCCGAGGCATGGGAAGCGGCTTCTCGAGCTGATAGCCCACCTGCCAATCGAAATTCCACTGGCCCTTGAACACGGTTTGCATCTCGCCGGTCGGATAGATCAGACGCAATTCGTAATCTTTGCCGCGCAGGTGCATGTGCGGCTGGATGTAAACCAGCTTAGCGTCGTCGATGCCAACCGTCACTTCGCTCACCACTTCGGCGTCCGCGTCGCCCGCGGGAATCACCAGGTTGAACGCCGCCGGCGTGCCCGGCGACATCCAGTAGCGATTCTTGGGCGGGTGCTTCGCGAAGACCAGCCCGACTTCGGATTGGTCGTCTTGTGCCGTGCCCACCGACGTGTAGTGCATGTTGAAAACCAAGTCCGAGCCCTTGGGGATGAACTTTGCTGAGTCGTCGACGTCGAAAGATTGCGCGCCTAACCCAGGATTGAACTTGCCCAGCAGATCCGTGCCGTCCTGCGGGCTTCCCGCCGCGGCTGAGGTCGTTTCATAAGGCTCGCCTGGAATCGCCGTCGCCATGAACTTCGATCCCGGCGGCCGCACGATCACGCGCCCGTGGTGCACCACCTTCGGATTGCCAGGACGCATCTCCGCGGCGACCACCCATTTGTCCTCCGGGAAGTTCACTTTCACCAGGATGTCCTGATAATTGATGGTCCCTGTCGCCGCTACGCGGAACGGCTTAGGCATCTTCACGATCATGTCGGGCTTGAGATTCCAGCCATTCGTGAACGTCAACGGCGGCGGTGCGTCCTTCGCGTCGCCTTCCGGAGCCCCGCCGTCCGCCCAGGCTTCCAGCGTCTTGACGTCGGCTTGCTGCAGCGTGCGGTCGTTCGCGAAGTGGCCGTAGTCGGCGAACCATGGCGGCATCTTCTTGGTCGCAACGGCCTGCTTGATCGATTTCGCCCACGGACGCGCGTCCTTGTACGTGATCAGCGACATCGGAGCCACTTCGCCCGGCCGATGGCAGGTCTGGCAATGCTTCTGCAATATCGGCAGAACGTCCTTGTCGAATGTCGGCGTGGTGGACGAAGCGGTACCGGCCAACGCGGCCATCCCCATTAACAAACCAGCGGCAGAAAGACGCAGCATCATCGTTCAAGCCCTCCTCGGGCAGGTATTGTCAGCATTATATGGGAGACTTGCATGCAACGCAATGGGACCCGCGGCAAACGGGTTCGCTGTTAGGGGATCACGCGCGGTGTGGCCTGGTCCGCAGAGTGCACCCGTACCAACCGGTAGCGCCGTGTTGACGCCACCGGTTCCATCGTGGCACCTTGGCTTGCCATCATCTTCTCGAAATCGCCGTGCCGCCACGTGTAGAGCAGAAAAGTCTTCCCTGGAATCGCAAAGTCGCGATACGCGCCGACCGGAACGCCGATTTTTGCGAATTCGCCTAGGAAGGGCCATTCCTTTTCATCCGCGCCCGTTGGACTCAGAGTGACAAACCTGGGTTTCAAGCTGTCAGGAAGGTAATACCAAATCTCGACGAACTGCGGAACGAGAATATCCGATACCACCGTTTCCTTTTCTAGCGCCCGCCTCAAGGACTCCGTTGGTTCGGGCGGGTTGGGATTGTACTCGGGGTGAGTGATCAGGTAGGTGAACGGAGCCAGCGCCGCTACGACGCAGGCGACGCCGATTGCGGATCGCCTTTCGGCCAACCGCGCCGCCACAAACGACACCAGCAGCGCATATCCGGTTACCGTCAACGCCGCATACCGCAACGCAAAGACTTGATGGGGAGAAGCCAGCGCGATCGAAATCGCAGCAACTGGGATTAACAGGAAGAGCACTGCGGCCACCCACTCGTAGTCCGGGATCGCGGTTCGCCGCGCTTCGGCCGGCTGCTCCTTGCGGCCTCCTAGCAGGAACCACGCAGCCAGCAGAGCCGCTGCGGGAATCGCGAAGGCGTAGAACACCCGAAACTCGATACGGTAGAAATTCCAGTACATTCTCCGATGTACCTGCGCGCCATGCGGCGACCAACTCTGCAGCCCCTGAAGAATCGGGTAAAGTGAAGCCGCCAGGGACAGTCCGCCCGCCAACATAGCCGCCCACACCGGCCAGTCGATCCGGCGCTGTCGCACGGTGCGGTACAGCTCGGCGCCGCCGAGCGGCAAGTAAATCAGGACGGCCCAATAGTGAAACGCCACCGCTCCGGCGATGCCCAGTGCCAATCCCACCAGCGACCATGGCCGGCCAATTCCCGCAGTGGCTGCCTGCCAGGAGACCAGTGCAATCCCGCCAAAACCCAATACGAAGGCGTAGCTGCGCGCTTCAAAAGAATATGCCTGAAACGAACTGGCGTACGGCAGAAGCATTGCCAGGAGTGCGAACACGACGCCCACCCGCCGGCGGGCGAACACAAACAGGCAAATACTGAACACCCAAAAACCGATCATCGCCGGGATTCGAAACGCCACCTCGCCGTGCCCCAGCAGTTTGTCGGTCAGATAGAGGACTACGTGATGGGCCGGGGGCATCCAGTCCGCGTCGCGTAACGCACCGATTGCCGCGGCGACTGTGGGTTGGCGCGCCTCGAGCAGAGCGAGAATCTCGTCGTACCAGAACGGATAAGCGCGCGCACGCACCATCGTCCCACCAAAGTACACGACGCTCCAAAGCGCTAGAACCCAGGCTTGGTGCCGTTCCAGGAAGCGTTCCAGTGCGGCGGCGTGCCGCTCCAGCCCCAGGCCGGTTTCAACCGGCGGCGATGTTTGCGCCGCGGTATTCAACACCCTGTTCAAGGCAAATTATTTTAACATCACATTCGCGCAATTAGGCCTTGACAGGTTCAGCGAACTGTATATACTGAGTATACTGAGATGGAAGAAGCAGGCGAATTCGTCATTTCCCAGGCTGACAAACGGCCTATGTACTTCCAGATCATGGAGCAGATCAAACGGCGGATCGCCGTGGGCGACTGGTCTGCGGGCCAAGCCATCCCTTCGATCCGTCAGTTGGCCGTGGACTCCGGCGTCAGCGTCATCACCGTGAAGCGAGCCTATCTCGAACTGGAACGGGAAGGCGTCATCGTCACGCACCACGGCAGAGGCTCATTCGTTGCGTCAAGCCCGGACCTGGGGGAGCGCATACGCGAAGCAGAGCTGGCGCAGCACTTGGTAGAGGCAGCAAGGATTGGCGCGCAGATGGGGCTTGGCATTGACGATCTCGCCGGCCGGCTCCGTGCCGCCTGCGAACGCATGGCCGAAAGCAAGGAGGAGTTCGTATGAGCGATTTCGCCGTGGAGATGAGCGGGGTGGGAAAGACGTACCGGTTCTTTTCGCTCGATAACGTCCACCTGAAGGTCCCGCAAGGCCAGATCATGGGCCTAATCGGGCCGAACGGAGCGGGCAAGTCTACAACCATTCGCATTCTGATGGGACTGGTGCATCAGGACTGCGGCGACGTGCGGGTGCTGGGCCACCCGATGCCCCAAGAGCAAGTGGCAGCCAAGTGGGACATCGGCTACGCGTCCGAGGATATGCGCCTCTATGACTCCATGACCGTCGGCTGGCACATGCAGTTCGTGCAATCGATCTATCCCAGCTGGGACGCGGCCTACGCGGGGCTTCTGCTGAAGCGTTTTGGATTACCGGCCAAGCAGAAAATCAAGGGACTCTCTCACGGACAGCGCGTGAAGGCCACTTTGCTGCTCATTCTGGCGAGGCGACCGAAGCTGCTCGTCCTGGACGAACCAACCACGGGCCTCGATCCGGTTGCGCGCCACGAAATTCTCCGCGAGCTAACCGGCGTGATGGCCGATGAGGGCCGCAGCATCCTGTTTTCCTCGCACAACACCCAGGATGTCGAGCAGATTTCCGATCAGATTACCTTTATCGACCGCGGCCGCATCATCGATTCCATGGACAAAGAGCAATACCTGGACCGCTGGCGCCGCCTGCGCCTGGAAGTCCCGTGCGGAATCGAACTGCCGTCTCTGCCCGGAGTGATTGAAGTGAAACGGAGCGGGCGTCTCGCGGTGGCGATCGCGAACGCCTTCGTGGCCGATCTGCCGAATGCTTACGAGACTTCCGGCGCCCGCGTGCACGCTGTGGAAAGCATGACGCTGGAAGAGATTTTCGTGGCTAACGTGGAACGCAGCCGCGAGGAGGTGGAGGCATGAGGGGCTCAGTGGTTGGTCAGCTAATTCTGAAGGACTGGCGGCTGCAACGGACCGGGATTTTGTGTTCGGTTGCCACGGGGATAGCGGCGCTTGGGCTGGTTCAGATGAAGAAGGAACTGCCGTTAGTAATCGGCGGCGTCTGGTTCTTCATCGCGCTGATCTTGCTGGCCAGCTTTCTGCCGGCGGGCACGATTCTCAACGAGAGAAAGAAGCAGAACCTCGCGTTTCTGATGAGCTTGCCCGTTTCGCCCATGCAATATAGCGCCGCCAAGATTGCCTCCACCTTCGGGATGTTCCTGGTGCCTTGGCTCGCGCTGATCGGTGCGGCGTTGTTGCTGATTGCGGCCATAGGCCTTCCGCACGGGTTTATTCCCATCCTACTGGTACTCGGCGGTCTTGTTCTGGTCGCTTTTGCCCTGACCACCGGAACGACCATAGTTGGGGAATCGGAAGGATGGTTTACCGCGGCGACCATCGTCTGCAACTCGTCGTACGGCCTTGTCTGGTATCTCATCGTCCGGATTCCAGCCATCCAACATGACATGGCTGGCGCAACGGTGGTGTGGAGCCCGCTGGTGTTGAAGTTGCTCGGCACGGAGTTCGCGATCGTCGCGCTGGTTTTGGGGCTGACGTTTTTTCTGCAATCGCGAAAGCGCGATTTCATCTAGTTAGGGCGCTTCGTAAGAAGAGAGGAGTTGCTATGCGATACGTGTGTCTGTTTGCATTGCTGCTGCCGGTATTGCCGGCGCAAGACGGCGCGGCGATTTACAAGGAGCGGTGCGCAAAGTGTCACGACATGCCCGCGGCGCGGGTGCCATCGCTTACGGCGATCAAAGAGATGAGTGCGGAGGCGGTCTACGTCGCGCTATCGAACGGGGCTATGAAGACGGAAGCCGCGGGGCTGTCGACGGCGGAGATCTTTTCTCTGATCGGATACATTGGGCCGGCGGGAACGCACGCTGCCGCCACAACCTTCACGACGACGTGCAAAGGTGACGCGCCGTTTCACGCGAGCGCCGGGGTCCCAGAGTGGAACGGCTGGAGCCCGAGCGTGACGAATTCGCGATTCCAGGATGCGGCCGGGGCCCAGCTTACGGCTTCCGACGTGGGGAAGCTAAAGCTGAAATGGGCGTTCAACCTGGGCGATGTAACGGTGGCGCGGTCGCAACCAGCTGTCGCGAGCGGGCGCGTGTTCATCGGCACGGGGACGAGCGCGGTGTATGCACTGGACGCCGATTCGGGGTGCACGCGGTGGGGATTTCAGGCCGCACCGGGCGGAATTCGATCGGGCGTTACGGTTGGCCACGCGAACGGTGATCCGGCAGTGTTCTTCGGCGACGCGAGCGCGACCATGTACGCGCTGAACGCACAAACCGGTGTGTTGATCTGGAAAGTACGGCCGGTGGATCACTTCGCGAGCACCATTACGGGAACAGCACGGTATTACAAAGGCGTGGTGTATCAGCCAATCGCGTCGTTCGAAGAGGCGCTGGGCGGCGATCCGAAGACGCAGTGCTGCACGTTTCGCGGGAGTGTGGTGGCGCTGGACGCCGGGACGGGCAAGAAGTTGTGGCAGACGTTCACGATTGCGGAAGCGCCCAAGCCGACGCGCAAGAGCGTGTCGGGAACGCAGCAGTTCGGGCCTTCGGGAGCGAGCGTATGGTCGAGCCCGACGATCGATGAGAAGCTGGGAGCACTTTATGTTGCCACGGGAGACAATTATTCCGACCCGCCGACCGGCACCAGCGACGCCATCCTGGCAATGGACCTGAAGACCGGCGCGCTGCTCTGGTCGAAGCAGTTGACGGCGAACGATGCTTATAACGTCGGATGCGCCGTGCCGGTTCCGGGAAATTGCCCCGAATCCAAAGGGCCCGACTATGATTTTGGGCAGCCGCCGATTTTGGTGAGTTTGGGCGCGGGCAAGCGCGCGCTGGTCATCGGGCAGAAGTCGGGAATGGTGCATGCCATCGATCCCGACCAAAAGGGCAAGATCCTCTGGCAGACCAGGGCCGGAGAAGGAAGCGCGCTGGGCGGCAGCCAGTGGGGCTCGGCGGCCGACGAACGGAATGTCTATGTGGCGATCTCCAATATCGGAATCGGCGGCGCCCCCGATCCGAAGTCGCCGCAGGGTTTCCGGCTGACCCTCGATCCGAAGAAGGGTGGCGGATTGCACGCTATCGGCCTCAACACGGGCAAAATAGTCTGGACCGCAAAACCGGCGCCTTGCGCCGACGGCCGCACGGACTGCTCGCCCGCGCAATCCGCAGCCGTAACCGCGATTCCAGGCGTCGTCTTCTCCGGCTCCGTCGACGGACATCTGCGAGCTTACTCGGCATCCACCGGTGAAATCCTGTGGGACACGGATACCGAACGCGAGTTTGAAACCGTCAACGGCAAGCCGGCTCATGGTGGCTCGCTCGATGCCGCCGGTCCCGCCGTGATCAACGGCATGCTCTTCGTGAATTCCGGCTATGGCCAGTGGGGAGGCATGCCCGGAAATGTGTTCCTGGCGTTTTCGGTCGACGGCAAGTGACGCTCTTTCACAGGGGTCGGGTGACGCGGTGGCTACCACGCTCTCCTGGGGCTAGACATCATCGAGCGTCCTTCGCTCTCGCCTTGACAGGTAGTGCATGCAAAGCAGAGATTGAAATAATGCAGGAAAGCAAGACAGGCATGCACAGTCCATCGTGCTGGAAATATGCCGGGGCCGTGTTGGTGTTGGCCGCGGCGCAGCCGTTGTTCGCCCAGTACCTGAATTATCCGACCCCCAACGTGCCCCGCACGCCCGACGGCAAGCCCAACATGACCGCGCCCACGCCGCGCACCGCCGACGGCAAGCCGGATCTCTCCGGAATGTGGGGCTGGACTACCATCGGCCCGCCTTGCGGCGCGAAGTGCACCGACCTGCAAATCGGCTGGGAGTTTCTGAACATCGCCCACAACTTCAAAGGCAGCTTGCCCTACCAGCCATGGGCCGCGGAGCTGGTGAAACAACGGAAAGCCCGAATGGCCAAGGACGATCCCAACGTCCGCTGCATGCCGCGCGGCGCGCTTCGGATCTGGACCGACGATTACTACAAGCGCATCTTCGAAGTTCCAGGCCGCGTGATCATCCTGACCGAGCGCAACATGCAGTACCGCCAGATTTTCACGGATGGGCGGGAGCTTCTGGACGATCCGAACCCCACCTGGAACGGTTATTCGACGGCCAAATGGGAAGGCGACACCCTGGTGGTGCGGAGCAACGGTTTCCGCGACGATCTGTGGCTGGATTCCGACGGCAACCCGCTCACCAACTCCGCAAGAGTGATCGAGAGAATCTCGCGACCCAACTACGGAACTCTGAAGATCGAAATCACCGTCGACGATCCTAAAGCCTATACCGCGCCCTGGACCGTCACCATGACCCAGCCTCTCGTCCTCGACAGCGAGTTGATCGACTATTACTGCCTGGAGAACGAGAAGGACTACCAGCACATGGTGGGCAAGTAGGCCAGCGAGCCGCACAGTTGCTCGTCCAGAAGCGTGACCCAAAGCGTAGTAAAATCTTTCGCAGCGCCGGAACCCGAAATGAAGATGGGCCGGGCGAGACATTCTGGGAGATTTACCGAGTGAACACAAAGCTATGTCTGCTGGCGGTCTGCGGAGGTCTGCTGGCTTCAACGGCCGCACTGGCGCACCACTCTTTCGCGGCCGAATACGATCAGAACAAAATCGTCAAGGTCACCGGCACCGTCACCAAGTTCGATCTTTCCAATCCGCACTCCTGGATCTACCTCGACGCGAAAGACGCCAACGGAGAGATCGTCCACTGGGCGTTCGAAACCGGCTCGGCGGCGGTTTTGTATAAACGAGGCTTCCGCAAAGACACCATCAAACCCGGCATGGAAATCACGATCACCGGCTATGGCGCCAAAGACAATTCCCACACCGCCGACGCACAACAGTTAACCATGCCGGATGGAACCGTCAAGACGCTCGGCACAGAAACCAATCCCGGCTAGTTCAGGAGACATCGTCAGGTGAATCGTTGTATCTTTCCCGCCCTGGCAGCGGCTGTGATGCTGTCGCCCCTTGCCATGCTTCCCGCGTTCGCCCAAGCAGGTTCCCAGCCTGTCGCCGATGCCGGCAAAGCGCCGCGCACCCCGGAAGGCGTGCCCGACCTGCAGGGAATCTGGGAAACGCGCAACGCCGCGTCCTTTGACGTCGGCGAGATCGCCGAGGGACACGAGATTCCCTATCGGCCCGACGCCCTCGCAAGCGAAGAAAAAGGCCCGCGCGTGGACCCGATTATCCATTGCATGATGCCCGGCGTCCCACGCATCAGCTACATGCCCTTTCCCATCCAGATTCTCCAGCATCCCGGCGTGGTCGTCTTCCTGTACGAATACTTGCACGACATCCGCTACGTCACCACCAACAACCGCCCGCATCTCGACGGCATCGATTTCGCCATGGGCGATTCGGTCGGCCACTGGGAGGGCAACACATTAGTGGTCGACGTCACCGACTTCAACGACAAAACCTGGCTCGATTCGGCGCGCCACACCCATAGCGACCAGCTGCACGTGATCGAGCGCTACACGCGCCTCGGCCCCAACACCATCGACTACGAAGCCACCCTCGACGACCCGAAGACTTACAGCCGGCCCTGGAAAATCCACATGCTGATGCATCGCAACACCGAGCCGGGCTTCGAACTCCGCGACCAGGAATGCACCGAGGCCGACGATGGCCGCGCCATCCACCCTCCTTACCAGGAACGTCCCGAAGGCGACATCTTCGAATTTGTCCGCCCGTATCCAGGGAAGAAACAATGATGCCTAGATTGTTCGCTCTGTTCGCTGTGACTTTGTTTCCGGTCTTCGGTCAGAACCAGCCGTTTACTCCGGACCGCACACCCGACGGCCAGCCGGACATCGAAGGGTCCTGGCAGCCTCGCGCCGGCGGCGCCGCTTATTCCGTTCTCCCTCACCCGGGTGGCTTCTTCCTCGGCACCGAATCGAAGACCGGAATCGTCGAAGGCGGCGTCCTGCCCTATCAGCCCTGGGCCGACGAAGAAGTGAAGCACCTCACCGAGCACATGGAACTCGATCCCACCGGCCATTGCCACTACGAAGGCGTCCCGCACGCCCTGTACTTCGGCTTCCAGATCATCCAAACGCCGCAATTCATCGCGTTTCTTCACGAAAACATGCACGCGCGGCGCTTGGTTTACCTCGATGGCAAGCCGCATCCGCAGGGCTACAAAGCCTGGATGGGCGATTCCCGCGGCCACTGGGAAGGCAACACGCTGGTGGTGGATGTCGCCGGCAACAACGACAAGTCCGTCTTCGATATGGCTGGCCATTTCCACAGTGATGCCCTGCACATCGTCGAACGCTTCACTCTGATCGACAAAGACACCATCGACTATGAAGCCACCTTCGACGATCCCAAGGTCTTCACGCGCACCTTCAAGGTGCATTTCCAAATAAAGAAGGCCGCCCACCCGCAGGAACCTTTCGAGTCCGACTGCTTCGGCGGCGAACGCGACCAGCAGCACATTGTCAACGGACTCGCCAACATCCGGGATCACTACTACTCCAAGTAAACTGAAAGTGCGATGCGATTCCGCCCGCTTTATTTCGCGTTCCTAGTCGCGCTCGCCCTGCCGCTGGTGCCCGCCCAGGCGCATCACTCCACCGCCCCCTACGACCTGATCCACGGCACCATCATTAGCGGCACGGTGACGAAGTTCGAGTGGGAGAATCCCCACTCCATGCTCTACCTCGACGTCGCCACCGATGCCGAGCCCGAACACTGGGTCATCGAAATGGAAAGCCTCGTGATCCTTCGCCGTCAGGGCTGGACCAAGACCACGCTGAAGCCCGGCGATACCATCACCGTCGTCGGCAGCCGCGCCAAAGACCAGAGTTTCCGCATGCGCGCCGGCTACGTGCAATGGCCCGATGGCCACAAGTTGCAGTGCCTCCCGACCCAGAGCTGACGGGTAGTGGTTCCAATTGCAATAAGATAACGGAGTATGAAGAATCACGAGACAGGTACCATGCGAACACGGCGTCGTTTGCTTCAGGAAACCGCCCTCGCGGCGGGAACCGCGTTCGCTGGCGCTCAGGCTGTTGCCCAAACCGCCGCCAGCGAGCCGTCGCCCTGCATGAAGTTCTTCCCCTCCAACTTCCGCAACGAACGAATCAAAACCTCCGGCGCCGAGATCAATGCGGTGATCGGCGGCTCTGGCCCGCCCGTGCTCTTATTCCACGGCGCGCCGCAATCCGTCATCACCTGGCGCCTGATTGCACCCGATCTCGCCAAGGATTACACGCTCGTGATGTGCGACCTGCGCGGCTACGGCGATTCCAGCAAGCCCGCGGATGAGTCCCACTACGCCAGCCAATCCAAGCGGCCCATGGCGCTCGACGGCGTCCAAGTGATGGAGCACTTAGGCTATCGCCAGTTCCTGATGGTCGGTCACGACCGCGGCGGGCGCGTCGGCCGACGCATGGCGCTTGATCATCCGGACCGCGTCCAGAAACTCGTGGTCATGGACATCGTGCCCGCGCATTATCTCTACTCGCACGTCACGCTCGAGTTCGTCCAGGCCTATTTTCACTGGTTCAACTACCTGCGCAAGGCGCCCGGCCCCGAGAACGAACTCAAGACCATGAACGATGCCTTCCTCGCGCGCGCCAACAATGACGTGATGCGCGAATACCTGCGCAACAACACCAATCCCCTCACGATTCACGCCATGTGCGAGGATTATCGCGCCTCGGCTTCCATCGACCTGGAAATCGACGCCGCCGACATCAAAGCCGGCAAAAAGATCCAGTGTCCGCTGCTGACCTTGTGGGCAGCCAACGGCGCCATGGGCCGCCTCTACGACGTCCTCGCCATCTGGAAGGACGAAGGCACAAACGTCACTGGCAAGGGCCTCCCCGGCAACCACTCGCTCCAGGAAAGCGCGCCCAAAGAAACGCTAGCCGAAATCCAGCAATTCCTCCGCGCCTGACCGCCCTTATTCGTAATACGCCGGCGCCTTCTTCAACTTCGCGTTGCCCAGAAAATCGTGCTGGATCCACAACTGCGCGCCGGTCTTCTTCAAGAAAGTTTCGATCTCCGCGCGCGACGCAGCCGTCTGTTCCTTGTTGAACTCGGTCACCGGTAAACGATTCAGCTTCCGCTCCTCCGGATAGTGGTACAAATCGCCGCTCAGCAACACCGGCCCGGTCTTCGCCAGCTTCAAGAACAACACCTGATGCCCCGGCGTATGCCCCGGCGCCGACTTGATAATCACCGTGCCATCGCCAAAAACGTCGTACTCATTCTGATCGATAATCACCGTCTTGCTGTCCTTCAGCGCGCTGTAATTGGCCGGGTCCGAGCGCGGAATCGGCTCGCCGGAAAACATGCGATCGCGTTCCACCTTCCGCACCAGCCACGTCGACCCCGCGAAAGCATTCGCGTTCGCCACATGATCGCCGTGATAGTGCGACATCGCCAGGTACGTAATGTCGGCCGGCGTGTAACCAACCGCGGCCAGCTGCGGCAGCAGCGGTTTGTCCTGCGTCACGACGCCCGCTCGCGCTGGTCCGCCGCCCGCCGGAAACGCGCGGTCCGGAATGTCCCCGTTGTCCCACATCAGCGTTCCCTTCGGATGCGCCACCAGGATGCAGGGAATCGCCATCTCGGTCGACCCCACTTCTTCCTTCTTCAGTGAATACGCGTCCACGGTCGTCGTGTGGATCGTTCCGCAGTCGAAGATATACAGGCGCACGCTCTTGGGAGCTTTCGAGTGCTTCGGCGCGGCCTGCGAATCCGCCGCTGCCCCACAGAAGCCGGCCAGCGCTACTACCGCCGCCGCGGCGCGCATTCGATTGAAGGATGGCTTACGCATGGCGAACAGTATAGTTGATCCGTCCGAAAACCGCCTGCTCAAATATTCCTGAAATACTGCCGGGATTGGCGGCATCCATCGAGATACTGCGCTTTACATAGAGTCAGCCTCCGGGAAACGCCTGGCACATCCCGGCTCTTACGTCAGCAGGAGCACACCGGCATCTCAGTGTCTCCTTAAGGAGGATCACGAAATGAGCGACCCCGTTATCCGACCGTCAATTGACCTGGTCGACTTCCTGTTTGGGCATGTCCGCCCCGATCACAAGGCGCCCCCCCCGCCGCCCGAACCGCCCCCGCCCCTCGGCCCCCTCGCCGCTTTTGTCGGCAATTGGGTCGGCAACGGCTTCAATACGATTTTCCGGCCCAACAACAGCGCCACACCCACGCCGCTGCCCCATCCACTGCTTCCCGGCGACAACATTCTGGAACTCAACCTTACCAGTGAGAACCTCATGTTCTCCAAGGGCCTCGGCTCGGTTCCCAATCGTGGCACCACACCGCAGGGCGACATCTTCCTCAACGGCGTGCCTTATCTTCAGACCGTCGACGACGTCACCATCCACGGCGAAAAGGTCGGCATCCACGTCGAGCCCGGAATCTGGATCCACGTGCCAGCGACTAACGTGCCGCCCATCACGCAGGAAACCGTTTCCCGCATGGCGTCCATCCCACACGGAACCACCATCAACGCGCAGGGCATCATCGCCAGAGTCGACGGCCCGCCGACCATCGCCGCCGCCGATATCACGCCATTTCAAACGGCAAATCCGGCGAACAAGATCAAGTTCCCCAGCCAGACCGCCAGTGATCCCAACACGCCGAGAATTCCCCAGGATTTGAGCAGCTTCATTGCCGCCGGCACCATCACCCAGGCTCTTCTGGACGACCCCAATTCGCTGCTGCGCGCTCACATCAGCAAGCAGAAAATCGTCCACACCGACACACTGATCATTTCCACTGCCCCGCCGCCGCCCCCGCCGCTCTTCGGAGGCGGAGCCGATAACATCGCCTTCCTGCTGGGCCAGGCCGCGGCCACGGCGCCCAACGCCCAGACTACAAAGATGACCGCCGTCTTCTGGATCGAAACTGTGGAAGAAGTCATCCTGGTTCCGCCCATGCACATCGGAGGCCCGCCCTTCGCCGTGAAAGCCAAGGCGAGCATTCCCGGCCAGCGTGTTCCGACATTCTCCGTCACCGCCCCGATCGACACCACCGTCCCGCGCCAGCTCACCGTTCGCTTCACCCAAATTCAGTACACGCAAACCGTCTTCCTGAATTTCGCGGGCCTCACCTGGCCGCATGTCTCGGTCAACACCCTGGTGCCCGCCGACGACGTCATCGTTCCGGCCTCGGCCTGGAAGTGAGCCTGGTTTTGGGCGGCGGCTGACACGCGGGGCCGCCGCCCGATCACCTGCCTTCCCTCGCCCGATCTCTCTCCCAATCAACAACCTCCATCACCGCGCGCTTCTCGCTCCCTCGCTCTCGTGCTACCCGTGGGGCCGAGGTGCCCAACATGTCCGCTACAACAACTCCAACCGATCCCGTCCTTCGCTGGCTCGAACGTCGCGAGGCGATCAACCAGGCAAACGCCCAACACTCCACCGGCCCGCGTACCCCCGTCGGCAAAAAACGCTCTTCGCAAAACGCCCTCACTCACGGTCTCACCGCCGCCTCCCCCGTCCTGCCATCCGAAGACCCCGCCGCCTACGAAACCCATTGCCGCGCCTTCCACGACGAATACAAACCCTCCACGCCTACCGAGACTCAACTCGTCACCGAACTCGCCGACACCGCCTGGCGCCTCAACCGCGTTCCGAAACTCGAAGCCGCCCTCCTCGACCGCGCCGCCAATCCCCGCACCGAACGGGAGGCCATCGCCTTCGACATCGTCGACGCCCACCGCGCCCTCGCTACCCTCGGCCTCCACAGCGGGCGCCTCTCTCGCCAGTTCCAAAAGACGCTCAACACCCTTCGCGAACTCCAGGCTGAACGCGCCGAGGGCAAGCACCGCCAGCTTCGCGACGCCGCCGCTCTCCTCGAACTCCACAAGCATCAAGGACTTCCCTTCAATCCCGCCGATCATGGCTTCGTTTTTTCAAAGGACTAAATCGAATCCCACGCCCACCACCTCATCCTCCTCAACCAGGCCCGCCATATCGAACATGTCCGCTTCCACATGCCTCCAAAAGCCGCTGCTGCCTCTTAAACGCCGCGCCATTCCGCATCCGCACCTGCTAACGTAGCTCTTAGCATCGCAATCCGCCAGAGGAGGCCGACATGCCCAAGTTCGTCATCGCTCCCCATATGCGTCTGCAGGAATGGGTCGCAGAAGAAAAAGGCTATTTCGCCGCGGAAGGTCTCGATTACGAGTTTCGCGACGAGCTCACCTCCAAGGAAGGCAAGCGCCACGACTTCGGCGACAAAGTCGGCGCTTATCAAACTTTCGAGCAGGGCCGCACCAGTAACGTCAGTTGCGCCTGCCATTGGACCATTAACGTCGCCGCTTCGAACGGACTCGGCAAGCTCTACGCCGACGCCTACTCGGTCTCGCCCGCCGGCGTTTTCGTGCCCCCGGATTCACCGATCCGCGAGCCCAAGGATCTGGCCGGCGTACCGATCTCGGTTGGCTACCAATCCGGCAGCCACTACGCCACCATCCAGGCGCTTGAACAGTTCTTGAAGCCGGAGCAAATCAAGCTCTCGTTCGCCGATGGCCTGCTGTTCCGCCGCATGGAACTGCTCATCGACCGCAAAGTGCCCGCGGCATCGCTCTTCAGCGGCCCCTACTACTTCGTCGAACAGCTCGGCTTCCGCAAGATCATCGACAGCACGTTCATGATCGCCGCTATGCTCCAGGGCAATCCCGACGCTGAAGACGTGCGCAAGTATTTCCGTGCCCTGCGGCGTGCACAGCGCGACATCGACCTGCGGCCCGATCTGTACTCGCACTACTACAAGAAAGAAATGCCCGAGCGCTTCCTGGATCAAATGGACACGCGCCGCTGGGGGCCGGGCGAGCGGCTCGTTTTCGAGCCGTATACGAAAGAAGTATACGAAGAGTCCTTCGAGTGGATCGCGCAGCACCACATTTTCCCAGAAGGGCAGATGGGCGCAGGCAAATATGAGCAGGCCGTGGTTACGATGGAATCCTGCGGCTAGATATGCCGCTTTAGCCGCGCTCGCGGTGTCCTGCCTCCACGCTGCATCCGCTGCGCCGTGGAAACTTGCGCGCAGCGCGCATTTCGAAGTGTACGCGCAGTCGAGCGAAGCCGAGGCGCGTTCCGTCCTCTTGTGGTTCGAGGAGTTGCGCGCTTTCTTCGCCGCGCAAAGCGGACGGCAGCCCGCCGAATCGTCACCTGTGCGCGTGGTCGTGTTTGCCTCGCCGCGGGAATATCAGCCATACCAGCTTCGCCCGCTCGCCGACGCCTACTACGTCGGCCTGGGAAGCCGGAACTACATCGTGATGGCAGCGTCGGACCAGCGTGAATTCCGCATGGCCGCGCATGAGTACGCCCACCTCGTCCTGCGCGCCGCCGGTCTGCAACTGCCCCGCTGGCTCAATGAAGGACTAGCCGACTTCTTCTCCACCGTACGCGTTACCGGCCAGGCAGTCGAACTGGGCGAAGTTCTGCCAGGCCGCCTCCAGACTTTGGTCCGCCACTCGTGGATGCCCCTTCCCGAGATGCTCACGGTGACCGACGAGTCGATTATGGGCGGTGACCGCGCCTCGGCCAACCTCTTCTACGCGCAATGCTGGGCGCTTACCGAAATGCTACTGCGCTCGCCAGCCTACAGCTCCCGTTTCGGCGAACTGCTCGACGTGTTGAAAACAGGTGAGCCGAGTTTGGAAGCGCTGGGCAGAATCTACGGCCGTTCGCCCGACCAAATCACTCGCGACTTGCACGCCTGGGTGGAGCACAATCAGGTCCGCCCCATCGAGTTGCCGGGCGTAGATCCCGGCGAGGTTGCCATTCAATTGTCCGACGTGCCATCGCTTGGCACGCGCCTCTTGCTGGCCGATGTGTTGCTGACTGCCGGCGAACTCGATCGTGCGGAACCCCTGTATCGCGAACTGGCCACCGAAGCCCCGGCCGAAGCTTCCGCCGCGCTCGGCGCCATTGCGTCGCGCCGTGGCGATTCCGAAGGCGCTCGCCGCGAATGGAAACAAGCCATCGCCCAAGGCGTCCAGGACGCGGCGCTTTGCTATCACTACGCCGTCCTGGCCGACCAGGCCGGTCTCGCGCCGGACGAGATCCGGCCCGCGCTCGAACGCGCCATTGCGCTCCAACCCGATTATGACGACGCGCGCTATCAACTGGCCCTGCTTGAAAAGAACGCCGGACACTACCAGGCCGCGCTCGCTCAGTTCCTCGCGATGCGCCATGTGGAACGCGCGCGGGCTTACGCCTATTGGGCCGCGGTCGCCGACGCTTACAATGAACTGGGTCGCCGTGAACAAGCGCAGGCCGCCGCGAAAAAGGCCGCTACTTACGCCACGACTCCGGCAGAGAAGGCTCACGCGGCCCAGCAGGCCTACATCGCGCAAACCGACATGAACGTTCAGTTCGCGCGCGGCGCCAACGGTCAGGCGCAGCTTGTCACTACGCGCGTGCCGCACGCAACGCGCGACTGGAACCCGTTCGTTGAAGCCGGCGACGACTTGCACCGCGTCGAGGCGACTCTGCAGGACGTGGATTGCGATGACGCGGTGATGCGGCTGCACCTGCTGGCCGGCGGCAAACCGCTGACGCTCGCCATTCCCGATCCATCCCGCGTCCAGGTGCGCAACGCGCCGGCCGAGTTCGTTTGCGGTCCTCAGGACCACCAGCAAGTGCTGGTGGAATATGCCGCGTCACCCCACGGCGACGGCCTGCTGCGTGGGATGGAGTTTCGCTAGCGCTACTCCTGATGGAACAGTTCTGCCCGGTCGATCTGCTCGCCCTTGAGAATCACCGTCTCGACGTTCTCGATCTGGTGAATGTCCTTCAACGGATCGCCCGTCACGAGCATCAGATTGGCATCTCGGCCTTCCTCGATGATTCCGATGCGACCGTCCACGCCCAGTAGCCGCGCGGCGTTGTAAGTGGCAGCCTGAAGCGCTACTGCCGGCGGCAGGCCCGCATCCACCCACAGCTCGACTTCACGCTCAATCGTCGGGCCGTGCAGCACCAGCGGATTGCCCGCGTCGCTGCCGGTGACCAGCGTCACTCCGGCGTGCCACGCCGCCACCAAATTTTGTTTCGCGATGTCCAAATTCACGCCATAACGCGCTACGCCCTCGCGCAGCTTGGCGCCGTCCGCCGAATTCAGGAAGTCTTTGGTGGATGCGATCAACGCCGCTGGAGCCACCTGCAGCACGAGCGGCCGGTCCAACTCCTCGGCGGTGCCGTTGGCGATGGCCGTATATCCTTCCCACACCGAAAGCGTGGGATCGTAGGTTACGCCGCCCACTTTCATTTGCACGAACAAGTCCGGTGGAATCAGCTCACGCGACGATCCGTGCTCGATTCCGTTGACCCCGGCGTTCAAGGCATCCGCAACGTCGCGGGCGTCGCCGGTGTGAACGACAATCGGCAACTTTCGTGCACGCGCCTCGTCGGCAATCGCCCGCAGAAGCGTAACATCCAGGCGGTTGAAATGCCGGTCGCCCTGCCCCGCCTCGAGAATCGCCTTGATGCCGTCCACACCGCGCTGCTGCAAGGTATCCACCTGCTGGCGCGCTTCGGCGGGAGTAGCGGGTGTCCGAACCGTCTCGCCCTCCACCATCTTCCGGTAAGGCTCCGGAATGTATTGGAAGTACTCTGTCCCGTGTCCGCCAGGGGCCGTGAACATGGGGCCGCATGCGAACAACTCTGCCCCCAGCCGCTCACCCGAATTCACCAGCTGCCGCACCTTGAGGATGTCATCCAGCGGGTCGCCGACGCTCTTCACCGTCGTCACGCCGCTATACAAATACGCGGCTAGCGCGCGGGGCATGGTCTTGTCCACTTGATAGGCGTCCGGCGACTGCGAAAAGCCGCCCGGCGAGGACAAGTGCACGTGCACGTCGATCAGTCCCGGCAGCAGCGTCTTGCCGGCGGCTTCGATGCCTTCGGCATTCAGCTCCTCGGCCGTCGGAGCATCGCCTTCATAGACGTGCGCGATCTTGCCGCTCTTGATCAACACCGCGCCGGACTCGATCACGCGGCCGTCGCCCACAAAGATTCGCGCGCCGTGGATCAGCAGCGTACGGCTGCGGAGCAAATCGCGCGTCAACAGCTTGGCCTGTACGATGCTCTCTTTGTTCCGCGCTTGGTAGGCCCCCAGGACCAGAAAGGGCGCGAGCACGGCAACCAGCCAGAGCTTCGCGGCGCCGCCGATCTTTTCTTCCTTCTCCCAGCGGAACAGCTTGACGCCCAGGAACGTGGCCAGCAGCGTGGTCAGGATCAGCGCGCCGGCCGCCGCCGCGTTTTGAAATACCGTTTCATTGCGGCCCAGAATGGCCTGCATCCCGTTCACCAGGTAGGTGGCGGGAATGAATTGAGCCACCAACTGCACCCAGTCGGGAAGAATCGAAATGGGGATGGCGGTGCCGCTCAGAAACAGCATCGGGAAGTACAGCAACTGAATCACGATCTGGCTTTCCTGCGCGGAGTTCACCACCGAAGCGATCATCAATCCCAGCCCGCGAAACGCAAGCACGCCCAATGCGATGAACACCAGCAGGGAAAGCCAGCGATCGGGGAAAGGCATCCCGTAGATGTAATGCGCGAGCAGCGTCATCAAGACTGCGGAGGGAAGAAAGCTCAACAGCCCGGTCAGTAGCGATGCCACCAGCAGAGGCGCGGCCGAGGTCGGCGCCACCTTGAAGCGCCGCAAGATGTTCGCTTCGCGGTCCTGCACGGCGCGGATGCCGGCGCCGAAGAACCCGATGCCCAGGATGCCGATGCTCAGCACCATCGTCAAAACCTGGATGATGGCGCCGCCCTGCTCGGCGTGAAACAACTGCGCAAAGATGAAAAAGAAAATCAGCGGGAACAGGAAGTTGAAAAAGATGACGGTCCGGTCGCGGAAAGTCAGCTTGACGTTGATTTCGGCCTGTGCGAGGAAGGCTTTCATCATTCGCGTAGCCTCTTGCCGGTCAGCTCGATGAACACGTCTTCGAGCGTCGGGTGCTTCAGGTGGATGTCGGCCAGGCCGGCGCCGAGCTGGTCGATCCACTTCACCAGTTCGACGATGGTGCGCGCCGGCTGCTCGGAATGCACGGTCAACGACCTGCGGTCTTCTGAGAAGGAGTGCTTCGCGGCAGTGAGAAAATCAGGCAGGCCCTCGGCCGGGAGCGGCTGCTCGCACTGAATTTCGATGCGGCTGTGACCCAGTGTGCGCTGCTGGATCGCGCGCGGCGTGCCCATCTCGATGATCCGGCCTTGGTCGATGATCGCCACGCGGTCGCATAACCGCTCGGCCTCCTCGATGTAGTGCGTTGTCAACAAAATCGACCGTTGCGCGCCGCGCAGCTCCTGGATCAGGCCGTGGATTTCCAGGCGCACCTGCGGATCCAGCCCCGCGGTCGGCTCATCCAGAAAGACCAGTTGCGGATCGTTGATGAGCGCCAGCGCCAGCGCCACGCGCTGCTTCTGACCTCCCGATAGCTTGGAGTAATAGGTGTTGCGCTTATCGCCCAGTTGCAGCCGTTCGAGCAGCTTTTCGCGGTCCGTCGTCTGCGAGTAGAACGAAGCAAACAAGGCCAGCGCTTCGTGCACCTTGATCTTGTCGGGCAGATTGGTCGCCTGCAGGCAGACGCCGATGCGGTCCTTGATTTCGCGGGGCTGCAAACCGGGGTCCAGTCCGAGCACCTGAGCTTCCCCCGAGCTTCTCTGCCGCAAACCCTCCAGGATCTCGATGGTGGTGGTTTTACCGGCGCCGTTGGGGCCGAGCAATCCGAAGACTTCGCCCGCATGAACTTCGAACTCCACACCGCGCAGAGCTTCGAAATCGCCGTACAGCTTCCGCAGCCCGCGGACCGAGATGACCGACCCATTGCCGTTCAAGCAGTTCTCAGTCTAACAACCGCTCGCGCACCGCATTATACTCGCATCCGAAAAGCGCAATCACAGCCAGCAGATACATCCACACCAGCAGTGCGATCACAGCGCCAATGCTGCCGTAGAGCACGTTGTAATGGCCAAAATTCCGCACGTACAGAGCGAAACCGGTGGTGGCGAGCAACCACAACACGGTTGCCAGAAGCGCACCCGGCCAAACGCTGCGAAGCGGGATGCGCCGGTTGGGGCCGACGTAGTAGAGCAGGCCAGTCACCAGAACGGTCGCCGCCAGGGCTACCACATAGCGCAGCAAACCAAAGAGCAGAATCAAAGAGAGGCGGATGTCGTCGCCCGGACCTAAGCCGAGCCAGCCCAGCATCCAGCCTTCTACGTGCGTGCCGAACACGATTAGCGCCGACGAACTCACGGCCGGCACTTCGGCGATGAAGACGAGCAATAACGCCACCGCCCGCTGCTTTAAGAAGGATCTTCCGGATGGCAAGCGGTAGGCGGCCTGAAAGCCCTCCATCAGAGTCATCATGACGCCCGACGCAGCGAAAGCAGCCAGCACAGCGGCCAGCAGGATCAGCCAGCCCGGCCTCTGGCCTTGCGTATTGAAGTGCGACCGCACCAGATCCTGAGTGCCAGGCGGGATGATCTGAAACAACAGGCGCGAGAACACGCGCGCAACCGCAGCCGCATTCACACTGGCGAAGATCCCGGCCAGCGACGCTAGAACCGGAAAGAACGCCAGCAGCGCCGAGTAGGCCGCGCCTTTAGCCGTGCCGAAACAGTTGTCTTCGACAGTGGCGATGCAGGCCTGGCGGAACAGACCCCAAAAACGCTGCATCGGGCCGGGCCGCTCCAGGTACAGACTGGGCGAGGTGGTTGTCATGCCCTACTCCGATTCTAATGCGTCGAACCACTATAATTTAGTTCTAAGGATTCTGCTTGCCCGCCGTCAGCGTAGTCATGCCCGCGTACAATGTGTCCGCCTTTATCGCTACCGCGGTGGAGTCGGTGCTGGGCCAGACCTTCGCGGATTTCGAGCTGATCGTGGTGGACGATGGCTCGACCGACGGAACGGTGGAAGTGGTCCGCGGCTTCGGCGATCCGCGGATCCGCCTGCTCACCTGTGCACACCGGGGCATACCCTTCCCGCTCTGCGAAGGCACCAGTGTCGCTCAGGCTCCCTACCTTTCCTTCCTGGATGGAGACGACGTTTGGAGCCCCTTGAAACTGGAGCGTCATGTCCGATTCCTGGAGGAGCATCCCGAAGTGGATCTGACGTTTTCGTGGTCGCGCTTCATTGACGATCAGGGAAGGGACACCGGCCTGACATCGCGGCCCTGGAGCGGACCGATCTCGTTCGCTCAATTGCTGGCCGACAACGTAATGGGCAACGGCTCGGCATTGGTGTGCCGGCGCAAGGCGTTCCTAGAGGCGGGGGGCTTCGATACGACGATGCCGTGCTGCCAGGATGTCGATATTTCTCTGCGCGTGGCCCTGCTCCGGCCCGGCAATTTGTGTGCGATTCCCGAGTTTCTGACGTTTTATCGCGCGCGCGCCGGGCAGCTCAGCGGGGATCTCAGTTTGATGGAGCCGACTTTCGACCGGATGATCGAAAAGCTGCGGGCGCTCGAGCCGGGCCAGGTGGATCGGGTGCAACAGGTGGCCCGCTCCAACATGCGGCGTTTCTTTGCGTTCCGCAGTTATCAGGCGGGGCGCTACGGCGAGGCGCTGCGCCGCCTGGGCCATTCGTTCACTTCGACGCCCGTTGAATTCCTGAGCGATCGCCGGAATTGGCAGATCACCGCGGCCGCTACGGCCGGCCTGCTGCTGCCGAGCAGCTGGCACAACTATTTGCTGCGCGCCGCACTCAAAGCCAGCCGCGCATGATCCGGAGCGGCCCTTTCGCCGCCCTGGCGTTTCCTCAGAACCGGAGGACGGCCGCGGCCGCCGCGCCGTCCGGCATCTTGTTACTCGGCAGGGAGAAAACCAAGCCGCGCTGCAGAATGGTCTCGACAGCAGCGAGGTTCAAAAGGTCTTCGTCGCCCCAATTCGAAGGTCCGCCCCGTTTCACTTCCGGCACCGCACCGAACCTCTTCGCGCTCTCGTCCAGATAAAGCCGATGCACGCGTCCTTCGATCGCCGCGTGGAGGATTTTCTCGAAGCTCGTCGAAAACCGGGCCGGCGAGACCCGCTCGCGTGAATCGAACAATTCGGCAGCGGCGCGATTGTCGCAGTCGCCTTGCACAATGATCAAAGCCCGCTGCACGAGATCTTCTTCCGAGATGGAGCCACTGGGGCTGCCTTCGATGCCCTGCTCCAACAAATTCGGGTAGGAACTGATGTTCCGGTATGCCGCGGCGTCTTCCACGACTCCAGCCAGCACCAGCGGCGGCTTGGTGAGATGCAGGAATTCGTTCAGGCCCCGGTCAACAGCCTTGTAGAAATCCGCCAGATAGGTGTGTTGCCTCTCGTGATCGGAACCGGTGCCGAAGGTGACACCACCCATTTGTCCAACCGACCCCTTCACCACGGAGCGATTCTTGAGGTCGTGATCCGGCGGCTCGAATTCCAGGACTTCTTCAGCATTTGCCGGGATGGTCTTCGGCAGTGAAATCTCCATTGCGCGCAGATGAGCGCCGCGCAACAGCGAGATCCGCTTCTTGCTCAGTTTCAGGACATAGTACTCGGGCGGCAGATGTAGTTCGTTCAAGAGCGGACGGATGTAGAAGCTCGCTCCCACGTGGAGAGCCTGGCTGACAGGACCAGTCAATTCAAACTGGCGAAGGACCTGAGGCGAGCGGAAGACGACACGTCCGCAGCGAGTTCCGGCCAGAAAGTCTTCTTCTTCCGTGAAATGCTCCAGCGGCGCCAGCAGATCGACGATCCCGGTCTCTGGGATCTTCCGCATGCGCAGCTGCTTCCCAGCCTCTTGAAGATCGGTTTTGATGATGGCGGCCATCGACTTAGCCTGGGCTCCAGGCCGGTAAGCCGGCAATAACAACGTCAGGCACGGGCCGGCTGATTTTAGAATTTCGTAGACATTGTCGAGCCGAAGGGGCGTCACTTCTGTAGTTTTGATTTCGGTCATCACTCCCTCCCCGAAAACACAGGGCACGCTTCCGGCCATCTTTTGGAACCATAACAGGTAATCTTGGGCCGAATATCCAAGCGTGTCTGAAGATACGGGGCGTTAGGAGGTTGAGGCTTTTAACCCACTCAGCGGTGAGGGTTTAGGCGCGGGGGCGTTCATCCGCCCTTTCATCACCAACAAAGCGAAGATCTGTCTGTTCGGTACACCCCTTGCCACAATGAGAGTAGGCGGACGTGTTCGCCTGAGGAACTTATATGAACGATCGAGATTTGCGGGAAGCGGTCGAGCAGGCGCTCGACTGGGAGCCGATCATCAACGCCAAGGGCATCGGAGTTTCGGTAAAGGATGGAATTGTCACACTAAACGGACACGTGGATAGCTATCCGGAGAAGCGGGAGGCGGAGAAAGTCGCGGGTCTGGTACGGGGAGTGAAGGCGGTAGCGTGCGAGCTTCAAGTGAACTTGCCGGATGGCAAGGAACGGGCCGACGAAGAAATCGCGCACGCCGCGGCGAACGCGATCGCCTGGAACACTTTGCTGCCGAAGGGACGAATCCAGGTCTGGGTGGACCAGGGCCGGGTGACACTCGAAGGCACGGTGGATTGGCAATACCAGAGGAAATCGGCGGATCAGTGCGTGCGCTATCTGGCCGGAGTGAAGGACGTCAACAATCACGTTGTGGTCCGGCCAGTGGCGGACCGGCTGGCGGTCCGGACGCAGATCGAGGCGGCCCTGCTGCGCAACGCGCAACTGGACGCGAACAGCATCCGCGTGGATATCCGTGGCAACAAAGTCGTCCTGACCGGCACGGTTCAATCCTGGGTAGAGCGCGAGGAAGCGGAGCGCGCGGCCTGGGGTGCTCCAGGCGTTTGGGATGTGGAGAACCTACTGGTGGTAAATCCGGTATCGCAACTGGTGGCGCACTAACTACGCCGCCGCCGGACGAGAATGGAGGCGCGATATGGCCGGTTTTCCGCGCATTTTGTTTCCCGTCGACTTCTCGGAGCGGTGCGTTGCGGTGGCGCCCGCCGTGAAGGCGATGGCAAAGCGGTTCGGCTCGGAAGTAGTGGTGCTGCATGTGATCGATCTTCCGGCCACATGGTACGGGTCGCCGGAAGCATCGGCGTGGTCGGCGCTCATTAACGCCGATCAGCTGCGCCTCCAGGGGCGCGTTGCGCTGGAACGGTTCATCGAGCGGGAGTTTGCGGGCACTCCGGTAACCGCGCAACTGGAAGAAGGCGACGCGGCGCGGCAAATTGTGGACTACGCCAGCGAGAACCCGGGCCTGATCATGATGCCGACCAGCGGGCTTGGTCCGTTTCGAGCGCTGCTGCTCGGCTCCGTGACGGCGAAGGTTCTGCACGACGCGCAGGGGCCGGTTTGGACTGGCGTTCACGTGGAAGAGGTTCAGGCCCATCCTCCGCAACAGTGGAAACGGATGCTGTGCGCGCTGGAGGGCGAGGAGCGAGACTTGGGTGTGCTGCGCTGGGCCGCCGCTTTTGCCGGGGAGCAAGGGATGGAATTGCGGCTGGTGCACGCGGTGCGCGGCGCGAATGGATCTATCGGGGAAGCAACCGAGCCCGGCATGTACGCCATGCTGTTCGAAATAGCGCGCGAACGGATCGCCAAGTTGCAAAAGGAAGCGGGCACGGATTTCGAGGTTTGCCTCCTGGCTGGGAGCCCGGGACGCGTGGTGCGCCAAGCTGCGACGGGGCATGAATCGGATCTGGTGGTGATCGGACGCGGAGTCATCCAGAAGCCGTTCGGAAGGCTGCGCAGCAGCGCCTACTCGATCATCCGCGAAGCTCCCTGCCCGGTGATCAGCGTTTAGCGCCTGTTGCGCCGTGGAGGCGTGGCATGGACATCAATGCGCAGGTGGCCAGGCGACTGGAAGAATTGGCGCAATTACTGGAAGAGCAGGGCGCCAACGTGTTCCGGGTGCACGCCTACCGGCGGGGGGCTGAAACCGTCCGGCGGCTGGAGCGTCCTGTCAACGAAGTCCTGGATCAGGAAGGCATGGAAGGGCTGCGGCGCCTGCCGGGCGTGGGCGACCGGATCGCGCTCGCGATCCGAGACGTCGTGCGGACCGGACGGCTGCCCATGCTGGATCGGTTGCGCGGCCAAACGGATGTAGTGGAGCTTCTTCGCACCGTGCCGGGCATCGGTCCCGTGCAGGCGGCGCGGCTGCATGAAGACTTGGGCATCGATTCGCTCGAAGATCTGGAAGCCGCCGCGCATGATGGACGCCTTGCCGACGTCGCTGGACTTGGCGCGAAGCGGGTGGCGGGCATCATCGATTCTCTGGCGACGCGTTTAGGACGCATCCGTTCCGCGCACGGGCCGGCCGTCGCGGACGCCACGGTCGCGGAACTGTTGGATGTAGACCGGGAGTATCGTGAGCGCGCGGGAGCGGGCGAGTTGCACCAGATCGCTCCGCGCCGCTTCAATCCGCAGCACGAGGCCTGGTTGCCCATCCTGCACACCCATCGCGGCGAACGGCATTACACGGTTCTGTTTTCCAACACGGCGCGCGCTCACAAGCTGGGCAAAACTGCGGACTGGGTGATCGTGTATTACGACGGCCCGTCGGGCGAGCGGCAATGCACCGTGATTACAAGCCACGCTGGCGCGCTGGAAGGCCGGAGAATCGTACGCGGGCGCGAGCCGGAATGTGCGGAATACTACGGCGTCGATTTGTCACCGATGGCGCGCGGGGCTTGAGTGATCAGGCGGCCAAGCGGCTCAAGGCTCGCTCGGCGGCCCGGTAGCCTGCGGCGATCATGCGCTGGATGCCGTCTTCTCCCGGCCAGTAGCCGGCGATGGGAACCCGGGGATGAATGAGGAGATCGGTGTGGAGGAGCGACACGTGGTATTGGTTGGGATAGAGGCGGCGCGCCTGGGGGTGCGCCGGATGGACGCCCATGCCGCGGAGCAGGGAACTCAATTCCCAAACGTCCGATCCGATGACGAACTCGGCGCCCAGGTGGCGGCAGAAGTCGGCCGGAAGGGCGCGGGCGATTCCACCATCTTTGAGAATGCGGCCCTCGCGATGCACCCGGCCACGGATGACGCGCATCGCACAACTGGCGCTGATGGCAGAAGCCAGCGGGCCGGTGCTGATGGCGACGGCTCGTTTATCGGGGAGCGTGGTCGCAATGGCCGCGAAGGGAATCTGGAGGCCGGAGAAATCGTGCGGCAAATTGCTCGCGCAGAAGCGTTCCAGGGTAGCGCCGTGCAGCAACTTTGGCCAGAATACGCCGCGGGCCAGTTCCGTGAGATCGCACCAGCTCATCCCGGCGGCGATTCCGGCGCCAACCACGCTGCCCGCGCTGGTGCCCGTGACGAAGGAGGGCCGGATGCCGGCTTCGGTCAGAGCTTTATAGACGCCAATATGGGCCAAGCCTCGGGCGGAACCGCCGCTCAAGGCCAATCCGATGCGCTTGGTCTGAGGGAAATGAAAACCGGGGACCAATCTCAATTATACAGCGGCAGCACGATTCACCAGCGGATCGAGCGCATGGCGGAGTTGGTGCGGCTGGCCGGCAGTCCTTCTGTTCCCAGGGCTACCAATGCGGGCCGGAACGCGCTCACGCGCTTCGTGGATCGACTGCTGCTTCTCGTGCGGCGGCGCGTCCGGCCGATGCATCGGTTGGGAACATGGATCGCAGGCGTGGCGATGTTCTTCTACATTCGGGTGTTGGGCCGAACGTTGCGGCTGGTCAACGCGGGGCCTGTAGAGTGGCCGGAAGTGCCCGAGCGCTCGGTGCTGGCGGTTTGGCACGGCTGCGCGCCGTCGCTGTTGGCGGCCATCGCCAAGCGGAAGCCGCGGCAACCGATGGTGATTCTAGTCACCACTTCACCCCGTGGCGACGTTCTCGAGCTGCTTTGCCGCATGCTCGGATTCCGCGTGATTCGCGGTGACTCGGAACATCACGGATGGCCGTCGCTGGCGCGCGCGGCGGAGGCTGTAGCCGGCGGGGCTTGCGCGGTGATTACGCCGGATGGTGGAGCGGCGCGGGGAGTGGCGCGTGCCGGTGTAGTGGCTCTGGCGGCTGCCGCCGATGCTCCGCTGGTGGCAGTGGGGGTCGATTGCCGGCCCGGCATCGCAGAACCGCACAAATGGGATCGGGCGCGCAATCCGGTGCCGTTCGGGTGCATCGGCATCTCGGTGGCCGAGCCGCTGTGGATGCGTGATTTTCGGGACGCCGCAGCATTGGAGGAGGCGCGGAAGAAGCTGCAGGCGAGGATGGATGAGGCGCAGTGCGAGGCACGGCGCGCGATCGGTTTACGGGCAGAGGTGTAATGCAATGCTGAACGAAGAGATTGCCAAGACGTTTGAGAACATGGCGCGCTTGCTGGCCTTCAAGAACGAAGATCGCTTCCGCATCATGGCCTACGAGCGGGCGGCGGTGTCGCTGCGCGATCTCGACGTCGACCTGGCCACCATCGCTCGCGAAGGCAAGCTGGACGAGATTCCAGGCATCGGAAAAGACCTGGCGGGAATGATCGAGGAGTACATCCGGACGCGCAAGATCAAAAAATACGAGCAGGCCCGACGAGGCATTCCCGACGGACTGATCGTGCTGATGAGTATCCCCGGGCTGGGGCCGAAGACGCTAGCGCTGTTTCACAAGAAGCTGAAGGTGAACGATCTCGAATCGTTGAAGCGTGCGTTGGAATCGGGCAAGGCGGGAAAGCTGCCGGGATTTGGGCCCAAGAAGGCGGAAAATCTCCAGCGCGGGATCGATCTGTGGACGGCGGGGCACAAGCGCATGCTGCTGGGCGTCGCGCTGCCGATGGGCGAAAATCTTCTGGAGCAACTGCGTAAGATCAAGCTGGTGACGCAGGCGGACATGGCTGGATCGCTGCGGCGCAAGAGGGAAACAATCGGCGATATGGACATGGTGATCGGCTCACCGGACGGGGCGCGCGCGCTCCAAGAATGCGTGAAGCTGCCGGTGGTGAAGCAGGTGCTGGCCATCGGCGGAACTCGAGCCACGGTGATCATCGAAGGTGGGATTCAGGTGGATCTTCGCGCGGTGTCCGAGGATTGTTACGGCGCGGCGCTGCAATATTTCACCGGATCGAAACAGCACAACGTGCATCTGCGGAGCATCGCGCACGAGCGCGGGTTGAAGGTGAACGAATACGGTGTGTTCCGCGGCGAGAAGAACCTGGGAGGGCGCGCCGAGAAGGACGTGTATGCGCTGCTGGACATGCCGGTAATGCCGCCCGAGATACGGGAAGATCGGGGAGAAATCGAGGCGGCGATGGAGGGCCGCCTGCCCAGGCTAATCGGGTTGGCGGATTTGCGCGGCGATCTGCACGCGCACACGGACTATTCCGACGGCAAAGCGACGGTCGAGGAGATGGCGCGGCACGCCGCGGAACTCGGCTACGAGTATATTGCGCTCACGGATCATTCGCCGTCGCAGCGGATCGCCAATGGGTTGGACGTGAAGCGGCTGGAGGAGAAAATCCGGGAAGTGGAGCGGGTGCGGAAGAAACTCGGCGTGAAGCCGCGCATTCTGTTGGGGACCGAGGTCGACATTCTGGCGGACGGCAAGCTGGACTATCCCGATGAGGTCCTGGCCAAGCTCGACGTCGTGGTGGCGTCGATTCACTCGCTGTTCCGCGGCTCTCGCGAAGAGCTGACGAAGAGGATGATCGCCGCCATCGAGAATCGGCACGTCCATATCCTGGGGCACCCCACCGGGCGGCTGATCGGGACGCGCGAACCGCTGGAGTTCGATTTTGACGCGGTGCTGAGGTCGGCGATCCGCCATGGCGTGGCGCTGGAAGTAAACGGGTCGATGTACCGGCTGGACCTGAACGATGTGATGGCGAAGGCGGCGCAGGAGGCGGGTGCGTTGCTTGCCATCGGCTCAGATGCGCACAGCACGGCACAACTCGACCAGATTCGCTACGGCGTTTTCCAGGCGCAGCGGGGATGGGTGGAGGCGCGCTCGGTGGTGAACACGTGGGCGTGGCCGAAACTGGAGCGCTGGCTGCAGTCCCGGGGTTCTGTTCGCGCCCACGCGACGCGCCGCCGCAGCGCGTAGGTAACTACTTGCCGGAAGGCGCCATGCTGCCTGTTGTAAGATGTTAATCGTCTCTACGAAAGGCAGGAACGCATGGCCGACAAACCGCAAGAGAAAAATGGACTGAGCCGCCGTGGATGGTTCAAAGGCGCGTCGCTGACCTCGCTCGGCATTGCCGCCGTTGGCGGTCAGCGGGCTTCCGCCGCTCCCGAAGAAGAGAAGAAGAAGGACACGTCGATCCCGCCGCTTAAGTACGACCTGGAGGCGCAGACGCACTGGGTGGGCAAGGGCGGTTCGGCGAAAGAAGCCACCGTGGAGGAATTTCCGGTGTCGCAGAGCATCGCCGGGGTTTCGATGCGGCTGGAACCGGGCGCGATCCGCGAATTGCACTGGCACGCGCTGGCGGCCGAGTGGGCGTATGTGCTGGAAGGCCGCGTCCGCACGACGGTGATTTCGCCAAATGGACAGAGCGAAATTTCCGACTTCGTCAAAGGCGACACGTGGTTTTTCCCACGTGGCCATGGTCACGCGCTGCAAGGGATGGGGCCGGGCGAAGCGCACTTCCTGCTGGGTTTCGACAGCGGGCATTTTTCGGAGTTCGGGACGTTTTCGATTACGGATTGGATCGCGCGCACGCCTTCGAATGTGACCACTCGGGTCTTGAATCTGCCGGCCGAGACGATTGCCAAGTTTCCGCAGAAGGAGCTGTATATCGGCCCCGGATTCATTCCGGCAACGGAACTGGAAGATTTTCGCGACACCAGTTTGCAACCCATGCAGTCGACGCACAAATACCGGCTGGATATGCAGCCTCCCAAGGTGATGGCGGGCGGTGAAGAGCGCATCGTTTCCTCGAAAGAGTTCCCGATGCAGACCACGATGACGGCCGTGAAGATGAACCTGAAGCCCGGCGCGCTGCGTGAAATGCATTGGCATCCCCACGCCGATGAATGGCAATACTACGTGAAGGGCCGCGCGCGCATGACGGTGTTCGGCTCGCATGGGCGGGCGCGTACCGAAGAATACATGCCAGGAAATGTCGGGTTCATTCCGCAGGGCTACGGGCACTACATCGAACAGATCGGCGACGAAGAGACCGAGATTCTGATCCTGTTCAATAGCGGAGAGTATCAGGAGATTTCGCTCGCCAACTGGCTAGGCGGAAATCCGGATTCGATGCTGCAGGTGAACTTCGGCATTTCGAAAGACATGATCGATCTGTTGCCGAAGAGAGAGCGCGGCATCATCGGCCCGCGGGCTTAGACGCCTTCGAAAATCGCAGCGACCGGGACGCTGAAGCCGGGGAGTGCGGGGTCTTCGAGCGTTTGGTTGAGTTCGAAGCGCTTGGATTGGCCGGTGGCGTCGTAGATCCGGATGATTCCCTGTTCGGGGAAGACGGTCCAGACAGACTTCGCGCCGTGGGCCAGATACGATTCGACCTTGTACTCCAAGCGGGCCGCTGGTTCCGAAGATACAACCTCGATAGCCACTCCGGGCACGCCTTTTGGCAGACCTTCGGTCCGCTGTTCAAATTGCCCGGTGAAGACGATGCTAAGCTCCGGGATGAGGGCGTCATGCTCGTCGACCTGGAAGCCCGTTTCGGGGAACACCTCGGCCATGGGATGCTGCGCCAGCCAGAGAACGAGAATCTTGTTGACGTTTTTCTTGGTGTTTTCGTGCGGCCAGTGGGCGGTGCCCATGGTGATGTCCTCGCTAACAACCTCACCCGCGATCAGTTCCCTGCGCACGCCTTCTTGCTCGGGCATTTGCAGAAACTCGTGGACTGTCACCAGCGTCGTGGTCGCCATAACTTGATTTTACAACTGGGCTAGCGGCAGCGGTCTTTTGCGGCTACCAGCTCTTCGATGTTGACCAGTTGGGTGGGGTAGTCACCCGTGTAGCACGCGTAGCAGTATTGGCCGTTGTGGTCGGCCACCGCTTCGCGCAGAGCACCCAAAGAAAGATAGCCTAGCGTGTCGGCTTCGACGTAACGGCGGATCTCTTCGACGGTATGATTCGCCGCGATGAGTTCGCTCTCGCTGGGCGTGTCGACACCATAGAAGCAGGACGAAACCGTGGGCGGGCAGGAAATGCGCAGATGCACTTCGCGCGCGCCGGCGTTGCGGACCATGCGGACGATCTTGCGGCTGGTGGTGCCGCGTACGATGGAGTCGTCGACCAGGATCACGCGCTTGCCTTCCAGCAGATGGCGCACGGGGTTCAGTTTTAGCTTGACGCCGAAGTCGCGGATGGCCTGCGAGGGTTCGATGAACGTCCGGCCCACGTAATGATTACGGATTAGGGCCTGGCGGAAGGGGATGCCGGATTCCGACGCGTATCCGATGGCGGCCGCGACGCCGGAGTCCGGTACCGGGACGACTACGTCGGCTTCCACTCCCGACTCCCGGGCCAACAGACGGCCAAGGTTTTCGCGCGATTGCTCGACCGGGCGGCCGAAGACGATGGAGTCTGGGCGGGAGAAGTATACGTGTTCGAAGACGCACTGCGCGCGCGTGGATTCAGGGGCATAGCGCTCGCGCGTCATGCCTTCCGGGCCGATGCAGACCATTTCGCCGGGCTCTACGTCGTTGACGTAGTCGGCGTTGATCAGGTCGAAGGCGCAGGTTTCCGATGCGAAGACGTAGGCCATACCGCCGTCGGGCGAAGGCATCTGTCCGAAAGCGAGCGGGCGAAAGCCATGCGGGTCGCGGGCGATGATGATGCGGTCGCGCGCGAGAAAGACCAAGGAAAACGCGCCTTCCAGCTGCAGTAACGCTTCGCGCAGAGCGCCGGCGAGCGTACGTTCGCGCGAGCGGGCCACCAGATGGAGGATCACTTCGGTATCGCTCGAGGCCTGGAAAATGGAGCCTTCGCGCTCCAGGTCGCGTTTCAGTTCGCCGGCGTTGGTGATGTTGCCGTTGTGGGCGACGGCGATTTGTCCCTTGTTGCAGGCCACCAGGAACGGCTGGGCGTTTAGCAGTACCGTGTCGCCGGCGGTGGAATAGCGCGTGTGTCCGATCCCCATGTCCCCGGGCAGGCAGGCAATTTGCTCGGGCGTGAAAATATCGGCGACATGCCCCATGGATTTGAAGCAGCGGATCTCGCGGCGGTCGCTGGTGGCGATTCCGGCGCTCTCCTGGCCGCGGTGTTGCAGCGCGTACAGACCCAGGTAGGTCAGGTTGGCAGCTTCTGGATGGCCATAGATGGCGAACACTCCACACTCCTCGTGCAATTTGTCCATATGCAACTCGTGCCCGTCCAATTCAGCGTGGGGGAGGTGGTGCTGCTGGCTCATGACTGGTGCAGCATGCGTTCGAGTGAAGTTTCCCAAGGTTGCCTCAACTCCGTCAGGTCGCAATCCAGCAGCGTTTCCGAACCGCAATCGATTCGTAATCGCATTTTCATCGTAACACCGATCTCGGCGGCTTCAACCTTAAATTTTTCGGCAATTTCCATTACGTCTTCAGGCTTGGTGGTGGACAGCAGGACACGGGAGGGGGCTTCGTGGAAGAGCCGGAAATCGGCGCGCTCCCCAGCGGGGATCGTGATGCGCGCGCCGATGGCAGCGGGTCCGAAGCTGGCTTCAGCCAGCGCGACTGCCAGGCCGCCGTCGCTCAGATCGTGCGCGGATTCGGCGAGTCCTGCCGTGACAATCTCTCGAATGGCTTGCTGAACGCGTTTCTCACGATCCATGTCGAGCGCGGGCGGCAATCCCCACAGGGACTTGAGGATCACTTTGGCGTATTGCGTTCCGCCGAGGCGCATTTCATCCGATGAGCCGAAGCCGCCGAGCAGGATGACGGCGCGGTCCGGCCGCGAGAAGGCGATCGGCGTGGGTTGCGTCGTCTTTAGGAGGCCGACGATGCCCATCACCGGTGTCGGGAAGATGGCTTCGCCTAGCGTCTCGTTGTAGAGGCTTACGTTGCCGCCCGTGATCGGTGTCTCGAAGAACTGGCAGGCCTCGGACATGCCTTCGATCGATTCGACAAGCTGCGCCATGATCTCGGGGCGCTCCGGGTTGCCGAAGTTGAGGTTGTTGGTTGCCGCAACGGGCAGCGCGCCGGCGGTAGAGAGATTGCGGCAGCATTCGGCGACGATCAGTTTTGTTCCTTCGCGCGGATCGAGCGCGCAATAGCGGCCGTTACCGTCGAGCGACATTGCGATGGAGGCGCCGGTTTCCTTGATGCGGACGATGGCGGCATCCGAGCCTGGGCCGGCGAGCGTGCTGCTGCGGACGAGATAGTCGTACTGTTCCCAGATCCAACGCTTGGAGCAGATGTCGGCGGAGCTGAGCAGCGCGATCAGGTCGGATTGGATGTCGACGCGGCGATTGCGAAGGCTGGCCGGTGCTTCCATTGGCGCGCGGCGCTGCGGCTTGGTGTGCGGGCGGTCATACAGCGGCGCTTCGTCGGCGAGGGCGCGGTTCGGAATCTCCGCCACAACCTTGCCGTGATCCTTGACGCGCAGAATTCCGTCGGCGGTGACGTGGCCGACGGTGGCCGCATCCAGGCCCCACTTGTGGAATACGCGGAAAACTTCGTCCTCGCGGCCTTTGTCGGCCACCAGCAGCATGCGCTCCTGAGATTCCGACAGCATGATCTCGTACGGGGTCATGCCGGTTTCGCGCTGCGGGACGTACATCAAGTCGATTTCGACGCCGGTGCCGGCGCGACTGCCCATTTCGCATGTCGAGCAGGTGAGGCCCGCGGCGCCCATGTCCTGAATACCGACCACCGCGCCCGTTTGCATCGCTTCGAGGCACGCCTCGAGCAGCAGTTTTTCGAGAAACGGATCGCCCACCTGCACGTTGGGGCGCTTTTGCTTTGACTCTTCGGTGAATTCGGCCGATGCCATGGACGCGCCGTGAATGCCGTCCCGGCCGGTCTTCGCGCCCACGTAAATCACCGGATTGCCGACGCCTGTGGCCTTGCCGTAGAAGACCTGGTCCTTGCGAAACACGCCTAGGGCGAACACATTCACCAGCGGATTGCCGCTGTAAGATTCTTCGAAGACGCACTCGCCGCCGACAGTGGGCACGCCGAAACAATTGCCGTAATGCGCGACGCCGGAAACCACGCCTTCGAGAATGCGTCGATTGCGCGGGACGTCCAGTGGGCCAAAGCGCAGGGCGTCCATGACAGCGATGGGCCGCGCGCCCATGGTGAAGATGTCGCGCAGGATGCCGCCGACGCCGGTGGCCGCGCCTTGAAACGGTTCAATGAAGCTGGGATGGTTGTGCGACTCGATCTTGAACGCGATGGCGTAGTCGCCACCGATGTCGATGATGCCGGCGTTTTCGCCCGGCCCTTGCAGGACCAACTTGCTGCGCGTCGGCAGCTTCTTCAGATGAATGCGCGAGCTTTTGTACGAGCAGTGCTCGCTCCACATGACGCTGAAGATGCCGAGTTCGGTGTAGGTGGGCTCGCGGCCCAGCAGCGAGACGATCTTCTTGTATTCCGATTCGGTGAGTTGGTGGGCTTCGACGACTTCGGGCGTCATCGGCTAGCGCGCGGCCACCAAGGCGGACACCATGGATTTGAAAATGACCAGGCCGTCAGTGGAGCCCATGAGCGGTTCGGTGACGTCTTCCGGATGCGGCATTAAGCCCATCACGTTGCGGCCTTCGTTCAGTACGCCGGCGATGTCGCGCATCGAGCCGTTAGGATTTTCCAGATAGCGGATTACGACCCGGTCTTCGGCTTCGAGCTGATCGAGCGTTCGGTCATCGCCGATGTAGCAGCCCTCGCCGTGCGCGACGGGGAACACCACGCGCTGGCCTTTTGTGGCTTCGCAGGTGAAGGGCGAGTTGGTGGTCTCGATGCGCAACGGCACCTGCTTGCAGACGAACTTCAGGCCGCGATTGCGCACCAACGCGCCCGGCAGCAGACCGCTTTCCACCAGGATCTGGAAGCCGTTGCAGATGCCGAGCACCAGGCCGCCGTCAGCGGCGAACTTCCGGATGCTCTGCATCACCGGCGAGAACTTTGCGATGGCGCCGCAACGCAGATAGTCGCCATAGGAAAAGCCGCCAGGGAGAATCAGGGCGTCGACATTGCCCAGGCTCGTGGTGTCGTGCCAGATGAATTCGGTGGGCTGTCCGAGGATTTGCGAAACCACGTACCAGGCGTCATGGTCGCGGTTGCTGCCAGGAAAAACGACGACGCCGAATTTCATTGGATGAGGTCATTGTAGCAAACGGGTCACGCACCTAGCTTTGACCGGTGGGATGAGGTTTGACCTCGCTGCCAGTTAAGAGTACAGTGTGTCCGAGTGGCACATGGCCACAGCCCCCTGGCGCATGACCGCAGCCCCGCCGTGGCGCCTGCAGACAAGCCAAAGGAGTACTGATATGGCGAATATCCAACCCAACCGATTCGTCCTGCAAAGTCAAGACGGAAGTACCAAGGTCGATTATGAAGCAACCAGTTTCATCGGCCAGCCGGTTTTGAATCTCACCCAGGGACCGGGCCCGATCCGGCACTTCTCGGGATCGCAGATCCGTACGGCGAATACTGAAATAGGAACCTTGGTTTCGGTCACCACTCACATGACCATCGACACTGGCTCCACGTCGTTCAGCATTCTGATTCCAGCGATCAGCCTGACTTCCATCTCCAATCACCAAAAGTTCGGCACGGAAGCCATTGTGACGTCCCACTCGGGCCCCAACTCGGTCCCGGCAACGGGCGTACACGAGAGGTATCAGTTCATACCTATGACGGGTGAAGCGAGCTTCGTGCTCGCTCTGCTCGAGCCGATAACCGGAGCGCTCAGCAAGGCCGCGAATCCGTAGGCCTGCGCTGGTCCTGGCTCACCGGTCTCGCGTGTTCCAATCAGGAGACTCCAGCGCGCCTCTAAAGTCTTTCCCTTAGAAGCCGATAGAACACCTAGGTGCCACTGACCGAACTAGCTCCGGAGCTGGCCGACGCCGCCGATGTCCTGAGCGATCAGTTACGAGTCCATTTGCAGAGGCTGGCGGTGATTCTGCTGCCGCACGCCGAAGCGCTGGATCGAAAGTTTTTGGCCCGGTTGAAGCGCCGCCAATTCGAGCCCCGGCAGTCCGAGGCCAAGATCCGATCCGCCTTGGCCGCGATCACACCTGGCGCGGCTGCTCGCATTTTGGCCGGCGGGCAACCGCCGCTCAAGTTCATCGAGCAGGTGGAGTACAACGGCCGGCGGCTGGCCAAGCTCAATCTGCCGCCCAGCAGCATTGTGGAAGCGCTGCAGGAATATGACCGGCTGCTGACGCCGACGCTCCGGAAGCTGCTGCCCACCGAATACGCCAACTTCCAATGGGTGCGCGAGCAGCTGCACTTCTGCGTCACACTGACGCTTAACAACGCCTATTACCAGGTACGTGAAGCCGAGACGCAGGCCTTCTACGAGCTTTTCCGCGTGGAGTTGGAGTCACGCAACCTGGACGAACTGCTGAACCGCTTTCTCCAGGCCCTGGTGCAGGTATGCCGCGCAGACGCCGGTCATCTGTACATGCTGAACGACAAGCACAGCGCGTGGGTGCTCCGGGCCAAGGCGGCATCGGCTGGCGCCAACGTGCCTGCGCCTAGTGAAGTGCCCAACACCCGGGGCAGGCTGGTTACGCTGGCCAAGTCGCGCCAGACCGACCTTCTACAGCCTGGAACAGCTCAGTTTCTGCTGGAACCCGGCTGGAAGCAACATTTTCACACCTGCTGGTCTATCCCTCTGGCGGCCGGAGGGCGAACGGCCGGTGTCATGCAGTTTGGCTTCTCGAAACCCTATGAATGGCTGCCGCGCGAACAGGAGTTGCTGGCGGCTGCGGCCGAGCGGTGCCTGTTAGCCGCTGAAAAAGCACGACTTATGGAGGATCTGGCGGCGCGCGAGGAGCAAATCCGGCAACTGGCCGAACACATGCTCCATGTTGAGGAAATTGAGCGGCGGCGCATCAGCCGGGAGCTGCACGATGAGGCAGGGCAGTCGTTGTTGTGCATCCGGTTGCAAATGGAACTGCTGGAACAGGCACTGCCGGTCGAGCACGCCGAATGGATCGGCAAGCTGCGGGAGGCTCGGGACCTTACCGAACGCACCATCCTCGAGATGCGGCGGCTGATTGCGGCTTTAAGCCCGGCGGTGCTGGAGCAACTGGGCCTGGGAGCGGCCTTGCGTCAGTTAGTGAACCGTTTCCGGAGGTTGCACCCGATCCGGGTCAAGCTATTGCTGTCGCGGCTGGGCCGGTTGCCGCAACATACTGAAATCATTGTGTATAGGCTCGTGCAAGAGTGTTTCAACAACATCGCCAAGCATTCGGCCGCCAGTAACGTAAACATTTCCGTGAGTTCGGCCGATGGATGGGTGAGACTGGCCGTTGAAGACAACGGAGTTGGATTCAAAGTGGAGGAGGCGCTAGCTCGGAAAGATTCGTTTGGACTTTCTGGCATGAGAGAGCGCGTTGCCCTGCTCGGCGGCAGATTTGAAGTGAAAAGCCACCCCAAGAGTGGGAGCGGATCGATCGAGCGTAAGAAAACGGGTTGGGGAACCAAGATTCTGATCCGTCTGCCGGTAGCGAAAGAACCGCCGGCATCAGGTTCGCTCGAGCCGATCGCTAAGCCGGCAGGAGGAAGAACCGCACGGAGGATCAGAGCCATCGGAGCGTAGATCCGGCGGATTTCTGGGTTCGTAGGCGGAAAGCTCAAGCTTAGGAAAGGTATCCGAGAACAGCTTTAGACTCGGCAAACGTTATGGCAAAGACTCGCATCATGTTGGCGGACGATCACACGCTCTTTCGCCAGGGTATCCGGACACTGATCTCCGCGGAAGCGGACATGGAAGTGGTTGGTGAAGCCTCCAACGGCGGCGACGCGGTCGAAAAGGCCGCCGAGTTCCGGCCCGATGTCGTGCTGATGGATATCGGTATGCCAGGTCTCAGCAGCTTCGAAGCTACCCGGCAAATCAAGAAGAACCGCCCCGAAACCAAAGTCCTGTTCCTCACTATGTATGACGACGAAGATTACCTGGTGGAGGGCATGGAAGTGGGCGCCAGCGGATACGTTCTGAAGGACAGCCCGTCCGCCCAACTCGTCGCGGCTGTGAGGGACATCTGCCGAGGCGGCAGCTACTTGAGCCCTCGCATGTTGTCTCAGCTCGTGGATGATTTCCGCTCGAGAATCAAATCGGCGAACCGGCTGCCGCGCTTTGCCACTCTCACCACACGTGAGCGCGAAGTGCTGAAAATGCTAGCCGAAGGCAATTCAGTGAAGGAAATCGCCTGCGATCTGAACCTGAGCGTGAAAACCGTGGAAGCGCACAAGTTCAACCTGATGCGTAAGCTGGACATCCATAACAAAGCCCAGTTGGTGCAGTACGCGATCCAGAAGAAGATCATCAAGATCCCGAACCTAGCCTAACGCCGCGGATCGTCCGCCCGCGCTACCATGAGTTCGGTGTGAACCGAACCATCCTAACGGTACCTGTCCAAAAAGTTGATGGCGCATCCTCGGCGCCAGTTCAGGACCTGCTCGCCGTCGAAGAACCGCTCGAGATCCGCCTTGCCGACCGAACGGTCGCCATCACCATGCGGACACCCGGCCACGACTTTGATCTTGCCGCCGGCTTTCTGTTCACCGAAGGAATCGTCCAAGACCGCGGCCAGATCCGCGAAATTCGCTGGTCACAGATCGCCGGAAACCCGCGCCAAGCGGGCAATTCCGTGACCGTCGAGCTGAATCCGGGTGTTGAAGTCGATCTCGAACGCCTGGAGCGCCACTTCTATACCAGCTCGAGCTGCGGGGTCTGCGGCAAGGCCTCCATTGAAGCGCTGCAGATGCAGGGCTGTCCAGTGTTGCCGAAGAATACGCCGGTCGTTAGCGCGACTGCGATTCATGCTCTCCCGAAAGCGCTCCGCGACGAACAGGCAGTCTTTGAAAGAACGGGCGGCCTGCACGCTGCTGCACTGTTCAATCCAGACGGCAAGTTGCTGCTGTTGCGCGAAGACGTCGGCCGGCACAATGCTCTCGACAAACTGATCGGCGCCGAGATGCTGGCCGGCCACACGCCGCTCCACGACAAGCTGCTGCTGGTGAGCGGCCGGGCCAGCTTTGAACTCGTCCAGAAAGCGCTCATGGCGGGGATTCCGATCCTGGCGGCGGTCGGCGCGCCGTCTAGCCTGGCGGTCGAAACGGCGCAGCGCTTCAGCATGACGCTGGCAGGCTTCGTGCGCGACGGCCGTTTTAACATCTATTCAGGAGCATCGAGAATTCAGTGAAACTACGGATCCACGGAAATTCGCTGCGGCTCAGGCTGAACCAGGCGGAGGTCGCGCAGTTCAGCAAGACGGGCTTTGTGGAAGACAGCATCCAGTTCGCGCACGGAGCGAGTTTCTCTTACGCACTGGAGTCGTTATCGGAGGTATCAAGCCCCCGCGCCACGTACCAAAACGGGTGGCTTCGCATTCAGATCCCTTCCGGCGACGCGACGGAATGGGCCACGACGGATCGCGTGGGCGTATCCGGCGACCAGCCGCTGACGGGCGGCAAGCAGCTCTCTATTCTAATCGAGAAAGACTTCCAGTGCCTTCACAGCGGCGACGCGCCGGATCCCGACGCATTTCCGAATCCGCTGGAAAGCGCAGCCAAGAGGTAAGCGGCGGCGCCTCAAATGGAACAGGGCGCTGAAGGTTCAGCGCCCCGTTGCCGCGTCGTTCAGAATCGACCCTGGAGTTGTGACTTCTTGGTCCCCTTCTGGTCGGGGTTCCAGAGCCTACTCCGGCGATCTTATCACGAAAGCTTCTCGCCGATCGACTTGGCCTGCAGGAACTGCAGCAGGTAATCAGGACCGCCCGCTTTGGAATCCGTGCCTGACATGTTGAAGCCGCCGAACGGATGTGCGCCCACCATGGCGCCGGTGCACTTGCGGTTGATGTAGAGATTCCCAACGAAGAACTGGTCCTTGGCCTTCCGAGCCTTCTCGGTGTTGTTGGTGAAGACGGCCCCGGTCAAGCCGTATTCGGAATCGTTGGCGAGTTGGAGAGCGTGATCGAAATCGCGGGCCTTGGTCACAGCCAGCACCGGCCCGAAGATCTCTTCCTGAAAGATGCGCGCCTTGGAATCGACGTCGGCGATCACAGTGGGCTGGATAAAATAGCCTTCGGCCGGAGCAGTGCCCGAGCCGCCCGCAATCAAGCGCCCCTCTTTTTTGCCGATCTCGACGTAGTCAAGAATCGAGCGCTGGGCGCCCTCGCTGATTACCGGCCCCATATAATTGCCAGGTTCCTCCGCAGGTCCGACCTTGAGCGGCTCCACCTCGGCTTTTAGCTTCTCCAGGAACTGGTCGTAGACGGCCTGGTCCACGATGGCGCGCGAGCAAGCCGAGCATTTCTGCCCCTGATATCCGAACGCCGACCACATTACGTTCTTCACTGCGGTGTCGAGGTCGGCTTCGCGGTCGACGATGATGGCGTCCTTGCCGCCCATCTCGGCGATCACGCGCTTGATCCAGATCTGGCCCTTGCGGGGCCTGGCGGCTAGCTCGTTGATGCGCAGCCCTACTTCCTTGGATCCAGTGAACGCGATGAATCTGGTCTTGGGATGCTCCACTAACAAGTCGCCGATGACCGCGCCGCTGCCCACCAATAGAGAGAACGACTGTGGTGGAAAGCCGGCTTCGAGCAGAACTTCGGCAAACTTCGCCGCGATCGTGGGCGTCTCGCTGGACGGCTTCAACACCACCGTGTTGCCGGCCACCAGAGCCGCCGTCGTCATCCCCACCATGATGGCCAGCGGGAAATTCCACGGGGGAACAACCACGCCAACGCCCAGCGGCAGGTAAACCAGTTCATCATGCTCGCCGGGAAGTTGCAGCAGCGGTTCCGGGTTGGCCAGACGCAGCATCTGGCGCGCGTAGTATTCGCAAAAGTCGATTGCTTCCGAAACGTCCGCTTCCGCCTCCGGCCAGGTCTTGCCGGCTTCGTACACCAGCCAAGCGTCGAACTCAAACTTGCGCTTGCGGAAAAGCGCTGCCGCTCGCAGCAGCGTTTCGGCGCGTACATCGGGCCGGACGGCCGCCCAATGCGGGAAATACGAGTGAGCAGCCTCCACAGCTTCGTTGGCTAGCGCTGCGGTAGCTTTGTTGTGGATGCCGACAATCTCGCCGGGCCGGGACGGATTGACCGATTTCAATTTGTCGGGTGTCTTCTCGCGCCGGCCCGCGACCAGCAAATCGTATTCGCGCCCAAACTGCGCGCGAACGTCGCGCAGAGCCTGCTGGATGGCGTCGCGATTGGCGGGCTTTGCGAAGTCGACCGCCGGCTCATTGGAAAACGGCCGCAGCGCCTGCAGCGGCTCGGCAATCGTGCTGCTCATAGGCGGCGATTATCCTTTCAAATTGGATGCGCTGCTCTCGACGATTTTACGTCCGCGTTCGAACATCTCCGCGGCCTCGTCGGCTAGCTTGCGCCCGCGGTCGTACATGTCGCGTCCGCGATCCAACATGTCCCGGCCGGAATCCGCCAGCGCGTCGGCTCCCCGCTGCGCTCGCCTTGCGATCTGCCGCCGTGTGTGCTCCCCCGAAGCCGGGGCATAAAGCAGCGCGACCGTGGCCCCGATCGCGATCCCTGCCATGAACCATACCGCTTTGTTGCCGTAGTCTTGATCCGCCATAGATCCTCCTTTCCCATTTTAGCGCCCGCCCGCCGGGGCGATACTCTACAATCAGGGTATGAGCGCTGAACCGGACTTGGTAACCGTGTACCGTTCCATGGAAGTGGACGCCAAGGACGACTGTGAAGACCTTGTCGAGATGCTGAAGGCGGAAGGCATTTCCGCTGTTTTGTGGGACGATTCATTTCCCGGCGTGCCGGAGGGCGCCTTCGAGGTTCGCGTGGCGGCCGCCGACGGGTCCAAGGCGGAGGCATTGATTGCCGAGAATACCCGGCTCGACGAATTGGCGGAAATGGACGCGTCCGCCAACCTGAACCTGGAAGCCGTATATCAAAGCTCGGTGGGCAGCAGCATCGGGGAGATCGAGGCGCTGGGTGTCAAGAATCTGCTGGAAGCCAACGGCATCGCCGCGGTAATGGTCGGCGACGCGGTTCTTCCCAACCTTCCCTTCGAAGTCCGTGTGGCGCGCGATCAAGCTGCGCGCGCGCGCCAGTTACTTGCGGAAGCCGAGAGCGCCGGGCCGGCCGAGGCCGAGCAGGCCGAGCTGGAATCCGAAGCTCCGTCGTCCTAATTGGAAAGGCTGAGTAACCGCCGCACGGCCTGTTCTAAGCCAGGAGCACAAGCGACACAGTTGCCGGCGTAGATACTCGCGCCGCCATCCAGATTGAAATAGCGCGCCCCGGCCTCTTCGAGGATGATTTTCAGCGGCGCGAAGTCCCACGGCGACGCGCTGGGTTCCATCCAGATATCGGCCTGACCGGAGGCCACCATCATCGCATCCGGCGCGCCGCCAAGTCCGCGCATGGCCCAGCAGCGCGCCATCCAGTCCAGCCATGGTCCGCGAAATGGCGCGCTCTCAATCTTGTTGAAGCCGTTGAAGCACAGCACCGATTCTTCGAGCGCTGTTTTCTGCGACGCACGGATCTTCGCGCCGTTGCGGAACGCGCCGGCGCCGCGGGCCGCGGTGTAGAGGCTGCCGAGCAGCGGGAGATGAACGACGCCAGCGACCACTTCGCCATGATCTTCCAGAGCGATCAAATTGGCCCACAGAGGATTTCCGCGCACATAATCGCGGGTGCCGTCGATCGGGTCGATAATCCACCGCCGCCCGCTGCGAGACTCGGCGCGCGTGCCTTCTTCGCCCAGCAGGCCATCGGCGGGGAACGCGTCGTTCAAGATGCGCGCTATCAGCAGCTCGCCTTCTCGATCCGCTTGCGTCACCGGCGAATCGTCGGGCTTCGTTTCGGCGGTGATGCCGGGCTGGTAACGCAGCGCGAGTTCGGCGGCTTGGCGCGCGGCGTCGGAGGCCACTTCCAGTTCATGAAACCAACTGCTCATTGTTACAGCCTCGCACAAGCCGTGCCGTCTACAATAGCCTTGTGGACGCTCGCACCATGCATGCGGTTCTGGAAGAGGCTGCCCGAACCTACCCGGACGCCCCCGCTCTGCATCAACCCATCGGACAGGGAAAGTACCAGAGCTACACTTGGACAGAATACGAGCGCGCGGCCAGAGAAATCGCGTGCGGGTTAAGACGCTTGGGCATCGGCAAGGGCGATGTGGTGGCGCTGCATGCGGAGACGAGGGCAGAATTCTATCTCGCGGATCTCGGCATTCTGGCGAACGGTTCCATCGCCGCGGCGCTTTACACCAGCTATCCGATGCATGAGCAGATCGGAAATCTGCGAGCCAGCGATGCCCGCGCAGTGTTCGTGGAAGATCCGAAGAGTCTGCTAGGCTTGATCGCTGCGGCTGGGGATCCGGGCCTCGCGGTGCACTGGATTTTGTTGACCGGCGAAGCCGAGGGTGCGCTCACGCTGGATCAGCTCCGTGCGGAAGGCCGCACACTGCTGGCCGAGGATGCCCACGCGTTCGACAAGATCGGCGCAGAGTTCGGGCCTGACGATCCTGCCATCCTGTATCTCACCTCAGGCGCCACCGGCGAGCCGAAGATGGGAATGGTGACGCACGCGGCGCTGACGAACAACATCGACATGGGGCCGCAGGTACTACCGTTGTCGCCGGAGGACTGCACCATCTCTTTTTTGCCTTCCGCGCACATCGCGCAGCGCCTGGTGATCGAGCTGTTGCCAATCCGCATGGGCGTTCCGGTCTGGTTCTCAGAAAGCCTTTCGAAGCTGCCTAGTGAAATGAAGGCCATCCGGCCGACCTTTTTGCTGGCTCCGCCGCGCGTGTGGGAGCGGATCTTCGCCAGCATCCATACGGAGATCAAGAAGCGCGGCGCAATTTCGAGGAAGCTATTCGATGGAGCCGTCGGCTTGGGCTCTGAAGCAAGCCGGCTGCGCGAAGAGAGCAAGCCAGTGCCCAAAGCGATGCTGGCGTTGCTGAAACTTGCCGATCGCCTGGTATTTTCGAAGATTCGAAGCCGGCTGGGCGGACGACTGCGCGTGGCAGCCTCTGGCGCGGCGCCGCTGGGACGCGATCTCGCGCGATTCTATGCAGCGATCGGCATGCCGCTGATCGAGGGGTACGGACTCACCGAAGGCGGAGTCGTGTGCCTGAATCCGATCGACCGGCCAAAGTCCGGAAGCATCGGCGTGAAGCTGCCCGGTGTGGAGCTTCGTCTGGCGGAGGATGGAGAACTGTTGATCAAGAGTCCGACGCTGTTTTCGGGCTACTATAAGGACCCCGAGGCGACCGCCGCCGTGCTGCGGGATGGCTGGCTTTACACAGGCGATATTGCTGAATTTGACTCCGATGGTTATGTCTACATCACGGGCCGCAAGAAAGAATTAATCGTCTCGTCGAACGGCAAGAAGATATATCCGGCGCGCATCGAGATGCTATTCAAGACCGAGCCGATTATTAATCAAGTGGTGCTGATCGGCGACCGCCTGCCGTACGTGACGGCCCTTGTGACGGTTAACGCGACGGAAACCGGGACTGCGGCGGTGGCTGAAGTGGGCAAAGCCGTGGCGCGTGTGAACCGGCAGCTTGCGCCATTCGAGCAGATCCGCAAATTCCGAGTTTTGGAGCGCGACTTTTCGATCGAGGCAGGTGAGCTGACACCAACCATGAAGGTGCGGCGGAATCGGGTGTTGGAGAATCACCGCCAACTCGTCAGCGAGCTTTACATGGGCAAAGAGGAGAGCCAATAGTTGGCTTCCCAACCGCCGGTCGCGAAGGCTGTTCCGAAGGAAATCACAGTTCACGGCGACACACGTGTCGACAATTATTTCTGGCTGCGGGACCGCTCGGAGCCGGATGTCGTCACATATCTGGAGGCCGAAAATCGCTATACCGATGAACTGATGGCGCCGGCGCAAGCGCTGCGGGACAAGTTGTACCAGGAGATTCTAGGACGAATTCAGGAGACCGATCTTTCAGTACCGGTCCAGCGCGACGACTACTTCTACTACACGCGCACCGAAGAGGGCAAAGCTTATCCGATTCATTGCCGCAAGCACGGAAGCTTGGAATCGGCGGAAGAGATCCTGCTCGATTCGAACGTACTGGCTGAAGGCCAGGCCTATTTTCGAGTCGGTAACTTTGCCGTCAGCCCGGACCATCGTCTTCTTGCCTACTCCACGGACACCGAGGGCGATGAGGCGTACACGATCTTTGTGAAGGACCTCGCGAGCGGTGAGCTTCTCGCGGACCGCATTGCGAATACCTATTACACGTTGGAATGGGCGAATGATAATCGGACGTTCTTTTACACAGTCCTCGACGAATCCAAGCGACCCTATCGAGTGTTCCGCCACGAGCTTGGCGGTGGAGCGGACACGCTGGTGTACCAGGAAGACGATGGCCGCTTCGCGCTGGGATTGCGGAAGACGCGCAGCCGCCAATTCATCTTCATCAATCTGGCCAGCCCGCTGACGTCGGAAGAGCGCTATCTCGAAGCCGACGACCCGCGGGGTGAGTTTCGCGTGATGCTGCCCCGGCAGCAGGGTGTCGAGTATGACACGTCGCATCACGGAGAATATTTCTACATCCGCACGAACGATCGGGCCAAAAATTTCCGGCTGATGCGAACAGCGGTTGCGAAACCGTCGAGCGACGGGTGGGAAGAGATCATCCCGGCGCGCGCGGCTGTGACGATCGAGGGTGTGGACTCGTTTGAGGATCACATGGTCGTGTACGAGCGCGAGCGCGGCCTGGAGAAGATTCGCATCCGCGACGCTTCGGGCGCGCTTTCTCACTACGTGGAGTTCCCGGAGCCCGTCTACACGGTGGCGCCGACCGGCAATCTGGAGTACAAGACGAAAGATCTGCGCTTCCGCTATACGTCGCTGGTGACGCCGGTTTCGATTTTCGATTACAACGTGGAGACGCGGGAGCGCGAGCTGAAGAAGCAATACGAGGTCAAGGGCGGTTACGATGCGTCGCAGTATCGTTCTGAGCGAATCTTCGCGAAAGCGCCGGATGGCGTGGAGGTGCCGATTTCGTTGGTCTATCGCGCAGGCTTCGAGAAGTACGGAGCCAGCCCGCTGCTGCTCTACGGCTACGGCGCATACGGGCACAGCATCGATCCGGCGTTTTCGTCGGATCGGTTGAGTCTGCTGGACCGCGGCTTCGCGTTCGCAATTGCGCACATCCGCGGCGGCGCCGAGATGGGCGAGGAGTGGCACGATCAGGGTAAGCTGCTCGCCAAGAAGAACACATTCACGGACTTCGTCGCCTGCGCGGAGCACTTGGTTGCAGAGCGCTACACGTCCAGCGATCGGCTGGCGATCATGGGCGGCAGCGCGGGTGGGCTGCTAATGGGTGCCGTTCTGAACTTGCGGCCGGAGTTGTTTCGCGCGGTCATTGCGAAAGTGCCGTTTGTCGACACATTGAACACGATGCTCGATCCGACGTTGCCGCTTACCATGGCCGAGTACGAAGAGTGGGGCAATCCGGCGGAGAAGCAGTATTACGACTACATCCGCTCTTATTCGCCCTACGACAATGTGACGGCGCGCGAATATCCAACTATGCTGGTGACCGCCGGCTTGAACGATCCGCGAGTGTCGTATTGGGAGCCGGCCAAGTGGGTGGCTAAGCTGCGAGCGCTGAAGACGGATCAGAACACGTTGCTGCTGAAGACCGATATGGGCAGCGGCCACTTCGGCCCGTCGGGACGGTATGAAGGCATCAAGGAAGTCGCCTTCGATTACGCGTTCTTGCTGACGGTCTTAGGCGTTCGCGACTTGTAGGATCGTGCGTTTGACGACCGCTTTGGTCAGCGGAATCTTATATTTGTTCTTCGCGAGCGGATGCGCTCCCTCGACGGCGGCTTCGCCGGCTTGAGCGGCCAGTTCCGGCGTGATCAACTTACCGGTTAGCATTGCTTCCACTTTCGGCAGACGCCACGGGATCGGCGCTACGCCACCCAGCACGACGCGGGCGCTGCGGCAGACCTTCTGATCCATTTCGAGCACAACGGCCGCGCTGACCGTTGCGTGGGTCCAGGATTCGCGATCGAGCACCTTGTGATAGGCACCGCGAGTCCCGGGCTTCGCTTCGGGGAACTCTACAGCAGTCAGTATTTCGTCGTTGGCCAGCACGTTTTCGCGGGCGGCATTGACGCGGGGCAATTGGAAGAAATCGGCTGCGGGCACGACACGTCGGCCCTTGGGACCTTCGATGTGAAACTCGGCATCCAGCGCGACCAGCGCCGGCGCGGTGTCCGATGGATGCACGATGTAGCTGGGGCCGCCGCCGAAGATGGCGTGGAATTGATTCTCGCCGGAAGCCGAGAAGCAAGTGTTGCCGCCCGCCTTGAAGCATTTGAAGCCATTGCGGTAATACCAGCACCAAGGCCGCTGGCAGACGTTGCCTGCGAGCGTTCCGGCGTTGCGGATCTGCGGTGTCCCGACCTTCTCGGCCGCCTCGGCCAACACCGTGTACTCCTTGCGGATGCGCTGGTCGCGGCTGACCGTGTCCAAAGTGGCCAGGCCGCCGATCCGGATTCTTGCGTTGCGGGTTTCGATCTGATCCAGCCCATGGATGGACTTGAGGTGCACCAGCACGTTGGGCGAGACCAGGTGCTCCTTGACCATTCCAAGCAGGTCGCTGCCGCCGCCCACAACGGAGGCGTTCGGTTGCCCGAGCAGAGATACTGCCTCCTTAATGTCGTGTGGATTGACGCTACGAAAGGCTTTCATGCGAGCACCTCCAGCAGCTTTTCGCGAGTGATGGGAAGATTCTTGATGCGCTTCCCGGTCGCGTTGAAGATAGCGTTGGCGACGGCCGCCACCGAGGGAACGATGCTTGACTCGCCGATGGATTTCGCGCCATACGGCCCGTAGGCGTCGTCCGGCTCGACGAACATCACATCGATGACCGGCGTGTCGAGGTGCGTCATCACACGCGCGCCGTAATAACCGGTGTTGATCGGCACGCCGTGCGCTTTGTCATAGAGCAGCTCTTCGTGCAGCGCCATGCCGATGCCCATGGTTGCGCCGCCTTTCACCTGGCTGGCGCAGGTCAATGGATTGATGATGCGGCCGCTGTCGTGCACGCCCAAGTATTTTGTCACCCGGACGTGGCCGACTTCGGTGTCGACTTCGACTTCGGCGAAATGCGCGGCGAAAGCGTAGCGGGCGGCATCCTTGAGCGGCGCGGGGTCCGGCGTGGCGCTGCCGGTGCGAACCTCGTCGCCCTGCGGCAGGCCCTTATCGGCGATTTGCCGTTTGAGATCCTTCACCGCCTGAATGACGGCGTAGCCGGTGTGCGTGGTGGTGCGGCTGCCGGACTCACCCACCGAATACGGGCAGGTCTGGGTATCGCCCCAGACGACGTCAATCTTTTCGAGCGGCACGCCCAATTCTTCGGCTGCGATCAACGCCATCGTGGTCTTGGCGGCGGTACCAATGTCCGTAACGCCTACGTGCAGATGGTACATGCCTTTCGAGTCGAGATGAATCACAGCGCTGCTGCGGCCGACCGCTGCGCTAAACGCGCCCATGGCCATCCCGACGCCGTGCTTCACGGGACCATCGCCCGCGCCCGGCGCATGCCAGCGCGTCTTCCATTCGAAGGCCTCCGCACCGCGGCGGACGCAGTCCTCCAGCCCGAAGCTGGTAAACGGGATGTTGTCGTGATACATCCGCGTCATGTTCTTTAAGCGGAACTCTACCGGATCCATTTGCAGCGCGTAGGCGATGTGGTCCATGAGGGACTCGATGCCGAAGATGCCCTGCGGGTAAGCCGGCCCGCGCAAATTGGCCGAAACGGCCATGTTGGTGTAAACGGGATAGACGGACTTCTCGACGTTCGCGCACTTATAAAGCTCGACGCCGGCAATATCGCCGCTGCTCTTACGATGCGGGCCCATGCCGCTGTAGCCACGAAATTGAATGGCGGTGAGCGTTCCGTCGCGCTTCACGCCGACCTTGTAGTACTGCTTGGTGGGCCAGCGTCCGTGAACGGCGATGAAGTCCTCTTTGCGGGTGAATTCGAGTTTCACCGGCACGCCGGCGCGCTGCGCCAGAACCGCGGCCATCAGGTCGAAATCCTGATTCTGATTCTTGTTGCCGAAGCCGCCGCCCATGTAATGGCAGATGACGCGGACGTTTTCGAGCGGCATCTTCAGATCGCGCGCCATTTCCATGCGGCAATTGGCAACGCCTTGCGTGGAAGCGTGCATGGTGAGCTTATCGCCCTGCCATTCGGCGATGCTCGCGCGAATCTCGAGCTGCGCGTTGTTCAGATGGACCGACGTGTATTGATCTTCGAATACCTGATCGGCTGACGCCAGGCCTTCGGCGACGTTGCCGCGAGTGTAGGTCTCCGGTTCGTGCTGGCCTTTGTTGTCGGGTGACAGATTTCCCCCCGGTTGAATCTCCGGCGCGCCCGGCTTCAGCGCTTCTTCGGGATCGAGCACGAAAGGCAAGATCTCATAATCGACGTCGATGAGACGGGTGGCTTCCTCGGCGACGTGCCGGTTGACGGCCGCGACCGCTGCCACCGCGTCGCCGACGAACCGGACGGTGCTGTCAAACAGGTACCGTTTGTTGCGGATGTCGCCGCTGCCCCAGACTGTGTCGCAGTTTTCGTGTGTAAGGATGGTCTTAACGCCAGGCAGCGCGAGCGCTTTCGAAACGTCGATGCGGCGGATGCGCGCATGTGGATGTGGGCTGCGCAGGACACGAGCGTACAGCATACCGGGCAGGCGGATGTCGCCGGTGTATTCGGCTCTTCCAGTGACGCGCTCCAGCGCATCAATGCGCGAGGTGGGATGGCCGACGGTCTTGAGCGTGTTCATGCGCGGCTCCCGGATGCGGCCAGCACCGATTCCACATAGCGGTTGTAGTTCGAGCAGCGGCAGATGTTGCCCGTCATGGCTGCGCGAACTTCGTCTGCCGTGGGGTGCGGATTGTGGTCCAGCAGCGCCTTGGCGCTCATCAATTGACCGGAAGTGCAGTAGCCACACTGCGGGCCGTCGTGCTCAATGAACGCTTCCTGTAGCGGATGCAAGTGGCCGTTCTGCGCCAGGCCCTCCACGGTTTGAATCGTACGGCCGTCGGCCCAGACCGCGAGCTGGCTGCAGGAATAAACCGGCTTACCGTCCAGTAGAACAGTGCAGGCGCCGCACTCGCCGCGGTCGCAGCCGATCTTGGTGCCGGTAAGACCGAGGTGGTCGCGCAGGACTTCAACCAGCGTCCAGCGGTCCTCTACTTCCAGGCGATGTTCCGTTCCGTTGATAACCAGCTTAATGGAGGTGCTCGGCGTTGCCGGGGCTTCGTGCGCTGCCTCCTGGGCGGCCAGGGGAACGCTGGTTGCGATAGCCAGCCCGGCGCCGGTGGTTTCAACGAATTCCCTACGTGAGATCTTGCTCATATAAGCCTCGCGCGCGTGAGAATCGTGCCAAACCGTTTTGGCGACCCATTCTACCATGTGCGACGGAAGCCAAGAAACGAGCGGACGCCGCTGCTCCGTCTATTGCACCAGCCGGTAGAGATCGACTCCGCCGTTGTAATTCGGTACGTAGATTTCGCCGCCGTCAATCACCGGAGGATCGAACTTGTTAAATAGGAACGTGACCGCAAAGCGCTGCGAATCCCACAGAACTTTCAGAGATCCGTCCGCAGCCAGGTGTACGGGATCATAGACAAGTAGGCGGCCGTTGACTACCTGACTATTTGCGTCGCCATACGGGATCGTACAGACGAGGATCGCGGAGTTGGGGTCTGCGCCATTGCTCGAGCCGGAGCAAAAGCCCCCAGGCATGCCTCCAGGCGGATTGCCCCGCACGTCTACGCTGGCGAACTCGTGGCTCTGTGCGATATACTTCAGTGCCCCCGTTGAACTGACGGACCATTTGTGAAGTTGCGCGTTCTCGCCCCAGGCGAAGATAGTCCACGAATTCAGCATCGGATCGAAGAACTGTACCGGCGTCATATGGAGATGTGCCGTATCGCCCCATGGAAAGAAGTTCAGGGTGCGGGGATCGTTCGGGCAAGCATCAACCGGGCCGGGGCTCATGGTCAGCCAAACTGGAGGCGCCGCCAGCTTCGCACAGTTCGCCTTTGGGTTGCCGAGGTCCTTCAACGTCGTGCCGCCAAGATTCGACGTCTTGATCGGGTAACCGATTCCGTCTTTCCCGGTCGCCACGCAAACACCGATGGAGAATAGGCAGGCCGGGCCCGCCGAACCCCAATCCTCGTCGGACCAGTTGCCAGTGGCGATATCCGGAAAGACGAGCAGCGTCGGAACGCCTTCCGCGTTGATCAGCGCTTTGGTCTTGGCATTCTTCAACGAGATGTTCATCCCGCTATTTACGGGCCGCCGCATCGCCTCCGAGGGCGCGCTCACGTCGGAGGGAGTGTCCGCCGTCTGGATGGCGGCCGCCTGCTTCTTCCCAATTCTGGCCAGGTCGGTCCAGGGCGTCCAGTGATCCACTACCTTGAGGCTCGCCGGATTCCCGCCCGAAGGCGGCGTGTAGCTCAGCTTCAAAAACGACTCGCCCCACTGACTCACTCCATCGAAGTTGCCGTTTCCGGTGATGAGGTACAGATTGCCCTGCGGGTCCGCGGCTAAGCCCTGCCCTGCCATCCACACGCCGGCGCCCCTCCCGGCAGTCGTAGCCAGCATCGCCGCCAATTTGTTCGTTGCCACGTCGAAAGCAAAGCAGAAGCCGGAAGCGCCGTTCGCGGTTTCGAAGATGGTTCCGGAGCATCCAAACACCGTCTTGACGCCGTTCACGTTGGTTTCCACTAACGAGGATCGCTGTTTGCGCATCTCCGCGTTAAAGTCCTGGTTCTCGCTTTTTCCTTCAATCAATACCGGCGGAACTACCTGACTGCCATCTGCCACGTTGAGCACGAACATGAAATACCGCGCCGTTTGCGGATTTCCGGTTTTGTCCGGAGAAACCCAGCAGACCTGATAAAGTCGCTTAGTGTCCGGGTCGATCACGCCGGTCGAGATACAGCCCCAGTGTTGATTGATGTTCTTGGAATCAATCTGCATGGAGCTATTTACAGGCGTGCCGAGCGTGACTTGCCAGATCCCGGAGCCGTCATGTGCGTCCACGCCTCGCACCACGTCCGCCATAGACGGAAGCACCATCACGTCCCGGTTCCCCAGCGTGGTCTGTACATTGGGCAGTATGAGCGGCTGCGCCTCCATGCCCCGTGCGTCCCCGATAACCGGAATGATCGTCGCCCGGACAATTCCCTTGGATTCAACCGATGCCTGCGTCAGCGTGGTCTCGTGCGGGTTCCAGCCGCTTCGGGAATTGTCGGCCGAGCGGGTGAGCCAGGGCACCATCGTGGATTGCGCCGCACAGTTCCCTGCCGCGACGAGAAGGAGGGTGCAGGTGGCAAACCAATATCGACAGCGCTTCATCGCGGTTCTCCTGCTGGTCCAAACAGCGGTCTACGAAATAAAGCTAAATGTGTAGCTATTATACGCTGGAAATTCAAATTGTATCGACGTTAGATCACATTGTCTTCTATTTGGACAACGACGTTAATCAGGTTACAAAGCATCAACGATCAAGCTGGCTTGGCCGCCTTCAGGCCCTGTTGTACCATGAAGCGAAATGGCTACGCGGTTTTTCCGCGAACCGGGCCCGGCCTGGAAGCAAGGATTCGATGCAGATCCGTCTGTGATTTATCTGATGGATGAGGATCTGCGGATCGTCCGTTGCAATCCCGCCTGGGACCGCTTCGCGATGGCCAACGATGGGCTTCAGGCCATCTCGTCCAAGATCGTCGGCACTCGCCTTATGGACGTTGTCCCTCCGGCTTTACACGACTTCTATCGCGCTGCCTACGCTACAGTGCGCTCGGCCCAGCGGGACTGGTGGCATGTGTTCGAATGCCCCTCTCCAACCGTGGCGCGAGTATTTCAGATGCGCATTCTGCCATCCGGCGACGGGGGTGTGCTGACGGTTAATACTCTGATCAGCGAGGAGCCTCACGTGAACGGCAACGGCATCCGGCGGAATTACACGGATTGTGACGGAATCGTGACCATGTGCGCGCATTGCCGGCGCGTGAAGCGCCTGGACGAATCAGGCCAATGGGACTGGTTCCCGGAACTGCTGGTGCGGGGAGCGGTTCTCGTCAGCCACGGTCTTTGTCCGTTTTGCACCGCGTATCACTACCACAGGCAGTAGTTGGGAACTGCGAGAGCCTGCTAAGCTATCGGTTTCCGGTTATGTCGGCCAAGACGCGCAATACGTTGCTGCTGATTTTGATGTACCTCTTCGCCGGGCTAGCCGTATTCACGCTGCTGCCGGTGTCTGCACCCAAGGCAAACGATCTGGGGTACGTATCTGCTTGCCCGTTCGCGCCGTGGAGCACGCTCGCGCTGCTTCTGGTCGCCGGGGTCATATGGGCCGTGCGCGCTTACCTGCTCACCCTGCCCGAGTGAGCGGTCGGCTGATATCCTGAACGCTTGGCACGCATATTCCCGTTCCAACCCTACCGGTACAGCGCTAAGGCGGGACCGGCTGAAAGCCTGGTCACGCAGCCCTACGACAAGATTTCGCCGCAGATGCAGGCGCGCTACCTTGCAATGAGTCCCTATAACCTGGTGCGCATCATCCTGGGCAAGCGGTTTCCTTCGGACACGGAGAGCAACAGTGTGTACACGCGCGCCGCGGTGCTGCTGGATGACTGGATCGGGGACGGCATTCTCGAGCAGGACGGCACACCCAGCCTGTTTGCCTATTTCCAGCGGTTCACGGTGCCGGATACGGGACAGGTTCTGGAGCGCAAGGGTTTCATCGGCGTGGGCGCGGTGGAAGATTATTCGGCAGGTGTGGTGCACCGGCACGAGCAGACGCTCTCGAGTCCGAAGAAGGATCGCATGGAGCTGCTGCGTCACACGCTTGCGCATTTCGGCCAGATTTTCATGCTGTACCCCGATCCAGAGCTGGCCGTCGACAAGATTCTCGATCAAGAGGCAACGGCAGCGCCCGTGATGACAGTGAAAGACGAGTACGATACGCTGCACCGCGTCTGGAAAATCTCGGATACGGCCGTCATCGGTCAGATTCAGCGGTTGATGGCGGGCAAAAAACTGCTGATCGCCGACGGGCACCATCGCTACGAAACCGCGCTGGCGTTTCACAAAGATCGTCCGGGGTTGAAGGACGCAGAGAACGTCATGATGACCTTTGTCAACATGCATTCGCCCGGCCTCGAGATTCTGGCGACGCATCGCGTGCTGGCAGGCCTCGCGGGATTCGATAACGCAGCGATTCCCACGCGGCCGCTCGGTTCGCTCGACGAACTGCGGCAACTTTTCCGCACCCCGGCTCCGGCGCGGATCCGTATCGGCGTTGCGTTGGCGTCGGGCGATGTGCGTCTCTACGAGCGCGACCGCAAGCCCGGAGAGCTCGACGTGCGGGTCTTGCATGAGGAACTATTGGCCGGAGTGCTCGGAATTAGCGAGGAAGCGGTTCGCGAAGAAAAGCACATCGAGTATGTGCGCGGCCTGGACGCGGCTTACGCCAAAGTCCGCGAAGGCGCGCAAGTCGCGTTCCTGCTTGAGCCCACAACCATCGAGCAGGTGGCTGGCGTGGCCTTCTCCGGCGGCGTCATGCCGCAGAAATCGACCGATTTCTATCCAAAGCTGCTTAGCGGTCTGACGATATACAAACTGGAGCGCTGAGCGGGCCCACGGCGAACACAAATTCCTCCACCGGCTTGCCACCGATCAAGTGTTCCTGGATGATCCGTTCCAGCACTTCCGGCGTAGCGGAGTGATACCAGACGCCATCGGGATAAACCACGGCGATGGGGCCGTGCTCGCAGATGCGGAGGCAGTTCGCCTTGGTGCGATAGAGGCAGCCGGGGCCTTGCATCAGCCCGCATTCGGCCAGGCGCTTCTTCAGATAGTCCCAGGAAGCGTTGGTCACCTCGCGCGGCGCGCACTTGGGCTTGCTCTGATCGGCGCACAAGAAGATGTGACGCGACAGGTTTCCGACGCCCAGGTTGAGGGCGATCGCCGCCAGTCGTTCTTTGACTTCGTTCGGTTCAGTCATCGGAGCTTCGGGCTTTTTGGTAGCCTTTCCAGGCCAGATAAAAGCAGCAGGGCGCGCCAATCAGGACAGCGGTGCCCAGGATCGCACCAAAACCCTGGCCCGGCCCACTGCCGCGCGGCGCGGTAAGCAGCGAGGAGCCCTCCACCAGCAGCACAACGCCGAGGACCAGGCCGATCACCATCTGCGCCTTCGCGTTCATTGCGTTGCCATCATCGTAGCATCCTGCCTAGCGCGCGTCCTGCACACGGCCTTTCCAAACGCCGCCGCGCCCCGACCAGTAGCGGATAGCCGAGTCTACGGTGGCCGTCATGTAAAAGAGTGCGACCAGCGGCAAGAATGGCGCCCAGCTAGGAGACCTCCTGTAGAAGCGCAGGACGGGCAGGTAGGCGATGATCATCAGGATCCAGGCCGCGAGGCCGGCCGTGGCGGCGAGCGGGTCGCCCGTGAGCAACAACAGCGGCGGCGCCAGGTAAATGACGGCCAAGCCTGCAAGAGTGCCAGCGAGCAAGAGCGCCGAGTGGCGCAGTTGTGTGAAGGCGGTGCGCGAGATCGTGCGACGGATTTCGCCGAAGGTAGTGTAATCGCGGATGCTGACCGTGTCTTCGGCTACGCCCAGCCAGATGCCGCCGCCCGGCTTGACGGCTCGTGCGAGTGCGCAATCATCGATGAGTTGCGCACGAATCGCCGCGATGCCTCCGATACGCTCGACCGCCGACGGCCGGATCAGGATGCAGCCGCCGGCCGCGCCCGCGGTCTTGTGACGGCGATTGGCGATCCAGGCGGGTGGACAGAGCATAAAGAAGAAAAACACGAACGCCGGGACGAGCGCGCGCTCGGCGAGCGAACGGCACCGGAGCTTGACCATCAGCGAGGCCAGATCGAGGCCGCTGGATTCGGCGCGTGCCACCAGGTCGGCGACGTTGTGCGGTGAATGAACGATGTCCGCGTCGGTGAATAGATAGTAGTCCGGTTTGAATGCTTGCGCCGCTTTCACGCCCTCGGACAGCGCCCAAAGTTTGCCGGTCCAGCCTGCGGGTAAGGGTCCTGCAGTGACCACGATGGCGCCCGCTGCGGAAGCTCGCTCCGCTGTGCGATCGGAGCTGTGATCATCCACTACGATCACCTGGGCGCATTGGCCGGCGAGGGAGGTCACCGCATCTCCTATGACCGCTTCTTCATTGCGTGCTGGAATCACAGCGCAGACGGTCCCGGCGGATGGCTTGGAAGCGGGAGCAGGCAAGGGTTGGATGCGCCAAAATCCACCCCGAGCCGCTAACAGATAGATCCAAGCGCACAGCGACAGAGTGCCGGTGATTTCCAGGATGAGCACGTAGCTCTAACGATCTTAGCGGCGCCGCCGGCGCCACGTGGTGACGCTGGTGACACCGTAATTCCAGACCGAACTGATCGCCAAGCCCGCTGCGCCCGCGAGCAGCCATGGCAGGCCGCGCTGGAATAGATTCTCCGAGACGCTGAAATTCACCGCCGCGCCGACGGCGCAGGCCAGATAAAACGTCAGCAGGCCGGTGAAGAGTCGCTTGCCCCGGAGGCTCGCGTCCCGGTAGGTCACCAGGTTGTTGACCAGGAAGTTGAACGTCATGGCAGCCAGCGTTGCGGCAACCTGCGCCCATTGGAACGGCAACCAGTGGTTTAGATAAAGTGCGCCGAGCGTGGCAAGATGCAGCACCACGCCCGCTGCTCCTACGAGCGTGTACATGACAAAACGCAGCGGGAGCAAGTGCCCGATCAACTTATCGAGCAGCAGATACAGGTATTCGAGGCTGACAGCGGCGTCCAGCTTGCTGTCGCCATGTTCGCGCAGCCGGAACGCGTAAGGGACCTCGGCCAGGTTGATCGGCCGCTTTGCCGAAGCGAGCAGATCCACCAGTACCTTGAATCCCACGCCCGACGTGCGGTAGATGACTTCCTCCAGGAACGCCCTCTCCACTAAGAAGTACCCGCTCATGGGATCGGACACGGGGGTGTGGAGCACCAGGTGACTGAGTTTCAGGCCCAGATTGCTGAGCCACACGCGGCGCGGCGCGAATTCGCCCATGCTGGCACCTAGGGCATTACGGCTCGCAACGACGACATCCAGTTGTTTCTCCCGCGCCTGGGCAAGCATGCGCGGAAGGATGCTTTCGTCGTGCTGCAGGTCGCCATCCATGACGGCGATGTAGGGAGCGGCGGTGGAGACCATCCCTTCCAGGCACGCCGACGCCAGACCGCGCCGCCCGATCCGCCGGATCAGCCGGACATGGTGCTCCCGGAGCGCGATCTGTCGTACGGCCTCGGAAGTGCCATCGGGAGAATCGTCGTCGACGATCAGCACCTCGTAGGTGAGGCCTTCTAACGCGGCCGACAGACGATCGAGGAGCTGCGCGATGTTGTCGCGCTCATTGTACGTAGGGATCACTACCGCAAGGTCCAGGCACTGAGCCGCGGCGCCCGCGCTCAGTGCTACCAGAGACTCGGTGACGTTGGTCACGGTTTTGCCAGCAGGACAGCATCTCGTTCGCGATCGAGGACGCGCCAGCCTGCTTCGCGCGCCAACAGCTCAACCAGCGGAGTCTCGGGAGGCAGCAGCGCCATGTTTACGCCGTAACGCTTGAGCGCTTCGCGCCATCCGGGCGCGGCGTTCATGATTGTGGCGTAGTCCCGGCCGATCTTCTCGCCGAAGAAGTCGCTCCGGCCATCGATAAAGATGCGCTGCTTTGGATAGCCAGTCCAAAGTAGGTAGTCGCCCCATTGATCGGTGGTGAAAACGCGGGCTTCGGTCAACTGGCCCGCGAACTGATGAACAACTGCCCGCGGGAAATATTTTGCGGAGAGATCCTTGGGCCATTGCTGCGGCAACAGCGCGATAACGGCGATGGCTACCGCGCTCCAGACGCTCAACGGCTGAAGCTTAGAAGCGAGGTTCGCCGACATCCCTCCCAGCACGCCCAGGGCGGAGGTCGCTGGCAGGCTGCGGGTGAGTTCAAGCCATAACTCGCTCAATACTGTGCCCGTCAACGGCAATGTGACGACAATAAATAACGGAATGTGGCGGGCCGAAGTCAGCGATCCGGCAGCGAAGCATAGAATCCACAGACACTCGGTCCACTGGCGTCGCGCGAAATAACGGCCGCAGGCCATCAAGGCCAAGAACAAGAGGCCCATGTAGCAAGTCATCGCCTCCGAGCGGAACACCGGCGACTGGTACTCGTTGATGTTCTCCATGGCCCACTTGTTGTTCAGGAATTCGGCGATGTGCAGATGCAGGCCGCTGCCATTGGGATTGAGGAGCGTCACGGCGACGCACACGCCCAGGACGATCGCGTAGCGGCGTGCGCGTGGCCAGTCTTGAGAAAGAGCGCATCCGGCCACGAGCAGGCCCACCAGCGCGAACAGGACGGGAAAAGCGGAGTGCATGTTGGCCCACAGGGCGGCCAGCGGCGCCAGTACCCAGATTCGCCACGAAGGCTGCTCGCGGTCCCGCGCCACCAGCGCCCCGGCAATCACCAGAAATAGCAACGTAAACAAATGTGGGCGCGCGTGAAAATGAATCGCCGAAGCATTCGCGCCGACCATTACCAACAGCAGAGCAATCAGGCCGTTCGTCCCGCGTTTCACCATGTCACAGGCCAGCAAGGCCAAGTACAGCGCGATCACCGCGCCGCATAGCAGCACTACGCCCTTCAAGCCCGCGGCGCGATTGGCGACAGCCAGCACTACGCCGCTCAGCCACTGGAAGGCCACCCAATGGCCGCCTGGCTGTGTAAAGGAAAACGGGTCCTGCGTGGGAACGTATCCGTGGTCCAGAATAAAGTCGCCGGTTCTGATGTGGAGCGCCGTGTCGCCATCCCAGAGCAGACGATCCCAGCCCATCGGATCCGCCATGAACAGCCAGAAGATCATGATGACCAGGAACAGGTCCGTCAGGGACAGGCGGAGAATCCGAGGCCAAGGCTTCCGCTCCGTGCCCGATTGGGCGAGCGGTAGCGTAGCGGTTTCCTGTGTCATGCGCCGAGATGCCTCTAGCATCTATCGGCTTGATTCAGAAGGATCTTTAGCCGCTCAGATGGTGATGACCAGCTTGCCGATAAAGTCGCCGGAGGCCTGCAGCCGGAAGGCTTCGGACGCGCTGTCAAAGGGGAAAACCTTGTCGATCACCGGCTTCATCCCAGCGACTTCGATGGCCCGGTTCATGTCCTCGAACATCGCGCGGCTGCCGACGCCGATGCCCACCATGCTGCCGCCCTTCATCATGAGGACCAGGGGGTTGATGTCGCCCTCACGGCCTGCCAGGAAGCCGATGAGAGCCACCTTGCCGCTGAAGGCGGTCGCTTCGAAGGAGCGTGTCAACGAACCGGCGCCTCCGTTGTCGATGATATGGTCGGCGCCATGGCCGCCGGTAATGCGCAGCACCTCCTTGTGCCAATCCGGGAACTTCTTGTAGTTGACGCCGCCGGACGCGCCCAGGCCGCAGGCACGCTGGATCTTGGCGTCGCTCGATGAGGTGACGATCACGCGTGCACCCGCTGCTCTGCCGAACTGCAGGCCGAACATGGAGACGCCGCCGGTACCGAGGCAGAGCACGATATCGCCGGGCTTGACCGGCTTGCCGGCTACCATCAAAGCGTTCCAGGCGGTGACGCCGGCGCAAGGCAGGCACGCGGCTTCTTCGAACGAGAGATTAGACGGAATCGCGACTGCGCCGTCCTCGTGCAGCACGCGATATTCGGCCAGCATACCGTCAAGCGGCACGCCCAGTGCGGGGTGGCGTTGCGTCATCGGACCGGAGATCCAGCCTTGGAAGAACGTTCCGGCGACGCGGTCGCCCGGCTTGAAGCGCGTGACGCCCGGGCCGATTGCCGCCACTTCGCCCGCGCCGTCGGATACCGGAATGATGTTGCGCTCCAGCGGCCCGCCAAAGTACTGACCGGCGACCACTAGATGGTCGCGGTAGTTGAGAGACGCCGCGCGGACGCGGATCAGAACTTCGCGGGGTCCTGGTTGCGGATCGGGCCGCTCGGCGCGGCGCAGACCATCCAAACTCGTAGCTCCTGCTTGCACTTCGTAGACTTTCATCAGTCCTACGATAGTACGACGGTTCAGGCGCGCAGAGTCCCGGCCAGCTCCTCAGACCGCTGGGAGCCTACCACGAGCATCCCGCCAGCCCGAAGCTGGATGCGTACGCCGCGATTTCCGGCCGCAACGTAGGCCTTACCGCCGCGAATGGAGCGGATTCCGTATCCGCCATAATCGTGCTGCGCGTCGAACGTGATCAATTCGACGGACGAAACATCGGAAAGCCGCACCTTGCGCCGCAGGATCAGGCCGTGCAGGCCGACGACCAGCACGCCCTTACGAACTTGCGTGCTTAGCCGGACGGTAAGTAGGCGCAAATACAGGAGCCAAAGAAAGATCGTCCATCCAATGACGCTGGCATTGGACATCGGTTGCTTGCCCCACGGATGTCCCAGCACCACTTGCCAGACGAGTACGGCGAGCATGGCGCATGGAGGCAAAGCTAGAGCGATGGCAGCGCGGCGCCGCGGCAGGGCTTGCAGTTCGCGAAAGGATGCGCCGCCCGCCATAACTCCCGACGCGATTCTATCGCAACAATCCGATTACGTATTGCAGCGTCGCATACTGCGTCTGATAATCGTACTTCGCGCTGAGATTCTCGATCTCGGCTTGCGTCAGGTTCAACTGCGCCTGGGTCAGCTCGACGATGGAAGACAGGCCGAGGTTATAGCGCCCTTGAGCCAGATCAAGGGCAAGTGAAGCCTGCCGCAGGAACTGGGCGGTGACATCGATGCGCTGGTAGGCGTCCTTCGCGCTGGACCACGCAACGCGCACGTCGCGGGCAACCAGCTCCTGTTCGTCGCGCAGCTTTTGGTCCGCCTCCAGGGCGTGTTGGTAGGCCGCCTCGCGCCGGGCCGAAAACAAGTGCCCGTTGAAGACCGGGATGCTGACGTTGGCGCCGATGCCTTCATATTCAGCCGGAATGGCGGAAGTCGTCGGATTTACGACAACCGGAAGGAAGCCGCCCACGGCCACGGCGCTAACGGTAGGACGCGAGAGGTCTTTCTCGGCCTGGTAGAACTTGTAAGCCGCGTCGCGGGCATACCGCAGGCTGGCGATTTCGGGGCGGTTATTGAAAGCCTGCATTACCAACACGTCTGCCGCGGGAGGCGGCGCTTCCGGGAGCGGCTCATCGGAAAGCTGATAATTGGCCGGCTGATCGCTGCCGATTGCGCGGCCGAGTGCCGCCACCGCCTGCTCGACGCCATCCTGTGCCCGCAGCAGCAGCAGCTTGGCTTCGGAAACGTTCACCTCGGCGAACGTGACGTCCAGTTGCGATTTCAGCTTATTGCGCGCCAGTTCGGTTACCTGGTCGCTCAGAAGCTGCCGCGCCGCCACCGTCTGTTCGGCGACTTTCACGGTAGCCTGGGCGCGCAAAACGTCGAAATACGACCGGTTGACATCGATCAAGACGTCATAGCGCGTGGCTTGAGAGGTCTGGGCCACTGATTGCGCGGTCAGGCGGGAGCTAGCGACCAAGTTCGGAGTCCGGCCTGAGTCGGTAATCAGTTGTTGTATGAGCACGCCTTGTCCAAGCCGGTCGAACAGACGGGAAGCGGACAATTCACCAGCGCCGATTCGCGCTCCATGGTTGCCTTGCGATCCGGTCAGGTCGCCGGTAACGGCCGGGTAATACGCCGAGCGCGTCTCAACGATCTGCTGGTTGGCAAAGTTCACTTCATTTTGCGCGGCCGCGATCTGCGGATGATTCTGAACGGCCATGGCTTCCGCTTGTTGCAGTGTCAGCCGGGGTTGGGAGGGCGCCGGGGGATTCTGTGCTGCGCCGGCCGAGCCCAGTAGTAGTAGCGCCACTGCAGCGAGGATCAAATTAGACTGATCGCGATTGGCCCTTGCGAGCATTCGGTTATCTTCTCCTTCGACAACAAAAAATAGGTCAGTGGAAGCGAAGTACAAGAACCGCTACGCGGACGGAACCGCATGAGCTCGGTTGCGGTACATCAGCAAGTAAGCGGCCGGGACGATGAACACCGTCAACAACACGGAAACCGTCAATCCGCCGATAATGGCGCGCGCCAGGGGAGCATATTGTTCGCTTCCCGTGCCCAGCTTGAGCGCCATGGGCACCATGCCGATGATCGTCGCAAGCGAGGTCATGAGAATCGGCCTCAGACGAACCCGGCACGAGGTGATTACAGCGTCCTTGACGGACTGGCCCTGCTCTTCGAGACGGTGTGCGAACTCTACAATCAGAATGCTGTTGGACGCTGCGATTCCCACCAACATCAGTACCCCCATCAGCGACATCACATTCAGCGTGGTGTGCGTCAGAGGCAGCACCACCAGCACTCCGATGAATCCCATCGGAATCGCCAGCATGATCAGAAACGGATCCTTGAAGGAGCGGAACTGGGCGACCAGAATCAGGAACAGCAAAACTACCGCCAGCGACAGACCAATACCGAAGCTCCGGAAAGATGCGTTCATTCCTTGTACCATTCCGCGCAGATTGACCCGCACATTTCCTGGATACTTTTGGTCGGCGAGGAGCTGGCTGATTTTCGTCGAAAGCTTTCCGAGATCCTCGCCGGAAGGCGTCACGTACACATCTGCCACGCGCTGGATCTGGTAGTGATCGATTTCCGTCGGGGATTGAACGGCCTTGAGGTCGGCCACATTGCCCAGCACCGTGATGGGACGCGTCGCGTCGGCCGCGTGCGCCATAGGGGAATGTACACCGTCGACCTTGTTTTCCGCGCCGCGTAGAGGAATCTGCTGTAGATCGATGAGATTGTGAATGGCCGGCTTGCCATTCTCGTAGTATTGAACCGTCAAGAAGTAATCGTTCCCGGTCTGATGATCCACCCAATAGTTGGGCGCGATCATCGTGTTGGAATTCAGCGCGGTGATCACGTTGTCCACGATTTCTTTTTCCGTCAGGCCCAGCTCCGCGGCATGCACACGGTCGATATCCAAACGGAGAGCGGGATAGTTGAGATCTTGTGGGATGTAAACTTCGCCCGCGCCGGGCAGCGTGCGGATGTGCGCCGCCAGGTCCTGAGCCACGCTGTAGGCGCGATCGAGATTACGGCTGCTGACCTGGACATCGATTGGCGCCGCCAGGCCGGAATTGAGAATCGCGTCCACCATCGACCCGCTGGAAAAGAAGGTTCGTAGATCGGGATATTGAGCCGCGACGGCTTTTCGCACCTGGTCCATATACTCAAAACTGCTGATGCGGTGGTCTTCCTTCAACTGGACCTGTACCGTCGCAGTATATGGGCCGGCGTTGCTGCTATACAAAGCCGAAAAGTCCGGTACGATCCCGATGTTGGACACCACCATGTTGAAGTCCGCCGGATCGACCACCTTGCGGACCAGGTCCTCCACCTTGCTCACGTAGTTTTCGGTTACTTCAATCCGCGAACCGGTGGGTGCCTTGAGTGTAATGGTGAACTGCCCCGCATCCGTCTGAGGGAAAAACGCGACGCCCAACAAGGGATAGATCGCGAGACTGGCGACAAACAGGCCGAGCAACACAATGACCGTCAGCGCCGGGACCCGCAATGCGGCTCGAACCGCCGCTTCGTAGGCGTTCAACAAGCCCTGGAATCCCCGGTTGAACCAGCCGTTAAAGCCTCCTCCACCGTGCGACTCACCGCCCTCGTGCGTGTGCTGCATCCGCTTCAGGAAACGCGCGCAAAACAGCGGAATCACAGTCATGGCTACAAAGTAGGAAGCGAACAGGGAAAGCACCACAGCGATGGCAAGGGCACTGAACAGGAATTTGCTGACGCCGGTCAATAGCGTGACAGGAAAGAACACAACCACGGTGGTGAGTGTTGCCGCGAGTACCGCCATGCTGACCTCGGAACCGCCCGTCTCCGCCGCCGCTTCCGGCGACGCACCGGTCTCCAAATGGCGATAGATATTCTCGAGCGAAATTACCGAGTTGTCGATCACGCGCGAAAAGGCGAGCGCCAGGCCGCCCAGGATCATCGTGTTCACCGTGCTGCCAGCCAGGTACAGCACAACAAACGTGGCCAGCGCGGAGAGCGGAATCGAAAGAAACACCGCCAGTGTCGCCCGCATGCTTCCAAGGAAGATCAGGATCATCAGGCTGGTCAGAGCCAGACCGATCGCTCCTTCATCCAGAAGTGTCCGGATAGCTTCCTTGACGAACGCCGACTGGTCGAACACCACAGTGGCTTCCAGTTGCTTGGGAATGTCCAGCAGCTTCGGAATCATCTCGCGAATGCCATTCACCACCTGGATCGTGTTGGTATCGCCGCCCTGCTTCAGGATCGGCAGGTAAACCGACCGCTGCCCGTCAACGCGCACAACGTTGTACTGAATCTGATTGGCGTCTTTGGCTTCGCCAATGTCATTGATGGTGACGGATCGCTGGCCTACGGTCTTGATCGGAAGATCATTGATGTCCTTAACTTTTTCCACCAGGCTGTTGGAATACAGGTAATAGTCGTAAGGGCCCACCTTTACGTCGCCTGCGGGCAGAATCAGATTGCTGCTGTTCAATGCTCCGACGACGTCCATGGGACTCAACTGGCGCGAGAGAAGCTTGATGGGGTCTACGTACACCATCGCCTGCCGGTACTCGCCGCCAAAGGGAGGCGGAATCGCCGAACCGGGCACCACCACGATTTGATTGCGGATCGTGAACTGGCCGATGTCGTGAAGCTGCGTCTGGGTAAGGCCTTGACCCTTGAGCGTCACCAGGCAGACGGGAAGACTGGAGGCGTCCATCTTCAGCACGACCGGCGGAAGAGTGCCGGGCGGCAGGCGTTTCAGGTCCGCCAGCGCAAGATTCGACAGCTCGGTGACGTCGGCGTCGGCGCTGGTGTCCGGCTGGAAGAATACCTTGATCATGCTGATACCCAGCATCGACCGCGATTCCATGTGATCGATGCCCGACGCCAGTGTGAAGAAGCGCTCCAGCGGATTGGTGATGTCGGTTTCCACGTCCTGGGGCGGCATGCCGGAGTAAAACGTCGCTACCACGACCTCGGGAAGGTTGATGGGCGGAAACAAGTCCACCGGCATCCGCACCAGGCTGGTGATGCCAATCAGAGTTAAAACCAGGCAAATGACGACGATGAAGTAGGGATTCCGGATGGAGAAACGGGACACTGCTTACCTCCCTCGCATTCCGCCAAGCATCATTCCTGAGCTGATGCGGACGGCAGATCGACAATCTTGGGGACGACTTCCTGACCGTCCTTCAGTCCGCTGCGTTCGCTTACCACGACCGATTCGCCGTCTTGCAAGCCAGAAAGCACCTCCGCGTCGCTGGCGGTCTGAATACCCATGGTGATCGGACGGACTTCGATCTTATTAGCCCCGGTGACTACATCCACGGTCACATGGTCTCCTTGGTTCAAGGCCTGGATGGGCACGGTCAGGGCGTTGGTCTTATGCTCCAGCGTAATGGTAGCTTCCGCGTAGAGCCCCGGAACAAGGACCCGGTCAACGTTTGGCACGTCCACTTCGGTGTGCATCGTGCGCGTGTCTTCTTGAACGTCGACGGAAAAGCGCGCGACTTTCCCCGGGAAGGTTCGGTTCAGGGAGGGTACGCGAACATTAACAGGATCACCGATCCGAATGTAACGGACGTAGGACTCCGGCACCGGGATGACCAGGCGGAAAAGGTTGTCTTGCGAGAGCCGGACTAGCGGTAGAACCTGCGTGCTGGAGTTGGTTCCAGCCTGCATCAGTGTGCCTTGATTGGCGTAGCGCTGGGTGACCACGCCCGCGAACGGCGCCGTGATTTTGGAATAGTCGAACAGCACCTGGTCGTGTTCTTTCTTCGCCTCGGCCTCAGAAAGCGTGCTTCTTGCGGCTTCCAAATTGGATTTCGCCGCTTCGATTTGAGCCGCCGACGCCAGCGCCTTACCTTCAGCGTCGTCCACTTCCTGTTGGGCCACCAGGCCGGGTTTCGATTTGGCGACGCCGTTCAGGCGGTCAAACTCCAACTGCAGCACTTTGTGCTGGGCTTCCACGCGGCTTAGCTCGTTCTGCGCGTGTGTGATTTGATCGCTCGCATTACGGATCGACGCGTCGTCCAGCTTCAATTGCGCCTGCAATTCGGGAATGTCCAGAGTGGCCAGAACCTGCCCGGCTCGCACGCGGCTTCCGTAATCGACATTCAGATCCTTGACGAAACCGGACTCTTTCGCGTAAACGTCGATCTCCTGGAACGGAACCAACTCGGAAGACAGACTCAGGGTTCGCTCGAGAGTCTTCCGGCTTGTCTTGACGATGCCCACCGCGACGCCCGCGGGCTTGGAATCTATGGCGGGTGACTCAGCCCGCACCTTACCGCTGTTGCCGCACGAAGCGAGCAGGCCGGCCAGAATTGCCAGTGAAACGCAGGCGAGAGCAGAGCATGCGATTGACCTTAGGCCAGATTGCTTCAACGCGGCCTCCAGGGCAGATCGCAGTTGGCGCTCGCGCTGCGGATCCGCTCCGTTAATTCGTCCAGGGAGAAGCCCGGTGACTTACAGTATTCGATCAATTCCTTTTCCTCGCACCGGACTTTGTAGGCCTCTTCGGGCACTTGAGATGCAATAGAGAACGGAATCTTTAGTACGCCGTGCCGGTCGCCGTGCAGCAAATCGCCCGACTCGATCTTCAGGCCGCCAATCTCTACGGGCTCGCCAAATTCAATGATGTGCGCATACGCATGCGACACCGAGACCGAGCCGGCGAACAGATGAAAACCGATGGCCTCCACCTCGGGTAGATCCCGAACCGATCCGTTCGTCACGCAGCCCACGCAGCGCAACACCTGGCCGATCACCGCATGGATCTCGCCGACAAACGCGCCGAGCCCCAGGTTGTGGTCGACATCCTGCAGAACCATGACGCGCGGCTCGGGAACCGACGCAACGTAGTTCCACCAGTCCGGGCGGTCGTAGTAACAACGTTGCGTCATCGGCGGTGACGAAGTGCGGATTCGGGCTGTGGCCGCGTAACCGACCATCGGAGAAAGGTCCGGAAACTGGCAACGCACCTCATGCGCGACAAAGCCCTCGTTGCGCAGGCGCACATCCAGCCGTTCGATTGCATTGGAAACGGTGCACGTGTCGAACGCGCGAAGCTTGTTGAGGTCCACCCCCCTGACGGCGTATTGGTCAGTCATGTGTTCAAGCGTGTGGGGCAGACGAATCCAGTAGGGAGCATCGAAAGTATTCTACTTCAACACAGTACGACGCCTGCCCTGGGCTTCCCCATACCAGAGAACCGGTATTTTTGGCGCAAAAGCTTGGTAGTTCGGTTTCATACCGCGAAGCCTCGATTAGTATTGGGTTGAGTGCCACTATGGCTTCTTCGCGGCGCCACATCGTGCGTGGCTTAATGGAGAGTTCGCGCCTGGTACTGCTGATCGGCTTCGGAGGCCTGTTGTCGATCATGGCGCTCGCCGGCATCGACGCGATGCGGGTACTGAAACAATACCGGCACAATGATGATCAGATCCGGCGCCGCTATCTTGCGCAGAATAACGCGCTGAACGAGATCCGCTCGGATGTATACGTTTCGGGAACCTACATCCGGGACTATCTCCTTGAACCCGACTCTGGAAGGGCGGAGACGTATCGCACCGACCTCAGCGCAGCTCGCAGACAGATGGAATCCGCGCTGGAATCCTACGGCCGCCAAGCGGATCCGCTGGAGCTCGGCCACTATGCCGCGCTTCGCAGTGAATTGATGGACTACTGGGGCGTGTTGGCTCCGATCTTTCAATGGAGCCCCGGCGAAAGACGACGTTCCGGTTACACATTTTTGCGCGACGAAGTTTTCCCGCGCCGCCAGAGTATGCTTTCGATGGCCGACCGGATCGCCGCCATCAACGAACAGCAGTTGACCGCCGGCAACGCCGAAGTGGTTTCCCTTCTGCTCCGTTTTCAGGCGCGCCTTCTGATCACTCTGATTGCCGCGTTGGTGTTGGGCTTGGGCATGGCCACATTTTGTACTCGAACGATCCTCAAGCTGGAGGATCAGGCCCATCAGCGCTACCAGGAGGTAGCCGACGCCCGCGGCCAGCTCAAGGATCTCTCCGCGAGGCTGCTGCAGGCCCAGGAGACCGAACGCCGCGCGCTGGCGCGTGAGCTGCATGACGAAGTCGGCCAGTCCTTGTCGGCCGTGCTGGTGGAACTGCGGAATCTTTCGGTTGGCCAGACTTTTCATTCCGACCATCAGTCACGCAGTCACGTGGAAACCATCAAAGGCCTGGTGGAGAATGCGGTCCGCGTCGTGCGGAATATGTCGCTTCTGTTGCGCCCGTCAATGCTGGACGACCTGGGTCTGATTCCCGCGCTGAAATGGCAGGCCCGGGAGTCCTCCAAGCGCACCTCCATGGACGTCACGGTAATGGCCGAACTGGATTCGGATAATCTTCCCGACGATTACAAGACCTGTGTCTACCGGGTTGTTCAGGAAGCCTTGCATAACTGCGAACGCCATGCTCAGGCCAGTACGGTGCGCATCCAGGTGCAGCAGGAGCACAGCCGCCTGATCCTGACGATTCAGGACGATGGCCTTGGTTTCGAAGCTCACCAAATTAAGGGTTTGGGACTATTGGGCATCCAGGAACGCGCGGCCCGCCTCGGAGGCGTATGCACCATCCAGTCAAAGCCCAGAAGCGGAACGACTCTCTCTTTGAAATTACCGTTCCAACAGGAGCAGCGGAGCTCCATTACCAGTGAAATCCATTCGCATTCTCTTAGCTGACGACCATACGGTCATGAGGAAAGGCCTGCGGCTCCTGCTCGAGAGCCAGCCGGAGTTTACCATCGTCGCGGAGGCATCCGACGGCCGGCAGGCTATCGAGCAGGCCGAGGCGACCCAGCCGGATGTCGCTGTCGTCGATATCGGCATGCCCCAGTTGAACGGCATCGAAGCCGCGCAGCGGATCACCACCGCGCTGCCCCGCGTGGCCGTCGTCATCCTCAGCATGCACTCCGACGAAGGCTATGTCCTGCGGGCTCTGAAGGTTGGCGCCAAGGGATATCTCCTGAAGGATTCCGCCGAAGGCGACCTCATTGAAGCCATTAAAGCCGTCCACGAAGGCAGGACCTTCTTTAGCCCCGAGATCAGCAAAATGCTGGTGGAGGATTACATTCGAGAAATCCGCACGCGCGGCGTGGAGGACAGCTACGACTTGCTGACCGTCCGCGAGCGGGAGATCCTGCAACTTCTGGCCGAGCGCAAATCCAACAAGGAAATCGCACAGGCGCTGAATTTGAGCCCCTATACTGTCGAAACGCACCGGCGGAACCTACAGGAAAAACTGAATCTGCACAGCCTGGCGGAACTGATCCTTTACGCTGTGAGAAAAGGCGTCATCTCCTGAGCTCCCAGCCCGGCTATAACCTTGACGGCGGAACGCGGCATTTGCGACGATAAACGCGACTAAAGCGCAGAGACGCAAAGGAGCTTGCCGCTGTTGGACTTGAGAAGTCTTGCCGCCATCGTTCTACTGGCGTTCGGGTGCGTGCTGCAGTCGCCGGGCGATGCGCCGGCCAAACTCACGCGCGAGGATGCCCGCAAGCTCAAGGACCCGGTCCCGTACAGCAAGAAATCGATCGATCGCGGCCGCGTCACTTTCCTGCAAAATTGCACCAGCTGTCACGGCGAGGATGGTAAGGCGCAAGGCTCGCTGATCGCCGACGCCACGGATCTCACCACGCCCAGCCTTTACAAAAGCGGGACTACGGATGGCGAAATCTTCCGCAGCATTCGCGACGGTGCCGGCGACCAGATGCCCGCTTTCAAGTCGCAGCTGGACAGCGAGACTGACATCTGGAACCTGGTGAACTTCATCCACAGCCTGTGGCCGGCATCGATGCGGCCTGCTCTCGAGGACGACGGCAAGAGCAAATAAGGAGACGCAATATGAGCGAACCAAGCGAGACCAACAATTCCCAGAAAGCGGAAAGCGGCTCGCGGCAATCCCGGCGCGGACTTTTCTCCTCGATTGGCGCGGGCGCTGTCGCTGCCGCGCTCGTGAGTCCCAGTAAGATGTTCGCCGACACTACCGGGTCCATCCCGTCCATCCGGATTCCCAAGGATTTTTCGGACAGCCTGGCTGAAGCCACTAAACTCGGCTCGTTTGACGCCAAGGGTGGGATGACCGGCGCCGAACTCTTTGCCAAATCGTGCAAGGAGGAAGATCTGGCGGCGCTGTTCTGCTGTCCCGGCAATTACCAGATCATCAACGCGATCTCGGCGGCGGGCATTCCGGCGTTCGGCGGTCGCTCGGAAGGCTCCATGGCGACGGCGGCGGACGGCTTTTCGCGCTGCACCGGCGAGGTGACAGCCTGCTCGGGCACAGAAGGTCCGGGCTTCACCAATATGATCATGAACATCGCCGTGGCCCATCGCGCGCGTACGCCGTTATTGGTGCTGGCCAGCAATGTGACGATCGCAACTGACGATCGCGAATTCTTCATCCAGACCGGCTACCAGCAACCCACCACCGAAGGCCTGAAGAAGTACGGTAAACGGCTGATCGCGCCGGACCGGATCCACGAGTACACCGGCTATGCATTTCGCTATCTGAAGACCGGCGTGCCGGGGCCGGTGCATCTGGATTTTCCGGGCGAAATCTACCGCCATCGCTTCAGCGCGGAATCGGAGGTGAAGGAATACTACAGCAAGGACAAATACCGCACCGAGTCGCGGCCCCATCCCGCGCCCGCGGACCTGGCGAAGGCCGTGGACATGGTCAATCGCGCCGAGCGGCCCGTGATTGTGGCTGGACACGGTGTTTTCTTCCACAAGGCTTGGGAGCCGCTATTAGCGGCCGCGGAGAAGAACGAAATCGCCGTGGTGACATCCGGCCCGATGCGCGGGCATTTTCCGGATGAACATCGCCTCTCGGCGAGCCTTTCGCCCGACGCCTTCATGAGTGCCGATTTGGTGGTCTTCGTTGGCCAGTACAGCATGCCGACCAAGCAGGAGTGGCGTTTCAATCCCGACGCCAAGGCAATCCGGGTGAACCCGGGTAATCCCGAGGACCTGGGCCGCAACTGGCCGCTTGATCTCGGCATCGTCGCCGACGAACGCGCGTTTCTCGAAGGATTGGCCAGCGATCTACCGCGCAAGAAGCGCGACGCCTGGGTGGCCGAACTCGCGTCGGCGCGTCAGAAATATGAGAAGCGGTTGCTCGATGAATACGAACAGGGCGTCAAGCATAGCCAAGCCACCAACACACTGCATCACGCTGTGGTCTGCAAGGAAGTGCACGATTTCCTCTACAAAGGGAGCATCGATCCCAAGCTAACCGTGACAGGCTGGGGCGGTTGGACCATCGGCAATTGCGGTGCCCGCTGGCTGCGCGCCTACCGGCCCGGTCAGGAAGTGAACTGCCCGTATCAGTACTCCGCGGTTGGCCCGGATCTGGCCATGATGATCGGCGCCGGCGCGGCCGTGCAGTTGGGCGTGGGCCCGCAAGCGGCCTACAAAGGTGCGCCCGTGCTGGTGATCACCAGCGACGCCGGCATCACTTACAGCATGTTCGAACTCGACACTGCCGCGAAATACAAGATCCCTGTGATTTGCGTCGTCTACAACAACAACGCCTGGGGCATGTGGCCGAGCGCGGTGGGAACGCCGCGATCCATGCACATGTACCTGTTCCAGGAGAATCTCCGCTACGACAAGATGGCCGAGGGCTTGGGCGCACGCGGCGAATACGTCCGCACGCAGGACGAATTCCGCAAAGCGCTGAAGACCAGCTACGAAGTGGCCGCCAGAGACCGGGTCTCCACGCTCATCAACGTGCAGGCAATGAAGGAATTTACCTCCGGCAAGGATTATCCGCCTGGCAACATCATCAATCCCGAGCCGAGCGTGGGAGCGCTTGCCCACTAAGACTCCGGCGAAGCGCCAATCCATCGTCGCGCTGGTTACTTCCATTTTGGAAGGCTACGCGTCGAAGGCTGTTTTTCGCGGTTTCAACGCGCAAGCCGCTGGTCCGGGCAAGGCGCGCTATCGAATGGTCTGGCACTATGAGCGGCAGTTCGAGCTGACGCTCGACGTACGGGCAAAAACCCTGCGCTTCGCTGATCTTCTGCCGGGCATGCCCGCGAAATCGGCTATTTACAAAAAGCTGAAGGCATTCCTTAAAGAGCGCCAGTCGCCTGCAACGCCCGAACATCGCCGCGTGAATCCCGCCAAGGCTCGCTTGCGCGTCAGTAACCGCGCCGGCAATGTGTCGCTCGCTTTCTCCGTCCCTGGCGGCGATTTCGAATACGCCACGCGCAAAATCATCCATCTGGTCCACGAAATCTTTCTTGTATTTCTGATTGACGGAAACTACTACGAGTATCTGGTGGAGCAGTTGGGGCTCGATCCGGACCGTTTCTAACGCTCGCCCGTCAGATTTTTCAGCTGGATATTCCGCACTTCGATCTTCATCGGCTCGCCGGCGTGTAATTGAATGCCGATCAGTCCTTCCATGCGGCGATTAGCCAGGTCGTCGTCCATGAGCCCGCTCATGATCCGCCCGTTCAGGATCTGAACCAGGATCCGGCCGCGGGCGATAATGTGGTATTCATTCCACCCCTCGGAGTGAATGAACCTCTTCAGCGCTGCATCGTCGCCCAGGTGGCCGATCGCGGCCGGTTTCTTCCCTAACTCGATCAGGGCAAACTGCCCGCGTAGAGCGAGGAACCCGCGCCCTCGTTCTTCGTAGATCTGGCCGGTGTACTGCTGCTCCGCGTCGATGTCGGCTTGGTAACCTTTCATCGCCCAGCGGATATCCGGAAGTTCGCTGCTGCGGTACTGGATGCCGCTGTTGCCGCCGGTCAACCGGTATTCGAGCTTCAGTTCGAAGTTGGCCGGATGTCCGCCGCGCCAAATCAGAAAGCTGTTCTGCCTGGGAATGGTGGCCGGAGTGGTCTCGCCGACAATCGCGCCGTCCTCCACGCGCCACAGCTTGGGATCGCCATCCCAGCCGTTCAGCGTCCTGCCATCGAAGATCGATAGGAAATCCTGGGCTTGCAGGCCCGCAAGACTCAGCGCCAGCAGCAGAACACTGTGCAGTCTACGGCTTCGGAATGCCCAATCCAAACGCATAAAGTGTGCCATCCCGCGTCCCTACGTATACGCGGCCGCCGCCAACTGTAGGCGCGCTGAAATGGGAAAATCCGTGAATCGTATCGTCGCTCGAAAACAGAACCTTGCCGGTGGTTGCGTCCAAAGCGTAGAGAACCGCGTGCCCGGTCTTTGCTAGGCGCTGCTCGGTCCCCAGAAAGTTCCCATTCGGACCAAATTGCGGGCCATAGTCGCCATCGGATTCGACGAAGACCATTCCATTCGCCACAATCGCCGGCGTGGGAAGCGACAAATTCAAGGAGTTCCAAACAGGCGTCAAGACGGGCTTGCCGGATTTCAATTCCACTTTGAACGCCATCAGGCTACCGTCCGGAGTGGCGCCGTAGCTTTGAGTAAACTTTGCATTGGCCGTTGGCGGGCCCCAGGCCGGCGCGTACAGCCAGCGTGTTCCGGCAGCATCTTCCCAGGTAGAGAAAGCGCCCCAGAAGCCTTTGGTGGCGAAGTTAACCTCCGCATTGGTGTACAGGGGGCTGCGGAAGAGCGGAGTGCCATGATCGGCGCCCCCCGGCGACTTGGTGTCCAGCAAAAAAATCACGCCTTCCTTACCGGCAGCAGCCGCAAGCTCCCAATCTTTGAACTTAAAGACGGTGGGGCCGATGCATCCCATGTCCAGGTCTTTCTTTGTCATCCACGAGCGGTTGCGCGGAGTGAAGTAATCCAGCAGGCTCAAATCCTTCGCCGAAAGGGCGATCACCGAGTCCGCGATCAGATTCTGCTGCGGATCATACGGCCCGTCGCCCGTTGATACCAGAATCTTTCCGTCCGATGTCAGCGCCGCGCCGCCGCGCTCCCAAACGCCGGAACCATTCTTGCCGGCTTGAAAATAGTATGTCTTGTGGCCGGCGTCATTCAGATCCATGGCGTAAACGCCCGAATTAACACCGTTACAACCCTGCGACGTGGTCGTGTAAAGAAGACCATTTACCAGATTCATGCTCCACATTTTGGCGAATGGCGGCACAAAGGGCGCCGGCGCCAGAATGTCCTCACCGCTGACCAGACTGAAGATGTGCAGTTTTCCGTCGCTGGCCAGCACATACAGAGCTTGGCCGAACGTTCCAGCAGTTTCGGTGCGTGGCGCCGGGCCGATCACCGGAGTCGCGGTCAGCGCATTGGGGCAGAGCCAGCTTTCCTGGCGCTGCGGCGTTCCTTCGACGGAAAGTGTTTTCTGCCAAACGGTCTTGCCGGTATCGCCGTCGATCACGAAGACCTTGTCAGAGGCGCCGCCCACAACCACCAGGTCCTTCACGCCTTTCGAAGTGGCTACCGTGGCACGCACCAGCGGAGCGGTCAGCCCGTTGAGTGCTTTCGGCGAGTTGTCCAGCTTGACGCTCCATTCGAGCTTCAGCCCCTTCACATTCTCCGGCGTAAGGTCGGTCTCTGTTTTGTTCCAGCCGCTGCGCTGCGGATCGCCGCCGAAGGTGGTCCAACTGCCGCGTCCGAATTGCGCCAGCGAGAACGAGGAGAGCAGCAGAAGAACAGAAAGAAGGTACGCCAGTCTGGTCATGGATCAGCGGGGTTAGTGTATATCGCCTGGAACTGTGGAGTCAAACGTCGCACGATCGCCACTAGGTTCGAGTAACAATGTTACGCAAACTAAGCCCGCAACAACGTAATTCCATATACAAATTCCGGGGACTCATAGGATTGCGTTTTCTCTTGACGAAGCCAAAAAAACGTTATATGTTCGACAGGAGTAGGGGTTACTGAAATTGCAGTCGGGCCTGTCGTCCGTCTGTTGAGGATTGTTTTACAATTTAGCTCTCAACGTGTGAGGAAATCAGCATGCGCTCAGTGTGCCTTGCGATTTGCTTTGTTCTGGCTGCCGTTGCTGCATTTGGTCAAGGCGGAACCGGAACCATCACTGGTACTGTTACCGATCCCACCGGGCTAGCCGTGGCCGGAGCGAATGTCCAGGCAACCAACGTCGAGACCGGCGTAGTCTATACGGCTGCATCGACCGCTGCTGGCAACTACGCCATTCCGAACTTGCCGGTCGGCACTTACACACTTACGGTGAAGGTGCAGGGTTTCAAGACCTACACGCACACCAACCTCGCCATCGCCGCGGCGCAGACCGTGAGGCAGGACGTTCCGATGGAGATCGGCGCGGCTTCCGAATCGGTGACTGTTGAAGCCCAGGCTTCGCTGTTACAAACCGAAACGGGCGACCAGACCGTCGACGTGACGCTAACGCAAATGGATAATCTCCCTCTGCTGGGCGTCGGCACGGTGAACGCCGGCACCTCGGGCTACCGTAATCCTTACAACACGCTTCTTACACTTCCTGGGGTCAGCCAGTACAACAGCAGCGGACTATTCAATATCAACGGATTGGGCGGCGGCTCCAGCTTCACTCCGTCGCTGGGCGAAACGATGCGTATCGAAGGCCAGGACGCTACCTCGCGCATCTTCAATACCTACGACTACACCCAGATGGCGCAGCCGAACACGGACGCGGTTCAGGAAATCGCGTATCAGACCAGTAACTATGCGCCGGAGTACGGACAGGCGGGCAGTGCGGTGATCAACATGACGATGAAGTCGGGAACTAATCAGTATCACGGCACCGGCTTCGACTATTTCGTCAACGAGGACTTGAACGCAGCCGATCCGTTCACGATCGATGCCGCTGGACACAAGTACCGGCCCATCAACCGGCGCAACGATTTCGGCGGCACGCTCGGCGGTCCCGTTATCATTCCCAAGCTCTATAACGGCAAGAACAAGACGTTTTTCTTCTTCGCTTACGAGCAGTATCTGGAAGGCACCTCATACAGCTTCAATGATACGGTTCCGAGCGCAGCTTTCCGTGCGGGCGATTTCTCCGCGATCTCCGCCAATGGCACGTGTGCGTTGTGCGCCGCCGCTGGCATCCCAACCGCCGCCTTGGGAATGGACGCCCTGGGTCGCCCAATTTACGCCAACGAGATCTACGATCCTGGTACGCGGGGCACCACCGCGCAGGGCCTGGGATACGCCAATCCATTTCAGGGCAACAAGATTCCGATGAGCGAGTTCAGTCCGAGCTCTCTGGCTTTTTTGGCCCTGCTACCCCAGCCGCAAAGTTCCGCTCTTGTTGGCAATTATCAGGGAATTATCCACGGCGGAAGATACTCGGCGATTCCATCGATCAAGGTCGACGAAATTCTCTCTTCCAAGGACAAATTGTCGTTCTATTGGGACAGAAATAACACCGAAAGTCAGATTGGGTTTCCCCTGGGGAATGCAGACGGTCTGCCCGAAGAGATCGGTGGGTACCGCGGTACGTTTATTCCAACGTGGATCACGCGACTGAACTACGATCGCACGATCTCGCCGACCATCCTGCTGCACCTGGGCGCTGGCTACCTGCACACCAGTTTCAACGATCACGCACCGTTTCTCAACTTCAACCCTTCCGACTTTGATCTCAGCGGTTTTATCCAGCATCGCCAGTTCCCGAGTATCACAGGGCTGTGCGGTCAACTCCTGGGCCCCCCGGGTACGCCAGCCGCTTGTTTGAATGGTACTGGGGCAAATGCCTTCGGCCAGCAGTTTTCCGGCTTCGGTGGAATGCAGAACATCGGTACTTCCGGTCAAATCCAGTCGCAGAATTATGAGGAGAAGCCGAGCTTCAACGCGAACCTGACGTGGGTCAAAGGCGCACACAGCTTCAAGTTCGGCGCGGAGTTGTATTTGGATCAAATCCTCACCGGAGCCTATTCCGGAGTGACGCTGGCGGCCACAGGAGCGTTTGGCACTCCTGATGCCGGCATCTCCGCCGCGACAGCGCAGCCTTACGTCCCGACCACCAGCTTCAACGGGTATAACATGGGGTTCGGTTTCGCCAGCTTCCTGCTCGGCGACTACACCTTCGCCAACGCGATCGGCGCCAATCTCCAGAACCCAGCTGAATTCTATCGGCAGGGCTATCAACAGTGGGGCTTGTTCGCCCAGGATTCCTGGAAAGTGCGGCGCAACCTGACGATCACTTACGGCGCGCGCTGGGATTATGCCACGCCTTATCAAGAGCAATACGGCCGCTTAGGACAGTTGAACGGGACTCTGCCGAATCCCAGCGCTGGTGGTGCCCTCGGTGCGATTCAGTACGCTTCCAATTGCAATTGCAACTTCTATAAGTCTGCTTATCCTTTCGCGATTGGACCACGCGTTGGTGTGGCGTATCAGATTACACCGAAGACCGTATTTCGCGGCGGTTGGGGATTCACCTATCAATATGTGAGCAATGCGGCGGGCGCCATCGTTGCGATTCCCGGCCTCTACCCTCTCTCCGGCGTGAATCCTTACGTCAATATTGCTACGCCGGGGGCCATTGCCACACCGAGTTGGCCGACCACCAATCCCGGCGCGTACCCGCTCCCCGGTACCGTGGGCGCTCCAACGGGGAACTTTGTTCCGGATGGCAACGAGAACCGGCCGCCGCGCATCAACCAATTCAGTTTCAGTATCCAGCAGGAAGTTACTCCGAACTTCATCTTGCAGGCTGCATTTGTTGGGAATCGGGCCGCGTGGCTTGGCTTTGGGCCACTGGGCACCGTAGCCGGCACCGGCGTCAACAGCAACGGTACCGCTCAGATCTCGCCGGCGACGTACGCGCAATTCGGCTTGTATCCTTATCCCGGAACCGGTCCGGCCGGATACAACAACTACGCAGACTATTTGCTGACCCTTCAGCCTCTCAACAGCACCGCAGTTCAACAAAGATTGGCGGCAAGCGGTCACGCCGGGTTTGTGCCCTATGCGGGTTTCCCGATCCGCAACTCGCTGAACAGCGCGCTCTATCCCTTCCCGCAATATGGTGGGATCACCGATACTACCTCGCCGACCGGAGATTCCAAGTACGACGCCCTTCAAATCACCGCCACGAAGCGCTTTTCGCACGGACTGCAAGCCGGTGGCACCTACACCTGGGGCGGCGGCTACCTCCGGCCGAATCGGCAGAATTTCTTCAACCCAACTGGCAACCTGTGGCAGATCCAGCAGATCCCGGTTGAGGACCTGAATTTCAACGCGATCTACACGGTGCCGTCCTACGAAGCTCTCCCCAAAGCTGCAAATTGGGCAGTCAAAGATTGGCAGGTCGGCTGGTACGCCAATTACCAAAGTGGCCAGTTCCTGACGCCTCCCACTAGCCCGACCTTAAACTTGATTCCCAGTGAAGACATCCGCGTCCCTGGACAGCCGTTGTATACACCGGGCGTGAACATCAACGATCACAGCACCTTCAATCCCTACACAACACAGGTGCTGAACCCGAAGGCGTGGGCGCCTTGTCCCGCCAACGGTGTCTGCGCTGCACCCTCGACGTTCTTCAAGGATTTCCGTGGCCCCCGCACGCCAACAGAAGACGCGAGCATCGGCCGCAACTTCCGTTTCGGCCCGGACGGCAAATTCAATCTCTTCATCCGCGCCGAGTTCGTCAATATCTTCAACCGCACTCTGTTCCCGAATCCGGGCACGGCAAGTCCCGTTTCGCCGACGGGAGCGGTTAATCCGCTGCAGCACTTCGGGGCTGCGGGCCAACTCACGGGCGGCTATGGCGTCATCAACGCGTACCTGGCGACCGGGACGTATTACAGCGCCAATACGGCTTACCTGCAGGGCCGCACGGGTACCCTGATCGCCCGCTTCTCTTTCTGATGTACTGATGTAGTGTTCGGAAAGTTTGCCGCGCTCTTCATCCTGGCGGCCGGCCTGTTCGCAGCCGGCCGCTCTTTCATTTCCTACGCCGACGCAAGACGTGCGCCGCTCCCCGCCGAACTGAGAATTACTAACGAGCCGCAGTGGCTGGCCTGGGCTCGCCGCGAAGATAACGCCATTCGTGCGCGCCTCCGGCAGGGCGATCTGGACTCCATGGTGAATCTGCTCCTCTATGGAACATCCTTCACCAAGCAGCCTCGGATCAGCATGCAAGGCGAGGGCATTGCCGAAGCGTCGAAGTCCGGTGTCTTGCGCGCCCGCGTGGACGATCTGGTCACAGGCCTACGCAGCCCGCGTGACAACGAACGGCTGGTCTTTCTCCAAAACCTTCTGAGAAGCCAGGGCATCGACGTTGCCAATCCCAAGCAAACCGGCGTATTCCTCTTTCAGAATCTGCAGCGTGTGGTTGAAGAGCGGAGGACGCTCGCCCAGCGTGCTGCCACGGTGGGATCTTCACTCTTCCGCGATCGCGGAGTTTCGCTGGACACTCGCATCATTCCCGATTACTCCATCGAGCAGACGCTGCGCGATCTCAAGCAACGCGGTGTGTTGCGCGAGGGCCAAGTTTCGCGCGCGGCGGTGATCGGTCCGGGCCTCGATTTTATCGACAAGAACGAAGCCTCCGCCTACGATTACTATCCTGAGCAGACTGTGCAGCCGTTCGCTCTCGTGGACTCGCTCCTGCGCCTCCGCATAGCGAAGGCGAACGCCGTGCGCGTATCGGTGCTCGATATCAGCTCCGCCGTGCTCGATCACTTGCTGCAGGCTCGCGAACGCGCAGCGAAAGGCGTCGGCTACACGATCCAGTTGCCCCGCGATCTTGGACCGCCCTGGCCGCACCAACTGCTCGCCTATTGGAAAGCCTCTGGAGACCAAGTCGGCGCTCCCGTTGGCCCTATCTCGCCGCCTTCGATCTTTCCGGGATTGGAATCGCGCGCGGTGCGAATCCGCCCGGACGTGGTTCTTGCATGCAAGCCGATCGATCTCGATATTGTTTTTGAACGTCTTAACTTGGCTGGGCCGGACCGCTTTGACTTAGTGGTAGCAACGAATGTTTTTGTTTATTACGACGCGTTCGAACAAGCTCTGGCTCTCGAAAATGCAGGCGCCATGCTCAAACCCGGAGGCCTCCTGCTAACGAATGACCGGCTGCCCGTCACTTCCGCAAGCTCTATGCAACTCGCTGGAAATACGGACGTATCATTCGACTCTCCCGCCGGCTCTCCTGGCGTAAGTTCCCGCCAGTCCGTGGAGTGGTACCGGAAGCGATGACGGGGCATGTATTCAGGCTACAAAGAACGTTAAATTTCCCCTTGACGCAATGCTAGAAACAGTATATCTTCATGCAGAAGGCCGTAACTGAAATTGCAGACTCCTTTTCAAATGGGGATTAGGGGCTAATTCAAAATTTCAAAGTGTGAGGGGATTGAGCATGCGCTTCGTGTGCCTTGCGATCTGTGTGTCCTTTTTTGCTGCACTGCCCAGGGCGACCGCGGCACGATTACGGGAACGGTGAGCGATCCGGCGGGCGCCGTGGTTGCCAATGCTGCGGTACAGGCACGGAATACCGCCACCGGCACGGTTTATCAAGCTGCCACAACGGAAACCGGAAATTACACTCTTGCGGAGTTACCGTTCGGCCAATATGAAGTGTCCGTGACGGTGCCCGGCTTTAAGAAATATGTGCGGCAAAACCTGACGGTCCAAGTCGCACAAACGTTGCGCGTCGATGTCACGCTCGAAGTGGGCGCGGCATCCGAATCAGTGACCGTGGCTGCTGAAGCATCCATGCTGAAGACCGAGAGCGGCGACGTGAGCAGCAACGTCAACGCGGAAGCGCTCAATCAGCTTCCCCTCATCGGGGTTGGCGCCGCCGCGTCGGGTAGTTCGGGAATCCGCAATCCCAACGGAGTTCTGAATGTGGTTCCGGGCACTTACTACATCCCGAATTCGCAGGTAAAGATTAACGGCGCGCCGAGTAACACTCAGGCCTATCACGTGGAGGGTCAGGACACCACCAATCAGGGCTTCCCGTACGCCGCCGCCCAAGTGCAGCAAGGCGTCGATGCGATTCAGGAAGTATCCGTCCAAACCAGTAATTTCGCGGCGGAATACGGCGGCGCCGGCGGCGGCTTCTTCAATGTTACGATGCGGTCCGGTACTAATCAGCTTCACGGCAGCGGTTACGACTACCTGGTCAACGAGGTGCTGAACGCCGGTACCCCGTTCACGGGTCCTCCGTTCACTCCCACCCAGGCAGGAGAGTTAGTGAGGCCCCGCGCCCGCCGCCACGACTATGGCTGGACCGTGGGCGGTCCGGTAGTGATTCCGAAAGTCTACAACGGCCGCGACAAGACCTTCTTCTTTTTCAGCTTCGAACAGTTCCGCGAAACGCAGATTGTCAACAATACGCCGATCACGGTCCCGACCGCTGCGTACCGCAACGGTAACTTCAGTGGCGCCATCAGCGCGCTCGGCAACAAGGTTCTGGGCACCGATGTCCTCGGCCGGCCGATTCTTGCGAACGAGATCTTTGACCCTACTTCGGCCCACGTTGATCCCGTGACGGGAAACACCGTTGCCAACCAGTTTCAGAACAACACCATCCCGATGTCCATGATGGATCCCGTCGCACTGAAGATCCAGAGCTTCATCCCGGCGGCAACGTTGTCGAGTTTCACGAACAACCTGATTCCGGTTTACTCCAGCGTCCGGCACACCACCATTCCGGCCATCAAGATGGACCATCAGATCAACGACCAGCAGCACCTGTCGTTCTACTGGTCCTTTACCCACACCGATTCGCCTTACTCGCCCATTTACGGACAATCGGAGGGTTTGCCCGACCAGATCACCGCGGATCGCGGCACTTTCATCCACTCACATGTCGAGCGGCTCAACTACGACTACACCATTTCGCCGACGTTGTTGTTGCACGTAGGCGCTGGATATCAACAGAACAATTTCTTCGACGACGCACCCCTCACCAATTTCAACGCCGCTCAGGTGTTCGGACTGGTTGGAGCAACCGTCAACCGCAACACGCCTGTGTTTACCGGATTCTGTCCGCCGGCGGGCATAGCAGGTGTGGCCTGCACGGCTGCGGGCGGCATGTACAACATGGGACCGGTCGCCGGACAGGGACATCAGTTCTATGAAAAGCCCTCCGCCAACTCCAGCCTCACCTGGGTGCACGGCAACCACAGCTTCAAGGCGGGCGCCGAAGTCTTTTATCTTGCGATCCCGGCCATTCCCTACACCAATACGAATGGAGCTTACACTTTTAGCGCGAACGAAACCAATCAGCCTTATCTCGTGGGCCAAAGTTTCACTGGCGGCGCACCTGGCTTCCCCTACGCGAGCTTTCTTCTCGGTGCCGTAGACAGTTTCAACATCGCGGCCCCGGCCGAGTACCGGAACTCGAAGTCCCAATGGGGCTTGTTCCTGCAAGACTCCTGGAAGGTCACCCGCAAGCTCACCTTGGAATATGGCGTGCGCTGGGATTACGGTACCTACTTCACCGAGGAGCACGGCCGCGCGGCGAACTTCTCTCCCACGACGCTCAATCCAACCGTGGGCGTCCCGGGTGCGTTCCTGTTCGAGGGCAGCGGGACCGGCCACTGCAACTGTAGCTTTGCGAAGAACTATCCCTTTGCGATCGGCCCGCGTATCGGCGTGGCTTATCAATTGAACGACAAGACAGTATTCCGCGGCGGCTTCGGCGTCATGTACAACCAGACCGGCACCACGCAGCTGGGTTATGCCGCCGCTGGCGTCGCCGCCACCTCCACCTATACGTCTCCCGGCGCTGGTCAGGCCGCTATGTTCCTGCGAACTGGAATACCAGCGCAGGATGAGCCTGCCTGGCCCGTCTTCAACCCTGGCTTGTTCCCCGCCAGCAAAGCCGGAGGCCAGTCTCTTCCTGCAGGGATCGGATTCCTGGATCCCAACGCCGGCCGGCCCGCGCGGCAGATCCAGTGGAGCATTGGTCTGCAGCGCGAAATCTTCCGCGATTTCGTCGTGGAGGCATCCTACGTAGGCAACGTAGGGGCGTGGTGGAATACCTCGGCCATTGAGGATATCAACGCCATCACGCCGGCCATCCTGGCCGCTCACGGGCTGAACATCACCAGTACTGCCGACCAGCAGTTGTTGATCTCACATCTCAATTCATCGCTCGCTTCGCAGCGCGCGTTCAACGTTCTTCCGTACGCGGGATTTTCGCCCAACAATACCGTGGCGCAAGCGCTGCGGCCGTTCCCGCAGTTCGGCTATATCCCCGCGCTGGGCGCGCCCCTAGGCAGGACTTGGTACGACGCTCTGCAGACCAAGGCAACCAAGCGATTCGGTCGCGGGCTGGTTTTCAACAGCTCCTTCAGCTGGCAGAAATCCCTTCAGGAAGGTGTCGACACCAACACCAGCCCAACCGTCGGCGGCCCCAACGTTCAGATAGCCCCAATTGGCAATCCTGCGCTCTCGAAGAGCATCTCCAGCTTCGATCAGCCGTTCCTGTTCACATTCGCCGGCTCTTACACGTTGCCCAAATTACCCGGCAACAAGGTCGTCTCATTTGTTATGAAGGATTGGGAAATCACCGGCTTCCTAAACTACGCCAGCGGCCTCCCGATTCCCAGCCCGCCGGCGACGACGAGCCTGGTCAACGAGCTGTTCCAGCCCACTCTCGCGGACCGCGTGCCGAACGTGCCGCTATACACAGTGGACATCAACTGCCATTGCTACGATCCAACCAAGACCTTCGTGCTGAATCCAGCGGCTTGGGTGAATCCGCCGCAGGGGCAATTCGGCACCGCGGCGCCGTTCTACACGGACTATCGCTATCAACGCCATCCCATCGAGAACCTGGGTCTGGGCCGCATCTTTCCCATCAAGGAACGGTTCAGCATCGAACTGCGCGTGGAGTTCGACAACATTTTCAATCGTACGTACTACAACAATCCGACCGCTACCGGCTTCGCCCTGCCCCAGTCGATCAACAAAGCGGGACCGCTGGCCGGTCTGAACGCGGGCGGATTCGGCTATATCAATCCCGCCGTTTCGCCAACGACACCTTTGGCGCAGCCGCGCAACGGCATCATCGTCATGCGCGTGCGCTTCTAATTCTGGACCGCGGCGGGCGGTTTCCGGCTACTCCACGGAAAACGTCTGCCGCGTTTCGTAGGTCTGGTGGCTGATGTTGTCGCGAACGGTTAGCACGATCGTGTACTTGCCGAGTGCCTGATCTGTTGCCAGATTCAGGCTGAGTTCGCCCGGCTGATAGCGCTGCGGGTAGAAAGTCTGGACTCTCTGCTTGGCGGCTTCCGGCTGCGTGTAAGCCGTGGAGCCGTCCGCGCGCAGCACCGTTAGCCCGTATTCGATGTCGACCAGGTTCTTCTCGCCAAATTTGTAGCCGGTCATGTCGAAGCGTGCCCACACCGGGTCACCGGGCCGGTACGCCGCCACTTCCAACGGTTTCGGATCATCCTCGCTGCGCAGGAAATGAAAGTTCCGGACAATCAGAGTGTCGCTCGGTGCGACGTTGCGGGCCGTCACGCTGAACGGCGCTCGAAGCTCCGTCTCTGCTTTCGCCTGCTCGTCCGACAGCTTGACGAGAACCACATATTCGCCCGGATCGGGCAGCGGCGGCACCACGATCTTGTAGCGAAACTTTGGTTCCCAATTCTTGTCCTCGGAGGTGACGTCGGTCTTGACTTCGCCCTCGGTGGGCGGTTGCAGCAGTATTCCGTGCGCGTCACGAGCTTCGATCTGGTATTTCAGGTGGATGGCCTGCTTGCCGTAGTCATCCGGCTTGTCAACCTTGCGATAGCCCTCAGCCTGACAACTGAAGTAAATGGTGTCAGCGGGCACGAATTGGTAATCCGTTGCGACGGGTGGGCCGTCTTCACCGGTCGCGAAGACAGGATGCACGATGGCGAAGGCACTCTTTGGGGCCGCCAGACACTGTTCCGCCGCAGCGAGAAGCAGAATCGCCAGATACGTTTTCACCACAAAACCCGCCTACTCCACCACTGTACTCCAGCCGCGGCGCGAGAGGTCCCAGTAGATTACGGCGCCGGCCGCAAGGCCCAAGGCCATCAAGACCGACCCGCTGACGAAATCCTTCAGCAGCAGCTTGCCGGTCCCGAATAGGATGCCGTAGATCAGGACGCAGCCGGAGATCCAGTCGAGCAGGTTCGACAGCCCGCCCGTGGAGGGTTTCACGTCCGGGGCCATCGCGGCGATGGGGCGCCAACCGGCCGCCGAGGGATGCGTGCGGCGATAGAAGGCGATCAGTGTCTCTTTGGATTCGGGCCGCGTAAGAAAGGTGACTGCCAGCCAGACGGCAGTAGTGACGGAGACGGTGATAATCATGATCCAGGCGAAGTCGCGCGGCTGGTCTTTATCCAGGCCGCCGCCGATTTGCAGCGCGAGCGAAACGACGAAGCCCGAGATCATCGCCGAGACTTCGCTCCACGCGTTGATGCGCCACCAATACCAGCGCAACAGCAGCACGCCACCAGTGCCCGCCCCGGTGACGAGCAGCAATTTCCACGCGCCCGCAATCGAATCGAGGTAGAACGTTACTACGGCCGACACGATGGTCAGAAAAACAGTGGCCCATTGCGACGCCACGACGTAATGCCGCTCGCTGCCGTCGCGCTTCCAGAAGCGGCGATAGAAATCGTTCACCAGGTAGCTGGCGCCCCAGTTCAATTGCGTCGCGATGGTGGACATGTAGGCCGCCGCGAACGCCGCAATCATCAGCCCACGGAGAGAAGGGGGCAAGTAGGCGATCATCACGCGGATGTAGCCGGTTTCGGGATCCGCCAAGCCGGGGAACAGAATCAACGACGCCAGCGCCACCAGCACCCACGGCCACGGCCGCACGGCGTAGTGCGCGATGTTGAACCACAGCGTCGCCAGCAGCGAGTTCTTCTCGTCTTTCGCGCTGAACATGCGCTGCGCCACGTACCCGCCGCCGCCCGGCTCCGCCCCCGGATACCAGGTGGACCACCAGTTCATCGAAATGTAGACCAGGAACGTAATCATCGGCATCCAGGCCGAGTGCAGGTCGGGGATGAAGTTCAGCACGGAGCCTTGTGTCGCGCCGCGAGCTTGATCGACCACCGCGAGCTTGGCTTTCATCGCATCGATCCCACCCACAGCCTGCACGGCGAACACAGCCAGCACTGTGACCATCCCCATCTTGATCACGAACTGGAACATGTCGGTGACCAGCACACCCCACAGGCCCGACAGCGTGGAGATAAACGATGTCAGCGCGATCAGTCCCATGACGATGGCGAGCGCTTCCAGTTTGGTCACGCCCAGCACCAGTTCGAGGATCTTCACCATCGCCAGGTTGACCCATCCAAGAATGATGCAGTTGATCGGAATGCCCAGGTAGAGAGCGCGAAAACCGCGCAGGAACGCGGCGGGCTTGCCGGAATAGCGGATCTCGGAGAATTCGATGTCGGTCATGACGCCCGAGCGGCGCCACAGCCGTGCATAGAAGAAGACGGTCAGCATCCCGCTCGCGACGAAGTTCCACCACAGCCAGTTGCCGGCGATGCCGCCCGTAGCCACCATCCCGGTGACTGCCAGTGGCGTATCGGCCGCGAAGGTGGTGGCGACCATGGAGGTTCCAGCCAGCCACCAGGGCACGCTGCGCCCCGACAGGAAAAACTCGCTGACGCTCTTGCCCGCGCGCGACTTGTAGTAGAACCCGATCGCCAGGTTGAAAAGGAAATAGAGCGCGACGACCAGCCAGTCCGCGGATGTGAGCTGCACGAATGAATTGTAGCGGGAGCGCGGCTGCGACTACTCTCCAACACCGACCCAAGCGGCCATCGCCTTCCAATCCGGATCATCTTTAGAAGTGAACTGGCGGCCGCCGCTATGAAACTCGTCTCCGCCAGCTTCCTTTGCCAGTGGGTGTAGCAGCAGCTTGCTCGCGGCGGGATCGGCCCGATTCACCAACTTGAGAACCGACTCGTAATTCATGCGCGACTGCGCATCGGTCCACTGTTCGCCCTCCTTCAGCGGCTGCAGCTTGAACAGATTATTCGATGCACTATGGCACGCCACGCAGCGCGCATGGCCGGGGCGCTTCTTGGCGAAAATCGGCTCAACCGTGGTTTTGAAAGTTTCGTAGTCGAGCGGCTGAGCGGCCGCCAGATGCGCCGCGAAAGCGATCGTCCCTAACAGCGCGATTCGCGTGACCATCAAGGCAGCACCGCCGTGATGTTGCGCTTCGGCACCTCGCCCACCGGGATCCGCGCGATCTCCCGCCTCGACGGGATGTCCACCACCGATACAAAGTTCGACGCCGCGCAAGCGACGTACGCTCGCTTGCCGTCCGGCGTCAAGGTGACCCAGTCCGGCGAGCGGCCGACTCCGGTTCTTCCCAGCAGCTTCAAATCCGGCAACGAATAGAAGTAGATGGAGCTGTTCAACCGGCTGTTGACCACCAACGTTTTTTCGTCCGACGTCACGGCCATTCCGTGCGACTCGTTCCCGCCCCACTTGTACGTCGCCTCGCCCGGCGGAAGATCGGGTAGCTTGATCCGGTTGATCTCCTTGTGCGCCGCGAAATCCAGCACCGCGAATCCGTTGAATGCGGTCAACTGTGCGAAAATCCACTTGGTGGACCCGTCCGGATTCGTGTAGAAAGCCATCGGCCGGATCCCTAGATCCATTTGCACGGACCACACGGGCTCCTCGGTCTTCTGATCAATCACCGTGATGACCTTGGACGGAATCGAGCCGCTGACAACGTACTTGCCGTCTGGCGTGACGTAGGTGTTGTGCACCGCGCCCTTCACCGGGATGCTCTTGACTCGTTCCAGCGAGGCTGTATCGATGACATCCACCGCGCCTGGCGCTACAGCGATGGAAACATACACACGCCGCCCGTCCTTGCTGATTGCGATGTTGTTCGGATGCCCGCTCAGCGGGATTCGGCGCGTCACCTGCAGCGTCTTAGTATCCACCACGTCCAGCGTGCTTTTCTCTTCGTCGCTGACAAAGTAATGGCTTCCGTCCGGAGCGGCCGCTGCGCCGTGATTCACCTCGATGCCATTGATGGTTCCGACCACTTTGTTGGTCACCGGATCGATGACGGACACATCGTCTCCGGCGCTGTTGGTCTGGATGATGCGAACCGTGCCCGCCGCGATCGGCAGAGCAAGCAAAAGTGCGAGGGAGAGCGAACGTGGCGTTGTTCGGGTCATACGCGGAGCCTCCAGTGATTTGAGCTACACGGTTCATAGTACATGTTTCAGGACCAGCCGAGGAAATCGCGCCCACTCCCCACTCGAAAGCAACTATGATAGGAAACCATGCGATTGCTCCTAGCCCTGTTCGCTGTATCCGTCGCCCTGGCCCAGGACGGCGGACCCACGCACTCCGACTGGCCTTCGTACGGCGGCTCGGACTTCTCGTGGCGCTATAGCGCTCTCGATCAGATCAACACAGGGAACGTCAAATCGCTCGCTCCGGTCTGGATGTTTCAGACCGGCGACTACGCGGAGAACCTGCAAGCCACTCCGATCGTCGAAAACGGTGTGCTGTACCTGATCACCGCGCGGGCGCGCGTGTTCGCCTTGGACGCTGCCACAGGCCGCGAGGTCTGGAATTACCGGTATCCCGATCCGCCCCGCTCCGTTCCCGGCTTTGTCGGAAATCGTGGATTGGCGGTGGGCGACGGCAAGGTCTTCTTTGGCACCAAAGATGACTATCTGGTCGCGCTGGATCAGAAGACCGGGCGTATGCTGTGGCGCGTGAATATTGATGATGCGCACCAGTGCGGATGCAACATCACCGCCGCGCCGCTGGTGGTCAAGGACAAGGTCATCGTCGGCGGCACCGGCGGAGACAGCGCGCATCGCGGCTACCTCACCGCATTCTCCACCAGCAACGGACATCTTGCGTGGCGCTGGTACGTGGTTCCCGGCCCCGGAGAAAAAGGTCATGAGACCTGGAAGGGCGATAGTTGGATCTTCGGCGGCGGCGCGCCCTGGTTGACCGGATCCTACGACCCGACGTTGAACTTGCTCTATTGGGGCACTGGTAACGCCGCGGCCGATTTCTACGACGCCGGGCGCGTGCCCACCGGCGCGGACAAGAGCGGCAATCTGAATCTCTACACGGCGAGCGTCGTGGCGCTGGACCCCGATACCGGCAAACTGCGCTGGTTCCATCAGGAAGTCCCCGGCGACATCTGGGATTACGATTCGGCCTACGAGGTGCTCCTGATGGATCTCGAAATCCGCGGCCGCACGCGTCAGGCGCTGGTCCACATGAACAAGAGCGGCTTGACTTCAGTTCTCGATCGCACCAACGGTGAATTGCTCGGCGTATTTTCCGTTCCCGAGGTTCGGACCTGGGTGACGGGAATCACCGAAGACGGCAAACTGGTGGGCCGCAATGAGCCGCAACTCGGCAAATCCACCGCGATCTGTCCCAGCGCCGCCGGAGCGAAAAGCTGGAACTCCATGGCGTACTCGCCCCGCACCAGTTTGATCTACGTTCCCGTCAACGAACTCTGCAACGACATCACGCCCAACAATAATCCTGCCGAAGAAGGCCAAAACTACATGAATGGCGAGTTCCCCATTCGCCTGATTCCCGGCCGCGCCACCAACAGCCATTTGGACGCATGGGATCCCGCTACGGGCAAGCGTGTTTGGAGCATGCCCTACAAGTACGTGCTGCTCGCGTCCATGCTCGCTACGGCGGGCAATCTGGTGTTCACGGGAAATCCTGAAGGCGAGTTCTTTGCGCTCGACGCCGCCAGCGGAAACAAGCTGTGGAGTTTTCAAACTGGCGCGGGACATCGCGGAGCCTCGGTCGCCTATTCGGTGAACGGCCGCGAGTACATCGCGACTTCAACCGGATGGCACTCGTCAGTAGTCGGAGGAGCCGTGCAGGCGCTGTTTCCCGATCAGGACTGGCGGCTGGGCTCGTCGCTGGTGGTCTTTGCGCTGCCGGAGGGATCGAAATGACGCGCCCGCTGCTTCTGTTGCTGGCCGGCGCGGCGCTGGCATGTGCGCAGGATTCCGCGGCGTTGGTGAAGCAGGGCGAGCGGGTGTTCGCCAAGACGTGCGCCACCGGATATTGCCACGGAGCGCGCGGTGCTTCGAGCGGCGCTCCGCGTCTGGCCGCCCGCGGCTTCAATCAGGCCTACATCGCAAGTGTGGTAGTGCGCGGCATTCCGAACACGGGTATGCAGGGGTTTGCAGGAAGGCTGCCCAATGCGGACCTGGCTGCGGTAATTTCCTACGTCGCGGCGCTGAACGGCGTCGTGAACCCCAATCCCGGCTTCGGTGGTCCCGCGGCGACTGGCCCCAGCGGGCCTCAATTGACTGGCGAAGCTGCCCGCGGTGCTCTCTTATTCCGTGAGGCGCTGCGTGGGTTTGGGCGATGCTCCACCTGCCACGAAGTCGGCGGCTTCGGAATTTCCGTGGCCAGTCTAATCGCGCAAGTGCCCGCGTCCGTCGACGCTCTCAAAGCGCTCGCAACGCCGAACGTGAAGACCGCAACACTGGATGGCGAATCCATGCCGGCTCTGGTGTTGAGCGACGGCAAGCAAGGCGCACAGTTTTACGACCTCGGCGCCACGCCGCCGGTCGAGCGCGACGTGCTGCCGGGTTCGGTGAAATTCAGCGAAGGCAGCGGTTGGCGGCATGCATCGGCGATCACCGCGTATAGCGACGCGGAGTTGAACGCGATCTTGGCCTATCTGCACGCTGTCGCCCAGCCTTAGATGGAGGCAGGCCATGACGAACAAGCTTTGCCGCGCGACGGTCGTGCTATTGATCCTCGGGATCAAGTGGAACGCCGTTAAGGCGCAGACCGGTAGTCAAGCTCATGCCGACTGGACCGGCTACTATGGGCTGGCAAGTAATCGGGAACTCGCCGGCACCGGCTTTCACCAGGACGCGCCGGGCGAGCAGTTGAACGGCCTGATTATCGCGCACCTGCAGCCCTGGGCCAGGGCGCGCATGCAGGCAACCGACGGCATCGCCGACGACACGGGGCAGGTCTGCCTGCCTGACGGAATCTTCCGCTATCCCAGCATGGCAGGAAGGTTTCTGTGGCTGGAAGAGCGGGGAAGGATCGTCATGGTATTCGAGAACGTCAACACCGCTGGCGTGCGCCGGATCTATCTGGACCGTCCGCATCCCAAGAACCCGACTCCGAGTTGGAACGGCGACTCGGTCGGGCGCTGGGATGGCGACACGCTGGCGGTGGATACGATCGGATTCAACGACAAGTCGTGGTTGTTCGGCGGTATGGAACCGCACACCGAAGAGGCGCATTTGATGGAGCGCATCCGGCGTGTGGGTGATGGCAGTTTGCTGGAAATCAACATCACCGTGGAAGACCGGCACGCGCTGACATCGGCGTACAGTTACAACCGCTATTACAAGAAACAGCCGGACGGTGCTGAAATGGCCGAGGACATTTGCAATGAAGATCCGGAAACGTGGAAAGCGTACCGGGATGCAGCGTTGAAGAAAGAACTCGATCGCGCGCGGCAGATCAAATGAAAGCCTTCCTGGGGCTGGTGATCGTGGTCGGTATCGGCGCGCCGTTCGCACTGGCGCAGCCGGACTTGCAAGGCGTGTATCAATCGATCCCCGATCGCGTGACGCTCTCTGGAGGCCTGAAAAATGTGGGTTCGCCCGCCGCAATCACGCTGCTCCCGGAAGCCGGGAAACAAGCCAAGGCCGTCGACTTGAAAAGAGACCCGTGGAAAATGTGTCAGCCGGTCGGCCCGTTCCGGATGATGGCTCATGAGCAGACCAAGATCGAACTGGTGCCGGTGCGCGCGATGATCATGATGCTGTTTGAAGATCTCTCTCACGGCGTGTTTCGCGCGATCTATTTGAAGCGTGAGCATCCGGCGAAGCTGCTGCCTACCTGGCTGGGAGATTCGGTTGCTCGGTGGGAGGGTGACACGCTAGTAGTGGATACGATCGGCTTTAACGACAAGACGTGGCTCAATGAAGAGGGCGCGCAGCACAGCGACGCCCTGCACCTGGTGGAGCGAATTCGTCCGGTATTGAGCGGCGAGTACCTGGAATACAAGGTGACGGCCGAGGATCCAAAGATATTGGCGAAGCCCTATACCTACACGCGCTACTACAAGAAGCTGGATTCAGAAATCATGGACGACGTCTGCCAGGACGAGGAGTAGAATATCCAGTAATCGAGAGGTGCGCATGACACATCCCCGGATTCCGGCGGCTGCAGCAGCACTGGCCCTGCTTTCTTTGACGTTTCTGCACGCCCAGACGCCTTCCAACGAGAAGTGGACAGCGCCGAGAACGCCCGATGGCCATCCGGATCTCACCGGTGTTTGGGACGCCGCCAGCATGACGCCGCTCGAGCGCCCGGTGGAACTCGGCAACAAGGAATTCTACACCGCCGAGGAAGTGGCGGCTTACGAGAAGCAACGCACCCGCGATCTGAATCGCGACCGCCGCGACGGGACCGCCGAAGCGGATCTGGCGCGCGCCTATAACGACGGCTGGTTCGACCGCGGAGCGCACCTGGGCAGCAATCATCGGACGTCACGCCTGATCGATCCTCCTAATGGCAGGTTCCCGGCCATGACTCCCGCGGCCGCCCAGAAATACAAGGAAATGCACGCCTGGCTCGCCGAGCACGCCGACGATAGCGCCCAAACGCGCACGCTCTACGACCGCTGCCTGGTCTTCTCGCAATCCGGCCCGCCGTTCCTTCCCGGAAATTACAACAACTTCTATCAGATCGCCCAGTCGCCCGGCGTGGTCGCGATTGTTTCCGAAATGGGCCACCAGGCGCGCACGATGACGGTTGCAAAGGACGCCGTAAGCGCCCGCCCGCACCTCGCATCGAACATCCGTCAATGGCAGGGCGACTCGGTTGCCCACTGGGAAAGCGACACGCTCGTCATCGATACGACGAACTTCCGGGCGAGCGATCAGAGCCGTTTCGGCGTTCAGTATGACGGCATGACCGATGAGAATCTACATGTCATCGAGCGGCTCAGCCGAACCGGCCCCAATACTCTTACTTACCGCGCCACAGTGATCGATCCAACCGTCTACACCCAGTCCTGGAGTGTCGAAATTCCTATGGAAAAGGCCGACACACGGATCTTTGAATACGCCTGCCACGAGGGCAACTACGGTCTGGAAGACATTTTGTCCGGTGCCCGCGCGCATGACACTCGCTAGAACGATATACTCTCTGACTGGGAGGAAAGAAATGGCAGACGAAACGAAAGACCCTAAGAATCAGGAAGAGTCCAGCGGCCTTCCACGGCGTGACTTTGTCATGTCGGTGGCCGCGGGCTTGGCCGCGGCAGGCTCCGCCGCGGGCGCAATGAAAGTGGTCGAGACCAACGTCGAGATCAAAACCCCCGACGGCACTTGCGATGCGGCGTTTTTTCACCCGGCCAGCGGTTCCCACCCGGGCGTGTTGATCTGGACCGATGCGTTCGGCTTGCGTCCCTCGTTCCGCGCGATGGGGAAACGCGTTGCCGAGATGGGATATTCGGTCCTGGTACCCAATCCCTTCTATCGCGTGGGCAAATCTCCTTTCTGGGAAGATGCCTCCAACATCGATTTCGGAAAGGAGCGAAACAAGATCGGGCCGTTGATGGCATCTGTGAACGCGCCGGGCCACTGTGAAATGGACGCCACAGCCTACATTGAGTTCCTGGATGCGCAAAAGCAGGTAAACAAGTCGAAAAAGATCGGCACGCAAGGATACTGCATGGGCGGCGCGCTGGTGGTGCGGACCGCAGCAACCGTACCCGATCGCGTCGGCGCCGGCGGTTCGTTCCATGGCGGCGGCCTGGTGACCGACAAGCCGGACAGCCCGCATCTGCTTGCGCCGAAGATCAAAGCCAAAATGTACTTCGGCATCGCACACAGCGACGACGTGCGCCAGCCGGACGCCAAAGACAAACTGAAGGAGGCGTTCATGGCCGCTGGCAATCCGGCCGAGATCGAGGTTTACGAAACCTGTTTCCATGGCTGGTGCGTGCCGGATATGCCGAAGCAAGCCGACGGCACGCCGACCTACGATAAGCCGGAAGCCGAGAAGGCCTGGGCCAAACTAACGGCGTTGTACAAGCGAGGCCTCGCCTAACAGCGGCATCGACGGGCGGCGACATTTCGCCGCCCATTTGTTCTGGACTTTCGCCTCGCTTTGCCGTAAGCTGGCAAAGAAAAGGCGAAGCTCATGAACCTGACCCTCGGCCTCCCGGAGCCTTCTGACTTCCTCGGCGTGACGCGGCGCGGTGACGGCGTCGAAACTTCGGTTGAGCGCTTCCGTGAGCGGATGGCCGATCCGGATTCGCCCATCCGTGCCATCCGGCATCAGCCGGCGCGCGACGGCGACTATACTGAGATTCCAGAATCGGCAGCCCCGGTGCTGCGCGAAGCCTTGATCGCTCGCGGCATCCCGCGCCTGTACACGCACCAGGCGGACGCATTCGAGCTTTGCACGGCGGGCAAGAACGTCGTCGTGGTAACCCCCACCGCCAGCGGCAAGACGCTTTGCTACAACCTGCCGATTCTACAGCGCCTGATTGATGATCCCAACGCCCGCGCCCTTTACCTCTTCCCCACCAAGGCGCTAGCCGAGGATCAACTACACGAGTTCCAAGCCGCGGTGGACGCCATGGGCTCCGAGATCCGCGCCTTCACCTACGATGGCGACACACCACAGGACGCCCGCCGTGCCATCCGCGAGCGCGCCAATGTGGTGCTAACCAATCCCGACATGCTTCACTCGGGCATTCTGCCGCACCATACCAAGTGGGCCAAAGCGTTCGAGAACCTGCGCTACGTCGTCATTGACGAGTTGCACTACTATCGTGGTGTCTACGGCAGTCATCTGGCGAACGTGCTGCGCCGGCTGCGGCGCATTTGCGAGTTCTATGGTTCCCAGCCGCAGTTCATTTGCTGTTCAGCCACCATCGCGAACCCCAAGGAACTGGCCGAGGCGCTAGCCGAACAGCCGTTTGCCCTGGTAGACCGCAACGGGGCGCCGAGCGGCGAGAAATACTTCGTCTTCTACAATCCGCCGGTGGTAAACCGGCAGCTCGGCATCCGGCGCAGCTACCTGCAGGAGACGAGGCGCATCGCCACCGAGTTCATCGAACGAGGCCAGCAGACGCTGGTGTTCGCCAACAGCCGCCTAGCCACCGAGATTCTCTTGAAGTATCTGCGCGATGCCCTGGAGCGCGGACCGATCCCCGGCAATCTGGTGCGCGGGTACCGCGGTGGCTACCTGCCGCGCGAGCGCCGCGAAATCGAACGCAAGCTGCGCGACGGCGACATCAAGGCCGTGGTTGCTACTAATGCACTGGAGCTCGGCATCGACATCGGATCTCTGGATGCAGTCGTGATGGCCGGCTACCCCGGCTCCATCGCGTCCTCCTGGCAGCGGGCCGGCCGAGCGGGACGGCGCCAAACCGCATCACTGGCGGTCATGGTGGCGTCCAGCATGCCGCTCGATCAATACGTCGTCGAACACCCGGAGTATTTCTTCGATCGCTCACCCGAGCATGCCCACATCAACGCCGACAACCTGGAAATCCTGTTGAATCACCTGAAATGCGCCGCCTTCGAGCTGCCCATCCGCGACGGCGAGAAGTTCGGCCCCCACGATACGGCGGAACTCTGCCGGTTCCTCGGCGAAGAAGCGGGCTTACTGCATCATTCCGCGGGCTGCTGGCACTGGACCTCGGACACCTACCCCGCCGATGCGGTCAGCCTGCGGGCCGTATCGAGTGACAACTTTGTGGTGGTGGATATCACCGGCGATCATCAGGTGATCGCCGAGGTAGCGTTCACGGCCGCACTCACCACGTTGCATGCAAAAGCCATCTATCTGCATGAGGCTCGTCAATACCAGGTGGAGCGCTTCGACTATGAGGGCCGCAAGGCTTATGTACGGCGCGTGGACAGTGACTATTTCACCGACGCCATCGACTACACGCAAGTGAAGGAACTGGAGGAGTTCGAATCCATCAACGTGAATGGTGCGCGCGCCGCGCACGGCGATGTGCGAGTCAACACGCAGGTGGTCGGGTTTAAGAAGATCCGTTTCTACACCATGGAGAACATCGGCGCGGGCAACCTGTCAATGCCAGAGCAGGAGCTGCATACAACGGCATTCTGGGTGCACTTCCCCGAAGGTTTCCTGGCGCGCTTCCCCGACTTGACGCCCGCCGAAAAGCAGAACGGATTGAGCGGCTTGGCCAACGTGCTGCGTACCGTTGCGTCGCTGCTACTGATGTGCGACCCGCGGGACTTGGGCGTTGCCATCGCCGAGGACATCTCCCAAGGCACTCAGAGCTACGAACCGGATCTTTTCCTGTTTGACAATTACCCGGGCGGCATCGGCCAAAGCCAGCCTTTGTTCAAGCTGACATCGAAGCTATTGGCGGGCGCCCTGGAAGTGCTGAAACAGTGTGGCTGCGAAGCGGGATGTCCGGCCTGCGTGGGCCCGGTAGGCGAGATCGGAGAGCGCGGAAAGGACGCCGCGCTGCGGCTGCTCGTCGAATTGATCGGAGATCAGCGAACGAACTCGTAGCGCTCCAGAGTAGCGGCAACCCCGTCCGCTTGCTCTAGTCGCACGACTTTGCCCAGGCAATGGAGCCGGACCCGCTCAAGGGAGTCGGAAGAGGAGGGCAAGGTGATCAAGTACTCGACGGCCTCGCCGATTCGAAGGTCGGCCCCCGTGTCTGGCTCAAAGAGCACGCCCACAGAGCTCATGTTTCTGGTTTGGCCATGTTCGGAGAGGTTCTCGGAGCCTTTCCGGATTACCTCCACCGGTAATCGAAGTTCGAATCGTTGCGCTTTGCGCTGTTCCATTTTTCTTGTCGCCTCTAAGACTCTAATCCGAGACTCGTGCCTGGGTCAATAGAGTGAGACGCAAATAGTAACGCACCAGTAACGTATATATAACTTGCATGGTTCCAGTACTTTGACCGCGTTTAGCCCCAAACGCGTGATCCGCGCCACCCGGTGTGACAGAATAAGAACACATCCACGCCCCATGGACCCGACCACGCAGCAGCAGCTTGAGAAGATGCGCCAAGACTGGGATCAACGCGCCCGCGAGAACGCGCGCTACTACGTCAACACGGCTACGACGGAGTGGACCGACGACGAGTTCTTCGCCTCCGGCGAGAAGACCCTGGCCGAACAGATTCTAAACGATATGGGTAACATCTGCCAGGGTAAGCCTCCAGGGAAAATGCGGGTGCTGGAGATCGGGTGTGGGGCCGGGCGGGTGACCCGAGCGCTGGCCAAAACGTTCGGCGAGGTTCACGCGGTGGATGTCAGTGGCGAGATGGTGCGGCAAGCCGCGGCCGCCTTGAAGCGCTATCCGAACGCGTTTGTGTATCAGAACAACGGCATGGACTTAGCCGTCGTGCCGGACGTGGAATTCGATTTCGCGTTTTCTTCGATCGTATTCCAGCACATTCCGAGCCGCGAAATCATCGAAAACTATGTTTCCGAGGTCCAGAGGCTGCTACGTCCGGGCGCATTGTTCAAATTCCAGGTGCAGGGCGATAGTAGTTTGGAAACCCGGCCGGACGACACTTGGCTGGGCGTGCCGTTCTCGGACCGCCAAGTCGTGGAGATGGCGCTCCGCTGCGGATTCGAACCGCGGTATCGGCACGGCGCCGGTGAGCAGTATTTCTGGCTGTGGTTCTTTAAGCGCTGACGGCCGATTGGCTGGCGACGGAGCCGGCCTGTCCGTTCAACGCACCCTTGGCTGCTCTGCGAGCCGCCCAATAACGCCTCATCCGGCGGGACACTTCCTGGCGTTCCGCCGCACCCATGCTCTTCCTTCCCCGACGGCTTTTTGCAAGTCTTGGACCAACACGGGTTTCCAGCCTGGCGATGGCGGCATCCAGGCGCTTCTTCTCTTCGTATAGCTCTTTTAGTGTTTTGACGATGTCCATAACCCCACTTCGAACGCGGGCCTCTATACTAGACGAGTCTGCGAAAAAAATCTATAGCCTCTGTGAGGGATTGCGCCGCCCTGACGAATCTATTCGATAGATTTCAGGTGAATCTTAATCAATTCTTTATTTGCTCAGGTACGGCCACTGGCGTATCAAATGTAAGTGGAAGTATACCAAGACAAAGTAAATGACGCCGATGACAACCGCGGCAGTTAGTACGGTCAGCGTCAAACGCTGCCAGGGGAAGGTCCGGCCCTCGCGCCGCCACACTAGCACCAGGCCGGCGTAGACGCCCACGAAATAGAGCGCGCACATGGGGATCGCGAAGAGCATCAGGTTAAATACGTCGGGCGTCGGCGTGATGATGGCTGCCAGGATGACGATGATCAAAACGGCGTAGCGGGAGTGGCGCAGCAGGAAGCGCGGCGAAAGCAGCCGCAACAGGGTCAAGAGGAATATCAGTACCGGCATTTCGAACACCAGGCCGACGCCCAGCATCACGTCCACAAACAGATCGAAGTACTCGGTAATGGACACGACGGGATGGACGTTGTTGGCGACGCTGATGCCCAGCAGGAACTCCAGTCCATAGCGGAATGCCAGGAAATAAGCGAAGCACCCGCCGGTAATAAACAGGCCGGCCGTCAGCAACACGAAAGGCAGCGCCAGCCGCTTCTCCTTCTTGTACAGTCCCGGCGAGATGAATGCCCAGAGCTGATAGACGATCCAGGGTGAGGCGATAAAGACGGAGCAAAGCAGCGGCAGATAGACCCAGATGATGGAGAAACTCTCCATCGGAGAGAGCTGGGCCAGCTGCGGAGGATCCACGTGCAGATGCTTCAGAGCTTCCACGGCCGGATCGCTGATAATGTCCCAAAGTTTGCCGGCGAAAACCAACGCAAACACGAAAGCAATAGCCAAGCCGTACAGCGCGTTGATAATCCGGTTGCGCAGTTCCTCCAGGTGTTCCATGAAGGACATGCGCAGCATGCCCTCTTCTTCTTCCTCTTCGGGATTCGTGGGAGGCGCCGGCGGTGGCGGCGGAGGAGGCGGAGGCGCCTTGATCACCGCGGTAGTCTCCGCGGGCGGCGCCGGAGTAAACTCCGCCTCGATCACCGGAGGCTGCACTTCGGGCGATCCCTCCCCGCCGGGAGGAGGAACTCCCTGCTTATCGTCTTCCATGCTGTGCTACGTTTCTATTGCGCTGTCTCTCAGGTGTTGATGGATTCCGGCGCCGCCGGCGGGTTCGCCGGTTGCGCGGAGCTAGGCTCCAAAGCCGGGCTGGAACTTCGCGGCACGGTTCCATTCGCAGGCGTCTCGGGAGACACGCTGGATTCGGCGCCCTGAGTTGCTGGTGCGCTTACTGTGGACGGACTTGCTTCGGTGGATGGGTTCGGTTCCCCGCCAAAGGCGCCGGAATCGTAGTAAGAGGAGTCGTAGCCAGAGTAGTGGTTGTAAATGTCGTTGGTGTAACTACGCGTGACTTCTTTGATCGACTCGTTTTCCCGCTCCAACTCTCGCATGTGGCTTTCAAACGTGGATTTGAGTTCGCTTTGTGCACGGCGGAACTCAGTGATCGCTTTCCCAATCGTCTTGCCGAGTTCGGGGAGCTTCTTCGGGCCGAACAAGACAAGGGCGACCAGGAAGATCACGATCATTTCCTGTACACCCACGGGTCCCATGCAACAACCTCCGCTAACATCATAGCAGGGAGCCAGAGGGCGAAACGTCCGGCGGGTGGCAACGTCCCAAAGACATGCGTCTGCTCACCTCGCTGAGTTTGTTTGCGCTTCTGGGACCCGCGGCCTGGGGACAGAGCCTGGTCTCTTTTGGAATAAAAGGCGGTGTCCCGCTGAACGACGCTTTTTCCGACCGTACCTTCCTGGGCGTGGACACTTTCACCCATACCTTCTCGGACTCGAAGAACTACGTCATCGGGCCGACAGCCGAGTTGCGCCTGCCGCTGGGCTTCTCCGTCGAGGCCGACGCGCTCTATCGTCCGCTCAGCCTGGTGAGCGAAAACACAATCGTGTCGGGTTCGACCACGGTCCGTTCGGCGACGGATATCTCCGCCTGGGAATTTCCGATATTGGGCAAATACCACTTCCTTCACACGCCGATCGTGAAGCCGTACGTGGAAGCCGGGCCCATCTTTCGGGCACTCGGGTCGTCGGGTTCGTATCTTTCCAACAGTGGATTCGCGATGGGCGCCGGTGTAGATGTGAAGGTGCTTGTGGTGCGCCTGGAGCCTGAGATCCGCTACTCGCGTTGGGGCGGCGACGCGGCGGCGGGACCCGGTTTCTTCACCGCTCCCTCCAACCAGAACCAGGCGGAATTCCTGATCGGGATTTCGTTTTAGACTTTGGCCGCCTGGGCTGGTTGAGCCTGGCGCCGGCGACGTCCGCTCAGCAGATAGATGGCGGCGCGCAATTCGAGCAGCGGATCGCCGGAAGGTTCAATCCCATCCACGCGAGGAATCGGATCGAAGATAATCTGCTGTTGCTCCGCGGCGTTGTTTAGCGCGACAGCCGTCAATGCGACCGTGCCGAAACGGATCACCGGCCGGTCGCTGGGCCAATGGATGGTTGCATCGTCCACGACGTCGCCCTGGCCGGCAATTTGTACGTCAATGTGGAAACGGATTGGTCCTTTTACGGCGCGCTCGGTGAGTTCGTCAAACAGATAGTTAACGCCTTTGGTTTTGGCGGTGGCGTCGTCCAGATGCTCGACGCCTGCCTCCGGAACAATCCGGTAGCGTCCATAACGGGCCAGTCCATCTTTATTGATAAAGCGCATCGCGGTCACGCCGAAGTATGTCTCCTTAGCAAGACTGGTCGGGCTGGGCTTGGGCGCTTGGATGAACGCGAGAGCCGCCGGATGCGCGCCAAGGAAAACGTCGATCGGAGACGGCGAAGGCGCCCCGGGACCACTCGCAACGGCGGCGCGCAGGAAATCCAGAAACTCCTGGCCGGTTCGGGTGGGAAAGCCGTCCGTGGAGTGGGCAATGATGTCGGTGTGCACATGTTCAGCCAGGTTAAAGCGGAGTGCAAAACCGCGCGGGCTTGCGTTGGGGTCGTTGTCGGGGATCATCGGGAGGCCCGTTCCGTTGGAGAATCGTGCCGAGACGGGCGTGGAAGCGCGATTTGCGTGCGGCGCTCGCGTCAGCGACGCGGCTTCTGCCGAAGGGGTGAACGAACCTGTGAGCAACACGCCCTTGGCGTGCGCGGGGCGGAAACCGGGATGAACACCGAACATCGCGTCAAATTGGTGAATCAATTCGTTGCCGAGTTGGATCAGCTTCTCGTCGGATGGCAGCGGCACTTTTCCTCCTTACTCTCTCAGACCGTTCATAGATGCCGGCAGTCCCCAAATGGTTGCTGGGCGCTTTTACGAAAGACCAGATCACGTTTCGCCGCCTCCTTTAATGTGTTCCTGCTGAAGCGTTTGCCGAAGTGTGCCCAGAAGGGGTCGACGAGCGGCTCCTAGAATCGCAGGCGAGAAAGGAGGTGCCGCAAGTGAGCAAGCACCCAGAAGAAAAGCCCGATCCGGCGCCCGCACCTGCGCCAGCGCCCGCCCCTGTGCCCATCGTGCAACCGATGATCGACGAGTTGAAAGGAACCACGGTGTTGCCCAAGGAGGACGAAACCGCGCCGCCACGGGGGCCCGTGCATCCGCCGCAGCCTGCCGAATTGGACCAGGACCCCGGAGGAGGCTACAACCCGGACCATACAGATCCGCAGACCTGAGGCGTCGTAACCGCGGCAAACCGGACACGCCACGCGCTCTCTGCGGCACTGCTCTCCCCGTCCTGGAAAATCTAGACGATAATAGAAACAGCAAGCCCCGAAAGCCTGCGCGAGAAGAAGGAAGGTCCCCATGCAGAAGTTTGCCGCAATCATCGTGGCGGTGGCGTGTTCATCCATTCTGTCCGGCCAGGCGCCGGCGCCGTTCCGGCCCAAGGCCGGCAAGGTGCAGATTTTCAAGGAAGCCGATCTCAAACCCGGTATGAAGGGCTACGCCTGGACCGTGCTTCAGGGGTCGGAGCCGGAAGCGATTCCGGTGGAGATCCTGGGCATTTACAAGAACCAATGGGGACCCAAGCAGGACGTCATCCTCGCCAAGATGGGCGGCAAGGGGCAGCGCACCAACGTCGCCGCGGGAATGAGCGGCAGCCCGGTGTACATCGACGGCAAGCTGGTGGGCGCCGTAGCGCTGCGCTTCAGCACCTTTTCGCCAGATGCGATCTGCGGCATCACTCCTATCGAACTGATGCTGGAGGTCAACGAATTCGACGAATCGCGCCCATCCGACGCGCGCACACCGGAGAAGGCCGGTTCCAAGGAAACGGCTTCTCTGCTGCCGGGGAATCTGGCGATGACTCCCATCGAGACGCCGCTGAATTTCGCAGGATTTCAAGACGGCGTGCTGCGTGAGTTCGCTCCCACCTTTCAACAGATGGGCGTGCAGGTAGCGGGCGGCGGTACGGCTAGCACGCTTTCTAGCGCCAAGCCCGCGCCAGGCTGGCAGCAATCGCTTCAGCCGGGTGACGCGGTCAGCGGCATTCTGGTCACCGGCGACATGAGCGTGAGCGCCATGTGCACGGTCACCTACAACGACACCAAGCACGTGCTGTTCTGCGGCCACTCCTTCTTCAACCTTGGCCCGGTGGACATGCCCATGGCGAAGGCCGACGTGATCACGACGCTGGCGTCGCAGTATCAGCCCACCAAGTTCGGCAACGCCACCGAGATTGTCGGCGCTTTGCGGCAGGACCGGCATAGCGGCGTGATGGGCGAGCTGGGCGCTACCGCCGACATGGTTCCGGTGACGCTGCGCGTTCGTTCTTTCGGCGACAACAATATCGTCCGCAAGGAACGGGACCTGCACTTCAGCGTGTTCGTCCAGCAGAAGTGGACGCCCTACCTGATGATGCTCACTTTGTACAACTCCCTTTCCAGCTTGAACGAATTCGCCGACGAAACCACGTACAGGCTGAGCGGCAAAGTGGCGCTGGACGGCGAGCCCGGCCTCTCGCTTTCCACCATGCTTGCGTCTAACGAAAGCCCCGCACCCGCTCCCAACCAGTTGGCTGGCTGGTGGGGCGACAAATTCAACCGCCTGTTCCTGAATCCAGTGCAGACGCCCAAGCTCAAGAGCGTAGACGCCACCGTGGATATCCTGCCGGAGCGCCGCGTGGCCACCATCGAGAACGCTTGGATCCCGGCTAGTGAATTCGAAGCCGGTTCGACCGTGCCGGTGAAGATTTTCCTGCGGCCCTACCGCGGCGAGCGTATCACGCGCGATTTCCTGCTGAAGATCCCCGCGGGTCTGCCTAAGGGCGAGCATCGCATTCTGTTCAGCGACGCCGATACCTTGAACCGCATGCAAAGCGCTGCCATCAATTCGGACCGCTTCATGAACATCCCGCAGACGGTCTCAGTGCTCAACCAGGAGCGGAGCAATAACAAGCTCTATATTTCTTTGATTGAGCCGCGCCCCACAGTCTTTTACGAAGACAAGACGCTGCCCAGCCTGCCGGCGTCTATCATGAACGTGATGCAGACCGGCCGCACCAGCAGCCGTCATCTCCAGAGTTCAGCGGAAAGCGCCGTCGAAGAAGGCAGCATTCCCTTCGATTTCATGGTGGATGGCAGTTACTCGCTGAGGATCACCGTAAAATAGCAGTATCAATGTCCCCTTCCAAACTCTCGCTGGTGGCGCTTGCTGCCGCCACCTGCTTCGCCGCGGAAACGCGCTTCTGGCAGCAAGGCGACCGCACCGACTTTGAAGCCGGAAGCCTCACGAATCTTTCGCTGGCCAGCGACGGCCGCATCTTTCTGGCGCCCGAATTAAAGGAAGTGTTTGACTCGGCCACGCCCTATCTCTGGACCGTGGTGGCCGATTCCAAAGGCAATCTCTACACCGCCGGCGGAGGCTCGGGCGGCGGCACCGCGAAGATCTTTCTGATCGACTCCAGCGGCAAGAGCCGGACGTTCGCCGAACTCGATGGCCTGGAAATCCACGCCCTGGCATTTGATTCCAAAGAGCAACTCTATGCCGCCACCGATCCTGACGGCAAGATCTACAAGATTTCATCCGCCGGAAAGGCGAGCCTGTTTTACGATCCGCATCAGAAATATATCTGGGCGATGGCGTTCAACCGTCAGGGCGATCTTTTCGTCGCCACCGGCGACCAAGGCGAGATTTTTCGAGTGACGCCGTCGGGTTCCGGTTCGGTCTTTTTCAGGACCGAAGAGACGCACGCGCGCTCGCTCGCGATGGACGCCGAGGACAACCTCATTGTGGGAACCGAGCCCAGCGGGCTAATCCTGCGCATTTCGCCCTCAGGCCAGGGTTTTGTCCTCTACCAGGCGCCGAAGCGCGAGATCACCACGGTGTCGATCGCATCCAACGGCGTGATCTGGGCAGCCGGCGTCGGCAACAAAGCGGCGGTTGTCCAAGCGGCGCCCGCGCCTTCACCGACTCCTACGCCTCTGCCTGCGCCGTCGCAGCTCGGTTCAGCGACGCAGATTGTGATCAGCGCCCAGAGTGTTCCCCGGCCCGCCTCCAGTCCCGCTGGGCCTACCGTGGCCGGCGGTTCGGACCTGTATCGCATCAATCCCGACGGCGCGCCCCGCAAGGTCTGGTCGAATCCCGTGGATGTGGTGTATGCGATCACGTTCGACTCCCAGGGCCGTCCGCTGCTGGGCACCGGCAACCGCGGCAAGATCTATCGCATCGACTCCGACACCATCAGCACCCTGCTGATCGACGCGACGCCCACGCAGGTCACCGGGTTTGGAAAAGATCAGAAAGGCGATCTGTACGCAGTCACCGGAAACATCGGCAAGGTTTTTCGCATCGGGCCGGGTTTTGCAAAACAGGGGACGTTTGACAGCCAGGTGCTGGACGCCGGTTCCTTCGCCTACTGGGGCCGCGTGAGTTATCGAGGTTCCGGGTCGATTACCGTTTCGACTCGCAGCGGAAACCAAAATCATCCGGAAAACAACTGGAGCCCCTGGGCGTCCGTGCAGGCCGAGAGCGCTCCGGCGGCCTGCGATTCGTGCGGCGGCGGCCGCACGACGTCACCTTCGGCCCGCTTCTTGCAGTACAAGATCGACATGACCGCATCCGGGGCTACTCCCGCCCCGCAAGTCAGCTACATCGAGGTCGCGTATCTGCCCAAGAATGTGGCGCCGGCAGTGGAGCAAATCGACATCACACCACCTAACTATCGTTTTCCAGCTCCGGTGCTTTCGATCTCTCCTTCATCCTCCATCACGCTCCCGCCCATGGGCCAGTCCAGGTCTTCCAATACACCTGTGATTGAAACAACGGCGAGCGCTTCGTCCATGAACTATGCCAAGGGCTTCGTGGGCGTTCGTTGGTCGGCTGCGGACGACAACGGCGACAGCTTGATTTATAAGGTTGAGATCCGCGGCGTCCGGGAAACCGGCTGGAGTCTGCTGAAGGACCACGTCAAGGATCGGTATCTGAGCTGGGACTCCACCTCGTTTCCCGACGGCGAATATGTCGTGCGAGTCACTGCGTCGGATTCACCGAGCAATCCGCCTGTTCAGGCGCTTTCGTCGTCCTTGGTCAGCGATCCATTTTTGATTGACAACACGCCGCCCGAGATCCTGAATCTAAATGGAACGGCCTCCGGCAACAAGATCGAAGTTCGCTGGACCGCGCGCGATGCACGCAGCAACATCGACCGGGCCGAGTATTCGGTGAACGGCGGCGACTGGCTCCTGGTTGCTCCCGCCGGCCGCCTGTCGGATTCACTCGAAGAACAGTACCAGCTTTCGATCGACCGGGCGTCGCAGGATCAGCAGGTGGTGGCGGTGCGTGTGACCGACGAGTTCGACAATCAGAGCGTGAGTAAAGTCGTCGTCAAGTAAGACGAGCCGCTACTAGTACATCGCCGGGTACGCTTCTTTCATTTCCGACGCGCGCTCTCGCGCTGCTTCGATTTGAACCAATTCTCCCTGGCCGATTCCCGGGCAGAACGCGGCGGTCTTCTTCCATTCGCGCTTATCGTCCACCAGCTCCGGCCAATACGGGAACAGCCGGCACTGCACCGGCTTCACCGCGTGGATCGAGCAGCCGTGGTCTTGCAGGAAGTGGCATTGCGAGTGCCTCGGAACGCGTAGCCGCAGCCGCCGCTTGGTTCGGTAAACGTAACGACGCTCGAATTCGGCGGCGGACATGCCGACGTACTCTGCAATGCGGACCAGATCCGTTTCTGTGAGATAAACGAAGCCCTGCTGCTGGCAGCAGTTGGTGCAGCCCGGCTGGCATTGGAAACGCAGTGCGTGCATTGTATTGGATTAGCGTCCGCGCATTTCAGGCGCGGGTTCTTTCCACCATGGTATAGCAGTAAAATCAAAGCGTGCGACTCACGCTTCTTCTCTCCCTATTCACGATTTGCGCGGGCGCGCAAACCGACACCGAATTCAGCGTTGCGAACATCGACAAATCGGCTGATCCGTGCGCAGACTTTTATCAATATGCGTGCGGCGGCTGGATGGCCAAGAACCCTATTCCGGCCGACCAGTCGCTCTGGGGCACCAGCAGCCAGTTAGCCGAGCGCAACCGGACCATTCTGCGCAGCATTCTCGAAAAAGCTTCCGCGGATAATCCGAAGCGAACCGCCGTCGAGCAGAAAATCGGTGATTTCTACGAGTCCTGCATGGACGAGCAGGCCATCGCCAAACTGGGGGTCAAGCCGCTGGAGCCGGAATTGCACCGGATCGCATCGATGCGGGCCAAGGATGCTCTAGTCGGCGAGATCGTGCGTTTGCACGGCATGGGCGTGGATGTATTCTTTGGCTTCGGTGCCACGCCGGACGCCAAGAACTCCACGCAGAACATCGCCGGCGCCGATCAGGGTGGCCTGGGACTTCCTGACCGTGACTACTACCTCAAAGAAGATGCTAAATCCGTGGAGCTGCGCAAGCAATACCTGGAACACGTCCAAAAGATGATGCAACTCACCGGCGAGCCATCCAGCCAGGCCGCTTTGGACGCCCAGGCCGTCATGCACATTGAAACGGAGCTGGCGAAGGCGTCGCTCGACCGCGTGTCGCGCCGCGATCCCGACAAGACATATCACAAGATGACCGTCGCCGAGCTGGCGTCCCTGTGTCCTTCCGTCGATTGGCGGAAATATTTCTCAGATACAGCCGCGCCGGCCTTCTCCGATTTGAATGTGTCGGTGCCGGACTTTTTCCGCGCCCTCTCAACGGTGCTGTCCCAAACCAGCCTGGCCGATCTCAAGACATACATGCGCTGGCACCTGGTGCACTCCGAGGCGGCGCTTCTGCCGCAGGCTTTCGTCGACGAAGACTTCCATTTTTACCGCCAGATTCTGACCGGCGCCAAAGAGATTCAGCCGCGCTGGAAACGCTGCGTCGCGGCTACGGACGGCGATCTGGGCGAAGCGCTGGGCCAGAAGTTCGTCGAAGTCGCTTTCCCGCCCGACGCCAAAGCTCGCACGCTCAAGATGGTGGGCGAGATCGAAAAGGCGTTGGGCGAGGATATCCAAACGCTTTCGTGGATGACGCCGGCCACCAAGCAGCAGGCGCTCGACAAATTAAAGCTGGTCACGAACAAGATCGGCTATCCGGACAAGTGGCGGGACTACTCTAGCGTGAAAATCGTGCGCGGTGATGCCATCGGCAACGACGAGCGCGCCACCGAATTCGAAGTACATCGCGACCTGAACAAGATCGGCAAGCCTGTGGACCGCAGCGAGTGGGGCATGACGCCGCCCACCGTGAACGCCTACTACAATCCGCTCGAAAACAACATCAACTTCCCTGCGGGCATTCTCCAGCCGCCGTTTTTCGACAACCGGAAGGATGCGGCGGTGAATTATGGCGCCATTGGTTCTGTCGTGGGCCACGAACTGACACACGGCTTCGACGACCAGGGCCGCAAGTTCGACGGGCAGGGAAATTTGAAGGAGTGGTGGACCGAGGAAGATGCCAAGGAGTTTGAGAAACGTGCGCAGTGCTTCATCAACGAGTATTCGTCTTTTACGCCGGTTGACGATGTTCACGTGAACGGAAAGCTGACTCTGGGCGAAAATACGGCCGATAACGGGGGCGTGCGGCTGGCCTTCATGGCCCTGATGAAGTCCCTCGACGACAAGCCCGAACCCAAGATTGACGGCTACACGCCGCAGCAGCGCTTCTTCCTGGCCTGGGGCCAGGTGTGGTGCCAGAACATCCGTCCGGAGGCTGCCCGCATGCGTGTGCAGATCGATCCGCACTCGCCCGCTCACGACCGCGTGAACGGCGTCGTGGAGAACATGCCTGAATTCCGCGAGGCTTTCGCGTGCCGCGTCGGCCAGCCCATGGTGCGTCAGCCCGCCTGCCGGGTCTGGTGAGTCTACGCGTCGGCTGTGAGGGCGAGTTGATCGTTGATGAGTGCGCCTTCGTGACGCAATAGCCACTGTTTGCGTTCCAGACCGCCACCGTAACCGGTGAGTGACGAGGATGCGCCGATGACGCGATGGCACGGCACGATAATCGAGACCGGGTTCAGTGCGTTTGCGCGGCCCACCGCCCGGCAGGCCGCGGGGTTGCCCAGACTCGCGGCGAGTTCTCCATAGCTCAGCGTTTCTCCAGCGGGAATCGTGCGCAGCGCAGCCCACACGCGCTGCTGGAACGGCGTTCCGCCGGCGTTCACCGGCGTGGCGTCGAACACATGCAGGTTCCCGGCGAAGTATTCGCGAAGCTGCACGGCCAGCTTCAGTGGATCCGATTCTCGCCGCACTTCGAACTTTCCGAAGCGCCGCTGGAGCGCGGCCCGCATTTGTTTTTCATGGCCCGGGAATTCCAGCGCGCAAACCGCTTCGCCGTCCGAGAAGAATTGAATCCGGCCAATCGGAGAGTTCGTTTCATCGTAGTGGAGCAGCATGGACAGTCATCCTTTCTGCCGCAGCGGTTCCCGCAAAGATTCCCAAAGATACATAGCCGCGTATGCTCGCCATGGCCTCCAGCGCTCGGCCATCTCCTCCAGGCGCCTTGGCGAAGAAACATCGGCGGCCTTGAGCAGACCCAGGTCCGACGCCGGAAAGGCATCCGGATCGCCCAGTGCGCGCATCGCGATGTAGTTCGCGGTCCACGGACCGATGCCGGGCAGTTCGCACATGCGTCCGATCATTTCGCTGCTGGAGACCGAGGCGTCAAAGCGGATCTGTCCGTCGCACATCGCCCGCGCGAAGGCGCGAATCGACTCTGCGCGCGCTTTCGGCAAGCCGATCGCTGCAACGTCCGCTTCGGCAAGAATCGCTGGAGTAATCGCTCCGAATCGCTCCACCAGGCGTCCCGCCAGTGTCGTCGCTCCCTTCACGGTCACCTGCTGTCCCAGCATGGCACGGACGGCGAGTTCAAATGCATCCCAGCATCCCGGTAGCCGCAGCCCCGGACGGCGTTTTACGGTCTCCTTCAGTAACCGGTCCCTGCCGAGCTGCCCCGCGATCTGATGCAAATTGGCGCGCAGATCGAAGAAGAACCGAATCTGTTCCGCGATGCGCCGTAGACTTCTAGCGTTCGCCGGCTCGATCCTTGCCGTCAGGCAGTGGCGCGATGGATCGTTCCGCACCACGATCCCGGCGCGTTGGTAGCGGTCCGCGCTCACTTCTTCAAGGCCCGGAATCGCGCGCGGGCGCACGAACGCGAGGAACGCCTCCCAATCGTAGGGCGGCCGGTAGTGCAGCTCGAGTTCAATCGCGGAGTCCGCTGCCTCGGGCGGCGAAAAGCGGCGCAGCTCTCTTGGATTTCGTCCGTACATCTTGCGGATCGATTCGTTGAACCGCCGCAAGCTGGCAAATCCCGCGGCAAAAGCAATCTCCGAAAACGGCAGGCTCGTTTCCGAGATCAGATTCTTGGCGAACAACGTCCGCCGGGTCTGTGCGACAGCGACGGGAGGCACGCCGACGTGCTCGAGAAACAGCCGACGCAGATGCCGGTCCGTCAGGCCGAGCCGCGCCGCAAGATCCGCCGTAGTCTGCGCATCGAGCGCGCCTTCGTCGATCAATCGCAAGGCGCGCTGCACGGTGGCCGATGTCCCCGCCCAGGCCGGCGTGTCCGGCGAGACTTCCGGACGACAGCGCAGACAGGGCCTGTATCCCGCCGCCTGCGCCGCCGCCGCGTTCGAGAAAAACTCCACGTTATGCCGGTACGGCGTTCGCGCCGGACAGACCGGCCGGCAGAAGATCCGAGTGGTCCGCACGGCGGTGAAGAACAATCCGTCGAAGCGCGCGTCACGCGCCAGCACGGCGCGGTAGCAGATCTCCGGATCCATGCGCCCAGTATGCCGCAAGCCGGCCGGTGAAACCAGCGGTTTTCGGACCTGCTCATTTCAAGCCTCGCTCGATACAATGATTTTGTGACCCGCCGAATGTTTCTGGGTGTCACCGCGGCTGTTTCCGCGATGGGACAGGAGATTCTCCAGCTCCCGCCCTCAAAAGCGAACGCGCGGATTCCCTATGGCAAAGATCCGTCTCAGTTCGGCGATATCTGGCTGCCGAAAGGCCCCGGCCCGCATCCGACCGTTCTCGTGATTCACGGAGGATTCTGGCGCAGCGCGTTTAATCTCGACTACACCAGCCACCTGTGCGCGGCGTTGGCCAGCGCGGGCGCGGCTGCCTGGAACATCGAGTACCGCCGGATCGGCGATCCCGGCGGAGGATGGATGGGCACATTCGACGACATGGTGCGCGCGGGCGAATATGTACCGAGGCTTGGCCAACGTTACAACTTGGACCTCAACCGCCTGGTCGGCGCGGGCCACTCCGCTGGCGGGCAGTTGATCCTGTGGTTGGCAGCGCAGCGCGTGGCCGATCTTCGCGGGGTGGCTGCGCTGGCAGCGATTTCCGATCTGTCTCGGGCCTTCGCTTTGCAATTAGGTGGCGGTGTGGTCGCCCAGTTGTTGGGCGGAACACCTACGCAGGTGCCGCAGCGCTATGCCGCGTCTTCGCCGATGGAACTGCTGCCGATCTCGGTGCCGCAGCGGATGATTCACGGCACCGCCGACAATGTTGTCCCATTCGACATGAGCGAGCGCTTCGCGAAAGCCTCAAGCAACGCCAAGCTGATCCCGGTGCAGGGAGCGGGCCACTTCGATCTTGTCGATCCGCGCTCCCGTGTTTGGTCGGAAGTACAGAAAAACATCCTCGAATGGCAGTTTTGAGCCAAAACATTTTCGGCATATTACGTTAGAATGAGAAGGTCGTGTCCATCCGACGCTGTCTGTTGGCGCTAGTTGGTGCGAGTCTTCTGGCCCGCCCGCCATACTTCATGCCGCAACACCGCGTGGCAGGCATCGGAGCCGGCCGGGACGATCTGACGCCGGAAGTTCTTCAGGCGCGCACCGACCGCATGATCCAGTCCCAAACGTTCGTGATCATGCGCGAGCCGCAAGCCGCCCCCGGAGCGGAACGAATCACGGGATCGAAGCTCGCGCCCCTGTTCCGGCGGGCCGCGCAAGCATGCGGATGGCCGGCATCGCTGCTCGCCGCCGTTGCGTACCTGGAAAGCTGGGGAGACGCCGGCGCCGCCAGCCCAGCCGGTCCCAAGGGCATCATGCAATTTTCAGAGGCCACTGCCCGCACCGCGGGCCTTCGCATCGTTCGCGTCACCCGTTTCAAGACGATCACAGAGCGGGGACTAGTGCGGCGCAAACGCGGCAAGCCGGTATACCGGAAGGTGCGCCACCGCACGCCTTACACGGTGACCGTTCGGGACGACCGCTTCAATCCGCAGCGCGCTGTGCCTGCCGCCGCCAACTACCTGGCGCGGCTGGAGAACAAGTTCGGCGGACGTGATTGGGCCATCTTCGCTTACCACTGCGGCGAGGGCTGCGTTTCGGACCTCCTGCCGCTCGCCCAAGCGGCCGTGCATCACAAGCCGACCGTCGCCGAGATGTTCTTCGCCGCCAGCCCGTCGCGGCACCGCGAATTGTACGAGGCTCTCGAGGAGCAGATGCAGCGCGACTATTCGCCGACTTATTGGTTCCGCGTGCAGCGCGCCCAGCAACTGCTCATGCTGTATCAAGACGATCCGGACGCTTTTCAGGAGTTAGCCGATGAGTATCGCAATCTCGCCAATCCCCGGCGCCGTGCCGCCGACCGCCTGATGGTCTGGCTGAAATCCGAGGATACTTTTTATCGCTCGATTGACGACTTGCAGCGCGCCTCCGGAACCGGGCTGGTCAAAGTTCTGGATGATCCCCAGTTTTACGGTTTCTCGCTGCCGGCGCTACGAATGACCAGTGCCCGTGAACTGTATCTGCAAGACTCGCCGGCCGCGGTCGGCGCGTTGCTATACATCGCATTTGAAACGCGCCGCCTGTTCGAAGATTTGAAGCCCAGGGGCGAGCACTTCGTGCCGCTCGAAGTCGCCGAGTTGGTGAGCACGACGGATCGTCCTGCCGAAGCCGGCACACTGCTGGCGGATCCCGAATTCCCGGAGCATTCTACCGGACAGGTATTCGATATCGACCGCTCCAACCTGCCTCGCGGCGAACGCGAATGCCTGCGCTTCACTCTGGAAGACTTGGGCTGGGATGGTTATCTTGGTTGGGTGCCGGTGGGCGGCGATACGGTGCACATCGGCACTTCGCCCGCGTCGCGGGAGTTTTTTACAACGATCTTTCAGGAAGCCGTCGAAGCGAACTAGCCTGCAAGGTTACTCGTCGCCGTCGTTGAGTGCCGCGGCCTGAAGCCCGCCGGTGTCCGGGACGCTGTTTCCCCACACGATCGCGAAGCCGTCCAGGTTGGAATTGCCCCACACGATCGCGTTGCCCCATACGATGGCATTCCCCCAGACAATCGCATTCCCCCATACGATGGCGTTACCCCAGACAATCGCATTGCCCCACACGATGGCGTTGCCCCACACGATCGCATTGCCCCAAACAATGGCGCTGTTCCACACGGAGGGATCCGTCGCGCCGGAGCCCCAGATGATGGCTTGCGCGGAGACTAGCGAAACCGTCTGCGTCTGCGGATTGTAGACCGCCACCGGAGACAGCGCCTGGAAATTCGCGTGGTCATGGCTGGCCATCGCGGCTTGAATGTCGACATAGCCCGCGCCCACCGCAAAGATGTCTTCCTGGGTGTAGTAAACGCCGCTGTGGTTGACGTCGGTCGATGACGCGTAGCGCGGGAACGTCTTGCCGGCCGTCTTCATTAATCGCGCCTTGATCTGATCCGGCGTCAGCGTGGGATCTTCCTGTACCAGCAACGCAGCCGCGGCGCTCACTACGGGCGTCGCCATACTGGTTCCACTGAGCTTGAAATAATCGATCGAGACGCCGTGATCGGAAGTCTCATAGGTGGCGGTGGAAATCAGAGTGGATGGATACTCCGTAGCCAACGTGCAATTCGGCGACGCCAGCAGGGAAACGACGTTGTTGCCGGGCGCCACCAGGTCCGGTTTGACGAAGTGATCCAGGAGCGTCGGTCCCTTGGAGCTATAACTGGCGATGACGTCGTCTCCGCGCCAGGGTGTGCCCTTGGCGTTCGCTGCTCCCACGGTGATCACGTAAGGATCGTTGCCCGGCGATGTGATGGTCGCGTAACCGTCCGTGCCCAGTGAATTATCGCGGCCCGAGTTGCCGGCGGCCGCAACCACCGTGATCCCGGATTTCCATGCGGCTTCCACCGCCTGGCACAGCGGGTCGAGCTGAAAGCTCTCGTACACCGGATGGCCGAGGGAAAGATTGATGACGCGAATGTTGTACTTGTTCTTCAGCGCAATCGCTTCGTCGATGGCGGCGATCACTTCCGATTCCGTGCCGCTGCCGTTCTCGTCGAGAACACGCAGATTGATGATGTTCGCGTTGGGCGCGACGCCTTTGAAGGTGTGCGTGAAACCAGCGCCCGCGGAACTGGCGCCGTTCGCACCGATGATTCCAGCCACGTGCGTTCCATGTCCGTACTCGTCGGAGGCATCGCGGCCCGCGACGAAGCTGTCACTGAACACGACGCGCGAGCCGGAGCCGTCCGTCGACGCGAGATCCGGTTTCAGAGCGACGCCGCTATCGATCACCGCGATCCCAACTCCGGTCCCGTCCCAACCGGACGTCCACAGCGGGTTGGCGTTCACGGCCTGCGTGGTGATGTCCAGATAGCTTGTCGTTGTGCGGTTTGGCGAGATATATGCGACGCGCGGGTTGGCGGCGAGTGTCGAGACCGCCGATAGCGGAACCATCATGTGCACGGCGGGAATGTTGCGGAACTGGCGGCGCACGACTCCCATACGGCGGACTTGACTCAACTCGCTGCCGGTGGCATCGAAGCGGTACTGAACAATCACATCCACCATGCCATCCCGCGTGGCGCGCGGCATGTCGCGGGCAACCTTTGGGGCCGCCCAGGCGAGTGTTGCGGCGAGACTTGCCAGTACAACCCGAAGCAGGTTCCTCATGAACAGTCCTTACCCTCGACTGGGGTAGGGCAGTTCGCGATCCAAACAGAATGGCTTTGCTATGTGCGATATGCGCGCGACGAGCAGGGGCAGGTAGAGACAACATGTCTCCGTTGCGACAATTTGTCCCTAAAACGTTCTGGGACTTCTAGCCGGGAAGTACTATAAAGTCGCCCGGTTCTTCAGAATTTGAAGGAAGGAGCGCCCGCGCAACTCATCCACGGTCAGCCCAACCGCTGCGGCGTCCGCTTCCGTGAACGCGCCGCAATTGACGCCGCGCAGGAAGAAATTCAGCAGCCCCTGGCCGGTGGCGGCGTCGTCAAAAACGTCGCCCACGAGAGTCGCCTGCGCCGCTTGATTAATGAAGTTCTTCAAGCGCGCCGCGGCTTGGTCGAAGCTCTCCAGGAAGAACGCATAGACTGCCGCGTAGCGTGTCGGTAGCTGGCCGGGATGCAAATCCCAGCCCTGAAAATAACCGTGGGCGAGCGAACGGCGCGCGTTGTCGAAGTGCAGGCGCATGGCGCGATGCACGATGGAGCGGTTCTCGGCGATCTGCGCATCGGTCAAGGCGCCGCCGGCGGGCGCGCGATGGCGGGGAATCGGCATGATGTTCGTCGGACCATCGGCCAGCGTCACGCCCCGGCCCGCCGCGCTCACCTGGATGACGTGCCGCGCGAAGTCGCACGCGGGATGGCTCAAGGCTGCCGCCGCGATATTGCAATTGGCCGTGTAATCGTAAGGCCCGAAGTGCAGTCCGCGGCAGCGTCCATCAGCGGCTTCGAGCAGCTTCGGAATGCCGATGGAACCGGCGCGGTCGATGATCACTTGTGGTGTTTCGATCATCAACTCGATCTTGATGCAGCCAGGCTTCAAGCGATGCCAGGCCTCCAGCACGTCCAGCAACCGGACCAGCGCGATCACCTGCTGGGGCGCGGTGATCTTAGGCAGGGTCACCACGAAGTTCGCCGGCAGCTTCCCGGCCTCGCCGAGCAGCGTAGTGAGGAAAAGATCCAGAGTGCGCATCGCGCGGGTGCGCAGCACTTCGGTGAACGGCTTGATGCGGATTCCAACGAAAGGCGGAAAGCCCGATTTGCCGGCCGCCTGCGCCAACGCTTTGGCCGTCGAAACCGCGTGACCGTCTTCTTCGGCATCCGAGCGGTGGCCGTAGCCGTCTTCAAAATCAATCCGATAATCTTCCACCGGCTCCCGCTCAAGCTTGGCGACGGTGCGCTCAAAGACTGTCCGGGCCAAGTCCGCATCTCGCAGCCCCAGGCATTCGGAGAACGACGCCGCATCCGGCGTGTAAGTACGGAGCATGTCGAGCGCGAGCGAACCTAGCTTTGCCGGAGTTTCCGGCTTGAAAAGTTGCGCGCCTCCATAGACGCTGTGAACCGGCTGGCGTTCGGAAGAATCTCCGGGAAAAATTGCGTCATGTCCCGAGTTGGCGCGGGTCAACGCCGTGACAATGGGGTCGAGAATCTCCGGGCTCAGGGTGGTCTTCATCGGATTGTGAGGCACAGGTCTAATTCGCGGATTGCGGCCGAGGCGGCATCTGGAATAGCTCCAGAAACAAGTTATTCGGATCTCGCACGATGCAGAAGCGCGTGCCATTCGGGCCTTCCACCGGCTCGCCGCCTTCGGAGATTACCTCGCCTCCGGCCGCTTTCCACGCTTTCGTCACCGCGTCGACATCGGCAACGCGCACCTGCAGAATTGGCGTGCCCGGGTCCTGCACGCGCGTGTGCAGCGGCTTGCGATCGATGTCCTTGAATTCCATGAACGCCATCATCACGAAGGTCCCAGGGATTTGCGCGGCGGTGCGGCGGAACTGCGCGCCGGGCGTGCCGGCCGTCTCCATCATGAGCTTGTTGCCATTGAATTGGGTGAACGGTTGCGGCTGGAATCCTAGCACAACGCGATACAGGCGCAGCGCGGAATCCAGATCGGATACGACGATCTCAAAGGCTCCGCCGATGACGTTGCTGGACGCCGGCGCCGTTGTCTTCGGAGTCGGGTGGCGCTCGGAAAGCTCAACCAGAAAACCGTCCGGATCTTGAAGAAAGACGACGCGCGCTTTTCCAGGGCCCGGCAACACCGACGGCTCGCCGCCCTTGGTGACCACGTGCGCGCCGGTCGCCTTGACCTTCGCCATGATGGGGTCGATGTCGCGCACGGTCAAAATCAAATTGGCAGCGCCCGGGTCCTGGAATCGTGGATGGGCGGCCTTGCGGTCGATATCTTTGTAGTCGATCAATTCGATTCGCAGCGCCGCGCCGGGAATGCGCAGGATGGCGGGGCGCGACTGGGCGCCGGGTGTGTTGCCCATCTTCATGATCCACGGCGTGCTCGCGAACGCTCGCGGCGGCGCCGTCAGTTCCAGACCCAGTACGTCGCGATAGAAGCCGATCGATTTCTCAACATTCGCAACGATGTGGCTGAAGCCGCCCACGCCGGTCACGACTCCTGCCGGCGCGGGTTCCGGTTGAGCCTGGGCCGACAGGCAAAACGCGGCAAAGAACGCGAAATATCGTATGTGGCGCAACATTCGTCTCCAGTGTCCGTTCCGTATGATACACTGCCGCGGGAGGCCACATGCGCGCACTGCTATTGGCTGCTTTTGCGCTTTCGCTTTCTGGCGCGGCGCCCGACGGATCGGCAATTTTCCGGGATCGCTGCGCGACCTGTCATCTAGAGAAGACGGACTCGCGCACTCCGACCCGCGGCGAGTTGGGCGCTCTGAAACCCGAGCAGGTCATGAGCGCGCTGCTTCGCGGCAAGATGACCATTCAGGGGTCGGTTCTGTCTACCAGTGAGATCCGCGCGGTCGCGCTTTACGTTACGGGCAAGGAATTCTCGTCGACTCCAGTGGATCCGAAGGCAGCGGCTTGCACCGGAACGCCCAAGCCGTTTTCTCCGGGCGCGCAGGACTGGAACGGATGGGGAGGCGTGGAATCGAGTAATGCCCGTTTTCAGCCGCATCCCGGCATCGCCGCCTCCGATGTTCCGCGATTGAAGCTGAAATGGTCCTTCGGTTTTCCCGACGATACGCAGGCCGCCGGACAGCCGGTGATTGTTGGAGGGCGCGTGTTTGTCGGAAGCAACGGCGGAGAAGTTTACTCGCTGGACGCGTCCACCGGCTGTGTGTACTGGGCGTACGACGCCGGCGGCATCGTGCGGTCCGCTATTCGTATCGTGAAGTCGCCCAAGTCGCATCGTTGGGTCGCCTACTTCGGCGATTATCACGGCTCCGCGCAGGCGATCGACGCGGAGACCGGGAAACTGCTCTGGAAGACTAAAGTCGATGACCATCCCGCAGCGCGCGTCAGCGGCTCGCCGGCTTATTATCAGGGCCGCCTCTATGTGCCGGTTGCTTCATCCGAAGAACTGAATGGCGCGTCACCCCAATATTCCTGCTGCACGTTTCGCGGCAGCTTGAGTGCGCTGGATGCCGAAACCGGCAAGGTCGTCTGGAAGACGTATTCGATCCCGGATCCGCCGAAAGAGTATAAAACGAATTCGGCGGGAACCAAGCTCTACGGGCCGGCGGGCGCGGGGATCTGGTCGTCTCCCACGATCGATCCCAAGCGTAAACGTGTTTACGTGGGCACCGGCAATTCCTACACCGGCGTCGCCATCCCCACCAGCGATTCGATCCTCGCGTTCGATCTAGCAACCGGGAGCATGCTTTGGTCGAACCAGGTGACACCCGGCGACAATTGGATGGGCGGGTGTCCGAAAAGCCCGAATTGCCCCGAGAATCCGGGCGAAGATGTGGACTTCGGCAGCTCTTCAATTTTGCGCACGCTTCCGAATGGCAAGCAGATCCTGGTCGCGACGCAAAAGTCCGGCGTCGTCTACGGCCTCGACCCGGACCATCGCGGCAAACTTGTCTGGAAGACTCGCATCGGGCTGGGCGGCGCGCAGGGCGGCATTCAATGGGGCGCGGCCGTGGACGGTGACATCGTGTACGCCGCTGTGTCCGACGTATCGCGCCGCGAGCAGGGCACGCCGGGGTTGTACGCGCTACGCATTGACAACGGCGAGAAAGTCTGGAGCACGCCAGCGCCGCAAGGCGCCGGGAACCGCTCTCAGCTATCGGCCGTGTCTGCTATGCCCGGCATCGTGTTCTCCGGGTCGTGGGGTGGACACCTGCGCGCCTATTCCGCGAAGACCGGCGAAATTGTCTGGGACTTCGACGCCATCCGCGACTTCGACACCGTGAATCACGTGCCGGCTCGGGGCGGTTCCTTCAATGGCGGCGGTCCGGCGATCGCCGACGGCATGGTGATCTCAATGAGCGGCTACGGATTCGTTGGAGGCACGCCCGGTAACGTCTTGCTGGCGTTCTCGGTGGACGGAAAGTAGGGCCGGCGCCCCGGTTCGCGCGCCGGCCCGAGGCCGCTCAGGCTTTTTTGGCCTGGAGCAGCAATTCCGCCATGCCGAACGTCCCTGCGGCCGACTGAAAATCCTGCCGGGGCTGGAACGACGGATTCTGGCGCAGGAACGAGTGGCTGTCAGCGAGCATCAGACCGACGAACACTTCGCCAACGATGCGCCCGCCTACCGGCCCCAAGTGAATCGGTGTGTTGTTGTCTTGAAACTCCTGCTGCGCTTCTGCCAGAAGGTAATACCACAGCGGCGCGTTGTTCTTGAACACGTCGGAGACCGACGTCAGCAGCGGATTGCCGCCGGTGTCCGCCTCGGTGGCTTTACCCACGTGCAGTTTCGAATCCGGAATCGGCGTCATTCCCATCGCCCGCGCCACCGCTTGCCCGGAGGGCAGATCCATCCGGAAGCCGCGCAGCAGATTGCGCACCGGCAGGCTCGCAGGATTCGACGCCACGGACGGCGGTAGAGATCCCAGTGGATTCACGACCGAAGTGTCGATCTTATACGCCGGTTGAACGCGCGTAGGACCGAGCGGCGGCGCGCCTCCGAAATTGAAGAACAAGCGCCAGTCGATTGCCCAATTTGTCGGAAACGCACGGAAGCCCGCAAGGCTCTCGCCGGTCGTGCTGAAAATGGGAAAACGCGGAATAGTCTGGTTCAAGCGGTAGATTGGGCGGACCATGGAGTGGCCGAAGCGGTACGCCGCCACGGAAAATTCTACCGGCATGAACGCACTGTGCTTGGGTTTATAGAAGTGCACGTGCGGTGGATCTTCCAGTACCGTCGTTCCCTTGGCGATGTTTGGAAGAATGGCGTGCCAGGTGTCCAGGCCGATCACGGTGGGTAGAAAATCATGCAGAACCACCCATTGGTAATGCCAGCGGACCGTTTGCTGGCACTGCTCGAACGTAGCGGTTGGCCCCAACACATCCACGACGCGGTTGTGAAAACGGATCATGTTGGCCTGCAACTGGCTGACGATCACGTTTTCATCGTTGCGCGGATCGCCGATGATGGCGCGCGCCGGGTCCGCGCCGGAGGGTTGATTGCGAGCCAATCCGCGCGCATTGGGATCATCGGGATTGCCGGTAAGAGGCGGGCCGAGCAGCAGGTGCTGGCCATCGCCCTGATACAGATACGGCTGATCATCTGGTCCACGGCCGTACAGGTTGTCGAGGTCGAATCGCGGCGTGCGGAAATCCACCAATGCATCCGGGTCGTCCTGCTTTTGGAGGCTGCTGGCCGGATCGAACGTCAGGTCATGATCGATGAACTGTCCGAGATATGTGTATCCGGCGCTGATCCCCGTGTTTTCTTCATCGTCGTGTTGATCTTCTGGCGTGGGTGTGTCCAGGTCGGCGGTCATGGCCACCCCCAGCTTGGTCAAAATCTCTTCGGTGTAGCCATGCGCGGGCGCAAGAGCGCGAAACATGCGTCCGAAACGTCCTTCAAGCTCCGAAGAACGGCGATTCAAATTTAGTCCGCGAACCTCGCCGTGACGCGCGAGTTTTCGCGAGCCTGCGAACCCAGACGTAGGGGCAGAGCTCATGTAGGTTTCCTCCAGTGGGGTTCCGATTCCCCGGGCCAATTCGTACCCCGAATGTTACGTCAGGCACGAGAGGACGTCAAGGGAAAACGTGCCTATATTTCTCCGAATTCAAATTCGCGCACGTTATAACAATATGTAACGTTCATGACTCAGTGACGCAATTGTCATGGAAATACCTAGTTGACAGGCAAGAATAAAGAGCGCAGAATGTCTTTCGCGGCGTAGTGAGATGCGTCCGTTAACGGGGAACTGTTGGCTGCAATGCGTGCAGCCAACTAATCTAAGGTTCGCATCAGGCTCCATCGGAGGAAATCATGGGAGTGCTGTTGCAAGGATTCTATTTTGGCCCGGGGCGCGTTCATGGCGTGCCGTCCCCGCTGGATGGAGACAAGAGCGTCCCGTTCTGGTGGGACCATCTGGCTGCGCAGGCAAACGCGCTGGGGCGCGCCGGGTTCAGTGCAATCTGGCTCCCTCCACCGCTTAAAGGCGCCGCGGGGCCGTCTTCGAACGGTTACGATCCATTCGACGACTACGATATCGGGGAAAAGAATCAGAAAGGCACCGTTCCAACGCGCTATGGCAGCCGCGAGCAATTGGAACGCTGCGTCGCCGTCATGCGGGCCAACGGGATCGACATCTACCTGGACATGGTGGAGAATCAGCGCGATGGCGACGACGGCCATTTTCACTTCCGTTACGTAAACGCATTTGGCCAGCCGGGGAAAGGCCGTTTTCCGAAGGACCCCGGCGACTTTCATCCGAATGTTCCCGAAGATCCGGAAGTATTCGATGACGGGTTTCAGTTCGGGCGCGACCTGGCGCCGATTGACGGAAAGAAGCACCACGTCTTCACCGGACTACTGGACGCCGGCGACTGGCTGGCGCGCTCGCTGGACGTCCAGGGTTTTCGAATTGATGATGCAAAAGGCATCTCCGCGGAGTTCCTGGTTCCGCTGCTCAACCACGGCGCGCTCGCGCGCAAGTTTGCCGTCGGTGAGTTCTTTGACGGCAACATCGGATTCATTCAAGGCTGGATGAACGAAACGCAGCACCGCGTTGCCGCCTTCGATTTTCCGCTGCGCTTCCAGCTCCAGGCCATGTGCGACAATCCCGGCGGCTTCGACATGGGAAGTTTGGATCACGCGGGCCTCACTGGCAGGGATCCCCTGGGCAGCGTGACGTTCGTGGAGAATCACGACACCGACGGGAGCTCTCCCATCGTCAGCAACAAGATGCTGGCTTACGCCCACATTCTTACAGCCGAGGGCTATCCGTGCGTCTTCTACCGCGACTACAGCACGGACAAGAATTGCTTCGGGCTCAAGCCCAAGATCGACCCGCTGATCTGGATTCACGAACACCTGGCGTCCGGCCCGACGCTGCAGCGCTGGAAGGACGGGGGCGTGTTCGCGTATGAACGCCTGGGCGGCGGCCATCTGCTGGTTGGATTGAACAAAGACACTGGCGGCTCCCGCACCATCCGCATACAGACCGGCTTCCCGCCGCACACCCAACTGCACGATTTCGCCGGGCACGAGGCATCGGTGACCACGGACGGTTCCTCGATGGTCACGATCACCATCCCCAAGAATGCCGACGGCCTTGGATACGTCTGTTACGCCAAGCCCGCGCAGGTGGGACCGTTTCCGGTAAAGACGATCGCGGTGACTCAGGATTACGACGGCGCCGCGGACCTGGACATCAAGCCCGCGGTCGAAAACGAACGCGTGCTCGTAGCGCGCGTGTTTGCCGAAGCAAATACGCCGCTCGAGGCGGAGTTCTCTTTTGATACCGCGCATTGGACCGCCGCCACAGCCATTCAACTGGATCTGGACGATCCAGATGGCGCGAAAGTGGGTGGCGCGAAGTTCCATCAAAACTCGCTTCAAGATACGGGGTTCAAATTGAATACTCGCAAGCGCGGCTTCCACAGTTTCTTTGTCCAGGCTGAGAACACACCTGCTCAGAACAAAACGCCCAGCTACCGGCTGCGAGTGAAATACACCGCCCCGCAAGGCATCTGAAGTCCGGAGGAATGCCCATGAAGTTCGCAGGAATGCTGTTGGTTTTGCTTTTGCCGGCGCAGGCTGCCACGCCCGTGTTGACGCGATCCTACGATAACGGGCGCAACGGCGCGAACACTACGGAGACCACATTCACGCCCCAGTTGGTGCAGACGAAGGGGTTGAAGAAGATAAAAAGCCTCGCCATCCCCGACGACAAAAGAGTGGAGGCCCAGCCGCTTTACGTTCCCGGTCTGGTGGTGAAAAAGGACAACAAAGCGCACAATGTGGTGCTCGTGGCGTCCATGGGAAATCACGTGTTCGCATTCGACGCCAACGCCCCGGAAGGCCAGGACTTGCTTTGGGAATCGCCGCTCTTGACGCAGCCCTACAATCCGATTGTGAAACAGGCGGGTGATGCGACGCACCATCGCGAAACGAACGTCGACCTTTGGGGCATCAACATCCTGTGGGGCATTCTTAGCACGCCGGTTGTCGACATGGACGCCAAGCAGATGTACCTTACGAACTGGACCGAGGGGCCGGACCCCAATTCTCCCGTGCTGCTGCTGCATCGCATCCGCCTGAGCGACGGCAAGGAACTGGGCAAACCCGTGAAGCTCACCGGCATGCTGAAGGACGCCAACGGAAAGCCTGTGCTGGACGCCCGCGGTAAGGCCGTCCAATTGAATCCCGATCAAAAGCAGCGAGCCGCGCTGCTACTCTCTCCACTGCACGGCCCGCACAAGACGCTCTTCATCGGGATCACGGGAGGCGAAACTCCTGGCGACCCTCACGGATGGCTGGTGGCCGTGGACGTCGACAAATTCAAGCAGACCGCTGCGGTTCCGACCACACAACAAGGCTTCGGCGGAGGTATCTGGCAGGGGGCACAGGGGCCTTCGAGCGACGACCAGGGCGGCGTCTATGTGATGACCGGCAACGGCGGCTTCAACGCCAAAACCGAGGACGATATCAAAAAGAACCGCGATCCCGGCAGGATCGGTGATTTCGAAGGGACCACCGACTTTGCGGAGGCGTTCATCCGGTTCAAATATCAAAGAACCGGTACCGGCAAAGGCAACCTAGCCCTGAACGACTGGTTCATCCCGTTCCAGGATTCCAAGCGCAACGCCAACGGCGACCCGGACTATCAGGATCAGGATCTAGGTTCGGCCGCACCATTGCTTCCGCCCGGCAGCCAGTTACTGATGGGCGCCGGCAAAGATGGGATCCTCTACGTGCTCGACCGGCAGAACCTCGGCAAGAAGGTCGCGGATCTCAGCGTCCTGAAGCAGCCGCCCATTTTCGTCACGTTCAACGGACTAGGTCTAAAGCCGTTCCCACCCAACATCGACTTTGTTCTGGGCGGAGGCCCCGATCCTGGTCAGGGCTTTCCCAAGAAGACGCATCATCTGCACGCGTCTCCCGCATATTGGGTTGGTCCCAACGGTCCGCGCCTGTTTGATTGGGGCGAAAACGAATCGCTGCGCTCGTGGAGTGTGGATCCCGGTTCCGGCAAGGTTACCTTCCTAGGCAAAAGTACGGAACTCGCATCGCGCGCCGAGGCGCTGGACAACGGCATCGGCGGGATGACCGGCGGGATGCTGAGCGTCAGCTCCGATGGCACGAACAACGGCATCGTGTGGGCCCTGGCTCCCGTTGACGGCAACGCGAACAAGAATGTTGTGAAAGGTATTGCGCGCGCTTATGATGCCACGGCGTTCGATGGCTCCAACGCGGACGGCACCGCCAAACTGAAACTGCTCTGGGACAGCGACAAGGCCGGCGTCACTTTCAACTTCAGCAAGTTCTGCACGCCGATGGTTGCCGACGGGAAGCTATACGTCGCAACCTACGACGGGCGCGTGGATGTCTACGCGCTGAATCAGTAGCGCAGCGAGCTAAACCGTCAGGTAGTCCGGCTTGAGCGGGCCGGTGCTGTCGCCGAGTTTGTCGGTCCGCACGCCCGCCTTGTCGAGCACGCTCAGCAGCAGGTTTGTCATGGGTGTATTGTCCGGATATCGGACATGGCGCCCCGGCTTCACTTGGCCGCCGAGTTTGCCCGCCATCAGCAGCGGCAGATTGGTGTGCTCGTGCAGATTGCCGTTGCCGATGCCGCCGCCGTACAGGATCAGGCTATGATCCAGCAGCGTGCCGTCGCCGTCGGGCGTGGCCTGCAGCTTCTCCAGGAAGTAGTCGAACAGCGATACGTGGTAGGTATCGATCTTCGCTTTCTTCGCGATCAGCTCCGGATCGTTGCGGTGGTGTGATACGGCGTGGTGCTGCTCGGGCACGCCGATGTTCGGATACGTACGCGAGCTCAGTTCGCGCGCCATGATCAGCGTGAAGATGCGTGTGACGTCGGCGCGGTAGCCCAGCACCAGCAGATCGTACATCAGCTTGGCGTGTTCTTCGAAAGTCTCCGGGATGTCTACGGGGCGGTCGGGCAATTCGAGCGGGCTGCTGGCGCCCTTCTTTTCCGTGCTCTGAATCCGCTGTTCGATTTCGCGGACCGAATCCAGATATTCGGTGAGCTTGGTGCGGTCGCCCGGGCCGAGCGAGGTCTGCAGCCGGCCCACTTCGTTCAGCACTGAATCCAGAATACTGCCGTTCTGCTGCAGGCGAGCCATACGCTGCGCGGCCGTACCGCCGTCGCCGAAAAGCCGATCGAAGACGATGCGCGGATGCGCCTCAGTCGGATTCGGCGTCGTCGGATTGCGCCAGGAAATCGTGTTGACGAAGAAGCAATCGTCCGTGTCGCAGGCGATTTGCGTGGGCTTTTCCAGAACCAATTCGAGCGAAGGCACCTGCGTGTCCTTGCCGAGAACCCGAGCAGCCAGTTGATCGGCTGTCGTGCCCAGGCGAACTTCCATGCCGGGCCGCGTGCGATCCCAGGCGTGCACGCCGCTTAGCCACACGGCCGAGGCGCGCGGATGATCACCCACGCCGTCGCCGAAAGTATTGGCTTGCAGGTGAGCCAGGTGGCTCACCACGGTGATTTGGTCGCGAACCGGAGAAATGGGTTTCAAAATCGGAGGCAATTCAAATCCAGCGCCTTCCGTAGCCGGAATCCATTGCTCCTGAATGATGCCGTTGGGTACGTAAACGAAACCGAGACGTCGTGCGGGCTGAACGGTCTTGGCCGAAAGCGCAGGAACCATGGCGTCCAGCAGAGGCAGCGCGACTGTGGCGCCGACGCCCCGCAGGAACGTTCGCCGATCCAAAGCGAGCTTCGTGATGAACATGACCTGAAAGACCTTGCACCATGGTAACAAGCGCGTACTTCCGCCGCAGGACTGTTGCTAGCATCGAAGGAATGCGAGAGTTGCTGAACCGTACCGCGGACATTGCCGCGCGCTACCTGGAAACGCTGGACACGCGTGGTGTCGCGCCGGCTCCGGAGGCATTGGCGCGGCTGAACGATCTAAACGAACCGCTTCCCGATAGCCCGCAGGATCCGGCTGCGGTGCTCGAAATGCTGGATCGCATCGGTTCGCCGGCAACCGTGGCCATGGCCGGACGGCGATATTTCGGATTCGTCATCGGCGGGTCGCTGCCGGCGGCACTGGCGGCCAACTGGCTCGCGGGTGCGTGGGACCAATGCCCCGGCCTCTTCGCCGCGTCGCCCATCGGGGCCAAGTTGGAAGAAGTCTCGCTGCGCTGGCTGTTGGATCTGTTGAGACTGCCGGCCGAGTCGGCTGGCGCGTTCGTGACCGGCGCAACCATGGCCAATTTCACCGCGCTGGCCGCCGCCCGCCACGCGGTCTTGGAGCGCGCCGGCTGGGATGTGGAGGCCAACGGATTGTTCGGTGCTCCTCCAGTTACGGTGGTCGTGGGTGGCGAAGTCCATCCGTCGGTGATCAAGGCGCTGGGAATGCTCGGCCTGGGGCGTTCGCGCGTTGTGCATGTGCCTGTCGACAACCAGGGCAGAATGCGCGCTGGTGAAATGCCGCCACTCAACGGAACAACCATCGTGTGCCTGCAAGCCGGCAACGTCAACACGGGTGCTTTCGATCCGGCGCGGGAGGTTTGCGTGCGAGCCCGCGCGGCCGGTGCGTGGATACACGTCGACGGCGCTTTTGGACTGTGGGCTGCGGCGAGCCCACAACGCGCTCACCTGGTGGACGGAGTAGCAGACGCCGACTCCTGGGCCACCGACGCGCACAAGTGGCTCAACGTGCCGTATGACAGCGGCCTGGCTTTCGTTCGTGATTCCCAGGCACTGCAACAAGCCATGGCGGTTAGCGCCGCGTATCTGCCCGAGAGCGAACATCGCGAGCCTTCGCACTTTACCCCAGAGCTTTCCAGGCGGGCGCGCGGCGTGGAGATCTGGGCGGCGCTGCGTTCGCTGGGCCGCGCCGGGCTGAGCGGCCTGATTGAACGCAACTGCCGCTTCGCCCGCCGTTTCGCGGACGAATTGAAACGGGGCGGCTGCGAGATTCTGAATGAGGTTGTATTGAATCAAGTGTTGGTCTCTTTCGGAGACCCCGCCCGGACACGGCGTGTGATCCAGCGAGTGCAGCGGGACGGCACGTGCTGGTGCGGGCCTACGGAATGGCAGGGCCGCACGGCGATGCGCATCAGTGTGTCCTCCTGGGCGACACGGGACGAAGACGTCGACCGGAGTGTGGCGGCGATTCTGCGAGCGGCGCGCGATTAGGCTGGCTTACCGGAGCGTCGCGGTCGTCGAACCGGGTTCTGGTTTGGCCGGCGTTTGCTGCGTCTTTCGCATCTGAAACGGCTCGCTCTCGGCCACTCCCAACACCAGCGATGCAAACGTGTAATTGCCGGCGCGGGCCTGCTGCACAATCTTGCGAACGGCCGGCTGATCGTAATACTGCACGTTGCGCCCGATGGCGTACATCAGCAGCTTCTCGGCCACCGTAGTGACGAACTGCTCCGGATGCCGCAGCAGGGCTTTGCGAAGCTCCGCCACGCCGTTGAACTTGGTTCCGTCGGGAAGAACACCGCTCCCGTCGATCGGCTCGCCGGCTTCGCGGTCTCGCCATTGGCCGATGGCATCGAAGTTGTCCATGGCGAAACCGATCGGATCCATCCGCGCATGGCAGCTCGCGCAGACCGGATTCGCACGGTGCGCGGTCATGGCCGCACGCATAGTCAGCGGCTTGCCGCCTTCCTTCTCGGTCTTCAGCGGCGGCACGTTGGGCGGCGGAGGCGGTGGCGGCGTGGAGAGAATATTCTCCAGAATCCACTTTCCGCGCAGCACTGGTGAAGTTCGCGTAGCGTAAGAAGTCAGTGTAAGAATGCTCCCCTGGCCCAGCAGCCCACCGCGCGGACTGCCGGGCGGAAAGGTGACCCGGCGGAAGTAAGTGCCTTCGATGTTTGGGATTCCATAATGCTTCGCCAACCGCTCGTTGACGAACGTGTAGTTGGCGGTCATCAAGTCGACCACGCTGTGATTGCCATGCAGCAAGACGCTGTCCAGGAAAAGATCGGTCTCGCGGCGGAAGGCCTGGCGCAGCGTCTCGTCGAAATCGGGGAAGAGCAGATCATCGGGTCGCTTGGCGTCGACGTCGCGCAGGTAGAGCCACTGCTCGGCGAAGTTGGTGACCAGCGATTCGGCGCGCGGGTCGGCCAGCATGCGCCGCACTTCGCGCTCCAACACCGCCGTGTCCTTCAGCTTGCCGCGCGCGGCGACGTCCAGCAACTCATCGTCGGGAAGGCTGCTCCATAGGAAGAACGCGAGGCGCGACGCCAGTTCCAGATCACTGACGCGATACGGCGTGCCCGGCGGAAGATTGGGCGGGTCGCGCTCGATGCGGAAGAGAAATTGCGGGCTGACCAACAGCCGCTCCAGCGCCATCTGAATACCGTACTCAAAGCCACGCTGCGCAAGGCCGGCAGTGTAAAACGGCAGCAGGTCCTGCAGGTCTGCGCTGGTCACCGGCCGCCGGTACGCGTGGCGCTCCAGAGTTGAGAGAATGCGCCTCGCGCAGAGGAGTTCGTCCGCGGCGCTCGCCGGATGGCAAACGAAAATGCGCGCGCGGCTCGTCGTGTCGCGCGGGGCCTTTGCATTATAGGGGCCGCTGATCGTCACCATCGCCAACGCCAGCTCTGTGCCGCGCCCGCGCATCCGTGGGCGGACCGTTTCTTCGTCGCGAGCTTCATCGTGCTGAACGAACGTAACGCCGATCTGCCGCGGCCCGGCTTGGAGCGGCACACGAACTTCCAGAGGCTTCAGCGGGCGGAATCGTCCACCACCGCCCAGCGGCGGTTTCTCTCCCAACGGAATCAACTCGGCCCTGGCGCCGTCCACCGTGATTTCCAACTGATCGGGCTCGCGCGCAGGCCCTGTGAACTCGATCTTGAACGCGTACTCGCCATCCAACGGGACATCCATGCGCACGGCCAGGCCGCCGCGCGTGCCGTACGGCAGTCCCTGCTCGTGAATATCCTGCGTGTGTTCGCCCGACAGCCTAAAAGTGTTGACCATGATCGGCGTGTTCGGATCACCCACGGCCAGGCGGCTGATCTTGCGCGCCGCGTCCAGGTAGCTTTCTAAGGCCGTTGGCGATACGAAAAGCAAATCAGCGATATTGTCGAACCCGCTGCTGGCATTGTCCGGCGGAAGTAGCAGCGAGTAATCCATTTCTCTGGGAAGCGCGTCCACGGCCAGCAAATCACGGATGGCGTTTTCGTATTCCGTCCGGCTCAGGCGATGCAGCAGAGGCAGCTTGCCGGGATCAGGATGCGCCCCCGCAGCCTTGTCCAACTGAGTTTCGAGCCACGCTGCGGTTGCATTGTACGTGGCTTGGTCGGGCCTTGGCATGCCGGCGGGCGGCATCACTTCCGCGCGCAGTTTCTTGACGACCCTCTCCCACAGCTCCGCATTCGCGCCGACGTGGTCCAAGCCCGCAACGTCCAGCACGAATCCGCCGGTTTTGAGCTTCGCGTTGTGGCAGACGACGCAGTACTTATTGAAGACCGGCGCGGGTGAATTCACAGCTTGTGAATTCGCGGTTACAGAGAAGGCGATAGCCGCGAAAACCACCTGGCAACCGACACCAATCGAGACCGACCGCACTAACTGATATATTACACTCAAATCGTGAGACGCCGATCCAGTCTGATGTTGCTCGCGACCGCGCTGGCTTTGCACGGCGCCGATCTGCGTTTAATCGATGCGGCAAGAGACTCCAATGCCGCCGCCGTGCGATCGCTTCTCGCACAACACGCGGATGTGAACACGGCCGAGGCCGACGGTTTCACCGCGCTGCATTGGGCCGCGCAGCGCGACAACCTGGAAATCGTAAACCTGCTCCTCGACGCAGGCGCCAATCCGAAAGCCGCCACGCGCTACAACATCACGCCGCTGTCACTGGCCTGCACCAACGGCGACGCGGCCATGATCGACCGGTTGCTGAAGACCGGCGTCGATCCCAATTCCACCTCCGAAGAAGGCCAGACTGCTCTCATGACCGCGGCACTCACCGGCAAAGTGGACGCGGTGAAGCTCCTGCTCGCCCGCGGCGCAAACGTGAACGCCAAGGAACCCTGGAAGGGTCAGACCGCGCTGATGTGGGCGGCATCGGAAGGCAACGCGGACGCGGCGGCGATGCTCATCGAATTCGGCGCCGAGGTGAATGCCAAGTCGAAGACCGGCTTTACTCCATTTCTGTTCGCGGTGCGCAACGGGCACATCGATGCGGCGAAAGTTTTGCTCGCGCATGGAGCCAATGTAAACGACGTCGCGCCCGATGGCACCAGCGCTTTGGGCATGGCGGTGGTGAACGCCTATTACGAACTCGCCATGGTGCTGCTGGATCACGGCGCCGATCCCAATGCGCCCGATCCGCGCGGTTCCGTGCTGCATACGCTGGCCTGGTTGCGCAAGCCGGGATCGAGTCCCAGCGCGGGCGCCGGCATGCCTCCGGTTGGCCCGCCGGTGCCCACCGGCAACGTCGACAGCCTCGATCTAGCCAAGGCGCTGCTGGCGCATGGCGCGAATCCCAACGTCCGGGTCGCCTGGAAAGAAATCAAATACAACCGCGACTTCGGACAAGTGAAGCTTCCGCCTGACATCCCGATCGGCCGCAAGTACATCAGTTATGTCGGCGCCACGCCGTTTTACGTTGCCGCGCAGAACGGCGACGCTCCATACATGAAGGTGCTGGCCGACGCAGGCGCCGATCCGAAATTGCCGACCGTGCAGAACATCACGCCACTGATGGCCGCCGCGGGAATCGGATATTGGGACGGCGAAAGCCCCGGTCCTTACGCCGGTTGCCCGGAAAACGAGCGCCTGGACGCTGTGAAACTAGCGATCCTGCTAGGCAACGACATTAACGCGCACGCCGACTTCGGCAATTATCCGATGGAAGGCGACGGCAAGTATCTGCTGCTCAACTATCCGCTGAACATCAACAACATGCCTCCGAACGCGTTGGGCGACGTGCGTTGGTCGGGCGCAACAGCGCTGCATGGCGCGGTCGTTTCCGGCCAGATTTCGATCGTCAAGTTCCTAATCGACGACGGCGCGCAAATCGACGCTAAGACCCGCCTCGGCTGGACTCCGCTCATGCTCGCTGAAGGCATCTTCGTGTCGAACACCAAAAAGGAATTTCCCGCCATCGCCAAGCTTTTGCGCGAGGAGATGGCCACGCGCGGGGTGCTGCCGCCGGGCGAGCAAGCCTCCAAGTAATTTCAAATTTTGCTTTCACGCACGATTCGCTCCGCATTGATTTCGGCCGCGCTGCTTCTGCCCGCGGCTGCTGCTCCTCCGCCGATCCTCGTCTACATCCAGAACACCTGGACCACGCTGACGCGTTCCAATCGCAGTCTGGCCGACGCCGCTCCCGATCCCAAATTTCATTCCCTGCCTGACGGGCGATGGCCCGTGTATGTTCCGCGCAGCGAGCATTTGAAAGCGATCGAGGCACAGGTGCGGGGCGCCGTCCAACTGCTTCCGTTGCCGCAGGACCCATCGCAGATCCGCAATCCCGGCCTCCTGTACCTGCCGAAGCCCTACGTTGTGCCGGGCGGAAGGTTCAATGAGATGTACGGCTGGGACAGCTACTTCATTGAGATCGGACTATTGCGCGATCATCGCGACGCTCTCGCCAAGGACATGGCCGACGACGCTCTCTACGAGATCCGCAACTACGGCAAGATTCTGAATGCCAATCGCACGTACTACCTGATGCGGTCGCAGCCGCCGTTTCTTACTGAGATGCTGCTGGGTGTCTACCGTCGAACGCATGATCGCGCGTGGCTTGCCGATTCGGTCCCCGCGATCGAAGCCTACTACAAATATTGGACCAGCGAGCCGCACCGGACGCCCGAAACCGGCCTGTCCCGCTACTTCGCTCTGGGCGAAGGTCCCGCGCCGGAAGTGGTCGCCGCCGAGCGCGACGCGCAAGGCCGTACGCACTACGATCTGGCCAGAGAGTACTTCCGGACGCACCGCGTGACGGACTACGACGAGGCTCAATACTACAATGCCAAGCAAGACAAGCTGACTGCTCTCTTCTACAAAGGCGACCGTTCGATGCGCGAATCAGGCTTCGATCCTTCAGATCGCTTCGGCCCGTTCAGCGTCGACATCATCCACTACAACCCGGTGGGTCTCAACTCGCTGCTCTATCTCATGGAGTCGCAAACCGCGGAGATTTTGCACATCCTTGCCCGGCCGACCGACGAAGACGTCTGGCGCAAGCGTGCCGCAGACCGCGCCGCGCTCATCAACCGGCTGCTGTGGGACGAAAAAGACGGCCTCTACTACGACTACGATTTCGCGCGCAAACGGCTGCGCCGGTATCCGTTCCTCACGACGTTCTATCCGCTGTGGGCCGGCATCGCCAGCCGCGAGCAGGCTGCCCGAGTGGTGCGCTCGCTGCCGATGTTTGAAAAGCCCGGCGGGCTTGAGACCAGCACCAGTCAAAGCGGCGAGCAATGGGACGCTCCCTTCGGTTGGGCGCCGCTCGAACTGATCGCGGTTGAGGGACTCCGGCGATACGGTTACAACCAGGACGCGGATCGCATCTCTGAGAAGTTCCTGTCGTTAGTGCTGGACCAGTACCGCAAGAGCGGACGAATTGTCGAGAAATACGACGTGGTTCACCGAACCGCCGATGTCGGCGGCGAAATCCATTTCGGCTACCGCTCGAACGAAGCCGGCTTCGGTTGGACCAACGCGGCGTTCACGGTGCTGCTGGACGCGCTTCCGCCGAAGGCGAAAGCTGAGTTGCTCGCTCCGTAAAGCCGCGGCGCTCTAATACTGGGTGGGTCGGGAAGCGGTGACCGCCTTGCGGGTTTGCTCGAGACTGGTTCGCAAGGCTTCCGCGGGCAATTCATGAATGATGGGGCTTAGCAGTTTGGACATCATGAAAGGAACATCGCGCGTGAGCGTGACCGATTCGCTGGTGACGTATACGCCGCCATCGGCTTCCTCGAAGAACCAGTAGCCGTTCAGGCGCCACAACAGGCCGCGATCATGGCCCACCGGCAGCTCATGTTCGTTCGGCTTTCCGGGATTGCTCACCTCTGCCACACGCTGGCTGGCCGAACGGCTGTAGACGCGCTTGGCATCTAACGGGAAGAATTGAATGTCGTTGTCGATGTCGAGCACATCGGACAGGAAGAACTTCGCCTTCACAACCCGGGTGTGCACCAGGAAGTGATTGCCGGTGCGCGACTCGATCTTGGCCATGATGACGTCCGGCTTGTAAAACTCACTGTGCCGATTGTAATCCTGCACAAACGCCAGAACGCTCTTCAGATTGGTGTGAGGGATGAAGACCGCGCCCATCTGATCTTGAATCAGGCCGTTCTTGATGGCGATGATCCCGTTGCCTTGACCGGGTTGGGTGACGATGGCGCCCGTTAGCAACTTCTGCCGGATGTTGGGAGATTCGTCGAACCACAGGAAGTGCTGCCCGTGCCAGCGGGGTTCCAGGCGGGCTTCGACGGAGGAGATATAGCGGTCGAACGCCTGGACGGTTTCCGGTTTCAATTCCACCGCGACGCCGGCGCTGGCGCAGACCAACAAGGCGGCGGCTACGGCGAAGGACCGTTTCAGGACGCCCTACCGTTCCACGGCCGCCATCTTCGCGACCGCGTCGACAACCTCGCGATAGCTCTTAGGCGCTTCACCTTTGAAGAGCTCCTTCAGGCCGAGTTGGACGCTCCAGTCCATGCGGCGCACGATGGCTTCCGCCATGATTGGCTCAATGTCGATCTCACGAAGCGTTTCGGCTACTTCTTCCATCTCGCGTGCGCGGCGTTCGCCATGCACCACCACGCGGCCCACCATGTAGTCGGCCAGTTCGCTCCAGTTGATGCCCGGGTAGCTTTCGGAAAGCGATGCGAAGACGCGCGGCTCGGCGTTGTAGCGGCTGGCGCCGAGGACGCACTCGGTAATCAGTGCTTCCAGCCCTTTGATCATAATGCTGCGGAACATTTTGGTCGCCGCCGCGGTGCCTACTTCGCGCGAAACGATTTCGGCGGAGATGCCGAAAGGCGCCAGCTTCGCGACGAAATCTTCCGCCCCTGCGCCGCCCGCGAGCATCGGCACTTTGTGGCCATAAGGTGGAACCGGCGCCATCATTGCGATCTCGACAAAACGCGCGCCCCCGGATTCAATCGTGCGGGCGATCGACTGCTTCACCCCAGGAGACACCGAATTCAGGTCTGCGTAAAGGTGCGCGGCGCTCAAGAATGGCTTGTTCTGCTCGGCCGCGATCAAGGCTTGATCCGCGGTTACCGCCGACATCATGATCTCGCACGATTCGGCGAGTTCACGGTTCGTATCCACCAGGCGCGTCCCCGTCTCCTGGGCGCGCTGCCGCACTTTGTCGGTGACCTTGATGTCGTAAGCCGCGATCGCAGCGACACCGGGCTGCCGGAGACCCTTCGCGATGTGATACGCTGCTTCACCAAATCCGACGAAACCAAGCTTCATCAAAGCGCTCCAATCAATTTCCAATAGCCGACGGACGCGATAACCGTCAGTAGTGCCAGGACGCTATACAGACTGGCAAGCCGCACGCGCTCAGCGCCGCTGAATGCCATGCCCTCCGTAATTGCTTCACCCATCGCGACCCAGATGTTCTGATAAGTGGCCCAGAAAGGAACCGAAGGAATCAGCAGTGCCGCGGTCAAGATGAGCGGTGCAATTCCAGCCGCAGTGGTTGTGTCGACGATCGGAACGAACGTCACCACGATGGCGATGAATCCGCTGGGATCGAGGAAACGCAGGGCGAGCGTCATGATTCCAATAGCCAGCAGAACCACGATTACGCTGAACGTCAGACGCTGCGTGATGGGGACGAAGTACCCGGCCAGCCAATCGGTCAGCTTGTATTCCGTCAGGACGTTTTGCAGGCTGAAAATGCCTCCCATAAACAGCAGCAGGGTCCAGGAAATGCCGCTCGCAATGTCGGCATTTCCGACGATGCCCGCTAGTGCGAAGACCGCCAGACCCACCATGCCAATGAAGAAGCTGGGCAGATGATGCCAGCGGTCCGTGGACCAGAACACGATAGAGCAGAGCACGATTAACGCCGTGATCATCTCATCGCGCTTGAATGGCCCCAACTCGCGCAATTTGTTGCGCACAAATTCCGGCGTAGTATCCAGCGCGCGCTCCGGTTTCAGCACCCATTGGTTGCCGAAAACGATCAAGGCGCATAGTATGAACACCGGCAAGTAAAGCACGCGCGCGTAAGCCAGATAACTGAGGGGTAGATGCTTTAACTCGAATACCGACGCGACGACAGGGCCATCGAGAGACCCGTACAGCAGTCCGAGTCCGGGCACCACGGCCATCTCGATCGTGGTCAGCATGATGAGCGCCGAGCCGTGGCTGCGCGGTTTCAAATCCAGCGATTTGACCAAGGCCCAGGCGATCGGCACCATGATCGCCGTCCGGACGGTCATCGAAGGAATGCCTAGCGAAAGGAGTGTGCCGATTACAAAAAACGAAGCCAGAATGCCGGAATACGTTGCAGGGAAAAGAGATAGGATGTAGTAGGAGACGCGCGCCGCGAGGCCCGTCTTCTGCATCGCGAAGCCGTAGTATAAGACGGATAACAGAATCCACCATGATCCACTCGAAAATCCGCTGAGCGCGAGCGACGGTTTGGCCCCGGCGGGAATCAGCAGCGCCATCATGAGGATCGACGCCACACCGTTGTTCATGACACCGAAGGCCCACAGCACGATGGTGAACGCGCTAATGGCGAGAGCCATCTGGCCCGGCCTGGTCAGGCCGTGCGGTGTTGGCATGAAGAAGAGCGCCGCGCCAACCAGGATGGCCAGCAGCAGCGGCGCCCACTTCACTCGAGCCGCGGAGGCAGTAACCGGCGGAGGAGTGGTGGTTGCGGCCATAAGTACTTCTAGCGGCTATTGCCGGGCTTGAGCCTGTTCGGCTCGCATGCGGCGCTGCTCGGCCTGGACCGTGATCAGTGACATCCACATCCCCAGCGGATGCGCGCCGGCCTCGACCAGCGGATGCGGCTTGAGCGACCGCACGGCGTCGATGCTCTCGTCCTTCATCGTCTCCAGAACCTGGGCCTGTTTTTCATTCAGCCCGTATTCGGCGGCGAGGCCAGGCGTGTCGGCGAACAGGCGGCGGCGAAGATCCGAGCTGAAGCGCAGATCATAAAGCAGCTTGTTGAGCGGATAAACAGTCGGATCGGGATGGCGGTAGAACTGGTAGCCGCCTTCGCTGCCAAACTTGAATTTCGGCTCCGGCTCGGGCGTCGTCGGCGTGCCCTTCTTGTTGGGAATGAAGCGCATGACCGCGTGGCCGTGGTGCCAGGTGGGCTGATAGGTGATCAACTCGCCGGGCTGGTTGCCGACGGCGCCGAACAGGAACATCCAGGGCAGCATTTCGGTGTTGCCGACCTCATCCAGTTGTTCGTTGGACAGCTCCAGAAGCGCTTCGTTGTTGCCGCGCTCCATGTGCGCGATGGCCCACCAGTCGAAATCAAAGGCGGGCTGCGGATATTTCCAGGCGCCGGGATAGTGCGACATGCCGCCGCTGGCGACAATGGCGATCTTATACGGCGAAGCGAGGATCGCATCCCGGACGGCCGCTCCTAACTGCGCACAGCGGCGGCCCGTGGGCAGCGGCGGGAGATAGGTGTTCACGAAGATTGGAATCACCGGAATCGGGCGGCCTTCGATCACCCACTCGTAGACGGCGGCGAAGGAATGGCCGAGTTCGGCGTCCTGCGAATAGGTCATGTCGAAGCCGGCGCTCACCAGCTTTTCGATCAGCTCCTCGGTAAACGGATGAATCGGCAGCGCGTAGGTCTTGCGAGCGAATGCAGCTTTGGATTTCTGGCCGCCCACGACGGCGAAGGTCGGCACGGCGGAAAGGAAAAACGTCTCCAGGTGATCGCTGCCGACCACAAGCACCGCGTCCGGCTTCACTTCATCCAGCGTCTTGCCCAGTTCGCGCATCGCCGCGATGTCGGCGTCCAGTTGCCCCTTGTCTTCGCTCGGCGGATAGGTGAAAAGCTGCGGCGCGTGAACCGTCGCGGCTGCAAGTACGATTTGTCCCATGTGCTACCCCTTTCGAACGCCCGGCTGAGCCAATACTTCCTCGGGAAGTTCGTCGACAATTACGTGGCTCATGCCCTCAGTTTACTGGTTACTGGACGAGCGCGCCGGGATTGGTGACCGCCATCCGGTGGATCTGCTCCACCGTGAATCCGCCATCCAGCAAGGTTTGGGCGAACATGGCGAACCCCTCTGCAACCGGTGGGTTGATGGTCTGGCCGAGGTCCGTGGAAAGAACGCAGCGCTCCGCGCCCACCTTGCGGATGCTGTCCATCACCACTTCCCAGGGAGCTTTCTTGGTGTGCATCGTAGTGAAGCAGTGCTCGATGTAGGCGCCCAGGCCGGCCAATTCCACCTGCTCTTCAGCGGTCAGGTTCTGGGACGGGAATTCGGCGTGGGTCACCAAAACGCGCTGGAGCTTCATTTCGCGAGCGGCCTTCACCAGCGCGAAGATCTCCTTGCGGCCCAGGTGACCGGTGGCCATGATCATGTTGTGGCGGCCGATCAGTTCCAGGCAGCGGCGGGTGGGTTCGTTGAGCCGGCCGTTTTCGTCGAGAACCGTAAGCGGCGGCGGCGAAATGCCCATGGCGGACAGATCGCGCTGGATTTGCGCCCAAAACGGCAACTTCACGTTGGTTCCACCGGCCCGGCCAGCCGTTTCGTTAGCGGCGTCCACAGTCGGCATCCAGACGATTTTCGCACCGGAGCGGCCCGCTAACTCCACCGCCACCGGGTTCACTCCGCCGACGCTGTGGTTCAGCACAACCGCGCCATAGGCCCGGATACCGGGGATGGCTTTTGTGACCACTTGCGCGCGCTCGGCGGTAGGGAAATAGTGCGATTTCAGCACGAAGCCTTTCAGACCCCGCGAAAGGAACTCTTTGCCCAGATCGAGATCGTCGATGCGACGCTCGATCACATCTGGCGCCACGTGGACCTGTAAGTCGTAACCGCCTTCAATCGCCTTCCAGGCCGCGTCGGAAACCGAAAGGGATGTCTCAATTACCGCCTGTGCGCTCATGCAACCTCGCAGTATGACAGGGGCTAAACAGTGCTGTCAATCTGACATACCAAGCTCTCCGGCTGGGGTCTGAATATAATTGAAGGTTATGATCATCGACTGCCACGGGCACTACACGACGGCTCCCAAAGGCTTGCAAGCCTATCGCGACGGCCAGATTGCCGGTCTGAAAGATCCCAACCACGTGCCGCAAAAGGGGACTGTGGCCATCACCGACGACGAGATCCGTCAAAGTCTGGAAGGCGCGCAACTGAAATTCCAGCGCGAGCGCGGAACCCACGTCACCATCTTTTCTCCGCGTGCCTCCGCGATGGGGCCGCACATCGGCACGCCGACCACGAGTCTGCACTGGTCCGAGGTCTGCAACGACCTCATTCACCGGGTTTGCATGTTGTATCCGGAAAATTTCGTGGGAGTCTGCCAATTGCCGCAGTCGCCGGGAGCATCGCTCGACAATTCGATTCGCGAGTTGGAGCGCTGCGTCAATGAGCTTGGATTTGTCGGCTGCAACCTGAATCCCGACCCCTCCGGCGGACAGTTCAACTCGCCACCGTTGACGGATCGCTTCTGGTATCCGATGTACGAGAAGATGTGCGAGCTGCAAGTCCCAGCGATGATCCACGTCAGCGCGTCGTGCAACCCCAGCTTCCACACCACCGGCGCTTACTACATCAACGCCGACACCACGGCGTTCATGCAGCTGGCTACTTCTAGCCTATTCAAGGATTTTCCGAGCCTCAAGTTCATCATTCCGCACGGCGGCGGCGCGGTTCCCTACCATTGGGGCCGCTATCGCGGTCTTGTGCAGGACGCCGGCAAACCGCCTTTGACCGAGCTGCTGAAGAATGTCTACTTCGACACCTGCGTGTATCACTTGCCAGGGATCAAGCTGCTGTTCGAAATCGTTCCCGTGGACAACATTTTGTTTGCGTCGGAGATGGTGGGCGCGGTGAAGGGAATCGATCCGCAGACGGGCTTCCATTACGACGATACGAAGCGCTATGTCGAATCGCTGGCGCTCAACGCAACGGACAAGCAAAAGGTCTTCGAGGATAACGCCTACAGTGTGTATCCGCGCTTGAAAACGCAACTCGCCAAGCAGTGCCAGAAGACGGCGGCGAGCTAGAACTGCCGCCGCGCGCTATTGCTTATCCCAGACGGTGACTGAGGAGATCGTCTTGCCGCTGGAATCGGCTCCGAATGAGGTAACTGTGAGCACTTTTCCGTTCTTGGAGACGACGCACCGCATGGTCATCACAACGCCTTTCGAGTTCTTTAGCAGGAGGCTGTAGGCGCTTCCTCCGGCATGGTGGAGGACGACGGACTGCGCGCTACTGAGCTCTTCGGCGTGCCAGGCTGGGGCTCCCGAAACGGTAAGCGGATAGTCCTTGCCATCGTAGCTGGCAGTGTATTGGTATCCGTTGTGACTGCCGTCGGCTTCCACTTCCTCGTAACTCGTCTTCAGGCCATCGCTCTCTGCCTGAATCGCCATCGTCGCGCTGGCAGGCGGCGTTCCCGGAGAAAATTTAGACTTTGCCGAGTCCAGCTTCCACGTGCCGACTGCGGAGGTGTCCTGGGCGCAAAAGAGCGGCGCCAAACCGAACGCTAGCAACAGGGCTAGGTGTCTCATCTATGCTCCTTAATTCATTAAGAAGTTATAAAGATGAACGAGTATAGTCAGAAACAGCCACTTGTGTCAACCAGGTTACGGCCACCGCCGCTGGGGCTAACCCCGGCCGACAAATGGCATCTTAGTGGCCATGATGGTCAGGAATTGGACATTGGCATCGAGCGGCAGATTGGCCATGTAGACCACCGCGTCAGCCACCAGGCCCACGTCCATGCGCGGCTCGACTTTGGTGGTGCCGTCGGCCTGCGGGACTCCCCGGTTCATGCGCTCGGTCATCTCGGTGGCGGCGTTGCCGATGTCGATCTGCCCGCAGGCGATGTCGTACTTGCGGCCGTCGAGCGAAATGCTCTTGGTGAGGCCTGTGATGGCGTGCTTGGTGGCGGTGTAGGGCGCCGAATTGGGGCGCGGCGCGTGCGCTGAGATCGATCCGTTGTTGATGATGCGTCCGCCACGCGGCATCTGCGATTTCATCAGCTTGATCGCTTCCTGGCAGCAGAGGAAGGTGCCCGTCAGATTGACGCCCACCACCGTGCTCCACTGCTCGAAGCTCAGCTCTTCCATGGGCACGCCGGGCGCGCCCGTTCCGGCGTTGTTGAACAGAACATCCAGGCGGCCGAAGACTTGCTTGGTTTGCGCGAAGAGTGCGCGGACGGCATCGGGTTGGCTGATGTCGGAAGGCACTCGCAGCATGGGGGCGTCGCGGTTTTGAGCTGACGCCGCGGTGCGCTCCAGTTCCCCGGAACGGCGTCCGGCTAGGACCACGGAGTATCCGGCAGCGTTCAGTGCCAGACTCGCCGCGCGCCCGATGCCGCTACCCGCGCCCGTGACCATCGCGATGCGGCTCACAGCAACTCCCAGAACCGGATAATCACTTTGTCGGGATATCTCTCGCCCACGCCCACGACGACCGCGCGGGTGAGCCACTGGTGTTCAATGGCCGACGTTTCGAAGGTCGCCGCACTGCGGAAATAATATGTCGACGGATCGACGCGTTCGCCGCGATTCAGCTTTTCCAACACCTCGCGCGGGCCGTGCCGCACGCCGCGATTCACTACGTAGATGAGCGCGCCTTGCTCGGTCTCGATGGTGTAGCGGGCGTCAAGATCGGCCGTGCCATCCGGCCGGAGAATCTGCCAATCCGCGCCGCCGGGCAAAACGCGGCCATTGAGCCGCGGCCCTTCAACGCGTCCGCTCGCGATGGGAATGATGCGCCGGTGCCCGTTGTGCGTTTGACCGAGATCGAGCGGCGCGCCCACTTCCACCACGACCTCGAATGCGAAGCGCAGCTCAGGCGCTGGCATTGTTTAACAAGTCAATGGAGGCCTGATCGAGATGCAGCCGGGTGGCGTCGATCAGATCGGTGAGCTGTTCCACGCTGGTAGCGCTGGCGATCGGCGCGGTGATGCTGGGCCGCGCGATCAACCAGGCCAGCGCAACCTTGCCGGGCGTCGAGCTGTACTGGTGGGCCACCTGATCGAGCGCGGCGAGAATCCGCATGCCGCGCTCATTCAGGTACTTCTTCACGCCCATGCCTCGCGGGCTCTTCGAGAGATCGGCTTCGGACCGGTACTTGCCGGTCAAGAACCCGGCGGCCAGCGCGAAGTAGGGAATCACGCCGATGCCGTGCTTCAGGCACAACGGCTCCAGGTCCTTCTCATAACCGGCACGCTCGATGAGGTTGTAGTGGGGCTGAAGGCACTGATACTTGGGGAGCCCGCGCTGCTCGCCGACTTCGATCGCAGCCGCCAGCCGCTCGCCGGTGTAGTTCGACGCGCCGATCGCCCGCACCTTGCCTTGTCTGAGCAGCTGATCGTAGGCTTCCAGTGTTTCCTCAAGCGGCGTGTTGGCGTCGTCGATGTGGGATTGGTACAGATCGATATAGTCGGTCTGGAGGCGCTGCAGCGACTCGTCCACCTCGCGCAGGATGTAAGCCTTCGAAAGCCCCTTCTTATCGGGCGCCATCTCGATGCCGACTTTGGTGGCCAGGATGACGCGCACGCGATTGCCGCTGCGCCGGAACCAGTTGCCCAGCACGGTTTCCGATTCGCCGCCCTTGTGCCCCGGCGCCCAGCGCGAATAAACGTCGGCGGTGTCGATAAAATTGCATCCAGCGGCCACGAACGCGTCCAGAATGCTGAAGGACGTCGGTTCATCCGCGGTCCAGCCGAACACATTTCCGCCCAAGCACAGCGTCGATACTTCCAGTCCCGAGCCTCCCAGCTTGCGGGTCGTCATGATTTTCTCCTCAGGTTGTGCTTCGCGCCAGGCGCGAATTTCCATTATCGACGAATCCCGCGGTTGAAAGCTCATCGAACTGCAACTTGGCCGTGTTAGGATAAGCGCCGTGCGTCATCGAATTTGTCTGCTTATCGCTCTCAGTGTATGGATCGCCGCACCGTCGCGCGGGCAGGAGAAACTCGCCGGCGGCCCTTATGTGGTGAACGTAGGGCCGAGGTCGGCCACGGTGGTCTGGCTGGTCGAGAGGGGGCAGGTGACACTGGGTACCGAGCCCGGCCGGGCGGATAAGACCGCGCCTTGGCTGCGAGCCGAGAAGGCAACCTTCACGGGGCTGAAGGCGGGCACCCGCTATTACTACGACGTACTCGGACGGGACGAAGGCAAAGGCTCGTTTGAGACCGCGCCGACGGGACCGGTGCCCTTCCAGTTTGTGGTGTACGGAGACACTCGCACGCGCCATGACGTACATCGCAAAGTTATTTCCGCCATTCTGAGCCATAGCTCTCCTGACTTTGTTCTGCATACCGGCGACCTGGTGGAAAACGGCGCCGACCCCGCGCTATGGCCCATCTTCTTCGACGCCGAACGGGAGCTTCTGCGCAAGGTGGCCTTCTTCCCTTCGCTGGGCAATCACGAGCGCAACGATCGTCTCTATTACGACTTTCTGGACGCCTCCGCTTCCTATTACTCCTTCAACTGGGGAAGCAGCCATTTCATCGTGCTGGACAGCGATATCAACAACGTTTCCAAGATGGATTCCGCGCGCCAGGTCTTCTGGGATGAAGAGGTTCGCTGGCTGGAGGACGACTTGAAAGCCAGCCAGTTGGACGATTTCCGCTTCGTGATCGCTCACCATCCGCCGATGACGGCCGTCTTGCGCCGCCAGGGCGACAACCCGCATATGACCGCGCTGATCCCGTTGTTCGAGAAGTACAAAGTGACGGCGGGCTTCTTCGGCCACGATCACAACTACCAGCACTATCTGAAGAACGGCGTCCATTACTTCATCACGGGCGGAGGCGGTGCGCCGCTCTACGACGTCAGCAAACCGCCGGCGGGCATCACGGTGAAAGTGGAAAGCGTGGAGAACTTCCTGCGGGTGAAGGTGGAGGAAAAAAAGGTACGCTTGGATGCGATCCGGCCGGACGGCAGCGAACTGGATTCCACGGAAATTGTGAAGTAGCCGTTGGCGCTAGAACGTCATGCGGTCTTTGGCCGCTTCGATTTTCTTGCCGTCCACGCCGTAGATCACCAGCAGATCGCCCCAGGCGAGGAAATTGCCGTGGCGGTCGCGGTAGCTGACAATCGCGTCGGCTTCCTTGGCGGTGAGATCCAGGCCTTTGGCGAGCTCTTCGGCGGAAGCTTTGTTGACGTTGATCTTGGTCGTGTCTACGACCTTGGGAAAATTCTTGTACAAATAGGCCGCGATGGTATCCAGCTCGGCGTTGGTAGCCTGCGCGCCGCGATCGACCATGCTGTAGACGGCCTTCTGGTACTCGTCTTTGGTCAGCCGGTAGGCCAGGAACTCCTCGACCTTGTGGCAGCCGATGCAAGCGCGCATCATAATCGGCTTGCCGGGGCCGTCGGGCAGTTCAGCGGACTGGATGGACGGCGCCGCCAGAAACAGCGCCGTCACCAGCCATAAACCGGACTTCGCGCGCATTAGCGGTGGAAGCGTCCCACCAGCACACCCTTGCCGAGGATGTGGCCTTGCATCGCTTCGAGGACTTGAGCGCGCGTGGCGTCGGGCCCCAGATCGAGCTTGGTGTCCAATGCGAACAGTTCCCAGGTGTAGTGATGCATCGGGCCGGCCGGTGGCGCGCCGGGTCCCATGTAGCCCACGCCGCCGCGCAGATTCTTGGCGTTGATGGCGCCGTCCTCCAGCTTGGCTTCATGCGGTACATTCTCCGGGAGTCCGGTGGCCGTACCGGGAATGTTAAAGATCATCCAGTGCAGCACGTCATCGGTTTTCTTGCCGAGCGCGACATCGGGATCGTGCATGATCAGCGCGAAGCTTTCCGTGCCGGGCGGGACATGCGTCCACTCGAGCTTCGGCGAAGGAGCGTTCTCGACCGACTGCGTGTATTCTTTGGGAACCTCGCCTCCGTCCGGGAAGGCGGGTGTGGTGAGGGTGAGGCCGGGCCGCGGTGGACCGCCCTTTTGTTGAGCCAACGACAAACCGGCGCAGGCGATTGCCAGCGCCATCGAGACTGCCAGGGTTGAGGTGCTTCTCATGAGGTATTCTCTCCTAGTGGGCTGTATCAGAATATCAAGAACGCAGTCTACATGAAAAACAGCCGCAGCCGCGAGTGGTTCCGAAGTCCTGACTACTATGGATTCGCGCGGCGCGCGTGGCTGCGCTCGGAAGGCTTTCCCGCCGATGTGTTCGACGGCAAGCCGGTCATCGGCATCTGCAATTCCTGGAGCGAGCTGAACAACTGCAACGCGCATTTGCGCGACGTCGCCGAGGCTGTGAAGCGCGGCGTCTGGGCCGCAGGCGGCGTGCCGCTGGAATTTCCCACCATATCGCTGGGCGAAATGTTCATGCGTCCCACCACTATGCTGTACCGGAACCTGATGGCCATGGACGTGGAAGAGTCAATCCGGGCAAATCCGTTGGATGCGGTGGTTCTGCTGTGCGGCTGCGACAAGACGACTCCCGCGCAATTGATGGGGGCGGCCAGCGCTGATATTCCGGCTATTGTTGTTCCGGGCGGGCCGATGCTGACCGGCCAATGGCGGGGGCAGAGGCTTGGTTCCGGCACCGACGGCAAGAAACTGTTCGACCTGTACCGCACGGGAAAGCTCAGCGAGGAAGAATGGTGCGAGGTGGAAGGCTGCATCGCGCGCACCGCCGGCCACTGCGCCGTGATGGGCACGGCCTCCACCATGACCAGCCTGGCCGAAGTACTCGGCATGACGCTGCCCGGCTGCGCGAATATTCCGGCACCGGATTCACGCCGCTTGGCGATCGCGGAACTGACCGGCAGGCGGGTGGTGGAAATGATCGAGCCACAGCTCACGCCATCGCGCATCCTGACGCGGGACGCCTTCGAAAATGCGATGACCATGCTGATGGCGATGGGCGGGTCGACCAATGCAGTGGTGCATTTGATCGCGATCGCCGGGCGGCTGGGCATCCGGCTAAAGCTGGACGATTTCGACCGCGTGTCGCGCCGCACGCCCTGCATCGTGAATGTCCAGCCCTCCGGCGAATACATGATGGAGGACCTGTTTCATGCCGGCGGCATACCGGCGGTGATGAATCGGATTCAAGACCGCCTGCACAAGGATTGTCTGACGGTGAACGGCAAATCGATCGGCGAGAACATCGCCGCCGCGCAGGTGCTCAACGACAATGTGATCCGGACGCGCGATCAGCCTCTATATGGGGAAGGCGGCATCGCAGTGCTCAGCGGCAATCTCGCGCCCAATGGCGCCGTGTTGAAGCAATCCGCGGCGTCGCCCGGGTTAATGCAACATCGCGGGCGGGCGTTCGTCTTCGAGAACCACGATGAAATGCTGGCGGGCGTGGAGCGCGAAGATCTGCCCGTTGATCGCAATAGCGTGCTGGTGATGCGGAACTGCGGCCCCAAGGGCGCGCCGGGCTTTCCGGAATGGGGCCACATTCCGATGCCGCGCAAGCTGCTGAACGAGGGCATCACCGATGTGGTGCGCATCTCGGATGCACGGATGAGCGGGACTTCCTACGGCACCGTGGTCCTGCACGTCGCGCCGGAATCGGCCGTTGGTGGACCGCTCGCCGTTGTCGAAACCGGTGACGAGATCGTATTGGACGTCGCCGGGCGCAGCCTGGAACTAGCGGTGCCTGCCGATGAGATCGCCCGGCGCTTGGAGCGCTTCACGCCTCCGCCGCCCCACTACACTCGCGGCTACGGCCGTCTCTTTCTGGAGCATGTCACGCAGGCCGATCTGGGCTGCGACTTCGATTTTCTGGGGCCTGGTTCGAAGTAGCGCGCCAGTTTAGACTGGTGGCTATGTCCGCCAAAGCGAACCGTCTCACCGTGGATTTGTCGCCCTACCCCAACCTGGTTGTGATCTATCTGGGCATGCGCGTGAACTCGCTGCGCGGTTTCAAGACCTTGATGCAATTTGGGCCACGCATCAGCGCAGCGGCGGCTCAGAAGCCCGACGGTCTGCTGTTGCACGAAAATCTCTACTACTCGTTCTTTCCGCCGCACTTCGGAATGCGACAGTACTGGCGGGACTTTGAATCGATGGAAGCATGGGCGCGGTCGCTACCGCATCAGGGCTGGTGGCAGCAGTATCTTCGCGACCCCGCGGGCACAGGGTTCTGGCATGAAACATATTTCCTGCGCGGCGGCATGGAAGCGGTCTACGATTATCTGCCGGCTCCTGTTGGAATGCTGCGCTTCGCGCCGAATCAACGCGCGCAAGGTCCATTGTTCTCGGCTCGGAGGCGCGCGGGCATCGGCGGCGAACCAAGCTTGCCGGCGCCCGTTGCGGAGGAAGGGCTGTAGGCTTACAGCAACTGCAGTTCGGGCGCGGGCGTTTCGGCGACAACCGGTTCGAATGGCGCCCAGATGTCTCGCGCGTACTCCTGGACCGCGCGGTCGCTGGAGAACTTGCCCATGCGCGCGACGTTCAAGATCGCCATGTGCATCCATCGGGCGTTGTTCTGGAACACGGCGCCGGCTCTTTCGTGCGCTTCCAGGTACGCGGGCAAGTCCGCAAGATGGAAGTAAGTGTCATTTTCGTCGAGGACCGTCTGGTAAATCCAGGTGAAGAGATCCGGCTCCTGCAGACTGAACAGATTCGAACGGAAGGCATCGGCCACGCGGCGGATGCGGGGGTCGCGATCGTAGTATTCGTGCGGACGATAAGACCGGTCGCGGCGCATGGCCTGTACATCGCCGGCCTTCAGCCCGAAGATGAAGATGTTCTCCGGGCCGACTTGCTCCAGGATCTCGATATTGGCGCCATCCAGCGTCCCGATCGTCAGCGCGCCATTCAACGCGAACTTCATGTTCCCGGTTCCGGAGGCCTCGGTTCCCGCCGTGGAGATCTGTTCGCTCAGATCGGCAGCGGGAATGATTTGTTCGGCCAGCGAGACCCGGTAGTCCGGGATGAAAGCCACCTTCATCCAGCGGCTGGCGCGCGCATCGTTGTTGATGACGCGGCCCACATTGTGGATCAGCTTGATGATTTGCTTCGCCAGCCAGTATCCCGGCGCCGCTTTGCCGGCGAAGACGTAAGTGCGCGGAACCGGGGGGCGCCGCGAGTCCTCGACCAGCGACAGGTACTCGTCGACGATGTGCAGAACGTTCAGCAACTGCCGCTTGTAGGCATGAATGCGCTTTACCTGAATGTCGAACAGCGAATCCGGATCGCATTTCACGCGCGAAGTTTCTCGAATGATCCGCGCCAGCCGTTCCTTGTTGGCGCGCTTCACTTTGCCGAACTCGTACTGGAACCCGGCATCCAGGGCGCAGTTTTCGATCTCCCGAAGCCGATCAAGATCGGTGATCCAGGCGTCGCCGATCGCCGAACAGATCAGATCCGCAAGCGCGGGGTTGGCGTTGAGCAGCCAGCGCCGCTGGGTAACACCGTTCGTCTTGTTGTTGAATCGTTCCGGCCACAGGCGGTAGAAGTCCGGCACCAAGGCCGTCTCGAGTAATCGCGTATGGATGGCCGCAACGCCATTGATGGAGTGGCTACCGGCGATCGCCAAGTTGGCCATGCGAACTTGCCGCGGCGTGGATTCCTCGATCAGCGACATCCGGGCGAGCCGTTCCGTGTCGCCGGAGAAGGCCGGCGTAACCTGCTCCAGAAAACGACGGTTGATCTCCAGAATGATCTGCAAGTGCCGCGGAAGCACATGCTCCAGAAGTGGCACCGGCCATTTCTCCAGCGCTTCCGGCAACAGCGTGTGATTGGTGTAGGCCAAAGTCGCCTGCGTGGTCTCCCAAGCCTCCTCCCAGGCGATGTTTTTCTCGTCCACCAGGATGCGCATCAATTCCGCCACTGCCAGCGCGGGATGCGTGTCGTTCATCTGGATCGCAACTTTGGCGGAGAAGTCCCGGTAAGAGGTGTGGCTTTGTTCGAATCTGGTTACGATGTCCCGGAGCGTGCAGGCAACCAGAAAGTATTCCTGAACCAACCGCAGCTCGTGGCCGGCCACGACCGCGTCGGACGGATAAAGCACCTTGGAGATCGTCTCCGAGGCGATCTTCTGCTCCACCGCCTTGAAATAGTCGCCGTCGTTGAAGATCCCCATGTCGAAGTCGTGTGAAGAGCGCGCTGAATAGAGCCGCAGGAAATTGACGCTCCGCCCGCCATAGCCGGGGATCAGCATGTCGTAAGGCGTGCCGATGAGCACTCTCCAGTCCATCCACATCGGGTTGTAGCCGCCCTTGCGGTCCACGCTGTGTTCGATGCGGCCGTAGACGGGGATCACGCAGGCTTCATCCGGGCGCGCGATCTGCCAGGGGCTGCTTTGCGCCAGCCAGTTATCGGGCTTTTCCCGCTGATAGCCGTTGTCGATCTCCTGCTTAAAGAGGCCATATTCGTAATCGATGCCGTACCCGTAGCCCGGCATGCCAAGAGTCGCCAGAGAGTCCAGGAAGCAGGCGGCGAGACGGCCCAAGCCGCCATTGCCCAGAGCCGCGTCGGGTTCGCTTTCCTCGATTTCGTCCAGATCCGCTCCCAAGTGGCCCAGCGCCTGTTTGCAGGATTCGCGGAGACCGAGGTTGCGAAGATTGTTTCCGAGCGATTGGCCGATCAGAAATTCGATCGAGAGATAATACAGCCGTTTGGCATCATTCCGGCGGTAACGCTCTTCGGTAGCAAAGCTCAGGTCCAGCATGCGGTCGCGGACGGCCAGGGCCACTGCCGCAAACCGGTCGCGCGCGGAAAGATCACGCCAGGTCTTGCCGAGCGAATAGCGCGCGTGGCGTTGGATGGATTCCTCGAGCGCCGCCGTGTCTTCCGGAGAGCCTTGCTGGTTGCGCATGGTGCTCCTTTCGTGGCTAGGGCTGAAACGCGTGCACGGCATCATCCCGGGTTGGGTAGATGTCGAAGATGCGATGCATGCGGACGAGTTCAAACAGCGCCCGCACCTGTTTCGACATCGAGCACAGCTTCAAGTCGCCGCCCCTCGCGCTCAACTGCCGCAAGCAGGAGAGCATGGCGCCCAGTCCGGAGCTATCCACGAAGCGCAGCTGGCTCAAATCGAGCACCAGCTTCGTCTGCGCCTGGAGCACCGGGGCGATGTCACGCTTAAACTCGCCGCTGTTACTTGCGTCCAGCTCATCCACCGGCATTGCTGCGACGGCCACACCGTCCACGTTGTCGACAGGGATTTCCATTTAGGCCTCGTTTCCTTTCAGAACTGCTTCGGTGGCCACGCCTGGCGCGGGGGTCCGGAACTTCATCAACGCCACGCAGTTCCGGCCGCGGTCATCGCGATAGTAACGCACCTCATCCACGCTCTTGGTAATGATGTAAGCGCCCAATCCGGACTCGCGCGAGCCATCCAGCGGCGGCGGCGGAACTTTCGACGGATCAAACGGGTCGCCAAAATGGTGCAGCCGAACGGAAAGATGGCCGGGGAATGCCTCCGCGTCCAGATGAATCCATTGGTCCCGGCGGCCATGATAGGCGTGCTTCATAATGTTGCTGGTTGCTTCGTTCACCGCCAGCTCGAGCGCGTCCTCGCTTCCTTCATCGAGCGGCAGTCCCGGGAGCTTGTTGCAAAAGCGCCGCACGAACTCGCGCACCCCGCGAAGCTGCTTCAGGTCGCTGAGAATGTCCACCTCGCCGTGCGCCACTGGTAGCTGCCGCTCCTCCACCCGGACCGCCACGCAGGTCAGGTCGTCGGTGAGCCGCTCGGCTCCGGAGAAAGTGGCGACCGTCTTCCGTATTCCTTCCACCAGGGCGCCCGAATCGAGTTCTCCGTTGAGCTGGACGTATTCCTCCAAGCGCCCTACTCCGAAAAACTCTCCCGCCGGGTTGCGCGCTTCGGTAATTCCGTCCGAGTAAAAGAACAACAAATCCCCAGGTTTGAACTCGACCGACGTTTCGTCGTAAATTTCCCCTTCCCGGACTCCCAGGGGCAGGTTGTCTCCATGGAGGGTCTCGCACACCCCAGTGGCGCCATGCCGGTGGATGACACCGGTGTGCCCGCAATCCACCAAGGTGACGCGGTATTGATCCATGTCCAACCGCGCGTAGCACAAGGTCACGAAGCTATCCAGCTCGATCAGGTGGTGTGCCAACTCCGCGTGGGCCAGCATCACGATGTCCTTCGGAGCCGGAAGCTTCCCGTCTTTCGACAGTGCCATCAAATCGCCGAGGGCTCGCAGAAAATGGCTCTTGGTGGCGGCTCCCAAAAGCGCGGCGGGGATGCCCTTACCCATGACGTCGCCGATGATGACGTCGAGACACTCCTGGGAGTGCCGGATGAAGATATAGAAATCGCCATCGATTCGCTGGGAGGGGATGGTCAGCGCCGCGACGTGCAGACCGGGAACATCTCGGGGCGGCTGATCGAGCAACAGGGTCTGCTGGATGCGGAAACCGATTTCGATTTCCCGCTCGCGGGCTTGCTCCAATTCCTGGTTCGCTGCCTGGAGCTGCGCGGTGCGGCGTACGACGCGTTGTTCCAGCTCCGTATTGAGCGTACGGATCTCCTGCTCTGCCCGTTCGCGCTCTGCCCGTGTATGCAGCCCCGTGATGCCAAAGCCCAGATCAGCGGCCAGTTCGGCCAGCAGGTCGACTTCTTCGGCCTCGAATGCCCCGGGCTCTTCCGCATAGATCGTCAAGGCTCCGAACGTCTTGGAGTCAACCACCAGCGGAACCGCCAGCGAGGAAGCATAGCCACGTTTCCGCGCTTCCTCGCGCCATGGCTCGAGCCGCGGATCGGTCGCGAAATTCTTCACCAGTTGGATCTGGCCGGTCCGAATACATGCGCCGGTGGGCCCTCGGCCGCGCTCCGTGTCGGCCCAGGTGACGTTGGCCGTCTTCAGGTAGCCTTCCTCGAGGCCTGCCACCGCAAGCGGCCTCACGGCCTTGGTTTCGTCGTGTTCGGCGTAGCCCACCCAGCAGAAGCGATATCCGGCTTCCTGGATGATGAGCCGGCAGATTTCCTGCAGCAACGTACCCTCGTCGGTGATCCGGATCAGGGCCTCGTTGCAGCTGCTCAAGGCGCGGTGTGCCCGATTGCTTCGCAGCAGCGCCGCTTCGGCCCTGCGTCGTTCGACCATGCTGCCGAGCACGTTGGCGACGGATTGCAGGAAGTTGGCTTCGTCTTCAGTGAACTTCCGCTCTTTCGTGCTGTGCGCCCCAAGAACGCCATACGGGCCCTCACTGGTGGGAATGATGACGCTCATGCCGCTCACCACCTCGTGCTCGCTGAGCAGCGGGGGTCCACTGAAGCGTTTTTCCGTGCGCAGGTCTTCCACCACCACCGGATCTTTGGAAATCAGAGTGAAACCGGCCTGGGAGTCCAACCCGGCGCCGACCGTGGCCTGTCCGACCAAGCCTTCCTTCCAGCCGACGCCGGCGCGCAGAAGCATTGCTTTGCGGTCCGGAAGCAACTCCAGCACCTTGCAATACTCGACGCCCAGCGTCCGCGCCACCCGCGCGACGGCTTCGTTCAGCACGGTTGATAGGGGCTCATTGCGCAACGCCTGCCCGCCGAGCTCGGCCACCACTTCTTGCCGCAGCGCCAACAGCCGAACCTCGTCTTCGGCCCGTTTGCGTGCGGTGATGTCGTACACCGTCGACCGGCTCATCAGATAGTTACCGGCCGCATCGGTGACCGCGGTGGCGCTCAGCAGTACGGGGAACGTGGTGCCGTCCTTCCGGACTAGGTCGAATTCCGCGTCCTGGATCGCTCCCGTCTGTTTCAGCCGCGGAAAACTAGCCTCGAAAGTCTTCAACCCCTCAGGCGTAAGCAGGTCGGTGAAGCGCCGTTTCCCAACTACTGCCTCGCGCGTGTACTGCAGCCATTCCAGTTCTGTGTCGTTGATTTGTACGAATACGCCCTGCGGGTCCAGGGAGTGATAACCGCAGGGAGCGTGATTATACAAATCGCGTATCTCTTCGGCCGATTTTTGCAATGCTTCTGCGGCCTGCTTGCGCTCGGTGACGTCCTCCACCGTGCCGCGCACCAGCCGGGCTTGGCCGCCGGCGTCGCGCTCTACTTCTCCATGGGCGGTGACCGAACGAACGGCCGCGTCGGTGCGAACCAGTTCGAGGTCGAGCTCGAAAGACGCGCCGCTTTCCATGGCACTGTGGATGGCGGTGTCCAGCCGCGCGGCACTCTCCGGGGTGAACACAGCCAAGTGTTCTTTGTATGTCGGCGGGGGCAGCATCGGATTACGCAAGGCCAGAAGCGATAGCCCGGCGGACCAGGTGACGGCGTCGCCGGTAGGGTCCCACCACCAATTGCCTAGTTGCGCCAGCCGCTGCGCCTCGCGAAGTTCCAGTTCGTTGCGGTGCAATGCTGCTTCCACTCTCCGGCGATCGACGTCACCGCGATTGACGATGTATCCATTCCAAATCGCGAAGGCGGCCAGCAGCGTAATCATCGCGATGGTCATCAGGCTGACCTCGCTCCAGACGAAGTGCCGGCCCGACGCTAACGCCCTCCACGACAGCGCGCCGATCACGATGGGAATCACGACGGCTGCGGGCAGTAGTCGCCGCGTCAACACGCCGCCGGCGGTGGAACTCGAAAGCAAAGCCGCCAATCCACGGTCGGGGCGGATGCAGAGCAGACTGAGGGACACGACGAGGAGCGTAATGGCCGTCTGTAAAGCGATGTGAGTGTAGGAAGCGTGCGATCCAAAAACGAAGTCCAGCAGCGCGACAATCGAAAGCATGACGGTGAGCGAGGCGAGGTGTTGCGCCGGCCAATACCGCCGGGCTCTCCAGGTGACCGGCCGGTCCAGCAGCAGAAATGCCAGACCCAGGAAGAGCAGATCGACGGCTGTGATGGGAGCGATCAGTCCGGGCCGGGCGCTAAAGAAGGCGTCGGCGCCTGGCTCCCGGAACAACAATTGGTCGACTCCTAAATTCCAGCGGAACAAATGTTCCATCACGCCCGAGAAGCCAACGAATAAGACCAGGGCGGCCATGATCCGGCTGCAAATTTTTGTAACCCGCGAGCACCGCTCTTCCTTCCGCGCAATCCAGAGACAGAGGCCGAGCAACACCAGGCATACGGCCGTGTTGATCTTAATGACTGGTTGCCCGGGTATAACGCTTTTCAGAATCGCAATCTGGAACGCCAGGCCTACGATCGACAGGAGCCCGGCGGCCAGCGATAGCAAACTGGCGAATCCAACGAAGAGCTTCAGGTGCCGTAGCACGCGAGGGTCCGGCGGCGCCTCCCAGGGTTTACCCACATACGTGCGGATCGGACGGGCCGTGGCCACCACCCCGATCACGTTGCCATCGGCGTCCCGATAAAGCGACCCGTCGAGAAGAACGGAAGTGTTATGCCCGCTGCGGTGGCGAAGCTCCAGGGCGTAGCTCCGGACGCCGCCCTCGCGAAAGACCTGTTGAAACGCCACACCCGCCTTTTCAGACTCCGTGAAATGCCCTGCGAAATCGCTGCCAATGAGCTCCGCTCTTGAATAACCCGTCACGGCCTCGGCTGCGGCGTTGACGTCATTGATCTTGCCGTCCTGGCCGATGGTCAGGAGCGGGTCCAGGCTGGCCTCCAGCAGGCTGCGATTGTAGGCGCTGGCCAACCGGGCTTGACTCCTGCTGGCCTCCGCCTGAGCCGCCTGCTGTTTCGCCCAAGAGGACAACCGGCCGGCCGTCAGGACTGTCATGAAGAAAGCTGCTAGCGCCACCCAGTTCTTCGGATCCGCAATGGTGAATGTGTAAAGCGGCGGCAGGAAGAAGTAGTTCAGGCACAGCACGCCCAGCACGGAAGCCAAGATAGCCGGCCCGCTCTCCCACTCCGTGGCAACGAAAAGTACCACGAGCAGCATGGCGAGCGACACAGTCAAATCATTGATGTGGGTGCGTATTATTGCGCACACAGCGGTAACCGCAGCGATGCCCAAGGCAGCCGCCGCGTAACCCGCGATTTTGCTGCGCAAGATGCTGCTCATCCCGCCACGGGGAGTCCTTCACTTCGCAGCCAGCACGTTTTGGGCCGGAACGTGCCCAGGGCGCCGTCTTCGGGACCGGGTTGGCGCAGTTACCTAGAAGGAGATCGAAAACCCCGCCGCTATTTCGTTCCGCTGCGTCCTCGTGCTCAGCAGGTCGAATGTCGAACTCATCCAGCGGGTGTACCGAACCTCGGGGATGATGCGGATTCCGAGCGGATCGATCAACAGGAATCCCGCGCCCGCGACGACGCCCTCGGCGTTCTTGTGCGCCGGCTCGGTGGGCGTGTTAGTACAGCAAGTCACGTTACCGCTGCTGTCGGTCGAAGACAGGGACGTCCGGACGGAGCGGGCTTCGCGAAATGCGCCGCCGGCCTCGACGAACCAGCGCGCCCCAGGAGCGTGCCGGCTCTTATTGTAGAATCTCAAGGCGATCGGAATATCGATCAGGCGCGCCCGGGTGTCTTCGTGCGTGCTCGTCGTGGTGGTCGTGGTGAGGCCGTTGACCGAGGTGCTGTCGGTCACGGTCGTGTCTAACTTATATCCGATTCGCCGCACAAGCCCTTCGGCGGCCACCGCGAAATGATCGGTCAGCGCCACTTGCCCCGTGATTCCGTAGCCGATGCGCGACGACGCGCCCGTGGTGCTGTAAGCCGTGCTGACGGTGGATGAGTTGTTGATCGTGCTGCTGGAGTTCGGAATCAGAGTCATGCCGAGCACAGAGAGCGTCAATCCGCCCGAAAAGCGGCGCACGTAATTGCCGTAATCCGACGTGGAAGTAGCGGAACTGCTCGTGCCCCCGCTGGGCGCGGTCGTGCTCTGACCCTGGCCGGTGGAAGCCGGCCCAGCTGGGCCGCCGTTCTTCGCCGTCGTCGATCTTCCCCCGCAGAACGGGCACGGCACGGAGAACTTCTCCGGATACAACCGAAGCGCGACGTAAGGCCCCCAGAGCGTGGTCTTGAAGTACTCCGCATTCTGCGCCGACGTCTTGAAGTGGTAGAACTTCCCGCCAGCAACCAGTTCCACTACGCCGATACGGTAGCCGATGGAACCTTCCGCGTCGCCGATGGTGGAGCGGTGAGGAATCGTAAAGCCGGATGCGTAACCTCCTAGTTCCAGGTTCTTGGCCAGGTGGTACTCGCCTGCCAGGCCGAAAGTCGGGTAGATCACCCGGCGGTTACCCGTGGCGACATAGCTGATGAGATTGCCGGAGCTGTCCGTGGTGGGCGCCAGCGGCGCGTTGATGTTGGTGGATATGCTCGCGTACTGCACCTCCCAGAGCGTCTTGATGTGCCATTTCTGTCCCTGCTTGCGCGGGAAGGGAAAGAGCAAATCCTGGAAGGATAGCTTGAAGTTCTTAATCGTGTAGTTGGACGACAAAAAGTCGCCCGACGCATATCCGGTTCCGAACAGATCCAGATCCTGAGGCGCGGTGCTGTTGCCCTCGCCCTTGGCGACGAATCCGGAGAAAACCAGAGTGCCCGCTCGCGATATCGGGATCGTGATCGCAAGGCCGGGCGTGTGCTTGCCATTTCCGGGATAATCCAGGTTCTCGTAGTCGAACGCGGCCGCGCCTCCGCGCAGGTTGGGACGGATGGTGGTCAGCCAATAGAAGGGCTCGATGGACCAGTGCTCCAGCGGCTGCGGGACCGCGTTGGCCGTCGATTCCTTCTGCGCCGGCTGGGCCAGCGGCGCAGTCGCGCTTTGATTCTGATCCTGCGGCTGCTGCCCCGCGGCGGAAATCGCCAGCAGAAGCGACACAAGGACAGACAGACCGGTAGCTTTGCGTAGTGTCTTCAATACTCCTCCCTGGAATGCTCGATGAGACGGGCCTTTGATATCGAGAGATTTACAGAATGACGGCGGCCCTGATGGCCATGAGTACAAAGAGTCAAATGGTTTTACCAAACTTTACTTAAGCCTCCTGGCTCGCAAGGATCATGGCAGCAGCCACCGTATTGTGTATACTTTCCCCATCAAGGAGGGTCGCCATGAAGCGATACTTGTTATCGGTTGCCGCCGCCATCGTGGTTACCGGCGGGCTCGGAATCCTTCAAACGGGCACCGTGGTGCACGCCGCGGGGGTTATGGCGCCCCGCTTCGAAGTGGATCCTTTCTGGCCGAAACCGCTTCCGAACCACTGGATCCTGGGCCAGAGCATCGGCGTTTCCGCTGACCCTCAGGATCATATCTGGATCATCCATCGCGTCGGCTCGCTCGAAGCCGGCGAACGCCATGCCACCACCAGTCCTCCCATCGCGCAATGCTGCGAGCCCGCGCCGCCGGTCCTGGAGTTTGATCAGGAAGGCAACTTGATCGGACATTGGGGCGGTCCCGGTCCGGGCTACGATTGGCCCGAATCCGCCCATGGAATCACTGTCGATTACAAAGGCAACGTCTGGCTGGGCGGCAACGGGCGCGGCCCCCAGAGCGGACGGGGCGCCATCAACGGCCAGGACGAAGAGTCGAAAGCCGGCGACCAGGTCGAAAGCTTTCACGATAATCAAATTCTCAAGTTTACCAGCGATGGGAAGTTTCTGCTGCAAATCGGCAAGCCCGGCCAAAGCAAGGGTAGCAACGACACCCAGAATGTACGGCTGGCCGCCAAGACGTTTGTGGACCAGAAGACCAATGAGCTATACGTCGCCGACGGCTATGGCAACCACCGCGTGATCGTCTTCGACGCCGACACGGGCAAGTACAAGCGCCATTGGGGCGCCTACGGCCACCGTCCCAGCGATGCCGACCTTGGCCCCTACAAGCCTGACGGTCCGCCCGCGCAGCAGTTCCGCAATCCAGTGCATTGCGCCATGCTGTCCAACGACAATCTGCTGTATGTCTGCGACCGCGTGAACGACCGCATCCAGGTCTTCCGGCCCGACGGCACGTTCGTCAAAGAAGCGTTCATCGAAAAGCAGACGCTGGGCTCGGGGTCGGTCTGGGACATCGCGTTCTCGCGTGATCCGCAGCAGCGGTTTCTGTATGTTGCCGACGGCGAAAACGACCGCGTCCATATCGTCGATCGCGCCACGCTGAAAGTGCTGACCAGCTTCGGCGAAGGCGGCCGCCAGCCCGGCGAGTTCTACGGCGTGCACAGTATCGCCACCGATTCGAAAGGCAACATCTACACCACGGAGACGTATCGCGGCCAGCGGGTGCAGCGATTCGTCTACAAGGGCATGGCGCCTGTCACGAATTTGGATCAAGGCGTCGTGTGGCCGAAAGGGGCGAAATAGGGAGGATGTATGACATCGAAACTCACTCTGGCGCTGGTGATGGCCGCGTCCGCGGTTGTCGCGCAGGACACAAGCCCGAGCTGCCACAAATGTTCCGGCGCCTACATTACGAGCGACGAGGTCCAGGCTTATCTGAAGCGCGTGCCCGCCACCGAAGCCGTTAGCGATCAGCAGGTGCGCGCGGTCGATGTCGGAAAAGCGCATGTCGACATCGGTGTCGTGTATCGAGGCAAGACCACAGGCGGTGCGGTGGCCGAGCACGACCTCGTGAGCGAGGTCTACCACGTTCTGGATGGCTCGGCGACGCTAGTCACGGGCTCCGACATTACGGATCTAAAGAAACGCTCGCCCGATGATCGCGCGGTGCGTCTGCTAAACGGTCCCGGCGGCAATGGCAAAACGATTCGCAACGGCGCAACTTACGAGCTGAAGCCCGGCGACGTGGTCATCATCCCCGCCGGCGTCGGCCACTGGTTCACGAGAATCGACGACCACATCAGCTATTTGATGGTCCGCGTCGACCCCGACAAAGTAACTCCGTTAAAGGACGAAGCTGCATCCAAAGCTGATCTCGTCAGCGGCGGCGGCTTACGATAAGAAAGAGGACTCGCAAATGAGTGCGATCACCCTGAAAGTCAACGGCCAAACGCACACCGTGGACGTGGACCCATCCACGCCGCTGTTATATGTACTGAGCGACGATCTGGAGCTGCGCGGGCCGAAGTTTGGCTGTGGTCTGGGCCAATGCGGCGCCTGCACTGTAATTCTGAAAGGCAACGCCGTGAAGTCCTGCATCACGCCGGTAAAGGCGGCGGCGGGCGCTGAAATCACCACGCTCGAAGGGCTGGGTACGCCCGAAAAACCGCATCCCATCCAGCAAGCCTTCATCGATGAGCAGGCTGCGCAATGCGGCTTCTGCGTAAACGGCGTCATCCTCACCGCCAAAGCGTTTCTCGACAAGCATCCCAAGGCGAATGAAGAGGAGATCCAGCAGGCGCTTTCCGGCGTCCTTTGTCGCTGCTTCACGCATACGCGGATGTATTCCGCCATTCAGAAATACGCGAAGGAGAGAGCATAATGAAACCGCGCATGACCTCCGCCGCGTTAGCCGCACTCTCCCGCCGCGGCTTCTTGAAAACTTCCGGCGCTCTCATCGTCGGCTTCAGCGTGGTGGATTTGGCCACTGAGCCGGCCCTCGCGCAATTCGGCAGGCCGTCGCCCGGTTCGCCGCCGATCGACGAAGTCGACTCCTGGCTCGCCATCGCGTCCGACGGCAGCATCACCGCCTACAGCGGCAAGGAAGAACTGGGGCAGGGCATCGTCACCGCGCAAACACAGTTGGTGGCGGAAGAGCTTTCCGTTCCGTTCGAGCGCGTGAAGCTGATTTACTGTGACACCGCGCTGACGCCAGATCAAGCCTACACGTCAGGCAGCCAGTCGCACCCCGCGAATTTCAACCACAAGAATCTGGGACAGGCCGCGGCGACTGCGCGCGAAGCGCTCGTCAAAATGGCTTCGCAACAACTCGGAGTGCCCGTCGATCAGCTCACTGCCGCCGACGGAGTGATCAGCGCAAAGAGCGACGTATCCAAGCGAGTGACCTATGGCCAACTGGTAGGCGGCAAGAAGTTTCACCTCGCGCTCGATCCCAGCGCCAAGCGCAAGCCGCCCAGCGAATGGACCGTGCTCGGAAAGCCGATCCATCGTCTGGACATCCCCGAGATCGTCACCGGTCAATTCGAATTTGTCCACAACGTGCGCGTGCCTGGCATGCTGCACGGCAGCGTTGTTCGCCCGCCGGCCACCGGCGCGACGGTCGAGAGCGTCGACGAAAGCTCCGTGCAAGGCATGCCCGGCCTGGTCAAGGTGGTCGTCAAGAAAAACTTCGTCGGCATAGTCGCCGAAAAACCCTGGCAAGCGCTGCAAGCGGCCGAGAAGCTGAAGGTCAACTGGAGCGCGGGAACCGGACTGCCGGAACAGGCCGGATTCATTGAGCGGTTGCGCGATCAGAAGGGCTCGCGCGATTTCCTGTTGGTCGATTCGAAAGATGTCGACCAGAAGCTCGGCCAGGCTGCCACGGTGCTCAAAGCCACCTACCTACATCCCTATCAGGCGCACGGCTCCATGGGCAGTTCCTGCGCGGTCGCCGATGTGCAAGGCGACAAAGCCACGATCTGGTCGCCCACGCAGGGCGTGTGGTATCAGAAGAGCACTGCGGCGATGGTTCTCGGACTGAAGCCGGAAAACGTTCATGTGATCTTCAAGCGCGGCGCCGGCTGCTATGGCTTGAATGCCGCTGACACGGTAACCTACGATGCCGCGCTGCTTTCGCAGGCCGTCGGCAAGCCCGTGCGCGTGCAGCTCACCCGCAAGGACGAGCTGACGTCGGAAAATTACGGCAACCCGTTTTTGATGGATGAGCGCGCCGGCCTCGACGCGCAAGGCAACATCATCGCGTGGGATCACGAAGCGTGGTCGCCCGCGCACGGCAACCGGCCCGGCCCCGGAACGCCCGGCAATGTCATCACCGGTTCGCTGGTGGGCTTTGAAGCGCAGCGGTTCTCGCCCGGCGCCGCCGCCGAACCCCGAGGCTTTAACAACAACAGTAATGGCATTCCCTCCTACGCCGCCGCTCTGTTCGACGGTGTGCCGAAGGGCGCGGGAACCGTACGCAGCGCGCGCGTGCTGGTTCACAATCTTCCCTCGCCGTTCTTCACCGGCCCGCTGCGGTCGCCCGCCCGCTTCCAGAACACGTTCGCTCACGAATGTTTTATGGACGAGCTGGCCGCTCACGTGAAAGCCGACCCGGTGGAGTACCGCCTGCGCCACTTGCGCAGCGATCGCGTCATCGGAGTGCTCAAGGCTGCGGCGAAAGCGGCCAATTGGGACACGCGCCCGTCACCGAGGCCCGGCAATCGCAAGACGGGCATCGCCACCGGCCGCGGCCTCGCGTGCGTCGCCTACGAAGGCGACAACGGATACACCGGCATCGTCACGGAAGTCGAAGTCGACCAGGACACCGGCAAGATCGCGGTGAAGCGCGTGGTCGTCGCCATCGACGCCGGCCCCATCTCAAACCCGGACGGCCTCACGAATCAGGCCGAAGGCGGAGCGCTGCAAGGCATGAGCCGCGCGCTGATGGAAGAGGTCAGCTGGGATCGCGAAAAGGTCACGTCGATCGACTGGCGCACGTATCACACCTTGCCGCTTGGCTTCGCGCTTCCCAAAGTGGAGTGCGTGCTCGTGAATCGTCCGGATGAAGAAGCCACCGGCGCAGGTGAAACGTCCATCACCGTGATCGCGGCCGCCATCGGTAACGCGGTCTTCGACGCCACCGGCGCGAGGCTTCGCCAAATCCCGTTTACTCCGGATCGCGTCAAAGCGGCGCTCAAGGGTACCGGGGCCGCGTAGCCTGTCATTTCCAGATACCCAACGCCGTGCTTGGTGCCGGTGCACTCGATCGCGCCTTCCCAGTAAGTGACGTTGCCGGTCAGTTCCTGTTGCGGGAGGCGCGTGCTTAGTGCCAGCTTCAAATCAAGGGATGGGATGGCGATGTCCCACGCGACGGGATACTTCTTCCAAGTCTTGCCGGGCGCGAGCGAAAAATCACGCACAGTAAGATGTGTCGCGTGGCCTTTTGCATCCACGTAAGTACCGGCCGAGTACGGATCGACTGTCCCATCCTTGCGCCGGATTCGGAACAGCATCAGCTCGGTGTTGTCGTCAAACTGCAGGCTGAACCAGTCCCACCCGATCTGGTCCGCTTCCAACTGATGTGTGAAAAACTCGTGGTCCATCCAACTCAGGCCGTCGACGGAGTATTGCTTGCCGTCGAGCGTGAGCGTGCCATTGGTGATCAGCCGGGTCAGCGAAATGTAGTGTGACGCGCGGCCTTCGCCTTCGGCCTTCTGGCTAACGCCATTGACGCCGTGAATCACCGGCGGTTTCGCCGACCTCAAGTTCAACTCGAACGAGAATCTCTCTGCCACCGCCCGCAGTTGCTGCGTTGCGCCATCGCCGATGTGCGCCTGCCAGTTGCCATTCCACACCATCGCGCGAGACTGACCCGCGCCCGCAACGCCTGCCCCGGCACGATTCAATCGCTCGGTGTGATAGAACTGGCCGCCGTCAATATCACTCAGCGCGAGATGCGCCATCCAAACATCGCGAACGTCCCATACATCCGCCTTCTGCGCGCTTCGGTCCACTCCCTGGCGGAAGAACGTCAGCTCGAAACCGAACTTACGGCCTTCCGCGGTGTGCAGGTTGCCCGTGTAGTACCACCACTCCGTCTGATAATCGGGATGACTGTAGTGATCGCGCGGAAACTCGTAGTGGTAGCCGGGAAGCGCGACTCCCCAGACCACCATCAACGCAATCGCGGGTCTATTCTTCATGGATCACATCGATGGGAACGAGCCGTGTCGCGATCCGAGCGGGATAAAGCCCTGCGACGACGGTCGCCACATACACGAGGCCCAGCGCCCCGAGCAATATCGCAACCGGGCAATGAAACTGGATAGTCCACCCGAACGACTGCTTGTTGATTACGAAGATTAACAGCAGCGACAGCAAGAGCCCCAGGATCAAGCCCGCCACGTTGGCCAGCAAACCCAACAGCCCGGCTTCAAACAGAATGATCTTCCGAAGCTGGCTGCCCGCGCCGCCCAGGAATCGCAGCAAACCGAACTCACGTCGCCGGTCGATCACCAGAGCCAGCAGCGCGCCGCTTACGCCCATGATGGCCACCAGCACGGCCACGGCTTCGAGGGCATACGTAATCGCGAATGTCCGGTCGAACACGCGCATGCCTTCCTGTCGCAGCGTGCGGTTCGACGCCACCACCACCTTGCGGCCCGCCACCGCCGCCTCCACCGCGCGCCGCCCGGCGTCGAGCGAGACTCCGGACTTCAGATACACGGCCACGTTGGTCGGCGCCTCGCCCGGCAAATACTTCCCCAACGTTCCGCGATCCATGATGATGAAGCCGCGCTCATTCGAATAGTCGTAGTAAACGTCGGCTACGCGGAACCGCACATCTTTCCCGCCCAGCGCTAACGTCAGATTGTCGCCGGGCCGGATATGATGCTTATTAGCGAACGGCTCGCTGACGATCACCGTATTGGCGCCGATTAACTGCGCGAAAACCGTACGCGGATCGGCCCCTGAGAGGAAAGGGCGATGGCCATAGCGGCCCGTGATGCGTGCGTCCGCGCCGCCCAGCGTCGCCGGCAGCCCCTGGTAGCTGATCTCATACGTCCGAAGCTGATCCACAGCGGCCACCTCGGGCAGCCTCGCCAACGCGATGGGAATCTCGGCGGACATGATGGGGTGCCGGTCCGCCGTCATCGGCGCGGCGGGCCTCAGGTAAAGATCGGCCCCCAACCGGTCCTCCATCCAAACCAGCACGGTCTGACGAAAACTGCCGACCATGATGCCGACAGCCGAGAGCATCGCGATGGCGGTGGCCAGCGCGCCCGCGAGCACCGATGTGCGCCACAGCGAGCCTGCCAGGCTGCGCGTCGCCAGCAGCGCTTCCACGCCGAACACGCGGCGCATGATGCCCCCTGTCGCCCAGGCCATGCCCGAGACCAGCGCCGGAATCGCGAAGGCCGTCGCTGAGATCAGCAGCAGTGCCGCCAGATAACCGAACATCGGCTTGCCGTCGATCGGTTGCTGACGCGATGCGATCCATGCGCCACTCCCGAGCACCGCGGCGAACGCCAGGTCACGCCATTTGTGCACTCGCGTTTCATATTCGCGCCGTCCGCGCGCCATCGCGTCCACTGGCGCCACCAGCGAAGCTTCCCACGCGGGTGACAACGCCGAGAGCAGCGCCACACCGACTCCAATGACGATCGCCAGCGCCGCCGTTTCCCACGTCAATGTGATTGGTCCCGGCCGGCTGCTGACGTACAGCGATTCCACCGTCGCCGCAACCAGCTTCACCGCCCCTGCGGCCATCAGGCGTCCCAGACCGATCCCGGCGATGGCTCCCAGCAGACCGAACACTGCCGCTTCGCCCAGAAATGCCGCCAGCACTCCGCCACGGGTCGCACCAAGCGCACGCATGATGCCGATCTCGTAACGCCGCCGCACCACCGACACCGAAATCGTGTTGTAAATCAGAAACGCGCCAACCGTGAGCGCGATGTAGCTCAGCACTCGCAGATTCCAGCGAAACGCCGCCAGCATGCGCCGGTTCTCGTCGGTGCGCGCACCTTCACGCGCCACTGCGACACCCACCGGCAACGCTTTCCTCAGCAGCGCCTCCCACTCATCAATGGAGCTGCCCGCAGGGGCTTCGATGAGAATCCGGTCCAACCGCTCGCGGCCCAGCGCACGCGACGCCTGCGCCAGGTCCATAACGACCGTCTCGCCCGACCCTTGGCCGAGTGTGCCGCGCACCGTGTATTCGCTGACGCGATCGTTGATCAACAGGCGCACGCGATCGCCGCTCTTGTAGCCCAGGCCGTCACCAGTCCAGATGGAATCGCCGAGGTCGAAGTTGCCGGTGTCGTTTGACGCGCCGCTTGCGAGCGCCTCCGAGAGCATGTCCACACCGAGCAGCGTCACGGTGCGGCTTGAATCGACGGCCTCAGCGTAATCCTCAAAACGGGGATGAATCTTCAAGGTGTACGGCAGCCGCGCCAGCCGTGCCAGTACTTCCGGCACAACACCGCCCGTCCCCGTCACTTCAAAATCCGCCTTGCCGATTAGCGTCTCCATCGACGAGCGGAACGAGCCGGCCGCCGCGTCCCCCGCCAGTTCGATCGCGAGCACCGCCGCCACGCCCAGCGCGACGGCCAGCACCGTGAGCGCAGTGCGCATCGGCTCCGCGCGCAGCGGCCGGAGAATCAGCCTGTAGAAGATTTTGAGCTGCTGCATGGATGCGCTAGCCTTTTTTGACGGGCTGCAGCACCTCCTCCACGCGCCCGTCGCGCAATCTCACGATGGTGTCCGACATCCCGGCCGCCTCCAGGCTGTGCGTGGCCATCAACACGGTCGCGCCGCGCTCGCTCGCGATCCGCCGCAGCAGGCCGATGATCAGATCGCTGGTGACGGTGTCGAGATTGCCGGTCGGTTCGTCGGCCAACAGCAACGCCGGTGCATGCACCAGCGCGCGGGCGATGGCCACTCGCTGCATCTGGCCACCGGAGAGCTGAAACGGCATCCGCACGCCATAGGAATCCATCTCCACCCAACGCAGCGCTTCGAGCGCCCGCTCGCGCGCATCGCCGCGGCCAGCGAGCATCAGCGGCAACTCGACATTCTCCACGACGGATAGCGCCGGCAGCAACTGGAACGATTGAAAAACGAATCCGACATTCTCGCGCCGTAGCCGCGTCAGGTCCGCTTCACCGAGCGATGTCGTGATCACGCCGTCCAGGATCACGTTCCCCGACGTCGGAAAGTCCATCGCGCCGGCCAGATTCAGCAGCGTCGACTTCCCGCAGCCGCTGCGCCCCACCAGCGACACGAACTCGCCGCGCTCGACGTCGAGCGATACTTCATGCAGCGCGGGCACAGTTGCGCCATCGGTGGGGTAGTCCTTGCTGACGCGCTCCAGCCGGAGGATGCCCATGCCTCTAGTGTCGCCGGAACGCGAGGCGGTTCGCTCAGGTGAAATGCAGGTCGCCGAACATCGCCAGGCGCTGCTCCCGGATCGGGTCCTTCTCCACCTTGCTCTCGTTGCTAATGACCATGGTCGCGCGATCCTTGGCGTTGAACGCCGGCCAATCCGGCAGTTTGCCAGTGTTCGGATTGCCGGTGCGTGCGAAGGCGATCCACGCGTCGCTCACTTTGTCGGCCAGCGCCATCGCATCCGGCCCGCCGCCGGTCATGCGCGCGGAAATCTTGACGTTGTCGAACGCAAACGGGATCTCCATGGTGTGCGGCGACCGCAGTCTCCCGCCATCGACAGGCGTCTCCCAGGTGAAGTAGTACGCGTACACTGGCCCGCGGCCCAGCGCTGACCGCAGCTCTTCGATCTTCATCATCGGCGCGCCGTAGCGGTGATCGCTGTCGATCAGGAAGAATATATCCGATGGCGACGCGCCCGGATTCGCCTTCTGATACACCTCGATCAAGCGGTCCGCGTCCGCGGCGCCAACCGTGGCCTTCACGCGCTCCCGCATTCCCGCTTCATCCAGCGAAAATGCGGAGGGATCGTTCATATGCATCAACGTCATTTCGGTCCGCGTGCAGCCGGCCATCACCGGCACATCGGCCGAAATCGCAGACGCCTTCGGATAGAACGGATGATGCGGAATCGCTTCGCCGTCCACGGTGGGCGAAAAGCCTTCGGTCATTTGATCGGCGCCGCGCATGCTGCGCACCACCTGGAAATATGCCGCCATGATGCGGTCCACCGGCAGCTTCTGCGCCTCCCGCACCTGATTCTTGTTCAGGCCGAGCGCCTTCAGCAGCGCCTCGGCGTCGCGCGTCGCCTGCTCGCGCTCCACCAGCTTGATCGTCGGACCGCTCTCGATGATGGCGCGATGGAATAGCCCTTTGGCCGACGGCATCGCCAGCAGCGTTCCCACTTTTCGCCCGCCGCCGGACTGCCCGAAAATCATGACCGTGTTCGGGTCCCCGCCGAACTGCTCGATGTTGTCGCGAACCCAGCGTAGCGCATGCACGATGTCCAGCATGCCCACGTCGCCCGACTGCGCGAAGCCGGAGCCGGCAAGTTCGCCAAAATACGTGAACCCAAGCGCGTTCAGGCGATGATTGATCGTCACCACGACCACATCTCCACGCCGCGCCAGGTTGGTTCCGTCGTAGCCCGGAGCCGATCCCGACCCGCTCACAAAGCCGCCGCCATGGCACCAAAACATGACCGGCCTCTTGCGGCCGTCCTTCAGCGCCGGCGTCCAGATGTTCAACACGAGGCAGTCCTCGCTCTCGGCGGGACGATTGTCATCGATCGCGCGCGACGCGCCGCTCCGTTGCTCGCTCGGACCACTCTGAGGCGTACTCGGCCCATAGTGCAACGCGTCGCGAACGCCCGCCCACTTCGCGGGATCCGAGGGCGGCATGAAACGGTTCTCACCCGCGGTGTTCGCGCCATACGGGACGCCCTTGAAAATCTTGATGCCCTGGTTTTCGACGCCGCGGATTTTGCCGAACGCAGTTTCGCCGACAATGAAACCGGTTTCAGCGCCTCGAGCGCGCCCGAGCACCAGCGCCGCCGGCCCGGCCACGAGAAGAGAAGCTTGCTGCATAAAACCGCGCCGGCTGGTCGCGGTCAGGGAGAGATCTTGTTGCATGGAGCGCTCCTTTCCAGACTCCGAAAATCTAACAGGATAGACTGGCCGTGTCAACGGATGCGCCCTCAGCGCGTAGTAAGATGGTCGTCACCGATGTCCTTCCGCACCGCGCTCCTCCCCTTGGCGGCCGGGCTTTTGAGCGCAGCCGCTCTCGCCTCGGCCCAGCAGTCCATGATGCTGCCGGAGAACCCGCAAGTCAGGAAGGTCTCCGATCACGTTTTCGCTATTCTCGGGTTTCCCAACATCGGCTTCGTCGTCGGCACTCGCGGCACGCTGGTGGTCGACACCGGCCTCGGCCCGCGCAACGGCGCCATCGTCGTGCGGGAAGCGGAAAAACTCGCCAAAGGCCCGAATCTCTACCTCACCACAACCCACTTTCATCCCGAACACGCGATGGGCGAGTCCGCCTTCCCGCCGCGCACCGTGATCATTCGCGACGCCGTCCAACAGAAAGAAATGGAAGAGCACGGCGAAGAGATGAACAACTTCTTTCGCCGCTTCTCGCCCGAGGCGAAGGAACTGCTCAAGGACGTCAGGTTCCGAACGCCGGACATCACTTTCGACCGTGAAATGACGCTCGATCTGGGCGGCGTCACTGCGCGCCTGTTCTGGATGGGGCCCGCGCACACGCAAGGCGACGAGATGATCATGGTGAACCCGGACAGCGTGCTACTTTCCGGCGACATCGTCATGAACAAAGTCGCACCCAGCCTGCCGGGCGACCAATCCAGCGTGCAAAACTGGATCGATATTCTCGCCAAGCTGGAAGCTCTCAAGCCGCACGAGGTTGTGCCTGATCATTTTTCGCTGGGCGGCGGCTCCATCATCCCCGCCGAACACGACATGCTGGTGGATCTGCAGCAGCACACGCTCGCGCTGAAGCACGAAGGCAAGTCGGAGGACGAAGCCGCCAAAACCGTCACGGCCTACTTCAAAATGAAATATCCGGACTGGCAGACGATGGGGCCTGTCGCTAACATCGTCAAGCGAACTTACGCCGAATCGAAGTGAGTACGAGGCTGCACTTCCTGCTTCTCGCCAGTGCAGCGGCCATCCTGTTCCTGGGCGTGATTCGTCTCGGCGACCTGGCCGGCTACGACGACGCGATGTACTCGCTGCAGGCGAAGGGCATCGCGGAGAATGGCAACTGGCTCGCGCCGAAATGCCGCGGCACCGTAACGTTTGAACATCCGCCTTTGTTCGTCTGGACGCAGGCCGCGTTCCTGGATGCATTCGGCATCTCCGATCCGATTGCCAAGCTTCCGGCGGCGCTCTGCGCGCTCGGCACGATCCTGCTGACATTCTGGCTGGCCCGACGTCTGCTCAACGACGCGCTCGCCGCATCAATCGCCATGTTCGTCATGCTCGCGACGCCCTACTTCATCAAGTACGCAGGCCGCGCGATGACCGATGTCCCCGCCACATTCCTGTTCGTCTGCGCTGTCGGCGCGTGGCTGCTGGCTGACGAAGATCCGCGCTGGTATCTCGCCGCCGGATTGTTCACCGCGATGGCGCTCATGGTGCGCGGCTTGATCGGCGTCGCCTTGCCGCTTGCCTTCGGCGCGTACCTGCTTTGCCTTCGCCGCCGCCCGGCGTGGCGCTACGTGATCCCTGCGCTGATCATCGCCGTCGTGCCGCTAGCGGCCTGGTACACCTATCAACTGACAGCCTTCGGCGGTGCGTTCGTCTATTTCCATCAAGGCTGGCTGCAACGCGAGGTGTACGGATCGCTGACACCCGCGTGGCGGCGCTACACGGGCGCGTTCGAGTATGTCTGGATGCTGGCGAAATCCTACTGGCCCTGGCTGCCAGTGATGCTGGCGGGCTTAGTGGTCGCGATCCGCGAACGCCGGCGCCCTCTCTACTTGCTGTTGGCCTGGATCGGCGCCGTGTTTATCCTCTGCGCCATGGCGCGCAGCCGGGTGCTGCGCTACATGCTGCCCGCTTATCCCGCATTCGCGATCCTCACAGCCGTCGGCTTGATGAAGTGGGTTCCGCGCCGCATTCTGGAACGCGCGATGAACTGGGCCGCGCCCATCGCCCTTGCCGCCGCAATTTGCATCGCCGTCTTCTGGCGGCCGGATTGGCATGCCACTGAAATCCGCGCGATCGCCCAGGCGCAGGATCGCGTGTTGCCGGCCGGTGAACCAGTCGGCTTCTACGACAAAGGCGACCCGCGCTATGACGAGACCAATCAACTGGAATGGTACAGCCGCGTTCTTCCCGTCATTCTACTCACGCCGGACGATCTCGAGCAGGCGCTCAGGAGAGGCACGCCGCGCGTCTTCATGCTGGACAAGGCCGAATATCGCAAGCGATTCAAGGCCGTGCCCAATGACGTCATCGCAGAAAGCGGCAACCTGATCAGCGTCCGCCTGAAACCCTAGCCGCACTTGCGTTAGAAGCGGCCTTCGGTGTTGCCCGGGAAGATGGCGATGGCTTTGGCGGCGAGCGCAATGCTGGTCCACAGAGCTAACGAAGCCGCGCCGACGAGCCGGGACCGCCACGGAGCGTCGGGCGGCTCCGCCAGCGCGGTCCTTTGATGCACGCTGAAGTGAAACACCAGCGCCACCACCAGCAGCGACATCTTCACCCAAAACGCAGGCGTCTTGTAGCAGCGAAACGCTTCCGACGTAAACATCAGCGGGCCGCTGATTAGCATCACGACTAGTCCGGCGACTGTCCACCTCCTAAGCGCGCGCGCGATGTCCGAAGTGGACATGCCTCGGATGCCGCGCCCCAGCAGGCTCATGTCCACCATCAGAATGGTTCCCAGCAGCAAGGCCAGACCCACCAGATGCACGCCTTCCACCGTCGCGATGAGCGCGGCAGAGCTACGGATCGTGACGGCGATTGGCGTCTGTTGAACCCATTCAAACAGCGGCTGCAGCTTCATACGGCTTAATCCGCATCGTATCCGGGTCCATAGGCGATCGCCCGTCCCGCCACGATGATTCCGATCCACAACAGCAGCGACGCCAGTCCCGCCAGACGCGCCCGCCAGGGCGGCCGGATGTCGTCGTCCCATTCCGCCGCCTGGCGGTAAATCGTCCGGTGGAACACCAGCGCGTTCAACCCGGCCGCCGCCAGTAGCACCAGTTTGATCCGGAACGCGCCGCTGTGATACATCTTCACCGCCTCCGAACAGAACAGCAGCCCTCCGGTCATGAACATCAGGCCGAATCCCGATAGCGTCCACGGCACGATGCGCTCGACCACGGCCGAAACCTGCGCCCGGCGCACGCCCAGCCCGACCAGCCGCAGATCCACCAGCACGATCGTCCCCGCTACCAGCACGATTCCCAGCGTGTGAGTCACATCCAGCGCATCGAACATCCAGTTGGAGTGCCGCAGGACGGAACTGAGATGGGTGCTGTCCACCCACCGGCAGAATTGCAGGAGAAACTCCGCTGCCGTGCCCATCCGGTATCCGACGTTACCACACGAACATATTAGAATGGGCACGTCGCCATGAAAATCCTGATCGCCCTCGTACTGCTGTTCGCGTGGTCCATCGCAGCCTCAGCCCAGACCGCCGCGGTCACGGCTCACAAAGGCGCGTTCGACAAGGCCACGCTCGAAGCCTACCTGCGCCACCTGGAGATCTATCGCACGCCCGTCACGTTCCAGATCGACGACCCGAAGCCGTCCAAGCGCCTGCCGGGCTTCTACGATGTCAGCGTGCACCTCAGCTTCCAGGGCGGCTCCACCAAGGACGAGCTGTATTACATTTCGCCCGACGGCCAGACCATCATCGAAGGCGACGTCTACAACATCCACCAGAGCCCGTTCGAAGGCAACCTCGAAAAACTCACTCTGAAAGACGATCCCAGCCTCGGCCCTGCCAACGCGCCCGTGACCATCGTGGAGTTCGGCGATCTGGAGTGCCCGGACTGCCGCATGGAAGCGCCGCTACTGCGGCAGAACGTCCCCGAAACGTTCCCCGACAAGGTGCGCGTGGTCTTCAAGAACTATCCGCTCGAGTCCATCCATCCCTGGGCGCACGCCGCCGCCATCGCCGGCCGCTGCGTTTACCGTCAGGGCAACGCCGGCTTCTGGAAATTCTACGACTGGATCTATCAAACTCAAGACGAGATCACGCCGGATAATCTCAACGCCAAGATTGAGGCGTGGGCCGGCCAGAACGGCTTGAACAGTGCCGAGCTCAAGAGCTGTATCGACACCCAGGCCACCGGCCCCGAAGTGGAGGCCAGCATTTCCGAAGGCCGCGCGCTGGACATCCACGGCACACCCACGCTCTTCATCAACGGCCGCAAGATTGGAGGCCTTCAGTGGTCCGACCTCCAGTTGGTCATCAATCATGAGCTGGAGTATCTCGGAAAGAAGTGAGCGCCGGACGGTTCTTTGGTACCCTGTTCAATCGGGGGAATGAATGAGCCTGTCGGGCGAGGAGATCGAGAAGCTCCGGCCAAAGCTCCGATTCAAGGTGAGCTACGCGCTTGGATTTCTCTGTCCCGACATTGACGACGTCGTGCAGGAGACCATCGCCCGCTTTCTGGTCGCCGACAAGGACGACAAACTCCGCAACCCCGAGGCTGCCGGAGCCTTCCTGAACGGCATCTGCCGCAACGTGATTTCCGAGTACCGTCGCCGGTCCTTCCGCGACGAGCCCATGCCCGAGGTCGTTCCGGAACCGCCCGGCAAAAGCATCGCCGAAGCGGAACTTTTTGAGCTCCGGCAGGCCATCGCCCGCGGAATGGAGCAGCTTCCGGACCGCGACCGCCGCATCCTCCGCGCCTTCTATCTCGAAGAAAAGACTAAAGAAGAGATCCTGCGCCAGACCGGAATGACCGACCAGAATTTCCGCGTGGTCCTGTTCCGGGCCAAGGAAAAATTTCGCGCGATTTATCTCGATCAGACGAAACATCGGGCCCCCCTCGGTCACTCAATAATATGAGTATGGACTGGCATAGCGATCCGATCCTTCGCGAAGAATCCATCCGGAAGTATCTGCACCGGCGGCTGAGCACTGAGCTGGTCGAGCAGTTCGAGGACCACTATCTCGGTTGCGATGAGTGCTTTACGGAGCTGCGAGCCACCGAGTTGCTCATCCGCGGGTTGGGAGAGCCGATTCTCGAGCGCAAGCGCGTGAACGATGTCACCGTGCTCCGCTTCGTCGAAAGCGCTCAGCTACTGGCTTCGTCGCTGGAGCTGAACGAGCTGGCCAATGCCATCCGCCTCCAGAACGACACCAAGGTCCTGATCGACCTCAGCAAGGTCAGCCGGATCGATAGCACCGGTCTAGGCGTGCTCATGAACTGCTACACGCATGCCGTCAAGAACTCGGGAGCCTTGAAGCTGCTGAACCCCGACGCGCCGGTGAAAAAGGTTCTGAGCGTGACCAGGATCGATTCGGTGCTGCAGAGCTTCGAGGACGAAACCGCGGCCATCGCCAGTTTCGCGGCCATGCAGGCTTAGGCGATGGCCCACAATACCTTGTTTCTAAGCCCCTAGGGCGCCCTTTGGCAGGGACTGCTTGTCTAGCGTGCACTCTTCCCGTCAGAGTCTATAAAAGTGCCGCCGCGTTCCACGTGCGTCCCTGTTCACAGGCCGCTATCATCAAAGACAGACTCAGATTAAAGTGGCCCGGCGCGGCGCGAGAAAGTGGCTGGCCGGTTCAATAGAGGTGAAGTGCCGACGCGCATTAGGATCAACGAGCTTGCACGGGAGTTAGAGGTCACCAGTCGCTTTTTGCTCGAAACTCTTCGAACACTGGGTGTCGACAGAAGACTGACCAATTCCAGCTCCATTGAGATCGAGCTCGCTGAAAAGCTTCGCTCTCTGCTTGGTGCGGGACAGTCGCCTCAGCAAGCGCCCGATGTTACTTCGATGCTTGATTTTCTACCTGAGTCTAGCGCTGAAATTGAGCTCGAGCCTGACACTAGAGCACGACTCGAGTCTCTTGCCGATGAGATCAAGAAATTTCGTTCCGGGGGAGCCCTTGAACCGCTAGCAGCACGCAAGTTAGGAGAGTACTTCCGCCTGCAACATATCTACCACAGTACGGGAATTGAGGGGAACAGGCTTTCGCTAAGGGAAACGGAAGTCGTCCTGTTGGAGGGCGTCGAGTTGGGTGACAAGTCTCTTGCAGATCAAATCGAAGTCAAAGACCTAGCAGCTGCCTTCCGGTTCCTGGAACAATGCGTCCAGCAAAACGGCCTCCTGAGAGAAATCGACCTGAGAGAGTTGCATCGGCTCACCGTGGGCCAGAATCCTGAAGGCCAGCCAGGGTCCTACCGACGCGCTGGCGTCGTGATCACAGGTAGTGATCTAAAACCGCCCGAGCCACTTGCGGTTCCGGGACTGATGGAGAAGTTGGTCGCCTGGATCAATCGCCCCAAACTAGAACTGGACACGTTTGCCTTCGCTGTGATAGCTCATCACAAGCTCACCGCAATACACCCCTTTATGGACGGCAACGGTCGAGTGGCCAGATTGTTGCTGAACCTCATACTAATGAGAGCGGGGTATCCGGTGGTCAACGTCAGACGAGAGGACAGACCTCGGTATTATGAAGCACTAACTTTTGCAGACGTGGGTCTATATTCGGCGTTGATCAGCTTAGCCCTTGATCGCTCGCTTGAGGTCTTCAACGAGATGAAGCGAGTCAGGGAAGAGACTGAGCGCATGAAAGACTGGGCAGACCGGCTTGGTCAAAAAGAAGCCGAAGTCGCCTTGAAGCGCGAAGAACGGGACTACCGAGTTTGGCTTTCCTCCTTCGAAACAGTCAGGCTGGAATTTCAAGGCAGAGCGGAAGCGCTGGCGGACGAACTCGGCAGAGTTGCGATTTCGTTCAAGGCCTATCCGTCCCCCGATTTCTCGAAATACATCGTTCTTCGTGACAAAGGGCGTGCTCCCCAAAGTTGGTTCTTCTCCCTTCGGTTCCACGATGAAGAAGGGGATGCTCAGCACTTCTTCTTCAGGTTCTACCGCGACCGTCAATTGCATCCGGGAGATCGAGAGATCATACCGCTCCAACTCAACTGGTTCGTGAGTGGAGAAGAGGCGCCTGTGGACAATCCGAACATACGTCTTCGCGAGATTTGGATAAACAAGGAAAAAGGGCTTTTCGCGCGGCGCATTGAGGGCGGGCAGGCTGTTTCCACGGCTGAACCATCCGCTTCCCGAATCGCGGAGCAGTTCTTTGAGGACGTCCTCAAAGCTTGTTTTGGAATTGCGTAATCATCTCAGCCCCACGACCGTACGTGCCACCATTGCCTTGCTTCGGGCTCAGGTCGCATCCTGCTTCGCGGCCAGGTGCTGCAACTCCCATACATCCCGCCGGCTTTGTCCGACCAGGGGCGCTAGGGCCAGCTTTCCTGCGCGGCCGATGTTCGATTCCAGGAAGTAAAGCTCCTTCAATTGCCCAGGCAACTCGGGATCGGGCGGAACCGGGAAACCCATTTCGCGCCGCAGCAGGTCGCCTTTGGCGCGCGCGCTCAGTTCCAGGCAAAGGTGCAGGTACGACAGCATGTCGCCCAGTACTTCGCTTGAAAACGTGCTCTCGAGCGATTGCAGGTAGCGGCCCGCGTGCGAATCGCTGAACGATCCGCTGGCGATCATCTGCAGCAGGTCGATGTCTTTGTCGAGCTTAGCTCCCAACCATCGCTCCAGCGCCTTCTCGCTGCGCCAGAAGATGAACGACATCACGACGGGCAGCAGCACCAGCACCGCTACCGCGGCCGCCACCGGCCGCCACCATGGCTGGTTGTAGAGTTCGTGGATGAATATCGCGATCGCCAGACCAGGTGCAAACAGCGGCCAGGACCGGGAAGCGCGAATCTCGCTCAGGTTCACGGACACGATACCGAAAATCGCGGTTGTACCACCGTGCATCATGGCGGTGCCCAGGCCGCGGACGGCGCTGGTAAGCAGTCCTGCCGTGCTCAAATCCGGAATGTAGGTTAGATTCTCCAGTACGGCAAAGCCCGCGCCGATCGCGAACCCCGAGATCGCCGTATCCACCATGAAGCCGACGCGATTCCGCCGCAGCAGCCAGATCAAATACAGCGCCTTGGCAAACTCTTCGATCAACGGCGCGCCGGATCTCGCCCAAACGTCCGGCGAAATCACGCCGGACTTGTACACCGCGGTGTTCAGCGCATAACAGACCACGGCGACGCCGCAGCCCACCGCGACGCTCACCAACACACGCCGCAGCGTGAGCAGCTTATAGGTATCGATCAGCTCCAGCGCAAACAGAAAGATCAGCACCGGCAGCAAACTCAAACCCGCCTGCGCCAGCAACAACCGGATGAGATGCGGCGTCATCGCGTCATTAGAGGATGCGAAGCGAGACCATATACTGCGTCGAGATATGGCCGTTGCGATCCGCCGCCGCGGCATAGCCGCCGGACAGCGTCGTGTTCAGGTACGTGAACAGTACCAGGCGCAAATCGAGCTGCGTGCCCAGGTTCGCAAAGTAGCCGCGCGTCTCCGCATTCGAGAGATTCGTGAACAGGCCGGACGAAAAGAACGTCAGCCGCGCCCAATTCACGTACGCCCAAGTGGCGCCCAGCTCGCGGAAACGCTTCGGCGGCAGGTTGTACTCGCCCAGCACTTTGCCGAAGCTGCGTGCGCCGATGGCATCGATGTCCACTCCCGGAAAGCTGTAATACTCGCGATAGCGGTCGATTTCCTGGTGATCGACATAATTGTTGCCGAAATCGCCGAAGTAGAAACTCGAAAACGGGCTGTTGAAATCGCCAAACGATTTGCCCGCCGACGTACGAATCCAAAAGGAACTGTTGCGCGGCAGCAGGAACCCATGGTCATAGTTTCCGCGGATGCTGGGGAATGAACCGCGGCTGAAGTAGTAGCGCGAGTAAACGCCCCAGGCCGTGCCCTGTTCGTCATCCACGGCGCCCTGCGCCCGGCTGAGATTCGAATATTTCAGCATCAGGTTCCCTTCGAGCAGGTTCGGAGTCAGCGTCGTCACATTCTGATACTCGGGCAGTTCGTCCAAACCCGAATATCCCGCCACATTCCATTCCAGCGACAGCGTCCGCGGCGTGTCGAAGAGCAAATAATTCGAATGTCCCACCTTCAGCGATTCGCCCCGGCGGCTCACTTTGGTTGGCCCGAACAGATCGTAGAAGTCGGCGTAGTTGTAATAGCCGCTGATCTTCCAGTCCCAAAAGTGCGCATCGAAGGAAGCGTGCGCGCGTTCTTTGGACGGCAGGCTCGGGTCCGGCGAATAGCCCGCTTCGACATTGACGCCCGCCAGCCGCAGCCGGTCGGCAAATTCCGCCCGCATCCCGACTACCTGGCTGTCCTTATAGCCTTGCACGATCGGATACGCCGAGATCAACTGAACGTTATCCACCGGATTGTAAGCGCCCGCGCGTGTGACCAGATTCGGCGAATTGAGCGACGCCGGCGGAGGCAGCTTCCATTTCCGCAGTACCGGATACTTGTCGAGCGTCGCCTGCCCGAGATACTTCACCGCGCTGATGTCCTCAAGCGGCTTGGTCGGCACGCGTGCGGGAACGAAGCCTTTGCTGGTGTATTCGAACGCGATCAGCGAGCCGTCGGCCAGCGGCACCGGCCGGAAAAGCCCGGTCTCCGCGTTGCTGATCGGGTCCATCTTCTTGGTCTCGAAATCATAGCGGAATAGATTCGACGCGCCGGTGTAGTAAGACGAGCCATACAGATAACGCCCGTCCGGCGAGTAAACGAAATTGCCGGGCGAGTTGTAATCGAAGTCGTACAGCACTTCGAACGGCGCCGCCTCGTTCCCACGCAATTGATCGATCGGAAACCGCACCAGCTTCTGGCGGCCGCTCACGTCGGTGATCGCGCCGGTCAGATACCGGCCGTCCGGCGAAATATCGATGTCGAAAATATCGGTTCCGTACTCGAACTCCCGCCGCGTTTTGAACTCCTTGTACGGCGCCGCGATCTCCACCAGGCTCGATAGGCCGTCGCTATGCCGCACGCCCCAGATGGAGCCGTCCTGGGAATCGAAGGCCAGATCGCCGGTGCGAAAGTCTTTGATCAGCCGCTGCGCGTGGTGCGTCTCCACGTCGTAGACGTTCAAATCGCGCCAGTCGTTGTTGTCGGTGGTGTAGTAGAGCTTCCGGCCGCGCGTGTCCCAGGTCAGCGACGCCACATAGTACAACGCAGGCCCTTTGATATCCTTCAGCTCTTCGATTTTACCCGTGTCCAGATGAATCGCCGCGACACTCGCCATGTGCTCCGGAAACCGCACTGCCGCATACAGTACGTTGGCCTTCGAGTCGTAATACGCCCGCGACACCGATCCCACGGCGCGTTCCGCCAGCCGCTGCGGCTTAGTGACGGGATACTTGCGAATGTCGGCCAGATTGGCTTCCTGAGACTTCCGCTCGCCCGCGATCCACTGTTCCCACGCCGTCTCCATGCCCATCCCGTAGACCTGCCGGAACCGCGCGCCAAAGTAACGGCTGGTATTCGGCGCGCGCGTCACCCATTGCATCAATTTGTCCGGCCCGTAGGTGTAGCACAGCCACGTCATGAACCGAGTGCCATACAAATATGAATTGGCGCCGGTTTGAAAGTCGGCCGCGGTTCCCTCCGATTCGAGCCCGACCACGTGATAGATATAGTCGTCGTCCCGCACCAGCGTCCGGAAAACCATTTCGTCGTAGCCACCCATGGCGCGGCCCAGTCCCCCTGACATCCAGGTCTCCATGAACACCGCGATGCCTTCGTGAAACCAGCGCGTCGCGTAATGCCGTGGACTGGTCAGCGAACTATACATTACCGACAGCGGCTCTTCATCGGTGGGCGCCACCTTGCCGAAGAAAAACCGCCGGAACCGCTTGTCGACGCTGTTGGCCTGATCGCCCATCACGATGTGAATCGACTCGTGGTTCATGATCCAGGTCATCCGCTCGTTGGCGGGCAACGTTTCGTAGGTGTAGCTGAACGGCGCGATGCCGACGTCGATGAAGTTCGACGGCACGCTTCCCGCCGCGCCGTGGCCGTAATCGCCGAAGTCTTCCAACAGAACGCTGACTTTCTTCGAGGGTGTGAAATGAAACTGGCTGCGCTCGAAGTTGAGCGCGTTCTCATAAGCCCGGATCAGGTGGGTGACCAGGTATTCATGCGCCGGCGTGTAATACAGAACTTCGATGTGCTCAGAGGACTGAATGAAGATCTTCGGCACGCGCGCGTGCAGCGCCGGCTGAAAAAAAAGAAAGAGTCCCGCTACAATCAGCGGGACTCGATGCATCTTTGTCGAATTGTTCTCAGCCAAGTACGTCAGTGTAGCGGATTGGCTCCTACTTCTTATCTGCCTTCAGTTCGGCCGCGCTCCGGTTCAGCAGATCCGCCCGGAAGGACGCGTTCGTCAGCAGGCTGGAAAAAGCGCTCTGCCGCATCAGCGAGCTGAAGGCGCGGGACGACATCAGGCTTAAGAACGCTTCGTTCTTGACCATATGCGCCATCGCTTCGCTCTTCATCAGCTCATGGAATGCCTCCTGTTTGCTGAGTTCGGCGAAATTGGCATCCTGCTTGAGCGAGTTGAAGTTCAGCGTTTCCTTGGGGCTCTCGTCGTCATGCCGCAGACTCTGCTTTGCGGACTCGGCCAGCGCTCTGCGGAATGCCTCGTTCTTCAGCAGGTTTCGGAAGCTTTCCTGCTTGGCCATCTCGCTAAAAGCCTTTTCTGAAAGCAATCGAGCGAACGAATCGTTACGGCGAAGCCTCAAAAACGATTCGTCGCTCAGCAGGCTCTGGAAGTCCGGGTTCTTGGCCAGCGATTTGAATTCGCTGCTCTCCAAGATGGCCGCGGTCGCCACCGGAGCCTGGCCCGGAGTGGCAACGTCGGCCGAGTTTACTTGGCCGTCGCGATAAACGTCGCGCTTGCCGATGGCTCCTTGCGTTGATCCCGTGCCAACGTGCGCGCTCGAGAAGTAAATCAACACGCCAGCGGCGATGAGGCCGCTGCCGATCAGGATCGGAAATCTCAATTTGCGGAACGTAGTCATTGTGTCATCCTCTCTTCTCATGTCTTCATCTCCTGGGCAACATCCGATGTCATAGAGTGACACAGTTACGCCCGGTGTTACAGAGGTTGTAAAGAAGTTTCGGATTTTTTAAGTACCAGGACGCTGCGGCCCGGGAAAGCGGAAAGAGACGGTGTTGCGGTCCTGTTCGCGGCGGTAGGCGACCGATCCTGCCAGGCTGCGCACCAGAAACAGGCCCAGGCCGCCGATGGGCCGGTCTACCAGGCCCGTGGATAGATCCGGCGTTGGTACTTCCAAAGGATTGAAAAAGCGGCCTTTATCAGAGATCTCCACCAAAAGCTCGCCGGGCTTATCGGCGGCGTACGCCACCTCGACATCGCCGGGCTCGGGTTGGTAGGCGTAGCGGGCGACATTGACCAGCAGCTCCTCCAGAACCAACTCCAGTTTGTCCCGCTCAGACTGCGCCAAGCCCGCCCGGTCGGCGCCCGCCAGGACGAATTCCGTCAATGGCTGCAGCGAATCGAGGCCGGCGGGCATCGTCAGCCGTGTAAATTCAGGCGGCATCAAAGCTTGGCCAGGGCCTGCTCGGCGGATTCATACACTGGGAAGACGCCGATCAGCCGGGTCATCTCGAAAACCTGCCTGGGCAGACCTCTGAGGCCGCACAGGATCAGCGAACCGGAGCTGGACTGCAGTTTCTGCGCCACGGCCAGAAAAGAACGCAGTCCCATGCTGCTAACGTACTGTAAGCCGTCTAACTCCGCGATCAGGTGCCGCGCGCCTTTGCTGATCCACTGATCACAGGCCTCCTCAAATTCGTGGGAGTTTTCGGCGTCCATGCGTCCGCTAACTTTAAGCACGACAGCCTTTTCGAGTTGGGTGGGTTCGATTTTCATTCTATTGTGAGCCGGCTCGTCTTCCAGGATCTCTCTTCCGGTGTCATAATGACAACCGAAATGACTCGGCGCGAGTTGGGCGGATTAGCGGCGGCGGCGATTGCGGCGAACGCCGCCAGGGCGTTGGCGCAGACGGCGGGAGAGACGGGGCCGCCGCTGGACATCGCCGAATGGAGCTACCACTGGTACGGTGTCGAGCACGCCAAGCTCGCGCGCGGCACCATGTGCAACGGCGGGCAGATGTACGTCGAGCACTGGATTCCGCGCGAAGTGCGCCATCCGTATCCTGTCGTACTTATTCACGGCGGTCACGGGCAGGGGTCGCAGTGGTTCAGCACGCCCGAAGGCCATCGCGGCTTGGCCACCGAGCTACTGGAGCAAGGCTACAGGGTCTACGTGCTGGACCGGCCGGGCCAAGGCCGCTGCCCCTATCATCCCTGGGTGCACGGCTATTTCGACCGCGAAGCGCCGACGTTTGAAGCCGTGGCCGCGAGCAGGAAGGTGGACGCCAGCGATCCCGCCGTCGCGCAAGCCGTCGCTGCGATGGACCAGCCGATGGGCAATAACCCGATCACGCAGGATCTGTGGCGGTCGCGGGGTGCGATGCTGCTGGATGATATTGGCCCGTCCATCCTGATCACGCAGGGCGACGGATCGGTCTTTGCAAGTTTGGCTGCGCAGGAGCGTCCCAAGCTGGTGAAGGGGATCGTTGCGTCCGAGCAATCGGCTGAATCCCTGCGCGCCGAGTTGGACCAGATTTCCGCGCCAGCCCCAGTGCCCGCTTCTCCGGCACCGGATCCGCATCCCAACCGCGAATCCACTGCGCTCAAGCTCGCCGACCAGGGCTGTTTCTGGGTAGGTATCGGCCGCAAGAAGATGCCGTACGGCACCATCGCGCAAGGCCAGATGTATGTGCAGTACATGATCCCCGCCGAGAAGCGCTACCCGTATCCCATCGTGCTGGTTCACGGCGGCGGCGGGCAGGGCTGCCACATGATGGGCATCGGCGGACGGCCCGGCTGGGTGCATTATTTCGTGCAGGCCGGCTACAGCGTCTATTGGGTGGACCGGCCCAGCTACGGCCGCTCGCCGTATCATCCCGACGCGCTCGGACCGAGTCATTTGCCGAACGTGCCGCCCTACGAGCCGTTGGTTCAGAGCACCGCCGTCTTCAACACGTCGCAGTGGCCCGGCCCGGGCGGCATGAACGATCCGCTCGTCGATCAGTTCATGGCCAACGAACGCGGCAACGTGATGGACGAAGCCTTCCACAGCGAACTGGTGTGGCGCGGCGGCGCCGAACTGCTGGATCGCATCGGGCCGAGCATCCTGCTCACGCACGCCTTCGGCGGATTCTTCGCCTGGGGCGTCGCCGATCGCCGGCCGAACCTGGTGAAAGGCATCTTCGCGATGGAGATCAACGGCAATCCGTTTGAGCGGCAGCTTCGCTGGGGGCTGACCGCCGCGCCGATGACCTACGATCCGCCCGTCACCGATCCTTCGCAGTTTCGATTCGTCGAGCAAAAGCTCCCCGCCGATGCGCCGCGTCCGCTGGTTGCATCCTACAAGCTGCAGGCCGAACCGGTGCACAAGTGGAAGAACCTCGAGGGCATTCCCATCGGATGGATGACCAGCGAATTCGGCGGAGGCGGGTCGCCTGTGCCGAATGTCGAATTCTTAAAGCAGGTGGGTTGCTCTGCGGAAATGGTGCGGCTGCGCGACCACGGCATCCTGGGCAACGGCAACCTCATGCTGCTCGAGAAGAACAACCACGAAGTGTTCGAAGTGATCCGCGAGTGGCTGGACCGCAAGGTTGCCGGACCGAAGCCGGCGTGAATGAAGCGCCCGCCGCGCTACTTCAGCGGCGAAAAATCTGCCGGGTCCATGTACGTGGATTCGATGTTCTCCACCACCTTGCCGTTGGCGCCCGAGGCCTTCAGCGCGGCCTGCCATTCCGGATCGGCCTGGAACGCCGCCCAATTCTTCTTGGCGTCGTCGCGCGACTTGTGGGCCAGGATGTAGATCCACGTGTCGGGCTTGTCTTGGGGAACCCAGTAGCCGACGGCCTTGAGATTATGCTTCTTGAACATCGGCAGCGTGTGCTCGCGGAACAGCGTCTCTAAGTCGCCCAATTTGCCGGGCGCGGTGTGATAGATGCGCAGCTCGAAAGAGCGATTGGCGTCCGCGCTCACTTTCGGCGCCGAGCCAAGCCGCGCAGTCACCAAAGCGCCCAAACCGAACGATACGACAGCAACCAGGGAAAGCCGAATCCAGTTGTTCATGGGGCGGACTATAGCAGATTTCGAGTGCCCGCGGCACAGCCTTCGGGAGAGATTCAATTTCGCGCCAGCGTGGGAACCACCGGATCGGCGATCGCGTTTTCTACGTCGAGCTCGCGGGGGACGCCCAGTTCGGTATACCAGAATTGAAGGCGCCGCTGATGCTCCAACTTGGCAGCGTCGATCACATCCGCCCGGGTCAGCAACTTCGCGGCGACTTTGCGCAGGAGGGCTGGCGTGAGCCACACGCAAATTCCAAAACAAGCGATCGAGATCACAAACATGCAGAGTATGAGATTCAAAGCAGTCTCCTCCAGGCTTCTCGTCCATCTCCAACATAACGGCCCTGCTTCCGGCCGTAAATAGCCCAAGCGCTTTAACCCCCGCTCGCCGGGTGCTAGTACGGACGGACCAGCCCGCTCCACGGCGGGTGCATGCAGCTATGATGAAAAATATGAAACGAATCGCTCTGATCGCGCCGTTGCTTGCGCTTTTCCTCGCCCAGGCCCAGGATCTTCCCCCGGGCAAGGGTAAGGATCTAGTGGAGAACAGTTGCGCGGCCTGCCACGGGCTGGACGTCGTGGTCGCGCAGCATGCGACCAAAGACGGCTGGGCGTCCATCGTCGACTACATGGTTTCGCGCGGCGCTTCGGGTACGCCGGAAGAGATCCAGACCATGGTGGATTACCTGGCGAAGAGCTTCCCGCCGCTGCCTGACAAGGTGAACGTCAACAAAGCCACAGCCAAGGACATCGAGACCGGCCTGGCGCTCACCACCGAGGAAGCCGAAGCGATCGTCAAGTACCGCACCGATCACGGCAATTTCAAGGACTACGACAGTCTCACCAAAGTCCCCGGCGTCGACGCCAAAAAACTGGAAGCCAAGAAGGACGTCATCATTTTCGCGGATGCCGCGGCTCAGTAAGCTGCCTTGCGCGCTCCGCGCAACTTCGATACGATTTCGGACATCATGACCAGGCGAGATGCGTTGAAAGCCGGCGCCGGACTGGCGCTGGCGCCTGCTGCCGCAACCGCGACTCCCGGCTCCGCGGGCCGTTTGAAGCAGTCCATCGCGCGCTGGTGCTACCGCGACATTCCCATTGACGACCTGTGCCGCCACGCGGCGGATCTGGGCGTTAGCGGCCTGGATCTAGTGAATCCCGAGGACTGGCCCACGCTGCGCAAGTACGGGCTCACGCCAGCCATGGTGCAGGGGGCTGTCCTTTCGGGCCAGCCAGGCGCCGTTTTTGACTACGGCTGGAACCATCCCGAGTATCACAACAAGCTGGAAGAAGCTGCCAAGAGCAGCATCCTGCGGGCGGCCGAGGCCAAGGTTCCGAATGTCATCACGCTGTTCGGCGCGCGCCGTGGAATGAGCGACGCCGAGGGCATCGGCAACTGCATCACGGGCCTGAACCGCGTGAAGAAATTCGCCGAGGATCACGGTGTGACGCTGTGTATCGAACTGCTGAACAGCAAGGTGGATCACAAGGACTACCAGGGCGATCACACCGCGTACGGCGTGGCCGTGATCAAAGGCGTGGATTCGCCGCGAGTGAAGCTGCTCTACGACGCCTACCACATGCAGATCATGGAAGGCGACTTGATCCGCACCATCCGCGAAAACATCCAGTACATCGCGCACTTCCACTGCGCGGGCGTGCCCGGCCGGCACGAGATCGACGAGACCCAGGAAGTGAATTGGAAGGCGGTGGCGACGGCCATCGCCGACCTCAACTTCACCGGCTTCATCGCGCAGGAATTCGTGCCTGCGAAGGACCCGCTGACCTCGCTGAAACGAGCAGTCGAAATTCTGACTGTCTGATTAATGCGCCGCGGTGCGCCAGCCGGCGGCATACTCTTCGCGAGCAGTCTTGGCGTAAGGCACCGGGCTGACTACGGCGCGAATCTCGGCCTGCTTGTGCCGTTCGACGGTGGCTTTCTTGGTCCCGCCGTTCTCTTCGCCCCAGACCAACGTGACCTCCGTGCCAATCTGCACGTCGTGCTCCACGATGCCCAGCGACAGCATGGAACCTTCGTTGTAGCTGTAGCCGCTGAACATCGATAGACCGGCCAGTTTGCCGCCGATCAGGATTTTGTCGTACGACGCCGAGGCGTAGTTGGACAGCGGCAGATCGATGTACTTGTAGCGCTGCTCAATCGGCCCGAACATGGAGCGCTGCACCTTGGCGACGTCGTCGGCATTCCAGGCGAACGTCACTTTCTTGCGCTGCGGCTGCTTCGCCATTTTCTCCATGGCTTCACGGCCGATGAAATCGTGATCGAACTTGACGAACGGGCCGTAGCCCATCTCGTACGGCGTCACGTAGTAGTCTTCGATATTGCTCGAAACGAAGCTGCCGCCCAGTGAGCCGGTGCCCTCGTAGGCGCTGGCGGGGAGCCATTTCCGGTAGGCTTTCATCTTCTCGCCCGTGTAAGCGGCCGGCAGCGGTGAAGGAATCCAGCCTGATTCCAGAGTGTTGGTGGCGTAGGCGCGCGCGCCCACTTGCACGATGCCGAACTCCTTGCCCCCTTCCACGATCGCCGAGCGGATCTCTTCGCGCTCCTCGTATGGTCCCCAGATCTCCAGGCCTGGAGCGCCGGCCATGCCGTGGCGCAACGCGCGCACTTTGCGGCCCGCGATATTCATGTAGCCCATGTTGAAGAACTTGATTTCCGCCATCGGCCCGCCGTTCAATTTCTCAATCACCTTCCAGGCATTCGGTCCTTGAATCTGGTAGCGGTAGCAGGTGCGGATCACCGCTTTTCCGCCGGGATTGGAAGGAGAGCGGTCGTCCTTCTGAATGGTCACATTGTATCCGCCGGTTTCGCCGTGGAACTGGATCCAGTTGGCAGCCGGTGCGCGTCCGACAAACACCAGCCGGTTGGGCTCCAGGTGGAACAAAATGCCGTCGCCGATCACGTAGCCGTCGTAGCTGCACGGAGCGAACTGCTTGGCCCGGTCCACCGGGAACTTTTCGAAGCTGTTGAACCCGAGATAGGTGCACATCTTCACCGCATCCGGCCCTTCGATGTAGATGTTGGCCATGTGGTGGGACTGGTCGAAAAGAACGCAACTGTCGCGCCAGGCGCGCTGCTCGTCGCGCCAGTTCGAGTACTCGGCGGGGACGACGGGGTAAACATACGCGCCGATCTGTGAATTCCGCAAAAGGTCAACAGCGTTCTTCGTTTGTAAGAGATCTTCCAAGCTTTGGCTCATAACTGAGTATTAGCACCTTTCTTTTGGGGACAAGACGGGTCTTCCGGGCACAAGATAGGCGCGTGCCCCAGACGCAAATGAGTTAGTTTATCACACGGGCTGGAAACGATCTACCGGACTCGAAGCGGCATTGGATATAATGACCGCGTTCATGAAAATCGATATCTTCAATCACTTTTTCCCTCCGCGCTACGCCCACGACGTCATTGAAGCCGGCCTTGCCGGCAAGGACATGGGCAAGCGTGTGCGCAATGTCGCAACCATCGCGGATCTGGATGCCCGCTTTCGTGTGATGGATGAGTTCGGCGAGTACTGCCAGTTGCTCAGCCTGCCGGCGCCGCCGATGGAGGTGATGGCCGGGCCCGACAAGTCTCCCGAATTCGCGCGCATCGCCAACGACGGCCTGGCGGAACTGGCGGCCAAGCATCCGGACCGGTTCATCGGCTTCGTCGCTTCGCTTCCGATGAACAACGTGGACGCCTCGTTGAAAGAGATGGACCGGGCGTGTTCCCAGCTCGGCGCGCGCGGCGTGCAGATGTACAGCAACGTCGCTGGCCGTCCGCTGGACGAGCCCGAATTCGTGCCGCTGTTCCAGCGGGCATCGGAGCGCGACTGGGCCATCTGGATTCATCCGGCGCGCGGCGCCGACTTCCCCGACTACAAGACCGAAGACAAATCCAAGTTCGAGATCTGGTGGACGTTTGGCTGGCCCTACGAGACCAGCGTCGCCATGTCGCGCATCGTGTTTTCGGGACTGCTGGACAAGTTTCCAAACCTGAAGATCATCACGCATCACATGGGCGGCATGATCCCGTATTTCGAAGGCCGCGTCGGCTATGGCTGGGACGTGCTGGGCTCGCGAACGTCGGATGTCGATTATGTTTCGCTGCTGAAATCGATGAAGAAGCGGCCCATCGATTATTTCCGCATGTTTTATGCCGACACGGCGCTCTTTGGCGGTCAGGCGGCGACAAAGTGCGGCCTGGACTTCTTCGGCGTGGATCACGTGCTGTTCGCCTCCGACGTGCCGTTTGAGCCGAAGCCGGGCCTTTATATTCGGGAGACCATCCGCTGCATCGAAGGTCTGGACATTTCCGCCGCGGACAAAGAGAAGATTTATTCGGGCAATGCCCGGCGGCTGCTGAAGCTGGAGCAGAAGAAGGGAGCGTCATGAGATCGTGCATTCTAGCCGTGCTTGCGGCGCTGGCCGTTATTGCGCCATCCAACGCCGCGACCTGTGAGAGCCTCAGTTCGCTGAAGCTGCCGGACACGACCATCACGTTGGCTGAGCCGGTGGCCCCGGGCGCGTTCGCTCGCCCCTCCGGCACGTTCGTCGAGCGCGGCCCCGGCGCCCCGCCGGTGTTCAAGAGTCTGCCGGCGTTCTGCCGCGTGGCTGCGACGCTGAAACCGACGAGCGACTCCGACATCAAGATCGAGGTGTGGCTGCCGGCTTCCGGCTGGAACGGTAAGTTCGAAGCGGTGGGTAACGGCGGCTGGGCGGGCGTGATTAGCTATGAATCCCTGGCGGAAGCGGTGCGCGACGGCTACGCCACGGCTTCCACCGACACCGGACATGCCGGCGGGCGCGGAACGTTCGCGCTGGATCATCCCGAGAAACTCGTCGACTTTGGCTATCGTGCCGTGCACCAGATGACCGTCCAGGCCAAGGCGATCACGGAATCGTTCTATGGCCGCGCACCCCGCATGTCGTATTGGAACGGCTGTTCGACGGGCGGCCGCCAGGGCCTGAAAGAAGCGCAGCGTTTTCCGAACGACTACGACGGCATCATCGCCGGTGCGTCCGCCAATCCGAGAACGAGCCTTTCGAGCTGGCAGATCTGGTTGTCGCAGGTGGTGCTGGATCCGGCGAATTACATTCCCGCGAGCAAGTATCCGGTCATCCACCAAGCGGTACTGGAGGCTTGCGACGCGACCGACGGGCTCAAGGACGGGCTGATTACCGACCCCACGCGCTGCCACTTCGATCCGGAAGCCATCGAATGCAAAGGCGCCGATGCGCCGACATGTCTGACGGCGGGCCAGGTGGCGGCGGCCGAAAGAATGTACACGGTGCCGAAGACGTCCAGCGGCGAACAGGTCTACTACAACCTGGAACCCGGCAGCGAGCTAGGCTGGGGCATGCTGGCGCGCGGGCCGGAGCCATTCACCGCGGCGACCGATCAGTTCCGCTACGTCGTGTATAAGAACCCGAACTGGGATTGGCACACCTTCAATCTGGACCGGGACCACCCGCTGGCCGACAAAATAGATCACGACACCATCAACGCTGCCGACCCCAATCTGACAGCTTTCCTCGCGCACGGCGGAAAGCTGCTGATGTATCACGGCTGGGCCGATCCGGGCGTGCCGCCGCTGGCCAGCGTCAACTACTACAAGGCCGCCGTGGATACGATGGGCGGCGAGCGCAAGACGGCGGATTCGATCCGGCTGTTCATGGTTCCGGGCATGGGGCACTGCGGCGGCGGCGAAGGCCCGAACACGTTCGATATGATGACCGCGATGGTGGCATGGCGAGAAGATGGCAAGACACCGGAACGCATCGTGGCATCCCGCATGGCGGCCGGCAAGGTGGAGCGCACGCGGCCGTTGTGTGCGTATCCGCAGGTAGCTCAGTACAACGGATCAGGTAGTATCGATGATGCAAAAAACTTTGTCTGTGAGGCGCCCAAATGAAGAAGATCAACAAGGCTTCGGCGGCGGCGCTGTGGTTGTTCCTGCCCACCGCATTGCTGGCCCACATCAGCATTTTTCCGCAGGAGTCCGCGGCCGGTGCCCGCGAAAAGTATACGATGCGAGTGCCGAACGAGAAGCAGGTGAACAGCGTCAAGATTGAGGCTGAATTTCCGCCTGAGTTGAAGCTTTATGATTTCGAGTTCAAGCCGGGTTGGAAGATCGACTTCAAAAAAGACGACAAGGGAAACATCATCGGCGCCACCTGGACCGGGACCATCGCTCCATACGAATTTGTCGAGTTTGGCATGCTAGGCATTAATCCCAAGGAAGGGACGGACCGGCTGGTGTGGAAATTCGTGCAGTACTACGAAGACGGCAAGAAGGAAGAGTTCGTTGGTCCGCCGGGATCGTTCTATCGCGCGCCCGTCGTTACCTTGAAGGTCCCTGCGGACCGTTCGAAGTAAGGTGAAAGGACCGCATTCGCAAATGAAAAAACTATTGCTTACTGTATCGCTGTGCGCCGTCGCGTTTATCTGCATGAACCTGCCGTACACCATGACCCCGGAAGAGGCTGCCAAAGCGGTCCGCGAATTTCATCCTGCCATCGCCTACCCCTACCACGATCGCGGCTCGGACCTGAATGCATTTAAGAAAGGCCTGGAGGGCTCCGGCGTGGAAGTGCGCATTCTGGACTGGTACGCGGATTGACTGCGGACGGAAGCGCTGACATATCTGTTACAATCTGAATCGCCATCCTCTGGAGGTTTCACCGTGCGAAATCGCTTCTTCCTGTCGGCCCTCGGCGCAGTGGCTCTATTGGCCATACCGGCGTTCTTCTCTCTGCCCGCCGCGGCCCAAACCGGCGCCGCCGCCAAGATCGCGAGCGGTTCGGATATTCCGAGAATGCCCGACGGCAAGCCCGATTTGAGCGGTCTTTGGGATCATCCGTTCGTGGTCGACATGAGCAAGGACCTGATGGACCTGCAGACTCACAAGCCCACCGACAAATGCGGCGCGGAGGTTAGAGGGTGCAGCGCAAAGGGCACCGGCGGCGAGCTGCCGATGACGCCGTGGGCCGCCAACTGGACGAAGAACTACGATCCTACCAACTACGACGCGACGGCTCACTGCAATCCGATGGGCTATACGCGATCGATGAACGCGCCGGTGCCGACAGAGATCGTGCAGACCCCGAAGGAACTGGTTTTCCTGCACGAATCGATGTTCGCTTTCCACGTGGTGTACCTGGATGGGCGCATGCATCCTACCGCGGAGGATGCTCTGGAAACCATGTGGTACGGGCATTCGGTGGGCCATTGGGAAGGCGACACGATGGTGGTGGATACCGTTGGCCCGTTCTTCGGGACTCCCAAGATGTTACTCGACACACGCGGTCACCCGGTGAGCGAGAATCTGCACATCATCGAGCACTTCCGGCGGCTGGATGCGACACATCTTGGCTACGAGGTCACGATTGACGATCCGAAGATGTACACCAAGCCCTTCACCAACGTGCGCACTTGGGTCCTTATGCCGAAGAACGAGGAAATCCTCGAGTATGTCTGCACGGAAAACAACAAGGAAGTGGAAGACCACCACGTCAAGTAAGCGCGTTCCGCGCTTCGGCTAGTGCACGGTTGCGGCGCTGCGCTCGGGTACTTCAGCGCTACGCCCCTTGAGCACCCAGTGCATAGCGATCATCACGAAGGCTGAAATCAGGGCAGGAATCGCAGCAGCTATAAACAAGCTCTGGCTCGTCCAATGACGGCCGAGCAAAACTCCGGCCACTAGCGGGCCAACGATGGAGCCAAGACGTCCGACGCCTAATCCGGCGCCCAGTCCCGTGGAGCGCAGCGTCGTCGGATAATACGTTCCGGTCAGTGCGTTCACGCCCGCCTGGCCACCCACCACCCCGAAACCGGCGATGAAGACCACAGTGAACAGCAGCGCCAGCGATAAACCGGGCTTTCCGATCAAAGCGATGTTGAGAGCCGCGATGCCGAAACACGTGGACAGCACGGCGACGAAGCCGAGGCGATAAACGAACCAGCCGAGGATGAGGGCTCCGATGGCGCCGCCCACCTGCTCGGTGGTGCCTACCAGCACGGACGTGGATGTCGAGAAACCAGCCTCCCTGGCGACGGTAGGCAGCCAGCCCGCCAGGAAGTAGAGGTTCAGCAGATTGAGGAAGTATGTGATCCAGATGAGAACCGTGCCCACGGCGCGGCCGTCGCGAAAGAGATTCCAGAACAGGAAGCCGGGTTTTTTTTCCTCGTGGAGGAAGTATTCTGCTTCCCCGGCAAGCGGAACGCGCGGATCGATGCGCCGCAGCCAGCGGCCCACTTTGTCGAGGCTCTTGCGCTTCAGAACCAGGAACTGGAGCGATTCCGGAAGCCCCGCCAGCATGCCCAGGCCGATGACCAGCGGCAGCGCGCCACCGAAGTAGAACACCGACCGCCAGCCATACGCCGGGATCAACCATGCTGCAATAAAGCCGCCGATGGCGGCGCCGACCGTAAAGCCATTGGAGACGATCATCATGGCCGTTACCTTGGACCGGAGGGGCGTGTATTCGCTGACCAACGCCATGGAATTGGGCATGATGGCGCCCAGTCCACAGCCCGCGATGAAGCGGACCATCAGCAACTCGTTGACGGAGCCCGCGCGGGCCGTCAGAACGGTCATCACCGCAAAGAACAGACAGGAGCCGATCAGCACCGGGCGCCGGCCGATCCTGTCGGCCAGCATGCTGAGCAGCAGAGAACCGACGAGGATGCCGACCAGCGCGGCCGTCAGAACGCGGCCCAGCACAGGATCGGGAATATGCCATTCCTGCTTGATGGCGGGCGCCACGTAGCCGATGGCCTGAACGTCGAACCCGTCCATGATCAGGCACAGGCCGCAGAGGATGCATAGACCCCAGCGAAACGCACCGAATGGGCTGTTATCGATGATTTCGGATACGTTTACCCGGGCCGGTTGACTGGTCACAAGAGTTCCAGTATACTCCGGCCTCGTACGCCGGGAGACTGCGCGAAAGCTACTGCGTGCCGCCGGTGGTCTTCGGTTGCGAGTTCGGTTCGCTCTCTCCGGCCGGTCCGTTGAAGACTTTCCTGCCGTCCGCAAGGGTTACCATGCGCGCGCTGAGAGTGTTGGTGCCGTCCTTCGCGCGGAGGCCGTGTACCGTGACTTCGTCGCCCACCTTCAGGTCCGTCTTGCGCCAGCCTCGGCGAACCAGTTCTACCGGTGCGCCCGTCTCACACTGCCAGTGCGCTACAGTACCGTCGTCTTTTTTGACGTCGAGATAGAACCACGCATGAGGGTTCATCCATTCGAGCTTGGTAACCACGCCCTTCACCGTGACGGGCTGTTTCATATCGAACTCGGCAGCGAAGGAATGATGCGCGAACGAGGGCAGGGCGGCAGCTGCGAGGAAAGCAGCCGCGAGCAAGACTTGCTTCTTCATGGTAACTCCTGAGGCGCACCAGAACCTGGAGCGCTTGACAAACCAGCGGCTTCATTGTATCTGCCGGCAGACTGAGATGTCAATGCAGTTCGCGGCTTATACTCGAAGGCATGGAGAGCGAATCTCGCGTCACCGTCCTGCGTTCTTCAGAGGACGATTCTCAGCAGCGCCAGGTGATCGTGAAGCTGGACGGCGAGTGGATTGCCGACCTGGTGTACGGCTACAAAATCTCCCGCGTAGTGGCGCCCGGGCGGCATCGCTTGCAGCTGGACAACACATGGCAGAAGAAGAAGCTGGAGTTTGACGTCGCGCCGGGAGAGGAAGTCAAATTTCAGACCAGCAACAAAATGGGAAAGCTCACCTGGTTCCTGGTTTCTACGCTCGGCGTCGGACCGATGTATTTGACCGTGGAACGACAGGCTTGATCACACCTTCGCCGCGCGGACGATGTGAGCGCCGGTCCGCGCCTGAGTGGTAGCCAGCGGGTTGATATAGCGCGTCACGATCTGCTGCGGGCTGAGGTCTTCGATTTCGGCGAATCCCAACTCTCTTAGTTTTGAATGGAGTGCGTCCGGTTCGAAGTAGCTGATCCAGGACTCACCGATTTCGGCGACGCGCGCGGCGCGCTCGTCGTGCACGGCGCGCATTTCCGGCGCCAGCGTGTCCGGTGGATTGGCATAGTCGAACACGATATGCGTATCTTTGGGCAGCCCGGCAATGAAGCCCAGCGTGGACCAAATGGCATCCTCAGTGAGATACGGCACGACACCCAGCCATGTGAAGAAGGCGGGTTGCGATGCATCGAAGCCGGCGGCGGCAAGGCCTTCGGGCAAAGTCTGCCGTTCAAAATCCATGGGCGCGAAGGTGAGCCAGTCCGGCAGGGCAATGGACGCTTCGGCAAGGCGCGCGCGCTTCCAGGCCTGCGTCGCCGGGTGATCGACTTCGAAAATGTGCAGGTGGTCGCGCAGTGCGCCGCGGTATGCGTAGGTATCCAAGCCCGCGCCGAGCACGACCAGTTGGCGAACACCACGCTCCGCTGCGGCTGCGAGCGCATCCTCGGCGAAGCGTGTCCGGACCGCAATGAAAAGGCGCAGCACGCGCTCAGAAGGGCGCTCCTCGGCGCGCCGGGCGACTTCGTCTGCGGATTCGCCGAGAATCGGCAGAGCTAAAGGGTCGGCGAAGATGCGGCCGCTTTCCAACACCTGATGCGCCGCGCGATGGCGAGCCGCCGCCACGGCGGTGCGGCTGGGCCTTCCGAACTGCATAGTTTTGAGTTTACGTCAGGCGCTTTGCGAAGCGCGGCTGCCTAATTCTTCGCGCACCATGCGCGCTCCAGCCACCATGGATTGCAGCTTTCCGAAAGCCGCGTCGCGAGGAAGATACTTCATCCCGCAATCCGGCGCGATAATCAGCCGCTCGGCCGGGATGTAGGGCAGCGCGCGGCGGATGCGTGCGGCGATGGTTTCCGGCGTCTCAACCTCGCTCGTGGACAGATCAATCACGCCGAGAATGATGTTCTTGCCGGTCATCTTCGCCAGCACCGCGCAATCCAGCTTCGATTGCGCTGTCTCGATGGAGATGCAGTTGGCGGGCGTATCCACCAGTTCCGTCAGAAATTGATACTCCGACGGCCGGTTGGCCACCATCGCGGCGTAGCCGAAGCATAAGTGGACCGCCGTTTCGCCCGGAGCGCCGTCCAGCGCGCGTTTGAGCGCCGCTACACCGAACTCGCGGGCCTTGTCCGGCATGGCCTGCATGTAAGGTTCGTCGATCTGCACGATGTCCGCGCCGGCCTTGAACAGATCCTTGATCTCTTCATTGACGGCGCCCGCATAGTCCATCGTCATCTCTGCTTCGCTCGAATAGAAATCGTTTTTGGCCTGCATCGCCATGGTGTAGGGGCCGGGGACGGTCACCTTGGTGCGGCGGTCCGTATTGGCGCGCAGGAACTGAACGTCGCGAACTTCCACGGGATACTTACGGCGGATCTTGCCGGTGATGCGCGGGACCAGGTTCAACTTGCCGGAGCGCGCCACCACCTCCGCGGGATTCGCCAGGTCAATGCCCTCCAGAGCCGTGGCGAAGCGGTTGGAATAGCTTTCGCGCCGGACTTCGCCGTCGGTAATGATGTCCAGCCCCGCGCGCTCCTGGGCGCGGATGGCAAGGATCGTCGCGTCGTCCTGCGCCTGCTCCAGATACTCCGGCGCCACGCGCCAAAGATCCATCATGCGCACGCGCGCCGGCAAGCTATGCGAGAGCTTGTCGCGATCGATCAACCAATCCGGTTGCGGAAAAGAGCCGACTAGAGAGGTGGGTAGCAAATGCGATTTCATGGGGACGCCTGGATTGTAGCATCCCGCGTGACGACACGCAGATGCGATGATAGACACTATCATGCGCGCTTTGCTGCCCTTCTTCGCTCTGCTTCCGGTGGAATCGAAGTGAGCCGTTCGCTCCGTCTGAGCGTTTTGGATCAATCGCCGATTCCCGAAGGATGCAGCGCAGGCGACGCTTTGCGCAACAGCATCGACCTGGCGCGGTTGGCCGAGCAACTCGGCTATCACCGGTACTGGCTCGCCGAGCATCATGGAACACCCGGCCTGGCGTGTGCGAGCCCTGAGGTAGTGATCGGGCCGGTTGCAGCCGCGACTTCGCGCCTGCGCGTCGGCAGCGGCGGCATCATGCTGCCGCACTACAGCCCCCTAAAGGTGGCGGAGACCTTCAGCATGCTCAGCGGCCTTTTTCCGGGCCGCATTGACCTGGGGATCGGCCGCGCCGCGGGAACCAGCGCAAGCATCGCGTACGCGCTTCAGAGGGATCGACGCCAGCCGTCGCCGGACGACTTTTATGAACAACTGAGAGAGTTGCTGGGATATTTGGATAACCGCGGGCCGGCATCGGGTCCGTTCCGGCAGTTCGCCTCGATGCACTTTGAATCTCCCGAAGTCGCGCTGCTGGGATCGTCGGCGCAAAGCGCGGTCTGGGCGGCCGAAATGGGGCTGCCCTACGTCTTCGCCGATTTCATCAATCCTGCGGGCGAGCCGATGGCGGCGTATTATCGCGACAACTTCCAACCGTCTCAACGATGCAGAGAGCCGCGCGTGGGAGTAGCGGTTTGGGCGATTTGCGCGGAGAGCGACGAAGAAGCACTGCTGCTGTCCGCGAGCTTCCGGATGGTGATGCTCCTGCTTTACCGCGGACAGTTGATCGCCGTGCCGCCCATCGAGCGCGCCATGGCCTTCCTGGCCAACGAGGGCGTGGCCATCGATCAACTCCCCGCGCACCGCCGCATCATCACCGGCACGCCAGAGAAAGTTCGCGCCGCGATCGAGGCGGTGGTGGCGGACTACGCGGCCGAAGAGATCTTCGTCGTGAACATCGTGTTCGACCACGCGGCGCGGCGGCGGTCGTACGAACTGATCGCGAAGTTCTTTGAAACAAAAAGTACATTGTGATACCATGCGAATATGCTGCAAACCGGCGACTGCGGTTGGATTCAATATTTCCGGGCCAATTCGGCCGATCCGTTGTTGCCGTGGGACGATGCCTATCGGCTAACGGGCGCCGAACGTGCGGTGGTCCTGCCTTCGATTCAGCAGTTCCAGTTGGGAGAGAACGCGCAAGGCCGCCGGCTCATGGATCGCGCGCAAGTCTTAGGATGCGACTATCTGGAAGCGCTGCGCCTGTTCGTCCGCGAAGAACAACGCCACAGTGCGATTCTAGGCCGGTTCCTGACGATGCAGGGCGCGCACTGTCTGCGCCGGCATTGGGTCGACAGCGTGTTCCACGCGATTCGCGGACTCGCAGGTCTGGAGTTGTGCATGCGCGTGCTGGCGACGGCCGAGGTGGTGGCCATTCCCTATTACACGGCGCTGCGCCAGGCCACGGGGTCGCCGCTGCTGCGCGCCATCTGTGGGCGGATTCTCGAAGAGGAGCGGGCCCATCTGCGGTTTCAGGCCTTCACCTTCGCACGGTTGGCGAGCGGATGGGTGCCGGTACAGCAAGCCGTGCGCGAGTTGCATCGATGGTTCCTGGTGGTCACCACGATCCTCGTTTGGCTGCAACACCGCTTCGTTTTTCTGGCGGGCGGCTATTCGATCGAGCGGTTGCTACGCCACTGCCTGGTGGAGTACGAAAGGTTAACCGGGAATCGGCGCCTGCTCGCGCCATAAGCCCAGCGCCTTTTGCGCGGGCCGGTCGGAAAAGCTGAAGAGAACGGCGTCCGTTTCGGTCACGTGCGAAACAGGGCTCCAGGATGGCACGACAAATATGTCGTGCTCCTTCCAGGCGAAGGTGCTGCCGCCAACGTGGCTGGTTCCGCGTCCTTCGGCCACGCAATAGACGGTGGCATCGGTGCTGCGGTAGGCCGTGCCCCGGAAGCCCGAGGGCAGCAACCGGAGAGATGCGCCGATGGTCGGCATCGTCTCGCCGCCGCTAGCCGAGCTGGCGTATTGCATCTTCACGCCGTGACACGGATCGAGTGATCCATTGCGGCGGAGCTGTTCCAGCCTCTCCCTGCAACTGGCGTACGAATAAGACAGCAATCGCGGCGAAGTGCCCGACGGAGCCACTGGCTGTGTCCCTTCGCCGGGATAATGCTCGGCGAAGCTGGAATCGAACATGTTCACCAGCGGAATGTCGAGTCCGTCGAGCCAAACCACGGGAACATCGGTGAGGTTGCCATGGTCATGATAGGTCCAGGAAGGCGTGAGAATCAGGTCCCCGGGCCGCATCGTGAAGCGTTCGCCGTTGACGGCGGTATAGGCGCCTTCTCCTTCGAGGATGAAGCGCAGCGCTGCCGCCGCGTGCCGATGAGTGGAGGTCACTTCGCCCGGTAGCACCAGTTGCAGACCGGCGTAGAGAGTCTTGGAGATGCGCGAGACGCCCGGCATCCCGGGGTTCTCGAGCATCAGAACGCGGCGCTCGGCTTCCTCGGCGGTGATGAGCCTGCCGGACTCCATCAGGAAGGGCCGCAGTTCTTCGTAGCGCCACATTGCGGGCAGACACGGGGTCCGCGGTTCCGCAGTGACGATGTCGCCCAGCACATTCCATAGCGGAGCCGCGTTCGTCTTGTTCAGGCGCTGATAAAATTCCTCGCGCTCCGCTGATGTCTCGGGCTTGGTGAAAAATGCCTGTGCACCCATGCTGTCTCCTCGCGCCGTTTATGCGGCGCGCACCTTCACTTCCATGGTGCCAATTTTCTCGATGGCCGCGGCAATGAGGTCTCCGGGCTGGATCGGGCTGACTCCCTCCGGCGTCCCCGTGATGAGGATGTCGCCGGGATGTAGTGTGTAGAACGACGACGCAAACTCGATCAGTTCGGGCACGCCCAGGATCATGTACTTCGTGTTGGAACGCTGGCGCACTTCGCCGTTCACGGAGATGGAAAGGTCCAGCGCAGACGGGTCAGGGATTTCATCGCGCGTCACCAGCCAGGGCCCGAGCACGGTGTAGCTGTCCGGCGATTTCCGGAAGCTGCGATCCTCGGGTCCGCGGATGGTGATATCCAGGCCAATGGAGTATCCGGCGACGCAGCTCAACGCGTCTTCGCGCGAAACGTTAGCGGCCACCTTGCCGATGACGACGGCGAGTTCCACTTCGTGATCGTTGCGGCGATCCAGTTTCCGCAGCGCGATCCCTTGGCCGGGGCCTACCAGCGAACTGGTGGCTTTGAGAAACAGGCCGATGGTTTGGATGTTCGCAGTGTGAGCCGGGTTGTTCTGATGCAGTTCCGCGTCGGCCTTCACTTCTTCCAGATGCTTGCGGTAGTTGAGCGGCGCGGCGACGATTTTGCCTGGATTCGCAACGGGGCTGAGCAGTCGCAGGCCGGCCAGCGGCAGCGCCGGCGCCCGGGGCGCGATGGCGCGAACGCGCTCCGCCACTTGGTCCAGATTCGCGATCAGCAGGTCGTACTCGGGGTGCGGATACCGGTGCGTGGGCAGGACATCGAGCGCCGCGGTGACGTCGCGGACGGTCGAGTCTTCAACGAGGCCCAGCCGCGAGTCGCCGAAACGGCAGAGGCGCACAGTCTCCTCAGACTGGGGATGGAGTCGCGGCGAGAAACGCCCGGCGTTCATCCCCTCCCGGATCGTCGGCGACGCGGCACTCGTTGTCGAAGATCATCGTGGAACGGCGGCTGGCTTCGTAAGCTGGCCAAGCGGGCAGGCCGCTGTGGCTGGGATTACCGGTGTGCGCGAATGCCGCCCACGCGCTGCTCATCTTGGCCGCCAGCGGATAACGGTCCGCTCCTTCGCCGGTGAGTCCTTTCCATGAGTCGGCGTTGTCGAACACAAATGGAATCTCCAGCGCATGCGGACAGCGCAGACTTCCATTCAATATGGGAGTCTGCCAGTTGAAGCAATACATGTACACGGGCGCCGCGGTTTGATTGGCCTTGCGCTCGGCCTGCGCGATGGAGTTAATTCGCATGAAGCTGTCGGATTGCAGGGCCAGCGAGGCCTCGATGTTGTTTCCGTGCGCCTTCTTGTAAGTGGCGGTGAGCTGTGTGGCGGCCGCGTCGTCGAGGCGCATGCGCTTCTTCACTTGCGTTAGAAACGCCGCATCGTCGAGATCGGCCGGAGGCGGCTCGAAGAACGTAAACTCGGTGGCGTTGGTGCCGATCAGCAGCGGGACGCCGGCGGATATCGCGGGCGCGGCGGGATCGAACGGATCGGTGGGTAGTGAGCGGCCATCAACGACTGGCGCCAAGGCCAGCGGGCCGCCGGGAATCGCCGGCAGAGCTTCGAGGAGTTGCTCCACGGGAAGGCCGCGCAGTTGATCGGCCTGGCTGGATTTCAAGCCGAGCTTGGCGAGGAATGCCTCGGCGGCCTGCGTAGCACGCTGGTGCGGGATGGCCTTCAGGAACGGACCGCTCTGCACAATGGCGCGATGAAACAGGCCCTTCGCCGGCGGCATCGCCATCAGTGCGGTGACCTTCATGCCGCCGCCGGATTCGCCGAAGATGGTAACGTTGGCGGGGTCGCCGCCGAATTCGGCGATGTGATCGCGCACCCATTCCAGCGCCGCGACGATGTCGAGCATGCCGGCGTTCCCCGAATCGGCGAATTCGCTTCCGGCCAACTCCGCCAGATAAAGATAGCCGAAGACGTTGAGCCGATGATTGATGGTGACTACTACGACGTCGTGCTTGGACGCCAGCGCCGTGCCATCGTACATGGGCGCGCCGCCCGATCCGGCGGTAAATCCGCCGCCGTGCAGCCAGACCATCACGGGACGGCGGTGCGCAGTTCCGAGGCCTGCCGACCACACGTTCAGGCACAAGCAATCCTCGCCTACCAGCACATCCGTCCGCATTCCCTCGAGAATGGCTTGCATTTCGGGCGGGAGAGCCATTTCGAGCTGCGGGCATTTCGGGCCGAGTTCGATCGCATCGCGCACGCCAGTCCAAGGCCCCGGCTTCGCTGGCGGCAAGAAACGCCGAGCGCCCGCCGCGGACGCGCCGTAGGGAACGCCCTTGAAGACGTGCACCCCGCCCTGGACCGTGCCGCGAACCTTGCCGGCCGTAGTCTGAACCGTAGGGCTTGCCTTTGCTTCAGGGCTCATACGCAGGCCGAGCTACGCGCGCCGGACGGATTCCAGCGTGAGACGCACGTCGCGGCGCGGGTCGTCCACTACCTCGCACTTGTCGTCGAGAATCATGGTGGCACGCTTGGTTGCGTCGTAAGCGGGCCAGTGTAGGCCCTTCTGGCTGGGGTTCCCGCTGCGGGCAAATGCAACCCACGCACCGCTGATCTTGCTGGCCAGCGCGTAACGGTCCTGGCCGCTGCCGGTCATTGGCTTTCCGCCGTCGACGTTATCGAAGACGAACGGAATTTCCATGCAGTGCATCGCCTTCAGCTTGCCGTCGCGCACGGGCGAGCGCCACTTGAAGTAGTACATGAAAACAGGCGCCTTGCCCAGCGCGGCCTTGCGCTCGGCGGCGGTGACGGCGTTGACCATGGCAAACGAGTCGGACGCGACTTCGAGATACAGATCGATGTTGCTGATCTTGGGGTCGACCTTCTTGTAGGCCGCGATGACCTTGTCGGTTTCGGCGTCGCCGGCGCGCAGCGTCTGCTTCACATGCTGGCGCATGGTGGCTTCGTCGATCGGGTCCAGCAGTTGGCCGGCGAAGAAGGTGACCTCGGTTTGCGTCGAGCCGATTAGTAGCGGGACGCCGGCGGACATTTCGGGCGCCGTCGGATCGAAGGGGTTGGCGGTGAGCGTCTTGCCATCCACTACAGGCGCGAAGCGGAACGCAGGATTGCCCATCAAGCCGCCGCCGCTGATGCCGTGCAGTAACTGGTCCATGGGCATGTTTTGCAGCTCGTCGAGCTGGTTGGATTTGAGTCCGAGCTTCGCCAGCACTGCTTCGGTGGACTTGTTCGCAGCTTCAACAGGAATTCCACGGAGCGACGCGCCGCTCTCAATCACGGCACGATGGAACAGCCCTTGCGCCGCGGGCATGGCCAGCAGCGTGCTGACCTTGGCGCCGCCGCCGGATTGGCCGAAGATGGTGACGTTGTTCGGATCGCCGCCGAACTCAGCGATATTGTCGCGGACCCATTCGAGCGCCTGAATGATGTCCAGCATGCCAACGTTGCTGGCGTCGGCATATTTCGCGCCTCCGATTCCCGCGAGATACAGATAGCCGAATACGTTGAGGCGATGATTTACCGTGACGACCACGACATCATGCCGGGAGGCCAGGTTGGTTCCGTCGTAAATCGCAAACCCGCCCGAGCCGGAGGTGAAGCCGCCACCATGCAGCCAAAACATGACCGGGCGTTTGTGTGAAGAACCGAGGCTGGGGGTCCACACGTTCAAGTGCAGACAGTCCTCGCTGATGGGCTCTTTGCGGTCGACGGCGTCCACTTCCGGGATCAACCCGGAAGCGTTCTGGGGCGAGCGCGCGCCCAACTCCAGCGCGTCTTTCACGCCGGTCCACGGTTCGAGCTTGCGCGGGGGCATGAAGCGTCCGGCGCCCGCGGTGGAAGCGCCATACGACACGCCTTTGAAGGCGATGCATTTCTCCAGCGTGACTCCGCGGAGCTTTCCGGCTTTGGTTTCGACCACAGGTCCGGCCGAGCCGCTCTTGCCTGTCCCAGCCCACGCTTGCGCCGATCCCAAAAGCGCGCCTGCGGCCGCTGTTCCGCCGAGAAACGACCGGCGATCAATCTTCGTGGATTCGCTCTTAGAACTCATGAAGGCTCCTTTACGTCAGGTTGGATAATGGCTGCGTTGCCGTGAAGAATTATACACCCTCGATTGGTGCGAGCGTTATCCCAAGAAGCCGATGGCGCGCCCGGCGAGGCCCACGCCGAACCACAAGCACAGCGCCACGGCGGCGGCGATCTTTCCCGATACGCTCGCGGTTGATCCCTGTTTCCTGACGATCCGGTTGAACACGGCGAACTGGAAGATGAGCGCGCTAAACAAGAAGAGCATTTTGATACGGAAAGAAGTGTTGCCGTAACATTTCATGGCTTCCGAGAGGAACAGCAAGATGCCGGAGAGCAGCATCACCGCCAGGCTCCACAGGTTCCACGGGCGAAGCTGGGCCGCGACATCCTGCAGCGGGACGGTCTTATAAAGTACTCCAAATTCGCGGAGGCAGAGAACAATCAGGGTGCCCAACAATACAGTGAGCGCGAACAAATGGAAATTTTCGACGACAGGGAACGCCGCCCGCGAGTTCCTCATCGCCTGACCGACCCAACAGGAATCGCACCACTGAAAGAAAGGCAAGATCGCTTGCATTTACGATTTCTCCATTCGCTAGAACGTGTAAGCCATGGTGCGGCCGCACGTGATGATGGCGGCCCATAGGATCAAGGAAGCCCAGCCGGCGATTCTGGCTTCGACTGGAGGGACCAGCGCGTTGTCCCATTCGCTGACTTTGCGGTAAATACCCCGTTCAAAGGCGATCGCATTGATGGCAGCCAAAACCAGCAGAATAACCTTGGCGCGGAAGAAATAGCTGTTATAGGCCTTCACGGCCTGGCACCAGAAAAGAAAGATGCCGGTGATGACCATGATGGCGAATCCCGCAAACATCCAGGGTTTGATTTGTTCGTAGACCTCGGTCACGGAGCGTTTGCGCAGAATTACTCCCATGAGCCGCAGATCGGAGACCAGGAGCAGCCCCACGGAGAAGGAGAGGCCCAGCACGTGAATGGTCTCGATGATCGGAAACGTCCAGATCGACTCCCGGATATTGGTGCCGATAGCAGTGTCCTGTAACCACTGGCACATGCTTAGAATGGACATCTCCGGAACACCTCCAGGTTGTTCGTGGTCGGCGAGCTCTTATGATATGTCAATTAGACGACGCCGCCCGGAAGCCGCTAGGTTACAATGGACGGCGCACCTGTTTCAAGCGAATATGCGCATTTTGCTTGTCTTCCTGGCGGCGGCTGCTGTTGGCGAGGCGCAATCGGGCGCTGACTGGCCGATGTATAATCGCGATCTGTCCGGCACGCGGTACTCGCCGCTCTCGCAGATCAACACTGGCAACGTTTCCAAGCTCGCGGGTGCCTGGACGTATAACCTGGGCGAAGCCAAAGGCCCAGCGGCAGGCTCGGAGTTCACGCCGATCGTCGTCGATGGCGTGCTTTACCTGGCGACGTTTCACTCCGTGATGGCGCTCGAGGCGGACACCGGCAAGGAGATCTGGAGTTACGATCTGAAGACCGGCACGCCGTCCAAGCGCGGAGTCGCGTATTGGCCGGGAGACAAGGACAATCCGCCGCGCATCATTTTTACGACCGGCAGCAAAATGGCAGCGCTGAACGCGAAGACCGGCAAGATCGATCCCGGCTTCGGTAATGAAGGCGAAGTGGAGATGACGGTGCCGTATAACTCGGCGCCAGTGATTTACAAAAACCTGCTGCTGGTGGGAGCCAATACGCCGGAGACGCCCGCGCTTGGTCCGGCGGGCGACACGAGAGCTTACGACGCACGCACCGGCCGCAAAGTTTGGGAATTTCACTCCGTGCCGCGGCCGGGCGAGCCGGGCCATGAGACCTGGCAAGGCGATAGCTGGAAGAACCGTTCCGGCGTGAACAATTGGGGATTTTCGCTGACCGTGGATGCCGCGCGCGGCATCGTGTATACGACGTTCGGTGGGCCGAATACGAACTTCTGGGGCGGAGACCGCAATGGCGATGATCTTTATTCGGACTCGGTCGTGGCCATTGATGCGGCCACGGGCAAGCAGAAATGGCATTTTCAGGCGGTGCACCACGATGTGTGGGATTTCGATTTGCCCGCGGCGCCGGGATTGTTGGATGTCACCATCAACGGCCAGGAGATACCGATTCTGGCGCAGACCGCCAAGACCGGCTACATGTATATTCTCAACCGCGTTACCGGCAAGCCCGTGTTCGGCATCGTGGAAAGGCCCGTGCGGCCCAGCCAGGTTCCTGGCGAGGTCAGCTCGCCCACGCAACCCATCCCGCTGAAGCCGCCGCCGCTGGCTCGCATGAGCTTCGGCGTGGAGGAGATCGTGACCGCAGCCGACACCAGCGAGGATCACGCGAAGTTCTGCCGCGACCTTTATCAGCGCAGCGGAGGGTTCTACAACGAGGGGCCGTTTACTCCGTACGTCTATCGCGAGAAAGGCGCGAAGCCGCATTCGACGATTATCTTTCCCGGAGCGATCGGTGGGGTGAACTGGGGCGGCACAGCGGCGGACCCGAATCTCGGCTACATTTTCGTGAATTCGAACGACGAAGCGAGCATCGGCTGGATCGAGAAGAAGCCGGCGGGATCGCCGGTGTTATTCGACCGCAACAGCATCGTCGGTCCTATGTCCCGCTTCCAATGGAGCGAAGGCGACCCGCGGCGCGGCAACATTCCCAACGCGGGCGAGCGTGCCTGGCCTTGTCAGAAACCGCCATGGGGCCGGCTGATCGCGGTGAACGCGCACACCGGCGACTTTGCCTGGCAAGTGCCGTTAGGAATCACTGACGAATTGCCCACCAGTAAACAGCATACGGGCCGCCTGAATCTGGGCGGCCCGATCGCCACGGCGGGCGGATTAGTATTTATCGGCGCGACCAACGACCGCCGCTTCCGCGCCTTCGATTCGAAGACGGGAGTGGAGCTATGGTCCACCAAGTTGCAGGCCAGCGCACACGCCGTCCCCATCACCTACGAGGGTAAAAACGGGAAGCAGTACGTGGCCATCGTGGCCGGAGGCAATGGAACACTCGACGACTCTACACCGGGTGTCGAGTCGTTAGTGGTTTTCGCCTTACCTTAGCGTCGGCCGAATTACTTAGTCCCGGCAGCCGGACCCGAAGGTTCACCAAATACGATCTTCGAATTGGTTCCACCTAAGTCGATCTCCTGCAGTTGGGCCTTGCCGTTGACGCTCTTCGTGCCGAGCTGCGTGTAAGAGAACTTCGCGGAATTCGTCTCCATCTTCGCGGGTACTTCGACCACCTGTTTGCCCATCTTGAGCATCGCTTTGTCGCCTGTTACCTGGACGTTATAATCGCCAGGCTTGAGCTCCGTCTGTCCAACCCATGTGGGGTCGACGATCGTCACTTTGTGACTGGACGCGGCAAAAGCCGCTACGCCGAGGGAAAGCACACAACCGCTAAGCAATAATTTTGCCAGCTTCATCTGGTATCTCCTTGAATTGTTTTAGAACGTCAGCTAGGACTAACTTGCAGGCTTACTTTGCCGTATCAATGCATCACACCTATAGAAACGCCATCAGGGGCGAGAAGGTTACAGGTGCGCGCTACTGCTGTGTTTCTATCTTAGCAGACAGTTAGTAGGGTTTGCTCCAGCCGGGCCTGCACGCTGGTAGTCAGCTTTTTCCCGTCTGCGGCTACGTAGAAGACATCAATGGCCTTTCGGCCCTCCGTATCGATGAGAACCACATCAATATTGCAACCGGCTGCCGAGAAGGCCGCAGCCAGGTCATAGAGCAGGCGGGGCCGGTCTTCGGTGACAATCTCAACCAACGTGGCGGTTTCGCATGCCGATCCGTCAAAGTACACCTGAGTGGAAACGGTGCGCTTGGCCTGCCGCCGCATGGGCCGGCCGCGCAACAGTTGCTCGACGTTCTGCCGGTTCAGAGCTACCTGCTCGAGCGTCTCGCGCATCCGGTCGTTCTCCGCGGGATTCAGCTCCAGGGTGCGCCGCGGGTCCGCGAACGAAAACGTGTCCAGGATCAAGCCCTGCGCATTGGAGAAGGCTTCGGCCTTCACGATGTCCATTCCGAAGCTCGAGATTGCCCCGGCGAGCGCGGCGAAGAGTGCCGGGCGGTCGGGCGCGACAATGGTGGCTCGGTACACGCCGCTGGCGGCTTCGATCAGGGCGGCGGCGCCGTTTGTGCGGGTCAGTTCGTGTAATTCAATGTGCGACCGGATCTCCTCGGGAGTGTGCGTGCGCAGATATCGCACGGGAAAGCCGCGGATGAATTCGGCCGGTTCGGGCAGATCGCTCGGCACGTTTTGAATGCGCGCGGTTTCCAGTTCCAGCAGCAGCTCTTGATGCGTGATGCGATAGGTCTGCCATAACTGTTCCAAGCGCCAGGGGGTCATCGCGGCAGGGTGGACGGCGGAGATGTCGGCGTAAGTCAGAATCGTCAACAGCCGCAGACGCTCGGCAGAGCCAATCTTGTCGGCCAGGAGACGCGCGGTAGCGGGATCGTCCAGGTCCCGGGAGTTCATGACAGCGGACAAATCGAGATGATGGGCTATGAGAAATGCCACGGCGCTCTGCTCGTCAGCCGGCATTTGGATGCGCTGCATGGCTTGTTGGGCCAGCTCCACGGAAAGCCGCGCGTGGTCCCCGCTGTGTGCTCCCTTTCCCGCGTCATGAAACAACAACGCGAAGCGCAGCAGCGCCAGGTCCTCCACCTCGGAGAAGACTTCAGAGAAGCGGCGCTTGGCCGGCTCCTTGCTGGTGGCCAGTTCGGCTACCTTTTCAATGGTCACCAGCGTGTGCTCGTCCACGGTGTAGCGGTGATAATAGTCGGGTACGACCAGGCATACGATGGTCTTCCACTCGGGGAACACGGCCTGCATGAGTCCGGTATCGTGCAGTGCGCGCAGCGCCATGGCAGCGTGCGGTAGCGAGAGAATGCCGCGCAACGCGGGCCAGAGCGGCCGCGGCTCGGCGCAATAGAGGGTGAAGGCATCCTTGATCGCTTCCAGGCGGCGCTCCGTATCGGCCGCCAGTGGAACGCCGTGGCGTGCGACAAATTCCAGGAGCCGCAGCACGATGGCCGGATCGGTCGCCAACTGCGCCGGCGTACGCAGAAAAACGCGCTCGTTGGAGACGGTGAATTCGGCGTTGGACAAGCGGGATCGCCAGTCGCGGAACTGCGACGCTAACGAGCTTTCGCCTCTCTCATTGAGGTCCAGCGTGCGCCGCGCTTCGGTGTAAATCGCGCGGGCGTTCCGGAAATACTCGCGCATGAACTCGGCCGGCTCGTGGAAGCGCTGAAAGCGTTGACCGGCGATTTCTTCTTGCGAGTCGAAGTTCAACAGATTCTGATCCCGGCCGGCGCAGTAATGCAGAAAGCAACGCAGCGAACGCAGGAAATGCGCGGGCTCGGCCAGGCGCTCGGCAATCTCGGGATCAGGCTTGCGCAGCTGGCCGAGCCATCCGATCATGTGCAGGTCGCGCAAGCCGCCCGGCGTTTCCTTGACGTCCGGCTCCAGATGGTACAAGGTGCCCTGGAATTTCTCGTGCCGCGCCCGGGACATCCGCACGAGATGGCGCGCGAGCGGGTGCCCCTGCCGTTCCAGGAACTCCGGGAGTTTGCCTTCCAGCTTGGCCAACAGATCATTCGAGCCGGCCAGGAATCGCCGGTCCAGCAAACTGATGCTCAGCTCGATGTTGTTCTCGTGGATTTCGGCGCATTCCGCCACGGTTCGAACCGAATGACTGAGCCGCAGGCCCGAGTCCCAGAGCAGACGGATGAATTCAGCCAGCGGATTCTTCAGCGCGGCTGCGTGCGATTCGCGCTCCACCAGGATGAGTACATCGACGTCGGAGTAAGGGAACAGTTCGCGTCGGCCGAATCCGCCGACCGCAAGCATCGCGACATCGTTGGCTGCCAGCGGTTCCAACGCCCGTTGAAACGCATCAACCGCCATCTGCTCGACGAGTTCAGTGATCCCGCGCAGCACAGGCGCAGCGTCGCCAGTCTCAAAATAACGCTGTTGGATCTTTTCCCAGTCCGGGCGAGATTGAAGCTTGTCCACGATGTCGGTGCGCATTTCGCGCGGCGCAGACTCTTATTGTACCGTCCAGCCCTCGGCCAGCCGAGCTTCTTCAGTAGTAGGACAAGGACTCAACTCCGGTTCCGCCTGTGAAGCTAGAAACGACGCGGCCCTGTTCCAGATCGATCACTGAGATCGTGCCGTCACCGTGATTCGCCACCAGCGCGGTTTTACCATCGGGAGCAAAGGCAAATCCCATGGGGTCTTTGCCTACCGCGAGCGTCTTCTGCGGTCCGTGGGCGTCGGCCACGTCGATGATGTTGACCATCCGCTCGCGCAGATTGCAAACCAGCAATTTGCGGCCATCTGGCGAGAAGCGCGGCTTAAACGCCGCCTTGGTGTTGCCTTCCAGCGGAATGCGGACCACCACTTCGTCCTGCGCCGGATCAATGACGGCGAGGTTCGGTTCGGCGTAATCCACCGCCGCAACCCATTTGCCGTCGGGTGAGGCCGCGATTCCCTCGGTGCCGTTGGGCATGGGAATCTTGCCGATCATCTTGCGCGCCTTCAGGTCAATGACGCTGATGAACGGCCGGTCGTTTTTGTTGGGGACATACGCCTTGCTTCCATCCGGCAACACCGCGACCCAGTGGCCGGTGCCTTCCGTGTCAATGGCCGCTTCGATGCGGCGCTTAGCCGGATCGATCACCAGCAGCTTGCGGCTCAGATCGCAAGTCACATAAATCGTTCCCGCGGCGTCGATCTGGATTCCATGCGGCGCTTGATAAGGCGACACATCGATGCTGCCGGTGGTCTGCCGCGACTCCAGGTCGATGATCAGGATGGTGTGTCCCGGATGCGGGTTGCGGCCGTAGACGCCATCGCCGTAGATGGGCACGTACGCCGTCTTGTGATCGGGCGAGATGGCCAGATCGTGCGGCGCGACGCCCGCCTCCATGTTGGACAGTTCCTTGAAGTCCGACGGATCGAAAAAGCGAATATGCCGTCCGATCTTGTCGATCAGGATCAGCCCGTGCGCGCCGGTGGGATTATTGGGATCGGAGCTGCCCGCGGCGAGTGCGAGCGCGGCCGAGCCGAGCACCGCCAGAGTGGTCCAAACAATTTTTCGCTGGATCGCCATGGCAGGATTATATACCCCTTCAGCTCGCGCTCCGCCGCAGCCTGCGCGCGCCAGGACTCAGCACTCGATTCCACCACATCAGCAAGCCGGTGATGAACAGAAACGCCGGCGCAAGGCCGAGGACAACCCAGGCCGCTTTGCTCAGCCAGCCTCCAAAGTTTCCGAAATGCAGATAGCTGAACCAGCGGATAATCTGATCGCCGGTACTCAGGCGCGGGCGGAAGCGCGGACGCTCTGTACCGCTTTGGCCGCTCACTGCGAGGAAGGTCACCCGCGCTGGCTGCAACCTCGATTCCGGCTCCAGCCGGTAGAAATCCAAGGGGGCAATGCGATTGACCGCCGCTTGGAACGGTATGGGAAAACCCGCGTAGATGCCCACCACGCCGAACATAAGCACGACGGCCAGCGTCCACAGACCCACCACGCTGTGCAGCTGCCAATTGAGCTGCTTCCAGCTTGTTTTGCGCTGAATTGTGAGGCTCCGCCGCCAATTCGAAACTCCGGGCCACCATAGCACCGCACCAGAGAGCGAGAGCAGAACAACCAACATGGCGCACGCGCCGTTGATCTCGCGTCCCCGCTCGCCAGCCAGAAGATTGATGTGCAGATCGCCCACCCAACGGAGAAACTGAATCGAGTAGGGCCGCGACTCGCCCAAATCGCGGCCGGTGTAGGGATCGAAGAGCCGTTCTTTCCGCGAATTGCCCCGGTCCAGCCAGATTTCGGTCGCCTGGTTCGATTGCTTGGACTCCCAGATCCAGTTCACCGTATAGCGGGGATAGGCCCGGCGCGCCGCCGCCCGGAGTTGGTCGCGAGTCAGTCGCGGTCCGGAGACCATCACCGTTTTCGGCCCGGGCCAAAGTACCGTATAAAGCTCGTTGCGGAAGACCAGCGCGCTACCGCTTATGCTGATCATCAGAACGTAGAAGCCCAGGCCGATACCGGTCCACAGATGCACCTGGAAGATGGCCTTGCGCAGCCACACACTCTGCGGCCTTCGCAGCCATCGTTGCCAAGCAGTCATCCGGCCTCTGGAGTGGCGCGGCGAAGAAAAGAGCGGGAAGCTCTAGCTGGCCGCTTTCTTGACGATCTGCGACGGGTCGGCGCCCACGCGTCCGATGCCGATGCCTTGCGCCGAGGCGACCTGGAAGTTGAACTTCAGCCCCGGCAGACCCTTGATCGGGCATTCCGGATCGTTCGCCTTGACATCCGTCACCAACGATTCCGTGACTCCAAAAACCGTGTCGGAATCGATGTGCTCATCGCCCGCCAGGTACAAAGCCGTGACCACCTCGCGGTACCCGGGTGCGCCGATCAGGAAATGGATGTGGGCCGGCCGGTAGCCATGGCGCTTCTGTGCTCGGATCATGTCGCCTACCGGACCGTCCATCGGAATCATATAGCCAAGCGGCGCGATGGTGCGCAGGTAGTAAAAGCCTTTGTCGTCGGTCTGAAACGTGCCGCGCAAATCCATCTCCGACGGATCGTGTTTCTGCAGATCGTAATTGCCTGTCTCATCGGGTTGCCAGACCTGAACGGACGCGTTCGGGACTCCTTTGCCGGAGGCATCCAGAATGTATCCATATAGACAGACTTCCTGCCCGTTGGTGGGCTTGGTGACGATGGTATCGCCGAGCTTCAGCTTCGGCGAGTCCTGGCGGTAGAACGGGCCAAGCAGGCTCGACTTTGTGCTCGACTCCGTCGCGCGCTTGTCGTGGAGCGCGTTCACCAGGCTGCTCATGCCCAGCGTGTCCGACAGCAGGATGAATTCCTGGCGGAACGGTGTGCATTTCTGGCCGACGGCCGTCAGGAATTTGATGCCTTCCAGCCATTCTTCGGGCGTGATATCGGCCTCGCGCGCGAATGCATGTAAATGCTTTACCAGGATAGCCATGATCTCTTTCAGGCGCGGATTCGGCGTCGCGGCCATCTGCTCCAGGGCAGCGTCTGTAATTGTGTTTTCGTTAATAGCCCGCATGGGCACCTCCTGATCGAAAACCGAGTATACAGCATGGAGGCGGGGCTGTGCTGATACACCGGAGGGAGGCTTGATCGGAAAGCAACATCACTTTGACAGACTACTTCTCCAGCGTGGCCACCAGAATTCCCTTGCCGCTCACAGGAACAAAGATGTGCCCGTTCCTTGCGTTGACGGCAACCGAATGGACGCCGGCGCCTTTAATTGGAATGTCGATCGCAAACTTTTCCGCAGCGGCATCGACTACTCCGATCGCCCCGGCGCGGGCCGAGGCCGCTTCCGCAGCGCCTCCGGTGCTGTGTGCGAAGTAATAGCGGTTGGAGCCTGGATCGTACCAAACCTCGTCGGCGTCGCCAACTTGCGGAATAGTCTTGAGAACTTGGCCGGTGCGGGCGTTCAGAGACTTGCCGCCAACCGTTCCGCACACGGTCATCAGTTGTCCATTCGCGCTCGCGACCAAGCCGCTCAACGTCAGACCGAGCAGGCCGCCGCTGCACTCGATGGAGAAGCTCTTGATCGGACTCGGAAGTTTACGTGGATCGAATACGTCGATGCGATTCTTGTCTCCGGGCACATTCTGATAGAACCAGCCGGTGTCGCGCCCCCAGGCGGGCTGCTCCAAACCGTCCTGCTCCTTTGGGTATTTGTAGTGGCCCAATACACGTCCATCCGTTACCGAGAGGAACGTCAGGAAGACCGGTGAATCCCCATCGTTGGAGGCCATCAGGATCTGATTCACGGGGTCATAGGCCAGTTCGTCAACGCGGAACTTGCCCCCCGTCGGAATTTTGCGGAGAATGGACGTTCCGGGCTTGGTAGCGTCCGCTTCGATGATGTTGCCATCTCCGTCTCCCGCCCACACATGGCCGAGGTTATCGGTCAGGACTCCGTTCGGCCCCGAGCAATGGCGCACGTCTTTGGGCTGGCCCGGGCAAGGGCGACTCCCCGTATATTGACCCTTGCCGATGAAACCCAGAAAAGTGTCAGTGGCCGCGTCTACCAGGTCAATGGCGTTGTTCGTGCGATCGGCCAGGTAATACTTCTGGGTCGAGTTGTCCACCCAACTGATGTCGAAAGCCGAGGTTCCCGGCGATCCCTTGACGGGCCGGATGTGGAATCGTTGAGCGGCTGCCGGAAGAGGCAGCATCGCGAAAGCAAGCGTAATTGTCGACAGCGTTTTCATGCCAGGATCCGCCGCGAGCCGGCAAATCAGAACATGAACTTGAGCCCCAACTGGATGCGCCGCGCGTCGCCGGTTCCGTTCACTGCGTTGCCGGCGGTCACGGGCGACGTGGACATGCCATAGGTGTTCGCCAGGAACGGCTCCCCGGTGAAGACCACGGTGGCCGGTCCGAAGTTCCGGCTGTTGGTCAAGTTGAAGAACTCAGCCCGGAACTGCGCGGTCGCCCGCTCCAGAAACCTCCACTCCTTGGTGATCGAGAAATTCCATTCGCGGAACGGCGGTCCGGTAATCTGGTTGCGGTTCATGTTGCCCAGGGTCCCTTGAGCCGGCGGAATGATTACGGAATTGCCTTCGGCATAGCAGCCGTAGGTATTCAACGAGTCGGCGCCGCTGCTGCCGGGCACGTTCGGATTGGTTGGCTCGGACGCAGCGGCGGAGATACACGCCTGAGGAACGGCCGTGGAACAGCCAAAGGCCAGGGCGAAGATGCTGCCCGGCCCGCCAAAGCAGGGAATCGGCGAAGTGCGCCCCCAGTGCTTGCTGAAATCGCTGGCATGTCCGTACAGATTCCAGTACGATCCCGTGAAAACGCCATTCAGGTTCCCGTTTCCACTGAAGTCGTTAATAAAGTCGTACTGATCTACGCCGACTCCGCTCAGCCAATTGAACGCCGTGTTGATCGACCAGCCCTCCAACGTCTGTCCCAGGCCCTTCTTACCAGGAATGTCGTACGTCAGTGTCACACCGATGTGATGACGCGGCGTGGAATTCATCGGCGAGTAAGAACTGCTGACATTGGTGCTGTCCCGCAGGAAGGGGAAGTTATCGCTTTCCCCGCTCTGGGTAGTATCCGCGTAGGCGAGAGTGTAGGCTGCCGAAACCGCCAATCCGTGGGAATTTCTCTGCACGAGATTCAACTGCAGGCCGTGGTAGTTGGAATACCCGACATTGGAGTAGACCAGGATGTCCGAGAAATACGGGAACTGGTTGTAGTACGGCCGTCTTTGCTGGAAACCCACCGGGTCTACGGCGCTGCTCTGCCCAAGCCCGGGCTGATTCACGTTAACGTACTCCGGCAAGCCCGTGGCGTGGGTGCCGACGTAAGCCGCATTCAACGATAGATTGTTCGTGAATGCGTGCTGGATGGCGGCCGTCCAAGTGACCATGTAACTCCGAGGCGCGTTCGGAGACTTCGCCAGCAGGGAACAAGGCGCCGGGTTGGAACCAATGCCGTCGCCACACTTGAGCGCGCTCGCCGTAGTATTGAAGACGGGCATAACCGGGGCGCCGGGAGCGTTGTAGACCCAGTTCAGCTGACCGGGTCCGAGTTGCGGCACACCAGACTGAATATTCCCGGGGTTCGGCCGGACGCTTCCGTCCGCATTGTAAAGCGTGAATCCGGTTGGAATGGATGGCAAGCTGGCGCCTTGGAACGTGACGAGCGCATCCATGGGGACCGTGTCAAAGCCGATGCTGGTACCGGCCCGGACTACAGTAGTGCCTTTGCCAGTGACGTCCCAGGCGAAACCGACACGCGGAGCAAAGTCGCGGTGATCGGTGCTGTACAGCGCGTTGCCGTTGGTCTGCTGCACCAGTCCGGAGGGCGAGTGTGGGTCGAAATTGCCCCAAGCGTTATGGGAATCCACCTGCGGCGGCTCGTATTCGTAGCGCAGACCGAGGTTGAGCGTCAGCCTGCGGGAGATCCGCCAGTCGTCCTGGAAGAAGCCGGCGTAGCGGTTGAAACCGGTCGTGGTCAGCGGCGGATTTAAGAGAAACTGGCCGCCGCTTGGGGATCCTGACAGAAAGTCTTCCAGCGCCGTGGCGCCTGGGAAGTTCGGAGTCATCCCGCCGTTGAACACAACTTGGCCGTCCACGTAGTTCGGCGCCCCGTATCCCCGGTACAACGTGTGGTGAAACTCGCCGCCGAACTTCATGATGTGGCTGCCGCGCGTATAGGAGACGCTGTCGACGTAATGCCAAGTGTTCTGGAAGACGATCTGGTCCTGAATAAATTGGCCGGCGCCCGTGGTTGCAAAGCCACCAATCTGGATGATCGGAAATCCGCAGATGGGTGAAGGCGCGTTGATGCCAGACACGAAGCCGAACTGCTTATAGTAGTCGGGCTGGCCAAGGTTCTGCGTGCACTCGCCGTTATAATCTTGCAGGTTGTAGCGGTCGTAACCGAACCGGGCTTCATTCACCCAGGTCGAGTTCGGAACGTAGACCCATACGGCCCTTACGATTTGCACGCGGTTGTGGTCAATGTTCGCCCAATACGGCTGCAGTCCAACGCCAGCAGTCTGGTCCGAGGCGTTGCCAAACAGATATTCGCCATTGATGTTGTTCTTGTCATTCAGGTGGTAATCCAGTTTGGTCACTTCGTTGTCGGAATGCCCGATGTTATCCAAGGCCGAGGAAATGACCGGAGTCGGCCGGCCATTGGTGAAAATGCCCTTCTTGGGATCGCATTTGCCATCGGCTGTGCAGCCGGCCAGGTTCAAGCTGAGTTGGTTGGGTTGCACACCGTTGGCTTTCATGTCCGCGATGGCGTCCGGAAAGCTGTTCGAGGGATCGCCGCCCAGACTGAGTGAACTCGGGGCAGTGAAGATCCCAGGCGCGCCAACCGTGTACCGAAAGCCCTCGTAATTGCCAAAATAAAACAACTTGTCCTTGATGATTCGTCCACCAATGGACGCTCCTACTTGCCGGAATTCGTCGTCAGCCTTCGGCAGATCAGGTCCGATGTAGGGGCTCTTGGCGTCCCAGCCTGTGTAGCGGCCGTATGCGTAGGCCGAACCATGCAGCGCATTGGTGCCCGACTTGAGCCCGACGTTGACCACTGCGCCCTGGGTCCAGCCGAAGTCCGCCCTCGGATTGGCGCTGACGTTCACTTCCTGGATGGAGTCCAGGGGCAGTATGGTCAGTTCGTCCGCGCTCGTGGTGGCGCCGAACAGTGGACCCGACATAGCGAACTCATTGACGTCATCGACGCCGTCCAGCATCCACATGTTCGTCATGGTGCCGGCGCCGTTGCTGGAGTAGGTCGGCGTATTGCCGCCTGGCCGCCCCGCCACGCCGGGCGTGTAGTCCAGCAGTTTGGTGTACAGGCGTCCATTTAGCGGCAAATCGTTCAGGATCTTGGGCTCGATCGTCGTCGAGATCATGGAGCTGGTGGTGTTGACGATGGGCGGCGCGCCAGTCACCACAACTTCCTGCGTCTGCGTGCCGGTCTGCAATGCCAGGTCGATCCGCACCTCCTGGCCGACGCCGACGGTGACGCCCTCGCGTTGGACAACGTTAAACCCCGTGGCCTCCACTTTGACGGCATAAGCGCCGGGAGTCAGGCTGGGGGCTGAATATTGCCCGGCAGTATCGGTGGTTAGAGTTCGGGAGACGCCGCGCGCAACGTCGGTAACAGTTACCATCGCCCCTGGGACGACGGCTCCGCTGGGATCAGTCACAACTCCGTAGATATGGCCCAGGTTCAATTGTGCGAACGCGGCCACACAAAACAACATCACCCCAAAACTGACCATCACCAGATGCTTGGCCGTCCTCACGGTGACAGAGTTCGAGGTCCTGGAACTCGATGCCGAGCAATACATACAATCCTCTCTTGTGCTTGTTGGCAAAACTACCGTACAAGCGCCGCTGAAAACCCTCGGCGCAAAAGCCGGAAGAAGCAGTGATCTATCAGTTCCCGTCCCACGGGAAGTTATGGAGATGCTATTCTCGCAATCTGAAAATTGGGTGAAACGTTGTGCATGCAAATAGCCTGAATGAGTCATTCACCGGACGTTCGATTCTGGTATATTCCTTCGCGAACAAATGAAATGCTATCGTCTGCATTTTCGAGTTTACTTGTGCGGCGCTGCCTTATTTGCAGGACTCAGCGGCTTGACCGCTTGCAACGCCGGCACAGCTTTGCAACCGGAGCCGGACAGCCCTCTGGTTTTGACCGATGCGATCCCCCTGGAGGGCGTTCGAGGCCGCTTCGATCATTTCGCTTACGGCCGCGGCCGCGTGTTCGTTTCCGCGCTCGGAAGCAACGCGGTCTTGGTGATCAATGTCGGCGCGCGCACGCTGGATCACACCATCACCGGCGTGCCCGATCCGCAGGGTATCGCGTTTTCGCCCGAAACCAACAAACTGTTCGTCGCTAGCGGTTCGACGGAGAAGGTGTACGTATACGACGCCGCTTCTTATTCGCTGATTACCACGGTCGACTTCCCGGGCGGCGCTGACAACTTGCGCTATGACTCGGCCACCCAGCGCGTCTACGTCGGGTGTGGCGAGGACGAGAAGACCGGCGCAATTGCCGCGATCGACGCGGTGACGAATCAGCGCACCGGCGAGGAATACAAAATCGGCGGCGAGCCCGAGTCGTTCCAGTTAGAGAAATCCGGTCCGCACATTTATGTGAACGTGCCGGATTTGAAACAGATCGTGGTCATCGATCGCAGCACCAAAGCCATCTCGCACTGGCCATTGAGCGGCGTTGCCGGCAACTTCCCGATGGCGCTCGATGAAAGCGACCATCGCCTGTTCGTCGGAACGCACGAGCCCGCGCGCCTTGCGGTCTTCGACACGGCCTCAGGCCACATGCTGGCCGCGCTTCCGAGCGTGCAAGCGAGCGACGATCTCTATTACGACGCCGCCCGCAAGCGGATCTACATGCCCGGCGCCGAGGGCTTTATCTACGTCTTCCAAATGAGCGATCCCGCTCATTACCGGCTGCTTGCCAAAGTTCCGACGGCCATCGGCGCTGGCACTGCGGGATATTTTGGCAAGCAGAGCAAAGGCTTCGACCGTTTCTTTCTAGCTGTTCCGGCCCGCGGTAACGAGCCGGCCGAGATGCGCATTTATACCGTGCAGGATTGAACCTATTCGAGTCGCTTCGCCGGTACGTCGCGTCCGTTCTGGTGCAGGATCAGGCCAGTGGCTTTGCCTTGTGCGGCCGTCTCGAACGTGACTTGAGCGTCCACTGCTTTCAGAAAGAAGTCCTTCTCTCCTTCGGCGAACAGCTCTAGTTTTTGCTGGCCTGTGGCCTGCGCGAAAAGATGGCCGGCGTCTTCGGTGATTTCGATAACAAAGTTCGGCGCTAGCTGATAGCGTCCCACGTATCCGGCGAACAGCTTCGGATCCACGGCAACTTCCTTGTGCTGCTTCGGCGCAGGAGCGTCCCCGATTCGCGGCGCGGGCAGATCGCGGCCGTTCTGGTGCAATACCAGGCTCGTGGCCCGGCCCTGGTTGTCGGTCTGAAAGCTGATTTGAGCGTCGACGATCTTATAGAAGAATTCGTGAGCCGCCTCCGGAAAAATTTCGGCCTTCCCTTGACCGGTGGCCTGCGCGAACAAATGATCGCCGTCGCGTGAGACGTCCAGTAGGAAGTTCGGTGCAAGCTGATAGCGCCCCACGAGATTGTCGAACAGCTTCGGATCGAGCGTAATCTCCATATGCTCGCGCGACTCGATCAGCTTATAGCGCGCATCCAGAAGGTGAAGCCCAATATCGTCCACGCCCGCGGGAGTCGAAGTGTTGGATAGGACGACTACGCCGACGCGCGTCTTGGGATTGTACCCGATGAAGGACCGGTAGCCGCCCGTGCCCCCGTTGTGCCAGACAATGTCACTGCCAAACCGCGTGTCGATATGCCAGCCGAGCGCGACCTCCAGATTCGGCACGCCCGTCGGCCTCCGCACCGTCAGCATGGCTGCCATCGCCGGCGCGAGTGGCGTCTTGGTATAGCCCAGGTTCGCCGAAAGGAACGTGAGCATATCGTTGGCGGTCGACCGCAGTGCACCGGCGCCTGCCAGCGTGGGAAGATCCCAATTTGCGGCGCGATGGAGCGCGGGGTCATGCCCTACTGCCAGCCGCGCCTTCAACTCCGGCGTCAGAGCGATGGCCGTGCTGCTCATTTGCAGCGGCGCGGTAATGCGCGCATGCACCAGCGCCTCGTAGTCCATGCCCGCACGCCGCGCCAGCACGTGCCCCAACAGTCCGCCGCCCAGGTTTGAGTATTCATATTGCGCACCGATGTCACGCGTCAGCTTGTAACTCGACAGAAACTGGTAAAGCTGCTCGACCGTGTAGTCCGCGTAGGGATTAGTCGGATCCTCAGGAGCCATGTTCGTCGGAAGCCGCGGCAAGCCGGACGTGTGAGTGGCCAGGTCCTGGAGCTCAATAGAGCGGCCGCTCCGCTCCGGCATTTTCACCGATGCCGGGAGATACTTGGCTACTGGATCGGTCAGCGCGACCTCACCACGCTCGGCCATGTCGGCCAGCAGTAGAGAAGTGAACACCTTCGTCACCGAGCCGATCTCGAAGACCGTATCACCATTGAGCGTGCGCTGGTCGCCTTGATCCAGCGCGCCATAGGCGATGATCCGCTTTCCGGCAGGGTCGATGATGCCCGCTACGATGCCGACGCTCTGCCGCGCCTCATCGATGCGTTGTACCAGAATCTTGCGAATGTCTCCGTCAGACGGCGGCTGCGCGTTGGCGATGGTGGCCATCAGTACGATCCCTGCCAAGAGTTTCATGGACTTACTTTCACGGAATCTTCAGCATCGCTAGATTATCGTAAGCATACGCCCTTTCTTGAGCCGATGCGCATCTTACGGAAGCTGTGTTTGTTTGCAGCGCTTGCCATGGCTGCTCGCGCTCAAACTGCATCGCTGCGCGGCCAGGTGACCGATGAGACTGGTGCCGTCGTGCCCGGCGCTACCGTCACGCTCACGGGTCCGGACAGCCGCATTCAGTCCACCACGTCCGGCAACCAAGGCTCGTATTTGTTCACGGGAATCGCTCCCGGAGACTATCGAGTAAACGCATCGGCCCCGCAGCTCGCCATGCCGCGCCTGTCAGACATCACGCTGCAGCCGGGAATTCAGACACTAAACCTCATCGTCAACGTTGTCTCTACTACTCAGAAAGTCACCATTCAGGAGACCGCGGGACCGGCCGTCAGCACCGATCCGTCCAGCAACGCGGGCGCACTGGTGCTCCGCGGAACCGACTTGCAGGCGCTCTCCGATGATCCCGACGACCTGGCTTCCGACCTGCAGGCTTTGGCGGGCCCGTCCGCAGGGCCGAATGGCGGCGCGGTTTTCGTCGATGGATTCAGCGGCGGCGAGTTGCCGGCGAAGGACTCCATCCGCGAAGTCCGGATCAATCAGAATCCGTTCTCGCCTGAGTACGACACGCTGGGTCTCGGCCGCATTGAAGTCTTCACCAAGCCCGGTGCCGATCGCTACCGCGGCACGCTGGATTACAACGTCGCCACCGATGCCTGGAACTCCCGCAATCCCTATTCCGCCGAGAAGGCGAAACTGCTGCTGAACGAGCTGGAGGGCAACGTGGCGGGTCCCATCAACCAGCGCGCTTCATTCACCTTTGACGGCCAGCGCAACACGGTGGACAACGGCGCCATCATCAACGCACTCGCCCTCGATCCTCGGACCCTCGCCATTCAGCCCTACTTCAGCTCCTATACCGTCCCCCAGCGGTTCCTCCGCGGCAGTCCGCGCGTGGACTACCGGTTGAACGATAACAACACGCTCATTCTTCGCTATTCGATTACGGACTCCGACATCAACGGTGCCGGCATCGGCGGGTTTGATCTGGCATCGCGCGGCTACGATTTCGGCTATCTCAACCAGACCGTCCAGGTGACCGAAACCGCGGTGCTGGGCAGTGCGGTGAATGACACGCGCTTTCAATATTTCCGCAGCGCGCTACACCGCAACGCCATGAGTTCGGCGCCGGAAGTTCAGGCGATGGGTGCGTTCAACGACGGAGGTTCACAAGTGGGTCAATCCTTCGACACGCAAAATACCTTCGAATTGCAGAACTACACTGCCTGGACGCACGGTGCGCACCTCTGGAAGTGGGGCGTGCGCCTGCGCGGCTACATGGAAGACAACGTTTTTCCAAACAACTTCAACGGGACGTTCATATTTAACTCCATCCAGACGTATCAGCAGACGCTCGCGCTGCAGCAGGCCGGGTACACACCCGCGCAGATTCGCGCGGCGGGCGGCGGGGCCGCGCAGTTCAGTATTGGCGCCGGGGCTCAAGCGCTGGCAGTTCACCAGGAAGATTTGGGAGCCTACATTGGAGACGACTGGCGCATCCGGCCCAACCTCACTTTGAGCGCCGGACTGCGCTGGGAGTCGCAGACCAATATTCACGATTGGAGCGATTTCGCGCCGCGCCTCGCCATTGCCTGGGCGCCCGCCGCTAGCAGCAAAAACTCGAGCCCCAAGACCGTGTTCCGAGCCGGATTTGGGACCTTCTATGACCGCTTCCCGCTGGCCGACGTCCTCATCGCGCGGCGCTACAACGGGGTCTTGCAACAACAATACGTGGTGACCAATCCCGATTTCTTCCCCGCAATTCCTCCGCTGACGGATTTCCAAGCTTCACCGCAAGTGCTACAAGGGCTGAGCGGGACCCTGGGTGCGCCGTATATTCTGCAATCTTCTGCGACTGTTGAGCGCCAGTTGCCCGCCAACACCACTCTGGCCGTCACGTACAGCAATTCGCACGGCCTTCACATGCTGCGTTCCGGCGATATCAACGCGCCACTGCCGGGAACCTACATTCGCGGCGTGCAGGGCAGCGGCGTATTTCCCCTCGGCGAGCCCAATCCGGCGTTTCTGATGGAATCATCGGGCCTGTATAACCAGAACCAGCTAATCGTGAATGTGAATTCCAGAGTGAACGAGGCGTTCTCGCTCTTCGGCTTCTACGTGTTCAATCACGCCACGAGCAATACGGACGGTCTCAATACATTCCCAGCCAACCCATATAACTTCGCCGGCGAATACGGCCCGGCCTCCACGGATGTCCGCCACCGCGCCACCATCGGCGGGTCCATCAACACGCGATGGAACATCCGTTTGAGCCCTTTCGTGACGATACAGTCCGGCTCGCCGTTCGATATTACCGCTGGAAGCGATCTATACGGCACGACGCTGTTTAATGGCCGGCCGGGCTTCGCGAATGATCCAAGCAGGCCCGGCCTGATTCAGACCTCGTACGGTCTGCTCGATCCGAATCCCACGCCAGATGAACGCTTGGTGCCGCGCAATTACGGCCGCGGCCCGGGATTGATCGCAGTGAATCTGCGGCTGTCGAAGACCTTCGGATTCGGCGGCGAGCGTGGCGCGTCTGCCAAACGATCCAATGGCGGCCAGCTTCCCAGTGGGGGCGCCTCGAATCCGAACCTGGCGAGCGGCCGTGGCCTGGGTTCCATCATTGCCGCGCCCAGCACGAGCCACCGCTATAACGTTTCTATTTCCTTAGCGGCGCGCAACGTTTTGAATCACACCAACCCCGGGCCCATCATCGGCGACATTACGTCACCTCTTTTCGGCCAGGCGAATCAGACGGCCGGCAACCTGAACGGTGAAGGCTTCTCTGAAAATTCCGACAACCGGCGGCTGGAACTGCAAATGCGTTTCACGTTCTAGCTCGAACCCAGATAAGCGAACCGCGCGATAAACAGAATCGTCAGCGCGTAGACCAGCCAGCTAACGCTGCGATACTCGCCGCGCGCAATCTTCAGCACCGTGTAGGCTGTGAATCCAAACGCCAAGCCATTGGCGATACTGAACGTGAGCGGGATGGCGATGATGATCAGGAATGCGGGAATCGAAAGTACGAGGTTCGACCACGGAATCTCGGCCGCGTGCGCGATCATCAGTGAGCCGACGATAATCAACGCGGGCGCGGTGGCCGCGTTGGGGATCGCTCCCACCACCGGCGCGACGAACATGGAAATCAGAAACAAAATGCCCGTGCAGATAGCCGTGACGCCCGAGCGCCCGCCCGCTACGACACCTGCCGCGCTCTCGATGTAGCTGGTCACCGTGGAGGTGCCGGCCAGCGATCCGGCGATCGTCGCCACGGCATCTGAATAAAGGATGCGGTTGATCCGCGGGATCTGCTGCATTTCATCGAACAGCTGTGCTTGTTTGCCCACCGCCACCAGCGTGCCCACGTTGTCGAAAAGATCGACAAACAGAAAAACGAAGGCGATTTCAACCAGTCCGTAATGCAATGCGCCGCGGATATTCAGATGCAAAGCCGTCGCCGCGATGTCCTGGAACGAATAGGTTTGCGGATGCCATTCCACCAGGCCGAATACCGCTCCGATCGCCGTAGTCGCCAGAATTCCCAACAAAATCGCGCCGCGGACCCCCCGCGCCATGAGAGCCGCCATGAGCAGCAGCCCGGTGATCGCAAGCAGCGTGTTCGGGCTTCGCAGATTACCCATGGTGACCAGCGTCGACGGGCTCGCGACGATGATCCCGGCGTTACGCAGTCCGATGAGCGCGATGAACAAGCCGATGCCGACCGCCACCGCCGCATACAGCTCGAACGGAATCGCCGACACGATCATCTGGCGCACCCCCGCGGCGGTCAAAATCAGAAATGCGACTCCCGACAGGAACACAGCGCCCAGTGCCGTCTGCCATGGCACGCCCATTCCTTTCACGACAGTGTAGGTGAAGTACGCATTGAGTCCCATGCCCGGCGCAAGCGCGAGCGGATACCTCGCGAAGACGCCCATCAAAATGCTGCCCAGAGCCGCGCATAAGCACGTCGCGGCCACTACCGCCGCCAGCGGCATTCCAGTCTCGTGCAGGATGGACGGATTCACGAAGATGATGTACGCCATGGTGATGAAGGTCGTGCATCCGGCCAGAATTTCGGTGCGCCAGTTTGTTCCCAATTCGCGGAATTGGAAGTAGCGTTCCAGGCTTGTCTTCACGAGATCCTCAATTCTAACGCGGTGCTGCGGCCGGCAACGCGTTACACTTGCTTGAGAGGAAGACTTCGCGTGCTCGTCGTCATGCGCGCGCAGGCCACCGCGGAAGACATCGCTCTGGTCTGCGACAAAATCCAAAGTCTCGGATTTCGGGCCCACGTCATGCCTGGCGCCGAGCGAACGGCCATTGGCATTACCGGCAACCATGGGCCTGTGCCGCCGGAGGAATTCGAGAGCCTGGCAGGCGTGGCCGAGGCGATCCCGGTTTCCAAGCCTTATAAGCTGGTCAGCCGGGAAGTAAAGCCTGACAACACCGTCGTTAACGTTGCCGGCGTGCTGGTAGGCGGTGCGGAGCTGGCACTATGCGCCGGGCCCTGTTCGGTGGAAAGCCGTGAGCAGATTCTGGAATCCGCCCGCGCCGTGAAGGCCGCCGGAGCGCAACTGCTGCGGGGCGGTGCATATAAGCCGCGAACGTCTCCATACGCTTTTCAAGGTCTGGGCGAGGAGGGATTGCGCTATCTGGCGGACGCGCGCAGCGAAACCGGCCTGGGCATCGTGACCGAAGCCATCGACGTGGAGACGTTCGACCTGGTGGAGCACTACGCCGACTGCGTCCAGATCGGCGCGCGCAACATGCAAAATTTCTCGCTGCTGCGCCGGGCGGGCCGGGCGCGCAAGCCGATCCTGCTGAAGCGCGGCATGTCCTCGACGCTCGAAGAATTTCTGATGGCCGCCGAGTACATTCTGTCGGAAGGCAACTACCAGGTGATTCTGTGCGAGCGCGGCGTGCGTACTTTTACGGATCACACCCGCAACACGCTGGACCTAAGCGTCGTGCCCGCGGTGCAGAGCCTGAGCCACCTGCCGATCATCGTCGATCCAAGCCACGGCACCGGCAAGCGCGATAAGGTCCATCCGATGGCGCTCGCGGCGATCGCTGCAGGCGCGTCCGGACTCATTGTGGAAGTGCATCCCAACCCGGACCGCGCGCTATCCGACGGCTATCAATCCTTGTTCCCCGATCAATTCCGCGAACTGGCCGGCGATTGCCGCGCTATTGCCGAACTGCTGACTGCGCGAAGGTCCGCGCCGGTCCCGGTTTCTTGAACTCATGAGCGCCCAACCCAACCCTGACTGGAAGCAGCACGGCGTGCGCATCGTGCACGCCAATGAATTAGACCCCAACACGCCGCAAACCAGCGGCATGACACGCGCCGCAGCCATCACGCACGCGCGCACCGGGGCGAGCAAGCTCTGGGCCGGAACCGTCGTGATCCATCCGGACGCCAAGACCGGCGTGCATCATCACGGTGATTTGGAAACCGTGCTGTTCATCGTGAAAGGCCGGGCGCGATTGCGTTGGGGCGACCATCTGGAATTCGTCGCCGAAGCCGGCCCGGGCGACTTTGTCTATGTACCGCCGTACGTACCGCACCAGGAGATCAACGCCGATCCCAACGATCCCGTGGAAGCGGTGGTGGTGCGCAGCGGTCAGGATCCGATTGTGGTCAATCTGGATATTCCCAGCCCGGAGCCGCCGTCCAGCACGCCCTGGATCGACCCCGTGCACCGACGCTGACATTAGTCAGACTTGGGTTTGTCGCTGCTGGCGGCGGGTTTTGACTCGGCCGTTTTGGTTTCTGCCGGCTTGCTCTCGGATTTGGAAGCCGATTCGCTTTTGTGCGAACTGCCTCCGCTCTTGGCGTAATCGGTTGCGTACCAGCCCGATCCTTTGAACTGGAACGCCGGCGCCGAGAGCAGCCGATGCACGGGCCCGCCGCACTTTTCGTGGATGGTGAGCTCGTTATCGGAAAACTTCTGCATCACCTCAAAAACTTCGCCGCAGCCGTCGCATTTGTACTCGTAGAGCGGCATCTAGTGCGGTTGTTGATTCGGATGCGGAATATTCAGCGGTGTCAGCGGGACCGCCTGATTGGAGTCCGCCGGTTTGGCTGCTTGATCACTGGTGGCAGTGGCTGCGTCCTTCCCTTTCGTGACTACGTCGACGGCCTTCTGCAGAAGCAGATCCTGACCTTGCGGCTGCGACTGCGGTTCCACCGTCTGCGGATTGCCATCATCATCCACCACCACCGCCTCGGGCTCCTGGACGGGCACCGAAGGCGTGACGCCGGTATCCTGAATCGCCTTGCCGCTGGGCGAATAGTATTTCGCCACCGACAAAATGACGGCCGAACCATCGTCCATCGTGATGGGCTTGCGGATGGATGCATCGCCGTATGTGCGCTCGCCAACCACCTCGGCGCGTTTGTCATCCATCAAGGCCGCTGCGGCCACCTCCGCTCCGTCCGCCGTGCCCCGGTTGACGATCACGGCCAGCGGCAAATGACTGATATCGGCCGATGCCACAGCGGTGACGTCATGGCGCTCTACCTTCTGGCCTTCCGTGTACGTGATCAGCCCTTTATCGAGAAACAGATTGGCCAGTTGCTCACCCTGGCCGGGATCGCCCGTAGCGCAGTGGCGCAGGTCCAGGACCAATTGTTTGGCGCCTTGCTTTTGCAGATCTTCGACCTTGGCCGCGATCTCTTTCACTCGATCGCCTTCCAGGCTGGCGGCCTGCACAAGGCCGACATTGTCGGGCAGCATCTTCGAGGTCACCACCGGGTAAGCGATCAAGGCGCGGGTGAGCGTAAGCTTCTGTGGCTCGGGTTTCCGGAATCGCAACACGCCTAGTTCGACGGTCGACCCTGGATCGCCTTCGAGCAGCAGCTCGGCAAAAGCCAGCGGCATGTCGCGCGTCGCGACACCGTTAATCGTCTCCAGCACATCCGTGGTCGTGAGTCCAGCCTTGGCGGCGGGCGAGCCCGGAATCGCATCCACGATACCTACGTAACCGAACTTCTTCGACAGCACCAGGCCCACGTCCGCTTTGTGCTGATCTTTGCTCTTCTGCCACTGCTTGTATTGGTCGGCATTCAAGTAGCTGGCATACGGATCGATCGACTCAAGTAGACCGTTGAGCGCGCCCAGTGTGACACTCTTCATGTCCGGTTCTTCCACGTAATCGCTTTTGATACGCGAAAGGACTTCGGTATACACGGCCAAATGCCGGTAAGTGTCTTCCGGGGATGCGCTCTTGCCGCGCATGGCTCCGAAGAGAAGCGCGAAAACGAGACAAGTAGAAGTGGAGGCAACGAAAAACTTGATGCGCCTGGTCATAGGGTATAGCTAAGGACCGCCTATCCCCAGTATAGCCCGGGTTCCGGGATGTGTGTGAAAAAGGGTAATGTCTTCACTGAAAAGGCGTTCTGGAAAGCTGGAACTACTGTCCGGGATTCCTCCGCCGCCATTCGAACAACACGATCCCGGCTGCCACCGACACGTTCAGCGAAGCAATGGCCCCTGCCATCGGAATGCGGACCAGCAGGTCGCAATGTTTCTTGACCATTTCGTGCAGGCCGTGTCCCTCGCCGCCCAGTACGAAAACTGTCGGCCGCGCATAATCGATTTCGGTGTGAAGCTGGCTGGCGCGTTCATCCAGGCCATAGATCCAGAACCCGCGGGTTTTCAGCTCTTCGAGTGCTTGGTTGACGTTGCCAATGCGCACCACGGGAAGATGTTCGAGCGCGCCGGCCGCCGCCTTGGCGACGGTCTCGTTCAATCCGGCCGCGCGCCGCTCGGGGATCAAAACGGCAGAGGCGCCCGCGGCGTGGGCCGTGCGCACGATTGCGCCCAGATTGTGGGGATCTTCCACGCCGTCCAGCAGGATGAGCAGTTCCGCGGTGTCTAGTACCCGGGAGAGTTCGGTATAGCGATGAGCGGCGCCAAAAGCGACTACGCCTTGGTGCGCTGCGCCGCGAGCGGCCCGGTCCAGTGCATCGCGCGGCTCGAAGCGAACCGGCACGGACCGCTCGCGCGCCAGATCGATAATCTCCTGGAGCCGTGCGCCGCCGGCGCCACGGGCAATCAGAACGCGATCCAGGGTCCGGCCGGCGCGCAGGGCTTCGCGGACCGGATGAACGCCGGCCAGGACGTTGCTTGCCGGCTGGTCTGTATGGGGACTGCTCGGGGAGCGTGGTTTCGTAGATTCCAGTGTAAGAAAGCGTAAGGCATTGCTCAATGTGCAATCCTCGCTGGAGGTGGTTTGCTAGAATAGCGTGGTATGTTGGAGCCCGTAGTCGGGGATCTTCGGCCCGAGATCCCGGACAAGCTCTATTTTCGGATTGGCGAAGTGAGCCGCTTGGCGGGGATTAAGCCTTATGTGCTGCGGTTCTGGGAAACGGAGTTCTCCGCGCTCGGTCCGAAAAAATCGGGCAAAGGACATCGCCTCTACCGGCGCAAAGACGTGGAACTGGTGCTGGAGATCAAGCGCCTGCTCTACGAGAAACGCTACACCATTGAAGGCGCGCGGAAGTTTCTGGACTCGCGCAGCCGCGAAGCGCCCTCCAAACCGTCTGGCGTAACCGCCAAGGTTGGCCGCAAGCAGGCCGACTTGTTCGGCAACCCGGCCCCTGTCCTGGAAGAGATCCGCAAAGAACTCACCGAAATCCTGCAGATTCTGCGCTAGCACGTAGTGTGATCCCCCGCTAAAATCGCTGCGCTTCAAGCCGATGAGCCAAACAGGGGAGTGCCCCATGATCCGGCTCACGCGCATCAATCACGTTCCGTTGGTTCTCAATGCGGACCTGATTGAGCACGTGGAAATCACTCCGGATACCGTGATCGCGATGACTACGGGCCAGAAGTTCATGGTCATGGAGTCGGCCGATGAGGTGATACAGAAGGTGATCGAGTTCCGCCGATTGATCGCAAATCGTCCGGACGCCAGGGCTCCGTGTGAAGACGAAGGGAGGATGGCAGACCAGTAGCACCAGATCGATATGGCGGATCAACCCAAACCAGGGGCACCACCAGCCAAGACCCCGCCCGGAAAGGGCAAATCACCGGAGAAGGCCAAGAAGGCCGGCTCGCGTCCGGATTTTGCCACCTTGGGCGGAATCCTGTTGGCATTCGGTGGCATTGTCGGCGGCCTTCTCATGGAAGGCGGCAAGATCAAGGACATCTCGCAGATCACGGCTGCGTTCATTGTCCTGGGCGGCACCTTTGGCGCGGTGATGGTGAGCACTCCTTTGGTGGTGCTGAAGGGCGCTTTGCTACGGCTGGTGCATGTGGTCCTGGATAAGACGCAGGCTCCGGACGCGGCCATCGAGGAGCTGATCGGCTATGCCACCAAGGCCCGCAAAAATGGCCTCGTCTCACTCGAGAATGAAGCCCTGGAGGTTCAGGATCCGTTCCTGCGCAAGGCGCTGACGCTGGCCGTTGACGGCACGGACCTGCAGGAGATTCGCAACATGATGCAGTTGGAAATCGACATGGCGGAGAGCCGGGCCATAGCCGAGGCCAAGGTGTTTGAGAGTGCCGGCGGCTACTCGCCGACCATTGGCATTATCGGCGCTGTAATGGGGCTCATCCAGGTGATGAAGAACTTGGCCAATATCGAGGAGGTAGGACACGGAATCGCGGTGGCCTTCGTCGCCACCGTATACGGCGTCGGGCTCGCGAATATCCTCCTGTTGCCGGCATCCACCAAAATCAAAGCCCGCATTGCCAGCGATTCCGAACTGAAGGAGCTGAAACTGGAAGGCGTGGTGGCGATTGTCGAGGGGTTAAACCCGAAGCTGATTCGCAGCAAGCTGGAGGCCTACCAGCGCGAACAAAAGAGCGCGGACAAGGCCAAGAGCAAGGCCGCCGCCAAACCAGAGAAAGCTCCCGCCGCCGCGCAGCAGCCGGCCCCGGCGAAAGGCTGACTGGAACAACATGGCACGCAAGAAGCACGAGGAACATGAAAACCACGAGCGATGGCTGGTGTCCTACGCGGACTTCATCACGCTTCTGTTCGCGTTCTTCGTGGTCATGTTCGCCACTTCCCAAACCGACAAGTCCAAGGCTCAGGCAGTCTCTGATTCCGTGAAGAAGGCCCTTGAAGGTGAATCCATCAAAGCGATGGCGCAGCTCATTCTGGGCGGTACGGTCGACATGAAGGGTCAGGGCAACGCGCAGCGCAATGGCCCGGGTGGCGCTAAGAAGGTCGTTAAGGTGGAAGAGAAGCCACAGGGCAAGGTCGTGGAACTGCTGCCTTCGCTCGAGATTCTCACTAAGGAGCTTTCTCAAGAGATCAAAGAAGGAAAGCTGAATATTCACATGGGCCCGCGCGGGCTGACCATCAGCTTTGCGCAGGCCGCGCTGTTTCCTTCGGGCGAAGATGAGATCGCACGGGATTTCTATCCGAGCATCCAGAAAATCGCCAACGCGATGAGGCAGATTCCCAATCCGGCCCGCGCCGAAGGCCACACCGACGCAATTCCGATTCACAATTCGCGGTTTCGGAGCAACTGGGAGCTTTCTGCCGCCCGCAGCATTGCTTTGGTGCAATTACTGATCCAATTCGGCGTGCCGCGCGACCGGCTCTCCATCGCCGGCTACGCAGATACCGCCCCTGTGGATAGCAATGACAGTGCGGAGGGGCGTCAGAGGAACCGGCGCGTGGACATCGTCCTGTTAAATGAAACCGGACTCAAGGGCGAGCCGGAGCGGCCGGCGCCGCCACCCGTCGAGCCCAAGAAGGACGCCGGTAAAACAGCAAAACACTAAGCCCTTAGTCGAGCTCCGATAGCCGCCGAAGAACCAATTGCGCCGCCTTCTGCCCTGCGCTCTTCTTGGACAGACCTTCGGCGCGGCCCGTACAGTCCGGTCCCACTTTCACTTCCACGACGAACGTCTTGGCGTGCTCGGGACCGCGCTCTTCAACGATCGAATAGCGCGGCTGGGGAAGTTTCAGCGCTTGCGCGGTCTCCTGTAGCGCGCTCTTATAGTCGATGACCGCTTCGCCGATCTCGGCGGCCGGAGTCTCTCCGATCACGCGCTCGACGACGAAATGGCGGGCCGCTTCCATGCCGCCATCCAAATACAGCGCCGCGATCAACGCTTCCAGGGCATCCGCCAGCAGCGCTTTCTTCTCACGGCCGCCGCTCAGTTCTTCGCCACGGCCCAATCGCAGAAATTCGCCCAAGCCCAGCCGCAACGCCGTCTGGTGGAGGTGCGACGCGCTCACCAGGTGCGCCTTCAGCTTCGACAAACGTCCCTCGGGATGCCCGGGATGGCGAGCCAGCAGGTCATCGCTGACGATGAACCCCAGGATCGCATCTCCCAGGAACTCGAGCTGCTCATTGTCGCCGGTAGGGGGATGCGAGTTCCGCTCATGAGCGCTGGATTTGTGGGTGAGTGCGCGCGACAACAGTTCCCGGTCCCGAAAGCGGTAACCGAGCACAGTCTCCAGAGCTTCCAACGTCAGCGCCTGAATCCTCTAGGACTACTTGTTCTGGCTGGTTGGCGTAGCAGGGGCAGCGGCGGGAGCAGCCGGCTTGGCGGTAGCAGCGCCCTTCCGCTTTTGGATGTCGTCCTTTAACCTCTGCGCGACGGTCTTGACCTGATCCGGCGAATCCGGACTGTTGATCGCCTTATCGAGCGTGAAAATGGCGTCGTCGGGTTTGCCTTGGATCGCATAAACCTGCGCCAGGCGGACGAGGATCGCGGGCTGGGGCGTAGCGCCGGTCGTTAGCGCTTTCTTGTAGTTATTAACTGCGTTGTCGTAGCTCTTGCGCACCTGGTCCGCCATCCCCAGAGCTTCGTAGCCCTGGGCTTGAAAGTCTTTCCGTGCAGCTTCCAACTGCTCATCCGTCCAGTCAGCGCGGGCTTTCGGCATGGTCTTGGAATCCTCGATGGCTTCGTTGGCCCACTTTTCGACCTTGCCCAGCTTCTCGTCCTTGTCTAAGTCAAACTCGCGGGTGTGATTGGCAGTCTCCAGCGCCAGAGTTGTCAGCGCAAACGGATTCTTGGGATCGGCTTTGAGCAAGCGCTCGGCATAAAACACGGTCTGGGCATAGTCGCCCTTCTGCTCTTCTGTTTGGATGGCCATCTGGAGCAGCAGAGTCTTGAACTCCGTGTCGGCGTACTTGTCGAGCACGCTCTCGATGGCCTGGATGCGTTCGTCCGGCGTCTTGGCGTTCTGCACGGCCACAATCGCCTGCAACTCCTTTTGGGATTTCGCCTTCTGCGCCGATAAGGAAAAGGCGAGCGCCAGAGCACCCAAGGAGAGTGCTGCGAATTGTCTGAATCCTGTAAGCATGGAAACTCCTGTCCTCACTTTTATATCATTGCCGGAACGAGCGGTTCCTGCCTAGCGCTTTTGGAATGGCTGGGCAATTCCCTTCTCGGCGGCGGCTTTTACCGATGCGGGCGCTCCATCAACGGCGAGCGCGGCGCGATAGTTTTTCTCGGCCTGGCTGCGGTCACCAGCGGCGTCCGCGAGCCTCCCCAGATAGAGATAAGCCCAGGACGTGGTTTCTCCGTCCGGAGCCATTTCCACCGTTTTTTGAAACAGCTTTTCAGCAAGCCCGGGATCGCGCTGCAGGGCGGCAATCCGCGCTAATCCATAGTATGCCTTGCCGTGCAAGCTGTTGCCACCCGGCTCCTCCAGAACTTTCAGATAGCGCTGGCGGGCGTTTTCGAGATCGCGCTTGGTGTACAGATCCTCGGCTTCGGCCAAAGTCCGGGCAGCGCCGGTGAGCACGGGTTCGGGGGGCGGGGCAGCGTGCGGGGCTTTCTTCACGGCCGCTTCCTGGACGAAGGTGACTTTGTCGAGGCGCTTGTCTTCGCGCGCCAGGTCGATCTGCCCGAGCAGGTCGGGAAAGTAGTTTCTGAGCGATTGCTCCTGCTTCTCGTATGCCACCAGGCCATCCGCGAGACCAGGCGTCAGGACATAGCCTTCGCGAAGCGCCTGGTCCACCAGCGCCTGCCGGTTCGCGCGCGGAGCAAGCCTGCTCTCCACGGCTTTGATCACGCACTCGGTGGCGAGCAGCAGGAAATCGTTCTTGTAAGCATCGGGAAGAGCCGGCGCGGGCTGGGCGAAATCCGCCAAAGCTTTGATGCGCTCCAGCTGCTCGTTATAACGCAGCGACAGCGGATCCAGGAGGTAATGCAGATATGCATGGCGGATTTGGTCGATCTGCGGCTCCGCCGACGGCGTGATCACTACGAAGTACTCGTCTTTGTAGCTGCGGGTCTGTACTTCATTCGGCGCACCCAGCAGGTCGATGTAGATCTGAAAATAGCGCCCGCGAAATCCGCTCGTGGGATTGCGCAGGTAAGCGTTGGCTTCCAGCAACGCCTGGGCGACTCCGCTGTGATAGGAGGCGATCGTGCGGTCGAATTCGGGCTGGGCCCGATTCCAAAGGCTTTGGATCCCAGCCTCCTGGTAAAACCGGGCGATTAGCTCATTGAGGCCGTCGAGCTTTTGGACGTCAGGAGGGAGTTCCTCAGGCGTCCACCAGTACTTGAAATCCGGCGGGCCGTCAATCGAAAGCCCGAAGGAGATGTATTGGCTGAGTTCGGCTTCAGGGTCGTCCTTCCGGTGCTTGGCGAAGAACTTCTTGAGCGCTTCTACGGACTCCAGGTGCTTCTGGGCGAGGGCATCGCGAACCTGGCGGCGGACGGGCGAGTTGGCCGTGGAGTCCACGTCGGCGTCGTAGCCGGCGGCGTTGATGGCGGCAAGCACCGTGAACAACGCCTGGCTGCCGTCCAGTTGGTTTTGAGACGATTGCCCACGCGGCTGCGCCTGAGCCAGCGCTGTGGAGAGCAGAACGGTGAGTGCGAGCAGGCGAACCAAGTCTCCTCCAATTGTAATCGGTTGGCGGCTGCGGATTGAAGGCACAGAAGGGCTATTTTCCAATGCAAAAAGTAGAGAAGATCCGGTTCAGGATGTCGTCGGCCGTGGTGGCGCCGGTGATAGCATCGATGGGCCGCAGGGCGGCATATAGATCCAGCAGCAGCATTTCATGGGGAATGCCGAACTCAGTGGCTTGGCGCGCCTGCCGCAGCGCCTCCAGGCTTTCCCGCAACAATTGCTCGTGCCGGATGCTAGTGATGAAGCCGGACTCGTTTTCCCGCGCGGCGGCAGGCGCGATGCGGCTCCGCAGTTGTTCCAGGCCTTCGCCGGTGACGGCGGAAACGGCCAGGATCTCCTCGGGCGGCTCGGCGACGCGCGGCAAGTCGGACTTATTTCCTACCAGTATGTAACGCCCCTGGCTCCGTGCGCGCTCGATCAGGGCCAGGTCGTCCCCCTGGACAGGCTGCGCAAGATCCAGTACGACCAGAGTGACGGCGGCGTCGGCCATCGCCTGATAACTCCGTTCGATGCCGAGCGTTTCCACCAAGTCCTGGCCGGCCCGAATACCGGCTGTATCGACAAATCGGACAGGGATGCCCTGAATGGCCGCAGTTTCCGAAACCAGGTCGCGCGTGGTGCCGGGAATGTCGGTGACAATGGCGCGTTCCTGCTCCAGCAAGCGGTTGAAAAGGCTGCTCTTGCCGACGTTGGGCCGTCCGACAATGGCCAGCGAGATGCCGGAGTGAACCAGCTTGCCGTAATCGAAGCTGGCGGCCAAGGCGGTCAAGGCTTGCTCGATAGGGTCCAGACGCCGCAGGATCTCTTCGGAGGGCGCAACGCTGATGTCGTCCTCGGCGAAGTCGATTCCGGCTTCGAGCAGCGCGATCAACTCCAGCAGTTGCTCCTTGATGGGACGGATCCGCCCGGAGACCGAACCTTCCACCTGTTGCGCCGCAATCCGCGCTTGATACAGCGTCGTGGCTTCGATCAGGTCCCGGACCGCCTCAGCCTGTGGCAGATCGATTCTTCCATTCAAGAAGGCGCGCAGAGTGAACTCGCCGGGTTCGGCCAGCCGTGCGCCAGCCCAACAGGCGCGCTCGACACAAAAGCGCAATACGACCGGCGAGCCGTGACAGGAGACCTCCACCAGATCCTCGGCGGTGTAGGAGCGCGGCGCAGCGAAGTAAGTTACGACTGCCTGATCGACTACCGCGCCGGATTCGTCCACCAATTCGCCGAGCGACGCGCTCCACGGGTCCCACTGGTGGCTGGTTGAGAACCGCAGAATGCGCCCGGCGATGGCCGTGGCGTAAGCGCCCGAGAGCCGCACTACGCCCAGGCCGGAACGCCCGGGCGGAGTAGAAACGGCAACGATGGTGTCTTGAAGCTGCAGCGGGATCGCCTACTGCTTACCGCCGCCGGTCGCCTCGCCGCGGCGGACCAGACCGTCTGCCTCGTGGACCCTCACGGCCTTCCCGCCCTGGAGGACTCGGGCGCGGCGGGCGGATCGGCTCAGGCAGCGGCATGCCGACGGGCAGCACCACCACCTGGCGGAACGGGCCGGTCCCGGTGCTTTCGCTTCGAATGTCGGTCTCGTTGCGCAGGCACAGGTGAATAATGCGCCGCTCGCGGCTGCTCATTGGATTGAAATGAAACGGCCGGCGCGTGCGTTTGACGTTCTCGGCGGCGGTCAGCGCGCTGAGCCGCAGCTCCTCGATTCGCAAGGCGCGGTAATCGTTGCAGTCGAAGCACAGCAAGGAATGATGCTCGGCCGGCATGGCGAGCACTTCCATGGTCAGCAACTCCAGTGCGAGCAACAGCTCAGCTTTGTTGGCCAGCAGGATGTCGACGTCCGTGCCCGAGAATTTCACCAGCAAGTCGGGGTCTTCGAGATCCGGATGAAGGTGCTGGCCTTCCAGAATCTCGAAAGGCAGGTCGAGTCCCATATTGGCGATGGTTTGCCGGAGAAATTCTTCGATGCGCGGGCCGGTTGAGGCCACCGTGTAGATTTTTTCGTCCACCTATCTTATCCCCTGACCTTCTTTTTGGGCACTGGCTTGGGAGGCGGAGGCGGAGCCGGCATCATGCGATTTACGAACCATTGCTGGACAATACCCACTAAATTGCTGGTCAACCAGTATAACACCAGGCCGCTCGACAAGTTATAGAAGAAGAAGCCAAACATCAGTGGCATCAACTGCATGATCTTGGCTTGCGAGGGATCCATGCCGGGGCTGGGCGTCATCTTCTGCGACATGAATTGCGTGACGATCATGATGATCGGCAGGATATGGATCGGCAGCGCCTCCGGCTGCGACAGATCGGTGACCCACAGCCAGTGGGCACCACGCAGCTCGATCGTCACCGCCAGCACTTTGTAGAAGGCGTAGATCAGTGGAAGTTGCACCAGCATGGGCAGACAACCACCCATCGGGTTTACGCCCTCCTTCTTGTACAGCTCCATGACCTCTTCGTTCTGCTTTTGCTTCTTGGGGTCGCGCAGGCTGAGGCCCTTGTACTTGGCGTTGATCGTATCCAACTGCGGCTTGAGCGCCTGCATTTTCTTCTGCGACTTCATGCTGGAAAGCCGCATCGGCAGTATCAGCAGGTTGATGACGACGGTGATCAAGACGATCGACCATCCGTAGTTGTGCACGACGGTGTCGTTCACCCAGTGCATCACCAGGAACAAAGGCTTGGCGATGACCCCGTACCAGCCCCAGTCGATGAGCTGCTGCAATTTGGGATCAACTTTGCGCAGCAGATCGATGTCTTTCGGTCCGACGAACGCGACCAACCGATTCACCGAGTCGCCGCCGATTTCGACGCCGACACGTGTCTCATCCTTGGCCGCGGCAGCCGGCGGCACGTCATCCTTGATGGTCTCCACCTTGATGGAGGTGTTGTCCTTGGGCAGAACGACAAAGGCAAAGAAGCGATCGTCCAGGCCGGCAAAGGAATAATCGCCGGATGTGATTACCGGGCCATCTTTTACCGACTTGGCGTCCTTGGTGACCAGCTTGCCCTGGCTGAGGAAGCTGCTTTCGTGCGGATCGTAATAGACCGCGTGCTCTTCGCCCACGCGGTTCAACACCGTGGCGTCGCCAAATCCGCCCCGCCATTGAATGGAGTTAGCCAGAGGCACGCCGTTCTGCGTGACTTCGGTGGTCACATGGGTCAGGTAGCCGCTTTTGGAGAACTCGAAGGTCTTTTTGGCGTAATTCTTGCCGTCGGAGAACTCGTATTGGATGCCCAGACCGTCGGCGCTGGGCTTGGGCACATACAGGCCGAAGTTAAGCGAGTTGGCAACCTGCGTGTCCGCGAGAGAAAGCGAGAATGGCCCGGCGATTTTGGAGAAGCTGGCGGGATTGACCAGCTCTAAAGGCTTCCCGGCACGGTCGCGGTATTTCTTCAGAATCCAACTTTGAACCAGCGCGCCGTGGTTAGAGAAGCGCACGTGATAGATGTCGGTGTCCACGTCGAAACTCTGTTCGGAGGCCGCGGCGATCCGGCCCGGCACGTTTTCTGTCGCCGCCGGTGCCACGGCCGGAGCCGGCTGGCTGGCTACAGTCTCGCTGGACGCAGCAGGCGCCGCTGGTTTGGCAGTCTTGGACGGAGGCGGCGTTTTATAGATATACGGTGTGAGAAACAGCACCAACCCCATGAGCAAGAACGCCAGCAGGAGCCGTTGCTCCATGGTGAGTTCTCTTTTCCCTGATTTGCCGGGTTGGATGGGATTGTCGGCCATGAGATAAAACGGATTTAGCGAACCGGATCGAAGCCGCCGGCGTGCAGCGGGTGGCAGCGGAGCAGGCGCAGGACGCCCATGCCGACGCCGCGCATCGCACCGTGCTTTTCAACGGCCTCCAGCATGTATTCCGAGCAAGTGGGATGAAAACGGCAGGCCGAAGGCAGCCAAGGCGAGACGAACCGTTTATAAACACGCAAGGTGGCGATTACCGCTTTCCGCATTGCGTTACCAGCCGATCCACTTCCAGTCGTAACTCCTCTGTCGGCGCCGTCAAGGCTGTTCGCCTGGGGTTGATCACGATATCCCATCGCGGCTCCACTTCGCTCCACCGAACCCGCAGCGCCTCCCGTAACCTTCTTTTCACGCGGTTTCGGGCCACCGCTTTTCCGAACGCCCGTGGAACCGTGAATCCCAATCTCGCGCTCTGCCCGTCGCCGCGCGGGACCTGGAGGCAGAATGCCGCAAAATACCGGCCCGCGAATCGAGTCCCTTCGTTATAGACCTTGCGGAAATCAGCAGCCCTCAAGATCCGAGCGCTGCTCGGGAGACCGAGCTTAGTCGGCGTACCGGACGGCTCTCTCGTCGCTGACGGTGAGCTTGTGCCGGCCCTTGGCGCGCCGTCGCGCCAGCACAGCGCGGCCATCCTTGGTTGACATGCGTACCAGGAACCCGTGTGTTTTTGCCCGTTTGCGGTTGTTTGGCTGAAATGTACGTTTTGGCATTTGACTTCCTTGGCCCGGGCAAGCGACCCGAAACGTTGAAGACTCGTCACTTTTTAGTATAGGGGGCGCGGAATGCACTGTCAAACTGGCCGGTAGTGGGGTCTAAGACCCCACTACCAACTGGCCCGGTAGTGTCTGAAATGTGCGTTGACGATTTATTGTGATGCCGCTTTACGGCCGCGCACCTGGGCGCGATGCCTTAGCGCCTTTTGGATTACGTCACAGGCCAGTTCATCCAAATCTCGTCCGTTGGTGGAGTTGTCATATTCGCGCAATGCCTGAACGTCATCTGGATTTGGGGATTGGTTTTCAGTCAACGCAGAGAGCACCCGCGTCGCCGTCTTGATGACTTCGAGACTAGCCCGCATAGACGAGCATGTTACCAAAATTCAAGCGAGCAGTTCAGCTAACTCCCACACGTGATCGGTGATTCCCGCTTGCATTGCTGGTGTCACGCGGATGCTGGAATGAATGCGGCAGAAGTTGTAGAACGCGAAGTACAGCGATAGCGCAGCCCAGCGGTTCTCCCATTTCTTGCTGAAAGCGTCGGCGGTAGGGTTCTGAGGTATTTTTCAGACACTACCAACTGGCCTGGCCCGCGACGCTCTCAACTGAAACAAAAAGCCTTCCGCCGGGCCGGAAAGACGTCGGCCGCAGCGGAAGGCTTTGAAACCACTCGCAGTTAGAAGATCAGCTTCATGCTGAACTGGGTCTGCCTTGCGACGTTGCTGAGTCCGCCGCTGCCTACCAGAGAAGTGATCGCGCCCGCGGTCCCGACGCCCACGCCCTGATAGGCGACGCACGCACCAGCCGCCTGTTGCGCGGCTGAGCAGGATGTTGCCGATCCTGCCGTGAAAACCCCGGTATTCGGGAAACTAAAGTTAGGGTGATTGAACAGGTTGAATAGCTCGGCGCGGATCTGAAGGCTGATCCGCTCCGTGATCCTGGTCTCCTTCATCACACCCAGGTCAGTTTCCACGTAGCCCGGCCCGATGAGCGCGTTTCTGCCCATATTGCCGACCGTCCCATAGGCCGAGGAACTGAAGCATTTGGGGTTGTACCACTGGTTCGGGCTTTGATTGGCGTAGACGTTGCAGCCTGCGACGACGTCCGGGCGGGGATTGTCGAAGTTATTGCCCAAATCGGCCTGGTCACCTTCTCCCAGTGAGAACGGAACTCCCGTGTGCCAAGCTTCAATCCCAGTTATCTGCCAACCTTCCTTCAGCCGGTTGCCCTTGAAGGGAAGCACATACACGGCGTTCGCGGAGATGTTATGGCGCAGGTCGAAGCTGCAAGGCCCCTTCTCTGCGTTGTAGTTGTAAGGATTTGTGATGGCCGACGTGACGTTGTTGAATCCCAAGCCGCCATAGGAGTACGCGCTATCGATGCAATGCGACCAGGTGTAGGAGAACTGGTACACCAGATTGGCAGATTGCCTATGTTGCAGGCCAACCTGCAGAGCGTTGTACTTCGAGTAGCTGGTGGTGTCCGTCATGTCCAGCGCACCGAAGGCCGGCGAGGGCCGCGGATTCTGAGTATAGGAGACGGCGCCAGTGGTCGGGTTGATCACTTCAGTCGCGAAATGATCGACCCCATTGATCACCGTCGGGATCGGCGCGTTGAAATCATGGAAAGCGAGCAGGTGAACACCGCGTGTCCCTTGGTAACCCACTGTCAAAAGCGAATTTCCCGGAAGTTGACGCTGGATGCTCAAGGTGTATTCGAGGCTGTACGGAGTGGTGTGGGTACCATAATAGGTTCCGTTGGTGTTGCTCAGCAGGGGAGTTCCGCCGCCAACGAAAGGCGTCGGGAAGTTCGGGTCGCCCGTGAAGAAGAACTGGTTCTCTGTCAGATAGGGGGGATTGGTCAAGTACGCCGAGGAGAACGTGTAGGTCTGAAAAGTGTCATGGAAGATGCCGAATCCGGCGCGGACGGCCGTCTTGTGATCTCCAAACACATCCCACGCGAGACCGACTCTGGGGTCGAAGTTCTTGTTCGACGGATTGCTCACGTATGCATTCGGCACGTTCTGGAAGTTGGTTCCGAAGGGCGGACCGACGGCGTTGTAAAAGTTATTGTGAGTCTCGATGGGGTTGGACTCCCAGTCATAGCGCAATCCGATATTCAGCGTCAGCCGGTTGCTGATTTTCCAGTCATCCTGAATATAAGGAGTGAACCGGATATCGCGCTCGGCACGGTTGGTATTCGTGTGGCCGTTGGGCGCACCCGTGAATTCCAAGGGATTGCCGGCATAGAAGTTCGGCATGCTGGTGAAGATGTAAAATCCGTTCCAATAGGTGTAGGCATACGGATTGAGCTGCTCGCGCCGGAAGGTTATTCCCATGCTGATGGTGTGGGAGCCTTTGATCCACTTCAAGTCGTCGCGCTCCGTGAATTTGTTCTGGACGTATTGAAATGGATTGATGAACGAAGCGCCGAGCGGGGAAAGGCCGAGTGGCATGGCGACGTAAACGTCCTCGCGCGCCGGGCTGAAGATTTGAAGCGGGGCGTGCTCGGTCGGCTGAACTTCGGAAGTCACTGGCCGGGAGTATGAGATGTCGAACTCGTTGATCAGCGTCGGAGAGAAGATGTGGTGCTCTCCGACCGTCAGGAACTGGTTGTGGGTGACGTCGAAGGTTGGCCAGAGCCCCATTCCGCCAAAGGTGGTCCGGTCTCCGAAATCGGCTTGATACCTGCCGAATAAGCTGTCTTTGTCAGAGATGTTCCAGTCGACGCGCGCTACGCCGAAATCCTCGCCGATGTCCTGCGGGCCAACAAAGTTGTAGATACCGACGTTTTGGTTTAACAAACCACCATTCGCATGCGGATAGACACCCAACATAGCCATCGCGGCTGAATTCAAATTCGTGGTCTGGGCGCCGTTATAGATCCCCTGGCGCAGGGCCTCAGAAGGAACATAATTCACGTAGGTGGTATCCAGCACCTGCTTGATGCCTTCGTAGTTCATGAAAAAGAACACTTTGTTCTTCACGATGGGGCCACCGAGGCTGGCGCCGTACTGGTTTCTGCGGAACGGAGGCGGAGAGCCGGCATCAAAGAAGCCGCGAGAGTCAAGGGCGCTGTTGCGGAAGAACTCGTAGAGCGATCCGTGGAAGTCGTTCGTACCCGATTTGGTCACGGCGATAATCGCGCCGCCGTTCCCACCGTACTGGGCGCCAAAGGTGCCGGTCAGCGTTTGGAACTCGGCGATGCTGTCGATGCCCAGGGACGAACCGGTCACGTCGCCACCGGCATTTCGCTGCCAATAATTCAGGACGTCTTCACCGTCCAACGTGTTGGCGTATCCTTCCGGTCGCGTACCGGCGATGGAATATGCGTTGGCCACCGAGGTGAGCGCCGAACTCCCTCCGGCTGGGTACGTCGAAACGCCCGGAGCGAGCAGAATCAATTGCTCAAAGTTCCGGCCGTTCAAGGGCAACTCGCGCATTTGAGTCTGGTTGACTAGTGAGGAGACGGCGGCGTTGGTGGTCTCCACCTGCGAGGCCTCCGCCGATACGGTCACCGTTTGCGTCGCCTGACCGACCGGGAGTTGAATGTCCACCACGGGCGCGGATCCGACGGTCAACGTGATTCCGGAGCGCACAGTGGTCTCGAATCCAGTCTTGGACCCGCGAAGTTCATAAGTGCCTATGTTTAGTTCGGGTACGCTGTACCGGCCCTGATTGTCAGTCACCACCGTCCTGGTGGCACCAGTGGCCGTATTCCGTAGTTCGATGGATGCGCCGGGGACAGCCGCGCCCGAACTATCGGTCACCGTCCCGGAAACGCTGGCGGTCTGGGCTTGCACGCGCGAGGGAAGCATCAAGCTCGCAAGCAAGACGACAGACCAAAACAACAGACAGAGTTGCTTATTCACAGAAACCTACCCCTTTCGATATTGGCGCGTACGCGCGATAGAAACGTGAAACCCCGATCCCAATAAGAAGCGTAGACGCCGTCCTGCCAATTATATGCGGGAGTCGTCAGAAGGACGAGCTAGGTACGTTGATATTGAATATCTCGCTGACTGATATATCTCCTCGTGACTGAACCGCAAGAGGCCGTTTTCGCGAGAAGCTTCTCCGAATTGCTGCACTACCTCATCGAGCATGGCGCTGTTCCGAACCCGCACCGCCGCCGTCTTTGGCATCGACGCCCACCTCATCGATGTCGAGGTCGACATGTATTCGGGCGGAAGCGCCCGTGATTTCGTCACGGTCGGCATGCCCGACACTGCGGTGCGCGAGAGCCGGGAGCGTATCAAATCCGCGTTGCTCAACTCCGGCTTCGGCTATCCGAACAAATCGGTCACCATCAACCTGGCTCCCGCCAACATCCGCAAGGAAGGCGCCGGCTTCGACCTTCCCATGGCGCTCGGCATCCTGGGGGCAATGGGGACGGTTGGTCGAATGGAGGAACACCTGCTGGTTGGCGAGCTGTCTTTGGATGGAACGCTGAGGCCGGTTCGTGGTGCGCTGTCCATCGCGGTTTGCGCCCGCCACCGCGGGATTCCTAACCTGCTGGTTCCCGCCGACAACGCCGCGGAGGCCTCCGTCACCGAAGGCGTCCGGGTGTTCGGAATGCGGCACTTGGCAGAGGTGGTGCAATATCTGAACCAGCCGGATCGATTCCAGCCGGCCTCCGCCGTCTCGACGGATGGCATCCCGCTGGATCGTAATGTTCCGGACTTTTCCGAGGTCCGCGGTCAAACGACGGCGAAGCGCGCGCTGGAGGTCGCGGCGGCCGGCGGCCACAACGTTCTGATGATTGGTCCTCCCGGGTCGGGCAAGACGATGCTTGCCAAGCGATTCGCGGGCATCCTCCCGCCGCTTACATTCCAGGAGGCCATTCAGACGACACAAGTCCACAGCGTTGCGGGACTATTGCCCCACGGCGTTGGATTGCTCTCCGAGCGGCCGTTCCGCGCACCGCATCACACGGTTTCTGACGCTGGTTTGATCGGCGGGGGTTCCGGAACGCCGCGGCCTGGAGAGGTCAGCCTGGCCCACAACGGAGTCCTGTTTCTCGACGAACTGCCGGAGTTTCCCCGCAACGTGCTTGAAATGCTCCGCCAGCCGCTGGAGGAGGCCTCGGTGACATTGGCGCGGGCCAACATGACGTTATCCTTTCCGTCAGACTTTACCTTGGTCGCCGCGATGAATCCGTGCCCGTGCGGGCATTTTGGGGACACCGCCCGCGAATGCCGCTGCACCGGCGCGATCATTCAACGATATCTGGCGAAGATCAGCGGGCCGCTTCTCGACCGGATCGACTTGCACGTCGAAGTGCCGGCGGTGGCGTTTAACGCAATGCGAGCCAAAGGCGCCGAATCCGGGTCGGCCGAAATGCGCGAGCGCGTGCTGGCAGCCCGGGCCATTCAACGACAGCGGGGATTCTACAACGCGCGCATTCCTCCGAGCCAGTTGCGCAGGCTCTGCGCTTTGGATGACGCCGCTGAGCGGACGCTCGAAATGGCGGTCCGGCGCATGGGCATGAGCGCCCGCGCGCACGACCGCATCCTGAAAGTCGCCCGGACGATCGCCGATCTGAGCGGCGTTCCAGATATCTCAGCGAAGCATCTGGCTGAAGCCATTCAGTATCGAAGCCTGGATCGGACCTACTGGAACTAAGATTTGCGCCTGCCAGCGTTTCGGCGAAAGCGCTAGCGCTATTTCGCGGCTGCCTTGCCGGGGAAGGCGCGGCGAATGATCAAGGCCGCCAGGCAGGCGCCTATGATCAGCAACAGGCGCGGCTCGGGGGCCGCGGAAGCGGGACCGGGAACATTCACGGTCGCAGCGGCGCTTATTTCAAAGTCGCAGACGTTCACGCCGTCCACGTTGATGTTGGAACAATCTTGGACCGCCGGCAAACCGGTCGTGGGGTCGAGTTGGGTCGGGTCGCTTTCGAATAGATCGTAGATCACGGTAATGTTCCCGGAATCGCTCGATCCGGGCGCCGCTGTTGGATCGATGCTGTACTCGCCCACGCCACTTATCGTGGTGGGATCAAAGGCCCCCGTGGCGTTGTCACCTGGAGCGAGCAAGATGAAGTTACTAGAAAGGTAATCGGTGTAGGTGCTGGCGCCGAGATTGGGTGAACAGGTTGTGAACAGCGGATCCTGCCCCGCCTCGCAAAAGGAAGAGTACGAAACCAGCAGATAATCACTCGTATTGTTGTCCAGGGCGTAGCCCCATCCCACGGTATCGCCCGGAGAGCCCGGCACAGTTCCGTCCACTGGATCCAGCGAAAGCGTGACATCGGCATTCGCGGCCAAAGACATGGCTAACAATCCGAATGCCGCAGTATAAAGAATTCTTCTCATGACTCCTCCAGCCTCACTACTGAAATTGATTTCCCAGCACTATGGTCCCGGTTGCCGCGCCGTTGTTCGCGGACTCCTTCGCCGTTACCCGGAACGCCGCGTTGGCGGCGCAACCGGTAAAGTTAATCGTGACGCTCGCGCCCCCGAGACCCTTGGGTGCGATGTTGCCCGCCGGCACCGGCATCGGTGTCAGTATGACCGGCGTGCAAGCCGCCCCCAGCGTTTGCAAGAGCGTGACGCTCGTAATCTCGGCTCCAATCGCGGAGCCAGGGCCGTTGTTTCCGACGGCGAACGTCCATACACGCGCATTTTGCGGTCCTGTCTTGCTACTCATCAGTCCGCCAAGCGATGAAGGACCAGGGACCGCGTTCGTCACCGCAAAGGTCGCCGGGGTGGACGCCCCGTTCACTGTTGCCTGAAGATTGTAATTGCCGGCCGTGCCGTTGGCGGTGAAGCTCGGCGCGGTGGCGATGCCGGATCCATTCGTCAGCACTTGGACCGACGTCTGGTTTCCAGGGAACGCGCCCGTCGCACCCGTAGTTGGGGCGCTGAAGGTAACCGTAGCGCCCTGGACGGGACTTCCATCCGTATCCTTGACCAACGCCTGCAAGGCAATCGCAAACGGATTGTTTACATCCGCCACCTGTGGTGTGCCCGCCGTAGCCGTGATCGAGGTGCTCTCCAGGGTCAAAGTCACCGGAATCTTGAACGGACTGTTGCCCGCTCCCGCCGAGGTGACGATCACGTTGCCTTGATAAGTTTGGGATGTGAGCCCGGTCGTAATCACCGACACACTGATGCTGTTGCTGGCCGTGTTTCCGGACGACGGAGTCGCCATCAGCCAGCTCTGATCGGTGCTGATGGTGAAGTCGAAAGCGGCGCCGTTGGACGTGACCGTCACGTTCTGCGCGCCGGGTGTCGTCCCCACCGCGCCGTTAAACATCAGCGAAGGCGGCATGGACGCGGCGTTGGGCAGCACGGGGTTGACGATCCCCGAGCAATAGGCCACATCGGCGGAATTGATCGTTCCGGCGCCAAGCGGGTCGCGCGGATCGTTTACGAGCGCGGTTTGGCCCAAGGCCGCGGTGATCAAATTGAGGTCAATCTGGTTGATCACCCCGTTGGCGTCGGCGTCGCATTTTTGCGCCGCAATGACCAGCGTATTCGAGAAGCCGGAGGCAAAGCCGTCGGACGCCTCCACACGCGCGATGTAATAGCCCGAGAGGTCCGGCGTGAAGTTTGGCGTGGCCGTATTGGCGTTATTCAGAGCGGACGTACTTGCCGAGGGCAATGCGTTCAGCCACCAGCTTTCGGTCAGCGGTAAGGGACCGCCATCCGGATCGGCGGACCCGGATCCATCCAGATTCGCCTGGTTGCCAGGCACGACGTACTGATCAGGACCCGCATTGCCGTTCGGAGGAACGTCGCTGAGATAGCTCAGCGTGTACCCCGTGAACACGTGCACCGTGGTCGTGCTGTCGCTTCCGCCCGTGCTGTTGGTGACGTGCAGGTTGAGCAGGTAGTCTCCCGCCACGTCAGGAACAAATTGAGCGGTCGCACTGCCGGCATTGGAAATCTGAGAGTTCGTCAGGCTGCTGCCTCCCGGAAGCGTTGAGAACGTCCAAGTATAGGTCAGCGCGAGCGGAGGTGAATTTGGATCGTAAGTACCGGTACCGTTCAACGTCACCGTGTGAGAAACCTGGGCGTTCTGGTCGGCGCCGGCACGCGCGTTGGGCGGAAGGCTCCCGGTTGCGGACGTAATCTGAACCGTATCGGCTGCGCTGGAGAGCGTGCCGTTATTCACGATGAGCTGCAGCGTATAGACGCCATCCACGTCCGGCGTGAAGAACGCCTTGGGCGTGTTGGAATTCAGAAGATCGGCTGCCGTGAGGTGGCTACCGTTCGGCAGGGAGTTAAAGGTCCACGCGAACGTGATGGGCAAGCTGTTCGGATCGTAGGAATACTTGCCGTTCAGGACGACGAACTTCCCGGTCTCCGCATTCTGCGGCTTGCCGGCCACGGCAACCGGCGGGAAGATCTGCGCGTTATAAACCACCTGCGTGCTGTTCGATCCGGCGGTCGTGGTAACGGTGAGTTCGAAGGTATAGCTGCCAGCGATGTCCGGCACAAAGACCGCTTCGGGCGAAGTGGGGAAGCGGATGGAAGCGGTGGTGACGGCGCTGCCCGTGGGAGTTGAAACCAGGGTCCACGCATAGCTGAGCGGCAGCGCTGGATTATTGGTGTCCACGCTGGCCGATCCGTTGAGAATGGCGATCCGGTGCAGCGGAATGTTGCCGCCGGCGCCTCCGTTGGCCGTGGGCGGCGTCTGAGCCGCTGGACCATTGATGGTAACCGTGGCGCTGGAAGTCACCGCCGGCGCCGTCAAGGAGGTGACGCTGACAGTGACTGTGCCCTTTCCTGGCCCCGTGATGTTGGCGTTCAGCGGGAATTGCGCGGTGCCAAGACCGGTGACCGCAAACTGCGAAATAGACTGCCCGGACTGGCCGTTGGGACCGACTAGAGTAGCGGTTAGCGGTCCAGTTGTCCCCGTGATCTGTGCTGAATAGGAGTCTGCCACGTTGCCGGTGTTGGTCGCGTTCAAAAGCAGGTTGGCTGCGGACGGCGCGAAGTTGACATTGGTGGACGACGGCAGGATTGCCGCTGACACGCCTTTGGCCGGCGGCACCGTGACCGTTGCCGATATCACGGCCTGAACATTCGGATCGCTCTTCGACACCGCCTGGATTTCGAGCGGCGTGTTGGACGAAATCACATAGCTGAGCGCGTTAAAGGTGATCGGAATGTTGTTCTGCGTAATCAAGGAGCCCAAAGTGATCGACGGCTGGATCGAAGCTGCCTGAGCCAAGGGGCCGACCACGGACAGATTAAACGTGTCCTGAGCAAGCCCCAGATTCTCGAGATTCAGAACGAACGCGCTCGTCGGAGGACCGGGATTCGGGCTGATGTATCCGCCGACCCCCGCGTTGGACACGTTCACGGTCACGCTGACGTCCTGAACAAAGGATCCATAGACAACCGGAATCGTGATCTGGTACGGTCCTGGCGCGGCTCCGCGCGGCACGCCGATCGTCTCGGTGACCTTCGAGGTGGTGTTCGGCTGAACAAAGGTGTAATACGCCGGCGAATAACTGCCGACAAACCAGCCGTTCGGCAAATTGGTCGGATAACCCAATTGGATCGTGTCGGCGTAGTTGCCGGTATTGGTGATGGAAATGACGAAGGGCTGCGAGTTCTCGCCCTGCCCGGCCGTGACCTGGCTCGGTGCAAGCGAGGCGATGAATGTGACGGAATTTAAGCCGCTGTTGCCGCCCAGGATTGTCGCGACATTGTTTCCGATGTTGCCGATATTCAACTGCGCGGGCGCGGAATCCGAAATTCCGGTTGTGCTGTTCGCCGCGACATTGAAACTGCTGCCGGTCTGCACATTGATCGGCGGCGTCACGGCGACATTGAAGTTCTGCGTAGTGCCCGCAGGGACGACGATACTCGCCGGAACCATGGTTCCCCATCCGGGAGGCACCAGGAGCGAGACAATGAAGGTCTGATCCGTCATGGTGGGATTCATGATGGACGCGGTGTAACTGGCGGTGTCTCCCGGAGCGTTGATCGATTGGGTCGCGGGCGTGATGCTCAGAATGTGCTGCGTCAGCACGCTCAACCCACCGAGTTGGATCTTCCCGGAGCCGATTGTAGGAGCCGTGTAGTCGAGTTCGCCGCTGTTGACGAGCGGGGTGACGTCGCCGCCGTTGACGCCTGTCAGGTTCATGTTGAAGGTGATCGTGTCCAGGCTGGGCTGGTTCCACACGTAGGTCGTGTAGCCTGTCCCCGGCGTGGAACTGGAAGGCGTTTGATTGAACGAAGTCGCGTCCAGGGCGGCGTTACCCGTCGTGGGAATCTGCAGCGACACGTTGAGCTGCGGCCCGTTGATGTTACTGAGTTGGAAAATCGATAACTGATTCGTGCTAGCCGACGGGGTACCGCTCAGAGCGTAAAAGTATGGCGGATTCGCGATAGCCGGAGTGGCGACGAAAAGCGCATCGTACGGTACATAGCGCAGAGCGCTCGGGTTCGACGCATCCACCAAAACCAACGAGCCCTTTCCGTTGTTGGAAGTCCCGCCCACCGCAAACGTGTTGTTTCCCAGCGGCACTACCGTGGCGCCGGGTTTGTCGGTGAGCGCAGTGATCACCGTGTTGAGCAGAACCGGACTCTTCGGATTGGTGATGTCGAACGAGGCGAGCACCAGTGTGCCAACCAGTCCAGAATTGATGTCGTAGTAGCCGGTGGAGTCTCCCACGGCCAGCGCGATGTTGCCTTGCACCGCGACGTCCGTCAAATAAGCCGATTGCGGGACATCAACCTTGGTAAGAATGTTCAGGGCGGTGGGGTTCGAGTCGTCTACAACTACCAACTGCCCGTCAAAAGCGGGATTGCCGGGCTCTTCGATGTTGCCGCCGTAGGAACTGCTGGAGGCGAAGTACGCCGTGGTGCTGTTCACCTCCGTGCCGGCATGAACCGCATAGGGGCCGCCATTAAACTGGCCGTTGGGGATGAAGTTCCCATCCAGCGTGACTCCGTCATTGCAGGCATTCGTCATCGGATTGATGCCGCCGCACGGATAAACATCGCTCAGGAACGCGACGCTGCCGGTCGTGGGAGCGTTCGTCAGATCGAGAGACCAGACGTCGCCATTCTGTTGGAAGATGAAGTTCGAAAAGGGATTGTAAAAGACGTCGTTCTGGAACAGCAGCGCGGAAGATCCCAGCAAGTAGAACCCATACGCGCTGTCCGGCCGGTCGATATTGGTCACGCTTCCCACCTGCGTAGGCGCGAGCGGATTGGCCAGGCTAAAGACCGCGAAAAACGTTGGAACCTTTGTGGGATCCGCCGACGTGTTTCCTTCGTCGCGGCTGTAATCCACGATCAGATCGGAGTTGTAGATTCCGCACTGGACCCCGTTGAAACCAGGGACGCTGCCGCCGGCCGTCAGCAGGCTGTTGGCGAAGGTGCTGAGCACGCTTGGACTGGCCGGATTCGTCACGTCCACGATGTTGACCTGTGAGTCCGCGCAGACGTAAGCCAGTTGCTGCGGGCCGCCGTTCTCGGTCACTTGCGTGTTCGTGTAGAGCACCATGCTTCGGGGGGCGCCGTTTAATGACACGGTCCCGATCAACGTCGAGACCGGATTTGGAACGTTGTCCCGGTTGATGGTCAGCTTCGCCTGGACGGTGCTCGCTCCAGGAGGCACGATTGGAGGATTGGCCGTCAATACGCCGGAGAGAGGCGCGCCGATCACGAGCGACCCGGTGGCCGTGTTGCTCTGCGTAATATTGCCATTCTGGCTCTGAATCGACAGCGAGTAGACGCCGTTGATGAAACTGGTGGTGTCGATCGGGCCGAACGTGACGGTCTGGATGTTCGACGAGGGGCTGAGCGTGATCGCGTTCGACTGATAGCCGCAGCACAGATAGTGCCCGTTGGGATCCGTAATGCTCAACTGGCCGTAGGTTTGAATTTGTTCGTTGACGACGCCAAAGAGGCGCGCCGTAATCGTGACCGGCGTGCCGGGATTCGCGGCTTGCGGAGTGGCAGTCACCTGGTCGATGTAAATGCTTTCGGGACGCACCAGCAATGTGCCGGGCGCGGACACTGCGAATTCCGGCGCGCCTTCCGGCGTTGCGACCACGTTGAATGAGAACGGCGTATTGAACGTCGGCCCGGGCGTCAGCGTGAGAACGGTTGAGGTGGAATTATACGTCGGACTGCCGTAAGGCCCGAGTGCGACGCTGGGCTGGCTGAACTGCACAGTAACTCCGCTGGGCACCCCGGTAACGCTCAAATCGTAGACCTGCAAGCTGCGCGAATTATTGATGAGGAAGATGTTCCATTGCGCCGACTGGCTGGGGCCCGTGGAGCCGCCGGTCTGGGATAGCGCGCCGCTCTCGCGCAGAGAGATGCTGGTAGTGGTGAGACTCGCCTGATTCAGCAGCGTTCCCAGAGTGCACAGCAGAGTATTCAGGTTGCTCAGCGCTGTCAGCAGAGTGCCCGGCGTCGCCGCTGCTACCGCATTGGTGGCCGATGTCAGACTCGGCACGAGCGTACTGAAGTACGAGGCAGTCAACTCGCGGCTGAGGATGACATTCATATCCCCAACCACGCGGTTCGTCAAGGCGGTGCTGGAGGGCGCGCTCGCGGCTGCGTTCATGTCGTTGACGAGCTGGGTCAAATCGGCAGCCAGGCTGGTCTTTCCCACCTGTGTCGCCACCGTTGCTGCATTCGCCGCGCAGGTACCGACGGCCGACACAATCACCGGCACGGTAAACGGAATCTGTTGCGCGATCCCTCCTGAAGGCGTGTAGGATGCCGTAAACGATACGTTGTAGGTTCCGTTGGCCAGACCCCCCGCGGCGCCGAACGACAGCGGCTCGGTGGCAACCCCGCTAAGCGGCACGCTCGCCGGCGACGTCAGCCCGCCCACAGTGATCCCGGTAGGAGGCGTGACGGTTAGGGTAACCGGTCCTGGCGCGATGTTCCCGATGGACGCGATATTCAGATTCGCGGCGACTGCTCCGCCTGGCGCCACGGTCACAGTCTGGGGATCCGTCGATACCTGGATGGAGGCAACCGGCGGCGCGCTGAAGCTCGGCTGAGAGGAGGCGGTGATGCTGGAATTCGTCGCGCTGGTCACCGTTGCTGTGTAGTTCTGGGCCTGGCCCACCGGCGGAAGATTCGAGTTGGTGGTGTCGTACGGCACGACACAGACGTTCACCATCCCCGACTGCCCACCTGCGAGCGTCAGCGAACTGACCGTGGGATAAACCCGGAAGTACTGAGATGAGTCCTGGATCTGAATGTTGAAAGTGTCCGTGCTTGGACCGGTGTTGGTGATGGGCAGGTCGAAGACCAGCGGCAATTCATTGCCGCCGATCCCCATCGTATACAGCGAGTCCGGTGCAATGGCCCCTACTTGCACGCCCGGTGTTGTGCCCGGCGTCGGCGCCGGAGGAGTACCCAGCGGCGTCGAGATGAACGGGAGAACCTCGGGATCGAGTGGGAGATTTGCCTTCACGAACTTTATGCCCGCCTCGATGCCATCCTTCATCCCACCGATAAAGTCACCCAGCAAACCCAGCCCTTCCGGGATCTCCACTCCGGTGATGAGGTTGGTTATTTCCAGCGATGTTTGAAAGATCTTCAGGAACTCGTTTTCCGCGTCGTCTCCTGTCCCGATCGACAGCGATTTTGCGGTCTTCACCGGGCTGGCGACCAGCTCCAAAATCGACGCCGCGTAGTCGATCCCAACCAGGGCGAATCCTTCCATTTCACCAATGAATTTGGTCGCGCTCGGGTTGATGCCGACGAGGTCCACCACTTGAGTGGCGGCATACTGGACGATCGCCTGATGGCCGCCATTCACGAAATGACTGACCGTGTGCCCGCTGGTGCGATCGGTCTCCCACCACCCCACCGTCGTCATGCCATTTACGGTGACCATCCGGGTCGGCGTGATCACCACTTGCCCGTTGGAGACGTCGTTCAAAATCAAAGTTTGGGCATCGGCCGAAAGCGTCGTGCCCGAGAGAGCATCCGGATTGGAGGGAACCGTCCCGGTCGTCGGACCAACTACCGTCAGCAGGCTGGGATCTCCAAGAGCGCCGAACACTTCGCCAATTCCCGTGGAAACCTGCCCGGTGACCTGGTTCAGGACGGTGCTCTCCATCAGGGATTCGAGAATGCCTCGCTCGATTTCCTCGTAAAGCGGCGCGCTCCGGTTCTGCCCGAGGCCGTCGATCACCAGCATGTCGTTTTTGAGAACGTCCAACATCTCCATGGAGTTGCCGTTGTTGAAGACGCTTTGCGCCACCGTCAGGCGCGGCGAGTTCGGGTAAACGCGCGAGTCGTAACCGGTTTCCAACTGCGCGGCCAGGACGTCCGCCGACGCGCCGTAACCCATCGTGATCAACTCGTTCTCTGCGATTGTCAAGTACCTTGCCAGCGCGGTCCCCTGCGTCACCAGCTCCTGTTGGCTGTCCGTGAGCGTACCCGAGGTCGGTATGGAGGCCAGTTCCGGCTTGATGGCTTCGTAGTTGTTGTAGGCGTTCTGCAGCCGCGCCTGCTGCAATTGAACGCTGCTGGTGGGCTGCCGCGAGGTGTTGATGTTCACCGTGGTGAGATCGAAATCGCTGAGCGCCGGCGCTGGAGTGGACGGGAGACTCAGGTTCACCGACGCGTTGCCCTGCCGCGCCGCCGGGCCAAGACGGTCGAACAGCGTGTGCGTGTAGGCGCGCTGCGTGTAGGTGTAGTCGTCGGCGTCGATTTCCAGGAACAGTCCCGTGAGGATTTCGCTCGCGAGCGGAAAGTTCGTGTAGAACTCCTGGTAGCTCGTCCCGGTGATCAAGTTGTCCTGGCTGACGTCGGGCCCGCCCGATCCGATCAGGATGTACGGCGTATAAGTGAATGTGGTTGCCGTAAGATCGAGCGCGCCGCCTCCGGCCGACGTCACAAAATTACCGGCTGTGACGACATTGCCCACCAGAGCGGAGGCATCAAACGTTTGCGACAGCACCGTCGTGGTGCCCGGTCCGAAGCCGAAGAGTCCGTTAGCCTGGTTGTAAGTCTCGGCGTTGATTTTGATGGTCACCTGCTGACGCAGGTTCTGAGGAACAGTTGCGAAGCTGGAATCCGGCGTTTGGAAGGTTTGGCCGGGCTGGGCGGCCGGCACGTTCGCGTCGAGTGCAGTGTTGCCTGCTCCGTATTGCACCCAATAGTAATCCGTCGCGCCTTGCTGCGCCGGATACTCGTAGACCGGATTGTCTGTCGGCGCGGTTGGCGGGATGCATCCGACGTAACGGCCCGTCGACGGGAACATGCTTAGGATCAGGTTCGCTTGGGCCTGGGTGCCATTGACGTTGGCATGTTCGTAATTGGCGGTAAACCCCGCCGCGCCCAGCAGCGCGACCAGAAGGCTGGCCCGATCCAACGAATTGCCGGCCATGGCCCATAGCGCACCGCGCGCTCCCCGGACCGATCCGTAATAAGACTCAAACGCAACCTGGTCGCGCACGAATGTAAAAATCTGGTTGGGGTCGTTGTTGAGCGCGGCCGCCTCTGCGGCAATGTAGGGGTCGGCTGGATCGTCGGGACCCGTGGGTAAGTACTTCGGCTTGAAGACAGGAGCTTTGACAAGCGCGTGGCCAGCCGTACGAGGAGAGAGCGTGCTCTTGATGACCGTCAGAGGCGCCGAGGCCGCGAGCGACGCTGGAAGCTCCGTTTGCGCTGGTACCGTCACATCCGAAGCGGCTGTGACTTGAGGGATGGCTAGCTGTTGGCCGGGCAGAACGATCGGCGCCTGAAGCGCCATAAAAATAACGAGCAGCTTGATGATGAAGTCTTTGAAACAATCCTCGCGCACTATTGCCTCCGGCAAACGTTAACGCCGACGCGCTAACAGTTTTCTGCTTCATTGAGCAATGTCGTGGCTTCAAGGAACATCACGACAATTCAGTACTACCTGGGGCCGCACTAGTACTGATGGAAGGCAGCGAACGCCGCTATTGAAGATCGCCTTCGAGCACGAATCCTGCCCAAAAGCGCGGCGAGCGCCAGGCTGGATCCTGCGACATCTGGTCTTGAACCCGGCGAAGAGCCGCAGGCGCCGTCAAGTTGTCGCGCAGGAGCGCAGTGTAGAACCGCTGCATGAAAACGGCTGTGGCGCGGTCATCCACTTTCCACAAGCTGGCCACCACCTGGCGCGCGCCGGCATAGAGGAACCCGCGCGCGAGACTGAGTAAGCCCTCGCCGCGAAGGTCGTTCCCGATGTTAGTCTCGCAGGCACTGAGCACCACCAAATGTGCGCGCAGACGCAACTTGTAGATGTCCAGTAGCGGCAAGAACCCGTCCTGGCGATGGCCTTGACGGTTCACAAGCGACAGGACCAGGCCGGAGAGATCCGGATGGCGGTCGTCCAAGAGAGTGTGGGTCGCGATGTGGATGACCGAGAAGGGTTCGGCGGCTTGGCGCCGGAGCGCCGCCGGTGTCGCGGCGAAATCCAGAAGTGTAACCGCGCGTCCGGAGGCCAGTTTTGCAATCTCCTGGGCCTCCACGCGCGACATGGGCAAGGGAGGCAGTGAGGCAAGGCGCCCGTCGATCGCAGAGCGCAAAGGTGGGCTATAAGAAGTCGGCAGGAGCGGCGGCCATCGCTCGCCGGAGTGAACGGCAGACCGGCTGTAGGCCGGATCAGCGACGATTAAAACACGCCCATCGGTCGCCGGCGGCGCGGCGTCACGGATCCGCGCCAGCACGGACGCCGAAGGTTCCACTGCCAGGGCGTGCGCACCCCCGAGTCTGCGGTTCGGGTCTCCGGGATCTGGCAGAAGGGCGAAAGGAACCATCTGTACGGGTCCGTCACCGACGATCAGGAGCGAGGCTTTGCCAAGCGCATCGGCCGGCATCGGCAACAGAATCCCAGCAAGGGCCTTGGCTTCTCGCGACGCTCTGACGTCGGCTGCGGCCTGCTCGGCTTCGCGCTGCTCGATCGTGGCGCCGGAAGGCAACCGGTTGGCCGCTGTCAGCGAATCATAAAGCCGCCGCACGGACGCACGGAGCGTCGCCTCGCCAGGAAGTGCGTAATGGCGGAAGCTGGTTCGGCTTACTACCCACAGGTGGCTCTGCTGCGGGCCGGTAAGATACTCCAGCAGGACCGCGTCTTTGCCCAACAATTGTTTGCGGATCGCCGGCAAGGGAAGGGGCGCGACCGATTCCGCCCCTGCGCCCGAGATGCCGGAGCGTTGCGTTTGCAATTCTAATTCGAGCTGATTGCGCTTCGTCATCAGCACCGCGATGCGCGCCTCGCGGTGAGGGGAATCGTCCCGGGACGCCAGCGAGTGCAGAGAGGCGTCCACGGCATCGAGCTGAGCGGTTAGAGCCCGATCGGCCTGATCCAGTTCGCCATGCGTTTGTCCCAACGCGTCCAGCAGCGTCCGCGCATGCGCTCGCTCGCTGATGTCGAACGCGCGAAGTCCATAGCCGGCCGAGGGCTGCTTCTGGTCCAGTCGCATCAGAATGCGGGCCGTGAGCTCATAAGCCGCGCGTTGCGATGCCAGATAACTAGCCCGCAGCTCGGGAGCCGCCAAGGACGACCTGGTCTTGTCAATCGCCGACAAGGCGCCCTCCAGACTTTCGAGCGCGCGCGCCGGCTGCTGTAGCCGGTCCTCCAGCTGTGCGGCCTCGACCAGCGTTTGGACTTCGCCGAAACGATCGCCGATCCGGCGCTCGATCGCCAGAGCTGCAGCGAAATCGCGCTCCGCAGCGCCGGTCTCTCCCCTAGCCGCGTGGGCCTCGCCCAACACGTGGTCCTCATTCGCTTCGTCGTAGGGCTGGCCGAGCTGAGTCGAGATCTGCAGGGCTTTTTCGAGCGACGCAACAGCCTCACTCACATGCCCGGAGGCGACTCCCAGCTTCGCCAACTCCACCAGTGCGAGTGCTTCGCCGCGTTGGTATTCGGCCGCGCGCGATGCCTCCAGCGCCTGCCAGCCGATCTTCTGCGCTTGGGCAGCATTGCCGATCAAGGGATACAACTGCGCCTCGGCTACCAAGGTTTCGGCCATGATCCGCTTGCTGCCCAACGCCCGGGCCAGTTTCAGAGCCGTTCGTAATGCCGCGTCGGCAGACGAATAGTCTCCTAACGCCGAATAGGCCGCACCCAAGCTGCGGTACGTCGCGATTTCCGATTCCTTGCCATCCTCTTTGTCCCGAAAATGAGGCCAGTGAGGTAAGGTTTCGACCAGCTTTTCGAGCGCTTGCTCCGGATCGCCGGTCATGAGATAGACGTCCGCCATACCGAGCCAAGTCTCGCTTAGCCCGAACTCATCGTGAATGTCCCTGCGAATCTGCTCCTGTTGCTGGAGAGCGTCGAGCGCCAGATCCACGCGTCCCAGCGCCGATTCGGCTTCCGCGAGATTGGCCAAGGTGAGCGCCGTCTCCCAGGGCTGGCGCGTCTGGCGCTGCAAATCGAGCGCCTGGCGAAACTGTTCGATGGCGTCGTTGTAACGTTCGAGGTTCGTCTCCACCAAACCCAGGTCGTCCAGTGCGTGAGCTTCCGCCCTCGGGTCGCCTGCCTTGTGGCTCAACTGGCGGCTCTGTTCGAAAAACGGTAAAGCGGCAGGCAGATCGCCCAGCATGGCGAGATACTGGCCCTTGCCAAACACGGCCCGGATTTCGAGAATGTCGTCGCCGGCCCGGCGCGCCAATTCGATGGGCTGATCGAGTGCGGCCACCGCGGCTCGCATCCCCGCGGCGCCACTGGCAGCTTGCGCGGCGGCTTTGGCGAACGCCCGATGTGCGTCCGCGTCGACGCGATTCAGCTCCCCGGCCGCGCGGCGCTGCACCAGCGTAACCGTGCACGTCCGAACCTCGGCGCTGGGCATCTGCGAAGTCACCTGCAGGCGAAATTCTCCGCCGGATTCCGCCTCAGCCGAGATTTTCGCGCTGCCTCCCGTTCCGCCCAGACTTGGGGTAACCGCAACCAGGTTGCCGGCCGGGTCGAATAACAAGGTCTTCACCACCAGTTGGGAATCGGCATCGGCGGTGATTTGCAGGTACTCGCCCGCGCCGGCCACGATGCGCACGGTCATCCGCTGGCCGCCTGAAAGATGAAGCTCCACTGGGTGGCCGGCGTCCAACAGTGGGGCATCCGCTGCTCCGCTCTGGCAGAGGGCGGCTTCAGCGCAGAAAACAACCGTTGTAACCGTGAGAAGGAACCGAAGCAAGGGAAAAGATTGCAGCTGCCGGGACCTCCAAACCGACTCATTATGGCACAATGCCAGTGAGGAAGCCTGGGGCACATAGTGTAGTACAATCCCTTTTCTTCACTAGTACTTGCAATGCCGGAATCCGACCAAGAAACGTCTGTCGGACGAAAAGTTTGGCAGTTAGACCGCGAGGGACTTGACGCGCTGCTCGGCGCATTGGCGCCGGATCGTGAAGCGGCGGGCCGCAGGTACGAGGAGTTACGACGCAGGCTCATCAATCTGTTCGCTTGGGAGCAGTGGCAGGGTCCCGAAGACTTGGCTGACGAGGTTCTCAATCGGCTGGCACGCAGAGTTATGGAGGGTGCCGCCATCCCGCAGCTGGACCGGTTCGCGTTTGGCATTGCCCGGTTCTTGATGCAGGAAGAAGGCCGGAAGCAGCGGAACCGGCAGGCTCTGTTGCGCGAACTTCGGCCGGTTGACGTGCAAAGTAGTTCGGAGTGGCCTGGCCTCGATGCAATGGACCGCTGCCTGGCTGCTTTATCGGCCGAGCGCCGCAGATTGATCGAACGGTACTACGCCGAAGACCGGGCCGCCCTCGCGCGCGAACTGGGCATCTCGGTCAATGCGTTACGCAACCGGGCCATGCGGATCCGGGAAGAGTTGTTTACCAGCCTCACCCGCCGGCGTGACGAATCCTGAGTTTCGGCCATGGTGAATAGGGACGAAGTGATCGAATACCTGTTGCACGAGATGCCGGAAGCGGAACGCACGGCATTTGCGGAACGTTGGTTTAACGAGCCGGAGCTGTACGAGAGCGTGCGCATGGCCGAGTCCGGTCTATTGGACGATTACGTCCGCCACAAGGTCTCGCGGACGCAGCGTCGCCGGATCGAGCAGTATTTGCTGGGTTCTGAGGCGCAACGCCGGAAGCTTGCCTTCGCCGCCGCGCTGTGTGCTGCGCTGCCGCAGACCAAGCGGTGGCATATGCCCTGGGCGGCGATCGCCGTAGCCATAGTGGTTGCCTTTGCCGCAGGTTCCGCTTGGCTCGGCATCCAGAATCGGCAATTGCGTCGGGAAGTGGCCAGCCTGCAGAGCCGGGCTCCGCTGGCATCCGGCGGCTTGTTCACCACCCAGCTACCGGCTGACACCGTGCGTGGGGTCTCAACGCCCAATTCGATTCGTTTGGCGGCGGGCGCCTCGATGCTTCGGTTGGAGTTGGAACTCAGGCCTGGCGATGAACAGAATGTGTACACGGCGGCCGTGTCCGCCGGCGGCCGCATCGTTTGGAGCGAAGCGCCCGTGACCGCTGAATCACGTGGAACCGCGATACTCGCGCCTGTCTGGATTCCGGCCGGTGTTCTGGCTGCCGGAGATCACACCATCGAGCTCGATGTTGCTGGAAAGCCCGTTGCGTTTTACCGCTTCACGGTGATCCGCTAACCTTAGCGGATTCTTGACTCACCGATAGAAAAAGTACTCCGCTCGACTGGTACGAAACGTGCCTCTGTTGCGCCCTGGTCTAACTTTTCAGAGGGTTATGTCCAATGAAAAGTCTCGCTGTCTTCTCCGCTTTCAGCTTGGCCTTGGTTTGTTCTATGAATGCTCAAGAAATACCACGGCTCACCTATGATTTCGGCGCCGGCTTCACTCAAACTGTAGGGAACACGGGCAACAATCTCGATCGGGGTTGGAACGTCGATGGAGGTCCCACCTATAACCTCGCTCCGTTTCTCGGCGTCAAGTTGGATCTGGGTTATAACTCGTTTGGCGTCGGTTCGACGACGTTGAGCAATCTCGGTTTGCAGAGCGGCAACTTCAACGTCTTTTCCGCCACCATCGATCCGGTGGTCCGGTTAAATCCACGCGGCAAAATCGACCCGTATCTCATCGGAGGCTACGGCGTGTATCATTACACGCAATCGTTTGCCGCACCGGCTACAGCATTCGATCCTTTCTTCGGCGGGTTTCTTTCCAGTTCTTATTCGGCGACCCACGGTGGAGTGAACGCGGGCGCGGGAATTGAGTTTGCGGCCAAAGGGCGCTGGAAAATTTTTGCCGAAGCGCGCTACGATCGCATCTTCCTGGGCGGCAATGGGCGGCACGTGGACTACGTACCGGTGTCGTTCGGGTTCCGCTTCTAGCCGTGCTCAGCGAATCGGCGCGTAGTAACCACGGCGATAGTACGTCCGCAGTTGCGTGGAGTTCGCCGCTTGCACCACTAATTTGACGGTGCGGAACTTTCCGTCGCGCACGTCATTGCTGGGCGTGTACCCGATCACGTACTGGTCGCGAAGCTCGTTGCTGATATGCTCGCTGATCGCGGGCAGATCGTCGAGCTTCTCGACCGGGTACTCGCGCCCGCCGCTCTCCTCGGCCAGTTCTTCGAGCAGGCGCGGGCCGTTCCGCTCTTCTGACGGTAGCTTGTGGGTGTCGTGCTCGAAGATGCCCATCGAGTAAACCTGCGCGTCGGTTTCGAGCAACTCGTTCTTGATTTCTCGCGCGGTGTGCCGGCTGCGATTGTCCCCGCCATCGGAGACGATCACGATGGCCTTCCGCGGATTGCGCGCGTTCTTCAGCTGCATCATGGCCATATGGATCGCGTCCAGCAGGGCGGTGCGGCCGAACGGCCTGGTATGAGAGATCTGGTCGTAAATCTCGTCCGTATCGGTGGTGAACGGGACCTTCAGCTTGGGCTTCTCGCTGAACTCAACCAGGAAAAATTCGTCCTGCGGGTTGGACGTCTTGAAGAAGGCCGCGGCTGCTTCGGCTGCTTTGCGGATCTTGTCGCGCATGCTGCCGCTCACGTCGAAAAGCAAGCCCACCGAGAGTGGCGCTTCTTCTTTTGAAAAGTAGCGGATGCTCTGAGAGACGCCATCTTCGAAAAGCTCAAAATTCTTCTCGCCGAGATCGGTGATGGACGTTCCCAACGCAGTGGTCACGTGTGCCGGGATCAGGACCAGCGACGAGTCCACACGGATATCAGCCTTGGGGAGAGCATTCGCGACAGGAACAATCCGGGGCCGCAAGGTCGGCCCGATGGAAACCAGCGAGTCCTCGCCGGGCGCCTGAAAAGCTGGCAAAACGGGGCACAGCAGAAGGACCACAGCAAGGCACGCGACGTGCTGAAACCTGCGTGCCATGGGTCCTTTTTATACCAAGACCGAACGCTGCGCGCAAGTACCACCGTCACGAAAAAAGTACTGGTGGTAACCTTGTCGATGAGTGAGGCTGGTACTTCCGATTCTCTGCCTGAGCCTGACCGCCGGCGCCCAGGATTTCGCGGACTTGAAAGTCGACAAGGTGGCGGCCGGTTATACGTTCACCGAAGGCCCGGCGTGGTCGCCTGCGGGGAGCTTGATCTTCAGCGATATTCCCAACAACAAACTCTTCGAATGGACGCCCGGCAAAATGCCGGCCATCTTTCGTGAGGACTCGGGCGGCGCCATCGGCAACAAGTTCGATGCGCAAGGGAGGCTGTATACGTGCGAGAGCCACTCACGCCGCGTCACGCGCACCGACAAGAAGGGCAAGGTGGAAGTTCTGGCGGAGCGCTGGCAGGGCAAGCGGCTAAACGCTCCAAACGATATCGCCATTCGCAAAGACGGGCAGATTTACTTCACCGACCCGGCGTTCGGCAACCAGCAAGACACGCGCGAACTCGACTTTTACGGCGTCTTTCGCATTTCCCACAAAGGCGAGCTGTCGGTGGTAGCTAAGTCCAAAGGCCGGCCGAAGGGTGTCGCGCTGTCACCCAACGGCCGCACTCTTTACGTGGGAAATTCGGATGAGCGTAGCGTGCGCGCATACGATCTGGATCATAACGGCGAGGCATCCAACGAGCGCGTTGTGATATCGGGAATCGACGGCGTGCCTGGCGGCATCTGCGTGGATGAGAAAGGCGACCTCTACGTCGCCGCCAATCGGCTCGATGTTTTCTCGCCCGAGGGCAAGATGCTCGGCTCCATCGAAACGGCGGAAACCCCGTCGAATTGCGCGTTCGGCGACCCGGATTATCAAACGTTGTACATCACGGCGCGAACATCGGTGTACCGCGTCCGCATGAACGTGAAAGGGAGCGTGCAGTATTAACGACGAAAGCCGCCGGTATCCCCAACGGCCGTTCCTCGGCGTCGGCGCGCTGATCTTTGAGGACGGCCGCATCCTTCTGGTCGAGCGCGGCCATGAGCCGCTGAAAGGCTACTGGTCCATTCCCGGCGGGATCGTCGAGACCGGCGAAAAGCTGGCCGAGGGGATCCGGCGCGAGGTTTTGGAAGAGACCGGGCTGGACGTTGAACCACTGTCTATCTTTGAAATCTTCGAGCGGATCATTCCAGATGCGGAGGGCAAACCCGAATATCACTATGTCTTGATCGACTATCTGTGCCGCCGTTTGGGCGGCGATGCTGCGCCTTCCAGCGACGCCAGCCGCGTGGCTTGGGTCACTGAGCCGGATCTGCGCGGCTATCGTATTACTGAGGGCACCCTGGGCGTCATTGAGCGAGCCTTTGCAAAACTTCAGCGCTGACCTCCTCGAATTCGAACCATTGCGCCAATTGTTGGGGCGCTTTGTCCACAGCCCCGCCGGGAAGGAGGAACTGGAAGAGCTGAAGCCGCATTCCGATCGACCGGCCCTGGAAAGCGCGCTGGCCGATGCCGCCGAAGCAATCGCGTATTTGAGCGCTACCCGCCAGCCTCAGGCTGCGGCGCGCGGCGCGGCCATCCGGCTGCGGTTCGATGCGATTCCCGATGTCTCGGCGGCGCTGCCTGTGCTGCGAATCGAAGGCGCCGTACTGGAGCCGGAACAGATCCTGCAACTCACTCGGCTGCTCGAAGAATCCGGCGAGATCCGCTCAGCCTTGCACCTCGCTGCCGGGAAATATCCGCGACTGGCGGCGTACGTGGACGCCATTGCCGATCCTCGGCCGATGCTGCGCGACCTCCGCGGCAAGATTCTCCCCGACGCGACTCTGGCCGACGACGCCAGCGTGGTTCTGCATCGCCTGCGACGCGACATCGAGCGGCAGCAACGGCAGATCCAGAATTCGCTGGAGCGGTTTCTCCGTGCGCATCGCGACGACGGCACGCTCCAGGAAGAATTCATCACGCTGCGTAACGATCGCTTCGTCGTGCCGGTGGTGGCCGGCCAGCAGCGTAAAGTCTACGGCGTGATCCACGGCGCCAGCGGCAGCGGCCACACGCTGTTCGTCGAGCCGCTGGAAACCATCGACCTGAACAATGAACTGGTGCGGCTGCGCGAAGAAGAGCAGCGCGAGGTCCTGCGCATTCTGAAAGAGCTGACCGAACTGCTGCGGACACACGGCGCGGAGATCCAGGCCGGTGTCGAGGCCGTCGGGCGGCTGGATCTGCTATTCGCCAAGGCCGCCTTTGCGTCGGACTTCGATTGCACCATCCCCCGCTTCAGCCCAGAAAACAAGCGTCGCCTGGCGCTGAAGGAAGCGCGCCATCCGCTGCTCGAAGACGTGCTGCGCCGCCAGAAGAAGCGTGTCGTCCCGATCTCGCTGGAGCTGGACGAGGCGCGCCGGACGCTGCTGATCAGCGGTCCCAACACCGGCGGCAAAACAGTCTCGATGAAAACCGCCGGGCTGCTCGCGCTGATGGCGCAAACAGGACTGCCGGTGCCCGCGGCCGACGCCGAGTTCCCTATCTTCGAGCAGGTGCTGGCCGATATGGGCGATCAGCAATCCATCCAGGAAAGCCTCAGCAGTTTCTCCGCTCACATCGCGCACGTGCGCGACATGCTGGAAACCGTCACACCGCAGTCCTTGGTGCTGCTCGACGAATTGGGCCGGGCCACCGATCCGGAGGAAGGCGGCGCGTTGGGCGTGTCGATTCTGGAGGCGTTTCGATCGCATGGGGCTTTCACGCTCGCCTCCACGCACCTGCTGGCGCTGAAGGTTTATGGCTCGACCACGGCGGGCGTCGTCAACGCTTCGATGGGCTTCGACGAGCAGACCTTGCAGCCGACTTATGTCTTGCGGCTAGGCGCACCCGGGAAATCGGCCGGTCTCGAGATCGCCGGCCGCTTGGGTCTGCCGGAAAATCTGATCCGGGACGCGCGCCAACGCATGTCCACCCAGGAGCGCGACGTCGCAAGCTTCCTGGACGAACTGCACCAGCGCGTCGACGGTCTGGCCGAAGCGGAGCGTGGCCTTCGCGAACAGCAGAAGTCGCTGGCGGCGCGTGAACAGTCGCTCACCAAGGAATGGGAGCAGAAGGAAACCACCAAGTTCAAAGAGATCGAGCAACGCTTGCAAGCCGCGCTCAAGGACTTCGAAGCCCAGGGGCGCGAAACGCTGGAGAAGATTCTCGCGGGCGCCGAACAGCGTAAAGCCGCGGAGCAGGCCGAGCGCCGCGTAGCCAAGGCCCGGCGCGAGTTCGAAGAGAAAGCGCGCGTGGCCGTGTTCGGCCAGACGCAGGCCGCGAAAGCACTCCCCGTCATTGAAGAGGGCGTTCGAGTGCGCCTGAAAAACATCCGCGAGCCGGCGCGAGTCCGCCGCAAGCTCTCCGGCGGACTGCTCGAAGTAGAGGCTGGTCTGATGAAGCTGCAGGTCTCTACCGACGACGTCGAAGAAGTCCTGCCGGCAACTCCCGAATCCGCGCGGCTGCCCAAGAACATCTCCTACGAGCCTGGGCCCCGCTGGGACGTGTCGTACCGCGAGATCAATGTCATCGGCAAACGTGCCGAGGAAGCTCGCGAAGAAGTCGACAAGTTTCTGGACAGCGCCGCGATGGCCTCGGTCGATCGCGTACGCATCGTGCACGGCCATGGCATGGGCATCTTGCGCAAGGTGATCGCGGAACTGCTCGCCACCAATCCCCTCGTCGAGAAGTTCTATCCCGCATCGCCCAGCGAAGGCGGAACCGGCGCAACGGTGGTTGAGCTGAAGTGATGCCTTACAATTAAAGTAGTGGTCTCTGTTTCTTCGACAATTTGCCCGAATTGCGCCGCCACGCTGGCTCCGGCCGCGCTGAGCTGCCCTGCTTGCGGCCGGCTGACGCACGCTGTGGAGTACGAGGCTTTGGTGCAGCACGCGAAGCTGGCCGGCCAGGCGCGCGATTGGCAGAGCGCCCGGCAGGCTTGGGCGAAAGCTCTGGAGTTGCTGCCTCCCGGCTCCGCGGAGTATCGCACGGCGAAGGCGCGCGTCGAAAACCTCGACTTGCAGCTGAACGAGAAAAGCGTCTGGGGCAAGCGCGCCGCTCAACTCGGGCCAGTCGGCGTCCTGCTCTGGAAGTTCAAAACCATTGCGCTGCTCGTTCTGACAAAGGGCAAGCTGCTGATCCTCGGCCTGACGAAGCTCAGCACGTTCGCCAGCATGCTGGCGTTTTTTGCGGTGTATTGGTCGCTGTACGGATGGAAGTTCGCCCTTGGTTTCGTCCTTTCCATCTACATCCACGAAATGGGCCATGTCATCGCGCTGCGCAAATATAGTATCGCCGCCAGCGCGCCCATGTTCATTCCGTTCCTGGGAGCGTTCGTGCGCCTCAAGCAGTATCCGGCGAACCCCGGTGAAGATGCGCGTGTGGGCTTGGCCGGTCCGATCTATGGTTTAGGCGCGGCCGTGGCCTGTTGGCTGGCGGCCGTTGCAACCGGACAGCCGATCTGGTACGCCATCGCCTACACCGGCGCGTGGATCAACCTCTTCAACTTGATCCCGGTCTGGCAGCTGGACGGCGGTCGCGGTTTCCGCGCGCTGACTCGGAATCAGCGCGGCATGGCGCTGGGCGCGGCTGTCGCGATGTGGGCGCTAACCCAAGAGGGAATGCTGCTGTTCATCGCGGCGGGCGCCGCCTACCGGCTCTTCACTCGCGATTACCCCGCTCAAGAAGACAACGGCGCGCTCATGCAATACATCGGCCTGATCGTTCTACTCGCGCTTCTGGTGCTGATGTGCAGCCCTGCGCATCGCCCGTCGCTCTAGTCTGCGTTCTTTTTTTCCAGGTAGTAGTGCACGGCCGGCGTCACGATCAGCGACAGGATCATCGACGCCAGGATTCCGCCGATCACCGCGATCGCCAGCGGCTGCAGCATCTGCGATCCCGCCCCGAAGGCGAGCGCTAACGGAATCATGCCGGCAACCGTGGCTAACGCCGTCATGAGAATCGGCCGCAGGCGGCGCTCGCCGGCCAGCAGCATCGCTTCCTCCGGTCCGGCGCCTTCAGCACGAAACTTCTTGTCGGCATCCAGTAACAGAATTCCGTTCTTAGCCACGATGCCAACCACCATGATCAGGCCCATGAACGACGATATGTTGAAGGTCGTCTTGGTGACGAGCAGCGCGAGAAACACTCCCGAAGTCGACAGCAGCGCCGACGACAGAATCGCGACCGGCGCGCCGAATTCTCCAAACTCGAACAACAGCACGATAAACACCAGCACGATGGCTAAAATCAGCACGACAATCAAGTCGCCGAACGATTTCTGCTGCTCTTCGTATCCGCCGCCGTAGAACACGCGAATTGCCGACGGCAGATTCATGTCCGCGACGGCCTTCTTCACCGCCGCGATTCCCGTGCCCAGGTCGACGCCTTCCAGCCGCGCCGTCACATCGATCATGCGCTGCAGGTTTTCGCGGCGGATCTCCACCTGGCCAGGAAGTTCTTGAATGGACGCGAGCGACCCCAGTGTCGCCCGGCTGCCGCTCTGGCTCACAAGCAGCGTGTTGCGGATCGATTCCATAGAGGCGCGAGCGGAGTCGGGAAACCGCACCCGGATCGTGTAAGCGCGGTCGTTGACCACCACCGGCGTCGTCGCCGGCTCGCCTTGCAGGATCGCGCTGGCATCCAGTTCGACCTCCTCCGGCGTGAACCCGGCCCGGGCAGCGACCGTCGGATCCACCTGAAACTGCAGCGCCGGTCCACTGATCGTGTTCTCGATGCCGTTCTGAATGTCCACCACGCCGTGGATCTTCTTTAGTGCGTCGCCCATTCTCGGCCCCCAGGTGCGCAGCAGGTCCGGATTTTCCGAAAACATCTTGATGACGATCGGCTCGGGCGCGCTGGTCAAATCGCCGATCATGTCCTGGAGCAACTGGACAAACTCCACGTCCAGCGTCGGCACCTGCTTGTTCACCTTCTCGCGCACGTCGGAGATCACCTCGTCGATGCCGCGCTTCCGATTGCGCTTCAGCTTCACGGTAAAGTCGCCCGTATTGGCTTCCGTGACCGTGGCTAGTCCCAGCTGCAGCCCCGTGCGTCGCGATGTGTTCTCTACTTCGGGCGTCTTTTGCAGAATGGCCTGCACCTGCTCCAGAAGACGGTTGGTCTCTGTCAGCGACGCGCCCGCCGGAGCGATGTAGTCCAGAATGAATCCGCCTTCATCAATTCCGGGCAGCAAATCCGACCCGAGGGCGTTGTAGCACACGTAGGAAGCGCCGATCAGCACGACGCAAAAGATCGCTGTGGCCCACGGCCGTTCCAGCGCAACGCGTAGCACGCGGCTGTAGATTTTGATGACGTGCCGGAGAATACCATGATGCTCCTCAGCTCCGGCGTCCTGCCCGGCGACGCGTTCGCGAGGCTTGCGCAGCAGGTAATGGCTGAGGGTCGGGGTCCACGTCAGCGCCAACAGCAGCGACGTGAGCAGCGCAGTACCCACCGTAATCGCAAGCGCGCTGAAAAATGTGCCAGTCACTCCAGTGATCGAGATCAGCGGAAGAAACACGACAATAGGCGTCAGCGTGGATCCGATCAGCGGTGTGCGAATTTCCCGCATCGCGCTCCGGATCGCTTCGCTGCGGCTTTGCCCCGCGTCGCGGTGCATCACGATGTTCTCCACCACCACGATCGCGTCGTCAATTACCAGGCCGACCGCCGCCGCCAGCCCTCCCAGCGTCATCAGGTTGAAGCTCTGGTTCAGCAGGCGCAGCGCGATCAGGGTGATCGCCACGGTCACTGGAATCACCAGGCCGGCGACGATCGAGCTGCCCCAATCATGCAGGAACAGCACCAGAATAATCGCCGCCAGAGCCAGCCCAATCAGAATCGCGTCGCGCACGCTCTGGATGGCGTCCTTCACCAGTTCGGACTGATCATAGAAAGGCACCAGGCTCACGCCCTTGGGAAGTGTCTTGCGAATGCTGTCGATCTCGGCGTGAACCGCGTCCGCAACCTGCACCGTGTTGCCGTCAGGCTGGCGATTGATGTTCAGCAACACGGCCGGCTTGCCGTTGGCGCGCACAATCGTGTACACCGGCTTCACGGACGATTCCACCGTGCCCAGATCCCCGATGCGCACCGGAATGCCCGCCGGCGTGGTTTTGACCACAATGTTGCCGATCTCGCCTGGCGTATGCACCTGGCCGCTCACCAGGCTCAGCACCAACTGGTGATTGGCTTCAATCAAGCCCGGCGAGTCGACCATGTTGCTGCGCCGCACCGCCTCGAGCAACCCCGGGACCGTCACACCGGTCTGCAGAAGCTTGGCGGGATCGGGCTGGATCTGAAACTCCGGCTCCTGGCCGCCCTGCACCACTACGGTCGACACTCCGTTCAACCGGTTCAAGCGCGGCTTGATCTCGTACGTCGCCATCTCCCACAGCCTGGTTTGTGTGACGGTGTCCGAGGTCAGGCTGTACCCCAGAATCGGGAATGCCGCGAAAGTCAAACGATTCGAAGTGACCGCCGCGGTTGCCGGCAGCGACGATTGCACCCGCGCGAGCGCCGCGTTCACCAGTTCCAACGTCTGGAACATATTTACTTTCCAGTCGAAGAACAGGTCGATTTCCACCGATCCGCGGCTGGTGATCGACTGCACCTTCTCCAGCCCTGGCACGCTGTTCAAGGCCAGTTCAATGGGTCGTGTCACCGTGACCAGCATCTGGTCGATCGGCGCGACGCCGTTATCCACGCCCACCACAATGCGCGGGAAATTGGTCTCCGGAAAAACCGCGATCGGAATGGTGAACGCCAGATAAATTCCCGCCGCCACCATCGTCAGGATGACGAAAATGATGCTCTTGCTGAACCGCGCGCTCCAATGCTCGGCTTCGAGCTGAATCGCGGGCGTCGGCTCGACTTTAGGATGCTCGATCATTTCTTGTCTTCGTCGTCCTCGTCTTTGTCGCCCTTGTCGGCATCCCCGGCCGCGCCGACCTTCACCTTCGCGCCGTCCTCCAGGCCGACACCGCCGACGGTAATCACCTGCTCGCCCGGAGCCACTCCTTTCAGGATCTGGACCTTATCCGGCTCGCGAACTCCCACCTCGACCTTCTTCTCATGCGCCGCGCCATCGCCGCCGACAATCATCACCTGCAGTCCGCCTTCATCGGAAGCGAGCAGCGCCGCGGCCGGAATGATCACGGCATCCGGAATGGTGGCCGCCAGCATCGCCACGTGCGCCGTCGCGCCGGGCTTGAGCTTCTCGCCGGGATTATCGGCCTCCGACCAGATCTCCAAAGTCGTGCTGTTGGGATCCACGGCCGGGCTCACCACGGTCACCTTGCCATGCAGCTCGATGCCGGGATCCGCCGTAATCGTCACTGGAGCGCCCACCTTCAACGCCGCGGCCTGGCTCACTGGAATGCTGGTCCGCACGATGACGCGTGAGATATCCACCACAGTGAGTAGCGGCGATCCGGCCGCCGCCATTTCGCCAGGGTACAGCGGCCGGTCTGAAATGATCCCCGCGATCGGGCTATGAACCTCGGAGTAGGAAAGCTGCGCTTCGGCCGCATCGTACCGCGCCTTGGCCGCCCGCATCTGCGCTTCAGCGCTCTTCACTAGCTCTGGCCGGCTCACGCCTTCCTGTGCCTTTAAGTGTTGCGAAGCGATATCGTACTGGCTGCGTGCCTGCACGTAAGCGACGTTGGCTTCTTCCACTAGCCGCCGGGCCAGCGCCCCTTGTTCGAATAGCTGCTTGCGGCTCTCGTATACTTTCTGCGCCGCGTCCATCGCCTCTTTAGTGGACTCCACGTCCTGCTGCGCCTTGGTAGCGTCTTCGGGAATCTGCGCCGCCGTCGTGGTGCGCTGCACGGCTTGCGCTTGTTCGTAGTTCTGCCGGGCTTCGGCGGCAGCGGCTTCCAGATCTCGATTTTCGAGCGTCGCCAATAGCTGGTCCTTGGCCACATGATCGCCCCGCTTTACAGTGAACGACCGGATCGGCGCGCTGATCTTCGGCACAACACTGGCCTGGTTCACCGGATAGACGATTCCATCGCCCGTGACCAGTTGCTGGATCGGCCCGCGCGTCACCTCGGTCACCTGCACGGGAACCACCGGCTCTTTCTCCGCCTCAGTCTGTTTCTTACAGCCGGCCAAGCCGGCCAATGCGATTAGTACCAGGATTTTCCGCATGGATCAGATGTTCCCCGTCAGAGTCTCTAGACTGGCTGCCCCTTCGCCGGCATCTCTAAAACGCTCCCGTGAGTGTCTGAAGATTGGAAAGGGCCACGCGGTAGCGCAATATGCCGTCATCGTAGGCGTTACGGGCTTGCGTCAGTGCGGTTTGAGCATCCACCAGTTCCAGTATGGTCGACTCCCCGGCCTGATAGCGCAAGACGATTAAGCGCAGGCTATCGGACGCCAAGTCAACCGCGCTTCGCAGCAAATCCATCTGTTCGCGCGCGGTCTGGGCTTCGCCATAGTACGCTTGGAGATTTCTTACCGCCAGCCGCTGTGCTGCGCTTAACTCGACGCTCGCCTGCTCCCGTCTGAGCTCCGCCTGCCGGACCTTGCTCCTGCGCTGGCCCCAATCCCACACCGGTATGTTCAGGTTCAAGGTAACGAAGTACCCCAGGTTCGGCAAGGAACCAGCCTCGGGAAACGCAGCGGCCTTGCTATTCAGCGCAAAAGCGTTCGCTTCGATGCCTTCAATGAAGTCCATCGAAAGTGTCGGCAGGTACGCCTGGCGCGCGATCGAAATGTCCAGGTTCGCGCCCCGCAATGTCGCCATGGCCACGCGAATGGTCGGATTCTCGCGCTCGGCCAGCGTGCGGACATCGGCTAGCGGCGGTAGAGCGGGCGACAGGTCCAGGTCGTCCACCACCGAGAAGTTCACGCTAAAGTCGCGGTATAGCAAGACCGCCAAATCCAGACGCGCGGTTTGCATCCCGAGCATCGCCTCCCGAAGCGCCTGCTGCTGAGCATTCAGCTGCAGTTGCGACCGGACTACGTCGCTGTGCGCCACCTCGCCACCTCGTTCCAAATCCTGGCTGATGCTCAACGCGCGCTGGGCTTGATCGACAGCCTGTTGCGCCGTCGAGTACTTACGCTGGGCAATCAGCAAGCCGTAGTACGCTTTGGTGACTGTAGGGGCCAATCCCCGGCGCGCGACTTCGGCCCGGGCGCGTGCCACAGCCTGGGCCGCCGCGGCCCGGTTGATCCCGGTACCCGTAAAAAGGCCCGCATTGAAATCCTCGTGCACTACACCCCACTCCCGGTACACGTGCACGCCATCGTTGGTCACGTATCGTCCGTTCGGCGTCTTTCCGTTGCCTTGAGTTCCCAGATATTGAGTTGAGTCGCTCAATGTCGGATAACGCGCGGCGCGCGCCTGGCGCACGTCCTCGGCCGCCACCGCCGCGTCGGTCAGAGCCGAGAGGTACAACGGATCGTTCTTCTGCGCCAGATCCAGTGCATCCTTCAGCGTCAAGGTAACCGGCCCTTCCGGGGCGGTGCTCGGAGCCGGCTGCGCTTCGCTGTTGTTCTGGAGGAGCTTGGAATCCTGCCCCGGCCCGCTCGTGCCCTTGCTGGTCTCGACGAACTCGGTTCTTGCCGTCGAGCCGGCCGTTGCGAATGCGAATTCCTTTGACGAACTGCCTGTCTGGGCCTGCTGTCCGAATAGCGCCGCGCTCGACGCCAACATCACTCCTACAAGACGTATTCGCCGCATCTCGCCTAGCATAACCCTCCTTAGCTGAAAATATTCTGAATCCCCGCGCGAAACCGCCCTTACAGCAAAACTTCAGATTGAAAAGGTAGCATGAGATAGAAACATGCAGGTTCTGGTAGTCGAAGACGAACAGCGCATGGCCGAACTGCTGCGCCAGGGACTGGAAGAAGAGGGCCATTCCGTCGTTTCCGCCGCCAACGGCCGCGACGCGCTCGCCATGGCGGAGTCCTATACGTTTGACGCAATCGTACTGGATGTGATGTTGCCCGGCCTGGATGGTTTTTCGGTGGCCCGCAAATTGCGCGCCGCGCGGAATCAAACTCCCATCCTCATGTTAACGGCCCGTGACACAACGCGCGACATGGTGGAAGGCTTGAACCTCGGCGCCGACGATTATCTGGTGAAACCCTTTTCCTTTGAGATTCTGCTCGCGCGGCTGCGAGCGGTCTCGCGCCGTGGACCCATCGCGCAGCCTGTGAATCTCCAGGTGGCGGACTTGTCGCTCAATCCCGCGGCGCGCGAAGTAACCCGCGGCGGCCGCCGCATCGCGCTCACGCGCACTGAATACAGCCTGCTCGAAATGCTCATGAAGCGCGCCGGCCGTGTGGTGGCCCGCGAAAACCTCATCGAGGCCGTCTGGGGATTTGAAACCGACGTCCGCAACAACACGCTGGACGCCTTCATCCGGCTCTTGCGCGAAAAGGTGGACTCGCCCGGCGAAATCAAACTGATCCACACCGTGCGCGGCGTGGGCTATTGCCTGCGGAACGAAGAGGCGGCATGACGCACTGGTCCATCGGCTCGCGGCTGACGCTTTGGTACTCCCTGGTGCTGTTGGCGGGTCTCGTGTTGTTCAGCGCGGGCGTCTGGCTGGTGGTCTCGCACAGCCTGCGCGCCTCACTCGACGAGAGCCTCTCCGCTCAAGCCAGGGGCGTTGCCACGGTGCTCGAAACGGAATTCAATCCCGCCAAGCCGCAGCACCTCAAAGAAGAGGTAAGCGAATACGCCGACGCCACGCCCGAAGGCAATTTAATGGAAGTGTGGGATGCCCAAGGGAACCGGTTGGCGCAAAGCAAGGTGGTGTCGGCTGCGCGCAGCAAGACCGGCTATGGATTCGGCGTCCAGAAGGCCTCCTCCGGCCGCTATCGCACGTACACAACGGTGGTCACCGTTCGCGGCGCGCCGTACCACATTTTCGTCGCCGCGCCGCTTGAAAGCACGCAAGCGACTTTGCGGCGCACTCGCGAGCTGCTGCTGTGGGTGACTCCCGCCGTTCTCCTGATCGCCGCCCTAGGCGGTTACTGGATCAGCCGCCGCGCCCTGGCGCCTGTGGATCAGATTACTCGCGCGGCTCAATCCATCGGCATCCAGAATCTCTCGCAGCGCCTGGCCGTGCCCAAAGCCTCCGACGAATTGCAGCGTCTGTCCGAAACCTGGAACGGCATGCTGGCGCGCCTGGAAGCGGCCGTCAAACGGCTTTCCGAATTTACCGCCGACGCCTCGCACGAGTTGCGCACGCCCGTGGCTTTAATCCGCACCACCGCGGAACTGACGCTGCGCCGCGAACGGCCGCCCGAGACCTATCGCGAATCGCTGCGCCAGATCATGGCGGAATCCGACCGCATGACGCACCTCATCGACGACCTGCTGTTGCTCGCCCGCGCCGATGCCGGCCTGCCTGCGCTTTCACTCGACCGCCTGGAGCTCACGCCCCTGGTGCGCGATGTCTGCGAGCAAGGACTGGTGCTCGCGCAGTCCCGCCAGTTGGATATCTCGGCCGAAGTCCCCGATGAGCCGATCTTTGTGGACGCCAACGACCCGGCCCTGCGCCGCCTGCTTCTGCTCCTGGTGGACAACGCCGTGAAGTACACGCCAGCCGGCGGCCGCATCACCGTCTCGGTGGGCCGCGAATCCGGCGCCGCGACAGTCACCGTGCGCGATACCGGCATCGGCATCCCCGACACTGCCCTGCCGCACGTCTTCGAGCGCTTCTATCGCGTGGACGAATCGCGCAATCGAGAAGCCGGCGGCACGGGCCTGGGTCTTTCCATCGCCAAGTGGATCGCCGAAGTCCACCACGCCAGTCTGGAGGCCGAAAGCGTGGTCGGCCAAGGCTCCGCGTTCCGGGTCCGGTTCCCTACGAGTTAATCCTTCCGGCCGGGAACTTTTCGACCCTCCGCGGCATTACAGTCTATAGAGCAAGCCGACATGGTGAGTGACGAAGCCTTGATGGTGGAGTTTCAACGAGGATCGCGCCAGGCATTCGAGGAGCTCTTCGCGCGTTACCAGGGCCCGCTTTTCGGTTTCTTCGCCAGAAGATTGGCCACCAGCGAACGCGCGGAAGACCTCACCCAGGAAACGTTCCTGGCGGTAATTCATGCAACGGCGCGCTACGAGCCTCGGGCCACCGTGCGGACCTATTTCTACGGCATCGCTATTAAGCTGTTGGCTGCAGAACGGCGGAAACAGCGGCCCGCTGTGGTCGAGATTGAGCGAGTGGTGGCGGACAACGCAGACGACGTCCTGTGGGTTCGGGAAGCGCTCGCGCGGCTCGATGATCGTGACCGCGAAATCTTGATGCTGCGTGAGTACGAACAGCTGAGCTATTCCGAGATCGCAGCCTTGCTGGACCTACCGGTCAACACCGTTCGTTCCCGGCTGTTCCGGTCCCGCTTGGCGCTGAAGAACCAGTTAGAGCCGGCGAAGCACGAGGCATGAAATGCAAGTAAACCAACATCCCATCGCGCAGGAAGAACTGATGGCATATCTGGATGGTGAACTGTCCCCTGACCGCGCGGCGCTCGCCCAGGAGCATCTGGAACATTGCGACGATTGCCTGCGGCTCACGGCGGATTTTCGCAGCGTGTCCATGCGACTGGCGGCTTGGCAAGTGGAACGGTCGTCAGAACGGCTGCCGGAGACTACCGCTTCCGCGCTGGACAAGCGGAGGCGAACGAAGAAAAATGCGTTATGGCCAGTAATCGCAACGGCCGCTGCCCTGTTGGTCTTGGCCGTGGCCATTATCGAGCCGAAGATATCGCGTCAAGCCAGAGTAAGTTTGGCTCCTCACTACCAACTATCCGCTGAGAAGGCCTCGCCTGCGCCTGACTTGCTTCGCGCCGGAAGCCCGCTGATCGTACGTTCCGCCCAGCTCACTCTCACCACCAAAGAGTTCGACAAAGCCCGCATTTCCCTCGACGAGATCCTAAAGCGTCACCGTGGCTATATCGGCCATCTGAACGTTGCGGCGCCGGCCGGTACGGGCCGGACCCTCGACGCGTCCCTTCGCGTCCCCGCGGATCAACTGGACGCTGTTACAGCAGAGGTCAAGAAGCTGGGCCGAGTCGACGCGGAATCGCAGACTGGCGAAGAAGTAACGCAACAATATACCGACCTGGATGCACGGCTCGCCAACGCCCGCAATACCGAGCAGCGCTTAAACGGCCTGATCCGCGACCGCAGCGGCAAAATGACCGATGTACTCGCCGTGGAAGGCGAGCTGAGCCGGGTGCGCGGCAACATCGAGCAGATGGAGGCGCAGAAGAAGGCGCTTGTGAACAAGGTGGACTTTGCGACGCTGAACCTCATGCTGATCGAAGATGAGGCGAAGCCGGCTCACTCCAGGCTGGGCCGGTTTCACGAAGCCGCGGCCTCCGGTTACGACTCTCTGGTGGACGGCCTGACCGGTTTGGCGGTGTTTCTGCTTGCTTACGGGCCGAGCGTGGTCCTCTGGGGCGGGCTGGCCCTCCTCATTATCCTTCTTGGATGGAGATGGTTGCGCCGCCTCAAGTCTCTGACTCTAAATGCCGATTAGACAATTTGGGTTCGTTTCGCAATTTCTCCCTGCTCTGGTTGGCCGCCTGCGCCGGCTCCGCCTTCGCCCTCACCGTCACCGACAGCCGCACCGCAGCGTCCGTTAGCGAACAGTCCTGTAGCGTGCCCAAGCCGGTCACTACGTTTCAAGCCACGGACCGCCAGGCTTTTCTATGGTTTGTCGCCCGCCATGTCCGCGTCGGCGACCAGTTGCGCGTAGAATGGGTCGATCCGTCGGGGGCGGTCTCCACTGCGGCCGACTACGGCGAACTGCCCGATGCCGGCGAACTATGCTTCACCACGCAGCTTCCCATCGCCGGCTTCGCGCCCGCCACGCAGCCCGGTATGTGGACGGCACGGGGAGTCGTGAACGGCAAGATCGCGTTCTCACGCACGTTCACCCTCGCCGCAGAGGCCGACAACGGCGGCCCCCTCGTTACCAGCGTCACCTGGTCCGGCGTCAAGACACAGGAAATCGACTTCACGGTGCGCGGCAAGAATTTTCAGCCCAGTGCCCTGGTCTTCATCGCCCGCTACGGTCCGGCTGGCGGCTGGACATATATCGCCAGCCTGCAACCCACCGCGAACGCTCCGAACGAGCTTTCCGTGCACTACGCGGGGCTGCCGGCCAACGAATATCTGGTCATCGTGGAAAATCCGGACCAGCGCATGAGCCGTCCGATGCCCTTCGTGATCGCGACTGGCGGCTACAAGCTCCCCACCGCCGCGGGCGTTCCTTGGGTGATCACTCAGGGGCCTTACGGGACGTTCTCGCATTGGGGTAACGCGCTGCACGCCTACGATATCGCGCCGCGCTCCGGACGCTGCGTGGTCGCCATGAAAGCAGGCATCGTCTACACGCACGATCTGGGACTCCACCAGGATCATCGCCACCGCTCTTTCGGCAACTTCATCACCATCGACCACGGCAATGGCGAATTCAGCCACTACGCGCACTTGGCGACCGGCACATTCGTTGTGAAGAACGGCCAGCATGTCGAGCAAGGCCAGGCACTGGCCATCGCCGGTAACTCCGGTTACACGCTCGGCGAGGGCGGAGGCTACCACGTTCACGTCAGCGTCACCCGCGCGATGGCCATCACGGCCCCAAGCGTACCGTTTCAATTCGACGATCTAGGCACCTGGTCGCGCGCCGACCTGAATCGCACGGTCCTGTCAGACAACTCTTCGCCGCTGTGCGATTGCAGCGCTTCTCATACGGCGACGCTGGCCTCGAATCCTTCCGAAGCCCAGTTCGCGGGCCAGGTATCGGTCGCTCAGTGGTGGAGCGACGTGGTGGCCGTGCCGAGAGGCGCGAAGGTATTTGAGGCAACACTATCCTGGGTCGGCGCCGGGGATCACCTGGACCTTCACCTGGTCAGTCCCAGCGGCAGGCACTACGGCTGGTATGGCGATCCCACAGGTTACTCGGGCGAAGACACCAATCCCCAGGAATTTCGATTGCCCAAGCCAGAACCCGGGCTGTGGCGGATCTCGGTGCAGGGTCGCCGCGGAGGGTCCGGGTTGATGGATTTCTCCGTCAACACTTCCGGGCTGAAATCCGGATCAATGGCGTTTCAGCAAATCTTCAGGCGATTCCGGTAAAATCCTTGGGTCCATCGATCAAAATAGGACAGGGAGGCTTACCATGCGTCGTACGGTCTTGGCTCTGTTCGTGTTCAGCGCAGCGTTCGCGCAGAGCGGCTATCACCTCATCAAGAAAATTCCGATCCCGGGCAATGGCTTTTGGGACTATCTGACTACCGACGGCGCTACCGGCCGAGTCTTTGTCTCGCACGGCAACGAAGTCGCGGTCGTGGATGGCAAGAAGGGCGAAGTAGTGGCCACCATCACGGGCCTGAAGCTGGTGCACGGCATCGCGCTCGCGCCTGAATTCGACAAGGGCTTCATCAGCGATGGCGGCGCCAATCAAATTGTGGTGTTCGACATGAAGACGCTCGCCAAGACCGGCGCGGTTCCGGCGGGCACGAATCCCGACGGAATCATCTACGACCCGGCGAGCAAGCGAGTCTTCGCTTTCAATGGCCGCAGCGCCAATGCGACGGCGGTCGACGCCAAAACTGGAACGTTGGCCGGCACGGTGATGCTCGAAGGGAAGCCCGAGTTCCCGCAGCCGGATGGCAAGGGCCATGTGTACGTGAATATCGAGGATAAGAGCGAAGTGATGGAGATCGACGCCAAGGCGTTGATGGTGACCCACAAGTGGCCGCTCGCGCCCTGCGAGGAGCCCTCGGGTATGGCGTTCGATACCAAGACCCGGCGCATCTTCTCCGGTTGCGACAACAAAATGATGGCGGTCATGAACGCCGACACCGGCAAAGTGGTGGCGACGGTTCCCATCGGCGACGGCGTGGATGCCACCTGGTTCGATCCGGCAACAAAACTGGTCTTCGACTCGTGCGGCCAGGACGCCGTCCTGACCGTTATTCATGAAGACTCGCCCGACAAGTACACCGTGGTCGAAACTGTACAGACGCAGAAAGGCGCGCGCACCATGGCGATCGATCCCAAGACCCACAACGTGTATCTGGCTGTGGCGGACGTCGAGTTCCTGCCGCCGGAGGCAGGCGAGAAGCGTCCGCGCCGCAAGGTGAAGCCGGACAGCTTTCAACTGCTAGAATACGGGAGGTAATGACGGCGCTGGTTGCGGACCCTGCTTCGAAGGAACATTTCACCGGTCCGCACCATCCCGAAAGTCCCACCCGTTTCGATGCCGCGCTGGGCGGCCTCGACGACTTGCCGCTTGTCCGGCTGCCGTCCCGGCTCGCCAACACCGATGAGATCGCGCTGTGCCACCGCCACGAGTACATCCGGCTGGTGGAGCGCGAGGTCATGAACGGTTTTCATCAGCTGAGTACCGGCGATACGGATATCTCGCCGCGCTCCTGGGATGCCGCGCTGCGCGCCGCCGGAAGCGTTCTGAACGCGGTGGACGCCGTGGCAGCCGGGCAGGTCCAGAATGCGTTTTGCATCGTGCGGCCACCCGGCCATCACGCCAACGCGATCGCGGGCATGGGCTTCTGCCTATTCAATAACGTTGCCATCGCAGCCCGTTACGCGCAGAAGAAGCATGGAATCGGGCGCGTGTTGATCGCCGATTGGGACGTGCACCACGGCAACGGCACCCAGGACATCTTCTATTGCGACGGCTCGGTGTTCTTCTTCAGCACGCACCAAAGTCCTTGGTATCCGGGCACGGGCCCAGCCATCGAGACCGGCGAAGGCGCGGGCGCCGGGATGACGATGAACTGCCCATTCCCAGCCGGGTCCGGGCGCAAGGAGATTCTCGGGGCGTTTCAGGAGAAGCTGATGCCGGCGGCTGAACAGGTGAAGCCGGACCTGGTGCTGATCTCGGCCGGCTTCGATTCGCGCGCGGGCGATCCGCTGGGCCAGTTCTTCCTGACCGACGCCGACTTCGCCGACCTGACGCGCGTGATGCGCGAGATCGCCGATAAGCACGCCGGCGGACGCGTTGTTTCGGTGCTCGAAGGCGGCTACAGCCTGACCGGTTTGCGAGCCGGGGTGCGCGCGCACGTGGAGGCGCTGCAATGAACGGACCGCTGCGCATCGTTGAAGCCACCGAAGCGGACGTTCCGCTTGTCCTGCGGTTCATCCGGGCGCTGGCCGATTACGAGAAGCTTTCGCACGAAGTGGTGGCCACCGAGGCCGATCTGCGAGAGGCCCTTTTCGGCTCGAATCGCGTGGCCGAGGTCCTGCTGGCCTACTGGGCGGACGAGCCCGCGGGCTTCGCTTTGTACTTCCGCAACTTTTCCACGTTCCTCGGGAAAACCGGCATCTATCTCGAAGACCTGTTCGTGGAGCCGGCGCTGCGGGGGAAGGGAATCGGCAAGGCGCTGCTCAAGCGGCTGGGTGAGATCGCGCGCGAGCGCGGCTATGGCCGCGTGGAGTGGGCCGTGCTCGACTGGAACCAGCCGGCCATCGACTTCTATCGAAGCCTGGGAGCGGAATCCATGCACGAATGGACGATCTTCCGGCTCGAGGGGGACGCGCTAAAGTGAGGAGCCTTCGCGCACTCCGGCGGGCCGGAGCTGCGCCTCTTCCAGGCGCTTGGCTTCCTGGTAGGTGAACACCATGCGGTGAATCACGGTGATGTTGGAGAGCACCGCGATCACCCACAGCACCGGGGCCATGCGGTCGAACAGCGCGCCGATGATCAGCAGCACCACGCGTTCGGGGCGTTCCATGAAACCGACCTTGCAGCGTGGGATGGTGTTTTCCGCGCGAGCGCGGGTGTAGCTCACCATCACCGATCCAGTCATCACGATGGCCGTGAGCACGACGTAAAACGGCCGGTTGATGATGCCGTAATAGACCAGCAATCCCATGAGCAGGGCGAGGTCGGAGTAGCGGTCCAGAACCGAATCGAAGAAGCCGCCGAAGCGGGTCACCTGGTTGGTTTCGCGGGCCACGCGGCCATCCACCATGTCAAACAGTCCAGCGCCGATGATCACAGCGCCGGCCCAGCGGAACTCGCCGGCGGCCAGCAGCACGGCGGCGCCGATGTTGATCACCAGGCCGAGGAACGTCAGGACGTTGGGATGGATTTTCGACAGCGCCAGGCCGCGGACGATGAGGCGAATGACTTTATTGCAGGCAACCCCAATCGCGCGGGTGTAGGTCATTGGCAACAGCCCTTACTGATTCTAGCTCGAAATCCGCTCATGCGTCCGCATCGTGGATGGTGACCAGTTGGATGATCTCCATCTCGCGAACACCACCTGGAATTTGCACCTTCACGGTGTCGCCGACCTGCTTGCCCAGAAGGCCCCGGCCGATGGGGGAACTGGTGGAGATGCGCCCCTCGTTGACATTCGCTTCTTCGCTGGTGACCAGTCGATAGGTGACCTCCTCCTCTTTGGTAAGGTCCAGCACGGTGACCGAGGAGCCCAGACCAACGCGGTCCCGCGGGATGCGCGAAACGTCGATCATGGACAGTTCGCGCAGGCGGGCGCGGAGCTGGCCCAGTCGGGCATTCACCATGCCCTGGCGTTCCTTGGCGGCGTGATACTCGGCGTTTTCGCTCAAATCGCCGTGGGCGCGGGCTTTGGCGATTTCGCGGGGAAGGTCGATGCGCAGCTCGATATCCAGGGCCGCAATTTCTTCTTCCAGCTTCTTCTTCAGGTCTTGCATTCCGGTAAGACAGTTTCCATTATACGAGCGCCGGACAACAGGTGGTGCCTGGCCGGTTCCCACATTCCGCTTCTAAAATGTTACAATGAACTTGAGGCTTCACACCCCCCTTTATGGCTAACAAACCAGCGTTTGCGCCGGGCGCGCAGATCGAGCATTCCAAGTACGGCTTGGGGTCCGTCCTTTCCTGCAACGAAGAGCACATCGTGATTAAGTTTGACGATCACGGGGAAAAGAAGTTCGTGCTCGCGATTGCGCTGCCCGCATTGAAAAAGAGCGACCGGCAACCTCCGGTGGAAAAGCGGCGCGCTTCCCGCAAGAAAGCCGCAGCTCCAGCCGCCGCCAATTAACACACAGCGCTCTTCTCACGGTCGCAGCTCAGTAATGGGATGCGGTGGCCCGCACCCCATGTGTATTTCCGCTACTGCTTCAGTTTTTCCCGCTGCTCGCGCAGCACAGCCTTGCGGCTCAGCTTGATTTTGTTGCCGTCGAGCGCCAGGACTTTCACCAGAATCTGGTCGCCTTCCTTCAACTCATCGCGCACATTTTTGATGCGGTTTTCTGAAATCTCGCTGATGTGCAGCAGTCCGTCGGTCCCGGGGAAGATTTCGACGAAAGCGCCGAATTCCGCCAGCCGCACCACTTTGCCCAGGTAGGTTTTGCCCACTTCGGCGACTGCCGCGATGTCGGTGACCCGCTGAATGGCTTTGGCGGCCGATTCGCCGTCGGAAGCGAAGATGTTGACCGTGCCGTCGTCTTCGACGTCGATCTTGACGCCGGTTTCGTCGACGATGCTCCGGATCATCTTGCCGCCCGGCCCGATCAGATCGCGGATCTTGTCGGTGGGGATGGTGAGCGTGTAGATGCGCGGGGCATACTGCGACATCTCCTTGCGCGGCTCGGCGATGACCGCCACCATCTTGTCGAGGATGAACAGCCGCGCGCCCTTCGCCTGCGCCAACGCTTCCTTCATGATTTTCGTAGTGACGTTGGGGACCTTGATGTCCATCTGCAGGCCGGTGATGCCGCGTTTGGAGCCGGCGACTTTGAAGTCCATGTCGCCGTAGTGGTCCTCGGCGCCGGCGATGTCGGTGAGGATGGCGTAATCCTTGCCTTCCAGCACCAGTCCCATGGCGATGCCGGCGACCGGCTCAGCGATCGGGACTCCGGCGTCCATGGCAGCCAGCGTTGCGCCGCAGACGGTGGCCATGGAGCTGGAACCGTTGGATTCCAGGATGTCGCTGACCACGCGCAGCGTGTAGGGGAACTTTTTTTCGTCGGGAATGACGGCGGAAAGCGACCGTTCGGCGAGAGCGCCATGGCCGATCTCGCGGCGGCCCGGACCGCGCATGAAGCCTACTTCGCCGACGCTGAACGGCGGGAAGTTGTAGTGCAGCATGAAGCGCTTGGAGGTCTCGCTGGCATCGAACATCTCGATGCGCTGCTCGTCTTCCTTGGTGCCGAGCGTGACGGTGACCAGCGCCTGGGTCTCGCCGCGAGTGAAGAGCGCCGAGCCGTGGGTGCGTGGCAGCACGCCGACTTCGCTCGCGATATTGCGGATTTCGTCGAACGCGCGGCCATCCGGACGGCGGCGGGCTTTGAGCATTTCGTCGCGGAAGATGCGCTCTTTCAGGCGGTCGAACAAGTCGCCGGCTTCTTCCTGCTGCTCCTCGGCCATGCCCTCCAGGACCTTGGCCTTGGCCAGGTCGACGCGGTGGTAGCTTTCCAGCTTGGGATACTTCTTGGTGTCGAGCGCGTCGGTCAGCTCCGTGCGGATCTGCTTTTCGATCTTGGCGTAAAGCTCCTTGTTGATTTCCGGCGCCGTGTATTCCCACTTCTTCTTGCCGGTCTTGGCGACCAGGTCGCGAATGCCCTTGGCGATCTTCTTGCAGCATTCGTGGCCGTACTCGATGGCTGCGAGCACTTCTTCTTCGGTGGCATGCTGCGCGCCCGCTTCCACCATGACGATGCCTTCCTCGGTGCCAGCCACGATGATATTGATGGTGGATTCGCGGGTCTCATCGTAAGAGGGATTCGCGGTCAGCTTACCTTTGATGGAGCCGACGCGCACACCGCCCAACACGTGCTGGAAGGGGATGTCGGAGATGGCCAGCGCAGCGCCGGCGCCGACGATGGCGAGCGTGTTGGGATCGCGCTGCGGGTCGGCGGAGAGCACCATGGCGATGACCTGCGTCTCATTCATATAGCCTTCCGGAAACAGGGGGCGGATGGGCCGGTCAATGAGGCGGCTGGTCAGAATTTCTTTTTCCGAGGGACGCCCCTCGCGTTTGATGAAGCCGCCCGGAAACTTGCCGGCGGCGTAAGTATATTCGCGGTAATCGACGGTGAGCGGAAAGAACGCCGCTCCCGGTTTGGGTTTCTCGTTGGAGCAGGCGCTCACCAGCACCACGGTATCCCCGGAGCGGACAATCACGGCGCCATTGGCTTGCTTGGCCATCTTGCCTGTTTCCAGGGTGATCTTTTGACCATCCAGGTCAATTTCAACTGTATGTAGCATTCGAATTCCTTTAATCCAGGCGAAGCTCGCGGCCGCGCCTTGTGAAGGACTAAGAGGAGACTTTGGAGTGAATGAACTGTGGGAATGCCGCCCACCAGGGCGGGTCACCTGACCAGGAGCACCCTAACGGCGGATGCCCAAACTTTGAATCAGGGTCTTGTACCTTTCCGGGTTACGGCTTTTCAGGTATTTCAACAGGCGGCGCCTACGAGCCACCATGGACAGCAACCCCCGCCGGGAATGATGATCCTTGGCGTGAGTCTTGAAATGATCCTCGAGCTGTTTGATGCGTTGGCTGAGGATGGCTACCTGAACCTCTGGCGAGCCCGTATCTGTTTTGTGGACACGGTAATTGGAAATCACTTGTTTCTTTGAATCGGTCGCCAGGGCCATGCTCGAATCGATACTCCTCGTCTTAACTTAATCTCTTTTTTGTCCTCTACAGGATAGCACAAGATTGGGAAATTGGGAGTCGTAGCTGGGCTTGGCAAGGTGATGTCCCGCGCTTGCGCTCAGTTTGGGGATCCGCCCCGGACCTGTTAAACGCTCTGACGTGGCCTTTGTGCGCGGCCTCGAACTCTGGACGCCGCTCTGGCCCGGCGGGAGCGGCAATCAGCCATCGGTCCTGATGTCGAGGGCGTGCCGGTGGTGATCTTCAGGAGGTCGAGGATCGGCGGGTCGCTTGCTTGCACGAGGCTGCGCCAAGTTGGGCTAGCCGAATTGTCTGGAGGCTAACGCTCGAGTGTTCATTTTCGGGATTGGGTTCGTTTGGCAATTTCGCTGTGGCGAGGCTTCGAGCACGGCGCGAATCCCTTGGTCCATCCAATCCAGTTTATGCCCGACGGATGGAAGTGACCGTGGTGGGATGCGTAAGTGGTTGAGGCAAGGGCAGCGAATATTTGCAGAGGGAACGTGAATGTGAAGCTGTGTGGCGGCTGATCGGTGGTTCGGCGACTTCCCGCTCACGTGGTTTCTGTGGACGGCGTTTCACGGGAGTGATCGGTTTTAGCGTCAGGTCCAATCCTCGCGAAGTAGCGTGCTAACGGGCTAGCCACTCGGCGATTGATAAGCGTTGTGCTGGTTGCGCAGCGTTAAGGAGGCAACTTTATCCGACCTCTGACGCTCAACTTGTTAGACTGAAGCTTGACCGGGAAAGCTATGCATCGTTCGTACGAAGAACGTGCAATGGCACGGGCGAGCGGCATCCATTGGTTGGGCTCCCCATGCCGGGTGAGCAGTCCCTATCGGAGAAAAAGCGTGGGGGCTCGTTAGCCGTATTCAACAAGAAGATGACCGGTAGTAGCGACAACGGAGCTGAATTCCCGGCAGAGCACTATTGGACGGTGCTCCACAAGTACGTTAGCGCGCTGAGGCAGGCAACAACGCTGTCACACAGAACTTCTGGACACCCCGCCAACGTTAGACAATACTGGGCTTCGGTGTTATTCACTCGTTTGTGCTCCGTTGGCACAACCCTGCTGCATATATGTCCCGGAAGCCCACTCAATAAAAACGCGGATCATTGGGACTTCAGCGCGCTGGCTCCTGTTGTCCGTAATCTCGTGCAAACAGCGCTTACGCTCTTTTACCTTGGTACTGAGGCTGTGGGAGAAGAGGAATCGCGCGCCCGTGTACTCGTCATGCAACTGCGGGATTGCACGGAGCGGTTACAGTTATTCCAAGGCTATGGTCTCTCCGGCGAACAAACACGGGAGCTCGATTCGGCCCGCAAGCGTATCCGCGTAGAGCTTTCGGCCAATACCTACTTCGCACGGTTACCGGCGCGCACACGGAAGGACCTGATCAAGGGCACCAAGGGGACCATTCTAACTGACGATCAAATCCTCGACAGGCTGGGAATCCTCGATCAGACCGGGCGCACTTTTCTACGATTCGTTTCATCTCATGCCGATTTGTCACCGCTCGCGTATTACCGCACTGGAGATGAGAATAGGGGGCGCGGTGAGCCAAACCCCATAGACACAACCTACATGGCAACAGCAATCGACCTCGCTTGCGACGCCCTACGTCGCTCCACCGCCGACGTGCAGGTTCTATTGCGGGACCTTGTAGTTCAGAGCTCTCCGAAACCTTCTACTCCAAAACGTGACGAGCGTTTCGAGAGTGCCCTCAATCAAGTTCTCCGCTGGGAGGGCGAGAATTTGGAAGAGGTCACGGGAGGTGATGATTCGGGAGCACCGCTGCTTTGTTCCAGTTGCTTTCACGACGAAGGTCTTCGCTTGGCCTCGGCCGACATCGGTGTACCAGACTTCTCCAAATGTCCGAACTGTGGCGCCAAGAACGGTAAGAAGCTAAGCAGACTGGCTATCGGGATACTGGCTCATCAGTTTTTTGTGTGGGGGACGGTGAGGAGGTGCGAATATGGCGGGTACCCAGCGGTGCAGTTCAACCGTTATCAGGGCACCTCCATCGACGTCGCTCCATGGCTTGAGGCGGATCTTCGACTTCTAGAGAGAACCCTTCGAGTCGGCTTCTTTAGCTACGGACCGCGACTGTGGATGGTGGGAGAAGTAGAACCACTGAAAGCACTTCAGGAACCCACAACGCGGGCTACAATTGTTGCGCGAATCCTTAACGAATACTCCGGCAGACTGCTCAGCTCCGATGAATCCTTCTATCGTGTCCGCAAGGCCCCAGCGCGCCCCGAGGCATACGACGAATATGATTCCCCGCCGAAGGCGTTCCTTGGAACGGGGCGCCTCGACTCTGCCACCGTGCCGGTTCTTTATGGATCACAGGACTTGGAGGTGTGTTTGCACGAATGCCGTCTCACCGCGGAGGACGAGATCTATTTAGCTACGTTGGCATCAACAAGGACGCTCAAACTTCTTAACTTGGCCGAGCCACTACTCGAGGAGCAAGTCTCAGAATTTGAGAGTCTCGATATGGCTGTCCACATGTTGTTTCTTGCCGGCAGTCACTCCTATGAGATAAGCCGAGAAATCGCCAATGCGGCATACAACGCTGGGTTCGATGGACTTGTGTACCCTTCCTACTTCTCGTTACTCCGCACCGGCGACATGCCTTTTGCGACGACATTCGGGATCTCACTCCGCAGAATCCCGGAACTTCGCGAATACACGCGCAAGAGCACTATTTCGAACCTTGCTCTTTTCGGTAGGCCAGTCGCCGATGGTTCAGTCAAAATTCAATCCATCAACAGGATCATCTTAGATAAAGTCGAGTACAAACCTCACTTCGGTCCGGCACCTGTTCGCGTGGTCGAATCCGGCCCGGACTGAACGGCTTACATGCACCCGCACTTGGAGTTGCCGACCAGTCAACTAGTGGTTTAGGTCCCTTGAAGTCGCCACCAAGTCAATTTGACGGAAAACGGCCTACTCGTTGACGTGGAGCCCTGTAGCTAATCTTCCGACACATGGCGGTCCACTGCCTGGGCGGCGGGCGCAGCCCCCGGGTCGTATTTCGCAGGTGTCCCGCCGATAAGAATACCGAGGCTCCCACGGGCCAAGGAGACCTGTGAGCACTGGCAGGAGGTTTCGGTGCCGGCGCACCCAACGGAACGACACATGAGCAAACGAATGACGCTTGGGGTCCAGGTGATCGGGGGATTTGTCTTAGCCCTGGTGGTGGTTGCGGTTCTGGGAGTGTGGGCGCGGATTGCAATTGGCGGGCTGGGGAGCGAACTCGATACGGCGGTCAACGTCAACGCCCGGAGGTCGGCGCTGGCGGCGGAGCTGTGGGCGGGATTTCAGGACATGAAGTCCTACTCGATCCAGACGCAATCCTCATTTGTAATGACGCGGCTGGCGAAGCCGAGCGTCCAGGTTGGGGCGGTGGTGGAATGCTCCGCCTGCCACACTACGGAAACCCGCGCCGTGCGGGAACGCCAAATGGGCGAGGTGGCGGCGAAGGTTAGAGCCACGATATCCCAGATGCAGCCGCTCGCGACGACGGAAGAGTCGCGGAAGTCTCTGGGAACACTTCAAGCGGCGGTACAGGACTACACCTCCTTATTCAGCCAGTACCTGGGCCTGGTGGACGGCAACCACTATGACGACGCTCATGGGGTGCTGCGCGACCAGATGTTTCCGCTGGTGGAGAAGACCGATAACACCCTGGAGAAGATGCGCTCAGAACAGCAGGCAGCGCTCCAGGCGGCCGCAGCGCAGGCAAGTTCCACGGTTGCGCGCAGCCGATGGATGAGCGCGCTGCTGATCGTCATGAGCCTGCTGATCACCAGCGTCGTGCTCGTTGTGGTGCGCGGAAGCCTGCGGGGCCTGCGCCGCATCGCCGAAGACATTCGGTGGGGGGCCGAGGAAGTGGCCGGCGCGGCCAGCCAAGTTTCGGCCAGCAGCCAGGTTCTGGCTCAGGGATCCACCGAGCAAGCGGCGTCGATCGAACAGACTTCGGCCTGCAGCCAGGAGATCAACGACGCGGTGCGCAACAGCAGACAGCACTGCCACCACGCGGCGGAACTGGTGATCCGGTCGCAAGACAGGATCGCCGAGACAGGCCGCTCGTTGGAGCGTATGGTGACGGCTATTGCGGAAATCGAGACGCAAAGCGCCAAGATCTCGCGGATTATCCGAGTGATTGAGGAGATCGCATTTCAGACCAATATTCTGGCCCTGAACGCGGCCGTGGAGGCAGCGCGGGCGGGCGAGGCCGGGGCGGGCTTTGCCGTCGTAGCGGACGAAGTTCGCAGCCTGGCGCAACGCTGCGCGCAGGCAGCTCAGGACACTGCGTCGCTGATCGAGGAGTCCATCACCAAGTCGGCCGGCGGCAAGGCCACGGTGGACGAAGTCGCCAGCGCGATCCAGGCCGTCACCGAAGAGGGTAGCCGTTTGAAAGCACTGGTAGAGGGCGTGGACTCGGGCAGCGAGCAGCAGGCCTGCGGGATCGAGCAGATCGGCAAGGCCATCGCACAGATGGAACAGGTAACGCAGCAGACGGCCGCGAGCGCCGAGGAAGGGGCGGCGGCGGCCGAGCAACTCAACGCGCAGTCGGAGACGCTGAAGGAGATTGTCGTGCGCTTGAGCGCCATCGTGGGCGGGAGCCGGTCGCCCAATGGCCGTGCCGCGCGACAGAGACCGGAGAGCGCCAGACTCGCTCAGAACCAGCAGCAGCTGGTGCGTGTCCGCGCCGGGGTCGGCAAAAACGACCTTCCGCTGGAATAGGCGCGCTGCCTTGTTTGCCCGACGGAGCTTCCAAGTGTTCGTTTCCGGGATTGGGTTCGTTTGGTAATTTCGCTCTAACAGCAATCCGCACACGGCGCCATGCCTTGGTCCATTGAATCAAGCTTACGCCCGGTGGATGGAAGCGGCGGCGGTAGGATTGCGTAAGTGGTTGAGGCGGGAGCGGCGAATATTTGCGGAGGAAACGTGAACTCCCGATGCGTCGTGATCCGGCCGGAGCAGCGATCGGGTTGGACAACTAGACCTGTGGCAATAGCAGGTGTCCAATCGGACAGCTTGTCCTGTCAGCGTCGACAGTCTGTCTTAAACTCGCATTCCGCAAAGTACCGGGTCAAAGAAGTAACGCGCCCGGAATCAAAATCTTACACATCGACACTCTTTGGCGTCTCAGGTGCCATCAATAGAGCATGCGTGTAAACGTCGTGATCTGGGCCGTAGCCCTCGCGAGCTGTGCTCACGCCGCCCTGACCAAGATCGCCGAAGACGTGCGGGCTCAAGATCCGCAAACAATGGTGGATGTAATTGTGCAATACCGCCATTCGCCGACGGCGGCTGATCATGACCGCGTGCTCTGGAGAGGCGGTCAACTCAAGCACGAACTCAAACTCATCCGCGGAGCGCACTATTCTCTTCCGGCGAGCCAGCTGGAAGAGCTAGCGAACGACCCGGAAGTGGAGCACATCAGTTTGGACCATGAACTCCACGCGACTGGGGCTACACTTCCCTCGACGCCCGATTACGGCTGGATGACTGTTCTCGGCGCCAGTTCGCCGGCCGCAACCTTGCCCTGGGATGGTACGGGTATTGGCGTAGCTTTGATCGATAGCGGGATCGCAGGCAGCCCCCCAGATTTGCAGAACGCCGCCGGAAAGAATCGAGTTGTGTATCAGCAGAGCTTGATTCCGAACGTCAATGATGTCAACGATCATTTCGGACACGGAACGATGGTTGCCGGCCTCATTGGGGGAAGCGGCAAGAACTCGAGTGGCGCGAACACGGATTATAAGGTCCGGGGTGTAGCTCCGAACGTCAATTTCATTAACTTGCGCGTGCTGGACAATAAAGGAGCCTCAACGGACAGCACGGTCATTGCTGCGATCCAGCGCGCGATTGCGCTGAAAAGCCAATACAACATCCGGGTCATCAATCTGTCGCTCGGCCGACCGGTTTTTGAGAGCTATACTATCGATCCGCTTTGCCAAGCGGTACAGCAGGCCTGGAACGCGGGTATCGTGGTCGTTGTTGCGGCCGGCAACAATGGACGAGACAATTCAGAAGGCGAAAGCGGGTATGGGACCATCACTGTTCCTGGTAACAGCCCGTATGTGATCACGGTAGGAGCTATGAACACCGTCGGGACTCTGATGAGCTCCGACGACAAGATGACCAGCTACAGCTCCAAAGGTCCAACGCTCATCGATCACGTTGTGAAACCCGATCTCGTCGCGCCGGGTAACCGTATTGTTTCGATACAGCCGAGCGGCAGCTATCTGTTGGCCACCTATCCGAACAACAAGGTGGCCCAAGACCTCTATCAGACGGGAACCAATACCGGTCCTTCGAGCCAGTATTTTGAACTGAGCGGTACGTCTTTCGCCGCACCCATGGTCAGCGGCGCTGCGGCCCTTCTGATCCAACAGAATCCAGCCCTGACGCCGGATCAGGTAAAAGCGCGACTGATGAAGACAGCCACGAAGCTGCCTCGAGTCACCACCGTATCGGTCGACCCGGCGACTGGCGTTCCCTACTACACGCAAAATGATATCTTCACCGTCGGCGCAGGCTACTTGAACGTGCAAGCGGCCCTGGCGAATACGGATTTGCTGGCGGGAGGCGCACCTTCACCAATGGCTGTGCCCGACACCGCGAGCGGCAACGTGTACCTGGACTTTGGATCGAATGCGGCTTGGGGCACGAATGCGGCTTGGGGCACGAATGTTTTTTGGGGTGCGAATGCGTCTTGGGGTACGGCTGCGATTTGGGGAACTAATGTGCTCTCGGGCACCAACGCGGCTTGGGGCACGAACGCGGCCTGGGGCACCAACGCGGCCTGGGGCACCAACGCGGCTTGGGGTACCGCCGCCATTTGGGGAACGTCCATGATCTCGACATCATCCGGCACCAACACCGCCGAGTCGATGATGATTACGATCAACGGCGACAATTAGGTTCGTAAAGCCGTCGCACCGGTAAAGTAGAACCTCCATGGCGTCGATTCTTTGAGGGAGGTTCAAATGGCTTCCATCAGGACAAGGCGCGTCGTAATCGCCGGCCTTGTGGCGGTTGCGTTCGGCGTGTTGGCTGCCTTGCTCGTCTTGCGATTGGTCCCGCGCGAGGTCAGTCGCCAGCAGTTCCTCATCGAAGTCCGCCAGAGGAAGTTGAAAGAGGTCACGATCTACCCCCTGGATCACATCGCTGTGGCCGATTACGGTAATCCCGGAGCCATTCGAACGGTTCTGGCCGAGGATGACGAGACGTTCGCCGCGGAATTGCGCGCTCTGGGCGTTGAAGTCACCTTCGGTACTTCCGATGGCGTGGCCCCTTGAGCGCCTCCGCGAAGAAGCGAGTAGGCCATTACCGGCAGCGTGTTCCGGGCTGGCCTGATTCGGGTCTCAAGACGCATTTCGTGGCACACTCGACGTATCCTAGGAGACTTGGAGGGGACCGGCATGCTAAGGATCATCGCAACGGTGCTTTTTCTGAGCAATGTAGTACAGGCGCAAAAGACTGCCACTCCCTATCCCCGCATGGCCCCGCTTGACCAATACCTGATAGGGGACCGCGCCGCCGAAATAGCCCTGGCGAGAAGCGCAGCCCCGAAGAGCATCGCGGATCACGCGGAGGTAATGGTGCTGGAGCGGCAAGGCTACAAAACGGCTGTTCAGGGCACGAACGGTTTCGTATGCATGGTGGAGCGCTCGTGGACGGCGGGGTTCGGGGATCCGACGTTTTGGAATCCCAAGATTCGCGGACCGATCTGCTTCAATCCGCCGGCCGCACGAACATACCTGCCCATCGTCATCGCGAGAACCCGGCTGGCCCTGGCGGGGAAATCGGAAAAGCAGATGCTCGAGGCGATCGACTCGGCTCTCGACAAGAAGGAGCTACCGGCACTCGAAGCCGGCGCGATGAGTTACATGTTGTCAAAGCAAGGCTACCTGAACGATCAGGCCGGGCACTGGCATCCGCATTTGATGTTCTGGGCCGAACGAACGGAAGCCAAGGCATGGGGCGCGGGGATGCCGGGCTCTCCGGTGATCGGCGCCGAAGAGATTCCGGGCCGGTTAACTATATTCATGATTCCTGTCGGCGAATGGTCGGACGGGACGCCGGATTCCCACGATGGAAAGTGACCATCGATCCGGCTTGCAGACGAATGCCGCACCACCAGGAGCTTGGCGGTGAGCCAGTTCAGATCCGTTTGATTGTCGCGAACCAGGCCGGTGCGCCCTTGTCGTGGTATCTCGTCTGAAGGCGGTCTAGTTCTATAGCGGCGACATTCCATCCATGGCTGGGGTTGAACGCCGCTCTCAGCTCTTCCTGCGAGATGGGGTGAGGGCCGGTATCTGGACCATCGTCACTGAAGCACAACACATACAAGGTTCCACCGGGCTCGGTCACCGACGCTAGACTCGCCACGTATCTTGGCCGCTCGTGGCCGCCAAAAGTATGGAACAGTCCGCAGTCCAGTACGGTCTCAAACCTGCGCCCCAAACGTTCCAGTTGGAAGGCGTCAAGCGCTACGAACCCAACGTCGATTCCACGGTTGCCGGCCTTCTCCCGGGCGATCTCCAGCGCCGTCGCGGCCACGTCAACACCCAGAACCGACAATCCCAGCGAGGCGATGTGCAGAGCGTTCTCGCCGGTCCCGCAGCCCGCATCGAGTACAGCTCCAGCGAATCGGCCTTCGGATGCCAATCGCACGATTGCCGGCTGGGGCCGGCCAATGTCCCAGGGCGGCGGGCCATCGCGGTAAGACGCATCCCAGGGCAATCCCGTCAGCCGTTCGTGGCTGGTTGGCTGTCGACCACTGAACGGATTATCCGCGAGGTTTCCTGATCGCTCCGGCAACATTTTCGCTTCGGGAGGCCTACTTCTTGATCTCCCCTTCGCGGTCTTCCACCATGCGCTTGACACGGTCGAGTTCGGCGCGCAGCTTCTTCTCGCGGAGCGCGATCGAGATCACATAGCCGAGGACGATCAGCCAGGCGACGGTGAAGCCGTAGAACATGAACGTGTAGTTTTGTGGGCTCATGGGATCTCCTTAGAAGGCGTGGGCGAAGCGGCGCATGGAGTCGATTTCGCGCTGCATGGCTTCCTGCCGCATGCGGATCAGGATCAATGCCGCCGACAGCATCAGCAGCGCAAGCAGGTTCCACCACAGCGGCGCTTCCATGCCCGGGGCCATTCCGCCGCCGCCGCGGATCTCGAGCACTGGACCGGGATGCTGGGTGCGGAACCACTCGATGGACTTCCACACCAGCACGATGTCGACGCAGGCGAAGATGGAAAACGCGGCCGACATGCGGGCGCGCGCGGTGGGGTCGTCGATGGCGCGGCGCAGCATGAAGTAGCCGACGTAGATCAGCCAGCAGACGAAGAACGAGGTGAGGCGCGGGTCCCAGGTCCACCAGATGCCCCAGATGATGCGGCCCCAGATGCTGCCGGTGATGAGCGTGATGGTGGCGAAGGCGAGCGAGACTTCGTTGATGGCCGCGGCGGCCGCGTCGAGCCGCAGATCTTTACGCATCAGGTAGCCGACGCTGGAGAACATCGCGACGTAGAACCCGGTGAACGAGGTGATGGCGGCGGGCACGTGGAAATAGATGATGCGGAAGATCGGGCCCTGGCTGGCCTCATCGGGAACGAGCAGGAAGATCCTGTAGAGGTCCACGGCCAGGATCGCTGCCGAAAGCGTGCACAGAGCCAAGATAATTTTCAGGCGCATATTCTTACCCCACTAGTACGATTTCTACCAGACCCAGAGACAAAATAGTAAAGATGACGTCGAAGGCGGCGAGCAAGCGGAACCAGAACATGTTTTGTTCGCCCACAGGGTCGCCGGCGATCAGGACGCTGGAAAGCTGGATGGCGCCCATCAGGGCGGGAATGAGCAACGGATAAACCAGCGTCGGCAGCATCAGTTCGCGCAGGCGCAGGTTGACAGTCATGGCGCTGAACAGCGTTCCGATGACGGTGAGACCCCAGGTGCCGAGCAGCATCACGAGGAAGAGCAGGGCGAGGCTTTGAGGCAGCCGGACGTTGTAGAAGATAGCGAAGACGGGCAGGCTGATGCATTCGACGATGATCAGCAGGGTGTAATTGGCCAGGCATTTTCCCAGGAAAAGCTGGGCGCCGCTGACGGGTGAGGCGATCAGGGCGTCCAGGCAGTCGTTGACCAGCTCGCGGGCGAAACTGCGGTTCAAGATCAGCGTGCCGGCGAAGGCGAAGACCAGCCAGAGCAGGCCGCCGGCGATTTCGCGGACCTGGTCGGAATCCGGGTCGAAGGCGAAGCTGAAGAGCAGCAATATCACGAGCGCGAAGGACAGCGAAGCGTTGACGGTCTCCTTGCTCCGTACTTCCGAGCGCAGATCCTTGGCCGCGATGGCCAGCGCCTGGCGCAGGAAGCTCATGCTTCTCCGTAATGACGATACAACCAGCCCGGATCTTCCAACATTTCCCAAGTGCGTTCGCCGCGGAATCCGAGTTTGCCGCGGTTGATCAACGCGACATCGGTGGCGAGCTCCAGCGCCTCGCGGAGTTGGTGCGTGGACATGATGATGGTGCGGCCTTCGGTGAGCGCGGTTTTGAGCAGGTCCTGCAGGACGTGGATGGCGCGGTCATCGAGCGCGGTGAAGGGTTCGTCCAGCAGCAGCACCGAGGGGTTGTGGAGGAAGCAGCGCGCTACGGCGAGGCGCTGGCGCATGCCGCGGGAGAACTCGCGGACCAGGCCGTCGCGGACGCGGTCGAGGCCGGTGCGTTCGAGCCATTCGGTTGCCGTTCTGCGCGGATCGTCGACGCCGTAGAGCTTGCCGAAGAGGCGCAGGTTTTCGAACGCGGAAAGCTCTTCATAAACGCCGATGCCGTGGCCGAGGAGGCCGATGCGCTGGCGGGTTTTTTCGGCGCGGGCGTCGCCGTCGAGGATCGTAATGGTGCCGCGGGCGGCTTTGGAAAGACCAGCGAGGATGCGCAGCAGGGTGGTTTTGCCGGCGCCATTGCGGCCCAGCAGCGCGAGACAGGAGCCGGCCTTGACGTCGAAAGAAATGTCGCGCAGCGCGGGAAAATCGCCGTAGTATTTCCAGACGCCTTGGATTGCGACCGCGCTGGCCGGTGACATTATTCTTTTTTACTCTACTGCTTCGCCGGGCCGCCCATCAGGCGGATGCCGAGTTCGCGCAACTGGCGCTCGGGCACGGCCGCGGGAGCATCGCACATCAGATCGGTGCCGCGCGCGGTTTTGGGGAACGGGATGACTTCGCGGATGGAAGTTTCGCCGGCGAGGATCATCACAAGGCGGTCCAGGCCGAGCGCGATGCCGCCGTGGGGCGGTGCGCCGTATTCGAGAGCCTCAAGCAGGAAGCCGAAGCGGCGCTTAGCTTCGTCGTCGGAGAACCCGAGGGCGGCGAAAACTTTGGCCTGTACGTCGCGGCGATGGATACGGATGGAGCCGGAGCCGAGCTCGACGCCGTTCAGCACGACGTCGTAAGACTTGGCGCGGCAGCGAGCGGGGTCGCTGGTGAGCTTTTCGATGTCCTCATCGTGCACGGACGTGAACGGGTGATGGGCGGCGTTCCAGCGGTTTTCTTCCTCGTCCCATTCGAACATGGGGAAATCGACGACCCAGAGGAGCTTGAAATTCATGGGGTCGAGGAGCTTGTGGCGATCGTTATATTTCTGGCCGGCGAACAGGCGCAGTTGGCCGCAAGCCTGATAGAACGTTTCCTCGGGGCGCTGGCCCTTGGGCGCGCCGGGCCAACCGGCGATGAGCAGCAGATCGTCTTCGGCGGCGCCGGAATCGGCACGGGCTTGTTCGACGAGGCGGGTATCGAGCTTTTTCAAATCGTCGTAGACGCGCAGGCCGCGTTCGGAGCCGAATTCTTTCAGCTCGTCGCGTTCCTTGCGGCTGAGCGCGCCGGTCTTGGGGATGTGAATGGCGACGGGCGGAAACGTCAGGCCGAGCTCCCAGGTTTGGCTGTCGAGCACGTGGAACGGGGGAAGGCGCAGGTCGGGTTTGTCGATGCCGTAGGAGCGCATGGCCTGCGCGTAGGTGAGGCGGGGGAAAGGCGCCGAGACTTTGTGGCCGGCGACTTCGAAGACCCGCTCGAGCATCGGCTCGACGGATTCATAGACGCGCTCCTGCTGCGGGAAGGACATCTCGATATCGATCTGCGTGAATTCGGGCTGGCGGTCGGCGCGCAGGTCTTCGTCGCGGAAGCAGCGGACGATCTGGAAATATTTCTCGTAGCCGCTGACCATGAGGAGCTGCTTAAAAATCTGCGGCGATTGCGGCAGCGCATAGAAGCTGCCGGGCTGGACGCGGCTGGGGACCAGATAGTCGCGGGCGCCTTCGGGCGTCGAGCGCGTCATGAACGGCGTTTCTATCTCGAGGAAGCCCAGCTTGTAGAGATGCTCGCGCACCGCAAAGCTGATTTTGGAGCGCAGCATAATGTTGCGCTGCATGTGCGGGCGGCGCAGATCGACATAGCGGTACTTCAGGCGCGCGTCTTCTTTCACGTCGACGGTTTCTTCCATGGGGAAGGGGGGCGTGCGCGATTCGTTGAGAATCCAAATCTTCTCGGCCACCAGCTCCACTTCGCCGGTTTCCAGCGCCGGATTCACGGTTTCGGGAGCGCGCGCGGTGACGCGGCCTTCGACGGCGATGACGTACTCGGGGCCAAGCGATTCGGCTTTGGCGTGCAGTTCCGAGCCGCCGTCGGCGTGGAAGACAATTTGTGTGACGCCGTCGCGATCGCGTAAATGAATGAAGAAGACGCCGCCCAGATCGCGGCGGCGATGCACCCAGCCCATTAGCAAAGCGCGTTTGCCGGTGTCGGCGGCGCGCAGTTGGCCGCAGGTGTGTGTGCGGCGCAGGTCGCCCAGAAAATCGAGTTGAACTGTTTCCATAAGTTATTTCATCCGCGACCTATTTCAATCGCTCAAGCAGTTGATCCAGCGTGACGGTTTGCTGTTCGCCGGATTCCATATTCTTCAATGCGTAAAGCCCCGCCGCGATTTCGTTGTCGCCGACAATGAGCGCGAAGCGCGCGCCCATTTTGTTGGCCAGTTCAAGCGAGCGCTTCAGCTTGCTGTCGAGGCCCATTTCGACGGATCGGCCGGAAGATCGCAACCGGCTGGCCAGGTGCGCGGCGTGACGCTCGGCCGCGGCGCCGATGGGCGCGATATAGAGGTCGAGCGATGGCTTGTAGGCATCGGGGTGCTCCTGCTCGACGCTCATCACCAGGCGGTCCTCGCCGATGGAGAAGCCGATACCGGGTGAATGCACGCGCGAGCCGAGCGATTCCGCCAAGCCATCATAGCGGCCGCCGCCGAGCACGGAATTTTGCGCGCCGAGGGCGCCGTGTACGATTTCGAACGTGGTGCGCATGTAGTAATCCAGGCCGCGGACCATGCGGGGGCGCACTTCATACGGGATGCCGCGATCGTCCAGGTGCGCGCGCACCGCGTTGAAGTGAGCCTGGCATGCTTCGCACAGGTGATCCTGAATGGACGGCAGCGCGTCGATCAACGGCTGATCTTCGGGCACCTTGCAATCGAGCACGCGCAGCGGATTCGTTTCCGAGCGGCGCTGGCAATCTTCGCACAACTTCGCCGCGACGTCGCGCAGTTTTTCCTTGAGCAGCGCGACGTATTGCGGGCGGCAGTTCTGATCGCCCACTGAATTCAGCAGCAGTTGAAAACCGCTCAGGCCGGCGCGGCGCAGCAGTTCCACCACCATCTCGATCACTTCGGCGTCCACGGCCGGTGATTCCGATCCGATCGCTTCGGCGCCGATCTGAAAGAACTGCCGGTAACGGCCTTTTTGCGGGCGCTCGCGCCGGAACATCGGGCCGATGTAATAGAGCTTCTGCAAGCCCGGCCGCTGGTCCAGGCGGTGTTCGATATAGGCGCGGATCACCGACGCGGTGGCTTCCGGGCGCAACGTGAGGGAGGAGCCGTCGCGATCGTCGAACGTGTACATCTCTTTGCTCACGATGTCGGTGTCCTGGCCGACGCCGCGCGCGAACAGAGCCGTTTCTTCCAGGATGGGCGTGCGGATCTCCTGGTAGTTGAAGGCGCGAAACACTTCACGCGCGACCGCCTCCACCTGATTCCAGGCGGCGCTGGAAGGGGGAAGAATATCGCGAGTGCCTTTGACTGCCTTGATCATGAGTTAAAAAGCCCCGGAGAGCGCCGCCATCAGGCCGGCTCGTTCCGATAGATCTGAGTCGCTTCAACATAGCGCTGCGCATTCTGGCGAAAGCGTTCACGCTCTTCCTCGGTCACCTGGCGCTTCACCTTGGCTGGCACGCCCATCACCATGCTCGACGGGGGCACTTCGGCCCCTTCCGGGACCACCGCGCCGGCGGCGATCACCGAACCTTTTCCTATCTTCGCGCCGTTGAGCACGATGGCGCCGATGCCGATGAGGCAGTCGTCTTCGATGGTGCAGCCGTGCAGCATCGCCAGATGGCCGACAGTGACGCGATTGCCGATGTTCAGCGGAAACAGGCCGGCGTCGCAGTGGAGCACCGAGTTGTCCTGGACGTTGCTCTCCTCACCGATGCGGATGGTGTTGACGTCGCCGCGCGCAGTGACATTCGGCCAGATGCTGGAGCGTTCGCCCACGGCGACGTCTCCAATGACCTGGGCACTCGGATCGATGTATGCGGAAGCGGCAATCTTGGGGACGATGCCGCGATAGGCGCGAATCATGAGCGCAGTTAATTTATCAATGTTAGCACGGCGTAGGCGGCAGCCATCCGCAGATGGATTTTTCTGCGAAAATCAGCCTGAAGGAAAGCAAACGCCGGTGAGGTTCGAATACGAGTTGATCCCGGAGCTTCCCCGCCTGGCGTGGGCGGCGCGCGTGCGCAGGAACGAACCTGTGGTCCGGGTTCTGCACGGTGCTTGGGTAGAGACGCGCCCGGACTGCTTCTTCGAGGGCGCCTGGGACGGGCCATTCGAAGACGGCCGGTTCGACGAGGCGGAAACGTTCGCAGGATCGGGCGGCCGGGTGCGGGATGGGGAGGTGGTGTTCGCGGGGCCAAGCCACACCTTTGACCGGCTCTTCGCCATCCGCACCAATGACGAGTTTCACATCGCCAACTCGCTGGCATTTGTGCTCGCGGTGAGCGAAGAGCGGCTTGATCAGAACTACAAGCACTACTATTTGAACTTTCTGGACTTCAACCGCGACGGCATCCGTCACAAGGAGAAGCGGCTGCGCCTGGCCGGGACGCGGTTCATGGAGGTGCATGACTGCTGCAACGTGGTGGTTCAGCCGGGCCTCACGGTGTCACGCGCGGAGAAGCCGTTGGGTACGCCGCCGCGGGGGTACGACGATTACATAGCCTTCGTCATGAAGACGTTAGAGGCAGTACTGGCCAATGCGCGCGACCCTCGCCGCAAACAAACCTACCGGCCGGTTACTCAGATGTCGCGGGGCTACGATAGCGTCGCGGTTTCCATCCTGGCTGCCCGGGCCGGCTGCCGGGAGGCCGCTTCCTTTCGCAAAAGCAACAGCGCGCGCGGGTACGAGGATGACGGCGGGCGGGAGATCGCTCCCTACCTGGGTCTTCAGCTCACCGAATACGAACGCACGGATTATGACATGCTGGCCGAGCGCCACGATGACGAATTCTATATAGAGCCAGGCGGCATCGACCGGCAGATGGTCCTGATGGAGAAGCAGTTGGTTGGTTCGATTCAGTTACAAGGGAGATACGGAGAGAGGTTTTGGTCGCGCGAGTGGTGTTCGCGCTGGGGGCTGCCCGGAGAGTACGGGAATCCTTACCTAGCGGTTCCTACCCGGCACAAGATCGGCGGATGCGGCTTGGGCGAGTTCCGTCTCCGTACCGGCTTCATTGATTTTCCGGTGTCCTGCATCCGCGGGCTTCATGCGCCCGCGATCAAGAGGCTCAGCGAATCGAAGGCGATGGACCCTTGGTCGGTAGGCGGCGACTACGACCGGCCAATCGTTCGGCGGCTGGCGGAGGAAGCCGGCGTTCCGCAACATCTTTTTGGCCAGAGCAAGAAGGGCGGCCCCCGCGCCGGAGGGCCAGAGATCCGGTCATGGGCCAACCGGATGATTTACGCGGCTTGGCATGCCACATACTGGGCGCCATTGCGGCTCCTGATCTTAAAGCTCACCGGGCACACGTTGAACCCGGCCTGGCGCCAGGGATCCTTTGGAGTGCAGCGGCGCGTTGAACGGATCCGGGAGCAGTACCTGGCGGCGATTATGCATGCGGCCTCGCATTCAACTCGTCAAACGAATTTGATATAGTGTCCCGCATGAGCCGAACCGCCCTCTCGCGCATTTCCGCTGCGATTCTGTTCCTGGTGCTCGCCTGGATCGCTTACACGCAAAACAATCAGCCTGCCAAACTCAATCTCAACAAGGTCAAGGACGACCTCTGGGAGATCGAGGGCGACGGCGGCAACGTGGCCGTCTACGTCACCGGCGAAGGTGTCATCCTGATCGACGACAAGTTCGACCAGGATCACGAACAGATCGTCGAGAAGGTGAAGAGCGTCACCGATCAGCCGATCAAGTACATCATCAACACGCACTACCACGCCGATCATAGCGGCGGGAACACGAAGTTTCTGTCCTCGGCGATCATCATTTCCACCGCGAACGCGCGCACGAACATTCTCGAGCACAAGCAGTCCAATGCGCCTCCGGGCGTCAGCCCCGCGCCCATCGTGTTCAAGAAGGAACTGAGTGTGTTTCTGGGGGGCAAGGAAGTGCGGGCGATTTACTACGGACGCGGCCACACCGATGGCGACGCAGTCATCTATTTCCCCGAGATCCGCACGCTGCACACCGGCGACCTGATGGCCGGCGCCAGCCCGCTCATCGACTATAACGGCGGCGGCAGCCTGGTGGAGTGGGCCAAGACGTTGGACGGCCCCATCCATGACCTCGACTTCGACACGGTGATCCCCGGCCACGGTCCGGTGACCAATAAAGCCGGACTGATCACGTATCGCGACAATGTCGAGAAGCTGCGCGAACGCGTCACCAGCATGATCCACGAGGGCAAGACCCAGGAGGAAGTGGCGAAGTTCATGACCGACGAATATCACTGGGCGCCCGGTAGCTTGCAGCAGCAGTGGAGCGTGCCCGGCATGATGAAGGAACTGCGGTAGGCTGCGCACCGCTAATTTGGTCCCGGTATTCTTCAAGTCGGCTTACGACTTTCGCGCGTGGCTGCGTAAGAACCACGCTGCGGAGCGCGAACTGCTGGTTGGGCTTTACAAGAAAGAGCTCAACCGCGGTGTCACGTATCCGGAAGCGCTCGATGCGGCGCTGGCGTTTGGCTGGATCGATGGCGTGCGCAAGCGGTTGAATGAGGAAGCGTACACGATCCGCTTCGCGCCGCGGAAGCCGGGCAGCATCTGGAGCCAGGTGAATCTCCAGCGCGTCGAGGCGCTGATTGCGAAGGGGCGGATGGAGGCGCCGGGGCTGCGGGTTTTTCGCGAGCGCGACGAGCAGAAGACGCGGAAATACTCTTACGAGCGCAGCCAGGCTGAGTTGGATCCGGCGCTGGATGCCGCTCTCCGCGCCAACAAGAAGGCTGCGGAGTTTTTCGACGCGCAGCCACCCGGGTACCGCAAGGTGGCGGTCTTCTGGATCATGAGCGCCAAGAAAGAAGAAACTCGCGCGCGGCGGCTCGCTCAGCTCATCGAGCGCTCGGCGAAAGGCGCTCGGATCGATCTGCTTAGTCCCAACCGGAAGTGACACCTGGGCAATCGCTGCGCGGCTACAATGGCATTTGAATCTTACAAATCTGTTCGATCTTTCCTTCCAGGGGCGGCGCGATCAAGCCGCGCTTGAGTATCTAGGCCACACGTACACTTTCGGCGACATGGATGCGCGCAGCAACCGGCTGGCGCAACTGCTCGCCGAACGCGGGCTGAAAACCGGCGACCGCTTGTGCGTGTATCTCGCCAACTGCATCGAAATGGTGGATCTGTATGTCGCGTGCGTGAAGCTGGGCGTGATCTTCGTGCCGATCAACATTCTGTATCGCGAGCGTGAGATGGCGCATATTCTCACCGATGCCGATCCCGTCGCGGTGGTCTCCGATAGCGAATTTCCGAGCCCGGCGCCGGTCTGGAAGCCCGCGGATCTGGAGCGCGAGGCCGCCGCGCTTCCGGATGCACGGCCGCAAGTGATGATCGACGGCGACGCGCCGGCTGGCATTATCTATACTTCCGGCACCACTGGCGCGTCGAAGGGCGCGGTGCTTACGCACAATAATTTCGCGGCCAACGCGCTCAACCTGATCACGTGCTGGCAGATCTCGAGCGCCGACCGCTTCCTGCTGACGCTGCCGCTGTTTCACGTGCACGGTCTGGGCAACGGACTGCATTCGTGGCTGATTAGCGGCTGCCGCATGCGGCTGCTGGAGCGCTTCGAACATCAGAAGGCTGCGGCCGAGTTTCTGGACTTTCGCCCGACGCTGTTCTTCGGCGTGCCGGCAATGTACGTCCGGCTGCTGGACATCCCGCCAGAACAGGCGCGCGAGATCGGCGGCTTCATGCGGCTGTTCGTCTCCGGCTCGGCGCCGCTGCCCGCGCAAGTGTTCGAGGAGTTTCGCGCGCGCTTCGGTCACGCTCCGCTGGAGCGCTACGGAATGAGCGAGAACATGATGAACATCAGCAATCCGTACGTGGGCGAGCGGCGGCCTGGTAGCGTCGGGCTGCCTTTGCCGGGCGTGTCGGTGCGCCTGCTCGACACGGAGGGCCGTCCGGTGCCGTATGGCGAAATCGGCGAAGTGTATCTGAAAGGCTCCAACGTGTTCGCAGGCTACTGGCGGCGCGAGGAAGCCACGCGCGCGGCTTTCGTGGACGGATATTTCAAGACCGGCGACCTGGCGACGCGTTCGCCCGACGGCTACTACACGCTGTGCGGGCGCAAGAGCGACCTCATCATCTCGGGCGGTTTCAATATCTATCCGCGGGAGATCGAAGAATTTCTGATGGAGCAGGACGGCATTGCTGAAGCGGCTGTCGCCGGCGTGCCGGACCGCGTGCGCGGCGAAGTCCCGGTCGCTTATATCGTGACTACGCGCGCCGTCGATCCGGCCGAACTGGAGCGAGTCTGCCGCGAAAAACTGGCGTCGTTCAAGATTCCGCGTTCCTTCGTTGTCGTCGACAAGCTGCCGCGAAATGCCCTGGGCAAAGTGCAGAAACACTTGCTGCCCCGCAGCACCGCCTAGAATAGAAGTTTGACCCCGGCTACTTCCGCCGCGCGCCCGCACGGGACCTGGTCTCCGCTGCTGTATACCTGGTTTCGCTGGATCTGGATCGCCAACGTTGTATCCAACATCGGCACCTGGATGCAGAACGTGGGCGCGGCCTGGCTCATGACCCAGATCGCTCCGTCTCCGCTGTTGGTGGCGCTGGTGCAGACGGCGACGAATCTTCCAGTCTTTTTGTTGGGTGTGCCGGCCGGCGCGGTCGGCGATATTTTCGATCGGCGCAAGGTGCTGTTATTCACGCAGGGCTGGATGCTGGTCGCGGCCGGACTTCTTGGCGGACTGACGGTGGCGGGCGCGGCCGGGCCGCAGGCGCTGCTGTGGCTTACTTTCGCGCTTGGCTTGGGCGCCACCATGAATGGTCCCGCGTGGCAGGCGATCATCCCGGAGCTGGTGCCAAGCGCGGAAGTTCCCGGCGCGATTGCGCTGAATTCGGTGGGCTTCAACCTGGCCCGCGCGGTTGGTCCGGCGTTGGGCGGCCTCGTGGTCGCCGCGATCGGAACCGGCGCGACATTCATCCTGAACGCCATTTCGTTCATCGGCGTGATGATCGTGCTGTACTTATGGCCGCGGCCGGAACGCGCGTCGGTTTCCACTGAAAGCGTCGGCACGGCGATGTGGACCGGCATGCGCTACGTCCGCTTCGCTCCGCCCATTCATTCGGTTTTGTTTCGCTCCGGAGGCTTCATTATCTCCGCGTCGGCGTTGTGGTCGCTGCTGCCGCTTGTGGCCAAAGTTAGCCTGCACCGCGAGAGCACCGGTTTCGGCGTGCTGCTGGGCTGCTTGGGTGCGGGGGCGATTGTTGGCGCCATGATCCTGAACCGGCTGCGCAATGCGTTTTCGATGGACCTGATTGTCACCTGCGGCGTGGCTCTGTTTGGCGTAATGAATATCCTGCTCGCCTACATGGGCAGCTTCGGCGCGGTGGCGCTCGCGCTAGTCGCCTGCGGATTGGCGTGGATGAGCGTGAACGCGACGCTGACGACAGCCACGCAAATCTCGGTTCCGGTCTGGGTTCGCGCCCGGGCACTGGCGGTGTACCTGCTCGTCTTTCAGGGCGCGATGGCGGTGGGCAGCGTGATCTGGGGCGCCGTGGCCGAGCGGATCGGGCTGCGGGCGACTCTGGTGTCGGCGGGCATTGCCCTTCTGGTGGCTGCCGCGGCGACGTTCCGGATGCGGCTGGCGGGCCTGCAAGAATTGGACACCCGGCCGTCCCAGCACTGGCCCGAGCCGAGCCTGATCGTCGAGCGGAATGAAGAACACGGTCCGGTGCTGGTTACTGTGGAATACTCGATCGATCCGGCAAACGGCGGGGAGTTCTCTCGCGCGATGCAGGGGATGCGGAGAATCCGCCGGCGCGACGGCGCGATCCGCTGGGGGCTGTTCGAAGACGCCGCCACGCCGGGCCGCTACATCGAGACTTATGTGGTGGAGAGCTGGGCGGAACATCTGCGCCAGCATGAGCGCGTAACCGTATCCGACCGCGAGGTGGAAACGAAAGCATTCGCATTCCACCAGGGCACAGAGCCGCCCAAGGTAACCCACTGGATCGCTGCGCGGGATTAAAGCACCGTTACTGGTGAACCGCGAGGGTCACGTTGGCCTGCGTGGAATTGCTGCCAATGGTCACCTGGATGGGAACCGCGTTGCCGGTGGCGCTGCCTGCGGGGATGGTCACATTCATTTGCAGCAATCCCAGAATCGAATCGTACAGCGGCCCTGCGTACAGCACCCCGGAGCTGGCATCCACGCCGCCGATGGTCACCGTGGGCAGCGTGCCCATTTGCGGCAGCGGCGCGAGGCTCTCGGGAATGATGTAGCCGGTATTGGAAGCTCCCGGCACGCCGGAAAGCGGTCCGCTGCTGTTGTAGTCGCCCTCGCCGGTCAGATAGACGAGTACGATATCTCCGATATGCGCCGGATTCGTCGAGCTGTTCAGAGTGTATTGCTGGGTGGAGGAATTGTAATTCAGCACTGCCGCGGCGCCCGAACCCGAGCCGTCGGAGGTGAAGATGCCGGGCGCCGAAGCTTGCGTGGTGACGGTGCTGTTGGCGTTATTGGTTCCGTTGACGAGTGCGACGGTTTTGCCGGTTCCAATGGAGACTTCATACGGAACCTGGACGCTGACCTGGTTTTGGCTGGCGTAGATGATCGGCGCATCCTTGCCGTCGATCTTCACCGAGACATTGCTCAAGCTGGTATCCACGTAGCCGTTGGTTACGTTCATCGTCGCGGCGTTGGCCGGGCCGATATTGGTTCCGAAGATGGTCACCAACTCGCCGGGGCCGACTGGGCCGCTGGCATAGCTGGCTGCGTTCACGATTCCCAGAATTTGCGCGCCGCTACCAACGGTGATGTTCGCGGTGCTGGAGTTCAGGCCGGTTCCGTTGGTGACGTAAACCTGCAATACCTGGGCGGTGGTCTGAAGGCTGGCAGGCACAACGGCGGTGAGAATCTTCGAGCTTTTCGCATCCGGGGTTGTAACCAGGGGAGTCGCGACGCCCTGCACCATGGCCACGCTCTTGGAGTAGAAGTTGGTGCCCTGAATTGTAATCGTGGCGGCGGCGCCGTTCACGGGCAGCTCCGAGGGCCACACGCTGGTGATGGTAGGCTGCGCTGCGTTCACCGTGAAATTCACGGTAAGATTCTGCGACTTCGTTTTTATCGCGGGGCCCGAGGCCACGATGGTGATCTTCGCCGCATAGGCCGCGGATTGCGGGCTCAGCGCGGACGGATCGACCGTGACCGTCAACGTAACCGGATTCGCCGGCGACAGCACCACGCCGGTCACCGAGCTGGCCGGCGAGCCGCCGTCGGCATTCAGCGTCAGCCAGGCGGCCCCGCTGGTGGCAGTGAAAGCGATCGGCAGGCTGTCGGTCGCGAGCGTGAATGTTTGCGTTGCCACCGGTGTGGGCGGCGCGGTGAACGACAGACTCAACGGGCTGGGTGTCAGGCTGGCCGGAGGCGGTGTTACGACCAGCGTCACGACCACGCTCAGCTGCGGCACGCCAGCGACGTTTACCAACACGTGGGCGGCCGGCTGAGTGCCGACGGGCATACTGGTCGGGTTGACCTTCACTGAAAGGCTGCCCGGGAGGTTGCCTTGATCGGGACTCACGGTGAGCCAGGGCTCATCGGTTGCCGCGGTATAGGAAATCGTGCCGGAACTGCATTTGACCGAGAGCGTCTGCGCAGGCGGCAACGTGATCGCGCCGAATTGATAGGTGAACGTGAGACTCGCCGGAGTCGACGATAGCGTGACGGCGCCGCGCGCCGGCCGTGCCAGGGCCAGCGCCGCGATGCAAAGTAGGATCTTATTTCTCACGCCGTGCTTATCGGCGAGCGGCGCGAAAGTTTGAGCGCGCGTTTCAGACTCTCGGCTGCAGCGGCACGACAATCCGGCGGCGCATGGTCAGGATGGTCTCCTGCCTTTGGTTAAGCCCTTTGTGCTCAACAACTATCAGGCCGCGCCCGGCGCCGAGGTCGCGCGTCTCGAGGATGGTGGATTCCGCGTAAATGGTGTCGCCGTGAAAGACCGGGCCGGTATGCCGGACGTCGGAATAGTCCAGAGTCTCCAGCGCACGCCCGCCGATGTCGGACTGGCTCATACCGATGACCAGGCTGATGACGATGGGGCCTTCGACCAGGCGCTGGTGATGCTGCGTGCCGGCGGCGTAATGCTCATCGATATGCACCGGGTGCTGATTCATGCTGAGCAGGCTGAACAACGTGTCGTCGTACTCGGCGATGGTGCGCCCGGGCCAGTGACGGAACGTCTGGCCTGCCTCCAGCTCTTCGAAGTAGCGTCCGTAGTTCATGTCAGGGATCGATCTTGCAGGCGCCGCCGCGCGCCAGTTCTTCGATTTCGGCGTCGCTATATCCGGCTTCGTGGAGAATGGCCCGGCTGTGCTGACTCAAGGCGGGCGGCGGGCCGGCGACGCGTGAAGGAGTCAGCGAGAGCTCGATGGGCAAGCCGGGGACTACCGCGGATTGCTCGCCCGGAAGCGTAACTTGAGCGAGTTGGCCGAGCGCAGCCAATTGCGGATCGGCCAGCACCTGGCCCGCTTTCTGCACGGCGTCGTTGGGGACGTCGGCAGCGTCCAGCGCCGCAACCCAGTGCGATGCGGGCTGCGTGCGAAACACGTCGGAGATGAGCACTTCCAAGGCGTCGACATGGGCAACCCGGGCAGGATTCGTTTCGAAGCGCGGATCGTCGGCCAGCTCCGGCTTGCCGATGACATCGCACAGACGCCGGAACTGGCGGTCGTTCGAGATGCCGATCATGATCGCGCCCGTGGCCGTAGGAAATGCCCCGTAGGGAGCGAAGGCGGTGTGGCGCGAGCCTTGCGGTTTCGGATCGACGCCCGTGAACTGGCGGTACATCAGGTGATAAGACATGAGCATGACGCCGGTTTGGAACAGTGAGGAATCCACGCGCTGGCCACGCCCGGAACGTTGCCGTTCAAATAGAGCGGCCAGCACGCCGAGTGCGATCCAAACGCCGGCGCCCATGTCGATAATGGAGACGCCCGCGCGGATGGGTGCGTCGGCGCTGGTGCCGGTGACGCTCACGATGCCGGAACGCCCCTGCGCAAGGGCATCGTAACCGGGCTTGGTGTAATCGGGGCCGCGCGCGCCGTAGGCGGTGAGCGATGCGTAGATAATGTCCGGCTTGCGGGCGCGGACGGCGGATTCGTCGAGGCCCAGCGCCGCCGCTTTGCCGCCGCGGAAATTTTCCACGAAAACGTCGCAAGTGGAGGCGAGACGCAAGATGATGTCGCGGCCGGCCGGCTTAGTGACATCGACTGCGATGGACCGCTTGCCGCGGTTGAGGGGAACAAAGAACGCGCCCCAGGGGCCGCGGTGCGGTCCCATGCTGCGGCCGTCGTCGCCGCCGTCGATGCGCTCGACCTTGATGACGTCGGCGCCAAGGTCGCCCAGGACCATGCTGGCGGTGGGCCCGGCGACGATGGTGCTGAGGTCGAGTACGCGGATGCCTGTCAGTGGGGGTGGCAAAGTTATGAAGATAGCATGAGCACCAGGCGCAGGTCCGTTTCTTTATCGATAGGTCTTTTCAGAGCGGAGCAGGATCGCGACGACGTCGACGATACGGAGACTGTGATTCACCGAAAAGATGATTCGGTAATCGCCGGTGCGCTTGCGATAGTAGCCTTTCCACTCCTCGCCTTTGAGAGGCTTCACGTCGCCGCGAAATGGATCTGCCTCCAGCTGATTGAGGCTTCGGCTCGCCTGTCGTCGCGCTTTTCCGGGTAGGCTGTTCACGAACTGATACGCGTCCTCCGCGAGCCTAACGGTCCAGTTCATGCTTCACGTCACGCCAAAGTTTGAAGCGGCCCTGCTTAATCTGACTGGCACCCTGGTGAACCTTCTTCGCCTCGGCCGGCGTGAGCGCTTCTTCGCGACCGCCGTCGCGTTTGCGCGTCATAAGAACGCCGCCGGGCTTTCGGGTAAACGCCACCAGATCGCCCTCCTGTAACTGGAGTTGCTCGAAGATTTCTTGAGGGATAACGACTTGGCGACGATGCCCCACACGGCCCGTAGGCTCAACGTTCGCGGCAGCTGTTCTTGTTGCCATATACCTTTAGGCTACCTGACTGTGAGGGCGTGTCAAGATAGCTCGTTCAGTGGCCGGTAGCAGCCTTTCCGCGACGTGATGTACTAATGGGAGGATGAAACTTGCCATCATCCATGAAGAAGCGGACGCTACTTATTGCGCTTTTCGCGGGCAGCTGCGCTGCTGTCCTAAGTCTATTGATGATGCACAACCCAGAACGGTTTGGGCCTGCCATTGTTCTACTCTTCCCTGGCTTTATTATTGCTATGGCTGTGAGCGGTAACGTCCACGCGTTTTCAATCTCGGCGGTCGCGATGGGAAACTTCGGATTCTATTTTGCAATCACCTGTGCCATTCACATTCTGCGGAAGAGGTGGGCATCTCCACGCTGAGACCACAACTCCGGCGTTCACGTTCACAAGGTTCTCGTCACCTTGCTCAGCGCGCGGGGCTGGTCCGGATTGAGACCCTTCTCTTCGGCTAGGCTCGCGGCGAAGAGCTGGGCGGGCATGATGTAGGGGATCGGCGTGAACAGTTCGTCCAAAGGCATGGGCAGCACCACGGCGCGGCCGTCGCGGCCTGCGGCCTCCCGATTGCTTTGGTCGGTGATCAGCATCGTTTCGGCTTTCAATTCGGTTAGCTTTGCGACCATGCTGCGCACACCCGTCCAGGTGACGCCGGAGGGTGCGAAGACGAAAGCCGGAAACGACGCCTCCACCATGGCGATCGGCCCGTGCAGCAGGTCGGCGCTCGAAAAGCGTTCCGCCACCACGTAACAGGTCTCCATGAGCTTCAGAGCGAACTCGAAAGCGTTGGCGTAATTGAGGCCCCGGCCGACCACCACGGCGTGCTCCATGAAGCGGTAGCGCACGGCCCGGAGCGCCATTTCCGGCTCCAGTTCCAGCGCGCGGGCGGCCCACTCGGGCAGGCGCGCCAGGTCGTCGAGGGCAATGTTTGCGCCCAAGGCATAAGCCAGCAGATACAGCAGCAGCAACTGGCCGGTATAGGTTTTCGTAGCGGCGATGCTTTGCTCGCGCCCGGCGTGCACCAGGAAGACGTGCTCAGCCATCCGGGCCAGCGTGCTCGCTGGTTCGTTGGTGATGGCGACCGTGCGCGCGCCCTGTTGCCGAGCCCGCTCCAACACCAGATTCGTGTCCGTGGATTCGCCCGACTGCGAAATCGCCACCACCAGCACGCCATCGAAGCAGAACGGAGCGTTATACAGCGTGAAAATGGATGGCGCGGCCAGCGAGACGGGAATGCCTGTGGTGATCTCCAGCAAATAGCGGCCGAATTGGGCGGCGTTGTCGGAAGTGCCTCGCGCGGCCAGCAGGATCAGCCGCGGCCGTTCGCGCTGGAGCATGGAACGCAGTTCTTCGATGGGCCGGCGGTCGGCGCCAAGAGTACGCTCCAGAACCGCGGGCTGCTCGCGGATTTCGTCGCGCATCTTGGACATGGAAGCGCCGCGCCGCTACAATTCGTCCGGCAGCCGCGTCTCGGTTCCGGTCCAAGCCGCCCAGGACACGTTGTCCGGCGGCGCAATGGTGACGTGCGGCTTCAGCACGATCAGCGTTTCCCCGTTGTCGCGGGTGATCGTCTTGTTCCGCAGCAGGGGAATGTAGCTCAAAATCGGGATGCCCGTTATGGTGCGCGCTTCCGAAGTGGTCATCAATCCCGCGAGCACGGCCCACTGGCCGGACATGACCCGGACCTCGGATTGGTACTTGGTATTCTCGATCACCGGAATGCCGTCGACGCTGCTCGCGCCCAGCAGCTTGAATTCCGCGCTTACCTCCAGCGTCACGTCGTCGGGGCCGTGGATGTGCGGCGTCAGCTTCAGCACCAGGCCCAGATCCTCGAAATTGAACGTGGGAGGCGGTGTGTAAACCTGGCCCGATGTGGAGGTGGCGCCGAAGTAGCCGGCCGTCACGATGGGATACCTTTGGCCGACGTGCAGGGTGGCCGGCTGCCCATCCACGGCGACCACCCGGGACTCCAGCAGCGTGTCGGCGCTGGCGTTGGCCACGGTTCCAAAAAGCTGCGCGCTGGTCAGCCCGATGCCGACCATGGTCGCGCCGCCGCCGAACGACAGGAAGGTGGAAAAGCCGGAGGGAATCGCCGAAAGCCAGTTGGACCGGTTGGGAAACGCCACCAGGGGAAACGAGGTAGGCAATGACAACCCGTAACTCAGCGATGACGACGCATCGGTGGTCATCACGTCGACGTCGACGGCAACTTGGGCTCTCGGCCGCAGCAAGTCCTGGAGAATTTTCTGCGCCAGGCGCACTTTGGTGACGCGATCCCGCACCAGGATCAAGCCCCGCTGGGAGTCCACAGTGAGCTTCTGGATATCCAGAGCGCCGCGGATGCTGGTGGCGAGTTCCTGCAGCTCCCGAACGCCAAGGCTTTCGGGGAACGGCACGACGACGGCTGCGGTCGGCTCATATTCAATCCGCTTCTGCTGGCTGTCGTTGGCGACGAAAATCGCCCGGTCGCTCAAGGGCACCAGAAACGAATCGGTGGCGGCTTCGAGAGCTCGCAGCGCGCCACGATAATCCACGTCGCTGAGCTGAAACTGAAACGGCTTGGTGGGCTGATACTGCGGATCGAACAGCACTTTGAGCTGTAGCGCGGCGCCGACGCGCTCCCAGAGCTCTTTCGAATCGCCGCGATAATCGTAATCGCGGGGCCCGGCCGCGGGCTTGAGCCGGGGCGGGGGCAAGAGCGTGCGTGCCTGCTCCAAGTCCTGGCCGGAAATGGATCCGAAGAGCGTCCGATCGACTCTTTCGGAAGGAAGATCGGGGAGTTTCGGCGGGCTGGCTTCTATCAAGCTGGCGGAAGGGCGCAGGGCCTGGGCGTGCTGCCAATAGCTGAGGTTATCGGGCGCGGCCGCCGCAGCCTCCGCATAAAGGAGGTAGGCTTTGACGATCTGGCCGTCGTGCTCGGCTTTCTGCCCTCGCTCGAAGAGCTGCTCGGCGGACGTCGCAGCCCCTGTCAGGGAGGTCACAACCAGGGCCAAGACGATGGCGGCGCAGGACTTCACAAAACATCTGACGAGCTTGGTCCGGGCAACGTGTATAAACAATTGAGCCATTTACGCCGATGAAGCAAGAGAGGCTACGTTTCGTCCATGGCTGCCATACTCGCGCCCACGCGCACCGCTTTCACGCCCTCGATCCCGCAAACCTTTGAAGAATTAGGCATTCCCCAGTCGTTAGTGCTGGATCTGGTGCTGCGCCGCCTCCTACTGGAAGGCTTCAGCAATCTGCAGGGGCTGAGCGCTTCGCTCCGGCTGTCCATTCCCATCCTGAATATTGTATTCAACCACATGCGCCAGCAGCAGTTGGTGGAAGTGAAAGGGATGCTCGGCAACGACTACCACTTCACGCTTTCACAGTCGGGCAAGCTGTTGGCCAGCGAACGTTTCCAAATCACCCAATACGCCGGGGCGGCGCCGGTTTCGCTCAAGGATTATCACAGCGCCACCAAGGCGCAGGCCGCCGAAATCCGGATTGACCGCAAAGCCCTGCGTTCGGCCTTTTCGGACCTGGTGATTCATGACCAGTTACTGGATCAGCTTGGTCCGGCGCTGATTTCGCAGAACTCCATCTTCATATACGGGCCAACGGGAAACGGTAAAACCAGCCTGGCGGAACGCATGCTGCGCGTTTATCAGGACGCCATCTTACTGCCGCACTCCGTCGAGGTAGACGGCCAGATCATCAGCTTGTACGACCCGGTGGTGCACCAGAAGCTGGACATGGACGATCCGGACATCGATCCGCGCTGGGTGCTGTGCCGGCGGCCGTGCATCGTGGTCGGCGGCGAACTGATCCCCAGCATGTTGGAATTGCGCCTGGATGAATCCTCGGGCATCTACGCCGCGCCGCTGCAGATGAAGGCCAACAACGGCATCTTCATCGTCGACGACTTCGGCCGCCAGCTGATGTCGCCCCGCGACCTGCTCAACCGCTGGATCGTACCGTTGGACCGCCGCGTCGATTACCTGATGCTACGCTACGGCGTGAAATTCCAGATTCCGTTCGAGCTGATGGTGGTGTTCTCGACCAACCTGGAGCCGAGCGACCTGGCGGACGAAGCCTTCCTTCGCCGCATCCACAACAAGATCTTCGTGGATGCCGTGGACGACAAGGCTTTCGACCAGATCTTCCATCGAGTGGTTGGGAGTTTCAACATCCCCTGCGAGCCGGATAGCTCCGAATATCTGCGCAAGCTGTGCCTGCGCGAGGGACGCACCGAACTGCGCGCCTGCTATCCGGGCGATATCTGCAACATTTTGATCTCCATCGGCAAGTACGAAGGCCGTCCGCCGTTCATGAGCAAATCGGAGCTGGAACGCGCCACCGCGCTATACTTCGCCAAAGGGTAACGAACGCGCCCCGGACGCCCGGCGATAATAGAGTTGCCGGTGAAAGTCCTGTTGCTTTCCACTTACGAACTTGGCCATCAGCCCTTTGGGCTGGCCTCGCCTGCGGCGTGGCTTGCCGCGCGGGGCCACGAGGTTAGCTGCGCCGATCTCTGCGTGGAGCGGTTGCCCACCGAGGCCGTTGGCGATGCCGCGTTGGTCGCATTTTTCCTGCCGATGCACACGGCCACGCGGCTGGCTGCGCCAGTGATTGAGAGGATCCGGCGTCTGAATCCGCACGCGCAGCTTTGCTGCTATGGACTCTACGCGCCACTGAACGAATCCTATCTGCGCAAGCTGGGCGTCGAGTCGATTTTGGGCGGCGAATTTGAGCCGGGGCTGGTCGCGCTCGCCGAGGGCCGGAAACCCGAGTCGACGATCTCGCTCGACCGTCTCCAGTTCCTCACGCCGCGACGCGACGGTCTGCCGCCGCTCGAAGAGTATGCGCGATTGCGCGTCGACGGGCTGGCGAAACGGGCCGGCTACACCGAGGCCAGCCGCGGCTGCAAGCACCTATGCAGGCATTGCCCGGTGGTGCCGGTTTATCAAGGCAATTTTCGAGTAGTGCAGCCAGACGTGGTTCTGAAAGATATTCGCCAGCAAGTCGCGGCGGGCGCCGAACACATCACTTTCGGGGATCCTGACTTCTTCAACGGACCCGCGCACGCGATGCGCATCGTGGAAGCGCTACACCGGGAGTTTCCGGCGCTCACTTATGACGCGACGATCAAGATCGAGCATCTTTTGAAGCAGCGCCACCTGTTGCCGCGCCTGCGCGAAACCGGCTGCCTGTTTGTGATCAGCGCCGTCGAGTCCGTGGATGACGCGGTGCTGGCGAAGCTCGACAAGGGACACACCCGCGCTGATTTCATAGAAGTGGTGCGCGAGTTTCGCGCCGCCGGCCTGACGTTGGCGCCGACTTTTATCCCCTTCACGCCCTGGACCACGCGCGAATCGTACATCGATCTGCTCCAAGTGCTGCTGGATCTGGACCTTGTGGAGCACGTCGCGCCCGTTCAACTCGCCCTCCGCCTGCTCATCCCGCGCGGCTCGCGGCTGCTCGAGCTGGATGATATTCAGGCGGCCGTCGGCGCTTTCGATGAGGCGGCGCTGCTCTACCGCTGGAAGCACCCCGACCCGGAGATCGATGCGCTGGCCGAACAGGCGCTGCGCATCGCCGCGCTGCCTGCTCCCCGCCGCGAGGCCTTTCGCCATCTGTGGGCGCTGGCGACGGACCGTCCGCTGCCGGAAGACTTCGACCTGATGCCGCGCGCCACCGTTCCGTATCTCGACGAGCCCTGGTACTGTTGAGCGGAGCCCACCGAAGAGCAGGTTGCTCTTGTATAGGCCCCGTCGGCCGCCTCCAGACAAACACGCCGCCGCCAGACTATCATGGGATGGTAGTCAGTCGGGCACGTTGGGGGCTTCCAGGCCCAGTGAAAAAGGGGAAGGGATATGATTCAACTGACCGTAAACGGCACAGTCAAGCAATTCGATGGCGATCCCGCCATGCCGCTGCTGTGGTACTTGCGCGACATGCTGGAATTGACGGGCGCGAAGTTCGGCTGCGGAATCGGCCTGTGCGGCGCGTGCACGGTACACGTCGAAGGCAAGCCGGCCCGGAGCTGCGTGGTCACGATGAGTGACGCGGCCGGCAAACGCATCACCACCATTGAGGGCCTGAGCGCCAATGGCGACCATCCGGTCCAGAAGGCCTGGAAGTCGGCGAACGTGCCTCAGTGCGGGTACTGCCAGGCCGGCCAGATGATGCAGGCCGCGGCTCTCCTGAAGGAAAAACCCAAACCGACGGACCGCGAAATCGACGCGTCCATGCAGGGCAACATCTGCCGCTGCGGCACATACCAACGGATCCGGCAAGCGGTCAAGATGGCCGCGGGGGTGAAAGCATGAAACCGACAAACATCACAGTCGTCAGCCGCAGAGGTTTCCTCGGCGGCGTTGCGTCCGCCGGCGCGCTGATCATCGGAGCCCGCATACTGCCCGTGGACGCGCTGGCTGCGCCCGAAAGCGGTAGCTCCGGCTGGCAGCCAAACATCTGGCTCAGCGTGGAGCCGAGCGGCCGTGTAACCATCATTGCTGCACGCTCGGAAATGGGTACCGGCATCCGGACGGCGCTGCCGATGATCGTGGCCGACGAATTGGAAGCCGACTGGAACCGCGTCACCATCCAACAAGGCCTGGGCGACAAGAAATACGGCGATCAGGACACCGATGGCTCGCATTCGGTCCGCAGTTTCTACGAACCGATGCGCGTGGCCGGTGCTACCGCCCGCACCATGTTGGAAAGCGCAGCCGCTAAGAAGTGGGGCGTTCCCGCCGCGCAGTGCCACGCCAAGAATCATGAGGTGATTCACGCCGGCAGTAATCGCAAAGCGGGCTTTGGCGAATTGGCTGCGCTCGCGGCCAAAGAGCCGATGCCGAAGCCGGAATCCTTGAAATTAAAGTCGCCGTCTGAGTTCCGCTACGTCGGCAAGAATATGCCGGTAACGGACCTTGCGAATATCGCCGACGGCAAGGCCACGTTCGGCATGGACGCGCGCATGCCCGGCATGGTCTACGCCTCCATCGAGCGCTCGCCCGTCATCGGCGGCAAGCTCAAGAGCGTGGACGACTCCGAAGCGCGCCAGGTGCGCGGCGTTTCGCAAACCATCACCATCCCCCCGTACCAGGGGGCGTGGGCATTCCAGCCGCTCGGCGGCGTCGCCGTGATCGCCGACAATACCTGGGCCGCCATGCAGGGCCGCAAGAAACTGAAAGTCGACTGGGACCTGGGTCCGAACGCCAACTACGATTCCGCCGCTTACAAGAAGCAGTTGCTGGCGACCGCGCACGAGAAATGCAAGCCGGCGCAAAACGTGGGCGATGTGGACGCGGTCTTTGCGAAAGCATCGAAAGTTCACGAGGCGTCCTATTACGTGCCGCACCTCGCGCACGCTTCCATGGAACCGCCCGTGGCTGTCGCCGAGTTCAAGGACGGCAAGGTAACCGCATGGGCGCCCACGCAGGATCCGCAGGCGACGCAGGAAACGGTCGCCAAGGCCGTGGGAATCAAGCCGGAAGACGTCCAGGTACACGTCACGCTGCTAGGCGGCGGCTTCGGACGCAAATCGAAGCCTGACTACGTCGCCGAAGCTGCGGTTCTCTCCAAGCAAGTTGGGAAGCCGGTGAAGGTGGTTTGGAGCCGCGAGGACGACATCCACTTCGACTACTTCCACTCGGTCGCCGGCATGTACATGAAGGCCGTCACGGATGAAAAGGGCCGGCCTACTGCTTGGCTGCAGCGCAGCGCGTTCCCGCCCATCGCGTCGATGAACGATGCGTCGCAGCGCTATGGCTCGTTCGAGCTGACCATGGGCTGGACCAACGTTCCCTACGATATCCCCAACTTCCGGGCCGAGGTTGGGCCGGCGGAAGCCAAGGTGCGCATCGGCTGGCTGCGTTCGGTCGCTAACATTCCGCACGCTTTCGCGGTGCAATCGTTTACTGATGAACTGGCCGCCGCGGCCGGGCGCGATCGCGTCGAGTACCTGCTCGAACTGTTGGGCAAGGATCGCAAAATCGATTTTCGTCCGCCGAACCGGCGCTCGAATCCGGATCCATACATGCTCGACACGGCGCGCGTTCGCCGCGTGATCGAGACCGTCGCCGACAAGTCCGGCTGGGCGAAGAATAAGCCCGGCAACGGCCGCGCGTTCGGCATCGCCGTGCATTACAGCTTCCTGACCTACGTCGCCAGCGTGGTTGAGGTGGAAGTGGACAAGGGCAAGATCCGGATTCCGCGCGTGTACACCGCGTTGGACACCGGCGTTGTCGTCAGCCCGGATCGCGTCCACTCGCAGTTTGAGGGTGCCGCGGTATTTGGCGCCACCGTCGCGATGATGGGCGAAGTGACCGCCGCCAACGGCCGCATCCAGCAGTCCAACTTCAACAACTACCCGGTGGCGCGGATCAACGAATCGCCGCTCGAAACGCATGTTTACATCGTTCCGAGCAATGAGCCGCCCGCCGGCGTCGGCGAACCAGGCGTACCGCCCATGTCGCCCGCGATTTGCAACGCGATCTTCGCCGCTACCGGTAAGCGAATTCGCGAACTGCCGATCAAGAAGCAGTTGGCGTAGTTGAATTCAAGAACGCGGAGCTTAGAAACGCCGCCCACGTAGTTTTTCCGAGTTCTCCGGTCGGGCACAGGTTAACGCCCGACCGGAAGACCTCGTAGAAGCCGCCAAGAAGTTCAACCCGTATCTTCGCGCTCCCTTGGCGCGTGCGGAGATATTGCCGGGCCATTTCTTCGATCGACAGCACCTCCGGCCCGGCCAGTTCGTAGACGCGGCGGCTTGGCTCCATTTCGGCCAATTCGACCAAGCGGCCGGCAACCTCGCCGACGTCGACGGATTGGAAACGCATGCCCGCTGGAACGGGCACCTCCGGCAGCGTGTCGATGCCCAGCGTCTGAAGGATGCGCAGTACAAACCCATGGAACTGAGTTGCCCGGAGAATCGTCCAGGGCAGACCCGAGGCTTGGACGATCTCTTCGGCTAGGTGCTTGGCCTGGTAATAGGGGAATGTGCTGCGGTCCACACCGACAATCGAGATGTAGATCAAATGCGGCGACCCCACCGCCTCCGCGGATTCGACCAGCGCCCGGGTACCTTCCACGTCGGCGGCCTGCGGGTCTTTGGAGTTGCTGGCGCAATGAATGATGACATCGGCGTCTATGGCCGCTCGCCGCACGATCGATGCGTCGGCGAGGCTGCCCGAAAATACTTCTGCATTTGACAGTGGCGCCTTCGGCTGCCGCGTCAGAATCCGAACGCGATGCCGCCCGGCGAGTGAGCGCGCAACAACTTCGCGCCCCAAAGATCCCGTCCCGCCGGTCACCAGTACGATTGCCACAGTTGTGAGAATACATCGTCGGGCCGCAGCACATTGGCCGGCATTTCGGACTAAGATGGGTAGGCGTTATGAAACCGCTTCCAATTCTTCTTGCGCTTGCGTTACTAGCGACTTCCCTCGGTTCCCAAGGCGCTTCGCATCACGCTCCCAAGCCGCCCAGGTCGCTGCGGCTTTATGTCTTCGATTGCGGAGTCTTGAAACCGAAGGATGCCGCGATGTTCCACTTCAAGAACGATGAGGTCGCGGTGCTGGAGATGTCGGTGCCTTGCTTTCTGATTGCGCATCCCAAGGGCACTCTCATGTGGGACGTGGGGACCGTTCCCGACAGCGATTTCAAGCCCGGCGGCGGTCCGTTCATCCAGGGCATGATGGATGTGGACAAACCACTCAAGCCGCAACTTGAAGCCATTGGTTACGAGCCTGAGGACATCAAATACATCGCCTTCTCGCATTACCACCTTGATCACACGGCCAACGGCAACATGTTCGCCCGCTCCACATGGCTGGTCGAGCAGTCCGAGCGCGACATCATGTTTTCCGCCAAGCCCGCGCCGGTGAAGGTTGAGAAGAACTACGACGCGTTGAAGAACAGCAAAACCACGATCCTTCCCGCTGATTCCGATTACGATGTCTTCGGCGACGGGACTGTCGTCATCAAGCCCGCTCCCGGGCACACGCCGGGGCACCAGGTTCTGTTTCTGAAACTGCGCAAGACCGGGCCGGTGCTCATCGCAGGCGACCTCTATCACTACCAGGAAGAGCGCCACACCGAGAATGTCCCGACCTTCGAATACAACAAAGAGGAATCGCTCGCCAGCCGCGCCAAGATCGAAGAGTTCCTGAAGCAATCCGGCGCCGAGCTTTGGATCGAGCATGACTACGCGCACGATTCCAAGCTGAAGAAATCTCCCGCGTACTACGAATAGGCCCCGCCATGCCGAAACTCCAGCTCACACTCGCTTGCTGGAATTATGACCGCACGCGCGCGCTCGCCGAAGGACGGGTGGCCGTCGACGGCGTCGACCTGAATTACCTGAACCTGCCGGTGGAAGAAACCTTCTTCCGGATGCTGCGGCACCGCGAGTTCGATGTGGCCGAGCTTTCCCTGTCGTCTTACACGCTGTCTTTGTTCCTTGAAAATCCTCCGTTCATCGCGATTCCTATTTTTCCGTCGCGCATGTTCCGCCATTCCTGCATTTATGTTCACGCGGATAGCGGCATCCGCGAACCCAAGGATCTTGCCGGAAAGCGCGTGGGCAGTCCCGAGTACCAAATGACCGCGCCGGTGTGGATCCGCGGCATTTTGAGCGACGAATACGGCGTGCCGGTCACCAGTCCCGACTATTTCACCGGCGGCGAAGAACAGCCCGGACGGCCGGAAAAGCTGGCGTTGTCACTGCCGCCCGAATTTCGCGTGCAACCGATTCCAGCCACGAAGACGCTTTCGCGAATGATCGAATCCGGCGAAATCGACGCGCTCTACACTGCCCGCGCGCCCTCGACGTTCGGCAACGGCTCCCGTCGCGTCCGCCGGCTCTTCGAGGACTATCAAACGGTGGAGCACGCGTATTACGTGAAGACCAAGATCTTCCCGATCATGCACACCGTGGTCATCCGGCGCGACGTTTATGAGAAGAACCGCTGGGTGGCGCAGTCGCTCGCCAAGGCGTTTGCACTCGCGAAACAGGACACCTACGAAGATCTGCACGAGATGGGCGCGCTCAAGATGACGCTGCCTTGGCTGGTGGCGCACGTCGAAGAGACCGAGAAGTTGCTGGGCCGCGACTTCTGGCCGTATGGCCTGGAACCAAACCAGCATGTGCTGCAGACGTTCCTGCGCTATTCCTTCGAACAGGGGCTCTCGAAACGCCTGCTCACGCCGGCCGAACTGTTCGCGCCCGAATCGCTCGAGTCGTTCAAGATCTGAATGCCGATGCCACGCTGGTGGGCGCTGAGCCGCGGCGATCTCGACACCACGGTCGCGCAGGTCGGCTTCAATCTGGCACAGATGGTGATCCCGGTTTTCCTGCTGCTGCCGGCCGGAATCTCTGCGAGCTTCAGCGTCACGCATCTTCTGCCCGGCTACGCGTTGGGATTCCTGGTTGGATCTCTCGGACTCGTGCATCTGGCAGTGCGACTGGCGCGGCGCGAAGATCGGGAAGTCACTGCGCACGTCTACGGCAACAACGTTCCGGCGATCATCGCTTATACGCTGTCGATCCTATTGCCGGTTTACTTGGAGACTCATGATGCTAACCGTGCCTGGGAGATCGGCGCGGCGGCGGTCGCCTGGACCGGTGTTATCAAGTTAGCAGCCGCTCCCTTTGCGGGTGCATTCCGCCGCTTCATTCCCGCTCCGGCAGCGATGGCGGTCTTCGGCGCTGCGATGTACAGCTACCTCGCGCTGGTTTTGTTGCAACGCGTTTTCGATCAACCAATCATCGGCTTGATCGCGCTGGCCATCATCGCAGCCAGCATTCTCGCCAACGTCCCGATTACGCGCTTGCGGATTCCACCGTTTTTGGCGGCTTGGATCATTCCGTTGATCGTCGCGCTCGTCATCGGATATGTTCGGCCTTCCTGGCCTGGTCTGGCGCTGCAGCTTCCCTTCGCCATTACTCCCGAGCCGCTGCGCGCGATGGTCCTCGCGCTGCCCTATCTCTCCGTCATCGCGCCCATGGCGATCTATCACGTGTTGCAGGACATCGCCTCTGTCGCCGGCGCCGCGGCTGCAGGCGACGATTACGATGTACGCGCCGTGCTGGCCTGGGACGGCCTTGGCACGCTGGTGGCAGGATTAGCAGGCAGCATCGTCGCGCCCGTCATCTACGCCATGCACCCGCCTTACAAAGCCGTGGGTGCGCGCATCAGCTTCGCGCTCTGGACACCCATAGCGTTCTTGTTCGTGGTGGCGAGCGGGCTGACGATCTTCGTCGCGCAGTTATTCCCCTGGCCGATCCTGGCGGCCATCATCGCTTATGTCTCGATCGGCGTCGGCATGGCTGCGCTGCGTCGCGTCGAGCCAAGGTACCTGAGCGCGTTGCTGCTGGGCTTCGTACTCCCCGCCGGCGCCGTGGTCGCAACTGCAATCAATTCTGCCCTGCCCGCGCTGCGTCTCTCGGCGTCCAACCCCGCCGTTGAAAACGCGCTGAACCGGTCTATTTACTGGTCATCGGTGCAGGGCCTGGGCAACGGGTTCCTGTTTCTGGTGCTGGTGGTGGCGTCGATGATTGCGGAGATGATCGACCGCCGCTTCGGCCGCGCCGCCATCTGGTGCCTTATCGCGGCGGTATTCTCCTGGTTCGGCCTGATGCACTCGCCGCTACTGCGATGGGCCGCGCAACCGGACTATGCGCTCGGTTGGCTGGCCGCTGGGGCCGTGGTCTACTCGGCGCGCTGGTGGCGCGGTGACGTGATGAGATTGTAGTATGCCGGCGAAGTCGCGGCCGCCACTCACCATCCGCACGGTTGGGCACTCGACGCATCCGATCGAAGAATTCCTGACCATCCTTAAGGCGCACGATGTCCGGCAGTTGGTAGACGTGCGAACCATTCCGCGCTCGCGGCGCAATCCGCAATTCAATCGGGAAAGTCTGCCCGGCAGCCTGCAATCGGCCGGCATCGTGTACCGGCACATGCCCGGCCTGGGCGGACTGCGGCACGCGAGTCGCGATTCGATCAACACCGGCTGGCGCAACGCGTCCTTTCGCGGGTTCGCCGATTACATGCAGACGCCCGAATTTCGCCAGGCGCTGGACGCGTTAATCTCGCTAGCAGCCCAGGCCCCCACGTCCATCATGTGCGCCGAGGCCGTGCCCTGGCGCTGCCATCGTTCTCTGATCGCGGACGCCCTGGTTGCGCGCGGCATCGAAGTCCTCGAGATCCTGACCGCGGCCAAAGCGCAGCCTCACAAACTGACTCCTTTTGCCAGACTGGATGGGACTACAGTCACCTATCCAGAGAGCGGCGCGAGCCTTCCGCTCGGGTTTGACGGACCTTGAATGCTGCGCTAGAACAATAGCATGCGCCCTGGATTTATTCCGCTCCGGCCAGCGCGCTGTGTCTCGCCAAAACATCTGTGCTGGGAATTCGCAAGGCATCGGTTGCGCAACCTGATCGGCTCTTGCGGCCGATATGGTTCGATTGTCGGCGCAGAGCACTATCCGGGCTTCGGCCGGGCCTGCTGTGAGCTTCGGAGCAAAGCGCACCTTCCAGTCAATATGCTTTCCGGAACTCGGGCTCTCGATCCAGTGGCCTTTCCGGCGTGATTGCGGCGCAGCTGCCATCGCGGTTCTGGTCAGCCTCGCTCCCGCATGGCCGACTCATTGGCCATCTGGCTATCTTCCTTAAGTGCTCTGGCGATTCTGCGCTCATCGACGCGAGCAGGGCCGATCGCCGACGACAAGGGCGTTTAGGGGACTTATCTTGGATGTGCCTCAAAGATCAACAGTGCTTTGCTTCCTTAGGCATATCGGACGAGCTCCAGTGCCCGGCTGTGCTATAAGAGCAGAATGCGCACGATACTCTCCTGTTTATTCCTGCTTTTATTCTGCAGCCCCGAGTCTCTCCTTGCTGAGGTAGACCCTTCGCAGACGACCCCGATTTCTCCGTTTAGAATTGCTGACAACCTGTACTACGTGGGAAGCGAAGACCTTGCCAGCTACCTCGTCGTCACGCCAAAGGGAAATATCCTCATCAATGCAAACCTTGCTAGCTCACCGCCGCAAATCCGGGCGAGTGTAGAGAAGCTCGGCTTTCGCTGGAGTGACACCAGGATTCTACTCAACAGCCAGGCGCACTCCGATCATGTCGGTGGAGCAGCGCAGGTGGTTCGCGAGACCCATGCAAAGAACATGGTGATGGACGGCGACGTGAGTGTGGTTGAAACAGGCGCCCGCACGGATTTCTTAGCACCTTCACCTAACATCGCCGCATACACCCCTGTCCATGTGGATCGCATTCTCCATGACGGGGATACAGTGAGCCTGGGCGATGTGACTCTAACTGCCCACAAAACCGCAGGCCACACGCGCGGATGTACTACATGGACGATGCGCTCTCACCTCCCAGGGGAGCCGGCGGGAACGATTCGGAACATCGTCATCGTCGGAGGCGTGAGTTTCTGGTCGGAGTACCATTTCATCGCTACATCCGGGCATCCCGCCAGTTATCCCGCAATCGCTCAGGACTTTCAGCATACGTTTTCGGAGCTGCGCGCTTTGCCCTGCGACGTATTTCTGGGGGCCCATGGCCAATACTTCGACATGCTGACCAAACTGAAGCGCTATCCGCAGTCTGGTCCCCGGGTCTTTATCGACCCGGCTGGTTATCAGGCGTTTGTCGCTGACGCGCAAGAGACTTTCAGGAAGGCGCTCAGCAAACAGGAAGCCGCGGCAGCTTATTGATGTTCCACTCTCGGACTGACATCACCTCAAGTCCCTACGGTCAGCGCTATCGGCAAAGGCACTCGCAAGGCTTCCCTCGCACGAATGGTGCCTGATGTTATTCCGATCAGTAACATAAAGTCGGTATCGCGCCAGTTTTTCGCGAACATTACGCTGTTCAACCCGCGCGGCATCGAAGTTAACGAGATCCTGACCGCGGCCAAAGCGCAGCCTCACAAACTGACTCCATTTGCCAGACTGGATGGGACTACAGTCACCTATCCCGAGAGCGGCACGAGCCTTCCGCTGGGGTTTGACGGACCTTGAATGCTGCGCTAGAATCAGACTGCGGGGTGGAGCAGTCTGGTAGCTCGTTGGGCTCATAACCCAAAGGTCGGTGGTTCAAATCCATCCCCCGCAACCAACCTCATCAAAAGCCCGGCCGTCGGCTGCCCGTCTTAGGCCGTGCCCCCAGTTTCAGAAATCTCGTTCCGCATCGGAGTAAAATCATCCTATCCTACGATCCACTATTCCGGCGTCCTCATGAGTCACAAGAAACCGTGTATCGCAATCGTCGGCGCGGGCATGGGCGGACTGGCTGCGGCCGGTACGCTTCGCATGGCGGGTTTTGAAATCCAGGTCTACGAACAGGCGGCGCACTTCGAGCGGATCGGCGCCGGCATTCAAATGATGCCCAATTCCATGAAAGTGCTGCGCCGCTTGGGTATCGAGGAACGGTTGCGCGAGACCTCCTTCATGCCCTATTCGCATCTCAATCGAATGTGGGATACCGGCGAAGTGATGCGCGAGCTGCCCATGCCGGAGACGCTATTCGGCGCGCCGTATTTGTGCATGCATCGCGCCGATCTGCACTCCGCGCTCGCCTCCGTCGTGCCTGCGGAGCGGATCCACCTGAACAAAAAACTGGTCGGTTTGGACCAAAGAGGCGCACAGGTGACCATGTCTTTCGCCGACGGCGCGAAAGTCACAGCGGATGCAGTGATTGGCGCGGATGGAGTGCATTCACTGGTGCGCGACATCGTGGTAGGGCCGGACGCGCCCATCCACAAAGGTCGAATCGCCTATCGGGCCAACTTCTCCTCCGCATTGTTGCAGGGCCGTGACATTGGGCCGTCGCGCACGAAATGGTGGGGCGTCGACCGCCACATCGTGATTTATTACACCCGGATCGATCGCAGCGAAATCTACTTCGTCACGAGTGTGCCGGAGCCTGCTGAGTGGCTGACGCGCGAATCGTGGTCGGCCAAAGGCGACGTCGGGGAACTGCGGGCGGAATACGACGGCTTCCACGCCGATGTTCGCGCGGTGCTCGAAGCCTGCCCCGATTGCCACAAGTGGGCGATTCTGGAGCGTGACCCTTTACCTCGCTGGAGCGACGGAAACGTCGGGCTTCTGGGCGACGCCTGTCATCCCATGACTCCATACATGGCGCAGGGGGCGGCGACCAGCATCGAGGACGCTGCGATTCTGGCGCGCTGCTTCGAGGAAACCGGCGGCGAGGACATCCCGGGTGCTTTCCAGCTCTACGAAATCAATCGCAAGCCGCGGACATCACGGATTCAAGCCATCTCCAGCGCCAACACCTGGATGAAAGGCGGTGACGATGATACCAGTTGGCTATATGGATACGACGCCTGGAATGTCCCGCTGACGCCCGTCGCGCAGGCTGTTGTGATAACGCGATCGTAACCAATGACCAATTCCTTTCAAACGCACGACGGATGCGCGATCGGCTACACCTTGCGGACTGCGCGCGACGTCCACGATCCGCGGCTCGCGCTGATTCATTCGCTGGCGCTCGACCGCACGATTTGGGACGGAGTCGCGCGGGAACTCGAGGGCGAGGCGCATCTGCTGGCCTATGATTGCCGCGGAGGGTGCGTGGCGCAAGCGTTTGGCGGGCTGCATCCCCAGCGCGCAGCGGCGCTCGGCTTGATCGACACAACGGCGTGGTATGGCACGGACGCGGATCGCATTGCAGCGGAATTGCGGGCGTTGCTGGCGCGGATGGCGGCTATATCGTGAGCACGCCGGAGAGCGCCTCCGCCGGCGTGATCGAACGCGCCAATGCCGCGTCCTTGCTGGCGCGCCTGGAGAGTGTCCCCTTCACTTGGTGGCACGCCCGGGCCCGTCTGGTGATGGGCAGCGCGACGTTCTTCGACGCCTTCAACGCGCTTTCGCTCGCGTTCGCGTTACCCATGCTGATTCGCGCCTGGCATATCACGCCGGCCCAGAGCGGCGTGCTGATCGGCGCTTCCTACGTCGGCCAGCTCGCGGGCGCGCTGCTGTTCAGTTGGTTCGCGGAACGCCGCGGACGCGTTCCCAGTGCTGTTTGGGCGGTGACGCTCATGTCCGTGATGAGCCTGGCTTGCATCTTCGCGGGAAACTTCACGGCGCTTCTGGTGTGCCGGCTAATCCAAGGCGTCGGGGTGGGCGGCGAGATGCCGGTGGCCGCAACCTACATCAGCGAGCTGTCGCAGGCACGGGGCCGCGGACGGTTCTTTCTGCTGTATGAAATGATCTTCCCCGTCGGTCTGATGGCGACCGGGCAGATCGGCACGCTCATGGTTCCGGTGTGGGGTTGGCAGTCCATGTTCCTTCTGGGCGGCATCCCCGGGTTGATCATCGCATACGTGCTGGCTCGCCTTCCCGAATCGCCGCGCTGGCTGATTGAGCACGGCAGGTTCGGCGAGGCGGAGCGCGTCGTGCGGCAAGTCGAAGCGTCCACGGAGAAGCGGACGCCCCTGGCGGAACAGGCCGCGCGATCTACGGTTCAGGTGAGCGGCCGTACACGCTGGCGTGACGTGCTCTCGCCGCTTTATCGCAGCCGGACCTTGATCGCCTGGACGCTGTGGTCGTGCGCGTATTTCGTTTCAAACAGCTTGAATAACTGGATGCCCACTCTGTACAACACCGTGTATCACCTGGGCCTGCGCGAATCGCTAAGGGCCGCTTCCATGCTGAACGTGGCTCAGGTCGCACTGTTACTCGTCTGCGCTTTTGCGATCGACCGCACCGGACGCCGAGCCTGGACATCTGCCTGTTTCATCGCGAGCGCCGTGCTGCTGGCGATCCTCGGATTTGGGCCGGAGGCCAGCGCATCGCGCGTTATGATCCTGGGCACGCTGAGCTATGGTGTCATCGGCTCGGCGAACGCGGTGCTGTATCTCTACACGCCAGAGATTTACCCGACGCGCATGCGAGCGATCGGCACAGGCCTCAGCACCTCGTGGCTCCGCATCGCATCCGCGATCGGCCCGGCAATTGTCGGAGTCCTGGTCGCCGCGAAAGGCATCGGACCGGTCTTCTGGATGTTCGCGGCGGTGGCGATTGTGGGCGCAGTGACTGCGCTTGGCATGATCGAAACGCGGAACCGCAGGTTGGAAGACATCGCACCCTAAGCCCGCCTAAGCAGGCCGGTGCGCCTTGAGGAAGGAATGTATTTGCCGCACCGCCAGCGGGATTCGCTCCTTGGGTTCTTTCCAAGGAAAGATGCTCACTTCGGCCTTTGGCGCGAGCATCGCGCACTCCATGGCGACCGCGTATGGATGCGCCGGGACTTCATCCGGCAGAACCAGAATCGGGTTTTGGCAGCTCCGCACGAAATCGCGTGTCACGGTGAAGACGAAGTCCGGATTGGTTTCGAACATATTGGTCACGAATTGATCGGTCGTCTGCAACGTGATTTCGGGCCGCTTGGCGGTCAGCGTGGCGCCCCAGGTCTTCCAAAACCTGCCTGGGTAATTCGGGTCGCGCATCTCCGGACGCCAACCCACGGGCTGCGCCAGCACGGCTGCGGCAATCCGATTGGGCGCGCGCTTCAACAGGCTCCAGATGAACGGGCCGCCGATGCAGAAACCCATCAGCATGAACTTGTCGATGCCCAGATGATCCATCAGGCCGAGCTGGTCGTCGGCATAGGATTCCCACGGCCGTTCGACTTCGACAGGACCGGTCGACTGCCCGCTGGGGGCGTTGCGTAGGTCCGCCGTGATCGAGCGGTACTCTCCCTTGAATTCCTCGATCGCATTGAAGGGCGAGTTACCGGTGAAGAAGGAAATGGTCGAGTTCAAGCCTCCGCCCGGAATCAGTAACAGCGGGAAGCCGGCGCCGGCCTCCTCATAATAGATACGAACCGGGCCTCTGTCATAAAACTTGCCGGTTCCTCTTTCGCCAGCCTGTTGAGCAAATACGCCCGGAACGGCGGCCGTTGCCGCTACCGCCGCTCCCGCTGCCAGGATAGTGCGTCTGGTCGAGTCCATAATCGGCGTCCTCCTTAGTGCTAGTGCCGAATCTGGGACGTGACGTGACCGGTCTCCGGAACGTCGCAGTTGCCTCGCTCACGGACCAGGCCCGCGTTGGGATTCCGGTTGAGACGCATCACTCGTGTCGGATACACGTAGGGCTCCACCAGCACCTCGGGGTCTTCCACGGTGACGTCGTACAGGAGTGCATCGCCTTCACGCTTGAATCGCTCCACGACATGCATCTGATCGGAGTGGAAGAGACCGCCGCGCCCCAACCAGGTCGCATCGGTGAACGCGACGGAGTCCAGCACCAGCGTGTCGCCGTCCCAGCGTCCCACGGTATCGCCCATATACGTGATATCAAACTGCGCCTCTTTGCCGTGCTGGCGGCCATCGATCGGCATCACGCGATACTCGCCATATCCGCCTCCGGCATCGCCTCCGTAATAGAGAAAGGTGATGTCGTGGTCCGTCTGATAGATGCGGTGTGGCGGGCCTTCCCGCGGAATTCCCAGGGGCTGGCAGGTCATGACCGGGTCATACTTGTTCGTCCACATGTCGAGCTGTTGCACTTTGTCCCAGTTCTCCGGCTTGTAGATTGGCCGGCCCAGATTTCCGAACCGCGACGGCGAGTACAGCTCAAAATCTTCGGTCTGATTAGTTGTCCGATTACTGTCTGCAGACTGCCAGGGGCTGCGCCGGCGTCCTCCCCCCGTCATGTAGTTCCCAATCCAGTCGTTCCAGGACCAGTTGCCCGACAGGTCCGGATGGTCGCCCAACCGCGGCGTGGGCGCAGACTTGTCTACCGGAGGTTCCTTCTTCGCCATCACGCCGCGCGGGATCTGCCCCGTAGGCTGGATGGCCGCCTGCACGCTTGCCGGGACAGGCGCAACCACATAGACGTTGCCCGTCTCCGTCACCGTCGTGGTCAGGTCGCGGACAACCGCGCCGTTCCGGTGCTCCACCATCTTTCCGGCGTAAAGCACCCCGATTCTGTTGAGCGGGTTGTTCCAGTCTTGATAGTCGCCGTAGGTGAACTCGGTGGTGGCTGAGCCCTGTTTCACTACCACGCGGTCGGTTGTGAATTTCACCGGATCGATTGTTGCTGTCGCAATCGCCCCCGGAACGCACGGTATCGGGAACGTCACCACCGGCTTACCGTCCTCCCACGCCACGGATGTCTGGCCCACCTTCGCGACGCCGTCTGCGAATAGAGTGCCCGGATTGGCTCCCAACCAGAAGGTCTCCGTGGTCCCTGCTATCGCGGCCTTGGGTGCGCCCTGGGGACTCGCCCAAATTCGGATCAGGCGTTCCTGCACGGCCTTCGGCATGGGAACAGCCTTTCCCTTGGTTGGACCGATCTCGGCGCCGGCCATGTCCTCGTTCCAGGCGTATAGCCCGCTCACCACCTCGATGTTTGAGTACGCCTCTCCATTCGCCCGCGTGCAGGTGTACTGAATCCGCTGGCTGAAGGTCTGGTAGTTCGTGCTGGCACGATATTTCGTGAGCGTGCATGGTTGTCCGTCCACCTGAATCGTGCCTTTGCCCTGATATTCGAGGGTCGCCACCATGTCGCGCTCATCATGGCCCCTCAGCATGCCCTGGCCCCATTCCCACTTGAAGAGCACGGCCTTCAGGTCCTTGGCGTCCGCGGCGGGCGTGTAGGGTTCGGGAACCTTCCCGCCAAAGCCCTGCGCAGCGGCTGTAAACGCCGCGCCCATCGTGAAAACGATTGCGAGCGCGATCTTTGCCCAAATCATCCCTGGTCGAAAGGACATGAATGGTCCCTCCATTTGTTTGATTACTGCCATCATCCCGAGTCATTTTACACCCATCCGCCTCCGCTTGCGGCGGCATGTTCGTCTTTTCATCAAGACCTCAGTTTCTTGTTATCTTGGACCACGAGCCGCGGAATTTTGTAACGCCAGACTGAGGAGGGTGCTATGAGGATGATCCGATTGAGTGTCCTGTTGCTTGCAGCGCTTCCGGTAATCCCCCAGGACAAGAGCCCGCTGCCGCGCGACATCGACCCTGTGACGCTCTCGCGGCTGCCTCCGGCCACCGCGAAAGATCTCGACGAACCGGCGCAGCGTCTTCTGGCCGCCAGGACCAACTACAAGCCAGGTCCGGGACCGGCCCACATCACGGTCTACAGCCCGAGGGAAATCGATCTGGGTATTCCGTTAGGCACCAAAAGCCCGGTGGGCCCTCGCTACTTTCAGATCGCAGTGCTGATCACCGCGAGAGAAATCGACCAACAATTCGAATGGACCATGCACGAGTTGGCCGGCCGGCGGCAAGGCTTGGAGCAATCCGTCATGGATGTCATCAAATACGACAAGGACGTGGCGTCGCTACCCGAGAAGGACGCGACGCTGATCACTTTCGGGCGCACGCTATTTCGCGAACATCGCGTCAGCAGCGAACTGTGGGACAAGATGGTGAGTGATTTCGGGCGTCAGCGTACCGTCCAGCTCATGATGATCATGGGCGAATACTTCAAAGTGGGCATCATGATGGATGCTGTCGATCAGCACCTTCCGCCCGAGCGCGAGGCACTGCTGCCACCGTTAAAGCGATAATGCGGAAAAGGAAGATAACGATGACGCACCGCCAAGTGCCGGCCGCGATTCCTGCGTTGATTTTTGCTTTCACCGGCCTGCTCAGTGCCGCCGATTCCGGCACGAACGTCCTGAAGAGCAGCGGTTCTCTGGATCGCCTCATCAAGAAGACGGGTGTCTACAACGCATCCAGCACCGGAAAGACGCCGGGATTCGTGGTGGACCCCTCCTGGCCGCAGCCGCTGCCTCACAACTGGCTGCTTGGGCAAATCGGCGGGCTCTACGTCGATCAGCACGATCACATCTGGGTCTACAACCGGCCGCGAACCTTGTCCACGGATGAAGCAGGACTCGAAGGTCCGGTGCCCGGCGCAACCGATGACAAGGGCCGGCCGATCGACGGCCTCGGCCAGGAGCGTTCCTTTGGCCCTGTGTCCGATTGCTGCAAAGCTGCACCCTCCGTGCTGGAGTTTGACGCCGAAGGCAAGATGCTGCGTGCCTGGGGCGGTCCGTCTGATCCTGGCTTCATCGGCGGCAAATGCAAGGCTGAGGCGGGCTGCATCTGGCCCAACAACGAACACGGCATTTACGTGGATCAAAACGATAACGTTTGGATTTCAGGAAACCAGGCGGCGCCAAGCGGCGGTGTTGTTCGAGGACGTGAACTGCTGCCTTGGACATCCCACAAGGAAGGCGGCGACGGTTTTGTCCTGAAGTTCGATATGGACGGCAACTTCAAGCTGCGGATCGGCGGGACTCCCAACGGGCCGAACAGCAACGACACCAACGGCGGTATCAACGGAACACCGCTGCTCTATCAGGCTGCGGACATGGTGGTAGATCCGGCAACAAATCGCCTTTACGTCGCCGACGGCTATGGAAACCGCCGTGTTCTGATCGTGGATGCCAACTCTGGACAATACATTGGCCACTTCGGCGCCTACGGAAACAACCCTGTTGACGATGCGGCCGCGGCGGCTGCCGGGTCGTGGATCGCCGACTCTACCAAAGGCAACCGGAAACCGGCTTTCTTCCGGAATCCCGTGCATTGCGTCAAGATCGCCAACGACGGCAAGCTGTATGTCTGCGACCGTGGAAACGATCGCATCCAGGTGTTCGATAAGAACGATCCCAGGCTGGGCAAGCCGTGCAGCAATCCGTCCGGCGCGGCGGGCACCTGCGGCTTCCTCACGGAACAATTCGTCAGCCCTCACACCAATATCATTGGAACCGCGGTTTCCATGAATTTCTCCACCGACAAGGCCCAGAGCTGCCTGTATGTGGGCGACAACGCCAACATGACCATCTACATTCTGAACCGGAGCAATCTCCAGGAACTCGGCCAACTTGGGCGTAGCGGGCGCGGCGCCGGAGAATTCCACTATCTGCATCAGGTGAGCGTGGACAGCAAGGGCAACATCTACACCGGGGAGGTGGATACTGCTAAACGCATCCAGAAGTTTCTGAGGTTTGGCGCCACCGGTTGCAGCGGGACCGGATCGTCCACCGTCGGCGGAGTAGCGGGGAACTAGCTCAAGGACCTCGACCGCTTAGACGTACGGGATTCCCTTGCCGGCCACGCCGATACAGAGCCACAGCAAGACCGAGAGGCTCGCAATCAGTCTGCCCTTGAACCCGGGAGACAGCGCCGGATTCCTTGCGCTCCATTTGCGCTGAACCGCGAAGTGCCACACGATGGCGACCACCAGCAGCATCATCTTGATCGGAAACGAATAGCTCTCGTAGCATTTCTCCGTTTCCGACAGGAACATGGGAATGCCGGTAGCGATGAGGATGACCAGACCGGTCACCATCCACGGCTCCAGCTCGCGGTCCGTCCAGGTCTCCGACAGGTATCGAACACCGATACCAAAAGCCCGCAGGTTGATGATCAGCACGGTTCCCAACAGCACGGCGAGCGCAAGAAGATGGAAGGTCTCGAGCACGGGAAACGCCCAGGTGGTGTCGCGCACGATCGTTCCCAGCCACGTCTTGCCGCACCAATCGAAGAAGGGCTGGAAGGATGCGCTAAGCATAGGCCAGAGCCCGTCCCATCGCGACCACGCCAATCCAGACCAGGAGCGAAAAGGCTCCCGCCATTTTGGCTCGCAAAGGCGTATGGAGATCGTTGTCCCAGACCGAGACATCGCGAAAGACCGTAGTGTGAAAAACGAGAGCGTTCAATCCCGCAACCACCAGCAATACGACCTTCACGCGGAAGAACGGGCTGTCGTAGCATTTCACCGCTTCGGACGCGAACAGAATCGAACCGCTCAGAACCATGGTTGTGAAGCCGATCCACACCCAGGGCAGGAACTGCGCGGCGACGGCTGAAACCGGGCGGCGCTTCATGATGGCGCCCAGCAGGCGAAGGTCGAGAATCGCGGCCGGCCAAAGCATCACGGCCAGAGCCAGCGAGTGGACAGATTCGACGAGAGGGAATTGCCACGCCGAGTGCTTTACTCCGCTCGCCAAAGGCAGACTCTGGAGCCACTCACAGGCGCCCAGTACCGTCATCGGCTATTCCTTGCCGTCCTTTCCGAAATATTTGCTGTAGTCCACGTGGTTTTCGCACACGAACTCATCCACCCGCTCCTCTTCGGGATGGGCTGGAAGCAGACGCTCGGGAAAAACCCAAGGGTGTTGAAAGACATTCGGATCTTCCACGGTGACGTCGTAGAGCAGGCCCTTGTCGACGCGCCGGTAGCGCTCCACCACGTGAAGGGCTTCGGTGTGCATGTAACCGCTGACCTCGGTTTTGTCGTTGAACCCGATCGTGTCCACCACCAGCGTGTCCCCATCCCAGTGGCCCACGGATTCTCCCATCCAGGTGGGATCGGGATCGGGAGTGTGCGGGCGGCCGTCCAGTGGAATGAAGCGGAAGGTGTTGGGGTATTCGAACAGCATCACCAGAAAATTCTGCTTCTGCACGATCTGGAACGGGTACGGGGTGACGAAGGTCTGCGGGACACCCAGCGGCACGCAGTCGGTGCCCAAGGTGGTCCGGCCGCCGACGAAGTTTCCGCTGCGGTCGACTTTGAATTTTTCCGCTCCAGGCTTCAGATCGGGAGGCGCCAGACCGCGGACGCCGGCGAATCCGTAAACACCCGTAAGGTCCGGTTTGCCGTCCGGCATACGCGCGTCCGCCGAAGCGGCAGCAGCCTTGGGCGCCGTGGATGCAGCGCCCATGACCGTTACGGTAACGGATTTGGTCAAAACCGCATCGTTGGGCCCGCCCACCTTCAGCGTGTAGGTGGTGGTCGCCGTGGGAAAGACCTGCTTGATTCCGCGGGCCGTCACTGGACCCACATCCGGGTCGATCGTGACTCCAATCGGATTCTCCGTGGCCCAGGTGAGAACGGCCTGCTGTCCCGGATGGACGGTCTCCGGCTTTACCGTGAATTTGAGGATCAGCGCAGGCGGCGCCACGCGTGCGCGGCGCTGAGGAGGCGGCTGCCCGGGCGCCAATAGTGGCAAACTGACGCCCAGAGCCAGAACCCGCAGACAATAGTACCTCGACGTGCGCATCGCTGGTTTTGATCGCCCGATGGCTACGATTTGATCATCCGCCCGTCAGGGAGTTTGATGAGCGAACTCAACATGGCGGGCGCGCCGCTCTTGGCCGCGCCACCGGTGCAGCTGATCACATCGCCGGGCTTCACCAAGTCGTGCACCCAGCCGTACGACTTCAGGTGGTTCAGGCTCATCATTTCGATGGCCCATTCCACCTTCTTGCCCTTCTCGTCGGTGACCATCAGATAGATATATGCGTGCGGATTGGTCCACTCGAATCGCTCCACCACTCCGGTCACGGTCACCGGATGCTCCATGTTGTACATGGCGGTGGAATGGTGAGCGAATGTGGGTGCGGCAGGCAGCATCAAGCCGAGCGTCATCACTAGGGCAGCGGAACGCAGGTTCATTCTTAGGACCTCCAATTATTTCTTCTCAAAATACTTGCTGTAGTCGGGATTATGTTCGCAAACGAATTCGTCCACCTTCGTCAGATCGGGCCGGAGAGCGAAGGCTCGGTTCACAATCCAGGGCTTCACAAAGACGTTCGGGTCTTCGATGGTAGCCTCATAATCCAGTGTATTGTAATCGGCGCGGCGGAAGCGCTCGACGATGTGCAGCGACTCGGTATGGTGAAAGCCGTTGATCTCGGTCTTGTCGTTGAAGCCGACGCTATCCACCACTAATGTGTCGCCTTCCCAATGGCCGATCGAGTCTCCCATCCAGGTGGGGTCCGGGTCCGCCGGGTGCAGGCCGCCGTCGGTGGGGATGATCCGGAACGTTCCCGGATATCCGAAGAGAATTGCCAGCCGGTGAGCGCTCTGGACCAGCTCAAACTGGTACGGCACCATGAAGGCTTGTGGGCCGGCGAGCGGCATGCAGTCGGCATACTGTCCGGCGTCGTCCGGGCCGTGAACCACTTTGTATTTTTCCGCGCCGGGCTTGAGGACCGGTCCGTTGGGGTCGGGAGCAGCAGCGGGCCCGCGCGCACCAGGCCCGCGCGCTCCAGGCCGGCCCCGTCCAAAGCTGAAATCATAGACCCCGGAGAGATCCGGCTTGCCGTCAGCGGTTCGGGGGACCTCTTTCTTGGCGGCCTCCCCGGAACTCTCCGCAACCGCCACCGTGCCGGCAACCTTTACGGTCACCGACCGGGTCAGCACTTCATCGTTTGGTCCATGCACGGTCAAGGTGTACGTGGTGGTGGCCGCGGGCGTGAATTCTCGCACGCCCCGGGCTGTCACACGACCTATATCCGGCTCGATCGTAGCGCTGGTCGGATTCTCGGTCGCCCACGTAAGGGTGACCGTCTGGCCGGGCTGAATGGAGTCATGATCCGCCTTGAACTCCATGATTCGCGCTGGAAGCTGGCGCGCCCGCAGATAGGGGTTTCCCGTGCCGGCGGGCACCGCTCCTTCTTGAGACACCGCCACGCCGGCCGAAAGCACGGCCGCCGCCAGGGTCAGGATGGTTCTCTTCATCGCACTCATACCTTTCTCAATAGGCGTCCGCGGCCGGTCAAAAGTTATACTTCAAGGCAAATTGCATGATTCGGGGGTCGTTGGCGGACGAACTGAGGGCGCCAAAGGCGACCGAGCTCGCAGGCACGATCTGGCCGAAGTTCGGCGCTGTCAGACTGGTAACCGGATTGTAGGGGTTGGTCCAGTTGGGCAGGTTGAACGCCTCTCCGCGAACCTCCAGGCTCTGATGCTCGCGGATCGGGAACAGCCGGGAAAGGGCCATGTTCAGCACAAACGACCCTGGGCCTCGAATCGCGCCCGCCCCCATGTTGCCGTAGGTACCCAGCGCCGGCTCGGCAAATGCTTTCGGGTTCAGCCAGCCGCTGGGGCCTTTGTTGGCCACATAGACATCCGGCAAGAGCTGATTCGGACGCTGGATGGTTCCGTTGCCGTTCAGCGCCTGGTCGAGCACGTCGCTGACGTTCAGGGGTGGTCCGGTTTGAATCACGGCCGAAATCGACATTCGCCAGTCTCCGGCCAGCAGCCTCACGATGTGATTCGAATATTGGGGCGAACCTACCACCAGCGTCTGGCTAAACACCTGGCGCCGGTCTGCTCCGGCGCACGGACCGCGGTCTGCTGCCCGGTTGTTGTAGCGCGTTTCCGAATACAGGGACAGACCCACCGCCGGGGTGTAGTAGTCGGAAATGCAATGCGCCCACGTGTAGTTGGTGCTGGAGGTGAAGTTGTGTCCGAATCGATGCTGGGCCGATAGGATCAGGGCATTGTAAGTCCCGTTGCCGCCAGTGTCCAGAACCTCGGTTTCGCCGTAGTACGGCCCCCACTGCGGATTGACGAAATTCAGCCGGCGGCGCGCCGCGGTCGTAGCCGTGCTGTCGCATTGCGCCTGAGTGTACGAAACTCCGTTGATCGTGCAGGGTCCAATGCCCAGGAACTGCGACTGGTTGACTGGATTGTTCAGCCACAAGTGGCGCGTGGAATTTCCGGAGTACGTGCCGGAAAACAGCCAATTGTTGCCGATCTGCTTTTCGATGCTGAGATTGTACTGCTCGATATAAGTCGGCTGCAGAACCAGCGGATAACCGTAGGTGAGCTGCGCATTTCCCTGCGGAAACTTGTACGTGCTGGGCGGCCCTAGAGGATAGGGATTTCCGCCTGGGAAATTGCCCCACGGGTTGGCCAAGGATGGAGGATTGAACACGCTGAGATTGGCTCCCCAGGGAGGCGAGAAGCCAAACTGATCGAAGGCAAAGCTGGGGAAGTCGTAAAAAATGCCGTAACCGGCGCGTATGGACATCTTGCCGTCGCCCCTCGGATCCCAGACAATTCCAACGCGTGGATCGAAGTTCGCAAGCTTGTTGCTGCTGTACTGGTTCTTGGGGAGTCCGGGGTCGCCTCCAAAGATCATTCCCGCCGGCGCGTTGGGCAGCACCTTGCTGACCACGCCGTTCACGAAGTTCGCCGGCGAGAATGTCAGAGTCTCGTTGTACGGGTTGGTGTGAGCAAAGAAGGGATCCCAGCGTACGCCAAGGTTGACGGTAAGGCGCCGGTTTACCTTCCAGGAATCCTGAACATACATGCCGAAGATGTTCTGGTGTTGATCGGAATACGCCGGCGCCGCCTGTGCAAAGGTGCTGGCCTTGCCCAACAGGAAATCGGCGTTTTGCAGTCCCGAGAATTGCCCGTTGAAGGTGTACGATCCATTCGAGCTGAGATAGTTAATGGCCGTGGCCTTCAGGTTGATGAACAGCACTCCAAAGGCGATCTGATGCGCTCCGGCGGTGAGAGAAATGTCGTCGGAAAGCTGCCAGGTCAGATACGGCTGAAAGGAAGGCGTCGTGCTAATGCCGAAGCCGCCCGTGGTGGTGATGCCGCCGATGTATTTCCCAAACTGAGCGCTGGGCAGTTGGTAGACGCCCGTGATGCCCAGATCGGGATAACCGATGTACGAGTTGTAGACGGTGGTGTTGGAGGTGCGGTTCGCCATGAGCCGGAAGCTGTTTACCATTCTCGGTGTGATCACGTACGTATCGCCCAGCGTGGCGTTGAACACGCTGTCCGATGCGCCGCCAACGGCCTCAACCAGAATGCCGCCGCTGGGATCGCCGGCGGGGCTCGCATAGTGGGTTACGAAGTATCGCCCAAAAATGGAGTTCTTCGGACTCAATTGGTAGTCGACACGAACCAGCCCCTGATGTTCGGTGAAGCTGGCCGGCGTCGCATAGGTGATTTTGCCGCATGGGTCCGAAGTCGTCGGAAGAAGCTTCTCGAGATTCAACGCAATCGGATCGAACGTCGACGGGCTGATCGTGTTGTTGACGAAACCGAGCGAAGACGGGAGCACCAGAGCTTTCGGGCGGCACTGCGTTGAGGTGACCGCCTGGAAATTTCCGTCGAGCATGGCCGGCGTGGGCACGAAAGCGACCGTCGCCGTCGGGCTGGATTTCACGATGTTGTCCTGGTAGCCAACGAAGAAGAACAGCTTGTTCTTCACGATCGGGCCGCCCAGCGTTCCGCCAAACTGGTTGCGCTTCAAGCTGTCGCGCACCGGCTGAAAGCTGTTGCGCGCGTTGAAAAGATAGTTCCGCACGAATTCGAAGGCGTCGCCGTGAAACTGGTTGCTCCCGGACTTGGTCACGACGTTCACCGCGCCCGCCGAGTGGTAGCCGTACTGTGCGGGAAGCGCGCTGGTCTCCACCTTGAACTCCTGAATCGCATCGGGGAATGGCAGAGGCAGGTTCTGATTGCTCAGCGGATCGTTATGCGTGCCGCCGTCCAGGACATAGCCCACTGTGCCGACGCCGCCGCCGCCGATGGATACGGCTGTCGACGACGGATACGAAGAGCGGCCGGAGAGAGTCGCTGAATTGGCGCCGCCGGTCAGGAAGATCAAGTCGGTCACCTGACGGCCATTCAGCGGCAGGTCCACCACGCGCTGCTGGTCGATCACTTGGCCGACGCCCGTGCTTTGCGTTTCCACCATTGCAGCGGCCGCCTCGACGACAACCTGTTCGTTCACCGTGCCGACATTCAGAGTGACGTCGATGGTGGGATTGCTGGCCACCTGCAGGACGATGCCTGATCGAACGGACTTGCTGAAGCCTTCCTTGGTGACCTGGAGCTGATAGGGGCCAACCGCCAGCTCGGTAAACAAATAGCCGCCGTCGGCGCCGGTTGTTACGGACCGGGAGATGCCAGTGGCCGTTTGGGTCACTGTAACGACGGCGCCAGGGATCGCCGACCCGCTCGGATCCTGGACTGTACCCTTAAGTTGTGATGTGGAGATTGCCTGCCCCCAGACTGCGGCGCAAGCGAGCGAACAACCGAGCAGCAAACGGACGATGATTCTCACCTGGAACCTCCCTCAAATCAAGTTGCCGGCCGGGCACGTGTCAGCGGATACTTGGCTGACGTATAATCCTTGCCGGATGAAATTGGCAGCTAGTATATCCACGATTTCGCAGAGGGTCAAGGCGGCGTCTAAGCGGTAATCGGTCGGCGAGAACTATGTTTCCGCCGCCAAGTCGATGAGAAAGCCGTTTAAGTCGCGGAAGCTGACGAGATGCTCTTCCTCTTTTGGTAGGATTTCAATTCCGAGTTTCTTGAGCTTTTCTGGAATGGAATGCCGATTAAAGCCTGCGATCTTTACGCAGAGGCGCTGTATCGCAGGCTTGGCGCCGGCCGCGACCGGTTCGAGCGCCAGCCTTTGCCGCGCGATTTGGAACCAGATCCTCTCGGGCTTCTTCGAACGCGACGCGGGCGGGCCGAACAGCTTGGTGTAGTATGCGGAAGACCTGTCTAGGTCCGATACGGCAAGGACAATATGATCCAGTCCGATGGCCTCGACGGCAGCGTCATCGGCTGACAGCCGTGGCCCCGGGATCACAGTCCGTGTCAGCCCGCCGGGCGTGCCCGCAACCTGCAGGCGGATGCCGTCGGCGTCTGTCGGTAGCCCAAACCGGCCTTGCCCCATGTTGATTCCTGCCTGCTCCAGCGCCGTTCTCAGTTCGCGCGGCTGATAGTTGTTGACCAGCACGCAGAAGTGGTCGATTCGCGTCGGAAGGTTCGGGTCGGCGCCGCTCCTTGGATCGGTGGCGCTGCCGAAAGCGATGTAGGCGGAACCGAGCCGGACGTAATAGCGCAGCGGCGGCTCGCGCTCTTGAAAAAGCTGCGGATCGAAAATGCGCCCGTAGAAGTCCGCCGCAGCCTTGGGATCGGGCACCGTCATCCCCAGATGCTCCAGCTCGGTTGTCTGGAGCGGCAGCAGCGCTGCGGGGGCTTGCTGCGCCAGGAGAGAAGCCGCTACAAACGCCGGGGCGCTTCGCAGCACGTCCCGGCGGCTGAGCCGCGTCTTCTCGGAATTCGCGGAAGCCGTATTCATGGCGCTACGCACCGGAAGTTCGCCGCCTCGTCGATGCTGCCTTGGCCGGAGTACCGCGCCACCTGCGGATACGGGCAGAGCGGGCGGGTACGCACCACCTGCTTGTCGACCACCCGGCTGGCCATGATTGTGTCCGGGGCTTTGCCCTTCTCCACCCAGTCGATGATCGCGGTCATCGAGTCGTGGCGGTCCGGTCCGATGCCGCCTCCGCAGTGCTCCATGCCCGGCGCCATGAACAAACGGAAGAACTGCGGCGTGTCCGGGCCGTTCTTCGCCACAGCCTGCTCGTAGTAGTTCACGCCCATCATGGGCTGCAGGATCGAGTCCGCCCATCCGTATGTCATGAGCAGCTTTCCTCCCCGCTTGCGGAACTTCGACAAGTCCGGATTGGTCGCGTCGGCCAGTTTGCCCCAGTCATCCAGCAGGTGAGTGTCATGGTCGAAATCGAAGGTCCGGTAATCATAATCCGGTTTCGGCGGCTTGGGCACGAGATACTTCATCGCGCCTTCGCCGAGGTTGAAATCGGCGGGCTTGCGATCCGGCTGCGTGGCAACGATCACGTTTAGCCAACCGCTGCCGGCGCCGCCTCCAAAGAGGTTCGGAACCACGGCTTCGCTGCCGGGCATATAGCCGGGAAAGAAAGGCTTGCCGTTGCTGATGGGTCCGCTATAAACTTTGGCAACCGCCGCGGCTTCCTCGGTGGTCAGACAGTCTGCGCCATCACCGCCGGCGCTACAGGCCGGAACGTCGCGCGCCGGATCGAAGTCGCACTTGCGCGGATCGTCGATCAGCCCGTCCTTCAGCCCGTCGATGGCGTCGCACTTCGCCATCACTTTGTCGGCCACCAGCGCCAGCTTGGCTGGCGTCAACGTAACCGCGCTCACGGCCTTCTCATTCCACAGCGCGCCAATCGTAAAACCGGTCTGATCCACCCACGGCGAGGCGGTCACCACGCCGTCGAAATCCTCGGGGAAGCGTTCGGCCTCAATCAGACCCTGCCGGCCGCCGTTGGAGCAGGAGTTCCAGTAGGCATGGGCGATGGGCTTCCCGTAGTAATCGCGGGTGATTTCCCTGCTGGTCTTGGCGGTCAGATGCACCGCCCGGTAAGCGTAGTCGACCGCTTTCTGCGGATTGCTCATCACGAAGCTGGCGCCTGGCTCCTTTTGCGCGTAGTGGCCGGTGTTGGTCTGGGCGAAGGCGAATCCGAGCTTGAGCGCTTCGTTGCGCTGCGCGACGCGGCCGGGGTTGTCCAATGCGTCGCCCGCAAAGCCGCCGTTGCCGATCATGTAAAACCGTCCATTCCATTTGGCCGGCAGGCTGACTTCGAAGGCGATCTCGGGCGAAAGCGTTCCAGTGACGTCGCAGAAGGCCGGCTCGGCCTCGGTGGCAGGCATCGCTGTAGCCGTTATCTGCACGATGTCCTTCGATTTGAACTTGCCGAGCGTTTCGCAGGCTTTGTGCGGCTCCATCGCGGCATTGGAATAGTCCACCAGCGCGGCCTTCGCGTCAGAAAAATCCTGCGGGCGCCCCGGTATTGCAGCAATCGTCATCAGGATCGCAGCGCCGAGCACTACATGCGCTGCGAAAAGGCGGGTCTTCGTTCCTTGCATGTCTGCCATAAGGTGATCCTCAGTTGACTACCCCGGAATTGAAATTCTATCTCGACTGACAGGAGTCATGAGGAACACGCGGTATGTGTGAGGAGGCGAGTTCCCGCTCGGGTTACGCGGTTCTGCCGGCCAGCAGCCGTTTCGCGAACACTCGATCCGCCGCGAGCGCCATCAGGAACATGCCGCCGTGCTCGCCAAACCACAGCGGACCCACCAGCATCGTGCCGCCCCAGCACCCGCAGGTAACCTGCATGCCGCGCATCTCCGACGCGACCCCGAGGCCGAGAAAGGCCATCAGAACTGCGCCGGTCGAAAGCACCACCCAGCGAATGGGAAACAGCAGCAGGATCGCGATCGCGACCTCGGCCCACGGGATCGCCACGGCCAGCGGACGGAGCAACGCCGAAGTCTCTGTGATGCCCACTTTGAAGTCGACGATCGAGGTCGCCAGCACGTACCAGGGGTTGGTCAGCTTCACCAATCCGCTATAGAGGAACGTGATGCTCAGCCCGATGCGCGACCACAGCACCAAGCGGTGAATGGTGCGTTCATCGAGACGGCCCATCTTCCAGGCGGCCGCCGTGAACAACAGACCGCCCGCGACCAGCGCCACAACAGACCATGCAACCCAGATTTCTAGTGCACTTCGCCACATATGAGTTCGCCCACCATTACACGGACGCAGCAATTCGCCGCCCGCGACGCGGGGCCAGAAAAATCTTATAGTTGCAGCAACCGCTTCCGACGATTGGGTCATATTACTCAGTGCCGAAGGGGCTGCCTCCCGCCTCAATCGGTTGCTAGACTCGTTGATACGCTTATGCCCATGTCGACGCGCTGTCTGCTATGGATCATCCTGTTTGTTTCTTTAGCCGCCGCCTCCTGTAGCCGCTTGAAGGTGGTCGACGATTCGGCTCTTCGCCAAGCGGACGACAACGCCGGCAACTGGCTCATGTACGGACGCACTTACGACGATCACCGCTATAGCTCGCTCAACCAGATCAACGAACAGACCGTCGCGCGGCTGGGGCTTGCGTGGAGTCACGAATTCGGCGCCACGCGCGGGCTCGAAGCGACGCCTCTGGTCAAGGACGGCGTGATCTACACGACCGGATCGTGGAGCGTCGTATATGCGATCGACGCCAAGACCGGCGACGTCCGCTGGACCTACGATCCAAAGGTCGCTCGCGACCGCGCTTATTTTATTTGCTGCGATGTGGTGAATCGTGGCGCGGCGCTCTACAAGGGCAAAGTCTACGTCGGGACACTCGATGGCCGCCTGATCGCGCTCGACGAGCGCACGGGCGCACCGGTGTGGAGCGTGTCCACCACCGATAGTGCCAAACCTTTCTCGATCACCAGCGCTCCCCGCATTGCCAAAGGCCTTGTCGTGATCGGCAATGCGGGCGCGGAGTACGGCGTGCGCGGCTACATCTCCGCTTACGACGCCGAGACGGGGAAGACGGCTTGGCGCACTTATACCGTGCCCGGCGATCCTTCGAAGGGGTTCGAATCGAAGGCCATGGAAGACGCCGCCAAGACCTGGAAGGGCCAGTGGTGGGAAGTAGGCGGCGGTGGGACGCCGTGGGAAGGCATCGTCTACGATCCCACGCTGGATCTGCTCTATTTCGGGACCGGAAACCCCACGTCCTGGTATCGCGCACTCCGCCAGGGAGGCGACAACCTTTACACGGCTTCGATCCTCGCTGTACATGCCAGCAACGGCGAGCTGGCCTGGCATTTCCAAACCACGCCCGGCGACAACTGGGACTACGATGCAACGCAGCCGCTGATGCAGGCCGACCTTTACATCAGCGGCCGCACCCGCAAGGTGATCCTGCAGGCGAACAAGAACGGGTTCTTCTACGTTCTCGACCGCGAGACCGGAGAGTTTATCTCCGGTACACCGTTTGCGAGCGGCATCACCTGGGCGACCGGACTGGATCCCAAAACCGGGCGCCCCCTAGAAGCGCCGGGCACCGCCGATATGAGCGCAGTGATCGTCTCGCCCGGTTCGGAAGGCGCACACAACTGGAATCCGATGGCTTTCAGTCCTGCGACGGGGTTCGTTTATCTGCCGGTGATCGAGGGCAGCCACGAACTGCACGTAGCCGATCCTAAGTGGAAGTACAATCCCAACCGCGACAACATAGGCGGGGATGCCTCGTACAATGGACCGCTCAACGCGAAGCTGGCGTCCATGCCTGGTCCGACCGGAGCGCTGGTGGCTTGGGATCCAGTCGCGCAAAAAGCAGCCTGGCGAGTGAAGTATCCGGTTGCGGATGGCGGAGGCGTTCTCGCAACGGCCGGCAACCTCGTCTTTCAAGGCCGCGCGGACGGCATCCTGGCCGCTTACCGCGCTACCGACGGCAAGCAAGTCTGGACCTTCGACGCCGGTACGGGAATCATGGCCCCGCCGGTGACTTACTTAGTCAACGGCGTCCAATATGTATCCGTGATGGTGGGATGGGGCGGCGCGGACGGATTGGAGAATCTCCCCGGGTGGGGTCCGATGAAGCCGGGCTATGCGCGGATTCTCACCTTCACGCTGGATGGCGCCGCGACGCTGAAGCCGCTCCCGTTCGGCCACAAGAATCCGCCGACGCCCGCGATCACAACGAGCGCTCCGAAGAAGGTGATCGACGAAGGGGGGATGCTCTTCGCCGCGCAATGCGCCACCTGTCATGGAATGAATGCGGTTGCGGGCCCGCTGCCCGATCTTCGTTATTCGAGCAAAGAGGTTTTGGAGGGAATCGACGGGATTGTGCTGGGGGGCAGCCGCGCCAATTTAGGCATGCCTTCGTTCCAGAAGATCCTCAACCACGATCAGGTGATGGCGATTCAGGCCTTCATCGTTTCGCGCGCGAAAGAATCGGCGCATTAAACTGCCGCGACGGCCTCCTTCTGCTTGCGGGAACGCTTTACCTTTTTGCGGAGGACGCGATTCCACCACATCAAAGCGCCTGTGACCGCGAGAGCAGCGGGAGCGAGTCCCAGAAGGGTCCAGACGCATTCCAGCGCCAGGTTGAATCGGCCGAAGTGCAGCCGAGTGAGCCAGTAGCGAAGGTGGCCGCCCAGAACGGCGTCCAGAGTGCCCGGAAAGCAAAGCAGGATGCCGGAGACGCCCCAAATCAACACGAACACAAAGCACCAGAATCCGATGGCGCTGTGCAGATCCCAATTGAGCCGGGCAAAGCGCGCGCGCCACTGGACGCGAGTGCTTCTGCGCCAGTTCCGGCTTCCCGGCCACCAGATGACCGCGCCGGTGAGCGACATCACGACCAGCAGTAATGCGCCGAGCCCGTTCAGCGTGCGGCCAATGAATCCGGAGAGCAGGTTGTCGTGGAGATCGGTGAGCCAATCGAGGACGCGAACCACCGGCGGCCGCGGGTCGCCGAGAACGGCGCCGGTGTAAGGATCCAACACGCGCTGCACTCGCTGGTTGCCCACTTCCAAAATGACGGTGAACGGTTGGCCCGGTTTGCGCGGTTCGATGATGGTCAGAATCTCGTCGGTGGGATGGGCCTGCTCGATGCGCTGCTGGATTTGCACGGGGCTCAGTGGCGTTCCCGCGCTTATGGTTGGGATGGTCCTTGGTACTCGCTTGTCGATCTCCTGCCGAAGTACGATGGCGCCGCCGGATACGCTGACCACGATGACGTAGAGAGCGGCGGCGATACCTGTCCAAAGGTGGATTTGGAAGAGAGCCTTGCGGGCCCACAACTGCTGTGGCCGGTCCGTCCATCGCCGCCACAAGTTCCTGGGCATCGAGCTAAGCGCCAAGCTTTGCAGCCAAGTCGAGGATGTCCGAGGACACCGCGTCGAAATCGCCGGGCTTGGCGTCATCGGCCTTTTTCGTGGGTCCGTATTCCTTAGGCCGATGGATGAACCCGGTGCGCAGGCCGAAACTGCGCGCGGCGCCAAGATCGCCGCGATGCGCCGCGCACATCATGACTTCCTCAGGCTTCAGCTCCAACAGGCTGACCGCGGTGAGGTAGGCTTCGCGATCCGGCTTGTAATGCTTGGCCAGTTCCGCTGAGAGAATCAGGTCCCACGGAATGCCCGCGTGCTTGGCCATGTCGGCAAGCAAAGCGACGTTGCCGTTCGACAGCGGCGCGATGGTGTACTTCTTCTTGAGGCGCGTGAGGCCGGCGACCGAATCCGGCCAGGGGGTCAGACGATGCCAGACGCGGTTCCAGTGGTCCTTCTCTTCCTCAGAAAGACCTTCGATGTGAAACTCCGCGAGCAGGCCATCGAGCAGCGCGCGGTGCAGGTGATCGAGGTTGGTCCAGGGCATCTCGCCCTTGCGGACTTTGTCCATGGAAGGCGCGTACCCGGCGCGCCAGCGGTCGGCAAAGTGACCCCAATCGATGGTGAGGCCCTTGGTTTTTTCCCAGGCCTCGCCTTCCCGGATGATGGAGCCGCGCCAGTCGACGACGGTGCCGAAGGTGTCGAAGAGCAGCGCCTTCACGGGAGGCGCCGCGGGAGCGCCGAAGCTGTCACCACTTTGCAAGGCCATCGCGGCAATGCCGATCCCGGCGGACTTCACCATTCGTCTGCGAGTCATCGCCAAGCTCCCGGCCCGCGCCTGTGAAGCGGGCTAGAACAGATACAGTGCCGTGCCGGCCACCGGAGCCTTCTCTTCGCCCGGCGCGCCGACGGGCTGCTCCTGCAACTCGCCCGCGATGGGGCGGCAGAAGATGCCGGTGTCGCCCAAGTAAACTTCCAGTTCGGACGGCCGCGGCAGCGAGCCTTGGATCAGGGCTTCGGAAAGCGGATCCTCGATGTACTTCTGGAGGGCGCGGCGCAGCGGACGGGCGCCGTAGCTGCGATCCACCAGAGTCTTTTCCAGAATGTACTTGGCCGCGTCCTCGTTCACCCGGATCTTGATCTGCTTGGCCACCAGGTTGACGTTGATCTGCTCGACCAACAGGTTGATGATCTTCAGCAAATCCTCGTCGGTGAGCGAGGTGAACAGAATGATCTCGTCCAGGCGGTTGAGGAATTCGGGGTTGAAGGCCTTCTTCACCTCGGCCATCACCTGGTCTTCCACTTTGGGCGGAATGCCGGTGGTGGAGGGCGCGGCGAAACCGATTTGCGTCTTCTTATCGAGGAAGCGCGCGCCGAGGTTCGAGGTCATGATGATGATGGTGTTCTTGAAGTCCACCGTGTTGCCGAGGCCGTCGGTCAACTGGCCATCTTCAAACACCTGCAGCAGGATGTTGTAGACATCCGGGTGCGCTTTCTCGATTTCATCCAGCAGGATGATGGAATACGGCGCGCGCTTGACGCGCTCGGTCAGCTGGCCGCCTTCTTCATAACCGACGTATCCGGGAGGCGAGCCGATGAGCTTCGAGACGGAGTGTTTTTCCATGAACTCGGACATATCGAAGCGGATGAGCGATTTCTCGCTGCCGAACAGGAATTCGGCCAGGGCGCGCGCGACTTCGGTTTTGCCGACGCCGGTGGGGCCGAGGAACAGGAACGAGCCGGAAGGCCGCTTGGGCGATTTCAAGCCCGCGCGCGAACGGCGGATGGCGCGCGCCAGCGCCGAAATAGCTTTCTCCTGGCTGATGACGCGCTTGTGCAGCTCTTCTTCGATACGGATGAGCTTGCTGACTTCTTCTTCTCGAATAGCGGTCATGGGGACGCCGGTCCAGCGGGCCACGACGTCTTCGATGTCGTCCTTGGTGACGACACCGGTGGAGGTGTCGTCCAGGTTGTACTTTTCGCGCAACTGGCGCAGGTTTTCGCGCTCCTTGCGCTCTTCGTCGGAATAGAAGCGCGCCTTCTCGAATTCGTGATTCGCGATGGCGTTCTCCATGCGATGCACGATGAACTTGATGCGCTTCTGGATGTCGGCCACTTCGCCGGGCAGCGTGGTTTGGCGGAGCTTGACGCGCGCGCCGGCTTCGTCGATCAGGTCGATGGCTTTGTCCGGCAGGAAGCGGTCCGGAATAAAGCGCGTCGAAGTGTGCACGGCGGATTCGATCGCTTCGTCCGTATACGCCACGGCGTGGAACTTCTCGTAGCGCTCCTTGATGCCGAACAGAATGCGGATGGCGTCAGATTCGGTCGGCGGTGGAACCTTCACCGCCTGGAAGCGGCGCTCGAGCGACCGGTCCTTTTCGATGGACTTGCGGTACTCGCCCGGCGTTGTTGCGCCGATGCACTGGATCTCGCCGCGCGACAGCGCCGGCTTCAGGATATTGGCGGCGTCCAGCGAACCCTCCGCTGAGCCCGCGCCCACCAGCGTGTGCAATTCGTCGATGAAGATGATGGCGTTCTGATTCTCCATCAGTTCCTTCATGATGGTCTTCAGGCGCTCTTCAAACTGGCCGCGGTACTTGGTGCCTGCAACGATGAGCGAAAGGTCCAACGCCAGGATGCGCTTGTCGGACAGGAACGACGGCACGTCGCCGTCGGCGATCCGTTGCGCTAAACCTTCGACGATGGCGGTCTTTCCGACGCCGGGCTCGCCGATGAGAACAGGATTGTTCTTGGTGCGGCGGCACAGGATTTGCACGACGCGCTCCAGCTCATAATCGCGGCCGATCAGCGGATCGAGCGAGCCGTCCATGGCGGCCTGGGTGAGATCGCGGCTGAACTCGGCCAGCAAGGAGCTTTCCTTGGGGCGGTTGGAGGCAACCTTCTCCGACGACGAGCGCTGGATTTCCTCGCGCACCTGCGACAGCCGCAGGCCCCGCTCGTGCAGAATCTCGGCGGCGAAGCATTTTTCTTCGCGCAGCAGGCCGAGCAGCAGATGCTCGGTGCCGATGTGCTTGTGGTTGAGGCGCTCGGCTTCCTCGGCGCCATACGCCAACACACGCTTGCACTCGTGGCTGAGCGGAAGATCCACGGACGTGGAGACCTTTTCGCGGATGGTGGTGTGCGCTTCAATCTGCTTGCGAATCGATTCGATGGCGGCGTGGGACCGCAGGAACCGGTTGGCTAAAGCTTTGTCCTCGCGCAGAAGACCCAGGAGGAGATGCTCGGTCTCGATATAAGGACTTCCGAACTGGCTGGCCTCGTATCTTGCAAAGAAGATCACCCGGCGCGCTTTTTCTGTATAACGTTCAAACATAGTTACCGCCGTCTTTCCACATTATCGGTTGTTCCAGGTCCGCGCCACAGTGTGGAGTACTGTCGGCCGACCAGGGGGCTAGTACCCCTTTGTCCAACTGCAGGATCCGGTCGCATCGGGAAGCGAAGGAAAGATTGTGCGTGACGAAAATCGAGGTCAACTGGTGCGAACGGTGCAGGTCCTTGAGCAGCGAAATAATCATTTCGCCGGTCCGAAAATCCAGATTGCCGGTGGGCTCGTCGGCGAGCAAGACTGCCGGGTTGGCTGCCAAAGCACGGGCCAGAGCGACGCGCTGCTGCTCGCCGCCGGACAATTCGCCCGCGCGATGGGAAGCCCGGTTTCGTAACCCAACTTCATCCAACCTCTCCAGCGAAGCAGGCTCGGCATCCTGGATGCGAGCGCCCCGTATCAGCAACGGCATCATCACATTTTCCACCGCCGTAAACTCCGGCAGCAGGGAGTGATTCTGCCAAACAAAACCTATTTCCCGGTTGCGAAAATCCGCCAGCTCAATGTCCGAGAAGCCTGAAATGTCCTGGTGACCGAAGTATATCGTACCGCTGGAAGGCCTGTCCAGACCTCCTAAGAGGTAGAGCAGCGTGCTCTTGCCTGCGCCCGATTCACCGATCAGAGCGAGGCTTTCGCCGCGCGCGACTTCGAAGGTGAGGTCCGCGAACACCACCAAGTCGGCTCCGCCCGAACGGAACTTTTTGGTGAGAGCGACGCCACGGATGGCCACGGCGTCATCAGTGTCCATGAACCTTCGACCCCTCCATTCATTAGGCTAGCAGACGGATGCGGAGGGGGCGCGGATCGGCGGATTAGGATTGCTTCACGAAGAGGAGGGGCCCAGGTTACGAAACGAATCCGACGCGGGCGCGAGGTTGGAGTGTTCAGATTTGGGATTGGGTTCGTTTGGCAACAACATACTTGACTAACCACGCGTTTTGCCGTATGATTGAGACATGAACAAGTGGCCTGAGACCTTACAAGAGGCAATCGTATTCTTCTCGAATCCCGAGAACTGCGACCAGTTCATGATCGCAATTCGTTGGCAGGATGGCAAGGTTCGCTGCCCGCACTGCGACTCCGATAAGGTCACCTATCTCGCCAAACAGCGCCGCTGGAAGTGCTACGGCAAGCATCCCAAATCCCAGTTCTCTCTGAAGGTCGGCACAATCTTTGAGGATTCCCCGCTGGGCCTTGAGAAGTGGTTACCGGCAGCATGGCTCATCTGCAATTGCAAGAACGGCATCTCCAGTTACGAACTGGCGCGGGATCTCAAGATCACTCAGAAGTCCACTTGGTTCATGCTGCATCGGATTCGCCTTGCGATGCAGAGCGGAACGTTCAAGAAGTTGGCAGGCCCCATCGAAGCCGATGAGACTTTCATCGGCGGAAAAGTTCGCAACATGCACTTAGACAAACAGACTCGCGCTCGCATGGGCAAGAAACGGATCGGCGGATTCGAGGGTAAGGCGGTTGTCATGGGTCTGCTAGATCGGAACACGCGCGAAGCCCGCGTCAAAGTCACTCCTAACAATCGCGCATTCTACGCTCGGACCAACGTCATCGAGAATGTCGAGAAAGGCGCGGCGGTCTATAGCGACTCGCTGCGCTCCTATCGCAATCTTCCGGTAGACGGATTCGCGCACGAGTTCATCGACCACACTGAGGCTTACGTTCGCGGCCATGTCCATACCAACGGACTGGAGAATTTCTGGAGTCTGTTCAAACGTGCTCTGAAGGGCACCTACGTGTCGGTTGAGCCGTTCCACCTGCAAGCCTACGCCGATGAACAGTGCTTCCGATTCAACGAGCGCAAGAGCACGGACTTTGATCGCTTCGCGCTAGTCATGATGCAGGTAGTGGGACGACGGATCACCTACGATGAACTGACTGGCAAGACAGAACGACAGCCCGGTTGAAGAGATCCAAAGTCAGGGAAGCCAAGACAAACACGCGGACGACGTTGACCACGGCAATAGAGGCGTGGAGCGCCGATCACATATGGTACGCGCGTGATCTATTCGCTGTATGAAGATGCAATGAAGTAGGGCGACTCCTCCGAATCTTCGGAGTATTCGATGGTCTGTGAGACAAGTGCGCTAAGCTTTTCCTCATCAAACAACAGCATCGAATCAGGTTGCGGCTTGTTCTCTTCCACAGGTGTCATATCGTCATTCCCTAACTACAACTTTAACAAACGCCTTTGTAGTATAGTACAACTTCTGACAAATCCACCAGTACGATTACCCCAATGTTCTCAACAGCTTTAGAAAAGGCTAGAAAATTCACGATGCCTGTGATGAGCACTCAGCGCTTCAGAAACGGGCGCATCTCCTCTATCATCGGGAGCTGCATTGTGGTTAACGACCAGGGCTGGGTGCTCACAGCCGCTCATATTATGACGGAGATTCTTAAGCACGAAAAGAGTAGCGCAGAGATAGAAAAGTACGAGAAAGCGAAAGCCGAGATAACCGCGCGAGCGGACCTCAAGGACAACGAGAAGCGGCGGATGATTCAGCGCCTACCTGTATCAGATGATTGGATCACGGACCACGCGGAAGCCTTTGGGTTAAACTGGGCACCATCGCGGTATTTTCTAGACACATTGGCAGACGTGGCTCTTGTGCAACTCGTGGGATTCGACGCAAGAAGCATTGAGGAGTATCCCGTCTTTAAGAATCCTATCAGCAGTTTTACCGTCGGCACATCGCTGTGTAGGCTGGGATATCCTTTCCACGCTGTCAAAGCCACCTTTGACGAGCAGACTAGAGGGTTCTCGCTAGATCCCTCGACGTTCCCCATTCCCCAGTTTCCGAACGATGGAATCTTAACTCGGTTCGCCGCCAAAAGTTCGACAGACGGCCAGCGGAAGGTACTGTTCATCGAAACATCCACAGCCGGTTTGCGTGGCCAGAGCGGGGGGCCGATATTCGATAAGGACGCCGTGGTCTGGGCGATTCAGAGTCAGACAATTTCTTTGCCCCTGGGTTTCACTCCAACAGTGAAACAAGGTTCACGCGAGATTGTAGAGCATCAATTCATTCATCTAGGGTGGGGATCGCACATAAAGCACGCAATCGATATGATGAGAGCCAACAACATTCCTTTTCAGATGCTACCGTGAACAATCCCATCCTGCTGGATTTATAGCACCCAGAGCATTAGAATCTAAGACGCTGGGAGACGTTCCGACTTCCAGCGTGGACGCCGTGTTATCGAGCGCCTGTGCTGCGGACGTGCTCCCAGCGTCACACGTATTGGTGTCGCTCCTAAGATTTGTGTGTTAGGCTCGAAGTGGATGGCCACAAGCCCCAAGCCCGCACAGCCCCCACCTGATTCCCCGTTCGGCAAGTTCCAAGCGTTCATGTCCAAACTTGTCCAGGTTCCCAAGAAGGAAGTGGATCGCAAGCTGGCACGCGAGCACAAGCGCAAAACAAAGAATTCGTAAAAGCGCTTAGCGCTGTTTGTACATCCTCCAAACAAAAAACGGTATCCAGCCGAACGCGAGCGTAATCGCTATAATCATCAGACACCGCCACTCGGCCTCATGGAAGCGTCGTTGAGATTCCATGGCCTTTTGGTAGGCTCCCTGGTAGTCTTTTATGGCAACGTCGATTTCGCCATCTGAAATAGAGCGACTCGCCAAACGCGTCACAGATCTTGATCGCCAATCGGAGTACTTGAGGATCTGGTTGTACATTTGGACGGCGGCCGTCGCCGTAGGTCTGATTCTCGAATACCGGAAGGAATTCATCCGATTGGGAGAGTTGCTATGGATATACATTACGGGCCGCGTTCCGTTTGAGTGGTGGAGGATTCGTGCGCTAATCATCGCAATTGGAGCCGGAACGCTCGTAACCGTAGGCGTCATGGGGGAATTAGGGATTGAGTTCCGACAGTCTGGGCTAGAAACGGAGCTGGCGGCAACCAATGGCAAGCTGACCGGTGACTTGGGGGAATTAGCCAAAGATGCCGCCGACAACGCCAGCGATGCTCTACGCGATGCCAATACAGCCATGATGCAGGTTGGGACCGTAGAACCCAAGGCGCGTGCTGCTGAAGAGGCCTCCAAAACAGCCATCTCCGCGTCCAAGAAGGCGGAAGGTACCGCGTCCAGTGCATTGACGATGGCAACGGCGGCGCGCCAAAAGGCTGACACAGTTGAAAAGCAAGCTGCGGAATCAGAGGCACGGCTAACATCCGCTACAACGGACCTCGCCAGTGCACAAAGGATATTAGAATTAAGCTTCCGAAGACGATCTCCACGCGAGGGGCTTTTGCATGATGCCGACATTGCAGAAGATCTGCGGCTGAGACCATTCAGAGAGCAGAAGGTGACCATTCTGTCCTGCTGGCCCGAACAATTGGATACTCCAGAGCAGGTCTTTCGTGCTTTCTTCAAGACTTTGGGCAGCGGGGGAAATCCAATAGACCGAGAACGCAATGATGCCGTCCATGAACTGGGATTCCAACTTACGAGGGCGCATTGGGATCCGGATCTAGGAGTAGAATTCTGTGCGAGTGTTTTCGGAATACAAATACAACTAGATCCAACTGCTAATGACCGCACTCGATTAGCCGCAGAGCAACTCTCACAGGTCCTACACGACGCACTCCTAATCGAGGGTAGGGGGCCTCTGGTCTTCTCACTGTCACTGGGACGTGACCAGCTCCGATTTATTAACGATGGCGTGCATAGTTTCGTGGTGACCGTGGGAGACAATCCGTTCCAGTAGTTCACTGGAACAAAGTGCCACGATGCCAATAGACCGACCAGGACTAGGTTAGCGAAGTATGTTATTGCCGTTCGTTTGGTAATTTCGGTTGGCGAGGCGTGGAAGTTGGGGTGTTGCCGTGTGCTCATTTGGACCAGAATACGCCGGAACGTGGGTCAAGATCATGCGGGCTTGGAGAAGTGATGGAAGTCGAAGGAGAAGTTTTCGCGGATGGTCTGTGATCGTCCGAATCCTGATGCTCCTACAGATAGCCCAGCCAAACGACGGGCAATTGGCCGGCCGAGGAGTGGGCCAGCTTTTCGTCGGCGGTGACGAAGTCGCTGTTGGTGTGGACGGCGAGCGCGACGTAGAGCGAATCGTAGACGGTGCGTTCGAAGGCGCGGGCGATTTGGAGGGCGGGTTGGAGCAAAGGCGCGGACGGATAGGTGGGGAGACCTTTGTCGACGATCTCGTGAACGGCGGCGTCGGCCAATTCTCCATCGCAGCGGCCGAGCCTCTGCGCCTTCCAGAAGATATTGGCGAACTCGGCGAAGAAGAGATCGGGGACAAGGAAATCGACTTCGGCTTTGGCGTGACGACGCAGCAAACCGACGGCTTCCTCGGCCAGCGGCTCGCGCACGCGGAGGAACCATTTCGCCGCAACGCTCGCGTCCAGCACGTAGGTCTTCAACGAGCGCGATCCTCGCGCAGCATTTCCTCGGTGGAGGGGCCGGCGGCCGCGGCCGTCATGCGCGCGGTGAGGCGTTGGATGCGCTGGTAAAACGCAGCCCGCCGGCGAAGTTCTTGCGGGCTGGGCAACACGCTTTCGAGCAGCGAGATGGTTTCGGCGGCGATGGACCTGTGGTTGGTCTGCGCGCGCTCGCGCAAGGATTGGTAGAGTTCCTCGGGGACCTTCTCGACGTACAGAGTGGCCATAGTAATTCCTAGAGAAATACTAGCACAATGCTAGAAACTTAGGAAGTGCATCCGCTAAGCGGTTGATTCCACGATATGAAGACTGGTGGGGAGTCGTACAAACGGGGGTGGCTACCGGGGATTGCCGTGCCGGCCTCCGGCTGGCTATCATTAGCTATTAGCGTCTGGCCTGCCTGATTTGGGCATCCCCTCGCGGTAAATTCACTAGGGCTGGCGCTTCTCTACGGCAAGGGAGGTGAGTTTTGATTGGCTGAAGTCCATATCCAGGACGGCGAAACGGTGGAAAGCGCATTGCGGCGCTTCAAGCGCAAAGTCCAACAGGAGGACATCATCAAAGAGATCAAACGTCACTCTTTCTATTTGAAGCCGGGCGAGAAGAAGCGTACCAAAGAAGCGCTGGCTCGCAAGCGGAATCGCAAGAAGAGAAGCAAGGACGTCGAATAAACTCACTCCAGATCATGAATTTCACGGCCTCAGCCGCAATGCTGAGGCCTTCGTGTTTTCGAGGGCGTGTACAATGAGCGTCTTATGCCATTGAGCGGACGCGTGGCGTTGATCACCGGAGCAAGCCGCGGATTGGGCCGCGGGATCGCGCTCGCATTGGCGCCTGAGCGTGTGCGCCTGGCTCTGGCCGGCCGCGATCGCGAAAAGCTGGCCGAGACCTGCGCTGAAACGCGCGGCCTGGGCGCCGAGGCCGAAATCTTCACGGCCGACGTCTCCGACGAAGGACAAGTCCGGCAACTGGAGCGCGACGTTATCGCCCGATTCGGTCAAGTGAACGTCCTCATCAACAACGCCGGCATCAACATCCGCAAGACGTGCCTGGAAACCACGCTCGACGAGTGGAACAGCGTCCTGCATACGAACCTCACCAGCGTGTTCCTGCTGTGCCGGTCCTTCATTCCTCACATGAAGGGTCACGGCTGGGGCCGGATCGTGAACATCGCCTCGATGATGGGGCACGTGTCCATTCCGCAGCGCACGGCGTATTCGTCCAGCAAGGCCGGGGTCATCGCCTTCACGCGCGCGCTGGCGATCGAGCTGGCGGGCGACGGCATCGGCGTGGTCTCGGTTAGCCCGGGCCTGTTCGCCACCGACATGACAGAGCCAATCCTGAACGACCCGGCGAAGCTGGCGCCGCTGCTGGCGGGCACTCTGACGGGACGTCCTGGCCGGCCCGACGAGGTCGGCAAACTGGTGGCGTACCTCTGTTCGGAGGACTCATCGTTTATCACCGGCTCGGACATTCTCATCGACGGCGGCTGGACGGCGCAATAATCGTCTGCGATTTCCCGCGGCACGCCGGCACTAATCCGGCATGAGGAAAGCTTTCATCGTTCTTACTTTGCTGGCCTGCTCGCTCGCGGGCTTTGCGGGACCGCTCACCAAGTCGCACAGCCAGGGCAAGTTCAGCGACGCGGAAATTGAAGCCACCATCAAGGCGAAGCTGGCGAAGTCGAAGATCGGCAAGGACGGCTTCCAGGTGCATGTCAAGGACGGAGTCGCCACTTGGACGGGGACGACAGCCACGATGCAACACAAGGGCGCGGCCACGCGGATGGCGAAGACGGCGGGCGCGATTCAGGTGGTGAATAACATTAAAGTCTCCGAAGGAGCAGCGCAGAAAGCCGGCGCGAGCTCCAGCGGTGAGCTTCGCCGCGTACAAGTGAAAACAAACTAGCACCTAACGCCTCCAGCCTCCGCCTGCTTGCTACAATGCATCGGAGTGCGCACCCTTCGCATGAGCACCGCGGGCCTGGTCACTACGGCAGCTCTGTGCGCCGCCGCGGCGTTCGGCCAGGACATTCGTTTCACAACTTCGCCCGACGACAACCAGGTGCTGCAGCGGACTTCGGACCGGGGCGTCGACATTCCACTCGCCGGCTCGGCTAGCGGCAAAAAGGTCAACGGCAAGGATGTCGAGGCGCGCTTGACGGGCGCCGATGGCGCCGCGCTGCCCGGATTCGATTGGACCTTTCTGAGCCGGGTGGACAAACAACACTGGGGCGGGGCACTGAAACAGGTGCCGGTGGGCGGTCCGTACCGCCTGGAAGTCCGGCTGCAAGGCACGGATTCCAGTTTGTCCGTCGGCAACTTGCTGGTCGGCGATCTGTGGGTGCTCGCCGGACAGTCCAACATGGAGGGACACGGCGACCTGGTGGACGTCGAATCGTCTTCGCCGCTGGTGCACAGCTTCGATATGGCGGACCATTGGGAGGTCGCCGAGGAGCCGCTGCACACCACGGTGAGTGCGGCGGATCCGGTGCATTGGCCTTTGAATGCTCAGCACGAGCCGGAGCGCCTTCAGGGCCAGGCGCTGGAAACGTACAAAGCCAATCGCAAGAAAGGCGCGGGACTGGGCCTGCCCTTCGCCGTCGAAATGGTGGCGCGCACCGGCGTGCCGGTTGGGCTGATTCCTTGCGCGCACGGCGGGACCTCCATGGAGCAGTGGAATCCAGCGCTGAAGGATCGCGGCGGCGATTCGCTCTACGGCGCGATGTACCGGCGCGTGCAAGCCGTTGGCGGCAAGGTGAAGGGGATCCTGTGGTATCAGGGCGAATCCGACGCCACGCCCAAGTACTCCGCGCCGTTCCTGGCCAGATTTGAGAGTTTCGTGAAAGCGGTGCGGACCGATTTTCAGCAACCCAATCTTCCGTTTTATTACGTGCAGATCGGCCGGCACATCGATGCGAACAACGTGGACGACTGGGATCGCATCCAACTGGCGCAGCTTCGGGCTGAGGCGGAGATTCCGCGCAGCGGCATGGTGGCGGCCGTGGACCTGCAACTCGACGACAGCATCCATATCGGAACGCAAGACCTGAAACGCCTGGCGCACCGGCTGGCGAACCGAGTCTGCCTGGACCTGTTTCCGCGGATGAAGGATTTCGGCTCCCTGAAGCCTGGGCCGCATCCCCTAGATGCGGTCTACGGCGCGGGCGTGGTGAAGGTGAACTTTTCCGGCGTCAACGGCCGGTTGAAGTCGGAGGGGCCGCTGGCCGGCTTTTCGATCCGGGACGCGAAGGGCGAGTGGCTGCCTCTCATCTACAAGACCAAAGTCGATCCCGCCGAGGCCAGCACGGTTTCCCTGTTTGTACAGGGTAAAGTGCCGGAAGATGCCACGCTGTGGTACGGCTTCGGGAAAGATCCATATTGCAATCTGCATGACGAAGCCGACATGGCCGCTCCCGTATTTTCGATGAAGATCCGTGCGAGCGCGGCCGTGGCCAAGGCAACGCCCTGATCGCTGGTGCGCTTGCCGGACGGCGTGCATCTCATCGACGTGGGGGTGCGTGCACAATGGAGATCCGAGATCCGGGAGAGTTTCTCAACTACTTCAATAAAGTCCATCAGCGGACAATGAACGTGGTCCGTGTGGTACCGCCGGACAAAGTGGACTGGCGATTTCGCGAGGGCAAATTCACTTTGGGGGATTTGGTTCGGCATATCGCGACCACCAATCGCTACATGTTCCTGGAAGTCGCCCTAGGAAGGCCGAGCGCGTACGGCGGTTGCGGCAAAGAGTTGGCGGCAACGTACGATGAGATTGTTTCGTTCTCGGAGAGATTGCATCGCGAGGCTGTAGAGATTCTCTCGGGGATTAGCCACGCGGACCTGGAGGGCCGGTGCATCACACCCGACGGGGCCTCAATCACCACCTGGAAGTGGTTGCGGTCGATGGTGGAGCATGAAATCCATCATCGCGGCCAGATTTACATTTATCTGTCCTTACTGGAGACGCCGACTCCTCCGCTGTACGGATTGACCTCCGAACAGCTCATCGAGCGCAGTGTTCCCCGGGCGTAACGGCGGCCGCGCCAGCCGCCGGGAGGCTGCGTGATAGACTATTGGGTTCCACCTTCGAGGAAGCCTCTGATATGAAATTTCTTGCGATTCCCTTGTTGGCCTCGGCGCTCCTGCTTGGACAGGAACCGGTCAAGGTGAACCCCGGCACACCCGCTGTAAAAGAGCCGGCGGCGCCTGCGCCGGCAGCGTCCGGTGCTCCTGCCACTCCCATCGCGCCTGACGCCGTCGTAGTAACCATCGGCGACCAGAAAGTGACCAAGGCGCAGCTCGATAAACTGTTAGCCGACATGCCGGTACAGGTCCAGCAGGCCCTTCAGCGGCAGCCTCAACAGCTCGGGCAATTGTTCCTGATGAGGCGCCTGGCCGACGATGCCGTCAAGGGCGGTGTGGACAAGCAATCGCCGTTCAAGGAGCAGTTGGAATTTAACCGCTTGCAGGTGCTTTCGACCGCGGAGCTGACCAACGAGAACAACAACATCAAAGTGTCCGAGGAAGACAAACAGAAGTACTACAAAGAGCATCCGGAGAAGTTCAAGGAAGTAAAGGTGAAGGTGATCTACGTCGCTTTCAACCCGAATCCCGGCAAGACTCCGCCCGGCGGCAAGGAGCTTCCCAGCGAGGCGGAAGCGCAAGCCAAGGTCATGAAGCTGCGGATCCAGGTTTTGGGGGGCGGGGATTTCGGGAAAGTGGCGCGTGAGAATTCCGACGATGCCTCCTCAGCCGCCAAAGACGGCGACTTCGGCGTGATCAAACAAGACAGCGCCTATCCGGACCAGATCAAGAAAGCAGTGTTCGAGTTGAAGCAGGGCGAGGTGAGCGAGCCGATCAAAGAGCCGAATGGATTCTACCTGATCCGCGCCGAAGAGATCTCGACGCAGCCCTACGACGACGTGCGCATTCCGATCGTGCAGGATATCCGGCGGGAGCGCTTCCAGGAATGGCTGAAGGGCGTTCAGTCGCAATACACGGTGAAAGTTGACAACCCGGATTATTTTAAGCCGCCCGTCCCGGCGCAGCTGCAACAAGTGCGTTAGGGCCCTGGAGCGGCGCCTGCCGGAGCTTCAGGGGCGCGGCTTGCGCGTTCGTTTTCTGCCTTCGCTCACCGCGGGTAGCCGCAAGCTTTACTCGGATCGCCAGCACGGCCTGCCGGTGCACGCCGCCTCGTTCGTGCGAAAGCGTCAAATCGTGCTCGACCAGGAGCTCGAACGGCGCCCTCGGGAGTTTTCCCGCATCCTGACGCACGAGCTATTTCACTTCGTTTGGGTGAGGCTGGGCAACCGGGCCCGCCGTTCCTGGGAGGACACCGTCGCGCGGGAGCGAAAAGCCGGAGCGCGGGGCGAGCTGGGTTGGTCGGCCGAATCCCGCAAGCTACACTTACCGCGTTCGCAGGCCCGCGAACTCAGAGAATGGCGCGAGTATCTCTGCGAGAGTTTTTGCGACACGGCAGCGTGGCTCTATTCCGGCGTGCGGCGCCATCCCGAATTCACGCTCGCCGAGAGGCACCGACGCCGCCGCGCGGAATGGTTCCACGCTGCGTTTCAGGGTAGCGCAATCCCGATATAATTAATGGCAGGAGATGCCTGTGACCAAGACCGCCACGGCGCTAGCCGCCTGTTTAGTTCTCGCCGCTGCATTGACGTTTGCCGGCTGCTCGAAGGCGTCGCGCAGTGCCGCCGGGCCGGGCAACAGCAAGCTCACGCTCGCGCCCGAATTCAAACTCCAGGACGCCAACGGCCAGAGCGTCCGGCTTTCCGACTACAAGGGCAAAGTCGTGCTGCTCGATTTCTGGGCCACCTGGTGCGGACCCTGCAAGGTGGAGATTCCCTGGTTCATGGATTTCGAGCGGGAATTCAAGGATCGCGGCTTCGCGGTGCTGGGCGTTTCCATGGACGAAGATGGCTGGAAGGTGATCAAGCCTTACATGGCGAGCATGCAGATGAACTACCCGGTTTTGCTCGGTAACGATGACGTCAGCAACAAATACGGCGGCCTGGATTCGCTGCCCACCACGCTTCTGATCGACCGGCAGGGCCGCATCGTCTCCAAGCACATTGGGATCACCGGCGGGAAGGATGACTTCAAGAATGCGATTGTTGAGTTGCTCAATGCGCCCAGCGCCGGCGCTTTTGTTCCTGCTGGCCGCAGCCTGGCCCTCCTTACAAGCTCAAAATAACGGCGTCCTCACGGTCGCGCCGCTTACGCGGCTGACCATCAAGCGCGGCGGCACGGCCGAATTGAGCCTGAAGGCCAATCTGCAGTCCGGGTTTCACGTCAACAGCAACATGCCGGGCGACGATTACCTGATCCCGATCAAGCTCACCTGGAACAAGGAACCGCTGGAAGCCGAACAGGTGAACTACCCCAAGCCGCAGATGGAGAAGCTGGGGTTTTCGCCCAAACCTGTCTCGGTCTACACCGGCACGTTCGAAATTGTGACGCAGTTCAAAGCTCCTGCTACGGCAGCGCCCGGGATGGCATTTATGAACGGGAAGCTGCGCTACCAGGCCTGCAACAACAAGGAATGCCTGGCGCCGCGCACGGTCGATGTGCGGGTGACGCTGGATATTCAATAGGCCCGGGGCCTTTGGCGTCGAACTTGCTGCAAACTAGGTTCGATGACCATACGCAAGCAAGACGTACTGGAGTACCATGCCTCCAACCCGGCCGGCAAGGTATCCCTTCTGCCAACCAAGCCGTGCCACACCCAGCGCGATTTGAGCCTGGCTTATACTCCCGGCGTCGCGATCCCTTGCCTGGAGATCCAACAAGACCCCAAACTGGCCTACCGGTACACCGCAAAGGGCAATCTGGTGGCGGTGGTGACCAATGGAACGGCCGTCCTGGGACTGGGCGACATCGGGCCTCTGGCGGGCAAGCCGGTGATGGAAGGCAAGGCGGTTCTGTTCAAGCGTTTTGCCGACATTGACGTTTTCGATCTGGAGCTGGCGGCGAAAGATCCGCAAGACGTGATCCGCGCCTGCCAGATGCTGGAGCCGTCGTTCGGCGCCATCAATCTGGAGGACATTAAGGCGCCGGATTGCTTCCTGGTGGAGGAAGAGCTGCGGCGCACGCTGCGCATTCCGGTGTTTCACGACGATCAGCATGGCACTGCGATCATCGTTGGGGCGGGGCTGATCAACGCGCTGATCCTGGTGAATAAGAAGATCGACGAGATCCGCGTAGTGTGCAACGGCGGCGGAGCCAGTTCCATCGCCTGCGCCGAGCATGCCATTCAACTCGGACTCAAGCGCGAGAACATCTTGATGTGTGACATCGATGGCGTCATCTACAAGGGGCGCACGGTGGGGATGAATCCTTACAAGGCCCGTTTTGCCCGTGAGACGGATTGCCGCACGCTCTCTGACGCCATGCGCGGCGCCGACGTCTTCATCGGGCTGTCAGTGGGCAACTGCGTAACGCCGGAGATGCTGCTGTCGATGGCTCCGCGCCCGATCGTCTTTGCCCTGGCCAATCCCGACCCGGAGATTCCTTACGATGCCGTGGTGAAGACGCGGCCGGACGGGATCGTGGCCACGGGACGCTCGGATTTTCCGAACCAGGTGAACAATCTGCTGGGCTTCCCGTTCATTTTCCGTGGAGCTCTGGATGTGCGCGCCACGACGATTAACGACGCCATGAAGCTGGCGGCGACGCATGCGCTGGCCGAACTGGCGCGCGAAGAGGTGCCGGACTCGGTGAGCCGGACGTATGGCGTCGACCGGCTGGAGTTCGGCCCCGAGTACATTATCCCCAAGCCGTTCGATCCGCGCGTGCTGCTGCGCGAGTCCGCGGCCGTGGCCAAGGCAGCGATGGATAGTGGGGTGGCTCAGGAGCACGTCGATCTGGATGAATATCGCGAGCAACTGGAGCGGCGCTTGAGCAAGGTGCATGGCGTCATGCGGGCGGTGATCCACAAAGCGCAGCGAAATCCCAAGCGTGTGGTGTTTCCGGAAGGCGAGGAAGGCAAAATCCTGCGCGCCGCCCAGATCCTAGTCGACGAGGGGATCGCACGCCCCATTCTGTTGGGCCGCGAAGATGTGATCCGGGAGCGGCTTTGCTCGCTGCACCTCAGTCTAGATTCCGCCGGGATCATCGATCCGTCGACTTCGCCGGACCGGGCCCGGTATGCGGAGGAGCTATCGCGGCTGCGCCAGCGCAAAGGCGTTACGCCGAGCGAAGCCAGCGAGTTGGTCCTCAATCACAATTACTTTGGCTCGTTGATGGTCGCCCTGGGCGACGCCGATGCGATCGTCGGCGGCATCACGCAGCACTATCCGGACACGATTCGTCCGGGACTGGAAGTGATCCCGTTGCGTGAAGGACTGCGCCGCGTCGCGGGGGTCTATCTGATGATCACGCAGCAAGGCATCTACTTCTTTGCCGATGCCACGGTGAACATCGAGCCTTCGTCCGAGGATCTGGCGGAGATCGCGGTCTCGGCGGCCGAAACGGCGCAGCGCTTTAACGTGAAGCCGCGCGTGGCCTTGCTGTCGTTCTCCAACTTCGGCAGCACGCGGCATCCGCTGGCGGACAAGGTTCGCAGGGCCGTGGAGCTGGTAAGGCAGCGCGCGCCGGATCTCGTGGTCGATGGCGAGATGCAGGCCGATACCGCCGTGACGCCGGAGATCATCAAGAACACCTACGCGTTCAGCTCGCTCGAGGGCGGCGCCAACGTGCTGATCTTTCCGAATCTGGAGGCGGGCAATATCGCCTACAAGCTGCTGGCGCGTTTGGGCGGAGCCGACGCCATCGGTCCGATCCTGACCGGGTTTTCCAAGCCGGTGCACGTTTTGCAGCGCGGCGCCGAGGTCAACGAGATCGTGAACGTGGCGGCGATTGCCGTGGTCGACGCCCAAGCATGAGACACTGCTGGCCCCACAAGGAGGCCAGCCGGTTTTGCCGTCGCAGCGCTGGCTGTTGTGAGCCACTTCGGGATCGCCTGGTTTCCAAGCGGTGTCCCATCGCCACAACCCAAATCCCCGTTGCGCGGCGGTTTCGTCATGTATACACCAAAAACAGCCGGAGGACAAGCGTCCCTAAAAAGGGTGCTCGCGCGGTCACTTCACGGCGACGGTCCTACGCCGGTGCTGGGCGTTTGTACACTCGCCGGGGCAGGCAGCCTATTGTCCGGAGGAGATTTTCCCTTCAAGCGGCCGTGGGGTTGTCACCTTGCCTGGAAACATGCATCTAGGTTAGCGGAAGGCAGGCATTCATGGAAATTAAGGCCAAGTTCTTGGGAGATTGCAAGTTCAAAGTGATTTCTGGCGCGCATGAGATCCTCTGCGACCAGCCGCGTGACAACGGCGGCGACGACGCGGGAATGTCATCTCCCGAGTTTCTGCTGGCGTCGCTCGCAACGTGTGCGGGCTACTATGCCAGTCAATACTTGAAGACGCGCGGCTTGGCCACTGAAGGGCTTGAAGTACGAGTAGTGGCGGAAAAAGCGAGGCAGCCCGCGCGGCTCGGTAGGTTTGTGATTGAGGTGATCGCGCCGGGCCTGGATGAGCGGCACCAGGCCGCGATTCTGCGCGCGGTGAAATCCTGTCTGGTGCACAATACGCTGCTGGAGCGGCCCAGCATCGAGGTCATCATTCACGCGGCTGCTGAGATAGCTGCCTGAGCGCGGCCCGCTAGAATGAAGAGCGGGACCGGGCCTTGGAACGGGAAACGGAAATCGAACTGGCGCGGCGTTTACTCGCAGGGTCGGCGGAGGCGTTCGACCGCTTTGTGGAACATTTTCGCGCCAAGATTTTCCACTATAGCTGGTTGATGTGCGGCCAGCGGGAAGATGCCGAAGAGGTGGCGCAGGAGACCTTGCTGAAGGTGTTTGAGAGCTTCGGCCAGTTGCGGGAGCCTGAGCGGGTGCGGCCTTGGGTATTTCGCATCGCCAGGAATGAGTGCCTCATGAAACGCCGCAAGAGTGTTTTTGCGCCGGCGAAGGAGCTTTCACTCGACCAGTTTCTGCCGGCCAAGGACCAGCGGGATGGGCACGTGCAGCTGCAGATTGCGGACTGGAGCGGATTGCCCGAAGACCAGGTGCTGAATGTGGAGCTGAAGGCCGAGTTGCAGAGGGCGATGAGCGAATTGCCGGAGAACTATCGTTCCGTGATCCTGTTGCGCGATGTGGAGGAACTGTCGACGCAGGAGACGGCGCAGATTCTGGATCTGACGGACGACGTTGTGAAGACTCGCCTGCATCGGGCGCGCCTGGCGGTGCGGCAGAAACTGGACGGGTATCTGGGGCGCCGGGGAGAACAACATGGAAACGCATGAGCATCCGGAAAAATGTCAGGAAGTGTTTGCGCTGCTGTCGGAGTATCTAAACCTGGAACTGCCGCCGGATGCGTGCCGCGAAATTGAGCAGCACCTGGCCGGATGCGCGCCGTGCGTCGAGTTCGCCGAAAGCCTGCGTAAGACCGTGGAGTTGTGCCGGCGCTACCAGCCCGCCGAACTGCCGGGGCCGCTGGGTGAAACCGCACGGGCCGAATTGCTGGGGGCCTACCAGAAGATGCTGGCTGCGCGGCAGGCCGCCGGCTAGCGTTTACGCCATTCTGAAGTCCGCCACCAATGGCAGATGATCGCTGGAGATCAGCGCCAACCGGCTGCGGTGGAACCGGGCGCTCTCAACCTGCAGGTGATGGTCGAAATAGATGTGGTCCAGGTGCAATAGAGGAAGCAGGGCGGGATAGGCCCGCGTCCAGGCGAGATGCAGACGCAGGTCAGTAAGATGAAATTCCGCCGAGAGTGTCCGCGTCACCAGCCCGTGTGTCCACTCGTTGAAATCTCCCAGGACGATGCGCGGACCGCGGATGTCCACTGCGCGCAGCAGATCCCGGTCCATGAGCCGGACGGCCTGGCTTCGCCGCTCGCGATGCGCCACGCCCAGATGCACATTGAAAACGTGCAGCACGTGATGGCCGAAGTGGATGTCGGTGCGCAGCGCGCCGCGCTCCTCGCGCCCAACGACGGTTAGATCCAGCGGGCGCACCAGATCAAACTTCCAACGGCTCAAAGTGACGTTGCCATAGACTCCGCCGCCGTGTTTGCGCGTCTCGCCGACCGCGTAAGAGTAGCCGAGCCGCTTGGCCAGATAGGCGGCTTGATGATCCTCCATACTGCGCCCTTCGTGATTGACGACTTCCTGCAGCGCGATCACGTCGGCGTCCACCTGCTCCAGCACGCGCCCGATGCGTTCGACGCGGGTGCGTCCGTCCATGCCGCGGGCTTTGTGAATGTTGTAAGTGGCGATGCGGAACTTGTGCATCGGAGCCTGGCGCCGTCTAGACCTGATCCTCGATGAGCGACGCGACGTGCTCCTGGGTCTTCTGCCACGCGCTGCGTTTGCGCCATTCGGCCAGATCGATCTTCTGGCAGCGGTCCAAATCGGAGACGAAAACGCGCCGCAGTTCGTCCACCAGCCCGTGATCGTGAAAGCAGACATTAGTCTCTTCGCTCAGCGCGAACGAGCGGCTGTCGAAATTGGTCGTACCCACCGTGGCCCAGGCGCCGTCGACAATCATGGTTTTCTGGTGCAGCATGGAGGGCTGGTACTCGTAGATTTCAACGCCGGCCTCGAGGAGCCGGCCGTACAACCGCAGGCTGTTCTGGCGCGCCCACCAGGTGTCGTTATTTTTGCCTGCCACCATCAACTGCACGTCCACGCCACGGCGGCAGGCGTCGCCGAGCATTCCGACCAGACGGGCACTGGGAATGAAATAGGGATTGGCGATGTAGAGATAGTTGCGGGCGCACTGCACGGCGATGAAGTGCATGGTTTCGGCCGCGGCGCCGCCCATGGAAGGGGAGCTGAGAATGGTCTGCACCTGCACGCTGCCTTCGGTTCGCGCGACGGGAAAGAAATCGTGCCCGCTCAAGATTTCGCCGGTGGTCACCAGCCAGTTTTGCGCGAACCCGGCTTGCTGCTCCCACGCCGCCGGGCCTTCCACACGGATTTGAATGTCGCGCCATTCGTGCGGGTTTCCGGCCGCGCCGAGCCAATGGTCGGCGAGGCCCGCGCCGCCGGTGAACGCCAGCTTGCCGTCGACGATGAGCGATTTGCGATGCGTCCGCAGATTCGCGCGGTCGAGCGTGTACCAATGAATCGGCCGGAACCACGCCAGTTGGCAGCCGCCGGCCTCCAGGATGCGGAGGATGTCTTCACCTAAAGTGGAAGAACCCACGGCATCCACGAGCAGCTTCACAGCAACACCCTGGCGCGCTTTTTCAGCGAACGCTTCGGCGAAGCGACGGCCGATCAGGCCATCCCAGTAGATGAACTGCTCCATGGTGACCGAATACTCGGCCGCATCGATGGCATCCAGCATGGCGGGATAAAACTCGTCGCCATTATTGAAGATGGTCACGCGGTTGCCGTCCACCCACGGCATGCGGGTCATGCCCGCCATGGTGGTGCGAAACTCGTCGGATCGCGCGTCAAAATCGGGCTCCAAGGCGTAGATCGCGGGATGGCGATTCGGCTCCAGGTGGTAACAGATGAACGACAGGGCGCCGGCGAGCAGGGCCAGATACCAATGGTTGAATTGCCAGGCAACGGCGGCCAGCGCCAGCCAGATCCACCACGTCCGGATGACGCGGCGCACCCGCCAGGAAAGGTCAAGCCGTTCGCGCAACCGCCTCGGCTCGGGGCGCGGAGGCGCCAACCGGTGCAGGTTTTCTTTTGGTACGCGCGGCTTTAACCAGCGGCGGGATTCTTTCGGCTCGCGGGCGGAAGGAGCCGCGGACCCCACGTCCGGTGCGGACAAACTAGTCTCCTAACGAAAGTATAGCTTGGGCGCCTTCACTTGCTGGTGTTCGTGTTGAAATGATCGGCCAGGTCCTTCGGAGAGAAGGCGTGCGTGAAGCTGGCTGGATCGATGGGCAGCATGGTGGCGTTCCAGGCTTCGTATTCGTTGACCATCTGGCGATAGATTTCGGGTTTGCGTTCCCTTAGATTGGCTCTTTCCAGCGGATCGTCGACGACGTTGAACAGGAAAGTATTGTCGTTGATCTTCAGCCATTTCATGTCGCCGTCGCGCATGGCGCGCTGCTGGCGGGCGTGATAACGCCAATAGAGTTTTCGCGGAACGGGAGTGGCGTTTTGAGTCAAGGTGGGGACGAGGCTCATGCCGTCAGGAGGGTAGGCGGGATCGGGCTTCGTTCCGGCGAACTCCAGCAGCGTCGGCATCCAGTCCATCGAGATGATGACTTGCTCGCTGGTGCTGGCCGGCGCGATATGGCCGGGCCAGCGCGCGATCGCCGGGATTCTCAGGCCGCCTTCCAGCAACTCGGTCTTCTTGCCGGTGAACGGCCAGGTGTCAGCGAAGCGCTCGCCGCCGTTGTCGCTGGTGAAAACGACGACGGTGTTATCGGCGATGCCATCGGCCTCCAATGCTTCGAGAACGCGGCCCACTTGGAGGTCCAGCTCGCGCACCATGCGCGCATAGGTCTTCTGCGTTCCGCCGTCGAAGTCAATGAGCGATTTGATTCGCTGCGACTCGGCTTCGTCGCCGGGCGCCTCCCACGGCCAATGCGGCGCGTTGAAATGCAGACTGAGCAGAAAAGGCCGCTTGGCCTGGGCGTAGCCGTGGATCACGCTCACGGCGCGGCTACCCAGCAGGTCGGTCAGGTAGCCAGCCTGATGTACTTTGGCGTCGTCGTCCCAGAGATCTTCGGTGTCCGTGTTCGCGGGTCCGGACTTGTGCGTGTAGTAATCGAGCGCGCCTCCGCGGAAGCCCCAGAAATGGTCGTAGCCGCTCTTCAGCGGGCCATAATTCGGGAGCCAGCCGAGATGCCACTTGCCGACGAGCGTGGTTCCATAGCCGGCTTTTCGTAGCAGCGAGGGCAGGGTGGGATGCTCCGGCGGCAGGCCGATGTTCCGCCGGTTGCCCGCCAGCGGCTCTTCCAGGCCCACGGGCAGGCGGTATTGATAACGGCCGGTGATCAGCGCGGTGCGCGTAGCCGAGCAGACTGCCGAGTTGGCATAGGCTTGCAGGAACCGCATTCCGCCGGAGGCGAGCCGATCCACGTTGGGCGTGCTGAAGTCGGGCCGGCCGTAGCAGGACAGATCCGCGTAGCCGAGGTCGTCGGCCATGATGAAGACGAAGTTCGGCGGCGGATCGGCCGCTTGCGCCCATTCGGCCGCGGCGACCATGGCCAACGGCGCGCCGGCAGCTGTGGCCAGCGCCTGGCGGCGAGTGAATGTCGACGATTTCTTCAAGATCCCTCCTGCGCGGCTCAGTGCGGAGGCCGGAGCACCTGCACGCCTTCGCGTCCAGCCACGATGGCTTGTGACGTCATCCTTAAGAACAGCCCATGCTCCACGATGCCCACCACGTTGTTCAATTCCTGCTCCAGTTCGCGCGGAGCGGCAATCGGGCTGAAACTGCAATCGACGATGAAATTGCCGCCATCGGTGATAAACGGCTTGTCGTCTGGCCCGGGCCGCAGCGAGGTATGCGCACCCAGCTTCTGCAGCTTGCGCACGGCCGCCTGCCAGCCGAAAGGCACTACCTCTACCGGCACGGCGAAATGCGTTCCTAATTGATCCACCAGCTTGGTCTCGTCGGCGATGATGATGAGCCGCCGGCTCGCGCTGGCCACTACTTTCTCGCGCAGCAGCGCGCCGCCGTGGCCCTTAATCAGATCCAGTGTGCCACGCTGGATTTCGTCGGCGCCGTCGATGGTCAGATCCAGCTCGGCATGCTCGGCCAGCGAAGAAATCGAAATGCCCAGGCCCCGCGCCTGCCGCGATGTTCGCTCCGACGTGGGAATACCAATGATCCGCAGGCCGTCCTGGACGCGCTTTCCCAAAGCTTCGATTGCGAACGATGCCGTAGAGCCGGTCCCCAAACCAACGACCATCCCGCTCTCAACGAGCTGAACGGCCGATTCGGCGGCGGCTTGCTTATATTGGTCGAGCGCTTCCATTCCGGCCGTCAATATCCGATGGTGAACCGCTGTTTGGTGTGACGCCCCTGCTCGACTTCGTCCACCAGGGCGATGGCGTAATCTTCGGCCGATATGGAGCTCTGGCCTTTGTCGTCGGAGATCAAGGCGTCCTTGCCGAGCCGGAACTTGCCGGTGCGTTCGCCGGGTTGAATCATCATGGCCGGGCTGAAATAGGTCCAGTTCAAGTCCGTGTCGCGGAGGGTGTAGTAGGCGTCGCGATGCGCCAGCGCGACAGGCTTGTAAGGTTCCGGGAAACTCGGCGCGTCGACGATCTGCAACCCCGGCGATACTTCCAGGCTCCCGGCCCCGCCCACCATGATGATGCGAGGCGCTCCGGCGCGGCGTGCAGCGGCGATCAGCGATTTCGTTGCATCCACCAGTTGGCTCACTTTGGCGGGATCGGGTCCTTGGCCCGGAATGACCGGCGGCGCATAGGAACTTACCACCACGTCGGCGCCTTTCGAGACTTTGGCGGCATGATCCGTGTCCAGCAAGTCGCCTTTTTCGATCAGCAGATTCGGCTGCGGCGCCAGCTTCGAGGGATCGCGCACCACCGCTGTGACAGCGTGCCCGCGCGATAGCAACTCCTTCAAGATCCGGCTTCCGATCATTCCCGTAGCTCCGTAAAGGACAACTCTCATCCCACGCTCCTCCAATTGGTTTGTTTGTTCACCAAGGTCGATGATAGCCAACTGGAGCGCGCCGTGTGTTGAGGATATAATTGCGAAGTCATGGCAAGGAGTATCCAATATCGTTGCGCGATCGCGGCGGTGCTGCTGGCGGCTTGCTCGCCCGCCGGGGCGCAGTGGTTGCATTATCCGACGCGCGGGATCCCTCGCACACCCGACGGAAGACCGAATCTCTCTGCGCCGGCGCCGCGGAAGCCGAACGGACAGCCGGATCTCGGGGGGATCTGGCTTGTGCCGGGGCTGAAATACCTGATCAATATTGCTGCCGACCTGAAAGAAGTCCCGTTCCAGCCGTGGGCCGAAGCCGAGTATAAACAGCGCCGGGAGACGTTAGGCAAAGACGATCCGAACAATTTCTGTCTGCCTTCGGGCTTTCCGGAGAAGATCGCGGTGACGTCGCCATGGAAGATTGTGGAGACGCCGGGCCTGACGATTTTTCTGTACGAATCGCGCACCATTTACCGGCAGGTGTTGACGGACGGCCGCGAGTTGCCCCAAGACCCCAATCCGACGTGGCAGGGATATTCCATCGGCCGCTGGGAGGGCGACACATTTGTCGTTGAAAGCAACGGTTTCAACGGCAAAGGCTGGATGGATACCAACGGCCATCCCACTACTGAGGCTCTGCACTTGATCGAGCGGTATCATCGCACCGATTTTGGACACCTGGAAGTCCAGATCACCATCGACGACCCCAAGGCGTACACCAAGCCGTGGACCGTCAAGGAAGTCGCGGTTTACCAGCCGGACACCGAACTGCTCGAGTACATCTGCGAAGAGAACAACCGCGACGTCGGGCACTTCGTGGGGAAGTGAAGTGGGCATTACGCATAAACGCACCGATGGCCGGGAACCGCTGAGGTAACACTCGCGATTCTGCAGCACTTACCACTGTCTACGCCGGCGTGTCACCCGGTTACGCGCGAAAGCAATCCGCTCCACGCAGCGTCAACAAGGATGGAGGTATACAGAGTCGTGAAAACTATCCAACTGGGGACAATTGCGATGGCCGGGCTGTTTGCTCTCGGCCTAACGATGGGATTGGCACAGGACCGGGATCACGGGCGGGAAGATAGCGACTGGTATCAGCACCGGAGCGCGTTTTACCAGGAGCAACACTGGCGCGGCCATCTATTCGAGCGCGTTCGCGAGGACTTGGATCGCGTGAAATCCACGACGTTCCCGGTCAGCGGCGATGAGTTTCGTATCGTGCGCACCGAACATGAGCTGGACGAACTGCAGAACAAGATGGCCAGTAGTCAATACGATCAGCGAGAGCTGGACGACGTGATTCACGCGATGCAGCGCGTGGTGGACAGCAACAAGCTATCACCGCGCGAACGCGATATGCTGTCTGACGACCTGCACCGGATGCGCGATTATCGCGAGCACCACAGCGACTGGGACCGGCGGTAGGCCCGTCGATCGAAAGCGCTCCAAAGGAGCAGTGCATGCCCGCCGGGAGCAGGAGCCTCCGGCGGGCATTCTCTTCATGCTCGGCGGCCAAGGTGCATGACGAGCGAGACCACAAACAGCACGAGAAATATCAGGAACAGGATCTTTGCGATTCCGGCCGACGCGACCGCAATTCCGCTAAATCCAAAGATCGCGGCTACCAAGCCGATAACAAAGAAAACCACAGCCCAATACAGCATGAAAAAACTCCTTTCGTCATTCGGATTTACATCGCCTTAGTGTGGGACCCGATACTGGAGCACTTTGTTCCAGAGGCCGAACGCCTGGAGGACCCAAACGGAAACGGCTACGACTACCACCACGTTCAGGATCGCTTTGATGCTGCCTGCCATGGGAACGTAGGTGTTAATGAGCCAAAGCGCGATTCCAACGACCAGGAGCACCAGTACGACGTAGATCAAAGGCATATCGCACCCTCCTCCGAGGAGAGTGCAATTGACGGGCCAGCTTCACAAAGATCGGACTCAGCGAACTTTTGCAAGGGCGGGGCAGGTAACGGGCCGGGAAAGGCGCGCATAAGTTTTTACCGCGAGGCGCAGCCGGATTATGACGCTAAACGATCGTTGAACTGCTTCCAGTGGAAAATCACAAGGGAAGCCGCAGAGTGCCGTTAACCTGGCTAACCTTTGTTTACTGGCCCAAGCTGCTTCCACTGCAGGCAACTTTTACACAACTCCCCCTCTGCCGGTGCGAGCGCGCGCTTCCGTTCTATGACATAGCGAAGGTGGCGCAAAGATTGCAGTGGTCCGTGTGAAGGAGGCGACGATGCTTTCACTGATCTTGCTAATCATATTGGTCCTGCTGCTGTTGGGCGCTCTTCCATCATGGCCGTACAGCCGGGGGTGGGGTTATTATCCGAGCGGCACATTGGCCATCGTCCTTTTGATTGTGATCCTCCTCGTGCTGACGGGCAGAGTCTAGCATGACGCCTGTCGGACGCGGGGTGGTCGGTTGCGCTTGCTTAAGGAGGGAGGTCTTGGAATGCAAAAACTGCTTGGAGCCATCCTGATTGTCATCGGCATCGTCGCGATCGCCTGGGGTGGATTTACCTATACATCCAGAAAGAAGATCCTGGATATCGGCCCGATTCAAGCCACTCAAAAGCAGAAGCACGAAGTCCCAATTTCACCGATTGCGGGCGCCGTTGCGCTCATTGGGGGCGTCGTCTTGGTCACAACCGGCCGGAGATGATGCCGGCGGCCATCAGGAGTTGCGCTTGTGGAATACGACGAAAAAGATCGCCAGCGTGAGGCCAATAAACATATACAGAAACGAGCGCAGCAAAACCATCGCAGGCACTATGTCGCGGGCCACGCCGACGATGTCCCGTATCAAGTCCAAGAGCAGGAGAACCGCCAGCAGGACCGTACCAATCATCGCCAGCAAGGACGCACTTCGTAAGCTCATGACCCCTCCACTTACTAGACTACGGGGGGAGCCTCTTGTTTCAGTAGCGCAGGAGGGCCATGAACCCAAAGTCCATGTGGAGCTGATGATGGCAATGAAACAGGGAGGGGCCGGGGCTGTCGGCCAGCACATCTACTTCTAGTTTGGAGTGGGAAGGGACGAGCAAGACGTCCTTGCGAACGCCCGAGCCAAGCTCGAAGGTGTGCCGGTGAAGGTGAACCGGGTGGCCCATGTCGCTGCGGTTGTCGAACACCAGCCGGTTGCGAATTCCGGAAGTGAGATGGACCTCATCAGTGTGCGGCCACGATTTACCGTTGATCGCCCAAAGGTAGCCGTTCTTGCCGGGTTCGATGACGAAGGGCACTATGGATTCGGACGCCGGCAGGTCGCGCGGTTCGCCAAAAGCCGCCAAGTCCCAGTGGAAGTCCGGCGGCGGTGGCGTCCATCGCGCGGCGCCCTTCGCCCCGGCATACTCCACGACGATGCCTGCGCCCCCGATGCGCTGCGCATCCTCCAATTCACCGAAAATCCAGACGCCCGGGTTCTTCATTTCGACGAGGGCATCCACGCGCTCGGCCGGGGCGAGGTCCAGCACGGGAACAGACGCCTGCTTCGGCACGGCGTTGCCGTCCAGCGCCAACACTTGAAACGAGTGTCCTGCGAGTGCGAGCCGATGCGCTTTGGTCGCGCTGGCGTTGAGCACGCGGAACAGAACGCGCTGGCCGCTCTTGACGCGGATTGGTTCAGCGGAACCCAGCACCTTGCCGTTGATCGTGAATAGCCGGTAATCGACGTCACCTTCCATCTCCGCGCGGAAGAAGGGTTCCCAATCGTGCAGAATGATGGGGAACTCGGCGTCGTAACGCGCCGGATTGTCGCGCGGCTCGACCACGGCCATGCCGAACTGTCCGGAGTATGTGCCGATACGCGTATTTTGACCGGCCATGGCGTGCGTGTGATACCAGCGCGTGCCGGTGGGATTCGCGGTGAACGAGTAACGCCGGGTGTCGTTGGGTTGGACGTGCGGCGTGCCTTCTTCGTGTGTGCCATCTACTTCCGGCGGAATGTGAAACCCGTGCCAGTGGACGAGCTCGGGACGGCGCGACTGGTTCACCACGTCGACCGTCACCGTCTTGCCTTCCGTTATCCGCAGAAGCGGGCCCGGCACCTGGCCGTTGTAGGCCAGCGTCTTCACGACGTGACCGTTCCCAAGGTCGGCGTTGATCTCGGCGATGCGAAGCGTGATATCGGCTGCCGGTTCGTCTGTCGCACGGGCGAGGCGTGCGGCGGGCAGAGTGGAGGCGGCGAATGCGAGAAACTCGCGACGGTTCATGATGATTATTTCCCGGAATGCGCGATCCAGCTCGCGATGTCGTCGATCGCACTCGGATCCACGTTGCCTTGCTTGAGATAGTCGGACGGGCCCGGCTTGCCGTTGCCGGATATGAAGAGATCGTTCAATGCGGGATATTCTTTGAACTCCGCGTTCGTCTTGCCGGCGAGAGTGGTCTTCCAGATTTCAAAATCCTTCGACGTGACCTGAAAGTCGCGCCCGCCCTGCAGGAAGAGCAGGGGAATGGTTAGCTGTTTTGCCTGAGCCGCCGGATTGTAGCCCTTCAAGTCCAGAAGGTAGACGCCGGGAAGCCCCATGACGATTTGAGGAACCGGCTTTCCGGGCTCAATGGTTTTTACCCGGGCGACTTCTGCCTTGAAGGCGTCCAGACGAGCCTGCAATTGCGCTGAAGGGTCGCCGTTCAGATGCGCGATGTATTCGTTCTGGTCCAGGGCGACGTCTTCGATGGGGCGCGCGTTCGCCGCCAGGAAGATAATGCCGGCGAGCTTACCGTCGCGAGCGGCGATGCGTGGAGCAACGTAACCGCCCAAGCTATGGCCCAACAGATAGACGCGAGTGGCGGCGACTTCCGGCTGATGCCGCATCAGGTCAACGGCGCGCGCTGCATCCTCGGCCAGTTCCTGGTCGATGGTAAACGCCATGTCACCCATCTTGTCGCCGTAGGTATAGGTGCGCTTGTCGTAGCGCAGCACGGCGATGCCGCGTGAAGCAAGCCCTTCGGCGATGTCGCGGAAGATGCGGTTCGAGTAAATCTCTTCGTCGCGGTTGTTCGGTCCAGGTCCCGGGACCAGCACCAGTCCGGGGAATGGTCCTTTGCCGACGGGCACGGTGAGCGTGCCGCCCAGCTTCCATTCGTCGGTCCCGATGGTCACTTCGCGCTGCGTGAATGCATCCGGCTTGCTATAGGACGGCCGCTGCCAGATCTTCGGCAAAGGCGCCTCGGGCGGACGCAGGTAGAGGCCGGCCACCTGGAGAGACGGATTCAGCGTGAGCTGGATATTGATCTTCGCCGCGGCGAACTGGGCCGGGAAACTGACCAGAGTGTTATCGCCATCCTGCGCGATCACCGGCTCGCCGACGCTGTTCAACTGTCCGAAGGTGCGGATTTCGCCGCCCACGCGGTCGTGCAGGAAGTCCAGGGTCAGCTTCTCCTGCGCGGCGGGGGTCAGCATGCCCTGCAGTTCGGTGTATTTCTCGGCCAGCAAGAGGTCCACGGCTTTGCGGGCAACCTCGGCGGGTTTCCGGGAAGGCTGCGCGGACAGTAAACAGGCCGCCTGAACGGCCAGGGAAACGGCCCAAGCCCGTTTCCTAAGGAACAACAATCAGCCCTCCGCCGGTGGTGTCGTGCTGCAGATCCCAGGTGCGTTCGAATTGCAGCGTCGCGGCATCATAGACGTCGATCTCGAAACCGGCGCCGTAGATATAGAGCTTCTTGCCATCGCCGGACATCCCGAAGCTGAACCGGCTGCGGCAGGGAAACTCGCGCGTATTGCTGATGCGGTCCGAATGCATATCGAACTGCCAAAACTCGCAGCGTTTATTTCCCAGCGTTCCGTTGGTAACGACTGTGTAGGCGTGGGTCTTGTCGGGCGTGACTTGCAGGCCGGTCATTCCGGACGGAGCCGGGCCGATCGGGTCGAAGGTCATCTGCCTCGTCGTCAGATCGAAGCGCCCGATCCCGAAGACCCGATTGTGAACGATCGGATCGGAGGAATTGAAGATCGAAACATGCATACCCGGCTCTTCGATGCTGTCGAGCTGCCCGCCGAAGCCGATGTCCTCCATTTCGGGCAGATCCGGTTTGGCGAGATCGATCCGGTCAACCACCTTGAAATCGGAGGTCTCGATCACCAGAACTTTGTCACCGAAATGATACAGGTACTTTCCATCCGGAGAAATCTCCAGCGATGCGCGCCCGCGCCCGCCGATGGCGAGTTCGTCTTCCTTGGCAATATCGTAGGTTTTGGAGATCTTCTGCGCGGCCAGGTCGATCACGGTGTACTTTGGCTTCCCGATTTCGTAATGATCGGCCAGCTTGTTCATCTCGGTTGTGACCGTATAGAGGACCTTGCCCTGCGGATCAGTCACTCCACGGGCGTCGAAGCGGATTCGCTTCGTGGGCGTATTGAGAACGAAGTGATTCGTGACCTTACGAGTGGCGAGATCGACCACGTCGATGCCGCTGTTGTCGGCCGACATCACGTAGAGAGTCTTCTTATCTTCGGAAAGGGTCAAGCCGTTGGGCAGGCCGGTGCTGATGGGGATGGTGCCGACAACTTGGCCCTTGGCTTCATCGACGGCAATGATGGTGTCCTGATAAGTGCCTGTGTAAATCGTGCCGGCATACACGGACGCCGCGCAGGTTGCAGAGAAAAGGATCAGCTTTTTCATGGCTCGAAATCGCGCGCTTTCTATGGAAATACCAGGTCGAGATTGCGCCAGTCCTTGGTGGCCACGGCGCACTTGCTGGCCCAATCGGGAGCGTTGTTCAGGTGATCGGGAACCTGGGCCGGCCAGTAGCAGGAGTTGTAGCAATCGTAGATGTCGCGCTCCACCGGCTGGCAAAGACCCGCCGTCCCGCCGGACGAATCGACTTCCCAACCCGGCGAGAAGGAGAGAGAACATCCGGTGGGGATGTGCGGCCGCTGCGGCGCCTGCTGATTCTGCAGCGCGAAGACGTCTTCGTTCCGCGCCGCGGCTGCGGCAGCTTCGGCGGATTGGCTCATCCGCAGAGCCTTTTTGTTTACTGCTCGCATGTGCCTCATAGAGCTTTCCTTTCTGCAAATCTTGCTAGAAATTCGGGGTTCCGGACGCTAAGCGTTCCGTAGATTGTAAGACAGGTATCCGTCCAGTCGCGAATCCAGTCGCAGTAATGCAGGTTCGGATGGCCGGTGTCGCCGTAGCGCACGAAGGCTTCGTGGTGGCAGCCGCCCGCGCACAAAGGACGCGCCCAACAAGTGTGGCACGCGTATTTCGCGCCAATGTGGCCGCGGTTGAGAAAATCGTCGCGTTTGGCTTGGTCGATCCCGCTGGAGATGTGTCCCAGGGAGTGCGTGTCGGAGTCGACGAAGCGGTGGCAGGGCGCGATGTCCCCCGACGGGCCGACACCGAGTAGCCCAAGGCCCGCCCCGCAAGGATGCGATTTATTGACGCCCTGATATAGCTCGGCGATCGTATCGCTGACGTTGGAAAAGCCGTGCAGTTCGCCGCGCAGCGCGAATTCGAGCCACTCTTCGGCGAGCGTGTGAAACTCGCCCAGCACATCATCCATGCCGCGTTCGTTGATCGAATAGAGCCGGTTCGGCGAGGTGGTCACGGGCGCGAAGCCCACTTCATGGAACCCGAGATCCTGTTTCAGATGGCGGTAGATTTTGACAACGTCCGTCACGCCGGAGGTGAGCGTAACCCGCGCGGCAATGGGACGCGTGCGATGGTTTTCGATCAACGCGCGAACTTTCGGGGCGATGATGTCGTAGCTGCCGCGGCCATTGGCGAAGACTCGCAGCTTATCGTGAAGCTCCGGCGGTCCATCCATGCTCACGGTGACGCCAATCTGGTTTGCGGAGAGAAAGCGGATGATGGCGGGCGTGAGCAGCGTGGCGTTCGTGGTCAGGCTGAAGTCGATGGACCGGCCGCGCAGCCCGGCTTGCTCCGTCGCGTAATTCACTACACGCTGGAGCAGCGGAAAATTCATGAGCGTTTCGCCGCCGAAGAACGTGATGTGGACCGCGCGCCGGCCTGTGGACTCGTTGAGCAGAAAATCCACCGAGGCTTTCGCCGTTTCGAAATCCATGAATTTCGGCTTGCCCTCGGGCGTCGCGACCTTGTCCTCGCCGAATTCGTAACAATACTGGCAGGATAGGTTGCACTGGTTGGTCAGGTTCAGTACCAGCGATTGCAGCGGGAAATCGGCCGGCGGATTCGCTACCGGCTCGGGTGCGGCTTCATCGCCGACAATCACTTGCAGTGATTCCAACTCCGCAATCAGCTCCCCGGCTTCCGGCGAACTCAGTCCATCGACCAGGCGGCTGCGAGGGATCGGCTGGTCACGCAAACTGCTGATGATCGCGGACACTTCTTCGTCGACTGCAAAGATGGCCCCGGCCGGAAGATAGACGAAACGCGCGCCACCACCCTCGAACTCATGAAATTCGCCGAGGCGGCACAGCCCGGACGCCAGAGCCGGATCGGCGGCTGCGCTCACTTCTCCACCTCCGGCTGATCCCACTTAATATAAGTTGGAACGGTCACGACCAAGTAGGATTTGCCGGTCATCGGGCGCCCGTCTTTTTCCTTCTCGGTCTTCGAGGTAGCGACGACCCACACGTTGCCGTAGTTGTTCCGGCTGAACTTCCGTTCCGGATTGGGGCCATCGGATGCCGGGTCAAACAGCGCGGTCGGGCTAAGTTGGCCCACGAAGCCCTTGTCATCGTCACCGTAGACCGACTGGAACTCCTCCACCGACCAAGTGACATCGATGGGACCGAGGTCCACGTCGTCGGCCGTGTGCGCCTTGCCGTCAGCGCCCCGGTTGTAGGCGACGGCCTCGAATTGCTGGTAACCCTTCGGATGCGTTTCGCTGCCGAGGTGGGCCAAGGCCGTCTCGGGAGTCACTTTAATGTAGTCGATGCGGTCGTACACGGCGATGCCGTTCTGTAGAACAGCCTGCCGGAATGCCACGTCGCGTTTGCCGCTGACTGCGTCTGAGGCCACGTTCACTTCGGCGTCGATCTCACCGGGTTTGCTGGAGAGAACGCGCGTCACCGTCACGCCGGCGCCCAGATCGAGATCGGAGGGCTCCACTTTCGCTGGGAAGTTGTTGCCGATCAGCCGGACCTTCGCGCCAGTCGAGCCGGCCTTGAGCGACGTTACGTCAACGCCGATGACGGCCGGGTCGGCGAAGGCACGCACGAGCTTCACATCCATGCCGAACTCCTGATAAGCGCCCCAATACCAGCGGCCCATTGCGTCGAGCTGGTTGGGATCGAACCAAAGGGCCTCGCGCATGTCGTGCGAGAGACTGTCGGGTGAGTCGCCGCCCTTCGCCGCTGCCGAGGAACGGCCGCGCCACGCGTAGCCGGCATAAACCAGGCCGCTCCCGGTGCGGCTCAGCGTGGATCCATCTTTGATGGACTTCAGATTGATCTTGGTAGTGAATTCGTCGTCGCTGGAGCCGGTGGTGATCTCCATCTCGCCGTAATAGCGGCCATGTCCGGGCAAGTCGGCGGAAACCAACCATTTTCCCGCCAGCTTCGGCGCACGCATGCGCGCACGCCAAGTAGCCCATTCCGTAGTGTGTAGCGGCGCAGACTTCGCCAGGAAATCAATCGAAGTTTGCACGGGCTCCCGTTCGGGCGTCTTGGCGGCCTCTTCCGACTCGCCACGGCGCCTGGCACCTGGACCACGGACGTCCGGAAACGCGCCCGAGCCATGGCGGAAGATGTTATCGGCCTGCGGATACAGGAAGGTGTGCATATTGACCAGCAGTTGCCAGTCGGATTTCGTGCGCCGCCAGGATAAAGCGCGCCCCAAAGCGTGGCAGTTCGCGCACGTGTCATGCACCGTGTTATTGGGAATGCTGCTCTCGTCCACCAGCCGGTGCTCCGGCACATACATGACCGCTTTGGCTTCTTCCGGCGCGAGCCCGTGATACGTAGCCAGGTATTTCAAGATGGTACGCGCTTCGGTGGGTGTAATCGTCAGTCCGTTCAGACGCACCATCCTTTTGATGGCTTCTTCCCACCCTTCCGGGGTCGTCCGCTCCCAGGAGATGCGGGTCATGTTGCCCTTGGCGTCCCGTGTATGGCAGGTTCCACAACGCGAAATGACCAGTGGGTCGGTGACCGGAATGCCTTCTTCGGCTGGGGTATCGGCACCGGCTGTGGCACCTCCTCCCGATTGCGCCCAAGCGGCGGGCATCAGGCAAAGGGTTGCAGCGATTAGAAATCGTTTCTTCACAAATTCCTCAGAGTGTCAATCTTCTGCTGGGTTGAAAAGCTCTTGGGCACGCAGTTTCCATTAGCTTTGAACCGTTTGGGCCACTCGCGCGAGTTGCGCATGCAAACCTCAGAAACGATGGAAACTAGAATGGCATCATTGCCAAGAAAGATCAGAAGCGAAATTTCTCGTAGGAACTTACAGCGAGCGGCCGCTTCCTCAACGCTGCAAACGATGCAGCGTGATAGTAAAGTGTGTGCTAAACCGGGTTCCCAGTCAAGAGGAAAAACCGGCCGCCGGTATTTCCTCCGGAAATATCTAGTAACACAGGGGTTACGTCTTAAGAACAGGCGAGGACCCGGCCAAGCGGGCCGATTGCAGAGATCCGTCCTGCGCCAGATAGCTCGCGGCGTTCAGCAGGCTGACATGCGTGAAGGCCTGGGGGAAATTGCCAAGGAAGCGCCGCGCCATGGGATCGTATTCCTCCGGCAGCAACCCGACGTCGTTGCGGAGATCCAGCAGGCGCTCCCAAAGCTCGCGGGCCTCCCGCAGTCTGCCCAACAATGCGAGATTGTTCACCAGCCAGAATGTGCAGGGCAGGAAACACCCCTCGCCAGGCGGCATTCCATCTACGCCTCCTTCGGAAGGATACCTTTGAAGCAGGCCGTTGTCCATCAGCTCGCGCTGGATGTAATCGACGGTCCCGCGAACGCGCGGGTCCGAAGGAGGAAGGAAGCCCACCGTGGCCAGCATCAGCAGGCTTGCGTCCGCATCGCGCGAGCCATAGTACTGTACGAACGAGTTGAGCCCGGCATCAAAACCTTCGCGGCAAACCTCGGCATGAATCTCGTCGCGCAGGCTTCGCCATTTGGTGACATCCCCGGGAAGGCCAAAATCCTCTACGGTACGTACGCCGCGGTCGAAGGCCACCCAGGCCATGACTTTGGAGTGCGTAAAATGCTGCTTCGGCCCGCGAACTTCCCAAATGCCGTGGTCGGGTTCGCGCCAAGCTTTCTCAAGAAACTCGAGCAGAGCGAGTTGAACTTGCCGGGAGTAATCGGTGGGCGGTAAGCCGGCGTGAAGGGCGAGATGGACCGTGTCCATGAACTCGCCATAGACATCCAGCTGAGACTGCGCGTGAGCCGCGTTGCCGATCCGCACGGGCGCGGAGTGCTCGTAGCCGGAAAGCCACGGCAGAGTGAGTTCAGTCAAGCGGCGTTCTCCCGCCAGCCCGTACATGATCTGCAGATCGGAGGGAGTTCCCGCAACGGCACGCAGCAGCCAACTCCGCCATGCACCCGCTTCTTCGTGATATCCGCCCATAATCAGCGCGTAGAGCGTGAGGGTTGCATCTCGAACCCAGCAGTAACGGTAGTCCCAGTTGCGGCTGCCGCCCAGGAATTCGGGTAAAGATGTGGTTGGAGCCGCGACAATTCCGCCGGTGGGCTGGTAAATAAGCGCCTTTAGGGTGAGCAGGGAACGCAGCACGGGCTGTTTCCAATCGCCCTGATAGGTGCAGCGGCTCGCCCATTCGGTCCACCATTGCTCGGTCTGTCTGAGACACTCTTTCCAGTGGCGCGGCCGGGGAGGGCTCTCATGCGTGGGCGACCAGGTGAAGGCGAACGGCACGAATTGGCCCTCGGAGATTGTGAAGGTTGCTACGGTGTGCAGGTTTTGGCCGCGAAGGTCCACCTCCGACACGCACTCGACGGTGTCCGGCCCCGCCACGGCCCGAATTCCGCCCTCGATCTTTCGCACCCAGGGAACGATGGAGCCGTAATCGAACCGGATCACCAGATCCATTTCCATGGGGACTTGTCCGCGGACTCCTTCCACCAGGCGGACAACCTGCGGAAAGCTGGTCCGTGGCGGCATGAAGTCGATTACGCGGGCAACACCGTGGTCGGTTACGAAATCGGTTTCGAGAATCAGGGTGTCGCCGCGGTAGCGCCGCCGGACTTCCAGAACCGGCGCGGCAGGGCACAGCCGCCACCGGCCGTTCTCTTCTTCGCCCAGCAGCGCCGCAAAACACGCGCCAGAATCGAACCGCGGCAGACACAACCAGTCCATGGAGCCGTCGCGGCCAACCAGGGCGGCTGTATGACAATCACCGATTAAGGCGTAGTCTTCGATCCGGTTGGGCATGGGCTCCGTTAGGTAGACTGTGCCACGCTATAACCGTTTCAACCGAGGCGGGCCAAACGGAAAGGCGGCACGTTCTGCGCTCCCACGCAAGCGTCGACTATGCCAGTGGCGCCAGCGCCATGAAGTCGCGAAGAGTTCGCTCGACGCGATCTCGAACCTCTCGCAGGTTTTCCAGGCCGAGCACGTAGGAGGCGAACGTGATGCAGGTCTTTCCGTTCACGTTGATTGCGTTGAAGGATAGCTTGAACGGGGCGATCCAGTTCCAGGAGACCAAGGCCGCTTCCGGACACACAGAGCGTACGCCGTAATTGTTGAAAAAGATGCTGTCCCAAGTTCGAGCGTCGAGGCCGTAGGTAGGCAGCGCTTCGAAACGGCCCGCCTCGGTGGAGAATCCGTAGGCCTTGGCATCGAAGGCACGGCGCACATCCTCACCTAAGATGTCCAGATCGCGGACGAGCCGTTGGTAGCCGCGTTGCGCGTCCTCGAGCGTGTAGCGGTCCTTCGGGATCCGTTGGACCGGACCGATCAGCCAGTCTCCGACCAGCGTCCGTTCGAGCTTGGGTTCGTAGTGCCGCGTCTGCAAGGACGATTGCTGAATGATCGAGTAGGGGTTCTGGCCCAGGACCGCGTTGTAGGCATCCACCGCAGCGAAGGCCAGGGCCGCGTAGGGTTTCACGCCGAGCGTTTCGAGGCCGGCCTGCAGCCCGGCACTGTCGGCCTCATCGAAGTTGAGCAGCACGAGCTCCGGCCTCACACCGGGGCCGCCCAACGGGCGAGTCGCGCCGACCCAGTTCCAGACACCGCTCCACGTATTGACGGCTACGTTGCGGGGAAGCCGGGCAAGGAACGCGAGAAACGAGCTTCGGTCAAGCACACGCGCCGATTCGGGCCGCAAGGTCAGCCTTTTTCCCTGGAATATGTCGGCGTGCTGGCCGCCACAGCAACGGGACACGAGTTCCTTCATGAAGTTGAAGCAACTGGTGCCGTCCCAAGACCCGACGGGCAGACCCGCTTGCACCACGGTGGGCGTCCCGGTATTGCCGGCGAATAGGCGCAGCCAGAGCACCAGGCCCTTGACTCGCTTCCCGCGAAGCCAATTTGTCCGCTGCCCCACATAGTGGTTCGCCTCGACGGCGCCGCTTGCGGGCAAAGGCCGCGGCGTCTCTTGCTCGAGGTCAACCCGCGCCTTTGCTGGATCGATTCCCGCCTCCCGGACCATTTCGAAGAAAACTTCCTGGAGTTGGGAGGGATCAAACGGCTTCTCGAAGACCATCTGCGCCACGTAAAATCGGCCGGCGCGGTAGGGAGCCTGCCCAATCCGCAGGATTTGTGTTGCCTTGCCGCGGACAACGCGCAGGAATACCGCGCGCGCCAATGCTGCCATGCTGAGAAGCGGCACGGCGAACACGACCAAAGCGGTGGAAAGAGAAGCGTGCGCAAACCGCTGAATCGCGTTCGGCCGTCTGCGGGGCGCCTTGCCCTGAACCGCGTGCCTGCAAAACCCGTCAGAAGCGTCGCTCCCTATGAGCTCCTGGAGCTTCGCCAGAGCGAAAGCGGCTGTCTGCTTCAGGTGCTTATGCAGGTAGACCCGGTCGAGAGCGCGGGCAACCCCGGTGAACTCGTACTCAAACGTGCGCACCATCCGGATGTGGCGTTCACGGAGCTTTCCCGGCGGCTCAAACGAATAGGTGATCTTCATGCGTGCGCGACGCATGAGCGGCAACTCCACCGACGTCGTCTCGGCGACAAAGCGCCAGGGCCGCGCGGACTCCACCGTGGTCCAGCGCAGATTGCCCAGTACGCCCAGGGTCCTGACACGCTCCGTGAACGTGTCGCCCGCGGCCAATGGCACGCCGGCATGTCCTTCCACGGCGACAGTTCCGGGGTACCAGCGACACCAATGTTCTGGCGCCGTCGTGTAGTCGTAAGCGGCTTCCGGGGTCGTCTCGAGCCAAACGGCGTGCTCTATCTGACGCATGGCGACAAATGCCAATTCACGTCACGGGAGTATAACACAGGCGTTTGTTTGAAGCAGAACAAACAGCGTGCTGGTCACTTCCCGCTTTTAGGCGCCTTCCCTCGGGTAGCCGCAAGAGGCTTCTTCTTCGGTTTGATCCGGTTGTAATCAACGGCGGCACGAACCAGCTCTTTAAGAGCGCGATCATTCACTTTATCGCCCTCGAAAAGATCGATCGCTCTCCAGACCTTGCCATCCAGGCCCGCGTTGAAGAGCTTTTCGGGATCCGGGAGGCTCGCGCCGTGGGCAAAGGTAAGCTTCACCTTATCTTTATGGGCGTTGCCGACCGCGATGATTCCGTCGCGCGACCACACTGGGCTGCCCATCCACTTCCATTCCTCGATGATCTCCCGGTCGGCCGCAAGGATGTGCTTGCGGACACTGGCGAGCGTTTTGCCGCGCCAGTCCGTGAGCCCTGCGATTAGCTGGTCAATCCGTTCGGATGGATTCATATCTGCCTTCAAGGCTTCGGAGCATTAGCCGTCCAGCTGGGCGTTTCGATGCCGAACTGCTTGGCATACTCCGCGTTTAGCCGCTGCCAGCCGTCGAACTTCATAGCGTCGGGGCCGACCATGCGGCCGATGGGAGTTCCGTCGAGAAGGTGATCCAGAACATCGAAACAAATGTGCCAGCCCGCAGCACCCCACGAGATGAAGCGGCGATCGATACTGTGCCACAGTGTCAGGCGCGTGCCGCCGCCCAAGGGCTCGAGTTCCCACCGGATCTCGCCGTACTCAAGTACCTCGGGCGCATCGGCTCGCGTCACCGTTGTTAACTGCGGCCTGCCTGTTCCCACCCAGGTGAGATTCACCGTGCTCCCGACCGTAGCCAAGCTCCCATCGGCGACAAAGGGAGCCCACTCGCGCAGATGCGCCGGGTCGGTAAGTGCCTGCCAGACTTTTTCCGGCGAGTGGCGCAGTTCTCTGACCAGAATGAGCGTCCACTTCTCTCCATCCTTTCGTACCTGCGCCCCACCGGCAGGGCCCGGTGTGTACTGTTCGCGATCCATCAGCGCTTTCTCAGCCTGTGTAGCGTGCCAGCTGGGTGAGCTGAACAAGGTTGCCGCATGTGTCCTTCAGCATCGCAATGGTGGATGCGGTCACGTCGGTGGGCGGCATCGTAAACTCAGCGCCGCGCGCCTTGATCCGTTCGTAATCGCCTTTGATGTCGTCGGTGAAGAACATGGCCGCGGGTTGGCCCTGTTGAAAGATCGCCTCCTGATACGCTTTGGCAGCGGGGTTGCTGTTCAACGCGAGCTGCAACTCAGTACCGTTCGGCTCCTCGGGCGACGCCACGGTCAGCCAGCGATATGGGCCTTGGCTGAAATCGGTCTTCTTGGCAAAGCCCAACACCTCTGTATAGAAGCGCAGGGCCTTGTCCTGATCGTCCACGTATACGCTGGTCACTTTGATTTTCAATGCGTTTCTCCTTGGTCACGTTCGCGGTTTGGGCCGCGTCAATTTCTCTTTTGTTTTCTTTCTTGTTGTTGTTGATTGATCCATGCGGTCGAGGTGGCGTTCGAGAGCGTCCAGGTGAGCGGACCAGAACCGGCGGAACGGAGCCAGCCAAGCATCGACTTCCTGGAGTGGTTCAGGTCTTAGCCGGTAGAGACGGCGCTGTGCGTCCACCGTGGATTCCACGAAGCCGGCCTCGCGCAGCACGCGCAGGTGTTTTGAAACGGTCGGCTGCGGCATACGAAGCTGCCGCTCGATCTCGCCAACCGACTGTTGTGACGAGACCAGGAGGCTCAATATCGCGCGGCGGTTCGGCTCTGCAATGATTTCGAACACAGATTCCACTCTCTTCATATACCGCCATGTGCATATACAAGTCAAGGAATATAATGCAAGAGAAGCAGCCACAGTTCAATCGTTGGAACTTTTTGGAAAGATGGAGGGGAGGTTGGTAGCGCTAACGGGAATCGAACCCGTATTTAAGCCTTGAGAGGGCTCCGTCCTAACCGTTAGACGATAGCGCCGCCGGTTGGAACCATTATATCCGACCGTGCCACGCCGCCACCTGTTAAAATAGGGCTTCACTCATTATCCTGGCTCCGGGCTTCGCCGGACGCTGGCGGAGACCACTCAACATGATTTCAGCGACACAGCTACGCCCTGGCATGGTCATCAAGTTCAACAACGAGCTGTACTCCATCTTCAAGACCGAACACCGCACGCCGGGCAACCTGCGCGGTTTCGTCCAGGCTAAGATGCGCAAGCTCAGCAGCGGCACGATGATCGAGCATCGCTTCTCCTCGGAAGATCGCGTCGATCGCGCCACGCTCGAAGAACATGAAATGGAGTATCTGTACGACGACGGCGAATACTACTACTTCATGAACACCGAGAACTTCGAGCAGATGCACCTGACGCGCGATATCTTGGGTGACGGCGTCGAATTCCTGGTTCCGCAGCTCAAGGTGAACATCGAGTTCTATGAAGGCAAGCCCATCAGCGTGGAACTGCCGCCCACCGTCGATCTCACGGTGGTCGAAACCGAGCCTGGCCTGAAAGGCGCCTCCGTCTCCAACGTCACCAAACCAGCAAAGCTCGAGACGGGGCTGGTCGTGCAGGTGCCGCCGTTCATCAACGAAGGCGAAAAGATCCGCGTCAGCACGTCGGAAGGCACCTATCAGGAACGCGCCTGATCGCGCCCGTTCCGTATCAGAACACGAACTTCAGCGCAACTTGCATGATCCGCGGGTCCTGCGCGCTCAGGATCTGACCGAACTGATTGCTGGTCAGTGTGGTGGTGACGATCGGCTGCCCCGGCGCGCCCGCGCGGAAGCTGTTGGTCAGGTTGAAGGCTTCCCCGCGGGCTTCCAAGGTCATGCCTTCATGAACCGTGAAGATGCGCGAGAGAGCTGCGGAAATATCCCAGAATCCAGGCCCCGGAATACTCGACCGGCCCGAACTGCCGAGCGTGCCCAATGCAGGCTGCGCGAAGGCCGCCGGATTGATCCAACATGACGGGCGCGGATCGGAACAAAGCGGATCGGCGAGGACCTGATTGGGCCGCTGATCGGCGCCGGAAGTCCCGCTCAACTGACGGTCGACACCTGTATACGCCGTCAGGTAGGCGCCGGATAGGAAACGATAGCTCGGCGAGAGCACCCAATTGCTCGCGATGATCCGCAGAATGCGGTCTTCAAAGCGCGGAGACTGGAGCACCGCGGTGATGTTCACGATATGACGGCGGTCCAGCGACTGCGTTCCGTCCAGCGTGCCGGTCTGGCAGTTGCCGCGGTCGAAGGCGCGGTTGTTGGGATCCAGCAGGCCGGCCCCGACGCCTCCCACAAGCGAGCCGATGGTGCTGTCGCCGATGCAATGCGACCAGGTGTAATTGGCGTCGATGCTAACACCACGCGTGAGCCGCTTCTCGGCTGAAAGGATCATGCCGTTGTAGCTGGCCGTTCCGCCCGATTCGAACTGGTCCACAAAACCCAGGTATTGGCCGTTGGCCGGGTCGGCCAGGTATGCCAGCCGGCGCTGGTTCGTGTTTGTGGTCGAGTTGCACCCGGTCACTTGGCCCTTGGCGCAAGTGAGTGGCCCGGGGACGAGAATGGCCGGATTGAGCTGTTCGCTCACCCACAGGTGCCTGGTTTGGGTTCCTAGATAGGTTACTGAAAGTAGCCAGCTGGCCACCTGCCGTTGGACTGCCAGGTTCCAGGTGTATACCGTCGTGCCCTTGGCGTCCGGTTGTTGCGCCATGAAGGAGCCAAAATTCACGAATGGCGAGTTTGGTCCGAAAGGCGTGGTAAAGGGATTCCCTCCCGCCACAGTCGCCCACGGATTGGCGAAATTCAGGGGCCCCGGCGGTTGCACGGTGTTGCCGAACGGCGGCGCCGTGGTGGGCGTAGACATGATCTGAATGTTCGGGAAATCGTAGAAGATCCCGCCCGATGCACGAATGACGGTCTTGCCGTCTCCCCGCGGATCGAAGGCGATCCCGACGCGCGGACCGAACTGGCCCCAGCGGTTGCCGACCCCTGTCTTTCCCTGGAAGCCCGGATCGCCCGCATACACCAATCCGGCCGGAGCCTTCGAGAAAACTGTGCTGTGGATTCCTTGATAAAAGTTCGCCCAGTTGAAATTGTAGACAGCTCCGTTATTGATCCCTTGAGGCAGGAACGGCTCCCAGCGGATACCCAGATTGGCGGTGAGACGGCTGGAGATTTTCCAAGTGTCCTGTAGATAGAGGCTGTGATACCACTTGTACGTGAATGTACTGTTCGGCGTGCCTTGGGTCAGTGAGCCAAGCTCGCCCAGCAGGAAGTCGGACATGCCTGCGCCGGACGCAAGTCCAGTGAAACCGAACGTGCCGGCGGAAAAGACGTTGGCTAATTGGCTGTGCTGGTACTTGAAGCCGGAGTAGCCGAATTTGATCTGATGCGATCCGCGCACCAGGCTGACGTCGTCGGCGAGCGTGTAGTACATCGGAATGAAGGACGCCTGGATCGCGGTGCCAATGCCGATGCTCGGGCCGCCGGTTACGTTGACCACGGTCTGGTGCGGCACAAAACAAGTGAATGCTACGCCCAGGTCGCAGGCCGAGAAATAGTCGTCATTGAAGCGATGCACCGCGACGCGGTTGGCCGCGAAACTAAAGGTGTTGATGGACGTGGGGCTGAATAGAAAGGTGTGGCCGACGGCCGCGGTCTGCGCCAAATCATCCAAACCGCCCTGGACCGTGTCCAGAATGTTTTTCGAGAAGGCATAGGCTGGCGGTAGATAGTAGGCGCTGGCCATGTAACGGCCGAAAAGCGTCTGGCGCTCGCTAATCTGGTAGTCCACGCGGCCGAGCACCTGGTACTCGTTGGTTTTGGTGACCGGCCCGTAAGGCACCTTGCCGCAGGGGTCTGTGCTGGTAGGCAACTGTTTGACAATGGCCAACGATTGCGCGCTGAACATGCTGGCCGGAATCTGGTTGCCCGGGAACGGGGCGCCAGTGCTGGGGTCTTTGAGTTGGGGAAAGCCGCAGCCGCTGAAATTGCCCTGTAGCATGCTGGCGGTAGGAACGAATCCGGTCAGATTAGCCGGGTCCGATCGCGTGCGCGTCCCCTGGTAGCCGACGAAGAAGAACAGCTTGTTCTTCAGAACCGGCCCACCCAGCGTTCCGCCGTACTGATTGCGTTTCAAAGTGTCACGGCGCGGTGCGAAGAAGTTGCGCGCGTTCATGTCGCCGTTGCGCAGAAACTCGAACAAATCGCCGTGATACTGGTTCGTGCCCGACTTGACCACCGCGCTGACCGCACCGGCCGCATGCATCCCATTCTGCGCAGTCAGTGAATTGGTTTCGACTTTGAATTCCTGCAATGCATCGGGGAACGGGAACGGCAGATTCATTGCGTCGAATGGGTTGTTGTAGAGCGTACCGTCCAGCGAGTATGTGACGCCGGAAAGCATGCCGCCCGCGATGGAGATATTCAACCCGCCCGGGTAGCCGGCCGTCCCGTTTCTTCCGCCGGGCACCGCGGCGCCGGCGAGTTGGATCAGTTCCACCGGATTGCGGCCGTTGAGGGGCAGTTCGACGATGCGCTGGTTTTCAATCACCGAGCCGACGCTGGTGGCTTCCGTGTCCACCAGAGCCGCGTTGGCAGCTACCTGAACTTGCTCGGTGACGGCCCCGACTTTCAGTTGCACATCGATGGTGGGATTCGTCGCCACCTGAAGCGTGATGCCGGTCTGAACGAACGTCGTGAAGCCAGCTTTGCTCACTTCGAGGCGATACGGTCCGATCGGCAGGTTGGGCAGCACGTACCCGCCTTCCGTGCTGGTTGTGGCGGTGCGTTGCACGCCCGTGGCGGTTTGAATGGCCCTTACCTCTGCGCCTGGAACTGCCGACCCGCTTTCGTCGTGTACTGTCCCCTGGATCTGCGACGTGGCCTGCGCGAACAGCGCCGCGCAACTGAGCGCAAGTATGGACGCGATACGTAGCGTTTGCATGGAACCCTCCGTCCCGTCGTTGTGGGGAGTATATACGACAATCTAAGGTCCGTCAAGGAAGGATGTAGTGCATGCAAAGCTCGCCGGCCAAGCGCTAAGATAAATCAAGTTCCCCGTGCTGGCAACGTGTTGGAAAGCCCAGCGGAAAAGGATCCCGATGAATTCACGCCGTACGTTTATCGGCACTATGGCAAGCGGGTTGGCCACGACGCTGGCCTCCGCTAGCGTCCTCGGCGCAAACGACCGGCTGCGCATCGGCGTGATTGGCGCGGGCCAGCGTGGCGCTGAACTCGCCCACCAGGCCTTGGCCTGCCCCAACGTTGAGCTCGCCGCCTTCGCCGACGTCTATACCCGGCGTTTGGAAGACGCGCGCAGGTTGGCCCCCGGCGCTGCTGCGTACCTGGATTACCGCCGGATCTTGGAAGACAAAACCATCGACGCAGTCATCGTCGCGACGCCGCAGCATCTGCATGCCGAGCACTTCATTCACTCCCTCGATGCGGGCAAGCACGTCTATCAGGAAAAGACAATGGCATTCACGGTGGAGCACGCCAAGCGCATGCGGGCTGCCCGCCGTAACGCTCCCAAGCTCGCCGTGCAGATCGGCCATCAGTCCTGCTCCTCCGGGCAGATGCGCGACGCGCTTGCGTTCCTGGCATCGGGCCTGGTGGGCAAAATCACCGCTATCCGTATGCAGTGGTACCGCAACACGCCACACGGCAAGCCCCAATGGGCGCGTCCGGTTTATCCGGATATGACGCCCGAGAGTATCGCCTGGAATGCGTTCCTGGGTGACGCACCCCAGCGCGATTTCAATCCCGACCGCTTCGTCAACTGGCGCTTCTTCGAGGATTATTCGGGAGGCAATGTGCACGAGAATCTGTGCCACCAGCTCGCCTTCTGGTATCAGGCTCTGCAGCTCCAGATCCCGCATGCAGCCACGATGAGCGGCGGTCTGTTTCTCTGGAAGGACGGCCGCGAGCTTCCGGACACGATGAACGTTGTGTTCGAGCAGCCCGAGCAGATGCTCATCAGCTGGGACTCAGGGCTGGGGAACAGCCAGCCCGGCATCGGCGAAGACGTGTTGGGCGCCGACGGGACGATCTCCCGCGGCCAGACCATCCGCTACATTCCTCAAAAAGTGAATCGCCCGGACGGCGTTGAGCTGATCGGCAAAGTGATGAGCTTTCCCGCCGCGCACATGCAGAATTTCGTGGATTCGATCCGTGCCGGCAAGGAGACCAATTGCCCGTTTGACCTGGGCTATCGCGTTTCCATCGCGTGCTCGATGGCGCTGGAAAGCTTCCGCCAGCGACGCACCGTCCACTGGGACCCGCGCACCGAAACGATCGTCTGATCAGTGCACTGTGTAGCGCGCTTTGAGCGCGAACGGTGCAATCTCGATGTCAAACTGGTCCCCACCGCCGGCCGTCATCTGGTAAGTGCCGTGCATCATGCCCACCGGTGTCTTCAACGGACACCAGGACGAATATTGGAACGATTCGCCGGGCGCGAGTACGGGCTGCTCTCCGACGACTCCCGGGCCTTGGACCTCTTCCACGTGTTCCAAAGCATCGGTGATGATCCAATGCCGGCTGATGAGCTGGACGGTCTGCTCGCCCTGATTCGTGATGCGCACCGTGTATTGGAATACCCAAACGTCTTCCTGCGGCTTTGACTGCTCCGGAACGTAGCGGGACATGACCTCTACGCGGATGTGGTTCGTCACGGCTTCGGACATCGGTGCGGTGACCGATCGCAAATCAGGCATCACGAAACGCTTATGGTAGCAAGCCGCGCGGCGTCGGCGCGGCGGTGCTGCAAGACTCGCTTATAATCGGTTCGAGATGAAATACGCCGCCATTGCCAAATACACTTCCGACGCCGCTACCATCGCCAAGGCCCGGCCTGCTCACCGCGAATATCTGACGGGGCTGATCGAGCAAAACCAGCTCGTCATCTCCGGACCCTTCACGGACGATCGCGGCGGTCTGTTGGTCTACGAAGCCGAGAGCGTCGAGCAGGTGGAAGCGCTCATCGCCGCGGATCCCTTCACGCAGCAGGGTGTGTTCGTTTCCTGGGAGATCCGGCCCTGGAACGTGGTCATGCTCAATCGAGCCCTGTTGTGCCGGTAGGAAGCGAAGGCGCTCGCATCGCAGGGACGCGAGCGCCACTCCTCCGGTAAAACGCGTTTAGTTGTGTTTGTCGCGGTAGATCCGGCGGCTCACGCGATTCTGCTGCCGGTTTACGGAGCGCCTTTCGGCTGGCGATAGCTTTCCTCCGTTAGTCGCACGGTCGGCGCGAATCTCGCGATGGATTCCTGCCTCTTTGCTCTCCAGGTGCGCGGTTTCGCGCGGCTTCAGCGATCCGGACTTGACGCCCTGCGCGATGCGGTCCTGTTGGCGCTCCGCGCGCCGGCCCACCTCGCTCTTCTGAGCGAACGCCCCGACAGCCAGAAGCGATGCCGCAAATGCCGTCACCAGAATCGTTTTCATATGCTCCTCCTCGTCCCGCTTTTGTCTCGCCGCTCGCGGCGGCTCACACCCTGTCAAACGCGGACCTGGACGAAAAGTTGACCGGCGAGCTGATTAAATGTCCTTTATGCTCCCAACCATGGTGCTAAGACGAACTGTCACCAATCACTAGTCGCCGGCCACCAGCGACCGTTGCTACCATTGACTCAGGGACACCCTCCCGCTTTCTCCATGGAATTTGAATTCACGCCGGAGCAGACGCAGCTTCGCAAGAGCATCCGGGAGTTCGCCGAACAGGAGATCCGGCCGCACGTGCTGGAGTGGGACGAGAACGAGATTTTCCCGCTGGAAGCCATCAAGAAAGCCGGAGGACTGGGCTTCCTCGGCGCCATTTTCCCCGAGGATCTGGGCGGCGCGGGCCTGGGCTACATCGAGTACTCCATCATCGTGGAGGAACTCGCGCGCGTGGATCCTTCAGTCGGCCTCATCGTTGCCGCGCATAATTCGCTGTGCACGAACCACATCTACGTTGCCGGCAACGACGAGCAGCGCAAGAAATACATTCCCAAGCTGGCCAGCGGCGAATGGATCGGCTGCTGGTCGCTCACCGAATCAGAGTCGGGCTCGGATGCCGGTGGGATGCGCACCAAAGCCGTCAAGGACGGCTCCTGCTGGGTGCTGAACGGGACCAAAATATTCACCACCAACGCGCGCTATGCAGACGTTTGCGTCGCCATGGCGGTCACCGACCGCGCCGCTTCACACCACGGCGTTTCTGCGTTCATCCTCGAAAAAGGCGTGCCCGGCTTTCAGTTCGGCAAGCAGGAAAATAAGATGGGCATGCGCGCAAGCGCCACCGGCGAGGTCATATTCACGGATTGCCGGGTGCCGGAATCGCAGCTTCTCGGCAAGACGGGCGAAGGATTCGTCGACAGTCTTCGCATTCTGGACGGCGGACGCATCTCCATCGCCGCGCTTTCCGTCGGCACCGCGCAAGGCGCATATGAAGCGGCTTTGAAGTATTCGAAACAGCGCAAGCAGTTCGGACGGCCGATCTCGGAGTTTCAAGCCATCCAGCAAAAGCTGGCCGACATGGCAACCGAAATCGACGCCGCGCGCCTGCTCACGTATCGTGCCGGTTGGATGAAGGACCATGGCCAGCGCGTCACCAAGGAATCTTCCATGGCCAAGCTGTTCGCCTCCGAGACTGCGGTGCGCGTCGCCAATGAGGCGGTGCAAATCCATGGTGGCAACGGCTTCATCAAGGATTACCCAGTCGAGAAGTTTTACCGCGACGTGAAGCTCTGCACCATCGGAGAAGGCACCAGCGAAATCCAGCGCCTGGTGATCGCACGCCAGCTCCTCAAATCCGAATGACGGACTGGTCCCAAAAAATTCTGGCCGGCGATCTCCGTGCCTTGGCCCGCGCCGCCACCGCCATTGAAAACCGCAGCGCCGCCGCCGAAGCCTTGCTCAAGGAGCTGTTTCCGCACACTGGCCGCGCCACAGTCATCGGCGTCACCGGTTCGCCTGGCGTCGGCAAGAGCACCCTGACCGATCGCCTGGTTCATGAACTGCGGCGCGAAGGCAAACCTGTCGGCGTCCTCGCGGTCGATCCCACCAGCCCGTTCACCGGCGGCGCAATCCTGGGCGACCGCATCCGCATGCTGAGCCATCATGCCGACGAAGGCGTGTTCATCCGCTCCATGGCCACGCGGGGCCACCTCGGCGGACTTGCCGCCGCAACCACGGACATGGCGCTGTTGCTGGACGCCGCGGGCAAAGAAGTGGTGCTCGTCGAAACCGTAGGCGTCGGCCAGGACGAAGTCGAGGTCGCCCGTCTGGCCGACGTCACCATCCTGGTCCTGGTCCCCGGCATGGGTGACGACGTGCAAGCCATCAAAGCCGGTATCATGGAGATCGCCGACGTCTTCGTCATCAACAAGGCTGACCAGCCCGGCGCCGACCGCTTGGAGCGCGAGATCCTGAGTTTGCAAAGTCTATCCGTTCGGGCTGATGGCTGGGTTCCGCCGATTATCCGCAGTATCGCCACGGAAGGGCAGGGCATTGCGGAGACACTCGCCGCCGTACGATCATTCTTGCAGCGGGGCGGAGCCAAAGAACGCGCCGTCGCCAATTGGGAACAGCGGCTGCGCGAGATGCTGCGCGACCGTCTGCTCGCTCAGTTCGTGGATTTGAACTTTCACGCCGCGGCCGAAGAAGTGGCGGCGCGGCGGTGCGACCCGTACACAATCATCGATGGCTGGATCCAACACTTTCAAGATTGATCACCTGGGCATTGCCGTGCGGTCCATCGACGCCGCGCTCGACTTCTACGAGAAGCAGCTCGGCTTTAGTGCCCCGCCGCGCGAGACAGTGGAGGAGGAGAAGGTCAACGTCGCTATGCTACCCGCCGGCGGCCCGCGCATCGAGCTGCTGGAAGCCACGGGCTCCGACTCGGTCATCGCCAAATTCATCGAAAAGCGCGGCGAAGGCCTGCATCACGTTGCGCTCAAGGTGCCGGATCTAGCGGCCACCGTCGCGCGCCTTCAGTCGTCTGGCGCGCGCTTGCTGAACGAGCCTCGGGCCGGCGCGGGCGGGCATCTCTACGTCTTCGTCCATCCATCGTCTACCGGCGGCGTGTTGCTGGAACTCATACAGGAATGAAACCAACCATTGGAATCATCGGCGGGAGCGGCCTCTATTCGATGCCGGGCTTCACCGCGCAGAAAGAAGTGGAAGTCGCCACGCCTTGGGGAGATCCTTCGGATGCCTATGTCGTCGGCCAGTTGGCAGGCAGGGAGGTTGCCTTTCTGGCGCGCCACGGCCGCGGCCATCGCATCTCGCCTTCCGAGCTGAATTTCCGCGCCAACATCTACGGCTTCAAGTCGCTGGGCGTCGAACGCATTCTCTCGCTCAGCGCCGTCGGCTCACTCAAGGAGGAACACCCGCCGCTGAAATTCGTCATCCCCGATCAGTTCTTCGACCGCACGCGCGGCCGCGTATCGACCTTCTTCGGCGAAGGGCTCGTCGCCCACATCAGCTTCGCCGATCCGGTTTGCCCGCAGCTTTCGCGCGTCGTGCACCAGGCCTGTGTCAGCGCCGGCGTCGATGTCGCGCAAGGCGGAACGTATCTTTGTATGGAAGGCCCGGCATTTTCCACCAAAGCCGAGTCGAACGTGTATCGCACTTGGGGCATGGACGTGATCGGCATGACCAATCTTCAGGAGGCCAAACTCGCCCGCGAAGCTGAGATCTGCTACGTCACCATCGCCATGGTGACCGACTACGACTGCTGGCACGAAGAGCACGCTGCCGTCACCGTTACGGATATCCTCGCAAACCTCACGAAGAACGCCGAACATGCCTGCCGGGTAGTGGCTGAAGCCGTCGCGAGCATGCCTTCGGCGCGCGAATGCAAGTGCGGATCGGCGCTGGCGCACGCGCTCATTACCGACCCCAAGGTAGTGCCGCCCGCCACTCGCGCCAAGCTGGAGCTGCTGGTTGGAAAGTATCTCCACTGAGCGGCTGGCACAGGAACTGCTCGAACACTGCATGGCCGCGCGGCCGTGGCCCGAGCATTTGCTCGACGACCTGTTGGCGGCCGGAGGCGATCGCGAACTCTTCCGCGTAGTGGTGGAGCGCCTGGCCGATCTCTTCGAGCCGCGCCTATGTGCCGTCTATGCGGACCTGTTTGCCGAAGTCGTCGCGCGAAAGATTCCCGGCATCCACGCCGATCACCTGACCGCCCGCTACGAGCGTGTGCGCAAGCCACGCATCTGCGACCGGAAGCCCTCCGCCGTCGAGAACGTCTTTGTGCTTTCGCGCGTCACCCTGGGCGCCGACATCGCCGTCACCAGCGTTCTTCTCGATGCCGCGAAGCAGCGTTTTCCAAATGCTGCGATCTGGTTCACCGGTCCGAAGAAGAGCTGGGAGCTGTTTGCGGCCGATGCCCGCTTGCGGCACTTGCCGATCGCTTACGGACGCGCCGGCACGATTGATGACCGGCTCTCGATCTGGCCGCAACTGCGCGAGGCGGTCAGCCGGCCGGCCAGCATCGTTATCGATCCAGATTCGCGTCTCACGCAACTTGGCCTGCTGCCCATCTGTCCGGAAGAAGACTACTACTTCTTCGAGAGCCGCTCCTATGGCGGCGACGCTGACGAACCGCTGCCTGTGCTCGCGGGCCGCTGGTGCAAGGAAACGTTCGGGGCTCCGAATGCCGAGCCTTACATTGCCACCGGGCTCGAAGCCGCGCCGTTCGCAGCTACAGTGAGCTTCGGCGTCGGCGAAAATCCTGCGAAGCGCCTGCCCGATCCCTTCGAGGCCGAAGTGTTGCGGCGATTGCCTCGGCCGGTCCTGGTCGACAAAGGCGCCGGGGGCGAAGAAGCCGAGCGCGTCGAGCGCGCCGTTGCGAATGCCGGCAGCGGCATTGAAATGTGGGATGGATCCTTCGCCGGATTTGCAGCGCACATCCAGCGCAGCCGGCTCTATGTGGGATACGACTCGGCCGGCGGCCACGCTGCCGCGGCTTGCGGAGTTCCGCTGGTAAGTATTTTCGCCGGCGCTGCCTCCGAGCGGATGTTCCAACGGTGGCGTCCAACCGGCAGCACCCGCGCCAGCGCCGTCATCCGGCCGGATGCCATGAACGTTCAGCAGGCGCTCGCTACTTTTGAGGCGTCGGTTCGGCGGGTTTCTCTTTCGTCTGGTCCTCCGGAAGCGGATCCGGAGTATCGAACTTGATCGTGGTCTCAGTGCCGAACTTGCGATACAGCCGGAACTCGATATCGTTCTTGGTGAGGTACTTCGCCCGCAGCGTCAGCTCCGCTTTCAACGGCAGCATGTAGTCCGCGTCGCCGATCTTCTGAAAATCGTAGTCCAGCGATTCATGCGCCTCGCGCACTGGAAAATCGGCCGGCATATCGTAAGGATTCAGGGTGATCTTGGTCACCATGTTGGTATCCTTGTCGATGTAAATCAAGCCGCGGTAGGCCGGGATGATTTCGTCTTTGTTATCGGCCAGCACGTGGAATTTCGAGTTCGCCTGCGCGATGTCATACGAAAAGACGTACGTTCGCCGGCCGCGCAGCGTTGCCCAGCGCTCCCAGCCGAAGCGCGCCTGGCTGCCGGGGTCGAATATCTCCTTCATCATGCTGCCGAATTCACCAGCGGACACCGTGCCCCCGAGCTGCTCCATTTTCACGTTGGTCACCGGCTGGTTGTTTTTCAGGATAACCTCGTAGTTTTCCTGCTGGCCGTTGTAGCTGAGGCGCGAAGTGATGGTGTCGACGTGATACCAGTTGTTGCCGGAGCTCGACGGGTCGACGTCGCGCCGCGTCACCTGGACGCAGATGAAGTTCGGCAGGTTTTTCGTGTAGTTCATCACGTAATCGCGCGTTTCATTCAGAATCTTGGCTTGTTCGATCGAGTCGGGCGGCGGAATCGGGACGATCACGGGTTTCGGCGCAGGTGGCGGCGCCACGGGCAAACTGGCGGAAGCATCGCTCAAATCGCGCAAAGCGGCGACGGTCTTTGGCCCAGCGCCCATGCCTTGCAGCTCTTCCACGGTCCGGTCGTCCAGCTTCTCCAGCATCTTCACGTGGCGCAGGTATTCGGCCACTTGCCGGTCGGGCTGCTTCAGATCGATGGACGAGCGGATGAACTTCACCAGGTTGTCGACCGTCAGCGCCATCTCAGTCGCGGCGGTTAACCCGAGAGCAGCCACCAAAACCAGCAGGTAACGCATATATATTTCTATTGTCCCTCAGGTTTTGCCGGCCAGCAGGTCGGCCAGGGCGGGCGCTAAATCCGGGTATTGGAATCGAAAGCCTGCCGTCTCAGCGGCGCCTGGGATTACCCGTTGACCACCCAACACCATGGTCGCCATTTCGCCGAGCGCGAACTGCAGCGCAACGGCCGGCACAAAGAAGATCGCCGGCCGGTGCAGCGTGGCGGCGAGTGCCTGGGTGAACTCGGCGTTGGTGACTGGATGCGGCGCTGTGGCGTTCACTGGTCCGCGAACGGCGTCACTCGTCAGCGCGAACACAATCAGGTTGATCAGGTCCTGAACATGGATCCACGACATCCATTGTTTGCCCGATCCCAGGCGCCCGCCCAGCCCGAAGCGGAACGGCGGAAGCATCCGCGCCAGCGCACCGCCCTTGCCCAGCACTACGCCAATGCGCGGCAGCACGACGCGGATTCCCAGCGCCTCGGCGGCGAGCGCGGCCTGCTCCCATTCCACAGAAAGATTCGCCAGAAAATCGCTGCCCGGAGGAGCGTTTTCCGTCAGAATTTCATCGCCGTGCGGGCCGTAATATCCGATGGCCGACGCACTCACCAACACGCCGGGCCGCGGCGCAAGTTTCGAAAGCGCCTGCAGCAGGTTCCGGGTACCGTTGACACGGCTGTCGCGGATACGCCGCCGGGCTTCCGCAGTCCACCGCTGCGCCACTGGCTCGCCGGCCAGATGAACGACGGCATCGGCTGAGGCCAGACTCCCGGCGGGCGGCTCGACGTCCATCGAACGCCACTCGGAGAACTGAACTTCCGCCGGCAGGCCCGCGCCCAGCCGCCGGCCAAGAACATGAACGGCGTGTCCTGTTTCCAGCAGCTTTCGCGTGAGCAAACCGCCGATAAATCCGCTTGCGCCGGTGACCGCGACGTTCACTCTAGACATTCTATGCCGCGGATATAGGCGTCGACGTCGGTCTTGCGCCGCATCCCTTCGTAAGACATGTAGCGCACCTGGCCGAAAATGGGCCGCTCCACCCATGGCCGGTCATGCAGGCCGAAGCACCAGAGGATGTTGGTGTACGAATTGGGATCGCGGCCGTCCAGTGCGTAGCGGTCGTTTAAGTAGATCGCAGTGGCGAGCGCTGCTTCAGGAGTCGCGGACCATTCCAGGATCTTCTTGCCCCAATACATGCGGTAGTAGCCGTGAATCTTGCCGGTAATGAGCAATTCCTTTTGCGCGGCGTTCCACAGCGGATCGTGCGTGAGCGCGCGCTCGAACTGTTCGCGCGTGTACACGGGGTTGCGTTTGTCCCGGGCATGTTTGGCGAGCGTCGCCCGCGCCCAATTCGGGAGGCTCTCCAGCGACTCCGGATCTTCAGCGAAACGCGCAAAGTTGAAGGCCAGTTCGCGCCGGACGATCAGCTCTTCTAGAAAATCGTCGGCGATGAGCTTGTGCTCGCGTGCGTATTCTTCCACCGTCAGAGCGATTTCGAGCGATGAAATGTGTCCAAAGTGAAGATACGGACTGAGTCCCGAAGTAGCATTCTCCGCAGGCTGGCCGCTGAGGTTCGCATAACGGTGCAGGTTATGTTTGAGAAAGTGCTGGAGGCGCCGATGCGCCGCCCGGGCCCCACCCCGATAGACCGGCGAAGGGCGGATGGATGGATCGACGCCGGCGCTGCCCGCCGGAAAATGCGGAATCGACCCGCGAAACTTGTTTTGGACGCGGATCGGCGGAACAGGCTTCAGATAAGCGGGCAGCAGCCGCTTGATCTTCGGGCGTATCGTGTAGGCGGCGTATTCACGTTTCTCGAAACACGACATTGGAACAATGCAGCTTGAATCAACGGCGTAGTAAGGGATGTCGAGCTTGGCCGGCGCGCTGGCGTTATACCGCTTCGCGGGGAACAGCGGATAATCGTCGGTGACGATCGCCGCCGCGCCCTTCGCCATCCGATACAAGATGTCATTGCGATCCTCACGACGATGCCGCTGGTGGAAAACGTAGCCCACGCCAAGCCTCCGCAGCTCTGCCTGTGTATCGGGAACACCTTGCTGGATGAAGGTGTGAAAACGTTCGCTCGCATAGGGGTAATCGAACGTGAGTCCTTCATAGAACAGCACCGGAAGACCGGCCTGATTCGCCATCCCGACGGCGTAAGCCAGCCCATGATTGAACGAAACCCGGCGGTTCACCTGCGCCCAATAGAGCACATACCGGGCGTCCGCCCGAAACGGCGCGCTGTTCAGCCGTTGGACGCGGTCTTCCACATTCTCCATAATGAAGGTGATCGCCATGCGCGCCTGGAACCGGGCAAAACTTCTGTGGGGCTACCTGCGGCGCAAGCCGAAGCTGAACGCATTGCCGGTGGAGTATATCGTCGAGACGACGGCCAAGTGCAACCTCTATTGTCCCATGTGCCCGCGCGAAACCCACAAGCAGCCCAAGGAAGACATGCCGGAGGAGATCTTCACCCGGCTGGTCCAGGAGTCAGGCGCCAGCGCCGAGCACATGATGCTGATCGGCCTGGGCGAGCCGTTCATGGACCGCAAGATTTTCGATCGCATCGAGTATTGTGAACGCCACCACATCTCCACATTGCTCTCCACCAACGGCACTCTGCTCGACGAGAAAACCTGCGCGCAGATTCTGGACGCGCCGCTCGAACACATCACGCTCAGCTTCGACGGCGCGACCAAAGAATCCTACGAATACTACCGCAAGGGCGCGAAATTCGAAAAGGTCCGCGACAACTTCGTGCGGTTCGCCCGCATGAAGCACGAGCGTCGCGCCAAGGTACAGGTGGTGGTCCAGATGGTCCGTATGGAGCGGAACGCCGGCGAAGTGGACGATTTCATCCGCTATTGGAGCAAGGTGCCGGGCGTCGACCAGGTACGCATCAAGGAAGACGAAACCAACGAACTGCAGCCCGAGGCCGGGCACGCGCCGCAGGATTGGAAACATCCCTGCCACTATCTCTGGCGCGGGCCGATGTACGTGAAGCACAACGGCGACGTGTATCCCTGCTGTCAGAGCTACATGATGGACGGCCGCCCGGTGGGAAACATCGGCGCCGAGCCGCTGGCGGCGATCTTCAATTCCGAAGAAATGCAGCGCATGCGCGAACTGCACGCCGCGGGACGCGCGGGAGAGATTGATGTCTGTGCGCGCTGCTGCACCACGATCCCGCACACGGCGTTGGTAGCCGGCAGCCTCATCCTGCACGGTCGCACCGTTCGAAGACTGCTGCCCTGGGTGGAGCGTCTGGTTTACTTCTCGAAGCTCCCGCGGACTCTACTGACTCCGCCGCGCAAGAGCGCGAACGCCGACGAACTGGTGCAAATCGATTCGGCGCGCAAGTAGCGTCCGTCAGTTCGAAGCCGGAAACACCCGCCGCACCAGGTCCGTGTACCGCGCGTCGTTCCGTACCGAATCGGCCCATGGATCGACTTTCAAATACAGGAGCCAGCCGGACCGGTCTTCATACGCGCGCTGCAGCCACTCAAACGCCTGATTTTTGTCGTCCAGCGCCATGTAGATCAGCGCGATGGATGCCGGCTGTACGTAAGTCTGTTGCGAACGTTCCTTCAATTGGTCGAGAATCTTGCGGGCCTGAGCTTCCTGGTGCTCCGCGGCATAGTAATGCCCCAGCGCCGCCAGTTCGTTGGTGTCGCCTTCGGATAGATCCAGCGCCTTTTGGAATTCGGCCAGCGCCTCGGCGCGCGATCCGTTCTGCTCGTACGCCCGCCCCAGATATACGTGTGCGGGAACGAACCTCGCATCCATGGCCAGCGTCTTCTGTAATTGGTCGATGGCCTGCGGATATTGACGCGCGTAATAGAACCGATAGCCCAATGCCAGATTGGTGACCGGCTCGAGCGGGCTCAGTTCATAGGCTCGATTCAGTTCGCTGAGCGCTGGATCGAACCGCCCGAGCACCATCAGATATTCGCCATACCAGGAGTGCGCGCTGGCGTAGCTCGAATTCAGCTCGATGGCGCGCTTGAACTCCTTTTCCGCGCCGATCCAGTCCCAGTCGTGGAACTCAGCCCAGGCCAGTGACGTATGCGCCTCTGCGAGAGAATTGTCCAGCTCCAACGCCTTGTTCGCGGCAGCCTTGAGCTTGGGAAGCACTTCGCGCGCCGGCAGGACGTTGGAGTCGGCCAGCAGCGCATACGCGTCGGCTTGTCCGGCATAGGCGAGCGCATAGCGGGGATCGTGCTGGATGGCCTGCTGGAACAGATCCAGGCTCTGCTGCAGTCCGTCTAGCGTACGCTTGTTCCACTGATAGCGGCCCTGCAGGTATAGCTGGTACGCCTCGGCGTCGGTGGTGTTGCGCGCAGTCATCATGCGGTGCATCTCTGCACCGCTGAGCTGAAGGCGCAGTTTCTCGGAAATTTCCTTCGAGATCTCTTCCTGAATGGCTACCATGTCCGCCATCATCGGATTGTATTGGCTGCCCCAGATCTGGTTGTTATTCCGGACGTCGATCAATTCCGCGTCGATAAACAGCTGGTCGCCGTGGTGCTCCAGGCGGCCCGTCAGCACCGCCTGCACCTTCAGCGCCCGCCCCACCTGCTGCGGATCAGTGTCCTTACCTTTGTAATGCAGAACCGAGCTAAAAGAGCGAACCGACAGCTTGGGGACCTGCGAAAGATTGTTGATGATGCTTTCGGTGATGCCGTCGCTGAGATACTCGGCGTTGGGATCTCCGCCCATGTTGGTGAACGGCAGCACGGCCAGCGAGTCCAGCGGCTTCGGCCGCAACATCCAATACAGACCCCCGATTCCCCCCAGTACGAAAATCGCGAGCACCAAAATAAGGGCGCGGCTGTGGCGCTTGATCCCCTGGACCAGGTACTCGGCACTGGAAGGCGAGCTGCCGGACGGATGGCTGACCGGCTGGCTCACGGGCATTGCCTGAGCCGCACCTGTGGCGCTGGGAAGAGATATCGGCACGGCTGCGTAGCTGGTGACCGATGGCGCGCTCCCCGGCGCGGCCGACACCGACGCGCGGCTGGAATCGGCATCGCGGCGCAGCCGCTTCAGGTCGGCGCGGATGTCGGAAGCCGTTTGATAGCGCAGGTCGGCGTTCTTCTCGAGCGCCTTGAAAATGATGCGCTCCAGCTCCTGCGGCACGTCGGGACGAACCCGCGAAGGTGGAATGGGCGTGTTGTGCAGGATGGCAACGAAGGTCAGCGCGCTGGTATTGCCCTGAAATGGCGACACGCCGGCCACCATCTCGTACAGCACCACGCCGAAGGAGAACAGGTCCGAGCGCGCGTCCAGGTCCTCGCCGCGTGCCTGCTCGGGCGACATGTAGGCCACCGTGCCCAGCGTCGAGCCGGGGCTGGTGATCATGTCATCGAACGCCGCCGTGACTGCGGTCGAGCCGCTCTTGGCGCTTTGCGCGACGCCTACTTTGGCCAGGCCGAAGTCCATCACCTTGATATGACCGCGCGTCGTTACAAAGATGTTCGCGGGCTTAATATCGCGATGCACGATTCCTTGAGCGTGCGCGGCGTCCAGCGCGTCCACCATCTGGATGGCCAGGTCGACAATTTCGTCGATTCCAAGTGGCTTGGCGGCGATGCGCTCCTTCAGTGTCCGCCCCTCCAGGCACTCCATCACGATGAAAGGCTGGCCTTCGGACTCGCCGATATCGTGCAGCGTACAGATGTTGGGATGATTGAGCGCCGAGACCGCGCGGGCTTCACGCTGAAAGCGCTCGAGCGCCGTGCGATCGTTCACCATCTCCTGCGGGATAAACTTGAGCGCCACCATGCGCCCCAGCCGCGTATCCTCGGCCCGATAGACGACGCCCATGCCGCCCTTGCCGAGAGGGGCGACAATGCGGTAGTGGGAGATCGTCTTTCCGATCATTTGCAGGAGGACACCTGCAGGATATCGTGTTAAGCCGTCTGGTTCAATCCATAGGAAAGCGATAGGCCGTGTAAGGGTTACAGGAGCCTCGCGTAGCGGCCGATAGGATCGTATGAACTGCGCCACTGGCAATCCGCTCGAAAAGTGCCTGCACCTGATCACTTTTGGCTTGAACTACCTGGAGCGAGGCAATCATGAGAGCGCCAACTTGGCGCTCGCCGCCGCGCTGCTGGCCACCAACGAACTGCCGGAGGAACAGGCCCCGGAGCTGCGTGCATTGGCGCTCTATGACCTCAGCCGACTCCGCACTCGCGAAAAACGCCCGGAACTGGCGAGGCAACTGCGCGAACAGGCGGAGAAATTCTTGGCGTCCGCCGGCGAAAGCGCGCATTTGCCGGAACCTTGGGCGCGGCTCCATTCCGTGTTGATGGCCGATGCTCTTTCCGAACTCGGCGAGCACCGCCGTGCAATTCCATATTTCGAAGCAGCGCTCCAAGGCCCATTGGACTTTCTGAACGGTCCGTCCGCCGCTGCCGATGTGCTGTTCCGTGCGGGAAAGTGTTACTCGACGGTAGGATTGCGCGACCATGCCGCCGTCCCGCTGCGGGCTGCGGTGCGGAGCTTCCGGGAGCTTGCCGGAGATCCCCGGCTGGCAGCGGCGCTGATCGCCTTGGGGAATGCTCTGCGCAAAAGCTCGCCGGCGGAGGCAGAACGCTGCTACCAGGAAGCGGCGGAGTACCACGAGTCCAGAGGCCAACTGGAATCAGCCGCGCCGGCCTGGGTGAACCTGGGCGTTCTGTGTTCTGAACAGGGCCGTTTTGCAGAGTCTCTCGCCTACTATGAGAAGGCGCTGCACGTCCGTGAAAGGGTGTCGGGCACTCCTCCCGAGCGGATGGGTACGCTGCTCAATAATATCGCCAACGTCCAGCGGCGCATGGGCCGCTTTGACGATGCGATTCACACCGTCGAACGCGCTCACAGCCTGTTGGAGCCAATTGGGGGACATTCATTTGCGTGTGCTCTGGGAACCCGGGGGCTGATCTACCGCGATTGGGGTCGCGATGCCGAATCGGTGGAATGGTTTCGCAAATCGGCTGCGGCACATCAAAAACAGCCGAGTCCAAATCTCGAGACGCTTTCCGAAGAACTCGAAAACGAAGCCGCCGCGCTTGAGCGGCTGGGCCGGCAAGAGGAAGCAGCAGCGGCTCGCGGCCACCTGGACACAGTACGCGCGACGATGGCCGGTATCTCACGGGGCGGCACGGTTTGCGAGCCGGAGCGGTTGGACAAGGGGGCGGTCCTGGTCGAACTCGAGTTCGGCATGCGCAAGAGAGCGGCTGGCGCAACTCGCTGCGATGGGCTGGAGCGCCGGATCGCGGAAGCGTTGGACGAACAGGACAGCGGGTATCCAGCAGGGCGCGTGATTATTCCGGAAGCTACAACGCTGCTGTTCTATGGCGATGACGCGGAGGCTTTGTTTCAGACCATCCACCCCATCCTTGTTGCTGACCCTCTGTGCGCCGGCGCCAGAGTCACGGTGCGACAGCAGGGCCGGCACCGCGAGGTCTTTCTGCCGGCACCCGTGATGTGAGCCTTAGCTTCAGCGCAGCGGATAGCCCTTTTGCCCCGGAAGCAGTCCGTTAATCTTGAGTATTTTCAGCCCCTTAGGCACCTGGGCGGCGTCCATATAAGCAAGCGCACCCGGCGTGGATTCGGCCACTTCGGCCGCCATTTCGCTGGAATAGACCACCCGCGGGCCGCTCTGCACTTCCGCCCGGAACACCTTGGCGATCCAATACTGGCGGAACTGCGCTTCCGACATTTGATACACCGTCCGCAACACGATATCCCGCTCCGCCGACCCAGGCGCGCGCGCCAGCAGGGTGACATGTAGGTTGGACGTCCAATACTGCTTTTCGCCCAGCATCAGACGACGCAGCTCGGCGAAAGACACGTTGCTGAGGGGGACGTCCTGGGGCACGACGATGGCGACGTCGTCGGCCGGCGGGCCCGCGAAGTTTCCAAAAGCGCTGAGGCACAAAATGGCTGCCAGCACGATGCGCCGCAGCCAGCGAGTTAAGAGAATGGGCATGTGGCGCACCTAGAATGTGAAGTCTGTCGCGATGAACGCGCCGTTGATCGGCGCCAGTCCGCGTGGGTTGTAGTGCCGATATTCCAACTTGAACGCGGCATAACTCGTGATGTCGTAGCGAACGCCCACCGTCGATGCTTCGAAGCTGGGCACCACGACGCGAAACAACGTGTCGGAATGCGGCACGTGAATGTACTCAAAGCGGTAGTAAGGCTTCCACAGCTTCTGGGCCCACGGCAGCCGGTAAGCGAGCTGGGCATAGAACGCCTGGCTGTTCGACGCCGGACCATCCACCGGTTGGTGGTGCACGTTGGCGAACTCGGAGATGAACTCCGGCGTCTCCTTAGTCCAGACCAGGTGCGCGGACTCGATCCATTCCTTTGCCCGCATGCCGTTCAGGGGGTTCAAATCGTCGCGGTAGACCGAGCCGCCCAACTGCAATCCGTAGAGCTGATCCGGCCGGATGAAGGCGTTCACCAGCCAGGCCCGGTTGTTGTTGATGTCGCCCGCGTCTCCGGCGCGGCTTAGCACCTGGCCGCGGCCGTTGCCCATTCCGAAGTCGTAATTCAAGTTCAACCCATTGGCCGGAACCGCGCCTTCCACCAGCATGCCGACGAAGTGAACTGGAATGAAGCTGCCGCCGAATTGCGTCATCTCGGGGCGGTCGATGGTAGTCTGCAGCCAGGTTCCGTGATGATACGCGGTGTTCCAATAGTTGATTGGCGTGTGATAGCGTCCGAAAGAGACCTTGAAAAAGTCGTTCCAGTCGTAGCGGATGATGATGCGCTCCACTTCCGGATTGAAACCTGGCGCCCCGGGCGTGCCCGTGCCGGCATCCGAGCGGGCAGTCAGGCTTAGCTCGCTAAACACGCTGACTTTCGAAGACAAAGCCGAGCTGAATTGCAGGACGAACTGGCCTTCCTCAAACCCGCTATGCGGTCCCAGCAGCGTGAGAGGCTGAAAGCCGCCGTTGGGGCCGTGCAGATCGGTGCCGGAGAAGGCCATGCTTCCGAATCCGGCGATGTGCATTGCAGGACCCGCCGATGGCGCCGTCGTTTCGATTGGCGGCGCCTGTTCGTGCGCTTGATGCACGGCGGCGATCGTTTCCGCCGGGCTGGGCCGCGCAGCGGGCGTGTGGGCATTTTGCGGCGCTGGCTGCGCGGCTGCCTGAGTCTGCGGAGCCGGTTGCGCGGGCGCCAGATGTGCCGCCGCGTTCTCCTTCTCCAAGTCCGCGACGCGCTGCTCCAGGCTGTTGATGCGATTCATCAGCGTCTGGATGAGCTGCTTGGTGTCCTGGTCGCTAGTCTGCGCGCCGGCGCGTGCCGCGAGCGCAGCGACAATTGCCATGGCTAGAAACGCACGCCTCATTCATCCTCCCTCATGATTCCAATGTTGGAGCGAAACCGCGCGGGTGCGGTGGGTAACTCACGAGGCTAACACAAGGAGTTTGGCGGTTGCTGGCTTATTCGTATCGGAGCGCGATGCTCGGGTCGACGCGCGTGGCGCGGCGCGCGGGAAGCCAGCAGGCCGCGAGCGCGATCGCCGAAAGGACCGCCGCGACGATGACGTACGTGAGCGGATCGCTCGGGCTGACGCCGAACAGGAAGCGCGTCATTACGCGAGTCAACGCTAGGGCGGCCAGCACGCCTATTCCCAGGCCGGCCAGCACCATGGTCACGCCTTGCCGAAGAACCAGGCGCAGGACATCACCCTCTGTTCCGCCCAGAGCCATGCGTACTCCGATCTCGCGCGTGCGCTGGACTGCGGCGAACGACACCACGCCATAGACGCCGAGGACGGCCATGAACAATCCCAGGCCTCCGATGGCGGCCGCGAAATAAGCTCCAATCCGGAAGATCTGCAAGCCATTCGCGCCGTCGACCAACTCCCCCATTGTCGACGTATCGATGATCGGCAGGTCGGGCGCCAGTCCGCGAATCACGTTCCGTACGGGCGCCATCAGCGACTCCGGAGTCACCGACGAGCGCACCTGCAGAGTCTCACCGGAAACGAAGTTTTGCGCCATCGGAACGTACAGGAACGCGGTTTGGTCTTCAAAGAGGGCCGCGTACTTGCCGTTCCCCGCGACGCCCACCACTTGCATGGTTTGCGCGGGAGCCGCGAGCGGCTTTAAAGTGAGCTGCTTTCCCATGGGATCCTCGTGCGGCCAGAACTCTTCCGCCATCGCCTGGTTCACGATGGCGACACGCGGCGCGGTCTGGTTGTCCGAGTCGCTGAACGAGCGCCCCCGCAGGAGTGGAATGCGCATGGTCTCGAAATATCCCGAGTCGACGTTATTGAAGAAGACCGTGGGAGGCTGCTGGCCGGCCAAGAGCGAATGCCCTTCGATCGTAACCGCGCCCGCGTTGACGTTGGTGATCGTCCCCATCGGCGTTCCATAAGCCAGGCTGACGGACTCGACGCCGGGGATCTCGCGCACGCGGGCTTCCAGCCGGCGGTAGAATTCACGCTGCTGTTTTTCGTCATAGCCGATCTCGTGCGGGTCCACGTTGACGTTCAACACATGAGCAGGGTCGAATCCCAGATGAATGCTGCCGGCATGCTGCAGACTGCGCACCAGCAGCCCGGCGACCACCAGTAGAACCAACGAGCCGGCTACCTGTGCGACCACAAGCGCGTTGCGCATCCAGTGACGTCCTATGCCTGCGGTATCCCCACGCCCGCCTTCCTGCAGCAGACTGTTGATATCGGCGCGCGAAGCCCTCCACGCCGGCCACAGCCCGACCAGGATGCCACTGAACAAAGCCGCGCCAAAAGCATACGCGAAGACGCGCCAGTCGAAGCTCAAATCCAGGTGAACCGGCAGGCTGGTACTGACTAATCGTGAAACGTCGCCGGGGTTGAACCAATTGCCCAGCAGGACGCCAGCCGCGCCACCGAGCAGCCCCAACAGGACAGTCTCGGTCAGCATCTGGCGAATCAGCCGGCCGCGGCTGGCCCCCAATGCGGCCCGCAGACCCATCTCGCGGCGGCGCACAGTCGCCCGGGCCAGCAGAACGTTCGCGACATTCATGCACGCCAGCAGCAGCACCATTCCCGCCAGGACCAGGAAAAAGCCCGCGATCACGGCCACCACGTTGTTTCCCAGCGGCTGCGGCCTCGCCAGTTGCTCGCGGTAAACCCGCATCGTGATGTTTTTGTCGCTGGCCGGGTACTCCTTTGCCAGGCGGCCGGCGATCACGTCCATCGCGCTTTGCGCCTCGGGATACGTGACGCCGTGGTGCAGCCGGGCCATCACCCGCAAAACCCGCGATTCCCGGTCTTGCATCAGGTCGCTGCCAGCGGACTCCAGCAGCGCGCCGTTCGACATTGGGATGTAGCCATCCATCTCGGCCAGTGACATGGTGCCCCGGAACTGTTTGGGCACGACGCCGATGATCACTGCCGGCTTGCCGTTCAAGCGCACCTGCTTGCCAATGACGTTGGGATTGCCGCCGAAGCGCTTCTGCCAGTAGGAATATCCGAGCACCAGCACAGCCTCTTTACCTGGTTGGTTCTCCTCGGCAGGGACGATCAGGCGGCCGAGGAAGGGTTTGACCTGCAGTGCGGTGAAGTAGTTGCCGGTCACGTAGCTGGCCAGCATCTGATCGGCCTCGCCATCGGCGCTCAAGCCCGGCAGCACGGGTATGAAGGCGAAGACATCGGCTACCTTTGCAGCCTGGGCCCGGACGTCCTGAAAGTCGGGATCAGAGAACGTGAACAGCAGCGGAGAACTGCCCTTTTGCTGCGTTGCCAGAAACGCAATCTGGCCGGCATCCGGCACCGAGAGCGGCCGCAGCAGGTAGCCATTGACGATGCTGAAGATGAGGGCGTTGGCTGCAATCCCAAGCGCGAGCGTGACGGCAACCACAGCTGTCAAGCCCGGTGTTTTGCGGAGCATCCTTACGCCGTAGCGGATGTCTTGCAGCAGCGTTTTCATGATTAGGCTCTATTCATATCGCAACGTGATGGCCGGGTCGACGCGGGTGGCGCGCCGTGCCGGAATCCAGCAGCCGAACAATGCGACTGAGGCAAGCAGCAGCGCGACAGTGGCATAAGTCAGTGGATCACTCGGGCTGATGCCGATCAGCAGTCGCCCCATGACGCGGGTCGCGCCGAGCGCCGCGATCACGCCGATTCCCAACCCAAGCGTAACCAGCCAGACGCCTTGCCGTAGGATAAGGTTCATGACATCGCCCGCGGTCCCTCCGAGCGCCATACGGATGCCGATCTCCCGCGTGCGTTGAGCCGCATTGAACGAAACCAGCCCGTAAAGCCCCACCATGGCCAGAACCAGCCCGACGCCGCCGATCATGGACGCAAGCTGGGCGCCTATGCGATAAAACCACAGTCCGGTGGCTCCGCCCTGAGTTTCCCGCATGGTGTTGGCTTGCATGATCGGCAGCTCTGGCGCTAAGGTGCGAATCACCTGCCGGACGGGCTGCAAAAGCTCTTCGGGCGCGCCGGATGAGCGTACCTGCAACGCGCGCATCGCCGTGAAGTTCTGCGCAAGCGGAACGTAGAAATATGGATCGGGGCCCTCGCCGATGAAGACGTATTTGCCGTTCGTCGCCACGCCCACAATCTCCACGGTCTTTGGCGGCCCATACGGCCCCTTGAACCTGAAGCGCTTGCCCAGTGCGTCCTGCTTGGGCCAGAATCTGTCGGCCATGTATTGGTTCACGATCGCCACCGGGGGAGACGCCGCGTTGTCCAGGTCCGTGAATGGGCGCCCGCGCAGCAGCGGAATCCGCAGCGTGTCGAAATAGCTGGAATCGACATTATTGAAGAAGAGCATCGGCGGCTGTTGATCGCGCACCAGGGGTCGCCCTTCGATGGTGATGGAGGCCGCATAAGCGGCGTTGGTGCCTCCCAAGGGTACGGCATAGGCGAAGCTCGCCGCCTCGACGCCTGGCAGTCCAAGCACCCGCGCCTTCAGCTGGCGATAAAACTCCTTCGTGCGAGGCTCGTCGTAGCCGACCGCGTTCGGATCCACGGTGACATTCAGCAGGTGATCCGGCTCCAGGCCGAGGTACATCGTTTCGGCGTGCCGTAGGCTGCGCACGAACAGTCCCGCGACCACCAGCAGCAGGAGCGAGCCGGCCACTTGTGCGATCACCAATGCGCTACGCATCCGTTGCCGGTGCTTTCCGGCCGTCTCGCCGCGGCCACCTTCCTGAAGCATCGCGAGCAGGTCGGTGCGCGAAGCGCGTAGCGCCGGCCAGAGCCCCACGAAGATCCCGGCGAACAGTGTGGCAGCGAGCGAATAGGCGAATACTCGCCAATCAAACCCGAGCTCCAAATGGACTCCGAAGTTGGATGGCGCAAAATTGGAAGCATCGGCAGGAATCAACCAGACACCAATCAATATGCCAACGAATCCGCCGCAGAGTCCGAGCAGGATAGTCTCAGTGAGCGTCTGGCAAATCAGACGGCCGCGACCGGCGCCCAACGCTGCCCTGAGACCCATCTCTCGCTGGCGAACAGTCGCGCGTGCCAGCAGAATATTGGTCACGTTCATGCAGGCCATGGCCAGCAGCAGACCGGCCAGAATCAGGAAAAATCCCGCAATCATCGGCACCACGCTATTGCCGACCGGAAACGGCCGTGCGAGCCGTTCGCGGTAGACCTGTACTGTGACTTTGGCGTCGGTCGCTGGGTATTGCTTCGCGAGCCGGGCGGCGATCACATCCACGGAACTCTGGGCCCCCGCAAAGCTCACTCCGGGCTTCAACCGGCCCAGCACCGTAAGCAGCCGCGCGCTGCGATCGTCCGGAGAGGCGTTCAGCGGCATGTACATCGCCGGTTCGGTCAGCAACTGTGTACCGGTAAATTGCCGCGGCACAACGCCCACGATGCTCGCCGAACGGCCGTTCACGCGCACTTGTTTGCCGATCACCGACAGATCCCCCGCGAATCGTTTCTGCCAATAGCCGTATCCCAGGACGATGACGGGCTGTTGTCCCGGCTGATTCTCTTCGCTCGGTTGGATCAGACGGCCCAGCGCCGGTTGCACGCCTAGCGTCGGGAAGTAGTTGCCCGTGACGAATGCCGCGAGTACCTGATCGGAACGATTGTCGGCGCTGAAGCCGCGCAGGCCCAGCGTATAGCCGAACAGCTGAGCGAACGGCGCCGACTGTGCTCGGAAGTCGGTGAACTCGGGATAGGAGAACGAGTAGCCCAACGTCAGATCCGCCTTCTGGTTGGCCGCAAGAACCGCGATTTCGCCCGGATGTGGGACAGGTAAAGGCCGGAGCAGGAATCCGTTCACGATGCTGAAAATCAGTGCATTTGCGCCGATTCCCAGCGCAAGGGTGGTCGCGACCACGGCGGTCAGGCCCGGCGTCTTGCGCAGCATCCGCACGCCGTAGCGGACGTCTTCCAGCAGCGTTCGCATGATGGGTCATTGCTACGGCACGGCGGATGCCAATGCACGCGCCGCAATATTTATAAGGAAATGCGCGCTTTCTAGCGAGCGCCCTTGTTCAGCGCCGGGAATCCGTGTCCCGCAACCGGACAGCTACCAGTTCAGCGCCAGGCGCACGAAGGTCCGCACGCCGACGCCGGTAGCGCCTTTGGCCATGTACGGCTTGGAATCGTCCAGCCAGGCCGTGCCGGCGATGTCCAGATGCACCCACGGCGTGTCGTTGACGAAATCGCGAATGAACATGGCCGCGGTGATGGAGCCGCCCGCGCGCCCGCCGATGTTCTGCAAATCGGCGAAGGAGCTTTTCAGCAGCTCCTTGTACTCGTCGTCCATGGGCATCTGCCAGGTCTTTTCGCCTTCGGTTTTGGCCGCGGCCAGCAGCTTTTTGCAGAAGTCATCGTTGTTGGTGAAAGCGCCGACGTTGATGTTGCCCAGCGCGACCACGATGGCTCCCGTCAAAGTCGCGGCGTCCACCAGATGCGTGCAGCCCATCCGCTGCGCGTAAGTGAGCGCATCGATCAGAATCATCCGGCCTTCGGCGTCGGTGTTCAGCACTTCAACCGTCTTGCCCGAAAGCGACTTGACGATATCGCCCGGCCGCTGCGCCTTGCTGCCCGGCATGTTCTCGACCGCCGGAATGATGCCCGTAACCGGAATGGACGGCTTCAACTGCGCGATGGCCCGCATGGCGCCCAGCACCGCGGCGCCACCGGACATGTCATAGCGCATCTTCTCCATGCCTTCAGCAGGCTTGATCGAAATGCCGCCGGTGTCGAAGGTGACGCCCTTGCCAACCAGACCCAGGTGATCCTTCGTGGATGCGGGCGAGGCCGGTTGGTAGCGCAGGATGATCATCGCGGGCGGCTCGGCGCTGCCTTGCGCCACGCCGAGCAGCGCGCCCATGCCGAGTTGGCGCATCCGGTCCTGGTCCAGCACCTCACAATCGAGCCCGAACTCGGAAGCCATCTCTCGCGCCCGTTCTGCCAGAAGGCCGGGCGTCATCGTATTGGCCGGTTCGTTGGCGAGACCGCGCGAGAAGTTCTGCGCCTCCGCCAGAATCCTGCCCCGATCCAGCGCGGCTTGCGAACCGCCGAGCACGGCGAACGAATCCACCTGTTTCTCGTTTTTTTTGGGATCGGTCTTGTAGCGATCCGCCTCCAGTTCGCCTAGGATCGCGCCTTCAACCGCAGCGGCGGCGAAGTCATCCCCACCGTAGAAGTCCTGCAAAACCATGACGATAGAGCGAGTGGCTTTGTTTTTCAGAGATCGCAGCACCGCCCCAGCCAGCTTGCGCATCTCCGCTGAATCGAATTTCTCGCGCTTGCCTCCGCCAGCCAGCACTAATCGTTTGGCTTTCAGTCCGGCAGGCCGATGCAGGATCGCGGTCTCCAGAGCTTTTCCGGAAAACTCCCCGGAATCGTACAGTTCCTTGACCTGATCGGCCGCCGGGCCTTCCGGCGGAGCGCCCTCGAACCCAATGATGACCAGGGCGTCCGCCTCCACCTGTGGGACGGCTTTCGTTTCGATCCTCACTTCCATGAATTAGCTCCTCCGTTTTCCGATAGCCGCACGGGCTTCCGCTTCCATCTCCCTCTTCCGTTCCGTTTCGCGCTTGTCGTGCAGTTTCTTGCCCTTGGCAACCGCCAGCTCCACCTTAATATGTCCGTTCTTCAGATACATCTTGGTTGGAATTAGCGTCAGACCCTGTTCGCGCTGCTTGGCGAAGAGCTTGTCGATTTCCCGACGGTGCAGAAGCAGCTTCCTCCTGCGGGTCGGCTCGTGATTTTCCCTGTTGCCGTGCGAGTATTGACTGATATGAGCGTTGAGCAGCCAGGCTTCGTTGGCCTGCACTTCAGCGTAGGCGTCTTTGAGCTGAATTCTGCCGATCTTAGCCGCCTTGACCTCTGTGCCGGTGAGGGCGACACCCGCCTCAAACCGTTCCAACAAATGGTAGTTATGCCCGGCTTGGCGGTTATCGCTCAACACTTTAATTCCAGATTCCATGGATCGCCAGCTCCCGCGTCTCCCCTTTAGCGGGTTTAGGGCGCTCTTCACACTCTTTTCACTCAACGCCAGAAAAGCGAACCGCGTCAAGCGTTTATGTGGTAGTTTCGCAGGCCAGCGCTGGTTTATTGTATCATGCTAGGTCTCCGGGAATAAGATGATTCGTTCTAATACATTACGAGCGTTGGCCATGGCCCTGGTCGCACTGCTCCTTCTGCCCGCAGGTGCATTCGCCAGCCATAAGGCCGACAAGTTGTTGAAGGAAGCCCAGCAAGCTGAAGCGGCTAAAGAATATGACAAGGCCCTGGACTACTACCAACAGGCGCTTGCTCTCGATCCCAAGAACGCCGGCTATCAGTTAGGGGCGCGGCGGGTCCGGTTCCAGGCTGGTGAGGCTCACGCCGAGGCTGCGAAGAAACTACTGCAGGGCGGCCAGATCGAGGACGCTTTGCGGGAGTACCAGAAGGCTTATAGCATCGATCCCGGTTCGTTTATCGCAATCCAGGGCATCCAGCAAACGACGGAACTGCTGGACCAGGTCAAGAAGGGCCTGCCGCCGGGCGAGAAGCCGGAAACCGCGGTCCAAAGGGCGCAGGAGCAGAGCCTGGACATGATCAAATCTCTGCAGTCGGTGCCCGAGCTGAAACCGGTGACCAACCGCATCAGCCTTCTGAAGATGAACAATCAGCCGCCCAAGGTGCTCTACGAAACCGTGGGCAAGCTGGCCGGCATCAACGTGCTGTTCGATCCGCAGATGCAGGCCGGCCGGAATGCAAACCTGGACTTGAACAACGTCACGCTGGAAGAAGCGCTGAACTATATTGGATTGCTCACGAAAACGTTCTGGAAGCCTGTCAGCGACAATGCCATATTCGTGACAGAAGACAATGTCACCAAGCGCCGCGACTATGAAGACGAAGTAGTCAAAGTTTTCTACCTGAAAAATCCGACCTCGACACAGGAGTTTCAGGAGATCGTTACGGCGGTACGTTCGGTTTCCGATGTCCGCCGCATGTTCACCTTCAACGCGGAGAACGCGATTGTGGTGCGCGACACCGTGGACAAAGTGGCGCTGGTGGAAAAGCTGCTCCACGATCTGGACAAGCCGAAAGCGGAAGTGGTGGTGGACGTGATCGTGATGGACGTGGCGAGCGACCGCAGCCGGAGCATCGCGGCAGGCCTGGTCTCGAACGGCACCACTGGCCTCGCGGTTCCGATCACATTCTCACCGACCAATCCAGTTTTGCAAGGGACCGGGGGAACAAACGGCACCGGCGGGACGGGTGGCACCGGCACTACGGGCACCACTGGCACCACAGGAACCACCGGAACTACGGGCACGACTGGGTCGAGTTTCATATCCCTGGGCCAGATCGGGCACCTTAGTTGGAACGATTTCTCCACCAGCCTGCCCGGAGCTTTGCTCCAGGCGGTTATGTCCGACAGCAGCACCCAGGTGATGCAATCGCCGCAAGTGAGAGCGTCCGACGGCCAGAAGGTCACCATCAACATCGGCGCGAAGTATCCCTATGCCACCGGCAGCTTCCAGCCGGGCGTTGGAACGGTGGGCGTGAGCCCGCTGGTCAGCACGCAGTTTCAGTTCGTCGATACCGGAGTCAACGTTGAAATTACACCGCACGTCCACGGCGATAGCGAACTGACGCTGCACGTGAAGATCGACGTATCCAACGTCAGCAATACCGTGAACCTGGGCGGTTTGTCGCAGCCGGTAATTTCGCAGAAGAAGAATGAAGCCGACATCCGCCTGCGCGACGGGGAAGTCAGCCTCTTGGGCGGATTGATGCAGACCCAGGACACCAACACGGTGAACGGTATTCCGGGCCTGGTGAACATCCCCATCCTGGGCAAATATCTGTTCGGTGGAACATCCAAGGACCGGCAGAAAGAAGAGCTCATGATTGCTCTGATTCCGCACATTGTGCGGAAGCCGGACATCACGGCGGTGGATATGCGCGGCATCGCTGCGGGAACGGATCAGAACGTGAAGCTCAGTTTCGGGCCGCGCGCGGACGAGAATCCACCTGCGCCGGCGCCCGCCGCCCCGGCTCCGAGCTCCGGCACGGCCGCGGTTCCTACTGCCCCTGCCACACCGGTGATTCCCGGCAGCGGGCCGAGGATCGCATTTAATCCTGCAACCGTGCGGGCCCGGCTGGGCAGTACGGTGACACTGAATCTGGAGGCCGACAACATGATTGATGTGGTGTCCGTCCCGGTGAAGGTGACTTGGGATCCCAGGATCCTGCGCCTGGAAATGGCGGCTCCCGGCGGGCTCCTGACGGAGGACGGGAAAGTGGCGGCACCGAGCCTGGACATCCGGAACGACTCGGGCGAAGCCACCATCGAAGTGAACCGCCTTGCAGGAGCAGAAGGCGTGAGCGGTGCCGGCGCGTTGATCCGGTTTACGTTCACGGCGGTGGGGCAGGGGAACACACGGGTGGCCGTATCCGAGGCAAACCTCAAGAACTCCAAGCAGCAGCCGATCCGAGTGACGGCTCCGGCGGTGGCGGTTACTGTGCAATGAACTTGCGGCGCAAGCGGCAAAGCGGCCTGACGCTGGTGGAACTGATCGTGGCGTTCACCATTCTGATGGTGCTGACCACGATGGCGGTTCCGCTGGCGCGCTACAAAGTGCAGCGCGACAAGGAGCGCGATTTGGTGTACGCGCTGCGCGTGATCCGAACGGCCATCGACAAGTTCAAGGACGACATGGACACCGGCAAGATCGGCCCGGCGAAACTGGATTCCGACAATTATCCGGAGAGCTTGCAACAACTGGTGGACGGTATTAAAGCCACTGGCGCGGTGGACAAGAAAATGAAGTACCTGCGCCGGATTCCCAAGGATCCCATGACCAACTCCTACGACTGGGGTTTGCGCAGCACACGCGACGATACGGACTCCCAGTCCTGGGGCGGCCAAAACGTCTTCGACGTCTACACCAAGAGCACCGACAAGGCCCGTGATGGAACGGCGTACAGCACCTGGTAAGCGAGTCATGAATCGGCAACAGATTCAGACGCGCCGGCGGTTCGGCTTCACGCTCATCGAGCTGATGATCGTGATGGCGATCATCGCGGTGCTGATGTCAGTAGCGATTCCGATCTATAACCGTTCCATCACGCGCTCCAAGGAGAGCGTGCTGAAGAACAATCTGTTCACGCTGCGCAACGTGATCGACGAGTACACCTACGACAAGCAGAAAGCGCCGCAAACGCTGCAAGACCTGGTGAGCGACGGCTATCTGCGCCAGATCCCGGTGGATCCCATCACAGGCTCCGCCGATACCTGGAAGCTGATCATGGAAGACGCCACCAATACGGTGAACCAGACCGAGCCCGGCATCTTCGACGTGCGCAGCGGTTCCGACAAAACTAGTCTGGAAGGGTCGCCGTACTCGGAGTGGTGACGCGCCGGACGACGGTGCGTTTCGGCGCGGACTCCATCCACAGCGCCCACCGGCACAGCATCAAAATCCCGAGAATCGCGCCATACATCAGTGGCAGCCGTACGTCGGATTTGACCAGCCAGTAGTAGTGGATCACGCCCGCGAGGCAAGCGAAGTAGACCAGGCGATGCAGCCGCTGCCATTTCATGAATCCCAGCCGCCGCACCCAGCCCGCGGTTGACGTGATGGCCAACGGAAGGATCATGAGAAACGCCGCCATGCCCACGGTGATGTAACGGCGCTTTTGAACGTCGGCCCACATATCCGGCAGGCTGAAGAATTTGTCGAACCACACCCAGGTCATCAAGTGCAGGCAGCCGTAGGCGAAGGCAAACAGGCCCAGCATGCGTCGATAGCGCGCCAGCTTGGGGAGATTCGCCAGCTTGCGGAGCGGCGTGATGCTGAGCGAGATAAGCAGGAACCGCATGGTCCAGTCGCCGGTGTAGTGGGTGATGTACTCGATGGGGTTGGCGGTCAGGTCCGGCTGGTAGCCGGTTTGCCAAAGCTGCAGACAGCGCCATCCCAGAAGGGCGAGCGGCACCAGAGATACGACAAATACAGCCGCTTTTGTCCAAGGGCTAGAGAGGACCTTGCCCATCGATTCGGTCAATAATACTTGCGGAGATCCATGCCCGAGTACAGGCTGGCCACTTCGTTGTAGCCGTTGAACATGAGCGTGTCGCGCTTGAAGAACTCACCCAGGCGGCGTTCCTTGGCCTGGCTCCAGCGGGGGTGATCCACGTGCGGATTCACGTTGGAATAGAAGCCGTACTCGTTGGGCGCGGAGATATTCCAGGTGGTGGGCGGCTGACGCTCAACCAGCCGGATCTTGACCAGAGATTTGACGCTCTTGAAGCCGTACTTCCACGGAAGTACCATGCGGATCGGCGCGCCATCCTGGTTGGGAAGACTCTCGCCGTACAGGCCGACGGCCAGCAGGGCAAGCGGGTGCATGGCCTCATCCAGGCGCAGCCCTTCGACATAAGGAAGTTCGATGCCGGCGAACCGGCCAAGGGGCATTTGCTTAGGATCGTAGTAGCTTTCGAAGGCGACGTACTTGGCTTTGGAAGTGGGTTCCACCTGCTTGAGCAGCGTGTTCAGAGAGAAGCCGATCCAAGGCACCACGATGGACCAGGCTTCCACGCAACGATGCCGGTAGATGCGCTCTTCGAGTGGAGCGATCTTGAAGAGCTGATCGTAATCGAGCGTTTTGGGTTTGGCGACTTCGCCTTCCACTTTGAGAGTCCAGGGTTGAGTCTTGAAATTGCCGGCGTTTTCCGAAGGATCTTCCTTGCCCGTGCCGAACTCGTAGAAGTTGTTATAGTGCGTGATGGCTTCGAGCGGCGTGATCTTTTCGTCGCCGACGTTATAAGAGGTCTTAGCGGCGTTGAGTTTCGTGAGGGCGGCCCGCGCGGTGCCCGCCAACGCGCCCAGCGCGACCGATCCCGCAAGGAACCGGCGCCGGTTGAGGTACACCGACTTAGGTGTAACGTCGGAATAGCGAAGTTCAGTGGGTTTTCGGATCAACATAGGCCTAGCTCAATGGTAGCGCTTTGGGAAGTGCCCGGATTAAGGGGCGTTGAGAGGCTGCGCGGGGTTACCGGCCGGAGGAGCCAAAGCCGCCGGCGCCCCGCGCTGAATCGGCCAAATCGCCTTCCTGCCATTCCACCGCGTCGTAGGGAGCGACGATCAATTGCGCGATGCGGTCGCCTTTTTCCACGACGTAGTCTGCGCGCCCGAGGTTGAACATGACGACGCGGATCTCGCCGCGGTAGCCGGGATCGATGGTGCCGAAGTTGACCGTGACCGCGTGCTTCAGGGCGAGTCCGCTGCGGGGGCGGACCTGCGCTTCGTGGCCGCGGGGCAGTTCGATGGCGATGCCGGTGGGGACGGCTTGCGCGGCGCCGGGCGTGAGCACCACTCGCTCGAGCGCGCAGAGATCCATAGCGGCGTCTTCGTCCGGACCGTGGGCGTAGCTGGGCAGGATGGCGTCGGCGTGCAGTTTCTTGACGGTGACTTTCATTAGTTCAGGAACCAGTGTGGCATGATGCTAAACTGAAGTGGTAATTCGTTCCTCCGCCCCCAGATCCCCGGTCGTCTAATGGTAGGACAGCGGCCTTTGGAGCCGTGAATCGTGGTTCGAATCCATGCCGGGGAGCCATTGCTCAGCAGTGCTCTCCGATGTGATTTGTTGCTCCGGAGTGATACTGGTTGATCAGGCAAGCCACACGTAGCCAGGTTATACTGCGAATGGAAGGCAACCATGGCCACCGAGAGTCTTGCCGATGTTATCAGTTCGCTTACGCCAGAAGAACAGGAATCGGTCAAGCAATTTGTCGAGTTCTTGAGGCGGAAGGGATCGTCCCCTTCATCGCCGTTTCTGGCGGCAGTTGACGAGTTCATCGATCAACACCCAGAACTGCTCCGCCGTCTGGCCCAGTGATCTCCTACCCCACCGTGGACGAGGTCATCGCCGTCCACGCACTGTTGATTGCCAAATTCGGGGGCTCACCAGGAATCCGAGACCGTGGTGGGCTCGAAGCCGCAGTGGCTAGACCGCAGATTGGCTACTACACCGATATCATTCAAGAGGCCGCAGCACTTTGGGAGAGCCTGTCCCAGAATCATCCCTTCGTTGATGGCAACAAGCGCGTCGCCGTCACCGTGACGGCGGCCTTTCTGAGAGTCAATGGATATCGGCTGGACTTCGACGACGTCGAGGCCTTTTCATTCCTAGTTGGCCTCTACGAAACCGGAACGCGACGGTTCAGCGAACTTGGAAGGTGGCTTCGAGAGCATACGGTGAGATTTGATCCAGAGATCCAATGACGTACGGCACCAAGCGGAGTTGATTTCGAATCCACGTGGGCCCTCAACAACATTAAGGAACCTTGAGAGAAAAAGTTGGAGAACCGAGTTTTTGGGGACCCACGACTACCGTTGCAAACTGACGACCCCGTCTTGTTGACAGGCTCGAACCTCTTCGAGGGCCGCCGGTATCCCAAACATTCGGCACATTTTGTAACTTCGGCAATTCTCCCCAGCGGTAAGTTCTGCAAGCAAGCGAGGGATGTATCCGGGTGCGAGTCGCCTCGCGGGTGCCGAATTCTCTGTTTTCTCCAGTTGACAGGTCGCGCTTGTTGACAGGTCCGTCAAGGCCGGGGGCCCAATAATGTCATTCGGCGAAACCACGACCCTTGTGACCCGTTCTCGTCTTATGTCGAGCCCACTCGAACAACTGAGACACTTGATCAGTAGCACGGCCTCCGACCTGCTGTAGATCTTCATTACCGCCGCATGTCGTGCGCGAATTGTGTGTTCTTAGCGGGAGACGAGCGGACAGTTGAGCGCGAAACTCCAAGACGGTGAAATTGGCGATCTCCTCGCAACGCCATTGATACTTCTTGTGATCGGTGGTCAGCCGCGTCGGCCAAGCCAAGATTGCGGTTGAGAATCCACTCGGGCTAAACATACAAGTCTGGTAAGACCTTGCGTTCCTTCGACGATTTGTGGCAAAGATCGATTTGACGATGCCGACTGGGTGATGCTTGAGAACCACGTTGGGCAACTCGCGAATCCGGAACTGAAGCCGACTGAACAGCAACCGGTTCGACCGAAGCCGACCAGAGACGCGTGGATCGATCCGGAGCGAACAGCGAACTGGCTCGGCAGTAAGGGTAAGAATTGGTTCAGATGACCTTCTGGTGGCCTTAGTTTGTCTGTCGATAGGGCATGATTACCCGTGCAAGTCCACTGCCGCCGACCTCCCACAAACCTGGCTTCGGACTAGCGGCGACTAGTGGACGTGCAGTTGACGTGAGGGCGACTTAGCACGATCGATGTCCAAAGAAACCAGTTCGGGGCAGCATTCTCCGGGTGGGGGGACGATCCGCCCGCAGACAGTCGCAAGCGACTCAGTCCGGAACGACAATGATCGGTTTGCCGAAGCAGCAGCCAAGGAATAGCAGGCCTATTCGCTGCGTTTTTCACCCGAAGATCCCGCAAATACGTTTCGACCATCGGCCAAGGTTACTTTCTTCGCATTCGCCATATTGGAGTGGTCTTTGGCAGGGTAGCCGTCGACCGTCACCTGATCGCCGATCTTCAATGAATCTTGCCGCCATCCCAGGTGGCGCAAGATGAGCGGCGGCCCAAGTTCGATATTCCAATTGACCACTTCGCCTTGATCGTTCTTAACATCTATGTAGAAGCGAACGTGTGGATTGGTCCACTCCACTTTGGTGACCGTACCGGTGACTTGAACTGGCTTATCGCTATCGAACTCCGCGGCGAACGAGTGGTGCGCGTATGCAGCCGAGCTCGTGAGTACCAGCCCCAGAGACAGGATCAATGAATGCGCTTCGTATCTCATAGTTTGTTCTCCCCAGACGCGTGCTCGGCTAATTGGTGTTCACGTGCTCGCTGTATTGATTATTCTCCGCGCAAACGTACTCCTCTACTTCCTCGTCTGGCGAGAGGACATTTACAATCCTAGTCTGGAACGGCGCTTTGAAACTTCCTGGATCATCGTATGTGGTTTCCACTTCCAGGTGGCCCAGATCCAGACGCCGCAATCGGTCAATGATATGCAGCTTATCGGTATGCGGAAACATGTTCAGCCATGTTTTGTCATTCAACCCCAGCGTATCGATGACCAGCGTGTCGCCTTCCCATTTGCCAATCGAATATCCCTGCCATGATGATTCCAGATCCTTCGGGAAACTGCGTCCGTCAAGGTAAACCTGATGGCTGGAGATTACGTCGTCGCTTCTCAGCGTCACCAGGAGCTTGGGAGTCTGGACGATTTTGATAGGCCACCGAGCCAGGAATCCCGCGAGCTCCGGCAGGCATCGAGCGGAAGGCTTGTCTTTATAGTCATTGAGTACGCGTTCGCGGAATAAAGCTCTTGCCCACGGCTGCAGATCCGGTTGTTGCGAACGGCTCCCAACGGACGTAGGAGATATCAGCCAGACGCCTGAAAAGTCCGGCTTCCCATCCGGAGTTCTAGGCGCAGGCCCTTCGGGAGGAGGCGGCCTTTTAGAAAGAAGCTCAAACAACGCCGGCATTTCTCCAAGTGTGGCCAACATACCGGCATTCGACGCGAGCTGAATCTCCACGGCTGCCGGTTGGCCTGCTCCAATCACGACACCCCTACGCACAAAAGGCCGGTACTTGGCATCGATAACGAAGATGTCGTAGTTTCCGGGCGGTAGCTGCACAAGAGTGTATTCGCCCTTGGCAGAACTTACGGCCTTGTAATCAGTCCCGGTTTCGGTGTTCCTGGCTTCGACACTTACACCCGCCGCCGGTGCGTGCGCCGGGTCCAAGACGGAACCCAAAATGGAGCCGGATCTAGTTTGGCTCAAGGCCACCATACAACAGCAGAGACCGCCGACAATTGGCAGAAAACGCATCCGAAACCCGACCGCCATGGGCATTATATAACGGTGTACGGAAACGGGCGCGGCTCCTGGATGACGCGCGACTCGTACAAAGATGAACCTCGGGAGCCATGCGACCCCTGGTGGCCGGTGCCGATTGCTCCCTTAACCCCTCGTCACTCATGGTATACGGTCAAACGCAACGTCAATCCCACGGACGCGAACCGAGCCGGGCTTCGATGCGGCGACTCGGCCAGTCTCTTGCTTCCGCGTCGCCGACCCCGGTTGAGACTGCCACCTTGCCGCCGTCCTCGGCGGTTGTCTGGAACTCGACTTCATATTGCGGCTGCAAAATGAGTCTTGACTCGAATGCATTTTCGCTCTAAAGTAATTACGTAATGCGGCAAGTTCTTAGTCGCGGGCTCCTATCTTACCGACTTACAGTCGGGCAGTCTTGGTGTCTCTCACCAAGTCTGTAATTTCTCTTTAAATTCAATCTAATAGTTGCACCCGGAAGGCTCGGGTAATCGGTATCCCACTGGTCTGCTAAGCCAGGGTCCCTCGGGACATAGGCGTTCGAGTCGCCTGCCTTCCGCCAGATCTTTGACAATTCGCGTTTGGGCAGTTGGCTGAGCGGCTGAAAGCACCGGGCTGTAGACCCGGTATTCCTTTGGAATCTCCAAGGTTCAAATCCTTGACTGCCCACCAAGGTTCGGGTGGCGCAACTGGTAGACGCGTGCGGGCGAGGGCCGCATTGTTGCGAGTTCGAATCTCGCCCCGAACACCAAGTTTGATTGAAGACAGGCTCGTAGCCCAACCCGGCAGAGGCGACACGCTCAGACCGTGTCCAGTGTCGGTTCGAATCCGACCGAGCCTACCAATGCGCCCGTAGTCCAACGGCAGAGGCAGCCGCCTCAAAAGCGGTACAGGTGCTGGTTCGAATCCAGCCGGGCGCACCATAAGCCCTGGTTGCCGATGGTGAGGCGAGCGGATTCCAAACCCGCCGGCCAGAATCGAAGACGACTGTCGACCTTATCCGCGGACAAGGTGACCAGCGTGACTTCGTTCCTGGTCAGGGTGTTCGAATCACCCCCAGGGTGCCATGCGCCGCAACAGCAAGTGGTGAGCGGCCGAGCTGCAAACTCGGTGTGCGCGGTTCACGTCGTTTCCGCGCACAACGGACACGAGCGGCCTGTGCGCAAGCTCCGCGGCGGCGCTCCAAGTTTTTCAATGCGGAGGAGTGGACGAGCTGCTAAAGTCACCAGTCCCGAAAACTGGCGTGAGTCCGTAAGGGCCACCGAGGGTTGAATTCCCTCCTCCTCCGCCATCTCGAAGAGTAGAGCAATGAGTTGTATATGAAGAGCACATTAAGGGGCTTGAATTTTTCGTGAAGGTGGATTACGATCGAACTGCGTGACACAACTATTCCAACTCGGAACCGAACCGAAAGGTACGGCGAGGCCCGTCAATCATGACGTGCGTGAGGTGACCTGACCGTCTTGGAATAACATACCGGTTTCAAGAAGAGGGCGGCCACCAAAAATGGTCGCCCTCTTTTTTTGTTTTATCGGTAATTTGAGGCGCTTTGTCGAACTCGCTTCGGCGTGGAAGCGACGCAGTGGAAGTGTGCCTCAGAGCTGGTCTTTGACAACTGAATAGGCATCACAGAAGTCTAGATGAGCGGGCGTGGTATATAGGGTGTGCCCTGGGCCTCCAACCCAGAGAAGAGATTTCGATTATCTCCGTCCGCTCCAAGATTTCTGCGGGTGTGGCCCATTGGTTGGGCACTGGATCGCCAGTCCGGGCAACGGAGTTCGATTCTCCGCACTCGCTCCAGTTTCTTCTGCGCCGGAGTAGCTCAAGTGCAGGCGCACAGGCTGTTCGTGTCCGTTGTGCGCCTCTAAGAAGAGCGCCGCATTCGTAACGCGGAGGTCGGGGTTTCGAATACCCCCTCTGGCTCCAGCCGATGTAGCTCAACGGGAGAGCAGTTGCATGGTAGGCAACCGATGAGCGTTCGATTCGCTCCATTGGCTCCAGAATAGCGAAGCCCTGTAAGCATAGCTGGCGATGCGCCGGACCTGTAATCCGGAAAAGCCAGTTCGAATCTGGCACGGGGCTCCAGGAATGCGTGAGTTCTGCGCCCGGGAAAAGCTCAGCGTGGTTTGAGCACTCGATCGATAATCGAGAGGCCGCTGGTTCGACTCCAGCTTCCCGGACCATGTTTGATGCGGGCAAGTGAACCGGTGTCATGCTGGCCTCATAAGCCATGCGAGTGGCGTTCAACTCGCCAGCCCGCAACCAAGTTTTGGGGGAGTCGTTCAACAGTAGGACCGCTGGCCTGCAACCAGCCGGCCAGAAGCGAAGAGAAATGTCGACCTTATCCGCGGACAAGGTGACCCGTGCGGCTTTGCCTCTGGTCGGAGGGTTCGATTCCCTCCTCTTCCACCAAATTCGCCAGGGAGGCCGTTGCGGTCAAGGCGCCGGTCTGAAAAGCCGGATAAGCACGTTCGACTCGTGCTCCTGGCACCAAGTACTTAGAAAGCGCGCAACGGACACCAACGGCCTGCGCGCTCAAGTGTGACCGTGGCCGAGTGGCTTAGGCGGCAGACTGTGGATCTCGGCCAGAAGCGAAGAAGACTACCGACCTTATCCGCGGACAAGGTGACCAGCACGGCTTCGCCTCTAGTCGGAGGGTTCAATTCCCTCCGGTCACCCCAATCGTGCGGGCGTCGTTCAACGGATAGAACACTTCGGTCCTAACGAAGAAATGTCGGTTCAATTCCGGCCGCCTGTTCCAGTGAGTGTGGGCGTAGCTCAGTTGGATGAGAGCGCGGGTTTCCGAAGCCCGAGGCCGCTGGTTCGATCCCAGCCGCTCACTCCAGATTTTCAATCTCGGGGACTAGGGAAACGGATCAACCCGCTTGGCCTGGGACCAAGAGAATCTCGGTTCAAATCCGAGGTCCCCGACCAGTTTTTTGTGGGGTAGCCAAGTGGCAAGGCAGCTGGCTGTTAACCAGCTTATGCGCAGGTTCGAATCCTGCCCCCACAGCCAAAAATGCCGGGGTCGCCTTCTGGTCGAGGGCCCCTGTCCTACAAACAGGTGCAGTAGAGTTCGATCCTCTACCCCGGTACCAAGCTCAGAGTGGCAAACGCGCCTGTGGCCGAGGGGATTCAGGCACCGCTCTTCTGAAGCGGTACATGCTGGTTCAAATCCAGCCAGGCGCTCCAGGCCGAGGTCGTTCAATGGCAGGACGAAGGTCTTTGAAGCCTTCTACGTTGGTTCGATTCCAGCCCTCGGTGCCAAAGTCCTGTGCTGGCGTGGTGTACGGTGCACCGGCGGACTTATAGACCGCTTCGCTCCAGATTAGAGCATGGGCTGGGTTCGACTCCCAGCGCGCCAGCACCATGCGTTCGAAGCTCATGAGGATGAGCAGCCGATTCTTAATCGGCAGGCAGTTGGTTCGATTCCAACCGAACGCACCAAGTTTTGGAACTGTGGCCGAATGGTGAGGCGCTCGACTTTTAATCGAGGCGGCGAGAGTTCGATTCTCTCCAGTTCCACCAATGGATCCCGTTTTGCCGGCGTCGTCTAGTGGCTAGGATCGCTGACCTTCAATCAGCGGACGGGAGTTCGATTCTCCTCGCCGGTGCCATGTCCCGTTCGTCCAATGGATCAGGATAGAACGCTACGAACGTTCAGATTCGGGTTCGAGTCCCGAGCGGGATACCAAGTTTTGAAGTGGTGGCCGAGCGGCAAAGGCACCTCACTGTCTATGAGGACCAGGTGGGTTCGACTCCCATCCACTTCGCCAAGACGGTCATGCACCATGCGGGGGAGTAGCTAACCCGGATCAAAGCGCTCGGTTCTGACCCGAGAGATCGAAAGTTCAAATCTTTCCTCCCCTGCCAATCCAATGTCTTGGGAAGAGGGCTGCACGTAGAAACACGAAAGCGAGGAGAACAACGATGGCAAACAAGACCTTATTCGCAACTCTTCGGGGTGCACTGATCCCACAAACGGATACCGTGAACTCCGAGAACGCTCCGGCTTACGCGCTGGCGCCCAAGCAGGCCCTGGCGCAGTATGCTGCCACCGGCTGCTTCGGACGGACGTTCTACGCGACGGCGGACGAGCAACTGACTCGTGTGCTCGAATTGTGCGACGCGGTCGATCCGCGGTTCGTCGCGCAGATCGCCATCTATGCTCGCGAGCAGTCTCTCATGAAGGACATGCCGGCTTTGCTGTGCGCCTGGCTGTCTGCACGTGATCCGCGTCTGCACGAGACTGTGTTCGCGCGTGTGATCGACAGCGCGCGGATGCTGCGGACGTACGTCCAGATTCTTCGTTCCGGAGTAGTTGGCCGAAAGTCGCTGGGAAGCGCTCCCAAGCGGCTGGTGCGCGAGTGGCTCGCCAGCCGTAACGAGGACGCTCTGTTCGGCGCCAGCGCCGGTCAGAGTCCGTCGCTTTCGGACATCGTGAAGATGGTGCATCCGAAGCCGGCGGGTCCACAGCGGGAGGCGTTCTACGGCTACATGCTCGGCCGGTCTTACGATGCGAATGCATTGCCGAAGCTGGTGATGCAGTTCGAACAGTTCAAGGCCGGCGAGGCGTCCGAGATCCCGGACCTCCCGTTCATGCTGCTGTCTGCTCTGCCGCTTTCCCAAAAGGATTGGGTGGAGATTGCGAAGAACGCTTCATGGCAGACAACGCGGATGAACCTGAATACATTCGCCCGACACGGCGTATTCGAAGCGCCCGGTCTGGCGAGCCTGATCGCGGCACGGTTGCGCGATGCAGGGGAGATCGAGCGGGCGCGCGTTTTCCCGTACCAACTGCTGACGGCGTATCAGAACACCGATGCGGCCGTTCCTCAGGAGGTGCGGGACGCTCTGCAGGATGCGATGGAGTTGGCGATCGCCAACGTACCGTCGATTCCTGGCCGCGTCGTAGTGTGTCCCGACGTATCGGGTTCCATGCGGAGCCCGGTCACTGGCCATCGGCGTGGCTCGACGACCAGCGTGCGGTGTGTCGATGTGGCTGCCCTGGTGGCTGCATCGGTACTGCGGAAGAATCCTTCCGCAACCGTACTGCCGTTCGAGCAGGCCGTTGTTCCGGTGGATCTGAACTCGCGCGATAGCGTGATGACGAACGCCCGGCGGCTCGGTTCGATCGGCGGGGGCGGCACCAACTGCAGCGCTCCGGTTCGCCTTCTGAACGAGCGGGTGGCGAAGGCGGCCCTGGTCATCTTCGTCTCGGACAACGAGTCGTGGGTGGATCAGGGACGCGGCCGTGGAACTGCGTTGCTGGCCGAGTGGTCGGAGTTCCGGCAACGGAATCCGAAAGCTCGCCTGGTTTGCCTGGACATCCAGCCGAACCAGACAACGCAAGCCGCCGAACGCGCGGACATCCTGAACATCGGGGGATTCTCCGATCAGGTGTTCGAGGTGATCTCGGCATTCGCTTCGGGGCAACTCGAGGCGGATCACTGGATCGCTCGGATCGAAGCTGTGGCGGTCTGAAGAAGCGCACAGCCCGCTCGTGGGGCTGTGCGCAACGAAAAGGAAGGGGCCGAATGCTGGCGGGACTACATCTTCCAACATGTCGCGTCTCGACCAAGACCCTTGTCGGCCCTTTCTTGGATTTAGCTGGCGAATGCCGGCGGGAGTACATAGTAAAGCGGGTTCGACTCCCGTTCCTGATCTGCCTGCGAAGGTGGCTAGGGAAGCTCTCGTCAATCGTTGTCGCCAGCCATGCGCATAGGCTGATCTTGCCGTTGTGAGCCGTACGAAGTGATGTGCCCGCGGCGAATGCAGGAGGAACTACATGTAATCTGTGGGTTCCCGGTTCGAATCCGGGGCGAGCCTTCACAGGCACGCTAGCTCAACCGGGTAGAGCAACAGAACGTTTCTCGACGGATTGTCGCCGCAGCCTCTAGTCGTTGTCAGAATGGAAAGGAGATCCAAGATGTCGGAGACCACGTACAACGTGATTGCGCCTGAGAAAGGCGTGCCGGTCAAGGCCTGGACGAAAGGAGTTCCGCTGGAAGATGCGGCGCGCAACCAGCTTCTGAATGCCGCGCAGGTTCCGTTTATCTTCAAGTGGATCGCCGCGATGCCGGACATTGGGGGATCGGGGCAACCGTTGGAAGTGTGATCCCGACCAAGGGCGCGATCATCCCGGCCGCGGTCGGCGTGGACATCGGCTGCGGCATGATGGCGGTTCAGACCAGTCTGAATGCACACGATCTCCCGGACAACTTGAAGGGGATTCGTGCCGCAATTGAGACAGCTGTGCCGCACGGCCGGACGAATCACGGTGGAGCAGGCGATCGGGGCGCATGGCACAACATTCCGCAGCGCAATCAGGAAGTGTGGCTTGGCGAGCTGAAGGGTCGTTATGAAGCGATCCTGGCGAAGCATCCGAAGCTGGACCGTGGCAATCATGCGAACCATCTTCTGCCCTCCCTTGCTGCCTAGGATGCTGACGAAGCCGCGTACCGTGTGGGCCTGCCAGCCGGTCGCCGCCATGATTTCCGCCGACGTCGCGCCCTTGGCGCGCTTCATCAAGGCGACCACGCCGGCCTTCTTGTTGGCGCGGTCTTCTTTCGGATTGCCGACTGCCTTCTTGGCCGGGCTCGTCTTCTTCGCGGGCTTGTTCTTCTTCGTGGCTCTGGGCTTGCGCTTCGGCTTGGCCGGCTCGGGCTGCGCCGCCGCGCTGTTCTCGATTGAATCGTTGATCATTTGTTTCTCCTGACAGGGTTGCGGTCGTCACATTCATCACTCGGGTTGGGAGAAGCAGCAAGGCAAATCTGACAGAGATTAGGCGTGGCGAGACGCCTCCCTTTTTAATAGGAGCGACAAAACCTGAATCCTTCGGCCGTCCAAACGACAACGGGAAGATGCTCGAAAAGCTGCGCGCATTGAAGCTCGTTTCCGTATTTACAGGAAACCACGCTCGACCGATCATTCGATCGCGGCGGAGTGTTTCCCATTATTAAGGGGAACAGCTACAGCTCCCAGGGGCAACCATGACACTAAACTCGACTCGGGCCGCATCAAGGCCGCACTGGCGGCCATCGCGACCATCGCCAGCAGGCTCAGGCCTGTTGCTATACGAACTCTCCTCAGGCGTTCGGGAGCCATTTCACCATCGTCACGGCAGTGCCTGTGCCAGCACTAGACCGGATTGCAAACTCATCCATCAGTTTTCGGCAGCCGGCAATACCGGCTCCCGGAGACGCCCCCGCGAGTACGCGATCAATGTCGGCAATCCCAACCCCGGAATCCTCCACCGTAATCTTGAGTCCGCAACGGCCAGGCTCGGCTAGTTTGAGTACTCGGACCTGTCCCGCCCCACCGGCATGCTGCACAACGTTTCTGGTAATCTCCGAAACAGCTGTGGCGATCTGAGTTAAAGCCTGAGGCGCGAAACCCAGCCTTGTGCCCTCTTCACGAACGACCATCCGGCTCAGAAGGACATCCTGAATACGGGCGACGGGCAGCCTCGCAAGTTCTAGTTCATCGTGAGTGGTGGTCGTAGGCATGATTTACTCCGATGGAATCATCACGCTGACGCGTGTTCCCGCTCCTGGTTGACTTTCAATCTGAACTTCTCCACCATGTAGCCGAACAAGAGTCTGAACGAGCACCAGCCCAATTCCTAGACCGCAAGGCCGTTCAGAGCCGTTCCAGAACTGTTTGAATGCGCCGAGATCCCGGATCTGCTCGGGTGGCATGCCTCTGCCGCGGTCGGCGATTACAATCTTCCAGAACACGTCTTCCGGCTCGATGTTGAGATCGATGCGCGTCGAAACATGCGAAAACTTGCACGCATTGTCCACCAGTTCTCTGACCAATATTTCCAAAGTGCTCGTTGGCAAAGGAACGCTCGCCGGGGATGCGGAGATTTCCAAGTCACGGACACGATCCCACTGGCTCGCTACAGCGTGGGCCGTATCCGCCGCTACCTGCATAGAACAACTTGCGTTCATACTGCCGCCGGTAGACGAGAACCGCCGTGCATACAGGCTGGGAAGTTCGCCGTAGAGACGCAGTCGCTCGGAGAGCGTCCGGAGCCGCATAACTTCGGTCTTGATGGACTTCCCTATCTCGCCGGCTTGCCGGTCGCCGTCGTATCTCGCTGCGAGCATTTCGGAGAGGGTCTCCAGGTGCCCAAGGCAACCCTCCATTTCGCGTGGCAACGCAGCGGCGGCCAACATGCCGGTGTCTGCCGCCCGCCGTTCCGCTTCTTCCAACTGGACACGACGGCGCGCCAACCTCACGCGGGCGGAGGCGAGGAGTGCTTCGGGATCGAACGGCTTGGTGATGTAGTCGTCGGCGCCTTCGTTCATCCCTTGGCGGACATCCCGGCTGCCGGCTTTCGCCGTCAGAAAAATGAAAGGTGTCAGGGCGGTCGCAGGCCGATTGCGCAGGGCCTCTAGCACCCCGAACCCGTCCATACCAGGCATCATAATGTCGCAGACCACGAGATCGGGCGCCACATCCGAGGCGGCCGCGATGCCCGCCTCCCCGGATTCGGCTTCGGCAACGTCAAAGTTCTCGAACCGGAATAGCTGGCCCAGTTGCCGTCTTGCTACGGCATCATCTTCAACGATTAGTACTCGATTCATCCTTGTAATACCTCCGCCTGCGAAGCGGGCAGTTCTCTCGATGCGTCCTGTCGCAGCCAATCCGCAAGGCACATCCTGACGCAAGTCCCCTGTCCTGGTTGGCTCTGAATCTCGATGGTCCCCCCATGCAAATCCGTACAGTTTTTCACGAGGGCCAAACCCAAGCCGGTGCCGGGCACGTCGCCGACGTTGCTTCCGCGATAGAACGAGTCGAGGACATGGGCGATATCCGCATCCGGAATTCCAATGCCGTAGTCACGAACCAGAAACTCGATTCCACCGGACGAGGCCGTCCGCACCTCTAACTCCACCGGTGCATCGGGCGGCGAATACTTAATGGCATTGGTAAGCAGGTTCTGCAGCGCGATCTCGATCACTCGCTGGTCCATGGCGACGCGTGCCGGCAGATTCCTCATTTGCAGGCGGATTCGCCGCCTTTGGTCAGAGTCCGTGAATTCGTGGTCGAGGAATTCCTTACACCACACGGCCGGATCGAACGTATCCGACCGGAGGTCCCATCGGCGCAATTCAAGGCGGCTGGTAAGGAGAACCTTGTCGATGACGCGTGTCATTCGCACAATCGCATCCTGGATCTCGGAGATGCGTTCCTGCCGGGCGCTTGCGTCCATCCGTTCGCTATACCTTGCCAACATGCCGGCAGCCACATTGATAATGTTGAGCGGGGTCCGCAATTCGTGGGACATCACGTCAACGAACCGGATACGATCGTGCCGCAGGAGGTCCCGATCGCGATCGAGTTCTGCCTGTGCTTGCCGCCGTTGTGCCCGCTGGTCTGCTTCGTGTAACTCCCGGCTCACGGCCGGGCCCAGACGGGCCAACTTCCCTTTAAAGAAGTAGTCCTGAACTCCCGCCCTCATGGCCGCGACGGCCTGCTCTTCGTCGATGACTCCCGACACGAGAAAGAACGGGATATCGGCGGTGTGCGCCCGCACCAGGTCGAGCGCGCGCAGCCCGTCAAACCCGGGCAGATCGAAGTCACTGATGATGATCTGCCAGTCTTGACGCGCGAGCGCGTCTTCGACCTCCGCGATGGTTTCGACGCGTATGGCCATCGGCTCGAATCCGGCTTGTCTGAGCTTCAGTAGCAGAAGATCGTAATCGTCCTCGCAGTCCTCGATCACCAGGGCTTGCAAGGGCTTAATGGCGTGGTACACCGTTCACCTGGGGGTCTTGGGGGGTTCGTTAGTGAGGATCCAGAACAGTCCCAACTGACGCACCGCCTCTTGGAACTGGGCCAGGCTCACCGGCTTGCGGACGTATGCGTTCGCTCCCGATTCGTATGCTCGGACCAGATCAATATCTTCATTTGAGGTCGTCAGAATCACGACCGGCAATACGCTGGTCCGTTTATCCGCTCGAAGACGTTGCAGCACCTCGATTCCATCCAGGCGAGGCATCTTGATATCCAATAAGACCAGTGCCGGCGTGTCCTCCGGATTTCGCCCGGCATAGCTGCCCTGGCCAAAGAGGTAATCGAGAGCCTCCAGACCATCTTCGGCTACGATCACATCATTGATAAGACCAGAATGCTTGAGCGACATCACTGTCAGCTCAGCGTCATCCGGTGTGTCCTCGACTAGCAGGATTGGTTTCGTCGTCATTTGAGCTCGTCTCATTTGGCTAAAGGCTCGCTTGCTCCACAGGGTCCAGCTTCTCTGGAATTGTGAAGAAGAACGCGGCGCCCTCGCCGGTTTTGGCATCGGCCCAAATGCGGCCGCCATGCTTGTGTATAACTCGCGCTACGCACGCGAGCCCGACTCCGGAGCCGGGAAACTCGCGGGCCGAGTGGAGTCGTTGAAAGGGAGCGAACAGCTTGGAGGCATACGCCATGTCAAAGCCGGCCCCGTTGTCTCGTATGCAAAAAACCACCTGGTCATCCCGCCGCTCTTTTCCGAATGAGATCAAAGCTTGCGGCCGGCGCCCGGTATATTTCCAGGCATTTCCAAGGAGGTTTACCAATGCGACTCGCATCAGAACAGGGTCGGCCTGCACCTCCATTGAGTCAGAGATGGCAAACACAACGTCGCGATCTGGTTCGCCTTGGCGAAGCTCATGAACCACCTCCCGCGCGAGTAACGCCAGGTCAATGGTCTCCCGTTTTAGTTGTGACCGCGTAATCCTGGACAACCGCAGGAGGTCCTCGGTCAGCCGGTCCATCCGCGCCGCGGCGTCAGAGATCTTCAATAACCACGCGGTTTCCTCTGGCGAAAGCTTGGCTACAGCACTTCGCCTCAACGCCTCGCTGAACCCGTGGATGCTCCGGAGAGGGCTGCGCAGGTCGTGAGATACGGCATACGAGAATGACTCCAGTTCCTTCGTCAATGCCTCGAGCGCATGGTTTCTGGTCCCCAAATCGTGATTGAGAATCTGGATCTGGCGTTTTGCCCGTTTCAAATCATCGATTTCTTCGCGGTCGGCCTGCGCCGCGGCCCGGAGCCCGGTGTTCTCGTTGCGGACCGCCTGGTTTTCGGCCTTCAGTTTTTCAATCTGCTGCTCCTGGCGGGACTTGACGACCTCCAACTGGGCATTCTCGTCTTCGAGAGCGTGTCCATCAGGGTCAGTTGCCGTTTCTTTCTTCATCATGGCGTCCTTCACTTTATGTCCCGTCGCTACGCCGCTTCAGAACAGTTCCACATTGTCAGCCAGTCTTTCCCCGTTTTCCCCGCCTTCCAGCGGCGATGACTCTTCGAACAGCACCGCTGAATTCGCCGGGCTCTCACTCTCCGATTGTGGGCGGGGATCGGAAGATTTATCCGCCTCACCGTCCACCTCTTGCGCGGGCATGCTTTCGATCGATACGGTTGATTCGTGAACGGCTCTTTCGTGCTGCATTGTGTAATTACGCTTCAGCTCCTGCACTTTGCGGTGCGAGATGACCTTCGAATCGGAATATCGGCTTGCGATCTGCTCGAATAGACCGGTCGAACGCGATCCTTCTTCCGTTACGGCCTCAGGAAAACGAATGGACCGAACCGCATGTTGTATCGTTTCGGCGAGTTCCTTCTCCATGGGCCCCATTGCCGCAAGTGCGGTTCTCAAGTGCTGCTCCAGCGCCCGGAGCTTGTTCTCCGATTCGCGCGCCTCGTCGGCCAGAAGCGCCTGCTCGATTTCCGCCAACTCGGCGTAGTCGCCCAGCCGCTGTTCCAGGTCGACCACCGAGTCGACCAGCTCCGCCACCCGCACAGAGATTTCGTCCAGCTGTTGCATGGATTCATCCGCAATCATGCGCGTGTTCATGGCGACCACTTCCAGCGCCGCGCCGGTGTCCACGTGTGCGGCGAAGATTTGCGCGTTCAGCGCTACCATTCGAAGGCCCAGCGCAAGGCCAAGGATCTGAGACGTGCAGTCGCTGAAAGTAGACTTTAGCTTCACTACCAGCTCCAGCACCTTCTTGATGCTGCTCACCGCCTTTTCCATCACGCCCAGCACCGCGTGGATGCTCTCAATGGCGCGGTCGATAATCCTGCCGTCGAGGGCCGCAGCGCCCGAATGCACGGCGTGATCGGCCAAGGACTTGACGTCGGAGTCCACTTCCGAGAGTCCGGTGTCCACCTGCCGCGCCGCCTCGTCCAACTGCCCGAAAACCCCTCGCAGTTGACCAAGTTGGACGCGGCTCGCGTCGGCTAGAAAGTGGCGGCAATCGGCCTCTTCCGTGCCGCCGAACTTTTCGGTTACTCCCGATGCCAGGTGGCCGAGCATATCGTCTATGGCCGCACAGATGTGCTGAAATTTCTGGCGGGCCATATCCTGACACTGCAGCGCCACAATCACCTTACCGACCCCGCCGGCGATATTCGATCCGGCCTGAGCTATCGACTGCGCGGCGCGCTCAGAGGACTGCAGCGCTGCGTTAAGCGTCGAAAGGTGACTCCGCGTCTGCGCGAGCATCCGCTCTGTTTCCTTGGTCTGTTCCGCCGCCAGAGCCGTCAGGTTCGCCACGAGCTCGCTGGTTGCCCGGCCCGTGCGGTCGAGTTCCTCAAATCGCTGACCCACAGCCAATTGAACGTCTCTGACAATTGCTGCAATCGCATCCGCCAGGGCGAAGAACTGAGCTCGCGTGTTCTCATCGAAAGCGCAGGCCTGGATTCGAAATTGGGTATTGGTCGACTCCAGTGGCGAAAGTGTACGCATCAACGCTCCCCTCTCGCGCGCGACGCGAGTCAGATCCACGTGCATCTTTTCGAACAGTTGAAACACGGTGGCGTACTGCTCCCGGCTCGCGCGTACCAAGTCTTCGGCTTTCTTGAGCAACTGAAAGGCAAACTGGATGGCTGCGTCTTCGGCGCGACCGGCGGCGGCATCCATAATCTCACCCGACCGGTTCTGCACATCCCGCGCCAGTACCGTTATCTTCCGCAGCAACGCTCCCAGTTGAAGGAACTCCTCCTCCATCGAAGTCGTGAAAGTCTCGAGAGCCTGCTTTTCCTCTTCCAGGCTGCGGCTGAGTTCGCGGACGCCGTCCGGCGTCAGAGTTGTGGCATGGCGCGTGCGCCCTTCCCACACGGCGCGCAGACGATTCGCGAGAAGCCTGGGCAATTCCAGGGTCATCGACCTCCTACGGCCTCCAATCGATGACATTGGAGAGGATTGAGGACCAACACGACGCGGCCGTCGCCCATAATCGCCGCGCCGTGAAACTCTTTGCACTGCTCCAGCCCGCCCGCCAAAGGCTTAACCAGGACCTCTACTTCGCTGAGAAAACGGTCCGCAATTAAGCCGTAACGGATCTTTCCAGACTCAACGACGGCTACCGACAGTTCCTCCCCGCTTCTCATGGGCAGACCGAAGATCTCGGCCAGTGAAAACAGAGAATAGACCTGGCCCCGAACACGAGTCATTCTATGCCCGCTGTAATTGTGAATATCCGTTGCCAGTACTTTTACCATGTCGCGAATACAGGTAAGCGGCAGGATGTACTCCTGCCCTCCAGCCTCGAGAAGAATGCCTTTAGATACGATGAGGCTGGTCGGCAGTTTGATGGAAAAGGTGGTTCCTGAACCGGGAGCGCTGCTAATATCCACTGTTCCCTGAAGGTCGCGGATGTTGTTGCGGACGACGTCCATGCCCACGCCCCGCCCGGATACTTCGGTCACTTTCTCTGCAGTGCTCAATCCCGGTAAGAAGACCAGACGGCAAGCCTCGGCGTGTGACATTGCGGATGCGGCATCGGCAGTCACGAGACCTTTTTCCACAGCCTTGCGTTTCAGCGCTTCCGAATCCAACCCGCGGCCATCGTCCCCCACCTCGATCAAGACGTTGCCTGCCTCGTTACTGGCTCGAAGCGTCACCCTTCCAAAGGATGGCTTTCCACGACGCGACCGTTCTTCCGGACGTTCCAGACCGTGATCGACTGCGTTCCTGACCAGATGAACCAGGGGATCGCCGATCTGTTCCAGAATCGTCTTGTCCAACTCAATCGCTTCGCCTTCAACAACCAGTTGGACTTCTTTCCCAAGACTCTTCGCCAAGTCGCGAACCAATCGTGGAAAGCGCTGGAAGACTGTCTTGACCGGGAGCATACGAATCGCCATTACACTGGCTTGAAGTTCCTCGGCTATGTGAGAAACGCTTGCACCCGTATCCTTGAGCATCCGCGTCACGATCACGCGATCTTCCCCCGCCGTGAGCCTCTCGATCAGCGTGGGGAATGAGCCTTTGGCGACCAGCAGTTCCCCAACCACTCGCATCAGCCGATCCAACTTGTCCTGGTCGATGCGAATTGTCGTCGAGGCGGCAGAGGAAGTGGAGCTCTGGCGGGACGCTCCTAAAACCGATGTGCTCTTCTGAACGGCTCGAGGTGCGACACCGGATTGTCCATCGATTCTGGATCGGGTCGAGTAGTAGCCTTCTCTGAGCTGGTTGCGATCCTCGGGACTAAGAATACCTCCGGCGCACAACGCGGCATCCAGAATCCGCAGTTGGCCTGCAACGGATTCTTCGAGATCGGATCGATGCTGGTAGGCAGCCGCCGAGGCGAGAGTCTTGAGTCCTCTCTGGTAAGCCTTCAAGAGTGCGCGTCCGGGTTGTCCACCTTCCATCTGATGAAGGCAGTTATCAAAGATTTCCATGCACTGCAAAGCCGTATTGCGAAACGCCGATACGACCGCTTCGGACGCCGCCCCCGATTTCGGCTTCGTCCCCAGTCCAAGCTGTTCCAGGAGGTGCGTTGGAAGCACAAAGCCGCGTGACCGCCCGGCCAGATGTTCGAGCATTCCCTGCATCGCATCTCGAATTTCGAGCAACAAGGCAATCGTTGAAGAATCGACAGGCGCCCCGCCGGTCTGCCGGTGCGGATCGAGTTTTGACTCTACGGCATGCGCCAGACGAGCCAGCATAGGCAAAGGGTGGTCAGACGCAAGAGATGACGCCGGTACTTGCCCCAGCAATAGCCCGGCGTTGCCCTTAATGCTATGAACCGCTCGGAACAGTGCGTCCAGACTGTCCCGTGAGGAGTTATCGGTTTCGAGCGCCAGAGCCTGGCTCTCGATTGTTTCCAGATGCTCCTGACACTCGATCGTGAAGAGTTCCAGGGATTCCGCCGGAATGGCCCCCAACAGCGCCACTGCGGAAGACTGATCTTCAAGCAATCGAATCGACAGCTCGCACTCGTCTTCAACGAAGCTGAACACCTGGTGGATCGCATCCTGCCCTCGATCCGTGACCAGCCTCGCTTCCCACCAGAGATAGCAGGACTCCGGCTCCAGGTCGCAGAAGAGGGGAACGCCTTCTGTATGAGCGGTGATGTGGGCTTGCCCGAGCCCGCGAAGTTCGTCGAGAAGTGTGATCGGATCCGTACCGGAATAGAACAGATCCCGGTGAGGGCGAATCACGACTTCGAAAGCCGTCTGCCCAGAGTGGTAAGTGCCATCTACAGCTGCCGCGGTATCATGATCCGGCTTCGATTCCGTCTTGGGCAGAAGTCCGGAGAGCGCTCGAGCCACTTCCTGCTCGCCGGGACACTCTGCGTCGGGGTTTTCGGCGCCAAGGATGGCGCGCAACACATCGCAAGCCTTCAGGCCGCAATCGATAAGCGCTCCGCTGATTGCCAGGCGCCCGGATCGGGCAAGATCGAATGCCTCTTCCGCTTTGTGTGCAACGGCGGCCAGGTGCGTAAAACCCGCGGTTGCGCCCGAACCTTTGATGGTATGAATCGCGCGAAATACGCGATGAACGAAGTCGCCGTTCTCGGGCTCCGACTCGAGGGTCAGGAGCGCTGCGTCAAGTTCGGCTAAAAGCTCCAGGGCCTCGGACCGAAAGGAGGCGCGCATGCGCTCCATTATGTCGATGCTCATTGCGGGCCCGCTCCAAAGCTTCGTCTGACACGCAGCGCGGGATCAGCCGGTGTGCAAACTGCTGCCGGCCGGCAACGTCCGCGCCGACTCCTCATCGCACCACCCGTTTGACAGTTGCAAGCAGGTCTTGAGGTTGAAACGGCTTCACGATCCAACCGGTAGCGCCGGCCGCCTTACCCTGCATCTTCTTTTCCTGCTGAGACTCCGTTGTCAGCAGAACGATCGGAACGAACTTATATTCAGGCATGCTTCTCAGTTTGCGGGTCAGTTCAATGCCGTCCATCCCAGGCATATTCAAATCCGTGAGAAACAGATGATATTCGCGGCCGCTCAACTTGGCCAGGGCGTCCTTGGCGTCACACGCTTCAGTCACTTCGTAGCCCGCGCTCTCCAGCGTCAGGGCCACCATCTGGCGAAGGCTCGGAGAGTCATCAATGGTCATGACTCGTTTCACGCCGCCTCCTTCGAGTCCGCTAACAGTTCACGCCTCAACGCACACCGGTCGACCGCAGTCACGAAGGCTTCCGATGGATTCTCAAACAGCAAAGCGGTCACGGTCTTGCGCACTGAGACCAGCATTTGCAAAACACTCGTGTCGATGTCTTCCAGCTCTCGGGTATGGACCACAACAGTAAGTTCACCCTTCAATGAAGGAGCCAAATGCCCGCTGATGTCGCCTACGTCACGGGCCGTCACTCCGCCTGTGAGCTCTAGAGCGAGCGTGTTGTCCTTTGTTTGAATCGTGTAGGGCATATCGAAGCTTCCAGGACCTCATTGAATGGACAGCACGAGACGAATGTTCTCGATCATCACCGCGGGCTCGGAAGGCTTGACGATGTACAGATTTGCACCCGCTTCGAAACCTTTCATCTTATCGGCCTTATCGCCCTCGGTCGAAATGATGATGATCGGCAGATCTTCGTACTGGCGCTCAGCCCGCACACGGCGAATGAACTCGTATCCATCCATACGCCCCATGTTGATATCGGTCAGGATCAGATCGCAGGGATGCATGTAGAGCTTCTCCAAGCCGTCGTTCCCGTCTACCGCCGTAAGTACATCAAAACTGGCTTGCGTGAGAATGTGTGAGTGGTAGTTCCGTACAAACTCGGAATCGTCCACGACAAGGATTCTTTTCTTCATGCTCCTTTACTCCTTGGCATAAACCAGGTGGTCTTCAACCCTCTTCAACTTGAACGCGCTCGATATGCGGCCTACAGATTCAGAGTGGCCTAGAAAGATGTAGCCGCCGCGGTTCAGCGAATTGTAGAAGTTATCAACGGCCGCTTTTCTCGAATGGTCGTCAAAATAGATCAGAACGTTGCGGCAGAAAATGAAATCGAAGTCCCGCATCGCTCGCATCGCCATGCGGTCATGCAGGTTGAGATGCGCAAACCGCACGAGCGATGCGACTTTGGGGCGAACCAAGTAACTCTCGCCTTCCTTGATCAGGTATTTCTCTATATACTGGGCGGGAACATCGCGGACGGACCTCGACCAGTACCTGGCCCGCCGAGCATGGGCCAGCATGTTCTCGTCAATATCGGTGGCCATGATTTCGCAATCCCAATACTGCGATTGCGGAAAAACCTCCTGCAGAATCATGGCTAGCGTATAAGCCTCTTCTCCTGATGAGCAGCCCGCCGACCAGATGCGAAGCCGCTGCTCACCACGTGACTGTTTAGCGGACAACACTTCGGGAAGACAGCAGTTTGCGAATGCCTCGAGTTGCTCATATTCGCGAAACATGTATGTTTCGTTGGTGGTAATCAAGTTGGCAAGAGCCTGCATCTCCGTTCCTTCGGGATCGGCAAAGCAGAGCAGAAACACATATTCCTGGGGATCATGGAATCCCAGGGCTTCCATGCGTTTCTCGACTCGCTTCTGCAGGAAGTAGGTCTTCTTATCTTCAAAATGAAGGCCCAACCGCTGGTAGATCTGCTGGGCGAGTTTGTCGAAGTGGTCCGTGGAAAGTTGCATCATTGCGCGTTCTTGCCGCCCCACGCCTGGAGGACTTCCTCGTCTGTTTCCCGGTCAAGCCGCCTGGACAGGAGAGCTTCACTCCGTTCTCCTCCGGCCTGCCGCATCGCCTGTATGGCGCCAATCCGGATCACTTTGTCGGAATGATCCAGACAGTGCGCCAGGAACTCGAAAACGTCTCGGTTGTCGATGAGGCCGCTCAAAAGGCGCACTGCCTGGTACGCCAGAGGGCCTGGATTTCTGCGGGCCATATCCATCAACGGCTGTGCCAGCCCCGAGGGGAGCGATATTTCCGGGTACCGGTTTCGTAGCGACGTCATGGCGTTTAACACGGCACCGTCGAGAGATTGGATGCCGGCCAAGGACGCGATCTCGGCAAGGTGCTGCGGTCCGCCCTTGGTTCCCACTAGCTTGAGGTACGAAGGCCGAAGGAACGCGGGAAGGGACTCGATACTTCCAAAGCAGCTGTGAACGGCGCTCACGGAGTTGCTATCTCCGACGTGCGTAAGCGCCTCGAGGCACGCACTGAGAACCATCGGCTGTGCGTCCGGCGATATCAAACTCTCGATCTGCTCGCGAAACTGGCACTGGCGAGTATTGCCGACGCTTTCGACGGCCGTTATTACGACATTAAGGTCTGCGTCCTTCAACGCGAGAGCGAGGAGATCGCGTGCCGCTGGGTCGGTTAGTCGAGCAATCACGTCAATGACGAATTTCCGTCTGTCACGATCTCCTTCCTGGAACGCCTGACCCAGGTACGGCAACGCTTTGTTGCCAAGAGCCTGCAGCAATTCCACTGCCTGGTTGCGGAGAAATGAATCGTCGCTGTCCAACAATTCCAGCGCTCCCTCAATTACCGCGTCATCCTCGATCTGAAGCAGGGCTGCGAAGATCGATTCTTTTACCGCGCGGGATGGCTCCTCGCGAAGCCTCCTAAGCAGGGGAAGAACACCGGCGGACTGGTTGGCGTAACCGATGTCCTCGGCAGCATAAATCCGGTCCGCCTCGTCGCTACTCGCGAGCTTTTCAATACAGTCACGAATGTCGGTCATTTGGTAGCACCCACCTTTCCCACTGCCTGCACGATCTGTTGAGCCACCTCGTAGTGCGGAGAGACAATTTCGGCCCCGCCGCGCTCTACGGCTTCCCGCGGCATACCATAAACCACCGCGGTCTCTTCGCTTTCGGCGATCGTTATGCCGCCCGCCTGGCGGATTCTCACCATCTGGTCGGCGCCGTCATCGCCGATCCCGGTCATCAAAACGCCGACGGTATTTGCTCCGTACACCTCTAGCACCGCCTGCATCATTACATTCACGGAAGGGACAAAAAGCGTGTGAGGCTGTGCGGGTGTGCGAATTACGATCTCTCCGGTCGACTTACGGTGGGGGCAAAGATGCAGTCCGCCCGGGGCCACATAGCAATGCCCGAGCTCTACGGCCATACCCGCGCGCGCTTCAAACACTTTTAGCGGGCAGTGCTCGTCCAGGCGGCGGGCGAACGCGGTCAAGAACGAAGCCGGCATATGCTGGACGAGAAAGACACTGGCGGGAAGGTCAGCAGGTAGCAGCGGAAGGACTTCAGATAAGGTGGCCGGACCGCCGGTTGAAATCCCTATCGCCACCGCTACGGGGCCGGTACTTTGCCAGCGCGCGACTGGAATCTCCACCCGCTCCCGCGAGGACAGACGCCGCGCCCGATTCTTGCGGACCCGCTGCAGCACGCCGGAGGCGGCGGCCGCTCGTAGCTTCGAGACGAGTTCCGCCGCGGCAGATCCCAGGTCTGACGAAACCGTCCCGTCCGGCTTTGCGATGAAGTCAAAAGCCCCCAGTTCCAAACACTCGAAAGTGGTCATCGCACCACGCTGAGTGAGCGAGGAGACCATCACTACCGGGCAGATCTTCTCCTCCATGATGAGTTGGAGAGCCGTGATCCCATCGAGTTTGGGCATATTGATGTCCATAGTGACGACATCCGGCCGCAACTCGCGCGCCTTGGCGACGGCATCCTCTCCGTCGCGGGCTATTCCGGCAACTTCCATGCCGGGTTCGGCGGAGATCACACGCTTGAGGGTTTGGCGCATGAGGGCCGAGTCATCGGCCACCAGCACCCGAATCGAGCTCATTAGGATTTTGTGGGGGCTGGACGTCTTCTTACGACACGCCCAGCCGGTTTGGTCTAATTCGCTGGAAGCTCCGCCAGTTCCGCCTGCTCCGTCTTGGAGAGGATCTTCTCAACGTCCAGCAGGACCACCATCCGCTTCCCGGAGTCGACCTTTCCGATCCCCGAGATGAATTTTTGGTCAATACCGGAGTGGATCGCCTCCGGAGGAGGCGCGATATCCTTCTTCGGAAGGCTCAGCACCTCGCGCACCGAGTCCACGATCAGACCCGTCTTGACGCCGCCCAGCTCTACGATGATGATTCGCGAGCGATCGTCGGATGCCTTGGTTTCGAGGTCGAATCGCTTGCGAGTGTCCAGAACGGGTATCACTTCACCTCGCAGATTGGTAACACCTTCGACGAACTGCGCGGCCTTCGGGACTTTGGTGATTTTGGACAAGCGATCGATTTCTTGAATCTGAGATATGGGTACGCCGTACTCCTCGCCGCCGAGCAGGAACGTCACCAGTTGCAGTTCGCTCCGCTCCTGATCAGCATCGGTATTTTCAGCATCCGTTTGGGTGTCCTTGGCAGCCTCACCACTTGAGTCGGTCTGGATTTCGCGAAGTTTCTGATCCCGCATCAGGTTCGCCACGTCGAGAAGCATGATCAGGCGGTTGCCGTCCTCCAGTTTCGCGACGGCCTCCAATTCCAATCCCCCGGCGGAGGTGACCATGGGAGGCGGATCGAGCAGCTTGCGCAACACGTTCAGGACTTCGTTCACGTGATCGACCACCAATCCGAGGACGAATCCGCCGGCATCCACAACGATAATGCGTTGATCCTCGTGGATGTTGGCTGCCACCTCGCGTTCGAAATCCTGCAGGCCGGCGATGACCGCCGACACACTGGCGTCGATCTCTTCGGCTGGAGCATGACTCTGCACTAGTTTGATCGTCCGCTCGTTGAAGCCCCGAACCTTGGAAAGGGTCTCCATAAGGACCTGGCTGGAACTGTTGGCTGCGCTGATCCAAGCCCTCAGACGTTCCGGCGCGGACAGATCTGTGCGGCCCGATTGATTTCCCCCCGACCGTTCCGTCCAACGTTCGTAGGATTCGCGGATTTCACGGCAGCTTCCACAGAATTCATCCGCAAGGGACTGCTGATGCAGCAGGCGGCGGAGATCTACAATGGGTAGGATCTGCCCTCGCACCGTTAGAACGCCCAAGACGTATTCCGGGACGTCTGGAACTTGCTTCGGCGCCTGGACCCTTAGGATCTCCCGGACATGCTTCATCTCGAAGGCGAATTCTTCTTTCGCAATTCGAAATGTCACCATCTGGGCAATGCCGTCGGCCGCGCCCGCTTCGGACCCGGCGGTTTCGGCTGCCGGCCCACCGCTGCCCCCCATCGCCGTCGTTTCGGTTCTCCGAGTGGTGTCGTCGATATGACAGACTTGCGCGGCGTTCAGGGACATGATGATTCGCTGGCCGTTATCCAGCTTGACCACTCCCTCCAGGTAATTCGCCGAGGTTCCGCGGATGGCAGGCGGCGGCGGATCGACGTCGCTACGCTGCACGCGCGTCACCTGTTGAACGCGGTCCACGCGTAGCCCCGTCTTCACTCCGCCAATGTCCACCACAAGGACTCTGGTTCGGTCTGTCTCCTCCGCTCGTTCCATGCCGAAGCGTGTACGCATGTCAATGATCGGGAGGACCACTCCGCGAAGGTTTGCAATTCCCTCCACGTAAGGGGGCGTCCGGGGGACTTTGGCCATTTTGGGCAGGCGAATAATCTCCTGCACCGACATGATGTCGAAGCCGAACTCCTCGTCCTTCAACAGGAACGTGACGAGTTGGCTTTCCTCTTTCGAAGCGGCGCGGTCTTGCATTGTTTGGTTCTGCATAGGGTTTCTTTCTCCTTTCGACCGGGAGCGAAAACTTACCCGTTCTGCAGTTCGTCTGCCTGCGATGCAATGTCCTCGACTGCCTGAGCGATCTCCTGCGCGGCTTTGAGCCCCTGCTCCGCAGCTCCGGCTGCTTCGGTGCTGGCGCGGGCGGTCTCTTCGGCGGCACTGGCGATCTGCTGGCTGGCCTTTCCGGCCTGCTCCAATGCGGCCAGGGACTCGGTGGCGCCCTTGGACACTTCTTTGATGCCGCTGACGATAACGTCGCACTCCTTGGTAATCAGCTCCAGGTTGCTGGTGGACGCTTTCGCCTTCTCCACCTCTTGCCGAGCCTTGTTCCCTGCCATCTGAATGTCGTTGGCGACTTTGGCGATCTGTCCCTGGACATTTTTCACGAGGTCCTTGATGCGGTCGGCATTCTCGCTGCTCTCATTGGCCAAGGAGCGAATGTCCCCCGCCACCACCGAGAAGCCTCTGCCATATTCCCCGGCCCGCGCGGCTTCCACGTTGCCATTGACCGCCAGCATCTTGGTCTGGACTGTGACCATGACAATCGCGTCCACGATCTTGTCGATGCGTCGCGTGCGCTCTTCGAGTTCGAGCACGTTTTTGGCCGACTCGAGGGAGGCATCGGCCGCTTTGCCGATGTTGACGATCAATTGATCCACGTTCTGCTTATTATCAGCGAGCAACTTCGCGATAGCCTCGGCTTTCTGCGCACCCAGCTCACCGTTTTCCACCATTATCTTCGCGGCCTGCAAAAGCTGCGCTCCAAGTGTGTTTGATGCTTCGGCGGATTTCGCTTGTATGCTAGCTGCCTTGTTGATCTGCTCGATTGCGGTGGAAATCTGTCCCGACGAGGTCTTTACTTCTTCGGCGTTCGTGGAAAGTTCTTCCGCGGTGGCCGCCAGTTCTTCCGCCGATTTTTGTGCGTTCGTGGAGGTCTTCAGTGACTCGGCCATCTCCGCCAAAGATCGCGCCGCGTCATTCATTTCGGCGTATGCCTTGGACTGCTCCTGCACTGACTTTTGGGCTTCCTGGCACCCGGAACTGGCCTCTTCTGAAGCCGCGGCAATCTCTTCGGCCCCTTTGAGGTATTGCTTGGCTCCTACCAGCGACTCCTGGGCGTTCTTGCGGATTTCCACACAGCCGGACTGGATCGCGGCAAAGTCGGCGTTGACCTTCACCAGATCGCTGGTGATCACTTTGGCTTTTTCAATCTCTTCGCGGCTCTTTTTGCCGGCCGTTTCCGTATCGGCGGCGACTACTTTTACCTGATTTTGAATTTCGTTGACCACTTCCTGGATGCCACGCGCGCTCTTCTCGCTCATTTCCGCCAGGTTGCGGACTTCGTCGGCTACGACGGCAAAGCCCTTTCCGTGCTCTCCTGCCCGGGCTGCTTCAATTGCCGCATTCAGGGCTAAAAGATTAGTCTGGTCGGCAATGCGCGCCACGGCATGGACAATCTTGCCAATCTCCTCAGACTGCCGTTCGAGTTCCGCCACCATCTTTGCGGACTCGATGTTTGCTTGGGCGGATTCGGTCACACCCTTGATCAGCTCATCGATGTCGGCCGACACTGTCTTGGCGAGCGTCTGCAGCTCGTTGACTTTTTGCAGAGCACCATCTGCCCGTCCGTTCGCGGTGTCGGAAGCCTTTTCGATCTGATTGATCGCAGCCCGAGATTCCTCTGCCGCTGTGGAAGCCTCTTCGGCTCCCGAAGCAATGGAATGCATGGTCTTTTCGAGTTCGACCACCGCGCTGTTCGCTTCGGCGATGGCGCTGGCCACCTGCTCTGTCGCGGTTGAGAGCTTCTCAGCCACGGCCTGCGCGCGGGCAAGCGTGCGGGCGCGTGCCTTTTCCTCTGCGAGTTTCTTGGCAGCGAGGCGGTTTTGAGAGGCGTCATCGGCCGTGTGTACGTTAGCCTTGGAAGCGGGCGGAACCGGCGCGGTCCGCTGAGGTGCGAGTCGATTCGTTGCCAAGCGGCTGATCGGCGTTGCGGAACCGTTCACCTTCGGTTCCCCTATCCCTGTCTGCATCGATAGTTCTCCTAATCTCAATTCGGAATTGGTTGACTCTGAAAAAACTGAAGTAACGCTTATCTAGTGGTTTTTGGAAGCTTTTGTCGCAGTTTAGTTTTGGCGACATCCCCATGGTCCGTCACTCGACGCTGCCGGATTTCAGATTCTATGTCGCAATTGCCAGGACACGTCTTTAATATCGGCGGGATCGGCTGCGCGTTTTAGGAGGAATCGCTGGTCTTTCGGTGGGCGGGGAGATCGAAAAGGGAGTCACCATCGGGCGGAAAAATGCCGGATCGAAGCTCAATGGCTGTTCTGGTTTCGTCTACGCGGACGACGTGGCCGATCCCCCACGTTGCCAATGCCTCGTTCGGGGAATTTGGCAAGGCAACCTCGCAAACAACGTGGTCACCGACCTCGAAGGGACATGCTCCCATGAGCTTGAGTAGCAGGCCGCTTGAGCTTATGTTGACTGTCAACGCCGGGTACGTTTCGTCGCTATCGCTACGGCGCAAGATGGCCTGTGCGCCTATCGAGAATCTGGGTTCACGACGACGATCCGAATTCTGGCCGGATAGCTCCACTCGATTCTTGCCTTCCTGGTACACTGCAGACCATTGCAATAGTAGCGACTCGATGTAAAAGCTCTCAGTCAAACTCGTTCGACGGCGGGCTGCTCCCAGGGATCCCGTACCACCCGAAATAACTCGACGCGGACGGTACTTTCACTCGCGACTAAGCGGACCTGGAAGAACCGTGAGAAGGGAGACCGCGAGCCGCGAACCACCTGGCATCGCTGCGTGGTGTTTGGCAAGACTGCCGAATATGCGGCTACACTCACCAAGGGTGCCCACCTCCAAATCGTCGGCGAGATCCAGACGCGGGACTTCGTCGACAGAGACGGCGCGAAGAAACATGTAACTGAAATCCGTGTGCACCGAATCGCAGGCCTCGACCGCGTGGCGAAAGTCGAGTCTACCGAGGCCGCCGCATAGGCGGCCTTCCCCACTAATTCGCAAAGTCTCCAAGCCTGGATCGAACTCGGCGGCAGGAAGGAAACGCGCTTCGATCTTGAATTCGGGTATGATCGGGACTGCCCATAAGCGATGGAAGCCGCTCGCCCATGCCGGCAGAATCCCGTTGTGCCCGACCACGATTCCGTGTACGAGTTACGTACGAGTGTTGGTTTTTCTGGTCCAATGCGGCATTTTAGACCATTAAAGAGTCTGCAACTTACAGATTCTGCGTTGCTTAAGGCAATCGTGGTTCGAATCCATGCCGGGGAGCCATTCCATTGATTTCAGTCAGTTGCGAATTTCCGCGTACTAGTTGCGTACGGATGGCGAATTAACATCGCCCTTTGGTTTGTTGATCTTTGTCCAGAGCATTGATTCCAATTGTGTATGCTATCCGTAGGTTCTATCCATACCGGCGACCGACACCACACTCACAAAAGCACGGCAAGTGTTCACCGAACATGGCCTCCTAAAACAGTGGCGCAGCGGCTCGGCATTACGTTGCCCGAGGTGTGAGACTCCGCACGCTGCGAAATTCTCTTAAGGCTTGTGCAGCTTATAGCTAATTAGGACAAATACGATCTTCCCCCGATCGGCGCCAGAGCCGGCCGGAGTCGCGGGTGCAACCACAGCCGCATCTCTCAGACCAGTTCATACTCATCGACCGGTACGACGATCTCGGGGCGCCGGAGCGAATGCGCGTGTCGGCTCTGTGCGCTTCCCAGCGATCGAGGTACGCTTGCGCGTCCTCCAAGCTCTCGAAACGCTGCCCTTTGACCGGAGTCTTCTTCGCGTGAACCTCGGGGGACACCCAAAACCGGCCATCAATGGACACCTGAAATGAAGTGTCCATCGACTTTACCTTTGCGATCCGAGTGCTGCAACCCTGCATGGAAGCGCGGTGGCACCGTAGTGCTGTAGCACGTCACGGTAAAGCGGATTGAGCGCCGGTTCGTAGATATCCGGCGTGAGCACGACGTCGCGCAGGAAGGGAATACAAGAAGACGAACGGCTTTCCCGGCTGTATCCCAGGTCAGAACAGACAATCGCGTGCCCCGATACCTGCCCGTTTGAGCATCGCGGCAGTCCGCACCTGACCCACGCGATTCATGACTACTTTCTCGTGAAATGCCTTGATGTCGTCCGGCCCAGAGGTTTGCTGGCCTTGATCACCAGCCGGTACACCATGCATAAACAGGATTCGTCAGCTACTGGGTTTGCTGACCCAAACTCGTGATGATCTGATCAATACTCTTTTGGACAGCACGGCCGAGCTCGATCACGACGGAGTTGACACTGCGTTCATCGACTTTCAAGGTCTGAGCCGCATTGCCGGTCCACTCCGTGCTGCCAGTTCGCAGATTGACTAACTCGGCGGAGAGTTTCGCCGTGACGTTGACATTGCCACCGTAATCGGTTTCCTCAAGCCGTTCGAGGCGACCAGCCATAAGGTAGTTCTGCTGGTTTTGGGCGTCGTATGGCGTGACCGACGAAAACAATCCCGAGGAGCGCAGCGATTCGATCATTGCCGAGGTTACCATTTCTGCCGGATCATTCACCCATCGATGATATTCGTAGAAGCCAATCTCTTCGGGAACTGGTCTGTAGACGATTTTCTTCTGCCGAATGTACGGCGCACTCTCGAACCGTCGTACTGCGACCGTGCCGAGCACGCGAGCGTTCACAGAATGCGGCGGCGGTGCCGGAATCTCCATTGAGTAATACTTCGGGTACAGGATCTTGCCCCCGCAAGCAGCCAGCGCAAGCAGCGCCAACGCAAAAACCGTCGTATTTGCCACAGTCTTCATGGTTGCGTGCTCGCTTCCTGGGGGATCTTTCGGTCCTTCGGCTGTCTGATTCTGATCAGGCTCCACGGACGCTGCTTCAGCGAGTCTGTGAGTTCATTGAGGTTGTCAGTAACTGCCCGGATGTTTTCAAGGGTGTAGGTGAAGTCCTGATCCTTGGCCCGCATCGAAGTTCGAAAGTCGACCAAGAGGCCCCGAGCCTGATCCAGCGTCTTGCTCAAATCGGCAAGGTCCTTCTGAAGCGGTTCGCGGAGATCCGTGACCGTCTGGTTCCCATTAACGACCGTGGCATTCGCATTATCCATCACCGTACCCGCTTTTGCGACTACTTGGTCGGCGTCATCCGCTACCTTTTGAATTCGGTCGGTAATCTGGTCGACCTTCGGCGACAGTCGCGCAATCGTTGCATCCGCGTTGTCTAGTATCGCCTGAATGTGCTGCTGATTCGGTTTTCCCGTGATCTGGTTCAGGTTTGCGATCAGCTTGCGCGCGTCACCGGTTACATCATTCATATCTTTTTCCGCCGAACTCAGAACTGAGTGCGCGGAATCTGCCAGAGTCGCAAATTTTCGTTCCATGTCGTCCACGCTGACCGTTTCTTGCGAGGGGATGACGCCGCCCGGCGGTATGCGTGCTGCATCGTTCGATCCCGTGCTGACAGAGATCACGGGACTGGTTACCAGCGTTACCGAACCGAGCTTTGCCACAGAGTTGGCATTTAATGGAGTGCCGGTCTTGACATCCATGAGAATCTCGATTCGAGTTGGGTCCTGCGCATCAGGCTGCACCGCGGTTACGTTGCCGACTTTAATCCCACCAAACAGAACGTCCGCACCGGGTTGCAGTCCCCCCGCATAACGGAAGTAAGTCTTATAGGAGACGTGTGCGCCCCGGATGGTTGCGGTGCTGATGCGATAGACGCTGACAAGCAGCACCGCGGCGCTGACGACGACAAACAATCCGACCTTGGCTTCAGTCTTCACGTCTTGGCTCCCGAGATGCCTGCAAGTTCTTCAAGCCGCTGCTGTGCCACCGTACTGGTGCCGATTGCGTCCGGCTGCCGGTCGAGAAACTGCCGGATGCGCGGATTCGAGTCGGCGCGAAATTCCTCCTTACTCTTTACGGCGAGGAGCGAGCCCTGATATAGCATGGCGATGCGGTCGGCAATCTTGAACGCGCTTGCCAACTCGTGCGTTACGACCAACATCGTCATGTTAAAAACGCGCTTGAGCAGTAGGATGAGGTCATCCAAGCCGGCCGCGACAATCGGATCTAGACCCGCGGATGGCTCATCGAAAACGAGAATTTCGGGATCGAGCGCGGTCGCCCTCGCGACAGCCGCGCGCTTCTTCATGCCTCCCGAAAGCTCTCGCGGCATCTGTTTGCCCGATTCACCCAAACCCACGGCGGCCAGCTTCATGTAGGTCATGATTTCGATAATCGGATCCGCCAACGTGGTTAACTCCCGCACCGGAAGACTGACATTTTCTTCAATCGACATCGAATTGAACAACGCAGCTTCTTGAAAAGCTACGCCCATGTGGCGTCGTATCGATTTCAGCTCTTTTTCAGAGCAGCGATTTATGTCGGTCCCCAGAACCCGCACTGTTCCTGAGGTAGGCCGCTCCAGCCCGATGATGTGCCGCAACATTGTCGTTTTCCCGGAGCCGCTGCCGCCAAGCAGCACCATCACCTCACCTTGCTCAATTTCGAGGCTGACCTGATCCAATACACGTTTGCCTCCGTAGACAACCGTCAACCCGTCGACTGAGATGATGGGGGCTGCCATGCGCTAATCCTTCCGCACTAAATAGAAGATGGCTGTGAAGAAGGCATCCGCGAGAATGACCAAAAACGTAGACCGCACTACCGCGGATGTGGTGGAGCGACCGACCGCGTCCGCCGCGCCCTTGACTTTGAAACCTTCTCTGCACCCGACCTGCACAATGATGGTCGCGAAGACGAGGCTCTTCAGCAACCCGCTCACGACGTCGCGCATGTCAATCGAGTTATAGATGTAATCGAGATACATGCTCAGGCCAATCTTCGTTTCGATGTACATGTAAGCCGATCCGGCAAGAATTCCGAAAGCGTTACTCATCACGGTGAGGCATGGGATCACGATCATCGCCGCTAGGTACTTCGGGGTGAGGACGAATTCGATCGGATCAATTGCCATGGTTCGTAGTGCGTCGATCTCACTGGTGACCACCATGGTTCCGATCTCTGCCGAAAACGCAGAGCCTGACCGGCCACTCAAGGCAAGCGCCGTCAAGAGCGGGCCAATTTCGCGTGTGAACCCAATCGCCACCGTATCCATGACATACTGCAATGCGCCCCAACGGCGGAGTTCAGAGCCGATTTGCATCGCCAGGATGAATCCAATGCAAACGGACATGAGCGCGATTGTGGGAAGCGCGTCCACTCCAATCGCGACCATTTGCTGCATGGCTGTTCGCCAGCGTCTGGGCTTCCCACGAATCGGAAGGACATGCGGGATGGCTCGCACCCCCTCGGCAAATTGCATAGTGAGTCCGCCGACGTACGCCAGGCCCTCGATCACGCGACTTCCGATCCGTTCGAGAAGCTTCATTTGCCAACCTCGGGGCCCGCGATATCGAACAAATGATCGAGATGCGTGATTTCAAGAAGATACCGCGGTTGATCGTGCAGTCCTTCCAAGATCATCTGGCCACGCTGCTTTCGGCAGATCCTCGCCGCCTCCACCAGAGTGGCCACCCCAGACGTGTCAACGTAAGAGACGTCGGAGAGGTTCACGTGCAAGACCGGCGGCTTACCACGCAGCGCCTTACGCAGTGCGGACCGCATTTCGCCGGAGTTCTCCACGGTTATCCGGCCATGAAACTCAACCTTGCCGGTCGCTTTCGTGTTCTCAGACGCCGCCCTTGTTTTCAGGAATTCCATGGGAGATCCGTGGCTCATAATTGCGCACTCAGGTCACACGATCCGATGCCTCTTTTCTTTGCTGTTTTGCATACTCAAGAACATCGAATGTCGGAACGGCGCGCTCGGGAAAAAAGCTGTTCAACGCGGAACCCTCGTCGCTGAAAATCTCGAATTCTTTGTCAAGCCCGGCGCGCGCGATCAGGTCCATGTGATCCCAGCGGACCTTCAAAAGCTTTAATGCTCCGCCGGAATATCGGATCATGGCGGAGCACCACGCCAGAGACGTGAGGCCGTCCACATCGATATCCATTACCCTGTCGCAGTTGAGGATGACGTTTACGGCACCGGACTCAGTCAATGCAGTAATCCGTTCGCGCAGCCGAGCTTCCGAAGCGCCGGCAATAATATGACCATGCAGGTCCAATATCCGGATTCCCTGGATTTCCCGTTCATGAATTACCAACTGTTCGTGCGCATACGCCAGGACGTCCTTCAGCTTTGCCTCCTTGATTTCATGCTCCTGACGTATCTGATCCAACCGTGCTTTGAGGTGAGCTTTCAGCTTATCGATCCTGGCCCGAAGTTCAGCCTTCGTATCCGCCCTTGTCTCGGCGAACTCCGTTTTCAACCGATCAAGCTCAGTCCTGATCTCCGCCTGCTCACTAGCCAGCTGCTCCTGCTTAGCATGTTCCCTGGTGGTCCGATAGACGACTCCGCCCAATGCTTCCATCCGCACGTCCACGGGAGTGACCCACTCCTCGCTAATGTCAGCAAGCAGGGCAGACTTGCCGGGACTCAAGGAGTGCAGGACAGAGGTGAGAAACTCATCGTTCACCCCTGTTCTGCAAATGTCAGCGAAAACTCCCACCGCTGATCCTACGGCTGCGCCGACTTCGACGCCGGCTGCGCCTCCAAGGAGCCCGACGAGGCCGCCGATAGCGGTCCCTGTCAAGGTGCGAAGCGGGAAATCGGTTTCGGCGTGTGGTATGTAGACCGTTCCGTCGGCGCTCCTTTTGACCACAGCTTTCGCGTGAACCGAAACCTTGCCTTCGCGGTCAAGTTCGGCAAGGGCGCGCGATCCTTCGTACGCTTTGTTTTCGTCGTCAAAGATTACCGCCAGCATCTTGTCCACAGCCGACTCCGCCCAGAAAAACTACTTCGCTTGATCAGTGATGCACGGGCTCGTGCTGTTCCACCTTCGCCGCGGCTGCCCTCAATTTCGTCGCGACAACATTCCTCAGCTGGGCGTCCTTTTCTTCGTAATCGTGCCGTATCTGTTGCGCGCGCGCGTTGAGACTGTTCTTCACGTCTGCCTGAGCCTTCGCGGCTTTCTTGTGCAAGGCCTGAACCTTGGCATCCGTCTCGCTCTTCATTTGCTCTGCCCGAAGCTTGGCCTGCTCTAGCTTGGCGTCGAGTTCCGCGTTGAGCTTATCGATCTTGGCCTGAAGTTTCGCCTTGCGCTCGGCGCGGGCATGGGCTTGTTCGGCCTTATACTCTTCGATTTCCGCTCGCAACGTGGCGATTTCTCGGGCTCGTTGGGCGGCTTCCACGCTCGCCTTTGGGGACCGAAGTAGCGACTCCGCTCCGAGCTTCTCCATCGCCAGATCGAGAGGCATGATCCATTCCTCGCTAATATCGGCGACAATCGCAAACTTGCCCGGTTTCAGCTTCGCCGAAACCTCGTCGAGAAAGTCTGCGCTGACCCCTACCTGGTACAGATCGCTAAACCCGCCAGCGAGCGTGCCGGCGACCGCTCCGATCCCCACGCCGACAGGGCCCCCGAGCAGCCCGATCATCGAGCCGATCGCCGTGCCTGCCACCGTGCGAATCGGGAAATCGTCTGCGGACTCTTTGAAAGTAACTGTGCCGTTTGCGTTCTTCTGTAGAACCGCTTCAGCGTAAATTGAGATGCTTCCTTCGCGATCGAGTTCCTTGAGCGCTTGAGACGCTTCAGAGGCCTTCGCTTCGTTATCGACTACCGCAACAACTAGCTTTTCCATGATCCGGTTCCTTTCTCCATTTGTTGAATGACTCTACACTTTTGCCAATAACTGCCCGGCTTCCATTGCTTCCTGCGATTGCGCCTTAACCTGGGCGGATAAAGGGGCACTGACCGTTTCCTGCGTCAGAGCCGCCTGAATCGCGCCGCCGTCCACGGTTTCATGTTCGAGCAGCTGCCGCGCCAGTACTTCCAGCGCCGCATGATGCTCTTTGAGCAGGTCCTGGGCACGCTTATATTGCTCAGTCACGAGCCGCTGCACTTCTTTGTCAATGACCTCGCGTGTCTCCGGGCTAAGCTGCGAACTGTCCTCAACGGACCTTCCGAGATACTGCATTTGTTGACCGGCGTAACGCACCGACCCAAGTTTGTCGCTCATGCCGAATTCTGTAATCATGCGCCGAGCCAAGTCCGTCGCGCGGCCGATGTCGTCGCTCGCTCCAGTGCTGATGCATCGGAACTGCACGATTTCGGCTGCACGGCCGCCCAGCATCACGGCGATTCGGTCCTCAAGCTCCTCCGCCGTGAGTAAATAACGATCCTCGGTGGGCGTCTGCATCGTATATCCCAAGGCGCCCCGGCTATGAGGAACGATGCTGATCTTGGCAACCGGTTCGGCATGCGGCACCAGAGCGGCCACCAGCGCATGGCCCGATTCGTGGTAGGCCACCGTTGTGCGTTCTTGAGCGTTCATCACGCGGCTTTTCTTTTCAGAGCCCGCGATCACATGTTCAATCGCCGTTTCGAAGTCGCTGAGCGCGACGCCGGAGGCCTTTCTGCGCGCGGCCTCCAGTGCCGCTTCATTCATCGCATTTGCCAGATCGGCGCCGCTGAACCCGGCAGTGATCCGAGCCGCTCGGTCGATGTCGAAGTCGGGCGCAAGCTTCACGTTCTTGCTGTGGATCTTTAGAATCTGGACCCGACCGATGAGGTCAGGATTGCCAATGGCAATCTGCCGGTCAAAGCGGCCGGCGCGGAGAAGCGCGGGGTCAAGCACCTCAGGCCGGTTGGTCGCGGCCATGATGATCACAGGCGCGTTCGTATCTGTCTTGAAACCATCGATCTCGCCCAGCAACTGATTGAGCGTTTGCTCACGCTCGTCATTGCCTCCCAGACTTGCCAAGCCGCCGCGTTTCTGGCCGATCGCGTCAATTTCATCGATGAAAATGATGGCCGGGGCCGACTTTCGTGCCTGCTCGAACAAGTCCCGCACACGCGCGGCCCCCACGCCAACGAACATTTCGACGAACTCCGAGCCGCTGGTTTCAAAGAAAGCCACGCGAGCCTCGCCGGCCGTCGCTTTGGCCAGAAGTGTCTTACCGGTGCCAGGCGGTCCCACCAGGAGAACGCCCTTCGGAATACGTCCACCGAGCGTGGCAAATCGCTCCGGCTCCTTTAAGAACTGGATGATTTCCTGCATTTCCGCGATGGCCTCATCTGCTCCACCCACATCCTTGTAGGTCACCTTGACGTCTTCCGGCTTGACCTCGATGGCTTTGCTCTTGGACACGCCAAAAATACTACCGAGGCCTCCGCCCATGGCGCCGCCGGACCGCTGCGCGACGAGGGACCAGAACACCGCCATTAAGACGAGAGGCAGTACATACGACAGCAACACGGTTCCGACGGGGTTTGGAGGACGCTGAAAGCGGTAGGACACGCCCGCATTCTGCAGCTCCTCGATCAACTTGGAATCGCTTTGACCTACATAAACCGTATTGAACGGGACAGTGGCGGCAGACCCATCCGGCTTTTTGCCCTTCATGGTGCCCTCGATCCGCCTATCGCCGATCGTGACGTCGGTGATCTGATGGTCCCCGAGCTTGTTCTTAAACTCGCTGTAGGAGATTTCCGTCGTACGGGATACCCAGGGAGCTAAGACCAACTCTTGAAACAGCCAAAGAAACAACAAGCTCGCTATCCAGAAACCGATATTGAAAGGCGACTGGCGGCGATCCGGTTTCTTCTTGTCGTTTTCACTCGGTTGAGTTCGCAATATCGATTTCATCTTTCCCTCCACTTCGGGATGCATTGGGTTGGCGCTGTGGTCCTTTAGCCGCCGCTCACCGGCAAAGTGGTGGCTCTAGGCCGGCTTTGCCTTGAATTCGCCAATTTTCGGTATGGTGTGGATTGCCATCGCGAGGCCCACAAACGACGCACCGTCGAAGATCATATCCACGCCTATGGCAAAACCAATGAACCAAACACTGGAAACCGGCCATTGTGCAAGCAACATGATCCCTAGTGCGACGGACAGAACACCGGAGAAGGTCGCCCAGCCCCACCGGGGAAATTTCAACATAGCCGAGCCGATTCCACGAAACAGCCCGCCGACGATGAAGAACGTCGCGAGAATCAGCGTGACGCTGGCAGCGCCAATGTCGGGATATCGAACCAGCAAATAGCCGGTGAATCCTCGCAGTAGAGCGCTGAGAAAGTACAGGAAAAAGCCGCTCCACGTGTGAACTCGGAATGCCTGAATCAGAGCGAAAACTCCGCTGATCATCAGCAGCCACCCGAGCACCAGCATTGTGGCGAACGTGGCGGAGATGTTGCCTACGATACAAATTGCGCCGAAAAGCATGAACATGATCCCGAGGATCAAGAACCAGCCCCATGAGCTGCGAATCTCATTCACGCCGGCGAAGAATGGGTTATCCACGAATTCCTCTCTCGACATATCGACCTCCTTGCGTTGATTGGAGGACCGCTCGCTGTCGCGGAAACGGTCCTAGAAGTTAACTTCTGGGTTGGCGGATCGTGCAGCCATGGCTTAACCCCGTCGTCATCTCGGCAACGGCCACTTACTCCAGCCAACTCGATTTATCTTCGATCTTCGTAGGTGAGCAATGCATTTTGACTTCCTAAAAGGGAGCTCGGTCGCAGACCACTTGCTACACCGAAAAGAGCGTGCCGAATGCATCCCGGGAAGCGGGTGCCGTTGGCAGGTGCCAATTGCATGCGCCAAAGTCTGCCCTATTCCGGCTCGCTGAAACGCTGGTTCGTTAGTTGCATTCGTGGGCGTGTAGACGTGCGGAACCTGCAGATGCCAGGAACCCGTAGCGGCGGCGAGTTTTACACGGGTGACTTTCTTGAGAACAATCGCTAACAACGGTATATTGATGGCCATCCTGGGCCATGCCCTTATTGGTCTGTCGTTACTTTGGGATAAAGTGCTGCTGGGCCGTCGGACGACGACCAATCTGGTTTCATACGTCTTCTGGTTGGGGGCCATCAGCATCTTCGGACTTGCGCTTCTGCCGTTTGGATTCAAATTGCCGAAGCCAAGCGTCGCGGCAATAGCATTTGTCGCCGGAGTGCTAGATCTGATTGCCACGTATTTCTATTACGCGGCCCTCAAAGCCGGAGAGGCGTCGGAAGAACTTGCTGTGATGGGCGGCTTTACGCCGATCGCCACGGCCCTAATCTCGGTTCCGCTCCTAAAACAGCCTGTCGGAGGAAAAGCAACTGCCTTCATTCTCATGACACTAGGCGGATTCGTGATGTTCTTCGCCGATAAGACCCCGAAGAAAAAGATGCTGCCTGCAGTACTGATCGCTTCGATCGCGTTCGGAACGGCGGACGTGCTACAGAAGATTGCTTTTAATAACTCAAGCTTCGTTACCGGATATGTGTTCTTCACGATGGGAACGTTCGCCGCGTCTCTTGCTCTCCTGATCCCGCCATCCTGGCGCAAACAGGTCTTTGAGCGATCCAAGCAAGCGGCTCCCAAACGTAAGTTGTCCTACACGACGAACCGCTTAATAGCGGGAATCGGCTCATTCCTTGTGGTTTATGCCATCAGCCGCACGAGCCCCGCAATTGTAGAGGCGATCTCAGGCGTACGTTATATGGTGATCTTTGTGGGTGCGCTCGCAATCAGTTTAATCCGGCCGGACTGGTTCAAAGAGGATTTCACCGGCAGGATCTTGGCGGCAAAATCGGCAGCCACAGCCCTGATCGTCGCCGGACTCGCGCTAGTTGGAGTTCATCTCGGCAGCTAGTGGAGTCGAGGCGAGCGAGCCTGAAAGCTGAGCTAAGTAACACAACGCAACCTGCGCAAGACCACGCAAATCTGCCGCGCAGCAGTCAGACGCTTACGACAGGACACGGCGCGTGCCGGACGACGGCATTTGCGTCGTCGTTTAGGCCGTCGCAGCCGCCGTCGCGACGGCCTATCGCCAGCAAACCAGCCTCTTTTACTCGTGCGACATCGAGCAGAATGGTTGCGGCATCACCTTCGTCGACAAGAATCTCCGCGTGAACGCCCAACTCTCGAACAAGCCCAGAAAGTTTTGATTCTAAAACGGATAAAACACCTTCATTCCGTTGATCGACGTACCGCTCGCGTCCGTCGCACGGCGATCTGGAAGGAAGTACAGACAGCACCGATAGCTTCGCGCCGAATGCCTGCGCGAACAAGGCTGCCCATCGGACGATGGTTGCGGTTGAGGAATTGAAGTTCACCCCACAAACGACGTGCTTCAGACCGCTGGCACTGGATTCCCAGGTTGAACTTGCTACGGTCCAAACCGGGCACGTCGCCTTGTTGAGCACCTTTGCTGTTACCAAACCCAGCAGGAAGCGACGCACTGGCCCGTACCCATGCGTAGGCATGACAATGAGATGACAATGTTGGCTCTCTGCAAACTCAACAATGCGAGTCGCAGGATCACCCGACGTAATGACGGGTTTCACTGTGATGCCGGGAAGTTCCGCTGCTCCAAATCGCTCTAGCCGTGTACGGGAGGCGTTCAGTTCGGCACCCGCCGCCGGAGCATAAAATGCAAAAGACGAATCCTCGGCCACATGCATCAGAGTCACTGATGCATGGAAGCGCCTGGCCAATACTCGTACCTGATGCGCGGCTCTCAAATTCGAGTAGTTGAAGTCGATAGGCAGCAAGATTCTGGTTAGAGCCACACCCGAAGATTCCGGCTTTAGCTGTGACGGAACGGCAATCTGCACGGTTTGTACGCCAGCACGTAATTTGCCCTGAACGTCTAAGTCGGCCACTTGGGCCTCTCGCTAGATGGCGAATCACTTGCCTGTCAATATTACATCCGGAAAGGAGAATATCGCACTATGGCAACATTAGCGGATACAAAAACGAGAATGGATGAGGCTCTTCTCTCGGACATCATTCGCGAGTTCAAATGGGACCCGCAAATCACCTCCAAAGACATCGGCGGGTCGATCAAAGATGGGGTCGTGACGATTTATGGGTTCGTCTCCAGCTATATGGAGAAGGACGCCGCCGAGAGGGCAGCCAAGCGGGTCCGAGGGGTGCGGGCCGTAGCAAACGATCTCGAACTCAAGCCGCAGTTTACACGGACTGACCCTGAGATTGCGCGCGACGTGGTCCAAGATATGGTGAACCACATCTTCCTTCCAGCGGATAGGGTCACGGTAACGGTACGGAATGGATGGGTGACGCTGGAAGGCATTGTCGATTGGCAATACCAGAGGAAGCTTGCTGAAGACAGCGCGAAAAAGATCAGGGGTGTAATGGGCATCACGAACAACATTGTGCTGAAGCCGCGCGTCTCCACTACCGACGTAAAGACCAACATCGAGCAGGCGCTACAGCGGAATGCGCTGGTTGATGCTCATGGTGTTACAGTTCAGGCCGATGGCACTCTCGTACGGCTTTCAGGAACAGTCCGTTCCTGGGCGGAGAAAGAACAGGCCGATGAGGCTGCGTGGTCGGCGCCGGGCGTCACTTCGGTCGACAATCAAATCGTGATCATGCCGTAATCCGGCCGCAGCACGCTTGCGCAGGGGGCAAAATGGGACTGATTCCTTTATCAGATGCGTCACGGCGGCCCATGCATTTCCCGTTCGTGACCATGTCGCTCATCGCGATCAACTGCTTTGTTTTCGTGCTGGAGTTGATGGGCGGTGACACGTTTGTCATGAACTGGGCCGCCGTCCCCGCGGATATTCTAGGGGGAAATCACCGCTGGATTACGATTCTTACCGCTATGTTCCTGCATGCCAGCTGGTCGCATCTGATCGGCAACATGGTTTTTCTCTGGGCGTTCGGCCCCGAGATCGAGGATGCCATGAATCCGCTGCGGTATTCAGCTTTTTACTTGTTCGGTGGAGTCGCAGCGATGTTGGCGCAAGTTGCCGTAAGCCCTGATTCGAAGGTCCCCGCGCTCGGCGCGAGCGGCGCCATTGCCGCCGTCATGGGCGCGTTTCTGGTTACCTTTCCACGTGACCAGATTCGCTCCCTGTTGTTCATCTTCATCTTCGTCAAGGTAACGTACATTCCGGCGGCCTTCCTGATCGGTTTCTGGTTTCTCAGCCAGCTTGTCGATGCAGGCGTCGTGGCGACAGCCCAAACGGGTGGAGTGGCATACGTGGCACATGTGGCGGGGTTTATTTTTGGTGCTGTGACGGCGCGACGATTTGAGGACCCCGAACGGCTCGCCGAACAACAATAATAGCGGTCCAGAAGGGACAAGCGAATGACGATTCTGTCCTCTCTGTCATCGGCCGCGCTGTGGAGTTGGATGCGGCGCCTGGGCCCCTTCGGCTTGCTTCTCGTTGGCATCTTCGACAACGACCCCGTGTTCGGCGCGCCGCCCGGAACGATCGACCTTTTCGTCATCCTTCTATGCGCCGGGAGCCGCGAACTGTGGGCCCTTTATGCTTTGACTGCCACCGTCGGCGAGGTCATCGGTGGTTATATGGCTTATCGCATTGCCGAGAAGGGCGGCGAGCAAATCTTAAACAAAAGAATCGGCCAAGCTAGGGCCGCAAAGTTCTATAAGCTGTTCGAGAAACATGGATTCGTTGCGGTCTTCGCAGGGGCTGCAGCGCCGCCGCCTTTCCCCTTCACGTCACTTCTGATATCCGCGGGAATCATGCAGTACCCGCGGAAGAAATTCCTGGTGGCTCTTGCTTGTGGACGGACCATTCGATTCTTTACGGAGGCATTTCTGGGGAGAACCTACGGCCCTCAGATGATTGCATTCTATTCCGGTCATTATCGAGCGGCCATGAATACGCTCATCGCACTGGCAGTGATCGCCGGCATTGCGGGGCTAATTTACTACAAGAACAACCGTGCGCGAAAACAGAGCGCGAACGCATAAAATAGCCGCTCGTGTGATCAGGGCTCCAATGTCCATGAGCGGTCGCCGGATCAGGAAGCGATCTGGCTGGCGAAATGCTTACCAGTGGGCGAGGAGGTTCCTATGCAACGCCTCATGACTAATGTTGCAGTCACGACGGTCGTCTTCCTGAGCTTCGCAATTCCGGGATTCGCCCGCATGCCCGGCGACCCGTTGAAGCCTGGATTCAATCTCTACTCCAAGCAACAGGACATTGAGGCCGGTAAGGAGGCGGCTGCGCAAGTGAAGAGCCGATATCAGCAGGTCCAGAATCGCGAGCTGCAAGCCTATATCACTGAAGTTGGGCAGCGCCTGGCAAGGACGCCAACGGCCGCAAATTCCGGCTTCCAGTTTACGTTCACGCTCTTGAACTACAAACAAGTGAACGCATTTGCGCTTCCGGGCGGGCCGACATTTGTTTTCACTGGCTTGCTCAAAGCAACCGACAGCGAAGCAGAGTTGGCGGGCGTACTGGCGCATGAGATCTCGCACGTCGTTCTTCGGCACGGCACCAGCCGTGCGTCGAAGGCGAACCTAATCGAGGCGCCTGCGCGAGTGATCGGATTTCTCAACAGCTTCACTTTGATCGGGCGGCTCGTCAACGTTGGGCTTGGCGTGGCACTGGATGGGGTTTTCTTGAAAAACTCCCGCGAAGATGAGAGCGAAGCGGACGCGCTAGGAGCCCATATCATGTCGGAGGCCGGATATGACCCTGTCGCTCTCGCCAGTTTCTTTCAAAAGCTGGAAGCAAAGGGTGGACCCGGCGTCCCGGAGTTTCTGTCCGACCATCCCAGCCCAGGCAATCGCGTCGAAGCGGTCCAGGCAGAAGCACGAACGATGCCACATCGGACTTACGTTGCTGACAACCAACGATTTCAAGCCGTGAAGTTGGCGGTCGCAAGCCTGCCACCTCCCCTCGATATTCGGGCAGAAGACATCAAGATCTCTGCTGCGGCCGCCAGCGGGTATAAGCAGTTGAGCACGCCACAGGGTTCGCTTGAATACCCAAGCGCTTGGAAGGTGCGTGGCGATACAGAATCGAACATCCTTGCGATCGCGCCGGATGACGGAATCGTGTCCGTGCACGGGGACGCTGCTATTGGCCTCGGCGTGCTGACTAGCTACTTCTTTGTTGATCCGGACCGCTCGTCTTTGCCGGTCGCAACAGGCGACCTGATTCGCCGGTTGCACGACCTCGATTCCGGCATGCACGAATCCGGAACTCAGCAGAGGATCGAAGTGGATAAGCAACCCGCTCTTCTTACACAGTTTACTAGCAATTCGCCGCTGGGAGGAATGGAAACCGATCTGCTGATAACGGTGGCGCGTCCCGAAGGTTTGTTCTATTTAATGTTCGCCTCCCCGGACAAGGAGTTAAGCGATACGCGGCCCATGTTCGATCACATGGTCCAGTCGATTCGATTTCACGAATCAAAACCGTAATGTGAGCGGGGAGAGAACCTGGACGCAAGCGGCCGCGGAACGAACACACAGAAACGACCAACTCGATGTGGGCTGGTTTCGACAAATCGGCGGTTGGAAGGCCGACTACCGAGAAACAGTAGCGGGCTCAAACGCCACTACGCACAAATTAACTGGAACAAAGGAGTAAAGTCATGGCTGAATTGATTGTCGTTGGATTCAAGAAGGATATGTACCGGGCATCGGAGGCGCTCAACCAAATTAAGGATCTAAACCAGAGTTGGGCTCTCGACCTGAGCGATGCGGTGGCCGTGTACCGTGATTACGGCGGGAAACTGCGTGTTGACCAGAGCTACCAGACGACCACCAGTGAGGGCGCAGCTTGGGGCGGGCTCTTCGGCGGACTTATTGGCGCGCTGTTGGCCGCCCCGTTCACGGCCGGCGCTAGCGCAGGCATCGCCGCGGCAGCGCTTGCGACGGGATCGCTGAGCGGCGTCGCGCTTGGCGCGAGCCTGGGCGCCATCGATGCCGAATCGTGGAAGGAAGACTACGGGATCTCGGAAGACTTCGTGCAGCGCATCGGTTCGATGGTCCAGCCCGGCGACTCCGCGGTCTTCGTGCTGGCGCGTGCCGTTAGTCCCGACCAGGTGGCTGAGGCGTTCCGAGGTTATGGCGGCACCGTGCTGCGCACGACGTTGAGCGAAAAGCAGCGGGCGCGCGTTGAGCAGACGCTGCACGCCACTCGGTAAGCCAGCTTGCCAGGTGGATCGATCACTGGATTCCATTGCTCATTCTGCCCGTAGGCGGTGATCAACGCCCGATCACCGCCATTCTCTCCAGCGTGTTCGCCGGCTTGACGCGTCGATCTGCCTCAAATAGCTGCCCCATGACAATATTTTCAGCGCCGTCTATCCAGGTAGTGTGGAGCTGGATACAACGCCTCGGGCCATTTGGGCCAGGTCTTGTCGGACTCGCCGGTAGTGCACCTTTTGTGCACTTGCCGCCAGGGACGGCGGACGCTTGTCTGATCCTGTTTTGCACAGGCGGACATGAATCGTGGGCCTACTATGCGTCGATGATCACACTCGGTGAGATCCTGGGCGCATATCTGACCTATCGATTCGCGGAAAAAGCCGGTCGCGAGATCTTAGACAAGAAACTGGGCAAGGAGCGGGCAGACAAAGTCCACGCACACTTCGAGAAACATGGGTTCATCACGGTATTCGGCGGGGCTATCGCGCCGCCGGGTTTTCCCTTTACTCCTGTTCAGATGGCCGCAGGAATACTGCATTATCCGCGGAAGAAGTTCTTCATGGCCCTGGGCACCGGCCGCAGCCTGCGCTTCTTTACCGAAGCCTTTCTGGGCAGAACCTACGGCCCCCAGATGATTGCGTGGTATTCGAGTCACTCTCGGCTGACGATTAGCGCTCTGATTGCGCTGGCAGTGATCGCCGCCATTGCAGTGATCTGCTTCAAACACGTTCAACAGAAGAAGAGTATGGCGACTTAGCTCCGGATTCCCTGTGCCTCCGCCACTCGCCCGAGAAGCACGCGTTTTCCGAACTCCACCAGAACAAGATAAACCGCGGTCGCCACTGCGAGATATGCGAAATACGCTGCCATGAGTGGTACAAATCCGAGCGGGCCGGCCAAAACGGTGAAGGGCAACAACGCTCCGATCGCCACGATCACCAACGTGGTAACTATCAGCGGGCGGCTAGGCAGACTCTTGAGCGGATTCCCGGTAGTGCGAATCACGAATATCACCAACGTTTGCGTTGCCAGCGATTCGACAAACCATCCGGTGTGAAAAAGCGCTTCGCCGGCATGGAAAAAGTGCAAGAGGACGTAGAACGTCAGGAAATCGAATAGGGAGCTGATTGGCCCAATGTGCAGCATGAACTTGCGGATCAGGCCGATGTCCCATTCTTTCGGCTTTCGTAGGAACTCGTCGTCAACATTGTCGGAGGGGATCGTGAGCTGTGACATGTCGTACATGAAGTTGTTCAGAAGGATCTGCGTCGGCAACATGGGTAGGAAGGGCAGAAAAACCGAAGCTCCTGCCATGCTGAACATATTGCCGAAGTTCGAACTGGTACCCATCAGCAGATACTTCATTACATTTCCGTAGGCCTTCCTCCCTTCGACAATTCCGCTCGCCAGCACATCCAGGCCGGGTTCGACCAGAATGATATCGGCCGCCTCACGGGCGACGTCAACCGCCGAGGAGACCGAGATGCCCACATCCGCGGCGTGCAGTGACGGAGCATCGTTGATTCCATCGCCCATAAAGCCCACCACGTGGCCGCGACTCTTGAGCGCCAATAAGATGCGGTTTTTTTGTGCCGGCGAGACGCGCGCGAAAACCGTCGTTTGTTCGGCGACGTGCGCCAGAGCGGCATCCGTCATCTTTTCGATTTCGTCGCCAAGAACGATTTCGCCGCAGTCGAGCCCGACTTGGCTGCAAACGTGGGCGGTGACCAGATCTCCATCACCGGTAATGATTTTCACCCTCACCCCCTCCGACTGCAGCGCGGCCACCGCTTCGGCGGCGTCGGGCAGAGGCGGATCGGAAAAGGTCAGGAATCCGGCAAGCGTCAGATCTTTTTCGTCGTCGGGCGAATAGTCCGGACGAGCGGCGACCTCCGCGTATGCGACTGCGAGGACCCGGAAACCTTGTTGGCTGAAATCTTGATAAGTCTTCTGGCACCGTTCTAGCGCCGCGGCATCCAAAGGCGCAGTGCGCCCATCCGATTCATACGCGATCGAACGAGCCAGGATTCCTTCGGGCGCACCTTTGCTGATCAGAAGCCGTTTGGATTCCCTTTCCACCACGATGGACAACCGTCGGCGATCGAAATCGTACGGGATCTCGTCTCGCTTTTCGTAACCGGCCATATCTGCGGGCTCAGCGCCTTTGAGGATCGCATCATCAAGGGGGCTCCGAATCCCGGTTTCGAACGTGCTGTTGAGGCGCGCTAGACTGAGCACCCGCTCCGACGGCTTCCCGAGCGCGTCGTGAGACCGGTCGAGCGACATATTGCCGCTGGTGAGTGTGCCCGTCTTGTCACTGCACAATACATCGATGCTGCCAAAGTTCTGAATTGCCGAAAGGTGCTTGACGATAACTTTCTTCCGCGCCATGGCCCGCGCGCCTTTCGACAGCGTGACCGAGACGATCATCGGCAGAAACTCCGGGGTTAAGCCGACCGCCAGTGCCACAGCGAATAGGAGCGATTGAAGAGGATCGCGATGCGTGAATACACCAACGATGATGAGGAAAACCACCAGAAAGAGCACCGTGCGCGTCATCAGCAGGCTGAAATCTTTTAACCCCCTGTCAAATGAGGTGGGCTGCGCGCGGGAGGCGAGGCGGACCGCGATGTCGCCAAAGGAGGTCTTCGCACCCGTCGCCACAACCAGGGCCGTCGCGGTTCCGCTTACGACGGAGGTTCCCAGAAACACCATGTTTTCCGCATCAGGCCGAATCGAGACCTCGTCGCCCCGCGCGTGTTTGTCGACCGGCAGCGATTCGCCCGTGAGCGCCGCCTGCTGGACATAAAGATCCCGGGACTCCAGCAGCCGCGCGTCAGCCGGAACCACGTCACCGGCTGAAAGACGCACGCAATCGCCAGGCACTACTTCGATTCGCCGAATCTCCTGCCAGGTCCCGTCGCGCAACACTGTTGCAGTGGGAGCCACTCGTTGGCGCAATTGCTCCATGGCTGCCTGTGACTTGTGGCTCTGGCTGAAATCCAGCACGTTGCTGACAACGACAATGCCAATGATGATCGCCGCGTCTGTCACTTCGCCAAGGAAGATGGAAGCCACCGCTGCGATCAACAGGATCAGCACCAGTGGATTCAAGAATAGGCGAAGAAAGTCGAGTATGGCCGAATGGCGCTTGGCTGGGGCTGGGTCATTAGGCCCATACTGCTCGAACCGAGCTGCTGCTTCCTCGGAGGTTAGCCCTTTGATCTGTATGCCAGATGACAGCATTTGAGCTTGATTCTGTTCGGGTTTCGTGCTGATCATGGTGCACCCCGACTCTGGGCCGGCATTTGCGGTGCCAATCGGGGAACGTCCATCTCGGGATTCGAAGCTCTGCTCAGCCGAATTGCCGCGCGATCTTATACCCGCATCCGTGCCTGTAGCGTCGTTCGCTTCAGACCCAAACGCGCCGCTGCCCCGTTCGGGCCGCCCACCATCCCTTTGCACTCCTCCAAGACCTTGATTATTCTTTGGCGTTCGGCGCCGTTGGACAGATCAGACGACTGCGGGCGTAGTTTGGGCGGTGTCGGATTGCCGATAAGCTCAGGCATCGCGATGTGTTGACAGCAAAGAGGTCGGATCTCAGGAGATGAGGATCCTAGATCCTCACGGGAAGATCGCTGCCCAAACGCTCCCAAGGCGGTCAACTAAGACTTTGCACTTTGGCGCGACAACTTTTGAGGCAAGTCCTCACTGAGGCGGACGCTGTGATAGCATCGATGAAAAAGCGAGGGCTGACGAATGGGCTGTTCGCGATTCGGCTTACTTCCCCTACCGCTCTTGTGTTGTGCGATTGCGGCCGCCCAAGGGAATAGCGTCCCCAAATATACCATCGCTATCAAGAGCTATGCACCGTACAACACGGACATTTTTGTAGCTGCGCGAGACGGCAGTAACGCGCGTCCGCTAGTGCCCAACTCTGCCCTGGATTACAATGCAACATTTTCTCCGGATGGACGATGGATCGTCTTCACGTCGCATCGCGCCGGTTCCGCGGACATATATCGGGTACATCCGGACGGATCGCAGCTCGAGCGGCTGACAGATGATCCCGCCTTTGATGACCAGGGGGCGCTCTCGCCCGACGGAAAGACCCTTGCATTCGTGTCGAGCCGGAGCGGGCAAGCAGACATCTGGGTCCTCGATCTTGCGACTCATAAATTGCGCAACATCACCAATCATCCGGCCGGAGATTTCAGGCCCGCATGGTCTCCGGACGGACAGTGGATTGCCTTCTCTTCGGATCGGGATCCCCGTATCAAGGCGTGTCCGGCAACTACCGTGCCCGGTCCTGCGCCATTTGTAACTCCGCAATTCACCCGTATTTACATTGTGCATCCAGATGGTTCGGGCCTGCGCGGAATCACCGATTCATCCGAGTTGACGGGAACGCCACATTGGTCGCCGGATGGATCGCGCCTCATTTTCTACATCGCTGCTCTGGACCAGGTCTGCAAAGGCGGCTTGATTTTCGGCAACGGCTTGAGCCAGATCGTCTCAGTGGATTGGAAGACGGGCGAGCGAAGCACAATTTCGGACGGCGGGGGACTGAAAGTCTTTCCACGCTACGTGGATTCGAACCAGATCGCTTACCAGACCCCCACTGGCATTAAGTTCAAGGGCGGGGTTGAACTCGCGGGCGACTTCGAGGCGCCGGATTGGTCACCCGACGGTCGCAGCATGATCTTTCATCGCGAGGTGGAGGTGGGCGCCGAGCGCGACAATACGGTCCGAGCCTGGCCGGGCATGAACCCGTCGTTCGCTTTGCGGCGTTTCCCCTATCCTGCTTCCTTTTCTCCCAGCGGAGACCGGATGGTCTACCAGCAGGGCACCCTTAATGGAGCGTCCCGCAGCGGCTCGATCGTTGTGGCACGTCCGGACGGGTCCGATCATCGGGTGATATTTGAGGGTCCGGCTACCGATGACATGATGTTGCCGATGTGGTCTCCGGTGGGCGACGTCATCCTGTTTACCCTGGGAGGGCTTTATCAGAGGGAGACGATCAAGCCGGCGCAATTGATGAGCATTCGTCCCGATGGGTCCAGTATGACTGCCCTCACAGCGGCCGATGAGAATAGCGGATCGCCGAGTTGGTCGCCTGACGGCAAAAAGGTGGCCTATCGTGTGACGAAGGGGCCGGTGCGGGGTCTACACATTCTGGACCTTGCGAGTGGCAAAAGCCGGAAGCTGGAAACCGGATCGGAATACGATGTATTCCCCGATTGGTCGCCCCGCGGCGACTGGATCGCTTTCACCAGTAAGCGGGACGGCGATTATGAGATTTACAGGATCCGGCCGGATGGATCCGGCCTGCAACGTCTGACTCATGCGCAAGGCAAGAATGCTCATTCCAGTTTCTCTCCCGATGGGGAATGGATTGCCTTCTCGACGGGGCGGCAGGGATTCAAGGATGAAGCGATCCACTTGCTGTTGGCTTCTCCCGCCGGTCTGACGTTCCAGCCATATGGAGAGATCGCCGTCATGCGTGCGGACGGCTCGAACGTTCGCCTGCTGACCGATAACTCGACCGAAGAGGGTGCGCCCTCTTGGATTCCGATGCATAAACGGTGAGCTCACGGTAGAATAGGCCGTGCTCCGCAAGGGATTGCTTGCGTAGATAGACCATTGAAGTTCAAATCGCGCCGCTTCGGTTCGATTCCCTCGAAATTTAGACCCTGAGAACGCGATTGCCCGTCGATCCAAACCCTGCGTGGATCGGCGACTCGGTTGTTCATTGGGAAAGCAAAACGCTGGTGGTTGACTCTGCTGGTTTTATCCGACCAGTGAATCATTGCATATTAAGGAGCGTTTTCGCCGTCGTGACTTCGGCCACATGGACATCGCAGATCACCATTGACGATCCCTAGAGATGTATACCAAGCCGTTCACAATCAAGGTCACACAGTTGCCGCTGCCGGACAGCGATATCTTAGAATCCTTCTGCCTGGGACACCTTAAGTTTCGTGGGCGGCGTCGGCTGCCAGGCAGAGGCCGCGATGGGACTGCCGGGGCTAGAAGAAGTTCCACCCAGAGTGGACGGCGGCGGCCTACAAAGCGGCTCTCACCGCTAGGTTCAAGCTCCAAGAGTGAATCCTACGGTTGCTCCCTAATAGCTTCAGGGACGGATTGTTTGGAAGACCTTTGTACCGATTTTGTGCAAGGTTGCTGCTTTTGATGCTTTTGACGACTTCAGTAACTTCGTGAAATCAAAAAGTTCCGGAACATCCAAAATCTGTCGATTATGTGGTTCGAATCCATGCCGGGGAACCAGTTATTTAACGGAATTCTCTTGACAACGGGCGGTATGCCGGACGTGGGGGTAGCGCCGATCCGAAGCACCGAGTGACCATGAGCAAACCTCGTTGACCCGATCGTAGGCATGGAGCTCTACTAGATGAGCCACGGAGTGGCCCTGGATTCTGACAGGCGTGGACGCGTAAACGCCGCTAGATTCGCTCGATGATTGTGTTCAGCGTCGCACTGGGCCGCATCGCTGCGGCGCACAGTTCGTCGTCCGGGCAATAATAGCCTCCGATGTCCACTGGCTTGCCTTGTGCCGCCAGCAACTCCTGGGTAATCTTGCCCTCGTTCTCCGCTAACGCCGCGGCTACCGGAGTGAAGCGTTGCTTCAACTCGGCGTCCTCGTTCTGGGAGGCGAGCGACTTTGCCCACGCCAGCGCGAGATAGAACGTCGAACCGCGGTTGTCGATTTCGTTAACCTTGCGCGAAGGCTCGCGGGCGTCTTCGAGGTAGCGGCCGATAGCCTGGTCGAGCGTTTTCGAGAGCAGCGCCGCCCGCGGGTTGCCGGTCTTCGTCGCGATGAACTCCAGCGAGGGTACCAGGGCACAGTATTCACCGAGGGAGTCCCAGCGCAGGTGCCCTTCTTTGACGAACTGCTGCACGTGCTTGGGCGCCGAACCGCCGGCGCCGGTTTCGAACATAGCGCCGCCTTGGAGCAGCGGCACGATCGAGAGCATGCGGGCGCTTGTCCCCAACTCGAGAATCGGGAACAGGTCGGTGAGATAGTCACGAAGCACATTACCAGTAACGGAGATGGTGTCCTGGCCGAGGCGAATTCGCTCTAGCGAGAATTTCATCGCGTCGACGGGCTTCATGATCTCGATTTTCAGCGCCGACAGGTCGTGTTCGGGTAAGTAGGCTTTCACCTTCTGAATGATTTGTGCATCGTGGCCACGATCGGGGTCGAGCCAGAACACTGCAGGCGCGCCGGTTGCCCGCGCGCGTGTCACGCCCAGCTTCACCCAATCGCGGATGGCCTCGTCTTTCGTCTGGCAGGCGCGGAAGATATCGCCGCGCTCGACGCTCTGTTCGAGCAGCGTCTTGCCGCCCGCATCCACGATGCGAATCGTGCCGTTGCCGGGCGCGGAAAACGTCTTGTCGTGCGAGCCGTACTCTTCGGCCTTCTGCGCCATGAGCCCGACGTTGGACACGCTGCCCATGGTCGCCGGATCGAACTGTCCGTGTTTTTTGCAGTCCTCGATCATGACCTGGTACATGGTGGCGTAGCAGCGGTCCGGGATCATGGCAACAGTGTCTTCGAGCGCGTCCGCCCGGTTCCACATTTTGCCGCCGTCCCGGATCACGACCGGCATCGAGGCGTCGACGATCACGTCGTTGGGAACGTGCAGGTTGGTCTTACCCGCGCGCGAATCGACCATCGCCAGGCCGGGACCCTTGGTGTAACAAGCCGCGATATCGGCCTCGATCTCGGCCTTCTTCCCGGCCGGAAGCTGGGCGAGTTTGCCGAGGACGTCGGCCAGCCCGTTGTTGACGTTGGCGCCGATTTTTTGGATCGCGGCGGCATGCTTCTCCAGGGCATCGGCGAAATACACGGCCACGCAGTGCCCGAACATGATCGGATCGGAGATCTTCATCATCGTGCACTTCAGATGCAGCGACAACAACGCGTTGTCCGCTTTGGCGGCGGCCATCTGCTCCGCATAGAATTTCCGGAGCGCGCCCACGTTCATCACCGCGCAGTCGATGACCTCGCCCACGAGCAGCGGGATGCTTTGCTTCAGCACCTTGACGGCGCCGGCAGGGTCCACGAATTCAATGCGCACCTCCGTTGGGGCGCCCACCGTCACGGATTTCTCGCTGCCATAGAAGTCCTTGTCACTCATGTGGGCGACGCGTGTCACCGAGCCGGACTTCGGCCAGCTTTTCATCATCCTGTGTGGATGCTTCTGGGCGAACGCTTTTACCGACGCCGCAGCACGGCGGTCCGAGTTGCCTTCGCGCAATACGGGGTTCACGGCGGAGCCCAGGACGACGGCAAACCGGGCCTGCACCGCACGCTCTTCGTCCGTGGATGGCTCCTCGGGATAGTCGGGTATGTCGTAGCCCTTTCCCCGGAGTTCCGCGATGGCTTCCCGGAGCTGCGGAATCGAGGCGCTGATGTTGGGAAGCTTGATGATGTTGGCGTTCGGTGTTTGCGCGAGTTTTCCCAGGCGGGTCAACTCGTCGGGAATCTTTTGGTCGTTACGAAGTCGGTCTGGGAAGTTGGCGATGATACGTCCAGCGAGCGAGATGTCGGCCGTCTCGACCTCCACCCCCGTGCCCTTCAAGTAGGCTCGTAGGACGGGCAGCAGCGCGTAGGAGGCGAGTGCGGGTGCCTCGTCGGTTTTGGTCCAAGTGATCGTATTAGATGACATGTATTCGTCTCAGTACGAATGAGCGTGGAGACAAGGCGCGCCTGAAAAGGAGGCCGGTCTCAGTCTTGAAGCGTAGCATGACTCAGCCCCCTGGATCACACCTCAATAGGCCCAGTGATTCCCGGTTGGAGGCTCGCGCCTGGCCCCAGCCAGCGGCGCTCTAGGAATGCCAGAAAGACTTCGATGGAGGGGATCGCTCCGTTCGGCAGAAACTACAAGTCTGTGCACAATCAGTTTTGCAAAGATGCAGTTTCTTCACTTCTTCTCCAGGCTCTTCGCGCAACACACGTGCAAGACGCTCCCAAAGTAGAGTTACTTGCAAACAGATACGGGCGAGAGCATGGCTGGAACGACAATTGCACGTTGCTGGATGGCTGGAACAGGTCAAAGCTTTGGAAATGACGAGCGAAGAATACGGCAAGGCGTATGAGAGGGGATTTGAACGAACCGTGCGATTCTTGGTCTCGCGCGGTCTCTCTTCGGAGTCTGCCGAAGAGACTGCACAGAATGCGTGGGTCCGGGGTTGGGAGAAGGTAAGCCAATTGCGCGACCCACGCGTCTTGGCGACCTGGATGAATACGATTGCATTGAACATGTATCGCACTAGTCTAAGGCGCCAGCCCTTCCTTCAAGGGGTCCTGGAAACGTACAATTGTCCCGCCGCCAATCTCGCGGCCATCGACATCAAGGGCATTTTGAGAACTTGCAAGGAGAATGACAGGCTGGTTCTACAACGCCACTATATCGAGGGCTACACTGTTCGTGAAATCGCGGCAGCGCATGGTTGGACGGAGACGGCCGTGCGCATCCGGCTGCTGCGCGCCCGCCGCGCCGCCGCCAGACGTTAGCCACCGGACCAGGCAAAGGGAGGCCTCGTGACAACCGAGTTACTTCTGAAACCGAGGAGCTGTGATCGAGACTAGAAGGGAAGGGCAAAATGCTTCAGCGCTCTGCGATTAAACCAACAACTCAGAGGTTAGTAACATTAGCCATTCTCCTACTCATCGCGATCGGCTTTCTGTTAGCGCGGTACGTGCCTACGCCGTAGGATAGAAGATGAATCCACTTACTCACAATCTCGGCGCTGAAGGGTTGGACAAGCGGGCCTGCCTGGCGCGCTTGCAGACTGAAATCGAAATCGCGCTTGCTTTCTTGCGCCTGGCTGATGCCGAGTGTAAGAACGGCAAACATTCACATGCTTCAGAATTGATCGACAAGGCGGCCGTTGCTTACAAGGCTGCGATGCAACACCTCGATACGATTTCAGTGAATCCCACGGAAGAAACGTCCAGGCTGCGAGAGGGTGCGCGTGAGCTTTTTGAAGCCATTCACCTGTCGGGATTTCGCTATGCCGCAACGCAAGGTTGACGCAAGCTGTTGCAGCTTGTCACTCCGGCAGATCCCATTCCGTTGATTCATCGCGGCAGCGTGAAGTAGAAGGTGGCACCTCTGCCAAGATCGCTTTCCACCCAGATCCTGCCGTGATGCCGCGTCACAATCTTGCGGCAGATCGCCAACCCCATCCCGCTACCCGGATACTTGTCGCGCGAATTCAGGCACCTAAAAATGCCGAATATTTTTTCCGCGTATTGCGGCTCAATACCAATCCCGTTGTCTTTTACCGAGAAGAGCCACTCGGCTTCCCGCGGTTCGGCGGCAACGTGGATGCGGGGTGGCTCCTCGGCGCGGTACCGAATGGAATTGGCCAGCAGGTTTTGGAACAGGCGCGTGAGCTGGACCGGGTCGGCCAGGAGCACCGGCAAACTGCCTAGCGTCACCACCGCGCTGTTTTCCTGGATCAGCGAATGCAGATTGCGGATTGCGTCGTTCAAAGCCTCGTCGCAACTGGTTCGCACGAAGTGATCCGTACCGCGCGCGTCTACACGCGAAAAATCCAGGAGATCATGGATCAACCTTTCCATTCGTTCGGCGCTATCCACGATGTAACGAATGTACTGGTCGGCTTCACCTTGCAGCTGACCTGCATATCGGTTTGCCAGTAGCTGCGCAAAAACCGAGACGGTGCGGAGCGGTTCCTGGAGGTCGTGACTGGCGATGTAGGCGAACTGCTGCAGTTCTTCGTTGGACTGCATCAGGGCCTCAGTCCGCTCGAGCACCCGCTGCTCCAACGTGCCATTAAGCTGCCGGATCTGTTCCTCGTTCTTTTTGCGAACACTGATGTCCCGGATGGCGGTGGTAATGACGACGCCATCGTCGGTATACAACGGCCTGACACTGATGGCTACCGGGAACATCGATCCGTCCTCCCGGACTGCGTGCAGCTCCTTTCCGATATCGCCCGGCTGCAGTTTCTGAGAGCCTCCTTCGACGGCGTCCTCGGACAGGCGTTGATAGGCCCAGTCTGGAACCAGCGTCCGAATGTTCTTGGAGAGCAAGTTGTGGCGCGAGCAACCGAAGAGGAGCTCGGTCTGCGAGTTCACCAGGACAATTTCGCCGTCATCGCGGCACATTACCATGGCGTCCGGAGCGGCCTCCAGCAGCGACCGGAAGCGCTGTTCCGCCTTTCTCAGAACGCTGGCCTGCTTGCGCAGCGCATCGGCCTGCTCCTTAAGTTTTGCGTTGCTTCGCGCCAGCTCCACGAAGACCGTAACCTTGGAGCGCAGTACCTCGGGCACGATTGGCTTGAAAAGAAAATCCACCGCGCCCAGGTCGTATCCCCGGAACAAGTGTTCCTCATTCCGGAAGCCGGAGAGGAAGATGATCGGTGTCTGCCGGGAACGAGGGCGGCTGCGAATGAGTTCGGCGGTCTCGAAACCGTCCATGTCGGGCATGCGGACATCCAGAAGGATCGCCGCGAAATCGTCCTGCAGCAGGTGTCGCAGCGCCTCCTTACCGGAACGCGCCAGCACCAATTGTTCGCCTAGCCCCTCCAGCGCCGCGCCGAGGGAGACCAAATTCTCCGGCGTGTCGTCCACCAGCAGGATCTTCACCTGTTGGTCTGGAACGCCGCTAGTATGGATGCTGCTGCTTGCCGCCGCGGACATGAACTCAACCCGCCACTGTCATCGTCGCACTCTTGGGCGTTTCCGCGCCGCGCGTCAACCAAACGCGCAGCACGGAGAACAACTGATCCAGGTCGACGGGCTTGGTGATGTAATCGGAGGCGCCGGCTTCAATGCACTTGGTCCGGTCTCCCTTCATGGCCTTGGCAGTCACCGCAATGATGGGCAGCATGCGGAATTCAGGAATCCTACGAATCGCACGAGTGGTTTCATAGCCATCCATTTCGGGCATCATGATGTCCATCAGAACGCCATCAATCCCCGGAGTCTTCAAGAGCATCTCGATGCCGGCCCGGCCGTTCTCAGCGTGCACCACTTCCAGATCGTGCTGCTCCAACACGCTGGTGAGTGCGAAGATATTCCGGACATCATCATCCACTACCAGCACTCGCTTGCCTTTGAGCGTGTCGTCATGCCGCCGAGCCTCCGCCAGGGTCGCCCGCTGGGCAGAGGAGAGATCAGCATCCGCCCGATGCAGCAGCAGTACCGCCTCCTCCAGCAGCCGCGCCGGAGAATCCGCGAACCGGACGACGCCGTCCCGTCCCAAATTGCGAATTGCGGTTTCAAGGTCCAGGCTAACACTGCCTAGACTGTAGACCACGATGGGAGGAGCCTGCGGACCCGCCTGCGCGTGGATCTCTTCCACCAACTGCATGGCAGGGATGTCACTGAGACGGATGTCGATCGCGATAGCGTCTAAATATTGATGCCTGATTACCGCTAAGGCTTCGCCCCCGGACGCAACCACGAGAGTCTCCACGCCGTTTCCCCCCAACAACACGTGCCAGTCCATTGACGTGTCCGCCTGCGCCACTACCAGCAGCTTCTTCTGCCGGGCCTGCACCGACCGATGAATCGTGTCGAACGTCGTGCTGAGGTTCTCCTGGGTGGTTGCCTTCTCCAGGTAGCTCATGGCCCCTAGCGCCAGGCCGCGGCGGCGGTTCTCGTCGCCGGTGATGACATGCACGGGTATGTGGCTCATCGCCGGATCGTGCTTCAGCAAGTCCAGTATGGTCCATCCGGCCATATCCGGAAGCGTAATGTCCAGCGTAATGGCGTTGGGGACGAATTCCCGGGCCAGCGCCAAGGCCGCGCTGCCGCCTAATGCAACCAGCGCTTTGATGCCGCGGTCATGTGCCATGTCTACCAGGATGCGCGCGAAGGTAGCGTCGTCTTCGATGATTAGCAGCACCGTATCTCCGGGCTGAATCAGGTTGCGGTCATCGTCGATTTCGATCTCGTGCACGAGCGCCGCCGGCGTGGAAGTTGGGGCCGGCAGAACCATGCCCGCCTCCTGGTCCGAATCAACGGCCTCCAGAAGCAGGGGCGCCGGCTGGGCGGGGCCCTCGTTCGGCGCGGCGCTCAGTTCCGGCTCCTGTCTTGGGGCGGAAACTGCGGACACGTAAGTCTGCGGCAAATAGAGTGTAAACGTACTTCCCACGCCGAGTGCGCTTTTCAGCCGTATTTCGCCGCCGAGCAGGCGCGTCAACTCGCGGCTGATAGACAGGCCCAGCCCCGTGCCGCCGTACTTGCGGCTGGTGGTTCCGTCCGCCTGCTGGAACGCTTCGAAGATGATCTTTTGTTTGTCGTGCGGAATGCCAATACCGGAGTCGGTCACTGAAAACGCTATGGTTGATTTTGCGCGGTTTAGGATGGCGTGGGAGGGGCTCCATCCCGCCGTGGCTCTTTCGATCTTCAGGCACACCGACCCTTGTTCGGTGAACTTGAGGGCGTTCGAAAGCAGGTTCTTGAGTACCTGCTGCAGCCGTTTGGCATCGGTGATGATCGTTTCCGAAGGCAGGTTCTCGCCCAGTTCGATGCGGAACTCCAGCCCCTTGCCGTCGGCCACATGACGGAACGTGCGCGAGCAGAAATCCCGCAGCTCGGTGAAGCGGACGCCGCTGATTTGCACGTCCATCTTGCCGGATTCGATCTTGCTGAGATCCAGAATGTCGTTGATCAAGGCCAGCAAGTCCGTTCCAGAGGAGTGAATCGTTTCGGCGTACTTCACCTGTTTGGGAGTGAGCGTGCTATCGCTGTTCTCGCCCAGCATCTGCGCCAGGATCAGCAGATTGTTGAGCGGCGTGCGCAATTCATGGCTCATATTCGCCAGGAACTCGCTCTTGTACTTGGATGTGAGCGACAGTTGTTCCGCTTTTTCTTCGAGCGCCGCCTTCGCCTGTTCCACCTCCCGGTTCTTCGTCTCGACTTCGTTCTTCTGCTCGGCCAGCAGGTGCGCCTTTTCCTCGAGTTCGGCATTGGTTTTCTGCAGTTCCTCGGCCAGCGCCTGGCTCTGGGTCAGCAGTTGTTCGGTGCGCATGGTGGCCTCGATGGTGTTCAGCACGATGCCGATGCTTTGCGTGAGCTGATCCAGAAAGGCCAGGTGGATATCGCTGAAATGCCGGAATGATGCCAGCTCAAGCACTGCCTTGGCCTCACCTTCAAACAGCACGGGCAACACCACGATACTCGTTGGCGTGCCGTCGCCGAGGCTGGAGCTGATCTTGATGTAATCCTCGGGGACGTCGGTCACCAAAATGCGCATCTTCTCCAAGCCGCACTGTCCCACCAGGCCATGCCCCATCTTGAGGACCGGCGAAAAACCCTTGCCCTCCATAGGGGCATAGGCGGCTAGCAATTTCAGGCTGGGTTCCTTTTCAGCCGAGTCCGCCAGATAGAACGTTCCGTACTGCGCTCCCACAAGCGGCGTCAACTCGGACAAGAGCAGTGATGCAACGGTCAACAGATCGCGCTGGCCTTGCAGCATTCCGGTGAATTTGGCGATGTTCGTCTTCAGCCAATCCTGATCCTTGTTTTTGCGGGTTGTCTCGGCCAGGTTGACAATCATCTCGTTGATGTTGTCCTTGAGAGCCGCCACTTCGCCTTGCGCCGCCACTGCGATCGATCGCGTCAGATCGCCCTTGGTGACGGCCGTGGCCACATCGGCGATGGCGCGGACCTGGGTGGTCAGGTTGCCTGCGAGTTGGTTGACGTTATCGGTCAAGTCGCGCCAGATGCCGGCCGCTCCGGGAACGCGCGCCTGGCCGCCCAGCTTGCCTTCGATGCCGACCTCGCGCGCTACGTTCGAAACCTGGTCGGCGAATACGGCCAGGGTGTCGATCATCCCATTGATTGTGTCAGCCAACTCCGCGATTTCGCCCTTGGTTTCCAGAACCAGCTTGCGCTTTAGATTGCCGTTGGCGACTTCGGTCACCACCTTGGCAATCGCGCGGACTTGTGTGGTGAGGTTGGCAGCCATGGAGTTTACGTTGTCCGTCAAATCCTTCCAGGTACCGGCCACGCCGCGGACGTCCGCTTGTCCGCCGAGCTTGCCTTCCGTGCCTACTTCGCGCGCCACGCGGGTCACTTCCGAGGCAAATGCATTGAGCTGATCCACCATGGTGTTGATGGTGTTCTTCAGCTCCAGGATCTCGCCGCGGACATCCACCGTGATCTTGCGCGACAGATCGCCGGTGGCTACCGCTGTCGTTACTTCCGCGATGTTGCGCACCTGGTTGGTCAGGTTGCTGGCCATCGAGTTCACTGAGTCTGTCAGATCCTTCCAGGTTCCACCCACGCCCTTCACATCTGCCTGGCCGCCCAGTTTGCCTTCCGTCCCTACCTCGCGGGCCACGCGCGTCACTTCCGAGGCGAAGGCATTGAGCTGATCCACCATGGTGTTGATGGTGTCCTTTAGCTCTAGAATTTCGCCGCGGACATCCACCGTGATCTTGCGCCTCAAATCGCCCTTGGCTACGGCCGTGGTCACTTCCGCGATGTTGCGGACCTGCGCTGTCAGGTTGCCGGCCATAGAGTTCACCGAATCCGTCAGATCTTTCCAGGTTCCAGCTACGCCTTTCACGTCCGCCTGGCCACCCAGTTTGCCTTCCGTTCCTACTTCGCGCGCCACGCGCGTCACTTCCGAAGCAAACGAGCTCAGCTGATCGACCATGGTGTTGATGGTATTCTTCAGCTCCTGAATCTCGCCCCGCGCATCCACGGTGATCTTGGTCGTCAAGTCGCCGGTGGCCACGGCCGTGGTGACGCCGGCGATGTTGCGCACCTGGTTGGTCAGGTTGCTCGCCATGGAGTTCACCGAATCCGTTAAATCTTTCCAGGTACCGGCCACACCGCGGACATCCGCTTGGCCGCCGAGCTTGCCCTCCGTACCCACTTCGCGCGCCACACGAGTCACTTCCGAGGCGAAGGAGCCAAGCTGATCCACCATCGTGTTGACGGTGTTCTTCAGTTCCAGAATCTCGCCGCGCACGTCCACCGTGATCTTGCGACTTAAGTCGCCCCTGGCCACCGCCGTGGTCACTTCGGCGATGTTGCGCACCTGGTTGGTCAGGTTGCTGGCCATCGAGTTCACCGAATCGGTCAGGTCCTTCCAGGTTCCGCCCACGCCTTTCACTTCCGCCTGCCCGCCCAGTTTGCCTTCCGTACCTACTTCGCGCGCGACGCGCGTCACTTCCGAGGCAAATGCATTGAGCTGATCCACCATGGTGTTGATGGTGTCCTTCAACTCCAGAATTTCGCCGCGGACATCCACCGTGATCTTGCGGCTTAGGTCTCCCTTGGCTACGGCCGTCGTCACTTCCGCGATGTTGCGGACCTGCGCTGTCAGGTTGCCGGCCATAGAGTTCACCGAATCCGTCAGATCTTTCCAGGTTCCAGCTACGCCTTTCACGTCCGCCTGGCCGCCCAGTTTGCCTTCCGTTCCTACTTCGCGCGCCACGCGCGTCACTTCCGAAGCAAACGAGCTCAGCTGATCCACCATGGTGTTGATGGTATTCTTCAGCTCCTGAATCTCGCCCCGCGCATCCACGGTGATCTTGGTCGTCAAGTCGCCGGTGGCCACGGCCGTGGTGACGCCGGCGATATTGCGCACCTGGTTAGTCAGGTTGCTCGCCATGGAATTCACCGAATCCGTCAGATCTTTCCAGGTTCCGGCCACGCCGCGGACGTCCGCTTGGCCGCCCAGTTTGCCTTCCGTGCCCACCTCGCGCGCCACACGCGTCACTTCCGACGCGAACGAACCAAGCTGATCCACCATCGTGTTGACGGTGTTCTTCAGCTCCAGAATTTCGCCGCGCACGTCCACCGTGATCTTGCGCGACAAGTCACCGTTCGCAACGGCGGTGGTCACTTCGGCGATGTTGTGCACCTGGGCGGTCAGGTTGCCGGCCATGGAGTTGACCGAATCGGTCAGGTCTTTCCAAACGCCGCCGACGCCTGTCACCTCTGCCTGGCCACCTAGCTCGCCTTCTGTGCCTACCTCGCGCGCCACGCGCGTCACCTCCGAGGCGAAGGCGTTGAGCTGATCCACCATGGTGTTGATGGTGTTCTTCAACTCCAGAATTTCGCCGCGCGCATCCACCGTGATGGTCGTAGAGAGGTCGCCTCTGGCAACGGCAGTGGTGACACCGGCGATATTACGCACCTGGTTGGTCAGGTTGCCCGCCATGGAGTTCACCGAGTCAGTTAAATCTTTCCACACGCCTCCAACGCCTTTTACCTGCGCCTGGCCGCCCAGGATACCCTCCGTGCCAACTTCGCGCGCCACGCGCGTCACCTCCGAGGCAAAGCTGTTCAACTGATCCACCATGGTGTTGATCGTGTTCTTCAGCTCCAGAATCTCGCCCCGCGCATCCACGGTGATCTTGGTGGACAGGTCGCCCTTGGCTACCGCCGTGGTGACACCGGCGATGTTGCGCACCTGGTTGGTCAGGTTGCCGGCCATGGAGTTCACCGAATCCGTCAGGTCTTTCCAGGTTCCGGCGACGCCGCGCACGTCCGCTTGTCCGCCCAGTTTGCCTTCCGTGCCTACTTCGCGCGCCACGCGGGTCACTTCGGAGGCGAAGGAGTTCAACTGCTCCACCATGGTGTTCACCACTCGCGCGGTGTGGAAGAATTCGCCTTTGAGAGATCGACCCTCCACTTCGAGCGCCATGGTCTGCGAGAGATCTCCGTTCGCCACGGCGCCGATTACACGCGCCACCTCCGTGGAAGGTTGCACCAGGTCGCCAATCAAGTCGTTGACCGACTCTACGCACGTGGCCCAGGCGCCGTAGGCCGAGGCGAGCGTCGCGCGTTGGTTAATCCGGCCCTCCTTGCCGACGACAGTGCTGATCCGCCCGAACTCGCTCGCCATGCGCTCGTTCATTTTGAAAATGTCGTTCAGCGTGTCGGCAATTTTGCCGGCGACCCCCACCTGGTCGACTGGCAGACGGACCGAGAAGTCACCGTCCCGAAATGCAATCAAGGTCTTCAGGAAGACACTGGTGTCAAATGCATCCACCACCGATTCAGGCGTCATGTGTAGGCTCCTTACGAACAAATGCCGCCGCATCCTGCGCCGGCCGCTCTAACAGCTCTTTGAAAATCGCCCCCAGTTCGAGGAAGTGGTCCAGGCTGGAAGGCTTGCGAAAATATCGAGTCGCACCCAGTTCGGTGGCAGTCTGACGGTCGCGTGGCGAATCGGAGGAAGTGAGCACCACCACCGGCACCCCGACGACTCCTTCGGTGGATCTCAGCGCCTGGAGAATCTCGATGCCGTCGTGGCGTGGCAGGTTGAGATCCAGAATAATCAGGTCAGGGGCACGCGTGGTGGCGCCCGGGGCAAGGAGGTTCAGCACGTCCTTACCGTCCGATGCGATCCGCACGGCGCATTCCACGCCATGCTGTTTCAACGCTTCGCGGATGAGATACACGTCCGCTGGGTTGTCTTCGGCGAGCCAAATCTCAGGCATAAAGAAGAAACCTGGAATGCAATTTCTGCACGCGCCGCTGTGCATTACCTGCACACTGGCGGAAACAGGCCCCTGACGCGCTTCCACTTATATCACGGACGTTGGAAAACGGCGGTTGGCGTGCATCTTATGGCCCAAACCAAGGTCTGGTGATTTCCGAGCACAAGCCTTTGAGTTGCTTGCCTTCTGATATCCGGAACCGGCGGTGCGCACTCTCGAAAATTTACGAGTGATCAACACGTTAGACGCTTGCTGGCCCCTCGCGTGCTCAAAGTGGGTGGCTCACCGGGCAAGTGGATCAGCACCGCGTTCAGGCCGGGAGCCCCCTAGCATGGCGAAAGGCGCAAAAAGAGTGATATTGGTGGTGGATCACGACCTCTCGGACCTCGAGCTCATGTGCAAAGTGGTTCGGAGACAGGCCCACCAGGCTCTTCCGGCCTCCGGGTACCTTGCCGGGCTCAATACGGCTCACATGCACATAGGCGAAATTGACTTGCTGGTTACGGCTGTCGCTCTTCCGGGGAAAAATGGCTGTGAGCTGGCCAAGCGGCTGTTGGAGAAGACGCCGGATCTGAAAGTGCTTTTCGTTTCCGCTCCTTCCGGAGCCGAGATCTGCCGCTACTATGGCCTGCTCGGTGAAGGAGCGTACTTCTTGGAGAAACCCTTGGCAGAGGACGAATTCAAAAGGATCGTGCAGCTGATCTTAGAACCCGCATCCGGATCGGCGGCTGCCGCCGGTCAGCAGCCGTAGTTTTCAGGTGTCCACAGGATTGCAAAAGCTGCGGGACCGAGAAGCATAATAGCTATAGCTCTTGAGGCGGTGTGAAATGGCATCTAAGCGCGCAGAAGTCTTACTGGTAGATGACGATGAGAGGCAACGAGCTGACTTAGCGGAGATGCTCGTGTCCTTCGGATTTCGAGTATCCACTGCCGCAGATGGACGGGAAGCGCTAAACCAGCTCGCGGAGTCCCGGTTTTCTGTGATTCTCACCGACCTGATGATGCCGCGCATGGACGGATTCGAGCTGCTGAAAGAACTCGCTGCGCGCGGCGACCGCACGCCGGCAATCGTTCTTACCGGTTTAGGCACCATTGATCATGCCGTTTCGGTAGTGCACGATTTGAAAGCCTTCTGGTTTCTGGAGAAGCCGGTTCAGCCAGCGGTACTGGCCACGCTGGTCGAACGCGCCATGCAGCAAAGCCGCCTTTGGCAGGAAACCGAGCGGCTGAGCAGCCAGCTCGCCCACCAAGGTGTCTTGGGCGATCTGGTGGGCGGTTCTCCGGCCATGCGGGAGATCTTCTCGCTGATTCGTCAAATGGCCGGCACCACGGCATCCGTGCTGATCACCGGCGAAAGCGGAACGGGCAAGGAGCTGGTTGCACGGGCCATCCATCAACTAAGCGCCAGGCGGGACGGCCCGTTCGTGGCCATCAATTGCGCCGCCCTTCCAGAGAGCCTGATGGAAAGCGAACTCTTCGGGCACGAGCGGGGCGCGTTTACCGGCGCTGTCGAGCGGCGGGCCGGCTGTTTTGAGCAGGCTCAACTTGGCACCTTGCTGCTCGACGAGATCGGTGAAATGCCGGTCGGCACGCAGGCCAAACTGCTGCGTGTTTTGGAACAATCAACTGTTCGAAGGCTCGGCGGGGCGCACGACATTCCGATCGATGTGCGCGTCCTGGCCGCCACCAATCTGCAGCCGGAGACGGCGATCCGGAACAAGCAGCTGCGCGAGGACCTGTTCTACCGGCTCAATGTCTTCCACATCAATCTGCCTCCGCTTCGTGACCGGAAGAGCGATATCCCGCTCATTACCGCCGCCCTGATTCGCACCCTGAACCAAAAGCACTCCTGCCGCGTAACCCAGATTTCCGCCGAGGTCCTCGCTCAGCTGAACGATTACAACTGGCCTGGCAACGTTCGGGAGTTGCGGAACGTCGTTGAACGCGCTGTGATCGTCGCGGGCGAGGGTGAGATACACCCGCGGCACCTGCCGAGCCCGCTTGCTCCGCCGCTGGGCCTGAGTTCTGGCGCGGAACAGCCGGAAGGCAGCTTACAGGTCCGCGTCGGGGATCGTCTTGAAGAAATCGAGGAAGCATACATCCACCTGGTCCTCCGGCACACCAAAAACAACAAGACTCGCGCCGCGGAGATCATCGGGTTAAGCCTTCGCGGACTTCACAACAAGCTGCACTCCTATGCGGAACGGAAAGCGAAAGCGTTGACCGCTGTGGCTGCCGAGTAGCCGATTACACCGGCGCAAGGGTGAAGTAGAACGTGGTCCCAGCTCCGACCACCGACTCTGCCCAGATCCTCCCGCCATGCCCCGCTACAATCGCCTGGCACATTGCCAGTCCAAGGCCGCCGCCTCCGCGATCGCTGCTCAAACGCTCGAATGGCCGAAAGATCCTCTCCAAATCTTCGGCTGCGATGCCCCGCCCGTTGTCTTGTACTGAGAAGATCCAACCTCCGCCCTGCTGCTGTCCACTGACATGAATGCGCGGCGCCGCTTCTCCGCGCTGCTGGATGGCATTGCGCAGCAGGTTCTCGAATAGTTGCATCAAGCGATCCGGATCACCGGGCACGTGAGGCAGCTCGCCGTAGGTAACCTCCGCGCCGCTCGCGTGGACTTCCGACGCCAACTTCATGAGCACGCTACGCAGTAGGGCGCCGCTCGACACGGGCAGGGAGCTGAATTCGACGTGCAACGCCAGCGCGTAATTTGCGAGCGCATCTACGAGTGCGTCCGCCGTTTGGGCACCGTTCGCCAGAAAGCCCAGGATCTGTTGAAATTCCGGTCCTTCACGCTTCTCCGGAACTTTCAGCAGCAATTCGGCATTCGATCTGACGGAACGCAGCGGGGCTCTCAAATCGTGGCAGGCGCGCAGCAGGAACTCCCGGAATTCGTGCCCGTCGCGAACCATCCTTTGAGCATAGATGACGGCGGGCATTTTCGTCATGCCCTGCGGCCTAAGTGCATTAGGAGTGAGACCACAAATAGCGGGACGAATATCAGAAACAATATCTTTGCGATCCCCGCCCAGGCCACCGCAATTCCAGTGAACCCAAAAAGCGCCGCCAGCGTCCCCTCCTGAAGGGACTCGAGCCGGCAGCGGAGGGCTATACTTCGAGGATGCAGTTTACAACCCTGTTGAAGCTCTGTGCCGCCGTCCCCCTTCTGGCGGCGATTGGAATTCCTCAAACGGCTCCTGTGGTTCGGTTGCAGAATCTGGCGCATACCGCAGAAAGTCTTGACAAAACCGTGCCATTTTACCGGGATGTGCTGGGCTTGCCGCTGAACGGAACTCGCGATCCATTGGCGCAGCACCCGCAGAAGCTCGATGAGGAGATGTCGAAGTTCACCGCGACAAGCGGCATGAGCTTTCGAGCGGCCGTCTTCCGCATTCCAAACGCAGACTTTGGTTTTGAGTTGACGGAATTCACCGGCGGGCCTCGAAGCGTCGCGCGGCCGAATCTGCAGGATATCGGGGCGGCCACGCTGGCCTTACAGGTGCGGGACATCGCCAAGGTCATGTCGAAAGTTCGGGCGGCAGGGGCGACCATCGTGACGACCGGGGGAGGCCCCATCAATCCCTCCGGGAATGCGAACAGCCAATTGCGCGAGATCATCCTTCGCGACCCCGACGGCTTCTTTGTTGAATTGCAGCAGCCGGATCCGCTGCCCGCTTCGGCAGCGAACACGGCCGGCGATATTCTTGGCGCTTCCGTGCAGTTCTCCATCGAGGATTCAGCAAGGACAGTGGCGTTCTTGCGAAACGCGCTCGGGTTTGAGGCGCGGCCAACCAGCCCATTGGGTACGAATCCCGTGGTGGCCAAGCTGATCGGCCTCGAAGGTGCGCGATGGCGTATCACCCACGGCAAAATTCCCGGCACCACGCTCGACTTCGGGCTGATCGAGTATTCCGGAGTAAAGCGGTCGAGACTCACGGCGGGAGCCGAAGATCCGGGGTCGCCCGCATTTACAATGGTCGTGCGCGACGTCAACGCCGCCGTTGATCAATGGACGAAAGCTGGCGGAACCGTCGCGAGCCGCGGCGGCAAGGCAATTGTTCGCTCAAACGGCGGGGGCAGCGTGTTTGTGCGAGACGTGAATGGTTTCATGTGGGAATTGATTCAGCGCGCTTCCCAGTAGTTGTTTCACCTTTTCCATCTTGTACTTGGCTGCTTCGTCCGGCCCTTTGCTTGGCCGCCCCCGCGATCTCCGGCGGTTGGACGAGAAAACGGGGGCTTGCGCTGGACCCGCGGACGATATATCTTATGATGCAAGTGAATACGGAGGGCTAGGGATGCATACAGCTACGGCGTGGGCAAGGCCCATGAGGCACGCAGGGTGGTGTCTCGCGATTCTGCTGGGGTTCGCGTTGCCGCCCCATACCTTGCTGCAGGCTGCTTCGAACACGACTGCCATGGCTGACGCGGCCAGGGCCGATGATCTGCAGGAGGTTCGCAAGCTCATCAAGGAGCACGCGGATGTGAATGCGCCCGCCAGTGATGGCTCCTCCGCGCTGCTGTGGGCGGCCTATCACTCGGACGCCGAAATGACCAAGGCGCTTCTTGCCGCGGGAGCCCAGGTCGATGCGGAGAACCACTACGGAATTACCCCGCTTCTCCAAGCGAGCCGCAACGGCGACGTCGCCGTGATGCGATTGCTGCTCGATGCGGGAGCCAATCCGACGCACTGGCACCCGCAGGGCGAAACGCCTTTGATGGCCGCCTCGCGTACAGGCAAAGTGGATGCAGTTCAATTGCTGCTTGCTCATGGCTCGTTTGTCAATGCCGCCGATCCGTTTCAGGAAGAGACCGCGCTGATGTGGGCGTCCGCCGAAGGACAGCTAGAAGTCGTCAAGACGCTGCTCGCCGCCGGTGCCGATCCCAACCTCAAGGCGCACGTCTCTACGATTACAGAACGCAAGGACGCGGACCATCCTTCCGGCGGTTTTACCGCCCTCATGTTTGCCGTTCGGAACGGACACGAGGACGTGGTTCGGACGCTGGTTAAAGCAGGCGCCGACCTGAAGGCGGCCAACGCTGATGGAGCCACGGCTACGATCGTCGCCATCGTCAACGACCGGTTCGATCTGGCCAAAGATCTGTTGGACCTCGGCGCCGATCCCAATGACGGATCCCTGTACTTCGCCGTGGACATGCACGACGCCACTACCGATATGCGCGCGCACGATGGCTCGCGCATGCAGCCCGATCATCCCAACAAGCTGACGTCTCTCGATTTGGTCAAGGCGCTGCTCGATCTCAAGGCGGACGTAAACAAGCCGTTCGTCGGCGCCTTGCACTCCACAACGCTGTGTTGCGGCGCGAGCATCAACAGTTCGCCGTTCTACCGTGCCGCTGTGGCGGCCGACGTGGAAGTTTTGAAACTGATGCTCGCCCACGGTGCCAAGATCGAGTGGAGCCCGAGCGAGATCAAGCCCAAGGACGGCAAAAAGCCTGCCTTCGGCGCGAACGCCAACGCCGGACGAACGCCCCTGATGGCCGCTATAAAAGGTGGCAATGGCGCACCGATCGCGGGAGGGCCCGGCTTCACCCGCATTGGTCCTCCGCAGTATCGTGAGCCCGGCAGCCGCGATCCGCTGGAGGCTCTCAAACTTCTCCTTGCGGCCGGCGCCAATCCCAACGTAAAGGCGCCCAATGGCGCGACACCGCTTCACGAGGCTGTGCAGGAGGAGCAAGTGCCTATGATTCGTGCGCTCGCGGCCGCGGGCGGAAAGCTGGACGCGGTCAACAAGGATAATCTAACTCCACTGCTGCTAGCTTTAAAGCCCAAGACTCCGAACCCCAACGACATGGGGGATCAGGACATTTATCATCGGCCTCACAATTCGAAAGAAGAGGTCGTCGCAGCTCTGCGGGAGCTGATGCATCTTGGTCCCAACGATCCTGTGCCCCAGCCGCCGCCCCTGCCTGCAGCGGACAAGGACAAGAAGGCCGGTGAGGACAAGAAGCAGGAGAAGAAAGACGTTGCGGCGGTAACGAGCGAGAAATGAGCAAGACAGCAGGACAGTTTCTCATCACGGCATTGTTGGTCTACCTCACTACGTCTGCACCGGGCGTAGCACAGACCGCGGACGCGGCGAAGTACCGCGCGTTCGCGGATAAATATTGCGTCACCTGCCACAACAAACGTGCGGCCCTGCCCGCCGAAGCGCCCGTCAACCTGGAGCCGGCCACCTTCGACGACCTGTTGGGCCATGCGGCGACTTTGGAAAGGGTCCTTCGCAAGCTGAGCGTGCGGGCCATGCCGCCTCCCGGCATGCCTCGTCCCACCGAGGCCGAATATGCAGCCTTTACGAATTCGCTCGCTGCATCGCTCGACCGCGCCTGGGAGGGCCACGGCACTCCGGGCCGCTACGTCGTGCATCGTCTGAATCGGGCGGAATATGCGAACGCGATCCGTGACTTGTTTGACGTCGACCTCGACGTGAGCGATCTGCTGCCGACCGACGGCGCGGAATTCGGGTTTGACAACATCGCGACGTCGCTCAAAACATCGCCCCTGCTGCTCGAGGGATACGTAAACGCCGCGCAGCGGGTGAGCGCGATGGCTGTAGGTGATCCGAAGGTCAGGCCCGGTACCACCGAACAGTCGATCAGCCGCGAATTCAGCCAAAATGGATACATCGATGGCCTGCCGCTCGGAACCGTCGGCGGCACCGTGGTCCACCACGTTTTTCCGGCCGACGCCGAATATAAGCTTTCCGGCCGCCTTGTCCGCGGCGTCCAGGAAGGCTACGCGGGTGTGGAAGGAAATGACACGCCCTACACTTTCGTCATCACTGTGGACGGCGCCGAGGTGTATTCGGCTCCGGTTGGAGGCCCAGCGGACGACGAGATGCAAGCCAAGGATTTGGCCGCCGCCCAACCCATTATCGACAAAAGGATGACGGGACGCGTGCGGGTCTCTGCCGGGCCTCACGATGTAGGCTTCACCTGGATCGGGCGGCCGTTCAAATTGCAGGACGTCTGGGAGCCGGCACAGCGCGACAGCCAGGAAGTTCACTTCGTCGGGGGCATGCCGAAGCTGAGGAGCGTGTCCATCGACGGCCCGTATAACGTGCGCGGCATTAGCGAGAATCCGACCCGGCGGCGCCTTTTTGTGTGCCATCCAGAGGCTGCGAACGAAACAGCCTGCGCGGCCAAGATCCTGACAAATCTCGAACGCCGCGCGTACCGGCGCCCCGTGACCGCCGCCGACGATGAGGCGCCGCTCGAGTTTTACAAACGGGCACGGCAAGCCGGCGGCAGTTTCGACGATGGCATCCGCGCCGGCGTGGCGCGTGTGCTCTCTAGCCCATACTTCTTATATCGAATCGAAAAGGATCCGGCCGATGCCCGCGCTGGAGTGGCGCACCCGGTCAGCGATGTTGAGCTGGCCTCCCGCCTGTCCTTCTTCCTGTGGAGCAGCATTCCCGACGAAAAGCTCCTGGATCTGGCGGAGGCGCGCCGGCTGCGGGCTCCCGGAGTGCTCGAGGCGCAGGTGCGGCGTATGATCCAGGACGACCGCGCCGACGCCCTGGTTGAGAATTTCACAGGGCAGTGGCTGCAACTTCGAAATCTGGAGGCCAAGGCCGTTCCGGACATACTCATGTTCCCCGATTTCGACGACAACATGCGCAAGGGGTTCCGCAAGGAGACCGAGATGTTCTTCGGCTACATTTTGCGGGATGACCGGAGCACTCTCGATCTTTTGAACGCGGATTACACCTTTCTGGATGAGCAGCTTGCCAGACACTACGGCATCCCGGGTGTCTACGGCCCGCAATTCCGGAAAGTGAAGATCCCCGATCCCAACCGGCGCGGCCTGCTTGGTCAAGGAAGCATCCTCGCCCTGACTTCCGTCGCCACCAGAACCTCACCGGTTTACCGCGGCAAGTATGTGCTGAGCAACTTACTCAATACGCCCCCGCCTCAGCCGCCGCCAAACGTCCCCACGCTGGAGGAAAGCAACAAGGACTCCAAGGTTCCGAAGACGGTGCGGGCGCAACTCGAACTGCACCGGAAAAATCAGCCCTGTGCGTCCTGCCACCGTGTCATCGATCCGGTGGGGTTCGCGCTCGAGAACTTTGATTCCGTGGGCCGTTGGCGCGACAAAGGCCCCGATGGCGCCCCGCTCGATGTGGCTGGCACGCTCGTCGATGGAACGCAAGTTAGCGGTCCGGTGGCATTGCGGGAGGCCATTGCGGGCCGTCCGAACGCCTTCACCACCGTGGTTGCCGAAAAGATGTTGACCTACGCGCTCGGCCGCGGGTTGGAGCCTGCCGACATGCCCGTGGTTCGCAAAATCGTAAGGAAGTCCGCGCAGAACGATTATCGGCTCTCCTCCATTGTCATGGGAATTGTCGAGAGCGCGCCGTTCCAGATGCGCACGAAATTAGAAGCAGGGCCGGAATCGGCGAAAACCGTCAAAGGCCCCCCGGTTGCCGTAAAAGTTGTAAAATCAAATACTAGGGAGTAGCTATGTTCATCACGAAGAAGCACCTTTCCCGGCGGACGTTCCTGCATGGCGCCATGGGCGCCACGGTCGCGTTGCCGTTCCTCGACGCCATGGTGCCCGCGCTCTCGGCGGCGCCCAAATCGACGTTCCGGTTCGGTGCGGTCTACTTCCCTTGCGGCGTTTGGCCGGCTACCTGGCATCCCGACAAGGAAGGCAGCGACTTCGCGTTCAAGCCGGTGATGCAGCCGCTGGAACAATTCCGCAAACAACTCGTCACCGTCAGCAAGATGAAAGCGCCCTGGGGCGAGTCGGTCCACCTGGGCGCGAGTTCGGCCTTCCTCAACGGCGTTGGGCCGGCCGTCCACCGCGACGGGCGGGGCGACTCTTTCGGAAAGATTGAGTCGAAGAAAACCGTCGACCAGTTCATCGCCGATCGCGTGGCCGGCGATACGCCCTTGCGGTCCATCGAGGTCGGTACCGAGGACATGGGCACCGCCGTCGGGGCGTGCGACGGTTTTGCCTGCACGTTCTTCAACACGCTCGCGTGGCGCGATGATGACAATCCGCTGCCGGTTGGGATCAATCCGCGCGTTACCTTTGAGCGCATGTTCGGCGAAACCGACTCGAAAGAACGGCGTTTTGCCCGCCTGAAGGAAAAGCAAAGCCTGCTCGATTCGGTGACCGAGGAAACCTCAAAACTGGAACGCTCGCTGGGAGCGCCGGATCGAGCCATCCTCGATGAGTATCTCGGCAACATCCGCGAGGTGGAACAGCAGCTCGACCGGATGGAAGCCCGCCTGGCAACCATCACCGGAGACCCGGAAGCGCCGGTCGGCTTGCCGGATGCGTTCGACGACCACATGACCGTGACGTACAATTTGATGCACCTCGCCTATCAGGGCGACATCAGCCGCGTCTTCACCTTTATGACCGGTCATGAAGCCAGCGACCGCGCGTATGCGTTTATCGGCATTCCCGAGCAGCACCATACCATCTCGCATCATGGCAACGATCCCGAGAAGCTCGCCAAGTACGCCAAGATTGCCACTTATCAAATCGTGAAGTTCTCGCAGTTCCTTGAGAAGCTGAAGGCCACCAACGACGGCGACGGAACCCTGCTGGATCACTCGCTTCTCTATTGGGGCAGCGGTATGAGCAACGGCAACGCGCATGACCGGCACAATCCACCGGCCGTGCTTGTGGGCGGCGGATGCGGCCGGATGAAGGGCAACCGGCACATTGTCGCGCCCGAGGTTCCAACCGCGAACCTATTGCTCGCGATGGCGCACATAGGCGGCGCGGAGATCGACAAACTCGGGGCTAGTACAGGTCGAATCGATCTTTAAGTCTTAAGGGCATTTTTCGGCGACGCGGCTTACGGTTGTCACATTGATGCCGTCTTTGCCGCCGTCGCCCATTAAGAGGCCGGTTACCACGACGCGCGAACCGGCCAACGGATCTAACTTAGTCAGCACGAACTTGAGTTGCATCGTGCGGTTTCCAAGAGTCCGCGCGGCGTCGTTCCCAGCCGGAACCGCGTGTTCTGCCCGCTCGGGGTTTGTCGCGCTCGTAACCACCCAGCCCGCTCCGCGCCGCACCAGACAGCCGACCACGCGCGCCAATGCATCGGCCGGAAGCTCCGTACCTCCGTCCTTCGGGACAATCAGCACGTCGGCACTGTCATCGCCCCGAAGCTCGGTGGTTCCCGCAGGAAACCCGTTGGACTTCAGCATCAGCGCGACGATGTCTCGATAAGTGGATTCGTTGAGCGAACCGGGCGTGCCGTTCGGCATATTGGAGCTGACGTATTCAAGCAGGTCGGCGACGGTCTTTTGCTGGAAGCTCTTCCAGAACGATTCGCCCACCAGCGGCGCCTTGCCTACGGCCGTGAGCGTATGACACCCCGAGCAACTTTGACCGAAGGCCCCAATGCCGCGAGCAGCTTGAGCCTCCGTGTAGGCGCCCGCCCATGCGGTCCTGTGCGAGGTGCTGGTCTGGGCCGTCGCGAGGCTGGTCGCGGCCGAAGCAAGGATGAAGAGGCCAGCGAGTCGAACAGACATGCTGTGCATCCCGTGATCGTGTCAGGTAAACTCGAGCCGTGTCAAGCCATAAAGGTGTGCCCCTCGAAGGCTCTATCCGCCATGGCCGTATCATACTCCTAGTACTGTTTCCAGAATCCGACTCGCCAAAATGTGTTCGCAAGAAAACAAAGCCATGAGATAATAACCGAGCATTTCAGGTTTGACGTACTCCGCCGAGCACGGTGTTCTAGCACCAACGACCGTCCCGGGCTCCAAGTGGAATTTAGCCTAACAAGGAAGGCTTATAGGAGATTTTAATGCGTTTGGGGTGGTCCGCTGTCGCAGTTCTCGCTTGTAGCCTGTCCGTCCAGGTCGCTAGTGCCGATTCTTTCTCCTTCACGGGAACCTTCACCCAGGACGACCAGCTAGAGGTCTTCCTTTTCACAGCGCCCTCGGCCAGTGTCGTTGTTCAAACCTTAGGCTACGCAGGCGGAACCAACGCGGCCGGAGATGCCATATCCGCCGGCGGTTTCGATCCGGTTCTCAGCGTGTTCGATGCCACCGGCGGGTTGGTTAGCAGCAGCCTGTTGATCGCAACGGTCGACGACGGGGCGGGCGTAGCCACCGATCCTTCCACCGGCAGCGCCTTTGACTCGCTGATCGACCTTAGCGGTCTCGATGCCGGCGGAACATACGCGTTGGTCCTGAGCGAGTATGACAACATACCGAACGGACCGGACTACGCGGGTGGATTTACCCAGACCGGAAACGGCGATTTCACCGCCAGCGAGTTCCCGTGCGGCGGAATCGCATTTTGCGACGCCAATCTCGCGCAACGAACGGGCGATTGGGCGGTGGACATCACCGGCGTGCGCTCTGCCACTGACATCACCAACGGCAGCGCAGTTCCAGAGCCAAGATCGACTCTGCTACTAGCAGCCGCAATTGCGGGCCTGGCCCTATTTCGCCGGCGCAGCAAAATAGCCTAGCGTAATCCGATTCACCAGTTCCTTGAGCAGAAGGGCGTTTTGTATGAACGCCGAAGGAGAGCGGCAATGAGAGGGTTTTCTTCGAGGCTTCTGTGGTTCGGAATCGGCGCACTCGTGTTCTGGCAGACGACCGCTTGGGCCCAGACAGCCCCACTGGTGGGGGACGCGTTTATCCAGCCGGGTGGGTCTACCAACTACGGCGCCCTGATCATGGTGAATGTCGGCGGAGTCGCAGGCTTCCAAGGACTTGTGCAATTCGATCTTTCCATGCTGCCGCCCGGCACTACGGCCGCGAACATCTCCGCTGCCTTCTTGCGCCTTTTTGTGAACAAAGTCGGCGCCGCAGGATCCATCAACGTCAACGTGCCCCTGACCGCCTGGACGGAATCAACGGTCGTTGGTACATCCACGCCGGGAATGGGGCATGCCGTCGCTGGTCCTATTAGCGTGTCGGTCGCAGGTTCCTATCTTTCCATCCCGATCACGAGTCAGGTTCAGTCGTGGCTGAACGGGGAACCGAACAACGGACTCATTCTCACTGCTGCAACGCCCGGGACGAACGTGACGTTCGACAGTAAAGAGAGCACCGCCACGAGCCATCCGGCGGCGCTCGAAATCGATCTCCTGGGTCAGCCCGGCCCGGTTGGAGCGCAAGGGCCAGCGGGTCCAGCCGGTCCAACCGGCCCCACTGGACCCGTCGGCGCTACTGGAGCGCAAGGGCCAGCCGGGGCGCCGGGTCCAGCAGGACCGGTCGGACCAACCGGCCCATTTGGCCCGACTGGAGCCACCGGTGCAACCGGCGCAGTAGGTTTGGCAGGGCCTGCCGGGCCCACGGGCCCAACGGGCGCTGTCGGACCCACCGGCCCTAGCGGTGCCACTGGGGCGGTTGGCTTGGCGGGACCTGCAGGTCCCACTGGTCCGCCGGGCGCTACGGGACCGCAGGGACCCTTTGGTGCACCCGGCCCCAGCGGAGCCACAGGCGCCCCAGGTCCGAGCGGCGTGATCAACAACGGCTTTTCTTACGTCCTGCTACCCAGCGCGCAGAACATTACCATCTCCGACTCCGAGACGCATACCAACATTCAGGTTGACAACGACACCTTCCAGCCGAATATCCTGCTGCCTCACAGCACTGTGATCGGCGCGGGAACGGTGCTTTCGATTAGCGTGCATGATTGGTCCGCTGCCTCAAACGTGATCCTCGTAGGACCCCAGGCCGGCGACCAACTTCTGGTTCCAGCGGAAGGACACATTAATCCTGTCGGCGTGGTCACGCCAGGCACGTTCTGGTCACTCAATTACTCGTGCGAAGTGCTGTCGGATGGCGCCGGTCACTGGTATTTCTTGAGCAACAACTAGGGAGAAGACCATGAAGAAACCGTCATTCCTGAGAATCACCCGACTGGTTGCCACCGTCGCTGCCCTTCTTCTCCCGATCGTTGCCCATGCCGACAATGCCGTTCTGGCGGGCGATACTTTCGTAAATCCTGGCGACGCGTTGAACTACGGAGCACTGCCCACAATCAACATAGGCGGCGCGCCGGCTTCTTCGGGTCTGTTGCTGTTCGATCTGTCGACGGTGCCTTCCGCGCCCGTCGCCTGGGCTCGCCTGAGCGTGTATGTAGACAAAATAAACACCGGCGGCAGTTTGGATCTTGGCGCTGCCAATGCGTCCTGGACCGAAACAACCGTGACAGGCACAAGCGGAATCTCAGTTGGCTCACCTCTCGCATCAGCCCCGGTGTTCGTCACCGGCTACGTGACGTTCGACGTGACCGCACAGGTGGCAGCCTGGCTGAGTGGATCGCCAAACAATGGCTTCATTCTGACTGCGGATCCTGCAACGCCCAGTCTCACGATTTTCCTCGACGCCAAAGAGAGCCCGGCCACCAGTCATCCGGCGGTTCTGGAAGTGGTCTTCAGCGGCGCGGCCGGAGCTACCGGCCCGCCGGGTCCTTCTGGCGCAAGCGGTCCAGTGGGCGCGCAGGGACCGGCTGGGGCGCAAGGCCCTACCGGCGCCACAGGGCCCGTGGGTCCGTCCGGCCCCTCCGGCGCAGTTGGGCTTGCCGGAGCCAATGGTGCCACGGGCGCTACGGGTCCAGCGGGTCCGAGTGGCGCCCCAGGTACACCAGGAGCGGCAGGAGTTGCCGGTGCGTTCGGCGCTACAGGAGCTCTCGGACCCCAAGGGCCACGGGGTGCTCAGGGTTCACCAGGACCGGCAGGCGCGACCGGCCCTTTTGGTGTCCAAGGCCCGAACGGGCCATCCGGAGCGGTGGGTCTCGCAGGCCCATCTGCCTCCAATGTGTTCAGCGTCAATCCGGGTTCGGGAAGCTACACGATCTCCAATACAACCACGGCTGGTGTCTTCTTTACGACGGCTGGCAGCGTAGTTACCATGCCGCTGGCCTCCAGCATGACCGGAAAGAAATTCTGGATCGTCATGACCAATCCCGGCGGCGGAAACTTTTTCACCGTTTCCCGCCAGGGCGGCGACCTGCTGTACGACTTCGGAGACAACGGAGCAACGTCGTTGACATTCCAGAACGCAGTTCAGTTCTATAGCGACGGGTCAAGATGGAACGCGGCGTATACCAACCAATAGAGGACATGAGATGAAAGCCAAACTCGCTCGCTCATTTGGATTTCTGGTGGTAACGGCGCCGCTGTTGCTGCCATCGCTCTGGGCCGTGGATGCGCCTCCGGTGGCCGATACCTATATCAGTTCCGCTTCTCCCGCAACCAACTTCGGTGTTGCGACGAGCCTCGTCGTCTCTCCTGGCAACTCGGGACTCGTGCAGTTCGACCTCAGCTCTGTGCCATTTTCTTCCGTCGTCGCCAAAGCCTACCTCCGCGTGTACGTGGACAAGGTCATCTCCAGCGGAACCCTGGATTTTGCCTCCGCTACTTCTCCTTGGGCCGAAAACAGCGTGAGCTTCAGCACTTCGCCGACAGTCGGTTCGGTCTTCGCCTCGGCTCCGGTGGCGCGTGCAAACACTTTTGTGCTGGTGGATGTAACCAGCCAGGTGCAAGGCTGGCTTACTACCCCGTCGACCAACTTCGGGATTGAGATCACGGGCGAGGGAGCGACATCGGTCCAGTTGGACAGTAAAGAAAATACTCTGACCAGCCACGCGGCTTCGCTGGAGCTTTCAATCATCGGCCCGGCCGGACCGTCGGGCGCTACGGGACCAGCGGGGCCGGCAGGTAGCAGCCTCGCGGGTCCTCCGGGTCCCCCAGGTCCAGCGGGCCCGACGGGAGCTACCGGTCCAGCCGGTGCTGCAACGCCTGGCCCCCCCGGTCCTGCGGGCGCACAGGGAGCAACTGGAGCCACCGGACCCTTTGGCGCTCAAGGACCAGCCGGATCGGCTGGCCCCACTGGCCCGGCGGGCGCCCGCGGAGCGACGGGACCGACCGGCCCTGTGGGACCCACTGGATTCGCCGGACCAGCCGGGGCTACTGGAGCTCAAGGACTGGCAGGTCCCGCTGGCCCGACCGGAGCGACCGGAGCCACCGGGCCCGCCGGCGCAAATGGTCCGGTCAACAACAACCATTTCAGTTTGGACACCGTGCTGCACAACAGCCCCTACACGATCCCGGATTCCGATACCCACTTGTACTTCCTCACGAACAATCCTGCGGGCACCTCGGCGACGTGCGGTGGCTCAGTCACTATGAACCTCCCTCACTCCTCTGCTGTAGGCGCCGGGAGAATGGTGATTATCAGCCCCGGCAACGTGCCCAACAGCACGAGCCTGCAGTGCCCCGGCGTGACGGTCGCGGTGCAACCGGGTGACACTCTGGTAAATTCAGCGGCCAATACGTCCGCTCATCCCATCGTATCCGTCAGCGATGGAGCAGGACACTGGATCATCATTAACAGTGACGGGCGCTAGAACAGTGTTCCCATCCGTCGCTTCCACAGCAGCCGTAAGGTATTCACGGTCGTCTTGATGATGTGCATTTTGCTCGATCCGCGCTTCAAGTCGTATCGCAGAATCAGCGGGACCTCCCCGAAGATCAGCGGCAAGGTGCGGAGTTTCAAAAGAATATCCACCATGCACTGGAAACCGTCCTGGTCCACCAGCGAGTCCCCGTAGTGTGCATAGGCTTGTTGCAGTGCTTCGGCGCGATAGGCGCGGTAGCCGCATGTGTAATCGGAAACCCCTGGGGTGGGAAACAGGACTCGCATCAGCAGGGATGCCGCGCGGCTGATGATCCTGCGGCCCATGCCCAACCCGTAAATGCGCGATCCACTCTGGTACCGCGAGGCGATCACCACATCGTAACCCTCGCGGATCATCCGGATCATTCGGATCATCAAGCCGGGCGTATGGCTTTCGTCCGCATCCATGGTGATAATGATGTCGCGCTCGGAAGCCACAGCCGCCGCCTCGCGCAAACCGTCCCGGATCGTGGCGCCCAGCCCCTGATTCTTCGCGTGGCGATGAACGATCAGCGGAAACTCGCCGGCGTACTCTTCAAGGATCTGGAGCGTCCGGTCGGAGCTGCCGTCATCCACCACGATCACAGAAAATCCAAATTGTTCGTCGGTCAGGCTCTCGAAGATGCGGCGGAGCAGATTTCCGATGTTCGCCTCCTCGTTATAGGCAGGAAGCACAACGATAATGCGTGAAACCCGGTGCGGCCGCAAGTTCGGTCGAAGTGCCTCTGGCAAAGACATGGCGCCTGGAGATCGCAGTATAACAGGCGTTACCTCGCGTTATACTGGCTTTCGCCCAAATTGGGCTCTGCATCCCTGATCGTCGATTCCTCCATGAAGATTTACAGAGAGAACCGGCTGGCTGCGGCTTTATTGCTTGCAGTTCTGGCAGTTAACGCAATCGGGCTATGGCCGGAGCTGTCGATCAGCCGCGCGGACCTGAACGATAATGTGTTCCACTTCACGCTCGTGGAGCGCATGGTGCAGGCCGTCGAGCACGGCGAAAATCCCTTGGATTGTTGGTCACCGGAATGGTCGCTCGGCTATCCGGTGCTGCGAACTTACCAGCCGTTAGCGCACGCGCTGGTCGCCCTGGCGTACTTCGCGCTCGGCAAATCCGTGGACTTGATGACGGTATTCGTGTGGGTCCGCTTCCTCTCCGTGCTCCTGCTGCCGTTGAGTTTCTTCGTGCCGGTTCGCCTGATGGGCCTCCGCCCCCTGGTGGCCGCGGCTGCTGCGTTGCTGGCGCCCTTGGTTTCCACCAACTTCCTCTACGGCATCGGATATGGCAGCTACACCTGGGCCGGTAGCGGGCTGTTTCCCCAGGCTGTCGGCAGCCATTTCCTGCTGATCACGCTAGGCTTGGCATTCCGCTCCATCCGCCGCGGAAGGCAGTTGGTATTCACCGGAGCGATGCTGGGCCTGACATTCCTGGCGCACCTGATTTACGGGTACATGGGCGCGCTGTCGATCTGCCTGCTGGCGCTGATTCCCGATGTCGAGGTGAAGCGCGCGATTCGCATTCGGCGCTTGCTCGTCGTAGGAGCGGTCACGCTGCTGCTCTCGGCGTTTCAATTGGCACCCTTGCTGCTGGACGCCGCCAACATCAATCACAGCCGTTGGGAAGCCGCCTGGAAGTGGGATTCCTTTGGAGCCTGGCAAGTGCTGCGTTGGCTGTTTACCGGCGCTCTGCTCGACTATGGGCGTCTTCCGCTGCTGACGGCGCTGGCGTTCGCCGGCGCGGGGATCTTCATCTGGAATCGGTATAAGCGGCGCCCTGAGTGCCCGGCGCTGACGTTTGCCACATGCGGCGCGCTGTTTTGGACGCTGCTGTTTTTCGGCCGGCCTTTCTGGGGGCCGCTCTTGGTGATGCTCGGCGTTCCTTCCGACATGCAACTGCACCGCATAATCGGCGGCGTGCAGATTTTCCTGGTTTTGTTGGCCGCTATCGCTCTCGCAGCCTTGTGGAGCGCGCTCTCGCAGCGCTGGCATTATGTAGCGGCCGTTGCCGCGACCGCCCTGCTGCTTTATCCCACGGTGCGGGAACGCGCGCGCTATCTGTCGAATGACGCCGTCTGGGGCCGAAGGAATCTGGCAGCCAACGCGGCCGAGCGCGACGCAGTGGACACGACCATCGCCAAGGTCAAAGAACGCGGCGGACGCGCCTATTCCGGCCTTGCGGCGCAATGGGGCGGCGCCTTCAAAGTCGGCGACGTGCCCTTCTATGCGTTCTTTAGCGAAGCGAACATACCAGCCGTGGCCTTCCTGTATCACTCCATGGCGCTCACCTCCGACATCATGGTTCGCTTCAACCAGTGGAACCCCAGCCACTATCGCCTGTTCAACGTCCGAACGGTGGTGGCGCCGGTGGGCTTGACGCCGCCTCTGCCGCCGTTCCTCACGCCCATCGCTCAAAACGGCCGTTTCCGGGTTCTTGCGGCGCCCGGTAATTCTTACTTCGACGTCGTCGATGTGGTGGCTTCCGTCAAGGTGACGCGCAACAACTTCTACGACGTCAACGACCGATGGCTGCAAAGCGACTGGGTGGCCAAGCACGCCCACCTGCGGCTGGACTGGCAGGACGATATCTCACCGCGAATTGCGCGCCTCGGTCCCGACGATGCGCTGCCGCCCATGCCGCCACTCCCGCCGGCCGGCGCGGTTCTCGGCGAACAGAGAAACGGGGAGGTCTATCAGGCGGATTTGGAGGCGGTCCGCCCCTCCACGGCGCTGTTCAAGATGACATGGCACGCCAACTGGAAGGCTTATCTCGACGGGAAGGTCCGTCAGACAGAGATGGTTTCACCTGGCTTCGTGGGCGTTCCGTTGGATCCGGGGCGCCACACCTTGATCATGCGGTACGAGCCGGAGAACTGGAAGATCGCCGTGGGGTTTGGCGGGCTGTTCATTGTGGCTGTGCTGCTGGTGATCGAGCATCGGGGCATCCTGGCCCGCCTGGAAGATTGGGCCCCGGCTTGGCGCCCGCCGGAGCCTGCGCTCTGGAGACTCCGCATCGCCGCGGGTTTGATTCTCCTCGCGCTTCCCGTTTGCATCCCGCTTTGCACCCGCAGCGTGCTCTGGGGGCACGATGGCTTCGTTTATTTTCCGCGGCTGGTAGAAGTGCACGAAAATATCACTCACGGGGTTCTGATACCGCGCTGGGCCCCGGACTTAGGGCGAGGAACCGGTCAACCCCTCTTCTTCTTCCATCCGCCGATGATCTACTACTTCGGCGAAGTTTGGCACCTGCTCGGTTTCGACTTCGTCGCCGCCATGAACCTGGCTTGTCTCGTGATCGTGCTCCTGTCCGCGGCCGCCATGTTCTTGTTGGCGCGCCTGTACTTCGGTGAGGCCGGCGGCTGGCTGGGCGCGGCGGCGTATTTATATGTGCCGTACTTCGCGGTGGATCTGTACGTTCGCTCGGCCATGGAGGAGTTCGCAGCCTTTCCGTTTTTCGCTCTTGCCCTGTACGGATTCGGCGCGCACGCCAAGTCTGGAAAGAAGCGTCATTGGCTGATGGGCGCGGCCGCGTACGCCTGCGTGTTGCTTTGCCATTTTCCGGCCGCATTGCTTTTTACGCCTCTGCTTCTGGCCTTCCTGGCGCTCACGGCGTGGATGGAGAAGTCGTGGATGCTGCTGGTACGGCAAGCCGCCGGCTTCCTGCTGGGGCTCGGGTTGAGCGCTTTCATCTGGATTCCGGCTCTGGCGGCGCGACCCTTCGCGGACATGAACCGCGCCGTGGAAGGGAATGGCCAATACACGAACCACTTTGTTTACCTCCACCAGTTGTTCTACTCGCCCTGGGGTTACGGGCTTTCGCTGCCGGGACCCAATGACGGAATGTCGTTCGCTATTGGCTGGAGCCACATGCTGCTGGCGATTGTGGTTTGGATCTGGATCTCGCGAAAGCCCGCGCTTGCGCTCGCCGATCGCCGGTTGGTACGCTTTTTCGGCGTCGCGGCGGGGTTGCTTTGCTTGCTGATGCTCGAAGACGCGCTGTGGGTATGGCAGCAGCTTCCTTTGCTACAGAACGTCCAGTTGCCCTGGAGGCTATTGGGCCCGGTGTCAGTGTGCATGGCGCTTCTCATTGCTCCGCTGGGACGTCTGTTGGCTTCGGCGCCCCGCTGGCGATGCGCGGGAATGACCGCCGCGCTGGCGCTGCTGATTGTGCCGAACCTCTCGCACCTGCATTCCAGACAGCCGGTCGACGTGGACCTCCTTTTCTGGACGCCTCAGCAGCTCTCGATTCGCGGATTCGAGACCACCACGATGGCTGAGGTCACGCCGCGCTGGATCGGCGGGCTGCCCCCGTACACTCCGGCCGCAGCCACGGTCCTGTCAGGCGATGCGGAGATCGGCCGGCCGTTTCGCACTCCCCTCTCCTGGTCGAGCCCGGTGGTTTCCAAGGTGGCCAGCACCATTGAAATGAAAACGGCCTGGTTCCCGGGCTGGGAAGCGCGCGTGGACGGCCAGCCTGTTTCGGCGGGTCCCGGCAAGCCGAGCGGATTGATCACGTTTCAAGTCCCCGCTGGAACACACAATGTCGATGTCCGGTACGGTCGTACAGGCGCTGAAAAAGCCGCCGCCGGAATCAGCATGGCTGCGGCCATTCTGGCGATATTGATCCTAGGCCTGGGTTTCGCAAAAAGGTCGCTGGTGCACCCCAAATCGCGTATATAAGACGCCCATGCGAACGCTCTTCTCGACTGTCGCCGGCGGCGGAGTCCTTCAGCCAGGCGTCAGCGCCGTATTCGCCCTTCAGCGCGCCGGACGGATGCGCTCGGTGAATGATTGTGCTAGCCTGTTCCGCAAGATCTAACGGGCCCAAGCGATGACGTTTTAACTGTTCGGCGGGTTTAATTGCGATTCAAACCTCGGAGGAGGAATATGCGCGCACGACTGCTGTGTCTACTGACTGCCGCTACTGCGATGGCGGCGCCAAGCGTTCCATGGAGCAATGTTCCCTTAAGCTTTGAACCCAATACGGGGCAAGCAAACAAGGAAGTACGTTATTTGGCGAGAGGGAGCAACTACACTCTCCTCCTGACGGGGCGTGAAACGGTGGTTGCAGCCAGAAATCAGCCGCCACTGCGAATGTCGTTTGCCGGCGGGAATCCGTCAGCTCCGATGGCGGCGGAAGCGTCGCAACGATCCACTAGCAACTATTTCGTTGGCAATGATCCAACCAAATGGCGGACCGCCGTTCCGAACTATGCACGAGTTCGTTACAGCGGAATCTATCCGGGAATTGATCTCGTCTATTACGGACGCGAGGGGACCCTGGAGTATGACTGGATCGTCGCGCCCGGCGCGGATCCCGGCAAGATCCGGATAACCTTCGAGGGCCGGCCCGATTTGCGAATCGACGGGCAAGGCGACCTTGTCATCCGGCAGGGCGGTAATGAATATCGTCACAAGAAACCAGCTATCTACCAGGAAATTGCGGGCAAACGCACGGCAGTTGACGGCCTGTGGGTGGTCCGCGGCTCCGAATGCAGCTTCCAGATCGGCGTCTATGACCACACCAGAACGCTCACGATAGATCCGCCATTGGTCTTTGCGACCTACGAAGGCGGAAACCTCGCGGACTACGCCTATGCGGTTGCGGTGGACGCCGCCGGCAACACCTACGTTGCGGGTGGTACCGGATCGTCGAATTTCTCAACGTCGGGTGCGCTGCAGGGCGCCCTAAAGGGAGTTGAAGACGTCTCCGTGACGAAGATCAACTCCGACGGCTCCTCCAAAATCTTCTCGACTTTCCTCGGTGGAGGCGGTCCCGATGAAGGCAAGGGAATCGCCGTAGACAATGAACAGAACGTATATATCACCGGCAGCGCGGGTTCGTTCGACTTCCCCATGAAGAACCCGATCCAAGGGACGTGGGGCGGATCGGGAGACGCTTTTCTGACGAAGCTCGACCCATCCGGCGCGTTGCTCGTCTACTCCACGTATCTTGGGGGCAACGCAATCGATTACGCAACGGCCGTCGCTACCGATCCTGTCGGCAACGCGTACATCGTAGGAGTCACCTTCTCGGCCAATTTTCCGACCGTGAATCCCTTTCAGGCCGCTAAAGGAGCCCAGCAAGATGCGTTTGTCGCCAAAGCCAATCCAGACGGCTCGGCATGGGTCTACTGCACATACCTGGGCGGCAACGCGGTCGATGAGGGTTATGCAATCGCCGCCGACAGCAATGGAAATGCTTATGTGACCGGCTACACGGGATCTTCCAATTTTCCTCTGCAGTCTCCATTGAGATCGTCCAATTCGAATAGCGTCGACGCATTCATCACGAAGCTGAATCCGGCCGGCTCGGCGCTGGTCTTTTCCACCTACTTGGGCGGCACGGCGACGGACTACGGCACGGGCATCGTGGTGGATGCGTCGGGAAACGTCTACGTGGCAGGGGTTGCAGGATCGAAGGATTTCCCTGTCGTCAACGCGATGCAGCCGAAGCTGGCGGGCGCGGACGACGCGTTCATCGCGAAATTGAGCGCGAATGGTTCAGGCCTGATTTACTCCACCTACCTGGGCGGAGGCTCGGAGGATCAGGCATACGGTCTGGCCATCGATCAGGCCGGCAACGCGTATGTGACCGGGCGAACGAACTCATCCGATTTCCCCTTGACGGACCCGGTTCAGGCCGGACGATTCGCGTTCGACATGTTCGTGGCCGAGCTGAGCGCGGACGGGTCGGCAAGGCTGTTCTCTACTTTTGTCGGCGGCACGGGAAGCGAATCCGGACGCGGCATCGCGGTCGACCGGGCAGGCAACATCCACGTCGTCGGAGAGGGCTCCTCCACGGACCTTCCGCTCGTGAGGCCCATCCAGGCGTCGTATGGCGGTGGCGCCGAAGACGGGATCGTGTTACTTTTCGGCAAGCTGATCCCGCCGCCTCCGGCGCCGGATATCACCATCGTCAGCGACAATCTCGTCAGCGGTGGAGCCATCGTGCCCGGTGGGTGGTTTTACGTCAAGGGGGCGAACCTGGCGGATGTTACACGCATCTGGGGGCCCAGCGATTTTACGAACGGTAACAACCTCCCCACGAACTTGAGCGGCGTCGAGGTCTTGATCAACGGCGTTCCAGCGCCTGTTTACTTCATTAGCCCTGCACAAGTCAACGCACAAGCGCCCCAGGATGTCAGCGGATCGATTACGGTTCAGGTGTCCCACGACGGGCAGTTGAGCAACATACTAACGGTTCCGGTGGCGCAGATCGACCCATCCGTCTACTATTACACTGTCAATGGGAAGAATTTTGCGGCGGCATTGTTCGTGGACTACACGGTGGTCGGCGACCCGGCGGTGGTGCCGGGAACGCATAAAGCGAAGCCGGGTGACATTATCCAACTCTACGCTTCTGGTCTCGGGCCCTCCCCTTCGGGAGTCACCATCACCAACCCGATTCCCATCACAGGGGTCGGCGTGAAGATTGGAGACACCAACGCGTCGGTGCTCGCCGCGGACTTCGTCGCCGCGGGGCAGTACCAAGTGAACTTCACCGTGCCACAAGTGGCCGACGGCGAGTACGCGATCACGGTGTCGGCAAGCGGTAAAACATCGCCGGCGAATGTGTTCTTCGATATCGGCCACTAACGCGCGGAAGCCTCGGTCCCACTCGTCGCGGGTTGGCGCAGGTTCAGAACCCAGGCTTCCTGGACGCGCTTGAACGCATTGAACGCACCCAGCAGGTTCTTGGCGTGTGGGTCCGCTTCGGGATCGCGAACCGCATTGGCGGAGCTGAATGCGAAACGGTCGTTTCGATAGACCACATGAGTACGGCGGTCGACCACCAAGTACTTGCCCCGGTAGTGCATCGCGGTTTCGCTCAGCAAATGCTCACCCAGGAAATAGGTGATCCGGCGATCGATCGCGGGGTCCAGCATGGACAGGCCCTGTTGCAGAAGCCCTGATCGATCGGTTCCCATCAGGTCGAGAACGGTGGGAGCTAGGTCCACATGCGAGGTGATGCTTTTCGTCATGACTGGCTGCGGAAAGGCGCGCGGATAATGAATGAGCAGCGGCACGTGAAAATTCCGCTCCCCGATGAAGGCAAGATTCAGATCCGGGTCGTCCCCCAGGCTCCGCGGGCCGTGGTCCCCGGTAATGACGAGGATCGTATCATCCAACATGCCCCGGTCCCGGAGTGACTGAATCAGCATCCCCAGCAATTGATCCTGGAAATCCGCGGTTACCTTCAACAGCGTCTTGCGGTCCGGGTTTGGATCTCGCGCGATGATTTCCGGCGGACGGATGTCGCTCAGCGGGAAGTGCCCGATGCTGCCTACCAGCGCCATCATGAAGGGCTTCCCCGCTGGTTGGCGCTGGATGTCGCGGACCGCCATCTGGTACATGGATTTTTCAGCCTTTGAGCGGGCGTGCGCGTCGCCCCAATTCAAGGTCTGTTGAGAGGCCAGCCGGACTTCCTGGAATCCCAGTTTGTCGAGTTGTTCCGGTTCATATCGCTCCGGCCAGAGGCTCGCCGGGAAGTAGTAGCGCGTGGTATATCCGGCAGCGCCGAGGAGCTTCGGAAGGGAGTCTAAGGAGCGCGCATTCACAGCCCCTTCGAGCTGTTTGACAAAGTACTGGCTCCAGCCCCTCCCGGGCATCTCATAAAGGCCGGAAAAGATCTCGAACTGGGACCGGATCGATTCGACATCTGCCGAGTAGTGCTGGGCGCTAATGAGGGAGTGCGGCATTAACGCTGCGAAGTTGGGCTCCAGGGTTACCGAGGGAGCAATCGGATAGTCCCGGTAGCCAGCGGTTTCCCACACCACGAAAATGACATTGGGCGGCACGGCGGGCTTGGGAAAGTGCGACGCCGAAATCGCCTGGGGAGTCCCTCCGGGAAATATGATCGTGTGATAAGCATCCAGCGGATCCTTCGAAGCGAGCGCGACGTCGGAGGCGAGAGCCGCGTCGGCGGGCTCGGGCCGAATCATCTCCGTGAGCATGCGCTGCACCGGGCCCATTCGATAGTAGTCGATCACGCTTCCCGACATCAGCACCAAGCCCGAGAAGGCCGGCAGCGGTAGCATGATCGCCGCAAATCCAAGCTGCAAGCCGCGCCGGAACCTGTTCCCGAGTTTCAGGCGCACAGATAACAACGACAACAGCCCCCAAACGATCGTGACGAGCAACACGATGCGCGCCCGTTTCGTGAGCAGGCCAGCCACCAGAAAATCGGGGTTTGATTTCAGGGTGCCGAAGAAATCCAGGATCAACGACTTGGACGGAAACTCAAAAATGTACTCGTATGTCGCCCAATGCGCGAAAGCGAAGAATAACTCGACTTCCACCACAACTACCCACAGGATTCTCTTCCACCAGCCTTGTACCAGCCAACCGATTCCCAGGAGCAGAAGTGGGAGCACCACCTCGCACTCCCAGAACTCTCCGGCGAATAGCGAAGCCAGCTGCAAGAACGAAAGGTGGCCTCCAGGAACCTGCGTGCTGACGACATCCAGGCCCCCCTTTTCCAGGATGCGTACCTTGAGGATCACCTCCAACAGAAAGAGGGCGGTCGCACACAGCGCGAAATCCGAGAATCGCCCGGAGGTCCGTTCCGTCAAGGTCCCTGTCTTGCTTTCAGATACAGACATAGTTTCGGTAAGTATGCTTTCTTGGGTGGTGTCGAACAGCGCCCGGCTTCCCCTGAAACCGGATCGTCACTGGCTAGCAATTACAATGAAATGTACCTGCAGTATACGGCCCCCGGCGTGGGTGGCGCAATGGAATCTTGGCTTTAGACCGTACTAGAACTGGAGAACCACAGGCCGGCTGGCTGGGCACAATTCTGTCTAGCAACCAGTAAAATAGGACTACGCCATGAAAATCGCCCTGGCGCAGACCAATACCACCGTCGGCGACCTTTGTGGCAATGGCCAGCGCATCCTAAGCTTTGCCCGGCGGGCCGCTGAGTCAGGTGCGGGCGCGGTGGTCTTCCCGGAACTGACGCTTACCGGCTACCCCCCGCGCGATTTGCTTGAAAAACAGAGCTTTCTGGATCGTGCCGAGGAGCACCTCCAGCAGCTAGCCGCCGAGGCGGCGAATCTGGACGTCACCATCATCTGCGGAGCGGTCACGCGCAGCGGAATCTCTTCCGGACATCCCATCTACAACAGCGCCGCGGTGTTGGAAGGCGGCCGCATCGCATTCCGGCAGCACAAAATGCTGCTGCCGACCTACGACGTTTTTGACGAAGCCCGCTACTTCGAGCCTGCGCCGAAGCAGGGCCCGCTGAAACTGGGCGCCTCTATCGCCGCTCTGACCATCTGCGAGGACGCCTGGAACGACAAGCAATATTGGGAGCGCCCGCTCTACAGCCGCGACCCGGTGGAGGAACTGGCTGCCAGTGGAGCGCGTATTCTGATCAGTCTGAACGCGTCGCCCTATCACATGGGTAAGCGCCGGCAGCGTCACGAAATCTTCGCCGCCACGGCGCGCCATTTCCGTATGCCGATCGTCTATGTCAACCAGGTGGGAGGCAACGACCATTTGATTTTCGACGGCAGCAGCTTCGCCATGGATGCGGACGGCCGCGTGGTCGCGTGCGCTGCGTCGTTTGAGGAAGACCTGGTGCTTTTCGACACCGAAACGCTCACTGGCGACCGGCATGAGAATTATCCCGAGGAATGCGAGGCCGTCTACCAGGCCTTGGTGCTCGGCACGCGCGACTATATCCGGAAATGCGGGTTCGAGCGGGTGATCGTCGGCCTGAGCGGCGGCATAGATTCGGCGCTGACCGCCGCGATCGCGACCGGCGCGGTCGGCAAGGAGAACGTCGTCGGCGTGGGGATGCCCGGGCCATACTCGTCCGAGCACAGCGTCGCCGACGCGCGCGGCCTGGCCGTCATCAGCGACGTGCCGAAGACGATGGTCTATTCGCTGGCTCGCGTTGCCAACCGCCGCCACGCCGGCGCTATTCCGGAAAACACCTTCGTCAAACCGCCCTCGGCCGAACTGCGGCCCGATCAGAAGGACAGCGATTCGCTGCCCGACTACGCCGTGCTCGACCAGATCCTCGAGGGCTACGTCGAAAACAACGCGTCCTCACAGCAGATCGCCGACAGTCTTCATCTGTCTGTAACTTTGGTGCGGGACATTGTCAACAAAGTGGACCGCAACGAATACAAGCGCCAGCAGGCCGCCCCCGGCCTGAAGGTAACCACCAAAGCATTCGGCGTCGGTCGCCGCTTTCCCATCGCCCAAAGGTTCTCCGAATGACCCATTCACCAACCACCAACCATCAGTCACGTGTCATCTTCGCCGCGCTCATCCTTGTCGCTGTCGCGTCCCTGTTGTCCTCCCAAGCCCCCCAGCGCGAGCAAGTCGGCCCGCTGGCCAACGGCGGATTCCTGCTCAACAGCGGATGGCGCGTGAAGCCCGCGGGTACGCAGGTTCCGCTCGACACGCTGCCGATGTCTAGCATTCTCTCGCCGGACGGCCGGTTCCTGGTTGTCCTGAACGGCGGCTACAATCCGCCGTCGCTGAGCGTGCTCGATACTAAGGACGGCCGCGAGATCGGCCGCGCGCGGGTTCGGGACGCCTGGCTGGGCATGGCTTTTTCCAAGGACGGGCGCACGCTTTGGGTCGGCGGCGGCGGCCAGGCCGCTATCTTTGAATTCTCTTTCGACTCGAACGGAGTGCTGCGCCCCACGCGCACCTTCGAAATCGTCAAAGCGTCCGCGCGGAGCGGCACGGACTTCATCGGCGACGTCGCGCTCGCGCCCGACGGGCATCTGCTCTACGCCTGCGATCTTTATCATGACTCGATCGTGGTGGTAAATCCGCAGTCGGGCACAGTGATCGACCATTTCAAAACCGGCCGGCGGCCTTACCGCATCCTGTTCGATCCGGACGGCAAGTCCTTCTTCGTGACCAGTTGGGCGGACGGCACGCTGCATCACCAGGAAACCAAGAACGGCTCGGATTTGCAGGTGCTGCGGCTCGGCGCGCATCCGACTGACATGGTTTGGAGCGACCACACGGTTCGCACCGAGGAGGGACAATCGGCCAACTGGAAGGCGCGCATTTTCGTTTCAGCTGCCAATACGAACAACGTGTACACGGTTGCTGTCGCGCCCAGCGGCGACCTGCGCGTCGCCGAGACCATTAATGTGGCTACCACGCCCAACCATCCACTCGGCATGACGCCCAGCGCGCTGGCGCTTAGTCCTAATCAGACGCGGCTATACGTGGTCTGTTCCGATGCCAACGCAGCCGCGGTTGTGGATGTCTCCGCGGCGTCCAGCGCGGTGCTTGGCTTCATTCCCACGGGCTGGTACCCGACGGCCGCGAGGGCGCTGGCCGACGGCCGACTCATCGTGCTGAACGGCAAAGGCTCGCGCAGCTATCCGAATCCCAAGGGCCCGAACCCCAGCATTCGTCAGCGCAGTCCTGACATTCAATACGTCGCGCATATCCAGACTGGGTCGGCATCTGTGATTCCCGCGCTCACCGAAGAATCGCTTGCGCGATACACCGAAGAAGTCCACGCCAATTCGCCCTATAGCGACGCCAAGCTGGAGGGCACTCCCGCTGGAATTCCGGCGGCTCTCGAGCACGTCATCTATATCGTTAAGGAGAATCGCAGCTACGACCAGGTTTTGGGCGACCTCGGCAAGGGCAACGGCGACCCGTCGCTGGTGCTGTTCGGCGAGAAAGCCAGCCCCAATCATCACAAGCTGGCCCGCGAATTCGTGCTGTTCGACAATTTCTACGTCAACAGCGACGTGAGCGCCGACGGGCACAACTGGTCCACATCCGCCATCGCCAACGACTATGTGGCGAAGATGTGGCCGTCCAGCTATGCGAACCGCCACGACCGTTACGACTTCGAAGGCGGCGAGCCGGCGGCCTATCCGCCGGCCGGCTACTTGTGGACCAATGCTGCCGCGGCCGGCATCTCCATGCGCAATTACGGTTACTGGGTGGAGAACAAGGAGAAGCCCGGCGATGACGGCATCCAGATCGAATCTGTACTCGATCCGGTGCTGGCAAAGGTCACCAACCGTAAATACCGGAGCTTCGATCTCGATTATCCCGACGTCAAACGCGCGCAGACTTTTCTGGACGATATGGCACAGTTTGAAAAATCCAACCAGATGCCGGCGCTGATGTTCCTGCGCCTGGGTAACGATCACACTTCCGCCACGCGGCCCGGCAAGATCGCACCGCTTTCCGCCTTCGCCGACAACGACTACGCACTGGGCATGATCGTCGAAGGTGTTTCGCGCAGCAAGTTCTGGGCGAGCACTGCCATCTTTGTCGTGGAGGACGACGCGCAGGACGGCCCCGACCACGTCGACTCGCACCGTTCGCCGGCGTTCTTGCTTTCGCCCTACACCCACACCGGCGCCATCGACAGCACCATGTACAACACCACGTCGGTGCTGCGTACCATGGAATTGATCCTGCACCTCCGGCCCATGACTCACTTCGACGCCGCCGCGCGTCCCATGATTAACGCTTTCTCCAAGAATGCCCTGATGACGCCCTACCAGGTGGAGAAGCCTCGCATTTCGTTGGATGAGCGCAACCCGGCCAATTCGCCGACCGCCACCCTCTCGGAGAAATTGGATTTCAGGGAGGCGGATCTGAATGATGACGACGAACTGAACGACATCCTATGGCGGGCACTCCGCGGCACCGATCCGCCGCCGCCGGTGCATAGCTTGTTTGGACATTAAATTGTCACGCATTCATCTTTGCTTTGTCTGGCACATGCACCAGCCCTTCTACAAGGACCTGGTGACCGGCGAGTATCGCCTGCCTTGGACGCGCTTTCATGCGCTGAAAGACTACTACGGCATGGTAAAGGTGCTCCAGGATTTTCCGGACGTTCACCAGACCTTCAACCTGGTTCCGTCGATGATCGTCCAGATCCTGGAGTACGCGTCCGGCCAAGCCGCGGATCCGTTTCTGGATTGCGCCGTCAAGCGTGCCGAAGATCTGGGGGAAGCCGAGCAGGAGTTCGTGCTGCGCTACTTCTTCCAGGCCAATCCCGGCCGCCTGATCTACCGGTATCCGCGCTACGGCGAGCTTTTCGACGCTTGGCAGAAGACCGGCACGAATCCGCAGCGCGCGCGCCGCCAGTTCAGCCCGCAGGACTTCCGCGATCTTCAGATCCTGTCGCAGCTTGCCTGGTTCGATGAAGTGTTTCAGGCGCGTGACGTCGAGGTGCGCGATCTGATCGCCAAGGAACGCAACTACTCGCTGGAGGACCAGGCCTCGATGGCGCGCAAGCAGCGCGAGATCCTGGCCCAGGTGGTGCCGGTCTATAAGGAATTCGCCGCGCGCGGCCAGATCGAGATCTCCACCACGCCGTTCTACCATCCCATTCTGCCGCTGCTTTGTGACACCAACATTGCCTTGGTCTCGCACCCCGGCGTGACCTTGCCCACGCGGTTTTCCTATCCTGGCGACGCCCGTCAACAGCTCCAGGCCGCGCGCGAATACATCCAGCGCGAGTTCGGCCAGGCGCCGGTGGGTTTGTGGCCATCCGAAGGCTCGGTGTCCGATGAAGCGCTGGCTCTAGCGGCCGAAGTGGGCTTCGAATGGGCTGGCAGCGATAACGGTGTCCTGGCGCAAACGCTGCACCGCGCGGCCGGTCCGGAAGTCACGTACCGTTCCTATCTCTGGCAGCAGCAGAACCGCCAGCTTCGCATGATCTTCCGCGATCACTTCCTGAGCGATGAAGTGGGCTTCGTCTATTCGCGGATGGGCGCGGAGGAAGCGGCGGCTCAGTTTCTGGATCGTATCCGCGCCAATGCCCACCCGTTGGCAGCGAACGGATCGGATGTACTGGTGCCCATCATCTTGGACGGCGAAAACGCCTGGGAGTATTACTACCAGAATGGCCGGCCGTTCCTGCGCGAACTTTACCGCCGCATCAGCGAGTCTCCGGATTTAGCCGCGCTCACCGTCAGCGAGGCGCTGAAAGCCGATCAGGCCCGGCCGATCGATCATATCCATCCCGGCTCCTGGATCAACGCCAACTTCGACATCTGGATCGGCGCGCAGGAAGACAACAAAGCGTGGGAGTACCTGCTGCGCGCCCGGCAGAAATTCGACGAGGTTTCCTCCGGAGTGTCCGAAGACAACCGCCGACTGGCGCATGAAGAGCTACGGATCGCAGAGGGCAGCGATTGGAACTGGTGGTATGGCCCCGAGCATCATTCCGAGAACCGGCGCGAGTTCGACGAGCTCTACCGCCAGCACCTGGCCAACGTCTATCGCGCTCTCCGGCAGCCGATCCCCGACGATTTGGCGCGGCCGATCCTGATGGCCCGGGCTCCGGATTTGAGCGAGCCTCCCGCCAATCCGATTCATCCAGTGATCGATGGCGAGGTGACTTCGTATTTCGAGTGGATGGGCGCCGGGCGCTACCGGCCGGCGCTACGCTCCGGAGCCATGCACGGCGACCGTCTCCTCGTCCGCGATCTCTACTATGGCGGAGACGGCGACAATTTGTATTTACGCCTGGACTTTGAAACTCACCCGGACTTCACATCGCTGGAGCTGCGCACCGAGCGCGCGGCGGTGTCCCTGTTGGACAATCCCGATGTGCAAACAGCGCAAGGCAAGATCCTGGAAATCCGTGTGCCCTTCCATCTTCTGGGCGCTTCCAAAGATCAGCCTGTACATTTTCAGCTCGCCGCCGCCAACCGCAGTGCCGGGCCGGAGTTAATTCCACCCGAAGGCTGGATCGAGCTTACTTCCGGCTCGAGTACTTATTGAGCACCATGAGCAGTTTGCCGGCGCCCGCCGGGGGCTTGGTCTTGCCCATGACGATTTCCTGGCTGGTGAGGGCGGAGCCGTACAGGTCTCTATTCCAATCGTCGTCCGGCCGGAGCGTCGCGCCCTGCAATGATATGCCGGCGAAGAGCCCCCGCGAGCGAGAGTAGGTGAGGATCTCGGCGTGCAATTGGGCGTCGGTCTCGGCCGAAGAAGTCCGGCCCACTGGACCCGCCGCCGCCGACGCGTCCGCGCCCACGGTGAACTTGCTTTGCAGCAGCTTCCTAACGCCGGTCCCGCTCATGACCAGCATGACCACGTCCGTCTCCGAGACGCCGATCTGAAAGCCGACGCTACCGCCTTCCACTCGCATAGCGGCCGGTGCGGACCAGCCCACTCCGCCTTCTTTGCGGCACAGCATGAACCCCTTGCCGTACTTGCCGCCAAAGATGAATGCGCCCTTCTTCACGCCAGGCACGACAACGATGCACTGCGCCTTCTCCAAAAGGTCTTGGGGGATGCCTTTATCGGGTGCGGCCATGATGTCGGTCATGACGTCGGCCGAGTCGTCCAGCCGTTTGACGGCGTCGTTGGCCGCGTACAGAAGGCTGGTAGTGACTGCGAGAAGTGCTGCCAGGTGGGTTATTCGCATGAGATCTCCTCAGAGCCGATTTTAGCAGGTTGAGCCCCGCCAACTTCGACATCGAATCGTTATCATGAAGGTTGGGCGCACGCATCCTAGCGCTGGTTGTCGCTGCCGCATCGGCTTTGCCCGCCGCTACCGATCCCCTGGTTGCCGCGGTCACCCGCAAGCTCGACCAGATTGAAAACGGCCAGGCAAAGCCCGGCTCCGTCGTCCGGCTTTCCCTTGCGGAGCTGAACGCCTGGGTACGTGCTGCCGCGCCTGAGTCGGTGGGAGACGGCGTGCGCGAGCCGCGGATCGTCTTGGGCAACAATACCGCGACGGGTTACGCAGTGGTGGACTTTGTGAAGCTGCGGCGCGCAGCCGGCGGGGAGACCAGTTGGCTTCTCGGCAAGCTGATTCAAGGCGAGGAGCCCGCGGTCGTGAGAGCGAGCCTGCTATCGGCGAATGGGCGCGCGACGGTCCACCTGTTGCGCGTGGACGTGGGAGGCCTGACGATGAGCGGTGCGGCGCTGGACTTTCTGATCCGGAATTTCCTGCTGCCGCTTTATCCCGACGCCAAAATCGATGAGCCTTTTGAGCTCGATTTTCACATCGAGCGCATCGAGCTGACGCCGCAGGAAGCCCGGATCTACATCAGGAAGTGATTCGCTCGGCCGCGGTCTTTCCCATGTGGACGCAGTCCGGGATGCCGATGCCGTGGTAGGCGTTGCCTGCCAGATGCAGCCCTGGCGTGGACTCGAGGATCGCTTCGATGCGTTCGACGCGTTGTGCGTGTCCCACCGTGTACTGCGCCATTGAATACGGCCAGCGCGCAATGCTATGGAAGACGGGCTTCGCCTGCAAGCCCATGATGCTGCGCAATTCGTCGCAGGCAGTTTCCACCAGGGCTTCGTCGGTAAGAGACAGCGCGTCGCCGCCCATGAAGCAGCGCAACACGACTTTGTCCTGCGGGACGCGGTGATCGAACTTGTTGCCGACCCAGGTGCAGCCGAGGATATGTTTGCGCTCGCGCTTGGGCACCAGGAAGCCATGACCGGCGATGGGGTGATCGAAGGTGCTTTTCTCGTAGCCGAGCGCCAGCGTGATTGAAGTCGTGTAAGGAACCGCGGCCAGAAGGTCCGCCAATTCCTTTTGCGAGCCATCCAGGAGCTTGGCGGAATCGCGCGCCGAAGCTGCCAGCACCACGTTCTCGGCTTCGATCCAGTCGCCGTCTGCCCGCACACGGTAGCTACCGCCCTCGGTCTGTTCCACCGTCTCGGCGTTGGCGTGAACCACGTCGGCGAAGGGCCGCAGTTTTTCGATCAACTGGCCTAGGCCTTGTTTCAATGTCAGCAGAAATGACCCGCCCCCGGAACCTTTAGGACGCGGCTGCGCCAGGACGCCGCGCGTCAAACTTCCGTACTTGGCTTCGATTTCAGCGAAGCGCGCCAGCACGCTGTCGACGCTCATTTGGCGCGGATCTCCGCCGTAGACGCCGGCGAGCAGCGGCTCGGCGAGATAATCGATCGACTCCTGGCCGTAATGATCCAGCAGGAACTCTTGCACCGAGCGGTCCGGCTGCTTGCCCTTGGGCCGGCGCAAAAACTCCAGGCCCATGCGAATCTTCGTGCCCCAGCCCAACAGAGACGTGCCCACCAGCGGCATGATCTTGGTGGGCACCATCATCATGAGGCCGTCGGGCATGGGAATCAGCCGGCCTTTCTTGACGATGTAAGTCACGCGGGAGTGGTCGTTGGAGCCGATTACCTCGTCCGCCAATCCCAGTTCGCGGATCAGGCTCATAGCCCAAGGCTTGGCAGCCATGAAGCCGTCGGGGCCGGCTTCGAGCACGCACTCCTCGCGCACCGTGGTCTGGATCACCCCGCCGACGCGCGGAGCTTTTTCGATGAGGGTGGGATGAACGCCCGCCTTCGACAGGTAGTAGGCGGTGGCGAGACCGGAGATTCCGCCGCCGATGATCAGTGCTTTGTGGGCCACTACTTACATCTTAAACTCGCGCACGAAATCCACCACGGCCCGCACGTGGTCGGGCGGTGTTTCGGGCAGGATTCCGTGGCCGAGGTTGAAGATGTGGCCAGGGCGCGAACCGGTGCGCTTCAGTAATTCGTGGACGCGCATCTTCAGCTCGGGGAGCGGCGCGAAGAGCACGGCCGGATCCAGGTTGCCCTGGACGGCCGAGCGGTAGCTGATGTCCATCCAGGCCTGGTCGATGTTGATGCGCCAGTCGACGCCCATCACGTCGCCGCCGGCGGCGTGCAGTTCGCGGAAGAATCCGGCGGCGCCGGTTCCAAAGTGAATGACCGGAACGCTGGCGGTGCGGATGCGCTCGATGAGAGCGCGTGAATAAGGCGCCACGTAGCGAACGTAATCATCGGGGCTGAGCGCGCCCACCCAACTGTCGAATACCTGAATCGCTCGCGCTCCGGCGGTCACCTGGCCGAGGGCAAACGGCCCCAGCACGTCCACCAGCTTTCCCATCAAGCGGCGCCAGAGCGTTTCGTCGTGGTACATCATCGACTTGGTCCGGACGAAATTCTTTGACGGGCCGCCTTCGATCATGTAGCTGGCGAGCGTAAATGGCGCTCCGACGAAGCCGATAACGGGCACGCGGCCGGCGAGCTGCCGGACTACGAGCTGGATCGCGTCGCCGACATAGCCCAGGTCGTCCGTGTTGGAAATGGACAGGGAATCGACGTCATCGGAAGTGCGCACGGGATTGTCGATCGCCGGGCCTTCGCCGGAAACGAACTTGAGCTTCAGCCCCATGGGTTCGACGGGGAGTAGAAGGTCGGCGAAGATGATGGCGGCGTCGACGTCCAGAAACTCGACCGGCTGCAGCGTGACTTGCGCTGCCAAGTCAGGCCGCTTACAGATTTCGAGAATACCGGCCTTGGCGCGGATTTCACGGTACTGCTTCATGTAGCGCCCGGCTTGCCGCATAAACCAGACCGGCCGTACATCGGTGGGCCGGCGGCGGCAGGCGTCTAAGAAACGGCTGTTCATTGAGGGCATACGCATCGTGCACCTGTGACCTGGCTGATAGAGGACATGAAAAAGCCCTGGACTGATCTTTCGGCCCCGCGTTGGGAGCCTAAGTTATAGTAGGGCGCGACGGTGGGTTCAGTGTCAATAGCGCCCGTTTTGTTTTTTAGAATCAGTCGGATACAGACCAGCCTCGAGTGTGTCCCGGTGTTGCTAACAACAAAGTTAGCACACGATGTTTGAATCCGCTACAAATCTGGAGAATTATTCGCGGGGCCGGCCCTTCTTGATGCGCTTGAGCAACTGGTCCATGCGGCCGCCGAGTTCCGTCGCGATATCGGCCTGGAAATGCAGCTCCGGAACGCGGAACAGCTCCAGACGCACGCCCACTTCGTGCCGGAGGAAGTGGCTGGCATGTTCCAGAGCCGCGATTGTGGCCTGGGAATCGGTGCCTTCTTCCACACGAACGCGCACGAAGGCGTGGCGCTTGTCGGGTGACACCTGGACATCGGTGACCGTGGTGAAGCCGATGCGCGGATCGGAGAGCTCGTAGGAAATCAATTCGGAAAGCTCCTCGCGAAGAGCTTCCGCGATGCGTTCAGTGCGATGCTGCATGGCGCTAGGCGTTACTCAATCCATTCCACGGTGGTTCCCACGAGGACGCCGCCCAGGATGTTAGCGGCCTCACGCTCCACCAGTTGCAAAGTCTGTTCGGCGCGCTGGTGGTCGCCCGAAACCGTGACGGCAGAGACCAGGGACCGCTGCCAGGTGTTCTGATAATCGATTTCGGCCACCGCGACGTTGAACCTGCTGCGCAGGCGGTCCTTCAGACCCTTTACGGTGTGCCGCTTGTCCTTGAGCGAGTGCGCGCCGTCCAGGCGAAGTTCCAGCGTCAATACGCCGATGGACGGCACCTCACGCCATGACCTCGGCCGCAACGCGTTCGGTGGCGAACGCTTCAATGATGTCGCCCGGCTTGATGTCGCCGAAATTGCGGATGGTGATGCCGCATTCGAAGCCGGTCTTGACCTCGCTGGCGTCGTTTTTGAAGCGCTTGAGCGATTCCACCTTGCCGGTGAAGACCACGACGTTGTCGCGCAGAATGCGCACGTCGCTGTCGCGTTTGATGAAGCCGTCGACGACCATGCAACCGGCCACGTTGCCGACTTTGGTGATGCGGAAGACTTCGCGGATTTCGGCCCGGCCCTGGTAGACTTCCTTGAAGACCGGTTCGAGCATGCCCGTCATGGCGCGCTTCAACTCGTCGGTCAGCTCATAGATGATGGTGTGCAGGCGGACGTCCACCTTCTCCTGCTCCGCCAGCGCGGCGGCGTTGCGCTCGGGACGCACGTTAAAGCCGACAATAATCGCGTTGGAAGTAGAGGCTAGCAGAACGTCGCTTTCATTGATGGCGCCCACGGCGCTGCGCAGAACGCGAATCCGGACTTTGTCGTTGGAGAGCTTCTGCATCATGTCGGACAGGACTTCGGCGGTGCCGCTGACGTCCGTCTTCAGGATGATATTCAGCTCCTTGACTTCGCCTTCCTTCAACTGCTCGTGCAACTGTTCCAGGGTGACGCGTCCGGTCTTGGCCATGGCGACGTCGCGGGCTTTGGCTTCGCGATAGAGAACGATTTGCTTGGCCTTAGCGGTGTCGGTGACCACCTGGAAGGTGTCACCCACATCCGGCAGCGACTCCAGGCCGAGCACTTCAACCGGCATGGACGGCTCGGCGTCGCGCAATGGCTGACCGCGGTCGTCGAACATTGCGCGGACCTTGCCGAAGACGGAGCCGCAGATAAAATAGTCGCCCACGTGCAGCATACCGTTGCGCACCAGCACGGTTGCGACGGGCCCGCGGCCGCGATCGAGATTGGCTTCGAGAACATTGCCGACGGCCGGACGGTCGGGATTGGCCTTCAGATCCTGCATATCGGCGACCAGCAGGATCATTTCGAGCAGCAGATCCAGGCCCACTTTCGTCTTCGCTGAAACCGGCACCATGACGGTCTCGCCGCCCCAGTCTTCGGGAACGAGCCCCCGATCAGACAGTTGCTGCTTGATGCGCTCCGGCTGAGCGTCGGGTTTGTCGACCTTATTGATGGCGACGACGATCGGCACGCCGGCAGCCTTGGCGTGATCAATCGCTTCAAGCGTCTGGGGCATGACGCCGTCGTCGGCCGCTACCACGAGCACGACGATGTCCGTGACTTTGGCGCCGCGGGCGCGCATGCGGGTGAAAGCTTCGTGGCCGGGCGTATCGATGAACACGATCTTGCGGCCGTTCTTCTCGACATAGTAAGCGCCGATGTGTTGCGTGATGCCGCCGGCCTCGCGTTCGGCGACGTTGGCGGAGCGGATGGCATCGAGCAACGAAGTTTTGCCGTGATCGACGTGGCCCATGATGGTGACCACCGGCGCGCGCTTCACGCGGTCGGTGGACTCCTCAGCCTGTTCGATGACTTGCGAGCTTTCCTCTTCGAAGCTGACTTTATTGGTGGAGGCGCCGAAGTCGCGCGCGATCTCCTCGGCCATCTTGGCGTCGAGGTTCTGGTTGATGGTGGCGAAAATCTTCTTTTCCACCAGCTTCTTGATCACCAGATTGGCTTTGATGCCGAGCTTTTCGGAAAGCTCCTTCACGGTGACGCCTTCCGAGATTGTGATTTCGCGGTCGATGGGAGGCGGCGCGGCGGCTTCGTTGCGCCGCGTGGGCATCCGTAGACGACCCTCTTCCTGTTCCTGATCGCGATGGCGGTCGCGGCTGCCCGGCTTGGCCTGATGACGCCGCTGTTGCTCGGTTGGCAGCGGAGTGGCCGGCTCGGCGCGCAGTGGCGATGTCGGGTGCAGCGTCCTGGGCCGCCGGAAGCCCCCGGGGGCTGCGCCGCCGCCCGGCGCACCGACTCCCGGCCCGCGCATCACGGGCTGGCCCGGACGAATCGGACCGCGGTAGATGGGCTGGCCAGGCACGGGCGTTGAACTGCGGGTCGGCATGCCGGGACGCGGCGCTGGTGGGGCTGCGGCGGCGCCGGGCCGTACCTGCTGTTGTTGCAGGCGAGCCACCATATCGGGCCGGGGCGGCACTACCGGACGGGCGGCGGGCTGGCCTGCTAAAGGTGCGCGGGGCTGAGGCCGGATCGGAGTTCCGGGCGTCGGTGCTGCCGGTGTGGCCGTTTCCACAGGAGCGGCGGCGCGGGCTGCCGGCTGAGCTGGAAGCGTAATCGATGCCGGGGGCATGGGCGACGCGGTCGATGGCGGCAGCGGCTGGCGCGGCCCCGATAGGATTTGGCCGGGACGAGGCGCAGGCGGCGCGGGCCGGGCCGGCAGCGGAGTAGTTCTGAGAGGCGGATGCACCGGAGCGCCTCCGCCGGCGGCCAGAGGCGGCCGCAAAGGAGCCGGTTTCGATCGAGGAAGGTCCTCGACGACGGGCGTCGCGTCCTCAGGCATCGCTTCCGGCAGTTCCTCGATATGAGCCGGTGCGTGCACCACAGGGGCTGGAGGTTCAGCCGGCATCTCCGGCTGCAGGTCGGGCTCAGGCTCGGCCACCGCTGCGGCGGTGCTGAAGGTCCTGGCCGGCGCGGATTCCTCTCCACCGCCCTGGGTCCGTCTCCGGATCTTCTCCGCGACGTCTTCATCGATCGAACTGGAGTGGGTCTTCTTCTCGGACACACCCAGTTCGGGCAACATCTCGAGGATCTCGTGCGAGGGGATCTCCAGTTGCCTTGCCAGCTCGTTAATGCGAATTTTACTCATAAAAACTACACCGCCCGGTAGCCGGGCGCTGCTTTAACTTACCCCCTCCGAGTTTCCTATAGTATCAAATTCCTTTTTCGAATCTGCAGTATCCAGAGCCTCGCCAGGCTGGGGTTGCTGATTCGATTCACTGATTTGCGGTACGGCGTCCACAAACTCCACGGACCCAGCCGCCTCGTCCACGGCTGCTTCCACAGCCTCGGATTCGGCCAGAAGAGGCAGCGCCTCCACGGGCGCTTCGCCGGGCTCGGCCGGCTGCTCAAATTGGGCGTAATAAGAGTTCACCGCAACCAGGATCTTTTCGACGATCTTCGGTCCGATCCCTGGAATCGCTTCCAGTTCTTCGGGCGTCATCGATCCTAGCTTTTCCACGGTTCCGACACCGGCCTCAATCAGTTTTTCGGCAATCTTCTCGCCCAGGCCGTGATCGATCAGGATGGAAACAGGCGCGCCGGCCGGCACTAGCGCGGCCATGGCCGATTCCACTTCCTGGCGCTTTTCCTCTTCACTCTTGATGTCGATCTTCCAGCCCAGGAGCTTGGCAGCCAGCCGCACGTTCTGGCCCTTCTTGCCGATGGCCAGCGAGAGCTGCGTATCATCGACAATCACTTCCATGTGCTTCTCACCCATGTCCAGGATAGATACGCGGCTGATTTTGGCCGGGCTGAGCGCGTGGGTAGCGAACACCACCGGGTCCTCGGAATATTCGATGATGTCGATCTTCTCGCCGCGCAGCTCGCGGATGATGGATTGCACGCGCATACCCTTCATGCCGACACAAGCGCCCACGCTGTCCACGTCGCGGTCGCGGCTGACTACCGCGATCTTGGTTCGCTCGCCGGCTTCGCGGGCGCAGCCCTTGATGACCACTGTGTTGTCGTAGATTTCGGGAACTTCCTGCTCGAACAGGCGCATCACCAGTTCCGGCGCGGCACGCGACACGATGACGCCCGCGTTCTTGCCGGCTTTTTCGACGCTGCGGATCACGCACCGCGCCCGGTCGCCTACGCTGAAGTTCTCCAGCTTGCTTTGTTCCTTCTTGGACAGCCGGGCCTCGGTTTTGCCCAGGTCCACCACCAGGTCCTGGCCCTCGATGCGCTTTACCGTGCAATTCACCAGCTCACCCACGCGGCCGGAGTATTCCGAATAAATGGTCTCGCGCTCGGCTTCGCGAACCTTTTGCAGGATCACCTGCTTAGCCGTTTGAGCGGAAATGCGTCCCAAGGCGTCCGTCGGCTTAGGGAAGCGGACTTCCGACTCCAGCTGCGCGCCGGGATCGATACGCTGAGCATCTTCGAGTGAGATCTCCTTCACGGGGTCCTGCACCGACTCCACTACCTTCTTCACGCCATAGATCTCGAGCGCCCCGGTTTGATCGTTGAACGCAGCCACCAGGTCTTCCAGGGTGCGGAAATGCTTCCGCGCCGCCACCAGCATGGCGTCCTTCACCGCATCGATAACGATCTGCGGGTCGATGCCTTTCTCTTTGCTCAAGATCTCAATGGACTGATAGATGCTAGCCACTGTGTCCTCTTCTTAAACTGTCCGGGGGTAAACTTACCACTCAAACTTCAGGTTGGCTTTTTGGACCTGTTCCAGCGGGAAATGGATGACCTTGCCGGCGCTGGGCTCCAGCGCGACGACACCTTGGGAAATTCCGGCCAGTTTGCCTTCCCAACGGCGCTGATTCTCCACCGGTTCCCGCAGCACGACTCTCGCTTTTTGTCCCACGAATCTTTCGAAGTCCTTGGGTTTCGCTAACTTGCGCTCCAGGCCGGGCGAACTAACCTCGAGCGTGTAGCTGTCCCCAGGTATGACGTCTTCCACGTCTAAAATTGTTCCGACCTGCTGCGAAATAAATTCGCAATCTCCGTGAGAGACACCTTGGGGCCGGTCAATGAAAATGCGCACAACACGGCCGCGGCCCGCGCCCAGGAACTCGACATCGACAATCTCGATGCCTTCCGGCGAGCCAACGCGCTCGGCGATTGCGGCGATCTTCGTTACGATCTCCTCTTTGGCGGCGACAGACATTGGCGGATTGCAATAAAAAAGTGGGCTTTCGCCCACCGCATTCGTTCGACACTTTCATTATACACGTCTGTGTTCAACAGCGCCGCCGAACCCGGCCCACGTTACGCGATTTCGCGGTAGCTGGCGAGCTTAACGGCGGCTTCGTCCAGCGCGGCGCGGGCTTCGGGCGACGTGAGCGCATCCAGTTCCCGCCTCCTGCTTTCTTTGAGGCGCGTGTGCGAGGCTTCGAGTTCAGCGGTGCAGAAGCCCGGGTGGCACATGAACTCGGTGAGGCCATCCGGCAGACCGCGAATCAGCGCAGCCAGTTCCGCGGCGTTGTAGCGTCCGGTGATCTGGAAGCCTGCGAAGTGGTCCGTGGCCCGGCAGCCGTTGGCGGCGAGCGTGCGCTCGAAGCGGCGGCGCGCGAATCCGATGCTCTTGCTCACCAGCCGCTTGGTCCAGGGAACTCCGCCGGCGTGGAGTGGCAGATCGAACGGCCGGCGGATCCAGGGAATTTGAAATTCGGCGGCCAGCCGGGCCATCGCCGCAAGCACAGGGGGCAAGAGGTGCGTGTGCTTGTGCGTGTCCAGATGCGTGGGCCGGACGCCGGCGGCCAGCACTTTCTGAATCTGCCCCCGCAATTCCTGTTCGATGCGCAGGCGGCCGAGAGCGATGGCCTCGATGAGCTTGCTTACGGTCGGCGGATAGCCGGCGCCGCCGACCAGCACCAGATGCACGCCGACGTCCAGAGTGGGCGTAGCGCGGGCCAATTCCACCGCGTGGTCGAAGGCCGGTCCGGTGGCCATCAAAGTGGTCGCGGTGAGGATGCCCTGGCGGTGCGCGTGGACGATCCCCTCGTTGACGTCGCGGGTGAAGCCGAAGTCGTCGGCGTTGACAATCAGGCGCTTCAAGACAGGACAGCAGGCCTCAAAAGATCGAGAGTTTGATACGCAGGAATTTCTTCGGGTTTGCCCGGAAGTCCTTCATCAAGCCGTGCATCTCGGCGGTAGTGCCGTTCAGGTTGTCGTACAGTTGCTGGTTCACCAGAAGCTGGCCGATAGTGCCCTGGCCGGAGTTGACTTTGTCGAGGATGCTGTCGATCTTGGTCATCGTGGCCTTCAACTGGTTGTGGAGATCGTCGTTCTTCAGCAACGCCCCGGCCGTGCCTTTGCCGGCATTGAGATCGTCGACGATCGTCCGCAGCCCGGCGACCGTCTTGTCCATCTGATCGTAAAGCTCACGGTTCTTCAGCAGCTGACCGGCTGTGCCTTGCCCCTGCTGGAGCCCTTCGAGCAAGCTGTCGACGCGCGTCAGCGATTTGCGGATATCGTCGTAAACGTCGCGATGGTAGATCAGTTGGCCGAAGGTGCCCTTGTCGCTGTTCAAGACATCCGCCAGTTGCTTGACTTCGTCCACAATCGCCAGGAAATGGTTGTAAAGGGTGTCGTCCACCAGCAGCTTGCCGATACTGCCCTTGCCGGATTCAACAATGCCGATAATGCGGTCCACGCGCTCCACGGTGCCTTGCAACGCGGTCAAAACACTGTATCCCTGTTGCACCAGGTCATCGAAAGCTTCGGTGTTCAAGCTGGGCAATTCCTGCCCCGGCTGGATGGGGGTCTCGCTCATGCCGGACTTGATGTTGATGTACTTGGTGCCAAGCACATTGGCGGCGCTGATGGAGGCCACCGAATCCGACGGGATGGACTTCATCTGGTTCAGCGGCAACTCCATTTCGATGCGCACCAGCCGGCGGGGATCCTTGGAGCCGGAGAGTGCGATTGCTTTCACCTTGCCGACCGGAATCCCATCCAGATTGACCGGCGCGCCCGTAGTCAGCGCCGCCGCGTCGCTCATGTAGGTGTAGATGTCGGCGTTGGACTCAAACAGGTTGGTATGGCCCGTGATCAGGAAGATGAGGGTTGCCAGGATGGCCATGGCGGCGATCGCCAGCAGCCCTACTCGCAGTCGCGCCCAGCTGGCCTTGGTCTGAGTCGGCATGGTCTATGAGTGCTTGGGTACGAACTTGGAGATGTACTCGTCTCGCGACGCCTCCAATTGCTCCTGCGCGCCCTCGAAGACCATCCGACCTTCCTTCATCACCATGAAGATAGTACGGGTTGGGTTCGAGCCATCCCCGCGAGCGCCGTTCTGAGATACCGGCTCCAAATGCCCGCTGTTGCGATTGTAGCGAAAGTTAGCCATCAACTGCCCGTCCTGATAGCGCTGCGTGACGATCAGGTTGGCGGTGTTCTTGAAATCGCGCTCCTTGGCGATCACGGCCATGATGGTGTTGGCGGTAATGGGATCGAGCCCGGCGGTGGGTGAATCGTAGAGCACCAGGGGCGGCTCGCTCACCACGGCGCGGGCGATACCGACGCGGCGCCGCATACCGCCCGAAAGCTCGCTCGGGAGTTGCTCCAGCGTATGTTCCAGCTCGACGAAGCGCAACGCCTCCACTACCTTGGTGTCGACTTCGGCGAGCGGCACGTCGTGGCTGCGGCGGTTGACCAGCGGATAAGCCACGTTGTCGGCCACGGTGAGTGAATCAAATAGACCGCCTTCCTGAAACAGAACGCCCACCTGGCTGCGCAGTTCGAACATCTGGTTTTCCTGCAAGCCCGTGATCTCCTCGCCGAACAGGTAAACGCGGCCGGAATCGGGCTTGAGCAGGCCGATGGCGGTCTTCAGCAGCGTGGTCTTGCCGCTGCCCGCCGCGCCCAGGACGACGCGCGTCTCACCGGCGTGCAGTTGGAAAGAAATCCCCTGCAACGCCGGCACTTCGTCGAAGCTCAGACTGACATTCTCAAAGCGCAGGAGTGCCTGATCGGTGGCCGGGCTTTCCGGAGTCGGCTGCATCAGTGAAGGTTCACGAAGATGCGCGTGAGAAATGTGGTCAGAACGAAGATCCACACCGACGCCGCCACCACGGCCTTGGTGGTCGCCAAACCGACGCCTTGCGTCCCGCCCGAAGTGCGCAGCCCATAGAAGCAGCCAACCAGTGAAATGATGAACGCGAACACGAACGGCTTGAGCAAACCTTGCACGACATCGTTGTATTCCAGCGACTGATAGGCGTTGGTCCAGTATTGCGAAGTGGTCAAGCCCAGCGTGAAATAAGCGATGAGGTAGCCGCCTACGATCCCGACGAAGTCGGCGCAGATGACCAGCAAAGGTAGCATGACAGCCGAGGCGATCATGCGCGGAGTCACCAGTTTTTGAATCGGATCGGTTCCGAGCGCGCGCATGGCGTCAATCTGCTCGGTTACCTTCATGGAGCCCAGTTCACTGGCGATTCCCGAAGCCACGCGCCCGGCCACGACGACCGCGGTTAACACCGGCCCCAGTTCCCGCACCAGCGTGAGGGCGACAATTTGGCCCACTTGTCCCACGGCGCCGTATTGCGAGAGCGCGCGCGACATCTGCATGGTGATGACAACGCCGCTGAAAAACGAAACCAGGGCGACGATCGGAAGGCTGCCCACGCCGATGATATCCATCTGCATGGCGATGTCGTCGGCGTAGTGCGGCCCTCGAAAAATGTTGAGGAGGGCGCGCCCCGTCAGGATGTAAAAATCTTGCAGGGCGGCGATGGGTGATTTCAGGAAATCGAGCAAACCGTCGCCCCCATCAACCCGATGCTACCATGCTCCGGAGGGGCGGCTCAGCAAGCGGCCTTACAAACGCACAACCTTCGGCGAAGGAAGATTCTTCAGCGCGTTGCGGGTGTCCACAATCAAGCGGGCGCATTGGACCAAGCCGGCGTAGTCGAAACTGCTGTGATCGGTCACAATCACCGTGCAATCGGCTTGCGCGGCGGAGCTCAGAGCGTCCTGGGCGGACAGTTCGCGGCCATCCAGCTTCACATGGGGCACGTAAGGGTCGCTGTAGGTGACGAGCGCGCCGCGCCGTTCCAGCAGCAGAATGATGTCCAGCGCGGGCGATTCGCGCATATCGTCGATGTCGCGCTTGTAGGCCACGCCCAGGATGTGCACGTGTGAGCCTTTGAGCGGCTTGGCCTGATCGTTCAGCGCGTTCTGAATCTTGTCCACGACAAAATGCGGCATCTGGCCATTGATGTATCCGGCCAGATCGATGAAGCGCGCCTCGATGCCCGCCTGCTTGGTTTTCCAGGAAAGATAGAACGGGTCGATCGGGATGCAGTGGCCGCCCAAGCCGGGACCGGGATAAAACGGCATGAAGCCGAACGGCTTGGTGGCGGCGGCGTCGATCACTTCCCAGACGTTGATGCCCATGCGGTCGCACATGAGAGCCAGTTCGTTCACCAGGCCGATGTTGATCATCCGGAACGTGTTTTCGAGCAGCTTCACCATTTCCGCCACGCTGGTGGAACTGACCGGAACCACAGTCTGAAGCGCCTGGGAATAGAACAGCGCGCCCAGTTCCGTGCAGGCCGGCGTGATCCCACCGACCACCTTCGGGATATTGGCCGTTTGATATCGGGCGTTGCCCGGATCCACGCGTTCGGGGGAAAAGCAGAGGAAGAAATCTTCGCCCACCTTGAGCCCCGGCCGTTCCAGCATCGGCAGCACCAGCTCGTCAGTGGTCCCGGGATAGGTGGTCGACTCCAGGATCACCAGTTTGCCCGGGCCGAAGTACTTGGCGGTCTCCTGGCAGGCCGACACGATATAGCTCATGTCGGGGTCCTTGGTCTTGCGCAGCGGCGTGGGGACGGCGATATTGATGGTGTCGAGGTCGGCGACGGCTGAAAAATCCGTGGTCGCGTGAAATTTTCCGGATTCAACTAGCGGGCGCAGGGCGTTACCGGTCACGTCCTGAACGTAGGATTCGCCCGCGTTCAGCCGCGCGACCTTCGATTCCTGAACGTCGATGCCGGTGACCGAAAAGCCGGCCTTGGCGAACTCGACGGCCAGCGGCAAACCCACATAACCGAGTCCGATGATACCGACGCGCGCGGTTCGGGCCTTGATTTTTTCCTCCAGGACCTTCTGCGCGGTCGCAATTGCAGGTTGCATAGAAACTGTACTTACTCTAGCGCGCCGTCCAACACAGGCAGCAGCGCACGGCCAGACTCGGGCTTGGCGCCTTCCAGATCCAGGTATCGTGGATCGAGCAGCCGGTCCGGCTCCAGATTTCCCATGGCCGCCAGCAGCGTCTCTTTCAGATGCGGATAGTCCTTCTCGATTTCGCTGAACAGGCCGCGGATGGACTTCCGGACAGTGCCCGTCCGCTGCGAGCACCCGCACGGCACGATGGGCGCGCCTAGCGACTCGGCGAACCGGCTGGTGACTTCTTCGGTGACGAACGCCAGCGGGCGAATGAGCCGGAAATCTTTGTTGCGGGAGTAGGTGACCGGCGGCAGCGCGCTCACCCGACCGGTGAACATCGCGTTGCGCAGGAAGGATTCGCAGAAATCGTCGGCCGTGTGGCCGAAGGCGATCACATTGGCGCCCAAGCCGCGCGCGATCTCATACACCGCGCGGCGACGGTAGCGGCTGCACAGGTCGCAGCCGTGATCCGGCTGTTCTTCGAGCAGGCGCAGCGACGGCCGGTCCTGCACATAGGTCCACGCCACGCCGCGCGACTTCAGATATTCGCCCAGCGGCTCGATCGGCCGCAGAAACTTGCCCTGTTCCACGGTGAACGCGCATACGGAGAACTGCACCGGCGCGCGAGCGGCCAGCAACAGCAGCGCTTCCAGCAGCGTCAGTGAATCCTTGCCGCCGGACAGCGCCACTGCGACGCGGTCGCCGTCCCGGATCATCTTGAAACGGCCAACCGCTTCGCCTACCTTGCGCAGGAGTTGTTTTTCCAGGTCCAAACTACAATTATAGGAGACAACTCCTGAATTACTGCTGCGTGCGCCGACGGCGGTGTACCAGCGGCATGGCCAGCAGGGCGATTAAGCCGAGCGGCCAGGTCACGGGCTCCGGAACCGCGTTGGATGCCGGGTCCAACGTGATGGCTGCCAGGAAAGGCGCTCCGCCCACACCTTGGCCGAAGCTCTCGAAGACGATGCTCTCGAGGGTCTCGTGAGCGAAAGCGTCAGGCAATACGATGGACTGCCGATCCAGACGGTCGAAGCCAAAGTAGATCATCCTGTCTGAGAGGCCTATCCCATTGCAGTAGTAACCGTTGTAATGGTCACGAACGTTATTTCCCTCCGTAAGGTCGTACGTGTACGTCGTTGACGAGCCGACGAACTCCACTGCGCCCACCGTGGTGCCGCACACTCCGAATGCCGTATTGATGAGCGTAAATGCGGATGTGACGCCGAAGAGGCCAACATTCAGCGAGAACGTCTGGTCCGCGCCATAGTCGGTAGAAGACTGAATGACGGCCGTGTCCGAATTCGGGCCGATGGTTGCGAGTGTAAATGGTACACCGCCGATGGTGATGGGACCGCCGTGCTGCGGATAGCTCCAACCCTCTGTGTAGGTGGTTAGATCCGAGTTGACCAGGCCGGAGAGATTCAGGCTGACCGTGTCCGCCCGTGCTCCCGCGACCAAAGAAACCGCAATGCCGATTGCTAACGCTAGTGAAATATGTCGTGATCGTCCAGTCATAAACCGCGTCCTTGGGAGCTTTCCAGCGCTCCCGGGGGCCTTACTCTGGCAATCCGAATGCCAGGGCACAAACTGGATGGAAGTGATTGAACACACTGGGCGGACGGACTAAGGTGAAAACCTTAAACTATCCGTTCGGATAGGGCGGACTATCAGGCTGGATATATAAACCGGGAAACGATCGGTAGTAGGCTCAGCGCTCGGCCACCGGACGCCAGCGCTCGGCGTCGATACCCAGGTTGAAGTTTTCGCCCAGGTACACACGGCGCACTTCGGGATCGCGGCCCAGCGCATCCGGCGTCCCGGCGCGGAAGATCTTACCGTTGTTGATGATGTAGGCGCGGTCTGTCACCGCCAGAGTCTCGCGCACGTTGTGATCGGTCACGAGAATTCCGATGCCCGAGTTCTTCAAATCGAAGATGATGCGCTGCAGCTCCAAGACTTGAATCGGATCGATGCCCGAGAACGGCTCGTCGAGTAGCAGAAAGCTGGGCTCAATCACCAGCGAGCGCGCAATTTCCACGCGCCGGCGCTCTCCGCCCGAAAGCGCGTAGCCCTTGTTGTGGCGTACTGTCTCCAGGCCAAGCTGCTCGATCAGCCGGTTCATCCGCTCGCGCCGCTCGCGCCCGTTCATGCGCAGCGTTTGCAGGATGGCCATCAGGTTGTCTTCCACCGTCAGCTTGCGGAAAACCGAGGCTTCCTGCGGCAGATAGCTGATGCCGCGCCGCGCGCGTTGATACATCGGCATGTTGGTGATGTCTTCCGAGCCTTCGCCGTTACTCACCTGCACGCGGCCGGAATCGGGACTGATCAGCCCCACAATCATGTAAAAAGACGTCGTCTTGCCGGCGCCGTTTGGTCCCAGCAGACCCACCACTTCGCCTTGCTTTACCCACAGCGATACGTTGTCGACGACCTTGCGGCCGCGGTAACTTTTGGAGATTTCGGCGGTTTGGAGGGTGCGCATAATACGGGATCGCTACTTCGTTTTGCGCCGGATCACGGATTGCACGGGCTCTTTTTCGACTCCGTCTACCAGCAGCCTATCATCCTGAGAGAACCAGGTCAATTTCCGGCCGGTGGTTGTTCCGCGCAGGCTGTCGATGAACGTGGGTTTGCCTCCCTCCAGAATGACTTCGTCCTTATCGACGTAATACTCGGCGTGTTCGGAAGAAGCGTCACGCGTGCGTTCCGGCGAGACCTGATGGATGTCCACCTTGCCGTCGGCAAGAGCATGATCCAGCGAGGAATCGTTGCTGTCGTTCCGTAAGTATGCCTGGATCTCGCGGCCTTTGACGGTCATATTCGGCCGCTCCAGCACGGCGCCGCCGCTATACCGCGCCAGCCGCTTGTTGTCGTCGTAATTCAATTCGGGCGCCCTCACAATGGTAAACACGCTGAGGGCGGGTTTGGTTGCGGCCGGCTTTTGACCTTTGCCCGCCGTCGCGGTGGTCTTTCCGGATTTAGCCGAGTCCTGCCCCTTGTCCAACAACTGGCTCCGCACGTTTCCGTGCGCTACCAGAAGGTTGTTCTCCCGATCGATCTGCACGACATCTGCCTCCAGCCGGTTCGCGCCTTGCCACAAAACGGCATTCCCTTCGTAACGGATCTCCGTATTGTTATCGGTGGAGCGCATCTTCTTCGCGCGGGCGTGCAAGGGCTCATCCTGAGATAACATTCCGCCGCCATTCTGGTCGGGAGGGCCGCTGCCCGCCGAGTCCTTCTTTTGATCCGGCTTCTGGTCCGGCAGACGCGTGGAACTGACGTTTCCTTCGGCGCTGAAGTCGCCCGTCTTCTGATCCAGCACGATCTGGTCGGCGTCGGCCGAGCCGGTGGAATCCCAAACCCGGGCCGAACCCACCAGGTCGATGCGGTTGTCCGTCTGCTCCAACACCGCGCGATCCGCTTTGGCGCGCCGGTCGCCTTCCTGGTAGCGAAAATCGCCGGATTGCTCCAGCTTGGACAACTGGCTGGCCTTGAAGCTCGCGAGCAGATTCTTGCTCCAGGTCAGTTCCGGCGCCGGCGCTGCTTTGGCGTCTTTGGGCTTCGGCTTTTCGGTTCGCGTGGTAACCGATATCGAACGGCAGGATTCGATCTGATTCTTCGGTCCGTACGCCAGCCAAATCTTGTCGCCGTTCATCCAGCGATGCGGCTGGTCGGCACGGTTGGGGATGAATTCGAGCGCGCCCGCCGATTGCGTTTCCACCGACTCGATTTCACGGCCGCCCGTGCGCATCTTCGTCCAGATTGTGTCGCTCTTGAGAACTCGCGTCTCCGCCGGTTCCACGCCTGCCCGCGGCACCGGCTTTGACTCCATGGTGCTGTGGCCCTGCGATACGGATGCCTGCAGGACGCTTTCGGCGCCTGTAACGTCAAAGTCCATGATCACGTGATCGGAGTTCACCGTGGTAACCGCGGTGTCTGAGGCAGCCACCAGGTGCGCCTGGGTGTCTCCGGTGATCTTTTGAACCTGGTTGTTGTCATTGAAATCCAGGACTAGCCGTTGCGCGCCGAATTGCAGATTGCGTCCCGGCTGCTGATCGGTGCCATGCGCGTCCGTCGTTTCCACCAGCCGGATGGTGCCGTCCTGCAGCGTGACGATCGCCGGACCGCCCTCCATGGACAGCGTCCCGCGGGTCAGCTTCGACCAGGGCGACAGAAACACCTTCGCGTCCCGCTCCTTGTAGTCGAGGTGGCCGGTTTCCACTTTCATCGGCACGGTCTTTGGGTCCGTGCCACGCCAGATCAACTGCACCTGGCTGTGCATCACCAGCTCCCGCGTGTTGGGATCGTAGTCGGCTCCCATCGATTGGCCTTCTCCGCGGTCGAACTGAAACGTCGCCAACCGGTCAGTCGAGGTCTTGCTGGTCTTCACTTCCACGCGAACGCCCGACGACTTGATCTTCATCAGCCGGCCATTGGGCGGCTGGTCCACGGGCACTCCCATGGTGATTTCGACGTCACCGTCGGAATAGAGAATGCCCTGTTCCATGTCGAACTCCGCCTTAGCGCAAGTGACATGGTCGTACTGGTTGCCGTCCTTGTGATAAATGTCCAGCTTGACGCCGGTGAGCTCGTCCTTGCCGTTGACTTCCTGGAAGTCATCGGCGTGCACCGTAATCACGGTCTTCTCGTTGGAGGTGTGCGTGTAGGTCCAGCCGTGATACAACACAGCCGTGCCGGGAGCGAGTTTCTTGGGCGGTGCGGTTTTTTCGAGCGCCTGCTGCTTCAGCCGCGCGTAATACGTTGCGCCCACGCCTGCAAGAATGGCGACCAGAGCCACAAGAATCAAAGGCGCCGCACGTCGCATCCGTACTTACCAGGATATCGAGAAGCGCTCAAGTCTGCCTGCCTGGATGCAGCAAACCCCGCGTGTACATCAGACGCAGCAACTGCTACCGCGTCTGACTGCTCCCCGGCGGTGGAGCGGAACGCTGGAACACTTCGAGGTTCATGCCATTGGGATCTTCGACGAAGATCGTGTGCGTGCCGCGTCCGAAGTCGACAATCTGCCCATTGGTGGAAAGCACGGGTGTTCCTGCCGCCTTCATCACCGCGACCATCCCCTGCAGGTTATTCACCTGGATCGCCATGGCTGGCGCGCCAGGATCGCGGACACGCAGGTGGAATTTGGTACGCGGCACGCCGCGAAACTCCGTGAACACGATGTCGGCGGGTGGGCCAGGGAGCACGCCGGTCAGTGTCCGAAACTCGGTTCCCTTCGGCGCGCCAACCAGCTTCAGCATCGCCGGATCTTTGGAGAACTTCGAGGGTCCGCTGAGTTCGACGCCCAGCATGCCGTGATAGAACTGCAGCGTCGATTCGGCGCTCTCCATCGTATAAGCGAGTGAGACGCGATGCACATTTCCTTCCGGCGCGCCGGGCGCGGGCGTTTCCTGGATGGCCTGGACGAAGAAGCCGTCCGGATCGCGCATCACGATGGACCGGGCCATGCCATGGGCGGTATGGATCTCCACGGGCTCGCCGCCGGTTGTAACGATGGTCGCATTCGCCTTCTTCGCGTTCGCGACGACTTCGTCAAGGTCGCGGACATGGAAAACGATGCTGCCCGCGCCGGGATCCGTGTACGCTGCTCGTCCGGGCTTGCGCTCGAGGCCCTTGAAATGCGTCAGCTCGAACATCATTTTGCCGGGAAGGCGCATCATGGAAAGACGCAGCGTAACGCCGGGAGCGTTGGTGAGTAGCGGTACAGCCGGATTGGGAAAATCCGTCGGCGTACCATTCAGGCCGAAGACTTCGCGGTAAAACGCGAGCGTCGTATCCAAATCTTCGACAGCGTGGATGGCGTGCGAAAGGCTTTGGATCCGGGGCTTGGCCTGGTCCTCGGATTCGGTTTGCGCGCTGGCGACCAAGGCCGCTCCCATCAGGGCCGAAGCGAAACAAATGGCAAGCGCGATCCTCATAAGCCTCCTTCGAGCCGCAGAAGTGACCTAGTGAGTATATCGCGATGAAGTATCATCTATCCTGGAAAACACAACGGTTCTGCATGCCTCGAACGAAAGTTAGCTTCGACACGGTCCGCCAGATTGGCCTGGCGCTGCCGGATGTGGAAGACAGCACCATGTATGGAAAGCTCGCGCTGAAAGTGCGCGGCAAGCTTCTTGCGTGCCTGGCGATTCACAAGTCGGCCGAACCCGATTCGCTGGTGGTGCGCATCGACTTCGACCAGCGCGCCGGGCTGCTGGCGGACGCGCCCGAGACGTACTATCTGACGGATCATTACCGGAATTATCCGGCCGTGCTCGTAAGACTATCCCGAATCCCGGCTGAGCAGCTGCGGGACCTTCTTGGCGCGTCCTGGCGCTTCGTCACATCCGAGTCCCAGAAGAAGCGGAAGCCAGCTCCCGCCAGGGCGCGATCCCGACGGACTCCGCGTTAAGCCAGGGCCTTTCCGTAGAGCACGAGCAGCCGGCTCCAGGCCTTCTCGGCCTGCGGCTCGTTGTAAACCTGCGTGTCAAAAGGACACCAGCCGTGCAAGGCGTTCGTGTACACCTCGACTTCCGCGTGCAGGTGTGCCTTGGCGAACGTCTCTTTAATCACGCTCTTGTCATTCGGCGCCCGCATGTCGTCGTTCGCCGCGATGCACACGAGGAACTGCGCGTGGCTGGTTGCGGCCTGCACAACCGGACTGTCGGGCTTGTCGGTGACCAGCCCGCCGCCGTGGAACGTAGCCACCGCTCCCACGCGATCGGGCATAGCGGCAGCGGTACGAAACGCCATCGGCCCGCCCATGCAATAACCCTGGGTGCCCATCTTCTTGTCCTTGGCGACCGGGGTTTGCTGGTCCAGCCATCCGATGAACGCCTTGGCGTCCGTCATGTGCGTCTTCTCGTTCAAGGTTTGCGCGAGTGGAATCAGCTTCGGGATGGGTGTCGCGGCGCCTTGTTCCGCCGTCGGGGCCCTCTGGGTGCGGTAGAACGGATTGATCACCAGCACCGAGTAGCCCGATTCAGCCAGCCGCTTGCCCATGGCTCGGAATGCCGGCCGCAGCCCGAAGATATCCGGCCAGATGAGGACGCCCGGGGCCGTGCCGCTCGCGGGATGAACGAAGTAGGCGTCGCAAGTGCCGTCCGGTGTCGTTACATTGACGTCCGAGTCGGTTACCTCCAAGGCGTTTGCCGCGCGCGGCAGCATCATCGCGATGCCGGCGGCGCTCAGCATCATGCCGACTTGCTTCCTCCGTGTCAGCAAACCGAGAGCTTCGAAATTCTTAAGGTCTTCCTCAAAATGATCCTGATCGCACATAGTCGCTCCTTATCGATGCCTACACACGCGGAAAACCGCGCGTATCGCGCTATTGTATATCCACTCGGTCTCGGCGTGCACAGACCGCGCTCCTTCGACCACTCGGCCGGGCGGCACTGGGCTCGGGCAAGGCACTTAGGCGGATAGGGCGTTCTACGGCCAAGTGGACCTCAGCGCGCTTTTGGGAGACAGTCCAGACAGCGTTTAGACCGTAATGCACGTACACTTGCGTTCACTTTCCGGGACCGCGCACACACAATGCACGCATTCCTGAGGAGGGGTAAGGCCAGCCGCTAGGATCTCTGTCAGCCTTGCCGTCATTGAAGTCGAAGTGGTATTCATACGACTCCAGAGGCATGCGACCAGTTACTTGGCGGCCGCTCCATTGTTCTCCCGTCAGGAACAAATTACCCTTTACATGCCAAGTGAAAGCTCGAAGATGCTTGGCGTAGCCAGCCAGCCCGGGAGCTTCGACTGTCTTGTCATATAGGCCTTGAAGCTCAGCCATATTCGCTAACCTCCAGTCAGAATGACCTCCTAAACGCAGACCGTGGCAGTACTTCATAGCCCCTCTCCAACTTACGTCCTTACCGTTATCCTTACCAGCCCACATCAGGCCGGTGGACGGATCAACCCAAACTCCTTGCGTCGGATTGTCCTGTGCGGCTGCGGGCTGCGCTGATCGAGCAGAGACAATAGAACCAGTAACCACGGCGATCAGCAGAAGTATGCCTCTGATTCTCACTAAGACGATTTTATTCCTGTGATGCACTTGGACGACTCGTCGCCATCGCGCGGATTGAGGATCTGTCGTTCCACGGAAGAGCATAGGCCGTTTTTCGTTAACTTGATGGGCCATGGGGCCCAACTTCCCGATTGTTCGCGGCCAGGAAAAGAATTATCCCGAAGTGAGTTTCCACCTAACTCAGCCAGCCAGAGTATCCTGCGAGGTATCATCTCAATACCATGTTCAGAACGGTGTTGTTCGTCCTGTCTGCTGTACTAGCGCAGGCCGCACCCGCCGACGCCAAGCTCGACGCTCTGCGCGCGACGCTGACATCGATGCGCGGCGCCCAAATGCAGAACATTGGGAAGGGCGCGCCGCGCGGAGCCACGTCGCAGCTCTCCACGGCCAAGCATGATCTCCGCGACTGGATCGAGAGCCGACTGCCGGAGCTGGGCGAGCGCGACAACCAGGGGGCTTTCGAGAGTCGAGTGAACTCCGAACTTCGGGCTGCTGGACTGATGTTCGATCCGACGCATGCCTCGGCGTCCGATCCGTGGTCGATGGAGTATCTGGGTTATCTGAACCCAGTCAGGGTGCAACGAAGCTCGGTGTTCGTCGTTGTCGTGACTTCACTTGGGATCCAGTGCGGCGAGGACGAGTCGGCCTACGTCTATGCATGGTCCGGGGATGGTTGGCAGAGGGTGCTCCAGAACGAGCAGAACGACTACAGGGAATCGGCTTACAAACCGCAATTCCTGAACGACGTCGTGATTTCCCCGTGGAACCCCTCGAACAATTACGTTGCCCTCACCCTCGGCGTGCAGACTTGGTGCGCCTCTGCCTGGCACGACGTTTACTATCGTGCCTATCGGCTCGGCGGCGACCCGTTGGCGCGACCGCTGGTCTCGGGAGAAGAGTTGGCTTATCTCGGCAGCGACCAGGCGATTCGCGGGAGCGTCACCACGGATGATGTCTTGATTCAATACAACGGGCCCAGCATTGACGGTGGAATCCTCGTCCGGCCGCACATCAGACATTACCGGATCGACGGGCCAGAAGCCAAACGCATTGCTCCGCTGGCGCTGCGCCCACGGGACTTCGTGGACGAATGGCTGACGCACGAGTGGAGGGAAGCGGCGTTCTGGTCCGAATCGGCAAATCGCAGGGGCATGCTCGCCTGGCACGAAAAACTACACAAGGATAACGTGCACGGCGAGTTTATCTATCCAACGATGCACTGCCCGGCCACCCCGGATTTGTGGCAGGTTGGCGTGGATTTCAGCGACCCGCCGACGCCGATCGGCGAGCCGCCAAAAGGGGTCTACTTTACGGTGCGTTGGCGACCGCCATACGAATTCTCAATGGTGCAAGTGACCGACACATCGTCTGAGGCTTGCAATCGCGAAGACCGCGAAGCCGACGACGACCCGCAGACCCTGTTCCGGTAAAGCCCTCGACAAGATAAGCTCCGGTGTCCGATCGCTCTCGTCTTCTTTGATTTATCGCTTGCCCTGTAACGCTGTTGAATTGTCCGTTCTGGTCGGCAACTCAGAAACAATCCACGTGGACGTGTAGTCGCCGTCCCGGCCATTTGACTCACTCCTGCACGACGCCGGGCGCAACTAGACCTCGATCCGTCTACCGCGACTCAATCGCTGCGCAGCGCTTGCATCACGTCCACCCGCGCTGCCCGTGCCGCCGGGACGACGGATGCGATTACCGCGGCAAGCAGCAGGATGAAAGCAGAACCCGCCACGGGCAGCGTCCCCGGCAGTTTCAAGTCTCCAAGGAAAGCACCCGCGAGTTGCGCCAGCCCGAACCCTGACGCGAACCCGAGAGCCAGGCCGCCCATCCCAATGGAGACGCCTTCTCCGATGACTCGCAGCAGTAGACTCTGCGGCTCGGATCCTACCGCCAGCCGGATGCCGAACTCGCGCGTGCGGCCGCTCACCGAGAACGCGAGTACGCCTGCCACTCCGACCACGGCGATCAGCAGCGCCACTCCGGCGAAAACACTGAACACGATCACGTTGAGCCGGTCTGGCGAGAGCACCTCGGCGCGGACATCGTCCAGAGTTGCCGCGTGCTCCACAGGTTGATCCGCGGACATCTGGCGCAAGATGCGCGTAACCGGCGTCACCAGACCATAGGGATTCGCACTCGCATGGATGAACAGACGGCCGCCTCCGAGCAGCGCCTCCTGATCGAACGGACGATACACGGTCATGGTCGGCACGGGCACCAGGTTCGTATCGTCAACGTCCGGCACTACACCGATAATGCGCATCGGCGCGGTACTCATCAGCGGGATGGCCTTCAGAATCGGGTCAGTCCACATCATCTGATGGTTCAGAGCATCCCGGTTGGGGAACATCCGTTGCGCCAGGCTCTGGCTTACAATCACGACGCGCTCGCTGCCGCTGCGGTCGGCATCATTGAAGTCGCGCCCTTCCGTCATCGGCAGGCCCAGCGTGGCGAAAAATCCGGGCGAGACAATCCGGATCGTCGCCTGGGGATGTTTCTCGCCCGCGGCGGGTTCATGCCCGTCCACTCCGAATTGAAGCGTGACGTTACCCGCGTCGCGCCAGGGCACCACGGTGCCAATCGCAACATTCTGAACGCCGGGCAATTCCCGGATGCGCCGTGTGGCTTCCCGGTAGTAATCCACCACCTGATGGTCTGATTTCTGGTAACGCACCACAGGAACATTGATGGCCAGCACGTGGCGCGTATCGAGATTACTGTGCACGGCTTCGAGCGCGAGGAGCGTCCTAACAGTGGCGGCTGCCGACGCCACCAGCACAAAAGAGGCGGCGATCTGAATCACTGCGAAGATCCGCAACTTCCTATTCGCGCCAGTGATGCGGGGGCCGCCGCTGGCCAGACCGAATCCGGCGGTTCCTCCGGTCGATGGCAGGCGTGGAACGTAGGCAAGCAGGACCGCGGCAACCACAGCCAGCCCCGCTCCGATCCAAAGCATGCTGGGGTCGACGGTGAGGCCGGCGGCTCGGATCGAATACCGGGACATGTATCGCGCCAGAACGGCGACGATCGGGCTGGCGATCAACAGCCCGACTGTTGCTCCCGCGACGCATAGCAGCAGACTTTCAGTCAGCAGCGCACGCCGCAGAGCAGCGGCGCTGGCGCCCAGCGCGGCACGGATGCCCAGTTCGGCCTCGCGCCGCACGCTGCGAGCCAGAATCAGATTGGCTACATTCGAGCAGGCAATCACGAAAATCAAGATCGATGTCGCCAGCAGCACCAGCAGGATCGTCCGCGCTCCCGACGTGAGTTCGTCCCGCAGCCTTACGGCGGAGATGCGGAAATCGGCGTCCGCCGGATAGGCGTCCGGATGATCCCGCTTCATCGCGCCATACGCCGTGCTCAGCTCCGCGCGCGCTGTTTTCAGATCCGCGCCGGGGGCAAGTCTCGCGAACAGCTCGGTCATGCGATGAAGGCGGCTGGTGACCATGGTCGCTGAAAGATGATGCGCGCTCGTCACGACGTTGGCGATGATTTCTGTGTCGGCCGGATAGGGAACGCTTGGCTCCAGGACGCCCACGACGGTGGCGCCTCGAGAATCGAAGGAGTCGAGCCGGATCTTCGTGCCGATCACATTCGGGTCGCTGTGCAGCGCGGTCGACCAGAAACGGTAGGTCAAGACAACCGCGCCGGCCGCGTTGGGGCCGTCGTCACGGGCATCCAGCAGCCGCCCCAGCACTGGGCGCAGCCCCATCACCTGGAAGTACGATCCGCCCACCACTCCCGCGCTGACTTCCCGCGGCTCCCCGAGCCCGACCATGGTGAAACCGATCGTCGAGAAGTCCCCGAACGAGTTCAGCGTTTTCAGGCGCGAGCGCAGATCGGCGATCTCTGGTATCGAGAAAGTTGCGTTTTGCCCCTGCGAACTCTGCCGGATGTAGATCAGCCGATCTTCGTCACGGTTCACCAGGGGGCGCAGCAGCACACCCCGAACGAGGGTGAAGATCGCGGCGTTCGCGCCGATGCCCAGCGCCAGAGTAAGTACGGCGGTGACGATGAGCCCCTTTTCGCGCGCCAGGGATCGTGCGCCGACCTTCAACTCGCCCAGGAAAGTGCCGATCTGTTCGATCATGCCGTTACCTCCTCTGGCTGGCATTGGGTGGGTGACTGTCGCAAGTTCGATGCCCCGGACGTCTATGCAAACAAAGGCCTTTATCTTGTACCGGATTCGATCAGTGTTCATTTCCGGAATTCCGGCGTTCGGAATGGGACGCCTCGTACACGAATCCAGGCCGACGCTTATCTGAGTGTCAATCACTCAAACATTATCATTATCAATAAGTTGTGGACTGATCTTGTCACTCCTCGCTAGACTCTGCTAATATGTTCCAGGCGGGGGTCAATCCCGCTCGCCATCGCTAAGTTTACTAACCAGGAGGTTCAACGTATGAATATTCGACCGCTCTATGACCGGATCGTTGTGAAACGGATCGAAGAGCAGGAAACCAAGATTGGCGGTTTGTTCATTCCGGACTCGGCCAAAGAGAAGCCCCAGCAGGGAGAAGTAGTGGCCGTCGGCAAGGGCAAGCGTTTGGAAGACGGGAAAGTGGTGCCGCTGGACGTTCAAGCGGGCGACCGTATCCTGTTTGGCAAGTACTCGGGCAGCGAAATCCGCATCGACGGTGAAGATCTAATGATCATGCGCGAAGACGAAGTGCTCGGAGTTCTGGAAGGCGCCGCGAAGCACGCCAAGGTGGCGTAAGCCGCGAGGTTCTACAAGGAGAGATTCGAATGGCAGCAAAACAGATTGTTTATAGCGAAAATTCCCGCCAGGCGATTTTGCGTGGCGTCAATCAATTGGCCGACGCGGTGAAGGTAACGCTCGGCCCCCGCGGGCGCAACGTCGTTCTGGAGAAAAAGTTCGGCGGCCCCACCATCACTAAGGACGGCGTCACTGTCGCGAAAGAAATCGAGCTCAAGGATCCGCTGGAAAATATGGGCGCGCAGATGGTGCGTGAAGTCGCTTCCAAGACTTCCGACACCGCCGGTGACGGCACCACCACCGCGACCATCCTGGCTCAATCGATCTTCCGCGAAGGCGTGAAGGCCGTGGCCGCGGGCGCGAATCCGATGGCCCTGAAGCGCGGCATTGAGAAGGCTGTGGAGTCCGTCGTCGCCGACGTGAAGAAGCTGTCCAAGGAAGTCAAGGACAACGAGACCATCGCGCAGGTGGGCACTATTTCCGCCAATGGCGACGCCGAGATCGGAAAGACGATCGCCGACGCGATGAAGAAAGTGGGCAAGGACGGCGTCATCACCGTGGAAGAATCCAGGACGATGACCACCGAGTTGCAGACCGTGGACGGCATGCAGTTCGACCGCGGCTATCTGTCGCCCTACTTCATCAGTGATCCGGACCGCATGGAGTGCGTGCTGGAAGATCCCTACATCCTGATCCACGAGAAGAAGATCAGCAACATGAAGGATCTGCTTCCGCTGCTGGAGCAGATTGCCCGCTCCGGCAAGCCGCTGCTGGTGATCGCAGAGGAAGTGGAAGGCGAGGCGCTGGCCACGCTGGTGGTCAACAAGCTGCGCGGCACTCTGAATGCCTGCGCGGTGAAGGCCCCCGGCTTCGGCGATCGTCGCAAGGCGATGCTCGAAGACATCGGCATCCTGACGGGCGGCAAGGCTCTGATGGAAGAGACCGGCATTAAGCTGGAGGGTGTCCGTCTGGAAGACCTCGGCCGCGCCAAGCGCGTGACCGTAGACAAGGACAACACCACTCTGGTGGACGGCGCCGGGACGCAGAAGAACATCGAGGGCCGCATTAAGCAGTTGCGCGCCCAGATCGACGAGACCACCAGCGACTACGACCGAGAGAAGCTGCAGGAGCGGTTGGCGAAGCTGGCCGGCGGCGTCGCGGTGATCAAAGTCGGCGCAGCCACCGAGACCGAGATGAAGGAGAAGAAGGCTCGCGTGGAGGATGCCTTGCACGCCACCCGCGCCGCGGTTGAGGAAGGCATCGTTCCGGGCGGCGGCGTGGCTCTGCTGCGGGCTGCCACGACTTTGAAAAACCTCAAGGTGACTGGCGACGAGCAGATCGGTGTGAACATCGTGCACCGCGCCTGCGAAGAGCCGGTTCGCCAGATTGTGGGCAACGCCGGTTACGAAGGCGCCATCGTGATCGAGAAGATCCAGAACGCCAACGACGCCAACTACGGCTTCAACGCTGCCACCGCGCAGTACGAAGACCTGGTGAAGGCGGGCGTCATCGATCCGACCAAGGTGACGCGGTCGGCGTTGCAGAACGCTTCTTCGATCGCGGCTCTCATGCTGACGACCGAAGCCATGATTGCTGAGATCCCCGAAAAGAAGCCGGCCCCGGCCCCGGGTGGGCACGGCGGACCGGAAATGGACTACTAAGCCCCTGGCGGGGCGGCCATGGCGTTCCGGCGCCGTGGCGTTCGTGAACCTGAAAGCTTGGCCCGCCTCGAAAGGGGCGGGCTTTTTGGTTTCCGCGCGTATGGCACTAGGGAAACCACTGTAGATCCAGTACTTCTGCGGCCCGGCCCAGTACTATAAATACTGGTCATCAACGACCCCTATGCTAGAATGCGGGAGAAGGATGTCAGTAGCCTCGGTGCCTACCGGTGAACGCCTCGGACTGATTGATGCCGTGATCGCTGCATTGCGCCCGCTGCAGTTTCGCGGAAAAGGAAGACTGGCGGAACTGGTGGTTCCTCGCAGCAATAGCCGAAAAGCGCTGCTGTTCGGATCGCAGTTCTCGCTCGATACGTCAGATTACTTACAGCGCCAGATGTATGCGGGAGCCTTTGAACGCCTGGAGACCCGCTTAGTTCGCAAAGTGTTGCGTCCGGGAATGACGTTCGTGGATGTTGGGGCCAACGTCGGCTACTACACCGCCCTGGCTGCTCAACTGGTCGGGCCCACCGGTTCGGTCTACGCCTTTGAGCCTTCCGACTATGCCTACCCGCGCCTGACCAACATGATTGAAAAGAGCGGTTTGACTTGCGTCCGGCCGATCAAGTGTGGCCTGGCGGACGCAGCAGGCGAGAGGTATCTCTATGGTGCGGTAAAGGAAGGTTCTTTGGGCCTCCGGACCGCGACTATGGTACCTAGCGATGACCCACAAAGAGCGCTCGTTCCCATCGAAACTCTAGACCGCATGGCGGAGCAGTTTGGCATCCAGCAGATTGATCTGATCAAAATCGACGTAGACGGCCTTGAACCACTCGTCCTGAAGGGCGCCGCCAACCTGATCGCGAGCGGCCGTATCTCGAACATCCTCATGGAGTGCGCCGAGTATTGGTTCAATCGGATGAATACGAGTACGAACGAAATAGTGGATCATCTCAAAGCCAGCCGCTTCAACGTTGACCGACTCGGATCAGCCTCCCTGTACGCCAAGTTTTCCGCGCACCAAAAGTCGCAGTCCGCCTAGTCCTGCTCAGCAGCTAGTTCGCTAACTCCGCACAAATCCCCGGCATGCTTCGTGAGAAAAATCCTAGCGTGTCCTTGAGGCCCAGGTCGGTGAAGTTCATTCGTTTCGCCGCATCCGCCGCGCCGCCCCCGCAGGCCGCTTTCGCGCGGGTCCGCAAAGCCACAATCGTGTCGCGCCACTTCGCGAGATCCGCCTTCTTCGCCACCGCGCCGTGGCCGGGAATTACGGTATCGAAGTCCAGCTGGAGCACGCGATCCAGCGTCTTGTCCCATTCCACCAGGCTGCCTTTGGCGCTGTAGTCGATGAACGGAGTGCTGCCGTTTACGAACAGGTCGCCGGTGTGGAGCACGCGCTCGGATGGAAACAGAATCACGGCGTCGCCGTTGGTGTGGCCGCGTCCCAGGTGATGCGCGCTGACTTCCTTGCCGCCGATGAACACCTGCGCGTCGTCGGCATAGGTGATCTGCGGCAGTCCGGGCTGCTTACCGGCTACCATGTTGGCCCGCGCGTTCTTGTGGATCAGGATCTCAGCCGGTGTGTTCATCATCATCCACTCGTTGCCGCCGGTATGGTCGCCATGCTGGTGCGTGTTCAGGATGTACTTGATCGGCTTGTCGCTGACGCTCTTCACCTTCGCGACAATCTCCTGTGCGTTTTGAGAAAACTTGTCGTCCACCAGCAGCACGCCTTCACTGGTGGGCATCACCGCGACGTTGCCGCTGTCGTTGCTTTGAATGACCCAAAGTCCGTCGGTGACCTTTTGCATGGTCAACGGCGCGCTTTGCTGCTGCGCGTGCAGCCACACGAACGAGAGCGCGACCACGCCAAGGCCAATGCCGCTAAGGCGAATCCACAGAGATTTGTTCCGGAACATATTCCAGCCAGTATACCCGCGATTCAAGGCTTCGGATAGATGACCTGATCCAAGAGCAGCCCGGAGGCCGGCGCGGTCCAAGCCGCTACGTCCAGCGATGGGCTGGCCTTGCCTTCGAGCAGGCTGGAAAAATCCTGCAGCGTAATATCGCTCTTGCCGAGTTTGACCAGTACGCCGACGATGCGCCGCACCATGCGCCAGACGAAATGCGAAGCAGTGATGCGGAATACGATGAGGTCGCCTTCAACGTCGATGCCAGCGTCCTCCACCACCACGATGGGCGATTCGTCGGGCTTCGACGGGTCCTGCGCGCGGAAACAAGTAAAGTCGTGGCGGCCTACCAGCAGGCGTGCGGCGTGCGCCATGGCCGGCACATCCAGCGGCTCACGGACCCACCAGACATATTTCTTGAAGAACGCCGTCCGCCGCGTCGAGATCTGATAGATGTAGGAGCGCGCTACCGCGTCGTGCCGCGCGTGAAAGCTATTCGGGACTTCCGCTACATCGATGATGCAAACATCGGACGGGAGGCGCTCGTTCAACGCGCGCAAAATCTGGCCGGCCGCGGGCCAGCGTGGCTTGGCTCCGGGCTTTGATTTTTCGGCTTGGGGCCGAACGCGCAGGTGCGCCACTTGCGCCCGCGCGTGGACGCCGGCGTCGGTGCGGCCGGCGCCTTGCAGTTCCACTTCGCCGGCGAAAAAATCCTCCGCGGCTTTGCGCAACTGGCCCTGCACGGTGCGCGCGTTGCGCTGCTCCTGCCAGCCGCTGTACTTCGTTCCGTCGTATTCGAGCGTCAGCTTCCAGGTTTTCAATTCCCTCAGTGTACGATGCTATGATGATGCCGACCGTGGAGGATTGATGCTGAAAGAATTCAAAGAATTCATCATGCGCGGCAACGTGCTGGATTTGGCGGTTGCCGTGATCATTGGCGCGGCCTTTGGCCGGATTGTGACTTCGCTCGTCAACGATATCATCATGCCGCCGATCGGAATCATTCTTGGCAAAGTAGACTTCAGCAACCTGTTCATCGACCTGTCCGGCGGGAACCACCCGACGATTGCAGCCGCGAAGGCCGCCGGCGCCGCCACCATCAACTACGGATTATTCCTGAATACGATCATCGACTTTGTGATCGTCGCGTTCGCGATATTCGTGGTGATCCGGCAAGCCAACAAGCTCAAGAAGGAGCCCGCTCCGGCCGCGGCCACCACGAAGGACTGCCAGTTCTGCTGCACGGCGATTCCGATTCCGGCGACGCGTTGCCCGAACTGTACCTCACAGCTCGCCTAAGCTACAGCTCGACCTTGCAACCCTCATAGGCGCAGTGCACTTCGAGCTGCGAATTGAGACGCTTGGCCAGTTCCTGCGCGCGCATTTCGACATCGGCGAGAAAGGCGTCGTCGTGCGAGGGATCATGATGCGTGAGATACAGGCGCCGCACTCCAGCCGCAGCCGCCAGCTCGACGACGTAGGCATACGTGCTGTGCCCCCAGTGCCGCTTCGCCGGATATTCTTCGGGCGTGTACTGCGCCTCGTGAATCACGACATCTGCGCCCTGCATGAAGGCGGCGTGCCGCCGGTCGCCTTCTTCGCGGATCGACTCGATGCGCCCAGGCTGGGCGCCGTCTCGCCACACGTTTTCAAAGTACGGCTCATGATCGCTCAAATAGCAAATGGAACGCCCGCCGGATTCAAAGCGATACCCGAGCGTCACCGATGGGTGGTTCATGCGCTGGGCGGACACCCGCAGGCCGTCGATTTGATGGACGCCCTCGCCCAGATCTTCGTAACTGATCCGCGCCGCGAGTTGATCCAGTTCCACCGGAAAGTAGTGGTGCTCCATCTGGCCCGCCAGAACGTCGCGCAAGGAGAAGCTCGCGCCGTGAGGGCCGTATACCTTGAAGTGATTATTCGGCAGGAATAGGGGTGCAAAAAAAGGGAAGCCTTGAATGTGATCCCAATGCGTGTGGGTGAGCAGGATGGTTGCTTGGATGGGGCCGGACGCCTTTGCCAGCAAGCTGTTTCCCAGCAGCCGGGCTCCGGTGCCGCAATCCAAAACCAGAATGCCGCCGGAAGGCGTGGTGAGTTCCACGCAAGACGTGTTTCCACCGAAATGATTTGTGCCTGGCCCCGGTGCTGCGATGGACCCTCGGGTGCCCCAAAACCGCAGTCGCATCCTCCTAGATTATCGCCTCGATGGTTGCCGGCGCGTTGCCCTCCAGGCGGTTGTTGACGAAGATGTAGGACGGCTCGTGGCGCTCGCGAGCCCGCCCGATCAGCAGTTTCAGTGCGTCGCGCGCTTCCGGATTGGGATCCTTGACTTCCGAGTACGGCGTGAACTTCGCCACGGCGGCTTCATAGGTGCGCTCGCGCCGGAGCAGAGCGCGCGCTACGGTGAAGTCGGCCGTGTAGATCTCCGGCAGCTTCATCTGACGGCCAATCTCAGGCATGCGCGTCCACGCATTGAATACATGCGCGACGCCGCGCTGCCGCAGGCACGCGAAATACTCCGGGCTGAGGAACTCTGGGTTGCGGATCTCGACGGCATATTTGAAAACCGGCGGAAGCGCCGCCAGGAATGGGTCCAGCTCCCGCAGAAACTCGCTAACGTTCGCGTAGGTCTGCTTGGGAAATGTACCGAACTCGAAGATCAGCACGGCAATCTGCCTGCGGTAGGGCGCGAGGAGATCGAGAAATGCGTTTTGGAACAAAATGGCGTCCAGGAACGACGGGTTGGCTTCACCCGCGCGCCCTCCATAGCGCGGATGCCGTGGGAACGCCTTCACGGTGACATCTTCCGGCACCTTGAACGCGTACTTCAGCGTGGCTGGCGCCGAGCCGAACAGTTTGCTCCAGTAGCTTTCCGAAGGGAACTGGTAGAACGAAAAATCGCCGCAGACGATAGGGAACGTAGCCGCGTATTCGCTCAAGCACTCTTCCTGGAAACGCTTTTGCGAGAACCGGCCGCGCACCACATAGCGGCTGCGCGAATAGATCTGGCCCATCCAGCCTTCGTATTTCCAGGAACTCGTGCCGATGAAAATGTTCTGTGCAGCGAGCGCCGCCAATTTGGCGCTGAGTCCTGGGCGGTCGAACGCCGATGGCTCTTCAAAGAGCGGAAGATTGCTCAAATCTAGTAGGCGTGCGCGACGCGATATCCGTAGGGATCGGCCCCGGCTTCCAGTACGCCATCCGGCGTCACGCGAACCATCACGGGCGCAGCTCCGCTGGCCCAGCGCGAACGGGTTCCGACCTTGTGGCCGCGCGCTTCGAGCTGCGAAGCCACGACGGGCGAGATGCGCTCATCCAGCAGCAAGTCGCCGCGATTCCAGGCGTGGTTATCGAAACTCGAAACCAGGTGGCGGGTCTGGAAGCGAGGCGCCTCAACGGCTTCCTGCGCATTCATGCCGAATTCGACGACGTTGAAGAACAACTGGATCAGGCTCTGTTCCTGATTGTCGCCGCCCGGCGTTGAGAGAGCCAGGAACGGTTTGCCTTGCTCGATAACGATGGTGGGACTGAGCGTGACGCGCGGGCGCTTGCCGCCGGCCAGGTCGTTGGGCGAGCCCGGCACCAGGATGAATTGCTGCGCGCGTTCGGTCAACGGAATGCCGGTGTCGCCGGCCACCACCGACGGCAGCCAGGCGCCCGACGGCGTGGCGGAGAACACGATGCCGTCTTTATCGATGGCGTCGACGCAGGTGGTGTCGCGCGCCATCAGTGCGTCGGAAATCTTCGTGCGCGCGATATCCATCTCCGTGGGATGCTTGCCGCGCTTGCCGTTGATCATCCCGGGAACAAAATCCATGGATGCGTTGTGCCCGATCAGCTTGCGGCGTTGGGCGGCGTAGGTCTTGGAAAGCAGAACATCCGACGGGATGTGATTGAATTTGGGATCGCCGTAATAGGTATCGCGGTCCGCGTAAGCGAGCTTCAGAGCTTCGACAACAGTGTGAATGTACTCGCTCGAATTGAAGCCCATTTCGCGCAGATCGTAGCCTTCCAGAATATTGAGGGCCTCCAGCATCGCCGGACCCTGGCTCCAGAAACCGGGCTTGTACACCATGTAGCCGCGGTAATCGGTGGACACGGGATCTTCCGGTTCCAGCCTGAAGGCCGCCATGTCCTCATAGCGCAGCAGGCCGCCGTTGGCGCGCATGAACGCGTCGATGCGATGCGCGATGTCGCCGCGATAAAAATAGTCGCGCACCGCGTCGATGCCGGCGGTGCGGCTGGCGCCTTCAGCGAGCGCCTTCTTTTCGGCGGCGACCATGGACCGCAGCGTGCGAGCAAGATTGGGCTGGCGGAAAATCTCGCCCGGCAGCGGAACGCGGCCGTCCGGCATGAACGTCTTCTTGGAATCCGGCCACAGGTCAAACCAGCGGCGCGAGCGCGCGATGGCGCTGGATCGCATTTCATCGATCGCCATGCCGTCGGCGAGTTCGATGGCCGGTTGGGCGATCTCGGAGAACGACTTGGTTCCGTAGTCGCGCAGCGCCACCAGGCCGGAGTCCACCATGCTCGGCACCAACGCGGGCAAAATGCCGGCGACAGGAATGATACCCTTCAGCCCGCCCGGCTCGAGCTCCAGAATTTCGCCCACCCGCGGACGGTGATTCAGGAAGAACTGCGCCGTGGCGAGCTTGGGCATCGGGCCGACGCCCGCGATAGCGTGGATCTTGCCGTCCTTGGTGCGAATCAGAATGGGGGCTTCACCGCCCATGCCGAAGTGCGAAAACTCCGAGACCGAAGCGGCGAACATCGCCGCGACTCCGGCGTCCACGGCATTGCCGCCGTGAAAGAAGACCCGCATGCCGGCTTCGTCGGCATATTCACTGCCCGAAGCGAGCGCCCCCCGAGTGCCGCGTGCGGCGTGCATAGTGGGAAGTTCAAATTCTTTGGACTGCTGGCCTGGCGCGGGAGCCGTGCAGGCACACAGCAGAACGAAGCACGGGAGGGCGAGCTTGGTCTTCATATGGTTAGTATATCCCCGGCCCGGCGGCACACCCGGAACGCCCACGGTGTCAGGCGCTCATTTGACGGGATTTTACGTTTCCAGCCGGTAGCGGCTTTCGGCCAGGCGATAGAGCGGACGCCAAACCAGGCGATTCACGGAAACCACCAGAGTCGCCATGACGACGGTGGAAAGCAGCAGCACGGCGAAGTTGCCCGAATCGGTAGCGGAACTGATCTCCGCGCCGAGGCCGAAGGTCGACAGCACCTTGCCCTGGAAGTGAAAATACTCGGCGACGATGCTGGCGTTCCACGCGCCGCCGGATGCCGTCACCAGCCCGGTCACCAGGTAAGGAAAGATGCCGGGAAGAATCACCACACGCCAGCGTTCCAGGCTGCCGAAGCGGAAAATGGAGGCGGCTTCACGCAGATCCGACGGAATGGCGATGGCCCCGGCGATCACGTTGAACAGGATGTACCACTGCGTGCCCAGCAGCATCAGCAAGATCGATCCGGTGTTCAGCCCGCCGCCCCAGCGCACCAAGGCAAGGAGCAAGACGGGGAAGAGGGCGGTGGCTGGAACCGAGGCCGCAACCTGGGCCAGCGGTTGCGCGATGCGCGCGAGCCGCGGGTTGAAGCCGATGGCTACGCCGGCTGGAATAGTCCACAGGGAAGCGATCACCAATGACGCGGTCACGCGGAGGAAAGTGGCGCCGGCGCTTTCAAGCGTCGTGGTCCACTCGGCTGCGCTGACACCTCGCAAGATGAGCAGGCCTTGGAGCACGCCATACAGAACTGCCAGGATCGCGATGACGCCGGCCATCGCCCAGAACGCGCGCTGCCAGGCGGGAGGCGGCGCTTCGGTTTCCGTCCGGTGCATGGCCGCTGACAGGTACATACGCTCGGCCAGAGGCGAGGTGATCTTCTCGCGTAAGAGCGTCAGAATGGGAGATTTGCGGACCAACTCCAGCACCAATGAAGAATGTTCGGCCGAGCTCTCCACCTGTTCCAGCTTGAATTTGTCGGACCAGGCGATGGCCGGACGCCATACCAGCTGGTCGATCAGGACGACGACCGCAATCATCGCCGTGAGGCCCCAGGCGATGGCTGCCGTATCGCCCGCGCTCGCGGCCGATTGCAGATAAGAACCCAGGCCGGGGAGGCGGAAGTCGCGCTTTCCGAGCACGAACATCTCGCAAGCCATCAGGAAGAACCAGCCACCGGCGACGGAAACCATGGAATTCCACACCAGGCCGATGGCGCCCTGGGGCAGCTCCAGTTGCAGAAAACGCTGGATTCCGCTGTAGCGATAGATTCTCGACGCTTCCATCAACTCGCGCGGGATGGATTTGAGCGACGCATAAAAGCTGAACGCCATGTTCCACACCTGGCCGGTGAAGATTAGCACGATGGAGCCGAACTCGACACCTAATTGACGCGAAGGAAATAGCGACACCATCGCGAGCATGACGCCTGGGAGGAAGCTCAGCACCGGAATGGACTGCAGGATGTCGAGCGCGGCGAGCATGATCGCTTCGAGCCGCTTGTTGTAGGCTGCGATATACCCGTACGCGACGGCGAAAACCAGACTCAGCAGGTAAGCCACCACCATTCGCACCAGGGAATAGAAGGCGTAGCGGGGAATGGCTGAAGGTGCGAGTGAGATTTCCACCGCGGCAACCGGCGCGCTGAACCAGTAACGGGCCACCGTGACCATGGCGAAGCCGATCGCCAGCAGCGTGGCGAAAACGGTGGCGTCCATGAAAAAGTTCCAGCTGCGATCGCGAATCAGCGAACGCGACAGGGCGGAAATCGTCATGTGCCGGTTTTCGCCGACTCCTCATCAGGCTCGTGCGCGGTCTCTTCGGGCTCGGGGATGTAGAAGCGCTCCCGCTGTGAGTCATGATCGAACAGCTCGGCGTAGCGCCCCCAATTGATCGCGGTCTCAAGCTGACGAACGGTCTCCTCTTCGCTGAAGTGCTCGTCCAGAATGTCGTGGAAGAACTCGTCGGGCAGAGTGTGGTCGGACTTGGTCTCGAGCGATCGCGTAATCTGTTTCAGGAGCGCCACGTGCTCGAGCGCGGCGCTGCGGAAGAGTTCCTTGCGGCGCAGAATGTCGGCGTTGACGAACTCCAGGCCCTGCGGCGTGATTTCCGCGTCGCCTTCGGACAGCTTCACGAATCCCAACAAAGCCGAGGCTTCCACGATGGGCAGCAGATCGTCGATTTCAAACGACAGCAGGTCGGCGAGCTGGTAGACGTCCGCGCGGCCGTTCTGGTCAGCCAGCAGTTCCAGCAGGCCGGCGATGCCGCCCGTGCGGGCGTGCGGGAGCATCGGATATTGGGCGCGTGCCGGTTGCGGCGCCGGACCGATGACGGGCAGCGCGTGTTCGGCCTCGGGCTGAGTCAGGACCTTGTAGACGTAATCGATGAGCTGAGTGAAGCGCGGGAGCTTGCGGTCGCGCGGGCGCGGCAGTTCGACGTGGAAATCCGTGCGGATCCTGCCCGGATTCTTGCCCAGGACAACGATTCGGTCGGCCAAAATAAGCGCCTCTTCGATGTTGTGAGTGACAATGAACACCGCGCGCGTGGGCATCTTCTTGTCTTCCCACAGCTCCAGTAGTTCGCTGCGGAGGTTTTCGGCGGTCAGAACATCGAGCGCGGAGAACGGTTCATCCATGAAGAGTACTTCGGGCTCGACCACCAGCGCGCGCGCAAAACCGACGCGCTGTTTCATGCCCCCAGAGAGTTCCTTCGGGTAGGCATTCTCAAATCCATCCAGGCCAACGGCGTCGAGCATCTTGAGGCTGCGCGTGAAGCGCTCGGCTGCTGGGACACCCCGGGCCTTGAGAGGGGCCTCCACGTTCTCATACACGGTGAGCCAGGGAAATAGCGCGAAGCTCTGAAAGACTATGGACACGTCTTCGCATGGGCCGGTGGTAGGTTGGCCGTGCCACAGGATCTGGCCCGCCGAGGCGCGCGCCAAACCAGTGAGGATGCGCAGCAGCGTGGATTTACCTGAGCCGGATGGCCCCAGCAGCGCCAGGATTTCGCCCGGGTACACCGCCAGATCCAGCGGCGCGATCACCTGGATGCGGTTCTGGTTCGGCTGTTGATAGTACTTTTCGACCTGGCGTGCTTCAATGAGCGCCTCGGGCACGCTGTATATTATCTCAGCCGCCCGCAGCCGCACCAAGTTTACTGATTTGTAATGAAACGCTATAGGACCGGCAGCGCGGGCATGGTGTTGGCGAACCGGATGCTTCGCGCCACGTTGACCGCGGGGTTCTTGCGCAGCTCGTCCAGAACTTCGTCGGGCACCGGCTGGTCGGTTTGGATGACCGAGACCGCGACGCCGCCCGCCTCGCCACGGCCGAGCGAGAACGTTGCGACATTGATGCCGCCCCTGCCAAGTACGTCGCCGACATAGCCGATCACGCCGGGAACATCCTTGCTCTTGAGCATCGTCAAATGGCCTTCGAGCGGCGCCTCGCAATGGATGCCATCCACTTGAAGGAGGCGAGGCTGGTCCAGTACCACCGCTCCCTCGACGGACGTCGACCCGGCATCCGTCTCCAGGTCCACGCGCACGGAATCGATGTGCACCACCCGCTTTTCATGCCGCTCTGCTACGGTAAGGCCGCGGTCGCCGGCGATCTGCATTGCGTTAATCGAATTCGCGTTGCGCGCCACCGAGCGCTGCAGCACGCCGGCCAATCCGGCGTTGCGCACCAGCAGGGTATTGTACTCGGCGATCTTGCCGAAATAGACTAGGCGCACGGATTGCGGATTTCCGGTGGACACGTACGAAGCGAAGTTGCCGAGCCGCTCGGCCAATTGCCCGTACGGCCCCAGAGTCTTGTATTGCTCCGGCGTAAGCGCCGGCAGGTTCACCGCGTGCAACGCGGCGCCGTGCTGCAAGTATTGGACGATCTGTTCGGCGATGCGAACGCCCACGATTTCCTGGGCTTCCTCGGTTGAGCCGCCGATGTGCGGCGTGGCCACCAGCTTTTCCATCGAGAACAACGGATCGTCGGGCTTGGGGGGTTCCTTCTCGAAGACATCCAGCGCGGCGCCGCCCAGCTTTCCGGCGGCCAGCGCGTCGCGCAGCGCGTCCTGATCGATCAGTTCGCCGCGCGCGCAGTTGATGATGCGAGCGCCGGGTTTCATGTTCGAAAATGCCGTTGCATTGAGCATCCGAACGGATTCCGGCGTGAGCGCGGTGTGCAGCGTGATGTAGTCGCTGCGGGCATACAACGTGGCGAGATCCACCAACTCTACGCCGACGTCCTTGGCGGTCTGGGAATGCACATAGGGGTCGTTGGCGATGATTTTCATTTCGAACGCGGCGGCGCGCTTCACCACCTCGCGTCCAATGCTCCCCAGCCCGACGATCCCGAGCGTTTTCCCGCGCAGCTCGGTCCCCATGAACTTGCGTTTTTCCCACTTGCCCGATTTCACCGAGGCGCTGGCGTTGGGAATGGAACGGGCCAGGCACAGCATCAAGGCCAACGTGTGCTCGGCCACCGAGACAGCGTTGCCGCCGGGCGTGTTCATCACCAGCACTCCGGCGGCGGTTGCGGCGGGCAGATCGACGTTATCCACGCCGACGCCCGCGCGCCCAATCACGCGCAGCTTCGGCGCGCCGCTTAGCACGGACTGGTCCACCGTCACCGCGCTGCGAACAATTAACGCGTCGGCCTCCGCCAAGTGCTGCGCATACTCTTTCGGATTCGAGACGACAACTTCCCATCCCGGCTGCTCGCGGAGAAGCTGGATGCCCGCGGCAGCCAAGGGCTCGGCTATCAGGATTCGCATGTTGTATTCGGGGTCAAGCAGTAATTGTTTCCTTGGCAAGAGCGGCCTCGGCGTACACGTTTTGCGCCGCCGCAACGCCCGCTCCGAATTGCACGGGCACGCTTTGGCCCGCCAGAATGATTTCCAGTTCGGCGATCACCGCGAACAGATCCGCGAAGTCGAAATAACCCAGGTGCGCAATGCGGAAGATCTGCCCCTTCATGGATCCCTGGCCATTGGCGATAATCGCGCCGAAGCGGTTGCGGAACTCCTTGACGATGACGCTCGAATCCAGGCCCTTGGGCGCCCGCACCGCGGTGACGGAAGCAGCCGGAGACTCAGGAGCGAACAGCTCCAGCCCCAGCGCCGTGACAGCGGCCCGCGTCGCCTTGGCCAGCATTTGCGCGTTGTCCACCAGCTTGTCCATGCCGAGCGTCTTGATGTATTTCAGCGACTCGGCGAAGGCCAGCAGCAGCGATGTCGAAGGCGTCCAGCTGGATTCGCCGCCCGCCGCGTTTTTCTTTTCCTTCTTCAGGTCGAAGTAGTAGCGCGGGAGCTTGGAGCTTTCCGAAAGCGCCCAGGCCTTGGGACTGATGGACAGGAACGCCATACCGGGCGGAATCATGAACGCCTTCTGCGAGCCGCCGATCACGATGTCCAGGCCCCAGCCGTCGATATCGAGCGGCATGGTGCCCAGTCCGGTGATGGCGTCGACCACGAAGATCGCCGGCGTAGTCTTGACGGCTTCGCCCATGGCGCGCACGTCGTGCGCAGCGCCGGTAGAGGTTTCCGAAGCTTGCACGAAGACCGCGCGGACATTCGGTTCCGACTTCAGAGTGTCCGCCACGCGCTGCGCGCTGACGGTGCGCCCGTATTCTTCCTTCAAGACGATCGCGTCCAGGCCGTAGGCCTTGGCGATCTCCACCCAGCGTTCGCCGAATTTTCCCGCCGAGCAGGCGATCACCCGATCGCCGGCCGACAGGAAGTTGGAAACCGACGCTTCCATCGCGCCCGTGCCGGAGGCCACGAGCGCCAGCACATCATTCGAAGTGCCCAACACTGCCTTCAAATCCGCGAGCACCGCGCGGTAGAGGTTGCGGAAGTCTTCGGTGCGGTGATGTATATCCGAGCCCATCATCGCGTGCAGCGCTTTCGGAAGCAGCGGCGTGGGGCCCGGTGTGAGCAGGCGTTGTTTCTTGATATACATGAGAGGAATTAACAAGTTCAGGATAACAAACGATGGCCCTGCTCGATCAGATTCAATCCGATATGGTGGCCGCGATGCGCGCCAAAGATGAAGTGCGTTTGAACGCGATCCGCATGATCAAAGCGGCGCTGAAGAAACACGAAGTTGACTCGATGAAGCCCCTGGACGAGCCGTCCGAGTTGCAGGTGTTATCCACGCTCGTCAAGCAGCGCAGAGAAGCAGCCGACATGTTCCGCAAAGGCGGCCGCGCGGAACTGGCGGATAAAGAAGAAGCCGAGCTGAAGCTGATCGAATCCTACATGCCCGCTGCGCCGAGTGATGAGGAGGTCGACGCGGCCATCGCGGCGGCAATGGCCGAGACTGGCGTGACGTCTGTCAAGCAGATGGGCGTGGTGATGAAAGCCACCCAGGCCAAGCTCACCGGCAAGCGCGTGGACGGCAAAGCGCTCAGCGAAAAAGTGCGCGCCAAATTGTCGTGAAGGGCTTGCTCGCGGCCGTTTTCGTCGTGGCGTGCGCGAGTCTCGCGCAGGAGACCACGGCTACCTTCGGGACGACGGTGGTGATTCCGTCCGGTCTTCGCGGAGAGATTTACCACATCTCGCGCTTCACAAAGATGCTCCCCGATTTCAGCAAACGGAAACCGGTGGGCGCCATCTACGCCTCCTCCCTGGACGTTGCGCCCCAGGATTTCAAGCAAGGTTTTCCCGGCGTCACCAAGCGCTTCGAATGGTTCGCGATCGACTATACGGGCCGTTTCTGGATCGACCAGCCCGGCGCTTACACGTTCGCGCTGCTTTCCGACGACGGCGCGAAGCTATACATTGATGATCAACTGCTGATCGACAATGACGGCCTGCATCCGCCGCAGGAGAAACAGGGCAACGTGCAACTCGCCGGTGGCATTCACAGCATCCGCGTCTCTTATTTTCAGGGGCCGAAATTCCAAGTTGCGCTGCAGTTGAAAATCGCCGGGCCAGGACAGACCCCGCGCATCTTCAGCACGGATGAATTCAAGCCGCCCGCGGATCCGGAGAAGTGGCGTTTTCCTGCGAAGCCGGCCGCCGAACAGCCCTAGTGGGTTGCCAACAACGCATTCGGCGCTTGGTCCAGGTGAAGCTGGGCCAGCGTCGCTTTGGCCCGCGGCTCGCCGCGCAGCGCATCGAACATGGGATTCACTTTCGCCGTGATGAGCCAGACCGCGTGGGTGTCCCGCATTCGCTCCAGCCAGTCCAACGCACGATCGATGTGGCCTTGCCGCGCGTTGCCAAACATAACGGTATAGGCGGGAACCCGGCCCGCTGTCGCGCCGGCCTCAAGTTGCTCCAAAGCCTTTCGTGCGGCTAATGGATCGCGCCGTGGGAGCCAGGCGGTCCACATGTGCCGGCAATCGCTTGTTTCCGAGGCGCAGTCCGGCAAACTCATCGCCTCCCGCCAGGCATCTTCTTCGCGGCCCTGAATCAAGTGTGTGAACGCCATCCGTTCGCGAGCCAGGGCAAACGATGGATCTTCTCGCGACACTTTTTCCAGCAGAGCCAGGTTGCGGCCGTAGTCCCTCTGGAAAAAAAAGAGCTGGGCTTCGTCCACCTGGATGATCGGCGAAATCGGATCGATCTGGCGCGCGCGGGCGAACTCCTGCCGCGACTCATCGAAGCGGCCCTGGATCGAGAGAAACTCCGCGTACCACTCGTGCGCGGTCGAATAATTGGGCGCCAGCCGGATGGACTCGCGGTAATGCCGCTCGGTTTCCACCCAATCCCAATCCAGGTTTTGCGTGATCAGCCCGAGCGTTGCGTGGGCGTCCGCCAAGCGCGGCTCCAACTCCAGGGCACGCAAGGCCGTCACCTTGGCCTTCGGCAGCATATCGAGCGGTGGAGCGTAGCTGTAGAGCCCGAGCAGCAGGTAGCAATCCGCCAATCCCGCATATGCACGCGCATAGCCAGGATCCCGGTCGATCGCCTGCCGGAAGTAACCAGCTGCTTTTTCGAAGCCTTCCTGAGTCCGTTTGCCCCACTCGTAACGCCCTTGCACATACAAACGGTGGGCTTCCTCATTGAGTTCCCGGTGGACCGGCAGATCGCGGCGCTCGTCCTCAGGCAGTAGGAGCGAAAGCTTGGCCGCCAACTGCTCGGCGAGGGAATCCTCCATATCGAAAAACCGGTTCGCCTTGGAATCGACTGTCTCGGTCCAAAGAGCTTTACCGTCACCGGCGCGAACCAGCCGGACGCTGGCGCGCACGGAGCCATCGCCAAATTGTAATGTTCCTTCCAAAACCGCGTCGGCCTGCAACTCCTGCGCGGCCCGCAGTGGGTCCGTGGGCGTCTGTTCAAATCGCCGCACAGTGGAAAGGGGCCGGACGACCAATCCTTCCAGACTGCTCAGGCGCGTGATCAAGGCATCGGCCAGACCGACGCGCAGGGCTGCCTGATCGCCGGTTCCGCCGACCGCCTGGAAAGGCAGCACCACCAGGCTGTGGATCGTTTCGCGGGATCCACTGGTGCCGCGCGCGATCACGAGTGCCAACAGGCCTGCAGCCACCACGATCGCTACCGGCCAAAGCCGCCGCGGTTTGGGTCTAGCGGCTACGGCCGCCTGCCCGCTTTCGATCACGCGAACGTCCGCTACAAAACGGTAACCGAACTTGGGAACTGTTTCGATCCGGGTCTGCTCACCGTTCTGCCCGAGAGCCTTACGCAAGTCGGAAATCGCGCGGGTCAGCACGGCATCGTCTACATGAACGTCGCCCCACACGGTTCTGAGCAGCGTGCTCTTCTCGACCAGACGATTGGCGTTCGCCAGGAGCGCCAGCAGCACATCGAACGCTTTCGGGGTTACGTTGACACTGCTACCTTCACACTCCAGCGTTCTCTCACGCTCGTCCAGACGAAATGGCCCGAATTCGAAAACCCGCGCCATAGCAACAGGTTCCAACCGCCCTCAGAATTCTCTCAGAAAAATTTCAGACGTAATTCATCCCCGTCTGTTGATGCGTACCAGTATACTCGGCCCCACGGAGGACGTTCCATAGTTATGAAATTGCTTTCGGTACTATTAGTCACAGCCGGAATTGCCACCGCCGCGTCTTACACGGCCACGTCACTACAAACCAGCACGAACGGTTTTGCCAACATAATCGCGCTGAACAATAAGGGCCAAGTTTTGGGAGATGCCTGCGATTTTGTCGGGTCCTACCTGTACTGTTACGGCTCCCACCGCTACCCCGCCGTGTGGAGTAGCGGCGTGATGACTCCCCTGCCAATCCCAACTGGTTACGCCTACATCGCCGTGCTTTCCTATTACGGAATCAATGATTCTGGCACGGTAGTCGGGACGCTGCAGACATTGGGCGCCAATAACGTTCCGTATAATCACGTCTTCGTCTGGACGAATGGCGTCCCGACCGCTCTGCCGGATGCCCCCATTCCCGGTTCTGGCACCATCTGCTCCACAAGCGGCTCGAGCTCCTCCTTTGGAATCAACGCAGCCGGACACATCGTTGGATCGACCACTTATCCGTCCGTTACGCCAGGCGGGCCGTCGTGCAGCGGGTATTGGCTGTACAATGGCGCGAGTTTCCGGCTCCTGCCCATTGCAATTCCGTCGATATGCACAAGCCCGCCCCTTCCCCCCGGGTACGCCCCTGGAGTGGGAGTGGGCTTCGGGGCAGCTATCAATGACGCCGACCTGGTATTGCAGACACTGGACAACTTCTTTTGCGGACCCCCTTACGTCACGCCAGGGTTTCCCAGCGCTGATCCTTTCTTGGTCCAACCGACCGGAAGTACTTCGTTCCTGCCGCTGGGAACCCTGGCCGCGGCCACAGGCAGCTATATCAACGATCTTGGCGACGTTTTGGGCTATTACACCTCGCCCACTCACCTCGTGTTCTGGGATAAAAGCGGCGTCCACGATCTCGGGCCGAGCGGCTACGGACATCTAAATCAAGTTGGCCAAGTGGTTTACCTCGGGCCCGGAACGAACGCGGGAGGCGCGAGTTCCTTCGAAAGCGGCTCGTTCTATCTCTGGCAGAACGGAATCTCCACGCCGCTCCAATTACCCGCCGGACTCTTCGGCCCGGACGACTTTCCTGTGCCGAGCGCGCTAAACGACGCCGGTCAATTCATCGCCAGCGAAGGCCAGTACAACTACCTCCTGACCCCATCCGGCCCATGCGGCCAGGACGTCACCTCGCAAGTGCAAATCACTCGCACCGGCTTCCGCTACAACCACTCCACCGGACTTTTCGCGTTGATTGGGTCCGTCACGAACACCAGCGGATCTCCGATTCCAGGGCCGATTTCGCTGGTAGTCGATAATCTGTCCACCAACGCCTCGCTCTTCGGCATTTCGGGCGATACGCTGTGCGCCGCGCCGCAAGGGAGTCCATACATCAATATCGGCAATATCGGGGCTGGGCAGGATTTCGAGCCGGGCGCTTCCATTTCCGGAAGCATCAGCTTTATCGATACGGCGCAAACCGGCATCACCTACAACTTGCGTGTGCTGGCCGGTCCAGGAGGGAGATGAAAATGATCAGACGATTCATTCCACTATTGGCTTTGGCCCTTTGGGCCGCCCATTCCGCTAGCGCGGACAGCGTCTACACGTTCACCATGGACACCAGCGCATTGGTTGGAAACGGTCCATTTACGCTCGATCTGCAGTTCTTTGACGGTAGTGGCACGCCCGGGGATTTGAACAACAACACGGTCACGCTCACGAACTTCGCGTTTGGAACGGGCAGTGCGTCGGGCGGCGGAACGGCAACTGGCGGCGCCTCCGGGAGCCTTGCGGCGGGCGTGACGCTGCAGGATTTGGAGTTCTTCAACGAGTATTACGAGGACTTCACTCCCGGAAACACTCTCTCATTCACCATCGATACGACCAATGTGCTCGACCCAAGCGGCAACCCGGATCTGCTCACCGTAGCGATCCTCGACAACATGGGCGATGAGCTTCCGACTACAGGTGGCTCCGACGAGTTCCTGGACGTGAGCTTAGCGGGCGGCGACGCGCCCGTGATCACGACCTATGGCTCGGCTCCGGGAAGCCAGTTTTCGTTGTCTGCTCCCATCGTTCTTGCGCAATCCCAAGGCCCCTCGCCAGTTCCAGAGCCATCGTCCTACGGAATGCTGCTCGCGTTGGCCGTGGGTTTATGGATGGCGCGAACGTATCGGAGGCGGGGTGGTCAGCTCAGATCATTGGCGCTGAAGCAAGCCGGAGGTGGGCGCCGTTGTTAGCATACTCTGACCCCGGTAACGGGTTTACCAGCGGGAGGATCACGTGCGGATTCTGAAATTAGGTTCCTACATTTCTCTGATAGCCGCGGCGGGTTTGCAGTTGACCGCGGCTCCAACCATCACGGGCATCGCGAACGCGGCCAGTAACATCGGCTTCGGTCCGAACGGCCCCATCGCCCAAGGGGCCATCTTCGTCATCTACGGCAAGGGACTGGGCCCGGCAAACCTCACCGTGGCGCCGCAGCCGTTCCAGACCACCAGCCTGAGTGGCACCTCGGTGACCGTCACCGCGGGTACGTTCACTTCCAACCTTCCGATCTACTACACATCCGACGGCCAGGTTGCGGCCCTGTTAACCTCGAATGCTCCCACGGGGCCAGCGACTTTTACAGTCACGTATAACGGTCAGGCCAGCAACGCCGCCGGACATGGCATCGCAGAGAACAACCCCGGCGTCTTTACCGTCGATTCGAGTGGGCAGGGACCCGGCATCGTCACTTATCCCGATTACAGCCTGGTTTCGTCTGTGAAAGCCAACCCGTGCGGAGGACCCAACACGGCATGCGGCGCCGCAAACCCAGGCGACACCCTGATCCTGTGGGCCACCGGCTTAGGCCCGGTCAGTGGGGATGATGCGTCGGGTTCTGACCTGGGCAAGAATATGCCGAACATTCCGCTCGCGCTCTGGCTGGGAGGAGTCCGGGCCACAGTCACTTATCAGGGGCGATCCGGCTGCTGCGTCGGTGAGGATCAGATTGTCTTTACGGTTCCCGATAGTGTGCCCACTGGCTGCGCTGTGCCGTTGGTGCTTCAAGTCGGCAATGAAGTAAGCAACACCACCGTTCTGCCAGTGGCGAAAGGAAGCCGGGATTGCACGCCGTTGAACCCTGCACTGGCGAACGCCGGTCCAAAGTTCCTGGCCGGCGGTCCCGTCACATTCGCCGAAATAACTTTGGCCAAGAACATAAACGACAATGCGACCGGCTACGTGGACAAACTGAAATACAGTTTCGGAACGATCACCGGCTATCCTTCCGGAACGCAACCTTTCTTTCTCTCCTGGATTGATGACCAGCCTGTGGGCACCTGTGTCGCCTACAACGGCATCGATACAGCCGAGGATAGTCCTCCGGGAACGAGCTTTGCCAGCGCCGATGCCGGCTCCAGCCTTACTGTAAAAGGGCCGAACGGAACGCAGGTCGTGCCGGTGAGTTCAGGGGAAAGCGCCCCAATACTCGCCGCGGATGCATCGTTCTTCGTGCCCGGTGATTACACCATTACCGGCCCAGGAGGCGCCGACATCGGCCCCTTCAGCGCCACTATCACTTTTCCACCCTCGCCGACCTTAGTCAGTCCCGCGAACAACGCCACCGTCAATCGGGCGGATGGAATGACCATCACCTGGACAGGAGGCGATCCGAAGGGAGACCTCCGCCTCACGGTGTTCGGGGCGGTGAATCCGGCAATGGGTATCGGTAACCAGGCGATGTGCAACGCGCCCGCGGCTCCGGGAACGTTCACGATTCCGCCTTACGTGATGCTCGCGCTACCGACCACTCAGTCTGCCGGGTTCACAATAGCGCCCACGGCGACCGAGGTCTCGTTTACCGCAACCGGCCTGGATGCCGGCATCCTGGGAGTTCAACTCGACGGAACAGGCCACGGTTTCGGTGCGGGCAACGGCGGTCTCAAATTGCAGTAGGCGCGGTGCGCCCGCCGTGTGATAGCATGCCTTGAGTCCGGCAAACGGGCTCAGAACCGGGAGGTTCGCATGCGCGCACTCGGAATCATCAGTCTGACACTCTTGGCGGCTGGAACTCTGGCGCAGACGGCTAGCGCCCAGGGAGCTGCCGCGGCGATGAAGACCTTCACCTCCTCGACGGAGATCAAAGCGATGATCGCCAAGGCGAAGAAGGAGCGCAAGCCAGGCCAGCCGATCGTTGTGCAGCCGATCCTGCGGCTGGCTCCTTACGGCGCGAACCTGGAATACCGCGCTTCCGTCGGTCCTGCCGCGCGGCACGTCAAAGAGGCGGAGATGTTTTACGTGATCCAGGGCTCAGCCACCCTGGTTACTGGCGGCAAGCTGGTGAACGAAAAGCAAACCAACGCGGAAAACTTCACCGGCACGGCGATTGAAGGCGGAAACGCCCAACCTGTTGCCCAGGGCGACTTCGTTATCGTGCCGGAAGACACGCCGCACTGGTTTAGCCCGATTCACGGGACGATCATTTTGATGTCCCTGCACGTGCCGCGGTCCGTTCCGGAGCACTAAATTCGCGGCGCGCTACTTGGCCTGGAGCCGGTCCTGGATGTGATCCTTGAGCCAGTGCGCGTCCCACCACTCCACCGGATTCACTTCCACGCCGCCCACCTGCATGGAGAAGTGCAGATGATCGCCGCCGGCTAAACCGGTCGACCCGCTCTTGCCCATTTCCTGGCCGCGCTTCACGACGTCGCCCTCCTTCACCGCGATTTCGCTCAAGTGCCCGTAAATCGATTGCAGGCCGCAGCCGTGATCGACTACGATGCAATTGCCGTAAATGCCGAGCGGCGCGGCCCAAACCACCCGGCCATCGTTGGCGGCAACCACGGGCGTGTGCGCGGAGACGGCCAGATCGAAGCCCAGATGCACCTGCTGGTCCACCTTCTTGCCTTTGTAGATGTAGCTGCGCACGTCGGCGAATTCGGATTCCACCTTGGAGTTGGCCAACTGCAGAAAGGATTCCGTCCAGAGGAAATGATCCGCCGTCTTCAAACGCAAATCCGCCAGCGTCTGGTTGTTCTTGCGCCGCATTTCGCCATTGATCTTCAGGAAGCGGGCCAGCAGATCGCCGCTGCCGTCAGGATCGATCTGGTTCACCACCTTGGTCAAAAACTGATCGTCGATCGTCAGGTCGCGCATGCGGAACTTCTTGGGGAAGACTTTGAACCAAAAGCCCGCTTTGGCCTCGGTCCCCGCTTCGTTCCTCGCGAACACCAGCGGTACCCTATCGATGGGCATGTCCCACGGATAGGCAAATAGCGCCAGCCGCTGCTTGGGGTTGCCGGGTACCGGAAAGCTGGTGTATGTGTCGTTGCCGACGCGGACGCCCGCCTCGCTCCAGCTGCCCGACGGCGTGATCAGAACCATCTCCGAGCCGCCCTGGTTGATGTAGTGCTGGAAGCCGTCGGCGGACACTGAAGCGGGGCGCAGGACCACGTTCACGTCCGCCGAAACTGAGTCGGTCGAGCCGCGCAGATCGTTGGACTGCACTTCGACGATCAGACGCGCCGGGCCTTCCTTGAGATTGGGCGCCAGCTTTTTGCCCGCCGTGAACTTGAAATCCTGATCCGGCTCCTCTGCGCGCCAGAAGCCAAAGCGGGTGGCGGGTTGGCGCGTTTCACTTAAGGTGGTTTGAACGCCATTCTGTTCGAGAAGCCCGGTGATGTGCCGCTCGCCATGCGGGTTCGAAATCTTCACTGTCACCGGCGTGGCGATGCCGATCACCTTGGGCTGTGGAGAGAAGCTGACCACCGAATGCGACGACATCAGGAGCAAAGTCACGGCCGGGACGCCAGCCAGGATGATGAGCATCACCGAGATCACTGCTAAGAATTTCATGGCTTTTCGGATAGTAACAGGACGGCTGGTAGACATGGAACCCTTGCCTTTAAATCGCTGAAAGGCTAGGTGTTTTCCTAGTGCCAGGTGGATAAAGAATTTTGTTAACATCGCGGAAAATGGGGATGTGGACGTGGCACCCGGTGGAACCCTCGGAGAGGTGAGCGAAAGAGACCGACTCCGCTGCGTCCACACGCCGGCACATCTGCCTAAGCCATGAGTTTTGGAGGCCTGCGTGTTATCGGAGGCGCTTGCGTTGAATCAAATGGAGCGGCGAACGAATCGCCGGTTTCCACTTTCCCTAAAACTTCGCTATCTCCTGCCCAATTTGCCCAGTGGCGACGGAGAGGTACTGGACATTAGCAGCGGTGGGATTCTATTTCAAACCACAGACGTTCTTCCAGTAGGCGGTGCAGCTGATGTGATCGTGATGTGGCCATATCTGCTGAACGGCGATTGTCCTCTGCAATTGATGGTTCAAGGCAGGGTCTTGCGAAGCGGACCCCGGGGCACTGCTCTGAAGATCAGCCGCTATGAGTTCCGCACCGCGCCCAAGACGCGGCCGGGCGGTCTGACATCCTTGGACGGCGGAAAGTCGAAGTCGTTCGGCCGGATGCGGCTGGTTCGGTGAAATGGAATACAAACTAGTGTATCTCCTAGTTTTTGCCGCGTACATCTTTTGATATGTTCAAACCTGTTGGGCACGGAGGAGCTCCAACGCTTGGTCTTGGGACAAACATGTCGTGATCCTTCGGCTGTACCTAGAACCGTGGATGACAGTTTGTTTGGCTCTTCCGTGCCCTATAGCCTCCAATTCCAAACCCAGCCCGGGCGGTCCGACGTAGATTTAATTCAGGCGTAGTTTCACTGCTCGCAAGTCAAGTGCGGTAAGTTCGTACCACAGGTACTCCATTTCACGCGGGCGCTTACCGCTTCACCGTGGCCTTGGCCGCCGATAGCTGCAGATTCACCACCACGTCCTTGCGCGTGTCGTAAACGCTCACCTTCCTGACCGGAGTCGTCGCGCCACCGTGCTTGGCCACCAGTTCGTAGTCGATGTCCATCGGAAGGTCGCGGAAAGCGAACCTGCCGTCGCTTTTGGTGACAAAATCGACAATCTTGGCCGTCTTGGTGTCCTTGAGCTGCACGATTGCCTCAGACACGAGGTTGCTGGAAGGGTCCTGGACGGTGCCTTCGATGATCCGCGTGTTGGTGTCCTTGTCGCGCTTCGGCCGGTTGTTTCCAATGGACGGAAGCGGCTTGTTCGCGTCGGCCTGCTGCGCGGGCGCCGCTGGAGCCAGCATCAGCAGTACGACCGGAATGAAAAAGAGACTTCGGATGTTCACGGCAATCTACCCTTTTCAGGATAGATCAGACGCCGCGGGCTTGGCTCGGCGGAGCAGACGCGGCAGCGCGATGAGGGCGGCGCCATAGACCAGCAGCGAGACGAACAACGTCGCAGACTGTCCTCTGCCGAAATCTTCGAACAACAGCTTGGCGGCGCCGAAGGTCATCCAGGGATAGAGAAGCCAGACCAGTTCGGTCAGGCCGCGCCGCGATCCGAGCCAAGCCAGCGCGATCGCTATAGCTGACAGCACCACGGTGCGCAGCGTGCCAGTGAACGCCGCGGACAAGTGCAAGAACACCGCGGACCCGGTTGCCAATCCCACCAGGCTCCAGCACAACAGGCCGGCCGATGCGAGTGCCGGCGCGCGGTCACGCCATGGCAGAGCGCCGGCCGGCCGCATCCAGAGAGCCAGCAAATACGCGGACGCGGCAGAGATTCCCAACAGAACCGCCGCAGTAATCGGCGGCGACCAGTTCATCAGACCCGACGCCGCGGCCGACGCCGCAAGATAGAGAGCGCCGTGCAATCGCAAAACGTTTATGCGCTTACGCTCGCCCACTGCCGTGGCCGCGAGAGCCAGGGCCGCCCACAGCGCCGCAAGCGTCAGACCGGTAGCCAGTAACCAGAAGCCGAGCAGCGCCAGCAGCAGCCCGAACGTTGCATAGGCGTGGGCATTGCGCTCGGGCCGGCGCATCCGGCTCCAACCCGCCACCGCATAGAACCCCGCCGCGGAGAGCACACAACCTCCGCCGACCGCAGCCGCCACGACCGGAGCGCGCGCGATCTGCAGCACTGTGCCGATCGCAAGCGCGGCCAAAGCGACCAGTTGTCCGATATCGAACCAGCCGATGCAGCGCTCGCGCCTCAGTGTGCGGAACAAAGTGCTAGCGAGATACACGGCCAGCAGGATCCACAGGATTGAGATCACCGCGGCAACCGGCACGGGCGCGTAGCCCTCGGGAAGTCCGTTCGGCCGCGTGATCAGGTAAATCAGCAGGAACAAGCAGAAGTCCGCGGCGAGGGCGGCGATCCAGCTCGTGGCCAACAAGCGATCCCGGCACGCTCCGTACTCTCCGGAAATAGCAGCCACGGCCAGCGCGATAGCGAATGGCAGCGGGTCGAGTGTGGCGACGATCAATGCGATGGCGGTCCCTGAACCTGCCAATGTCACGATGCCAGCCAGCGAAGACAAGCCGCGGCGCCACGCTAGCAACTGACCCAGAATTAAGAAGACCGCCAGGATGGCGGCTGCGGTCGAAGGCGGGATGGTGTGGAACCGGAGGGTCGCTTCCCACAATAGTGGCCCCAGAACGGCGGATGCTGCGGCCCCTTGCAGAGGCGCGGCCCATCGATTGGAAGCGCCGGCGCGCTGGGCCACGACCAACCAGCCGCAGGCGTATGAGGCGCCCGCGAGCGTGCCGGCGAGATGGGGCAGCAGGTTCGCTTCGGTGATGGCGCGCAGCAGGTAAGCGCCGGCAATGCCCAAGAGCACGCGGCCCAGGCCGGCCAACAGGCCCGAGGAGAGATCTGCGGCTAGGGGCGCGGGTGCATAGCTCTGGTGAACGGGCTCAGACTCCACGCGCGCGACAAGCGGCTGGCGCTCCAGAGCTTCCACGCGGCGCCGCAAGTCTTCGATGGCCTGGACTAACGAGTCGAGTTGGTGTGCTGCTTCCTCGGTAGGAAGCCCTTCCATGGCGACCTCCTCATGCCGCGGCCTCGTGCTTGGGCCACGGTGGCAGCAGCTTCACCAGACCGTACAGGATCAGCAGCGGCAACAGAGTCAGCACAATCGCCGGCAGCAATCCTTCGCGCGTGGCGAAGCCCATCTTGTAGCTCGTATATCCCAGGAAGCTCTTCGAGAAGAGTTGGCCGCCGATTACTACGTTCCAACGCATCGCGAAAATACCAATCAAAGTAAGCGAGCCGGCCACGCCGTACAGCGCCTTGCGCGCGCCGTCGCGCAGCTTCCATAACTGCATTAATCCGAGCAGCGCGATCGGCAGCAGGGTGCCCAGGAAAATCTGGAGAACGATCTGCGAGAAGTACAGGCGAGTATGCACCATGAAGTCCAGCGCCCGGAACGATTCGTCGGCTTCGTAGATACGGTGGACCAGGTCCAGCATCTCCAGGGAAAAATCGATGATGAATGTATAGAGCAGATAACGCGCGATCGTGTCCACGCAGCGCATGTCGATCGGCGTCCGGCGCAGCTTCGACGCCACCATATACAGGAGCAGAACCGTCGCGATGCCGGAGACCATGGCGGAGAAGATGAATACCACTGGCATCAGCGGGCTCGACCACCAGGGATTGGCCTTCACCGAACCGAAAATGAAGCCCACATACCCGTGCAGCAGAAACGCGGAGGGGATGCCGATCATTGTAATGAAATAGCCGACTTTATCGTCGATGCGCAGCGCCGCCGGACTGACATTGTGCGAGCCCAGGGTCAGAACCCGGTAGATCCAACCTGTAGCGCCGCGCTTGGACTCGGCAAACGCAACGATGTCCTTGCGGTAGTCCAGCCAGATCTCCATCAGCAGGACCACCATCAAATACCACAAATATACGAAGCCGAACATCGCCATCGCCGAGGAGCGGTGTGGCGTGAGATACATCTCAAACGATCGCTCGGGATGACCCAGGTGCAACTGCAACGGCAGCGGCGCCACCAACAGAAACGCGAGCGCGGTGAGCAGCGCCAGCCGGTAGGTGGGCTTCACTTCTTCCACTTTGAACACTCGCTCGAGCGAGGCCAGGATGAACGCGCCGGCCACCAGTCCCGTAATGTAGGGGTACAACACAATCAGGATGCTCCATTGCAGCTCGATTTCATCCGGGTACATGTAGCCTTCAACGCCCGGCAGAAGATGTAGCATGCGTCTCGCTCCTTATCGAACCGACCCATCCAGGTTCACGTAAAACGCTTTGGCGCCGGTGGCCATTTGCGGCTTGAGCACCTGCACGCTGTGAGTTCGCAAGAACTCGTGGATGGGGTCTTTGGGATTCTTCAAATCAGCCAGCACCCGCGCCTGCGTGGGGCACGCCTCGCAGCACGCCGTGGTCAAACCCTTCGTGATGCGGTGGTAACAAAGCGTGCACTTGTCGGCGGTGTTCTTCCTGGGGTTGAAGAAACGGCAGCCGTAGGGACAGGCTTGAATGCAATACCGGCAACCGAGACAGTATTCTTCATCCACCAGCACAACGCCATCCGGCGAGACGAACGTAGCGCCCACGGGGCAGACCTGGACGCACGGAGAATCGGCACAATGGTTGCACAGCTTGGGGACGAAGAAAGTCTTGCCACCGTCCTTATAGATGTCGGGGAAGCCGTCGTGGCCGCCGTTGGGCGAATCGACTTGCGGATGTTCCAGGTCGTAGTCGTCGACGTGATAGCGCTCGATCCAGGTGCGGAAGAAACCGGGCGGAACGTCGTTCTCGGCCTCGCACGCCCGCACGCAATTGCCGCAGCCGATGCACTTGCCGGGATCGATCAGCATCGCCCACCAATGCTTGGTCATATCGTAATTTGGCGATGCTTCGGGATTCCCGGCCAGCACATGCTCCCAGGCGGCCGCGGCTGCAGAAGTCAACAGAATGAATTTCCCCGACCAGGCGAGCAGGTCGCGCCGTGTCATGTCCCGTGTCTTGTCCATGGCTAGGCTCCTCCCAGCGGGTCGTGCGGTTTGTGGCATGTGTTACAGACCACGCCGCCGGAATGGTCGGCGGAAACGACTTGCGGGAACGATTTGGGTTTGGAGGCGTTGGCTTCGTGGCATCGCACGCACAGAGTTGCCACGTCGGGCAGCTTGGGAACGACAGATACGGGGTCCTCGGCGTGGCTTGCCAGTGGGCCATGACAAGCCTCGCAAGCGACATTGGCGTGTTTACCTTTGCTCTTGGTCGACGCCTCGTCGGTGTGGCAGGCCTCGCAGGTTCCGTGCCCGGCGAACCGGACAGGGCGGGCGCGGACCTCGCCCAAGGCGGCCGGCCGGAAGTGCCCATATTCGCCAAAATTCTTGGGGACGACGGCCGCGCGGATCACCAGGAAGGCGACCACACCCAGAGCCAAGAGCACCACCACGCGGAGCAAGTGTTCCGTGTTCCGCAGGAAGTCCTTCATGCCCCCGGAGTATGCAATTGGCAAGCCCGATGGCGAAACGAACCCAGAAGTGCTGTGGAATCAGTGCACAGAAAGACGGAGTTGAGGAAAAATCCCTTCGACACCCTGTGTGATATGGCGCGGGAAAAGAGTGAAATGCCGCCGTACTAGAACTTGTTCAGTTCCGTGATGAGTGCCTTAAGGCCCCGTTTGCGATAGATTTGCGCCAGGCGTTGTTCCTCGGCCGAAGGGGCAACGACTCCTTGCAACTGCTGTTGGCCGAGATCGGCACGGCTGGGGATCCAGAGGCTGCCGTCGGAAAATTCGACGCTCGAAACGAAGCCGGTCATGCCGTCAATGGCAAGCGGTTGGCCGCCACGGCCCGGGAACTTGAGCGTGGTGTTTTCCAGGATCTGCTGGCGTTGGCCGGGCGCCAGGTGAAGGTCGGCGGGAACGGAGCCGGCCAGGAACTCGCGGCCGCTGCGATCGCGCAAGATCCACGCGACCTCGATGTACCGGACCGGGCGGTCCGAGCGATTGTGCACTTCCATTCGCGGCGCACGCGCTTCATTACCGGCAATGCGGGCCATACCATCCATCGGTTCTACGGGCGAGTCCGGCAAGTTCAAGAACGCGAACTGGACCTGTTGTTCGGGCTCGAAGTTGGTGGCCCTGCCACCGCGAACCACCTGGACATCCAGGCTAGGGCGGTCGGCTTCATGCGTCAGCGTCGCCAGCATTTGCCGCTGTAGCCGGTCGGGGCCGCCTTCGGCGAGAAGCGACTTGAAATACTTCCGGTCGCGCCGCGCTTCCTGCTCGGCCAACGCCATGGTGCGATGGGAACTGAGCTTGTCGGGGCCGTAAAAGCTGAGATCGTCGAACAGCACGCCATCCAGGCTGATCACAACGGGCAGTGCGCTCGAAGCCTGCAATGGACGCAACAGGCGCAGGTCGACGCGCACCGGGAATGTATCACCGGGCGCGACGTCGAGACTTGTGACTGTCACCGAACCTCTGCCGCCCGGCGTTACATCCTGCGCCGTGACTGCGAGCGTAATGCCGTGGATGGTGCGCTGGCTGGAATTGCGCAGCGAAAGAGCCGCATGCAGATCGAGCAGCAGCGCCCCGCCGCGCGCGGTTTCACTGGAATCGCCGTAGTCGGCGGCGAGCACGGCCACCGGCGAGTCCTTGGGGAGATCGATTTTCGGAAGGACTCCAGCGTAGCTTATACTGGCGGCGACGATCGCGGCGGCGAGAAACCTACTGCTCGCCATAGTACACCTTGTTGGTCGTGACCTGGCCGGTGTCGGCGTCAACGAAGCGCACGCCGGCCTCGCCTTGCAGGCTGACCGAGACCGTGCCGCCGTCCGCATGTGGATGCGTCAGCGACATCGCGGCGCCATTCTCCTTCAACTCGATTCCCGACGAGGATGCTTCGAGGACGACTTCGTCCGGCGCCAGCGCCGCGCCGTGAACGAACATGCCTAGCCTTTCCACGCGAATGCGCCTCAGCGACGCCATCAGGTGTTCGGCCTGCTGCGGTGGAAGGCTGGACCAGAAGGCCACCGCGAAAATGGCGCACGCCGCGGCGATCACCATGGCCGCATGCCATCCGAGCCGTAGCTTCCTGGACGCAACCGGCCGGTCGAAGCGAGCAATGGCTTCGCCCGCGGCCAGGCCCACGCGGATGTTCGCCGACATTTCTTCGGCGAGACGCGTCCAGTTCAGTTCTTTGGGAAATTGCTCCGGCAATTCCCCAGCGGCTTCGCGCAGATCGGAGCCGATGGCGCGCAATTCCTGGACTTCTTCGGCGCACGCCGCGCAGCCGGCAACGTGCCGCCGGACACGCCAGCGCTCCCAGCGGCCCAGATCCGAGCCCGCAAACAGCGCCAGTTGAGTTTCGGCCGGATGCTTCATGACGGCCTCTTTCCGGTGCGGCGCGAGCGATCCATGTAGCGTTTCAGCTTGATGCGGGCGTTGGCGATGTGCGACCTGACTGTGGCCTTGGAGCAGTTCATCTGCTCGGCAACTACCTCAGCCGGAAGGCCTTCGACGTCGCGCAGGAGCAGCGCCGTACGCTCCCGTTCGGTCAATACCGCCAGTCCATCTTCCAGATAGGCGCGATGCTCGGACCTCAGAATTACCTGCTCGGGCGATTCCGACGGTTCCCGCAGAGGCTCGACCAGTGCGTCAATCTCGCAGAAATTGACCTTGCCGTTGCGCCGTAGGAAGTCGATGGCGGTGTTGCTGGCGATCCGGGACAGCCAGTGCGTGGCTTTGTCCAGTTCCTTGAGCTGATCCTGGCGCTGGAGGGCTTTGATGAAAGCTTCCTGGGTGAGGTCCTGGGCGTCGGCGACGTTGCCGACGATGCGATAAATGAGCAGGAAGATCCGACGTAAGTTGTCTGAAATGAAGCGGTTCTGCTGCTCCTGGGACGCCAGCAGCGCGGCCTCGACATCGGACGGCAGGCCCCGGTCGCTCATGACTGCCTCATATGTGCGTAGCGCCAGTGTCATGCCTATAACAGGCTGACGTGAAAACCATGAAAACGTGCAGAGTTTTCAATGGCGCTAGGTACAAATCGGCTCCTCCCACTGGATAGTATAGGGTTTCCCGGCGCTATGGGGACACATATAGTGTTGCGAAACCGCCGTCGAAATCTACGCTCACCTGAGTTGGGGCGAACTGCGGCGGGACCAGGAAGTTGACCTGCATGACCCCATCGATCAACCCGGGGGCGTCGCCCGCGTAGGCCACTGTCTCTGTCACGGTGCCGACGGAGATCTGGCAGTAGCTGCACCAGTTGTTCGCGGCCGTCGCGACGGTGCCCGTCACGGACGGTCCGCCTGATCGGCTGAATCCGGTGGTCCAAATGGCGACGTAAGTGCCGGCTTTGGCTGGATTGGTTGGGCTGTTGAGCGTGCTGTCCTGGTTGATGGCTTTGGCTGAACCGTCCGGATTCTGGAAAATGCCAGCGATAGAGTCGTCCACGGAAGCGCGGAAATCGGGAAGCGTGGCCGAGCCGTTGATGATGCGGATCGTGGCACTCGCGTCGTACAAAGGCGCGGGGATCTCCGCGTTGATTTGGGAAGCCGAGACATACAAGAGCGGGATCGCGGATCCATTGACGAGAACCTGAACTCCGCCGAGCGAAGCCGGAAAAGGATTGTTTACAGGCGCGGCGCTCACGGACGTGGTCGGGCCCAAGCCGAAGCCGTAGATGGAGATCACTTCACCGGGCGCGATGCGACCGGAGACCTGGCCCGCAGCTGCGTTGGCGATGCCGAGAATGCGAGGGGTCGAAGGCTGGCTGGGAGTGATGGTGGAGACGAGGCCGGTGAAGCCTGCAATATGGGCAATTCCGCTGGAGTCGATCGTTAAGGCCTGCCCTGCGCCGCCCGTTCCGAATTCTGCAGTGTAGCTAAGCGTAGAGCCGTCAGCACTCAATTCGGCGAGGAAATCGCCGGCAGCGCCGGACGCGAATCGTGACTGACTAGGAAAGCCGTCGGCGTTGCTGCCCGCCAGCCAGACATTGCCCGCGTTGTCGACGCTCACGGAATTCGCGGAATCGTTGCCCGGTCCGCCGAGGTAGGTCGCCCATGCCAGCTTGCCGGATGGATCCAGCTTGACCGCGAACGCGTCGGTAGGCGGGTAATATTCGGTTGCGTCGGCGTTGAGCTTCGTTTGGAAAGCGCCGGCCGTTGTGGGAAGCATCGAATCGTTGGTGGAACCGGTGACGAATGCGTTGCCTGCGGCGTCGGCAGCGATGGCTGTGGCACCGATGGTCTCTGAAGGACCGTAAGACGTTAGAAATCCGGCGCCGGGTCCAAGGTAGGTCAGATAGGCCAACTGGTTTCCGGCGGCGTCGATCTTGGCGGCGAAGGCTCCGTATCCGGAGATTCCTCCCGGCGCGACGGGCAGATCGGTGGTGTTGCTGTAGCCGGCAATAAAGGCGTCGCCAGCCTGGTCGATCGCGATCCCGGCGCCGCGAGTACTGCGGTCCGAGAGGAAGCAGGTGCTGCCGCTTTCGCATTCCACCATGGTGCCGGCCAGCAGGGCCGAGTAGATGATGTGCGCGCCGCTCGGGTCCAGCTTGGTAATGAATGCACCGGAGATGGCGGTCAGGCCGGGACGCACACTGGCGGTTGGCAGGCCGGGCGTGGTGGCGAAATCGCTCGAATTCGTCGTGCCCGTGAGATACACATTGCCGCTAGGGTCGATTGCAATGCCGTTGACGCTGCTGGTGCCCTTGACGCCCCCGAAGTACGAGGAATAAATCACGGTGCCATCCGAAGCCAGCTTGACTAGAAATCCCGTGGCGCCCAACCCAGGATCGGCTTGCAATGCGTCGTGAAGAGGAAGATTAGTGGAGGAAGTCGAGCCGCCCACCCAGATGTTGCCCGCCGCGTCGACGGCGATGGCCGCCCCTTGGTCGCTGCCTTTGCCCCCGAAGGTCGTGGTGAAGACGATGTTGCCGGCTGGGTCGAGCTTGGTAACGAAGACGTCGGTTGGCGTCGCGCCTGAGGGCATTTGGATGACCCGCCCTCCGGTCACGTAGGTGTTGCCGGCCGCATCCGTCGTCAGCGCCGCGACTTGATACTGGTTGACGTCGCCGATATAGGTTGTGAAGTCGGCGGAATTTGCGGTCGAGGCAACGACCGCGAGAATGCACAGCAGGAGGCTGAGGCGAGAGAGCAACCTCACTGGACGATGATATCGCGGTTGCGTGCGCCCGCATGGGAAGGCTCGCTAACCTATGGAAATGCCGGGCAGCCCAATGCAGGAGGTTTACGCGCGCCGGCAGTCCCGCGGTTTGTTCAGCAGGCTGTATCGAATTCTGAAGCCACCGGACCCGTTTCTGCCGAACCCCGCTGAGCCGCTGCACTTCCCGTTGGGCCGGTGGAATCTGTACGTAGGGGGCGGCGGTGCGAATCCGCAAGGGTACGTCAACATCGATTTATTCCCGATTCCCGGCGTCGACGTCGCGGCCGACGCGGAGCAGTTGCCGTTTCCTTCCGGACTGTTCGAATGCATCGAGTGCGACGCTGTCTTGGAGCATGTGCGTCATCCGGACCTGGTGATGCGGGAACTGAGCCGGGTGCTGGCGCCGGGCGGACATCTGCATCTGGTGACGCCGTTCTGTCACCCCTTTCATGAGTATCCTCGGGATTATCGCCGTTTCACGTTGGACGGGCTGAAAGACCTGGCGGGCGATGAAATGGACGTGGTGGCGGAGGGCTGGCGAACGGGACCGACCGCGACCATGTTGGTGTTTGTCCTGGAGTACGTGAAGCTGTGGCTGCCCTGGCGCGCGTGGCGCGGCTTGGTGCACATCGTGCTAGGGTGGCTCCTGTTTCCGTTCCGGTACGTGGACTTGCTGCTGTTGAAGTCGCCGCAGGCGGGGATTATGAGCAATCACTGTTACCTCTGGTTGCGGAAGGCGAAAGGCTGATGGAAGACGTCACGCCGAGGGCATGTCAGTGTGGCAAACGGATTTTCGGGCCAAGGCCGAACAGGCGGCCGAGTTTGAGCCAGCGCGAATCCTTCACGCCTTGAAGCACGCGGCGGGTGGCGGCCCATTCGTCTACGAGTTCGTGAATGGCGCCGGCCTCCAAAGAGAACGGTGCGCGCGCTGCGATGATCGGCAAGGAGTTGGGGCCGGCGAACAGGACGCCAAACTCCCGGCTGCCGGTGGCGTCGAAGCGGATGTTGGGCAATCCGGATGCGATGAGCTTCTGACGAAGATCTGCTTCGGAAAATGTCCGTAGCTCCAGGGTCGCGCCCTGGCCGCCGTGGAAGACGAGTTGGTCGTAGACCTCGTATTTCCCAGTTTCTGAGCGATTCACCAGAACTGTCGCGGTGCCGATCTGCGCGAGGCCGGTTTGATGGAGGATCGCGAAGTTTTCTGTGGTGGCATCGGCAAATGCGTAGGGGACGGTCAGGATCAGCACGCCGGCCGGCTTCAGGAGCCGCGCCAGTGTTTGAAAGGCGCGATCCACGGGAGCCTGGACGTGCTCGAGGACTTCGCTGCAGATGACGAAGTCGTACCGGCCGAACTCGGTTTCGTCGGGATGTGCAAGGTCGAAGGCGGGCGGCCGGTGATAGAACGTGTTGGTGTAATTGAAGCGGGTTTCCAAGCGCCCGGCGTAGCTGTCGGAGTCGCTGAGGCCGAGGCCGCGCACGGTTTTGAGAACCGGGAAATCGGGCAAGGCCAGTTCCATGCCGAAGAGGGCGCGCGACAGAGCGAGCACCACGGATCGCATCAGTAAGGACGAGCGGCAGACGTCGCAGGTGGCGCCTTCCCGCGCATCCGTTCTGTCAGAGGACGAGTTGGCGGCGCCGCAGATGTTGCAGGTGAATCGTCCGATGGATATCCGCGGGCCGGTGTTGGGTATGGGCACCTTCCCGCTATATTAGTGGTTCCTGAATGCTGAAGGCTTGGATCAAGAAAGTACTGGGCCGCGCGGGTTATTCAGTCGTCAATGCCCGCAAGAATTACTCCGAAGACGGGCTATCGACGATCCATAATGACCATTTTCGTCAGGACCCGGCGTTCCGCGCCGCCTATCAACGCGGTGTTGAGGCGGGCCATGGCGTGGATCTGCACTTTGAGTGGCGGGTGCACGTGGCGTTGTGGGCTGCCTCGAGCGCGCTACGGGCGCCGGGAGACTTCGTTGAGTGCGGTGTGAACGCAGGAGTCATCAGCTCGGCGATTATGCAATGTCTGAATTGGGGCGCGTTGGATCGGCGGTTTTTCCTGGTGGACACTTTCGCCGGGCCGGTCACGTCGCAGTTCTCCAGCGAGGAAGTCCAGCGCGGGCGGCTGAAGATTGTCGAGACTGCGATCGCGAAGGGCGGATATGTAACGGATATCGATCGCATTCGCGCGAATTTCGCGGAATGGCCGAACGCGGTGGTGTTGCAGGGAGCGGTTCCGGAGATTTTGCCGTCCGTGGATGCGGCTCAGGTGGCGTTTCTCCATCTCGATATGAACTGCGCGTATCCGGAGCGCGCCGCGCTGGAGTACTTTTGGGAGCGCCTCTCGCCGGGCGCGATGGTGTTGCTGGATGACTACGCGTTTCATGGGTACGAGAGCCAGATGGAGGCGATTGACGCCCTGTCGCGATCGCTCGGCTTCGACGTGCTGTCGCTTCCTACCGGCCAGGGGCTTATCATGAAGCGTTGAATCAGAAGAGCTGGGTTAGGAAGGCGATTTTTCAGATTCATTTGTGGTCGGGGATGATCCTCGGCGCGTACGTTGTCGTGGTGTGCGCGAGCGGCAGCGCGATCGTGTTTCGCAACGATCTGTACGACTGGCTGGAGACGCCCGGCGCCGCCGCGTATCGCGCGTCGTTCTACTTTTGGCTGTCGTGGCTGGGGAAACTGCACGGCAGCCTGTTGATGGGCGCGGCTGGCATGACTGCGAACGCGATTGGAGGTTTTCTACTGGCAGCGCTGTGCTTGAGCGGCATGGTCGTGTGGTGGCCGAGCGCGGGGAATTGGCGGCGGGCTCTCACGATTCAGACGCGCGTGGGATGGAAGCGGCTCAATTTCGATCTGCATCGCGCGGTGGGGTTTTGGACCTTTCTGTTTCTGCTGATGTGGGGGCTGACGGGCGGCTACTTCGTGTTTCCCGATCCGTTTCGGGCGGTGATCGGCTGGTTCACTCCGCTGGCGCCGGCGGGGCCGCAGTTTGTGCATGGGCGTCGCGTCGTGACGGTGGGCGGACAAATTCTGCGCGGGTTTTCGTATGCGCACTACGGCAACTTCGCCGGGTGGGGAGTGAAGACGCTTTGGGTGATCCTGGGGCTGGCGCCAGCGGTGCTGTTCACGAGCGCAATTTTGATGTGGTGGAATCGCGTCGTGCGTCCGTGGATGCGGCGTTCGAGGAAGCAGGAAGTCAGGGCGGCGGCAGCAGTCGAGTGAAGCAGTCGGGCGGGAGGTCGGCGAGCGAGGCTACGGCAATGTCGGCGGCCAGTTGCTTGCCATTGCGGGCGACACCGATGCTGCGCATCCCTCCGCGACGACAAGCGAAATCGCAAATGTCGTCCAATTCTCGTGTCGGGTTAATACGAAATGCGAGGACCCGGCTACCCAGACGGAATTCAGCAGGACATACGGCACGGTCGCTCCAAGCCCTCCGGCAATGCCTCCGCGAACTGACACATCTCCCGGGCGCGAGTAGTAACGCCCGATGAGCGGACCAAGCAGCAGGCCGCACCCGTATCCAAGTGCAAGCCTGAAGAGAAGTCCGCCAAAAGTCATCGACGTCTTTGGAGCTAGAATCGGCTCAGACTCGGCAGGCCGAAGTGCATGCGGCCGGCGTTGGTGGAGGTGTGGTCCGTCTGCAGCGTGACGTGGGTGCGGATGACGGCGAGATTGCGCAGGGCGCGGCCGAGCGGCGCGGCCTTGTTGGCGGCTGAAGTGCCAGAAGTCCGGAACATCAGCTCCACCGCGTCCCAAGCCAGGCGGATGACTTGCTGCTCGACCAGAATCAGGCGGCGCTCCAGCTCATCGGTCAGCGGCGCGCCTTCGTCCATGTGGCGGCGCGCGTAATCCATGTAATCTTCGGCCATCTTGAGCAAGGCGGCTTCGGCGGTGTCGACCCACGCCTGCGCCTCGCCGAAGTGCTGCTGGAATTCCTGTTCGAGATAGCGCGGCTGGACGGGCTGGAAGCTGGTTTTCTTGTTGCGCAGGATCTCGGCGTAGATGTCGAGCGCGCCGCGCGCCGCGCCCACGGAGACGGCGGCGACTTCCGAGATCAGCAATGGCGAGATCCAGCCGTGGTACAGCGGATTCGGATGCACGGCGTGGCCGGGCTGATCGCGTACGGGCTGCCATTGTGCGTCGAGAAACCACAGCGCGCGATTCTCGGGGACGAACGTTTCTTCGATGACCACGCGGCGCGAACCAGTGCCCTGCATCCCAATCACGTTCCAGTTATCTACGATGCGGTATTGGCTGCGATCGAACAGGAACCAGGAGTTGCCGAGCGGGGCTTTAGTTTCGGGATCGTGCACCATCGTGGAGCCGAAGAAGTGGGTGGCAAGATCGCAGCCGGAGGCATAATCCCAGGCGCCTTTCACCCTGTAGCCGCTCTCGACGGGAAACCCCGTGCCGCCGGGCATTCCGACGCCGGGTGCACGGAAATCGCCGGTTGGGCCGAAGGCCGCGCGCTGGGCATTTTCAGACAGCATGGACGCGAGCACCGTGTGGCCGGAGGTCAGCGCCAGCACCCAGCCGCTTTCCGAGCAGCCGCGCGAGACGGCCGTCATGATGCGCAGGAAATCCGGGAGATCGAACTCGTAGCCGCCGAAGCGGCGCGGCTGGAGGATGCGGTAAAAGCCCGCATCCAGGAACAGTTTCTGGGTGTCGTCGGGGAGCTGGCCGAGCTGCTCACACTCGGTCTGCCGCTCGCGCAACATCGGCTGCATGGCCTCGGCGCGGGCGATCATCTCCGCGGGCGTGAGGTGCGGCTCGGGCGGCGGAATATCCCTGGATACGATCTGACTTTCGGCGGCCATCGAATGGTTACCGCTTGTCCCAACTGAACTGCTTCGCATCAGTTCCCGCAACCGAATACAAAGCACCTGGCGCATTGCGGGTCTGCTGGAACTCCTCCAATGTTTGACCGCGCATGGCGGCGTAAATGTGCATGTTGGAAGTGCCCACAACGGCGCCAAACTTCTCCAGCATGAAAAAGATGACACCGTAATGGATCAGCGCGCGCCAATCGCGGCGGCGCACCATGTCCCGCTCTTCGGTTGTGAGTCCGTGCTCTTCGAACAGTTGATCCTGGTCTTCGAGGAACCGGCGGCGGAAGCCGGGTTCAACTAAGCTGTGCAGAAATTTGTTCAGCCGATAGGCCTTGACGCTGGTTTGGACGGTGAACGGATAGCTGCCTTCCAGCTTCTCGATGCCCGCCAGTTCGTGCGCGATGTGCTCGCGATAGCAGGTATTGGTCTCCGCCATCGGCTCCACCGATTCGTTCTCGTAGATGGCGGTGGCGATCGCGGTCATGGTGGGGAGGTAGTAACTTTGATGGATCTTGCGCACGTTGGCGGACAGCGCGCCGCGCGCGATCAGCCACATGATCACCTCAGCGCCTTCCACGCCGCCCAGCCGCGCGTAATCGGCGATGGTTAGTTCGGCAAGCTTCTCGGGGTCCTTCTCGAAAAGCTCCAGAAACTGCATGTCCCAGGGCGTGTTGTTGAAGCCGGCGCGCTCGCCATGCACCTGATGCGAGAGACCGCCGGTGGCGACGAGCACGACCTTCAGATCTTCCGGATAGCTTTCGATCGCGCGCCGCAGCGATTGACCCAGCTTGAAGCAGCGCCGCGCCGAAGGAATCGGAAACTGCAGCACGCCAATTTGCAAAGGAATGACTTTGGCGGCCCACTCCCCGTTGTGAGGCAGGAGCATGGAAAGCGGCGAGAAGCAGCCATGGTCCAGCGCTTTGTCCTGAAAGAAGGAGAGGTCGAATTCGTCCGCTACGAGCGCCTGGGCGATGTGGTGCGCGAGACCCGTGTGGCTGCGGATGGGGGGCAGAGCACGAGGTCCGCCGCCCTCGTCAGCAACGGGAAACGATTCGCCGATGCCCAGCGCGAAGTGTGAATAGTGATCGAAAAAGAACGAAGTGACGTGGTCGTTGAAGGTGAGAAAGAGCACGTCGGGTTTCTTTTCCGCGAGCCATCTCCGCACCGGCTCGTAGCCTTCGAAAATGGGAGCCCACACGGGATCGTTTTGCTTCTGGCGGTCCAGCGCGAAACCGATGGCGGGCGTGTGGGAGGTGGCGACAGCGCCGAGGATTGTGGCCATAGCGCTTCAATTGTAACGCCCGGTTGCGCTTTCAGCGTCCGCCGCCCGGTTATGCACTCAAATGGTCAGCATGCCCGTGCTGTCGCCGAGCTTGTTCTGCTCGACGCCGGCTTTGTCCAGCAGGGCGAGCAGCAGGTTCGCCATCGACGTCCGTTCGGGGAATTTCAGGTGGCGATTGCCCTGCAGACGGCCGCAAGCGCCTCCGGCCACCAGCAGCGGTAGCGGGAAATGGTTATGCTCGTTCGGATTGCTCATCGAGCTGCCATACATGATGATGGAGTGATCCAGCAGGTTGCCGTCGCCATCGGGCGTCGCGCGCAGCCTGTTGAGGAAGTAGCCGAACAGGGTGGCGTGATAGTTATTGATTTTCTCCAGCTTCGCAATCATGACCGGATTGTTGCCGTGATGCGAAACCGAATGGTGCGGCTCGGGCACGCCGATCTGCGGGAAGGTTCGCTGGCTCAGGTCGCGCGCGATCATGAAGGTCGAGATGCGCGTGATTTCGGCCTGATAGGCCAGCACCTGCAGCTCGAACATCAACTTAGCGTGCTCGTCGAATGACTCCGGCACCCCGATGGGCGTTTCCGGCACGTTCACCGAAGAGGCGGCGCGCTTCTCGGCCATCTGAATGCGGCGCTCGATCTCGCGGATGTTGTCCAGATAGTCCGCCACGCGAGAGCGATCGCGCGTGCCGAGGCCAGTTTGCAAATGCGCCACTTCGCCGGTGATCGAATCCAGGATGCTGTGGTCTTCCTGTTTGCGCTCCAGGCGCTCGGCGGCGTTGCTGCCGTCGCCGAACAGGCGCTCGAATACCACGCGCGGGTTGATTTCCATGGGCAGGGACTCGGTGGCGGTGCGCCAGGCGATCGAGTTCATGTAGGCGCAACTGTAGCCGACGTCGCAGACGCCCACGAGACCCGTGTCTTCAATGCCCAGCTCCAGCGAGGGCAGCGGAGTGTCCTGACTAATGTGGCGCGCGGCGATCTGGTCGATCGTCATGCCGGCGCGGATATCCTCGCCTTCGGTGCGCAGCGGATGGACGCCGCTCAGATACGAGGGAGCGCTGCGGGCGTGGTCGCCGCCGCCGTCGCCTTGCGACTCCGCGGCCTTGTTGGCCAGTCCACTCACCACCAGCAAACGGTCGCGAAACGGCTCCAATGGCTTCAAGATGGGCGTGAATTCGAAGTTGGCGCCTTCGGTGGCCGGTGTCCATTTGTCCATCACAGCGCCATGCGGTACGTAGACGAAGCCCATGCGGGGCTTGGGATTGGCGGCCGTCTTGGTGGCCGCGGTGAGCGCCGGGACCATGGAGTCCAGCAACGGCAGAGCGATGGTGGTACCCATCAGGCCGCGTAAGAACGTCCGGCGGGGCAAATGTTTCTTCGTGACGATCATTGCTTCGGCCTCCTGATATCGGCTACCGCGTTAGCCGCGGCGGCGCTTTCGCCGGGTTGGGACCGGCGCATCTCGAACGGCACACTGTTCACGATTCCTAAAATCAACAATGAAAACTTGTAGTTATTCTTTTCGGCACGATGCACAACCGCGCGCACGGCCGGCATATCGTAATATTCCAAGCCGCGGCCCAGAGCGTAGGTCATGAGCTTTTCGGTCAGAGTTCCGACGAACACGTTGGGCCGGCTCAGCAAAGCTTCGCGCAGACTGGCGGGGCCGTCGATCTTGGTTCCGTCGGCCAGCACGCCCGAGGCGTCGATCGGATCACCCGATTCGCTGACCGTGCGCCACGCGCCAACCGCATTGAAATTGTCGAGTGCGAAGCCCAACGGGTCAAGCTGCTTGTGGCAGCTCGCGCACGGCTCATACTTGCGGTGCGCTTCCATGAGCTGGCGTACGGAAAGTGCTTTCGCGCCCGCCTTGTTTTCCTTGAGTGGCGGAACGTTCGCCGGCGGCGGATTGGGCGGCGTGCCAATGATGTTTTCCAGCAGAAATTTTCCGCGCTGCACGGGCGAAGTGCGCGTGGCGATGGATGTGACGGTCAGGATGCTGCCTTGGCCCAGCAATCCGCGGCGCGGGCTGTCTTCAGGAAGCGAAATGCGGCGGAACTGGCTGCCGTAGACGTTCGGGATGCCGTAGTGCTTAGCCAGGCGCTCATTGACGAACGTGTAATCGGCGTTCAGCAGATTCAGCATATCGCGGTCTCCCTGGATCATGCTGCCAAAGAAAAGCTCGGTCTCGCGCTTGAAGGCCTGGCGCAGATTGTCGTCGAAGTTGGGGAACTCTTCCAGGTCCGGCGCGACGCCGCGGAGATTGCGCAGGTACAGCCACTGGTCGGCGAAATTAGTGACCAGCGCATCGGCGCGAGGATCAGCTAGCATGCGGCGCACCTGGTGTTCCAGCACCACGGGATCCTTCAGCTTTCCGCGCGCGGCCAGGTTCAACAGCTCGTCATCGGGAATGCTGCTCCAGAGGAAGAACGAAAGGCGCGACGCCAATTCGATATCGCTGACGTGATACATCGTGTCCGGCGGGACATTGGCCGGGTCGCGCTCGAAGCGATAGATGAACTGCGGATCCGAGAGAATGCGGTGCAGCGCCATCTCGATGCCGCTCTCGAAACTGCCCTTGTTACGGCCCTGCTGATAGAAGCCCAGCAGCGTTTCCATGTCCGTGTCGGTCACCGGGCGGCGGTAAGCACGCCTGGCGAGCGTGGAGATGATTTTCTTTCCGCACGGAAGCTCATCGCGCGTGCTCGCGGGATGGCAAATGAAGATTCGCTCCCGGCTGGGCGTCTGGCCGGCGCCCTCCGCATTGAACGGCCCGCTGATGGCGACGCTTAGCACGTGCGGCAGTCCCTTGGGGTCGCTGGGATCGATGGTGCTGCGCTCGAATGGCTCCAGCAAATCCTGCGTCGGCCCATAGCTGCGCTGAACAAAGGAAACTTCAACGGTTTGAGGGCCCGCTTTGGCGTGCACGCGCGCCTCTACGTTGTCCTTCGGCTGCGACATGCTGAGCTTGGTTGCAGCTGACGGATCGAAGCCGTCTTGCTTTACCTTGCCTGTTAGCGCGGGCTTGGGATCTGCCTTTTTGGCAGGATTGATGGCCAGAGTGGCGACGCGCACGCCGTTCAAGGCGACGTCCATCAGTTCGTCCTGCGCGTTGTTACCCCACAGCAGGTCCACGGTGGATTTCAGCAGCTTCACCTTGATGACGTAGTCGCCTTCCAACGGGAAGTTGTGATGAATCAGCACGCCGCCGCGCGAGCCGAGCGGCAGGCCTTCCAGGTGCTCGTTCTGCGTGACGTCGGCGCGGACGCGGTAGGTGTCGACGATCGGGTCGGTCTTCGGATCGCCGACGGCCAGGCGGCTGATCTTTCCGGCGGCGGATAGATAGCGCTCGAGCAGCGCCGGCGAAACACCCAGCACGCTGCCGATGTTGTCAAAACCGAAGCTGGAATCGTCGGTCGGCAGAAGATCCGACACGTCGACGTTCAGCGCCAGCAGGTCGCGGATCGCGTTGCCGTACTCGGTACGGTTCAGGCGGTGCAGGACCGGGCGGCCGGGATTTTCATGCGCGGCGGCGGCGCGATCCAGCGAATTTTCCAGCCAGCTGGCGAGCGAATCCATCGTGGCGCGGTCCGGACGCGGCATGCCCTGGGGAGGCATCGCGCCAACGCGGAGCTTGCGCACCACCTTTTCCCAGGTTTCGGCGTGGTCCGCGACATTATTGATGTCCAGGCGGTCCAGCATCAGGCCGGCGGTCTTGGCTTTTTGGTTATGACAGACGACGCAATACTGATTGATCAGTGCGCGTTGGGGCGAGACCGTCTGCGCGTGGCCAGGAGCTGCATGCAGAAAAGCAAATAGGCCCACCGCAGCGGCAGGAACCGGCCTTAGCCAAGCAACAGGGTTCACTCTGTCAATTGTATTGCCAACGCCCGCTGTGTTGCAATAGGATTATGTCTATGGGCCGAAGCGGCCGGGAGGCGGGCCGCGAGGACGCAGCGCTTCAAAGCCCTTAAAAATCAAGGAGGCGAGCAGCATAATGCTGAAACGGGCAAACAGGATCTGGATGGCGGTACTGGTAGCGGCGGCTGGCTTTGCCGCCACCGTTCCGGACTCCAAACTCGCCGATGCCGCGATGGATCGCGACCTCGCGAAGGTTCGCTCACTGCTCAAGCTGCATGCAGACGTCAACGCCGCTCAAACGGACGGCACTACGGCACTCCATTGGGCGGCCCGCTGGAACAACCAGGAAATGGCCGATTTGCTGATCCGAGCGGGCGCAAACGTAAAAGCCGCGAACCGTTTTGGCGCTACTCCGCTTTTGTTGGCCGCGATGAACGGCAGCGCTCCGATGATCGAGACGCTGCTGAAGGCCGGTGACGACCCGAACGGGGTGATCTCGGAGAAGGGCGACACGGTGTTGATGGTCGCGGCGCGCACGGGTAAAGTGGACGCTTTGAAGGTGCTGCTCGATCACGGCGCGCAGGTCGACAAGACCAACCTGGAGGGCCAGACGGCGCTGATGTGGGCAGCGGCCGAAAAGAATGCCGCGGCGGCCCAAGTTTTGATCGACCATAAAGCGGATGTGAACGCCCGCACCAACAAGATTCCGCCGCCTTCGCCGTTTCAATTGATCTTCTCCGCGCCGTTCCCGGCGGGTGGGATGACGCCGCTGCTCTATGCGGCCCGGCAGGACGATTTGGATTCCGCGCGCATTCTGCTGGACGCGCACGCGGATGTGAACGACACGTCCGCAGATGGCAGCAGCCCCGTGCTGGTAGCGATCGTGAATGGCCATTACGCGCTGGCGAAATTCCTGCTGGAGCATGGCGCGAATCCGAATCTTGCCGACGACAAGGGACGTGCACCGCTGTACGCCGCCGTCGACATGCGGAACCTGGAATGGTCCACACGTCCGGCGCCGCCCGAGAAGGACACGCTGAGCGAATTGGACCTCATCAAAGCGTTGCTGGATCACGGCGCGAATCCGAATGCGCGGCTGACCAAGAAGATTCCCCTGCGCGGACAGCCGTCGTTCGATGGCCGTTGGGCGAACCAGGTCGGTGCGACGCCGTTCTGGCGCGCAGCGCAATCCGACGACGTCACGGTGATGAAGCTGTTGGTGGATCACGGCGCCGATCCGCTCATCGCCGCCAAGGATCACACCACACCGCTGATGGTTGCAGCGGGCGTGGGCTGGTCCGACGGGCAAAGCCACGGCTCACAGGCCGACGCACCGGAAGCCTTGAAACTCTGCCTTCAATGGGGCGGCGACGTGAACGCAGTGAACGATGAAGGCTACACGGCGCTGCACGGCGCGTCGTTCCGCGGTGCGAACGAAGTGGTGCAGTTCCTGGTGGACCACGGCGCGAAGATGGACGTGAAGAACAAAGAAGGCCGCACGCCCATCAACATGGCCGAGGGCATGCACATCGGTCCGGGCGGCTGGGTGGAGCACGACGATACGGTCGCCCTGTTCCGCAAGCTGATGGCCCAGACCAAAGACCAAAAGACCGCGAACTAAGCCAATTCCAGACTTCCGGGCCGGTGCTTTGATAGACTACGGCTCGTCATGTCCACGTTCGACATCGAGACCCCTGTCCTCATTGTGGGAGGCAGCCTGGTGGGAATGTCCACCGCGCTCCTTCTGGCTCACCACGGAATCTCCGCACTCACGGTAGAGCACCATCGCGGCACCGCGATCCATCCGCGCGCGGCGCTGATCAACCAGCGCAGCATGGAGATCTTTCGCACGGTGGGTGTCGAGCAGATCGTGACGCAGAAGTCCGGCGAGCAATTCGACCAGGACGGTGCGGTGATGTCGGCCGAAACGCTGGCGGGCAAGGAAATCGCGTACTATATTCCCAACCTGAACGAAGGCATCCGCGACGTCAGTCCCACGGTGCGCGTGTTCATCACGCAGAAGCTGCTGGAGCCGTTGCTGCAGGCGAAAGCGCAAGAACTGGGCGTGCAGTTGCGTTTCGGCACAGAGATGATTTCGTTTGAGCAGGACGCGGATGGTGTCACGGCCGTGATTCGAGATCGCGATACAGGCAAGCAGTCCACCGTCCGCGCGCGTTATATGGTGGCAGCGGACGGCAGCCGCAGCCGCGTCCGGGAGCAACTGGGAATCCGCATGTTGGGGCACGGCGTCTTTTCAAGAAGCGCCACCATTTACTTCCGGGCGGACGTCAATCCGCTGCTGCGCGGGCGCAACTTGAGCATCATCCTGATTGTCCATCCGGACCTGCGCGGCTTTTTCCGCATCGAGAAGCCGTTCAAGAGTGGCTTCCTCGCCGTGAACACGCTGGGCGACGCCAATCATCCGCAGACAGACGTCACGACGGGCCTCGATGAGAAGCGCTGCCTGGAGCTGGTGCACATGGCGCTGGGTGACGCGAGCGTGCCGGTTGAGATCGATAACGTCATGCACTGGGAGTCGCAGGCAGACGTGGCCGAGCGCTTCCAGCAAGGGCGCATTTTTCTAGCTGGCGACGCGGCTCACGTGATGCCGCCATACGGCGGATTCGGAGGAAATACCGGAATCGCCGATGCCCACAATCTTGCCTGGAAGCTCGCGCTGGTGTTGAAGGGGATCGCGGGCCCGGAGTTGCTTGCCACCTACGAACCAGAGCGGAGGCCGGCTTCGGCGTTCACAGTCGAGCAGGCTTATACGCGATACGTGGTCCGCTCGGCGCAGTATCTCGGAACCAGCGGGATGCAGAAACCGGAGAATGATCTCAACATCGAGCTGGGTTACTGCTATCACTCAACGGCCGTGATTCCGGAAAACGATGACGCCGGCCGCGAGCACGAAAACCCGCGCGAATCGAAAGGCCGGCCGGGGCGGCGAGCACCGCACTTGTTTATTGGACATAGCGGCCGAAGGATCTCGACGCTCGATCTGTTCGGCCGCAACTTCGTTCTGTTGACCGCCGAAGGCCAAGCCTGGTGCGACGCCGCCTCCGAAGCATTCCGCGACGCTAGCATGGATATCGACGTACATCGCATCGCGGACGCAGCTTTCTGTGACGCCTATGGCATCACCCCAGCGGGGGCCGTCCTGGTGCGTCCCGATGGATTCGTGGCGTGGCGGGCGAAAACTGGCGAAGGCGCGTCATCCGCCGCAATGGCGCGTGTTCTGCACAGCGTGCTCAGCATGCCGGCGCGGGCAGCGGTTATGCTGAAAGCATGAGACAAGTCGCCGTCGTCGGCATTGGGAAAACTGCGTTTGGCGCATTTCCGGATCGCGATCTTCGTTCGCTCGCCGTGGAAGCCGGCCAGAAAGCTCTGGAGAACGGCCATGCGAAACCTTCCCAGGTAGAGGCATTTTATCTGGGCAACTTCGCCGGGCCTGGATTCACGGGGCAGAATCACCTGGCGCCGTACATTGCTGAGGGCATCGGAATCACCGGGGTTCCCGCGACCCGCTTCGAAGCGGCCTGCGCGTCCAGCGGATCGGCGTTCTTCCATGCTGTTTCCGCAGTCGCTGCCGGACTGTACGACGTCCTTCTGGTGGGCGGCGTCGAGAAGATGACGTCGCAGTCGACGCCCAAAGTCACCGAGATTCTGGCCGGCGCAGGCGACCTCTGCGGTGAAGTGCGCGCGGGCGCCACCTTCCCGGCCCTGTTCGCGATGATCGCGCGGCGGCACATGTTTCAGTACGGAACCACGCGCGAGCATTTGGCCGCGGTGGCAGTCAAGAATCACCAAAACGGCGCGAAGAATCCTCTGGCACACATGCGCAAAGTGATCACCATGGAGCAGGCGCTAAACGGCAAGCCGATCTCAGAGCCGCTGACGGTCTACGATTGCTCGCTGATCAGCGACGGCGCAGCGGCCGTGTTGATCGTGCCCTTCGAGCGCGCATCCGAGTTCACCGACAAGCCGGCCCGCGTGCTGGGTATCGCGCAGGCATCGGATCACGTCGCTCTGGATGAAAAGGACGACATCACAACCTTCGAGGCGGTGAAGAAATCGGCAGCCAAGGCGTACCAGATGGCGGGCGTCAAGCCGGAGGACATTCAGTTTGCCGAAGTGCACGACTGCTTCACCATCGCGGAGATCGTAGCCATCGAAGACCTGGGCTTCGTGAAGAAGGGCGAAGGCGGGCCGTACACGCTGGCCGGTCGCACGTGTCTGAACGGCGAACGTCCTATCAATACCAGCGGCGGACTGAAGTCGAAGGGCCATCCCGTGGGCGCCACGGGCGTCGGCCAGATTTGCGACGTGGTGCAGCAGATTCGTGGCGAGGCCAGCGAGCGGCAAATCGTCCGAAACAAGTTGGGCCTGGCGCAGAATCTCGGCGGATCCGGCGCCACCAGCGTAGTCACCGTCCTGGGGGCTGCATGAGCAGCGCAGCAGCGAATCAGCTCGGTTCCGGCACGGTCTATACTGAGACGGTGGTCTACTCGCCTCCGGAAGCTTACGTCAACGACGTCCCCTATCAACTGGCGATCGTTCAACTCGACAGCGGCCGCCGCATCACAGGACGCATCGAAGGCGAGCGAGCCCACATCGGCGATCGCGTGGCTTTCGCCGAGTTCCGCAATAGCGTTCCTTTCTTTCGAAAACAACCATGAAACTAGCTGAGCGGATGAGCCGCATAGGCACGGAGACTGCCTTCGAAGTACTGGTGCGCGCCCGCGCGTTGGAAGCCAAGGGGCACGACATCATTCACCTGGAAATTGGCGAGCCGGATTTTGACACGCCGCGCCATATCGTGGAAGCCGGCAAGCAGGCGCTGGATCAGGGCTGGACGCACTATGGCCCGACCCAAGGCCTGCCGGAACTGCGGGAAGCCATCGCGTCGTACATATGCCGCACGCATGGCGGGATCCCTGCGCGCGCGGAGAACGTCTGCGTGGTGCCCGGCGGAAAACCGATCATTTTTTTCCCGATGATCGCGTTGCTGGAGCCGGGCGATGAAGTGATTTACCCCAATCCCGGTTTCCCCATCTACGAGTCGATGATCAATTTCCTGGGCGCCAAGCCGGTGCCGATTCCTCTGGTGGAGGATCGCGGCTTTTCGTTCGACTTGAACGTGCTGAAGGATTCGCTGTCGCCCAAGACGAAGATGCTGATCCTGAATTCGCCGCACAACCCCACGGGCGGCGTCATTCCGGCGGCGGATGTGCGCACGATCGCTGACCTGGTGCGCGATCGCGACCTGATGGTGCTGTCGGACGAGATTTACACGCGCATCTATTTCGAGGAGGCGCCGCTGTCCATCGCGTCGCTGCCAGGGATGTTGGAGAAGACCATCATCCTGGACGGGTTCTCGAAGACCTACGCGATGACCGGATGGCGCATGGGCTACGGTGTTTTCCCGCAATGGCTCGTCGATCCCATCAACAAGCTGATGGTGAATTCGAACTCCTGCACCGCCAGCTTCACGCAGCGCGCCGGCATTGCGGCGCTCAACGGCCCCCAAGGCGACGTCGACAAAATGGTGGCTGAGTTCCGCAAGCGTCGAGACGCCTTCTGCGCGGGCCTGAACACGCTGCCGGGATTTCGTTGCGCCATTCCGGGTGGAGCTTTCTATGCGTTTCCGAACATCACCGGCACAGGCTGGAAGTCCAAGGATCTGGCCGACGCGCTGCTGCAAGAAGCCGGCGTCGCCTGCCTGAGCGGAACCGCCTTCGGCGCTTACGGCGACGGCTATCTGCGCTTCAGCATCGCTAATTCCTATGAGAAACTGATGGCGGCAGTGGAGCGCACACGCGAGTTTCTGAAGAAGCATCCCGCGGAAAATTAGAACCCTAAAATGAAAACCCGACCCGGAAGCTCCGGATCGGGTCTCGATTCTACTTCGCGCACCAGATTGTCAGGCGACGTGCTGCGCCCGGTGTTTGCTGATGATTCCGTTCATCTGGTCTTTCAGATTCAGCTTCAGCTTCTTCAGCCGATGCTCCTCAACTTCTTCTTCGGGAGTGAGGTGCGACTTGGCTTCCAAAGCTTCCAACTGCTCATGATACTGAGCATGCTGCTCAGCCAGATGGCGGAACGCATCATCCGTCTTCATCAGGTGCGCCTTGAGTTCTTCTAGGCTGTTCTCCATCAGGGTACTGCCTCCTTGTGGGGGTGCCGCGCCGAGTTGGTGGGATTGAATCGCTCGGTGGGTACGTAGTGAGTCCGTAAACATTCGTCCGGCGAGAGTCACCGAAAGGCTCCCGCATATGTGACAGTATCATGAAAAAAATCTCATGACAATCCCCGTTTCGGGTGGATTCTCATAGTACCCGGGGCGCTCTCCGATCGGCTGGAAGCCTAGGCGTTCGTAGAGACGGCGAGCCGCTGCATTGGACTCGCGGACCTCCAGGAAGTGGCTCCCCGGGCAACGGGCGATCTCGGCCCGGAGCAGTTCGGTGGCGATTCCGAGCCGGCGAAATTCGGGATGAACGGCGATATTCAGGATCTCCCGCTCTCCGCCGGCCACCTGGCGCGAGACCAGGAAGCCGGATAGGCGGCCATCCAGCATCGCGACGCGGCAATCGAAGGCCAGATAGTCTTGAGGAAGCCATTGCGAGGATTCCGGAGCCGTCTCCTGAATCGCGGTAATTTGCGCCAGGTCGCTTTCGCCCGCCACGCGGATGCGGACCCGCGCTGGCATCAACTCCAGAAGCAGAGTGCGCTGTTGGGCTCCGATGGCCTTCCATCCGAAGTGGCGCTCCACGTGGTCGCGGCCGGACAGGGCGATCGTGTGACGCAATTCAGTGTCTTTCAGCAACGTTTGAATCGCGCCCGCGAAGGCTTCCGGCTGGTCGGCGATCCACACATTGGACCCGTGCTCCAGGCCGAGACCCGCGCAGCCCGAAGACGTCGACACAACGGCGCGCTGCATCGCCATAGCTTCCAGTACTTTCAGGTTGGTGCCGGCCGAAACCAACGTCGGCACCAGTGCCAGATTGGCCTCGACGTAGAGCGGCCGAACATCGGCAACAAACTCAAGGAGGCAGATGCGGTCGTCAGCGGGAATGGACAGCAACCCGGTGTGCTGGCGCCAGTACAGTGCGGGGTCCGGTCCGGCGACCACCGTGAAGGTGAGGCCGGGCATTGCGTCGCGAAGGCGCGGCCAAACCTGTTCAGTGAAGAAGCGATAGGCTACAACGTTAGGAAAATGACGGAAAGACCCGATGAAGAGCAGCCTTTGACCCGGGCGCTCGATTTCCGGCATGAAGCGGTCCAGGTCGACTCCGTTGGGAATTGCCCGGACATTCGGCTGATTCAGGAGCGCGCGATCCCGTTCGGACATCACCACCACTCGCGGACAGCGCCGGACCCACTTCCGCTCGAATCGCCGCCAGCGCCAATAGTCCCAACGTTGCGCCAGCGTGGACGGACCGCGATCGCGCACTTGCCGGTATAGTTCGTAGGTGACGTCGTGCTCTACCAGGACATCGCCGGGATAAGGCGCCAGCATCGTGTACTCCACCTGGACAGCCTCGATCTTGTCTTCGGCGCGGATGCGAGCCAGAGCCTGGAGCATTGCTGGAGATCGGAACTCATGCACTTCGGGCGGCAAAAGAGTTGACCAGCGCGGTTCCCGATAGCGCGGTTTCGCAGCAAGTATGATGCGCGCGCAAAGGTTCAGGACGGGCTGTAAGTCATCCGCTGTCTCCTGATCGCGAAAGGCCAACAGGAAGATATCGAACTCGTCCGACATCTCGCGCAGTAGATTGAAGATCCGAACGGCGCCGCCATGGGATAACGGGAAAGGAAAGTATGGGCTGATGATCGCGACTCGACGGCGTCGCGGCGACATCGGACGGCCCTCGATTTCCTGAATTTCCGATGGATAAACCGACCGGTCCTTCTTCCAGGGAACGAGCCACTTCGGACGCAGAAAGATGCGGTCAAGCGGAACACCCCGCAGGAACAGCGACGAGGCGATCGCCGTGCGCAGCCGTAGGTGATGCCGCTCCAAGCGCTGGTTGTACGCCAGAATCCGAGTGGGCGCGAGGAGAAACGCCGCCCGCCGCAACGGCCGATACCTCGGGTTCTTCTCGAAGAGCACGGGCGCCAGGCCGACTCGATAACGGCGAAATCGCTTTCTAAGCTGCCGGTAAGCGGCCCATGCCGACGCCGCTTCAAATTCCTCCGGTTTCACCAGGAAGTGGCGGCGCGCAGGCTCCAGCGACTGGATTTCGGCGAACATGTGCCGCGCCAACTCGGCGTCGCCCGTGGCAAACGTCACCACCACCGCCTCCGGGTCCTTGCCGAGTATCCGGAAGATGAAATGCTTTAGACCGGCCTTCAATGGAATTCGATGGATGTGACGACGCCGGCGGTGTGCAGCTTCGGATCGAGCTTGGGGTTGTACTGCACGACCACCTGGCGTGCAGGCTTCTGCGGGCCACAGGCCAAGGCCTGCTCACCACCGCTGATAGCGATCTGAGTGGGATCGGCCACGGCTAGTTGTACGGTCTTGCCGCCACCAGTCTGAATGACCAGACGGCCGAGCTGGCCAATACAATCCAGACGCTCGAAAACTCCCTGCACATGTTCGGCGGCTTTGGGAGCTTCGTACCAGGCTTGCGGCTTGGGCGGCGCTTCGCCACCAGGGTTTAATTTCTTGCGCGCTTCCTCTTCGGCCTGGTGGATAGCGGCTTCGCTCTGTGCCTTCACACGCTGGATGTCCGCCTCCCGCTCGGCTGCAATCCGCCGGATTTCGGCCGCTTCGAAATCGGCACGCTCGCGTTCGGTATCCAGCCGCACCTGATGGATGCGCTCGCGTTCTTCGTCCGTCGCGGCGGCCCGCTCGGCGCCAGCCCAAGCCTTCTGCGCTTCCGGATATTTGTGGATGGACATCAGGGTCTTGGCCAGGGCCTGCCAATAATCGATGTTGCGCGGTTCCAGGGTGGTTGCCTTTCGGAGCATCGCCGCGCGCTGCTCGGGATTGTCTTTGTCCAACTCAGCGAGATGAAAGTAGGGTTCAGCCCAAAGAGGATTCAGATCCGCGGACTTCTTGAAATCGGCGCGAGCCTTGGCTTGGTCTGGTTCGTGGAGTCCCGCGTTGAGCCAGGCGTGCGGACTCAGGTTGGCAGGGTCGATCGCGCCGGCAAGAGTCTGATTCGCACTCTTGGCCGGCCTGCCGGCCGACGCGAGATCAGCCAGAGCGCCCTGAATGTCGTCCCGGTCCAACTGTACCGGCTTGAAATCGCGAACCGGGCTGAGCGCACGCGCCGATACCGAGGTGGTCCCGAAATTCGCTGCTCTCAAATATGCATCCGTCTGTTGATTGATCTCGGCGGCGCTCTTTTGAAAAGCATTGTGGCAGGCCGCGTCGAAGTCGCCGCTCTGCTCCAGATTGGAAATCATGACCCGCGTTCGCCCGGCGTAGTCCGGGTTCACCGTGACCAGCTGCATCAAAGCCCACCCCCGCGAACGCTCGGCTTCGGGAACCGGCGCTCCCAGAGTGACGTGCGTTCCGTCCACCTGGAGCGTCGAAAGCAGCTCGATCAAGCCTTCTTCTACAGGCTGTGGCAATCGGTTGGTGTTGTCGTAAAGCAGAATCCGGCCGAATTCCTTGAGACTATCCCGCGAAAATCCGCCCGATTCGGTGACCGCTTCCATCCGTGCATCACCCCCGACGGCGAACGAAGCGGGCGCAGCGGGCATTTCTTTGGCGTTCTTGAAGACCAGCACATGCACCGGCCAAACCAACCGGATTTCGGGCTTTCCGGTGATCACTCGCAGCGTCTCCCGGAACTGCTCGAGGAACATCAGTTGTTCGCGGGCAGGGCGGTCGCCAGCGTCGCTGAAGACCTCGAACGGGCCGGATCTCAAAGCGATCCAGTGGTCCGCGGCCGGCAATGAGAGCGGCAGGCAAAACAGCAACCACAAGCGCAACTGCACAGTCTCATGTTATCGCGGGCCGAGTGACGTGTGCGGAGATTCGTGCAAACTGTTCGCCAGATCAATGATTGATGCTAGGTCTGTTGAATTCAGAGAGAAAATTGCAACCACGGACGGGTGGGCGTGGCCGGCTGTCGGTCGGGTGGCCGGTAGAATGTGCCGCTACAGCGTGAGTCATTCCGCCCGACCGGGGACGACCCTATGGCGTGAGACCAGGAGATTCTACAGCCACATCCACAAAACGAAGGCTTGGCCGCTTTTATGGAATGTCCCAACATATTTAACTGCTTCAAGTACTGCAACAAGATTGGCCGGGACACTGCCATTGAGCTCTGCGCGCTTATCGCGAACGCACACGCAAACCAAACAGAGCAGCTCTAACAAAATTCGCGCAAATCGATCGTGTCCAGAAGGTCATGCGCCTGTACCTTGAGACTCTGCTGTGAGCGGGCGTGATCTCGCTGCATCTGTGAGGCAACGCCTCCTCAACCAATCTCGCGCACGGAGCCGGCCAGTGGGCAACGTGTGCCCGCCGCCGGGAAGCGAGGCCGAGCCTGCCAAGGCAGCGAAAAATTCGGATCCATGCCATTGCGGTACTCGCGTTTTTCGCTTCGGCGATCTTGGCTCAGCGGCCGCCGTCAACGGTCGTCGCTGGTGGCGAAATTCAGGGCAGCAGTCTGAGCGCCGGTGGCGTCGCGAAATTTGGTGGCGATCCCCGCAACGTGACTCTTTTCGGCGATTCGGCGGGCGGATGACCACAAAAGATCTCCGCTACAAACGTTGTGCTCATGTCATAGGGCTGCGCGATATCGTTTCGGTGACCCATAACGCGCAAACGCCGAGCAGCGAGTTCCATCATCTGGTTCACGTCGCAGGTCCGGCGGGCGTCATTGTTGATCCCGGCTATTCCCGTGTGGTGAAGAAGTCAGCGACAAGCAGTGCGAGTATAATGTCCATGTCTTTAGGACCGACTGCACCGACAATTCAGTATCGGAGCACGCTTATGAGGAACCCTCACCGGCTTACTTTTGGGGCTGCGATCGCAATCCTCCCGCTTCTTTGTGCGCCCGCTTTCAGCGCACAGAACAACACCATCTCCGGCGAGTTTACGGTCGAGCCGGCCACGCTGGTCTCGCTGGGCTTCGAGTGGCGCATCACGGGCGACGACAATCGAAACGCACACGTCAACGTGACGTTCCGTAGAAGCGGTGAATCCCAATGGCACGACGCACTGCCGCTCATGCGGGAACAGCACGAACTCATAGGCGATCCACCCCCGAATCTAGCTGTTGGACCAGGTGGGGCTGGAGCCGGCCCACGGTTTCCATTGTTCAAGTACACCGCGCCAAATATGTTCGCCGGAAGCATCCTCAATCTGGAGCCGGATACCGAGTACGAGTGCCGCTTTGTGCTGGCGGATCCAGACGGCATCACTGGGCCCACGGAGAAAACGGTCACAGTCAGGACACGAAAAGAGCCTGCGGCCGTCCCCGGGGGACACACATATCACGTTTACCCCGTTGGGTATGAAGGGCCGCGCCAGGAGCCGTCCTTCACGGGACTCATGGCAGCTTATTACATGGGCAGTGCTCATTTCGACTACGAGAATGCTTACCCGCCCCGGGTTCAGCCTGGTGACGTGATCCTCGTGCACGCCGGTCTATACGTCGGCGACCGCTTCCACTATATGAACGGAGCGCCGCGGCCTGGTTATCTGGCGCTAGGAAATCTCTTTGATGGCACTTACTATCTCACACAGAGTGGAACGCCGGACAAGCCCATCGTGATCAAAGCGGCCGGTGACGGTGAAGTCATCTTCGACGGCGCGGGATGTCAGACGTTTTTCAATATCATGGCCGCCAATTACAACTATTTCGAGGGCCTCACGATCCGAAACGCGAATGTCGCCTTCTTGATCGGAATCAAGAACATTGCCGGGGCAAGCGGCTTCACCCTGAAGCATTCACGCATCTACGACGTGGGGCGCGTAGTCCAAGCGGACTGGTCGGGCTCAAAGAACTTTTACATTGCCGATAACATAATGATCGGCCGTCACGACCCCAATAAGATGATGGGTTGGATCGGTGCGCTGTGGTCGAAGTTTCCCGGGTTCCCCGAGCTGTTGTTGTCGGAATATGCGGTCAAAGTGTACGGCCAGGGCCATGTAGTCGCCCACAATTACGTTGCGAACTGGCACGACGGCATCGATATCGCCACATACGGCACACCCGATGGTGCGCCAAACGATATCGCCGACCGCGTCCCCATGGATATCGACTTTTACAACAACGATATCTTCAACATGGGTGACAATTGCTTTGAAACTGACGGCGGCGCACGAAACATCCGGGTATTCAGAAATCGTTGTTTCAACTCCGCCTCCGGCGCGCTGAGCGTTCAGCCAGTATTCGGCGGCCCGGTTTACTTTTATCAGAATCTGATCTACAACGCGCCGACAGGATCTCTGAAATATATCGAAGAATCAGCGGGAATCCTTACCTATAACAACACGATTATCGGGGAGGGCCGAGCCGGGCCGGCGTCGAACGAAACTTTCCGGAACAACCTCATTCTGGCCGAGGGCGCGATGGATCCTGTCTTTGCGATTACGACATTCACCAATTACACGACTTCCGATTACAATGGCTTCCGCCCCAATCCAGGAGTGAACGATTCCTTCGAATGGAATTCGCCACCCTTTGAAGTCCAGGCTGATTTCACCAGGAGTCCCGTGACCCGCCGATTTAAAACTCTCGATGAATACCGCGAAGCAACCGGGCAGGAAAAACACAGCGTCCTTGTGGACTATGACGTATTCATGAAGGTCAGCAAGCCCGACCTGGCCGATCCGCAGCGACTTTATGACCCATCGGGATTCAGTTTCGAGCTTCGTCCGGGGTCTGCGGCTGTAGACGCAGGAATCGTGCTGCCGAACATAAACGACGACTACACTGGCAGGGCGCCTGATCTCGGGGCTTACGAGATGGGCAAACCGATTCCACACTATGGCCCCCGGCCATAACCGGCATTGCTGAAAAAACTTATCCCCACTCGCTCCGCGACCAAGATGGCACAAAGCGCGCAATGGATTGAAGTACTGGAGAATCGTCACATCATCGCTGCGCTGCGCAATGTAGAGGCTGTGCCGGCAGTTCTGTCTGCACCGACCGAAGCAGTTTACTTGCTCTTCGGTAATCCTCTGAACATTCGAGAGCTTGTGCAGGCGATGCTGGATAAAGGCAAGCTTCCACTGGTAAACCTGGACCTGCTAACTGGTTTTTCTCGCGATGCCATTAACGCTGAGTATTTGGCTAAGTGCGGAGCAGCCGGAATCGTATCCACGCACTATGAGGTGCTGCGAGCTTCTCAGAAGCAAGGACTGATCACGGTGCAACGAACCTTCGCTTTGGATTCTGCGGCTGTGGAAGCCGGGCTGAAAACGATTAGCCAGTTCCGGCCTGATGCCGTGGAGATTCTACCGGCCGTGGCCGCCCCGCGCGTGGCATCGAAATTGAGGCAGGTTCACTCCACGTTGCGTGTTGTTGCGGGCGGCTTGGTCAACGATCTGAAAGAAGTTGAGAACTTGATTGACGCTGGCATTGACGCAGTATCGGTCAGCGATCCGCGTTTCTGGATTCGTTAGCCTCAACGCTCTTGCTCCATCCGTTTCGCTCAGCAGAGTCTACAGGTGGAGAAAACGAATCAGAGCGCCGGCGAACAATCCGCCGAGGCTGGGTCCAAGAATGGGAACCAAGGCATAGCTCCAGTCCGAATTACTTTTGCCGGAAATCGGCAACACGGAATGCGCGAGCCGCGGCCCGAAGTCCCTTGCCGGATTGATCGCATATCCGGTGGTTCCGCCTAAGGACATTCCGATTCCCCATACGAGACTCCCCACCAGATACGGTCCCAGTCCGGCAGTTGGAACGCCGATCGCGGTCGCCCGCTTTGATGAGATCGCCGCAACGACAAACACCAGGACGAACGTGGCGATCATCTCACTGACGAGGTTCGCGGGCGTGTTGCGGATGGCGGGACTGGTGCAGAAGCAGGCGAGTTTCGCGCGGTCGTCCGTGGTCTTGGCCCAGTGCGGATAAAAGTGCACCCACACCAGACATGCACCCGCAAATGCGCCAAGTAGCTGGGCGAGGATCATGGGAGCAGCCTTGGTCCAGTCGCCGGATGCCAGAGCGAATCCCAGGGTGATCGCCGGATTAAGGTGCGCGGCGTTGCTTCCGCATGCGGCTGCCGTGAAGACGCCTGCCATGACGGCGAATGCCCAGCCCGCGGTAATCACGATCCACCCGCCGCCTTCGGACTTCGATCCCTTGAGAAGCACGCCTGCAACCACTCCGTTCCCCAACAGCACAAGGATGAGCGTGCCAATAAACTCGCCCAGTAGGATTTCATGCATGGCAATCGCTCGAAGGAACGGTCCAGTCAAAAGAACGGGTCACGGCTTTCTTCCAGTTTTGAAGAAATACGTTGCGGGCTTCATCCTGGAGCTTAGGAATCCACTCGCGGTCCACGCTCCAGTTGCTTCGAAGGTCGTTAATGTCGCTGTAGAATCCGATCGCTAGCCCAGCCGCATAGGCCGCGCCAAGGGCGGTAGTTTCTTTGCTTGCAGGCGTGACGACTGAACGACCCAGGATGTCGGCTTGAAATTGCATCAGAAGGTTGTTGACGGTCATGCCGCCATCGACGCGAAGCACACTAAGAGGAGTTCCAGCATCCTGTTCCATGGCGTCAACGACATCTTTGGTCTGAAAAGCAGTCGCTTCCAGAGCCGCACGGGCGATGTGCCCCTTGGTGGCGTAACGGGTCAAGCCGGCGATGACGCCGCGAGCCGATTCCTTCCAATAAGGCGCATAGAGACCGGAAAACGCAGGCACAAAATACACGTCTCCGTTGTCCTCAACCGTTTGGGCCAGTGCTTCGACCTCGTCGCTGGTCTGGATCAGGCCCAGGTTGTCTCGAAGCCACTGCACCAGCGCACCTGCGATGGCAACGCTTCCTTCCAGCGCGTAACATGCCTTTGAATTACCTAACTGGTAAGCTACGGTACTCACCAGACCGTGCTTCGATGCGACGGGGGTTTCTCCGGTGTTCATGAGCAGGAAACAACCGGTGCCATAGGTGTTCTTGGCTTGCCCAGCGTCGAAGCACGCTTGTCCTACGAGAGCTGCTTGCTGGTCTCCAAGAATTCCGGCCAAAGGCACCCCTTCGAGTGGACTCTGCTGGACAGAGGCGTAATTCATGCTACTTGGAAGGATACGAGGAAGGATTGCGGGAGGAATATCGAAGCATTCCAGCATGCCGGGATCCCAGGCCAGAGTTTGCAGGTTCATAAGCTGAGTCCGGCTTGCGTTGGTTACATCGGTGACGTGAATCCCGCCCCGTGGGCCGCCCGTGAGATGCCAGGCAAGGAACGTATCTATGTTGCCGAATAATATCTCGCCAGCCTCCGCAAGATTTCTCACGCCCGGAACATGATCCAATATCCAACGAATCTTCAGCCCGCTGAAATAGGTGGAAACGGGCAACCCGGTCGCAGGCCGAAATTGATCGATACCGCCGGAAGCAATCAATGCGGACACCATGTCGTCAACTCGAGCATCTTGCCAGACGATTGCATTCATTACCGGATCGCCCGTTCTGCGATCCCAAAGGACCGTAGTCTCACGCTGATTCGCGATTCCAACAGCCGCCAGGTCAGTCGATTTCAGATTCGCCCGGTTGAGGGCCTCCGCGATGACTTGTCGAGTCCGCTCCAAAATTTCCTGCGGGTCGTGCTCCACCCACCCAGGTTGTGGATAGAACTGCTGATGCTCTCTTTGCGCGATCGATACGCAGCGGCCGCCGCGATCGAACACCATGAAGCGTGTACTGGTTGTTCCCTGGTCGATAGCGCCAAGATACCTCTCGGTCAAGCTCATATTGCCGTTCGCTCCTCTGCTGCGTCGAAAAGACCGATCTTTTCCTGCAACTTCCGAATTAAGGTGACGTACTCGTCGAGCGCGTCCTGCTCTGTTGCCCGGTTCCATCCCAATTCTTGCGCGAGAATCGCGGCAACCACGGGAGCAGCCTTCAAAGACGTATTCCAGTCGAAGAACTGCAATCCCAGGCGCCGTGCAAGAATATCTTCGACTGAAGCAGCCATTTCATGACGGACGCAGTAAACCACCTCAGCCTGAACCGGTAGGGCGCCGTCTGCAATCGGAGAAAGAAGGTCGCTATTCTCCCGGAAGGGTTCGAGCACATTGGGCGCTAAGGAGCCGTACTTGCGGACCAGGTGTTCGGCGAGCGCTAACGATATAGGATAAGCCTTCATCAGTTGCTCCACGAGACGATCGGGCTCGTTTTCAGCCCCCCACAAACGAAAGCTACGAGTTCTGCATGGGGTAAACCGCCCCTGTAACTGTCTCTCTACTATATTGATGGTGTCTTCAGCCATGGCGCGATACACCGTCCACTTTCCTCCCATGATGCTAATCAAGCCACTCTCAGGTTGGATCTCAATTTCGTAATCGCGGCTGATCTGTTTGGTTTGCGAGAATTCCCCTGCTCGCACCAACGGGCGCAATCCAGCGGTCGCGCTCACAACTTCCTCAAGCGTGAACTCCGGATTTACATAACGGTTCAAATGTCGCAGTAGATACTCCGCTTCCCCGCGACCGACCGTCATATCACCTGCGGGATCGCAAAGGGTGTCGGTGGTTCCGACGAGCAGACGATTCATCCAGGGAATCGCAAAAATCAACCTTCCGTCTTCCGTGTGTGGGATCAAAAGCGCTTCTACACCGAAGTTGCCGGGCAGAGGAAGAAGGATATGAACTCCCTTGCTGGGTTGCAGCCTTGGCTCCGCCTGAGGATTTGCCAACTGACGGACATGATCGGACACGGCTCCTGTTGCGTTTACGAACATCTGTGCGTTGACCTTAAAACTGCGTCCCGAGAGCCGGTCGAATACGTTGGCCGCGATTACCTTTCCGCTCTGGTTCTTTTCGAAGCCAATCACACAGGCATGGTTGAGAACTTCAGCGCCCGACTGGGCGGCGCTTTGAACCAAGGCAAGGCTATAACGAGCGTCGTCGAACTGACCGTCGGAATAAGAAACCGTGCCTTGCAGGCCATCGGCACGGAGCCGATGCATTTTCGCCAGCGATGCGCGACGATCCGCGAAACTGCTGCCGGAAAGCCTGCTATTGCCTGACAGCCAGCCGTACATTTTCAATCCGATCCTGTAGTAGAACAAATCCCATGAACTACGGCAGGGGACGCAGATCCGCAGCGTCCGCGACAGATGAGGTGCATTGGCCATCATGGTGCGCCGCTCTCTAAGAGCCGTCTTGACGAGGCGGAATTGTCCGAAATCGAGCTGGGCAAAGCCTTGCTGCAGATAACGCAAGCCGCCGTGGATCAATTTCGTCGAGGCGCTGGAAGCACCCGAGCCAAAATCGGCCCCTTCCAGAAGAACGGTCTTTAGTCCCCGGAGCGCCGCATCGAGTGCGCAGCCCGATCCGGTTGCGCCTCCGCCAATCACGCAAACTTGAAAGGGAGTATCGATGATCCTCTGACTCGCCTCAGCTCTAGAAAACATCATGCCAAGGAGTCATGCCGCTGCGCGAAGACGTTGCTGTCTAAATACTCGCCCATAGTTCACGGGTTTCGGTCTCGGGGTCGTTGACGACCCGGCAGGTCGTGTCGAAAATCATGGTTGCTCGTTTCTGGAAATCGTACTGCGGCCAGTTCAGAACGCCCTTGTGATCGGGCTCGCCGCTGCGAGCGAATTGAATCCAGGCCTGGCTCATCTTGGCGGCCAATTCCTTCTCCTGGCTGGTATGCGCAGTCATGAACTTCGGTATGTCCGTGTTATCGAACACAAACGGTATTTCGGCCGTGTGGGGCGAGCGGAGCTTGCCGCCGAGCGCAGGGGACTTCCAAGCGAAAACGTACATATACACAGGAGCAGAACGCTGAGCCACCTTGCGTTCGGCCAGACGGATCGATCCGCGCCTGACGCCTCGATCGGTTCCCGCCAAAAAGAAAATCTCGCTTGGAGACGCACCTGGATAGGCGGCTCTATACGTGGCAAGGACACGCGGGGCGTCGGCATCCGGCGCCAACGCCGCGATCCGTTTCGCAAGGCCCTCCTCGGTGAGGTGAAAAGCATCGTCATCCCGCAACGAAAAAAACGTCTGTTCGGTCCGATTGCAACCAATGATGAGAGGGATGTCGGAGGAAATTGCCGAAGCGATCGGGTCAAAAGGATGAGCCGGAAGAATCTTTGGATCCAGAACCGGGCCGAAACGCGCGCGCATCCCCGGTGTGCTCTGAACGCTCTTCATGACAGACAGCAATGTTTCCACGGGTACACTCTGCAAATCGTCAATTCGGTCCGGCCCGATTTTCAGCTTGGCGAGCATCGCTTTGGTGAGCGCGTTCGCTGCATCGCGAGTATTCGCTCGCAGGCTGGGCCCGCTCTGTACGGCAGCGCGATGAAACAGGCCTCTGGCCGAAGGCATTGCCAGCAGCGTGCTGACCTTGGCGCCGCCGCCGGACTCGCCGAAGATCATCACTTGACCCGGATCCCCGCCAAACTGCGCGATGTTGTCGCGAACCCACGTCAGTGCTGCGACCAGGTCCAGCATGCCTGCGTTTCCTGAGGCGGCATACTTCTCGCCGCCAACATCGCCCAAATGGAAATAGCCGAATAGATTCAGGCGGTGATTAATGGTGACGACGACGACATCACCGCGGCGGGACAGCGCCTCGCCATCCACCCAAGGCCACGACCCGCTTTCCTGTGCGTAACCGCCGCCATGGCACCAGAACATGACAGGACGCTTCCTGTTCATGCTCGGGTCGGGAGTCCACACATTGAGACAGAGACAATCCTCGTCGTATCCGTCCGCAGCTCCGTTCGCCTGAGGAGCAAGCACCTCGACGTAGTTCATATTTTGCGGCGATTGATGGCCAAAGGTGAAGCAATCGCGCACGCCCGGCCAGGGTTCCGGTTTTACAGGCGCCATGAAACGCATCTTGCCGCCGGTAGGCGCGCCATAGGGAATCCCTTTGAACGCATGGATTCCGTCGTGCACTTTCCCGCGAATCTTCCCCGAGGAAATGTCGACGGTTTTGCCGGCGGTAGACGTAGGCTCCGCGCGGCTCACGCTTGCAAACGGATCGAACCCTGCCACTGCTCCCAATTGCAAGCCCCGCTTTAAAAAACTCCGCCGGTTAGGCAAAGCCTCCGTCGTGTCGTTGACATTCATGCTTGTGAGTCTCCTTTGCCGCACTTTCAATGGCGCTGGACTTCGCACCGGAACGCCGCTATGGAACCTTAGCCCGTTCGGCCTCTTCTATCAGGTCCACACTGTCGGCCCGCGTGATCCAACGCTCCTCGTTCAACCTGGTTACATCTGCCGCTACCTCGCGCTCATAAGCCTTGTGGTTCGGATAGAGGTGCTTGAGCCGGGCGGAATCGAAAGGCACTTCATGTCCCGCTATAAAACAAAACGACGTTCCAGTGGAGGAGCCGAACCATGTAGCGGTTGGTACGTCAACAAATGGCGAGCGGACGCCGCCCATAACGTTGCCGAATTCATCAAGGACAGGCTTGCCATTCTCCACGCGAATTGGATCGGCATGGGGCGCCGGGCGGCCCTTGCGCACCCACTCATCGAGCGCCCGCCAAGCTGCATCGAAAGCAATGCTGCTGGGGAATCGGCTGCGAGGCCCCTCTTTGCAATCCATGGGAGGTACTTGGCGGCCAGCTTTTATAATGTCGGCAGGAGCGGCGGAAAAATAAAGCTCATCCGGAGTTGCGTGCGCGGCTCCCGCAATTTCGTAATTCCGGAACTTTTCGGAGTCGGTGTCGCTATCGGGTTGGCGCGCTGCAATCGCGAGAAGATAGTCGGAGGTTGTCATCACGCGAATCACCGGCACCCCGGTATTGTGCACTTTCCTTCGCGGATCTTCGGCCGAAATCGGACCGGCACATTGATTGATGGGCGTGCCGAGCACCGGCGTGCCGATCAGATAGCCGTCGAAAAGAGGTTTGCCGTTCGCTTGAACATCCAGAGGGTGAATGGCGTTGGCATAAGTGACCAGAAAGCCGCCGATCTGCGAAAAGCCCCAGGCATAAAGGTGTTGCACCGGATGTGGAGCATTCGCGGCCACGCCATATAACAAGGGGTTGGTCTTGTCGCGGCTTTTGAGCCAGGCGGCTGTCTGCGAGTTGATGTCCCAAACCAATCCGTTTTCGGTTGTGCGCTCGCTGTCATTGGCGACATCAGCGCAGTTGCGCGGATCATTCAGAGGCACAGGGTTTGCCCACGAGAGGTCTCTATAGCGTTCCGGATCGAACTTCTTTAGGGCGTCCACGGCGATGGGCTTGGCGGTAATCCCCACCCAAGCGTCACCGTTGCGCACGAACTCCTTGTGCGTTAGCGCCCATCCGATATTCAAATCGAAGCGATTCGAGGGATTCAGCATTTCCACCGCCACCGTTCCGCTGAACTTCGAACGGTTCATCGGCCGCCGGACCAGAACGCGGGTTGTGTACGGCGCATGTGCCACGCGCACCGTCGCAGGGCCCAAGTCGGGCCAATCATAGACATTGGCGGTGCCGCTGATCAGGAATTCCTCTTCCACATATCCCATGTTCCTGAGGTCCTGAGGCATCAGCGTATGGTCCGCCGCTCCGAAGGGGTAGGAAGCCGTGCTGGCGGGAAGCGGACCTCTGACTTGGGGCACCGGTGTGGCTGGCGCGGCCGGGAACGCCGTCGCTGCAAGCATTGCTATCACCGGAAGAAATCCATTCCACTCGACTCTCAATGTTTGGCCTCCATCTCGCTCTTGGCAAACAAAAAACCGCCCTTACAAGTCGCAGTACGGCCTGTAAGGGCGGTTCTCTTTTTCTCTACCGCTTGGTGAACGATATCAGGGATACTGTTCGGTTGTCAAACGACGATGTCCCAACAACGACGCTTGCCCTTTGCGCGCTCCCACGAACCTTCTCTATACAATGTGAAGAGCCCGACGGTCAATACGGTAGTTAGGAGAGTCATCAGCATGCTTTTTGCGTATAGGACGATTTTGGTGGTGTTCGCGCTCGCGGCTGTGCCGCTATCGATCCCTGGCCAATCGGTGGAGTCGCCCGGCTCCGATGTGCCATTGGAGGTTCAAAATTTGCGCTGGCACATGCTGGATCCCGGCTTCAATAGCCTCGCCTTTCGTAGCATGGACATTTTGTTCACGACCCGCAAGGTGCCGCACAGCGGACCGGCCTGGCAGCTACCTCGCGCCGACCACCCACTCGATTTCACCTACACATTCGATGGCAAAACATACCGGCCAGCGGACTTCTTCGATCGTACTTACACCAACGCGCTGCTGATCATGAAGAACGGTGTGATCGTTTCCGAGATTTATCGGAACTATACCAACGATCAGACCCATTTTATCGCCTGGTCCGCCACCAAGTCGTACATTGGGACACTCGTCGGCATCGCACTATCAGAAGGCCGGATCAAATCGCTCGACGACGATATCTCGTCGTATCTACCCGAGCTGAAAGGCGGCGGCTATGAAGGCGTTACTATTCGCCAGGTGCTCGAAATGCGCTCGGGAGTGGATTACCAGGAACGCTACGACTTCTCTCCCACGAATCCAAGCCTTGCTGCGCGCAATCACGAAAACGCCCTGATTAAGAATGTTGCTCGTTTTGCCGATGCCGCGCGCACCATCCACCGCGCGCACAAGCCAGGCGAGGTCTTTGCCTATAAAACGCTCGACACCGCGGTCCTCGGCTGGCTGGTGGAACGTGTTGCCGGCGAAACTATTTCGGCCTACATGACACGAAAGATTTGGGAGCCGATCGGCGCCGAAGCGGATGGTTTCTTTATCATGGACGGCCTTCCCGGAGTGGGACGCGAATTCACAGGCGCCGGCTTCAACGCGGTACTCCGCGATTATGCGCGCTTTGGCCAGATGGTTTTGAACGGCGGCGAAGCCAACGGGCACCGCATCGTTTCCAGTGCTTGGTTGAAGGAAGCCACAGCCTCTACGTTCCCAGCGAACGGCCCGATGGGCTACGGATACCAATGGTGGACATTCGCAAACTCACAGGCGTTCACTGCGCTCGGGCTCCAGGGCCAATATATTTTTGTCGATCCGTCCACCAAGACAGTAATTGTGAAGGTGAGCTATTTTCCTCCAGCGGATACCAATGCCGAGCGAGAGACGGCGGCCTTCTTAACGGCCGCGTCAGCTTGGACACCTAGCCATGACGCGCGATGAGAGCCATCGCATCATAAGATGCGTCAAACGTGCCGCGGTTCACCGGTTAATTCGATGGTGAGGCCGTTCAGGTCACGGTTTTCGATGGCGGCCCGCATTTCGTCTGGCTTGTAATCTTTTACGAGCGCGCAGAAGTGGTCGATTTGCGGAGTTGTGTCCTCGCCTCGCGTTCCGCCAAAGGCAATATAAGCGCTGCCCATGCGCACGTAACAGCGCGGCGGGGAATCGCGTTCCTGGAACAGTTGAGGATCGAAAATTCGCCCGCACCAATCGGCGGAAGCTTTCTGATCCGGCACGGTCATACCGATATGTTCCAATCCCGTGGAATGGAGCGGCAACGGTCCGGAGCCCGGTTCTTCGGCGCGGCCGGTGACCGCCCATACGCCCGCCAATGTTGCCGCCGCAGCCAGTGCTTCCCGCCGGCTCCATTTGTTGGTTTGCATTGTCATCGTCAGATCTCGAGTTTGCCTGTGCCATCGCCGAACGAATCCTGCTCCACGCCCAATTTGTCGAGTATCGCGAGCAGCAGATTGGACATAGGCGTATGCGGCGGCGTCACGATGTGACGGTCGCCTTTCAGCCGACCGGAGCCGCCGCCGGCAACGACGACAGGCAAGGGATCGTGATCATGCTGGTTACTCATACTGCTGCCATAGAGAATCAGCCGGCGATTTTACGGACAGGAGGTCGATCCCGACCGGCACGCCACCCTCACCCGCGGAGTTACCGAAGCCGTGATTGCCGCTCTGCAGGGTGTCGTCAATCCGGGAGACAAAGTCGTCGTTTTGGAACCGGCCCACGAAAACTATCATGCCGGTATAGCGTCCGCAGCCGTTCTCAGCGAGCTCGATGCTTCGCTATGCAGGTGCCCTCGGGTGGGAATCGAGCACAGCTTTGACGGCGAGGCGTTCTTCGCGATGAGGATCGTCGAGTGCCTGACAATCCGTGTCGAAGACCATGGTAGCTCGCGGACCTGGCTCAAATGGGCGCCACGTGGGTAGGCCGCTGTGATTCGGATTACCTGTCCGCGCAAAAGCGATCCAAGCTCTGCTGACTTTATCGGCGAGCGCGTGGCGGTCCTGGCCGTTGCCGGTCATCCACTTGACACGATCCACATGATCGAACACAAAAGGCAACTCCATGCCATGCATGCAGCGAATTTTGCCGTCCCGAAGCGGCGAATACCATTTGAAGTAGTACAGGTAGGCTGGCGCTTTATTTTGCCTGGCCTTCAGCTCCGCGATGGTGTAAGCAGACTGGCGGAGCGAGCCGGCGTCAGACGCGAGGATCGTCGCCAGATCCAGGTTAGAGACTTTGCTGCGCCCTTCACGGTAAATGCCAATAATGCGATCCGTCGCCGCGTCGTCCACTCGCAAGGTTCGCTTCACATGTTGATGCAGCCCGGCGACGTCCAGATCAGTTGTCGTCCAGTAGGGATCGTTGGGCGCCGTGTAAGGAACAGACTCAGTTTCGACAGAGCCGACCATCAAGGGGATGTCGGCCGAAATCTCCGGTGCAGCAGGATCGAAGGGATTCGCCGGCATAGTCTTACCGTCGACCACGGGAACAAATCTTGTTGAGATGTCGCCCCGCGTTGCAAAGTTGGACCCAGGCTGACCGGTGGCGGCGTCGCGAGCCGTTTCCGCGCCGCGCCCGGTTCCCGACAGCGCGTCAATCAGTTTGTCCGCCGGAATTGCGGCGAGTTGATCCGCATCTTTCGGTTTAAGACCCAAGCGGCTCAGGTAGATCTCAGTCCATTGGGCAGCGTCATCTTTGGGCATGCCCCTCAAACCAGTGTCGCTGATTGTGCTCTGGATGATCATGCGATGATAGAGGCCGCGGGCGGTGGGCATGCTCTGGAGCGTGGCCACCTTTCCTCCGCCTCCGGATTGCCCGAAGATGGTCACATTCCGGGGATCGCCGCCAAACGACGCGATGTTGTCCCGAACCCATTCGAGAGCGGCGATCAGATCGAGAGCGCCGGCGTTCGCCGCATTCGCATATCGCGCGGATCCGGTTTGAGCTAGATAGAGAAAGCCGAACACATTGAGCCGGTGATTGACGCTGACAAGCACCACTCCGTGGCGCGACGCCAACTCGGTCCCGTCATAAAGAACGGAGCCCGACCATCCGGTGCGCATTCCCCCTCCGTGAAACCACACCATTACGGGCTTGCGAGAATTCCTGTTCAGGCCGCTGGTCCAGACGTTCAGGGTCAGGCAGTCCTCACTCATGGGCCCGTGTCCGGTTAAAGCATCACTCATCTCCGGAATCATAATCCTGACCGGTTGGAAAGAGCGTGGGCCGATTTCCGTGACTTCGCGGACGCCCGACCAGGGGGCAGGGTGCGCGGGCGGCAGGAAACGGCCATTACCCACCGGAGACGCGCCATAGGGTATGCCCTTGAAAGAGTGAACCCTGCCGTCAAAGAGGCCCTTGATTTTCCCGTTGGCCGTGGCAACGACCGGACCCGATGTCAGACTACCGGTTGCGGCGAAACTCCGACCAAATCTGCCGGAGAGAAGCAGGCCACCAGCGGTGGAGCTGAGAAATGACCGTCTGAGCATAGCTTCCTCCTGACGAGAGTCGAGTATCTAGAAAACCACTAGTTCCCACGTGCCCAGGCGTTCACATCGAACTGTTCAGGCACGCGCAGAAAAACACTAGAAGCGCCTTCTTCGAACGTTTTGTGGCCTTTCCCGGTAGTATCTTCAAGGAAGGCCATATCGCCAACGTCTAAATGAGCCCTCGATCCGTCGGACGCTTCGACATCAATTTTGCCCGAGACGGTTATCGCAAATTGCCGTGCTGGAGCGTTGTGGAACTTCTTCGCATTTGGTCCTGCAGGAGTACCTGAAAAGTTCATCGTGAGACCAGAAATCATTGCCCGTTTGCTGTTGGCTAGCTTAATCTCCTGAATATGGGTGTCACCGTTCGCATCGGACCAAATATGGAAAAGATGAGGTTGAGTGGGGAGCACCGTAGCGGCTTCCTGTCCGAAAGCACTGGAGCAGAAGGCACTGATGCCCATGATTAAGAGCGCGGCTCGCGTTTTCATAAGTAGATCGCTCCTCAAGTAGACATGGATTTGCGTCAAGTGGTCAAGCAACTATCCTGCGCGCCGAGCGCTTGCGCCTTTGCATACACTCCGGCTGAACGTCTTTCAACTTCGCGCGGCTACTCGGACGATCACAAACAGTTATCGTGCATAGCGATGCTATCGAGTATACTTTTCCAGCCGTCTGCTTGTCTCCTCGATGTACCCCAACACAGAGCGTTGTCGTTTGGGGCCGGTCCCGCTCGGGAAACTGCGCATCTAGAGAGTCCCCGGAAATGCTGAAGCTGTAGATGCTTTGACTTATGCCGAACTGGGTCTACCAATTCACGACCGCAAAAACGCGAAGTGAGCAACTGTACTCCTGCATCCACGGCGAAAACGAGGTAGGATACATTCGATTGAAGTCGGCCAGTGGGCAATATGTGCCCGCCGCCGGGAAGTGAGGTGAGCCTGCGAATGCAGCGAAGAATTCGGATCCATGCCATAGCGGTACTCGCGGGTTTCGCTCCGGCGATCTTAGCTCAGCGGCCGCCTTCAACGGTCGTCACTGGCGGCGAAATTCAGGGCACCAGTCTGAGCGCCGGTGGCGCGGCTTTCAAAGGCATTCCTTTCGCTGCGCCGCCCGTCGGCGAGTTGCGTTGGCGCGAACCGAATCCTGTGAAGCCGTGGAACGGCATTCGCGACGCAACAGCGTTCGGTTCAAGATGCATGCAGAACGGCAAGGATGTCAGCGAAGATTGTCTGTATCTGAATGTCTGGACTCCTGAATGGCCGGCGAAATCGCGCAGGCCCGTCATGCTGTGGATTCACGGCGGCGGCAATTTTGCGGGTTCCTCGGGCGAGGCCATTTTCGATGGGGCACAGTTTGCCCAACACGGCGTGGTCCTGGTAAGCGCCAATTACCGTCTGGGAGTCTTTGGATTCTTCGCGCATCCTGAGCTGACCGCGGAATCCACCCATCACGCATCCGGCAATTACGGTCTGATGGATCAGATCGCGGCGCTGAAATGGGTTCACGAGAACATCGCGAAATTTGGTGGCGAAACCCGCAACGTGACTCTTTTCGGTGAATCAGCGGGCGCGCTCGATATCAATGTGCTGATGACGTCGCCTTTGACGAAGGGCCTGTTCGCCCGCCTCATCGGAGAGAGCGGACCAGTGGTTGCGCCGCCATCGCTGGCCGAAGGCGAGAAGAAGGGACTGAGCGTGGCCGAGGGCCTGCATGCGCATTCGCTGAAGGAGTTGCGCGCCCTTCCAGCCGCGGATCTTCAGAAGACGACCGGACAGGGACTGTCGTTTCTCGGACCACTGTTGGGCGTAGTGGTCGACGGTTGGGTACTGCCCAGGGCGCCGTTTGCAGTATTTGAGGCGGGGCAGGAACATCGTATCGATCTGCTGCTGGGAACGAACGCCCGCGAACTGATGCGGCCGTTTTTCCCAATACCGGGATTGCGCGAGGGCATCACGGCTCAGTTCGGGCCACTGGCTGCGCGAGCTCTGCAGATTTATGGCATCGAGGGTGAGCAGGCGCCCGCCACGCCCGATCCGGTATACGGGGACGCAATGGCCCAGTGGGCGACCGACGCGCAGTTCCGCTGCGGCACGGTCGCCGAATTGGTGTGGCATTCGCGCGCCGGCAATACGTCTTACCAATTTCAATTTTCGCGCGTGCCTCCTGGGCGGGAGAGCGTGGGAGCAGCGCATGGGAGCGAACTTCCGTACGTATTCGGGACCCTTTCGATCGCCGCCCAGTCGCCGCGTGCACCTCGATTTGATGCGACGGATGGAACGGTGTCCAGCCAGATCCAGCAATACTGGACCAACTTCGCGAGGACAGGGAACCCGAACGGCCGTTCGCTGCCCCGGTGGCCGAAGTTCGATCCGGCAGCCCGGGCTTATATGGACCTGACGGCGAATGGTCCAGTAGCGCGAGAAGGGCTGCGGCGTGAAGCTTGCGGACTGTTTATGGAGAATGCCGTCGGGAAGTGAATGCCACCAGTCAGCCCGAAGCCCGGTTTGCCCGATTGAGCTTCGTCGCCGGTGTCATCAATCGTCGTTGCTTGGGACGGCAAACCGCTGTGAATGTACATCGGAAAGTTCGCCGGTCGTGCAAGTTAAATGAAGCATCGAGAAAGGAATGGGAAATGAATCGCCAGTTTATCTTCTTAACGCTTTCAGCAGCACTCGGAGTCGGAATGTTGCCATTACAAGCTCAGCAGGCCGCAGGCCAGACACCAGGAAGGCAACCGCCGCCCACGGCCGATCCCTACGCCAACAATGCGGCAGCGGGCACCCTCAAGTTCCCGCTGGCGGCGCCTGCCGGCAAGGATTCCGGTGCAATCACAACGCCGCTTCCCAACTCAGTCAATCAGGGCGCGATTGACGAAAAGTCGTGGAAGTACGGTCACGCTTTCGACGCAACCGCGGACGGCAAGATCTGGAATCCGGTGAAGCTCAAGATGATGCGGGGCGAGAAGGTAACTGGCGGGACATTCTTCGCCTCATCCGATCCCACCACCTACTGCGCCTTTGCGAACGCCGGCTACGACTTCGTTTGGACGGAGATGCAGCACAACACCCGCACCTGGTCCGACGTCGCCAAAATGTGGCAGGCATGTCCGCACGCGAAGGCGGTTCCCGGCGTTCGGGTCGCCTACGCGGATGAACGCGAAATTCAACACGCCTTGGATGCGGGCGCATTGGTGATCGTCATCCCTACCGTGAGGACGGTCGAAGAAGGGAAGGCGGGCAGAGACTGGACGTATTTCCCACCACTCGGGAAACGCAGCCTGGGCGGTGGCCAGGCATTCTCGCCTGACTTTTGGGGCAGCGTTCCGGGCGGCTATCGGAATACGATCAACGACAATGTGGTTCTCATCGAGATGATCGAAACCATCGGCGGCGCCGCGCAAGCGCGCGAGATCGCTGCCATTCCAGGCGTCGACGCCGTATTCGCCGCCAGCGGGGACCTCGGCAACTTCTCCGGCTTTAAGCAGGGCGAGCCCGACTACGAGCGACTGATTAACGTTGTGCACGACGCCGCTCTGGCAGCCGGCAAACGCCTCTGCGGACCTTTAGCATGGCGCGATCGCCCGGACTTCACCTGTTTCCAGGCCGGCAGTGAGACGGCAGCCATCGCCCGAGGAGTGGCGGCGGAACTGGGTCCTCTGAAGGATACGCAAGGTAAACCAGAAATCGGCCCGTACGCTCCGAAAAAGTAAGTTTCATCGGCCTGAATTTGGCGCCAGTCCGCTGCGCGGTCGATAAAGAACGGAAACAGATGAATCTACGAGGAACTCGAGTGGACCGGCTTACAAAAATCTTCTTGGTCACGTGTGGAGCGTTCGCTGCGTGCATGGTTGCTTGCGGTCAATCCAGCGGAAAACCCGGCGAATGGCCGACCTATGGCGGCGACCTCACAAGTACCCGATAACGGCCATTCGATCAGATCAACGCGTCGAACTTCAGCAAGCTTGAAATCGCATGGCGATTCAAGACCGATTAAGCTCGGCAACCGCCCCAGAATACAAGCTGGAAGGAACTCCGTTGATGGTCGACGGAGTCATCTACGCGACTGCCGGAACGCGGCGCGCCGTGATCGCCCTGGATGCGGCGACGTGAAACAGTCTCGCGTTTTTTATGTCACGCCCGCATACCGCCTCCTGTCGCTCGATGCCAAGACCGGATCGTCGGCACTGGGCTTCGGCGACAACGGGACGGTCGATTTGAAGGAGAACGACGATTAGCCGATCAACCTAAACGAAGCTGAGATCGGACTGCAGTCCGCTCCAGTAGTGGCCAAGGATGTTGTTCTGATCGGGGCGGCCTTCCTCGATGGGGCCGCTCCCAAGAGTAAACAGAACGTGAAGGGATATGTACACGCATTCGATGTGAGAACCGGCAAACGGCCCTGGATTTTCCATACGATCCCCACGAAAGGCGAGTTCGGATACGACACTTGGCTGAATCATTCGGCGGAATATACCGGCAACGCGGGCGTTTGGGCCCAGATCACCGTGGATGAGGAACGAAATAGGCGCGATCTCGCTGCCGGGGCCGCAGAGCGGGTCTCCGATGACTTACATGCTCGACGGCAAACAGTATCTCGTTGTGGCTGTGAGCGGTGGGTCCTACTCGGCGAATACGTGGCCTTTACTTTACCGTCGGAGTGAGAACAGGCGCAGGCAGCACGGAAGCACACACAACTTGGCGGGCTCGCCAATTAGTTGCTGAGTAGGTCGGTCAATTGGGAAACCCTTTCGACTTGTTCGAAATTGTGAATCGTTTCGAGGATTTCCGCCACTCGGCGTTCCGACAGCATCGATTTTGGCATCAGGGCGTTATACTTCGCTTCGATGTCGACCCATTGGATGCCTCGCGGAGCGGAGCCTTTCGGAGCATCCACAGTGCTGCTGAAACGCTCACCGGAGCGAGTGACGATTGTCACGGTAGCTCCCCACGGCCATTGATAGCGCACCGGAGCCGGCAAGGGGTCCTGCCCAACCAATCCAATGAGGCGCCGAATCACAGGACGCTCGATCATTGCAGGCTCAGCGTGCGCCCATGAAAAATCTTTGTCCGCCACCGCAGAAGCAAGGTAGTAAGAGAGACTGTGAATCGCCTGGATGACATCTGCGGGTGGAACGTCAGCCACCAGGCCACTCTGCGGACCGGCAACGAGAATCTGTTTTACATCTTCCGGTTGCGCGTTGGATTCGCGCGCTGCGTTCACCGCGGCTTCTACCGCTGGGTGCAGAGCGTGTGCACCAGGAACAAGCTTCACCGCCAGGTATTGGGAAATTTGATATCCATCGTCCGATCCGTATTTCAGCTCGGCGAGTAACCTGCCGGCGTCGGGCACGCCACCGCCGAACACCGCCAGAAACCCGCCGCGCGCTTCGAGCATGTCCGGATTGACGAGATATCCCCGGCTGGCGGCAAGCGCGGCGTTGACCGAAGTGAGAGCTGCATTTCCCGCGTGATACTCGCGTGCCCAACTGTTGGTTCCGATCGAGAGACCGCCCACGGAGGTAGCGGTGATACCGATCGCCTGGGCCATCTGCTCGTCGGAAAGACCCAGCAGCTTTGCGGCTGTAACGGCTCCGCCGAAAGCCACGATCGACGAAGCGTGGAAGCCGGAACCTACGCTGCCGCTGATCGCCCCGGACCCACGTCCCCTCGAGGCAGAACTGGCTATGATGGCGTCTGTCATTCGTCCAGCCACCTCATATCCGGCAACCATCGCGCTCAGTGTTTCCTGTCCGCTTGCGCCCGTCCGATCGCCCACAGCCAGTCCTACGGCCGTCAAACAGGTCCCGATGTGCGCAACGTTCCGCAAGTCACTGTCATCGGAAGCGTAGGCGTCGCTGAGCATCGCGTTCACGCGCGCCGCGGAATTCACAGGCAGCTTCGCTCCGTCGAACCACAGCGCCGCTTCGGCCTTACCCCCTTGTTCCTTGGCAATTTCCCGGATGATGCTGACCGATCCGATCTTTGTCCCAGCAGCCGCGCCGCATAAGGTGCTGGCGAGAGTCATCTTGCTGTACTTGATCGGCGTCTGCGGAAGAGTGGAGTAGCGGATCGGAGAGTTAACGATGCGCGCCAGAGCAAGAGCGCTCGCAACTTTCCTGGCGCCACTATTCTTTTCCTGCGAGAGAGCCATGCGAGTCATTCCTCCTGCAACTACCCCGGCAGTAACGAACTGTCTGCGATTGAATCGAGTAATCGGCATAAATGTCAGCGGTTTGGAGTGAAGACGCGGGACACCTAGATTCGAAATCGCGCTCGGGCTTCCGCGACAGTCGCAGGCTTGAGCCCGTAAATGGCCGCAATCTGGATCGCCGCCCGCACCATTTCAGTATTGTCGCGTGCCACGCTGCCGTCCGGCAGGTGAATACTATCCTCCAGTCCAACACGCACAAGATCGCATCCGAGCGCTAGGCCCAACGTGACGATCCTGAACATGTCGCGGCCGGTCGCCGTTACGCCCCAGATCGCTCTGGGGAACAGGCGCAAGCCCTCGTCGATGTTGAACAGAACGTTTCTTGCAATCGCAGGTGTGGCCCCAAAGCCGCCTCCGTGCAGCAGCCAGACATTATCGCGATCGCGTTCAAATAGACCTTCGTTGGCGTAACGCAGCAGACGATGGAGAGAACTCGCCTCTACCACCTCGTATTCAAGAGCCGATCCCTTCGCATAGACAGCCTGGATGGTCTTCTTCAATAGTTCGGGAGAGTTCACGTAAGGGGTCTCGGCCGGATAGCCGCCCTCGGGGTTATAGAAATCGGCTGAGCCTCCGGCGATTCCGAACAGATCCTGACGCGGCTCAATTTCGAGCAGCCCGAGCCGTTCGCTATCCGTGGGCCAGAGGAACTGCCCGGTCGCCGGATCGCGGCGCACACCGATGCCATTCGTGGTTTGGATGAGAATGGGAGACCTGGCGCGGATTTGCCGGATGACCTCGGCGTAAATTTCTCTGGCGCTGCTATTCCTGCCCTGAGCATCGCGTGCGTGGAAGTGAATGAGAGAGGCGCCCGCCTCGTAACAACGCGCCGCGGCTTCACCGATCTCGGCAGGCTGTTTCGGAACAATGGCGCCTTCGCGATCCTGCTGCATGCCCCCGTTAATGGCAACCGTGACAATAACCTTGTTTCCGTCGAGCATCAGAGGTTCCTTACTGGCCGATCCGTTTGAGCACGAGATGATATTCGTGAATCTTGGTATTCTCCCGCGATCCCGACACCACGATCTCGTTTTCGGTAAACGTTCCCTTCGCCAGATTGTGAAACGGATTACCGCCGTTGGCCTTTACCTCAGGGTCATTCTCATTCTCGTGCAGGACAAAGAAGTGGATCTGATTTCCGCGAATCACTCCATCCACGATTTTCCAGGTGGGTTCGCCCGGACGTCCCTCGATGTGGCCGGTCACTACGTTCCCCTCCTGGCGCAGCACAAAAACATTGGCGCCACCCGCGGACCAGCGGCCCGTCAGGTCGGCCAGCAGTGGAACGGAGGCCAGAATGAAGAAGACACCCGCTCGAAGCATCATTTGTAGTCCTGCTTTGCAGGTTGGGACGTCTGCATGTGCTTCCATGACCTTTCGTTTTCGAGGCAGACCTCGTCGATCAGTTCGATATTGAGCTCGCGCGCCTCTTTCAGGGAAGCAGTCCATGGGTGCGTGTACACTTTGGGATCGTCGACGGTGATCTCCACCTCCAACGTTCCCCAGCTGGGGCGGCGCAGCCGTTCGGTCATTTTCGCGGCATTGGTCATCGGTGCGCCGGCCATGTCGATCCACAGATCGTCTCGGAAGCCATTCGTCTGGATCACGAGCGTGTCACCGTCCCATTTGGCGGTCGAGTACCCGTTCCACGAAGGGTTGGGATCCTCCGGGAGAGGACGTCCGTCGATGAAAATCTGCCGGTACATCGCGTTCACCTCATAGAGCATCACGAGCAACTGGGGAGTGTGCACAATCTTCGTAAGGTGAGGCATTACCCATGTTCGCGGAGGATTATCAGGGAGGCAGCGAACGTGTGGATCGTCTTTGCTGTATCTGTGCTTCACGAGTTCGGCCGCCCAGGGCTGGTACGGGAGACCACCGGGCAAGTCTTTCCCGATGTTCAGTGCAAGTGGTGAGCCCCCGATTTCGATCCCGCAGAATTCGCCTGTCGCCGGATTGCACTTATTGATCGTCGCGGCGTGCCAGATGCCGGAGAAGTCCGGTTTCCCATCCGGGAATCGCGGCGTGGGGGCGTTCAGATTAGGAGTCCCGTCGGCGTTTTTCGGTACGCCGGCCGTCGGGTAGTTGATCCACTGTCCAGAGCCGGGAACCGACGCCGCCATGATAAGCAAGCCAAGCACGTGGAGGCGCACGTTCCGCTTTTGCCCGTGGACTGTGTCCACACTTCCCATTCGCTTTCCATGTTCGGATTTCGGCGCTCTGAACAGCACCCGGCAACCATTCGCTAGACTTTCGCGCAATTCAGAGTACTCGATAGTGAGAAGCACTCGACGAATCACCCGCCAATCAGAAGTTCGAGACATTTCAGGGCCTCCTCGGAACGATCCCAGCGCACCGGGGCCCGCCTTGGCCCAGCGTGGGAATCAAAAACATACCTGAGAGCGCATTGTACTACTCGCGGACAAACGCCGGCGGCCAAGATTTGGCCGAGAATCGGGGTCGTCAAAGACGTGCCGGGATTCGCACATTCCGGATCACTGAAAAGCATTGAAAAACTCGGATGATCATTTATCTGCAGAAAGAAATTCAGCTTGTCCCACCCGTCACGCTTGCCAAGCGGATCTAAAACGTCGTCTAACCGAACTCCCGGTTGGATTGACGGGCCCGGTGGACACTAAGGATCCGCACTCGGCTTCGATGAGTTGCCACTTCGCTCGATACTGCGGAGACGAGCGCCGGCCAGAGGATCACGAGTTCGAATGGTCGCGAGTGCTTCATGTGATGATCGCCTGGCTTCTGGCCAGGAGTCCCGTTGAGCCCATTGCCTGTCAGCAAAACAGACAACCCCTTGATAGATCGAGCCGGCTGGGGGTGAATGCACTCCCGCAACGACGAGCGGAGGGGGTTAACGATTGATGAATTACCCACCCAACTATCCACCCACGAGTGTACTTTAGCACGCAGAAAGTGCCTGGCCGTTACTTCCAAATTATTGAAGGAATTGGTCGGGGCGAGTGGATTCGAACCAACGACCTCCTGGTCCCGAACCTGATTCGGCATTTTCTGAAAGCCGCCGTACAATCAGTGGCTTCCAAGCCATTGAATTCAAAGCAGGTGGTGGAAACTTGGTTGAAGCTTGTTGGGGCCAGTGGAAAGCAGGTGCTTTCGTCATCACAAATCTATCTACACTCATTGCACGCCCCAGAGGATTACCCAATCCGGCATCGGCCCGCTCATTCGGTTTGCCTATGGTCTAAGGAAAGACTTTCAGGCAGTCCTCGCAGCTGTGGAAAGTCCCTGGAGCAACGGGCAAACCGAAGGACAGATCAACCGGCTGAAGGCCATTAAGCGGCAGATGTATGGGCGCGCTGGATTCCAACTGCTCCGCGCGCGAGTGCTGCCGTACCGGGCCATGGCGCCTTGAGCTGCACCGAAAATGCGGAAGATCCATTCTTCAGTTGACATTCACATTTGTTAAGCCTGAACGGATTCATCAGCGTCAGTTGAATCGTTGAATCATACAGCTGTCACGCTACACGTCAAGTACCGTCGGTTAGATCGTCAAATCTTGCTCACCGTTGGGCAACGTTGAGAATGGCGTTTAACCGCAGTCACTACATTTTTCACTACAAGTTTTGACAGGCGCCGCAAATAACCGAGGTCCTGAATCTGAAATCGAACGGACTTGCGTGGGCCAAGTCTGGTTGTCAAACGCACACATCTCTCTAAACATCGGCGCAGCGGTCAATGCTGGGGTCCCATCAAGACCCAATCGCTGCCCGCATCGTCTAGTCCTAGGGTCGTGAGGCCAGGCTCACCAATCGAGGTGATCGCGCCGTCACTGAGACGGCAGACTGCGAGACTCGCCCACGGTACGCTTTCGCTCAAGAATGTTAGCAAAAGGTAGCGTCCATCTGGCGACCAGTGCAACGCGTGCTGGATCTTTCGTCCCGGCAAGATCTGCTGTTGCCTCTGACCCGATGGGGCGATTAGCATCGCCTCACCCTGCTGCCCGCGATACGAGATCCAAAGCCCATCTGGAGACCACAGCGGGTTGGACCCTCTGGCGAGCTCGCGAGATGAATGTTTTTGCAGGTTGTAGATGAATATTTTGCCGTCTTTGCCATAAACTATCTCGTTGTCATCCGGAGACCATGCGATAGTTTGTGGTCGTTCGCCAGTTGTTGCCGCGAAGCGTTCCTCTGGTAGAGAATAGATTTTACTGAAGGACGCCGAGCCAAGGGAGCCAAACAGGAGACCTCGAACCCGGCTCGTGGAGCCGTCTGCGTTTTGGATCGAATCTGAAATCGTCGGGGGCAGTGGCTCACGTTCGCCCGTAAAGGCCATCATCTTTCCGTCGGCCGACACGGCCAGAAAAGCAGCGCTAATTCGGATCGTAAGGCGGCGCCGCTCCACTCCCTTCAGGTCGAAAAGGACGACGTTCGGCTTTACATAGGACAAGAGAACACCAGGATTCCCAGATTTTAGTTCAGCGGTGCTTGGAATGGAGTGTTCTACGGAAATTAGTTGCCGACCGCCTGTAGTCACCCAGGTGTCCGAAGTCCGACTGCAACAATTGAGTTTTTCCCACCTATGATCGAAGTAGGCTACAGGTAGAGTTCCGGATGACGGCCACGTGGTGATTATCGCCAAACCCTCACTGCGGGAACGCTGCGCGAGTTCCGCGTTGAGATCTTGGTTCACTGGGAACGAAGGCGCACAACTTTGGAGGGCGAGAAGGGTGCATACGAGGAATGCATCAGAGATCACGTGCATTTCAATAAGGCCACGTCGGGAGATAAATCCAATTATTCCACCCGACATAGCGAGGATCTAAGGACAAAACCAAGTCTACTTTCAACAGACTCGCTAGTTCATCCGGCGGGAGCAACATCGTGGTGAATGCTAGGAGCGCGGAAACGCTGGTCGGGAAAGAAACTATTGTCTACAAATTTACCTACAGCACCGAAACAGGAAGGGGAAGGGCGCTTGCCAAGTTATTGAAAAGATTGGTCGGGGCGAGTGGATTCGAACCACCGACCTCCTGGTCCCGAACCAGGCGCTCTAGCCAGGCTGAGCCACGCCCCGAAAGAACGGCGGGAGCCGCCGCATTTCCGAGTATAGCATCGCGGCGGATGTAACCGGCACCTACGCTCTGATCGAAATCGCCCCGGCAAGAGGCCTCCCAGGTTGGGGGTGTTCATCCTGTTCCGGAGCGACTCCGGAGGGGTGGGGATTTCACCGGCCAACCAATTTGCCCGACGCGCCGTATGAAGGAGAAAGTATTGTAAGATGAGGCGGCCGCTCCCTGCCACCTGGAACGCAAGGAAGGAGATCATGCGATTGGCTCGAACAGAAACTTTTATGCTGCTAGCGGCAGCTGCGATGGTCGTCGGGTCGCTGCAATCGGAAGCGACTGCGCAGGAAACGGTGGACGCGGCAATGATCGCTCGAATCCGGGCCGAAGGGCTGGACCACTCCGGGGCGTCGGATCTGTTTTACACGCTGACGGACGTTCTCGGGCCGAGGCTTTCAGGGTCTCCCGCGTACGACAAGGCCGCCCGCTGGGCCTTGGACCGCTTCCGGCAGTGGGGGCTGGCGAACCCGCACCTCGAGCCTTTCAAGTTCGGCCCCGCCTGGACCCTGGAGAAGTTCACACTAGAGATGACGGCGCCGCGCTACATGCCACTCGAAGGGTACGCTGCGGCTTGGTCGCCATCGACCACTGGCGTCTTGACGGGAACGCCCGTCTATGTCGGCGATAGCACCATCGAGGAGATCGACGCGCTCGGCAGCCGTCTCCACGGCGCCATCGTCCTGACGGCGCGTCCCCAGACGGAGTTCCTTCGCAAGGACCGGCCGGATCCGTCCGAGGGTGCCGAACCTGTCAAAACCGGGAACCCTCCCTTTCCTGGCCCATCCAGCCGGGCGACCCAGCGCGAGATCCTCTCACGTCTTCAGAAGTACGGGGCGGGAGCCGCGCTCACTCCATCGGCCACGCAGCACGGTACCGTGCGTGTCCAGGGTAACCGGGAGACGCCCCCGGATGCGGTGCCTATGTTGGTGCTGGCGGCTGAACAGTACAACATGCTCGTCCGCCTGGCGAAGGCCAGAGAGCCGCTGAAGCTCCGCCTTGAGGTCGGCGCCCGCTTCACTCAAGACCGCCTGGATAGTGACAACGTTGTGGCCGAGATCGCGGGCATGGATCCTGTGCTCAAAGACGAAGTCGTTCTGGTGGGCGCTCACCTGGACTCCTGGCACACGGCCACCGGCGCGACGGATAACGCAGATGCAGTCTCGGCCGCGATGGAAGCGATGCGCATTCTGGCTGCGCTCCACGCCTCGCCGCGACGGACCATCCGGGTCGCCCTCTGGGGAGGCGAAGAGCAAGGCTTGGTCGGATCCCGGGCTTGGGTGGCGCAGCATCTTGCGGACAAGGCGGCGCGCGACCGCATCGCTGTCTACTTGAACGACGATCCGGGGACCGGCAAGACCTACGGCTTCTACATGGAGGAAAACGCGGCGGCGAAGCAGATCTTCGACGCTTGGCTCAAGCCGCTAGCCAGCCTGGGCATGCGGCGGAACGTGATCGAGGGGATTGGAAGCACGGATCATGTGCCGTTCGTCCAGGCGGGCGTGCCGGCCTTCACAACGATCAAGGACTTCGAAAACTACGACGTGCACACGCGGCACACCAACGCCGACTTCGCAGACGCCGTCAAGATCGAAGATGTGCGGCAGTCGGCAGTGGTGCTTGCCGTCTTTGCGTGGCAGGCGGCCATGCGGGACGAGCGAATCCCCCGCGGCCGCTAATCTAGGGGGCAACCACGATTCCGGCCATTGTCACGTCGTTGTGGAGATCGATTGTCCGTTTGAGTTCCAGCGTCGCTGCGTCGTAGATCTCGATTTGAAATCCCGCACCGTAGATGTAGAGTTCCTTGCCGGTGCTCGAAATGGAAAAGCTAAAGCGCGGGCGGCACGGAAACTCGCGCGTCCGCGTGCGCACGTGGCGCGTTAGATCGATCGACCAGAACTCGCAGCGGCGCGTTCCATATTCCCCGTTGCTCGCGACGGTGTAAGCCGTCTTCCGATCGGGCGTCACCTCTAAGCCCAGCATTCCATCGGGCGCGGGGCCGATCGGGGAAAATTCATAATCGCGCGTGCTCAAGTTAAACCGGGCGATTCCGAACATCTTGCGGCGCACGGATGGATCCACTGCGTTGAAGACCGAGGTGTAGAAACCGGGCTCATTGAGCGATTCCAGGGCGGACCCGACGCCCACTTCGACCACGCCCGGAAAATTCGGCTTAGCGAGCGGGATCCGGCCGACGACCTGGAATGTGGTTGTGTCCAACACCACGACGCTGTCGCGGAACTGATACAGATACTTTCCATCCGGTGACACGAAGAAGAGCGGACGGAAGAAACTGTCTCCCGTGTTGACGTTGGCTTCTTCGTCTTCGGGCGCGATGTCGACGGTGCGGATGATTTTCTTTTGGGCCAGGTCGATGACCGCGTACTTGGGCGTTCCGATTTCGAAGCGGTCAATCTTCTTGTCGATCTCGGTGAGCACGGTGTAAAGCAGTTTGTCTTCGGGATCAGGTGCGACGCCGCTGCTGAAGCGAAACTGGCGGTTGCCTGAATTCAGCGCGAAATGATTAATGACTTTGCGGGTAGCGATGTCCACCACCGATATGCCGGCGCGATCGCCGCTGGTGAGATAAATCTTTTTGCGGTCATAGGACAATCGCATTCCCGTCGGCAGCCCGGCCTCTGTTGGAAATCGGTCGATGACCTGCGCGGAGGCCTCGTCGACCACCAGAACGCCGTCCGGATGTGCGCCCAGAAAGATGTTGCCGGCCTGTACGCCGCCGCAGGCAAGGACGAAAACGGCTAGGACATTCTTCATGGGTAGATCAAGTCCAGATTGCGCCAGTCCTTGGTGGCGGAGGCGCACTTGGCGGTCCAATCGGGCGCATTGTTCAAGTGATCCGGCACCTGGGCCGGCCAATAACAACTAAACCAGCAGTCGTAGATGTCGCGTTCCACCGGAGCGCACAGGCCGGCGGCGCCGCCCGCGGCGTCCACCTCCCAGCCGGGCGAGAAGACAAAGCTGCAGCCGGTGGGGACGTGCATTCCAGGCGTGGGCTTGTTCTCGCCCTGGAGGGCGAAGACGTCTTCGTTCTGGGATGCGGCAGGCTTCGATGCAGCGTATTGTTCGATGCGCTGGGCCTTCTTGTTGATGGGCAGCAGATGCTTCATGAGTCCCCTTTCACTGGTCGATTTCCCGGTCCCAGACGACGAACAGGGGAGGCGCGACGACGAGGTACGATTTGCCGATTAATGGCTTACCTTCGCGATTCCGCTCGCTCTTCGCCGTGCCCACTACCCAAACGTTTCCGTAATTGTCGCGCGTCTGCTTGCGCTGCGGGTTGGGTCCGTCGAGGGCGGGCGTGAACAAGCCGGCGCTGCTCAGCGAGCCGACGAATTCCTTGTCGTCATCGTCAAACCGCTCATAAAACTCTTCGACGGACCACGTCGCGTCGATGGGTCCCAATTCGATGTCGTCGGCGGTGCCAGGTTGGCCGTCGGCGCCGCGATTGTAGGCCACGGCTTCAAACTGCTGATAACCCTTTTGGTGCTGCGATCCGCCGCCTAATCGCGCGAGCGAGTTTTCCGGGAGCACCTTGATGTAGTCGATCTGGTCGTAGACCGCGATCGCGCTGGGGAGGTTAGCGTGCCCAACCACAACGTCGCGCCTTCCGGAGATGGCGTTCGCCGCGACATCCACGTTGACCACCACGTCGCGCGAAGTGTTCGAGACAACGCTCCGCACCTTGATTCCCGGCCCGAAGTCGACGTCCGCCGGCGAGATTTGGCTCGGCAGGCTGTCGCCGAAGATGCGAACGCGCTGGCCTTCGGAACCGGCTTTCAGCGCACGGCGGTCGACGGTCAGCAGAACCGGCGCGCCCGAGGAGCGCTGCAGCTGGACGTCGAAACCGAATTCGTCGTACGAGCCCCAGAACCAGCGGCCACTGCCTTGCAACTCGTCCGGCGATATCCAAAGGGCTTCGTGCATTTCCGCGGGCACGTCGCCGGGCACCGAGCCGGAGGGCGTCCCCATGGAGCGTCCGCGCCAGGCATAGCCGGAATAGACCACCGCGCGGCCTTGCCGTTCGATCGCTGCGCCGCCGGCCGCGGGCTGAAGTTTGATCGTCGTGTTGAATTCGTCGTCCGCCGAGCCTGGCGCGACGACCAGTTCGCCGTAATAATCGCCATGCCCGGCAAGGTGCGCTGTTACCAGCCAGGTTCCCGCCAGTTTGGGCGCCCGCATCCTAGCGCGCCATGCAGCCCATTCAGGCGTGTGCAATGCATAGTTCTTTGACAGATAGTCGATGGCAAGATCCACGAGTTTCGGTTTCGGCGCGGCCTGTGCATCGGGGCCAGCACCGGCGAAGATATCCTCTCCTTCTCTGCGCCGCCAAGCGGCCTCACCTTCGGCATTGGGGTAGTAGCCGATGTGCATATTCAGCAGCAACTTCCATTCGTCAGGGGATCGCCGCCAGGATGCCGGCCGTCCGAAGGCGTGGCAGGAACCGCAGGTGGTCCGCATCGTGGGGATTGGATAGACTTCATCGGGAATCGTGTGCTCCGCCATGTAAAGCACGGGTTTGGCCTCTTCGGGCGCGAGGCCATGACTCGCACTCAGCGACTTGACGATGGCGCGCGCTTCCTCAGGCGTCAACCGCAGGCCGTTCGACCGCACCATGCGCCGGATCACCTCCTGCCATCCTTCGGGTGTAGTGCGCTCCCAGGAAATGCGGCTTAGGTTTCCGTTGTGGTCCTCGTGGTGGCAGACGCTGCACTTGGCAATCACCAGTGGGTCTGTGACCGGAATGCCTTCTACCGGATCGGGGTCCTGGGCGTAGGTCCCAAGTCCGGACAAGAAGAACGCCACAACGGCTAACCGCAAAACCCTATGCATATGCGACTTCCGGTAGAGACCGCCAATATAGCACTGGTCCGCCAGAAGAGACAAATGTTAAACGCTGGAAAAAATGCAAGCGGGGAAGAAGGCGGGGTGGGTCGCGTTTCTGCCCGCAACGTGAGATGATCCCATGAAGGAAGGAGAGCCTCGTATGAGCCTTCGACTTCACGTTCTGGCGACCGCCGCCCTGGGCGTCGCTTTCCTGGCCGCATCGTCGCCGGCCGCGGAACCGGCCGCGGCCAAAAACGGCGCGAACTGGACGCCGCCGCGCACATCCGACGGCCAGCCTGATCTGTCGGGCTATTGGTCCAACGCTACCTTCATCCCTTTGGAGCGTCCGAAGGAACTTGGGACCAAGGAGTTCTATACCGAGGCCGAGGCGGTTGCGATCGAGCGCAAGAAACTGGAAAAGGAACACAGCCAGGCGGCCAACGACATTCACTACGACAACGTGATCTGGCAGGGCGAGAAGAACGACAAGGACGCCGTGAGCCGGCGGACGTCAATCATCTTCGATCCGCCGGATGGCCGGATCCCGCCGCTGTCAGCGGAAGGCGAGAAACGCGCAGCAGAGGAAGCCGCGATCGCGAAGCGTCGCGCCGCCTCGGAAAGCGCCGAGGTCCGATCGCTGGCCGAGCGCTGCATCACGTGGGGCGCCGACGGCCCGCCGATGCTCGGCTCTACCTATAACGCCAACGTACAGATCCTGCAGACGCCAGGGCAGGTCACCATTCTTACCGAAATGATGCACGACGTCCGGGTGATTCCACTGGACGGCACCCCGCACATCCCGGCTGCGATCCATCAACTCGGCGGCGACTCGCGCGGGCATTGGGAGGGCGACACGCTGGTGGTGGACTCCAGCAATTTCAACGCTGAAACGAACTTCCGCGGTCCGCCTGCGACCGCGCGGCAGGACATTTTCTCCAGTCCGCGGCTGCACGTGGTGGAGCGGTTCACGCGCATCTCCGAAGACACCATCGTCTACCGGTTCACGGTGGACGATCCAGGCAGTTGGACCAAGCCATGGTCGGGCGAACTTCTCATGAATAAGACCAAGGGACCCATCTTTGAGTACGCCTGTCACGAAGGGAATTACGGCCTGGTGGACATCCTCGAGGCAGCGCGGTTAGCCGAAAAGTCGAAAGCGGCGCGATAGCGCAAAAGGAGGCCACGTGCGCCTACAATCGATTGTTGTTCTAGCTTTGATGGCGGGCCCGACGTATGCACAGGACGTCCGCAGTGTTTTGGAAACCGCAGCCCGCACGATGGGCGCGACGAATCTGAAGACCGTCGAGTACTCCGGCAGCGGTTGGGACTCCGCCGTCGGCCAGAGCTACAACCTGACTAGCGACTGGCCGCGTGTTGAGGTTTCCAGCTACACGCGCGTGATCGACTACGATGCCATGACGTCACGCGAGGAGCGCACGCGCCGGCAGGGCAACAATCCGACGCAGGGGCGTCTGCCGCTTAAGGAAGAGCACATCACAGCGTTGTCGGCTGGGGGCTTCGCTTGGAACCTGCGGGGCGATACGGTGCAGCCGCAACCCGGTCGCTATCTGGAAGGTCCGCCCGTCGCAGAGCTGCGGCAATTGGAGATCATGCTGACACCGCACGGATTTTTGAAGGCTGCGCTGGCGGCGGGCAATGCTACGGCGATTACGCAGCCCATCGTAGGGCCGTCGGACGGGGGTCTTTCGGGCAACGGCCGAAAAGTCACCATCGTTTCCTTCAAGGCGCTGGGCAAGTATCGGGTGAACGCCACCGTTAATGACCACAATCTGGTAGAACTTGTCACTACCTGGATTCCTAATCCAGTCTACGGCGATCTGTTGTATGAGTACCGCTACACGCAGTACAAGGATTTCGGGGGCATTCAGTTCCCCGGTTTGATTCACGTGCACATGGGCGATCCGGTGCTGAACCCGGCGCACAACATCTACGAGATCAAAGTCAGCGAAGCGAAGCCAAACGTTGAAGTTGCCGCGCTGACTGTGCCCGAAGCCGTGCGCGTGGCCGTCGCTTCGCCGGTGCGCGTCGAGTCGCAGAAGCTCGCCGATGGCGTGTGGCTGCTCGCGGGCGGGACGCACAACAGCGTGCTGGTAGAGTTCAAGGATTTCGTCGCGGTGGTGGAAGCGCCGCTGAGCGAAGCGCGGTCGCTCGCGGTGATCAACGAAGTGAACCGCCTGGTGCCGGACAAGCCGATCCGCTACGTGGTCAACACGCATCATCATTTCGACCACGCGGGCGGACTGCGCACGTATCTCGCGCAAGGAACGACAGTGGTGACGCACGAATCGAACAAGGATTACTACCTGGACATCCTCTTCCATCCCGGCGGATGGACGCTGCAGCCGGACCGTCTGGCCACCTACTATCCCATGTTCATGATCAGCCGGCGGCCCGCGCCGATCGAGACGGTGAACGCGAAGAACACCATCAGCGACGGCGTGCGCAACATGGATATCGATCACGTTCAGGACGTCGCCTATGCGCTGGAAGATCCGTCCTACCGGCAGGGTAACCATGCAGCGGACATGCTGATGGTCTACCTGCCGAAGGAGAAGATCCTGATCAATGCGGACCTGTACTCGCCGCCTGCGCCGGGCCGGCCGCTGCCCGCTCCGACACCCGGCATGCTGACGCTCTATCAAAACATGCGGCTGGAAAAACTGGACGTCGAGCGCCACGTGCCGATTCACGGACGCGTCGGGACGAACGACGAATTCCTGAAGATTGTCGGCAAGGCGGCCGAGGCGACGTCGGCGTCCCGTTAGATCACTTCTCGAGCCACGCGGCGAAACCAATGTCGGCCACGTCGACGCGCGATTTCGTAAAGCCGCTCTGCTTCACAAATTCCTCGAATTGGCTGTTACTGTAAGCGCGCTTGAGCAGCAGCAGGCGGAACGTCCATTTGGTGAACACCGTGGACGGCAGGCTCAGGTTCATATGATCGACGTGTTCTTCGATGACGCTCATCGGCACGTCCTTCCTTAGGTCGACGATGAGCGCTTTGCCGCCGGGTCTGAGTACCCGCCGCATTTCGCGTAGCGCTTCCACCGGCTCGGCGAAGTTCTTGAACGCCGCCCGGCAGATGATGCGATCGAAAGTTCCATGTTCGAAGGGAATCGCCGCCGCGTTGCCGCGTTGGAAGTCGACTTTGACGCCCTCACGCGCCGCGTTCGCGCGCGCAATTTCGACGAACGTTTTGCTGATGTCGAGGCCGGTGACTTCGAACCTGCCTAGTTTCGCCAATTCGATGGCCAAGAAGCCCGGTCCCGGCGCCACTTCCAGGATCTTGCTGCCGGGCTCGATTTCGGCCGCGATTTCGCGCGCCAGTTTCTGGAACTGCTCCATGTCCTTGCCGGTGGTGGATGTGTACCAACGTGCCATCCAACCTTCCATGCCCATACCCTTGTGTGCTCGATGATTTGCTGTGTGCATATTGATTGACCTCGTGGTTTCAGTTTGGGGCGCGACGTCTCCGGAACAAACACCCAATCGGCGAGCGGCGGATCGCTACCGGCGAACACGAGTATAATTGTCCGCTGACGGGAGGCACGATTATGATGCTGAGACTCTGGATGGCAGTTTGCATGGCGCTGATGGCAGCTGGAGGGGCAAGTGCACAGGGCTTCGCACCGGCACAAGGACTGGTCATGCAGCGTAACCTATCGCTGAGTGTGGCGAAGACCATTGCCGAGGCGACGCTCGCCGAGTGCAGGGCTCAGGGATTCCACACATCGGCGGCCGTGATCGATCGCGCCGGACAGGTGCTGGTGATCCTGCGCGATGAGGCGGCCGTCGCGGAGACGGCGGAGATGGCCCGGCGCAAAGCTTACACCGCCCGCATGTTCCGCAGCACTACGCTGGAGTTTCAGAAGCGAACCATCGACGACCCAGCTCTGCTTCCACAGCGCAATGTTGCCGACATTTTGGCCTTAGGCGGCGGCGTGCCCATCCGGGCGGGCGGTGAAATCATTGGCGGCGTCGGAAGCGCCGGGTCGAATCAACAACAGGACGATGCTTGCGCGAAGGCCGGCTTGGCGGCCGTCGCCGATCTTCTAAAGTAGCCGCGCGCTAAGCAATCTTGATCTTGCGCACGAACTGGCCGTTGTCTTCAAGGAAGGTCTTCTTCCGGCTCAGGTCGGCCTCGGTCTGTTGCACGTTGCCGTCGCGATCGGTGGCGCGCGAGACCAGTGTGTGCTCGCCGGGCGTGGCGTCTTTCCAGTCGAAGGTGAACAGCTTCCAGGAATATTGGGTGTTGCCTTTGTCCAGAGCGGCGGGCCGCCAGTTGCCCCCGTCGACGCTGACCTCGACAGACTTCAGCGGCGTGCCATCGTTCAAAACGAAGCCAAACACCTGATATCCCGCTGCGGTTTTGCGGACGCGCGAGATCACGGACTTCAACTGCATGCGCGTGACTTCGGTTTCCACCCACTGCGTGCCGGGATCCGTGTCGCCTCCGGTGCCGCCAACGCCCCACAGATTGCGATACCAGCGAGCCTGGAAGTTGCCCAGGAAACGGTCTTCCATCAGATGAATTTCGGAGACCCACTTTACGTTGCAAACGCCGTACCAGCCCGGCATGATCAGGCGGACGGGAAATCCCTGATCGCGGGTGAGCGCCTGGCCATTCAATTCGTAAGCCAGCAGCGGGCCCGGCTTGAGCGCGTTCTCCACCGTGATGCTGCGGGCAAACTGCTGTTCCAGGTTGAAGGTGTTTTCGCGAAACACCACCTTTTCCTTGCCGCGATCGGTGCCGAAGAACACTACTTCGCGGGCCTTCTCGCCGATGCCCGCATGTTTCAGCACGTCGCGCAGTGGCACGCCCTTGAAGCGCCCGCAGGAGGAGAGCCCGTCAAAGAAGCGGCTGCTGTTGCCGGAGCACTCGTAGCCGTTTACCAACTCGGTTGCTTTCATGCCCTTGATGTCGGACAACGAAAGCTCCATCGGCTTGTTGACCATGCCGGTAAGTTTCAGGCGCCAGGCATTGCCGTCGATCTCTGGGCGATTGTAGTGCTGGATCCAAAAAAACTTGTCGTTAGGCGTGATATGGCCATCGATGGTGCGGATATCGAGGAAGCGATTGGCCGCGCCGGGAGGACCGCCAGACTTGTAGTTCGCCGGATAATCGATGAACGGAATATCCTCTTCGCCTTGCGCCATCGCGGGCACGGCCCAATCGGTCAGCGCCAGCACGCCGGCCGCTGCCAGCCCCAGAGTTTCTCGCCGCGTCAATTCCGATGCCATGGTTAGTCTCCTATTCTTGCTGCGCCCGGTATTATATCTCGCCGCGACGTGCCGCTTGGCCGATGTGCTCGGCGGCACGGTACGCCAGGGCCTGGATGGTGGCCGTGGGCTGCTGGCGCGCGCAAGTCACCAGGCTGCTGCCGTCCACCAGGAATAGATTGGGGACGTCGTGCGCGCGGTTCCATTTGTCCACGACGCTCAAGCGCGGATCCTCGCCCATGCGGCAGGTTCCCATCAAGTGGCGCGAGTAAGTGACGTCTCCGGTGCCAGACAGGTCGACCCAGACCTTCTTGGCGCCGGCCGTCTCCAGGATCTCCTTCTGCTTTTCGATCAGGAAGTCGACCGCTTTCAAATCGTCCGGATGGTTCTTGAACGTGACGCGCATGGCGGGAAGGCCCCAGGCGTCCTTCACCTTGTCGTCGAGCGAGATGCTGTTTTGCTCCACTGAGAGGCTGCTGGCATGCGCCAGCACGCCGCCGACGTGCGTGTAGTATTGGCCGACGGCGCGCTTCCACTCGGCGCCCCATTGGGGCATGTCCGAAGGCATTCCGGCTAGCGCGAAGCCGGCGGGATAGTAATCGAACCGGGCGTCCAAGCCGCCGCCGCCGTAGAAACCGCGCTTGGGGTCGGAGCGATAGTAGTCATGCAGCACGCGGGTGACGGCGATGCTCTTGTATTCGTTTAACGGGTGCTCGAAATAGCCCATGGCCATGGCGCCGTTGTCGAACATCAGATATTTGCCGACGTTGCCGTTGGAGTTGCCGAGGCCCTGCGGGAACCTGTTCGACTTTGACATCAGCAGCAAGCGCGGGGTTTCGGCGCCGTTGGCGGAAACGACGACGGCTTTTGCGCGCTGAAAAATCTCGCGGCCGCTGCCGTCGAAGTAGATCGCGCCAGTCACGCGGCCGTCCTTGCCGACTTCAAGCTTCCGGACATAGGAGTTCGGGCGGATCTCGCAGCGGCCGGTTTTCACGGCCAGCGGAACCAGTGCAGCCAGCGTGCTGGATTTGGCGTTCATCTCGCAACCAAAGGCTTCGCAGAATCCGCAATGCGAGCAGGCTGCGCGTCCGTGATACGGTTGCGAAATCACGGCCATCGGCGCGGGAAACGGGTGCAGGCCCAACTTTTTCGCCGCGCGCTCGAACAGCACGCCCGACGATTTCACCGGCATCGGCGGCAGCGGGTAGGGCCTCGACCGCGGGCCGTCGAACGGATTCGAACCGCCTTGCCCAGAGATCCCAAGGTCCCATTCGGCTTTGGTGTAATAGGGTTCCAGATCGTCGTAAGTGATGGGCCAGTCGCGAAGGTCCGCGCCCGGGACCGCGCCAACGGCCGACCGCTCCCGGAAGTCCTCCGGATGAAAGCGCCAATAGTTGCTGGTGTAGTGCACCGAGCCGCCGCCGACCATGCGGCCATATTCCACCGCGGGCTGGATTTTCGCGGGCTCGGCGGCCGTCTTGCGGAACGTGTTCGGCTGCTTCTTGAAATCGTTGGTGAAGGCGCTGCGGTACAGGACCGCGACTTCATCATGCATGAAGTCCTTGGTCTGAAACCACGGCCCCTGCTCCAGCACCACCACTTTGAAACCGGCTGTGGAGAGTTCCTTGGCGACAACACCGCCTGCCGCGCCGGCGCCCACGACAATGAAGTCCACTACCTCGTTCGGGCGGTACTTGGCGTCGCTCACTTCAGTTTCCTTCCCGTGGCTTCGGCGTCGTAGTAGCCGAATGGCGGCTCATAGCGCGCGGAGTATTGGACCCCGATCAGTTTCCAGCCGGCCATGTCGCGATTGCCGCCATACTTGGGATGTCCGAAGAAGCCGAGAATCGTGTGCCGCCGCACTTCCTGAAAGAACTCGGTCTGCTCGATGGCCTTGAGCAGTTGGATTTGTTGCACGCTGGAGAGCCCGGCGATGTTCGCCGAACCGGGAAATAACTGGGCTCGCTTGGCCTGCGCATCGGCCAGCCCGCGCTTGTAGATCTCGCGTTTATCCTGATCGTAGCCAGCGAGCGCGCCGTCGATGAACCAGATCACGCCCGCGCGGTCGGCGCCCGGCGTGTCGTCATCAGGGATGATCTGCGCGGCAATGGCTTTAATTTCAGCCGCAGTAGCCGGATCGAACCAGGCGAACTTCGCGGCGGTTTGCGCGCGCAACGCCTCGGTCCAGCAGGCAGCGGCGAGCATCCAATCGCGACGGGAGAGGGTGAATTGCATGTGTGAGCCCTTGAGCAGTCAGGCTAACACAGCGCCTTCGACTAGCGCGTCGACGGCGTGACCTGCCGTAGCGGTTCCGGCATGTCGGCCAGCACGTACGCCATCACGGCCATGGCTGCGATGTTGGCGCGCAGATCTTCAGGCCGGATCTTGTCCACGGTGTCGGCACGCGTGTGGTGCCAGTCGAAGTATCGCGTGCCCACGGTTCGCAGAGCCAGGCCCGGCACGCCCTCCATCATCACCGGCGCGATGTCGGCGCCGCCGCCACCGATCTGGATGGCACCGGCGTCGATCCGGTCCAGCAGGTGGCCGATCTCGCGCGTCTTCGTCAGCATCGCCTGCAGATCGCCGGTGGTACTGAGCCCAAAGCCGATCGGTTTCTCCGCGCCGCCATCCATCTCGATGGATGCCACGTGATTCTTCACCGCGTCGCCGATCCACGCGCGATAGGCATCGCCGCCCGCGCCGCCGTTTTCCTCGTTGGTCCAAAAGACAACGCGGATGGTGCGCAGTGGTTCGAGCCCCAACTCGTGAATCAGGTGCGCGGCTTCCAAAGCCGTGATGATTCCCGACCCATCATCTTGCGCGCCCTCACCGACATCCCAGGAGTCGATATGGCCGCCGATGTCGACCACTTCCTCGGGATGCTCGCGGCCCGGTATTTCGCCGATCACGTTGGCGGATTCGGCGTCGGGCAGCGTCTTTGCGTCCATTTCCAGGTGCACGCTCACCGCGTTGCCGGCATCCAGCAGCCTCTGGATCAACAGCGCGTCTTCGATGGTGACGGCCGCTGCGGGGATCTTCGGGAAGCCATCGGAATATTCCAGCGCGCCCGTGTGCGGAGACTGAATGCTGACCGGCGTAATCGAGCGCACCAGAGCCGCCACGGCGCCCAGCCGCGCCGCCCGCGACGGACCAGCGGTTCGATAAATCACTGTGCGGTTGTAGCCCTCGTACGGAACATTGAAGAGAACAATCTTGCCTGCCACCTGGGCGCGGCCCAGCTTCTCCAACTCCTCGAAGCTGGAAACCGCCACCACCAGCGCGGTGATGCCTTTCTTCGGCGTAGCGATGCTCCCGCCCAGCCCCAGAATCGTCAGCGGCCGGTTCACCGGCTCCACCACCGCGGCGCTCTCATTGCCGCGCACCCAGTGCGGAACCTTTACCGGCGGCGTCACGACATTCACCAGACCGTCGGCCTTCATCTGCGCGGCCGCCCAAACAACGGCTTTTTCGAGCGCCGGCGAGCCGCTCAGGCGGTTGCCGATGCGGTCGCACAAATAAGTGAGTTGTTCCATTCCGGCGTGATCGGCCAGCGCCGCGTCAATCAGTTTGTTGGCGGTAGCGCGATAACGCTCCGTGAGGCCGCCGGTCTCCTCCTGCGCGGCTAACGCGCCGGCGAAAGCGATTCCGGCGATCCCCAACAACAGATGTTTCTTCATAATTTACTCCGGCTGCCAATCACGAAATCGAAACCCATGCTGCCGCATCACCTCGCGGGTCTGTTCGAGCACCTCCGGCAACACATAAAAAAAGGCGCCCATCCGCTCGCTGCGAAAGATCACCCCGCCGCTGTACTTGTCGGTCTCAACGGCATAATCCACGCCCGATTCGGTGAGCGCCGATTCCAGGCGCAAAGCCTCGTTCAGTTTCTTGGCGATATAGACCAGGTCCATTTCACGCTCGCCAAAAAACTCCGCTTCACGCCGCATTGCTGGCTTAGGCGCCCATTCCCCGAACCCGCGCCACCATCGATTCGTAGGCCTTGGGATTCGCTCTGTTCATGTTTTCGATCTGCATTTTAGCCACTTGCTCCATATGGCCCAGATAACGCGGCATACCGAGAGCTTTGCGCGTCTCCTCCACCAACGGCGAAATCTTGGTCCAGATGAACAGCAGTTCGCCGCCGCTTTGCAGGAACAGCTCTTGATTCAGCGCGCCGCTGGTGACGAACGACGCCGCCATATCCCAATAACTGGTGACCATGCGGAACGAAGCGTCCGCATCCGATCCCGGCGGGCAAGCGGCCTGGTGTTCGGCCAGCGTGCCGACTTTGTAGCCGGCCAGCCAGTTCCGCGCTTTGCGCATCCGGTCTTCGCGGCGCAGTTCGTACAGCTTGAGTATCAATTCCGCATCATGATGAGTAGGTTTGTCCATAAGGGCTAGTGTAATCCGCCGGAGGGGCCGCGCCAAGTACGAAAGAACTAGTCCCGCTTACCGCCTAGGGCGGCTCGGAATCTTGCCGAGCCACGACCATGAGGGAGTGGTCACGCCGGATATCACGAAAGAACTGGAGAGCATAGCCCGCCTCCACCCACCACACATGCGACAGCCGTGCTTGCACCCGCCATCAATAAGGAAGAAGAACTGCACTGGCTCGCGCTCCGGCTGATCCCCGGTCTCGGAATGCGCAAAGCCGGCCAGCTTCTGGACCGGTTCCGTTCGCCGCACGCCATCTTCCGCGCGTCGCGGGAAGAGCTGGAATCGGCGGGCCTTTCTGGCAGCGTCGCCCAAACCATCGCCAGCGGCTGCACGTTCGACGACGCCATTGACCAGCAGCAGAAAATGCTCGAAACCGGCGCGGCGCTGGTCCCCTGGTCAGACCCGGCTTATCCGCCACGGCTCAAGGAAGTTTACGACCCGCCGATCGTGCTGTTCGCGCGCGGCCGCCTGGAACTGCTCCAATCCGTCATGCTCGGTGTCGTCGGCACCCGGCGGCCTACCGCCTATGGGACTGCCGCGGCCGAGCGCCTCTCGGCTGATCTGGCCCAGGCCGGCCTCACCATCACCAGCGGAATGGCTCGCGGCATCGACACCGCCGCCCACCGCAGCACGCTCGCCACTGGCGGCGATACCGTGGCAGTCTTCGGCTGCGGCGTCGACTTGGTCTACCCGGCCGAGAACCGCAAGCTTGCCGACGAGATCGCCCAAAAAGGCCTGCTGTTGTCCGAATTCCCCATGGGCTCGCCGGCCTATCCCCAGAACTTTCCGATCCGCAACCGCATCATCAGTGGTATGAGCGTGGGAGTCCTGGTTGTCGAGGGCGCGCAGTACAGCGGGTCGGCTATCACAGCCAAAATGGCGCTGGATCAGCAGCGCGAGGTCTTCGCCGTCCCGGGCAACATCACCTCTAAGATGAGCTGGGGGCCCAACCTGCTGATCAAGCAGGGCGCCAAGCTGGTCCAGGAGTGGAACGACGTCCTGGTAGAACTACCAGCCGAAATCCGGCGCCTCCTGATCGCCAAGGCGCAGGCGCGGTTGGGCGTTATGTCGTTGGAAATGAAGGATGAACCGGGCAGTCTGCCGCCGGAGCTGGGCGGCGCCGCTCGCGCCCTGCTGGCAAAAATTCCGGCCGACGTGCCGGCCCATGTTGACGAACTTCTCGAAACTTTTGATACTCTGACCTCATCAGAGGTAATTGCCGCCTTGTTTGAACTTGAGTTGTTAGGTCTGGTCCGCCAGCTCCCCGGCAAGAACTTTGTTAAAGTGTGGTAGACTTCATCCGTCATCTAACTGTAAGTATTCGTACGATTTAGGATAGCTATGGCAAAATCGCTCGTCATCGTCGAATCGCCGACGAAGGCGAAAACAATCGGGAAGTATCTCGGCAAGCAGTACGTCGTGAAGGCGTCTCTCGGCCACATCAAGGATCTTCCTAAGAAGGATTTGGCAGTAGACGTCGAGAAGCACTTCGAGCCTCATTACGAGGTGATCGAAGGCAAGAAGAAGCTCATCGCCGAACTGAAGCAGGCCGCCAAGGACGTGGACTCCGTGTACCTCGCGGCCGACCCGGACCGCGAGGGCGAGGCCATCTGTTACCACCTGCAGGAAGAACTGAACGGCTCTAAGAAGGGGCCTAAGATCTTCCGCGTGATGTTCAACGAAATCACCTCTAGCGCGATCAAGAAGGCGTTCGAGAAACCGGGTTCGGTGAATTTGCACCTGGTGGACGCGCAGCAGGCCCGCCGCATTCTGGATCGGCTGGTGGGCTACAAGATTTCGCCCCTCCTTTGGGATAAAGTCCGGCGGGGGCTTTCGGCCGGACGCGTCCAGACCGTCGCGCTGCGGCTGATTGTCGACCGCGAGCGCGAGATCCGTGCCTTCATCAAGCGCGAGTACTGGACCATCGACGTCCAGCTCAACGCCAAGAAGCCGCCAATGCTGACGGCGCGCTTCACCAAGAAGAACGACGAAGCCATCGAACTCGCCGACGAAGCCACCGCCAAGAGCCTGCTGGATCAGGTCGACGGCGCCAAGTACCTGGTCCATTCGGTCTCGACAAAGGAAAAGAAGCGCAACCCGGTTCCACCGTTTATCACCTCGACCCTGCAGCAGGAAGCCGCCCGCAAGCTACGCTTCAGCGTGAAGCGCACCATGATGCTGGCGCAGCGGCTGTACGAGGGTGTGGAGCTGGGCACCGAAGGTTCGGTGGGTTTGGTTACCTACATGCGAACCGATTCCACACGCGTGTCGCAGGACGCCCTGGACGAAGTGCGCGCCTTGGTGAAAGAGCGCTACGGCCCGCCGTTCTGCCCGGAATCGCCCAACGTTTATAAGAGCAAGAAAGACGCTCAAGACGCGCATGAAGCCATCCGTCCCAGTTCGGCCCGGCGTACTCCCGATGACGTCGCTCCGTATCTCCAGGAAGACGAGCTGAAGCTCTACCGGCTGATCTGGATGCGCTTTGTGGCGTCGCAGATGACGCCGGCGATATTCGACCAGACCACCATTGACGTCGCGGCCCAAGGCAAGGATGGCGCCACTTATATGTTCCGCGCCACCGGAAGTGTGCCGAAGTTCAAAGGCTTCCTGGAAGTCTACGAAGAAGGCAAGGATCAGAAGGACGATGACGATGAGGAGTTGAAGCATCGCCTGCCTGCGGTCGTGGAGGGCGAGGAGTTGAAGTTCAAGGCGATCCTGCCCGAGCAACACTTCACCGAGCCACCGCCGCGCTACAACGAAGCCACGCTGGTGAAGGAGCTGGAATCGGACGGCGTCGGCCGGCCATCCACGTACGCCTCGATTCTCTCCACCATCCAGGAGCGCGAGTACGTGAAGAAGGAAGGCGGCAAATTCGTTCCCACCGAGTTGGGTATGGTAGTGACCGACCTGCTGCTCGAAGGCTTCGAAAACCTCTTCAACGTGAAGTACACCGCCAGCATGGAAGAGACGCTGGACGAGATCGAAGAAGGCAAAATCGACTGGCGCGAGGCCATGTCGGATTTCTATGAGCGCTTCTCGAGAGACCTCGAGCATGCCGAGCGCCATATGACCGACATCAAGCGCATGGAGGAGCCGACCGGCGAGAACTGCGAAAAATGCGGCAAACCCATGGTAATCAAGTGGGGCCGTTTTGGAAAATTTATCGCTTGTTCCGGCTACCCCGAATGCTCCAACACGCGCGAGCTTCCGCCCGAACCCGGCACCGTCGAAGGGCTAACCGAACAGGACGCCGAAGAATACTGCGAGAACTGCGGACGGCCCATGGTGCTGAAGAAAGGCCGCTTCGGGCAGTTCTACGCCTGCTCCGGTTACCCGGACTGTAAGACCACCAAGCGCATCGGCGGCGAACAGAAGAAATCGGACGTGCCGCTGGATGAAAAATGCCCGCAGTGCGGCAATAATCTGCTGCTCAAGCAAGGGCGCTTCGGCGAGTTCACCGCTTGCAGCAACTACCCCAAGTGCAAATTCGTCAAGCAGAAGACCATCGGGGTCGCCTGCCCGAACTGCTCGGAAGGCCAGGTAGTGGAGCGGCGCAGCAAGCGCGGCAAGACGTTCTATGGCTGCAGCCGCTATCCGGACTGCGATTTCGTCGCCTGGGGCAAACCCATCGCCGAGAAGTGCCCCGAGTGCGGTTCCAGCTACCTCATCGAAAAGTGGCTCAAGGCCGGTCCAGTGGCGCAGTGCCCGAACGGCGAGTGCAAATATAAGCGCGAATTGCCGAAGGTGGAGCAGCCGGCCTAGTTCGGGCGCCGCTATTTGCCGCGGCCCATCTTCGCCAACACCGGCTGATTACTCTTGTTGCACTTTCGGCTCGTTTTCGATAAACCGTGCTGTCATGTCTCGCCAAAGGTATCGCCTCGGCTCGCCCTTCCCTTGCGCGAACGCTTACGTCCTCGCCAGTCAGGACCTCGTTCTCGCAGACGGTTACTATGCAGCCATTCGTCTCGATTTCGACGGGCTTTTCGTTGTTGCTTTGGCCCGTTAAGCCGGCGACCCAATGCCTGAATTGCCCATCTGCATACTCGCGCCACTCGGCAGTGTACTTTCCATCTCCTCCTGCGGCCTGGGCGTAGTCTTGAGTTGTGCCCTCCAGGACCAGGAATCCCGGGCCGCCTCGCGGTGTGAGCGAGTCGACCGCCGCACCCAGTTGCCTTAGGGCTGGTGAGCTTAGCAGCGCCTGGTTTTCAAGAGTGAGGACCGAACCGGCAAACCCAAGAATCTGGCGGTGGCGATCAGCAGTGAAGTCCTCTCCATACTGGAGTGCTCCGGACTCGGTCTTCGAATACGGTGTGAAGCGTTCGAGCGCCTGTCCGTCAGCGTGCTCAAGACTACATTGAATCGCTTCTTGCTTAACGTCACTTTCGCGATGAATAGTCACGTCGAAGCAAAGGCCAGCTGCTTCGATCTGGCTCGATCCTGAAACCTGGTGAAGGTGACGCAACGCTCCAAAGGCGAACGGTGAGTCAGTTACGGCAAGGGAGTCATCGTCAGCAGCTTCATATTGCTATAATAATGCTGTGGGCAATATCATGTTTGCCTGGGATCGGCGGAAGGCACGATCCAACCTGGTAAAGCATGGCGTCTCTTTCGAGGAAGCACAAACCGTTTTTCTGGACGAAAGTGCCCGCTTGATCGACGACTCGGAGGACGAGGACCGCTTCCTGTTGTTGGGCTACAGCTTTCAGGCGCGCTGTCTGATCGTCAGTCATTGCTACCGGCAATCCGACTCGGTGATCCGCCTGATCTCCGCCAGGCGCGCAACGACGCAGGAAGAAGAAGTGTATTGGAGACTCAAATGAGAAAAGAATATGACTTTTCCAAATCCCGTAAGAACCCCTATGCCAGTCAGCTCAAGCGCCAGATCACCATTCGTCTTGACACTGTGGCTGTCGACTACTTCAAGAAATTGGCGGCTGAACTCGGAATGCCTTATCAGAACCTGATCAACCTGTTCTTGAGAGACTGCGCCATTCAAAAGCGGCGCCCTGCGATTCAATGGCCCGCGGATTCTGATAAGCCAATCGCGCGGTAAAGAGGCCGAACCGATGACGCAGTGCCCGAACGGCGAATAGAAGTTCAAGAAGCCATTCGTACAGGCAGAGGTCCCCGGCCTAAGCGGTTAAGTGGCGGCTTTGACCAACGCTTCCGCCTTCTTCTGCACGGTTGCCGTGAATCTCTGCAGGTAAACTTCCATCACGCTGTCGATGCTGTACCCGGCGAAAAACGCGGAACTGAGATTCAGCGTGATCGTTCTGGACATGAGCACATAACCGAGCCCCAGCCAGACCAGGCTCCACAGCACTTCGTACTCGCGCACGTGCAGCCACAGAATCCAGTCGTTCATGGCCTGAAAACTGGGCTTGGTCTGCGCCCGTTGCGCCTTCACCGCCTCCACCAGCCAATGCGCGCCGGCCCCAACGGTGAGCGCCACATAGTTGGCCAGCAGGTTCCTGAGAACGGTCCACATCGGCGGCCACTGGTTCAACTGGTTTGTGATCAGCGCCGCTATGGACGCCGCCGCCAGCCCGATTACCGCCCATGCGATGCCGATTCGAACCACGCTCCAACGCTGCTCGGCTCGCGAAGACGAGGCTTTGTATATCACCCGCTGGCTCGCGTCTACCACGCCGGAGACGATTACATTCGACTCCTGCGCCAGCTCCAGCACCAGCCGGTTCTTCAGGTTCTCGTTCTTGGGCAGATCCGGGCCGTATTCGAAATCCAGGTCCAACGGCTGGCCGGTGCGCAGGTTCTCCATCGCGTCGTTGATGGCGGGCGAAAGCGTGAGCGACTCGCATTGATAAACGATCTGATCCAGCTCGCTATCGATCTGCTTCAGCCGCGGCTCCGCATCTTCGAACGGCGTTTTCGGCGGCGGCCACACGTCTTTGACGGTGTTCCAAGTGAGCTCGATGGTCGCCACATCGGCGGCGCCCCACTCGTATTCGGCGACATCGGCCGCGAATATACTTCGGATTTCAACCAAGCCGCGCGTGATGATGCCGTCCACGCGATCGCGAAGCGCCGGATCTAAGGCCTCTTTGATGAAATCGTCACGGTCGCCGGCCGCGCGCTGGGAGGCCTGCTGGAGCACATCCTCCAGCGAATTTTGAAGATATCGCGCTCCAGCACGAATTTCCCGGAGAAGCCCGAACATCCGCCGGTCATTTGCAGTCCTCTCGACAGACATTCATCTCGCATAACCCAAACATTTGTAAAAGTCAACCCGCGGCCTGCCGTGTGACGTAAGATGAAGCTTCCGCCCACCATGTCTCAACCTGATTACGGCCTCGATGCCCCCAAGCTTGTTCGCAGGTTTGCGGCCCGCGGCATTCTGCTGATGGCCTTCGCGGCGATCCTCTACTTCGTGAATCGCGGGAGCAGCCCCGGCATCGGTCCCCTGGCAGTGGCGGTGTCATTTATCGGCGCCGCTTTCGTGGTCGTCTCGATCGTCATGATCGTAAGCAGCCGTGTAGTGAAGATCAAGGTTTGCGCGCGCATTCTCGACAGCGTTCCCTGGCGCGGCGACGAAAACGTCCTGGATGTCGGCTGCGGACGGGGCCTGTTCCTGATCGGCGCGGCCAAGCGGCTCAAGACGGGGAAGGCTACCGGCGTCGACACCTGGCAATCCGAAGATCTCTCCGGCAACTCCGCCGAAGCTACGCTCGCCAACGCCAAAGCGGAAGGCGTGGCCGGCCGCGTCAAAGTAGAGACCGCCGACGCGCGCCAGCTGCCGTTCGCGGCCGCCAGCTTCGATGTCACGCTATCGAGCCTGGCCATCCATAACATCCCCACGCGAGCCGACCGCGCCAAGGCGCTGGCCGAAATCGCCCGCGTGCTGAAGCCCGGCGGCTATCTGGCCATCTTCGACATCTTCCACACCAGCGAGTACGCCAAGGCGCTTGAGGCGTCCGGCTTCATCGATATCCGGCTCTCGCCCCTGACTTTTCTCTGGTGCGTGCCCACTCGCACGTTGACTGCTCGTAAAGGTTCCTAGCTTTTCGAACGATCTATGATTCCATAGACATATAGATGCAATCTGAACGAGAACGGGTGTTGGAGTCGCGAAGCAGGTCGCGGCACTGGAAGCGCTGGGGACCTTATCTCTCCGAGAGGTCGTGGGGCAATCCTCGCGAAGACTACAGCGCCACCGGCGAATCCTGGGAATACTTTCCGCACGATCACGCCCGCTCGCGAACCTATCGCTGGACCGAAGACGGCATCGGCGGCATTTGCGACAACCATCAGCGGTTATGTTTCGCCTTCGCCTTCTGGAACGGCGTCGATCCGATCCTCAAGGAGCGCTTGTTCGGTGTCTCGGGGCCGGAAGGCAACCACGGCGAAGACGTCAAGGAGTATTACTACTACCTGGACTCCACGCCTACGCACTCCTACATGAAGTGCCTGTACAAGTACCCGCAATCGCCGTTTCCCTACACCCGCCTGGTGGAAGAAAACCGCCGACGCTCGCGCTTCGAACAGGAGTTCGAGCTGATCGACACGGGTGTTTTCGACGAGAACCGCTACTTCGACATCTTCGTCGAGTACGCCAAGAACGGCATCGACGACATTCTAGTACGTCTCACCATCATCAATCGAGGACCCGATCCGGCTTCTCTTCACGTGTTGCCCACGCTGTGGTTCCGCAATACCTGGAGCTGGGGCTACGGGACACCGCGTCCCGAGATGGAGCGCCAGAGCCTGCACACCATTCGGGCCCGCGAGCAGTCGCTGGGCGAGTTCAAGCTCTGGATGGAAAACGCTTCGGCGGTTCTTTTCACCGAGAACGAAACCAACTATCAGCGCCTGTTCGGCTACGACGGTGGCCTCCCCTACACCAAGGACGCATTCCACCGTTACCTGATTGAAGGCGAGCACAGCGCGGTCAATCCGGAGGAAATAGGCACCAAGGCCTGCGGTGTTCAGCGCATCGACCTCGCGCCCAACGGGTCCCAGGTGCTCCACTTCCGGCTCTACTCCGGCGACGACGATGCGTTGCCCGATTTCCACCAGGTGTTTCTCGATCGAATCGAAGAGGCTGACGACTTTTATGGATTCGCGCCTGCTAGCCTGTCCGACGACGCACGCTGCGTGCAGCGCCAGGCGTTCGCCGGTTTGCTGTGGAGCAAGCAGTTCTATCACTATGTCGTGGAGCAGTGGCTGAAAGGCGACCCGGCGCAGCCTCCGCCGCCGCTCGAGCGCCAGTGGAGCCGGAATCGGAACTGGATCCACGTCTATAACGACGACGTACTGTCGATGCCCGACAAGTGGGAATACCCCTGGTTTGCGGCCTGGGATCTCAGCTTCCACATGATCCCTTTCGCGATGATCGATCCCGACTTCGCCAAGCGCCAGCTTTCGCTGCTGCTGCGCGAGTGGTACATGTCGCCGAACGGCCAGCTTCCCGCCTATGAGTGGGAATTCAGCGACGTCAATCCGCCCGTGCATCCCTGGGCTTGCTGGCGGGTCTTCAAGATCGATCAGAAGCTGACGGGCGAAGCCGACTTCGCCTTTCTGGAATCGGCTTTTCACAAGCTGCTGATGAACTTCACCTGGTGGGTGAACCGCAAGGACTCGCAAGGCAACAACATCTTCGAAGGCGGATTCCTCGGCCTGGACAACATCGGGGTTTTCGACCGCAGCAAGCCGCTGCCCACCGGCGGTTTCATCGAGCAGGCCGACGGCACGGCCTGGATGGGCATGTTCTGTTTGACCATGCTGCGCATCGCGATTGAATTGGTGCCGCACGATCCTTCCTACGAAGACATCGCCAGTAAATTCTTCGAGCACTTTCTGCACATCGCCAGCGCGATGAACCGCCTGGGCGACGGCGGGCTTTGGGACGAAGACGACGGCTTCTTCTACGATTGGCTGCGGATGCCCGATGGGCGGAAGATTCCCATGCGAGTGAGGTCCTTGGTCGGTCTGATTCCGCTCTTCGCCGTCGCCACGCTGGACTCTGGCGTGATCGACAAGCTTCCCGGCTTCAAGCGGCGCATGACCTGGTTCCTGAGGCACCGGCCCGACCTTTGCTACAACATTGCCTCGCTCACGCGGCCTGGGATGGAAGAACGGCTGCTGCTTTCCATGGTGCATCCTTCGCGGCTGCGGCGCGTTCTGCAGTACATGTTGGATGAGAACGAATTTCTGTCGCCGCATGGAATTCGCGGCATCTCGCGCGTTCACCGCGACGATCCCTTCGTGCTGCGCACCAACGGCCATGATTACAGCGTGAATTACGAACCGGCCGAATCGACCAACGCCCTGTTTGGCGGTAATTCCAACTGGCGTGGGCCAGTGTGGTTTCCGGTGAACTACCTCATGATCGAGTCGCTGCAGCGCTTCCATCACTACTTCGGCGACGAGATGAAGGTGGAGTTTCCCACCGGCTCCGGCGTCTCGATGAATCTGTCGCAGGTGGCGTCCGAGCTTTCGCGCCGGCTGTCCCGCTTGTTCCTGCGCGACGAATGCGGCCGCCGGCCGGTGTTCGGCGGCGCCGAAAAATTCCAGACCGATCCGCATTTCCGCGATCACATCCTGTTTTACGAGTACTTCCATGGCGACAACGGCGCGGGCCTGGGCGCGAGTCATCAAACCGGCTGGACGGCGCTGGTGGCGAAACTCCTCCAGCAGAGCGGAGAGTAGCCGCAAAGCGATAATGTCTCAGTTTGAAATTTCCAATGCGTCTCTAACGACTGCCGCCACGGTATCCTTGTTGATGCCGCGTTTCTTGCAATAGGGCGAATCCAGCCAATTCGTAAGCGGTTTTACGCCCTTGCTGGAGTTGCAGGAGCGGCAGCAAAGAGCGATGTTGTCTCGTGTGATGATCCGAGCATCATTGACGATGTGCTCCCAACTTGGGCGGCGTCCGAATCTGGCATTAGCCAAGCCGAAAGCCACGCCGCAATAGACACAAGCTCTGTCGCGGTCGATAACCTCCTTTTCCAGCCAATCCGGGATGTTCCAAGAATTCATTGACGCTATTATTCCAGTATGCTGTCCGTCTTGGCGACTCCGCAACCACACAGAGGTTCCAGACTGTGACACTACCCGCAAAGCGCATTTGCTACGCTGGCATTCATGCATCGAGCCTTTGGCATTCTTGCCGCATCGATGGTTTTCACCGGTCTTGCGGCTGCACAATCCAACGTCTACGTGCTGAAAGCTGCCCGGCTGTTCGACGGCGTGAGCGATGCAGTGGTGCAGCCCGGCCTGATCGTTGTCTCTGGAGGAAAGATTGTCGCGGTCGGCGCTCAGTCCGCCACGCCACCCGATGCGACGGTCATCGATCTGGGCGACGCTACGCTGACGCCGGGTTTCATCGACGCGCACACGCATCTCTCCGACGAATTCAACCCTGATTACAATGGCAAAGTGCTGCTGGGCCTCCAGCGCACGATTCCCGAAGATGCCATTCGCGCGACCGTGAACGCGCGCAAGACGCTGCTCGCCGGATTCACCACGGTGCGCGACCTCGGGTCGTCCAACTTCATCGACGTCGGCCTGCGCAACTCGATCAACGCAGGCGTGGTGCCCGGCCCCAGAATGCTGGTCTCCGTGCACGCGCTCGGCTCGACGGGCGGGCATTGTGATGACGGCGACAGTTTCCGCTACGGTGTGCTGAATCACGAAAGCCGCCCTGAAGACGGCGTCATCAATTCGCCGGATGAGGCGCGCTACGCCGTCCGATTCAACATCAAGTACGGCGCGGACATCATCAAGACTTGTGCTAGCGGCGGCGTACTCTCGCCGACGGACGACGTCGAAGCGCCGCAGTTATCGCAGGCCGAACTCAATGCTTTGGTGGATGAAGCGCACTCCTTGCGCCGCAAGACCGCCGCGCACGTGCATGGGGCCGAGGCCGGGAAGCGCGCCATTCGCGCGGGAATCGACTCCATCGAGCACGGTACCTTCCTGGATGACGAAGCCCTCCGTATGATGCACGACCGCGGCGTTTTCCTGGTGCCGACGCTCACCACGCGCGTGGGCCTGGCGGAGTCGAAATTCCCGCCGCTGGTCGAGGCCAAAGCCGAGCGCGCCGTCAAACAGCAGGACAACATGGTGCAGCGCGCCCTCGCGCTCGGTGTCAAGATCGCGCTCGGCACCGACGCGGCAGTTTATCCGCACGGCAGTAACGCCCTGGAGTTTGCTTTCATGGCGGCCGACGGCATGACGCCCGCCCAATCGCTGCGCGCCGGCACCTCGTCCGCCGCCGAACTACTCGGGCTGCCGGACCAGATCGGCGCGCTCAAGGCCGGCATGCTCGCCGACATCGTCGCCGTCCCCGGCAATCCGCTGGACGACATCAAAGCCACCCAGAGCGCCTTCTTTGTCATGAAGGGCGGCGTGATCTACCGCAACGAGAGGGCGGGGAAATGACGCCGGAGATTCGACGCCTGCTCTCCGAACTCGAACAGCGCGGCCGCGAGCACGATGCCAAAGAGCCGGATCATTCGCGCCGGATGCTGAATCTGGAGCCGGCCACGGCTGAGCTGGTCAGCATTCTCGCGCAGAGTTCGCGTGCGCGCAACGCGCTCGAAATAGGCACTTCCAACGGCTACAGCACCATCTGGCTAGCCGCTTCCATCGCTCCGTCCGGCGGCCGCGTGACCAGCATCGACCGCAACCCGGAGAAACACCGCCGGGCCCGCGAAAATTTGACACGAGCCGGCCTTCTCGACTCCGTGGACCTCAGAACCGGCGACGCCACTGAGATGATCGCAGCGCTTTCCGGCCCGTTCGATTTCGTCTTCTTCGACGCCGACCGGATCAGCGCGCCGGCGCAGCTCAGCCTCCTCGCGCAGAAGCTAGCGCGGCCCGCGTTAATCCTGGCCGACAACGCGCTCTCCCATCCCGATCAAATCGCGGGCTACCTCGCGGCCATTCAGGCTCTCGACTTCCAGCATGTCGTGGTCCCGGTCGGGAAAGGCTTGAGCATCGCTTACGCCTCATGATTACAATGAGACTTGGCTAAAAACGCTTCATTGCAGTCCTTGGCGCTCTCGCTCTTGCGCATCGTCGCGGGGTTTACGTTCACGCTACATGGCATCCAGAAGTTCGGGGCTCTCGGCGGTTTGCGCGGTCATGCCGCGGCAACTTTCTCCATGCTATGGGTGGCTGGACTGATTGAAAGCATCGGAGGCCCGCTGATCATTCTCGGCCTGTTCACCCGTCCTGTGGCTTTCCTGTTGTGCGGCGAAATGGCGGTTGCCTATTTCACGGTGCACGTCCACATGGGGCCTTGGCTTTTTCCGCTGCTGAACATGGGCGAAATTACCGTGCTCTACTGCTTCCTGTTCCTGTATCTGGTTACTGCCGGTCCCGGCGGATTTAGCCTGGACGGCGTGGTGCGCAAAAAGGCTTAGCCGCGCAGCATGCGCATCGCGTCAGAAATAACGTTGCCGCCTCCGGCCGCGATAGCGCCTGCCGGCTTTCCCGCTCCATCGGCGTTCGGTTGCTCTCCCCCTTCGCCCGGCGCCAGGAACAGATTGGCTTCGATGCCGTGCTGCTTGGTGTAGAGATCGTAGTAACGGCCGCGCGCGGCGTACAGTTCCCCGTGCGTGCCGCGCTCCACGATGCTTCCCGCTTCCACCACCAGGATCTGATCGGCGCGCCGGATGGTCGAAAGGCGATGTGCGATGACGAACGTCGTGCGCCCCTGCATCAGGTAGCGCAGGCCCTCCTGAATCATGGCCTCGGATTCGGAATCCAGGCTGGACGTGGCCTCATCGAGAATCAGTATACGGGGGTCGGCCAGCAGCGCCCGTGCGATGGAAACCCGTTGGCGCTGGCCACCGGACAATTTCACGCCTCGCTCGCCCACCACGGTGTCGTACTTGTTCTCGAAGGTTTCGGCGAACTCGTCAACACGCGCAATCCGGCAAGCCTCCAGGATCTGCTCCTCGGTCGCCGACGGCCGCGCGAATGCGACGTTTTCACGAATCGTCCCGTCGAACAAGAAGGTCTCCTGCAGCACCACGCCGAGCTGCGTTCGGTAAGAATCCAGGCGGACGCTCGAAAGATCGACGCCGTCCACCAGCACGGTCCCCGATTGCGGGCCGTGGAACGCGGCGATCAAACCAATGATGGTGGATTTGCCGGACCCCGACGGGCCTACCAGCGCCGTCACCGTGCCCGGCTCGGACCGGAACGAAATCTCGTGCAACACTTCCTTGCCGGTGTCGTAGGCGAAGCTCACTTTGTCGAAAATCACCTGTCCGGCGATAGGACCCAATGCGACCACGCGCTGCGGATCGGCATCTTCGGGGCGCTCGCGCAGCACTTCGCGCGTGCGCTCGAGGCCTGCCAGCGCCTCAGTGAGCTGCGTTCCGATGTTGGAAACCTGAATCACGGGAGCGATCAGGAAGGCCAGCAAGGCGGTGAAGGTGACAAAATCCCCCAGCGTCATTGCGTGGGCGTTGATCTGGCGCGCTCCCACGTACATCACGATGGCCCCCACCACGCCCATCAGGACCGTCGCGGAAAGACTCATGACGGACGTCGCGGTCAGGCTCTTCAGAACATTATTGAGCAGCCGCTGCACGCCGGCCTCAAACACGGCCTCTTCGCGCGCTTCGGCATGGTAGCCCTTCACCACGCGAACGCCGCCCAGCGACTCGGTGAGCCGTCCGGTCACTTCGGCGTTGATCTTCCCGCGCTCGCGAAAAATGGGCCGGATTGTGCTAAAAGCCTTCGCCATGGCGGTGGTGAAACCGACGATGATGACCAGGGCGATCAGCGTCAACAGCGGGCTGATGCGGAGCAGGAAACCCAGCACAAGCAGCGCCTGCAGGATTCCGCCGGTAAAGTCGATCAGGCCCGTGCCCAAAAGATTGCGGATCCCGTCGACATCGGTCATGATGCGGGACACCAGGACGCCGGTCTTGTTCGCGTCGTAGTAAGCCACGGGCAGGCGGCCAACGTGGGACTGCACTTTGGCCCGCAGCTCTGCGATCAAACGCTGGCCCGCTTTCGACACTAACTGCGTATTGGCAAAACCGGTGATTCCCTGGACCATGGTCGCGGCCAGCACCACCAGCACCAACGGAATCAAGAGCGAGAGTTGATGTTTGCCGATTACGTTGTCGATCAGGTATTTCGACGAGGTGGGAAGCACCAGACCGCACACGCGGCCGATGAGCATGAGCACGAAGCCGCCGAGCAGCACCTTCAGGCGCGGGCGCGCCATTTCGCGAATGTCCGGCCACAACTCGCGCAGCCGCTCGGATGAACGCTTTTTGGGAGCCTTTTGCGGAATCACAACTGTTTGAACTATTGTATGGGATGCGCTGCTTGTGCCGCCGGATGCGAGGATTCCCATGCCCAAACTGTATGCAGGAACTTCGGGCTTTGCCTACCCCAGTTGGAAGCCCGAATTTTATCCGGAAAAATTGCCGTCCAAGAAATTCCTTTCCTACTACGCCGAGCGTCTGAACGCGGTCGAGATCAATTACACCTTCCGCCGGCTTCCCTCCGCCTCCACGCTGGAGAATTGGGTGAAGGAAACGCGTGCCGGCTTCGTGTTTCCGCTGAAGGCGCACATGCGGATCACCCATATTCAGCGATTGAAGCCGTCGGAGTTCACCGAAGTTTTCTTTCGCGCCATCGATCCGTTGCGGACGGCGCGGCGCCTCGGCCCCGTGCTCTTCCAGCTTCCGCCCGCGCTTAAGTGCGACGAAGCACTCCTGTCTGAGTTTCTGGCGACGCTGCCGCGCGAAGTTCAATGCGCCTTCGAATTTCGCCATGCTTCGTGGCTGACCGACGCGGTCTACGCGCTGCTCGAAAAATATGGTGTCGCGTTATGCCTGGCCGAATCCGAAAAGCTGGTCATCCCCAAGGTGATCACGGCGGGCTTCATGTATTCGCGCTTGCGCATGCCCGAGTATTCGCCGGAAGATCGTAAAGAAATCGCCGGCCAGGTGGAGCAGCTACTCAGCCAGGGCCGGGATGTCTACGTTTTCTTCAAGCACGAAGAAACGCCTGCTGGCGCGCTTTACGCCGAAGAACTGCTGCAGCGGTTTCCTGCCGCATCCGGAGCGGCTAGTCGCTGATCCCGTAGCTTTCCTTTAGCCGGCGCAGATTCTCGCGCGCTTTGCGCTCCGCGAACGAATAGAAGCGGGCCTTCTCGAACTGGTGGTGAGCGATGGCCTGAACCATGCCAGCAATGCTGGCATCGATACACCGTTGGGCCTCGGCGATATTGGTAGGGACGTTGCCCTGAGCCTTGGGAAGAGGGGGTTGGCGGCCGAACCATGCGCCGGCGGCCCCGGTCAAAAGTCCGGCCAGCTCCCGCACCACGAAGGCCGCGTAGGCAATCCGGCCTTGCGACCTGTGTTCCGCAGCCGATTCCTGATGAACGCGCAACATCTCGGTGCCAAATAATGCCCGGTGGTTCCGTGGATACAACAGCAAGAAGAATAGGTAGGTTCGTCTCACTTCACGCCTCGCTCGCTCTCAGCCGCGCCATTCCGACGCGCGTCAGTTGCTTCATGCGTTCCAACTCCAGCGCTAGCTGCTTGCGCCCCGCCGCGGTAAGCCGGTAGGCCTGCTTGTCGCGCGCCGTGTCTTCCTGCTCGAAACGCTCGATCCAGCCATCCTCCAGCAACCGGCGCAGCGCGCCATACAGCGTGCCGGTGCTGAGCCGCACCCGGCCTTGGCTCAGCGCCTCGATGTCCTTCAGCAGCGCGTAGCCGTGACGGGGCTGCTCCGCCAGGCTCATCAGGATCAACAGTACCGGCTCGCTGAGCGGCCCGGCTTCTGCATTCCGTCCTGCGACATGTCGCACAACGACATATTAACCCGGACGCCCATCGCCTGTCAAGAGGCTACAGCGACACCGGCGCCGGCTCCACTTCCGGCCGCGGCAACGGCTGCAGCATCGACAGCCGCAGCGCGATCAGCAGCGCCACGCCGAGCAGCGAGCCGGTGAACGCCACCACGCCCCGCCATCCGGCCGCGGTCCAGAAGAAGCCGCCGGTGGATCCCACGATGCTCGAGCCCAGATAGTAGAAGAACAGATACAGCGCCGCGGCCTGCGCTTTGGAGTGCCGCGCGCGCAGTCCCACCCAACTGCTGGCCACCGAATGCGCGCCGAAGAAGCCCGCCGTCACGACCGCGATGCCGCCGATGATCCACCCGAGAGGCCGCAGCAGCGTCAGCAACAGGCCCACCAGCATGAGCAGCGTCGCCGCCCAGAACACCTTGCGGCGGCCCAGTCGGCTCGCCAGATCGCCCATCCAGGCCGAACTCGCAATGCCCACGACATACACCGCGAAAATCGATCCCACCGCAGTCTGGCTCAGCCGGTAAGGCGGCGCAATGAGCCGATAGCTGATGTAGTTGTAAGTGGTCACGAAAGCGCCCATCAGCAGGAAGCCCTCGGCGAAAAGCCAGGGTAGCCCCGCATCGCGCAGATGATCCAAAAACGACGCCCGCAGCTCGCCGGGTGCGAGTTGCCGCCGCACGAAATGCGCCGACAGCGGCAGCGTCCTCCAGAAAATGATCGCCGAAAGCACGCCAAAAACACCGATCGTGCCCAGGGCCACCCGCCAGGACGCCACGTCAGTCAGGTAACCGGTGACGATTCGCCCGGCCATTCCGCCCACGCCGGCACCTCCGATGTAAAGCCCCATCGCCAGGCCCACCGAGCGGTAATCCATCTCCTCGCTCAAATAGGCCATTGCTACGGCCGGCAGACCGCTAAACGCGATGCCTTCCAGCGCCCGCGTCAGCAGCAGCCCGTGCCAGTTCGGCGCGAGCGCTCCCAGGATCGTCAGGAACGCCGCGGCGAACAGCGACACCACCATCACGGGCTTGCGCCCCCAGGCCTCCGAGATCGAGCCGGCGATCAAAACCGACGCCGCCAGCAAGACCGTGGTTGACGACAAAGCCAGACTGGCTGCCGCCGCACTGACACCGAACTCGCGCGAAAATACCGGCAGCAGCGGCTGTACGCAGTACAACAGCGCAAACGTGGAGAAACCAGCCGAAAACAAGGCCAGGTTGGTGCGGCGGAACTCCGGCGTGCCTTTGACGATGTACGGTACGTGGGCCAAGCTCCTCCCAAAATACTGCATTCCGGCGGCGCCGCTGTTGCGATAGACTCTATGATTCGAAGAGGAGAAACCTATCCATGACTCGACTTTGTTGTGCCCTGTCACTGGCGCTGTTCGCCGCGCCGGTTTTCGCCGCTCTTCCCGTTGTTCCCGCGCCCGATCAGGCCGCGCTGCTCAAGAGCAAGGACCCCAAGCTCGCCGCCAACAAGAAAGCGGCCTATGATTTCTTCCGCATCGTCCTGCGCGGACGCCACCTGGATCAGGCCGACAAGTACATGCGCGAAGATTACATCCAGCACAATCCCAACGCCGATACCGGCCTCAAAGGCTTTAAGGAATATTTCGAAAAGCTCGGCGGGCCGACCACCATCCCCGACACTCTGCCGGGGCTGGTGGCGATTCAAGCCGAGGGCAACTACGTCACGCTATCCTTCGTGCGTGAGTACGATGACCCGATGCACAAAGGACACAAGTACACCACCACGTGGTTTGACATGTTCCGGTTCGATAACGGCAAGATCGCCGAACACTGGGATTGCGCGCTGATGGCCCCGCCCAGGCCCAGCGGCAGCAAGTAGCCGCCGGAACTAACCGCGCGCCGCTCGCTTCTTCGCGGTTTTTTTGGGTTCTTCGGCCGCGAGTGTCTCCATCGAAGGCGGCTTCTTGGCGGCCGCCAGACTCTGCTTCAACGCCTGCATGATGTCGATCACCTTGGCCGGCTCGGCCGCGGGCGGCGTCACCACTTCCTGGCCTTTGATCTTGGCGTCGATCAGGGAATGCAGGTTGTCGCGGTAGGTGTCGTGGTATTTTTCCGGCTGAAACGGCGCCGCGAGCGACTCCACCAGCATCTCGGCCAGCTTCAGCTCCTGCTCCTTCACCAGGCCGGTATCGGTGCGGAACTCCTCCACCCGCCGCACTTCATCGGCGTAATACATGGTGTGCATCAGCAGGCCGTGCGGGCCCGGCCGGAAGATGACGATGTGCTCGCGGTTGTGCATGGCAATCTTCGCCACACCCACATAGCCGGTCTTCTTCAGCGTGTCGAACAGCAGCGCATAGGGCTTCTGGCCCGCCTCGTCCGGCGCCATGTAGAAGGAGCTTTCGAAGTAAATCGGGTCCACCTCCGTGGACTTGACGAACTCCAGGATCTCCATCACCTTGGCCGTGGAGGGCGCCATCTTCTTGATCTCTTCGTCTTCGATGACGACGTAGCGGTCCTTCTCGTACTCATAGCCCTTGACGATCTCGCTGCGCGGAATAGGCTTGTCTTCGGCCTGGCAGTAGATCACCTGCTTGATGCGCGAGTTATCGGATTTGTGCAGTTGATTGAAGCTGATGCTCTCGCTGCGCGCGGCAGTGAACAGCTTCACCGGAAACGAAACCAGGCCGAAAGTGAGATGCCCTTTCCAGACCGTTGTAGCCATGGCGACAACCTCCCACAATATGTGAACATACCACGGCCGTCAAACATTTTCAATAGGCAACGTTTCTTCCCGCCAAATTCCGGCATAGTTGACGAGACACCGATATCGCGCATGCTCAGAGGCGCTTTCACCATCCACGATGGAGACCGCGCCCGGGTTTTGTGCACTAATGATGCTATCGGAAAATTTCGAGCAGTAGCAGAAAAGTATCCGAAATTTCCGTTTTCGTACTATGCGCTGGCTTTCTGTTTTGGGCAGCCAGGCGAACCTGCTTGGAGAACATACGCTAGTAATGCTGCGGAGCTCCTTAGAATTATAACCACCATCGATGGCCACAACCCAAGCCACGACAGCATCCTAAGTGAACTCGAACATGCCTTGGCCGCGGGACCTGAGAAGCCCTAGAAGCGCATCATGCGCCCTGTCGGCGGAAATTTCCCAGTATCATAGAGCCAGATGCTGGCTAAGACGCAGATTAGCGTGGAGGAATACTTGGCCTTGGTATTTCCCGACCGCCCCGAATCGGACTACGTTCACGGGGAGGTCGTGGAACGAGCCTTGCCAACTCCAATTCATGGTCAAGTTCAAGTCTTGCTCGGCATCCTGTTTGCACCGCTGCTCAAGCAGGTCGGAATGGTAGCGATGTCCGAGCTTCGCGTGCAGATCGAGCCGGACCTTTTCCGCGTCGCCGACTTTGCGGTTTATCGCGGCGCCCGCCCGGAAGGCCGCTATGCCACAACTCCTGCGTTCATCGTGATCGAAATCGTCTCCCCGGACGACCGCTACAACGACCTCATCCCGCGCCTGGAAGATTACCGCCGCTGGGGCGTCCCGCACGTCTGGCTCGTCGATCCCTTCTTGAAACGCCTTTACGAGTACACCGACGCCGGCCTGCTCCAGCACCCCAGCCTCACACTGCCTGGCTTCGTTTTTGCAATTTCTGCCTCCGAGCTATTCAAGGACGTCTAGTCCCGCCGCTCGCGAAACTATTTTCCCCGCCGCCTCTTGCACTTGCGCCTGTAACCCCGCCCCGCCGCTCACTCCGTCCCCTAAGCTCTGCTTGGGTGATGGCGGAAGCGCACGGGCCGCGGTGAATTGCTCCTGCGAGGGCTTTCTTGGCCTCGCGCCGCGGTCCGTGCGTTTCTAGCGCCTCGCCCACCTTGCATCGATGCGATCCTCCAAAGGCATCGTCAAAATTTTGTCGATAGATGGCGGCGGAATTCGCGGCATCATACCCGCGATCGTGCTCGCCGAGATCGAAAAACGCACCGGCCGCGCCGTCTCCCAGCTATTCGACCTCGTGGCGGGCACCTCAACGGGCGGCATCCTCGCGCTCGGCCTGACGATTCCCAAGATCAAAGGCGCGCCGCTTTACACCGCCCAAAACCTAGTGGAAATGTACGAGCGCGAAGGCCGCCGGATCTTCTCCCGTTCTCTTCTACGAAAACTCTTCGCCTGCGACAACCTGACTTGGAAGAAATACTCGTCCACGGGCATCGAACAAGTCCTGCTGGAGTACTTCGGCGATTCACGGCTGCGCGACGCCGCCACCGAAGTGCTCATCACAAGCTACGAAGTCGAGCGGCGCTTCCCGTTCTTCTTCAAAAGCTGCCACGCCCGCGAGCGGCTGGATTACGATTTTCCGGCGCGCGCAATCGCCCGCGCTACATCCGCCGCGCCCACCTATTTCGAGCCTATGAAACTATTCACCGGCACCAACTCGGATCACTACACCCTCATCGATGGCGGCGTATTCGCCAATAATCCCGCTGCCTGCGCACTGGTGGAAGCGCGTACCATGTATCCCGACGCCAGTGCCTATCTGATGGTCTCGCTGGGAACCGGCGCCCTCGTGCGCAGCCTTCCCCTTAGCGTGGCCAAGTACTGGGGCTCCGTGCGATGGGCCAAACCCCTGATCGATATCGTCTTCGACGGCGTCAGCAGCACGGTGGATTACCAACTGCGGGAGCTGGTTCGCAGCACGCCCAGCCAGAGCCAGCTCTACTACCGCTTCCAGGTGCAGTTGAACGGCCACGATTCCAAGCTCGACAACACCAGCCCGCGTAACATCACCGCCCTGAAGGCGCTAGGCTGCGAGCTTGTCGAACGGGAGTCGGAAGACATCGCCAAGCTCTGCGAAAAGCTCGTCAAGGACGATTAGATTTCCGTCGCGAACGGCGTAAAGCGGGTCTTGTAATCGAACGTGTCGATCCCTTCGGTGTGCTTCAAGAAACCCACGATGGCATATGTCAATGGCGTCGCCACCACTTCATAGACCACCTTGAAGAGATACGCCGAAATGATCAGCCGTACCAGCCCCGACGGCGTCACTTCGCCCGTAAACGCGATGAGGACCAAAATCACGGTATCCACCGCCTGCCCCACGACAGTCGATCCCACCGTGCGCGTCCACAGATAGCGCCCTTTGGTGAGCAGCTTCATCTTGGCCAGGGTGAACGAATTGGCGAACTCGCCGCACCAATAGGCGATGAGGCTCGCCAGCACCAGCCTCGGCACCTGATGAAACACGATCGCAAATGCTTCCTGATTCTTCCATTCCGGCGCAGCCGGCAGCGCCACAATCAGATTGCCCAAACCCGCCATCAGCGCGTTCGCCACGAACCCGATCCAGATGATGCGCCGCGACCCGCCGTAGCCGTACACCTCGGTGAAGATGTCGCCGAAGATGTAGGTAATCGGAAACAGCAGTTGCGCTCCGCTCACGCGAAACGGGCCGAATGCGCAGATCTTTTGCCCCACCAGGTTCGAAATCACCAATACAACGATGAAGATGCTGGCAAGCAGGTCGTAGTATTTGAAGACCCTGGTCTTTTCGGCCAATTCCCAATTATAGAGGACGCGCCGATTTAGAAGCGGATGACCGCCATCGCGCCGTCGGTCTTCAGATTGTCGCCCGTCGCGTTGGAGAACGCAGTCGGGGCTTCCGGCCGGTCCACCAGCGAAAGCCCGCGAACCATTCCCGTGAACAGCAGATCGTTCACCACCTTGGCCCGTTCATGATCGATCTCGACGTCCACTTTGTGCGTGAAGTTGTGCGTGGTCTCGGAAAAATCGATGCCGATGTCGTGCGTGGCCGAACAGACCCAGATGTCCTGTCCTTGAAACTGCCCCGGACGATGCCAGATGCGCAGATGATGTCGCGCCGAGAATGTGTCTGTCTCCTTCTCCATCGCTAGGTCCGGAGCGCGGCCGTCCAGCAGCAGCGTCGAAACCGGCGCCTCTGAATATCCGCGCATCTCGGCCATCGCACGGAAGGTCTCCAGTTTGGATTGCGCGTTCAACGCGGCTGCTTCATGCCAGCCTGCCTTCTGGAATGCGTCTTCGATTTGCTTCAGACTGCCCAGAAACATCAGATTGGTCATGTCGGAGGGCTTGGACGGCTTCTCGGCCATGGTTCGCGCCGGCTGCGCGTTCACCAACCGGAACAGCTCGTCTTGCGGCTGAATGTCGGCCACATCCGGACTGCTCGCGCTGCCCGCCCAGTCCAGCGGCTTGGTCAGTTCGAGCGCCATTTCCGCGCCGAGCTCGAAGTCGATGTTGGCGTCCGGCTCCTTCAACACCGCGTCCTTCACGGTGTTCAACAGATCGGCCAGCCCTTGGTATTTCTGGCTTACTTTGTTGATGCCCTGGTCCAGACGTCCTGCTCCAGTCTGCGAAGCGATGATGCCCAGAATTCGTCCGTTGGAATCCACTGATTCGCGGGCGTTGTCCAGGCTCGCCACCTTGGCCCCGATGGCCGCCTTTGCGCCGGTAGCATCGCTGACTTGCTCGAACGCCAAATCCAGCACTGCCTGATCGCTTGCTTCGGCCGCGGCCACTGCTTCCTTGACGTGACCCTTCAACGTGGCGCCCGCCGCCATCGCAATCTGGCCGTTAGCCACCACCGGCGCGATCACCACCGCCTCCACCGGGTCGCCCACCTTCGTGCTGGCCGATTTCACCGCGGTCGTCAGACGGATCTGGATCTGCGTGCCTACCGGAATTTGCACCGCCGCGTGCAGGCCCACGGCAGCCCAGACTCCGACTAAAAGCCTGCCAATCATATTTCACATCCTATCGCGCCCCGCCCTTGGCTGGCGCCGCTAAGCTCGTCCAAGCGCGCCTCCTGTTGCCGGTGTTACATTAATTAGCCATAGAACCGCGTCAGGTGCGGCCGCCAGGGGACCGGGACGGGAGAGCGGGAGCCGCCGCGAGGGACGCGACGTTGGTTACCGGATGGGAAAGGATCACACCCTCCATGAAGGCCCTCTTAGCGGGATTTCTAGCTGCTTTTAGCGTAAGCGCCGGCGCATTCGCCGATGATTTGAGCCTTCGGGCTTGGCAATTGGAAAGCAAGGGAGAGGCTGCCGAGGCCCTCGAATACCTCCAGCGCGCCGCGCAAGGGGGCAAAGCCGACGGCCTGCTGGCCTATGCGCAGTTCCTCGACCGCCACCACGATCCGGGAGCGCGCACGGCTTACGAAAAGGCGATCAACGCTGCCCACGGCCAGGAGCGCGAGTTGGCTGTTCGCCGCCTGGTGATTCTCGATCTGCTTGCGGGCGACCGTCAGGCCGCGCAGCGCCATGCCGGTGAATACCGCGCGGCCGGAGGATCTGATTTCAGCCTCCCCTCGGAATCCAGCCTTCCCGCGCACATGCAAAGCATCTCGATTCCAGGCCCCCTGCGCTCCTTTGCCCGCATGGCAGCGCTCGCGCCGGAAGTGAGCCCCGATGAACTGCTGCCTTCGCTGGCCCGCAATGTCGTCACCAACGGATACCAGGCATCGGGCAACAGCGAGGTCCTCGAACAGACCGAGTATTTGAAGCTCATCGTCCGTTACCTTTCTCAGGCCCGCGAATTGGCAAAGCTGGCTGGCACGGGCGGCGTCATTAAAGTCGAAACCTGCGACTCCTCGCAAACTGGCGAGTTGCTGCGAGTCCTCGGCTACCGCATGCGGGGCGGCTGCGGCAGCGAAGTCGTGCTGGAAACTTTGAATGCCAGCCGCGCCTTCCTCACCATCGATTCCGGCTTCCCTCTGGCTCAACTCGAAGAAGACCTGCGCACCAACCGGCCCTTTGAATACGCCTACAAGGCTACCCAGGTGCCCCTTCTTTACACTGAAGACTACTGGATCCCTTCAAAGGACCGCCAGGGCGTCGAGTTCATTGACGCTTTCCTGGGCGACCCCGCTTTATGCCGCCTTTATCTGGCACTCGCGAAACTGGACCCGCAAGTCGCCGCTGAGCTGCAAAAGCACACCTCCGTGCAGAAGATTCGCGCCTACGCGCACGTACTGGACTTCTATGGCGGCATGCTGCAAATCCGCGACGGCAAGGTGATCGTGCCGGGCGGCGCGCGGTCGGAGAAAGCTTGGGCCGATCTGGTGGGCGTATCGCCCGACAAGCCCGGCCCCTTCATCGAGCGGCTGGTCGCGCGCGACGACGGCTGGATGGCCAGCTATTTCGATTCTTTGGCGCGCATCACCCCCACCGGCGGGCCTGTGCAGAACTATTTGACCGAGCCCGAGCGGCTCAAACGCTTTTACGCCGCGATTCGAGGAAAAGTGACCAGCCCCGGCCCCGCCCGGCCCGTCTTCCGCTCCAACACAGAAATGATGCTGTTCACCACGCGCCTGCGCCTGGACCCTGACGGACGGCCGCACATTCCAGGCAGCCTGGATGTCTGGCGCAATCTGTTCATCCAGCATCCGCAGGGCGGGGGCAAATACGACGCCAAGCTGAGCAAGGCCGCCGCCGGCTGGAAAGATCCCGACGACGTGCTGGAAGCCTTATTTGGTCTTTGCCGCAAGACCGTGGAGAACGAGCCGCTGAAGATCTTTCTTACCCTGAGCGACGTCGACCGCCATCGCGCTACTCCGCTCGACGCCAAAACCGCGGACCGCATGGCGCGCCAGTATCGCGTTTTGGGAGCGCAGTATTCGATCTTCGCCGAAGTGTCCGAAGTCTCCGGCGCCACGATCGTCCAATTCCTGGACGCGGCTGACTCGGTGAACCAGATCAAGGATGGCGGCGTGCGCGCCGATACGGCCGGCACGCTACAGGCGCTGGTTGGTCTCTGGCAGATCTTCTGCCGCCAGGGGTCCATCGCGCCCGCGGAGAGGGATCACGCCCTGGCCGATATCCTGTCCCGTTTCGAGAAGGTCAAGAACGAGCGCGAGGCTTTCGAAGCTGGCCGCGAAGGCGTCCAGGCGCTGCTGATGGCCGCCCATGCGCCGCAGGGGGCGGGGGTCGAAGACCGCATGATCGACCTGCTGGCGGGAACCTCGCAGGGCGACAATTCCGACGTACACACTCAGCTGGTCGAGAACATGATCCAGATTTTCGAGGCGCAGCGTCTCGTTTCGTTGTCCTCGATCTTCGATCTGGTGGATCACTTGGAGGCCGTCGCCAAAGGCGCCAAGGCCAATCTCGCCCTGATCAACAAGACCGCCGCGCGCATTACCGAAATTCAGCTTCCGCGCGGCTCCCTGAGCAGCCAGGAGAAGAACACGCTCAGCTTCGGCTACTGGTCCGAACGCCACATCGAAGCCGAAAGAAAATTGAACCTGCGCGCCATCGTGGACCGCGCCGCCGTCGATCCCAAGAAGCTGGACGAAGTCCGCGGGCTGATGGCGCCGGTGCTGCGTGACACGCTGGTCGGCCTGAACTATATCTATTACGCGCCCCCTGGTGCGCAAGTCCTCTACACCAATCCGCTGTTTGTTCGCAGCCACGATTTTGTCGGCCTCGGTACGCCGTTCAGCGCGTGGAAGGAGACCGAAGTCCTGGGAACCGGCTGGCCCTCCAGCGCCGGCGGCAAGCTGGAAGGCTCGCTCATCAGCCTGCCTTACGCGTTGGCGGATGCCGAACAGAATTTCTTGATTCCGAGCCGCGAACAGGCTCTGATTTGGGGCGACCTGGTGCCGCAGCTCCTGCTTTCCGCGACGGTCAAGCGCTGGTGGAATGTCACCCCTGCCCAATTGCACTGGGTGGATCTGCACATGGATTATGCGCAGACCCGTCTGGCCGAGGCGGCGCTCGACCCGGCCGAGCTGCCCGTGGTTCTGGATGCCTTGTCGCAGCACGCCATGCCCGCGCGAATCGCCAAAATCAGAGAACTGCTGGAGACCGCGCGCGTCAAGGAAGCGCTGGATAACGTCATGCCCTCCGAGCTGTTCGAATTGTCCAAGGACTTGCTGGCCGTAGATAAATCAGGCGCTTCGCCGATGGCTGTGGAGATCCGCCGCGAGGCGGCCGAATCGCCGGGCGAGCTGAACTACGCGGCCATCTCCCGCGCTTTCGGCACGCCCAAACCCACGCTGGCGAACTCCTATTCGCCGGAATTGCTCGACCTCCGAACGTTTCCCACTCTAATGGGCTATTCCAGCCGGATTCTGGCCGAAAGCTGGGAATCGAATCTGCTTTTCTATGGGGCCCTGGCGGACCAGTTGCATTTTTCGCCAGCCGAACTGAACGTTCTGGTTCCAACCTGGACGCAACAGACGGTAGAGCACATCTTTGCCACGAACCTGGAGGACTGGCCGGCGTTGCTGCGGTCGCTCCGGCTGGTCGGTGAAGATGTCCGTGAGAAAGCGCGCAAGCCGACAGTGGCGGGGACCGGCTTTTAGCCGCTACGGAGGAAATCTTGAAGTTACGCAATCATAAACTGTTCATGGGAGGCGCCGCTCTGGGGGGTGCGGTTCTACTGGCGATTCCACTCGCACTGCGCGCCCAACAGCAACGGCCAACCTTTCGCGTCAAAGTCGACATGGTGGTGCTCAGTTTCACCGTGACCGACAGCAAAGGACATTACATCAACGGCCTGAAGCCGGCGGAATTTCGAATTACTGAAGACGGCATTCCGCAAAAGCTGAACACCTTCGGCGAGGGCAACAAACCTCCCGTGCAAATGATGGCCGATGGCACCACGCGCCCTTTGACCATTTCCAGTCCGGAGAGCTCGGGCGACAGTTCGGCACCCGCTGAGGTGCGTTCCGACGCGTTCGTCGGCACGAACGTCTTCGTTCTGTTCGACACCAGCAACTACATGTATCGAGGCTTCGTTTACGCTTCCGACGCGATCGCCGACTTCGTGCGCGGGTTGGACCGCGCCGACTCCGTCGCCGTCTACACCTTCAGCCGCAATCTCTCGCGACCGGCGCCGCTCACGCACGACCGCAACGAAGCCATTTTCGGCCTTCGCAAAGCCGTCGCCGGCGACGACGCGGCCCTCTACAATGGCCTGCTGCTCACCTTGCGGGACGCGGCCAAGGTGCCCGGCCGCAAAGTCATCATCGTTTTCTCCAACGGCCCGGATAACGCCAGCCTGGTTGCGCCCGACGATGTGCGGGCCGTCGCCGAGGACGAGGGCATCCCCATTTACGTCATTTCCACCAATGACGTCAACAAGGACGCCATGTCCAGCTCGGTCTTCAAACGCATCTCCACGAATACTGGCGGAAAGGCTTACTTCGCCAAAACCTGGCAGAAGCAGGTGGAAGCCTTCGAATCCATCCGTGAAGACCTCGGCAACAGCTATACCATTACCTACTACCCACAACCCAATCCAAACGAGGGCTTCCGCAAGATTAATGTCGAAATCGTCAGCGATATCGGCAAGAAATTCCGCGTCCGCGCTCGTCCCGGCTACCGGCCGCGCGGCGGTTTTTAGCCGCCGGGCAGCCGTTCACCTAGTTGTGCGTTGGCACTGGATGCTGGGTGTGTGGTGAGCTTGCGGCAATGCTGATCGCCGCTACGAACACCACGACCCCGATGCACAGGCTGTTGACGAACCTGCCCATGTCCGTCGCGTAACCATATACCCACGGCGAAATGAACATCCAAATGCCGAGCAGGCAGTGGATCCAGCTCAGTGCAACCGTTCCCATAGGCCGGCCCAGCCGGATCGCCGCCAGAATGGCGATCACCGCACCGAAGATCCAGCTATTCCAGGCATTTCGTTCCATCGATGCGCTGTAAACCCAGGGAGAAACGAACAGCCAAACGCCCGCGAGCAACGCGATGGTGTTCGAGGCCATTATTCCAGTCTGGCGCATGTTCTCATTGGTTGGTGTCACTTCTAATCACCTCCACTATTTAGATTCTTAGCCGCCGTTACGCCGGTGCGAAGTAACGGTTTCTTGGTCCAGGCGACGTTTGCAGATAGCTGATTTTCCAGGGTTTATGTTAAAATGAATGAGTGCCGCGTCTATTGCAGTTCGTGCTGGCACTGATTGTCGGCCTGGGTCTTCTCGCCTGGGGCGTTACCGAATTTGTACAGACAACCGCCCAAAACTGGTTCGCCCGGGATGTGAGCCTGCGAGCCCGCTTGGTTGTTACCGGCGCTCGAGCCTCCCTGGCCGCCCAATGGGATAGAGAACACCGGCGCGAACTGCGAAAACAGCTCGCTGAAATCACTCGCGACGAGCGCGTGATGGCCGTAGCCGCCTGCACCCTCGACTTTTCGCGACTGACCTCGACTCCCGATTTTCCGGATGGCTTCGGTTGTCAGGAAGTGGGCGACCACATGCAATCCCGGAATGCGACACCGGAAGCTCCGCTGCAGGAATGGAACTCGGTGAGCCGCCTGCCTGGCGGTAGTGTCGCGGTCAACGCTGTGCCACTGTGGGATGACGGCCGCGAGGTGGGCTTCGTTGTCCTGCTCCAGGATTTGAGCTACGCCGAGCGGCGCGAAGACGCAACCACGAAGTTCCTGTTGGCTGCCTTTGGCGTCCTGGCCCTATTGGCCTCACTGGTTACGCTTGCCATCGCCCGCCTGAGCCGCCAGGCCTGGAGTGCCGAACTGCGCAAGGCGCTCCACGGCGACCGGCCGCATCGGCCCGAATTCCAGCCCATCCTGCGCGACGTCCGCGAGCTGGTCGAACGCATGATCGAAGATACCGGAGATACCTCCGGCGCCTGGACAGCCGACCGGCTGAAACAGACCCTCCGGCGCAACTTGCAGGGCGAGCGGATCGTCATTCTGGCCAATCGAGAGCCCTATGTGCACAATCGCGAGCCGGATGGCAGCATCCGCGTGCTGCACCCCGCCAGCGGCCTGGTAACCGCGTTGGAGCCTGTGCTGCGCGCCTGTTCCGGTGTTTGGATCGCCCACGGCAGCGGCACTGCTGACCGCGACACGGTGGACCGCTCGGATCGAGTGCGCGTGCCGCCCGGCGAAGAATCCTACTACATCCGGCGGGTTTGGCTTTCGCAGCAGGAAGAGGATGGTTATTACTACGGCTTCTCCAACGAGGGCCTGTGGCCGCTCTGCCATCTGTCGCACGCCCGCCCCGTGTTTCGCACTGAAGATTGGATCGAGTACCAGCTCGTGAACGAGCGTTTTGCCGATGCCGTCGCGGCGGAAGTGGATTCCGACGACCCCATCGTCCTGGTGCAGGATTATCACTTCGCGCTCGCGCCCGCCATGATCCGCGAACGGTTGCCGGCGGCCACCGTGATCATGTTCTGGCACATTCCCTGGCCCAACTCGGAGCGCTTTGGGATCTGCCCCTGGCGCAATCAGATTCTGGAGGGCCTGCTCGGCAGCAGTATCCTGGGCTTCCACACGCAGTTCCACTGCAACAATTTTTTCGACTCCGTGGATTGCTATTTGGAGGCCCGCATCGATCGGGAGCAGCACGCCGTGATCCGCCAGGGTCATCCGACGCTGGTCCGGCCGTACCCTATTTCGCTCGAATGGCCGGTGCGGTGGCTCGAGTCCGCGCCGAGCCCGGCCGAATGCCGCGAGCAGGTCTGGCACGAGTTGCAATTGAAGCCCGACGCGCTGCTAGGTGTCGGAGTGGATCGGCTGGACTACACCAAGGGCGTCGAGGAGCGGTTGCTGGCGGTGGAGGCCTTATTGGAGCGCTTCCCGGAGTTCATCGGCCGGTTCACCTTCGTCCAGCTCGCCGCGCCCAGCCGCACCAAGATTGACCGGTACCGCGAGCTCAACGAACTCGTGGAGCAACTGGCGGCGCGCATTAATGTGCGTTTCGGCGACGGATCGTACCGGCCAATTATCCTGCGCCGCTTCCATCATGAACCTCCGGACGTCTTCCGCTACTACCGCGCCGCGCACGTGTGTTACGTCAGCAGCCTCCACGACGGGATGAACCTGGTGGCCAAGGAATTTGTCGCAGCCCGCGACGATCTGAGGGGTGTGCTTCTGCTGAGCCAGTTCACGGGCGCCGCGCGCGAACTGACCGAGGCGCTGATCGTCAACCCGTATGATCTGGAAGAAGTGAGCAATGCGCTGGCCACCGCGCTACGGATGCCGCCCGAGGAACAGGCCATCCGACTGCGTTCCATGCGGACGCTGCTCTCGCACTTCAACGTGTATCGCTGGGCGGGCGAGATGCTGGCCGACGCCGCGCGGCTGCGCAGTCACGAGCGCCTCACGGGACGGCTCTTGGAGGGCGCTTCGACGTAAAGGATCTACGGCAGACTGAACGCCACTAACTCGTCGCCCGCTTCGATCACCACGTACTGTTTGCCGTTCTTGCCCGCGTAGGTAACCGGATTGGCGATTGCATCCGCCGCGAGCTTGGTTTCCCACAGCAGCTTTCCGGTTTTCGATTCGAACGCGTGAAAGCGTTTGTCGTAACTGGCGCCAATGAACAGCAATCCACCCGCCGTGGCTACCGAACCGCCCTTATTGAACGATCCGGTGTTCTTGATGCCCTTGGCTTCCAGCGCGTCGACGCGGCCGAACGGAATGCGCCAGGCGATTTCACCGGTATTGTAGTTCACCGCGGACAACTCGCCCCATGGCGGCGCTTCGCAAGGCCATCCCGTATTCGGGTTGGAGAACGACCCGATGGCGCGGGCGTTTCCCGCGACGTGAACCCCGGTGCGCATGTATTTGTTCGTGCTGACATCCTCGCCCAGACCGTCCTTGATCGCGGGCGGATTGAGATCGCCCGGCTTCACCATTTTCCCGATCGCTCCGTCCGCTTTGCTGTTGATGAAGTAATAGCCGAGCTTCGGATCCACAGTTCCGCTTCCCCAATTGCTGCCGCCGTCGGGGCCCGGAAATACGACCGTCGGCTTCATGCCCACCGGCGTGAACGGCCCGTTGTTGTGCGCGCCGCCCTCCGCATCCCACAATTCTTCGCAGAACTTCTGCTGCTCCGGCGTCACCTTGGCGAGTTGATCGCGCGTGATGCTCAAGCGCGTCAGGGGTGCAGGTTTCACCGGGAAAGGTTGCGTGGGCGAATACCACTCGTCCGGAACATCACCCTTGGGAACGGGCCGTTCTTCGACCGGATAAATCGGCTTGCCGTTGCGGCGGTCCAGGATGAACACCAGCCCCGTCTTACCGGTTTGAATAATCGCCGGGATGTGCTGGTTGCCATGGATCACGTCCACCAGGGGCGGCGGGCCAGGCGCATCGTAGTCCCAGATGTCGTGATGCACGGTCTGGAAGTACCATTTCACTTTGCCCGTGGCCGCATCCATCGCCACGAGTGAATTGCCGTAGAGATCGTTGCCGGGCCGGTCGCCGCCATACAGGTCGTAAGAGGGCGAATCCAGCGTCAGGTACAGCGTTCCCGTGGCGGCGTCGAGCGATCCGGTGGTCCAGCCGTTCACGCCGGAACGGTTTTGCCATCCATCGTTGAGCCAGGTCTCGTGACCCTTCTCGCCTGGCAGCGGAACGGAGTGAAACGTCCAGGCGAGCTTGCCAGTGCGCACGTCCCAGGCTCGAATATCGCCTTTGGAACCGAGGCCGGGGCTGTCCTGCGTGTGCGAGCCGGTGATGGCCAGATCCTTGTAAATGACGGGCGCGCCCGAAAGTCCGTAATGAACGTCGGGAAAATTGTCCTTCATGCCCACTTTCAGATCAATTTCGCCATGATTGCCGAAGCCTTCTACCGCCTTTCCGGTATTTGCGTTCACTGCGAGCAGGTAGCCGTCGAAGGTTCCAAACAGTATCTCAGGCGGATGATTCTTGTCTCCCGGCCAGTAAGCAATACCACGCGGCGGGCGTCCGGCATGATGATGCTTGTAACTCCAGATCAGCTTTCCGGTGTCCGGATTGAGCGCCACCAGGCTCTGATACGACGTCACTTGGTACATCACGCCATTTACGATCAGCGGGGTTGCCTGCGAGGGCCGCCGGGTCTTTTCGCTCGCGCCGGCGCGCGTGTCGTAGCTCCATGCCTGCTTCAGCTTGGACACATTTGCAGTATTGATTTGATCCAAGGTGGAATAACGTGTATTGCCTGCGTCACCGCCATACGCCGGCCAGTTAGTTTGTCCCAGAAGCGGCAACGTGGCCGCTAGAAAGAGCAAAACCGTTGTAATTCTCATACATACTCCTGGAGGCGGAATTATTAGAAATAACGACTCTATCATGAACCGGGTTACTTACCAGGTGACTTGTTTTTGGTGTTCAGGAAACCCAGCGCTAACGTGCGGCGTCTAGAGCGTCATATGAACATTGTTTCCTGGAGCCTTCGCGGAGCTTTCTTGCTGCTTTTGGGAGCCTCCTTTGTCAACGCTCAGTCGGCGTTCGACGTCAATCTTGGATTCGGCAGCGCGCATGCGAGCGCCAATAGTGGCGGAATCGACAACGTCAATTCAGTGAATGCCTTTGGGGGCTGCACGCCAAACGCGGGCGACCCGAACTGCGAGAGTCTGCCTAGCCTGGGCGGTTTCTTTCTGGGCTTCGGTGCGGACTTGATGTTCTATAAACACCTGGGCGCGGGCTTTTCAGCCAGCCTGCAGCCGACGCGCCAGGACTATGGCCCGCTGCAATACCGGCAGGCATTTTACGACTTCGACGCCATTTACGCACCCATCACTGTGAAACGGGCGGAGCTGCGTTTGATCGGTGGAATCGGCGCCGCGCACACCGGCTTCTCCTTCACCCAGAGCGGTTGCGTTGGGACCGCAGTGTGTTCCACATCCACTCAGCCGGTGGGAACATCGAACCATTTCGACACGCACATTGGGATCGGGGTTCAGGTTTACCTGACGGATCATATCTTCGTCCGCCCGGAATTTGATTATCACTACGCTCCCGGGCTCACTGACCAGTTTGGTAGCAACTCCGTGCCGGCGGGGATGGTCTGGGTTGGTTATAACTTCGGCGAGCGCTAGCCGTCAAGCGCCTCTACATTTCGTGAAACTGGATTTGTAAGCTGATCCGCACCGCGATGGGCTTGCCGTCCCGCTGCGCCGCTACGAAACGCCATTGCTTGACGGCGTCCACCGCGCTCTGGTCGAGGTCCTTATCGATCCCCTTGATGATGTGCGGATCTTTGGGCAAGCCTTTGGAACTGACCACCAGTCCAATGATCACCGAGCCGGTAGCGCGAACGCCGCGGTCGTTCGGGTAGCTCGGATTCACTTGTTTGGCGACTCGCGGCGGCGTAATGCCGGGGCCGAGATCGTAGACGGGTTCGCTATTGGATTGCGCCAACAGCACGCCGGACCCGCACATCAATAGAATACGCCGCGTCAGACAAACGCCCCACTCCCAGGCGAATTGGCTGAAAGACGCACTCCGCCGCCACGTGGTTACACCGCGTTTCTTTGGAACTTTTGGCTGCCCATGGGGTGAATTAGATAAAGGGCGGGTTCAAAAGAAGGAGTTACCGAGCATGAAAGTCAATCACAAAGCGGCCGCCGCTTGCTGGATCGTTGCCGTGGCGATCGGCGCAACCCTCCTGGCGCAGAGGCCCGAACGGGGTGGGTTTGGCCGCGGACCTCTTGGAGGGATGTTTTTCGCCAAGACCGTGACGAATGAGCCGTATTCCGGCGTGGGAGTCACGACCACGAAGCGTGTGCTCGCCGACGGCAACACGATTACCGAATCGCAATGCGTGAAGGTGTATCGGGACAGCGCTGGGCGCACGCGCCAGGAAGAGACCCGGAATTCCGCCACGTGCAGCGCAACGCCGTCAACGATTCTCATCGTCGATCCAGTAGCCGGGATGAGGTATTTCATTGACCCGCAGAACAATACTTACCGGCAGATGTCGCTCCAGGCTCCGCCCGCCGGGGCTGCGCCGCGTGCCGAACGCGAAGCGCGAAACCGGCAAAATGGTGTGCAAACTTCGCTCGGAACGCAGCCCATCGCGGGAACCTCGTTCAACGCGCAGGGTACTCAGACGGTCGCCACCATTCCGGCGGGCCGGTTGGGCAATGCGCAGCCCATCACGATCACCTCAACGCGTTGGTATTCGCCAGACTTGCAGATTGTTGTCCAAAGCTCCCGCTCGGACCCGCGCGGCGGAACGACCACTTATCAACTCAGCAACATCTCAACCGCCGAGCCGGACGCGTCGCTGTTCCAGCTTCCTTCGGGTCTGACGCTCCAGCAGGGCGGCGGTTTTGGAGGAAGAGGCCGGCGCGCTGAGTGAGCATGAGCCTGAGGATAGCCGCGGCAGTCTGGGTGTTTCTGGTGATGAGCTCGCCGGCGCTCTTAGAGGCGCAGGCTGGCTATAGCCGGGCACGCCGAGGCTCAACCCGCGGATCGGGCGCGTCAGTGCCCCAGGCCTACAAGGACGTCGCCGGCTCCTTCCACGGCAAGCTAAAGGAGCTGAGCGACAAGGAAATCATGATTGTCAACGACGACAATCAGATGATTTCGGTGCGCCGCTCGCACAAAACCAAGTTCCTCAAGGACGGCCAAGCGATCAAGCCGTCTGAAATCGACCTGGAGACGCCCGTCACCGTCGACGCCACCGAGGATTCGGATTTGAAGCTGACCGCAGTCAACGTGACGGTGGACTCGCCGCGGAGAAGCGTGGAGAACAAGTAGCCGGGCGGCGGCGCGGTTCGAGAAGCGCCGAAAGCACTCCAAGCACAACGGACATTCCTAAAATGCCCACCGACGCCCACAGCGCTGGCTTGGCGGCCATCAGCAGGACTGGACGAATAGCACCATAGAATAAGACGACATTCTCACCTCATCCTCTGGCATTGCGTGTCAGCGCCAGTGCCAACCCAAGGTCGCGGCGAAGGCCGGGCTCCGGCGCAGGGAGCGGGCGCCGGGCGTCAACCCCTTTGCCAGTTCGTCGGCGATTTGCCGGTCCAGATTGACACTGACGCGAATCGGCACGATGGAACAGGCGTTGGATCAATCGGTCTCCGAGCCGCGCTTCAACACGCTTCTGTTCGCGCTGTGCGCCGGGATCGCGGTGCTGCTGGCGGCGGTTGGAATCTGCGGCGTCGTTTGCTGCGGGGTGGTGCAGCGCACGCATGAAATCGGCGTTCGCATGGCGCTGGGCGCGTCGCAGCCGGATGTGCCATGGTAGCCGGACAAGGAGCGTCACTGGCTGGCGCCGGCGTTACGGCCGACGCGCATTTCGCCACTCGCCGCTCTCCGCAACGAGTGAATGCCGCTGGACCATCATGCACGGGGCTCAGGTCGCCTATCTCCCGCGACAAATCCCTTGACGGCCCGGGCGCCGTCCAGCATCGCGCGCAATGGCGCAGTCAGTCGCCACGACCAGGACTTCCGTATCGCTTCGAGCGCGTGATGGCTGGCCTGGAGTTTGACTTCCGTGGGAGTCCATCCGGAGTCGCCGGTCCGCAACCGCGCGGGCTCGACCGCAGGTCCGAGCCCATCGCCAACCCGTAGCGTTGTGATCAGATTCTGCGGGATGCAGAAATCCACAATTGCAGGCACCTTGTGATAGGACGACGGCCTGTACTCAATCTGCTTGTCCAGCATGGCGCCGGCAATGACCACATGCGCCCGATCGGTCCGGATCAACCGGTGTCTGCTGATAGTCCAAAGCCACTCATCCAGCGACTGACATTCCTCGGAAATATCGCGGTTGTCCTCGGGCAGCGCGCCTCCGGCGGCCTCCGCATCCCTTCGGAACGCATGCAGCACTCCTTGCTGAAAACGCGACCGGTAGGGCTCGAAGTCGAAGAAGAAAGCTGTATCGTGTGCCAGGCGGACGTCGCACAATCCACGTATCCTCTCGTAGGACTCGCGCTCGCGGGCGAAAACGACAGCCCGCGTCTTCTCCAGGACCTGCCGTACGGCCGGCTCCTCAATATCGAAGCTGGAGGGGAAGACGATGACGCGGCGGAAACTCAACTCGACCGCGGATAACAGTTCGGGCATGGCGTGGAAGGGTCGGCACCATGAGCCTCCGCCGGAAATTACCGCGAGTCCGCCGGCAGGAACCCGGTCCAGAAGTCGAATATCGTATTCGCGATAAGAAAGGTCGCGGAGCAGCCTGCGCATCCCCGCAAAAATCAACTCGTCTCCGCGATTGCCCCAGGACCGAAGCACCGTGAAGTCGCCCGGCTGCCCGATCACATCTAGCAGAAGACGACGGCTCTCTTCCAAACGCTTGTGAAGTTCGCCGGTATCCCTGACCATCGTCGAGATCAGTGCACCAGGGAGCGTCGCAGCCGGCCGCTCCCAATCCAACAGAATCGCTCAACCATGTGCGCAAAGCAGAACAACACCTCGCGTCTCGGCAGTGAGCCATGTTAGCACGATGGACAAGCAACCGTGACGGCCCGCGCTCTACAATTGACCTCACCAGTCCCGGCGAGCCGCAACACGTGGCCGGGAGCGCAGTCTCGTCGGGGTTTTCGCGATTGCTGTATGGCGTGCGGCCGGACGATCCGTTGACGCTGCCCGCCGTCTCGCTCTGTTTGGTCGCCGCGGCTCTGCTGGCCTGTTATATTCCCGCGCGCCGCGCCGCGGTTTTGGGCCCCATGGCCGCTTTGCGCCACGAATAGGAGAAGGCGTCCCCGAGTTTACCGGCGCTCGATGAGGCTACAATGATTCCCGTGGATCGTAAAGGCGCATTCCTGAAGACGCTGGCCGCCTGCCTGCTGGCTCCTCTCCTCTCCGCGCAGCAGCCACCACAAGCGGACCTAGTTCTGCGCGGCGGAAAAGTGATTACAGTGGACGGCCAAAACCGCATCGCGGAAGCCGTCGCGGTAACCGGCAATCGCATCACGGCCATCGGCTCCAGTCAGGAAATCTCCCGCCTGGTTGGCCCTCAAACCCGGGTGATCGAACTCAACGGCCGCGCGTTGCTGCCTGGATTCATCGACGCGCATTCCCACGTGCTGGGCCTGGCGGAATCCGAGCATCTGAAAATTCCCATCCAGATCCCTCCCCGTAAAGATGTCGCCGCCATCCTCGCCGCTCTGGAGCAGAAGCAGGCGCAGTTGCCTGCGGGCGCCTGGCTGTTCGGTCAAGGCACCTACTATCAACCCATGCCGACGCGCGAGCAACTGGACGCGGCGTTCCCCAACAATCCCGTCTTGCTGTGGTGGAGCGATCATGACCAGATCATGAATCACAAAGCTTCCCTTGCCTTGGGACTGACGAAGGATGCGCCCGATCCAACGGGCCGCGGCCAATTCGAGCGCACCGCGGACGGCGAAGTGAAAATCGTCCATGACGCCGGCCTCCATTATCCGGTGCCGCAGTTCACCTACCCGCAGGCCAAGGAAGCGCTTCGCGAAACGTTGACGGATTTCTACCTCAACAAGGGCGTCACCACTGTCACCGACATGTCCGACCCCGTCCCCGCTTACCGTGCCTACCAGGAACTGCGCGACGAGGGGAAACTGCCCGTGCGCCTCACGCTGAATTACATCATTCACGCCGACACGCCCAGCGGATCCGGCGAATCCATCCGCGTTTCCAGTTTGCTGAACTCGCTGATCGCGAGCGGGCTGCGCTCCGGCTTCGGCGATGATTGGGTCCGCATCGGAGCCATCAAAATACTTCTCGACGGCGTCTGGGGCACCACGGCCGCCACCTACAAGCCCTTCTGGAAAGGCTCCAAGAAGAACTGGAGCCCAACCAATCTGGGAGGCACCAGCTTCACGCCCGACGAACTGAACCGCGCCGTCCTGGACGCACATAAGGCGGGCTGGCAAATCATGGTTCACGCGCTGGGCGATCGCGCGCAGGACATGGTTCTGACGGCCTTCGAGGCGGCGCAGCAGGCCTATCCGCGCGCGGACGCACGGCTCCGCATCGAGCATGTGGGCCATGCCTGGGTCGAGGATCCCGAGCGGCTCCCCGAGCGCATTGCGCGGATGAAGCGGGACGGCGTCATCCCTTCGCCGCAGGTATCCATGTTGTGGCGGTACTCCGCGGGGGATTTGGAGGAGCCCGGAATAAAGTTCTTCCCGTTGAAGACCATCATTGATTTGGGCTTTCAGCCTCCCAATGGCGCCGACACGTTGGGCACCCAGAACTTCGCTACCGATCCGCTATTCGCCCTCACCCGCGCGGTGCGCCGCGACAGCAAGTACGGTGTCATCGTCCATCCGGAGGAAGCAATTTCACCCATGGACGCCATCCGGATGTTCACCATCTGGGCCGCCCGCGCCGATTTCCTGGAAGCCTCCCGCGGCTCCATTGAAGCGGGCAAACTCGCCGACCTGGTTGTTCTTTCAGCCGATCCCTTAGCGACGCCGCCGGCCAACTTCGGAAATCTCGCCGTCGATATGACAATCCTGGACGGAAAACTGGCCTATCAACGCTAGCGCGTGATGTGGTTTGAAGACATTTCGCAAGACATCCGGTTCGCCCTTCGAATGGCGCGGCGCAATCCGGGCTTCACGGTTATGGCGGTCGCCACGCTCGCGCTGGGCGTCGGCTCGACGGCCGCAATTTTTAGCGCCGTCCAGGCCGTTTTGCTGCATCAATTGCCGTACCACAACCCGGATCGAGTGGTCGCTCTTTCGGAAACCTATCCAGCGGGTCCAGATCGAGAATTTGTGGGTGGATGGACTGCCAACCGGTGGCGTGCTCGCGCCCGCTCGTTCCAAAGCATTTCACTCTACGGGGATGGACACCTCATTTTGGTCGAAAACGGCGAGGCCGAGGTCCTCCGTGGCTTACGCGTCAACCACGATTTCTTTGAAACTCTCGGCGTGAATCTGCTGCTGGGCCGGAGCTTTCATGCCGATGAAGACCGCTGGCCTCGAGCGAACGTGGTGATTCTCACGCATGGACTTTGGCAGCGGCGCTTTGGCGGCGATCCGCACATTATCGGACGCGTCTTGCAGCTCAGCGAGCAAGCCTATCGCGTGATCGGTGTACTGCCGCCGGATTTTCATCCTCTGCGCATGAGCAATCCAGCCGAGAAGCCGATGATCTTCATGCCGCTGGGCTACGACGCCGTGCAGGCGACCACTTGCCGAGCATGCTTCGGAGGGACCGCGATTGGCCGGCTCAAGCCGGGTGTCCGCCCGGGCCAAGCGAAAGCCGAACTAAACGGCATCCAGCGTGAGCTTGCGCGCCAGTATCCGTCCGATTATCCACGCGACCCTTCCGTATTCTTGGAGCCGCTGCGAGACCGCCTGATTGGTCCGGTCCAAATCGCCTTGTGGGTGCTTCTAGCCGCCGTTTCGCTGGTTCTTCTCATCGCGTGCATCAACACGGCGAATTTGCTGCTGGCGCGAGCGACCGCTCGGACCCGCGAGATTGCGGTTCGCGCGGCCTTGGGCGGCGGCCGATGGCGGCTGGTTCGGCAGTTGCTCACTGAGAGCGTGCTGCTCTCGGCGGCAGGCGGCCTCGCGGGAGTGCTGCTGGCCTGGCGCGCGATTCCGATCCTCACGTCTTTGGCCCCGAAAGAGCTACCTACACGCGGCTGGTGGCCCGCACGGCTGGCGACCCAATGAACTTCGAGAAGGCTGTCCGTGCTGCGATCCGGGAGGTCGACCCGCTGCAGCCGGTCTTCCACGTTCAACCGATGGACGACTACGTCACCTCCTATCTGGCGGATCGTTCGTTCATTCTGACGCTGATCGGACTGTTCGCAGCCATGGCTCTTCTGCTGGCGGCGGTCGGTGTCTACGGCGTCGTCTCGTACATGGTCGGCCTCCGGACGCGCGAGGTGGGAATCCGGATGGCATTGGGCGCCCAGCGCGGCGCAGTCCTGAGAATGATCATCGCCGATGTGCTCGTCCTGCTCGCCTGGGGACTGGCCGGCGGCATGCTAGCCGAGTTCGCGCTCACCCGTTTCCTTTCCGGGTTGCTCTTTCAAGTGCACCCCACCGACGCCATAACGTCGGTGAGCGTGGCTTTGGTCCTGGCGTGCCCGGCGCTCCTGGCGGGCTCTTTCCCGGCGCTGCGCGCGGCCAGCGTCGATCCCACCGAGGCCTTGCGGTCGGATTGAAGTCCCTCTTCGCAACGCCTGAATTCAGTTCTGCGTCCGCGCCGTCGAACGCATGACATATCCTTAGAGCAGTGCCCGCCGGCCGGCGGATCGGGACGCAATCGAATGGACCCGCACAAAACCACCCTCGTCTCGCTGAACGTTGGACTCCCGCGCGAGGTCACGTGGCGGGAGACGGTCGTGACTACCGGGATCTTCAAGCAGCCCGTCGGAGGCCGCGTCGCTTTGCGAAAGCTTAATCTGGACGGCGACCGCCAGGCGGATCTCACCGTCCATGGAGGCGAGTACAAGGCCGTCTACTGCTATCCGCTTGCGCACTACGATTACTGGAGCAGGCAGCTGCCCGGCCGGGAGTTGCCGCTGGGCGTCTTTGGGGAGAACTTCACCACCGACGGTTTGCTGGAGGATTCAGTCCATGTGGGCGACCGGTTCTCGGTCGGGTCCGCCGAAGTAATCGTGACGCAGCCTCGCCTCCCTTGTTACAAACTCGGCATCCGGTTTCAATCCGACGAGATGGTGAAGCGATTCTTCGCCGCCCGCCGGACAGGATTCTACGTGGCCGTCGCTCGCGAGGGAGAAGTCGGCGCCGGCGATGAGATCCAGGAGATTGCCCGGGACCCGAACGGCGTGCCGGTGTCGGAAATCACTCGGCTGTACGCCGAAAAAAAGTACGGCGACGCCGACGTGGCCTCGGCGCACCAAGCGCTGCAGCTCGCGGCGTTGCCGGAGAGTTGGAAGGCCTACTTCCGGGAACGCCTGGCGCGGATGCATGCATGAGTGCGAGCGGTGCGGTCCAGAAACACAAAGACCATGCTTACCGCCCAAATCCGCCTGCTAGACTGGTTTCTTGACACCCGCGGCCAAACCTCGCGTCTCCGTCGTCAGCTATCTGAACACCGTCCCGCTGGTCTGGGGCATGATGCATGGCCCCGAGCGCGGCCTCTTCGATCTGTCCTTCGCCGTCCCGGCTGAATGTGCCGACCGGCTTGCTTCCGGCCTGGCAGACATCGGCATCGTGCCCGCCGTCGAACTGAACCGGCAACCTCTCGAGATCATTCGCGGCACCGGCATCGCCTGCCACGGCCCGGTCCGCAGCATCCTGCTGATTTCGAAAGTCCCGTTCGGCGAGATCCGCAGGCTCGCCACCGACAATACGTCGCGCACTTCGGCCATGCTCAGCCGCGTCATTCTCTCGCGCAAATACGGCGTCGAGCCGGAGGTGCGTTCAGAGGCGCCGCACCTGGCATCGATGCTGGAACACTCCGACGCCGCCTTGATCATTGGCGACTCGGCGCTGGTGCTGAACCCGGCCGAGCTCCCGTTTCACACACTCGACCTCGGCGCCGAATGGGTGGAGATGACCGGCCTCCCCATGGTCTTCGCCGTTTGGGCCGCGCGCGCGGGTTTTCCCGCACAGGATCCGGGCCCGTTCAAGACCTCCCTGCGCTACGGCCGCGAGCACATCGAGGACATCGCGCGCGAATGGGCGCCGAGGTTGAAGATCTCCGAGGCCATGGTCCACGAATATCTGACGAAGAACATCGTATTTGAGCTGGGCGAGCGCGAATACTCGGGCCTTCAAACTTACTTAAAATATGCAGCGGAGCTCGGCAGTCCCATCGAGAGGAGACAGGTTTCGGTATGATGACGCGCCAGGAGGCAATTGACCTTTTTCACAATGACGACCTGATCGGCATCGGCATGGCGGCCGACGCGGTACGCCGCAAGCTGCATCCCCACGGCGTCGTCAGCTACATCATCGACCGCAACATCAACTACACCAACTTCTGCACCGAGTATTGCAGCTTCTGCGCGTTTTACCGGCCGCTGGGCCACGCCGAAGGCTACATTCATCCCAAGGAAGTGATCTTCGAAAAGATTCAGGAGACCATCGACATGGGTGGCACCGGCATCCTCATGCAGGGCGGACTGCATCCGGACCTGAAGATCGAGTGGTACGAGGATCTGCTGAGTTCGATCAAGGCCAAGTTCGGCGACAGGATCTGGAACCACTGCTTCTCCGCACCGGAAATCGTGAACATCGCCGAAGTGAGCGGGCTCTCCGTCCGCGACACGCTCGCGCGCCTTCGCGACGCCGGCCTGGATTCTATCCCCGGCGGCGGCGCCGAAATCCTGGACGACGCCGTGCGCCACCGCATCAGCCGCCTGAAGTGTTCGGTGAACGAGTGGATCGACATGCACCGCACGGCGCATGCGCTCGGCATCCGCACCACGGCCACCATGATGTACGGCACCGGCGAGACCATCGAGCAGCGCATGAATCACTTCGATATCGTGCGCGAGATTCAGGAAGACACCGGCGGTTTTACGGCCTTTATCCCCTGGCCGTTCCAGCGCGAGTTCACTTCGCTCGGCCGGTTCGTCAAGCAGGAAGCGACCGCGGTGGAATATTTGAAGATGCTGGCTCTGTCGCGGCTGTACCTGGAGAACATCGAGAACATTCAGTCGTCCTGGGTGACGCCGGGCCTGAAGACCTGTCAGATGGGTCTGCGCTTCGGCGGCAACGACGTCGGCAGCATCATGATCGAGGAAAACGTGGTGTCGGCCGCGGGCACGCACAACCGCGCGAGCGAGGAAGAGCTGCGCCGCCTGATCCGCGACGCCGGGTTCGTGCCTAAGCAGCGGGATACTCTGTACCGGACGTATTATCTGAACTAGACCGGACGCGGCGAACTTGCGAACAAGGCGCGGTTGTGACGGTCCGCGTTCGGCATCATGGAGCTGATGAATCACGCTTCGTGACAATTCGAGATTGCTTGCTGGATGACCATCCAGTCCAGCTTTCGAGACTTTCATTTCGTCGTCCTTGCCCGAAAACTACCAGATACGCGTAGCGTCCGAAGCTCGCATGAAACCCGGCTTCGCTAAAGGAGCGGATGGTGCCCACAACGTGAGCGCCAACGGTCGAGGTCGTCGACTTGGCGCCAAATCTCACGTGCCCACTCCCATCAGTGGCCTGGGTCTCTTCGTGCGACACGGATTCGAGTGAATAATCCTGATAAACGAGCCGCACATTCATGCCTTCAACGGCATTCCCGTTTTCGTCGACGACCCAAACGTCCCAGGCTGGACTAAGCAAGTGGGGGAACGGTACTAGTAAGAGACAAACTGCGACGGCAAGCACTACCAACAACCGGTGCCGAGACATTTCGCCTTCCTCTTGCCTGAACTAGACCGGCTCCGTGAACCAGTCGCCCGATGCTATCAGCCGCCCAGGCGTCTTGCCGACATAAAGGTAGACCCAACAATCTTGCTTGCTACCGTCGTCGAGTTGCACGGTCGCGACAGCGCGTTCGAAGTCGGAGCCTTCATAATCATCCAAGGCAGCCAGCAGGCGACCCGGCTCGTTCATGTTGTAGACTTCGCCGCGCACCCACTCGCCAGGGTTGGCCGCAGCGACGGCTCCCGGATACCGGCCCAGGCCATACAACCGGCCCTGCATGCGAGCATTGCCCACGAAGCGCGACTGCCCCTCCAGAAGCCGGGCCGATTCGTTCTTGGAGCCGCGGCGGAGGGTACCGTAAACGAATAGGTAAGACGTCAAGCTTTCAAGAGCTACCTGCGCACGAGCGCTTCCTGCAACTGGCGCGCGTATGCCTCGATCTCCGGCGCCTGCACGGTGACCAGCGTCTTCTCCATGTCCTCGCCGCTTTCGAGCATATGCTTCAGATGCAGCGCGGCCAGCTTCATGCACCAGGCGTCGGTGAGCGGATGACCCACATCCTTGCTCACTGCCAGCAGCGCGGGATGCGGCAGCGCGATGACGCGCTCGTCGAACGGCTCACCTTCCGTAGACACGCCGAACTTGACGTCCACTGTGTCGGCGTGCCGGATCGAGATGCCGTTCTGGACCCAGTTGAAGTGAACCTGCCACGTACGCCCGAACGGGTCTGGGCCGGCCTGGAACTGGCGAAAGTTGTCGATCATTTCGATTGATTGTAACCGAGCCGGCCGCTGCTTAGGTGAACGGGTGGTTCCTGCGCGAAACCAGGGACAGGAACTCGTCGCGGGTTTCCTTGCGCTTGCGGAAGGCGCCCAGCATGGCACTCGTGATGGTTCCGGAGTGCTGCTTCTCCACGCCGCGCATCATCATGCAGAAGTGGCGCGCTTCGCAGATCACGCCCACGCCCTTCGGCTGCAGCACGTTTTGCAGCGTTTCGGCCACCTCGTGTGTCAGGCGCTCCTGCACCTGAAGCCGGCGCGCGAACATGTCCACGATGCGCGGAATCTTGCTCAGGCCGATCACCCTGTCCCGGGGCAGATAAGCCACGTGCATGGTGCCGAAGAAAGGCAGCAGGTGGTGCTCGCACATGCTATAGAACTCGATGTCCTTCACCACCACCATCTCGTCGCACTTCTCGTTGAACAGGGCACCGTTGACAATCTCTTCGACGTTGGTGTTGTAGCCGCTGGTCAGGAAGCGGAGCGCCTTGTCGGCGCGCTCGGGCGTGCGCACCAGCCCCTCCCGCGTTGGATCTTCGCCGATCTTCAGCAAAAGCTCCCGCATGAGCTTGGCAATGGACTCCTCTTCCCGCGGCGGCGTAATTACCTGGACTGAGCCTCGTTTCGATTTCATGGTCGTAACTCAAAAAGATTGCGTTTGGTTTCGCGCAAGCGAATGGTTTCTAGACGCGGCCACTCGCCGGGGAAAGTTTCCTGCCAGTGTGTTTCCAGGCGCTTCTCGATCACCCGGATAATGTTTTCCGAAGTTGGCACTAACGCCTGGAATTCGCCCACATCGACGTTCATGTACTTGTGGTCGAAGTCGCCCAGCACTCGCTCGGCGACCAGCCGGTCCAGCACCGGAACCTGAACCACCTGGCCCGTGGCCGCGTTCAGCGGACCCGCCGCGGTCACTTCCAGAACGTAGTCGTGGCCGTGCCCATAGGGATTGCTGCACTTGCCGTACAGCTCCCGGTTTTCCTCCTCGCTCAACTGGGCCGAGTGCAGGCGATGCGAAGCCGAAAAACGATACCGCCGCGTCACCCGCATCATGACCGGTCTCCCGTGCAGTCGACGTACAGGTCCTCGGTCTCGTAAAGCCGGACGTTGCGCAACCGCGCGCGCCCGTTGCCAAAGTTCGGTTCCAGGCGCTTCCAGATCTCGGCAGCGACATTTTCCGTGGTGGGCACGATCTTATCGAACGGCGGCACCTCGTGGTTCAGGAACCGGTGGTCCATCGGCTCGATGACCGTCTGCTGGATGACCTCTTTGAGTTTTTTCAAATCGTAGACCATGCCGGTGACCGGATCGGGTTCGCCTTCCAGCGTCACCTCGAGCACATAGTTGTGCCCGTGTCCACTGGGATTGGCGGCGGCGCCGTACAGTCGCCGGTTTTCTTCCGCCGAGAGCGACGGCTGGCAACAAACGTGCGACGCAGAAAATTCAGCCCGGCGCGTAAGTAACATGCCTATTGTTCGATGCTCCGCGTGAAAGACAGGATACTCTAATATTATAAGAGAGGGAACAACGGAAGTACCGAAATGACTCATTCCAAGGTGGATCTGGCGATTAAGGGCGCCATCGCGGCGCTGCTGGTGGCGCTAGCCGCAATCATCGTGTGGTCGATGCAGCAGCATATTATTCGAGTGGGTGACCAGGCCAAGAATTTCACGCTCACTGCGGACAACGGCCAACAGGTCTCGTTGAAGCAGTACAGCGGCAAGGTTGTGGTGCTCAATTTTTGGGCGGCCTGGTGCCCGCCTTGCGTCGAAGAAGCGCCGTCGCTCAATGAGTTTGCCAAGACGCTCGAAAGTTCGGGCGTCGTGGTGCTGGGCGTCAGCGTGGACCGGAACCCACAGATGTACGAGAATTTCCTGAAGCGCTTCCACATCGCTTATCCGACCGTGCGCGACCCGGACGAGAACAGCAGCTACCTTTACGGGACCTATCAGTTCCCGGAAAGCTACATCATCGACCGCAGTGGCAAGGTGGTGCGCAAGTTCGCGGGTCTGCCGGAGCGCGACGGCCAGCCGATTCCCTGGACCGATCCCCAGTTGATGGCCTACGTGAGGTCGCTGCTGTAGTGCCGAAGCACGATTGGTATTCCGATACCGATGCAAAAGCTCTGGAAGTGTTTCTGGAATGCCAGCGCACGATGCTGCGCATGTACGGATGGTACCCGCCCCACGAGTGCGGGAAAGGTGCCGATGAATTCCCGGCCTCGCTTGTTGACGCCCGCGGGTCAGAATCAGGCCAACTTACCGAGCCGCGACCGTTAGGGAGCGGTCCATTAAAGGGATTGGCATGATGGCGTCTGCCGCCCTCGCGGAAATCGACAAAGTTCTCGGCCGGACCGGCTATCTCGACAAGCCCGAAGACCTGAAGCTGTACGAATACGACGGCAGCGTCGATAAGGCTCTGCCGGAGCTGGTGGCTTTTCCGCAGTCGGCCGAGCATGTAGCGGCGCTTCTCAAAATCGCGCATCAGCACAGCATCCCGATTGTCGGCCGCGGCGCGGGCACCGGCTTGAGCGGAGGCGTCATTCCGCGCGCCGGCGGCATCGTGGTCTCCTTCGCGCGCATGAACCGCATCGTCGAAACCGATCTCGACAACGAGCGGGCACTGCTCGAGCCGGGCGTCGTGAACGCCGAGATCACGCAGGCGGTCGAGAGCCAGGGTTATTTCTACGCGCCCGATCCGTCCAGCCAGAAGGCCTGCACCGTCGGCGGTAATGTTGCCGAAAACTCCGGCGGCCCCCACACGCTGGCCTACGGCGTCACCACCAACCATGTTCTGGGCATCGATACGGTCCTGGCGGACGGAACCGTAATGCACACCGGAGGCAAGGCGCCCGATCTCCCTGGATATGACCTGACCGGGTTGCTGTGCGGCTCGGAAGGGACGATGGCGCTCACCACCGGGATCACCGTGCGGCTGATGCGGTCGCCCGAGTTGGTCAAGACACTGCTCGCCATCTTCGACTCGGTCGACGATTGCGCGGATACGGTGGCCGAGATCACCGCGCGAGCGATTACGCCCGCCGCTGTCGAAATGCTGGACGGCGTCATGTTACGCATGGTGGAAGACATGTCCCATGCCGGCTACCCGAAGGATGCTGCGGCCGTGCTGCTCATGGAACTGGAGGGCTTGAAGGAAGCCGTCGAGGAACAAGTGGAGCAGATCGAGGACGTCTGCAAATGCTGCCGCGCGCGGGACGTGCGCATCGCACGGTCGGCGCTGGAGCGCGAGCTGCTGTGGAAAGGCCGCAAGAACGCGTTCGGTGCGGTGGGGCGCGTCAGCCCGGCTTACTATGTGCAAGATGGCGTGGTGCCGCGGACTCAAGTGGCGCCGACGCTGCGCGAGATCCACCGCATCTCGGAGAAGTACGGCCTGGTCATCAGCAACATCTTCCACGCGGGCGACGGCAACCTGCACCCGCTGATTCTGTTCAATCACCACCTGCCCGGCGAGTACGAGCGTGCCAAGGCGGCCGGCGACGAAATCCTGCGGTTCTGCCTGGCGCACGGTGGATCGATCACCGGCGAGCACGGCGTGGGCATGGAGAAGATGGAGCTGGTTGGCGAACAGTTTCCTGAAGAAACGCTCGAAATGATCTCGCGCCTGAAAAGCCTGTTCGATCCGCAATGCCGCCTGAATCCGGGCAAGATGCTGCCGACCGGCAAAGGCTGCATGGAGATCCGGCAGCCGGCCGCGATGACGATCTAGGGCTGCAGAGTCCCTGTGAGTCCCGCGATCGCCAGGGTGGCCGTGTTGCTGGTGCGGTTGCCGGATGTAATCACTACGGAAACAGCCCCCGATCCCAATACTGCGGGGATTTGACAGTTGATCTGATCCAAGCCGATGAAGCCGGGCGCCGCGCCCGCGAAGCTCACCGGGCAGTTCAGGCCCTCCACCGTGACCGTCGGTTGCTGCACGGCATAGTCGAGTCCATTCTGCGGCTGGGTCAGGCCGAGGCCGGTGGCGTACAACTCGACGTAATCGCCGGGATGCAGCGGGTTTGAAGCCGTGACCAGAGTCTGATCGCTTGCCCTCAGAGCGGATGCGGGCCCGGCGCCGGACGAATCCTGCGTGAAGATCGCCGGCGCGGCTGCACCGATGAAGATGTTCACTGAGCTTTTCCCGGAACTACCCTGAACGGTGAGCTGGGTCAGGCCCGACACACTTTCGGGAAGGGCCGCGTTAATCTGGCTCGCCGAGACGTAATATGTCGCGAGCGGCAACCCGTTCACCGCAACGGTCCCGGACGCCATGTTCGAACCATAGATTGCGATCAGCATGCGCGGCGCGAGTTCCAGCGGGAAGTTAGCGGCGGCCGCCGGGAAGACGCGGGCGATCCGCGGGCCGGATTTCACGATGTATGCTTCTGTGCCGCCAGCGGCCAGCGTGACGGAACTGGAGATGTTGGTTGTACCTGAAGTTACCGAAAGCGACAGCGTACCGGCCGTCAGCATGTCGGTGAAGGCCAGATGATCGGGCGAAGTGCTCAGGCTGTGAGAGTCGGCCGCCGCTGAGCTGATCGTCAGGCCGGCGTCATTGGGGTCGTGCGCTGCCACGATCAATCCGCCATCCACGGACAAAAACGCATCGTTTTGCGCCGCCGTTCCGACGCTCTGCCACGCATTCGTTCCATTGAAGAACGACACAATGATCTGGGCCGATTCGTGCGAGGCGGAATCGATATGGGCGATTCCCTTGGCGCTTGCCGGGCACAGGCCGAAGGCGCTGACCAAGCCGCCGCCCGAGACGTGGCAGTACGGAAGCACACGCGTGCGGCCCGGTCCATAGAATCGCAGCGCAGCGCTCGTGAGCGGCACGACGCCGTCATCGAATCCCGCGGTGCTGGTCAGCAGGCCCGTGCCGCCGTTGCCCGCCGCCGCAATGGCATCGACGCCGCGCAGGTCGTCGGTGGCGTCGTTCCAGGTGGCTAGGTCGAACAGGAAAGCGCTGCCGCTGGACAGCTCTTCCAGTTGTTTGACGATGGGAAGGAACGATCCCGCGAACGTTGCGATCGGCGTGCCGAAGTGGGGAGTCGCCAGGAACACTGCCTTGCGGACGTGGGTCGCCGCCGGCGGCTGAAACATGCCTGCGCTGTTCTGCTTTCCACTCAAGTAGCAGCGCAGCACCAGGCCGCCCATGCTGTGCGCCACCACGTCCACCTGCTGGATCGGCGTGCCGTCGGTGTACTTCAGTCCGGAAAGAAAGGTCGCGAACGCCCCGGCGAGATCTTCGATGCTGGCAGTGGAAGGCAGGCTACATGTGTCGAAGAACAGGCTGGCTTCACCGTTAGCTTGGAGCACCTGGTCGGCGAGTCCGAATGTGCCGGCAAACGTGGCGGGGCAGCCTTCAAACTGGTAGCCGTTGATGAACACAACAGGCGGCAGCGCCGTATGCGGCACCGGCGTTCCGCTGGGAATCAGTTGGGCGCGAGCCGTCGAGGCCAGGCAAAAAAATAGCAAACCAGCGGCGGCCAGCCAACGGCGCATGAACCAATGCTACCGCGTGGGAACGGGTTGCAGGGCGCGGCTCTCGATGATGCGGTCGATGATACCGTACTCCAGGGCCTGATCGGGCTCCAGGATATAGTCGCGATCCACGTCGCGCGCGATCCGGTCCGCTGTCTGGCCGGTGGCGTTGGCCAGAATCTGATTGAGCGACTCGCGCATGCGCAGGATCTCGCGCGCGTAGATGTCGATGTCGGTGGCCTGGCCGCCCAAGCCGCTCATGGAAGGCTGGTGAATCAGGATCCGGGAATGGGGCAGGCTATAGCGCTTTCCTTTAGTACCGCAAGCCAGAAGTACTGCCGCCATGGAAGCGGCCTGACCGACGCAATAGGTCACGATGTCCGGCTCGATCAGATTCATGGTGTCCAAAATGGCGAGGCCTGCCGTGATGGACCCGCCCGGCGAATTGATGTACAGCGAAATGTCCTTTTCCGGGTCCTCGGCGGCCAGGAACAGCATCTGCGCGATGATCAGGTTGGCGACGTTGTCGTCGATCGGAGTGCCCAGGAAGATGATATTTTCCTTGAGCAATCGCGAGTAGATGTCGAAAGCGCGCTCTCCCCGCGAAGTCTGCTCCACCACCATCGGCACCAGGACTGAATTCTGCATGAAATCGGCTCCTTCTCGAACCTCCATGATACCGCGACCTTCAAGCCGTGATGGACCTTCGTAGGATGAAAAGATGGAAAACAGATTCTTGGAAGGACGTACGGCGGTTGTCACTGGCGGAACGCGTGGGATCGGCTTTGCGATCGCCGGGGCGCTGGCAGGCGCGGGCGCGGCTGTTGCCATTTGCGGGCGGACGCAGGCCGGTCTGGAGGACGCCATTCGGCGGCTGATGAGCGTGCCGGGGAGTAAAGTGATGGGCAAAGATGCCGATGTAAGGAGCAGCACAGAGGTAGCCGCATTGTTCGATTGGGTGGATCGTGAACTCGGGGGACCGGATGTCGTTGTGAACAACGCCGGCATCGGGATCTTCCGAAGCGTAGCCGACCTGACGGTGAAAGAGTGGCAAAACACCCTGGAGACCAATCTCTCGGGTCCTTTCTATTGCAGCCGCGAAGCCGTGGAACGCATGCGGAAGCGGGGCGGAGGTTACATAGTCAATGTAGGCAGCCTGGCGGGGGTGAACGCCTTTGCCGGTGGGGCAGCTTACAATGCCTCCAAGTTTGGGTTGAACGGATTTAGTGAAGCGCTCATGTTGGATCATCGATACGACAACATACGCGTGACTCATATTATGCCAGGAAGCGTCGATACGGAGTTTAGTTCCAGATCGGGGAAATCCGACTGGAAGATAGCTCCCGAGGACATCGCGGAGATTGTGCTCATGTTACTGAGAATGCCAGAAAGGACTCTGGTGAGCCGGGTCGATGTTAGACCGTCGAAGCCTCGCAAGTGAGGCGGTTTAAGGGTCCCAGAAGTATGGCATGCAATTTGCTCTAGGAAGGCCGGGAGCGGCAATGAAAGGGGCCCAGAAGAAAATGTTACGGGTTAATGTTCCTTTAGATCCGACGAAGACAGGGCGGGATGCCGAAGTGCTGGAGGGAAATCTGCGCCGCATGATTGTGGGGCAGGACGAGGCCATCCAGCAGATAGTGAACATCTATCAGATGCACCTCACCGGGATGTCAGCCCCGGGACGCCCCATCGGCAACTTTCTCTTCCTGGGACCGACCGGCAGCGGTAAGACGCGGATCGTGGAAGCGACCGCCGAAGCGCTGGTGAAGAACCCGCGTGCGGTCATCAAGATCGACTGCGCCGAGTTTCAGCACAGTCATGAAATTGCCAAGCTGATCGGCTCACCTCCCGGATACCTGGGCCATCGTGAGACCCATCCGCTGCTCAGCCAGGAAGTGCTGAATCAATACCAGACTGAAACGATGAAGGTGAGCTTTGTCCTGTTCGACGAAATCGAGAAGGCCAGTGACGCATTGTGGAACCTGCTGCTCGGCATCTTGGACAAAGCCACGCTGACGCTGGGCGACAATCGCAAGGTCGACTTCTCCCGGGCAATGATCTTCATGACCAGCAACCTGGGCGCTTCCGAGATGAGTTCCCTTATGAATCCTCGCTTAGGCTTCAGTGCTCCGGAAGCAGCACGCCAGTCTCAAAATGGAACAGTGGATGAGAAGCTGAATGCCAAGATTGGCCGCAGTGGAGTAGAAGCCGCCCGGCGCAAGTTCACGCCCGAGTTCATGAACCGCCTGGACAAGATCGTCACGTTCCGGCCACTGGGGTCCTCGGAGCTAAAACGCATCCTGGACATCGAGCTGAACATGGTTCAGCAGCGCATCTTCAACACTTCGCCGGAAAAATCCTTCGTGTTCAAGGCCAGCGAGGAAGCCAAGGATTTCCTGCTGCGGGAAGGGACGGACTTGAAGTATGGAGCACGGCATCTGAAGCGCGCCATCGAGCGGTTGCTGGTGCAGCCCATGTCCAACTTGATTGCCACCGATCAGGTTCGCGGGGGCGACTGCGTCAACGTGAACTTCGATTCCGAGGGGAACTCCCTGACGTTCATCAAGGAAGCCGAGGGGCTGGCCATCCACGCTATGGCCGATCTGGTGGACCGTTCCATCTCGATCCCGGCCTTCGCACTCGCGAACGGCGCCTTCATCGAAGCTGCCAAGACGCAGAGCGCGCGCTCATCCAAACGAGCCTAGAATCGCCGCTAGTGTCGCCAGAACACGCCTACAGGGCTAACTGGCGCACTCCCCGCGGCCTAGTTGGAGTGAATACTCCACATCGTCGCCCCAGTCGCGGTAAATCTCCGGGAACGTTTCGGCGGGCTTGACCAGATCGTTGGTCATCAGGCGGAAAGTCTCCACCTTGTTCCGCAGGACATAGTCCCGGAAAGTCTCGCCGTTCTGTCGGTTTGCAACAAAATGATCCAGCACTCTCCGGACCGCTTGCGGGGCCAGGCGGGCCGGGATGCTTTGCACGGCTGTACCGAACCGCATCATGCCCGCATCATCGTATCCGCCGCCCAGTAGCATCTGATAATACGGCACTTCCTTACCGTCGATCTTCCGCGCATTGCCGTAAAAGCCGATATCGCCAATCCAATGCTGGCCGCAGGAATTGGGGCAACCGCTCGCCTTGATCGTAAGCTTCCTAACGCCTGGATCCGTATAGCCCTTCACCACATCGGTCAGGGCCGCGCCCAGGTTCATGGTCTTCGTCAGCGCCAGGTTGCAACTGTAAGCTCCCGGACATGTTGTGATGTCGTCAATCTCGTTGGCCCCAGCGCTGGCTAGGCCGATCAGGCTCAGAGCCGCGTAAACTCGCGGCAGGACGCGGAGAGGGATGTAGGCTACCACCAGGTTCTGATCGATGGTGACCCGCAGCACGCCATCGCCTGCGTTCCGGGCGATCTCAGCTAAGCCGCGCATCTGGCTGCCGGTCAGGTTGCCTTGGGCCACTTTGACCGTGACCATGGCATAACCTTGCTGCTTTTGTTCGCGGATGTTGGTCTGGAGCCAGCGCTCATACTCCGGGTTCGAATGACCGTTGGAACCAAGAACCGGGGGTAGCTCGGCGCCCGTTCCGAGTGGTGGTGGCGCTGCTTGAAAACCACCAAAACCGTCCGGTACCGTTTCCGGCGTCGCAATCCCGCCGTTGGCCAAAATATCGGCGTACTCCGCCTCAATCTGCTCCTTTACCCAATCCCAACCACGCTCGCGCACCACGAACTTCAGGCGCGCTTTGTTCTTGTTCTTGCGATTCCCGTTCTTGTTGAAAAGCCGAAGAACCGCCTCGCAGCGGCTCACCAGATTCTCTTCCGGTACGAACTCGTCCAGCAGATGCGCTTCGGTAGGCAGAGGTCCAAGACCGCCGCCGACCACCATGCGGAAGCCGCGCTTGCCGTCGCGCATCACGGCGCGCAGCCCTATATCGTGGATCGCCCCGATCATGCAGTCTTCCTTGCAGCCGGAAAACGCAATCTTGAACTTTCGCGGCATGGCATCGGTCAGCTCTTTGTGCAGAAAAGCGAACGCCACTTTCTGCGCGTAGGGGCGGACATCGAAAACCTCGTCCTCCAGCAGACCGCTCAGCGGACAGGCAGTGACGTTGCGCACCGTGTTATAGCAGGCTTCGCGCGTAGTCAGCCGGACATCGGCCAGCCGATGCAGCAAAGGCGCAACCTGGGGCAGCGGAACAAAGTGATACTGCATGTTCTGGCGCGTTGTGAGATGTCCCTTGCCGCCGCCAAATTCGTCGGCAATGAAAGCCAACTGATCCATCTGCGCCGCCGTCAACATGCCGCCGGGAATTTTCGTGCGGATCATGTGAACGCCGGTTTGGCGCTGGCTATAAACGCCGCGCCGCAGGCGCTGAGCGCGGAAATCGTCGTCGGACAGTTGGCCTGCCATGTATTTCTCGGCGAAGGAACCGAAAAGGTCGATGTCAGCACGAACGGTGGCGTCGTATTCGGCTGCGACGGTTTCCTGGCTGCGGGATTGGACGGCTGCTTCTGCGGTCATTGCATTTACCCTTATGTCTATAGAGATTACTATATTTAGGGCTTAATTGCAATCAGGAAGGTCCCGGCCAGCGTAGTAATCCAGGCCGTAGCGCAACGAGCGCTGGCCGGGCGGAACGCAGGCAATTGCGCCCTGGCGACTCCTCCACAGGCTTCGCGCCGACACCGTGCGATCCAACACCGGGTACGTCACCCAGACGAGCCGAACGACAGAGAAAGTCATGAGCAGGGCGACCAGCGCGACGGCGGTTGGGCGATGGCCGGTTTTCTCGAGAAAGACGCCGGCAACTGCGGCGGCGAGCGCGGGAGCTATCCATGTGGCCGAAAGCCGGAGCGGAGCGTGCGAAATCCCAGCCAGCAGCGCTTGTGGAAGCAACTCTTGAACAGCTGGAACAAACCACAGCAGAGCGGCACAGGACGCCAGCAGAGCGGCCACGAAAGCGGTGCGTGGGCGCGCTTGTTCCAACGCGATGCCGATGAGCGCGGCTAGCGCGGGCAAGAGCGGCAGCAAATAGCCGGGGAGTTTGTTGCGCGAAACGGAGAAGAAGAGGAAGCCCCACACGAGCCAAGCGGCCAGAAACAGAGTGCGCCGATCCTTGTACAAGCGTTTGCCGAACAGCAGCACGAGCAGCGGGCTCCAGGGAAAAAGCCCGGCCACCAGCACGGGCACATAAAACCAGAAGGGCTGCACATGTTGCAGCGCGCCGGTCGCGAAGCGGGCAAAGTGTTGCTTCCAGAAGAAGTCTTGCAAAAAGGGCGCGCCATTGCGCAACGTCACCAGGATGTACCAGGGTGCGGCGATGATAGCGGCCGCGCTGAAGGTAAGAACGAGAGCGCGAAGACGATCGCGCAGGAACCACAGCGCCGGCAGGAACAGCGCGAGCGGCACCAGTCCCTTTGCCAAAACGGCAAGGCCCAGCAGTACACCGGCGAGGAGCGGCCGGCCGCCGAGGAGTGCCAGCATCGACGCCGCGAAAGCCGCCGACATAGGCAGATCGGTCACGGCGACGCGGCTGAAAGCCAGCCAACCTCCCGCAGTCGCGAGAATCGCGGTTGCATAGCAGGCCGCCGGCTCACCGAATTCACGGCGCAGAACGAAGAAAAAGTAGATCAGAAAGAGCACGCTCGCGACGGCCACGGGCAGCCGAGGCGCTAGGTCCGGACCCAAGCCGGTCTTGAAGCCGAGCGCCGTCATCCAATACAGCAGCGCGGGTTTTTCAAACCAGGGATGCCCCCACAAGCGCGGCGTGATCCAGTCGCCGGAACCGGCCATGGCTTGACCGATGGCGGCGTAGCGTGGCTCATCCGGTCCCAGCAGGCCGGTGCGAGTCAGTCCGAAGAAATAGAGGCAGTAGAGGGCAGCGGACGCAACCACCACCAGCGTCCACTGCTTCCACGACTTGAGGGAGAGCAAGTCTAAGTATAGTGGCGGACTCAACGGCCGGGCTGTATCTGATCCAGCAAGGCTTGCGCCTCTTTCTCCAGATCGCCGTGCTGCACGATCGCGCTGCGCAGTTGCTGCTCGGCATGCTTGAGGTCATGCTCGGCGATCATTCCCTTGGCGAGGTAGAAGCGCGCGCGTTCCAGGTATGCGCCACTTCCCGATTGGGTGACGGCTCGCAGCTCCTCGATGCCCGAGAGGCGTTCGCCGGTAAGCAACAGGCAGATTCCCAGATAAAAGTGAGCGGCGTCAAAGTTGGGGTGAGCGTCCGCGATGGCCCGAAGCGCGGGGATGGCCGCGGAGTACTCGCCGTGCGTATAGCTGTGCATCGCTTTCACGAAGTCAGCGGGATCGGAAGCGGCGCGGGCATAGGGCGGTGCCTGAAACTGAGCGAGCAGTCCGAACTCTTCCTCGGCAATCGGAGCGGTAGACGGCAGGGGTTTGCTATGAGCAGTCGGCCCTGCGCTGGCTTCCTGGTGCGATTCGTAGGCCAGCCAGGAGAAGACTCCGACCGCCACACAGAGGATGAAGGCCGCAAAGCTGTAGATCGCGATCCAGAAGCGGTCCTCCGGTTTGATGCGCATGAATTGGAAGCGAGACAGCGCCGGCACTTTCAGCGTAGCAGGAGCGGCGGGTTAGCGACCAATTACCAATACTGCGAACGAGCCGGGCACCACAGGCGGCCGCGGGCGCGGGTTGGCCGCTGTGGGCTGCGGCCGTGGACCGAAGTCTGCAACCGAGAGGAAGACATTACCCGTTTTACGATCCAAAGCCATGGTCCGCGCGCCGGCCTGCGTTTGAACGCGCTCCACCAGCGTGTATCTGTCGGGTGCCTCCTCGTGAAAAATGGACACAGTACCGTCGGCGCCGGTGGAGAAGTAAATCAAGCCGCGCGCGGCATCGAACTCGGTGGCGTCGACGCCCTTGCCGATGGGCTGGGTGGTGACCACGCGGCCGGTATTTCCGTCGACGACAGCCATCACGCCGCTCCGGCAGCCGATGAACACGCGCTCGGTTTTGCGATCCATGTCCATGCTGCTGGGCTGCCCGCAGGGATCGACGGGCCAAGTGTTCAGCACCTTGAGCGCCTGGGCGTCCAGGCGCAAGACCGTGTTGCGGTCCTGCAGGTTCAGGAAAACGTGTCCGGCTTCGTCGGAGGCGAGGTGCTCGGTCCTGCCGCCGAGATTCTCGATGGTGCCGGCGATTTTGCCTGTCTTCACATCGATGGCGGTGAAGCGTTTGCTACCGCGATCGGCGCTGAAAACACGCTTTGTATGGGGATCGTAGATGATTCCGTTCGGGTCGTCGCCGACCGGAACGCGGCGGATGACCTTGAGAGTTTTCAAATCAAAGATCGTGACGGAACCAGGATCGCTAGCGCTGATGAATCCGCGGCCGAACTCGCTGGCGATCGCGATGCCGTGAACATCGGAGCCGGGGATCTTTCCGAGGATTGCACCGGAGTCGAGATCCAGCACCACGACTTCGCGGTCGTGGGACACATAGAGCCGGCGCGCGTCGGAGTCCGCGGTCAGGTAATCCCATCCGTAATCGCCGGGAATCGGGATCTTCTTGACCAGGTGATAGCTTGCTGCGGTCAGCAGCGTTGCCGACAACAAAAGAAACCCTCCGGCTGGTAACCGGAGGGCCAGGGGTATTCTCACTGTGCTAGAAAATGATCTTCAAACCAAGCTGGATGGCGCGAGGTCCGCCCGATCCCAGCACCGGGTTGGAACTGGTGACGTCCGGCGTCTGATTCCGGAAGCCAAAGCCAGCGCCAGCGTCGGCGGTCGGGTCGGTGAAGGTGTTGTCGCCGCCCGGGCCACCGAACACATTCGAAATGTTCGGGTGGTTGAAGATGTTGAAGAACTCAGCGCGGAACTGGGCTGTCAGCTTCTCGCCGAACGTCCAGGATTTGGTGATCGAGAAATCGACGTTGTAGAAGGGGAAGCCGCGGAAGACGTTGGGGCCAGTGTTCCCATAGCTGCCGTAAGCAGGAGGAACGAGAACCGAGTTACCCACGGCGTAGCAGCCGAGGTTCGTGAGAGAGGCCACGGCCAAAGCGCCCATGGCTTGCGACTTCGCGAGGCAAGTCGCATTGCTGGTACCTGCGAAATAGGGGATGCCGCCCGCTCCGCCGTTGGTGTTCTGCCACCAATCCTTCGTCGTCTTGAAATCGTTGGGATTGCCGAAGAAATCCCACTGTTCGCCATTCGACGGAATGGAGTTGATTTCGCCGGTCCCACTGAAGTCGGTGCTCAAATCGTTGATGCCCCAGGGCAAGCCGGTTTGCAGATTGATGATGGAGTTAATCGACCAGCCTTGCAAGATCTGGCCGGGCGACTTGATGCCGGGAATGGCATAGGTGGTCGAGAAGGTGAAGTGGTGGCGTATATCAAACGGGCTGTTCCCATACAACTGCTTCACGTTGTTGCTGTTGATGGGCTGCAAGAACGACCAGTTGTCCGGCGAGATGGACAGCGCATGCGCGTACGTATAGCCGGCAACGTACGACAGCCCATGCCAGGTCCGCTGCGTTAGCGAGACCTGCAGGCCGTTGTAGTTGGAATAGTTATTGTTGCTTAGCCAGTTGATGATACCTAAGTACGGAAACTTGGCGTTGAACGGTGCGGCCGCCTGCTCGAGGCCAGGATCAGGACCGTTGGCGCAGGCATCGTAGCCGGTGGCTGCACTCGCCACACACTGTCCCGCCGGGCTGTTAGGATCCGCCGGATTCCCCCAGCCGGGGCTGAATCCGTTGACCAGCCGCGGTTGGTTGAGATCGGTAATGCCGAACAGCTTGGTAGCGTGGTTCCCTACATAAGCAACATCGAGCGACAGGTCATTGGTGATGGCGTGCTGGATATCCACGCTCCACTTGGTGACATAGGGAGTACGCAGATTGCGGTCCACACCCATGATGTTGCAAGGCGTCGGAGTAAAGCCGTCGGGCAACGTGACCGAACCATCGCCGCAGCCCGGCGTGGCGGAATAGATCGGCACGTTGGCGCTGTTGTTGGCCCAGTTGTATTTAATTGTTCCCGGAGTAGAAGCATTGCCGAGTGCGCCGCCGCTTAGCGTGATGGCACCCAGATTGATGTTGCCGCCGGCAGTGAACGGCGTTGGATTGCCATTGGTATAAAGATTGACACCCGTAGGAACGGTGCGCAATCCGAGCAGATTACCGAGCGCCATGAAGGAGTCGAAGCTGGACTGTTCGTAATAGATGCCCGCTCCCGCGCGAATCACGGTCTTGCCAGTGCCAAACACATCCCACGCTACGCCCACGCGGGGAGCGAAGTTGTTGTGATCTCCGTTAATGACGGAGCCGATTTGTTTGCCGGCCTGCACCAGACCCTGGGTTGGATCGAAGTTGCCGATGAGGTTGTCGCTCTCATTAAAGACTGTGGTCAGTTCGTAGCGAACGCCCAGGTTTAGCGTTAATCGGGGCGTTACCCGCCAGTCATCCTGAATGAAGAGTCCGTAATTCTCGTCCTGCAGGTGGCGCAGGAAGTTGCCGGAGCTGATCTGCGCCCTGCTCATGTCGCCGGTGAAGAATGACGCGATGCCGCCCTTGAACCGCATGGGGCCCTTGGTATTCGCGGTGACGTTGTTGGTGCTTTGATTGATCAGAACCTCGCCGCCGAACTTAATCGCGTGTTTGCCGCGGAGCCATGAAACGCTGTCCGTGATTTGCCAGACACCGTTGGGGCCGACGGTCTTGGGCCAGGACGCGCCGAGGGCCAACGACAAGCCGCCCTGAAGCCACAGCTGCGGAAGTCCGAAATACGCCGGATTGGTCTGACCGGTATATAAGTGGTAGGTGCTGCCGTTGAACGAGTAATTCGCGGGATTGTCGTTGGCATCCGGCGTTGCGAACGTCTGATAGTAGTGCGAGTACCCGAACCTTAGCGAATTGACCAGGCTGGAAGTGGGAACCCAGGTCCAGTCTCCCGAACCCACCTGAGAGCGGGCATACTGGACGGTCAGCCAGTTTGGATTGATCTGCAAGGTGGGATTGTCGACGAACGTGCCGTTGCCCGGGCTGATGAAATACATCCCGCTGAAAGAATTCTTTTCGTTCATGTGATAGTCCAGTTTGCCGACGCCGGAGTAGATGTCGTTCACGCTGGGTAGGGCGGTGTTGAGGGCCGTGGTTGATCCGTTATTGACCGGAAACAGACCGGGATAGTTGGATAACGGCGCGCAGGTGGTGCTCAAGCCGGCTAAGGAAGCGCTGAGAGCACTGAGTCTGCCTGCCGATAACGCGGCGTTACAGGCGCCCACCAGGCTGTTGGGATCCGTGGAACTGGTGTTGGTGATCGGCACATCGTGCTGAACCGGGTTGCCCACGCTATAGTGTTGCGATTCGAAATTCCCAAAGAAAAAGAGCTTGTCGCGGATGATTTTGCCGCCGAAGCTGGCGCCGTATTGCTCAACGTCGAGCGGGGGATTCGGCTGCGTAGGGTCAGCGAAATAGTCCTTGGCATCCCAGGAGTCGGTACGGCCGTAGGCGTAGGCCGTCCCATGCCACGCATTGCTGCCCGACTTGATGCCGACGTTGACAATGGCGCCGGGCTTCCAGCCATATTCGGCGCCGGGATTCTGCTGGGTCTTGAATTCGTCGATGGCATCGATGGGCAGCATGGTTCCGGCATCGCCGGCGGCCATGACGGCGTTCATCATGCTTTGGGCCATCCAGGGATCGTTACTGTCGATACCGTCCACCATGAAGAAGTTGTCGTGGGGACGCCCGCCGTTGGTGCTCTGGCTCCAGCCCGAGTTGCCGGGGAACTTCGTGACGCCTGGACGGAGATCCAAGAGGTTTTCGAAGTTGCGGCCATTGAGGGGCAGATCATTGATGACCTTGTTCTGCAGAGTGCCGCCCAGTTCGGCGTTGTTGGTCTCAATCAGTGGCACCGTTTCCGTGACGTTCACCACCTGAGTCTGCTCGCCGGGCTGCATGCTGAGATCGACGCGAATATCCTGGCCGACTTCCAACGTGATGTTCTCGCGAGCGACGGTCTTGAATCCCTTGAACTCGGCGCGGACGGTGTACGTTCCGGGAATCAGATTCGGAGCCAAGTACGCCCCTGCCGCGTCCGTGCTGAGGACTCTGCTGGTGCCTCTCTGGGTATCCTGAATGGTGACTGTGGCGCCCAGGATCGCCGCGCCAGTCTGATCTGTGATGGTGCCTAGAATACGGGCGCTACTGCCTTGAGAAAATAGAGGAGAAGTGGCGACAAGCGCTATCAAACACACTGCCAGAACAAGCCATGCTTTCCTGCCACTGAGACACCCCGCAACACGGTGGGAACTCATACGACCTCCTAGTCGATGATCTGAAGCACAAAACCCCGAACGGAACTCAAGCCGATATATCACCCGAAGCAAATGAAGTCAAGCGGCCGCCAAATCCCCATTCGGTTTGGGTAAACCATACTCCGGCAATCTGAAAATCTGCTGAAAAATCTCATCGGGCAAAGCGGCGTCTAAGAGACGCCCGCGTTCGATCGAATTTCACTTCCAAGCCGCGTACACTGGCTTGCTGACCAGAAACGCCGGGTTGGCGCCTGCCCGCGGGCTGAACTTCTGCACCCGGCCGTTGTCCACCTCAGCCACATAGAAGTTGCCGTCCTGATCGACGCTGAATCCATGAACGCCCCAGAAACCGCCGGGGAAATCGCCCCACGTGCCGAACGAATACAGGAAGTGTCCTTGCAGGTCGTACTTCAGCATCTTGGAAGTACCCCGGTCGAAAGCCCATAGCGTCCGATCGGCTCCTATATAGATCAGGTGGACGTCGGATGGCGGCTGGCCCAGACTGAAATCGTACAGATATTTCCCGTTTTCGTCGAAAACCTGGACGCGGTGGTTGCCGCGGTCATTCACAAAGACGTGGCGGGTCTGCGGATCGATCGCCAGGCCATGCACGTTATTGAAGTAGCCGGGCCGCGTGTCATTCGGCGGCGTGCCTTTCTTGCCCCAATCCATCAGGAACTTGCCGTCCTTGTCGAACTTGGCGACGCGCGTGCCGTTATAGCCGTCGGCGACGAACATGGTGCTGTCCGGCAGCCAGACGATGAACGTCGGCCGGTTGAAGTGCGTTCCGTCGGCGCCCTTCACCGTCGGCGTGCCGATGGTCTGCACCAGTTTCGATCCATCGTGCGTGAATTTGTAGATGGCGTGCATGTGGTCGTCTACCACCCAAACATGCTTTTCCGGATCGTAGGGATTGATGGTGACGAAGTGGGGACGCTTCATGATCTTGTCCCACTGAGTCCAAGTCTCGATGATCTTGCCGTTGCCGTCGACCACCGTGAGGCAGTGCTCCCACTTGGCATCCACACCGACCGTTCCCTTCCAAAGCTTCGGTCCGTCCGCCGGGTCCTGGCCGGTTCCGCCCGCGCCCGGCAGCGCCGAAACGGTGGCGTCGCGCCAGGGCAGCCGTCCGATGGGGAATTGCAGGCTGGGTCCGAAGTCGGGAATTAGCTTCGTGGCGGGCCGCTTGATGTTCGGAAGTTCACCGCGAAACAGCAGGAAGATCCGGTTGGGACTTTCGGCGTATACGCTTTGACCGGCGCCCCAGGTCCATCCGGAGTTGCCCGGCAGAGTGCTGATATTCTGCGGCCAGTCCGCGACGACATCGTAAGCGCCGAAGACATCTTGCGTGTTCATTTCGCCCGGAATAGCGGCGAAACCTGTTCCAGGTTTTTCCTTCGCCTGCACGGGCGCCTGTTTCGTCCCAACCAGGAAACCAGCAACGAAAACTGCCACGACGGCCGCGAACACGGCAAGCGATCTACGCATACGTTCCTTCCTCAAAGCGCCCTGATGACTCGGAAAATAACGTTATCACCAGTGCGTTTGAGCAGCAAGGGGAAATGCATAGCTCAATGGAGCTACTGGCAAATCGGAGGAGCACAATTGCTGATACAATCCCCAATCGAATGCAGGGATCGGCGTGAGAAGGAGGACTGCACAATGGATTCTTTGGCGAAGCTGAGTCGCAGAGGTTTGGTTAGACTGGGCGTGGTCTCAGCCGGTATTTCTCCGTTCGTTTCGCGTGTCCGTGCGCAGGACGCCGGCGCCGAGGCAGGCACACTGGGAGTCGTAGGCGGGAGATCGGAACAGGAGCTGTTTCCTGGTAAGGGCCTCCCGGGCGGAGGCCAGTTGGAGATCCGGTTGACGGCCAGCATCTACACCAGCGATCCGGATCAGCTCGAAGTGGCGCAGCGCATGAAGCCCTACAATCTGGCTTCCTGGGTGGAGGAATGGACGCGCGTCGCCGAGCGCAACGAAAAGGTCGCGGATCAACACGCCGCGGAAGGCTACAAAGTCACCGCCAACGAATACTATCTGCGCGCCTCCAACTTCTATCGCGAGGCCTGCTGGCCCATGCCGGTGAGCGAGCCGCGCATGCTGCCGCTCTATAAGCGCATGCGCGAGAACTTCGACAAGGCCTGGAAGATGACGCGGCCCCAGTTTGAGCGTGTCCAGGTGAACTACGAAGGCCAGATGCTGGACGGCTATTTCCGCAAACCCAACGGTCCGGCCGGCAAGAAATTCCCCACACTGATCGCCTTCGAAGGCGCGGACACGATGGCCGAGGCCACCATTCTGAACGCAACCAGCTATGTCACTCGCGGCATGGCTTATCTGGCGCTGGATTTTCCCGGACAAGGCGGCGCACTGCGTTTGAAGGATCTGCATCTGCCGCCGGACACAGACCGAATCCTGAAGGCCATGATCGATTACCTGGTGACGCGGCCCGACGTGGACGCCAATCGCATTGGGGTAGCAGGCATCAGCATGGGCGGCTACGGAACCCCGCGTGCGGCCGCCGGAGAGTCGCGCATCGCCGCCGCGCTCATGAGCAGCGGATCGTTCGATCTGGGGCATGATCTGTTCGATTACTACCCGCCGATCCAGGAGCGCGTGCGCTGGATCATCGGTGCGCGCGATCTGGCCGACGCCCGCAAAAAGCTGGCCGACTACACCCTGGAAGGCCGCGCCAACCGCATCGAATGCCCCATGTTGATCGGCTACAGCAAGGACGATCGCATCATGGATCCAGCGGGCGCATACCGGCTGTACAAGTCAGCCGCGAACTCCAAGCGCGAGATGGTGGAGGGCACCGGCCACAATCAGGCGTCCAACGCCGGAGGCCCGCGGTCGATGCGCTCGCCCGCCTTAGCCGACTGGGCGGCGAAGCACCTGGTCAAAGAAGCCTGAATTCGCCCGGCTTTACTTCGCGGGCTTGGCTTCGTTCTTCAGAAATTCGTCGAAGTTGATGTTGTCTTCGCAGATCATTTCCCCGATGCTCCACTTCGGATGCAGCGCGAAGGTCATCGTGCCGCCCCACGGCTTGGTGTAGGCGACGGGATCTTCGATGGTGATCTCGTCCGTCAGCGTATTGTGATCCACGCGGTGGATGCGCTCCGTTAAGTGCAGTTGGTCGCTGTGAGGATGCCCCCCCCGGTCTACCCAGGTCTTGTCGTTAAATCCGATTGTGTCCACCACCAGCGTGTCGCCGTCCCATTTGCCGATCGCGTCGCCCAGCCATGTGGGGCCCAGCGCGGTGTTGTGCGGACGGCCGTCGGTCCAGATCTGGCGCACGTAGTGGCCGAACTCGAAGAACTCGATCACGCGGCCGGGAGTCTGGATGATCTCCAGCGGAAAGGGCTGGAGATACATACGCGGCATGCCCGGAGGGAAACAGCCGAGCGCACTCACGGTGGTCGGGTTTACCGGGTCATTGGAGTCCTCCACGGAGCGCGGCCCGAAGGAGGGCTTGTTTTTCTTGAAACGCTCTTCGGCCCAAGGCGTCATGGACGGCTCGTCCTTGCTGAAGGTGTAGGAAAAGTAGCGCGTGGCCGGCGAGCCCTTGACGTTCCAGACACCGGAGAGGTCCGGCACGGAGCCCGACTTGGCGTCCTGCGCCGCTCCGTGGACCGGCAAGAGCAGCGCGGCCAGCACAACCGCCGCGCCCAATATTTGGTTTCGCATCTTCAGGCTCCTCGCTCGCGTGGCCGAGCTAATTTCCTTCGCGCAACTGCATTTCTTCGCCGTTCAGCATCAGCTTGGTAATCCATAGAGATGGAGCCCCGCTCTTGGCGCGATATCCCGTGACGGTGACTTGATCGCCGGGCTTCAAGGAGGTCGCGGTCCAGCCGGCGCGAATCAGATGATTCGGGCTGGTCAGTTCGCCTTGCCATTTTTCAACCTGGCCCTTGTCGTCCTTCACATCGAACTCGATGATGCAGTGAGGATTCAGAAAGCGGAAGCCCGAGACGGTTCCGCTTACAGTGACCGGTTCTTTGACGTTGTAGCCGGCTTGCCCGTGATGCGCCTCAAGCGAAGCCGGAATCAATAACACACTAGCCGCCGCAGCCAGGAGTGCCAATAACTTGAATTTCATTTGATACGTCCGCCTTTTGGTTCTTCGCGCCGCTCCGGAGAGCCGGAGCGCAGGCACACTCAACGCGCCTTAGCCGTTGAAACCATTCGTCGAGGACTATAGCACCGGCGTCTTTTTTGTGTCAATGATCCTTCTGGGCCATCGCCGGGATTTGCGCCTCGCCAGACGCAACCCGCACGTGGCGCCAGACCTGAATTGCGAGCACCACACTGGCCGCCAGCGTCAGTGATCCTACCACGACATGCACCGCCGTCGAGATCACCAGAGCCAGCGCTAAGGAGTCCCCCCGTTGCAGCAATTGCATGGTCAAAGCCGTGAATCCCAGCACCACCTGCGCGATCAGGGCGAACATCAGCCAGGCCGCCGCCGGGCGCAGGGTCTGATGCTTGGGATAGTGCTGCAGGACGAGCGCCGCCTCCGCCAGCGTCACGATCGTCACCAAGATGGCGAAGGTCACGTGCGGCAATACGCCAGTGAGCTTATGACGATAGGCCGCACCCAGCAGGGTTTGCAGCAACAGCAGCGGCGGAGCGGCCATCGCCAGGGGCCGGAGCATCGGGGCGGCCTTTGGGTCGGCGAATTCCGGCGCTTCCTTCCAACCGGGCGACGTGACCACAGCGACCGCGACAAAGCTCGCGAACACCAGCGGCGCAAGCGTTGCGTGGAGCACTACGACGGACCCGCCCATCCAGCCGACGCAACCGTTCACCACGAAGAAAGCCAGCGCGGTCCAACCCACAACGGGCATCGGCTCCGCCTGCGACAGCCAGAACACCAGCCAGACAACCAGGATCCCCACCGCGGTGGCTACGAACCGGTGAACCGTTGCATCCACCCCGGGATGCCACGACGTTTGGGGAGCATTCGCCCGGCTGCTGACGAAAGCGCCGAGCGCGATCACGATCAGCGCGCTGATGGATACCAGGACTGCAGACAGACGGAACCGCGCATTCATGTTGGAGGCCTGCTCTGGAACAGGAATTGCCATCTGATTTTCTGCAATAGCAATCTTATGCCCAACCAGGCCATGACTCCTACTGCCTATTGATTTCTCGGCGCACGGATGATCTAATTCATAAGACCTAGGCTTCGAAGGTACCCTCTAAATGCACAAACCGGTTGTGGAACCCGCGAAAACCGCCAAACAGCCTCTCACCAGTGCGCAAAAGCGCGCCTTCTGGGCCGCTTGGGGTGGTTGGACGATGGACGGAATGGACTCCTTCATCTTCTCGCTGGTCCTGGTCCCGGCCCTGCGCGACGTTTTGCCTAACTCCGGAATTCAGGCCACCACCGCGAACGTCGGCTATTACAGCGGCCTGCTTTTCGCGCTGTTCATGATCGGTTGGGGCGTGGCGTTGGTCTGGGGACCGGTGGCGGACCGGTTCGGACGCGCCCGCACGCTGATGTTCTCCATCCTGTGGTTCTCGCTGTTCACGCTGCTTGCGGCGCTGTGCAAGAACGTCTGGTCGCTCGCGATCGTGCGCTTTCTCGCCGGCGTGGGCATCGGCGGCGAATGGTCCATCGGCGCGTCGCTGGTCTCCGAGGAGTGGCCCGAGCAGCGGCGGACCTGGGGTGTGTGCCTGATGCACACCGGCTATTACATCGGATTTGTCGTCGCGGCCGTCGCCAATTATTTCATCGGCAGCCAGTATGGATGGCGATGGATGTTCGTGGTGGGCGGCGTGCCTGCCATTCTGGTGGCGTTCTTCTATAACCGCCTGCACGAGCCGGAGCGCTGGAAGAACCGGCGCGAAGAGGGCGGCATCATCGCGATGCATCACGCTTTCTTCAAGCTCTTCACAGCCGAATACCGCTGGCGCACGATTCTGAATTCTCTGTATCTGGTCGCTTCCATCGTAGGACTGTGGGCCGGATCCGTGTACGTGCCATCGGCCATCACTTACATCGCCGAGCGGGCGGGTGAATCCACGCTGACCGGCGCGCGCCTTGCTTCCTACTGCACCGCGATCCTGGGCATCGGAACGGTGATCGGCGCGGTGCTCACGCCGCCGCTCGCCAAGCGGTTCGACCGCCGCCTCATTCTGGGGATGTTCTTTGCTCTGATGCTCATCTTCCTGTGGGTCGCGTTCGGCTACGCCTTCTACCTGCAGCAGAACGCCATCCTGTGGTTCATGATCAGCACGTTCTTCCTGGGCGTCGGCGGCGCGAACTTCGTGGTCTACTCGTTCTGGCTGCCCGAGCAGTACGCCACGGATTGCCGCGTCAGCGCGTTTGCCTTTACCACCAACGTCGGCCGTTTCGCGGGTGCATTCCTCACTTTCCTGGTCGGTGCGATGATCCGGCATTACGGAACGCTCGGCACTCCGGTGGCGTTAACCAGCGTGGCGTTCGTCGTCGGACTCTTGCTGCTACCCTTCGGCCACGAGACCAAGGGCAAGCCGCTGCCCGCCTGACGGACCGGTGGCGCTCAGCGCGACAATAGCAATGATGAGAGCGATGGTCCTGAATGCGCCGGGCAATGTGGCGCTGGAAGATGTTGCGATGCCCGAAGTGTGCTCAGGTCAGGTCCTGGTGCGCATCACCAACAGCGGCATCTGCGGCACCGACCTGAAGATCTACAAAGGCGCGATTCCGGCGAAGTATCCACTGATCATGGGCCACGAAATGATCGGCGAAGTAATGCGCGCCGAAGACGTGCGCGGCGAAGCCGCCGATGGCATCCGCCCGGGTGACCGCGTCATCATCGATCCAGTTCTGTTCTGCGGGACCTGCTTTCACTGCCGCATCGGCCAGACGAATCTATGCCCCAACGGCGGATTGATCGGCCGCGAATCGAACGGCGGTTTTGCAGAGTATGCCGTGGTTCCGGCCGGCCAGGTTTTCCGCCTGCCCGACTCGGTCGACAGCCGCACCGCGCCGCTCATCCAGGTCGCCACAACGTGCCTGCATGCCCAGCGACTGACGCCGTTCTTCTTGGGCGAATCGGTAGCCGTCATCGGCCTCGGCGTGTCCGGTCAATTGCACGTGCAGATCGCTAAGGCGCGCGGCGCGGGCAGAGTGATTGGCATTAGCCGCAGCGCGTTCAAGAATCAACTGGCGCGCGAACTCGGCGCGGACGTGACGTTCGAATCGCGCGGCGGCTCCGTCGTCGAACAGGTGCTTGAAGCCACTGGCGGCCGCGGCGCCGACCTCGTCATCGAATGCACCGGCGTGATGTCCGCCCTGGCCGACGCCATCCGGATGGTCCGGTTCGGCGGCCGCATCGTGATGTTCGGCATCATGAGCGCCAAGGAAGGCGCGCTGCCGTTCTACGATCTTTACTACAAGGAAATAACGCTCCTGAACAACCGCGCCGCCACCGCGCAGGATTTTCCGGTCACTATCGACCTCGTCGCGCGCGGCGTTGTCCGGCTGGAGCCGCTGGTCACGCATCACCTCTCATTGAGCGAGTTGGAAGCCGCGCTCGACATGGTGGAGGATGGCGCCGAACGCCGCCTGAAGATTATTCTGGATCACACGTGATGCATCGGAGCTGGTTCACTTTGGTATCGATCGCAATGCTGGCCGCCACGCCATTGGCCAGTCAATGGGTCAAATACCCAACCGCCGGCGTCCCCATGACTCCCAGCGGCATTCCCAACCTGGGCGCGCCCACGCCCCTCACCGTCGATGGCCATCCCGATTTCTCCGGCATCTGGGAAGCCGAGAACACCGCGCCTTGTCCTCCGGGCGGCTGCCAGGACATGCCCATGTCCCGCGAATTTCTCAACATCGGAGCGCGGCTTCCCGGCGGTCTCCCCTATCAGCCCTGGGCCGCGGAGTTGGTGAAGAAGCGCATGGCCGCCAACGGCAAGGACGATCCGGTCTCGCACTGCCGGCCCGCCGGCGCGCTGCGCCTGCTCACCTTCCCTCCGTATCGCAAGATCGTCGAGGTGCCCGGCATGATGGCGATTCTCTCCGAGCGCGACGTGACGTATCGCCAAATCTTCACCGACGGCCGCATGCTGCCCGACGACCCGTCGCCCTCCTATAACGGTTACTCCGCCGGCCACTGGGAAGGCGACACGCTCGTCGTTCAAACCACCGGCTTCCACGACGGCATGTGGCTCGACCGCAGCGGCAGCCCCTTGACCGACGCCGCGAAAATGGTCGAGCGCTATCACCGCATCAACTACGGCAACCTCGAGATCCAGATCACCATGGACGACCCCAAGGCCTACACCAAGCCCTGGACGGTCACGCTACACCAATTCATCGTGCTCAACACCGAGCTGCTCGAATACTTCTGCCAGGAAAACGAGAAGGATCTCACGCATCTAGTGGGCAAGTAGCCCCAAATAGCCATCCGACGCAGCTCGCATCCTATTGGGTCGCTTGGACAATTCTGTTAGTCTGAAATGAGTGGGGCGTTGTGGCGGAAACTAACTTCACACTCAACGGAAAGCCGGTTACAGTTGCCTATGAACCCGGCATGACCTTCCTGGAGGTGCTGCGCGAGGAATGCGGCATCGTTTCGGCCAAGAACGGCTGCTCGCCCGAAGGCGCCTGCGGATGCTGCGCCGTGCTCGTCGACGGCCAGCCGGTTCTCTCCTGCCTCCGCAAGCCGGAGCACATGCAGGGCAAGGACGTCACCACGCTCGAAGGCTTGCCCGAAGACATGCGCCGCGTGCTGGGCGAGGCGTTCGTTATGGAAGGCGGAGTGCAGTGCGGCTTCTGCATTCCCGGCATCGTCGTGCGCGCCTCGGGTTTGCTGAAGCAGGACCGCACGGCCGACCGCAACGCCGTCGCCAAGGCGCTGGATGCGCACCTGTGCCGTTGCACCGGCTACGCCCGCATCATCGACGCCATCCAAACCGCGGGCGAGGCCTGGAACGATCACAAACAATTGCCGCGCGAAACGCCCCGCCGTTGCAGCTATTTCGGCGAAGAGTTCGGGTTGAAGCGCAATCCCGCGTTTGAAAATCAAAAGCGTCCGAACGGCATCGGGACGTCGCCTTCTCGCTACATGGGGACTGAGCAAACGCTCGGCGAGAAACCGTTCGTGGATGACATGCGTGTTGCGGGCATGCTGCACGGCGCGCCCGTCATGTCGGAGCATCCGCGGGCGAAAGTGCTGGCGATCGATACCTCACAAGCGCTGGCGATGCCCGGTGTCGTTCGAATCTTCACCGCCGCCGATGTGTTCGGCCAGCGCGGCGTCGGTTTGGCGATTCCCGATCTGCCGATCTTCGTGGCGGTTGGCGAAACCACCTGCTGCGTCGGCGACATCTTTGCGCTCGTGGTAGCGGACACGCCGTTCCACGCGCAGCGCGCCGCCGGGAAAGTCCGCGTCGATTACGAAGTCCTGGAGCCGGTCACCGATCCGTTTGAAGCGCTCGAACCGGGCGCGCCCCAGGTGCACGCTCCGGGCAATCTGCACGTGCACCCCAATCTGCTCGAACGAACCGCGTTTTCCCGCGGCGATGTCGAAGCGGGCTTCGCGCAGGCGGCGCACATCATCGAGCAGACCTACCGCACCCAGCCCGTCGAGCCGGCCTTTTTGGAACCGGAAGCATGTTTAGTCGTTCCGCAGGGCAAAGGTGTAAGGGTCCACACACAGAGCCAGGGTTCGGTTTTCGATCAAAAGCAAATTGCCGCGGTCCTGAACCTGCCGCTCGACGAGGTCGAGATCGCGCTCGCGGCCAGCGGTGGTGCATTCGGCGCCAAAGAAGAGCTTTCGATTCAAGCACAAACGGCTGTGGCTTCGTTTTTACTGCAGCGCCCGGTGAAAACCGTGCTCACGCGCGAACAGTCCACGCAGCTTCATCCGAAACGTCATCCGATGACGCTCGAGTATAAAGTGGGTGCGGATGCCGAAGGCCATTTGTTGGCCGTCAAGGTTCGTGTCGTAGGTGACACTGGCGCCTATGCCGGTACGGGTGGGAAATGCCTTCTGCGCGCCGCTTGCCACTCTTGCGGCCCTTACCGCGTGCCCCATGTCGACGCCGAGGCGCTCGCCGTCTTTACCAACAACCCGACCAGCGGCGCGATGCGCGGCTTCGGCACCAACCAGGCGCACTTCGCCATCGAAGGCATCATGGACACTCTGGCGGAGCGCGTCGGCGTGGACGGCTGGGACATCCGCGAGCGGAATATCCTGAATCCGGGCGACGCTTTTGCCACCGGCCAGATCATGCGCGACAGCGTCCTCGGCATGCGCAAGAGCCTGGAAGCGGTCAAAGATATCTACAAGAGCGCCAAGTACGCGGGCATCGGCTGCGGCATCAAGAGCACCGGCATCGGCAACGGCACCATCGACAGCGGCCACGCAAAGATTCGCGTGCTGCCCGGCGGTCGTCTGGAAGTCATGACCGGCTACACCGAAATGGGCCAGGGCGTTTTTACGTCGATGCTGCAGTCGGTATGCGAAGAGACCGGCCTGCCGCTCGACATCATGACCGCGCGCTGGGACAAAGAGCTGGGCCTCAAGTGCGGTGAGACCTGGGCCTCGCGCGCCACAACACTCAGTTGCGCAGCGGCGCAGCGGGCGGCCGTTCAACTGGCCGAGGATCTGAAATCTTCGACGCTCGAACAACTCGCCGGCCGCGAATACTCGGGCGATTACGTCTGCAATTTCACCACGCGTCCTGGCACGCCCGAGGCCGTGACCAATCCCACCACGCACATGACGTTCAGCTACGCCACGCAGGTCGTCATTCTGAATGACGAAGGGCGGCTCGACCGCGTGGTCGCGGCGCATGACGTCGGCCGCGCCATTAATCCGCGCGCGTGCGCCGGTCAAGTCGAAGGCGGCGTCCACATGGGCTTAGGCTACGCGCTGTCAGAAAATTTCCCCAGCACCGGCGCGCGGCCCGATTCGCTCGCGCTGCGCGACTGCGGCATCCTGAAAGCGAAAGACACGCCGCGCATCGACGTGATTCTCATCGAAGTCCCTGATGAAGTCGGCGGCTACGGCGCGAAGGGCGCGGGCGAAATCGGCTTGGTCCCGACCGCCGGTGCAGTTGCGGGCGCGCTCTATTCGTACGATCGCAAACGCCGCTTCAGCCTGCCCATGGATGATTCGCCGGCAGCCGCGCCCTCGGTTCCCAAGTCGCGCCGCAAGAAGACGCCGGTTCTCACACCGGCCTAATCAGAACTCGTACAGCCGCGCGGGATTGTCCACCAGAATCTTCTTGCGCACGCCCGCATCCGGCGCCCAGATAGGCAGCAGGTTCAGCAAACGGCCGTCGTCAATCTGGAGCAGGGGCGCGAGATCCGTTGACTTGCGGTCGGGCAATATTGCGGAGTCCGGATGCGGCCAGTCGGTGCCCCAGACGATGCGATCCGGGTTCGCTGAGATCAACGCCTGCGCGAACGGCTCTACGTCGGGATAATCGGGAGCCTGCATGGACGCGCGATAAGCGCCGGAGATTTTGACGTAAGCTTTGCCGGACCGCACCAGGTCGAGCAGATCGGGGAAGCCTTGCTGCTGGAGCCCGAGCGCAGCCTGCGCGCCGCCGAAGTGATCGAAGACCACGGGTACCGGCGCGCGCTGCACCAGGTCCTTGATCGCCGAAATGACATCCAGCGTGGTGTACATCTGCAGGTGCCAGTTCTGCCGCTTAGCTCGCGCGATCGCGGCTTCAAACAGCCGCCGGCTCAGCGTCGGGTCGGATTGGCCCGCTTGCACGAGGTTGATCCGAATGCCGCGGATGCCCGCGCGATGCATCGCATCCAACTCTGCCTCGCTGGTCTTGTCGCCGATCACCGCCACGCCGCGTGCCGTCGCGCCGCGCGCCTTCATGCCGTACAGCGTCGCGGCGTTATCGGTTCCGTAGATGCTCGGCGTGACGATCACCACGCGCTCGACGTGCAGCGCGCGATGCAGCGCCGACATCTCCGCCGGCAGCGCGGTCTCGGGCGTGTAAACGCGATTGGGTGAAAGCGGATACTGCTTCGGGTCGGCGAAGATGTGCGTGTGACAGTCGCAGGCGCCCGCGGGGACCGCGAAGTTCACCGGCGTCGCGGGTTGCGACGCTTTCGCGAAGGCGACACTGCAACCTACCGCCGCGGCGGCTGCCTTCAACGCATCGCGCCGCGTCACCGGTTTCATTACGGCTGCTGCGCGGCCAGGTAAGCAGAAATATCGAGGATATCTTGCGCCGTGAGCTTCGCGACCACTCTCTTCATCAGAGCCGCGTCCACGCTATGATTCGTTCCGGTCTGGAAAGCGTAGAGTTGGCGGCCGACATACAGTGGATGCAGGCCTGCGAGCCGCGGCACATCGGCCAATCCAGCCAGGTTGTCGCCGTGGCAGATGGAGCACTCGATCGTCTTGCCATGGCCGCCGGTCTTCACCAGCATTTCGCCTTTGCGGATGCTGCCGACGGGCACATAGGCGATAAACGGAGAGCGCGCGTCGCGCAGGCTGGCGAGCCTCGCATCTTCCGGCAGTTCGATGATGCGGTTGCCCAGCGCCTCGGTCCCGCCGCCGGGCAGCGGCATCCGTGCGCGGCCCCGCACGCTGACGTAGCTCTTCGGCACCGTCTTGGTTTCCATCACCTTGACCCATCCGCCTGGCTTCAACGCCGCGAAGTAGTCGGCGGCCTGCTGGATCTCTTCATCCGACATCCCCTTGGCGATGGCATTCATGCGCGCCGGATCGATGCGCGCGCCGGTCTTGAAGTCGTGCATCGTGTGGACGATGTAGCCGGCGGGCATGCCAGCCAGATCGGCCGATTCCGGGTGGCCGTGGCCCGACATCAGGTGGCAGGAGCCGCACGCCAGCACCGCGCCTTGGCCGTGTTGCACGACCGCCGGCGCGGTGGGGTGATCGCTCGGGAACCAGTCCGGCGGATTGGAGAGATTGTCCACCTCCTTCGCCGTGTACGCCTTGTCGCTGCCCGGCACATGCTGCGGACCTTCCTCTTCGGTGGCGGGCGGCTGTACTTTGTCCGGCATCAGGAACGCCCAGTCCGGTTTCGTGTTCTGAGCGGTGACGCCGCTGACAAACGCGAATGCCAATGCCAGCGGCAATACCCACACGCGATTCGCCATAGTTCCCTCGCTTCTTAAGTTAGACGGCGGTTGTGACAGCTACTTTGTGGGGAAGCGTCTTGGCGACCACGGAGCGGAACTCCGCGTCGGTCAGCAAGCGCTTATGCTGGAGCGAAAACTCTTTCACGGCGACCACCACCTGCATGGCTTCTTCTTCGCTCGCCTGCACGCCGATGTCTTTCAGCGCGGCCTTGATGGAATCGATGCCGCTGCCCTTGCCGAGCACGACCTTCGCCTTGGGCTGGCCGACTACGTCCCAGCGGAACGGGAACAGTTCGGTGGGATGCTCAGCGCCGCAGTTCTGCCACCAGCTCGCGATAATGCCGGATTCGATCTGGAACAGAGCCTCGCCGACGACGGGCCGGTTGCTGGCGACTTTGTGACCGGAGAGTTGCTCCACCAGCCGTGCCAGGCCGTACAGTTTGTCGTACTTCAAACCAGTGTCGACGCCGTAGAGCGTGAGCAGTGCCATCGCCGTCTCTTCGATAGGCACGTTGCCGGCGCGCTCGCCCAGGCCCAGCACGGTCGAGTGGATCACTTCGACGCCTTCGGCAACGGCCATGATGGTGTTGGCGATGCCCATGCCGAAGTCCATGTGGAAGTGCGCTTCCAGCCGTTTATTGACGCGCTTCTTCACTTCGCGCACCAGGTACTGCATGGCGTGCGGCGAAACGACGCCGAAGGTGTCCACCAGCGCCAAAGCATCCATCCAGCCCTCGTTGGCGACGCGCAGGATGAGATCCAGCACCCATTTCATTTCGGCGCGGCTGAAGTCAATCGGGAAGAACACGACTTCGAGGCCCTGGGAGTGCGCGTAGGCGGTGGATTCGATGGACAGGTCGATGGCGCGTTCGAGCGGCCACTTGTAGGCGTACTCGATGATGTGCGTGCTGGAGGGCACTTCCATGACGATGCCGGAGACGCCGCAGTCGACGGCGCGCTTCACGTCGTCCACCATGCAGCGCGAGAACGCGAAGACCTGCGGGCCCAGGTTGCGCTTCACGATTTCCTTGATCGCGGCCGTATCGCTGGGCGACACGACGGGCATGCCGGCCTCGATGCGGTGCACGCCGGCTTCGGCCAGCGCTTCGGCGATGCGGATCTTATCGTCCTTAGTGAAAATGACGCCGGTCTGCTGTTCGCCGTCGCGCAGGGTGATGTCGTGAAACTTCACTTGCTGGGGGAAGTGGAGCTGCTCGGTTACGGCAGGCTCGAAGTCCCACGGGCTGACGAACCACTTATCGGTCTTCCAGGGCTGTTGTGACATGATGAATTCCTCCAAACTAGAAATCTTAACTGGCCCGAGCCGCTTTCAGAGCATCGGGGTTGACGGGATTGCGAGGCGCTTGTCCGCTGAGGACGCGCACGACTTCTTCGGCCGCCTTGGTTTGCAGGTCGACCAGGGATTCTTCCGAATAGAAACTGGTGTGGGGCGTCACGATGACGTTGTCGCGCCCAAACAGCGGCGAGGCGCCCGGAGGCTCCTGCTCCATGACGTCGAGGCCTGCGCCTGCGATCAGCTTTTGATCCAAGGCCTGGGCTAGGGCCGCTTCGTCGATGATGGGGCCGCGCGCGGTGTTGATGAGGTACGCGGTCGGCTTCATGCGGCGGAACACGTCAGCGTTAAAGAGATGACGTGTCGCCGGGAGCAGCGGAGTATGGATGGAGATGTAGTCTGAGATTTTGATGAGCTCGTCGAAGTCGACTAAATCGACTCCGGCTTTCTGCGCGACTTCTTTCGGCACGAACGGATCGTAGGCGACGACGCGAATGCCGAAGGACTGGGCTTTGGGCGCCATCAACTGCGGGATTTGGCCGAATGCCACCAGCCCGAGCACGGTTCCGCGCAGCCGGTGAATCGGGACGACGGCGGGCATTTCCCAGCGGCCCGCATGCGTGCGCGCATTAGCCGACGGGATCTTCCGCACCAGCGACAGCAGCAAGGCCATGGCGTGATCGGAGACTTCGTCCAGGCAATAGTCGGGAACGCGGGTCACTACGATTCCGGCCTGAGTGGCGGCGGGAATGTCGACGTTGTCCACGCCAATGCCGAAGCGGCCGATGACGCGGACCTTGGTCATACGTGCGATCATGTCGGCCGTCAGCTTCGCGTAGGTGGTCAGCACGCCGTCGGCAGCCTGCGCAATTTCGAGAATCGCTTCCGGCTTCGGCTCTTTGGCCAGTTGTAACTCCGCGCCAATCTTCGCCAGCACGGCGCGGGCAGGGTCCAGGTTCGGAAAGACGGAGTCGGTTACCGCGACAAGTTTGCTCATCAGTTGTTCATCCACCGTACGACGCCCGCAACGCCATCGACTGCAACCGTCGAGCCGTCCGGAATGCGGCGCGTAGCATCGAGCACGCCCAGGACCATCGGAATGCCGCGTTCGCGCGCCAGCGAAGCCATATGCGACGTGCTGCCGCCGCGCTCGGCGACCACTCCCGCCACTTGCGTCAGGACATGACTGAGCGCCGGACTTGCGACTCGGGTGACGAGGACATCACCGGGCGCCACGCGCGACAGCTCGCATTCGCAGTTGATCACGCAGGCCCGGCCCTCGCCCCAGCCCACGCCGGCCGCGTGTCCGTTGAGGCGCGGACGATTCATCCAGACCGCGTCGGGAGTAACGGCGGGTTCCGTGTGCAGCGGGCGGGCCTGCAGGAGCTTGAAGCCGGTGTCGTCCATCGCCCATTCAATTTCGACGGGCATGTCCATTAACTTTTCGACCCGCTGCAGGAGTGCGCCGAGCTCGACGGCTTGCGCCTCCGTGAGACACGGTGCGGTGGCGACGGCGGCGGGAACCTTCTGGGTATGGATGCAGCCGACCTGATGGTCTTTGCGGCCGGCAGCGATGCTCATGAGGGCGCCTTCGCGCGACAGTTCGTAGCGATCGGGCGTCACTTCGCCTTGCGCGATCGCGGAGCCCAGCCCCCAGGTCGCGCTCAGGATCATGGTATCTTCGGCGGACTGGCTCAAGCCGCCGCCGGATGCGCGGGCGGAAACCAGCGGCTGCACCAGCACGCCCATGGCGGTGTCGGCCGGGTCGATCTCATGCGTCGCCATGTAGCGCAGCGCGCGCGTGGCCCACAGCGCGCCCCAGCAGGAGCGAACGGCGGTGATAAAATCCTCTTCGGTTTCGAGTCCGAGAAAGCTTTCAAACTGGCCTGCGAAGCTCGATCCGAACCGATCCTCGACCAGCGCCGACGATCGCACGACAGTGAGAGCGCCCGTCTCGGCCTTCAACTCGCGCCAGGCCGCCAGCAGCGGATCGAGAACTTCCGGAATGATGGGCTGATCCAGCAAGCCCAGCTTCATCGCAAGCGCGTGCCGCCGCATGCGCGGGCTATCTTGCGCCGAAAAGGCGCCGCGCGCATCGGCTTCTAAACCGAGCGCGCGGATTTGTGTACGATACGCTTCCGCATCCAGACAAAATCCGGCCGGGATCGGCAAACCGGCTTGGCCCAGGCGCGCGAGATTTGCCGCTTTCGGACCGAACCGGCCCGCGTCGGTAGCCTCGCGGCTGGTCAGCGGAAGTACAAACTCATGCATTGCGTGCCTTGCTTACTGGCCGGGCCGCTTCCCGTAACTGGAATAGCCCGGCATCGGGTCGACCACAGTAATTTGTTCCACCGGGAAGTTGGAGACGATCTCCACGCCGTCCTTGTGGACGATGAGCATTTCTTCAATGCGCACGCCCCACTCATACGGCTTACCATGCTGCGTTTCGAGCGCGAAGACCATCCCTTCTTTGATTTCGATGGGATGATCCAGCGACCAGATTCGGGAGATCACGGGCTGATCGTACTGCGCGAGGCCGAGACCATGACCCCACAAGTTCGCCGCAGCCTGATCCTCTTCCTCGTAGCCCCAGGCTTCCTTCGCCGATGGCCATTTCGAGGCGATGTCGCGCGTGGTGGCGCCGACCTTGACGGCCTTGATCGAGTCATAGAGCCACTTCAGCGCGAGCGCGTAGTAGTCCTTTTGCTCCTGCGTCGGTTCTTTGCCGACCATGTAGGTGCGGTAGTAGCAGGATTTGTAGCCGTTCCAGGTGAGTGCGGCCAGATCCATGAAGACCATGTCGCCCGGTTTGATGATCCGGTCCGAGAAATTGCGCCAGTTCGGCCAGGTGTTCAAGCCAGAAGACACGATCACGTCCTCGACATCTTCCATGCCGGGGATGTTGTAGAGGAACTCCATGATGTGCGCCGTGAGCTGGTTCTCGGTGAGACCCGGCTTCAGGAACTTCATGAACTCCCAGTGCGCGGCGTCGCCGATGGCGCCCACGATGCGCATGCATTCGTGTTCGTCCTGGTTCTTAACGGCGCGCGCTTCCATCATGGCCGTCATGCCGTCGTCCCAGGAGATCTTTTCATCCTGGAAGATGCGCATCATATTGATGTCGATGAAGTCGACGCCCAGCTTCATGCCGTCCACGCCGCTCTTCTTCATCTCCTGCTTGACGGCTCGTGTGAATTTCTCCACCTGCTGCAGCGAAGCGGGCCCCGCGGCGCCTTTGATCCAGGCGTAGGAATAACGGATGTTGTCCTTGGGGATCCAGGGCGAATGCTTGGCGATGTGCATGCCGATGTCGCCCTGCTCGAAGAGCACAGGCGCATCGTCGCCGCACAACATCGCGTAGCGCAGGCCGGGCTTCAAGCGGTTCCAACCGGGCGTCAGGGTGCTGGTGACGTAGCGGACGTTCTCGTCATACATGAGCAGCATTGCGCCCAGGCCATGGGCCTTCATGCGTGCGCGCGCGCGTTCCAGTCGGTGTTTGCGCAGCCGGTCCCAATTGACGCGTTCCTGCCAATCCAAACCTACTGCGCCGACGTTTGCCATTTTGTTCTCGATTCCTCCAATGAGAAAGACTTGTGTTGCAAGGATGGTGCGGAGCTAAAGTATTGCTGCACGGGGGATTTCTTGCGTGACAGTAACGAATCTTATCGCGCGCGATGAAGAGGTGTCAACGGCCCGAAAGGGCTAGGGGCGCGCCATCTTCAGTTCAACGCGCACGATCTCGATCGGCTTGTCGCTCAGATTCTCGTCGGCGTGCGCGACGTCGGGCGGCGACCAGCGGACGTTTCCGGCCTTGAAATGGCTCTCGGTGGTCTTGGCGCCGGCATGCTGCTGGCGCATGTCCTGGTCGGTGAGTTGCACCACCACGGCGTAGGTGTCCGGGTGTTTGTGCATTTTGAGCTTTTCGTGTGGCCCGATCTTGACGCGGATCGCGCGGACGTATTGGTTCTCGAACTCAACTTTATAATGCTGCGGGTCGAGGATCACGGCGTCCATTTTTTCGGGAGGCGCGGGCTTGGGCGCGACGGCGGGCACTTTGGGCTGAATGCGGATGGCTTCGAAGTCGGCGTCGTTCAGGTTTTCGCTGCGATGGGTAGCGGGGCCAGCCCATTGGATTCCGCCCGGGGGGTTGTCAAACACCTGGCTCTTGCCATCCGGCGTGGTGAGGCGGTTCTTGCGAGCCGTGACAAACACGATGAGCGCGCCAGGAGGCAGGTGCTGGTGCATGGGCATGGTCCCATGGGGGCCCATGTGTTCGCGGGTCACTTGAACGTACTGGTTTTCGAAGTCGAGGTGGTAGTGTTGCGGATCGACGACCAGCGGGTCGAGCGATTTTTTGTCAGCGGCGCGCGACTGAGTCCAGGTAGCGGCAAGGAGGATCGCGAGGAGCGACGCGGCTGTTGCGGGTTTACGTGGCATGAGAAGATTCTAGACCATGAGCACGAACGACGTAAATGCAAGAACGCCGGAGGTTGGCGTGATTGGGTTAGGAATCATGGGCGGGACATTCGCGCGGCATCTGGCAGGAGCGGGGTTGCGGACGCTAGGATACGATCCGATCGCGGCGCAAATGGAAGCGTTCCAGGCGGGCGGCGGCGAGGGCTGCGCGTCGTCGCGCGCCGTGGCGGCGGAAGCGGACGTCGTGATCACGTCATTGCCCAGCGTGAAGGCGCTTGAGGAGGCGCTGTGTGGGAAGGAAGGGGTTGTGGCGGCCGGCCGGCGCGGGCTTTTGGTTGTCGAGACCAGCACGCTGCCTCTGGATGCGAAGGAGTGGGCGCGGGCGCGGTTGGCCGAAGCGGGAATCGCGATGCTGGATGCGCCCATCAGCGGGACGGGGCCGCAGGCTGTGGCGAAGGACATCACGATTCTCGCCAGCGGCGACCGGGCGGATTACGAACGCGCGCTCGGTGTGATCTCGCACCTGGCGCGATCGGTACGGTATGTGGGCGAGTTTGGAGCCGGCTCCAAGGTGAAGTACATCGCGAATCTGCTGGTGGCTGTGCACGTGTTGGCGACGGCGGAGGCGATCGTGCTGGGCGAGAAGGCGGGCCTCGATCCGGCCGCGCTGGTGGAGATCTTGGCCGATAGCGCTGCGACGTCGCGGATGCTGGAGGTGCGAGGGCCGAGCATGGCCGCGGGCACGTACGCGACGCCCATGATGAAGGTGGACGTATTCCAGAAGGATCTGGAGATTATTGGGGCGTTCGCACGCCAGGTTCAATCGCCGGTGCCGCTCTTCAGTGCGAGCGTTCCGTTTTTCACCGCGGCAGCCGCGCAGGGGATGGGTGGTTATGACACGGGCGCGGTGATTGCGGTCTTGCGGAAGATGGCGGAGCAGGCGCGCTAGTATTCTGAATTAGCGCCCGGCGTCGCGGGCTACCTGCGGGGAAACCTCGCGCGGCGTCAGACGAATCCGCAGAGTGCGCTCGATATTGCGGATCTCGCCGCGCTCGGAGCGTGTGGCGAATGTGGAAGCCGTTCCGCGCGCGCCGGCGCGGCCGGTCCGGCCGACACGGTGGATGAAATCCTCGGGCACTTGGGGCAGGTCGTAATTCACGACGTGCGCGATGCCGTCGACGTGGATGCCGCGGGCGGCGACATCGGTGGCCACCAAGACGCGATGATGGCCTTGCTGGAAGCTTCGGAGAGCCTGATTGCGCTGGCTTTGTGAACGATCGCCGTGGATATTGGCGGCGGCGATTCCATGCGCGGTCAGGCGCTTGGCCAGACGGTCGACACCGCGTTTGGTGCGCGCGAACACCAGATACGAGCCCTGCTTCTCCTTCAACATGTGCTGCAGGAGACCCAGTTTGCGATCCTGCTCCACTTCGTAGACGTGCAGGTCGACATGCTCGGCCGGCTTGGTGATCGAACCGATGGCAACGCGAACCGGGTTGTTGGTATGGCGATCAATGAGGTGTTGCACCGAGGCCTGAATCGTCGCAGAGAAGAGAAGGTTCTGCCGCTGGACCGGCATTTTGCCGGTGATGTATTGGATGGCCGGTAAAAAGCCCATGTCGAGCATGCGGTCGGCTTCATCCAGGACCAGCAGGCTGACGCCGCCGAGTTGGACAAGTTTGCGCTCCAGGAAATCGCGCAGGCGGCCGGGAGTCGCGATCAGGACTTGGGCGCCGCCGCGAATCGCTTTCAATTGCGTGCTCTCGTTGAGGCCGCCGACCACTGTGGCGGCCCGCAGGCCGGTTCCAGCGGAGAGCTTGGAAAACGTCTCGGCGATCTGCTGGGCCAGTTCCCGCGTGGGACTCAAGACGACTGCGCGGACGCCGGCCGCGCGTTCCTTGGCAAGCAATTCGAGCATGGGCAGGACAAACGCCAGCGTCTTGCCGGTGCCGGTTTGCGCGGTGGCGACGATGTCGCGGCCGGCGAGCGCGTGAGGGATGGACTCGGCTTGGACCGGGGTTGGTTCCGTAAAGCCGTGCCTGGCGAGATTGGTCTTCAAGACAGGCGACAGGTTCAGTTCAGAAAAAGTTTTCATTTAGTTTTGCGTGGAAGGAAGAACGGCGAGCCAGGTACGGACAGGTGAGGGGCTTAACGAACTAACTTCGAATACAGAATCACTATAGCACGTTTTTGGAGAGAAAGGGGGGGCGGACTGGGCAAAAGTGTTTGCTTGTTCCCCGGCCGCGTGCGACGATAGAAGAGTAGTTGACAGTCCGCCGATTGATCCTGCCCCGATTCGCCGTTCTGCCAATCTGCCAATTGAATTTGAAAGGACAATTTTGCCCAAAGAAGACAACATCGAAGTATCCGGAAGAGTCGTTGAGAAGTTCAAGGCGGGGATGTTCTCCGTCGAACTGGACGCCGGCAAGACCGTGCTGGCGGCCATGGCCGGGAGGCTCCGGCGCAACCGCATCAAGATCATGAATGGCGATCGGGTGACGCTGGAACTCTCGCCCTATGACCTGACCAGAGGCAGGATCACTTACCGGCACAAGTGATTCATTGCCGCGCCCGGCAGTCCTAAGCAGGCGCTGGCGATCCTCGGGCCATCACCGGCTGATATCATTGTTGGCCGTGATGAACCGGCGGCAATTTGTCTCGACAACCGCTGCGGCGCTGGTATGCGTTCCAGAAGCGCTCGCGGCACCACGCAAGTTTGACCTGATCATCCAGGGAGGGCGCGTGATCGATCCCGCCCGGAAACTGGATGGCATCCGGGATGTCGCCATCGCGAATGGTCGAATCGCGGCGGTGGCGGCCGACATTCGTACCGGCGCTGCCGAGATGATCGACGCGCGCGGCAAGCTGGTGGTGCCCGGCTTGATCGACATCCATACTCACGCCACGCGCACCAAGGACGGGCCGCACCTGTGTCTGGCCGATGGCGTTACCGGATTGATCGATGCAGGCTCGCAAGGCGCGGATCACATCGATGATGCGATTGCAGTGGCCAAGGCGGCGCCGCAGCAGTGCCGCGTGTTGATCAACATCGGGCGCGCTGGAATCCTGCCGCAAGGCGACACGATGGATCTCGCCCGTGCCGATGTGGCCGCGGCGCGTGCCGCCATCGGCCGGAATCGTGATTTCGTTGTGGGTGTGAAGGCGAGGCTCTCGCGCGACGTCTGCGGGTCCAACGATTACGAAGTGCTCAAGCGCGCGCAGGAGGCGGCTTCGGCGTACCATTTGCCCGTGATGATCCACATGGGCCAGACGATGTCGCCGCTGCCTAAACTGCTGGCGCTCCTGAAACCGGGCGATATTGTGACGCACATGTTTGCGCCGCCGCCCAACAGCATCGTCGACGACAGCGGCCACATTTTGCCCGAAGTGCTGGCGGCACGGCGCCGCGGCGTCCAGTTCGATTTGGGCAACGGGCGCACCGGCCATCTGCGGTGGGATATCGCCGATAGCGTGCTGAAGGCGGGCTTTTTGCCGGACACGTTATCCACCGACTGGACCGCGGAAGCCCGCACTGCCCAGGTGATCAACTTCGAGAACGTGATGTCGAAATTCCTGATGCTGGGCCTGCCGCTGGACCAGGTGATCGCATTCGCGACGTCGAACGCGTCCCGCGATTTTCCAGTCTTTCGCGACCGCGGAACATTGAAAGTGGGCGCGCCCGCCGATATCGCGGTGCTGGAGCTCCGCGAAGGGAGCTTCGAGTTCGTCGACAACTACGGCAACAAGCGGGCCGGCCGCCAGCGGCTGTTCCCGAGCTCGACCGTGCTCGCCGGCAAGCGAGTGGCGACCCAGGCGTAGAAGCCGGGCTAATTCGCGAGCGGGTTCGGGCGCATCTGGAAGTGGACCACTTTGCTCATGGTCCCTTTTCCGGTTTCGCTGTGGAAAGGCGTGCGGGTGCCCCAGGTGGTCCAAACGCCCTTGCCTTTCCAGCCCGTTTTCGAATCGTCGATGCGGCCGTCCATGCCTTTCGCGAAAAAGCCGAGCGGATAGGGCACGCGCAGCACGACGAATTTCCCGTTCACCAGGGCGAGCAGCGAATCCGATCCGTTGCCAGTGATGATGGGCGTGTTGGCGCCGAGGCCCAGCGTATTGTACTGATCCACCCAGTCGTAATAATGCGAATCGGCGCTGCCGGAGTCAGTCACGTTCTTGAAGTTCGGACCGGGAGTCTGATAGAGCGTCCAGCCTTCCGGACATTGCTGACCAGTGACAGTGGGGCCGTTGAGCGGGCCTTTGCACTTGCGCCGGTCAAAGCTGGCGAGATGGCCGCTTCCGAGCGCAACCCAGGCGACATTGTTGCGGTCGATGTCCATGCCGCGCGGCGAGTACCCCCACACCGGCGCTTTCGGATTGTTATACGGGACCTCGTAGTATTCAGCCAGCGTGGTCTCGGGTGGATTGGATCCGGGAGTCAGCCGAGCGATGCCGCCAGGGAAGCCGAGTACAGTTCCCCAGATGGAGCCATCGGTGCCGATGGCGAGACCATAGAAGGCCGCGTTGAGGCGCGTGTCCTTTGTCGGATCGGACGGTGCGTTGAGAGCTTTGGAAGTGCCCAGGCTTTCGCCGCTGGGCGCGGTTAGCACTTTCTGCTCGGCCTCAACGTAAGCATCGCGCTTGCCGTTACCGTTGGTGTCCAGCACGAGCGCGGTCCAGCCTTGCGACTTCGCGGCGTCATGCGTTTTGTCCCACATCTTCGTGTTGAGCCAGCCGACTACGCCGCCACCGCCGCCGCTCGAAGTCCACAGCGTGTTGTTGGCGTCTTCGGCGAATAGAAGATGATGCGTGCCGAAGCACGTGTCGATCATCTCGGTCTTCTTGGTTTTCGGATCGTAAACCGCTAACTGCCGGCCCGAGCGATCGAGCGGCGTGAGTTTTGCCGAAGGCTGGTCCGAGCCTTCTTTGCAGAACGCAGGATCGTTGGGTCCGCGGATCCGCGAGGTGTACCAGAGGCGGCCCTGCTGATCGAACATCGGATTGTGAACCGTGGTGTGGCTGTCCCAGATGGATTCGTCGCCCCAGAAGAAGGACGGCTCCATCGGCTTGGGCTGGCCCGGCGTGTCGGGATCGCGGTAAGGAGTCTTCACTTCGCTCGTGGTGTTGTGAACCGGATCGAGCACTGGAAGATAGTCGCGGCTTTCCTCGGGCGATCCGTAGATCAGGCCGTTGGCGTTCACCGACGGATGCCGCTTGTCGGTGGAAATCTCGTCGTGCAGATAGGCCGTCGGGTCGGCCCAGTCCCACTGGGTGATCACGACGTTGCGCTCCATGCCCTGCGGCCGCGGCGGCATTTGATCGGGAAGCTCGCCGTGCGCGATGCGGGTGGTCCAATCGCCGAACTCCTCGGCGGCGCGCTGCGGTCCCAGTTGGGTGATGCCGCCTACCATCGCACGGCCGGCCTGTCCGGACTCGATGCGGCGCAGCCAGGCTTTGTCGGGCGAGAGGTTCGCAAACAGAGACGGAATGCTCCGCGTGTACTTGTTGCCAAGCTGGTGGCAGGATTCGCAGCTATCGGTTTTGATGAGGTGAATCCACTGGCCTTGATTCTTGATGTTCGGCGAGATGCCGTTGCCCTCCGGGCCGGTGCCCGGGAAATCGCTCTTCGGCGGCACCTTGAGCAGCGCGTACCAATAGTTCGCGGGATAAATCGCGGAGGCAGTTTTGGCATCGGCCGCGATGGTCGCCTTCAGATCGACGAGCTTGCCGGGCTCGGTCTTCGCCTTGGGCGAATCGACAAGGCCGTAGCCGCGCGCCCAGACGGTGTAGTTTGCCTTCGGCAGATCGGGGATAAGATAGCGGCCGCGATCGTCGGTGACGACTTCCTTGATATAGCGCGTGGGCAGGTCGGTGGTCTCGGCGATCACCCAGACACCGGCTTCCGGGCCTTTGGAACTGGATACGACGCCGCCGATGTCGTTGGCTTTGATCTTGATGGAACTGTCCTGCGCGTGCACGTTGGGCGCGGTTGCAATGAAGTATGCGGCGATGCCAGCAGCGGCAATCGCCGTCAAGGACAGAAGCTTGAAACTCCGCATGATTCGCCTCCCGGCATTACGATCCGATGACGCGGCGGCGCCGCGCCGAAAATCCTGAACGGCAGTATATACCCAAGTTCAGGCGGATGGGGCAGTCAGAACTCGACAGCACTGAGCAAGCGGGTCGGGCCCTGGGCGCGAAAATCCGAAGCGCAACGGCTCACCCCAGGCGTGGAGGCACGGCAACCAGGGTCCTGCGGCCCTCACCAGGGGTGCTGGCGCGCGAGGGGCTAGCGTTAGAATGGTTTCTAAGAGGTTTGCGAGCACGATTCTACATCGACCCGGCAACTGGTTTGCCGCATATACAGAACCATGGAGTGGATGAGGATGAGGTCATCGACGTATTGGAGCAGCCTGGAGAGGATCGTCCAGGGCGGGAAGATACCAGGGTTGCTCTCGGCCAGACGGCGGCCGGCAGATATTTGCGGATCATCTATGTTCCAGATCCGAACGAGGACGACATATTCGTTATCACGGCGTACGAGCTAACAGGAAAGCCTCTGGTAGCATTCCGAAGGCGAATGAGAAAGAAACAGCAATGAGCAAAAGTAAGTTTCCAGTCGGATGGAATGAGGAGAGGATTCGGAAAGTGCTTGCTCATTACGAGGGGCAAACTGAGGACAACGCCGTGCTGGAAGATGAGGCTGGGGTTGAGCGATCCAAGACCACTGTTAAGCAAAGTCAGGCGGCGACGAGCCGTGTTCAGTCATGCCGCATCTTCATCAGTCATTCCAGTAATGACAAGGCGTTTGCGCTCTTAGTGGCTGAAGCGCTGCGAAAGGCGGATTTTGACCCGTGGATAGATAGCGCTGAAGTTCTGGTTGGCGACGACATTATCGAAAGCGTCGGAGAGGGGCTCAAGACGATGGACCTGCTTCTCTTCCTTGTGTCTCATGATGCCCTGAAGTCTCCATGGGTCGATCGAGAATTGAAGTCTGCGCTGATGAGGGCCGTCAAAGAAAAAGAAATTCGTGTTTTGCCGTTTGTCATCGATGACACTCCGCTTGACGACCTCCCGTGGCATGTGAAACTTCTACATGCCCGCCGCGTGACAGCAGATCTGACCGGCTCGCGCGACATTTGCCGTCGAGTGCGAGAGATTATTAATCGACGGTTACGGCACGCGTCACCGCTCGGCGCAGAGTTCAAAGGTGATAGACGCCTCGACGCTCTGGTCAAGCCCGTCAAACTTGGCGATTGGCATGCTGCTGAGGAAGCCGCGCTGGAGATCATCAAAACGACAGACTCCAGCGGGCAAAACGAGCTGTTCGAGGTGTTGCTTAATTATCAAGATCTCAACGATGAGGACCCCCGATTATGGGGCGCGTTGCATACGATCGAGTGTTGCGTCCGCCTTGCGCCGTGGCTGATCAGTCATAGAATGATAAGCCGGATGGCGAATCACCCGAGCTTTTCGGTTAGGTCGTCGGCAGCATCGATTTGCCTAGATCTCGCGCATTCAGCTCCGGATCGAGTGCCGTTCGACGTCGTGGCTAAGCTGTCCTCGTATGACGAGGACTGGTATGTTGAGACACCTGCAAATAGCGCAATTAAGGCGATGGCGGGGTCGTTTCCGTCGGTCCTTCGAGTGTTCTTTCAGCGCCTTCGGAGTAAGTCATCGGAAGAAAGAGAGCATGCGTTGGACGCGATACGCGATATCGCCGTGGAGGAACCAGAAATCTTGGCTGTAGAGGACCTCCAGGACGCAATTCAGTACCTAAGTTCGATTGGCGACAAGGACAATTGCGACCGCCTCGTCGAGGTGTTGTCTAAGGTCAAAACTGTTCGTCACAAGCCACTCTATCGCTATGGATTCTAGCTTGTCGGTGGCAGCTGGCGTTACGGAAGGCCGTAAACAGCGATAATCGCGTGGGACGGCGTTACCGGCCAGATGCGCGCGGTCATGCCCGAGGCAACTGCGATGCGTTGATGTCCGCCCGCCCCATAGGAGATGACTCCGCCGCCGATGGCGCCGCCGGTCGCATCGCGCCATAAAACCTTGCCGCTTTCCGCGTCCAGCGCTAGCGCGTCGCCATTCAGATCGCCGGTGAAGACCAGGCCGCCCGCGGTGGTCGCGAGTCCGGCGAGCATCGGCGTGGGCGAATGATACTTCCAGCGAACCTTGCCGCTGTCGGCATCGACGGCGGTCACCCAGCCGCCCCACTTCTCTTTGTCATCGACGCGTCCGAAGGGATGCTGGGAATCGCCGGAACCGGACCACGCCCCGCCAGGCTTACCAACGGCTTTGGACGCTTCAGCCACCTTCACCGAAGCGCACCAATCGATCGCATTGACATACAGCAAATTCAGCGGCGGGTTGTAGCCCGGCCCGTTCCACTCGGTGCCGCCCTGCGTGCCGGGACAGAAATGCGTCTCCGTTGACGTGTTCAGCGGCGCCTTGACGTTGGTCCGCGTCGTGACCGGCGTCGCATAGAGGATCTTCAACGGGCGATCGGCGGTTTTGCCCGACGGACTGATGTCGGAGCGATCGATGCCGTAAAGCAGCCCGTCCTTGCCCGCGGCTGCGGCCAGACGGCGGCCGGCTTTCGTGCTGATCAGCACGGGCGGCGCGGTCATGTCCCAATCGTGAAAGTCTTTCTTGACCGGCTGCACGTAGCCGAGCAGCTTGCCCGTCTTGGCGTCCAATGCCAGCACGGAAGTTGTATAGAGGTTCTCGCCAGAGTGCAGTTGGAACAGAAAATCCGGTGCGACATTTCCAGTGCAGACCCACAGCACACCGGCCTCAGGGTCCAGGCTGTACGAGGTCCAGGTCGCGCCGCCGGTCGGCGGGTTTTGGGCCGTTACATCTTTCCATGTTGCGCGCGCCGGGCCGGACTCGGGAACGACATCAAACCGCCAGATCTGGTGGCCGTCAGCAGCACTCAGCGCATAGATGCGCCCGGTGACTCCGAAGTTGTCGCCACCCGCGTTGCCGGCGAACACCATGCCGTTCCAGGCGATGGGCGCCATCGGAACGGTCTCCCCTTTCGCCGCGTCGCCGATCGCGACGTCCCAGGCGGGCTTGCCATCGGAAGCATCCAAAGCGAAGACGTGCGCGTCGCCTGTGCCCCGGAACACCTTGCCGTCGCCAAACGCCAAGCCGCGATTCACGCTCAGCACATCTTTGGGGCCTGGGTGGCTGTACTTCCATTTCAGCGCGCACGTGGAGGCGTCGATCGCGTAGGTGTTGTTGTAAGTGGTGAAGTAAATCACATCCTGAACCATGACGAGGCCGGTCTGGAAGGCGGCGGTTTCGCCCGTGTCATAGGTACAGATACGCTTGAGGCCGCCGACATTGGCTGTGGTGACTTCGCTGAGCGGCGAGAAGCGGGTGGCGGTGAGGTCGCCGCTATAGGCGGGCCAGTCGGCCGGCGGGGTTTGGGCGAGGCAATTGGCGGCGAGCAGGGCGGCGATGGAGTACCAGGGCGTTGTGCGCATGTTTCCTCTACTGGGTGCTTGTTCCAGGGAAGCTGTTAGTCTACATCAGGGCGCACCGGCGCGCGAGATTCCCAATAAGGACGGGACAAATTCGCGCCGGCCGCGTCTGAGCACTTAATATGGGCGGCTTTCGGCAAGACGTCGTTTATGGACTTCGCATGCTGGCGGCAAAGCCGCTGTTCACGGCCGTGGCGGCGCTTTCGCTGGCTCTGGGCATCGGACTCAACACCGCAATCTTCACATTGATCAACACCATGCTATGGGGATCGTTGCCCTGGCAGGCGCCGGAGCGCATCGCGTTCATCTGGTCGGTGCCTCCGCAGCACCGGGACCAGACTGACTACGTGTCGATCCCAGACTACATGGCGTACAAGGAGGGAAACCGGTCGTTCGAGACGCTGGGCGCGTTGGACCAGGACGAACGCGACTTCGGCGCAGCCGAAAACGGCTCGCCCGCCGAGCGTATCGAGGGCGAGGAGTGTACGGCCGAGGTCTTACCGGCCTTGGGCGTTCAACCGCTGATGGGGCGTCTGTTCACGGCGGCCGAGGACGAAATCGACCACCCGGCGCCGGTCATTTTGATCAGCTATCGGCTGTGGCAGCGGCGCTTCGGCGGCGACAAGGACATCCTCAGCCGCACCGTGCTGATCAACGGCATCAAGACCAGCATTATCGGCGTGCTGCGGCCCGATTTTCTGCTTTCCGACGATCACGCCGAATACCTCGCCCCGTTTCCCATCAGCAGAGTGCAGCTCAAAGGCTCGGCTCGGTATCTGATGGTCGGCGGCCGCCTGAAGCCGGGCGTGACTATCCAGCAGGCGCAGGCCGACGTCGAGCCGATCGCCCAGCAACTGGCCAACGAGTTTCCGCGCGACAAAGAACAAGGCAAACCGTGGGGCGTCCGGGTCGTGACGGCTCGCCAGGCGCTGTTCGGTTTCATGAACCGGCCGCTGCTGCTGCTGCAAGGCGCGGTGCTCTTCGTGCTGCTGATCGCGTGCGCCAACGTCGCGGCGCTTTTGCTGGCGCAGACTTCGTCGCGGCAGAACGAGGTTGCCATCCGGGCCGCGCTTGGCGCCAGCCGCAGCCGCATCATTGTCCAGTTCCTCACCGAAAGCGTGATGCTCTCCCTCTTTGGTGGAGCGCTGGGCGTGCTGCTGGCGTGGTGGTCGGTCCGGTTGCTGGTCGCCATGGCGCCGCCTTGGTTTCCCCGCCTCCACGACGTCTCGCTCGACACCCGCGTGCTCCTATTCAGCGCCGGCGTGGCGTTGCTTACGGGAATCGTCTTCGGACTCGCCCCCGCCCTGCACGCGGCTAAGTCCACGCTCGTGGAATCGCTGAAGGATTCGACTCGCGGCGGTAGTTCCGGAGCCGCGCGCCACCGCATCCGCGCGGCCTTGGTGACGGCCCAACTCGCCCTGGCTCTGGTCTTGTTGATCGGTTCCGGTTTGCTGATCCGCAGCTTTCTCAAGATGAGCGGAGCGGACCTGGGCTGCGACCCCACTGGCCTGCTGACCTTCGACGTCCGCTTTCCGGGCTCCCAATTCGCGCAGATCAAGTCGATCTACGAAGGCGTGCCGCTTTGGGAGATCAGCCCGCTGCCGGGCGCCACTTTGCGGCGCGTTTTTGAACGGGTGCAGAGCGTGCCAGGCGTCGAATCGGTGGGCGCGTCCGTTCTTCCTCCGCTAACCTACGCACCGGAGACGCCCTTCGAGATCACGGGCCGCCCCACTGCGGCAAGCGACGCGCCGAGCGCGGTCTACTATCCGGTGACTCCGAATTTCTTCAAGACCATGAAAATCGCCATGCTGCGCGGCCGCGACTTCACCATGCACGACACCGCCAGCGCGCCGTGGGTGATGATCATCAACGAGACGATGGCGCACCGTTACTGGCCGGACGAAGATCCCATCGGCAAGCGCGTGAAGGTGGATCTTTCCCCGGAAGACCAGCCGCGCGAGATTATCGCCGTCGTGCACGACACGCCGAGCAATCCCAAGCAGAAGCTGGAACTCCCGGCGATCTACGTGCCCTTCTTTCAAACCGGGCCAAACAGTATCGGCCCGATGAATTTCCTGCGGTTTCGGCTGACGTTCCTGGTTCGGGCTGCAGGCGATCCGATGCGGCTGTTGCCGGCGCTGCGGCGCGCAGTGGCGGAGATTGATCCGAACCGGCCGGTCGGCGATCCACGCACGCTGGAAAGCCATCTCGCTGAAGAGCTCCAATACCCGCGCTATTACTCGATGCTGCTGGGCCTGTTCGCGTTTGTCGCCACCGCGCTCGCCGCCGTCGGAATCTACGGCATCATGTCCTACGCCGTCGTACAGCGCACGCGCGAAATCGGGATTCGCATGGCGCTTGGCGCGGACCGATGGCGCGTGTTCGGGTTGATGCTTCGCCAGGCGATTTGGATGATCGCCGCCGGCCTCGCACTCGGTCTGGGAGGAGCGTTGGCACTGACGCGGTTCATTTCGTCGGAACTGTGGGAAGTGCCGTCGGCGGACTCAGCCACGTTCTTTGGGGTCTCCTTGCTGCTTGTTGCCGTCGCCCTGTTGGCTTGCCTGGTGCCGACGCTGCGGGCGGTGCAAACCGATCCGACGATCGCTCTGCGGTACGAGTAGCTCCTCATTGGTTGTCACCGCTGCTGCCCCGTGCTAACGTCGGATGCGTGACACGCAACAAGCACGTCCTTTGTTTCCTGGTCATTCTCGCTGGTTTGGCCGGCTGTTCCAGCAAGCCGTCCGAGAAAGCATCCAAGCCCGCCGCCAGCCTGGACAAAATCCAGGGAAAGGCCCAGATTCTTCTCGACGAAACTACAGCCGAAGACACCGCTCTGAACGCGGGCGGGCCTTCCGTTTACCTTGTGGATGGCCTGAATCGCTACCGGCTCTTCTTCAACACGGCGTATCAGGTGGAACCCGGCCGGGAGTACGTTGCCGAGGGCGTCATTGCGCAAAAGGCCATCGATGCGATCGGCGATCCCGACCAGGGGAAGAACGGCTACCCGCTGCAGTCGAGCTGCGCCAGCGTCGTGAGCATGGCTTGGCCAGGGCTGGCCTTCGATGTGACGGACGTAGACGCTTCGACGCTGCGTGCCAAAGTGAAACGCCTTCCCGCCAGGCCCGTATTCCTGGTGACCCATATCGAGCCCGCCGGTTCCGCCGAACAGAAGAAGGATGCGGACAAAGATGGCGCGGCGGAGAAGAAGGAAGCGCCGGAAGTCACCGTCGCAGCCGATAAGCAGCGCGCTCTTTTGATCAGCAGTCCCGCGGTTCTGACCGCGCCTCTTTGGGAACCCGAGGGAGAAACGGTTCGCTGCAAAGTGGTGGTGGACGAGAACGGCAAGATCGCGGAACTCAGCAGCGGCTCACAACTCTGCGAGGCCGTGCCGTGGTCTCAGTTCCGCTATAAGCCCACGGTCAAGGGAAGCCAGCCGGTGAGAGTGAATACCGAGGTGGAAGTGCGCTTCGACCCGCGAAAGTAGGATTCACTTCTTGACGTACTTGTACACCGTCTTGGCCTCCACTGCCGCGGCATAAATGACGCCGTGCGAATCTACCGCGATCCCCTCGGGCGGCGGGAACGACGGATTGGCGACCGGCGGCGGAGGAATGTAGTACTCCACCTTGCCCGTCTTCGCGCTGCCAATGCGAATGCCGCGCTTGCATCCGGGATTGTTGCTGTCCTTGCCCGGCGCGTCCTCCGATTGCGAGTCCGTGACATACAGCATGTCGTTCTTGTCGATCCAGACGCCGCTGGGCCGGCCGAACTGTTTCCAGGCCGCGAGGAATTTGCCGTTGCGATCCAGGATGTCGACGCGGTTGTTGCTGCGATCGGCCACAAAGATGCGCCCCGCCGAATCAAATACGATCACGTGCGGGCTCTTGAATTCGCCCTCGCCCGAGCCGACGTGGCCGAACGTCCGAAGGAATTTCCCGTGCTTGTCGAACCGCATGATGCGCGAATTGCCGAACGTCGGCGCGTGGCCTTCGGCGACCAGAATATCGCCGTTGGGCGCGATGGCCACCGAAGTGGGCTGATCGAACACGTCCAGCCCCGTGCCGCCTTGCCCCGCCTTGCCGAGCGTCATGAGCACCTTGCCGTCGGGCGAGAGTTTCAGCACTTGCATGCCTTTGCCGTCCTTGGCCCGATTGTCGACCACCCAAACGTTGCCCTCGCGGTCGGGCACCGCCGCGTGCGGGTAGGCGAACAGCCCGGCGCCGATATTCCTGAGGACCTCGCCCGACGGTGAAATTTCCCAGACAGGCGCGAGGCTGGAGTCGGCGCAGCCGGAAGCTTCGCAGCGGTCGGCCACCCAGATGTTGTCGTGCGCGTCGACATAGACATTGTTGGCAGCGGCCCAAGGCCGCGGCAGATGCGCCCAGTCGTTGATCAGGCGATATGGATTCGGCGCATCGTTGACGCAGGTTGCCGTTTGCGCGTGTGCGGCAGCGGCGGTGATGGCAAGGATCGCGATGCGGAGCTTGACGGGTGACGGGAGCATGTGAGTCCCTCCGGATGGAGACCAATTGTAGTTGGCGGGAGCGGGGTTGGCAAAGGGTGGCTGCTTACGCCGAACCTACCTCAACCTCGATGGTTCGCCGCTTGGGTGGTCGGATAGCCTGCCGGTGCTCGAAGTGAAGTTCCAGCGCCTCTTTCAAGTTGGCAAGCGCCTCTTCTTCGGTCGCGCCCTGGCTGGCGACGTCTACTTCGAGACACTGGGAAACGTACCAATTTCCCTCACGCCAGACGGTCGCGGCAAACGGTCGCTTCATGGCCCTATTCTGTCACACGAAGCAACTGGGCAGCCGGATTCACCCGACTCTGGCTACCAACGACTCCTTCGCTTCTTCCAGCGCCTGGATAGCCATTTCCCGCGTCACGGTCGGAAACTGATCGAGAAATTCACCCAAGGAGTGGCCGCCCTCCAGGTAATCGATCAGGTTCTTGAAGGGAACTCTGGTGCCGCGGAAGCAAGGCGTTCCGTTCATGATCTCCTTGTCGACCACAATGACGGGCTCAGGTGCCATTGACTCCATTGTATTGCTGGAACAGGGCTTCGAGGATGCTTTAGCTCGCCGCTCCCCGTCGCCGATTGATATGATGATTTCCGGAAGCAAACAGGAGAAACCATGGCCAAATCCAAAAATCCCGTCGGCCGTCGCGGCTTTCTGAAAAACGCGGCGGCTTCGGCAGCCGGAGCGGCGGCGCTGGTCACCTCCGCGCCGCTCGCGGAAGCGCAGACCGGAGCAAAGTCAGCGGTTCGCGGGTCGGGCGCTGGCGCGCCTCCTCCCACCGACAAGCAAATCGAGCGCGACTCGGGCGACGTCCGCCCGCCGGCCATCGAAGTCCGCAAGATCACGCGGCCTGGCTCCGATCTCATGGTCCAGACTCTGCGCGACCTCGGCATCGAATACGCCGCCGCCAACCCTGGCTCCAGCTTCGAAGGCTTCCAGGAATCGGTCATCAATTACGGCACGCCGCCGAACGTCATGCCGGAGTGGATCACGGCGCTGCACGAAGAGTCGGCCGTTACCATGGCGCACGGCTACGCCAAGGCCGAAGGCAAACCGATGCTGGCGGCGCTGCACGGCACCATCGGCATCCAGCACGCGGCCATGTCCATTTATCAGGCTTACTACGATCGCGTGCCGGTAGTGATGGTCGCGGGCAACGACGTCGATTTCATTCCAGCGCATACCGCGCACGACATGGCGGGCATGGTCCGCAGCTTCACCAAGTGGGACGCGCAGCCCGAATCCGTGGACGACGCGCTCGTCGCGCTGCAGCGCGCTTACAACGAAGCCATCACGCCGCCGATGGGGCCGACGCTGGTGGTGCTCAGCTCGGAAATTCAGAAAATCAATTCGCCCAACGTGCAAATTCCGGCGTATAAGCCGCCGCAATTTCCCACCATCGACGCGTCCAGCGCGCGCGACATCGCAAAAGGCCTGCTCTCCGCGCAAAATCCAAGAATCGAAGTCGGCCGCATGCGCACGCCCGAAGGCGTGAAGCGTTCCATCGAACTCGCCGAGCTTACCGGCGCCTGCACCAGCACCGAAGCGATGCGCGGCCCGATGAGCTTCCCGCAGCGTCATCCATTATGCGGGCCCGGCGCGGATACCAACTACGACTACACGCTGGGCCTCGAAGCCGCCGGCGCGCAGGTCGCCATCAACGGCCCCGGCCTCGCGAAAGTCGCCGAGGAGCGCGACGTCACGCACATCGAGTTCAAAGGCGTCCGCACCCCGGCTAACTTCGGGCGCGGCAATCGCGTGAAATCGGCGATGCCGCTGACCGCCGACGCCGAAGCCAGCTTGCCGCTCATCATCGACGAAGTGAAACGCCAGATCACGCCAGAACAGAAGTCGCGCATTCAGGAGCGCTCGGCCAAACACGCGACAGCGAATCACGACGCGCACGTCGCCGCGCTGGAGCAGGCCGTCGAGAAAGCCCGCGCCGGATGGAACGGCTCGCCCATCAGCACCGCGCGCGTTTACGCCGAACTATGGCCGCTCATCATGAACGAAGACTGGTGCCTGTCCTCGCCCAGCGCTTTTTCGGGCGGGCACAACGTGCAGCTATGGGAGCACAACAAACCCTATAGCTACCTCGGCGGTCAGGGTGCGGGCGGCATGGGCTACGGAGCGCCGGCGTCCATGGGGGCGGGCCTTGCCGCGAAAGCGCGCAACCGCATCGTCATTAATGTGCAGACCGATGGCGACATGAACTACGCTCCCGGCGTCCTCTGGACCGCGGTCCATCACAAGCTGCCCGTCCTCACCGTCATGCACAACAACCGCGCATGGCATCAGGAATACATGTTCATCCAGTACATGGCCGGCACTCGTGGACGCGGCGCCGAACGTGCGACCATCGGCAACGTCCTGCGCGATCCGTTCATCGACTACGCGAAAATGGCGGCGGGCTACGGCATGGCCGGCGAAGGCCCTATCAGCGATCCCACGAACCTCCAGGCGGCGCTGCGGCGCGGCATCGCCACGGTGAAGCGCGGCGAGCCTTACATGATCGACGTCATCACAGAGCCGCGTTAAGGAGCATGCTCATGCGAAAGACTCTGCTCCTGACGATCGCCTGCGCGCTGGCGCTGGCAACCTTGAACGCGCAGCCGCTCCCCAACAAGCCGGAACCCACCAGCCCCGTCACCGGTAGCGCGGCCATCGGCAAGAAGCTGTTTTATTCCTACGGTTGCTACGCCTGCCACGGCTATAACGGCGAGACCGGATACCGCGCCTTTGTCGGCAATTGGGGGCACCTCGCCAATGAGCAGGAGTTCATCACCTTCCTCCGACAGCGCGTGAACGTTGCACCCGTGGTTCCGTCGGACCGCATGCCGAACTTCAGCCCCAACGTGATGTCCGACAAGCAGGCCAAAGACATCTACGCGTACATCCGCACCTTCAAAAGCTCCGCGCCGCCGTTGAAAGACATTCCCACGCTCAACGCCATCGTCGCGGCCGCCAAGCGCGAGAAGAACTAGCCGCCATCGGCGCGCTGCGTCACCCTGGTGACACTCGCACAACGCGAACGCAGACCGCCGCGGCTCGTCGTGCGTTTTTTGCAATTCTCCCGAAACCACGGCACGCTTCCTTCATCCATCTAAAAGAGGTGGTAAATCATGGCAACTACAAAAATCGGCATCGCGCCCATGCGAGCGGCGCAAATTTCCAAGCCGGGTGGGGATTTCGAGATCGTCCAACGCGACGTCCCCAAGCCGAATGCCGGAGAAGTTCGTATCAAGGTCCAGGCCTGCGGCGTTTGCCACAGCGACGTGCTTACGAAGGATGGCCTGTGGCCCGGAATTCAGTATCCGCGCGTGCCGGGACACGAAGTCGTGGGCCGGATCGATGCACTCGGCGCGGGCGTCACGTCCTGGAAGGAAGGCCAGCGCGTCGGCGTCGGCTGGCACGGCGGTCAGGACAATACGTGCCCGTCCTGCCGGCGTGGCGATTTTAGCAACTGCCGCAACGTGAAAATTCCCGGCATCAGCTACGACGGCGGATACCAGCAATATATGATCGCGCCGATCGAGGCGCTGGCGGCGATACCTGAAACTCTCAGCGACGTCGAAGCTGCGCCCCTGCTCTGCGCCGGAATCACCACTTACAATGCCCTGCGTCACAGCGGCGCCATGCCCGGCGATCTGGTCGCGGTCCAGGGCATCGGCGGCCTCGGACACCTCGGCGTGCAATTCGCCAACAAGTTCGGCTACAAAGTCGCGGCCATCGGCCGTGGCTCCGAAAACGCCGCCTTCGCCAAGAAACTCGGCGCTGCCGTCTACATCGATAGCAGTGCCACGAAGCCAGCCGAAGAACTTCAGAAGCTCGGCGGCGCCCATGTGATCCTGGCAACCGCTCCGAATTCCAAAGCGATGTCAGAACTGGTCGACGGCCTGGGGCCAAACGGCAAGCTCCTGGTCATCGGTGCGGCGTTTGATCCTATCGAGGTCACGCCCTTACAGCTGATCTCCGGCAGCCGCGCCATCCAAGGCTGGTGGTCGGGAACACCGTCCGATTCCGAGGACACGCTGCGATTCGCCGAATTGAGCGGCGTGCGTCCGATGATTGAAACCTATCCGCTCGACAAGGCCGCCGAGGCCTACGCGCGCATGCTGAGCGGCAAGGCGCAGTTCCGCGTCGTTCTGACCATGTGAATATGACCAACCCGACGTTTTATCGCACGATCCAGATCGACGGCCTCTCCATCTTTTACCGCGAGGCGGGCGCGAAAGATGCGCCCGTCCTTCTTCTGCTGCATGGACTGCCGTCCTCTTCCCGCATGTTTGAGCCGCTGTTCGCGCGGCTTTCCGGCCAGTTCCACTTAATCGCTCCCGACTATCCCGGCTTCGGCCACAGCGACTGGCCGGACCCCAAGAAATTCGCTTACACCTTCGATCATTACGCCGAGATCCTGAACCGTTTCACCGAAACGCTCGGCCTGCCGCGCTACACGCTCTACATGCAGGACTACGGCGGCCCGGTCGGTTTTCGCATGGCCTTAGCGCATCCCGACCGCGTCGAAGCGCTCATCGTGCAGGACGCCGTCGCGCACAACGAAGGCCTCGGCGCCAATTGGAAAACGCGTCGCGCTTTTTGGACCGATCGCGCCGCCAACGAAGTAGCGCTGCGCACCAACCTCCTGTCGCTTCCCACCACGCGCACTCGCCACGTCGGCAACGATCCCAACGTCGAACGCTACGACCCTGATCTCTGGACCGACGAATTCGCCTTCCTCAACCAGCCCGGCCAGGGCGACATCCAAAGCGACCTGTTCTACGACTATCGAACCAACGTCGACTCCTACCCGAAATGGCAGGCCTGGATGCGCGAGAAGCAGCCGCGCCTGCTCGTGATCTGGGGCAAGTACGATCTCTCATTCGACCCCGGCGAACCGGAGCGCTATCGCCAGGACGTGCCCACCGCGCAGGTTCACGTCCTGAACGCTGGCCATTTCGCCTTGGATACGGCCGCCGACGAGATCGCCGCGTTAGTTCGGAACTTCGCCGGCTCTACGGCGGACGATCGTCGTCTCGCAACGGCGCGATAATCTAGCCATGCGATCTGACATCGTTCCCGGAGCCGTCTTCCCCGACTACGAACTGACCGACCACACCGCCAAGCGCCGCAAGCTCTCCGAACTGCAAGGGCCCGATCCCATGATCCTGGTCCTCAGCCGTGGAGCCTTCTGCCCCAAGGACCGCCGCCAGACCGAGTCGCTGCTGGAACTGCATCGCGAGCTCGAAGTCGCCTACACGCGCATGGTCACGATCAGCACCGACAATATCACCGAGATCAATGAATTTCGCACCGGAATGGACGCCCATTGGACGTTCCTCTCCGACGCCGGCCGCGTCGTGCAAAAGGATCTCGACATCGCCGAATACACCGACCCGTTCCACAATCCGATGATCCCCCACACCATTGTGCTGGAGCCCGGTCTCGTCATTTACAAGATCTACAACGGCTACTGGTATTGGGGCCGCCCGACCTTGGAAGACCTGCGCCAGGACCTGCGCGCCGTCACGATGAAATGCCGCCCGGACTGGGACATCACCACACCCGAACTGAAAGCCGCCTGGCAGCAAGGCCGCAAGGAAAGTTTCTATCCGTACGGCAAGAGCTACGTGAAAACTCTCGGCGAACACGATTAGCGTCCATTCAGCGCGCCGTCCGGTAATTCAACGCGTGTGCAGACTACGATGGTCAAACTGATCTCTGTCACGCTTGCGTCGCTGGATGCCTATATCGCGGATGACGGCAACTTCGATTGGGCGGCGCCACTCAAAGCTTGGCCTGTGGGTCGCCCCTTGCTTTAGAATGGAATAAAATCGATGCTGAATTATGGACTGGACAAGAGTCGTCTTGGACCCACTCGGACTCGCGGGGTTTGCACTCGCCCTAGTGTTCAGCGTCGTAACTAAGGTTGTGGGCCGGAAGCGTCAGAAGGACACGCGCTGGATCCTGGGAGCTGGCTTCGCCCTCGCCGCTATTTGCGCCGTTGGCGGCGTCACGATTGCGTATAGACGCGAACGCCCGGACGCGTCGAAAGCCGCGCTTCCCTCGATGAAGATAGGCACGATCCACCAGCGCGCCCCTGGCGGGGCCGCCGTCGCGGGCGTGCAGGGCAACGTGAACGTGAACGTGCCGGCCAGTCCAAAAGAAGTAAAACCAAAGCAGTAACGCCGTTGACATGCGAACGCTTATACTGTTGTGCCTGCTAACACCGATTGATGCCTGGGCGCAGGTGTCGATTGGCTCACTCGCCCAGCAGGCAACATGCACAGTAGCCGGAGTAGTAGGGAATGTCACGATCAACTGCCCCGGACTTGCTCCCTCAGCTATTCGGGCTCTCAACGAGCAACTCAACGCGCGACTCAAGGACCGTGATCTCACCATCGACCAGATCAAAAAAGAGGCAAACGACTGGAAGGAGCGGTATCTTGACTTAACGGCCCGTCTGGCCGACGCAAGCGTCACCGACGGGCTGAAACGAAAGGCCGAGGAATTTTTGAAAACGGGAAGACTCGACGACGCTGGGCGCGTTCTTGATGAAGTGCTCGCTAGTGAGGAAAAAGAGGTTGATCAGATCGCAAGAAACCAGTTCGAGCGGGCTAGACTATACGAACTTCAAATCCAACCATTGCAAGCGTTGCCACACTACGAGAAGGCTTACAAATACCGTTCAGACATTCCAGACTACGGTGAGGCTTACGCTACACTTCTATACAAAGAAAAGGACTATGCGAAAGCAGAGCCAGTCTTCGAGCAGGTTCTGCAGATTCGTCGCGAACTGGCTAAAGCGAACCCGCAGGCGTATTTGCCCAGCGTGGCCGGGACGCTGAATAACCTGGGCATCCTGTTTAGCGAGACGCAGCGGCTGAACGAGTCCGCCGATGCCTATGCCGAGGCGCTGCAGACGTATCGCGAACTGGCCAAGCGGAACCCGGAGGCGTATCTGCCGGGCGTGGCAGCGACGCTGAACAACCTGGGCAACCTGTATCGCGCCGTGCGGCGGCTGAAGGAGTCCGGTGAGGCGTTCACCCAGGCACTGCAGGCGTATCGCGAACTGGCCAAGGCGAACCCGGACACGTATCTGCCGGACGTGGCTGCGACGCTAAACAACCTGGGCAACCTGTTCAGCGAGACGCAGCGGCTGAAGGAGTCCGCCGACGTCTATACCGAGGCACTGGAGATTCGTCGCCAACTGGCAAGAGCGAACCCGCAGGCGTATTTGCCGAACGTGGCCGGGACGCTGAATAACCTGGGCGTCCTATTCAGCAAGACACAGCGGCTGAAAGAGTCTGCCGACGCCTTCACCGAGGCACTGCAGACATATCGCGAACTGGCTAAAACGAACCCGCAAGCGTACCTGCCGGACGTGGCCGCGACGCTAGAAAACCTGGGCAACTTGTTCAGCGAGACGCAACGGCTAAAGGAGTCCGCTGACGTCTTCACCGAGGCGCTCCAGACGTATCGCGAGTTGGCGAAAGCGAACCCACAAGCGTACCTGCCGGACGTGGCCGGAACGCTGAACAACCTCGGCAAGCTGTATCGGGCCACGCAGCGGCTGAAGGAGTCGGCTGATGCTTACACCGAGGCGCTCCAGATTCGTCGCGAACTTGCCAAGGGGAACCCGCAGGCGTATCTGCCGGACGTGGCAACGACGCTGAACAGCCTGGGCGTCCTGTACCGCGACACGCAGCGGCTGAAGGAGTCGGCTGATGCTTACACTGAGGCGCTGGAGACGTATCGCGGACTGGCCAAGGCGAACCCGGAGGCGTATCTGCCGGACGTGGCAGCGACGCTGAACAACCTGGGCAACCTGTATCGCGCCACGCAGCGGCTGAAGGAGTCCGCCGGGGCCCTCACCGAGGCGCTACGGATTCGTCGCGAACTGGCCAAGGCGAACCCGGAGGCGTATCTGCCGGACGTGGCGGCGACGCTGAACAGTCTCGGCATCCTCTTCAGCGAGATGCGGCGGCTGAAGGAGTCTTCCGACGCATACGCCGAGGCACTTCAGATTCGTCGCGAGCTCGCGAAAGCGAACCCGCAAGCTTATCTGCCGCACGTGGCCGGGACGCTGAATAACCTTGCTAACCTGTATCGGGCCACGCAGCGGCCGCAGGAGTCCGCCAATGCCTTCACCGAGGCGCTACAGATTCGCCGCGAACTGGCCAAGGCCAACCCGGAGGCGTATCTGCCGGACGTGGCGGAGACGCTGAACAATCTAGGCGTACTGTATAGCGTCACGAACCGGCTGAAGGACTCCACCGACGCCTTCACCGAGGCGCTGCAGACGTATCGCGAACTGGCCAAGGCGAACCCGGAGGCGTACCTGCCGGACGTGGCAGGGACGCTGAACAACCTTGGCCTTGTGTATCGCGCGATACAGCGTCCGGAGGAGTCCGCCAATGCCCTCACCGAGGCGCTACAGATTCGCCGCGAACTGGCCAAGGCGAACCCGCAGGCGTATCTGCCGGATGTTGCGCAAACGCTGAACAACCTCGGTGTCATGTACAAGGCCGAAGGCCAGAACTCACAAGCGGCCGGAGCCTGTAATGAAGCGGCAACCATTTTGAAACAACTCGCCGCTGACAACCAAGCTAAGTTCGGTCCACAGCTCGATTCCGTCTGCACCGCTCAATAGGCTAGGGCCACGCCCTTCCACAACGGTGTAGGCTTTGGGCCGACGGGCGGAGCCGACCCGTCCCAGTGACGTGACACTCTAAAGTCAGGACCTGCGCGCCGTCATGATGAAATGCCGCCCGGACTGGGACATCACCACGCCCGAACTGAAAGCCGCCTGGCAGCAAGGCCGCAAGGAAAGTTTCTATCCGTACGGCAAGAGCTACGTGAAAACTCTCGGCGACCACGATTAGCGTCAATTCAGAGCGCAGTCCGGTAATTCGTCGTTCGGCATCGGCCAAACTGCCCCCGCTTGATGTCTTCCATTTTCGTCATCGTTTCTTCCCCCCGGCAAAGGGGTTCGCGGCTGCCTGCTTCATCCACGAGGCTACTTGGTGCTCGTCGAGATCGTCCACGGATGCCAGCTCTACGCCTCGTGTGGACTTGCCCATCCCAATCGGCGTCACAGGCGGTTCAGGCTTGATCTCCGTGCCGCGTATGAACATCAGTTTCACGTGACCGGCGAAAGCACCGGACGAGAAGCACCAGCCTCCGCCCACACCGTAATACGCCATCCCCCACTTCACCGCACGTTGGAGGTTTGGCAGCGTATTGGCAGCCAAAGCATCGACACGCTCGGCGATGCTGCGCTGTGGCTGCGGCAAGCTCGCGATATAGGCGAACACGGGTTCGTCCCCTTCCGCGGCCTTCGCGGCGCTTGCCTTGCCGGTCATGGCGACCAGCAGCTTCGTGCCAGTATGGCCTTGGGCGTCCGGCCTGAGGGGAGGCTTTCTCATGAGCTCACCAAGGTGACGAGAAGTGTGTCCAGCTCCTCGAACTGCTCGCCTGCCCCGCTTGTGCCTGTGCTTCCCGAGGCGATTGCGTCGTCCAGGGCTTGCTTGGAGGGATAGAGCTCGTGCAGGACCAGTAGCGTCTTGTCGCCCTTTTCCTCGAAGGTCACCGTGGTAACGGCGCCATCGGCGCTTTCCTCATTCGTCCAGACGATGCGCGAGTGGGGCGTCACTTCGATATACCTGCCGAAGAACGCCATAGGCTGCTCAAAGGCAGGGTGGCTGAACACGAAACGGTACGTGCCCCCCGTGCGAACATCGGCCTCGCACGAAATGAAAGATATTCCAAACGACTTCGGCGCCCACCACCGCTTGAGCAACTCAGGCTTGGTCCAGGCCTCGAACACGATGTGCGCAGGGCTGTGGAAGATTCGCGTGACGACTAGCTCACGCTCAGACTTTCGTTCTACCGTCGTGGGGTTCTTCATAGGGCCTCACTTTCTCTTCTTTCGTCCATCGACTCTTTCCTCCCGTTTCAATGACTCAACGATCTTGTCCAACTCGTCGAAGCGTGCGTCCCAGAGCTGGCGGTACCTCTCAATCCATGCCGCCTCTTGCTCTAGGCGGCGCAGGCCGAGCTTGCAGGTACGCACGCGCCCGACCTTTTCCGTGGTGACGAGCCCCGCCTGCTCCAAGACTCCGACGTGCTTCTTCATGCCCGTGAGGGTCATATGGAACTTCTCGGCAAGGTCCGTGATCGAAGCGTCCGCACGCCCGAGCCGCTCCAGAATGCCGCGTCGTGTGGCGTCCGAGAGCGCGGCGAACGAGGCATCGAGGGGGGCCTGTTGACACTGAACCATTCAGTTCAGTATATGACATGGATCGGAGACATGCAAGGGACGGCGCCGGCCATAGTCTTCCAACGCGAAAACACAGGCCTCACAGCGATCCTCGAAATCGAGCCAGCATCCTTTCCTCGTTGGGAGCCATCCCCGTAAACAAATAGAACGCCCGAGCCGCTTGATAAACAGCCATGCCGCCTCCATCGACCGTCCGGCATCCCACGCTGCGCGCCACGCGGAGCAACTCCGTTTCCAACGGAACATACACGATCTCGGCAACCCACATCGCTGCGTCCAAACACTCTCGCGGCACGGCCACGCCGGGATGAGCCGCCATGCCGACCGGCGTTGCGTGAATCAGCCCGCTGGCTTTTTCGAGCGCCTTGGTAGCACACGCCCGGCCAGAGCCGAATTGAGCGCACAATCTTTCCGCGAGCATAGCGGCGCGGCCGGGTAGTTCATCGAAAATGCGCAGAGTGCCCACGCCCATCTCCAGGGCGGCATAGCCCGCGGCGCTGCCTGCGCCGCCCGCGCCCACTAGAAGCACGCTCTCTAGCGCCGCGCCGGGAAGTCCCAATTGAAAGCCTCGCGCAAACCCGTATGCATCCGTGTTGTAGCCGCGGCGTTGGCCGTCCTGGAACGTAACCGTGTTCACCGCTCCAATCGCCATCGCCTCCGGCGCAATCTCCGTGAGATATCGCATCACTTCCTGCTTGCACGGATACGTGACGTTTACTCCATAGCACCCGCGTCGCTCCGCCAGGTCCAGAAGTGTAGGAAGGTCGCAGTGCGTCTCGTTCAGGTCCATGATTTTGTAAGAAACCTCCAGGTCGAGCGAACGTCCCTCGGATTCATGGATCTCCGGAGATTTGGACGCGGCAATCCCACTGCCGATCAGGCCCATCAAGAAGTGGTTCTTCATCGGTGCTGCTTCTTGGCAGTGTAGCGCGGGCGCGCGAACCTTCGGTGCGATAATCAGCGAATGCGCTGGACGATTCTGTGCTTGCTCGTAGGAGTAACCACCATCAATTACCTGGATCGTCTCTTGCTCAGCGTGTTGGCCCCGGTGTTGCGTGACACGTTCCATTTCACCGACAGCGTCTATGGAAACATCTCTGGGGCGTTTCAGATCGCCTACGCATTGGGATACCTTTTTCTTGCGAGGGTTGTTGATCGCTACGGCACCAAGATCGGGCTGGGAGCCGCCGCTGCGTTATGGTCGGTGGCGTCACTGCTCCACGCTACCGTTAACGGCGTGGCTCAGTTTGGCGTCTGGCGCACCGTGCTCGGCCTGTCGGAAGGGGCAAACTTCCCCGCCTGCAACAAAGCCGTAGCCGAATGGTTTCCGCTTGAGGAGCGCGCGCTCGCCACGGGCATCTTCAACGCGGGCGTCAATCTTGCGTCCGTCATCGGCCCGCCGATGTTCGTGGCTCTCACAGCCTGGTACGGTTGGCGCGCCTGCTTCGCCGGTGTGTCGTCGTTGGGTTTCATTTGGCTCGCGTTGTGGAGCTTCATCCCGAAAGCGCCGCGCCAGGCCCGCCTGGGCCAATCCGGGCTCACTCTGCGGCAAGCTCTGCGCTACCGTCAGGCATGGGGCTTCATTGTGGGCAAGATCCTCGTCGATCCGGCCTGGTTCTTTATGTTGTTCTGGCTGCCCCTCTATTTTCGCGACGCGCGAAAGTTGCAGATGAGCCAGATCGGATGGGCGCTGCCATGGATTTACTTCATGGCCGGCTTGGGCAGCGTGGCCGTCGGATGGCTGTCTGGCGCTTCGCTCCGCCGGGGCGCCACCAAGCGCCGCGCACGCTTGGGCGCTACGCTCCTCTGCGCGCTCATCATCCCCCCGGCAATCCTAGCGGGGCTGGTGACCAGTGTCGCGGGCACGGTAATGTGCTTTAGTATCGCCGCTGCCGCGCATCAAGCCTTCAGTTCCATGGCGTTCACTATGCCAGGCGACGTTTTTCCCCAAGAGGCTGTCGCCACGGTTCAGGGATGGGGCGGGTTTGCGGGTGCCATCAGCAGCGTGCTGTTCGCCGCCGTGCTTCCCGGCTACCTGATCCCGGTGTTCGGCTACACCCCCATGCTGGTCGTGCTGAGCTGCGGTTATCTGGTAGCCGTTTCTGTGCATTCTGTGACTTTTCGCGATTTCCAGCCGGCTCTTATCCAGGCTTGAAGCGCCCGCTCTCCCACCGATGTCACACTCCCAAGCCCTGTCCCGTCTCACTGGTAGAGAAAGGAAAAACCACATGATCAAATGGCTACTTCGGAAAGCGATCGGCAAATTCGAGCGTGAATGGCAATACGACGCCGGCTATATGCGCGACATCATCGACGCCAGCCCCCGCGCAGCTTGGCTGTTTTCCCGCGCCGTCGCCATCGGCCAGTTCCGGCGCGGCGTCCCCATCCAGCCTTGGTTTGCCGCCGGCATCACCGCCGTTCGCAGCGAGGATTGCGGCCCTTGTACGCAGCTCGGCGTCACAATGGCTGAGCGCGCCGGCGTCAGTCCTGCGGTTCTGCGCGCCCTGCTGTCCGACAATCCCGGCGCCATGCCGCCCGACGTCCGCCTGGTGTGGAACTTCACGCGCGCCACGCTCGCGCACGATGTCGCCGCCGACGAGTATCGCGAGGAAATCGTGAAGCGCTGGGGACGGCTCGGCCTGGTCAGTTTGGCTTTCGCCATCACCGCGTCGCGAATCTATCCCACCGTCAAGTATGCCCTGGGCCACGGCAAGGCCTGTATGCGCGTTGTCGTTGACGGCTCGGCCGTCCTGCAGGATCACGGCCGCGCCCCCGCGCCGGCCGATGTCGCGCTGCGCATGTCATGAGCTCAGCCAGCGCGATGCCGGATCCGGCCGCAAGCTTCGAGCCCTACCGCCGTCGCCTGCTCGGCCTCGCCTACCGCATGCTGGGGTCAATGGCGGACGCCGAGGACGCGGTGCAGGACGCCTACTTGCGCTGGCATGCGGCGAACCGCGAGAAAGTATTGGACCCGAGAGCGTTTCTCATGACCACCACGGCGCGCATTTGTCTCGATCTGCTGACCTCGGCGCGAGCCCGCCGCGAGCAATACGTCGGCCCCTGGCTGCCGGAGCCCGTGGTCGACACCGCGGCGCTCGCCCCCGACAGCCGCACCGAGTTGGCCGAAGATTTGTCCGTCGCCCTGCTCTTGACGCTGGACCGGCTGTCGCCGCTCGAGCGCGCCGCCTTCCTGCTGCACGACGTCTTCGACTTCTCGTTCAGCGAAGTGGCCGCGACTCTGGAGCGCGGTGAAGTCGCCTGCCGGCAGCTTGCCGCCCGTGCCCGCGAACACGTGCGCGCCGTTCGGCCGCGCGGAGCCGCCACGCCGCCCGCGCGATCGGGCGACATCGATGCCCGGCATGAGCAACTCCTGTCCGCATTCGTCACCGCAACCAGCTCGGGCGATCTTCAGGCGCTGACGCACCTGCTCGCCAGCGACGTGCGCGTCACGTCCGATGGCGGCGGCAAGGTGTCGGCCGCGCTGAACGTCATCGAGGGCGCCGATCGCGCGGCGCGCTTCCTGGTCGGCGCCACACGCAAAGGCTGGCGCGACAACTTCACCTGGCGCTTTGCCACGATTAATGGCTTGCCCGGCATCATCATCGATGCACCTGAGGGACCGGTGCAGACCGCCGCGTTGGAAATCGAGGACGGCGTCATCCGCGCGCTCTACGTGGTCCGCAACCCGGACAAGCTGCGCCATCTACCCGCAGTGCCCGTCCCGCACCCGAGCGGTCCCGAACCTCAGGACCTTGACTCGTGAGCCGCATTGTCGCTCCATGACGAGATTGTCGATCAAGCCAGGCGCAGTCAGAACGGCTCAAGGCATTGTCGTGTTTTGCGTCCAAATCTGATTTCGCCGGGCCGGGAGAACAATCCGCTTGCATCGGCCTCTTGCCCAGCCACGAAAGGAAAACGTCCGCTCATAAGAAAAAGCTAAGAAATCTGGCGCTCGTTTGGTACTCTCTACGGACGGGTATCTATGAAACGTAATTTGTGGCTTATTGGCTCGCTTGTATGTGTCTCTTGCGGGATCCTCCAGGCGCAGACCACCAGCGCTCCCTACCCGCCGTTCACGCCGAAGGAGGCGGAACTCGGCAAACAGTTGGTGGCGAAATCGCTCGAACTCCGAAAGCAAATCACTGACATGAGCGCGCCGGCCGACCCGTTCAAAATCATCGGAAACCTCTACTTTGTCGGTGTTGCGAATGGAGAAGCCTACCTTTTGACATCTCCACAGGGCGACATCTTAATGGGCGCGGCGATGGACAGCACGTCCGAACGAGTGGAAAAAAATATTGAGAGCCTGGGTTTCAAGATGAGTGATATCAAGGTCATCCTACTCAACCACAATCACGGGGATCAATCCGGAGGGGCGGCCTATCTAAAGGAGAAGAGCGGTGCGCAAGTGATGGCGGCCTTCGCCGAAATCCCTTTTTTGGAGCATGGCATGTTCAATCCTCCTGCAATCCCGGTCCCGCCAACCGAGCAGAACGGAAAAGCAGGCCAAGGTGCGCGAAGAGGGCCGCCGCACTATCCGCCCGTCAAGGTGGATCGTGCTCTCTTCAATGGCGATGTGGTCAAGGTTGGCCCTTTGAGCGTAACTGCATATTTGATTCCGGGACATAGCCCCGCGTCCACCACATTCGCCTATACGGTTCGAGATCATGGTCGAAACTATAAAGTGGTCGAATTTTGCTGCTGGGAGTACCCGGCCGATCTGAGTCAAAACGCTTATATTACCGAGGCGAGCGTGCGCAACACTTTTGAAACTTTCCGCAAGCTGTACCCGGTAGACATTTACCTCGAAACCGGCTCCTACGCATGGTCCGGGATGCTGAACCAGCCTTCCGGAACGTTCGCCGAGCGCATGGCACGGCTGAAAACCGACAGCAAACCCTTTGTAGATCGCGAAATCTTCAATGAGTTCTCTGCAGCAAGGGAGGTCGAGATCGAAGAGAAGATGGGCAAGTTGAGCGCCACCAACCACTGAGACCGAATCAGGCGCCTGAGCCAGAATCTACCGGACCTAGTTCTGACAACCAGTGCGGAAGTGTGGGCGACGGGCATCCACATATCGCCCTGCGTTGGACAATCGAGGCCGTAAGCCAGATTCGAGTTGCCACCCACTCGTCGCGCCCGGCCAACACCACAACCCCATAACCCTTGACCCGCCGCGTTACACTCATCGGGGAGGCTTAAGCGAATGCTAGCGGCGCGCAACGCAAAATTACCAAACGAACCCAATCCCACAAACGGACACTCTCGCGTTGAAACGCCTGCCTCAGCCATGTCGGATGGCTTACACCGTCCGCCATCCGCAGGTCGCTAGAGAAGACACATGGCTCGCATCGTCCTCGGCATCGGCACTTCGCACGGCGTCATGGTCTCCATTCCCTCCGAATACTGGAAGGACCGCGTTCCGGCCGACCGCGCCGAAAAGCACCACCCCTTTCGCGGCGGCACCTATACATTTGACGAGCTCGCCGCACTGCGCCGCAACGAAAATCTTCCCGATCAGATCCGCCCCGAGGTGATGTGCGACCGCCACGCGCGCTGCCAGCGTGCCATCGCGAGCCTCGCCGACACCTACGCGGCCACAAAAGCCGGCATGGCGGTGATCGTCGGCAACGACCAGCTCGAAGTCTTCACGCGCGAAACCATCCCCGCCTTCAGCATTTTCCGTGGGCCTTATGTCGAAGGCATTCCGCGCACGCCCGAGTTTCTCGCCAAGCTCAACCCCGCCATCGCGCGCGCCGAACTCGACCGCACGCCGCAGGTCTACACCCAATATCCCTGCTTGCCCGACGTCGGCTGGCACGTGACTGCGGAGCTCACTGCCCACGGCTTCGACGTCACGCAGATGACCAAGCTGCAGACCGGCGAAATCGGCTCCAACGCCGCGCCCCATGCCTACGCGTTCGTCTACCGCCGCATCATGCGCGATCAAGTCCCGCCGCACGTGCCCGTCTTCGTGAACACCTTTTATCCGCCCAATCAGCCCCACGCCGCCCGATGCTTCGAGTTCGGCCGCGCACTGGCTCGCGCCGTGGCCTCCTGGCCCGAAGACAAAACAGTGGTCATGGTGGCCTCGGGCGGCATGTCCCACTTCGTCGTCGATGAAGATTTCGATCGCGACGTGCTCAGCGCGATGGCGCGCGGCGACGCGGCTGCGCTACGCCAAGTGCCGGAGTCTACGTGGCAATCGGGCACATCAGAAATCAAGAACTGGATCACTGTCGCGGGCGCCATGACTGAAGCCGGATTGAAAATGAATCTCGTGGATTACGTGCCCGCTTATCGCTCCGAAGCCGGCACTGGTAGCGGACTCGCATTCGCGACGTGGCAGTCATGAAAGCCGCTTACTTCGAACAACCCGGCCCCCCCGAGGTCCTCGTCTACGGCGAGCGCCCCACGCCAGAACCCGCCGACGGCGAAGTGCTCATCAAGATAGCAGCCGCCGGCGTCAACTTCGCCGACGTCAACGTCCGCAGCGGCCACAACAAAGTCCCGCTCCCCGCCATCCCCGGCATGGAGGCCGCCGGCACCATCGAAAAGCTCGGCGAAGGCGTCACCGGATTCGCCCCCGGCGACCGCGTTGGTTACGTCATGGTGCGCGGCTCTTATGCCGAATATGCCGCCGTTCCCGCGAAGATGCTGGCTCGCATTCCCGAGGACACGACGCTCGAAACCGCGGCCGCCGCCATGCTCCAGGGTTTCACCGCGCACTATCTCACGCACACGACGTTTGTGCTGAAGCCCGAGCACACCGCGCTGATTCACTCCGCCGCCGGTGGCACCGGCCGCCTGCTCGTCCAGTTGGCGTCCCATGCGGGCGCGCGCGTCATCGCGACTGTCGGCAGCGAAGCGAAAGCCGCCATCGCGCGCGAGGCCGGCGCCTCCGAGGTTCTCGTTTACGAACAGCAGGACTGGGTCGCCGAAGTCAAACGCCTCACCGCGGGCGTTGGCGTCGACGTGGTCTACGATGCCGTCGGCAAAACGACCTTCCTCAAAGGTCTCGATTGCTTGAGGCCCCGCGGTCTGATGGTCCACTTCGGCGTTTCAAGCGGCCAGATCGACCCTCTGAATACCCGCGCGCTCACTGAACGCGGCTCGCTCTATCTCACGCGCCCCACTCTGCTGACCCACGTTTCAACCCCGGCCGAAATCGCCTGGCGCGCCGGCGATGTCTTCCGCTGGATCGCCGAAGGCAAACTCAAACTCCGCGTCGAGCACGAATATCGGCTATCCGATGCCGCCCAGGCCCACCGCGACCTTGAAAGCCGCGCCACCGCCGGCAAAATCATTCTACGCATAAAATGATTTGGGCTTCCACCGCCTAACGCCCCGCCGCCGTCTCCAACCGCGCGCCGCCTGCCGCCTCCACCGCCCCGCCTTCCGGCGACTTCGGAACCAGCAGCATCGCGATCGCTGTAATCAACGCCGGCACCGCCGCCAGCTTCAGCAGATTCGGCCCGGAGACGCCAACTTCCAGCAGCACGCCGCCCAGATACGGACCCAGGATCGACCCGCAGCGCCCGACTCCAAGCGCCCATCCGAGCCCCGTGGCGCGCGCCGCGGCCGGATAATACGCGCTCGTGAAAGCGTTCATCGCATTCTGCCCGCCGATGGTGCAGAAGCCCGCACCGATCGCGCCAACCGTCAGCAGCACCGTGTTGGTCCCCGCCGAGCCCAGGCCGAGGAGGCACAGCGCGCTTCCCACGAACGCGATTCCGAGCATCCATTGCGGCTTCGTCTTATCGCTCAAGTAGGCGAGCAGCAGCCCGCCCACGATCCCGCCCGCGCTGTACAGGCTGGTGATCAGGCTGGACCGCGCAATCGAAAGCCCGCCCGCCTTCAGCACCGAAGGCAGCCAGTTCAGAATGAAGTACAGAGCCATGATGTTCATCAGGTACGCGGTCCAGATGAGCAGCGTGCGGCCCGAGTAGCCGCCCGCAAACAGCAGGCTCACCGGAAAGCGCTCCTGCACCGCCGCGACCTTCGGCTCCTTCCACCCCGGCGCGAGAATCGCAACCACCTTCTTGAGCTCCGCGCGCGGCTCGGCGGAATTCAGAAGCTGGGGCAGGGAATTGGGGAAGCTCCACATCGCCAACGGCAGCATCAACAGCGCGGCCACGCCGCCAAAGATCAGCACCGATTGCCAGCCGTACTTCGGAATCAACGCCGCGCTTACCGTACCGCCGACCACGCCGCCCAGCGAAAAGCCCGCGCCCGCGACGGTCACGATCAGCGTGCGGCATCGCGTGGGTGCGTATTCGGAAACCACGCCGATCGCCTGCGGCATCACGCCGCCTACACCGAATCCGGTCAGGAATCGCAGCGCGACCAGCATCTCCAAAGACGAAACCCAAATCGTCGCCAGCGTCGAAACGCCGCAGATCAGAATACAAATCACCAGCAGGCCGCGCGTCTTGAATCGGTCCGCCAGCGGCGAGAACACCAGCGCGCCGATGGTCAGTCCCAACAGTCCCACGCTGAGCGCGCTGCCCATCTGCAACGGCGTAAGATGCAGCAGGTCCCGCAGCGCTGGCGCCACGTACCCGATGGCCTGCGAATCGAACCCCTCGGTCAGCAGCAGCAGCACCGCGATCGCGACCATCCGGATGTGAAAGCCGGTGAGCGGCCGTGCATCCAGCGCCGCCCGGAAGCTGACGATCCTCTGATCCACCGAATCAGTATACCCCTCGCACTCGCCGAACGAGGGTTCGCGGACTTATACTGACAACGTATGAAGCCGCGAGTCGTTCGCAACATTCCACGTCCCGACCCGGACGTGGTCCGCCGCCTGGAAGCGCAGGGTGTCGCCACCGTCCACGAAGCGCAGAATCGCACTGGCCTGATGCGCCCCTACATGCGGCCCATCTATCCCACAGCGCGGATGGCCGGCCCGGCGGTGACCGTGAACTGCGCGCCCGGCGACAATATCATGATTCACGCCGCGGTTGAGGTCTGCAAGCCCGGCGACGTCCTGGTAGTCACAACGTTCACGGAATCGACAGACGGATTTTTCGGCGAGCTGCTGGCGACTTCGCTCCGCGCTCACGGCGTGATCGGCCTGATCATCGACGCCGGCGTGCGCGACGTGGCCGATCTCACGGCGATGCAGTTTCCGGTGTGGTCGAAGGCCATCTCCGCGCAGGGCACCGTGAAGGCGACTCCGGGCTGGGTGAATACGGATGTCGTTTGCGCCGGAGCGACGGTCCATCCCGGCGACGTCATCGTGGCCGACATCGACGGCGTGGTGGTGGTGCCGCGCGAGCTTGCCGCCGAGGTAGCGGACCTAGCCGACGCCCGCATCGCCAAAGAAGAGAAGAGCCGCCAGGCGCTCAAAGCCGGCGAACTCGGCCTGGACCGCTCCGGCTTGCGCGCGAAGCTGGTCGCGATGGGCGTCGAATGGGTGGACGAGGCCTGATCTCCTCGCGGCTTAGTCAGATGCGAGGCGATTGGTCTGCGGGGCGAGCACTGGTTCCGGATGTGTCGCAACTGGTTGGGCGTCGGCCTTCACCTTCTTGACCTTCCGGCGACTCAGCCGCCGTTGCAAACCATCCATGTACGTGTAGAACACGGGCGTCAAATACAGCGTGACGAACTGAGCGAAAATCAATCCGCCAACCACGCAAAGCCCGAGCGGACGGCGTTCGTCGGCCCCCGCTCCCGTTCCCAGGGCGATGGGCAGCGTGCCCATGATGGCTGCCGCGGTGGTCATCATGATGGGCCGGAAGCGGATCATGCAGCCTTCGTAGGCCGATTCGCTGGCGTTGTAGCCGGACTTTTGCATCTCGACGGCGAAATCGACCATCATGATGGCGTTCTTCTTGACGATTCCGATCAGCATGATCAAGCCGACGAAGCCGAACAGATCGAGCTGTATGTGAAAGAGTGTGAGCGTGAGCAGACCGCCGAACGCGGCCGACGGCAGACCAGTGAGAATGGTGATGGGATGGATCCAACTCTCGTAGAGAATAGCGAGAATCATGTAGATCACGAGCACGGCCATCACCAGCAAAATGCCCAGGCCCCTTAGCGACTCTTGGAATGCCTTGGCTGTTCCCTGGAAACTGCCGCTTATCGATTCCGGCAGCAGCGACGACGCCAGGGTCTCGACTTCGTTCACCGCCTGTCCTATGGCGACGCCGGGTCGCAGGTTGAAGGACAACGTGACCGACGAGAGCTGGCCCGTGTGGTTGACGGTCAGCGGGCCGAAGTTGGTGACGAACTTGGAGACGGCGCTAAGAGGGATCAATTTCCCCGAAGAAGAGTGGATGTACAGCTCGGAGAGCATGGCGGGGTCGCTTTGGTACTTGGGCGCAACCTGGAGAACAACCTTGTAGAGATTGGTGGGCGTGTAGATGTTGGACACCTGGTTCTGGCCATAGGCGGCGTAGAGGGCGGTTTCGACCTGCTCGGGGGTAATCCCAAGCGCAGAAGCCTCGTCGCGATCGACGACCACATTCGCCTGCGGATTCTTATTTTGCAAATCGGTAGTCACTTCGGCCAGGCCGGGCAGTTCTTTCATCCGGGACTCGAGGATCGCCGCGTACCGATAAAGTGTCGTAGTATCCGGACTTTCTAGCGTGTACTGATACTCACTCTTGGTGGACCGGCCGCCGATCTGGATGGCTGGCGGGATCTGGATATACGCCCGCACCCCGGGAATCGTGTTGACCTTGGGTTCGTAGTGGCGCGCGAGATCTTGGATCGTCATGTGATGTTCGAACAGCGGGCGCGCCGCATGAACGATCGTTCTCAAGAAACTGTCGGACCCGTATTTCGCCGCCAGGCGCTCATATGCCGGGCTGTAGGTCCATTGGCGCTCGGAGACGTCCTTCAGGTGCAAGGAAACGTTGCCGTTGTTCAGGCCATTCCCACCGGCATCGCTGATCGAGGAATGGAATTGCAGTGTGTTCGGATCCTGGAGGATGATTCCGTTCAGAGTCTCCTGATCCGCCTTCATCGCGGCGAAGGAGATCCCCTGCTTTGCCTCCGTGTTGACCCTGAGCTGGGCCTGGTCTTCTACGGGAAGGAAGCCCTTGGGAATGATCCAGAATTCCCAGGCGGTGCCTGCCAGAACGAGAAGCGAGAACAACATCACCAGCCCGCGGTGGCGCATCGCCCAGCGCAGGCTCACGCCATAGGAATTCAGGCTGGAATTCAGCATCCCGTCGAGTTTGCGGTAGAGCCAGCCATGCTCCTTTTCGTGCTCGGGACGCAGGTAGCGGCTACACAGCATCGGCGTGAGCGTGAGCGAAACGACGCCGGAAACCAGAACGGCGGCGATGATGACCACGGAGAATTCGTGCAGAAGCCGCCCCAGCATGCCGCTCATGAAAAACACCGGAATGAACACGGCGCTCAGCGAGATGGTCATCGAAAGAATGGTGAAGCCGATCTCTTTCGATCCCTCGAGCGCGGCTTGGAGCGCGCCTTTGCCCATTTCCATGTGGCGCACGATGTTTTCCAGCATGACGATGGCGTCATCGACGACGAAGCCGACCGATAGCGTCAGGGCCAGCAGCGAGAGGTTGTCGATGGTGTAGTCGAGCTCGTACATCACGGCGAAGGCGCCGAGGATGGCCATCGGCAGGGCGAAGCTGGGAATCATCGTGGCGGAGAGATTCCGCAAGAACAGGAAGATAACAAGGATGACCAGAAAAACGGCCAGCAGGAGCGTGAACCTGACGTCGTTGACCGACTGGAGAATAGAAATGGACCGGTCATGTTCCACCGTCATGATCAGCGACGGCGGCATGACTGCGCGGAACCGCGGGAAGAGCGCGCGGACGGCCTTGACCACCTCGATTGTGTTGGCGCCGGGTTGGCGTTCAATCGCGAGAACCACGCCCGGAACTCCGTTGACCCAGCCGGCGACATCCGCATCCTGAACGCCGTCGAAGACATTGGCGACCTGATCGAGGCGAACCGGGGCCCCGTTCCGATAGGCGACAATCAGCGGGCGATATGCCGCCGCATCGTTCAATTGCCCGTTGGATTGGAGGTTATACGCCGTGTTGGCGCCGTAGAGCGTGCCCATCGCCATGGTGACATTGGCGTTTTGAATGGCGCTGGCTACTTGGTCGATGCCGAGCTGGCGGCTGGCCAACTCCTCGGGATTCACCTGGACGCGCACCGCGTAAGGGACGGAACCGTAGACCTGAACCTGCGCCACACCCTGCACCCTGGAAATCTGCTCGCCGAGCTGCACCTCCGCGTACTGGTCGACCGTGTAGAGGGGGAGGGTGCGGGACGTGAGGCCCAGAAAAAGAATGGGTGATTCGCTTGGATTCACTTTCCGGAGCGTAGGCGGGGTCGGCAGGTTGGCCGGCAATTGGGAAGTGGCGGCGGTGATGGCCGATTGCACGTCGAGAGCCGCAGAATTAATGTCGCGGCTCAGCGAGAACTGAAGCGTGATATTCGTCGAGCCGAGCGAACTGGTGGAGGTCAATTCATCCAGGCCGGCGATGGTGGTGAATTGCTTTTCGAGCGGCGTAGCGACGGTGGACGCCATTGTCTCCGGGCTGGCGCCGGGCAGGCCGGCCGAGACCTGAATGGTGGGGAAATCAACGCTGGGCAGATCGCTGACAGCCAGGAGATTATAGCCGAGGATGCCGGCAACCAGAATGGCCAGCATCAGAACGCTCGTCATCACTGGCCGGCGGATAAAGAGCTCGGTGTTCATTTACTATGGTTTCGCGGGATCGCTCGAGAGTAGGCAACCGCGGTTAAGGCTCAAAATCCATCTTACTATGGCCCGCTAGCGCTGGAACATCTCGTAGCAGCCCAAGCGGAGGGCCTGTAGCGTGTCAGTGTTTGAGGAATTGTGGTGGGGCACGCACGAGAACGTTTTCGTTCTGGGGCCAACTGGCGTCGGAAAGAGCTTCGTGGCCTGTGCGCTGGCGCAGAAGGCGTGCCGCGATGGTTATTCGGCACTTTACACTCGTGCCCAAACGCTATTCCGAGATCTCGCAATGGCTCGCGCCGATGGCAGCCTGCGCAGTTTGTTGGCCCGACTCAGCCGCATCGACGTCCTGGTGATCGATGACTGGGTGATGGCTCCGCTATCGGAACCCGAGCGGCGCGACTTCTGGGAGATCTGCGAGGACCGCTATCAGGTGCGCTCGACGATCCTGACTTCGCAGTTGCCGGTCTCGCGCTGGCACGAACAGGTCGGCGATCCGACGCTGGCCGACGGCATCTTAGACCGGTTGGTTCATAACGCCCACCGCATCGAGATGCGTGGGGATTCGATGCGCAAGAATCGGGGGAAACCCAATGCATAGGATCAGCAAAGCCAGGAAGTTCTGCTGAGTGGAATGCCGTGCGTCCGACTTTATCTTGTTCGGTTGTGAGATCCCTCGACGAGAAGGGACTGCGCCTCAAGTGCTGCTTGGGCAAGGTCGCCCCACGCGCAAACTTCTTCGGGCGGATTCGTCCCAAAACTCGCAAGAAATTGATCTATGGCGGGAAGCAACGGAACTACTGTGCTAGCCAGTTTTCTCCGGGTCGCTGGAGCACAGCGCTTGAGTTTCTGCGAGCGTTCTTCGTCGTCCGAGATTGCCCATTTCCTTACGAGTGGAAGTAGCGGTCGAAGCGCGGCGGGCATGCCCTCGAATCCGGCGTCCCGTTCTTTCAAGCCGTCCTCGTGTGGCATGATTTCTATGACCGCGTGAATAACTGCCATCACTCGTTGCGTCGTGGGCCTTTGCAGGAAAACGCGAACCAGCCGCTGTGACACGTTGATCTCTTCTCCCTCTTGCGGACTGATAACTTCAAGAAGGCGCGTTAGCAAGCCCGAATTGATCAGATCAGACTGCGCTTGCGACAACTTACCGTCAGCATTGAATACTTGATGGTCGGCCCCAGAGGCACGCACATCACATACCGGCGCTTGGTGGAGCGACCTTACTCGCGGGTTCACTTTCAACAACGTGAACGACCCGTAACGGGCTTCCACGTCTGCAAGAATCAAGTCTTCACTCGCAAGCAGCTCGATCTGGTGACGTCGATAGGTTGCCCGCACTTGGCGTGTGAGCAAAGAGGCATCCGTGAGCATTACCTTGGCTCGTTTAACCTTCACCCCAAAAATCTTCGCGAGTTCACTTAACACGCCAATACTGCCCGCGCCGCCATCTATGGTCCGTTGATTCATCCAATCTCCGTCGCTTTTAAATTCTAGCGAGCGGCAGCTTCCAGTGTGCCTTTCCCGAAGGTCAGGGCCCGCATACTCCTGCACGAATCAATTCGGAGCGCTCACGCGCTCCGGGCTTCTGTGAGCTGAGGCGGGGCAAGGCCTGCCGCCTTTCCCCGCACCCCTTTGCCCGCTACCGGCGCTCTTCCTTCGCTGCGCTCCGGACATTTTTCCTTGACGAAGCCGAACACTTCTTGCACAATCGGGATGCCAGCGTCGCTACGCTCCGAGGGTGTTCGGGTTCATCCCGGAATGCCGTTCGGCTTTTCCTCCGGAAACAGCGTTCGGCTTCGCCGGAATCCTCAGAATGAGTGGTGGGCCCGAGAGAACTCGAATCTCTGACCTCTACCGTGTCAAGGTAGAGGTTTAGACTCAGCATATTGATTCCATTGAGTGTTTGGCCGCCCTGAAGTGCCGAAAACGAACAGAGGAGCGCCTATCGCAGCGATATCGCAGCGAGAAGCCTCACTGTACACGCCGGGGCTCCTTGTTGCTTTGAACCTTCTCCGGCCGGTCGCTGAGCACCCTATCTAATGCTTCCATTGATTCCCGCACGCTCCTCGGAATCGGCTGAACGTAAATGTCGGCGGTGGTCGCAGACCTGGTATGTCGCATCTGGGTCTGGATATCCTTCAGGTCGCCGCCAGCTTCATTCGCAAGAGTCGCGAAGGTACGGCGCATGATCTGGCAGTTGACCCGAATTCCTAACTCTTCTGCAACCGGCTTGAGGCGCCGGTTCACCCAGTTATGATAGTCGAGCGGCATCAACGTGGCCGAGGCCTCGAGTTCGGCATTTTCAAGCCGGCGTCTCCGTTTTCTCTCGGAAGGAAAAATCCAGCCGGTCGGTGACGAATCTTCGGAGATCGCCTTTAGTTGCTGTAAATCGTTGTATAGAGACAGAGGCAGATAAATGGGTTTCCTGCTCTTCTTGGTCTTTGGGGGCTTCAATTCGCCGCGAGAATATGTCCTCTGAATCCTCAAGCTCTGGTCCGCCTGCAGATCCTGCCACTGGAAAGCAAAAGCCTCTCCCGCGCGGGGGCCGCAGCGGCTGAGGAGCTTAAAGATGACCTTGTTTCTGCCGTCAAGAGCATCCTCCAGCCTCTGGACGTCTTCGAAGGATACTGTGTGAGTGTCTCGCTCACGAGTGTGTGGGAGCGTGAGCGTCTTGGTGGGATTCTCCACTACCATTCTTTGTTCGACTGCCTCAGCGAAAACAGCTTTGAGATAGATGTAGCAGCCAGTCACAGTGTCATGACAGAAACGCTCCGATAGCCCATTCAGAAAACGCTGCAATCGTTTCTTGTCGATGTCGCCGAGCAATGCTTCTCCGAATTCGGCACACATCAGATTGAAGTAGTAGCTCAATTTCTCGCTTGTCGCCCTGTTCCATGCCGACCGCCGGGTGGGGATGAACTCATCGTTAATGAAAAGCTGGAAAGTCGGATCTGGTTTCCCCTCCGATCCGGATGATCGTTTACCTCGGATCACTTCATCGCGCTGGGCCTCCCACCGCTTTTGTGCCGCACCCTTTGTCGGGAGATCATCTTTCGTCTTAAAACCGAGCACATGGGCGCCCTGTTTATATCGCAGAACGAACTTGCTGTCTCGATAGGACTCGCTCAAATACCAGTGGGCTACCCAGCGTTGCGGCGTCGCTCGCTTTTCAAGCACTATCCAACCTTGCGTGTGCCGGCGCCGCGTTCTTCCCATACGGGTATCGTACGGCCATTTTGGAGCACTACGCAAATCGGTTCGAACCTACGGGGTGCTGAAGGGCAAGTCATGGCCCCGATTGAGGCGTCACAATGCCGCGTCTGGTTTCGCATCTTGCCGAGAACTTCAGGTTCCGTGGGTTGGATTCGAACCCAAATGCGCCCCGCCGCCTCCGCAAGTTCCAGATTCCATGTTGATCGCCGTGCCAAACACGCCAACAATGCTGTATACCATTGCACGCTATTGCACGCTAACGCGACTCTGACCGATACCAGACACTGCCTTGCCAAACCATGTTGACCTCCTGGTCCCGAACCTTGGAAAGCCCCTTTTTGCGGCTATTTGCCGCTAATTGCACCTCCCTGTCTTCAGAAGCCGGTTCTCCTTCTGATCCAAGATCACCGGCGAGCGAAGGGAACAGGCGAAAGGCTCGCGGAAAATTGGGCCAAGTGCTAGCAAACCTAAAAGCGTCGTGGTTTGGTCTCTTGACGGCACCTGCTAACAGTGGGCTTTCATGTGCCACGGGGTGGGAGATCTAGCATTGAGATAATGAGGCATCGCCGCCGTGCAGATCAAGTTTGAACTGCCGGAGGACATCGCGCAGGGTCTGAAAACGAAGTGGACGGATCTGCATCGCGCAGCGCTTGAAAGCCTCGCACTCGAAGCATACCGGTCCAACGCGCTTTCGGCCGCTCAGCTTCGCCGGTTGCTCGGTTTCGAAACCCTCATGCAAGTGGACAACTTCTTAAAGGAGCACGAGGTCTACGACTTCACGGTGGCGGATTTTACGCAGGATCGCGAGACGCTCCGTCAGGTTTGGACGAGGGAGCTCAGCTTTGAGTCGGCCCCCGTGCATAGTTCCTGGCGAAATAACATGCGGTCTGGTTGATCGGTCATCCTCTCCTGATCATTGGCAAGTGATTCGGATTTTGCCGGGCATAACAGCTAATGTGCGTGGGTGATTGGTCAGGCTGTTCCTCCGATTCGCGAATCCAAAAGCCAGTGGTTCAGGACGCACTGGCCCAACATCTCAATGATTTGCAGCCTCCCAACTCGATGCTCGCAGGAGCAACTGCGTGAGCGGATCTCCTGGTCGACGCGCAGGCGACCGAGATTGAGCGCTTTCAGGGCCTACGAGCCGCGTCATGCTGCACCAATCCACCCAGGATGTGCGTTAAGCCGATCCGGTAAATTTCGTCGCGATCTCCGCCGCAAGACAATTTGTTAGCGCGTCTATTTCGCGGAGCAGTGTGAGGAATGACTGGGCCTGCGCGGCCGGCAATTCCCGCGACGCTTCGGCTTCCACATCTCCCAGCGTCCGTTTCAGAAGCTCCTGCCGTTGTTCATCGCTGCTTCCTATCTCCGGCGCCTGATCGTCTATTCGATCCGCCGTTTGTTCCAGCAGCCCAGCGGAAACCTCGTCGTATACCTGCTGTCGAAGACGAACACTCTCGGGCAATTCGAAGCCGGGCAACTGGAGACGGTATTTCAGGAAGGCAATCCGCATCACGAAAAGAGTCCGCAATTGCGGCTGCACCTGGCGGATGTAGCTCCGTAATTCGAGATCCCTGCGGCGGGAGGGGCCGAGCTCGAAAAATACGCCATCGGCAACGGCCCTTACTTTATCCAGATTCGCATTGATTGTCTCGCGAAGGACACGGCTCCGGCCGAGCTCACTTTTCAGGTCAGTTGAAGCCGGCCCTCTTGCGAACTGCGCCACTAGTCGAAGATTGAGAAGAAACGTCCTTCTCATTTCAACAGCGGCTCGTACTCCCCATAGCTGGTCGAAGACAAGCCACATCATGAAAAGGCCAAGCAAAATCCCGACAACGCGATCTCGTGCTATCGAGAGCGAGGTCTGTATTGTGAATTCTTGAAGGTGGATGAGGTAGAAAGCCAGAGCGAGCTGCACGCCGAAGTACGACAAGCGAGGACTGGATGTCATGAACCAGGCAGATACCGCAGTGACGATAACGAAAAGAACCAAGAACCCGGCGATAGAGTCGAGATAGGGCAAAATGAATATCTGCGCGCCCATGCCGATCACAAACCCGCCTGCGATCGCGCCTGCAATACGAAGGATCTGCTTCTGACGCGATGAGCCAATCGTGGACAGCGCGGTCAGTAAACACGTGGTCACGGCCGTGCTGATTCCTGGCCAGGCCAGCGCCTTGTAGATGACGTAACAAAGGCTCGCCGCCAGGCAGCCCTTTAGCGCGAAGAGAAGGTGCGCAGGGTTAGTAAACGCGTCTCGGGAAAGAAGCGTTGGCCGCTCTGGCTGGTCTGGGGAAGACAGGTATTCGTGAGCCGCTTGAGTACCCGCAAACACCTCACTCATCAAAGCAACTGTACGCTCCATCTCGCCCAGCAGCGGCGCCACAGCGGCGGAGTCCGCCTCTGCATTGAACTGAACCCGCGCCGGAATTTTGCGGTTCATCAGATCATTGCGAATACCTGCTAGAGTTGAGGCCAGACTGTGGAATCTGCTCCGATTATCGGCGGAGGATTCGAAACTGAGCGGCGTCAGAGTAGCTGCAAGATCGACGAGCCTTCCAATCAGGACCACAACGCCGCCGGCGGCCGCCGAATACTGCGGCGGAACGTTTGCGCGCCTTAACCGACGCCGCATCGTGGATGTTCCCAGCGTCGCGAGCCTTAGTATTCTGCGTTGGCTAGCGGGCTCTGGAGCGCGGCCCTCGGCGTAGCAACTCAACACGTCTTCGACTGCTGATAATCGCTCTGTCATTGGAGAGAGAATTTCATCGCCCGGACGTTGTCGCGAATACGCCAATTCCACCGCGCCCGTAACTACGACCGCGATCAATACTGCCAAACACAGCCAAAGAGTATCCTCCACGTTGGTCTCAGCTGAGACCCGCCGGTCCCACAACGGAATTCCAAGCGCAATTGTATTCACGAAGGCGACTGCCGCCAGATAGTTTGTCAGCGTGCTGATCCCATAAAAAGCCGAGAAGAACGTGGCAACGATCCAGAGGAAATGAAGCGGAAGAATATTGATGACCAGCTTCATCGACAAAATAATATAACCCACGCCGATTCCAGTAATCAAGAATATCGTTGCCGCGGATGTTATGGTGGCTCGTGGGCTTTCACGGGAAACCAGAAGCGCATAAATCGCGCCTTGCCAGGTATACGGGATCTGAAAGGTCATGCCGATGATCATGATGAGCGTCGCCGACAGAACCATCCTCCCGACCAGGAGCGCTCTGCCAGGATATGGGCTCAACTCGTCTCTGACCCATTCCCAGAGCCACGCCAGCGGGCTGTTCGAAACAGGCAGCGATTGAGCAATCGACGCCATGTCAACGCCCGCGAATTACTACCACTGCCGACTCGCTTACGCGAAATAGATCTGATGGAGGATGTTCGACGCGCACCCGAACCGGATAACGCGACGCCAGATGCACCCAGTTCAGCGTCCTCTGCACATCCGGCAGACCTTGTTCGAAACGGCCAATCACGTCTGCGTCTGGAGTTACACCGAACCCAACGCTTTCCACGACGCCCGAAAAACGCACGTTGGGCTTGGACAGGACATAGACGTCGGCTCGCATTCCGGGGGCGATGCGCTCGAGTTGTCCTTCGCGGAAATTCGCGACCGCCCACCACGTGCGCGCGTCAATGAGCACGAACATCTGCTGGCCAGTGTGTGCATACGCCCCTTCCGAAATCGTGAGGTTGGTGACGCGGGCGTCGAACGGCGCGTAGACCCGGCAGTTGTTGAGGTTGTAGCGTGCAGTCTCTATGGCTGACACTTTTGCGCCGCGCTGGTTGATGAGCGGCTCGAGTGTCGTGACCGCATTCTGCGTCTGTTCATGCTGAGCCTTACTCTGACTCAGTATTGCCTTGGAGCGTTGCGCCTGCGCTATGGCCACCTCCAGTCCAGCTTGTGCCTGGAGCAGTTGAGATTCCGCCTGCTTCAGCGACTGGGCTTGCGAGATCTCTGACGTCCGCGCCCGATCCACCTGATCGACAGTAACAAACTGCTTAACCAATAGCGGCTCGATGCGATGCAGGTTATTGTTCGCATAAGTCCATTCGGCTCTCGCACGGCTGACTGCGTCCTGCGCATTCGCCACGTCTGCCCTGGCCTGATCGACGGCTGCCGCCCACCGGCTTACATCGGCTTCCGTGCTATGGATGTTGGCCTCCGCCACCGAGACGGCGCTCACGAGAGCCGCGATGCGTCTGCGCTCGTCCGTAATCTGTCCTTCGAGAGTTGCCTGCTCGGAAACTGCTTTCTCCAGGGCATACCGGTACGGCCGGTCGTCAATTTCGAAAAGCGGATCGCCTTTCTTCACGAACTGGTTGTCGCGCACATTCAGACGGATGAGTGGGCCTTCGACCTGAGGCGCGATTCCAATGAAGTTCGCCAGAATCTCGGAATCGTCCGTTCGGGGATTGTAGTTCGTATGGTAGACCACCATAAGCCCCAATCCGATGCCGCCAGTCACGATGAGAGCGCTGAGGATGCGGCCGACCAAAATTCTGATCTTGCTATTGGCGGTGGGCGACATGGGTTTTCATCGTTACCGAAAGAAGGCGAGCCACAGCGCGAAGGTGAACAGCGCAGTTAGGCTCGGATAGGTCAATGTTGGAAGCGCGAGTACAACTCGGACGCGCAAAAGCACCCAGTAGACCCCCACAGTGAGCAGCAGGCCAATCGCCAGGCAGACGAGCCACGCCGGAAAGAAGGATCCCAGAATGTCGAACGATGGGGCTCGACTGAACAACAAACCGAACATCCCGTACATTCCATTCGTGATGATCATGGGCGAGTCCTCCCGGCGTTCGCCTGAATCGCATCGCCCGTTTGGAACGCCAAATCTGCGAGCGCGGCCAGCACCTGGGTACGCGCCAGAATGTCCGTCGAGCGCGCTTGCGCCAGGACCTTCTGCGCGTTCGTAACGTCCAGCAGGTTGCGTACACCGTAGTTGTAGGACTCCAGGGCAGCGCTATAGGACTGTGTCGCGGCGTTAACCAATGCGGCGGCGGCCTCGCGCTGCCGGAAAGCTGTGTTCAAATTCGAATACGCCGTCCAAACCTGGTCTTCAATGTGGTCGCGCGCAGCATTGACTCGTGCCTTTGCCTCGCGGATATGAGCCTCCGCTTGCGCAAGCCGGCTTCGCCTCGCGCCCCCGTCGAAGACCGTCCAGTTCAGGCTCGCTGTTAGGCCGCCGGTCAAACCGCCCGTGTGCCCCCAGGGAAGATCCTGCTGAAGAATGTACAGCGATTGTGCGCTTGAGCCGGCGCTAACACTCAGGCTGGGATAGAAGGCGGCCCGTGCCTGTTGCCGCTCTGCTTGCCCCAGGCGGACCTCGGCGATCTGCGCTTCGAGATCGGGACGTTGCTCCAGCGCGCGATGGATCGCCTGCTCCACGGTCTCGGCGACCGAATCAGGCGTCGGGACTTCATTCAGCGGCTGCACGAGAAAGCGCGTGGTGGCGGGCGCGCCCAGGGCAGTGGCCAGGTCGCCGCGCGCGATTTCCTCGGTCCCCAAAACGGCCTGCAGATCGTACTTCGCCTGAGCGGTCGCGCTACGCGCTTCGAGAACATCGGGCAGCGTCGCTAAGCCGTTACGCAAACGCTCCTCTGCCGCCTGCTGCACGGCCTGCGCATTCACCAGATTCGCTCCGGCGGCTTCTTCCTGCCCCGCCGCATTCAACAGCCGATAGTAAGCCAGTGAGACATCGTAGATCAGCTGCCGGTGAACGTCGTTGAAGCCGAAGTTCGATGCGAGCAGGCGCGCACATTCGGCGTTAATTCGGCCGCGACGCGCGCCGAAGTCGAAAATCGTATAGTTCAGATCCAGCGAGGCCTGAAATGACGGGATGGTCTGGCGATAGTAGCGCGCACCGAACCCTGCCTCATCGCGCTCCACACCGGCGAGTACGACGGCAGCCAGCGTCGGGAACAACTCACTGCGAGCGATTCCGAGCGCGGCGGCTTGGGCACGGGCGTTCTCCCAAGCGACGCGCGTTTCGGGATTATGCGCTTCAGCCAGATCGATCAACTCGGCCAATGAATAGATTTTGTCGGATTCAATACGGAGCGCCGGTAGATGAAGGCCTCGCGCGTCCGTTATGATCTGCCGTTCCTCCGATGAATGCCACGGACGATCGGCCGAAAGGGGTGGAGACTGGGCCAACAGCCGGCTGGCCACGGTCAAAAGTGCAAGTGTGATGGCGGTTCGCGCTAGCATTCGATAATCTGGACGAATGTCGCAATATTTGACCGCCAAATTGCTCGATCCTACATAGTCGATCACGAACTCAGGAGTTTTGTTTGCTTCCCGGAAGTGTTCTTAGTGCCCGACGAAAACGCTAGCTAGCCACTACACACCTTAGAGCAGATCGATGCGCTGAAGAAGCCCAACACGCATCGCAAGCAGGAAGGCGCCACGCGTCCATTATGATTTGCCGTTCCTCCGATGAATGCCACGGGCGATCGGGTGAGAGCGGCGGAGACTGTGCGAACAGGCGGTCACCAATGTCTCAACGACAATCGCAGTGGGCGTTCGCGTAAGCCGTTGGCCGTTAAAGAGCCGTGTCTCGGGCGTTTCCTGAAGAGCTACCAAGCACGAGGGCAACCTTCAGCCTTATGCCGCCAAACGCGTGATCGCGGGAGACTTTTGTGGCACAGAGAACGTCCGCGCCGCCGATCCCGCCTCTCTGGATGCGCACACGATGCACTGCTCTGGTTCGATTGGGGCTAGTGACTCCTTAAGGCGCTCCAAGGCGGAACGAATTCCCGCCAGCAGGGCTTGCCTGTAAGGACTGTCTGGCCACTGCTCCACGCAGTGCAATCGATAGTGCTCAGCCCTCATGTACTGCGCACTGACATCCTTCGGGTGCTTGGCCTGTTGCATATTAAACCGCCGCCTTTGCCGCCGCGAGCCGCCTATACTCCGTGGCACGGAGTGCATCTCCCGCCCGGTCGAAATGATGCGCCAATTCCGCAGCAGCGTCGCTCAGCCCCTGCGCGTGGATTGTCTCTAACCGTCCCGCGACCTGCCGGTGCAGCTTCGCTCTATGCCCCGGCGATTGCCGTCGATATAACACCTCGCGGTACAGCGCATGGACAAACTCATAGCGTTCCGAATCGCTCGCGTCCGGGGCGTTCAAAACATCTGCTGAACGCACGATGTAGTGCCGTCGCGCCAAGCCTTCGCATAAGCTTTCAAAGTGCTCCACGTCCATGTTCGCTGCCCCCGCGCTCAATGCGGCCGAGAACACGGTTCCGGTGACGCTCGCGGCCTCTAACGCCCGAAGCTCCTCTTTACTTAGCTGCTCGATCTGCAATTCGATCATCTGACGCAGACTCTCCGGCACCTCCAGATCGATTTCTTCGATCGGAACGTTGAGTCTCCAGCTTCCGTTCTCGCGTGAGATGAAGCCACGCTGGCTCATATGGTCCAGAGCGGCCACCATGTACAACGGATTTCCCTCCGAACGGCGGTGGAGCAGCGCGGCGAGACCGTCGGGTACCGTGGCGTCCGGCGACGCGCCCGCAAGATACGCGGATATTTCTTCTTCCCGCAGCGGCTCCAAAGCCAGCTTCCGGCACAATTGATGAAGCAACAAATCTTGCTTCACCGCCTTCAAGGGATGGCCAGGGACGAGCACCTCCGCCGGGCGGTATGTGCCGATCACCATCAGCTTCGCGGCGCCTCGGCCACGCGCCAGGGCGGAGATGAAATCCACCGTCGACGGATCCGTCCAATTCAGATCCTCCAAGACCAACAGAAGCGGTTTCTCGGAAGTAATGGTCTCCAATGCCTCGCAGATCTCGCGCAGCATTCGCTGCCGTGTAGCCCCCTGGATTTCGCGCTGCAGCATCTCGCGCTGTTCCCTGCGCACCAACGCCGGGAACTGAACCAGCCAAGTTGGTGCTTGCGCGCCGAGGATCCGGACCACCGAGTCTCCTTCCGTGCCACGGCATAAACTACTTAGCGCCTCCAGGACCGGATAATAAGCTTCCTTCCCACCGTAACCTTCCACGCACTGTCCTCTGGCGACACGAATAGGAGCGGCTGCCGAAGCCTGGCGCTGAAATTCGTCCACCAGGGTGGTCTTTCCGATGCCGGGCTCGCCCGTGACGAAAACGATCTGCCGCTGACCGCCGCCCAAAGCCTTCTGAAGGCAAGTTCGCAAATCGCCGAGCTGTTGATCTCTTCCCACGATCTTGGTTCGCGCCGGGATCTCCGCCGTCCTGGGTTCAGCCGGCGCCGCATGGCGGACGGGCGCTATGAACTGGTATCCGCGGCGGGCCAGCGTCTCGATATAGGTAGGATTTCGCGGATCGTCTCCCAGCACCTCCCTGATTTCGAACATGTGGCGCTTCAGAACCTCAGGTTGAACATGTGTATCCGGCCAGACGGCATCGAGGAGTTCGTCCTGGGTCACCAATCGTCCAGCGTGATCCACCAGATATCGCAGAATTGCGAATGGCTTCGGTTTCAGAGGAACACGCTCGTCTTCTCCGTTGGCCCCGCGGCGCCAGAGGCACTGATTGACTGTGTCTAGCCGGAAAGGGGGAAACTCGATCGTGTTTGCGCTTGCAGAGCCGTGGTGGTGGACGGTCACCAGGCGCGGACCCTTTGGTTCTGCGCCGGAGCCGGATTGGAAATTCGGAATGGAACGGATCATGATGGTGCTCATTGTTGCCATTTCCTTTGGTTCCTCTTGGACTGATTGTCAATCCAATCGCGTTTGGCAACAACCCTATATCGTTGGGTGCCAAGCTAGTTAGATCGTGAAAGCCGCGTGTCCCACTTTCGGGGGAATCGAGGAAGCCCCTCTAAAGATCCTGATCGAGCTGCTTCCTGCCAAAAAGGCGGGCATCGATAGACCAGGCACCGGGGCCGATCATGGCCAAGCTGGCCCCCAGGATCGCCAACATGATCGGAGTCCACGAGTGGCCTGCGTGGGAGAAGGCAATCCACGCTTCCACGAGGGCCGCCACCACGCCCGCTATGGGCGTCCACAGCCCGGCGAGAAGCAGGGCGCCGGCGGCGGCTCCAAGCATTTGCGGGGCTGCGAGCTCAACATGATTCGCCGCGGTCACGGAGACGACTCCAATGTAAACAAGAGTTCCTCCAGCGAGGAGCCGCTGCAGCAGAAGGCCCCCCCCCGGCCAGCCATTAGCGAAGGTGGAAAACAGCCTTTGCACAGTAATCCTGTTTACAGCGTAGGGGATCTGCATGCAAACGGGAACCCACGAATCGGGCATCGCCCGATTCCACTTTAGTGGGATTTACAATTCAATGATTCCGCGTTTGATCCCAATGGTGACCGCGTGGGTTCGGTCATTCGCTCGTAATTTAGCGAGAATGTTCGTCACGTGCCGTTTGACGGTCTCTTCTCCAATGGAAAGCTGTGCGGCGATTTCCTTGTTCGCGTTCCCGGCGGCCACCAGCCGAAGTACCTCGATTTCACGCGCGCTCAACTCGTCCTCCCCGGTATGGTCAGCCAACTCGGCGGCGATCTCTGGGGGAATTCGCTTGTGCCCGGAGTGGACTGAACGGATGATTTCCAAAAGTTCCCTGTTGACCTGTGCTTTCAACAGGTAACCGCGGGCGCCGGCTTTCAGCGCCCGGATCACTTGGGCGTCGCCGGCGTAGGTGGTGAGGACGATGATTCGGGCGTCGGCAAATTCGTTGCGAATCGCGATCATGGCCTCGATGCCGCTCATACCTGGCATTTGCAGGTCCATTAACGTGACATCTGGCCGATGCTGTTTGAATTGCTTGATCGCTTCTAAGCCCGTGGACGCCTCTCCGATCAACTCCATGTCGGGTTCCGCGTTGACTAACAGCGCGATCCCCTTGCGTAGCAGGGCGTGATCATCGACAGTTAAGACTCGAATTACCGGCGAATCGGAGCTCACGAGACCTCACTCTTCTTCCGGAACAGCCCGAATCGGCGCCTGCTCTTAGATTTCGCATAGGCAACTCCGGCGGGAACCGTCAGCTCCACTTCCGTACCTGCTCCGATTTCGCTCCAGATCGCCAGCCGCCCGCCGATTCGTCGCGCACGCTCGCGCATCCCCGGCAAACCCCAGTGTCCAGCGCGGGCGCCCTTCTGCTGCACTGTCTTGTCGATTCCCTTCCCATCGTCGCGGATACGCAAGCGGAGGAGCCGATCGTTATACCGGATCTCGGCTTCTATCCGGCTGGCATGCGCGTGGTGGAAAGCATTTCGCAGCACCTCACGGACAATCCGGTAGACCTCGTCCTGGAGAACAGGATCTAACGCTTGTTGTGGCCCCTCGACCGTCACACGGAAGACCGGACGATCCCCATTCGAATCCTGCGAGCTGGCCAGTTCCTCTCCCAGAGTAGTGAGGAGATGTTCCAAATCGGTCTGACCGGTCAAGCCGGGGACACGTAAGTCCTGAATCGCATCGCGGCCCTCGACGATGGCCTCTTCCGCACTGTTGATCGCGCCCGCTAGAGTTCGGATGGCCTCTTCGGGCCGCCGGGAAAACAGATTGAGAGCCGCCTGAAATTCAAACAGCGCACCCTGGAAACTCTGCAACAGCGTGTCGTGCAGTTCGCGGGCGATGCGCGTGCGCTCGTCGATGCGCTCTTCCAGACGGGCGTTGAATTCCCGGGCGATCTCCTGCAGCCGATACCTATAGAACGCCCAAAAAAAAAGCAAGCCAGCAGCGACCGAACACGTTCGAAACCAGGCCGTGCTCCACCAGGGAGGCAATATCACGATCTGTAAACTTGTCCCTTGTTCGTTCCATATTCCGCGGCTGTTGCTGCCAAGCACGTGAAACACGTATGTGCCAGGCGCGAGTGAATACGTGATCACCCTCTCATCGCTGCCCGATTCGTTCCACTCTGTGTCCAGTCCGTCGAGCCGGTAACGGTAGCGATTCCCGTCCGGGTTGGTGAAGCTAAGGGCGGCAAATTGTATCGACACGACATTCTGGTTGTGAGAAAGTCTCACAGATTCTGTGAAGGGAGTTGCTTGCTTCAAGGGAGAATGGCCTCCAATCAGAAGGGGCCGTCCGGCGACTCTCAAATCGGTGATGACTACTGGAGGAGCATACGGGTTATCAATCACTCTGTCCGGGAAAAAAGCTGTGACTCCGGCGTAGGAGCTAAAAAACATCTCTCCCGTAGCACTCTTGAAAGCCGACGCATAGTTATAGAATTCGTTACCGGCGATCCCGTCGGATACGTAGTAGTTCTTGAAAATCTTCTTTTGAACGTCGAATCGAGACAGCCCTTTGTTCGTGCTGACCCACAGATTGCCGTTGCCATCCTCCAGGATTCTGCTGATGTGGTCTCCAGCCAAACCGTCACGCTCATGGTACGCGATAAAGGAGCCTGTGGCCGGATCCAACCGGTCTAACCCGTTGTCCGTTCCAACCCAGATCTTGCCAGCCGCGTCGATCCAGACCGTCTCGGTGACATCGGAGCTCAGGCTTCCCGGCGCCTGGTTATGCCGGTAGGCTTTAAACTGGCCGGTTGCGGGTGTGAAACGAAGCAGGCCTGTTCCCTGGGTAGCGATCCACAACGAGCCAGTGGCATCTTCCGCAATATCATGTACCCGCGAGTCGAACAGCGCACGGCCCGCTTTGTAAGTGCGAAAACTCTGGCTAGCCTCGTCGAATTCGTCCAACCCGTCCTCCGTTCCAGCCCAGACGGAGCCCTTATGATCAACAAAAATCTTTTGAATCGTATCGTGACTCAACGAGTGAGGATCGCTTGGCTTATGCCGGAAAACCGTGAATTTCCCGGTTGCGCGATTCAGGGAATTGAGGCCAGCGCCTACGGTGCCGAACCAGAGACGACCCGAGCGGTCCTCGGCCATGGAAATCACCCAGGTGCTGGATAGTTCTCCGGGTCCGCCGGCCCTTCGGTCGAAAGTCATTTTCCCGGTTTTGAGATCCAACCGGCCCAGAGCCCTGAGGCTTCCGATCCAGAGCTCGCCACGGCTGTCCTCAAAGATTGCGGTCGTGTAGTTCATGTCCAGGCTGTCCGGATCACCTAGCTTCTGCTGATAGACTTTGAACGGCAAAGGGCGGGGAGAAAACCGGTTTGCGCCCGCGCCATTCGTTCCTGCCCACATGTTCCCTTCTCGGTCCAGAAACAAGGCATGAACCTGATCCCCACTCAAGCTTTCGGGGTCGGCTGGGTTGTGGCGGTACCGCACGAATCGGGAGCGGGCTGGGTCAAGCCTTAACAGGCCACTGCCCGTTGTCCCGATCCACAACGCCCCATCCTTATCTTCGACAATGGAGCGGGCGCCAGATTGAAGTGTATTATCCTTTCCGGTACCATCCAAGGAATAGAACATTAACGTGCCCGCTTCCCGATTCAGCCGGGCGAGACCATATCCATACGCGTATATGAGCCACAAGGCGCCGGTGTGATCCTCGCAAAACTGAATGGTGAGCACGGGGTTCGGATCCCCGATTGGAAAATCAACCGGCAGCGGGATGTGGCGGCGTACTTCGCCGGTCTGCCGATCGAAGAGATCCACGCCGCCGGTAGTGGCTACCCAAAACGTCCCGTCTTTGGCTTCGAAACTGGCCCTTACCCTGTTAGTGCTCAAGCTGCGAGCGTCGTTTGAGCGGTGTTGATACTGAACGGTCGTGCCCGTGGACGGATCCATTCGGACGAGGCCGTAATTTGTCGCGAACCACAACACGCCGTTATGATCCTGGATGGCAGACATTACACCATCGAACTGTCCATTCGTCGGGTATTGTCGAAACGTTTCCGTCGCCGGGTCAAACCGATCGAGCCAACGCTCCGACCCGCCCCACAGCGTATTTGATCTGGCCATAAATAGCGACCTTGTGAACACCGCATTGGGGCTGTCCGGTTCTTGCGGGTATTCGCGGATCTCATATCCGTCGTACCGTTGCAGCTTGTTTTGCGTGCCAAACCAGAGAAATCCCTTGCTTCCCTGGACAATCGCATGGATGCGGCTGTAAGACGGCTCCTTACGAAAGGCGCCAAAGGATACATGAATGAAGCGGATGTCGCTCGCGTCGGTGACCGGCAAAATCACGGGCCGGATCGAATTCAGCGGGCTTGCGGCGAGGGCAGAGTAGCACAAAACAACCGGCAGGATGACATTTAATCGCCGACGCATTTTGCCATGTAGTCTGTCTCGTTCTCCCTCACCAGTGTAAACGAAGCGCGAATTGGATCTGCCTTGCGTTCGTGACCACACTGGTGATCGTGCCGGCTGCCGCCGAGCCGATACTTCCGGAGGGCAAACCGAAATTCGCACGGTTCAGAACGTTGAAGAACTCAGACCGGAACTGCAACCCAACTTCTTCATTGATGCGGAAGTCTTTATCGGCGCCCAGATCCCAGGTGAAGAGGCCAGGTCCGATCAGGATGTTGCGTCCAGCGTTACCAAACGTGTACAACGGAGGGTTCACGAAACAGCTTGTGTCAAACCACTCGTGGATGGTCTGCTTGTCTGCCGGAAGATCGCCATTGCATACGCGATTGGGCCTCGTAAATGTGCCTGTATTTGCGGTCGGATTGGCAAGGGAAACCGAAAAAGGCGCGCCCGATTGCGCAGTCACGATGCTGGTCATCTGCCATCCGCCAACGAAGGTATCCGCGAAGCGTTTAGCGTTGCTCAGATATCTCCCTCCATGCCCGAAGGGTAGGTCATAGATGAGGCTGAGCGTGAAACGCTGGCCGTAATCGAAATCCGAAAGCCCATAGTCAGCCCGGACGTCGCGAGGGTTCTGAATGTTGATCCGCGGATCTCCGGTCGAGGAGTTGCCGCCGCCACCCTCATCGAGGCTCTTGCTCCAAGTGAACGCGGCCAGAAACGATACCCCGGCGCTAAAGCGTTTTTCGGCCGAAAGCTGTAACCCGTCATAATTCGAGAAACCTCTTGGCTCCCAAGCTGAAATCGTGCCGTAAGAAGGAAACGGCTGGCGAGGTGCCACGGGGCCTGGCCCCGGCGTGGCGACGTTCTCATTGATGTTCAGGTTGAGATGATTGCCATGGCTGCCAACGTAAGCAGCCCGAAGCACCAGTGCCGCTCCGACCTGTCGCTCAATCGTCGTGTTCCATTGCTGCATGTTGGGGGTAAGATTCGGCGTTGGTTGGTACACAGCGGTCGGCAGGTTATTGGCGCTTAGGGTCTCAGGAATTCCGGTTGAGGTGCTCAGGCATGGAAGAGTCGCGCTACATGAGACCGTAAATTGCGCAGCGAACGGATAGTTAATGAAGAGGCGCGTCGAGCCGCCGATCCCTTGCTCATTGAAGTAGAACAGGCCGTATGCGCCGCGAATCACCGTTCTACTGCCGAGCCGGTACGCCAAACCGACGCGCGGGCTGAAGTCGTGTTTCTGCAGGCTAAGGATGCTCGACGAAACGCCGTTCTGTCCCGCAAGCACCAGCGTGCCGGCGCCCAGAAGAAAATCAGATTGCCGGTTGTAGCGCTCAGACACGGGTGTGAACAGATCATAGCGAACGCCGAGATTGACGGTGAGCCGAGAGGTGGCACGCCATTGATCCTGCACGAACGAGCCGTACTCGCTGTACCGGAGATAAGGGGTGCCTTGCGGGAAAGCGGATTTCGCTGAGCTCACTGGCAACCCGAGAAGGAAGTCCGCGAAACCGGCGCCAGTTCCGGCCGTGTTCGCAGGGTTGTTCGTGTAGGCGCCCGTGAAGGATAGAGAACCTGACGGAGCGCCCAACTGAAAGAAACCGAACCGATTTTGGAT